>Ga0209474_10000001_pt1 | contig 2107801 bp, 1811 predicted proteins | sample GraSoiAngelo_145_FD_185902 | JGI IMG/M metagenome (GOLD analysis project Ga0209474, IMG submission 185902) | Grasslands soil microbial communities from the Angelo Coastal Reserve, California, USA - 14_1009_05_20cm (SPAdes) (version 2) | ecosystem: Environmental > Terrestrial > Soil >... | reverse complement strand
CGGGCGACCCGAATCTACACCGGCGCACGGAAACGCGGGGCGACGGGGCCACCCGCGTCTTTAATTACGATGATGTTCTGGGTCTTACCAGTTGGACCGATTTCAAGAACCAACCGTCCTCCTGTAGTTATCCATCTCCCTTGCCCCGCTGGCAGTTTACCGACGCCCGCGGTAATACGACCACCTACGAGCAGGAGTCTGAAATTACCGCGGTGAAGAAGATCATCCATCCTGGCGACAACTCGACCATCGAGTTCACTTTCTCCGACCAAAACACTCCCTACGACCCCCACTACATCACCGGACGCAAAGATGAGAACAATAACTGGACCACTTACGACCGCGACCCGGTTTATCATCGCATCACCCAGACACACTACCCCGATGGAAGCACAGAGCAGTTCACTTACAATAATTTTGGGCAGGTGCTTACTCACAAACTGCGGAGCGATGGCACCGAAACTTTCACCTACGACACACGCGGCCTGAAAACGACCTCTTATCCATCCTCGACCAACAGCGATCCAGATCCGTGGAATCACCCTACGCTCTATTACTATTACACGAGTGGCCCAAACACCGACCGGCTCTACATGGTGATTGACCCGCGCAATAATGCGACGGCGTACGAATACAATCAGCGCGGTCAGGTCACGAAAGTGCAGCATCAGGACGGCACCTATGCGCAGAGCGGCTACTACCCCGATGGCACGCTCGCCTGGACCGCGGATGAAAATCATCCGAACGCTGGCATCACTGGTCACGAGAATGAGCGGACCCGTTACATCTACGACGAATACAAGCGCGTCCTCACGGTGACGAATCCGATGGGCGAGACCACGACCAACAGTTACGCCATCGATCCTCAATGGGCGAATCCGCTTCAGCACACCACCAACAGCGTCAAGTACACGGTTTCTCCGATGAACAAGAACGTCGTCTTCGATTACGACGCAAACTTCCGCAAGATCGATCAGACCGTAGCCGCCGGGACTTCGGAGGCGGCTACGACTTATTTCGAATGCGACGCGGTCGGGAATCTCACGAAGACCACAGACCCGCGGGGGAACGTAACTAACGTTGGCTACAACGAACGAAACCGGAAAGTCTGGATGGACGATCCGATTGCCTCCGACCGAAACAGTACCGGCCACACTATGAACTGGGAATACGACGGAGTGGGCAACAAGCTGAAGGAAACCCGCGCGGATGACGCATTTCGCTCCTGGGATTACGATGTTCCAAACCGCATCACGCACGCCATCGACTGGCGCATGAGCGTGGCGGAGCCAGCGATAACTACGACTTACACCCGCGACCTCCCAAACCCCCAGAACATGGCCATCGAGCATACCTTCGATGCAAAAGGGGCGGAGTACAAGTTCGAATTCGACGCCCTCCATCGCAAGATCAGCGAGACCTATCCACCGGCCTTCGGCAACCCCACTCCCAACGAGCATTTCTGGTACGATGCGGCTGGCAACCTCGTCTAGTACCGGAACCCCGCCGGCCAGATCAGACACATAAGCTACGACAATCGCAACCGGCTTTGGGACGCCTGGTGGGATGGCAACGTGGCGCCGATCACTTCCACCCGCTACGATGCGGCCAGCCGCGTCACGAGCATCGAGACGCCGGAGACCGGTATCCACTACGGCTATAACGACGCAAACCGCGTCGTCTGGGAAGACCAGATTCTGCTCGGCTACCCGACTCGCCACCTTGAGAAAGCCCCCGATGCCGATGGGAACCCGACCCAGCTCCTGGTTACGACCAATGGCGTAGCAGATTTTCTCGTCCATTACGATTACACTCAGCGCCACCAGCTGGCGCACATTACCGGGAACGATTACAGTCCGCTCTACAGCTACACTTATGATTCCGCGGGCAACATGACCCGGTGCCACGGGGAGATCATTGGCGATTCGGCCAACGCACCCAGCGCGTATTACGACGCCTTAAACCGGCCCACCTACTGGGAGCAGACCCGCGGGAGCGACGCCGGATTTTCCGGCCAGCATTATCAATACGACAAGATCGGCCGCGAGGTGGCGGTCTGGCGCGATGAAGATGGGAACAAAGGCGAACGGTTCACCTTCAACACCGCGAATCACATGACGCGGGCGGTCTACAAAGCGGACAACGCCGGGACCGAGAACCCAACTAACTGGGAACGGTTCCGGGATTACCATTACACGCCGGATCTGCTAAACTGGACGAGCGTGAATGACAATGGATACCTGGCGCCGTTGGAGTACAATGGCATCAACCAGTACACCAGCATCAACGGTTTCGTCCCGCAATACGACGGGAACTTCAACCAGACCACCACCATTTATGGGCCGAGCTTTGTTTACAACGCCCTGAACCAGGTGGCGGGCGGCAGCATGCAATGCACCTACGACGGGCTCGGCCGCTGCCTGAAGCGGACGATCGGCAACAACACCATCGTGTTCGCCTATGATGGCTGGAAACCGGTGGCGGAGTACGACGGAGGTGGCAACCTGCACGCGCGAAACATCTATGGGCCCGGGCCCGACGAGCTCTTGATGCGGGGCGATTCGAGCTATGGCTGGTTCTTCTATCACGCGGACAAACAGGAGAGCGTCAATGCGCTAGTCGACCTCAGTGGCAACGTGGTGGAGAAATACAGCTACGACGCCTTTGGCCGGCCCACCGTCACCAACGCCGACGGCAGCGGCGCGCGCAGCTACAGCAACTACGGCAATCGCTTCATGTATACCGGCCGGGAGTGGCTCTGGGAGCTAAACCTCTACGATTATCGCCACCGCCTCTACAACCCCGACAACGGCCGCTTTCTCCAGACTGATCCGACGGGCTTCGACGCCGGCGACATGAACCTTTTCCGTTACTGCGACGATGACCCCGTGGATCGCAGCGATCCGAGCGGATTGTTGGCGGATCACACCTACGAGCGGCAACTGTGGCTTTACGGTTCTAACTTCCAAGGCTCTTTTGCTGAATTCGAGCAAAGCAGGCACCCGGCTGGAGTTGGTGATAGCGGAATCTGGAGTGGTGAATCTAGGTCTATCGCATGGCAGGACGAGGGAAAGAAAGGGTCGCCAACGGTGTACCACATCCCCGCTACCGCCGCCTGGTCGATCGAAAAAAAGGTTGCCGCAAATGCTAGATCAGATAAGACGACCGAGTCGCTTTCCGTAGTTGGACAAGCGGAAAATGGCTCCGCAAATTATGTGACATCAAACCCTCACCCTGGAAACGGTTTCGGAAATAACGTTAAGAATTCACAGTTTAACGGCAAGGCCCAGTACAGCAGGATAGATCAACATGCGAAATACTTACCAGTAGGATATCGCCACATTGTCGGCTTTGTTCTAGGTCACATTTATTATGATCGCACATTCGTTGCGAAGGACATCAACATCGCGATACAATGCGATTATAAAGTGGCCATAATTGTTGGCGAGATGCATGGTGCAGGAGACAAGGTAATCGTTTATGAGAAAGACAAGCCGCTTCCGCGATATTAAAACGTTGGCACTCTTAATCGCCACAACACTTCTTGGAGCTAATCCACTCTCCGCAGAGCGTGTTAGCTCCGTCTTGACGTCACCCGATTCTTATCATCATAAGCACGTTTCTCTAGTAGGGATTCTGAGAGGACAGGGTCCGATTTTTGAACTGTACGAGAACGCTGCGGATGCGTTAGTTATGACGTCTCCCAAATCCGTCTATGTTATCGGGTCTGAAAAATGGCGGAATGGGGGTCCTTACGATTTGCGGCGTGCGCGCGTTACCGGCATCATAGATGCCCACCGACATGGCGTCTGGGGAAATCCTTGTTCACTTACGCCTGACAAAATCGAAGTCTTGTCCGGCCCCGTGGCTCCTTGGCCGGACATGCTTGGAATCTTTCGGAATGAGATGCGAACGCCAGTCCTGTTGCGTTTTGGCATCCCTCCGACGAACACTGAATTCACGGTTCAACCAGGGAAATATGTCGAGATAAGTATGCGAGACAATCAAGATCCTACGGTTAGGGCATTTTCGCTGAAGGGCTCTCTAATAGCGAACGCGAAAATACGCAAGCGCGCGGATGCACCTTACTTTGATCCAAGAAATGCAGCCTCGTACTACCGAATCACCGACAACAAGATTGAGCAAGTATTGCCGAGTGTAGCAAAAGGTTGGGGCTGGCGTCGTTAAGGACGGATAATGGCGATGCGGCGGTTTGGTTCGCGCATAATCACTACCAGTATGACAACGTGGGGCGGGAAGTGGCCCGCTGGCGGGACGAAGACAGGAACAAAGGCGAACGGTTCTGGTTCAACCCGGCCAGCGAGATCAGGCGCGCGGTTTATCAGGCCGATAACGTCTCGAGTGATAACCCGTCGAACTGGAATCGGTTTCGGGACTACAACTACACGCCGGACCTGCTAAACTGGACGAGCGTGAACGACAATGGGTATCTGGCGCCGCTGGCGAACAACGCGATGAACCAATATACCGGCATCAACGGCTTCGTCCCGAGTTACGACGGGAACTTCAACCAGATCACGAGTTACTACGGTCAGACTTTTGTTTACAACGCCCAAAACCAGCTCGTGGACGGCAGCAGCATGCAGGCGACCTACGACGGCCTGGGCCGCTGCGTCCGACGGACGGTGGGCGGCAACACCCTTCTCTTTACCTACGACGAGTGGAACCCAATCACCGAGTGGGATGGCGCCGGCAATTGGCGCGGGTGGACCATCTACGGAGCGAAGGCCGACGAAGTTCTGCTGCGCTACGACGCCACCTATGGCCCGCAGGTTTACAAGCACGATAACCAGGGAAGCGTGACCTTTATTCTGGATGGACCGACCCACGTCGCGGAGAAATACACCTACGACGTGTATGGCCGGCCGACGATCATGGATGGGGCTGGGAACGTCCGGGGCCAGACTGCGATCGGGAACCGCTATATGTTTACCGGCCGGGAGTGGATCGCCGACCTGCAACTCTACGACTACCGCCACCGCTTCTACAATCCCGACACCGGCCGCTTCCTCCAGACCGACCCGATGGGACTGCAAACCGAAGGAGCCAAGCTAACGCCGCAGCAAAAGGCTCTTTATGGGGCAGGGGCTCCCGAAGCCTTTGGCAGCTCCGAGATGAATCTCTACCGCTATTGCGGCGACGATCCGGTAGATAAAGTTGATCCCTTAGGACTTTACTGGGACATCCGAGGTACGTAATGAGGCAACCAACGCAGGCTTTGGGCCAGCGATGCGTTAAGAATAGACCCGAGTGCCGGCTTCTTGAGCTGTGCCGGGCATGGTGACCGTGCGAAGCTCTTATCAACCAGGCGTTGCAACCAAAGGTCCACCCACTCCATCGGCTGTCCTCGTCAACCACGCTTCCCGCTCAAGGCCTCTTTCAGCCACGGGATAACTACGAAGCGAGTCAGCAACGTGACCGGCACCCGCTATGTGCCGGAAGATTGCACGGGAGCCGCCAGCAGTCACAGGCCCAGGCAATGTGGGCGGAGTGGGCAGATCGGCGCCTGCCTCCGGCGCGCTCCAATCGGATGAGCGCGGCAGGCCGACGCCTCGACGCAGCGAGGCGGGTTCTGAAGAGGGGGCAGAAGAAAACGCCCAACGCCCAACGTCGAACGCCCAATGTCGAATGGTCGCTTACTGCTCCATCCGCCGGAGCAGGTAGACGGCGCCGACGAACGTGATCACCACGCCGGCGAAAAGCATGATCAGATCGAAGGCGTAGAATTGCGGCGCGGCGCGGTAGAGGTTCACCAGCCGGAAGGCGCGGCAAAAATGGGTGAGCGGAAACAGTTCCGAGACATAGCGGATCGCCGTCGGCAATTGTTCGAGCGGGGCAAACGCGCCGGAAAGAACGAAAACCGGCATGAGAAAGAAGACCGAGAATTGGATCGCCTGGGTCTGGGTGCGCGAGATGGCCGAAATCAGCAATCCCATCCCGAGCGAGCAAAGCAGGAACAGGAAACAAATCAGCGCGAGCGCGCCCGGATTGTTGAATTGGACTTGGAAATACCAGGCCGTCAGCAAAATGATGAAGAGGATCAGGACGATCGAGATGGCGAGATAGGGCAGCACCTTGCCGAGAACGATTTCGCGCCGGCGCAGGGAGGTGACCATTAACTGGAAGAGCGTCCCCGCCTCCCGTTCGCGCGCGAGCGTGCTCGCCATGAGCGTGACGGTGATGAGCTGCAGGATCAGCCCGATCACGCCGGGCACGACGTAATCGATGAAGCGCGTCTTCGGGTTGTAGAGAATCTTCGAATCGGTTTTCCAAGGTTCCATCATCGAGCCGAACTGTTTGCGCACTTGCACCGGCAATTTCTTCGAGAGATCGATGACGTCTTCCGGAAGGGTGTCGATCAACTCGACGAGCGCATCGTGCTGAAAATCGGCCAGCGTTTTCCGGACACTTCCTTCGAGAAGGTCCGCCGTATTCGTGTCGCTGCCATCAAGGTAAAGCGGGAGTGGAATGGGATCGTTATTGGCGAGGCTATCGTTCCAGCCCTTCGGAATGATGAGCGTCGCCTGCACTCCGTGAGCGAGGAGGTCGTCTTCTCCGGTCACGGAGGGCGGTTGGGTTTGCCAGGCGAAAGTTTTGTTCGCCAGAATCAATTCCATGAAACGCTCAGCCCGCGGAGTCAGGTCGCGGTTGATCAGTAACGCCGGGACGTTTGTCATTTCGTGGGCTTCGAAGGCGTGGCCGAAAACGAGCGTGAAAGCAGGCGGCAGAATCAGGAGCAGCAGCAGGACGCGTCGGTCCCGATAAATATGAAGGAACTCTTTGTAAGCGACGCTGGCGATCGCGCTCAAGGAACTGCGGTTCATGATAGCGGCGGTTTCAGGACGGCATCGTAACCCTGGGAGTAAGCCGTAAAGACATCTTCCATGTCCGGTTCTACCCAGCGATGGCGGAGCCAGCGTAACTCTGGGAAGGGCCACTGCTCCTGCCAGCCGGCGAAAAGTTTCTCCGGATCCGCGGCGTAAAGACGGAGGCTGCCACTTCGTAAAGAGACGCCCAGAATTTCCGGCAGTTCGCGCAGCCGAACCAGCGCGGGCATGACCGGCTCGACATCGATCTCGAGCAATTTCACTTGAAAGCTCTCTTTCAATCTTCTCGGCGACGCCTTGGCCAGGAGCCGGCCCTGCTCGATGAAGCCCACTTCGGTGCAGCGCTCCGCCTCATCCATGTAGTGGGTGGTGACGAAGATCGTGATCCCGCGATGGCTGAGATCATAGAGCAAGTCCCAGATTTGCTGGCGATGGACGGGGTCGAGGCCCGAAGTTGGTTCATCCAAAAAAACAAGCGGCGGATCGTGGACGAGCGCGCAGGCCACCGCCAGCATCTGGCGCATTCCTCCCGAAAGATTGTCGGCCATGGCGTCGCGTTTTTCCTTGAGATCGGTCAAGGCGAGCAATCGCTCGACGCGCGAGGGCAGCTCGGTTCGGGATACCCGGCACGCGCCGCCGAAAAAGCGAATGTTCTCTTCCACCGTCAGATCGCGATAAAGGCTGAAACGCTGGGCGACATAACCAAACTTCGAGCGCGCCAGATGGCGATCGCGCCACACATCCATGTCGGCGATCCGGGCGCTGCCGCTCGTCGGATGGACCAGGCCACAGAGCATGCGGATGGTGGTCGTCTTGCCGGCGCCGTTCGCGCCGAGAAAGCCGAAGATCGTGCCGGGAGCGATCGTGAGGGAAAGGTCCTGCACGGCCTCGGTTTCGCCGAACGATTTGCTGAGGCGGTCGAGAACAATGGCAGGTTCGCTCATGGACAGAATCAAATGTAGAGGCGCTTGTGTCGAGCGCCTAACCAATAGACATTTCAAAATGGAAAAGAAAACTGGTGAAGCAAAGTCATTCCACGCCGTCCAAAAATTCATGCGGATTATCTCTCTCCTCGCTCTTGTCGCCTTCCTGATTTCAAAGGCGGTCGCCGCCGATCCCGCCGCGGAAATGGCCAGCTTTTCCGTTTTCAACAACATCAACGTCGCTGATCTCGCGAAAGGCGAGCCCAAGGCAGCTCACGGACCCGCGATGGGTGGCCATTTCATTTCCGCCCAAACCTGTTTCGTCGTGGCCGGTGTTCCCGCGCGGGTCAGCGAAGCCCTCCGGCAATGGAACCCGGCGCGCCATTCCGAACTCAAGGTGCTGATCCACTCCGATCTCCCCTCCTCGCCTTCGGCTGCGAATTTTTCGCGACTGGCGAGCGCGCCTGACAATGGCGCGGTCCGCTCGCTCGTGAGTGCCACCCAAAAGCTTTCGCCGGATCTTCAGATCAGCAAAGAGGAGGAAAAACGCTTTGCCAACCTGAGCGGCAGCACGATGGCCGGTCCGATCGCGGCTGCCTGGGCCGATCTCCTCAGCGCGCGGGCCCGCGCCGGACGCTCGTCGCAACCTCCTTACGACCACACCGGCCAGAACGTCCGGCCCTCCGAGGAACTCAACGCGTTGCTGCGGGCCAACGATAAAATTCGAGGAAAGTTCTCCGGCGTGCTCGACGGCAAAGGCGAGGGATTTTGGGAATTGCTGACGGCTGACGAACAGGGCGTTCTCACGCTCGGCGCTTCCTTCCGCCGTTCCGGGGCGAACGGAACCTTCCAGGCCGCCGATGCCCTATACTACGCGAGTGGCGGCTATTATGCCGGCCTCACGCTTTACCAAATGTGGCCGGTGGACGTGGGCGGGCGGCCGGCCACGCTCGTTTGGCGGGGCGATTTCATCTCGTCGGCATCGGTCGCGTCGCTCCACGGGATCGAGCGGACGGCGTCGGAGTCCGTTCTGATGCGCGATATTTCCAAGGCCAGCACGTTATTTCGGCGTGACACGGGGGCAGTCCGCTAGGCAATCTAGCCGGACACGCATTTTCCGTTCCGATGAGAATTGCCGCCACCACTGTCGTTTTGTGCCTTGCCCTGGCCGCAGGCAGAGCATTTGCCGTCCAGGTCGAGACGTATTCCACGTCGTCGAAAGAGTCGAAGGACGTGGCACTGGTGGAATCGGAAGCGCCGTTCTCGTTTGAATTTCACGCGGAACAAACCTACGCCGGCAACGGGGACGTCCAGCGCGGCAGCCTGAGCGTGCGCAATTTTCACGAGAGCGACACCCGGATCCATTTCATCCTGACGCCGACGACGAAGATCGGCGTTTTGCGCCTCGGTGTGCAAACGGAACGCTACTCCTTTGGCTACTCAAGCACCGCGCCGATCCCGAACGATCTGCATTCTACCGCGCTCGTCATCGGCCTCGACACGGAATTTTCCGATTCGTTCCTGATCCGATTCGAAGCGGACCCCGGCTTCTACGGCACCGACTTCGACGACTTCGGGCAGGACACTTTCAACGTGCCGGTGATCCTGGGCGGCACCTACATTTTCAGCTCGAATTTTCAGGTCGTGTTTGGGCTGGGCTTTGACGCGTTGCGCAAATATCCGGTGCTACCGGGCGGCGGTGTCCGGTGGAAGTTCGCCTCGCAATGGACCTTGAACGCGGTCGCGCCGACGCCGCGGCTCGAATACGAGCCCAATAGCTCCATGCTGTTTTATGCCGGCGCGGATATCCGGGCGACGAGCTATCGGGTGGAGAAAAACTTCGGCACGTTGCGCGGCAACCCAGCCCTGAACCATGCGGCGATCACTTTCGAAGAGGTGCGGGTCGGCGCCGGCCTCGACTGGAAGCTGACCACCGCGATGAAGCTATCGCTGGAAGGCGGCATGATTCCGTTCCGAAACTTCGATTTCCATCGTACCCAGGTTCGCTATCACCAGGACGGCGGCGCGCCGTATGGGATGTTGGCGTTGCATGCGGCGTTCTAAGGCGTTTTAGAATTCGTCGTTGCGTGGGCTGAAAGAAGCTCCAACATCCAGAGAAGCACCAAACAACAAGCACCAAGCAGAATCAGCCTCGCAGAAAGTAATTTGCGAGCTTGGAATTTGGAATTTCTCTGGAGCTTGGATGTTGGTGCTTGGAGCTTTTTCTTGGCCGCTATTGCCGGCCATACAGGTCTGTTCGCCGATGCTCGAAAACGCCCATCCGTTCGCGAACCGACCTAACGACTTCTTCGGAAACGTCGGCGACGATCATTTCTTCCCGGTCATCGGAAGCTGACGCGATGATGACACCAGAGGGATCGATAATCGCCGAGGTGCCGCAGCAGACTACTCCGGCATCGACACCGACGCGATTTGCGAGGACCAGGTAACTCTGGTTTTCGATGGCGCGGGCCACGGCCAGGGCGCGCAAATGCGCGGCGCGCGGAAGCGGCCAGGCAGAGGAAACCAGCATGACGTTGGCGCCGTGCTCCAGGGCGAGCGTTCGGCAGACCTCGGGAAACCGAAGGTCGTAACAGATGCTGAGGCCGAAACGAAATCCGCCGGCAGCCACGCTCACAAACTTGTCGCCCGGCGCGTAGCAGGTGCTTTCGTCGTTAGGCGGAAGGACGAAGAGATGCGTCTTCCGATAGCTCGCCGCGATCTCGCCGAGCGGATCGATAAAAACTTGCGAATTGTAAATGCAATCGCCGGCGCGTTCCGATACTCCGCTCACGATCGTGAGAGCAAACTCTTTCGCCATCTCTTGCAGCGCAGGCACCGCGCCTTCCGTCCACGGCTTTGCCTGCTCGCGGATGACCGGCATTGAGTAGCCCGTGTCGGCCGCCTCGGGAAACACGATAAGATCCACGCCCTCCTGTTTCGCGCGCCCGCAGAAATCGCGGATCTTGTTCAGGTTCGCCTGGACTTCACCGAGCGTGCAAGCCAACTGGACGGCGGCAATTTTCATGAACACACTGTACCGCAAAGTCGGAACATAGGCATCTTGCCTGTGCGCCCAGCGGACATTTTGTCCGCTGCTCTTCAGCCGGTTTGAAAACCCGCTGGGCACACAGACTGGAAGTCTATGTTCCGGCAGCTACCGCAAGTTTTTATCCAGCGCGCCAATCTTCCGCGTCTCGGGCCAGATCCAGGAAACGCCGAGGACCATCAGGATCGTCCCCACCCCGCCGGCCACCACGGAAATCAGGGGACCAAACAACGCCGCCGTTAATCCAGACTCCAGCGCACCCAGCTCGTTCGAAGTCCCGATGAAGATGTTGTTCACGGCGGAAATCCGGCCGCGCATCGCATCGGGCGTGACGAGTTGGAGGAGCGTGTGGCGAATCACCACGCTCACGCTGTCGAACACGCCGGTCATGAAGAGCATGATGAGCGAGAGCCAGAGATAGTGCGACAAACCGAAGACGATCGTCGCGGCTCCAAAACCGGTCACGCACCAGAGCAATGCTTTGCCGGCTTTTTTCATCGGCGGCAGGTAAGCGATGAGGATCGCCATGATGAACGCGCCGATCCCGGGCGCCGCGCGCATCCAGCCCAGCCCGATCGGCCCGCAATGCAGGATCTGATCGGCAAAAACCGGCAGCAGCGCGGTCGCGCCGCCGAGAAAGACGGCGAACATGTCGAGCGTGATCGTGGCGAGGACCACTTGTTTGGTGCGAATGAAACGCAATCCTTCCATCAGGCTGCGCCACGCATTTCTTTCGGTGCTGCTGCCGCGCTCGCTGCTCCGGATCGGGAGCACGAGCAGGAAAAACGAAAACGCGCAGGCGGCGTCGATCGCATAAATAAACGGAAACCCGGCGCGGACGATGAGCAATCCGCCGAGCGCCGGCCCGACGACGGAACCGATTTGAAAGACGCTGCTGTTCCAGGTAACGGCGTTCGCGAAAACATCGCGCGGGACGAGCTGAGGAAAGTAGGAGCTGCGTGCCGCCCAACCAAAAGTGCGGCCCGTCGCGGAGATGAACAGGATCAGATAAATCAGCGGAATCGAGAGATCGTCAAAATGGAAGTAAGAGGTGTGGCGTTCGAAAATTGTGGCGATGGAAAACAGAAAACGATTGCCGGTCCGCAGAAACGCCCAGTCCGGAATCGACAGGTGCCGCCACGAGACAAACGCCAGCGCGAGCGAGCAAATCGCGCTCAGCGCCTGGGTGACGAGCACGATGCGTTTACGCGGGAACCGATCCGCGACGTGACCCGCCGGCAACGAGAGCAACACCACCGGCAACGCGATCACCAGGCCCACTAATCCCAGCGCCGTCGCCGAATGGGTGCGCCCATACATTTCCCATTCGACCGCCACAACGAACATCAGGCGGCCAACCACCGAGATCAGGTTGCCCGCGGTGTAGAAGCGGAACGCGGAAAACCGAAACGCCGCGTACGGGTCGTGCCTCCGCTCGGCGCGCTCGACTGTTCCCTCTGCCGTTGTCGCGCGTTCGGCGCGCGCGGCTTCATAAGCCGGCTGCGGCGCGTGAGATTTTTCGTCGGGCATTTTCGGAACGCGTCGCTGCACGCAGCCGCGCACCGGATTCTAGATTCGCACGCCCCAATCGCAAACAGATGGAGGAGAAGGTTCGTGGTCCCGCTTGGAAGTTTGTCGCGCTAAAGAAGTCGCCCTAGCATACCAAACATCAATTCCAGACCGCAGGGAAACCCTGAAGCGAACGATGCAGTACGAACTCTTCATTAGTGAAAAAGCGAGAACGCAACTGCGCGATCTGGAAGAGATTGTCCGTCGTCAAATTGGCCAGCGGATCGAAGTCATGCGCGACGACCTCCGTGGAGACGTAAGAAAACTTGAAGGGAAAAGTAATCGATATCGGTTGCGTGTGGGCAGATACCGGGTGCTGTTTACGCTGGAGCGTAACCTGATTGCCATTTACGCTGTGAAAGACCGCAAGGAAGCTTATGAGTAGCAGCACTCAGCCACCCGAATCTCTGACCTTGGAACTTGTCTATCGCGAACTGCGGGCGCTTCGCGAACGAGTCGAAGACCTGGAGGATTTGCACGACCTGGAAAAGGCAATCGCCGAGAACGGCGACAAACCGTTGATTCCTTGGGAAGAAGCTAAACGAAACCTAGATCTCGACTGAGAGTATGCGCGTGCGTAGAGACGCCGTTTCCCCCGAATCTCGGCTGATGGCTTTGTCTGGCGCGCCACACGATTGTAACGCGCCGAGGTCTCGAGCATGAAACTGATCTCGACCATTTTGTTTCTCTGCCTTTTCCTTGCCTCTGTCCAGGCGGCCGAATTTGATTTGAATGGCCATGGGAAGCTTTCATTAGTGCTTCCTTCTAGATGGACGGTTAACGGATCACCCGCCGTCAAGCCTGATGGGAGCGCCATAGGCTACGCGTTAGCGATCAAGCCGGTGAACGATGCCCACGCAAAATGCCTCTTAACTTTTGCATATGTTGACGAAGGCCCGCCGAATCGTGAGCGCATCAGGAGCAGAGTCTTGGCGGCAACCAAACAATTCGTTACGCAGTCGAAGGAAAAGAAAGCGACGTTGAGAGACTTTGCGCTGGAAAAAGGTTACGGCGCGTATTGCGTGCTCACCGATGCCGCGACCCGCAAGAGCGCAACCGCGGACGACTACAAAGTGATGGGCTCAGGCATCCTTCAATTGTCTGATCAGGTGATCGGCGTCGTGAGTATTTTTGCCGACGACGCGAACGGTGAAGAGTTCAAAGAAATGCTTCGAGCCGTTAACACGCTCAAGTTGGAACCTCCTAAGTGAGCCTAACGACTCTGCGTTAGCGCCGGACGGCGATTCCCTGCGCTTCGAAGCGGCCGCCGCGGAGGAGCGGGCCGGAGCCGATGAAGGCGCGGGCGGGGAAATCCTTGATGAAGTAGGTGCGGTAAATTTCGTTGAACTTTTCGTAGAGGGAGAGGTCGGGACAAAAGACCTGGACGGAGACGAGGTCGTCCATTGTCATGCCGGCTTCCTTCAGGGTGGCTTTGATTCCGTCGAGCAAGAGGTGGATTTCTCTCTCGAGCTCTGCCGGAGGTTTGCCTGTTTCGGGATCGATGCCGATCTTTCCCGCCAGGTAGAGAGTATTGCCGACGAGCACTGCGTCGCTGTAGGGCAACGCGTCCTTTCGGTTGGGAAGCACGATGTGCCGCGGAGCGTCGGCGGTTGGCTTGGGAGTGGGAGTCTGGGCGCTTCCTTTCGGAATCCCTACCGTCCCGGCCGCGATCACGACCAGCACGGAGAGAACGTTAAGGACTCGTTTCATTGAAAATGCACGCATGATTGCATCATGTGGTTGGCCTCAGGCAGGAGGCAAGCCCGCAGGAATTTGCACTCCACGCTGAGGAATCCGCGCATGGGCGCGTTCGTGATTTCTTTGATCTTGCAGGGCCGCCGAAGTCTCGGGTTAACTAGAGACAATGAATTTCCGCTCCCCGGAGGCGATCCTTTGATGGCCTTCCTGTCTCCGCGCCCCGTCGCCTTAATCTCGCCTCGGAGTTGCTCGCCGATAAGACCCACGTCTGTTCGAAGTCATAATAAACCAATCACCTCCAAAATATGCCTCTCCTAAACGACCTCGCTCAAATCCTCGCCCGACTTGCCCCGCGCGGTTGGGCCGCACTTCTACAGCAACATGCTGGGGGCTTGGACATCACAAAGCCAAAGTCTCAACTTGCGGCTGAGCTTCAGCGGCAGCTCACCGGGATCGATCGCCAGCATCCCGGCTTTGAAGAGCTCTCGACCGGCGCCCGACGCGGGATCGAGCCGGGCGCTCCGGCGCGTAGCGTCCTCTTTCATGCGCTCGCGTCCCCGGATGTCCATCCCTTGACGGTTGGGGCGCGGACGAGCGTTGATTATCCGACGCTGGAGGAACTCGAGGTAGTGGAGAACTATATTTTCAGCCTCGCACCACGCAAGCTTTCATCCTTCCGGAATCCGGTGATCGCCGTCTTTGCCTGCCAGTATCGGACGCGCGCCCATACCGCTCACGGACAACACGCAGACCTGACATTCTCACGCGCAGGCGTGGCGCGAGTAGGTACCGAGGGCGAGCGATACGACGGGCCGACCCGCAGTTTCGTTCCGCTACCCGCCGACGGTGGTCGCGGCTTTGCCGTCTTGCCCGCTCGTTATGTCGCTTATATCGCCGAGTATGGTGCGGCGGCGCCAACCCATGCGATCTTTCGTCCTGTCGCGGGCATCGATGCCCAACTCACTTTTGTCATGCCGGTCCACAAATTGTTCGCGGGCGGGGAGTGCCTTGTCGCGGAGGACGGCAGACCAATTAGCCTGCCCGCATTTAAGTTTGCCGGGCTCCACGTGAATGAAAAGCTGGCACGCATTCACAAACGGAGCGCGGACAACCCTGGACGCGTGCCGCCTCTTCCCGGCTTCGATCTATCTGCGCCACCTTTCGTGAGAACCTCGAAGTCGAGCAAGGATCTCATCACACTTGCTTCCATCGGTTCGTCTGTCCTTGTGGTGCCCGTTCCGAATGACTTGGTCCGCGTGTCCACCCAGACCGTGAATGGGAAACGGGAGCCGGTACGGTTTAAGGTTCCGGCCGGCCTGACTAGGAATCGCTTTTGGACCTCATTGCTAATCTCTTCCACCGATAACGGCCGCGCGGCACCGGAGTATGCCAACATCCGCCTGGAGATTACCCAAACGGCGGGAGGGCAATGGCGTCGAACCAATCTCAACGAGATTCCCGATCCGCCGCTCGCGGGTCAAACAAGTTTCGACAAGAAACTCGCCGCTGGTGGCTATGAAGCGGCTCATTTGGTTGATAGCACTTGCGAGGGAGCGATCACTCTCAAGCCGAGTCCTGTTTTGAAGCTCGAAATCTTGCCCGCTTTCTCCCTGGTGACCGCGGTCGACTACTTCCCCCAGGTGGAACAGGCCGCGGTAATTGCCTGGCTGGAGAAGACGCAGGGCCGGCCGATAGGCTTGTCTAACCCGGGAATTGTTTTCCCGCAGGGTGGCCCCCAGCCGTTGAGCGATGGGCGGTTCCGCTCGGACGACACAGCGACATCGCTTCAAGCCAGCAATGCAATGCCCAACTCCGAGCTTGCGGATCCGCTCGACTCCTCGCGGCGGGCGTTTTCCGTTAATGAACAGGCGAACCTTACTGCCACCGCCGTCGTCGGTTTCACCAGCAGCGGAACATCGGCTGGTCAGCATCCGAATTCTGCGGGAGTCTCGAGTTGCCTCCCGGACGCAGCCTCCGATTTTTTTGCGCCCGGCTGGGATGTTTCCGAGTATGTGATTAACGACCGATCGAATTACGTTGCCTTCGGTCTCGGCAGTCCTTTTCCGGAGGATTCGAAGCTGTGCGCGGCTTTAAATTCCTTCTGGCCCGCGGTCGCGCCCGATGCGAGCCGCACCTTTGGCTTTCAGCCTCCGCAAAACGCCGCCTCCTTGCGGCGGCGTGCGCTCTTTACTTCCATTCCCCTTCTCGATGGCGAACTGGGCTATCATCCGCAGCATCCACGGGTTTTGGGAGCCGAAGTGGCTAGCTCAACGGGATGGGACGGCGACCAAGGGCCGTTACCAAGGGCCGTTTCTTGAGAGCCGGGGTGGTCAGATGGTGGTCAACGCGTCCAATCCACATCGCTCGGATCAGAGTCAGGCCGCCCTGGCCGGGCAAATCGGTTTTAGCGGACTCCATCTCGTGGATTCGGTCGAATTCGTTCGGCGCATGGAGGAACTGATCTTTTGTCGTGGAAAAGTTTTCCCCGCGGCCGGGATCGTCTTGAGCGATCCCTGGCTCGTCATGGTTGAGCGGGTCGCGGATTGGGCCACTTGGGCCAGTACCGTGCTTCCGCGGGCGAACCCGGCGCTGACCGGCGACGGGTTTATCTTCAAGTTCGCGGCTGTCGACAGTTCATCGGCAGTGAACGCGGCCAATCCACCCTACCGGCTCGCCTTCACGGTTTCGAATACGCTGCAGGTCCAATTAGCCAAGAACGTGGCCTTCTGGCAATTCGACAGCCAACCTTTCCAACGCTTGGATCGTTAGGTTTACATCGGTGTTTGGACCCGAAGAGGTTAATGCCGTTGTCATCGGTGGTGGACCAGCCGGTTGTGCTTTTGCCCTGCGTTGCTCGGCCCTTGGTCTGCGCGCCATTCTGATTGAAACGAAACGCGGGCCGCGAGTCCAACCGGGAGAGACGCTCCATCCAGGGGTTGAGCCGCTCTTTGCCAGCCTCGGCGTTCTCGAACGCATCCTCAACGCCGGTTTTCATCGTCATCGCGGAGTCTGGGTGGAATGGAACGGGCCCCGAGCTTTCCAGTCTTACGGCGAAGACGCGGGGGGGCCGTGGCTGGGCTTTCAAGCAGATCGCGCAAAACTCGACGCACTCCTGCTGGACGCTGCGCGCGAAGCCGGCGTGGAAATATTCCAGCCATGTCGAGCTGATGGATTGATTTACGATGATGCTGGAACGATCGCCGGCGTAGAGACCACCGACGGATCAATTCATGCCCGATGGGTGATTGACGCAAGCGGACGGCATTCCTGGCTGGCGAAACAGCTCGGGCTTGAGTTTGAGCATCACAGCCCCAGCCTTCGAGTGCGCTTTGGATGGACTTCAGGGCGCAAGAATGAGACGGACGGCGAACCGAGCCTCCAGGCACATCCGCAAGGCTGGAATTGGCACGCTCCGCTCGGCGTCGACCGGTGCGCCTGGGTAAACCTGCGTATTCCTTCCGCTTACCACGCCGCCTCTGCCGACGGATTGGCCGACGCCCGGCAGTCCGCAACCGGGTTTGAGATGGGATGGCGCCTGCTCCCAGAGTGCGCCGCGCCAGGTTACTTTGTCCTCGGCGAGGCCGCTGCGAGCCTTGATCCAAGTTCATCGCATGGAGTTCTGCGCGCGCTCATGAGCGGTATGCTCGCCAGTCATTTCCTATCCGGCGTGAGCCGCGGGTTGATGGTCCCGGCTGTGGCCGCTGCGTCCTATCGTAACTGGATGCTTGGGCAATTTATCCACGACTCGATCGCTTTACGAAAGCTTTGGCAACGCCATCCCTCCGCAGCCGTCCGCCGCGCAATGACGGAGCGTTCCGCGAACCAGCGCGTAACAGAAGAGCATTCCCTTGCGACCCGTTAGCGGTAATGCCTTACGGGTTCTGGAGATTGTAAACTTCGAAGAGGCCGATGCCGCTTTGGCCGTTCTTCTCGTGGATGACGGCGGTGTAGGGGCCGGAGGGAAGCGTGGTGATGATGGCGGATTCCAGATCGTTCGTCGGTGCGAGCTTTGATTCCTGGATCTCGAGCTCGGGACCTTCGCGCCAATTATCGTTCGCGGCGATGAGGGTGCCGTTCACATCGCGCAGCTCGAGCATAGGATCGGGCATCGCGTCGGTGACGCCGGCGGAAATGAGCGAGGGTGCGACGGTACGAACAAGGACGCGCGTAGTTCCGGTCGCGCCGCTGATAATGAAACCGCCGATCATGACATCGCTCTGCGGGCCGACCGCTCCGCGCGTGCTGATGTTGCCCAGCGTCGAGCTGGAGGAGGGACTTAGGTCGTAGACTTCGACGAGCGCGGTTCCGACGCCGCCGTCTTTGCCGTCGACGATCGCGGTGTAAGCGCCGGGCGCGAGCGTGCGGACGATCGCTGATTCCAACTCGTTAGGCGGCGGAATTCCGCTGGCGACAATGTCTGATCGCTGGGTGTCGGCCCAGTTATCGTTGGTCGCGATGACGACTCCGGTCGCGTCGTGCAATTCCAAAGTCGGATCGGCCAGCGCGGAGGTGACTCCGAAGTCGCCGAGCGACGGGCCCATCGCGCGAACGATCACTTTCTTGGATGCGGTTCCCGAAATAATAAACCCGCCGATGAGACGGTTGTCGCCAGTGCCCGCGCTCACCCGCGTGGAAATATTCGCGAGCTTCTCGGCCACGACTGTGAAGGGCGGATACTCCACGCTTCCATCGGTGCCATCAGGATCGCGCGGGAATTTCGCGTAAGGCAGTCGCGCGCCGAGATACGCGAATTGGTCGGCGCGAATAGAAAACGGCGCGAGGAAATCGTGGGTCCCGGACGCGCCGACAATGTCGTCCTGGTCCACGCCGTCACCGCTGATCCCGATGGCGCCGATCAACTGGCCGTTCCGATAAAGCGGGAAACCGCCGGGGAAAATCGTGATGCCGTTCGGGAAGCGCGCGTCGAGCCCGGAAGCATCGAGCACGTAATTGGGGAGCGCGGCACGGTTGAACCCGGAGAACTGCTCCTGCAATCCGTAGTAAGGCCCGGGATCCTGCACGTCGAGTCCCGGCGGATATTTTGTCTGGGCGAGGAAGCCGACGGTGCGCGTGGATATCGCGAGCGAGTTGTTCGAGAAACCGACGGCGGTGCGGCCTTTCTGTACGGCCACGTCCCAACTGAAAAGCGTCGCTTCACCGGTTCGGAATGCGCCGAGACAAGTCGGGTTCACCGCCGGGTTGTTCGGGAAATTGGAAACGGTGATGAAGACCTGCATGGGCACGCCAATCGGCAAACGGATGCCAGCGCGAGTCGTGCGGGCGCGCGCCGCGGCGAAATCGATAATGCTCGCGACTTCCGCGGCGGTGAGGCGCAGCTGGCCGTTGATCGGCGTCGAGATCGGGTCGCTGACGATCGGCTGGCGAATCTCACCCTGCACTCCGCCGAAGGTCGCGATCGGGTACGGGAATGGCGGCGGCGCGGCCATCACCGGGAAACCGGGCGCGGCCGCTCCTTGAGTTGTCCCCGCCACATTCGAAGTAGGCGACAAAACATAGGCGAGCGCGATGCCGTTGATGTAAACGTTATCGGCCTGGATGGAACGAGCGGGGCGGAACCCAGTTTGCCCCGCGAGCGCGACTTCTTCGTCCCTGTCGTAGCCGGCAATAAACGTGAATGGATTCTGCGAACGAAACACGAGCGGTCCCGGCACGCCGTCACCGGTGACCCCAATCCCGCCGACGAGAATCCCATTCTTGTAGAGCGGCACACCGCCGGGTGACCCATCGAGCGACGTGCCGAAGATGGGCACGATCGTTAGGCCGGGCGTGGCGCTGAAGGTGATGACGCTGCCGGGCGCGCGGAATTTGTTGATGTCCGACGTAAACAAATTCGAAAGGCCGACGCCGACGAGCGGACCGGGCGAGGTGTTGCGAACACCCGGCGGAAAATGTTGCTGGATGATGAACCCGGCGGTGCGCGAAGTGAACGCGTTCTGGTTGCTGCTGAGATAGGAAGCGGTGCCGGCTTTCGAGACGCAGCTGTAAATATCGAGCGCGCTCGGCGGCGTGCCGTTGACACTCCAAACCGCGAGCACGTCGCCTTCACGATCGGTCACGGCAATCACGCTGTTCGGCGAAATCTGAACCGCGCGCGTGACGGCCTGGTTGACGATCGTCTGGACGTCGACGGCGGTGAGCTGCGCTTTGGCGAGGAGCGGCCAGAGGACAAGGCCGGCGACGGCGAAGAATCGGGCGCGAAATCTCACGGGGCCCGGTTTCATACTAAAATTGCGTGGGCTCGGCGATGAAAATCCCCCTTTTTCCGCGCGGCCCTTAAGCTTGCTAATACCGAGGCAATTCCGGCATTCTTCGCCTCCCTATGCCCTCGTGTCGGCCAATGAGCGGAGCGCGAAGCAGACGCCTGCTTTTTGCCCTCGCCGTTTTGGCCATCGCGGGCAGCAACCCCCGGATGGAAGGCGACGATAGTCCGGCGGCGAAGGAGGGCGCGCGCGTCGAAGTAACCACAGTGCAACGGCAGAAGACGCGGGACGTCGAAATCGATCTTGGCGACAGCAAAGACGTTTCGAACGCGGCGAATCGAGCGCGAAAGAAAAACTTCATCGCCATCGATCTCGGCGACAGCAAGGACGCAACGGTCGAGATCGTTCGCGAACGTCAGGGCGCAGATGTGGAAATCAACGGCTACCGGGTGAAGTCGCGGTTGCGGTCGAGTCGCCGTTATCTCTTCGGCCAGGAACAGATCCTCGAGCCGCCGCTGCCGCCCTCGCAATTCAATCCAGATCCCGGCGGCGGCAATCTCCTGGAACCGATCGAACCCCCGGATTTGTATCCACCGATCCTGCCGCAACCGCCGGAATACACGGGCGGAGCAGCGCCGCGTTCGCTGGGATTGCCAAGGCGCGGGTATGAAGCCATGCCGGAACGACACAAGCTCGATTACGAAGAGTATCCGGACTCCGAAAGCGGCCGCGGACTTTTGCCGGGCTCGGAACCGGTGCCGAATCGGTGGTTCATCGGGTTCGGCCGGTGGCAACGGTATGCCGATCCGTCCCTGGCCGAGACGCCGTATCAAACCGGGCGGCTCCGCTTTTGGCATCCCTATTTGCAAAGCAAATTGAAAGGCGACGCGCCGATCATCGGGCAGGACATTTTTCTCGACCTGACCCTGAACGATTTCTTCCAGTTTGAAGCGCGCAAGCTTCCGATCCCAAGCGGGGTGAGCACGGCGCGGCCGAACAGCTCCGAATTTTTCGGCCGAAGCGACCAGCTCTTTTTCTCGAACGATTTCTCGATCGGGATTGATTTGTTCAAGGGCGAGACCGCGTTTAAGCCGGTCGTGTGGGCGTTGCGGTTTTTGTTCGTCGCGAACCACAACTACATCCGGGTGAAGGAAAACAACGCGCTCGATCCCGATCCGCGCGGACCCGGTTTTACGGCGCCGACGCCCGTGCTCACCTTTCCGCCCTTTGGCGATCCCACAGCCGGACTCGGCCCCGGCCTGACCCGATTGCCGGGCGATCTCGCGGGTTCACGCTACACGACCCGGCAAAAAGATTGGTACGCGCTCCAGGAAGCGTTCGGCGAAATCCACATCCGCGACCTGACGAACAACTACGATTTTCTTTCCTCGCGTTTCGGGATCCAGCCGTTCGTGAGCGATTTCCGCGGGTTCATTTTCAACGACTCGAACCTCGGCCTCCGCCTCTTCGGCAACTACGACAATAACCGCTGGCAATACAACGTAATCGCATTCGACATGCGCGAGAAGGACACCTATTCCGACCTGAACAAGTTCGACGCGCGCGATCAGCGCATCATCATCCTGAATGTTTTCCGCCAGGATTTCCTCGCGAAAGGTTACACCGCCCAGCTCAGCTTCCACGCAAATTTCGACGAAGCGACGCGCCATTTCGACAAGAACGATTTCATTACCCGGCCGGCGCCGATCGGCGCGGTGCGCGATCATTATGTGCAGTCGTATTACCTGGGCTGGACCGGCGACGGGCACATCGGGCGGCTGAACATTACCCACGCGCTTTACGAAGTCCTGGGCGAGGACGGGTTCAACGGGATCGCGCAGCAGCGGGTTTCGATCAACGCCCAGATGGCGGCGCTTGAATTGTCGATCGACAAGGATTGGCTGCGTTTCAAGCTCTCCGGCTTTTACGCCAGCGGTGATCGCGATCCGCGGAACTCACACGGCACCGGGTTCGATACGATCTTCGATAAACCATTTTTCGTCGGCGGACCGTTCAGCTTTTTCGTGCACCAGGGATTCAATCTCGGCGGGACGTCGGTGAACTTTAAGCAGCGCGACAGTCTGGTGATCGATCTGCGCACGAGCAAAAGCGAAGGGCAATCGAACTTCGTCAACCCGGGGACGATCATCGTCGGTTACGGAAACGACGCCGACATCACGCCGAAACTGAAAGCGTTTCTGAACGTGAATTACATCTGGATGGCGGAGACGGAAACGATCCGGCAGGTGCTAATGACGAACCACACGAGCAATACGATCGGGCTCGATTGCAGTCTTGGGATTCAGTATCGCCCGCTGCTGACGAACAACATCATCCTCACCGCCGGCGCGGGGTTTTTGGTTCCAGGACAAGGCTACAAAGACATTTACCGCGCGAACACCAATCCGGTTTTCGGTTATCCCAGTCCGAGCCCCGGGAAGGTGGATGATTTTCTCTATAGCGGGATTTTGACGCTGACGCTGACGTATTAAGCGATGCGAACGGAAAAGCAGAAGCAAAGCGGGAAGCTCCAAGCTCCAAGCTCCAAGCTCCAGAGAAACTTCAAATTCCAAGCTCCAAAGATCCGGATAGCGATGCCTATCTGCTTTTTGGCGCTTGGTGTTTGGAGCTTCTTTGGTGCTTGGAGCTTGGTGCTTGGAGCTTCCGAAGGCTTGCCCGAGGACGGTTATGGTCCTGCTACGTCTTTGCCGCCGAACTTTTCTGTGACCAAGCCTTCGGCCCGTCCTCGGGCGAATCTCATCGATCAATCCCAAGCCGCCGCCGATGCAAAAAGTTCGGGGTGCAACCAGTGTCACAGCGGCGTGGAGCCGATGCACCAGGCGACGCACGTGGTGCTCGGGTGCATTGATTGTCACGGTGGTAATCCGGCGCGCGGCCTGACGAAGGAGCAGGCGCATGTTCCGCCGCGCTACAAGGAGTTTTGGAAAACCTCGGCGAATCCGCCGAACTCGAATGTCTGGCTGAACCACGAATCAGCCGAGTTCATCCGGTTCATGAATCCGGGAGATTTGCGCGTGGCGAAGCAAGCCTGCGGCGTTTGTCACGATGACATCATCAACCGCGTGGATCACAGCATGATGAACACCGGGCCGATGCTCTGGGGCGCGGCGCTCTACAACAACAGCGGGTATTGGCTGAAGGATTATCGCTTCGGCCAGGCCTACGCCGCGGATGGCGCGCCACTTCGCCTGAACAACTACACGCCGGTCACGCCTAACGACACGAAGGTCCACGGCATCCTGCCGTTTCTCGATCCGGTCCCGCGGTTCAACCTGAGCAACCCTGGAAACATCCTGCGCATCTTCGAGAAAGGCGGCGAAAAACAATTGCAGCTCGGCATTCCCACGACCGAAGAACCGAACGGGAAACCGTTGCGGCGATTGTCGGAACGCGGGCTCGGCACTTTGAATCGCACCGACCCGGTTTTTCTCGGCATCCAAAAAACGCGGTTGCATGATCCGCTCCTCGGCTTCCTCGGCTCGAACGATCACCCGGGCGATTATCGTTCGAGCGGCTGTTCGGCCTGTCACGTCGTCTATGCGAACGATCGCTCGCCGACGAACTCGGGTTGGTGGAGCAAATATGGCCACCAGGGACTCACGTTTACGGCCGACAAAACCATTCCGCGAAATGAGCGCGGGCATCCTGTCATGCATCAGTTCACCCGCGCGATTCCGTCGAGCCAATGCATGAACTGCCACATGCACCAGGGGAATCTCTTCGTGAATCCGTATCTCGGTTACACCTGGTGGGACCAGGAAACCGACGGCGAGTTCATGTATCCGAAGGAGCAACGTAACCCGACGGATGACGAGCTCGTCATCGAGACTCAAAGCAATCCCGAGGCGGCCGCGGCGAAAGGACTCTGGGGCGACAAGGAATTTCTCGACAAAGTTTCCGAACTGAACCCGAAGTTGAAGCACACCCAGTTCGCCGATTACCACGGACACGGCTGGGTCTTCCGCGCAATCTTCAAGCACGACCGCAAAGGCAACCTGCTCGATCTCCACGATAACAAAATCCTCGACAGCGATCCGCAGAAGTTCGCGAAGGCGGTGCATTTGAAAGACGTCCATCTCGCCCGCGGGATGCAATGCACCGACTGCCATTTCGAGGTGGACGTGCACGGCAACGGGATGCTCTACGGCGAGCCGCGCAACGCAACCACGATCAACTGCATCGATTGCCACGGCACCGTCGATCGGCGGCCAACGCTGGAAACGACAGGCAATGCCGGCGCGTTCAAGTTGCTCGAGACTAGCAACACGCCTTGGGGGCCGCGCTTCGTTTGGGAAGGGACGAAGCTCTACCAGCAATCGGTCATGGCGCCGGACGTGCGCTGGGAAATTCCGCAGACGATGGACACGGTCGATCCCCTTTCCGCGCATTACAATCCGAAGTCGGCGTATGCGAAGACGCTGCAACGCGACGGGAAAACCTGGGGCGGCGTTGTGTCCGCTGATCCAGCGGAGCGGCACGCGCGATTCGCGCACGACAACGGCGCGATGGATTGCCAGATCTGCCACACGTCGTGGGCGACGAGCTGTTTCGGCTGTCATCTGCCGATGAAAGCGAACCAGCGCGTGGCGCAAAACAAATTCGAAGGCGTCACCGATCGCAATTTCACCACCTACAATCCGCAGGTTGTGCGCGACGACGTTTTCATGCTCGGGATCGACGGCACGGTGAAGAAGAACCGGATGGCCGTGATCCGCTCGTCGAGCGCGGTCGTAGTCAGCTCGCAGAACGCGAACCGCGAATGGGTCTACTCGCAGGCACAGACTTTTTCGGCGGAAGGCTACAGCGGCCAGGCGTTCAATCCGCATTTCCCGCACACGACCAGCAGCGTCGGCACGACGAAGAATTGCACAGACTGCCATCTCTCGAAGAACAACGACAACAACGCCTGGATGACGCAGCTCCTCGGGTTCGGCACCGGGACGGTGAACTTCTTCGGGCGCTACGCTTATGTCGGCGAAGGGCGGGAAGGATTGCACGCGGTCATCTGGACGGAACCGGACGAACCGCAGGCCGCGATCGGTAGTCACCTCCACAAACTCGCCTACCCGGATAACTACCAGAAACATCTCGAAGCCGGCGCGATCCTGAAAGAAGCGCACGAACACAGCGGGCACGACATCCAGGACATCGTGCTCCGCGGCGAATATCTCTACACCGCGAATGGCCCGGGCGGCTTCGAAGTCTTCGACGTGGCGAACATCGACCAGAAGGGATTCTCGGAACGCATCGTGAGCGCGCCGGTTTCCCCGCTCGGGCAACGCACGCGTGTGAACACGAAGTACGCGACGTCGGTTGCGATCCCGAGTACGCTCGCCCTCGACCCGGCCCGGGTCCGGATTCCGGAAAACGAAGAGCAACCGATCGACATGTTCTACGCCTTCGTCTACGTCTCCGACCGCGAAGAAGGCCTCGTCGGCTCGAATGTCGCGACGCTCGTTGACGGGAACCCCGACAATAATTTCCTGAAACGCGACGTGACCTACAATCCCGACGGTGCGCTGACCGGCGCTTCGTTCGTCACCGCCGCCGGCCATCGCCTTTACCTGACGACGCCACGCGGATTGTTCGTGATCGATTGCACCGATCCGATGCATCCGAAGCTGGCCGGCCAATACACCGGCGATTTCCTGCGTGAGCCGCACTGCGTCGCGATCCAGTTCCGCTACGCCTTCGTGACCGATCGCGAAGGCCTAAAGGTCCTCGACATCACCGATCCATACCGGCCGGAACCGATTCGCGGCGCTGTCGTCGGACTGCGAAATCCCGGGCGGCTTTATGTCGCGCGGACTTACGCCTACGTCGCGAACGGACCGGAAGGTCTCGCGATTGTCGATGTGGAAAATCCGGAGCGACCGCATCTCGACCAGATGTTCAACGCTGATGGTCAGCTGAACGACACGCGCGCGGTGCAGATCGGAAGCGTCAGCGCATCGCAGTTCGCACTCGTGGCCGATGGACGGAATGGATTGCGCGTCGTGCAACTCATCTCGCCAGACACAGTCCCCGGCGCGCAGGGGTTCAGTCCGCGGCCGAACCCGAGATTGATCGCGACTTATCCGACGAAGGGCGAAGCGATCGCAGTTTCGCGCGGGCTCGAGCGGGACCGCGTCGTGGATGAAACGGGCGGACAAACCGTCGTCTTCGGCCGGCGCGGCGCGCGGCCGTTTCATCTCGATGAGATGGAAAAGTTCTATCTTCATTCCGAATCGGTCGATTCGAAGGATGGCCGGCGTTGGGGGAGCCTGTATCGCGTGGAAGATGTAATGGCGCGCAATAGGACGTTGATGACCAAGGGCGGCGTGATTTTAACGCCGCTGCCGACGCCGGTACCTGCGGCGACCATTAGCCCGACACCGCCGCTCGATTACGCGCCGGATATCGAGCCGAGTCCGTTACCGACTCCGTAGGTGGATCGAGCGCTCCGTCGCTCGATGTTTTCACCGCGGCTTCGCCGCCATTATTAAGCATCGCGCGGCGGAGCGCGCGATCCACCAGAAAGACATTGCCCTCGCACGCGCTTTTCAGGTAAAAATTCCGCATGGCCGATAAAGCAAACAAACTTCCCGAGAATGTCGAAGGTGCCTGGTATGTCGACAACACCTGCACGCCCTGCCGTGTCTGTCTCGACGAGGCTCCGAATCTTATTAAGTACAACGACGACGAGACCTACGTCTTTTTTTACAAGCAGCCCGAGAACGACGACGAAACCGCGGCCGCCCAGCGCGCGCTGGACGTTTGCCCGACCCTCGCCATCGGCAACGACGGTCCGTAGGTTGCAGCCGGGATCGGCGATCCCGGTCGCAGAAAGAAAATTTATGGCGACTGAAACTCCATCTGCCGCTCCGAAACCGACGTCTCCCTACACCCGGACGAATCCGTTCCCCGGGAAATTATCCGTCAACCGCAGTCTCTGCGGCGAGGGCTCGGACAAGGACACACGGCATTTTGAAATCGACCTGAGCGGCTGGGGTCTCAGCTACGAAGTCGGCGACTCGATGACGGTGTGGGCGACCAATGATCCGGCGCTCGTAGATGAAATCCTGAAAGCAATTTGCGCGAGCGGCGATGAGAAGGTGAAAGGCCCGAAGGGCGAGACGACTTTGCGTGAGGCGCTTCTGCGCGATTGCCGCATCACCCAGACGACGCCGAAATTTCTGAAGATGATTAGCGAGCGGGCCAGCGCGGCGCCGTTGATCACCGAGCTCCTCGACCCCGACCGCAAGGAAGACCTCGATCGTTATCTCTGGGGAATGGAAGTGATCGACTTCCTCACCGAACATCCGTCGATCAAGATTTCGCCGCAGGATTTCATCGATGTCCTGGCGAAATTGCAGCCGCGCCTTTACTCGATTTCGTCGAGCCTGAAAGCGCATCCGGACCAGGTTCATTTCACGATCGACGTGGTGAAATACACGAGCCACGGCCGGAAGCGGGGCGGAGTTTGCTCGACCTTTCTGGCCGAGCGCGCGGACAAAGTGCCGGTTCCAGTGTTTCCAAATGTCTCGAAATTCCGCCTGCCGGAAGATGGCAACACTCCGATCATCATGGTGGGGCCGGGCACAGGGGTCGCCCCGTTCCGCGCTTATCTGCAGGAGCGTAGAGCTGTCGGCGCGAAGGGAAAGAACTGGCTCTTCTTCGGATCGCAGAAGGCAGCCTGCAATTATTTTTACAAGGAAGAGTTCGATGACATGACGAAGGACGGCTTCCTCACCCGGCTCGACCTGGCGTGGTCGCGCGACCAGGAGAAAAAGGTTTACGTCCAGGACCGGATGATGGAGAACGCGGCCGAGATTTGGAAATGGATGGATGGTGAAGGCGCACACTTCTTTGTCTGTGGCGACGCGCGCCGAATGGCGAAAGACGTCGATGCCGCCTTGCGCAGGATCGTGCAGGAACAGGGCGGCAAAGACGTGGACGTTGCGAACGAGTACGTCGAAAAGTTGAAGAGTGACAAGCGCTACAAGCGCGACGTGTATTGATCGCCGGGGTTGAAGGTCAGCGATGAGCGCGGAGCCGGAACCCCCCACGGGAGCTGGTTTCAAATACTGGGCGTTTCTTAGTTACAGCCACCAGGACAACCTGGAGACGCGCAAGGATGGGGAGCGCGGCCGGATCCAGTGGGCGGAATGGCTCCACGACGCCCTGGAAAATTACCGGGTGCCGCCGGAATTCCGCGGACGCATCGCGGCCACGGGCGAACCCATGCCCGACCGCTTCTTTCCCGTGTTCCAGGATGAGAAGGAACTTCCGATCAACGCCGACCTCGGCGAGTCCATTCGCACCGCCCTGCGCGAATCACGTTTCCTGATCGTGGTCTGCTCGCCGCGCGCGGCGGTATCGCGCTACGTGAACGAGGAAGTGCGCTACTTCAAAACGCTCGGACGCCAGAATCGGATCATGACGTTGATGGTCGATGGCGAACCGAATGCCAGCTTCGGCAACAAGCAAGGCTACACGGCGGCGGACGAATGTTTTTGCCCGGCGCTGCGCCATCCACTCGATGGGCACGGCGAAGTGGATACCACCCGGACCGACGCGCAGGAGCCGATCGCGGGAGATGTCCGGATCAAAGAAGGTTCGGCGCCGAGGGAGACGATCCAAAAAGACCTGTCGTCACATCGCAGGATCCTGGAGCAAACCCGGCTGAAGCTCGTCGCCGGCCTGATGGGCGTCGGTTTCGATGAATTGATTCAGCGCGACAAGGACCGGCAAATCAAAGAGGAACGCGCGCGAACTCGCCGGCTTCGGAAACTGGCCGCGGGCTTTGCGGTGCTGGCCCTGATGGCAGCCGCGGCGGGATTCATTGCGTTCCAAAAGAAACAGGAAGCACAGCGCGCGCAGGCGACAGCCGAATCCGAGCGCAATCGCGCGGGGAACGAACGCAGCCGCGCCGAGACCGCTCTCGCGAAAACGCGGGCGACCCTGAGCCGTTCCGATTTTCTCCAGGCCCTGCGTTCAATCGAGGACGGGAAAACCTTTAACGCCCTCGCCCAGCTCGCGCGCAGTCTCTCTCTGGATCCGGGTAACCGGGCCGCGGCGTGCCGGCTGATCACGCTGCTCTCCTATCGTGATTTCGCGCTGCCGCTCGAATCGTTCCCGGGCTCGGGACCAGTGCATCACCCGCAATTCACTTTGGACGCGAAAACGAAAGCGACCGCGGAAGCCGTGCTCGGAAAAGCCGCGGCGTTGCTCGAAACCCAGGACGATCCGTCCCTGCGCGTCCAGGAACCCGGAGAAATTCTTCATGCCACCTTTAGCCCGAATGGAAAACAGATTCTGGCGTTAACCCAGAATCGCGCCGCGCAAATTTGGGATGGGGAAACTGGACGGCCGCTGGCGGAGCCCTTTGCCGGAGGAGATCCGGTGTTCAGTCCGGATGGGAAGATCGTCTTCACGACATCTGGAGAAGCGAGGTTCTGGGACCCGACCACAGGCAAGGCGTTGACTGAACCTCTCGCCCACGGCAGCGACATTATTTCCGCACAATTCAATCCGGACGGCAGCCGCCTGATCACCGGGACAGTGGATGGGACCGCTCGCGTTTGGGACACGAAAACCGGTCAGCCGATCACCGGCCCGCTCAAACACGACGGCGGCTATGTGCGCGCAGTGGAATTCAGTCCGGATGGGACAAAGGTCCTGACGGCCGCGGCGGACAAGACCGCGCGAGTTTGGAACGCGCAGACGGGCGGGCCGTTGATGACGCCGCTGCTGCATCAGGCCGAGGTCGATCTTGCGCATTTCAGCTCGAACGGAAAGCGCATCGTCACAGCTGCGCAGGACGGCACGGTGCGAGTATGGGACGCGGAAAAAGGAGTGGCGCTCACTGATCCCATCCCGCACGAAGCGGCGATCCGCTACGCGCAGCTTTCTCCCGACGGCACCCGATTGGTGACCGGAACCGGAAACGTTTTGGCGCAAGTCTGGGACGTGCACACAACGAAACCTACCGCGGTAAAACTATCGGATTCGGCCGCCATCAACGCCGCGCAATTCAGTCCCGACGGCAAAAAAATCGTGACCGCGACATCCGAAGGAACTGTCCAGATTTGGTGGGCGCAGACCGGCACGCTCTTATCTGAACCGATCCATCACGACCACGGCGTGGAATTGGCGCGCTTTAGCGACGATAACAAACGGCTCATCACGTTGTCCGTGGACGGAACCACAAAAGTCTGGGACGTGCGTTTCGGTGCGATCCTGAGCGAGCCGTTGAAACATGAAACAGCCGTGGATGCAGCCCAGTTCTCCCGGGATGGGAAAAAACTTGTCACGGCCGCGCACGATAATTCCGTGCGAGTTTGGGACGTAGAAAAAGCGCTGCTGGAAAAAGAGCTTTACAAAGGGCCCGGCGCTGACGTGATGTTCGTCACGCTTAGCCCGGACGGTCAAATGGCGGCAACGGTCGCGTCAGGCTCGCCTAACGAGGCCCAGCTTTGGAGCCTGGAAAGCGGACAACCGGCCGGCGAAAAACTGCGGCACGAAGAACCGATCGCTTCGGTTAATTTCACCCAGGATGCGGCGCAGGTCGTTACCGCTTCAAAGGACGGAAGTGCGCGGATCTGGGATACTCGCAGCGGCAAGGCGTCAGGCCCGCCGTTCATTCACGAAAACCCACTGCAGATGGCGGCGTTCAGCCCGGACGGAAAACGAATCGTGACTGTCGCTGAAGACAAGAAAAGCACCGCGAGAGAAATCGAAAACAAAAAGACGCGCGTCTGGGACGTGGCGACGCGCAAGCTGCTCACGGAGCCGTTCGAGCACGACTACAACGTCTTTGCGGCACACTTCAGCCCCAATGGAAAATTTCTCATGACCCTCGGCGCGAGTCCACTCGCTCCCATGCCGGTGCGAATCTGGGAGATTGAGAGTCGGCGGCTCGCTCTCGAGTTGAAAGCGATCGCGGTCTGGGCCGCCGAGTTCAGTCCGGATGGGAAACGCTTCGCCACCGCCATGGCGAATAGCTCGGCGCAGGTATTCGATTTGGAGGGCGGCAAACCCGCGACCGAAGCGCTGCGTCACAATGCCGAAGTGAAATCGGCGCGCTTTGATCACGAGGGCCGGCGCGTGATCACGGCTTCAGACGATAAGACCGCGCGCATCTGGGATGTGGAGACCGGGAAAGCTCTGTCGGATCCTCTGGTCCACAAAGAGGCGGTTACCCTCGCGCAATTTAGCCCGAATGGCCGGCAGGTCGTGACGACGTCCGGTAATTACGCAAACGTGCGGGACGTCGCCCCCGTCACGGACAGCGTCCCCGATTGGCTGGTGCGATTAGCCGAAGAAGTGGCGGGACAGCAATGGAACGACCGCACTGTTTTTGAATCCGTCCCGCATCCTCACGAAGCGCTCGGAAAAATTCGCGCCGAACTCGCGGCTGCGAAGACGGAGGATGAGATGGTCCGCTGGGGCCGCTGGTTCCTGGCGGACCGCAATTCGCGAGCGATCTCGCCTTTCTCCAGTATCACCCTCGCCCAATACATCGAACACCGGCTCCAGGAGAAAACGCCGGAGTCGCTGGCGGAAGCAGAATGGCTCGCGGCCGGTAACGTTGTCGTCCTGAAACAGATCGCCGACGCAAAAGCGACTCTACCTGCTCCGGAAAGTTCTGCGGGAAAGATGCTCGAATTTAATGGCGGCGAAATTTATTACACCCGCAGCGTGACGGAAGCGGATGTCCGCAAGCTGGGCGATTACCTTGTGAAACAGGGCGTGTTCGACGGAACCACCAGGGCGATGCAGCTGAACAAGACCGGGTCGACCTTTGAAGTTCGGGTGATTGTGAAAAAAGGCACGGAGAACAACGCCGCGCTCACTGACTTCTTCAAGGTGCTGGGGAAAGACCTTCGCGATAATGTCTTCAAAGGGAGCACGGTGGTGGTTCATGTTTGTGACGAGAAATTCACAACCCTGCGCGTGATCTCGATTCCCTGATGCCATGACCGGTAAAGCTATCGCGCTCGCTTTGATCGCTGTGACCGCTTCCACGGCGTTGCTGGCGAACTCCATCGAGTATCCACCGGACAACGCTGAGTTTTTCCTGCAACTCTCCGGCGATTTCAAAACGAAAACGAACCCGGACGGCTCTCTCATTGGCATCGGTCCGAAGATGGTGATCGCATTGAGCGCTATGAGCGGCGTTAAAGACGCAACCGCTGCGAAAGCCCGGCTGCCGGAACTGACACGCAGTCTCTTCACTAAGACGCTGCTGTTCCAGGAACTGCAGGTACAGGGTATCGCCGACGGGACAATTGCGAGGGAAGGCGGCGATGGTTTTGCCGTAAAGGTTCTGACAGCGATGGGAAAAAACAGCGATGGCCGATCGGTCGCAATCACGGCCACGGCTTTCTCTTCCGAACAGGAACACTATTTTGTTTTCTTTACCGCCGCCCGGCCGGAAGACAAAGAAGAAGCCGGCAAAACGGGCCGCGAAATTCTCGCCACGATGACCACAGCCACGAACGAAGAGGATTGAGATTTGAGCGCTGAATCCGACCATCCAATGCCATCTCGGTTAAAAAAGCTGGCCTATGCGAATCTGGTCCTGGGTCCGCTCGTGGCGCTCGTCAACCTGCTCATCATTGGGAAATCAATCTCGCGCCTGGCTGGCCTCGGTGCGTCTAACGGCGTCCTTGTTCCGCTCGGTTTAATTATCGCGGTGTTTTGTTTGTTAGGCGGGGTGCTTTTCCTGGGCGGCGTCGGTCTGCTCAAAGAACGGCGCTGGGGACGTACCTGTAGTTTGGTCTTCGCTTTCGGATCGTTCGCCGCGGTTTTTCTCGTCAACGTGACCGCCAGAATCATGAGTAACCTGTCGGAAATCGGCGAGGTATCGATTCCCAGATTGCATCAGCAGGAGAATTTCAGCGTCGGCATTGGGGTTTTCACGCTCTACGGAATTTTGCTGATTGTGATGCTCATGCTGCCGGATGCCAGGGCGTGGGCCAGGTGGACCGGACCGGCGCCGATGCCTTCGAGCGGACCCGTCATTGCAGCTTCCGCTCCACCGGCAAGCGGGCTTGCGATCGGGAGCTTGGTCGCATCGTTAATTCCGTTCCTGTTGCTCGGCCAGATAACGGGGCTGGTTCTCGGCATCATCGCTCTTCGCAAAATCAAACAATCGCACGGCGCCGTAGGTGGAAAGGGGTTCGCGATTGCAGGCGTAACAATCTCAGGGCTGATCCTTCTCTTCATGATCGGAATTCTGGTCCTGCTCATCACGACCGGCGCATTCCGGAAGTGAATCGGCTCCTGAGGGCGAGAACTCCACCGGCAGCTACGACACCAAGGCACAGGATCGATACGCCGCCGCCCCAGACGAGCCAGGGCGGTCGATAAATCATGGTTAGCCGGCCGCTCGTTCCCGCCGGTATCTCTACGACCGGGAACAAGCCGCGATAGGAATCAACTCGTAACGGTCGGCTTCCGACCTTTGCCTGGTAACCGGCGAAGAACGGCCGCGAAATGGCAAGGAGCGCCGGTCGATCGCCTCCGGGAACCAAAACGCCGGCTTCAATCCAGTTGCGCCGGTTGACGATTCGAGAAATCTCAGCGGCGGCGAACTGTTCGTTAGGCCGGGACTCGATTGCCGTCAGCGAACGCACGGCGGGAAACGGTTCGCCGCGCCGATGGAAAATCCTGCCTTCCTTTGTCGTCACGGCAAGTTCCCATTCTGTATCCGGCTGCGGATTTGTCGCGACCTCGTTCGCGATAATGACTCCGTCCACACCGAGCCGCGAGAGCATGCCATCTGCGCCACTCTCGTGTTCGAGCAAAGCGTTTCCGATGTCGGGACGAAGCTCGCCATGAATGGCAAATGCAAATTCGCGCGCGACGCCGGACGGCCCGATCGGGCTGTAGCCGTTGATGAAATGGATGCCGCCCCACATCGAGGTGCTGCCAAGCCGGACCGTTTCGCCGAACGGTTCCGGTTTCTTTTCCAATCGATAGAAAACCTCCGGGGCTGGATAAACACTTAGATAGAGACGTTGTGGATCGAGCGGCGCCGGCTTGGCTAATTCCTGGGCGAGATTGTATTTCGGCACGCCGCAATTGGGCGGGATCCAAAGGTAGGTCGCGAGCAACGCGGCAAACGTGATGATGGCTGGAAGCCAGGATCGGGCGAAACGGAGGCGCGATTGACCGAGCAACTGCAATGACTCGGCGGCGGAAAGCGCGAGGACGAGGTGCAGCAAAGGCAACCAGCGAAAGCTCCAGCGGAAAACATTCGCTGTCGGAAGCATCGAAAGGATTAGCGCGATCATGAGCAGTCCCAGGTCCCAGCGAATGCGTCGAACCAAGGAGCGACGATGAATGATCAATCCGGCGGCGACGGCAACCGGCGGAACCACGCCGCAGGCGAGCTCGCTCGCCGTATGCGGCATGAGGCGTGACGAAAAATCGACCCAGTTAACAGTCCAATTTGGAATAACGAACCCCGGCAACGCCGTGAACGGGACGCGCCATTGAAAATGCTCGGCGGCATCCCAGGCGGCGCGCGCGGATCCATAAACGTAATCGAGGAGCGCGAGCCAGGCCGGCGCGGCGAGACCGAACCCGAGCAACCCTCCAACCAGAAGGGGCAAGACGGAGACGAGCTCTCGGGTTTGGCTTAACGACCTGATTCCGAGCCAGACCGCAACCAGCCCGAGCATCAGGACCGTGTAGGGAAAGCCGCCGGTAACGACCAGATAAACGAAAGGCGCCGGCCAGAGAAAACGGAACCGGCCGCGACCCGGATCGAGCGCGCGTTCCATCCCCCACCAGGCCCACGGCAGCCACGCGAATGCGCCGAGCGCCCCGAACCAATCCGTTGCGCCCCAGCAGATGATCCAGCCGTTCAAGGCTGCGACCAGCGCGACCAGGACCGCCAAGGACGGCGCCAGCTTTCGCCCACGCGCGAGGAGATACCCGCCCATCGCGAGAACAAACAAATGCGCGATCGACAACGCGGCCGCCTGTTGCGGAAAAGTCAGCGGGAATTTCCAAATCAGAACGACGGCGGCATTGACGAAGACGGAGAAGGTCCCGTATTGGAATTCGCCCGCGAGATTGCCGCAAACCCACGAGTAAGGACTGAGCAACGGCCATGCGCCTTCCGACCAACTCCGCACGACGTCGGCGAACACCGGAAGGATCGAAAGCTCGTAGTCGTCGTTCCAAAACAGGAGCGGATCGTGCCAGAGCAGGATGAGGCAGAATGCGGCGACGATGAAACCGGCGAGCAAGGCACCGAACATTTCCGAACGCGTGCGGCGCGGTTCGGGCATTTAAGGAAGAAAACGTCGAACGCCCAACGCCGAACGCCGAATGTCGAATTCAGAGATTCTGCATTTCTGCCGATTGGATGTTCGGCGTTCAGCGTTCGGCGTTTTCTTCATCTCACAACACAACCGGCGTTCCCTCGGTGAGCAGGAGAACTTTGTCGCCGATGCCATTCTCACGCGCAGCCACCATCAGGCGCGTGGGTGGTTCGTCGAGCGGTTCGTAGCCGAGCCGGAAACTGCCGTAGTGCATCGGCACAAGAATCTTCGCGCGCAACTCGACAAATGCCTGAACCGCTTCCTCGGGATTCATGTGGACCTCGCGGCCGGTCGGTGCGTCGTATCCGCCGATGGGCAGGAGCGCGATCTCGATGTCGTGCCGTTCGCCGATCTCCTTGAAGCCTTCGAAATACGCGCTGTCGCCGCAATGAAAAATCGTGCGGCCATCCATCTTGATGACGAACCCGCCGAAGCCCCGATGAAGATCGGCCAGGAATCGCGCGCCCCAATGCGCGCAGGGCGTGAGCGAGACTTCGATCGGCCCGAGCTTCACGGTCTGCCAGTAATCGAGCTCGTGGACGATGTTGAACCCGAGATCGTGGACGAGATTGCCGACGCCGATCGGGACGACGATCGGCTGGTCGGCCGCGACTTTGAACAAAGTGCGCCGGTCGAGATGATCAAAGTGCGCATGCGTCACCAGGACGAAATCGATCGCAGGGAGGTGATGAATGTCGAACCCCGGCTGCTTCAGACGCTTGATCACTTTCAGCCACTTCGACCAGATCGGATCGATCAGGAGATTGACCTCGTGTGTTTGGACGAGGAACGAGGCGTGACCGATCCAGGTGATCCCGATCTCGCCTTTGCGGATTTTCGGGAACTGCGGCCGGGCGTGGTCGCCGGAGCGTTTGGTGAAAAGCGACGGGATCAGGACTTCGGTGAGGAAATTGCGCTTGTGCCAATCGGCGCTCGGGATGAGGCGGACGCGGGTGGAGCGTTTGTTTTCAGCGCCGTTCTCCGTGGCCTGGCGAACGATGTTCCTCCGGCTTTTTTTCGAAAAAGGAATCGGCACGGTTACACAAGCATATAAGCTGGGAGGGGTGAATCAAAGGCTTTCGCGGGGAACAAAGATGTTGCGTTGAGGATTTGGCTCGCATCGCTGCGTTCGCTGGTCAGGATGGACGCATGAAACCTCCAGTAGCATCCCTCGCAACCTTGTCGACTATCCTCCTTACTCTGTCGATGGTAACACTCACCGATTCGGAAGGCATACCGATCCGCGGCCCTGAAGCCGCACCCGCATTCAAAGAGGCACTTGAGCGATTCAACGCGGACGCGGCTGCGTGGAACCGGCGTTGCACGATCACCCATTCCGAAGCAGAGCAGTTCTGGTGCGAAGAAGAACGTGCCCGGCTTGAATCCCGCAAAGCGAAGCTCACAGCGGGGGCGGCGAATTCCAGTGCTTATGTGGCGGACAATCCTGCCGTCGAAATCACCTTGAGGCAGAGGACGAAGGGTAAAATCGTGAAGCAGGTCAAAACCGATGCCAACGGCACCTTCATGATGGGAACCTTTCCTGCGGGCATCTACACGCTCGAGTTCCGCGCCAAATCTGCGCCGGAGGTGAAGAATCAATCGTTCGCGATCAAGATCGCCGGGACCAAATCTCGCGGCAGCGAGAAAAGTTTCGCGGGCCGATACTTCGTGGGTGGGCTGGCGCTCGACATAGAAACGGTTCCAGGCACACCCCTGCGTGGTCTGATCACCCCGAGCTCGACCAAGAATACCAAGAAAATGATTTGGCTTCCGCAACAAATAGGCAGCAATCTTCCGGCACATTGGGTTGAAGAAGGCTCCTCGCAGGCCGTGGCGGCATACAATTGGGGCCACATAAGCATCGAAAGTATCCGGAAGATGCAGGATCATGGCGATCGCCCGTGAGCTCTCGCAAATTCTGTCTCCCGTACCCATTTGAGTAATTCATAATTGAGCTAGCGCGCTTCCCCTGGAACATGAAACCGCTGCGTGCATGGCCGCGCCAGCCGTTCCTCGGCTTGGCGATTTCAGCAGCGATCGGGATCCTCGTCGCCGATCGCTGGCCGGATTGTTCGCTAACGCTGGCCGGCGTCAGCTCCGCGATCGCGGTCGCGGCCTGGTTCGCACATCGCTCGCTCGCGGTCTACGCGCTGGTTGCGCTCGGCTTTTCCTTTCTGCACAGCGCGAGAACAACCGACACGCCCGGATTGATCCTGGCGCGCTCTCTGGGAGAAGGAACGCAACCAGTCACGGTGCGTGGCGCCGTCATCAGCGAACCCAAAATTTCCGAGCGCGGGTCCGCTTCATTCTTATTAGAGGCAGAGTCGATCGAGATCGACGGCGAAACGCGGCCGTGCCTGGCAAAATTCCTGGTGCGGTGGCGGCATCCCGTCGAATTCGGCGATGAAGTCCGGCTCTTCGGCACCGCGCAAAAAATCGAAGGGCCACGAAATCCCGGCGAGTTCGACATGCGAACGTATCTGGCGCGGGAGGATGTCCATCGCGCGTTGATTTTGCGCTACGCGGAAAATGGCGAGGTGCTCAGCCACGGCGGTGGCAATCGTCTCCTGTGGGCGGCGCAGAAATCACGCCGCTGGATGGAGGCGACTCTGCGCCGGGGCCTGGAGAATTCGCCGGAGGTCACTGGCTCGATCAACGGGATGGTGCTCGGTTTGCGCCACCAAACCGCCGAAGACATCGAAGAACCGTTTCAGCAGACGGGTACGCTGCATTTGTTCGCGGTGGCTGGCTTGCACGTCGGAATCGTAGCCCGGCTTTTGTGGATCCTTGCGACCATGGCTCGGTTACCGCGAAAGTGGGCGACCGCGTCGATCATTCCCGCGCTGCTGTTTTACTCGGCGATTACCGGACTTCACACCTCGAGCGTGCGGGCGGCGGTGATGAGCGCGGTCCTGCTCGGTGGCTTCATCGCGGAACGAAAAGCGTTCGCTTTCAATAGTCTCGCGGCCGCGGCGACTCTCATCTTGTGGTGGGACACGAACGAACTGTTCGCCGTCGGCTTCCAACTTTCCTTCTGCGTCGTTGCCGCGATTCTCCTTCTCCAGGAACCGAGTTTCCGTTTTCTGAGCCGGCGCTTCGCGTCCGATCCCTTCCTCCCGCGCAGTCTGTTCACTCCCCGCCGCCGCGTGTTAAATAACTCGCTGGTCTGGCTGGCGCGCGCGAGCTCGGTGTCGTTCGCGGCCTGGATCGGCTCGCTGCCGCTGATGCTTTGGTATTACCACCTCGTCACGCCGATCTCCCTCGTGGCCAATCTCGTCGTCGTGCCGATCGCGTTCTTCGTTCTGGCGGGCGCGTTGCTTTCGCTGGTCACGGCGCCGTTTTCATCCTGGCTTTCCGTGGTTTTCAACAACGCCAATTGGGCGCTCACGAAATTTATCCTGGGAGTGGTGAGTTTGTTCGCGCAAATCCCGGGCGGTCATCTTTACGTTGAACATCCGCACCGTCCGAGCGGCGCACTTCTGGAAATCAACGCGCTCGACCTGAGATCCGGCGCGGCCGTCCATCTGCGGGGCGCGCATCGCGAATGGCTGATCGATGCCGGACCGGCGCGCGATTACGATCGTGTGCTGCTGCCGTACCTGCGCGCCCGCGGCGTGAATCGGCTCGACGGGCTGGTCCTCACCCACGGAGACGCGGGTCACCTCGGCGGCGCGGGCGGCGTGCTGCTCGATTTTCAACCGCGCCAATTAATCGGCACGATGGCGCCGGATCGGTCATCGCTACACCGAAAGTTCATCGAGTTGCTCGCGGCTCAGAGACGCGCTCCACGCCTTCTCCAGGCCGGGGATGAGTTAAAACTCTCTCGCGAAATCACTGCGCGTGTCCTCTTTCCACCGGCCATTTTCGAAGGCGGTCGCGCGGATGACCAGGCGCTCGTCCTTCAGCTGTTCGTGTCAGGAAAATCCCGGGCGCTTTTTATGTCGGACAGCGGGGTCGCGACGGAACGCGTTCTCCTGCGGAATTACCCCGATTTGCGGAGCGATATCCTGATCAAAGGGCAGCATCATTCCGGGGAGTCGGGATCGCCTGAATTTCTCGAGCGCGTTCAACCGGAGGCGATCGTCGCGACGTCCCGCGATTTTCCAGAGAGCGAGCGACTCAAGCCGGAATGGATCGAGGCGGTCCGCAGTCGCGGAATAAGAATATTCCGCCAGGATGAAACTGGGGCGGTGCAGATCCGATTATTTCGCGAGAGCTGGGAAGCGACGAGTTATGTTACGGGCGAGACTTTTCGCAGCACCAAGCGATGAATCTTCACCCCACCGAGCGTAAATCGCTTTTCGAATTTACTCATCGCATTTGCCGGGACCGCGTCCGGGATGACCGCAAACAGGGACGACTGCGAAATGAGACGCGTGATTTGACGGTAGTACTCGGTTTCATCCGTCGCGATTTGCACGGTTCCGTTCGCGGCCAGCGCGCGATGGAGCGAGGCGAGAAAGTTTTCGGTCACGAGTCGGCGCGGCGCGTGGCGGCGTTTCGGCCACGGATCGGGAAACATAACGTGAAACGACGCGACGGAATTCTTCGGGAGCAGCTGCTCGACGGCGTAGGAAATCTCGAACTGCAGGATGCGCGCATTGTTCAGCCCGCTGCGCTCGATTTTCCGACAGGCCGAGCACACTCGACCGAGCAGACGCTCGATCCCCAGGAAATCCTTCGCGGGATTTTCGGCGGCAAGAGCCGCGAGAAAAGAACCGTCACCGCAGCCGAGATCGACTTCGACGGGCGCCTTGCGGCCGTAGATTCCTTCGAAATCGAGAGGCGCGAAACAATTGGCCGGGACGAGTTCCACCTCACTTGCTATGGTTGCGGAAGGATCGGAGAACAACACGTCAGATGATAAAAAGAATTTTAGCTTCTCTGTTCGCTGCCGCAGCCCTGGTCTCGCACGGGGCGGAGCCAACGCCCGCGGCGAGCAAAACCGCGATCTTCGCGGGCGGTTGTTTTTGGTGCATGCAACCGCCTTACGATAATGCCAAAGGGGTTGTCAAAACTGTCGTCGGCTACACCGGCGGAAATGCGGACGACGCGACCTACGAAAAGGTTTCCGGCCATCGGACCAAGCATCGCGAATCGATCGAGGTGACTTACGATCCGGCGCAGATTTCCTACGAGCAACTACTCGACATTTTCTGGCGCAACATCAACCCGACCCAAGCCGACGGCCAGTTCCACGATATCGGGTTAAGTTATCAGGCCGCCATTTTCTTTGGCAGCGACCAGGAAAAAAAGGCCGCGGAAGCGTCGAAAGAAATGCTGGGCAAATCCGGGAAGTTTTCGCAACCCATCGTGACTGAAATTCTGCCCGCCCAACCGTTTTATCCGGCCGAAGACTATCATCAGAAATATTATCTGAAGAATCCCGCTGACTTTGACGCCTATCACGTCGGCTCAGGCCGGGTCAACTTTCTCGCCAAGATCTGGGGCGCGGAGGCGAAGAAAAAATAATTTACTGCCGTCGAGTTATCGCTGCTGGACCGGAACAGGTTCGATTTCCTGGGTGCCGCATAATTCCCACAGGGCGGCGGCACGACCGCTGCTTTAGATGTTTACGCGAGCCAGGAAGTCACTCACTATATCTAAAGTTACGTTACGTTCCTTTGGCTTTCGCAGCGCGATCCGAAACGGTCGCGTTTTTTTTGCCGACTTCAGGGTTTCGTCAACGACGGCGCTTGTAAAAAGAGAGCCATCGGCGAGGAGGGTGCCGCCTGTTCCAGCGAACCGAAGGTATACAGCTCGGCCTCGTTCGCATTCACGAACTCAGCCTGGCTCACTGCCATCGGTTCGTTGAGAATCCGCGAGAGTTCCTGCGCTAAAACGATCGCGATCGCTCGCGGATCGCGGGTGTAAACCGGGATCGGAAATGCGCCGGAGTTGCGGTCATATCCGTAGATGTTCCCCTCGGTTTCCCAGACACAATAAGCGTGGCCGGCAGGGTGATTCTCGAAGCGGACGAGCAGGATCTTCGCCCAGAAGTTTTTGTCCAAGGCGTGCTGCGTCTTGACCACCGCGAGATAGTTGCAGGCGGAAACGACGCAGCCATTGAGCACGACGAGATCGTCTTCGCCCGGGGTAAGAACAACGCGCTGATGGCAGCCCGTGGATGAGAGCAAGAGCAGCGAAGCGGCTGCGAGGGAAAAAAACTGACGGAAAAGATTTTTGGTCATACGAGGCATCCGGAGGAATGACGATTTGCGAATAATTATGGCCATTGGTGTTTTTATAGCACCAATCCTGCTTTATTGGGAAGCTTTATCTTCAAATGGTACGGAAAAGACAAGATCTTCCGCCCTGACATCTCTCTTAGGGGATCCGCACGTAGCGCCGGCGCTCGCCGTTCGCCGCCTGGATAACAAACGAGTCCTTTGTTATCTCCAAGAGCTGGTCCCGGTCAGTCGCGCCGGCCGGAATCCGACCGAGCGTATCGTTCACGTAATTGTACAGCAGTGTCTCGCCCCGGACCGACCACCGCCCTCTGAACTTGGAAATGAGTTTCTTCCGGAGTTTCACCTCGCCGGTAAATGAGCCGTCGGTCTTGAAAGAATAATGGCAGCTTTGGATCTGGTCCGCGTAGCGCCAATTACCCACCAACTGCTGCGCGCGGCCGGGGGACTCGACAGTCGCACAGGCCGCGAGCGACAGGAGCGAAATAAAGGCGAGGACTGCTTTCATCAGCAAAGGAAGCGGAGCACGATTCACCGAGCCCCTCGTCAGCGCAATTGCACACGGTCAGGTTTATTTCGTTCGCGAAAACGAAAAGAGCGACCCAGGGAGGGGCCGCTCTTTCGTATTTAGGCTAACTCCAAAAATTAGTTTTGGGCGACGAGCGCGGAGGCAGCGCGGAACTTCTTGCTGCCCGCGTACGCGTAGAGTGGTTGGTAATTTCTCTTTCCCACCTGCGATGAGGTGCAGGCGACCCAGTTGAAAGTGGGATCCAGAACATAGCTGCCGCTTTCCGTGTCCCAGGCAAGCCAGGCATGGGTCTGGCGGCTGGTGGCAGTGCGCTTTCCGATCACGAGGCGCACATTCGTGGCGCCGTTGTCACGCATCTTCTCATAAAGAGCTACGGCCTTTGCCTTGCAATCGGCGGGTGCGCCCGACTGCGCCTCGGCCGGTGTTTTCCAGAAAGTGGTAAATCCGTAGGGGATCGAGCGGAGATCGGCCATCCATTGATTGACGATGGCGACCGAGACTTGGGAGCCGGAAAGGTGGGCTGGCGCGGTCAACACCGGGCGAATCCGAGCCATCTGGCGATCGTAAGGGGTGGCGTTGACGGTAAAAAGCAGGGCGTCTGCGAAGGACGAGGAAGCGGCAAAAGCGAGGAAGAGGCAGGAGAGGAGAAGCGACTTTTTCATGGAGTGTTTCATTATAGTGATTATTCTGACTATAATTACTATAAGCAGCGGGCATGCCACCTCCGTGTCAGCAAAGCAAAAACGTTGCCCGGCGAATTGAGGCGAGCGAGACAAGTGGCCCAACGGGCTGTTCCGGTGGACGGTAGCAGCCGGCGCAGAACGGCACCGCTACGCGAAAGGAGTGGTGTTTATTGGACAGGGCTCGAACTCATTTCGAGTCTGATCCGTCCTGAAAGACCATCCCCACACCCTTCCCCACAGTGGGTAAGCTCTTCTGGATTACATAGCCGGATTGTTCAACGCTTTAATCGGTGTTTCCGGCTTCGCCTCCACCCCCGACTTCGGTCGGTTTTGCCCGCCAAGGCGCGTTGGCAAAACCTCCCTCACTCGCTTCGCTCGCCCCTTCGCTCACGCGAAGAGACGGGTTCACACACGGCCTAAAGGACATGTCCTTTAGTGCGACGGACCCGCTTACGCGGGAGGGGGGTCGGAAGACTTAAAGCATTTCTCGCCATGCGGACAGCGATCCGCCTCTCCCCCTCGCCCCCTCGCCCCCTACGGCGGTCGCCACGTCCCGGCTCCAAATCTTCAGGACTTCCGACCCTCCGAATGAGAGAGCGAGCGTGCGCGAGAGCCCTCCGAAGACTCCGGCCAGTCCCACACCCTCGCCCTATTCTCTCATACTGGTTTATGGGTTCGCCAGCGAACCTGGCGTGCGAATTAGAGCCGTCGGCTCTTTACCAATGACCAAAACTCGGTTGCCGTCCTGCCGTCCGGCATTCGCTGCATTCGTTCGCGAACATGGAACCGGTTAAAAAGGAATAACGAAGAGCAGCTAACCGAGATTCATACTGAGGCCTTTACATAACGTTGAATATATTGACCCATCATCCCTGTCTAATCTTCCATTATGAAAACGCTCGTCTTGGTTATTCTGGCAAGCGTCGGTATCGCTTGGTCCGCCTCGGCCGACGTTGGTAGGCCCGAACACGGCAAACGCGAGGGATATAGCTCGAACGATGGAAAAACTGACGCTAAGAGTCCCGGCGAAAAAAGTGATAGTCGAAGTCCTCGAAGTGAAGGCGATCGCCGATCGGAACCGAAAACAAACCCTGAGCCAAAGGCGCAAAGCCAATCGAAGGCGTCCATTGATTTATCGAGCATAGACAATTCCGGACCGGCGGGGGTCTCGAAACCCGGCACGAACGGTGCCCCTGTCTGCGCCAATGCACCCTCCGGGAATTATCTCGACTCGAAGGGAAATCCCCCTGCGTCAAGTCGGGTCAGTCCGGCAGATCCCGGAGTTCTACGCGAACGCACTCAAGCCGAAGCCCTGACGCAAGGCGCCGGGAGTATGAGTCTTAATCTGGCGGGTAAGATTGCCGCGGAAAAGGCGAAGCCCTCCGCTGAGACGGCTAAAGCCGTGCTTGATATTCGGAGGCGGCAAGCAATTGATCTGATTTGGGATAGCTACCAGAAATTTATTGACCAGAGCGACCCGTCAAAGGACGCACCCCACCGCGAAACCGATTCGGGAAGGATTTTCGCCGAGCTTTACAACGTTAATGAATTCGCCAACAAACTTGGCGAAGCGGAAGAGAATGCGAAAAATCCTCGAGACGATGAAAAGATCAATGCGCTCGAACAAGAAAAAGCCCGCATTGATGCAGCCAGGCAAGAGGCAGCGCAGCGACTCCGAAATCTACCAAGCCCCTAACTAGAGTATTCCCCTCTCGGGACCGGCCCCGCTCCAAATCACGACTTGCGGCCCTCCGAATGAGAGGGCGAGCGCCTGCGAGATCCGTCCGAAGACTCCAGGATTCCCGCACACCCTCGCCAAATTCTCTCATACTTGATTACCGGTTCTCCAGTCAGCCGGGCCGGCCAGCCGGACGATCTCGCCGATTTCCAGCTCCTCTCCCTCATGCCGTTTCAGCCGGTCGGCCTGCTCATCGTTATTGAGACTCGATTGCCAGCCGCCCGCCAGGATCAGCGAGCCGAGCCGGCCGGGCCGCGGCGGCTTCACCGCTACAATGTGAACCAGTGGAGGCGAGGGGAGTTGAACCCCTGTCCTCGAAGCTATCGACGCAAGCTTCTACATGTGTAGCCGGCGAAATATTTAGGGAGCCGAACTTTGCACCGGCACACTGCCAGCCCCCGAGCATCCACGAAATCCTTTCACCGCCTGGCGCGGTCGCTCCGCCGGACGACTAGCCTGCTGTCCATGTTCCCGGCCATAGCAGGCGTCTAGCCGGAAACATCGCGGTCAATTAAGCCGCGAGAGCGAGATCTTGGTGATCTGCGTTTATTTGTTTTGGTCCGGATTTTAACGAGGCCAACGAACCATCCTCGACATGCCGCCTGCACTTCAAACTACGAGTCGAAGCCAGTACGCCCCCTTATTTTTGGAAGACGACAAGATACCCGAAACGCCTCCCTGCCGCAAGCGGACCGACGCCGCGGCGAAAAGAAATCTCTTGCGCGGTGAATGCGGCTGCCGCACGAGTTGCGCATGCCGGAGCTGAAAGCGTTTGCCAGCTCGGTCGCGATCGTCGTTTCGAGCTGCGACGCCTTCTTCGATGCCTGGCGCCCATTCGTCTTCTTCTTCCGAAAATATTGGAGCAACTGCCCGTTTCCGGTCTACCTGATCGTAAACCGGCTGCGGGTTCGTTCGAGAATCATCCAGCCCATTCCGGTCGGCCCGGATCGCGATTGGGCGTCGAACATGAACACCGCCTTGGCCTCAGTCTCGCAGCCCTACATTCTCTATTTTCAGGAGGACTACTTTCTCAACGGCGCCGTGAAAAGCGATCAGCTCGCACAGGATTTTGCCTATGCGTTCGAGAACGATGCGGCGTCCTTTTGTTTTTATCCCCGCTCCCAGCTGGAACCGAATTTTACACCGTTGAACGATCGGTTCGGCATCGTCCCGCGCGATTCCGATGGCCGCACCCGCTTGCAGGTGACGCTGTGGAAAAAGGAGGTGCTCCAGGCAATGCTTCGTCCCGGCGAAACGGCCTGGAACATGGAAGCCCGCGGCAGCGAACGCACCCAGAACCTTCTCGCCCTCTGTTACTCGCAACGGCACGACCTCCCAGTCCCCTATTTGATGTCGGCCATCGTGCGCGGCCTCTGGACACCGCAGGCGATTTCGCTTTGCCAACAGGCGGGCGTCGAAATTCATCCGCGCTTTCGGTCCGCGCATAGCGATGTCGCGTGGCGCCGACGCCTCCGCCGGGCCCTCGATCGAATCAAGCTCCCCCTCGCCCTGGCGCGACAAGGCCGGCGCGTGATCGACCTGGATTCTCCTTCGGGATGAGCCAGACTCCGTCGCCCGAGGCAGTCGAACGAAACCTCCAGTGCGAAGTTAATCTAAGGCCCGCAACTTGATGGAACCCAAAAACGAACCTGCCTCCCCGGATCCCCCGGTCATCGGGCCGGACGGTCTTAATCGGGCGCTCCTCGATTCCGCCCTCGATTGCATCATCACGATGGATGCGAGCGGCAGCGTCACCGAGTTCAACGCGGCGGCGCAACACGTTTTCGGTTACAGTCGGGAAGAGGCGGTCGGCCAGGAATTAGCCAGTCTCATTATTCCGCCCGCCTTTCGCGAGCGCCACCGCCAGGGCCTTCGTCATTATCTAGAGACGGGCGAGGGGCCGGTCCTCGGACGCCGCATTGAGATCACCGGGGTCAGATCGGACGGTTCCGAGATTCTGGTCGAGCTGGCGATTACCGTCTTACAAGTTCAGGGCAAGCCTGCATTCACCGCCTATCTGCGCGACATCACGGACCGGAAACGCGGCGAGGAAGCGATCCGGCGTCTGGCGGCCATTATCGAATCATCTGACGACGCCATCATCAGCAAAGATTTGAGTGGGATCATCACCAGTTGGAACGCGGCGGCCGAACGACTTTTCGGCTACACCCCGGAAGAGATTATCGGCCAGCCCCTCATCACCCTGATTCCGCCAGAGCGCCGCGACGAAGAACCCCGGATTTTGGAACGTATCCAGCGAGGCGAACCTATTGAGCACTACGATACGGTTCGCCGTCGCAAAGACGGGAGCTTGCTGGACATTTCGGTAACCGTTTCGCCTGTTAAAGACCAGAACGGCCAGATCATTGGCGCTTCAAAAATTGCCCGCGACATCACGGAAAGGGTCCGAAACGAGCGACGCCGCACGGCCCAATATGCGGTCGCGAGTTTGTTGGCTGGCTCCTGGTCGCTGGCAGAAGCGGGCCCGCGAATTATTGAATCCATCGCTGCCATCGGAGACTGGGTTTCCGGTTCCATCTGGTTGCGAGACAAAGCGGAGGAAAGTTTGTCTTGCGCTGGGACCTGGCATCAAGACAGGCCCGGACTCGCCGACTTCGCGGAGACGACGCATGCCACTCTCCTTACTAAAGGTCATGGTCTGCCTGGCCGAGTGCTCGTCTCGCGAAAACCCGCGTGGATTCGAGACGTGAGCCACGATACGAATTTCCCCAGAACTGCAGCTGCCGCTGCCGCAAACCTCAAAGGCGCCTTCGCGTTTCCACTCTCGGCGGAGGGCGACGTCAATGGCGTGCTGGAATTATTCAGTCCAGAGATTGTCGAGCCCGATAACGATTTGTTGTCCTTGGTGGAAGCGCTGGGCAGCCAGATCGGCCTCTTCATTCATCGCCGCCAAATGGACGAAGAATTGAAACGGCAAAAAGAAGCCGCCGAATCCGCCAACGCCGCCAAAGACCGTTTCCTCGCCACCCTCAGCCACGAATTGCGCACACCGCTCACCCCCATCCTGATTTGGGCCGGTGGAATGGTGAACGATCCGTCGCTTCCACCCGAAATCGACGAGGGCCTGCAAATGATCTGCCGCAACGTCGAGCTCGAGGCGCGCCTCATCGACGATCTCCTCGACCTCACCCGGATCGCGCGCGGCAAACTCCAGCTCCACCTCCGCAAATCCGATGCCCACGATTTGCTCGGGCACGCCATGGAGATTGTCCGGGACGAAATCTCATCGCGGCAACTGAAGCTCTCCATGGAGTTGAACGCTTCCAATCCCATCGTGCTCGCGGACGAATCACGTTTGCAGCAGGTCTTTTGGAACCTCTTGAACAACGCTTCGAAATTCACGCCCGGCCAGGGCGCCGTTACGGTTCGCACCTCTAATCCGCAACCCCACGCTTTATGGATCGAGATCAGCGACACCGGCATCGGCATCGAGCCGCAGCATCTCGAGAAAATCTTCGACGCCTTCGAGCAGAGCGGCACTCGCAGGGAAGGCCTCGGCCTTGGGCTCGCCATTAGCAAGGCCATCGTCGAGATGCACCGCGGCTCTATCCGCGCCTTCAGCGACGGCCCCGGCAAAGGCACCAAGTTCGTGATCGACCTCCAGACCGCCGCCTAACGAATCTCTGCTCCTCTCAACCCCTCAACTTCTCAACCCCTCAACCTTCAATCACCGCACCGGCCGCGCCACCAGAATCCCGGAATCCGTCCGGTAACGCGCTAGGTAACTCGAGAGCGTCGAATCGATAACGACCTTGCCGTAGTTCCGCGGCGACGACGCATGCATGAAATGCAACGAGCCGTCCGCGACGCGGAGCGCTAACCCGACGTGCGACGTGGAATACAGACCGCCTCTGTCGCGCGAAATGATCCCGATGATATCGCCGCTCCTGAGCTTTCCTTCGATCGATGCCACCTGGCTTTTCGGAATCTGATAGAGCGGCCGGCTCGAGACTCGCGCTTCCATTTGCGCTAGCGGCCCCAGCAGACTTCGGTTCGCTTTCAAGTAGCGGTAATGCTTCCAACCGACCGTCATTTCCCGCGCTGAATGCGACACGCTGCTCCCGCCCAGGCTGCGCGTAAGGTCTTCGACCAGCCCGCGCCGATCGTTATCCGCCAGCCAATCTTCGAGATAATGGAGCCGGGAAAGATATTCGCCCGTGCAATGCCCGCTGCGATACCGATCCAGCTCGATGTAATGCAGCAGTTGCTCCGGCGTCCAATTCTCCTCCGGCTCATTCAGCATCCGCGCGAAGGCGAGCGCGATTTCGTAAAACGTCCAGCAATCCATCCCGGTGAAATTCACCGAGGGCGCTTCGATCCGGTTATCGATCTCGAGCGTAAACGATTTGTAGCGCGTGCCCACCAGCGCGCGTCCCACCGCCGCCGTCCGTTCCCCTATCGGCAGCGCTTTCCAGTTCTCCGCCTTCGCCTTGCTCGCCAGGTTGTCGAACCTGTCGCGGCCCTTGAAGACCGTCGAAAACGGCAGCCGCGATTCCGCGTTCGCCGTCACCACCACTAAGAAAAACAGGACGCTAATAATTTTCGCCATGAGGTGAGGAATGTAGACAGGATTTACAGGATGAACAGGATTTCGAATTTTCGCCTGCCAACAATCCCCCTCAATCCCGTAAATCCTGTTAATCCTGTCTAAAAGAATGCAGGTGCGCTGCAGTGCGCGCTTCGTATTTTTTGATTTGTGCAGGACCTGTTTCAGAGCACCGACGAACCGACGGAGGAGCGGATAAACAAATCCGCTCCCCTCGCCGCCCGGATGCGGCCGCGGACGCTCGATGAATTCGTCGGACAGGAACACATCCTCGGGCCCGGCAAATTATTGCGCCGCGCCATCGAAGCCGATCGCCTGCCTTCCGTCATCCTCTCCGGCCCACCCGGCACCGGCAAAACCACGCTCGCTCATGTCATAGCCGATATTACCCAGGCCAAATTCGAACGGCTCAGCGGCGTCGAGAGCAACGTCGCCGAAATGCGCAAGGTCGTCGCGTCCGCCGCGAATCGTCTTCGCAACTCCGGCAAGAAAACGATCCTGTTTGTCGACGAGATCCACCACTTCAACAAAGCGCAGCAGGACATCCTCCTGCCCGACGTCGAGAGCGGGAACCTGCGGCTAATCGGCGCCACCACCTATAACCCGTTCTTCTACGTCAACAGCGCCCTCGTCTCGCGCTCCCAGGTTTTCCAGCTCGAACCGCTCAAGGTCGCGCAGCTCGAAGAACTGATCGATCGCGCCCTGGCCGACAAAGACCGAGGCCTCGGCAATTACAAAGTTCAGATGGACCCCGGCGCCCGCACCCACCTCGCCAAGCTCGCCGACGGCGACGCCCGCAAATGCCTTAACGCCCTCGAAGTCGGCGTCCTCACTACTCCTACGACTCCCCTTGGAGGGACGGCGGCCTCGCCGTCCACGTCCTCCCCGCCGTCCAAATCTTCCCCGCCGTCAAAGCAAAAACAAGAAGCGCCAGCGCGCATCCCTCTAAGTGACGGAATCATCCACTTCACCCTCGCCGTCGCCGAAGACTCGATTCAGCAGAAAGCCATCGTCTACGACAAGAAAGGCGACGCCCACTACGACACCATCAGCGCCTTCATCAAAAGCATGCGCGCGTCCGACGAGAACGGCGCCATCTACTGGCTCGCGAAAATGCTCCACGCCGGCGAAGACTTCCGTTTCATCGCGCGCCGCATCGTCATCTTCGCCAGCGAAGACGTCGGCCTGGCCGACCCCGAAGCGCTCCCGCTCGCCATCGCTACCCAGCAAGCCGTCGAATTCGTCGGCCTCCCCGAAGCCCGGATCCCCCTCGCCCACGCCACTGCCTACATGTGCCGCGCCAAAAAGAGCCGCGAAGCCTACGAAGCGCTGGGTGCAGCGACTGAGGAAATTGAATCCGAGCAGACCTCCCGCGTCCCCGAACGCCTGAAAAACAAACATTTTCCCGTCAACCCGGAAAGGTAATCTACGACTGGCATGAGCACCTTGATTGATACGCCTCGCTCGGCCGGATTCCGGGACGGCTTTATTTTTGTGGTCCTGCAAAGTGGTGCCGAGCTTCGGTTTCCGGCCTCCGCGAATCCGCGTCTCGCCGCCGCCAGCCCAGCCCAATTAGACAACATCGAGCTTTCCCCTTTTGGTCTCCACTGGCCCGACCTCGATGAAGATCTTTCCATCCGCGGCATCGCTCAAGGCGATTACGGACAGCCTCGAAAAAGTTAGCCGCCGATTGCGTATTCAGCCTCCGGCGGTCGTCTGCCCGTTTTCCACTTTCGCCTTTCGCCTTTCGACTTTTGTTCGCTTCCCCGTGAACCCGGGAGGGTGATGGCGTCAGCTGGCTAAACGTGCAACCTCATCTTCGGTTAGACTCGACACAACGTGCTTTGCATAGAGACCGCGTTCTGGCACGTTTGCTGGAGTTCGAGATAACAAATCTGATATGCACATGCCTGAGAGACGATGCTGGGAAGACTGGGTCCCAGGTGTCCTCTCGAAAACTCAGGTCCAAGCTCTCGAATCTGAGGGCGCGATCAAACACCTCGGGAAATGCGACTTTTCAGCGATAGATTTGCCGCTCGGCGATCAAGCGTACGAGATGCTGAAAGGGGCTGTTAAACCATGCGGTGAAGACTATGAACATCTTCTTCTGAAATCTTCGTATGCTAAGCAAATCGACTTCAGCGGTGAAATCACGCTTGAGCGGAAACGCACATACGTTTTCAGCGTGCAAGTGGAGTTTGGTCCTTCGTTTATCGGTTCAGGTCGTTTTTATGGGCAGGCGACAGGCAGAAGCACGATCGGAAGAGTCGATGTTCTAACGAGGTTAATCGTCAACGGGATGGACGAGTATGAGGGGTTTGATCCAGAGGGCTTGGACAGAGGAAAGAACGGGAAGCTCTTTCTAGAGGTCACTCCTATTACCTTTTCCGTGAAGGTGAAGCCAGGCGTGCCTCTATCTCAGTTGCGGCTCTTCTTAGGAAAACCCAACACCGCCCTTGTAGACGGTACTGACATTTGCAAAACGGCTCTAAGAGATGCGGACCCAACCAACGACGGTTACTTAAGTTTGGCTGTCGATCCGGAGATCTACAACAAAAAAGGAGACACTGCAGTTGCATTTGGAGCTAAGCGGGATGCCGAGGTCGACCCTATTCCTCTTTGGCTGGACGCCGGCAAAGATGGACTTGACCCATACAAATACTGGACTGCCATCCCGCCCGAAAAAGATTTCTTCTGGGGCAGGAAGTTCGTTAGAATCCGCAACAGCTACTTCTACATACTTCGGTCGAAGGAATCGCTCGCCGTGCCGTCTGGAGTAGCAGTGTATTGCAAACCTTCGGACGAAACGATCGGGGAGATGCGCATCCATTACGCCGGGTTTGTTCATCCGGGATTTGGCCTCCATCGAAGCGACCAAAAACAAGGTACGCCTCTTATTTTCGAAGTACGAGGTCACGATTTCGAGGTTACGTTAATGCACGGCGAGAAGCTTGCTCGTCTTGAGTTCTATCGGATGTCTCTTGATGCAGTCGACATTGAACCAGGGGACTACGAACGGCAAAGCCTCAAGCTTTCCAAGTTGTTCGCGCCTTGGGACCCGCAATGAAGGACCTTCAAATTGCGCGAATAAGCGCGCGGGACGCAAAGGGGGTGTCAGATCACCTAATGAACCTTCGCGCCATAGTTTGCCAGAAAGAAGATACCTATCCGGGCATCGACAAATGGTTCGATAAGAGGGTAGTTGGAGGACTGAGCGCGGCCTCGCGCGTTGCCTATGTGGGATACGTGGACGGTGTTCCCGCCGCGGCCGTAATCGTGAAGCTGGGGTTAGACACGAAATTGTGTCATATCAACGTCCGGCCAGACTTGCGTGGCACCGGAGTAGGTGAAATTCTTTTGTCGCTTGTCACGCTCGAAGCGAAGTCTACCGCAAGCTCAATGCATGTTACCTTTCCAGAAAGCCTGTGGTCCGCGAAGAATGGATTCTTCACAAGTTTCGGATTCTCAGATGTGCAACGAGCCAAAAAACAGTACCGCCTGTTCGATGAGGAATTATCTAGCCGAACTTCATTTTCGAATATTTGGACGTCGGTATTAAAGAAGATTCCAAAGCTGGCTGAAAAATTTTCCCTGGCGGGTGCGAGTATGTCGGGCGGGGTCCTCTTTTCAATTCGGCCAGAGTTTGGCGAAATGATAATGCGCGGCTCAAAGACCGTCGAGATACGCCGGCGGTTCTCGAAGGCATGGAAAGGCCAGCGCGCTGTATTTTATGCTGGAGAACCTACTGGAGCACTTCTGGGACAAGCCGATATTGTTGGTGTTCATGAAGGCTCTCCGAAGAATATTTGGAAGCGATTCTCTGGGCGAATTGGGTGCGGCCTTGATTATTACAACGATTATGTTCGAGGCTGCGAAAGCGTATTCGCGATTGAACTAAACTGCGTTAGCCCGCTAATGGAGCCTGTTTATTCCTCCGTCCTGTCTCGGTATACATCTCGCGCTCTTTCCCCTCCTCAATCATACGTTGCGCTAACCGATCAACAGGGGTGGTCGGAGGCGGTGAGCATCTCCGCGATGCTTCAATGTCTACACAAACGCATCCGAGTTTTCGAGAACGCCGTCCACCACAGCGCGACCAAGCCAAAGTTTCCGTCTACCAAAATCGCTGCTGAATGCGCGCCTACCTGTTGGTATTCGGAATTGGATCTTTTTGAACAGGGTGGCGAAAGTTGGGGAAGCCCTCACAACACGACTAAGTAGCAGCAGGGGGCCGTGCAGCAGAACAGGTCAGTCTGTAAATCTGGACATTGCGTTCTCCCGACTGCTCTCTCCTCCGCCAAGGCTTCCGTCTTCGTCGAGACTACGCCGGGACGAGCCGGCGAGGGAGGGACGAATGAGATCGGATTCGGCGCTGGTCGGATGAGCGCGAACACGGTAAACTGTCGGAGTTCCAATGAAAGCCGCGAACGCCGCCCTTGATTATGTGGTGAAGCATGGAAAACGCACCGCTGTAATTTTGCCGATCGACGAGTACGAGGAGCTTTTGCAGGACTTGGACGATCTCGCGGTCATAGCGCGGCGCAAGAATGAGCGGACTATCTCCTTCGCGGAAATCAAGCGCCGTCTGAAGCGACTTTGATTCGGACCTCTGACTTCCGACCTCTGGACTTCAAATCACCGCGATCCGGGACGTAGCGCCGCGCCATTACCAGACTTCCTTGCCGAGCGATTTGGAGGTATCGGTTCCGACGTGCCGGTTTTTGCTGGTGATGTCGGCAACCAGATCTGCCAGCTCGTAGGTTTTGCCAACGACGGGCGCGATGACCAAACGCCCACGAATGACCCGGACATCCACCGCTTGCCCTTCGGCGACCGCGATTTCGTTCGCGTAAGCGCGCCGGATGCGAAGAGCCAGGCTGTTGCCCCACTTCTGCAAGACGGTCCTCATGTATCTACATCATGGACACGCGCGCGAAACAACAAGCAGAAACGGCCGGACGTTTGCAAATCCGTCCGCTCCATTCTGATTTCAGATCGGCGGGCCACAGGCCCGCGGCTACATCATCCGCCAACCGTAATGCTAACTGACTTGCTCCACTGCCCAACTCGTTGGTCGCCGACGCGGTAGATGGCGCGGTAGGTCCATTTCGTGGGAGTGCTCGGGAACGGCTCGGTGTCGACGTAGCCGGGGGTGGTGTCGAAGGCGAGCGGGCCGAAGCCCGAGCCGGTGCGGTCGACCTGGATTTCGCAGATGTCGAGGAAGGCGCTGAAGCCGCTCCAATCCCAGGCGACGTTTACGTGGGTGCCGCTGATGGTGGCGTTGATGTTCGGCGCGAGCGTGGCGTAATCGGGGCCGGTCTGCTGCGAGCCTTCGATGCCGAGCGCGGCGCCGATGGCTTCGTTATAGGCGGGGCTGCCTTTGATCTGTTTCACCAAGGCGCGGAAACGGACTTCGACTCCGGGCGCGACGGGCGGAACAGCGGTCGGGAAAACGGGGGCGACCGGGGCGCCGCTGGGCGGGAGGTCGCCTCCGGCGCGGGTGAGGTCTTTCCAGCCGGTCCATTGCGAGGCGCTGTTGCGGATCAATTGCTGGCAGGCCAGGACGTAACTGAAGTAATCGGCATCGGCCGCCTGGGCGGTGACCTGTGCTGGGGTGAGCCCAAGGGTGGTAGCGTAACCGGGCACAGCGGTCTTGAAAGCCTGGAGCTGGGCGGCGAAGGCGTCGTCGTTGAATTGGATGTAACTGGATTTGGGCATGGTCTTATTGGGGTTTAGGGGTCGTTTACTGCGTGGTTAGGTGAAAATCGGCCGCGCTGGGATCCTTGCTGCGCGCGCTGGACAGATTTCCGCGCGCGCTGGATGCCTGAGGGCGTGAGTTGGATCGCTGCTAGCGTGCGGAGGGATTGCCCCGGCGTGCGGTAGAACGATCCCGACGCGCGGTGGAAAGATTCCAATGCGGTCCGACCAGTATTGTCGCGTGCGCTGGGACAGTTCCAGCGTGCGCAGGGAAGATTCCAGCACGCGCAGGAAGGAATCCATCTCACGCAGGAAGGCGTGCGCGGCGCGGTCTCGAGAATCCGGTTCGCATGCTCTGACGATCCGGCCGCGCGCTCCGGCGCGCGACGTAACTTGAAGGGGACGCGAGGCAGCGCGGGAAAGAGCGCGACGCGCGAGCGATTGATCGCGACGTATCGGAAAAGCATGCGGGGGTGCATTGGAGGGAGTGCCGGGGTTTGGCAGATTGTGCGAGGAGCGCGGAAACGTGTCCATTCGGCCACGACCGTAGATGTAGTGTAGTGGCGGGTGTCCTCACCCGCGGCTTTTCTTGCCGCGCCAGCGGACTGCGGGTGAGACACCCGCCGCTACATCTGCGGCAACCGGAGCGGTTGCCCTACAATTTTCCGCGACCGACGCGCTTCAGGAGTTCTTCGTAACGCCGCATCCAATACCAGGCGACGGCATCGGCCCGGCTGTTCACAGGAATCTTGCGATAGATGTTTTCGATGTGTTTCGCGACGGTCTTCAACGTGATCTTTTCCCGCTCGGCGATTTCGACGTTGCTTTGCCTGACGGCCACAAATGAAAGCATCTCTTCTTCGCGCACGGTGAGCGGTTCCGCTGGTTTATAGCTCGTTTCGTCGTCGTACTTGACGCTCTTAGATGCGGTCGCGGGAGCTTTCGGCTCGTGCGATGAAACCTTTCCGGCTTCATGCGCGGAGAGCGGTTTGGACGGCCCGGCTTTGCGAGTTGCTTTCTTCCGGCGCATGACGCGCGGAAGTTTCAGCCGCAGCCAGCGGCGGCGTCCATTCGGCTACAGCCGTAGAAGGAGGCGGAGGTCCATAGGGCCGTCGCTACAAGGCAAAAGTGACAAGAACCCGCCTTCACGCGAGGCTACGACGTCGCAGGCCACCGACCTCGATCAATGAAGAATACGCTTCCGGCATCGACGGCTTTCCGGTTCGTGCTCGTCCTCGGGATCGCGAATCTTTTTGCCGATCTCAACTATGAGGGCGCGCGCAGCTCGACCGGTCAATTCCTCGGGACGCTCGGCGCGAGCGCGGCCGTCGTTGGATTCACGGCCGGATTAGGGGAGCTTCTCGGCTACGCGCTCCGTTCCGTCTCGGGAATCATCAGCGATCGGACTGGCAAATACTGGATCGTCACGATTGTCGGTTACGTCATCAACATGCTGGCGGTGCCCGCGCTCGCGCTTGCGGGAAATTGGCCGTTCGCTGCCGGACTCATCATTGCCGAGCGAACCGGCCGCGCGATTCGCAAACCAGCGACCGAAGCGATGCTGTCCTTCGCCGGCAAACAGATCGGGCACGGCTGGGTCTTCGGCCTGAACGAAGCGCTCGATCAAACGGGCGCCACGATCGGCCCGCTCGTCCTCGCCTTTGTCCTGTTTCGCCACGGGAGTTATCAAAACGGTTTCGCGCTTCTCCTCATCCCTGCCTTGCTTGCCATTGCGATCGTCCTGATCGCGCGCTATTTGTTTCCCAATCCGGAGCATCTCGAAGTGACCGAGTCCATCGCGCCGGAAAAATTTCCGCGCGCCTTCTGGCTCTACATCGCCGCGAACGCCTGCATCGGCGCCGGCTTCGCCGATTTCGCCCTGATTGCTTTCCATTTCCAGAAGACTGCTGCCGTGGCGACGAACCTCATCCCGGTTTATTACGCCGTCGCGATGGCGATGGGTGCGCTCGGTGCGCTGATATTCGGAAAGCTGTTCGATAAGATCGGACTCGCGGTGGTCGTCGCTGTTTTCTTTCTTTCCTCGTTTTTCGCGCCGCTCGTCTTTCTCGGAACCGGTTGGATCGCGTTGGCCGGGATGGCGCTATGGGGCATCGGCATGGGCGCGCAAGGCTCTCTGCTCAACGCTCTCATTTCCGGCGTCGTCCACGCGAGAAAACGCAGCACTGCCTTCGGAGTATTCGACACTGGGTTCGGCATCGCGTGGTTCCTCGGCAGCTGGCTGATGGGCGTGCTCTACCAACGCTCGATCGTGGCCGTGATTATCTTTTCGGTCGCGATCCAGCTGGTCGCGCTTCCGATTTTCCTGTTCGCAAAAAAATCGGCGCAGCGTTAACAGATCGCCGGTTCAGGCCGCGCCAGTTCGTCATCGCAATCGTGCTCGTGCTCGATGCCTTAACAACTCGATCACGAACATGAGCACGAGAACGAATGGCGGCTGAAACGCGAAAGGAGTGGGACCTTGCGATCCCACTCCTCCCACACATGAGCGAGGCTTCTCCTTAGCTTTTGCTCTGCGAAATCTAGGTCTTGGCCTGCGACACCACTTCGTTGAGTTTGAAGATCGGCAGGAACATCGCGATCACGATACCGCCCACGATCACCCCGAGGAAAACGATCAGGAGCGGCTCGATCAGCGACGTGAGGGCGTCGAGCATCGCTTCGATTTCTTCGTCCCAGAAGTCGGCCATCTTTTCCAGCATGGTGTCGATCTTGCCGGTGGCTTCGCCCGCCGCCACCATCCGCAACATCATCGGCGGGAAAATTGTCTTCTTGGAGAGCGCGATCGAGAGATTGTCGCCTTTCTCCACATCGTCGCTCACGCCTTTAATGCTCATTTCGACAACGTGATTGCCGGAGGCGCCGCCGACGATGTCGAGCACCTCGAGGATCGGCACACCGCTGCGGATCAGCTGAGCGAAGGTCCGCGCGAAACGCGACATACAGATCTTGTGGATGAGGGGCCCGAAGACGGGCAGCTTGAGCTTCCACTTGTCCCAAAGTTGTTTGCCGCGCGTCGAGCGGAGGAAGGTGCGGACACCGAAGAACACGCCGAAGATTCCGAGCAGGAGGAAATACCATTCGCCGCGCATGAAGTCGCTGACATCGATCAGGAACTGGGTGGGCGCGGGAAGTTTCGAGCCGAAGTCCTTGAAGATTTCGCCGAAGATCGGGACGACCTTGACGATAAGAAAGGTCGTGATGGCCATCGCGATGCAAATCACGATGACGGGGTAGGTCATCGCTGACTTCACCTTCTTGCGCAGGCGGGCGCTCGCTTCGAGGAAGCCAGCCAGCCGGTCAAGAATTTCCGCGAGCAAGCCGCCGTGCTCGCCGGCTTTCACCATGCTCACAAAAAGGCGGTCGAAAACGCGCGGATGTTTGGCGATTGATTCGTGAAAAGTTTCGCCGCCCTGCACACGGGTGATCACATCGCTGATGATGTGGCGGAGGCTCTTCTGGCGCTTCGGGTCGCATTGGTCGTAAAGAGCGGTCAGCGCCTGGACGAGCGAAATGCCGGCCTCGATCATTGTGGACAACTGACGGGTAAAGAGAACGAGGTCGGTCTCCTTGACGGACCAGGTTTTCTTGCGGGATTTGGTCGCGGCGGCCTTTTGTTGGAGGGAGAGGACCATCAGTCCCCGGCTCATAAGGCTGGTGACGGCATTGTCTTCGTTGAGGGCGTCTTGAATGCCGGAAACGATCTTCCCGGACATGTCTCGGGCTTGGTAGGAGAAGGTGATCATATTATGGTAATTATATTCCGTATAGCACCTACGGTGCCAGCCCGCCCGGCCTCAGCGCCTAAACGGTTCTTGAGGCGTCCTTTCCCACCGTCGATCATAGTTCCCAATGCCTTTTGCCTCCGAGATCGAGCCGGTTTCTCCCGGGATTTTCATCTGGCGTTTCTACGACCCCTCGGTAAAGGCCGATTTGTTTTCGACCGCTTTGGAAACTGCCACGAGCGCTTATCTCATCGATCCGATCCCGTTGGTGCCGGAAGCGGTCGCCAGCCTGGCACGCCGGGTCGAAATCGCAGGAATCATCGTCACAAACGAGAACCATGAGCGAGCGGCAGCCCGGTTCGCCGGGAAATTCAACGTCCCTATCTATATGGATGCCGCTCTGGCGGGCGCGATGGAGTTACCGGGAGCCGTACCGGTTCAGGGCAACACTCTCCCGGCAGACTTAACGGCAGTGGAGATCGAGGGCGGTCCAGCCGGGGAAATCGCCATCCATTTTGCTGGCAGCGATGGGACGATGATCATCGGAGACGTTCTGATCAATTTTGAACCTTATGGGTTTGCTCTTCTACCTGCGAAATACTGTTCGAACTTCAAAGTGATGCGCCGGTCGTTGGCGAAGCTGCTGGATTATTCGTTCGATCGAATGCTTTTCGGCCACGGAATGCCGATTCTGTCTCAGGCGCGACAACGCTTGGAGCAACTGCTTAAGGAGCATCGTTAAAATGCAGATCGATCCAGCGCCGCCGAACGTTATCACCCGCTTCCTGCGGCTGATCCGCTTTTCTCACACTATCTTCGCTCTTCCTTTTGCCTTGGGCGCGCTGCTTGTGGCGGCGAACGGCCATCCCAGCTTGCGCACCTTGGCGCTGATCCTTCTTTGCATGGTTCTCGCCCGGAGTGCGGCCATGCTTTTCAACCGCCTAAGCGACTGGTCCATCGACCAAAAAAATCCGCGGACTGCCGCCCGACATCTTCTTCTCGCGAAACCGATCGCATGGATGCTGTTGGCAATTAGTTCTGGCGCCTTTGTTGTCGCGAGCGCGGCGATCAACCGGCTAACCGCCCTGCTCGCGCCGGTCGCGCTTGCCATCATCTTCTTTTACTCGCTCACGAAACGGTTCACGAACGCGACCCATTTTTTTCTTGGCCTTGCCCTGGCGGTCGCGCCGGCCGGTGCTTGGATCGCGCAAACGAGCCGGCTCGACCTGCCACCCCTGGTTCTCGGGGCGGGTGTGATCTGCTGGGTGGCCGGGTTCGACCTGATCTACGCAACGCAGGACACCGATTTCGACCGCCGTGAAGGATTGCATTCCCTGGTGGTCCGGCTCGGCATCACCGGCAGCCTGCGACTCGCCCAGTGGCTCCATTTCCTTATGTTCGCCGCCCTGATCACTTTCGGGTTAACCGCAAAGCTCGGGATCATTTATTATAGTGCGATGCCGTTCATCGCCGGGGCGCTCGTCTACGAACATCGCAGCGCCCGGAAGCTCGATCTCGCGGCGATCAACCGCGCCTTTTTTCAAAGCAACGCCTTTGTCAGCGCGCTGTTTGTCGCCGCCGTGGCCGTCGATCGCTGGTTCTGACTACGGCTCCAGCTGGGCAATGCGCCGGGCGTGGCGGCCGCCTTCGAAATCCGTCGTCAACCAGACCCGCACGATCGCCAGGGCCGTTTCCTCCGGGATCACACGCTCGCCCATCGACAGGACATTCGCGTCGTTATGCTGGCGAGATAACCGGGCCGTCTCTTCGTTCCAGCAAAGCGCGCAACGCACCCCGCGCACTTTGTTCGCCGTGATCGCCTCACCGTTGCCAGAACCGCCGAAAACGATTCCGCGATCGCACTCGCCTTTCACCACCGCCTCAGCGGCGGGCCGGATAAACACCGGGTAATCGACCGGCTCGTCGCTGAACGTGCCGAAGTCCTTCACCTCATGGCCCAGCTCGATCAGCAGCGCCTTCACCTTCTCCTTGTAATGGAAACCGGCGTGATCGGTCCCGAGCGAAATTTTCATCTCCGGCGATCTAATCCGCCGCGCGCGGGAGTGTCGAGCGAAAGCATCTCAGGCGGTGCCGTGAAGTTCGGCGAGCTGGCCCCAGATTTCGCGTTCGCGCTCGGTGAGCTTTTTCGGGATTTGAATCTGAGTTACGACAAACAAATCCCCGCGCCCTCCTCCCGCCGTCGGAAGTCCGTGTCCGCGCAAGCGAAAGCGCTGGCCGCCTTGCGTTCCTGGCGGAAGTTTCAACCGAGCGCTTCCCTCCAGCGTCGGCACCTGAAGCTCGCCGCCGAGCGCCGCTTGCGACGGCGGAATCTTCGCTTCGTGCACCAGGTCGCTTCCGTCGATCGTAAAATCCGGATGCCGCGCGAGGCGGACCCGCAGAAAAAGATCGCCGCTCTTTCCGCCACCCGCTCCCGCTTCCCCCTGACCGGCGAGACGAATGCGTTGCCCTTCATGCACACCTTTCGGGATTTTTACCTGATAAGTCTCGACCTTATTCGAGTTTCCCCGGCGTAATGAAATCGTGCGCCTCGATCCATGGAGCGCTTCTTCGAGCGTGACCATGATGTCGGCTTCGACATCGCTGCCGCGCTCGGCTCCTCGCGGCCGCTGTCCAAAACTTCCACCGCCAAAACCAGCCGGCCCGCGTCCGCCGCCAAAAAACTGCTCGAAGAAATCGCTGAAGCCGGTCCCGCCGAATTCGAATTCCACACCACCGCCGTCCCCGGTGCTGTAGCGACGGAATCCGCCGCCCGGCTGTTGCGAATCCCATCCGGGCGGCGGGTGGAACCCGCCAGGCTGATTCCAATTCGCTCCCAGCTCGTCGTATTTCTTCCGCTTCTCCGGATCGCCGAGGACCTCGTAGGCTTCATTGAGCTGCTTGAATTTTTCTTCCGCGGTCGCCTTATCCTTGTTGACATCGGGATGGTATTTGCGCGCCAGCTTGCGGAACGCCTTGCGGATCTCATCGTCGCTCGCCGTTTTCGAAACGCCGAGCGTCTCGTAATAATCTCGAAATTGGACAGCCATCTATCCGCAGAACTTCTGCGCGGCAAAGGCTCTACGCAAGGAGCGCTCGCCGCGGCGGGTGCGCTCCGCTATGTTGATGGCGTGCGAGATCTCGGCAGGATGCTAGCCATTCTCGGCGGCGTAATCACGATCGTCGGCCTCGCGCTTTGGACCGGTTTCGGCGCGAGCTGGCTGGGACGGCTTCCGGGCGACATTCGCATTGAGCGCGGGAACTTGGCATTCTACTTCCCGATCGTTACCTGCATTGTCATCAGCATCGTGGTCACCTTGCTCATGTCGGTGTTTCGCCGCTGACCGGGAATGCCTCGTCTCTCGCGCGGACAGCAATTGCTCAACGAGCACGTCGCGCTCTTGCGACAATGCCGTCGCTGCCCGCGCATGTTGCCGCCGCCTGTCTCCGGCGCTCCCGTTGCGAGCAAAGTCATGCTGATCGGTCAGGCGCCCGGCGTGAAAGAGCCGGTGCTCGGAAAACCATTCGCGTGGACGGCCGGACGGACGCTCTTCGGCTGGTTCCAGCAATTTTGCGGGATGAACGAAGAACAGGTTCGCACCCAAATTTATTTCGCCGCGGTCTGCCGCTGTTTTCCCGGCAAGACCACTGCCGGTGGCGACCGAGTTCCCGCGCCCGACGAAATCCGGAATTGCTCGACGTGGATGAACGATGAAATCGATCTCCTCCAACCGCAGTTAATCATTCCCGTCGGCAAACTCGCCATTGCCCAGTTCCTTCCCTTCGAAAAGTTGGACGAAGTTGTCGGCCGCAGGTTCCGCATCCGCGACAAGCGCCGCGCCTTCGATCTGATCCCACTCCCCCATCCGTCCGGAGCCTCGCCCTGGCATCGCATCCCGCCAGGCCTCGGCCTGCTTGGCAAAGCCATGCGCCGGATAGCGCGTCATCCAGCAATGCAGAATCTGAGACGCTAATCATCAAGCCTCTTCAATTCGATGTTGGACGTTGGGCGTTGGACGTTGGACGTTTTCCCTCTTTCTTCCGATGACCACCGCCAAAACTCTCACCCGCGCCGATCTTCCCGACTCCGACAAATGGGATCTCTCCCATCTCTTCACCGATGTCGGCAAATGGGCTGAGGATTTCGTATGGCTCCAGCAGACCTACCCGAAGATCGCGGAGTGGAGGGGCAAGCTCGACGAATCGGCGGCCACCCTCGCCGCGTGCCTCGAGTTCGAGAAATCGCTCGACCTGAGAATCGAGCGCCTCTTTCATTACGCTTCGCTCCAGCTCTCCGAGGACAGCGCGAATCCGGAATATCTCGCGCGCATGGGCCAGATGCAAAATCTCCTCACGAAGATTGGCGAGGCCGCTTCGTACCTAAGTCCGGAGATTCAGGCAATTCCGGACGACACCTTCGCGCAATTCCTGGAAGATCCGGCGCTGGCCGAGTGGAGAATTGCCCTTCGGAAAATCCGGCGAATGAAGCCGCACGTTTTATCGGAGCGAGAAGAGCGGCTGCTCGCTCTGGGCAGCGCCGCGCTCGATGGCTACGACGAAACGTTTTCGCAACTCACCGACGTCGACATGAAGTTCGGCATCCTGCTCGATGACAAGGGACAGGAGAAACCGCTTACCCAAAGTTCGTACGGCTCCTTCCTGGTGAAACGCGACCACGCGCTACGCAAGCGCGCGTTCCATCAGTTCTACGACGAATTTCAGGATCACCAGTTTACCCTGGCGTCCGCCCTCGCCTATTCCGTGAAGGCCGATGTCTTTCGCGCCCGCGCCCGGAATTATCCATCAGCACTCGAAGCGTCACTCTTCCGCGACGACATTCCGGTCGCCGTTTACGAGGGGCTCATCGCGGCGGTGCGAAACAATCTCGCGCCTCTCTTTCGCTACTACGAGCTGCGTCGCCGTGCCTTGGGCCTGGATGAGTTGCATCAATACGATACCTACGTGCCGCTCGTCCCAGAGATCGAGTCGCACGTTTCGTTCGATGAAGCGATCGAAACGATCCTGGCCGCCTTCGAACCGCTCGGCGCCGAGTATACCGTCGCGTTGAGCGAAGGATTGCGCGGGCGCTGGTGCGATCGTTACGAAACGAAAGACAAACGGAGCGGCGCTTTTTCCTCCGGCAGTTTCGGCGCGCCGCCCTACATCCTGATGAATTACAAGACCGACGTCTTCTCCGATGTTTACACGCTCGCCCACGAAGCCGGCCACTCGATGCACACCTGGTTCGCCCAACGCTCCCAGGCGTTCCAGGATTACAATTACCCGATCTTCCTCGCCGAAGTGGCATCGACGTTTAACGAGGAGCTGCTCACGCATCATCTCCTCAAACAGACCGAGGACAAAAAGATGCGCGCCTATATCATCAATCGCCAGATCGACGACATCCGCGGCACCCTGTTCCGCCAGACCATGTTCGCCGAGTTCGAGAAAATCATTCACTCGATCGAAGAACGCGGCGACGCGCTGACTCTCGACGTTTTCAAATCGGAATATCACGCCCTCCTCCAGGCCTATTTTGGGTCCGGGGTCGTGCTCGATCCGCAACTCGATCTCGAATGCCTGCGCATCCCGCATTTCTACAACGCGTTTTATGTCTATAAGTACGCCACCGGCATTTCCGCCGCCGTCGCGCTTTCGGAACGCGTACTCGCGAAACAACCGGGCGCGGTCGAGACCTACCTCGATTTCCTGAGATCCGGCGGCGCGCAGTTCCCGCTCGAAACGCTCAGCGCGGCCGGAGTCGACATGACGACACCGGCTCCGATCGAAAGCACCCTCGCGCTTTTCAACCGGAGGCTGACCGAGCTGGAAACGCTTCTGTTGTAGCCGGGATCGCTGATCCCGGCCCTGCCTGCGCAAGCCTCACAACCCCCTTGGCAAGCGATGTGCTAAAAAAGAAAGGGTGCAGTTTGAATGGCAGTTGCAGGCCGCCTGCGGCTACGCAGAGCTGGGCATGACCCGCGAGTCGCTCGCCGAACTCGACGCCATCGACAAGCGCTACCAGAACCGCCCCGAAGTTCTTCAACTCCGGCTCCATCATCTGATGCGGAAAAAGAAATGGGCGCTCGCCCTTCGCGTCAGCCAAAAACTTTGCCGCGTTGCTCCCGATGCCGGCGCGGGATTTCTCCATGCCGGCTTCTGTCTCCACCAACTCGGCAAGACCGCCGAAGCGAAAAAGCTCCTCATCACCGGCCCGGTCGCGCTCCTGAAAGAGCCCATCTATTATTACAACATGGGGTGCTACGAAGCCCTGCTCGGCAACGTCCACGATGCCGAGGCGAACCTGCAGATCAGCTTCAAGATGGACAGCTCCTTTCGCGACCTCGCGAAAAGGGATCCGGATCTGAAGGCGCTCCACGCGGTGATTTGAGTTGTAGTGGCAGCCATGCCGGCTGCTTATCTTTCGTCGTTGCAGGCGACACGCCTGCGGCTACAGGATTCGGCTCGCGATGCAGCTCGATGCAGACCGATTACAAGAAAGGCTCACGCCTCTTTTCGAAGAAAGCTTCACGCGCTTCGGCGAGCTGGGCGCGGCAGTTTCTGTCTGGCAACACGGAAAACCGATCGTCGAATTGCAGGGCGGATTTCGGGATGCGAAGCGTGAACAACCGTGGACAGCCGATACGATCGTTCTCTTTTGGTCGGCGACGAAAGGCTTGGGGAGCGCGTGTCTGCTTCACGCGCTCCAGGAGGAAAGTATCGCGCTCGAACGCCGCGTCGCAGAATTCTGGCCGGAGTTCGCCCAAGCCGGGAAGAACGAGATCACGCTGGCGCAGCTGCTCTCGCACCAGGCCGGATTGAGCGCGCTCGATCAGCCGGCGGACGTTCTTGATTACGTCGGCGTGATCGCGGCTCTGGAAAAACAGAAGCCGCTCTGGCCACCTGGCACGACGCATGGTTATCACGCGCGAACATTCGGATTTCTGGTGGATGAGTTGACGCGACGACTCACCGGTCAGCGGGTCAGCGAATATTGGCGAACTACCTTCGCCGAGCCGCTCGCGCTCGATATCTGGATCGGGTTAGCCGAAGCGGAGCACAAACGCGCGGCCACCATCTACGCCGCCAAAGCCGGTGGCGAACAAACCCCCGCCGAATTCTATCGCGAGCTGGCGACACCGGGAACCCTGGTCCGGAAAACATTCACCTCGCCGGCCGGACTTCATTCCATTGCGGCGATGAACACGGCCGAAAATCGCGCGGCGAGTATTGTTTCCTTTGGCGGCATCGGCAGCGCTTCGTCGCTGGCGAAGTTCTACGGAATCCTGGCGAATGACGGAGTGCTTGAAGGACGACGCTATTTTTCTTCGGAAACGATCGCGCTCATGACCACAACCCTCGCTTCAGGCATCGATCGCATCCTGCAAATCCCGACCGCCTTTTCCGCCGGCTTCATGAAAGATGCGCCGGACGATCCGCAACGAATCTTTGGGCCGTCGTCCTCTGCGTTCGGGCATCCGGGCGCCGGGGGCAGCAACGCTTTTGCCGATCCGGAAAACGGGATCTCGTTCGCTTACGTGATGAACCAGATGGAGCAATCGCTTCTGCCTAACGAGAAGTCGTTGCGGCTGATAGATGCGATTTATTCGGAGGGACGTGCTTCTGCACGTCCGACTTCGTTGCCAGCGACGGGGTAAGTGGGACATGCGGAAGCATGTCCCTCCGAAAATCATTCACCGATCACCATCACGACAATTTTCCGCGTGTGCGCCGCGCGCCGATGCTCGAAAAGGAAAATCCCCTGCCAGGCGCCGAGTTGCATTTGGGAATCTGCTATGGGGATCACTTCACTCGTGCGGGTCAGCGCCATCCGGATATGCGACGTGCTGTCGTCGGGTCCTTCGTCGTCGTGCTCGTAATCGGCGTCCTCCGGTACGAGCCGCTCGAAGAACTCTTCCAGGTCGCGGCGCGCCGCCGGCGCGGCGTTTTCCATGATGATCAGGCTGGAGCTCGTGTGCTGAACGAAGACGGTTACGGTACCGGTGGCAACGGCGCTTCGCTTGACGATGTCCTGGACCTGATCGGAGATTTCGTAGGTCCCTTTGCCCTTGGTCCGAACTTCGAATTGCTCGCTGCAAACGCTCATGGCCGTTGCCCGCACGCTAGCGATTACGAGCAGCGGGCGCAATCAGCGTGCAAGTTTTGACTTCGCACCAGCCCGCGAACGCTCGATAGTTCCTCAGCGATGCAAGACGATCTCGAGCGGATTCTTTTCGACGAAGCGACGATCCATCACCGGCTCGATGAGCTGGCCGCAAAAATTTCCGAGGATTATCGCGACCGGGAACTCACCGTCATTGCTATCCTGAACGGCAGCGTGATCTTGATGGCGGATTTGCTGCGACGCATTCCTCTGCCGCTGAAATTGGATTGCCTCAGCGTGGCGAGCTACCACGGAGGAACCAGGACAACCGGCGAGCTGATTTTCCGCCAGGTGTTGCTGCCCGATATCGCCGGACGGCACATTCTTCTCCTCGATGACATTCTGGACAGCGGAGTCACGCTGGCGACCATTCGCGAGAAAATTGAATCCCTCGGCCCGCAGAGCGTTCGCATCTGCGTGCTGCTGGACAAAAAGAAACCGCGTCTCCGTGTGGTGGAACCCGATTACGTTGGATTCGAGATCGCGGACGAATTCGTGGTCGGTTACGGGCTCGATTACATGGAACGCTACCGGAACCTGCCGTACATCGGCGTGCTCCGGAAAGATTTGATCGCGGCGACCGCGTAACCGGTGAATGAAAGTCCACGTGCAGTTCTTCTCGCGGCTGCGCGATCTCGCCGGGCGATCGGAGATCGATCTGGAGGTTCCAGAAGGAACAACAGTCGCCGATCTGCTCGAGATGCTCTACTCACAGACGCCGGCTTTGCACGGTTGGGACAAGAGCATCCTGCTCGCAAGCGGAGTGGAATTTGTCGGGCGCGATTACGTCGTGAAGTCGAACGACGAGATCTCGATCATGCCGCCCGTGCAAGGCGGTTAAAAACAGACAGGATTAACTGGATTCCAGAACTCCTTAATCCTGCTTAATCCTGTTAATCCTGTCTCGTCCCCTAGTCTCGAAAGTTTTTGAAATTGGTCGCCACACCGAAATCGCGGCTGCGCACAAAGGCAATCACGGCCTGAAGATCGTCGCGCTTCTTTCCGGTTACGCGGATCTGGCGCTCCTGGAGCTGGCTTTGGACCTTGAAGTTCTGGCCCTTGATGGAGTGAATGATTTCCTTCGCCTTATCCCCTTCGAGGCCCTGTTGAATCTTCAACTCCTGCCGCGCGTGCCCGAGCGGCGAGATCGCGGGCTCGACTTGCTCGACGTTGCGCAGATCCACGCCGCGCTTGCCCAATTTCCCGATCACGATCTCGCGCAGGCCCCGCAAACGCGACGCGTCCTCGGCCGTGAGCGTGATCTTGTCTTTCTCCGCCACAATCTCGGCCACGCTCCCCTTGAAATCGAAGCGCGTTGCCAGTTCCTTGCGCGCTTGATTCAAGGCGTTATCAATTTCCTGCACGTCCACTTCCGAAACGATGTCGAATGAAGGCATGATGCGATTTTAGATTTTCAATTTTGGATTTTCGATTTCTGACGAACCCTGAGCCAATGCGGTTTCGATTCCTGCGTCAAGCCCGCGCCATGGCGGTGTTGCTGATGGCGGCTGCCTTGCTGGCGTTGCCCGCATGTCATCGCGCTGCCTCAAAGGAGGAAAAAGCGCTGCGGTCCGAATTGCGCCAGGCCCTGGACGAACAAAACTACGAGCGCGCGGCTGATCTGGCGCGGCGTCATTTGAAATCGAAGCCGCACGATAATGGAATCTGGGACCGGCTCACCCGCGCGCAGTTTGGCCTGCACGATCTGACCGGCGTGAAACAGACGCTGGATAAATGGCGGCGCACGGTGCCGAAGCCGTCGCCGAATCTGGACGAATACGCCGGCGATCTCGCGGCCGCACAAAAAGATGATGCCGCGGCGATTGAGGCGTGGAAAAGCGTCGCCGCGGCCGCGCCGAAAAATGTTCGGGTGCTGGAGAAGATCGCGCGCCTGGAAAAACGGCGCCAATTTTGGACGAAGGAAGACGCGGCCTGGACCGCGCTGCTCGCCGTGCAGGAAAGCGCGAGCGCGCGGATCAATCGAGCGTTGTGCCGGCGGCGCCTGCATCGCTGGCACGATGCGTTCGAAGACCTGGAAAAAGCCCGGGCGCTGGCGGCGGACGACCCGGAAGTGCAACGCGGCGCGAAGCTGCTCGACGGCACGGGAAAATTTTTGGCCGAAATCCGCGAGCTGGATTCGGCGCTCGCCATCTCGCCGAACGACGCCGGCTTGTTGGCCGACCGCGCTCTCCTGTTCTTGCGCGCGGAAGATGCCGAGCTGGCGCTCGAAGATGCGGAGGCAGCCGGGAAGATCGGAACCTGGGCGGTGCGCCCGAAATTATTCCAAGCGCTCGCCTTGATCGCCCTCGGGCGCGCCGACGAATGCGAGAAACTTGGGGTCCACAAATTGATCCGGCTGGAGGCACTCGCCCCCGAGTTTCTCGAGACGACGGGTCGGCTCGACTCGGAAATCTCGGCGGAACGGAGCAACGCGGAACTGTATGTCTCGCGCGCCTGGCAATTGAACGAGATTGGGCAGCCAATCCTGGCGCTGGAGGACGCGGAGACGGCCGTGAAGCTCGATCCGAAAGCAGCCGGCGCGTGCGCAGAGGCAAGTTATGCGCTGACGAAACTCGGCCGCGCCCAGGAAGCGCTCGACCATATCAAGCGCGCGACGGAACTCGATCCGAATTTTTCGACCGCCTGGCAATATCGCGGCGAGCTGGAAATGGCGCGCGGCGAAATCCTGTCGGCGATCGACTCGTTCACCCACGCCCTCGAGACGAACCAGACGGTGACGGCCCTGGAAAAACGGGAGCAATGTTATCGCCGGCTCGGTCTCCTGGTGAAAGCGGAGCAGGACCGCAGGGCGCGAGTGGAATTGGCGCGCACGTCGAAGTAGCAATGGTCGATCACATGACCCTCACCCAAGCCCTCTCCCTCAGGGAGAGGGAGTTCCTTCTCCCTGAGGGAGAAGGTTAGGATGAGGGTCAGCGGAGGCGGGATCGCATTCAGTAGGTCTTGTCGATCCGGATATTTCCACGGCCGGCTTCCAGCGAGATCGCGGCCCCGGCGTCGGTGCCGATCACGGTGGCCACGGAGTGAATCACATCGCCGGAGCCGGCCTTTTTTTCTTCAAAACCGTTTGCGACTCTGCCCTCAAGCGCGGTCGCATTAAGACTGAGGGATGCGTCGCTCGGAAGGATAGCGCGCACGTTGCCGCGGGTATTCGAGGCTTTGACCGAGAATTTGTAGTACTCCCACCAATCGTAGGCGAGATCGAGCCGGCCAGTCTCCACCGCCAGAGTGAGATCGGCGAAACAGTTATGTCCCCCCAACCAGCCATTCACCAGATGCGCTCTTGCGCTGCCGCCGCGCAAACCATCCACGAGCAATTCCCCATTCGTTAGGCTGAGATCAGTGATCCTGACCGTTTGCGGGACGACGACAATGTAATCGACGGTGCCCGACCGATCGGCCAGTGCGTTCTTGCGCGGCGGAAAACTGGTCGTAATCGCAACGCTGTTTCGCGTCGCCTTAACGTCGACCACGATGCCTTGCAGGCGCTCCTGCGTGTAGGATTTCTTGATCGCCTGAATCCGAATCTCCGGTGCGTTCGCGGCATAGACGCGAATGGAGCCATCGGCGTTCGCGACGCTCAGCGTCGCATTCGCATCCACTTCGTATTTCTGCTCGACGATTTCCTCCAACGGTTCGATGGCGAACGCGGTGGGCGAAAAAAGCAGCGGTACCGAAGCGGCGAGCGCAAACGCCGAAAGAGCCTGCCGGTTATTCATACCGCAACGCTACCATGGGATCGACTTTCATGGCGCGGCGGGCGGGAAGGTAGCTGGCGAGGGTGGCGGCGACGGCAAGTAAGCCGGTCACACCGACATAGGTCGCAACGTCGGTCGCACCCACTCCGTAGAGCATCGTACTAAGAAGGCGCGTCAGACCCAGCGAAGAAAGAATGCCCAACGCCACTCCCGCCAGCACCAGGGTGAAGCTCTGCCGGAAAATCATTCGCAGCATGTCAACGCGCTGGGCGCCGAGCGCCATGCGAATGCCGATCTCGTGGGTGCGTTGCGACGTGATATAAGCCATCACGCCGTAGAGGCCGACCATCGCCAGGATGAGCGCGGAGCCGGCGAAGACACCGAGCATGACCATACTGAACCGCCGGTTATCGAACGATGCGGAAACGATCTCCTCGATCGTCTCGAACTTCGTCGGCATCTCCGGATTCAAGGCGCGCGCTTCGCGTCTCATCGCGTTAGTCAGGACCGCGGCGTCGCCCCCCGCGCGCACGACGATGGAGAATTCCGCCGTCGCGGCCGGTCGCTGAAAGTAATTAGCGTAAACGGTCGGCCGCGGCTCGCGATCGAGACCGTTGTCGCGCACGTCGCCGACGATTCCGACGACGGTCAACAAACGCAGATCGCCGTCCATGTTTCCATATTCGATCTGTTTGCCGATCGGATTCTCGTTAAGCCAATAGCGCTTCGCCAGTGATTGACTCACGACCGCGACGTGCGGCGAATCCGGTCCATCGCTCTCCTGAAAAAGGCGGCCGCGGATCAGCGGAATTCCCATAGCCGCGAAATAGCCGGCGCTGGCCGCGCGATAATCCGCGTCCCGCGCGCGTTCGCTCGGTGGGAGCGCGTCCATTTGCCGGATGAATTCCTGTATCGTGACCGGCGTCTGGCCACCGCGCATTTCCATGAAGGTGCCATTCGCGCCGTTGCCACTCATTGGCAACGCACTCGTGCCGCCGACACTCGTCACTCCCGGCAATGTTGCAATTCGCTCAAAGAGACGATGATAAAATTGCGCCAGCGAACGCATCGCCGCGGGTTCCTCGGGTTGAGGCAGCAACACGGTCATGGCGACGACGCTTTCGGCGCGAAATCCCGGATCGACCGAGAGCAATCGCTGAAAACTTCGCCCCAACAAACCCGCGCCGACCAGCAGCACCAGGGTCAGCGCGACCTGCGCCACGATGAGGACATTGCGCGCCCGTGTTTGCCGCGCCCCGGCGGAAGTGCCGCGTCCCGCATCCTGCAAATCATTTTGGAAACGCTGGCGCGAAGCGTGAATGACGGGGACGAAACCGAGCACGACCGAGATCAGCAGCGAAATCGCCAGGGTGAAGAGGAGGACATTCGTGCTTACGCCAATCTCGCCGACGCGCGGAAGATTGCCGTGATAAAGCCCGACAATCAACCGCACGCTCCACGCGGCGAGCAAAGTGCCAGCCACGCCGCCGGCGAGGGTAAGCAACAACGATTCGACAAGGAACTGGCGCGCCAGTCTGCCGCGCGACGCGCCCAGCGCCGCCCGCAGCGCCACTTCTTTCCGCCGGGCGGTTGCGCGCACGAGCAAAAGATTCGCCACGTTGGAGCATGCGATCGCGAGTAACAATCCGACCCCGCCGCAGAGAACAAACAAAACGCTGCGAATGTCCCGCACGAAACGTTCACGGAACGAGAGCAACCCGAAACTCGCCGCGTCAGTCTGCGAGCCATATTGCGCTTTCAACGCACGTCCGATCGATGCGACCTCGCCGTTCGCCTGCTCAAAAGACACACCCGGCCGCAGACGCGCGATGGCCCGGAAATTATGCGCGGTCCGCGATTCGTAAGGCGGATAGATTGCGCTCGGAAACCAAACGTCGATGCCCGCGGGAAATTCTGTCTCCGGAGGCAGCACTCCGATCACGGCAAAATTGCGGTTTCCGAACCGCAGCGATGTTCCTTCCAGGCTCGTCCGGCCCTCGAGGATTCGTTTCCAAAACCCGTAGCTGACCACAGCGATCGGATTGCCTTCGTGCAGAGTCTCCGCTGAAATGAGGCGGCCGACCGCGGGCGCAATGCCGAGGACGCGAAAGAAATCAGCCGAGACGCCAGAGACATTCGTCCGCACCGGCTCGGTGCCGCCCGCAACAGCATCGGCGCTACGCGTGTAGGTCGCGATCGCTTCGAAGCTGCGACTGCGCGCGGCCAGATCATTGAAGTTCGCTTCCGCGAACGGCATACCGCGGCCGGCTTCATTCAGCTCCGTCACTTCCACGAGTCGATCCTGCGATGGATACGGCAATGGCCGCAGCAACACCGCATCAACCACGCTGAAGATCGCGCTCGACGCGCCGATGCCGAGCGCAAGCGTGAGGATGGCGACGAGAGTGAACGCCCGCGATTTGGCGAAAGACCGGAGCGCATATTTTAGATCGGAAATCATTGGAACAATGACGAATTCCGAATGACGAATGACGAAAGAATGGGCGAATGACGAATGCCGAATGGGCCCCCCTCGCTTCGAAATTCGGGCTTCGTCATTGCTTCGTCATTCGTCATTCGTGCTTCGTCATTTGCGCTACTCGTAGCGCAGCGCCACCATCGGATCGACCTTCATGGCGCGGCGAGCGGGGACGTAACTGGCCAGGAACGCCGCCGCGCTCAACAGCGCGATGACGACCGCATAAATCGAGAGGTCATTTGCGCCGACACCGTAGAGCAAGGTCGACATCACTCGCGTCGCGCCGAGCGCCACGAGGAAGCCAATCGCAAGACCGATGACCACCAGCAGCATGCTCTGGCGCAAAACCATCGTGAGCATCTGCGTTTTCTGGGCACCGAGCGCCATCCGAATCCCGATCTCGCGCGTCCGTTGCGTGACGCTGTAGGCGATGACGCCATAAATGCCGATGGCCGCGAGCATCATGGCCACGGCGGCGAAAACGGCGAGCAACATCATGTTGAATCGCGGCTGGGCCAGATGAGTCGCGAGAAATTTTGTCATCGGGTCGAGCGTCGGGACGTAGAGGTCCTTATCGATTTCGCGAACGGTGCGTTTCACGTCCGCGTTGAGGCCTACGAGATTCGCCGAGCTGACCCGCAGCACGATATCGAGACTCCGACCCGGATCCTGCGCGAATGGGACGTACATTTCGGGGCCTTGCGGCTCCGCGAGCGAATCGTGGCGCGTGTTGGCAACCACGCCGACCACCTCATGCGTGTTGAACTTATTTTGCGGCTGATCGATCATCACCTGCTGGCCGATCGGGTTCTTCCCTGGGAAATGTTTTTGCGCAAAGGCTTCGTTGATCATGATCACCAGCGGTGAATCCTTCGTGTCCGCGCGATTGAAGTCGCGCCCTTGCAGGACCGGGATCTTCATCGTCTTGAAGTAATCCGGCTTCACCAGAAGATAGCTCGCACCGGGATGATTGCCGCGCGGCAAAGGCGCGGCGCCGCTCGGCATGAAGGAAGAGGAGCGCTGGTTATCACCCAAAGGCAACGGATTCACGCCGCCAGCTGCTTCGACGCCGGGAATGGCCGCGAGCTTTTCCATAATCAAATCGTAAGTGCGAATTTGCTGGTCCACCTCCGGATAACGAATTCGCGGCAGATTGATCGACATCGTCATGACGCGGACCGGATCGAAGCCGGGGTTGGTGGCGCGGAGATTGTAGAAGCTCTTGATCAACAAGCCCGCGCCCGCGAGCAAGAGCAGCGAGAGCGAGACCTGTGAGACGACGAGAAAAGCGCGGAGACGATTCGTATGCAGTCCGCCCGTCGATCCCTTCGCTCCTTGCTGGAGAGATTCATTCACTGCTGGCCGCGAGACCTGGAGGGCGGGAATGAGACCGAAAAGCAGCGTGCTCCCAATCGCGAGCACGAAAGTAAACACACACACGGTCGTGTTCACTTTGATCTGGCCCAGGTGCGGCAATCCCTGCGGACCCGCCGCGCCAAGCAGATCGACGCCCCACCACGCCAGAAGCAAGCCGGTGCCACCGCCGAGCAGCGCAAGGAGAAGGCTCTCGCAGAGCAATTGGCGGACAACGAGCGCACGACTCGCACCGAGCGCTGTCCGGATCGCGATCTCGCGGCTGCGCGAAGCGGCGCGCGCCAGGAGAAGGTTCGCCACGTTCGCGCACGCAATCAGCAGGACCAGGGCAACCGCGCCCAACAGAACTAGCAACGCCGGACGAACTTCGCCGACGATATCCGTATGCAGCTTTACCACCGCGGTGCCGGTGAAATTCATGTTCGTATCCGGATATTGCTTCGACAGCCGGCTCGCGATCGCTGTCAGCTCCGCTTCGGCCGTCTTGACGCCGACACCCGGCTTCATCCGCCCCACCACCGTCAAAAAGTGAGAGCCGCGGTTACCCAGGAATTGCTGTCCGAGATACTCGAGCGGCAACGCATATTCGATGTGTTCGTCCTCGACGGGGAATTTCCAACCCGGAGGCATCACGCCGATAACCGTGTGCGGGCGCGCCGAGATCGTGACCTTCTGCCCGATGATGTTCGGATCGCTCCCGAACGCGGTTTTCCAAAGGGGATAAGTCAAAACAACGACGCGGTCCGCATCGTTTTTCGCATCTTCCTTCGTGAATCCCCGACCCAACAACGGCGGAATGCCCAGGACATCGAACACCTCCGGCGTAATCGCGATTCCTTCGATTGCCTTGGCATCTTCGGCGAGCGATAACGTTCCTCCCGTCCGGGTGTAAGCCGCCATCGCAGCGAAGCTCTGGCTTTGATCGCGCAGGTCCACATAGTCGGGAAACGAGTGGACGTTCCCGCGCACGCGCCCGCTATCGTTCGCGTAGCGTCCCCAGATATGGACGATCTCGTCCGGATTCTTGAAAGGCAACGGCCGGAGCAGAACCGTATCGATCACACTGAAGATCGCGCTGTTCGCGCCAATCCCGAGAGCGAGGGTGAGGATCGCGATGATGGCGAACACCGGCGCCTTCATCAGCATTCGCAGGGCGTATTTGAGGTCGGTAATCATAAGAAAGCTCCAAATTCCAAGCACCAAGCTCCAGAGAAATTCCAAACACCAAGCTGCAAAAACTCGGCAGCGACGTTCGCTGTTTGGAGCTTGGAGCTTCTCTGGAGCTTGGATGTTGGTGCTTGGAGCTTCATACGATGAATCCGTCGCGCAGCTGGATGATCCGATTCCCGTAGGCCGCATTCACATCCGAGTGCGTGACCTGAATGATCGTGGTGCCCTGGCCATTCAGCGTCTTGAACATCTCCATGATCTCCTTCCCCTGATCGGAGTGCAGGTTGCCCGTCGGCTCGTCGGCCAGGATCAATTTAGGATTCGCGATCATCGCGCGCGCAATGCTGACGAGCTGTTGCTGCCCGCCCGAAAGCTGGCGCGGATAAAGATCCTTTTTCCCGACGATGTGAAAGCGGTCGAGCGTGTCGCACACGATCGAATCGCGTCCAGCCTTGTTCACGTGCCGATAGGAGAGCGGGATATCGAGGTTCTCGTAAACCGTGAGGTCGTCGAGCAGGTGATAATTCTGAAAAACAAACCCGATCTTCTCGTTCCGGAGCGACGCGCGCTCCTTCGGTTTCAAGGTATGGACCGGCGCGTCTTCGAAATAGTATTCGCCGCTCCAGGCATGATCGTGCATGCCGAGGACATGAAGCAGAGAGGACTTGCCCGCGCCGGACGGCCCCATGATGGAAACGAAGTCGCCTTCGTTTACCTCCAGGTTGATGTCGCGCAGGACGTAAAAGAATTTCCCTTTCGCGAGCGGATAGAAACGCTCGAGGTGTTTGAGTTTAATCATGTTGTTGGTATGTAATCCGTTTCGGCCCGTGAGGAAATCGCCCGGGCGGCGTCATTTCAGGGCGACCTCCCGGATGGTTGGCGTCAATGTTTCGCAGTCGGCTCTTTCTAGATTTGTCATCAAGCAAATAGCAAATCTCTGCTGCGGCATCATGAAGAGAAAAGTTCGCGTTCCGGCCTGGCTGCCATCGTTGTAAACCCGCATTTGGCCATTTTTTTCGCCGATCAAAAACCCAAAACCATATTCGGACTCCTTTCCGTCGCGCGTCTTTGGTTTGGTCCACATTTTCGTGAGCGTGTCCGGCTGGACGAGTTGCCCGCTCATCACGGCGATCGCGAAGCGCGCCATGTCGTCGACGGTAGAGAGCAGGCCGCCGGCGGGGATCTTGATGCTGGTATCGTGCGGCGGAGCCTGGTGGACTCCGCGCAGCCACTTCAGCCAGGAGAAACCGAACAGACCCGTGCGGTAGCCGACGGCGCGGTTCGGGACATTGAGACTGGAATCGTCGGCGGTCGTCTGGGTCATCCCGGCCGGCTTGAAGATGTGGTCGTTCAAATACTGGAGATACGGCACCCCGGACGCACCCTCGATTGCACAACCCAGCAGCACATACCCCTGGGTCGAATAGGAATACTTCGTCCCGGGCTCGAATAAGAGCGCGTCGTCTTTAAACACGCTTACGGAATCATTGATGTTCGCGAAATGCTGAGTGCTGCTGGTCTCGCTCCATGTGTTGTGGCGAATCCCGGCCAAGTGCGTCAGAAGCTGCCGCGATGTCACTGGCCACTGCTTTTCTGGAAAAATCGGACAGTATTTTTGGATCGGCGCATCGAGGTCCAGTTTCCCCTCTTCCACCAACTGCATCACAGCGGTCGCGGTCAGCGATTTTGTGAGCGACGCGAGACGATAGACGGTGTCGTTTCGTGCGGCGATTTTCTTCTCCAGATCAGCCAGGCCGTATCCCTTCGAGAACGCCAACTGGTTGTCGACCACGATCGCGAGCGATAACGCCGGCGCGCTGCGCTGGGACTTCCAGGTTTCGACGGCGGCATCGATCCTTTGCACCTCCGCTGGCGACAGAGTCGGTGCCAGCTCGGCGCCGACCGCGCGCGACAGCGCCAGACAGAAGAAAAACAGGATGAAACGGTTTACGTTCATCTTCAATCAGCTTTGCGCGAGCGCGATGGTCGGATCGAGGCGAGCCGCGCGCCGTGCTGGTAGATAACAAGCAACCAGCGCCACGAAGAGGAGCAACAACGGAATTGCGACGAACGTCGCTGGATCGGTGGCGGTCACTCCGAAAAGCAAGTTGCCGATCACGCGGGTGAGAGCGAACGCGCCGGCCAGTCCGGCGACAACACCAATCGCGGCCAGCGTCATTCCCTGCCTAACGACTAGTCCGAGCACATCACTTCTCTGGGCACCGAGCGCCATGCGAATGCCGATTTCCTGCGTGCGCTGCGTGACCGAATAAGCCATCACGCCGTAAATGCCGAGCGCGGCGAGGAGCAAGGCGGCTCCGGCAAAAACCGCAAAGAGCTGCATCGACACGCGCCGCGTGCCTAACGAGTTCGCGACGACATCGTCCATCGTCCGGACGTTGTAGATTGGCTGGTCCTTGTCGAGCGCCTGCACTTCGCGCCGCAAGGTGGTGGCGAAGGCGGCCGGGTCGCCGGCGGTTCGAATCACCAGCCCCATTAAATTCCACCGACCCTGGGCGTTCGGCACGTAGATTTGTGCGCCCCCCTCTCCAGTCAGAGAACCGGTCTTCGTGTCGCCGACGACCCCGACGATTTCGCGCATGAATTTTTCGTCGCGCCAGATGGAAAGGCGTTTGCCGATCGCTTCCGTGGCCGAACCGAAATGACGTTTGGCGATGGTCTCATTGATGATTACCACCTTCGGTGCGTCAGTATTGTCGCGAAGCTCAAAGATGCGTCCGGAAAGCAACGGAATTTGCAGGGCGCGAAAATAATCGCCTGTGATGCTGGCGAACATCGCGTCCCTGTTTTCGTCCACCGTGAGCGGCCGGCCTTCCGGAATAAATCCGCGTCCGATCGCATAACCACTCGCGTTGAGCGGGAGATTGATGCTGCCTCCAACCGCTTTCACGCCGGGCGCAACGTCAAGCCGCTCTTTCAGCCGGCGGAAAAACTCCTCAAACTGCGGATAGTCATATTTCGGGTAGGGCAACGCCAGAGTGGCGACGAGGACATTGTGGGCATTGAAGCCCGGCCTCACCTCCTGGAGACGGACGAAACTCTTGATGAGCAATCCAGCGCCAACCAGCAGCATGAGCGAGAGAGCGACTTCGCCGATCAAGAGCAGGCTGCGCGCGCTCGTTCGGCGATGTCCTTCGGCGCTGCGTCCGCCCTCCTTCAGCGCGCTCGTCACGTCGAGCTTCGACGCTTGAAGCGCCGGGACGATACCGAAGAGAATTCCAGTGAGTGCGGAGACCCCGAGAGCAAACGTCAGGACGCGATAATCGATCCCGATCTGTTCGAGCCGCGGTGCGCCTTCGGGCAACATCGACATCAGCAGATCGGTTAACCAAATACTGAGGACGAGTCCCGCAATCCCGCCAATCGCCGAGAGCAAAATACTTTCCGTCAGCATCTGCCGCAAAACACGCGTGCGGCTCGCCCCCATCGCGGCTCGGATGGCAATTTCCTTTTGCCGCGCGGCACTCCGCGCGAGGAGAAGGGTCGCTACGTTCGCGCAGGCGATTAGGAGCACCAATCCGACGGCGCCAAGGAGCGCGAGAAGGGATGGTTTCACCTCCCGAACGAGGCGTTCGTGGAGCGTCCAAAGCGAAACGTCCCAGCCTTTGTTCGTCTCGTGAAACTGCTTGTCGAGCTGCGCGTTGATGGCGCTCACGCGAGCCTGCGCTTGCTTCATATCGACGTTGGAATTGAGACGGGCGATCGCCGACCACGCGCGGTTATCGCGCGGCTCTTCTGAGAGATTGACCGCGCTGTTTACCCAAATCTGGGTTTGCTCCGGGTATTCAAACCCCGGGGGCATCACGCCAATAACCGTGAGAGGCCTTGACTTCATCTGGACCACTCTCCCGATGATGGCCGGGTCGGATCCGTAGCGGCGCTTCCACAAGCCATGGCTGATTATGGCGACGGTGCCCCGGCCGCCGGCGAATGTCGCTGGTTTGTCGTCTTCGGGAACGAACGCTCGGCCGAGAACAGGCTGGACACCGAGCACAGAAAAGAACCCGGTCGTCACGCCTGCGCGGGGCACGGCTTCCGGTTCCCCACCGTCGGCATCGAGGTTGGCGTTCCCGGTCCAGTAGGCCGCGGTGCTCGCGAAGAGATCGGTTTGTTGCGACCAATCGGTGAAATCGAGATACGAGATGTTGCTCTCGGTGATGCCGGCCGCCGGATTTTTTCCTTCGAAGTAGATGATGCGTTCCGCGTCCGGAAACGGCAGCGGCCGGAGGAGAACGCCGTTCACCAGACTGAAGATCGCGGTATTCGCGCCGATCCCGAGACCGAGCGCGATCACGGCAATGGCGGTAAAGCCTTTGTGCTTGAGAAGCATCCGCGCGCCGAACCGAATGTCCTGAAGAAGCGTGTCCATATCAGCTCAATGACGAAATCCAAATGACGAATGACGAAACAATGGCGAAATGACGAATGACCAAATGACCGTGTTGCGCGCGCATTTTGAGCTTCGTCATTCCTTCGACATTCGTCATTCGTGCTTTGTCATTGCGACTCTTCATCCGTGGCCGAGCGCGATCATCGGGTCGGCGCGGGTGGCACGCAGGGCTGGAATGTAACTGGCGAAGAGCGAAACCGCGATCAGCGCGAGCGTTACCGTGAGAAACGTCATTGGATCAAAAGCGCCGACGTTGAAGAGCAACGCTTGTAAAGCGCGGCTGCTCAGCATTCCCAGCAACAGACCGGCCGCAGTGCCGAGCAGGACCAGCTTTGCGGCGCGCGCGATAACGAGCCGCAGCACGGCGCCACGTTGCGCGCCCAACGCCATTCTAACCCCCATCTCGTGCGTCCGCTGCACAACCAGAAATGACATGACGCCGTAAATACCCACGGACGCCAGCACCAACGCGACCGCCGCAAAGACGCCAATCAACACGACCGAGAGACGCCGCGGCGCGATCGAATCAGCGGCGACTTGCTCCAGTGTCCGCACGTTGGCGGCCGGAAGATCGGGATCGAGGCGGCTGATCTCACGGCGAATCGCCGCGGTCAGCGACCGCGGATCCTGCGCGCTCCGCACCGCCAGGATCATGCCCCGATACGGCGATTGATTGTGGGGGTAGTAGTATTCCGGCTTCGGATCAAGATCGAGCCCGCGATGCCGCATATCGCCCACGACACCGACGATCGTAATCCATTTTGCATCCGGCTTGCGCGGATCGCTAAAGGTAATGCGCTTGCCAACCGCCTCCTGGTTCGGAAACCATTTTTTCGCGAAGGTATTGTTGACGACGACCACGCCCGGGCCGTCGAACTGGTCGCCCTCGTTAAAGACGCGCCCCTGCAAGAGCGGGACCTTGAGGACTGAAAAATACTCCGGGGTAACATTTCGAATCTCTTCATCAGGAAAAATCTTCTCCGCCATATGATCGCGACCTTCGATGGCGAACGAGCTGTCGCTGTTTGTCCCGCTCAAAGGCAGGATGGAAGTGAATGCAGCCGCTTCGACGCCCGGAAGCGCTTTGATCCGCCGGGTGGCTTCCGCATAAAAATCGGCGACCGGTTTGCCACGCGGGTATTTCAAGACCGGGAGCGCTACTTCCATGGTGAGCACGTTCCTCGATTCGAAACCCGGATGGACGCTCTGGAGGCGGACAAAACTTTTCAGCAACAGACTGGCGCTAACGAGGAGGACAAGAGCGAGCGCCACTTCAGCGATGACCAGGGCATTGCGGAGACGGTTGCTCCGGACCCCGCTGGTCGAACCGCGTCCACCTTCCTTTAACGCTTCGGTTAATTCCGGTTTGCCGCTGGCCAGCGCCGGAATGAGACCGATCACGATGCCGGTGACGACGGCAGTCCCGAGAGTCACGAGAAGAACGCTCAGGTCCAGATTGACTTCGGCCAGACGCGGCACCGTCTGAGTGCCGATCGAGCGCAACAAATCCAGGCCCCAGATGGCCAGGACGACACCGCCCAAAGCGCCGGCGATCGCGAGAAGAATACTTTCCGAAAGCATCTGGCGCACGAGCTGCATCCGCCCCGCGCCCAACGCGAGACGAATGGCGAACTCGCGTTCCCGCGCTCCAGACCGGGCCAGCAGCATCGTGGTCAGGTTCGCGCAAGCGATCAGCAGAACCATCCCGACTGCACCCAGCAAAATCATCAAAGCCGGGCGCATTCCGCCGATGACCAGATCGTGCAGCGGATAAATGGTGGCGCCGAACTTTGTCGAGGGCTCGTAGTTGTCCGGAAAGAGCGGATGCCAGTTGGCCACGATCGTGTTCGCCTCGGCCTGGGCCTGCGCGACGGTCACGCCCGATTTCAATCGGCCAATCACTCCGTAACTGCGAGAGCCGCGCGATTCGAGTTCATTCTTGGTGAAGGCAATCGGCTTCCACATATTAACGCGCTCGGCGAACGTCCCGCCCTGGACCCCGAACAGCGGCAGGGGAAACTCGAATTGCGCGGGCATGATCCCAACGACCGTGACGCTGCGGCCATTGACCGAAACCTGCGTCCCGACCAGTTGCGGATCGGAATTGAAACGGCGCCGCCAGAGACGCTCGCTAATAATGACGACCCCATCATTGCCTTCGCCAAACTCGCTGTCGTTAAAGACGCGGCCCTTGATTGGCGGCACGCCTAGAAGCGGAAATAAACTTGGAGTAACGACCGCGCCCTGAATCCTCTCGGGCATGTCGCCGCCGGTGAGGTTAAAATCCGCGAAGTTGAAAGCGGCGATGCGCTCGTAACTGCGCGTCTGCTTTTCCCAATCGAGATATTCCGGCACTGAGACCGGAATTTGGTCGAGACCCTGGGCGCTGAATTTCTCGAAAAGCAGAACAAGATTTTCCGGCGCCTTGAACGGCAACGGGCGAATAAGCAGCGCGTTGACCAGGCTGAAGACCGCGGTGTTCGCTGCGATCGCAAGTGCGATCGTGATGATGGCGACAGCCGTAAAGCCGGGAGTTTTAAGGAGACTACGAAATGCGAGACGAATGGATTGAATCATAGGAAAAATGACGAAATCCGAATGACGAAGGACGAAGGAATGACCAAATGACGAATGTTCGAAGTGAGCGGTTCGCTTCGGCATTCGGGCTTCGTTATTATTTCGTCATTCGTCATTCGTGCTTCGTCATTTGCGCTACTCGTAGCGCAACGCATCCATCGGATCCAAACGCATGGCGGGGCGCGCGGGCAGGTAACAGGCGGCGAGTCCCACGAGGAACAGGATTATCGGAACCAGCGCAAAACTTGGCGGATCGTGCGCGGAAATTCCGTGCAGACTCCCGGACAAAAGTTTCGCGAGGAAAAACGCGCTCACGAACCCGATGACGAGGCCGGTCAAAATCAGCCGCAATCCCTGGCCGGTGACGAGCCGTAGAACGTCGCCGGTTTGGGCACCGAGCGCCATCCGGACGCCGATTTCCTGGGTTCGTTGCCGCACCGAGTAGGCCATCACGCCATAGAGCCCGAGTGACGCGAGGAAGAGCGCGAGCCCGGCGAAAATGGTGAAAAGCGTGCCGAAAAAGCGCCGGTCCCAAAATGATTGCGCGACGACTTCATCCATCGTCAGGACGCGATAGATCGGCAGGTCTTTATTCACGGCGAGGACCGTGTTGCGCACGACGCTCGCGAACTTCGCCGGGTCGGTCTTCGTCCGGACCATCACCGACATGAAGCGTTCCGAGACCTGGCTCTGGGCAAAATAAACCGCCGGCATCGGGCGGTGACTCGTCAGGCGATCGTAAATGACCGGCCTAACGACTCCGACAATCGTCGCCCATTTCGGAGGTTCACCCGGCTTGTCGAGATTGCGTAACTGATGCCCGATCGGGTCCTGGTTCGGGAACCAGGCGCGCGCGCCATCTTCATCGATCAAAGCAACGCGCGGCGCATCCTTGCTATCGGCGACGGAGAAATCCCTTCCGCGCAGGAGCGGAATGCGCGCTGTCTGAAGATAGCCGGGCGAGATCGCGAGAGCACGCATTTGGCGCGCATCCTGAAGTTGTTTCGGCTCCGGTTCGCCTTCCAGAATGAATGCACTCGTGCCGATATTTCCCGAAGCCGGCAGCGAAGTCGTCGCGCCCGCGGTCTCAACCCCGGGCGAGCTCGCCAGCTTCGGAATGAGCTGCTCGAAGAAGCGCGCGGCAGTTTCATTTTCGGGGAATTGGGCCTCGGGCAGGCCGACGCGGAACGTGAGCGTGCGTGACGGATCCATTCCGATATCCGTTTTCTGGAGATGCATGAAGCTCCGCATCATCAGGCCCGCGCCGATCAACAAGACAAGCGCGAGGGCCACTTCGGTGATCACGAGGGAATTGCGGACGCGCCGGCCTTTCGCGCCGCCCGCGCCCGTGCGGCCGCCTTCTTTCAGAACCTCCACGAGATGGGGATGCGATGCTTGAAGAGCTGGGAGCAAGCCAAAGAGAACGCTCGACACCGCACCTGTCCCGACGGCGAAAAGGAAAACGCGCCAGTCAAAATCAAATCGGATCCAAAATGAAATCTCGACCGGGATCGCCTTCAACATCAAGTCCACGCCCCACACAGCAAAGAGCAGACCGGCGCCGCTGCCAGCCAGGCCGAGAACGATGCTTTCGGCGAGCAACTGTCGCACGACTTGCGCGCGGCTGGCGCCGAGAGCGAGACGGATGCCTATTTCCTTGGCCCGGGTCGCACCGCGAGCCAGGAGGAGATTAGCGACATTTGCACAGGCAATGAGATGGACGAAAACAACCGCGCCCATCAAGAGCAGGGTCAAGCTCCGCACATCTTCGACCGCTTGCTCCCGCAAGGGCTGGACCCGCACATGACATCCGGTATTCGTCTCCGGATGCTCCCGGGCGATTCGGGCATTGATTGTTTCGAGCTCTGCGCGCGCTTGTTCCACCGTGACACCCTTCTTGAGTCGCGCTCTCACGTTGAGAAAAAAGTTGCCGCGCGGGTGATCCTTTTCCTCGAACTCTAGCGGCATCCAGATCTCGGACGTGTCCGGGTAACGCCAGCCTCGTGGCATCACGCCGATGATGGTCGTCTGCCTGCCGTTGAGGATGACAAGCCGATCGACGATTGAGCGATCACCGCCAAAATGGTTTTGCCAAACATCATATCCGATGAGCGCAACCGGCGCGGCCTGGAGTTGGTCTTCTTCGGGACGAAATAGCCGTCCGAGAATCGGCGGAACGCCAAGGAACGAAAATGTGTCAGCGGAGATTTGCGAGCCCAGATAACGATCCGGCTTGTCACCGCCGCCAAGGATCACGGTAAGATCGGTCTGCGCGCCAATTGCCTCCAATGTCGTCGCCTGCTTTTTCCAATCGAGAAAGTCAGGGTAGGCCACTCCAACATTCTGCTTCGGAAGGTTGGCGAAATACTCCGAAATATAGACGAGACCTTCCTGATCCTGGATCAAAGGCAGCGGCCGGAGGAGAAGCGCGTTGATCACCGAAAACATCGTCGTCGACGCGCCAATGCCGAGAGCAATCGCCAGGATGGCGATGGCCGTAAACCCCGGGGTCTTTACGAGCATCCGACAGGCGTATCTAAGATCTCGTAACATGGGACCCCAGGTTTATGTTTACATGACCAGGTTTCTAACTAACCCATCGACTGGTTAGGCCGCCATCCGATCTTCGACCACGCGGCCGTCGAAAAGATGGACGGTGCGATCCGCATTCTCCGCGAACCGCTGGTCGTGCGTGACCATGCAGATCGTGGCACCGCTCTGGTGCAATTCCTTGAGCAGCGCCATGACGGCTTCGCCATTGCGCGAGTCGAGGTTGCCCGTCGGTTCGTCGGCGAGAAGAATGGCCGGCTTGCCCGCGAGCGCACGCGCGACCGCGACCCGCTGTTGCTGACCGCCGGAGAGCTGGCTGGGCAGATGCTTGGCGCGATGGCCCATGCCGACGCGCTCCAGCGCCTCGAGCACGAAGCCTTTCCGCTCACTCGAGGCCATGCCACGATAAGTCAGCGGCAGCTCGACGTTCTCGTACACGGTCAGGTCGCCGATGAGATTAAAGCTTTGGAAGATGAATCCGATCTCGCGGTTGCGGATGCGGGCGCGTTCCGGGAACGATAGGTTCGCCACTTCGGTGCCCTTGAGCGAATAGCTGCCGCCCGACGGCGTGTCGAGCAAACCGAGGATGGAGAGCAGCGTCGACTTGCCGCAGCCCGAGGGTCCGGCGATCGAGACGTATTCGCCGGTCCGAATATCGAGGTGGATGCCGGAGAGCGCGTGAGTCTCCACTTCGTCGGTCAGGAACACTTTCGTGACGCCGTCGAGGTGGATCAGGGTGTTGGCACCGTTCCCGTTGGAGGTGCGGGTCGGTTGTTCGTTGATGGTTTCAGTTGAGGCCATGATGTTGGGTTTTCGGTCTGGTCGTTAGGTCGTGGGTTGGTTAGTTAGTTATTGTCTTAGTTAAGGCGGATGCGGTCGTGAGAATCCATGGAACTGGTGTCGGAAAGGATCACCTGATCACCGGGCTCAAGGCCACTGAGGATCTCGATGGTGTTCACGGAGCTGCGACCGAGCTTCACCGAGGTGCGAACCGCCTCGGAAGTGCCGGCGACAAGCTTGAAAATGCCGACGGTGTTGTTCTCCTGGCCAAAGGCCGGGCGGCCGACGTAGATCACATTATCCAGACGTTCCAGCTCAATCGTTCCGTCTACGCTCAGGTCGGGCCGCGCGCCTTTCGGCAGATCGCCATCGATCGCCACGTCCACGGTCACGGTTCCCTGCTCCACCGCGGGGTCGACGCGAATCACGTGGCCGGCCGCGATGCCGTTCCGGGTATCGATCGACGCGACTTGCGCGTTCATAATATCCTTGGCCTGGGTCTCGGCGATCTTTACCTGCGCCTTCAGCTTCGTCGGGTCGGCGACACGCGCCAGGTTATCGCCGGGTTTGATTCGTTGCCCGACTTGCACCGGCAACTGCTGCAGGACGCCGTCCATGCCGGCTTTCACGTGAAGCTGCTGAACCTGGTCCAATTTTAATTTCGCAAACTCCTTGGCCTGATCGACCGCCGCCTGCTTCGAGGCGATCTGCGGCTCAATCGAGCTGCGAGAAAATTCCAAGCGCTTCGTCTCAATCGCATCGCGATTCGCCAGCTCCGCTTCCTTCACTTTCGACGTCTTGTAAACGAGCTCGGAGACGAGACCGTTCTTCGCCAACTGGTCGTTCGTCTGCCGCTCCATCTTCGCTTGTTCGTACTCCGAATGGACCCGCGCCGTGGTCGATTCCTGGTCGAGAAGCTCGCGCTGTAACGTCGCCCGCAGGGTGGTCAGCTCCGCTTCCACGGCCTTGGCTTTCGATTCCGCGTCGCCGGCCGATTGTTCTAGCTCCGGGCTGGTTAATTCCAAAATAACCGTGTCGGTCTTCACTTCCGTACCCGGCCAGACCACGATTTTTTCCACGCGACCCTCGGTGTTCGCGGCGATCCAGCGAATGTCGACCGGCACCAGTGTTCCGAGTCCGCGCACCTGGCGCACCATCGGCCCGCGCTTCACGGTATCGATCCAGACGGTCGAGCGATCGATGCTCGGCACGGCTGGCTTCAGGCGAGAGAGGAGAAAAGTGACAACGATCAATCCCAGCACGGAGACCGCGATGATGATGATGCGTTTACGGCGTTTCTGTTTGGCAACGTGCGGGCGCGGAACGTCCATGGAAGAAGTGGTGTGGGTGAAACCGGCTGGCCGGACGATAGTGCTTTCGGCTTTCGCTTCCGAGCTTTGTCTCATGGTTAAAATACCTCGCGGTTAGAGGGCCGCGACCGAACGAACGAGATGGACCATCGCCATGGCGGTGTAGATCAGCGGCACGGCGGCCGTCATCACGATCACGCTGAAGAACGCGGCCTCGGTGGCAAACATGGAGCGCGCTTCGTTCTTAAAGTAATCGTCGCTGATCGCGCGAATGGACGCACGGCGCGAACCGTGGCCGCGTCCGCCGCGGCTCGGCATCGAAGCGACCTGATAGTTCTGGTCGGTCTTCGGCATGCATTGGTTCAATTGGATTGTCGGTTTCATATTCTTCCTGCTCTAGTGGGATGCGTCGTGGTGGCGACTTGGATTCAAATAGTTGGGTTGCAGCTCGCCCCTATTGCAATGGCCGTGCCACGGGTTTCAACAAAGTCCTAACGCGTAGCCAATCAGTCGTTTGCGCGGGTGAACAAAAAAGCGCACCGCGAAGAAAAGCTTCGCTAGTGGGATTTCACCGTCCCGGTTGTGGGACGATGTCCGAAGCACCAAATTCCAAGCTCCAAGCTCCAGAGAAGCTCCAAACAAAGAACCTTCAAAAGCAGCACGGCGGCATTGATGTTTGGTGCTTGATGTTTCTCTGGTGCTTGGAGCTTGGTGCTTGGTGCTTTTTTCGGTCCATTATTTCGGCAAACGCAACAGCGCCTCACAGCCGGGCCCCGCGCGATTGGCCAACGTCAACGAACCGCCGTGTGCTTCCGCAATCTGCCGGCTGAGCGCGAGACCGATGCCGGACCCGCCCGGTTTCGTAGTGAAGAATGGAACGAAAAGATTTGTCGGGTTCATGATGCCGGGGCCGGTGTCGCGGACGAAAACTTCCACGCATTCCGCGAGATCGCGCCAGCCTGCGGTCACGGTTCCCTTCGTTTCCAGAGAAGCTTCGGCGGCGTTATGGAGAATGTTGATGAGCAATTGTTCCAGTTGCGCGGCATCGGCGTTGATGGTGACGTCCGCGCCCGGAACCACGCGCACGGCGATGCGCGTTTCGAGGTTCGCCACCCGTTTGATCAGCTCGCCGAGATTGATCGGTTCCATCTGCGGCTGTGGCAACCGCGCGAGCCGGGCATAGGCTTGCATGAAACGGCTGAGCGATTCCGCGCGCGTCGCGATGATGTTCAATCCGCTCCGCGCGTCGTCCCTCCAATCGGCCGGCGGTGGATCGCGGCGAATGAGCGTCTCGAGACTGCCGGCGATGGATTTGATCGGCGCGAGCGAATTATTCATCTCGTGGCCGATCACGCGGACGAGCCGCTGCCACGCATTCCGTTCCTCCTCGCGGAGCGTCCGGCTCAGGTCGGTCAGCACGAGCAATTCGTGCGGCAGCCCGCGTTCGCGGAAAGAACTGCGCTTCACGCCCCAGCGCCCCGACGCGCCCGGGAAACTCAAAGTCAGCGGCGCGTCCTGGTCGGCATCTAGGCAAACGTCGAGGTTCAGGTCCTTGGCGCGGCGGCCGAGCAATTTGTCGATGGGTTGGCCTAACAAGTCTTCCCCGGCGCGATTCACCAGCCGGAGCCGGCGTTCGGGATCGAACGTGAACACCGCCACATCAATCTCCGCCATGATCGTGCGCAACAACGCCGTTGCTTCGAATGCGCCGAGGCGTTGCAAGCGCAGCGTCTCGCCCAGCGCATTGATTTCCAGGAGCGCTTCGCCGAGCGCGTCATCGGCCCGGGCGCCGCGAGCGCGAATCGAGTAATCGCCCTCGCGCAACGCCGCAAGGAGATTCGTCATCGTCTGGAGCGGCCGCATGACGTGTTCCCGCGCATTGAGGATGAACCCAAGACCAAACCCCGCGATGAGCAGCGTAAGCGTCCATTGCACTTTGGGGGTGTGATCGCCGAACCAAAGAAGAACCAGCGCGACGATCGCGGCCGGCGCCGCCGCCGCCAGCGACAGCCACGTCAATCGGCCTTCGTGGGTGAGCCGATGACGCAGCTTCTTGACGGTTTTCTTCATCCGCAGACCAAGCAGCCGTCGCGGCTGCCGCTACAGCTAAAGTCCATATTGCTGCAACCGGCGGTAGAACGCGCTTCGGCTCAATCCCAGCGCTTCGGCCGCCTTCCGCGCGTTCCCATCAAAACGCGAGAGCGCTTTCTTGATCAGGAACGATTCCACGTCCTCCAGGCTCATGTCTTCCAGGCGCGGGGTGTCGGAGACTCCACTCGTTAGGCCAAGATCGTTCGCTTTTACCTGCTGTCCCTGGGTCATCAGGACCGCGCGCTCCACGACGTGATCCAGCTCCCGCACGTTGCCGGGAAACTGATGCTGCATCAAAACGTCGCGCGCCTTCTCCTCGAAACCGGTCAGCGTCTTCCGGTATCGCTTCGCGTGTTGGCGGAGAAAACTGTTGGCGAGCGGCATGATATCCTCCCGCCGCTCGCGCAGGGGCGGCAATGCAATCTCGATCGTGTTCAGCCGAAAGAGCAGGTCCTGGCGGAAACGCCCGGCCGCGACTTCTTCGTGCGGGTTCGCGTTCGTCGCCGAAACGATCCGCACGTTTGCGTGCAACGTCTTCGAAGAACCGACCCGCTCGAATTCGCCCGTCTCGATGACCCGCAGCAATTTCGTCTGCTGGTTCATCGGCACGTTCGCGATCTCGTCCATGAAAAGCGTGCTCTCATCGGCCAGCTCGAACCGGCCCGCACGGTCCGTCTTCGCGTCCGTAAACGCTCCTTTCACGTGGCCAAACAGCTCGCTCTCAAAAATTCCTTCCGACAACCCGCCCATGTTCACCGTGATCATGCTGTGCGACGCGCGCTGGGACAGCGCATGAATCGCGCGCGCCACGAGCCCCTTTCCGGTTCCATTCTCGCCCGTGATCAACACGTTCGCGTCCGACGGCGCTACGCGTGAAATCAACTCCAGCACCGGCCGCATCCGTGGCGATTCCGCGATGATGCTCGGCGCGTTTCCGCGCAAGAGTTGATTCGCCGCTTCGAGTCGCCGACCCTTGCGCAACGCGCCCGCCAGTTCGATCTGCGTCCGCACGATCGTCAGCAGCCGCTCGTTGTCCCACGGCTTCGGCAGGAAATCGCGCGCCCCGCGTTTCATCGCTTCCACCGCCAGATCGATCGTCGCCCACGCCGTCATCACCACGATCGGCAACGTATTATCGAGCGCCTGGATCTTCGGGATCACCTCCAGCCCTTCCTGTCCCGAAGTCGTGTCCCGTGTGTAGTTCAGGTCCATGATCAAGAGCGCATAATCCTTTTTCTCCAGCGCCTGAAAAACCCCCGCCAACGACGTCACCGCATCCGTCTGATGTCCCTCCCCCTTGAGCAAAATCCGCAACGCCTCCAGCACATCATTCTGGTCGTCCGCAATCAGAATCCTGCTCATCAGTTAACTGATGAACCGCGTTTCCCGCGCCCTGTCAATGAGACAGGTGCGGACTCGTGAATTTCCGACTATGCCAGTCGAAGGCATGAAATTGCATCGCCCCCCAGACCTGATCGGGCTGGATGGCATCCAAAGTAGTCAGATCGACCATGAAGGCCGCCGCGATCCCGCGAGGGGTTAGTCCTATACCGCCAGACTTTTTCTCGTCGTACATTCGCAGGAATTCGGGACGTTCCTTCAGAAGACTGCGCCTCCGTCGGAGTCAACGCTTGATTGCGCTGTCGCACTGAAATTTAGGCGTGCAAACGCCGTGGATTTTGGACTTCCCTGATTGTCCTCAATCAGGCAGTCTACCTCTACGCTAACAGCTAATCGAACATTCGGAGATACATACAATGAAACGCAAAACTAAACTATCTAAAGTGCTCAAAACAGAAGTGCAATTTGTCAGCAGCAAAACTGGAAAGGAACTTGGAAAATTTGTCGCCGAGGGCGCGCACGATCTCGGTGACCCTACTAAAATTCTTAAGCTCATGGACTTGCTCAATCTGCCCAAAGGCACGACAGCCAAGATAGTAACATTGGGCACAACGAGCATCGTTCGTTAGACTCGACGGTTGCTCAGCATGGCGCGAGTTCATGACTGCACCGGCATCGACGTCCAACTCGTCCTCGTTGCGATTGCGGGATTCCGTTGATATCTCGCTGCGGGACGGAAACTGCGTAATCGGGTTTAGCCTCTGGGAAATAACTCTCCCATTGCGTTGGGTGAAAAAACATCTTCGTGTTCAGGACCTTCTCCAGCGCCGCGTCGTCCTTGCGGATCCTGGAAGCGACCCCTTCCCGGAAGTTCGATCACTCTTGCAATTATTGTCTACTCAAGGATGCATCGCCGTTGAGCCAATCCCGGACGTTTTTCAACTGCCAGAAATGAAAGCCGCCTTTAGGTCCTTGGCGTCAAGTTGGTATGGAGTTTATTATCGTCACCCAGTTTGGGGAAAACTACGAACAGGCCGGCTCTCGCGGCGCGGTCTCCGCGCCTGGGTTGTTTACAACTACCATCTCTCGCGTTCGGCTGGGGCGACGGCCGCACGATGCGCGAGTCGAATGCCGACGGAGAAACTTCGCCATTTATTTCAACGCAATGTCCTTGAAGAATTTTCACACTGCCAGGATTATTATTTCGTTAATGACCCGCGAGTCCAAGTCGAAGCTAACGATTTGAAGAATTGTGTTCAATCCTCTGCCAGCCTTGCCTTCGATCAACACATGCTGCGAACAGCCGAGACTGATTGGCTTGCTCATATTTTGGTCTGCCTGTTTCAAGAGTGTACCAGCGCTTTCTACTCTGATTGCAAAGACTTCTACGGTGCCGTAGAGGCCCGATACAAGCTGCCCGGATTCTTCCGCGGATGGTTAGCTCATATTGAGCTAGATTTGGACTACGATCATTCCGGATTCTTCGATGATGCTCTTCGGGATATTGGAGGCATCCCTCGAGCGGAAGTAGCGGCCTCTTTGCGATCTTTTTGGTTCACCTTCGATTTCTTGCTGGACGCCTTGGACGAAATCGAGGCAGAAGGCACCTCGAACGAGGACGCACCCATGCGGCTGCCAGTCTCTAGGGGCACACTTGATTCAAAGGCGACGGCGCTCCTTCTGAAACATGAGTTTTTGCGACCGATCGTCCTCTGCCCGCGAACAGCCTTCGACCTGCAGCGCAGCTTGGCGGCAAGCGGCGTCAATTTGAAGGCGGGCACCTGGCGAGGCGGACTCGGAATTCTGCATCAGGATCTGGGCTTCCTCATTTGGGACCTCACGAAGTCGGTCTATTTGTCTCTAAGCTACTCAAGCCAGCAGGACTGCATTATCTGTCTTGGCAGGATCTCCGAGCGCGCTTTTCGGGGGTTGAAAGAATTGCGTGACACGCCGTCTTTGCCCGCCACAGCTTATGCATTCGCGATCGCTAATTTCATACGGGAAATGGCGCCGCAGCCATCGAAGTTTTTGTTCATTCTGGACCACTTTCTTAACGTCCTCGCAGCCACTTTCTCGGGTTCTACGCGGTCGTTCGTCGATCTCACTACAGCGATTCTAACGAACTTCAATAGGTCAGTAATTAGGGACTTTCTGGAGCGATGGGAGCTTGATCTTCGCGATGTAGATCGGCTTTCCACCGCTGTACTACAGTTCAACGAGTTGTATTATCGTTGGCTGAAGCGGAGCAGCGACAGTTGGTCGCGTGATCCTTTTGCAGCCTAAACTCTACCTTCGATCGCTTTCCGCGCAACAGAAGAGGTCGCCAAACTCGGCCATGGCGGCGGCGTTAAGCAGGCGGGAACGATACCATCGTGCATAGCGAAGGGCGAGGCTTGTCAGATCTTGAGTCTGTTGCTCCCATTTCCCAAAAGTTCGCTCGCCAAGCGTGGCGAGACGAAGAATTGCATCATTCAAATAGCCTTTATTCAAATTAACAAATCGCAACCAGACTCTATGCTTTTCGCGTTGCAACTGGATTGCTTTAATCCGACGTAACTCAGTGAAGAGCAGGAAAGGCAAAGGTCCAATACCCGCCTTGCCCCTAACACATGACTCCAAGGCCAATCCAAAACGATGGCATATTTGAAAGAGAAATACCGCTGCCGCCGCTGAATCAGAAAGGATTTCTAACGCGAACCTTAACGATAGGATGTCTGCCCGCAGTTCTTCCATGTATATCAATGGCCAACAGGTATTTCCATTAGGTCGAAAGTAGCCTTTCGCGTATTTGAACGAAATCGGCATGCCAACATTGTGCCCGCCCTCATGGCAATGATACTCGTTTGATGCAGCGTTTGGTATGTCTCCGATCGATTGCTCAATCTGTTGAAAGTGATGCTTACCAAATAGGTTTGCTAGAAATTGCCGACGGCGCTGCCACAGAGCCTGCAGCTTTGTTAGGTCAATGATATCAACGTCAAATCCACGCGTGGAGGGCCGGGGTTCGAACGACTCTCGGTAGTACAATGCATCGTTTTCTTTAGCAAACGCACCGGTCCTCGCCTGCACGTCAGCGGATCGGATGGCGATCGCTGAATCCCCCCAATATAAGGGATGCGACGCCAAGGCCGAATTGATGGACTCGCAATCGATCATGCTTCTCGCTAATGGATGCCACACTCCGCTAATGGTGGAAGAAACCGACTTACGTTTACTTTGAACTCGGTATCGTCCAGAGTAAACAAACGTGCCTCGTGGCGGGGTACCAAGCATACTGTTTTACGGTAATTATTTTTCTAAACTGCCGTCATAGCTAGCCCCGGCCGTAGATTCTCGTGACGCTAGAACAATTGTATTATTATGACGGAGCCGTAAGCATCGTTTTGGGATGGTTGTAGCATTCTAGCAGTCGAGATTGCAAACTGTTTGTTCGGGACCAACGCTCATGGGTCTCAAGCTTGCCGCACGGCACATTTAGCCTCAGAATAGGACCCTTACCGAAATGAGCTTGTTTTGTTCTGCAGAAATTCCCCGCGAGCACGCGCAAAATCTCGTTGCAAGAAGGGTGAATTGGTTAACATGGTCTAATATCGCTATTAAATGCGTCGATCGTTAGGGCAAAGATATAGACCAGCTCCATCGGCCAGCCAAAGTTTCGATAGCGGGCTGCGCCCCTTATGACTGTTCTTACTCGTACCGACTTTCAGGGTTAAAGCAATCTTTGGTCAAGGGGGTTCTCCGTCTCGCGGAGTCGCTTTTGTCATTCCCGGTCGGCCCGAGACTCCATTTGTTCACAGGAATGCTCGGCGGACCCTTTACATCCTCCCGGTTGAGCAAGCTGTTCGCCCTTCTGCGCGCTGGAATTGTTAGGATAACGGGTAGCCCAAAGTGCGCATTAAACGCCCCCGTCTACGCAGCACGAAGCGATGACGGATTTCCTCTACACGCAGATGATCTTTTTCTAACGAACCACCTCTGGTTGATTTTCGATAACGTTCCAAAGGGCGAACCCGGTGCCTCATTATTCCTCCCGACTAAGTCGCTGGCTCAAATTGTCGGAGCGATGACAGAAATGCCGCGCTCGATAAGGTCGCGGCTCCGTAATTTGCTGGAATGCCGCGTCGAACGCGACTCGTTTGACGAGCTTTACGGTCTCTTGTATTCGCAAGACAATCCATGGGCCAAAGAAAATCTGCGCTGTCTCCGTCGATCCCAATGGCGCATTAAGCTAAATCGGGGGGAGGGATACCTGCTCGACGATCATCGTTGGCTGCACGGTCGGGAAGCTCTATCAGGGGCCGTCTCAGCATCGCGGTTTCGGAGACTGGTGTTCGGGCGGCTCCAGTCTATTTGAGCAAATAACCGCAGGAGCTTTCGGAGGGCCGAAATCGCTCCCTCGAGTTGGTTATATAGCTCGTGGCACTACATCCAAAGCGTCCGGTCGAAGGTGCGGTATTGGATGGGTTCGCTGACGTGTTCGGGGGTGATGGAGTCGGAGAGGGCAAGGTCGGCGACGGTGCGGGAGACTTTCAGGATGCGGTCGTAGGCGCGAGCGCTCAGGTTTAGTTCGGTCATGACGCTCTTTGGCAGCGCGATGACCCACAAATAATCTCTGAGTTTCGAAAACCTTGCTAAACGAACGCCGTAGTAATAGAAAGGGCTAGCGCGTCGCGATGCGGCTCCCCGCGATAAACCTTCAAAGAAAGGCAGACACCCCATGGCTACCTACACCCGTAACAACGCCTGGAACAAAGGCGGCAATCTCACTAACCCGGATCTCCTCTGGTACGCGAAAGGCGTCGGAAAAATGATGAGCCGGGCCCTCAACGATCCAGCAAGCTGGTGGTTTTATGCCGCCATCCACGGCGAATACGTCACCCCAGCAAACATCCAACCGGCGTTTCCCGGTTGGAAGTTTATCAAGGCGCCGCCCACAGTTCCCACGTCCCCTCTTCCAACCAAAGCGGCCCAGGACCTCTACTGGAATCAATGCCAGCACCAAAGCTGGTTTTTCCCCCCATGGCACCGCGGATACCTGATGGCGCTCGAAGCGCAACTGCGCCAGGACATCGTTAGCCTCGGAGGCCCCGCGACCTGGGCATTGCCTTATTGGAATTACTTCGGGGGCACCAACGGAAGCCAATACCAAATGCCGCCCGCCTTCGCGGCCAAGAAACTTCCGGATAACAGTCCCAATCCACTCTTCGTCAACATGCGTTACGGGCCCGACGGAAATGGTAATATTTTTATTCCGACGCCGGCGGGAGAGGCCGCACATCCGGGGGATCCGAATTTCTCCCGTGGCCAGGTCAACGCGAATTACATGAGCAATGACCTCTATACGGGCCATGATCAGGTGACAAAACTGCCGGGCTTCGGCGGTCCCGAAACCCTATTCCACCATGGCGGTGGAACCTCGGGAAACTGGGAAGGCAATCCGCATAACCTCGTGCACGTATATGTCGGATACTACGGCGCCGTCACCGCGCCTCTCTACGGCCTGATGTCGGACCCCGGAACCGCGGGCCTGGATCCCATCTTTTATCTGCATCATGCCAACATCGACCGGATGTGGGCGATCTGGAATGCGAACGGCAACGCCAATCCCACCAAGTCGGGCTGGTTGAAAGGCCCGACGACGCGGAAGTTTGTCATGCCCGGGACAAACGGGCAGCCGTGGTATTACACGCCGGATCAGATGAAGGACCTGGCTAAACTCAATTACAGCTACCAGGAACTGAAGTCTCCCCCAGCGCCTAAGGCCGCCGGGCTGCCGAAAAGGCTAGCGCTCCTCGGTGCGAAAGATGCCGCTGCGGCGGCGAAGAAGGCACCCGCCACGCCGGCCAAACCGAAAGTGACAGAACTCCTCGGGGCCAGCGCTCGTCCGCTGAAGATCTCAGGGCGGGTGAGCAAAGCTGCGGTGAAACTTGATGCCGGCGTGCGCCGGAAAACGACCCGGAGCCTTGCCATGGCTGCGAAGACGGCCGCGCCGGACAATGTTTACATCAAGGTGGAAAACGTCCGCGGGACTTTCGACGCGACCGTTCTCAGCGTGTATCTCGACCTGCCGGAAGGGGCCAAGCCTGGCGAGAGCCGCCAATATCTGGCCGGAAATATCGCCCTCTTCGGTCTGCGCCGGGCCAGCATGAAGGATGGGCAACACGCCGGCGAAGGCCTGACGTTTATCCTCGACGCGACGCCGGTGATCGATCAGTTGCACCTGAAGAATGAATTCGATGTCGAGTCGCTTCAGGTCAGTGTTATCCCGGCCGACCCGCTGCCCGAAAATGCCGACATCACCGTCGGGCGGATCAGCATTTACCGCGAGGGATTTTGATCGGGTAAGCGCGAGGCCGCTCGATGATCTACAATGCCGAGGATTGGGCGCGGCTCCGAAACGCCGTGTTCGCCGTCAGTCTGGTGGCGTGGGTTGTCATCCTGCTCGAGCCGCGGGCTTCGGCCTGTTGCGCGGTCAACGCGGCGGGCGTTTCATGGACTGTCCTGCTGGCAGCGCATCCGCCCGCTTCCTTGGCGGGCAACTGGGCGTTGATGCTGATCGCGATGATGGCGCCCATGCTCGTCGCGCCAATTTATCATATCCGCATCAGCAGCTTCGCGCGCCGCCGGGCGCGCTCCACGATGCTGTTCGCCGCCGGCTATGGCACCGTGTGGATGGTTGCCGGTATCGTGATTGTCGCGGTGGAACTGATAGCGGCTTGGCGGATGCCCGGGTCCTATTTGCCGGCAACGATCGTTGGTCTCACCGCCGTCCTCTGGCAGGCGTCGCCGTTCAAGCAACGCTGCCTGAACCGGTGTCATAGTCACCGACCTCTCGCCGCCTTTGGGTTCGCCGCCGACCTCGATGTTTTTCGCTTTGGTTTGGAACAGGGACTCTGGTGCACCGCTTCATGTTGGGCCGCGATGTTATTCCCAATGCTTTTGCCCGAGGCGCATTTCACCGCGATGGCGGCCGTCGCCATTCTCATGTTTTGCGAACGGCTTGATCCGCCCAGGGAGCCACGGTGGCGATGGCGCGGTTTCGGAACGGCGGCACGAAGCCTGAGTCTTCGCCTGCGCGGTCCGCAACGTGACCCCGCGCCGTTGACGGCGGTCAGTTAGCGCTGAATCTGCCAGGGATGACGTTACCCAAGGAAGCGGAGCTGCTCGGCACGAATTCCGGCGAGCTTGAACTCAAGGGCTCCGGTGCATCCACCGTCGTGAAACTGTCGACAGACGGTCAACGCAGAGTTGCCGCGCTGGTCGGCGGACCTTCCGCCGAGTCATCCGGCGGTGTTTACCTCGGTCTTGAGAAAGTCCGCGGAACTTTCGACGCGGCCGTGCTGAACACATACATCAATCTCCCCGAAGACGCGCGTCCGGCCGATCATCGTGATCTCATGACTGAAAGCGTCGGTCTCTACGGCCTGCGAAGGGCCAGCACCCTCCAGGGTGAAAACAAAAGCCCTGGCCTGACGTTCCTGCTCGATATTACTCAGATCCTGACCGAGCTTCTCACCTCCAAGTCACTCAATTCCGAAGAAATCCGCGTCACTATTGTGCCAGATCGCCCGCTTCCAGATTCGATAACTATCGTTGTCGGACGAGTCAGCATTTTCACGACGTCGTCGGCCTGAATAAGTGCCGCGGATATCGCGGATCAGATCGAGTAGCGCCACCTCATCGACCCGCAGCCTTTTCCGCCCGCTCCAGAAGGCGCGGGACCTCCATCTTCTCCGTCCAAGCCGCGAATGCCGGCGTCGCTCCGCGCCAGCGCAGCGTCTCGACCTTCTTAAAAAGTGGCGCATCAGTCCGCAACGTCGCAAGTTTTTTGAAGAGCAGGGCGAGCTTGCGTTGTTTGCCGAGAATGTTCGGCGGAAAATTTTCAATCGGGCCGTAGGTGTTCAAAAGCCCGGCCGCGGTCTTCGCGCCGATGCCAACGATTCCCGGGTAGCCGTCCGCCGCGTCGCCCACGAGCGCCAGCAAATCGGGGATGAGCGGCGGATCAACGCCGAATTTTTCGCGGACGCCGGCGGCATCACGAATGGTTTTGCGTCGGCCGTCGATCTGGACCACCCGCGTCCCGCGCACGCATTGCGCCAGGTCTTTGTCGGGCGTCCAGATGGCGACCTTCTCCACCTTCTTATCTTTCGCTGCGATATGCGCGGCCGACGCGAGCGCATCATCGGCTTCGAGCTCGATCATCGGCCACACGACAACACCCATCGCGGTGAGCGCCTCCTCGAGCGGATGGAACTGCGCCAGCAGCGCGGGCTCGATGCCAGCACCAGTCTTGTAGCCCGCCCAAAGCCGATTGCGAAACGACTCGATCACGTGGTCGGTGGCGACGCCGAGGTACGTGTCGCCGTTCTCGATCATCTGAAGCACGGTCTGCAAAACGCCGACGACCGCGCCGTAGGGGCGGTCCTTGCCTTTGGTAAACCGGCGCAATCCGTAGAAGTGACGGAAGAGCTCGTACGTGCCGTCGATAAGATGCGCAATCATTTCGATTTAATGAAGCAACTTCTCGGGGAAGTGCGCGTTCCGTTCGCGTCGCAGAATGCGCTGCTGACGCCATCGCAACATCATGCCTGTATGCCTACCTCGATAGCCGCGTGAGGCGAAGCCTTTTGAATAGGTCGAGCCTCGCACGCGGCCATACTTGCCGCGACTGGACTTCCAGCCCGTGACGCGTTGAATGAAGTTCGCCGGGGAATTGGCCGCGACTCGGCGACAACCGAACGCAGCGACGATCGCCCCTGATCGATTTGCGCCAAGCGATAACATGCTTGACATACATGGGCCCTGTCTGGCATTTGACTTCTGAAACTCGCTGTCTCCCCACGGCCGCGGGAAATCATTATCCCGTCAGTCCCCAAACTTGGGTTCGTCATGCCAAAGGAAATAACATATTCGTTGTTGGCAGCTTATGGGCTTTTAACCATCTTCCTGTTTCTTGAGTTGCTCAGTTCTCGTCGGCTGTTGCGCTTTCTAATTTCTTTAGGAGCGATGGCGCTAAGTGCGCTGGCACTTTTTGTGACGACGGGCTTTCCACGGGTGCACACGACTTTCGGAGGCGGATCGCCGATCTTGGGTATCGGGATCGTTACTTTATGCACTGCCCTAGGAATCCTCGCACAATACATTTTTTACCTGAAGAAATCCTTTTCATGGCTCAAGATGCTCAGCCCCTTAGTCATCTCGCCAATTGTGGTTCTTCCCCTCTTAGCTTCTATTCAGAAGTCCGGAGATTTGGATACGTTGCAACTTATTTCATTCGCGTTTCTGGCATTTCAGAACGGATTCTTTTGGCGCAGTGTGATGGAAAATGCGAAACCGGGCCCTTAGAAACGTTGGCTGGCTAGCGCTTACGTATTTGGTCGCCTTGCGTCCGGCAATAGCCGGGGATCGGCCCTCAGTGCCAAAAGAATACGATCGGTTCTTCGTTCAATATAAAGATGATAGAAGTCTTCCGGAACGGATTTTAAACGAGCTTGGTTTCTCGTTACAGGACGTCGGCCGAAGCTATGCGCTGGTCGCGGGTATCGGGAGCTACCCTAAAATGGATGCCCTGCATACTAAACTCCCTCCGGCCTACGAGGATATCAACCACATGGCTAAATACTTCAAAGAAGTCGAATATTTTGATGAAATCGTTGTTCTCAAAGATTCCGACATGAATTATTCAAACTTAGCATTCTTTCTCCAAAGCTATTTTCCTGAACAATTGCGGAGCCATCCAAAATCGCGGTTCATCTTTGCTTACAGCGGACATGGGATGAAGGATCCTGAAAGCAGCAAAGGATATCTTCTTACGAGTGATGCAGAAACACTGACCGACAAGCGACATGGACTTGATCTCGAAATAGTGCGCACACTCATGGATGGCATTATTCGCGACGGGTATCATACTCTCGCCTTGATAAACGCATGCCATAGCGGTGCATTCCTTCGACGTGTTTCATTCGGAGGTAAGCCCCTTAAACCGAAGAAGCCGGGCGCACACGTCCTCGTTTGCGGAGGAGTGGATGAGCTTGGTTATCATATCCCGTCGGTCGGAACGGGTAGTGTGTTTTTCGAAAAAATCCTTGCGGGTCTCGGTGGGATTGCTGATACCTACCCCAAAGAGACGGACGGTGACGGAATGATCACTTTTGATGAGCTCGCAACGTATGTCATCCAAGAGGTGCGTTTCTCTACAGACTCGGACGCAAATCCAATTGCTGGCGATATTTCTCCTCACGGAAGTGCAGGTTCCATCTTCTTTTTGAATCGAGAGCACTTTGCAAAGGAAGGTGCCATTTCCAATTGGAAGCCGGCCAAAGGGACCACATTTGGGGAGAATTCGCCGACTGATCAGACTCTCATTGCTCCGAATACCGAACTCCAAGACATCTTCAGTCTTTCGGAAAGAGACCGTCCCGCGAGTGAGTTGCGTTCAATACTTAGTGGCTTTCAGATTACTCTTCAACGCGCGGGCTTTTATGAAGGTTCAGCAGATGGAATTCCGGGACCCAAGACTAAGGCTGCGATTCTTCAATGGCAGAAAACGTATCGCCTTTCCGAGACTGGAGATCTTACTGAGGAAACCACCAGGAGTTTAAAAGAGGCGGATCTTGAACCGCCGGCTAGCCTTACTGAGGAAACCACTGCGAGTTCGAAACAGGTGGACCCTGGACCGCCGGCTAACAAGAATACGACTGCCCGCAAAGAACCGGTTAGGCGTTCCCCGCAACCTTCACCGCCTCCCAGTGATTCAGACGTGTCTATTCCTTGGGGAAAAGCTCATCCACGAATCAACAAAGCCGTCATTAGCCCATACGACAGCAATGCAGTAGTAGACGCGAGTTCAAGTGATAGAGGAGACATTTTGTATTGCCCGACCACCCACAAGCCGTTTAGAAATCCTTGGAAGCGCTGATACGTATGGCCTCACGTGAACATATACTACTTTTCGTCTTCTGTTCCTTCCTTTTTGCCTCATGCGCTGGTACCTCCGTGACGGTGCACGCCCCTCCCGCCAAAAGGAGCTATTCAACAGCGGAGATTTACAATTCTGATACGAAACATCCGGAACTTTCGCAGCAGATCACGCGTGCTGTTGCCTTCGAGCTTCGATCGCGTGGAGTTATCGCGACGATCCGAGACGTAGGCGATGCCCCATCCGAGACCGTTGACCTTCTTGTTGTGCACACGTCTGACTGGCCTTGGGACCTTGCTCGCTATCTCGCATCGCTCGAAATCAAGTTAGTGGATCGCAACTCTAAAGAGATCGTAGGTGCGGGCACCTACGAGGGAACCACGTGGCACGATTTTCCACAGCCGGCTGTCATCGTCCGAAACATATTTGAGGACTTTGATCGACGCGGCGTATTTCGTACTCGTGCGTCTGCTGGTGCCGAATGATTGACAGGCGCGATGCGTCGTGCCAAAGGGGCTCCGTCTGGGGACCTCTCTTTCCTGAGCATGCGCACTTTCGCGCTACAGTATATCCGGACATTGCAGTTGCCTCGGCAAAAGCCGGCATGGTAGGCTTGCCCCATGCCAGCATCCACCGTGACTGAGTATCTTGCCGCGCGCCCCGCGGATCGCCGGGAGGCGTTGAACGAAGTTCGCCGGGGAATCAACCGGGCCCTGCCACCGGGATACAAGGAAGGCATCCAGTTCGGCATGATCAGCTGGTTCGTTCCGCTGTCCACCCGCGCGCACCCGCCAAGAAGGCCCGCCGCGACGAGCAGGCCTCGCACAGCAAAACTCAAGCTGCAAACTTGCTGCTATACGTGACTCACGTATAGCATCGTCCTTCACTTCTTTGGTTTCGCCTTACGCTCCCGCTAGTGCAGCAATAATGTACCCGCCTTATGGTTTACCGCATGGCGGCGTGATTACGCTCCCGCTAGGGCATCTATTTTGTTCCCTGGTTTTCGGTTTGCCGCAGAGCGGCGTGATTCTTCGCCGCGGACAAAGGGAAAGGATGAAGGATGAAGGAAGAATTAAGAAGTGAATCAAGAAGTCTTCGCGTGCTTTAGGATGGTAACGAAAATCGCGGTTAGCTCTTCACATTCTTGCCGCAGAGGTGCGAGCTTTTCCACGCTGACAACCCCAGATTCCACGAGCAGTTCCAGCCAGTAGGCGCTTTGACTCGCTGCTTTCCCAGCAGCTCGCCCGCTACCTCGCGGGTTTTACCATCTATGTCGCGGTTACCCAACACGCTCCATTCTTCAATCTCGCGCAGCGAATCGCCGCATTTCGCGATGAACTCCGCTTTGCTCCGCGCGCGAAACGCTTCTCGATAGTTAGCGCCGATCGAAGTTCCGGACCGGAGCAATTGCTTCCCAAGCACCTGCGCCTCCGTCGTCTTCGGAAGCGCGTAAAACATGCGCACAACGCGAAGCGCGAAAACCTTCGTCCGATCGCGCAGATCATTTTGAAAGCCCAGCCGTTGCTTCGCATCCGTTACGGCTTCCTTCCGCATTCCTCCTTATTACTTCACCTTGCGCGCCCTCGCCGCACGGTAATTGGCCATGTGCTCCTCAGCGGACACGCGCGCGGTTGAGACTTAAGACGGCTAGGATACGGAACTTCGCTTCTCGTCGCTCTGGCGAACAACCAATCCTACAAACATACCAACAAGCAGGCCTGCATATACAATTCCGGTGATCGCCTCGATGGAGGCAAAAACACGCGAGTCTATCGTCGGTTGAATGTCTCCGTAGCCCACCGTCGTAAAGGTAACGACACTAAAATATAACGCCGTCGGCAGATCGTGGATAGTGTGCCGGTCTGAATCTATCAGACCGTAGTCGCTGTACATCAAAGCGAAGTACGTCAAAATGACGGTGATGCTAACTTCAGCGAAGCAAATAGCCAGAGTTGGGGAGAGCGCGTCGTTAGATTTCGTTATCATTCGAAAGATCAGCGCCATATAGATAAAGCAGTTCGTGACGATGAATACCACGGCGAAGACAGATCCTTTTATTCCCCATGGGACGTGGTGTTGAGGATTCGTCGCGATGGAGTGGAGAAACCAAGCACAAGCCGCTAGTACGGCCAAGATGCATGTGACACGACCTAAAATGACGACAAAAGCCCTGAACCATGCGATCAGATCATCCTGTTCATCAGTTCCCATGTCGTGACGCCAATTTAATTGGGCGGTTCGATGGCCGACAAGGATATTGCAAATCCAACGCTCGAAGAAAAGCCAGCCTGGGGTCGTACATTGAGCATGCAAAGGCAAAGGGGCAGAAATACTATCGACATTTAGTCGCCCTGCTCTTAGCCGCCTTCTTCACCGCGGACTTTTTGGCGCTGCTCTTTGAAAGCCCGGCCGCTCCTTCACCCGCCTTACGGCCCTTGGCCAGGAGCGCCCTCGCCGTGCGGTAATTGGCTATGTGCTCCTCCGCGGACACGCGCGCAACGGTGCGGCCGACCACGTCGAGAGCCAGGTCCTCCAACGATTTGAAGCGGACGCAACCTTTACCCATGTCGAGCTTCTTGCCGCTCTTCTTGTATTCGTCAACGAACCAGGTTGAGAGCGTGGGATGACCGTAGAAGCACAGGAAATGCAGCACCATGCCCGACTTCTGCGATCCGAGCGCAACAAATGGCAGCGGCACTTTGGGATTCTCGCCATAGCCCGCCGGATACATGGACAGCGGGACGTACCACCCGATCATCCCGAACTGCATGCCCTCCTCATAGCCGGCCGGCAGGTTCTCATTGATCGCCTTGCGCACGGCGCTGAGCGCGGCACGGCGATCCGCGGGGAGTGCCGCGAGGTATTGGGCCACGGTGGAAGCTGTCATGTTGGCGACAATACCCCCTGAACTGTGCGGCGGACAAGCCTCATGCACCGCAAACATTAGACGGGCTCTTCGTCGCTATACGTGACTCACGTATAGCGCCTTGGTCCATGTGCGGTACCAGGTTCTCGAGCCAGATCTTTCATGCGTGATGATGGCTGCTCCCGCCGCCGGTAATTGCTGGGTGCCCTCGCCTCCAAGGATACACGCTTCCCAGGCAAAACTTTGAACTGCGGACTTGATGCTATACGTGACTCACGTATAGCGCCTTGGTCCATGTGCGGCACCAGTTTCTCTAGCCAGATCTTTCATGCGTGGTGATGGGCGCTCCCGCCGTCCGGTAATTGCTGGGTGCCGTCGCCACCAAGGATGCATGCTGTCCAGGCAAAACTTTGAATTGCGGACTTGATGCTATACGTGAATCACGTATAGTATCGTCTTTTCGGCAATGGCTTTCGGGACACGATCTCATCACACGCGGCATCAGCGTCTTGCTCCCCAGTCGCTCGCGCGTCGCCTGCGAGCGTGGCGTGAGCGCAAAAATCTTTCCCAAAGCGAGGCAGCTTTGAAGTTGCAGATCTCGACGCGAACGCTGCAAGAGTGGGAACAAGATCGTTCGGCGCCGCGCGGTTTCGCGCGCATTGTAATCGAGAAGACGATTCGTCCTTAAGAGCACGGATTGTGTCTGTGCTCTTATGCTATACGGGATTCACGTATAGCAACCTGTTTCCCCTACGCTGAACAGTTTTCTAGAAATGCGTGCCCACGTACTCCCACATCTGGTGATGCCAGTAGGGCCATTCGTGTCCGCCTTTCGGGCCCCAGTCGTCCAGATGATGAGCTATGCCACGGCTCTTGAGTACCTCGGACATTCGGTAAGTCGGCCCGGGCATTTCCCACGGGCCACAGCCGGTCGCGAGATGGATGTCGCAACTCGCTAACTGGTGGAGAAACCAGGGGTCGTTCTGGTTGGCCATATAGTCGACCGGGTTATTGAAGTAGAAGTTGTCGTCGTACATCCCGTCCATCGAGTCGCGCATGTCGTAAACGCCGGAGAGCGCGTAGCAGCGCTTCACGCGGTCGGGATGCTTGAAGAGGGTGTTTGCCGCGTGATAGGCGCCGAGCGATGCGCCGTAGGTAGTAATCGGAATGCCGGGCGTCTGGCACTGCGAGTCGATAAAGGGGAAGACTTCGCTGGCCACATAGTCGTCGTACTGCGCCTGGAGCCAGCTCCGATGGAAGGGGTGCGCGCCCTTGTTTGCGAACGAATCGCTCTGGACTCCGTTGATGGAGAAGAATCGGATCCGCCCTTGCTCGATATAAGGACCGAGCGTGCGGACCATCCCCTGGCCTTCCTGTTCATGCTCGTCGCCCATGCTGGTTGGGAAGGCGAGAATGGGCATGCCGTAATGACCGTAAACATTGACGCCCATGTCGCGGCTAAGACGATGTGAATACCAACTGTGATGGTCGCGTTGCATGGCTGGCGAGAATACCGGGTCGACGGTCTGGCTCAAGTCTGGTTTGGTCGAATAACGGCCGGGCAGTTAGCGGACAGTTGCGCCATAGCAAGCATGAAGCGTCTCCGATATTAAATACGAGCCGCCGTTGCTGACCAGCCTTTGCCAAGGCTACGGCTAGGGGCGGCGAGAGGGGTGCACGCTTCGCCCTGCCAATCAAAAGCGCGCTCGACGCAAACATCAAGTCGATACCCAGGAGTGGGCTTGTGAACTTGACCGCTTAAAGCGGTCGATTTCCAAACCGGCGCGCTGATATGCATCGTAAGCGGATTACGATGGATGCAGAATGGATAAGTGTTCTCCGAGATCGCGCGTCATCCGGACATCGGGCTCATCTAGTGTTTGGACAACGGCATTCCGGAGAGGCCGCTCATTTCGGCTCGAAACTGATTGGGCGATCAACGCGTGAACTTCGCCGATGGATCTGGCTGGTGCTTGGTGAGTGTCGGCCTAAGCGATGGCACAAGGCAATGCTAGCTCTTGAACGATATACGTGATTCACGTATAGCAGCGCAAAAGCGAGCCGCCGTTCTTAAGCCGGACGTGCGCGCTGTTTGGACGTATATCATCGCAAGAACGAACCGCGGTTCGCGAGCGGCGCAGAGCGCGAAGAAACATCTTCAGCCGTCAGACCCATAGAGTGCGGTCGAACGTGCAGTATTGAATGGCTTCGCTGACGTGTTCGGGAGTGATGGAGTCGGATTTCGCGAGGTCGGCGATGGTGCAGTTACCCCTTAGGGCAACCCATAAACCTCTACGAGTGCAACACCGGTCGCGTTATCTTTTCCGCGAACGATCGCGGTGTAGGCTCCCGGCTCAAGCCTCGTGAGAATTGCGGACTCCTTATCGTCGATAGGTGCAAGACCCACGGTTGGGAGATCATCGTTTTGAGCGTCTGCCCAGTTATCATTACTCTGGATCAGGAGTCCGTTGCCATCGTGAAGCTCGAGGACTGGGTCTGGCAACGGATTGGCAATTCCGGCGGCTTTGAGCGAAGGCCCTATCGCGCGCACTACGATCCGCGGATTCTCGTTGCCGTCGCCAAGAATAAAACCGCCGATGATAACGTTATCGCCGGTGCCGACGAAACCGCGCGCGCTGATGTTACCAAGCTTCGGATAGACACCATGATTAGGATCTGTGAAGCCGTAAACCTCGACGACTCCAATGCCTGTCGTATCGGCCTTCCCTCTCAAGACTGCGGTGTAAGGGGCAAAGCCAGCCGTTGAACGGAAAGGCGTGTTCGCGAAGCCGAATGGGACGATCGCCGATTCCAAGTCGTTAGTCGGTGCGAGACCGCTCTGTTGGATTGCGCTAGCCTGGCTCTGGTCGTCCTTCCAGTTATCGTCGAACATTTTCGCTCCGAACTGGTCATGAAATTCCAAGGTGGGATCAGCAAGGGCATTGAGCACACCCAGCGGCGTAAGCGATGGACCAATCCCACGCACTACGATCTGCCCATATTTCACCAGCAGACCACCGATAAGCGCGTTTTCCCCGGTACCGACCGCCGCACGGGCCGAGAGGTTTTGTAAGTTCGCAGGATGACGAAAGAACTCTGAAGTGTTTCCGTTCGGGTCGGTGGCCGTAGCATTGAAAACGGCTTCGGCATCGGAAACCGAGAAGCTCGCCGAGAAGGCTGCATTTCCATTGCCATCCGTCATCACATTCCTGGAGCCGACATAGGTTTGCTCCGAGGTGATCAGGCTCTGCGAATCGGTAAAAAATTGAAGAAGAAATTGGGTGTTCCCAGTGCTATGCAGCGTTCCCCTAACGGTGGTAATTCCACCCGGCGAAGTAGTCTGCGAAGCGATGACAGGAAAACTCTGCCCGTTGTTGGAGTTGGCGCTGTAGAAAGTGATCCCGCGACCCGTGTTACTGTAAATGGAATTGGAAAGAATGCGGTTGCCCGTGCCGCCAACACCGACTCCGCCGCCGTTGAACGCGATCACGTTGCCGGCGCCCGGGTCCAATCCACCCACCGTCGAGTTCGAACTGATAAATATACTCATCGCTGCTGCCCGATTCCCAAGCGGCGTCACTCCATCCGCTGCGGTCCCGATGCGGTTGCCCTGGACTAATCCTCGGTCGGCGTGACCTAACACATGGTAGGCCACCTCGTACCCCAGCTGGATGCCGCCCTCGTTGCCGGAGATGAGGTTGCCTACACCGGCGGAGGTTCCGCCCACTACAGCATCGCTGGCTGCTACGGCGATTCCAGTGCCGTTGCCGACGGCTCGCATCCCAGTCGCATCGGTTCCAATGTAGTTGCCCACGAGCACTGCCGCTGGGTATTGAATTTCGATTCCCGAGTTGTTTCCTGAGATCACATTTCTCGCCGCTGGGTCATTGCCTCCGATTATTGATTGCGCAGCTTCGACCCGAACCCCGGTATAATTTGCCGTCGGAGTAACACCGTCCGGCTTGAGACCAATAAAATTACCCTGAATCACATTTCCGGTTCCCGCGCCTCGTAATTGAATTCCGAAGCCCCCAAGCACGCGAAAAATGAAAGGATCCGACGAGGGGTCGTATTGGAATCCAGTGAGGGAAAGACCGCGAACAAGGCAGTTCGAGCCCGATATCACAAGGCCTCTGCCGTTGCGCTTCACTAATCCGCCATCGAGTTGGATCAAAATGACGGCGTTATTTCCGACGCTCAAAGTATTCGGTTTTGCGCCAGGCTGAGTGTAGCCATCTACAATTACCGAGTCGGTAATCTCGGGGAGCGAGCTTTGGGATAAGTCGATGAGATGGACGCCTGAACCTGGAATATTAAAGACAATCGTGTCCTGACCGGTGTGCGCATTGGAATCGGTGATCGCCTGCGTGAGTGAACCGGGGCCGCTCGGGCTCGTGGTCGTCACTATATAGTTGTCAGCTCGGGTGGCGCTCACTGCTCCGAGAAGAAAAAGGCCAAGGGCAGCGGTTAGGATTCTCCGACGATTCGGATTCATGAGGAAGGGCCCTCTTTTTACGTATTTTCGAGGTCACTGCAAGCAGAAACCAAATCAAACCCAGAGCGTCCGGTCGAAGGTGCGATATTGGATGGCTTCGCTGACGTGTTCGGGGGTGATGGCGTCGACTTGGGCGAGATCGGCGATGGTGCGGGAGACTTTCAGGATTCGGTCGTAAGCGCGAGCGCTCAGGTTTAATTCAGTCATCGCGACGCGGATCAGTTCCTGGGATTCGTCGCTGAGTTTGCAGTGCTGTTTGATCTGGCGCGGACCCATTCGGGCGTTGCAGTTTACTTTCGCGTCGGAACGAAAACGGCCGTGTTGTTTTTCGCGGGCGCGCTGGACGCGATCGCGGATCGCAGCGGATGGTTCTTCAGTGCGCGTGCTGGAAATGTCGCGGTATTCGACGGCGGGAACCTCGATGTGGAGATCGATGCGATCGAGGAGCGGGCCGGAGATGCGCTGGCGATAACGCTGCACTTGGACCGGACCGCAGCGGCATTCGCGCTTCAGATCGCCGAAGTATCCGCACGGACATGGGTTCATCGCGGCGACGAGCATGAACTCGGATGGGAACGTGACGCTGCCGGCGGCGCGCGAGACGGTGACCTTTCCATCCTCCAATGGCTGCCGCATGACTTCGAGCGTCGAGCGTTTGAACTCCGGTAGTTCATCGAGAAAGAGAACGCCGTGATGGGCGAGGCTCACTTCACCGGGCTGGGGAATGGCGGAGCCGCCGAGCAAACCGACATCGGAAATGGTGTGATGCGGCGAGCGAAACGGCCGGGTGGACACGAATGCCTCTTCGCCGCTGAGCATTCCCGAGATGCTGTGGATCTTCGTGCTCTCGATCGCTTCTTCGAGCGACATCGGCGGCATGATGGTGGCAATCCGTTTCGACAACATCGATTTGCCGGAACCGGGCGGACCGATCATGAGCAGGTTGTGTCCGCCGGCGACGGCAACCTCGATTGCGCGTTTCACGTGCCCCTGCCCTTTCACGTCGCTGAAATCGACCTCGTAATTTTTGTGGGTGGCGAAGAACGAAGTGAGATCGCCATAAGTTGGCGCGATGAGCGATTCCCCGCGGACGAACTCGAAGGTCTGGCGCAGATTGTGGACGCCGTAGACCGTGATTCCTTCCACCATCGCGGCCTCATGCGCGTTCGTGGCCGGAACGAAAATGGCCTCTTTCTTTTGCCGCCGCGCTTCCAGCGCCACGGGTAAGACGCCTTTCACCGGACGCACCCCGCCATCCAGGGCCAGCTCGCCAACGAAGCTAAATTTCTGGAACGGCGCCTGTTCCAGTTCCTCGGCGACGGCGATCATGCCAAGCGCGATAGGAAGATCGAAACTCGGGCCTTCTTTCTTTATGTCGGCTGGCGCGAGATTGATCGTGGTCCGTCCCCGGGGCCAGTAATAGCCGCTGTTACTGATCGCGGTCGTGACGCGATCGCGGCTTTCTTTTACCGCGGCATCGGGCAGGCCAACAATGATGATCTTGGGCTCTCCCCGCGCGCCGTTGACCTCGATCTCCACCTCGTAGGCATCGACTCCATAAACAGCAGCGGAGTAAATTTTGGCGAGCATGGGAGGAGCGCCAAAAAACGTGGCAGAAACCTCAGCGCGAGAAAAGATCAATCGGCGGGACGGCACCAACGCGGCTATGCGCTCCTCTCACGCCGCCCGCAGGGCGGCGGCTACAGAAGAAGACGATGCGTGGAGCGCTTGCTTAGCCGCCAATTCTATTTCTTCGGGCACGGCGTCGGCGTGGGGATCGGGCCGGTCGCCGGGATGGAGTCCAACAGAGCGTGACTGAGATTAATGTTCTTCCCCGGGTATTTCTTCGGTGCGGAGGTGGAACCACCGGTGTTATGGCACATGAAACAATTCGCCATCCGGTTGTGGTTAAAATTATTTTGCGGCCCCTGGAAATAGGTTTCGAGGGTCGCATTCGCGAGATTGACCGAAGCGATGCCTTGTTTCTCGAGTTGGCTGACTCCGGGCTGAAGCGTGCATGCTTCGAGCCAAAGCGTGCCGATGAGTTTGTAATTGGCCCAGACAGTTTCCTTCGGTTCCGGCGGATTGGACGTGTTCATATGGGCCATTCCGCCCTGCGCCCCTGAATTGATCTGAACGATGTCGTAAGTCCGCGCCGCATCCGCCCCACCAGTGGCGAATTGGCGGAAGACGTTGGTGACCGGCGCTACGGTTTGTTTGATCGGATCGCTCACTTTCAACCCGGCGGCCCGCACGTTGCAGGCATTGGCCGGCGTGTTCGCGGCGTAGAACGTGAAACTCTGGTTGCTCACGGGATCCGTCGAGTTGTAAGCCATGCCCGGCGGCAGATTCGGGCGCATTTTGCTCTTGCTCGAAGGTCCCCGAAAGAAATTCCGGGTGGTTCGCGGTCACACCCACCACATGAAGTCCGACAAGCGCGACCGTGACAGGGCGCGTCTTTCCGCTCGGATCCGAACGGGGTGTGTTTCATGAGGGTTTGGGGTCGGGGTTGAAGCTGACGATAACTCCCTCACGCCTCAGTTATCGGAGCGATTGTTTCTGAAGATCGCGCCGAGGAAAGAACAATCGGGCCGGTTTTGGCCAACATTCGCGCGGTCGCGACAATCAGCCGCAAAAACCGCCGAACCTCTGCGAAACCAGCAGGTTAAATCACGGTTTGAGTATTATTGAACAAGACCCGTCCAAAGGCTGTCAGTAATGCGAATATTTAATATTTAACGTTGTTAACTACTTGCGGAAATGTTAAAACGAGAAATCGACGCGCCTTCCCCAAGTGTGGCAACGGGAAAAACCAAGGCGGGTCCCCCTCACCCTTTCGATGAAAAGTTATATGGCTGCTGAAGATAGCGATACTGGAATAAAGATTTACCTGCGCGAGATCGGGCAAATCCCGCTCCTTACTCCCGACCAGGAGATCGAGCTGGCCGCCAAGATCAAGAAGGGCGACCGCGAGGCGCGCGCCCTCATGATCCGGTCCAATTTGCGGCTCGTGGTCAAGATCGCGCACGATTACGCAAACCTTGGTCTGCCGCTGCTCGACCTCATTTCCGAGGGCAACATCGGCTTGATGAAGGCGGTCGAGCGTTTCGATCCGGCGAAGGGTGGAAAGCTCAGCACGTATGCCGCCTGGTGGATCAAGCAATCGATCAAGCGCGCCCTGGCGAACCAGAGCAAGACAATCCGTTTGCCGGTCCATCTCGTGGACAAGATTTCGAAGATGCGCCGCGTCTCGCTCCAGATGAGTGAGGAACTCGGGCGCGAACCGACTGACGACGAGCTGGGCGAAGAGATCGGCATCGCGAGCGGCAAGGTGTCGCAGCTCAAGACGGTCTCGATCCGGCCGGCGTCGCTCGATGCGCCGATCAGCGACGACGATTCGACGGAATTCGGTGAGATCGTGGGGGACGAAGAAGCGCAGACGCCGTTCGAATTGCTCCGCGACAAGAATCTGCGCAACGAAGTGGGCGGATTGCTCGACGTCCTCGACGATCGCGAGCGGAAAATTATCTTCTCGCGGTTCGGGCTCGATGGCGGCAAGCCCAAGACGCTCGAGGAAGTTGGCAAGAAATTCGGCGTGACCCGCGAGCGGATTCGCCAGCTCCAGAACATCGCGCTTTCGAAGCTGCGCCGCGCGCTCAGCAAGAAAGAGCGCCCGGTGGACGTAGAGCTGCCGGTCGAGGCGTAACGAGTCGGCGAGCAGAAATTTCAAAACGCGCGGAGGGAAACTTCCGCGCGTTTTTGTTTTCTCGGAGGGACGTGCTTCCGCGCGTCCCAAATATTTCGGCGGCGAGTCTCAACAAAGTGGGACGTGCGGAAGCACGTCCCTCCGAGGCTGGTTATTCCGCCTGCCGCAATTGAACGCAATCCACCTTGTCCCGACCCCCGAGCAGATCCGTCAGGACAATGAGATTGTCGCCGCGAGTCGTCAGCTTTTCCCGTCGCAGATATTTGATTGCTGATTCAATCGTGACATTTGGGTCCTGAGCGAACTCGAGCATCACGGGGTGCGTTCCCCAGCTGATCACGATTTGGCGGAAGACCTCCTCATTGGACGTAAACGCGAAGATCGGCGCGTTCTCCGGGCGCAGGTTGGAAACGTAACGCGCCATCGTCCCATGGTGCGTGAAGACGACCAGATTCGCTCGCGGCAACGAGTTCGCCAGGACGACGGCGGACGCGCATGTTTTCTGGCGCGCGTCCTCGAGAATCGCGTCCTTGCCGTAACCAGCGCCGCCGCTCCGCTCGATCCGGCGCGCGACGCGATCGAAAACCTGCACGCATTCCACCGGATAACGGCCGGTTGAAGTTTCCCCGCTCAGCATGATCGCGTCCGCCTGCTCGAACACCGCGTTGGCCACATCGGTGATTTCCGCCCGCGTTGGAACCGGGTTCTCGATCATCGATTCGAGCATATGCGTCGCGACTATGACCGGCTTGCCGATCCGCAGACACTGCTTCACGATCTTGCGCTGGATGATCGGCAATTCTTCCATCGGGCATTCGATCCCGAGATCGCCGCGCGCGATCATGACCACGTCCGCTGCGTCGATCATCTGGCCGATGTGACGCACCGCAGATTGGTCCTCGATTTTCGCCACCACCTGGGCACGGCTCCGCGCCTTCTTCAAAACGCGCCGCAGTTCCTGCAGATCACTTTTCTTCCGGGCAAAACTCAGCGCCACAAAATCGACCTTCAGCTCCACTCCGAGCGCAATGTCTTCGAGATCCTTTTGGGTCAGCGGCGGCAGGTTCACCCGGACGCCCGGGAGATTGATGTGGCGACGTGATCCGAGGACGCCCTTCGTGAGGACTTTGCAGCGAATCCGGTTGCGCCTTTTTTTCAGGACCAGCAATCGGATCACGCCGTTATCAACCAGCACGATGTCGCCGACGGATATGTCGTTAACCAGGCCCTCGTAGTTTACGTCGACGGAATATTTTTCTTCGCTCTTCGCGCCGCGGACGGTGAATTCGAGAATGTCTCCCGGCTTTAGTTTCAGGTTCGATTTCAATTCGCCGGTGCGAATCGCCGGCCCCTGGGTGTCGAGGAGGATCGCCACCGGTCGTGGAATTTCTGAAGCGATCTTCCGGATGCGCGGAACGATTTCACGCACCCATTCATGTTTCGCGTGGCTCATGTTGAACCGGAAAATATCCGCTCCGGCGCTGAGCAACCCCCGCAAGGTCTCCGGCTTTTCCGTGGCCGGGCCAAGGGTGCAAATGATTTTCGTCTTCCGCATCCGACTCAGGATTGAAGCTCAGGCCAGGAATGCAAGGCGCTTTTCGATAACGCGGTTGCGAACCATGGGCAGGCGAGGTTCACTGGCTGGCGATGCACCCAAGCTCCTTCGACAAGATGACCGCCTTCCGGCGCGATTATCTCGAAGCGCGTCGAGACGAAGCGCTCGTCATTCTCGATCTGGGCAGCCAGGACATCAACGGATCCTACCGCCCGCTCTTCGCCCTCCCGTCCTGGAAATACATCGGCGTCGATCTCGCTGCGGGGAACAATGTCGATATCGTCTTGAGCGATCCATACGACTGGCAGGAAGTCGCTCCCGAAAGCGCGGATGTCATCGTCGCTGGCCAGACCTTCGAGCACACAGAATTTTTCTGGGAGACGATGCGTCAGGTCGCGCGAACGCTGAAGCCAAACGGCTTGTGTTGCATCATCGTGCCATCGAGCGGACCGGAGCATCGTTTCCCGGTCGATTGCTGGCGAATGTATCCCGACGGCTTACGCGCGCTCGCGCGCTACGCGGGTCTCGAAGTGCTCGCCGCGGAGACGCAATGGGAGGATTTGCCGCAATACGATTACGAGAGCAACAAGTGGCACGACTCCGTGCTCATCGCGCGGAAATCGGGGAAAGCTGCGAGCGCGAACTGATTGGCGCACATTCGCTCTCGCGTTTGAACCAGCGCGGCGGAAACGCGATCTCAAATCCGGGCGGATTCAGCGACAAGTTTGGATTGTAAAACGGATCGTGCATTAACTGCGCGCCCCAAATCTTCTGCATGTAATCAACGGCACGCTCAAATTCCGTCTGTTCTCCCCGGGTGCGCTGATGACCACGCGAAGCGGATTCGTGGTGAATCAAGTTCGCGTACGGCGTCCAGACGACGCGATAACCGGGCTGAGTCAGGCGCAGGCAAAAATCGATGTCGTTGAAGGTCACGCCAAGATTGATTTCGTCGAATCCTTCCAGCTCTTCGAACACCGTTTTGCGCACGGCCATGCACGCTCCGGTCACCGCGGAACAGTTTTGCTGGAGCATCGCGCGGTTAAAATATCCGGGATGCCCCCGCGGAATGTGCGGAAACGCGTGACCCGCCACGCCGCCGAGCCCGAGCACGACGCCGCCATGTTGCAGCGTCCCGTCCGGGTACCAGAGACGCGCCCCGACCGCGCCGACTTCCGTTCGCGCCGCGTGGCTGACCATCTCCGTCAGCCAGCCGGGATCGTCGATCTCAGTGTCGTTGTTCAGAAAAACCAGGATGTCGCCGCACGCTTTTGCCGCCGCGCGGTTGTTCAGCCGACTGTAATTAAACGGTCCGCTCTCAGCGATGACGCGAACGTTTTGCTGTTCTATCGCGCGGAAGAAAGTGACCGTCTCCGGTTCGATCGAGCCGTTATCGACGATGATTATTTCGAATGGGCTATATTCGGTCCGCGCTCGAATGCTCTCGACGCAACGCTTCAACAACTCTGGGCGATCTCGCGTCGGGATGATAATCGTGACGAGCGGCGCCGATTCCGGTAATGCGTGAATGACACGATGCGACTCCGTGTTTTCCGGGCAGGGCACCACCTGTCCGGGCATGCCATTGCGTTTGCAATGATCAGCGATTGCGCGTCGTGCCGCCTCTTTCGCATACGGTTTTGCATCGGGAATAGCGGCGAGGCTGCCGCCGACCATGCGCCAGTGATACAAAATGCGCGGGATGTGCCGGACCTGCTCCGGCCGCACTCGGTCGACGCAGCGCAGCGCGAGATCGTAATCCTGTGATCCTTCGAATCCCTCACGAAAGCCGCCGATCTCCCGCAGCAAATCGGCGCGATAACAGCCGAGATGGTTGATGTAGTTCTGCCCGAGAAAAAGCTCGGGATTCCAATCCGGCTTGAAGAACGGGTTCGAGCGGACGCCATTCTCATCGATCTTGTCTTCGTCGGAGTAGATCAGGCCGGCGTCCGGATGGCGGTCGACCTCTCGCGCGACGAGCGCGAGCGCATGTTCCGCGAAAGCATCATCCTGGTCTAGGAGTGCGCACCAATCACCCGTCGCCAACGCGAGCGCCGAGTTCGAGCAAGCGGAGATGTGACCGTTGCGTTCGCGGAACGTCAGCTTTATCCGCGGCTCGACGGCAGCGGCCTTTTCTAAGAAGGGTCGAACCGCCGGATCAGTGGAAGCGTCGTCGGCGATGCAAAGTTCCCAGCATTCGTAAATCTGATTCCGGATCGAAGCGATCGCAGCCTCGAGCAGCCGGAGATCCGGATTGTAAACCGGCAGGATAATGGAAATCAGCGGATGGCTTGGCAGAAGCCGCAGTTCGCGCCGCAACGCCGCGCGCGTTGCAGGGCTCGGCGCATCAAACTGCGCGATCCAATCCTGATAAACGTCGTCCTTCTTACCGCGTTCTTCGTGTCGCTGATCCAGCGAGGACAACAGCTCGGCGAATCGCGACGCAAGACGGTCCAGGGTGAAGTGACGCTCGAATGTTCGCCTACCGGCGGCTGCGATTTGTTGCACGAATTCGGGCAGATCCGCGCAGGCCGCCAGCGCGAGGGCCAGCGCTTTGGATTTTTCCTTCGTCACGAGCAATCCGTTTAATCCTCCCCGCAGCCATTCGCGGACTCCGCCCACATCGGTGCTGATCACGGCCTTGCCGAGTCCCATCGCCTCCAAAATCACGATCGGCATCGTTTCATCGCGCGAAGGAAGAACGACGACGTCGGTCTCATTCAATAGAGTCAGCGCGCTCGCGTGATCGAGGGCATCGATCAACTCGACCTGTTCGAAACCGGCCACGGCGCTCTGCAATTCCGCGTAAAATGCATCGTCGAGCACGCGGCCGGCCATTTTGAAACGACAGCGCTCGCGCGTCGCGCCATCCATTTTGGCGATCGCTTCCGCCAATATATCCTGGCCTTTCCGCGGCTCGAAGGAACCAAGGGTGAGGAAGCGGACGCGTTCGCTCCCACTGGACGCAAGAACTGGCGGACGCGGAATGCCATACGGAACGATCTCGATCGGCACTTCCGTCAGTCCTTCATAAATGCGCGCGGTCTGCTGCGTAGGTGTGACCAGAAGATCGGCCATCGTCAAAGCCGACGCCATCTCCGGGATCGCGCGGATCAACCGGACCGCCACCAGCGTTTCGTGCAAATACCAGAGCGCTGGTTTGCCCTCGAGATGCGCCGCGCGGATCGCCGGCCAGCTCGCGATCGTGTTCCCGACCACGACATCGAACTCCTTGGAACGCTCGCGTAGCCACGCGTGCGTGAGATCGGTGAGCAGCGTCGGTTCCACCACTGTCGGCACTCCCGCCCCCGTAAGCATGTCCGAGATCGGCCCGTGATCCGGGGTCGCGACCAGAATCTTCCAGCCACGCTCCTGCAACCAGCCGGCCAGATGCACGAGCTGGATCGGCGCGCCGCTCAACGTCGTTTCATGCGAAACGAAGAGGACGCGCGGTCGCTTGGTCGCTCCGTTGTTTTGCGTAGCCATGTCAGACTGCCACGGGCATCGCCCCGCGAATCAGCTCCGAAAATTCAGCCCCAAAGCGCTCGATCGTGAAACTTTCCTCGTAGGTCGCACGCGCCTTGCGTCCCAGTTCTGCCACCAGCCGCGGATTCTCGATCAAGCGCCTGATGGCCCCCGCCAGCTCATCGGCCGCTTCTGGCCTAACGAGCAGTGCGTTTTGCCCATCTGTAAACGTCTCCGCAGCGCCGCCGACGTTCGTCGTAATGATCGCGCGACCGAGGCTCATCGCCTCGAGGATCGTCACGGTCGGCATCGCTTCATCGCGTGAGGACGAGACGATCACGTCGGCTGCCGTCAATTTCCCGATGGCCTCCGCGTGGCTGAGCGCGCCGGTCACCGTGAGATTCTCGATCTGCTTCGCGATCGGTTCGATGGTCGGCCAGAAATCGGGATCGAGAATGCGCCCGGCAATTTCGAAACTTGCTGCCTTCTGGATTTCCTTCGGCAATTGCGCGAGCGCTTTGACGAAAACATCCTGGCCTTTCCGCGGTTCCACGCTGGCGAGGAGAAGAAAACGCAACGGCCCCGAGCGGCCGTCAGCGAGAGATTGTCCGCCGAGATCCGGAATCGCGTTCTGCAAACATTTCACGGGGCTTTCCGTATAGGGCCGGTAGACCAACGCGGTCTGTTCCGAGGGCGCCAGAAACAAATCCACGAGCGGCATCGCCGCGCGGAGCTTCGGTTCTTCGCGCAGATAATGTTCGCCGACTGATCCCGGTTCGTGCAGCCACCAGACCACCGGAACCTTTTCATTCTTTAACGCTCGGACTACCGCGCTGGTGCGAATCGTGTTCGCCATCACGCAATCGAAATGGCGCGCGAACGCGGCAAAAGATTCGTGTTCCGTTTCCACGAGCGGATCGACGATCAGCGGAATGCCCTCGGCTTCGTACTTCGCGCGGAGCGGACCGTCCTCCGGCGCGATGACCGTGACGAATATCCCGTGCTGCTTGCACCAGGCCGCCGCGTGAAACAGCATCATCGGCGCGCCGGACAGCGAGAGATCGTGCGAAACAAAAAGCAAGTCGGCCGAAGTCTCGATCCGCGCCTTGGGATCGTTGCGGCCTGACATGCGGATCGGCGTCGGCGAATCCGTGTCCAGCCAGTCGCGCATGTTGTCGGGGAAATAAGGATCGTGGGTGGTGTAGCCAGCCCACCGTTTCAAAAGAAAGATCGAGGCCTTGTCCCGCGGCCGCTTTTGCGTGTGCGTCTCCGATTGCTCGACGCCGAGCGAGGCGTGGCCCGCGTGGCGTAACGTCGCGTAGGGCGTGTAAACACAACGCAGCCCGGCCTCGCGCACCTTGAACGAGAGATCGATGTCGGAATGCGCGATCGGCGTGTTCACGGCATCGAAACCGCCGATGCGCCAGAAATCGTCGCGCCTCATCGCGAGACATGCCGCCGAAAGCGCGGCCACGTCGCGCAGCGTTTGCGCGAGGTTGAAATGCTCCGTCGAATCTGCAGGGCGTTGGTGAAAAGCAGTGCCCGCCAGGCCGCGCACGCCCATGACTAATCCGGCGTGCTGGATTTTTCCGGCCTCGTAAAGCAGCTTGGGCGCGACCGCGCCGATCTCCGGATTCTCCAGGGGCTCGATCAGGTTCTGGATCCAATCCGCCTGCTCTGTCTCGACATCGTCGTTGAAGAAGATCAGCCGCGCGCCGGTCGCGGCTTGCGCGCCGGCATTGCACTTATCGGAAAAATTGAATGGCTTGTCGTAAGGCACGAGCCGGATCGATGCGCCTTCGGCTTCGAGAAACTTGAGCGACTCGGCGAGCTGGCTGTTGGTCACCAGGACGATTTCGAGATCGGGATACTTCGTCGCGAGCGGCAGCTCCTCCAGACAAGCTTGTGCGCGAGTCGGCGAATCAGTCGGCACAATGACGGAAACGCGCGGCCAGCGCTCGATCTTCAACCGCGCGCGATTCGCAGTCGGATACTCGAGAATTTCAGCCGGCAAGTTTCGGCGCCGCATCGCATCGGCCAGCGCCGCCAGGTTCGTCCGGCGCGCGTCCGGTTTACCGCCGGTCGATCCGGAAGCCGGATGCTCGCGCCAGTGATAAAGCACGTGCGGGATGTGATGGATGGCCCGCGCGCGCTCGGTCGCGCGCAAAGCAAAGTCGTAGTCCTGCGACAGATCGAATTCCTTCCGGAACCCGCCCAGTTCCAGCGCCAGCGAACGCCGATACGCGCTCAAGTGCCCGACATACATCGAGGCACAGAGGAGCTCCGGGTCCCACTCCGGTTTGAAAAAGGGCGCGTGCCGTTTCCCTTCCCCACTCAGGCGATCTTCGTCGCTGTAAAAAATGTCGGCCTCGGGAAATTCCATCGCCGACCGCGCCAGCTCGTAGAGCGCAAAAGGTGTAAGGACATCGTCGTGATCGAGGCACGCCACGAAATCGCCGGTCGCGAGCCCCAGCGCCCGGTTCGTGTTTTCGGCTATCCCAAAATTCTCCGCCAAACGCTCGACCCGAATTCTTTCGTCGCGTGATTCCCAGCGGCCCAAGGCCTCGATCGTCTCGGGCCAATCCGACCCGGCATCGACGACGCACAATTCCCAGTTGTCGTAAGTCTGCGCGGCGACCGACGCGAACATTTCTTCGAGGAAGGAAGCCGGCGTGTTGTGGACCGGCGTTAGCAGACTGATTTTGATCCGCGCAGGGAATTCGCGGGACAACTGCCGCTGCTTTTCCAGGGCCGCCGGATCCGGCTCATGTTCGGCAATCCAGACCTGGTAACGGTCCGTGGGCCGGGCTTGCTCCGCCGCACTCTCCTCTTCTTGCGAAGCCGGCGCCGATTCTTTCTTTCGCGCAATTCCAAGGTTCCGCGGCAGCCGGCGCAGCTCGCGCGCGATCCTCTCCCCGAGAGGCCGCCGCACTTTCTCGCCGGTCTGAATTTGAAAGCAGCGTCCTTTTTTCCGACAGGCTCTTTTCGCCGCGCTCAAGATGGCTTTGTGCTCCTTCAACTGCGCTTTCAGGCTCTCGACTTTGGACCGCAACGTGTCTGTCTGCGCGACCAGGCGTTTCAGTTGTTCGTGCTGCGTATCCATGATCAGCTGCGCCTTCGCCCGGTCGCGCCGCAGATTTTCAAAATGCCCGCGCTGCTCTTCCTGGGCCGCAAGGAGCAGCTCGACGCGCTGTTCGAGCGAGGCAATCGCGCGCGCCTGATGATCCATGATCTCCTGGACCTTCCGGCGATCGGTTAAAAGTGAATCGAGCCAGACTTGCCGCGTTTCGAACGCCGCGACCGTTTTCTCCGCTTCCGCCGCTCGCGCGAAAGCATCGATCCGCGCCGCCGCGAGCGCGTACGCTTCAGCCAGCTCCTTAACTTTCGCGCTCCGACCAAAAAGCTCCTTCAACAGGAAAGAAGAAGGAGCGCTTTTCCCTTGCCGCGCGATTCCCAATCCAAGTCCCTCCGAAAACAGCGCACTGGGCCGGCCCGCGACCCATTCATCCCAGGCTGCTTTCGGATTGTCGTCGCGTTTCAATCCAATCCCGTGAAGCAACACCACGGCGTTCGCCGCGAGCTTCGGCCCCCACGCACGTAAATCTTTTCCGATTTCCGCTCCCGAATCGGAATCGTCGAGGAATAAAACCTCGACACTGCCTTCAGGCGTTTCCGCCAGCGCCGCGCCCCGACTGGAAAAAAAACGCGCGCGCGCGCCGTAGAATTCCTCGCCGTAATCGCGGCCTTCCTGCCAGGCGACATCGTCTTCTTCGGATTCGCCCGGACGCTCCCGCCGGACTGCGACGCACTCGCAATCGACCTGTTGTTCGTTCGCCGCCTGGCAAAAGGTGAAGAAGGCCTGCCCATCACCGAACCCCACCGCGACTATCCGTTTCGGCTTCGCCTCCGCGATCAAGTCGTAAAGCAGCGGCAGATGAAAACGCATCGGGCCGCCCGAATAAAACTTCGGCTGAAATCCGCGGAAACTCGGCAGTTTATCGAACATCGAGAAGCGTCAAATCGGACCGGACTTGGGAAAGGCCAGTCAACCCGCTCAAATAGAGGACTAAACCGGCCCGCCTGTCTAACGATTCGCGAAAATCCTTGTTGCGCGTGAGCGGCCATTGAGAATCACGGCAGATGACGTTCAGCGGGGAATTGTTGCTCTTGCTCTGGGTGATCGGGTCTCTCTTGCTGAATGGCATAACGCTCCTCCGTGTTCTTACGAAATTGCGCGGCCTCGAACTATTCGGTTACGGCGCCGCGGCGGGTGTTTCGCTCCATGCCCTTTTCGGCTGGGCCATCGCCGCCGCCCCGACGGTTCGTGGAGCGTTCGTCACGATCCTCATCGCGCTCACCGTCCTGAACGCGGCCTATTTCGTTTGGCGCCGCGTTCTCCAGGAACTTTGGAGCGAGTTGTCGAAGGCGATCAAGACCGCGCTGGCCTTCTGGCTCCTGCTTCTCTTACTCGGCCTCGGTCTTCTTCAGGCGAAGGTCCCACCTCCGCCGTCGCTTCTCCCGGGAATAGACATCTTCAAAACCCCTACCACGAACGTGAAGGTCCAGTATCTCACTTCCCTGCCGGCCGATAACTACATCCCTTTTGCGGTCTCGGAATTTTTCCTGCGCGGGATTTCGTTCCAAAAAGAGAGACCGATCCTGCCCGGCAACGAGGTCAGTAACCGTACCGTCCTGATGTCGCTCGTCGCACTGCCGTTTCGAGCCGCGCTCGGGGCGCCCTGCGACCATCTTGAGCTGGGCACTTTCCATTACGTCGATCGCGACTGGCCCGATGTGGCGAAGCTGAATACGAACGGCGCCTTCGAACAATTCTCGGTGATCGGCCTGGCGCTGAATTCGCTGCTGCTTCTCGCCGCGATCGTTTTCTGCGCCGGCCTGGGCGCGGGTTCCGTTGTGCCGCTTGCCACCCTCCTCTATGTCACGAATGCGTATTTCATCGGCCAGACAATCTACACGTGGCCGAAGGCCCTGGCCGGTTTCTTCATCCTCCTGGCCTGGCACTCGATCCGCGTCGGCCATCGGCCAATCGTGGTCGCCGCTCTGATGGCCATCGCGTTTCATTGTCATCCCTACGCCATCGTTTTCGCTGGCTGGGTCGCCCTGTTTTATCTCCTGCAATGGGGGCGGGAAAAATCCGGACTGCCCTCGATCGTTCGCTATCTTCTCATTTTCATCGCGATCGTCCTGCCCTGGATCATCTGGACAAGATATGTCCTCGAGATCCCTTCCGATCTGATCGCGCAAAACTTTAGCGGGCCGGGGACTGAACTGGCGTGGGCCTCGCCGATGAACTTTATCTGGATTCGCGTTCACAACCTCTTCTTCACGGTCTGCTCGACCAGCTTTCTCCTTTACCCCTTCGATCTCGGCGCCGTTCTTGATCGTTGGTTGGTTTCGCTGCCGGGCGCGGTGGGCCTGGTCTTGATTTACCCGGCCTTCGCCCAATGGGTTGAACTCCCACGGCCGCGTCCCTGGTTATGGTACGGTTTGCTCGGCCCTGCTTTGTCGATCCTTGCGGTTTACAGTTGTCCGGCTCTGCCGGTCCTGCACGGATATCAAGCCCCGCTCGCCGTCCTGCTTTTTTTTGGCGTGTGGTGGCTCTCTCAACACTGCCGCCGGCGAGTTTATCTGGGCCTGATCGGACTTCAGCTCTTTCTCAATCTGGGAATCCTGTTGGCTCGGGGGCTGATCCTCGGCGTACACTTTTAGGGCGCTGTAACTTCCAAGCATGGTCCAACTCGATTTACCGTCGCACCATTTCGAACCGCGCCTCTATGGCGTGGGGGCATGGACGAGTCATCTCCATTTTGCCTATGACCTGGTGGCGGTGATGAAACCGGCGTTGCTCGTCGAGCTGGGGGTCGATCGCGGGGAAAGCTACTTCGCGTTCTGCCAGGCGGCGCTCGAAAATAAAAGCGGCACCCGCTGCTTCGGGATCGATACCTGGCGCGGCGACGAGCATGCCGGCGGTTACGACGAGACCACGTTTGCCCAGGTATCCGAGCACAACCGGGACAACTACGAATCGTTCTCTACGCTGTTGCGTTCCAGCTTCGACAGCGCGCTCACTCATTTCGAAAAAGAGAGCATCGACGTCCTCCATCTCGACGGTCTGCACACGGAAACGGCTGTTCGCCATGACATCGAGTCGTGGTTGCCGAAACTTCGGCCCGGCGGCATTCTCCTGCTCCATGATGTGGGCGTGCGGAGCAAAGGCTTCGGCGTCTGGAAAGTTTGGGCGGAGCTCCAGCAGCAAAGCCGCTCGTGGACCTTTGCAGACGGACCCGGTCTTGGCGTATGGCAGAAACCGCCCTCAGCTCCGTTGCCGGGATTTCTCGAAGAACTTCTCGCCCCGCCTAACGAGTCAAATGCAGCCCTGGCCCGCTATTACACCGAACACGCGACTGCGATGCAGGAGAAGATCGCGCAACAGTGGCGGGACGGCTCGATCCGCAACACGCCGTTCGCGCAGCAAACAATCATTCAAGTCTTCCATTCGAGCGATGGGTCGCATCGCGAAGAGAATTCTGTTTACGCTCGGATAGGTCACGAAGGCTGGAAAGATGTGCGCATCGAATTGCCGCCAAACGCTAGGGCCGCGCCGTTGCGGATCGATTTTGTCAGTGCGCTGACCACGATCGAGATCGAGTCAATCCGGGTACGCGCGCCTGACCGCGATTATTTTTCAGCCACGACAAAACCGGACCTCGACTCGATCCAGCTTCGCGGCGACGCGGAGCGTCTACCAGATGCCAAGCTGTTCCGGTTCAAGATTACTGGAATTGATCCGCAGCTGTACCTGCCGTCTATCGAAACCGAGCTCCATGAGCCAGTGTTCGTGGAAATGCGGTTGCGCGTAAGCGCCCCGGCCTAACGATCGGGCGATTTGCGCGCGTAGGAACTTTCCACCCGCTGGGCCACGTCGCGATAGCCGTAATCGGCCTCGTAGATCTGCTTCATCGCGCCGATCGATTTCTCGCCCTCGCCCATCTGCTCGTAAACCAGGCCGAGATCGTAAACGATCTCCTTCTTCATCGCGTCCATCGAAGTGATTTCCTTCGCCGCTTCTTCCAATTGCTTCGCCGCCAGGTCGAGCATGCCGAGCTCGCGGTAACAACGCCCGAGCAGGTTCATCGATTTCAGCCGCGCGTTTGGATTCTGCCGGGCGCGTTGCAACTCCGGCAGCGCTTCCCGCGGCAGGCCGGCCTCGAACAAACGTTCCCCCAGCTCGAAGCGAAGCTGGAGATCGGTTGGGTTGCGCTCGGAACGTTTCCGCGCGTCGGCGATCAACGACTCGGCCCGTTGTTTCTTCGCCAACGTCAGCGCTTCGGAGCGGGCAGCGTAGTCCGCCGCTTCGGGCCCGTGGCTGGCGAGGAATTTCTCGTGCGCCGCAATCTCGTGGTCCGATTGAGATTGCTGCAAATCGGCCACCTTTCGGACGAGCGATGGGTCGCTGCCGCTGGTCAGATCGGCCGCGTATTGATACCAGGCGATGGCGTTCTCGGTGTCTTCTTTTTGTTCGTATAAAACGCCCAGCCGCCGCGCGAGATCGACGCTCTGCGGTTCCACCTGGTGGCGCGCATACGTTTCTTCGATCTGTTGCTCGAGCGATTCGCCGGTGAGTGCCATCCGGCTTTGTTGCTCGAGCGAGACCGCCGCCTCCTTGTCCTTGATCAGGTCGCGATAACTTTCCGCCTGCGTCCAGCCACCGGTTTTCATCGATCCCCGGGCCGCCGCATCTTTGCCGAGCCGCAGCGCTGCAGCATCCGTCGGATCGATTTCGCTGAGCTTGTTGTAAATTTCGACCGCCTGGTCGCTCTCGCCCAGTTCCTGAAAAAGCCGGCCCAGCTCGTGGAGGATTTTTGTGTCGCCCGGTTTTTCTTCGATTACAGTCTGCAAGGCAAAGACGCCGATCTCCGGCCAGCCTGCCGCCACCGCCGCTTGTTTCAGAATCAGGTTTGCCTGCCGGTTGTAGGGTTCGTCCTCCAAAACTTTCTCGATCATTTCCACGGCCCGTTTCGGATCTTTCTTCAGCTCGCGCTGCGCCTTCATGATCGTGAGAGACGCGGTGGAGACATTGAACAGCGCCTTCTTCGCCGTCTTCTGCTTCGTGATTTCCGCCCGGCGCAAAAGCTGGCGGCCCGTGAGAAATTCCGGCTCCTGTCTCAGGATCCCCTGCAAAAGCGAGATCGCGTACCCGAAATTCCGCATCTCGATTGCCGCCACCGCTTTCAGCCAATGGCTCCGCAGTTGTTCGCTCAATTCCTTTTCGGTTTTGACCGGCATGGCTCAGAACAAATCCATCTGCGGCTTTTGGGAAAGGGGCGCCGGCTTTTTGCCGCGCCGGCTCTTCGCCGGCTTTTGCGCTTCCACGGCGCCATTTGGTTTTTCCAGGTGCGAGAGAATGTCCCTGGCGCGATCGAGGATCTCCCTCGGGATCCCGGCCAGCCGCGCGACGTGGATCCCGTAGCTCTTGTCCGCGCCGCCCGGGATGATCTTGCGCAGGAAAATGATCTGCTCGTTCCACTCGCGCACGGCGACGTTGAAATTCGCCACGCCTTTCCGTTCCGACGCGAGCTTCGTCAGCTCGTGGTAATGGGTCGCGAAGAGAGTGCGCGCCTTGATTTTGTCGTGAAGAAATTCGGCGACGCTCCAGGCGATGGAAAGGCCGTCGAAGGTCGAAGTGCCGCGTCCAATCTCATCGAGGATCACGAGGCTGTGCTCGCTCGCGTTGTTCACGATGTTTGCGGTCTCGTTCATCTCGACCATGAACGTCGACTGGCCGCGCGAAAGATCGTCGCTCGCGCCGACACGAGTGAAAACGCGGTCCACCAGCCCGATCTCCGCGCTCGAGGCCGGAACGAAGCTTCCGATCTGCGCCATTAACACGATCAGGGCCACCTGCCGGATGTAGGTCGATTTCCCGGCCATGTTCGGACCGGTGATGATCGCGAGCCGCATTCGTTCGCCATCGAGATCGGTGTCGTTAGGCACGAATTTTTCCTCGGCCAGGTTTTGATCGAGCACCGGATGGCGTCCGTCGCGGATCACCAGCCGCAACGATTCATTCAGGGCCGGCCGGGAATAACCGTAAAGTCGCGCGGTCTCCGCGAGGGCGCAGAGGACGTCGAGCGTTCCAATCGCGTTGGCCGTCGCCTGGATCGGCTCCAGTTCGTGCAGCGTTTCTTCGCGCAAGGTTTGAAAAAGCTGATACTCCAGCTGCCGCGCCTTTTCGTCCGCGCCGAGAATCTTCGATTCCATTTCCTTCAATTCCGGCGTGATGAAACGCTCGCCGCCGACGGTCGTTTGTTTGCGGATGTAGCGTGCCGGGACATTCGCCAAATTCGATTTCGTAATCTCGATGAAGTAGCCGAAAACGGAATTGAAACGGACCTTGAGCGACTTGATCCCGCTCTCCGCTATCTCGCGTTCCTGCAATTGCGCGATCCAGTTTTTCCCCTCGCGCGAACCTTGCCGCAGCTCGTCCAGGTCCGCATCGAACCCGTCCCGGAAAATGCCGCCTTCTTTCAGGACCAATGGCGGATCGTCCACGAGCGCCGCGCCCAACCGTTCCGTCAGCGCCGGCATTTCCTGCAGGGAATCGAATACGGCGCGGGAGAGCGTCCCGGTCTGCTGTTCCTTCCCAAACTCCGTCCGGTCGATCAGCTTCCGCAGTTCGCTCTTCAGCTCGGGGATTTGTTGGAGCGAGATTTTCAACGCCACCAGATCGCGCGCGTTGCCCGACGCCTGGCTCAACCGGCCCGCCGCCCGCTCGAGATCGCGGATCGATTTCAAGCAACTCCGCAGCGCGGCGAGCAGATCGGCCTCGTGCAACAAATCGGCGATCAACTGTTGGCGGCGCTCCAGTTCCGCGAGGTTGCGCAACGGCTGCAAGATCCAGCTCCGCAGTTTCCGGCCGCCCATCGGCGTGACCGTGCGATCGAGCGCGGCGAGCAGGCTCATGTTGCGCGCGCCGCGAGATTCGACCAGCTCGAGATTCACCTGGGTCGCCGCATCGAGCATGACGTAATCGTCCCGTGCATCGCAGCGCAGCGACGCGAGATGGTCCACCTTCCGGCGGAGCTGCTGCTTTAAGTAATGAATAATCGCGCCCGCTGCGCCGATCGCCGCCGGCATCTCGCTGCAACCAAATCCGTCGAGCGATTTGACCCGGAAATGCTCGCACAGCGTGAAACGCGCGTGATCGGTGAGAAACGCAAAATCGTCATAGGCCAATGCGCCCTCGATCTCGCCAAACTGCGCGTTTTGCCGCTCGCTCACCAGGACTTCCGCCGGCGAAATCCGCGCCAGATCGTCGAGGAGCGCGCTGCTGTTGCTGGCCTCGGTCACGCGGAATTCGCCGGTGCTTAACTCGGCGTAAGCGAAACCGAACCGGCCTTCGTGGAAATAAACCGCGCCTAGGTAATTCGGCCGGTTCGCCTTCAACAAATCCAGTTCGCTCACCGTTCCCGCCGTGATGATCTGGGTGATCTCGCGGGTGACAATCTTCCCCGGCTGCGGCTCGCTGGTTTGATCGCAGACCGCGACCCGGCGTCCGGCCTGGATCAGTTTCGAAATGTAACCCTGCGCCGCGTGATACGGCATGCCGCACATCGGCACGCTGTTGCGATGAGTGAGCGCGAGGTTCAGTAATCCCGACGCTTCTTTCGCGTCGTCGAAGAACAGCTCATAAAAATCGCCGAGCCGAAAGAGCAACAGGGTATCGGCCGGGATGCTGGCGCGCAGCCGCTGGTATTGCTGCATCATCGGGGTAAGCGCGTCCGCCATGCTTTTAGGATGGAATCGGCGACGCCTGATTGCGAGCCGGAAACTGGAATAGGTCGTATATGACCTATAGGACCGATTCGCCTTCGGCGGCCGTCCGGGCTGCGAACAGCGCACTCAACCGTTGCGTGATCGGCCCGATTTCTCCTAAGCCGATGACACGGTCGTCGAGCTTAATTACTCCCGCAAGCTCGCCCATTGTCCCGGTGCAAAACATTTCGTCGGCGCGATAAACATCCTCGAGCGTGAGGTCGGTTTCCGTGATCGGAATATTTTCCGCCGCGCAGATCTCGAGCACAGTCGCGCGCGTGATTCCTTCCGGACAGGCGATAACGCGCGGTGTTGAAACCTGGTTGTCGCGCACGATGAAAACATGGGTCGCGTTTGTCTCGGCGACGAATCCGCGGGTATCGAGCATCAGCGCATCATCCGCGTCGGCGTTGTTCGCTTCGATCTTGGCCAGGATCGAGTTCAGCAGGTTCGCGTGATGGATGCGCGGATCGAGAATTTCCGGCGGCGGCCGGCGCATTTTGCTCGTGATCAAAGTCAGGCCGGTCTTCGCGTAAACCGGCGGCTTATGTTCCGCCAGCACGATCAAAGTCGGCCCGGCCTGGTTCAGGCGCGGGTCCATTCCCGAGGTGATCTTCACACCGCGCGTCAGCGTCAGGCGAAGGTGGACATCATCCCGCATTTGGTTCGCCGCGAGGGTGCGCTTGATTTCGTCGACGATCTTTTCGTCCGCGGGAATTTCAGTGAACGCGAGGGCTTCCGCTGAACGCCGCAGCCGCGCGAGATGTTCGCGCAGTTTGAAAATGCGCCCGCCGTAAAGCCGCAAACCTTCCCACACCGCATCACCCCCCTGCACCGCTGAATCGAAGGGACTGATCCCCGCTTCATCGCGATGGACGAGCCGGCCGTTGATGTTTACCAGCAGGTCGCGGTTTTGTTCGTTAAAGTGTTGGAGCATATACGACCTATAGGACTCATATGACCTATGCGACGCGTTCTAATGCAATCGATATTGGTGGAGCCGCGTGTAAGATTCGCGAGAGCGCTCGTAAACATCGCGCAACCGTTCCGGGACCTGCGCGAGTTCGCGCGGCGACGGTTTCCGGAAGCTCGTCGATTCCGCCACCTCGGTATACCAATGCTCCGCCCAAATCCCGTCCGTTTCCCGCAGACCTGGCGGCCATGAGAGCATCGCGTCGGTAAACTCGACACCGATCGCTTCGCATAACAAGCGCAGAATCCTCTCCGGATTCTCGAGGACGTCGTGCGCGTCAATCACCGGGGGAATTTCCCCAGTGTGAGTGCGTACCCAATCAAAAATTTCCGCCTGCTGGACGAAGCCGATGTCTTCGAGGGTTGGATCGTCGTTCTTCTTGATGTAGGAAACGATGACCTCCGCTGGATCGCGGATGAGAAAACAATTCGTCACCACGCCGAGCCAGCCGCGGTTGATCTCCGGCAAAAGATGATGGGTCATCTGTTTTTGATAAAAAATGCGTTTCCCGCCAGGAATGGCGCCGGTTATCTGCGCGATCACTTTTCGCGAATCTGTTTCCCCGCGCGCGATGACTTCATCGGCCGCAGGATGCCGGCGGCCCGTTGCCTTGAGGTAGCAGGCATAGAACGGCTCGTCGCACACGAACGTATCGGACCGGTTCCCCCACGCGCGCATCATCGCCGTGGAAATGTTGCGCGGGCCCGACCACATCGCGATCCTCGCCGGCTCGCTGTTCCGCATTGTTAAAGCTTCTAGCCGGAAATTCCGCGAGAACCAGATCAATTCATTTCACGGGGCCAATCGCGCGGCTGCCTTCGAATCATAACAAACGTTCGGCGACATATGCCCGCCCGGCGTTCGGTTCGCGTCCCGAATTTGCCCGAACTCGTGATGAAGAAGGTCCTGACCGTATTTCTTTTCCTGCTGCTTTTGGCGCCTGCGAGCCAGGCGCGCGAGCAATCGCTTCTCGCCCGGGTCACGGTTTATTGGGCCAGCGGCGGCCGCGGCTCCGATCGCTGGACGCGGCGCCACATTTGTTCGACGGGCGCACGCCTGCAGACCGGGCATTGCGCGGTCGATCCGCGCCGCATCCCTTACGGCAGCCGAGTGACACTGCCCGACGCGACCCTGGTCGCGGTCGATACCGGTTCGGCGGTTGTCAGCCGCAAGGCCGCGCGCCACGCCGGCCGGACCGCAGTCGAACGAAGCGCTCTCGTCATCGATCGGTTTTTCGAAACGAAACAACAAGCCCTGAGCTGGGCGGGCCGAAATCCTTATTTCATGCTGGTCCGCGTGTCGCCGCCGGATTTTCGCGCGTCGGTGATCTCGCAGCCTCAGCAACTGCGGCCACTTCCGGTTTCGAACCTCCGGCCAGAAGTGATGGCTGCTCCGCTGCAACCTTCTCAAGGTCCCCGGCGAAGTTTGGAAGACCGACCGAAGTTGTCGTCGAGATACGCGCGGTAAAGATCGACTTGTTCTTTTTTGTTTCGATTCGCCGTCGGCAATCTGAAAGCATCCGCGGTTCTTATGAACCGGATACTTTTCCTGGCCTCTTTGTTCCTCGTTCCGCTGGCTGGCTTCGCGGCGGATCCGCCGGCGAAACCGCCGCTGACTCCCGCGGATAATCTCGTGGTCGATGGCGTTTCCCCGATCCCGGGCGAATTGCCTGAGCACGTGGGCCGCTATACTGAATCGCGCGCGGCCACGCTGCAGGATTGGCACCCGACCCGCGCGGAGATCCTGATCACGACGCGTTTCGGCGATACGAACCAGCTTCACCAGCTGACGCAACCCGGCGGCGCGCGGACGCAGCTGACGTTTTTCCCCGACCGCGTCGAGGGTGGATCATTCGAGCCGACCAAGGGCGAGTATTTCATTTTCACCAAGGGCGCCGGCGGCAACGAGTTTAACCAGAACTACCGCTACGATATGGCGACGGGCGACATCACGTTACTGACCGACGGCAAATCGCGGAACAGCGGTCCGTCGTGGAGCGACAAGGGCGACCGGATCGCGTACACCTCCACCCGGCGCAATGGCGCCGACACCGATATCTACGTCCAGTCGCCGACCGATCCGAAAACCGATCACCTGCTGGCGGAAGTGAAGGGCGGCGGCTGGGATGTCGTCGATTGGTCGCCGGACGACAAGCAGCTTCTCGTTCTGGAGGAAATTTCGGCCAACGAAAGTTACGTTTGGTTATTCGACGCGCAGACCGGCGCGAAAAAGGAAATCACGCCGCGCCCCGCGGAAGGTGCCGAAAAGGTTTACTATTCCGCCGCGCTATTTTCCAAAGACGGCAAAGGCATTTTCGTGACAACCGATCGCGAATCGGAATTCAAGCGGCTCGATTACGTCGATCTCGCCAGCGGGAAACACACTTATCTGATTCCCGACGCGCATTTCGATGTAGACGGCTGGGACCTGAGCCATGACGGCAAACAGATCGCCTACACGCTGAACGAAAATGGCGTCGGCACGCTCCATATGATCGAGGTCTCCGTGAGCAAGGACACCGCGACCGTCGGCGCGAAAAAGGAACCGGCGTTTGATCCGCCACTTCCGGCTGTGGTGATCTCTGGCCTCCGGTTTCACCGCGATCCCAAGCAGAGTCTGCTCGCCTTCAACGTCGCGGGGGCACGATCGCCTTCCGACGTTTACACTTGGTCGACCGCCGGCGGGAAAAATACGACTACCCGCTGGACGGCGAGCGAGACGGGCGGCATTCCGCCAAAGCAATTCGCTCAGCCCGAACTCGTGAAATGGAAAACTTTCGACGGCAAAGAGATTACCGGGTTTCTTTACAAACCAGACGCGACGAAGTTTCCCGGCAAACGCCCCGTGATCGTTAACATCCACGGCGGGCCTGAGGCGCAATACCGGCCTGGCTATCTAGGCCGAAACAACTACTTCATCAACGAGCTCGGCTGCGCGATCGTGTTTCCGAACGTCCGCGGTTCGGAAGGTTACGGCAAGACGTTCCTGAAACTCGATAACGGCTTTTTGCGCGAAGGTTCTTACAAGGACATTTCCTCGTTGCTCGACTGGCTCCCGTCGCGGCCGGAACTGGACGCGGGAAAAGTCATGGTGACCGGCGGGTCGTATGGCGGATTCATGACTCTCGCGGTCGCGTCGAATTACGCGGACCGCATCCGTTGTGCGGTCGATGTCGTCGGGCCTTCGAACTTCGTGACGTTCCTGAAGAACACAGAGAGTTATCGGCGCGATCTGCGCCGGGTCGAGTACGGCGACGAGCGCGATCCAAAGATGGCTGAATTTCTGGAGCGGATCGCGCCGTTGAACAACGCCGCGAAAATCACGAAGCCCCTTTTTGTCATCCAGGGCGCGAACGATCCCCGGATCCCAAAAACGGAGGCCGAACAAATTGTCGCGACCCTAAAGAAACAGAACACGCCGATCTGGTTTTTGATGGCGAAAGACGAGGGCCACGGTTTCGCGAAAAAGAAAAACGCCGATTTCCAATTCTACAGCACGGTGCAATTCATGCGGGAATTTTTGCTGAAGTAATAACGAATGCATTCATCAGCCGCGCGGCGTGCGATGGTGAAGCATAAGGACAATTCTTTCATCGCCTCGGAAGCGAACGCGCTTGGCCGTGTTTCTTCTCGTGTTCGCCCTGGCCGCCTACGCCAGCGCACAGGATGCGTTGCTGCCGAATCCGAAACTCACGCCGGGACGAGTTGCCAAGCGCGACAAGGACCGCGGCGGAGTGACGCTCAAAATGGAACAAAAAGTTTTCGCGCGCTATCGCCTGCCGTGGACGCGACGGAACGAGTTCAAGATCGACCACCTGATCCCGGTGGAACTGGGCGGGGCTGACACGATCAATAATCTCTGGCCGCAAAGTCTAAGGACGAAGCCTTACGGCGCGGACAGAAAGGAGTTGCTGACCGAGGTGTTGCTGACCCGGATTCGGGCGAGCCAAATCACAGTCGCTCAGGCGCAGGAGCAAATTAGCCGCGATTGGATCGATACCTTCATCGATCACCTGGGCATGGTTTACCTGAAGTGATGGATCGCCCGGAATCGAGCGCGGAAACTACGACGAAAACTTTCCGTAGACCGCGACGAGAGGATATTTGCAGCGGTTGCTCGTCCAGTAATCGCTCACGAAGCCCGTCTTGGTACGGATAACGACGTGTCCTTCCGCGCCGTGGCCGAACACCAATACCGAGCCGATGGGCGCGGCGAATTGATCGTGAATCGGGAGGCGCTTGAAACCATAACTGCGGACCAGTTCATCGCCGGCCTCCGTCGCGTAATTTGTTTTCGGGTAGGAATTGATCACGCCGGATTCCACCAGCGCCGTTTTCACATATTGCCAGCAGCGCGATCTCGAACGGGCGTTGGCGCGTTCCTGCGCGATCGTCGCGGCCTTGCGCAGGCGAGGGTCGAGCCGGTTATCGACCGTGCCTTCCGGATGAACCACCGGGACCCAGTAGTGCCGTATGATTCGGGCGGAGCCGACCGAGCCGTCGTAGTTGCTGTAATAGAAGCGCGTCCCAGACTTGGCGAGACCTTCAGATCGCGCATCGATTGTGGTACTTAGCAGCGCGCAGCCGGAGAGAAAAACGAGAGAGAGAAAACGTAGCACGCATTGTGTGTATGCAAGGCGCGTACCACTCTGACAAGCCTTTTTCGCGGCCAGTCTAAACTTTTTTTGTCGTTACGGTGAATCAAGTCTAGCAACTGAAATTTTGAGAAAATAAAGCAAAAACTGGACGCTCGTTCCTCGGTCTTGATCGATTGCCGGCGGGGCGCTTCCGCCTTATCTAAACTTCACCATGGCCCAATTTCCCGACGAGCAAACCAAGGGCGGCGCCTTCAAACGGCAGGAAGATGCCTTTCGCGATTGGGTGAAGCGCGATGGCTCGTCAGCCTACAAACCGGAGTCCGGCCGTTACCATCTTTACGTCTCGTTCGCCTGCCCCTGGGCGCATCGCACGATCATTTTGCGAAAGCTCAAAGGACTTGAAAACGCCATCGGCATGACAGTCGTGGATCCGGTGCGCGACGAACGCGGCTGGGCGTTCCGCGATGGGCCGGGGCACTCGGAGGATCCGATCAATAGTTTTAGATTCCTCAGCGAAGCCTATCACACGACCGATCCGAATTACCGTGGCCGTGTGACGGTCCCGGTGCTTTGGGATAAGAAGACGAAACGGATCGTGAGCAACTCAGACGACGACCTCCTGCGCATGTTCAACAGCGAGTTCGCCGATTTTGCCGCGAACGATTACGATTTTTTTCCGTCCGGTCTGCGCGATCAGATCGAGGCGCTCAACCAGACGATCTACGAACGGGTGAACAACGGCGTTTACCTCGCCGGGTTTGCAACGCGCCAGAAGGTTTACGAACGGGCCGCGAAACGATTATTCGAGAGCCTCGATGAACTGGACGCCCGGCTCGCGACCAGCCGTTACCTGTTCGGCGATCGCATGACGGAAACGGACTGGCGACTGTTTCCCACCCTGATCCGGTTCGACGCCGTTTATCACGGGCACTTCAAGTGCAATCTCCGACGGATCGTCGATTACCAGAATCTCTGGCCGTACCTGCGCGATCTTTACCAGCACGATGGCGTCGCCGAGACCGTGAATTTCGATCACATCAAGCGCCACTATTACATGACGCACGACGACATTAATCCGACGCGGATCGTGCCGATCGGGCCCGCCTTGGACCTGAGCGCGCCGCACAGCCGTGGAGGGATAGGCGCCCACCCGTCCGAATAGATCGGAAAAAATGGGACGACACAGCGGTCGTCCCTGCAAAGGATTAACCTTTAGCGTAAACGCCGATCAGCGGCCGGCGTGAAGGAGTCTTGGAGAGGAAATCGCTCACGAACCCGTTCTTGGTCCGAATCTCGATGTGACCAGCAGACCCGCGAGCACTATAGACCAGCACTGAACCCAGCGGCGCCGCAAACGGATCGCGGATGGAGAGCTTCTTGAAGCCGTAATCTCGGACCAATTCGTCGGCCGCCTGCTTGGCGAGCGCGGTCTTGGGCCGGGAATCGATAACGCCGGAAGCCAGGAGCGCTTCCTTGACGTAATGCCAGCAACGCGACTTGGAGTGCGCATGCGCGCGTTCCTGGGCGATCGTCGCAGCCTGCATCAATTTGGGGTTCACCCTCGGGTCGACCTTGGCGGCCGGATAGACGAGCTTCTTCTTCTGGTACTCATCGACGATGGGGGCTGAGACCGTCTTGCCGTTCCGGTCTTTGAAGACGAACTGGGGTTTGAAATTGAGGTTTTCGGTCTTCGCGGCAGAGGCGGAAACAGCCACGGCGCAGGCCAAAATAATAGGGAGTAGGAGAGTAATTTTTCGCACGGGAGCGCCCCCTATGCACTCTATCGGGGTCTCGCGCAAACGATTTTTTACGATTTTCTTCATAAAAAGAAACCCCGCTCGAAGAGGCCCTGTTTATCCAAGCAGGTTGCGATCCGGCGCTCGTTGAAAAGACTTCGGAAGCGAGGAATTATCTGGATGCAGATTCGGCGAAATGAGCCGCGACAAGGCATGTGGCGGAGTCTGACCCAGCTCGCGGCGCTGGCGGCGCCTCTTCTGTTTTTTGCCTGCGCGGCCCCCACGGCTTCCCTCCTTTCACCCCGGCCAGGTGAGCCAGTCAAAACCGTTTACATTGTCCACCACGGGACGCTCCATACCGGTCTGACCGTAAAGCGATCGGATATCCCGCGCCACAGCTGGTCGGCGAATCGCGATTATGCCGGCAGCAAATTTCTGGAAGTCGGCTGGGGCGACGACGATGGCTACCGCAAGCCGCTCACCACGGGTATTGCCCTTAAGGCGCTGATGGGATCCAAACGCACTGTCCTCCTCACCGATGGGTTCAGCCAGGCGATCCGCACCAAATACAGCGATCCGAAGTTTACCGTGCTTGCGGTCGATCTGTCCGAGGCAGGGTTCGCCCGCCTTTGCCAGCACATCCAGCGAACCTACGCGCTCAATAAAAAGGGTGCCCCGATCCGGCTCGGTGAGGGCTGGTATCGCGCTCGCGGAACCTATTCCGCGTTCAACACCTGCAACACCTGGGTCGCCATCGGCCTGCAAAAAGCCGGCTGTCCGATCACGCCTACGCTCTGCCTCATGCCGGGGCAGTTGCTGGGGCGCGTTCGCCCGTTCGCGCGCCCGATCCGTTAGCAATCGCCGCCGTCCCCAGCGGCGAAACCGACAGCGCCCTCAATGTCGCGCCCGACGCCTATCTCGTCACGCAGCGTTACAAAGAGATCGGCATCCGCATCGCCCTCGGCGCCATCCGCGCCAACATTCTTCAGCTCATCCTCGCCCGCACCTTCAAGCTCACCGCCCTCGGCATTTTCGCCGGCCTCATCGCCGCCTTTTTCCTCTCACGCTTCCTCAGCTCCATCCTCTTCGGCATCACCGCCAACGACGCCGTCACCTTCGTCGCTGTCCCTCTCTGCCTCATCGCTATCGCCCTCCTCGCCGGCTACCTCCCCGCCCGCCGCGCCACCCGCGTCGATCCTGTCACCTCATTGCGATACGAGTAGACCGCGGCCAGCGTCTGTTGCTCATCCGACTAGGCAGAGTTTGGACAGCGCGAACATGCGCCGAGACCCAAGTCCTCGGATGCCCAGTTATGCACGACTGCATCGACTTCCCGAGCGTTGTTAACATCAACTGGTTTGAATATTTGACCGACAAGATCTGTTGGAAGACCCAGCACTGTGGAATCCTTGAGCAAAGCGCATCGCCGTCCCGTCATCAGCATCGCGCCGAGTTCGGTCATCACGTTGTAATTAAGGCCGCGTTGAATCCGATCTTCTAGGATTCCGATCCCGTAATTGCAGGCCCACATATGGGCGGCAACATTGCTGAGAACATCATCGTCGAGTTGACGCTTCGAGGCGAGGTGAAGAACAAGTCCATGCGCTGCCAGTGCTGCTTGAATGACCGGGATGATATCGCGCACGGGATCCAAATATTGAGTGTCAGATCGATCGCGTGGAAAGCGTGTCATCAAGAAAACGTTCCGTTCGAAAGGAAATTCTTCGGTCAAGCGCCCTATGGGCTTCAGCCACTTCACGGGAGCAAAGCTCGGCGGCACGAGCGTGTGGCGGGCATGCCCAAACTGCGAACCGAAGGTTCCACACAGTTCAACCTCGATGGCGGCGGCGTCCACTCGTTGCAACAAAACTTGGACAACTTCCGTACCGCGCGGAGTGATACCCCAATACCTCTTCCGGGGAGCGCGACGCACCAGGTGTTGCTGTTCAAGTACGTCCAGTCTGTCGTGAATATTACCCGGTCGAGGAACCCAAACTTTGTCAAAAATCCACTGTGCTTCTGCCGCTGTGAATGCACCCTCTTCGGATCGTGCTGCCGCGACAGAGCACACGACGAGCACGCGCTGTTCGATGCTCAGTTGCTGCAGCAACAAGCCGAACGACAAGGTTTGCTTCACATCAGCCACCGGTCACCGATGTAATTAACTGCTTCAGTTTATCGACACCACGTTGGTGTAACCTTACCTGAATCTGTTGGCCTTTTCCCCGGAAGCTAAAGGCATCATCCATCCGTTTGATGGTCTTGGCGAAGTTCGTGGTGTCGAAGCGTCCGTAGTCGCTGCAAACCCGCCGGATCTCTCTCGAGTCCGTCCATTCTTCACCACCAGTCAGTTGTCGTGCGGCGGCAACCAGCAACGCGATCTGTTTCGTGGCCGTCGCGGTGGAATTATCAAGCTTTCCGACTCCCAAAACTACATCCGCCCCACCAGCTTCATTATCTGAATAGATCTCGCCGATCACTTCGGCCGCGAGTCCGAGTCTCCCTCCAATTTTCTCTGTTCCACTCTCGCCCGTATGCGCAGCGCTGACGCTGCTTCGTCGGACCGGCGCTGCGCCAGCTTGCGGCTCGCCAATCCTCTGCGACAACGCTTCCACAGCCTTCCCGAATGCGATCGACCTGAGGTCATCTGAGATTTTCGCATCATCGACAGCCTTCTGTGCCTCGACTAGTATAGAGGTAATATCCATAACGTTGATGTTATCGTGTCATTTCAGAACTTGTCAAGCTGGAATTACACTCTTTGCGGGAGTGCTGGAAGGATAGATATCTTCATGGATAGAGTCATGGCGCGACGGTAATATAAACTTTGTCTCGCGAGCAATCAGCAATGCGATCTGTTTCGTGGCCGTCGCGGTGGAATTATCAAGCTTTCCGACTCCCAAAACTACATCCGCCCCACCAGCTTCATTATCTGAATAGATCTCGCCGATCACTTCGGCCGCGAGTCCGAGTCTCCCTCCAATTTTCTCTGTTCCACTCTCGCCCGTATGCGCAGCGCTGACGCTGCTTCGTCGGACCGGCGCTGCGCCAGCTTGCGGCTCGCCAATCCTCTGCGACAACGCTTCCACAGCCTTCCCGAATGCGATCGACCTGAGGTCATCTGAGATTTTCGCATCATCGACAGAAGTTTTATGTCTGACTAGAGATTTGTTTTTCTAGTTACGTCGCTCAAAAATAGAATGTTTCAAACGTTACGTTAGTATTTTGAGGTCCGCTGGCAGTAAACGTATATCTACTTGCGTGCAATCAAAAGCCGCTTCTATTAGTATTATGGGCGATGCTCATCGATTACATACGCGAAGCAATGCGGCTCGCGCATTACGAGTTGATGGAGAACGGGCGTTTCTTCGCGACGATTCCAGTTCTGAAAGGACTTTGGGCGGAAGGCCTAACACTGGAGGCCTGCCGTGAAGAATTGCACAGCACATTGGAAGATTGGATCATGCTCAAAGTCCGTTTCGGCGACAAAGATTTTCCGGAACTCGGCGGTATCGACATAAACCCGAAGCCGGAATATGCCGAAGCCAATCAGCCGCACTGAACTGATCCGCCGAATGCGTTTAATCGGGTGGGCTGGTCCCGAAGCCGGGAAGCGGCATGGCGCAATGCGCAAGGGAACTCACACAGTGCCGATTCCTAATCCGCATCGCGGCGATCTGGACTGGTCGCTGGTGAAGCGTCTTATCAAGCAGGCGAACATCGATCCTGAGGAATGGGAGCGACTGAAATGACGACCAAGCGCGCCAAGCGCAGCCCTTCGCAACCGACAGCGCCGCGAGCGGGCGACTATGCCCTTCGAGAATATGCGGTGACGGCTCAAGAGCTTGATCGCTTTGTCAAAAAAACGAACAGTCGGATCGCTCGCGATCGCAAGGCCGGCACAATGAAAGTATACACCGGCGACTTGGAAGCGGATATTGCGGACTGATCGGTGGAGGTTCGCTGAATTGCCTCTCACTCCGACTTCCGACCTCTGACTTCCGCTTCGACTTCTGTCCTCCGATTAGGATTGCTACTGGGTCACGGCTTCAGATAGCGTCCTCGGCGTGCCCCAGAATTTTGCGTTCGCTCCCTTCCTTCCCCCCTGACAACCCACCAAACGACCCACATAAAAACCATGCAAACAAAGCCTCAACTTCCCATTCCCAAAAAATCACTACGCCGGTTCCGCGCGATGTCATTTCTCCTGGCGGCACTGGTGGCCGGTCTGGTCGCGGCTCCCCTGCCGGGTCAGACGTACGACCCTAAGAAGCAATCGCCGAAACCGCTCGTGACGAGTCAGGCTCGGATTCCGGCTGGGGAGCGGTTTCCAGCGGCCAAGCCGGTTTTTACCGGCAAATTCTCCCACGTAAAGGTGGACAAAAATTTTGACCACGATCATCCCGACAAAGTTACTGAGGTAAAGATGTATATCCCCTGGGACCCCACGGACACCACCAAGCAGGTGAAGTTGCAAATTGGCGAACCGGAGTCGAACGGCATCCCGAAGGTGGTGACATATCGAGTGCTTCAGATTCACATGCATCGGCATGGTGAGCACACCATGGACGGTAACGAGTACCAACTGGAGATGCATTGCGTGCTGGGAGACCCCAGAGCAGACGAAAACGGAAAACCGCCGCCCATAACAGCCGTCCTCGGCTTTTTAATCGTCCAAGGGGAGCAGAATAGGGGTTTGGAGTTTTATTTTCAATACCTCACAAGCCCCATTGGCAAAGTCGATTTTACGGCGCCGCCGCTTGAGACTGTTCAACAGGACTTGAACCTGCTGCTGCCCCACGACAAGACCTACTTTTCCTACCACGGCTCATTGACCACGCCTAATTTAGGCAACACGCCGCTAAATGAGACACCGATACTATGGTACGTCCTCAGGAACGAAATCCACGTGTCCAATGATCAGTACAATAAGTACTTCCACGCGGTGGAGGAGCACTTTCGCATTCTCCAGACCGGTAACGACAGCACGGTCTGGCTGATCATCCCGCAGCCCTTAGGAGAGCAGTAGCAGGCGACGCGGTTTTTCAGCCAACCGACAACGTGGGCGAAGACTGGCTCCCACGGCGAAACGGCTACAGCTTGCCGCAGGTACCGTGAGGGATGAACTTGCGCGCGTATGAAATCGTTTCGCCATCTCCCAGGGGCTTTCGTCGTTCTCACGATAACCGCCAGCAGCATCGCCAATCTCTCCGCGAAGGAGCCGGTGTTCGAGGGACTGGGGTCGTATTCACGCACGGTTACCACCAAGTCGCCGAAAGCGGAGCGGTATTTCAACCAGGGGCTCGGGTTTTACCACGGGTTCAATCACGGGGCGGCGATCCGGGCGTTCAAGGAGGCAGTGCGGATCGATCCGAAGTGTGCGATCGCGCATTGGGGGATCGCGCTGGCGAACGGGCCGCACATTAATTTTCCAATGGTGCCGCCGGCGGCGGCGGAGGCGGCCTGGAAGGAATTGCAGTTGGCGCAGCAGAATGCCGAGAAAGCGTCGCCAGTCGAGAAAGCTCTCATTGAAGCGCTCAGCCATCGCTACGCGAACCCGCAGCCGGAAGATCGCAAGCCGCTCGATGAAGCGTACGCGGCGGCGATGCGCGAAGTCTGGAAACAGTTCCCGGACGATCAGGACGTGGGCGCGCTTTTTGCGGAAGCGATGATGGATCTGCGGCCGTGGGATCAGTGGACGCTCGAGGGCCAGCCGAACCCGGGCACGGAAGAAATCCTGGCAACGCTCGACGCGGTCTTGAAATTGAATCCGAACCATCCCTTCGCGAACCATCTTTACATTCACGCCGTGGAAGCGTCGCGGAATCCCGAGCGCGCGGACGCGGCGGCGGACCGGCTGCGCAATCTCCAGCCGGGTTTGGCGCACAACGTCCATATGCCGTCGCACATCGACATTCGGCGCGGGCGCTGGCAGCAGGCGATCGATACCAACGTGAAAGCGATCGCCGCCGATAAGCGCTATCGGAATATCGTTGGACCGCCGACCGGTTTGCTGCCGGTTTACGCCGCGCACAATCGCCACATGCTCGCCTTCGGCGCGTTGATGACGGGACAGCACGAGGTCGCGGTGAAAAATGCGCGCGCGATGGTCGCGGAAATTCCGGCAAAGTTCGTGAAGGAAAACGCGGCGTTCGCCGATGGCTTCTTCGCCGTGCCGCTCGAAGTATTGGTTCGTTTCGGACGCTGGGATGAAATTCTCGCGGAGCCCAACAAGTATCCGCCCGGCATGCCATTCGTCCGCGCGTTCCATGATGCGGCGCGCGCGACTGCCTACGCCGCGAAAGGCGACACCGTGAAGGCACGCAAAGAACAAACGCTGTTCGTGGACGGCGCGAAGCTGGTGCCGAACGAAACGCAGTTGGGGAACAACACTGCCGTCGATGTTATCTCGCTGACGACCCACATGCTCGAAGGCGAGATTCTCGTCGCGGAGAAGAATCTGGACGCCGGCATCGCCGAGCTGCAAACCGCGGTGAAAGAACAAGACGCGTTGAAATACGACGAGCCGCCGGCCTGGATGATCCCGATCCGGCATTCGTTAGGCGCGGTGCTCATGAAGATGCGCCGCTTCGCCGAGGCCGAACAGGTCTATCGCGACGATCTCGCCCGCCTACCCGAGAACGGATGGTCCCTCTTCGGCTTGACCGAAAGTCTCCGCGCCCAAAACAAGAACGAAGACGAAGTCGCGGCACTGAACGCGAAGTTCCAAAAGACCTGGGCGAAGTCCGACACGAAAATTACGACGTCATGTCTTTGCCAGGCAAAGAAGTGATCGTCCCACGAAGAACGGCCTGAGGACAGGCCGTCTCCAAAGCGATGGAGCCGCCGACGCCCTCGTCGCGATTCTTCTGTAGCCGCTTCGCTGTGGGAAGCGTGAGAGTGCGTGTCGAGGCGTAAAGGCATCACGCTCCTATCAACGGCTTCCCGCACGCCGCCCATAGGGCGGCGGCTACAGAAGAGTCGCTTGCTTTGCTTCCGGCGCGGTAACTCCGGCGAACTTCTTCACCAGCTCATCCAGCTTCGCGACGTAGTAGTCGACGTTCTCGTCGCGATTTTGCGGGTCGAAGTCGCTCGCGAGCTTTGCGGCTTCGTAGGCGGCGACTTTCTTCGGCGTGGCCTTGATGTAGTAGCTGATTTGTTCGCCGGGTTTGTAGGCGCGGCCGCTGGCGAGCGCGAGCTCGTAGGCGGCGGCGCGGTTGCGACCGCCAGCGCCGATCTTGGCGCGATATTTATCGAGCGAATCCTGGAGGGTGTCGGTCTTCATCAGCATCTCGATGTTCCATTCCCGATCGCGAATTTTTTTCTCGAAGTCGTCTCGCAATTGGGGAACCGCTTCCGGTTTTCCTTCCATCAGCAGCTTGATCATTTCCTCGAGGAACAGGCGCTGGAACTTTTCGAGGCCGCGTGACTTGAGGGCGCCGCCTTTGATGATGACTTCGCCGTCCCAGGTGAGGAGGGCGTAGTTCTTCGCCTTGTAGCTGAACATCGCGTCGAACTGCTCGTCGAATTCGACCTCGATGCCAGGCGGCAATTCCTTGCCCAGCGCGTCCCGCAATTCATCGGCGTCGGCGTTCGGAGGCGGTACAAAATAAATTCCATCGGTATCCACTTCGATGACCTGGGCGCCGCGCGCAGTGAGCCAGTCGATCATTTTCTGCAAAAGCTCACGGCCGATCTGGGTGACGCGCGCGGCGGCATCGAAATCGGCGAAGTGACCCTGGGCGAAACCGAGGTAGCCGTAGAAGCTGTTAATCAAAATCTTGAAGGTGTTTTGCAGGGCATGGAAATGTTGCTGCAGAGCGCGATCTTTCGCGGCGCGCATGCTTGCCTTCGCTTCGAGACGGAAGGTGCGCAGATCGGTGAGCAAATGGCGGAAGATCTGGAGCTGATCGGTCGCCGGAAAGCAATCGAACTGCAGCATCACGGAGGGATAAAGCGAGGCGATGTCGCAATGCCAGACGTTGCGCGCGACGCCGGTGAAGAAGATCGCGGTGTAACCGCCTTCGAAGCCGCGCACCATCGGCATCTCGGGAATGGAATGGCATTGCCGGTAATATTCGCGGAGGAAAAGCGCGTTGATCCGGGTCGCGTTGCCGCGCACAATCACGTCCTGGTAGTTGTAGGGAAAAATCTGGGCCTGGATAAAATAGCTCGGGCTCAGCAGCTCGGCGACAGCGCGCGTTTCACGGACCGCGCATAAGGCGCGTTTTCGAAAACGGTCGCTGCCGGCGAGGTATTCGCGCTGCAGCTCTTTGCCGGTCAGCGAAGAAACATCGGCGGAGTCGCAGAGGCTGAAGTGCTGGGCGACATCGATGCGTTCAAAGCCGGAGAGGCTGCGCATGCCGACGTCGTAGAAGTGCGCGAGCAAGAACGTGTCGACGAAGTGGCGGCCATCGACGGTGAACTTCGGGTAATCGATTGTTTTCTCCGCGATCTGGAGTCGCGACGGGCGCGAGCGGAGGAACCCGCCGCTGCGGCCCCAGTCCAGTTTCACTTTCGCTTTGCGCGCCCGCGCGACGAGATAGGGCAAATCGAAGCGGAACAAGTTGTGGCCTTCGATCACATCGGGATCGCGTTCCTTGATGACGGCCGTCAACCGCTTGAGCGCCGTCTTTTCGGATTCCTCGATATTTGCCGGATCGACCACGATCAGTTCTTTCCAGCCGCTGTTATCGGAAAGGGCGATGCTCATGAGATGCTCGCCCGGGCCGGGATCATCGATTCCGGCCGCAGAAAGCACTTCGAGCTGGAGCCGGCGCAGCTCTTCGAATGCGAGTCCCTTGAAGAGTGTACGCCCTGTATGAGTGAGATAATGTTGCATAGGATCGCTCAGCGCGAAGAAACTGCGGCCCGCGTTTTTCAAGCCGTTGCGCAGAGCGATCAATTCCTTCCAGCTATCGACACTGATCCGCCAGCCGTAACGCAAATCGCCCTCGAGCTTTTCGGCGTCGATGTTCAGATCGGTCACGTCGGAGTCGCACCAGACAAACGGGCGGAACGGCTCGGTCTCGGCAATCGTCGATCCATCCTTTTCGCGCCGATAAACTTTCACGGTCCCCGTTTCTCCGAGCTCGATCGCGACGATGCGCGCGGTCGGATCGGAACCGAACAGGAGCGTGTTTTCCTCGAAGGCCATGGGCCAGTAAACCTTCTGTCATTCCGAGCGAAGTCGAGGAATCTCTTGCTTTGAAGTTGTTGAATTAACGTTGAGAGATGCTTCGACTTCGCTCAGCATGACAAGATGAAGATTCGTTTTCTCGTCTTTGCGCTTGCTCTCGTTTCGGTTCCGCTTTTCGGACAGCAAACTCCGCAATCCATCGCGGACGCTGAGTTGCCGTCGCTCCTCACGATTTACAAAGACCTCCATGCTCATCCCGAACTTTCAACGCATGAGGAGCGCTCGGCCGCAATTGTGGCGAAGGAATTGAAGGCCGCCGGTTGCGATGTAACGGAGCGCGTCGGCAAATACGATAAACCGGGCCTGACCTGTTTCGGCGTCATCGGCGTCATGAAAAACGGCGACGGCCCGACGGTCGCCATCCGCACTGATCTCGATGCGCTTCCGGTTCACGAAGAAACCGGCGTGCCGTACGCGAGCACGGTCACGACCAAAAACGATGCCGGTCAGGAGGTTTCGGTCATGCACGCCTGCGGCCACGACATCCATATGTCGACGTTCATCGGCACGGCGCGCGCGCTCGGGAAGCTGAAAGACAAATGGCACGGCACGATCATCTTCATCGGCCAGCCCGCGGAAGAAACGGTGGGCGGCGCGCGGGCGCTGTTGAAGGACGGGCTTTACACGCGTTGGCCAAAACCAAATTACGTCCTCGGGCTGCATGACGACGCGGAGATCGCGACGGGCCAGATCGGGGTCACGGAAGGTTATTGCTATGCGAACGTCGACTCGGTCGACGTGACCGTTCGCGGTGTCGGCGGCCACGGTGCATACCCGCACAAAACCAAAGACCCTGTCGTGCTCTCGGCCGAAATGATCACGGCCTGGCAAACAATCGCGAGCCGCGAAAACAACCCGATCGATCCAATTGTGATCACGGTCGGTTCCATTCACGGAGGCACGAAGCACAACATCATCTCCGATGAAGTGAAGATGCAATTGACGGTGCGCACTTATAAGCAGGAGGTCCGTGACCGGGTTCTGATAGCGATCGAACGCATCGCGAAAGGAATCGCGACTACGGCCGGCGTCTCGCCCGACCGCGCGCCGATCGTGCAGGTGGAAAAGGATCAGTACACGCCGGCCACCTACAACAATCCGGAATTAACCAAGCGAGTTTCGGCTGCGCTGAAGACCTCGATCGGCGCGAACAACGTGATCGCGAAAGATCCGACGATGGGCGGCGAAGATTTCAGCGAATACAGTCTGCCGGACCATTCGATTCCTGCGTTCATGTTCAACGTCGGCGCGGTCGATCCCGCGAAAGTTGTTGAGAGTAAGAAGCCCGGCGCGCCGCCATTGCCGAGCCTCCACTCGAGCAAATTCGCGCCCGTGCCCGAGCCGACCATCCGCACCGGCCTGATCGGCATGACCAGCGCGGTGTTGGACCTGATGAAGAAGTAGGGCAGCGGGACGAGCCCAATTTTGTTATTGCGCTAACGTCGTCTGGCCTGTTAGAAGCGGAGCATGTCCCTTCAGATTACCGACGAGGCGCTCGCCCTCATTCTTGAAGCAGAAGGCCTGGATCAACCAGGAAAATGGCCCGGCGAAAGCTCGGGGATCACAATCGGCATCGGTTACGACCTTGGGTTCGTCACCCCGGAACAGTTCGAAGAAGATTGGAGCCAGTATTTGACCGGCGATGAAATCGAGCGGCTCAAAACCGCGATCGGGGTTTCGGGAGAAGCCGCCCACCAGCGCGCCTCCGAGTTCAGCGATATCAAAGTGAACAGGGACGACGCGGTCGAAGTCTTCAAGAACCGGACGCTGCCGCTCTATAGCGACCGGACGGAAAAAGCTTTCCCCGGAGTGGACCAGCTGCCCGCCAACGCGCAGGGCGCTCTCGTCTCGCTGGTCTTCAATCGCGGCGCCGCGATGGACGGGGATCGCCGCACGGAAATGCGCGCGGTCCGGGACGCCGTGGCACAAGGAGACCTCCAGGGGATCGCCAACCAGATCCGCTCCATGAAGCGTCTTTGGGTGGGCAAAGGCGTTGATGGTTTGCTCAAACGCCGCGATGCCGAGGCCGACCTCGTGGAATCTTCGATCGAAAAATAGCCTGCCGAACCATGAATACATCCGTCCGCCGATTCTCCCGCAATATTATCCACCCCATCGTGCTCGCTCTGGGCGCGGCCCTTCTTCTCGCCGGCTGCGGAACCACCAAGGACGCGAAGAGCCGCAACGATATCGCCAGTCTCAAGACGACGCACCTGGCTTTCCTCGATGAATTCACCGAGGGAGCGGGCAAAGCCTGGGACGACCAAAAGCTAACGACCCGCACCGCCGCCGTGGAAACAGAATTCTCGAACGCCGAACAGTACGAGGCTACCAAGAAAAAGGACGCGCGCCGGAGCAAGGCCATCTCGATTCTTCATTCGCAATTCAAACGGCACGCCGCAATGCTCGAAAGCCGCAAGGCCTTTTACCGGGCGAAATTTGCCGCCAATCTGAAAGATACGGTCACGCAAAACTACGACCAGGCGCTGCGCGGCGAAGACATCCGGTAGTAACGAAACGCCATGGCTTCTTCATTCGACGGCGTTCTAGACGAGATTAAGGACGACTCAGTCAAGGCGGCCAAGGACCAGCTCCAAAGTCTGCTGCAGCAAGCCAAGGCCGATTCGAGCGCGTTCGCGCGAAAGAACGCAGCGTCGCTCGAGGAATGGATCGTCGAGTTGAGCAACGGCGATCTCGACCAGGAAGAATTCAATGAGCTGATCGAGGCGCAGCGCGCCGCCGCTGAACAGTTCGTGAATACTCAGGCGATCGCCGGCCAGGCCCGCGCCCGCGAATTGACCCTGACCGTGCTCGACATCGCGGTGAAGAAAATCGCCCCGGTCGTCATCGCGGCAATCTAGCGGCTCTTCCGCTGGAGTCCGTCCCATGAATTTAAGGACGACCGGCGGTCGTCCCTCCAATTATACAATCCCGCGTCCCAACTCTTCGTGTTTGCCGGCGAGTAACTCCTGGGTAAGCGCGTAGCCCGCTTTGTCCGCGTTCTCACTCGTCCCCGCGAAATGATGATCGATCCGCATCCGCGCGGATCGGCAGAAATATCCGGCGAGCGAAAGAATTTCGTCAGCCGGCTCACCTGCATCGATCTTCGATTGCGCAAACGCGCAGGTCGCACTCATCGCGAAAAGCTCCGTCGCGATCCCGACGAAGCGTGAGAGCAGGAGCTGTTCGCGATCGAGCTTCGGCCCGAACCGCATCATGGCGTGGAATAATCCCCGCGCCAGTTTCTTGCTCGTCGTCGCTCCGAACTGGACGTGCTCGCGGAGGTCGGCATGAAGTTTATCGAGATTCCCGGCGCTCCCGCCGAACCATTGCTTCGGATACCAGCGCGTGTAAAACGAGCCCGAGCTGAACATCGATTTGATCCGCGTCGCCATCGGCAACTGGGTGTTGAAGATCGCGCCGCCCACTTTCAGATGCGGATCGAGCGCTTCACGCGCAATGAAGAGCCGCATGATTTCGCTCGAGCCTTCAAAGATCAGGTTGATCCGGCAATCGCGCAGGAAACGCTCCACTGCGATCGGTTCTTCACCGCGGCCGGCGAGCGATTGGGCGGTCTCGTAACCGCGGCCGCCGCGCACCTGCATCGCATCGTCGGCGATCTTCCAGGTCATTTCCGTGCACCACATTTTGCACATGGCGGTTTCGATCCGCAGATCGCCCGCTTTGCGATCGACCAGCGCCGAAGTGAGAAACGTGATCGCTTCCATGGCAAAGGTGTTCGCCGCCATCTCCGCGACTTTGCCGGCGATCGCCGAGTGCTGGCCGATCGGCGCGCCCCATTGGATGCGTTCGCTCGACCATTTCCGGCAAATCTCCACCAGCCGCTTCGATAATCCGACGCACGCCGCCGGGATCGTCAGGCGTCCCGTGTTCAAGGTCGTCAGCGCGACTTTCAATCCCTGGCCTTCCTTCGCGATCAGGTTCTCGCGCGGCACCCGGACGTTCGTGAACTTCACGATGCCGTTGTAGAGCGCGCGCAATCCCATGAAATGGCAGCGATAGGTGATCTCGAGCCCCGGCGTAGCGACATCGACGATGAAAGCGCTGATCTGTTTGCGCTCCTTGCCGTTCACCATCTTCGGCGGCGTCTTCGCCATCACCACGAGCACGCCGGCCTTGATCAGATTCGTGCACCAAAGTTTTTCGCCGTTCAGGACCCACGCCGTGCCGTCCTCGGAAAGATCGGCGCGCAGACTCATGTTCGCGGGATCCGAGCCGGCGTTCATTTCGGTAAGGGCGAACGCGGAGATCTCCTTGCGCGCGACGCGCGGCAGATATTTCGTCTTCTGTTCTTCGGTTCCGAAAAGCAGGAGCGGCTGCGGAACGCCGATCGATTGGTGGGCCGAGACCAGCGCCGTCAGGTTCGCATCCCAACTGCCGAGCAGCATCGCGGCCCGGCCATAATTCACCTGCGACAACCCGAGCCCGCCATATTGCTTCGGCACCTTGATGGCGAACGCGCCCATCGCGAACAGGTCGTCGATGTTCTTCTGCGGAATCTCGCCAGTGCGATCGATCTCGTCGGCATCGACATTCTCGCGGAGATAGCTCCGGAGCTGCGCCAGGAATTCTTCCGCGAGGGCGGCATCCTCCGCGCTCTGTTTCGGGAAAGGGAAAATCCGGTCGAAATCGAAGCGGCCGATGAAAAGGTTGCTCGCGAAACTGCCGCGTTCGTCGAGCGGATCACGCGAGCTTTCCGCCAACTCGAGCGCCGCCGCCTTTCCCGCCGACATCTTCGACGTGTCGATAACGGGCGCTGCTGCCGGCTTGGCGCTGGTTTCTTCTGCGATCTGTTTCTCCGGTGCTTCGAGCGATGATTTCATTTTAGCAGGATCATAGGCTTCCAGCCTGTGCGCCCAACGGGCATCTTGCCTGTTGTTTGGGCATCTGTCACTTCAGCTCGGTTGTCGGCGGGCATAATGCCCGCCGGCCACACAGACAGAATGTCTATGTTCCGCCTCGGTGCCTCGAGCGATGATTTCATAATCAAATATTGGCAGGACAACGCCCGGCCGAGCCGTGGGGAGAACCATCCGCGGCTCGACGGAGTCTCGTCCTACGGGTTGTCTTGGTAAAATGTAGTTCCGTCCTGCGTAAGCTGGCGAAGCAAATCGCAGGGAGCAAATTTTTCCCCGGCGCGGGAATGGATGCCATCCATATGGGTCACAACTTTCTTCAGTCCCACACTTTCCGCAAAGCGCAGAGGCCCGCCCCGAAATATCGGGAAGCCGGTTCCCAACACCATGCCGTAATCCGCGTCCTCCGGGCTGGCCACTACTTTTTCCTCGAGGCAACGCGCCGCCTCATTCACAATCAGATAGACCAGGCGGTTGGTGATGTTCTCGAGGCCGAACTTCTCGCCGGATTCCTGCCGCCACTCCTGGAGCGTCTCGTTAGGCGTCTGCTGTTTGCCTTCGTATTTGTAAAAGCCGGCGCCGGATTTGCGGCCGAGCAATTTCGCGGCGTGCATCTTTTGCAAAATCTCCGGAGCCCGATCGCGCGCCCCGAACGCTTTCTCCAGGGTCGCGGCGATATCGATCGTGATATCGACGCCGATCTCGTCGATCAACCGCAACGGCCCCATCGGCATTCCCCATTCGAGCAACGCGCCATCAATCTCCTCCGCGCCCACGCCGTTCTGAAACATTTCCGCCGCGTCCAAAAGATACGGGAACAGGACCCGGTTTACGAGGAAGCCGGGCGAATCCTGGACGAGGACCGGTAGCTTCCCGACCTGCCTGGCGAAGGCGAGGGCGCGCTCGCGGATTTCCTCCGAGGTCTGCGGCCCGGCCACCACTTCGATTAGCTTCATCCGGCTGACCGGATTGAAGAAATGAAGGCCGACAACGCGCGGGGGCGCGCCGGTACTGACGGCCAATTCATTAGTCGGCAGCGCGGAGGTGTTCGTGGCGAGGATCGCGCTGTCGGAGGTATTCACCGCCAGGTCCGCGAAAATTTTCTTTTTGATCTCGAGCTTTTCCGAGGCGGCTTCGATCACGATCTGGACGTCGCGCAAAGGCACCGGTTGCGTCGAAGCGACAATGCGCGCCCGGCCTTCTTTCGCTTTCTCTTCGCTCATCAAACCGCGCTTCACTGCATCGGCATAAGTCTTCTCTATGTTTGCGAGGCCTCGGTCGATCGCCGCCGAATCGACGTCGCGCAGGATGACAGAGACGCCGCGCGAACTAAGCCATTGCGCGATCCCCGAGCCCATGACGCCGGCGCCGATCACGGCCGCGTGCATGATTTTCTCGAGCGGAGTCTTCGAAGAGCCTTTGCGATATTTATCGGCGAGGAAGAAATTTCGAATCAGGTTTTGGGTCGCATCCGTCGCGCCCAGCTCGCTAATGGCGTCGACTTCCATCGCTAGCGATTCTTCGATCGAGGAACTAGCGGCGCTCTTGATGATTTCGTAGGCGCGCGTGGGAGCGGCGTTGCCTTTCACCTTTGGAGGGGCGAGCTCCGGCGAGCCCGGCGTCGCTGGAGCTCCGCCCTCCAGTTTTCGCTTGCCCGTTGCAAGCTTCCTGCGCGCCGCGTCGAGCAGTTGCTCGCGCGGAACTACTTCATCGACTAGACCGAGCTTCAACGCCTCCGACGCGCCATAAAGTTTGCCTTTCAGGATCACCTCGGCCGCCGCGTCGGCGCCGATCAATCGCGGCAGGCGCGTCGCTCCGCCCCAGGCGGGAACGAGACCGAGCGTCGTTTCCGGCAACCCGATCTTGGTCGCCGGATCGTCGGACGCGACCCGGTAATCGCAGGCCAGCGTGATCTCGTAGCCGCCACCCGCGCAGGCGCCGTGGATCGCAGCGACGGTCGGCATTTTTAGCGCCGCCAGGCGGTTAAAAACCTTTTGTCCTTCCGAAATGAATCCGCGCATCTCGCCGGTCTGCGCCTGCTTCAACAACGTTTTCAGGTCCGCGCCCGCGATGAAGATCGACTTCTTCGCCGAAGTCACGATCACGCCCTTGATCGACGCATCTTTTTCGATCGCGTCCATCTGCTCGCGCAAGCTTTGCATCGTCGCCGCATCGAAAATATTCGCGCCCGATTCCGGCCGGTCGAAGGTCAGGATGCAAATCGCGTCATCCCCGATTTCTCGTCGAATCATTGGCCCCGCCGCTGTCGCCGTCATCCCGACTCATATTGGCGAGTTTCTGCAAAATTCCAAGCGGAGAGCCCTCGAATTTAGACAGGATTAACAGGATTTACGGGATTAAAAAAGAGCCGCGGCAATTCTTCTCTTCAATCCAGTCAATCCTGTAAATCCTGTCCAGATTTTCTGTCGCGGAGCGCGATTGCGCTTCGCGGAACCGAATGTTACAAAACTCGGCGGCGCGCGCGGTCCTTCGATTTAATTGCTCATCGTTATGGTCGGGAAAATTCTCATTCCGGAAATTCGGGAACTGATCGCCGAACGGAATTTCGGGGCGCTGCGGGAAATTTTTCGGGAGTGGCCGCCGGCCGACGTGGCCGAAGTCATTCTCGATCTGCCGGAGGACGAGCAGGTGATCATTTTCCGGCTGCTTCCGACCGCCCTCGCCGCCGATGTCTTCGAATACCTCGACGTGGAAGCGCAACAGCAGTTACTGCGCGCCATGGCCCACGAGCAGGTCGTCGCGATCCTGAACGAGATGTCGCCGGACGATCGCACGGCGCTGCTCGAGGAAATGCCGAGCGCCGCGGCCCGGCAGCTCATCAAACTTCTCACCCCGGATGAACGCCGCGTCGCCCAGGCACTTCTCGGTTACCCCGAAGGCAGCATCGGGCGCCTGATGACCCCGGACTTCATCGCCGTGCACGACGATTGGACGGTGAAGGAAGTGCTCGATCACGTCCGCGAATTCGGCCGGGACAGCGAGACATTGAATGTGATTTATGTCGTCGACGAACGCGGCAAGCTGATCGACGACCTCCGGATGCGTGAGTTCCTCCTCCGTCCCTTCGAGGCGAAGGTGAGCGATTTTCGCGATCGCGCTTTTATCGCGTTGAAGGTGAACGATTCGCAGGAAGAAGCGCTCAACGCCTTCCGCAGATATGACCGGGTGGCCTTGCCCGTAGTCGATTCGAACGGAGTGCTGGTCGGGATTGTGACGAGCGACGACATGCTCGACGTCGCGGAAGAAGAAGCGACCGAAGACATCCAGAAACTCGGTGGTATGGAAGCGTTGGACGAGCCCTACACGACGATTCCGCTGGTGCGGATGGTGAAGAAGCGCGCCACCTGGCTCATCATTCTTTTCCTCGGCGAAATGCTCACCGCGACGGCGATGCAAGGTTACAACGGCGAGATCGAGAAGGCGGCGATCCTGGCGATGTTCCTGCCGTTAATCATTTCCAGCGGCGGCAATTCCGGCTCGCAGGCGACAACCCTGGTGATCCGCGCGATGGCCCTGGGCGAATTGCGTTTGCGCGATTGGTTTCGCGTCGTGCGCAAGGAACTGCTCTCGGGCTTGTCGCTTGGGCTGATTCTGGGGGCGATTGGCTTCTTCCGGATCACGCTCTGGCAATACCTGCATATTTTTGATTACGGGCAATACCATTGGCTGGTCGCTTTCACCGTGGGCGTGGCGCTCGTAGGCGTGGTTTTATGGGGAACGATCAGCGGCGCGATGCTTCCCTTTCTCCTCCGGCGTTGCCGCCTGGATCCGGCCACCTCGTCGGCGCCCTTCGTAGCCACGCTCGTGGATGTGACCGGATTGATAATTTATTTCAACGTGGCGCTGTTCATTCTCCGCGGCACGCTATTATAAGGACAACGTTATGTTTTCGATCCGCCAATTCTTCGGTCACGACGAAAAGTTTTACGATCTCCTCGAAGCTAGCGCGCAACAGGCCGATAGCAGCGTCCATCATCTGGTTGATCTTCTCGGGAAACTCGAGCATCACGATTCGCCGCAAAGCCTCGATGAATTTGTTAGCAGCCGCCGGGAAGACAAACGAATCACCCAGGAGCTCACGGAACAGCTTTGCAAGACCTTCATTACTCCGTTGGAACGCGAAGACATCCAGGCCCTCGCCGCGGCGCTCTACAAAATTCCCAAGACCGTCGAGAAAATCGGCGAGCGCATCCTGATTTTCCCGGCGGACCTGCACGGCCGCAGTTTCAAAAAACACCTGGAGTTACTCGACCAGGCCGCGGAAGCGGTCCTCGCCATGGTAAAGGAGTTGCGGAAGGGCACCGATATTGCGCGCGCCCGCGAGATGAATGCCCACCTCCAAACCATCGAGGGCGATGCGGATAAGCTTGAGCTGGAGCTGCTCCACGATCTTTACCACGGCAACTACGAGACGAAGCAGATCATTTTCCTGCGCGATCTCTACGAGCTTCTGGAGAAAGTCATCGACCGCTGCCGCGACGCCGGAAACGTCATCTTGCAGGTGGTCCTCAAGCACTCCTGATCCGCAACCAACGCCCGCCGCATGATCCTGTTCATCATCGTGGTGCTCGCGGCCATCGCGTTCGAATACATCAACGGCTTTCACGACGCCGCGAACGCCATCGCCACCGTTGTCTCGACGAAAGTCCTCACCCCGCGGCAGGCGATCGCGATGGCGGCGTTCTTCAATCTCACCGGCGCGCTCATGGGCACCGCCGTCGCCTCGACGATCGGCAAAGGCATTGTCGACACCAAAGTCGTGGACATGAAGACGGTGCTCTGCGCTTTGCTCGGCGCGATCATTTGGAATTTGGTGACGTGGTGGATGGGTTTGCCGTCGAGTTCCAGTCATGCGCTTATCGGTGGCCTCTGCGGGGCCGCGCTGGCGAGTGCCCGGGGCGACTGGTCGATTCTCAAATGGAACACTGGCCTGATGCCGAAGGTGGTCATTCCGATGTTCACTTCGCCAGTGATCGGTTTTCTACTCGGCGCGATGTTGATGGGGCTGCTCTTCCTGACGTTGCGCTCGCTCACACCGCACGTGGTCCAATCGACCTTCGGCAAATTGCAGTTGGTCAGTGCCGCCTGGATGGCGCACAGCCACGGGACCAACGACGCCCAAAAAACCATGGGCATCATCGCGCTGGCTCTCTTTACCGGAACCAAGAGTGGTGTCTTCAAAGATCTCCCGCCGATGTTCCAATTCCTTAACACGCCTGATTTCGTCGTCGCGAAATGGGTCATCGTTTTGTGCGCGGCGACGATGGCCGCCGGCACTGCGGCCGGCGGCTGGCGCATCATTCGCACCCTCGGGCATAAGATGGTGAAGTTGCAGCCCGTCCACGGCTTCGCCGCCGAGACAACCGCGGCCGTCATCATTCAGGTCGCGAGTTCCTGGGGCATTCCGCTTTCGACCACCCACGTCATTTCCACATCCATCATGGGCGTCGGCGCCGTGAAGCGTTTCAGCGGCGTGAAATGGAGCGTCGTCGAGCGCATCGTCTGGGCCTGGCTCTTCACTCTGCCCGCCACGGCGCTGATTGGTTACGTGCTGGAACGCTTGTTCAGGTAAGCTTGCTGACAAGAGCGAAGCAGTCTCAGTTCGGAGGGACGTGCTTCTGCACGTCCGACTAATTTCCAAGCGCCCGCCCGATGAAGAATAGTGGGACGCGCAGAAGCACGTCCCTCTGAACGATGAAGATTCCTCCGATCCCACTAAGATTGCGCCTCGCCTTTTGGGGTATCCTATACTTCGCCCTGATTACGCTCGCGCCTTTGCCAGATCGTTTGATTCTGTTTCCGACGACCAACCGCATCGACGCGGGCACTGCGGATCGGAAGGCCATTTCGTTTCAAGGAGGCGACCTCGCAATTTGGACGGCGCGTTCCGCTTTGGCTGAGCAACGCGGCCAGCCCGAAATCTACGTCCTGCGTTTCTACGGCAATGCCGACCGCGCGGATCGCTGGGTCGCCGCCGAAGCGGAAATGTGGAACAACCGGGCGGTCGAAGTTTGGGGAATGAATTATCCGGGTTTCGGCGGCAGCACAGGCCCCGCGCGGCTCGCGCGATTGGGGCCAGCAGCGCTCGCCGCCTTCGACGCGATGGAAAAGAATGCAGGCGACCGGCCGATCATCGTCTTTGGTGCCAGCCTTGGAGCGACGACCGCTCTGCACATCGCCGCGCACCGGAAAATCGCCGGATTGATTCTGCACAATCCACCGGCGTTGCGACAAATCATCCTCCGGCAGTTCGGCTGGTGGAATCTCTGGCTCTTCGCCGGGCCGATGGCGCAAAAGATCCCTGCCGACTTGGACAGTGTCGCCAACGCGCGCGCTGTTCATGTTCCCGCCATCTTCTTGCTTGCCGAACGTGATGAAGTCGTGGCTCCGAAGTTCCAGCGGCTCGTCGTCGACGCCTACGCCGGGGAAAAACGCATCATTCCGCTACCCGGCGCCGGTCACAATTCTCCACTCGACGCCGCCGCCCTCGCCAATTTTCACCACGCCCTCGACTGGCTCGCGCCGCGCTGATTTCTTCTGTAGCAGCGGCCCTGTGGGCCGCTCGAGAGCGGCGTTGCACCCGTTATTCGAAGCGCTGCCTCGCCGCTATTTGGCGAGTTCCGCGATCGTCTTCTCCATCCCGCTCACCACCAGCGCAAACCGATCGTAGTCCAGCTTGTCCGGCGTATCCGTGCTGGAATGATAATGCGGGTAACGAAACGGCGCCGTGTCGGTGACCATGATGGCCGGATAACCGCATTTCCAGAACGACCATTGGTCCGACCAAGCGATACCGGGAATGGCGGCAGGCAGTGAAGCTCCTTCACAGGGCAGTTTCCGTTCCTTCTTGAACGCGCCAACGGCTGCGCGCAAGAGCGCCCGCGAGCGCGTGTTTCCCACGAACCCGATAAAGTTACCGGTCGTTGGATAGAAAAATCCGAGTCCAGCCGCCGGATAGGTCTGCGACCGCGGCGCATCCGAGAAATAGCCGATCGTTTCCAGGCTGATCATGGCCGCGATTTTATCGCCACGATCCTTGCAGCGCCGCGCGTAAACGAAGCTTCCCATTTCCGCGGTCTGGAAATAGGGCGGCTCTTCATTGACGAACGCGACGAAACGCAACGTCTGGCCACCCGGTTTTCCCGCGAACCGGCGGGCGAGCGCGAGTAGTCCTGCGACGCCGCTCGCATTGTCGTTCGCGCCCGGCGAGCCGAAGACTGAATCGTAATGCGCGCCTACGACGAGGATTTCGGGACGCGTTCCGCGAATCTCGACTTCGAGGTTGTGACACGCGTGGCCATGCAAGTCGTAACTTTCCCGCCGCGCCGTCAGCCCAGCATGGGCCATCGAACCTTCGATGAAATCCGCGGCCGCGTTGAGCTCCGCATAGCGCGTGGTGTTGCGTTCGCCGATGTCGCCCGCGAGCGCCTGCACATCCGCGACAAGTTCCGCCCGCAATGCGACCTCGGCGTTATCGAGAGCGGCGGCAGTAGAGATGTTGCGTCCCGGCATTCTGATTCCGAAAGCCCAAGCGAAGAAGATGATGACAAGAAGAGCGAGCGCAATTCGGCAGAAACTGGCAACCACGCGCCTGAAAACCGTGGACGCGACCATTTAGTCAATGATAACGCCCTGTCGGCCAGCGACGAGACCGAATCAAATTGCGTTTTACGGGGTCTCGAATCTAAAGTTGTTCTCTGCTCTCAATGCGTTTGCAGATGCCTTTATCCCTTCTGGAAAACATCGCCGCGTCAACGATAACGCCTGTTCTATTTTGAAACGACAGATTGCACGACGATTACAACCTTATCAGGTTGACGGGAGCGGAGTTGCGTTCCCCGCAAGAACCCCGCTCTTTTACTGTCGCATTGGTCGGTTTGAACGAATCTCGCATGCAGACAAATGACGAGTCCGGCCCTCTAAAATCGGAAGGGCTGCGCAGCTGGCGCTGGAGCACGGCCGTCCTCGCGGTAACTATCTTCGCGGCGGTGCTCCTCAATAACGCGCGCCCTATTTTTTACGTCTCGCATTATGAGATGGGTGACCTTGCAGCGAATTCGCTTCAAATCATCCGGGCGAAGCATTTCGCGCCCGTCCTGGGTAATTATAGCCGCTTCGGCTTTTACCATCCGGGTCCAGCCTTTTTCTACGTTTACGCAGCCAGCGAAGCTCTATTTCACGACGCTCTGCATGTTGTCCCCACGCCGTTGAACGCGCAATTGATCGGGCTGTATGCCCTCAGCGCTTTTTTCTTCAGCGCCACGCTTGGCGTAATTAGCCGCTGGCTAGATAGCGAGGCTGCAAAATGGTTTCTGAGCATAGCGTTACTTTTGGCCGCCTGGCATTTTAGCGCGGTTGGCGAATTCTATAATCTTAACTTCGCTCGTCCCGGCCTCTTCTCGATCTGGCCGCCGTGTGTTTTGGTTTTCCCTTTTCTTTGCTTTTTGATTGCCGCAGCGTCGGTCGCAGCCGGAGGAGGTCGGGATTTACCGTTGATGACGCTGGCGGCGTGTTTCGTCGTGCATAGTCACGTTGGGATGCCCCTTTTCGTTGTTCCAATAACCCTCCTTGTCTACGGCAGCTTCCTGCTACGGTTGCGGCACGGAAGATCCGGCGAAGGCGGATGGCCCTGGCGGGCTTTTCCGCGGGCGCACTGGCTTGCGTGTGCAATCATCGTCCTGTTTCTGGTTCCGATCGTGATCGATCTGCTTACCGCCACGCGGAGTAATCTCAGCCTGATTATCGACCATCTTCAGAATGGTTATGGCGAGAGGAAGGGACTCTTGCGGTCGATTTTCTACTTCATGCATTTTGCCGCCTACACGCCCTATCCCAATTCTAACACCATACCGGCCTTCGAAAATTTTGATATTCGGGGCACCGTTGCATTCTTTATAACGCATTGGCGCGCTTACGGGCTGTGGATAGTTGTAATCCTAAGTCCGCTACTGCTTCTGAGGGCGAAGTTCAACTTCGCCGCTTTTCGTGCGAAGAGCCAAAACGCGAATTTCACCACGCCCAAGCTCAGAAGCTTTCTTATTCGAATGTACCTTGTGGTCGGGTTCGCGATCGTGCTCACGATTGTATGGGGCCATATTCAGGAAGGCCCGATGTACTATTTTAATGCACACTTCAATTTTGCCGTTTACTACAGCTTGCTACTAGTATTCGCGGTCACACTCGCACAGTCGATCGCGCATGGAAAATTAGCTAGACTCGCGGCATTGAGTTCGGGCTCGCCGAGTCGCCCCTCGCTAATGAGAGCAGGGCCATTCTTAATTGCTCTCGCGGCTGTAGCCCTCTTCGCGCGCCAGGCTCGCCAATTCCGATACCGCCCCCAGGATTCTGAGGAGCAGCATATATTTGCGACGACTATGGAGCGAGCCTTGAAGAGTGATTCGATTCAGCCGAAGCTTTTGAGCTTCGAGGGGCAAGCCTGGGCCGAAACGGTAGGTGTTGCACTCTACTTGCAACGGGCCGGTGCGAATTGGTACGTCGCGGATTACGCTGTCCCCATTCCCTTTATTTTTGGCCGAGACCGAGCGATCCCGGATAAGGAAACTGCCCTTCGTTTACCCCATGCCTCGGTCTGGCGGATCGTTTCGGCTGACAGCAGCCACAATATCATGGCGAGGGAGCAGGAATTGATGGTCTTGCCTCTTACTAAAGATATTTATCTAGTCATTCGCCCCTCTCCCTGAGCGCACGTATTTGATAGTGCCGGCAGAGCTGTTTTTCGGTCCTGCAGCAGATCGGCTATGGACCTTCGAGGACAAAAGGCCGCCGCCATGTGAAAATGGCGGCGGCCTCTGGGTCCATCCATTCCCGTGACCGGTGCATTGGCCAATCCAACGCTGGAGCTGCACGACGAAAATGGAAACGCGATCGTCTTCAACGACGATTGGAAAACGCGGCCGAACGGCAGCAGCCAGCAAGCGGAAATCGAAGCTACCACCATTCCGCCCTCGAACGATTTGGAATCGGCTCTGGTGCGGACATTACCGTGCGGCAAGCTATACGGCCATTGTCCGTGGGAAAGACAGCACCACCGGAATAGGCCTGTGGAGGCTTACCCTTCCGTAGCCGCGGATCGTCGCGCGCTATCCTATCTTTTTCCGGAACCGCAGGGAGCAGACGCAGAAGAGGACCACGGCCATGCCCGTCATGATGGCGAGCGACTGCCAGTATTCGAAGAAGCTCGCGCCGCGGAGGATGATGGCGCGCATGAGTGAGATGAAATAGGTGGTCGGAAGAACCGAGCCGATGGCGTAAAAAATCCAGGGCATCGTTTCGCGTGGGAAAATGAAGCCGGAGAAGAACACGCTCGGGAGAACGAAGGCCATACTCATTTGTAACGCTTGCATTTGATTTTCTGCTTTCGTGGCCACGAGCAGTCCGATGCTGAGGAGCGCGAAGAGATAAATCACGGTCGAGAAAACCATCGCAATGACGCTTCCCGTGATAGGCACGGCAAAAACAAAACGCATGATCGCGAAAAGCAGAACGGCCATGACCATTCCGACACAAAGATACGGAATCAGTTTGCCGAGCATGAGGGCCCAGCGGCTCAGCGGACTAACGAGCAGTTGCTCGAGCGTGCCACGCTCGCGCTCGCGCACCACCGCCATGGCCGTGGCGAAGGTGGTTCCAATTTGCAGGACAACGCCGATGACTCCCGGCACGAAAAAATTCGGGCTCCGCATCGCGGGGTTATAAAGCATTTGCGGCCGGACTTCGATTGGCACCGTTTGCCGACCGCTATCGCGCAGCAGCATCTCCACTGATTCGGTTAAGGCGACGCCGAGCGCGGTGTTGAGCGCCTGCAGGGCGGTGGTGGAATTCGAGCCATCAATCAACATTTGCACCTGCGCGGGATGGCCGGCGCGCACATCGCGGGTGAAATGCGGCGGAATCTGGAGACCGACATAGGCGCGACCTTTTCGAATCTCGCTCGCGAGTTGCTCGACGTTCTGCACTTCAGCGACAATCCGGAAGGTTTCGGTGTTGACGAAGCGATCCAGGAATTGACGGCTCTCGACCGTCCGATCCTCATTCAGGATCGCCATGGCCATGTGCTTTACGTCGTTATCGAGGGCGTAGCCGAACGCAATCATTTCGACGAGCGGGGGAAAAAGCATAAAAAAAAGCGTGATTGGATCGCGCAGGACCGTGATGAACTCCTTGAAGAGAATGGCGCCGAGACCGCGGAATGGTGCGCGCTTCATGGAATCGCGCTCCGCGCGAAAGCTCCAAGCTCCAAGCTCCAAGCTCCAGAGAAATTCCAAACACCAAACAGTTTTGAAAGGCGTGACGGCCGATTGGAGCTTGATGCTTGGTGCTTCTCTGGTGCTTGGAGCTTGGAGTTTGGAGCTTTTATCTTCAGGCTGCCTTTTTTTGTTTGTTCTCGCTGGCGTGTTTCGCAGAGAGTGAAACGAAAACGTCCTCGAGCGACGGACCGATCTCGTGAATTTCCGCGTTTTCGATTCCCTCTTCGTGAAGCTTCGCGTCGATCTCCTGGCGCCGCACGGTTTCATCGACGAGTAGGTGCATCGATTGTCCGAACACGGTCGCGCTCTGGACGCCTTTCATTTCGTGCATCGCGCGCAATGCAGTCGTTAGGTGGTCGCAGGTCACATCCAGACGACGCGTCCCGGGCGGAGTTACTTCCGGCATCTTCTTCAGCTCGTCCGGCTCGCCGCAGACGATCAATTTCGCCATGTCGATGTAGCCGACGTGGGAGCAGCGCTCCGCTTCGTCCATGTAATGGGTGGTGACAAAAAGCGTCATCCCTTGCCCGGCAAACTCGAAGAGCAGATCCCAGAGTTCACGGCGAGCCACGGGATCGATCCCCGCGGTCGGCTCATCGAGAAACAGAACCGTTGGTTTATGCATGAGCGCGCAAGCCATGGCGAGACGCTGACGCCAGCCTCCCGAAAGAAGCGCGGCTCGGCGGTCGAGATAGGGCTCGAGATGAGTAAGGGCGATGAGCTCATCGCGCCGCTTCCTTAGTTCTTTGTCTCGGAGGCTGTAGAGTTTGCCCGAGAAAATCAGGTTCTCCTTCACGGTCAGTTCGTCGTAGAGGGAAAACTTTTGCGACATGTAGCCGATCATTTCCTTGATGGCTTCGCCTTCACGCTCGATATCGTGTCCGCCAATTCTCGCGGTGCCCTCGGTTGGCTCCAGAATGCCGCAGAGCATCCGGATCACGGTGGATTTGCCGGAACCGTTCGGGCCGAGGAATCCGAAGATCGAGCCGCGCGCCACCGAAAAGCTAACGTGATCGACCGCGGTGAAATTGCCGAAGCGCTTTGTCAGCCCCTCGCACTCGATCATCGCGTCGCTCATAAAGAGGAAGAAAATCTGGAAGCCAGGAAACCAGGAGGAGGGAATTGGATTTCTAAAATTCCTGGTTTCCTGGCTTCCAGATTCATTTCACGTTCGGGAAAAAGATGTCGGCGGACATGCCGGCGCGGAGCGTGTCCTCCTTGTTATCGAGATGGATCTTTACGCCGAAGACCTGTTTGATCCGGTCTTCCACGGTCTGGACGTTGCGCGGCGTAAATTCCGCTTTGCGATTGATCTGCTCGACGACGCCGGAAAAATCGCGTCCGGGATAGGAATCGACGCGCACTCGCACCGTCTCGTTAAGCTTGATCAAACCGAGCCATGGCTCGGGCACGTAAACGCGAACCCAGAGACGCTGCGGCAGGATCAAGGTCGCGACTTCGCGATTGGCCGGGAGGACATCGCCAACCTTTACGCTTAACACTTCCAGGATCGAATCGGTCGGCGCGACGATTTTCATTTCCTGGATCTGGGCGTCCATGTCCGCCAGTTGAGCCAGCGCTTGTTCCACGCGCGCCTTGGCCGCGGCGATGTTTTTCTCCTGCGCCTTCGCCGCGCTCATCGCCCGCTCGGCTTCGTTAGGAGACACCGTGTTCCGTTTCAGGAGGTCCTGCTGGCGCTCGGCATCGGCTTTCAAAAACTCAAGCTGCGCGCTTTGCGCTTCGACATCATGCTGGGCCGTGTTGATTTGGGCCGCGGCCATATCGCGCCGCGCTTTCAATTCGGAAGCTTCGAGTTGAACGATCGGCGTGTTCGCCTTCAGGGTGTCGCCTTCCCACGCGAAAATCTTTTCCACCCGCCCGGCGGAACGCGAAGCGACATGGACTTCGTCGACTTCGATCGTGCCCGAAACGGCGTTGCTCTTTCGATTGCACCCGGCCAGGAGCACCAGCGCGCCGGCGACAGTTGCTCCCAGGATTTTCGGAAACGCAGTGGCAAACGAGACGCGCATCGATGGATCAAAAGCTGCGCGACATTATGTGCTCGAAACGATAGGAAAGGAAATGGCTGGTTACTCGAAAACGCCCCTGGCCCAGAAGCTCGGGATCAAGGCCGGAACCAAAGTGATCACGCTGGGAGCGCCGCCGGGTTACCGGAAATGGCTCGCCCCGCTCCCGGAACGCGTCTCCTTCAATGAAAAGGCGATCGCCGGTTCCGCTTTCGTTCATCTCTTCGTCACGGAACGCCGAACACTGGAAAAGGAACTGAAGCGGCTCCGAAAGCTTCTCGTGGATGCCGGAGTCCTCTGGGTCTCGTGGCCGAAAAAATCCTCCGGCGTCGCGACCGACATCACCGAGGACGTGATTCGCGACGTTTGTCTGCCGCTCGGGTTCGTGGACGTGAAAGTATGCGCCGTGGATGAAACCTGGTCTGGCCTGAAGCTGATGATCCGAAGGAAGAACCGCCGTGGGTGAAATTCGGCGTGACCCTCGCGAAAGGCACCCTCATCCTAACCTTCTCCCTCAGGGAGAAGGAACTTTTCTAAACGGAGCCTCGATACTATTTCAAGTGGCGGAGCCCGCGAGCCGTCTTCCTCTTGCAGGAGAACTTCCTCTCCCTGAGGGAGAGGGCCGGGGTGAGGGTCATGCCCTAACGAGAGGCAATTTATTACGTGCATGGACAAATCGCGCGACGCTGTGAACAGTCGTTCGCATGAGCACGCGTCTTTTCGATCACATCGATCTCCGGGTAAAAAATCGCGAAACGGCCCAGCGTTTTTATGCGCAAATTCTGCCAGCGATCGGCTTTCGCGTCGACAAGAGCGGCGCGCGCTGGGGAACGTTCGAGACGGAAGGAAACGTGGCCATCGAATTTTTTGGGTTCACCGAAGAGAAGGATCACCATCCTAACGGAAACCGGATCGCTTTCTGGGCGAGCAGCCGTGAAGCCGTGAATAAAGCCGCGAAAGTTGTCCGCCAGGCAGGTGGAAAGAACATCGAAGGCCCGGAGCTGTGTATCGATTACAGCCCCGGCTATTACGCCGTTTTCTTCGAAGATCCGGATGGGAACAAACTGGAAATCTGCTTTCGCGAAAGCGCTACGATTGCTGAGTAAGGCGAATTAAGGCTTAACACCGAAAGCCCGAAGAGCGCGCGTGGTTTTCTCCATCGGCAAACCGACCACGTTGCTGTACGACCCTTCGATGCGCTCGATAATCTCTGTCCCATAACCCTGCGCCGCGTAGGCGCCGGCTTTATCGAGCGGATCGATCTTCGCCAGGTAATTGCGGATGGCGCGGTCGTCGAGTTCACGAAAATGGACCCGCGACATTTCGTGGAAGCTCTGCGATCGGCCGCTCGCCGCGTGGCTGACCCGCACGGCCGTCCAGACTTCGTGGGCGCGGCCGCTGAGCCGCCGTAGAATTCGAATCGCATCCTCGAAATCGACCGGTTTACCGAGAACTGCGCCGTCGATCGCCACTAACGTGTCGGCCGCGAGCACCACCGCGTCCGGCAACATCTCCGAGACGCGCGCGGCTTTGCGCGCCGCATTCCAGATTGTTAACTCGCGAATCGTGAGCCAGCCATGCGCCACTTCATCCAGGGGCGGAGAAAGCACTTCGAATTCATACCCGGCGTCGCTCAGTAATTGGCGGCGCCGCGGCGAGCGCGATGCCAGAATAAAGCGCGGCCCCACGCGAGCAAACGGTCAGGGCTTCGTTGAAGGCGCGGGCTCCGGCTTGTCGCCCGAGATCTGCACATTCGGGATTTTCATTTCCTGGAAATCCGTCGGCACCAGGAACTCCGCGTCGCTTAACAGGTCGCGTTTGATCGCGGTGATCGTGCTGGTGATTTCTCCGCCCTCCGTTTTGACCTGGGTGCGGAGAGGGAACCCGGGCAAGTCACGGTAGTCCATCATTCCCTTGGCAAGATCGTTCCAAGCCGTCGGGATCACCGCCTGAAGCTGCTTCATGATGGCCGCGGAATCGGGGAGGCTCGGCGCGATCCAATAGCTCGCCTTGAATAATTTGGTTTCGCCGACGTACTCCTCGGCCTCGTAGCCGTTTATCGTCATCTTTTTCCCGGTCGCGGTTAGTTTCGGTCTCTCGGCTGTCGTCCCGCCGTATTTAGCCGCGAGTTCCGCGATCGCTTTGGCTTTGTCGCCAGAGATGCGCAGGAATTTCTTCTGCGCATTCATCAAGGTAACGGTCTCGCCGGTCTTGCCGTCAACGATCATCGTCATCTGCGGCGTCGCTTCCACCCGGACCTTGTCGCCCTTGAGCTTCATGATGATTTCGTTCCCCCCCGCTTTTCCTCCCTCCACCTTTTGGACGATGGTAAAATCGGCGCGGGCCGACACGCAGAGGCCGGCGGAAAGGGCGAGCGAAAGAAGGAAAGCTTTCATGCGACAACTTAGGTGCCGGAGAGACGAGAACGCAACCGGTCAGGCCACACCGAGAAAGGACTTGGCAGCCGCGGAGAGGCGCGGCAGTTTAGCCGGCGCGCGGGTGTAGCTTAATGGTAAAGCTGTAGCCTTCCAAGCTACTGACGAGGGTTCGATTCCCTTCACCCGCTGATTCTTCTCGCGGCACAAGGGCCGCTCCCACATTGCTATTGATCGGTGCGGCGCCGCTTGCGATGCCAACTTGCATGCACGCCGCGCACGGCCACGAGAACAAGCAGCGCGCCCCCACACAGCCAGGTGGACGCTTCCGGAACCGGCGTCGCCGTGATCGTCTCCGCATCAGCCACTGCAAATCCGGAGGGCGCAGTCTGGGCACTGATCCCGAAGGAGGTGCCGGTGACCATGAGAAAAGTGTTCGCGCCACCAAAATTAGGGAACCCACGGAAACCTCGCAGCTCGCGATTCGCTTCGGCGAGCAATGTGGGGCGGGAAACCGGCGTAGCTCCCTCCGCCTCGATGGCTTCGGCCCGGTGAATTTCTGTTTGGGTCGCCGTCAATGCCCGCGCGATTGAAGCCGCGCGTTGCGCCGGATCTTCCCGGGGAGAATCGAACGGCACCGCGCGGGCCGTGTAGACGGGCACGTCGTTCGATGCCGCTCCGGATCGCTTCACCTCGCCATGACTGAAACTCGTGTAGGCCAGGAAAACCGAGCCGCCGACTCCGAAGAGGGCGAAGCCAAGGATCGCGGCCAAGGGGAGCCGCGGAATGGCGAGTCGAGCAACGCGGTAATGTTCGGGAGTGACGGCCATATCGTGTTTTCCCAATCCAGCGGCGTTCTCGAGCTGCCGATTCGGAGACTTTGAAAAAGCACGATTTGTTCCGCGGGAGGGACGTGCTTCCGCACGTCCGACAATTTTTTCACGCGCGGCGAGTTAGTCGGACGTGCCGAAGCACGTCCCTCCGATTATTGGTCGGGCGCGATGACATCGCGATGGCGCCAGGCATAACGCAATCCGGAATAAACGGTTAACGCCACCGTGATCCAGACGAGCACCGGGCCGAGTTGATACCAGGCGCGGTACCACCAGCCGTTGTCGGCCTCGCCGTAATGAAGTTCGCGCGCCGAAAGCAGCCCGAGGAAAAAAATCACGGTGATGATTTGCCACGAGGTCTTGTGCTTGCCTAACCGCTCCGCCGGCAGGATCTGGCCGCGCGCGCTCGCCATTAAACGAAGGCCCGTGATCAGGAACTCCCGCCCCACCACCGTCGTCGCCGCCCAAGCCGGAATCGCGCCCATCGGCACCAGCGAAATGAACGCCGCCGCCATCATGATCTTATCCACCAGCGGGTCCATGAGCTTGCCGAAATTCGTGACCGAGCCGTAACGCCGCGCAATTTCGCCGTCGACAAAATCGGTCAGGCCGGCGATGAGGAAGAGAATGAAGGCGGTGGTGCGCGCGAGGCCCCAGCTCAAGTTAAGCATCGCCACGAACAACACCGTCAAGACGAGCCGGCTGATGGTGAGGCGGTTCGCCCAGTTCATGCGGTCGCGGGCGAAGCCGCCTCTTTGAACACCGGATGTTTCCAGATCGGCACCACGCGTTTCAGTTCATCCATGATCCATTCGCTCGCCGCGAAGGCCGCGCCGCGATGTCCACTCGCCACCCGCACCACCACCGATGGTTCCGCCGCCGGGATGAACCCGATCCGATGCCGGATGAAAATTTCGCGCACGTCGAACTTCTTCGCGGCGTTCTCCGCCACCAATCGCATTTGATGTTCCGCCATGGCGGGGTGCGCTTCGTATTGAATGCCCGTGATCTCGCGGCCTTCCTCCGTCGCCCGGACCGCGCCCCAAAAAACCACCACCGCGCCCGCCTGCGGATCGTCGCCAGGCTCAGGCAAAACGAGGGCCGACTCGGTGAGTGAAACTTCGCAAACGGAAATTGCCATGCGCTATTCGGACCGGATAGAGTCGGAGCCACCGCCAACCCCCGGCGTGATCAAGGAGATACTAAAATGAGCACGAATCAATGTGATATCGGACTGATCGGCCTGGCGGTCATGGGCGAGAACCTTGTTCTGAATATGGAATCGAAGGGGTTCACCGTCGCCGTGTTCAATCGCACCTGGGACGTCACGGAAAAGTTCGCCGGCGGCAAAGCGAAAGGGAAAAACATCCAGCCCGCCCGGACAATGGAAGAATTTGTCGGAGCGCTGAGGCGTCCGCGGAAAGCGATGATCATGGTCAAGGCCGGCGCGCCGGTGGACGCGGTGATTAATCAGCTCGCACCGCTTTTGGAAAAAGGCGATGTGATCATCGACGGCGGCAATTCCCTTTTCACCGACACGCAGCGGCGCTGCAAAGATTTGGAAGGGCGCGGTTTTCATTTTGTGGGCTGCGGAGTTTCCGGCGGCGAAGAAGGCGCGCTGAAAGGTCCGTCGCTCATGCCCGGCGGTTCGCGCGAATCCTTCGAAATCATCGCGCCGATCTTCCGCAAGATCGCGGCGCAAGTGGATGGCGAACCGTGCTGCCGTTACATGGGACCCGACGGCGCCGGCCATTACGTCAAGATGGTCCACAACGGCATCGAGTACGGCGACATGCAGTTGATCTGCGAAGCCTACGCGATCCTGAAAGACGTGGCGGGTCTCGGCGCTGACGAGTTGGCCGACACGTTTACTGAGTGGAACAAGGGCGATCTCGACAGTTATCTGATCCAGATCACGTCCCAGATTTTTCGCAAGATCGACCCGGACACCGGCAAACCGCTCGTCGACGTGATCCTCGACAAGGCAGGACAGAAAGGGACCGGCCTCTGGACGCTGCAGTCGGCGCTGAGCCAGTCCGTTGTTATTTCCACGATCAATGCGGCCGTAGAAGCGCGCGTGATTTCATCGCGGAAAGATGAGCGGGTCGCGTCCTCGAAGATATTACCGCAGCCGAAGGTGCCGAAGTTCACCGGTGACCGGAACGCCTTGATCACGGCGGTGCGCGACGCGCTTTACGCTTCGAAGATTGTTTCCTATGCGCAGGGAATGGAATTGCTCGGCGCGGCCAGCGCCGGTTCGCACTGGGACCTGAACTTCGGCGACATCGCCACGATCTGGCGCGGCGGTTGCATCATCCGCGCGAAATTCCTGAACCGGATCAAGGAGGCTTACGAGCGCGACTCGAAGCTGCACAATCTTCTGCTCGACCAATATTTCACAGAGATCATCGGCCGTACTCAGGATAACTGGCGCGTCGCGGTCACCACCGCGGTGACGCATGGCGTCGCGGTGCCCGCCTTCAGCGCGTCGCTCGGTTACTTCGACAGCTATCGCTCGGAGCGGTTGCCCTCGAACCTCCTCCAAGCCCAGCGCGATTTCTTCGGCGCGCACACCTACGAACGCGTCGATAAGCCGGGCGTGTTTCACACCGAGTGGATGGAGTCCGATCAAAAACCGGCGGAGCAAAAGGCGGAGCCGAAAGAGCAGGCGCGACGTCACGCGGCGGAGTAAGGTTTACTGATGCCGATCTACGTTTACGAAACGATCGATACGTCGAAACCGATCCGGCGTTTCGAGATGAAGCAAAGCATGAACGATGAGCCGCTCCGGGTTGATCCGGAAACAGGTGAAGCGGTGCGGCGCGTTATCTCCGGCGGCTACGGCGTCCACGTCGCTGGCGGCTCGACGGGACCGTCGGTCGGTTCCGTTGGTTCGCACGGTTGCGGGCCGAGCTGCGGTTGTTAGTAGGATTAGTGGAAATCGTGCGACTCGCTTCCGACGAGTTGCTCGTGCGCGATTGGACGGATCGTTTGCGCCTTGATCAGGACGACGTTGTCGCTGTTTTGCACCACGCCTTCGATCACGAGAAACGGTTCTTCCGTGATCAGAAGCCGCATCCGCTCGAATAAATCCGGGGTGACGATAGCGTTCGAAACGCCGGTCTCGTCTTCGAGACTGATGAAAACGAAGCCTTTCGCGGTGCCGGGGCGCTGACGGCAGATGACGTTGCCCGCGATCTGCACCGTGGCCCCGTGGCGCGCCGAACGCAGATCGCTCGCGCGCCAAATTTCCGGCAACTGGGCGCGCAACAATTTCATCGGGTGCGGGCCGGTCGTCAGGTTCATCGCGGTGTAATCCGCTTTCACGCGTTCCGGCATGGACATGGGTTTCAGGGGAGCGCACGCGCCCTCGCGTGCACCATTCGGCGCCTCGCCGAATGGATTTGTCGGGCTGGAAGAGTTTCCGGCGAGGGCGCCGGAAACAGCACGCGAGGCGCGTGCGCTCCCCAGAATCCTGATTCCCAGCAAATCATCGTACACCGTCTCTTCCACTCTCCACATCGCAGCCCGACGATGCTGGGCGAAACAATTCAACGCGCCCAGTTCCGCCAGCGTCCGCAGTTCTTCTTTCGTCAATTCCACGCGCCGCTTGAAATCATCGAGCGACTCGAACGCGGCACGTTCGCGTTCCGCAACGAGCGCTTCGCCATGCTCCTTCCGCAAACCGTTCACGACGCAAAACCCCAATCGCACGACGTCGTCGGAAACCACCGTGCAAACCCAGCTTGATTCGCGCGCGCACACCGGCAGCATCCGCACCCCATGGCGCTGGGCGTCTTTCACGATCGTCGCCGGCGAATAAAAACCCATCGGCTGGTTGTTCAGCAGGCTCGTGTAAAACTCCGGCGCGCGATGCGCTTTCAGATACGCGCTGCCATACGCGAGGATCGCGAAACTGATCGCGTGCGATTCCGGAAATCCGTAGAGCGCGAACGAGGTGATCGATTGCAGGATTTTCTCGACCACGTCCGGCGCGACATTGTTCCGCTCCATCGCGGCGCGCAGTTTCACGCTTACTTTCTTCATCCGTTCCTCGGAGCGATGAAAACTCAGGGCCCGCCGCAACTCTTCCGCTTCGCTGCCAGAAAAATCGGCCATGATCATGGCGATCTTCAGCATCTGCTCCTGGAACAACGGGACCCCGAGGGTGCGGCCGAGGACCGGCTCGAGGCGCGGATCGAAGTAAGTGATTTTCTCGCGCCCGGCACGGCGATTCAAATAGGGATGCACCATGTCGCCCTGGATCGGACCCGGCCGGATGATCGCGACTTCGATGACGACGTCGTAAAAACATTTCGGCTGCATCCGCGGCAAGGTCGCCATCTGGGCGCGGCTCTCGATTTGGAACACGCCGATCGTATCGGCTTCCTGCATCATTTTGTAAGTGGGCGCGTCGTCGGTCGGAATGTGGGCGAGATCGATCGGGCGGCCGCGCTCCCGGCAAAGCTCGAACGCGTCCTGCATTACCGACATCATCCCGAGGCCTAACAAGTCCACTTTCACGATGCCGAGATCTTCGCAGTCGTCCTTGTCCCATTGCGCGACGACGCGACCGGGCATCGACGCGTTTTCGAGCGGCACGAACGAGCTGAGTTTTCCCTGGCAAATGATCATGCCGCCCGAGTGCTGGCCGAGATGGCGCGGCAAACCGTAGATCGCCTGATAGAGCGAGATGAACGCCGGCATTCGTGGATGCGCTTTCGGCAAACCAGCCTGCTCGATTTGCGCGGCGAGATCGAGGGTGTGCGGGAAATCGCCGCTCGCGAAAAGATGCGAGAAGCGATCGAGAACGTTCGGCGAGAAATTCAGCGCCTTGCCGATCTCGCGGGCGGCGCTGCGGCCGCGATAGGTGATGACATTCGCGGTCATGGCCGCGCCGTGTTTGCCGTAACGCCGGTAAACTTCCTGGATGACGCTCTCGCGCCGGTCGCCGCTGGGCAGGTCGAGATCGATGTCGGGCCAGCCTTTCCGGCTTTCGCTGAGGAAGCGCTCGAAGACGAGATTGTTGCTCACCGGATCGACCGGAGTGATGCCGAGGCAATAACAAACCGCGCTGTTCGCGGCGCTGCCGCGGCCCTGGACCATAACGTTGTGTTCACGGCAGAAATTGATGATGTCCCAGACAATCAAAAAATAGCCGGAGAACCCGAGCCGCTGGATGAGACTTAATTCTTCTTCCAGCTTTCGTTTCACCGCATTGCTGATGGAGGTGTAGCGTTGTTGCGCGCCGAAGAGGACGATCGTGCGCAGGAACGAATTCATGTCGTGCCCATCGGGAACGGGGAACGACGGGAATTCGTAGCCGATGTTTTCGAGGGAAAATTCGAGGCGGTCGGCGAGGCGCGCCGTGTTGTCGATGGCGTCGAGGCGATCGGGGAAGAGGGCGCGCATTTGCGCGTCGCTCTTCAAATGGCGCTCGGCGTTTTGGGTGAGGAATTTGCCCGCGGCATCGAGATGGGTGTGCTCGCGGATGCAGGTGAAAACGTCGAGGACCTGGCGGCCATAAGGGCGCGCGTACTGGACGCCGTTGGTGGCGATAACCGGCAGGCGAAATTGTTCCGCCAGATCGCAGAGCCGTTGATTAATGCGATTCTCGCCGCGGAGGAAATGGCGCTGAATTTCGACGTAAACATTTTCGCGATGGAAGATGTCGATAAGAAATTGCGCGCGATCAGCAGGACTCTGGGGAGGGCACGCGTCTCGCGTGTGGGCGACGGCGTCTCGCCGTCGCGAACTTTTGGAAGACTGTTTCGGCGAGACGCCGAAACCAACGCGCGAGACGCGCGCGCTACCCAGAGCGGAGAACAACACGACCAATCCCTCGGCGTATTCCGGTAGCTCGTTCCAGTGGAACGCGCATTCGCCTTTCGCGCTTCGGAGATGCGCCTGGGTGAGCAGCTCGCATAGATTTTTGTAGCCGGCGCTGTCCTTCACCAGCACCGGCAACACGCTCCCATCTTCCATTGTCAATTCCGCGCCGACAATCGGACGCACGCCGTGTTCGCGCGCCGCGACTGAAAATCGTTGCGTGCCATAGACTCCGTTGCGATCGAGCAACGCCATGGCTGGCATCTTCAACTCGGCCGCGATCTCAGCCAGTTGCTCGGGAAAAGAGCCGCCGCGAAGAAAACTGAAAGCGCTGCAGGCGTGGAGTTCGACGTAAGACACGCGTGCACTCCTTAATCATAAATTCCGTTGAGCGCCCATTGGCCGCCACTCGAATGACATTGGCAAAGCGCGCCGTTATCCAACTCCACGTCCCATTCGGCACGGTCCCAGGCGTTTTCATCCCACCAATTTCCCGACGCCTTGTATGGACCTTTCCCATCACGCACTTCGCCCTGGATTTTCGCGCTGCGAAAATGGGCGGGCCGGTTTTTCGCGAGCAACACGGAAGCCGGCAGCGGCGAGCGGAACCGGCGCAAAGCAGAAGCGGGCAAGGCCGGCAGCTCCGATTTTGTTTCGGGCAATTGCCACGAGAACGGCTCCATCCGGAACGCATCGGGCCGATGCGTTTCTTCGAGCACGGGCGTACCGACGCGCTCGGCGCCAAGCAAACCGGTCAGGCGCGCCAGGGTATCGGTCAACCGCGCCGGATCGCGCAGCGCGGTTTCAAAGAGATGGAATTGTTCGAAGGACGGCTTGGTCGTTTCGGCCTTCAGCGCAACGGCAATGATCGGCGAAGTGGAAGTAAAATTCTCCAGGTGCGTGTGGAGCATCCGGAAAAGGATTTCCACGTTGTTCGTCGGCTCGGGGATTTTGAATCCATGCCGGTAATCGCTCTTATCGCTGAACGTAATTTTGAGTTGGAGCTCGTTCGCCACGAGGTGAAGCGCGCCGAGCCGCACGGAAAATTGCTGGAGAAACCGGCGGAGGATGAACAGGAGCGGTTCGCTCGTCTCGATTTCGTTTTCGAATTCGAACGCTTCCTCGAACGATTCCCGGACCGGTTCAAGCTTCAGCAGCCGCGTCGTTTTTCCCGTCGCCCGTTCCCAAAGCTGAAGACCGATCGGCCCGAGCCGCGCGGCGACCGCTTCTTTCTCCAGGGCCGCGAACTGGCCTAACGACTCAATTCCCCAACGATGGAGAATATCGAGGACGCGCCCGATCTCGGCCTGGCGTTCTTTCGCCTTCGATTTCGCGAGAGCGCTCATGGCCGGTCCTCATTGTCCCTGGGAGAGAAGCCGCGTCCGCGCTTCGGCGGACAAGGACGAATGGCTCAGCCATGCGGCCGCACTGGTGGGATCGGCGTGGAGCCAGGCAAGGACGATCGATTCGAGCTGCGCTTCACGGACATTCTGGTTCCCGATGGTTTCCGCCCAGGCTGCGGCCGTTTGCGGCTCTGAGGAAACAATTTTTCTCGCATAAGCTGAGACCGCGGCGTCGCGCGACGGTCCGGCAGTCAATGTTGCCAGCCAGGTTCCCGCTTCATACGGATCGCTTTCCGCCCAGCGATTCATCAGGCTCTCGAAGGCTTGCTGACGAATTTTGCCTTCCGGCATCGACGCGGCCCATTTGCTCGCCGCCTGCGGATCATTGCCCGCCCATTGCCAGATGATGTTCGCTGTCGCGTTGGTTTGCGCTTCCGGAGTGGATAAACGCGAAAGCAATTTCGCCGCTTCGCCGGGATCGGATTCCGCCACCGCCGCGATCACACTTGGAAAAACAAAATCGCGCACGGCGCTATCGGACAAACTGCCGGCCCAGGTGAGGGCGGCGGCGGGATCGTTGCGCGCCCATTGCCGCGAGATATTTTCCAGCAGCGTCTTGCGTCCATCGACGTCGCTTGCCTGCAAAGCAAAATTTGCCGCGGCCTGCGGATCGGCTTCGCTCCATTGCGAAACGATGTTGGTCAAAACCGTCTGGCGCGACGGGCCGGACGGAAGTTTCTGGGCCCACTCGAGCGCGCTTTGCACGTCGCTATTCGCCAGCTGCAAGGCCACGGCCATGGTCGCTTCTTCCTGCGCTTTGCCCGGCGGCAAACCGGCGATGAATTGCGACGCGGCGGCCGGATCCGATTGGACCCAGCTGGCGAGCGCGGAACGGAGGGCGTTGCGCTGGCCATCGCCCGCGGGCAAGGCCTGCGCCCAGGCGAGCGCGGCACGCGCGTCCGTCTGCGCCCACTGGCGCGCCACATTGTTGAGCGATTGATCGCGCACCGGCCCGGGCGGCAAGGTCAGGACAACGGCCGCGACTTTTTGCGGATCGCGCGCGGCCCAGTTCGCCAGAACACTTTGCAAAGCATTGTTGCGCCCCTGCCCGGCCGGCAAAGTATTCGCCCATGCGAACGCGGCGTCCGGATCCTGGTTCGCCCAGCTCGACGCGACGACCTGCCACGCCGTATCGCGATTCGCGCCCGCGGCCATTTGGGTGGCGCGTTCCGCGGCCGCGGCCGGATCGTTTGTGGTCCATCGGCTGAAAACCGGCCAGTAAAGACTCTGCCGGTTCCGGCCCGGCGGCAGATTTTCTAAAAAGGCGAGCGCGGCCTGCGGATCTTTATCGGCCAACGCGGACACGACCGTTTGCATTGCCTGATCGCGCAACGGCCCCGGCGCAAGCTGCTGCACCCAACTGATCGCCGCCGCTGAATCTTTTTCCGCCCAGCCGGTCACCGCGCTGGTCAACGCCCAGTTCCGCGTGCTTCCGCTGGGCAATGCTTCGGCATAAGCCAGCGCCGCCGCCGGATCGAATTCCGCCCAGCGCGCGACGAAAAGCGACACGAGCATGCTTTTTTCCTGCGGCTTCGCCAGCGTTTGCACAAAGGCGAGCACTTCGCGCACGTTGCTCGCGTCCACGGTTTCCGAAAGTTTGCTGAACGTCGTGTAAGTGTGACGGCTCCCGGAATGGGCCAGCGCGTTTTTGATTTTCGCAATGATCTCTTCGGCGGAACCGGCGAGCTTCCGTTCGGTTTGCGAAGCCATCGACGAGACCGAAACCTCGCGCGCAGGAACCGTCTGAGGCGAAGCGGCGGATGTTGCCGGCAAGTTGGGCGATTCACTCGAACATGCTGATTCGCGGGGCGGCGCCGAAGTTTTAGAAAATTGCAAAGCGAGCGCGGTCGCGATCAAGAGCAGACCGGCGATTGCCGCGATTTTCGTATTGAGCCCTCGCATTGTCCTTTAAGTAAGCCGGAACCAGACTATGTTCAACTGATCATATTTTGGCAATGACGAATTTTGGGCCCATTCGCCCCCCGGAAATGATTGATGCGCCTCCGCCGTAACGCGGAGACGCATCGCCCATTTCCAAAAACTGAACGCGCTCTACAACTTGAAGCTCTGCTGGAGCACGACTGTGCCACCTTGCTCGACTGTGATGGTCGCGGTCGCGAACTGGACATCGGTCAGGCTGGTGGACCAGTTCGAGTTCGGGCAACCGGCTTCAACGGCCGTCGGCGCTGGCGGCGGTTGGGTTGTCACGCACGCGGTCAGGTTGCCGTTCTTGATTTCCGTCGATGGGATCGTGACTGATCCGCTCGGCTTCACCGGGGTCTTGTTCTGACCAGGCGCCGTATTGCCGCCCTGATTCGTGCAGAGCGTCGTCGCGCTTCCAGTCGTATTGACGGTGATGGTGACGTCGCCGTTCCCGAGACCAGCCAGGCTGAAGCAGGTCTTCAACGTCGTGCCCTGGTCCGAGAAGGTCGGCGAGCCGCCCTTGAAGTGGACGCTGGCCGCGTAGATCAGCGGCGCTGCAATCGCTCCGACAAAGAGAGCTAATAGAATGGATTTAACTTTCTTGTGCATCGTGGATTTGTTCCTGAGTTGAGTTGGTTTCTCCGTTGCCGGAGAGGCAAAGGCGAATCCTGTTGGATTATGATATTTGCAGTCAAGCTTGAATTTCCGGCTAGTACCGGAACGCTGGAGCCTTCAAGCCGCTGGCTAGATCACCTTTACCGGACACTCCGGTAACGCCTCCAGAAACGCGCGCCCGTAGGGCCGAGTCACAATCCGATTGTCCAGGATCACCACGATCCCGTGGTCGCTCTTTGTCCGGATGAGACGGCCCACGCCTTGGCGCAATTTCAGGATTGCCTCGGGCAGCGAATACTCGGTGAACGCATCGCCGCCGTTCGCTTCGATCAACTCCAGTTTTGCCTCGATCAAAGGATGATCGGGCACGGCAAAAGGAAGTCGGGTGATGATCACATTCGAAAGCGCGTCGCCGGGCACGTCCACCCCCATCCAAAAACTGTCGGTGCCGAAAAGAATGCTGCGCGGGGTGGTCTTGAATTGTTCGAGCAACTTTCCGCGCGGCGCGCCCCGCCCTTGCACGAGAAGATTCATGTCGTTCTCGGCGAAGAACCCCTCCATCTCGCCGGCCAGTTGCTGCATGACGCGATAGCTGGTGAAGAGAACAAACGCGCGGCCTTCGGTTTCCGCGACGAAATGCGCCACCCAATGGGCGAGCGCTTTCGCGTAACCGGCATCGCGCGGATCGGGCATTTTGCGGACCACGAAGAGTTTCATTTGCTCGGGAAAATCGAACGGGCTTCCGAGTTGTAACGGTTCCACTTCACCCGCGCCGATCCGCGCGCGAAAGTAGGCCAGGTCCGGCCGGCCCACGGCCAGCGTGGCGCTCGTCATCACGCACGAGCAATTTTCCCGGAAAAGCATCCGGCGCAGGACCGGCGCGATATCGATCGGCGCGGCGTTGAGGGTGATGAACTGCGCGGTCTTGCCGGTCCGCTCGACCCAGTAGACGTGGCCTTCCTCACCCTGCTCCAGGAAGGTGACGATGCCGACACGCGCATCGTGGATCCGCCGGCCGAGTTCCTGCAGCTCCGCTTTCAGGAATTCGTCTTCCGTTCGCTTCACCACTTCGGCCACCCGCGCCTGCAACGCCATCAGCCTGCCGGAGATCGTGTCGGGAACGAAATCGATCTCGCGGATACGGACCTCGCGACCTTTGCGAAAATCGCAGCGCTCGTCGATCGAGCGAAAGAACGCGTCGATCTCGTCGACGAGACCGGCGGCAAGCGTCACCCCGGCGGCGTCCCGCGTTACCGTGAACAGACCCTTTTTTGTGCGCGCATTGTAAAGCCGCTGCACCGTCGCGCGCAGTCCATATTGGGAAACGCCGATGCCGATCTGGCGCGAGGCCGTCTGCTCGACGGTATGCGCTTCGTCGAAAATGATGAAGTCGTTCGGAAACAGGTAACCGGTCTCGCGCTTGAGTTGTTCTTCCGGACTGCCGAGCAGCATGAAGAGCAGCGTGTGATTGATGACGATCACGTCCGCCGCCAGCAATCGTTTCCGCGCCTGCTGGAAAAAACACTGCGACGTCTGCCCGCAGGTTTTGCTCGTGCAGATGTGGGCCTCGCTGCAAACCTGCGTCCAGACTTTCGGGTCCGGTTCGATCGCCAGGTCGCTCAAGGTTCCGTCCCGCGTCGTCCGCGCCCACTCGGCGATGCGCGCCAGCTCCGCCGCCTCTGACGTCGTGAACAGTTCGCCCGCCTGTTGGAGCGCGCGGTCCAGCCGGCGGGGACAAAGATAATTTTGCCGGCCTTTCATGAGCGCCGCCTCGAATTCGATCGGCAGAATTTTCTTCAGGATCGGAATGTCCTTGTGGAGCAACTGCTCCTGCAAATTGATCGTGTGCGTCGAGACGATCGCCTTTTTCTTTTGCCCAATCGCGTAAAGGACCGCCGGCGCCAGATACGCGATTGACTTGCCGACGCCCGTCCCCGCCTCGACCACGAGATGGCGTTCGTCCTCGAGCGTGCGCGCGACGGCCACCGCCATCTCCTGTTGCTCCGGCCGATACTCGAAGTTCTGCGCGCGCGATAACGCACCGGTCTTCGAGAAAAGCGAGCGCACTTCTTCGATGAAGTCGCTGCCGAGGGAATCTTTCAATGCGATCACGGTGCGGAATTACGATTTGCCGGATTTGCGATTTGCGTATGAGCTAACCGGAGCGCGGCAGGCGTGCTACGTTAGCCGCAAAATCGAAGCGCGAAAATTGGCAAATTATTCATGAGACGTCTGGATCGCTACGTGGTGCGGTATTTCCTTCAAGCCTACCTCTATTGCATCGCCGGCTTCACCTCGATCTGGTTCATCTTCGACGTGAGCGACAACATCTCGACTTTTCTCGATCAGCGCATCTCCCGCCTTTTGATTCTGCAATACTATCTGACCCAGGTCCCCCAGATTCTCGTCATTCTCCTGCCGGTCGCGCTTCTGCTCGCGTTGCTCTTCAGCCTGGGGCGGATGTCGCGCTCGAATGAGATTGTCTCCATGCTTACCTCCGGCGTGAGCCTGCCGCGAATCCTGGCGCCGCTGCTTTTGATCGGTTTGTTGACGACCGCGGGCAGCACCGCCCTTAATTATTCACTGGCACCCCACGGCGAGTATGCGCACAAGCGGCTCCTCGATGATCCGCAGTCCAGCCGACGACAGCTCGGCCTGACCGCTCAGATTTTTCGGAATCGCTCCGACAACCGCACCTGGTTCATCCAGCAGTTTTATCCCGGCGAGAACCTGTTCAATACCGTCCACATCGTGCAACAGGACGCGAACGACAACATCGTCACAACCTACATCGCCACCCGCGCGCTTTATCATCCCGAAACGCATGCCTGGGAATTACAGCAATTGAAAATCGTTCACTACGACCAGACGGGGAATGTCATCGGCACAATTCCCTACACCGAATCGCTCATGATCACCGATTGGAGTGAAACGCCATTCCGCTTGAGCAGCGCGAACCTGCGCGCGGAACATCTCAGCGTCCCCGAGCTGCGCGATTATCTTCAGTTCAATTCCGATTTTCCCACAACCCTTCTCGCGCCCTTTGCGACGCACCTGGAATACCGGATCGCGTTGCCCTGGACCTGCGCCGTGGTCGCGCTGATCGCGGGTTCACTCGGAGTCGGTTATTCCCGGCGCGGAATTCTTTCCAGCGTCGCCGCCGCGATCCTCCTGGTGTTCGCGATGAACTTCGTCATGCATCTCTTTCTCGCCCTCGGCGAAGGAGCGCGCATTCCCACCTGGGCTGCAGCCTGGACGCCAAACCTGATCTTCGGCGTTATCGGTCTGGTCCTTCTCTATTACCGCGCCACGAATCGCGAGCCGCCCCGTCTCGGGCTCTTTCGCACTGCACGCGTGATCGCGCGATGAACCCAACTCTGGCAAACGAATGGCCGATCAAACATCGCGCCGACGCCTGCGCCCGAACCGGACGCCCGTTTGAAGCGGGCGAGCACTTTTACACGCTACTCTTTCGCGAAGGCGATGGGTTTCGTCGTGAAGATATAAGCGAAGAAGCGTGGGCCCAACGCAACGAAAACATCCGGCCATTTTCCTTTTGGAAAGCGCGCTACGAGCCGCCGCCGGCCGCGCCCCCGGAAGCGCTCGCCAAGGAAAGCGCCGAGGAACTTTTGCGGCGCCTTCTCGCCCAGAACGATCCGGCGAGCGCCAACGCCTGTTACGTTCTCGCCGCGATGCTCGAACGGAAACGCATGTTGAAACCGATCAAGACGGACCAGACCGAGGAGCGGCCCGTGCTGGTTTACGAACACGCCAAGAGCGGTGACGTGTTCATCGTGCCGGACGCACGGCTCCGGCTCGATGAACTCGAGCACGTTCAACACGAAGTCTCCCAACTTCTGAAAAACGCGAACTAGTCAACGTCAGCCAAGAGCGAGTTGCTACTTGGGAGGCGGATAGTGTGACTCGCCACCTAGACAATCCGCCACCGAGGCGGACCAAACGAACTTTGCGGGATCGATGTCCGCAATCTTTCGCGCCAGCACGCTGATGCCGACCCACGCTGCCTCCAGTGGTAAGTGGATCAAGTCGTCGCGAACTTTATCCGGATGCATTCGCACCGGCGTGTCGAAGGCGCAGCCGATCACTTCGAATCCCAGCGGTGGCGAAAAGAGAATGCGCAGGGCCTGGTCGGTGTAACGCCAGAAATCCCAGGGTCGTTCATGCAGCGGGAATGCGAAGTGAGTTGAGTGGAAGGTCAGGCCGCGGACTTTCAACACCTTGTTGATTTCAGCGGCGACTACCCATGGCATTGCGAAATGTTCCAGCACCGCTAGGGAAAAGACCGCGTCGAATTCGGAGCCGAAGAATTTCGACAGCTCGTGGGCGTCGCCGACAATGTCGGTGTTGGCGTCCGGGTAATAGTCGAAGCCGACATAGGAACATTGCGGAAACAAGCCGCGCTTGCTTTGCCCGCCGAGCACCACCTGGCGCGACCCAATCTCGAGAATCTTTCCTCGGCTGCGATTCACATCCGCGCGGAATTGCTCGAACAGATTTCCGCTCTCCGCCTTCTGCCAATCAGGGATCTTTTGCGGATGACGCGTCAGTTGAACCTGACTGCGGTGCCGCGCTTTGGAACCGCGGCGCTGAATCGTGACAGACGGCGTGGAAGACGATGGCAGGTAGCACCAAAAACCCCAGGCTTTGCCCCGAAATCCCGGCGGCGCCTTGCGGACGATATCTTCTCTCGCGTGCCAGGAAGTTATCGGCACCACCGCGCCATCACAGGCGAACTCCAGGTCTTCAGGCTGTCCACCGGCCGCGGAGATCCAGCCCTTTATTCCGGTCCCGTGTTGGTTCGACCAGTATTCGGAGATGTTGACTGAAATCTCACCGTCAGCGCCTGGGAGCGTAATCAACATGAAGACGGGATGCTATCAGCTCGCCCCGCCTGTGCGGATCACAAATTGTGGAATAGTGGAGTGCCCATGACTTCTTCGCTTCCCTGGTTTTCCGGCTTTCCACTTTACCTCGCGCCGATGGCGGGAGTGTCGGACAAGATTTTCCGCCAGTTCTGCAAGGAGCGCGGCGCGGACGTGCTCGTGACAGAATTCGTCTCGGCCGAGGGCGTCTTTCGCCGGAATGATCGGACGCGCGAGTATCTCGATTTCGACGAGTGCGAGCGCCCGATCGGTGTCCAGCTTTTTGGCGGGAACGCGGAGCACATGGCGGAAGCGACGAAACACGTGATCGATTGGGTGCGACCCGATTTCATCGACCTGAACTTCGGTTGCCCGGTCAATAAGGTGGTGGCGAAGAACGGCGGCTCGGCGCTGCTCAAAGATTGCCCGACTTTGGCGGCGGTCGCGGAAGCAGTTGTTCGAGCAGCGGCGCCTGTGCCGGTGACCGCGAAAATCCGGATCGGCTGGGATGCGGAGTCGGTCAACGCGCCCCGGGTGGCGCGCATTCTCGACGAGACGGGAATTCGAGCGGTCGCCGTTCATGGTCGGACGCGCGCGCAGAGTTATTCCGGCGAAGCCGATTGGAATGTTATCGGCGAAGTGGTCGAGGCGGTATCGATTCCGGTCATTGGCAACGGCGACCTAACGAGTGGTGCGGACGTGATCCGGCGTCGCGCCGAAACAGGAATCGCCGGCGCCATGATTGGCCGGGCCGCGATGAGCGCGCCCTGGATTTTCAGCCAGGTAAAACATTATTTCGCCACGGGCGAGGACCTGACTTCTCCCAGTTTAGAGGAAAAGTGGGAACTGATTCGGCGGCACTGCCAGCTGGCGGTTGAAGAATGGGGCCGCGAAGACCAGGCGATGCGCTCGATGCGAGCCCGTTTGATGGCTTACTCGAAGGGATTCCCAAACAGCAAAGCACTTCGGGAAAAATTTCAACACGTCTCGTGCCTCGCGGAGATCGATGAGATCGCATCGCAGCATCTAGCGCCTCAAGGAGCGGCGGTTTGAAATCGCCGACCAATTAAAACGGCGGTTTCAAACCGCCGCTCCTTGAAGTAATTTCCCCACGTGCCCGACACCTCAGCCCCATCCGCCGCGATCAATTACAAGATCGGCAACGAGCGTCTCATCAAGGTCACGGAGAACGCCTCGCGAAAACTGAATTCGCTCCTGGAAAAACAGGGGCGCGCCAGCGGGGCGCTGCGCGTCGCGGTCATCGGTGGTGGCTGCTCGGGTTTGCAATACAAGATGGATCTCGTGGACGGCCCGGCCAACCGCGACATCATGGTGCAATCGTCGAACGTCCGTGTCGTGGTCGATCCGAAGAGCGCGCTCTTCGTGAGCGGTTCCCTCCTCGATTACAGCGACGACCTGCAAAAAGGGGGGTTCAAGGTCACGAATCCGAACGCGGTCGCGCATTGTTCCTGCGGCGAGAGCTTCGCCGCATGACGGATTACTTCGCGCTGCTCGAGCAGCCACGCGCGCCCTGGCTCGATCCCGCCGCGCTCAAGGAGGCATACCACCAAAAAACGCTGGAAAGCCATCCTGATACGACGGCGCCGGATCGCGAGAGCGACTTCGCGGAACTCAATGAGGCTTACCAGGTTTTGCACGATCCGAAACGGCGTCTGCATCATCTGCTGAGCCTGGAAAACGGCGCACCGCTTTCCGCGAACCAAACCATTCCGCAGGAATTACAGGATCTGTTTCTCGCTATTGGCGCATTGACGCAGCGTGCGAACGCGCTTCTGGAAAAAACAGGAAGAGCATCGAATGCCTTGAGCCGATCGCTGTTCAAGCCGCAGATCGTCGAGATGCAAAAGGAGGTCGGCGGTTTGCGCGAGAAGGTTGGAACTCTGGACGCGGCTGCGAGTGCGCAGCTGCGGGAAATGAATTCCAAGTGGCAGCACGATCACGCCGGGCAGGCCGCAGTGCTGTCGAATCTTTATCTTATGTTCGCCTATCTCGGTCGCTGGTCCGAGCAACTGGATGAATTAACGTTCAAGCTGTCGTCGAATTGACACTCGCGTCGCCCGCAGGGCGACGGCTACAGAAGAACTTGTTGCCGCACTTCTTCTGTAGCCGCTTCGCTGTGCGAAGCGTGAGAGCCAGCGTGGCAGGGGCATCTGTTCATTTGAACTTGCGCCTCCGGGATTTTTCCGGATCATTAAGATCATGCTCACCGAGCGGCAAAGAGGCATCCTGGAATTCATCCAGACCGAGCAACGCGAAAAAGGCATTACGCCGAGCACCCGCGAGATCCAGGCTCACTTCGGTTTCGCCAGCCAGACGTCGGTGATGCAGTACCTCGCCACCCTCGAGCGGAAAGGTTTTCTCGATCGGCATGCCCGAAAAGCGCGAGCGTTGATCACCCCGATCCAGAAAGTCCGGATCACGGACATTCCCATCTACGGCCAGATCCCAGCCGGCATGGCGACGCTTACGGAACAAACAATCGAAGGCCATGTCTCGCTCGATACCCGCTCGGTCAACGCCTCGAAGAACGGCCGCACCTTCGCCCTCCGGGTCCGGGGCGATTCGATGATCGATGCCCATATCCTGGATGGCGACATCGTCATTCTCGAGGACCGCAAGGATGTGCAGAATGGCGATATCGTAGCGGCGTTGATCGACGGTGAGACGACGCTGAAACGCTACGTGATGGAACATGGCCGGCCTTACCTGAAAGCAGAGAACCCGCTTTATCCGAACTTGGCGCCGGCGCGGGAGCTGCGGATCCAGGGAGTGATGGTGTCGCTGGTGCGGAAGCAAATGCCGAACTCGCGGCGGAAGCGCAGTTAACCGTCGAACTGTTCAGTTGAACATAAAGCTCGTTTGTGCCAGCTTCGAAGCATGGCCGCGAGCAGCATCATCGATCTTCGGCAACTCCTGGCGGAACGGTTTCCCCAAACTTTTGCCCCTGCCGCAGACCGGCTCCGGACTGGATTGGCGGCCATTGATCTCGCCATCGGCGGACTACCGAAAAACGCCGTCACGGAACTGACCAGCCCGAATTGGAGCGCGGGCAGCGCGCTTTTGATCCACGCTTTTTTACGGCGCGCGCATCGAGACGGTTTTTTTTTCGCGTTGATCGATGGCAGGGATTCGTTCGATCCGCATTCGGCGGGTCAAGCCTTGCGCAATTTGCTTTGGGTGCGCTGCCACCAAGCCAGTGAGGCTGTCCAGGCCGCCGATTTACTTTTGCGCGATGGCAATTTTCCGCTGGTCGTTCTCGACTTGGTCCTCAATGCCAGCGACGAGCTGCGGAAAATTCCGCAAACGAATTGGTATCGGCTGCAACGATTGGTCGAAGCCGCGCCGACCGCCTTTCTGGTCCTGACGCGCCGGAATATGATCAGCAGCGCGCACCTGAAATTGTCCCTTGAAAATGCGTGGCGCTTGAGTGAACTGGACCAGCTCGACCGGATCGCCCGGCTGAACATTCAGGTGGAACGCGTCCACGGGCCCAGGGAAATCATGGCAACGGCCGGCTAATGTTCACCACGATTTATCTGCCCGATTTTTATCTGCAGGCGGCACTGCGACATCAGTCGGACTTATTCGGCAAACCGGTCGCCTTGCTCGACGACCAGGAAAAAAAGGCCGTCATTATTCAGCTCAACGCCGTCGCAGAAAAAACCGGCGTGCGCGTCGGGATGACTCCGAGCCAGGGTTTGGCGCGATATCTTGATCTTGTGATCAAAGTCCGGAGCCATTCGCAGGAAAACCTTTTGCAGGAAATTCTGCTTCATTTTGCCGGGACCCTCGCGCCCTATGCCGAAGCGACCGGGCCCGGGATTTCGACGGTGCAATTTACGGACACTCGAAATGTCATGGCGAAGGTTTCATATGTTGTCGAACAACTCGGCGACTCTGAAATCGTCGCCCAGGCTGGGATCGCGCCGACCCCAGACGCCAGCTTCCTCGCGGCGCATCTGGCCCGGCCCGTATTGCAGATCGACAACGCGGGCGAATTTCTCGCGGCCCTGCCGATCGAAGTACTGGCGATTGCCTGAAACTACCCGGCAGTGGCCGGCATCGGTTTTCGCTCGATGAAAAGCCGATAAACGAATCCGCCGAGCGCGCCGCCCAACATCGGCCCGATCCAGTAAACGTAGTGCGCTTTCCAGAACCACGCGGCAACGGCGGGGCCGAACACGCGCGCCGGATTCATCGCCGCGCCGGTTAACGGACCGCCGAACAAAATATCGAGCGTGATCGTCGCGCCGATCGCGAGGCCAGCGACGCGGCGCCCCCGTTCATCCACGCCTGTTCCATGAACGACGAAGACCAGAAAGAACGTGAGAATCGCTTCCACCAAAATTCCCTGGCCTGGGCTGATTACCGCCCCGATGGCAGGATCAGTCGCAAGCTGCGGGGTGCCGTTCACAATGACGTCCCGGTTGAAAAGGCCGAGACAGATGTAAGCGGCCGCGATCCCGCCCGACAATTGCGCGATCCAATAACGAATCGCCGCTCCCCACGTCATATGCCCGCTGCAAACCAAGCCGAAAGTGACCGCTGGATTTAGCTGGCCGCCGGAAATGTGCATCGTGGCGGAAACAAAGGCCGCGATCGTCAAACCGTGCGCCAGTGCCACTGCCACGACGTTTTCCCCCGCTGTCCTGATCGCGCCGATGCCGACAAAGATCAGCGCGAACGTTCCGATGAATTCTGCGATGCAAGGACGAAGCTTTTCCATGGCGCCATCCAAGCAAAAGCCGGCAAGGGTGACAACCCTGTAGCCGTCGCCTCGGTCGCGGTCAGCAAGAACTACCCGCCGGCGAAGTCCGGATATTTCTCGCGAAGCTGTTTCGCGACCCGATCCGCTTCCTCTTTCTTTCCGGCCTTCTGATACGCGAGCGCCGCCTTTTGCAGCGCACGTGGAGTAATGGCGGGATCGTCATAGAGTAAAGCGACTCCCATAAAAGCCTTGCCCGCTTCATCGAAATTCTGGCGCTCCATCTGCACATCGCCCGCGAGCAAACGCGCCTCCGCGTTCACGCGTCCTTCCGGTTGGAGCCTCATGATCTCTTCCGCGATCTTTTGCGCCTCATCCGGTTTATGCGCGGAAATCTTCGCGGCTCCCAGGGCCAGCAAAGTTTTCGCCTTCGCCGCGGGATCGGTCGCGACCTGGAGATATTTTTCGTAGGCGACTTCCGCCTGGGCGAAGTTCTGCTGCTTGGTTTCCGCATCCGCGAGGTAGAACCAGAAATCCGGTTTCACGTTACCGAGACTTTCGGCTTTCCCGAGAAGAGTCAGATACTTCGCAGCGGTCGCGTAGTTCTTTTCGTTGTAGTACTCGAGCCCGAGCCATTCGAGGATTTCCGCGGGGATCCTGGCGTCGGGACTGTTCGCCACGAACGCGTCCACCTCTTTGCTCACCGCCGCGCGATCCTTTAGGTAGAAAAACGAGGAGACAATCCGAACGGTCGCCAGATTGTAATACTGTTCCTTGTTAAGCTGGCGCGCGGCCTCGAGCGGGGCGAGGGCGCCCTTGTAATCCTTGGCTTCGAATGCGGCTTTCCCAATGTAATAATTCGCCTGCGCGGCGACGGTGCTTTTCGGGAATTCCTTGAGCAACTGGCGGAACGCGTCCGACATGCCTTTGGCATCGTCCTTTTGTCCGAGGATGAGCGCCTTTTGCTGAAGCGCGGCTTCCCGCTCGCGCGCGGCGGGATATCTGGTCAGGAGCGCATTCAGATCTTCGAGCGCTGCGTCGTAATTCTTGTTCGCCTGGTTAGCCAGGGCGCGCTGCGTCAACGCCGATGGCATCTGTGGGCTATCGGGAAACGCCTTCACGAAATAATCGAAGGCGTCGATGATGTTCACGCCGTCCTTGAGCTGGACGAAACACCAGCCCAATTTGTAGGCCGCTTCCGAGCGCAATTTCGGCGACAAATGCGAAGCGCGCAGCTCGCTGTAGATCGGCGCCGCGTCGGCGAACTTCTGTTCCTTATAGAAATGCTCGGCCTTGAGAAGCTTCGCCTGGTCGGCGCGCTCCGGCGTCGGGTTCGAGTTAACGTAGTCGTCGATCTCGGTAAGCAACGTCGGCGTGTTGGTGTTATAGAAATTGATCAGGCGCTGGTATTGCGCGTCCTTCGCCTCTTCCTTCGCCGGATACTTGTCGATGATCTGCCGGTAAATCTCATCGGCCTCTTTCGTGTGCCCGAGCTGGCGGTGGCTGTTCCCGACGATGAGCATCATCTCGGCGCGCACCTCCTCGGGAATTTCTTTTTCCGCGCGTTTGTACTCGGAGATCACCTTGTCGTACTGGCCCGATTGATATTGCAACCGCACCAGCCCGACCTCGGCGATCGCGCGCCATTTCCCGGCTTCCGGCAACGACCGGCCTTTCTGCAATAAGCTCAGCGCCTTCTCCGCCATCGTCTTGTCTATCTTTCCTTTCTCGGTCTGCTGCAGATCCACCGCCACCATCCCGGCGCGCACCGTCGCTTCCGCCTTTAGCGCCGGTTTCTGGGTTTCGTTCGCGAGCGCTTCGTAATTCCGGAACGCGTCCAGCTTTCGTCCGCGCGCCAGCGCGATCGTCCCGGCCGCCATCCGCGCATCTTCGCGATACGGATTCGGGTTCTTCGTCTCCGCGACCTGCTGATACAGGTTTTGCGCTTCGTCTTTGCGATCGACGTTTTCCAGGCAGCGCGCCTGGAAATATTTCGCGGAGAGCGCCAGCGCTGGCTCCTTTAACCTGGCCACCGCTTTCTGAAACATGGCCAGCGCGCCCGCAAAATCTTTTTGGGTAAATAGAATCTCCGCGATGCCGTACGCCGCCGGCCCGGCGAATTCGCTATCGCCATAGTTATCCAGCACACTTTGGAAACTCGTCCGCGCCGCGCCGGTTTTGTTCAGGGCCCGGTAACATTCCGCGAGAAAAAAGTAAGCGCTCGAACGGCCGGGCGCGCCCGGATATTGGCCGAGGAATTTTTCGTATTCAGGCGCAGCGAGATCGTAAAGCTTTCGGGCGAACAAGCCGTTCGCGTAATCTAGTTGGCGGCGGTCCGAGGCTTCCGGCTCAGCCGCGGGACCTTCCGGCGCGTTAGCGCTCGGCTTGGGCGCGGCGCTCGGTTCCGGCGAACTACGCCGTGGCTTTGGCGTGTCGAACGGAACTGCTTTTGGGGTTGGCGGTTCGTCGACCGGCTGGGCTCGGCGAACTTCCGGAGTCTTCTGCTGCGCGATGGCGAACGGAAGCGCCACGAAAAAAATCAGCGCCGCTTGCACGAGGCAAACCACGCCTCGCCGCGTCTTCATTTTGCCGTGGCGAAAGCGACATTCGTTACGCCCGCCTCGCTGCAAATGTTCAGCACGCCTACAATGTTTTTGTAGGCGCCCGTCTCATCGCCGCGAATCACCACTGCCTGCTCCGGATAGAGCTGGACCAGGTTCTTTAGCATGTCGCTCAGCTCCGCCGTCGTGAGCGTCTTCCGATTCACGATTACATTGCCATCCGCTTTCACATTAACGACAACGTCGCCCATCGTCGCCGTTTTCTCTTTCGCCGAAGAAGCCTTCGGCACTTTCACATCCAGCTCGTTTTCGTTCCGCGCCGCGTTCCAGGTGAGAAGAAAAAAGATCAGAAGAAGAAGAAGAACGTCGACGAGAGGAGCGAGCTGGATCCCCGGATGGGGCGGTGTCGCGTGCCTGCGCAGATTCATATTGGTGATTGTAGGGCGTCTGTGTCAGACGCCGATCCAAGGCGTTTCACAGAAACGCCCTACAAACAGACGCGCCTTTCGGTTCAAAATTCATCTTCGAGCAGCACCGGTGTTCGCTCCGGCGTCCGCTTGTTGTACTGCAACGAAAGCAAAGCCAGGATGTGCGTGACCGCGGATTCCAATTCCGAGATGATCCGCTGCACCTTTCCGCGGAAATAGGCGTAGAAAATCATTCCGGGAATGCCGACGGCCAGACCGGCCGCGGTATTCACCAGGGCGGTGCTGACGCCGCCCGAGAGCATCGCATAACGATGAGTGCCGAGGTCGGACCCGAGGGCGCTAAAGGAAGTGATGATGCCGAAAACCGTGCCGAGCAATCCGAGCATCGGTGCGATCATCCCGATATCGGCGAGATAAATGACGCGATGGTTCAGACTGGAAGCCACCCGGGTTCCTTCCGTCTCCGCGATCTCGCGCACCTGGGCGAAATCGGCGCTGGGATTCTTCGTCGTGAAATCGAGCACCTTCTGGACGACGCGGGCGATCGCTTCGCCGTGGCGGTTGGAAACGGCGAGGAGCCCGAGATAATCGCGCTTGCGCAGGAGCGCATCCGCCGTCGCCATGAACCCGCTGGAGACGACCGCGCCGCGACGAATTGTGAGGAGATAAGTGACCAACAGCATCACCAGGATGATAGACATCGCGAGCAGGACGTACATGACCGGCCCGGCGGCGATCAGAGTATCGAGAATCGATTTAGTGCGCGGCAAATCGGGGACGAGCGGGGCTGGAGTTTGCGCCAGGAACGGCAGTGCACCCGCGAACAGCGAGAAATTATTCATTCCGAAAGTGCTGTTACGATAGGCAGCGCGGGTGAGAGTTGCAAATGACGGTCAGCCCTTGAGAGACCGTCGCGCCGTGAGTGCCGTTCAAACAAAGTTTGTTGCCTCGATTTTACGTGACCGGCGGCCGTTGAAAGAATTTCGACCAGCATACATCCGCGCGGTTCTGAGCGTGCGAAAAAAAAGCTAAAAGAACTCACTTCGTCCCCCTGGCTCCCCGCCGACGCAGTTGCAGGAATCGACCCGGACCTCCGTGACGCGGATGGCCAGCGACTCCTGTAAATGCATTCAAAAATGAAATGGCCTGCGGTAGTTTCCTGCCTGTTGTTTTTGGTGGCGTCCCTCGCGGCGCAATTGCCACTGCCCACCCCGAATCCGACGCCAAATAGTAACACGGCGCCCTCGGCGCCCTCTCCACAGCCGACGACGCCCGTTCCGACCGCCATACCGGCACTGACCGCGCCGGCTGTGAACTCCGCGGATTTCATCCCCGTAGTTATCACCTATGGTAACGGCTCGGAAACGCGGGCGCAGATTACCCGCGGAACCATGCAGCCGGTTGGAATTCCTCCCAGTCAACCGGTAACCGTTACTCTTTTCCTTAGCTCCGGGATCCCAGGCACCCTGGTAAGAGTTGGCCTTTACGATGGTGGCCAGATTGCTGCCGCCATAACCGCACCGAACCCGGATGGCGGTAATTCAGTCCAAGTCCCCGCCGCCGCTCCTATTCTGGTGCTCGCCGATCAAACAGTTCGGTTCAATTTCCAAGCCGGAGGATCTTTGGGACTTTACCGAGTCCTGGTGACGATCGGGCCCAAACAATACCTCCTCCAATTTTACGCTGCCAGGCCGCGTACCGCTTCGAGTCTGTCACCGCTTCCGTCGCCGAGCCCGACGATCAGCCCGCCAATTAGCACGCCGCCTTAAGGATGAAACGTTACTTTCGGCTATTCGGCTTGGTCCTCTCGATTTCTTCGGTCGCCACGCATCTGTGCGCCGAAGTCGGCAACGATAATCCCACCGGTGTAACGGGCGAGCACAATGGCAGCGTCACCACCGCCGGGTCGTATGATCCTTACACGGGTAATTCAAAAAGATTTATCGACGATCTCACCGTCACCGGAGCTGTCGGTGCTTATCCCCTCAAGTGGACGCGCGTGCTCAACACCCGGGGAGTGAGCGGCGCTTTTGGCGATGGCGGCGGGTGGTCGCATTCCTATGCCTGGGGGATGTGGATCAGGGGCGCCAATCCACCGCATGGCGGCGAAAATCAGTACGAAGGGCCGGACGGCGGCCTCTCTTATCCCGACGGACGGGTGATATATCTCCAGAGCCAGGACGGCGTTGAGTATTCGCCGCTGACGGATACCAAAGAACCAATGGATCGGCTCGTGAATGTGGGTAACGGCTTCGATCTTGTACTGCGGGACGGCGGCAAAGTCGAGTTTCGCCATCCTCAAGACTCTACGCGTGCGACTGATCTCGTGGCCGTTGCGATCGTTGACCCGTACTTGCAAAGGACCACTCTCCAATACGATTCCCAAAACCAAACTCTTAAAATCACTGAGCCGGCCGGACGTTTTCTCCTGATCAACTTTCAAAGGTTGTACGGCCTTACTTCCGACAGCTATATCGACGTCATTGCTTCGGTGCAGGCTTTTGCGGGCCCGAACAACCTCGTGGAAACTGTAACATACGGGTATGACCCGGAATACGCCCAAGGGATGGTGAACGTAAAGTTTTGGAACCTAACGCAGGTTCATTACGACGATAACACAACCGCCTCCTACACCTATTATCCCGCGGGCGACGCCACGAATAACAAGTGGAGTATGTGCCCTGGACGCGTCGAGAGCTGTCGCGATGTCCGCTTTGCCGGATCAATGAAGAATATCAAGTACGAATACATGAATCGCTCTCAGTCGGACACCTGGGGGCAGATTTCAGCGGAAAAAAACGTTACCACCAATCCATCTTTCGAAATTGCGTTATCCCGAATTGAGTACCCGGCTTATCAATCGGCGCAGATTACCTGGCGGACAGAACACCGGGCTGATGGCAAGACTCGAACCTTCCATTATGACACTGCCGAGCTCTCCGATTACACCGATTTCCAGAACCACATCTCTTACATCACCTACGCAGGCGCCGGCGACGGGATCAACTACTTGAAGTTTCTCAAGGATGCGCGGGGGAACACAACCACTCTCAAGAAGAATAACGAGACCGGCGCGCTTATCTCCGTCACTCATCCCCAAAATGCCGCTGGAGAGACCGCCTCAATCTTCTATGACTACTCCAATCATCAGTTTCCTTATTACCTGATCAGCAAGACGGACGAGCTCAACCATACGATCGTCTATGATCGCGATACCAAGAACCGCATCTGGAAGGTCCATTATCCCGATGACGGCGTCGAACAGTTCACCTACGACGAGAGCACTAACAACTTCGGCCAGGTGACGGAACACCTAATGACCAGCGGCGGGACCGAGCATTTTCGCTACGACACCCGCGGCCGAAAAACATTCTATTGGCCGCCGCCCACCGAGAGCGACCCGAACCCGGATCAACATAAGACCCAGTATTTGTATTACGAGAGCGGACCCAATACCGACCGGCTATACATGGTAATTGATCCGCGCGGGAACGCGACGGCATACGAATATAACCAGCGCGGCCAGGTCACGAAGGTGCAACATCAGGATGGCACCTTTACCCAGAGTGTTTACAACCCCGACGGCACGCTTGCCTGGACGGCAGACGAAAACCATCCCAACGCCGGGATGGGCGGGCACGAGGCGGAACGGACCAGCTTCATCTACGATGAATACAAACGCGTCATCAGTGTCACCAAACCGGGGGAGCTGGCCACCACGAATGACTACACGCCCCTGAGCGGTGGATTGAGCCCGCTTTCGCATACCACGTCATCGGTTTACCACACCACTCTGCCTTCACAGAAGGTCATCGAGTACGACTTCGACGGAAATTTCCGGCGCATCCGGACCACGCAGGCGCCGGGGACGAATGACGAAGCCACTACCACATCGACCTATGACGAGGTGGGCAACCTCAAAACCGTCACCGACCCGAACCATCAACCGGACGCGCCGCAGTCGCCGTTCAAGACAACGTACGATTATGACGAGCGCAACCGGGCGATCCGCGTGACCGACCCCCTCGGTCACAAGACTGAGACCGCTTACGATGTGGCTAACAACAAACTAAGCGTCACGCCCGATGACGGCCACAGGGTTCAATTCGTCGAGTACGACCCCATGAATCGACTCAAGGAACAGATCGATGAGCGCGGCAATCACCGTTCCATGGGCTACGACCATGCCGGCAACCTGACGATGCACAAGGATGAGAACCTTAACGTTTATTCCTACGAATACGATGAGCTAAATCGGAAGAAGAGGGCTACCTATCCCCCTGACAGCAGCGGCAACGTCAGCACCGAGCGCTGGACCTATGACGAGGCCGGGAACCTCAAGACCTATAAAAATCGTTCCGGCTTTACTCAGAGCTTCACATACGACGACCGGAACCGGCAGCAACGTTTCGAGTGGAGCGACGGCGTCACGCCATGGCAGGAGACGGACTATTACGATGCTTCGCAGGTCAAGGAAATCCGCACGGGCATCCCCGGCTCGGCCACAGCCCAAACGACCATCCACCAGACTTACTACGACGACAACCGTCCGAAGACGGAGGATGAATGGTGGAGCGGGACGACCCCGCTCAACGACAATAACACCCACCGCACCGTCACCTACGCCTACGACGATGATGGCAACCGGCAGGGCGTTTCTTATCCTAGCGGCGCGTCTTTCACCTACGATTACACCCAGCGCAATCAGCTCTGGCATATCTTTCCGGCCACCCCAGGCCCGCCGATTACAACCTCGGGTCCTGCGATCGTCACTTACACTTACGATAAGAGCGGCAATGCCACTCGCATCATCCGGGATAACGCAAATACTTCCACCGATCTCGCGTTCGACGACGCCAACCGGATCACCGGCATTACGCACAACCTCAACGGCACCACGCCGAGATTCGACTACGTCTACAATACCGTGAACAACCTCATAGCGGTGCGCCGGGACCAACAGCGCGGCGACTGGTTCGATTACGATGAGACCCGGGAAATCAAGACCTTCAAGCGCGACGGAACCTTCCAGAACTGGCCGATAGACGTTACCATTGCCAGCGAAAGCAACAACCTGGGGATCGCGTTCGATCCGTGTGGGAACCGCACCACTCTCACCAATAGCAATCCGGCCCTCGTCAACGCCACTTACACGGTCAATGGTTTAAACCAATACACCGGAATCACCGAGACCGGCGGCCCATCTCCCACCCCGACTGCGACACCGACGGCCACGCCTACCGCCACCCCGCCAACGGGCCCCACACCTACAGCAACCCCTACAGCAACGGCCACGGCGACTGCCACGGCCACCGCAACTCCAGCGCCAACCCCGACTGCGACCGCTACCGCTACCGCGACAGCAACCGCCACGCCCACGATCCCTCCGCTGGCCACTCCCACGGCGACAGCAACCGCCACGGCCACAGCTACTGCCACAGCGACCGCGACCCCTACCGCCACGCCAACGGCGACTCCGATGTCACAGGTCGATCAGGTTGAGTTCACCGAAAGCGGGGGTTATCCTCAGACGATCTGGGTAAGCATGGCCACGAACACGACCGGCGCGACCGTCTTTTATACCATCGGTACGGTCAATTTTCCGGCCCCGCCGACCCACAACGGGGCGACTCCGACCGGAGACACCCAGGTTTATAGTGGTCCAATAGGGGTGGGCAACGGGTCGCACCGCTATTTCCAGGCCCTGGCTTATCTGGATGGGATGATTGACTCGAACGTAACTTCGTACGAAGTGGACAACAGCGGCATGATCAACATGCCGCAGTCGATCGGGGAAACCGATCCTAACGCGCCCGCCTACGATCCGAACGGGAACCTGATCGCCAACAAAGGCTGGACTTACACTTACGACGCCCAGAGTCGGCTAAGAACGGCGAGCAATGGGACGACCAGCGCTGAGTTTTACTACGATGGAAAGAACCGCCAGATCGCGCGAAACATCAATAACGTGGTCCGCTTCAGCGCCTGGGATAACTGGGAGCTGCTCGAAGAGTATGCGTCCGGTCTGACGCCAGCTGCTTCTTATCTCCAGGGTGCGAACGGCGTGATCAAGTCGTGGGGAGCAAATGGAACTTTCTATTGGTACCAGGACAAACTCGGCAGCACCACTCACATTGCCGACGGCGGGGGCAACCTCTTGGAGAGCTATCGCTACGACCTGTATGGGACCCCAAGTTATTTCAACTCAACCTCTCAACCTATCAACTCCTCAACCTTCAACGTCACTGATCTCTATGCTGGCGAGCGCTGGATTCCAGAGCTGGGCCTCTATGACCTGCGAAACCGCTTTATGTCCCCCGAGCTTGGCCGCTTCCTCCAGGCTGACCCGATCGGGTTCAAAGGCGACGCGAGCAATCTCTACCGTTACTGCCACAACGATCCAGCGGATTACACTGACCCGATGGGGCTACTGTCGGATTACGTTTGGGATCGGCACATGTGGTGGCAAAGCGGTTCTCATTTGTCTTTTGACAATTGGGAGCAACTCCGCCACCCGGCCGGGATGGATGGCGGCGGCGGCGAGGGCGGAGGTAGTGCCACCGTTACCGGAATGCCCACACGGCAGGCAAACGAAGCACCTAAGTCGGACACGCCAACCAGCGATACCACAAAGTCAATGACGATGACAATTGCCACCGACCCCGCAACCGGGAACCAAAAATTTGAGGATGACGGGTATTACAGAATCTTTTCTGTTCAACTCACCCAACCCAATGGAAAGGCGCAGGACGGACGGGGCTGGTATGCTCAGGAAGAAATAAAGGTCAGGGTGAACCAGTGTTCCGGCAGCTCGGAGTGCCAAGATGGAAAGTTTAAGGTGGAGACCACCAACGGAAGAAAATTGTATGAACTACCGCGTAGCGGCCAAGCCAGAGACAGAGTGGGGAACGGTTACCACCCTTCGCCGGGCATGACAGGAACTGTTATTAAAGATCAACCATGGTGGCTCCAGCATGGGACCGAAAACAAGTACTTCCTTCCAGGCGTGTTAAGGCAAACGACGACGGTCAAAGATGGAAAATCCTATAACAGTATCGCTCCAACTTCTGAACCATGGTAGGGTACAACATGAAGCGTCAATACTCTTATCTCCTCGCGCTGATGTTCATTGTCGACTCGCAAGTCGCGATCGGCGAGAGCCCACGAACAAGGCAGGATGAGTCGCGAGCATCCAGTCAGTCCAGCGAAGACATCCGAGAGAAGAAGCTTCTGAATTTTCTTAAATCTGCTGATCCGTCTCGAGTGAGCTATCTCCTGGCAGAGAGCAAGAAAGTGACGATCTGGCGAGGAAAAGCGGGACAGCTTAGAGTACTTGTGGGCGATGTAAGCGCCGAACTGCTGACCACAAAGATCAATCTGGTTTCTTTTAAGACTATCGAAAGATATAATGCCATTGATGCAATCAATGCGATCACGCGGACGAAAGAGATCCAAGCTAAACTGGGCGAACTCGGCTTGCGACAGCCGGCAACAATCTTGCCTTCATACATTCAAATGCCCGATCCCGATCGCCCCCTCCCTCATTTGCCGGCGGCGATTAAGAACGTGACAATGGAAGAGGCGCTGGATCAGGTAGCGGAGACATTCGATTGCGTCATTATCTACGCCGGGTGGACGGGAGATGGCAAGCGTTGGTTTAGCGTGGACTATGCAGAAGGCGAAAACTTTGACGGCCTCGGCCGAAAGAAGAAAGGGAGATAAGGGCCTGACCAATGCGGCCAACGGAACAAGCAACGCCCAGCTTTGCTACGGGGAGCAGTAGGGTCAGTCTTGGAATCTCGGCAATATTGTTGACGGGTTCCACCGCGAGTGCCGTTCAAACAAACTTCTCGCCGGCCAGCCAGCGACGAACACGAAAGATATGAGCGGGCTGGATGGCAGGGTTGAGCTCGATGTAATTCCGTTCGCCGCGCCAGAGGTAGCGGGCGTCGGTCAGGAGATCGTGGACCTGGTAAACGTCCGAATCCATCGGGCCGAATTCGGAGAGCGGGATGTAAACGTAGGAGTTCTGCGACCGGACGGGATCGAGATTAACGACGACGAGGATGATGTTGTCGCGCGCCTCGGTCATCTTGGCGTAACAAAGGATCGCGGGATTATCGGCGCGGTAGAAACGGAGGTTATCGTAAAAATGCAGGGCGCGGTTTTCTTTCCGGATCCGGTTCACCTGCGCGATCCAGGCCTTGATGTTCCCAGGCGCGTCCCAATCGCGTTCCTTGAATTGGTACTTTTCCGAATCGAGGTATTCCTCGCGACCGGGCACGGCGGGGTTCTCGCATAACTCGAAACCGCTGTAGATCCCGTAGACGCTGGAGAGCGTCGCGGCCAGGACCGACCGGATCATGAACATCGGCCGGCCGCCTTCCTGTAAATGAAACGGCAGGATGTCCGGCGTGTTTGTGAAAAGATTGCCGCGAAAATATTCGCGCATGTCGGTCTGGGTCAGCTCGGTGAAATACTCGGTCAGCTCAGCCTTGGCCGTGCGCCAGGTGAAATAGGTATAGCTCTGGTTGAACCCGGCCTTAGCCAGCGCCTTCATCATCTTTGGTTTGGTGAAGGCTTCCGACAAGAAGATCGTGTCCGGATATTGGGCGCGGACACCGCTGATAAGAAATTCCCAGAACGCGACCGGCTTGGTGTGCGGATTGTCCACCCGGAAAATGCGGACCCCGCGCTCGGCCCAGAAGAGAATGATGCTTTTCATCTCTTCCCAGAGCGCCCGCCAATTCTCGCAACGGAAATTCAGCGGATAAATGTCTTCGTATTTCTTCGGCGGATTCTCCGCGTATTTGATCGTGCCATCAGGGCGCTTGTAGAACCATTCCGGATGTTCCCGGACATAGGGGTGGTCCGGCGAACAATTGATGGCGAAATCGAGCGCGATCTCCATCCCGCGGCTCCGGATTTCGTTATCGAGCCAGGCGAAATCCTCGAAACTGCCGAGCGCCGGTTCGATCGCCTTGTGCCCGCCCCATTCGCTCCCAATCGCGTACGGCACGCCGGGTTCGCCGGGCTCGCAGGTGACGGAATTGTTGCGGCCTTTGCGATTCGTGTTCCCGATGGGATGGATCGGCGGAAAATAGATCACGTCGAATCCCATCGCCTTCGCGTCATCCACGCGGGGCAGGCACTCGCGAAAGGTCGAGCCGCGATCGGGCAGGCCTTCGGCGGAGCGGGGAAAAAATTCATACCAGGCGGCAGTGCGCGCTTCCTTTCGGTCCACCCCCACGCGCGGCGCCGGGCCGTACTGGGTGGAGCTCGCGCGGTCGGGATACGTAGCCATCAGCACTTCCAGCTCACCGGAATGCGCGATCTCGTTTACTTCGGCGGGCGCGGCCGCCCGCATCGTGATCGCCAGATCGCGCAACCGATCGGCGTCAGCAAAATTCGCCGCGCGCGCCGCCGCGTCATCGAGCAAGGCCGCGCCCTCCAGGATCTCGCTGGAGAGATTCGCGATGCCCGCTTCGAACTTCGCCGCAAACTCGTGTTGCCAGCCGCGGAACAGATCGGTCCAGGCTTCGACCGTGTATTCGTAGATCGCGTTTTCGTAGAGGGTGCAGACGCCGCGCCAGCGATCGTTATCGACGTGTGCCATCGGGGTTTCGTGCCAGGCCGTCTCGCCGAGTTTTCTCCATTTCAACGCAGCCGCGACGACATCGTGGCCATCCTTGAAAACATCCGCCTCGACCGCGAGATCGTCGCCGACCACACGTTTGACCATGTAGCGCCCGCCATCCACGAGCGGCTGCAAATTCTCAATGACGGCGGTGGGAAAAGCCCGAAGCATGGGGCCATCAATCAACTGAGATTCGCCCCCGGCGAAAGCGGAATTGTGGGCGAATATGGGCCGATTCCATAAGCGACTCCCGGCGATGTAGGGCCGGGTGTCCTCACCCGCGGGAGCTCTAGCCTACGCAGTTGCGGGTGGGACGCCCGCCGCTACATCAGGTAAATCAGACCGCGAAATAAAAGGCGCACTCGTAGAGTCCCGATGTCCGGGTCTCTTCGCGGCGCACTTCCGTCCCGAGCACGCCTTCAACCATGTCTTTCTCGAGGCGGCCGATGATCGGGTATTGATCGAGCAAATTCAAAATGGGCGAATGGCATTCGAGAATCTGCGGGCCGCCTTCTTTTTCATCCGCCACATACTGCGACATGTAACCTTCTTTCTCGCGCTGGGCGGCGAGCCATTTCGCGCGCTCGAGGACCGTGTCGCCCTTGACCTTCGCTTTGAGGCCGACCGTTTTTCGTTCGAAGACATTGAAGAGCATTTTCTCCGGGCCATTGGGTCCGTGCACTTCCTTGATCGACTTCAGCAGCTCGAGGGTGAAGTCGTTGCTATCGCACGGGAAAAGATCGTGGGTGCGGCGGGTGAGGCGATAGACCATCTCGGGCCGGCCCATTTTTTGCGGGCGCCGCCAGGTGTCGAGGTAACCGTCGCGCTCGAGGGTGAGGCAATGCTGCTTGATGCCCATGTAGCTCATCTTCATGCGCGCGACGAGCTCGTTAACGGACAAGCCTTTGGTGCGCTTGAGCGTGTTAAGAATTTCGAGCCGCTGGGTGCGGCCGATTTCGGCAAGTAATTGTTGGTTCACTGCGGGGCTCCTCGGTAGATGCGGGCAGAGATTACCCGCGCTCACCTTGGAAAGGCAATACTAAACTTACGCAAGATTCAGGAGCAACGGAAATTACGGTTCCGGCGTGAGCCGGCGGCCGGAAACCGGGTCAAAAAGATACGTTTTCCCGAGCTCAATCTCGAACTGGAACCGGTGGCCGGCTTCCTCCCGACCGGCCCAGCGAGGGCTCCGGCAGATCAGGGCGTGCGCCCCGGTCCGAAGATAAAGGTCTGTCTCCGCGCCTCTTGGTTCGGCCCGCTCGACCAGGGCCCGGAAGGCATTTGTGGAACGATTTGCTTCTTCCGCGATCTCGACAGCCTGGGGACGGAATCCGAGCAGAATCGGGGCGCTGACGAGCTCTTTCGCACCGGCAAAACGCGAAGCGGGCCAACGGACGGCGATTGTTCCATCGCCCGCTTCAGAAAAAGCAACGGCATCGCGCTCCTGTTTCAGGATTCCGTGAATCAGATTCATCGGCGGATCGCCAAAGAACTTCGCCACAAATAAGTTTGCGGGTTCGTCGAAGATCGTTTGCGCATCAGCATCCTGCTGCACGACACCGTCCTCGAGAACGATGGTGCGCGCTCCCAACGCCAACGCTTCCGCCGGATCGCTCGTAGAGTAAAGGATCGTCGATGAAGACCGTAAGCGCAGCTCGGCGATCGCCGCGCGCCCACGACTCGCAGCGGCCGGCTCGAGATCCGCGAATGGGTCGTCAAAGAGATACACCTTCGGCTGGCGCACCATTGCGCGACCGAGGCCCATGAGTCGTCGCTGCTCGGGGGAAAGCGATTGCGGCTTCGCGGACAATTGGTCCTGCAAGCCGAGCGTTTCGGCAACGGCCGCGATGCGTTTCCTGATTTCAGCGGTCGCAAATTTCCGGTGCTCCAACCCAATCGCCAGATTTTCGGAGACCGTCATCGCCGGGTACGGCGTGTAATCATGCAAGAGCAAAGCAACGTCCCGGTTTTTCGGCAGAACATCGTTCATGCGCCGCTCGTCGAGAAGAATGTCACCCTGCGAAACATCCGCCAGGCCGGCCATCAACCGAACGATCGCGGAACTGCCACAACCTGGAGGACCCGCGAGGACGACGAATTCCCGGTCGTGGATCGTGAGATCGAGGCCGCCGATGTTCTTAAGCGTGACAGCGGCCATAACTCAAACGAACGGCAAGGGCGCGACCTGAACTGGAATTCCTGCGGCAAGCAGACGCGTCCCCGTCTCGTTGGACCCACGCTTTACGTAGCCGAGCGCGATCTCGCGTCCGAGGCGAGCGCTGCTGGTTGCGCTCGTGATCCAGCCGACGTCCTTGCCCGGATCGGTCTCGCTCGTCAGCCGCATTTCTGCCGCCAACGGTGCGCCGGAAAGCGACACAATACCGCAAAGACGTTTGTTCGTTTGCCCCGACATCTTCATCCGCGAAATGACTTCCTGCCCGATGTAGCATCCTTTTTCGTAATCGATCGAGCTCGCTTCCAGGTTCGCCTCGACTGGGATGATTTCATTTGTCAGCTCGCGGCCCCAGCGCGGAACGCCCCGTTCGATTCGAAGGGTTTCCGCGCAAACGTCATCGCAAAAATCAAAGCGCTCGGAAAATAGGCTCTGAAGTTCGGCGGCCGGGGCACGCTCGCACCAAAAATCCCAGCCCGGCGAGCCAAAACGTTCTGAGGCCACCGTTCTCGCCGGGGTCGCTCCCGCGGGCGGCGTCTCGCCCAGGAAATGAAGAACCGAGAATTCGTCGGACACATCCTCGAGCTGGACGTCGTCTGCGATGATGTAGCGCTCGAGCCGGGCGGGAAGGTCTTCCCGCAAATCGCCGTCAGCGTCCAGCCGGAAAGCGCCGTTGTTGTCCATCGAAACAAAAACGTGCGCGCTCAGTTTTCCCTTCGCGTTCAGGATCGATGCCTGAATCGCCGAAGTCGCCGCCGCTTTCCGAAGATCGTTCGTGATCTGACCGTTGAGAAAACGAAAAGAGTCCGCGCCGGCCACTCGCAATTTCACCCGTGCCGACAAATCAAAAAAACGCGTTTGCTCCGAACTGAAAGCTGGCGTCATCGGCGACGCGGCGGATGAACTCAATCGTCGGTCCGCCGGCGCCAGAACCCGCCCCAGAGTCCGCGCGGCTCCTCGCCTTCTCCTTCCTTCAACGGCACTGGGAAGGTCAGCACGGTTTCTTCTTTCGGCTTCGGCTCCGTCGCAGCGACAGGCTGGGTCGCGGCAGAAATCGCCGGCGCGGGTTCGTTCGGGGCCGCCGGCACAGTAGTATGGCCGCCGACTTCCGTTGCCGTTTCGGGTTCCGCTTCCACGGTCGCAGGCGCCGGCACCACTTCCCCCATCGACTTCGCCTCTGACGGCACCTCGGCGGAAGTCTCGACCGCCACCGGAACTTTTTCGGGTTGCTCGGTCTTCCCTTCGTCGATTCCGGCGAGGCGCGGCTGGTCCTCTTCCCCATTTGCTGCCGCCCCGAGCGGACCGCCCGCGGGAAAATATTGGCGAAAGAGCGACGAATAATCCGCATCCCCGCGCCCCTGTCGCATCTCCTCGGTCAGGCCGTGCCGGGACGCATCCGTCGCACCAAATTCGATCCCGAAGGCGCGGGCGAGCCGGGTCGCGATGACGACATCCTTCAACATGTGCTTCACCGAAAAATGCGGCTCGAAATTTCCTTCCATCATCATCGGCAGTTTCATTTCGAGCGTAGCGGAATTGCTCCCGTTGTTTCGCATCGCCGCCGCAAATTTTTCCGGAGAGAGGCCCGATTTCGAAACCAGCGCCAGGGCTTCCGCCGCGCCTTGCACGCTCGCGGCCGTGATCATGTTCGTGGCCACCTTGATCGTGGTGGCATCGCCCACCTTACCGATATCGATGATTTCCTTGCTGCTCGCTTCCAGGATCGGTCGCGCCTGGCGCAGCGCGGCTTCATCGCCGCCGACGTAATAAACCAGCTCGCCTTTTTCCGCCGCGTTCTTGCTTCCGGTGAAAGGGCAATCGAGCAGTTGCCCGCCGCGGCGCTCCACGATTTCCGCCGCCGCCCGCATCGTATCAGGCGAGACCGTGCAATGCGCCATCACGATGTGGTGCGCGGTCAGGTTCGGCGTCATCCGCTGCACCATCTGGAGCAGCGCGTCATCGTCTGAAACGAAAATCTGGATGTAATCGCAGAGCTCGGCGACTTCCGCGGGCGAGCCGACGAAATTCGGCACCGGCCGCGGCGTCCGGTTCCAAACGAAGACATGGAACCCGCCTTCCCGCAGGTTCTCCACGACCCGCTGGCCAATGATGCCCAGGCCCAGCACTCCAACATTTTTCCGCGTCCTACTCGCCATTTTTTAAATCGTTTCTCGGGGATGCCCCGGCATTTACCGGGCGACCGCTGAAAATCACGGCAAACCAGCGGCGACGCAATGCCGAAATTTGCTAGAGGCCACCATTTCGAACCCCAAGCGTTCGCATCATACTTCAGCGATGCGTCAGTTTTCCTCTCCTTAAGGGAGAGGAAAGAAAACACTGCGTCTGCGCTGCTGGTGAATTACTCACACAGCTATTCGGAACGGCTGAGATTTCCAGTGAACTGGGTGATCAGGTGAGCCCGCCGCTTATTCGCAAGCGCCAGGGAAATTTCCGATCGCGCTTCTTCAAAGGTCAGGAATCGCGCGTCCCTGATCTCAGTGACCTGCGCGATATGGAAGCCGAGATGAGAACGAAATGGCTTGCTGGTTTCGCCGACACGTAACTTCTTGATCTCGGCGATGAACTCCGGAGGTGTGCGCGTTTCGGAAAAATAGCCGAGATCGCCGCCGCGCGGTTTGCTCGCTTCATCCTCGGAAGCTGCGGTCGCCAGAGCGGAAAGCGTTTCGCCCTTGCTCAATCGCGTCGCGAACGTCGCAATGGCCCGTTCCTTTTCTTCAAAAAGTTCCCGCGGCGTCTCCGCATGCGCGGCGAGGAAAAGATGGGAAGCGCGGAAACGGACCGGTTGCACAAAAAGATCGCGATGGGCTTCATAAAATTCCCGGCACTCCCGCTCGGTGACCGGAGTCGCTGGTCGGACTTGTTTTTCGAGCCAGGCAAGGCCACGGAGCTGATTCGTCACCTTGTCGCGAAGAGCCGAGATGAAAAGGCCGTTGATGCGAAGCGCTTTCCGAAACGTCTTGTCATCCCCGAATTGCGCCTCGAGCAAGGCAACCTCGCGATCGACCGCGGCTGGGGCCACCGTCTCGTTCCCAGCCACGCGCCTGAGATTTTCCAGGACGACCAGCTCCGCCGCGCCCGGCTCGTCCTCGCCAAGATCTGTTTCGTAAATTCCTTTGCCGTGCGCAAGGGCAACGAGCCGCCCCCGGCCAGCGAGCCGGCCGGCGAGATCGCGAAACGCAGCCGACCGAGAAAGCACTTCGCTCACAGCCAGGCCGAGCAGGAGCGCCACCATCATCACGAGAGCCAGGCGCAATCTCTGGTTCATTTGAAGGCGAGCTCCGCGAGGTAATAGGCGGCGACCGCGCCGGTGATGCGCAAACTTTCCGCGCTCAATTTATCGATCGTGTCGTCCGGCGTATGCCAGGGCGGATACTCGAAGTCGATCAGGTCGATGACCGGGATACCGATCTCGTTCAAGGGCGTGTGATCGTCGGTGATGTCGCGATCGAAGTAAGTGAAATGCTTGCGCAATTTCAGGGCGTCGGCTGCCGCAAAAATACCGCTCGTTAGGTCGGGCGGTGAATCGGGCGGCAAGGTAATCGTGAGCGATCTGTCGCCCACCATGTCGAACAAAATGCCGCCGCGAAAGAGTTTCGCCTTGTCCTGGGCGACCAGCTGTTTCGCAAAATAGCGGCTGCCGAACAATCCATCGGTCTCGGTGAAATTTTCGTAAGCTTCTTCCCCGTCGAAAAAGACCAGCTTCACTTTGCTCGCGAGCTCCGGACGCTCGGCCAGCACGCGCGCCAGTTCCAGGAGCACGCCGGTGCTCGAGCCGGCGTCGTTCGCGCCGACGAAGCGCGCGTTGTCGAAAGTTTTCGTGTCGTAATGCGAGCAGGCGAGAAACGACGGAGCGCCCTGGGCGCCGAATGTTGCGAGCAGGTTCACGAACTGCATTTTCCCGCGTGGCGTGTGGTCGGAGAAACTCTGTCGTTCCACTTTCCATCCGGCGCTTTCTAGCTGCTTAATCAAATACGCTCTGGTCTTTTCGATCGCTTCGGTGCCGGGCGGCCGCGGACCGAGATCGACCATCGCCTGGACATGGGCGAGCGCTTTATCGCCGGAAAAATCTTCCCATATTTTTCTCTGATCGCTGCGCGATTCGGTATTCGCATGATCGCACGCCGCCAGCAGACTGAGCGCGAGAATCGCAAAGGTGGATCGCGCGCTCCGCGCGCGATGACGAAGAAATCCCGGCTTCGCCGGCATTATTTTGACATCGAGCGACGGAGCGCTCGATCCACCTCCCTTACAACTCCGCCGCCGGCAATCCAAGGGCATTGAGGACGCGCTGAAGATCGTCGTTGCCATAATATTCAATCTCAATCCGGCCCCGTTTTTCGCCGTGGTGCACCATCACCCGGGTGCCCAGATGTTCCTGCAACCGATTCTGCAACTCATCGATTGTCGCCGAGGTGGCCACTGTCTGCCGCCGGCGGCGCGGACGCGTCCCGCCGAGCTGGCGGGCGACGAGACGTTCGGTCGCGCGAACGGTCGCGCTCCGGCGCAGGATCGTTTCCGCTACGGCGCGCTGTTCCTCCGGTTCCTTCAATGCCAACAGCACCTTGGCGTGTCCGACGGAGAGCAATCCTTGCGTGAGCCAGGTTTGCACCTGCTCATGAAGATCGAGCAGGCGCACCGAGTTCGCCACGGCGGCACGGCTTCGCCCGACTTTTTGCGCGATGTCTTCCTGGCGCATCCCGAATTCATTCGAGAGACGCGCATAGGCCTGCGCCTCCTCGATCGGGTTGAGGTCTGCGCGTTGCAGATTCTCGATCAACGAAAGCTCGAGGACTTCAAGATCGGTCGCGACCCGGGTGATGACGGGCACCTGCGTCAATCCCGCTTCCTGGGCCGCGCGCCAGCGGCGTTCGCCCGCGATCAATTCGTGTTTACCGGCGACGCTCCGCACCACCAGCGGCTGAATGATTCCGTGCTGGCGAATCGATTCGACCAGTTCGGCGAGCGCGTCACGCGCAAAATCTTTTCGCGGCTGCAACGGGCTCGGCACGATCCGGGAGAGATCGACTTGCTGGATTTTTTCGCCCCGCTCGGCTTCGAGACGGATCGGGGCGGACCGCGCGCTGATCAACGCGCTAAGACCTTTGCCGAGAGCCGACTTTGCCATCAACAGCAGGTTATCGGTTCACCTTCGCGGACGCAAACAGCAACCAATTTTGCCAATCTCAATCACCGCCAGTAGCGTGCGCTGATGTCGTCAGAACCGACTGTCTTCACGCTCGGCCATTCCCCCGATCCCGATGACGCCTTCATGTTTTACGCGATGGCGAAAAACAAAATCGACCTGCGCGGTTATCGCTTCGAGCATCGGCTCGAGGACATCCAGACCTTGAACGAGCGCGCCACCCGCGGCGAGCTGCATATCTCGGCGATCTCGATTCACGCGTTTGCCTACGTGAGCGATCGTTACGCGCTCCTGCCGTGCGGCGCGAGCATGGGCGATGGCTACGGGCCGATGGTCGTGGTGCCGGGCGATGCGAAATTCGACGCGACCTCCGACGACCAAATCCGCGCCTGGCTTAGCGGCCGCAAAATTGCGATTCCCGGTCGGATGACGAGCGCCTATCTCGCGCTCCAACTTTATCTGGGGGACTTCGATCATGTCGTCGTGCCCTTCGATCAAATCTTCGATACCATGAAAGCCGGGAAGGCCGACGCCGGCCTCATCATTCACGAGGGCCAGCTCACTTATGCTCGTTCCGGGTTCAGGAAAGTGATCGATCTCGGTGAATGGTGGAAGCGCGTGACCGATTTGCCGTTGCCGCTCGGGGGGAATGTCTTGCGCAAAGACATCCCGGCGCCGGTGCAGCGCGATCTGCTCGCGATCATGCGCGAAAGCATCGATTACGGCCTGGCTCATCGCGACGAGGCGGTGCGCCACTCCATGCCTTACGCGCGCGACATGGACGCAAAGCTCGCCGGCAAATTCATCGGGATGTACGTGAACGATTTTACCCGCGATTACGGCGAGGCGGGACGCAATGCGATCCGGGAATTCCTCCACGCGGCGAGTCAGCGCGGCTACATCGACAAAGAGCCGACGGTGGAATTTGTGGAGTAACCCGAGCACCGAAGCACCAAATCCCAAGCTCCAAGCTCCAGAGAAACATCAAGCTCCAACTTCAAAAGGCCGAATATGAAGCGGCGTTGGAGCTTGGAATTTGGAGCTTCCCTGGTGCTTGGAGCTTGGTGTTTGGAATTTCGCGCCAGAGCGCGATCCCCTACTTCTTCGGCTTCGACGCCGGCTTGCCGGCTTCTTTGGCGAAGGTCTTCACGCGCTCGAATTCCTTCTGGAATCCGCTCGCGAAATCGTGGGTGCCGTATTCGAAGAGAACCACGAAACAAAAGGTGAAAAAGACGAAAAGGACGAGCCAGAAAAGCCCGCGAAGCAGCGACATAAACCGATGGTAACTTACTCGCTCTCGCAGGTCAACGGGCACGCCGGGTGGAAGCGAAGTTCCGGTTTGAACCGCCGGGTGAAGCTGCCATCCTTTCCCAGCCATGCGGGTGCCTCTGCTCGACCTTAGCCAACAATACGCAGCCCTGGCGGAACCGATTCGGGCGCAGGTCGAGGAAGTTCTCTCGACCCGAAATTTTATTCTCGGGCCGAAAGTCGAGGCGTTTGAGGCGGCGATCGCTGATTATTGCGGCTCGCCCCACGCAATTGGCGTTTCTTCGGGCACTGACGCGCTGCTCGCGGTTTTCATGGCAATGGGCCTCGGGCCCGGCGACGCCGTGGTGACCAGCGCTTATTCCTTCTTTGCCACCGGCGGCTGCATCGCGCGCGTCGGCGCCACGCCGGTTTTCATCGACATCGATCCGGTAACTTACAACTTCTCGACGACGGCACTGACACGATACCTGGCGGAATCGTGCCGGCGGGATAACGACGGTTCGCTGCTCACTCCAAAAGGTGACAAGGTGCGCGCGATCGTGCCCGTCCATCTTTACGGTCTGTGTTGCGAGATGGAGCCGGTCCTGGAAATCGCCGCGCGCTTTGGGCTCCAAGTGATCGAGGACGCCGCCCAGGCGCTGGGAGCGGAATATCAACTCCGCGGAACGATCGCGAAGGCTGGCACGATGGGTAACGCCGGCACGTTTAGCTTTTACCCGTCGAAGAATCTCGGCGCCGCGGGCGACGCGGGGATGATTGTCTGCCAGGACGAAGCGTTTGCGAACCGCGTGCGCCATTGCCGCCAGCACGGGATGGAACCGCGCTACTACCATCATTTCATTGGTGGCAATTTCCGGCTCGACGAAATCCAGGCCGCGATTCTCGGCGTGAAACTGCCGCACCTGGATGAATGGTCCGCGGCGCGGCGCGGTGTGGCTGACCGTTACCGCGAGGAATTCAATCGTCTCGGGCTGACCGATCGAATCACGCTTCCGGCCGAGCCTTACCGCAAGTGCGGCCTAACGAATCATCACATCTATCACCAATACGTGATCCGCACGACGAACCGCGACGCGCTCCGCGAACATCTCGCGCGCAAGGAAATCGGAACCGCGATCTATTATCCGCTGGCGTTGCACGAACAGGAATGTTTTCGCTATCTCAGCCATCGGGCCGGCGATTTCCCCGAATCCGAACGTGCCGCCCGCGAGACTCTCGCCTTGCCGATGTATCCGGAGTTATCGCGCGAAGCCCAGCGCTACGTCGTCGAATCGATCGCTGAATTCTTCGCGTAGCTGATTCCGTGATCTGGGCAGCGCACGCGCCTCGCGTGCTGATGCCGGCGCCCTCGCCGGCATGAACTTCCCTCAAGAAAAGAAAAGTGCGTTTTGGCGAGGGCGCCAAAACCAGCACGCGAGGCGCGTGCGCTCCCCAAATCACTTGCGACGCGGTGCACCCGAGCCTATATCAACGCTCGCCGTTTCCCCGGCAAAAACGGGTAGGTACCGAAGTGGCCAAACGGGGCGGACTGTAAATCCGCTGGCTTACGCCTTCACTGGTTCGAATCCAGTCCTGCCCAATTCTTACCGCTTCTTTTTCGAGCCGCCGCGCTTCTTGCCGCGCGCTGATTTGCCGCCGCTCCGCTTCTTCGAACCGCCTGATTTCTTCCCGCGGCTCTTGCTTTTAGTAGACTTGCGGGCGCTCGATTTCTTCCCGCGAGCTTTGCCGGTACGGCCCTTGGCCTTGCCTCGTGCCCGCGAAGCGGACGACTTCGATTTCTTCCCACCCTTTTTCACGGTGCGCTTCGGGGCGGCCTTTTTGCCGCGCCTTTTCGCAGCGGCACGCGCTGGCTTCTTAGCTTTTGTCGCGACCTTCTTCACGGCCTTCTTTGCCGTGGGCGCAGCGGAACGTTGAGAAGCTGAGCGTCCGACGACCGCGCCGATCACCCCGCCTACCACCGCGCCCACTGGCCCGGCGATGCTGCCGAGAACAGCCCCGGTTGCCGCTCCGGCCGCTTCTTTGGAGATCGGTGGAATCTGGATGTTCTCGGACGATGAACCGGAACTCTCACTGGATTGTTGATTTTCTTCTTCAGCCATAAACGTTCGCTCCTTTGGGCAGTGGTTGTTTGATTCTATTTCGCATCCGGCGGCACGGTTAGCCGCACGCGCCCGCAATTAATCCGAATCAGGCAGGCGCCACTTCTCCGCTGAACGGAGGCAAGAGGACGTTTTCGCGTTCCACCCAGGCGCCGCGGCTAAGAAAAAAATCGCGCAGCTCGCGAGTGTAGAACTCCTTGTTCTTCCCAGGATTGAGCCCCAGAAAAATCCGGCCACCGGGATTAAGGTGGCGTTTCAGGTCGTCGAGGAAAAATGTCCATTCGGATGGGCCCCACCACCAATCACGTTTGCTATCGCGGTTGAAATCGATCGAGAAAGCGGTGACGAAATCGAACTTGCGACCGAGATCGGGCAGCGGTTCAAACGGCTGGATCGCCCAGATGCGGCGCTCGACGTGAAACAGCTCCAGTAACTGGGTAAAGAGCGGGAACTCATCGATATCCAAGCCCAGGCAGGTGTGCCCGAGCTGCTGGAGGACGAAAAGGAAAAAACCGCCGCCGCAGCCGAGGTCGAGGACCGACTTCGGCCCGCAGCGGTGCAGGTTCAGATCCTGCGCACGAACAATGTTCAGCCGCAGCCACCGCCGGACATCGGCGTATTTCGCATAGTGCTCATTCGACGACGCATACTGCGCCTGGATCGCAGCCAGTTTCGCCTGGTCGATCCGGGCATAGATCGGCTCGAGCGGGACCGGACGAATCATTCGCTCGGCTCTGCGCCAGGCCCGCCGATACATCAGCGGCTGCGCGAGCTTCGCGATCTTATGGGTAAACTTCATCCGAAGGACGGACCGCAATTAGCGATCGCGCCCTGCCAGAATCAAGTGCGCTGAGGCGCTGCTGCTAACGAACGCTCTGCGTTAGCGGCCGCGCCGCTGGTTTCCGCCGCCATCGCGACGTCCACCACCGTAGCCACCACCGCCACCACCGTAGCCACCACCACCACCACCACCGTATCCGCCGCCACCGCCGCCATAGCCGCCGCCACTGCGACCGCCACCCGGCGGACGCGGTTCGCGCGGACGCGCTTCGTTGACGGTCAACGGCCGGCCTTCGACGGTCTTGCCGTTGAACTCGGTGATTGCCTTCGCCGCATCCGCTTCGCTCGTCATCGTGACAAAGGCGAAGCCGCGCGATTTACCGGTGAACTTGTCCTGCATCAACGTGACTTCCTGGACAGGGCCCACGCCCGCGAACATGTCCTGGAGATCGGTCTCGGTGGTGTTGAAGGAAAGATTTCCTACGTATAATTTAGTGCCCATCTGAGTTAACTGAGGAAAACGCCGCTTGGCCACTGTTCCCGCTCATCGGATTTCAAATCGCCACTGAAAAACTCAACTGACAATCTACCAACGCACCGAGCTTCCGTTTTCTTTTCGGCGTGATTACTAGAGGCTTTTGCCAGCGAAAGCAACTAGAATCCGGGGCGGTTTGCCCCTCCTGAAAATGCCCGATTTTTCCTCTTCATCCCGGCCTCCAAACGGGGCTCGTGTGGCCGTGGTAGCAGCCGGGATTGTCAGCCCGCTGGGGTTCGGGTTGGAGGAAACGCTGGGGGCGCTCCGGGAAGCGAAAGATTGCGTGTCGAATGTGACCGCGTTTCCAGTCGATCGCTGTCGTTGCCAGACCGCCGGCCAGGTCGCGAACGAGCCCCTGGCGGAAGCGAACCGATATCAGCGGCATCCGGAACGGCTCCATCGGGTCGCGCGGATGATGATCCTGGCGCTGAAAGAAGCCTTGGAACAGGCCGGTGATTCCCAGCCGGAGCTGACGGTGGTGGGCACAACCAGCGGCGGCATGACTTTTGGCGAACAGTATTACCGCGATCTGAAAGCCGGCCGGCGACCTTCACGCCAGGCGCCATCACTGATCGCGAACTACACGCCGCAGAAACCTGTCATGGACGCGCAGGAAGCGTTCGGCATCGGCGCACCGTGCCAGGTCATCGCGAATGCCTGCGCTTCGGGAACGAACGCAATTGGCCACGCCTTTAACTGCGTGCGCTCCGGCCGCTATCAGCGCGTCCTCACCGGCGGCTACGACGCGATCTCGGAGCTGGTCTTCGTGGGTTTCGATTCGCTCCAGGCATCGACGCCCGATCGTTGCCGGCCGTTCGACAGCGAGCGGAGCGGGATGGTTCTCGGGGAAGGCGCGGCGGTTCTCGCGCTGGAGAATCTGGAGTCGGCGCGGAAACGCGGTGCGACCATCCTGGCGGAAATAATTGGCTACGGAATTTCGACCGACAACTTTCACCTGACGCAACCCGATCCTTCCGGCAGTGGAGCGCGCCGGGCCATGGAAGCGGCGTTGCAAAGCGCTGGAATTTCGCCCGGCGAGATCGATTACATCAACGCCCACGGGACCGCGACGCTTTTCAATGACGCGGCCGAAGGCAAGGCGATCGCTGAGTTGTTCGACGGCGTCCCGGTCAGCTCCACGAAAGGAATGATGGGCCACTCGTTAGGCGCAGCCGGCGCGATCGAGGCCGCCATCAGCATTCTCGCCCTGCGAAACCAGTTGCTGCCACCGAATATAAACTTTCGCCACGGCGACGCCGGCCTCGACCTGAACATCGTCGCGAATTCTTCCCGAGCCGGTGAAGTGCGCACTGTCCTTTCCAATTCATTCGGGTTCGGCGGCACCAATGCGTCCATCATCCTGCGGTCCGTCGCCGCATGAGCGTGCAGATCGCGGGCATGGGCTGGGTCACGCCGCTCGGGAGCGGTGTCGAGGAAGTATGGAATCGCTTGCTGAACGGCGAGAGCGCGAGCGCCGAATCGCTTTCCAGCCCACTCGGCCGCGACTATCCGGTCTTCCGCGTTCCCGCATCGGCCACAGCCAGGGCGCCAGCCCATCCGCGACTCCGCCGTTCCAGCGCCATCTCACGTTTTGCCGTTGTCGCTGGCCTCGAAGCTTTGGAGAGCGCCGGCGTAAAGCTCAATCCTGAAATCGCACAGCGCACCGCGCTCGTCTTCGCGGTCTCGAACGGCGGCGTGATCTACACGAAACGGTTCTATCACGAGATCGTCGAGTCGGGTGTGCAAGCCGCCAGTCCGCTTCTTTTTCCAGAGACAGTATTCAACGCGCCCGCCAGTCATCTGGCTGCGATCCTCGGCATCACCGGCGCGACTTACACGCTCGTCGGCGACGGCGCGGTCGGAGCGCTCGCTCTGAAAATGGCGGAAGACTTAATGGCAAGTGACACGCTCGATCACTGCCTCGTCGTCGGCGCTGAGGAAGCCGACTGGTTATTGTGCGACGCATATCGCAAATGGCGCCTGCTTCGTTCCGCGCCGCCGGTCGAACCATTCCAACAGCCGCCACGCGGAATGATCGTCAGCGAAGGCGCCGGCGCGATCCTGCTTTCCTCGGAGGGACTCGCCGCGGCGAGTCCCATTTCTATCGAAAAGATCGCCAGCGGAACAAATTTCCGGAAGCAACGCGAAGCAGCCGCCGCCGTCGAAGCAGTTTTCTCCGACCTGTGTGCAACGCCGCCAGATCTCGTGGTCGCCAGCGCCAACGGAACCTTCATCGATCAGGCGGAACAGACCGCAATCGAAAAACATTCTCCGAATGCGAGGGTTTATGCCGTGAAAGCACCCCTCGGCGAAAGCGTGGGAGCGAGCAGTCTATGGCAAACCATCTGCGGAGCGCAGGCTTTGATCACTCAACGGCTGCCAGGGTCCACCGAGCCGGTCTCGCTGCGAACCGCCGTCGTGTCGACATGCGGGCTAAATCAGCAAGTCGCGGGACTCCGGCTCACTATCTAGGATCGAAGCGCCAAAGTGGGTGTTTTGCCTTTGCAACGGACTGCCCCTTGGGTAGCTTCGCATCCCGCGATGCGTAGGCTGCTTTTACCAGTTTTTGCTGTTTTTTGCGCCTGCTCGTGGGCGTTCGGACAGGTCGGTACTGAAAAGCAGCCGGTCGAGATCACCGCCAGCGGCGACACCAATTACCAGAACGGCCTCGGCATCGCCCACGGCAACGTCGTCATTCACGCGGGCGACGCGGATATCTATTCCGACTCGGCCACTTACAACCCGAAAACCCACGACATCGTCGCGGAAGGCCACGTCCGCATCTATCGCACCGTCGGCACGTTCGTCGGCGAGAAGGCGATTTATAACACCGAGACGAAGGAGATCCGGGCAGTCGATATCAGGACCGACAAGCAGCCGTACCTGGTGGCTGGGGAAAAGATCACCACGATTTCCGAGGGCGCATTCCTGGTTTCAAAAGGCGCGTTCACGACCCACGATTCGGACAAGCCCGATTTCCGGCTCCAGGCGAAAACGATGCGGATCTACGAGGGGGACCGCGTGATCTTCTCAAACGTCACGTTCTACGTCCGCAACGTGCCGATCTTCTGGTGGCCCTACATGTATCAATCGCTCGACGAGGCGTTCAGCTACATGATTTCGCCCGCCTACCTCAGCTCGTGGGGACCGTCGATCCTGGGCCGCGTCACCATGCCGATTACGGACGACATCAAGGGTGTGTTCCGGCTCGATTACCGGTACCGGCGCGGCGTGGCTGTGGGGTTTGAGCCCGACGTCCGCTTCGGCACGGACAAACAAAGCTGGGCCCGGATCCGCACCTATTTCTTGAAAGATGAGAATCCCGACATCAACCGCACCTCGATCGCCCGGCCCGATATTTCGGAAGGCCGTTACCGCGTTTCGCTCCAGAGCCGGACGAAATTCACCGAGGATATCTCCGGCATCGCGAACATCACCAAGCTCAGCGACGAATTCATCCTCCAGGATTTTTTCCAGGGCGAGTTTCAACTGAATCCGAAGCCGGACAACATCGTCGCGGTCACGAAAACAAATCCGAACTACACGCTCACCGCGATCGGGCGGTTCCAGGCGAACAATTTCTTCGAGACAACGGAACGTCTGCCTGAAGTGGCGCTGGATGTAAAACGCCTGCCGCTCTTCGGCGGACCGATTTTCTACGAGGGCGAAACGGGCCTCGCCGAGCTACGTCGAAATTTTCCGAAAGGTTCCACCAACGACGACTACAGCACGCTCCGGCTCGATTCGTTCCACCAGTTCACCTTCCCGAATACCAATTTCGGCTGGCTGTCGGTGGTGCCGCGGGTCGGCTTCCGCGCCACCTATTACGATACAACGCGGGATCTCGGTAAGACCATTTTTACCAGGAGCACCGATCCTCTCATCCCGGATTTCATCGTGCCGGATAACATACCTCTATTTAAGGGCGGTAATAAGCTCCGCACAGTTTTTAACGGTGGCGTTGAGTCTTCCTTCAAGATCACGCGGACCTGGGAAGGCGCGCAAAGCAACGCCCTGGGCCTCGACGGCCTCAAGCACGTGATCCAGCCGTTCGCAAATTTCTCCTGGGTCTCGAGCAACATTTCCGATCCCGCCGAAATTTTGCAGTTTGACCGTTACCGGGGTTCCACCCAGTTGCTGCCGATCGATTTCCCGCAGTTCACTTCTGTCGATTCCATCGATAGCTGGACGATCCTGCGCTTCGGCGTCCGCAACCGTCTCCTCACCCGCCGCGACGACGCCACCGTGAGCTGGATGGATATCGAAACCTACATGGACGTAAACTTCGACAACCCGTTCGACAGAACCCAATACTCGAACCTGGTCAATCGGATGAGTTTCACACCCGTTCCCTGGGCCAGTTTCGGGATCTCCTCGCAGGTCCCGGTGTTCGAAAAAGGGTTCACCGAGGTTAATACGAACGTAAACATCCAGCCGATCGCGAACCTTCAGATATCCTTCGCCCATCGTTACCTGAACAGCGCCCCGTTTTTCGATAACAGCAGCCTCTACGTTTTCGGCGGCTATTATCGGATCAACGACAACTGGGGGATCGGGATCTCCGAGCAATACGAAGGCACGACCCGCATTCTGGAACAGCAACGCTACTCGATCTATCGCGACCTGACGAGTTGGGTCGCCTCCGTCGGCGCGATCATCCGCGATAACGGCGGCGTGAAAGAATATGGCGTCCTGCTCACCTTCACTCTGAAAGCGCTGCCCAAATTCAGCTTCGATTTGAACTTCGATCCCGCCGGCTCCGAACAAACCCAATAAGGCGGCGTTCGCGATTGCAATTTGGGCGCTTTGCCCGTTTCTTCTCGCGCAACGGCTAATCGGCCGCGCTCAAATTTCCCATGGATATTTCCATTATCGGTTCCGGTTATGTCGGTCTCGTGACCGGCGCTTGTTTTGCCGACGTCGGCCACAACGTCATCTGCGTCGACAGCGACCTGCGCAAAGTGGAAGCGCTCCAGGCCGGGAAAATCCCGATCTACGAGCCGGGCCTCGAGGAAGTCGTCCACCGGAATGTGTCCGCGCACCGGCTGCGTTTCAGCGCCAGCACCAGGGAAGGCGTGGATAATTCGCAGATCGTTTTCATCGCCGTGCCGACGCCGCCGCAGCCGGACGGTAGCGTAGATCTCAGTTTCATCGAGAAAGTCGCGCGCGATATCGCCGATGTCCTGACCGGTTATCGCGTGATCGTGGACAAAAGCACGGTGCCGGTGAAAACCGGCGAGAAGGTGCGCGAAACGATCAAGCGTTACAACCGACACGGGGCCGAGTTCGATGTCGTCAGCAATCCGGAATTCCTGCGCGAAGGCTGCGCGGTGTCCGACCTGATGCAGCCCGACCGGATCGTGATCGGCGCGCAAAGCGAACACGCCGTCGATCTCATGAAAAAGGTCTACGAGCCGTTCATGGCGCCGATCCTTGTGACCGACATCAACAGCGCGGAACTGATCAAGCACGCGGCGAATTCGTTCCTCGCCCTAAAGATTTCCTACATCAATGCCGTCTCCGCGATCTGCGAGGCCAGCGGCGCGGACATCGAGAAAGTCGCTGACGGCATCGGGATGGATAAACGGATCGGTCGGAGTTTTCTCAATGCCGGGATCGGCTATGGCGGCTCCTGTTTCCCGAAAGACATCGCGGCTTTTATCACCATCTCCGAGCAGCTCGGAGTGCCGTTTACTTTGCTCAAGGAAGTCCAGCGAATTAACGCGGACCAAAAGAACCGTTTTTTGAAAGCGATCCGGGAAACGCTCTGGGTTTTGCGCGACAAGAAAATCGCCGTCTGGGGGCTGGCCTTCAAACCGAATACCGATGACCTCCGTTCCTCGGTGGCGATCGAGCTCGTCGCCGACATGCTGAAGGAAAAGGCGCAAGTCACGGTTTACGATCCGAAGGCTATGGAGAAGGCGCACGAAGTGGAAACGATCGCCGGCGCGAAGTTCGCGAGCTCAGCCCTGGAAGCGGTCGAGGGAGCGGAGGCGTTGATCATCGCGACGGAATGGTCGGAGTTCGGCAACGTTGATCTTGAGGAAGTAAAGGGAAAGATGACGACACCGATTGTTTTCGATGGGCGCAATCTGTTTGATCCGGAGACGATGGCGAAACTCGGCTTCCACTATCACTCGATCGGCCGCGCCAGCGTGAAGCCGGGCTAGTGTCTAAGCCGAGCTCACGAAGCCTCGCTCTCGTCGCCCTGCAGAAATGGCGCACGGGTAAACAATTCGCGGACGCAATTCTCGCGCACCTCTTGCGCTCGAGCGATTTGACGGCGCCTGATCGCGGTTTCGCCACGGAGCTTTTCTACGGCGTCGTGCGGAACCTGACGCTGCTCGATTTTTGGATCGATCGCCTTCGTTCCGGACGGCTCGATCGCGACACCCGCGATCTTTTGCGGTTCGGCCTTTATCAACTGTTCCTGCTCGAAACTGCGGAGCATGCGGCAGTTTTCGAGACCGTCGCGCTGGCCAAGCCTAAAAGCCGATCTCTCGTCAACGCCGTTTTGCGGAACGCCACGCGCGGGAAAACGGACCTGTTGCGCAACGCGAACGAACAGGAGCTCAGCGTCCGCACATCGCATCCGCAATTCCTGGTTGATCGCTGGGTGAAAAACTTTGGCGAGAAAAATACGGAAGCGCTCTGCGACTGGAATAATCGTGCGGCGCCGATTTATGCGCGGATCAATCGACTGAAGATTTCTACGAACGCGTTTCTGGCGCAGCACTCGGAGGCCGAACCGTTGTCAGCGTGGGAAAACTTTGTGCGCCTGAAGGCCATTCCGCATGAAGCGCTGGCCGATGGACTCTGTTATATCCAGGATCCGAGCACAGCGACCGCCTGCCTTTTGCTCGATCCCACGCCGGGCGACAGGGTGCTCGACGCCTGCGCTGCACCCGGTGGGAAGACCGGATACCTCGCCGAGTTGATGAAGAACAAGGGATCCATTCTGGCCTGCGATCGCGATTCGAGCCGGGTCAGGACCTTGCAGGAAAATTTGGAAAGGCTCGGCGTCGGAATCAGCCGTTGCGTCGTACAGGACTGGACGTGTCGCGATCCGCTTCCGGAGACCGCGGCGTTCGATCGCATCCTGATCGATGCCCCGTGCACCAACACCGGAGTGATGCGGCGCCGCGTCGATCTCCGCTGGCGTCTGACGCCAGACAGCTTCTCGCGAATGCAGACCGAGCAATTGGGCATCGTGCGCGCCACGATCCCGTTGCTCAAACCGGCGGGCGTTCTTGTCTATAGCACTTGCAGCATCGAGCCGGAAGAGAACGAGGAAGTCGTCCGCGCGATCCTCCAGGAATTTCCGTTTCTGAAACTTGCCGACCAGATTTCCCTGCTCCCCTTTCGTGATGGATTCGATGGCGCGTTCGCCGCGAAGCTTGTCCACGCAGGGTAGGCGGTTGCATCCGGCGACCGCGATGGAATCGTTAGCGGCTATGCATGATCCGCGCTACGACAAGCTCGCCAGGGTTCTCGTCGAATATTCGACTCGATTGAAGCGGAAGGAAACCGTCCTCATCGAGACGTTCGATGTTCCGGAGGAAATGACGATCGCGCTGGTGCGGGCGGCGCGAGACGCGGGCGCGATTCCTTTCGCGCAGGTTTACCGGGCCCGGCTGAACCGGGAGCTCGCGCTCAACGCGACGGAACGCCAGCTCAATCTCAGCGCGATCCATGAGCTGGCGCGGATGAAAAAAATGGACGCTTACATCGCCGTCCGCGGCAGCCAAAACATCACGGAACTATCCGACGTACCGCCGGAGCAAATGAAACTGGTCGCGAAAAAGATGCGGCCGGTCACGGACTGGCGCGTGCAGAAAACGAAATGGGTGGTCTTGCGCTGGCCGTCGCCTTCCATGGCGCAGCTCGCCAGCATGAGCACGGAGGCGTTCGAGGATTTTTACTTCGAAGTTTGCACGCTCGATTACCGGAAATTGCAGCCGGGCATGAAAGCGCTCAAGGCGCTCATGGACAAAACCGATCGCGTGGAAATCAAAGGGCCCGGGACCGACCTGCGCTTCAGCATCAAAGGCATCGGCTCGGTGATTTGCGGCGGCGATCGCAACATTCCGGACGGCGAAGTTTTCAGCTGTCCGGTGAAGGATTCGGTGCAGGGCCACGTGCTTTTCAACGCGCCGACGATTTATCAGGGGACCGGATTCGATAGTATCCGCCTCGAGTTCAAGGACGGGAAGATTGGGAAAGCGACCAGCAACAACTCGGAGAAGCTGAACAAGATTCTCGACTCCGATCCCGGCGCGCGTTACATCGGCGAGTTCTCGCTTGGCTTCAATCCATTCGTGCTCCATCCGATGCGCGACATTCTCTTCGACGAAAAAATCGCCGGGTCGTTTCATTTCACCCCGGGTCAGGCCTACGACGATGCCGATAACGGAAACCGAAGCCAGGTCCACTGGGACATGGTGAACATCCAGCGGCCGGATTACGGCGGCGGCGAAGTCTGGTTCGATGGAAAGCTGATCCGGCGCGACGGCGAATTCGTGCCGGCGAATTTGCGCTCCCTGAATCGCGCGCGGTTCGCGAAAAAGTAGTACGCAAAACGAGGAGGCAGAAACTGCCTCCTCGTTCGCTAAAAGAAACTATCTCTACTTACGCGGCTTTCGGCGCGGCGCCCTGGGCGTTGAGCTGCATCATGCCGATCTCGCCGTTGCCGGTGATCTGGACATTCGCAATGTCAAACACGGGCGCGCCTTCGACCGCGCTCGGCCCGGCGCCCGGCAATTGCACTGACACGCTCTTCGAAGTCGCATTCAAAACCAGCGACGCGATCTCGAACGAGGGCGAGAATTCCACCGTCGCGATCTGGAAGCGGCCGGTGACGTGGACCGAGGCCTGGCCTTGCTGCGAAGGCGTGAGCTGGACGGCGCCGCTTTCCGAACCGGAGAGGAGCTGCAGCCCTGCGATGTTGAACGCCGGCGAGCTGATCACGCTCGGGCGCTGCTGTTGCGAAGGCGTGAGCCGGATCTGGCCGATGCCGCCGCCCGCCGCCTGCACGGTCGCGATTTCGAACGTGACCTGGAGATTCATCGCCGGTTGCGGTTGCTGCGAGGGCGCGAGGCGCATGGTGACAATCTTCGAGGTGGGCTTGAGCTGAAGCGCACCCATCTTGAAACTCGGCGTCAGTTGGAGCGACGCGATCTCAAACGAGAAGGTGAGTTGCACGGCGGTCTGCATGCCGCTCGAGGGTTGGGCTTGAGTTTGAGGAGCGCCCCCGGTCATGGGGCTGGGACGAATCGAAGGAGCGGGTGTTGGTTGGTTCGGTTGAGGCATGGTAGCTGGTGTTGTTGGCTGCTGAGCCAGAGGCTCGGTGGATATGACTTGTGGCGCGAACGAGGGCGATTCTACAGAATGGCGAAGCGCACCCACTCCGGCCATCGAGGTGCCCGCAACGACGCCCTTGGCAAGGTGCGCGGGGAGCTCTTCCGGTTCTGGTTTGGTGATTTCAGCCATCGGTGAATCGGTTTCAAACGCGGGAACTTGATACGGGATGGGCGGCCCTTGTGCAACTGGTTCTGAGTCGGAAATTTCGGCGACCGGCGTCGGCGCAATCTCCGGCTCGATCACGACCGGTTCGCTGACGGATTCGAACGAGGCAGAAGTTTCGGCCACCGGCTGGGCCATTTCTTCGATAGGCGCCGGCGTCTCGAACACTGGCGCGGAAGGTTCGAACGCGGTCGGCGTCCAGGTTGGTTCCGGCGTGATGGGCATCCAGGCGGGTTCGGTCCACACCGGGGTTTCGGCGAAGACCGGTTCCTCCTTCGGCGCTGCTGGAATCTCTTCGACGCTTTCGATGACCTGCGGTTCGCCGACGGAACTGAATTCCGCGACTTCCGTGATCGGCGCGGAGACAATTTCGCGGTCGAAATCAGAAACCACCGGTTTTTCCGGTTCCGGCGCGACCTGGGCGATCGGTTCGACAACCGGTGTTTCTGTCGGTTCAATTTTTGGCGCGCGCGGAACGAGATTCTCGACCGCGGCCCCGACTGTCATCGCGCCGCCATTCGGACCGAAAGAACGGCTTGTCTTGCTAAACGGCACCGCCGCCCGGCGCACGGACGGCTCCGACGCTTTCAGATGCAGGGAGACCTGTGGCGGGCCACCTGCAAGGCGCTTGGGCGCGGCCATTTTTTCCACGACCGCTTCCTGCTCGTCGACCGCGTCGAACCTCGGTCCGCCGGCAGGCGCGGGCGAGCGATAGACGGAAACACTGACGCGACGGCGAAATTCGGAGAACACCACCCAGGCCAAAAGCAAAATTCCCGCCGCCAGGAGGCCGCCAACCAACAGCGTGTTGGCATTAATGCCGTTCGTGCTTTCGGTCACGTTCGATTGCTGAATGGTCGCGGGCGCGAGGGTTGTTGCGGGCGCCGGTGCCGGCCCCTTGTTTGCGGGCGCGGTCGCCGGGCTTTGCTGCGTCACCGCGTTCGACGTCGCAGGACTGGTCGCCGGACTCGAGGCGGGTTGCGTCGTCGTCTCAGGTTCCTTCGGCAATGGCGCGCGCGTCTCGGACGGCAGTGCATTCGCGGCGGACGGCATCTCCACGCTCGGTGAATTCGTCGTGACCGGGGCGGGCGGCTTTTCGTTCTTCGCCAGCGGCTGCGAGGCTGGCGGCTGCGTCGTCGTTTCCGTGGTGGATTTTGGCGGCGCGATCTCCGGGGCCTTCGGGATCTTGTTCAACGCGATGGCCGGCGCCGGGATTGGGCTCGGCTCGATTGACGGCGGGGCCGTTTCCGTCTTGGCCACTTCCTTCGATGGGCTCACAGGAACAGCGGCGACATTTTGCGGCGCCTGGAGCCAGCCCACATCGTAGAACGAATCGGCGAACACCAGGTTGAGCGCGGGCGAATAAATCTTCTTCGCCGAAACGATCCAGTCGTTCGCTTTCGCGGTGTTGTTATGTTTGAACTCCCAGGCCGCTTGCGCGTAGTAGAGCGCCGGCGTGTCGCCGGTGAACTGGAACTGCTCCATCATCTTTTGGGCGCGGCTGTCTTTGCCTTCGAGCAGGAGCGTGAGGTAAATCTTGAACTTGATGATCTGGGCCGCCTGGTTCTTATCGCCGCCGGGCGCGGGCGTGTTATTGAAGAGCGCCTCAAAACGATCGCGCGCTTTCGTGTATTCCTTTTTCTTGAACGGGATCTGGGCCAGGTTGTATTGCGCCTCGCGGAATTTCGGATCGATCTTCGCCGCTTGCTTGAACGCGTTTTCGGCACCGTCGAAATCCTTTTGCGCCAGCAAAATTTCGCCGCGCAGATTGATGGTCGCGGGCTGATTCGGGTCGGCCGCATCCGCTTCGTCGATCAGCCGTTTGGCCGCGGTGTAGTCGCGCTGTTGAAAGGCCTGCTCCGCCTGCTCGAACTTCTCCGCCGCAATCGCCTTCGCCTTCGCGGCGCGGTCAGCGGCGGTCGTTATTTCCAGCTCCGGGCGAGTCTGCCCGGCCGGCTTTTGCATCCAGCCGATCTCGTAGAACGATTCCGCGAAGAGTTTGTTGAGCTGGGGCGAAAACTTTTTCTCGCCGGCCGCGATCAGGTCTTTCGCTTCCTTTTCGTTCTTGTGTTGGAACGCTACGGCGGCATTCGAATACGTGACCGCCGGTGTATCGGGCGTGAGCTCAAACTTCGCGAGAATGGAATCGACCATGTTCTCCTTTCCTTCGAGCAGGTAGGTCAGGAGAATTTTGTATTGGATAAGTTGGGCGGCTTCGCCCTGGAGCTCGGAAGTATTTCCCTGGAGCAATCCTTCAAAACGCTTCCGCGCTTCCGCCCACTCTTTCCGCAAAAACGGAATTTCCGCGAGGTTGAAACGGGCGTTCCAGAATTTCGGATCGGTCGCGAGCGCTTTTTGAAGCGCTGCCTCCGCCTGGTCGTATTCGGCCTGGCGCATCAGGATGACGCCGCGCAAATTCTGCGACTCCGCCAGGTCCGGCTGGCGTGCATCGATCGCATCGAGTTCTTTCAACGCCTGCGCGTAATTGGCGGCATTGAATTCGCGGAAGGCCTTGTCGTACATCGACTCGAGCTCCGCCTTGGTCGGGGCAACATTCGTCGCCGCGAAAGAACTAATAACCAGGACCGTAATCGTCGCGAATTTCCTAATGTTCATGCAAAGAGGCATACAAGCTATCGCCGCGCCGAAAGACAAGCCAATTTTGCCGTTCTCCCCGCGAAAATTCACTTTTCCCGGAAAACTCTCCCTGGCTGCGAGTTACGTCCGGTCTACCGAGGGCTATTCGGGTCCGTATTTCGGTTCGCCACGATCCGCAAACCTTCCAGCGTCAGGTTCGGATGGACGGCCTCGATCTCCGGCAATTTGCGCGCAATCAACTGCGCGTAGCCGCCGGTGGCGATGATCCGCGGTTTGTTTCGTGGAAAATTTTCCGCCATGAGCCGCGTCAGGATCTCATGGACCAAACCGCGATAACCGAAAACCGCGCCGGACATCATCGCGTCACGTGTTGTCTTTCCGATTGCGCGCGGCGGTTCCTGCAAGGTCAGCTTCGGCAGTAACGCGGTTCGTTGATAAAGATAGTTTGTCATCACTTCGAGACCGGGCGCGATCACACCACCGACATAATCGCCGGCGGCGGAAACCACGTCGAACGTTACCGCGGTCCCAAAGTCCACCACGATCGCGGGCGCGCCATACAACTGCGCGACTGCCGCCGCGTTTGCCAGCCGATCGGCACCGATCATTCGCGGCCGTGGATAATCGATGCCGACGCCGAGATCGAGTTTCGGATTGAGGAACAACACGCGCGTCGATCCGGCAGCAGTCGAGATGGCCTTGTTCTTCTTCGGAACAACAGAGGAAACGACTATCGTTCCTACTTTGCGTCCGCGCAGAATTCGCCGCATCGCCGCCACCGTGAGTTTGCCGGTTGGCAGCCGAGTCGATTTGCCAATTTTTTCCGTTGTCGCGAACGCCAGCTTCACGAAGGAATTGCTGATATCGATCAGCAGGTAATCAGTCGTGACTCTTCCGGTCGCGCGCATGGCTCATCGCATTCAGGCCGGAAGGCGGCACGGCGTCAAGTTCCCGGCGGACTTGCGACGGCACCATCAAGTGCGTAGCCTCGGCCCGTGAGAAAATTGGTTCAACGCCCACGGCGTTTGCGCCGCAGCGAAGGCGTTCGCAACCTCGTCCGGGAAACGAAATTGACCGCGCACGATTTCGTTCTCCCACTTTTCATCAGCGAAAAACTGAGTGCGCGGCAGGCGATCGGCAGCATGCCGGGAGTTTTCCAACTGGCGCTGGCAGACGTAGCCGATGAAGCGCAACGCGCCCGCGATCTTGGTTTGCAAGCGGTGCTGCTCTTTGGCATTCCGCGCGAGAAGGACGAAGCGGCCAGCGGCGCGCATGCTGAGAACGGCATCGTCCAGAAGGCGGTGCGGGCGATCAAAGCGAAGTGTCCCGGGCTCGTCGTCATGACGGACGTTTGTCTCTGTGAATACATGAGCCACGGACATTGCGGCGTCACTCGGATCGACGGCGACCACTTCCACGTCTTGAACGACGAATCGGTCGAACTGCTGGCGAAAACCGCGGTGTCGCACGCGGCCGCAGGCGCGGATTTCGTAGCGCCGAGCGACATGATGGACGGCCGGATCGGAGCGATCCGCGAGGCGCTCGATGGGAACGGCTTTCAGGAAACCGGCATCATGAGTTACGCGGCGAAGTTTGCGTCGGCGTTTTACGGACCGTTTCGCGAGGCCGCGGAGAGCCCGCCGCAATTTGGCGACCGCCGCTCCTACCAGATGGATAGCGCGAACGCGCGGGAAGCGTTGCGCGAGGTCGCGCTCGATATCGAAGAAGGCGCCGATATCGTGCTCGTGAAACCGGCGCTGCCGTATCTCGATATTCTCTGGCGAGTGCGCGAGCGCTTCGGAAAACCGACGGCGGTTTATCATGTGAGCGGCGAATTCGCGATGGTGAAGGCAGGCGTGGAAAAGGGATGTTTTGAGGAACGCGCCGCGGTGCTCGAGATCATGACCTCGCTGAAGCGAGCGGGCGCCGATTTGATCGTGACCTATTGGGCAAAGGAACTTGCCGAATGGACTCGCCAGTAGTCGCGCGCCGCGCCGAAACGGAAGCGCACCTTGGGCTCAAGCGTCTCGCGCTTCTCTGGGCACAAGCCAGTCGTTACACAGCCTGTGCCGCGGAAGTGAGTTTGCCACAATGCCGCTATCGCGCCGACGTCGCGGCGTATCGGTCGCGTGTGCGCGAACAGACCGTGACCGCGATTTTTGAATGCAAACAGGCGCTGCCGGATCTGCGCCGCGACAATTGTGAGACCGCGATGACACAGGAACGTCTTCGCTCCCTCTCGCGCCGGCGTGAGATCCTCGAAAAACATCTGCGTATTCACTACCCGACTCTGCGCACGGGCGATTCGCTCTTCGCTGAATACGATTCGCACGATTTCGATGCGATCGGGCACCGCGGCTACCGGCGCGTTCTCCGGGAAACCACGGCGCTCCAAAACCGTCTCTACGGGGGCACGAAATTCGAATGCCTGGTCCATTATCGTTGCGCGAATCTGTTTTTCCTGGTTCTGCCTAACGATTTGTTCCGCGCTGCCGAGGTGCCTGCCGGCTGGGGTGTCCTCGCCGAAATGAATGGTTCGCTTGAGCTGGTCCGCAAACCGGCCTGGCACGACAATCTGGAAGAAGCGCGGGTGCGGCTCTTGCAGCGGATCGCCGTGGCCGGCACCCGCCAGTTCAATCGCGCATTCGGCATCACGCGCGAGGAGATCGTCCCGGCGAGCGGCTCGGGGGATTAGCCGGCTTTCGCCACCAGCAGGTTGCGTCCGGTCATCTCTTTCGGCTGCGGCAGCTCGAGCAGGAATAACAAGGTCGGCGCCACATCCGCAAGAATGCCGTCGTCCACGCGAAACTGGCCGGCGTTTTTCGCGACGTAAATGAAGTGGACCAGGTTGGTGGTGTGCGCCGTGTTCGGTGATCCATCCGGGTTCCGCATCAGCTCGCAATTCCCGTGATCGGCCGTGATCAGGCAGGCGCCGCCGCGCTCGAGAATGGCCGGTACGATCCGCGCGACACATTCATCGACGGTTTCGACGGCCTTGATTCCGGCATCGAGCACACCGGTGTGCCCGACCATGTCGGCGTTCGCGAAGTTCAGGATGATCAAGTCGTAATCGCCAACGCGCGTGAGGACCTCCTCGGTGACTTCACACGCGCTCATCTCCGGCTGCAAATCGTAGGTCGCGACCTTCGGTGAGGGCACGATCTTGCGATCCTCACCGGCAAACGCGCGCTCGATCCCGCCGTTAAAAAAATAGGTGACGTGCGGATATTTCTCCGTTTCGGCGATGCGCAATTGCGTCTTGCCGGCCGCGCTCACGACCTCGCCCAGGATCTTCGGCAACTCCTGTGGCGCGAAAATGAAGGGCGAGGAATAGGTCACGTCGTACTGCGTAAGCGTGACGTAATTCACCTGCGGCCATACCTCGCGCTCGAACCCGTCGAAATCCTTCATAAGAAGAGCCTGCGAAAGCTGGCGCGCCCGGTCCGCGCGAAAGTTGAAAAAGAAAACCGTGTCGCCGTCGCGAATGCGTTGCTCCTCGGCGTGCGAAAAAATGAGAGGCGGTAAGAACTCGTCTGTCTTTTTTCGCGCATACTGCGCCCGCACCGCGTCACCCGGCGAAGTCTCACAACGCTCCCCTCGCCCAAGGACAATCGCGTCCCAGGCCTTCTTCGTCCGGTCCCAGCGACAATCGCGATCCATGGCGAAATATCGGCCGACGACCGTCGCGATCTTCGCACCGCTTTTCGTTAGGCCGGCGACGCAGGTGTCGAGAAAATCCGCCCCGCCGGTCGGCGAAGTATCGCGTCCATCAGTGAAAGCGTGGACGAGAATGTCCGTCACCCCCGCGGCGTGCGCCGCGTCCGCCAGAGCGATGAGATGCTGGTAATGGCTGTGAACGCCGCCGTCGGAGACCAGGCCGAGAAAATGGAGACGATGCCCGCGCGCTTTGGCGAATGTTTCCTGCGCAACCTGGTTTCGCGCGAGTTCCCCGTCCGCGATCGCTTTGTTGATGCGGGTCAGGTCCTGATAAACGATCCGACCGGCCCCGAGATTCAGATGGCCCACTTCGGAGTTACCCATCTGTCCTTTCGGCAGCCCGACATCGACACCGCTGGCATTCAGTTTCCCCCCGGGATAATCGCGGTAAAGCTGGTCGTGAAACGGCGTGCGGGCGAGCAAGGTGGCGTCGCCATTTTCTTCGCGCTTTTCGCGGCCGCCCGAATTAATGCCCCAGCCGTCGCGAATGATAAGGATTACAGGCTTCGGCACGGTGGCGCATTTTCGCGACGTTCACGCGCCCGCACAAGCGGTTTCCGGCTCTGCGGGATTGACAACGCGAACCACCCACTCGTAGATCGGCCTCGTGAAGTGGCGCAACCATTTGCTCGCGCTTTTCTGCCTGACCCTGTTCGCGGCTTTCGGCATTTTCTATTTTCAACATTGGGTGGTGCAAAAACCGTTCGGCATCATTCTGTTTGTTGGTGAAGGACTGGCGCCTGGCCGAATCGCGCCGACGCGCGTTTTTGCCGGAGGAGCGGACGTTCCGCTATCTCTCGACTCGATGCCGCACCTGGCGCTCGTGAAAAATTATTCGAACGACTTTGCGGCGCCGGACTCTGCCGCCGCCGCGTCCGCGATTGCAACGGGCGTGAAAGTAAACAACAGGTCGATCGGCGCAGAGTCGCGCGGAGGGGCGATGCCGACTCTGATCGATCTCGCGCGTCGTTCGGGACGAGCCACCGGCTTGGTGAGCGATGGGAAAATAACCAACGCGACTGCGGCTGCGTTCTATGCTCATGCCTCGGACCCCACGGCTCAACTCGAGATCGCCCGTCAATTAGCGGACGCCTCAGGAATCGATCTCGTGCTCGGCGGTGGTGCTCAGGATTTTCTGCCCGACACAAAGGATGGGAATCGAAAGGATGGGCGCGACCTGCTCGCGGAAATCCGGCGCAAAGGCTTTGACGTTGCCCGTACAAAAGCCGAGCTCGAGGCAATCCCCGGTTGGCGGCGCCCGAAACTTTTTGGTGCGTTCGCGAGCGGCAAACTGGCCTACGCAGACCAGATTGAAGCACGCCGGGAACAGCCGAGCCTGCCCGATATGGTGCGGCGGGCGATCGAACTTCTGCAATACAATCGCGGTGGCTATCTGCTAGTGGTCAACGCGCACCTGATGCGGACAGGGGCCGAACAAAACGACAGCGAACACACCCTCGCGGAGACAGCCGAACTGGACCGGGCCGTCGCAGTGGCACTTCGGTATGCTGGAGATAAATCGACGATCGTCGTATGCGGAAACGTCGGCCTGGGCGGATTGCATCTGAACGGTTGGCCTTTTCGCGCAGACCGCGGCATCGCGGTGCTGGGATTAAATTCCGCCGGCGATCCCTGGTTCTCCTGGGCAAGCGGTCCGAATGGGATGAAATCCTATGGCACCGCCAAGCTTGCAGCCCAACAATCAGCCTCGCCGGCCGCTGCCTCGCCAATTATCGAACCGCCCCAGGAACCGGCAGCGTTTTATGCTCCAGTCGCGCTTGAGACCGTCGAAGATGTCGTTGTGTTCGGAGCTGGCCCGGGCACCGATGCCTTCCAAGGCTCGCTCGATAATACTGCCATCTTCAAGATCATTCGTGACCTGCTCTAGGAAATTCGCGGCAAGCAGCACACTGGCTTGTTGATTCGATCAGCGGGCCTGAAAACAAGAAACCCGTCAACCAGCCGAGCCGATTGACGGGTTTCAAATAGGTTCCGTTGTTACTCGCTGGCGGGGACGAGCTGCGGAATAAAGGTGAACGGAGGAGGAGGCTGAAGTGGCGGCGGCGGACCTTCAGCCGGCGGCTGCGGAGGAGCTTCTTCGGGGATGTCTTTGTTGTCGGAAACATCTTTCGAATCAGCGACGTCCTTCGAATCCACCGTGGTCCGCGCGGTGGAGAAATCCCGGTTTGAAGCGAGGAGATTACCGCGGCTCGGGCTGAAGGCCGAGACCTCGGCGACCGTGAACGCAGTGTCGCTGTGCGCGGCCGGCGACCAATGCAACATCACATAACGTCCCGAAGTGGCCGGGAAATCGATCGAAGCGCGGCCCTGGGTGCCATCGTCGATAGCCGTACCGACGGCTTTCAGTTTCGCGAGCGTTTTTTCATCCAGCTTGAACGAACTGGCCGCACTGTTGTTCCCATCCACGCCCGGCAGCGTTTGCAGAACATAAAAGTCGATGGACGTAGTGCGTGGCGAATAGACTGCCGAGAGGCGGCGCACAGTCGCCACTTTTCCGAGATCGATAATGGTCACAGGCGAATTATCCGCCGGTGAAAAAACAAACGAGGTCGCGGCCTGATCATCGATCATGTTGTTCGCGGTCTTGAGATCCCCTCCCGAACTGACATAGAGGGCGCGCGCCTGTGTGCGAACGTTGTAGTTGATCAGCGCGAAGCTCGCTTGCGGGCTGAGGTTAGACTTCGAGGTGATGGGAGTCTTGTCCGACACCGTTTCAGGCACTTTTTGGAGGACAATATCCGATGCAAAAAGGGTCGAGGCGGAGACCAGAATGCAGGCGGAAGACTTGGCAAAGGCGGAGGCGAGTGTTCTCATAATTTCCATATCCACAAAAACGATAGTAGGGCTTCCCCCGCTTTTAGGCAATAAAAATCTTTCCCCGCCCAGCATATTTTTCCTGCGGGGAACTGCGATGCCTCAGGAAGAGGAATGGCGCGCGGCCCCACCCGGGTAAGAACACTCTGGAGCCAAACAAACCGTCAGCCGGCTTCCTCAGAAAGAGCAGGTCCATCGGGGATGGCAACCGAGCCGCTCGAGCGCAGCGAGCAGGAAGCCTTACGAAAGACAGAAGAGGGCATGGCTGGCGCGGATAAGCCTATTTTGGCGCCGTGGTCCGATCCGGACCCGGACCGGAGCTCCGCCACACCGGCCAACTCAAAATGAGCGAAAGAGCGGTCGACAATTCTGTTCCACCCATCTCCAGCCGGCTCGTTCCAGGTAGAAACCGGAGGGCGCATTCCCATCGACCGCTCGGGGTGCGAGGAATAACGGTGGACCATCAAAACTGGATCGGCGAAGCAGAAGGCAGAAAAGCAGAGGAAAGCGACGATGACGAGAAAGATTTTGCGGAGAGCGAAGGGGCGGATGCTGATTAGAACCATAGTCGTTATGGTGTTTACAAGCACCGCACATGCCAAGGTCTTCGGTCAACCGCTCCTAAAATGCCGACCGGTTAGCGTTCGCCGATGATGGTTCCGGGAGCTACTGGCGGGTCAGCGTTCGGGCAAAACTGAGATTCTCTTTCGCTTCGGGGAAATCCGGCTGAATGCGCAGAGCGGCTTCGTAATGCTCAATGGCAGCCTTATATTCCCCGGCGCCGGTAAGGAGATCCGCCAATTCTTTGTGGGCGATCTGGAGATCCGAATTCAAGGAAAGGCTGTGTTCGTATCGAACACGCGCTTCCGTGAGAAGGCCTTTCGCAACGAGGACTCCGGCCAGATTGGATTCACATTTTCCATTCTTCGGATCGAGGTGAAAAGAGCGCTCGTAGTGCTCCAACGATCGATCCAGTTGGCCGAGATCCCGCCATGCCAATCCAAGGTAAGACTCGGCCTCGGCAAGCGTCGGCTGCTTTGCGAGAGCAAACTCATACTTCGCGATGGCTTCCTGCACGCGCCCAGCGTTGTGCAACGCCTTTCCGTAATTTAGCTGCGCCTGGGCGTCCTGCGGCAGCACTTCGGCCACCTTTTGCGTTCGCTCAAGCGCCGGCACAACGCGGCCGCCAAGCTGCGCGCCACAAAGCGCGCCGACCGGAATGATGAGGACCGCCCAACGCAGCCCGTGGCGCAACCACGCCGGCCACGAGCGTGGCGCAGGCAGAGTCGACACGCCGCTGCCATCGATGCCGAGCATCACTCGCGTTTGAGTTTCGCGGACCTTCCAGATGAATCCATCGTAGTAAAAATGCAGCAGGGCCGATGCCGTGACGACGCCGATCAAGACATGTTTGATGCTTTCAATCGACGTCCCCGAGGTCGTTAGGGCGATCGATCCATAGGCGAGCACTAGACCGAGATAAACACCGATCAGCGATCCGCTGCGTCGGAAAACGAAACGCATGAAGCCGTGGATGCTTTCGTCGCGCTCGACTCGGCTGCGATTGTAAATCCAGACGATGGCGAGGTATTGCACGTCGTGAAACACTTCGAAGAGCGCAATCCCGACCAGAATATTCTGCACCCCGTTATTGCAATACCACCAAAAGGCAATGCTGCTGACGAGCAAAGTGATCTTGACCGGGCTCACAATCTTTGCTCCCCGCCAATCTTTCCATTGTCTCCACAGGAACACGGCGCTCACACCAGCCAGCACAAAGAGAATCGCACTACGCACGCTGATCACCACGACCGGCGGAATCACTGGTCCGCCACTATCGTAGTAAAGATCAAGCGAACTGCGAAACCGCATCGGGGAAAGAAGCACGGCAGCGAGGAACCAGGCGAAACAAAGAGCAAGGTCGATGCGCGCCCGCGCGGAACCTTTAGCCGAAGCCTTCGCGTCGTAAATCCGGCAGAAACCATATGTCTGCATCATCCCATGCCAGATTCCCCAGGCGAGAGCCACCAGTTGGACTGCCTGAATGTTGTAAACCGACGACCAGATACAAACAGCCAGCAAGGCCAGCGGTGCGATAACGAATCGAGTCTTGAATCGTTGGAACAACGCCCGGTCGCCATACGCGCGAATCATGCCCGGGAGATGGTGACCCATTGCGCCAAACGCGCCGACAAAAAGAAAGATATCCTGTGCACTCCAGCGCGCCTGAGCGGCTGTAAAAATCGGGATGAGCAGGACCGGCGTGCCGACGAAGAGGACGAGATCCCGCCAGCGATCAAGGATCCACGGGGAAGATCTCGTGGTCTGCGCGGACGCGGATTGACTGGTCGAGCTCGACCTCGACGCGGGTGGTCTGGCCAGCGGTACTGCGTGCGTCGCCATTTCACCTTTTGATAATTCAAAACGCCGGCGAAAACAAGCCTGCGCTCTCGATCTGCAACCGGCAAAAAGCAAAAGGCGGGTGGCATTGCTGCCACCCGCCTGATGCAATACTTATTCGAGTTCCGTTTAGAACTTCTTGGTCAAACTCACATACCAGTAACGGTTACGGATCGTGTAGAGCGACGTATCGTAGTTGTCGTTAAACGCTCCGAGAACCGAAGGAGGATAACGATCGAAGACATCGTTCACACCGACCGTGAGTTTGGTGCCCCACAGCATTCGCTGCCAGATCGAGGCCGTAGCGGCCTCTGTAACCGGGGCGTTCTTGCTATCCTTGGACTCCTTGACGTAAGGAGCAGGCTCCGTGGGCGGCTTCACAAACTCGTAGCTCAGCTGGAGGTCGAGTGTGATGTAGCTCGGGACCGTCCGGATCCGCCCGGTGAAGTCAGGGCCTCCGATTGAGGTGGCATCGGCGTTGAAAGCCGGATCATCCCGGAAGTCGCCAACGTAATTACCCGTGGCAACGAAATCGAAATGACGCCATTCCCATTCCCCACGCAGAAACCCTTTGTTCCATGGAATCGCACCTGGAGCGAGCGGCAGGGTACCGTTGTTATAGTTACCCAGGAAGCTGTTGAACGGCAGTCCGGGACCCGGTTGCTCCTTCCAGATGAAGAAGTGGTTGTAACCACCTGAGAAGGTGAACTTGCCCCAACGGTCCGTCGGGATCTCGTACACCGCCGTGGCATCCACGCCCTCGACTTGGCGCTTACCAGCGTTGGCGGTATGCGAGTTGATGCATTCCAGAGAGCCATCAACCCTGCTGCCACCAGTGCCATCCGGATTGCGGACGATACCAAGGTTCGTGCTCGTTCCATTGCAGTTATTGGAAGGATCGACTACGTTGTTGGTGAGCAAGACTTGAGCGAAGCTATCCCCATCCAGAATTTGGCTTGTGGTCCAGATCTGATATGCATCCACCGTCATCGTGAATCCAGGCAGCCACTTGGGCGTATAGACGATACCGGCCGAATAGGTATCGGTCTTTTCTGGTTGCAGGGCTGCATTGCCGCTTCTCCAGACGCCCTCCGGTGGCTGGAGTGTGTTGTTCCTTAGCCTGTCGAACACCACTGGGAAGTCCTGGATAATCGGATCAAACAAGTTGGCCGGCGAGGGCGACCGGAATGATTGGCCCCATGTTGCCCGGAAGGTAATATCAGGCGTTGGCTGATAACGAAGGGAGACACGCGGCGATCCCCCGAAATCCTCATCTGGATTCGGGTTATCGAAGCTGGCCTTCTGCTTTCTAGAAAACGGGTTACCGGGGTCGCCCTGATTGAAGTCGTCGAATTTCTCGTAGCGCCAGGCGATATCGATGTCGAATGACCGGACAAACGGGACGTTCATCGTCGAGGTGACGATCGGGACACCCAATTGGAGGTAAACCGCGTTGATCTCCTGCAAGGTCTTGGTATTCGGCGACTGGTTGAACCCTAGCTGGTCGTTGGCGGCCTGCACTGGATCGGGCACCGAGTGCTGGGCCCGGTTACGACGCTCGTAGCCGGCCGCGAAGTCCCAACCTCCATCCCAAAGGTTCGGGAAAAGATGGGCGTTGATATGCGCATCATACATGTAGTCCCGCTCGTAGAATTCCGAGTGACCAATGTAGCTCGCGACTTGCGAGGTAATTAGGTTGTTGTAGTTCGCCATCAGGCCGGTCGGGACGCCGTTCACATAAGTTGGGGCGCTTCCAATGACCGGGGCATTCTGACCGATGAACGGGTTGAAGAAAACCGGAGTGCCGGTCGGGTCAATTGGCGAGCCATCTGCTCTTGTGAGAGTGCCGGCGATTCCCTGGCGAATCTTGCCTCGGGTAGCATCGCCGCTATCTACGCGCAGCTCATCAAAACGCTCGTAAACAAACCCGGTATCGTATCCGAATCGGCTGATAAAGCCATTGTCCTTGAAATTGAAGTCGCCCTTGATTCCAACGACGTAACGCCAGGCGTCTTTATCGAAGAAATCCCTGCGCGGCCCGATCGTGTTTTGGAGGCGGTACCTGACCGAAGCCAGAGAGCCACCGAAGGGGTTAAACTGCGAGGCGCGAGCTTCCGTCAAGCCATTGCCGGTGTTGGAGATGGTAAACGGAGCACCCGCAAGACCATTGTCCTGCTTGGCCTTGGAATACAGGAGGTCGCCGTAGAGCACCATGCCGTCGCCAAATATTTTATAGCTGCCAGTCACGAAGTACAACGCTTTCTCCATGGCCGGAATGGCCGGAGTGAAAGCGCGGAAATTGAACCGGGACGGGTCCGTTCCAGGGATAGCGTCAAATCTGCGATAAGCCCCTGGCGACGCTTGATTGTTGCTGAGATTCGAGAGAACCAGCTGTCCGGTTAGCGGAAAGAGATTGCTTGCCGATGCCGAGACCGAAACGCGTCCGGCAAAGGTCGGGCTGTTGTTATTGGGACCGCCCAAGCCAAGACCGGCCGGATCGTTGAACGTATCGCCTGTGCCGGCGACCTTGGCGCGGTCCTTCGAGAAGAGGTTTGACCGGGAATAATATTCACCGGATGCCGCGATGGCGACTTTGCCATCGAGACCAGTCACGCCACCGCGCAGATAAACCTGGCGGACATGCGCATCAGTCTCGGTGGTGTTGCCATAGAGGGCATAGAGCTCGGCGCCTTCATACGGCTTTTCACCCGGCCCATTGAGCAGGATGAAGTTCACGACACCGGCGACGCCATCCGAACCATAAATAGCCGAGGCCCCGTCCTTCAGGATTTCCGTGCGGGAAACAGCACCGATCGAAATCAGGTTGATGTCGTTGAAGTTGAAGGTGCGCCGGGTATTGATTAAGACGAGCACGTTCACCGATCCGATGCCGCGCAGGTTGATCGTGGCCGTGCCGTCACCGCCGTTCGAGTCGTTTTCCGTCGCCGCGTTACCGACGAAAGAAGGCAACTGACGAATGCCTTCCACCGGGGTATTGGCGCCCTGCTTTTTCAGGACTTCGGCCGTGTAAACCGTAACCGGCAAAGCCGATTCGGTTTCCGCGGTCGGGATGTACGAGCCCGTCACGATGACGCGCTCGGTCGTGGCTTCGGTGGGTACGGGTGTCGCCGCCTGCCCGTAGGCGTTCGCGGCGATGAGGAAAGGAAGTCCGACGCCGACTGCGAGAGCCGAGCGGATGGATCCTAACGTTTTCAGTACGTATCTTATCATTAGTTTCTCCATTGGGTTTGGTTAGGTTTGGCGGTGAGGATTACCGACGTTTTAGAGGCGTGACAAGCCTTTTTTTCACTTTTTTCAAAATATTTTGAACGGACGTGGACAGAGTGATGTCGGCCCGCTCGGCCCGTCAAGCCTGTTTTTGGCCTTTTGGGCAAAATTCCTGGCGGCCCTTTGTTTGATTCTGCGGAAAAAACCGGCGAAGAATCGCGGCCCGCCGCTACCAGAAAAACCGTTCGCCTGATCGCAATCTCTTCGCGGCAGATTTTCCGTCTTTGCATTATCGGGCGGCGCTTCCGGCCTAACGACACGCGGCCCATCGGGCTTGGGACATCGCGGCAAAAGAGATTGGAAAACACGGAGCGCGTGCGCAAGATTGCCGTTCTCCAAAAAAAATCTGCCCAGCCATGAAACGCTATTTGCCGTTTGCCATCATTCTCGGAGTTTTTCTCATCGCGACCGGCGCGGGGATAGAGCTTTACCGAAATCACGATCAATCATTTGGAGTCCTTGTTCCCACCGGCAAGCTTGCATTTGGCAAACCGGGAGCCGAGCCACCGCACATGCGCGGCCCGGTTAAAGCTCCTGTCGCGTTGGAGGAATTTGGAGACTTCGAATGCGTCCCCTGTTCCGTGCTTTTTCCAATTCTAAAAAAGGTCAAAGCTGATTACGGCGACACGGTGTCGGTCACCTTCCGGGAATATCCTCTCGACCAGCACACCCACGCAATCGACGGGGCCCGGGCGGCGGAAGCGGCCGGTCTCCAGGGACATTTTTGGGAAATGCACGATTCGCTTTATGAGAATCGCCTTGTTTGGCTCAACGCAGATAACACTCGCGCGGCCCTCGCCTCGCTGGCCGAAAAGATTGGCTTGGACATCGATCGATTCAAAACCGATCTTGACGCCGTTGAAGTGACCAAACGTCTCGCGGCCGATCGCGCGCGGGTCGATTCCCTCGAACTGGATCGGACGCCAAGCGTCTTTGTTAATGGCGATCGCCTCACCACGCGTCCGATCACCTCCGAAATCTTGCACGCGGCGATTGACGGAGCGCTCGGAAAACAAAAATGAATCTCTAAAGGAGAACCGGCGCGGGCCATCTCCGCGATGGCAGTTCGGCGAGTTCTGCCGCTAGCGAAATCGGGCAAATTTACGTTTTCGGAACTTCGCTCCTGATCCATTTCGATGGCGAACCTTCACCCCGAACCGAATCCGATCAGCCTGATTCCGTTCGCGGGCCTGCTTCTGACGATCGCGATGGCGCCGCTGATTCTGCCCGTGCAATGGCACAAGCATTACCCGAAAGTCTGCGCCTGCTTCGCGGCGATCACTGTTTCCTATTATGTCCTTGCGCTCCATTCCGGCTCGCGCCTCCTGCATGCCGGCTTCGAATACGTGAGCTTCATTATCGTCGTCGGCGCGTTCTTCGTCACGGCCGGCGGCATTCATCTTCAAGTCCGAGGTCGCGGCACACCCGCTGCCAATACGGCGTTTCTGTTCGGCGGCGCGCTCCTCGGGAACCTGCTCGGCACCGTCGGCGCCTCGATGTTGTTGATTCGTCCGTGGATCGCGCTCAACCGAAATCGCTTCGCCAATTTCCACACCGCGTTTTTCATTTTTGTCGTCAGCAACATCGGCGGCGTTCTCCTGCCAATCGGTCCCCCGTTGCTGCTCGGCTATGTAAAAGGAGTGCCGTTCTGGTGGGTCGTGCAGCGCTGCTGGCGGCCGTGGGCCCTCACGCTCGGCGCCGTGCTAATCATATTCTATGTGTGCGACCGTTTGAATTACCGCGGCGCGGACGCGAAAATAACCACGGAAAAATGGCGGTGCGTCGGCGGCGCCAATTTTTTAGCGATGATGGCAATGCTGGCGTGCCTGATCCTGGCACCGGCCGGCTGGCGCGAGTTCTTCATCGCCGTCATCGCCTCCGTCGCCTACCGGTTGACCGCGTCCGAAATCCGCCAGCGCAATGAATTCAGTTTCGCGCCGCTGAAAGAGATCGCCTGGATTTTCCTCGGCATCTTCGGCACGATGATTCCGGTTCTCGATTACATGGAAAAACACGCCGGCGATCTCGGAGTGCGCTCGGACCTGCACTTCTACTGGGCCACAGGCGCGCTCTCCGCCGTCCTGGACAACGCCCCTGCTTACCTGACGTTCCTCGCCGGCGCGATGGGCCTCCACGGCTGGAGCATCGACGACCCGCAGCATTTGTCCGAGTTCATGGCCAGGCACGATCACTCGCTCATTGCGATCTCGTTAGGCGCCACCTGTTTCGGCGCGCTCACTTATATTGGCAACGGTCCGAATCTGCTGGTGAAAGCGATCGTAGAGCACGCCGGGGAAAAGGCGCCCGGCTTTTTCGGCTACCTCTTCAAGTTCGCTCTGCCAGTCCTGGCGCCGGTCTTTGTCCTGATCTCGATTCTTTTTTTCTGGAAGTAATGCGCAAAGGACAGGTTGAGAGGTTGAGGAGTTGAGCGGTTGAGAGGACATTGGCCACCGACGCTTTCTCTCAACCTCTCAACCTCTCATGTTCACCGGCCTCATCGAAGAAGTAGGAACCGTCGTGGCTTTCCGCGCGAATGGTGAGGCGAAACGATTGGAAATCGCGGCCCCTCAACTTGCCGGCGGAATCCGCGTCGGGGACAGCGTAGCGGTGAACGGGTGTTGCCTCACCGTTGCATCTCGCGATGGCAACCAGCTTACATTCGATGTTCTGCAAGAGTCTCTTGACCGGACGAACCTCAAGAATCTCCAGCCCGAGAGTCGCGTAAACCTGGAGCTCGCTCTAACCGTAGGTGCGCATCTTGGCGGGCACTTCGTCCAGGGGCACGTCGATTGCGCGGCGCCGATCCTGGCCTTCGACGAGACAGGAGGGGACCTTCGGCTCGAGATCGAATTGCCCCCGGAGTTCGCGCGTTACGTCGCTTACAAAGGATCCATCGCCGTGAACGGGATCAGCCTCACCGTGGCGGAAGTGTTGCCGAAAAGTTTCGCGGTCTGGATCATTCCGCACACCAGGGCGCAGACGAATCTCGCCACGGCGCGGCGCGGCGATTTGGTGAACCTCGAGTTCGACCTCCTGGCGAAGTACGTCGAGCGCCTGCTCGACCGCCGCGACCCGCCTCCAAAATGACGCCGCAAATCGTCGGCGTAATTTTTTCCCGCGCTGATCTTCAGCGCGCCCTCCGGATGCGACAGCCGCCCGGCCTCTTTGAATTGCGACTCGACCGCCTGGTGAATTGCATCGACGAAGTGAAGGCCGCGATCGACCGGCTGCCCGCTCGGTTCATCATCACCGCCCGCGATCCGCGTGAAGGCGGCGCAAACAATCTCTCAGCGCCGCGCCGTCGCGCCCTGCTCCTCCAGTTCCTGCCCCGCGCCGCCTGGGTGGATGTGGAGTTGCGTTCAGCGCGTTTGCTCCAATCCGTCTTGCGATCCGCGGAGGCGAAGAACGTTCGCAAAATAATTTCCTTTCACGATTTCGAGAGCACACCGTCTGCGTCGCGGCTCGACAAAATTGCGTCCGACGCGCGGTCGTTAGGCGCTGACGTTATTAAAGTCGCCACCCGCACCGACACATTCGCGCAGTTCGAAAGGCTCCTCGATTTTTTCGACCGGCCACGCGCCGCCGCGGTCGCCGCGATGGGGATGGGGAAACTCGGCCGCGCCTCGCGCCTCGAGCTGGCCCGACGCGGTTCCGTCCTCAACTATGCGCATCTCGGCTCACCCGCCGCCCCGGGCCAGGTCTCGATCCAGGATTTGCGCCGCGCGCGCGGAACATAGGCATTCTGCCTGTGCGCCCAGCGGACATTCTGTCGGCTGAAATCGGAGCGCGGAACCTTATCGTAGCGGAGTAAAACTCCGCTGGGCGCACAGACTCTGAAGTCTATGTTCCAGCTCCTCAATTTGCGGTCTACCCCGATCCCGTATCTTAATAAGTACCGTTCGTCTCGTTCGCCATGGATCAATCCATCACGCTGCCAGACCAGGTTTCGGTGATGCCGCTCCCCGGTGCGCTCCTTTTTCCGCATGCGCTTCTGCCGCTTCACATTTTCGAACCGCGCTACCAGCAGATGCTCGAGCACGCCTTGCGCGAGCAGCGGATGTTTTCGGTGGCGCTCATCAAACCCCAGCGCAACCAATGGAAAACGACCGATGACTTTTTCCATGTCGCCGGGGTCGGCCTGATCCGCGCCTGCGTCGGCCGCGGCGACGATACCTCGAACCTGATCCTGCAAGGCCTCCGCCGGGTGCGCTTCATCGGCTTCGAGCAAAGCGCTCCGTTCCCGATCGCGCGCATCGAGCCGCTCGAATCCGAATCGAGCAATTCCGTCGAGACCGACGCGCTGGGCGCGAAAGTCATCGAGCTTTATTCCAGGCTCAAAAGCGCCGGGCGGCAGTTGCCCGAAAAAGTGGACAAATATCTCTCCCAGCTCAGCGACATGGAAATGCTGGCCGACCTCATGGCCGCGACCTTCGTCAACGATCCGCTCCGCCGGCAGCAATTGCTCGAGGAACTGTCGCTGAACCGGCGTCTCCGCCTCGTCATCCAGTATTTGCGCGAAGAAACCGGCAGCGCCGCCGCCTGACGAATCACGATGGCGGATGGAGCGGCGCGGGTCTCACGCGCAACGATCATCCGCCATCCGACTGGGCGCCACCCTACTCCTTATTCAGATAGTGTTTTTCCAGGAATTCGGACCTGAACTTTTGTGGCGGAGTGGGAATGTCTGGCCGCCCTTCCGGGGTAAAGTCCATCAGATTCCAATACGGCCACACGGTGTCGAGATGATTCATCATCCCTTCCGTTCCCCAGAAATGAAAAATCTTTCCAGCCTGTCTCCGAAAAACATGCATCACCGGCAACTGCAGATCATCAGAGTCTCCTTGGCATTTGTAATCGGCCTGATAGGCAGACTCCGCTCCGGAAACCAGCGCAATCTGCGACCATCCACGTTTATTGGCCCAGGCATTGACTCGTTCGGCCGGGGCCTTGGCAATCGCGACAAACGCGGCGTCTCGAGTGACCTGATACGAGGTTCGATCGAACCCATCGACCAGCGACGTACAGGAAGGACAGGGATTATCCCAGTTCGGACCGTACATGAACGAGTAAAGCAGCAGCGTGTTCTTATCTCCAAATAGCTCGGAGAATTTCACACTCTTCCCTACTTTTCCGTCGTTGGCCCATTGGAAGACGTAGTCCTCTTTCAACTGCCCACCGGGAGGAAGCGTGCGGCGCTTTTCCGCCACAGATTTTACTTTTTCGACAAGCTCTTGTTCGTCTTTAAGCAATGCTTCCCGCGCATCACGATACTCTCTGCTTTCGTTTGGATACCGTAGTTCACTCATGTTCGTCTCCTCTTTTGAAACTAGTATTGATATGTATGAGAATGGAACGGACTGCCAAGCATCGCTGTAGTTTCATCCCTCATCCCTCATCCCTCATCCTTTATTCAGGTATTCACCGGTTCTCGGACCCTTAAAGCCTTCAATGACACGAGGACTCGTGGCTGAAGAAATTCAAAGTCCAAACTTAGACCCTTAGCGAGCCACGGAACGCCCTCCCGTTATAGTAAGACTGCGCACCATTGTGACCCACGAAGACACGGCCGTAGCGGCTCTCACAATAGAGCGCCCCGCCGAGTTTTCTAATTTCAGCGGGTGTTTTCACCCAGCTCGACCTCTTCGTATCGAAATCTCCCAGTTTCTGCAGCTCCCGATATTGCTCTTCCGTTAAGAGTTCGATGCCCATGGCCGCCGCCATATCCATAGCGTTATTTTTTGGTTTATGTTCCTTCCTGGAATCCAGCGCTTCACGGTCGTAACAAACACTGGTGCGGCCATTGGGAGTTTGCGTTGAACAATCAAAAAACATGTATTCGCCCGCCTTCTTATCATAACCAACAACATCCGGTTCACCGCCAGTTCTCTCCATTTCATTCAGTGACCACAGTTTTGCAGGACTAGCTTCCAGCTTTGTTTTTACTTTACCCCATTCAAGACCTTTATGGCGGTTCATGTTGTTCTCGAAACGGGCTTTCAATGCTCTGAGCAGTCCTTCACGTTGTCCTGGTGACAACTCCTTTTTTGTTTCAACGCCTTTCATACAGGTTTCCTTTTGATTGCCATGTCGCGTGAAGAGTTGACCCCGGTCAGGGCTCTCACTTTGAACGTCGCGCAAGAATCACCAACCAAATCTTCCGCGCGATGAATAGCACGACCTGACTCAGGATAGCCGCGCCGAATCCAGAGAGATAAAGTGCACCGAACCATAGCGCCACGCCAATGACGGCGAAGATTACGCCTGCATACATCCAATATCCCGAAAGGATAAGGACAGGAATGGAGACAAACCGAACCACGGGGGCGTAGTTCGGAAGTTCTGCAAACGGACTATAAACATAACCGATTATCGGGATAGCAAGGATAAGGTGAATCGAGCGAAGAATCGCGCGTTTGGTAGCATTACTCATGATTGATTGGTAAATCGATTTTAGCGGCGAAACCAAGCCCACTTCAATTCATTTTGTTCATTATGTGCGCCTGGATTTCAGTAGGGCGCTTTCAGAGGAGAACGGTGAGCCATTAGTGGATGAAGTTCAACCCATTGGGAATGTAGTGCGGAAAGACGTAGGCATACATCATCACGATGAGCCCGACGATGGCCGCCAGTGCCACGGAGTGCCAGAACAGGAAGCGAAAAATGGAGCCTTCGTTCCCTACTTGATTGGTTGCCGCCGTGGCGATGCAAATGGATTGCGCGTCCACCATCTTGCCCATCACGCCCCCGGCGCTGTTCGTGGCGCACATAAGAATAGGACTGAGATGGAGCTGTTGCGCGGTGATTCGTTGCAGATTTCCAAAGAGCGCGTTCGAAGAGGTGTCGCTGCCGGTCAGCGCGACGCCAAGCCATCCGATGTAGGCGCTGAAGAACGGAAAGAGCCAGCCAGTCCGCGTGAAGGCCAGGCCTAACACGGCGTCCATGCCCGAGTAGCGCGTCACGTAACCTATCCCTAGCATGCAAGTCATCGCGATGATGGCGAATCGCAAGCGCACGAGAGTCTTGATGAAGACGCCGAACATCCGGCCGAAGCTGAGCCCGAGAAGAAGTCCGGCAAGGATGGCGGCGAGGAAACAACCAGTGCCGGTAGCAGTCAGCCAGTTGAAATCGAAGCGGGCAGCTTCAGGCGTTGGCTTGGCAGCGACAGGCATCGTGCGTGAAACTTTTCCGTGGAGATAAGGCCAGTCCCAGCCGGCTGGACCGGGGCGCGGCTTACCATCCTCCATTACTACTTTGAAGGAAGGAGTCGTGGCTTCGTTCAGGGCGTTCTTGATCGAGGGAAGTCCCCAGCACAGAACGAAGATCGACAGGATCAGGAAAGGCATCCAGGCCTTCGCGGTTTGTCCGGCGGAGTAACGTTTGCTGGAGTTACTCACCGAGCTTGCATCTACCGCAGCTTCGTCGCGGAAGCGCCAGATTTTTTTCGGTTGCCAGACGCGGAGAAAAAGCATCGTCACGACGAGCGACACGATACCCGCGGAAATATCCACGAGGTTGCTGTCCATATGATTGGCCCAGAACCATTGCGTCGCGGCGAAAGAACCGCCTACGACCAGGATCGCGGGAAAGACCTGGAGTGTTTCTTTCCAACTCACCATGGACCGCACCAGCCAGAAGGGAACGACCACGGCGGTGATCGGAAGGATGCGCCCGATCATCGCGTTGAGATCGCTCTCGTTCAGCGCGGTCACAGCCGCCAGGGTGTGCACCGGCGTGCCGATGGCGCCCCATGCCACCGGCGAAGTGTTGGCAATCAGGTTGAGGGCCGCGGCCTGAAACGGCTTGAACCCAAGTCCGATCATGAAAGCGCCGGCGATGGCCACCGGCGCGCCGAACCCGGCGCAGCCTTCAATAAACGCGCCGAAGCAGAACGCCACGAGCAAGAGTTGCAAACGCCGATCCGGCGTGATGGCCGCAACGGACTGCTTCATGATTTCGAACTGGCCGGTCTCGACCGAAATATCGTAGAGAAACACCGCCGCGATCACGATCCAGACGATTTTCAGCAGACCGAAAGCCGCGCCGTAAAAGAAACTGCTGACTGCGAGCAAGGCGGGCATCTGGAAAACGATCATGGCCACGAGCACCGCGGTCGCCGCCCCAGCGATAGCACACAGGTGTGGCCGCACCTTCAACCCCGCCAAGAGCCCTAAGAGAACAACGATCGGCAACGCCGCTAGCAGCGTCGAAAGCCACCAATGCCCAAAAGGATCATAAACTTGCGTCCAGGTCACAAGTTCATTTCATCCTTCATAATTCATCCTCATCCCTTATCCTCGCTTGGCGAGTTCGATAAGCGCCCCACGCATCGTGGGCAGTCTACAATCGATCTCGAGAGCCAACTCACTAAGCCGTCGCATGTCACTGGCCTCCGCGGGAAGATCCGACTCCGTGGTGCGAAGCATGATACAAATGAGGTCGTTGACTTGTTTGTTTTTGCCTGCCTTCTCTAGTTCCGGCCAAAGCGACCACTGTCTCAAGAACTCCCCAAAGTATTCGTTGGTGCGTCTGATAAAATTGTGAGCATCGTTAGGATCGTCGAAGTATTCGTTGGCGTGTTCGGTCGCGAACAGCCTCAGAAAATCGAGGGATTCGTTGGTGATCGTCTCTGGCTGGATGTCCTTCTTCTCGTCGTACGCCAGTGCCGCGCTGAGGACAGTGCTCAGGCAAAAGAGCAGGTAACGGTAGCGCGAATCAGGAAGGCTGAATTCCAGACGTGCGCGTGGGTCGTCTGCTGCAGGAATCGTGTGCAGGTATAAGTTTGACGCTACGGTGATCGCAGCCTCAACGTATTTCTGCTGAGTCGGCTTGCTGCGGAACCAATTCATGTGCGAGGCATAACGCCAGACGAGACCCAAAATCAACGACGCCGCGCGAGAGCGCGCGTGTGCTGCAAACTGAAGGTTCTAGCTACGGTAGAGTTATGCATCGGAGCGAGGCGCGGTGCGCGCATCGCTTGGTTAGGCGACTTGGCGTGGCATAATTCTTCTCATCCAAGTTCTGAGACGGTCATCGGCAGGGAAGCACTCGAAAGCGTTGTAGTGGTTGAGCATCGCGCGAAAGATCATGTTCTCGGCTTCACCTTGCCAGTCGAAGTCGACGCGAACGTTACGTCCGTCGTCTTGATGCTTTGCGTGATTCCGCGGGAAGTTAAGGAACGCCATCAGGCGTTTCTTGGGCGGGCGGGCTCTGCCCGCCCGCTCGACGATGTCTCCAATGCCCTCGGCGCTGAGCTCAACGCAGGGCGGGAACCCTCTACGACGTGCGAAACAACCGAGAATCTCTTCAGCTGCACCCGCTAATGTGAGTGCCGAAACCGGATCACCGTCCTCAAGGACAGCGAGGCTACGTTCAAGCTGAATCAGGGCGATGCGTCTCTTCGTAAGCTTCGTCTTCACGGTTCGCGTTGTCGCCTAACGAGAAAGAGATGAGCGACGGCCACCGAAAGCGCGCGCCGACCGGAGCGAAGAGGCTCTAGCGACGCAGAACGTGAACGCACGACGGGTGGCCGTTCGCTCCATCGATTGGTTAGACGAGTCCGGGGCTTCATGTAAAGTGTGCATGAAGTGCATTATGAAATGAACGCAGAGTTCTAGCAGCACGATTGTAGTCGTCGAGCGTGTAGTGTCCATACTCCCGCATGGTGACGAGAAAGAAATGACAATTGCAACGCGTGTCCCACAACCAATCTAAGTTCGCACGTAATGCGGCTGTGATGACGGCCATTTTCTCAAGCCATTCGGTTCGCTTCTTATAAGATTTCTTCTGGGCTGACACGCTGAGAGGGAGCTTCGTGAGTGTTTCCGCGATGTTGCCGAGAAGCACAATGGCGTCTTTGATGAGCATTTCCTTCGCCGTGCCCATTAAGTCTGTACGAACGAGCACCCAATGTTGCACATCGTGGAGCATGAGAGCATAACTGATGTTCTCTCGAAGGGTTTTGTCTGAGATGAATGCCAAACGGGCACGAAATTTGGCAGCCGTCCGGATGTAACCGCGCGGGAAAGCGCAACTTGCATGATCGCGTAAAATCACGGCCAACGTAGTCCTGGATAGCTTGGATGTCTCCGCCAACGCGCTCGATGGTCTGGTCTAACTCTTGATCAGTCTCGATTGACATAAACGAGAGGAGTCGTCTAACGAGAATTAGACGACAAAATTTCGTCTAACTCGGAATTGCGGCAGGGCGGAATGGGAGGGTGCATCCTTCGCAGGATAGCGGGTCGGGGCGCGGCCGGCAATGAGGAAACGGAGGGCAAAAAAAGCAGCCGAGGACGGCAAAACGCTGGCGGTTGTTCATTGCAGAACGTGCTTTCCTCGCCACAATTTGGAACACAAATTAGCCAAAACGCTCCTCGCTAGCTCGTGAGTTCCACCGCCTAACGACCCAAGCTCAGCGACCCGGCCCACGGGACGCAACAATTGCAACGCATGATGCGATGGCCGGGTTCGCTGCAGCGCATGGTTAGACGGCTTGCCAAGCGGCGGCTGTGACGGCTGCGGAGGTCGGAGGGCAGAGAACGGAGGGCGGAGGTCGGAAAGATCGCAGCCAGATTTTGAACGACGAAATTCGCTAGCGCGACAGCGGATTTGCATTGAGCGAAGTGGGAACTTTTGTTCCGGTGGAGCGCAGGCCTGAATGAAACTGCCCAATGCCGAAGCAGCGGTGGTCGAGCGCGCAAAGATCGAGGGGTATTTGCTCAACGTGGCACATCGCTTCGGCGCGAGTAAGGCACGCTTCTTCACGCATTTTGGCTTTCGCCTGGAGGCCTGGGAGCAATTAGCGCAGGCTTTGCTCGCACACGGGCAGAAGTATGAACTAAGGAAAACGCGCAAGACGGGTTTCGGTCCGCGGTATGAGGTGGAAGGAAAACTTAATTGTCCGAATGGCCGCCGCCCGCTGGTGCGCAGTGTGTGGCAGATGGATGAGGGCGAGATTGCGCCTCGTCTCAGTACCGCATACCCTCTGGAGGACGAATGAAGATCAAAGAACATGATTGCGTGGTCCTGACGGCCGATTTGCCCGGCGAAGAACTCAAGTCGGGCGATGTCGGCACGGTGGTCCACGTCCACAAAGGCGGAGCGGCCTACGAAGTGGAATTCATGACCCTGGATGGCCACACCGTGGCGGTGGCAACCGTCGCGAACAATCAGCTTCGTCCTGTCTCGCGCCGAGACATCTCGCATGTGCGCGAGTTGCAGGCGGTCTAGGCAAGCACACAGAGGGCGGAGGAAGCAGAGCTTCGAAGAAAATTGCGTTGATTCGCTTCTCCCGAAGCTCACCCCGAAAGGGCTTGGTCCATCTCACACCGCTCCCGCGGGCTCGATTCCCAAGTGCAACCCGCCACGGCGGGCAAGCTTTGGGAACGAGGGATTGGGAGTGAGAGAAAAACGCATTTACGCCTGGGACACGGCAGGGCCGATCGAGTAAGAAAGGTCGTCGTTAAGGTAGATCGCAATGTCCAAGAGGCGTTCACGCGCGTGGAATTCGGCAACGCCGGGATCGGATGCGAAGAACGCGAATAGTTCGGCATCGTCGTTGAAAATCCGAATCTGGACGGCGCCTTGCGCATCAAGACTACGCGCGCCGTAGCCCAGCAGTTCACCGTTCTGCCCGGTGCGGCTGATGTCGCGGATGGCTGACAGGTCGTCCTCGCCGTGAGGGCGATAGAAGGCCGGGTCGGAATCCAGAATGGGCCCGACGAGATCGCGGCGGAAGACGAGCAGGCCAGCCTCAGAGGCGTCGATGATTGTGGCCGCGGGCAAGGCGGCGCGGAGATGGGAACGGATAAGACCGGATGCTGCTTCGCCCCACGGATCCCAATAAAGCGGCTTGTAGCCTAGGCTGGCTGCAGCGATTTGCGCTTCAACTGTGCGCTTAATCGGCCAATCAACTTCGGAGTTCCATTCTTCAAAAACTTTCCCGAATGCTGCGCGCGCAGCTTGGCCGATTTTGCTGACGAGATGGGGGTCTCTTTCCACGACTTGCTTTTTGAACTGTAACGGACCGCTTTCATTTGTTGGAGCGTATCGCCTTCGCAGAGTCTCGCTTTATCGGGCGCTCGTCAAGACTCGAGCTCCGGTGGGATCGCTTGTCGGCGGTCGGAAGTCGGAGGTCCCGCCTACGCCAAGGCTACGGCGTGGCAGGCAGAGGACCCGCCTACGCCGGCGGGTGGGGACACCCGCCGCTATATCGCAGTCGCTCTCACGCTTCGCATAGCGAAGCGGCTACAGGGGAAGCGGCTACGCGCCCTTGAGCCGGGCGTGTTCTTCCATCAAATAGCGGTCGGTCATGCCGGCGATGTAGTCGCATACGGTCCGGTGCAGGCCTTCGCTCTCGATCCGCCGGGTGGCGGCTTCGCCGAGCAATTCCGGGGCGCGGATGTAAGCCTCGAATACCGCGCGTAACATCTCGCACGCCTGCTGGTTTACCTCGGCCACGCGCGGATGGTAGTAGACGTTCTTGTAAAGGAAGCGGCGCAGCTCCTGGTTCGCCGCGTGGCGCGCATCGCTGTAGCAAACGAGCGGGGCCGAACGCCGCCTTACTTCATCGGCGCTTTGGACGCCGACGCTGGCGATGGCGGCGGCGCTGGTCATGACCACATCGCGCACCTGGGCATCGATGATCGCGCCGACGATCAATTTGTGCAGCTCCGGTTCGCGCACCTCGGGATAACGGGCCGCGACAGATTCGTGGCTCTGGCGCCAGATGGTGACCTCTTCCAATTGGGTTGAGCGCAGGATCTCGAAGTCCACCGCATCATCGAGATCGTGGCTGTAGTAGGTAATCTCATCCGCGAGGTCCGCAACCTGGGCCTCGAGCGACGGGCAGCGATACTTTTCCCCGCCGGGCCCGAGCGGCTCATGAAACTCGTCGTGTTTTCGCAGGCCCTCGCGCACTTCGAAGGTCAGGTTCAACCCCGGGAAAGCCGGATAAGCGGTCTCGAGCAATTCGACGACGCGCTGGCTTTGCCTGTTATGATCGAACCCGCCGTGGTCGCGCATGCATTCGGCCAGCATCTCTTCGCCGGAATGTCCAAAGGGCGAGTGGCCGAGGTCGTGGGCCAGCGCGATCGCCTCCGCCAGGTCTTCGTTCAAGGACAACGCCCGCGCGATCGTCCGGCTGATCGACGCGACTTCGATCGAATGGGTGAGCCGCGTCCGCAAATGATCGCCGGTCCCGTTCAGGAAAACCTGCGTCTTATATTCCAGGCGGCGAAAGGCCCGCGAATGAATGATCCGCGCCCGGTCGCGCTGGAACTCCGTCCGGAAGACGTGCCGCGGCTCGGGATATTTTCGGCCGCGCGATTCGCCGGACTTTTGGGCAAAGGGCGCCAGGACGCGGACCTCGTCGGCCTCCATCTGCTCCCGCGTTTTCCAGGTTTGCCGCGGGCCCATGGCGTTGGACGAATCGTTGGTCACGCCGGAATTATTGGTTGTTCTTTCGGGTTTGCGAGTCCTGAGTTGGCCCGCGGTCGATTAGCCGGCGTGTTGAATTTTTCGGATTGCGCGTAACTCTACCGCGAACAGATGCGCGGCAGACCGAAGAAAAAAACTGATCGAACCCGCGAGCGCGTCTTGTCGCACGGTCGCTGGATCGTGTCCGGGGTGTGCGTTTTTCTGGCGGTGATTACGTGGCTCGTTTTTGGCCAGACGCTCAGCCACGACTTCATCAACTTCGATGACAACGAATACGTGACCAAGAACGCCCAGGTCGCGCGCGGCCTGACCTTCGAAGGAATCGGCTGGGCGTTCACCCATGTGCATTCCTCGAACTGGCATCCGCTCACCTGGATTTCGCACATGGTGGATAGCCAGCTCTATGGCTTGAACCCGTGGGGGCATCATCTCACCAGCGTCCTCTTCCACGGCGCCACGGCGATCCTGCTTTTCTTGCTGCTGCGCCAAATGACCGGCGCACTGTGGCGGAGCGCGTTCGTTGCCGCGCTGTTCGCGATTCATCCTTTGCGGGTCGAATCGGTCGCCTGGGTCGCGGAGCGGAAGGATGTGCTGAGCGGCTTGTTCTTCATGTTAACGCTGATGGCCTACACGCATTACACGCGCGCGCTGGACCGGCGCCGCTACGTCCCGGTAGTTGTCGCCTTTGCCCTCGGCTTGATGTGCAAACCGATGCTCGTCTCCCTCCCTCTGGTCCTTCTTCTCCTTGATTACTGGCCGCTTCAACGGCTCCCTAGCTTCAGGCCTGACAACCCCGAGGATCGACAACTCCTCCGACGCCTCATCCTCGAAAAACTTCCGTTGCTTGGATTAGCTCTGGCCTCCTCCGCAATTACTGTTTTCGCCCAAAGAACTGCGATGCAGCCGGTCACGAGAATCTCTTTTCCGGCGCGCCTGGGTAATGCCGCCATCGCCTGCGTCGATTATTTAGGCCAAATGTTTTGGCCTAACGACCTCGCGATTCTGTATCCATGGGAAGCAGCCCGGCTTTATCCGGCCCTTATGATTCTCTCGGTTCTGCTCCTGGCCGGCATTTCCGTGGCGGTATTTGTTTTACGCCGCCGGCGCTATCTGGTGACTGGATGGCTCTGGTATCTCATCATGCTCGGCCCGGTCATCGGGATTCTTCAGGTCGGCAATCAATCCCACGCCGATCGCTACACTTATCTTCCCCAGATCGGTTTGTACCTGGTGCTCGCCTGGGGCGCCGTCGAGTTGTGCGCCCGCTGGCGGCCTTACCGCGCCCTGCTCGCCGTTCTCGCCGGCCTGGCCGTCGGCGGGTTGATCTTCTCGGCCCGGCTCCAGGCTGGTTACTGGCGGGATAGCGAAACGCTTTGGTCTCACGCTCTCGCTTCCACTACGGACAATATTATCGCCGAAGGAAACCTGGGCGAAGCTTTGCACGCCAAGGGAAGGGAACGCGAAGCCGTGATGCATTTCCAAAACTCACTGCGCATCAACCGCCACCAGGCGTCGATCCTCTCGAACCTCGGCGTCTCTTATCTCGAGATGGGCCGGGCCGCTGAATCGCTCGCCCATCTCCAGGAGGCGCTCGAGATCGAGCCGAACTATGAGGACGCACATTACAACCTCGGGAACACTTACCTGCAAATGGGGAACGCCGGGGAAGCGCTCGCCCATTATCAACGCGCTTTGGAGATCGATCCGGACGATACTCAGGCGATGAACAACATGGCCTGGATCCTTGCCACCTGGCCCGACGCGCGCGTGCGCAACGGCCTCAAAGCGGTTGCCCTGGCGCAACGCGCGGATGATTTGACGCGCCGGCAAAGCCACCTCATCAGCGCTACCCTGGCCGCGGCCTATGCCGAAGCCGGCCGCTTCGACGACGCCGTGAAAGCGGCGGAGCGCGCTTTTCGTCTCGCGAGCGCCGAGGGTAACACGGCCCGCGCCAGCTCGATTCGCGCGCAACTCGAAGTTTACCAATCCCGAAACCCTTTTCGCGACAATAGATCTTCCACAAGGTCGCCCCAGGGATAATGGCGCACGATTCCGAATTCGATTCTCCCCGCCTTGCTCCAAGCCGGGATCGGAGATCGTGGCGGATTAGCCTGCTGGTCGCGCTAAGTCTTCTTATCCCCGGGCTCGTTATCTTTTGGCCGTTTCTCTTTGGCGATGCGGTTCTTCTTTATACCGATATCGGCCGGGATTCGCTGAACAGCTACTACACGGATTTCGTTCACCTATCCAATTACATCCGAACGAACGGCTTTCCTTCCTGGTCCTTCCACATCGGCATGGGCCAGGACCTGGCTTATGCTACCGGGTTCCTTGTCTGGGAGCCTGTGACCTGGCTACCAGCCCGGTTCATTGCGCAAGCGCTCGTCTTTCAACATCTGGTCAAGTGCCTCGTTGCCGGGTTGCTTTTCTTTCGGTTTCTCGAACTTTGCCGCGTCGCGACAGGGGCTGCGTTGCTCGGCTCGCTCTTGCTCTCTTTCTCGGCCTACCTGTCGATGGGAAGTTGCTGGTATCTTCCAGCAGAGGAACTGCTGGCCTTCACTGCCACTCTCCTGGGCGCCGAGGAAGCTTTACAGCGGGGGCGCTGGGTCCTTCTTGCTCTTTCGGTCGCGCTGCTTGGCTGGATCAATCCATTCTATTTCTATCTCTGCGCGTTGTTCCTCGGCTGCTACGTGCCGGCAAGGATCATCGCCCGGAATGGATGGCGGCCCCGATTCATCTCGAAAAAGACTCTTCCTTTGGCGGCGGTTGCGCTGCTGGGTATCGGTCTCGGCGCCTTCATTAGCCTGCCTTATCTTAATGTTGTTCTGAGTAGCCCCCGCGGTTCCGGAGCGACTAACAGCCTCGCTACCCTTGGCTCGTTTCCGCTCTTTGGCTTCGAGTCCGCGTCCCATTACGTCACCGCCCTCTTGCGACCGCTCGCAAACGACCTGCTCGGAACTGGAGACACGTTTCGCGGATGGCAGAATTACTTCGAGGCCCCGTTAACTTATTGCGGACTGATCTCGCTCATCCTGCTGCCCCAGGCATTCGTTCGCGGGACGCGGCGTCACCGCGTGATTCTCCTGTTTTTTTTGCTCTGGCTCATTGTCCCGACTGTTTTCCCCTGGTTCAGGTACCTGTTCTGGCTGTTCAAAGGCGACTACTACCGCACTTATTCCTTATTCTCCGTTCTCGGGATAATCACCGTGGGCATGTTAGCCTTCACCCGGTACGTGGAGCACGGCATTCTTAATCAATGGCTCCTGGTTGCATCGGTCACGTTATTGGTAGCTGTCCTTTATCTGCCAATCGACGTTCTGCAAAGTGTGATCGATTCCAGGCTGCGGATTGCAGTCACCGCTTATCTAATTGGCTACGGTTTGGTTCTTCTCGTGGGGCAGCTCGCGAATAAGCGAGAGGTTGCAGCCTGCGTCGTCATCGGCCTCGCGGTGGTTGAGCTGGTCCATTTCAATCGCATCACCGTTTTAGATCGTAAAATCATTCGTCGGCACGAACTCGTTGGTGGCATGGCGGCTACCCGCGACACGGTCGAAGCTATCCAGGACCTGCGCCACGATGACAGCTCGTTCTATCGGATAACGCTACTTCGATTATCGGAGGGCCGCACTGGAGCCGATCCGAACGACGCGATGCTTCTGGGTTACTACGGCACCTCTTCCTATAGTTCATTCAACGATTCCAATTACCTGCGCTTTCTCACGGCCGTGGAAGCTCTGCCATCAAACTTGGAAACCGATACTCGCTGGGCGGCCGGCCTGGCCGGAAATTTTATTCCCTCGATTTTCGGTGGAGAGAAATACGCCCTCGTGGACGATCCGGAACCGTTCCAGAAGGTGGCGCAATACGAATTGGTCCGGCGTTACGGAGACAGCTACCTCTTCAAGAACCAGCTTTTCCTTCCGTTGGGCCTGACTTTTACGAGGTACCTTCCGCAGGACCAATTCCTCCAGCTTTCCCGCGATGCCAAGGAGCAGGTCCTGCTCGCCACGGCCATTCTTGAACCGAACGAGCAGGCAATGGCGCCAAGTCTCAAACGGATTAGCGTGGCCGAGCTGGAAAGCGAGTTCGCCGCTTCATCCTATCCCGGGCTTGTGGAGCAAAGACGCGCCAGCGCTTTCCGTCTCGCATCGTTCACCCAAAACAGACTCGAAGGTAGCGTGCGCCTCGACCAGGACAGTATTCTCATTCTCCAGACGCCGTTCAGTCCCGGCTGGCGCGCTTTCCAGGATGGTCAGCCGGCGTCCGTCTTCCGCGCGGATATCGGGCTCCTTGGTGTCGCTCTCAAGGCCGGAGAACATAAGGTGGAGCTGCGTTATCGAAATCCCTGGCTGCTTCCAGGAATGGTTACCACTCTTTGTTCGCTTCTTCTCCTGGCGGTGGGCCTTTGGCGCTGGCCGCGGCTGGCTACTGCTCGGCCGAGTTAGGGTTCGCGCGTTTCGAGACATCTTCGCGCAAATCTTTTCGCGCCTGCCTCGCTCGAGCGCGGATCATCAGCAGATCGAGCAAGGCCAGCAACAAAGCGGTCAGCGTTACCCAGGCACACGCGAACCAGAAAAAAATAAAGCGGCCGGCATGGTCCCGCGGTTCCAGCCACGATCGCAAACCGGTCAAACCGACTGCCACCATCGCGACCGCGACGAGGATCAAAATCGCCATCGTCTTGCGCCGGGTGCGCTCGTCGCGCACCAATCCTTGTGTGACCTGGATAATGAATCGCATTATCCAGGGACGATTTGCCGGCGGCCGCGTGTCCATGGCCTAACGACTAGATCAACAGCAGCGTCGGGTTCTCGAGCAGGTGACGAAGTTCCTTCAAGTATTCCGCGCCCAAGGCCCCGTCGATCACGCGGTGGTCGCAGCTCATCCCGATACTCATCCGCTGGCCGGGCACGATCTGGTCGCAATCGTCGATAACCGCTTTCTTTACGATTGCGCCGATCGAGAGAATAAAACCCTGCGGCGGATTGATGATCGCGGAAAAATTGTCGATGCCGTAGCTGCCGAGATTCGAAACGGTGAAGGTACCGCCTTGGAATTCTTCCGGCTTCATCCGCTTGTTCCGCGCGCGATGAGCCAGGTCTTTCACGGCTTCGCTGATTTCGCGGAGCGACTTACTCTGGGCCGCGCGGATCACCGGCGTGACCAATCCATCCTCGATCGCAACGGCGATGGCGAGATTGACATCGTTGTATTGGACGATTGCGTCGCCGTCAAAAGAAGCGTTCGCTTTCGGAACTCTTACCGCCGCGGCGACTGAAGCCTTCAAGACGAAGTCGTTTACCGTGATCTTGGAGCTGTCGCTGTTTTCACCGGCCGATTTCAGTTCGGCGCGCGCGCTCATCAACGGACCGGCATCGATTTCGATGTTCAGATAGAAATGCGGCACTGGTCCTTTACTCGCGACAAGACGCTCCGCGATGACTTTGCGCATTCCGGTCAGGCTGATGCGCGAACCTTCGCCGGCGGCAATGTGTGGAGCGGGTGCTGGTTTCGGCGCCGCGCCTTTGGATTTTGAGACCGCGCGCACATCGCTTTCGGTCACGCGGCCGTCGGGACCGGTTCCCTTCACGGTGGAAAGATCGACGCCCTGTTCCGCGGCGAGTCGCCGCGCCAGAGGCGACGCTTTCACGCGCGCTTCGCTGCTGCTTTCCGCCCGCGGCTCCGGCGCCGGTTTGGAAGACGGCGCGGGTTTCTTCTCCGCGGGTTTCTTGCTTTCCTGTGGCGGAGCAGCCTCCGGTTCTTTTTCTTCGGCGGGTCCAGGCTTTTCCGTCTCCGCCTGCTCTTTCTTTTTCGCCGGCGCTTTCTTTTCGTCCTTCGGCGTTTCCGGTTTTTTTTCTTCTTTCTTCGGCGCGGCTTCGCCTTCACTGCCGATGAACGCGATCTTCTCGCCCACGTTCACCTTCCCGCCTTCTTCGACATAAATCTCGGTGAGCGTCCCGTCCTCCGGCGATTCCCATTCCATCGTCGCCTTATCGGTCTCGATCTCGGCGATCACGTCGCCGGCCGAAACCTTGTCGCCCTTCTTCTTTTTCCACGCGACGAGAGTCCCCTCCGTCATCGTGTCGCTCAGCTTCGGCATCTGGATTTCGGGCATGGTGGTAGGTCAGGGGATGGGAACATAGACTTCCAGTCTGTGCGCCCAGCGGAGTTGCACTCCGCTGCAAAACGAACAGCGGATAGAATATCCGCTGGGCGCACAGGCCACAGGCCTATGTTCCGTTTCGTCATTCAACTCAGGAAATTTCAGGCACAGGTGATGAGTCTTCACGCGTAACAAACCTTCTTCACCGCGGCGATCAACTTTTCCGCGCTCGGCAGGACCGCTTTCTCGAGGCGTTCGTTGTAGGGCATTGGGACATCCTCCTGGGCCACGCGCAAGATCGGGGCGTCGAGCCCGTCGAACATTTCTTTCTGGATGCGATAGGAAACTTCCGCGCCGACTCCGCAGAACGGCCGGTCCTGCTCGACGATCACGACCCGATGTGTTTTCGAGACCGAGTTCAGGATCGCGTCCAGATCCAGCGGTTTGATGGACCGCAGATCCAGCACTTCGGCGCTGATCTCTTCCTCGTTCTCCAACGTTTTCGCCGCGGCGAGCGCGAGCGGAACGGTCTGCGCGTAACAAATAATCGTGACGTCGCTCCCTTCGCGTTTCACTTCCGCTTCACCGAGCGGGATCAGCAGCTCTACATCTTCTTCCTCGACCATTCCCTTGGAGCTGTAGAGAAGCTCCACTTCCAAAACCAACACCGGGTTGTTGTCGCGGATCGCGGTCTTGAGCAATCCCTTCGCATCGCGCGGCGTCGCCGGGGTGCAGATCTTCAGGCCCGGAACATTCGCGTAAAGACATTCCGTCGCGTGCGAATGGGTGGCGCCGAGTTGGTGGGCCGGGCCGTTCGGTCCGCGAAAAGTGATCGGGATGTTGAACTGGCCGCCGGACATGGTGAGCATATTCGGCGCATTGTTCACGACCTGGTCGAAGGCGACGAAGGAAAAACTGAAAGTCATGAACTCGATGATCGGCCGCAGCCCCACCATCGCGGCGCCAACGCCCATGCCCGCAAATCCGTTTTCGCTGATCGGCGTATCGATGATACGTTTGGCCCCGAAGCGTTCGAGCAATCCCTGGCTCACTTTGTAGGCGCCGTTGTATTCGGCCACCTCCTCACCCATCAGAAAAACATTGGGGTCGCGCTCGAGTTCTTCGGCGAGTGCTTCATTGAGCGCTTGGCGGTAGGTGATCTCTCTCATCTTTGATGCATCAGCGGCCTGCAAGCCCGCTGGCCGCACAGACTGGAAGTCTATGTTCCGACATAAGTGTAATCGTAAAGGTTCTCGAGCGGGGGATCGGGACTTTCCTCAGCGAATTTCACGCTGGCCAGTGCCGTCTCCTTTGCCTCCTTATCCATTTGATCGAAGCGCTCGTTCGTCAATTTCTCTTCGCGGGTGAGCTGGGCGCGCAAACGCGTGATTGGATCGTCGAGCCGATATTTTTCGAGCTGCTCTTTTGTGCGATAGCTCGCGGGATCGGACATCGAATGCCCGCGATACCGATAAGTGCGGACTTCCGCGAACGCCGGATGCGGATCGCCCCGGATCGAGCTGACGATCTCCGCAAGTTTGTTGCGAACTTCGCGAAAGTTCATCCCGTCGATGACGGTGCCCGGAATGTCGTAGCCTTCGGCGCGATCCACGATTTCTTTCAGCGAAGTGGAGCGTTCGACGCTCGTTCCCATCGCGAACAGGTTGTTTTCGCAGATGAAAACCACCGGCAGTTTGTAGAGCGCGGCCAGGTTCAGCGCCTCGTGAAACGATCCCTGGTTGATCGCGCCGTCGCCGAAGAAGCAAAGCGTCACCCGGTCTTCGTTGCGATACTTCGACGCGAACGCCATCCCGACCGCCAGCGGCACATGGGCGGCGACAATCGCGTGCCCGCCATACATGTGGTGCTCGCGATCGAAGTAATGCATCGAACCGCCGAGGCCGCGCGAGCAACCGGTCGCTTTGCCGAAAAGCTCCGCCATGCAAGCGTTCGCGCTGGTGCCGCGAGCCAGCGCGTGGGCGTGGTCGCGGTAGGCCGTTATCAAATAATCATCCGGCCGGACCGCGGCGACGGTGCCGCAGACGACCGCTTCCTGGCCGATGTAAAGATGGCAGAAGCCGCCAATCTTTTGCGCCTGATATTGTTGGCTCGCCCGCTCCTCGAAACGCCGAATGAGAAGCATCAGCGAGAGCATTTCGACCTCGTCGCGTTGCTCCGGCTGCGACATGGCCGGATTAGATCGGGCGCGGCAAGGCGGAGGACGCGCGGGTGGGCGCCGGCGTGCGACCCCAATGCATGCAGAGAATGAAAAGCCCGGTGAAGAGCAGATCGCTCACGACCGAGTTACGGAAAAACATCCAGCTCGGCGTGGCGCTGTATTGCGGCAGACCGACGGTGACCGCCTGGACGAGGCCGGCGAAATTTTTGGCATAACCGGGATCGCTCAGCCAGGCGAACGCGTTCGTGATGACGTAGAACAGGATAGAGCCGGCGAGCGAAGCGGGCAGGAGGGTTTTCCACGACGCGCGATTCGCCAGTGCCCAACCAAGCAAGCCGACGACGATCAAGGCGAGATAACGGCACCCAATCAGCGGGTCGATCATGGGTGCGCTGTAATGAAGGTTCAGGACGATATCCGAAATGAAGAGCGCGATGAGCGGTACGGTGAATTTGTAACGGCCCGGGAAATAAGCCGCGCCACAAAGAGCGATGGCGGCCATCGGCGCGAAATTCGACAGCCAGGTGGAGCCTGAAGTGATGGCGAGGCCGGTTACGATCCGATAGGCGACCGCGGCGACGATGAGAAGGAAAGCGGGAATCATTGCGAATGAAATTCTAGCCGTCCTGATCTGGAGCGCAAGCCTACGCCGCAGGAGCACTGCCAGCTGCGCCTAACGACTTGTTCAAACGCGCCTTGCGGCGGTTCGCGGCGTTCTTGTGAATGATGCCGCGCTTGGCTGCCTTATCGATGGCGGAAATCATTGCATGCACGTCCTTCGCTTCCGGGTTGGCGCCGGCGGCGGAAACGCCTTTCTGCATTCCGCGGAGACGGGTGAGGACGCTGCGATTACGAAGGGTGCGCTTGGTTGTCTGGCGGGCGCGTTTGGAAGCGGATCGGGTATTGGCCATGGTAAAAAATTTTGTGAGGCGGGGAGGGTCGCGGAGAGCTTCCGCCCTGTCAAGGCGGCTTCGCCCGGCAAGCAATCCGGTGACGCGAAGAATTACGCGCTGCGGCCGAAGTGCGGTTGTTCTTTGAGATTCTTCCGCACCGTCCGCGCCGGCTTTTTGACCGGCTTTTCCACCGGCGCCGCCGGCTCCTCGGCTACTGTTTCCGGCTCGGCCGGCGGTTCCGGCTCGGCTTTTGGTTCGGGCCTCCGTTCCTCGAGAGCGAAGACGGCTCCGCTGGGCGCCTTCGGAATTTTCGGAAGTCTGTCACTAACGATCTCGACCAGCGCGCCTATCGGCAGTTGCGCGTAAAGGTCCGCGACGTCGCGCGACTTCATCCGGATGCAGCCATAACTGGCGGGCCGGCCAATCGTTTTTTCCTCTGGCGTGCCGTGAATATAAATGCAGCGGCTAAACGCGTGAGCGTTCGAGGCCTCGAGGCCCTTGAGCCAGATGATCCGCGTGATCACAGGATCGCGCCCGGGCGCATTCGGCTGGAGAATCTCGCCGGTGAAACGCCGGTTGCGAAAGACCGCTCCCACTGGCGCATGATCGCCGATCTTTTGAGCGACCTGGAGAAAACCCAGCGGCGTGGTCATGCGACCCCAGTTGTCGCCGACGCCGAATTTCGAGGTGGAGATCGAATAGGTCGCAAGGCGGGCGCCGTTGCCCATCAACATGAGCTTCTGGTCTTTTACGCTGATGATAACGCGGCTGGGACCTTCCGCACGAAGTCCGGGCGCGAGCGCGAGGAGCGCAGTCAGCACCAGGAAGATGCGAAACATGCCGAGCTTCTTACTAGGATTTGGCCCTTTGTCACGCGGGAATTGTCGCCGCGTCCGCGCGTTCGCCGCCGAAATTCCAGCGCGGCATCCATCGACTGAAGGAGGAAAGCGACACGTAAAGGAACCCGATTTGGAACATGGCGAGGAACGGCACCGAGATCCATTGGCCGTGCTGAATGGCGAACCAGACGAAGTAGGAGAAGTAAAGCGCGAACGCCATTTCGGCCAAGGGCAGAAGCGATTTGAGCGGCATGTATTTGCAGGAACGCCACGGCTGGGTTTTGCGCTCGATCCCGTACTTCGGGGTGCGGGCAAAATCCGATTTATGATTGAAGACCGCTTCCAGGACGGCGCGGGCATTATTGATCGAGAGACCAACGCCGAGGGCGAGGAGCGCGGGCAGGAGGAGGATTTCCTTCATCCAGGTGCGCGGATGAAGTTCGCGCTGCGCGCATATGTAAAAGACCGCAACTGAGACGGAGGCCGTCAGGAAGATCGGCACGTCGAGGAGCAAGGTTCGGATCCAGGTGTTCTGCGGTCCACCGGTGGAAGGATGGAGGAGCACGCAGAGGCAGGCGAGGAGGAGATAGGCGAAATTCGAGGTCAGGTGCGCCGTCGCCTCGATCTTGATCATGAGCGGAAGTTGGCTGCGCCAGACCGTGGGCAGTAATTTTTTGCAGGTCTGGATCGAGCCTTTGGTCCAGCGATGTTGCTGGGACTTGAAGCCGTTCATGTCGACCGGCAACTCCGCCGGCGTGATCACATCGGGCAAGAAAATGAATTTCCAACCGGCGAGCTGCGCGCGGTAACTCAGATCGAGATCCTCGGTGAGGGTGTCGTGCTGCCAGCCGCCCGCCTCATCGATGCACGACCGGCGCCAGAGACCGGCGGTGCCGTTGAAATTGAAAAAACGTCCGCTGCGGCTGCGCGCGGTTTGCTCCAGCAAAAGATGGCCATCGAGGAACATCGCCTGGACCCGCGTGAGCAGGGAGTAGCCGCGGTTCAAATGACCCCAGCGCGTCTGGATCATCCCGATCTTCGGATCGGTGAAGAAATGGATCGTCTTTTTGAGCAGGTCCGGATTCGGGACAAAATCCGCGTCCAGGATGCAGACGAACTCGCTGTCGGCAGAAGCCAGCCCGGTCTCGAGCGCGCCGGCTTTAAAGCCGGTCCGGTCCGTCCGGTGGATCAGCTCGACGTTGAACCCGCGGCCCTGCAATTCCGCCACGCACGACGAGGTCAACGCCCGCGTGTCATCCGTGGAATCGTCGAGCACCTGGATCTGGAGAAGCTCCTTCGGATAGTCGATCTCGCTCACGGAACGCAGGAGGCGCTCGACCACATAAACTTCGTTGAAGATCGGCAGCTGCATCGTCACCTTCGGCAACTGGTCGAAGTGGCCGGCCGGCACCGCCCCGCGCTTCCGGTGCTTCAGAAACAGGTAAATGATGACGTAACGATGAATTCCGTATGCGGAAAGGCCGATGAGCACGCTCATGTAGCAAATCGTCCAAATGATTGAGGCCAGGCTTCCTTGCATAACGGATTAGAGAAACTGCTCCGAAGATTTACCCGGAGCAGGGCGACATGATGCCGCTTCCACCGCGCCCGTCAAATCAAAAATCGGGGGTTTGCCCGTGGAAACCGGAGACATTTTCGGGGGACAAAGGAACGACTTGGCTGAGTTTAGGGCGAGCGTTCCCGGCATGCAAGCAGCGGCCTGTCAGCACTCGATTCAGATAAGAATGAAAGCCATCTTCGGCGCCACCCCTCCTCGTACTCTTATTATATATGCGGCGGCGGCAACATTCTTCGCCGTGGCCACCCTCCACGGCCAGGAACCGGTGGAGAACCCGGCCGAGCACGAACGCGAAGAGCTGGGCGTGAATCCCTACACCGCGCCGTCGGTCGCCGAGATTTTCCAGCAGCTGGACGACCTGAAGCCGCTTCCTTTTGAGCTACTCAAGCGCGATTTTCCCCAAGCCGCGCACGCCAGCCGGGAACAAATGGGAATGGTTTTCGGCGGACTCGTCGCGGACGGGTTCCTGATTGTTGAAGCGCAGAAAAAAAATCTCGTGGAAGACCTGGGGAAACTGTTGCTGCGCCAGGCCCGCAGCCTCGGCGTAGGCGATCGCGTCATGCGCCACAGCGCCAGCCTGACGGAGCTGGGGAAAAAGGGCGATTGGCCCGCGGTGCGACGCGAATTGATCTCGACGCAGCAGGACGTGGAAGAGGCGATGACCGCGCTCCGCGACCAAAAGATGGCGCACCTGATCAGCCTGGGCGGCTGGCTCCGCGGCCTGGAGATTTGCGCCGGGGCGGTCGAGACCAATTACACCACCGATCGCGCGGCGGTCCTGTGGCAACGCGATTTGATCAACTATTTCGCCGAAGAAATTAAGACGCTCCCGCCGGCCGTCGCCCACAAACCGATCTTCGAAAAAGTGCGCGCCGGCGTGGACGCAATCCGCGCCCTCCTCAATCGCGCGCCGGAGAAGATGAGCCTGGAGGATGTGAAAACGCTGCACGCCCAGGCAAAGGAATTGAACCTGGCGATTGCCGCCGCGGATTAGAGCCGGTCAGGCGATTTAATTTTCCGGCCTTGCCGCGATCATCGAGAGAGCCGAACTTTTGCCTGCGATGTCCTGGGTTCAGTCGATTCCATTCCTCGCCCACCTGAAGCGGCGGGACCGCGATCGCCTTGCCCGTTATAACATCGTCGTCGCCATCCTGCTCGCGGGCTGGTTCCCCTCGATCCTGATGCTGGTCGTTTCCTATACGATCCTGACGAAGACGCTGGAGACCAAAATCCTGCACGATCGCCAGACGTTCGTGCAATTGATCGCGCATCTCGTGGGCGACGATCTCAGCCATACCGGCAGCGTGATCGAGTATTACCAGACCCAGCCGGACGTGGCCAAAATCTTGACCGGGCCGACCGCATCTACCGGAGCCCAGCAATGGCTGGCCCAAACTTTTTATTCGCATCCGCGGATCGACGGGATGTTCATTACCGGAACCGATGGCCAGCTGATCGCGTCCTTGCCAGCCATCGCGACCTCGGGCGACCAGCAATTTTCCCCGGCCCTCTGGCGGGAGGGGGCGATGGGTTCGCCGGACGTTTACATTTCGCCGGTGCATCCGCGCCCAACGGATGGCCGCATGGCGACCGCAATCGTGGGCACCGTTCGAGGGTCGGACGGCAACGTGGCTGGTTATCTGGGCGTCTGGGTTCTGGTGGAACGCATGGGGCGGCGCCTGTCCTCGATCGATTTCGCGGACCAGGAGATTTGCCAGATCGTGGATCAAAACGGCGCGCCGCTTTTTGCGAAAAACTTCGCTCCAAACACCGGCCCCCCACCGCCCCGGCTCTCGAAAATCATCGAGGAAATCCGGGCCTTGAAAAGCGGCTCGATCGAACGGGACGGCAACCTCTATTCATTTAACACCGTCGAAAGCACCGGTTGGATGACGATCGTCGAGCAACCCAAGGCGGTCGCCTACAGACCGGTCCGGGATTTGTTGGATAAGATCACGATCCCGGCGCTGTGGCTGATTGTGGTGACGGCCATCGCAGCCTGGCTCGCCGGAAGGATCGCGCGCCGCCAGGCCGAGGCCGCGCGGAGGATCGAGCGCGAAGTGATTTTCAACGAGAAGATCCTGGCGAACATGCCGAGCGGCATCGCGCTGGTCGATCCGGAGTCGCGCCATTTTCTGCAGGCGAACCAGAGCTTTGTCGAGATGGCGAGACGATTCGGTGAATTGCCGGAAGGCCGCGATATTTACGAGGCGATCTACGACGAGGTGAAGATCGCGCCGGGCGAAGCGATCGAGCGGGTGCTGGCGTTCGGCGCTCCATATCAAATCGTCGAGCACGCGTTCACCGATCGCGATGGACTCACCCGGTTCGTCAATGTGAACCTGCTCCGCCTCCAGACTTCGGAGCAAACCGTCCAAGGCGTCCTCTACCTCGTCGAAGATAAGACGCGCGACATGACGCTCCGCCAGGAGCTCATCGGCGCGAACGCGGCCAAGGACCAGTTCCTCGCCCTGCTCTCGCACGAGTTGCGCAACCCGCTCTCGCCCGTCATCGCGATGGTCGGCGAGCTCGAGGCGAGCGCCGGGGATTCGCCGGAAGTTCGCCGCGCCCTCGAGGTCATTCGCCGCAACGTCGAGCTGGAAGCGCGGCTGATCGACGATCTGCTCGACGTGACGCGCATCTCGAAAGGCAAACTCCAGCTCAGCCTGGAAACGGCCAGCGTTCACGAAATCCTGCAACGCTCCTACGAGATTTGCCGCGAGGAAATCGCCGCGAAAGATTTGAAGATCGAATTTCGGTTGCGCGCGGAACAGGCCTATGTGGAAGGCGATCCCGCGCGCCTGCAGCAGGTCTTTTGGAACCTGATCAAGAATAGCGTGAAATTTACTCCGGCCAGGGGTCGCATCGTCATCGAGACGTTGAATCCCACGCCGGACAAAGTGGAAATTCGAACCACCGATACCGGCATCGGCATCGAGCGCGACCAGATGGAAAGTATCTTCAACGCCTTCGAGCAGGGCCAAAGCTCGATCACCCGGCGCTTCGGCGGTCTCGGGCTCGGGCTCGCCATTTCCAAGGCCATGGTCAACGCGCACGGCGGAACCATCAAAGCGGAAAGCAGCGGGAAAAATCGCGGCGCCACTTTTATCGTGACGCTCACCACGGTCGCGGCCCCGGCGTTGGCGCCAGCGGTTCCCAAGGCGCGCGGCCCGAAAGAGGCGGCGGCGAAAGCCGCGAAGGCGAAGGGAACCGGTCCACGCGTCTTGGTGGTCGACGATCATGTCGATACCTGCACCGGCATGAAGATGATGCTGGAGCGGCGCGGTTATCGCGTGACCCTGGCGCACACCGCGGATCAGGCCGTGGAAAAAGCGGCGCGGGAGGAGTTCGACCTCGTGATCAGCGATATCGGACTGCCGGACAGATCGGGCTACGAGCTGATGCATGAACTGGGCACGACCAAGGGCCTGCGCGGAATCGCGCTCAGCGGGTTCGGAATGGAAAACGACGTGAGCCGCGCGCGCGCTGCCGGTTTTTCCGAGCATCTGACCAAACCAATCAATTTCGATCGGCTCGATGAAGCAATTCAGATGCTGCTGGGCGAACCCGAGGCAGCCGTCCGATCGTAAACCAGTTTTCTACTTTCTACTTCTGCTCGCTTCCTACTTTCGAAAGCTTTCTACTTCCGCGTGTTCCGTCCGTTACCTGAGGCTATTCACTCGCTGTCCACAAAAGGAAGCCTTCGCCATCAAAAGCGCCGACCACGATTTTCTCCGTGGTTGCTACAAGCTCGGCGAGCTGCTCTGTCTCGCTGATCTTTGGAGCCTCGGCAGCTCCGGCTGCACAGAAAATGCCCACGAGACCAATCGCGTAGCGAGGCTGCATGAGAAACCGTTCCATCTGCTCGACGGTGTCGACTTTCCTCGCCAGGTAATATATTTCGCCCGCAAGCAAAATGACTCCCGCTTTGTTCCGGATCGCGGGATCGCCAGGGCGCGCAAGGCCCTCTTCTATGGCGATCTGCTTACCCGGCTCCTGAAGATAGCGAAGACCGATTTCCGCCAGGGCGCGACGCGGCGATTCAATTGGCCCAATCCCGCCCGCGGCGAAATCCTTCATCTCACGCTCGCCAACCTTGGTGCTCAGGAGGGCGTGAATCTTACCGGCGGCAAAATCCACGCGCTCCAGGAGCAAATGGGAAAGAGATTTTCCAGATCGAAGCACTCTCTCGAGATAGAAGAGGCAGTTCGCATCGATGGCTAATTCTTGGAGCTCACTCATTATTCCGCGCAGGGATCATCGGCGGGGCATGGTGAGGTCGTTCCATGCCCCGGCCGGAGCGCATTTACGTCGCCGCGGATGCACGTGCTAACTCGCAAGACTTCGGAGCCCTTCGCCGTGCAAGGCTCAGGCCGGTTAGTCGATGCTCAGGGTCAAGCCATACTCTTGCCCGCGCGGCGATTTGACGAACGGACTTAGCGACGCCCAGCCTCAAGTAGAAGGCGTCAGCACGCTGATCGAACGTGATCCAGCCCTTCTGTCCTTGATCGTTGCCCGAGATGTCCAGAGCGTTTGCTCCTATCAGCAAACCAAAGCGCAAGATCTCGACTCCAACTAGCTGACGCGTTTCGTCGTAGTCGCAAATACACGGTACTTCAATAGCATCGACCTTCCCTTCGTGGAACGGTCCGAAGCGGATCCGGATCGAATCCTCACGCGAGCCGAGAGTGTAGGCGATTTGTCGTTTGATCATTGAACGTCATTCGGAACATCCATCATCCTCAGGTCCTTCTTCGTTTTCGGCTCCGTCTCATTATTGCTCGCGGGACCGGCAAGGTTTCGACTTAATGGGATTGAAACGAAACCTGTCCGCACAGGGCGATCAATGAACACCCATAGGAGGGTACCAGCCGAACGAAAAGCAATTCGCCATTAGCCAGCCGCGACGAGATAGCCTCCAAGAAATGCGCCTGCTTTAATCTCTCGACCTCGGTACCGAAAAGCGAGGCCAGCTCCGAACGATCAAGGGCCGATATGTCATTCCCAGTAGTGATATCGAAAATGATGTTACCCTCGCGAAAATTGCTCGCATGAAGGCGCTCCACCCCCTGAAGAACCAAGTCTAAATGTTTACCTTCAACATCGACTATTTTTAAGCAGGCCTGCGGCTTCTGAACGGAGATAGCTTCGAGTCGCGCATCATGGACATTGGGGTGCCGAACGATGCCATCGCGATCCAGCCGCAATGGTTCAGAGTGTTGCATCATCGAGTATTATCCTAGCAATCTTCTGCACTTTCGTCGGTTTCGCCACTTCCGTCGTCGGCCGGGTCGTCGGTCGGATCGTCGGCGGACGGATCGCTCATCTCATCGCGATTCGGATTATCGGGAGAAAGCTCCTGTCCCTCTCCACGATCTTCATCTGTTGGGGGCGAACCATCTTCGGGTCGGCCCCAATTGTGTTCGTGAGGTTGAATGCCGTTGTGCGGATGATCGAAGTCCGTATCCCTGTCGGGATAACCGTCATCTCCGTACTCGCGAATCTGTTTCGGTTTGCCGTTTGGTTGATCAATCGTCGAGGTGCCCCCTGGAGGACCATTAAGCGGGTTCGATCTTGAATTGGCATCAAGCAAGGTGCCGAGCGATCCGCCGATGAGAGCGCCTAATGACGCTCCGGCGCCGACTTCGGCCGGAGTCGCGAAAATATTTAGTCCGCCGGTCGCAAAGTCAGCTGGTACCGAGCCAATTAGTACGAGACCCCCTCCGACAAATCCTCCGATAGTGACTCCCCACTCCATCCAGTACAGTCCGCTTGGATCGAGCCGTGAAACTGTGTTGTTGCCCGCGTAACGATAAAGATCGATATCGCCCGCTGCAAAACGTACCGGATCTGTTTGCAAAAACCGGCCCAGTGCCGGTGAGTAAAAGCGGTTTCGGTAATCGTAAACGCCAACCGTCTGGTAGTATTCGCGGCCGGTGAAGAGAAAACGATTGTCGTAGCTCGAAGATGAGAGCGTTCCGCCATTCCCATCGAAGAATCCAGGCGCGCCGAAGACGTCATACTTGTAGCGCTCGATCACGGCGCCGTTCGCGTCGGTGAGCGCGATGGTGCTGCCGAGCGCGTCCTGGTGGAAATAGACGGCCGCGCCATTATTACTAAAACGGGCCAATATTTCGTCGACACCCGCACCGTGGACGTAACGATTGAGCGCAACACCGGCGGCGTTCTGCTCCTCGACGAGGTTCCAGGCATCGTAATAGAGGAATAAAGCCGAGCCGTTCGTCGTGCGCTTCACGCAGCGATTACGCGCGTCGTAAGCGAAGTTGATGGTGGTCCCGCTCGCCGTCGCGCTGACCAGGCGGTTTTGCGCGTCGTAGGTGTAGGTCGCTCCATTGAGCGCGCCGAGGTTGCCGTTACTGTCGTAGGCCGGCGACATGGCGCCCGCCATCGTGTACTGGTTCAACACATTGGTGGTATAGCTCTGCGTAACCCCGTTATCCGTAATGCTGAGGCGATTGCCGACCGCGTCGTAGGCGTAATCGACCTGGCGATCCTGCGTGTTCGCGCCGGCGTCGAAGTTGTATTTCACCTGCGTCAGCTCGTCGATGAAGTCGTAGCCATAGATGTCGGTAAACGGCGGCGCGCCGCTGTCGGTCTCCGTCCGGCTCGTCCGGTTGTTTACTGAATCGAGCGTGTAATCAACCTTGGCGAAACTTCCGGCGCTGTTGATCTGATCGACGCTCAGCCCGCGGCTGGTGTTGTCGTAGGCGTAATTGACGGCGGTCCCGTTCTCGACGCTCCGGCTGATCCGGTTGCCGTTAAGATCGTAGGCATAGGTCGCCAGCGGATTCGCGCCTCCGTCAGAAATCTCCACGAGTTGATTGCGCGCGCTGTACTCGTACGAGATGACGTCGCTCGTCGGATAGCCCGTGGTCAGCCGATTGCCATCGGCGTCATAGCTGTAATCGACGATCTCGGCGCCTCCGCCGCCGCTGATATTCTGGGTCTCACTCAGGAGTTGTCCAGCATCGTCGTAGGCATAACTCAGGGCGCTCACACTGCTGTTCAGGGCCAGGATCTTGTTGGCGGCATCGTAAACACTGGTCGCGCCTGGAGTGCTGTCGTTCCAGGCGAAGCCGGTCTCGCGATTGCGATTGTCATAAGTCGCCGTCCGAATCTGCCCGGCCCGCGTTTTGTAGGAGGCAAGATTTCCGACTGCGTCATAGGTGTAGTCTTCGTGCGAGCCGTCAGGATAAATCATTGACGTCTTCCGGTTTCGCGAATCGTAGGTATATCGGTAGGTGTTATTCCGCGCGTCCGTGATGGAGGCAATATTACCCGCGCTATCGTAGGTCTGCGCCGTGACATGACCAGCCGGATCGGTCGTTTGCACGAGCCGATTGCGATTATCGTAGGCGAAATGGGTTACGCCGCCGTCTGGCCGGGTCTCACTGATCTTATTGCCGCGATAGTCGTAGTCCCATAGGGTCGTGCGGCCGAGCGGATCGGTCGCGGACTTCCGCTGATGACGCGCGTCATAGGTAAAGGTGGAAGTCTTGCCTCGCGGATCGGTTGTCGAGGTCAGGTTGCCGGCAATGTCGTAGCCGTAACTCGTGGTCGCCGCTTCGGCGGCGCCGGCGCCGACCGTCTGGGTGAGGCGTCGTCCGGCGAGATCGTAGGTGTATTCGATCTTCTTGCCGGAGGGCAAAATGATGCGGCCGATTTTGCGCATGTAGCCGGTCTCGGGCGAATCGGGCGCCTGCCCGTATTCGTAAGTGGTCGTTCGGCCTAGCGGATCGATGATGGTCTTGGGCCGGTTGAATTCATCGTAGGTGTAATGCGTGGTGTGACCCAGCTCATCAGTCGCCGCAATCCGGTTGCCGAAGAGGTCGTACTCGTACGATATGGTCGTGCTATCGGGATGGGTGATCGTCAGCACCTGGCCTCGCCAGTTGTAAATGAACGAAGTGGTGTTGAGGAGGCCATCGGTGGCTGAGGAAACCAGTCCGGTCGGGTAGTAGGTGTAGCGGACCGAGTTACCGAGAGCGTCGGTGCGGGTGGTCAGGTTGCCTAAACCGTCGTAGCTGAAGGTTTCCGTGCCGCCGTTCCGCAACTGGTGGGTCGCCGGCTGGCTTTTCGCATTATAGGTCCAGACTTCATAACCGCCGTCCGAATAGTCGACCCGCACCGGCCGGCTGTTTACTGTGTCGCGGGTGATGGTCGCCGTGTGGCCGAGCTCATCCGAGTGGGCGATGAGGAAGCCTTTTGCATTGTAAGAATTCGTGCTGGCATTCCCGAGCGCGTCGGTGCGCGACAAAACGCGTCCGGCGTAATCGCGCCCATAACCAATGACCGCGCCGGTTCCCGCTTCCGTGCGGCTGCTCACGAAGCCGAAACCGCCGGCGTCACGGGCAAGGCTAATGCCTCGTCCGGCCGCGTCGATCTTTTGGCTGAGCAACCCATTCACGTACGTCCGCGTGATCTCGCCGCCGTTGCCGGCAAGAATCTGCGGATGATTGCCGCTGCCCATCGGCATCTGCGCGATCAGAGTGTCGGTGACGGCGCTGCGATTCTCCAGGGCCGTCCCGGTGATGACGCTGCCATAGGAAATCGCGTTGTAGTTGTAGGAGTACTTCATCTGGGCTCCCGTGCGACCTTTGGGATCGAATGTCTCCGCGAGGAGCGGGCGCGCCGTCGCCGAAGCCGTGTCGGCCGTGACGTAGGAGTAGGCGGCTTGCTCACCGCCGGGATAGTTCACCCCGGCCAGGACTGACTTGCCGGTGCCCGGCCAAGCCGTGTAGTTATAGGTCACAGTCCGTCCGTCATTGGTCGAAACGCCACTGATGCGCAACACTCCGTCCGGTCCGGTTTCGTGGCCGATCTGGATCCAGCTTCCAAAATTGTTAGCGATCTTCGAGAGCTGCTGGTTGGAATCGTAGGTACAATCCCACGAGTAGCCCAGGCCGTTGCGCACCTGCGTGAGATGAAACTTTGGCGAGAGATACCGCCAGAAATCGTATTCTTTCCCGTCGGGCCTGATCATCGTGTATCCGACCTTCGAACCGGTCCAACGGTAGAGACGATCGCCGCTGTTCGCAGGCGGGGCTAACTGGGTGCCGGTGCTGTCCGTGGCTTTGAAGTTAACGTCATTGCCATCGGGATAACGGACTTTAATGTCGAAGAACCCGTAGGTTTTTGTCGTGAGTTGCCGCACCTCGTAATTCCAGTTGTGCTGCCAGCTTTGCTTGTAACCGAGTTCCCAGTAGGGATCGTTGAAGTCTGTCGTTCGGCTGTTCAGGTTGCGCGCGAAGACGATCGGCGCCGGCCCGAACGTGCTGATGTCCGTGACATCCCGATGCACGTTGCCTTTGTGCGGGTCGATCGGGTCACCGATCCAATCCGAGCCAGAATCATCCTCGGGATCGTCCGAAAGAGGATCGCCGGGATCGTCGAGTTCGTCGTTACCGCAGCCGATCTCGTACTGGGCTTGCGCGTGCAAGGTGAGGGGAATAGCCGCGAGGACAAGCGTGAAAAAGAACGAAAGGAGGAAGAAATAAGAGCGAAGTTTCATGGGAAAGTTCTAGTGATTGCCGTTGAAAGTGAGGGTGGGACCGGGCTTGCCCTGGGGCGGTTCCTGACCGGCCCAGAATTCAAACGTACGGGTGGCGTTGCCGTGAGTGACTTCTACGGTGTAGCGGCCAGGGTTTGGCCCCGCGGAAAAATCGAAGCTGAGCGCCGGGCCATTCTTCGCCGTGTCCACTTCCAAGGTTTTCTTGCCGGCATTGAAGGCCCCACCGTTCGGCGCCACGATCCGCGCGATGCCGCGACTGACCGAGAGATGCAGGTCAAGATGAATTGTCTCGTTCGGTTCGATGTTGATGCGGGCATCCGTGCTCTCGAGGACGTGGCGAATACCGTGGGCCGGCCGGGTGATTTCGGCGCGCGCCAAAAGTTCGTCGGCTCTCAAGGAAACGAAAGTTATGGCCGTGAGTCCGGTAAAGAGGAGGGTCGCGACGAGCCCTCGACGATGGAGATGATTATGATGTTTCATGGGTTGGAGGTGATAACTGGCGCGAATTATTCGCGTTTGATGGCGGCGTGTTTACGCGACCTGGCGGCGACGCGCTACTGAAACAGTTTGAGAACAGTTAGGAACACTTTGAGAACAGAGTTGCCCTGTGGATCTCGGCAAGGGCACGGAAAATCCTAAACAAAACCGCGGCTTCGCCGCTGATTCCGGGAATGAGAGGCGAATCCTGGGATTGGGCGCTTCCTGCCATGGATGCCACCATCATTGCCGAGTCGTGCAGCCCTCCAGCCGTGGCTGGATGTGGCCTGTCTCGGCGGCCATGCTCCCAGCCACGGATGGAAGCGATCCAGCCAAAGCTGGAGCCAGCCATTCCCGGGCAGGCGGCGGCCAGCCGCGGCGGCGAGCGTTCCAGCCCGGGACCGAAGCGTCCCAGCCTTGGCTGGACGCGATGCAGCCAGCGATCGAGCGCCTGAATCCACGGCTGGACGCGGCGAAGCCACGGTTGGGGCATTTCCAGCCCGGGATGATTCCGGTCCCGCCGTGGCTGGAGGGGTTACGGTGGGAGTCATTCGGGCAGCGGCCTTGGCTTGGCCGTACGCGGGCGCGCCGGAGGCCGGGAACGAATGTTCTTAATTAGAAGACGGAACGCTCGCTGCGCTCTGCTCGGCCGCTTTGCGCTCGGAGGCTTCCTTCAATTCGCGGGAAAGTTTCTCCACGCGTTGGCGCATGATCTTGCCGGCCTTGAACTTTACGGTTGCCCGCGACGGGATCACAAAACTGCTGCCTGGCTCGTTGGGGTTACGGCCTACGCGCGGCTTGGTCAGGCGCGGTTGAAACACCCCGAAGTTGCGCAGTTCCACGGCAACGTTGTTCGCCAGGCTGTTAGTAATGTGGTCGAGCGTCCGCTGCACGACGTCAAAAACGTCGTGCTGCACCATCCCCGTCTGGTTGCTGATGGCCACAACGATGTCTCTCTTGGTGAGCTTCGCCATACATAAGGTAATCGTCTCCCGTCACTAAGCCGGTGGGCACCAATTGCAATTAAATTGCGGTGCCGGGATTGGAGCCGGCCTGCCCCCAGGCCGGTTTGCGCGCCAAATTGCGCCCTAGGCCGTCGCCGGACGGCTGAACACGCGGCTGAGGTAATAGGAAATCGCGCTCTGTTCCGCGAGCGATTTCCGGCGGGATTTCAACTGCCCCTGGACCACGCCAAGCTTGGTGAAAACACCGTTCCACTCCGTTTCCAGGCGCCGCACTTCCTCGTTCGAAAGCTCGCGCACCCCGCGCACCGAGACGCTGCGCTGAAGCACGTTCATGGCGCGCCCCGAGAGTTCGCCTAAAACCCCAAGCGCCCCGAAGACGTGCTCGGTCTCCTGCAAGAGATTGGCGCGGATGTCGGTAAATTGCCGCTCCTGTTCCGCCGAAATGATCGGCCGCGCCTTGTCCAGACCGTAGGTGATCAGGTCGTGAAGCTTTTTCCAGTTATCCAATTGCAGCGTGAGCAGCCGCAGCTGGGTTTCGAGGGCTTTATCTCTCATAGCGGACCGGTCGCGGAAAGTTCCAGGGTCTCGTCGAGCTTCTGCAAATTGTCGATCAACAGGTGCGCCCAAGGCCGGTCTACCGTCTGGACCTGGCTGATGATTCCTTCTTCAAAATAAAAGCGGCCCTGGCGCCAGCGGAAAATTTCCGCGACCGCCGATTCCCCTTCCAGCGACCCGTAGACCGCGTGCCGCACCGAGCCGTGCGCGAGGTAAATCTCGCTGTTGCCGCGGCCCGATTTGAACGTGAAACGTCCGCTGCGCTGGCCCAGGCAGCTCATCTGCAAAATCTCGGCCGCCGAAAATTGATTCAGATTCCCGATAAGCGAATGGCAGGGATCGATCCCTTCCGCCGGAGTGCCACCTTGGGCGAGGGATTCGATGAAGGTTTGCAATTGTTTGCGCAAGCTCCGTTCGTTGCTGTCGCTCGAAATCCTGGTGATCTTCTGCTGCTGCGCCGCGGACTCGGCGTCCTTCGCCTTGGGCGAGAGGCAGACAACTTTGAGCGAGGGGAAATGTTGCCGCGCGTTGGTGGCCTGCTCCATGGCGATCGGGTTTTCACCCTCGACCACGAACCCGTCGAAGTTCTCCCCGAGCAAGACCGAGACGGCTTCCGACATCGTGCGGACGACCCGGGTTTCGATGCCGTCGATTTCGTCGAGAATGGCCAGGGCCCGGTCCTGAAAGACCGGATCGGCATTCAATATGAGGAGCCTGGTTTCCACAAATGGCGCGTCAAAGGTAAAAACTAGGTAGCAGGAAGCTTGCCCTGCCGCCGTAGCGAGCCGCGACCGGTCTACTTTCGCCAAGAGCGCCGAGGCGGCGGAGCCGAAAAGTGGGAGGGCGCGACATCATGGGCCGTCCGGAAATGCACTTTTGCGACTTTTCGCAGGGCGTCGGGGCCCCCCGCTTCCACCAGTTTTCTGGCCGCTTCCTTCACCTCGGTCGAAACGCCGCGACCTAGCTTCACCCCCATCGCCTTCCCGCGCCGCTCGAGCCAGTCGATAAACGCTTCGCGGGCAAGGATCGATGCCGCCGCCACGGCCAGGTCGGATTCCGCTTTCGTTCGCTGTTCCAGGTGGATCGTCTGCCCGTGCTTGAGCAACGCGTCTTGGATCACACTGGCATCGGCGAATTTGTCCGACAACGCGCGCGGGCAATCGGGCTTTCGCTCGAGCAGGTTCTCGATCACCCGCGCGTGTCCCCAGCCCAGCAAACTGTTGAGGTTCCCGAACTTTTCGTAGAGATCGTTGTAGCGTTCTGGTCCGATCGCGACAGTGTCGCCTACCGCGCCCGGCGTGGTGCGAATGATTTCGGCCAGCGACCGGATCTTCGCGTCCGAGCCAATCCGTTTGCTGTCCTGGATGCCGGCGTCGAGAAATTTTCTCGCGATGTCGCGATCGACGTAAACGCCGGCGATAACGAGCGGCCCGAAGAAATCGCCCTTGCCGCTTTCGTCGATCCCGAAATGGGGCTCGAACATCTCGGGGGAATGGACTTCTTCGTAACCAAGCTTGGCTTCCTCCAGAATTTTCGGCTCCAACTCGAACTGGACGAATTCCTCGATTCCCTTTCCCTGCAGCAAAATCTTTGGCCCCTTTTCGTAAACCGCGACGCTGAGCTTGTTCTTCTGCGCGAAGAAAAGCGTGTAAGGCCGGTCCGCAAACTCAAAGCCGAGGTCCTGCAGTAAGGCGCGGAGCTTGGCGGCCTGGTCCGATGTGAGCGGGTGAGTATAGGAAGTCATCCTTTGGAAGGGGCAAACGTCCAACGCCGAACGCCCAACGTCCAATCTCGAATAAAGACTCTGAATTCGGCGTTGGACGTTCGGCGTTGGGCGTTCGACGTTTTCTTTATCAACGCGAACCTCGATCCGGACGCAGCCTCATTCCGGCGCGCCCTCCTTTCCTGGTACCGCAAAAATCGCCGCGATCTTCCCTGGCGCCATAGCGCCGATCCCTACGCCATCCTCGTCTCCGAGTTCATGCTCCAGCAAACCCAGGTAGCTACCGTCATCGCTTATTATAATGAGTGGCTCCACCGCTTCCCCGATTTCGCCACGCTCGCCGCCGCCTCCGAAAATGACGTCCTTCACGCCTGGCAAGGGCTCGGCTATTACAGCCGCGCCCGCAATCTCCGGGCGACTGCCATCGCCGTAATGGAAAAACATGGCGGCACGTTTCCGCGAGATCTCGAATCAATCCGGAAGCTTCCGGGAATTGGACGCTACACCGCGAACGCCATCGCCACCTTCGCCTTCAACCAGTCGGTCCCGATCGTCGAAGCGAACATCGCCCGCGTCCTCTCCCGCGTCTTCGACCTGCAGACGCCGATCGACACGAGCGCCGGACGCGAGCGGCTTTGGTCCGTCGCTGCGCAACTCGTCCCACGCCGCAACACCGGCCAACACAATTCCGCCCTCATGGAATTAGGCGCCCTCGTCTGCGGCGTTCGGCCCAAGTGTCTATCGTGTCCGGTGCGAAGATTCTGCCGGACTACGGAGCCGATGGTGCTTCCACGGAAAAAAGCGCGCCCGGCGCTGCAACTTCGCACCGAGCATCATGGCTTCGCGCTGCGCCGGCATCGCGTCCTGCTCGAACAATCCCAACGTCGCTGGCGTGGAATGTGGATCCTGCCTCGGTTAGAGAGCGCGCCGCCCGCGCTTCAGCCGCTGCATCGTTCCGAATTCCCTTTCACCCATCACCGCATCACGCTCGCGGTCTACGCGCACAAATCCGCCGCGCAAAGAACTCCGCGTCAAAACTGGTTTCCCATCAGAGAGCTTTGTTCGATTCCAATCCCCTCGCCCCATCGCCGCGCATTGAACAGGCTGCTGGCAGCCACCGAGCAACGCCTTTCCTAATTCGACGTTGGACGTTGGGCGTTGGACGTTGGACGTTTTCCCCCATGCCTGCGTACCAACAGCTCCCCGACGCCCATGGTCACTTCGGTCCCTACGGCGGCATGTTCGTGCCCGAGACGCTGATGTCCGCCCTGAACGATCTGGCGGCGGAATACGAACGCGCGAAAATCGACCCGGCCTTTCAGAGCGAGCTTGCTGAGTTGCTGCGCGATTTCGCCGGCCGCCCGACGCCGTTGTATTTCGCGGCGCGCCTGACGAAAAATCTCGCCGGCGCGAAAATCTATCTGAAGCGCGAGGATCTTCTTCATACTGGCGCGCACAAAATCAACAACGCGCTCGGCCAGATTCTCCTCGCGCGCCGTATGGGCAAAACGCACATCATCGCGGAGACCGGCGCGGGCCAGCATGGCGTCGCAACGGCCACGGTCGCGGCGCGGTTTGGTTATGAGTGCGTCATCTACATGGGCAGCGTCGACATGCAGCGCCAGGCGCTCAACGTCGCCCGGATGCGTTTTCTCGGTGCGAAAGTCGTCGCCGTCACCGCCGGCCAGGCCACCCTGAAAGAAGCGATCAACGAAGCGATGCGCGACTGGGTCACGAACGTCCGCAACACGCACTACATTCTCGGCTCCGCCCTTGGATCGCATCCCTATCCGATGATGGTCCGCGATTTTCACCGCGTCATCGGGCTCGAAGCGCGCCAGCAGATTCAGGAACGCGAAGGAAAATTGCCGGATGTTCTCATCGCGTGCGTCGGCGGCGGCAGCAACGCCATCGGGCTCTTTCATCCGTTCCTCGATGACGCATCGGTGCGAATGATCGGCGTCGAAGCCGGCGGCGAAGGCATCCGCACCGGCAAACATGCAGCCCGTTTCCAAGGCGGCCGGCTCGGCGTTCTCCAAGGCACGAAAACGTTCATCCTCGCTAATGAAGACGGACAGATCGAATTGACGCATTCCATCTCCGCCGGGCTCGATTACGCTGCTGTTGGGCCCGAGCACAGTTATCTGCGCGACAAAGAAAGGATCGAATACGTTTACGCGACCGACGATGAAGCGCTCGCCGCCTTCCGGACGCTCGCGGAAACGGAAGGCATCATCCCCGCGCTCGAGACCGCACATGCCGTTGCGCACGTGATTAAAGTCGCGCCATCGCTCCCCTCCGATACAATCATCATCGTGAATTGCTCGGGGCGAGGCGACAAGGATGTGGCTCAAGCGGCCACTTACTTCGAATTCTAATGCGCAGCATGACTGGTTACGGGCGTGGCGATGCGGACCATGCCGGGACGAAATTCAGCGTGGAGCTGAACTCGGTGAACCGGAAGCAGAGCGATATCGTCGTGAATCTTCCCCGCGATCTCGCCGGTCTCGAGCCGCGCATCCGCACGGCGATTAACGAAAAAATCTCCCGCGGACGGATGAATGTGTCGGTCGTATTGCACCAGGGCGCGAACGGCGCGGCGCTGGCGCTCGACACGGCGCTCGCTCGGTCATACCACGAAGCAATGCTCACTCTGCAGAAGCAACTGAGCGCCCCAGGCGAAATCACGATCGGGACGATCCTCCAGGCGCCGGGCGTAATGCGTTCGCCGGAACAGAGCCTCGATGCCGATGAAGCGTGGCCGACCGTCCAGCGCGCCCTGGCGACGGCGCTCGGCGAGTTGATCAAAATGCGCGAACGCGAAGGCAAACATCTCGCGAAAGATTTGATCCATCGTCTCAAAGTCCTGCGCCAGGAGATCAAGGGAATCCGGGCGTTGTATCCGGAGGTGGTGAAGAAGTACCGGAGCGCACTAATGGAACGCATTGAAAAGGCCGGGCTCGATCTTCCAGTCGAAGACGAACGCCTTCTGAAGGAAGTCACGATCTTCGCGGATCGTTCCGATATTTCGGAGGAACTAACGCGACTGGAAAGCCACCTCGCCCAGTTCGCCCATCATCTCCGCAAGAACGAACCGGTCGGCCGCACGCTCGAATTCATTACCCAGGAAATTTTTCGCGAGCTGAACACGCTGGGCGCGAAATCGAACGACGCTGGAATTTCTCAACACGTCGTAGCCTGCAAATCAGAGCTCGAAAAAATCCGCGAGCAAATCCAGAACCTTGAATAGGCAATTCACCCGCACCGGAATTTTGTTCGTTCTCTCCGCGCCGTCCGGCGCCGGCAAGACGACGCTCTGCGTCGCGCTCCGGCAGACGCCGGATTTCGTTTACTCCGTCTCCTGCACCACGCGCCTGCCCCGCGCCGGCGAGATCGAAGGCGACGATTATCATTTCCTGCCTGAGAACGATTTTCGCGCGCGCGTCGAAGCCGGCGAGTTTTTAGAACACGCAAAAGTGCACGAGCATTCCTACGGCACTCTGCGCGGGCCGATTATTGAGAATCTACAAAACGGCATAGATGTGCTGATCGACGTCGACATCCAGGGCGCGGCCGCGATTCGCAACTTCGACGACGAAACAATCCGCCGGGCGCTCTGCGACGTTTTCATCATGCCGCCCGATCTCGATGAGCTGCGAAGACGGTTGACCAAGCGCGGAACCGAAACGCCCGAACAAATCGAGTCGCGCATCATTACGGCCGCGCGCGAGATGGAATTGTGGCGGGATTATCGCTACACGATCATCAGCAAATCGATGGAGGAAGATCTGCAGAAGTTCCGCAACATCATGGGAGCGGAACGATATCTGAGCCGAAGGCTAAACTTATCGTGAAAAGAAGCACCAAGCTCCAAGCACCAAGCTCCAGAGAAACTTCAAGCTCCAAACATCAAACGAACTCATCTGCGGCACATTGGAGCTTGGAATTTGGAGCTTCTCTGGAGCTTGGTGCTTGGTGTTTGGAATTTTTTCTGCCATGAGTTCTGACCCAAAACAAAAGTGCGTCGTCCTCGGGGTCACCGGCTCCATCGCCGCCTACAAATCCGCGGAGCTGGCGAGCTTGCTCGTGAAGCAGGGTCACGATGTTTTCGTGGTCATGACGCGCGATGCCGCGGAATTCATCACCCCGCTCACCCTGCAAACGCTTTCGAAAAATCCGGTCAGCACCAGCTTCTTCGATGAAAAAGAAAACTGGCGGCCGGGACACATCGAGCTGGCCGATCGCGCGAACCTTCTCCTGATCGCTCCCGCGACCGCGAACGTGATCGCTGAGCTGGCGCACGGACTCGCCCGTCATCCGCTCGCTGCAATCGCGCTGGCCACCCGCGCCCAGATTCTGATCGCGCCCGCCATGAACGGAAAGATGTGGGAACATCCGGCGACGCAGGAGAATGTCGCGACATTGAAATCGCGCGGCGTCGAATTCATCGGACCGGAGGAAGGAATGCTGGCATGCGGCTACGAAGGCATCGGCCGTTTGTGGAAAGTGGATGACATCGCTTTCCGCGCTGAATTCCTCCTGGCGCGCCAGGACAATCTGATCGCGTGAGGTTCGTCGTCACCGCCGGTCCGACGCGGGAAGCGATCGATCCCGTTCGCTTCATCAGTAATCGTTCGTCGGGAAAAATGGGTTACGCGATCGCGGAAGCGGCGCTCGCGAGCGGACACAAGGTTGAGCTGATCACCGGACCCGCGAGCATCCCGTCGCCGCGCGGCGCGGAAATTGTTTCCGTCACGACGAGCGACGAACTCCACGACGCGGTTCATCGCGCGGTCCGCAAATGCGACGTGCTCGTGATGTGCGCGGCGGTCTCGGATTACAAACCTGCTGCGCGTTCAGGGCGAAAAATGAAGAAACGAAAAGTTCCGTTCGCGCTGAAATTAATTCCGACGCGGGACATTCTTGCCTCGTTGTCCCAGGAGAATCGGGATTATCTCGTCGTCGGCTTCGCCGCGGAGACGCATGATCTGAAACGAAACGCGCAAAAAAAACTGCGCGCCAAAAATTGCGACGCGATCGTAGCGAACGACGTGAGCAGCAGCGAAACCGGGATGGAAAGCGACGAAAATGAAGTGACGATTTTCTTTCGAAACGGCGAATCGAAGAAAATTTCGCGCACTTCCAAAAAAAATATCGCGCGCGAGCTCGTGAAAATAATTGCAAAGATGTGGGAAAAAAGTTTGACAAAAAAATCGTGGTGACTACTGACACAAGTAAGTGAAGTTAAAAAAATCCTTCACCAACCCACCGCGCGAGCGGACCGAAAGGGGGGATTAGTCGATATGGCAGCTAAGAAAAAAGCTAAGAAACCCGCCAAGAAAAAGGCGGCCGCGAAGAAAAAGAAACATTAGTTTCGAAATCAGCGGTCACTGACTACGGAGCTTTTTCGTAGTTCCAACCATTAACTTCAACCCGGGAGGAGAATTCATTTTCTCCTCCCGGTTTTTTTATGGGCGGAGCAGTTGAGTGGTTGAGAGGATTTTGAATTCGACGTGGCATCTGAATCCTCTCAACTTCTCAACCACTCAACCTCTCAACCTTTCCGATGACCCATTATCTCGACGCAGCGGTGGAGGCGGCGCACGCCGCGGGCGAAATGCTCCGGCATAGTTTTCAGCAGCCGCTCCGCGTGAATTCCGCGGAGGCGCATGACATCAAGCTCGAAATCGATGTGCGCGCCCAGACGCTGATCACCGAGCTGCTCCTAAAAAAATTTCCGGAGCACGCGCTCTACGGCGAAGAAGGAATCGTGGGCGACCAGGAGAGCGATCACCAGTGGGTCGTCGATCCGCTCGACGGCACCGTGAATTTTTTCTACGGCATCCCGCATTTCTGCGTGTCGATCGCGCTTCGTTACCTGGGCGAAATCATCGTCGGCGTGATTTACGATCCGATCCGGGACGAATTGTGGAAGGCGCAGAAAGGCGAGACGCCGACGCTGAACGGCAAGCCGTTCCGCGTGAGCGAGCGGGCGGACTTGAGCGAAGCGGTGATCTCGGTCGGCCTTTCCAAAACTGGCGTGACGATCGCGGCGGGTTTGCCGTTGCTCCAGGAGATGGTGCATCGCGCGCGCAAATGCAGATTGATGGGCAGCGCGGCGCTCGACATGGCGTATGTGGCGTGCGGCCGCTTTGACGCTTACATCGAACAGGGCATCAGTCTGTGGGACATCGCAGCCGGCTGGATTCTGGTGGAAACGGCGGGCGGCACGGTGGAGATGAAACCGCGCACCGACATGAAAAACAAATACAGCATCGTAGCTTCGAACGGCGTGATCGATTTGAAACTGTGAGCACGATCCGGTGTGGAAATGGTTACGATGCGCATCGGCTCGCGCCGGGGCGCAAACTGATCCTGGGCGGCGTCGAGATTCCGCACGACCGCGGTCTCGAGGGACATTCGGATGCCGATGTGATCTGCCATGCGATCGCGGACGCGCTCCTGGGCGCGGTCGGTGAAAGCGATATTGGACATCATTTTCCGAACACGGACGAAACGATTCGCGGGATCAGCAGCATCGAGATTTTGCAGCGGGTAACGGCGTTGCTCGCGGAGATCCACGTGCGGCCGTTGAACGTGGATGCGACTTTGATCGCGGAAGCGCCGAAGATCGCGCCGCACATTCCAGCGATGCGGGAGAAGATCGCGGCGGCGCTGCATCTTGAGACGGCCCGAGTGAGCATCAAGGCGACGACGAACGAAGGCCTGGGCGCGATCGGTCGCGGCGAAGGGATGGCGGCGATGGCGGTGGCGACGGTGGAAATGGAGTGATGGCAATCCGTCTCTTCAACACCTACTCACGCGCTCTCGAAGAATTCTCGCCGCTCGATCCGGCTGGGCGCGAGGTGAAGATGTACACGTGCGGACCCACCGTCTACAGCCACGCGCACCTCGGGAACTTCCGCGCTTATGTTTTCGAGGACCTGCTCCAGCGTCATCTCGGGCTGCGCGGATTCAACGTGCGTCGGGTGATGAACATCACGGACGTGGATGACAAGACGATCCGCGGATCGAGCGAGGCGGGTGTGCCGCTGGCGGAATTCACCGCGCCGTTCAAGAAAGCGTTCTTCGACGATCTCGATACGCTGCGAATCAAGCGGGCCGATTCGTTCCCGGAAGCGACTGATCCCCGCGAGCTGGCGAAGATGATCGAGATGATCGGGACGCTGATGGAACGGGGGCTCGCCTACCAGGCGGAAGACAAGTCGGTTTATTTTCGGATCAACAAATTCCCGGACTACGGAAAGCTGGCGCATTTCGACCTAGCCGAGTTGCGTTCGACCGGACGGGTGAAGAGCGATGAGTACGACAAGGAACACGTCGGGGATTTTGCGCTTTGGAAAGCGTGGGACGAGGAGGATGGCGCGGTGAAGTGGGAAAGCCCGTGGGGCGACGGGCGGCCCGGCTGGCACATCGAGTGCAGCGCGATGGCGACGCAATTGCTGGGGGAACAGCTCGATATTCATTGCGGCGGCGTGGACAACATTTTTCCACATCACGAAGCGGAGATCGCGCAGACGGAAGGATGCACGGGGAAAAAGTTCGTGCGCTACTGGCTGCATTGCGCGCACCTGATGGTCGAGGGACAGAAGATGGCGAAGTCGCTCGGGAATTTTTACACGCTCCGGGACGTGATCGGGAAGGGATACAGCGGCCGCGAAGTGCGGTATGCGCTGATGCGGGTGCATTACCGCGCGCCGCTGAATTTTACGTGGGAAGGAATGGAGGAGGCGAGGGTGGCGCTGGGGCGGATCGATGAGTGGGTCAGGAGACTCAACGCGGAGACAGATAGCAAAGACAATCCCGAAGCTCCAAGCTCCAAGCTCCAAGCTCCAGAGAAGCACCAAGCTCCAATGGCCGGGCCAGATTTTCACGACGCTCTGGACGATGACCTTAATATTTCTGGCGCGCTCGGAGTTTTGTTTGAGACGATTCGGGAGACGAATCGGCGGATCGATGGTGGTGAGATCGCTGCGGGTGAGGCGAAGGCGTGGCTGGATTGGTGGGGACGCGTGGATCAGGTATTGGGGATCAGCGGAGAGGAGGCGGCGCTGCCGGAAGAGATCGCGGGGCTGGCGGAGGCGCGGGTGCAGGCGAGGCTTGCAAAGGAATGGAGAAAAAGTGATGAATTGCGCGACGAACTCGCTGCGCGCGGTTGGGAGGCCCGGGACACGAAGGATGGGCAAAAGATCACGCGGCGCGGCGGCGCGTAGCTCCAATGTTTTCGCCGGCGGAATTTCTCAGTCTCGAACACACGGCGCACCCGAAGCTGTTTGAGTCCCAGAAATATGTCTGGGACGCGCTCCGGCAGATCGCGAGCTATTTGCAGTTTCGTTTGAAGCCCGCGGTGCTCGGCGAACTGGTCGGGAAGCCGTTTATCAGCAACGCGGTTTTCATCGGCGCGGGCACGATCGTGGAGCAGGGAGCAGTGTTGAAGGGGCCGGCGTGGATCGGCGAGAATTGTCACATCCGGAGCGGCTGTTACGTGCGCGAGAACGTGATCGTGGGGAACGGGGTGGTGATGGGGAACTCGTGCGAGTTCAAGAACTGCATCCTGTTCGATGAAGCGCAGGTGCCGCATTTTAATTATGTCGGCGATTCGATTCTCGGGCATCGCGCGCATCTAGGCGCAGGCGTGATTCTCTCGAACGTGAAACTGGACCATCGCGAGATTCACGTGAGCGCGGCGGATGGCGACATCGCAACGGGGCTGACGAAGTTCGGCGCGGTGATCGGAGATCGGACGGAGATTGGGTGCAACACCGTGATTAATCCAGGGTCGGTGCTGGGACGGGATTGTATCGTTTACCCAGGCGCGAATTTCCGCGGGGTGTTGCCGAGCGCGAGCGTGGTGAAGGTGCGGCAGAATTTGCAGGTGCTGACGCGGCGGAGCGTGAACAGCGAGTAGGTTCGAGCACCAGCCTTCGCAAGGCTACGGCTTGGCAGGCGAGCACGAGGGGAAACGGATGGGCAGGGATTCGAACCCTGGTTGCCTTTCGGCAAACACGCTTTCCAGGCGTGCGCATTAGACCACTCTGCCACCCATCCAAGGGAAAGCTCCAAATTCCAAGCTCCAAGCTCCAAAGAAATTCCAAATTCCAAACACCAATTTTCGCGTCATCGTCGCAGAGCAAAGGCGTGCGGCGTGATTTGGAGCTTCTCTGGAGCTTGGTGCTTGGTGCTTCCTAAAGTTGCAACCGCCGGAATAGTTCGTCGAGCGGGAGTTGCAGGCCGATGTAGAATTCGCCGAACTCGCCATACTCCGCACTGACCGGATCGAAACGCATCTCGTAAACGATCGCTTTGATTTGAAAAGTGTCCTGGGAGAACAACGTCACGCCCCACTCGGCATCGTCGAGTCCGGTCGAACCGGTAATGAGCTGTTTCACTTTGCCGGCGTATTGCCGGCCGACGGCGCCGTGACCGAGCATTAACTTACGGCGATCTTCGAAGGCGAGGGCATACCAGTTGCGGTGTTCGCCGCGCCGTTTGCTCATGTTATAAAAACAGACGACCGGCCAATCCGGCAGCGTGGGATAAACGCGCTCGTGCCGGTAATGTTTCATCCGCTCCTCGAACGCCGCCATCGCCTTCTCAAATTCCGGCGTGCCGGGACTGATTTTCTGCTCGTTTTCCAGAACCGCAGCGTAATCGTCCGCGGTGGTTTTGTATTCGCTCTCCTCAGTGAGCGAGAGGTAGCTGTAAACTGGAACCAGAACGTCCGGGCCGAGGGCGAGGCCGAGCTGTTTCTCGATCCGATTCGCGACCTGGAGATCGGGCGTGATCAACATGAAACCAAGATCGGCCTTCGGCGTGACGATGCTCAAAGTCAGGAGCTGGGTCGAGACCAGGGCGCGAATTTCCTGGACCAGAGACGAGAGCGCGATCTTGGCGTTGCGCTGCTCCTCAGCGCTGAGCAATTGCCATTGCCCGTGTTCGATCCGGTAAAAAAGATGGAGGCAATGCCAGCCCTGCTCCGGAATCACCGGCGCGTCGTTCTCGTTCATCGCGTCAGATGGGAGCATTCGCGGGACGGGGCAAATGGGCCAGACAATATTCCTCGCCATCCCGCGCCACGCGAAACTCGAGGCTCGGGTCCGTCAATTCCGTCGCGCCGCAGGTCGTGCATCGATGAAGCGGCTCGTCCTCAGGGCGCGCCTGCTCTTCGAAGCGCTTCCGGCGCGAGGAAACCTCCTGGCGATGTCGCACCCGATGGACAATTTCCGGACCGAAAAAGATGAAGAAGTTGGAGAAGGCCGCGATCATCGCCGCTTTTTCCGAGAGGGGACCGGTCGCGAAACCGAGAAGCAAAAAAGCGGCTGAGATCCAGGCCAGCCACTTGAATTTCATCGGCAGAATGAACAAGACGTAGATGACTTCGTCGGGGCAAAACCAGGCGGTGGCGAAGAAGATCGACAGCCCCAGCATGGAATTTGAAAACTGCGCGCCGAAAAGGAAAGCGGCGATGGTGGTCCCGATCATGCCGACCAGGAAATAGAGCGTGGTGCGAAACGGGCCCCACACGGCCTCGAGTTTCTCGCCGATGAACCAGAGGAACCAAAGAGCCAGGACCACCCACAGCGGTTGGAGTGATCCAGCCCCGCCGATTCCGCGCGGAATAAAAATGTAAGTGATCAGCCGCCAGATTTCTCCGTGCCGGATACGCTCGGGCTTTAGGTCCAGGACTGAGAAGATCTCCGGGTTCAGAAAGGTCAGGACATAGGCGAGCGCGGTGAAGCCGACGACGATGCGAATTAATCCGGGGATGGCAATAAAGCCGAGCCGCCGTTCGAGTTTATCCAGCATCCTCATCGCAGCGAGCACGGTAGAGTAAGCGTGGCGTGCTTCAACTCGCGGGCCGTGCGTTGACACGAAAGTTGCGGCATCTAGGGTGACGCTCATGACCGGGGCCGGGCCAAAAAAAACGCCGCTCTACGACGAGCATGTGCGGCTCGGGGCGAAGATGATCCCGTTCGGCGATTGGATCATGCCGGTGCAATACAGCGGGATCATTGACGAGCACCTGGCGGTGCGAAAGAACGTCGGCGTTTTCGACATTTCGCACATGGGGCAACTGATTGCGCGCGGCCCGCGCGCCGGCGCCTGGCTGAATGAGATGCTCACGAACAACATCGACAAGCTCGAGATCGGCACCGGGCAATACACTTTTCTGTTGAACGAGCGCGGTGGAATCATCGACGACCTGATTGTTTATCGAACCGCGCCGGAGACTTTCCTATTGGTGGTGAACGCATCGCGGACCGATGAAGACTTCGCGTGGCTGCAAAAACATCTCGGCGATAATGCTGAGCTGGAGAATCGGAGCGCCGATTTCGGCGGGCTCGCGATCCAAGGGCCGCGTATGATCGAGCTGCTCCAGGCGATGGTCGGAAAAGAGGCGGAGCTGCCGGCGCGAAACCAGATCCGGGATTTCGATTCCGCCGGCATCAAGCTGACCATCGCGCGCACCGGCTACACCGGCGAAGATGGCGTGGAAGTTTTTTTCGCGGCCAAAGATGCGGCGAAAGTTTGGAATGAGGTGCTGGCGAAAGGAAAGGAACTCGGGATTCGTCCTTGCGGGCTCGGCGCGCGCGACACGCTTCGTCTGGAAATGTGTTATCCGCTGAATGGCTCTGATCTTTCCCCGGACCATAACCCGATCGAGGCCGGCCTCGGGTTCTTCGTGGACCTGAAAAAGCCGAAGTTCGTCGGACGCGAAGTCTTGGCCGACGCGAAGGAGAAGGGCACGCCGAACCGGCTCGTCGCGTTCCGCATGAAGAGCAAAGGGCCGCCGCCGCGGCCGCATTATTCCGTGTGGCGGGACAGCGAACGGATTGGCGAGGTCACCAGCGGCAGCCTGTCGCCGAGCTTGAATGAAGGGATCGGGATGGCCTACGTTGCGGCGGTGCACGCGAAGGTGGGGACCGAGATCGAGATCGAAATTCGCGACCGGAAACTGCCGGCAATCATTGAGAAAAAACCGCTCTACAAGAAATCATGAATGTTCCTGACGATCTTTATTACACCGAGTCCCACGAATGGGTGCGCGTGGAAGGCGAGAACGCGCGCGTCGGCATCACCGATCACGCGCAGGCGGAATTGACGGATGTTGTTTACGTCGAGCTGCCGAAGGTCGGCGCAGCGGCTGAGGCGAAGGGACAAATTGCGGTGGTGGAATCGGTGAAAGCGGCGAGCGATATTTACGCGCCGGTCAAAGGCACTGTTGTGGACGTGAACAAAGCGCTGGAAGGAAATCCCGCGTTGATCAATACCGACCCGTTCGGCGAAGGCTGGATTTTCATGCTGAAGATGGATGCGCCAGAGCAGGTGAAGCAACTCAAGGACGCAGCCGGCTATCGCGCGGCGATTGGTTAGCGCTTCCCTTTGACTCGGACCTGTACCGGCGGCGCAGGGCTGAGCATTTCCTCCACGAACCGGACGAGATCGTCCAGCGTAACCGCGCTGGCGAGGAAACTGAAGCCGGAGAGGAACCCGCCCGTTATGACCTTCTTCTCCGCAGTCGCATTGCCGCTGAGATAGAGGAACGGCGTGTTCTTCAGGGTCGGCTCGCTATGCAGCTGGCGATTCATTTCTTCACTGTCCGATGCTTTGGAGGCATCGAGCAGAACGAGATCGGGCCGAAACCATGGAGCGGCGTGTTGAGCGAGTCGGACGTCCGCCTCGACCTTCACGAGAAATCGGCCGGTGCCTTCGAGGGCGCGCCTAACGAGCGCTGTGACTCGCGGCTCGTGATCGACCAGCAGGATCTTTTTCAGGAAGGTCATTGTCCTGCCGCATACCAAGCATCGGATATGCCAGCGCCGCGCGGCGGGAACTACTGATGGAGCCGGCACGCCCTCGTGCCGGACATGAGGGATGCGGCCGCTATTACCCAACGGCCTGGGGGCAGGCCGTCTCCAAATTTAGAACAAGGCCGAGACCGTGTTGATCGTGAGCGCGAGGATGACGGTGTTGAAGCCGAACGAGAGCATGCCGTGAAGGAGCACGAGGGTGCGGAAATCGCGTGAGGTAATGACGACGTCCGAGACCTGGAAGGTCATGCCGATCGTGAACGAAAAATAAGCGAAGTCCAGGTAGTCCGGCTCGTGGTCGCCAGGGAATTGCAGGCCCCCGGCGTGCGGTTTCGGTCCAGTCGGTCCGTCGGGATCGCCGTAATAGGTGTGGGCGTAGCGCAAACCGAAAACGGTATGAACGAGCGTCCACGAACAGATCACCGCGACCAGACTCATCAGGAGATGGGCGAGGAAATGCGAGCGCTCCACGATCACGGTTTTGTTGAAGAACAAAAAGCCAACGGCAAACAATCCGGCGCAGGCCGCGATCAGCACAAAAATAAAAATCAGGATATGACTCAGATCCTGCATCTGGGCGCGGGCGCGCAGTTTCTCCGGCGGCGTGGTCAGGATCGTGAGCCAGGCGAGGCTGAGCACGCATACTGCGAAAACATCCCAGGTGAGGATGGATTGAGTCGAGGTTTGGACGCGACCGCGTAACGCGAACCAGGCGGCGGTCGCGATGGCCAGCGATACGGCGATGCGATGCCGGGCATCCTGTTTGGCGATCCAGTTCATCGGTTCGGAGCGATTCGAAGTAATCGCTTATCGCCCGATTAGCGCAAGCGCGGAAGAAAATGTCGAGGCGCCTGGCACAAGCGCCTCGACATCAGCCGAAGATGCCCAGATTAGGATGGGCGAAGCGGCCAATGTTTGGAAGGACCGTCGACAGATCCGAGGCGTTAACGCCGAACCAGGTCGCGAGCGTCGCAGAAAACTCGTCCACCGAAGTTGTTGGAATCCAGCGACCCTGTCCGGTGTCGTCGGGACCGTTGACGGCAAGGGTCGGGAAGGTGCCGAACAATCTGCCGCCTTGGACGGCGCCGCCCATCACGAGCTGGTGGCTGCCCCATCCGTGATCGGAGCCGCCGCCATTCGTTGGATAAGTGCGTCCGAAATCCGAAGCGGTGAACGTGGTCACATTCTGCGCGACGCCCAGCTCGTTGGTCGCGTTGTAAAACGCATTCAGGCCCTGGCTCAGCTCCGTGAAGAGATTCGCCTGGCCGTTCAATTGATCGCCGTGCGTGTCGTAACCGCCGACCGAACAAAAGAAAATCTGGCGGTTCATGCTCAGGTTGGTTCGCGCCGCGATCAGCTTCGCGATCATATTCAATTGCTGACCCAGGCTGCTGGCCGGGAACACGGTTTGAAACGCCGGAACTCCCGCAAGCGCTGAGGTGAGCAAGTCGTTGGCCGCAATCGAGCGCGAGACGGTGTCGGAATAGGCCTGCTCAAACAAATTGTTGTGCGGCAGGGCGAGCAAATCCTTGAAGGCCTGGAGCCGGACGTTGGCGTTAGCGCTGCCGTCGAACCCGGCGAGGCCGACGCTGCCGCTCGGCGAAAGAATGTAGGGCAGAACCGTATTGCCGACTTCGAAGGTGTTCGTCCCGGCGATGGAAATGTTGAGCGAGATCTTCGAACCGGCGTTGAGCGATTGCAGCATGTCCGCCATCCGGCCGCCCCACCCCGTTTTGGAAATCACATCCGGCACTGAGGTTTGCCATTGGACGGATTGATCGGCGTGGGAAAAAAGCTGCGGCGGCACAGCGGCGCCGCCGGCCAGATACTGAGCGCGCGTGACGGGCGCGACCAGCGTGCCGACGTTCGTTACCACGCCGAGCTTTCCTTGATTAAAAAGGCTTTGGAGATCGGTCAGGTTCGGGTGAAGCCCGAAATCGCGCCCATCGCCGTTGAGCATCGTCAACGGAAGGAGAGAGGCCTGCGGGATGGCCAGGGCGCCACGGGCTGCGGAATAGGAAGCGTAGCCGCTCGCGTCGTGCGGGACGATGAGGTTGTTCGCGTCGTTGCCGCCGTAGAGAAAGAGGCAGACGAGCGCCTTGTAACCGCTGGCGTCGAGCGGCGCCGCGCTGAGACGACGCAGATCGAAGATGGTGTTGAGAATGCCGGTCGTGGTGAGCGCGGCGCAGGCGGCCTGGCGAATAAAAGTGCGGCGAGTGGTTTCCATACTTACTTGTCGACGACGAATTCAGGAGAATTGACGACGAGATAGATCGCGGTGCGGGCGCGCTCGAGCGGGTTACTGGATGGGATTTGGGTGACGGCGTTGATCATGATATTGCGCATGCTCGAAGACATACCGCCGGACATGAGAACGCTGTTGAGGTGATCGACCAAGCCGGCGGGATCGGAGGCGCGGGTTTGTTCGGCCGTGAGATTCAGCGTGATCCGGTCGCTCCCAGGTCCGAGGTAAACATAAATGGCGGTGCGCAGATAATTCGAGGCCGAGATCACCGTGGTATCGGTCGTGATTTCAAACTCCGGACTCTTGAGCCCAGCGGCAGCGATCGCTCCAGGCGCCGCGTAATCGGGGCCGAAGAAATTGAAGACCGTCGGCGAATGCATCGCTTCCTCGTCGAGATTCGCGTAGGCGTTGCGGACCGAGTATTTGCCGCTCGGCGATGTGGCGTTAAAGGCGCGCAACAAATTCGTGACGCGGATTACCGGCTCACGCTCGTGTCCGGCGCCCTGGACCGTGACGAAACCGACGCGCGCGTCGTAATCCATCAGGATCGCGCGGACGACCGCTTTCAAATCGCCGCGCACGCCCTGGCCGTTGTCGTTGAACACCGACGCGACCCGGTAAACGTAACCCGGGCTTGGATTGCTCGTGACCAGCCGCTGAATGAGTTGCCGGCAGATAAATGGCCCGACATTCGGATGATTGAAAATCGTGTCGAGCGCGGTCTTCAAGTCCTGGGCCGCCGTCTGGTTCGCCGGAAGCGCGACGCCGTTCAAAATGCTTTTCGCCGTCGTCTGATGATGGCTTGCGATATTGATCATCGGATCGCGCCAGCTCTGCGCGGCCGCACCGGGGAAGAAAACAGGATTCGCCGAGCCGGGCTGCGCGTAAGTCCAGCCGGTCAGAACCGCCGCCGTCCCAAGAATTGCGTTCTGGTCATAGGTCGCGATCGGGAAACCGCTCGAGCTGAGCGTGAGACTGCCGTCGAGATTCAGGTCGTAAAGGCCGATGGAGAACAACTGCATGAGCTCACGGGCGTAGTTCTCATTAGGCAAAGTCCCGCGCGCCGGATTCGCCTTGTCGTTCTGGAGCATGTTGAGGTACGCGCCCATCGCCGGGTTGAGCGTGATGTCCTCGAGCAGCTGGCGGTAATTGCTGAACGCGTCGCGCACGAGCACGTCGTAGTAAGTGGGCAAGGCGAAGGGCCGGTTCGCGAGTCCCGCGCTGTTGAGCGAGGCGACGAGGGTCTCGCTCAAGGCGAACGCGACGCGTTGCCGGACTTGATCCTGGCCGGAGATCGCATTGGTCCACCAAGCGTCGTTCGTCATGGTCAACGTCGGCTGATTCGGGGTCGCGCTTGGCGACGGACTCGGGCTCGGCAAGGCGGCGACCGCCGCATCGACGAACGCCAGATGCGACGACATCGGCGCGGCGAACTGCGCGTTCAGGAACGCGTCGTATCCCTGGCTTTGCACCTGGGCGATCAACGCGTCCGTCGCGCCGAAGGTGGCCTGGGAGAGGAAACGTCCGGCAGCTGCTGCGGTCGGGGTGCCCGCGGGCAAAGCGGGTGGCGGCGTCGGGATAGGAGCGCTCTGCGCGCCGGTGGACAAATTGAAGAAGCCCTTGATCTCGCCGGCGGGATACAGCGCCGTGTGGACATTGAGATAAGTCTGCCCCGTTTTTATCATGTTCAGGATGTCCGCGACGGTGAACGAACCGACCGGCACGAAGACCCAAATCAAAGTTCCATCCGGTTGCGGCGTGGCCGAGTCCACGTCGAATATGATGCTGCCGTCCGCGGCGTGGACGTGCAGGCCGGTGATCGGGCCCGTGAGATTTGAATACGTGTAGGCGATGACCGCCGACTTGCCGTCCGCCGCGAGACGCAAAGTAGCGGTGCCGGAACCTTGTGACGTAGCCGCTCCCTGCGGGCGCATTTCGGTGACGTAAAGAGTGGAGCCGTCCGCGCTGGGCGGTTGATCGAGATCGTACATCTCGACCAGCGCGATCCCGGTGGTGTTATTAACGCCGCGCACGATCGTCGTGTAATTGCCGGGCGTCAGTGTCCAGACCACCGCGGGCTCGGTGTCATCCGTTGGTGCGATCGAGCTGGCAGCGATCTCGGCCTGCTGGTCGGAGCGCCAATTGTCGTTCGCCTTGATCAAGGCGCCGTTGGCGTCTCGCAGTTCCAGTGCCGGATCCATCAGCCGTCCTGCGATCGGGGCGCCATTCAAAAACAACGACGGGCCCCGGGCGCGCACGATTGTTCGCTTGGGCACGTCACCCCGTACGATGAAGCCGCCGATCATCACGTTGTCACCGGTGAGCACATTGCCTCGGGTGGAAATGTTCGCGAGCCGGGCCGGCGAGCCGTCCGGATCGAGATCGTAAATCTCCATCAGCCCGACGCCGGTGGCATTGTTCACGCCTTTAACAACAACCGTGTAAGCGCCAGGATTGATCGTCGTGATCAGGGCCGATTCGAGGTCGTTCGCGGGCGCGAGCCCGGCAGCGATGATGAGGTCCTGTTGGGCAGTGCGCCAGTTATCGTTCGACGCGACGATCGCGCCCGTGGCGTCATGCAATTCGACCATTGGGTCGGCTAATTTTCCCGCGACCGGAAGCGACGGACCCATCGCGCGGACCGCGATCTTCTTCTGGCCGCTGCCGTAAACGATAAACCCGCCAATCAAAACGTTGTCGCCGGTTTGGACGACCATGCGGGTGGAAAGATTTACCGCACTCGAAATTGCCTTCGCCTGTTCACCGAACAATGTGCAGATCAACGCCGTCGTCGCCGCCCATCCCGCGCCTGCAAAAAAACGTCTCATTTTTTGTTAGAGGTCGTGCCGCAGGAGAGTCTCAGCCGGGCTGAGGTGGCGTTGATTTGTTCCCTAAAAAGTGAGCAGGAATTAGACCGATCCATTATTTCGTTTGTCTTGGATTTCTTTGCGATCGCCCCACCGCAAACCCCGCGCTATGAAACACGATATCTAACCAGAAGTCGCGCTTTTTATCCAGCCCGCCTGGTGCTTTATTGGCCAACATGTCTTCCGCCCCGAAAAAAGCCGAGCCCCAGTTGAACTTCGAAGGGGCGATGGATCGACTCGAAGAAATCGTCGAGCAGATGGAGTCCGGCAAAATGATGCTGGAAGAATTGATCGTGCGCTACGAGGAAGGGATGAAGCTGGTGAAGATTTGCCAGGAACGCCTCGCCAGCGCCGAACAGCGGATCGAGATCATTACTCGTAACAATGCCGGCAAACCTGTGGTAAAGAATTTCGAGCCGGCCGCGGAAAAGGAACCTCCCGCGCGCCCGGAGGAAAAAGGAGCAAACAAGAATGACGACGTCAGCCTCTTCTGAGACAGCCACCGCCACGCGGGAATTGGATGGGATCCGTTCGCCGGCCGACATCAAGGCGCTGAGCGAGCAGGACCTGCCGCAGCTCGCCGAGGAAGTGCGCGAGGAGTTGATCAAAGTGCTCTCGCAAACCGGCGGTCACCTTGGCCCGAACCTCGGGGTCGTTGAGCTCACGATCGCACTTCATCGCGTCTTCGAAACGCCGAAGGACCGGTTTGTTTTCGACGTCAGTCACCAGGGTTACGTCCACAAGATGTTTACAGGCCGGCTCGATCGGATCGGGACGATGCGGCAATACCAGGGCCTGAACGGATTTCTGCTGCGGACCGAGAGCGCGCACGATTGTTACGGCGCCGGGCACGCCGGGACGGCAATCTCCGCCGGACTGGGCATGGCGGTCGGCCGCGATTTGCGCGGCGGGAATGAGAACGTCGTGGTGGTCGCGGGCGACGCCGCCTTCACCTGCGGCATCAGCTACGAAGCGCTCAACAACACGAAATCGCAGACGCGCCGGTTCATCGTGGTGCTGAACGACAACGAATGGTCGATCGCGAAGAACGTCGGAGCGATCGCCAGTTACCTGAACAACATCGTGGCGAATCCGACCTATGCGGGATTACACGACAAGGCGCGCCGTTTCGTCGAAGCGATCGCCGGCAAGAGCGCGGTCGAATTCGCCCACAAGGTTGAGGAAGGCGTGAAAAACCTTCTCGTGCCGAGCGTGATCTTCGAAGAACTCGGGATGCGTTATTATGGGCCGATTGACGGACACGACATTCCGCTTCTGATCAAGACGTTCGAATTTCTCAAGACCCAGGACGAGCCGGTGCTGCTCCACATTTTGACGAAGAAGGGCAAAGGCTACGAGCCCGCCATCGCCAAGCCGGACAAGTTCCACGGCCTCGGCAAATACAAAATCGAAAGCGGCGAGACCGCGCCGGCGCCGACGCCGACCTACTCCGAGTTGATGGGCAAAACGCTGGCGAAATTTGCCGATTCAAACCAGAAGATCGTCGCGATCACCGCCGCCATGCCGAGTGGGACCGGCCTCGGGTTTTTCCAGGCGCAACATCCGACGCGTTATTTCGATGTCGGCATCGCGGAGGAACACGCGGCGCTCTTCGCCTGCGGCCTGGCGACCCAGGGACTGAAGCCGTTCCTCACCATCTACTCGACCTTCATGCAGCGGGCCTACGACATGATCATTCACGACATCGCGCTCCAGAATCTCAACGTGGCCCTTTGCATGGACCGCGCCGGACTAAGCGGCGATGACGGGCCGACGCACCACGGCCTTTTCGATATCGGTTACCTCCGACACATCCCGAATTTCGTCCACATGCAGCCCAAAGATGAAGACGAATTCATCGACATGCTCTGGACGATCGCGAACTACAGCTCCGGCCCGATCGCGATCCGTTATCCGCGCGGCGCCGGCACCGGCGCGGTACCAAAAGCGTCGCCGAAGCTTCTCGAGATCGGCAAAGCCGAAGTAGTGCAACACGGACGCGACGTGGCGATCTTCGGACTCGGCAACATGTTCGAGGTCGCCGAGGAGGCCGCGCGCAAGCTCGAAGAAAAAGGCATTTCCGTCGCGCTGATCAACCCGCGCTGGATCAAACCCATCGATACCGGCACACTGGAGTTCTTCGCGCGCGGCGTCGAAGTGGTCTGCACGATCGAGGACCACGTCCTTCACAACGGCTTCGGTTGCGCCGTCATGGAGCATCTCCATTCGCAGATGATCAACACCCCCGTCGTCCGCATCGGCTGGCCAGATCAGTTCGTCGAGCACGGCACCATCCCGATCCTGCGCAAAAAACACGGCATCACGGCGGACGCGCTGGTGGAAAAGGTCCTGCCGCTCTTGAAAAAGAAGGACGGCGCTAAGACGCGTCCGAGCGCGGCGTAGGAAAGGTTGAAGGATGAGGGATGAAGGATGAAAAGGACGACTTGCGCGGTCGAACAAAAGCGTTCGCACTGCGAATCATCGCGCTTTATCAGACTCTCCCGAAATCTGGGTCGGCCCATGTTCTGGGTCATCAAGTTCTAAGGTCTGGAACGTCGGTCGGTGCGAACTTTCGCGAAGCGCACCGTGCTCGTTCCAACGCGGAATTCGTTTCCAAGGTCGGGGACTGTCTAAAAGAACCGGAGGAAACGGCCTATTGGCTTGAACTGTTGGCCGATTCCGGCGCCGTCAAAGCAACGAAACTCGCCTCCCTGCTCGACGAGACTTCGCAACTAACGGCGATCTTGACCGCCATCGCCAAAAAGGTTCGCGCCCGATGCTAATACTTTCATCCCTCATCCCTCATCCTTCATCCTTTTCCCCATGCCCGTGATCGAAACGCGCGGTCTGACGAAGGTCTACCGTACCTACCGTAAAGAAGGCGGACTTCGGGGTTCTATTAAGGGACTCGTTAGGCGGAAGTACGACGAAACGCGAGCGGCGGACGACGTAACGTTTCAGATCGAAGAGGGTGAGCTCGTCGGATTTCTCGGACCGAACGGCGCCGGCAAGACGACCGTGCTCAAAATGTTGTCGGGCTTGTTGAATCCGACCTCGGGCGAGGCCCGAGTGCTCGGCTTCATCCCATGGGAGCGGAGCAACGAGATGAAGCGACAGTTCAGCCTGGTGATGGGCCAGAAGAACGCGCTCTGGTGGGATTTGCCGGCCCAGGAATCGCTCGAACTCAACCGCGCCATCTACGGCATCGAGCGCGACCGGTTCAAAAAAGTCGTGAACGGCCTGAGCGAACTGCTCGACGTCGGGGACAAGATGAACGTGATGGTGCGCGAGCTGTCGTTAGGCGAACGCATGAAGATGGAGCTGATCTCAGCGCTCATCCACGAGCCGCGCGTCCTCTTTCTGGACGAGCCGACGATCGGCCTCGACGTCGTCAGCCAGAAACGAGTGCGGGAGTTTCTCCGGCTCTACAATTCGCAGCACAAGATCGTGACGATGTTGACCAGCCATTACATGCAGGACATCGAAGAGCTGTGCGACCGCGTCATCATTATCGATCACGGCAAAATTTTCTTCGACGGCCCGCTCGACTCGATCATCGACCGGTTCTCCGGCTACAAGATCATTAGCCTTACGTTCGAAACGCCGGGCGATCGCGACTTCTCCGCCCTTGGTGAGGTGCTCCAACAAACGCCGCTGTCAGTCCAGCTCAAGGTGCCGCGCGCGAAGGTGACGGAGACCTGCCGGCAGGTCCTCGCCGAGTGCGCGGTGGTCGATATCAACGTCCAGGAATTACCGGTCGAAGAAGTGATTCGCCAGTTGTTCGGGCAACGCGATTCGGAACGCGCCGCGGCCGAGCCGGTCCCCCTTTTGTAACCGCGACTAGCGGCGATACAGCGCCTGTCTCAGCTCGTTCGCGTAGGCGGGGTTCAATTCAAACGCCGTCACCGGCATTTCGGCGAGCTGGACTTCGTCGTAGTACGGAAGGGATTCCACGAATCCGGCCGACATCAGGCTGTTGAGCGTGTCCGTCACATCCTCAACTTCCATGTGCGTCTGGTCCTGGAGTTCCGCCCCCATCATCGGCTCGGCAAAACCGATCGCGCGCACGATCGTCGCTTCCCGCCCACTGAGTTTGATAAACCGCATGCATCTTTTTTAGCAGCTTCCATACCGGCATTTTTGCCCCGATTACCGAGTCAAAAACCGAAACTGGGGAGAATACTTTCCGTCATCGCGCTTTCGAAATCCGGATAGCGCGGCTCCCATCCGAGCGCCCGCAGTTTCCGATTGCTCACCTGCTTGTTACTGTCGCCACGTTTGCGCTGTCCGGTGTCGCCACTGTCCAGCACCAACGGCCTTTTCAGGTGTGAACTGAGCCATTCGTTCGCTGCGTTCGCCTTGACTGGCCGGTCCGCGACGACATTAAAGATTTCGCCCCGACAGTCGGCTCGTCGGTCCGCCAGCAACAAGAGCGCACTGACGATGTCATCGCGATGGATCTGATTAATAAGCCGATCCTTTTGCGCAACAAACGCCGCTCCTTCCAGAAAACGGCTCAGAAAAAACGAACGGTGCGGTCCGTGAATTCCTCCGAGCCGCGCGACGATTCCGCCCGCTGCCAAGACCAGCTCTTCGGTCTCCCGCAGAATTTTTCCCTTGGCCCGCGGCGGTTCCGCCGGACTGAATTCGTCGACCACGCTTCCATCTGTTTGCGCATAAACGCTGGTGCTGCTCGCGAAGAGGAACGTCGCACGCGGAAATGCGCGCAGGAGGTTCTCCGCGCCCTCGAGATACAAACGCCGATACTGTTCCTCGTCGCCGCCACGTGAGCTGACGCAATGGATCACCACATCAAATTCATTCGACGCGTTGGATACCGCGCTCCTGTCTGTGACGTCGACCGCACGAACCGGATAAGGCCGCTCAGAAAGCTTCGCCGCTGATTCGACTGTCGCCGTCCAGCCTTCCACTTCCCAGCCATGCTCGTGAAACGCATCCGCGGCGGCTTCGCCGACGTAGCCGCAGCCCGCAATCAGAATGCGCGGCATCAATTTGAGACCGCGGGCGCGATCTCGATCTCGTCGAACGGGCTCGATTGCGTCGCGCGCACCTGCTTCAGCCGGATCAGTTCGAGCAGCGCCAGGAACGTCACCACGATTTCCACCCGCGACGCCATCTGGGCGAACAGCTCCGAAAACTTCAACGTCGTCCCACCGGCCACCTGCCGCAGGATTGATTCGATCTTGTCCGACACGGTGAAGTGTTCGCCGAAAACCTCCCGCAAATCCTCGCGCGCTTCGACCCGCTTGATCACAGTCTGGAGCGCATTGATCAACTGAAAAATTCCGACTTCCCCCAGCGGCAACGGCGCGCTGGCGAAATCGGCCACGGCGAGCCCGGCCCGGGCAAACATCCGCTCCTGCTCCAGCGCGCGCGTCTGCAACTGCGCCGCGGCTTCCTTGAACTTCTTGTATTCGATCAACTGCCGGATCAAATCCCAGCGCGGATCGTCTTCGGCCGCTTCTTCATCCGGCGGCTGCTGATCCACCGGCAACAGGCTCCGGCTTTTCAAATAGATCAGGTTCGCCGCCATCACGATGAACTCGCCCGCGATATCGATGTTCAGTTCCTTGAACGCCTGGAGATATTCGAGGTACTGCTTCGTGATCCGTTCGAGCGAGATGTCGTAGATATCGATCTCGTCCCGCTTGATCAGGTAAAGCAACAGATCGAGCGGCCCCTCAAAGACCTCGAGCTTGACCTTGTAATCCGTTTCCATGCAGCGCCGCGAATGTTACGAGTCGCGCGTCCGAAAGTAAACGGCGCGGCAGGTCAAGAATACTTCCGCTCGCTTAGGCAAACAAAACCACGATCGCAACAATGGCCCAGATGGCTCCTAGCAGACGGATTACCGCTGACTTCACGGGGCGAATCGACTTGCGTCCAAGCCAGGCATAAAACGGAATTACAGACTCAGGAAATCCGATCCACCACATTGCGAAAACGAGCGCAAATGCGGCACCGATGTAAGTCCCTATTGGCAAATTGATCGCAATCATTAGTGCCCGGGAAGAAAAAAAGCGGGTTTATGCGTCTACCGCTCCACGATTTCTTTGCGGTGGATCCAGACGCTGTTGATGATGCCGAGACCGAACATGATCATGAGCACGAATGAGCCGCTGTAACTGATGAGCGGCAACGGAACGCCTGTGATCGGGAGCAGGGATATCGTCATCCCGATGTTTTGAAAAATGTGGGTGAAGATGAGCGACGTTATTCCTATGACCAGCAGCAACCCGAACTGGTCGCCGGCGAAAAAAGCGACGAAGAGACACGTGAGCAAGAGTAACGCGAACGCGCCAACGAGAAACATTCCGCCAACGAAGCCCCATTGCTCGCCGATGGCGGAAAAGATGTAATCGTTGTGGACGGCGGTGGCGGGCAGGAATCCCATCTCGATCTGGGTATTCGGCGCCTTGAATCCTTTGCCGGCCCAGCCGCCGGAGCCGATCGCGATCAGCGATTGATTGATCGCCCAGGCGGATCCCTGCTTGTCGATATCGGGATTGATGAACGCGGTGATCCGCTCCTGCTGGTACGGTTTCAAACCGAGATTGATCGCGATCGGAATCATCGCGGCGACGATGAGGACGATGCAGATCAGATAACGCAGCGGCAGCCCGCCGACGAAGAGCAAGGCGAGCAGGACCGGGCCCCAGATGATGGTCTCGCCCAAGTCCGGTTGGAGCATGATGAGCAAACAGGGCGCGCCCACAATCACGGCGCACAAGAGGAGCTTGAACATCGGGTGCATTTCCCGGAACTGGTTGTGACTCAGAAAAAGCGCGAGAACCATGATGCCGGCGACGACAGCGAGCTGGGCCGGCTGAAAATTAATCGGCCCGACATGGAGCCAGCTTCGCGCGCCGTAAACTTTCGAGCCGATGAATTTCGTCAGGACGAGAAAGATAATGCCGGCGAGATACATCGGAAGCGCGCCCCAACGGACCCAGCGGTAATCGATCAGGCTCGTGACCATGAACGCGAGAAAGCCGACGGCGACCCAGTTCGCCTGCTTGCGCCAGAACTCAGACGCCACGGGATCCTCTCGCATGAAGGTGGCGCTGTAGATGGCGACGACGCCGAAGATGGCGAGCGCCAGCATGGTTAACAACAGCACCCAATTGAGGCCGAGCAATTTTCGCAGCAGTGGAGTCATTGCGATGAAATCGAAGCGCGCGGGACTATACGCGCACTCCCGGAGGTCGTAAAACGCGAAGTCCGGAAGGAAAAAGCCAAGGCTCAAGAGGCCTCATGTTTCTCGAATATAGGAAAAATATCTGCCAGGCAAGGCTCTGATTTTGTGACGGTTAAGCGACAGGAAAAATATTCCGCGCCGTTACTTGTGAAGCTTCAGCCGCATCGATAAAATGTTCTGGAGCTGGGCACAATTTCAACGAACGAGGGACGATCATGGCAAAGAAAACGAAACGAAAAAGCGCCCATCCGAAATTACCGATGCAGCGGCAGCTCAACCTGCAGCACGAAGGAAAGTGTTTCGATCTGCGAGAAAATTTCGAGCGGTTGAACGAACGATTTTTTCGTGGACGCCTGCGCGGATACAAGGTGGTTTGGGGCCGGAAACGGAAGCGGCGGCCGAAGGATTATTTTATTTTCGGGACGATCCAGGAAGAGGATCGCGTGATCCGGATCAACCCGCTGCTCGATCAGCCTTTCGTTCCGCCATGGTTCCTCCGTTACATTCTCTATCACGAAATGCTGCACGCGGTGGTGCCGGACGAAGCGGGCTCCAACGGACGGCGCCGGGTCCACACCGAAAAGTTTTACGAGCGGGAACGCAAGTTTCCGCGGTATCGAAGCGCGCGGCGCTGGGAAGAAGAGAATCTCGCGCGGTTTCTGCGGTAGTTGGAGCCGGGGATCGAACGCTGTCTTAGCGCCAACGGCGCGACGCTCATCCTAGCCTGGGGCATCGCCCCAGGCTGCAAATGACGGTCGCGCCTTTGGCGCTAAAACAGTACCAATCCCGGCGATAATCGATCAGCGGCGATCGGGCGCGGTCGCTTCGACGGGGGTATCAAACGGCGAGAGTGTCGTTGCGACGTTCTTCTTGATCAGGTACCAGAGCGTCGTCGCGAGGAGGAGGGAGATCAACTTCGCGCGCCAGTTGTTCAGGATCAGTTTCTTCATAGGCCCCTTGCAGCAACAATTCGCCGATGCGTTTGCGGAAAGATTCCGGCGTGAAATTGCGTTCGATCCGTCGCCGGTGACAGATCGAAATCCCGCCGGTCTCTTCCGAGACCACGACAGCGATCGCGTCCGATTCCTCGGTAATGCCGAGGCCCGCGCGATGGCGCAGGCCGAGACTGCGATCGAGCGTCTCGCGCTGGCTTACCGGGAAAATACAGGCGGCCGCGGCGATCCGGCCATTCCGGATGATGACGCCGCCGTCGTGAAGCGCGGCTTTCGGATGGAAGATCGTGAGCAGCAGCTCGACGGAAAAATGCGAATCGATCGTCACACCGGTCTCTTCGTAAACCCGGATCGCGGTATCGCGCTCGATCGCGATCAACGCGCCGAATTGCTTATTGGCGAGCTGCGTCACGGCTTCGGCGATGTCATGGACGGTCTCGCGTTTTTCGCTCGTGAGAGAAAAAATCGGATGGCCGCCCAGCTCAGCCAGGCCGCGGCGCAATTCCGGTTGGAAAATCACCACCAGCGCGACGGCAAGGAAAACGGAGAAACTCCGGATGATCCAGCCGATCACGACGAGGTTCAGCAGTTGCGAGATCAGAGTCAGGGTCAGGAAAACGATGGCCAGGCCGGTGAGCACTTTCGCACCGCGAGTCCCGCGGAAATAAAGATAGCCGTAATAAATCCCGACGCTGAGCAGGATGATTTCGATGAAACTGCGCCAGCGCTCGATCCAGAACTGGAGGATTTGCTGCATCATTTCGCCGTTTCCAAAAGTGCTTCGGTGACGCGCAACGCGGCCACGTTTTCTTTGACGTCATGGACGCGCAAAACATTCGCGCCCCGCTCACGCAGCAGCGCGCTGAACGCAATGGTGGGCGCGAGCCGGTCCTCCATGGCGTTCGATCCAATCATTTTCCCCAGTGACGATTTGCGTGATACTCCGACGACCAGCGGCCGTTCCTGAACTCGGAGGCGTTCGAGATGGGCGAGCAGCGACAGATTGTGCTCCACCGTTTTCCCAAATCCGATGCCCGGATCAAACGCGATGGCCATTGCATCAACGCCGTACTCTAGGGCGCGCTTATATTGTTGTCGAAAAAAATTAGTCACTTCAGTGACAACATCTTCATAATGGGGAGCGGCTTGCATCGTGCGCGGCGTGCCTTGCATGTGCATGATGATGAGAGCGGCCCCGCTTTCCGCCGCGAGCGCCATCATTTCCGGATCGGCCCGGCCGCCGGTGACATCGTTGATGATAGTCGCGCCAGCCTGCAACGCTTCGCGCGCGACGCTCGCCTTTGACGTGTCGATGGAGATGAACGCGGAAACGCTTTCGTGCAATTGCGTTATCACCGGCAGCACGCGTCCGAGTTCTTCGTCAACTGAAACTGCTTCTGCCCCGGGCCGGGTCGATTCGCCGCCTACATCGATGATCTGCGCGCCCTCCGCGGCCATTCGTTTTCCCTGCTCGACGGCTTTTTCCGTCGTGAAGAATTCGCCGGCATCGGAAAAAGAATCCGGGGTGATATTGAGCACGCCCATGATCATCGCGCGCTGGGAGAGATCGACCGTGCGGCCGGCAATTTTCCAGAGCGTCCCACCCATCGAGGGTGAGACTATCACGAGGTCATGTCGGAACATAGGCTTTCAGCCTGTGCGCCCACCGGACATTCTGTCCGCTGATGAAAGACAGCGGGTTACAAACCCGCTGGGCGCACAGACTGGAAGTCTATGTTCCGTCGGCAAAAATTTGCGCTCGTGCAACAGCGTGTTCGTGCGGAGAGTGCAGACCTTGTGAAACCGGACGGCGCTTCGTTGCGCGAACAAATCCTTTGCGTGCTGAGCGCGCCCAAATACCGGCCGCTCGATAAGGTCGAGCTGGCCAAAGTTCTCGGCCGCAAGAGCGGTGTGCGGATGGGACTGAACGAAGTCCTGCGGCAGATGGAGCAAGCCGGGGAGATCGCGCGCATTCGCAAGAACCGTTACGTCCTGCCGGCGGAGGCGGACCTGGTCACGGGAACGTTGCATGTTCACCAGTCCGGCTTCGCTTTTCTTCCGCGCGAAAAACCGGGGGAACAGGATCTCTACATCTCGGCCGAGAACACCGGCACGGCGATGCATGGCGACAAAGTCGTGGCGCGGATCACGCGTGACGAGCGTTACGCGCGCGCTAAGGGCCGGGACCGCGCAGAAGGCCGCGTCATTCGGATCCTGGAGCGTGCGCACGATTCGATCGTCGGCACCCTCGAACAATCGAAGAACTTCTTCTACGTCGTGCCGGACGATCCGCGGATTGTCCACAACGTTTACGTCCAGGTCTCGCCACAGCCGGCGTTGCCGAAGATTCCGCAGCGCGGCGACAAAGTGGTTGTCCGCCTCGAGCCTTGGGAATCGCGCCACGTCAATCCGGAAGGCCAGATCATCGAGGTGCTTGGGCCGAGTTCGGCGCCGGGCGTGGACATGCTTTCGATCATTCGGAAGTATCATTTGCCGACAGAATTTCCGAAGGCGGTCCTCGAGGAAGCGCACCAGATCCCGGAAACGGTCGCCGAGGAAATGTTCGCGGGCCGCGAAGATTTGCGCGGAAAATTCATCGTCACGATCGATCCCGATGACGCGCGTGATTTCGACGACGCGATCGACGTGGAACGAATCCCGAGCGGCGGCTGGTGGCTCGGCGTCCACATCGCCGATGTCTCGGCCTACGTGAAACCGGGCAGCGCGCTCGACCGGGAAGCTTACAAGCGCGGCAACAGCGTTTATCTTCCCGATCGCGTCATCCCGATGTTGCCGGAGCGCCTCAGCAACGGCGTCTGCAGTTTGAACCCAGGAGTCAACCGGCTCACCCACTCCGTCTTCCTCGAATTCACCAAGGATGGCCGCACGAAAACCGCGCGCTTCGCTCGGACGGTGATCCGCAGCGCACGACGGCTCACCTATCGCGAGGCGTATGCAATCCTCAAGGCGCCGCCTAACGACCAGTTAGGCGAGCGGCTTCACGTCGCCTGGGAATTGGCGTCGCTCCTGCGCAAGAGCCGGTTCAGGGAGGGCTCGCTCGATCTCGATTTCCCAGAAGTGAAAGTGCGCCTGGACGCGGAGGGAAAGCCGATCCGGCTCGAGCGGATCGAGAACGACGAGTCTCATCAACTGGTCGAGGAATTCATGCTGGCGGCGAACGAAGCCGTCGCGCGCGAATTGAAGAATCGGATGATCCCGACGGTTTACCGAGTTCACGAAGATCCGGATCCGCAACGGCTGGCTGAATATCGGGAATTGATCCTGAGCTACAATTACAAGGTCGGGGACCTGACCAAACGGACAGAGCTGCAGCGGCTGCTGGCCTCGCTCGCTGGCAAAACGGAGGAACAGGCGTTGAAGATTGGCCTGTTAAAAAGTCTCAAGCGAGCGCGCTACGCGGCGCAGCCGCTGGGGCACTATGGCCTAGCCAAAAGCAACTACACGCATTTCACCAGCCCGATCCGGCGCTACGCGGACCTGGTGGTGCATCGCGGGCTGGCCGAGCGCGATCAGTCGCGGCGCGCGCGGACCGACATGGGGCAAATCGCAGCGACGGCCGAACATATCTCCGACACCGAACGGGTCGCCGCCGACGCCGAGATGGACGGCGTGAAAATGAAGAAGCTGGAATTTTTCCAGCGCCAACTCGACGCGCGCGATCCGCAAGTTTTTCGGGCGACCGTACTCGAAGTGAAGAACTTCGGATTGCTTGTGGAGCTGCCGGATGTCCTCCTCACCGGGCTCGTCCACGTTTCGTCGCTGACTGATGATTTCTATGCGTTTGATCCGGCCCAGCGCCGATTGATCGGCCGGCAATCGCGCCGCCGGTTCTCGGTGGGCGATCAACTGCGTGTGTTCGTCGTCCGGGTCGACGTCTTTAAGCGCCAGGTCGATTTCGCTATCGTCGACGAGCGACCGCCGAAGTCCCGGCAAGGCGGACCGCACGATCGTCGCCGTCCTGGAAAACGACGCTCATAGAGCACCCGATGTGGAGAGGCCTTTTACGCCGGAACATAGGCCTCCGGCCTGTGCGCCCAACGGACATTATGTCCGTTGTTCTTCTTCAGCGAAGTAGAACTTCGCTGGGCGCACAGGCTGGAAGCCTATGTTCCGGGACTGAGGCCGCGGCCTAACAGAATTTGCTTCCCCTCGGGGAGCCAATACCCCTAGACTCCTCCGTTTTCGATATGGACAGCATCATCGACGCGAAAGAGTTCCAGATCGAGCGCAAGCGTTTTCACGTAGAGTTTCGGGAGAACGATCGCGGAAAGTTCCTGCGTATTACCGAGGAAGCGCACGGGCGTCGGAACACGATTATCGTGCCGAGCACCGGCGTGAGCGACTTCACGGCCGCGATCGGTCAGGTCCTTGACGCCAGCCGCAGCGCCGCGGTCAACTAATCATCGGTGTCCGCCGCGTAAGGCTCGCGTGCGTTGACACCTTGAGCGGCGGATTTAGCTTGGCGTTCGTTCCCGCCGCGTTCGTCGATCTTCACTCTGCCATGGCCACGAAAAAAAAGATTTCCAGAAAAGTTCCTCAAGCAAAGGCGAAAGCCGTCTCCCGGAAATCGAAGCGTGCGCGTTACGTCTATAATTTCGGCGACGGAAAAGCGGACGGCGATGGAGGCATGAAGCCGCTCCTGGGCGGCAAAGGCGCGAATCTCGCGGAGATGACGCGCATCAGCCTGCCAGTGCCGCCCGGGTTCACGATCACGACGGAGGTCTGCACTTATTTCTACGCGCACAAGCGCACCTACCCGCCGTCGCTCCAAGGCGAGATAGCGAAGAGCATCGCCAACATGGAACGGATCATGGGGACGAAGTTCGGCGACACGGAAAAAATGCCGCTGCTGGTCGCGGTCCGTTCCGGTGCGCGGGATTCCATGCCCGGCATGATGGACACGATCCTGAATCTGGGTCTGAACGACGAGACGGTGAAAGCGCTCGTCCGGGCGACGAAAAACGAGCGGTTTGCGTGGGATTGCTACCGCCGTTTTATCCAGATGTATGGCGACGTGGTCATGGGCGTGCAAAAGCGCGAGGGCGAGGACCACGATCCGTTTGAATCGGTGATCGAGCATTTCAAGGACGAGCGTTACGGCCAGCACAACATCGACGACTCGAAGCTCACCGCCGCCGATTACCAGGAGCTGGTCGTGCGTTTCAAAAAGCTGGTGAAAGATCGCACCGGCCAGGCGTTCCCGAACGATCCGTGGGACCAGCTCAAGGGCTCGGTCGGCGCCGTCTTCGGATCCTGGATGAACGATCGCGCGATTGTGTATCGGCGGAAATACAACATCCCCGAGGAATGGGGCACGGCCGTGAATGTGCAGGCGATGGTCTATGGCAACACCGGCGCGAACTCCGGCTCCGGGGTGGCGTTCACGCGGAACCCGGCCAACGGCGCGAACGAATTTTATGGCGAATTCCTGATCAACGCGCAGGGCGAAGATGTCGTGGCCGGAGTGCGGACGCCGCAGCCGGTGATCGAGCTGGAGAAGGTAATGCCGAAGTGCTACGCGGAATTGCTCAAGGTCCGCGCGACGCTCGAGAAACATTTCAAGGACGTGCAGGACGTCGAGTTCACGATCCAGGACGGGAAGCTCTTCATGCTCCAGACCCGGAACGGCAAACGGACCGCCGCCGCCGCGCTGAAGTTCTCGATGGACATGTTCAAGGAGAAGCTCATCGACTGGAAGACCGTGGTGATGCGCAATCCCGCGGACCAGCTCGACCAGCTTCTCGCGCCGATCTTCGATGTGGCGGAAGTGAAAAAGGCGAAAGCGATCGCGACCGGACTTCCGGCGGGACCAGGGGCTGCCTCCGGCAGAATTTATTTGAATGCCGATCGCGCGGCGACCGCGGCCGAAAAGGGAGAAAAGGTGCTGCTCGTCCGCAACGAGACGAGCCCGGAAGATTTGCGCGGGATGATCGCGGCGGAAGGTATTCTCACCGCGCGAGGCGGCGTCTCGTCGCACGCGGCGCTGGTCGCGCGGCAGATGGGCAAGGTCTGCATCTGCGGCGCATCGGCGTTACAGATCGATTACGGGAAGAAGACGGTTTCCGTTGACGGTCAGACGTTTCGTGAAGGTTACGATTTTCTCTCCATCGATGGGACCAGCGGGACGGTTTACGCCGGCCAGCTCGCCACCGCGCCGAGCGAAATCATCACCGGCACGCTTCACGGCGACAAGTCCGCGCAGAAGACCGAGAAGTTCAGGGCATTCAACCAACTGATGAAATGGTGCTCGCAAGCCACGCGCCTCGCGGTCCGTTGTAATGCCGACAACCCGGAGCAGACCGAGAACGCACTCGCCTTTGGTGCGGTCGGCATCGGGCTCACCCGCACCGAGCACATGTTTTTCGAGGGCGATCGGATCGACGCGATGCGGGAAATGATCCTGGCGGACAACGTGAATGATCGAAAAGCCGCGCTCGCAAAACTTCTTCCGTATCAGCGCGGTGATTTCGCCGGGATCTTCAAGGCGCTCAAGGGTTATCCAGCAACAATCCGCTTTCTCGATCCCCCGCTCCACGAGTTCCTGCCGCACGACTTGGAAGCTCAGGCCGCGCTCGGCAAGAAAATCGGCGTGAGCGCCGAAGCGATCGCGCATCGCGTGAAACAGCTGCACGAATTCAACCCGATGCTAGGCCATCGCGGTTGCCGCCTTGGGATCGCCTATCCGGAAATCACCGAGATGCAGGCCCGCGCCGTCTTCGAAGCCGCGGCCGATGTCGCGAAGCAGAAGATCAAAGTAAAACCCGAGATCATGATCCCGCTGGTCGGTTTCAAAAAGGAATTCGATCTCCAGGCCGAGATCGTCCATCGCGTCGCGACGCAGGTGATGTCGGAGAAGAAAGTGAAGTTCGATTACCTGGTCGGCACGATGATCGAAGTACCGCGCGGCGCGCTCACCGCCGATCAAATCGCCGAGAGCGCCGAGTTTTTCAGCTTCGGCACGAACGATCTCACCCAGATGGCGCTCGGCATCAGCCGGGACGACATGGGGAACTTCCTCATGCCTTACGTCGAGAACGAGATCTTCAAGAAGAACCCGTTCTCCTCACTCGACCAGACCGGCGTTGGCCAGCTCATGCAAATCGCCGTCGAGAAAGGGCGGAAGAGCCGCCCGAATCTCAAGCTCGGCATCTGCGGCGAACACGGCGGCGATCCCGAGAGCGTGAAGTTCTGTCACCGCCTCGGGTTAAACTACGTCAGTTGCAGCCCCTTCCGCGTCCCCATCGCTCGATTAGCCGCCGCCCAGGCCGCCTTGGCGAAATAGCCCTCTGACTTCTCGATCTTACTTATCGAGCGCGTACATTTCGACCACGGCGATACCGGTGGCGCCGTTCGCTCCGCGGACGACCGCAGTGTAGGAAGCGTTGTTTCCCGGTAATGTCTGGACGATGGCGGCTTCAAGCGGGTGACTTGGCGGAATGGTGCTGTCAATGATCGCTTGTTTGTTCGGGCTCTGCTGCCAGTTATCGTTCGCTTCGATCAAGGCGCCATTGCCATCCCGCAATTCCAGGGTCGGATCACTAAGCTTCCCTGACACGTTTAACGAAGGCCCAATCGCGCGGACGATTACTTTGCGCGGGGTGGGACCAACGACAATCGTCCCGGCAATCAGCACGTTGTCTCCACTCTGGACTCGGCCACGCGTGGAGATGTTAGCCATCTTCGCATCAACCTGTGTGTCGAGGTCGTAGACTTCCACTACTCCGGTGCCGATGCCGTTGTTCACACCACGGACAATGGCGGTGTAGCCGGTGTTATTCGCCGGGAGCGTCGCGACGATCGCGGACTCCAGATCGTTCGTCGGCGCGACCGTGCTATCGATGATCGCCTGTTTATTGGGCGAATTAATCCAGTCATCATTGGAAGCAATAATTCCATTCGGGCCATACAGCTCGAGAGTCGGATTAGCGAGCGGTTCGGCGACGCCGAGAGCGCCTAAGGAAGGTCCGATGGCACGCACGATCACCTTCTTCGGTTCCGCCCCGCTGACAATAAATCCACCGATGAGAACGTTGTCGCCTGTTTCCACCCGAAGCCGGGTGGAGATGTTTCCGAGAACCGTCTCCGGCGTTGGAGTCGTCGCCTGGAAGGCGAAGCCGGCGACAGCGTGACGCGCGGAACTGAAGACGTGGTTTTGACCGTTGGAAATGTCCGTCGCAACAAAACGTCCGAAGCCGGCTCCCACCACTGGACTCTGCCACGCCACCCCGCGATAGTTCGGAGACTGGCGCAATCTAAGGGCGCCGCCGGTCCCGATCCACAACCCGCCATCGGAAGAAACCGTAAGTCCATCGAGCGCCGTGGATCCGAGCTGACGAGCGAAGCTTTCCGTATAAGTGTTTGCCCCATACTGCCAGAAATGCCCCGCCCCGGCGCTATCCGCGAGGATCAGGCCTGCGGGACTGCGACCCTCGGCAATCAACTTGGCGCCGGTCTGCTGCTTCAGGCTTTTCAATTGCCGGGTAGGTCCATCGAACGTGTAAAGGTCGCCGGTGGAGACCAGCGCGGCGATCTCCTTGCTGCCGTTGCCGTCGAGATCGGCCACGACCAAACCGGCCACCGACGCGAAACCGCTGGCCATTTTGACTGAACGCCAAGGCGCCGCCGTCGATGGATAATCGAAGACATAAACAAACACGCCCTCCGAACCGGTGGTGGCGACGCTATTGCCGGCGATGATTTCCGCCGTGCCGTTGCCATCGAGGTCGGCGATGTCGACGAAATTAAAGGGTGAGCCGGAAGGGCGGGTCGGGTTAGTCCACTTCAACGTGAAGGCATTCGAAGAGTCGAAACCGTAAACCTCGATCGCACCATCATAGCCGCGGTCGGTGGCGATTATGATTTCGGCGCGTCCATCGCCTTCCAAGTCGCGCAATTTCAAGTCATGCACGCCGGTAAAGGAGCTGTTGGAGGCTGTGGAAATCCCCCGCAACGCCAGGGTCGCCAGGTCGAACACAAGAATGCGCGCGCCAGCGTAACCGGAAGCGGACTTTGTCGAGCAAATGACTAACTCAGGCTTTCCGTCGCCATCGAGATCCCCGATTAACGGCCCAAGGAACGGTCCTTCGAGATCGACACTTTGCCACTTGATGGTGTGCGTGTCGGTCGTGCTCGCCACATATAAATAGTCAGCTCCCGTGGAAGTCCAGCCGGCGCCCCAAATAAGATCCGGCACTCCGTCATTGTCGACATCCGCGACCGCGATGTTGGTAATGCCGTGCTCGGGATTGTTCGCTTCCCATTTTTTTGCCTGGGTGTTCAGATCGTAAACTCGAACCTTGCCCCACTGGCCGTCGCCGATCAGCAGCTCCGGGACGCCGTCGTTGTCGACATCGGCGACTTGAATGGCCCCTATATCCTGTGGCGTAGAGATTGACCATCGGGGAAGCTGGGTCGCGACATCGTAAGCATACACGGTATACCAGGCGTCGGCCGCGATGAGTTGCTGATAACTCGCCCCCGCGATCGGCGCCAGCTTCAAACGCGCTCCGAACCCGCCGCTGCGGGTCCACTGGGCAGTGTGGGTAACTGAATCCGTGACGACACCTTTCGTCGTCGCGATTTCGATCGCTGGATCCAAATCCATCTGGCCGGCCACAACATCCAAGCCACCGGCGCCGGCTAGTTGCCACAGGAGAACGCCGTTGCCGCTGAAAACGAACAGATCATTTGCGGTAGTGACGATCAATTCGGCGACGCCGTCGCCATTAAGATCGGTAACGCTCAGGCCTTCGAGGCCCGTAAGGCCAGTGGAGATGTAGCCCAGCTCCGCCTTTGTGGCGAAATCGTAGAGATAAATGCGGCCATCGGCCAACATCACAACTATCTCCGGTTGAGAATCGCCAGTCACATTACCCAGGGCGATCCGCTTAATGACCGCAGAATAAATTGGGCTAACGAAAAGCTGATCGTAATTGCCAGTGGTGGAGCTGCGCTGGATGACCTGCCAGAAATCGTCGCCCCCAAAGTCATTCTTCGAGTTACCGCCGATGATTATTTGCGGGGGAAGTCCGCCCGCAGCAGGCGCCACCACGATATTGCTCGCCCCGATGCCCGAACCAAAGATGGCGTATTGCCAAAAAGGCGCCGCTCCTCCAGGGGCCGACGGGATAAAACCCTGGGGCGCGGTGGGGCTGTCGGCAATTTCCGGGCTGGCGGCGTTTCGGACAAGGCTCTCACTCTCCATTTTGGTAAGGTCCGAGCGCGAGTAGTTGACAGGTGAACCAGCGGCATCCCGCACGACCACTCCAAAGGCATTAACCGGCGCTTCCGGCTGGCCGGCGTCGATGGCAGCCACAGAGAGGTGGATTGCACCCACGAAAGCCAAAATACATTTGCCGAAATGACCGAGAGGAATACGGGGACCAGAGTTCATGAGGGGACCTCAATAATCGAAGGCATCGATCAGCGCGAGCCGATCACTTTGGGAACACTTAGAAACACTTTGGGATCAGAATCCCTGGAACCTAGAACAAACTGTAAATGAACGGCGCGAGGGCGGAGCCTTCGGTCAGGACAAGGATCAATCCGAGAGTGAGAAGCAGGATGACGATCGGCGCAAGCCACCACTTTTTGCGGACGCGGAGGAAGCTCCAGAATTCTCGCAGGATGGAAATTTTGCCGCTCATCTAAAACTGTTTTTCGTAATCGCTCGGCCCGGCAGTTCGGCGCTGCCAATAATTGGTCTCGCTGCTTTTGAAACCAAATTCAAGCGCGCGTTTTCCGCAGAAGCGTTGCAAAAGACCGATCGGTGTTATCACCACAAAGAAGGCAAGGGTGAGCAGAACTCTGCTGGCGATGCTGCCGAGCAATAGGGCGAGCATCATCCAGGGACGGTAAACGAAACGAAGCGATGCTGGCACCAGGATTGAGATAATTAGCAACAGAAAAGCCAGGGAAAGCAAAGGCCAGCCGGCGGTTCGATGACCCCAGAGCATAAAGCTGCCTAACAAGACCAGGACGGTGCCGATCGTGAAAGCAAAACGGCGCAGCGCAGGAACAGAGCAGTCGAGTTCTTCATCAAGAAGCGGCGATTTCCAAATCACCGGTTTTTTTGCGTCGGCGATTGGAAAAGCGCCGCTCCTTGAGGCTGCTGCTTTGTCGACGAGACAATTGCCAACAACGAGATAGTCCATCTCCGTTTTCATGAAACAACGGTAGGCGTCTTCTGGCGTGCACACGGGCGGTTCGCCGCGAACGTTGAAGGAGGTATTAACGAGGACTGGGCAACCTGTTCGTTGCTCGAACGCCGTGAGCAGTCCATAGAAGCTCGGGTTAGTGACGGCCGAAACCGTTTGAACGCGCGCGGAATAATCGACGTGCGTGATCGCCGGCAGGGTCGAACGCCGTTGCTTAAGCCTGGTGATCATATCGGATGGTTCTTCGCCTTCTCCGTTTAGCCGCAGGGTTTCTTTCACCGGCGCGACCAGCAACATGTATGGACTAGTATTCTTCAGTTCGAAACAATCGCTCACACGCTCTTCCAGGATGGCTGGTGCGAAGGGTCGGAAGCCTTCGCGAAATTTGATTTTCAGATTCAGCTTCTGTTGCATGTCCAACCGGCGTGGATCGCCAAGAATCGAACGGTTGCCAAGGGCGCGCGGGCCAAACTCCATCCGGCCCTGGAACCAGCCGATAACTTTTCCTTGCTCGAGTAACTCGGCGACGCGTGACGGTAATTCGTCGTCGTTCATCGCAGTGTGGGGGATCGTGTGTTGTTCCAGGAACGTCGCGGCATCGTAGGACGGGCCGAGAAATGAGCCGCCTTGCGCGTCTCGTTCGCCCCGGATCTGTCGCGGCTTCTCGTGATAATGGTGCCAGCCCAGGAGAGCGGCGCCTAACGCACCGCCGGCATCGCCGGGCGCGGGTTGGATCCAAATCTTTTCGAACGGGCCTTCGCGCAGAATACGTCCGTTGCCAACGCAATTGAGCGCGACGCCGCCGGCGAGGCAAAGGTGGCGTTCGCCGGTCAGTTGGTGCGCGTGACGCGCCATCCGCAACATCACTTCTTCAGTGACGGCCTGGACCGAGCGAGATAGGTCCACGTGGCGCTGGGTGAGTTCCGCTTCAGGTTTCCGCGGCGGGCCGCCCAATAACTTATCGAAAGCGCGATTGGTCATCCTGAGACCGGCCATGAAATCGAAGTAACGAAGATTGAGCCGGAAGGAGCCGTCCGGCTTCAGATCGATCAATTCGGAAAGAATCAGATCACGGAACCTCGGCTCGCCGTAGGGGGCCAGACCCATGACTTTGTATTCGCCGGAGTTAACCCGGAACCCGAGGTAGTAGGTGAAGGCGGAATAGAGCAGACCTAACGAGTGCGGGAAGTGCAACTCCTCCAGAAGCTCAACTTCGTTCCCCTCGCCCCGTCCCACACTTGTGGTGGTCCATTCGCCGACGCCATCGATGGTGAGGACAGCGGCGCGTTCGAACGGCGACGGAAAAAACGCGGAGGCGGCATGGGATTCGTGGTGCTCGGGGAAAATGAACGGTCCTTCGAAGCGCAGCTCTTCGCGAATGTCCGCCTTGAGCCAGATCTTCTCTTTCATCCAGACCGGCATCGCCTTGAGGAAGGTGGGCAGGCCGCGCGGCGCGCACGCCAGGTAGGTGGAGAGGAGCCGCTCGAATTTCAGAAACGGTTTTTCATAAAACGCGACGAGATCGAGCTGCGCCGCGTCGGCGAGACCGGCTTCGCGCAGGCAATAATCGACCGCTTTTCCCGGAAATCCGGCATCGTGTTTCTTTCGGGAGAAACGTTCTTCCTGCGCGGCAGCAATGATCTCGCCATCGCGCACGAGACAGGCGGCGCTGTCATGATAGAAGGCCGAGATGCCAAGAATGTTCACGGCTGGCGGGCGAGAAATTTGGCGAGCTCCTGCGCGGCGATCTCGTGGCCGGCGGCGTTCCAATGGGCGTCATCTGGGAAATAGACCGGGCGTCCGGAAGCCGCGGCTTGTTCGAGGGCCGGGGTAAGATCGAGAAAGGAGATGCCGGCGGCGGCGCAGAACTCGCGTATCAGCTCGTTTTGCGCGAGCCGATTGGCGCGGATGTCCGCGGCCCGAAGCGGCATGTGATTGTAGGTGCTGACGAAATCGAGAGAGCGCTGCAATTCTTCCTGGCCTAATGACCGCTCAACCAGCGGCCAGTAAACTTCGTCCTTCGAAGGAATGAACACGACCGTCAGGCGGCTCCCATGTTCGGCGCACGTCTCGCGCATCTTCAGCAGCGCGCCGCGGACCAGCTCCCATCCACGGCTTCGCTCGATTTCAATGCGGGAGCTGGCGAGCTTTTGCAGGTAGGGCGGCATGAACGCAAATCGCAGCGGGATTCCGAATGCAGTTGGAATTTCGTAGGCGCCGCGATCGAAACGGGCGCGGGCCAAACTATCGCGTGGCGTCCCCGGCAAATTCTTTTCTTGAAGTGGACGCGAAGACGGCAACGCGATGCGAGCCAGCGTCGCCAGATAGAGCGTCTCGTAGCGTCGATATTTTTTCCGCAAACGCCAGCCAGTAGGTTCTTCACCGGGTTTGTCGCCACCGTGTTCCCAATTGTCGAAACGCTCGGCATCGAACAGGTCGTTGCCGGCAAAATAACCGAGCACGATTTCGCGCGGTTGATGCCGGATCGCGTAGTCCTGCAAAACATAGAGCTCCTGTTGCGGGCCGAAGGACGATGTGCCGTAGTTTTGCACCTTCTTTCCGGTGATCTGTTCAAGCCGTGCCGGCCACGATTCTTCGCGTGGCGAAGTCATCGCCTCGACGAACGAGTCGCCCAGAGAGGCAACGTCGATCGGCTCGCGCACGGCCGGATTCCGAAAACCTTCAGCGTCGGTTTCGAACGGATAACGATGATGCTCGCCGCCAAAAAGCTCCGGCGAAAGAAACCCCATCCGTACGATGTCGCCGTGTTCCCACTCACAGTACGTCTTTAGATTCGGCCGCAGGCGTTGCCCGTAACGCGGCGACTCGATCCAGCGCCGATCGGGCGCAGAAAGGCCGAGGTCATGGCGCGCAGTCAGGATCGCCGGCGGCAATTTCAGTTCCACGGTGCGAAGAACGATCTCGATGATTCCAAGGCACAAGAGGGTGCAGACGCCGAAGGCGAGCCAGTTACCAGCCCTGCCCGACAGGCGGCGCGGCTCCTGACGCGTCAGCGCAAACAGGACGAGAACGACCAGCGCCAGATAGAGCGGCCAGTGAAACTGACGGGTCAGCCGCAGATCGAACCAGGCGATCCGGCCGTGGACAATGAACCGCAGCTCGCCGGCGCCGGCGGGGAGCGAAATGCTTCGCGACGTCGGACGATCGATCTTTCGAATCGCGATTTGCCTGTCGATCGCGTCTGAGTGCAAAACTATTTCGTACTCCGCAGGACCATCCGGATAGACGGCGAAGCGGAGGGTATGGCGCGCTGATAAGGAAATCGGAAAGGTGAAACGGGCCTCATCGCGGCTGATAATCTCGGGCACGACTTTGTTTCCTCGCACGGCGAAGTGCTGCCAGACCGTGCCTTGCTGCTGGGCGGCGGCGCTGTCTTCATCGACGTAGAGGCGTTGCGTGCTCGCCAAGAACCAATCGAGGAGAGCAATCAGGAAGACGGTGACGAGGAGAAAACACATCAAGGAGCGGCGGTTTCCAAACCGCCGAGTCTTTTCTCCAGAATTTGCGCCTGCGGCGTGAAGCGCCGGCGATTTCGAAATCGCCGCTCCTTGAAGTTGCGGGGACGTTTGCACGCTCATTTAGCGGGCGCGGCGTTGAATTTCTCCCGCGCTTTCCAGGCGCGCTCCCAATCTTCCTTGGCGGCCCAGGCTTCGGCTTCGAGGAAATGGAAATAACGTGGAGCACCGGGCAGGTCGGTGAAATGCCGCACGGTGACGAGGCCTTCGTCGATCAGCCCGTGTTGCATTTGCTCGTAATACAGCTGGAAGCCGAGCGCGTAATTGTCCGGGCTCGCGTGCAGCGCCTGGCGCAACTGCTCGATGGATGAATTCTGGGCCGCAGCTGGAAGCGCCGGCGCCTCTCCATATCGGCGCACCAACTCAATCGCTGCGCGAAAATTCTTCTGCGCTGCCTGGTACTTCGCGAGGCCACGCCAGGCGTGCGGCATCCAATCCGGATGCGTCTCGACTGCGCGCGCTAGTTCGGCGGCGTCGCCTCGTTCGGCCCAATACTTGAAGAATGTGATCTTCTCCTGCGCGGTCATCGTTTCCAGAGCCGGGTCGTGATCGAGAAAACGCTGAACCGCGGCCATGAAAGGCGCGCCGCCGGAAGTCTCAAGAAAAATCAGGGCGAGATCGTGATGGATGATGCCCAACTCTTCCAGCCCCTGATGCACGCGCGGGCTCGACCGGCTCGCGACGGTGAGCATCGCACGGTAAACATCCGCGCGTTGAGGGCCAGCGCGGCGCAACGCCTCGCGCCATGCCGTCAATGCCAGCGCCGGCTGGTTCGCGCCCACCCAGACGTTTCCCTCCTGGAACGGAACTTCGTAGACGTTCGGCTCGAGAAAACGCGCCCGGCGAAAATCGTCGGCAGCGTCGTTCATGGACAAACGCGCGCCGACTTTGCCCAGCGCACGAAGGAAATAGAGCTGCCAGCGAAGCGGCGCCCAGCCCAGGGCGCGTGTCGTGCGCTCGATCGTTTCGGTAAAATTCCGACCCTGGTTCGCCGCAGTGGCGAGACGCATTTCATTCTCCACACCGACCGCGCCGGGCAGCGGTTTTTCGTATCGAGTCGCAAACAGCCAGGCGCTGCCGGCGATGAGAAGCATGAGACCGACCGACCGAAACACGATCGGAATCGCAACGCTGCGGCGCAGTTCCGCCGGGCGACGCACGGCAAGGCCGAGGAGGAACAGGGCCGCGAACGCGGTCCCGACGCGATGAGCTGAGACGTCCAAGATTCCATGAAGCGCGAAGAGGAGCGCGGCGATGAGGGCCGCGACCCGGAAACGCTGGTTCGTTCCTTCGCGCAGCGGAAAGACGCGCCAGACGAACAGGACGATCCCGGCAATGGTCAGCACGACGGCCGGCCAGCCCGCCTCGACCCAGAGCCAGAACCAATCGCTCTCGGGATGGATCGTGCGGGCGCTCGTCAGCGAGACGTCGCGAAAGACGGCAAACACTTCATCGAAATTTCCGAGCCCGATGCCGCACCAGGGCGACGCGCTGATGAGATGAAGCGCGTCGCGAAAGATCGCCCAGCGCAGGTCGGTGGCCACGCCGGTTTCGCCGGCGCGAAGATTAAAGCGCTCGAAAGTTTGGCCGCCGAAAAGCAGCATCACGGTGAGCAAAACCAGCAGCACGGAGACGCCGAGGGCGATGCGCGCGGCCGACCCTTTGCGCAGGGCAAACGCGCCCAGCCAAAGTCCGCTCCCGGCCACGAGAAGCAAAACGCCGGCCCGCGAAAAATCGAGGACGATTCCTACGATGATCACAGCCAGCGCGGCCAGCCAAAGGATCCAGCGTTTTCTTCCGTGGCGAATGTCCTCCTGCCCGCAGGCGAGGATCACGACGGCCGTGAGCCCGAAGAGGTTCGCAGTCTGGTTTCGATTCGGGAAGGGCCCGAAGCCGCGCTCGTTATGCCAGAACGAGAGCGCGGTGTGCCCGGAGCGCAGCGCGATGCAGAGCGCGGTGAGACAGGCCACGCCGAACGCGAAATTTCGCAGCTGGGTGCGCACCTCGCGCAACTCGAGATCAAGCGTGCTCACATAATAAAGCCAGCTCAGTGCCGCAACGAAACTCAGAAAACAACCGAGACTGATCCAGGGTTGCGGTGAAAGGGTGCCGGGAAGATTGATTCCGAAATCTTCCACGAGCGCAGTTCGCCACGCCGGCTGCAGGAACAAATGCGCCGGCAGGAACGCGGTCGCGGCGGAGGCGAGCAGCGCGAGCAGAATCAGGTTCAACGTCAATCCCCACGAAACCTTCGGCGGCTGCACGAGCAGCATCAGGCCAAGGAGCGCGACCACGATTCCTTCACTCCATTTCTGGGTGGCGCCGCCGAGGAAACACGCCAGGACCGGCAGCGCCGGCACGGCCACGTTCAACCACCAACGCGCGGGCGCGCCGGTGAAGGTGGCGGAGGTTCTGGTGTGCCTGGTTTTCGATCTTGGCATCGGCAGTGGGCGACGGCGGTAGTGGTATGGGAATAGCTCAGTAAATCAACAACGCTCCCCAATCTATGGCAGGTCCGGTTTTACCACGAGTTGAACGCGGCCTGCCATCGCGTACTCTCAGCCTCGGCATCCGGAAGTAATCATGGTCACCCAACGCACGCAGGGTCTATATCGCGTCTTCCTGTTGTGCCAGATCGTAATCGTCGCCGTCCTCTTCTGGTTTGGGGTCTGGGTCATGGTGACATTTTATTCGCCGGGGGCGGAGCTGACGTGGCGACGCTACAGCATTTATTGCGGCCTCCTCGTCCTCGGCATGACCCTCGAATCGCTCAGCCGCGACGGGTCGAAAAACTATTTCCTGCAGAACGAGTTGCTCCGCCAGCATCGGCTCAGTCTGCGCCAGACGTTCGCCAGCGTCGGCACGCTCGTCTTTTACCTGATCGCGACCAAGGACTCGTTCATCTCGCGAATCTTCTTCTTCAACTTTGTGCCCTGGCTCTATGTCGCCCTGCTCTTTTCGCATCATTACCTGCCGCAATTTCTCGCCCGCCGCATCTTCACCGGGGCTCGGGAAGAAAAGACGGTCCTGGTCGGGAGCAGCGCGAAAGCCGCACAGTTACGCGCGTGGCTGCGGCGAAAGGGCGATATCGGACTGCGTACGATCGGGTTGATCTGCAACGAGGCGATTGAAAAAACCGAGGACGGCATTCCCGTCCTAGGCGGCTCGGATGCGCTCGAAAGAATTATTGTCGAGCGTGGCGTAACCCAGGTGATCATGCTGGAGTTTCCGGTCTTTGACGACGGCAACCGCCAGATTATCCAGGTCTGCGACCGCGTGGGCGTCCGGCTCCTCATCGTGAGCGACCTCGAGGAAAAACTGCGGCATCCGGTCACCCATTTCGAAGATGACGGTTTCCGTTTCATCGGGCTCCGGGAAGAGCCGCTGGAAAATCCGCTCAACAGATTCTTCAAACGCGCCATCGACATAGCGATCTCGTTGCCCGTCATGCTCATCGTTTTTCCGATCCTCACCCTCATCGTTTGGATGGCGCAGCGGATTCAATCTCCCGGCCCGCTTTTTCATGTCCAAACCCGGGCCGGAATGCAGAACCGGCGGTTCAAGATTTACAAGTTCCGCACGATGCGTCCGGACAACGCCGAGGAAACCCGGCAGGCGAGCGATGGCGATGAGCGCGTTTATCCGCTCGGAAAATGGTTCCGCAAACTCAGCATCGATGAGGTGCCGCAGTTCTGGAACGTGCTCCTGGGCGACATGAGCATCGTCGGGCCGCGCCCGCATTTGATCGAGCACAACAACCAGTTCTCGCAGTTGATGGCAAACTATCACGTGCGCGCTTTCGTCAAGCCGGGCATCACCGGCCTGGCCCAGGTCCGCGGATTTCGCGGCGAAGCGCGCAACAACGCCGACATCCAGAATCGGGTCGCATGCGACATCGAGTATCTCGAGAATTGGAACCTTTCCCTCGAGTGCGGGATTATCCTGCGCACGTTTGCGCACCTGATCTCCCCGCCCCGGAGCGCGTATTAATAGGTCCCAAAGGTCCTATGTGACCTATAGGACGCCGGCCAATTCGTCCACGAAGTTTTCGAGCACCCGGCTCTTCTCGAATTGCTCCACGTAACGCCTTCCGGCGGCACCATATTCTGCGAGTTTTTGCGGATCCTTCGCCAGCGCATCGAGCACCGCGGCTAATTCCCGCGGTTGTCCCGGCGGCACGTTCACGCCGAAATTTCCTTCGCGGAGCGCGAGCGCCAGCTCACACTCGGGCGCGGCGACGGTCACGACAGGCTTGGAGGCTGCGAGCAAACCAAGAAGTTTGCTCGGGAAAAACGAATTTCCGGCTCCGGATTGCTGGGTGATGAAGCAGACATCGGCATCGACGAGAAGCGCCGGGTAATCGGGTCCGGCCTGCAACGGCAGCATGCTGAAATTCGGCAGCTTCATTTCGCGCGCCCGCGCCGCGAGCACTTCGCGTTGCGCGCCGTCCCCACAAATCAAAAAACGAATTCTCTGGTCGTTAACCATGGCGGCGGTTTCAAGCAGGACTTCCAGTCCTTGCTTCACCCCGAGGTTGCCGGCGTAAACGGCGAGAAAGTCATCCTCTGCGAAGCCCTCTCGTTTCCGAAATTCTCCCCGCGCGGGAGCGACTTCACCTCTTCCTAAATCGATCGCGTTCGGGAAATAAATCAGTTTCGATTCCGGCACTCCTTTGCTTTTGAAAGCAGCGAGCATCCCGCGAGTGATGCCGGAGACGCGCGCGGCGTGCCGATACGCGAATGCTTCGAGCCCGTAGAGCACGCGCGTAAACCAGTTTTGTTTCAGCATCCCGAGGCCGACGGCGGCGTCGGGTTGCATGTCCTGGACATGAAAGACGAAAGGCGCGCGCTTGAGTTTGCCCACGAACCACGCGGCAACTCCGAGTAGCAATGGCGGCGAAACGACGACGTAGACGTCGGGACGCGGCAGGAAAAGCGCGCGAAAGGTCGAAGTGAACACGAAGCTTCCTTCGTGGAGGATGCGCTTCAGGGCAGAGACCCGGGCCGGAACGAAATGCCAGCAGCGAAGAACAGGCACAGCATTGATCGAATCGGCACGATAAAGTTTTCCTAGATCCTTTGTGTGCTTCCGCCAATTCGGATAATAAGGAAAGCTGGTGACCATCTCGACGTCGTGCCCGTGCGTGCGCAGGTATTCACAGAGCGCCACGTTGTGCGGTGCGATGCCGGTAAACTCCGGCGCGTAGTTGATTCCCCAGACAATGACGCGCATCGCCTTCAGTCGTTAGGCGCCGCCTTCGTCCGCATCAGCTCGTAGGTTTTCGCGACCGAAAGGAATTCATAAACGGCGTGAAGCCGGGCGAAGTAATAACCCTCGCGTCCATCGAGAAAACCTTTTTGCCAGGCATAAATGTAGAGAAAGCGAAGGAGCGGACGGAAGGGCAGGCGCTGGGAAAACTGTTTTAACTTTCGCCGCCGGCCGACTTCTCCGCTGCTGATCTGGGCCGCGCTGCCGGAAAGTCTTTGGTCGGCGGAAACGCGCGCCTCCCAGTTCGAGTAGCGATTATGCTTCTCGATGAAAACCTCGACGCTCGGAAAAGCGTAATGGTCTATCTCGCAACCCAAACGGCCCGTCGCGCCCCGGACGATCACGTGCTCGTGCACTTCGTTATCGCCGCTCCGCGTGTCGGCATCGGTCAATTTCTCGTAGCGGCCTAACGAATGCCGGAAAAGACGCAAGTTCCAATTCGGGTAATAGGAATGCCGGAGCCATTTCCCCATGAACATGAAACGCCGGTTGATCCAATAACCAGCGAGCTCGCCGGCTTCCGCGATGGCCCTGGCGAATTCCGGTTCCGCTTCCGGCGGCAGGACTTCGTCGGCATCCAGGATGAAAACCCATTCGTTCCGGAATGGCAGGTTCTCCAGGGCCCAGTTCTTTTTCTTGGGCCAGGTGCCGTTGAACTGAAATTGCACGATTTGCGCCCCGTACTGTTGCGCGATCTCGGTCGAACCATCGGTGCTCTGCGAATCGACCACGAAAATTTCACCGGCCCAGCGAATCGAGTCCAGGCAACGCGGCAAATTGCCAGCTTCGTTCTTTATCGGGACGAGGACCGAAACCGGCACTTTCGGTGGCTGGTTCATTCGACAGAAACTGGGTATCCAAGTTCGGCCAGGGCAACGGCCACCCGCCGATCGAGTTCTCGATTCAAGGCGAGGACGTTGACGGTTTCCGCCGTCACGAATCTTTTCCGATCGGAATCAAAACATTCATAACCGTATTCCTCGAGGAGCGCGAAGGTTTGAGCGCGATCGCCAAACATTTCGAGAAGAAGAATGGGGCGATGCTCGCACAAGAGGCGGCGACCACCTCGCAAGACTCGAAGCTCCGCGCCTTCGACATCAATTTTCATGATGACGGGCGGCGCCCATCCTTGAGCGATAAGGTGATCGATTGTGACCGTCTCGACTTCGACGCCGCGCGGCACGGCGCCATAATGCTTCGCGTTAAAGGTCGCGGTGGCGGCCTCGAGCGAACCGGTCGCGCGAGAAATTTCATCGGTGAAAAAAGTGGTGCGTCCCACGGTTTCCGCAACGGCGCACGGGACAATCTCGTGCCTGGACAAGTTCCAGGCCGCGCTGGTCCTGCGAAGGCATTCGAGGTTTTTCGCATCGGGTTCGAACGAGACGACGTGGAAATCGGGACGCGCCTGGGCACAGGACCAACTGTAAAGGCCGATGTTCGCGCCGATGTCCCAAAACCCTCCGCCGTTTGAACTCGGCAGGTCCGCAAGAAGCGCGAGAAAAGTTCGCCGGATGCTATCTTCCTGGTGTTTCGGATCGGCGATCAACGAGGCGTTGGAAATCAAGCGCAAATAAATCGGCCGGGCCAGAAGCGGCGAGCGCCAGCGGATGACCGGATCGAATCGGCGGGTGATTCCGCGGAAAAGGGCGCTCTTGCGCAGGGTATGAAGAGGATGAATGCGGCCGAGTGTTTCGGTGAAATTCATCCGGAAACAGGAGGCATTCTTGGCCCGAGAACGCGACAAGGATTGCCGGCCGCGAACACATCCGGCGGAACGTCCTTGGTCACGACAGAACAGGCGCCGATGACACTGCGGGCGCCGATCTCGACGCCGGGCAAAAGAAAAGCGCGCGCACCGATGAATGCATCCGGACCGATTGTGATTTTCGCAGTGACTAATTGAAGCGCGGGATGGGAAAAATCGTGGCTACCCGTGCTGAGATAAACTTCCTGCGCGACCGTGGCCCGCTCACCGATCTCAATTTCGCCAAGACTGTAGGCGTTCGCGCGATCGCCGAGACAAGCGCGATCTCTCAAAGTCAGATGCCACGGAATCGCGATGCGCGCCCGTTGATGCACGAACGGTTTGCCTTCAATGGTGGCGCCGAAAACGTCGAGCCAGAAAAGGCGCCACGGGTTCGCCGGCTTCGGGGTCCAGGCGCAAAAGACAAACCAGCAAAATTCCCAGAGTAAACGCAGCGCGCGATCCTGCCCGGACCAGGGCGATTCCTGGGCCGCGCTTTGGTCGGGATTTACCGGGGTTTTCGTCTCCATGTGGGTCCAGCAGCTAACCAAGCAGAAAGACAGCCATGGATGAACAGGGATTTTTCATGGATTCTCGATCACGGCCAGGAGGGAATCCGTAGCGCGCTCGATTTCAAAGCGGCTCGCAAAGCAGTTCTTCGCGTTTTCCTTCATCGTAGCCCGCGTCTCGGGCGGAGTCGCGAGCCAGCGTCTGAGTAAATTTGCCGTCCCGCCGAGATCGTCATTTTCCACGTAGCCCGCGCCATCGGCCTCTATTTCGCGCCAGATATTTACCTTGCTCGAAATCAACACTGGCGTCCCGCAGGCGAGAGCCTCGGCGACCGCGATCCCAAAATTCTCCTGGTGCGACGGGAGGACGAACGCTTCCGCCGCGCTCAACGCGCCCCATTTTACGTCGCCGCTCAACATGCCGGGAAATGAAATTACGTCGTCGCTGGTCGCTGCCATCTGCTGAAGATGGCAAAGGTATTCCGGTTGTGCACACGGCCCCACCATGACCAGGTGAATTCGTCCGGCAGAATTCCGGAGTTGGCCAAACGCTTCGATCAACAAATCGCAGCCTTTCTTTTCGTGAAGGCGTCCTAGGAAAAGGAAGAACCGCTCGCCACGCAGATTTGGGAACGCGTCGAAGAAAGCGTTGCGCGCGCTTTCCAGGTTTGCCGGCGCCGCAGTGCCGTAGTTCACGACCACTTCCTTGCATTGGTAGAGCCCGAAGGATTCGCGGGCCAAACGGCGTTCTTCCTCGGAAGTGAAAAGCACAGCCGCCGCATCACGCAGAACCCGATACTCGGCCCAGGGCCAGTACAAGAGTTTCTTAATATGTTTTGCCGGATAGGTGCGTTTGAACCAGGGATCGAGCATGCCATGCGGGAAAACAAAGTAGGGCGTCGAACTGCCGGCCACCGCCCGCCACACACCAAAGCTGCTGTATTGCCAGAGACCGTGGACGATCACGGCCGCGTACTCGGTTCGATGCTTCTTTATCCAGCGCGAGAATCGAGGGGCGTATCCGTAGCTGCCGAGGCCCGGGCCGAGCGCGTGAACTTGCGCTGACGACTCTCGCACCCATGGATCATCGGGCGCATCCAGCGAAACGATTTCCACCTCGTGGCCACGGCGAAGGAGGGCCGCGGATGATTGCTTGATCGACTCGATCGGGCCGCCAAGAGCGGGGTTAATGGTGTGGGTGGATCGGAGAATTTTCATCCGGAGTGCGAACGAGTTGCCGCCGCTTCGCATAGTGCCCCAGCACGACGAGGTTCCACAATCGCGTCCAATGGAGGCGGTCGCGTTGAAAGGTATCCCGCATTTCCTTCACGAAAACCTCGGGCAATAGATGACGCGCAATCGTTTCATCAAGCCCGTCCTCGACGAACTTTGCCAGCGGCCCGCGCATCCATTGTTTCATCGGCAAAACGAATCCGGCCTTCGGGCGATCGTAAACTGACGCCGGCAACAAATCGCGGCACGCTTCGACGAGAAGACCTTTGACGCCGGCATAACGCTTCTTCACTGCGGCTGGAAGTCCAAGGACATACTCGACCAGCTCGTGATCTAGAAACGGGACGCGCATTTCGAGGGAAACCGCCATGCTCATTTGATCGGCATCGCGCAACAGCATCCGACGCATGTAACCGGTAAGCTCCGCCCAGCTTATCTGAGCGAAGTCGTCGGGGAGAGCGACGGGAACATCGCGCGCTTCCATCATGATCGGCAGTCCGGCGCGACGAATCGATTCGTCGGTCAGGAAACGGCGACGCCAATGGGCCAGCTCGCCCGCGTCGCCACTTCGGGGAAGATCGGCCAGGCGATCGCCCAGGTTCCCGGCGAGTCCGATAATCCGCCGCAAAAAAGAGGGCAAGGTAGCGACGAGTTGCAGGCGCGGAACATCGCGGAAACTCGGATAGCCGCCGAACAATTCGTCGCCGCCCAAACCGGAGAGCGCGACTTTCACGCCATGGGCCGCGACCGCGCGCGAGACGATGTAAGTATTGATCGCGTCCACCGAGGGAAGATCGAGTTTACCGACGGCTTCCGTGACCCATGCGATCACTTCCTCTTCCGAAAGCTGGATGCGATGATGATCGGTCCCGTAACGCTGCGCGATTTCCCCGGCGATCGCACTCTCATCGAATTCGGCAAGGTCGAAGCCGACGGAATAGGTCTGGAGTTTGTGCGCGAGTTTCCGCGCCGCCAGCGCGGTGACGACGGAGGAATCAATTCCCCCGCTGAGGAAACTCGCGACGGGAACATCGGAGAGGAGATGTTCTTCGACCGCGTTATCGATCAGGCCGCGCAACCGCCCGGTCACGTTGTCCGGGAATAAAGCGAAGGTCTTTCGCGAAGGCCAATATCGCCAGGTCTTGATTTCACCATCCGGCGAAATACTCATGGCGTGTCCGGCCGGCAGCGCTTGGATGCCGCTGTAAATAAGTTCGCCTTCCGGGCAGGCGCCCCATTCCAGATATGCGGAAACAGCTTCCGGCTTGATCACGGCGGATACAGGCGCAAGGACCCGGACCTCGGAAGCGGCGAGGACGCCACTCGCTTCGGTGGTGTAATAGAGCGGCTTTATTCCAAGGCGATCGCGCGCCAGAAACAATTCGTTGCGCGCCGCATCGTAGATGGCGAAGGCGAACATGCCCTTGAGATGTTCGACGACCGCGTGGCCCCAGCGGGCGTAGCCCACGAGGAGCGTTTCGGTGTCGCTGGTTCCCCGCCAGTCGACGTTGCGGCCGAGCTTTTCGCGGACGGCGCGATGATTGTAAATCTCGCCGTTAGTCACAATGACGTTGCCGGTCGCCGGGTCGTTCATCGGCTGCGCGCCCGTCGGTGAAAGATCTACGATGGCCAGGCGCGTCGCGCCGAGCCAGCACCGGCCATCGGGCGATCTCCATTCCCCGCGCGAATCCGGCCCGCGATGGTGGATCAGATCGAGGTCGAGCGCGGTCGCCTGGCCTAACGAGTTAAAATGAACTGCGATGCCGCACATGATTTTATCCTGAGAGCAAGCGGCGTCCGCTCACCACACGAATCCTTCGGCTCGGCGGAAATATTCCAGCTCGGGAGACAAGTCCTTCACAGGATTCGCCGGAACGCCGGCATAAAGTCGGTACGGTTCATCCCATTTTTTGTTCAAGAGCGCAATCCCCAGGGCAGGAGGAGCGAAAGAAAACCGAGCAGCGTTTTCATGCCGCGGCGCCGAGCGATCGATAAAGCTCGATGTATTGGGTAACCATGCGCTCGGTGGAAAAACGTTTGGCGTTTTCGAGCGCCTTGGCGCTCCAACGCGCCCGTTCTTCCGGATTCGTCAGGCGGAGGAGATCGGCGGCGAAACCGGTTTCGTCCTTGACGGGATGGGTGAGCGCCGCGCCGCCGGCGACTTCCCTCATCGGCTCGCGGTCGGCGCAGAGAACAGGGCAACCGCAGGCGTGGGCTTCGGCGATCGGCCAGCCGAATCCTTCAGCGCTCGAGGGGAAAAGAAGAACGTCGGCGCAATTATAAAGTGCTTCGAGCAGTTCATTGCTGACCCCCGGCAGCTCCACGATTCGATCCGCGATCCCGAGATCGCGGCCTAACGAGCGGAGCGAATCTGAAAGCGGTTCGCCTGCGAAGACGAGGCTCCGGTTGAATTGTTCGCGGCAGGCGGCGAAAATCCGAAGGACGCCCGGACGATTTTTGTAGGCGACATTCGAGCCGACGTGCAGGACAAATGGGAGCTGTGGATCGAGCGGAGAAGATTCCGAGAGTCGCTTCCACGCTTCGCCCGGAGGCAACTTGCGATAGGGATAGCTCAATCCCAACGTGACCTTTTTCAATTTCGGCCGACCATTTCCTTCACCGACAAGCCGCTTAACGTCTTCCAAAGTCGCCTGCGAATCAGTGACAATGACGTCCGCTTTCCGAAGGCCCGCCACGATCCAGCGCTGAAGGATCTTGCCGGTCGCGCTCGCGGGGCAATCCGTGTCCTCGCCCAGGGCCCCGCGGACCGCGAGCAGGTCGTGGCAGGTAACGACGACCGGTCGCCCGTGAATTTTCGCGGCATACATCGCGTTCGAATGGTCGCAGATGTGAACGAGATCGGGATGCATCGCCAGTTCCTTTCGAAGACGGCGCGGGAAAAAAATGAATTTGTCGATGTAGGCCAGCCACTTGGCGACGAAGGGCCCGAGAATGCGAACGCGGCCGAAGCGGGCCTGCGGTTGGATCAGCTCCGCGGGCACCCCCGCCGCCGTGAGCCCGGCGAGCATCATCGTGGCGAAGCGCTGCATGCTTTGCTGCCGATCCAGCGGGTAATTACCGATCAACAAAATCATCCGGGATGTCCTGCCGAGCGGCGGCGCCATGCAAGCGTTCTGCGTAACGAGACCGCCGCGCGATCCGCCCGCTCATCCGCTCGGGTAGCACGGGCGTTCCAACCTCGGCCGGCGCCGGCGTATTCCCCGCTGCCAGGCAAAGACCGGAAATGAACACAGCGAATCCAAGATTGGTCGGCTGGCCGAACTGCCCGTTGAGCAGCGCGAGAAAGCCGGCGCAGTAAAGCATGATGGGAAGAATCTCGCCGCGCTTAAGTTGCCGGAAGCCGAAGAAGCCGAGATGAAAAGTGAGGATCGTCCGCCAAAGGAGGTAGGCCACCCCGAGAATCGGTCCACTTTCCAGAACGACGCGGCCCCATTCGCCTTCGGTGAGCAAAAACATCGCGCGGCCGGTGAGAAATTTCGCGCCGCCATTGGTGCCAATGCCAAGACCGTAACCACCGATAGGCGCGTGCGGAATAAAGAGGAATCCTTCCGTGAAACCGCTGAACGTGCGCGCCAATAGGCCGCCGGCGATACTCGTTTCCTCCGCTTCCGCAACGGCCGTGAAACGATCGGACAAAACGTGGACGCCTTCCTTGAAGATCGGCAACCGAATCGCGACCATCAGAATGACGACGGCAATCAACAGGTTGCGTCCGAATTGATTCACCGCGCCGGGGCGCACGACAATGATGAGCAGCAGCGAAGCGACCACCACCAGGACGGCGAGCAGAACGGAGCGGCTGCCGGAAACACCGATCGTCACGACCAGGGCGAAGCCGCCGCTGAACAGAAGCCAGTTCCGATACGCGCCACGTGTCAACGCGCCGTAGAGCAAATAGGCCGCGGACAGCGCCGCGTAAAAGATCACCCCCGAGACAAACGAGAAAGTCCCGGGCGGCCTGATCTTTCCGCCGCCGGCGGTGATCTGCTGGGTTTCGCCGAGACCCGCAGTGCGGTTGATAGCAGAATCCGGCGCGGCGTTGAACTGGATCGCGAGGAGGAGAGCCATCGGGATCAAGCCGATCAAAACCCAGCGGCCGAGTTTCTTCACGTCGTCGGCGTCAAGCGCGCAGCCGATAACGAAGATGAGCGGGAGATGGAGGAAGTTGGAGCGGAAACCAAAACCGGTGACGAGAATGAGCGGCTTGAGCGAAAGAAACGGCTCGAGGACAACGAGCGACACGAGCCAGGAAAGAAGCGCGATGATCGCGAGAGCCAGCATGTAGGCGTTCCGGGGAAAGAGGCGCGCTTTGATCGCCAGCATGTAAATGATGAGGACGACCGGATCGCGCACGACCAGGAGCACGTCGGAGAACTGCGGCAGGATCCATTTCCGAAAGGTTCCCTCGAAAATGAGGAAGAAAAAATAGACCCAAATCCATCGTTTGAGGTGGACGAGGACTCTTTGGTTAGTCGCCGATTGCATGGAGAATTTTCGCGCCGTATGCGGGCCAGGTTAGCTCAGCAGCTTTCGCGCGCGCGGCCTCACCCATCCCGGGCAATTTGCCACGATTTTCGAGGAACCATTCGATCTTTTCGGCGATCGCGGCGGGCGATCCGGCGGGAACAAGAAACCCGGTTTCGCCCTCGACAATCAAGTCTTCTCCGCCGGCATTGCGGGTCACGATCAAAGGCAGCCCACAGGCCATCGCTTCCTGTTGCACAAGGGCGCGTCCTTCCACGATCGAGGGCAGCACCAGGACATCGCACGAACGCATCAGGCGCAAGACCGCCGGGTGCGGCCGGGGCTGCTCGTAAATGAAGTGCTCGAATTGATTGCGGTAAAATTGCATCGGCGAAATCAGCGATCCCATCACGACCAGTTCGGCGTCGCCCGGCTTCACTAGTTTCATCGCGGCGAAAAGATCGGCCAGACCTTTTCGTTGCGAGAGCGCGCCGGCGAAAAGGAAGCGAATCGATTTCCCATAGGTCCTATGCGACTCATAGGTCGTATGGGATGGCGAACCGAAGGGAACGACTACGCACTTCTTCGAAAGCCGCGTCTGCTCGGGTAATGACTCCAGCACAAAAGAGCTGGGACAAATCACGGTCTCCGCCAGGTCGAGCTCGTGAGTTTTGCGCGCGAGTTTTTCCTCCGAGTCGCGCGTTCCGCCCAATGTCGGTTCCCAGTCGGGATAACGTTGCGCTTCCTCGCGCAGCAGACGTTGCGCGGTTTCCCAATAAGCGATGGGCAGATCGTAAATCCGCCGCAGCCCGAGCTGCTGCGCGGTCTCGAACGAACGCGCGGCGCAATCTTCATAGGCGTAAACGCCGCGGAGCTTGAGCCGTTCGTGATTTTGCCGCAGATAATCGGCTGCGACTTCATCGAGCCCAGTCCAAACGCGGTCGATGCTGGCCCAGCCGGTTTCGTGTTTCGTCAGCCAGCGGAGACCGAGCTTTTCGGCGAGCAGACGAACGATCTCACGGGCCGGATGCGTCTTGATCTTGTAATGCGGCAGGTCGTAGCCGCGCCGCATGATTTCGGCCTGCTGATTTTCCGGCAGCGCCCGCAGGATCGGCGAGCCCGCCGACCAGCCCAGGGTGGTGAGAAATTTTCCGAGGCGATCGTCGCCATCGAGCGCGGCGAGGACCGCGCGCACATTGGCGTTGCCGAAAGGATGAACGAGCAAAATCATCGCAGCGTTTTTCCCATCGCGTCCAAATAGATTTCCGCGATGTGTCGCGGAGTGAATCGGGCCAAGTGCGTTGGCGCGGCTTGGCGGAGCCGCGCGCACTCGTCGGGATCGGCGAGCAGTTGAGCGATCGCCTTGGCCAGGGCGGCGGCATCGCCGTTTGGAAAGGTCACGCCGCACGGGCCGATAGCTTCCGCCAATCCCCCGCCGGCGGAACCGATCACGACGCAACCGCATGCAATCCCCTCCAAGGCGACGATGCCGAAAGGCTCCTGCCAGAGCGACGGAACGACGATAATCTGATGTTGCTGAAGCAGCTTCGCCAGTTGCTCGCCGTTTTTCCGGCCTACGAATTCGACCTGCCGTCCGAGCTGAAGATCGGCCACCTGTTTTTCCAAAGCAGCGCGTTCAGGCCCATCGCCAGCGATCGTCAGGTGAGGTCTCGTCTCCAGCAATTTCATCGCGTCGAGCAAAAGATTCGCGCCTTTGTCGGAAACCAACCGGCCGACGAAAATCAGCTCGCGGCTGCGCGGTTCGGCTGGAGACTCCTTGAAGACTTCGTCGTCATACGGATTGCCGACGTGAATAGACGGTACCGGCAACGTCTCGGCGATCGCGCGGCTGATCGCGAACGATGTCGCGTAACGAAGCACGAATCGTTTCAAACGATGCTGCCAACCGGTGCTGCCATCGGGATTTGTGATCCAGGTCTGATGCGCGACGAAGAGCGGCCGGCGGACGAAGAACAGCGGCCAGAGCGTCCGGAGCGAAATATTGTTTTGCAGAAAGACGTCGCACCAGCGGACGTGGCGCAGGAGTTCGAGCGGGCCGGGCCGGCGAACGATTTCAAACGGGAAATCGCCGTCGCCGGCGGTTTGGGTAACGACGCGCACTTCGTGACCCAGCTCGACAAATTCGCGCGCGAGCAGCCTCGAGACAGTCTCGATTCCGCCGGTGCTGGGAAAAAAATGATGGGAGCCGAGGAGAATTTTCACGAATTGGTTTCAGCCATCATGCGCGCAGCCAGGCGCCAACAAATTCCCGGAAGGAAGGCCGTGAGCGCATCTTGCCGGCGCGCAATTTCAGGAAGACGCCGAGTTGGTGATCGATCTCGAGAAGCCAGAAGCGGAATCGGTCCGCGTTTTGCCGGGCGAGACGATGGGCGAAGCGCGAAGTGGCGGAAACTTCCAGGTCGTCGAGGACGATGACAGCGCCGGCGGGCGCCTGGTCCAAGGCGAGAAACAAGGCATGCTCGCGCTTCGCCGGATTCGGCGGGCTATCCACGAGGATGAGCTTCGCCTGTTGCAATCGCAGGAGCGATTCGCGTTGCGCCGCGACATTGAAGGATTCGATCGGCCGGAGACGATTCCAGCACCGGGTCAGCGGCACGACGCCGGAGAAATCGGAGTCGCGTTTTGGAAGAGAGCCTTCCAACTGCTCGGTGCGATCCAACCAATCCGCGGAATCTTCTATACTCGCGGCGCCTGCGGAAGTCCGCCGCAATGAATGGGTGGAGCGGCCCGAACCAAACTCGAAGGCAGTCGAGCCGGGCGGCAGGAGAGCGGCTACTTCTTCCAAAAACCGGCAACTGCGCGGCGGAAGAATCCAAGCCGGGACTTCTTCGGTGGAGCGAGCGGCGCCGTTGTATTCCTCGACAAGGCGCTCCAGTTGATTTTCAAGGGTGGCATTTGCAGGAGCCAGGTTGGATTCAGCGATAACCTTTCAGAACTCCTTTCACCATTTCGATCCGCGTCTGCAGTCTCGGCTCGTTTTTCCACAGAGCAACCGCGGCGAACCAGGCCAGCTCGAACAAATGCCTAACGAATAGAAGAGGACGCAGGTAAAGGCGCGACGCCGGATAAAAATTCTCGTAGAGGTGGACCCGCGAGCGATACAAATCGAGCACCCGCGCGGCGCCGCCGCTCTTGCCGCCGGCCCCTTCGTGTTTCACGCCGTAACCGAGATCGACGCCGACGCGGTAGCCCGCCTGGCGCAAACGCAGGCTGAGGTCCATATCGGATTGGCACTGCCAATACCAGCGATCGAATCCCTCGACGGCGCGAAATGCTTCCATGCTGACAAGCGTGCAACTGGAATGGGCCGCTTCCACTTCGGCAATGCGCGCGCCTGGCCGGGCGACCGGGCGGCCCTGAAATTTTTCCCAAAACTTCAAAGCCTGGTTGCCGGCGGCGAAAATCCACGGCGGCATCAACGGCTGTTCGTAACCGGCCTGCGGTTGGCCCTGAAAATTTGTCTGCCGAAAATTCACCCAGGCCCACTTGTCTTTTTGAAACTCCGCGTAGCCGCCGGCGAAATCGCCGGGTTCGAAAAGCACGTCGGCGTCAACGAGGAGAGCGTAGCGCGTCCGCACCGCCCATAACGCCACATCGGAGGCGTGGCAGAAACCGTGGGGCTGCTCGTTGCGAATCAAGCGCACCGCACTGCTCACCGGTGGAAGCGAACAGGGGCGGCTGGATCCATCATCGATGATCACGATTTTATCGACGGTGCCGAGGTTCGTCTCAAACGATTCGAGCATGGCGGCCGAAGTCTGGGCGTTATTGTGCGTCGTCGTGGCGAGCGTGAGATCGCTGAAATGAGTCATGTCAGCGCCTCCGCGTAAACGCGCGCGGCTTGTCGGGAGGCGGCATGCGCGTGATACCAATCGTAAACCTGTCGGCGGATCTCATGCACCTGCGCGGCCGGCGGGAAATTGGCCGCGCCGGGAGCGAGGTAATACGCGTCGGGCAAGGCGTGGCCGTCAACTGCGATCGGGTCTTCCCGATGGGAAGCGACCGGAATAACGCCGTGCGCACAAAGCGCGGCGAAGGCCGTCGATTTCAGAAGCATGCCTGGCCACACTTTTCCGGCGCCGAAATAATCGATGAATCCGAAAGATGATTGCCGGAGGACCTCAGAAGCGAGATCGACGCCGACTTCCGGATAGTGATGCACGGCCAAATCAGGGCAGCTCCGCTTTAATCCATCGAGAACGGCACTGATGGAAGCATCCTCGCGGCCGCCGACGACATCGAGATGTTCCGGCGCGAAAGCCTCCGGAATTCGCGGATGCAATTGCCCAAACGAACTAAGAGAACGCGCAATCAATGCGGTCCCGCCACAAATCGCCCAGCGGTTCGGCGAGGCCGCTTGGAAATTGATCAGCTCGGGTTCGCCAAAATTCGACATGACGGGCACGAGATGGACTTTCTTGTCCGCAGCATGAGCGTGAATGGCCTTCTCAATCGGAGTGTTGCTGACGACGCAGGATGTCGAAGCGTCGATCATGTCGCGCGCGATTCGGACTTGGAAGGGCCGCAGCCAAAAGGCGCTTTTCCACGGCGGACCCGAAGCGTAGAGCTCGTGGAAAGTCGTCACCCAGCGGCCGCGCAATTGTGAGCGCAGTTGCCGGACAAAGTCCCGGAGCGCGAACGGAACACCGCGCGCCTGATAGCCGTAGTTTACGTAATGCAAAATGACGTGCTCATGGTCGCGCGCCAACTCCGGGCAGCGAGCGGCACTCAACCTGGAGATCACGGCGTAACCGTCCCTGGCAGTCGCCGACGTTTTTCCGGCGACCAGGAACGTCGTGTCGATTCCGTGATCGGCGGAAAGCGCCCGGGCCAGGTTTAACGCGTAATCTCCCACCCCGTCAAACGTGCCGGGAAGGTGCGGAACGATCTGGAGCACGCGGTCGTGGCGAATGCTCATCCCGCGTCAGGCAAACAAGCGGCAGTAATCGACGCGATAATCGAAGGTCGGATCGCGGTGCCCAATTTCTTTCGCCGGTGAGCCGGCCACAATCGCCAGCGGCGGAACTTCCTTCGTGACGACCGCGCCCGCCGCGACCACCGCGCCGCGCCCAATCGTGACCCCGGGCAAAATCATCGCGCGCGTCCCGATGAAAACGTGATCGTCGATCCGGACCGCGCGTTCGCGTCCAGCGAAGGTGGGACTGTGCGGATCGTGATCGGCCGTGAGAATGCAAGCCTGGGCGGAAATCGAAACGTTATCCCCAATGACGATGCCGCCGCGATTATCCAGCCGGCATTCTCCGTTGATAGTGCTGTGATTGCCCATTCTGAACCCGCCCCGGGCATCGAAGTGAGCGCGGCAGAAAATGAAACTCTTTTCGCCGATCTCAATCTTCATGACCGAGCGGTAGAAAAATTTTCGGAGCGCGTGGCTCGGCAGATGGCCGACGACCCGGTTACAAATGAAGAGAATTCCGTCGAACCAGATCCGGCGCAGTGAGGGAAAAGATTTCATGAGTGCCTGACCACTGTGTTATCGAGCGTCCGGTCGAAGGGCACAAACGCACCGATCGCATTCCAGAATCTGTCGCGCTGAGCCTGCAGGGTGAAGTCTTTCCTCGCGAGTGCGAGCGCGTTCGATGCTTTCTCCCGGACGAGCGCCGGCTCCTTGAGAAACTGGGCGAGGCGGGCGGCCAGCGAATCGGCATCGAGCGCGGTCTGGATCAAAGCGGCGTCGTTTTCCACCAGCAAATCCGCCACCGCGGCGCCGCGCGGCCCGTGATACAAAATTGGAATGCCGCTCCCAAGATAGGTGACGAGCTTCGTCGAAAGACTCAACCGGACGAACGGCTCGAAATTCGCGCCGAACGGCAACGGTAAATAGAGAAGATCGGCTTCCTCGAGATCACGCGAAACATCGGCTTCCGAACCGAAGGGCAGGATCCGGACGTTGGCGGCCTCGCGAATATCGCGAGCATTGATTTGTCCACAACGCAGGGTGACCGAAATGCGCGCGGAAGGGTTGGCCGCCTGGACTCGGGCGATGGCCTGGAGCAACCCCCTCAGGTTCTCCTCGTAACTTATGTGGAACAGACCCATGAAATAAATGCGGAGCTCGTTTCCGCGCGGCTCCACTGGCGCAGTCGCAACTCGATCGATCCCGTCGGTGATGATAATGAACTCCTGCGGGCCATAACGACGGACATATTCTTCGCCCATTTGCCGGCTGATCACGAAACGAAGCTGAGCGCCCCGCCACACTTCCTGCAAAGCGGAAGAAGCGAAGGAAAGGTTGATGCCCCCTTTGGCGCTATAAAGCAGATCGTCGTGCACCTGAAGGAAATAGGGCAAGCCGAGTGCCAATGCGACCAGATAGCTATCGTAAAAATCGAGAGCGCGATGGGGAATGGCATGAAGCGCAACCGCCTTCTGTTCGCGACACGTGACGCGCAAGCGCCGGCGAAACGAGCTGCGAAACAATGGCGTCACCAGCTCGGGAAGGGAATGCCAGCGCGTCTGTTCGATCCGGCCGAAGGAGGGCCGCCGCGGGATGTGCAGCTCGCGGAATTGTTCCCGGGCCTGGGGCGCATCGGGCGCAGTGGAAACAATGGCGGGTCGAACGGGCGGATTTTGTAAAAGCGCACGGAGAATGCGCGCGCCGCCCCCGGGAGAAGAAAGGCCGAACGGCTGAGCAAAAATCACCGAGGGCGCGGCGAGAGTGCGCAGGGCGGAATGGTAAGACTGCAAAGTATCGCGGGCGATGACGGACCATGAGTGACCAGCGACTGCCTTCGTGCTGCGATCGACCAGGCCGCGATATGTCGCTGGATCGAGTTGCAAAATTTTCATCACCGCCCCCGCGAATGCCGGCAGATCGCCAGGCGGGACCAGCAACTCCGGTAAGGCGCGCTTCAGAATATCCCGCGGCCCCGGAACATCGAACGCCACCGTCGGCAGACCGGCGGCTAGTTGCTCCAGAACGGCCAGGCCAAAACCTTCGACGTAACTTGGAAACGCGCCGGCAGTGCAAGTGGCGAGCAGGCCCGAAAGCTCGTGCGGCTCGTAATCCGAAACGAACTCCACTCGTTCGGCGTTCGCTCCGAGCTGCGCCTGGATCCGCCCGGCCGGCACCATCGTGCCAAGGAAAATGAAGCGCGCCTCCGGGATTGCCGCGCGAATGAGAGAAACGAGCTGCGGCCAATCGTACGCGCCCTTTCGCGCGCCCCACATCCCGATGAAGCAAACCTTCTTTTCCGCGAGGCGCGTGTCGCAAGTCGCCGCCACCTTTTGCAATTCTTCCCGACGCATCTCGGTGAGGCCGTACGGTTCCACCAGGACCGCAGCGCCGCGGTGGAGGCCGCGGAGGTGCACGGATTCGGCCGCGTTCGGAACGTTGATCAAATCGGCATGCGCCAAGGCGGCCTGGCTTGCGCGAACCCGGCGGCGGCGCGCCCATTCGTAAAAGATTCGGCCGCGCAAACGGCCGCGGGACCGGCCCGGCCAGCGCCGCGGCACCGTCTGTTCGAATTCATCGTAAAGCTGCGGCAATCCCACCGAGCGCGCGACGAGCAAACCGCGAAAACCGAGCTGCGCCTTCGAAAACGGCAGGTCGCCGACCAGGGCATCGACCACATCGTACCGATCCCGGTTCCGGCGAATGAAGGCAGCGGCTTTGCGGGCGAAGAGAAATTGGCGAATGAGAAATTTCGCGCCGGACCCGGCCCCATTCGGATACGCGTCGGAGAGGCTGAATTTTTCGACCACGTTACCGGAGGCGCGCCATTGCTCAGCCAGCTCCATGTAAACGCGGGGCGCGCCGAGTCGCAGGTCCCAGGGGTGACTAATGACTACGAGAATGCGGAGCGGTTTATGGGCGATCACGATCGAAAACTTCCGCGAGCGAGGGTGCTCCAAAATTTGTGGCGAACCGGGTTGACGTAATGACGCAGCACCAGATCGGGCCCGGCGTAGCGATCGGCGAACTCGAATTGGTCGTCCAACTGGAGAACGAATTTCTTCGGATCGAACGCGACCGCGCCCGCCGCCGTCATCGCGAGGTGGGTCATGGTTTGGTTCGTAAAAAAGTTAGGCGCACCTTCGAGTTCCAGGAGCCGGCCGACACTCTTCGACCAATCGATTTTTCGGGTGAGAAATAAAACGCCGGTATTAACCGGGTTTTTCTTTTCGTCCTCGCTGCGGTAAAGGCGTTCGTCGGCGGAGAGACGGCAATCGGCGAGATATAAGGCCGGAGCGTCGCGCTGAACGAGTAACGAGGAAAGCATTTTGGCGCCCGGGAAAAACAGGACGTCGGAATCGACATAGAGCGCCGGCTCTTTTTGCGGAAGCGACATGATGAGGGCGAGTTGTTTCCCGGTGGGATGAGCGCTGAGATATGACGTTGCCGCCGGCGGAATGTTCTGCGGCTGCCAATCGCCTGCCGGCGAAACCCGAACGCAAGGATCGAGGCGCCGGAGCCGTTCCAGACTGCGCTCCGAATGAGTGCCATCGGAGACGACGGTAAATTGTTTGGGCCGGCCGGCGAACCGGAGCAGCGAGCGAATCGAGGCGACCTGTTCCGGTACCATGTTTTCTCCCGAATAGGAAAATACGTCAAAGGGCAATGTGACCGTGACCGGAATCGAGCGGCGCACGATTACTCCGAGCCGCGCCCGGTAAAGGCGACGGAACCAGGCGCCCTGGGCGCGGGCCAGGTGATAGCCATAGTTCGGCATCGTCACGCCTTTTTCCCGCGCAAGGTGGCGAAGCCACGAAAACTCAGGGCCAGATTGAGCAACAAATTCGGCACGGCCGAGAGGAGGTTGAATAGAAGCACGCTGCGGACGCTCGAGAAATCAGTCACCGGGATGAGGGCTATTTGGGCCGCGAGCGTGAGCGGGATGTAGAGCCAGGAACCGGCGATCCACGCCTTCGATGCGTTCAACGTCCAGAACGTGCCGGTCAACGCGCCAACGACCGCGCCGCTCACCATTATGACCAGTTCCCGCTCGAGATGTGCGTACTTGGCGCCGAGAACGAAAAGAAATGCGCCCGGGAAAAGAACGGCGGCGGCAATGAGCGCGATACTGAAACCGGTTACGCCCCCGACGATGATCGCATATTGCCAGCGCAACCGTTTCGGATCGTGGCAGCGTGCGAACGCCGGCCCAAAAATATTGCTGAGCAAATTGGTCAGCACGGTAAACACCATCGCGAGCCGGCCAAGGGCGCCGACTTCGGCAACGGAATTGATGTCGCGTCCGAAAAAGCCAATCAGAAAAATCGTGATCTGCCCCTGGAAACAGAAGAAGACCGCGTTCGCCGCGAGATTGCGAATGAAACGCTGCATGGCGCGGCGATCTTCCTCGTTCTCGGGCGCATCCAAATCGATCACGCGGGCGGCGTAACGGCGCAGCATCCAGTATTGGAGCAACAAGGTCGCGGAACCGACCGCCACCGCGACGGCGGAATTCAGAAACAAAAACATGAGCGCGACCAGAACCAGGAGGCGAGCCGAGGCGCCCGCCAGGTCGATGGTTTGAATCCGCCGGATGTCCGAGAGCAACCGTGGAACCACGCCGAGGACACCAAGGGCAAGCTGAACAGCCAACCCGGCGAGCACGAGCGCGATCAGGACAAAGGTGTAAGGGACTGGCGCGCCGTTTTTCACCAGCATGAAAAAAAGAATCGGGGTGATGACGATCGCGGCGATCGCGCCCAGTTTGCGGCGCAGGTTGCTGGCGGTCTTGATAAGCTGGCCGAAACGATTTCGGTCCTGCCAAACCCGGCCGCCGATGGAGACGAGCCCGACGCTGATGCCGATGTCCGCGAGGGTGTTCAACGTTCCCTGCATCGTGTTGGCAATCGTGAAGTAGGCGTACTCCCGCTGATCGAGATGGCGGATCAGAAGGATGCCGCTGAGGAACCCAACCATCTGCACGACGGCCTGGACGATGGCGAAATTGCCGACGACGCGGGCGCGATTGAGAGCGAGCCGAAGGATCGGCGTGGCGGCCTCGTTGAGTACCGGGGGCGAAATCGGGCCGAAGAAACTCATCGGTGGATTTCGCGCGACGTTGGACCGTCCGAGATCACGGTCCGCAAATCGGGACGCGCGCTAGGAAGACTGGATTTGTCTCGGCTGATGATGACGATGCGCGGCGGCCACGTCATCGTGTTCTTCAACCGGCACCGGCGTATTGTAGTACTCCGAATACTGGTAGTAATAGTATTCCGGCAGCGAGGTATCGACGTAATTCAAAATGACGCCCGGCACGTTCACCTGGCGGTTGTAAAGCAGCTCGAGCGATTTGCGGGTGAGCCGCGCGGAAGTGTAGGAAAGGCGAACGACGAACAAGGTGGCGTCGATTTTCGGCGCGAGACTTGTGGAATCATCCGCCGCCAGGACCGGCGAGCTGTCGATGATGATGTAATCGTAGTGATTATACATGTCGCGCAAGAGCGCATCGGTCGAATCGCGGAGGAGATGTTCGCTGGGCTGGCCGAGGGTTTTGCCGCGCGGCAGAACGAACAAATTCTCGTAGGTGGTCGGCACCACGACTTCCTGCCAGTTCACTTCCTGTTTCAGGACTTCGGAGAAGCCGATCTTCGAAGAAATACCGAATGCTTCGCGCAACGCACCCCGCCGCAGGTCGCCGTCGATCAGCAAGGTGCGGGCGCCGGAGAGCGCCATGGTGATCGCGAGGTTCGACGAGATCGTCGACTTGCCTTCGTTAGGCACCGAACTGGTAACGAGCATCGTCTTCGGCCGCGGACCCTCATACGGCATGAAGAAAATGGAAGACCGCACGTTGCGGTACGACTCCGCGAAAACATGGCGCGCATCGTCCGGTTGGAGCAGGCTCACGCGGCCCTTGGTTTTCTCCTTTGGAATCTGGCCAAGGACGTTCTCCGAGAAATGATGCTGGAACTCGCCGAAGGACGCCATCCGATCGTCGATCCGATCGAGCAGCAGTAGGATGGCGATGCCGGCCAAGGCGCCGATGCCCAAGCCGATCAGCAGGCTCTTGATCAAACCGGGCCGCACTGAGACGGGGCCGCTCGCCATTTCCATGATGGAAACCTGGTCGCCACTGTCGACACTCTGCGAAACGTTAACGTCCTTGAGGCTGTTCGTTAGGCGATCATAGAGGGTCTTGAGGCGCTCGGCTTTCCCCTTGATGCGATTGAACTGGGCGAGCCGCTGGCTGAGATCGAGCGCTTTGGTCTCCCATTCCTTTATATTGGTCTGCAGGTTTTCCATCTGTTTGCCGATGGATTTCCGGCGGGTATCGAGTTTCTCCACTGTGTCCTGGCGATAAAGCTCGATCAGTTTTTCCTGCTTCGTGACTTCGTCGTTGAGCTTGATGATTTTCGGATGCTTGGGACGCAGGTCCTTGGAAAGCGTTTCGCGTTCGGCCTTGAGTAACTGGAGGGCTTGCTTGGCCTTCAGGTAATCTCCCTCGGGACCGACATCGGAAAAAGCCATCCCCGGCGGTTTATCATCGTTGGACTGAGTATTTGGCGCTGAGGGCATGTCGTTCTTGCCCTGGGCGCGGTCGAGATTCTGATCGAGATCGAGGAGGCTCAGCAGATCGTATTCAGTTTTGAGCTGCGCGTATTGCTGGTTCAACCGAACCAGGTAGGCGGCGGCGCTGTTTCCTTCTTCCTGGATGAACCCGATGTTGTTCTGCTTCTGGAACTCGATCATTTCATCCTCGGCGCCGCGCAAATCTTTCTCGACCTGGATGAGCTGCTCCGTGATCGCGGTCGTAACGGTCGACCCCTGGTTCTCGCGCATGCCTTTTTTGAAATCGAGATACTTCTGCATCACAGCGTTCAGATAAGCCTGGGTATAATCGGGGGTCGTGCCGATCGCGACCAAATCGAAAATCGAGGTGCGAGGTTTCTGGACAACGGAAATCTCAACCATGACCGGCTGCATTTCGGGATGGGTCGAGCGAACAAGTTGCTCGGCGCTCTTTCGCACTTCCTGGCTCTGCATCAGTTGAATCTGGGTGCCGTAGAAATTGACGCTGTCTTCGCTGTAGACGGCGCTTTGGCTGATGTTCAGTTTGCCCGCCAGCATCATCTTGCTGCGCGATTCGAAAGAGGGCGGCGTCTGGTAGATGAACCAGGCCTGGACGAAAAGGCCGAGGCAGATGGTCAGGACCGGAATCCACCATCGGCGTTGCAGCAGCGCCTTGTAACGATGGAGGCGGGTGATGAACGCGGTGCTCCAGGGAGCGGAGACGGGTCGATCAGTCGTGGCAGGAGCGGGAGCGGGCATGGCTACATGTTGATCAGGCGCTGCGGCACGTTGATCTGGTCGTCCGGCTGGAGGACGAGATCTTCATCCGTGTGTCCCTCTTCAATGACGCGCTTCAGGTCGACGACAAAATTCTTTCCGTCTTTTCGCGTCACCCTGACCTTGCGCTTGTTTGCAAAATCACCAAACCCTCCGGCGCGAATAATTGCCTTGCTGACCGTGTAGGACTCGTCGGCTGGAATTTCCTGCGGGCCCTGCGCTTTCACCGACCCGTAGACATAAATCTTACCGCGCGACTTCTCGCTGACGTGGTCGACGGCGATGATGACCGTGGCGTGATAGTAGTATTCGCGCTCGAGGGAAGCCTTGACCGAGTAGGCAAGCTCCTTGCAGGTGCGTCCGGAAGCCTGGACCAGCCCGATATATGGAACTTCCAGCTCACCGCTGTCGTTGACACGGAGACGCTGGGATTCGTTGTCGCGATCCTCGACGACGCGGAAGCTGACGTAATCGTTAGACCCGAGCCGCTTCTTGTCGTCGAGCACGGTCATCGAGTTGGTCCGCATCACCGTGCTGGTGGTGGGCGGCTCGACCGTGGTGGCTTTCGGAATGGAAGGCATGGGACTGGAATCCTGGGCCGGGAGCGCCAGAGGCCCGGCGAGGTAGGCGGCGGCGATCAGGGTGAAGGTCCAGATTTTCATGCGGTTGCAAGCGTTTCCTTTTTAGAAGCTGTAAGTGCCATCAAACGCGACGCGATTCTGCCGGTAATCGCGCAGCGGCTGGTCCGAATCCTTTTGGGTGTATTGATAACGAAGTCCGAGAGTGACGTGCGGCGTCAGCTGGTAGCCAAGGGTGAGCGCACCGCCATAACGATGAATGTGCTCCGCGACAAAAGGATTGATATTCGGCACGCCGGGAATCGGCTGGAACAGAAGACCGCTGCCGCCGGAATCGTCGGCGTCCTCGTAGAAGAGCTCGGTCGAAAAGAGCGTATGAAAGAAGATATTCCAAGTCGTGGTGTGGCGGACGTAATTGAGCTTCACGTAGTTTGAGTTAACCCCGAGCTGGGTCTCGTGGCCGACGGAAAGATTCTGGGTGAGGACCGCGTTCACCCGATGCGAGAGCAGCGCGTTCGCATAATAATCGTTGAGATCATGGGCGTCGTTAACGAGGCCGGTGTGATCGAAATCGATGGCCTGGTAGCCGCCCGCCACGCGCAACTTCAGGTAACTCGTGAGCTGCGTCTCGAGGAACGCGCCGCCGCTGTAGCTGCGTGAATCGTTCAGGATGTTCTGGTCGTAATAGGTATCGACGAACGATCCCTCAAGACCAACCGTAACGGTCGAGCTGGGCGTGAAGCCGATCGATCCGGAGAAGATTTCCGCGTTGCGATCCAGATAATCGAAAGCGGTCGTGGTCGAGATAAAGTTGTAGTGATCGTAGCCGAGGGTGACGACCGCCTTATTCAAATCCCAGAGCACGGAGATGCCGGCGGTGTTTTGGAAGCGGCCGTAATCGGCCACGTTACTGAGCGCGACTTCCGCGACCGGGTCCTGTTCGAGAGAAAAACGGTCGTGAATATTGATCCGGAAATCGCCCACGAAAATATCGAACGCGAGCTGGGATCCGGGCGAAACGAGGACGCCGTTCGTGTTGTAGTTCGAATGGTCGAGATAGAACGCGTAGCCGACGCCGATATCGAGCTTGAGGGTGTTGAGCTGGGTGATGGGCCAGAGGGCGTTAATATTGAACTGCGGACGCAGGATGATGTCGTCCTGCGGCGCGGTCGTGATAAGGATCGGGCCGGTCGGGCTTGGGAAGACGGCTGAACCATCCTCGGCCAGATTGATGTTGTCGTTGTACTCGACGCCCATCGTCGCGCTGAAGCGGAATTTGATCGGGCCGATCTGCAGATTGTACGGAATCTTGTCGATCGACTGGCGGCGTGCTTCGGCCGCGGCTTCACCAGCGAGGGACGGGCGAATGGCATCCTGAGCGCGCAACATTCCGGTCGCAAAAAGCAGCGGCAGAAGAAGAGTGAGAACGAGTCGGCGAGCGAGCGGAGAAGGAGAAGTTGCGTGACTCATGTGGGTGTCGGTCCGGTAGATTAGCAGATGTAATACCAAAACGGTCGAGCGCGGCCGGAGGCCGTCTCATTACCTCGCGCAGATTCGGCGGAGGTCCGTTTGGGATTCAAAATTTGGTGTTTCAAGGTTAGGCGATCGAGGGCGATTCTTCTATGAGAACTGCCGCGCAGCAAGGAAAATCGCCCGGCATCACTGGGCGGAAACTAGGATCGGGAAAATACCGATCGTTTTACTGGAAGGCGGTATTAACCAGCCGCTTAGGGATTCGTTCATAAAAATCTAGAACAGTTGGCGCATTCCTAGCTTTTGGGGAAGACAATATGAGTTGGTTCCGCCCTTTCAGATTCTGCGGCGCCTTGAGTGCGGCGGGTTGCCTTTATCTCACGGTCATCGCGCAGTCCGTCATCGCCGGCGAAACGACGAATGCCACCAGCTTCGATGATCGCAGTAATCCCGCCAAGAACCTGGCCCGGATGAATTGCGGCGCGACGATCGAAGTCATCGGCCCCGATGGGCGGACCGTTTCGGTCACCGATAAAGACTCGAGCGCCAGCGCGCTTTTGCTCGACGACGACACCTTGAACTACCCGCTTCCGGAAGGCGACACCACGTTCGTTCTTTCCTTCCCACGAACTTCGACGCTGGATCGCTTCACATTCGTAAACGAAAACGCGGCGGCCGCGGGCGAAATGACGGTCGCGGTTTCAAATTATCGGCTGCCGGCCCAGAGCCGGAAGTGGAATGAGGTCAACGGGAGCACGTCGTTCACGGGCAAGCGGCTCTTCGATCTTTCGTTGCTCGGAACGGAAGCGCGTTTTGTGAAACTTTCGTTTCACGTCACCAAAAGCGGAACCATCGCGGCCGTCGGCCTCTATGGCGGGCAATCGCTCCAGAAATTTGCGGCCCGCCAGCGAGGCGTGGTTCGCGTCACTAACAGCGCCGCCACCCGGCGCCTCGAAGACATGCTCAATTTCAACTTCGCCAATCTCTACGCCCGGGCGCGCATCGTTTTCATCAGCTCCGGCCTGGAAGAATACGCCCAGCGCATGATCGACGACAATGTCGCCACCGCCTTCCAGTTTGCGCCGGCTGATCCGCATCCGACCGTGATCGTGGAGTTGGCGGATCGCGAGCGACTACATCGGGTAAGCGCGGTTTACAAAATGGAAAAAGGTCGGCTGGATGTGTTCCTGCTTCAGGATCTCGGCGCCAATCCCGGCGATCTGAGCGGCGCGACCCCGGTCTCTTCCGTGACTGACACCGATGGGGGCGGAAAAGCCGCGGTCGATTTCGATCCGCATGGCGCTCGTTTTGTGGCCCTCCGCTGGACGCCTGCCGACGCCAAGGAGCCGCACAGCTTCGAAGTCGCCGAGGTCAGCGCGTTCGGCGAAATGCCGCTCTCGATGCTGAGCACGCAGGAGCTTCCCGATATCTACGCTGACAATTCCATCGGATTGATGAGCCCGCCGTTGGTGGTTCAGCCTCCGGTGCTGCCGCTCGTCAGCGAGTAGGATTCTCCGGCCGCAGAATTTCCTCCGCGGTTTTCGCGAGCGCGTCACTCGCCTGCGCAAAATCGTCCAGGCCCAGAATGGCGACTTCGAGCAAACGCTGACCGAGATTCCGCTTCCCATCGAGCGCCGCCCGCAAGCGGCCGCCCAAATTCCATTCGCCGGTATCGGCGGGCCCGGAAGCGACACGCTTGTCTTCCTGAATGCAGACGAAAACAAAAAGCGGCCGGCCGTTCTGCTCGAATTCGTAGGAACGAAAATCGAGGGACACCGGCCCGGCCCGCAGATTCACCTCCGGCCGCGCCCTGCGAAAATTCCGGCCGATCGCCGGCAAACAAATCTCGGGCGAATGGCTACGCACCAGTTGGAGCGCGGCGCGCTGCGGTTTCCAATGCGCGAAGAAGCTCCACCAACGCACGCCGCGCGGCTGTTCCCAGGCAGCGGTCTTCGCGTCGTCGTAGCGAAGAATCACTCGAGTGGATTCCGGAATGGGCAGCGCGGCGACGGTGTCGTTTCCCGCCGGCCAAGTCACCTGCCAGGAAGGGCGCTCAAGCAACTGGCGCTCGTGGATGCGATACCAGATTTCGGTGCCGGCGAAGATGAGAGCGAGCCAGGCCAGGGCTGTCCACTGCGACGCGAAAATCCTGGGCGCCGGTGATATCTCTCGGTCTCGCGAAAAGTTTTCCGGTTCCGCTTTCCAGAGCCACGCGAGACCAAGGATGCCGGTCAGCCCGCAAAGCAACGCCGCGGTTCCGATCCAATCGTGCCAGCGCCCGAGCGCTTCGAGACCGCTGTTGGCCGCGACAAAAACAAGCGCCGTGGCCCGAAAGACGTTGCAGACAAAGACCCAGCCGCATCCGAGCAGCAGCAAGGCGATACGCTTGTCCCAGCGCAGTCGAAGCAGCTCGCCCAAAACAAGCGCGACCATGATCCCGGCCTGCAGCGTCTTCACTCCGCTGCACGCTTCATCCACGCCTACGAAGCCATTACGCAGTTGGATGACATTTCCAATTTGATACGCCCCCACTCCGAACCAGCTGACGATTTCCACAGACACGTAGGCGACCGCGCGCATCATTGTCTGGACGACGAAGTTCTCGAGCTGGACCGGCCACGGCACCGCCGCGAGCGGAAAGAAAACTGGAAACGCGAAGTGCTTCAGCCAGCCGCGCCCGCCAGTTCGAAAAAGTGAAAGGAGAGAGAAGTCGATCACGCAAATGGCCAGGAGCCAGCTCAACAGGCGCCAATCGGGATTTGCCTCTTCGATTACGCGAATGGGAAAAAGCAGCGCCAGGACAAACCACATGCTCACCTTCGCCATCGAGTCGTTTCGCAAGCCCGGATGAGGCCCAGGCCGGCGTTGCCAGCGAAACCAAAACATCAGGAGCGCCAGGAAAGGCACGGCCCACCCATAGTTGTACTGCGGGTTAAGCGACCATTCGACTTGGAGATGGGAAAATAGCCAGAGCCAAAGCGCCGCCACCACGATCCACGGAGCAAAAATGTTTACCAACGGCCGCCGCCACATTCGGCGAAAGTTTCAGCACGCGACCGAGAAAGGGAAAGCACGAATCCGTGGAGGGGGCCAGTCACCCAGCGGCATGGCGGTTGCTAGTCAGGGCCGTTAGTTAGCGTCTCTTTTCATGCAATCCGTTCTCCGAGTCATCCTCATTTTCCTGCTGGGTCCTTTTCTCGCGGTGACAGCCAATGCCGTCACCTTGGACTGGGACACTGCTACCTGGACCCCGGGGTCGCTCGCTAATTCCTACGATGTGGACCCAGGAAATGCGGGCAATGACGTAACCGTTGCGGTTTCGGGCAGCACGGCACAATTGCAGCCCAGCTTAGTAGCCCCAAATCCGCAAACGCCCGCAATCACCACTGCGCTGGAAGGCGGGCTTAGCCCGGTGCAGAAGTCGCTCGAGATTGCGGTCGATTTCACAAACCAGACGCAATCGATTGTCGTGACAGTGAATTTCGCTGCCGGTTATACCCAGGGCGTTCAGAATGTTTCCTTCACGCTCTTCGATGTCGATTTTGCCAATGGCGGCGGCAGCACATTCCAGGATCAAATTAGTTCTATCCAGGCCGTCGGCGCGGATGGCGTCACCCTGGTCGCGCCGACGATCACGGTGGGGTCTGATGTCTTGCTTACCGGCACCGGCCTCAGCCAGATGGCAACCGGGATCGCAACTAATGCCGATACCGGCGCCACTTCGGGCAATGGCAATGTGACAATCAGTTTTGGGGCCACAGCCATCAGCTCTTTCACTTTCACTTACGGCAGCGGCAGCGGCACGGTCGCAAACCCCACCTATCAGCACATTGCGCTGGACGACATTTCCTTCACGCCGGTACCGGAGATTAATCCCGCCTGGAGCGCGCTCGGTTCCTGCCTTGTCGCGGCCGCTTTGATTCTTCGCCACAGTGGAAAATTCCGGAAGTAACGACTGTTTCGGAAACGTCCGGGCGTTGGAGCGCCGGGATTTTTACAAACGCTGGGCGCGCCGGTTGACGGTCTGCGGGCTCGCGGCAATTTTCGCGCTGGGAGGTTATCGTGGCTACAGCGTCTGGCGGAAGCATCATTTGTCGGCACAGGCACAGGATTTCTTCGCGCACAAGGATTACCAGAGCGCGGTGCTCGTCGCGCGGCACCTGTTGCAACTCGATCCACAGAACGTCGCCGCCTGCCGAATCATGGCGGAGACCGCGGAGCTGGCGGGAAAACGCGAGACGCTTTCCTGGCGCGAACAGATCGTCGCCCTCGAGCCCGGCGTTGCCGCGAATCAAATCGCGCTCGCCAGCGCGGCAATGTGTTTCGGCCAACTCGACCTTGCCCGGAAAACGCTCGACGCCGTCGACGCGACCCGCCGCGCGAACGTAAAATATCATCAACTCGCGGGCGCAGCGGCGATCGCGGAGAAAAAATCGGCCCTGGCCGAAAGCGAATTCGCCGCAGCCTTGCAACTCGAACCCGAGAATGCCCAGCTCGCCCTGAATCTTGCCACTGTCCGGCTGACCTCGACGGATTTACCGACGAGGGAAAAGGCCCGCACGGAGCTGGGACGGCTGTTCGCGCAGACCGCGTTACGCCTCGAGGCACTTCGCGCGCTCACCATGGACGCGCTGGCGAACAAGTCGTTAGGCGCCGCCGAAAAATGGGCGACGCAGTTACGGCTCGAGAAGGGCGCGACCTTTTCCGATCTGCTGCTCTACCTCGACGCGACCGAAAAAACGGAGGCGGCGGCGACCGCCTTGCGCGATGCCGAAGCGAACGCGACCCGGTCCCCGTCTATCGCCGCGGTCCTTATTACGTGGATGAATCGCCATGGCATGGCGACGGCCGCGCGCGAATGGGGCCTCACGTTGCCGAAAGAAATTCTGGACGCGCATCCGGTTCCGCTCGCCATCGCGGAAACCTGCAGTTTTCTTCAGGACTGGAGCGGATTGCACGCCTGGGTGAACGATAAGAATTGGGGCGAGGAAGAATTCCTCCGCCTGGCGGTGCTGAGCCACGCGCTCCATCATCTCACGCCCGGCGATCGCGCTTCGATGGAATCGCAGACGGCCTGGAATGCGGCGTTGAAGGCGACAAAAAATCGCCCCGAGCGGTTGGCCGCGATCGCCCAACTCGCGGAAGGCTGGAATTATTCCGAGGAAGCCGCGGACGCCTGGTGGCTGATCGCGAATGGAAATGAAAACGCGAAAGAGGCCCTGAGCGCGTTGCAGCGGCTCTATAAAGCGAAACAGAACAGCCACGGATTGCTGCGCGTGGCCAAGCGAGCCCTGGAATTGAACCCGGCCGATCTGGTGGCGGCGAACAATTGCGCCAGCCTCGGTTTGCTCTTGAATGGAGACAGCTCCGCGCGCCGGCTGGCGACGAAGTTGCACGCGGAAAACCCTGCGAATGCGGCTTTCAGTTCCACCTACGCGTTCGCGCTCTTTACCGAGGGCAAAACCAGTGAAGCGCTCAAGGAAATGGAAACGCTCAAGGAACCGCAGCTGCGCCATCCGTCGATCGCGGCCTATTACTTCGTGATGCTGGTCGAGAACGGGAAGATGGAACGGGCGCACTCATTCCTCTCCGCAGCGAACAAAGCCCAGCTTCTGCCGGAAGAACAACAGTTACTAACCGCCGCGACCCGCAAACTTCTGCAACACGATTCGCAGACCGTGATGAAAACCGCGGCCGCGGACAGTTAGCCGCCGGTCGCGAATCCCGGGTAAAGCGTCATCCCGCCATCGACGAAGAGCGTCGTGCCCGTCACGTAATCGGACGCATCGGAGGCGAGCCAGACTGCGGTGCGGGCAATGTCTTCCGGCAATCCGACGCGTCCTTCCGGGATCAGTTTCAACAATTCCGCTTCCGCCGCCGGCGTTTCCCACGCGGCCCGGTTGATCGCGGTCTTGATCGCGCCCGGCGCGATGCTGTTCACCCGGATTTTTTTCGGCGCGAGCTCCTGCGCCATGCTTTTCATCAAGAGCATCACGCCGCCTTTCGACGCGGCGTAATTCACGTGGCCGCCCCACGGAATCACCTCGTGGACGGAACTCATGCAAATGATCTTGCCGGCGGCCGACGAAGTTTTCGGCACCACGCCGCGCCGCAAGAACTCCCGCACAGCTTCGCGCGCGCAGAGGAACTGCCCCGTGAGATTCGTCGAGATCACGGTGTTCCATTGCTCGAGCGTCATGTCGGCAAAGGCCGCGTCGCGTTGCAGGCCGGCATTGTTCACCAGGATGTCGATCGTGCCGAATTCCTTGAGCATCCCGGCAAACATCTGTTGCACCTCTTCCTCGCGGCTGACATCGGCGCGAATCGCCATGGCCTCGCTTCCGCTTGCCTGAATGGAAGCGACCACGCGCTCGGCTTCCTCGGAATCGGAATAGTAATTGACTACCACGTCGGCGCCAGCCGCGCCCAGCGCGAGGGCGCAGGCTTCGCCGATGCCGGAGTTCGCGCCGGTCACCAGCGCCTTCTGGTTTTTCAGTGGTTTTAGTGGGTCTGGCGAGAGGCTCATGATCTGTAAAATGCGAGCGGCAAAGTCATTTTCCTGCGCAGCAAAGGCAAGCGCTTTGATAGTTGGTAACAGCTTCGCACAGAGGCATGGAATTAGCTTATTTCATCGTGGGTTCCAACACGACCTGAAGATGCGATTAGCGGCCGAAATTCAGGGAGACGAGGCATCCCAGCAAAACCATTACCGGGGAGCAATGGACGCTCCCCATCAATCTCATGAAACTCCTTCTGACTCTTCGAGCCGCCCGGATGAAATCTCGCAACATCTTGCGCGCGCTGCCCAGGCTACGAATGATGCTGTTCGGGTTTGGACTGTAGCCACCGGCGCGCTTTCCTGGCCTCAGGGCCTCGATTCCCTCCTCGGCTACACGCCCTCTCCTTCCACGGACGAGATCGGGTTCTGGCAAAAACAGCTTCATCCCCAGGACCGCGCCCGCGCCGCCGCCAGCATTCGCGATGCGCTCGCCGCTGACGGCAATCATTGGACCGGCGAATACCGCTTCCGGCACCTGGACGGGTCGTATCTCGATTTGCTCGAGCGTGCTTACATCGTTCGTGATCGCCTGGGCCGGCCAGTGCAATGGGTCGGCTCCCTCATGAACATCACGGCCCGGAAACAACTCCAGGATCAGCTTGTTCGTTCGCAAAAAATGGAAGCGTTCGGCCAGCTCGCCGGCGGGGTTGCGCACGACTTCAATAATTTCCTCACCACCATTCTCGGTTATAGCGATCTGCTTCTCGACGAGCTAGAAATGAACGGCGAGATCGCAGGTCACATTCGCGAAATCCGCGGCGCCGCGGGCCGGGCCTCGGCCCTGACTGGTCAGCTTCTTGCGTTCTCCCGCAAGCATCCGCTGGCCCCCGCCGTCGTGGACGTGAATTTACTCCTCACGAATCTCGAGCGTTCGCTCCTCCGGCTGCTCGGCGAAAACATTTCCGTTCAATGCGACTTCGAGCGCGGCAAAAACGGAATGCACACCAAAGTCGATCCAGGACAGTTGACCCAGATCATTCTCAATCTCGTGGTGAACGCCCGCGACGCGATGCCCGGTGGCGGATGTCTGGGGTTGGAAACGACCTCCATCACCATCGAACCGACGCAAGATCACGAAGGCGCCGCGGAAGAACTTCCGGCCGGCGATTACGTTCGCATCTGCGTGACGGATAACGGCAGCGGCATGACCGACGAAGTGAAGCAGCATTTGTTCGAGCCGTTTTTCACGACGAAAAGCGAAGAAGGCCACGGCAGCGGCCTTGGTCTCGCGACCAGTTACGGGATTGTGCGACAAAGCGGCGGTCATATTTGTGTCGAGAGCGAGCTGGGCCACGGCACGACTGTGAAAATCTTTTTGCCCAGGGTTCCAGCCCCGGCGCCGCCTTCTTACAAGAAGCCCGGCGCGAACAAACTTCCCACCGGCACCGAGACAATTCTCGTCCTCGAGGACGACATCAGTGTGCGGCATCTTTCCGTGCGCGTCCTGCGCAGCCTTGGTTACGACGTGCTGGAAGCGGCCAACGGCGACGACGCCCAGCAATTGATCGGCCGCCGCGCCGGAAAGAAGATCGATCTATTGCTCACCGACATGGTGATGCCGCAGATGAGCGGACGCTGTTTTGCCGATTGGATGAACAAGACGAGCCCGGGGACGAAAGTGATTTTCATTTCCGGTTACCTGCAGGAGTCGCTCCATCCCGGCGATCGCCGCGACCAGGAAATGTTTTTCCTCCCGAAGCCGTTCGATCCCGAGCAGCTCGCCGCAAAGATCCGCGAAGCACTCGACCTATAGGTCACATAGGTCTTAAATGACCTATTATGCCTCGCGTGATCACGTTGAAGGACATCGAAGCGGCGCGGAAACGGATCGAGGGCGCCGTTTATTACTCGCCCTGCCCCGAATCGATTCCGCTCAGCGAAGTCACCGGGATGAAGATCTTCTCGAAGCTCGATTACCTCCAGCGCACCGGCAGCTTTAAGGAACGCGGCGCGCGCAACGCCCTCGCACAATTGCCGCCGGAACAACAGAAACGCGGCGTGATCGCAGCCTCCGCCGGGAACCACGCCCAGGCCCTCGCTTACCAGGGAAAATTGCTCGGCATTCCGGCCACCGTCGTCATGCCGAAGTACGCGCCGCTCATCAAAATCGGCAACTGCCAGAAGCTCGGCGCGAACGTGGTGTTGCACGGAAAAGATTTCACGGAAGCGAAAGAACACGCGCACGAGATCGCGACAGAACGCGGGCTCGCCTACATCGATGGTTTCGACGATCCCGCGATCATCGCCGGCCAGGGAACGATGGGCCTGGAGATCGTCGAGCAAGTGCCGGATCTGGACGCGGTCGTTATTCCGGTCGGCGGCGGCGGCTTGCTCGCCGGCGTGGCGCTCGCCGTGAAAAGTCTGCGGCCGCAGGTGAAGATTATCGCGGTCGAAGCGAATCACGTCGCGAGCTTTTCCGCGGCCATTCAGGCTGGAAAACCGGTGCGCATCGCCATGCAACCAACGCTCGCGGACGGCCTCGCCATCGCCCAGGTCGGGCAGAATGCTTTCGCGACCGCCGCGCCGCTCATCGATCGGATCGTCGTTGTTACGGAAGAACAAATCGCTGTTTCGATTCTCCGCGTGGTCGAGCTCGAGAAAGGCGTTGTCGAAGGCGCCGCCGCCACAGCACTCGCAGCCTGCCTCTCCGGCCAGCTCCCGGAACTCGCCGGCAAACGCGTCGTGCTTCTTCTTTGCGGAGGCAACATCGATCCCAACGTGCTCAGCCGCGTCGTGGAACGCGGCCTCGTCGCTGACGGACGGCTCTGCCGTTTCACCGCCATGATCAGCGATCGTCCCGGCGGCCTGGCTGATCTCGCCTCCCAAATCGCGTCCAGTGGCGCGAGCATCAAGGAAGTCGTGCACGATCGTGCTTTCGCCAGCTCGGATGTTTCCGCAGTCCATGTCCTCTGCACCGTCGAGACGCGGAACCATCAGCATCTCGCCGAACTCCGCGCCCGGCTGAAGGAACACGGCGTCGAAACCTTCGATTCGAAGTAACCGGCCAATGCGCTTTCTCACTCGGCTCAAACGCTCGCTCCGAAAGCGATCGTTGGCGCGAAAGTTTGGCGAAGCCTGGCACGAGGAAAGCGATGCATTTCGAAAACGCAGCTACGCGTCCTACGACGATTACCTCGCCCACCAGGCGGCGAAACTCGAAACCCACGAATTTGGCGAATACGACACGGAATTTCGGAACGCGCTCCGCGAACGGTTGGCTGCGCTCGATATCGATTGGCGCGATCGCCGCGTCCTGTGCCTCGGGGCGCGCATCGGCACGGAGGTGAAAGCGTTTCTCGAACTCGGCGCCGTCGCCATCGGGATCGATCTCAACCCGGGAGAGAATAATCCGTATGTCGTCCAGGGCGATTTCCACGATCTGCAATTTGCCCCGGAATCGATGGACGTCGTCTACACGAATTCGCTCGACCACGCCTTCGACATCGATCGGATCGCCAGAGAAGTGCGGAAGGTCCTGACGCCCGGTGGGCTTTTTGTGCTCGAAGCGGTCCATGGCCGCGATCAAGGAATCAATCCGGGATTCTTCGAAAGCTTTTTCTGGAAAAATATCGATGAGCTCGTCCGCGTTTTCGAGAACGCTGGATTCACCGTCGGGAATCGGAAACCGATCACTCGTCCCTGGCCCGGCGAACAGATTTGCCTTTCAAGGAACGGCGATTTGCAACCGCCGAGCCAACAAAAACGGCGGATTCAAACCGCCGCTTCTTAATGCCCAAGCCGTTTTCCATGCTGGGGCTTGAATGCCCAAATCGACTCCGTAGTTTGGCGGATGCCCAGCGCTGAAACGGAATCGCCGGCCAAATCCACGTCCGCCTCGCGCCCGCCGCGCGAGAAAGATCGGGTCGATTCTTTCGCGCACCGCCATATCGGCCCGAACAACCAGGCCCGCGCTGAGATGCTCACCGAGCTCGGTTTCGAAAACCTCGATGCACTGATCGACGCGACCGTTCCGCAAAACATCCGACTCGATCGGCCGCTTAATTTGTCCGAAGGCAAGTCGGAAGCGGAAGCGCTCGCGGAATTGCACGGGCTCGCCCGGAAAAACACCGTCGCGCGTTCCTTCATCGGCGCCGGCTATCACGACACGATCACACCGCCGGTCATCCAGCGAAACATTCTCGAGAACCCGGGCTGGTATACCGCCTACACCCCTTATCAGGCCGAGATCGCGCAGGGCCGTCTGGAAGCGCTCCTCAATTTCCAGACGATGATCACCGACCTCACGGCGCTCGACATTGCCAACGCATCGCTCCTCGACGAAGGCACCGCCGCCGCCGAAGCGATGGCGCTCTGCCGGGCCGCCGTCGGCGTCAATCGGACGAAGTTTTTTCTCGCCGATAACTGTCACCCGCAGACGATCGAAATCGTCCAAACCCGCGCGAAGCCGCTCGGCATCAAGATCGTCGTCGGAGATTTTTCGCGCTTCAAATTCGACGAGATGGTTTTTGGCGCGCTCGTCCAATACCCCGCGACTGATGGCGCGATCTACGACTATGAATCGTTCGCCAAAACGGCGCACGAGGCCGGCGCATTGCTGGTGGTTGCGGCGGATATTCTCGCGTTAACTTTACTGAAACCGCCGCGCGAATTCGGCGCCGATGTCGCCGTCGGCAGCACCCAGCGTTTCGGCGTTCCGCTCGGATTTGGCGGCCCGCACGCCGCCTACTTCGCCACCCGCGACGCCTACAAACGCCACATGGCCGGTCGTCTCGTCGGCGTTTCCCACGATGCCACGGGGCGTCCCGGTTACCGGCTCGCGATGCAAACCCGCGAACAACATATCCGCCGCGACAAGGCGACGAGTAACATTTGCACCGCCCAGGTCCTCCTCGCCGTGATTGCATCGATGTATGCTGTCTATCACGGCCCGCGCGGCCTGCGCGCGATCGCGCAAGGCGTGCACGGCCTAACGAGTCAGCTCGCGGACTCTCTGCGGACCGCCGGCATCAAGATCGTGCATGACGATTTCTTCGACACCCTGCGGGTCGAATCCGCCGATCGTGACCCTATCGTGACGCGCGCTGCTAAAGCCGGGATCAATCTGCGGCGGCTCGACGAACATAGCGTCGGAATATCTCTTGATGAGACAACGACCGAGAAGGATCTAACGGCCATCTGCGAAATCTTCGGCGCCGAAATCGAAGCGAAATCGACCGAAGAGACATTCCGCATTCCGCAATCCGCAATCCGCAATTCCCCCTTCCTCACCCATCCCGTTTTCAACACCCACCACACCGAGACCGAGATGTTGCGTTATTTGCGCAAGCTCGAGTCGCGCGATCTCTCGCTCACGACGTCGATGATTCCGCTCGGCTCATGCACGATGAAACTGAATGCCACGGCGGAGATGTTCCCGATCTCGTGGCCCGAGTTCGCGAAGCTGCATCCGTTTGCGCCGGACGAGCAAACGGCCGGTTATCGTGAGATGTGCGATCAACTCGCGGGTTGGCTCGCTGAGCTTACCGGCTTCGCCGCGGTCGCGCTCCAACCGAATGCCGGTTCACAGGGTGAGTATGCCGGGTTGCTCGCCATTCGTGAATATCACGCCTCCCGCGGCCAGGCGGGTCGTAACATTTGTCTCATTCCTACCTCGGCCCACGGGACCAATCCGGCCAGCGCCGTCATGGCCGGATTCAAAGTCGTTGCCGTCGCCTGTCTGAAAGATGGCGACATCGATCTCGCCGATCTCCGCGCGAAAGCCGACGCCCACGAGGACGATCTCGCCGCACTCATGGTCACCTATCCGTCCACTCACGGCGTGTTCGAAACCACCATCCGCGAGATTTGCGAGATCGTTCACTCACACGGCGGCCAGGTCTACATGGATGGCGCGAACATGAACGCCCAGGTCGGCCTCTGCCGCCCCGGCGACATCGGCGCCGATGTTTGCCATCTCAATCTCCACAAGACCTTTTGCATTCCGCACGGCGGCGGCGGCCCCGGCGTTGGTCCGATCGGCGTCGCCAAACATCTCGTCCCCTTTCTTCCCGCTCTTGCCCAAATCCGAAATCCGAAATCCGAAATCCGAAATGGAGTCGGCCCCATCACTTCCGCGCCGATGGGCAGCGCCAGCATTCTCACGATCTCCTGGATGTACATCCGGATGATGGGCGGCGAAGGGCTCACGGAAGCAACGAAGATCGCGATCCTGAACGCGAACTACATCGCGAAACGGCTCGACGGTTATTTTCCCGTGCTCTTCAAAGGCAAACGCGGCCTCGTCGCGCACGAGTGCATCGTCGATCTGCGCCAATGGAAAAGTGGCGGCGTGGAAGTGGAAGACGTGGCGAAGCGCCTGATGGATTACGGCTTTCACGCGCCGACGGTTTCATTCCCGGTGGCTGGTACTCTGATGATCGAGCCGACGGAGAGCGAAGCGAAATCCGAGCTGGATCGCTTTTGCGACGCGATGATTTCAATTCACGCCGAGATCCAGGCCGTCGTTTCCGCAAAGGCCGACAAGCAGAACAACGTCTTGAAAAATGCGCCGCACACGGCGCAGCAAGTTATCGCCGACAAATGGGACCGGCCCTATTCCCGCGAGCAGGCCGCCTATCCCGCGCCGTGGACGCGCGAGCATAAGTTCTGGCCGGCGGTCGCGCGGATCGACAGCGTCTACGGCGACCGGAATTTGTTTTGTACCTGCCCGCCGATGGAAGAATTTGGCGCCGGAACATAGGCTTGCAGCCTGTGCGCCCAGCAGACTTGTAGTCTGCTGACAATCGAGAAGCAGCGGGATGCAATCCCGCTGGGCGCACAGGCTGCAAGCCTATGTTCCGCCGTGACGCGCTACGTCTGCTCGGATGCGAGCTCCGGCGTGGCCGGCACGCGCGTCGGCACATTGCGCAAAGCAGTGCCGTTCGTTTCTTCCGCCGCGGCAGCGCCGGCTTCGTGATATTCGGCGTCGCTGTTCACGTCCCAGAGATCGTAAAGCTTCGTGTCGGCCAGGATGTTTTCCACGCACAACATTGCGGTCATCATGGCGTGGTCCTGGTTGTTATACTTGTGCATGCCGTTGCGGCCGACGAGATGCAGGTTTGGATAACATGCGTCGAGTTCCTGGCGAACCGTATCGACGTGCTTGGCGTAGTCGTCGTCGTAAACCGGATAAGCTTTTTTCTGCCGAACCACCGTGCCGTCGAGCACGTCCCCCGCTTTGGCCAGGCCTATCTGAAGCAGCTCGCTCTCGGCTAGCTTGATCAGGTCTTCGTCCTTCGAATCCCAGACGCCGTCGTGTTCGAAGCAGAAATACTCCAGGCCGTAACAGGCCTTGTCCGCGTCCGGCACCATCTCGGGCGACCAGGATCGGAAGTTTTGGATGCGGCCGACTTTGACGTTCGGATCGTGGATGTAAATCCAGTTGTCGTGAAAGGCATCGCGGTTCTTCACAATCAACATCACGGTGAGAAAGTCGCGGTACTTAAGGGAATCGGCGGCGGTCCTGGCCGCTTCGGAAACAGCCGGGCGAATTCCGCGCACGAGCTCGCGCATCGGCGCCGAGGAAATGACATGGTCCGCTTCGAACTTCTGCGTTTCCCCTTGTGGATCCTTAAACGAAACGCTCCATGTTTCGCCGGCGGCGTCATAATCGAGGCCGACGACTTTGCAGCCCATCTCCACCTTGCCGCCCATGGCCCTGGTTTTTTCCGCGCACGCTTCCCACATCATGCCGGGGCCTTTACGCGGGTAGCGGAAGGAATTGATCAAGGTTTTGATGACGTGGCTCCGATCGCCGTTGTAACGCTGCGGGAAAAGCGCGTTCTTGATCGCGCTGCCTAACGACAGGCCTTTGATGCGCTGCGCCGCCCAGTCCGCCGAGATGTCCTTGCAGCTCATCCCCCAGACCTTCTCCGTGTAGCTTTTGAAGAAGGTGTTGAAGAGCCGTTTGCCGAACTGGTTGCTGACCCAATCCTCGAAATTGTCCGGTTTACGAACGGGAAACAGTTTTGCCTTCAGATACGAGAGCAGGCACAAGGCCGATCGGACGACGCCGAGTTTGATGAGCGCCTCGAACGCGCGCAGCGGGTAGGCGAAAAATTTGCCGTTGTAATAAATGCGCGAGGAACGCGGGCGCACCAGCATGTCGTTAGGCAAAATCTCAGTCCAGAAATCTTCGACCGCCTTCGACTTCGAGAAGAACCGGTGCCCGCCGATGTCGAAATGAAAACCCTTGTAGGTGGCGGTCTTCGAAATGCCGCCGACATAGACCGGGTCGGCCTCGAGCACCGTGACGGGCACGTTGTTCTTGGAAAGAAGATACGCCGCCGTCAATCCGGCCGGTCCCGCACCTATGATCGCTACCTTGGTTTTCATTCGTCCTTAAGCTACCCAGTTGCCCCTCGTAAAATTCCACACGTACCACCCCTGCACGCTGAGCCCAGCCGCACTGAGCAACGCGATGGCCGCCATGCCGCTCGCGCGCACCCACAGTCGCGGGGCCGGTAATTGATGCAAAAAATGGAGAATTGCCAGCACGATTAACGCGTGGACGCAAAATTCGTAGCGCAGCATGCTCTCCATCTCCACCGAGGCCACCCCGCTCACCGAAATGTAGTAAATGACCGCGGCGCAAAAATAGAAGCCGACCCGGGTGGTCCCGGGGAACCGGCGGCGGACAACGGGCAGCAGTTCGCAAAGAATCACCGCGAGCAGCAGAATGCCGCCCAGTGTCATCGTCATCTGGCTGGCTTCGGTCGGATTGTTGAGCGCTGGGACAAGCCAGTGGTAGCTCGAAGGCTTAAACACTGCCAGATAATCGGGGATGATCGCCCAGCCGGATTGCTGCGTGAGCATGTACATATCCCAGCGTCCCCAGCGCAGGAGGCAATAAAAAAAGAACAGGCCAGCCCCTAGCGTGGCTCCCACCATCAACCCTGCGGGCGTGGCATACCGCCTCCACCAGCAACGGACTTCCACCAAGCCGCGCCAGCCGTCTCGAAAAACCGTCTGGACGACCGGATAAGCCGCGCACGGAATTCCTACGATCCGCGTCGCCGACATGAGAGAGCCGTGAAGCACGGCCAGGGCCTTCGCTCCCTTTCCCTCAGCCGTGCTCCAGAACATGAACCCGAACAGCCCCATCATGAAAAGCGACTCGGAATATCCGGCCACGAGAAAGAACGCCGTCGGATGCGCGAGGATCGAAAGGGCGCCGAAAAATTGGAGGAGCGGCGAGATGTTCCAGCGTTCGCAGAAGAGAAAGAAATAACTCCAAAACCCCCACGCCGCCGCCTGGGCCGTGACGAGGAGCGCGTCATAAATACTCAGGCGCAATCCGTAGTGGAGGACCGCCGCGATCGCCGGATAAGCTGGGAAAAACGCCACGTTCGAGACTTCCATCATTTTATGGCTGATGGGCGGCACGGTCGTCTCGTAACCGCGATCGACAATGTTCGCGAACCAATAGCTGTCATGCTGGATCAGCGTGTCGTAACGATACGAAAGCGGCCCTTCCGGCGCGATCAGGCCCACCGCGACGATGATCTGCAGCAGCGTCATCATCAATCCGAGCGCCCACGGTCTGAACAGAATCGGCTTGGAATTCATCGGGCCCGCTTTCGGAAGGGCCGAGGAGACACGAAAGCTCTCGCCAATACAAGGCTCTGTCCGCGGTTCCACCAGCACGGGCTGGAATCGCGGAGGCTCGAGAAGCTGGGTGTCGTTTGCCGTTTTCAGAGCAATCTTGGACGGGAGGGTAGTCCATTTATTCGTCGGTCCGTTTTGGCTCGGTCGCATCCAGTCCGCCCGGCGCGGTTCAGCTTCCTGAAGCACCAAATTCCAAGCTCCAAGCACCAGAGAAATACCAAACACCAAACATCAAATGCCGGCTGACGCGCTGTTTGGAGCTTCGGATTTGGAGCTTCTCTGGAGCTTGGAGCTTGGAATTTGGAGCTTTTGAGGCGCCTTCTGCGCATCAATGCCCGCCCGTCACCGTATACCCTTCGTTCCGCAGATCGTCCGCCAGCTCCAGCTCCATCTGGAGCGCGGCTTCGTACGGCATTGGGTTCAGATGCTCATAAAGTTCCGGCAGCAACCGCACCCCGTACTTTTCCACCACCCACGCCGCCTTGTAACCATGCTTGTGATTCTCGAACCGATGCTCCGGTGGCAGCCCGCTCATTCCGACATACACACACGGCTTCTTCGGATCCCGCTTCGGATTCATCCGCAAAATCGTCGGATGCCGCGCCACCTTCGGATCGAGGAGGATCACATAGACATTGTGATGAAATTTCACCGCCGTTTCTTCCTTCAGCTCCTCGTCCGTCCGGTATTTCAGCCGCGCCATTAGGGTTCATGATAGCGCAGCGTCGCGTGTATCAGTTGAAATTTGATTTGACGTTCTTTTCAAACTTTGAAAAGCACGGGAATAGATGTCCCCTCAGTTCGAAGTCACGATCGGCGAAGTTGCCGCTAAAGATTTGGCAGAATTGCCGACAAATCTCTTCGATACGATCACCCGTCGGATTGACGCACTGAAGAACGGTCTTCCGGGCTCGGTCAGGCGGCTGTCGAACTTTGGCTACGACTGCCGGTTGCGGATCGGCGATTACCGGATTTTATTTGACCTGCGGGGCGCTCAAATTACGATTCGGCGCGTCCTGCACCGCCGCCATGCCTACGCTTCATCACCGGGCCAGAAAAAACGAAAGGGCGAGCACTAAGGCAGCCGCCATCAAGAAGGCTCGTCCGTCGACGATTCGAAAATCGCCCGCGAAGAAGAAAGCGAGCCGATACGTCAGAGCGAGCGTTTCGACCGACCTAAGCCGCGTTCGTGAAGACGCTCTGGACCTTCGTATGATTCGCGAGGCTCGCGACGCCGACAAAGGCAAGATGCGCTACAGCGTGAACGAATTGCGGGCACAACGCGGTTTGGTAGCGATCTGAGTCTCGAAGTTCAGGCTCCCTGTCGTTTTTTCATACCAGCCAATTCGGGAAATCGCCGAAAACGCGGCAAAAAATCTTTCCGCCTTACATGAAACTCGCGCCGTCTTGTATAAGGCGCCGTCCGCTTCACCCTCATCGCCACCGGCCATGGCCAAACCATTTCGCAATGCACTCGAACCGTTCAGCGGTTCATGCGATTCGTTCAACGTCACGGCCAAATCCCGCCACGATTCATCTGTGCCCGCCGTGACACAGCCAAATCGTTCGGCGATTCATGCCAATCGCTCGACGATTCACCTAAATCGCCGACTGATCCATGTGCATTCTCCCACGTTTCATGCCCGTCGCCGCGCGCCTCATATAAGACGTTTCGCGCTTTATTATAAGGAAAACGCCTTCTTGCATCGGCTCAGGAGTCATCCGTGCCCGCTAAACCGCTGCGCAGCGGTCTGATGTATCATTTGCCGTGAAAATCCCGTTTCCCGCGTTCCCGACACACACGCACGGCTTCGCCGGATCCCGCTTCGGATTGATCCGAAAAATCGTCGGATACCGCGCCACCTTCGGATCGAGCAGGATCACACAAACGTTATGGTGAAATCCAAGGCCGGCTCCCTCGGGTTCGGTATGCGTTTATAGCGGAGGCGCGCGCATCGGCAGGATATAGGCCAGCGCCGTCACAATGGCGAGAATCGCATTGCCTTCGAATGTGCGCCCTCATTGACGCGGCCCCCACGGAGTCGGATAACTTCCGTTGTGCCAGCCAAATCTTCGGCGCCCATCGGTCCGCTCGCGATTTACTATAATTGGCTTTCGGCCTCCCCCGAATCGCAATGGATCTGAATGACACGTTGAAGCAGTTCGAGGCGGTTGAAGCAAATCTTTCAAAGCTTGAACGGCTGTGGACGCAAATTAAACCACTGCTTCCGGCCTCCGAACGCGAGGCATCGGTCACAGATGAAGGTAAGTACATCGAGCTTCAGAGGTCGTTCAATCACATCGCAAGAGGAATGCCGAGAGTCGACGGTTTCGGTCTTGATTGTTGCCTTCTTGATCCTGACGAAATTCTGAAAAATAGCATTGATTGCTTGGAGCTCGGTGAGATCAGCGTTTCGGTCACTTTCACGCGGGAGGTTTTCAGACAAGGTGAGGTGCTGGCGGAATACCGCTTCCGCGTAGAATCAAAGCGACGAGAGCTTGCGCGGCAATCCGTCGAGTCACTGTCCGCAAAAATCGAGCAGTTGCTTCAAGGGTTGCGATTTACCGCCGCAGAGTTGGAAGACAACAAAAAAATGCCGAGTGAAGAGTGGGATGAACTTAAGAACAGTTTTAAGAGCATCGACGCATTACTTGGTAGCAGCACGGGCCGGGCACCGCGCTGGGGCATGATGTTGAGACACATCAGCTTCGGGGTCCGGCAAGACTATGACGATATTGTAAAACACGATTGGCCTGACGTTCGTCGCTGGCTTGACCGAGCATTATACAGTGAGGCCGATCCGCTGCCCGTGACCGCAACGGACTTGGGAGATTTGGTTAGGGCAGAACCGCAAGGGCCGGTTTCGACGGAGTTAAATTGGGCTGTCCTTTCGCCCACAGAATTCGAACGCCTGATATTTAATCTCATCGATCGAACTCCCGGGTACATCAATCCGAAATGGCTCACCCATACTAACGCGCCTGATCGCGGTCGGGATCTTTCGGTGGAGCGAACGATCGAAGATCGTCTCGCGGGAACGAGAACCCTCCGGATTATTTTAGCCTGCAAACGTGTCGACAGCGTCAATTTACCAATGGTTACGGAACTTAAAGAACAGATGAAGCTGTGGGAACCGCCAAGGATTGATGAATTGATAATCGTTTCTTCAGGCCGATTTACGACAGACGCCATAGATTATGTCGAAAGAAGTAACCGAGGAACCGAAGCTATGCGGATTGAGATGTGGCCGAGCAGCCATCTGGAACGGCTCCTTGCTACACGGCCGGAACTTATCGGCGACTTTCACCTTCGATCTTGATCTCGGCACCTCTCTGACAAACTAACGGCGTCCGCAGCAGCGGCGCGCCCATCGGCGACTGAGTCGGACGGCGATCCGGCGCCAAGGCGGACACTCTCCCGTCCGGGCGACCGTAGCCAGCGCGAGACATTTCAATGCGTCAGTCCCCGGAATGGGCGAGAAAATGTTCGCCTTTGCTTGCGAATATCCGTCTAGTTCTCGTTAGGCGATTCTGCAGCTTTCCATCATGACCAAACACCCTCCGGAAGGACTCTCCCACGCGGCTTATGCCTCCCGCATCGCAGCGTTGAGCACGCATTTGGATGGCGTCCTTTCCGCGTCTCCGATCGCGTTCGCCACGATGAAGCCCTCTCAACTCCCAGAGTTGGCCGGCGTCTATATCATCTACACAACGGCGTTAGGTCCTACCGCTCCTTACTACATTGGCCGCACAAAGAATCTGAGGCAGCGCCTCTACAACAACCATTTAATGGGACCACTCAACAACGCGCGCCTGAAGAAATATCTAATTGAAGCGCAAGAGTGCCTCGACCTGCCCACCTCAAAGACATTCATTCGCGCGAACTGTCATGCGCGCTGGATTGCTATTTCCGATATGCGGGAGCGATTCCTGGCAGAGTGCTTTCTGGCCGCCGTGCTACAACCGAAATACGGACTTTATGAGGAACACTAACTCCAGAGCGCCCTACCACGCGCTGACCTTACTCTCATTATGCCCAGTACTATGACACCCGATGAGAGAGAGAAGTACGTCCGTTGGCAGGATTACCGCATCACGCAGTTCTCGTTTGCCATCAATTTGTTTCTCACGTTCGCTGTCGCAGCGCTCGGCTTTTCGTTCGCCCTGATTAAGGAAGCGGCATTCATACCACCACCGGGCAGCGGATGGTTACTTCGCCACGCGATATACGGCTTGGCGGCTTCGATAGTATTCGGGACGCTAACCACGCTTTCTCGACTGCTCGATTTCCGGTGCACGACCATCAAAATCAAAAAGAAATATTCGGACTGGCGCCAGAGCGCTGCAGAATTTCTTGCCAAATGGCTAGGGCCAATTTCGTGGAGTTTATTTTATGTTCAGCTGGCAGCGCTGGCGTATGGAGCCTGTCGTTTGGCGTGTGCGATCCTCATGACATACGGGGCTAAGCTCGCACGATGAAAGTGGGTCGTTCGCAGCGAGCGCTGAGCCCACTGAACTTTAACTCGTTACGCAGCGACGCTTCTCGCGTCGGCTAATTCTTCATAAAGCGTTTCGTAGCGAACCGCGGCTTCGCTCCAGGAAAAATCGCGGGACATGGCGCGTTCCATCAGCGTCGTCCACGTCGGTTTGTCGTGGAAAACTTCGCGGGCGCGCTTGATGGAATCCCAGAAGGCGTCGGGAGTTTTTTCGTAGCAGAGAAAACCGAAGCCGGAGTCGATCGACGGATCGTAGTCTTCGATGATTTCCTGGATGCCGCCGGTCGCGCGCGCGATGGGCAGCGCGCCATACTTCAAGCTATACATCGCGCTCAGTCCACTCGGCTCGATCTGGGACGGGATCAGCGATATATCCATGCCGGCTTCGATGAGGTGGGCGAGGGCTTCGTCGTAGGTCCGGCGATAGGCGAATTTCGTGGGATATTTCCGGGCGGCGATGGCGAGCGCGGTTTCGTAGCCGGCATCGCCTTCGCCGAGGATGATCAGACGGACGTCGTCGGAAAGGAGGCGATCGAGCAACGGCATCAGCAGATCGAATCCTTTTTCCGGCACGAGGCGCGTGACCATTCCGAAGACCGGGCCTGAGGGTCCGGGCGCGAGCTGGACCGCATCGAGCAGCAACGCGCGACAGATCACTTTGCCTTCGAGATTTCCGGGACTGAACGCGTGCGGCAGGAGTTGATCGGTTTCGGGATTCCAGCGTTGGTAATCCGCGCCGTTCAAGATGCCGACGAGCCGATGCGCGTGCTCGCGCAGCACGATGTCGAGCTCGCAACCGCCTTCGGGCGTCAGCATCTCGCGCCGGTAACGTTCGCTGACGGTCGTGACTTTGTCAGCGAAAACGATTCCCCCCTTGAGGAGGTTGAGGCGTCCGAAATACTCGACGCCGGCCGGTTTGAAATAGCGCTCGGGCAAATTCGTCAGATCGAAATCGAGGCCCCAGAAACTTCCCTGCTCCGCCAGATGATGAATCGTGAGCACGGTGGCGAAGGGAAGCTTTTGATCGGCCACCAGCACTGGGACGAGCGCGGCCGCCCAATCGTGGACATGCAGGATCTGCGGCGTGGGCGTCATTCGCCGGGCCAATTCGAGCGCGGCTTTGGAAAAGAAGATGAAGCGCGCGGCGTTATCTTCGTAGGCGATGCCGTGTTCGCCGTAGATGCTGGCGCGGCCGAAGAACTCATCGCAACGAATGAAGAACGTTTGCACCCCGCCGGCCGTGCGGCCTTCGATGAATTCCGCCACATGATTCTTCGCGCCGAGGCGGATATCCACCGTGATCCCGGTATCGCGCAGGTCGAACGCCATGTTCTCGCTGATCTCGCGATAGAACGGCATCACGATCCCGACCTCGTGTTTGCGCGCGCGGAGTTCGCGCGGGAGCGCCTCGAGCACGTCCACGAGCGCCGTCGCTCGCGCGAGCGGCGGCCCTTCCGCGCTGATCATGAGGATACGCATTGGGTTGAGTGGTTGATAGGTTGAGAGGTTGAGAAGATCAAGACGTAGCCAACAAAAACCTCTCAACCACTCAACCGCTCAACCCCTCAACTTCTTTTCGCACCCACGCCAGCGCTTCCTCCCGATCTTTCAGCGCTCCCTCCAGTTGCCGCGTTTCCACCGCCTCCAAAATCTCGCCGAACTTCGGTCCGGGCTTCAATCCCATCGCGATCAGGTCGTCTCCAGTCACGAGCGGCGGCGGGATGATCGGCTCGTTCGCGAACTCTTCCTTCTTCTGCAGGAGGAATTCGTAGTTATCCAGCATCGCGTGGCTGCTCGCGCAATCGACCCGATGCAGCTCGAGCTCGTCGGTGAAAGTCGGACGCGCCATGAACCGTTTCAGTTTCGCCACCCGCATGTTGGGCACGTCCTTGAAGACCATGTGCTGCCGCACCGCCTCGACGGTCGCGTCAATTTCTGCCCGGGAAAATCGGAGCCGCTCCATGATCGCCGCCGTCATTTCGGCGCCGATCCGGTCGTGGCCGTTGAATCGGATGCGTCCTTCTTCATCCACGATGGAAGTCGGCGGCTTGCCGATATCGTGAAACAAAACGCTGAAGACCAGCGGCAGCGACGCTTCCGCCGGCAGCATCTCGAGCATGATCCGGGTGTGCTTGAAGACATCGCCTTCAGGGTGGAACTGCGGCGGCTGTTCGCAGCCTTTCATCGCCTCGAGTTCCGGCAAAATGATTTTCATCAGTCCGCTCGCGTCGAGCAAATCCCAGCCGCGGGCACGATTTGTCGAAAGGAAAATCCGCACCAGCTCCTCCCGGATTCTTTCGGCGCTGATTTCCGTGATCGACGCCGCGCTCGCCCGGACGGCGCCCCAGGTCACCGGATCGATCTCAAAACCAAGAACCGTCGCAAACCGGACTGCGCGCAACATCCGCAACCGATCTTCGGCGAAGCGCTGGGCCGGATCGCCGATCGCGCGAATCAATTTGCTTTCGAGATCGGCCCGGCCACCGACAAAATCGATGACCTCGTCTTTTTCCGGATCGAAGAACATCCCGTTGATGGTGAAGTCGCGTCGGGCCGCGTCTTCCTCCGCCGTCGCGAAATGGACTTCCACCGGGCGCCGGCCATCGAGGTAGACGCCATCCGACCGAAAGGTCGCGACCTCGAACTGGAAATCGTTTTCGAGTACCACGATCACGCCGAAATGCGCGCCCACTGCATAGGTGCGCGGAAATAATTTTTGCACGACCTCAGGCCGCGCGTCGGTGGCGATGTCGAAATCCTTAGGAACCTGGCTGCGTAACAAATCGCGCACGCAACCGCCGGCATAGTAGGCGACGTGGCCGGCCGCGCGCAGCTTGCGCGCAATGGAATGCGCCGTCTGCTCCATGATCGTGGCAGTTTTCATGACCCGTTTACTTTGGCGAAATTGTAGAGGCGCTTGGGCCCAGCGCCTAAACCAAAATAACACGGCCCGCCGCGGCGAGCGCCGTCTCAGATTGGAGCGACGCGCTTCTACGGCCCGCCGCCGCGATCGTAAACTTCCACCAGGCCGTTGCCGGTGCTGTTGTTCAACCCGGCCAGGATCGCGGTGTAGAGTCCCGGCGGAAGCGTCGCGGCAATGGCGGACTCCTTCATGTTCGAAGGCGCCAGCCCAGCAGCGGTAATCTCGGCGGCTTGCGCAGCATCGTCCGTCCAGTCGTTGTTCGCCCGGATGAGAGCACCATTGGGATCGCGAAGCTCCAGGGTTGGATCCTGGAGCGGGTTAGGAACACCATATGCACTGAGGCTTGGACCGAGGCCGCGGACAACGATGCGGTCGTTGCCTTGATTGTTACCCAGAATAAAGCCGGCAATCACGACGTTGCTACCGGTGCCAACGAAGGCCCGGGTGCTGAGATTACCGAGCTTCGAAGCGGCCGCAGTATTGAGGTCGTAGACTTCGACCAGCGCGATCCCGGCCTGGGCTGTACCGGTATTCGCTTTCACGATGGCCGTGTAATTGCCCGGAGGTAATGTCGCGTCGATAGCTGACTCCAGATCGTTTGTGGGCGCTAAGCCGTCGGCTTGGATCTGAGCTTGCTGCGTATCTTTCCAGTTATTATTCGTAATGGTCCCGAAGCCTCCGGGGCCATGGATCTCCAGGAACGGATCGGCCAGCAGTTGAGCAGACGGGAAACCGAATTTGGTTAATGAGGGTCCTATAGCTCGAACGACCACATGCTTGGGAGCGTTTCCGGTGATGATGAAGCCGCCGATTCCAACATTATCGCCCGTATCCACTCGCATGCGGGTCGATAGGTTAACGGCCTGAGTGGGAGTCGCTGTAGGTGTGGCCGTAGCAGTAGCAGTCGGCGTTGCAGTAGCTGTAGCCGCAGGTGTGGCCGTAGCAGTTGCTGTAGCTGTAGCCGTAGCAGTAGCAGTTGGCGCAACGGTCGCGGTAGCTGTCGCGGTCGCAGTCGCAGTCGGCGTAGCCGTAGCTGTAGCTGTCGCCGTAGCAGTGGCAGTTGGTGAAGCGGTTGCGGTCGCTGTAGCGGTAGCTGTCGCAGTGGGTGTGGCCGTAGCAGTAGCCGTGGGTGTCGGGGTGGCCGTAGCTGTGGCAGTAGCTGTTGGGGTCGGAGACGGCACCCCATTGGGCGCGCAAGTATTAGGCAAATTAATATTCGTTACCGCGACGTCATCGAGATAGAAGCCCGCGAATTGCGCGCCCGGGTCGGAGGTGAACCGCCAACGGAACTGGATGGTATCGCCCGCGGTCAGTCCAGTGAGCAGGTGGCAGCGGCGGCCATAGGCCGTCAGCGCGCCGGTCATGTAGGTAGTGCAATTACCGCCGGGGACATTATTTGGGCCGGTAATGACCGACTTCGAGGCGGGATAGCCGCAGGCATTAATCGGCGGAGCTCCGGTGCACTCCAAGGCCGCATAGTCAGCCGTTATGTCTGAAACCATGCATCCATCTGTGGTTAACATGCTCGGCGCCGGGACGTCGGTCCATGCACCACCGTTACGCGAATACTCGATCGCGACGCCGTCCCAGCCTTTCTCGAGTTGGTGCCGTTCCCAGTAAGTCAGATTGAGAGAAGTCGAGCCGACGGTCAGGATCGGCGTTTCGGCTACCGCGCATGTATTGTTGGCATAGGCCGCATTAGGGCCTGGTCCGGCGTTGCGGTAGGCGTAGGAGCCGCCGGAAGTATGGTTGGCGCCTGGGTCGTCGGCATTCCTTACGATTCGCCAGGCCTGTTCCGCCGTGTTGCCGGTTCCGGTGGCATTGAGCTGGAGCAATGCGGTAGTGTCACCGCCGCCATCCGTCCAAGTACCGGTCGTGGATTGCGTGCCGGAGTCGTAGGCGGTTCCGGCGACACGGACATTGTTAGTTTCTTCGTTACCGCCGCCGCATGGGCCGCCATTGCCCGCGCTGTTGTCCTCGGCGCGCACTACATAGTAGTAAGTCCTCCCGCTAATAAGGGCGTTGTTATCGGGATAGCTGGAACCCGAAACGCAGCTGGCAATCCGGTTCGCCGCCGACGGCACGAAGTCGGGCACGGTCCCGCGGTAAACGTTATAGGTCAAGCTCGAGGCGAGCGGACAACTCGAACTGCCCGCCGACCAGGCCACTGTTATACTGCAAGTGGGGCCGGGGAGGTTGGTGGCACTCGTGATACCGGCGAAGGTTGGTTTCAGGGTGCAGTTTCCGGTGGCGGTAGCGCTGGCGCCGCCGCTGCGAACGAGCGCCTGGCATTTCCCTGCGGAATCAGTCGCCGCAATCACACGGTAGGTATAGGTCAACCCGCCTTGGACCGTCGTGTCGGTGAAACTGGAGGACGAGCCGGGAACGGAGGCGAGCGGCTGATAAAGACCTTCACTGCCAACAGCGCCGATCGCGCGTTCGATGGCATAGCTACCGGGCGTGGGCGTGATACCGGTCCAGGTTATTTGGATCTGGTTATTGCCGATAACTGATGCGCTCCCAATAGTTGGCGCACTCGTTGGGCGAGAGGTGCAAGTAGAAGGCTGGCACTGTCCGGCGCCGGTACCGGCCGGAAAACTGGCGGAAGCGATTTGAGTATGCCAGTCCGCGTTGGTGGCGCCACCGGCGGCATAATATTCGTTCGCATGCCAGAAGGTGCAGTCGTCGGCGGGATCGATGCTCGTGCTGGTGTAATCGCCCCAGCGCCCGGGCGAGGCACCGGCGGGATCGTTCACAATATTTCGAGTCCCGGTAAAGATGATGGCTTCAGGGGCCGTCATCGTCCCCAGCGGATCGCTCTTGGCCCGGCCCGTGTAGCGGATGGAGTGAGCGTCGGTCGCTGCTACCGTGCCGGTGGTGCTGTAGCCGACGATGATGTTCTCAGCGCCATCCATACTGATCGAAGGCATCCATCGAGAACGGCCGTTAGGCGCGTCGGCGATGGTCCCTTGCTGATAGGTGCACGGATAGGTCGAACAGACAGCGTCGGGCTGTCCGGAAATTCGGAAATCATACCAGCGAACGCCCGAGACGACTCCGGTGATTCCGGGGTCCACCGAGTGGGAGACTACGAGGGATTCATGGTCGACGAAGTTCCGATAGGCGAGACGGAACATGAGACGATCCCCCAGCGAAGCGATGGCGAAAGCGCTTTGGGGTTGTGGAATACAATAACCGCCGCCGCAAGCGCCACTGGCCGGGGCGATGGGCATGATCGCTTGGAGTGTTTTGGTTTTTGTCGGCGTCGTGAAATCGACCGTCATGCGATAGAGATGCATGCCATCCGAGTGGACCGAGGTGAAAATGCCCGGAGCACCTCCCGGAGGCGGAGTGAACCCATCCAAGTCGGCGGGCAAGTGGCCACCTTCTGAAGGATCGAGGATGACCTGCCACGTGGCGGTCGGATCGCCCGCGAGCATCTTCGTGCGATCCATGGCGCCGAACAAGCCGGCGACGAAGCTGGCACTGGAAGAGGCGGCGGTGAAATTGTGGGCCATCACATAGTAGGCGTCGGTCCAGACGCCATAGTGCGGATAGTCGCCGAAGTTGCCGTTCGGCACCGCAAAGGCGTAGCGGGCATAACTCCCGGCGGCATTGGCCGTGGTGGAGATGGCCACGCACTGATAGTAGACGCCGCCCGATGCGGCAGAGGTAAACTGCGAGATCAACCATCGGTTCGCCAGCTTGTCATAGAGCACAACCGGGTCGCCGGAATTCTGGGTCTGACACGCTCCGCCGAAGCCTGCCCAGAGCGTATTGATGCTAACCGGGCCAAAAAGCGAAGTGGCTACGTTGGTGCTGCGGTTGAGGGACCACACTTGGTATCTTGTATTAACCGTCTCGACGTACTGATCATTACCCACCGAGCCGTTGGTGTCCGGCGGGAACCCACCCGTCGGCGACCCGGTGATGCCCGCGAAATTGAAGCCAGTGCTCGGCGCCGTCGGAGCCAGCGGGCTGTTGGGAAGTCTGACGGGTGGCGCGACCTGAGTCACCGGGTCCGGCCGATCCGAGTGTGGGATGAGCCAGGATGGCAGTTCGAGTTCCGGCCGTTCTTCCACCGGCAACTCTGGAATCACAATCTTGGCCAGTTCAGTCAGCGGCGGGGAGATGTCGAAGTTCGAAGGCGAGATCGAGTAAACGATCTGGCCCAGGTCGTTGGTGTGCTGCGTAACGGTGTTTTGCGCGACGTTGCCAGGCTGCGTTTGGGTTGCCGGATTCGGCGCGGTCGTTCCGCTGCCGGAGCTGCTTTTCACGCTCATCGAAGCCCCGCCCGGGTAGTGGCCTTTAATTTTCGATTTCGCCGCAGCGCTCTTCTGATTCTGCGAGTTCGCCCGCATTGCCGCCGTTAAATCCGGCCATGCCCCCAGCGCCGTGATCGCCAGGAAAAATCCGGCCAGACAAAATGTGAAGGCAAGGAAGACGCGGAAGTGAGTGTACGCAGATCGTGAGTGGCGGTTTTTTTTCATAAGGGACCTCGGCATTTTTTAGTTCGGATCAAAACAGGCCCGCGCGTGCCTGCCCCATGCAAAGACCCAAACCGAAAGCTGGCGGGCGACGCCACCTTGCCGATAAAGTCACCCAGATGAAACCGTCCATGAACTGGCTGCTCGCTCTGGTTCCAGTCGCCGTCGCTTTTCGTTACTGGCCCGCGATCGCGAATCCGACGGCGCTTTTTATTTGCTCCGCGATTGCCATCGTGCCAGTCGCAGGCTGGATCGGAAGGGCTACGGAAGAATTGGCGGCGCGCGTCGGCGAAGGTGTGGGCGGATTGTTGAACGCGACGTTCGGGAATGCGGCGGAGCTGATCATCGCCGGCGTCGCGTTGTCGAAAGGACTCACCGGCGTCGTGAAGGCGTCGATTACCGGCTCGATCATCGGCAACATCCTGTTGGTCCTCGGCCTGTCGGCGCTTTTCGGTGGAATAAAGCACAAGGAGCAGCGCTTTAACCCGACGGGCGCACGCACGTCGGTGATCTCGCTTTCGCTCGCCGCCATCGCGCTCATTATTCCGACGGTTTTTCATATGACGGCGGCAGCGAGCCCGAGCGGTTGGGTGCCAAACGTCGAGCACAGGCTCTCGTTAGGCATCGCCATCGTCCTGTTCGTGACCTATCTCTGCGTGCTCGTTTTTACCCTCGGGACCCACAAACATTTCTTCATCGGTTGCGAAGGCGAGCTCGAGGAAGAAGTGGAACACTGGTCGCGGATGAAATCGGTCGTTGTCCTCGTCATCGCGACCGCAGTGGTCGCGCTTCTCTCCGAATTCCTGGTTGGGACAATCGAGGCCGTCCGCAATTCGCTCGGCATCACCGAAGTTTTCGTCGGCGTGATCGTCGTGGCCATCGTGGGCAACGCCGCCGAGCATTCCACCGCTATCGTGATGGCGATGAAAAACAAGATGGACCTGAGCGTCGGGATCGCGATCGGCTCCAGTCTCCAGGTCGCGCTCTTCGTCGCGCCCCTGCTCGTCTTTCTGTCCTATTTTCTCGGCCGACCGATGAATCTCGAGTTCTCGTTGCCGGAGATTTTCGCCGTCGTGGCGTCGGTCTACATCATCTTCCAGATCAGCGGCGACGGCGAGACGAACTGGATCGAAGGCGTCCAGCTGCTCTCCGTCTACCTGATCCTCGGGATTCTTTTCTTCTACCTGCCCGAACCGCACGTCGGCACGGAATCGCCTTTGCCCTGAGCGGATGTAGCGGCGGGTGTCTCACCCGCTCCAAACGACAACTGCTATCCCTCCAAACGACAACTGCTATCCCTGCGGGTGAGACACCCGCCACTACACCGACGTTTCTTTTCGTTTCCTCAGCGAATGAACGATGAAACAGAAGACCGCGATGAAAATGCACGAGTCGGCTACGTTGAAGGCCGGCCAGGGATGGGCGAACGGCACGTGCAGATCGAACAATGCGAAATCGATGACGTGACCGTGGAGGAATCGGTCCGTCAGGTTTCCCATGATTCCAGCGAGGAGCAAGGCAAGCGAGATATCGCGCAGCCGATCGCGTGAGCGGGTGCGCCGCAGGAGCAGCGCGAAAACGAAAACGAACGCCACGCACGACAGCACGATGAAGAACCAGTTGTTGTTCTTGAACGAACCGAAGGCCGCGCCGTCGTTGGTGATATTCACGATAGCGAAAAAATCCGGGACCACGATGTGTGGAGGATCCTCCGGCCCGATTCTACGCAGCACCAGTCCCTTCGTGATCTGGTCCAGCGCGTAGAGCGGGAGCGAGAGCAGCACGATGTATTTCATTGTTTCTCCACGACGGCTTCGCAGCGATCGCATAAATCGGGATGGGCAGCGCTTTGGCCGACCGCCGGCCGATGCCGCCAGCAGCGCGCGCACTTTTGATAAGCGGTCTTGGAAATCGACGCGGCTGGTTCCTTGCCGGGCTGCACGGTCAGATCGCTCAGGATGAAAAATTCCTCCAACTCTTCTTTGGAGACCGCGGCGATCGTCGCTTCATCGCAGGTCAGCGTCACCGCCGCTTCGAGCGCGTTTCCAATTAGCTTTTCCTGGCGCGCGGCTTCGACCGCCTGACCGATCACGCCACGCAAATTCAACAGTTGAACGATCCGTTCATGCGCCTCCGGATTTCGAGACTCCGGCGCTTCATCGGGAAATGTCTGGACGTGAACTGAACCGGATCCGCCAAGATATCCCCAAGCCTCTTCCGCCGTGAAAACAAGGATCGGCGCCAGGAGCCGGCAAAGCGCATCGAAGATCCGATGCATCGCTGCCTGGGTCGCGCGCCGTCGTCCCGCGTCCGCCGCATCGCAATACATCCGGTCCTTCGTGATGTCGATGTAAAGACTGCTCAGATCGACCGCGCAGAATTGGTTCAAGGTGTGATAGACCTTGTGAAACTCGTAAGCCGCATACGCGGCGCGGCATTCCGCGATCACGTTCTCGAGTCGATCCAAAATCCAGCGATCCACTAAAGTAAAATTCTCCTTCCTGGCTTCCTGGCTTCCAGATTCAAAATTCCGCAGATTCCCTAGCAAAATCCGCAGCGTGTTTCGAATGCGCCGATAGGTGTCTCCCAGCCGCGTAAACATCTCTTCCGAGAACGGAACGTCGTCCGTGTAATTGATGCTGCTCACCCAGAGCCGGACGATGTCCGCGCCGTGTTTCGCCACGAAATGGCCGGCATCCATCGGCTTGCTGTAGCTGCTCGATTTCGAAATCTTTTTCCCGTCGACATCGACGACGAAGCCGTGCGTGACGCAGGTCTTGTAAGGTGAACGGTTGTGGAGCGCGATACTCGTCATGAGCGACGATTGAAACCAGCCGCGGTGTTGATCGGTCGCTTCGAGATACATGTCCGCCGGATCGCGCAGCTCGGGATTCGTCGCCAGGACGGCGGCGTGCGAAACGCCGGAGTCGATCCAGACATCGATCGTGTCGGTCCGATGGCGAGTGCCCTCCGGCAAACCGAGTTCCCGCGCCAGCGCCGCGTCATCGAGTTCGAACCAAACATTCGAGCCGCGTTGCGCCACGACATCCGCCAGTTTCCGGATCCATTTCGGATCGAGAATCGTCTCGCCGGCGGCGGAATAAAAAACCGGCAGTGGCACACCCCAGCTCCGTTGCCGCGAGATCACCCAGTCGGGCCGCGATTCCACCGTGCCGGCGATGCGGTTTTCGCCCCAGGGCGGGATCCAATGCACGCCTTTGATCGCGGTCAGCGCATCCGCGCGCAGGTCATCGATGCGGATAAAAAATTGCTCGACCGCGCGAAAGATGATCGGCGTTTTCGAGCGCCAGCAATACGGATACGAATGCTGGTAAACCTGTGCGGCGATCAGCATCCCTTTCGCCCGGAGGAGTGCGACGATCTCCGGGTTCGCGTCGAAAACATATTTGCCGGTCAGCTCCGGCAATCCCGCTTCATCGGTGAAACGGCCGTGGTCGTCCACTGGCGAAAGAATCTGGAACCCGCGGGCCCGGCCTAACGAGTAATCTTCCTCGCCGTGTCCCGGCGCGATATGGACCGCGCCCGTGCCGCTATCCATCGTGACAAAGTCCGCCGCGACGACGGCTGACGTTCGCGGCAGGAACGGATGTTGCGCGGTGACGCCTTCCAACTGCGTTCCGGGAAAAGAGCTGATCGGTTCGCCCGTCGGCTCGAATCCGGTGGCGGCGCAAAACGCTTCCACGAGGGATGCCGCGAGCACGAGAATTTCGGCGGCGCCTTCTTTTCGGAATTCGCGTCTCACGTAAAGTTCCTTCGGGTGCACCGCGATGGCGAGATTCGCCGGCAGCGTCCACGGCGTCGTCGTCCAGATCGCGATGCTCGCTTTGCCTGCGAGATCACCGGAGACGATCGGGAACTTCACGTAAACCGCGGTGTCTTCGCGGTCCTGGTATTCGACTTCAGCTTCCGCCAGAGCGGTCTGCGCGCCGCTGCTCCAGAAGACCGGCTTCAGGCTTTCGTAAACGAGCCCTTTCTCGACGAAGATCGCAAAAGCGCGCAGGATTTCCGCTTCGTACGACGGATTCAACGTCAGGTAGGGATGTTCCCATTCGCCGAAGACGCCGAGCCGCTTGAATTGTTCGCGCTGGATGTCGACGAATTTTCGCGCGAACGCTTCCGATCTTTTCCGCACTTCGAGCGGGGACAGTCCGCGCGATTCTTTGACGACCTTGTATTCGATCGGCAACCCGTGACAATCCCATCCCGGCAAATACGGCGCGCGAAAACCGGCCATCGTTTTCGATTTCACCACGAGGTCCTTGAGGATCTTGTTGAGCGCCGTGCCCATGTGAACGTCGCCATTCGCAAACGGCGGCCCGTCATGGAGGACGAACAATTCCGCGCTGGCCCGCGCCTCTTGGATCTGCGAATAGAGTCCCGCCTCGTTCCACCGCTTGAGCATTTCAGGCTCACGCGTGGTGAGGCTTGCCTTCATCGGGAAATCCGTTTTCGGCAGGTTGAGCGTGTCCTTGTAATTCTGGCTCATGCGCGGAGCGGCGAGGCTAACATCCGTCGCGCGCCCGCGCAATTTTCTGTGAGGCTCGGACAGTGTTTGTCCTTCGTTCTGCTAGAATTAACAGGTGCAACTGGAACTGGAGCTTCAACCGCGGCGGGGGCACGCCGTACTGCTCGCGTCCTCGCCGGAAGCAGCCTGGCAGGGTGCGATGCTGAATTGGTTCAAGCAGGCCGCTGCGGAGGCTTGGAGAAACGAACGCCCCACGCTCGTAGTCGTTCCGACCCGGGGTCAAAGTCAGGCGCTCAAAGGCCAACTTCTCGAAGCCGGACTCTCCGCGCTCGGTTTAGAATTCGTCACGCCGCCCTATCTTCGTGCGCACCTCAGCGCGGAAAGTGGGACGCTGCCGCCCCCGCGCGAGCACCTGCGCTTCTTGCTGGCCCTCGCCGCGGAACAGTTGCTGGCCGGTAAAGGACTTTCGGAAGCAGCGCGTCTCGCCGCGGTTTCTGTCCGCCGCACCCCAGATCATCTCCTGCGCCTGCTCGAGCAACTCAGCGGCGCGGGAGCCGATTTCGAGAAGATCGACCTGCCGGCTTTTCGTCCAGTAGTGCAGAAATTTCACGGTTACTTGAAGGCAACAGAGTTTGAGATTTCGCCGGATTCCGATCGGCGCGCGCTCGGGCACGCCCAGCACGAAACGCCCGCGCTAGGTCCGGTTCTTATCACGGGGTTTCACGGCGGCCACTGGCCGCTCTGGCATTTGTTACGCGCGGCAGTGCAGTCTTCGCAGCACGCCACTGTCATCCTGCCACATCCGCGCGAGCAAGCGCACGATCTCGACTCCGCCTGGATCGGCACTTGGGAAGAAACGCTGGGCGAAGCGCAGCTTATCGCGATTGACTCGGATGCGGCCGCATCCGGGCGCGCCACAATCTTCCTGGCTGGCATGGACATGCGCGAACAGGTCGAAGCGATCGCCGCGGCTGCACATCAGTTTCTCGCCGACGAACATTGCACTCGCCTTGGCATCGTCTTCCCAGCGGCCGGGTCACTTCCGCGTCTCGTGGCGGCCGCCCTGACGCGCCACGGCCTGCCGCACTACGACGCAATGGGCCAGATGGCGCCAGGGCTTTTCGAAGCGCCTGATTTCTGGAGCTGGATAGAATTGCAGCGCACGCCGCGGTTGAACGTGCTTCTTCGATTCCTGACCGCCCTGCCTAACGACCAGTCGTTCCTCCAGGACCCGTCCCGCGACAAAATCGGTCGCGTGCTGGAACGAGCGCTGGCCGATATCGCGATTGACGATCTCCCTCTGTTGATCGCAGCTGCACGCGCCAGCGAAGGCAACAGCGAGCGCATTTCCGCTGCGCTCGAGAACATAGTTTTCCTACCGGACAACGCGACGTTCGCCGAGTTTCTTCGGGTCTCTGCGAATGCTTTCGCGGTTCTCGGTTGGAACCAACGCTGGCGCGAGATCGCGCAACGCACAGCCTGGACAGCGAAGGTTGACGCCATCTTTTCGCGCACTCTCTTTCTGCAATGGCTCGACGAGCTTGCTGTCAGCGTCCGCGTTACGCGCGATTTGCTCGGCCAGCATCCGTACGCCCGCATCCAGCTTCTCACGCCCGCGCAGGCCGAGAATCAATCGTGGTCGCATCTCATTCTCTGTGGTTTGAACGAAGGCGCGTGGCCCGCCGGCGCGCGCGGCGATTTTCTCCCCGCCGGTCAGATCGACGCGCTCAACCAACGCGTGCGGAAACTCAACCGCGCCGCCACCCAGCGTGGCAGCCAGGGCGAAGGCCACGCCGTGGTCCGCGAAGGCGACACGCTTTTCCTCGGCACCGAGCAGCAACGTCAGCTCGCGCGCGCCCAGTTCGACGGCCTTATCGAATCCGCGAGCCACGGTCTCGCCCTCACTGTCAGCCTCGTCCAGGAGGAGGCCCCGGAGCGCCTCTCCAATCCGGGCGAATTCTTCGGACGCGTTTATCACGAGGTGCACGGGCACCCCGTCTCCCAGGCGAACATGCGCGCTTTGCGCGACCAAACCCGTCGCTGGCTGGATGCCGCCAGTCTGCCCGAGCCTAACGACCAATCAGAAACGCCCGGCATTCGCCAAACGCGCGCAGCCTATCTGAGCCGCCGCGCGCTGGAAGCGTCGAACGAATACGACTTCGCGCTCCGGACCGCGCCTAACGAAATCAAGCCGCTGAGCGTGAGCGACACAGAGGCATTGCTCAAGTCGCCCGCGCTTATTTGGATGGAACGCTTTCTCGGCATCGAGGGCGCGGAAGACGCGACCTATGCCTGGAACGCGACTATCGGCAAATGGACCCACGATTGGCTGGCCGCCGTCTTCGGGCGCAGCGACGCTTTCGTAGCGCTTCCCGATGGTGACGAGTGCGCGGCTCGCATTTCGGCCGCGGCGGAACGGAAGCGCGCGGAAGTGCGCGAGCTTTGTCGGCGTGTGGGCCGGACGATTCCTGACTGGTGGGACTCCGGTTGGGAGCATGCGCTCTGCCTCGCGCAAACCCTTGGCCGCATCGTGGGCGCAATCGAGGGCTGGAAATGGGCGGCGGCGGAATGGCGGCTCCAGGCCCAACCTATTGCCGTCGGCGAGAATCGCACTCTTCTCCTGAGAGGACAGGCCGACCTCTTGTTAGGCAAAACCGACGCGCTGCCGACTTCTCTCGCGCTGCCCGATCTCTGGATCGTCGATTACAAAACCGGGAACAAAAGTTCGCTCGCTCCGAAGAGCCGTAAAAAAGACGAACCGCGCTCGCCCCGTGTCCTGAAGTCCGTCCTGAAGGGCGACGCGCTCCAGCTCGCGCTCTACACTCTCGCCGCGCAACAGCTCAGAGCGCAAAGCGTGGAAGTGAGCATTTTTTCGCCCATCATTGCGAAGCCCGAGCCGCAATTGCGCACCGAAGACTTCACGGATTGCGGCCCGGCGTTTCGGGAGCTCGCCCGCATGCAGGCCACCGGGATCTTCGGAATGAAGGGCCCGCTCCGCGGCGCGTTTAGTTTCACGAAAGATTATCCGCTGGCCACGCTTCCGATTGATCCCGAAATCATCGATGAACGCTGGGAACTCACCCACCCGGACCTCGCGTTGGAAGAGGAAAGCTGGTGACGATGGAGCCGCAAGATCAGGCCGCCCGCGATCGTTTTGCCCAAACGCTCGATCGGAATTTTTCCGTAATCGCGGCGGCCGGTTCCGGGAAAACCCGCGCGGTGACGGATCGCATCGCACAACTGGCGCAGGCCAGCGATGCGGTGCGGATGTTGCCGCGTCTGGTCGTCGTCACTTTTGCCAACCGCGCCGCCGATGAAATGCAGCAGCGCGCCCGGGAACAAATCCTTCGTGCGAAACCAAAGCCCGAAATCCTGGCGGCGTTCAATCGCGCGTGGTTCGGAACCATTCACGCTTTCTGTCTCAAGTTGCTGAACGACTACGGCCATTACCTCGGCCTGCCCGCACCGCTCGAGTTGATCACGGACGACGACGATCTCTGGAACGAATTCGTTCAGCAGCAAACGCGCGTGGGTCGTTCCCTCTCACCGAAAAATCGCGCCCGGCTGCTGCGGCTCGCTTCCATCCGGCACATCATGGAACTGGGACGACAAGCCGGCTCGGCGTTGCTCCGTCCCGCGGAACAATGTCGGTGTCCCGAGATTGAGTTGCGGGAAGTTTACCGCGCGGCCATGGCGGCGCGGAAGAGCGACACGATTGGGAATTCCATTGCGCAGCTCCAGGCGTGGGAGAAAGGCTATCGCGAAGGGACCGGTTTTCTGCGGTGGCCGATCTGTAGCACCAAAGCACAGGGCATCGATCAGATCTGGGAGCAGGCTTTTGTTCCATTGCGCCGCTGGGTGAACCAGACCGCGATCTGCGTCGCGGCCGAAGTGCAGCGCGATTACCGCAATTTTCGCCTCGAGCGCAGTGTCGTTACCTATGCCGACCAGGTTGCGCTCGCCGATGAACTTCTGCAACACCCCGAAGCCGCACGCCGTATTCGCCAGCTTGATCCGATCGTTATCCTCGACGAAGCGCAGGATACCGATCCCGCGCAGTTTTCCGTGCTCCTCGAATTGACGCGGCCGCCCGAGGCCACCGGCCGCTGGCTCGAGACGAAGATTGATCCGCCCTGCCCCGGGAGCTTCTCGATGGTGGGTGATTTTCAGCAGTCGATCTACCACGACCGCGCCGATCTCGCGCACTATCAGCGCGTCCACGATGCCCTGGTCGCCGCCGAAGCCGGTGAGGCCGTCACGTTTTCCGTGACCTTCCGGCTCGATCAACGACAACTCGATTTCGTCAACGCGACCTTCGGAGAAATCCTGAATGGCGAGGCCGGCCAGGTGAAGTTCGTGGAGCTCCAGCCGCGCCCGCACGTTTTGCCCGGCCAGGTGATTCGCCTCTCGCTTTCCGCCGCGCTGCGCAACGGCAAAGAGAAATTGAAAGATCGGCAGGTCGCGCGCATCGAAGCCGAGGAGCTCGCGCGTTGGCTGAAGAAGCATGGCCCCGAAAAGTTGCGCGCGCGCAGTTGGCGCGAAGTCGCGATTCTTTGTCCCCGGCGCGATTGGTTGCGCACGACGGCGACCGCGCTGCGAAAAATCGGCCTCCCGGTCGAGGTCCAATCGGAAAGCGATCTGCAAGTGGACTCGCCCGCCTACGCGTGGCTGACCGCGCTTTGCACCATCATGGTCGAGGCGCAGAACCACTATGAGATCGTTGGCGTCCTGCGGGAAGTTTACGGTGTGTCGGATCACGACCTCGCGGTGTTCAGCGAAGGACACGGCGACCGATTTCAAATCGAAACTCCGCGCGCCGCGGCGGGCATTGTCTCATCGCAAATCGGCGAGCTCGCCGAGATTCGTAGCGCGATCCAGGAGCTGCCGCTCTTCGCCGCGGTCGAGCAACTGATCACTCGCACCGCCTTGCGGGCGCGGCTTGCTTCGCTTCCGCCGGAAGACTTCAAGGATCCCCTTGCCGACCTGGATACCCTTGTCACCCTTGCCGCCGAATCGGCCGCATCCGGCGCCACTCTGGCTGATTTCGCGGACCGCCTGCGTTCCGAAATGGAACGCCAGCGTCCGGCGCGTCTTTCCGATAAGGACGCCATCCAGCTCATCACCGCGCAGAAAGCGAAAGGCTCGGAATGGGACGCCGTCATCGTCCCGTTCCTCAGTCGGCGCATCACCGGATTCTCGCCGCGTTATCCGTCCATAATCCGCGTCCCGGGAAAAGACGAAATTATTGCCGCACTGCACAAGGAAGATCGCGAGGAGGAAATCAAGGAAGCCACGAAAATCTTGCGCCGACAGGAAATGGAGCGGCTGCTTTACGTCGCGGTCACGCGCGCGCGGCACACGCTCGTGCTTGCGCTCGATCGCAATCTTTTTTCGCCGGTGCACGATCGGCTGGCCGTTGATTCGCAACTCAAATATCTCCGCGGCGACAAAGGCGAAACGAGTTGCGTCGCGCTCGAGGCGTTGGCCACGAACGCGGAAGCGTGTTCGAAAACCTTGCGCGCCGCGGCGAAAATAATCGACGCGTCCAAGGCCCCGGCCTTTGCTTTCGCTCCGTTCGACCCCGCCGCGCTCGCGCACGCTCGCGCGCGTGCGTCTGATTTCATCCGCAAACAAATTCCCAGCGGTTACGAGGAGTTACCTGAGCCGGCGCCCGAATCCGTCCATCGTCGCACAGCTCTCCCGGCGCGTTCCCTGGCGGACAACGCGGCCACGCTCTACGGCAGTTGGTGGCACACCCTCTTCCAACATTTCCCCTGGACCAGCGCCCCGTCGCAATGGCAGACCGCGTTCACCGCGTTGCAACCAAGTTCGCCTGAACCCGATCGTTCCGCGCGCGAGTGGAAACTGTTCACAAATGCCGCGCCGGCTTCCGCGCTCACGAAATTCCTCGCGCGTCCCGCAATCGTCCCGCACACCGAGTTCCCGTTCCTCTGGCGCATGAACGAGCGGAGCTGTGTCGAAGGAATGATCGATCTTCTTCTTGTCGATCCGGCCGCGCGCCGCGCCTTGCTCATTGATTGGAAAACGAATCGCATCACGCCGGCCGACGCGGAAAACCTGCAACAACGTTATCGGCCGCAGATCGCCGCGTATTGGAAAGCTGTGCATGAGATCACGGCGTATAAAGTCCAGGCCGGCATCTTCGCGACGGCGATTGGGAAATTCATGCCTTACGACGCTGACGAGCTCGAAGCGGAATGGGAACGCCTGAGAGCGTTGCCGCCCGAGCAGCTTTCTGTAGCCGCGTCCCTGTGGGACGCGTGAGATCGACGCTGAATTTGAAAACGCGCGCGCCCCTCCTCGCCCACAGGGCGACGGCTACAGAAGACGCGCGAACTAGCTCGCGCGCGTGCCGGCGATGAATTCTTCGACGCTCCGATGGGCCTCGTCGTCGGTCATCTGCTGGGGCGGATGTTTCGAAAAATAGGCGGAGGCGGAATGGAGGACTCCGCCCTGTTTGCGATCGAGCGCGAGCTTGCAGCAGCGGATGGCGTCGATGGCGACGCCGGCTGAATTCGGCGAATCTTCCACGGAAAGTTTTATGTCGAGTTCCATCGGCACGTCGCCGAAAAGTTTTCCCTCGACGCGGATGAAACAAATCTTGTTGTCGTTTTGCCACGGCACGTAATCGCTCGGGCCGATGTGGATATTTTCGTCGGCGAGCCGGGTGCCGATGACGGATTGCACGGCCTCGGTCTTGGACGTCTTCTTCGAGGCGAGCCGGCTCCGGTTCAGCATGTTCAGGAAATCGGTGTTGCCGCCGGTGTTGAGCTGATAAGTGCGCTCGACTTTCACGCCGCGCTTCCGGAAGAGATCGACGATCGTGCGATGCAAAACCGTCGCGCCCATCTGCGCCTTGATGTCGTCGCCCACGATCGGCAGATTTTTGTCCGCGAAGCGTTTCGCCCAGGCCGGATCGCTCGCGATAAAGACCGGGATGTTGTTAACGAACCCGAGCCCGGCTTCGAGCGCGCAGGCCGCGTAAAAGCGCGTGGCTTCCTCGGAACCGACCGGCAGGTAATTCGCCATGATCTCGGCGCCGGACTTCCGCAGCTCCTCGATGATCTGTTCGCGGGTCGATTCTTTTTCCAGGGGGAGAAAAGTCCGGTCGGCATCGTACTCCTTCATGTGCTCGGCGAAGCCGTCGAACACGCAGCCCATCATGACGATGGCGCCCGTCGGCGCGACCTTGTCGCAGAAAACCTTGGTGCAATTCGGCCGGGCGAAGATCGCTTCGGCCGCATCGAGTCCGACCTTGCGGCGATCGATGTCGAACGCGGCCACGACTTCGATGTCCTGCGGCTCGTAAGGCCCGATCCGGCGATGCATCAACCCGATGTCCGCGGAACCGTTGCTGGAGGGGCGCCCATAAAAATTGATTCCCTGCAGGAGCGAGCTAAAGCAATTTCCCACCCCGACCACGGCAATTCTGATTTTGTTCATTGCAGGAAAAACACCGAGATTAGCCGCCGCCCCTGGGGTTGCGCAAGGCCAAGGTGGCCATCATAGAGCAAATGTGCGTCGATGCAATCTTAGGCCGGAACTTTCCCCGCGGGGCCAGGCCAGCCGGCCTTTTCCCTCGTGGGATTATGGGAATTTTGTTGATAAAGCCCGCGTCCGCACGTGAGATGGGATGGATGCGCCGTAGGGTCCAGATCGTTCTTTTGCTGGTCGCGGCTGGGTTGGGAACCGGCGTTTGCGATGCGGGCCCGGCTTATACCGTCGACGAGGCCGTCGCGACCGCGCGCAAGCAGAACGCGGAAATCCTGATGGCGGCGAAACAATTGGAGGCCGCGAAGGGCGGCGTGACCGAAGCGCGCTCGGGCTTTTTACCGGGAGTCGTTTCGACGGGGCTACTGCGGAAACGGGAACGCGCGGAAGCGTCGCGGCTCCGGTCCGACGACTACGAAGCGACGTTGCGGGTGGTGCAGAATCTTTACACGGGCGGCGCGATCACGAGCCAGGTGACGATCGCGCGGTTGATCGAGGAAAAGCGGACGCTCGAATATCAGGCGCTGGTCAACCGCGTGTCGATGGATGTGCGGCTGGCGTTTTACGATGTCCTCCTGAACCGGGCGAAGATCCTGGTGCGCGAGCAATCCGTCGGCGTCTTCGAGGAGGAACTCAAGACGCAGCGGCAACGCTTCGAGACGGGAACCGTCGGCTCCCTGAATGTGAGCCGCGCCGAAGTCGCGCTGGCGAACGAGCAACCGGAATTGATCGACGCCCAGACGCGCCTGCAAAATTCCGAGCTGCGACTGGGTCAGCTCATCGGCGTGGACGCCTCCGGTAAACCGGTCTCCGCCGACACGGCCGGCCACTTGCAATACGCGCCGAAGCATCCTGATCTCAATGAATGCCTCGCCTACGCGGATACGAAGCGGCCGGAAATCCGGGCGCGCGAGATCGACGTCCAGATCGAAGAAGCGCAGTTGATCCTCGACCGGAGCGAGACGCGGCCGCGCGTGGAAGCTTTCGCAGGCTACGAAGCTTACAGCGAGCGTGATCCGGCAGTCGGGCCGGAATTCAATCATGGTTTCGTCGTCGGGCTCAACGCGACCTGGCACATCTTCGATGGCTTCGCGACCCGGGGCCGCATGCAGGCGACGCGCGCCCGGCGCGACGCGGCGCGCCATGCCCTGGAAGCGGCGAAACTTTCCGTCGCCGCCGATGTGCGCAGCGCCTTTCTCGATCTCCGGCAGGCCGATCGCGTCCTGCAATCCGAGACCCGCAATGTCCAGAACGCCGACGAAGCGCTCGAGATCGCGAAGGGAAATCTCGGCGCCGGACTTGGGACCCAGCTCGACATCCTGCAAGCCGCTTCTGATGTAACCCGGACGCGGACCACCCGGCTGGGCGCGATTTACCTGCATAACGTCGCGCTCGCGCGCCTCGCTCGCGCCACCGCGCGCGAACCAGACTCGTTAGGCTTCGCCCCGAAAATTTCACAGAATGCGCCCGGAGCGAAAGCCGTTGCGGACGTCGCCGCCCCGCCGGCGACACTGGGAGGCGCGAAGTGAAAATCTTCTGTAGCCGTCGCCCTGTGGGCGACGCGAAAAAGCGCGCCGTGGACAAATTCAGAGCCGATCTCACGCTTCGCATAGCGAAGCGGCTACAGAAGAAGTTAGCTCTCGGCTTTATCGTGTTCGGCGTCGCAAGAGTCGACGGAATCACCCTCGATGCCGCGCTCTCCCGGACGCTCGAGAAAAATCCCGAGATCGTGCAGGCGCGCATCGTTCTCGAACAAGCAGCGGGGAAGCGCCTGGTCTTCCGATCCACGGCGTTGCCCGACTTCAAGATCCAGGGTCTCGCCGGCTTGCAAGGCGGCAAACGCGCGGACGAACCGACGCTGCGTCCCTTCGCGTTCGCGCGCGGCTTTTTTTCGCAGCCATTATTCGACGCCGCAGTCCCGGCCTCCCTGCGGCGCGGCAACATCGAAATGTTGATCGCCCAACAGCGCTTGAACGTCGCGATCGTCGAGCAACTCCACACCACCCGGATCGCTTTTTACACGGCGCTCTATAATGATTCGCTCCGCGCTCTCGGGGAAGCCCAGCGGGAACGGCTTGCCCAAAATGTCACGACCCAGTCGGAACGTTATCGCGCCGGCCAGACGAACCGTGCCGCGATCGTGAGCGCGCAATTGCTGGAGCGCGAGCTCGAGCCGCGCATCCAGGAAGTGGAACGCGGCTACGAAGGCGCTCTCCTCACTCTCGCTACCACGATGGGAAGTGCCGACGACACGGTTCGACCTGACGGACAATTGCAATTTGCCGCCCTTAATTACGACGTCGCCTCCGAAACTTCGACCGCCCTTTCGCAACGCGCCGATCTCCAGCTCGCGCGTCTCCTGGTTCGCGCCGCCGCCGAGGACCAGCGCATCATCGAGGCGCAATATTATCCCGCGCTCGATGCGGTCGTTTCCGGCCTCGGGATTCCGGTGACCGTCAGGACCGCCAACAGCGGGTCCGCGCTCAGTTCGAACGACATTCTCTCCTCGGAAATCGCCGGCGGCGTCGCGTTCACCTGGCGCGTGATCGACAACGGCCGGGTCGGCGGCCAGGTCGCGCGGCAACGCGCCATTCGCGAGATGAACGAGATCTCGCTGCGCCAGATCGAGGCCAACGTCTCGCTCGATCTGCAACGCATCTCGAATAACTTCCGCGCCATCGAAGGACGGTGGAAATCCTTGAACGCCGCGGTCACCGGCGCGGAGCAAAACGTGATCGTCATTCAGCGGAGTTTGGCGGAAGGGCTTTCCTCGCAACTGGAATTCCGCACCGCCGAAAGTAGTTTCCTGGAAACCAGGAGCGCACTCCTTTCCGCCGCTTACCAGCAAAACGTCGCGCTGGCGGAGTGGGACCGGGCCACCGGCCGCTACTTTCAGTTTTCGAACGACCGAAAGGTGCCTTAGTTGGAGCCATTGAAGTTTCCGCGCTCGAAAAATCTCATCCTCGCCGGGATCGCCGCGGTCCTGGTGATCTTCGCGATCATTTATTTCATGACCCTGCCGGTCGCGGAAGTCGCGATCGTCCAACGCGGCCCCGCGATCTCCGCGATCTACGGCACGGTCCGGATCGAGCCGTCTTTGGTTATTCCGGTGCGGGCGCAAAACGCCGGGTTCATTCAGCTCGCCGAAGTGCTTTCAGCCGGCCGCGGCGCGATCGGGCGCAACGTGGAGAAAGGCGAACTGCTGGCGACGATCGCGGACGAAGCGACGGCGCGTCTTCTGAAACAGGCGCGGGCCGATCTCCGGGCGGCGATTCAACGCGCGGAATTGCCGTTACCGTCCGCGGAAGCGCTGAAAGTGGCGGAAGACAACCTGGGCCGGCTCGAAAAACTCACGGGACTGAGCAACGTGGCGCAGGTGGATTTTGAAAAAGCCAAGAGCGAAGTGAACCGGCTCAAAGCGCTGGTCGAGACGGAACGGATCGAGCGCGATCGCAATTTGGCCGCGCTGGATGAGGCCGCGAAAAAGCTCGAGGCCCAGATGAAGAATTCGGAGATCCGTTCGCCGATGGACGGCCTTCTCACCGGGATCAAGACCATCGATGGCGAGCTGGTCGCCGAACGCGCCGAGCTCTTCACCGTTTCGTCGCGCAAAAATTATGTGCGCGGCGAAGTGGACGAGGAAGATGTCGGCGAAGTAAAGGTCGGGATGGAAGCGATCGTCCAGGTTTATGCCTTCCGCACCCGGACGTTCCGCGCGAAAGTTGCCGCGATCCAGCCGGCCGCGGATGTCGAGACCCAGCGTTACACGATCGTGCTCGATCTCGAAAATCCCCCTGAAAATCTCATGGCCGGCATGACCGGCGAAATGAACATCATCACCGGCAGACACGAGAACGCGTTGCTCCTGCCGACGCGCGCGTTGCTCATCGACCAGGCGCTCATCGTGAAACACGGCATCGTCCAATCGCGCACCGTCAAGATCGGTTATCGCACCCTCGATTTCTCGGAGATCCTGGACGGCGTTTCCGAGGGCGATCACGCCGTGCTTTCCGACCAGGACAAACTGCGACCGGGCCGGCCGGTGCGGCAACGGGTGACCAAAGTCGCGCCCCGCGCCGATGTCCAGTGACTCCGCCCCTCTACATCGCGCTGCGGTTTCTCCGCCATCGCAGGCGGTCTTTTATCCTGAGCCTCTCCGGCGTCGTCTTCGGCGTGGCGATTTTCATCTGCACCCAGGCCCAGACCCAGGGGTTCGCGAAGAACTTTATCGATTCCACTCTTGGAAGTAACGGCGCGCTCCTGCTCCGTTCGCGTTTTCAAAACGCGACCAGCGGTCTGCTCGTGCCGCCGAAGAACGTCCGCAATCCCGATCAGCCGCGGCGCCATTCGCTCGATGGAATTTCCAACGCGCCCGAAATCATGCGGATCAGCCGGCAATTCGCCGACGTCGCGTCTTGCTCGCCGGTTTTGCGCGGCACGGTCAGCGCCCGGGCCGGGTTCGATAACGCCACCGTCGATCTTTTCGGGATCGACGCCCCGTCGCATCTCCAAACCACCAATCTCGCGCAGCAACTCACCAGCGGTGACCTCGACGAGTTTCGCAACAACCCCAACGCCGTCATCATCGGTTCGCGCCTGGCCGAGGCGCTTCAGGTTGGTCCCGGTGACGCCCTCCTCCTCCTTTCGCCCGGCGGCGAATACCGTCGTTTTGCGATTGCCGCCACGGCCCGAAGCGGCGTCGGCGTCGTCGATATCGTCCGCGTTTATTGTCACGTGCGCGTGGCGCAGACGCTCCTGCGAAAACCGTTCGCCGCCTCGATGATCGTCTACAAACTGCGCGACCCCGAGCGCGCGCCCGGGGTCGCCCGCGCGTTCGAATCGTTGTTTCAACACGAAGCCCAGAGCTGGCAGGAACGCGAGGAAGCAAACCTTCAGCTCTTTCTGACCGTGCGCATCTCCGCCGCCATCACCGTCTCGCTGATCATCCTTCTTGCCGGCTTCGGCATTTTCAACGTCCTGACCATGTCGGTCCTTTCCAAGATCAAGGAGATCGCGATCCTCCGCTCGATGGGCTACCGCTCCCGCGACATCTCATCGATCTTCCTCTGGCAAGGCGCGATGATCGCCGCCGCCGGCTCAGTCATCGGCTGCCTCGTGGGCGCTCTTTTCACCTGGGGCGTCTCGAAAATTCCGATCCAGGTCCGCGGCCTGTTATACGCGAACCATTTTCTGGTGACGTGGGACTGGCGCCATTACTTGTGGGCTACCGTGCTCGCGATTATCGCTGTCTTCATCGCCAGCTACGTCCCCGCCCGCCGCGCCGCCCAGCTCGCTCCAGTCGCGACATTGCGCGGCTCGAGCGCGTGAACGATTCGTTAGGCTTGTAGATAGGCTAGGCCTTCCGGCCCTGGTGCCGATAACCTAAAGGCTCGAAGAACGGCATCGCGGCTTCATCGGGCTGTTCTAGATCGGCCGCGAGGACTGCCAGACCAAACTCCCCTTTGTAGAGACTGTGGGGATATTCTTTCGAGTTAGGGCTGGCTATCGCGCCACGCACCGCCAGCGCGCGCGCCCGATCCACCCAGATCGTTTCGTCAGTGTGGCGGTACAAATTAAGGAGCGCATAGGCCCGGCCAGCAAGACCGCAGCAAAGAGTAATGACTCGATCGGGCGCATCCCAACTTCGCCAGGCCGCGCCATAAGCGAGGTCGAGGTAACAAGAATCACCGAGGAGGCGGTGCGCCAGAGTCCAAAGAAAAACATAGCCACACGCACCGTTGCACCAGCCGGGCATCGTGACAGGCTCGCCCGATTGACCGAACATCCAAGGCCAGTCCAAGCCGCGATCCGCGGGCAGGGCAAGGGCTGCCAGTTCCCCAAGGCGTCGCTCGAGGTTTGGCGGCAGTTCAGTTTCCGAGATACTGCACCACTGGAGGGTCGCGTAGAGAAATCCCGCCCAGCCGTGAGCGATACCTGGGTACGCTATTCCGGCGCGAGCAATTTCCGGTTCGGCATCGAGGGCCTGCCAGAGCTCGCGGCGGAGAGCGTCACCGCGGGAACGCAAAGGTGAAAGATCGATCAGGCCATCCCGGGGAAGCGCATCGAGCAGGATTGCCGCGCCCAATAGAATGCTGGCGCGGCCGAGGGTCAGGTCCAAGCCATTCGTCGGCTGGTCTACTGCTTTAAGGAAATGAGCAAGGCTCTCCATTTGAACCAAGGGATCGGCCGCGGCGACCGCCACGAGCGCGGCCACGGCATGAACTCCGCTCGGGGAATGGTACGGTGAAGATTTTCCTACCAGCTCGGGTGTGATCTCGATCTCCTCGTTATAGAAAGCATCTTCCCGCCCCATCTCACGAATAGCTCGACGCGACCAGATGTCCGCCAGCGCCAGGAGCGAACCATCGTTTCGCCGCGACGCGATCTGGAGTAATCCGAGCGCCACGCCGGCGGATCCGTAATTTAACGAGGTTGCCGGGGCGGGCGTGAGGGCGGCCTGACTCCATTCCCCATCCGGCGCGGCTCGCGTGAGGGCGCGCTCAAGCAACTGCGCGAGCGGCTCTCGACGAGCCGGCAAAATCGGGACCGACGGCGGCGAGACGCCGGACAGGGCGCTGGCAAATGCCGCCATGGATCGGAATCGATCGGCTGGGACTTTTGACAACGCGCGGACGAGCACGGTTTCCAGGGCGGGCCAGGAAGAAACCCCGCGTTCTCGAAAGCTCAAAGGGGGAAGCGTGGCGATATCCTCAAGCATCGCTTCGCGGCCGAGCCGAAAGTTTTGCCAGTGAGCACCTGTGAGCAGCAGATAAATCAAAGAAGCGACGGCATGCTGCTCGCCCGCCTCGGAGGCGGGAATTGAATTAAGTCCGGCGAGCGCGGCAGCAGCCATTTCCGGTTCAAAAAAAAATGGAATCCCGCCACGGTCAGGGGGCTTGGGAAATGAAGTGGCCGACGTCGTGGCGCCGGCGACGCCGAAATCAATCAGCACCGGCGTGCCATCTCGCTTGATCAACACGTTGCTGGGATGAACGTCGCCGTGCAGAATGCCGCGCTCGTGCAATGCGGCATAAGTCCGGGCCACGTTTTGGGCCAAGCACAAAAGAGCGTCCTGGGCCTGTTCTCCGCCGCGCTCGCGCCATTCCGTGGCGGCAGTCACGACATCCACGCCGGGAATGAACTCCATCTCCAAGTAAAGCCGGCCATCGAGTTCCCCCTTTCCCAGGAGCCTTGGAGCGAGAGCGCCCTTCAGGCGCGAGAGAAATTCGGCTTCGTGCTCGAGGCGCCCGCGAACGGTGGCCGAAGTGCCCACGCGCCGAGAACGTCGTTCGATCTTCAGCACCGACGCCGATCGATCCCCTTTCCCGAGCAAATAAACTTCGGTGTCCTCCAGCACATGGAGGGTTCGCAAGACCGAAGCGTCCAGCACCCTGGCGCCAGGAACAATTTGCTCCGGGACTAGTTTGCCCTCCTCGTCCGCCGAACTCGACGGAATGAGAAATCCGCCATCGATCATGTTTCTGAGAAACGGGTAGGCACCTTCCAGGACGTTATTGGGATCGAGTTGTTTCTCTCGCGCGAAAAGGATCACCGCCTCCACGACGGTGCGTTGATCGCGAAAACGCCCGAGGAGAGCGGCCGCATCCGGGTCGATTATCTTCGATCCGCTGCGTGCCTGCAGGCGCGATACCGCAAAGTCACCGGGATGGAATTCGATCTGCGTCCGGGACTCCTCCGGCAGATCGGCTACCGGAATAATGAGAACATCTTCGTTTAGGATAAACGGACCGGAGAGATGGAAGGACATCGGTTTCTTTGGCGTAATTACTTTCGTTTCTGCCAGATGGAAACCGACGGAGTCCAAGTTTCCACATCCACTCCTTCATGCCGCAGCCGCTCGAGGGCGAATTGCACCGGTGTCATCCCTGACTTGGCGTTGCTTTGCGCCGCAATCATGGCGGCAGCCAGGCGGCGCACAATCCACAGTCGCCAGCTTTCTGGTTCTTGCCAGCTGAGCACTCTTTGAGCTTGCGGCGGATCCATACCCCACGAGAGCAATCCATCCGAGGTGATCTCCGCCGAGAATGGCACGCCGTGCGCCACGATTCCGCTCAACCGCGCCGCCAATTCGGAAGCCACCTCGAAGAGAGCCTCCTGATTCTGGAAGTAGAGGACCATTTTGTCTGGCCGCAAAAGACCTGCAGCATCACTGCCAATCTTAAAGTGGCCGCCACGTCCCGAGGCCACCTCCACCACCGCCGCGAAAGCTTGGGGCAAGACGTGGGCGGCGGGGCTAACGTATAGCTTGAAATGGACGTTTCCCTTATCCGATTTCCCCGGCGTCCGGTTAAACCAGACAAGCCATGCCGGCATTTTCGGATCGTCCATTTCCTGCCAATCGGAATCGAGACGCCGGCGAGAATCTGTCCCTGCTCCCGCGCCCAGAAAAGACAGGATAGCTTCACGATTTCTAAAAAGCCGGGTCCACTTTGGCGTCACGGGTAGCCGGCCAAATCCGTACAAGCGGAAAGCGAGTTGACGCGGTTCGTCCAGCAGGAGGCTCTCTCCATAACGCAACGCGGCTTCGGACAGGTGCGCCAGCCGGCCTTGCGCGCCCGCGGAAACCATCGGACGATTTTGCGCCAGCAAGTCAGCGGCTTCTGCGCCGCAGAGAAAACGTCCGTTGTCCTCCATCTCCAGGACACCGTCGAGCAGCAACTCCGGAATCGCGTGGAGCGCTTCGCCGTCGTCTTCGAAGACAAAAAAAGGCAAGGGGCCTGCCGACTGTAGTGTCAACCACAGCAGGGCCGTTTCTTTTCCCACCGCTTTGATGGTTCGTCCGCTGTGCGGATCCGGCCTTAAGACTCCGTAAAAATCACGATCTTCCCGCAATTCATTCAACAATACTTGCTCCCCTGGCGGGAGGCGATCGAACACTACCAGGTTGTAAGCTTTTCCGGCCCGAAAGGTCCGTCGAGATAACTGGGCAATTTCCTCGGCCGTCATTTCAGGCTAGCGCTCCCACTTCCGGGCGTTACTCGACGCAGAAGTATGCTCACCAAGGCGGGGCGCCTGCCGAGGCTAGCGCCCCACCGTCGCCGGACCGGCGTGCACAATCACTATTTAAGAAAGATTCTTTTTGGCCGCGCGCACTTGATCCAATGCTTCGCTTAATCCGCGCTCCAGCGAATCGGCCTCTGCCTTGGAACCAACGGCGCTCGGCAGCCCTTCCTTCTCCAGAGCATCCAAGCTCTTGATGGTGGCTTGAAGCTCGGCCTTAAGCGAGGCCAAGTCTTCGGGACGTTGGAGGACCCAGGGATCTCCGGAGCCGCCGACGCAAGGGGTGGTGGGATCACAGGCTGAAAAACCGCCACAAGACAGACCAAACTGGCAGCCGATCGTGCCTTGAAACGAGCAAGCCGCGCAAAGAGTGCCGATCACGGTGCATCCAATACAAAAAGTCGGACGAAAATAGCAGCCGACCGAACCTCGCTGACAGAAGGTTGGGTATCGACAGACATACGTTCGAAGGAGACAGAGCTTGGCCAGCTCCTTTTCTGAAAGCTGGGCCTGCGGTAATACGGTTACAAGGAGATCCTTGGTTTTGAATTGCATAACTGCTTTTCCTCTCTGGGGTTCAGGGTTTGGGCATCCGGGATAGAAGTTAGTCGGGGTGAGTGGGGAAGGGGTTAATCGAGAGATTGCGCCGAAAGGCGCCGGCTGTGCAAGCCAAAAAATCAGCCGCTGGCAAGTTACCCCGAATGACTTGGTCCGGGTTCCCCGCCGCGCAGGTCTATAAGTAGGGCGCCGTGGGCTACGTCAATAATGGATGACAGCCCGGAGTGCGCCCGGTACAGTCTGTGGCCGCTCCGGCACTCCATGAATCTGCTCGATAAAATCGGCCGGGAATTTTCCGGGTTTAATTTGCTCGAATCGGGCAAGCGGCTCTTCGATCGGAAGCCGCTCCAGTGTAGCCTCTACCTCACCGACCGCTGCAACCTCGATTGCTCTTATTGCACCGAGTACGACAACTCGCGGCCGCATCCGAAGCTCGAGGACCTGAAGATTTGGATCAAAAAAATCCGCGATCTGGGGACGATGCGGATCGCGCTCGTCGGCGGCGAACCGCTCATGCATCCGAACGTGGTCGAGATCGTGCGCTATTGCCGCGAGCTCGGCTTCGCCACCAGCCTGACGACAAACGGGTTCTTGCTCACGCGAAAACTATTGAAGCAGCTCGAAGAAGCTGGCCTGCAAGTGATGCAGATCAGCGTCGATCGGATGACCCCGAGCCCGGTCACGAAGAAATCGTTCAAGACGATTTTGCCGAAGCTCGATTACTTCAAGGATTCGAAGATCAGCCTGCACATCACCGGGGTGATCTGCGCCGACACGCTGCCGGAATCGAAAGCGGTCCTCGAAACGGGATTATCCCGCGCAATTCCCACCGAAGTGCGGCTGGTCCATGCCGATCCGCTCAGCCGGTTCCGGGTCGAGCGCGGCAACAAGGAAGAACTGGAAGCGTTCATCGATTCGATGATCGAACGGAAACGGCGCGGCGAAAAAATCCACACGAACGAGGCGATCCTCCGCTACCAGAAAAGCCTGCTCCGCGGTGAGCCGGTCGAGTGGACCTGCACGGCCGGCTACAAACTTTTCTTTGTCTCGGCCCAGGGAAAATTCTGGGAGTGCAGCATGGTGCACACGGACAAACACATCATGGATGTGACGCTCGACGATCTCTACGCGAACTATCGCAAGAAAAGCTGCCAGACCGGTTGTGGAGTGTATTGCGCGGTGAGCACGTCGTTGCTCGTGCAAAATCCGGCCAGCGTGATCTCAAAGGAAGTCGTCAATCGCGCCCGGCGCATTCCCGGTTTGATCAAGCAGGCGATCAGCACGCCCGAGCCGACCGAGCCGAGTCAGCCGGCGCCGGCTGAGGCGTAGTGGATCGCGCGCTCAGCCGCGCGATGTTTATTTAAGATTCATGGAAGCCGAAGTTTCGCTGAGCTGCGAAGGGATCGAACGCTACCTCGGCGAGGAAGATTCGCGGGTCCACGCGTTGCGCGGGGTGTCGCTCCAACTCGAGCGCGGCACGGTCCACGCCGTGGTGGGTCCATCCGGCTGCGGCAAAAGCACGTTGCTCTATATCCTCGGGCTGCTCGATCACGCGGATAGCGGCTGGGTCACGATCGAGAACGAAGCCGTCTCGCACCTGGTCGATGACGCGCTCGCGCGAAAACGAAACGAGCTCCTCGGGTTCATCTTCCAATTCCATTTTCTCCTCGAAGACTTCACTGCCCAGGAAAACGTGATGATTCCGATGCGGCGCCTGGCCGTGTTAACCGAAGAAGAGATGCTGGAACGGTCCGCGTATCTGCTGGAGGAAGTCGGGCTCGGCGCCAAACGGAAACGGCCGAGCCGTCATCTTTCCGGCGGCGAACAGCAACGCGTGGCGGTGGCGCGTTCTCTCGCGAATAATCCCAGCATCATTCTCGCCGACGAACCGACCGGGAACCTCGACAGCGCGAATTCCCGGCGCGCCTTTGAATTGCTCCAGCGCATCGTGCAGGAAGAGCGCAAGGCGTTGCTGCTCGTGACCCACAATCCGGAGATCGCCGAGGCCTGTGATTGGATCCATGAGATGCAGGATGGATTGATCGTTGGCAGTCATCCCCGCGGCCGCCGATGAAGCGGACCGCCGGCGCAATCGCTTCATGACCGCGGCCGAGACGATGTTGCGGCCGATCACGCCGCCGGGGGGCGTGGTCCATACCGTCGATCCGGGGCCGGAATTGAAACGCGGCGCCTGGCCGAACTTCATCGCAATGCTCGCCTCGAATTTCCGGGGCATCTTCACGTTCCTGGTCACGCGGCTGCTCGGTCCGGCGGCGCTCGGTGTTTTTTCAGTGGCCTGGGCCACGACCGATCTGGTGAGCAAGATCGGCATCTTCGGTCTCGACGATACCGTCATCACCTTCATCGCTCGCGCCGAAACCTCCGGGGACCGCGCCCGGAGCCGGGCGCTCTTTCGGCTGGCGGTTTTTTTGGGCGTCGCCCAGTGCACCGTCCTCGCCGCGTTTTCCATCGCGCTCGTCCGGCTCCTCGGCCATCGCTTCGGTCTCGACCCGGAAATGGCGGACGCGCTCTCGGTGATGTTCTGCGGCATGCCGGTGATCGCGCTCTACCGCATCAACACCGCCGTCTCCCGCGGCATGAAAGTAATGCGGCACGACATTTTCTCGCGCGGCATGACCGAAACAATCGTCACAACGGTCGCGTTTCTTATCGCGCTCCAGCTCGGGCTCAGGAAATTCGGTCCCGAGATCGCGGTGATCGTGGGAATGGGCGCGTCGGGAATCGTCGCGCTGTCTTTGGCGGCGTCGTTATTTCGGAGGGCCGGCGCGCACGCGGCAGGCTTTTCTTATGCGGCCGAGTCCCGGCGGTTGCTCACCTACGCTGCGCCCATTAGCGCCTATGACTTGCTCAACTCCATTATCGTTCGTCTCGACGTCGTCATGCTCGGTTGTTTCGTCGGGCGCGCGCCCGGCGTGACGCTTATTACGCTCGGCATCTACGCGGCCGCGGTCGAAGTCGCCGGCGGGTTGCGCAAAATCAATCAGGCCTTCAATCCCATCTTCGCGCCGGTGGTCGCCGGCCTGACCGTGGACGGCGATCAGGAACATGCCGCGCTCGCCTTCTCCCGGGTCTCGCAATGGATGCTCTGGATTCTCCTCCCGCTCGTCGCGGTCATGTCCCTCGCCGGCTCCTGGATCCTCACGCTTTACGGACCGGCCTTCGCGCAGGGTGGACTCTGGCTCGGCATCATCGCGCTCGCCTGCGCCACGAACGCCTTCGTGAGCCTGGCCGAAGTCGTGATCATGGTGCAAAAGCCGCGGCTGAATTTGTTGAACTCGATCATTACCTGCGTCGCCGCGCTGACCGCGAATCTTTGGTTGATCCAGCGTTTCGGCGTGACTGGGGCCGCGTTCGGCATTCTTCTTCCCTACGTGTTGCAGGGAATTTTGCGGTATCGCGCGTTACGGATGGTCTTCCGCTGGCGAAATCCATGGGGCGACATCGGCCATCCCCTGCTGGCGGCCACGATTGCGGGAATCCCCGCGATCGTTTGCCGGATGATGATCGACAGCGCGGCCGGCCAGGTTATCAGTGCCCTTGCGTTCCTGGTCATTTACGGGGGAGCGTGGCTGCATTACCGGCGAACGCATCGGGCCCGGATTCTGATCTGATATGAAACGCGTCTTCATCACCGGCGCGAGCGCTGGCATCGGGTTGGCGACGGCGAAATTGCTGGCTGGGCGCGGGGACGAAGTTTGGGGAACGTCGCGCGATCCCTCTCGGGTCCCGGAATTGCCGCGACTCCATGCGGTCCGGCTCGACCTGAGCGATAACGTCTCGTTAGGCGAAAATTTTCAGATCGCGCTCCGCGAAGCCGGCCACTTCGATGTGGTCATCAACAACGCGGGCAGCGGCCACTTCGGACCGGCCGAACATCTCTCGCCGGAAGCGGTCCACGCCCAATTCCAAACCGTCCTCTTCTCGCACATCGAATTATGCCGTCTCGCTTTGGCTTCGATGCGCGCCCAGGGCAACGGCCGGATCATCAACGTCACGTCGCTCGCCTCGCGTTTGCCGGTGCCGTTCATGGGGGCCTATAACGCCGCCAAAGCTGCCATGGCTTCCTTCGTCCTGTCGCTTCAGCTCGAGCTCGCCGGGTCGGACATTTGCGTCATCGATCTCCAGCCGGCGGACATTTCGACGAGTTTCAATAACGCGGTCGCGAGAACGGACGGCGGCGACCCGCGTTACACCGAACTCGTCGAGCACGCCTGGCGCATGGTGGAGCAAAATATGCAGGCCGCGCCGAAACCGGAGCTAGTCTCGCGGCGCATCGCGAAATTGATCGACGACAAAAACCCGCCGCCACGCGTCACTGTCGGCGGCACATTTCAGGCGGCGATCGCGCCGTTCATCCTTCGGTTCCTTCCGCAGCGGGTCCGGATCTGGGGCTTGAAGAAATATTACCGGTTGCCGAATTGAAGATCAGCGACGCGGTCATTCTCATGGCGGGAACCGGCTCCCGTTTGCGCGGCTCGGCGGAGACAATCGCCAAGCCGCTCATCCCGATTGTCGGCCGGCCTCTGATTTCCTACGCAATCGATTCGTTCGACAAAGCCGGCGTCGAAACGATCCACGTCGTCGTCGGCCCGAACGGCGACGAGCTGGCCGCCGCGGTCGCGCCTCTGCTGCCGGCGCTCATGAAATTCAACCCGATTCCGAATCAGAACTGGCAGAAACAAAATGGCGTCTCGGTGCTCGCCGCAGCGGGGAAAGTTCGGGCGCCGTTCTTTCTCGCGATGGGCGACCATCTCTTTGAACGGTCGATCCTCGACCAGCTCCTCGCCCAGGCCGATCCAACGCGGCTCAACCTCGCGATCGACCGGAAGATCGCTTCGATCTTCGACCTGGACGACGCGATGAAGGTCCGCACCGCGGGCAACAGGATCGTCGCCATCGGGAAAAAGCTCGATGATTACGACGCCATCGATACCGGTATCTTTATTTGTCCGGAATCGATCTTCGAGTATTTGCGGCGCGTTTTGAGAAAAGGCGATTGCAGCCTGGCGGACGGCGTTCGCTTAATGGCGGAGGAAGGAAATGCGCTCGCCGTGGACATCGGCGAAGCCTGGTGGCAGGACGTCGACACGCCAGAAATGCTGGGGCGAGCGGAGCAGGAAGCGACGCGTCTTCTGTAGCCGTCGCCCTGTGGGCGACGTGTGTGCTGGCGACGTCGCTCTCGCGCTTCGCATAGCGAAGCGGCTACAGAAGACGTGCTTTCAACGCCAACCCAAGACTCGCCGCTGTCACGACGAAAAGCAGATGAAGAATAAGAGACGGCAATCCGATGGCCGCGAGAAAGACGAAGAACAGAACGGCGACATCGCGCTTTGTAAGCTGGATAAGGAGCGAGGCGAATTTCTCTCCGAACCTAAGCAGGCCGGAGCGCTCGACCAAATCGCGATGGCGTGGATAGAGCGCGCCACCTAACGAATCGGCTGTTGCCTCGCCGGCCGGCGCCGGCTTTCGCGTGGCCAAATACCATTCATTGATCGCGACCAGCACCCCAGCAACGATTCCCTCCACCAGATAGAGCCATCCGAACCGAGGATGCGCCTGCCGCAGTCCGAAGCCGAGACCAAGGACAAGCAGGATGTTGCTCAGGACATCGAAGAGATCGTCGAGCTTCCGGCCGCGTTCGCTTTCCATGAACTTCGCGCGCGCGATCTCGCCGTCGCAGCCGTCGAGAATGCTAAAAATCTGAAAGAGAACGAGACCCCAGACGAACGACGAGTAAGTTCCGTGGCTGAGAACAAGCGACCCAATAACGGGAATCGGAAAGATCAACCAGGTCCACGCGTCAGGCGTGGCGGGAAAACGCAGCAACAGCCGGGTGATGGCGCGGGAAATGGGACGATTCAGATAGCGGGAAACGAAACCATCCTGCGACTTGCCGCTGGCCCGGAGAAATTTCTTTTCGATCCGGTCGATTTGCTCGCCGGCGGTGATGTACTCCCACGCTCCTTGGGCTGATGGCGGCAGAGATTCCGCCGCGCGCCGATAGTTCTCCCAAGATTCCTTCTCACTCGGAGGGACGTGCTTCTGCACGTCCCCAGACTTGGGGAGCGCGTCGTCAGAAGAAATGGGACGTGCGGAAGCACGTCCCTCCGAGAATAACGAGCGGACGCCCTTTCGATAAGGAAACAGACGCGTAGTCAAAACGAGATCGTAAGGCTGGGTATCGATGTCCTGGGTAAAAGCGACCTTGGTCAGGCGCGGGTTGCCGGGGATCCAGCGTTGCGATTCGTCGAGATCGGGCCGCCAGAAAATGCAGACGACGATGGGCGCGGTTTCATTATTGTCGACGGCGTATTCATCGATCGCGAGGGCGAGGCGATCGAGCTGGCGCAAACCGGCGACGATCCAATCCGCGGATTCATCGGCGAGGAGGAGGACTCGGCACGGATTCATTTTCCCGGCGGCAGAGGACGGCGGTAAATCCGGTAGGTCTTATATTTCTCGGCGCCGATCGCTTCGAGGAAGCGATTCATCATGACATTGTTTTCTAGGATCAGGCTGCATTCGCCGATGAAGCCGCGTTTAATCATCGCTTCCTCGATGATGCGCAACACCAGCATCTCGGCAATCCCGTGCCGGCGATACTTCGGAACCACGCCGAGCGCGACAAGCCGGGTGGTTTTCAGCCGGCTTTTGTAATAAAGCAATTTCGCCAGTCCAATCGGCAAACCGAAGGTCGTCAGGCGTCCGTTGATTTTCTTGAGCGCGGCGTTGATGTCCGGCACGCAAAGAATGAAGCCGACCGGTTCGCCCTCGATCTCGGCGAGCCAGATCAGCTCCGAGACGACGAGCGGCTTCAACTCCTTGGTCATGTAGTCGAACTCCTTTTCCGTGAAGGCCACGAAACCCCAGTTATTCCGCCACGCCTGATTATAAATGTCGCGGATTCTCCGGCCTTCCTCGGCGATGCGGCGCAGATTGGCCGGACGAAAGGTCACGTCGGCGCGCCGTTTTTTCAGCGCGCCGGCGAGACGTCGCAAACGCTCGGCAGCCTCCGCCGGATTCGCAAACCACCACGCGTATAGGTCCATCGTTTTCTCGAAGCCCCAGCGCTCGATCAGCCCGCTGTAATACGGAGGGTTATGCGAGGTAAGGAGCATCGGCGGGAATTCGAACCCGTCGATGAGCAGGCCGCAGACGTAATTCGTCGAATAATCGATCGGTCCCACGATCTCGTCCCGGCCGAGCCCGCGCAGCCATCCGGCCGCCGCGTCAAAGAGCGCGGTCGCCACTTCTGGATCGTCGATCGATTCGAACATCCCGAAACAGCCGACATTGGATTGATGCAGGGCGTTGTAGTTCGGATCGTCGCTCGCCAGGATGCGCCCCACGATTTCGCCGCCTCGGCGAGCCAGGAAAAGCTCAGCTTTCCCATGCTCGAAAAAAGGATGCTTCTCCTGATCAAGAAATTCTTTTCGCTCGAGCAGGAGCGGCGGGACCCAGGCCGGATCGTTCGCATAAATACGCCAAGGGAACTTGATGAAAGCGTCGCGGTCCGATCGAGAAGCGACCCGGCTAATTTCGATTTGCGGCATGAGACAATCTTGTCTCAGGCGAGGCTACGCCGCCAGCGTCAAGCTTGCAGCGCTCGCGAAACCGAGTAGTAGCAACGGCCTTGTGACGCCCCGCAACGATGAGCCAGTTTTCGCCCAAGGCCTCGCTTTTAAAGCGGTCGAGATCGAGGAACTAACGGACGTTTATTTTTTCCGCCCGGCCGGGTCGCTCATCGCGCGCGGCGCTCGCTCCATCGGTATGGGTCCGATTGGAGTTACAATCATTGGCGCGTTGATTGGGATTGCCGGGGGCGCGTTGCTCTATGACGAACGCCTGGGCCTGCTTGCCTTTGCCCTTCTCATTCTGCACGGGATCATCGACTCGGCGGATGGGCAGCTCGCACGAATGACGGGCCGGGTGACGGATCTTGGCCGAGCCCTCGACGCCGCGGGTGGATACTTCACTCATGCCGCCATTTTTCTGGCGATCGGCGCGAGTCTCCTTCACCGCGGCTGGAGCGCGTCGATTCTTTTCTGGATGGTGTTCGCCGGGGTCGCAACCGCCGTTCACGCCCAGATGTACGTGTATCATCGCGACGCCTACATCATTGTTGTGACGAAAGGATTGGCGCCAGGCATCGCTCCGGCAAATATCCCGCCCGTGATCGGCTGGCTGTTTCGCGCCTATCTCGGGGTGCAGCGCTGGTTCGTCGGACTGCATGACAAAGTCGAAGCGGCCCTGGCGGCGCGGGCCGTGGCGAGTCAGGTCCGCGAAGAAGACCGCTCTCGTTATCGCGAAATCTTTTATCCGCTAATTCGCGGCTGGAATTTCCTCGGTGACAACACCCGGTTCTTTGCCATCGGCGTCCTGGTCTGTCTGCACCGAATCGATCTCTTTTTCGCTTTCGTTCTGGTGGCGATGAATTTGGCTTTCGTCATCCTCTGGCTTTGGCAACGCCACGCGGATCGCAGGTTTCTCGCCAGCCTCTAATCGACTAAACTTCCGCCAATGCTTCGCACGATCCTTTTCGACATGGGCGGCACCCTCGATGGCGACGGTCTGCATTGGCAGGATCGCTTCGTCGCGCTTTACCGAAGTTTCGGGGTGGAACTTCCGCGCGAATCGCTTCGAGAGGCCTTCGACGCCGCCGAGCGAAAGGCCGTCGTGGACGAAACAATCGGATCGTCCAATCTCTCGCAGATGACGGAGCTCTACGTGAAATGGCAGCTCGCGCATCTCGGATTGCAGGACCAGGAGCTCCAGCGACATTTGGTGGAAGGATTTGTCACGCCGATGCGCGCGACGACGGCGGAGAATGCGCAGTTACTGGCGACTCTTGCCGAACGCGGTTTTGAGTTGGGCGTGGTCTCCAATGGCTGCGGCAACGTCGAAACGCTCTGCGCGGATTTTGGTTTTGCGCCTTTTCTCTCGGTCATCGTGGACTCGCGGCGGGTGGGATTTTGCAAACCGGATCCCGCGATCTTTCGCTACGCCGCGGAAAAGCTGGGATGCGATCCCGGGACGATCCTGATGGTGGGCGACTCGTTTGAGCGTGATGTCGTGGCTGCGAAAAAGGTCGGGATGAAAACAGCATGGGTCGAAGGCGCCAGGCCGCGTGAGTGCCCCGATCCTTCCCTTGTCGATCTTCATCTGCGCCGGCTGGCTGATCTTCCCGCGGCGTTGGCGAATGCTTCGATGGCTTTGGCATGAAGACATCCGGCGCATTTTCTCTTCGAGCAGGAGTGCTGGCCGCAGGACGCGGCGAGCGCTTGCGTGCAATCTCGGGCGACTTGAAACCACTCGTGCGCGTCGGCGGCGAGACCCTGATCGAGCGCGTCCTGAATTCCATGGCGGAAGCGAATGCCTCGGAAGTGACCGTGATCATCAATGAAGATTCCGCCTCCGTGCGCGATCATGTCACCGCCAGGCGATGGCCTTTTACATTGCGCTGGATCGTCGAGACGACGCCGACTTCAATGCACAGTTTTCTTCGGCTGGTGGAAGCGCTCGCCGCCGATGGAAACCAAGGGCCGTTCTTGCTGTCTACTGTCGATACGGTGGCGGGCCCAAAAGCGTACGCCAATTTCATGGAACGCGCCCGCGCCCAGCAAGTCGCAATGACTCTGGCGCTCACCTCCCCAGGTAATGATGAGAAACCTCTTCTGCTTCGGTTGGCGGCTGGAGAATCGCGGATCGCCGCGTTCGGCGAAGGCGAATACGCGACTGCGGGCGTGTATGCCGTGCGTCCGGACGTTCTTCGCGAAGCGGAGGCGGCGCGCCGGGATGGAATCGACGCGCTGCGAAAGTTCGTGGCTCGCCTGCTCGATCGCGGCTACCCCCTCGCCGGCATTCCGATTTCCCGATCGGTCGACGTCGATCGTCCGACGGACATTGAGGCCGCTGAAACATTTCTTCGAACCGCTCGAATATGAAACGCCTTCTTGGATTGTACCGCGAGAAGCAGTATTCGCCCGGCCGCCATCAATCGAACGACGTGCTGCTCCTCGACCAGATCGCGCATCGGCTGCGGGAACGTGAATTTTCCGTCGACCTGATGACGCTGGGTGAAGCGAATGGTTCGCGTTCGGGAGCAGCGCTGGTTTTTTCCATGTGCCAGGGAAGATCGGCGCTCGAGAATCTGGCCGAGTGGGAGCGTGACGGAGTGAGGATCATCAACAGCCCTCGCGCCGCGCTGAACACGCATCGCGATCGTTTGCCGGCGTTGATGGTAAATGCGCGAATTCCATTTCCGCGGACGCATCTGGTAAACACGAACGAAAACGCGGATGCGCATTCGCTCGATCTCGATGCCGGCATCTGGCTAAAGCGCGGCGACGTCCATGCCTCCGTCACCGCGGACGTCCAGTGGATCGACTCGCGCGAGCGTCTCGTGGCGGGGCTCGCGGACTTCTCCCGGCGCGGAATCGACCTGGCCGCGCTCCAGGCCCATCGCGCGGGTGACGAGATCAAATTCTACGGCGTCGCCGGCGGCGCGTTCTTCCACTGGTTTTATTCGGGCAACGTGCGCAAACATCCGTTCGATTTTTCGGAGCTGCAAAACCTCGGGAACGCAGCGGCGGCGGCGGCCGGGCTCGACATTTTTGGCGGCGACGTGATTGTTTCACCGTCGGGCGAATTGACCTTGATCGATCTCAACGATTGGCCGTCATTCGCGCCCTGTCGGGAACGCGCCTCTTATGCCATCGCCGAGTTCATCACCAAGCGTGTCCATGCCGGCTAAAACCGAAAGTCCTTCTCAGGCCCGCACCAAAGCGCTCTTCGATGAAGAGCAGCAATTCATCGCGCCCGGAGTGCAAACGATCGCGCTCGTGTCGCAACTGGCGATCGCGCACGGTCGCGGCGCGACCCTGACCGATCTCGATGGGCGGACCTACCTCGATCTGAACGCCGGAGTGTCGGTGGCCAGTCTCGGCCATGCGCATCCAAAGTATGTAGCCGCGCTAACGAAGCAGTTGGAAGCGGTCACGGTCGGGAGCTTCACTTCGCAGCCGCGCGCTGAACTCGTTAGGCTGATCGCGGAGCTGGCGCCGGGCGAATTGTCGCGCACGCAATTTTTTAGCGGCGGCGCGGAAGCCGTCGAAGCTGGGATCCGACTCGCCCGCTCGTTCACGAAGCGAACGGACGTGGTCGGTTTCACCGGGGGTTTTCATGGCAAAACCGCCGGCGTTCTCCCGATCTCGGACGTGGATTGGAAAACGCTCATCGGTCCGCTGCCGACGGGACACCATCTCGCTCCCTTCGCCGATCCGACGCGGTTCGCGGGCTCGCCGGACGAATGCCAGGAACACGCGATCAAGCAGCTGCGGCGGGTGATTGAAGAAGAAGTCGGCGGGCGTCCCGCAGTCGTCGTGATCGAACCGATCCAGGGAACGGCCGGCAATATCGTGCCGCCTCCGGGTTTTCTCCGCGAAGTCCACGAGGTGGCGCATGAATACGGGGCGCTGCTGCTTGCCGATGAAATGATCACCGGGTTTGGACGCACCGGAACTCTGTTCGGGTGCGATCACGACGAAGTGGTTCCCGACATCATGACGCTCGGAAAAGGAATGGCCTCCGGCTTTCCGGTGAGCGCACTGGTCTCGACCGAGAAGATCATGGCGGCCAAACCATTTTCGCTGCCGAGCGCTTCCTCCTCGAGCTACGGCGGTAATCCGCTCGCCGCAGCAGCGGCGTTGGTCGCCATCCAAACGATCTTGTCGGAGAAGCTGATCGAGAATTCTGAAAAGGTGGGACGCGTATTGCGCGACGGGTTCGAAGCGATCGCACAGAGACGGCGGTCGATCGCGAACGTTCGTGGAAAAGGCCTGCTCATCGGCTTCGATCTCGTGGCCGATCCGGAATCGAAAACGCTGCTGCCGAAAGAACGATGCATCGAGTTCTTCAAGCGGGGCCTGGCCGAGGGGCTGATCATGATGAGTTACACGCCGCGGGTGCGCGTTCATCCGCCGCTCATTCTTTCTGTCGAACAGGCGAATTCCGCGCTCGAGATCGTCGACCGCGTGCTCGAGAAATTCGAAACCGAATAAGACCGTGTTGCGCGGCGCGATAATCGGTTTTGGCGCAGTCGCCGCCAACGGGCATGTGCCCGCGTATTTGAATTCACGCGAAGCGAAGATCGTCGCGGTGGTCGATCGGACGGAAACACGGCGGAAAGCCGCGGAAGAATCGCTGCCGGGAATTGCGACGTTCGCGACGATTGAAGAATTGGCGGCCGGCGCCGAGATCGACTTTGTCGATATCTGCACGCCACCGGCGCTGCATGGTGAGCCGATGGTCGATGCGCTCCGGCGCGGTTGGAATGTTCTCTGCGAAAAACCGCTGCTGCTCGACCTCGACGAGCTCGAGAGAGTGCGAATCCTCGCCCGCGATTCAGGCCTGGCCGTGGTGCCGGTTCATAATTGGAAATACGCGCCGATCATTCGACGTGCGACCGAAGCGTTGCACGCCGGTACGATTGGATCGCTCCGCGAAATCGAAATCGAAACGCTACGCATCGAGGATTGCGCGGCCGCCGACCCGGCCCATCCGAATTGGCGGCGCGATCCAGCCCTGGCAGGCGGCGGGGTGCTGATGGATCACGGCTGGCACGCGATCTATCTGGCGCGCCATTGGTTCGGGGACGATCCGATCGGAGTCGACGCCAGGCTGCATCGCGCGACGGCGAGCGGAATCGAAGACGAAGCGACGTTGACCCTCCATTTTCCGAAAGGTCCCGCGAAAATTTTTCTTACCTGGCGGGCGGAGACGCGCCGAAACACAATGCGATTGACCGGCGATCGCGGCGAGATCGCGATCAACGACGACACGTTAAAGATTGGCAATGAAGAAATCCGATTCGAGAGCGCGTTGTCTGCCGGGTCGCATCACGCCGATTGGTTTGCAGCGATGTTGCCCGATGTGCTGGCCGGCTTTTGCTCCCCGGAACAGGCGCGCGAATCTTTCGAAGAGGCCGCGGTCTGCCTCTCAGTGATTCGAAGTGCCTACCAGCTGCCGATCGGTTTCTAAGGAGCCGGCCTCAGCCTGCCCACGCGGCGCTCTCGTGCCGAAAACATAATCCCACAGCGGCGAGCTGACTCCGTAGCCGACGTGGTCGTCTTCGTAATGATGACGCATGTGATATTTTTTCAACCAAAGCCACACGCCGCCTTTCATCGAGAAATGGTGGGTCGCGTAGTGAAGCATGTCGTAGAAAAGATATCCCAGGAGCAACCCGGCAAATGCCGCCGGCGCGAACCGGCCAAACCCGGCCAGGAACAATCCGTAAAAAAAGAGCGCGAGCGGAATGCTCACAACTGGCGGCATCACGAGACGGCTGGCATCTTTCGGATAATCGTGATGGACGCCGTGCAAGAGAAAGTGGAGCTGCTGGCCCCAGCGGCTGGTCGGTTGATAATGGAAAACCCAGCGGTGCATCGTGTATTCGACGAAGGTCCAAATAAGAACGCCGAGGGCTAACCAGCCGACCACCGCGCCGATCATCTGCCCTCGTTGGCGCAGGGCCAGATCGACCATGAAGCCGATAACCGGCAGGTAAATCACGAGCGGCGTGACGGGGTGAACATGCGAGAGGAATTCCATGAACCGGCTCTCGAACATGCGGACCGATTCGTTCTTATTCGAGACGTAACGCTGCCCCATACGTTTTACGATGCTCTATTCTTCGGCCGCATCAAACCGCGTGCTGGAGCTGCGGGACCCGCGCCGGCAACAGCGTGTCCGAGAGAATATTGAGCGCCTCATCGAGGTCGGCGCGGGTGTGGTTCGCCGTGACGCAGGCGCGGAAACAGATTTTGTCCTGTGGAACGGCCGGGTAATCGACGGGCGCCACCCACAATCCACGCCGGCGCAATTCATGCCCGAGGTCATAGAGACGCTCGCGGTCCCCGATGACGATCGGCATGATGTAGGTGGTCGAGTCCCCGGTGTCGATCCCGAGCGAATCGAGCTGGCTGTGAAAATATTCGGCGTTCTCCCAGAGACGCTGACGCAATTCTGGCCTGGTCGTTCCGAGCTCGAGCGCTTTCAGGATGGATGCGACCATCACCGGCGGGAGAGCGCAGGAATAAACGTAGGGATGCGAATAGAACCGCAGATAATCGATCATGTCCCTGGACCCGGCGACAAATCCACCCATGGCCCCGAATGCTTTCGAGAACGTGCCGTAAAGCATACGCACCCGCTTTTCGATCCCGAAATGTTCCACCGCGCCCCGACCGTTCTCGCCGCAGGCCAACATCGAATGCGCTTCGTCAACGAACACTCTCGCTCCATGTGCGTCGGCCACATCCATCACCTCATCCAACTGCCCGAAGTCACCGTCCATGGAGTAAATGCCTTCGACGATGACGAGGTGGCGCTTGCCCTTGTGACGGGTCAGCGCCCGGTCGAGCGACTCGGGATCGTTATGATCGAAGCGCTCGCAGCGGGTGCGCGCGAGCACAGCACCATCTCGCAGGCTCAAATGGGAACGGTTGTCCATCACCGCGACATCGGACTTGCGCAGCAATCCTGAGATCGTGCCGAGGGCGCCGCCGAAACCGCTATTGAAAAGCATCGCATCTTCGTAACCAAGAAATTCCGCCATCCGTTTCTCGAGCTGGCGATGGAGATCGCTCATCCCGGAGAGAACGGGCGAGCCACAGGCGCCGAGGCCGTGAGTGGCGAGAGCTTCATGCGCGGCTGCGATCACCTCGGGATGATTCGCGAGGCCGAGATAGTTGTAGGAAGAAAAATTGATGACCGGGAGCGATTTCCCGCGATAGCGCAAAGTGGTGCGCGCCTCGGCCGGACCGAGCAGGACCGGCTCATACAATTCGACCGCTTTGTTGATGGCATGCAGCCATTGCGTAAACGCCGGCGGCGGCTTCAAGGGATCTTTGCTGTCGCCCACCAGGAAATCGCCGAGGCTGAATTTGTTCGGATCGTTTTCGACCGCGGAATTGATCTTGGTTGCGGGCGCCGAAAAATCTGGATTCAGTGACATATCGGGAAGGTGCGGCGCTTGCGCGCCTGACGATTATTCTTATCGGAGCGAATGAGGCGCCACGCAGCAGCGTTCGCCGGGATAGTCATTCGATTAAGCAGCCCAGCAAGATATGGAAATGCCGGGGAGACGTCTACAGAAAAAACAGCCATGCTTTTTCGCCTATCCCGGGGCCGCCGCGGGGCTCGGCGGCTTATCCGCTGGATGAGGTCTGACCCGGGACGCTATCGCTGCCATCAGGGCGGCGGCGAAAAGAACGAAGTTCAGGAACGTCCAGAAATAAATTTCCTCCTCGCACAAATCCCGCATTCCACGCGCGTTGAAAATGGCCAGACCAAGGGCGCTCGCCACGATCGTCAGCTCGCGCCACCATCCGAGCAGGAGCAATTGATCCCAGACGCGCGGGCCGGCCGGGGAGAGACCGATTACGGCAAACGCCGGGAGCAAGGCGAAGGCGTACTTGGCCGCAGCCCATGCGATCAGTTGCGGCGCGCGCCAGACTTCCCTGGCGAATGGGAAAATCTTGTTCGCCGCAAAACGAAAATCGACGTGGCTCAGGGCGAAGCCGTTCAGGAAGAAGGTGAGAAGGACGAAAAGAAAAACCGCGCTGACGAGCGCGAACCAGCGGACGGGAAGTTGCGCGCGCCGGAAAAGCTCGAGACACCCGGCCAGCCACAGACAGGCACAGAGCGCCCCAACCAATTTCGAGAGACCGAACTGGAAGAAGAACAAGCCAAGAACCAGCCAGACCGCCACGAAAAGCGCCGCTGTTATTGCACGGCGACCGTCCCGCCGGAACGGAAGGACAAACAACGCCGCGGCGAGGATGACCACGAGCCATTGTCCGCCTGGAAGCAGCTCCGGGATCCGGTCGACCAGCGGATATTTGAGGTTGAACGATTCGACGTCGTACCAGATGAGAGGCAGCAGGCCGGGAAGCAGGAGTGCCGGTTTGGAGAAGAATGTGCTGAGCCCGCCGGCCGCAATCACCGCGGCGATCGGAAAGACGGCCAGGACGACAAGCGATCCCTGGCGATTCAGCGAATAACCGAGCGGCCCGAAATAGGCGAGAAGCCAGACTGCGAGCGCCATTATCCAAAGCACGTCTGCGACCGCAATTCGCCACGAAGCGGGCCGGTAGGCGCGAGTGAAAAGAACGCCGCAGACGGCGGCCGCGATGTAAAACGCGATGAAAGCGAGCGGTCGATGCGCCTCATCGTGAATCCAGCTCAGACCCGCCGGAAACAACCAGAAGGCGGCGGCGCCCAGGATCGTTACGGCCAGCAGCAAAACCAGCGAACGCGCGATGTCGAAGCGTTCAAGACAACGAAGGAAGGTCGTGCCCGCGATGATCCAACCCGCCCAGTTCCAACCCATCGAGACGAGCGCGAGACCGAGCGCGGAAAGCGCGATCTGCAAGAACCGCGCCCGGCTTTTTTCCCGGGCGCGTCTCTCCACCATCGTCCCAGTCAGAAACAGAGCAGCGGCGAACCAAAACGGAGCGCTTCGCCACGCCGCTTCGATCGCGTTTGCGTGCGCGTCCTCGGTGCCACGACGAAGCATCTCTTCGTTCAGCCGCGCCTGAGCCTGGTCCAAGGGCAACCCTGCGATCGCGATCCGCCAGGATTCCGCCTGCGCGGTGAGCCATTTCTCCGCCGCATCTGGCGCGAGTCGCGTTAGATCAAACCGGATCTGTCCGTCGTAATTGGCCGGCAGCAGCAGACCATAGGGCACGCTTAGAAAAAACAGCAAATCCTCGGCGTTCAAGTCCTGGTGAACATCGGCGGGAAAGACCGGACCGTGGGCGAGATAAGCCGCGTCTTCGGTGTGGCCGCCCAGCTCATTGTGGCCGTGGTCGCTGATTGCGAAGAGATAATCGTCCGGCTGGAGACGATTGCTCACTTCGCGGATGAAATCGTCGACCTCGCGGTATTTCTGGCGGTACTCCGGACCGCGGACCGGATATTCATGCGAGACCTTATCGGTCCCAATGATGTGCAGAACGAGCACGTCGATGGAGGGATCATCGAGCCACTGCCGGGCTTTGCGGTAAACAAACGCGTCCCGTTCCAGGAGCGGCGCGTGAAGGTCCTCGTAATTCAGCGCATCGACGAAGGCGTGCGGATAGAGCCGGTTCAGCGTGTGATCGGAGGCGACCACCAGCCGCGTGCCCATTGCCGCGAGCGACGCCGGCCAGGTGGTGCGACTCGAGGCGAACGCGGAGAAATCCTGGAGCGTCGTTCCCATCGTCGCTTCGCGCCCTTCGAAAATGCTCTTGATGCACGGAAACGTCGCCTTCGCCGCGCACGATCGCGACCGCCCTGAAAGCGACGATTTTTGCAGCGAGCTGAGAAACGGCATCAACGCCGGATCGAACATTTCCGATTTCCCCGCGCTATCGAGAATGAAGACAACGATGCGAAAATGCTTCGAAGGCTCGAAAGCGCGATGCTGGTTCGCGGCCCGATCCCTCGCTTCAGGCGCGAGGCTGTGCATCGCGGCCAGCAGCAACACCAGCGGCACCAGACCGAGAGCAATTTTACGCCCGTTTCTCACAAGATTGCCGCTCCCCCCGGAAGAGGCGGACGACTCAGACAAGACCGAGACGCGGGGACCGGGAATCGATCGGAGGAAGATCGTTCGACCGCTCGACGCGCGAAAACAAGGTGTAGCGCCGGTCGAACAAAAACTGGATCAGCAACCGGCTCCAGGAAGAATGCGATCGCAATGAATCATAAAACTCCGGGGCGAGCGCTCGAAGTTTCGGCAGATTATTCCAGGCGATGGAAGGGAAATCGTGGTGCTCATTATGGTAACCGACATTGAGCGCCACCCGGTTAATCGGTCCGTAATAGCTGAACGTCTCCTGATCCGGATCGAGTGTGTAGTGTTCCTGCACCCAGCGCGCCCCCACCGGATGAAGGCCGACGGAAAAGAAGAACGAACATCCAAGATACCAGAGCCCGACCCAGCCGCAGAAATAGAAAACGGCGAGCCCGTAGCCGAGGACGGCAAGGACGTTCACTACCGTCCAGGAATTCCACATTGCGATCGTTTTCAGGCGCGGCGGCCGCGTCAGCTGAAAAATCGGGAAGAAGAAAAGCCAGAACGCTTTTCGGTACCACTTGTCGCCGACCAGGCGCGCCTCCCATTGGTTGGGAATATCGGCGTCCACTTCGTAATGACCCTGATGCGCATGATGCTTGAGATGGTAAATCCCGAAGGAAACCGCGGCTGGAAGGAGGTTGGGCAAATCGGCGCCGATCGCGACCAGCTTGTTCAGGATTCGAGAGCGAAAGACGAGATTATGGGTGGCGTCGTGGATGATCACGTAGGTGCAATGGTTCGCGAAAGCGCCGAACGCGTAGGCGAGGAGAAGGCCGGCCCACCAACCGTTGGGACCGAGGCGGCTCACCCCGAAGGCGATCGCGGTTTGAACCGCCACTACCAGCAACGCGATCAGCGCCGTGAATGGGTTGCGGCCCATCAGGGAACGGACTTCCGGATGCGCCTTGAGGATTGCGCGCGTTCGCTCCGGATGGGGCTGTTCGAATTCGGCGTAATAGAAGGTCCCTTGCATGGCGAGCTTCAAAGGTTAGCGGGTACGATCCCAAAATTCCACCCTGATTCCAGTTTCGCGCATTAACGTTCTACATTGGGTAATGATCGAGACGACAACAGAGTGGGAAGGCCGGTTTGCGGCGTTCCTCGCGGAAGAACAGAGCGCGAGTGACGCGGCGCACGACGAGGGGCATGTGAGGCGAGTCGTCGCGAATGCGAAGAAACTTGCCGAGGCGGAGGGGGCCGATCTCGCGGTCGTGTTGCCGGCCGCGTGGCTGCATGACTGCGTGTCGATCGCGAAGAATTCACCGCAACGCTCGTCGGCCTCTCGTCTCGCCGCTGAACGCGCGGGCGCATTGCTCCGTACGGCCGGGTACCCCACGCAGCATATCGCCGCGATCGAGCACGCGATTGAGGCCCACAGTTTCTCCGCTCGGGTAGCGCCGCGGACGCTCGAGGCAAAGGTCGTGCAGGATGCGGATCGGCTCGAGTCTCTGGGCGCGGTGGGAATCGCCCGCACCCTGATTACCGGCGGCACGAACGGCACGCCGTTCTACGATCTTTCCGAGCCGTTCCCTGTCACCCGCGTGGCCGATGACCGCACCAGCATCATCGACCATTTCTTCACCAAATTACTGACGATAGCGGAGACGATGCAGACCGCCGCCGGACGCGCCGCCGCCCAGCAGCGCGCGGAGTTCCTGAAGCAGTTCCTCACCCAGCTCGGCAGCGAGATCGGTGTGCCGTTCCGCTAAACCGCTTCATGGCCGCTCTTCTTCGCGCGCGCGCAGGCTGCAAAGGCGCGTTACAACGGTGGTTTAGGCCGAGGAGGACAAAGTCCCCTTATCGATCCGGCAGCTTTCGATTCCAGCCTTGTTTTGCAGCCTTGGGAATCATTCTCAAAAAATCGACAAATTTAGTCGTTGTCGATGGATGCTCAACCGCCTGGACGTATTTTGAGATTCGCTCAGCGAAATGGGAGACCGTGCTAGGCCGTAAGGGTCGAGTAGATTGATTCCACTTGACGCCGGACGAGACATTGTTACTCACAAAATTAGGGAGGCTGCCGTTCTTCATGACGGGCAGACTATTAGCTGCTTCTGTACCTGTCAATTGCCATTCCCACGGCGCTAGCAGCGACTTGCGCGACGTGAATATCGGTCATGTTGAACGCATTCTGATGCTTTGAATCGACGTTTAGCACTCCGAAAGTAATTCCTCCGGATCGCACGGGTGTACAAATAACGCTGGCGAAATTCTCGATCTCGCTGTGTCGGTAAGCTGTCTCCAAGAGCTCGTATTGTTCGTCAACGACGCTAATCCCGTGACGATATCGGATTGCAGGGAAATAAATGCTGATGCCTTCGCTAAACGCGGTACCTGCTCCACCTTCACCGGCGGCAAAAGAAATACCGTCTTCATACTTTGCACTGACAGGTTCAAAAAAGTGGATTCGCAATAGGCCATCGCCTTCTTGTAGCATTACGTTTATTTGAGGCCGGTACTTTGATTCATATACGTTCACAAACGCGATCAGTACCTTGTGAACGAAATTCTGCAGCGCTTGATAGTTCCCTGCTTCGCCAGAAACGAAGTGCAGTTGCGCGATCTCCTCAAAAAGCCACGTGACGGTAGTGGCAAAAACCGACTCTTTCTTAATCTGTCGAAACTCCTTATAACGCTGATAAACCAACCAAAAAGCGAGCAACACAATCAACACTTCCGCCCATCGCGGCAAATGGATCAATTCAATGTGTTTACTTAAAACCTCACTCCCAATCTCCAAAAACACAACCCCGCTGGCGAGCAAGATAACGATGATTGCCGACTCCGTGAGCAATCGTCGGGCGAATGAGCTGATCGTCCACCACGCGATATAAACGTAACAAATTACCAGCCAAACAACTTCAACAATAGAGTGGAACAATCGACGAAATAGTTCGCCAATGCCCGCGGAGCATTGCCTGATCAATCCCATGAAGGCCTCTCCCGATCCGACGAATGCGGTCTCGTATGACGCGTTGGCGGATCACCAAACGAATGACTGCGCGCAACCTTTGGACAGGAATAGTTCGCAGGGTCCGAGGGGCTCATAGGACCACGTTATTCAGTATGCACTTCTGATGAAAGAACAAAACTGGACGCGGTTCTCTCCAAAACAATATTCCGCGAGTTCCAAGGGGCATTGTGCTTCTTAACGCCGTTTAGTGGAAATGAAACAGCGCCGCTAGCCTGAAAATCGCGACCCTAACGGGATTCGAACCCGTGTTACCGCCGTGAAAGGGCGGTGTCCTAGGCCACTGGACGATAGGGTCAGGAAAAGCGGGGGCAATATCAGAAGCGGCTCCCTACGTTGCAAGTTATTTGCGGGTCCGCGGTTTCCTCTTGTCCAAACGGATGCGGTTCGATTAGCAAATGGAGGTCAGTCCCAACCCCGGAGAAAACTCCTATGAAAAACCCAAAGCCTCGCCGCGTATTCAGAAACGCAATCACAATTGTTGTCGGCTGCCTCATTTTCGGCGCGCCGTCCGTATCACTCGGTTGGGGACCCGGCGGGCACATGATCACGGCGCAAATCGCGTTCGACCGACTCAATCCGAGAGCGAAAGCGCAGGTCAAAACGCTGCTGGCCATCCCGATTAATCCGTCCGCCGTATCAGCGAAGAGCAAACACTTCGTCAGCGCCGCGCACTGGGCCGACGACCTCAGATCAATTCCAGCCTTCAAATCCTTTGAACCGCTTCACTTCATCGACAAGCCGTTCTCCAGCGATGGAACGCCATTGCCGGCCATACCTGCGCCCAACATCGTCACGGCTCTTCGGGACAATGTAAGAATCCTCAAGACGAGCACCGACAAGAATGCCCGAGCCCAGGCGTTGCGGCTGATCATTCATTTTGTCGGCGATATCCATCAGCCGCTGCATTGCACCGACAGAGTCAGCAACGCCCTTCCCGGCGGTGATCACGGCGGAAATTTGATGACAATCAAGATAACCGATTCGAACGGGAACCTGCGAAGCATTAACCTGCACAGCTACTGGGACGGCGGAATTGAAAGTTTCCCGAAGGGCGGGCCGCCACCGCAGTATGTGCCGCCACCTCTGAGTCAAATTCCGCCCGCCGTGGTTTTGGTGACGAAAGGCAATCCGGCGACTGATCCGGCTTTGAAGTTGAATGATCCGTTCAACTTTACCGGGTGGGCAAACGAGAGCTTTGGTCTGGCAAAAAGTGCCGTTTACAATGGCATCACAAACGGCAGCCAGCCAAGCGCCGCCTACAGGACTAAAGCGTTGAAGGTCGTCCGGCAAAGAGCGGCTTGGGGCGGATATCGTTTGGCCGCACTCCTGAATTCGATTTGGCCCTGACGGCACAAGCGCACTTTACCGCTGGAGAGCATCGCGATCGAAAGTGCCGCGTAATTGCTGGACGCAGGCGAGATTGCAGGCGTGAAAACGGAAGAAGGGCGCGAACATTCTTTTCTTCAAATCGAAGTCGAAATGCGGGGCAAGCAGCGCCAGTAATTGGAAAGCCGACTCGTCGTGCATCTCGCCGACGATCCATTTGCATTGGCGCAGCAGGTCCGGCGGCAACGCAGTCAAAACAGCGTACTCGGCGCCCTCACAATCGATCTTGATCAGGTCGACTCTCGTCACGCCAAGATTTCTGACAACGTCGCCGGCGTGCTTAAGCTGGCACGCCGTTGGAGTCAGAGGCCCGGACCAGTCCGCGGTTTTGTCCTCCGACATGAAGCGGCTGAAATCGGCACCATCGAACGGGACTGACATGTTCGCGTCAGCCGCGCCCAGGCCGTAATTGAAAACCTCGACGGAAGGAAGTGAGCCGACGTTCTTTTGCAGGACTCGAAAAGTCTCGGGGTGCGGTTCGAATCCGTAAATCCTGGCCGCGGGAAATTGCTCGTGAAAAAACAGGATGGAAGCGCCGATGTTGCTCCCAATATCGAGGATGACTTCCGGCTGCAGCGCGGGCGGCAGGTAATATTCCGCTTTGCCGCGTTGCCGGAGCAGCACCTGGTAAATGGCGAGAGGATCGGAAGTCGCCGGGCGATAGAAAACGTCGCGGCCACGCCAGCGCAATTTCGCCAGCGGCTGGCCGCGGACACCCGAGAGCGCCAGGGTGCGGGCGCGCATGACGTCGAGCGAAAATCGCAATGACCGCGACCGAGCCAGGACCCTGAGAAAATGCCGGATGCTCATGAAGCTGGTTTTAACTCCACCACAAGAGCGGCGGTCCGCGCCGTAGCGCCATTGTGCCGGGCGAGGACGGATTGCGCGTTGGCGACCAGGCGCAACGCAGCTTGCCGGTCGCGCAGAAGCCAGGCGATTTGTTGCTGTAACGAATTCGGATCGCGCACCTGCACGGCGGCCTTGTTCGCGACGAGCGCCTGGGCAAGGGCGGAAAAGTTTTCCATGTGCGGACCGAAGAGAACCGGTTTGCCGGCGAGAATTGGCTCGACGGGGTTTTGTCCACCGCGCGCGGTCAGGCTTTTGCCGACGAATACAATCGTGGCAACGGCGTACCAATGTTGCAGCTCGCCTGTGGTATCAAGGAGAAGACATTCGGGCGGAGAAGCCCGGGGTTCGCCAGCTTCGCTGCGCAGGCAAACGTTCAGTCCGAGTCGCTGGAGACGGTTACGAATTTCGCCGGCACGTTCCACGTGTCGCGGCGCGATGATCAAAGTGAAGGCCGGGAAATCCGCCCGAAGGCGTTGAAAGATTTCGCCGAGAATTTCCTCTTCGCCAGCGTGCGTGCTTCCGCCAAAGAGAATTGGGCTGTCGCGGTCGATCCCAAAGGTGCGGAGGATTTCGAGCGGAAGATCGGGATTCAGTCGCACCTCGGCCGGATCGTATTTAATGCTGCCGACGGGATGAATGCGGTCGCGCGAAACGCCGAGGGCCACCCAGCGTTCCACGTCCTCCGGCTCCTGGACGCAGATCGCATCGAGACAACGAAAGGTGGGCGCGATGAGAGAACGAAAACGCTGGAACCGCGCTTCGGACCGCTTCGACAGACGGGCGTTGACCAGCGCGAGCGGAATCCGTCGATTACGCGCTTCCGCGGCGAGGTTCGGCCAGACCTCCGCTTCGACTAACACAATCCGGACCGGATCGATTGTGGCAAAGGCCCGGCGCATGATCGGCCAGAAATCGAGCGGGCTATAGAGAACTTCCATCCGCTCGTTAGGTTCCGAGTTCGCGACCTGGAATCCGGTCGTGGTGGTAGTCGTGAGCACGCAAAAAAAATCAGGATCGAGCTGGCGGAGCTTGGAAGACAACTTCAGCGCGATCGCGACTTCGCCGACGCTCACGGCGTGGATCCAGGTGCAGCGGTGCGCAGCGAGTCGGGCCCGCGTTTCTGCGTCATAACAGCCGAAGCGTTGTCCCAGCTTGTGCCGGTAATTTCCGCGCCGGACCAGCTTCGAGATTTGCCCCGGAAGAAAGAAGAGCAGACCGAGCGGATAAAAAAGATTGTAGAAAAATCTGATCATGAACGGACGCGTGCTTCGGCAGCGACACCGGTCCGTTGCAGGAACAACACTTCGGTCGCGCCATATTTCTTCGCGCGAGTGACGTCCCAAAATGCGGATGGCGGCATCTTTTCCGCCGGGCGTTTTTCCAGGACGAAAAATCCCGATCCGTCGAGCATCCCGGCGAGTTCTGTGCTTTCAAGCAAGAGCTGAGTGAATTCGCCGCCCGACTTTGTTTTCTCGTAAGGGGGGTCTGCGAAGATGATCCGGAACGGTTCCGGCGTTTGAGTCGATTTCAAAAAAGCGAAAACGTCCTGTTTGCGGACGCGGCCTTCGAGTTTGGTGCGCGCCAGATTGCGTTCGATCACAGCGACCGCGCCGGAGTTCTCTTCCACAAACAAGGCCGAGGCCGCACCGCGGCTCAGCGCTTCGATGCCCAGCGCGCCCGTGCCGGCGAAAAGATCGAGAACCCGCGCACCGATTATTTCCTCCCCGAGACTTGAAAAAATCGCACCTTTCACGCGGTCCATCGTCGGGCGCACGCCGTTCTTCGGAACATCGAGTTGGATGCCGCCCGCTACGCCGGCAATCACTCTCATGGCGACGCGCTCGCCGCGGGCGAAGCTGTGCTCGAAGGCGCGGCCGCGGCCGGTTCTTGCGCCGGCTTTTTTTTCTTCTCGGATTTGCCGCCACCTATCAAACCAGTGATCACGCTGCTGAGGTCCTTGAGATCGCGGCCGATTAATTTATCCATCAGGTTCGTCTTGGGCCGGCCCACCGTGCCGCTGACTTGGAAATTCACAGCGGTGTAACCGGGATCATCGATCGGCTTGAAGTTCTCCCGGATCGCGCGAAAGAGCTGGCTCCTCATTTTTTCATTCACCGCCAGCTGCGACTCGAGTTGGAGTTTCCCGTCGAACGAGACTGTCCCCGTCGCCGACAAACGAATATTTTCCGAGCGGAAGACCAGCTCGTCGATCGTCACCACGCCCGGATTGATGTGATACTTCACCTGGGCCTGATCGAGCCGCAGTTGTTGCAGCTCCTGGATTTGGAGCAACTGGCCGAGCGCGACGAGCAGGCTGTATTGCCGAACCTGGCCGTCGTGCAGAATGATTTCGCCCGAGCCCTGGAGTGCGTTCGGATCAGCGGTCTTGCCGCTCGCGTCGAGACGGCCTTCGAGTTTTCCGGTGACGGTGCCGAGCGCGCCACCCGCCTCGGTGATGATTTTGTCGGCCTGTACTTCCTTGAACTTGATGCTGACTGTGAAAGGAGAATCTTCGGCCTGCGGCTGGATCGTGAAGCGGCCACTGATCTGGCCTTCGCCGGCGCGCGCGGTGATCTGCGAAAAATCCAGCTCGCTCGAATCGTAGTGCAGCGGCGACTCCAGTTGCTGGAGGAAGAACCGATCGCGCAACGACGTTTTCGCGATGACGATGTTGCCGTGCAAATCGCTGGCAGTACGGAAGCTCGATCGGAAATCGACCTGGTCGAACGTGGCCACGGCTCTCAGTTTCTCATCAAGAAAACGGAAGGTGGCCCGGGCGACGCTGACGCGCTCCACTTCTGGAGTGAATGGCGCGGCTTTCTTCTCGACCTGCGCCGGAACGAGCGGCGCGGATGTCGCCGGCGCCTCTTGCACCACGATTTTTTCTTCAGGCGGTGGCGGCGAGGAGCTCGGGATTTCTGCCGGCGGGACTTTGTCTGGCGCGGTTGTTTTCGGCGGCGCGAGTGGCGGCAAGGACGGCACGCGCCATTTTCCATCGGTATTCTGCGCCCAGACGACTTCCGGGTTGATCAGCGAAACTTCCTTGATGACGAGATGCCCACCGAAGAGCGACGAGAACCTGATCCGCAGCCGGAACGCTTTCGCCGTCAAGAAATCAGGGGAAACGCCGGGCTGGCTTTGCGGGATGGTGATGCCGGTCAGCTTCAATCCCGCCCAAGGAGTGACGCTGATCCGCTGGATGCGCAGGGTGGTGCCGAGGCGCTGGCTGAGTTCCTGCTGAATCCTCGCTTGTGTCCCGCGCGACTGCACATACATGTTCACGCCGATTAAAATGAGCAATGCCACGCCCACGATCAGCCCCAGCCCGATCAACAACAGGCGGCTCATTTTTTTCACGCCGGAAGGTTACGCCGCCGGGGTTTGAAGAAAAGCCAGTTCTACCGCCTTGAAAGATACTCTCATCATTTTGAATCCAGCCGCGCGGGGTGCCAGGACCCAGCGTCTGCGCGCGCAGGTCGAGAAGCTCGCGCGCGGAACTACGCTTTGCGCGACCACGAACGCAGGTGAAGCTGAATTCCTGGCGCGAAATGCCGCCGCGGAGGGTTACGAACGGATCGTGGCCGCGGGCGGCGATGGAACGATCAACGAAATCGTGAACGGCATCGCCGGGCATAACATCACGCTCGGAGTGCTTCCGCTCGGCACCATGAACGTCTTCGCGACCGAGCTGGGTTTGCCGGTCAACGATCTCGCGGGCTGCTGGAAAATTATCCAGCGCAACCGAACCCACCGCGTGGATCTGCCCCGGGCCAATCGCAAACATTTCGTCCAGCTCGCCGGCGTCGGCCTCGATGCGCAGGTCGTGAAAGAAACCAGCGGCGCCTTCAAACGCAATTTCGGCCCGCTCAGTTACCTGATCTCGGCGGTCCAAATCGCCTCGCGGACACCGCCCATTTTGCGGATCGAATCGGAGGAGGCCGTCACGGGCGAAGGATCGTTCGTGCTGGTGGGGAACGGGCGATTGTATGGCGGACGGTTTCCGTTCTTCAAACAAGCGGTCATGGACGATGGCCTGCTCGATGTGATCGTTTTCAAGCGGCTGAATTACGTCGATATCATCCGGTATTTGCAGGATGTCGTGTTCACCCCGCAGATCTCGTCGCGCGAGGTCGAATATTTCCAAACGAAACGGCTTCGCGTGAGCAGCGAGGAAATCGTGCCGGTGGAGATCGACGGAGAGCTGGTCGGCAATTGTCCCGTGGAATTCAAGATCCGCGCTGGCGGCTTGCGGGTCCTGACGCCGCGCTAGCTCTAATCCATCGACAACGAATTCTCGTTGGGATACGCTCGGGGACATGCGCCTCTCTGGCCGGAAACCGTCGCCGACTACGCGGCGTTGGATCCAGCGGCCGCGGGTCGTCTTGCTGGGCCTGATCGGCGTAAACATCGCGGTGTTTATCGCCCAGCTTTTTCTCGATGCGTACCAGCCCGGGTTCGTCCGCCAATATCTTGCGCTGAGCGATCGCGGGCTGCACGACGCTTATGGCTGGCAATTCATTACGGCCGCTTTTTTGCATGACGGCCCGTGGCATCTCCTCGGGAACATGTTCCTGCTTTATCTGCTCGGGCGCGACGTGGAATCGATCATCGGCCAGCGGCAATTTCTTTTTCTTTATCTCACCGGCACCCTCGCCGGTGAGCTCGGCCATTTATTCCTGATGCCGGAAAGCTCGGCGTTGCTGGCGGCCTCGGGTGGACCGGCGGCAGTGGTCGTGGCCTACGCCGCGATCCTTCCGGAATTGGAACTGACTTCGATAATTCTTTTCAAGCTGCCGGTTCGGCTGAAAGCAAAGCATCTCGCGTACGGCGCCTTCGCCCTCGCCACTCTCGCGGTCATTTTCGATCGCACCGCGACCGTGGCCCACAGCTCGTTCCTCGGCGGTTCGATCGCGGGCTGGTTTTACGCGCACCTGCTTGGATTCGGCCGGCCTTCGATTCTGCAACGCGCCCTTTCTCAGCGCCGGGCTGAGGCGGAACGTTATCGCGCCATGACGCCGGAACAATTCATCGCCGAGGAAATCGATCCGGTGCTGGATAAAATTTCCCGCGAAGGCATCGGCAGCCTGACGCGGGCGGAGCGGCGCTTGCTGGCGAAAGCGCGGGAGAAGATGACGGGACAAGGCTGATCAGCCGGAAAACGTCGAACGCCCAACGCCGAACGCCCAATGTCGAACTAGGAGGCGGTTCGATTACGCCTTTTCTGAATTCGATATTGGGCGTTCGACGTTGGACGTTCGGCGTTTTCCCCTTTTCTTTGCCACTCTGAATGTAGGTTTCGCGCTGATGAATTTGCCGGATTGGATCAAGAGAAAAGCTGAGCGGACGCTCAATCCGTCCCAGGTCCAAAACACCCTCGAACGTCTCGCGGAAACCTGGCCGGCGCGCGCAGCGCCGCTGGCTGACCTGGTCGAGCAATTTCCCCTGGGTGACGCGGCGTTGCTTCATCTTATCGCGGTCTCCAGCGTTTGTGCGGCCCGGCTGGTTCGATATCCGGAGATTCTTCTCTGGCTGGCGCGCCCGGAAATTTCGGACGCGCCGCGCGGCCGGCCCGCGATGCTTGTCGATCTGCAAAGAGCAGGTGAAGACTCGACCTTCGCAGGAAATTTTCAGGCGCTTCGGTTTTGGAAAGGACGCGAGATGACCCGGATCGCGTTGCGCGAAGTGGCCGACGCCGCGCCGCTCGAAGAAACGACCCTCGAGTTATCGGGGCTGGCCGAAATTTGCCTGCGCGAAGTCTACACTTATTGGGACTCGGAGCTGCGGAGCCGGCGCGGCGGACCGGAGACGCCGTTTGCGATTCTGGGCCTGGGAAAACTCGGCGGCCGGGAGTTGAACCACAGCTCCGATATCGACGTAGTCTTCGTCTATGGCGAGGAAGGACAGGTGTCGCCGAACCTGACCTATCACGAATGGTTCAATCAGCTCGGCGCGAAAATAATCGAGACGTTCGCCGCCCACGATCCGGCGGGCGCGCTTTTTCGGATCGATCTGCGGCTGCGCCCGGAGGGAACGGCGGGACCGCTCGCCCGCTCGATCGACAGCATGGAAAATTATTATGCCGGGTTTGGCGAAACATGGGAGCGGCTGGCGCTGACCAAGGCGCGCGGCATCGCCGGCAGCCGCGAGCTGGCCTACGAATTTCTCCGGCAACATCAGCCTTTCATTTTTCCAAGGAGTCCCACCCGCGATGTCCTGGAAGAAATCGGCAGTATCAAAAGGCGGATCGAGCGCGATATCGTCGGCCACGAAAATATCGGGCGCGACGTGAAACTGGGCGCGGGCGGGATTCGCGAGATCGAGTTCGTGGTCCAGGCGCTGCAACTTTTGCATGGCGCGCGACACGCCTTTCTCCAGGAGACCAGCACCCTCAAGGTGCTGCCGGTGCTGGCCGACCTGGAGCTGCTCCCACATGAGGAAGCCCGCGTCCTGGAAAACGCCTACCGTTTTCTCCGCAGCGTGGAGCACCGCCTCCAAATCGAAGCGGAACAGCAGACGCATACCGTCCCGGAAAATTCCGACGCGTTGCGCCGCCTCTCAAGCAGCCTCGGTTTTTCGTCGCCCAAAGAATTCAACGCCACCTTGCGCGAACACATGCGGCAAGTGCGGACGATCTTCCGCCGCGTAATCTCCGAACCGACGGGTCCCGCCGAAGGAGCGGGAGAAAACCTGCATGTTTTTCGCGATGGAAAGACAGCCGCCAAATCGCTGGCGGACCTGGCGAAAGCGCCGGGTGGATTTCATGTCGCGCCGAGAACGCGCCAGGTGTTGCGCAACCTGCGCCCGCTTCTTTTTCGCTGGCTCGAAAGTGCGGCGGATCCCGACACCGCGCTGAACCAATTCGTCCGGTTCGTCGAAGCCTACGGTTTGCGGAGCATGCTTTTCGAGTTGCTGGTGGTGAACCCGAAACTGCTCGAACTGCTCGTGAAAACGTTCGACGGCAGCCGGCACGCTGGCGACCTGCTCATTCGGCGGCCGCAGTTGCTCGAAGAAATCACGCGGCCGGGAATGCTCGATCGGCAGGTGGACCTGGCTCATCATCTCGAGCGGCTCGAAGCGCTCGAGATCGGCGCCGAATCACTCGATCTCCTCCGGGCTTACCGGCAAACCCAACTCCTGCGCATCTTCCTTCGCGATATCCTCGGGCTCGCGCCACTCTCTTCGGTTCTCGCCGAACATTCGGCCCTGGCCGAAGCCTGCGTGGTTTTCGTGAACCGATTGCGCGGGAGCGAGAGCGATCTCACCATCATCGCGCTCGGAAAATTCGGTGGCTCGGAGATCGGGTACGGCGCGGACCTGGATGTGATTTTCGTGGGTGAAGATGTGCGCGCCGCCCAGCATTTGATGGTGGCGATGGCGCAGCCAACCGGCGAAGGAAGCATCTGGACGCTCGATGCGCGCCTCCGCCCGGACGGCGAGAAAGGAATTCTTTCCTGCTCCCTCACGGCCTACGAAACCTACTATCAAACGCGCGGCCAGCTTTGGGAAGCACAGGCGCTCACGCGCGCACGGCCGATCGCGGGACCGCTCCAAAATGAATTCATGGACCTTGCCCAGCGCGTCTGGCGAATGGCGGGCCAGCGTCCGGATTTATTCACCCAGATCAATGCGATGCTGCAACGGATTGAGCGTAACCGAGGCAGTTCTTCCGATGAGCTCGATTTCAAAACCGGCACCGGCGGAATCATCGAAGCCGAATTCCTGGTGCAGGCGCTCCAGATGCGAACCGGAATCTGGAGCCCGCAAATGATGGGCGCGCTCGAGCAACTCACGGAAGCTGGGACCCTGGCCAAGGACGATGCCGACGCGCTGCGAACGCATTACCAATATCTGCGCGCGATCGAATCGGTTCTGCGGCGCTGGGAAAACAAGAGCGTCTCGATCTTGCCGGCGGACAAGGCTGGCCAGGAGCAGCTCGCCCTGCGCCTCGGTGAAAAAGATCTCGATGCGTTTGCGCAAGTGTTTCGCGAAGCGCGCTCAGGCATTCGCGCGATTTACTCGCGGTATCTGCGCTAGCAGACTGAGCGTTCTTCTGTAGCCGCTTCGCTATGCGAAGCGTTTTTGCAGCGCCGATTTCTCCCGCGCTTCGCATGGCGAAGCGGCTACAGAAGTCAGCGACCGAAAAGCAAACGGACCATCGCTCCCAGGACCAGGAAACTGAGCGCGATTCCGACGACGACGACGGCAACGAGCACGAAGAGCACGCTGATTACAAAAAGCCAGTCGCCCTTCCGCGGCGCGCTGGGGCCGAGCCGGTGAGTCTTGATGATTTCGTAATTGCGCGCATTCGATTTGAACCAAAACGAGAAAGCATCGCCTACGACCGGGACGATGCCGACGACTTCGTTGACCAGGATGTTGAGCGCCATGCGCATAAGGAGAACTTTCGGAACGCCGAGCCGGACGGCCTGGACAAGGGCGAAAGCGGAAACCAGGGCGGAGCTGGTGTCGCCGATTCCGGGGATCAATCCGATCAACGGATCGAGGCCGAAGCGGAAATTCGTGCCGGGGACGCGGATGATTTCATCCATAATGAACGCGAGCCATTTGAAGAGCGGCTCGAGACCCTGACGCTTCCGCTTCTCTTCCGGCGGCAGGACTTCCCAATCGACTTCTAGAATTTTCGATTCTCGATTCTCGATTTTCGATTGCATGATCGCTTGCCGATTTCCCAAATCGAAAATCGCCAATCGAAATTCGAAAATAACTATCCCGGGATGCCTTTGAGCATCTGCTCGTTGGTCGGGAATTTCTTCACGAACATCAGCAAACGCTCGATCGCTTCGCCGGGCTTGTGGCCCGCGAGTCCGCGCCGGATCAAATTGATCTTCTCCAGCTCCCACGATTGGAGGAGCAATTCCTCGCGGCGAGTGCCGGACAGGAAAATATCCACTGCCGGATAAATGCGCTGATCGCTGATTTTGCGATCGAGGACCATTTCCATGTTCCCGGTGCCTTTGAATTCCTGAAAAATCAGCTCGTCCATCCGGCTGCCGGTATCGATCAACGCCGTAGCGACGATCGTGAGCGAGCCGGCCTCTTCCGTGTTGCGCGCCGCGGAGAACAATTTTCTCGGAGTTTCCATGGCGCGCGCATCGATACCGCCGCTCATGGTCCGACCGCCGCCGCCCATCGCATTGTTGAAGGCGCGGGCGGTGCGGGTGATCGAGTCGAGCAGGATGAACACATCTTTGCCGGCTTCGACGAGACGCTTGGCGCGCTCGACCGCGAGCTGGGCGATGCGGGTGTGACTCTTGATATCGCTGTCGTTCGAGCTGGCCATGATCTCGGCCCCCGGACAGGACCGCCGGAAATCCGTCACTTCCTCCGGGCGTTCGTCGACCAGGAGAATGATCAGTTTCATGTCCGGATGATTTTTTACGACGGCGTCGGCGATGTGATGGAGCAAGGTCGTTTTGCCAGTGCGCGGCGGCGCCACAATCAGGCCGCGCTGACCCATCCCGAGCGGCGTCATCAAGTCCATGATGCGCGTTGTGTAACGGTCCGGGACGGTCTCGAGCTTGATCTTCCGGTTCGGATTGATCGTGGTCAGCTCTTCGAACGGCCGCAGGCCCTGATACTTCGTCGGCTCATCCTCATTGATCTTGTTGAGCCGGGTCAGTTGCGGGCCGCGATTGCCGCGGCGGGTCTCGCCGTAAATCCACATGCCGTCGCGGAGAGCGAAACGGCGCACGATCTCGGGCGTGACGAAAATGTCGTTCGGCGTCTGGACGAAGTTCCGTTTCGCGTCGCGCAGGAATCCAAAACCTTTGCCGGAGATCTCGATAATGCCGTCGCCGAATTCCGGTTCGCGCTCGATCTCCCCGTTCTGCGAAGGTCCGCCCTCGCCACGCGTCGATTCATCGCGCTGATCGCCTTCATTGACGCGGGGAGCGCCTCCAGTCTCGTCCGCGACTGACGATTCAACCCGTTCGCCGGGTTCATTGAGATCGCCGCGTTGTTCCTGCGGGCCGCGGTCGCGCGGGCCGCTATGCCGTCGGGGAAATCGCCGGCGTGGACGCCGCGGACGGTCCGACTGAGTGTCGGTTTGCGGCGATGGCTGATTATCGTTTTCTTCGCTCATAAATACAGAGATTCATCTCGTTGCTGCCGGAGCAGCGGCCGCCTTTCAAACCAGCGGCATTGTTACACCGGCAATTTCGCCAGCAATTCGTCGGGAATATCTAAGTTGGAATAGACGTTTTGGACGTCGTCGTCGTCTTCGAGGCTGTCACACAAGCGCAAGATCTGCAGCGCGACGGCCTCCTCATGGACCGGAACTGTCGTATCTGGAATAAAAGTAAACTTCTGCCCACCGGTGGCGACGCCCGCGTTCTTGAGCGCCTCAGCTACTGCGTAGAGCTGGTCGTGGGAAGTGGTAATAACATACTGTTCTTCCTCCGTTGTCAACTCCTCAGCGCCGGCCTCCAGGGCCAGCTCGAAAATGCGCTCCTCGTCGATGGAACCCCGCGGCACGGTGATCCGCCCCTTCTTGTGAAACATGTAGGAAACGCTGCCGCTCGAGGCGAGGTTGCCGTGGTTCCGGGTGAAGATGCTGCGGATGTCGGCGGCGGTGCGATTCTTGTTGTCGGTGGCGACTTCGACAATCACGGCCACGCCGCCGGGCGCGTAACCTTCGTAGACGATTTCATCGAAGTGCTGCGCTTCCATTCCCTCGCCGGTGCCGCGCTTGATCGCACGCTCGATGTTGTCGTTCGGCATGCTTTGGGCGCGGGCGGAAAGGATCGCGCTGCGGAGTCGGGCGTTGCCGTCCGGATCGCCGCCACCGGTTTTCGCGGCGATGGTGATTTCGCGGGAAAGCTTGCTGAAGAGCGCGCCGCGTTTCGTATCGAGCGCGCCCTTGAACCGCTTAACCTTGGACCACTTGCTGTGCCCCGCCATGAGATGGGAATTCTAAGTTGCCGGACAGACCTGCGTTCTTTTTTTGGAACCCGGAGAGCCTCGAAGGGAATTCGTTATCGAGGAGACAAATTAACGAAGGAATTAAACCGTTGCGGGTGGTTTTTGTCAATCACCGCTATTCCGGTTGAACGGTCTCCCTGCGTGGCCCTCATCCTAACCTTCTCCCACAGGGAGAAGGAACTCCCTCTCCCCGAGGGAGGGTTTGGGTGAGGGTCAATGCGCGCGACGGCGGATCGTCACGCCGCATTTTGGGCGCGCTTCCGAGCGGTCGGATCGAGGATGCGTTTGCGGAGGCGGAGCGATTTCGGGGTGGCTTCAACGAATTCATCGGCGCTGATGTATTCGATGGCGCGCTCCAAGGTCATGCGAAGCGGCGCTTCGAGTTGGATACCTTTGCCTTCGCCCTGGCTGCGCATGTTCGTAAGGTGTTTTGCTTTGCAAGGGTTCACGGGCAAATCTTCGGGCCGCGCGTTTTCGCCCACGATCATGCCGGAGTAAATCTCTTCCTGCGGGCCGACGAAGAGTTTGCCACGGGCCTGAATATTATTCAGCGCATAAGCGGTGCTGATGCCAGGCTCCATCGAAATCATCACGCCGCGCGTCCGGCCTTCGAGCTCGCCCTTGAACGGTGCGTATTCGCGAAAGAGGTGGCTCATCAATCCTTCGCCGCGAGTCAGGTTGATCAGGTCGCTTTCGAAACCGATCAGGCCGCGCGTAGGGATAATCGCTTCGACGGAAACGCGGTTAGCGTGGTGATCCATGCTGACGACCTCGCCCTTGCGCGCCGCCAGAGTCTGCAAGACATCGCCGAGATTGTCGTTCGGAATTTCGACGTAAAGGTTTTCCAACGGCTCCAGCAACGAACCGTTTTCGTCGCGGTGATAAATAACTTCCGGGCGGGAGACCATCACTTCGTAGCCTTCCCGGCGCATCTGCTCGACGAGGATCGCGATCTGCATTTCGCCGCGGGCGTTGATCTCGAAGGAGCCTGCGAGTTCAGTCTCCTTCATCTGGAGCGAGACGTTGGCGCGCGTCTCGCGAACCAGGCGTTCGCGCACGTGGCGCGCGGTCACAAATTTTCCTTCACGGCCCGCGAACGGCGAGTCGTTGACCAGAATTCGCATCCGGATCGTCGGCGGATCGATATCGACGAACTGGAGCGGCGGATGCTCTTCGCGATCCGTCAGCGTTTCGCCGATGTAAACTTCTTCGAAACCAGTCAGCCCGACGATGTCGCCGACGCTGGCGTGCTTCAGCTCCACCTGCCCCATTCCGGCGAAAGTGAAGAGCCCGGTGACGCTGGCCCGCTCGCGGCGGCCATCGCGGTGAACGCACACAATCGAATCGCCGACGTTGACCCGACCGCTCACGATGCGCCCCAGGGCGATCCGGCCGAGGTAATCGCTGTAGTCGAGATTTGAAACCAGCATCTGGAAAAATGGTTCCGGCGAAACAGGCGGCGGCGGCACGTACTTGACGATCGCCTCAAAAAGCGGCGTCATGTCTTCGCTGTTTTCGTGCAGCTCGCGCATGGCAAAACCATTCTTGGCGCTGGCATAGATGATTGGAAAATCGAGCTGTTCGTCGGTCGCCTTCAGCTCGACGAAAAGATCGAAGACGAGATCGAGCACCTTGTGCGGCCGTGCGTTCTCGCGATCGATTTTGTTGATGACGACAATCGGCTTGGCTTTGTTCTCGAGCGCCTTCCGCAAAACGAAACGCGTCTGGGCCTGGGGCCCATCGTGCGCGTCCACCACGAGTAACACGCCGTCCACCATTTTCATGATGCGCTCGACTTCACCGCCGAAATCGGCGTGGCCGGGGGTGTCGACGATGTTGATCCGGTAACCGTTCCACTGGAAGGCGGCGTTCTTCGCGCGGATCGTGATCCCTTTCTCGCGCTCGAGATCCATCGAATCCATCATCCGCTCCTCGATCTTCTGATTGGCGCGGAAGGTGCCCGATTGGCGCAGCAATTGATCCACCAGCGTGGTCTTGCCGTGGTCGACGTGCGCAATGATGGCGATATTACGAATCTTCTCCATGTGGCCGGTTTTGTAGGGCAACCGCCTCGGTTGCCGCCCTTTGTAATTGGCAGGGTCGCCGCGGCGACCGCCCGCCCTACAATTTCGGAGCGCGGAATATGGCCGTGAGATGCCGATCCGTCAACGGGAAGGATCGCGCGCGCTTATTACTGGAAATGACGGCGCGGCCCATCAAGATTGTCGGCTCGTTGTTCATGGCCCGGAAAAAGAAAAAAAGTTATCTGGCTTTTGCGATTATCGCGGCGGTCCTGGTCGCGGCGGTGGTTGCTGGCGTCTTTCTGTTTCAGGCGCGGAAGACGAAGCCGATGCTGCAAGTCGCTTCGACCTCCAAGCCGGGCGCCCAGCCTCCACATATTCGCGGGAACGCCGCGGCGCCCGCCACCCTGGAGGAATTCGGCGACTTCGAATGTCTCCCCTGTTTCATCCTCTGGCCGGCGCTGCGAAATCTCGAGAAGGATTTCGGAGAGCGCCTCGCGGTGATCTTCCGGCAGAACCCAATGCCGCAGCACTCGAAGGCCCTCGATGGCGCCCGCGCTTCCGAAGCCGCGGGACTCCAGGGAAAATTCTGGGAAATGCACGACCTCCTTTATCTCCAGCGCGCGAGCTGGGTGCGGTCCGATGATCCCCGGGTTCCATTCACCGAATTCGCGCGCCGGCTTCAGTTGGATGTCGAACGCTTCAAGAAAGACATCGACGGTGAAGAAGTGGCGAAGCGAGTCGCGGCCGACCGGGAACGCGGCGCCGCCCTCGGGCTCGACCGCACGCCAGTCGTCTTCGTCAACGGCGGGCGCGCCCAGCTCCAGGGCGATGTGGAAAAAGGACTGCGCGACGATATCGAGGCGGCATTAGGCGGGAAGGCGCCCGGCAAATAAGCCGCCCGGGACGCATCTCTCGCCGGTTGGTTGTCAACAGCGCCGGCGTTGGTAACCTGTCTCAATGTTAAGGAGATTCGCGGGAAAGAAGTTTTGCGAGTTACTCGGGCTCCTGTTGTTCTTCTTCGTGCCGGGCCAAATGAATGCGCAAACGTCCTCAATCGCGACCGGGATTGAAGGGATAATTTCGGTCGGACCAATCCATGGCGGACCATCGCACGTGGGCGTGACCGATTCCGCGCCGCTGCCTAACGTCGCATTTGAAGTGGCGAATGATGCCGGCCCTGTGACGGCATTCACAACCGATGCCGCTGGCCACTTTCGGATCCCGCTCGCTCCCGGCCGTTATTCGATCAAAGCGAAAGATCCGAAAGCCAAACTGCCGCGTTGCGGGCCATTCAACGTTGAAGTGACCGCGGACGGTTTCAAGAAAGTGCAATGGGAATGCGACAGCGGCATGAGATGAGAGCGCGCAGGATTTTTCCAGATCGCAACTGGATGCGGAGCGCTCTCGGGGCGCTTATTTCATTAAGCATATCCGCGCCGGCGGCGGTGTTCGCAGCGGAGAAGGCCGTCGAGGTCGATGCGAGGACGCGCAAGGAATTGCAGGCCATGGAGAGTCGGTTCGCCGAAGCCATTCAAAAGCGAGACGACAAGACGCTGGCGGAAATCCTGGCCGAATATTATGCGGATTCAATTGGCGACGAAGAGAGAGCGGCCAGCAAGCGACTCGTGCTGGCGCGCGCGAGGGCTGGAACCCTGGTTTCCTATCCGATCGAAAGAGAACTCCGTTTCACGGTCAGCGCTCAAACCTACACGATTGAAGGCGAGGCCAAATCTCTGCCGCGCCTGGTTACCGATAAGCCGGTGGAAACAAAATGGGTCCAGGTCCGTCGGATTTGGATCAAAAAGGACGGACACTGGCTTCTCATTCTTCAGAACGTCCGCGAGGACGAGAAGACGGAGCGCGAAGAGAAGAAGAAATAGCAGGGCTGTTCCCTGGCCGCGCGCGGCGCGAAGCGCGCGAGAAATCGACGCCGAACCGGGCCGCAATATCCCACTGCGTTAAGACCAAGCCGCGTGCAGTGCGACTGGCGGGTGGGGTTCTCGCAGTTTAAAAAAAGCGGCGCAAGCTCCAGGAACTTGCGCCGCCAATTTTTCTTCCGGCTCGGCTGCCTCTCCGAAGAGAGGCAGCCGCATTGCCAGAGATGTTGGTGGCCGAGGACTACGGTCCCCGATCGTAGACTTCCACCAGGCCTACGCCAGTCCCGCCGTTGAGGCCGGACAGAATCGCCGTGTAGAGACCGGGCGGCAGCGTGGCCGCGATCGCAGATTCCTTCGTGTTCGACGGCGCCAGGCCGGCTGCGGTAATCGTTGCAGCCTGGGCGGCATTGTCCTGCCAATCGTTATTCGCAAGGATCAATACGCCGTTTTCGTCGCGCAGTTCCAAGGTCGGATCGGCCAGGGTGTTCGCTATGCCGAACGCGGCCAGGCTCGGGCCGAGACCGCGCACAACGATGCGATCGTTCCCCGCGTTATTGCCGAGGACGAATCCGGCGATGACCACCGTATTGCCGGTGCCGACGAAGGCGCGCGTGCTCAGGTTAGCCAGCTTCGAGGTCGCCGCCGTGTCGAGATCGTAAACCTCGAACAGGCAGATACCCGCAGGAGTAGTACCGGTATTGCCGCGGATAATCGCGGTATACGCTCCGGCCGGCAGAGTCGCGTCGATCGCGGATTCAAGGTCGTTGGTCGGCGCGAGGCCGTCCGCTTTGATCTGGGCTTCCTGCGAATCTCTCCAGTTGTTGTTCGTGATGGTTCCGAACGCGCCGGGGCCGTGGACCTCGAGGGTCGGATCAGGCAGGACTTCCGCCGCCGTGAAGCCGAACTTGGTCAACGAAGGACCGATGGCCCGGATGATCACGTGTTTCGGCACAGCGCCGGTGATGGTGAAACCACCGATGCCGACGTTATTTCCCGTGTCGGTGCGCATGCGCGTCGACAGGTTCAACGTTTGCGAGGCCGGGGTCGCGGTTGGCGTCGCCGTGGCGGTGGCAGTCGCGGTCGCGGTCGCCGTGGCCGTTGCGGTTGGCGTCGCGGTCGGCGTTGGGGCTGCCGCTACCGTGGTGGATTCATTCGCGTCGCCGCAAGCACCGCTGGCGGCGGCGTTATTAGCATCACCGCTGTAAGCAGCGATCCAGTTGTAGACGCCGGTCGCAGTCGGGGTGAAGGATTGCGAAAGATAGGTACCGTCGCCATTCACGGGGACGACCGAGGTGAAGATCGGTGATCCGGTGCAGGTCCCATTGTTCGGGCCGAACAACCTGAACGTGATCGAGCCGGACGGACTTCCACCCGTGGTGAGCGTTGCCCTATCGGCAATCGAATTGCCGAGCGTTGTCGCGGTCGGGGTCACCTGCGTGCTCAGCGTGGTGGCACACGGGCCATTGCCAGGCAGCGCGGGAGCACTCAGACCGTCCACTTTGATGGTGTAGGGAGTGCCTGCGCCCGCATTAAAGGTGCTCGCCTGGTTGGCGGTCACTTCCCAAACCACCACATTAATGGTGCCTCCCGCCGCGACCGTCTCCTGCCATTTCACGTCGCCGTTGGCGCTGCCACCCGGGTCCCCAGCATAGTTGGTGCAGAAGTTCGCCGGAACGAACGGGCCGTTATACGAGGCGCCAATCAACTGGACGCCATTCGCTGAGTTCAGGGTGATCGTCGCGCAGGCCGAGAGTGGGCCGCTGTTGACGAACGAAACGACATCGTAATGGTTGTTGGTCGCGTTCAGGCTACCGGGGCAACCCTTGCCCGAGCAAGTGCTGATAGCACCGTTGCGTCCCAGGCGTCCATTGCCGGGGGTCGTCGGATCGGTGCTATCGAGGTTGCCGGTGGCGGACTGCGTCGGCTGCGTTTCCGTGCACGTTGGGATGCTGAAGGTGCTCACCGCCGTGCCGCCGTTGAACGTCGCGGTCAGCGTGAAGTTAATCGCGGTTCCGCAAACAAATGCCGGTGAGGTGGTGAAGCGGAACGGCTGTTGATTAAAGCCGAGCGCATCGATCGGGATATCGGGGTAGGTCGAGCTGCCGGGCGAATTAACGGTGACCCCCGGAGTGTTCGTGGTCAGCACTGCCGAAACCGTGCGTCCAGTGGCGCAACCGGTGTTGGTCAAGCGCACATTAATCACGTTGCATTCATTCGGATCGACAATCCCATTGCCGTTGCCGGCGGTCGGAGAAAGTACGACCGAAACGGGATTGGTGGTATCGACAATCGGATGGGCTACACCATTCAAGCACGCGTCTTGGGTCTTGGTCTGCTGATCAACAATTGTCACCGTGAAGGGTCCACTTGCCGTGCAAAGGCGGCCGGGGCTCGAAAACGTCACCGTGTAAGCCGTCGAGGTTAGTCCACCAGCCGGTGCCGGCAATTGGATGGAATATTTTCCGTCCGGACCAGTCCCGGCCGAGAATCCGTTCGAGACCTGAACCAGCACATTCGACAGCGGCGCGCCGGTATCGCACGCCGTGACGGTGCCAGTGAGTGTGCCCTGGCTCGGCGCGGTGCAGGACGCAAACTTGAACGCACCGATGCGGGTCTTCCAGTTGAACGAGCTGGTTACAGCATAATACTGATTGGTCGTCCAGAACGTGCAATCGTCGCTCGGATCGACTTGCAGAGACTGGTAGTCACCCCAGCGATGGCCGCTGCCAATTTGGGACCCGGCGCCGGCGAAGAGCGTTGTTTCGGTGCTCAGCCCGGCCGCGGGAATACCGGCGGCGTTAAAGTCTCGGCCGGCATACGTGATCGACGGGAAGACCGTCGTGCTCGAGGTGCTGTAGCTGACGGCCAGGTTGCCTTGGACGTCAATCGCGGCACTCGGCAGCCAGCGGTTCAGGCCGGTGGCCGGATTGCCGGCGTCAGGCGAAAAGGTCGCCTGGTCGAACATCACATAGGTCCCGGGCGTGGTGTTGGTGGTTCGTCTGATTTCGAAATAGCGAATGCCGGCCTGGTAGTTGGCATTACTAGCCGAGGGATCGACGCCACTAACGTTGACCGTAAAGCTGCCGGTGAGGTTTTCATTGGCGGCCGCGAGCCGGCGATACTCCAACCGGTACATCAGGTGGTATCCGATGTTATCAAGTGCATCGACGGCGTTGTTCGCCGTCGGTGGCTGCTTAATGTCGTTTCGTCCGTTCGAGCCGGTGGGATAGCGAGGGTCGTAGGCAGCCATGGCGAGCGGGCTCTCGGCGCGCTCGGTGAAGGTGGAGTTAGCCGGCGTCGTGAAGTCCGCGTGGAAATTAAACATGCGCAGCGCATCCACGTTGAAAGGCGCGCTTTCAAACTCATCCGAAAGAATGTAGGCGAACACGTTCGGATCGCCCGTGGGCGGCAAAAGGAAACCGTCCATATCGGTCGGCTGCATCGCAAAGATGCCTTCCGGATGCGAGGTCAGATCGAGGTTAAAATAAATCGCTCCCGCCGTTGGATCGCCCACAAGCATCTTGGCCCGGTCAAAGGCATACACCCCCGTGCCGTTGAAGCTTAGCGTCGGCGCCAGGAATTGATTGACCGTCATGTAATAACCGTCCGGCCATGTCGTAAGCTTGGGATAGTCAGGGAAGTTGCTTCCCACGGTGACAAAATCGTAGGCATAGTACGCGCCCGCCGGATCGCTTCCCTTGGAAACCGCGATGCATTCATGGTAGGGCGGCGCGGTTTGGCTGGCGAAGCCGAACTGGGAAATGATCCAGCGATCCGCCATCCGATCATGCTGCACGACCGGGTCGCCATCATCGAAACTAGCGCACACTCCACCCAGTTTTGTGAACAGTTTGCTGATCTGTTTCGCTGCGACCTTTGGCGCCCCGGTCTTACTCCAAATCCGAAATCCGTTGTTAACCGTCTGAACGACGTCATTGGGACCGACCGCGATGTTCTCGTCCGAGGGCGCAAACTGGGTGCCGTAAAAGACCGTGTTAATGGTGTCGTCCAAACCATCGAAAGTAACGATAGGCGCACCGACCGCGCTCGGCGCCATCGGCCCCGCCGGCTTCCCGGTAAGCGCGGCATCAAGGGAAGGAATCCTCGCCGAGGCCGCATTTGGTGTCTTTACCAGCGTCGAGTTCAGCTCGTTTATTTCTCGCCCTGGAATCTCGCTGTTGGGAGGCACCTCTGAGAGGTCGAGTGTTTTCATGTCGGGCAGATCCCGCACTTCCCCGGTTTCGGCGAAAGCGACCGGCAGGATCGTGATGGGGGCGACGGTGTTGGCGGTTTTACTGGCCGGCTTTGGTTGCTGCGCCTCACCGCGGAAGGTGAAGAAAGCGGCCACGAGTGCGACCACCAGCGTGATCGGGAAAAGAGTCTTTAGATAACGAGACATAAGGTGATTCGGTTAGTGTTAACGAGTTAGGTGAGCTGCCAAGGTGAGGGGATGTTTTTATCGGGCCGTAAAAATCGAGGCAATCATTTTGTTTCAGTATGACGAAAATGTAATGTTCCTGCCAGCGATCCGCTGGTAAGGAATTGTGGCTCGACTGCTGTCAGCCTTCTTTCTCCGGCGATTCGAGCACGCTGTTTTTTCCGGAGAGCGCGCCGGAGCGATCCTCCACAGGAACGAACGTTGTCCTACGGCGAGGTCGTGGGACTCGGCGTAGGCTGGTTCGCCTTCTCTCTTTCCTTCGCCGCGTTCGCGGTCGCCTGTTGCAGGCGTTCGGAGTCGGACTTCAGCCGCTCGGCGTCTGGCGTGCTCTGCGGCTTGACGGTGGTTTGGTTATCAGAGCGGGAACAGCCCGCGACCGCGAGAACACCGAGAGCGAGAATGAGGAGTAGAAAGTTTTTCATAACTTGGAAGCGATTGGAGCAGGCGAGTTGCGATGCCGCCCAGATTGCTACTCTGGGACACCAGTCTCAGCAATCTCAAAAAAAAGCGCCGCACGGAACCTCGTGCGGCGCTCAATTAATTCCAAATGTGATCGGTCGGTTCGATTACCGCGGCGCGTAGTGGCCCTGGATCCAAACCCGGTGATGGTAACGCCAGCTCCAATGTCCCGGAATCCAATACCACCTCACCCCATCATTCCAGTACCACGGTCCGTGGGTGTAGTAGGGCCGGTCACCGATCGCGATGTTGATCCGTAGCGCCTCGGCCGTTCTCGGAACCATCACTCCGCCCGCGCAAATGATCGCGGCCAACATTACAGCAAGTTTGTATTTCATAAGCTCCTCTTTTCCTTAATTCGTATTCAGACTGAACTCGGACGGATATTATTCGGGGCTCGCAGGCAACCGCGACATCGTATCCGGGAAAGCATTACAGCGAAGCGGCCTCCACGCCAGCGTTAACCGGCTCGGCCGGTTCCACCCATTTGCCATGTTCCCGGATCAAATCCTGCAGACGCTCCACCGCCTCGGCTTCCGGGATGTTGAATTTCACCGCGGTTTTGCCGACGTAAAGATTCACCTTGCCGGGAGCGCCCCCGACGTAGCCGAAATCCGCGTCCGCCATTTCCCCGGGTCCATTTACGATGCAACCCATGATCGCGATCTTCACTCCCTTGAGATGCAGAGTCGCGGCTTTGATTCGCGCCGTCGTCGTCTGGAGATTGAACAGGGTTCGCCCACACGAGGGGCACGCCACATAATCGGTCTTGAAAATACGGGAGCCGGCCGCCTGGAGAATGTTGTAACTCAGGCGCAACGCCTGCCCCGGCGCCTCCTCTCCCTGGATCAACACCGCGTCCCCGATCCCATCGCACAATAGTGAGCCAATGTTTGTTGCAGCGCTCAACAGGGTGTGGAGAAATGACGAATGACGAATGTCTAATGACGAAGGAATGCCGAAGCCCGAATTGCTTTTCGTCATTCGGTCATTCGGACCTCCTTCGGCATTCGTCATTCGTGCTTCGTCATTCGCAAGCACGTCCTTCAAAAGAATCGGATGGCGCGCCGCCAGTTTTGCCGCAAGCAAGCGAAACGCGACGATCACTGGCAGATCGACGTCATCGCGCACCGTGACGAGCTGCGGCTCATCGTTCTCATTCACGCGCGCCACCGCCTCGTCATCGCGAGGATCGATCTCACGAATGCGCGCGTCCTCATAAACGATTTCCGGTTTGTAATCCCCCAGCCGGTCGATCTTGTGCGCGACTTTTTCAAAGGTGGCCCGCCTAACGACTACTCGCATTAGTTCTTCGCCGCCCACCCGAACTCCATCGCACTCGATCGTCTCGGTCGCGCGGCGCGAATACGAAAACGGGTCGAACGATAATTCGGGTTTGGAGCTTGGAGCTTGGATGTTGGAGCTTGTCGCGATCATCGCGACCAATGCCCGCGCCACCGGGATTTCATGAATGCTGTCCTCCGTGAGCGAAACGCGAATCGTATCGCCGATCCCATCCTGGAGAAGCGATCCAATCCCAATCGCGCTCTTGATTCGCGCATCTTCGCCTTCGCCCGCCTCGGTCACCCCGAGATGGATTGGGTAATTCCAATCCGCTCCTTCTTCGCTCAACCGCGCGACCAACAAACGATAGGCGTTGATCATCACCTTGGGGTTGCTCGATTTCATCGAGAACACGAACGCGTGATAATCGAGATCGCGCGCGATCCGGGCGAATTCGAGCGCGCTCTCCACCATTCCCAGCGGCGTGTCCCCATAGCGATTCATGATCCGGTCGGAGAGCGAACCGTGATTGGTCCCGATGCGCAGGGCGCGCCCGAGTTCCTGGCAAAGCTTGACCAGCGGCGTGAACCGTTCGCGAATGCGCTCCAGTTCCGCGGCGTACTGCTCGTCCGTGTATTCGAGGATCTTGAACTTCTTCGAATCCGCGTAGTTCCCGGGATTGATTCGGACTTTCTCCACCCACCTGGCCGCTTCCATCGCGGCTTCGGGTTTGAAATGAATATCGGCCACGATCGGGACATCGCAGCCGCGCTCGCGCAATCCGCGCACGATGTTCTGCAAATTCGCCGCGTCCTTCACCGTCGGCGCCGTGATCCGCACGATCTCGCAGCCGGCTTCGGCCAGCTCGATCGTCTGCGCGATGGACGCCTCGGTGTCCATCGTGTCGCACGTAATCATGGACTGGACCCGGATCGGGTTCGCGGCGCCGATCCCGACGCGGCCCACCATTACCTCGCGCGTCGCGCGACGACGATAGCGGTACGGACTATCGCAGTAGTTCACCGCTTGCCCTTGCGCGGACGGGCGCCGTTTTTCAATTCCTTCACAGCAATCACCAGCGGGACGTCGATTGTGAGATGACCGTCGTTCTCGTAAACGACGACAGTGTCTTCGTCCGGCGACAGCGCCATAAACTCAGGATGATTGACCCGAATGTGGCGGGCGTTCGTCAAGACGATTTCGAAAGGGCGAAAGGGCGCCGCGGAATAGCGGTCCTTAATTTCCTGGAAGGTCATGCCCCAACATATCGCTGCAACTCCCCGATTCAATCTGACATCTCAGACGGCTGCCGGTTCTACGAGGACTGCGGTGCCGTAACAGAGAACCTCCGTTACGCCTTGCATGATCTCGGTTGCGTCATAGCGCAAGCCGATCACCGCATTCGCGCCAAGCGCGGCGGCATGTTGCAACATTTGCTCCAGCGCATCGCGCCGCGTTTGCTCGCACAGGTCGGTGAAGATCGAGATGTTTCCACCGACCAGGGTTTGCAATCCGGCGCCGATCGTTCCGAAGATCGAACGCGAACGGACGATGATGCCGCGAACAACGCCGAAGGTTTTCACGATCCGATAACCATCGAGTGCGAACGCCGTTGTCGTCATGGCTGAATTCATGACTTAGCATCCGCGCATCGCGCCGGAATGCCAACCCGTGGTTTACGGTGCCGGCGAAGCTTTCGTCGAGGCCGGCGCTTCTTTCCGCGGCGCTTTCCGGTCGTTGTTCTTCCCGAACAGATCGCCAATGTCGAAGAAGCTAATGTAAAGCATGTAGCCGATGATCAAGGTGGCGCAGGCCGTCTGCACCCATTCGAGGATTTTCATGTTCACGGGTTTCCGGCGGACGCCTTCGATGAGCGCGAGAACAATGTGGCCGCCGTCGAGCACCGGGATCGGCAGCATGTTCAGGATCGCGAGGTTCACGTTCAGGATCACGCTGAACCAAAGCGCGAGCTTCCAGCCGTTCTCACTCTCGAACAGCATGTAGTAAATCTTCACGATCATTACCGGGCCGCTCATGTGTTGCAGCTTCACGTCCGACTTCGGCGAGGCCACGGCGCCGATCGTTTGGAGCGTGCTCGTGATACTGTGATAAACCTGCTCGACCGGGTCCGGATGCGAAATCGAGAGCTGTCCGCCCGTGTCCCAATGAACGCCGATCCGCGGTTTCGTCGTGCCTTCGGCGGTCAGCGGAACCGGCCGCATTTTTAGCTGGAGCGATTCCGAACCTCGCCGCACGTCCAGGGTCAGCTCGTCGGTCGGGTGTTTGTCGATTTCGTCGATCAGGCTGAGAGGACTGAGAATTCGTTGGCCGTTGACTGCCGTGATGATATCGCCCGGCTTCATCCCCGCCTTTGCCGCCGGCGTGTCTTTGTCCACTTCATCGACCAGCGGCGTCACAGCCGGCTGAATCATTACCTGCCGCGTACTCTTTCGGCGCCAGCCGCTCGTCTCGGCAATGACCGGCACCACGTCGACCGTCATCACTTTCCCGTCCCGATCGATCTTGAATGGGATCGACGCGCCTTCGCTGCGCACGATGTTCCAGACCACGCTGTCGTTCATTCCAAAGAATCGCGAGACCGGCCGGCCATCGACTTCGAGAATCTTGTCGCCTGGCCGCAGCCCCGCCTTCGCCGCCGGTGAATCCTGATGCACGTAACCGATCACCGTCGTCAGGTCCGATTCGCTCACCGGATGTCCGACCGCCCAAACCACGCAAGCGAAGAACAACGCGAGCAACACGCTGAAGAGCGGTCCCGCGATCGCGACAATCACCTTATCCAGCGCGGAAATTTTCGGAAGCCGCGCCCGATCCAGGTCCGCCTTGCCCTCGATCATGTCCATCGGCGCGAGCTGCGGCAGTTTCACGAAACCGCCGAAGGGGAGCGAGCCTAACGAGTACTGGACGCCGTTGATCGTCTTCTTCCAGATCGGTTTCCCGAACCAGACGCCGAACCCTTCTATATATAATCCGCGCCAGCGCGCCGCCAGGAAATGCCCCAGCTCGTGAACGACGATGAGCAAATTAAAAAGGAGAACGACCTCGAGGAGGATGAAAATGACGCGCAGGATATGGCCGAGCATGGGAAAGCGTGACGTTACAAAAGGTGAATCGTTACAAAGTTACATCGTGAATTGCGATCAAGACAAATGCGGGCCAGCCGATGTAACCATTTAACAATGTAACGATTTAACGAATCCCGCAGCTTCGTCGCGGGCCCATAGATCGGCGCGCAATATGGCATCCAGATCAGGGTGCGCAACGTTCGTGTGCCGGTCCATGACGGCCGAGACCGTCTCCCAGATCCGCGGGAAGGAAATCTTGCGCTCAAGAAAAGCTGAGACCGCGATCTCGTTCGCCGCGTTCAACACCGCCGGCAATGTGCCGCCGATCTCTCCCGCGCGGCGCGCCAGGTTTAGCGCCGGAAAATCTTCGTAACGGGGTGTCGCGAACTCCAACTGGCGCACCCTCCCGAAATCGAGCGGCGGCAACGAATTCGCCACCCGTTCCGGCCAGGTAACGGCGTATTGAATCGGAAAACACATGTCCGAATGGCTGAGCTGCGCCAGGACAGATCCGTCGCTGAATTCGACCATCGAGTGGACGATGCTCTGCGGATGGATCACCACTTCCACCCGTTTCATTTCCACGCCGAAGAGCCAATGGGCCTCGATCATCTCGAGCCCCTTATTAAACAGCGTCGCCGAATCGATCGTGATCTTCGGCCCCATGTTCCAGGTCGGATGCTTCAACGCCTGCTCGACCGTGATCCCTTCAAACTCACTCGCCGGCGTATTCCGAAACGGCCCGCCCGACGCTGTCAGGATCAGTCGTCGAACATCTGCACAGGTTTCAGGTTTCAGGTTTCGGATTTCAGAAAAGTTTCGTTCCGCGCTTCCTCCCTCCTGAACCCTGAACCCTGAACCCTGAAACCTTCCTTCAAGGCACTGAAAAATCGCGTTGTGCTCACTATCGACGGGCAAAATCTGAACGCCTTTCTTCCCCGCCTCCCGCATCACGATCTCCCCCGCCATCACGAGAATTTCCTTGCTCGCCACCGCCAGATCTTTTCCCGCCTCGATCGCCGCCAAAGCCGGCTGCAACCCGCCGGTTCCGACAACGGCGACCAGCACCATCTCCGCTTCCGCCAAGCACGCGATCTCCACCAGCCCGCTTTCGCCTGAGAAGATGCGGGGCTCATATTCCAACGCAGCTCGCAGCTCCCCGACTTTCGTTTCGTCCACCAAACAAACCGCCGGCGGCCGCACTTTGTTCGCCTGTGCTGCCAGCTTCTGTGCGTTCCGGTTCGCCGCCAGGCCGACGATCTCCATCCGTTCTGGAATATCGTGCGCCACCTTCAGCGCGCTCTCACCGATCGATCCCGTCGCGCCCAGAACGACCACGCGTTTTCGTTTCATCCCAAGGAGATTCGTTTCTCGCGCCCGGATTTAGTCCAGCCGAATGACGAGACGGAGATAAAAAAACAGAAGCGGCGCGGTGAAGAGCAGGCTGTCGACCAGATCGAGCGCGCCGCCGATTCCCGGCAAGAAATTACCGGAATCTTTCACGCCCGTGCTCCGTTTAACGATCGATTCCGCCAGGTCGCCGATGACCGCGGCAAAACCCAGCAGCAGGCCCAAAACGATCGCGTGCGTCAGGTTCAGGGCCGACAGATGCCCCGGCATCAACTTGAACATGCCCCAGCTCGCCAGGAGCGAAAATGCGAGCGCGCCGAAGAACCCTTCCCAGGTTTTCTTGGGGCTGATGTGCGGAATCAATGGGTGGCGCCCGATCAGGCTGCCGGTGAGATACGCGCCCATGTCGCTGAACTTCGTGACCGCCACGAGATAGAGAACGTAGAACTGGCCGGTCACCGCGCCGGTCGGGCTCCGTGGAACGACGTAGACGATTTTCGTGACGAAATTGTAAAGCCAGAGCACGTAGAGCAGCCCAAAGATCGTGTAAGCCATCGTCCGCAGCGGCGCGTCCTCGCGGAGCCTGTCGAACATTTGCCGGGTGAAAACCGTCAGCAGAAAAAAGAGGAGGACGGCGACCTCGAAATCGTAGGAATGGCCGGGGCCCATTCGCGAAAAATAATAGAAGCTGCCGCATAACATCACGGCGCCGCAGATCATCGCCGTGATCTTGAAGTTCGGCAGCCCCTTGTGATCGAGCATGCCGTAGAATTCCCAAAGCGAGAGCATCCCGAGCGTTCCGATCAAGGCGAAGAACGCAATTTCGTAGCCGGAAAAAATGATCCCGAGCGCGAGCGACCAAAGGACGATCGTGCTCCCGAAACGAAAAATAAAAACAGAGCGCGGCGTGGATGGTTTCGCTGCGGCCGCGCGCTCGAGCGTCTCGGCCATGCGCGCACCATCCGAAATGATCCCGCCAAAGGCAAGCGCGGAAGGGAACAGGATTGCGCTCGCGCGACCCTCAACTAATTTGGACGCCGTGAGCAAAACGATGCCAGCGCTGGTCAAACGCGAGCGCGCGCCGGGACTCAGTTTGGAAGAAGTGCCGCTGCCGGAGATCGGGCCTAACGACGTCCTGATCCGGGTCCAGAAAGGATCGATCTGCGGCACCGACGTTCACATTTATAACTGGGACGCGTGGGCGCAAAAAACGATCCCGGTCCCGATGGTGATCGGCCACGAGTTCGTCGGCGTGATCGAAAAAATCGGCGCCGGCGTCCACGATTTTAAGGAGGGCGAGCTGGTCACGACTGAAGGGCATATCGTTTGTGGACACTGCCGCAATTGCCTCGCCGGGCGCCGCCATCTTTGTCCAAACACGAAGGGCATCGGCGTTAATCGGCCTGGTGGCTTTGCGGAATACGTATCGGTGCCGAAAACAAATCTTTGGCGGTGCGATCCAAAGATCCCAATGGATGTTCTCTCCTGCTCCGATCCGCTCGGGAATGCGGTCCACACCGCTTTGGCGTTCGACCTCGTCGGTGAAGATGTCCTCATTACCGGGGCCGGCCCGATCGGTTGCATGGCGGTGCCGATCGCGAAGATGGCCGGCGCGCGCAAAGTTGTCATCACCGACATCAATCCTTACCGGCTCGATCTCGCGCGCAAGATGGGTGCGACGCTCGCGATCGACGTGCGCGAGCGGAACCTGCATGACGCCATGAAAGAACTCGATATGCGCGAGGGCTTCGACGTCGGCCTCGAGATGTCCGGCAATCCAAAAGCGTTTACCGATATGCTCGACGTGATGGTGAACGGCGGCCGCATCGCCATGCTCGGCATCATGCCCGGCAGCGCCGCGATCGACTGGAACCTCGTCGTGTTCCACGGCCTAACGATCAAAGGAATCTATGGGCGCGAGATGTTTGAGACTTGGTACAAAATGACCGCGCTCATCCAGAGCGGCCTCGATATTTCGCCCGTCATCACTCACCGCTTTCCCTACACGGATTTCCGCGAAGGCTTCGAGCTGATGAAGTCCGGGAACTCCGGGAAGATCGTCCTGGACTGGGCCGCGTGAGGAACATAGGCCTGTGACCTGTGCTCCCAGCGGATATTCTATCCGCTGTTTTTCATCCGGGAGCAGCGGAGTACAACTCCGCTGGGCGCACAGACTAAAAGTCTATGCTCCGCTAATCCAGCGCCGCCGCCGCTGCGTCCTGGCCCTGCAGCTCCAGAACCATCCGGCGGATGTGGCGGTAACCCTGATGCGCCTGCAAAAGCCGCAAGCTCTCGTTCGGATCGCCCCATTGTATGATCTGGATGTTCTCCTCGCGCGCGCCCCACGAATTCATCGAGCCGCGCGAGGGCATGTAAAGATCGATCGTATTCCGACCGGCTAACGCCCACCCGTAATCCTCGACACGATAAACCTGCCCGGTCGAGATAAGGCGAAAGACGGTGCCGGCCGGCCAGCGCGACCAGTCCGCCGCCGCACTTCCGATTTGCGGCTTCTTGGTAATAACGACCTTCTTCGTTCCGTGCTTCGTCTTCACCACCTTGGTCGTCTTGGTTTCCTTCAGCGAAAACTTTTCGAGCGCCGCGCCGGAATAAGAAGCGCGCCGGTAATCGGCCACATCGTCGCCGTTCACCGCCACGGCGCGCGGCGTATACTCAGCGCGCCGAATCGCGCCGGTCGCGGCATGCAATCGTCCACCGAGCGCGTTGTGATTTCCGTACGGGAGATGGTCCGACTCGGTGTGGGTGTAGGCCGTGGTGCGGACATTTTGGAAGTCGCGCTTCGCCAGGGGCGGCTCGTATTTCGGCAGCGCGGTCGTGTGAGTGCGCGTCGACGTGGTCTCGCACGCGCTCAAAAAAAGCGCGCAAACCGCGGCGCAGGCGAAGAGGAAATAGGGCCGGTTACGCAATCGCGCTGGTTATTAACAGTTATTCACAACCACATGCAAGGGTATTTTTCAGGCCCTCTGTCGGGCCTAACAACTACATAGCCCGCGCTGTAGCCGCGGTCCGGCCGCCGCCGGATCGCCCGCGCCAAGGACGCCCCGACAGAGCGGGGCGACTACAGCGCGGTCATGCTTCGTTTAACTTTGTCGGTTCACCGCTGATCTGCTTATCTCAGAAATCATGCTCGCGGAATTCGACCAACGACTGGCCAACACGCTCGCGGAAATCAGATCGCAAGGCCTTTACAAAACGGAACGCATCATCACATCGCCGCAGGATGCGAAGATCGGGATCGCCGGCGGCCGGCGCGTGCTCAACATGTGCGCGAACAATTATCTCGGGCTCGCCGATCATCCCGCGCTCATCGCCGCTGCGAAGGAAGCGCTCGAGACCCACGGCTTCGGGATGGCCTCGGTCCGTTTCATTTGCGGGACACAGGACATCCACAAAGATCTCGAGGACCAGCTCACGCGCTTTCTCGGCACCGAAGACACGATCCTTTATCCCTCGGCGTTCGACGCCAACGGCGGCTTGTTCGAGACCCTGCTCGGTCCCGAGGACGCCGTCATTTCCGACGAACTGAATCACGCTTCGATCATCGACGGCATCCGCCTCTCCAAGGCGCAACGCTACCGCTACAAGCATAACGATATGGCCGACCTCGAGGCGAAGCTGGCCGAGGCGAAAGACGCGCGGCTCCGCTTGATCGCCACCGACGGCTGTTTCTCGATGGACGGAACGATCGCCGATCTCGGCGCGATTTGTGAGCTGGCGGAAAAACATCAGGCCCTCACCATGATCGACGACGCGCACGCCACCGGGTTCCTCGGTCGAAACGGGCGCGGCACCCACGAATATCGCGGGGTGATGGGCCGGATCGATATTATCACCGGCACCCTTGGTAAAGCGCTCGGTGGCGCGAGCGGCGGTTTCACCAGCGCACGCAAACGCATCGTCGAGCTGTTGCGACAACGATCGCGGCCCTATCTTTTTTCGAACAGCGTTGCGCCCCACATCGTCGCGGCGACGATCAAGGCGCTCGAGCTCCTGAGCGAATCGACCGAGCTGCGCGACAAGCTCGAGGAGAACACGAACTATTTCCGCTCTGCTTTGATGGAGCACGGCCTGACGATCAAACCAGGCACGCACCCGATCGTTCCCATCATGCTCGGCGACGCCGCTCTCTCGCAGAAGTTCGCCGCGCGCATGCTCGAGAAGGGCGTTTATGTGATCGGATTTTTCTACCCCGTCGTGCCGCACGGCGCCGCGCGTGTCCGCACCCAGGTTTCCGCCGCCCATTCCCGCGAAGATTTGGAATTCGCCGTCAACGCCTTCGCCGAAACGAGCGCGGAGCTTAGGTAGGGACGCCTTTCCGAGGCGTCCGACGTTGGCAGAGACGGCACGATGACAAGAAATAGTCGGACGTTTCGGAAAAACGTCCCTACCTGTGCAACGCGATGCTCGAGCCGACCCAGGTCCTCTCCTTGTTGAAATCGACCCCCATCATTTTTCCCTGGCTCATCCGGACGAGATTGTTCACCAGGGTTGGCTTCCGATCGCCTTCGGGCCAGACGAACATCATCCGGATTTCCGCTTTGGATTTGGGTCCGTCCGGAGTCGGAACGAATTCCGCATATCGAACTTTCTTTTGCAGGATCCATTCGTGCGGCCTCCCGAGCGCTGACAGTTTTTCGCGCGTCGGCTCCATGTCCACGCCGAGGCCCGCGAACGAGTAGAGCGGTTTCAGGACATAATCGTCGATTTCTTCATCGGCCGGGAATTCGTCGGCAAAATAAGCGGGCGACGTGTGGGCGGTTTTTAAAAACGGCAAGGAATGTTTGCTAATGCGGAAATACCAATTCGGGTGGCCGACCCAGGTAACATCGAGCTCGTCCTGAAAACGAAATGGCGGATCGAGGTCCGGGCGGCGAATCAGTTCGTCGAAGATCACGCGATTGTAGATCCGCTCGATCCGCGTCTCGCGTCCATCGCGTTCGTAAAATAATTGGCGATCCCTTTTCTTCACCTTCGTCAGGCAAACCGAACGAATGCCAAGGATCGTCTCCGTCGCCGCGAAATCGATCCGCGTCTTTTGTTTTTCTGGCTCGATCTCGAGGAGGACCACGTTCTCCGGTTTCGCGTCCGCGATGATCGTCCGACGCAGGATCTCGACGTAAGCGTCGTCCTTTATTCCGCCGAACGACGAGGTCCAATCGCGCGGGATCGCCGGATATGCAGCGCGATAACAGTGTAGAATCAGAAGCTGAAATCCGAACAGGCTCGGAAACGCCTGGAGCTCGATCAAACGCGGAACAATTCGTCCGCCCTCCGTGCAGATCCCGAAATCGACCACGATGAAATTCGGATGAATCGATTCTCGCGGGACTTCCAGGCCCGGCGGGATCGCCGTCGCGGAATGCCGCCTAAACTCCGGCGTCTGGACGAGCGCGACAATCTCTTCTGCCGCCGCTACCACTTCCTCCGTGAATTCATTCGTCAAAAAAATCGGCGTTTCCGAAATTCGGAAGTCCGCCGGCCACTTCTCGGTTTCATTCACGCAACGCAGCAGCGCCGCGTATTTCTCCACAGAGAAATCACCGTTGAATTGCGAGCGAAGCTGCGGATCCATCGGCTGATCCGCCCTGTGTCAGGCGGGAGTCGGGTGGTCGATAATACCGCTGATATGAATCGGGCCAAGAACGGCAACAGCACCATTATCTGCAATAACAATCACGCGATTGCCTTTGGGAGTAATGAATGCGTGATCTGTAGTCGGCACCGAATAGTCGTGCCCGTCCGATGTCCGGACTACAAATGGGACGAACGGTGTGCGCTCGAGTCGTTCACGAACGTCAACAATCATCGCAGGGAAACATTACACTAAAAACTTCCCGCCCTCCATCACCTTCTCGTCGTCGAACCAGATGTCGAAGTCGCGGCCGACGCAATCGATGTGCGTCTTCGAGACCCACTTCGCGCCGGTGTGTTCGGAATAGGGGTGACCAAAGGCGATGTGGATGCCGGGAATTTTTTCGTCCTGCAAAATGTTGCCGATCACGTGGGTGCAGGCGGTGTTGGTGCCGACGGCAAACTCGCCGACGCGGTTGCTGTTTTCATCCGTGCTCGTGTAGGCGCGGAATTCTTCCAGCAACTCCTTGTCGTCGCAGCGCAGCTCGCGGATCCGATTGTCCTTTACCTCGATGGTGAGCGGCGTCTCCTGCAAGTCGCCATACTTCTGGCAAAGGTAATCGCCCACCACGCCATCCACGACGAACACGCCGTTGGAATTCATCGGCGAGGTAAAAATTTCGCCGCCGGGCAGGTTGCCCCATTTATCCGGCGTGATAATGCCGCTGGTCTTGAGCCACTTCAGCGCCGGCGAAAATTCTCCTTCGAAGTCAGTCCCCGCCGGGGTCCGGCACTTGATCTTTTTGGCCCGGCGCGCGCGCTCGACGAGCCGCTGGCTAAGAGCATCGATCGCGCGAAAATCGGCGCGCATTCCTTCGAGCATGATCTGGCGGGTAATGTTCACCATGTGGCCGTGGCGAATCCGGTTCTGGTTCACCACGTCGCTCATTTGCATGCGGGAACGCAACTCGCCGCGCTGGGTCTGCGCGCAGAAAATACTGACCTGCGATTGCGCCAGATCTTCCAGGATGACCTGCGGCATATCGGTCAACGGTCGCTCCGCGTGCTCTTCCAAAACGAAAACGGAATGCGCCGCGCCGACTTCTTCTACTTCACATTGCAGCGCCGCCGCGATGTCCCGCGTGACTTCATCAGTGATGATCGTAATCCGCTCATCCGGCTTCAGCCGCAGACAATCGCGGATCGCGTTGCGCGCGCCCGGTTGAAGCTCGGGATCAATGGTTACGGTGTAGGCGCGATCAGGCATGATGTGAGAAAAGAGCGGTCAGCTTTACGCGAAAAAATACGGCTCGGCAATGCATGATCCACTGAACAAACGCACCTAGTCCGCCGCGATCGGGATCAACCCTTCGTAAGTCTCTGCCACGATCTGGTCGACGACGGCTTTCATGTCGTTAGTGCGGTGGAAAACTTCGAGCTGCCGGTCCGCGCCGGTGCCTTCGCGCATGATCCGTTCGATGTGCGCCATCTCGCGTTTGCTCCCGAGTTCGTCGACTTCGGTGGAAACGAATTCCATCAGCTCGTTGAGCAAACTGCGGGTCTCGACTTCCTCTTCCCGGCCAAAATCAATGAGCTTGCCTTCGATGCCGTAACGCGAGGCGCGCCAGCGATTTTCATCGAGCAGCCGGCGGCGATAAACGCGGAAGGTCGTATTTTGCCGGAGCAATTTGTAGAGCTTCGCGATCACGGCCTGGATGAGGGCGGCGATTGCGAGGGTATCGTCGACGCGCGATTGCGCATCGCAGACCCGCACCTCGAGCGTATCGAAAAATGGATGGAGCCGGATGTCCCACCAGATTTTTTTCGGGTTATCGATGCAACCAGTTTTGACCAACAGCTTGCAGAAATCTTCGTACTCGGAAAGCGACTCGAAGGCATCGGGAATTCCGGTGCGGGGAAAGCGTTCGAACACTTTCAGGCGATAACCTTTCAAGCCGGTGTCCTGTCCCACCCAGAACGGCGAGTTCACCGAGAGCGCGTAGATGTGGGGCAGGAAATAGCGCGCCTGGTTCATGACGTGGATCGCCGACTCGCGGTTCGGAATTCCGACGTGGACATGAAGGCCGAAGATCAAATTCGCCCGGGCGAGCCGCTGCATGTCCTTCACGATTTGCTTGTAGCGTTCGCCTTCCGTGATGAGCTGGTCGTGCCAGTTCGAAAACGGATGAGTGCCGGCAGAGGCGATCCGCAGGTTCGCTTTGCCCGCGAGCGAAGCGAGTTTGCTGCGCAGCTCGACGACGTGCTCACGCGCGTTCGTGATCGAGGAACAAATCTCCGTGCCCAGCTCGACGACCGACTGGTGCATCTCGGGCTTGATTTGCTCTTTGAGCAGGACTTTGCCGCCCTCGAGGATTTCCTGGATGTGCGACCGCAGCTCGCGCGTCTCCGGATCAACGATCGCGAATTCTTCCTCGATGCCGAGCGTGAAAGTGTGGTTCGTGGCGGGCATGGGCGAAATCAAAGGTGATCTATTTCTGGCGCGCTGTCATGCGGGCGAACGGAATGACGAAGCTCGAATGACGAATGACGAATCAATGACAAAGCTCAAATAACGAAAAGATCAGCGACTCCGCGGCTTCGGATTTCGTCATTCCTTCGTCATTCGTCATTAGTTATTCGTCATTTTCCGCTTACGCCAAATCGCCCAACGACCGCTTCGTCACCGCCGCTTGGACGAACTTGCCCCAGCTCAAGTTATCGCGGCCGGGTTGATGTTCGCGCGCTTTCCGGATCGCCATCTCGGAAACGGCTTCCACGACCCATTCGAAATTTGCCTGGCCCACGCTCGCCGCTTCGGCATCCGGCGCGGGATTGCAAAAGTCGATCGCCAGCGGAACGCCGTCGCGGATCGCGAACTCGACCGTGTTCAGGTCGTAGCCGAGATACTGGTTCAAGGTCAGCACGCCCTTCTCGACCGCCTCCAAAACTTCGCGCGGCGCCTGCCATTCCGTCTGGTAACGCAGATGATAGGGATGGCGCGGCTCGTAGGGCATGATGCGAACGTTGCGCTGGTCGATCGAGTAGCAGCGAAAGTACATGTCGAACTTCACTTCTTCCTGCAACATCATCACGAGCTGGCCCGTCTCGCTGTAGGCCCGGAAAAATTCCTCGGGATTGTGGAGCCGGTAGACGTTCTTCCAGCCGCCGCCCGCGAACGGTTTGAAGAACGCCGGCCAGCCGACGTAATTGAAAATACCTTCCCAATCGAGCGGGTAGGCGAGGTTGCGGAAGGAATTGTCGCTCGTGTCCGGAGGCAGTTGGTGCGATGGCAGCAGCACCGTCTTCGGCACGGCCACGCCGATCTTCGTCGCGAGCGCGTTATTGAAGAACTTTTCGTCGGCGCTCCACCAAAACGGATTGTTTACGACCGCGGTGCCGGTGAGCGCCGCGTTCTTGAGCCACGCCCGATAAAACGGCACGTCCTGCGAAATCCGGTCGATCACCACGTCGTAACCGCACGGCTCGCCCTGGACGACTTTGTCCATCTTGACGAACTCGGCCATGATCTCCTTGCCGCCGGTTTTCAGGTTTACTCGCTCGACAAACGCCGGCGGGAAACTGCCTTCCTGTCCAAAAAGGATTCCGATTTTTTTCATAGATAAGTTCCCGTTGCCAGCGCGCTATCCGCAAATTTTCGACAAATAATGCGGCAGCATATCGCGCCAGTAGTTCCAATCGTGGCCACGCCATTTTCCATCATCGAGCCAATGCTGAATGCCCTTCGAGTTCAGGATTTCCGAGAGGCGATACGATTCATGCCGGGTGTTATCCCATTCGCCGGTGCCGATGATGATGCCCAGGTGGTTGTATTTCCACGGGTCGGTCGTGTTGGGCAGATAATCGTAGGGACTGTTGAAATAAATGTTGTCGTCGTAATAGCCGTCGAAGAACGAGCTGATGTCGAACGCGCCGCTGAGCGAAATGAGATTGCAAACTGCGTCGGGATGGCGAAAAGCGATGTTCGCCGCGTGATAGGCGCCGAGGCTGGCGCCGCTCACCATGACTCGAGGGGCCGAGCATTCACGTCGCGCGAAATCGAACACGTCGTGCACGATGACGCGCTCGAAGGCGTTGTGCGTCCGCATCCGATCGGCGGGATGGATCGCCTTGTTATAAAAGCTGTCGAGATCGGCTGAGTCCGGGCAATAGATCGTGATCTTGCCGCTATCGACGAACCCGGCGATCGAGTCGGTCAGTCCGAAATCCTTGTTTTGCGAATAGCGCCCGAACGAGGTTGGAAATAGAATCAGGGGCGTGCCCCCGCCATCGCCGAAGACGAGCATTTCGAAATCGCGACTCAGGTGCGGCGTCCACCATTTAATATAGCGTTCGTTCATGGGCCTTTCGCTCCTGAAGCGAAATCTTACCCAAACAGTTAAGAGATTCCTCGACAAGCTTGGAATGACAAGCGATGCGTTTCGCTTTTCATGCCGCCGACGACCCTGACCGGAACCATCCAACAACACCGCGCTTTCCCGTCGAAAATCCTGAAGAACCGCCGCGACGTTCTCGTTTATCTCCCGCCCGGTTATCGCCGGTTTTCAACGCGGCATTACCCGGTCCTTTACCTCCACGACGGCCAGAATATTTTCGACGCGGCCACGGCGTTTGCCGGCGTGGAATGGGGCGTGGATGAGACGGCCCAGCAATTGATCGGGAAGAAATTAATCGAGCCGCTCATCATCGTCGCGATCGCGAACACTGGCGAAGATCGGATCCATGAATACGCGCCGACGCCGGCCCGGATCGATCCGCCCAAGCGGAAACGGAGCAAGGGACTGCTCCGGAGCTACGGACGTTTCTTGATCGAGGAGCTGAAGCCGTTCATCGACCGGAAATATCGCACGAAACGCGAAGCGACATTTACGGGCCTGGGCGGCTCGTCGCTGGGGGGGCTCGCCACCCTGGCTCTCGGCTTGTGGTTCCCGAATTACTTTACCCGCCTCGCCGTCCTGTCGCCGTCGATCTGGTGGGACGACTGCGCGATTTACGATATCGTCGATGAGATCGATGAAACGGCGAAGCCGCCCCTGAAAATCTGGCTGGATACCGGCACGCACGAGCCCGGGTGGGAACGCGCGGCGACCTTGCGGGATCGGCTGGTCGAGAAAGGTTGGCGGCTGCACGACGATCTTCATTATCTCGAAGTCGAAGGCGCGGGTCACAGCGAAGGCGCCTGGGCTGCGCGGATCGATCCGGTTTTGCGCTTTCTCTTCCCGCCGCTTCCTCCACCAGCGGCGAAAATCACGCCGCCGAAAAAACCTCGCGGCCTGATTCGGCGAGTCGTCGCGCTAACAAATTTATTTTCCGCTTAGGTGGATCGAGCGCTCCGTCGCGCGATGCTTCTTTGTCCCGGCTTCGCCGGCATTATTCGTCATCGAGCGACGGAGCGCTCGATCCACCGTACCCAAACGGGGAGCCTCCCTAAGGGAGAGGGCTGGGGTGAGGGTGAGTTTCGGCCACTTCTTCGGTGAACTTGCCGAGCTTCCGGAACTTGTCGTACCGATTCCGCAGCAGTTCTTCGATCGAGAGCGAGGAAAGCCGTTCCAGGTTCTGCCGCAACGCCGTCCCCAGGTTCGCCGCTGCGAGATCGGGATCGCGGTGCGCGCCGCCTTCCGGTTCCGGCACGATTTCATCGACCACGCCGAGCCCCATCAAATCCTGGGCCGTCAACTTCAGGGCTTCCGCCGCTTCGGCCGCGTGCCGCCGGTCCTTCCACAAAATCGCGGAGCACGCTTCCGGGCTGATGACGGAATAATAGGCGTTCTCGAGAATCAACACGCGATCCGAAACCCCGATCCCGAGCGCGCCGCCGGAGCCGCCCTCGCCGATCACGACGGCGATCGTCGGCACTCGCAGGTTCATCATCTCGCGCAGGTTCACCGCGATCGCTTCAGAAATGTGGCGCTCTTCGGATCCGATGCCGGGAAAAGCCCCGGGCGTATCGATGAGCGAAATCACCGGCAAGCCGAACTTCTCCCCGAGCCGCATCAAGCGCAGGGCCTTGCGATATCCCTCCGGATGCGCGCAACCGAAATTCCGCATCACGTTCTCCTTCGTGTCTCGCCCTTTCTGATGGGTGATCACGACGCAGCGGCTCGGACCCAGTTTCGCGAGCCCGCTCGGCATCGCCTTGTCGTCGCCGAAGGCGCGATCGCCATGCAGCTCGATCCAATTGGTGAAACAGCGCGCCACGTAATCGAGCGCGAACGGTCGCTGGATGTGCCGGGCGAGCTGGACCCGTTGCCAGGCCGTGAGGTTATCGTAAATCTGGCGGCGGGTTTCGCGGATCTTGGATTCCATGGCCTCGACCTCGGAATCGAAATCGAGATCGTGCTGGTCCGAATGGTTCTTCAGATCCTGGAGCCGCCGTTGCAGTTCCAGAATCGGTTTTTCAAAGTCCAAAGGGTGCGATTCCATTCAGTTGAGGGGTTGAGTAGTTGAGAGGTTGAGAGGATTTGCGAACAACCGAAGCGCGGAATTTCGATGTCCTCTCAACCTCTCAACCTCTCTTCCTCTCAACCTTCTAGTCCGTAATCGTGACACTGGTCTTGCTGTTTACAAGGCTGCTCAGTTCGTCCATGTCAGCCGGGGACAGACCAAGGCCGGGAGGCGGCGGCTGGTTTGATTCGTCGCGCCGCCCGGGCTCGGTCACGGCGAAAAGAAAATAACCCGGCTGCGCCAGGCGCACCCAGCGAGTGCTGCCGAGCCATTCCTTGGTCCCGAACCCGACGCGCTTGCCGCCCTTCCACGCCATCACTTCCGCGACGCGGGTGGTGATTCGCGGCGCCTGTTTCGCGGACAACTTCACCACTTTCACGTGATAGCGCTTAAAGAACTGGCCGTGATTGAGCAGGATCACGGTCTGGGCTTTGCGCTGGATGAAGACGGAAAAATCGGGACGCGAGATGAGGAGATGTTGCCCGACGCGCAGCATTGAATTCGTCAGGTTATTCGTCCGCATGATCAACTCGGGCGTGGTCTTGGTCTTGTTGGCGATCTTCGCCAGGACGTCGCCGGGGCGCACGACGTATTCCTGTTTTTCCGGCGAACGATAATCGGTGAAAAGCATCTCGGTGTTTACCTGACCGAGAAGGTCTTTCGCTTCCTCGACGTGCGCGCCCGTGGGAAATCGCTGGAGAAACGCGATCAACGCGTCGCGCGCCTCGATCAGCTTTCCTTCCTGGCGCAGTTTCGCCGCCGCCTGGAATTCCGGCATGCTCACGTCCGGCACGGGCTCGACCGGGATTTCGCCGCTTTTCTCCTGCTGGATCTTGCGCTCGGGCTTGACGAAAAGGTCGTAACTAAAAAACGCGGCCCCGCCGAAAATCACCACCGCGAGCAAAAGAAGAAAAAGCCATTTCATGGGCCGGAGGAACGTGATTCAAAGAATGGATCGTGTCACGTCCTTGGGGGCGTGATTTTTTAGCAACGTGCTGCGCCGAAGCTCCAAGCACCAAGCTCCAAGCTCCAAGCTCCAAAGAAATCCCAAACACCAAAAAAAAAAACAGACGGAGAACGGCTGTTTGGAGCTTGGGATTTGGTGCTTCCCTGGAGCTTGGTGCTTGGGATTTGGTGCTTCCCCGCGCGTAGCGCGGGTTAGGAAAACGTTTCCCAAGTGGCGGGTTGCGGCAGCGGATCGCCGTCCTTCCCCCAGGTGAAGTGGCAATCCTGGCAGTAAAATTCCTTCGGGAAAATTCGCACCGTAAAAAGAACGCTGGCCAGCCAGGGAGTGATGAACTTGCGCGTCAGCTGGGGGTATTCGATCCGGGGCGACTTGCATTGCGGGCAGCGGATGGCGGAACCGATCTGCGGATCGCTCGCCTCCCATTCCGCCATCAACTTGTTCGCCTTCTCGAAATCTTCCTCGTCGACCAGGACTTTCGCGTTCGCCTGGGGTTCCGAAACGAAGGCGGCCTTTTGCAGCCGCCCTTCATTATGGATATCGGCCTTGACGCCGGCTTCCTGCAACCGCGTCTTGAGATGCTTCGCCTTGGCCGGTTCGTTGAATGTCGCGATCGTGACCATGATTTCGCTCGGACAATTCCCATCAAACATCAACTACTGGCCGAGCGCAAGATTCGCCGGCGGAAACCATTTGTAGAGCATCAGGTAAACGAGCACCCCGGTCACCGACACATAGAGCCAGATCGGCATCGTCCAGCGCGCGATCCGCCGGTGGCGATCCCAGCGGCGGCGGAAGACGGGCACCAGCGTGACGATTACCAGCGGCAGCGTCACGGCGGCGAGAATGATGTGCGAGATCAGCATCGTGAAATAGATCGGCCGAATTATCCCCTGCGCAGAGAAACCGGTGGAGCGTTCGCCGACGTGGGCGTGATAGACGAGATAGCCGGCGAGAAACAGCGTGGAGGAAATCAAGGCCGGGATCATGCAGGCGACATGGCGGCGCCAATAGCCGCGCCGGATGAAATACCAGCCGGCCGAGATGAAGATCGTGCTGATCAAATTCAACGACGCATTGATGGCCGGCAGGTCTGAGATGGTCACAAGAAATGAAGGACAGGATTTACAGGATTAAACAGGATTAAAGAAAACCAATCCTGTTAATCCTGTAAATCCTGTCCACTCTTCTGCGGTCTTCCATGAAACATTGGACGTTGGACGTCGGGCATTGGACGTTCTCCGTGTGCCTCCGGTTTTAGAACCCACGCCGCCGTCTCTGGCTCGGCAATTCTACCGCCGTCGCGCGAAAGTTCACCATTCCCAATCACGCCGCATCCTGCGCCTGACGATTGTCGCGTTCGTTCTCATCTTTGGCTGGACCGCCTGGTATCTGGCGAAGCGCGGGTTCGGCAAGGAATGGCGCGACCGCGTTTCGGAGGAACTGCACAAGCGCGGCGTGGAAGCATCGATTCAACGACTGACGGTTGATCCGGTTCGCGGACTGATCGCGCAGAACGTCCGGATCTACGATTTCAAAAATCGCGAGAACACGCTCGCGGTGATCAGCGAAGTCGCGCTCGACATCAATTATGCCGCGCTCCTCCATCATCAGCCTTTTCTCAATGCCCTCGATGTCCGCGGCGCCGAGCTGACGATCCCCAATCCCGCCGCCGCGCCCGGCACGCCGAAGACCCAGATCAAGGAATTGCATGCCCATGTTTATTTTCCGCCGGAACAAATTTACGTCAGCCAGGTCGAAGGCATTTTCTGCGGGGTCCGAATTTCGGCGACGGGCCAGTTGATCAAACGGAGCGATTACAAGCCGTCCGACGAAATCTCAGATGAAGAATGGCGGCAGCGCTTGCTTCTCATTCATCGCGTGGCGGACGAATTGCGCCGGTTCACTTTCCCCGGCGAAGGTCCCTCGCTGCAGGTGAAATTCGCCGGCGACCTTTCCCGATTCGAAACCGTCCACGCCGAAGCGACCTTGAAGGGAGACCGGCTCCGGCGCGGCGATTACGAGATGGCGAATCTTTCCCTCGCCGGCGAGTGGGCCAACCAGACGCTCCAGATCAATCAATGCAGCTGGTCCGATAACGCCGGGGATTTTTCCGGGCGCGCCACATGGAGCCGCGAAAGCAATGCCGCCGAGTTCCAGGGCCGGAGCACGCTTGATGCGAAGCGCTTTCTCGAGGCGGTCGGGTTCCCTCAGTTGCTCGCGGACGCGACCTTCAACTCGCCGCCGCTGCTCGAGCTTTCCGGCGCTGCGAATTTCGCCGAGGAAAAACCGAAGATCAACGTGATCGGCCGCGTCGCCGCCGAGCGATTCAGTTACAAAACCGTGCCGCTCCTGAAATTGACGGCCGATTTTTCCTGGGACGGCGACCGCGGGATGATCCGCGATCTGCGCCTCCGGCATGAATCGGGCGAGCTGCGCGGCGATCTCCTCGACGCACCCAATGATTTCCGGATCACCGTCGATAGCGCGATCGATCCCATTATCTTCCGCGCCTTCACCTCACCCGAGATGGGCCGGTTCCTCGCGGAATGGGTTTGGAGCCGGCCGCCTTCCATTCGTTTCGCCTTGCATGGCCCGGGCCGGGACCCGGTCACCTGGGCCGGCGAAGGAACCATCGCCACCCAGCGCACTCGATTCCGCGGCGCCTGGATGAATGAAGCGAGCGCGGCGTTGCGTCTCGAAAATGGCGCGCTCCATCTCGATAATCTCCGCGTCCTCCGCGAGGAAGGCGTCGGGACCGGCTCGATAGCCTACGATTTCGCGCACCACGAAATCCGCTTCAAAGACATCAAGAGCGCGCTGCGCCTCATGGAAGCCATCGTCTGGGTCGACCCTAAATATTTCAAGGAAGTCGCGCCCTACAAGTTCCGGCAACCGCCGAACCTGGTAGTGAACGGTGTCTTCCATTTTCACGGTGCGAATGACCACATCGAGATCAAGGTCGATGCGCCCGCGGGCATGGATTACGTTTTCCTGGGCAAGACGCTCCCGATCGACCGCGTCAGCGGCCGCCTCCTTTTTACCGACAACCGTCTTCAGTTGATCGACATCGACGGCAAACTTTTTAACGGCGAGGTTCTCGGCGGCGCGGATTTTTCCCTGGCCAGAAACGACAATCGTTATCGCGCGAATCTCACCCTGGACGGCGTCGATTTCCCGCGCCTGGCCGATCTCTATTTCAAATACCAGACCGCCCACGGCCGGTTGAGCGGCGCTTACGAATGGACCAGCGCCGGCAGCGATGCTCGCGCCATGCAGGGCGCCGGTACCGCGAAGGTCACTGATGGCGACATCTTCGCGATCCCGATCTTTGGCCCGCTCTCCCAGCTGCTCTCCGCGATTATTCCCGGCGCCGGTTACAGTCTCGCGCGCCAGGCCAAATCCACGTTCACCATCAAGAATGGCGTGATTCACACCGACGATTTCAAGGTGTCCGGCAAACTCTTCGGCATGATCGGCCACGGCGACGTCCATTTCCTCGAGGACAAACTCGATTTCGACATCCGCATCGAAGCCGGCGGCGCCGGCGTGGTCCTCACGCCGATGTACAAACTTTTCGAATACAAAGGCGAAGGCAGCATCGCCAAGCCGAACTGGCACCCGAAGAGATTTTAGATTTTCGAATTTCGATTTTCGATTGCCAATCAGCGACCACGGGCGACAGCGGTCTTGCGGCTGGCAACCAGCATCGCCGTGATCTCGCCTGCTTCAGCGAGCAGAGGTTTGATGCGAGTCGCTGTCAGTAGACCGGCATCGACGATTAATTCGAGCCAGAAGCCGCTTTCGTCCGCCTCTTCTTCCACGATGCTCGTCTTGTTGATAAAATCGGCTCGTGATTTCGCGCGGCAAAGCGCACGGTAATTAGCCGCTACCGAAGTGCTGCTGCGAACAATTTGATTTGCGATTGCATTTCCGCTTCGACTCGCAGGAATAGCGTCCGCCATCTTCAGAACACGCAACGCGAATTGCTTAGTTCGATTCTTCATCTCGATTTCATTCATGACCGTCTCTAAATCGAAAATCGAAAATCGACATTCGAAAATTCTCCTCGGCGCCCACATGTCCATCGGCGGCGGGGTGCATCGCGCCATCGAGCGCGGGCGGTCGATCGATTGCACGGCCATGCAGATCTTCGTGAAGAACAACATGCAATGGTTCGCCCGGCCGTTGTTGCCCGGAGAAATCTCGGCGTTCCTCGATCACGCGCAGCGGAAGGAACTGCAGGCGGCCTTCGCGCATGCGAACTACCTCATCAACCTTGCGGCCACGAACCCGCAGTTCCACGTGAACTCAATTCGCGCGCTTTCGGAAGAACTCGTTCGCGCGGACCAGCTCGAGTTGCCATTCCTGGTCATGCACCCGGGAGCGCATCTCGGCGCGGGCGAAGCCGCGGGGCTCGCGAAAATAATTGGCTCGCTCGATCAGGTCTTCGCCGGCCTGCCGAAAATCAAAACGCGGGTCGCGCTCGAGACGACGGCCGGCCAGGGATCGTGCCTCGGCGATCGCTTCGAGCATCTCGCCGCCATCATCGCCAACGTGCGTGAACCGGAACGGCTCTGCGTTTGTCTCGATACCGCGCACGTCTTCGCCGCCGGTTACGACATCGGCAACGAAGCCGCGGTTAGGAAAACCTTTCGCGAGTTCGATCGGGTGATCGGGCTGGACCGTCTCGCGGCGTTGCATCTCAACGATTCGAAAACGGCGCGCGGCTCTCGCGTCGATCGCCACGAGCACATCGGCAAAGGAAAGATCGGTCTCGATGCCTTCCGCTTCATCATGCGCGACCGGCGCTTCCGCAAAATTCCGAAAGTCCTCGAGACACCGAAGGGGAAAGACCTCGCCGAAGACGTCGCGAACATGAAAACGCTGCGAAGTCTTCTGTAGCCGCTTCGCTATGCGAAGCGCGAGGGCGGCTGGATCACGCGATTTACGAAATCAACCGCAGCGTGAGCGGGTACCGATACATCTGGCCCTCGCTCGCGCGCATTGCAGCGATGACCACGAAGACGACGTTGAGCACATGCAGGATCGCCAGGAGCACGAAGCCGATCAGAAGCAGGCAGAGAATGCCCGCGATGACATTATAGATCAGCATCGAGATCTGAAAGTTCAACGCTTCCTTGCCGTGCTCATCGATCTCCGCCGAATCGCCGCGCTTGACCAGCCACACGATCAGCGGTCCGCCAATGTGCCCAAGCGCCGGAATCACGAACCCGGCGAGCGCGCTGAGATGGCAGCCAACGCACCATGACTTAACGTTGCCGTTCATACAATCCTCCTGCTCGTGATCGTGATCGTCTTCGCTTTTCTGGAGTCGATCACGAGCACGGTCGCGAAGATCAGTCCCCCTTCACCCGCTCGATATGCGCCCCGAGCTCGCTCAGTTTTTCGTCGAGATGCTCGTAACCGCGATCGATGTGATACACCCGGCTCACTTCCGTGCGGCCCTCGGCTTTCAATCCCGCCAGGACCAGGGCGGCGGACGCGCGCAGGTCGCTCGCCATCACCGGCGCGCCGAACAACCGCTCGACCCCCTGGATGACGGCGCTTGCTCCCTCGAGCTGCATGTGCGCCCCCATCCGTTTCAACTCGGCGATGTGCATGTAACGCTGCGGAAAAATATTTTCTGTGATCACGCTGATGCCTTCGGTGGTGGAAAGCAGCGCGCACATTTGCGCCTGCATGTCCGTAGGAAAACCAGGATACGGCTCGGTGGCCAGCTCCAGTGGCTTCGTCTCACCGTTCGGCGAGACCGTGATCGAATTTTCCGCCCATTGAATATGGTAACCGCACGCGATGAGCGCGTCGGTGACGGCGCTGACGTGATCGCGCACCACGCGTTTCACGGTCACGCCTTTGCCGCAAATCGCGCCGGCCACCAGAAATGTGCCCGCCTCGATCCGGTCCGGAATGACGTCGTGCTCCGCGCCGTGCAATTCCTTCACGCCTTCGATGATCAGGCGCCGCGTTCCCGCGCCTTCGATCTTCGCGCCCATCTTGTTCAGGAAATTCGCGAGGTCCACCACCTCCGGTTCTGTTGCCGCGCCCTCGATAACGGTGATGCCTTCAGCGAGCGCCGCGGCCATCATCACATTATCGGTGCCGAGAACGGTCGGGCCGAATTTCCCCCGCAAATTGATGACCGCTCCCTCCAATTTCGGCGCGAACACTTTCACGTTGCCGCCCTCCACTCGGACCGCCGCGCCAAGCGCTTCGAACCCTTTCAGATGCAAATCGATCGGCCGATCGCCGATCACGCAGCCGCCCGGGAGCGAGACTGTCGCTTCGTTGCACCGGCCCAGAAGCGGACCGAGCACACAGACTGACGCCCGCATCTTCCGCACGACATCGTAGGGCGCGACCGATTCGATCTTGTCCGCGGTGACGGTGACAGTGCCGCTGGCGCGTTCCACCTGGGCCCCGAGATGGGTCAGGATTTGCAGCATGTAATGGGTGTCGCTCAAATCCGGGACGTGATGGAGCGTGCACGGTTCGCGGGTGAGGAGGGTCGCCGCCAGGATCGGCAACGCGGAGTTCTTCGAGCCGCTGATTTTTATCGAACCAGAAAGCGGCTGGCCGCCGTGAATCAGAATTTTATCCATACCTCCCAAAAAGGAATCGTATCAACCCGCCATAATCGCGTTCCGTCTTGATGTCGTGATAATTTTTTTCTGCCATCAGCGCCGTTAAATCGTCCGCCTGCCCGAGCCCCACTTCAAGCGCAAGCAAGCCGCCTGGCGCCAGATGAGAACGCGCCGCGTCGATCAACTTGCGCACCATCTCGTCGCCGCGTTCGCCGCCAAAAAGCGCGACCTCCGGATCATGTTGGACCTCGCGCGAAAGCACCGCGCGATCCGCGGCCGCCACATAAGGAAGATTGGCGACGATCAGATCGTATACGTGAGTCACGTATAGCAGCAGGTCGCCGGTCAAAAATTCAACCCGGTTCGTTAGGCCAAGGCGATCGGCATTTTCCCGCGCCAGGGCGAGGGCGTCCTCGGAAATATCGGTCGCGGTCACTGTCGCCTCCGGAAAGTTCGCCGCCAGACTCAGCGCGATCACACCGCTGCCAGTCCCGACGTCCAGAATTTCGGATTTCGGATTTCGGATTTCGGACTTGAGGAATTCCGCGAGCTGTTCTGTTTCCGGTCGCGGCACCAGCGCTCGCTTATCGCAAAGAAAAGTGCGCCCGGCGAACTCCACCGTGCCTAACAAGTGTTGAAGCGGTTCTCCTTGCCCGCGCCGCCGGACGAGTTCGCGCAGCGGTGCCAGTTCCGTCTCCGCGAGCGGCCGTTCAAACTCCAGGTAAAGCTCGATCCGTTTTCGCTTCAGGATGTGCGCGAGCAAATGCTCGGCATTCAACCGCGGGCTTTCGACTCCACGCTTCTTGAAATACGCAGTGGTCGATTGCAGCAGCTCCAAAACAGTCATGGTGGTTCTTGATCTATTGGTGGAGCAAGCGGCGACCGGCGTCCAAACCCAATTTGACAATTAGCCCGGGCGGGGGCACTATATTCTCTCCTTGCGTAAAATGAAATCCCTTGTTTCCGCCGTTTGCTGTCTTGGCTCTACCGCCATGGCAACTGACTTCTTCGTCGTCAACACCAACAACCAGGGACCGGGCTCTCTTTACCAGGCCATCACTGATGCAAACGCAACCCCCGGCAGAGACAACATCGTCTTCAACATTCCTAGACCGGGCGTTCACGTCATCGACGTCAGCAACAATCCACTTCCGGAAATCAAGGACCCCGTCATCATCGACGGCTATACCCAGCCCGGCGCGCGGCCCAATACTGCGGCGGTGGGTGACGACGCCGTTATCCTGATTCAAATCGATAACACCCAACGCAAGATTTCGACAACCACCGGGCTCTTGGTCAGCGGAGGGACTTCGATTGTTCGCGGCCTTTCCATTACCGGATTCAGTTCCTACGGAATCAGACTCAGCGGTCCGGGCGCAGCCAACATTATCGACGGGAACTTCATCGGGTTAGCCCCGGACGGGCTGACCGCGATGGGCAACAACATCGGCATTGAGTTGGAAGCGTCGGGGAACATCATTGGCGGGACAACGCCAGCGGCGCGAAACGTCGTCGCGGGCCAAAATTCATACCTTGGAATTGAGATCCAGCGGCAACCAAATACGGTGTCGGGAAATTACATAGGTACGAACGCGTCGGGGACCTATGCGTTGGCTCATTCCGCAGGTATTCAGGTGCTCCAAGTAGGAGCAGCAGGGGTTGTCATCGGCGGCACGAGCCCAGGCGCCGGCAATCTCATTTCCGGGACGTACTTCGGTATCCAGGTCGGTTACACAACGTCATTCCTGGGGCACTATGTCGAGTCGCCTGCAAACGGTGTGGAAATAACGGGAAACCTGATCGGCCTAACGAGCGACGGCCAAACGCCTTTGGGCAATAACCGAACCGGCGTTTATATTCTGGTCAGCTCGAACACCACCGTGGGCGGTCTGGGGCCAGGCGCCGGGAACAAGATTGCTTTCAATGGCAATGCCGGCGTGGCGATCTCCGACCCGAAATCCATCAACAACAAGATCCTGTCCAACTCAATTTACGGTCACGGATTCGGCATTAGCATTGGCGCCGGCGCTAATGACGCTTTCGATGCTGATGAGGGACCCAATCACCTCCAGAATTTTCCGATCATCACTGCAACAAGCGTGTCGGGAAGCAATCTCTCGATTCAAGGCACCTTGAATTCCAAGCCGAACACTCAGTTCACAATTCAGTTATTCGCGGACGGCAATGATTACCTCCAGCCAACGCGAACGCCACTCGGGACCGCGAACGCGACCACCGACAGTAACGGCAACGCGAATTTCTCTGCCACCGTCCCGCTTCCATCCGGCAATGTCACGATCGACGCGACTGCCACCGATCCTGCGGGGAATACCTCGGAGTTTTTCCTGCGTCCCTCCTACTTTCGCAACCTTTCGACGCGCGCCCGCATTCAACCGGGCGATGCGGCCATGATCGGAGGATTCATCCCCTCGGGGTATTCAACTGCCGGATCGGAGATCATCGTCCGGGCGATCGGGCCGTCCCTTTCCGTGAATGGCGCTCCGGTTTCCGGGCGGTTAGAGGACCCGACGCTGGAAATTTACGTCAACGGGCGGCTTATCGGATCCAACGATAACTGGCGCGACAACTCTACGGTCGCGGCCGAAGTGCAAAAGTACGGGCTTGCACCCACGAACGACCTGGAATCCGCCGCGGTGATTTATCCCGGCGCCGGCGCCCAATACACCGCGGTTGTGCGTGGGAAAAATGACTCCAGTGGGATTGGGCTGGTGGAATTCTATGACGTCACCGGGACATTCCTCCGCCCCGTGAATCTCAGCACGCGCGGCCTGGTCCAAGCCGGCGACAACGTCATGATCGGCGGATTTATCGCCAGCGGTGGCTACGGCAATACGGCTTTTGTTATCCGCGGCATCGGACCGTCGCTCGCCAATTCCGGCATCGCCAATCCATTAGCTGACCCAGTCTTGGAGCTGTACGACAGCAACGGAGCCATCCTGGCCACAAATGATAATTGGAAAGACGCTCAGGAAGCCGAAATCAATTCGACTGGTCTAGCTCCGACAAATCCGGCCGAATCGGCCATTTTTGCACTTCTTCCGACCGGAACCTACACGACAATCGTTCGCGGGAGCGGAGACACGAGCGGTGTAGCGCTGGTCGAAGTCTATCAGCTGCCCTGAAGCATCGCGCGTTCACCGGCCGATGTCTTCATTCCAAAGCTCCGAATTTTTCTCGATGAACTCGCGCATTATCCGGATGCATTCGGCATCCTGGAGCACTTCGACTTTCACGCCCGCCGCGCGCAGTGAATCCTCCGCGCCCAAGAACGTCACGTTCTCGCCGATCACGACCCGCGGAATCCCGTAGAGCAGGATTGCACCGGTGCACATCGGGCAGGGCGAGAGCGTCGTGTAAAGCGTGCATCCCCGATAAGTCTCCGCGCTCTGTCTCCCCGCGTTCTCCAGGCAATTCATCTCGCCGTGATGAATCACGCTCCCTCGCTGCACCCGCTGGTTATGCCCACGCCCGATGACCTTCCCCTCGTGCACAAGCACTGATCCAATCGGAATCCCGCCTTCGCTCAACCCCGTCTTCGCTTCTTCAATCGCGCTTTGAAGGAACGGATCCATCAGCGGCTGGGTTTCTCGCGCAAATACTCATTCTTAAATTGTTCGAGCCGCCCGATGTCGGAAAGGTCTTTCGTGCGGCCAGTGGCGCGCTTGCTCGCAATGATGTCATCGAGCGACGCGATCGGAAATTTGCCGGCAACGATTCGCCGCGCTTTCGCACCTTCAAAGCTCTCGATTCCATCAGGCGCATGGATGAGATCGAGGGCAAACGGTCCCCCTTTCAGCAGGACGATTTCGCTTCCCACCAGGACCGACATGGTTGTGGCAGCGTCGAGCGAGAAACCGAGAGATGCTAACGCCAGCAGGACGCGTTCGGCATTCTCTCGCGATTGGGGCAGGAAAACATCCACGTCCTGAGTGGTATCGGGATAACCGAGCAGAATCGCGCCGCTCTTGCCGATGAAAAGATAATCGACGCCGTGCTGCGCGAACGCGGTGGCCAGTTCGTCAGCCTGCGTCGGCGTGAATTTGCTCTCGGGCATCGGCCTAACGAGCAGTCGGCCGACCGTAGCCAAGGTAAGCCGGCAGTTCGCGCTCACACCAATCGCGATACTCCGCCATAGTCGCGAAAGAACGGCAGGGCACGTCATCCAAGACCGGTTTCTGCACGTGGCAGAAGCCGTATTTGATTCGCATCATCACATCGCGATCCAAACCGCGCCGGCATTGTTCGCGCCATGCTTCCTCTTCGTTCGCTTTTATCATCGAATTCTATCAGAGCGCTCTCGCTTAGGCGAGCGACGATTCCTTGAGCCGCTCCTGGAGGTCGGCGGACTGGAGGGATTTGATCATCTCGTCGAGGTCGCCTTCCATGAAGCGGTCGAGATTGTAGAGGGTCAGGCCGATGCGGTGATCGGTGACGCGGTTCTGGGCGTAATTATAAGTCCGGATTTTTTCTTCGCGGCCGCCGGAACCGATCTGGTTCCGCCGATGGGCGGAATATTTTTCTTCTTCTTCACGCTGTTTCTCCTCGAGCAAACGGGCCCGCATGATCTTGAGCGCTTTCTCCTTGTTCTTCTGCTGGCTGCGCCCGTCCTGGCAACGAACGATCCGACCCGTCGGGATGTGCATGATCTGGACGGCGGAATCGGTCGTGTTGACGCCCTGACCGCCGGGACCGCCGGAGCGGCAAACTTCAATCCGCAGGTCTTCCGGCTTCAATTCGAGATCCACCTCCTCGGCCTCGGGAAGAACAGCGACAGTCGCGGTAGACGTGTGGATGCGGCCCTGCGCTTCCGTCGCGGGAACACGTTGGACGCGATGAACGCCGCTCTCGAACCGCAACGTTTTGAAAACGCTTTCGCCTGATACCCTGAAGATCGATTCCTTCAACCCACCCAGCTCCGATGGACTGGACTCGAGGTCTTCCACTTTCAGACCGGCCGATTCCGCATAGCGGTTGTACATCCGGTAAAGATCGGCGGCGAAGATCGCGGCTTCGCTGCCGCCGGTGCCGGCGCGGATTTCGACAATCGCGTCGCGATTCTCGTTTTCGTCCGGAGGCAGAAGCGCGATTTGGAATTCGCGCTCGAGCTCAGCCACGCGTTTTTGCAGATCGGGGATCTCGTCGTCGGCCATCGCGGCGATCTCGACGTCGTTCGACGCCGCCAGCTCGCGGTTCTGGTCGAGTTGCTCGCGCGCGATCTCCAAGGCGTCCCACTGCGCGAGCAATTGCTTCACGCTGGAATGCTCCCGCATGATTTCGCTGGCCCGCTTCCGGTTCTCGAAAAGAGCGGGGTCGGCGATCTCACGTTCGAGCTCCGCGAAACGCTCGCGTTTGCGTTCGACTAGGGAATTAAAGTCCATGGGTATGATGTAGCCGCGATCGTTGATCGCGGACCGGCCGGGATCGACGATCCCGGCTACAACAATTCAGCTAAGCTTTCCGCGGGGCGCTGGCGCGAGTGGCCTTGGTGCCGCCGTAGCGCCGCGCGAATTTCTCCACGCGTCCGGCTGTATCGACGAACTTTTGTTCCCCGGTGAAAAACGGATGGCAGGCGGCGCAGATGCCGATTTTGATGTCCCGCTTGGTGGAGCGTGTGTGATAGACAGCGCCGCAAGCGCAGACGATATCGGTCTCGTGATACTCAGGATGAATGTCCGCTTTCATGTTTGGAAACGAGGGGCGAACTGTAGCGCGCTCCGGCTCTCGCGCAAGGGATGAAATCGGACGACGCCCTGCTCGCTGCCTGGGAGGAAACGCTGGCGCGAAAACGAGACGCTCCCGCGATTTTCGACACGCGCGGAGAAGTGCTACGGACCTTCGCCGAGGTCGAAAGCCGGGCGCGGACCCTGGAAAGCAAAACCAGCGGTCCGGTTTTTCCGATCGATATTGGGAACCAGCCCGACTGGCCTTCCCATTTACTTGCGGCCTTGCGCGGGCGCGTGGTCGCGCTCCCGCTCGAAGGCACCATCACTGCGCAGCAACGCGAAGCGGCCTTGCGAATCTGCGAGGCCGCGGACTGGGGCGAGACGCCGCCGGTCTTATTGAAACTGACTTCCGGGACAACGGCCGCGCCGCGCGCGATTCGGTTCCGCAGCGAACAGCTCCTCGCCGATTGCATCCAGATTTGCGAGACGATGGGAATCGGCGCGGACGACCTGAATTTCGGCGTCATCCCGCTTTCGCATTCGTACGGCTTCAGCAATCTCGTCACGCCGCTGCTCGTCCGTGGAGTTCCGATGGCCCTGAGCCGCGATCGGATGCCGCGCGCGGTGCTCGACGATCTCGCGCGTACCGGCGCCACGGTGTTCCCCGGCATGCCGGTTTTCTACCAGGCATTTTGCGAGATGGAGAACGCGCCAGCCTTGCCGAAACTGCGGCTCTGCATTTCCGCGGGCGCGCCGTTGCCGCTCGAAGTGGCGCGAAAGTTCCGGGGAAAATTCCAGCGCTCGATCCATTCATTTTACGGTTCGTCGGAGTGCGGCGGGATTTGTTACGACCGCGAAGCGCGGCTGGAAGAACCGGGGTTCGTCGGGCCGCCGCTGGACGGCGTGAAAGTCGAAATGCTAGAGACAAACGCTGCCGCCAGCCGGATCCGCATTCAAAGCGCGGCGGCAGGTGACGGTTATTTTCCCGAGCCCGACCCGGACAAACTCGGCGGCGGCTTTTTCGCGCCGGACGATCTGCTGCGCCCGAGCCGCGACGGCTTCCGCATCGTCGGCCGCGTCTCGGATGTGATCAACGTCGCCGGAAAAAAAGTGAACCCGGCGGAAGTGGAGGCCGAGCTGCTGCGCTTCGACGGCGTCCGGGCCGCAGTCGTGTTCGGGCTCGAATCGGTCTTGCGGAACGAAGAGGTCGCGGCCTGCGTCGCCGCGAATGCAGACATCCGGGAGAACGAGCTGCTGGAATTCTGCCGGCAGCGGCTGAGCGGGTGGCAGGTGCCGAAACGGATCTTTTTCGTGGAAGAAATTCCCGTGAACGAGCGCGGGAAGATCAGCCGGCGCGAGCTGGCGCAACGATACGGATCTCGCTGAAGAGACACTCAATTCGCCCTCCGTATTCGAATCAGAGGTAAACAACGGAATCTATAATATGCGAACCATTCTACTTTCCTTCATCGTCGCGATAGTGTTTCTCGGCGCGTTCAGCAGTTGCTCGACAAGCGTCAGGACCGATAGCGGCCACGGCGTGACGGCTGGAGTTCATTAATCTTGGAGCCGGCGCGCCCACGCGCCGGGGATTGCCGCCACGCGCTCGCTCCACGGCCTGAGGGCAGGCCGTCTCCAGAAGCGATACAAAAACTGCTTTCCATTTCGCCGGAAGCAGGCATCTCTACTTAGGGCATGGCGCGCGAACCCAGACGGCCGCAGGCCCGCCCCGATTTTCATCGTGAACCAAGCGACGCCGAGCCATTCCGCTGATGAGACCGCGCCAGGCGGACGCGTTCTCGTGCTGGAGCCGGACCTGGATCTCGCCGAGAAAATTCGCGCCGCGCTTCACGAAGCCGCCTCTGACGCGCAGGTGGACGTGGCCCCGACTCTTGGACAAGCCCAGGACCTCATTCTCAATGCCAAGCCGGATCTCTTCGTGCTCGACGTGGAGGCCGTTCCCGATCTCGGCCAGGAGTTCCTCTACGATTTGCGCACCAGCCATCCGAATGCGCGCGCCATCGTTCTGACGAGCGGCCATTTCGCCGTTCATCAGGAACAAGCGGCGGGCCTGGGCGCGATTCATTTCCTGGAAAAACCATTTCCACACGGCGATTTCGTCGCTCTCGTGGAGGCGTTACTTTCGCCCTCGCGCGCGGCTGACAGCGAGAAATTCCAGGGCACCCTGAGCGATCTGCACCTGGCGGATATTATCCAGCTCAAATGCATGAGCGGCTCGTCCGCCGTGCTGCAATTTACCGGGCCTAAAGGCGAAAAGGCGCGCGTTTATTTCGACGGCGGCCAGGTGCGCCACGCGACCGCGCCGGGCAAGGAAGGCGTCGCGGCTTTCAATGAAATCGTGAATTGGAAGGGCGGCCAGATTTCCGAGGTCTCGGGTGCCGCGCCCAGCCCGCGCACCATCGATCAAGATTGGCAAATGCTGCTGATGGAAGCGGTGCGCAAGATGGACGAGACCCGTGAGAGACGTTCGTCCGCGCCGGTCCGGCCGAAGACGGCCCCGCGCAAAGTCCTGGTGATCGACGACAGCCTGATGCTGCTCAGTTTCGTCAAAGAAATTCTCTCGGAAGCGAACTACGAGGCGGCCACGGCCGCGACCGCCGAGGAAGGGCTTGCCGCCGCAGCTAACGATCCGCCGGATCTCATCCTCCTCGATTACGTCCTACCCGACATGAAGGGCGACGAAGTCTGCCAGCGCCTGACGGAGAACGCGGCGACGGCGAGCGTGCCGATCATCTATATGTCGGGCTTCGGCGCCGATCTGCAGCCGGACCAAATCAAGAACGCCAATGTGATAGGATCATTGAACAAACCGTTCACATCTGATCTGTTAATCAAAACGGTGGAGAATTACATGCCCAAGGACCCGAACGAGCCGGCCCAGCCAGAGAACGAAAAACTCATCGAAGAAGAGCAGACCAAAGCTTCCACCGAGAGCGCCTGGACCGCGCCGGTTTGGCCCCAGGACGAAACGGCGCCGCAACCGGTGGCGACGAACGAACCGATTTGGCCCGACCGGAACCAGGACGCGTCTTTGCAATCTCCCGCCGAAACGGCCGAGATCGCGTCGGCCGCCGGCGCCACGAGCGATGCCTGGTGGAGCGCGCCCGTGACCGCGTCGTCGTGGGCGGAATCGCAACCCGCCGGCGCGCCGTCCATGTTCGAATCGCCCGGCGCTGCACCCGGGACTGACGAGCCGCTGCCGGTAACCGGCGCCTTTTTCTCCGGCGACACGAGTTTCTTTTCGCTCAACGGCGCGCTGCACACGATCGGCAAGGAAAAGCTCACCGGCACGCTGCGTTCGTTCTGGAACAAGGCGGCGGTCGATCTGCTGGCGAAAGATGGCGCGATCGTTCTCGTAACCACGCGCGACCCGGTCCTCTATTGCCCGGAGGCTCCGATCACGCTGGTGAATGTCGACGCGGAGCAAACCGAGAAAGGCCGCGCGGAACAACGCGAGACCGGGTGTCCGCTTTTCCTCACCCTGGCTCGCGAAGGACTGATCCTGCACGAACCGGCCGTGCAACTGGTGCAGCACTACGGGCAAAAACTTTTCGCCCAGCTTTGGACCGCGACGAAAGTGCGTTTCGTGTTCGAGCAAAGCGAGACGCTGCCGGAATTCTGCAGCGACGTGCCGGGCGAAGAAGACATCGACCATTGGGCGCTCACCACCCTGCGCTGCATCCAGTTCCAGGAGCTCGGCGAGACGCCGGAGATCGAATCGGGCTCCATCCCAGCTTACACGCGCGACGGTTACGAGCGCGTCCAGAACCTTCGCCTCACCGTGGCGGAAGCGCAGTTTGCTTCGCAGTTCAATGGCGTTCGCTCCGTCGCGCAGATCGCCAAGAATCTCCGGCTCGATTTCAAATTCGCGCGGCTCACTTTGTTCCGCTTCCTCGCGCTCGAGATCGTCGAATGCTGGCCCCCGGCGGCTGCGACAGCGAAACCGGAAAAGCGCGGCTTCTTCCAGAAGTTCGGGTTCGGCGAATAACGGCGCGCGTTGCATCGTCGCGATGAAGAAGAGAATCCTCGTCGTCGACATCGGCGGCACCCACGTGAAGCTGATGATCTCCCGGACCGAGACGCGCAAATTCGATTCGGGAATGAAGTTGTCGCCAAAAGAATTGGTGTCGCAGATCAAGAAGAACTCCCACGGCTGGAAGTACGATGCGGTTTCGATCGGGTTCCCCTCCGTGGTGCGAAGCGGCCAAATCGCAAAAGACCCGAAGCACCTCGCGCCCGGCTGGGTCGACTGGAACTTTAACAAGTCGTTAGGTAAACCTACCCGGGTCCTGAACGACGCCGCCATGCAGGCGCTTGGCAGTTATCGGCGCGGCCGGATGTTGTTCCTCGGCCTCGGCACCGGGCTCGGTTCCGCCCTGGTCTGGAACAAGAACCTGCTGCCTCTCGAGCTGGGCGACCTTCCCTACGAAGGCGACATTATCGAAAAAATTCTCGGCAAGCCCGGCCTCGATCGTCTCGGCAAAAGAGAATGGAAGCGCCACGTCCTTTTTTGCCTGAAGAAATTGAAGCTTTCCTTCATTGCCGATTACATTGTGTTGGGCGGCGGCAACGCCAGGCTATTCGACACCTTGCCCGATGGGATCGTGCCCGGGGATAACCGCAACGTTTACCTCGGCGGCCTCCGCATGTGGGAAACCGAGTCTAAGACCCGCCGCCCGAAGTGGACTGTGCTGTAACAACAGGCACAGGCTCGGTCTCGTGGAGCCGGCCGTAGTCGACGGTGAGCCGGCCACTTTCGAGCTGAGTATAAACGTCGACGAATCTTTCGCCGAAACGAACGTCCTCCACCGCATAGTCCTGCTGGCTCTGAACTGACGCAGCCATGACCAACTCGAGGGAAAGGGTCGACGCTACGAAAAAGGCGTCCTCCTTCTCCAGCCTCTCAGGCGTTATTCCATACAATGGACTCAGCTCATCGATCGTATGCCGAATGATAAGAGCCGCGGGAAAGCTGATCATCCGCTTAGGGTAAACCTCTAACTCGTAGAAGCGCCGGATATCTTCCCCTTCCAGCACGCGTTCGTCGCGCGAATAAATCATCCGGAATTCAGCTTCGGCCATACTCGTATGCCGCAGGTTAGCTACCCGGAACATGAGGCTAAGGCGGCCGTCGAACGGCGCTATAACCAGACAATTGCTAAAGACGATGCGGGCGGTCGGCCGCGCAAACCGGACAAAAATGAGACCGGTAATGACCGCGATCCAGATCATGCCGAGAAAGATCTCGATCGTAACCACAATATGACCATAAACCGTGGCCGGATAGTTGTGACCGTAACCGACGGTAGCAAGCGTCTCGACGCTGAAGAAGAAGGCCTGGGGGAAAGAGCCCGGCGTCATGTCGGCGATGCAGTTCCCGCCAAGCGCGTAAAGAGTGGCGAAGAGCAGGTTGATGACGATGTAACTACCGGCGAGGAAAAGAGCGAAACGCGGCCAGCTCAGTGACAAGACCCAGTGATAACTGTCCCGCCAGCCGCTGACCGCGGCGTTGATCTTAAGGAACTCCGTGCGGCCGGCCCGCGTAGAGATGGGAGAGCGAGGTCTGTGTTTCATCGCGGCAAACCAATGGCCCTCACCCTGCCCTCTCCCAAAGGGAGAGGAAGCGGCATTCGCCAAGAGACTAACAGATCGATATCCTGTAAAGACAGTTCCTTCTCCCTAAGGGAGAAGGTTAGGATGAGGGTGCCTTCGGCTGGTTGCGCTGCGTTCATGCCTTGCCGTCGAAGCTCACATGATCGTCGAGATCGACGAGGTCGAACCAAGTCTTAATGTCTTCCCGGTCTTTTGCGAACTTGCCGACGGACTCGGCAAAGAATTGCAGCGTCTCGACGTCACCACTGGGGCCGCGGCGATCCATGAAGCTGCTCCATTGCTCGATCTCCCAGGCCGCGCGTTTGTGCGTCGCATTCGCATTTATCCATTCGAGAATTTCGCCATCACCTTTTCCGGCCGCCAGCTGTTCGCGCAACGCCGCGAGATCGAGGCCGAGGAAATCCTTGATGTGCTGATCGATGGGCGCGTCGTAGGTAAACTCGCCGTTCGTCCCGGCGATGGTGGCGCGGCCCTTATCGAGGAGCCGGGCCAGGATGACGTAGCCACCGAGGCGGCAGCGGGGGCTTCGGGGCGGTCGTTTCGTCAGATCCGGTGCGGAAATTTGCGGTGCGTCAGGCATGATCAGTCGACTATTGGCCACGGCGGCAGGAGGTCAAAGATTTTGCTTCTGTTCGATTTCCAATCCAGAATAGGCTCCCACGCGTTCATGAAACATTCTTCGCGCGCTTCGGCGATGGTCCCGACGGGCAAAACACCTTCCTAAAACCATTCGCTGCCTCTCGATAAAAACGCAGCGCACTCGCAACTACTCATGAAATACGATGTCTCCGCTTTGATGGCAGAAGTTAAGGCCAAGAACCCAGGCGAACCCGAGTTTCACCAGGCCGTGCAGGAAGTGGTCGAATCGCTCGCGCTCGTCCTGGATCAGCACCCGGAATATCGCAAGGCGAAGATCATCGAGCGCATCATCGAGCCGGAACGCGTGATCATGTTCCGGGTGCCGTGGCAGGACGACCAGGGCGAGCTGCACGTCAACCGCGGGTTCCGCATCCAGATGAACAGCTCCATCGGTCCTTACAAGGGCGGACTCCGTTTCCATCCCTCGGTGAATCTCGGCATCCTGAAGTTCCTCGCCTTCGAACAGGTGTTCAAGAACGCGCTCACTACCTTGCCAATGGGCGGCGGCAAAGGCGGCTCCGATTTCGACCCGAAAGGAAAGAGCGACAGTGAAGTGATGCGGTTCTGCCAGGCGTTCATGTGCGAGCTCTTTCGCCATATCGGTCCGGACACCGACGTGCCGGCGGGAGACATCGGCGTCGGCGCGCGAGAGATCGGGTTCTTGTTCGGAATGTATAAGAGACTTAGGAACGAGTTCAGCGGTGTTATTACCGGCAAAGGTCTTACCTGGGGCGGATCGGTTATTCGCCCGGAAGCTACCGGTTACGGCGCGGTTTACTTTGCCGCGGAAATGCTGAAAACGCGCAAGGAAGAATTGAAAGACAAGACCTGCCTGGTTTCCGGGAGCGGCAACGTGGCCCAATACACAGTGGACAAGCTTATCTCGCTAGGAGCCAGGGCTGTCACTCTCTCCGACTCTACCGGTTACATCCTCGACGAAGAAGGGATCGACCGGGAGAAGCTTGCTTTCGTCATGGACCTGAAGAACAACCGGCGCGGCCGGATCGGTGAATACGCAGACAAATTCAAAGGTGCGACCTTCACGCCGGTTGATCAGAAGCTCGAACATAACCCGATTTGGGATCATAAGGCGGAATGTGCTTTTCCAAGTGCAACCCAGAATGAAATTAACGGGAAGGACGCCGCGAACCTATTAATGAATGGCGTCTACGTCGTGTCTGAAGGTGCGAACATGCCTACCACCATCGACGGAGTGAACCAGTTCCTGAAAGCCGGCATCCTTTTCGGCCCAGGGAAAGCGGCGAATGCAGGCGGCGTGGCCACTTCCGGTTTGGAGATGGCCCAGAATAGCATGCGCATTTCCTGGACCCGCGAAGAAGTGGACGGGCGTCTCTTCAATATCATGAAGACCATCCATGAAGTGTGTCATCGCACTGCGGAAAGATATGGCACTCCAGGTAACTACGTAAATGGCGCCAACATCGCCGGCTTCCTCAAGGTGGCGAACGCGATGATGGACCAGGGGTTGGTATAATCAGGTAGGGACGCCTTTCCGAGGCGTCCGACTATTCTGCTATCGACCCATCTCTGAGATAAGTCGGACGCTTCGGAAAAGCGTCCCTACCTGCAGTTAGTCGCGTTCGGTCGAGCTAAAGCGCAAAGCCTGGTGAAGGCGCTCCGGCAACTTCGGAAGGTTCCGTCTTTCGATCAGGAAAGTGATAATGCCGGCCAGCTCTTTGTAGATGTAGTTCTTGTTCACGGCGCCTTGGAGATATTGCTCGCCGCTGCTGCCGCCGGTTCCTATCCTCGTGCCGATCATTCGGCGGACCATCTGTAAATGACGGTAACGGAAGTTAGCCAGTTGCTCGTCGATCTCTATCAAACTGTTAAGCAGCGCAAAGGGCAGACGAAAGAGCGGCTCGTCGCGATAAAGCATGATAAAAAGAGCGGCACGCAATGCTTGCGCCGAAAAATCGCCGGCACCGCTCTTAAAAAACGTCTCGTCGAACTTGCTGAGAAGATCGGCTCTTTCATCGCGCTCGGACAGGCTGGCTTCATACAGTTTTCGATAGCCCTTCCAGAACTTGGGCGTTGCCGTGTTGGTCGCGTCCGTTTCTTCTCCGTTCCAATTTTGCCAGAAAGCGTCACCGAAAAACGGCATGCGCCGCAACCATTGCTCGACCAATCGCAGGAGGGAAGTGCCCTTCTCCGCTTCGACGATCGTCTGGTAGTCTGCCGGGTTGAAACCGCCTATCTCGGTGTGCTTATAGTAATCCGGCCGAAACCGGTTCTCCATCCGCAATCCGAGGGTCGCTTCGATCTGCCGGAACTGGGTGCTTTGAAAGCCGGAAGCGCCTTCGAGGCTGGAACGGAAGTCGAGAAAATCGAGCGGCGTCATCGTTTCCAGGACGTCCACCTGCTGGTTTAGGAGCTTCCAGATTTCCACGATCCGTTTCAAACGATGCACCACCACGTTCATGTCCGGACCGTCGTCATCGGCGGAAGGTTTCTGGAGGACATCGCAGCACGCCTTCAATTCGTGCAGGATCTGTTTGAACCAAAGCTCGTAGGTTTGGTGGACGATAATAAAGAGCATCTCGTCGTGAGCGTGAAGCTTCCCTTCGATAAGGCTGAGGGGCGCCTGCAACGAGAGGAGCTTATCGACCGCAAGGTAACTGCCGTAGTAGGCGGGCTCCTCGTCAGTCTTGAACGGGCAATCCATGGCGGACTCTCGCCAACGCAGTGACAAGTGACAAGTGACAAGTGACAAGTGACGCGCGCGGGATGCGAAATGCGCGATACGCCTGCGTTGAATCGCGCTTTCAGCGCTGGGTCCGTCATTGGACCGTAATCCTGGGGCGCTGCCCCAGGCTTCTATGAGAGAACGCGCCCTTGGCGCTAAAGCCAACTTCACGCGACTCTGTCTAGCGCCAAGGGCGCTATTCATAAGCAGCCTGGGGCAACGCCCCAGGGCACCGTGCAACGCGAGAGCGCCAGCGCTGTAGGCGCGATTCACTCAGGCTCTCATCCCGCGTTTCGTTTGCGAGGTAGGCAGAACTGCGATTAAGTCGCAGGTATGAGCACCTACCCGAAAAGCCCGAAGGAGATGACCGGCGGCATGATGTATTTCCCGCGGATGCTGGACAAGATTCGCCTGCACGGAGCTGGCGAGTTGCCGGAGGATTATCACGCCAATTTGGGCAGACCCAGAACGGCCGATGGCGCCTGCACGAATTTCCTCCGCGTGAACTATGGCGTCCTGCGCCAGCGCGTGCTCAAGGGCGGGACCGATGAAGAGATCCTGGAATGGTGCTACGCCAATGGCCGGCGACTCAATGAAGGTGATCTCTTGGTCTGGAATGGATTTGTTTCAAAGCTCGGCTGGAACGATTTCGCTTCGCCGCTCCTGGAGGAAGGAAAGCAAAGATGCGGCATAACCGACCGGACGGACATTGTCACAATCCCCGAGCTAATCGACTTCGACGAAAAGCGCAGAGACTAACGATTGCCTCAAAGCCGTGGGCTGTCGTCAGGCATTACGATGTACAAATTAAAGGCGGTAAGCTATCTTATCGACGTTTCCTGGCTGCTTTCGCTCCCTCTTTTCCTAACGCAGTTCGGACTTTCGCAGGTAGATGAGCAATAGTTCGCTTTCGTTTCGCAGCCCGGGCGGCCTTGCGAATGTTTCGCCGAGCAGCAGTTGTCTGTTTCCTTGTTGCCATTAGCCGGTCGGTTCTCAGTGCTTTCGCTTTCGTTTTCTGGTCGCGGCTGCTTTTTTCGCGGCGCGCGAACGGCTCGCTGCGCTGCGTTTGCGCGCCGTCGAACGAGCCTGTCGTGACAAGGCGCGGTGGGAAGCGGCGGAACGCGGCTCGCGCTTGAGCGCTTTCTTGACGGCACGAGAGCGGGCGCGCGATGGTTTTTTCTTCCGACGAGTTCGCGCCTTTTTCAGGTCGCGTTTTGCCTGTTTCCTCGTTCGTTTTGACGTCGCACCCTTGTCTGGCGGCGGTAGCTTCACGCCCGCGCGCCGCGCCTTGGACAGTCCGATCGCGATTGCCTGTTTGGCAGAGCGCGCGCCATGTTCCCCCTCGCGGATATGTTCCATTTCCTCGCGAACAAATTCGCCCGCCTGGGTAGACGGCGCCTTGCCTTCCTCGGCATCTTTGCGAGCACGTTCTATTGTTTCTTTTTCTGGCATAACAAAAGAGTTACGCCGCCGCACAGCGGCGCGGATGTATTTCGGCGCCGTGAAGGAGCGGTCGCCTAGATGCCGCTCGGAAATGTCTCGGGCAATTCTCCCCGCTCCCATTCGCCAGACCGTTCCAAGGGAGTAAGCGCGCGAGTGTCGTCTACGTGGATGATAGCATCGAACTGCTGGGCGAGGCGCGCCTCGAAATAATGGCTCCAGCGTTCTGTCTCGGGCCGATAGATTACCCCAATGGCGCGCTCGAGCCGCGGCCCCTGCAGGGCGTCTCTGGCGTCATCCGCCGTTTCGCGCAGGTCGACCCAGAAACGGGGAATGCCGGTAGCATGAAAAAGTTCTTCGTAACTGCCGCCCATCCCCGGGCGGACCTGTTTACGCCTGGCTGGGGAACCCCAATCATCGGCGGCGGTTACGGTCCCCTTATAAGTGCTGAAGCCGAGCAGGAACGCGTCTTCCCCGAATTTCTGGCGGATCAACTGACCCACGTTTAACTCTCCGCGCTGGCTCATCTCCGTCGCGCGCGCGTCGCCCAGATGAGAGTTATGCGCCCAAACCACGATCTTACTTCGGCCGCTATCAAGATGAGTGAGAAGTGACTGGATAGTTCCAGCCATGTGCTGGTCGCGTAGGTTCCAGGAGGAAGCGCGTCCTTTAAACATCGAGCGGTAATACCGTTCGGCATTCGCGATCAGACGCGCATTCTGCTCCGCATAAAAAAACTCCGCCGCCGCGCGCTTGCCATCTGCCTGCATCATATCGCCGGCGCGCCTTCGCAGTTCCATCAACTGGGCTACGACCTCGTCTTCACACGGCTCGCTCATTCCCTTTTCGGCGGCGTAACCGTAGAGCTGTGGGTCGCCAAAATCCTCGAAGCAAGCATAACGCTGGCGCGCTCGCCGGGCCGCGGCCGGATCGACTTCGTCAAGATAACGCAGCACTTCCGCGATTGACGAATGCAAACTGTAAAGATCCATGCCGTAGAAGCCGGCCTGCGAGTTTGGATGGGCTCGGTTCCATTGCCGGAGCCATTCGACAAATTCCAGCACCACCGTATTGCGCCACATCCATTGGGGAAAGCGTTTGAAATCGCCGAGCGCGGCCTCAGCGGTGGCATCGACGCCCGAACCCTGGACGTAACGATGAACCCGCAGCGCATCCGGCCAATCCGCTTCGACCGCGAGCGAGCGGAAACCGTTTTCCGCAATCAACCGTTTCGTCAGCTCCACTCGGATTTCGTAAAATTCATGGGTGCCGTGGGAGGCTTCCCCGATCAAAACAACCTGACGATCCCCGGCCCTTTGCCGGAGCGGCTCGTAGTCGGACTCAATGGCCCCCGGGTGAGCCACCGCGGCGACAGAATCGGCGGCCTTTGTCAGCGTCATCATGATTTACGCGGCATACGTCCGCACAAAGAATTCGGTTCGGAGTACCCAATTGGATTGCAGATTTCGGCGGTGGCGCGGCTTCATTAACACGGGCACGGCCGCAGCTAGCACCAACGAGCGATCTCGAGTCAGCCATTGTCAGCACGCTCCAGCCTGGGAACTACACAGCCATCATTCGAGGACAAAGTAACTCCACGGGCGTAGGTCTGTTAGAGATCTATGACGTCGATCGGGCCGCCTCTTCGCGCTTGGGTAACATCAGCGGACGCGCTTCGGTCCAGACTGGCAACAATGTGCTGATCGCAGGCTTTATTGTCGGGAATAACGTCGGCGCCGCGAAAGTCGTGGTGCGCGCGATCGGACCTTCGCTTGCGCAGTCAGGCATAACCAATCCCCTTCTCGATCCAACGCTCGAGTTGCACGATAATAACGGCGCGCTCGTGATCGGAAACGATAACTGGCAGGACAATGCCAGCCAGGCGGCGCAGATCAGTGCGAATGGTCTCGCGCCATCGAATCCGCTCGAGTCCGCGCTGGCGACCAGCCTGGTTCCGGGGACCTACACTGCGATCGTCGCTGGGAAGAACCGCGGAACGGGCGTGGGCCTCGTCGAGGTTTATAACCTTCCGTAAGCGCGCGCCGTGCTCTCAGGTAGGGACGCTTTTCCGAAGCGTCCGACTATTCTTCAATTAACGCGATTTTTTCTCTCGATAAGTCGGACGCTTCGGAAAAGCGTCCCTACCTAGACTTGCAAATGACGCGGCAATTCGTTCGACTGGGAAATTGAATTCGCCGGAACCTTCTCTCGCCCGCCGCCTCGGTGCCTTCGACGCGACCATGATCGTAATGGGCGGCATCATCGGCGCCGGCATCTTCGTTAACCCATCGGTGGTCGCGTCGCAGGTGCACACGCCCATGCTCATCCTGGGAGCGTGGCTGATCGGTGGCGCCATCGCCTTGATCGGCGCGTTCGTCTATGCGGAGCTGGCTGTCCTCCGGCCGCGAGTGGGCGGACAGTATGCATATCTGCGCGATGCCTACCACCCAATCGTCGCGTTCTTGTATGGCTGGACTCTTCTGCTTGTGGTCCAAACCGGCGGCATGGCCGGCGCTGCCATCATCTTCGGGCGATATTTTCGGGAACTATCAGGCCTGCCAGTTCCGGAGCAGGCTGTCGCGGCCATTACGTTGGCCATCTTGACCGCGATCAATTGCTTCGGGATCCGCGCCGGGAGCAATGTCCAGAGCGCTTTGATGCTCACCAAGCTCGGCGCGATTGCCATGCTGATCGGCGTTGGCTGGATGATGGTGGCCCCGGCGGCGCCTGGCCTAACGACAAGTCTTCCGCTGCAATCCGGCAATGCCTGGCAGGGTCTCGCCGCGGCGATGGTGCCGGTGCTCTTTGCCTACGGCGGATGGCAAACCGCAAGCTTTGTCAGCGGCGAGATGCGCGATCCGCGGCGCGATCTGCCGCGCGGACTTTTTATTGGGGTCGCCGGCGTGATCGTTGTCTATGTCCTAGTTACCTGGGTCTGTCTTCGCGCGCTCGGGCCAGCGGGCCTTGCGAATACCAACACTCCGGCTTCGGAGGTCATGCGGCAGGCTCTCGGTTCGCGAGGCGCAAAGCTTATCGCCTGCGGAATCGCGATCTCGACCGTCGGCTTTCTCAGCCAGAGCATTCTCACAGCCCCGCGAGTGTATTACGCGATGGCTCGTGACGGCGTTTTCTTCAAGGCGGTCGGGCAGTTGAGCGAGCGAACCCGGGTGCCGGTCGTGGCGATTATCCTGCAAGGGGCGTGGGCGGCGCTTGTCGCGATGACCGGTAGGTATGAGCAAATCCTCAACTACGTCGTGACCATCGACGTTTTGTTCTTCGGCCTTACCGGCGCGGCGTTGTTCATCTTCCGCCGGAGAGAACCAAAGGAGACGAATGAAAAATTCGTGCGGGTGCCGTGGCATCCCGTGACTACTGGAGTGTTCGTCCTTGCGTGTTGGACCCTGGCCATCAGTACCCTGGTGCGCTATCCGCAGAATGCCGGGATCGGAGTTGTGATCCTGGGGCTCGGCGCGCTGGTCTATTGGTGTTGGGCGGCGCCTCGCGCTGAAACCTAGTTGGGATCCGTAAGCGCCAACGGCGCGGTCTCATTCCAGCCTGGGGCAGCGCCCCAGGAGTTTCATGCGGACGAAGAAGCGCTGAAAGCGCGAGTCAATGCATTCGGTTCGCGGACATGCAGGCGACGCCGGTCTCGGATGAATCGCGCTTTCAGCGCTGATCGTGTTGGCGTGGCACGAATACCTGGGGCGTCGCCCCAGGCTAATTATGAACCGCACCATTGGCGCTGAACGCCAATGATTGGTCCGCGCCAAAGCCGTCTAAGAAAAACGGCGGCGACCCTGCGATCGCCGCCGTCTGTTTCCCCTTCAGTAACCGCAGTTACAGTTTCTGGGCGTCGTGCATTTCCTGCTCGGCCTTGCGCATGTCTTCGTGCGCCTTTTTCATCGCATCGAATTTTTGCTGCTGCTCCGGCGTGAGGAGCGGCCGGATTTGCGCGCCGGCGCTTTCGAGCAGGGCGTGCATTTTTTCCATCGCCTCCTTATGGATGGCGGCGATCTGCGGCTTGGTCTGGTCGATGATCGGCTGGACCTTTGTCTTCTGATCGTCGGTGAGATTGAGGTCCTTGCTCAAATGCTCGAGCGGATTCCCCATCATCATGTGGTGCGGGCCGGGGCCGTCGTGTTTCGGTCCGTGCTCGCCCGGTTCCTTGGCCTGGAGGTAAACGAGACCGGCCAGCGACAACGCTGCCGCCGCCGTGAGTGTGATAATTTTTCGCGTCATTGTTTGGTTTTGTTTCTTGTTTTTGGGCGCAATCAGAGCGCCTTTTCATGAATGGATGACTGGTCACAGCGCCGTCGGGTTACAAATTGTTCGCGAAAATCTTCCCGGCCCGGACGGCTGCGAGATTATTTTGTAACCGCCGCCCGCTTCCCGCTGTCATTGCCGATGGTGTGGACTGGTTTGGCTTTACATGGCTGACGAAAGTGTCTCACGCGAGTTGGTGGCGACGGTGCTGCGGCAGGACGAAAGCGCGGCCCGCGAGCTGGTGCGGAGTCTTTATCCGCTCGTGGCCAAACTCGTGCGAGCGCATCGTGCGGTTCGCAGCGCCGAGGAGGATCTTTGCCAGATGATCTTCATCAAGATTTTGCAGAAGCTGCCCCAATTTTCCGGCAAGGTGCCGCTCGAGCATTGGGTGTCACGGATCGCGATCAACACCTGCCTCAACCAGATCCAGGCCGAGAAAGCGCGACCGGAATTGCGCGAAGCCGATCTCAGCGAAGAACAGGCAGCCGTCGTCCGGAACCTGGCCGCGACCACGGATGACCTGGCGCCCGACCAGAGCTTTGCGTCGCGCCAGCTTGTCGAGCATCTTATGAACGCGCTGAAACCCGCGGACCGCCTCGTGATTGATCTGCTCTATCTGCAACAACAGTCCGTCGAGGAGATCCGGCGTGTCACCGGGTGGAGCGGCGCGCTCGTCAAAGTCCGCGCCTTTCGGGCGCGGCAGAAAATGAAACAGCTCTTATCGAACATGAGGGCCCGGGAGAACTCATGAAGTCAACTGATGTGGATCGCCTCTTGCGTTCGGCTGCCGATGCGCCTGATGAGTCGGCGCCGGAAGTGCCTTTTGGTTTCGATACTCGGGTCGTCGCGTCCTGGCGTTCCGGCAACGGCTCGAAGGACGTCGCCGAACTTCTGTCGTTTGTGCGCCGCGCGGGGATTGTAGCTTCCGCGGTCCTCGTCCTGGCCGGCACTGCGGCTTATCGGCAGTACCGAGACGAGAAAACGTTCGTGACCGTGCCGACAAACGAATACGCGATCGCCGACTCGGCGATCCAGACGGAATTTTCGCAATGAACAGCGCGTTGAAATGGAAACTGGCTTTTGCCTTGCTGCTTGTCTTCGTGGCCGGTGGCGCCACCGGTGTTTTCCTCGGCGTTCACCATCTTCGCCATCATGTTATGCTCGGGCCGCCGCACTCAGGCGACATGCCTGACAGGATGCGCGAACATCTCCGGCATGCGCTCGATTTGACGGCCGAGCAGGAAAAGAAGATCGCGCCCATCATAGACGCGACCAGCGCCAGGCTGGAGACGATTCGCGTCGAAACCGCGGAACGCGTGCGCACCGTCATGGAAGATTCGAAGAAAGAAGTCGCTCCGTTACTGACGCCGGAACAGCAGAAGAAACTCGAGAAACTCGATTCGGAGCATCGCAAAATGATGCTACACCACGGGTTCCTGCCGCCGCCGCCGCCGAAAGACAAACCGTCGCCGCCCACGCCCTGAGCAATGACTCCGGCCGACGTCGACTTCCTCATCAAGCGCTTCGAGGAGCCGGATGAAGTCCGGACGTTCACCAAGGGGAAGTTCGAGATCGTCAAAATCGGTTCGACGACGATCGGCCGGGCGAGCTACGAGCCGGGCTGGAAATGGTCCGAGCACGTCGGACCGACGACCGGGGCAACCTCGTGCGAAGTGGAGCACATCGGCCTCGTCATTTCCGGCTCCGCCGCCTGCCGGATGAACGACGGCCGTTATTACGAAATGAAACCCGGCGATCTTTTCTCCATCGGCCCGGGGCACGACAGTTGGGTCGTCGGCGACGAGCCGTATGTCTCGCTCCATTTTCTCGGCGCCGAGCATTACGCCAGTTGATTTTCGATTGCTGAGATCACCGCAACGCCAACCCCGCGGACCCTCAGGGAGAGGAATGAGTGACGGAACGCTGTTAGCCGTGAGTTCCTTCTCCCTGAGGGAGAAGGTTAGGATGAGGGTCAAGGGCGAGCGCTCACGATCCCACGAGCGTTTCTAGTCTGGAAAGAGCGGATGGCGCGGTGATAATCTTGCGACCGCGCTTTGAAAAATTTTCTCCGGCTCAACGCTAGCCTGCTCTACTGGGTCCTGGTCGCGCCCTTCAAGGGCCAGCTCTTCAAAATATCGCCGATCTTCCGCCAGATGGTTTTTATCGGGGTGCGCGCGACCCCGATGGTGGCGCTGACCGCGTTCAGCATCGGCGTGACTCTCGCCATGCAGGCCGCGCATTCGCTCCAACAACTCGGCGCGGAAATTTACGTGCCCGATCTGGTGATGGTCACGTTGCTGCGCGAGATGGGGCCCGTGCTTATCGCCGTCATCGTGATCGGCCGGAGCGGATCCGCGGTGGCAGCCGAATTGGGAACCATGAAAGTCTCCGAGGAAATCGAGGCGCTCGAAGTGATGGCGATCAATCCGATCAGCTACCTGATCGTCCCGCGTTTCATTGCCATGCTCATCATGCTGCCGGCGCTCACCGTCCTCGGAAATTACATCGGCGTTTTCGGCGGATGGGCCGTCTGCTATTTCGCGCTCGATGTGACCACGGCCGGTTACATTTTGCGCGCCCTCCAAAGCGCCGACACCTGGGACCTGTATTCGGGGATCATTAAAAGCGCGGTCTTCGCCTGGCTCATCATCACCATCGCATGCAACGCCGGCCTGCACGTCGAAGGCGGCGCGGAAGGCGTTGGCCAGGCGACCACGTCCGCAGTTGTCCAATCGCTCCTGGCCATGCTGGTGACGAACGCGATTCTCACCGCGCTGTTCTTCTTCAATTGACGAGGATGAAAATGACGAATTCCCGAATGACGAATGACGAAGGAATGACGAAATCCGAAGGCACAAGCAGCGAGGAGCGCTTTTGGATGGATGGTGATATCCTCATAGTTCGCGAAGAGCCGGACGAGAAACGCGCTTATGACCTGGAGGAACGTACCGCGGTCTTCGGCGAAACGGTCATCGATTTCGCCAAGAGCATTCCACAAAACCCAGTAACGAATCGGATCATCGCGCAGCTCGTCGGAGCAGCGACGAGCGTCGGAGCAAATTACGTCGAAGCAGACGACGCCGTCTCAAAGAAGGAATTCCTGCGAAACATCGGCACCTGCCGAAAAGAGGCGCGCGAAACGAAACACTTCCTGCGCATGGCCGTGCGGGCCGTGCCCGAATTGAAACCGCGAGCTCGAAAACTCTGGATGGAAGCTCGCGAACTGCACCTGATCTTCTCGAAAATCCGGAGGAGCGGAACATGACCTTGGTCATTCGAGTTTTGTCATTCCTTCGTCATTCGTCATTCGTCATTCGTCATTTGCTCCATCCTTCGTCATTCGTCATTCGTCATTGTCCCTATTTTCCCCATGCTTAACACTCCTGTCGTCGTCGAAGTCACCAATCTCACCCGCACCTTCGGGAGTCGCACCGTGATCGACAATCTTTCCTTCACCATCCATCGCGGCGAGACGCTCGTGATCATGGGCGGGAGCGGTTGCGGCAAGAGCACCCTCCTCCGCCACATCATCGGAGTAATGAAACCGACCGCCGGATCGGTCAAAATCTTCGGCGAAGAAATCACGACGATGAACGATCGCCAGATCGAGGAAATCCGCCGGCGTTTCGGGATGCTCTTTCAATCCGGCGCGCTCCTCGCGTCGCTGACCGTGGGCGAAAACGTGGCGCTGCCGTTGTTACAACACACCGACCTGACAATCGACGAAGTCGACGAAACCGTAACCCAGAAGCTCCAGATGGTGGGACTGAGCGGCTTCAACGAACTCAAGCCTTCCGAGATCAGCGGCGGCATGCGAAAACGCGTCGGCCTGGCGCGCGCCCTCGCGCTCGATCCCGAGTTGCTCTTCAGCGACGAGCCGACTTCCGGCCTCGATCCCATCATGACCGCGGTCGTGGACAAGCTCACCCTCGAGCTGACGAAGGACGAAGGCATGACCGCGGTCGTCGTTACCCATGACATGACGAGCGCGTTCCGGATCGCGACGCGGATGATTATGCTCGGACGCGGCAAGATTCTCGCGCAAGGTACTCCCGAGGAAATCAGGACCCACCCCGATCCTGAAGTGCAACAATTCATCAATGGCGAAGCCGACGGTCCCATGCCTTTGAACCTGTCGCAGGATGATCACGAACATCATCCGCATGTGAAAGCGCGCCCGCTAGTCTCGGCGCGCCGGCGTTTCCACCACAAAATGCCATGAAAAAAAACCTGTCCGATTACGTCGTGGCGCTTTCGGTCATCGTTTGCAGCGTGATCCTGCTCGTTGCGCTGACGATGGCGCTGTCCGGTTTCCGGTTGAAAAAACCGGCGCGAACGTTGCAGATCGATTTTGAAGACGTCACCGGCGTGAAGCTCCATTCCGAAGTTCGTTACGCCGGGGCGCCGGCCGGCCGGGTGATCGCGATGCGGCATTTGAGCCGCGACCAGCGCGAATCGGCGGCGAACAGGCGAAATGCCGTGCGGGTCACGGTAAGTCTCGCGGACGAGATTCCGCCGCTGCCCGCCGATATCATCGCGACGCTGAGCTCGGATACGTTGCTCGCGCCGATGTTCGTTGCCCTCTCTGCTGGCACTCCGGGCGGCGAGATGCTGGCTAACAATGCTTTAATCGAAGGGCATCCGGCCTACGGAATCCAGCAGATCGCTGCCGCGGCCGGGCCGTTGGTCGACAACGCGAACAAACTGATCGACACACTCACCCGCACGGTTACCAACCTGGACGGCACCATTACTGGCGTGCGCACCAACCTGGACGGATTCATGCCGAAGATCCCGCCGCTTCTCGATACCGCGAAAGCGGACCTCGAAGAACTGCAGCGCATCATCAAGGGCCTCGATGACGTTGAAAAAAATGCGAACGCCGTTTTCGAGAATGCCGGCAAATTCGTCGGCAACACCGACAGGCAGCTTCAGGATCAGATGAAAGAGCTGCGCGTGATCCTGCTGAACCTGAAGGTAGTCAGCACCCACGCGAAAGCGCTTGTCGAGTCGCTGGCCGAGAAACCGAACCGCATCATCTTTAGCGGAAAAGGCAACAAGCTCACCCCGGAGTCGGAGATCCTGAAGAGCAAGGAACCGTTGCCGGCGAAGAAACCGTAGTCCGTCCCTTCTTCTGTAGCCGCTTCCCTGTGGGAAGCGTGAAGGCTGACGTTGCCGCAACCCCGCGTCGCCCACAGGGCGACGGCTACAGAAGATGTCCGCGGCTACAGTTACTTCTTCGTCCAATCCCTCGTCACGTTCTTCACCCGCACCTGCAGGGGATCGCGTCCGATTCGTTCAAGCTGGGGAACCCGGTTGTGCTACTGAAGATTGTAAACCTCGACCAGGCCGACGCCGGTCGAGTTATTCGTGCCGCGCACGACGGCGGTGTAGTTGCCGGGCGGCAGCAGTCGCACCAGAGCCGATTCCAAGTCGTTTGTCGGCGGGATGGTAGTGGCTTGAATTTCGGCTTCCTGGCTGGTTCCGTCAGGACGCGTTTTCCAATTATCGTTGATGGCGATCGTATTTCCGTTGCCATCGTGCAGTTCCAGGAAAGGATCGTTCAGGGCGCCCGCGACGCCTGAGCTTGTCAACGATGGTCCCAGGGCGCGCACCAACACACTGGCGCTATCTCCACTCGGCCCGCCGACGATGAAGCCGCCAATCATGACGTTGTCGCCCGTATCCACGAACCCACGCGAGCTGATATTCGCCAGCCTGGAGTTCGCGCCCTGAGCCAGGTCGTAAACTTCCACCAAGCCTATGCCGGTAGTTCCATTCTTCCCCGCTAGCACGGCTGTGTAGGATCCCGGACTGAGCGTTGCTACCAGGGCAGATTCCGAATCGTTACCAGGCGGAATGGTCGTGGCCCGAATCTCCGCTTCCTGCGATTGGCCAGTCTGGTCGTTGATCTTCCAGTTATCATTGGTGGCCAGCGTTGTATTTCCCTGATGTAACTCCAGAGTCGGATCAGCTAATGGCCCATTCACGGAAAGCGACGGACCCATCCCTCGCACGATAACTTTTTTCGGATCGCTCCCGGTTACAATGAAACCACCGATCAGGACCTGATTTCCGGTCAGCACTTCCATGCGAGTGGAGATGTTAAGTAATCGTCCGGCCGGCGGCGCTACCCGGTCATAGCCAATCACGTCGAGGTTAATCCCTTCCGGGGAGGAGTCGCTTATATCCGCGGCCTGACCACGGCAGCCAAAAGCATTTTGCACATATGGATTCGACTGCGGACAGGGATCGCTCTGCCAATCGCCGTGATCGAAGTTCGCGGTCTGACTAAAGTTGACGATGGGCGTGTTTCCACCGTCGATCGAAAAATAGCGCGTCCCGGACGTGCTGATGTTCCTGACTCCAGGAGAAGACCAGCTGAATAAATCCTGGGGCCGAACATTGCTGTTCGAAGTGTCCAGGCGAGACCCAAGCCCGAGAACCTCATCCATCTCATGCTCGACGGCGGTTTGCGCATCGTAGCTACTGCTATTAGGCGGGCGGACAAACTGGAATCCCGATCCGGAATTGAGCGTGACAATACCATCATAAGGTCCGCCCGCGGCGACGGTGGAATCGGCGAACATCGCCGGCGGCGTGTCACCACCGAGCGCCCGGCCGTTGGCGCTCGATGGAATGATACTAGCGGACAACTGGTTTGCCGGAAGGCTGGCATTGGCGGTGGAGTCATTGGCGGTCTTTGCATCGGCTTGCAAGGCATTGATGTAGGTGCTCCACGAGGGCCCATAAACCACGTAGTTACTCAGCGCGATCTGGTTTGTGGATCCGATCGGAGTGCCGTTAGGTTTGGTCGTCGAGTAACGGAAGAGAATGAAAACCGTGACTGGATCGGAGAACAACGATTCATAAATCGCGATCGCTCGATTGATCATCGCTTCGATTGCGGCCGCGTTTGGATTATTCGTAATCGAGCTGTCGAACGTCGGACTAATAACAAGGCCGGAGCCGGTGGCAGTCGTGCCGCTCATCACCTCCGAGTTAGCGATAACGCCTGTCTCGCTAGAACTCGTTACCCGATAATAGTAAGTCGTGCCCGGGCTTAGTCCCGTTACGACTTGCCACGTTGCTGGACCTATTTCCAAACCGTGATAGCCGGTTACATAGCTATCGAAAGAGGGAGAGAGCGAGACTTCGAGTCGGTAACTCGTCGTCTGGCTCACCGGTTTCCACCGCGCGGTAAAGCTGCTTCGGGTCGAAACGATGGCCTCCGGTGAGACAGCGCCATCCGCGGTCGTTGCGTCATCCATCATCTCAACTATTAATTCATGGTCAGCTGCCCGCGAGACATGTTCAGCCGCACTGGGCGCGCCCATTTCTGCGGCCAGGGAAAAAGCCGCCAATGTAATGAACCCCAGGAGGCAAAAAAATCCCGGAATGATGCGCTTCATAAAGGGAAAGAAGGGACTTCCAATTACTACAAAATCATCGTTTTTCACGAAGTCGCCGGCCGCCTTACATCGGCCGCTGGCGAGTGCTTTTACGGCTAGGATTCAGCGCCGTCTTGCCTAATCGCGTCGGCCAGCAGCTCCGCCATGTGTGTGGGATGAACCGGGGTGAGGTGCTCGAGTTGATGCCGGCAGCTGGTTCCGGAGGCCACGATGATGGCATCGGGCGGTTGCGCGTTCACCTGCTGAACGAGGGGCGCGGCGACCTTAAGCGAAAGCTCGTATTTCGATTCGAGCGCACCAAAGGCGCCCGCCATGCCGCAGCAGCCGGTATCGAGGAGAGTGGCAGTTCGGCCGGGCAGGCGCGCGGCGAGTCTTGCCATGAACCCTGTTTTCACGAGCGACTTCGCGTGGCAATGGGCGTGGATCGCCACCTGGCCGGGCTGGTTGTTGAAGCGCAACGCGTCCGGTTCCCGCTCGAGCAGTTCTTCGACGAATTGCTCGAAGAGACGGCAGCGCCGGGCAACCGCCTCTGTGTCGGCCAACTTCAATTCGCGGTAGTCTTCGACGAACATCGAGTAGCAGGAAGGTTCGAGAAACAGAATCGGCGTGTCGGCGTTCGAGTCGCGAAGCAGATCGAGATTGTGCCGGCCCATTTCGCGCGCCGCTTCGAGATTGCCCTGACTGAAGGCAGGGCGCCCGCAACATTTGCGTCCTTTGACGAGCGAGACGTTGAAAGCGAGAGCTTCGAGAACTTTGACCGCGGCGATCCCGATGTGCGGCTCGTGGTAACGGACAAAGGTATCGTCCCAAAGGATGACGTCACCGCGTGACCTGTGGCGGCGGTCTGTGACCGTCGCATTATTTATTCGGCGCTCGCAGAGCGCCGCTACATGCTTGCGAAACCAGCGATCGAAACGCTGTCTCGTATAGTGCGGTAACGGGCGCTTGTCGGTTACACCGAGCGCGTGTCGCATCAAACGCCGGATGATCCGCGAATCCAGACTGGCATTTGCGAGCGCCGGGAGCATGCAACCGAGCCGGCCTAACAAGTCGACGTTGCTCAGGATTCGTTCGCGCAACGGCAACCCATCGCGCTGATGCCGGGCGTGCGTCAGCTCCGCTTTGAGCAGCGCGAGGTTTACATTCGATGGGCACTCAACCGTGCAGGCTTTGCACGAAAGGCAGTTGCTGAGGGCGGCGTCGAGCTCCGCACTCCGCAGCGGATCATCTTCAAAACGCAATTCGAGCGCGGCCCGGATCGCGTTCGCGCGTCCCCGCGTCGACATGTATTCCTCGCCAGTCGCGAGGAAAGTCGGGCACATCGTCGGCGCATCTTTGCGGCAACCGCCGCAGCCGTTGCATTGCTCCAGGTTCCCAATGAACGACTCATCCTTGAAGGCGAACGCGAGCACCGGCTCGAACGGAATCCGCAACCGCGTTTCCGATTCCACCCGGAGGTGATTGTCGATCTTGAACCGGCCGTCGCTGAAAATCTTTCCCGGGTTAAACAGGTTCTTCGGATCGAAGAGTTGCTTGATTTGCCGCATCACGCCGAGCAGCTCGTCGCCCATCTGCTCTGCCATGTATTCCGTCCGCGCCATGCCGACGCCGTGCTCGGCGGCCAGCGATCCCTTGAATTGCCTAACGAGTGCTGAAACCTGGTCCGCGACCTGCCGATATTTTCGGAGGTCGCCCGCGGTATGAAGATCGAGCACTGGCCGGACATGCAAGAGACCGGTCGCAGCGTGCCCGTAGTAACAAACCTCGAGGTTAAGCGGTCGCATGATCGACTCGAGCCCGGCGACATAAGCGGGCAGTTGCGCCGGCCGGACCGCTGCGTCTTCGATGAAGGCGATCGGCTTCGCGGCGCCCTTGCGCCCGGTGAGAAGCGAGAGTCCGGCTTTGCGCATGGACCAAACGAGATTCATCTCCGCCGGTTTGGTGCAGATAGTCGTGCGCAAGCCGAGTTTCTTTGCCGCCAACAGAGCCAGACGCTCCGTGACGTCATCGTAGAACTCGACGATCAGAACCGATTCGCACGGCTTGTTGTCGAGCTCGAGTAACTGTCGCGCCGGTTCGAAGAGCAGTTGCCCTTTCGTCTGGTCGAACAAGGGCCGGTCGATGTGCTCGATCGCCGAGGGCTTCAGTCCGAGCAGCTCGACAGTCGCCTGCATCGCTTCCGCGACGGAAGCGAAGAAAACCAGACCCAGCCCTTTCTCGCGCGGCAAGGGCACGATCTTTAATTCCGCTGAGAAAATCGCGGCGAGCGTTCCTTCGCTGCCGCAAAGCATGTTGTTAAGATTCCCCGGGTCGCGGAGCCAGCGGGCCAGGGCGTAACCGGACCAGCGCTTCTCCAATCCCGGCGGCATCCACTCCGCAATCTCGCCGGCATGCGCCGCGATCAGGTTCGCAATCACTTCCCGCTGCGCGCGCAAAGTCTGATGGGCGGGGCCGATTTGATGGATAGAGCCGTCCGCCATCACCAATTCCTGCGACACAACGTGGTCCGCCGTCGTGCCGTAAACCGGAACGCGCGCGCCGGAAGAATCGTTCGCGATCATGCCACCGATCGTGGCGCGTGAGCTGGTCGCAACGTCGGGCCCGAAACAAAACCCGTGCGGCCTGAGAAACGCGTTGAGCTGATCGAGAACAACGCCCGCGCCGGTGCGGACGGTGCGCGCTTCGAGATTCAGGTCGGTGATCCGGCGATTGTAGCGCGAGAACTCGACGATCAATCCATCGCCAATCGCGCCGCCGGATAAACCGGTGCCCGCGCCGCGCGGTGTAATTGAAACGCCGGCATCCGCCGCCGCCGTGATGATCGAGCGGGCTTGTCGCGCGCTACGCGGAAACGCCACGGCCGCCGGCTCGAGCTGATAGAGCGATGCGTCGGTGGCGTAGAGCTTTCGCGTCAAATCGTCGAACGCGATTTCACAATCAGCGGCGGCGAGCGTGGATCTTTGGGCGGAAGTCATCGCGCTTCCGCAAGATTACTCTTCTGTAGCCGCTTCGCTATGCGAAGCGCGGGAACAAAACAACGCTGCTCTCGCGCCGCCCACAGGGCGGCGGCTACAGAAGAGCGTCGAAAATCATTCCGTCCTCAGCGCTTCGATGGGATTGACCATGCTCGCGCGCCGCGCCGGCAAATAACAGGCGATGAACGCGACCACGGCAAGCGTGATGAGCGCGCCGATCAAGGCGATGGCATCCAGCGAACCAACGCCGTAGAGCAAACTATTGAGCGCGCGGCTCGCGGCGAAGGCCCCGATCAATCCCGCTCCCAGCCCAACTCCAATCAGCGCGATGCCCTTGCCGAGAACCAGCTTCAACACATCGGCGCGACTCGCGCCGAGCGCGAAACGAATCCCCATCTCGCGGGTGCGTTGCGTCGTGCTCAACGCCATCACGCCATAGATTCCGACGCTCGCGAGCACGAGAGCGAGACCGGCGAACGAACCGAGCAACGTCATCGTCAGGCGCCGTGCCGCCAAACTCGCGCCAATATTTTTTTCCATGGTCGAGATCGCGGAAACCGGCTGGTCGGGATCGATCGCCTGCACTTCGCGCTTCACCGCCGCGGCCAGCGTGAGTGGATCACCTGACGCGACGCGAACGAGCAAGGTCACGCTCTCCTCCGCAAACTGCGCCGCCGGAAGATGGATCTGGGGAAAATTCAATTTCTCGACGTTCTCTTCCCCCGGCGCTTCGTTTCGAGTCCGCGGCACGATTCCGACAATCGTCAGCGGCGGCGGATTCGGTTTGAGGGTCTGATTGTTATCCAATTGGCGGCCGATCGGATCCTGATGCGGAAAGTAACGCGTCGCCAAACTCTCATCGATAATCACCGCGCCCGGCTTGTCCGCCACATCCTGGGGGCCGAACGCGCGCCCGCGCAAGATCGGCATGCCCATGACGCGAAAATAATCCGGCGAGACCATGTTCATTTCCGCGGACGGCTCCTGGCCATGTTGATAAGGCGGCGTGTCCGTGATGTGAAACGAGCTGTCCCATTCATTATCGTCGAATGGCACGTTGACCCCAATGGCCGCCGCTGTGACCGAGGGCAGCACAGAAACTTTCGCCAGCAGCCTGTCGTAGAAGGCCGTTATTTTTTCCGGCTTGTCGTAACGCACGGCCGGCAATGAGATCGTCATGGTGAGAATGCCGCGCGGTTCAAAGCCGAGCGGCGCCTGTTGCGCGCGCCAGAAACTTTTGAGCATTAGTCCACCGGCGGCGAGCAACACGACCGCGAGCGCGACCTGGATAATGACCAACGCAGCACGGGCGCGTTGCCGGCTGGCGCCATCGCTGCTGCCACGCGTACTTTCGTGGAGGGCGAGAGAGAGCGAGCTGCTCTTGGAAATCCGCCACGCCGGCCAGATTCCGACGAGGACACCGGAAATGATCGCGACTGCAACGGTGAATCCGAGCGCGGTGAGATCGATCCGGGTTTCCTGGAAACGGGGAACGGTCGCCGGACTAAGCGCGAGGATCGCGTCGAGACTCCAGATCGCGAGCAACACTCCGGCAAGCGCGCCGAGGAGAGCCAGCACTGCGCTTTCGGTGAGGACTTGTCGCGTTAATCGCCAGCCGCTCGCGCCGAGGGCGCTCCGCACCGCCAGCTCTTTTCCGCGCGCCAGCATTCGCGCGAGCTGGAGGTTGGCCACGTTGGCGCAGGCGATCAGCAATACGCAGGCGACCGCGCCGAGCAAAAGATAAAGACTTTGCCGGTAAGTGCCGACGGCTGATTCTAACAATCGTTGGGTCGTGATGCGACGGCCCGTGTTCGATTCCGGATATTTTTTCTCGAGCGCGATCGCGATCGTTTCCAAATCCGCGTGGGCTTGTTCGAGCGTCACGCCCGCCTTCAATCGCCCCAGCGCATTGAAACCAGGATGGTTGTCCCGCTGCAAAACGTTTTCGGCAATTCGCAGGTCATCCAATGGGATATAGATTTCGGCCAGGCGAGGAACCTTCACCGAAGGAGGAAGCACGCCGATGATTTCACGCGAAATCCCATCGACCAGGACTTGTTTTCCCAAAACATCGCGAGCAGCGCCGAAGCGCCGACGCCAGGTGCCATCGGTAAGCAGGGCGACCTTGCGGCCCCGTGGCACATCATCCTCATCTGTAAAATCGCGTCCGAGCTGCGGCGATACTTCCAAAACCTTCAGAAAATTCGCGCTTACCCGCGCGCCGCCGACACGTTCTGGCGCGGCCCCACTTCCACTCGAGAGGTTGTAAGCGTCGCGCCGGTAAAGAGCGAGATCGGTAAAGGTGTGTTGCGCGGCGCGCCAATCGAGAAAGTTTAGATAACTGACGGAGCCGGAAGGGAAGGTCGGTGTGCTTTCGCGGATGGTGATGAGCCGTTCCGAATGCGGATACGGCAACGGCCGGAGGAGGACGGCGTTGACCACGCTGAAGATCGCGGTGTTCGCCCCGATCCCGAGAGCAAAGGCGAGAACGGCCAGCGCGGCGAAGGCCGGCGATTTCGCGATCATTCGAAAGGCGTAACGGATGTCGGAAAGTAAGGTTTGCATGGAGTCGTTAGGCTAAAAAAATGTCGAAGCTCGAATGTCGAAGGACGAAGGAATGACGAAATCCTAATGACGGAGAGGGCCTGCGTTGGAATTCGTGCTTCGTCATTTGGTCATTCCTTCGTCATTTCTCCTCATTCCGCTCGCAGAGCAATGATCGGATCCACTCGCGTGGCCCGCCTCGCTGGCACCCAGGCGGCGCTAAAGGCAACCGCGGAAACCAGCAAGACGATCCCGACGAATGTCCCCGGATCGGACGCACCGACTCCGAAGAGGAGGCTGTCCAATAATCGTGTCGCAGCAAACGCACCGACGAGTCCGAGCGCGAGACTCACCGCGACCAGCATCATGGCCTGGCCGACGATGAGGCGAAAGATCGAGCTTTTCCCAGCGCCGAGCGCAATCCGGATTCCGATCTCGCTCGTTCGTTGCGCGACCGAGTAGGCCAGCACGCCATAAATTCCGATCGCTGTCAGGATGAGCGCCGTGCCGGCGAAAATCGAGAGCAAGAGCGTGTTGAACCGCGGCCGAGCGAGCGAGCGCGAGATGTATTCATCGAACACCCGCACGTTCGTCAGGGGAATCGTCGCATCCATGGCCGCGAGTTCTTTGCGGAGCGAGTTCGTAATCGCGCTCGGATTTGAAACGCTCGTCCGGATGACGATCGACATGCCACGGGCCGGAATCTGCGTCGCCGGCAGATACATCTCCGGCGAATCCTCGTTCCGCAGCGAAAGATGCTTCACGTTCCCGACGAGCCCGACGACCTCGCGGATTTTTTCTCCGTTATCGTCGGCGGAAAGCCCCGGCTTGATCCGTCTTCCGATGACGTTCTGTCCGGGGAAATATTTCTGCGCGAAGCGCTCGTTTACGATCACGACGGGAGCGGAGTCGAACCGATCACGCTCATCGAAGACACGGCCTCGCCGGACGGGGATGCCCATCGTCTTGAAATAGTCAGTTGTGATGATCCGAACCGGGGCGGCCGGTTGCTGGCCCTCGGGGAGCGGACTCTCCTCGATATCAAAAGAGGTCCTCATGTTGTCGCCGCTCAACGGCAGCGGCAGGATTGTGCTCGCCGATTCGACGCCGGGAATGCCGCGAATTCGCGACAAAAATCGGTCGTAGAATGCGATGACGTTTTCGTTTTTCGGGTAGGTTACGCCGGGCGGAGCAACGCGGGCGGTGAGGAGCCGCTCGCTGCGCACGCCGGGTTGGACACGACCGAGCCGAGCGAAGCTCTGGATCAACAGGCCGGCAGATATCAGCAACACGAGAGCGAGCGCGACCTCGGCCATGATGAGCGCTTTTCGAAAGCGGCCCTTGCTTTCGCCAGCACCACCCGTTCGACTGCCGGACTTGAGCGAGCTGTTGAGGTCGACGTGTGACGCCTGCCAGGCGGGGACAAGGCCAAAGACGACACCGGTCGCGACGGAAACGAGCAGCGTGAATATCAGCACCGGCGCGTCGAGCTGAATGTTGCTGATGCGCGGAATATCTTGTGGCACGGTCTTAACCAGCGCTTCGGTTCCCCATTGCGCGAGAAGCAATCCGAAGGCGCCTCCTAGTCCGGCAAGCAAGACGCTTTCGGTGAGCAATTGTCGGATGATCCGGAAGCGACTGGCACCCATCGCCGCGCGCAACGCAATTTCCTTTCCCCGCGTGGACGCGCGAGCAAGCAGCAGGTTCGCGACGTTAGCGTTCGCGATCAACAGCACACAGACGACCGCGCCAAAAAGGACATAAAGCGCGGTGCGAACATCGCCGATCATTTCTTCCCGGAGTGGCTTGGCGAGGAGGCCGAAATGCGTATTCGAGTCTGGGTATTGCTTCTCCAGCGCCTCGGCGATCGTCGACAAATCCGATTGCGCCTGGGCGATGGTCGCGCCGGCTCTCAATCGCGCCACGGCCGCGAGAGTATGCATACCGCGCTCTTTTGTTAATGGCTGCGAGCCGTCGGGCATCGCCGCATCCTCAGCGATCGAAACATAGAAATCGATTGGATCGTTTTGAATCGGGAATTGAAAACCCGCAGGCATAACGCCAATCACGGTATGCGGGCGGCGATCGAGCGTGACGGTGCGTCCAATCACGTTCGGATCGGCGGCGAAACGTTTTTTCCAGCAATCGTCACTGATAATGACCTTCAAGCCTCCCGCTCCACCGCCGGCCTGTTCATCATCTCGGACAAAGGCGCGCCCCATCTGGGGCTTGATGCCGAGCACCTCGAAAAATTCCGCGCTGGCCTTTATGCCGCGGACGCTCGACGCGCCCTCCTCGCTCGACAGGGAAAGGATGGGATCGCGAAGAGCGGCGATGCTGGCAAGGGTGCGGTTTTGGTCCCGGAAATCGAAGAAATCCGGATATGAGAGCGCGTTGAGGTCCGTCTGTCCCTTCTGCCGCGTATCGATATTCCCGAGTGCGATTAGCTGATCGGGCTCGGGAAACGGCAGCGGTTTTAGCAGGACGGAGTTGACGACGCTGAAGATCGCGGTGTTCGCGCCGACGCCGAGCGCGAGAGTCAGGATCGCGATGATTGTGAATGCGGGATGCTTGAGAAGTTGGCGTAATCCGTAGCGAAGGTCGGTCATCATATCAGAGGTGGTCCGCTTTCGTGGTGGATCGTGCGCTCCGTCGCGCGATGTTTAAATTTGCGGCTTCGCCGCCACATTGGCATCGCGCGCGGCGCGCACGATCCACCTTGCGTTATGAACAGGTTTCTTCTCATTCAGCACGCAGAGCAATAATCGGATCGACGCGCGTTGCGCGGCGCGCCGGTACCCAGGCCGCGATGAAGGCAACGGCGGAAACAAGCAACACGATGCCGATAAATGTTGCCGGATCCGATGCGCCGACACCGAAGAGCAAGCTGTTCAACAATCGCGTCGCGGCAAACGCGCCCGCAAGTCCGATGACGAGACTGATTCCGACGAGGGTCATGGCCTGGCCAACAATGAGCTGGAAGATCGACGACTTGCCGGCGCCGAGCGCGATTCGAATTCCGATCTCGCTCGTTCGTTGCGCGACCGAGTAGGCCAGCACGCCATAAATTCCAATCGCCGTGAGCACCAACGCGGTGCCGGCGAAGATCGAAAGTAACAAGGCGTTGAAACGCGGCCGGGCCAGTGAACGCGAAACGTATTCGTCGAAAACGCGAACACTGGTCAGCGGAATCGTCTTATCAAGAGCCGCAAGCTCCTTTCGCAGAGAAGCTGTGAGTGCGCTCGGATCTGAAACACTCGTCCGAATGACGAGCGACATAATATTGAAGGGGATCTGCGTTTGCGGCAGATACATCTCGGGCGAGTCCTCGTTCTTCAGCGCGAGGTGCTTCACGTTCCCGACCACGCCCACTATTTCCCGCATCTTTTCTCCGCTATCGTCGGCGGCCATGCCAGGCATGATTCGCTTGCCGATGACATTCTGACCGGGAAAGAATTTGTTCGCAAAGCGCTCGTTCACGATCACGACCGGCGCCGACTCGAACCGATCGTTCTGGTCGAAGACGCGGCCCTGCCGCACCGGGATGCCCATGGTCCTGAAGTAGTCGGTCGCGATGACACGGATCGGCGCGGTTGGGCGCTGACCCTGCGGCAGCGGACGTTCTTCGACGTCGAAGGAAGTGGTCATGTTATTGCCACTCAAGGGCAGCGGCACGATCGTGCTCGCCGATTCGACGCCGGGCAGCGCGCGGATTCCGGGCAGGAATTTGTCGGAGAATGCGATAATATTTTCATTCTTCGGATACGCAGTGTCGGGCAACGAGACGCGCGCGGTCAGAAGACGTTCGGTGCGCAAGCCAGGCTGCACCCGGCCGAGTCGCGCAAAGCTTTGAATCAAAAGTCCGGCAGAGATCAGCAAGACCAGCGCGAGCGCGACTTCCGCCATGATGAGCGCGTTCCGGACACGGCCTTTACCTTCTCCGCCACCGCCGGTTCGCGTGCCGGATTTAAGTGAACTGTTGAGATCGACGTGGGACGCCTGCCAGGCCGGCACGAGTCCGAAGATCACGCCGGTAGCTAAAGAGACGACCAAGGTGAATCCGAGCACCGCGGCATCGAGTTGGATGGTGCTGATCCGCGGAATATTTTGCGGGACGGTCTTGATCAGCGCTTCGGTTCCCCATTGCGCGATGAGCAGACCGAGCGCGCCGCCCAAGCCGGACAGCAAAAGACTTTCTGTGAGCAGTTGCCGGATGATGCGGGCGCGGCTGGCGCCCATCGCGGCGCGCAAGGCGATTTCCTTTCCGCGGGCCGAAGCGCGCGCGAGGAGAAGATTCGCGACGTTGGCGTTCGCAATTAGCAACACGCAGACGACTGCGCCGAACAAAACGTAAAGCGCGGTCCGCACATCGCCGATCATTTCCTCACGCAACGGCTTGGTGGCGACTCCCATGTGGGTGTTCGAGTCGGGTATCGCTTCTCGAGAGCGGCGGCAATGGCCGCCAAATCGGCTTGCGCTTGCGTGATCGTCACGCCGGACTTCATTCGGGCGATGGCTTGGATGCTGTGATTGCCGCGCTGCTGTGTCATCGGCTTCGACCCATCGGGGTTCGCCGCGTCCTCCGCGATCGTCACGTAGAAATCGAGCGGATCATTCTGGATGGGGAATTGAAAGCCGGCGGGCATGACACCGATGACCGTGTGCTGGCGTCGATCAAGCGTGACGGTGCGTCCGAGCACATTCGGATCACCGCCGAAATGATTCTGCCAGAAACCGTGACTGATAATGACTTTGAATCCGCCGGGCCCGCCGCCACCCTGTTCGTCATCGCGGCTGAAAGTGCGACCCATCTTGGGTTTGATCCCGAGGACATCGAAGAACTCCGCACTGACTTTGACACCGCGCAAACTAGTCGCTCCCTCTTCGCTCGTGAGGGCGAAGGTGCGATCGCGATAAACCGCGCTGTTCGCGAGGGTGCGGTTCTGTTCGCGATAGTCGAAGAAATCCGGATATGACAGCGAGTTCAACTCCATGTGTGCCCCCTTCAGGCGCGTGGACTCATCAGTCATGCCGAGCGCGATCAGTTGTTCCGGCTCGGGAAACGGGAGCGGTTTCAGAAGGACCGCGTTTACGACGCTAAAGATGGCAGTGTTCGCGCCGATGCCGAGCGCGAGGGTGAGGATCGCGATGATGGTGAAGGCCGGATGCTTCCAGAGTTGGCGTAAGCCGTAACGGATGTCATTTAGCATAAATATTCTTCTGTAGCAGCGGCCCTGTGGGCCGCTCGTGAGTTAATCTGCGACTTCATTCTGCGCGCAAGGCTTCGATCGGGTTCACTTTCGTGGCGCGATTGGCGGGAAAGAAACACGCGACTAGCGCTACAGCGCCGAGCAGCAAGGTGATGCTGGTCAGCGTCAATGGATCGTAAGCACTGGTGTTGAAAAGCATCGAGCCCATGGCGCGTGACGCTCCGAGCGTCGCGAGGAGCCCGATGAGCAAACCGAGACCGATAAGCTTCCCGCCTTGCGTCAGCACGAGTCGCAGGACATCGCGTTGTTGTGCGCCGAGCGCCATGCGAATGCCGAATTCGCCGGTCCGCTGGACGACATTGTAAGCCATCACGCCGTAAATGCCGACGGCGGCAATGACAAGTGCGACCGAGGAAAACACCGTCAGCAACAGCATCGCGAAACGCTGCCGCGCGATGCTGTCCGCCATGATTTCTTCCAGCGGCCGAATGATGCCGACCGGCTGGTCCTTATCGACCGCGTAAACCGCCGGACGCAACGCGCCGAGCATCGACGCCGGCGAACCCTTCGTGCGGATGACGACATTCATCGAGCTGAAAGGAACCTGCGCGAACGGTTCGTAGGACTGGGCGCTCGTGGCCTTGTCCACGCCGTATTGTTTGATGTCGCCGACGATGCCGATGATCTCGCGCCAGGTGTCCGGGCCGTTGGTAATGTTGATCCGTTTGCCGATTGGATCTTCGTTCGGGAAAAACTGGCGGGCCATCGTTTCGTTGATGATCGCGACGCGCGGCGCCTTGGCGTCATCCCGCGGAGTGAAAACGCGGCCGCGCACGAGCCGGATTCCCATCGCGCGGAAATAGTCGGGCGTGACCGCGTAATAATTCGTGCTCGGCAAATCGCTCGGCGCGATGGCGGGCCGGCCTTCGATGTTGAAGCCAAGAACGTAATCGCCCACCAGCGGCATCGAATGCGTGATGCCCACCGCCTGCACGCCGGGTAACTCTTTCGCTCGTTCGAGAAGCGCATTGGCAAAAGCGTTTTGCTGCTCCGGCTGCGCGTATTTTTTCTGCGGGAGCGAAAGGCGGAGCAGAGTGGCGTTCTCCGGAATGAACCCGGGATCGACCTGCGCGAGCTGCATGAAACTGCGCGCGAGCAGACCGGCGCCGCCAAGCAGGACGAGCGCGAAAGTCACTTCGAGTACGACCAGTGCGCTCCGCAAACGGCCACGCGCGCCGCCTTCCGTCGAACCGCGAGTGCCCTGCTTCAGCGCCTCGTTCACATCAGCACGCGCCGCCAGCCACGCCGGAGCGATTCCAAAGACGAGCCCGGTAACGACGCTGAGCGCGAGGGAAAACAAGAGCACGCCGGAATCGAGATGGATCTCCGTGATCCGCGGCAAGGTCGTCGGCGCGAGGGCCAGCAAAGCATCGAGACCCCAGCGCGCCAACAGCACCCCGGCCACTCCGCCGCAAACGGCGAGGACCACGCTCTCGGTGAGCAGTTGCCGAATCAGCCGGCCGCGTCCGGCGCCGAGAGCCGCGCGAATGGAAATCTCGCGGGAACGCGCCGTCGCGCGAGCAAGCAGAAGATTCGCAAGGTTCGCACAGGCGATGAGCAGGACGCAGCCGACCGCGCCGAGCAACGTGTAGAGGACCGGCTTCACATCGCGCACGGTGTAATCCTGAATCGGCATCATGAAAATTCCCCAGCCCTTGTTCGAATCCGGATATTGTTTCGCGAGCTGGGAGGCCAGCACTTCCAGTTCTGCCCGGGCCTGGGCCACGGTCACGCCGGACCGGAGGCGTCCCACGACATTAATGTAATGCCCGCCCCGCGCGTCATTCGCGGTCTCGCCCGGCTTAAATGCCATCGGCATCCACGCATCCACTTTACTCGTTAGGCCAAACCCGACCGGCGCAACGCCGACGACTGTGTACGGTTCGCCGTTGAGTTGAATGGCGCGCCCGATCACGTCATGCGCTCCGCCGAAGACGCGTTGCCAGAAAGGATAGCTCAACACGACCACGTGGTTTTTTCCCTGCGCGTCTTCTTCCGGGAGCAACATCCGGCCGAGGATGGGCTTCACGCCGTAGACGTCGAAATAATGGGCGGTCGCCTTGAGGGCCAGGAGCTGCTGCGGCTCGCCGTCGCCAGTGAGATTGACCCGAGAGCTGTTGTAGGCCGCCAGATATTCATACGATTTGGTCTGCTTTTCCCAGTCGAGATAGTTCGGTGGCGAAACGGAGAACTCCGGGAACTGCGGCAAATTCGTTTCCCGGATGGTGACGATGCGGTCCGGCTCCGGATAATCGAGCGGGCGGAGCAACACGACATTGACCACGGAGAAAATCGCGGTGCAGGCGCCGATGCCGAGCGCAAGGGTGAGGATGGCGACGATGGTGAAGCTCGGCGCTTTGATGAGCTGACGAAGAGCGTAGCGGAGATCGTTTAACATATTATTCGGAACGGAGGGCAATCACAGGGTCCACGTGCGCGGCGCGACGTGCCGGAAGGTAACAAGCCACGAGGGAAATAACCGTGAGAAGAAATCCGATTGCGGCGAAAGTCGGCGGATCGGTCGCACTGACGTTGTAGAGTAGATGCGCCATCAAACGCGTCAGGACCGCCGCGGCGCTCAACCCAATCACCACACCGAGGGAAACCAGCAGCACGCCGTGTTTCAAGATCAGTTGCAAAATATGCCGGACTTGCGCACCCAGGGCCATGCGAATGCCGATCTCTTGCGTCCTCTGATTCACGAGATAACTGATCACGCCGTAAAGTCCGATCACGGTTAGCGCGAGGGCGAGCGCGGCGAAGACAGTCATCAAGGCGAGAAGAAATTTTCGATCCGCAACGCTCCGTTCCACGAGGAATTGGACAGAACGGATTTTCCACATCGGTTGATCGGGGTCGACGCGCCAGATGGCCCGACGAACGGATTCCGAGAGACTCAGTGGATCGACCGTAGTGCGCGCGACGAGGGTAGCGAAGAAAACCGGCTGCTGGCTGTAGGCGGCATAGAGCTGAGGCGCGGGCTCCTCGTTGAGCCGGTATTGTTTCGTATCGCCAACGATCCCTATGACTGCGCCCGACGGGCCGTCGTCGAGCTTGATCTGTTTCCCGATCGGATCTTGGTCCGGCCAGAATCGGCGCGCCATGGTTTGATTGATAATAAGAACCAGCGACGTGCCGACCCGATCTTGATCGCCGAAAAGCCGCCCGCGAATGAGCGGTATCTGCGCGGTGCCGAAATAACCTGCCGTCGCGACATTGAAGGTGACCTGCGGCTCACGACCGGCCGACGGTGTTTCCCGGTCGAGCAGCGCAATTGCCGTCGTGCCGCCGTTGCCGCTAAATGGCAAACTTCTGATCAGCGCCGCTGATTTTACTCCGGGCAGTTGCTGCACTTGCTCGACCACTTGCCGGTGAAAATTCCAGGTTGCATCCGGCTGGGTGTACTTCGCGCGGGGCAGGCGGTATTCCAACGTGAGCAGATTCTTCGATTCGAAGCCGACTTCGGCCTGCAACATTTTTCCGAAGCTGCGAACGAGCAATCCGGCGGCAATCAGAAGTAGAATGGAGAAGGCGACCTGCGCGACGACGAAACCACTGCGCATCCGATTCCAGCGCGGGCCGCCGCCGGTGCCGCGTCCGCCTTCTTTCAATCCGGCATTCACCTCCGCCCGCGCCACGTGCAGCGCGGGGACGAGACCGAATAGCCAACCGGTGAAAATCGAAACGGTAAGCGCGAAGAAAAGAACGCGCGTATCGATGCTCGCGTCTTCTGCGTTGACGAAGTTCTGCGGCAACTTGAGCAACCCCCACAGGCCCCAATGCGCCAGGAGCACGCCCGCAAAGCCGCCCATCAATCCAAGCACGGTCGTTTCCGTCAGGAGCTGCCTAACGAGTCGCCACCGATTCGCGCCCAGCGCCGCCCGCACCGCCATCTCTCTTTGCCGCGCGAGCCCGCGCGCGAGCAGAAGATTCGCCAGATTCGCGCACGCGATGAGAAGAATCACTCCGGCCGCGAGAAAGAGCAGCCAGAGCATCGGTCGCACCTGACCGACGACGAAGTCCTGGTAGAAATCGATCTTCACGCCGCGCCCGGCGTTCTCCTTCGGATACGCCGCCGCGAACCGGCTCGCGATCGTATTCGCTTCCGCCTGCGCCTGGGCGAGAGCCGCGTCGGATTTGAGATGACCCAGCGGAATCAAAAAGCGCGAGTCGCGTGCCGCCGTGACCCCAGGATAGTTTGCCATCGAAATCCAGACTTCGATATCCGGATCGAAGGGACTCTTAAAGGCGGCGGAAATAACGCCCACGACGCTGTACGGCTCGCCGTTGAGAATCAGTTTCTGGTTCGCGAGGTCGGCAGTGCCATTCAATCGCTCACGCCAGAGCTTCTCGTTGACCACGGCGACCTTTGCCGCGCCGGGCTGATCTTCGCCCGGCGCCAGTGTCCGTCCGAGAACCGGAGCGAGGTGGAAAACTTCAAAGAAGTTCGACGAAACGAACGCGCCCCGGATGCGATCGGGCCGCTCGCCGCCGGTCAGGTTGATGCTTTGCGATTGGAATCCGGCCAGGTCCTCCAGCGAACGCATTTGCTTTCGAAAATCCTCGAACTCGGCCATCGAGAGGCTGTCGCGATCTCCGGTGGGGTTGATCGAAAAGAGATCGATCAGTCGCGTGGAGTTATGATAGGGCAGCGCGCGTAGAAGAACCGCATCGACGACGCTGAAGATGGCGGTGTTCGCGCCGATGCCGAGCGCAAGCGTGAGAATGGCTACGGCGGTGAAGCCGGGAGATTTCAGCAGTTGGCGCAGCGCGTAGCGAAGATCGGCTAACATTTTTTGAGCGGGTCTATTCGGTGCGAAGCGCGGCCATCGGACTGATTTTCGTGGCGCGGCGGGCGGGGATCCAGGTGGCGACCAAAGCAGCCGTCATGAGCACGAGCGGCGCAAGCGTAAACGCGAACGGATCGGTCGAGCTCACATCAAAGAGAATGCTGCTGACGATTTTTCCGATTCCGAAGGCGAGGAGAAGCCCGAGCGCAAGACCCGCCGCGACCATGGCGAACCCTTCGCGCAGAATCATCCACTGCACCGTCTTGCCCTCGGCGCCGAGCGCCATGCGGATGCCGATCTCCCGTGTGCGCCGCGCGACGGAGTACGCTTTCACGCCGTAAATTCCAACGACGGCCAGGCCGAGGGCGACTCCACCAAAGATGGAAAACAGGGCCGCTCCGGCGCGGACAATCCACAACAGCAGATTTCCCTCCATGTGCTTCGCGAACGTTTTCAACTCGAGAATGGGCAGCACCGGATCGACGTTCTGCACCGTCCTGCGCACGAGATCCGCCGTCGCGGCTTCACTGCTCGCGGGGAGCGAGGCAAAGCGCACGAAGAAAAACGTGTCGCTGTGGAACGCGCGAGCGTAAGGCAAGTAAAGTGCGCCCGACGGTGCTTTCTCAAACATTCGCCCTTTTGTCGCGGGGACGATTCCAACGATCTCGATCGATTCGCCGCGTTTGATTTCGCCGCTGTCGGCGGCGGAATTTTCCGGCGGCGCGTTGTCCGGCATTGGAAATTGAATCCGTTGGCCGAGCGCGTCCCCTTCGGGCCAGAGTTTTTTTGCGAGCACTTCGTCGATAACGGCGACAGCGGGCCCGCCAGGCTGCGTCGCTTCCGCGGCCGTGAAGGCGCGACCCCGAAGCAAGGGCAACCCAACCGTCGCGAAATAATCCGCGCCGATGCTGTTCGACCGGGGATTGAAGACAAGTCCCTCCGCCGCGGTCGCAGGCTTGGCGTCCGGCGCGGGATGGACGCCTGCCCTCTGCACGGTTGTTCTCGCGGAATTCATCCCAAACGGAACCGCCGCCGAGATACTGGCGTGTTGCGCGCCAGGGAGCGCCGCAAATTTTTCACCAAGGATCCGATAAAGATCCCGGGCATGCTTCTGGTCGAAGCCGCCCAGGCTCGCATCAATTTCCACCAGAAAGGTATTGTCGGTCCGCAACCCTGTATCGACCGAAGCCACTTTCCCGGCGCCGCGAATGAAAAGCGCGGCGGCGGTGACTAATGCGAGGGAGAAGGCCAGCTGGACCACCACGAGCGGATTGCGCGGCAGAAATTTCCAGCGCGGCCGGTGCACGTCCTCGCCCGCATGTTGTTTCAAATCTCCGATCACCGCAGTGCGTGAGAGTTTGAGCGCCGGACCGAGCGCAAAACCAAGTGTGCCGAGAACGCAGAACACGAAAGTCGCGCCGAGGATCACGGGATTAGGGCCGCTGAGCCAAACGATGTCGACTGGGATGATCGTGCGAAGGGAGGCGATGAGAAGATCGGACGACCAAAGTCCGAGCAGTAATCCGCACACGCCACCAAGCAGCGCCAACACAAATCCCTCGATGAGAAGTTGCCTGACGATTCGGGCGCGGCTGCCGCCGAGCGCGAGACGGATTGCGATCTCCTTGCGCCGCGCGGTGCCGCGCGCAAGCAGCATGTTGGCCAGGTTCAAACACGCGACGAGCAGCACCACCGCCGCCATTCCAGTGAGGAGCGCTCCGATGGTGGTCACCGGTCCGGCTTCCGCGGGATCGTTGATGGTGTCGAAGCGAAACAACGGTGCCGTGATGAAGGTTTGATTCTTTTGTTCGACTGGAAATGCCGTCTCCAGATTCGCCGCGAGGCCTTTGAGCGCCGGGGCGGCTGCCTCGGCCGTGACTCCGGGCTTCAGCCGGCCTATAACCATAAGATTATTAGTGCTGCGGTCGGCGAGCGAATTGGTCCGCGCGCTTCCCAAATCGGTCGCGATATCGTCCTGGACTCCGAGCGGTAGCCAGACTTCCGGCGAAAAGATGCTCGTCATGCCGGTGAATCCTTCCGGCATGATGCCGACGACGGTAAATGCGCGGCCATTGATCAAGAGCGATTGGCCGAGCAGCGAGGGATCGCTCGAGTGTTTCTTCCAAAACCGATAGCTCACGATGGCGACGCGCTGATCGCGGCCAGGCTTTTCTTCCTCCGGCAAAAACGAACGGCCATAGGCCGGTGAGACGCCGAGGACTGAGAAGCAGTTGGCACTCACCAAATCCGCTAGAGTGCGACGGGTATTTCCCTTTTCCCCAAATCCTACAATCGTGTCGTAATGGGCCAGCACCCCGGAGAACACGGTGTTCTGTTCCCGAATATCGGAGTAGGTCGGATAGGAGAAGGAGCGGAAAGTCTTCGGATTCTTTTTGTCCTGGGAGAAGAGCTGCACGATCTCGGACGGCTGTTGATAAGCCGGCAGCTTGAACAGCAGAGTGTCGACCAGGCTGAAAATGGCGGTGTTCACTCCGATGCTGAGCGCGAGCACCGTCACGGCCGCGATCGTGAAACTGGGCGATTTCCAAAGTTGGCGGAATGCGAAGCGGAAGTCATTGATCATAGAGCGCGAGTGATATGCGTGGTCTGGGGAGCGCACGCGCCTCGCGTGCTGGCGATGGCGCCCCCGCCATCGCGAACTTGTTCCTCTGCGGGAAAAGATTGTTTCGGCGAGGCGCCGAAACCAGCACGCGAGGCGCGTGCGCTCCCCAGACCAAACCGAAACGTCGATCTCAATTCCATGACTGATTCTTTATTCCGTGCGCAACGCTTGCATGGGATCGATCCGCGTGGCGCGCAGGGCGGGAACGAAACAAGCCAGCGCCGCTATGCTGCAAATGAAAAGCGCCACGCCACCGTAAAGCAGTGGATCGCGCGGGCTGACTTCGAAGAGCAGGCGTTGCATCAGCCGGGTAACGGCAAGGGAAAGGCCGAGACCGAGAACGAGTCCGACAACTGAAAGACGCAAGCCTTCCTTCATCACGAGCCCAATCACATCGCGCGTGGCCGCGCCGAGGGCGAAACGAATCCCGAACTCGTTCGTGCGTTGTGCGACGCCGTAGGCGATGACGCTGTAAATTCCCATGCCGGCCAGGGCGAGCGCGAGCCCGGCGAAACCGCCGAGCAAGTACATCGAGAGCCGGCGATCGGCCGTGGCCTGAGCGATCACTTCGTTATAAGACTGCACTTCTTCGATGGGCAGCCCCGGATCGAGCGAGTGAATCGCCGCGACAAGTTCCGAGCGCAAACTTGCCGACGGCCGCTCGCTCCGGACGACGATGCTCAGAAAAGCGCCGTCGAGTTGAGTGGACGGGTAATACATCTCCATCCCGGGCGGGAGCGACAGGTTTTCCGAACGGACATCGCCCGCGACGCCCACAATCTCACGCGGGATCGACGCGATGCCGGTGATGAGACGGTGACCGATGGGATTTTCGCCGGGGAAAAACTTTTTCGCCATCGCTTCGTTGATGATGACGGCACCCGGCGCATCCGCGCGATCGCGCCAGTTGAAATCGCGGCCTTGCTTGATTGGAATCCCGAGCGTTTCGAGGAAGCCCGGAGAAATGGTGGAACGCACCACGATGGTGCGATCGCTCACGGGCGGCAAGGGCCGGCCTTCCACCGCGGCGGGCGAACGCGTGTTTCCGTTGTCCGACGCCGGCAGGTTGGAACCGGCGGCGGCGTTGGTCACGCCGGGAAGCGCCTTGAGTTTCTCGATCGCGTTTTGAAAGAACAATCCCTGACGATCGAGATCGGGGTACGAACCCGGCGGCAGACCGACGAAAAATGTCGTGATCCCTTCGGCGCGAAAACCGGGAGCGACGTTTTGCAAACGCCGGAAGCTATCCACCAAAAGAACGGCGCCGACGACAAGGACGAGCGAGAGCGCGACTTCGGCCACGAGCAAGCCGGCGCGCAATCGGCCAGCCTGCCGCCCCGTGCTGCCGCGCGATGAATCCTTCAACGAATCGATCGGATCGCTCCGCGATGCGTGCAAGGCGGGAACAAGTCCGAGGACAATGCCAGTGACGAGCGAAAGACCGACCGCGAAAAGAAGCACGTTCACGTCCAGCGAAATCTCGCGCACGCGCGGCAGGAAATTTTCCGCGACCTTCTTCAGCAGATCGAGTCCCCAGATCGAGAGCAACACGCCGAGCACACCCGCGATCGCCGCGGTCAACACGCTCTCGGCCAGAAATTGAAACACGATCCGCGCCCGCGTTGCGCCCAGCGCCGCACGGATCGCGATTTCTTTCCGGCGCGATATGAACCGCGCCAGAAGAAGGTTGGCGACGTTCGCGCAACCGACCAGGAGCACGCACCCGACCGCGGCGAAAAGCGTGAGCAACATCGGCCGCTGCTGGCCGACGAGATCGTCATGAAACGAGTAGACGCCCATGCCAGCCTTCGCATCCACCTTCTCCGGATTAGCGGCCTGGTAACGCCGGTCGATCACATGCATTTGTTCCTCGGCCTGCGCGCGAGTCACGTTCGGTTTGAGCCGGCCGAGCAGCGTGAGAAAACCCGTCCCGCGTTGAATGATATCGGGCGGTAATCCTTCCTGCTCGAAGACGCGGGGCAGCCAGACCTGGCGTTGCGCAAACGGAAACTGGAACGTCGCGGGCAGGACGCCGATGACAGTGAACGGCGCGCCGTTGAGCGTGATCGCCTGACCGAGAATATTATTGTCGCCGCCGAAACGTTTTTGCCAGAAGGCGTAACTTAACAGGGCCACGTTCGCGCCGCCGGGGCGATCTTCATCGGGATTGAAAACGCGGCCAAGGAGCGGTTGCACGCCGAGCGTTCGGAAAAAATTCTCCGTCACCCGGACACCGTTGAGATTTTCCGGTTCACCGCGACCGGTCAGGGTGAATCCGGTATTCGACTGGGCGGCAAACTCGGAAAAACTTTGTTGTCCATCGCGCCAGGCGGAGTAACGCGGCCAGGAAATGTTCGCGCGATCAAGGCCGCGTTCCGGGAACGAACCCCAGACACGGACGAGCTGTTCCGGCTGCGGATAGGAAAGTGGACGGAGGAACAGGGTGTTGATCGCGGAGAAGAGGACGGTGTTCGCACCAATGCCGAGCGCGAGCGCGACAACCGCGAGGATGGTGAAGCCGGGTTGTCGCAGGAGTTGGCGGAGTGCGTAACGGAAGTCTTTCATGGGTTAGTGGGCGTTGATTATCGGATTGGGTAGCGCACGCGTCTCGCGTGGTGGCGACGGCGTCTCGCCGTCGCGAACTTTTCAACAGGAGGGTCATGGGTTAAGGAAAGATCGTTTCGGCGAGACGCCGAAACCAACGCGCGAGACGCGCGCGCTACCCAGAGCTGTTGCGACGTATACGAGATCATTCGGCGCGCAAGGCTACGATGGGATCGACGGCGCTGGCGCGGCGCGCGGGCAACCAGCAGGCAATGAACGCGACGAACACGAGCGCCGCCGAGAGGAGGAGGAAAGTGATCGGATCGCTCGCGCTAATGCCGTAAAGGAGTGATGCGATCAGTCTCGTTAGGCCGAATGACGCGGCGACGCCGAAGACGACACCGGCTGCGACGACGGTCATCCCTTGACGCAGAATCAATCGCAGGACATCGCTCCGTTGCGCGCCGAGCGCGATCCGGATTCCGAGCTCGCGCGTGCGTTGCGCAACGGAATACGAGATCACGCCGTACAAACCGATGGCCGCCAGCAACAGTGCTGCGCCTGCGAAAATGCTGAGCAACAGCATCGTGAATTTTTTCTGGAGCAACGTGCGCGCGATGATCTCGTTCATCGTTCGCGGATTACCGAGCGGTACCGATTTGTTCACGCTCCAGACGGCCTGCTGCACCGCGGGCAAGAGCGTCAGGGGATTCTCCGGCGCGGTCCGCACGGCGACGAACAGGCCCGGCCACATCCCCTGGCCCAGCGGCTGGTAAAGTTCAGGGCGCGGCGCGGTCTCGAGGGCAAGATGGCGGACATTGCCCACCACGCCCACGACCTGAAGCTTTTCGTCTTTCGGACCGTAGTTCTCGATGGACTGGCCGATCGGATCTTCGCCGGGGAAAACTTCCATCGCGGTCTGTTCGTTGATGATCGCGACCAGCGCCGAACCCTTTGTGTCATGATCGGTAAAATTGCGGCCGCGGACGAGCGGCATGCCTATCGTCTGGAAATAATCGGGCGTCGCGATGCGGATATCGGCGCGGTCTTCCTTTGTGCTACCGGGACGATTGAATGTGCGGGTGCTATTCCCGCCGGAAAATGGAAGACGGCTGACGGCGGCCACGTGTTGCGCGCCAGGGACGTTCGCCACGCGTTCCACAATCTGCTGGAAAAACTGAAGCTGCCGATCTTCGTCGGCCGTAGCGGACGCGCCTACATTAAATATGAGAAGCCGGTCCGGATTGAAGCCGGGATCGACTTTCGTCAGGTTCGCGAAGCTCTTGATCATCAGGCCGGCGCCGATGAGGAGGATCAGCGAGAGGCCGACTTCTATGGCGATGAGAAATGCCCGGCGCCGGCTGCCGCCGGCCGTGCTGCCACGTTCGCCTTGTTTTAAAGCGTCCGCCGGGTTGCCGGACGAAGAAGACAGCGCTGGGACGAGCCCGAACAAAATGCCGGTGATAACCGACACGCCGAGGCTGAAGGCGAGGACTTCGTTGTTAATGCCGACGTCTTTGAAGTTGCGCAAACCGGGAGGCGCCATCGCCATCAAAAGCGGAATCGCCCACGCGGCGAGCAACGCGCCGAGCGCGCCGCCGATGACGGCCAGCATCACGCTTTCGGTCAACAATTGCCGGATCAGCCGGTAACGGCTGGCGCCCATGGCAGCGCGGATGGAAATTTCGCGCGACCGGGTCGCGGCGCGGGCCAGCAAAAGATTCGCGACGTTCGCGCACCCGATGAAGAGGAGGAAGCCGACGGCGGCGAAGAGCAAGAGCAAGACCGGCCGGATTTTGCCGACCGCTTCTTCGTGCAGCGGCGTGACCCGGATCCCGGTGTCGCGATTGTCTACGGGATATTGGTTCTCGAGCCGGCGACCGATTGCGTCCATTTCGGCGCGCGCTTTTTCGATGCTGACGCCCGGTTTCAATCTTGCGTAGACGTCGAGATAATTGCTGCCGCGGATTGGCCGCGGATCGACGCTCGGCCGGGTTGAATTGGTCGGCACACCGAAGGCGGATGGAATCCACAGCTCGCCATAACTGTCTGGCTGGAAATTGGGCGGCATCACGCCGACGACGGTGTAGATCTCGTCGTTCAGCAAAATTTGGCGGCCGATTATGTTGCTATCGGAGCCGTAACGGTGCGCCCACAATTCCGAACTGAGCACGACGACGTGGTTGTGCCCCGGCTGCTCGTCAGAGGGGAGCAAGGTGCGGCCGAGAACCGGCGAGACGCCGAAAAGCGGAAACAGGTTGGAAGTCGTCATCGTCCCGCGGACGCGCTCGGGACGGTCGCCGTCGCTGAGGCTGCATTGTTCGCCGCGCGACGCAGACATTTGGGAGAAGAGATCGTTCTGGGCCACCCAATCGATGTAGTTCGCCGGCGCGGACGCGCCGCCTCGAGCGCCGGTGCTGCGCACGGTTTGATCGACAACCATGATTTTTTCCGAATCCGGATACGGCAATGGATGGAGCAGAACGCCGTCGATTACGCTGAAGATGGCCGTCGAACTGGCGATGCCGAGTGCGAGGGTGATGAGCGCGGCGAAGGTGAAACCGGGATTTTTCAGAAGCATCCGGAAGCCATAGCGAAGATCGTAAAGCAGCGTGTTCATGTTAAGAGCGTCGTCGCAGCAATCCGGGGAGCGCACGCGCCTCGCGTGCTGGCGATGGCGTCTCCGCCATCGCGGACTTTTCCGGAGAGGGGGAAAAGATTGTTTCGGCGAGGGCGCCGAAACCAGCACGCGAGGGCGCGTGCGCTCCCCGGAGAATTGAAGACCGCGTTTTCATATTCATTCAGCCCGCAGCGCCACGATCGGATTCACCCGGCAGGCACGGCGCGCGGGAAGCCAGGCAGCCAGGATGGTCACGAGAGAAAGGATGAAGCCGACGATGACGTAGGTCTGGGCGTCCAACGGCGAGACACCGAAAAGGAAACTGCGGATCACGCCGGCAGACGCAACGACGGCGAGCGCGCCAACTGCGATTCCCACACCGAAGAGCCGGAGACCGTGACCCAATACCAATCCGCGAATGTGCGCCGGACGCGCCCCGAGCGCGAGACGGACCGCGATTTCGCGCAGCCGGCGGACGGCGGTGTACGCCAGCACGCCATAGAGCCCGACGGCCGCGAGGAGCAACGCGAGTCCCGCGAAGATCGTCAGTAAGAATGTGAGGAGCCGCTGCGTTGCCCACGTTTCGGCGACGCGTTCTTCCATCGTCCGCACATCGAAAACTGGTTGTGATGGATCGAGGCGGTTGATGATGTCGCGCACTGGCTTTTCGAGCCGCTTCACATTCCCCGAAGCGCGGAGATGCAGAACAAAACTGCTCCGCCCGACCTGCGCTTCCGGGAAGAAGACCGATGGCGTCGGGATCACGTCGTCGTAGCCGCGCATTTTTATATGCGGGACGATGCCGATGATCTCGTGGAGCTGCGGACCGGCCGAGGAATCTGATTCGCTATCGACCATGATCCGCTTGCCGATCGGATCCTGTCCCTTGAAGGTCATGTCGGCCAGGGTTTGATCGATGATCACCACTTTCGGGGAAATGGCCGTGTCGTGTTCGTTGAAGGTCCGGCCGCGGACGAGGTTGATCCCAAGGGCAGCGAAATAATCGCCCTGCACCACTTCGTTGTCGGCCGCGGGTTGCTGGCTTGGGTCGGTCGGCGGCGCGCCTTCGGGCATGAAATTGAGCTGCCAGCCGCTCAGCATCGGCGGGTTCGATGAAAGCGCGGCGGATTGCACGCCCGGCAGTTTGCGAACTTCGTCGAGCAACGGCGTCGTGAAACTCAGGATTTTGTTCAGCTCATTATATTTTGTGAAGGGCAGCTCGACGTGGACGGTGAGCAGTTGCTGAGGATTGAAGCCGAGCTGGGCTGACTGCATCTTTGCGAAGCTCTTCAGAACGAGGCCCGCGGCGCTGAGGAGCAACAGTGTCAATGCGACCTCGACGATCACGAGCCAGTCGCGACTGCGCCGCGCAGTTTTGGTTTCCGAACTTCCGAACGAACCGGCCTGGAGCGCCGCGTTGATGTCCGCGCGCGCGGCCTGCCACGCTGGCCAGAGGCCAAACAAAATCGTGGTGAGCGCCGCGAGCGAAAAGGTGAACGTCATCACACGCCAGTCGAAGCCGATTCCTTCGAAGCGCGGCGCGCCGGCGGGAGCGAACGCGACGAGTGCGTCGCGGCCCCAAATCGCAAAGACCAAACCGAGGGCGCCGCCGATGGCGGAGATGACAAAACTTTCAATCAGGAGTTGCCGGATAATCTGGCGCCGGGAAGCGCCCATCGCCGCGCGAACCGCGAACTCCCGAGCACGTGCGGCCCCACGCACGGCCAGAAGATTCGCAAGGTTCGCGCAGGCGATGAGCAAAACGACGGCGACCGCGCCGAGAAGCAACCCAAGACTGGTCCGGTAATTGCCGAGAAGATTTTCGAGGAGCGGACGCACCTCGGCGCCGACGCCGGCATTCGTTGCCGGATAAAGTTTCTCGAGACGCGCCGCGATTGCCTTTATCTCGCCGCGCGCTTGCTCGACCGTCACGCCATCCTTGAGCCGGCCCCAGCCGAAAAACATCGGGTGATTGGCGCGGTTCTGCCATCCCGGTATATTGGCGCGGCGCATCACGGCGAACCAGGCGTCCACTCCGTGCGGCGAATCCATCTCGCGCGGCATCACACCGATGACGGTGATCGGGGTCCCGTGAAAATTCATCGGCTGCCCGACGATTTTCGGGTCGCGATGAAAGGCGCGGTCCCAGAGCCGATCGCTGATGACCGCGAGCGCGGGCGCGCCCGGCTTGTCTTCGTCTTCGGTGAAGGTGCGTCCGATTTGCGGCGGCAGACCGATGACGTTGAAGAAATTTGCAGTTACATACGCAACCGAGATGCGCTCCGGTTCGCGGCCGGCGATTCCGCTCAGGTTGCGCGATTCCAGCCGGCTGATCGCGAGATGCTGGAACGAATTACTGTCTTTCCGCCAATCGACATAATCCGGCAACGCGATCGAGACCTTCGTTCCGGTGGCGGTCTCATTGAGGTAAACGAGCCGCTCCGGTTGCGGATACGGAAGCGGCCGGAGAAGGACGGCGTTGACGACGCTGAAGATCGCGCTGTTCGCGCCGATGCCGAGTGCGAGCGTGAGGACCGCGATGATGGTGAAGCCCGGCGATTTGCGGAGCTGGCGAAGCGCGAAGCGGAGATCGTTCATGAGCGGAGGTCAGAGGTCAGAGTTCGGAAGTCAGATTTCATTCGGCTCGGAGTGCGGTCATGGGGTCGACTTTGGAGGCGCGACGCGCGGGGATGAGACAGGCGATCAGCGACACCGCGCCCAACACGATTGCGGTGCCGAAAAATGTGGCGACGGGCAACGCCGGTACGCCGAAGAGGACGCTTTGCATCGCTCGACCCGCCCACCATGCGCCGATAAAGCCAAGAGCAGTTCCGCCGATGAGCAGGCGCAGGCCTAACGAGAGGAACTGGGCGGCGATTTGATGCCGTTGCGCGCCCACGGCCATCCGTATCCCAATCTCGCGATTGCGTTGGGCGACCGCATAACTCAAAACTCCGTAGATCCCGATCGCAGCCAGGAGGAGAGCCACTCCGGCAAAGATTCCCGCCAGCAGTGCCGGCGACCGCCGCGTGATAAGACTGTCCGCGACGTGCGTCTCCATCGAGCGGATGTTGTCGATCGCCAAATCCGGATCAGCCGCGCGGACCAATTTGCGGAGCGTCCCGCCCAATGCTTCAGGACGCTGACTGGTGCGCGTGACCACGAAATAATAAGAGTTCTCTCGATAACTGAACGGAATGTAAACCGCCCCCTGGCCTTGAGGCTCGGTGAGCGCCGCCTGTTTCACCCGACCGACAATCCCGACAATCGTGAAGAGTTTCGCGTCATCGGTTTCGCCCGCGTGCGCGATTTTCTGGCCGACCACGCCGCCGTTCGCATCCCTTTCGCCGGCCTGCGTGATTTTCTCACCGAGCATGCCGCCGCTGGGAAAATAATGGCGCGCAAAATCTTCATCGACGACACAGACTCGTTCCGCCCGGTGCGAATCCTCGGAGGTCAGAAACCGTCCTTCGCGCAACGGAATGCCGAGCGCGGTGAAGTAATCGCCGGTGACGGCATAGGAGTAATGACCCTGCAACGACTGGCCCGCCGGCGGCACATAGCCCTTCGGCGCGGCAGCCGTTTTGCCGTTATCGCCCGTCAGCGGCATGTTCGTGATGATTCCGGCAGCGGTCACACCCGGCTGCTGGCGGATCAATTCCAGCAAGCGATCGCCCATCTCAACGTGGCGCTTCGGATCGCTTTGCCACGGGACCGTCAACTCGCCGGTAAGAATGTGATCGGACTGGAAGCCCGGAGAGACAGCCATGACTTTTTTCAGGCTCAGTCCGAGCAAGGCAGCGCCGGCCAGGAGAACGAACGCGAGCGCGATCTGCGCAACGATGAAGCCGTGGCGGAGACGTTGCGCCGCGCGACTGACCGTGCCGCTGCGCGACTCAGATTGAAGCGCGCGCCCGAGATGACTGCTCAGGTTGAACCACGCAATCGGCAAAGCGATGACGATACCGAGAACAAGCGAGCCGATGAGACCAATTGCCGCCAGCCAGCCATCGAACTCAATCCGCGCGCCGAGCGGCAGGCGGTCCGCCCCGAGAATTTCGAGTAACCGCGTTCCCCACGCTCCGGCGGCGAGTCCGAGCAATCCGCCGCTCGCGGTCAAAGCCACGGTCTCAACCATGACCTGCCCCACAATCTGGCGCCGGCTCGCCCCCATCGATTGACGGATCGCCATTTCTTTCGCACGTCCGCTCGCGCGGATCAGAAGCAGGTTCACGAGATTAACCGCGCCGATGAGCAGGAGGAAAAACACGCCAGCCTGCATCAACAAAAGTGTCGGACGAATGGAGCGAACATGATCCGCATGCAGCGAAACCACCGGTGAATGGAAACCGGCCTCGGCCATGGCCTTCGCTTCTGGATTGTCCACTTCGACTGCGGTGTTGTGCGCGTCGATCTGCGCTTGCGCTTCCGCGATCGTGGCGCCCGCTTTCAAACGCGCGATCATGTGGGTGGCGCCGCCACCAGAATGGCGCGCTTTCGGTCCACGCTGTTCCTCGTTGAATTTCATCCCAACAAACAGGCGCGCTTCGGACGACAGAAAGCGAAAACCAGGAGGCAGGACACCAACAATCTCTCTGGGGATGCCATTGATCCGGGTCTCGCGGCCCAGAACGCTTGGATCGGAATTAAAACGTTCGCGCCAAAAGGCGTCCGTCAGAATGGCGACGTTCTTCTGCTGAATCCATTCTTCTTCGGTGAAACTGCGGCCGAGCGCGGGCCTCACGCCGAGCGTAGCGAAGAAATCGGGTGAGATGCGGATGACTCCCATCTGCTCGGTCGAGCCCGGTTCGCCGACGACTTCACTGCGCTCCATATAAATGGAAAGGCTCGATAAGGCCGGGATATTGCCGCGACGCTCGTAGTAGTTGGTGATCGACGAGCCGTCATTTTCGACGCCCGCTTTCGGATATGTGTTGTAGATCGTCACCAGCCGATCGGATTGCGGAAAGGGAAGCGGACGGAGCAGGATGGAATTTATCACCGCGAAAATCGCGAGGTTCGCTCCGAGGCAGATCGCGATCGTAGCCAGCGCGGTGAACGTGAACGCCGGAGCTTTGCGCAATTGGCGAAAGGCGTAGCGCAGGTTGTTCATGAGGTAAAATGCCGAATGACGAATGACGAATGTCGAAGGAATGCTCGAATGACGAACTTCGAACGGCAGCGCACTTCTTTTGTGAATTCGGGCTTCGTCATTGTTTCGTCATTCGTCATTCGTGCTTCGTCATTTTCTTCATTCAGCGCGGAGAGCTGCAACGGGATCCGCTTTTGTCGCGCGGAGCGCCGGTAACAACGCAGCGAGAAGACCAATGGCAGCGAGGATAAACACGACGCCGGCGAAAACGATCGGGTCGTAAGCGGTCGTGCGGAAAAGAAGCGTTTCCATCAGGCGCGCCACGCCGGCCGCGACCAGCACGCCGATCGCAAGTCCAAACGCGGTGAGCCGCGCACCCTGTCCCATCACCAACCCCAAAACATCGCGGACCTGCGCGCCGAGCGCGTAACGAATGCCGAACTCGCGGGTGCGTTGTGCGACGCTGTAAGCAATGAGCCCGTAAAGACCGATCGCCGCGAGGAGCAACGCGAGCAGGGCGAAGAGACTGAAGAGCGTCAGATAAAGTTGCGGCTGGGTCAGGCTTTGTTTCACGAGCGTCCGCACGGGCGCGATGTTCGAGATCGTTTGCTCCGGATTAAATTCCCAGATCCCGCGCTGGATCGTTTGCGAAAGCGTCTCGACCGGCAAGGGCGACCTAACGAGTAATGTTGCGAACGGCCAGCCGCGCTGGTTCAGGCTCGCGTAAACCTGATACGGTGTGTTGGAATCGAGCCCGTCCCGCGGAATGTCACCGACCACGCCGACAACTTCGAGCGCCGTCGGGATTGTTTGCGGTGGACGGGGCGGAAGTGTAAGCCGCTTGCCAAGCGCATCTTCGGTCGGGAAAAATTTCTTCGCAGCGGACTGGCTGAGAACAATCACGCCCGGCGCCTGCGCGTTGTCGGTTTCGGCAAAGGTGCGACCGGCGATTAGCGGAATGTGCATCGTCGAAAAATAGGAGGGGCTGACGGAATCGTAGTAGGCGGGCGGCAATTTGGCGGCGTCATCCGGCAGGCCATAGACAGAGAAAGTGGCCGGGATTCCCCACATGAATGGCATCGTCTGGGTGAACGCGACCGATTCCACGCCGGGCACGGCGGCGATGCGCTCAAGCACCTGGCGGTAATAATCGGTGCGCTTCGGTCCGGTATCGTAACGCGTGGGCGAAAGCGTGAGAACCATGCTCAGGGTGTTGTCGATTTGGATCCCGGGATTCACACGCGTGATCGCAGCGAAACTTTTCCAGACCAGCCCAGCGCAAACCAAGAGCACGAGCGTGAGTGCGATTTGACCGATGACGAGGGCGCCCCGCAGGCGCACCGATTGCAAACCTGCCGAGCCTTTACTCCCGTCGCGCAATGAATCGACGGCCTCGATTCGCGTCGCCTGCCACGCCGGAAAAAGGCCGAACACGATTCCGGTCACGAGCGCGGTCACGCCGGTCACCGCCAATACGGTTGTGTTCAGCGCAATCTCATCACTCCGCGGGATCCAATCGCGCGCGAGACTGGCCAGGAGCAAATCCAATCCCCAACTGCCGATCACGACACCGCCAATTCCACCGAGCGCGACGAGCAAGAGCGATTCTACCAAATGACTGCGCGCGATGGCCGAGCGGCTCGCGCCCAAGGCGAGACGGATCGCGACTTCGCGCTGCCGGGTGGAAGCGCGCACGAACTGGAGGCCGGCGACATTCGCGCAGGTGATGAGCAACACGAGCACCGATGCGCCGACGACCAGCAGTAAACCTTCCCGGTAATTGCCCACGACCTGGTCGCGGAGCGGAATCACGGTGAAGTCCCAGCCCTTGTAAAATTTCGGATCACTTTGGACGAGCCGCGCCGCAATTGTGGAAAGCTCGGCCTGCACCGTTGCAGCAGGGACGCCCGACTTTAGTTTTCCGATGACGGCCCAGAATCGCGCGTTGGCCACCATGTTCTCGCCGCCTTCGTTCGGAAAAATCCGCCAGAGCGCCGAGACGTTGAACGGATCCTTGAAGGTGCGCGGCATCACGCCGATGACCTCGTGCGGGACGTCGTTGAGCGTGACCGATTCGCCGACGATCTCGCGCCGTCCGCCGAATTGTTTCTGCCAAAGATCGTAGCTCAGGACGACGCTCGCTTTCGCGCCAGCCGCCGCGTCGTCACGAATGAAGGTGCGGCCGAGCAGCGGCTTTTCGCCCAAGACCTTGAAATAATCCTGGGTAACGAGGCTGCCGGTTAGCGACGTGGGTTTCTCGATGCCGGTGAGATTATCGTAGTTGTAGCGACCCGCCGCGATGCCGTCGAACGACGTGACCTGTTTCTCGACGTCGCGGAAACCGGCCGGGGCGAACCCGAGACCTTTCAGGTTCTCCTGGAAATTGCGCGACTGCACCATGACGAGGCGATCGGCGTCGGGATACGGCAACGGCGAGAGCAGGACCGCGTTGACGACCGTGAAGATGGCGGTGTTCGCGCCGATGCCGAGCGCGAGCGTGAGCACCGCGACGAACGTGAATCCGGGTGACTTGCGTAATTGGCGAACCGCGTAGCGAAGGGTGTTCATCGCATGATTTCCTTTTGTAGGGCGTCTCTGTGAGACGCCGTTTCTCTCTCGGCGTCTGACACAGACGCCCTACAATTGTCGTCACTCATCAGTGTTTTTGTTCATTCGGCGCGCAGAGTGATCATGGGATTCACCCGTGATGCCCGCCGGGCTGGCAGCCAGCAAGCGACGACGGCAGCAACGATCAGGACGACCGTGACCGTCGCATAGATCAGCGGATCGTTTGCGCTCACGCCAAAAAGCAAGCTGCGAATGACGCGCGAGAGCGCAACGGCCCCGACGAAACCGAGGACCAGACCCGCGCCGAGCAGCCGCATCCCCTGGCCGAGCATCATCGTGCGGATCTGGGCGGGCATCGCGCCGAGCGCGAGCCGGACTCCGATCTCGCGCATCCGCCGCAAGCCATTGAAGGCCATCACGCCGTAGAGGCCGACGACCGCCAGGGTCAGCGCGAGCACCGCGAAACAAACCAAAAGAAAACTCATCAACCGCGGTGTGGCCCAGGTTTCCTCGACGCGCTCCTGCATCGTCTTGAATTCGAAGGCGGGCTGGGCCGGATCGAGCGAGGCGACGATGTCGCGCACCGGTTTCTCGAGCGACTTCGGCGAAAGCGTCGTGCGCAGAAGCACCACCAGGCCCGTCTGCGGCTTTTGCTTCATCGGCAAGTATGCCTGCGGCAAAATCGTGGTCTCCTCGAAGCCGTAGACCTTCAAATGGGGCGCGACTCCGACGATGGTGCGATATTCGCGCTTGTCGGCGTCACCGGTAAACATTCCGATGCGTTTACCGACTGGGTCTTCGCCGGGAAAATAACGGTCCGCCAATAACTGATCGACGATGAGGACCGGCGGCGCTTCCTTCGTGTCCTGGGCGCCAAAGGCGCGGCCGCGCAGCAGCGGCGTCTTGATGGTTTGGAAATAGCCTTCCGTCACGACCGCCATTTCCACCGCCGGATTTTTTCCCGGCTCCGGTTCCGGCATTCCTTCCGGCAAAAACGAAGTCTGCCAGCCCGTCATGAGCGGCGGATTCGAGGCGAGCGCCGCGTTCTGCACCCCGGGCAGTGCGGACAATTTCTGCATCAGGCTCTCATTAAAATTCAGGAGCTTTTTCGCGTCGGAATAAGTCGGCGATGGCAGATCGACGCGCGCGGAGAGGAGGAGATGCGGATCGAAACCCAGCCCGAGGTTGCGCGCGTTCGCAAAACTCTTGAGGACCAATCCCGCTGTGCTCAAGAGCACCAGGGTGAGCGCTACTTCCGCGATGGCGAGCAGGTCGCGCGAGCGACGCGCCCCTGGCGATTCCGAACTGCCGTACCCACCCGATTTCAAGGCGAGTTGAATGTCCGCTCGCGATGTATGCCAGGCCGGCCAGAGACCGAAGAGGACGCTCGTGACGAATGAAAGCGCCAGGCTAAAGACCAACACCCAGCCGCTCAGCGCTACATTTTGAAAGCGCGGCACGCCGGGCGGCGCGAGCGCCACCAACACGTCACGGCCCCACGCTGCCAGGCAAAGACCGAGCAAACCGCCGACCAGAGCCAGGGCAAAACTTTCGATCAAAAGCTGGCGAATAATTTGCCAACGTGACGCGCCGACCGCCGACCGCACGGCGAATTCTCGCGCCCGCGCCGCGCCGCGCGCGGCCAGCAGGTTCGCAAGATTCGCGCACGCAATCAACAACACGAGCCCAACCGCGCCGAGCAGGAGACCAAGACTCGCGCGATAATCGCCGACCTGGTTCTCGAGCAACGGCGTGACCGTCACGCTGACGCCGGCATTCGATTTCGGATATTGGTTGGCGAGACGCGCCGCGATTTCTTTCATCTCGGCCAGCGCCTTCTCGATCGTCACGCCCTCCTTGAGCCGGCCCCAGCCGAACAAACCGGGATGATTGTCGCGCGATTGCCACATCGCGTCGCCGGTCCGGCGGGTGAGCGGAAACCAGACTTCCGCGGTGCGCGGCGAGAACATCTGCGGCGGCATCACGCCGATGACGGTGTAAGGCTGGTTGCCGAAGTTCACTGCGCGACCGAGCACATTCGGGTCGCGTGCAAAGACTCGCTGCCAAAGTTTGTCGCTGATCACGCAAACCAGCGGGCCGCCGACCCGGTCTTCCTCTTCGGTGAAGACGCGGCCCAGTTGCGGCTGTAGTCCGATGACCTTGAAAAAGTTCGCAGTCACGAGACCGCCGGGCACCTGCTCCGGCGCGCGACCCTGAAGCCCGCTCAGGTTGAATGATTCCCGGCGCGAGACGGCGATGTTTTCGAAAACGGTGTTATCGCGTTTCCAATCAACGTAGTTCGGATAGGAAACGGAAATCTGCGGCTGGTTCGAGTCGGTCTCGGTGAGGATGACCAGCTTGCTTGCGTCTGGGTAGGGCAACGGCTGGAGCAGGACCGCGTAAATGACGCTGAAGATCGCGGTGTTCGCGCCGATGCCGAGCGCGAGGGTGAGGACCGCGATGAGAGTGAAGCCGGGTGATTTCCGGAGCTGGCGGAACGCGAAGCGGAGGTCGTTCATGGCGCCCTCCGATCTATCTCACCGCTACTTCGGCGGACGCGGGCTTTATCGAAATGCTGCCCGCGCCTGAGCGCAGCACGACTGATTTCCCGCCGCCGTTAATTTTTCCTTTCATCGAATCGCGGTCCGTCCGTGTGCCGATAAACGGCAGATCGCTCGTCACGCGCCCTGAGCTTGCCTCGGCTTCAATGTCGAGACCGGCATCGGCCGGAACCATCAGGTCGATGCTCCCTGCCGACGTTTCCAGGTTCACGTCGCCGGGCACCGGCGATTTCAATTTCGCACTGATTGATCCGCCAGAAGTCCGTCCAAAGATTTTGCCGTTGATGTTTTCAAACGCGAGCCGGCCGCCGCTGGTTTCCACCTTCGCATCGCCACCGAAGTTCCGCACCACAATCGAGCCGCCGGAGGTGCGCGCTTCGAGCGAGCCGCTGCCGTCCACGGCTTCAATCCGTCCGCCGCTCGTGTCGACTTTGAGGGGGCCTTCGCAACCGCTCAGCTCGATGCTGCCGCCACTCGTCGTCGCGCCGGTCGGGCCTTTGAGATGCGTGAACTTCAATTTCCCGCCACTCGTATCGGCGCTCATCGTGCCGGTGATTTCCGAGACCATGATCTGACCGCCGCCGGTGCGCAGCTCGGAGTTGAAACTCTTCGGCACCTGGACGGTGTAACGCGCGTCCATGCTGCAACGCCCGCTCCAGTTCAGGTTCTTGTCCTTGTTCTGGCGGCGCGCCCGCACCGTCACGGTGTTGCCGTCCTTGCTGATCGTTACCGGCGTCGACGCGAAATATTCCTTTTCCTGCGCATCGTTGTCGGAATCGATCTTCCGATGCGCCACGACCGAGATTTTGTTATCCGCGCCCGCCGAGACATCGATCGTTCCGAAATCCACGTCGACGATGAGCCGGCCGCCGGGCGCGCCATCGAGAGTTTGGCTGACGTTTTCCTCGGACAAACCGAAGGCGCTGACCGTGGCGAGAGCGAGCAGAAAGAGGATGCGAATGATCATAGGGCGAGTTGGGTTGAGTTTTGCAAGCGCATGGAAGCGACTCCAACCGTGACGCCTTTGCATGCCCTATGCCACGCTCGCGAATCATCTCTTGCCACTTCGCTTGCAACGAGTTACGCGCCGCAGCCGAATTTCGTGATCCAAAATTCTTCCCGTGCCCGGGATTTCACCGTCCCATTTTCGAAACGAGCGGATCACTCCGCTCGTTTCGCCACGCCGTAGCCTTGCGAAGGCGGGCCTTCTCCTCTGCAGAGTTCATCGAAACCAAAAACGCTGGCTCAGACTTCCAGCCGATATCCTAACGTGTGCACCGTGAGCAGATGGTGCGGTTCGCCGGGAACGTCTTCGATCTTTTGGCGCAGCTTGACGATCAATTGATCGAGCGTTCGCGTAGTGCCGTAGTAATCGACGCCCCATACTTCATTGAGTAGTGCTTCGCGCGAAACAGCATTGCCGCGTTCGCGAAATAGGACCGCCAACACTTTCATTTCGCGCGGGGTCAGCTCGATCGATTCCCGGCCGCGTTTTCCGCGCAACGCTTTGCAGTCGATCCGCACTTTGCCGAACGCGATCTCCATCGGCAGATCGCTCGCGGCGCCGCCGGCTTGGGAGCGGCGCAGGAGCGCCTGCACCCGCGCGATCAGTTCGCGCAAACTGAATGGCTTGGTCACGTAATCGTCCGCGCCCAGTTCCAGGCCGACCACCTTGTCGATCTCCTGGCCTTTCGCGGAGAGCATCAGGATCGGAACCCGGTTCTTGGCGGCGCGGATTTCGCGGCACAAATCGAACCCGCTTTTCCGGGGCAACATGATGTCGAGAATGACGAGGTCTGGTTTCTGTTGTTTGACGAGCGGCCCGGCTTGCGCGCCGTCGCGGCAGTCGATGACGTCGTAACCTTCCGCGCGCAGCGCCTCGCACAGGCCGAGCCGGATGTGGGCATCGTCTTCGACCACGAGCAGGCGCTTTTTCATTTCAACTTCTCCGTCAAAGGAAGGCGCAGCGTCACATTGCTCCCGCCGCCTTCGCGCGACTGATACGTGATCTCGCCGCCGTGTTCCCGGGCGAGGCGTTGCGCGAGGGTGAGCCCGAGACCGGAGCCCTGGATCCCGCTCGCGAGCGAATCGTGCGCGCGATAAAACGCCTCGAAGATTTTTGTCTCTTCACCCGCGGGCACGCCGGAGCCGCGATCGAGCACACTGACGTGCACCGAATTTTCCGTCAGGTAACTGTGGACCTCGATCTCTTTCCGGTCGGCGCTGTATTTTTCCGCGTTCGACAAGAGGTTCACAATGATCTGGGCGAGAGCGTCCTCGTCGCCGTGCACCGGATAAGGCGGCGGCGACGCCTGCCAACTGGTGGTGAATCCCTGCTCGCGCAAATGGAGCTCGTGCCCTTCCCAGGTTCGGGCCAGCACTTCATGCAAATCGAGCGGACGAAAATCGTAGCGCTTCTGCTTTCGTTCGAGTCGCGCGAAATCGAGGACGTTGTTAATCAAGCGGGTAAGCCGCTCCGCCTCCGCCACAATGATCCGCAGATATTGAGGCCGCTTCTCGGCAGCCACGTTCCCGCCCTGCATCATCTCGGCGAACATCCGGATCGAAGTGAGCGGGGTCTTGAGTTCATGCGAGACGTTGGAAACGAAATCCGTTTTCTTTTGGGCGAGCGCAAGCTGGCGGCGCGCATCCGCGAACACCACCCAGCCGCCAAAGGCAATCGCCGCCAAAGCGGCCGCGATCAGGAGCACGAGGGTGCGGCGGACGTTGCGCGCACTTTCCTGCAATTGTTCCGGGCGCATGAGATAGAGCGCGGCTTCCCAATGCGGCAACGCTTCCCCGATTTCGGTGGCGACGAACGGGTGTTTCCAATCCCGCACCTTCTCGCCCGGCGGCTGAATGGCGACCGGCCGCGCTTTGTCGTTCAAAAGCGCCACGGCGTAATCCGGAGCGGCGTTATCCGGGAGCGCATTGCGCCAGAGATCGGTCAGGGCATCGACGCTCAACAGACAGCCGAAAATCATGCCGGGCGCGTCCGGCGGCCGCAGCCAGAAGACAATTTCGAGGCGATCCTGCATGAAACGCGTGACCACACCTTCCGGTTGATCGGAAGTAAGCGCTTTGAAGTCCGCCGTCGCCGGCACGAGCTGTGAAACCGCGGGCGCATTTTCGTTCAGCACGTTCTGCGGGGCGACGTTGCGCATCTGCGCTGCCTGGCTGGTTTCATCTTTGTCCTGCGCCGCCGGCGCGGACTTCGGTTTGGCTACCGATTTTTTCGTCGCCGCGTCCGAAGCGTTTTTGTTTTCAACTTCGCTCTGCTGTTTGCGCCGTTGTTCCGGGCGATTCAATTCCTCAGCGGGAACCGAGTAAACGGTCGCGGGCGTTGTCCCGGAGAGAAACGCGCCGTTGTTCTGGAGAAATCTCTGCCGTTCGGTGTCACCGCGCGCTTCTTCGGCGGAAGGAGAGATGAGGTTGCCCTCCGCGCTCAGCGCGAATCCGATCGCCTGGCGCGGCCAGGCCCGCGAGAGCTTCGCCGCGAAATCCTGCGCGAGCTGCGGAGCCGATTCACCCGCCAGCAATTGGCGCACGCGATCGACAAAGGCGCGCCGCTCTTCCTCGATCAAGCCGCGCGCCGCGCTCGCCATCGCATCTGTCTCTTTTTGGTAAAGCTCCGCGGTCCGGCGTTCGAGAATGATCTGCTGCTCGTTCGCACTGCGCAGGGCCAGCCACCCGAGACCGATGCTCGGCAGGACGATGGCCAGGAAAAATATCCAGATGCTCCGTTTCACGAGACGAGGCGCAGGGTATCACGTTGCCGTCCGTCTGTGCTCCCGAAAATAGCCCAGCGTTTCAACGCTGGGAAAATGACGTAAGGGAAATGTCGGAGTCCCTTTAGGGACGAAAGAAAGCGCCAACAAACTTCCACGGTCCTGTCGTCCCTGACGGGACTTCCGGAATTCTCCTGATCGAAACCCAGCGTTAAAACGCTGGGCTATTTCCAGAGAGGGCGAGCTTGCCACACGGAACGTGCGGAACGCTTCGTCGAAAATTGCACAGGCTTTCATCGAACGTCTTCTCCCGCGCGGCCCGCCCGCCTTCGCCTGGCTTCGGCGTGGCAGGCAGGGCCGCGGCTACAGAAATCAATCAGCGGGTCTTCTGGTATTTGTCCGCGTAGTTTTCAAACTGCATCGCCTTCCGGCGCGACTTCGCGATGGCGCCGCTGGAATCCATCTCGGTGGCGGCCTCTTCGAGTTTTCGATTTTCCTCGGCAACGCCGGGCACCTGCATCTCTTTCGGCGCGGCGGCGTTCTTGGCGGCCTGGCTGCGAAGCAGGGCGGCTGCGTCCTTCGCCTTGCCTTCATCGGCGAGCTTTACCGCCGTCTCTTTCGCGACCCGGTTCTGGACGACGCTATGCTCTCGCGCGACATCCACCCGCACACTCGAGTCCGCTTTCTTCTCATCATCGGTGAGGACAATTTTCGCCGTCTGCCGTTGCACCGGCGCAAGATCGCCGGCCAAAGTTGAGTAGTTCAATTCCACAGAGGCTGGTTCGACCGTATCCGCGGTCTTCGCCTCGGCCACGCAACGGACGAGGAAACGCCGCTTCTCCGAACCGAACAGCTCCGGCATTTTGATTTCCGCGACCCGGTCATGGCACTCGATGTCCGGCCGGCCGATGATCTCTTTCAGATGGACGCCATCCGGCGCCTCGATGCGAATGACAATGCTGCGCGCCAGGAGCGAACGCGCCGCGCCCAGTTCCTGCGCAAAGATGCCGGGCAATTTCTCGGCGTCTTTCACATAGTAATAGTTAGCGTTGCTGGCCTCGGCGAGAGCGGTCATGAGATCTTCGTTGTAATCGTCGCCCAAGCCGACGGTGCTGACCGAGATGCCGTCGGCGCGCAATTCGCGACCCAGACGCGAGAGGTCCGAGGTGCTGCTCGGCCCGACATTGGCGAGACCGTCCGATAACAGGATCACGCGATTGACTCGCTCCTTGTCGAACAGACGGCGGACCTGCTTCGCGCCCAGGACTACGCCCGCGTGGAGCGCCGTGCTTCCGCCGGCCTGGATGCGATGGATGCGCGCCTTCAGTTCCTCACGATGGTCGCGGCCGCCGACGCGCTCGGGTGGGATGAGCAAATCGGTTTGGTCATCGTAGGTGACGAGCGAAAAAATATCGTCGTCGCCCAGCTTATCGACCGCCATCGCTGCGGCCTGCCGCGCTTTCTCGAGTTTCGCGCCTTCCATGGAACCGCTGCGATCCAGGACGATCGCGAGATTCATCGGCGAACGTCGCATGTCGTCGCTTTTGCGCGCTTCGACTTCGACCTGGACGATCACTTCGCGTGGGCCGAGCCGGTAAACGTAATCGCGTTCCGGCGTGACTCGCAGAGTCAGATCGGGCGCGGGTGAAGCGGAGGCTGCTTGCGCGAGCGCTGCCGCGAGACTGGCTAACAGTAGTTTTTTCATGTTCTCAGTTAGACACGACTCGCGAAATCGTGTGTCAGAGCCCCGTTCGAAGATTGTAAAAGAATTGTCAGCGATAGCTCCGCCTGCAGCGACGCGGCAAGTCGTTTCTCCATCAACTTTCAGCCCTCCGAAACTCGACGGCTTTAAGCCGTCGAGTTTCTATGGACGCCGTTCCATGTGCGCACGCCGACAGAGCGGCGCGGTTACAGCACTGAATGGACGGCAGCGGTTGGATCCGTGAAGCGCCATCGCCGCTGAAGCGGAAATCCCAATCCCCAAAACCCCAAGCTCCAATCAAATCCCAACGACCAAAGCAGCGCCTGACAACGCCGGACGGCCCGCGAGGGTTTGCAACTTCCAGCGCCATCGGCGCAATCTCATCAAAGCCTGGGGCACCGCCCCAGGACTCGATCGAAGTGATAACGTCAGCGCTGAAAGCGCGATTCAATCTGATCCCACTATGAATCGCGCCTTCAGCGCTGGCGGTTCGGTGTTGCTCGGATTCCTGGGGCGTTGCCCCAGGCTACTCATGAACGTCGCGCCTTTGGCGCTGTGCTAAGATCACGTCTCGATGCCTGAGACAATGATCCGCCGATTGACGGCGCGCGATGCGCGGCTGAGCAGTTTTCGTTATTACGACCTGCTGGTCCACGTCTTCGTCGTCATCCTGCTGATCTCGAACCTGGTCGGACAAAAAATCTGCGCGGTCCCGCTCTTCAATTTTCACGGCGAGCTTTGGACGGCGAAAATTTCCGGCGCGCAGGTCCTTTTCCCAATCACTTACATCTTCGGCGACATCTTCACGGAAGTTTACGGCTACGGCGCCTCCCGCCGCGCGATCTGGCTGGGATTCTTCGCGTGCACAATCCTGTCGCTTATGGGGCTGTTCATCGTCTGGATTCCGGCGGCGCCGGATTGGCCGAACCAGGCGGCGTTCGAAGCGGTTTTTTACACGGTGCCGCGTTTCATCGTCGCGAGCCTAGTCGCTTTCTGGCTCGGCGAATTCACCAACTCCTACACCCTGGCGAAAATGAAACTGTGGACGGATGGGAAATGGCTCTGGACGCGCACGGTCGGCTCGACTGTCGCCGGACAATTTGTCGATACGACGGTTCTTGTCCTCATCGCCTTCGGCGGGCGCGAATCGTGGCTGACGATGCTGAATCTGATTATCTCAGGTTACGTCGGCAAGGTTCTCTACGAGGCGGCGGCGACACCGCTGACTTATCTAGTCGTCAACAAACTGAAGCGCGCGGAGGGCGTGGATGTGTACGATCGCGACACAAACTTCAATCCGTTCGCGCGTCGTCAGCAAGTCCTGTAGCCGCTTCGCTGTGCGAAGCGTGAGAGTTGGTGCGGCTTTTGGTGCGACGTAGCCTAGTCCCACGCCGCCCACAGGGCGGCGGCTACAGAAGATGCAAATCATCCGCGCGAAACCGGAAGACGCCGATACGCTCACGGAGATCGCTTTCGCCGCGAAACGTCACTGGGGATATCCCGAAGATTGGATCGAAGCATGGTGCGACATCCTGACGATGCGTCCCCACTTCATCGCCTCTAATGTCGCCTACTGCGCGATCGAAGCTGAACGCGCCGTTGGATTCTATGTGCTCACCACCGAGAACGACGGCCTTCATCTCGACCATCTCTGGATCGTCCCCAGTGCGATGCGCCGGGGAATCGGACGAGCGCTCTTCGAGCACGCGACGGCCCAGGCAGGAAATTCCGGATTCGATTCGATCAAGATCGAGGCGGACCCGAACGCCGAAGGGTTCTACAAACGGATGGGCGCGACGCGCGCCGGAACCAGGGTCAGCGAGGCCGACGGCGAAAGGCGCGCGCTTCCGCTGCTGGAATTTCACGTTCCGCGCCCGACTTGAGGCTGGACGAACAAACCCGGCGCACGCACCTTGAACCCGATGACGAAACAGGCTCGTTGGTCGTATGTCGTGCTCGCGATCACGCTGGTTCTCGTCGGTTTTCTTCAGCTCGGCGCGCCCTTTCTCGCTCTTCTCTTTTCCTATTTCGTGCTGAGCAAGCTCGGCCGTTTCATTCCGAACAAATGGGTCACCCTGGCGATCTTTATCCTGATCGTCGCCGGGATTGGTTACGCGGCCGTCCATTTCATTCGCGCCGCCATCAACGCTCTTCCAACAATCGCCGATAAGTCGGTGCCATCCGTGATTGCCTTGGCCGAAAAATATAATTTCGATCTGCCGTTCGAGGATTTCGAGGGCCTTAAGGCCACCGCGATGACTACGGTAAAAGACCAGGCCCGCTACCTGGGCGATTTCGCCAATTTCGCCCGGCACGCTTCGACCACCTTCGTCTTCATCATCATCGCCATCGTCTGCGCCGTGAGCCTTTTCTTCAACAGCCAGCTCGATCTCTTCCGCGAAGCGCACAAGGTCCGGAACAATCTTTACTCGGTCTACTGCGACGAAGTCACCGCGCGCTTCAGCGACTTTTACCGCAGCTTTTCCACCGTCATCGGCGCCCAGATGACGATTTCCGCGATCAACACAATCCTGACCGCCATTTTTGTCCTTGCCGTCCAGCTTCCCTACGGCGCGGTCGTGGTCGGGCTGACTTTTCTTTGCGGCCTTTTCCCCATCGTCGGGAATGTCGTGAGCAATACGGTCATCGTCTTCATCGGTTTTCTTGTGTCAGCGAAGGTCGCGTTCATCGCGCTCATCTTCCTCGTCGTGATCCACAAGCTGGAATATTTCCTGAACAGCAAAATCATCGGCGCCCGAATCCGGAACCCGATCTGGCTGACGTTGATCGGCCTGATCATTGGGGAAAAACTGATGGGCGTCCCCGGCATGATCCTTTCGCCGGTGGTGCTGAATTATCTGCGGGTCGAGATGTCGAAAATCGAAGTCAGGTCGACTACGGCACCGTCCGGCCAGCCCGCGGTTGAACGGATCGAGCGCGCAAGTTAAGACGACTGGATGAGCTCAAAAGAAAATCCGTGGATCGACATCTGCCCGGGGATTCGGCGTCGCACGGTGACCCACGGCGAGACGATGTACCAGATGATAGCCGAACTAAAAGCCGGCAGCAAAATGCCGGAGCACAAACATCCTCAGGAGCAGATCGTTCATATTCTGTCGGGACGGATGACCGTGTTCGCGAACGGCGGCGCCCACGAACTGCAGGCCGGAGATTCCTACTATCTCGCGAGTAATGTTCCGCATGGGGTCGAAACGCCGGAAGACACGCGCGTCATCGACACCTTCAGCCCGCCACGCCACGAATACATCGCGCTCGACGAAGAAGCGCGGCAACAATAACCGCTTTCTGTAGCCGGGATCGTTGATCCGGTGAGACGACACTCCGCGGGCCGGGCTCATCGATCCCGGCTACAGGTTCGCGCTCCGGCCCGGATCATGCAAAATTAAGATGGCCACCTATGAAAACGTTCGTCGTCGTTTTTCTGACGACATTGCTGTCGGCGGTAATAGTCCCGGGCGCCCACGGAATAGAACAGGATCGAGACGCGTTCGAACGCAACGTCTCAGGAGTGCGAGGATCCGCCGCGGCCTCGCGAATTCGGCAAAACGATCCGGCGGCAATCGCCAAACTAATTGAGGACATCAACGCCGCCGTGCGCGCGAACAAGCAGCGCATGCTGAGCATCATCACCATTAACACGGACGTGGCGGCGTCCACCCTGGAGCAGGAAAAGGAGCGGACCGGGCTCAGCTTCGGTGACGTCTATGTCGCGCATTCGCTCGCGCTCGCGACCAGGAAAAAGTTCAGCGGGATCGTGGCCCTGAAGAAATCCGGCCAAAACTGGGCCCAGATCGCGAAGTCGCACAACGTCAGGTTGAAAGGCTCGAGCGAACTCATTAAGGAGATGCAGAAGCAGTAGCGGCGTGCGGCTTGATATTACAGATGTCATCCCGAGGCTGGCGAAGCGCGCCGAGGGACCGCGGGACCGCTCGTAAATGACGAATTCCGAATGACGAAGGACGAAGGAATACCGAATTGATGAAAAACCCAAAAGCTATGCTCTGCTTTGGTTTCGATATTGGCACTTCGTCATTGTTTCGACATTCGTCATTCGAGCTTCGTCATTTTTGGGATCCCTCGCCGTCTACGCGGCTCGGGATGACGGCAGCGCCCGTCGCGCCTCACACTGCCCCTTGCCAAGCCGCGTTCTTCACCTACAATACCGGCTCGTTTATGGCAGAAAGCAGTGACACGATGGACATGAAGGAGTTCCAGCTCCACGAGAAGGATACCGGCAGCGCGGACGTGCAGGTCGCACTTCTGACCCGCCGGATTGGGCAGCTGACCGAACACCTCAAGAGCCATGCCAAAGACCATTCGTCGCGCCGCGGCCTCCTCAAGATGGTGGCGATGCGCCGGAGCTTGCTCGATTATTTGAGCAAGTCGGAGTCCGACCGGTATAAAAACCTGCTCGAGAAACTCAACCTGCGGAAGTAGCCGCCGGTCCGTCTCTGGTTTGCGTTCGTCCTTGGTGCGCGCTTCCGGCCTAACGAGTCGGTTAAATAGAAAGTAAACCCGGCGCTCAGGCCGACGTTCCACTTTGATTAGAGGTTTTAGTCCCGACGCGTCTCGGGGTTAAAACCTACGATCAGGGTGACCGGCCTGGGATTCGCCAATCCAGGAGAAACGTAGTCATGCAACACAAGGTCACGGCCCAGATCGGGTCCACGCAAATTTCCATCGAAACCGGCAAGATCGCCAAGCTCGCCGACGGCGCGGTCATCGTCTCGTGCGGCGACACCATGGTGCTCGCCAGCGCGGTCTCGGCTACGCAAATCAAGGAAGGCCAGGATTGGTTTCCGCTCACGGTCGATTACCGCGAGAAAGCGGCGGCGGTCGGGAAATTTCCGGGCGGTTATTTCAAACGCGAAGGGCGGCCGTCGGAAAAAGAGACGCTGACCTCGCGGATGACGGACCGCCCGCTGCGTCCGCTCTTTCCCGCTGGCTATCTCTACGACACCCAGATTATCTCGATGCTGCTCAGCGCGGATGGCCAGAACGACCCGGATATTCTCGCGATCAACGGCGCCTCCGCCGCCCTGACCGTTTCCGACATTCCGTTTGCCGGGCCGATTGGCGCCGTGCGCGTGGGCCGCGTGAATGGCGAATTCATCGCCAATCCGACTCACGATCAACGCAACGAAAGCGATCTCGATCTGGTTTACGTCGGCACGGAAAACGACGTCATTATGATTGAAGGCGCCGCTCGCGAAATTCCGGAAGCGGATTTCGTCAGGGCGCTCGAGTTCGCCCACGGACATGCGCGTGAGATGATCCGGATCCAGAAAGAGCTCGCCGCGCAAGTGGGCAAGCCAAAGCGCGAGATGCCGTTGATGACGGTGAACCAGGACATCCTCGAGGTGGCTTATCAGGTTGCCGGCGAGCGCATCGAAGGCGCTCTCTACAACGAGAAGAAAGTCGACCGCAGTAAAGCGGTCAACGCCTTGAAGGAGGAAGTGAAAGCGGCGGTCCTGGAGAAATTTCCCGACGCCGACAAATTCGCGATCTCGCAGGCGTTTGATTACGTGCAGAAAAAGGCGTTCCGGATCAGCGTTCTCGACAAGCAAAAGCGCATGGATGGCCGCGGCTATCAGGATTTGCGTCCGATCACCTGCGAAGTAGGCGTGCTCCCGCGCGCACACGGCTCCGCTATTTTCCAGCGCGGCGAAACCCAGGCTCTCGCCCTCGTCACTCTCGCGCCGATCGAAGAAGCGCAGAACATCGATGCCTACGGCGGCGGCGAAACTTCGAAGAGCTTTCTCCTCCATTACAGCTTTCCGCCGTTCAGCGTCGGCGAAACTGGCCGGACTGGCGGCGCCAGCCGTCGCGAGATTGGCCACGGCGCGCTCGCCGAGCGATCGCTCGAGCCGGTGATTCCCGGCACCGAGGATTTCCGTTACGCGGTCCGGATCACGAGCGAGATCATGGAATCAAACGGCTCCAGCTCGATGGCCAGCGTTTGCGGCGGAATGCTGGCGCTGATGGATGCCGGCGTTCCGATCAAGACTCCCGTCGCCGGAATCAGCGTCGGCCTCGTCACCGAGTTCGGCGACGGCGGTGACCTGAAACGCTACGAGCTCCTCACGGATATCATTGGTTCCGAGGATCACTTCGGCGACATGGATTACAAAGTTTGCGGGACGGAAACCGGCATCACTGGATTTCAGCTCGATCTGAAGTTGCCCGGCGTCAGCCAAAAAATTATGGCCGAAGCGACGGTGCGCACGAAAGAAGCGCGGACGAAAATTCTTGGCATCATGGCGCAGGCGCTCGACAAACCACGAGCCGACCTAAGCAAGTACGCGCCCCGGATTGAGACGATCAAAATTAATCCCGAGAAGATTGGCGCCCTCATCGGGCCCGGCGGCAAAACGATCAAGGGCATCGTCGCCGAGACCGGCGCGGAGATTAACATCGAAGACGACGGCTCCGTCCACATTTACGCGACCAGTCCTGAAAGCATGGCGCGCGCGAAGGAAATCATCGGCGGCATGTCCCGCGAGATCGAAGTCGGCCAGACCTATCACGGCCGCGTCGTTTCGATCAAAGATTTCGGTGCGTTCGTCGAAGTTTTCCCGGGCAAGGATGGCCTCGTTCATATTTCCGAGCTGGCGGACTTCCGGGTGAACCGGACCGAAGACGTGGCCAAGATGGGCGAGATGATCTGGGTGAAATGCATCGGCATCGACGACAAAGGCCGGGTGAAATTGAGCCGAAAAGCCGCGCTCAAGGAACGCGCCGCCGCCGAAGCCGGGCAGACCACAGAGCCGGATCAACTCGAGGAACGGCCCCGCCGTTAACCCAGCTCAAAAAGTAACAACGCTGTTACCAGAACGGATACGCGCGCTTTTGAAGAGGCGCCCGAAACGTTTTTGTGAAAACGTTTTCGTTTGTCTTTGCGCTCCTGCTTTTGGCCGGACCCCAGGCGGAGCTACGCGGGCAATCCGGTCCTACCATTATCTGGTCCCAGCAGGATCCAGTTGCGACTACGCAAGCAGCAGCGATCGCTTATTCGCCAAACGGCGCCCTGGTCGCAAGCGGTCGCCAGGACGATAACAATGTAAAGCTTTGGGACGCCGAGACCGGAGCGCTCGTGCGGATCTTAAACGGAAGAGACAACGACGCGAACGTCATCAGGTTTTCGCCGGACAGCCAATATCTGGCTACCGGAACCGGTGGAGGAGGAGCAACTCTCAACCTGAATCTCTGGCGGGTAGCGGACGGCGTGCGCGTGGTCGGTCGCATCCATGCCTTTAACAACGGCACGATCAGCCTCGCGTTCTCATCGGATGGGCAACTGCTCGCGGCCGCCGGCTTTCACGCCAACAACTACAAGATCTATCACGTTCCGGACATGGCCTTGGTGGCCGATGTCGGCAATTTCGATCCGGACCTCGGATACAACGTCCGGACGAACGCGGTCGCTTTTTCGCCCGACGGCCAGCTCATCGCGCTCGGGGACAATCGCGGCGTTCACCTGCGTCGTGTCTCTGATGGATCCCTGGTTCGGATCTTGAACACGAACGCGCCTAATTCGATGAAAACAAATTCGGTGGCTTTTACGCCCGATGGACAATACGTCGCCGCCGGGGTGAATATCGTCGATCCGACTTACTCCAACTGCATCGATTGCGCGGTAAAGATGTTCCGCGTCTCCGATGGAGCGCTGGTGAGGATCTTCGACAATGGCAACAACATGCATTTCCCTCAGATCGCCTTCTCGCCCAGCGGCACAATAATCGGCGCTGCCTATTCCCACGATCATGACAATAGTGGCGCGGTCCAGTTCTGGGACGTCAACACCGGCCAGACCCTGCAGACCGACATGTTCGGGCTCTGGCCTTGGGACTTTGCCTTTTCTCCGCTCGGGGACCGATACTCGTTCTATAGCGCGTCCGGCTTGCTTGGAGTAGCCAAGGCCGCCGACCCTGCGAGTCCAGCCCCGACCGCCAGCCCAACTTCGACTCCGACGCCAACTCCATACCCAAGCCCAACTTCCACGCCCACCACCACCCCAACTGCAACTTCCACGCCTACCGCCACTCCAACCACAACTTCAACGCCGACGCCAATGCCAACCCCAACTTCCGGGCCGGGATTAGTTGAAAACGTCTCTACGCGACTGCCAGTGGGAGCTGACGACAACGTGCTTATTGAAGGCTTTATCGTGCAAGGCCCCGTCGGTTCGGCCAAGAAGATAATGGTGCGTGCCATAGGCCCATCGTTGGCCCCCCTCGGGGTAACCGATGCGCTGGCGAATCCTAACTTGGAAATTCACGACTCGAATGGTTTGAAGGTGGCCCAGAACAATGACTGGGAAACTACCCAAGTTGGAGGTCTCGTCACCGGCGATCAATCCGCCGAAATTGCAGCCAGCGGGCTCGCGCCAGCGAACCATCTGGAATCTGCCATCATCGTGAATCTTGCCCCGGGTAATTACACTGCAGTCGTGAGCGGCGTAGGAAACACGACCGGAACTGGTGTCGTCGACGCGTACGATCTGAGCGCCACATCGCCCGCCCGACTGGCAAACATTGCCACGAGGGGATTGATCCAATCAGGAGACAGGCTAATGATTGCGGGGTTTATCGTGCAGAATGCGCCCGTCAGGACGGTGATTCGGGCCATAGGCCCTTCACTGACAGCATTCGGGATCACAGACGCTCTGGCAGATCCCAGCCTTCAATTGCGAGATCAAAACGGGGGAATTCTGTTGGAGAATGACAATTGGAAAACTCGCCCTGATGGCACCAGTCAAATGCAGGAAATCGAAAGCACCGGCCTCCAGCCAAGCAACGACCTTGAATCGGCCTTAGTCGCCACAATCCAACCCGGCCAATACACTGCGCAAGTACGGGGCAATAATCAGCCAGCCGGTGTAGGGGTGGTTGAAGTCTACTTCCTCCAGTAAAGGCGTGCCGTTGTCGGCTGAGACTTCATCGCGTCTCACACAACCGGTTTTCCGCGGTCGTGCCGCCAGTTTGGGCGTAAGGCGACGCCGGTCGCTTCCATTGTTTTGATGATGTCGGTCAGCGCCGCGTTGACCGGGCAATCGACGCCATGCTGCGCGCCGATCGCCACAATCGCGCCGTTCATGTAATCGATCTCGGTCGGGCGCCCCCGCCGCAGGTCTTGCAGCATCGAGGCGAGATTGTGGGACGGCCGGAAGAAATCGTCGATCTCCTGCAGGAAATCGGTCTCGAAGGTCACGCCTTCCGCCGCGGCGACGGCGATACATTCATCGATGACCAATCGCTTCAGCGGCTCGAGCTGCGGATTCGCGATGCCGCCGACTTCGCAGCCGAGGATCGCGGTGATCGGGTTCACCACGCAATTGACCACCAGTTTGTGCCACACGTCCGCGCCGATGTCCGGTGACACGCGGCAATCCAGGCTGGCGCCGCTGAGAATGTCGGCGAGTCGCGCGCTTCGCTCATGCTGCTCGATCAGGGTGTAACCGCGAGCCATGAACTGGATCACTCCGGGCGATTCGAAGATCGCGCCGAACTGGGTGATGCCGCGGAGCACGATCCCCCGATTGCCGAGCGCCGTGCGCGCGATGCGTTCACTCCCGATCCCGTTTTGAAGACAAAGAATCGTCGTGTCGTCACGCACCAGGCGCGCAATCGGACGGAGCGCGGCCGCGCTGTCCGGCACTTTCGTGGTCAGGACGATCAACGCTTCCGGTCCGAGGTGATCGAGCGACGTTGCGGCGTGAACCCGCACGACCTGTGACTCGATGCCTTCGATTCGGAGGCCGCGGGAATTGATCGCGGCGACATGTTCCGCGCGACCGACCAGCGTCACGTCGTTGCCGGCAGCGAGCTTCGCGCCATAAAGGCTGCCGATGGCCCCGGCGCCGAGCACGATGATTTCCATGGCGCGCGTAGTTTATCACGCCGCGCCGCGACCGCGAGATGGTCGTGGCGTTAGTTGGCGGCGACTTCGCTTAGCTGCGATTTAGCGAGGGCCTGAAGCACCTGCACTTGAGCAAGCGCGGCTTGCGCTTCATCGTGGCGGCCCATCTTTTCCAGGATATCGGAGAGCAAAAGGTATTGGCGCGGCTGGTCCGGCTGGCGCGCCACGGCGCGGCGCTGAGTCTCGCAGGCGGCGTCCAATCGGTTTTGGCGCACTTTCATCGCGGCGATGAGATTCAGCGATTCGGCGTCGTGAATATCGAGCCAGCTCGCGCGGCGCAGGGCGACCTCGGCTTCGGCGAAGCGGTGTTGTTCGAGATAAATCCGGCCGGCTTCGATCGCGGCAGCGCAATGCCACCAGTGGTTTTCCCGAAATTGTTCGACCAGCGCGAGAGCGTTTTCGCTTTTGCCGTCGGCGCGCAGAATCTCCGATTCCAAATTGATCAGGCGCCACGTTTCCGGATATTCGGTGCGCGCATTTTCGAGAATGGCGAGCGCGCCGGGCGAGTCGTGCGCGGAGTATTTCATGTAAGCGAGGTTAAGCGCGGCGATCCAGGTGCGCGGTTGATCGGAGGTGGTTTTCGCGGCAACGCTTGCGGTTTTCGCGAAGACCTGTTCGGCTTCCTCGGTTTTGCCTTCGCGAAGGAGCAGATGGCCGAGCGCGTTTTGCGCCATCGCGTAATTCGGATTCGATGCCGCCAATTTTCGCAGGAGAGCTTCTGCCTTCGGGTAATCCCCCTGAGCGGCGTAGGTCTGGGCCAGGTTCAACGCCATCCTGGTTTTCGCGGCGCCAGCGGCGAGAGATTGGCGGTAGAATGTTTCGGGGTTCAGCCAATCACCGCTCCTGACGAAGCTTCGCGCGCTCAATCCAAGAAGGGCTGCGCAGCCGAGCGTGGCCAGAAAAATTCTCGAACGCGCCGGCCATTCCAACCAGCAGCCCGCGATGAAGATCAGGAACCCGACGCTCGGCAAATAGAGCCAGTGCTCGGCGACGGTCGCGTTGAGCGGAAACAAGTTGGAGACCGGCAGATACGCCAGGATGAACCATGCCATCCCAAGGATCCGAATCGGTTGCGCTTTTCCTTTTCGCAACGCGCCATACAACAGGAGCGCCGCGACGAGGAGGCCGATAAGGTAAGGATAATGGGTCGCCAACAGAGTCGTCGCGGTTTCTGAGATGCGGACGGTTCTTTCCACGTGAAGGTTCCAGGGGAAAACCATAAGCTCACCATAGTCGCCGAGGGCGCGAAGCATTAAGACGGCTCGCTGACCAAACGGCAGAGCATTCCCGGCCGGCGAGAGCAGGTGCTCCGAAGGTAACTGTCGCAGGCCCGCATAAATTGCGATGAGGCCAACACAAGCAGCGACGACAATGGATTTGAACCGCCGTGACGATTCCCGTTCGAAAGGGAAAAGGTAAAAGAGAAAGAGCAGCAGCCAAATGCAACCGCTCTCACGCGAACAAAGGCAGACAAGCGCGAGCGCTGCCGCGCACGAATGAAGGGCAAGACGAGAAAGGCGCGGCCCAACTGACCGCGCTTTCAGGTAAACAAGCCAGGCCGCGCAGGCGAAGAAAAAGGCGAGGCTATCCGCGCGCCCGGAAATGTAATCGACCGCGGCGCTATGGACTGGATGCACGATCCAAAAGAGCGCGACGAAAAATGCCGCGCCGCCAAAAAGGTTTGGCCTGTTAGGGAAACGATTGCGGAACGGTTCGAAAAGGCGCAGCAACAGAAAATAGAGCAAAAGGCCGCTGCCAACATGCCAGATCAGATTCGACAGATGGTAACCAAACGGGTCGGTATTCCAGATCAGGTAATCCAAGAAGTAGGAAATGTTTTGGATCGGCCGGTAATGCGGGGAGGATCCATCGAGCGCGAGATAATGGCGAAACGCTTCGGGGATTAGGAGCGGGCTTTTGCTGAACGGATTGTCGCGAATGAGGGAAGCGTCATCCCAGATCAAGCCACCAGAGAGGGCGGGGAGCCGGACCACTATCCCGAACAGGGCGAGGGTCAGGCAGCGTATCCAGGTTTGCCTCGTTCGATCGAGGAATCGGCTGAGCAACGACATCGTTATTCCCCAGGAGTGAAGACGCGGCCGGTTTAGTTCAGTCGCGGCTGCGACCGCGCGAGGGCACTTAACTGCGAAACATGGGTAAGAACCGCTCGGGCTTCATCGTTGCGCCCCATTTTTTCAAGAATGTCGGAAAGCAAAATATATTGGCGCGGTTGATCCGGCTGGCGCGCCACCGCCCGGCGCTGAATCTGGCAAGCCGCTTCCAATAGATTTTGCCGCACTTTCATCGCGGCAATCAGATTGAGCGATTCGGCGTCGTGAATATCGAGCCAGCTGGCGTGGCGCAACGCCGCTTCCGCTTGCTCGGCATCGCCGAGTTCCGCGCGGAGGCGACCAAGCGCCATGTAGGCGCCGCTATGCCACCAATGGCTGCCGGCAAAATCGCGGATCAGCGGCAAAGCTGAATCGGCGCCACGCACTTCGCGGAGCAATTCCGCTTCAAAACTGACCAGCTCCCAGATTCCTGGATAATCGGCGCGCGCTTTCGCCAAAATCGCGAGGGCCGCATCGTTATCATGTTCGTTGTGGCGCATGTGGGCGAGGTTCAGGGTGGCTATCCAGGTGCGCGGATATTCCTTGCGTGATTGGTCGGCGGATTTGCTGGCAACGGCGAAAACGGCCTCGGCTTCCTTCGTTTTGCCCTGGCGAAACAAGGCTTCGCCGAGGTTGCTGCGCGCGATCGTGTAATCGGGACTTATTTCCAGGACGCGGCGAAAGAGCGCTTCCGCCTTCGCGTATTCGCCCTTCGAGGAATAAACCTGGCCCAGGTTCATCGCGACGCGGAGACTCTTTCCGCCGGCGGCGAGAGTGCGCTGGTAAAATGTTTCCGCGGTGATCCAATCGGTGCTGCGGATAAAACTGCGCGCACTGAGCCCGGCGCAGGCGACACAGGCGAAGGCAATCGCGACCTGACGCGATCGGTTTGGCAGTTCCAGGAGCCAGCCGGCGGCGAAGATGAGGAAGCCCACACTCGGCAGATAAAGCCAATGCTCGGCGATCGTGGCGTTCAACTCGAAGAGGTTCGAAGTCGGCAGATAGCTGAGTAGAAACCAGGCGGCACCGAAACTCCGAATACCGTGGGCCGGACCTTTTCGGGCCGCCGCCAAGGCGAGGCCGGCCGCTACGACGAGACCGGCAATCGAAAGGTACTCGACTGCGGCTGCTTTTCGCCAGCTCGCACCGGTCTGCAGACTCTCCGGTTCAAAGACGGTCCGCTCCATATGCAAGTTAACCGGCCAGACCATGAGCCGGCCATAATCACCAAGCGCCCGAGCCATGAGGGTCGCGCGAACCGGCGCCGGCCAGCCGGTCGAGGACGCGATCGTCGTGATGCGTTTATCCGGCAATTGGCGCAGGCCCGCGTAACAACCGACGATCAGTAAACAGACGATGAGCGCGGTGAATTTCGTTCGCCGCGCCATGCTTTTTTCGAAAACGAAAAGGTGCCCGAGGAAAATCGCCACCCATAAGCAAGCACTCTCCCTGGAGCAAAGCGCCAGGAGTATCGATAGCGCCGCGAGACAAAAGAGAAGGCCTCGAGCTGCCGGCCGCGTCGCATCGCGACCGCGGAGATAAAGCAGCCAGCTGCCAGACGCGAAAAAGAAGGCGAGGCTATCCGCGCGACCGGAAATGTAGTCGACTGCCGCGCTGTGGACGGGATGAACCATCCAGAGAAGCGCGGCGAAAAAGGCCGCGATTGAAACGAAAGAATGGCGACCGTCACCGAGGAAGCCTTTCAATAATCGCGCGAGCAGCAGGTAGAGTAGGATCCCACTGCCGACATGCCAGAGAACATTCGAGAGATGGAACCCGTAAGGATCGGTGTTCCAGATCAGGTAATCGAAAATGTAGGAGATGTTTTGGACCGGCCGGTAATGCGCCGAAAAGGAATCGAGAAAGAGATAATGCCGGAAGCTCTCCAGGACGAGGACCGGACTTTTGATAAACGGATTGTCGCGCGCCAGGTACTGATCGTCCCAGATGAACTGTCCTTGGAGGGATGGGAAGTGGACCGCGAATCCAAGGAGTGCGAGCAAGGCGCAACGCACCCAGGTCCGTTGCAGCAACGCGCCTGTCTTTTGGAGCAGCGACCTATTGGCAGCACCGGATGTGGAAGAAGGAGAAGTTAGCGCCGCGTCCATTTTGTGAGGTTGAGTTCAAAGGAGCTGGGCCTTTCCGGTTACCAAACAAGAGAGCGCCCTTCCGTTGTCGAAAGGACGCTCTTCATGTTGAGAACCGCGTCGATTAGTTGAAGGGCGACCAGAAGGCGTCGTCCGTTACGTCCGAAAGATTGCTCTTGGCGTTAGCCGGAACGGAAACGTGCGTGTCGACGGTCTGGGCACCGTAATCATCGCCGAACAAATCCTGTCCGGTAGCGAAGAGGACCGTGTCTTTCTTCAGGTAGTTAGTCCAATCCGAAACGGCAACGGGATCGCCGGTCTTCTTGGCTGTTTCGATGGCGTATTGATCAACGGCTGAATCGATCAGGCGAAGATCGTTGATGATCTTGGAAGCCTGAGAGCGTTTGCGGGCGCGCAGGAATCCAGGAACGGCAATGGCGGCGAGCAAGGCAATGATCGCCACCACAATCATGATTTCCACGAGGGTGAAGCCCCCGCGTTTGGTTGTGAGTTTCTTGAGCATACTAGGAGTTAGTCTTTCTATTTTTATTTAGTGCGAGGTGCGAGGTGGCGTGATTTTTTAGGTCTCGTTCTCACAACTCATTCCCTGCCACCAGCAAGCCGATGACAGGAGAATGAATCGTCAGATTCTTAGTTATAGGGTGACCAGAACGCGGCGTCGGTGACGTCCGACAGGGCGGTCTTCGAAGTCGTCGGGACCTTGGGAAGGCTGTCGACGGTCTGCGCGCCGTACGAATTACCCAGAATGTCGAGACCCGTAGTATACAGGTTCGTGCCCTTCTTGAGGTAGTTCGTCCAGTCGGCGATGGCGACGGCGTCACCGCTCTTCTTGTTGGTCTCGATCGCGTATTGGTCGACCGCGGAGTCGATCAGGCGCAGATCGTTAATGATGCGGCTTGCTTGCGAACGTTTACGAGCGCGGAGGAATCCGGGCACCGCAATCGCCGCCAGCAAAGCGATGATCGCCACGACGATCATGATTTCCACGAGGGTAAAACCCCCACGGCGTTTGTTGAGTTTGTTTAACATGCTGTTTGCTTTCTTTTTATCTCTTGTTTGTTTGACTGCGATCCACGATACCGACCGCGGATGTGTTCGTGTTTAAAGCAGCGTTAATGCCAACGGGTTCGCTTTTTATGCCCGCCGGGGCCTCTCGGCAGGCCCGGCGCGCAGGAAGGACCTTCTAAGTGACCGGCTCGGCCCGCCCCAGTATTTTCCGCCAGCTCTGGCCGGATTCTCTCGGCGCGAGCCACTACATTTTTGCCGCGGTTTTTCTCGTCCGGCTCGTCGTTCTTATCCGGGTGGCCTCATCCCCCTTGCTCCTTCCGACCGGGAGCGACATGCAGTTCTACGATGAGTGGGCCAAGCAAATCCTGCACGGCCATTGGACCGATCATCACGCCTTCTACGGCCTCCCGCTCTATCCGTTTCTCATCGCGCTTCTCTACCGGATCTTTGGCTATGGGCCGTTTGTTCCGAGCTTCTTCCAAACCTGCCTGGATGCCGGGACGGCGGTTCTTATCTATAAGATTACCGTTCGAGCCATGGCGGTTGGCTCGGATAAAGCCCGTAAGGCGGCGAACATCGCCGGCATTGTCGCAGCCGCCGCCTGGTGTTTCTTCCTCCCGGCCCAGGCTTACTCGGCCAGCCTCATGCCGACCGCGGGCGCGGTCTTCGTCTTCTGGCTGTTAGTCTGGCAGATCGTCCGAACCGGGAACGCCCCCTCGCCCCGGCGCTGCCTCGCTTACGGTCTTCTTATCGGCTTCAGCGCGATGGGGGTCGCCACGCTTTTGTTTCTGATTCCGTTATTCGTGGCGGCGATTTTCATTCGCCAGACTCAACTACGGCTCGCGGCGAAAGGAACGGCGGTGGTCCTGCTTTTCGCCGGCGTCTTCGTCGGCACCTCGCCATGCTGGCTGCATAATTACTTCGTCGCGCGCGATCCGGTCTTCCTTTCCGCCCACGGCGGGATCAATCTTTGGCTGGGAAATAATCCGGAGGCGACCGGTTATCCGCGCTTTCCCGGTTTGCACGCGGGCCAGGGCGAAATGTTGCGCGACTCGATCGGCCAGGCGGAAACGGCTTTCGGCCGGCCGCTGAAACGTTCGGAAGTTTCCCGTTATTGGTCAGGCAAGGCGCGCGATTACATTTCGGCGAATCCCGGCGCCTGGCTAAAACTCCTCCTCCGCAAGATCGGCAACTTCTGGAACGCCTTCGAGTACGACGATCTTGGAGTGATCGCGATCCTGCGCGAACACGGGGTGGTTTTTCCCGGTCTTCGGTTCGCCCTCGTCGCTGTGCTCGGGCTTGCCGGCGCCATTTTTTCCTGGCGCGCCTTTCCGGCCTCGCGCTGGGTCGCGGCGGCCATCGTTTTGCAGGTGCTCGCGATCCTTCCAGTCTTTGTCACGGAACGCTATCGGCTGGCGGTTGTTCCCGGACTTTTGGTTCTCGGCGCTCTCGGGCTAGCACGTCTCTGGAATCGCTGCGAATCCGGAAGCTATTTGGGGGCCGTGCTGCAGCTCGGTGTCGTCGCCCTCAGCACCTGGTTTGTCACCATTCCACGCCATGACCCTTCGCTTTGGGCGTTGGAGGCCTATAACTCGGGCCGTTTCGCGCTCGAGACCAACAACCTGCCCCTGGCCGAACACTACCTCGATCGCGCCCACATCCTGGTCCCGGACAACGCGGAAGCTAATTTCGCCCTCGGCAATCTTCGCTTCGCCCAAGGTGACTCGCCGGCTGCGAAGACCTGTTACGAAGCCGCCCTCAGGATCGACTCCAAACACAAGGGCGCCCTCAACAATCTCGGCGTCCTGGCTCTGAGTGACAGTCAGCCGGTGGAAGCGGTGGATTATTTCCGACGGGCGCTCGTTTTGGAACCGCGCAACGCCAAGACCCATTACCTTCTCGCGAAAGCGCTCGACCTAACAGGGAACCGGGACGCTGCCCGCAATGAGGCGGCCCGCGCTGCGGAACTCGTTCCCGATCAACCGGAATTCACAGCCTTACAGGACCAGCTCTCCGGCAATGAAAAGTGACGCCGCCATTCTTGTGCACGAGTATTGCGATTGCTTATGGACGACATGACGGCTGACTTGCAACCGGGAAACATCCGACGTCTCACGCGACCTCTTCTTCTCGGCTTCGTCCTCGTTGCCGTCATCGGTATTGCTCTCCGGATTTACCCTTCCGCCGGCTTCACTGGTCTCGGCTACGATGAAGGGCTTTATCGCGGCTACGTCACCGACCTGATCAATCACGGCGTCACCAGTTATCCCGATTTCGCCGAACACTACGTCGAACAGCAGCAAAAATTGCCGGCCGTGATCCTGCCGCCCACGCGCTTCCTTTACATTTTCTCCGCCTATGTCTGGCACGAAGTTACCGGCGCGGACGCGTTGCTCTCCCTCCACCGAATTTCATGCCTGTTCAGCATCCTCCTCCTCTTCGCGGCGGCCGGATTCGCCTGGCGCTTGGCCGGGCCCGCCTGGGCACTCGGCGTTTTCGCCTTGATGAGCTGCGCCCCCACTCAAATTCACATGGCGCAGCACGCCCTCATCGACGGGTTCTTCGCTTTCTGGGCCACGATGAGCGTTTGGCTTCTCTGGGAAAATCTCCGGCGGCCTAACGACCAGCTCCGGCTCACCTTCTTCGCGATGAGCCTGGCGCTCATGGTTCTCACCAAAGAAAACGCCGTCTTCGCTTACGTCGGATTACTCGCGCTCCTTGCGGCCAATCGGTGGCTCCATTTCGGAATGATCACCCGGAGCCTGTTGCTCGTGACCGTAGCCGGTCCGCTCGCCGGCCTGGTCATCCTCATTTTTCTCTGCGGCAGCGCCGAGACTTTCATCGCCACCTACCGGCTGGTCGTCAGCAAAGCGTCCGTTCTTCCTTACGCGATCGCGACCGGCGACGGGCCCTGGTATCGCTACCTGGTCGATCTTCTCCTCGCGAGCCCGCTGATCTTCCTGCTCGCCTGGGCGGCGATTTTCCGCTTGAAATTCGCCGACAAACCCTCGCTCTATCTTCTAACCTTCGTGGCGTCCACCTACCTGCTGATGTGCAACATTCGCTACGGAATGAATCTTCGTTACACCAACATGTGGGACCTGCCACTGCGGTATCTCGCACTTGGCTGCATCGCCGATGTCACCCGTTCTTTTCGACGGCGTGAGATTCTCATGGTGGCTGCCGTGCTCCTGCTATGTGCGATCGATCTCCGGCAATACTACATCTTTTTCGTTCAGCACGATCTCTACGAGTTGGTCACCGCCGGATTACTCCGGGCATTGCAAATCCTGAAATAATCAGCAGGCGATCTTCAGGACCGAATCCCGGAGCCGATCGCTCACTTGGATCGTTTCGCCCAAGAGATTGTGCACGGTCGGCTTGGCCACGGCACGGAGGAAGATTTGATACGAGAAGAATCCCTTGCTTACGGCAATGAGCGCCCGGTTCACGCGCAGAAAGAACCGTGAGACGGGGTTGTTCCCGATCGCCTTCGGGAACGGCGCCGGAATCCCGCGCACTTCCAGAACGTTGTAGCCCGACTGCTCCAGAAGCGCTCTCAGCGAGCGGAAGGTGAAGAGCCGCGTGTGGGTCGCGTCCAGAATGCCTTTCCGTCCGTAATTGAATTGGCCGAAGAACAACATCAACCGCGTGACGAAGAACCCGATGTTCGCCGTGGTGATGATCACCTCCGGCCGTTTGCAGACCGCGGCGAACCGAAGTTCGTCCATGAATTTCTCCGGCTGCTTCAGATGCTCGATGATGTCGAGCATCATGATCTGGTCGAAGGCCGAGACGTTTACGGGAAATTCCGCGCGGTCGAGGTTCCAGCGGATGAAATCGATCCCGGCGGTTTCGGGTGAAGCCGCGGGAATGTATTGGTCCATTCCGGTGACGTGGCAGCCTTTCGCCGCCAGCTCACGCGCGACGAGCCCTTGGCCGCAGCCGATATCGAGCAACCGATTCCCCGGCCGGGCCGCTTCAATCGCCGCCGTGTGCGATGAAGAATAGCCGAGCTTCAAATCGTAATTCTCCTCCGGCGGCAGCACGTCGAACTTGCGATCGAACAGCAAGTTCATCTCGTGGAATCGCGCCCGGAGCATCGTCTTGAAAACGTCCCACGCGTACTTCAGCCCGTTCACGTGGCAAATCTCGTTCCCGTAATAGGTCGGGATCGGGAGCTCCGCGATCCGCAATTTTTTCAGGACGAGCTGGACGATGATCTCGGTGTCGAAATGGAAGTCGTTCGTGTTTTTCTCGAACGGGATCTGGGCCAGCGCCGCTGTGGAATAGAGCCGGTAACCGGAATGGAATTCCGAAAGCGCGGTTCGCAGCATCCGGTTCTGGAACGCGCTCAGGATCTGGTTGCCGATCCATTTGTAGGCCGGCATCCCGCCTTTGCGCGCCGCCTTTTTGTCGATCATCCGCGAGCCGAAGACCGCATCCGCTTTCTCGGCCACGAGCGGCGCGATCAGCTTCGGCAATTTTTCGGGCGCATATTGCCCGTCGCCGTGAACGAGGGCCACGATGTCGAACCCGTTATCAATCGCATAGCGGTATCCGAGCTTCTGGTTTCCGCCGTATCCCTGGTTCTCCGGCGTGCGCAGCACGGTGATCTTGAATGCCGAATTCTGCTGCTGGTAACGGAGCCCGTTCCCAAACGTATCGTCCTGGGACGAATCGTCGATGATCAGGACTTCGACGTTGTCGCCGTGCAGGCTGGACGGGATGCGGCCCAGCACTTTCTCGATCGTCGTTTGCGCGTTGTAGGCGACGATGAAAATGAGCAGCCGTTTCCGGCCGAGATTAATCCGGGCCGTCACGGCAGGTTCCAGCTCTGCGAGACGCATGTCCCGCTTTAGAGCTAGAATTGCGCCAGTGAAGGGCTGCTATTGCCCGTTGGAGCCGGCGTGCTTTTCCTTGCCCAGAACGGAGTTCGCCGTAGCCAGTAGCTCCGCGTCGTCGTTGTCGGTCAGCTCGCTCAGGAACCGGCGAATCCGATGGAAGGATTGTCGCAGGAAAAGTTGCGCGGCGCGGCGGCCTCCCGGCGCCGAGGCGCCATTTTGGGCGACCCCTTGCAGCTGGGAATCCAAGCGGCTGAGCACGCAGGCCGACGCGAACATCTCCGTGGCCGCGCCCGCGATTCGTTCCTGGATCAACTGCATGTCCATGACCGGCTCGCGATACTTAATCAGCGCCTTGTTCACGCTCAGATTGAAACGCCAGATCGAACGGCCCAGTTGCGATGCGTAGGAACGCAGGCTCTCGCTCTTCACCGGCACGCTCGGGATTTTCACCGCCGCCCCGAGCCGATTCATTCCTGCCGTCCACGCTTTGCCGAGGCCGCGCGAAGGATTGAACATCGTGTCGTAAATCTCCTTGAATTCCATGCCGGGGCCGCGCATCCCGACCAGCGCGATGAACGAGGTCAGCACTTCGTTGCTGCCCTCGCCGATCTGGTTGATCCGCGCATCCCGCAGCATCCGCTCGAGCGGCAGGTCCGTGAAATAGGCGGAGCCGCCATAAATCTGGAACGCGTCGTTGACCGCTTCCCAGAGCCGGTCCGTGGTGAACACCTTCAGCATCGCCGTCTCGATCATGTAATCCTCGAGTCCGCGATCGATCAGCGACGCCGTCACGGCCGTCATCGCTTCCATCGCGTAAACGTCCGCCGCCATCCGTCCGATTTTTTTCTTCACCAGGTCGAAATCGCCCAGCGTTTTTTTGAATTGCCGGCGCTTCTTCGCGTGGCTGACCGCCAATTCCAGACAGGTCTTCGCCGCGCCCGTGCAGCACGCGCCGAACGTGGTGCGACCGAAATCGAGGACCGTCAACGCGACCTTCAATCCCTTCCCGATCGGCCCCAGAATATTTTCCTTCGGCACCGCCATGTCGCGCATGGCGAAGCGGCCCGTCGCCGTCCCGCGAATCCCGAGCTTCTCCATCCGGGGTTCGAGCATCGTGAAGCCCGGCATGTCAGGAGTGACCAGAAATGCCGTGATCGCCGTCTTGTCCGAACCCGGCACTGGGGTCCGCGCCATGACCGTCAACACCTGCGCGATCGACGCATTCGTGATGTAGCGCTTTTCGCCGTTGAGAATGAAATGCGAGCCGTCGGCGCTCGGCGTGGCCGTTGTCTGGACATTCGCCGCATCCGAGCCCGCTTGTTCTTCGGTTAACGCGAAGGCCGCCAGCTGTTCGCCCGTCACCAGCGGCGGCAGCCATCTCTGTTTTTGTTCCCGCGTCCCGAACAAGAGCAGAGCGCGGATGCCGATCGAGTGATGGGCATTCGTGAAAACCGACGTCGATGCGCAACGCGCGCCGATCTCCTCGAGGATCTTGCAGCACGCTCTCTGCGAAAAGCCGCGGCCGCCGTATTCCTTCGGCGCCGTCATTCCTAACACGCCGGTGTGGGCCAGGCCCTCGATCAAATGACGCGGGATATCAGCATTCCGATCGATCGCGACCGGATCGAGGTGCTCATCCAGAAACGTCCGGATTTCAGCCAGTGACTTGTCCAGCTCCGCTTGTTGCGCCGCTGGGATCCGCGGATACGGCATGGCCCAATCCGCCACGAAGCGCCCGAGAAAAAGGCCTTTCGCGAAACCGAGCGCCTGCGGCCCGGTGAAAAGCAACTCTTCCGCTTCCTTGATTTCCTTTTGCCGCTGAATCTCCGCTTCGTTCATAAACTCCAATCCTAAATCGCCTTAAAAATTAGCCCCGGCCCGGTTCCTCTGTGGAAGCGGGGGTTTGCCGCAAGAGACCATGCTCAATTGCGCGGGACTAGATCGTGGAATCCGGCCCCGCTGACAACCGATATTTTTTTAATCAGCCCGTGTGTTCCAGCTTTGTCACGTAAAGCGGGAGCGATCCGAGCTGCCGGCCATCGACCGCCAGGTCGACTGTGTATTCGCCGAATTTCGGCAGCCGGATCTGCTGGATCAAAATCACGAAATGCGACGTCACCGTCCGCTGCCCCGGCGAAAATTTCACCGCCAGGCTCGAATCGAATTTCGGCATTACAATGTTCCCGTCTTCATCCGCGAACGTCAGTGTCACCCGATGTTCGCCCTCCTCGATCTGCTCGAACCGCAGCCGCCCCGCGATCGCGCATTGCGGATGCGAAACCGGCGCCTCAAACGCGCGCAGCGCATCGAACGTCCCGATGATGTTCAGCTTCCCCGCGTGCTCCGTCGCCGCATCGCAGAGCGTGAAAATTTCCAGTTGCATCGACGGCCGCCGCCGGCCTAACGAATGGTCAGCTACAGCCCTGGCTCGTGCCGCATTCGGTGCAGACGCCGCAGGCGCCGGCGCGCACCACCTTGTTGCTGCCGCAATGCGCGCAGATGATGTCCATGAACATGTTGCCGAGCACCTCTTGCACTCGATCCGCGTGGGTGTGCCCGTTGCCGCTCACGTAAGGCTCACCTTCGTTCGGGGCATGGCTCGTAATGACGTCGATCAATTCCTTCTCCGCCGTGCGTGGCAGATCCGAGACCGGGCGATTGAGCGCCTTCTTTTCCATCTCCGGAATTTCTTTCATAGGCAGCTCACTCTGGCCACGGTTGGGTGATGTGGCCTCCTTGTAGCCGGGGATGAACTGGCAGCCGAGCCAGCGAAAGACGTAATCGGTGATACTGGTTGCGTTTCGGATATCGGGATTCTTCGTGAATCCGCTCGGTTCGAAGCGTTGGTAGGCAAATTTCCGGACGAGCTGCTGCAACGGCACTCCGTATTGCAGCGCGATGGAAGTGAGCGTCCCCACAGTATCCATCAAACCACCGATCGTACTTCCTTCCTTCGACATCGTGATGAAGAGCTCGCCCGGCTGGCCGTCTTCATACAACCCCACCGTGATGTAGCCTTCATGCCCTGCGATCTCGAAGCGATGCGTCAACGACATGCGCGTATCCGGCATCCGATGCCGGGATGGTTGATCGAGCCGGAAGCGGAGCGAGGCCACCTCCTGATCGAGTTCTACAATGCGGGTTTCTAATTCGCCGCGATCAAACGAAGCGACTGCCAATTCTTGCTCGGTTCCGCCCATGTCTTTCGTCTTGCGGGTGTTCAACGGCGCGGAACGTTTCGATCCATCGCGATAAATGGCGATCGCTTTCAGCCCGAGCCGCCAGCCTTCGATGTAGGTGTTCATGATTTCCTCGACGCTCGCCGTTTCCGGCATGTTGACCGTCTTGGAAATCGCGCCGCTCAGGAACGGTTGGGCCGCCGCCATCATTCGCAGGTGCGCCATGTAACCGAGGCTGCGCTGGCCGCGGTAGGCTTTGAAGGCACAATCGAAAATCGCGATGTGCTCCGGTTTCAGTCCGGAAGAAATCGTCGAGCCATCGGAATCCTCGACATCTTCGATCGTGTCGAAGGCGTCGATGTGGGCGACGATCCGCTCAATCTCTTCGGAATTGTAACCCAACTTCTCCAGTGCCGGAGTCACGGTCTGGTTCACGATCTTCAACATACCGCCGCCGGCGAGCAGCTTGTATTTCACGAGCGCGATGTCGGGCTCGATCCCAGTAGTGTCGCAATCCATCAGGAAACTGATCGTGCCGGTGGGCGCGAGGACGGTAACCTGGGCGTTGCGATAACCGTGTTTTTTGCCAAGCGCCGCGGCGCTGTCCCAGACCCTCGCGGCTTCCTCCTTCAAATACGCGAACTCTTCGTTGGCCGCGATCTCGCTCACCGCGGAGCGATGCAACTCGATCACTTCCTGCATCGGCGCGACGTTGTTTTTCGCAGCCGGTTTTGCGACGCCGCTGCAACGCGCATCGCGATAGCCCGGGAACGGCCCCATGGCCCGCGCCATCCGCGCGCTTTGCTCGCAGGCTTCGCCGGTCATGATCGAGGTGATTGCACCGCAGAGCGCCCGGCCTTCCACGCTGTCGTAACCATAGCCGTAACTCATGATGAGCGAGCCGAGATTCGCGTAACCGAGTCCGAGCGTGCGAAAGATGTGGGAGTTCTCGGCGATTTCCTTGATCGGATAGCTCGCGTTATCGACGATGATTTCCTGCGCAGTGATATAAACGCGGACGGCCGATTTGAACCGCTCCACGTCGAAAACGCCATCTGCGTCCTTGAACTTCATCAGGTTCAACGACGCCAGATTGCACGCGGTGTTATCGAGGAAGAGATATTCCGAGCACGGGTTCGTGGAATTCTGCCGGTCGGTGCCTTTGCAGGTGTGCCATTTGTGGATGGTGGAATCGAATTGCATCCCGGGATCGCCGCAGATGTGGGTCCCTTCCGCGATCTTTCGGAGCAGCGCCCGCGCATCCTTCTTGTCGCACGGCTTGCCGTCACGGACCCGGCGCGTCCACCATTCCCGATCTTCGACCGCCGCATCCATGAACTCGTCGCTGACCCGGACGCTCAGGTTTTCGTTCTGATACATGACCGAGCCGTAGGCGTCGCCGTTGTAACTCCCGTCGTAACCTTGCTCGATCAGGGCCCATGCCTTCTTTTCTTCCTTCTGCTTCGCGTCGATGAATTCCTCGATGTCCGGATGCCAGTCCTTGAGCGTGTTCATTTTTGCGGCCCGCCGGGTTTTGCCGCCGCTCTTCACCACGTTCGCGACCTGGTCGTAGACTTTCAGGAACGAAAGCGGCCCGCTCGGTTTCCCGCCGCCGCTCAATTTTTCCCGCGTGCTCCGCAGTGACGACAGATCGCTCCCCGTGCCGCTGCCGTACTTGAACAACATCGCTTCGCTCGTCGCCAGGCGCATGATGTCTTCCATCGTGTCTTCCACGCTCTGGATGAAACAGGCGCTGCCTTGCGGATATTCATATTGCGTCGCGGCCCGCTCCGCCCGGCCGCTCGTCCGGTTGTAAAAATAGTTCCCCGGCCCTCCATCCCGGCCGATCCCGTACTGATGATGTAATCCCACGTTGAACCAGACCGGCGAATTGAATGCGCCGTGCTGATTCACGCAAAGCCAGGTCAGCTCGTCGTAAAAAATCTGCGCGGCCTCTGCGTTCGCGAAATAGCCGTCCGCAATCCCCCAGTCGGTGATCGTGCGCGTCACCCGATGCACCAGCTGCCGCACTGACGTTTCCCGGCCGCCCTTGTGCGGGTCGGTCCCGTTGGCGATGTCGCCGTAGAAATATTTCGAGACCGCGATCTTGGTTGCCAGCGCGCTCCAGCTCTTCGGCACTTCGATGTTCTCCTGCTTGAAGATCACCTTGCCGCTGTCGTCGGTGATCTCGGCCGTGCGCCGTTCCCAATCGACCTGGTCGAACGGTGCCATGCTCTCGTCGCTGAATACGCGTTCGAACCGGAGCCCCTTACTCTTCTTTTTCGTCCCGCGATTTTTTGTCCGAAGCGACGATTTACGGGGGCGGTTGAGCGAGGACGGGGTGAGGCCGGGTTTAAGTTGAATCATGGCGGGTCCGACGGGCGTTTTTGTGAATAAGTGGCGGTTTTCCTTGGATGCGCGTCGGGGCATAACTTGTGAGTAGCCAGCGAACAGCTACCAACAAGATGCAGTGGACTCGCAGCAGGCGGAACACAAGATGCAGTATGGGGGTGCACCTCCGTCAAGCATAAATTTTCCCGAGCTGGAACTGGTTCTTAGAGCGCGAATTAGGCGCTCAATTCGGCCCGTTTCGCTCATTTTTTTTGACCCGTTTTCGAACGAAAGGCCGTTCGGACGGTTGCAATCAGCAGCCCGCATCTCATAATGAGCCGCGCCGTTCGCGCCGGGACAATCGCAGGAAGGGTGGCTGAGTCCGGTTTAAGGCACTCGACTCGAAATCGAGCGTGGGGTTAAACCCACCGTGGGTTCGAATCCCACCCCTTCCGCCAAAATTTTTTAGTTCTGCCTGTCTGTTCGACTCCGCAACTCACCCGCGCCGAGAAACCGGGATGAGAACGCAGTTCGACTGGCGGGGCGCGTTACGCGCCAGGGTACTAATCCGGCAGCTGCCGGATCATTCACCAGCGCCAAAGCGCAGTCTTTGGCAATTCCATCCATTCTCGGCAAATTGATCTTGTCTCGAACCGTGGATTTCGATAGGTCGAGTGAGTCGGCCAGTCCCCATGGCATCAATCCCACCAGAGACGGAGGCAAAGCCGTCGGCGCATCTCCATGAGATGATGGCGGCGGATCTCGCCGAACTGCCCAACGACCTTCCTCCTCCCGATGCCGTCCATGAAAGATTTGGGCATGCGAAAAACCAGGGAAACTCGGAGACACCAAATGCGAAATAAGACTAATCTCATCAGCGCGTTCGCGTTCATCGTGGCGCTTTTCTTGGTCACCGGCTGCTGGTGGAAAAAAGAACCGGTCGTGGTGGAAGATGAAGCGAAGCTGGCCGGCAAGACCACCGCCGATTTCCCGCAGATCACCGCGGACGTCTTCAAGCCGATGGACGGCGGCGTTGCCTTGTCGCCGGAGGAGATCATGGGGCGCAACGCCTGGAATCTTTGGAGCGCGGGGAACGACCATTTCTGGAACAACGTGGCCCAGGATAGCTTCGGATTATTAGACGTGCTCAAGACGCTTGATAACCGCAAATACAAACGCGGCGAGCGATTCAAAACTCTTGGTCTCGTTAACGAGCCCGGTTTCCAAGCCCCGACCAAGGCGGACGAATTTGGCTTGTGGCTGGACGAGCAAGTCGCTCCGGAGCCGGCCGGGATCGATGATAAAATCTATGGCAAGCCCTCGGGCGTGCTTGGGTTTCGTCTTTTTCCCAACCCGGAGTTTAACGCGGAAGCGCGCAAGAACTGGGATGGCAATCGATTCGTGAGCGACCCAGGGTACTACAACAATAACAAACTCGTTAGGCCGTATCGCGTCGGCGTCGCCTGCGGCGCCTGTCACATCGCACCCCATCCTGCCAACCCGCCGGCGGACCCGGAAAATCCCGGCTGGCCGAATCTCGCCTCGGCGATTGGCAATCAATACATCCGCGAAGGGAAAGTATTCGGGCCCAATGTAACCCAGGGCGGTCTCTTTTATGAGATGCTCCTCACTCAGCCGCCGGGAACGTCGGATACATCCCGGATCGCTACCGATCACATCAATAATCCGAACGCGATCAACCCTATTTTCCTGCTGGCCGAGCGTGAACGCATTGCGGCGGCGGAAAAATTGGCCGGCGGCACTCTCGCGCTGCCGGGGACGAAGGAAGAAATGCCGGTTGCCCACATCCTCAAGGACGGCGCGGACTCGATCGGAGTGCGGGGAGCCACCATCCGCGTTTTCGTGAATATCGGCATGTTTTCCGAATACTGGCTGACGCGGCACAACCGGTTGCTCGGATTGCTGCCGCAGAAACCGTTCGAAATTTCGTACGCGCGCCAGCATTCCGTCTTTTGGCTGGCAACCGAGGAGCGCCTCGCGAATATCGCCGCCTTCTTTCGCAAGCTGCAGCCTTATCACCTGGCTGACGCGCCGGGGGGGAGCGAGCGGATGAGCCACGACGAAAACATCACGAATCGCGGCAAAATCGTTTTTGCCGAGAGTTGTGCCGGGTGTCATTCAAGCAAGCAGCCGCCCGCGCCGATCCAACCCCAGACGGCCGAAGCGAAGGCGTGGTTCCGCACTGAAGTGATGAAGGCGAATTTTCTCGAGGATAATTTCCTCTCGAACGAGAAGCGTTATCCGGTCACCGAGATCAAGACCAACTCCGCCCGCGCGCTGGGAACGAACGCAAAAGCCGGCCACGTCTGGGACAACTTCTCGTCGCAGACTTACAAAGAGATGCCGCCGGTCAACGAACTCGAGCTCTACAACCCCTTCGATGAATCGACCCCCATCAAGTTCAGTCCGAAAGATCACGACACCGGCCCCGGCTATTACCGGACTCCTTCCCTGGCCAGTCTTTGGAGTTCCGCGCCGTTCTTTCATAATAATATGCTCGGCATCTTTACCGGCGATCCTTCGGTGGAGGGCCGCCTCCGCGCCTTTGACGACGCCGCCGAAAAACTGCTCTGGCCGGAGAAGCGGCTGGGGAAAGCCTCCATCTGGCGCACCCAGAGCGAATGCGGCGTGCATGTGCGGAAAGAATATCTGCCGGAACTATTTTCGATGCTGGCGGACGCCGATGGCTACCTGAATCTGGAGTCGATTCCGGTCGGCACCCCGATCAACCTGATCGCAAATCTCCAGCCCAAGCCGCTCGAGGCCGCGGCGCTCGCCTTCAAAATCAAACGGACGCTCCTCGTCATCCACAAGGACAACCTTTCCGGAGAAGCCGCCGCGGCGGAATGGCGCAAGATCGTTCCGGATTTGCTGGCCGCGAATAACTGCCCCGACTTCATCGAAGATGAAGGGCACTATTACGGCACCGATCTCCCTGATGGCGACAAGCGAGCGCTAATCGAATTTCTCAAGACCTTCTAGAAGCCGCTCCACTCAAACCAAACCCACTCCCATGCCTGATAATAAAACCACCATCACCGACCCCGCCCAATTTTTGCACATGTCCGGCGAACAACTCGACGAGCTATTTCGCAACAGTCCAGCGGGAGAAATTCCGGACGGCGAGGGCGACGGCACCGCCATCATTGATCCGGGCTCTGCGATCTCGGACACCATCGCCAGGTTCGTGCACCTCTTCAATTGGAAGGGGAAAGTATTCGACCGCGCGAAAGGCCAGCTGGTGAATCGGATCCTGCCTCTGGGGCATCACGCCATCGTGGCCAACGTTTACAAGGACAAGAGCTGGCTGGACCAAAAAGAGTGCATCGTGCTCGATTACTCCAAGACGTCGCTCGTCGCGAAATGGATTCGAGACGAAATCCGCGAGGTGGCGCCCGGGATTTACCTGGGCGTGGTCTACTGGGGCAAGAAGAAGTTGATTCACTTCGCCCTTAAGTTTCCGACTCCGGCCTAACGAATTGTCCGGAACCGTCCTGGAGGAACAGCCCAGGGCCCGGCCTTCCATCCGCCGTGAATTCAAACGCCAGCCGTCCCATGCCGCGAGCCAATACTGGCTCGGTGTTTCTGAATTTCCTCAGCAACACCTTGATGGCGCTCCTCCAATTCGAGCGCCGATTCGATCACTGGCTGCGCCCGCCCTTCGATGCGGCGCTGCGCGATCCGGTGGCACGTTTGGTCACAGCGCTGATCAATCGAAAGCGGCCTAACGAAGGCTTGAAGATCGCCGAAGAAAAACTTCTCCCCGGAGAAGAAGAATTTCTCGACTCCATTATCTCGAGTTTCGAAAAGCAGATGCGCCTCCTTTGGAAGCCCGGCGGATTCGAGCGCGGTGGCAATACCAAGACCCAGGGGATCGTCCGCGGCGAGTTCGTCGTCCACGAGAATCTCCCGGCGCAGTTTCGGCACGGCATCTACGCCGAGCCGCGGACTTACCGTGCCTGGGTCCGTTTTTCCGGCCCCGGCCCTTACATCACCCCGGACATCGACGACCCGGGGTTCATGAGCATCAGCATCAAACTCATGGGCGTTCCCGGGGCGAAGCTAATGGAAGAAGAAAAGTCCACGCTCGACATGTTCGGCGTTTCCACGCCCACCTTTGTCACACCCGATACGAAGGCGAACGCGCAGTTGCAGATCGAAAGCGTCAAGAACGCGCAGATCTTTTATTTCCTGAACTTCCGCCGGCCGCACGTGCTCGATCTGATCATGCAATCGCTTTTCATCAAGACCCAGACCAGTCCGTTCGAGGCGCCTTACTTTAGCTGTGTGCCGTATCTGCTCGGCGAAAGCCAGGCCATGCAGTACTCGGTCTGGCCAAAATCAAAAAAACGCTCGCACATTCCGCGGCTGCCTTTTCGACCGCCCGACGATTATCTGCGCCAGGCGATGGTGGCAGCGCTCACGGTGGGCGACGTCGAATTCGATTTTCGTTTGCAGCTCCAAACCGATCCGCATTTGATGCCGATCGAGAACAACGCTGTCCTCTGGCCGGAGAAACTTTCGCCCCGCGTGTCGGTGGCCACGCTCCGTTTGCCGCGGCAGCAATTCGATTCGTCGGCGCAAATGGAATTCGCAAAACAGCTTTCCTATAACCCGTGGCACACGATCGACGAGCATCGCCCGCTCGGAAATCAAAGCCGGGCCCGGCGGCGCATGTACTACACGCTTTCCAAGCTTCGCCACGAAATGAACGCGGTGCCGCATTATGAGCCCACCGGCGACGAAGTCTTCCCTTCGCCCGCGCCATGACGCCCCAGGCGAACTTCATGGTCCTCGCGCCGATCGCTGCGGCGCGCCGGACGGAGCTGGAGCAGTTGCTCCATTCCATGAACGATGCGCCCGGCCGAGTAAACGCCGCCAACCCGCTCATCCCCTTCACCCAATTCGATACGCTTCATTTCGCGCGGCTGGTCATTCTGAATGACGGCACGCTCAATGACGTTCGCGCCTATGGCGGAGCGCCCGCCCCAAGCTACCCGCTTTATCTCGCGTTCCTGGGCGATATCGATGGCGAGGTCGACAGCTTTTTCAAAGAACTTGCCCGCCGCGCCGGGGATGGTTTGCGCAAGATCTTTTCCTGTTGCGAGGGATTCACGGCCGGGGCCGATCTCGTCAGTTGGATGAAGGAGCACCCAGCTCCCGCCATCGCCGCCTACGTGAATTGGCGGAGCCGAACGGTCTTGCAAATTCACGAGGAAGCCGCGCTCAGGGAAGCGCTGTTAAATCAGGTTCGGACAAATAGAGACGAATTTCGGGATCTGCCGCCGCGACAAACGCAGCGGAAGTTACGGCAATTCGTCGAGGCGGAGGTATCATCCGGCCATCTCAAGCTTACGCCGCCGAAGACTACTCCCCTCATTTGGTGGATCGAGAACGCGCTGCATCTGATCGGCGTTCCGTTACTGGGGTTGCTCTTGTTACCCTTCCTCATCCTGATCGCGCCGATTTATATCTTTTGTCTGCGGCGCCTGGAGAAAACCGATCCGGAACTCTGCTGGCGAGTGGACCAGGCCGATTCCGATCGGCTGTCCCGCTTCGAAGATCATTACGTCACCAATCAATTCAACGCGATGGGCAGCCTGAAGCCAGGCCGGGTCCGCCTGTTCACCCTGATCGGGGTGCTGAACACCGTCGATTACGCCGCCCGCCATTTTGTCCCGCGCGGCCGTCTGGGTCGTATCCGCACCATCCATTTTGCCCGCTGGGTTTTTCTGGATGACAAAAAAAGAATGGTTTTCTTCAGCAACTACGACGGCACGGTCGAAAGCTATATGGACGATTTCATTAATAAGACCGGCTTCGGTCTCAATGCGGTTTTCAGCGCCGGCATCGGATATCCGCGGACGAACTGGCTGGTCCGCGATGGCTGCGGCGACGAACAAAAATACAAGGACTTCCTGCGCCGCCACACGTTACCGAGCCAGGTGTGGTACAAGGCGTATCCTGGTTTGACCGCGATCGATCTCGAAAGGAACACGCTCCTGCGAAAAGGCCTGGAGGTTTCGTCGATGAGCGAACAAGAGGCCCGCGAATGGGTGGCCCTGTTATGAAGCGAAGCGAAATGGATTACTGCGACGTCCAGGGTTTGGTGCGCTTTGGCTACGGGAAAATGAAGGGGGCTTCCTATGCTCTTCTCCGGGTCAAAGATGCGGCGGCCGCCCGCGCGTGGTTGCGCTCCGCTCCTATCACCAGCGCCGTGGCCATGAAGCCGCCGCCCGCTGCGCTCCAGGTTGCCTTCACCGCCAGCGGTCTCCGGGCGCTTAACGTGCCTCCTGCCGTGATCGAGAGTTTTTCTCCGGAATTTCTCGCCGGTATGGCGGAGGAAAATCGTGCGCGCCGGCTCGGGGATATTGGCAGTAACGCTCCGTTGAACTGGGAATGGGGTTATGGCGCCGCCGACGCACCGGATCTGATCGTGATGTTCTTCGCCGATTCGCACGGCCTCGCTTCCTTTATTGAAAGGTCGCAGGGAGTCGCCTGGAGGGCAGCGTTCGAGGAACTCCGCTGGCTCGGGACCGCGGACCTCGATGGGGTCGAACCGTTCGGTTTTGTCGATGGCATCAGCCAGCCGCAGATCGACTGGGAGCGGCAGCGTGACGTAACTCGCCCGCAAATTGATTACAGCAACGTGGTGGCGCTCGGTGAATTTTTGCTCGGGTATCCTAACGAATACAACAAGTACACCGATCGGCCGTTGATTGATCCCGATCCCGTAAGCACGCGTTTGCTTAACGCCGAAGACGCCCCCGATAAAAAAGATGTGGGCCGCGACGGAACTTATCTGGTGGTGCGCCAGCTCCAGCAGAACGTGCGGGCCTTGTGGCAATTCGTCAACCAGCAGGCGGGTGGGGACGCGGGCGCGGCCGAGAAGCTGGCCGAGGCCTTTGTCGGCCGCACTCGAATGGGCAGCCCATTGGTGCCGGGAAGCCAGCAGAAAATTCCCGGCGTCGGACCCAATCCGGATGAGATTTGCCTGAACCAATTTACGTTCGCCAAAGATCCAACGGGAAGGGCCTGTCCATTCGGCGCCCATGTGTTTCGCGCCAACCCACGCAATCCCGATTTCCCCGGCCGCCCGACGGGTCTCAAAAAACTCATTACCATGCTTGGCTTTGGACCGAGAGGTTTCCGGGACGATCTCATGTCGCCAGTTCGCTTTCACCGCATTCTGCGACGCGGCCGCGAATACGGCCCGGAACTTTTGCCCGAAGATGCAGTCAGACCAGCGCCGCCGGACGATCCGGAACGCGGGCTGCATTTCGTCTGCCTCAACGCAAACATTTCGCGCCAGTTCGAGTTCCTCCAAAACGCCTGGATAAGCAGCACAAAATTTTCGGGCCTGACCGGGGAGAGCGACCCTCTTCTCGGCAACCGCGAGCCAATCCCCGGTTGCCCCGTCACCAGTGATTTCACCGCGCCGCGAAACGAGGGAAGTCCGCGGCGTGTTTCCGGGCTGCCCCAGTTCGTTACCGTCCGCGGCGGAGCCTACTTCTTCCTGCCAAGCCTTCGCGCGCTTCAATACTTCGCCGAGGTCGGCGCGGCGCTGAAATAGCCGGGGATGCACGCCAGCAAATCCGGCGCGGCGTGTCTCAGGCGAGCCGGATTTTCCGAGGAGCCGGATGCTCACGCGCCCTTTGCAATTCACTGGGCGGCGCGCTTTCCGTTTTGTAACATAGATAGCTGATGGAATATATATTTCGCAAACAGCTCATCTTTCCTTGTGAAAAAAATCCGTTCGGGTCCCGATCGCTCCTGGCTTCTTCTCCTCTTCAGCCTGCCGGCGACGCATAAGACCGCTCGCGTCGCCATCTGGCGGAAGCTCCAGAGATCGGGCGCGATCCAGATCAAGACCTCGACCTATCTCCTGCCGGACACGCCCGCCCAGTACGAGTTGTTCCAGTGGCTGGCCAAACAGGTCACCGATTACGGAGGCGACTCCACCCTGATCCGCGCCCAGCAGATCGAGGGACTTTCCGACGCCAGGATCGTCGGGCTTTTCAACGCGGCCCGGGACAGCGATTATTCCACGCTCGGTGAGGCCGCGCGAAAGTTGGCCGGGTCGCGTGCCGCCAAGCGCGATAAAACATTCGCCGGCGAGCTGGAGAAATTACGGAAAACGTTTCGCGCCATTCGCGAGATCGATTTCTTTGACGCCCCGAAAGCGCACGTCGCCGAATCGCAGCTCGATCGACTCGAGAGCGCGACCCGATCCAAAACGCCGGCAGCCCCGCGCCTTCAGGCCGCGAAGTTTCAGGGGAAAATCTGGGTGACGCGTCCCCGGCCGGAGATCGATCGCGTCGCCTGCGCCTGGCTGATCCGTTCGTTCATCGATCCGAAGGCCACCTTCAAGTTCGCCGCCCAAGCCGAGGCAATCGCCGGCGGAATCCCGTTCGATTATGCACACGGAGAATTTTCGCATCACGGCGAGGACTGCACGTTCGAGACCCTGCTGGCGCGGTTCGGGATCGCGGACAAGGCGTTGCCCAAGATCGGTGAGATGGTCCACGACGCCGATCTCGAAGACGAAAAGTTTCAGCGGCCCGAGGGCGTCGGGCTCGACCGGATTTTGAAAGGCTGGGCGAAGCGCGGGATGCCCGACGACGAAATTCTCATCCGCGGCGGGAATTGCTTCGACGGCCTTTACGCGTTTCTTCGGCGCTGATGAAAGGAAAAAAAAAGAGCACGGCACCGGGTGAATTTTCGCCTGCGGAACTCCGAGCCTTGCGCGCGCTCAAGTCGCCGGCCGGTATTCAGCATTTTCTCGACGGCATCCCTTATCATCTCGCCGGCACCGCCTGGTCGCCGAGAAAAGTGCTGCGCGAGAAAACCGCCCACTGCCTGGAAGGCGCGATCTTTGCCGCGGCGGCGCTCCGCGCTCTCGGATTCCCACCGCTCATTCTCGATTTGGAAGCCGATCAGGACACCGACCACGTCCTCGCGATTTTCAAAATGCGCGGGCATTGGGGCGCGATCGCGAAATCGAACTTCGCCGGCTGCCGCTATCGAGAGCCGGTTTATCGCACCTTGCGCGAGCTGGCGCTGAGCTATTTCAACATCTATTTCAACCTGCGCGGCGAACGGACGCTCCGGCGTTTCTCCCGGCCGGTGAATCTCGCCCGGTTCGACGATCGCCATTGGATGACCTCGGACCAAGAAATCTGGTTCGTCGCCGAATATCTTTGCGACATCCCGCACCGGCCCTTGCTCAGGCGCGGCCTGGAAAAACATCTCACCCGCGTCGATCGGCGGACGTGGAAAAGCGAAATGGTCGGCCACCGAAAAAAACGTTGAACATAGTAGTGGATCGAGCGCTCCGTCGCTCGATGACTATCTGGCGGCTTCGCCGCGACTACTTGCCATCGAGCGCGAAAAAGAAATCCTGCTCGACCTGTCCGCCGGCGTTCTCCATCCGTAACGCACTTCCACCGCCGCGAATTCCTGGTGCAGATCGATCGCGAGCTTTTCGTCCTCGATCGTTACGTTTGTCGATTTCTTCTGATCCGTCGCTGCGCCGTTCCCCGTCACCGGCACGCCCGTCTGCCACGCTCCGCCGTTCGCGAACAAACGTACGGTCGCTACCACGACGAACGAAATCATCAGAGAGACCAGCCTCACGCGCATCATCAGCTCAGGGTATCGAAAATCGCCGTTCCTAAACAAGAGAGATGTTGGTTCCTAAGGATCAATACGACGAATTTACGACTCAAGCGACATGCTGCTCCAAATAAACGGATGCTGTTCTCAAGATCACGATCGATACCGAGCCTGCAAAGAAAGCCAACCCCCTAAGAAACATGTCTTCAGCGACTGAAAGTTCGTTCACTTTCATTATCAAGGAGTCCTCATTCCAGCGAGTATCACTTATCTTTTGAGCGATGAGATTTTTCGCGAACGAGTGTGTGGAAGAATCCTTCATCAATCCAATCAGACCAGTAGTGGTTGGCATCGCATACTCTGCAACTCGGCGCGCCCTGATCGCGTAAGTCACGGCGACAAGTAGATGAATTATTGCGAGAAAATACAAAAACAGCACTATTCCGGTCCACCAAAAGGATAGGCTCCACTGCTTACCAAGAACTGCTGGAGCAAGGGCAACAATGCTCACTGCAATTCCAGCGGATTGGACAATTATTGATGCTTTGCCTTCGAGAGTGTCCTTTCGGCTCGTTTCGCTTTTCGTTAATTCGGAAGCGGCTTCCAAATTAGCCGACAATTCCTTGTATTTGGTCAGCGAACTCTGCACTTGCTTGTGGACTTCAGACCACAAAACTTGCCCGCTCTGCTGTTCTCGCCGGGCGCGGATTACACGGTTGGCGCGATTTGCTCGTATCGGGGGCCAAAAAAAGTCAGCGATTTTTTCTTTCATCGCTCGTTAGGGTTCCGGCGATCAAGAGAAACGAGAAGATCACAAAGTCGCTCAGCAATTGGGAGACCCATCGGCTTTTGCAACCAACCCCACTCCCCGTTGGGATTAATTTCAAGAAAGAAGAACGTGTCATCTCGCTCCACGAGGTCAATCGCACCGAAGAATAGTCCCGATGCTTTGACATATGAATTGCATAAAGCAGCGATTCGCGGTGGCAGTTTGCACTCCACAAATGATAAGCCGTCCTTCTGTGTTCTCCAATCAAGATCAACTGAACGTCCGCTATTGGACTCAATACGAGCCGCGATAACCACGTCTCCAATTACCGTCACACGGTAATCAGTCTTTGGAGTGATTCGTTCCTGAACAATGAACGGACATAAAGCAATGGAAGCGTCATCCTTTGCGCAAGGCATCTCCAATTTCGAAGTGAAAATGAATCTGTCCTGGTCCTCCTCTTCGATCAATGGAGTATACATTGCCTTGGCAATCACTCTGCCGTCACGCCGTGACGCGAAGGCGCGAATTGCATCCGGATCATTGGTGAACAAGGTTTCTGGAACGGCAAATCCAAGTTTTCGAGCAAGCACCAATTGGTGCACCTTGCTTTCGGCCCGCAACTCGGCATCCGGCGGATTTACCCACGCTATGTCGGCAGCGGCAGTCAGGCCATATCGCAGCATTCGCCACTGATCAGTGATGAATAACTGAACCCCCTGCGACGGTCGATCGGTCTTCGAGATTTCGTCGAAAGGGAAACCTGGTCTGCGATTCCAAACAGCGCCAACATCACGAACCAGATCGATCCGATGCCGCTCATTCTCGAACGTAATCGAAATATCCGGCGCGTTGATCAGTACCCTGTTTGATACCAGATCCTCAGTATTCAGCCGGACGTAGGAATGCTTTCGTTTCTGAAGCTCTAAGACGACAAAATCAACGGTGACATCCCACTTGTTCGAGATGATCAAAATCATTCTGCATGACTACGCCCACATCCGCCTATCTTTCATGTCCTCCCCTTTTTCGATATCGCATTTCTTTGTTTGAGGACCTTCTGCGTTCACGACAAGCACTGCCGGAGGACGTTCAGGGCTCCCACGCCATCGAACAATATCCGCCGATTCGTCATAATAGTAGTCTTTGGAGGGCTTCGCGCGACTGGGGGACGCGCAAGCTCTAGCGAAGCGAAAGAGAAATGGCGTGAATTTCATAATCTCAATCTACGCCCCTTACCAACGATCACCAGCTTTTCGTGTTCGATTGACATATTCGGAGCAAGCGTCTGATCCATCCGTGCGGCGTTTTCCGTCACCGGTATATTTTCCTCGACGAGGCTTGCCATCCGGCATCGCTGATGCTCATGATACGACCCCGATGATCCAGGCGAATTGTCGGGCGCGCTTCACGGCGGCGGATTTCGACTTTGTCGTCCGCATCCTCGCCCGGTCCCAGACCGATCACGTTTCCCTGATCGACCTCCTCAGCGACGCGGAGACGCGTGATGCCGTGCTCGATAATCCGCGTCTGGTCGACGCGATCCTTTCCAACGCAGGCCAATTACAGATCTCATCCCATTTTTATTTTTATGTCCTGGCGCGCCATGTTCTGCGCGATGTCGGGATTACCGACCGGAAGTTGTGCGATTACGTGGCGTCGCTGCTCGAGGCGTTCTCGCGCGCGAGCGGTTTGCGCGCGCCGCACATGACGGCGGAGAACGAGCGCCAATATGTTTCCGACATGCTGATCGCGCTCACCCGCGCCACGGCCGAGCAGGCGTTTCTGCTCCGGGCGCATGTCGGCAATTACTCGCTTTTTCTTAGCGGGATTTTTCACGAGAACACCCAGCGGCGCAGCCTGCGGGGCGCGCCCGACCTCGCGTTCTACGAGCAGGTCGGCCGCACGAATTATCAGCTGGTCGCTTCCCACGCCACTGCGCGCCGCTGCGATCTCAGCGATGTTTACGAAGGTCTCGCCGGCCGTTTCCACGAAGTCCGGCTCGCCCTGAACCGGCTCTCTGATTCGCTACTGAATCTCGATGATGATGGAACTGCTGCCGCGCTTCATCTCTAAATTTTTTCACACAACGGTCACAAAGGTGAACAAAGGAATCAAAATCTCTTCCGTCGTTGTGAACCTTTGTGACCTTTGTGTGAGGACTCTTCCGTCATGAACGAAACGCTCTTCAGTCAGATCCAGCGATTGTTCGAACGGACCTACGCGCAGGTCGGCATCAACCTGGAAGATTGTTTGATCGACCAGGGTCGGTGCGGGCAGTTGTCGCGGCTTGCCGGCGCGAACGCGCGCGAGCTTAGCGAACTCGCCCGCACCTTTCTGCGCCGGGCGGACGACCAGCTCTACGTCGGGATTTATTATTCGCGCTGGCTCATCGAACAACTCGAACGGCATGATCCCCGCGCCGGCTTGAGCAATCGCAACATCCGGTCGTTGATCGCGTTCGTCGAGGAGATCAACCACGCCCTCCACGCCGCGCTCCAATTCAAGAAAGGCGAGCGCGAGATCGCCTCGGAAAATTTCGCGCGGAACCTCGAGCTCCAGGCCCGGGTCGACACTTATCTCGTCCTGCTCCTGTTCGTCGCGTTCTTTCGCAAGACCCAAAAAGTTTCGCGGACCGATCGGCGCTGGCTTCGGTTCCATCTTTTCGCTGCCGAAAATCCCGGCGCGTTTCAATCGACCAATCTCCGGAGCCGCTATCTCGAGACGACCGAGCTGGCCGCGCGCTACACCGAATTTCTCGATACCCTCAACGCGATGCGCCGTCTCGAGGAGATCCGCGCCTTTCGCTCCCTCGATTACGGCGCGAAAAAAGCGCGGGTGCTGGCATTGCCCAACAGGAAGATCGCCGGGCTGCTCGAATAGCGCGGCGCTACTCTCTTCTGTAGCCGCTTCGCTGTGCGAAGCGCGTGGGCTAACGCTGCGGCCCACATCGCTCTCGCGCTGCCCACAGGGCAGCGGCTACAGAAGAGCACGCATTTTTTGCGTGCTAATTCCATTTCCAATTTGTGAAACGCGCCGGTGTCCGCTACTAATCGAGCGTGTTCACTTTGACCATGCTCGGCAGCGGCAGCGCGGGGAATAGCGCCCTGGTCGCGACCGATCATTGCCGGATCCTGGTCGATGGTGGATTGAGCGCGCGGCAGATCGTGGTCCGGCTCGAGCAATGCGGGATCACGCCGGGGCAGCTCGATGGCGTGCTCCTGACGCACGAACACGGCGATCATGTTTGCGGGCTCGAAGTGCTCTGCCGGAAATTTCATGTCCCGATCTATTGCAACCGGCTCACGGCGGAGGCGATTCGCTGTTGGTCGGGGTCGTTAGGCAAACATCGGAACTGGCGGCTGTTCCAGACCGGTGCCGATTTCTCGATTTGCGATATCCATATCCAGACCTTCTCCGTCCCGCACGACGCGGTCGATCCGGTCGGGTACGCGTTTCATTCCGGGGAAAGCGCGCTCGGGTTCATCACCGATCTCGGCTACGCGACGAAAATGGTGGTCGAACGGTTGCGAAAAGTGCACACCCTCGTGATCGAGACCAACCACGACGAAAAAATGTTGCAGGCCGATCCGCATCGGCCGTGGCCGGTGAAACAGCGGATCCAATCGCGCCACGGTCATTTGTCGAACACGGCGGCGGCCACCGTGATCGAACAACTTCTGAGCGGAAAACTGGAGCGCGTCGTGCTCGGTCATCTCAGCCGGGATTGCAATACGCCGGAGCTGGCGGCGGGCGCGATCCGCGCCATGCTCGCGGAACGCGGGCGGAGCGAGATCGAAGTCCATTGCGCGGCCCAGGGCCAGATCAGTTTGCGCTTCACCATCGGCCAGACGAAAGGCCGCGCGTTTCAACCGACGTTCGACAACATCTTTTTCCAGACCACGCCCGCGCCCGACCACGCGATCCGCGCGGCATGATCATCCGCGATGCGACGGAAGCCGACCTTCCGGCGATCATCGAGATTTACAACGCGGCCACGGCCACGCGCATTTCCACGGCGTTGTTCGAGCCGGTGACGGTGGAGGAACGCCTGCCGTGGTTCCGCCGGCATTCACCGAACACGTTCCCGCTCTGGGTCGCCGAGGTCGATCGACGGATCGCGGGCTGGCTCAGTTTTCACGAGTTCATCCGCCGGCCGGCTTACCGCGGCACGGCGGAGATCAGCATCTACGTGCATGAAAAATTCCGGCGGCGGGGAATTGCGCGGCGGTTACTGGAGAAGGCGATCGCCGACGCGCCACGGCTCAAGACTCGCGCGCTCGTCGGTTACGTTCTGGGGCACAATGAAGCGAGCTTGCGGCTGTTCGAAGGATCAGGATTCCAACGCTGGGGGCGACTTCCACGAATCGCGCGTTTCGAAAAGAGCGAGCGCGACCTGGTAATCGTCGGCCGGCATATTGCCTAACGAATGCTAAGAATGGAGACGGCCTGCCCCCAGGCCGTTGGGAAAACGCGTCACGGCTCAACGGCCTGAGGGCAGGCCGTCTCCAAAGATCACTCCTCGTCGCCGACCACGAGATGGATCACGCCGGCCGGATCGGAGATCCAGAAACCGTCAAAATCTTCCCGGAGCTGTTCGACTTCATCGCGGCGCGGGACGCCGTTGATCTTCAAGTAAGATGCGGCCGCTTCGGTGTCGTTCGTTTCCAGCTCGAGCCAGATGTCGGGATGGCTCAGGTTCGGGACCCGGTCGAGCCAGAGCCGGTTCGGGCCGAATTGGAAAATGCAGCCTTCCGGTTCCTCCTCGATCAGCGGCAGTCCAAGGGTGTCGCGGTAAAATCGCATCGTCTGCTCGTAGGTGTGGCTCGGGCATTTGATCGCGATGTTCGCGCCGCCGGAGAACTGTGGGCCGTGGACGTTGGCAACCATCCGGGCACTATAGCTTGCCGAGAATTTTTCGCGCCAACGTCTTTGCTTTTTCCGTCGCGCTTTTCTCGTCGTCGATCCCGCTGATCCCAACCATGATAAACGCGTTCGCTTTCGTGACGTAAAGGATGAGGGCGTGCCCCGGTCCTTTGTCCGGACCTTCCTTCACCAGCGCCGCTTTGTCGCCCAGTCCGGTGACCGGCTTGAATCTGTTCTTGTTCTTCTCCGCGCTCATTTCTTCGAGCTGCTTCTTCGGCTCCAGTTGTCCCGTCGAGATCAGGCGCACTCGCAAGACCAGCGATCGCCCCGGGTTTTCGCTGTAGTAATTGCACTTGGAATAATAACCGTCCGCGCTTTCTTCGCTGCGCGCCTGCGGATCTTTCACCGCTTCGCCGAGCACGGTCTGCGCGTCCTGTTTTGTGATGACCGCGGCGAGATCGATCCGGTTTTCGGCCGCGCTGGAAATGGAAGCGAGCGCGCCCGCCATTGCCAGCACGACAGCGGCCTGGGTCGTCCCACGCATGGTCCTCAACCTCCTGCGGAACCTTCGCCGCCCGGCTCAGTCATTGCCATCGGGTCGAGCGCGCGCTCGAGTTCGTCCGGCGGCAACACTTTTTTCTCGAGGCAAATCTCGCGCACGGTCTTGCCCGTCTTCGCGCTTTCCTTCGCGATCTCGGCGGCGCGATCGTATCCGATCTTTGGCGCCAGGCTCGTCACCATCGCCATCGAGAGTTCCACCAGCTCGCGGCAACGCTCTTCGTTCGCTTCGATCCCGATCACGCATTTCTCGGTGAACGCGTCGCAGGCGTTTCCGAGAAGCCGGATACTCTCGAGAAGGTTGTGCGCCATTACCGGCATCATCACGTTCAATTCGAAGTTGCCGTTCGCGCCCGACCAGGTGACGCAGGCGTCGTTCCCGATCACCTGCGCGCAAACCATCATGAGCGCTTCGCACAGGACCGGGTTCACTTTGCCGGGCATGATCGAGCTGCCGGGCTGCGTCGACGGCAGCCGGATCTCGCCGATGCCGCAACGCGGGCCGCTCCCGAGCCAGCGAATGTCGTTCGCGATCTTGAACAAACTTACCGCGATCGTTTTCAGATGACCGCTCGCTTCCACGACGCCGTCCTTCGCGCCCTGCGCTTCGAAATGGTTTTCCGCTTCGCGAAACTTGATCCCGGTCCGCTGTTCCAGGTGCCGCATCACTTTGCCGGGAAACTCCAGGTGCCGGTTTAATCCCGTGCCGACGGCCGTCCCGCCCAACGGCAATTCCGACAGGACGTCGACCGCGCGTTTCACGCGATCCCGCGCGTAAAAAACCTGGCGCGCGTATCCGCCAAATTCCTGGCCGAGCCGGACCGGCGTCGCGTCCATCAAATGGGTCCGGCCGATCTTGATGATCTCCCAGAATTCTTTCCCTTTCGCTTCCAGAGCGCCCCGCAATTTCTCCAGCGCTGGATCGAGGCAATCCTGCAACTGTTCCGCCGCGCTGACGTGGATCGCGGACGGGATCACGTCGTTGCTCGATTGTCCCATGTTGACGTGATCGTTCGGGTGCACCGGATCTTTCGCGCCGATCGGTTTCCCGGCGAGCTGGCAGGAACGGTTCGCGATCACCTCGTTCGCGTTCGTGTTCGTGCTCGTGCCGGAACCGGTCTGGAAGATGTCGAGCGGGAAATGGTCATCGAGTTTTCCTTCCACCACTTCCTCGGCGGCCTGGACGATGAACGCGCTCCGATGCGAATCGAGCAGGCCGAGATCGGCGTTCGCCTGGGCCGCAGCCCATTTGATCAGGCCGAGGGCGCGAATGAACGGCCGGGGAAAACGCTGGCCGCTGATCGGGAAATTCAGGACCGCGCGCTGGGTCGAAGCGCCGTAAAGCGCGGACTCGGGGACGGCCATTTCACCCATCGAGTCCTTTTCCACTCGAGTGGATCCGGCCTTCATGCCGGATGATGATTGTTGATGGAGAGCACCGCCGCGGGGCGGAGCGGACGGCGATGGCCATTCCGCCGGTGCACCTTGTGGAAGACGGTGATAAACATCGGCGGAATATTTTGGAGAACGTACTGAGACTCGGCCCGATCGAAAAGGGTGGCGTGTTGCCGGAGCTCGTTGGTGACCTGGTAAATAATGAAAGTGCCGCCATCGGCCAGCGCTTCATAGGTTTTTTCGAGCAGGGCCCGCTTCTTTTTGATCTCGAGAATGCTGAATGGGATTCCCGAAAGGATGTAATCGCAGCGCGGAATGCCGCGGCGTTTTAGTTCTTCCGGCAACCTGGCGGCATCACCATTGATGACGTGGACCCGCGGATCGTCCGCGAACTGACGTCGCAGGTCCCGCGAAAAAGCCGCGTCCAGTTCGAACAGGAGCAATTGCGAATCCGCCGACATCCGGCGCGCGATCTCGCGCGAGTGGACACCTTCGCCCGGGCCGTACTCGGCAATAACCCGCGGCCCGCCGAAATCCATTTTGCGCGCGACTTTTTTCACGAGCGCCTTGGAGCTCGGCATGATCGAAGCGACCTGAAACGGGCGTTGGAGGAATCGCTTGAAGAAGAGCGCGCTCATCGAAAGGGGGAAATAGTCAACCGCCGCCTTCGCCTTGTCCAGTCACGATGTGGAACACGCGGCTCGCGGTGATAGCCTCTTGTTAACTAGTGATGCTGCAGGACCGCCATTACCTGCCCCTACTCCCAAATAGGAAAAAACCTGAATGAGGCATTGACATTGACTATAAAAGTTATAATCCTCTCCCAAGCGGAAAAGGCTTGCTCATTGACGCGCAAGTTGCTGTTTTTCTCCAATGCATAACCTTTTGACGGTCAAAGAAACGGCCAAATACCTCCGGATTCCGTTGCCGACCGTCTACTATCTGGTGCAGCGCGGCCAGCTGCCCGCCATCCAGATTGGCGGCCGGTGGCGCATCAAAAAGGCGTCGCTCGACAAGGATATTTTGAAGGAGGACAAGTCCGGCCAGCCCACTGTGCTCGTGGTCGATGACGACGAAAGTCTCCAGAGCTTGTTCAAGATTTTCCTCAAGAAAATTGGCTTCAGCCGCGTCGTCGTCGGCACCGTGAAGGAAGCGCTCGCCGCTCTCGAAAAACAGAAGTTCGATTTGCTTTTCCTCGATTTGAAATTGCCGGACGGCCCCGCAGACGACGTTTACGAAGCGGCGAAGGAAGCCGATCCGGACCTGCCCATCGTCGTCATTACCGGTTATCCCGACAGCGAAATGCTGGATCGGATTTTGGCGCGCGGTCCGGTCACCGTCCTGAAGAAACCGCTCCAGGTCGCGCAGCTCCAGCAGACCGTCCGCATCCTTGGCCACAAAGACGCCGCGAAACTCGCGGCCTGATCGCGTCGCTCGGAGGGACTCGCCGCGGCGAGTCCGACTTCTTTGGCGCGCTTGCATTCGCGACTTCGCCGCAGATAATTCCCATCCCATCAACCTGCGCGGTTAGCTCAGTGGTAGAGCACTACCTTGACACGGTAGGGGTCACTGGTTCGAACCCAGTATCGCGCACCATACTTCTCCTTCGGCCTAACCAGAAAAGGATTTGCCCACGATTCCCCACGCGCTCCCCTTAGTCATTCTTGTACAATTGATCCCCCAGAACGGCTCCGCCGGTTATCCCTAATCCGCCGCCGATGGCAGCACCTCGGAAAAGAACAACAACTGTGCGAGTAATCGTACTCGCTGCCGAAACCGCCTGGTCCGCGATGGCTCCGGCAGCATCGACTGCTGCTCTCCCTGCCATGCCGCCATAATTTGCCGCCCCTTGAAGAAGCGGCGCAACCTCTGGATTTGCTTCGCCCACTCCGACCGCAAGGGCCCTCGCAGCTGTAAAAGGGGCACGCACTACATAGCCAATGCCCCTTCCAATCCCGCGCGCCGCCCATGAGATCCAGCCCTCGGCAGGCGCAGCCTCTGCGGCCGGCTCGGCTGCACCCGCGACGGCGGCCTCCGCGGCAGCGCCCTCGGCCTCGGCGACGGCCGGTGCCGCTTCGGCCGCGGCAGCTCCGGCTTCGGCCGCGGCGGCGCCTGCTTCGGCCGCAGCCACTCCGGCTTCAGCAGCACCGACAAAAAAACTTCCAATCCCAGCCCCGATGATTGCTCCAGCGATCAACCCGACAATGGCGAAGATGCCGATGGAAGCGCCCATGCTCCAGTCACCGGTAGGGTCGGTCAAATCCATCGGTGCACTTCCGGCGTAGATATACGGGCTGGGATATTGCCGGGCGGGATCGCAGCTGTAGAAACGGCCTATGACCGGGTCGTACAACCGCGCCTTGTTATTGTAGAGTTTGGTCTCTGCATCCAGCTCCAGGCCGGCATAGAGATAACTGGTGATATCCAGTAAACTGCCGGTTTGCCGCGCAACACCGCCAAAGGGGAGGTAATCGTAGGTGGCGACGACGGTGCTCTGCGCGCCCAAGACCAACCGTGTCGATCCTTGGCGATCCAGCGCTGTCCAGTAAAACGTCTCGTCCATGAGGCAGAGCATGCCGCGGGCGCCGTAAATGTAGAGCTTGTTGGTGGGGCCGGCCGCGCTGTCGGTCCGCTCCATCAATGGGCGTGGATCGAACCCGTGCAGATAATAGAGGCGAGTGCCGTGCGTGACCATGCTCTTCAGGACGCGTTGCCCCCGGCCCCCGTAAAGGAACGCGATCTTGCCAGGGGCCGATCCGGCGACGCTGATCGCAGCGGTTAGCCGGGAAGCCGGCTCATAAGAAAGAGTAAGCCCCGAACCGGACACTTCGGTGACGCTGCCATCCGGATCGTAAGTGAAGCCGACCGTCGGGTCGACTCCATTTTCGGTCGAGATGTTCGCGAGGCGATTGCTGCCCGGCTCGTATTGGTACGTGGAGACAGATCCGCCGGAGGATAGCGCCAGGATATTGCCGTTGGAATCATAACTGACTGGGGTGTCGATGCCCCACGCCGGAATCGCAGAATTCACGGCCGTCGAGAGACTGCCGGACATGCTGTGCGTTAAGATATAGGTGTAGCCAGAAGGCGCGCCCGCCCACTGATATTTCTGGGAGTCCGAGGAGACGAGGCCGTCGTAGGAGCCGGGCTGGCTGTTCTCGGGAGCGTAGCGCGTGGATTGTTGCCACAGCCCAGTGCTGTCGCCAATGCTCGACAACCATTGGGGGGAGTCATACCGGAAATCCAACGACATCGGCTTCGCGCCGGTGGGATTCAGGGTTTCCTGGGCGATCGTGTTGTCGGCATAATAGGTGTAAGCGGCAAAGAATCCAGGGGCCGATGGCGTGCCGACCTGCACCAGGCGGCCAGCGTCGTCATACTTGTAACAAACGGTCAGGGGAGGGACTTCTCCTTGGGGGGCAGGGTAATCGATTTCGGTTTTTCTGCCCCGGCAATCGAGGTGATAGACGGTCACCATCCGCCCCATCGGGCTCGTGGGAATGGTCAATCCGTGCCGGGACACAAGCCCGTAGCTCTCGTATTCAAAGTCTTCGACGACATCGGCGCTCTGCCCGGTCTGACTGGTCGAAACCTGGCACAGATGCCCCGGCGCCGTCGTGCTCCCGGACAGAGCGTCGTAAACATAACGCTTGGCCCATTGAAAACTCCCCGGCAACGAGGGCCAGTCAGGATCTTCGTAGCTCTGCAAGACCGTCCCGTCGCCCCAGGCGACTTGGACGATTCCCTTCTCGAGAAGGCGGCCAAGATCGTCATATTTCCAGTAGACCACCGCGTTGAGCCCGCCTTGTGTCACCGCGCCGACGGCGTCCAGCATGAACCGTTGCCGCCCTGCGCGGTCGCAGATATAAAGCGTGGTGCCGTCATCCGGTGAGGCTGTGCTGGAGAGGCGGCCTAGAAAATCATAAGTGTTCACGATCTGCCAGTCGGCCGGGACGCCGGAAGGCGGAGTAAGGTAATTCGGCTGCTGCTCGTGGTGCAGGTAGCCCGCGGGGTCGTAAAGAAAGCCGGAGGTGGCGACAGCGGCGTCGGCAGCGGAAAAACTGACGGACCAGGTCTTTCCGAGCTGATCGGAAATGGTGGTTCGTTGCACGCCATCCGGGGTCGTCAGGAACTGCGCGTAGAGAGGCGTGCTTTGGCTTCCGTAGGCATAGCGGGTGGTGTGCCGCTTAGCATTGGTCAAGTCGATCGCATAAGGCGCTCCAGGATTTCCTTTCTCGATCGGACGGCAAAGGGGCGAATCCTCTAAAAGGGTGCGGCGATAGGGATAACCGCCATCGTCCGACGGCCCGCCACCGCCGGAGCTGTAATAGAGAGCTACGTCGCCGCTGAGAATACCGGTCTCCCAATCGAAACTTGTAATCAAGCCGGGGCGATAGCCCAACCCGGCGCCGGGATAGCTGCACGCCTTGGTTTCGACGGCGCGATTTCCGATGGGGTCGTATAACCAGGCGGAGACGTTGCATGCGATGCCATCCAGTTCCTGGCGCTGGCGTCGCTGGCCGGCGCCATCCGCATAAGTCGCGACCACTTCGGGATCACGCAGTGCCATCACCTCGGAGAATGCGACGGCATCGCCCGCGAACAAGGCCACCCCACCCTCCGCGGGCGCTGAAGTCGCATGGTTGAAGAGCTGCTTGCCTTGGAAGAAGAAGGAGACCAGGCGCCCCGCATAAATCAGGAGCCATTCACCTGGACCGATCGCCACGGAAGTCACCGCACCGCAAACCGCGCCGTCGATCTCCAACTGCCAGCCGGTTCCCGGCGACCAACTGACTGTGGCGTTGCCTGCCGTTATTCCAAACGGTTGGGTTACGTTCGCTGGCGGAGTGACGTAGGCGCGCAGTCCGCTGCTGCCGTAATCCGCCGTGGTCTTGCAAGCGATGCGGCCGGCGGCGGTCCCCGTTAACGTCAGCGCATTGGAAATCACGGCCCAAACGCCGGCGGTAGCTTGCCAGGCGTCCTGCCACTGCGTGCTCCGGAAATCGTCAAACCAACCGCCGTTGATTGCGATCTCAATCGTTGCGTTTGGATCCGTCGGAGTAAAGACATCGTCGTTGCCTTGGCGAGAGAAGTAGAAGAGCGATAACTTATCGGGTTCATTGTCTCGATCCGTGGTCCCAATGCAGCGTTGGTATCCATCATAAAGGTAGCGGGCCGTCCGCCCATCATGTCCAATTTTCGTCGAGCGTGTAAACGAGGTCGGGTCATACGTGTATGCCTCAAAGATTGCGCACAAGGGACTGAATCGGACATCGTCGAGCAGCACTGTCTGCCCGGCCGAGGTATTGAAAAAAGCAATCGTCACGGCCGGAGTGCCGCCGCCGCTGGAATCGGGAAATGAAACAGGCTGACACTGAAAATTCCAGTTCGGGCCGGCAAACTGAATTGGAATCTGGAGCGGCTGATCGGTGGCGCCGGCGAAACTAATCTCAACGTAGGCGTCTGGCACCTCCTCCCCGCTCCGCGAATAAAAGGAAAGCAAGTAGGCCTGGCCGCCGCGCGCCGGCGCAAAAGTACCTGTCAGCTTCGCCGTCGCGCTCGTCGCCGCCGTCAGGGCAAGGCAGCGCGAACCCGTGTAGCAATCTGCGGTAGTAAGATCGCTTTCGGCGTAGAGCCATCCGGCCGCAGCAGGAGCTTCGTTGGCCTCGAAACCGCAAAACGCCAGTTCTTGGCCGGCGAAACTGGCGTTGCGGGCGTACACGAGTGGCAGGCTGCTGTCCTCAGAGTAAAGATTTGTGCTCGGAATCCGGTCGACGTCGAGGCTCTCCTGCTCGAGCCCTTGGCCGGTGCGAGTCGCCACGGACTTCACCTTCAACCAAACTGATGGATCGGGCGATTCCCGCGGATTCCAGCTGTCGAATCCGGAAAAATTGCTGCCGGGCTGCTGCGCCAAATGAAAGGTCTCGAACTCAGCCCAGTCAGTATCGGGCGTTCCCCAATCATTTTTCCATGTGGTGGCCGCGGCGCTGGTGATGGTCTCGTGTCCTGCCGAGTCGATGGTCGAATCGATCCTCTGTACCATCGCGGTGAGGAGATTCCTGGACTGGCTGGGATCATAGATTGACCACCAAGGGGTGAGGCGCTGGTTGAACAACAGCGTCGCCCCGTCGGGTTGCGTGGCTTGTTTCTGCGTGCCGATTCGCACGCCGCTGGACGCATCGTACGTATATTGCACCTGGGTGATCACGCCGTCTCGCGTTTGGGTCTGCGCCGCGATGCGGCTATAGGCGCCGGCCAGCGGGATCGGGCCGTTTGGGGTTGCGCGAGTCGTGCTCACTTCCCAGGTGTTCTGCGTGCTCGCGATCTGGGTGCCGTTGCTATCGAAGCTGTTGGTCCCGATGAGTTGGCCATCCAGCCAGTTGTAATATAGATCGGCACCGCTGCTCGGAAGCGAAGGCGTATCAGTCCCTGAATCGCCGGGCTGAAGTCCGTTATAAAATATGGAAATCTGCGAGCCGAACGGGGCGGACCCAGGCGCCGCCCAACTTCCGGGCGCATTCGGATCGGCTCCGGTCACTTTCCGGACCTGATGGTACTTTGCGATGCGCCCAAATGGATCATAGAGAACCGAATCGTCATCGTAGAGGTATGCGGTACAAATGGGTGCTTCCCCAGGCATCCCCGCGTCCACCAGAACCTGGCTTACGCGGAAGACTTCCTGGGCGCCTGCGACGGAATCATGCAGCAGGTAGTAAAAATAGAGTATATGGGTGTCATCGAACGTGCCCGCGCTCATCGGGTAGGCCGCGAAACATTGGGAGCCGACCAGTTCCATGCCGGGGCTCGTGTCGCTGGTGGCAATGCTCTGCAGCGGTTCCGGCAAGGTGAGCACCTGCTGAGTTGCGCCGTTCTTGACGAAACAGGCACACGCGCTGGTCCCCTGATTGCGCTCGAAAATTAGAAACGATCCTCGATTTCTGACGCTCCCGTCGACGGTGTCCGGAGGCAAGGGAGTATTTTGCTTTTGCCATTGCCCGTTTGGTTGGCGTTGAAACACGGCCGATCCTATCGTTAAGCATGCGCCATCGATCGTCGTGGTGCCATACGGTGTCGATAAGGAGGTCGGTGTCCAGGACAGGCTGGATGGATCGAACGCGGCAAGGACGCTGCCCGAAGGGGTGGAAACGACCGCTACGTCCTCTCCGTAGGCAAAATGAATTTTAGAAGGGTCGAGCCCGCCGGGAAGCGGAACGTCGAATGGATGCCACTGGCTGCCATCGAACCGGAGCAAATGATGAGCATTCGCCACCATCCCGTGCTCTACGACAGCCGGCAGAAAGGGGAGATCAACGGAATCCTGGTGCTGCTGGACAATGGCGTTGCCTAGCAACTTATAGCTACTGTCCCAGGCATAGGCGCGCACCTCGTAACTCGCCAAGTTATCGGTGACTTCCTTCACCGAGGTAGCAACGGCGAAACCATCACCCATGCTCCAGAAGTAGTTTTGCCAATCCTGGCCGGCGGCGATCGTGAAAGCCTCGCTCCACTGGCTGCCCGACTGCCACGCGAAATCCTTTATATACCAGAGCTCAAACACGCCGGATTGACTACTCTGGTCGTAGGCGCACTGGATATAACAGGACTCCCCCGCAGCGAGCGCAATTAGCCCCGGGCCTGGAACCGGCAGACTAAGCTCCCATTCATTTTGACCGGGCGTCTTAAGGTACCGCCTGACCGCGGTCCCGTCCGTGAAACCTGGATTGGCCAGGATAAAAAAGCTTGAGCCGGTGGCCACTTGGGTCTGGCTTGCCCCGGCTTGGAGCGGAAGCTGGTAGGCTGTGCTGCTCCAGTACCCTGCGCGGTTAGGATCCGCGTCGTAGACATAGGCGTTTTGAACCTGGCTGTCCGAAGCGCCATTTGCGAACGCCAGCACAAAAAATTTTTCCTCGGGATAGACCGATAGCTCCGCCAAATCCAATTGCATACCGGTCAGCACGCTGCTCGATCCCGTATACTTCCAGGTGCCCATCCAGCTATAGATATCGACCTCCAAGTGCTGCTGCGCCGCCGAGTACCAAGTGACGACCGCGTAATCCGGCCCGAACCAGACTCGCGGTATCCCTACTTTGCTTTGCGCGGTGGTGTTATTGGACGTCTTCGCCAAAGTCTGTTGCTCATATTTGAAACTGACAACTCCTCCCTGCGGGTGGGTGACGTTGGCGAGAGCTCCAGGGTTGATCGCGGGGGCTTCATTGTAATCAAAGAGGTACCCTGGCAACACTTCCCACCCCACGGGTGACTCGGTGATCGCCGTCAGATACCGCTTGCAGAAGCTGTTCTGCACCCCGGCGTTCACCAAATTCATAAACTTGTGCTCGAACCCGATTGTGGTGATCGGGTCACCGTCCGGGCCGGAAACCTGAAGGCCAGATAAATAGAGCGTCTCATATTCATCCTGGTAAACCGGGTCGGAGTGGTCCGGCTGGTATTCGAAGGGTTCTTTGTCGCGATAACTGAAGGTCACGGTTCGACCAAAAACATCGACAACGCTTTGAAGATAGGTGGCTCGCGTGTAATTAAGTCCCGAAGGGCCAATGGCGCACTCATCCGCACGGTAAGAATAGGTGATCTTGTCGCCCCAGAAGCCGCGCTGCCCGGATAGGAACCAGCTCTTTCCATATTGGTGTTGCCCGCCGCCGCTACCTGGCCCGAGCCAGTTGCCGAAACCGACGCCCCACGCCGCGGAATTGCCAGCACAGTGCTTGTTCCCATCCGTGCCCACCGTCACCCCGCCGCCGAAAACCATGACGACGCCATCCTCGCGGACGATTTCCCAACGCTCATCCGCGGGAATGTAACGGATAGGTCGAAAGGAGTAGTCGAGCAGTTCGAAGAGAAGCTCGCCGCCATCTCCGTAACCATCGAAGATGAGACTATTGCCCGTCCCGTTCGCCATGAGAGTGTAGGCGTATTCCTCTATGCGCCCGGTCCCGTTTGGGGTGGCCACGATCGCGTCGATCGGCAGTTTCCAGCCCAGACCCAGCACGCTGGTGGGGGCCGTCTGATTCCACACCAAGGCCTCGTTCCAGACATTGCTGCTGTACAACAGCGACACCTTCACTTCAAGGCCGTTGCGGCCGGGAAGGGAGACCAAGGGAAGCGCGGTACCGACTTCTCCGCGGAACATGTTGACCCAATTCGCAATTTCTCCAAAGCTGGTTTGGTCGAATTGAAAGATCCGCAGCAGAGGATCGGCCACAGCTTTTTCTGCAGCTGCCTTCTTCATAGAATTACTTTCCGGGGCTGCCGCCAGCCCTGCGGGAACGTACCGTTCTCTGGTAAACCCTTGCCGGTGCTCTGGCCTGAGATCTTTACCGACACGGTGAACGCACTCCGGCCTAGGACTGGGTCGCAGGGTTGATGCTAATGCTGCCCGCGTTGCCGGGCGACCCTGCGATCCCCGGCGAGCCTGCATTCACGCCGGTGTTGCTGCCGGGGCTGCCGTTACTTCCGTTGCTACCGCCACCGGTGCCGCCGTTTCCCGGGCCGCCGACGGTGCCGATTGAGCCGCCAACGCCTAAGGTGCCACCCAAAGCCTGTGGTGAGCTCCCGGTGATTAAGTTGGCGCTGCCTGTCGGGACATAAACGTTCACGGTCGCGCCGTTGCCGCCATTACCACCGTTGCCGCCGTTGCCGCCCGCGCCGCCGGCTCCGCCGTTGGCGCCGTTGCCGGAGTTCGCATGGCAAGCGGCGCAGTTGGCGCCGTTTCCCCCGTTTCCGCCGTTGCCGCCGTTGCCGCCGTTGCCGCCTGCGCCACCAGCTCCGCCGATGCCGCCTATGTTAATAATGGAAATCGGTGAGCTCAACGCGCCGATCAGCAGGCTCACATTATCGGCTTCGTTGCCGGCGCTTCCATTCAAGCCCAGTGTCCCGGCGCTCCCTGGCGAGCCGTTCCCGCCATCGCTTGCGTCGCCCCCTGTGCAACTCCCGCTGTTCTTGCAGTATCCATCGGAACCGCCGGGCCCGTTGGCGCCGGCGGACCCGGCGTTGCCCGGGTTGCCCGCCACTCCGTCGACGCCGACGATAATAAAATCTGCGGCACCTGCCGGTACCGACCTCGTAAAATTTGCTGGACCTGCCGGCGCCGGCCCTCGAGCCCTTGGCGAACTGCTGCTCTTTACAAGCGTATCGCATCGAAATGTGCAAGTCGTCTGGATTTCAATATACCCGCCGGGCTCAAGTGTGACCGTACCATAATCGGCGTTGACAACCGTCCCCTGAATGATGAGCGGGTTCGCCGCAGTCACGGTGATATTAGGCGCCGCATATACGGAAAGAGGCATCGCGGACCATGTCTTGTGGACCGCCTCGATCTTCTCGGGACTCAGGGTGCCCAGGCCCATGGCATGACACAACGCCGCCCTTCTCACGCGCAAGGGATGCAGCTTCGGCAGCCGACGGAGATGGCGATCGTCAAGCCCACAGTCCATCTCGTTCTTCAAAATCGGGGGATCCAATTTGGCTCTCAAATCCTGCAGCGTCTTGACTTCTATTACATAGGGAGTATGACCCGAATTCTTCGGATCGACTTTAAGGCCAAGCTTTGCCATGCGACTGGCCCAAGGGCTCTTCAAATGAGTTGATTTCGACATATAATTATTCCTCGAGGTTGGTTGATTTGGGGTGGGTGGGATTGAGGGGTAAGGGGGTCCTTCGCTTAAGGGATAGGAGGGGGTCCTTCGCTTAGAGGCAGGGGTTTCTTCGCTTAGCGTTATCTTCGTTCAAAGATTGGGTGTCAATCACAAAAACCCCGTTTTGCTTGTTTGTCGCGCAATCCCTGCCGAACGAACGGTCTAGTCTTCAAGAACCGCTGAGCATCCTTGACACAGTTGGGGTCAAAGGTTCGAACCCTGTATTGCGCACCATCTTCGCCCCCGGTTTTAACGTGCGAAATGGCGGTTTTCAGCTACCATCTTTTCCCCGTGCATGCCATAAACGATGTCGCCACCGAGCGCCTCCAGACCAACTCCCGCATTTTTGCGTTTACCCGGTGGGACATCATTCCGGTTTTGGCCGCGCTTCTCCACTGCGCTTATTTCTTCGGGATGTTCTTCCTTTTTTCGCGCGTGCCGCTCTGGGTGATGCTGATCCTCGGATTCCTTTATTCCATCAGCATTTCGTGGAACATCAATGGCATCTCCCACAACTTCATTCACAACCCCTATTTCCGTTCTCCATTCCTCAACCGCCTCTTTACTCTTCTCGAGTCGGTCACAATCGGCTTCAGCCAGACCTTCTACGATTGCGTTCACATGCAGCATCACAAAGGCAATGCGGACCGGCCTGACGAACACGGCGACACCATCGATTGGCTTTCGATCTACAAACATGGGCATGATGGCGAAGCAGAACATCCGCTGAGCTACATGTTCCTCAGCTTTTTTCGTGACGATCCCAAGGCCATTTTCCAGGCTGTAAAGCGCAAGGACCCGCGGGAAGCTTATTGGGGCGTGGTGGAGGTCGCGCTTTTCATGGCTACTTTCGTCATCCTCGGCATTCTGAACTGGCACTACATCATTTTCCTCGTCGGCTTTTGGTATTTCGGAAATTGCCTTTCCTACCTGAATGGCTACTACCGGCATTACGGCGGTAATCCCGACGAGCCGATCGCGTGGGGCGTGAGCAGCTACGACAAACTCTACAACTGGATCTGGTTCTTCAACGGTTACCACGCCGAACATCATTTCCGGCCCAAGGTGCATTGGACCCGGATGCCGGCCTTCCGCGATCAGATCGCGGAACAACAACGCGCCGCCGGCGTTCGCGTCATCAAACCGCCGCACGCCCTCGGTTTCCTCGATCCCGATTTGCCGAAGCTCGGCGCGGCGAAGTCACGTCCCGAGCGGACGACTTCCGTCAGCTAGCGCGCCCCTCGTCTGTCATCCTGAGCGAAGCGCAGCGAAGTCGAAGGACCTCTAACTTGCGCGAGCGCAGCGAGAAATATTTCGTTCTCGACACAATTTGCTCCTCCACTCGACCCTGCGTGAGTGATTAGGAAGAGGATCGCGCTCGTCGGGCTTGGCGTTTCGCTCGGGTTCTTCGTCACGTTCGCGGTCCAGCGGTGGAACCAATCCCGGGAAGATGCCCACGCCCGCGAGATGAGTGAGCGAGTGAAGACCGAGTTCCTCCACGCCTGGAACAACTACGAGCGTTACGCGTGGGGTCACGACGCGCTCAAGCCACTGAGCAAGACGCCCCACGATTGGTACGGCCAGTCACTCCTCATGACACCCGTCGATGCGCTCGACACACTCATCGTGATGAAGCTCGGTGCTGAAGCCGGCAAAGCCCGAGAGCTCATCACGACCGAGCTATCTTTCGATCGCGACATTTACGTCAAGAATTTCGAGATCACGATTCGCCTCCTCGGTGGTTTGCTTTCCGGTTACCAACTCACCGGCGACAAACGCCTGCTGACCCTGGCCGAAGACTTGGGCAACCGCTTGCTTCCCGCGTTCGAATCCCCGACTGGCTTGCCTTACGTTTACATAAATCTGCGCACCGGCCAGGTGCGCGATCCCATATCGAATCCTGCTGAAACCGGCACCCTCCTCCTTGAGTTCGGCACCCTTAGTAAGTTGACGGGTAAGCCGATCTTCTACGACAAAGCGAAGCGTGCCTTGGTCGAGACCTACAAGCGCCGCTCACCGATCGGTCTCGTCGGGTCGAGCATCAATGTCGAGACCGGTGCCTGGATCGATCCCGATAGTCACATCAGCGGCGGGATCGATTCCTACTACGAATACCTTTGGAAGTGCTGGCTCTTGTTTGGCGATAAAGATTGTCTCGAGATGTGGAACGCCAGCATCACGGCCGCCCAAAAATATCTGGCCGACGAAGTGCGCAGCGAACTTTGGTACGGCCACGCCAATATGAGCACCGGCCAGCGCACCGAGACCACCTACGGCGCGCTCGACGCCTTCTTTCCCGCGTTGCTCGCGTTTTCCGGCGATCTTCCGCGGGCCCGGCGCCTCCAGGCATCGTCTTTCAAGATGTGGAATCTCCATGGCATCGAGCCCGAAGTTATCGATTACAAGACCATGCGCGCGACCGCGCTCACTTATCACCTCCGTCCCGAGATCGTCGAATCCACTTACTATCTTCACCATTACACGCGCGATCCCGAGTATCGCCGGATGGGCGAGACCATCTTCAACGACTTCGTGAAACATTGCCGCGTCGATTCCGGTTACGCCGCGCTGCAAAACGTCGTCACGAAAGAGAAACGTGACGAGATGGAAAGCTTCGCCCTTGCCGAGACCTTCAAATACTTTTACCTCCTCTTCGCGTCTCCCGATGCGCTCGACTTCGACAAGATCGTCTTCAACACCGAAGCGCACCCGCTACGGCGCGAATAAATTCGAATCTCGAAATCCGAAACAAATCACAAGGACCAAACGGAGGAATGACCAAAACGAGCGGCCTTCCCGTTTCGAAAATTGCCGCATTCCGATTTCGGAAATTGTTTCGAGCTTCGAGTTTCGAAATTTGGATTTTCTGTCGCTAATGCCCGATCCGCCCACACTCCCAACCGCTCCGCGCCAGACCTATCGCGGCCCGTTCGCGATCATGACCGTCCTCTTCTTCATGTGGGGGTTCATGACCGTCTTTAACGACATCCTCATTCCGCGGTTCAAGGACGCGTTCACGTTGGATTACTTCCACGCGATGCTTGTCCAGTTCGCGTTCTTCGGGGCTTACTTCATCGGATCGCTCCTTTACTTCGCCATCTCCGCCGGGATCGGCGATCCGATCGCGCGGCTTGGTTATAAGAACGGCGTCGTCATCGGCCTGGTTATCTCCGCGGCCGGCAGCGCTCTCTTCTGGCCCGCGGCAACTTTCCTTTCCTACCCGCTTTTTCTGCTGGCGCTCTTCGTCGTTGGTCTCGGGTTCGCCATGCTCCAGATCGCCGCTAATCCTTATGTGACGATCCTCGGCCCGGAACGCACCGCTTCGAGCCGGCTGAACCTGGCCCAGGCTTTTAACTCCCTCGGCACCACCCTCGGTCCTTTGGTCGGTGGTTATCTGATCTTTCAATATTTCGTCCGCACCGGCGCGCATGGCGCCGAGTCCGTCAAAGTCCCTTACCTCGCTTTCTTCATCATCTTTGTTCTCCTCGCGATCCTTTTTTTCTTCGTTCGGCTGCCGGACATTAGCGAAGGAAAAATCGAGCCTGGCTTTGCCGCCCTGAGATTTCCGCACGTCGATCTCGGGATGCTCGCGATCTTTATGTATGTCGGCGGCGAAGTCGCGGTCGGCAGCTCCATCATCAACTTTCTCGGACAACCGGGCGTCGCGGGACTCACTAAGTTGGAAGCGAGCGGTTACGTTTCGCTTTTCTGGTTCGGCATGTTGATCGGCCGTTTCATGGGCGCGGTCGAGCTAAGCGAGTTGTCGACGGGCATGAAACAATCATTGCTCGGTCTTATTCCCGCTGCGGCTCTCACCATCCTAATTGCGATCCGCGGCTGGGCCACCGCCCAAATGTATCTGCCCTTCCTTCTTCTGTGCTGGCTCTTGTTCCAGGGCGGGAAGGCGCTGGCCGGCCGAACCCTTATGATTTTTTCCCTGACCGTCGTGGCGCTGCTCGCCATCGCCATCGGCGCCGGCGGCAAGTTCGCCATGTGGTGCATCATCGGGGTCGGCCTGTTCACTTCCATCGGCTGGTCGAACACTTTCTCGCTCGCGATCGAAGGCACCGGCATTTACAAGAGCCAGGCGTCATCGCTCCTGGTCATGGCCATTCTCGGCGGCGCGATCCTGCCGCCCCTCCAGGGCCACATCGCCGATCGCTGGAGCTTGCAGTTATCCTACATCGTCCCGCTTATCGCTTATGCCTACGTCGCGTTCTACGGCTGGAAAGGGCACAAGATGGGAAGACAGAAAGCTAGCGATCAGTGACCAGTTCGGATGAATACGCGGAAAACAATCGTGGATCCCGGTGCGCGTGAGGACACGCGCCTCTACACCATCACTTCCTATCTCCCCGCACACCGCCAAATCGCCGACCGGCCCGCGTCGACTCCGATTTTGCCGCGCCGCTTTGCACGCCGACTTTCTGGCCACCCGATTGAATGTTCTCTCCCGGCCGCGATCTCGCTCCCTGGGCTCGGGGCTTCCGCTGTGGATGCATCGTCTTACGTCCTGCCATACCCTTGATACGCATTTGCGCGGCCCGGAGCGCGCATGAAAACGGGGTCCGTGATGCACGATGCGGGATTCGGGATGCGATCTCCTCGTTCCCAAACTCTGTTTGGGAATGTAATTGTCTTCGAAGCTCCGCTTCGTCCTCGCCCCGTCTCGTCACTTGTCACTTGTCACATGCCACTCTCTTCGCTAAGCGAAAATGATGTTGCGCCCGCTGCCCGCCACGATCTCCGCCTTTGCCATCGCGTTGACCACCCTCACCGCCGCCGAATCATCGAAAAAAGAGGCGCGCGTTACCCAGGTGATTCGCGAAGTGAACCTGCTCGTGCCCGATGCTCCGGCGCGCCGCGCGGTCCTGAACGAAAACGTGGGCGAGACCACCGCGGTGAAAACCGGAGGCGAGTCGCGCGCCGAGCTTACTTTCCTAGACCTGACCATTACCCGGCTCGGCGCGAACACGCTTTACCGTTTCAAGAAATCCGGACGACAGGTGGAATTGGAGAGCGGCTCGACCTTGTTGCGCGTGCCGAAGGATTCCGGCGGCGCGACCATTCTCACCAGTTCCGTCACCGCCGGCAGCACCGGGACCACGTTCATCTTCGAATCGACTCGCAACGGCGGCGCTCGTTTGACCGTCCTCGAAGGCAGCGCGCGATTGACCCTCGTAAAACACCGCGATCAAACTCGCAGCGTGACCGCGGGCCAGGCGCTGGAAATTCCGCCGGGCGCGACTCGAATTCCCGAGCCGAAACAGATAGATCTCGATCGGCTCATGAAAACGTCGCCGTTAATCGTCGGCTTCCGGCCGCTCCCCAGTCAGAATTTGATTAACAATGCCATCCGGCAACAGCAACAACGCGGTCCGTTGAATCAGAACAACCCCAACCGCGCTCCCGGCCCACAGAACATCGCGCCCCCGCCGCCGCCGGGCCCGCGCTGATTAGCGGCGCGTTTGCGCCGAACCAGCTTGGCGGCCACGTTACCGGCGATGAGCAACGAACTAAAAAGCGATCAACCACACGACCGTTTGACGCGCCGCAGATTTGTCGGGCTGACCATCGGAGGCGGAGCGGCACTCCTCGCGGAAGGTTCGACAATTCTTCATGCGGCAACGGCAACCAGCACGGAGGTAAATACGATGTTCAAAATCGGCGGTGATTTATCAGTGAATCGGCTCGGGTTTGGCGCGATGCGGATTACGGGCGAGGGGATCTGGGGTTGGCCGAAGGACCGGGACGAGGCGCGCAAAGTTTTGAAGCGCGTAGTCGAGCTCGGTGTGAACCTGATCGATACCGCCGACGCTTACGGACCGGAAACGAGCGAGCTGTTAATCGCGGAGGCGTTGCATCCGTACCCGAAAGGAGTCGTCATCGCCACGAAGGGCGGATTGACGCGGCCCGGCCCTGGCCAATGGGTGCCGAACGGGCGGCCCGACTATCTCAAGCAATGTGTCGACAAGAGCCTGAAGCGATTGCAGCTGGAACGGATCGATCTCTACCAGTTGCATCGGATCGATTCGAAGGTGCCGATGGAGGACTCGTTAGGCGCGATCAAGGAAATGCGCGACGCCGGCAAAATCCGGCACGTCGGATTGTCCGAAGTCGGGCCGGAGGAGATCGCGCGCGCCCGGAAGATCGTGCCGATCGCGACGGTCCAGAACCGTTACAACCTCGACGACCGCAAGTGGGACAACACGCTGAAGTATTGCGAGAAAGAAGGGCTTGGATTCATGCCCTGGGCCCCGGTCGGCGGGGGCCGGTCGCAGATGGGCGCCGCGGTGGAAGCGGTCGCGAAGGAGCAGAACGCGACCGTGTATCAGGTCGCGATCGCCTGGCTGTTGCAACGTTCGCCCGTGATGCTGCCGATCCCGGGAACGTCGTCGGTCAAGCATCTCGAGGAGAACGTCGCGGCCGGGAAACTGCATTTGACCGACGCGCAGATGAAGGCGCTGGGAGCCTGAGAGCGCAATTCCTAACTCATGGAACCGAATGAAGCGCTGGGGATCGCGGCGCAGGTCGCGGTGACGCTGGCCGGGTTTGCCGGCGTCGTCGTCGTGTTCCGTCCCCAGTCGGTCCATGAATGGGCGCGGATCGACCGGTTCCGGCTCCGGTTACTTTTGCATAACTCGATTTGCCCGCTGGCCTATGCCTTGTTCGGGATGCTGCTGCTGACGATGAAACCGACGCCGGAATGGATCTGGCGCACATGCAGTTTGTTTGGGCTCCTCTTTCAATTACCTGGCGTAATCATTGTCATGAAGAGTTCGCGGAAACTGGCCGCGCACGAGTCCGCCAGCTCAAACAAGCTGTTGTTTTACGCGATCGGTGTTCTCGGCGTAGCCACGCAAATTCTTCAGTTGATCAACATCGTCCGGTTAAACCTTTTCTGGCCGTTCTTCCTCGCCATCGTCTTTCATCTCATGACCGGCATGCTGCAATTCATGCGGATGGTCCTGCTCCTGCCGGAAAAAACGTAACCGCCGGACATCCGGCATTGTAGAGTCCGCTGTCTCAGCGGAAAAATCCTCGGCTGAGGACAACCGACGCTACGACAACCAACGAAGATTCTTCTCGAAATGCGCGGCGCTCGAAGGCTAACGTCGGCCCGCTAACTTAGGAGGCGCATTACCATGACATCGAAAATCTCATTCAAACTCTTTTTGCCCGGCATCTGCGCGTTGGCGGCGCTGGCGTTGACCGGCAACACCATGTTCGCCGCCGAGATCAGCGGCGTTAAATTGCCGGACCAGGTCACGGTCGCAGGGAAAAGCCTGAAGTTGAACGGCGCCGGTTTGCGGCAGGCGACGATTCTCAAGATCAACGTCTACGCGGCCGGGCTCTATCTGGAAAAATCGTCAGGGGACGGCGAGACGATCGCGAATTCGGACCAGACCAAGAGCATCCAAATGGTGTTCATGCGGGACGTGAGCGCGAAGCAGATGGCCGACGCGTTCCAGGAAGGGTTCGACAAAAACTGCGTCGCCGGATGCGCCGAACTCAAGCCGTTCATCAGCAAGCTTCAGGCTCTGATGAAAGACCTGAAGAAGGGGGACACCATGGCTATTCATTTTTCGTCCGACGGCGTGGACGTGATGATCCGCGGCCAAAAGATGGGCTCAGTCGGCGACAAGGCGTTCGGTCATCAACTGATTCGCTGCTGGATCGGAAAGAACCCGCCGAACTCCGGGCTCAAAGAAGGTTTGCTCGGCGGAAAAAAGTAAGGCCTAACGAGAACAAGATGAGCGATCGCCGCCGAGAGCGCGCGCCGCTCAGAGTGAAGGTGCACTAGTCACTGGAAACGCAAGCGCCCGACGGGTGGACGTTCGCTCCATCGCTTGGTTAGGTGTTGGGACGCCGCGCGGCGTGTATGCGAATGAAGCCAGCGATTCCGAGCACACAATAAAAGGGAGGGATAAACTGAATCGTATCATAGCCTCCCAGAATAAAGCGCGAAAAGGGTAAAGCCCAAAAGAAAGGACCGACTGGCGATAAGACAAGAGGGTACGCAATGGAGAAATAGGTACCGATGAGCAAATAAACGGAGGCCACAAGTGTGCCGGGAGGACGGCGAAGCACAGCCCAGACTAAAGCGACTAGTACCGCGCTGACGCAAATATGGAAAGCCAGTTCCATCCAAACGCGCGGAATGTTCGGCCCATCTCCACTGAAGTCCCATTGCAGGGAGTGTATCCAAAACTCGAGAGAGGCGACAGCGGCGAGAACGATAGGTCCCGCCACCAGGGGAGCCACTGTTTGAAATCGGACCTTCATAAGCTAGACAGGGGCAGAACTTCGCCTAACGAGAAGTAGATCTGAAAATCCCGCATTTAAAGGCGGGACTCTCCCATCTATCAGGGTTGTGTTTCAGGGGAAAAGTTTTTGACCCGGGGAGCATGCTCGAAATATTGATCGGCGCACTTGCTCCCGACAAGCCGAAACTGGAGTCACAAACCGGGTTACTCGGCCGCGTGTGATCCACCTCATGCACGCGACCGAGGAGTGGGCGTTGGATCTTAATCACGGGCGGCCTGCGTTTTGGTGAAATTGTGATAGAAGGCTGAATGCGTTTTCGAATCTTACTCGTAGTGGCGTGCGCTCTCGGACTTCAGAATGCGATGGGCGCGGGGGATGGGCAGTACAAATTTCTTAGCGAAATTGCGATCGGCGGCGAAGGGGGCTGGGATTATCTGTCGGTCGATCCGGGGGCGCATCGACTCTACGTGAGCCACGCCACGAAGATCGTGGTGGTGGACCTGGAGAAGAACGCGGTGGCAGGGGAGATCGCGGACACGCCGGGCATACACGGGTTTGCGATCGCGTCCGATCTCGGGCGCGGTTTTGCGAGCAACGGCAAGGAAAACAAGGTGAGCATCGTGGACCTGAAAACGCTCGCGACCATCTCGAAGGTGGAGACCGGGGAAAATCCCGACGCGGTCCTGTATGAGCCGGGCCGCGGTGAGGTTTATGCCTTCAATGGCCGCGGGAAATCGGCCACGGTGTTTGACGCGAAAACCGGAAAGGTCACGGCCACGATTCCGCTCCCCGGCAAGCCGGAGTTCGCGGCCGCGGACCAAAAGGCGGGCCGGGTTTATTGCAACATCGAGGACAAAAGTGAAATCGTGGCGATCGACACCTCGAACCACACGGTCGTGGCGACGTGGCCGCTGGCGCCGGGAGAAGAGCCGAGCGGGATGGCGTTCGATGTGGCGCACCACCGTCTTTTCATTGGCTGTAATAACAAGCTAATGATGGTGGTGGACTCGGGCACCGGAAAGATCGTCGCGTCGGTCCCGATCGGCGCGGGCGTGGACGCGTGCGCTTTTGATGACAAGACGCAGCTCGCGTTTGCGTCCTGCGGTGAAGGAACAACCACGATCGCGAAAGAAGAAACGCCGGAGAAATTTACCGTGGTCCAGACTTTGAAGACGGAACCGCGCGCGCGCACTATGGCGCTCGATCCGGCAACGCACCGGATTTATCTGGCGTCGGCCAAGTTTCAACCGGCGCCATCGCCGTCACCCGGCGCTTCACCCAGCCGGCCGACGATTGTGCCGAATAGCATGAAGGTGCTGGTGTACGGACAGGAGTAGGTCGGAAGTCAGAGGTCAGAGGTCGGACGAAGTGCAGGCGAGAGCGGGCCTTCTTCGTGGACGAGCGGTTCGTTTTCCCGGTGGAAGATTCGGTAGAGCGCGGGCAGGACGAGCAGCGTTAGCAAAGTCGAACTGATAATGCCGCCGATGACGACGGTGGCGAGCGGTCGTTGCACTTCCGCGCCGCGCCCCTGGGCCAAGGCCATGGGAATAAATCCGAGCGAGGCGACGAGGGCGGTCATCAGGACCGGCCGCAGACGCGTGATCGATCCTTCGCGGATCGCGGCTTCCAACGGTTCGCCGTCAGCGCGCAAGCGCGAGATAAAGGAGAGCATGACTACGCCATTCAACACCGCGACTCCCGAGAGCGCGATGAATCCGACGCCGGCTGAAATGGAGAAAGGAAGGCCGCGCAACCAGAGCGCGACAATGCCGCCGGTGAGGGCGAGCGGCACGCCGGTGTAGACGAGGAACGCATCTTTCACGTTGCCGAAAGCCATGTAGAGCAGCGCGAAAATGAGGAGCAACGCCAGCGGGACCACCACCTCCAGGCGCCGGGTGGCTGATTGGAGTTGCTCGAACTCGCCGCCCCAGCCGATCCAATAGCCGGCCGGCACTTTGACTTTCGCGCGCACGGCCTGTTGCGCTTCTTTCACGAACGAACTGATATCGCGTCCGCGGATGTTGCTCGTGACGACAACGAGACGCTTGCCGCTTTCGCGATCAATCTCGTTTGGACCCGGCACGAGATTGAAATCAGCGACCTCGCCAAGCGGGATGAATCCCGGCGCCGCGGGCTTCTTCGGGTCCGCCCGGTCGCCTTTGGGCAGGGCGAGCGGAATCCGCTGCAACGCTGCGAGGTCCGTCCGCAACGCTTCCGGCAGCCTAACGACCAGTAGGAAACGCCGGTCGCCCTCGAAAACCTGGCCCGCGACCTTCCCGCCAATCGCCATCTCCACGACTTCCTGCACTTCAGCGACGCTGAGTCCGTAGCGGGCGAGCACTTCTCGTTTCAGTTGAATGGATAGCATCGGCAGACCGCCGATCTGTTGCATCTTCGGCTCGACGGCGCCCGAAACTTTCGAAACGACAGCGAGAATTTTCTCCGCGGTGGCGGCGAGAACCTTGATATCGTCGCCGAAAACTTTCACGGCGAGATGCGATTTGTAACCGGAAATCAGTTCGTTGGCTCGAAGTTGAATCGGTTGTTGAATTTCGACGTTCGTCCCGACGACACTCTTCAAGACCTCGGAAACATCTTCGATGAGCTGCGCTTTCGACTTGTGTCGATCGGGCCATTGATTTTGCGGCTTCAGGATCACGTATTCATCGCCCTGGTTCGGCGACATCGGATCGGTCGCCACTTCCGCCGTGCCGAGGCGGCCGAAAACCATTTTCACTTCGGGGACACTGAGCAACGCCTCTTCGAACGGTTTCTGCATTTTCACCGCCTGGTCCGGACCCATGCCGGTGACGCGAAGGATTTCGAGCGCGAGATCGCCTTCGTCCAGGGTCGGGATGAATTCTCCGCCGAGTCGGAGGAAGAGCAGGAGCGCCAGAATGGTCGCGAGGAGCGCGCACAGAAAAACCAAAACTCGACGGCGGAGAGCGTGATTGAGCAGCGGCAGATAAATCCGTTTGGCCGCCCGCATGAAAGGGTTCTCTTTTTCTCCCAGCTTGCCGCCGAGAAATACCGCGACCGCCGCCGGCACGAAGGTGAGCGAAAAGATGATCGCGCCGAGGAGTGCCAGCACGACGGTGATCGCCATCGGCACGAACATTTTTCCTTCCACGCCGGTGAGGGTGAGGATCGGCAGATAGACGACCATGATGATGATCGCGCCGAAGATGCTTGGAGTGATCACTTCCTTCGAAGCGGTCAGCACCATCTGAAGCCGCTCCGCGCGCTCGAGTCGTCGACCGATCTTTTCCTGCTCGTTCGTCAGACGACGAATGCAGTTTTCGACAATGATAACGGCGCCGTCGACGATCAGGCCGAAGTCGAGCGCGCCGAGGCTCATCAGGTTCGCGCTCACCCGATTCGTCACCATCCCGGTGACCGTGAAAAGCATCGCGAGCGGGATGACGAGGGTGGTGATAAAGGCCGCCCGCCAATTCCCCAGAAGTAAAAACAAAATTACCACCACGAGGAGCGCGCCTTCGAGGAGATTCTTTTTCACCGTGTCGATCGTCGCGTCGACGAGGATGGTGCGATCGTAAATCGTCCGCGCCGTCACGCCCGCCGGCAGAGTCTGATTTACTTCTTTCATCTTCTCGTCGACCCGGCGCGATACCTCGCGGGAGTTCTCGCCCATTAACATCAGGGTGGTGCCGACGATGGTTTCCTTGCCGTTCATGGTCGCGGCGCCGGTGCGCAGTTCCTTTCCCAGCGCCACGTCCGCCACGTCCGCAATCCGGATCGGCACGCCGCCTTCCCCGCCACCGACAATGATTTGTTGAATGTCTTCGATCGTCGCGACCTGACCGGGAACGCGGATGAGATATTGCTCGCCGTTTCGCTCGATGTAACCGGCGCTGACGTTGGCATTGTTCCGCATGAGCGCGTCCATCACATCGCGGAAACTCAGGCCGTAACCGACCAGCCGCTCCGGGTGGGGCGTGACGTCGTATTGTTTTTCGTAGCCGCCGATTGAGTTCACCTCGACCACGCCCGGCACATTCCGGAGCTGCGGCTTGATGATCCAATCCTGGATCGTGCGCAGGTCCGTTACGCTGTACGGCTGGCCTTTTTCGTCGCGCGCCTTCGGATCCGCCTCGACGGTCCACATGTAAATCTCGCCGAGCGCGGTGGTGATCGGTCCCTGCTCGACCGTGACCCCCGGCGGCAGCTCATCTTTGATTTGGGAAAGCCGTTCACTGATCAACTGGCGCGCGAAATAAATATCGGTGCCGTCCTTGAAAATGACGGTGACCTGGGAGAGGCCGTAGCGCGAAAGCGAACGGGTGAAATCAAGATGGGGCAAGCCGGACATGGCCGTCTCGACCGGGAACGTAATTCGTTGTTCGGTCTCGAGCGGCGAGAAACCGGGAGCGATCGCGTTGATCTGCACCTGCACGTTCGTGATGTCGGGCACGGCATCGATCGTGAGGCGGCCGTAATTCCAGACACCGAGCGCCGCGATCGCGAGCACGGCGATCAACACGGCGCCGCGCCGGCGGATGGAAAACCCGATCAGTTTCGCGATCATCGCCGGCGCTGCTCTACTCTTCGGCTCCCGAACTGTTCGCGAGCTGGGATTTCAAAGCGAAACTATTTTCCGCCGCGTATTTCTCGCCGGCCGCTACGCCGGACCGGATCTCGACGTTGTCTTCATCCCGCGCGCCAATCTCAACCTCGCGGACTTCAAAGCCTTTGGGGTCGGCCACAAACACGACTGGCTTCTCTTCGAATGTCTGGAGCGCGCTGGCTTTGACGGTGACCGGAACCGGCGTCTCCTCGACGACCACGCTGCCTTCGACAAATAATCCCGGACGCAATTCGCCTTTCGGATTGGGAACGACGGCGCGGGCCAGGGTCGTCTGCGTGCTTTCGGTCCCAGACGGCGAGACATAGGAAATCGTGCTTTCGATCTGCTCGCGGCCGGCTTCGGCCTTGATCATCACTTTCTCGCCTTCCCGCAGCTTCTCCGATTCGCGCCGGTAAACGCTGAAGTCGACCCAGACCGTGCTCAGATCGGCGACCACGAAAATGTTCCGGCCGGTATCGACGAACTCGCCGAGGGCGATCTTCTTGTCGATCACGGTGCCGTCGATTTCCGACTTCACTTCGTAGGATTGCAAACTCTCGTTGCTCTCGATGACCGCCAACGCCTCGCCCTTCTTCACGGTGTCGCCGAGCCGTTTGCCAACCGCTTTCACGATCCCGGGAAAGCGCGGGCTGACGTGCGCCGTCCGGTCTTCGTTCGTGTTAATCTTGCCGTTGAGCTTCACCGTTTGCCGCAGCACCGCGGGCCCGGCGGCGGCGAGCTCGATGCCGGATTTCTTCCGCGCTTCTTCGCTGACATCGATGTGCTTGTTAACAGGCGCAGTTTGATTCTCGGAGGCGTGCGCATTTTTCTCGGTCGAGCGCGAGCAGGAGGTGAAGACGGCGGCCGTGAGGAAAATGGCTAGCAAACGTGGCGTGGTTCTCATTTGGAAAACTCCGAACTGCTTTGAAACGGTCGCGCTGTCAGCGCCTCAATCTCGGCGACAGCCTTGTGATAATCGGTCAGCGCCTGGAGATACTGCAACCGTGCCGCCGTCAGCGTCCGCCGGGCTTCATTGACCTCGAGGTAACTGTAGCGACCCGCGAGATAGCCCTCCTGAAGCGCCTGCGCCGCGCTCTCTGCTCCCGGCAGGACCGATTCCTTAAGGATCCGAATCTCGTTCGCGGTGCGCTGCACCGTTTGATAAGCGTCGCTCAATTCGGTCGAAAGCCGTGTCACCGCGCTGAGTCGCTCGTCGGCGGCCTTGGCCAGTTGATAACGCGCGTCAAGGATCGCGCCTTGATTTCGGTTCCAGAAAGGAAGCGGGAGCGAGAATCCGATGACATTCGTGTACTCATCCCCTTCCGCGTGATAGCGCGGGCCGCCAAACAACGTGAGATTCGGGACCGCTTCCGCCAGCTGCAAACGCACCGCTGCCTCGCGCCGCTCCGTTTCCGGAGCCCAACGCTCGATCTCGGGATTATTCGTTAGGCTAAGGATGAGGCGGCCCAGGAGGGGCAAGGCTTCGACCCGATCCAGGTCGCCGACGACCCGAAGGAAATGCGCCTCCGTGCTGCCCCATTGCGCGGCCAGATGCTGGCGGGCCACGATCAAGGCGCGACGTGCCTGGTCCGCTTCGATTCGCGCCGAGGCCACCACCACATCGCTCCGTGTCCGTTCGACCGTCGAGGCCTTACCAGCTTCGATCCGCTTCTGGATATCGGGCAGCAAGCCGGCTGCGAGATTGACGTTTTCCTCCGCCAGTTCCACCCGCCGTTGGGCGGCGAGCGCATCCACAAATGCTTGCGCGGTTTTCTTCAACACGTCGAGCCGCTTCGTTTCGTAATCCAACGTCGCCAGCTCGCGCCCCAGCGTCGCCTCTCGCACCCGGGCCCGGCGCTTCCGGCCCAGCTCGATGATCTGGCTCAGTTGCAATGTCGTCTGCGAACGACTCAGACCTTTCGACTGCTTCGTGCCCCAAAAGTCTTCGGTTTGAATTCCAAGCTCGAGGTTCGGCCGCAAACGGGCCTGCAAGATTTTCGCTTCGGCGCTGCGGACATCCCACGAAAACGCAGCCAGCTCGGGATTTTGTTCCAGCGCCAGGGCGAGCGCGGTCCGCAGGGTGACAACGGTGTCGGGATTTGCGATCGGCCTGCCTGCGGCCCATGCGGCGGACGCAAAGCCCAGGACTAAGATTTGAAACGAGACAAGGATCTTTTGGAACAAGACAGGCGCTTCCTTCCAAATAGAAACTAAACCTTTCGACTAGGCTGCGATCTGTTCGGCGACGGGAACCGGAGACACCGGCGGACGCGGCGACTTGGCGCTGCGATAACGCCAGATCGCGAACCCGACAAAGAGAAGATCGCCGCCGATCCCGCCTCCTACGTAGGTCTCGCCGCCGATGCCGAACCCGTAGCTGTGCAAACCTTTTCCTAATACGAAGTTCACACCGTACCAGGCCATCAAGACAGCGAGGAAACAGACGACGCTCGCCACGACCAAGCCGAACTGGGTCCACCAGCCGGCGAGCCGCCCGTGCAAAGTGACGATGTAACAAAGAAGCGCGATCAGCGCCCAGGTTTCCTTCGGGTCCCAGCCCCAGAACCGGCCCCAGGAATAATTTGCCCAGACGCCACCGAGAATGGTGCCCGCGGCGAGCAGGATCACGCCGAGCTGAAGGACGCGATAGAGCCAGAAATGCATCGGTTGATCGGCGCGCGCCGAGACCGGATTGCGCGCGTAACGGAAAAGCAGGATATGGCCGAACCCCATGGCGAGCGCGAACGCCGCATAACTCAGGGTGATGGTGAGGACGTGAATCGTGAGCCAGAAATTATCGCGCAGGACCGGGACGAGCGGATCGATGCTCGAGGGCATGGCGATCGGCATTTGGTGGACGAGCAACAGCGCGACGAGTGAAACCGGCAAAGCCGCCAGCAGATAAACCGGCGTCCGGTACCGTGCGAAAAAGATCATCCCGAAAAAGGAGACAGCGAACGAGACCCAGATGATGGACTCATACATGTTCGTCACCGGCGGGCGCCCGGCGATCAGGCAGCGCATCACGATTCCACTGGCGTGAAAGAGCAGAGCAGCGATGGCGATGATGACACCGGCGATTTTCAGGTAACTGCGTTTGCGCGGGGCTGCGGGTTGCGCCGCGCCGCGAAAATGCGCGATGGCCAGGAGCAGCAGCGCGATCCCATAACACCACGCAGCGCGATAAAATCCGTCCCAATGATTGTAAAAGTATTCGAGGCGAAGCTGCGATTCGTCGGGATAAATTTTCGGGCTTAACTGCCGCAGGTTGTCGCGCAATTGGTTTGCGGCCCGACTAAAACCGAACGCGTCGCCTTTCACGTAGGCGTTCGCCATCGTTTGCAACTGCGTCTGCACCGGCGCGAACTGCTGCTCATTATAATACTGCGCGAAGGCAGGCGGCACGATCCACGGATCGGTCGTTTTCTCCGGCGCGGGCGCGAGGAGAAACGCGCTCCCGTCCATGACGTGGGCGAAAAGCGAGAGCCGTTCGGTCACGCTCAACACTTCACTTTGGAGGCGCGTCAGCGGTTTCTCGGCTTTCCGGGCCGCGTGCGCCTGGGACGCGAGCGTGTTCAATTCCGGCAGCGCCGTCAATTGGGTGAAGGAGAAACGCCGTTGCTGCTCGGGCAACTCGAGCCGCTGTTTCAGTTCGCCTAACGACACCAGGATCATCGGCTCGCTTTTCCAATCGTGGGTATCGAGCAGCATCGAGAGAATGAAATCGGTGGCCTGCCAGGTTTTCGCGCCGGAGGTGTAAGTCGAGCGGCCCGTGATCTTGATCAGGGTCTCGCGCGCGAAGGTATCCACCGGTTTGCGCCGGCCGCCGTCCTGGATGGCGAGCAATCCCCATTGGCTAAAATCGAGCGAGGAGGAATCGGCCGCCGGCATGTCGGCGTTCTGGGCGAAACAGATCCCGCTCAAAAGCACGCTGGCTGCGGTGGCGAGGAATCGTAAGCGCATAAGACGGGGGAATAATCTGCGCTTCAGAAGCCGCGCTGTCGAGCGGAGCCTGTTTGGCCCAGGTAGGGACGGCTTTCCGAGTCGTCCGACTTATCGTTGCGCGAGGCGTCAGCGGAAAGTAGTCGGACGGCTCGGAAAGCCGTCCCTACCTGGAGAATTCCATTTCGGGGTTTTCTCAATTATTCTTTGCGCATGACAACGAGATTTATTGGCGCGGTTCTCATCGCGCTTATCGCGCTGGCGGTGCCGGTAAAAGCGCTGGCGGAAACCGTGAAAGTGGAAGCGTTCACCTTCGCCGTCCCGGAAGGCTGGAAATCCGTGACGCCCTCGTCCCCGATGCGCAAGGCCCAGCTCGAGATCGCGCGCGGACCAGAGAAAGCGGAAGTGACCTTCTTTTATTTCGGTGCTGAGCAGGGCGGGACGGCAGCGGCCAACATCGAACGCTGGTATGCCCAGTTTCCCGGCAGCGAAAAAAATCGTATCACCGAACATCCCGATGTGGGCTCGGTGAAAATCACCTTTGCCATGACCGAAGGCACTTTCATTAGCGGCATGCCGGGCGGACCAACGACGCCCATGGAAGGATACGCGCTTTGCGGCGCGATCCTGGAAAGCGCGACTGGGAATGTTTTCGTCAAAATGACTGGACCGAACGCGGTCGTGAAAGCATCGACTGATGCGTTCAAGAAAATGGTCCTGGATGCGGCGAAGAGCGCGGCCCCGAAAGCCTAACAAATTATTGCTCGGAGGGACGTGCTTCCGCACGTCCGACTTACTGGTCGATTCGCCTCCGAGAGATGTGGGACATGCAGAAGCATGTCCCTCCGAGCAGAATCTGCTCGCGAGCAATTGCGAAAGCGCGCCGGGATGGCTGGGTATCCGAGCTGAAGGAAGATTAGGAAACCGGCGGCGGCCCTTGGGAATTATCCGCGAACGCGCTGGCTCAGCGCTCGCGAATGGTATGCGTAATCATGTTCGGGCTCGCTTGAATCTGGACCGAAGAGCCAATTGGCGGCGGCCCATTGCCTCTCAGGCTGCGAACACTATTGGGCGTCTCCACCGCTATCGTGTAAGTGCGCGGTCCGCGAAGTTCGTGAGGAGACAGACGCCGGGGCTCGATCGTCACCCATCTATTCGGCGCCTTCTCCACCGCCATCCATGCCGCTCCAGAATAACGCAGTTGGTTGCCGCCGGTTTCATCAAAATGCGCAAACGAAATGGCCAGCTTGCCATCGGCAATCTGGTAAATGAGCAAATGAACCAGGACCGCGGGCGAATGAATCCCTGTCTGGACATAAGTTTTATCGAGCACCTGCAAGTTACTGGCCAGCTCCGAGGCCAGGGCGTCGTATCGGCCGTCTAACTCCGAGTGAATCACTTTCACCCCGCGCAAGTGATTGTTCGCCAGATCACCGCGCGCCACGATCCAGCCTTCCACCGGCGAAATCAGGAGCGAGCGGTAAAACTTCGGGCTGACTATTCTCAGCAATGCTTCTCGCGCTACCGGAATCCCGGCTAGGTTTCTCGGCGCGGTTGCGGCCGTGACACTGCCGCCCATCAAAGCGACCGAGATCAGCGCTACGACAATGGTCTTCATGATTAGGTTCGGCAGGAATTTAACTGTCGCCACGCTTTGTGCAGCGCGATTTTCTTCGAGTTCATGGCTGGAGTCCCATCCACCGCATACGCGACCTTGTAAACGTTGCGCCGCTTGAGCTCGGCGAAGAAGTTGCGCGGATTCATTTCGGAACGGTGACTCCGATTTTGTTGCAGAGCTCTACGAAACGCCGGTCGCTGTAATATGGCTTTAGAAGCGGATGTGAAACGACGTAGTTGGACATGAGCGGCTGCCGTGCGGCATAGGCCCGGTCCAGCCATTCAAACAGCTTCTCGGTCTCGCGCCGGCCCGCGTAGACCAATGCAATCTGGAACGGAAAATTGTCGCCATGCGTCGCGATTAAACCCTTGAGGGCCGCGTCAGCCGCCGCGTGATCGCCGCGGGCCTGCTGCGCCAGGTGCGATTCTTCGAACCACTCACAACGGGGGGATCCACATCTTCCGTGCGCTTGATCCCTTGGGGCGTCAGCTCGAAGGCCCACGCGATGACAAGAGCAATCGGGAAACCGATCGCGACCAACGCGATCACCAACCGCACACCCCAATTCGGTATTTCCAGGAATGGGAAAACCTGGGTGGCAATTTGAACCAGGAGCCAGCCGACAATGCATAGGCTACGGCAATCTTGTAGACATTGCGCCGCTTTAGCTCGGAGAAAAAATTCTTCGGGTCCATTTGGCGAAGGCGTTCCGGGCTCGCCTTTGCCTTCTACGAGGTATCGGAATGCGTCGGAGCTGGCAATTCAACTTCCTCGGGATGGTGCTTGCGCCAGTAGCGAATCGACGCGCTCACGGCCATGAAGCTCGGGTCGGCGTGTTCGTAATCGGCGACCTCGGAGTCCGTGGCGCCGAGCGCCCGCAGCTCGTCTGCCACGTAATCGGCGAAGGCCGGCGTCATCTTTTGTTCGTCGTCGCCGGCGCGGATGCGAGCGCGGAACCAGATCGACCAGCGGATGACGCGTTCTTCGAGCGCGTTGAGGTGCGCGGTGATGTCGCCGGCGACCAATCCGAAATGCGGCAGGTAAAGTTTTGCCGGATTCAGGGCGCGGATTTTGGCGATCGATTCTCGCCACGCTTCGATGTCGAGCTCAGGTGGGACCAACGGCGGCGCCGGTGGTCCGCTGCCAAGCCGAACCCCCGCGACGTCGCCGCCGAAAACATTATCATTCCAATGATAGACGTGATGATGGCCCGCATGTCCGGGCGTTGCGATCGCGCGAATTTCAAACGGCGCGCTCCGGACAACGTCGTTGTCTTGCAGAACTCGGACGCGTTCCGGCGCGATCGCCGCGATTGTCCCCCAGAGCAGTTTCATTTTGTCGCCGTAAAGGCGAGTGGCTGATGCGACGAGCTTTGTCGGGTCGATTAGATGCGGCGCGCCGCGCGGATGCACGTAGATGGTCGCGCCGAGTTCGGCGAACCGCCACGCCGCGCCGGCATGATCGAAATGGATGTGGCTGAGGAAAACGTGCCGGACATCCTGGACACTGAAACCTCTTTCCGGAAGCTGGGCGACCACCGTCTCAAAGGTCGATTCCGGTCCGGTATCGAAAAGGACGAGTCCTTCGTCGGTCTCCAGCAAAGTCACAGCGATGATGCCGCGTCGCCCAAGATGCCGGGTATCGAGAACGTGAATCATCGATGAAGAATCATTCTTCTCCGCGCGGCGATAAACTCGGGCGCGGATTTTTCGGCGCGGTGCCGCGGGCGGTGCGCGGCTCGTATTTGTCGATCGTGAGCCAGTGTTTCTGGCGCACGGCGTAAAAGGGAAAGGAGACAACAGTTTTCGCCGTTGCCTTGCTCAAACGAAACAGCCGCGGACCGCGGGACGGTTCGAGAATGTAAGTGAACTGGAAGGTCGTGACCCGCGCCAGGATCCAGAACAAATGGCAGGGCGATTGGAGCGCGACCTCCATCTTCAGGATAACGAAATCGCTCCGGCTGACCCAAAGTTTGCCGGCGAGCAGACTGAAGAAGCGTTCTTCGCGAGAGCGCGCGTTCTGGCGTGGCTTCGGCTCGAAGGCAATCACGCAGGCGCCCTCGCCGGCGACGTTCTCGTCCGGCAAACGTTTCCAGTTGTAGCGCTCGCGGAGGTTATACTTACGGACTGCTTCCACTGCGGATTCCGACTGGTTTTTCTCTTCGGCTTCATCGCGCGGCTTCGACTTCGGGGAAGGCGACGCGGAAGCAGGGGAAGCGGGAGCGGAAGAAGCGCTTTCGGATTTAAAGAAGGAAAGTTTCCCTTCCATCCGCTCGGCGATGTACTCGAGCGGCCGCGGATCGCCGGGGCGCACGATCGATTGCCAGGTCCCACGCGCGATCACGTTCCCGGAACCATCGAACTGATGAGTCGTGAGCGTTTGGTAGTATTGCCAGTCGCGCAGGGCCGTTCGCTGATTGTCGAACGCGGCGAGGGTGCGATCGAAAATTTCGAGCGCGGTCAGTTCTTTTTCTTCGGCGGCCAACGTCAACCGGCCAGCCACCAACAAAAGGAAAATGCCGAGGTTCGTCGCGAATCGATACGGGCGGCACATACAGACAAAGCTTATTTGGCGAGGCCGCGTTCGGTGACGAGATAAACGGCGAAGCTGCCGAGCCAGTGCCCGCCTTCATAGTGCGCGCCGGTCACGGCCGCGAGCCCCGCGCGGCGATGCGCCTCGACTGCGGCCATCAACGCGGGCCGGCGCGGATCATTCGCCGGCAGCGCGGAAACAATTCCTTCGAGCATCCAGGCGCGGCTCAGGTTCAACCCGTCCAGATGAGCCAGCTTCGGGTCGCTCGGATCGGGCGAGACCGTGACCGGCAGCCAATCCTTTTTCGCCGTGGTGGGGATGCGCGGGAGGAATTCGCCCAGCCATTTCGCGAATTCGTCCGGCATCATAACGCGCCGCATCGCGTCCGCTTCCCCGAGGCAAGGTGAAAGAAAATCCTCGCCGGAAGGTTCGTAGTTCAGCGAGCAATCCTTGTCCTGTAAAAAGAAATCGCGCGTTTTTGCCGCCACCAATTTCGCGAATTCCTCGTTCCTGGTGGCGCGCGCATAATCGAGTATGAGCCCAAGCGCGAAGGCGGATTGATTGTGCTCCCCGATCCGAACCGGGTGCGAGAGCTTCGGCAGCCAGGTCTTGAGCCGTTCCAGGGTCGCCTCTTCGAGCGGGCGCAAATTTGCCAACATCTCGCGCCCGTCGGGGTCATCCCATTCCCGGAGCTCCACGACGAGCTGGAGCAGCCACGCCATTCCATAGGGCCGCTCAAAACTCGCGCGACCTTCGCCGCGCAGATAAGCGGCTTCCTGCTTCAGGTTTTCCGCGGTGAGACTTTTGCGCAAAGCTTCGCGCGCCGGCTTCGTGAACGGCGCGTCCGAAAACGTTTTCGCCAGCCGCACGAGCAACCAATGCCCGTGGACCGACGAATGCCAGTCGTAACAACCGTAGAACGCCGGTGTCAGTTTTCGCGGCGGCGCCACGTCGGCGTCGCTGTTGAGGAGATGGCTGATCTTGTTCGGGTATTCCTTCGCGACGCAGGCGAGCGCGAGCCCGGCGAACCGTTCCGCGGCCTTCGCGTCGAACTTCGGCGACGCCTCCTCCGCCAGCAACGCGACCGGAAAAACAATCAGCAAGATACCGGCAAGCTTCTTCATGGGCCGGGGATACTGTAGCGCAATCCGCTCTTTTTTGTCATCCCGAGCGGAACGTCCATTCGAGATCAGATACGTCAATCCCGCCGACGCTCCGCGCAACGCGAAGAAGTAGCTTTCTCGCGACCTCCGCTAATTGTAGTCGTTGCGGGCGTGCAGAGTTAGCTCTTCGGTTCCTCTGCGATTTTCAGCACGAGCTTGCCGCGGGTGTGATGCGTCTCGGCTTGCCTCGAAGCTTTCACTGCATCTGTCAACGGCATGACTTGACCGACGATCGGCTTGATCTTGCCGGCTTCGATTAGCTTCGTGATCTCAGCCAGCTCGTTCCCGTCCGGTTTGCTCCAGATCGATGTGCCGCGAATCTCGTACTTCTCGAGCTGCGCGGGATCGGGCCGTGAGGCTATTGTCGTGATGATTCCGCCTTTCTTCACGACCGCGTAGGAACGCGCGATCGTGTCGCGACCGACGGTGTCGAGCACGACATCGACGTCTTTCACCACGTCTTCGAATTTCGTTTTCGTATAATCGATCGTCACATCAGCCCCGAGTTGCTTGAGCAGGTCCTGGTTCGCCGTCGAAGCAGTCGCAATCACCCGCGCGCCCCGCGCTTTCGCGATCTGGACGGCAAAACTTCCGACACCGCCGGACCCGCCATGAATGAGCACCGTCTGGCCCGCGCTCAATTTCGCGACATCGATCAATGACTGCCACGCCGTCAACGCCGCCAGAGGCACTGCCGCCGCTTCGACAAAACTCGCCGACTCCGGCTTGATCGCCGCTTCGTTTTCCGCGAGCACCGCGTACTCTGCCCAACCGCCGCCGAAGAGCGCGTAACCATAAACGGCATCGCCCTTCTTGAACTGCGTCACCTTCGTTCCGCTTTTTTCCACGATTCCGGCGACATCGTATCCGGGAATGAGCGGCAGATGCGTCCCGAATTCCTTCGCCAGCCGCCCAGAAATGACGAGCGGGTCCGCCGGGTTCACGCCGCACGCAATCACGCGCACGAGCAGCTCGTTCTCCTTCGGTTCCGGCCGCGGCGCATCTTCATACTTCAATACCTCCGGCGCGCCATACTCATGCACGACGACGGCTCTCATCATCGCGGCTGGTTGGGCAGAGGCGCTCGCCCTTAGAAAGAGCAGCGCGGTCAAAACAAATATAGGTCGCATAAGACTCATAGGATCTATTTTGCCGGCCCTGGAAAGCTCTTCATGATGTGGACGTGCAGATCCGCGAAGCTGGGGACCGCCTGCACTTTGTAGTCGGGAAAACTTTGCACGAACTGAATGCGGCCATGGATCTTCGAGACGTCGACTTTCTTGTCTCCGGCACGGACGGAAAGGACAAGCAGAACGCCGATGATCAACGAAATGCGCTTCATTTACTTCAGGATCGAGTTGGCCTGGTAGACGACACCGTTCTTGATCACGCTGTCGATATCGGAGGCATTCTTGATGTCGTCGAGCGGGTTTGATTTCAGGATGACAAGATCGGCGAAATTGCCGGGCTTGAGTGAGCCAATTTTCGCGCCGGTGTCGCCGCCGAAAGTTTTCGCGGCGTTCGCGGTGGTGCATTGGAGGATTTGCATCGGGGTGAGGCCGGCTTGTTTCATGAGCTGGAACTCCCGGAAGATCGCGGGCCCGTGGATCGTGCCGATGTTCCCGGCATCTGTCCCGGTGGCGATGGTGATGCCGGCGTCCTCGAGTGTTTTCAAATTCTTCAGCGCCACGTCGTAGGTTTGCTGGATGCGATCGAGACCTTGTTGCGGATTCGCCATCGCGGTCTTGATCCGATCGGGAACTTTATCGGGCGGCAATTTCGTTACGTCGAGCGACGCGATCACTTCCGGGTTGCCCCACGCTTTTTCTTCCGGAGTCAGCTCGAGCTTGTGCGCGAAGGTGCGGCCGTAACGCTCGAAGACAACGAGGGTCGGCGTGAGGATTGTTCCTTTTTCTTTGAGTAGTTTGACGAAACGCTCATCGACCGGTTTGTCCGTAACGCTGTGGACAAGAAGATCGGCGCCTTCTTCGACTGAAGCGCGCGCCGCTTCCAGCTCGGTCGCATGCACGGCGACGCGCAGTTTCAGACGATGGCTTTCTTCGACGACTGCGTGAACGATCGGCCGGAAGATCGCCGCCCGTTCCACGTCGGATTGGCCAGGGGCGGCGGAAGCTCCGGGGGAAGGAGACTGCGCCGGCGGAACGATGTACCAGATCTTAATGTAATCGGGCTTTTGGATGGCAAGCTTGCGCACCATGTCGCGCGCTTGCTCCGGGGTGTCGATCTTGACGATCGGCGGATCGCCCAGATCGAGTTGGGGACGCGAAATGCTGGAGATGAGCGGACCGGCCACCGCAACCCGCGGGGCCCTGGCCTCGGCGACTGCGAGCCGGCGCATCTCAAAGTTCCACATCGGACCGCCGATATCGACGACGGAAGTAATGCCGCTGCGCAGGTAGCGCTTGAAAGTATCGGGAAGGTTGCGCTTGATCGCCGCGACCTCATCCTTGTACGGGCGGACACTCGTCAGGTCGATGCCATCCGGCCGGGTGAAAAGCCCGCCGGACTGGAAGAAATGGACGTGCGTGTCGATGTAACCCGGCAGGATGAATTTGCCCCGGGCGTCGATCACGGTGTCGCCTTTCTTCGGAATGTCGGTCGCGTTTTCTTTGATCGCGCTGATGTGGTCGCCTTCGATGGTGATCGCGGCGTTCGGCATGATCTTTCCGGTGCCGGGATCGATGGCGGTGCCGTTGATGATGATGGTCGTGGCGGACGGGGTGGCGAACGCCGTGGAGGCGGTGATGAGAGCGAGGAGCGGAAATCGTTTCATATACATAATGAGCAGCGATGGTGCGTTACCTGGTTTTAATCAGAGCAGCGCGGAAAGGGAAGCGCGGGTGCGGGCTACGGGGAAGCCTGCTGTTGCGCGTATCCCAGTTCAGCGAGACTTTGCGCACTCAGCGGAGACAACTATGCACTGGAAAATCCTGACTGTTTCTTTGGCGCTCGCCGGTTCCGTGTTCGCGCAGTCGCCCTCACCGAGCGCGACTTCGAAACACCCGTTCACGTTCGAAGACATGATGAAATTGAAACGGGTTGGCGCGCCGGTGCCGTCGCCGGACGGGAAATGGGTCGTGTTCGATGCAGTCGATGTCGATCTGCAGGCGAACACCAAAATCTCGCATCTCTGGATCGTACCCGCGGCGGGCGGGGACGCGCGGCGGTTAAACCAAACCCCGAACCACGAAGAGCGGCCACGGTTTTCACCCGACGGAAAGCGCCTGATCTGGACTTCGAAAGCAACCGACCCGACCCAAATCTGGATGTCTAATTTCACTCCGGAGAGCGGCGGACTGGACGGCCAGCCGCATCAGGTCACGAATATTTCCACGGGTGCGGACGGCGCCATCTGGTCGCCCGACGGAAAGAACATCGTCTTTCTCTCGTCGGTTTACCCGGACGCGAAAGACGACGCCGACAATAAGAGGCGCGACGATGAGCTGAGCAAGAGCAAGGTGAAGGCGAAGATCTTCACGAAGCTGCTCTATCGGCATTGGACGTCCTACACCGAACACAAGCGGAGCCATTTGTTCGTGATGGGCGCGGACGCGCCGGGCGAAGAGCGCGATCTCACGCCGGGCGATCACGACGTGCCGCCGTTTAATCTTGGCGGCCAGGATATGTATGCGATTTCGCCCGACGGACAGGAGCTCGCCTACACCAGCAACATCGACGAGGTCGAAGCGACCAGCACCAACAACGAAATTTTCCTCGCGCCGATGGCCGGTCCGGCAGCTGCAGGAAAGAAAATTTCGACCAGTCCTGGGAACGACAACACGCCGGTTTATTCGCCGGATGGAGAACACATCGCCTGGCGCTCGATGGCGCGCGCCGGATTCGAAGCGGACAAGGAATCGCTCATAATTTATCAGCGCAAACTCGGGCAGAGCCGGAATGCGACGATCAATTTCGACCGTTCGGTCGGCAGCCTGACCTGGACCCCCGATTCGAAGGCGATTTGTTTCACAGCGGAAGATCACGGCGAAGCGCCGATCTGGGTGTTGTTGATGGATGGTAAACCACCGAAGCAAGTCGCGCGGCTTCATGCGGACGATCTCGTTTTCTCGAAGGACGGGAACTCGCTCTTTTTTAGTCGCGTCTCGATCGGTGCGCCGAGCGAGATCGCCCGGCTCGACGTCGCGGAAAAGCCGAAGAGCTCGAACCTGACTCCAGTCGCCGTAACGCACATGAACGACGCGGTGCTCTCGCAGATCGACATGCAGCCGATGGAATCCTTCACCTTCCCGGGCGCGACCAACGAGAACGTCGAAGGGTTCATCATTCGCCCGCCGGGATTCGATTCGACGAAGAAATATCCGCTGAAGTTTTTGATCCACGGCGGGCCGCAGGGCGCGTGGGGAGATTCGTGGACCTATCGCTGGAACGCGCAGCTCTTCGCGGCCAGCGGCTACGTCGTCGCGATGATCAATTTTCATGGCTCGACCGGGTACGGCCAGAAATTTACCGACTCGATCAGCGGCGATTGGGGCGGCAAACCGTACGACGATTTGATGAAAGGTCTCGATTACATCGAGAAGACCTATCCGTTCATCGACAAAACCCGCGAGGCGGCGATGGGCGCGAGCTACGGCGGTTACATGGCGAACTGGTTGTTAGGCCACACCGATCGTTTCAAGTGCATCGTGTCGCACGATGGCGTGTTCAACACGGAATCGGCCTACGGGACGACGGAAGAGCTCTGGTTCAACGAGTGGGAATTCAAAGGCCCACCCTGGAAGAACCGCGAGCTTTACCGGAAATTTTCGCCGCACCTGTTCGCGGAAAAGTTCAAAACGCCGACGCTGGTCGTGCACGGCCAGCTCGATTTCCGGCTCGACGTGAGCGAGGGCTTCCAGCTTTTCACGACCCTGCAGCGGCTGAAGGTGCCGTCGAAAATGTTGTACTTCCCGGATGAAGGCCATTGGGTACTCAAGCCGCAGAACTCGCGGCTTTGGTACAAGACCGTGAACGATTGGGTGGACCAGTGGTGCGGCGCAAAATGAGGGGAGCAGCGTTAACGCGGGCGCCACGGATGACGCCGAAGCTCCAAGCTCCAAGCTCCAAGCTCCAAAGAAGCTCCAAGCTCCAAACAGTTTCTGGTCGCGCGCGGCTAATTTGGAGCTTGGGATTTGGAGCTTCTTTGGAGCTTGGGGCTTGGGGCTTGGGGCTTTCTTAAATGGACTCTCTCCAGCCCACCATCCTGATCGTCGACGACGAAAAGCACACCCGTGATGGGCTGCGGCGGCTGCTCGAGGACGAATATGACACCTACGTCGCCGAAGACATTCGCGGCGCGATGGACGTTCTGGAGCGGGAGCCGATTGATGTGCTCATCACCGACCTGCGGCTCGGTGGCGATGACGGTATGACGTTGATCGAACGGGCGCTGAAGCTGCCGCATCCGCCGATCTGCATGATGATGACGGCCTACGGCACGGTCGATACCGCGGTCGAAGCGATGAAACGCGGCGCCTACGATTTCGTGACGAAGCCGCTGAACCTCGACAAGGTCGAGATGCTCATCGCTCGCGCCCTTGCCAGCCGAAAGATGGAGCAGGAAAACCGGACGTTGCGCCAGCAGATCGACGAGCGTTACGGGCTCGAAAATATCATCGGCGAATCGCCCGCCTTGCGCGAAGTGCTCGACACGATCCGCCAGGTGGCGCCGTCATCGGCCAATGTGCTGATCGAAGGTGAAAGTGGCACGGGCAAGGAGCTGGCGGCGCAGGCGATCCATAACCTGAGCCGGCGGAACAAGGCGAAGTTCGTCACGGTCCATTGCGCGGCGCTCTCGCCGCAATTGCTCGAGAGCGAGCTGTTCGGCCACGAGCGGGGCGCGTTCACCGGCGCGCACGAACGCCGGATCGGTCGGTTCGAGCAGGCGAACGGCGGCACGATTTTCCTCGACGAGATTGGCGAGATCGATGCGAGCACGCAGGTGAAGCTGTTGCGGGTGATGAGCGAAGACCGCGCCTTCGAACGGGTGGGCGGGAACCAGACTTTGCGCGCGGACATTCGCCTGATCGCGGCGACGAACAAGAACCTGGAGAAGCTCGTGGCCGAGGGAAAATTTCGCGACGACCTCTACTTTCGCCTCAACGTGGTGCACATCACGATGCCGCCGTTGCGCGAGCGGAAGGAAGACATTCCCCTCCTGGTGCGCAATTTTCTGCGCCACTTCTGCAAGGTGAACGAAAAGCCGTTGCTCGAGCTGACCGCGGACGCGATGAACGCGCTGCTCACTTATAGTTGGCCGGGAAACGTGCGCGAGCTGCGGACGGCGATCGAGCACGGCGTGGTCATGGCGCGCGGGACGAAGCTGACGTTGCGCGATCTGCCGCCAAATGTGCGCGCGGCGACGGGGGCGGAATTGCCCGGCGGCATCACGCCCGCGAAAGCGTTCGGCGAGAAGTCGAGCGCGCTCGACCTGCACGAGACGGAGAAACGTCTCATCATGCAGGCGCTCGCGACGACGAACGGGAACATTACCAAAGCCGCGAAGAAACTCGGCATCAGCCGGCGAACGTTGCATCGCAAGATCAATGAGATGAAGGGGGAAAGTGACAAGTAACGTGTGACAAGTGACGAGAAACCCGGGTGTCCTCGTATTTTTTGACTTGCCACATGTCACTCGTCACTCGTCACTGCTCGTAGCGTGGCGCAGGAAAAAAAGATTTTTGGAACGGACGGCGTGCGCGGCGTCGCGAACGTCGAGCCGGTGACGGCGGAAACCGCGCTCAAGCTCGGGCGGGCCGCGGCCCACATTTTCACGAAACTGAATCCGCGCCAGCATCCGAGTGGCGCCCGCCCAAAAATCGTGCTCGGGAAAGACACGCGGCTTTCCGGTTACATGCTGGAGAACGCGCTCGTGGCCGGTATCACGTCGCTCGGCGTGGATGTTTTGTTGATCGGTCCGCTGCCGACCCCGGGCGTGGCTTACATCACGCGCTCGCTCCGCGCCGATGCCGGCATTGTCCTCTCGGCTTCGCACAATCCGTACGAAGACAATGGCATCAAATTTTTCCGGCACGACGGCTACAAGCTCGACGACCAGGTCGAGCAACAGATCGAGGATCTGGTCTTCAGCGGCGAGATCGATTCGATCCGACCGACGGCGGGAAAGATCGGGCGGGCGCGCCGGATCGATGACGCGCTCGGGCGTTACGTGGAATTCGCCAAGGCGAGTTTCCCGAGAAAAATGTCGTTGGAGAAGCTGCGTGTCGCGGTGGATGTGGCGAATGGCGCGGCTTACAAATCCACGCCCTGCATTCTGCGCGAGCTCGGGGCCGACGTGGCGGTGTTTCACGACGAGCCGAACGGAACGAACATCAACGCCCAGTGCGGGAGCACGTTCCCCTCGGAGATCCAGCGAGTGGTCAAGGAAACCGGCGCGCAGATCGGGATCACCCATGACGGCGATGCCGATCGGGTATTGCTCTGCGACGAAAAAGGCGAGCTGGTGGATGGCGATGAGATTCTCGCGATTGCTGCGGTCGATCTTTTGAAATCGGGCCGGCTCGCCGAGCAAACGCTCGTCGCCACCGTGATGAGCAATTTCGGGCTCGATGAAGCGCTCGGACCGCTCGGCGGCAAAGTCGTGCGCACGAAAGTCGGCGACCGTTATGTGATCGAAGAGATGGTGGAGCGAAATCTGAACCTCGGCGGGGAACAGAGCGGCCACATGATTTTCCGGGATTTCACCACGACCGGCGACGGAATCATCAGCGCGCTCCAGGTTTTGCGGATCATCCAGTCGAGTGGGAAGCCATTGAACGAGCTGAAGCAATGCCTGAAGAAATATCCGCAAGCCCAGCGGAACCTGAAGGTGAAGGAGAAGCGGCCGCTCGAAGAATTGCCGACGGTGATGAAGCTGGTGGGCGACGCGGAGAAAGAACTTTCCGGGAAAGGGCGTGTGCTGCTTCGCTATTCCGGAACGGAACCGAAGATCCGCCTGCTCATTGAGGGCCGGGAGCTGGAACAAATCGACCGCCAGGCGAACCGGATCGCGGAAGCGATCCAGAACGCGATCGGGGAATAGGTCCTATAGGACGTATACGACGTATGAGTCTAAGCCAGGTCATAGAGGCGATCTTGTTCGCCGCGCAAAAGCCGCTCACCGCGCGGGAGCTGCTGAGCGCCATCAAGGGCGCTGGCGGCGAGGACGAGCTTATACCTAACGAGTTTGCCAGGACGACGGAAGCGCAGGTCGTCGCGGCCCTCGAGCAGCTCAAGATCGAGTACGGCCAGCAGGGCCGCGCCTTTCAACTCGCCGAGAAAGCGGACGGCTGGCAACTGGTGAGCGATCCGGCGTATGCGCCCTGGGTCCGCCAGTTATTTCCCGCGGTGAAGCCGGCACGGCTCACGCCGCCGTCCCTGGAAACGCTCGCCATCATCGCTTATCGCCAGCCGATCACGCGCGCGGATATCGAGGCCGTGCGCGGCGTGGCGGTCGACGGCGTTCTCCAAAATCTGATGGAGCGCGGGCTGGTGAAGATCGGCGGCCGGGCAGAAGTCCCAGGTCGTCCGCTCCTCTACGAGACGACGCAATTTTTCCTCGAACATTTCGGGTTGCGTGATCTCGACGAACTCCCGAACGCGGAGGAATTGCGCACCCGTTACCTTCCGATGGCGCCGCGGAAAGAGGCTGTCGCTCCGGCGGAACCCGCGCCGGCCGAACCGGCTCCCGCGCAGGATTGACTTGGCGTTTACATTGACGACGCTTCTCCGCGCGCCACTGCGCGCCTGGCCTATGAAAACATTTCTCGGATTCGGAAAATTGGTGGTGCTGGTTTCGTTGTTCAGCCTGACGGGCTGCGGAACTTACAACCGGCTCGTCACCCTCGAACAGACCGTGAACAAGAAATGGGCAGATGTGCAATCCGTCTATCAACGCCGGGCGGATCTGATCCCGAACCTCGTCAGCACCGTGGCGGGCGCGGCGAATTTCGAAAAGTCCACGCTCACCGAAGTGACTAACGCGCGCGCCAGCGTCGGGCAGGTGAAGCTCGATCCCAGCAAGGCGCCAACCGATGCCGCTGAGCTGGAAAAATTCCAAAAAGCCCAGGGGCAATTGAGCAACGCGTTGTCGCGGCTCCTGGTGGTGAGCGAGAATTATCCGCAGCTGCGCGCGACCGAGGCATTCCAAAATCTCCAGGCCCAACTGGAAGGAACGGAGAACCGGATCTCGGTGGAACGAAACAATTTCAACACCGCGGTGCAAGAGTACAACACGGCCCTGGAGCGGTTCCCGACTAACATGTTGAACAAGATGTTTGGCTTCAAACCGCGCCCATTCTTCACCGCCGCGGCGGGCGCGGAGAAAGCGCCGGAAGTGAAATTCGATTTCAGCAAACCAGGCCCGACTGCTACTCCGTAGCAGGCGGGAAGCTCCAAATCCCAAGCTCCAAGCTCCAGAGGCTTTAAATTTCAAATCCCAATACGGTCGTGCGCAATCGCTCTTGGAGCTTGGTGCTTGGTGCTTCCTTGGGATTTGGAGCTTGGGATTTGGAGCTTCTTCGGCCGCGCGTTTTAGCAGCGGCTCTCATCTTCTCTTCCGTTTTCGTAAATCGAGCAGCCGCGGCCGAAGTTATTCCGCCGAAGCCGCCCGCCTATTTCAACGACTACGCGAACGTCGTTTCGAAAGAGAAGGCGCGAGCGCTCAACGAGAAGCTGGCGCAGTTCGAACGCGATACTTCGAACCAGGTGGTCGTCGCGGTGTTTCGAAAAATGGAGAGCGACTCCGACGTCGCTGGTTACACACAACGCATTGCACAGTCGTGGAAGGTCGGACAGGCGGAGAAACGTAACGGCGCGGTCCTCTTCGTCTTCATCGACGATCGCAAGATGTTCATCCAAGTCGGCTACGGCCTCGAGGGCGCATTGCCGGATGTCACTGCGTTCGACATCACCGAGCGGCACGTCAAGCCACGTTTTCGCGCAGGAGATTACGCTAACGGACTTGAGGAAGGCATCGAACTGATTCTCAAGGCGATTCGCGGCGAGTACAAAGGCGACGGCGCGACGGCGCAGGAAAAACAGCGGACGCCTGGTGCGTCCAGCGGCTGCGGCCCGCTTGGGTTCCTCGTCATGCTAATCATCGTGCTGGGGATCATCCGGCTCGGTCGTCGAAAGGGCGGGTATGGCTACACCGGCCTGGGCGGGCCGTTCATCAGCAGTGGCTGGGGGAGCGGATGGTCGAGCAGCTCCTCGTCATCGTCCTCTGGGGGTGGATTCAGTGGATTCAGCGGTGGCGGAGGAAGCTTTGGCGGCGGGGGCGCCGGCTCGAGTTGGTAATCTCGCGATGCGCACCCACAGATTTCTCCGCGAACTCGAGCACGATCGGATTGTGAACGCGATCAAGGCGGCGGAATCGAAAACGTCCGGGCAGATTCGCGTATTTCTCCAGCGCGGAAAATTCGAGGAAGACGCGCTGGAGCGGGCGCAAAAAAAATTCTTCCAGCTCGGAATGCACAAGACGCGAGAACGAAACGCGATCTTGATCCTGGTGGCGCCGCGAATGCAGAAATTTGCCGTGGTTGGCGACGAGGGCGTTCACCAGAAATGCGGCGAGCAATTTTGGCAGGAGCTCGTGGAAAAGATGCGCCAGCGCTTTTTGCGTGAGGAATTCACGGACGCGTTAGTGGAAGGGATAGAATCAGCCGGGCAATTATTGGCCCGCTATTTTCCGAAAACGGGGCCATCGGCAAACGAGCTGCCGGACGAGATCGTCGAAGGGTAACTGTAGCCGCTTCGCTATGCGAAGCGTGAGAAGAGACGCCGCCGCACCTCACGCCGCCCACAGGGCGGCGGCTACAGAAGAATCTCAGAACCCGGTCCTGCACAAAACCCGCTTGCAAAGCTGGCTCTCCGGTGTTCATTCCCGTCCCGCAACGAGTTTTTGAAGTTGCGCCGTTGGTCCCTGGGTTTCCGTCGCTGGACGTGAGGCCGCACTCGTCAGGGGTAACCCGGTGCTGAGAAAGGATGAAGGTTGAAGGAGGAAGGATGAAACGTTCCACGCTCCATCTCACTTTTCATAATTCATCCTTCATCCCTCATCCTTAAATCCTATGCCAGTTCATTACGGTCGTTTTGAAATGCCGAAGACCCTCGTCAAGGACGAGCACGGCGCCACGGAAACCTACGCGCGCTTTGTCGCGGAACCATTCGAAGCCGGTTACGGCCACACGGTCGGCAACTCGCTTCGCCGCGTCCTGCTTTCCTCGTTGGAAGGCGCGGCGATCACCGCGGTGAAGATCACCGGCGCGCAGCACGAGTTCGCCACCCTGCCGGGCGTGGTCGAGGACGTGACCGACATCGTTCTCAACCTGAAGCGGATCAAGTTCAAGGCGACCGAGCACGAGCCGCGCAAGCTCTCGCTCTCGATCAACAAAGAAGGCGAAGTCACCGCCGACGATATCCAGCTTGCCCAGGGTTACGAAGTCCTGAATCCCGACCAGCTCATCTGCACGATGGACAAGAAGCATAAGTTCGACGCCGAGCTCGAAGTGCGCGTCGGCCGCGGCTTTGCCACCGGCGATGAAAACAAGCGGCCCGATCAACCGATCGGCCTGATCCCGATCGATTCCATTTTCTCGCCGGTCACCCGCGTGAAATACGCGGTGGAAAACACCCGCGTCGGTCAGCGAACCGATTACGACAAGCTCATCCTCGAAGTCTGGACCGACGGCCGGCTCACTCCGGACGACGCGCTGCTCCAAGCCTCCGCGATCCTGCGCCATCACCTCGATGTCTTCGTGAACTTCAATGAAGACGTGATCGAGTTCGACGAAACCCCGGCCGGCGTGAGCGAGGAAAACATGAAACTGAAGAAGCTGCTCAACATGAGCGTGAACGAGATCGAGCTCAGCGTGCGCGCGGCGAACTGCCTGAACAACGCGAACATCACCACCGTCGGCCAGCTGGCCCAGAAGACGGAGGCCGAGATGCTCAAGTATCGGAACTTCGGCAAGAAATCGCTCAACGAGATCAAGGACAAACTCCAGCAGTTGCAGCTCGGCCTTGGGATGAAATTCGATCCGGGCCTGGTGGAAACGCCGGCTTCCGTGGATGGCGCCGGCAGCAACGGCGCGAAGGAAGAAGAAAAGTAAGCGGTCGTTAGGCCAGAGTCTGCCTCGAGGACGAACCCATGAGACATCAAAAGAAAACCCTCAAACTCGGCCGGACCGCCGAGCACCGGAAGGCACTCCTGGCGAACCAGGTTTGCAGTTTGATCGAGCATCAGCGCATCAAGACGACGCTGGCCAAGGCGAAAGCCGTTCGTCCGCTCGCGGAAAAGATGGTGACGCTCGGGAAAAACGGTTCGCTCCATGCCCGGCGCACTGCGCTGGCCGTGCTGCGCCAGAAAAATGCGGTCAAGAAATTGTTCGACGATATCGCGCCACGCTCGGCGGATCGGAATGGCGGCTACACGCGGATCGTAAAGCTCGGCGCGCGGAAGAGTGATTCGGCGCCGGTCGCGTTCATCGAATGGGTCGATGCGCCGCTGGTCATTGAAGAACCGGCTGCGGAAGAAAAAGGCAAGAAGACCAAAGGCAAAAAGCCGGCCGCCGATTCAGAGACGAAGTCCGACCGCAAGTCCAAGAAGAGCGACGAGAAGTAGGGTTATGCTCGCTGACCGTTCGGTTAGCGGCGCGAGTCAGCGCAACGTCGTCAGCCACCACGTCATTTTTCCATCCGCGGCAATTTCCAGGTTCGCGACGCTCGGCGGCGCACCGCGATTCGGCCGGGTGACGCATCCTGGATTCAGGAACCGCACGCCGGCCACTCGTTCATCTCGCGCCACGTGTGTGTGCCCGTGCAAAACTACGTCGACATTGTTCGGCGCGTGATCCGGTGGAATATGAACCAGCCGAAACCGGATCCCGTTCCGCTTCAGATCGACCATTAACGGCCAATCAAAATTGCTGTCGCAGTTCCCGCGCACGGCCGTGACCGGCGGCCCGAACGCCTCGATCGTCTCCAGAATAGCCGGGGCGCAGACATCCCCGAGATGCCAGATTTCATCCGCGCCCACCGCGAGCGTCTTGAGGTTCGCCGGGAGTTTATCGTGCGTATCGGCGAGAACGAAAATCTTCAACGGCGCCGCCATTGAGAAACCTCGCACAAAGGTCACAAAGGGTCACAACGTCAGATTTTTTCCTTTGTGTCCCTTCGTGTCCGTTGTGCGAGGCCTAACAACGAGTAAACTCTCCCAGTGTCATTTAAAGATTTTGGGCTCTCGACAGAAGTCGTGCGCGGCACCCAGGCGATGGGCTTCACGGAGCCCACTCCGATCCAGCTTCGCGCTTTCCCGATTGTTCTCGCTGGCAAGGATTTGATCGGCACGGCGCAAACCGGCACCGGCAAGACGGCTGCCTTTGCGCTTCCCATTCTCACGCTGCTCGCGAAGCACGGGAATTTTCGCTGTCTCATCCTGGAACCCACGCGTGAGCTGGCAGCCCAGGTTGAAACCGCTTTTCGTGACTACGGACGCTTCACCGATCTTCGGGTGTCCGTTGTCCACGGCGGGGTCGGCTACGGCAAACAACGCGAAGAAGCTGCTCGCGGCATGGACATCGTCGCCGCCACTCCCGGGCGTCTGCTCGATTTGCTGGAGCAAGGCTCGCTCAATTTCCGGCACGTCAAGATCCTTGTTCTCGACGAAGTCGATCGCATGCTCGACATGGGTTTTCTCCCCGATGTGCGCCGGATCGTGGAGCAAATTTCCACTGACCGGCAAACACTCCTTTTTTCCGCGACTCTGCCGCCGGAGATCGAGCGGCTCGCCGCCTGGGTGTTGCGCGAACCGGAATTGGTCGAGATCGGCGCGCGCCGATCGCCCGCCGAAACGGTCACGCATGCGGTCTATCCGGTCGCGGCCGAGCAAAAATTCGAGCTGCTCATGGCGCTGCTCGAGCGGACGAATTTTGACAGCGCCCTCATTTTTAGTCGGACGAAGCACGGCGCCGACAAGATCGCGGTGAAACTGAAGGCGGGAAAGCATTCCGTCGCGGTGATGCATTCGAACCGCACCCAACGCGAGCGCGTCGAAGCGCTCGAAGGTTTCAAGAGCGGCAAATATGAAATCATGGTCGCGACCGATATTGCGGCGCGTGGAATCGACATCGCCGGCGTCAGTCACGTCATCAATTACGATGTGCCCGAGCATCCCGAAGACTACGTGCACCGGATTGGCCGGACCGGCCGCGCCCAAAATGTCGGCGACGCTTTCACCCTGATGAACGGCGAAGAGCTGGCATCGCTCCACTCGATCGAGCGCTTCATGGGACAGAAAATCCCTCGCTTGAAACTGGAGGGCTTCCCGTATCTCTATACGGCGCTCTTCGAGCCCGAATCGACCACCGGCGGTAAGCGCGCGATCGGCGGCGGTCGGACGCATCGCGGCTATTCCTTCGGCCGGCGCCGGCGTTAGGAACAACACAATCCTGAACGAAATCAGACAGGATTCACAGGATTTGATTCTCCTAATCCAGTCAATCCTGTAAATCCTGCCTGAATTTTTCCCAACGAGGTGTTCTGACGTTATGAACTGCTCAATCTTTCGCTTCTGCTTGCTCGCTTTCATCGTCGCCACGTCCGCGGCTGCAGATCCGCCGCGGACGCTGAAGCCGGAAGACTGGGCCGCCTTGCGCGAAGTCGATGAGCCGAATCTTTCGCCGGACGGCAACTTCATCGCTTACGTCGTCAAAGCGGCCGACATGGACAAAGACAAACGGCCCGGCAATCTCTGGCTCGCGAAATGGGACGGCTCGGAGAACCGCGCCCTGACTTTCGGGAATAAGGGACAGAAACATCCGCGCTGGAGTCCTGATGGGAAATGGATCGCGTTCCTTTCCGGTCGCGAAGACGACAACGAGAACGATCAGCTCTGGATTCTGCCGATCGGCGGCGGAGAAGCGGAAAAATTTACGGACGCGAAAGGCGGCGTGGAAGATTTCGCCTGGTCGCCGGATTCGAAGCGGATCGCTCTCGTGGTCCACGATCCCGATCCGCGTGAGCCCGAGAAAAAAGAGAAAGAGAAAAAGACTGTCCCGCCGCTCGTGATCGACCGCCTGTTCTTCAAGAAGGACATGGACGGTTATCTGACGGAGCGCTATTCGCACCTCCAATTGCTCGATCTCGCAACGCGCAAGATCGAGCCGCTCACCTCCGGCAAACACGACGACCTCTGGCCCGCGTGGTCGCCGGACGGGAAGGAGATCGCGTTCGTTACCAAGCGCGGGGACGATCCCGACCGGACCGAGAACTGGGACGTCTGGGTGATTGGCTCCGAACCTGGCGCGAAAGAACGCCAGCTCACCACCTCGCCCGAGGCGGACCCGGATCCGAACTGGGATAGCGCGCCGGCCTGGAGCCCCGATGGAAAATGGATCGCTTACATTCACGGCGGCGATCCCAAGAAGATCGAATACGCCGTTCACTCGCTTGCGATTATCCCGGCCGCGGGCGGCCAGGCGAAAGTGTTGACCGAAAAACTCGATCGCAACGTGGTCCAGCCGCATTGGGCGCCGGACGGGAAATCAATCTTCGCGGTGGTTGAGGACGATGGCGCTGAGCATCTCTTCCGCGTCCCGGTCGATGGCGGCGCGCCTCAGCCGGTCACGACCGGTCGACGGAAGGTAACCGCCTACGATATGAGTCGCGACGGGAAGATCATCGTGCGCGTCAGCACGCCCGATCGTCCGTATGAAATTTTCGCGGTTGAGAAGGACAAGCGTCGCGATCTGACGAAACAGAGCGAGGCGTTCCTTAAAGATCTGCGGCTGGGGCACGTCGACGAGACGAAGTTCAAGAGCGCGGACGGGACCGAGATCCACGGCTTCGTTGTCAATCCGCTCGACGCGCCCGCGGTGGGAACAAAACCGCCGGCCCTGCTCCGTCCGCATGGCGGACCGCAATCGCAGTACGCCTGCGAATTCAGCTTCGACGCGCAACTCTTCGCCGCCAACGGTTACACCGTTATCCTGCCGAACCCGCGCGGTTCCACCGGGCGCGGCGAGAAATTCGCCATGGGCATCTACGCCGATTGGGGCCATCGCGATGTGGAGGACGATCTTGCCGCGGTGGACGACGTCGTGGCGCGCGGCCTCGCCGATCCCGACCGGCTCGGTGTCGGCGGCTGGAGTTACGGCGGCATTTCGACGAACTACCTGATCGCCACGACCACTCGCTTCAAAGCAGCGACGAGCGGTGCTTCGATCTCGAACGTCCTCGCCGGTTACGGCACCGACCAATACATCCTCGATTACGAGAACGAGCTTGGCGTGCCGTGGAAAAACATGGAGACGTGGACCCGCATTTCGTATCCGTTCCTGCACGCCGACAAAATCAAAACGCCCACGCTTTTTCTTTGCGGCGAAGCCGATTTCAACGTCCCACTCCTCAACAGCGAGCAGATGTATCAGGCGCTGCGCAGCCAGGGCGTCCCGACCGAGCTCGTGATTTATCCCGGCCAAAATCATGGTCTGAAAAAGCCGAGCTACATCATCGATCGTTACAAGCGCTACCTCGATTGGTACGCGAAATGGATCACGCCTAAGCCAGCCGCTCCCTAGAGATCTCACACGAAGGTCACAAAGGCACTTGTCGGAGGGACGTGCTTCCGCACGTCCCACTTTTCTTAGCTGCGGATGCGTCAATCAATGACAAATCTTGGGACGTGCGGAAGCACGTCCCTCCGAGATTGCAAAATAATCCGTTGTGTCCCTTTGTGACCTTTGTGTGAGGTTTGATGCGCCATGAGAAATCAGAAAAACGCGCTGGTGACCGGCGCAAATAAGGGGATCGGGTTCGAAGTGGCGCGGCAGCTCGCGCGCCGGGGCTTTCGGGTTTTTCTCGGAGCGCGGAATGAAAAGGCCGGGCGCGATGCGACGGAAAAACTGAGCGAGGAAGGCGATGTCGTTTTTCTTAAAATCGATGTCTCGGATGCCAAGAGCATTCGCGCGGCGGCGGAAGAACTTTCCCGGCAAAGCGATCGCCTCGATGTGCTCGTGAACAACGCCGGCGTTCTGCTCGACGAAGATAAGGATGCGCTCAGCATCACTCCCAAGATTTTCGAAACGACATTGCGGACGAACACGCTCGGGCCGTGGCTCGTGGCGCAGGCCTTCGCGCTGCTGCTAAAGAAGAGCCGTGAGCCGCGAATCGTGAACGTGTCGAGCAGCGGCGGCCAGCTCGACGGCGGCGCCGATGGCTGGGCGCCCGGCTATTGCGTTTCGAAGAACGCGTTGAACGGCGTGACCGTGCAGCTCGCCGCCGCGCTGCCGAAATTCGCCGTGAACAGCGTCTGCCCCGGCTGGGTCCGCACCGACATGGGCGGCGAGAACGCTACCCGTTCCGTCGGCGAAGGCGCCGCCACCATCGTCTGGCTCGCGACCGATGCCCCGCACGATCTCACCGGCAAATTCGTCAAGGATCGCAAAGTGATTCCCTGGTGATTCTTCGCTCGGAGGGATGTGCTTCCGCACGTCCCAATTCTCCTGGCTGGTCGGTATGGTCGAAAAGTCGGACGTGCGGAAGCACGTCCCTCCGAATCAGTCCGCCGAGAGCACAAAGCGATTGCCTTCGCTGTCCTTAAAGATCGCATAGGTGCCCCACGGCTCCTTCTTTGGTGGGCCGTCGAACTCGACACCGCGTTTCTTTAATTCCTCGTAGGTCTTGTCTATGTCGTCGCAGGAGTAAGACATGTTCATGAAAGTCCCGATCCGTTTCTCCTCGCCCTCGGCGGTGAACAACACGACTCGTGTCTCCGCCTTCGGCACCCGCAGCTCGATCCAGCGCTGTTTCTCATCGAACGGCTGATCGGTGATGATGGTAAACCCGAGTTTCTCCGTATAGAAATCCAGCGCCCGGTTCTGATCCGCGACTGGGATGCTGACGAATTTGATTTGTTTGATCATGGCGACCCCGACCGTAATTCCTCCTCCTCGCACGTCCAGCCGCAGTCGCCCTTTCGCCGCAGAAAACGCTGTCCGTTTATCGGTATAGCCGCTAGACTCGTTTCCTACTTCCTAATTTCTACTTCCTACTTTCCCCGCCATGCCTCGCTTCCGCCAAACCATTCCCATCGACGATTATGTCCTCGACGTCCTGATGCGCGACATCGTCGGCCACGATCGCCAACCGGCCGCCTATCTTGTTTACCTTTATCTTTTCGGCCTGGCCGCGCGCCAAAAATGGAAGCCGGTCGCCGCGAGTCTGCGCACCCTCGCCGAAGCCACCGGCCTTTCGAAGAGCGCCGTCCAAACCGCTCTCGATCTCCTGCGCCGCCGCGAGTTGATCGACACGGAGAGCGAACACTCGACTGCGATTCCGACGCACCGCGTTCTCCGACACTGGAGAAAATAGAAACGCCACCATCATCGGCCTCTATTACCTCGCCTTCTTCGCCGCGAATTCATTGGTCGGCTGGATCGGCGGCTTCCTCGAAAAATGGCCCACCACGAATTTCTGGCTTTCTCCACGCCGGCTGCACCCTCGGCTCCGGCCTCTGCTTTGTAGCCTTCAAATTCATCGCCGGCCATCATCTGGAAACCGAAGGGGAATGATCACGAGCAGGCACGCCGTATATCAGCATCGCGTAGTCTGCATTGGCGTACTCCGCCGAAGCATCTCAAGATAATCCTTGCTTTGGCAGCCCCTCTGCTACCTTTTATAGACATATCCCCCCCAAGCCTTCGGGCGAGGGGCGCGAGGCCGCCGGAGAAATCCTGCGGCTTCTGCATTTTATGGCACTGAAGACCCACGTCTATATAGATGGCTTCAACCTGTATTACGGCTGCCTCAAAGGCACGCCTCACAAATGGCTCGACCTTGCCGCACTTTGTGCGCGACTGCTGCGCAAATAACGAGATCACGCGGATTCGCTACTTCACCGCCCTTTTGACGCCGCGCCCAATCGATCCACAGCAGCGCACGCGACAAGAGATATATCTTCGTGCCCTCCGCACGCTTCCGAACCTAACGATTGATTTTGGCCACTTCCTCGCTAGCAAGCAGTGGATGATGCGGACTGATCGCAGCGAAATGGTCCAAGTACTCAAGTCGGAGGAAAAAGGCTCAGATGTGAATCTCGCCAGCCGCATTCTGATTGATTCTTACACGAGCAAGTGTGACATTGCGGTCGTCATCTCGAACGATTCCGACTTGGTGTTCCCGATTGAGCACGTTAAGCGCTTCCTCGGAAAGATTGTCGGCATTGTGAGTCCGCACCCGCGGCCCAGCCGTGAGCTACAAGCAGTGGCGAGCTTCTTCAAATCGATTCGTCCATCCGTTCTCGGGACATGCCAGTTTCCCGACAAGCTGACCGACGCTCTCGGCGATTTTCACAAACCGCCGGCGTGGTAACGGTGATGCGTTCGCTCAGAAAGTTTGATAGCCTTGTCTCCCAATGACGTACTGGCTTGATCTATTCACCGGACAAACTTGGCAAGAATTTCAGAACCATGGCGCCAAAGTCAGCGGTTTCCGAAAACGGATGCATAATGCTGTCGAACGGATTAAGCCTGGAGATATTCTTCTTTGTTATCTGACCGGCGTTAAACGTTGGGTTGGTGCCCTAACCGTTAACGGGCGCAGCAAGGACAAGTCCGCTATTTGGGAATTCGATCCTTTCCCCGAACGGCTCAATGTAACGCCGACAATCGTCCTGGCGCCTGAGCAGGGCGTTCCAATGGAGGAATTGGAGGGCAAAGTAGACTTCTATCGATCCGCGCGAGATCGACCTGGTTACAACGGGTTTCTCCGGATGAGTCCGAATCGTTTCAAGCGACAAGCCGATGCTGTTTTGCTCATGGATCTACTGGGCAGGGCAAAAGAGCATCCGACCATGCGACCTGTCGATGCGAAACAGCTAGCACGGAAACCGTTTTACAAAGCCGAGAGGAAACGAGGCAGGGAAACGTTTACAACGGTTGTCGCTGTACCCGACGCGGACGAAACAAGTCGCGTCGAATTGAATCAAGAGGCCGACAAAGTTGTCTTCACAACGCGACATACGGAAATTCAGCATGCGTTACTGACTCTTGGACAGGAAATGGGTTTCGAGGTTTGGGTCGCAAGAAATGATAGGTCAAAGACATGGGAAGGCACTACGCTCGGTAGTTTGCCGAATATGGTCTCCGTGTTACCCACTCAGTTCAATGAAGCAACCAATCGAACAATCGAATTGATCGATGTGCTGTGGCTAAGAGGGAATTCGATTGTCGCAGCATTCGAAGTCGAGAGCACCACGTCTGTTTATTCTGGCTTGCTACGGATGAGCGATCTCCTCGCTCTCCAGCCGAACTTGGCCATTGATCTGTTCTTGGTTGCGCCCGAGGAACGAAAGGATAAAGTCGAAGCCGAACTCCTTCGTCCTACGTTCAAACTGCGCGATAAACCGTTAGCGTCGGTGTGCGGCTTCCTAAGTTTCGAGGTTCTAACGAGCAAACTGCGGGGGATTCGGCAACTGGGTTTGGCTACTTCTCTTAAGCCAGACTTCTTGAAAAAGACCGCCGAATACTTTGGCGACGAGGACTAGCAGCTACCGCGCATCGTGGCATCGAAGATCAGGGCTGTGACATTCACGACGTAGCGTTCGTTCCATAAGGAGGGAGGCAACACCGCCTGTGTGGCAGTGAGGCGTCGTCTATTGAATGAAGCGGATCGTCATCGGGTAGCGATAGAATTTTCCGTCGCTCGCCTGGATGGCGGCGATGATGACGAAGATGGTGTTCAGGACCCAGAGAACGGCGAGGAAAACGAAGCCGACCAGGACCAGGCAAAAGACGGCGGCGACCGCGTTGTAGATCAACATCGAGATTTGGAAGTTGACTGCTTCCTTGCCGTGCGCGTCGAGCTCAGGCGCTTCGTCGCGTTTGATCAGCCAGAGAATGAGAGGCGGGAGCAGGTGACCGGGGAAATGCAGGAGGACGCCGAGCAGGGCGCTGGCGTGGATGAACGCGCTCCAGGTGCGCACGTTCGCGATGGCGGAAATGTTCGCAGGCGGCAACGGCGAGGGTGACGGTGAAGTTTCCATGGCTTTACTGATTCGATGCAGGATGGCGGAGATTTGGATTCAAGAAAATCCAACCCATCCGGCAGATCCTGCGCGCCAAATCCGACAATCGCCACAGCTCAGCTATACGTGAGTCACGTATAGCAGCCTGGCGGAGATCGCGGGTCTATGATGCATCGTAAGCGGCTTACGATGGAGAGCCGAAGCTAGGGACGAAGCAAAGCTTCCGGGACAAGTGGCATTCCCAAGTTCAACTTGGGAACGAGATCCGGTCAGGAGATGGACGGGAAAGCGGCACGAGGCCTGCAATGGCGGTCGGGGATATCCCGGCTGCGATGGCGGAAGGACGGCCTCAGGGAGGAGTGGGGCTGAGACGCGGCGGGACCGGTTCCGGGTTGGCGTCGGCACTGGGCACTTGAAGCGAGTATGCTTGAATGCTGCCCTGGATCATCGGAGGCGCGGGGTCGGGTTTCGCGAGATACAATTTCATGCCGGCTTCGTACTCGGCGGGATGCGATGCTTTGATTGCATCGAGGCGCGCGCCGATTGCTTTCGCCGGCACCAGCTCGCCGCCAAGTCGCAGCGCTTTTTGATAGGAGATGACGGCGGGCACGAATTGCCCGGCATCCTCCTGGTTCCGGGCGGCCAGTAACGCATCCAACCCGGGCGAGAGCTGCGCCGATTGATAGGTAGCGTTGATCGCATTTCGCAGCTCATAGACGCGGAGGATCAAACGCGGATCGCCTTGTTCAAGGGCGAACTGCATCATGCGAGCGACGTAGTCGTCAATCGGTTCATCCTTCGTCGGGACCCGATCGACACGGAGAAAACGCGGAAAAACAAGACGCATCAATTCGAGTTTCAGCGGAAAAGCGAGTTGGATGGCCTCGCCGTGATGCGGGTAACTGTTCGCCGGTTCAAGTTGGAGCAGCGTCGGAAGACCGCCGCGGAAATCTTCGTAACAATGCTGAATGCTGATCAGCTCGTTGTAGAGCGCGGTCATGGGATTGTCGTAACTGGCGGCCTTGCCGGAGGCGGAACGGAAGTCGGAGACGGCCTCAATGGCGGCGGGAAGATCGGCGAGTGATTTTGCCTTTGCCATGATCTCTCGCAGCCGCGGCAGCGGAGACGTTTCGGATTCTTCTTTCTTCGGATCTTTGAATTCCGCGAGCCGGGAGAGAACGGCGGAGCGCGGCAGGATGTTCGCCGCGCTAACGCGGTTCGCTTCTTCCAGACTTTTCTTTGCCAGGTCCGAGCGGCCGGCCGCCATGTAATCGAGGTAGTCCTGCCAGCAGATGGTGAATTGACGCGCGTTTCGAATCCGTTCCACCAGGACCCGGGTTTTCTCTGAGATTGCTTCCCGCTGTTCCGGCACCGAACTGAGCTCGCGAATTGCGTTATCGAGATCGGCGGGGGCGCGGGCGGTCTCAACGGCCTTGATCGTTCGCGCCATGATCGCCTCGATTTTTTCGACCAAGGAGTTTTCCTTTTCTTCGCGTTCGGTTTGTAACGCGCTACGCAACTTCTCGACACTCGCCCTTACTTTGTCGGAGGGGAACGAAACCAGGACTTGGTTTAACAGGCCGTCGACCTCCGCCCCCTGGTTGCGGGCCAGTGCGGGCCGAAGTTGCATTAAGGTGTACGCACTATGTTCAAGGCGCTGGTCGCCTTGCCTCTCCGGCTCGGAGCCAGGTGGGCGTCGTGTTATCTCCTCGCGGATCGCACTCTCGAGCTGAGTAAGCGCTTCCGCGGATTTTTGAGCGAATGCATTGGCGCTTGAGAGCGCCATGCAAATGACACAGAACAAGACTGCGAGCGGGCAGAAAAATTTCACGGCTTGGACGGCGGACCCGACGAAGGCGCGGGAGCAGGGAATGTGAAAGGACTCGGCGAGGCTGCCGGCACCTGCATGACTGGGTTCTGTGGCGGGCCGGGTCGCCGCGGTGGGCCTGGGAGACCGCCTGGAAAATAATTCATGAATTCAGGCGGGATTGCGGGCATGCGCGGCGTGAGGAATGCCTCGAGGCCGGCGGCGAATTCCGTAGGATGTTCGGCTTTGATTCGCGCGAGGCGATCGCCGATTACTTTCGGCGGAATAAGGTCGGTGCCGGAAGCAAGGGCGCGCTGATAGCTAGCTACGGCGAGGTCATATTGACCTGCGATCTCCTGATTGTGGGCGGTGACATAGAGGGCTGCCTGAGAAGGTCGGTTTATCTCCGGCATTTTCCCTTCACGAAGAATGATCTGGGTCTCGCGCGCATGGGCGGCGAGCAGAAAATCGCTTTTCTTTACCGCTTGATCCACAACGCGATCGAGGAACTCCTGGACGCCTTCGTCTGGTTTCGGGGCCAGCGCGGGCGGGAGGCCGAGATAACGCGGCAGGACGAGCTTCAGAACTTGGGCTCGTATCGGCGCCAGGACCGGCCCGAATTTATCGGGACGGCTTGGATCGGAGGCGACGATCTCCAGCTTGGTCGTAAGACCTGCCTTGAATTCGGCGTACGCATTTGAGAGCGATGTCATCGCGCCGATGAAATGCTGCAAAGCCGTGCGCTCTTCGCCCTTAACCTGGTTCGGCGTATTGAACAAAGCCGTCATTTTTTCGATAGCCGGGATCAGGTCATCCGGTGTTTTCAAGACCAGCGGCGCCATCGGAGCTTGCGTCGCGGACGGCGCTGCCGAGGGCGAGGGCGACGATTGCGAAGCGATGACGCCATAGCGGCGAGCAAGAAGTTCGGACCGCGGAATCAGTGTGTTCGGCGGAATCTCGACCATCCGTCGCAATGTATCCTGGGCCGCTTTGGTGTCCCCACCCTCGCTCTGCGCAATGTAATCCTGCCAGTAGGTAACAAATCGGATGACGTGCTCCATTTCCGCGAGCGCGGAACTGACCTCACGAGAAGAAAACTGGTCCTGCCGCATATTCCGGAACTTGCCGAGCTCCAGTAAGATTTCGTCGAGGTCGGAGGACTTCATGGCCTCGCGAACGGCTGTGGTAGCGCGCTTCACCGCGCGGTCGATCTCGGCGAGCGTCTCCTTTTCTTTTGCTTCGCGCAAGACACGGACTTCTTCGGCCGCTTGTGTGCAACGATCGCGGAGCGCAGCGGAATCCAGATACGCGACCAACTGTTCAAGGACGGTTTGCAGTTGCCCTAGGTCAGCGCGCGCAATCGCACCGCGCAATGTCGTCAGCAACATGCTCGAACTGTCGCGCGGACTAATCGGGCGCGGTTCCTTCTGTTCAGGCTTCTCGGTCTGCAAAGCCTGTTGAATATCGTCCGCAAGTTTTTCGAGTTTTTTGTCGGGCAACTCCGCCGCAAGCGCAGACAAAGTGAGCGCAAACAGCACAGTCACGCCGATGACGAGCTCCGCCATCCGCCCGGGCAAAAGGAAACAAGAGTGCTCGGGGTGCAACCGGAGTTCCGGGGAGTGCGCTCGCATGGGCTGGCTGAACAAGCAGAAACGACGCCAGCGTCCTGCACAGAGCCGCCGGTCCCGTCGCCTCGTAAGCGGCTTGCGATGGAGGCCCAAGCCAGAGCGAAGCATAGCTTGGGGACAAGTGACGTTCCCAAGTACAACTTGGAAACGACCTTGAGAAACACACGACGCAACCCGGCGATCGTAACAGGTCGGCTATACGTGATGCACGTATAGCATAGGCAATGCAACTGGCACTGATGTATCGTAAGCGGCTTACGATAGAGTCCGAAGCAAAACCCTTTCCGCCGACTTATCAGCGTCGCGACAAGGGCTGATCGTTATCGAGCCTACGGAGGCTCGGCATAAAGGATGCGGCTTGCCTTGGGAAAAACTCGCTTCAGGTAGGCAGCGGGCTCCATAGGATTCGGCGTCCCGTATTCGACCAGTTCGCGCAAGTTGACCAGGTACTCGCTCGATTGCCCGCGAAGGAACTTTGAAAACTTTTCGTCACCGAGGAGGTGAATCACTGCCCGACACATCTCGGCGTGGATGTCGTAGCCTCCGCCGTCGCAGGGCAGACCAAAGTAGCTCTGCATGGCTGCCTTCTCTCCTCGCGCGGCGGCTCGCGCCAACGGATAGTAATCCAATCCGTTGCCGCGAGCGCAGAGATTCGCTTCATCTCCGGCTTGTCTGTCCGCGAGGTCTGCCATTGTCGCGTGAAAACGGATCCGGCTAGCGTGCATGTAACCTTCCTTGCCCGACGCCAACTTTACTTTCTGCCACTCGCTCGGATGTTGAATCTGACCTTCGACTTCGAACTCGAAGATCTCGCCGGCTTTCACCTTGGCAACGATTGCACTGTCCTGGCTCTCGCCGGCTCGAACGTAAGTGAAACCGTCCGGGTCATCAATGACTCCGCGGAGCGCGAAAGCCGGAGGCGTCAGCCCGAAGGCCAGGCCTAGAAAAAGCAGCAGGGAACGAATCCGCATGCAATGGATGTCGCCCTTTCGAAGGCGTTTTGGCAAGCTCGCTGACCTGGGACAGAACGTGGGCGATGACGCCTATGCTCCGACGCGCGGCGCAGTCGTACCCAGCTGCGCTTCGCGGCGGCGGATAACGTTTAGAGTGACGAGCGCCGCCAAAGCGCAGATCAACGCGCCGATGGCCATGGTGGCGGGGGTGCCGAGGAAATCGGCCATGAGGCCGGCTTCGAGGCTGCCGAGAGGGATCATGCCGCCGAAGATCAGGGCCCAGATGCCCATGACGCGGCCGCGCATTTGGTCGGGGACGATGGATTGGAGGACGGTGTTCGAGGTGGAAAAATAGAGGACGACGCCGAAGCCGACGATCGCGAGAAGGAGCACGCCGAGATAGAGGTTCTTGTTGAAGGCGAAGAGGACGAGCGTCGTGGAGAAAATCCAGACGCCGCCGAGGGCCATTGTGCGGGTGGGCAACATGTGACCGGCGCTGGCGACGGTGAGCGCGGCCACGAGCGCGCCGACGCCGCTGCCGGCCATGAGCAGGCCGTAGCCGTTCGCGCCGAGGTGCAGGATATCACGCGCGAACGCGGGCATGAGGACGGAATAAGACCAGCCGAAAATTCCGACGACGGTGAAGAGCGAGAGAATGGTGAGGACGCGCGGATGCGTCCAAACGTAGCGGAATCCTTCGAGCGCCTGGCCGATCGGGCCGGTGTTGCTGTCGATGCGCACGACTTTTCTTGGCAATCGCATCAGGAGAAGGCCGGCGATGACGGGAATAAAGCTGAGGCCATCGAAAAGGAAGCAGAGGGCGATCCCGAGATGCGCCATGAGCAGGCCGGCGATGGAAGGGCCAATGATGCGGGCGCAGTTGAACGCGGAGCTGTTGAGCGAGATGGCGTTCATTAAATCTTCCCGGCTGGTCATCTCGATCACGAACGATTGGCGCGCCGGCATGTCGAACGCCATCGTGATTCCGCCGAGCACAGCGAGCACGATGATGTGCCACGGCTGCACGACCTCCGTCCAAACGAGCGCGGCCAGGGCGAGCGAGAGGATCATCGAACAAATCTGGGTAACGACGATGACGGAACGTTTCGAGTAACGATCGGCCACCCAGCCGCCCCAGGTAGCGAAGAAAAGCATCGGCGCGGAAGCGGCCGCGGCAACAATGCCGAGAAGGGCTTTCGAGCCGGTGAGCTGATAGACGAGCCAGCCTTGCGCGGTAGTCGTCATCCAGGTACCGGTGAACGAAATGAGCTGGCCGGAAAAGTAGAGCCGGAAATTCCGGTGCTTGAACGCGGAGAAAGTTTTCCGGAGCGAGATGCCGCCAGTCGCCACGCGCCGAGGCCGGCCGGTCATGTCCTCCGGCACGTTGGAGGTAGCGGAAGCCGGAAGCCGGAGATCGGTGGTCAGCGGGTCGGACATTTAAGAAAGGCGGAAGGATGAAGGCGAAAGTCGGAAATCTAGCAGGGAAGTTAAATCTCCCAAACGTCGCGGAGGCTGGATAAGAATGCGGATGGCATGTTCAGGATCTTTCTCGCGGTGATGATTCCGTATGCGCTGATTCTGTCGGCGTTGCTCTGGCGACGGCCGCCGGTTCGGCGAGAGCGGAAATACGAGCGGCCGGCATCGAACGGGCCGCTTCGCGTGCTGGTCATAGGCGCGACCGGCGGGACGGGGCGCGAGATTGTGCAGCAAGCCCTCGCGCAGGGACATCAGGTTACGGCGTTCGTCCGCGATCCGGCGAAGATGCAAATCGAGCACGCGAACCTGCGCGTGGCGAAGGGCGACGTACTCGATTACGCGACGGTGGAATCGGCCATGCGAGGACAGGACGCGGTGCTAAGCGCGCTGGGCCACAAGCGATTCCTTTATCCGAACAAGATTCAGTCCGACGGCATGCGCAATATTCTGCGGGCAATGACGGCGTGCGAGGTCCCGCGTTTAATCTGCGAGACGGCGCTCGGCATCAGCAACAGCATCGGAAGATTGGGATTGCCCCACACGTTCTTCATTCTTCCTCTGATCCTGCAGTTCTACATGTGGGACAAACTTCGGCAGGAAGAACTCATCAGGGCGAGCGATCGGGATTGGGTCATCGTGCGTCCGGGAGTGCTGACGAACGGGCCGGCCCGCGGCCAATACCGGCATGGGCCCGAGGTCGGCAATTACTTCTGGCCGGTGATGATTTCGCGCGCCGATGTCGCGGACTTCATGCTGAAGCAACTGCGAGACGATACATACCTGGGAATGGCGCCGGGCCTGGGCTAGGGTGTTGGCACCGAAAAAATAATCGGGTTGGCGCGCCAGCAGCTTATTCCGGAAGCATGCGCTTTTTACCCGGCCCAACAGCAGGATGCAGGGCCGCTCTTGTCTGTTCCACGATCGCGATCGTTTTTCTCCTGGCACCAACGCTCGAAGCGCGGCCGGTGCGATACCGCAAACCCACGCCGTTTTCAGTAGCGTTGCAGCCGTTCGTACTCGCCCGGTCGGTCGTTCATGCGGCGGCGGCGCCGATCGTTCGCCATGCGCCGCCTATTCTGGTGGCGACAGCGGTCGCGCCGATCAAGGTCGCTTATTATGCGCCACGACGATTGAAGCCAAGGCCGCCCCGGGGAGCGGAAGAATTTTACGAGGTGGATGAAGAATCGGACGTGAAGCCGATTCGGGTAGCCTATCCAGCATCACCGAAAGCGAAGACTGCCGCGCCGCGGGCGGAAGAGTATGATCAGGATCAAGAGCAGGAACAGGAAAGCGGCCAGGTCGAGCAGCACGGAGAGCGACCGATGGTTTCCGGCAGCCACGCGGTTTTGCGGAACGGGGTCGCCTACGCCCCGTCGCGGGCGCCGCAGAGCGTGAAGAACGCGATCTGGGCCGCGAACACGCTTCGCCGCAAGCCCTACGTCTGGGGCGGCGGCCACGGAACGTTTTACGCTCGCGGCTATGATTGCTCGGGCACGGTTTCCTTTGCCCTGCACGGCGCGGGCTTGCTGAATTCGCCGATGCCGTCGAGCGACCTGATGCGCTACGGCGAACGAGGGCGCGGCCGGTGGCTGACCATCTATTCGCGGCAGGGACATACGTTCGCGGTCATTGCCGGGCTGCGCCTGGATACGACGGATCTTGGACGCGGAGGAGATGTTGGTCCTCGCTGGTACGCCTACGGGCGGGATACGAACGGTTACGTCGCCCGGCATCCGGCGGCGCTGTAGTCAGAGGTCGGAGGTCGGAATGCGGGGCCGGAAGGCCCCGACCCCGTTGGTAAGATTTCTGAATCCAAGGGGACCGGGAGCTGCATCTCACTACCAAAGAGATCCATTCCTATGAGCACCATCACAATCCGGCCCTTTGCCGCGGCGAAATTGCTGACCTTCGCGGCCCTTTCCCTCGGCGGCTGCCATCTGAGCGGCATCCGAGGCAACGGCAATCTTGTTACCGAAAATCGGCCCGTGCAGGAGTTCACGAGCGTGGAGGCTGAAGGCGCGTTCGATATCGAGTGGGTCCCCGGCCCGGCGTCGTGCACGATCAGGACCGATGAAAACCTGCTCCGGCATGTGGAGACCAGCATGAGCGGGAAAAAGCTCCGGCTCGAATGGCACGGCCAACTCCATCCCACTCACGGAATGAAGGTGAAGCTTTCCAGCTCGGCGCTAACCGGCGCACGCCTTACCGGAGCGGTCCGCCTGACAGGCACCAAACTTTCCGGCAAAGGCTTTTACCTCGAGGGGACCGGCGCAACCCGGGTGACGGTAGACGGTACCGTCAACGAATTGATCGCGACGATGTCCGGCGCCAGCAGGCTCGACGCGGAATCGTTGCAGGTGAAAAACGCCGAGCTGTCGATTTCCGGCGCGGGTAAAGCGGAGATCTCGGCGAGCGAGACATTGAAAGTGGCGATCTCCGGCGCGGGCAAGGTGACCTACAACGGCAATCCGACCGTGGAGAAACATATCAGCGGCGCGGGGACGATCCGGAAACGCGATTAAAAAAAGTTGAGGCTCGCGCCGCCTTCGCCAAGGCTACGGCGTGGCGAGCGACACATCACCGGCCGGGTTTTCCTACAACACGCGGCTCAACATTCTCCATGGGCCGCTCGAAGTGATTGATGTCGGCAGCCTGGTCGATGCATGCACCGATCGCTGGTATAACCAGACGCTCTGCAAAGTAGACGAATCCGTCGTGCGCCTCGGCGTGGTCCACGGCGAATACCATTGGCACCAACACGAGAACGAAGATGAGTTTTTCTACGTCGTCAGCGGCCAGCTCTTGATCGATCTCGAGGATCGCTCCATCGATCTTACACCAGGGAAAGCAGTCGTGATTCCGAAAGGCGTCAGGCATCGCCCGCGGGCGCCGGAGCGGACCGTGATTCTGATGGTGGAACGCGCCGGGATCGTGCCGACCGGGACGGCGGCGACATGAGTTGGCCGCGGAGGGTTGTTGCTGCGCTCCTCGTTCTCGAGCTTTGCGCAAACGCTCGAGGCGCGGAACCCGAAGCGAGCCCGGGCGAGTGGAAATTTATTTCGGACAAGGATGGCGTCGCGCTTTATCGGCGGCAGCGAACGGCTTCTTACGAATCGAAAGCCATCGGCGAAATTCCCGCTTCGACCGACCTGGCACATGCGGTTCTTGATGACGTCGAGTCTTACACGAGCTTCATGCCTTACACGGCTGAATGCCGCGTCTTAAAGCGGGACGCCGATTCTGTTGTCGCGTACCAGCGGATCTCGGCGCCGCTCACGAGCGACCGCGATTACACCGTGCGGGTCCGCTCCAGCTCTAAGCCGGCCGAGGCCGGAAAGGTTTTTCTGAGCCGTTGGGAAGCAGAGAATGCGCTGGGGCCCCCGGAAAAATCGGGAGTGGTTCGCGTAAAATTATGCGAAGGCAGCTGGCTGCTGGAGCCGACCGGTCCGAACACTACTCGCGCCACCTACATGGTCTATACCGACAGCGGCGGTCTGATCCCCGCCTTCATCAAAAATACCGGCAGCCAAATCGGGATTCGGAAATTGTTCGCCGCGATTCGGAAACAGGTGCGCGACCCGAAGTACGCGAAGAAGAATTAGGCCGGATTAACAGGACTAGCTTCTCATAATGAAGCTGAGGACATTGACCGCGACGACGAGGATGAAGCAAATCACCAGGATACGAACCTGGGCGGTGACCTGTTTGTTCGCGCCCGTTTCGAGGGTGGCTTCAGCCGGGTTTTGCGGATTGTGCGCGATTGTCACTTCGGCGCCGACCGGATAGCTGGCAAGAATGGAATCGACATCCTTGGGTTTATATCCGCCGGCGAACGACACCCTCTGCGAAGTGAACGACGCACCGTTCACTGAATAGGAATAAGCGATGCGCGGCTGCCGGCGAAACATCACCGTCGCGGTGTCGGACGCCGTAATTCTCCCGGTGGTGGTTGGCCACGAGGTGCTCGCCTTGGCCATCTGCACATTTTTCCACGCCTTATAAAACGCGAACGGAAACACGATCAGGAAGATTAGTGCAAGCATCGCGTGACGTTGACGGAGCCGACCTCCGACAGACAAGTCTAATCGGGTTTCGAACTTCCTGCCTCCAACATCCGAACGCGTTTGTCGAGATACGGCAGGCGGATCGTCAATGTCAGGCCTTTTCCTTCGTTGCTTTCGATCGCCATTTCGCCGCCGTGTTCGCGGACGATCCGGCGCACGATCAGGAGGCCCAGGCCGGAACCGGAACTCTTGGTGGTGAAGTAAGGCTCGAAGACGCGGCTCAGACTTTCGGCGGACATTCCGCCGCCGGTGTCGGTGAAGCTGACGTTCACGTGGGTGGCGTCCATGTCCGTGTGGATACGGAGAATTCCGCGGCGCTTCATCGCTTCGAAGCTGTTCTTGATGACGTTGTAAAACGCCTGCTTCATCTGGTCGCGATCGACCTCGATCAGAGGAAGGTCGGGGCGCAATTCCGGTTCCACCACGATGTCGCGGTCCGCAATTTCCGGCGCGAAAAAGCGCAGCGCTTCCTCCACGATGGAGTTGACGTTCTCCGGATGGAGGACCGGTTTTGACGGACGGATGGCCTGAAGGAATTGCGTTACGATCGAATCGAGCCGTGTGATCTCAGCGCGGGAAATCGCGATCGCTTCCTGCAGCTCTTCTTTCACTTTGCCGTCGAGCTTGCGCACTTTGCGTTCCATCAACTGCAAGTGGATGTGAAGCGAATTCAGCGGGTTCCCGATCTCGTGCGCGACGCCGGCAGCGAGCAAGGTGAGCGCGTTGAACCGTTCCGATTCGATCGTCTTTTCCGTTGAGCGCCGGCTCTCGGTGATGTCGCGCAGAATGATCGCGTGACCGACCGGCTCAGCTGTGTGGCCAGGATCGTCGATCTCGGCGACAGATTCGCGCCGCTCGATCAACAAGGGCACAATGTAGAAATTCAGGAACCGATTCGCCGGATAAAAAATCTCCATGTCGCGGCTGACGGCGCCCTGTGATTGGGAGAGCGATTTCCAATCGAGCCCGCGCACCCGTTCATCGAGCCGTTTCCCGATCGAGGTATCGGCTTCGAGACCGAACAGCTCGCAGGCCGCTTCGTTCACATAAGTGATCCGCCCGTTCGCGTCCGTGACGATGATCCCTTCCTGGATCGCGTTGAAGACGGTCTCGATAAGCCCTTTCTCCTGCGCGAGCTGGAGCAGGTAATTCTGCACGTCTTCCGGCCCGATCCGCCCGAGGCGTTCGATCAGCTTGTCGAGAAAACCGGACTTCATTGAATGACGAAGCACGAATGTCGAATGTCGAAACAATGACGAAGCACGAATGTCGAAGGAAAACACCAAGCCGGCTTTTCGGGTTTCATCATGCGGCATTCATTCTTCATTCGTCATTCGTCATTCGTCATTTATTCATCATTGCTCCCAGAGAAAGTGCTCCAGGCGGAGGCGGCTCAATCTCGATTTCGCTTCGTCGCTGCGCGCCCCGCCAGCCGAAGCGAGCTTTTGGTAAACCACGGCGGCCGGTTGCCATTTCGAATCGTCCTCGAGCAAACGGGCGGCGTTGAATCCCGCCTTGTAATACCAGAAGAATTCCCGCTGCGGCCGGTCGGGCCGATTTTCTTCCTCGATAATCTTATAGAAAGTGGCGAGCGCATTTTCGCGATCTCCGAGTTTCTCGAGGCAGATCCCCTTCTTGAACAAAGCCTGGTTGCGCCAATGGACGGGCGAATCCTTTTGCGCGGCGAGCTGGTCGTAAATCTCGATCGCGCGCTGGTAGTTCTCCCGCTTGGTCTCGCCAAGCTCATAAAAAATATCGCCCTTGCCGCAAAGCGCCTCGCGTTTTTCCTCCGGCTTCGCGTTCCCCTGCAGGACTTCGTCGTAAAGCGTGGCCGCGTCCTGATTCTTGCTCAGCTTGCGCTCGATCGCGGCCTGCTCGTTCCGGGCCGCCCATTTCAATTCACCATTTTTCTTCACCACTTCGTCGAGCAACACCAGGGCGCGATCGAGCGACTGCGTCGCCATGCTTTGGGTCGCCGATTTCGCCGCGAAAAACAGAGCCCGCTCCGCGAACGGCCCCCGCGGATTTTCCTGCGCCAGGATTTGAAAATAGGTCTGAGCGTTCGCGAAATCCTGGCGGCGGTAATAGGTCTCCGCGAGTTTCATCCGGACATCGGGAACGAACGACGAGCCCGGGTATTTCCGAAGAAATTCGGCGGCAGCTGCGATGACTTTGGCCGGATCGGAATCCGGCGCGGCGTCCTCCATCCAGATCGTGAGATAATCGGCTCGCTCGCTGGCGGCAGGCTTTGGCTCGCTCGCTCGGGCTTTCTCGAGATTTTTTCGGGCGTCATCGAGACGTGACGGCGCCGCGTGAAAGGCCAGTTCGGCGAGAGCGACCCACGCCTCAGCGGCGCGCTGGTGGCGCGGGAATTGTCGAACGAAGCTTTCGAGGGTTTCGGCGGCCTTGTTGTTGCCCTGCGCCGCCTGGGTTAGCCCTTCCTCGAGCAAAAGATCGCCGCGCGTGTCATCAGCTGCGCCGCTGCTCGCCAACTCTTTCGTGTCGGCCAGGAACCGGTCCCGGTCGTTCTGCTGGAGCCAGGCGAGCGAAGCGTTAAACAGCGAATCGCGGCGGAGGCGGGGTGAGTTGTTTGCGATTTGTTCAAAAAGGGGAGCCGCCTTGTCGAACTGTCGCGCCTGGTAATGCGCGCGCGCCGTGAGGAGCGCGATTCGTTCCCGCCAAAGGGATGTCGGCCGCAGCGCCGCGGCCTCATTCAAAATCGCGATCGCTTCCTCGAAACGGCGCGCCTCCATTTCCAACTGCGCAAACTCAAAGAGTCCTGCCGCGAGGGCGGGAAGCTGGGTCCGGTCCTCTCGCAATTTCGCATAAGCACGCGCCGCCGCCTCCCGACGCCCCGCACGAAATTCGGCCCGGGCCAGGTACCATTCCGCCAGCGCGCGTCGGGGCTGCGCCGAATCGTTCGCCCATCGGCTAAGTTCCTGGCTCGAAGCCTGCCGCTCCGCCTGATAAAGCTGGTCGAGTTTTTCGAAGACGGCCGGCAACTCCGGATCGGTCGGGTGATGTTCGATAAAATCTTCCAGCGAATCGTCGCCGGTTTCCGGCGTTTGCAATTGCAGATGCGATTCCGCCATCGCACAAAGCGTCGCAATCAGCACCGCGCGGCTCGCTCCCTCCTGGCGCCTCAGGATGGTCTGGTAAAGCTCGATCGCGCGCTCGTGATGATTGAGCTGCGCCTCGAGCCGCCCCTGCAGATAACGCTTTTCCTTTTTATCGCCGAGCGCCGTGGGGCGCGCCTTGTCGAGAATGCGACGCGCGCCAGCGCTGTCTCGTTTCTCGAGCAACAACTCAATCGACCGTAATTGTGCGCGATCGTTCCACAGCGGATCGCCCAGAAGCGATGCGAACATCTGGAGTGCTTCGTCGTAGCGTTGCAAAGCCCGAAGCGCTTCCGCCTGGCCGAGCAGCGCGGTGGTCCGGAACGGCGAAGGATTCTGCGCGGTGACTTTCCGGTAAAGGGGAAGCGCTTCCGGCCAGCGTTGCAGGGCGGCCAGCGCTTGCGCGCGCCAGAGAGAGGTCGCCGGCAGATCTTGCAACGCCGGATCTCCCAGCACCTTCAGCGCTTCCTCGGCCTCGCCGGCCGCGAGCAGCGCTTCTCCTAGTTTCGCCGTGGCCGTTTTCTTGTCGGGCTCGGCCAGGTCGCGCTTGAGAATATTGCGCAGCCGCATCACCGCCACCTGCGGCACCCCTTCATCGAGCGGCCGCACGGCGGCGTCCCAATCTGCGATCTCGGCGAACCCCGGTTTGGCCATCCAGATAATGAGTGCAAACAGGCCCGGAAGCGCCGGCGACAGGGTGCAAAATCTTTTTGTTTGGTGGCACGCGTCCCGTCGCATCAATTCGATTCTAAAGTGACGTTCCCTTTCAAACAAACCCAGATCCGCATAACAGGACGGCGCTGGCCAGATCTCGCATGCGCTGTGCTCTACCAAACCTAACGACTTCTCCCCGATATGATTGACCAGAAAGATTTCGAGCGCCTCACCCCGCTTGCGTACCAATGGGCGAAAAGCCAGGAGGCCTACATCCTTAAACACGGTGTTCCTTTGGCCAAGGACCAGGTCGCCGACGCCCGGCGCGTCGGGGTCGAGGACGCGACCCGCGTCCGGGTCCTCGTCGTAGATCGCATTCCGATGCCCGACGACAAAGAGCTGGCCGACGCCGCCCGCCTCGCTCAAATCATCACGGATTCCTCCCGGGCCGTGGCCATTGGTCATGGGATTATTATCCGCGCGGACAGCTGGCAGAACCGGGAACTGCTCCTCCATCAGCTCGTCCACGTCGCTCAGTGCGAACGCAGCGGCGGCCTCGAAACGTTCGTGAGCGAATACCTGACGGACCGTCGCGACTCCCGCGATTTCAGCCTCGGCTCGCTCGAAGATGAAGCGCGCTCCCTCGCCCGCGAGATCTGTTCCGGCCACAAAACTGCGCGGCAGTCAGCATAATCGCTGGGCTAAGACCCGTGGATGCGAATCTCCGCGATTTCGCAGGTATCGCAGTCGTTCGGCAATTCGATCTCTTCTGCGTTAAGAACAATCACATTGTTGATCTGCCGGTTATTCGCTAGACGCACGTCCACGCGTTGATAACCCATGCCGCTCTCTGGTTGGCGCAGGAGGAAGCGAGTCCACTGTTCTGGAATTCGGACGGTCATGGCCGAATCTGTTTCGGGCCGGTCACCGTCTTATCCGGAGAGCCGTTCATAAAAATAACTTCCACTCCTCCCCCCGGTTGTCCATAGGCTGGCTGCGCGATGCCACGCTGAAGCATCGTACCCGGCGCGGGAGGATCGATGGTAAGTACATTGATCGCCGGGACTGGATTGGGCAAAGCATATCGTCTCACTGCGTCCCGTCCACTGTGCACCTGCTTCGCATCTTCCGCGGTAGTTGTGTAAGTGCCGGGTAACAAGGCGCGCGTCGGGGTTACGCGGCGATCGTTCGGGAATGGGGAAAAGCGTTTGAACTGTTCCTTCTTGTTGAGAGCCTCGGGGAAAGCCTCACTCGCTCCGGATGAAGATGAGTCGGAGTCTCCTCCGGCGCTCTCGCGGACCCGGCTGTCACTGGGCACGTGGCTCGGTAAGACCGTAATCTCGACAATCTCCTCGCCGAAGCCGACCTCGTTCCGCTCCAGCATTTGCGATCGTCGTGATGGTTCCCCGATCGCATCGAGCCGATCCAGCGATTCTCCCGAATAAATGAGATACTCGGTGTTGAAGACCGTGCCGTGCCGGCTCTCGCCATTCCGCAAAGTGACTTCGACGCTCTGGTAGCCCATCCCGGATTCGGGCTGCGCGAGCAATTCTCTTTGCCGATCTTCGTTGAGAAGTTCCATGGGGGTTCGAACGAGATTACTGCAAGGTAATTCAATTTACGACGACTCTTTGAATCCGGACGCGGTAGTGGCGCCCGGTCAGCCGAAAAGCGGTTTGTGCTTTCGTTTGTTGCGCGCGTTGTCCGGCTCGGTCTTCATCAGGGCGCCCGCGTCACTGACGTAAACCTTGATCCATTTCCCGTCGGCCCCCTTGACTTCGGCGCAGTAGAAAACCACACCGTTCGCCGCCGTTTCCTTTTGCACTTCTCTCACTTTGCCGGTGCCGGCGTTGTTTTGGATCGTTGCCTGGACCTGCGCCGGCACGTCTTTCCAAGGCACGAGGGTGGCGGGCTTCCGGTTTTTCTTGGCGAAGGCCGGGGACGCCAGTGCCAAAAGCGCAAGGATCGTCAGAAAGGTTTTGGTTGTCGTCATGAGAAGAAGCGAATCACCGAAACGGTAACTCCTGTCATGGCGCTTTGTTGCGATCCGCTAGCGACGTTTCCCAGCACGGGCGGCGGCGGCTATGATAATGCCGAGCACCACGAGACCAGCTCCGAGTCCAAACAAAAGCATCGCCCCACCGGGCACCGACCTCATGTGCTGCGCCAAACCGAGCAGCAACCCCAGCAAACCCAGCGCCCCGATCGTGATGCCCAAGCCAACGAGCGCCTCGGAAGAAATCGCCGCGGCTTCAGGTCGGTTCGGTATTTTGGACGAATTCATGTAAACGGAAATTAGGGAAGGCCGGAGCGGAATGCAATTAGCGCCTGCAAATGTTAAGCCTTCCCCACCGCGACTACATAGGCAGCCTTGGGAATGGCAAACCCATCGGCCCGCGCGTAACGGCGCATCCCTCGTTCGATGGCCGCCTGAATCGCGGTTAGCGCCTCGGGCGTCTGGCGCGCCAGCAAGCCCGCGGTCCGAACCCCGGCATCTCGTTCGGCGTCGAAAACAAAACGCGCGGTTGGCACTTGCCATTCGATCCGGTGGATTTTGAAAGTCATCGAGCTGCCATCGAACCCGACGCGCTCGAGCGCTGCGCGAAATTCCTCCGGGCTTTCGAACAAATAATAGGGCGGGCCCGGCGGAAGATTTACCTCGAGGTTCGCATGGGCTTGGATCGCGTCATCGACGAGTTTCACAAAGGGATTCTCCTCGACGCGCGCCCAAGTGGTGAAGCCGAACTTCCTGCCCGGCTTCAAAACCCGGCACGCTTCGCGGCAGGCGCGCTCGGGATTCGTGAGATGAAGGAGCGCAAAGTTCGCCAGCACCCGGTCGAAGCTCTGATCGGGGAAGGCGAGCTTCTGGGCGTCGCCTTCGCGGAACTCGATCCGCGGAAACATTCGTCGCGCGATGCCGACCATTTCGCGTGAAAAATCCACGCCCAGCGCCGTCGCCCCCCGTTCGGTGGCGGCGGCGGAAACGTAGCCGGGCCCGCAACCGACATCGAGCACCGCCATTCCTTCCCGGACTTCCGCCGCGTCCAGGAGCGGCGCGATGAATTGGCGGGTCGAACTGGACCAGACCGAGTCGTATTTCTCAGCGACCCGTTCCCAGCCTTCATGCTCGAACTCGGTGAACGCATCCATCGTTTGCTCTTTCAACGCCGCCAGCCGCTGCCTAGTCTAACTACTACTATGTTCACGCGCATCCTTCCCGTGCTTCTGCTCTGCGGCTCGATCGCCCTGGCCGCGGACAACTCATCGCCCAATTCGCCGGCGCCCTCCGGCCCAGCGAGCGAAGCTTCCATCAAACAACTGCTCGAGCTCGCCCAGGCCCACAAGCTGATCGATTCCGTCATGAACCAGATGGATAACCTCATGCAGCAATCGATCGCGCAGGCCACCAAGGGCCAGAAGATTCCGCCAAAGGTTCAGAAAGACATCGACCAGCGACACGCCGAGATGATCGCCATGATGAAAGAACTCCTCGATTGGTCCAAGCTCGAGCCGATGTATGTGCGGGTCTATCAGAAGACCTTTAGCCAGCAGGAGGTCGACGGCATGATCGCGTTTTATAAGACGCCGGCTGGTCAGGCCGTGATCGGCAAAATGCCGGCGGTCATGCAAAACACGATCGAGGAAATGCAACAGCTGATGGGCCCGGTCATGCAAAAGATGCAGCAGATGCAGCAGGACGTCGTGGCCGAAATGAAGACGGAAGGAAAAAATAAGGACGGCTGAAGCGGGCTCGCCTAGCCTCGGTAGCCGAACCAGACTGCGAACATCCACGTGATCGCCGCGGCGAAACCGCCCAGCGACACCACGACGAGGACAACGAGAGCGAGGTACTCGATCAGGGTCAGCATAAATTCCAAACGAAGAACGCCGTTGCGTCGCCCCGTGGATTTAATAACTCCGGACGCTTGCTGAAGTTGCGCGGCGAAGTGAGCAGCCGCCGCGTAGCCCAATCAGCGTTTCCTGCCCGAAGTCTTCAAAAGCCTGCGCAAGCGCTGCGTGGTTTCGTTACGATCGAGTTTGCTCGAAGCCACATTCAGAACAAACCGCTCCCAGTCATCGCTATCCGGCGCTGGCTCAATTCCGTTCAGCCGCAGGAATACTATCGCGGCCATCATCGCCGTCCGCTTGTTCCCGTCGACGAAAGGATGGTTGCCGCAAAGATAAAACAGATAGGCTGCAGCGATTTCGACAAGGTCCGCATAAGGCGACTTGCCGCCAAAGCTCGACTGCGGCGTCAATACAGCCGAGGCGAGTAAATTTTCATCGCGCACTCCATCCGACCCGCCAAATCTTCGCAGCGCTTCCGCATGAATCTGGCGGACTGTCTCGACGCTGAGATGGATGCAATCTTCGGGCGTCGCGCTCACGCCAGTTTGCGCAACGTTTCCCGATAGTCTTTTGCCGTCTTCTTGATGAGCGAACTGATCTCGGTTTTCGAAGGGCCTTTGCGAAGCGGTTCGAGAACGATCGTGCCGCTGCCGGGCATGACAGTGACGTTTACCTGGTCGCCCAACTTCACCCGCGCCAGGTCCATGAGTGCGGCGTCGAAGATGATTCCCTGGGAGTTGCCGATTTTCGAGATCGTCTTGGTCATGCTGTAATACTATGTTTTACACCGGTTATCTTCAACCAAAGATAAAAAGTTGGTTCCGGCGAAGATGCAAAGACGTTCCGCCCCGGCATTCCGCGATGCGCCAAAACAGCTTTCGGTCACCGGAAATTTTCGGCAGACTCGCCGCCAGCAAATTCAGTATGAGCAAGAGAGACGAGGAGATCGCATTGGGCCTTCCGGAAAATCTCGACGGCCTGCCGCGGCTCGACGGCTTTCGCTTGCGCGGCCTCGAGATGACGCGGCTGGAGACGTTCATCGATGCCGCGTTCGCCTTTGCCGTGACTATGGTGGTGATCGCGGCCGATCGAACCCCTGACGACATCAACACCCTGCTCGCGGCGTTTAAGAACGTGCCGACGTTAGTCGCGAGCGTCGTCGTGCTCGGGATTTTCTGGCGTGGCCATTGGTTGTGGAGCCGGCGCTACGGGCTGGAGAATGGCGTTTCCAGTTTCATCAGCTGGGCACTCTTGGTCACGGTCCTGATCTACATCTATCCCCTCAAAGCGCTTTTCGGCTCGATGTTTTACCTGCTCAGCGACGGTAAACTCGGAATGGCGCTCGGCGTCCGCACCGAATTGCAGGCGCGCTCCCTGTTCTCGATCTACGCGCTCGGTTTCACCGCTATCGCGACCGAGATCCTGTTGCTTCATTGGCGAGCGTGGCAATTGCGGGAGCCGTTGCGCTTGAACGACCGGGAAAAATCCATGACGCGCGCGGAGGTGGCGGGCTGGAGCATTCCGATGAGCGTTGGGATCGTGGCGGTTGTGCTCGCGCTGACTTTGCCGATCAGGTATATCTCCTGGAGCGGTTGGATTTATTTTTCGATGGCCATTTTGGTGCCCGTTCACAAACGGTTTCTCAGCAGGCGGCGGCGCGATTGAACCTGGGGTATCTAGAAACAAGATGCTGGCCGAACGAGCACTCGCGGTTTTACATGACTGGGTTCAATCCGAAAGTCTGCGGCGCCATTGCTACGCGGTCGCCGATTCGATGAAGCACTTCGCGCAATCCGCGAACGCGGACACGGACCTCTGGGAAGCGGTCGGCCTTTTGCACGACATGGATTACGAGCGGCATCCGAACCAGGAGCAAAGCGCGACGGAAGGTCACCCGTTCGTCGGCGTCGCCTGGCTGCGCGAGCAGGGTTGGAGCGAAGAAGTTTGCCGCGCGATTCTTTCGCATGCCGATTATGCGGGCGTCGCGCGGGAGACGCCGCTGGAGCGGACGCTCTACGCCGTGGATGAGCTGAGCGGCTTTGCCATGGCGGTCGCGCGGGTGCGGCCGTCGAAGAGCATCCACGAGGTCGAAGTCGCGTCCGTGAAAAAGAAAATGAAGGATAAGGCATTTGCTCGCGCGGTGAATCGCGAAGACATCACCCGCGGGGCGGCCGAGCTGGGAATGTCATTGGACGAAGTGATCGCAGGAGTGATCACGGCGCTTCAGGGTGATGCGGAACGGCTCGGGTTGGCGGGGGAACCAAATCCGGCCACCTGAAATTCATGGCAACCAAGGGTGGCGTTATCACGCGGGAATTTGTGGTGTCTGATTATGACGGCGCGATCGCGCTTTGGAATGGCGTGGAAGGCGTGGAGATTTGCGAGGGGGATTCGCGGGAGGAGATTGCGGAGTATCTAAAGAAAAACCCGAGGCTAAGCCGGGTGGCCGAAGCCGATGGGAAAATTGTCGGAGTCGCCCTGTGCAGCCACGACGGACGCCGTGGCTGGATTTATCACCTCGCGGTGGCGCCGGCGTATCGCCGCCGGAAAGTCGGGAAGCTGTTACTGGGCGATTGCGTGCAGGGATTACGAACGCTCGGCCTGAAACGCGCCATCATTCTCGTGGCCGGCGATAACCCAGCCGGGCACCAGTTCTGGTTGCGCAACGGCTGGGAAGACATCGGCGGCGCCATCGCGATGACGCGAGAACTGTAACGCTTCTCGGAGGGACGTGCTTCTGCACGTCCCATTCTTCACGCGCGCCAAGGCCCGCAATTTTGGGACGTGCAGAAGCACGTCCCTCCGGGGAACCAGACAGATTACTTCGCCGGCGGCGTTGGGTTGCGATTCGGATCCGGCGGTCTTGGCGGCAGGGTGTAACCTTTGGTCTTCATGTCCTTCTGAATTTCGTCGATGGCGCGATTCAGCTGCTCGTCTTCGCCGTGGAATTCCTTCGTCGGATCGTTGTCCACCACGATGTCGGGATCGACACCGTGTCCTTCGATCACCCACCCCTTGCCATCCTTCGAGTAAGGCGCGAACTCAGGCCGGAAAAGCTGGCCGCCGTCCATTAACGGTAGCGGGTTCCGAATCCCGACAACGCCGCCCCAGGTCCGTTTCCCGATCAGCTTGCCGAGGCCATTCACCTTGAACCGATACGGGAAAATGTCGCCGTCAGACGCGGAGAACTCGTTACAGAGCGCCACCATCGGCCCGAGAAATGTCTGCGGCGGATTCGTCTGCGGCGTCCCGTTGCGCGCGACCTCCACCATCACCAAGGCGCGGCGCAACCGGTCGATGACCATGGGCGAAACAAAGCCGCCGCCGTTGCCGCGCACATCCACGATGAGAGCTTTCTTGCGGATCTGCGGAAAGTATTGCTTCGTGAACTCGTTCAATCCGGGCTGGCTCATGTCGGGAATGTGAATGTAACCCACCTCGCCCTTGGTCTTCTTGCTCACTTCATCGACGTTCTTCTGCACCCACGCGCGATAGTAGAGCGGCGACTCATCCGAGACCGGCACCACGGTTATGTCTCGCGCGCCATCATCAGCCGGTTTCGCGTTAACCCTTAGGATCACCTGCTTGTCCGCTGTGCCAATAAGACCGTCGTAGATGTTCGCGAGCGAACTAACTGGAGTGCCGTTCACGGCCAGGATGTAATCGCCCTGCTTTACGTTCACGCCGATGGCAGTCAGCGGTGAACGCGCGTGCTTGTTCCAGTTTTCACCCGGCAAAATTTTCTCGATCTTGTAAGCTTTCGTAGCCGGATCGCGCGATAGCTCCGCGCCGAGAAGCCCGAGCTTGATCCGCGGCGTTTCCGGTCGCTCGCCGCCCGCCACGTAAGCGTGGCCGTTGTTCAGCTCCCCGATCAGTTCGCCAATAAGATAGGTGAGATCGTTGCGATGATTCACGAACGGAACCAGCGCCGCATACTTATCGCGCATCGCCTTCCAATCGACCCCGTTCATGTTCTCCGCGTAGAAGAAATCGCGCATATGCCGCCACGATTCGTTGTAGATCTGGGTCCATTCCGCGTGGCGATCGAGCTTCATGTCGAGCCCGGCCAGCTTGAGCCGGAAATCTTTCCCGGCCTTCTCGTCCTTGAACTCCAGCTTGTCCTTCGGCAGGTCGATCATGGCGTATTCCTTGCCGACCTTCACCAGCATCTTCTTCCCGTCCGCGGTGATTTCGTAGTTACTCACGTCGCCGAGCACGGTTTCTTTCCGATCTTCGAGGCTGTACGAGCAAAGGTGATAACGGCGGCTATCCGGACCGGCGTCGTCATCGTTCTCGGCCTGATCGTCCGCCACCGTGCGGCGCATGTAGAAAATGCGATCGCTAACGAGCCTAAGGTTCGTGTAGTTCGCGGGAGGAATCTCGAGAGCAACCAGGCGATCATGAATTCCTTCGAGGTCTACCTTGACTGGAACCGGCTTCTTTCCCTTCGCGTCCTTGTCCTGTTCCTTGTCGTCCTTCTTAGTCTCTTCGCCCGGCTTCTTCTCGGTCTTGGCCTTGTCTTTGTCGGCATCCTTGCCCTTGTCTTTGTCCTTGTCTTTGTCCTTGTCGTCCGCCTTCTCTTTGTCTTTGTCCGTATCCTTGTCCTTCTTCTTTCCTACTTCGTCACTGCGTGGTCCGAGTGGGTTCTCGGTCTCCTTGGAAAGAGTCACGAGATAGACGCGCTCCAGGTCGCGATAGACGTTGTTAAAATCGGTCTGGTCGAAGATCGGTTTGAAGTCGCGGCTGGAAGTCATCATCAGATATTTGCCGTCATCGCTGAAGGTCGCGTTATCGGCGGAATACCAGTCATCGGTCACCGGCGTTGATTTCTTGGCTGCCATCGAAAAGAGATAGACCTTGTCGCCCCCATTCTCCTCCTGAAGCGCGTAAGCGATCCATTGGCTGTCGGGCGACCAATCATAGCCGCGGATCTCCGCCTCTTTGCTCTCGGCGACCTGGGTCACGGCCTTGCTCGCCACGTCGATGAAGCGCAATCGCTGCTTTCGATCGCTCCACATCAGCTTCTTGCTGTCGAGCGACCAGATGGCCGCGTAGTAATAGGTGTCGGCGCCGCTCGTCAGTTGGGTCGGCTCGCCTTTGCCGTCCTGGGAACGCACATAGAGCTCGTTCTCTCCCGTCGCATCGGAATTGTAGGCGATCCACTTCCCGTCCGGCGACCAGACGGCGTCGCGCTCGTGCGCATTCGACGTCCGGGTCAGGTTACGCGCCGTCCCGTCTTTTCCCGGGATGGAATACAAATCGCCGCGCGCGACCGCGATGACGCGCTGGCCATCCGGCGCCGAGCTGACCGATTCAATATGCTTGGACGCGTCGACCAGGGCCGAGCGGCCGGACGCAAAATCTTCCTTAATGTCGATCGGCACCACGGCCGATTGCCCGCTGGCCAGATCGTAGCGCCAGATGTAGCCCGCTTGTTCGAACACGATCGCGTCCTTCCCGATCGTCGGGAACTTGATGTCGTAATCCTTGAAGGTCGTGAGCTGCTTGGTGTCCTTGCCGGTGAGATCGGTTGAGAAGAGATTCATCCGGCCGTCGCGATCGGAGATGAAATAGATGCGGTTATCCGGCCCCCACATCGGGCAGATGTCCTGGGACGGATCGTTGGTCAGGTTCGTGGTCTGGCCGGTCTTGAAATCGAAAATCCAGACGTCGTCGGCCATCCCGCCGCGATAATGTTTCCAGGTGCGGAACTCCCGGAAGACGCGGTTGTAAGCCATCTTTGAATCGTCCGGCGAAAAGGAAGCGAACCCGCCGCGCGGCACCGGCAATTGCTGGGGCAGATCGCCGTCGAGGCCCGCGGTGTAAAGCTCGCCGATGAATGAGTTGAAGGTCCGCATCCGCGAGCGGAACACGACGAGCGGTTTCGTGTTTTCCCACGCCATCACGATGTTATTCGGCCCCATCCGGTCCGAGATATCGTCGCGACCGACCGTGGTCGTGGTCGTGATCCGTTTCGGCGCGCCGCCGTCGCCCGGCATGACGTAGACCTCGGTGTTGCCGTCGTACTGCGATGTGAACGCGAGCTGTTTTCCGTCCGCATTGAAATGCGGGAACGAAGTGTAGCCCGGCCCGCTCGTGAGACGGCGCGCGATCCCGCCTTCCTTGGCAACGGTGTAAAGCTCCCCGGCGTAGCAGAAAACGATTTGCTGGCCGTTCGTCGTCGGGAAACGAAGAAGGCGCGTGGTGTTCGGCAGGCTTTGGGCCGAGGCCGGACGGTCGATTACGAGCACGAGCACGAACGCGAGAAAGAAACGAAGAAGCGATGTTGGACGCATAAACAGGATGTAGAAGTGGCGATCAGGACCGACGTGAGGCCGTCAGCCTGACAACTGTGATTAGTTTAGTTGGTGCGAAGTCGCGGGGCTGCGCTACGCCGTTACCCGGCGAAACATAAGCGCGGCCACGACGCCGACCAAGAAGAAACCGACGATCTCGATAAAAATATAGGACGCGGTGTAGACCGCGGGAAACCCGTACCAGTTCCAATACGAAACGTTGGTCGAGATGGCCGCCAAAATTCCGGCTCCGAGTACAAACCCAAGCCGGCCGCCAAAGGTCACTATGCGCGTTTGCGCCAGGAGAAATACCACGAGAAGCGCTTCCGCCAACTCGGTTACGAATTCGATCGCCAGGAACTTCGGCATCACAAACGGCCGCGAGCCGGCGGGATGATAGACGAATAATCCCGATGGATTCTTCTCAAGCTTGGTCGCGTATGTTTTCATCGCCTCCTTCTGCTCTGCGTGCGTCGCCTTCGGGCCGAGACCGAGTCCGGGAAAGAAGTAGAGGCCGGGTTTCTTGCCAATGTTGCTCTTCATCGCGGCGAGCACTTCGTCTTCGTTCGGGATTTCGCTGATTCCAGCTTCACCCAGCGGAAGAAGCTCGTGGGCGACGAAAGTCCAGATAAACATCGCAACGGCGCCAAGAACGCCGGCGAGAAAGATTTTTGTTGTAGTCATAAGTTCCTCCTAGAGGGGCCGATTATGCGCGGGCTAAGAGGCGCGATGCAAGCCCATTGGAGGGACGGGCGCTGTCCGTCCCAACTTAATTCTTGGGACAACACAACGGTCGTCCCTCCAGGTTAGCGACCGCTCTGGATGGAGCTGATCCGAAAGCGCTCCATCAGTTGCCGGCGCAGCTCCATCGCGAGTTCCGGACGCAACCGGCTGAGCACCTTTTCCCGGCGCACCGGGTCCATCGCGATCAGCTCGCGCAAAAACTTATCGCGCGTTTTTTTCTTGTCGTAACGGGTCCAGGCCACGCCCGCGGCCAGCAAGAGACAAATCGCCCAGAGGATGATCGCAGTGAGGGTAATCTCGGCGAGCATTTGCAATTAATGTGCGAAGATCGGCGCGCCCTGACAAGCGATCAGTTGCGCGGCCTTGCCGCATTTCGCGACCCGCCCGAAGAAACTTGCCGTGAATTTTTTTGCGGCAAACGAAGTCTAAATTTTACGGAAGCCGACGCTCGCCGCCACCGTGCGCTTCGAATCTTTTATAGGGACACGAATCAGCGGGCTACTGATATGGAACACAAAATCTTCCTCGCCAAATACCGCGTCGCCGCGGATGAAATCGCGCTGGTGGCCGCCGACCCCTCGGAGCCCGCCCGCACGGCGTCCGCAGCGGAACCAGGCGGCGCGCCCCGGGTTTACCGCGGCGTGGAGATTGATTCCGGGCGCGACGTGAGCGTGGAAGTGATTCCCGCCCTCGCAATTAAGAACGCCGTTCGAGATCAACTCGAAACGCAAGCCGCGACCGCCAAAAAAATCAATCACATCAACATCCCCGCGCTCTACGATTTCGGGATCGAGGATAACCAGCTCATTTACGTCACGGAATATTTCGATGGCACCAGCGCCGAGGAATGGGTGAACGACCATGGCCCGATGCCCACCGGCGCCGTCCTGCGGATCGCGCTCCAGGTCATCGGCGCGATGGGCGCGGCCTCATTCCACAGAATTTCGCATCACGCCATCAACCCGGGAAATCTTATCCTCGTGCCGGGGCAGACGCCGGAAGGCGATTGGCCCCTGGTGAAGGTGCTGCATTTCGTCGGCGTCGCTCCCACTTTCGCAAGTGCGGACACGTCGGTCGCGTCCTTCGACAAGTCGACCCATTACGCGAGCCCCGAGCAATTGCAGCACGGCACCGTTGATTTCCGGTCGGAGATTTATTCGCTCGGCGCGACGATGTGGTTTCTCGTCACGGGCGCGCCGCCCTTGATGGCGCCGAAAGGTCCGCTCGCGATGCAGCCGACAACGATCGGGCTCGCCGTCGACAAATTGAACGGCATGCCCAAGAAAGTGCGCCGTCTTCTCGCCCAAATGCTGGCCACGAATCCCGCCGGCCGTCCGCAGGATCCGCTCGCGCTTTATCGTCAGATTCAGGATTGCATCGCCCGGGTCGACCGGCGGGAATCGATGGCGCGGCGGTTCGGCGTTCCGTTCTTGTCGCGGTCGAACGTTGTCGATCTGCCGAGCCGCCGGCGGCTCCCGAGGAAAATGGTCGCGCTCGCTGCGATCCTGGTCGCGATCGCGACCGTGACGGCGGTGATGTTGTCGCAATACGTGCGGCACCAGCGGATTCGCCAGGCCGAGGAACCGATCGGAGTGCCGATCGGCGTTTCGGATGCGACCGCCTCCGCGCCGCCGGCGAACACTCAGCCGGTGGAGCCGCCCAAGGTCGTAGCTAACGAATCGAATGTTGTTCAGGAAAAAAGCACCGCGCCGCCGCCAGAGGAATCGGTACGCCCGGAAGTTCGGGAACCGGAGCCGAGCCGTCCCACTGAGGTTGCCGCTGCTATTCCAACCGCGAAGCCCGTTTCGCCCGAAGTAAGACGCGCCGAGCTGGTGCCGCCGGCGGAAGGACCGGAAGAAGCAGCGCCGCCGGCGACAACTGAAAAGAAAATCGCGGCCAGCACGAAAGCGAAAAAAGAGCGCGCCACAAAACCGAAACGCGAGCCGGCTGATGAGGAGATACCGCGTGCGCGCGCGGCGGATGAGGATGAAGAAGCCGCCGCGGCACTGCCTCAATTACCGAACGGTCGCACCCGCGCCCGTTTCATCGGGGTAACCGCCGACGGCAACTGGATGTTTTCGTTGCCCTCGAAAAAGATCGTGATCGTCCCGCCGCCACCCGGCGGGTAATTCTTCTGTAGCCGTCGCCCTGCGGGCGACGTGAGTCTCGGTCGTGCTATCTCAGCAGCGTCGCTGGCAGCGGACCGCTGCCGCCTAACGAGTTATCCTCGTTCACCGCCACCTTTGCCGGCGGAACCAGGATCGGCTCCTTACCTTTCGCTTTCAGCGCGTCATTCAGCGCCGGCAAATCCTTCGTGACCAAATTCTCAAAATCGCGCGTGACATCGCCCAGCTCTTTCCGCAACGCGTCGATCCGCGCGACCTGGTAATCGCCTGGTTTGCCTTCGTAGGTGAGGATCGCGCCGTAAAGTTGGTCGGTGTGCTCGCGCAACCGTTCCTCGCCGGTGATTGCGCCGCCTTCCGTTGTCGCCACGATCTGTTTCCGGACTGCGTCCACTTTCCCGTCGAAATCGCCGATCGTCTTGACCATCTCGTCGCCCTGCGGCATCGCGTTCTTGCTCTTCGCCAGCGCGCCGCGCAAAAACAGGATCCGATCCATGAGCGCGGTTTCGTCGCCGAAGAGCGCGTGCACTTTCATCGCGGCGTCGAACTGCGCCTTGCGATCGGCTTCATTAAATTTTACCCGGCGATCCAGGCCTACTTTCAGTTCCGTCTCGGAAACCTTTCCGTTCTTCGTCATCCGAACCTTGTAAGTGCCCGGAAGGTATCGCGGGCCCTGAAGGCCGGCCCCGGCCAGTTGCACCGCCGGCGGCACTCGCGGCGGCTTCTCGTGCATGCTCCAGACCACGCGATTTAATCCCGGCCGTTTGCTGGCCGGCAACGTGTCCACCACGCGTCCGGTCGAATCGAGCACTTCCAATTTCAGTTTGCCGAAGAGATGCCGTGACTTCTGGTAGTAAGTAATCACCGCGGCATCCGGCGGATTATCGCCAACGAAAGTCGCCGCGCCGCTGGCCCAGCCGCCATTCGCATCGATCCGTTGTTGCACCGGCCGCGCTGAAACAAACGCCGCCTCCTGGTTTAACAAATCCGCCGTCAGCGCGCGCCACGGCGTGATGTCGTCGATGACCCAGATGCCGCGCCCGTGGGTGGCGAGCACCAGATCGTGATCGCGCGGATGCACCGCCAGATCGCGCACCGCCACCGCCGGGAACCGGCTTCCCTTGAATTGCGCCCATGATTTCCCGCCATCGATCGAGACGAACAATCCAAATTCGGTGCCGACAAACAGCAGGTCCTTCTGCACCAGGTCGTCCTTCACCACGTGCGCATAACCGCGGACGCCTTTCGAATCCTGCGCCGTCAACAGCGGCGTCCAGGTCTTCCCGAAATCAGTCGTGCGATAAACGTACGGCGCCATGTCGCCAAACGTATGGCGATCGAACGCGGCGTAGGCCGTGCCCTTGTCGAAGTTACTCGCTTGCACCCAGCTCACCCACGAGTTCTTCGGCAGGTTCGGCACGTTACCGGCGACGTTCACCCAGTCCTTCGCGTTCTGCGTGACCTGCACGTTGCCGTCGTCCGTCCCCACCCAGATCACGTTCTTGTCCTTCGGCGATTCGCTGACGGAATAAATCGTCGTGTGCATTTCCGCCGCGGAATTGTCCACCGTCACGCCGCCGGATTGTTCCTGCTTTTGTTTCTCGGGATCGTTCGTGCTCAGGTCCGGCGAAATCCGGTCCCAGGTCTGGCCCTGATTGCGCGAGCGGAAAAGAAACTGGGCGCCAATGTAGATTGTCCCGTTCTCGTTCGGCGAAAGCGCGATCGGCGTGTTCCAATTCCAGCGCAGCTTTTCTTTGTAGTTCGCCTTCGGCTGAATGTCGCGCCGCTGGTGCGTATGACGATTCACCCGGCCGATGAACCCGCCCTGATACTCCGCATAAAGATAATCCGGGTCTGCCGGATCGGCGAACATCCAGAAGCCGTCGCCGCCGTACATGTTTTCCCACTGCGCATTCGCGATCCCGCCCGGATATTGCGACTGGCCCACCCACGAACTGTTGTCCTGCAACCCGCCGTAGACGCGGAACGGATCGGCGTCGTCCACGCTCACATGATAGAACTGCGAGATCGGCAGGTTCTCCGCTTTCCACCATTTGCTCCCGCTGTTGTAGGAATAATAAACGCCGCCGTCGTCCCCCGAAATCACCGTCTGCGGATTGGTCGGATCGATCCAGACCGCGTGCAGATCGCCGTGCGCACCTTGGAATCCGCCCACCACCGCGAAGCTTTTCCCTGCGTCCTCGCTCAGGATCAGCGGACCGTCGGTCTTGAAAACCCGGTCCGGATTTTTCGCGTCGACGATCAGGTTCGCAAAATAAAACGGACGCCACACCATCCAGTTGCTCTTGTCCCGTTTGTCCCAGGTCACGCCGCCATCATCGGAAACGAAGAGCGCGCTGTCGGTCGATTCAACGAAGCAATAGACCCGCTTCGAGTTCGACGGCGCGATCGCCACCGCGAGCCGGCCGTACGGTTTCTTCGGGAAACCCTTGTTGGCTTCCGGCGTGATTTCCGTCCAGGTCGCGCCGCCATCAGCCGAACGGAACAAGCCGCTCGCCGACGGCTTGTCGGGGCCGTCACCGCCGGAACGGAACGTCCAGCCTTTCCGCCGGAAATCCCACATGCAGGCGTAAATCACATTGGGATCGTTCGGATCAATTGCGATCCCGGACGCGCCCGTGGAGAGATTCGCGCCCTTCAAAATCAGGTTCCAATTCTGGCCGCCGTCCGTGGTTTTGTAGAGACCGCGATCTGGTGAATCGCTCCAGAGCGCGCCCGGCACTGCCGCGAAAACCGTGTCGCTGTTCGCCGGGCTCACGATGATTTTCGCCACCCGCTCAGAGTTCGGCAGGCCGGTGTAACTCCAGGTCTCGCCGCCGTCGGTTGATTTGTAGATGCCGTTGCCGATCGAAACGCTGTTGCGCGTCCAGCTTTCGCCGGTGCCCACCCAGACGTTCTTCGAATTCTTCGGATCGAGCGCAACCGCGCCAATCGATTGCACCGGCTGCTCGTCGAACACCGGCTTGTAACGCGTCCCGCTGTCTTCCGATTTCCAGACGCCGCCGCCGGCCGCGCCAATGAAGATCGTGAGCTTGCCATTCGGTTCTCGGATCGCATCGATCGCCGAGACGCGGCCGCTCATCGCGGCCGAGCCGATGTTGCGCGCGCCGAGGCCGGAGATCGTGGACGAATTAAAAGGGGCCTGGTCCGCCGCGAAGGCCGCGCCGGCGAGAGAGACAGTGAGAAAATATTTCAGGAAGCGCATGAGATTTATTTGGAAGCGGTCGTTGGAAATTTGAAGATCGTGTCGTCAACCGGCGTATTCGCCTCGGCCTTTTCGAAGATGACCTTCTGTTTGTCGGTCGAGCCTTTCGGCCCTCCCTCGAGCGAGAACGGGAAAAAGACGCCGTTGATCTTTTCGTAATCGCCCAGATCGGTTTCGTTCTCGACCTTCGCGCCGTTCTCCATCCGCTGGGTGATGATCCGGATCTCGAGGAAATGGTCCGGGTCGAGGTAAACGTAATTCACGTCGCCGTTCTTGCGCACCACCCGCAGCTTGTGGGCGAGTGTTCCATCCACGTCCTCGGTCCCGAGATACTCGACCGTGCTCCCTTTCGTTTTCCAATCGATCAGCGGCCCGTCGATCTCCGCGTCTTCCACGAGCGCCTTCGCCTCATCCACCGATACTTTCTCAGGATCTTTCCGGCCGCCGAACGGCGTGATCTTCCAGCCTTGCGTGCCGTCGTAGGCGTCCACCCGCGTCATGCCCTGGAGCGTCGCTTCTTCCCGGACCGCGCCCGGCCGCTTTTTCACCAGCACGTAGCCCAGCTCGAGCCGGCCATTGTTCACCACCATTTTTCCCGAGAGCCGCAACGATTGCACGGCCGCCAACGCTTGCGCGCCGCCTTTCGCGTCCGTGTTTTTTGCGACCAGCGTGTCCACGGTTTCCTTCACCGCGATCGGCTTTAGTTCCTGCGCATAAAGTCCGGCCGCGACGAACGAGCCGGCCATGAGAACGACAATTCTTTTCATAGATATGGATTCTGAAAATCGCGGCGCACTTTTCGCCGCGAAACGCGACACCACGGCGGAGCGACCGTGGTATTCCGTTCCTTCTCTTTTAGAAGCTTGAACGCTTTCGCGCAACCTACTAATTCTGCTTCCCATGAACGGTCAGCCGCCACCACCACCGCCCCCATCCATTCCTCCATCGTCCGTTCCGCCTATCCAGCCCGCAGCTCCTTATTATCCACCACCTCGCTCGGGTATGGGCTGTTTCGCCAAGGGCTGTCTCACCGTTCTCGTCGTCGGATTTCTTTTTCTCGCGGTCATCGTCGGTGGCGGCTGGTATTTCTATAAGAAGACCTTCAACAATCTCACCTCGACTGGTCCCGCCGACATCCGCGCCCAAACGCTCACCCCGGCCCAGACAAAATCAGCCGATGATTCCGCGACGCGCCTGGACGAAGCGATCACGCGCAACCAGGAAACCACCGTCGAATTCACCGGCCCGGAATTGAACCACCTTCTCGCGCGCGAAACTGATCTGAGCTGGCTCCGCGGCCGAAGCCGGATCGAGATCGCCGATTCCACCATGACCGTCGCCCTCAGCGCGCCGCTCAGCGCGTTGCCGTGGCCCGGCCTGAAAGACCGCTGGTTCAACGGCACCCTGCGTTTCAGCATGACCTACGCGTCCGGCACATTTCTGCTCGAGATCATTTCCGCCGAAGCCAACGGCAACGAATTCCCGAGTTCATTTCTTTCCGCCTTCAACTCCTCGTTCAACGAAAGCATGAACGAAGAATTCCAGAAGGAGCTGCGCAAGAACAACCGCGAAAACCAATTCTGGAACCACGTCAAAAGCATCTCGCTCAACGGCGACAAACTCATCATCACCACAAAGCCCGAATAACCGGACTTTCCGTTGCCGTCCGCCAGCCGATTTGATAAAGGTCCGCGGTGTCCTCCCTTTCGCTTTGCCAAGCACCGCCCCTCGAAGGAAGCGGGAATAGACGAAACTTTCTTTCGTCTAATTGTAGTTAGATGGTCAAAGCGTCCCATCGGCTTTTCTGGTTGCCAGCGGTTCCGGTCGTGGCCGCGGTCGTCGCGAGCGCGCTTTTTTTCGCGCAGCATGGATTCGGTGGCGGACACGGCCGGTACGATGTCGCGCTGGGCATTCTCTCATTGCCGGGAATTCTCCTCGTGGAGTATCTCCCGCTCCCAGAGAACATCTCGGATTTCGTCCTCGTGATTTTGGTTCCCGGAGTCTTCAATATCGTCCTTTGAATCGGACTGGCTTTCATTCTCCGCCGGTTGCTGCTTGGAACGTCAACCATCTAACCACGCGATGGAGCGAATGGCTGGCAGCGGTGGATCAAGGATGAGGGATGAATTATGAAGGATGAGACTAAAGCGACACGCTCTCCCGCCAGCCGTCGCTCATCTTGTTCTCGTTAGGCCGCGTACGATATGACCCCCTCCGAAAAGCTCGCTGAAATCGAAAAGATACTCATAGAAGCGAAGCGACTATCGCGGCGCTATAAGGATCTGTCCGGGAAGCCGCTTGGCATCACAGGTGAGGTCGCAGAGTTTGAAGCGGCGCGTCGTCTCGGGTTGGAGTTGGCTGATGCCCGAAGCCCGGGTTACGACGCCAAGAAGAAGGAAGCGGATTCAGAGGTGCTGATTCAGATAAAAGGACGTGCGTATCCTCGCAGCGCTCGCGAAAGCGGCCAGAGAATCGGAAAGATGGATTTTGAGAAGACGTGGGATGCGGTTGTGCTCGTGCTCATGGATGAGGATTTCGAGGTGAGGGAGATACTTCAGGCCTCGCGAAAGCAGATCGAAGATCGCTTGAAAAGCTTACCTGTAAGTGAAGACGGGAAACAGACGCACACCCAGAAAGGCGCACTCACTGTGCCGATGTTCCGTTCCATCGCAAAAAAGAAATGAAGAGGCCTAATAAATCGCTGCAGCCAACGCCGGGGAGCGGTTGTAGTTCCGCTGCGCGGTTCACGTCCCTTGGCCCGGCGTGGCTGAGCTCCGGTCGTTAGGCGTCGTCACGCGCATGGAGACTCTGACACAAGATGAGAAGACGGTGCTCGCTGAGTTGAAGCGGTTGGCTGGTAGTGACCATGTCGTTACCGGTCTTGAGTTGCTGGAGCATGGCTTTGCTGATTTTGTCTCCAAGATCTATCACAAGCGTTTGGGTTATCCGGGCAGTTTGCAGTCTCGGGTTTTCCAAGTGCTCCGCGACAAGGGTTACATTCAGATGGAGCGTCGGAATCGGGGCACATACACGATTTTGAAAGAGCCATGACACCTAACCATGCGCTGCAGCGACCCCGGCCATCGCGCTTTGGTTGCAATCCACGTTTCACGCGGGCCGAGTCGCTGAGCTTGGGTCGTTAGACGAAAACGCACTAGATATGGAAGACATCAGGCAAGCCGTTGCGAAGCGTTCTCCGATCCTATTTTGCTTTGCGCTTGTCACTCCGGTGATCCTCATGCTGGTTGCTGTCCGCATCAGTGCGCAATTCGGCGATCCGCCGGGTGTTGGTTACACTGCGGCAGGCATTATTCTTTGTTCCGCTCTTTCGGCAGTCATTCTGACGTGCGGCCTGTCCATCTGGGGTTGGACACGAGGCGAACATCCGCGTTTGCTCGCGTTCGTCGGTCCCTTGATTAGCATCTGGCTCGTATGGCGACTTTTTTTCGTCTAACCATGCGATCCTATCGGGACGGCGGCCGGTTAATTCTTGGGAGTTATCTGGTATCGGAAAGAAAGCTCGCCTTCGGTAGCCGGCGCTGATTTATCTTGGGCAGGCCTCATGGACGTCACCGTTTTTCGTCAGAGCACAAAGCAGCAGCTGGGGCCGTTTCCCGCGCAGATCGTGCGGGAGATGCTCGCGCGCGGCGAACTGTCGAGCGACGATCTCATCTACTACCAGGGCCTTACCGCCTGGGCGCCGATCTCCACGTTGCCGTCGACGGATTTGTCACCTTCCACTCAACCGCCGGCAACGCCCGCTTTGCGGCCCGCCACAGTGGCGGCTCCGGCGCCAGCGACCCTGGAAGCTCGCGTCGCCGCCCTCGAGGTTCGCCTGGCCCAGAGCAGCTTGCACAGCCCGAAGTTTTGGTCGCGCGCTTTCACGGTCCTCGGACATCACCTGTCTGCTATCCTGGCGATTTATGCCGTCCTGTTCGTGCTGGGGCTGATCTTTCTTCTCTTTGCCGCGCTGATCGGAAAGCTGGCGCATTGAGTGTTTCTAGCTGTCAATGTCGCGGCTTTCCAGCTCGCTGCATTCGCGTATTTACTTCGGCCAACGGGATGATGAAGTCACGCGCATGCAGAACGGCATCGGTTTAGTTTTGCTTTATACTGGCGCCGTTGCGCTCTTTGTCGGCTACATCGGGATTGTGTTCTGCGGCTTTGCGATCGGATTCTGGCGCGGGATTCGCAACCTCATTCTGCCGTTCGTTGCCTTTGGCGACGCCTATAACCGCTTCCCCCAATTGCTCTGGGTTTGGGGCGGCGGAATCGCATTCATCGCCCTCGGCGCCCTCCTCACCCATTGAGCACGCTGCCCGAGTCCCCCTTTCCGCGCGTGTTCTGGCGTTGCTATACGTGATTCACGTATAGCACTTGAAGCGCGTGCCTGTTGTTTTGGCTGGGCGAAGAGAAAAGACGGCGCGCTTCGCCGTTGGTGCCGATCCTTGACGCCGCAATCTCGCTTGCGCCCCTTTCAGGCAGGACGCGCAGCGGGAGAGTAGCCGTGCTCTATCGTTGCTATACGTGATTCACGTATAGCACTTGGAGCGCCTGCCTGTTGTTTGGGCCGGGCGAAGGGAAAAGGCGGCGCGCTTCGCCGTCCTTGCCGATCTCTGATTTGCAATCTGGTTTAGTGCCTCTTTCCAGGAGCCACGCGCAGCGGGAGAGTAGCCGTGCTCTATCGTTGCTATACGTGATTCACGTATAGCACCTTGGGGCGCGTGCTATCGTTCGGCCAAAGCGAAGCGTTAAATCGAGCACGGAAAAGACGCGGCATCTAATCGCGTTGAGTGACGCCAACAGCCGGGGCGGTTCGATAAGCCTCAAGGAGCGGCGATTTGCATCGCCGTTTTTATTGTTCGGCGGTTGCAAACCGCCGCTCCTTGGAAGAGGCACGATTACTTGATATGCATCCGACCAAAGGCTACGCCGCCAAATCGAAAACTTCGCCGCTCGCGCCCTTCTCCTTCGAACGCCGCGATCCGGGACCGACTGATATCCAGATCGACATCCTGTTTTGCGGCGTGTGCCATTCGGATTTGCACACCGTCCGCGGCGAATGGGGCGGCACCATTTTTCCCTGCGTGCCGGGACACGAGATCGTCGGGCGCGTGGTCAAGGTGGGACAGGAGGTGAAGAAATTTCGCGAGGGCGATCTCGCCGCGGTCGGCTGTATGGTCGATTCCTGCCGGGCCTGCGCCAATTGCCGGGAAAACCTGGAGCAGTTTTGCGATAACGGCCCGGTCTTTACCTACAACAGCAAAGACAAACACACCGGCGGCAATACTTACGGCGGATACTCGCAGAGCATCGTCGTCGATCAGGATTTCGTGCTCCGCATTTCCGACAAACTCGATCTCGCAGCGACCGCGCCGCTTTTGTGCGCCGGGATCACGACTTATTCGCCGTTGCGCCACTGGAAGATCGGCAAGGGACACAAGGTGGGCGTCGTCGGGCTCGGCGGTCTCGGGCACATGGGAGTAAAATTCGCGAACGCGTTCGGCGCCCAAGTCGCGCTCTTCACGACGTCACCGAACAAGACCGCCGACGCGAAGAAGCTCGGCGCGCATGAAGTTATCCTCTCGAAAAACGAAGAGGAAATGGAGAAGCACGAGAAGAGTTTCGATTTCATCCTCGATACCGTTTCGGCGCCGCACGATCTCGATGCTTATCTTTCGCTGCTGAAACGCGACGGGACGCTGGTGCTCGTCGGCGCATCGCCGGACCCACTCGCCGTGGACGCGTTCAGCCTCATTCATCGCCGGCGCAGCCTGGCGGGATCGCTCATCGGCGGGATCGCGGAGACCCAGGAGATGCTCGATTATTGCGCCGAGCACGGGATCGTCTGCGACATCGAGAAAATTTCTATCGACCAGATCAACGAAGCCTACGAGCGAATGCTGAAGAGCGACGTGAAATACCGGTTCGTCATCGACATGGCCTCGCTCTAAAGAAGAGAACAATCTGGAAGCCAGGAAACCAGGAAGAATCAATTGCTTCTGAAATTCCTGGCTTCCTGGTTTCCAGATTCATCCCTCCTTATTGAAAGCAGTTGCAAGGCGGGGAACCTGATGCGCTGCTAGTCGATGCCGGAGCAACGAACCAAACTGGCGGCGATCGCCGCGTTCGTGGCGCTCTGCATTATCTGGAGCTCGACCTGGCTCGCCATCAAGCTCGGGCTCCGCGATCTGCCGCCGATCTCATTCGTCGCGCTCCGCTTCGTCATCGCGGTCGCGGTTCTCCTGGCGATCTCGATCGGCCGCGTCCGTCTGCTCCCGCCGAACCGCGCCGATTTCAAACTGCTGGCTTGCACCGGCGTGCTCATGTTCTGCATCAACTACGCTCTTCTCTTCTGGGCCGAGCTTTATGTTTCGTCGGGGTTGTCCGCGGTCTTGCAGGCGACGATCCCCATCTTCGGGATGGTGTTCGCACATTTCATCATCCCGAGCGAACCGCTCCGAGCGCCGCGGATCGCGGGCGCGGTCCTGGCGATCGGCGGTGTGGCCGTCATCTGTTCGCGACTGCTCGATTTCGGCGGGCTCCTCGCGTTCTGGGGCGGCGTGGCGATTGTTTTCGGCGCGGCCGGCGCGGCGTTCTCGAATGTCTTGTTGAAAGCGCGCGCCGTCCGCCTTGCCCCGGCGATGATTGCCGCCTGGCAAATGATCTTCGGCCTGGTCCCGCTGCTCGTGGCCGGATTTCTGGTCGAAGGAAATCCGCTTCATTTCCATTGGACGCCGCGCGCGGTGTTCTGCCTTTTCTATCTCGCGATTCCCGGATCCGCGTTTGCGTTCCTCCTGCTCTACTGGCTGATGCCGCGCATGTCGGTAACGAACCTGCAAACCATCTCGTTCATCACCCCGCCGGGCGCGGTCGCGTTCGGCTGGCTCGTGGGCGGCGAAACTTTCAGTCTCTGGTCGCTCGCCGGCGGCGCGCTGGTCCTCGCCGGCGTCTGGATGATCTTCCGTAAAGCGAAACCGGCCGAGCTCGAGGAATGCGAAACGGCATTGCCGCAGGGATGAAGAAAGTGACGAATGACATGTGACGTGTGAGGAGTTGGCTTCGCCGAAGCGTTGACTGCTTTTTTCATGTCACTTGTCACTCGTCACATGTCACTTTCTTCCATGCCCCTTGAGATCGAGAGAAAATTTCTTGTTCGCAAACTGCCGGACGACCTAACGAGTTATCCGTCCGCGGAGATCTCGCAGGGCTACCTCGTTAGCCTGGACGATGGCCTGCAGGTGCGGCTGCGAAAATCGGGCGCACGGCACTCGCTCACCTACAAGCGCGGGCTCGGCAATGTGCGCGAGGAAAGAGAAGTGGAACTGACGGCCGAACAGTTCGCCGCGCTTTGGCCGGCGACGGAAGGCAAACGGCTGCTGAAGACGCGCTCCAAAATCCCGGTCGGCGACCGCATCGTCGAGATCGATGTTTACCATGGCCGGCACGAGGGCCTCGTCGTGGCGGAAGTGGAATTCGATACGGAAGAGGCCGCGAAAGATTTCATGCCGCCGGCCTGGCTCGGCGACGATGTCACCGGCGATCCGCGCTACAGCAATCAACTGCTCGCGTCGTAGGTTTTTCGCGTTTATCTAGGTCAGGGATGCGGCAGTATCACGATCTTCTTCGGCTGGTCCTGGAGAAGGGCGCGCCGTGCGAAGATCGCACCGGCACGGGAACGCTCTCCGTTTTCGGCGCGCAAACCCGCTTCGATTTGCGGGAAAGATTTCCGCTGCTCACCACGAAGAAGCTCCATCTCAAGTCGATCATCCACGAGTTGCTCTGGTTTCTCCGAGGCGACACGAGCGTGCGTTCGCTCAATGAAAAAGGGGTGACGATCTGGGATGAATGGGCGGATGAAAGCGGCGAGCTCGGCCCAGTTTACGGCGCGCAATGGATCCGCTGGCGCGGGGCCGATGGAGCGGTCATCAACCAAATCGACGGCGTCATTGCGGAGATAAAACGAAATCCGGAGAGCCGGCGATTGATCGTGAGTGCGTGGAACGTCGCCGATCTCGACCGGATGGCGCTGCCTGCCTGCCACGTGCTCTTCCAGTTTTACGTGCGCGACGGCGAGCTGAGCTGCCAGCTTTATCAGCGGAGCGCCGATCTGTTTCTCGGCGTCCCGTTCAACATCGCGTCGTATTCACTGCTCACGATGATGGTCGCGCAAGTGTGCGATCTGCGGCCGGGCGAATTCATCCACACCTTTGGCGACCTCCACCTTTACCAGAACCATCTCGAACAGGCGCGCGAGCAATTGTCTCGCGAATTTCGGCCGCTGCCGCGAATGCAATTGAACGCCGCAGTAAGAAGCATCTACGATTTCCGTTTCGAGGATTTCGTCCTCAGCGAATACGACCCGCACCCCACGATCAAAGCGCCGATCGCGGTGTGATAAGCGGGTGCCATTCAGCGCCAAAGGCGCGTACTCATAATAGCCCGGGGCATCCGCCCCAGGAATCTGATCGGAGGATCAACGAGCGCTGAAAGCGCGATTCAACAGGCCGGGAATTGAATCGCGCCTTCAGCGCTGACGGATTGACGTTGTTCGAATTCCTGGGGCGCTGCCCCAGGCTTTTGATGAATGCCGCGCCTTTGGCGCTAGACGAGCATTGATCAGTTCGGGGCCGGCGTGCTGGTCGTGCTCGCGGTCGTCGGACCGCGATTCAAATCGACGAGGTCTTTCAGGATGTTCAGGGTCTCGTCGCGCTCGGGATCGATCGCCGGCTCTTTGGTTCCGTCGTCGCTGCCAATCGAGTCGGAATCGGAATCAGTCGCCGCTTCGGGCGCGACCTTGTTGTTTCCGCCCTTCTTGTTGGCGGCCAGTTTCCCGGGGAAAATGATCGGCTGGAGATTCGGTTTGTCGACGTTGTCGAGTGTGAGCCGGATCATCTGCATTTCTTCGTCGTGGCGGGCAAGCCGTTCCTTGGCGCGCGTTTCCTTGCGGATCTTGTCGTCGTTCAACTCTACCCGGCGGGTGTCTTCATTGAGCGAGATGCGGTTTTCATCGAGCCGCTTGCGGAGACGCTCCATGTCTTCCATCACATATTTGAACTCGGGGTTCGCCTGGACGCGCGCTTCCGAACGGCGTTTCAATTCGTCGATAAACAAACCGCGGCCGTCAGACCATTTCGTATACCGCGCCTTCGGGACTTCGTCGTAAGGCAAACAATTCTTCAGGGCGCCCTCGCCGAACTCCGGTAGGTCGCTCAACGTCGGCAGAACAATATCCGACGCGACCCCGTGAAGCTGCGTCGAGCCACCGGCGACGCGGTAGAATTTTTGGATGGTCAGCTTCAGCGCGCCATCTTCCTGCGAACGGCTGCCGAGCAAGGAGGTGAAACGCCCGATCTCGAGGATCGTTTGCACCGTGCCTTTGCCGAACGTGTTCTTGTCGCCGACGATCAAGGCGCGTCCATAATCCTGGAGCGCGGCCGCGAAAATTTCACTGGCTGATGCGCTTTGCCGGCTGGTCAGCACGATCATCGGCCCGGTGTAAGCGATGCCCGGATCGGGATCGCTCGAGACGACGATGTTGCCGTTCGAGCCTTTCGTCTGCACGATCGGGCCCGATTTCAAAAAGAGTCCGGTCAGCGCGATCGCTTCTTCGAGAGAGCCGCCGCCGTTCCGGCGCAGATCGACGATCAGGCCGGAGATGTTTTCCTTCTTCAACCGCTTGAGGAGCGCGAGCACGTCCTTGGTAGTGCTCTTCTGGTGCCGATCCATGTCAGCGTAGAACGACGGCAACGTGATCCAGCCGAGCTTCACTGGTTCGCCGTTTTCGTTCTTCTTAATAATGATGTCGGCGCGCGCTTCCTGGTCTTTCAACTTAATCTCGTCGCGGACCAGCTCGATCGTCTTGCGCTTCGACGGATCCGGCGAATCAGCCGGAATCACCAGAAGCCGGACCTTGGTTCCCTTCTTGCCGCGAATTTGTTCAACCACCTTGTCGAGACGCATGTCGCGGACGTCGTTGAACTCGCCGTTCCCCTGCGCCACAGCCGTAATCCGGTCGCCCACTTTCAGGCGTCCGTCCGTTTGCGCCGGGCCACCCGGCACCAGGCTTTCAATCTTTGCGTAGCCGTCTTCCGTCCGGAGCATCGCGCCAATGCCGACCAGCGACAGCCCCATGTTGATGCTGAAATTCTTCAGGTCGGCTTTGCTCAGGTATTCCGAATGCGGGTCGTAAGCCTGGGCGAGCGCGTCGAGGAAAAGTTTCACCTGCTCGTCCTTGTCCTGCTCGTGAACGTTGCGGGCGAGGCGCTCGTAACGGCGCGCGATTAATTTCGGCCCGGGCTCGATCGGATGCTCGCTGAGATGTTCCTGGAGCAGCTCGCTCACGATCCGGCCGCGCCAAACGTTGTCAGCCTCCGCGTCATCCTTTGGCCACGGCGCTTTTTGCCGGCTCATCTCGATGGTCGCGTCGCTTTTGAAATCGATCTGCTGCTGATTGAGCTGTTCCTTGATCCTGGCGACGCGGTCGTCGACGCGCTTGGTGTAGAGATCGTAGATTTCGTAGGCCGGCTTCAGGTTTCCCAGGAGCACATCGTCATCCAGCGACGCGCCGTATTTCGAAGTCAGCATGTCGACGTCCTGCTGGGTGAAGAAGAGATGGCTGAAATCGAGCAGCTCGAGATAGGTCTTGAGGAACTTCTTCGAGACCTCGTCGTTGAGTGCCTGGTGGGTGTAATGACCTTCCTCGAGAAGGCGGCCGACGGAGGTGGTGACATTTCCCGCGTCCGACTTCGCCAGGAGGGGCGTGGTCGTGAGCGCGGCGGCCAAAACGACAGCGAGCGGGGTGAAAAGAGTGCGGAGAGATAGCTTCATTCTGAAAAAGAGGTTTCGGAAAGTCGCAGAATCCCTGCAGAAGGCAAGAAAACCGCGGCGCGTAAGTTCATTCGTAGGAAGTGAGACAATCGGCTGGGCGGAACATTCAAAGAACGAGCCGTTGGCCGCGCCCTTGCATGCAGCTTTCGTTCCCTGTGGCCGGGATCGTTAATCCCGGCGGAAATGATGGCAAGTGGCCGGCCCCCTGGCCGGGGTCACCGACCCCGGCTACAGTTTTGGGCGATGCGATACGAGACTTTCTGCGGCGGGATTTTCGAGACGAACTGCTACCTGATCGAGGCGCCGAAAGGCCCGATCCTGTTCGACGCGCCGGACGGCGCCTGTGATTGGCTCGTGGCTGAGGGCGTGACGCCGAAGCTGTTACTTCTGACGCACGGTCATTTCGATCACATTCCGGACGTAGCGAAAATCAAACGCCGATTCGGCTGCCAGCTCGGTTGCCATGCCGAAACGGCGCCGATGATTTCCGACCCGGAATTTTTTCGCGGCTTTGGTTTCCAACTGGAGATCGAGCCGGTCGAGCCGGATTTCCTGATTGCGGCAACGCCGGCGCGCGACTTCCTCGGCCTCGAGCTGGAACTCCTGGAAGTGCCGGGACATTGTCCAGGCAGCGTCTGTTTTTATTCGCGGAAAGAGAAGCTGCTGATCGGCGGCGATGTCCTTTTCGCGAGCGGAGTCGGCCGCTGGGATTTGCCCGGGGGCGACGGCGACCTGTTGTTTCGCGGGATCAAGGAGAAGCTCTATTCGCTCGGCGACGACGTCACAGTGCTCCCGGGTCACGGACCCGCGACGACAATCGGCGCCGAGCGACGAACGAATCCCTTCGTGCGATAGCGTCGAAATGACGAAGCTCGAATGTCGAAAATCGGACAGGAGCCCTCCGCATTCTGATTTCGGCATTCATGCTTCGTCTTTCGACATTCGACATTCGTGCTTCGTCATTATCCCTTCACATCCCAGCGCCCACCGCAAGGAAGGTGAAAATGACGATGTCCTGGATGAGATGAATGAGAAACGCCCAGACGCCGCCCCGCGTCTCGATCATGCTGCGGGCCCAAATCCAGCCGGCGAATCCCGCCATTAAAACGCCCAGCGGCCCGGACGGTTGGCCGTAGTAATGACCGAGCCCGAAGAAAACCGCCGTCAGCAAAATCGTTTCCGCCGGGCGAAAAACGCCACGGAGATGCGCGAGAAGGACGCTGCGAAATTGAAATTCCTCGCTGGCCGCGTTGAGCGTGGCGACGGCGATGCTCCAGGGGAACGTGCGCACGATGCGTTCACTGAAACTGAAATTCGGGTGCACCGTCAGGTAAAGATAAGGCGAGAGCACCACCGCGAAAACCAGGACGAAGGCCGGGCCGAGCCACGTCCACGGAACCGATTTGCGCAGGCCGAGAAATGGGATCGGTTGCGCCGGCGCGGCCGGATTTCCCCAGCATAAAAACAAATCGCGCCGCGTAATTCCGCTGCCGATCAAGGTAAAGCTGACGAGAATCGCGCCGGAAACCGTGAAGGTCCGGGCCAGGAACAAGCGCGCGCCCCAGCTGGCATTGTCCGTCACGGCGCGAACCGCAGGCAGCGCCACCAGCGCCGGCGAGATGCAGCCCCACACCAGATTTAGGAGCGCGACCGCGACCAAAAATCTCACCAGCGCGCGCAACGATGGAATCCAAATAGCCAGGAGCGCCGCCGCCACGATCACCAACGATTCGATCGTCGTGAACCAGCACCCCACCTGATGCCCGGATTCCTGCCAGATAATTTCCGGCAGCGTGCTGCCAATGACGGCGGTCCACGCGATGAGGCGCGGCAAGGAATTCGAGGATGCTGGGGTAGCGGGGTTCATCTGCCTTGCGGACATCGCCGCTGCGCTTACGACACGAGGTCGAGCGCCACGCTCAGTTTTTTCAGATCCGGAATCTCCGCCACCAGCCCGCGCAGCGAACCGATCGCGGCGGGAATATGTTCGAGGAATGTCCCGTTGCCTTTGACGAGCCCGAGGAATCCATATGCGCCCAGCGCCTGCATCAGCCGCTGGATTCCGCAGAGGCGAAAGATCGAGCGCGAATCGGGCGCGACCGAGCTGCCGGCGGCGGCGCGTTTCGCTTCATAATCCGCCAGAAGCTCCTCGCATTCCGCGCGCGAAAAGGTGACGTAGGGATCGAAGAGGAGCGAGGCGAGATCGTACTCGGCGAGACCGGGACGCATTCCCTGGAAATCGATGAAGTGCGCCTGGCCGTTGCGAATGATGATGTTTTGCGATTGAAAGTCGCGGTGAACGAGAACGCGCGGCCGCCGAGCGAGCTCTTCCGCAATCTGGCCTAACGAGGGCAGCTTTGCCAGCTCGGAAAGCTCATTCGCTGCGACGCCGAAAAAACGGCCGAGGCAGTTCTCGAAGAAATAGTTCTGCTCCCATCGATAGAGCGCCGCGTCGAATTCCGCCGGTAAATTTTTCTGAATGTTCTGCCGCGCTTGTTCTGGCAGGCAATGCAATTTCACGATTTCGCCGAGCGCTGATTCGTAAAAAGCGCGGCGCACCATCCAGCTTTCATGGCGGTGACTCCAAAGGTCGGTCGTGCCGAGATCTTCGATCCAGATCAGGCCTTCCGCGGCATCGTGAAAATAAATCTTCGGAGCGCGAATTTTGTGCGCGGCCAGGAACTCGGCGATCTCGACGTAATGCCGGTTCTCTTCGCGCTCGAGATTGTATTTAACGAGGATGATCGTCTGTTCCGGCGAACAACGAACGCGATAGAATTTCCGGTCGGAGCCGCCCTTCTCGATCGGCGTGATCCTGACCTTCGCGTCTTCAAGCCTGGGAAAATGAATCCGGGTCTGCCGGAGGAGCAGCTCGGTCCTGGTGGTTCTAGATGTCGGTGTCACTGAGGTCGCCTTCCGCTTTACGCTGGGAGCGGACAATACAGTTACGAAGGTGAGATCGGGAAGCGATTTGTGCGCCCGGCCAGAGAATTGTGTCCTCCAGGGTCGCGCCAGCGCCGACCCGACAACCGGCCCCGATCGAATAAAAGCCCGAGAGCGTGGCGCTTGGATTGATCTCCGCGTCGCTGGCCACGCTGACCGGCCAGGTGGAGGATTCCAGGTAATCGGGTTTCCAATGTTCTTCCAGAATGACGCGATGCGCGGCGAGATATTCCTTGCGCGAGCCGATGTTGAACCATTTTCGCTCGTTCAAGACAACGCCGCCAATCCTGCCACCCTGCCCGATCCATTCCGTCAGGACCGAAATGTAGGAAAGAACGCGCCCGCTCGGAATGCGCTCGAAGACCGCTCGCGTCCAGATGCAAATGCCGGCGAAATCGTAGCGGCCCGGGTGACCGTATCGATTCGTGATGTCCACGATGCGCCCGTCCTCAATCGCCACATCACGGCCGTGCTCGGTTTCGCGCAAGGCAAGCGTCACGTCGTTCCCCGCGCGGAAATGTTCTTCGACTAACGGCGCCAGCTCGATGTCCGTCAGGAGATCGCCGCTGTAAGAAATGAAATGCTCCGCCCGCAGCAACGATTCGACATTCTTGATCCCGCCACCCGTTCCCAGGATTTCCGGCTCGTGGACCAGTTGCACTGGGTGACCGCGATAATTTTTCTCCGCGAAAAATTCCCGGAACGCTTCGGGACGATGGTGAGTGTTGATAATGAACGAGCGCACGCCAGCCGCGATCAGGTGATCGAGCACAAAGGTGATCAGCGGCTTCTGGAAAATCGGGATGAACGGCTTGGGCAGATCTTCGGTGAGCGGACGCAGCCGCATCCCAAGCCCCGCGCCGAGAACGAAAGCCTGATCAATCATCTTCTGTAGCCACCGCATTTCTCTTCTGTAGCCGTCGCCCTGTGGGTGCCGTGAGATTCGCGCGGCGATGCCGACAACCGCGCTTCGCATAGCGAAGCGGCTACAGAAGAAGCGGCCACGATGCTTGTGCTGCGCCGCCACTCTGATAGAACTGGGCTCATGGCGGAAGAAACGATCTGGCGCGGGACAGCGTCGCAACTGAAAAATCTCGGCTGTTTCATTCTCTGCTTCCTGTTCTGCTGGCTCATCGTCCCGATCTTCATCGGATTTCGGCGGTACCTGGAAACGAAGAACCAGGTGTTCGAGCTGACGAGTGAGCGCTTGAAAACGACGCAGGGCATTTTCAGCAAAATCACCGAAACGCTCGAGCTGTATCGTGTGAAAGACATCGAGGTTTTGCAGCCGTTCATTTATCGGATTGTCGGGTTGGAAAACATCAAGGTGAACACTTCCGATCTTTCGTCGCCCGTTATTTTGATCGACGGCATTTCGCAGAAAGTCGGGCTGGCCGATAAGTTGCGGAACCAGGTGGAGATCATCCGCGCCCAAAAGAAAGTGCGCGAGCTGGACATCGAATAGCTCGCGGTTTCAACCCTCTTCTGTAGCAGCGGCCCTGTGGGCCGCTCGAGAACGGCCTCGTGTTTCGACAAGCGGCCCGCAGGGCCGCTGCTACAGAAGAAGAAGCATCACCGTTTCAGGTAGAGGTTTTTCGTCCCGAAATCGATGATGGCGTGATGGCGGCGCAAAATCTCGGAGCCGAGGAGGCCGGCGACAGGCGGTGAGGCATCGAGCAAGCCGCCGTGGATCAAGCCTTCGAGGTTGATTACGCCCACATCATTTCGCTCCAGATCGATCGGGCCGATCGAGAGACGCGAGATCGTGGCCATCTGCACGCCGCGCTGTTTCAGGTTCACGCCGGAAGAACTGAAGGGCGTGTCGCGCAACGGAATCCGCATCCCGCGCACGAACTGCGAATGGAGCAGGGTCGCGAACGCGCCCGTATCCACCATCAGCCTCGCCTTCCTTCCGTTCACGGAGCCATCGACGTAAAGATTAAAGCCGTCGCTGACGTGCATCGGGATCCGGCGGAATCCGCCCAGGTCGAACCCGGGCACCGTGCCGGGCACGCTCGGATTTATTTTCAGGATCAGGATTTGCCGCTGGCAATCGAGGAGCGCCTTGGTGGGAAACAGAATGTCAGCGCCGAGGATGCCGTCGATTTCATCGCGTTTGCTGGAACGGCGCAGCCCGCCGAGATCGACCATCACCATCGGCTCGTCGACCAGGTTGAGCGCGCCGAGCCGGAGATTGCGCGCGATCGCCACGGAGTTGAATGCGCCGTTAATGCTGAGCCGGGTTGGGAGCGTGGATTTTCCGGTGATGGGCGCCATTCCAAAATAAGCGCGGCGATTGAGCGCGATCGCGCTGACCGGCGCGCCTGTGTCCACGCCGAGGAGCGCGGGCTTGCCGTTGATCTCCGCGCGGACGAGCAAATGATTTTGGGCCGAACGAATGAGGGGAAGCGCTTCGTATTGGAGAGCGCCCGCGGTCGCGGCGCGGGTTGCCGGCGCGATCGCCAGGCACACTAAGAGCGCGGCGAAATTGGTTCTAATCAATGCAATCCGGAGGCGACTGGACACGAGCGCAGAGAATAGCACACTCGCCCCGGGGCGCGAACGGTTGTCTTTTGGCGTTGCGCAGCGAGGCCGCCTGATGATTAACTCTGCGCGGCTCAGACGGACGCCAACCATGTTACCATCATCCGAACCCACTAACGGCAAGTTCATCCGCGGGCTCGGTCTCCTCGACTCGACCATGCTCGTGGCCGGCTCGATGATCGGCTCGGGCATTTTCATCGTCTCGTCGATCATTGCGCGGCAGGTCGGCGCGCCCGGCTGGCTGCTCGTCGTTTGGCTCGTCACCGGCCTGCTCACCCTGATGGCGGCGCTTTCCTACGGCGAGCTGGCCGCGATGATGCCGAAGGCCGGCGGCCAATACGTTTACCTGCGCGAAGCCTTCTCGCCGCTCTGGGGCTTCCTCTATGGCTGGACGCTTTTCCTCGTGATCCAGACCGGCACGATCGCAGCCGTCGCCGTGGGATTCGCGCGCTACATGGGCGTGCTCATTCCGTGGGTGTCGGAATCGAATTACCTGATCGCGCCGATTCGTTTCGGCGGCTACGCGTTGTCGCTTTCGACCGCCCAGTTCGTCGGCCTGGCCATGATCGCGCTCCTGACGTTCATGAACACGCGCGGCCTCAAACTGGGCAAGCTCGTCCAGAACGTTTTCACCACGGCGAAGACCGGCGCACTCGTCGCGCTGATTGTGCTCGGCATCGTTGTCGGGTTAAGATCGGGCGCGGGCGCGGCGAATTTCAGCGACTTCTGGACCCTGCGCGGGAATTTGCAGGATGTCGGGCCAAGTCTCTCCGCGGTGACGGCGTTCGGTCTCTTCGTCGGCATTTGCGTGGCCCAGACGAATTCGCTCTTTTCCGCCGACGCCTGGAACAACATTACCTTCACCGCCGGCGAGGTCATCAATCCGCGCCGGAACGTTCCGCTGTCGCTGGCCTTCGGGACAATCCTGGTCATCGGTCTCTATCTCCTCGCCAACGTCGCGTATCTGGCAGCGCTGCCTTTCTCGGCAATTCAGAATGCGCCGAGCGATCGCGTCGCTTCCGAAACGGCCAATGTGATTTTCCCCGGCGCCGGCGCTGCGATCATGGCCGTCGCGATCATGGTCTCGACCTTCGGCTGCAACAACGGGCTGATCCTGGCGGGTGCGCGTGCCTACTACGCGATGGCGCGCGACGGTCTGTTTTTCCGGCGGGTGGGCGAATTGAACAAGCAACACGTGCCTTCGTGGGGCCTCATCATTCAAGGTATCTGGGCCGGCATCCTCGTTCTGCCGCGCACGGTCAAGACCGACGCGACCGGCACGATCACCTACGGAAACCTTTACGGCAATTTGCTCGACTACGTCATTTCGGCCGCGCTCATCTTCTACATCCTGACGATCATCGGGATTTTTGTGCTGCGACGGAAACGACCGGACGCTGAGCGCCCCTATAAAGCTTTCGGTTATCCGATCGTGCCCGCGCTTTATATCATCGGCGCGTCTGTCATCCTCGGCGTGCTCTTTATCTATCAAACGGCGACGACGTGGCCCGGCCTCATGATCGTCCTTACCGGCGTGCCGGTTTATTTTTTCTGGCGGAAATCGAATGCTGGGGCGCCATCAGGCGACCAGCCCACCTAGCGAAACCGAAAGAGTTCGGACAGCAACCCAAAAGGAAAGCGAACCCATGGCAAATCTATTCGCAAGAAAGCCTCTGGATAAACTAATGCATGAGGCGGAGGAGGTCGGCGAACACAGCCTGAAACGCTCACTCGGGCCGTGGAATCTGGTGGCGCTCGGCATCGGGGCGATCATCGGCGCCGGTCTCTTTGTGCGCACCGCGGCCGCAATTGCGGATCGGGCGGGCCCATCGGTTGTAATCGCCTTTATCGTTGCCGGCGTCGGCTGTGCCTTTGCCGGTCTCTGTTACGCGGAATTCGCTTCCCTGATTCCAGTAGCCGGCAGCGCCTATACCTACTCGTATGCGACCATGGGCGAGTTCGTCGCGTGGATCATCGGCTGGGATTTAGTTCTCGAATATGCGGTAGGCGCGGCCACCGTCTCCATCGCGTGGAGCGCGTATTTCAATCGTGTGCTCGACTGGTTCGGCTGGCGCATTCCATACGAGTGGTCGCACTCGCCGTTCGAGGCGGCCGCGGGCACAGGCGTGCATGGCATTATGAATATCCCGGCGGTGTTCATCCTTCTGCTCCTTTCCCTCCTGCTTATCCGCGGTACCAAGGAATCGGCGTTTGTGAATGGTCTTATCGTCGTCCTGAAGGTGAGCATCGTGTTGCTCGTCATTGGAATCGGGTGGGGATTTATGAATCCCGTGAACCACACGCCGCTGATTCCAGCGGCGACGACTTATACGACGCCGCAAGGTATCCAGCACGCCTACGGTGGAATCCTGGGTATTCTCGGCGCCGCGGGGGTCGTCTTCTTCGCCTATATCGGCTTCGATGCTGTGTCGACCGCCGCGCAGGAAGCGCGGAATCCGAAACGTGACATGCCGATTGGTATCCTCGGGTCGCTGGTCCTTTGCACCGTGCTCTACGTGCTGTTCTCCTACGTCTTGAGCGGTGTTGCCAGTGTTCAGGATTTCAGAAGCGCCGGTCGCGAAGCGTCGGTGGCGTTCGCCATCACCAAATACATGACTGGCTACGAGTGGCTGTCGAAGTCGGTAACGGTCGCCATTCTCGCCGGCTTCTCCTCGGTAATTCTCGTGATGCTGCTCGGTCAGTCGCGCGTCTTTTATTCCATGAGCAAGGATGGCCTGGTGCCGAAGATTTTCTCTGATGTGCACCCGCGCTTCAGGACGCCTTATAAATCGAACCTGCTGTTCTTTGTCTTCACGGGCGTTTTCGCGGCCTTTATTCCAGAAGATGTCGTCGGTGAGATGACCAGCATCGGAACGCTCTTCGCCTTCATGTTGGTTTGCGCCGGCGTCTGGATTTTGCGGGTTCGGCGTCCTGATCTCGAGCGCGGATTCCGAGTGCCGGCGCTGCCGGTGGTCGCGATCCTCGGGATCCTCGTCTGCGGCGCGATGATCTACGGCCTCGGATGGACCAACTGGATGCGCTTGATCGTCTGGCTCCTGATCGGGTTCATCTTCTATTTTGGCTACGGGAAGAGCCACAGCCACATCAGCGCACCGCCGCCGGAAATGCCCGAGGGAATAAAGCTGAGTAAATAATGTTTCTTGTTCCGCTCTTCTGTAGTCGCTTCGCTGTGCGAAGCGCGAGAGAGATCGTCGCTGCTCTCACGTCGCCCACAGGGCGACGGCTACAGAAATCACATCGGGCTGGTCGCGCCGAAACCGAGGATCGATTCCACGCGTTCGCGGCTCGCGAACAGATCCGGCGCCCGCCGCAGCCGGGCGCGTTGAGATGCGCTCGTTTCGGACAGGCCTGACTCGAGAGCGCGCAAAAGTTCGCGTTCGCTTTCCGGCAGGGTCGCGTCCGAGCTATCGGCGTGATGCTGCAACCGGCCGAGAATCTCGGCGAGCGCGTCGCCGTCATATTTCGAGCCGCGGAAGGTATCGACGATCCGCTGGAAGCTCAGGTGAAATGGGATCGTGGCCACATCAACCGGGCCATTTTCCGCCACCTCATCAGGCGGAGTGATGACGGCGGCCGAAATCGCGACGGAATTCCAGACGTTCTCCGGCGCGTAATAACCGATCTCGACCCGGTAGGAACTGCGCGCGTGCAGCACCGAAACCAAGTGACTGGCTGCGAGCGGTTCGACCGCGGCGGTGGATTCCTCGATGCCTTCATGCCACAAAACGCGCAGGTGCACTTTGCGATCCACCGGCGGCCTGTCACCGAAAACCGCCACCCAATCGATGTCCCAATAAACAAAAAGCGTGTGCGGATCGCGCGCGATCGCAAAAAGAAACGCGCCGCCGTAAGAGCGGGGCAGCTCCCCGAGATTTTCGTAATCGTGCAGGCTCGCGGAATCGGGCGCGCGTTTTTCCGGCGGCACAACCGGGGTGCTCGACAAGACAAACTCCGCGCCGCCTTCTGCCGCGTCGGTGAGATCAGCCACGTCGTTTGCCATCTCTCGACGATACACAAAATCGTCGCGGGCTCGACCGAGTTTTCTCGCTCTTCTTGCAATGCTGTAGCCGTCGCCCTATGGGCGACGCGAGATCGACGCGGCAACGCCAACTCTCACGCTTCGCACAGCGAAGCGGCTACAGTTATTGATTGCCGAGGTTATACGCCTCGACGTTGCCCACGCCGGTCCCACCGGTCGCCCCTTTGAGAATGACCGTGTAAGGGCTGGGCGCCAGCGTCTTCAGAATCGCCGACTCCTTCGGGTTGGTCGGGGCCAGACCGCTGGTGGTCAGCGCCGCTGCGTCCGGACTCGATCCCCAGTCATCATTCGAAACGACCAACGCGCCCTGGGCATCGTGCAGCTCGATGAATGGATCCTGGAGCGGATTCGAAACGCCGGCCGCGCTGAGCGATGGGCCGATCCCGCGCACAAGAATGTTTTGCGGCTGGTTCGTGAGCGAATCGTCGCGCACCACAAATCCTCCGATGAGAACGTTGTCGCCAGTCCCGACAAAGCCGCGCGTGGCGACATTGCCCAGATCGGCGAACGATTCCGCATCGAGATCGTAAACTTCGACGAGCCCGATACCGGTACCGCCATTCGCGCCACTCAGAATCGCCGTGTAATTGCTGTGCGCGGTCGCGCCGGTCAAGTTGATGATGACCGCGGCTTCCTTGTCGTTCTTCGGCGCGAGACCGCTGGCGGAAATTTCCGCCTGCTGCGTCGTGCGCCAATTGTCGTTGGTCGCGATTTGCGCGCCGGTGGAATCAAAAACTCTCAAGACCGGGTCCTGCAATCCGCCGGCGATCCCGATGGACGGGCCGAGGGCCCGGACCATTACTCGTTTCGTGGCGGCATTTCGTTTGATGAATCCGGCGATGCCGTCGTTCTGGCCGCCCTGCACGTTCACGCGCGTCGCGATATTCGCGAGCCGCCGGCGCGGTGGCGTCGGGACCGGCGTAGTACCCGGCGCGACGAACGGCGGCGGATACGGAGTCGCCGTCGGTATGGGACCCGGATTAAACGAAGTATCGTGCGCGACGAATTGTGTCCCGCCACGGGCGATATCGCGCCGGCCTTGCCGCGAAGCCTGGCCGCTCACCGGCGGGACCACTTCGATCGTGTAGGAACGCGAGCGCAATCCGGAAAGGACGGTGCCGTTCGTGATCAACGGGTGACCCGCCGTGCCGAGGATGGCGTTCAATTTCGCCACGCTCACCTGCACCGAGATTGTGTTGTCGGCCTGGTTAAACTCTCCGGCATCGGCGTTCCCGACAATCGTATAAATGAGTTTGCCATCGTTGGCCCGCGCCGTGACCCCGTAGGTAAAGGTTTGCCCTCCATTCACGTCGGTATCGGCCTCGACGAAAAACTGATCGGCGTGATCGGACGCGCCAAAAGAATAAGTGCCGGTGGGACTCAAAACATTATGCGGCGCGTTCGCCGCGAAGCTCATCTGCCAGGTGGTCTGCCCCGGGATGAAGCTCAGGTCCGAGACGCGCATCGTGGCGGCGATGGCAAAATTTGGCCCGCTCCCGGAAGTCTCGTAGCGCGTCGTCAAAACATCGGAGGCGTCCGCGGCGTGAATCCGCGGGATGCTGCCTTCCTGCAAATCCTGGCTGTAATCGGTGACCTGCTCGCCATTCAAACCGGGAACCCGCGGCGGCATCACTTCATCAGAACTCACGGTCGCCGTGCCGGGTGGGATGACCAGCGCGGTTCCCTCCACCTGCGCTGGCAAATTTCCGCCGTTAATGCTGGGCCCGCTGAGCTGGCGCGACACATAGGTGTGCCCATCGTAATCGTTGTGATCGTCGGTGTAAGCGACCACCGCCGCGCCCTGCGGATCGAACGAGACCTGGAAGTAATCGATCAGGTTTCGATTGTTCGCGCCGGTCAGGCCGCCTTCGGAAATATTGGCGGCATGGATGATGTGCTCCGGCTCGGTTACCTGGATTTCGCGGAACGTAGGATTGGCTGAAGACGCGTTGAACGATTGCGCGTAGTAAACTCGCCACTCGGCGTTGTCATCGTTGCCCCCGACTGTGCCGAACCAAACTATGCCGACAGAGCCGGGCGTCGGACCCGTTTCCATCCATGGGAAAACGTTGCTGTTCGTGCCGACGTTGTTGACGCGCACCGGCAGACTCCAGGTGGCGCCTTTGTCGGTGGAATGTTTCAACAGGATGTCGGCGTCGTTGGAATAACAAACGTAAACGGTCCCGTTCGGTGTCCCGTCATCCGCCACTTTCGTGACGAAGAAAAGATGCGCGACGCCGTTCGGATCGGTCGCGGCCTGATTCACCGTGTAGGAAGTCGGCGGCAATCCCACACCCGGCGGCGTTCCCACGGCGACGGTGCCCTGGCTCGTTCCCGCATAGACGACGCCATCGGATTGATGAACGTCGATCGGTCCCACCTGCGTCGTCGTGCCCGCGGTCACCGCCGGCCCGAAAGTTAATCCGCCATCATCCGAGCGCTGAATCTGGGTCACCGCCGGTTGCAGCGTCCGATACCACATGTAAACCGACGTGTTCCCCAGAAATTCCTGCCACTGCCGGTCATCCACGATCACGCCCCCGGTCCCATTGCCCACCGGGTTCTTTTGGAAAGTCGCGGCACGGTCAGTCGAATTCCCCGTCGAAATATTCGCCGCGATCAAGCTGCAAAACGACAGCGTCGGATTCGCCTGACTCGGCGGGAGACTGAACGGAACCGCCAGATCGATGTCGCCGCCGCCGTCACCGCCCAGCTCGGCTTCGGTCGCGGCCGGGCTGAACGCGTCCGGTTGCCCGCGATAAATCGGCACCCGCATGTTCGGGTCGAACGACGGGCTCAACGGATTCAAATCGAAACGCCAGAGATCGACGCCGGCAGGAAATCCGCGAATCGCGCCGACGTAAGCGTTGCCCGCGAAGTCGGTCCGATTGCTCGGCTCTCCATCGCGCAAGGCGACCGGGGCTTTCACCGGAATGCTGTTGCTGAAAGTAATCCCACCCGAAATGTAGTTCGCGGTCCGCATCGGCGGCGGAGTCGCCGTTGCCGCGCTCATGATGGTCGCCGTGCCATGATATTGATCGGACGGCACGACATCGGAATAGGTGACGTGGACAACGTAATCGCCGGCGCCGGACGTCGCGGGATTGATGACGACCTGTTCAAAGGTTCCTGGCTGCGAACCGTTCCCGCCTGGAAACACGACTTTTCCGTTTACGGTGTCCTTATGAACGTAGAGATCGTAGTCGCTCAACATGGAAAAGGTGATTTTAACCACGAGCTGCTTGCCGGCGTAATCCGACGCGGCCCCGGTGAGATGGATCGTGAAAACGTCGCAGTTAACTCCATCCTGGCAGGTTGATTCCGTCGTGACGGACGGCCCGCCAATCGCGTCACCGACCCATTGTAACGCCGCGGCGCTCCCCGGATTGAGCGTGCCTTGATTCGGGTTGGCGGCATACGTCATCGCCGCAAGGCTGAGTCCAAAACTGATGGCGGCGAGAAGCATCCGGCGCGGCGTTACGAGACAGGTCGAAGAAAAATGAGTCATCATAAGCGTGGTGTCGTGGGCCGAAGCGCCGCGAAATGCAGCGTTATTGTCGGTTACCTCCTGGTTCGCGCCCAAAAAGCCTCCCGGCTCTGCTCGACCCGACTTTTCCAAAAATAATTGTGAAAAAATATCTGGTTCGCAGAGAAAGGGATGCGGCCCTGGGCGGCCACCGCGCGTGAACCCCCTCCCATCCGGGGCGATTTCCGCATCCGAACAGGAAACGTCTTTATGCTATCTCGTGTAGCAACGAGGAGGTGTAGCTGTCGTCAGCGCTGGCGGCAGCTACACTAACTTCTTCGCTCCGACCTCTGACCTCTGACCTCCGTCCTACTGCCCCGACCCAACGTATTCCGCCGAATAGTTATCGATCTTCGCCGTACTTCCCACGTCAGGTGCTTTCTCGACGTCGTAGGCCGTGTTGCTCGCCACCTTCTGCGTTTGCGTATCGTAAATCATCACCGTCTTCTTTGCCTTGGGCGAGGTCTTCTGGCCTCGCTCCGTATCCACCGCGATATAACGCACCTTCCTCGCTTTCATGTCCGCTCTGCGCTTCGCCGACATCCGCGCATACGACTGGCGCGCCCGCATCTCGGCCACCTCCCGCTGCCGTTCCGTCGCCTCGTATCTGGCAATGAAATAGATCGTCATCGCAATCACTGCGGCGGTCACGACTTTCTCCGCTGTGCTGCTCCTGTTAAACGGCAGGCTCGGAACGAAGGGTAATTGCGCGCGGGCCGTGCCGATAGAAGCGCTCGCCAGGATCGCTCCGATTGTTAACAGGCAAGCCCCTTTCAAAATCCGTGTGTTCATCGTAGTGCCCTTGTACGCCGCGCCTCGCCGATGGCAAGCGAATACACTCCCTCTGGCCTGGCCATTGTAGACAACCGCATCCGTTGCCACTCGTCATTCGTCATTCGTCATTTCCCCTTCCATCTCGTCACACGTCACTTTCCCCCAATCATTCCGCCTTCCGCCTTCCACATTTCCCGCGCCTTGCCATCCCGCGCCTTGCCAGACGGCGCGATAATCGTTATCACGTTCCGTGGCCTCGCTCCCGCTCATCTTCATTTCCGCGGTTAGCCGTGAACTGCGCAGCGGCCGCCAACTCGCTGCCAACACCCTCACCTTCCTCGGTTATCAGCCGATCTGGCAGGACATCTTCGGCACCGAGACCGGCGATCTCCGCGCGATGTTGCGCCAGCAGATCGACCAATGCAAAGGCGTGCTCCAGATCGTCGGCAACTGCTACGGCGCCGAGGCGCCCGAGCCCGATCCGCAGTTTGGCCGGGTCAGCTACACCCAATACGAGGCGCTCTATGCGCGTCAGCGCGGAAAGAAAGTCTGGTATCTCTTCATTGACGAAACTTTCCCGCGCGACGCCTGTGAAGGGGAGCCGGAAGAATTGCGCGCCCTCCAGCGCGCCTACCGCCAGAAGTTACAATCGGACGCGCACCTGTTCCATCCGCTAACCACTCCGGAAGGTCTTGAGGCCAGCGTCCTGAAACTGCGCGGCGATCTCGTCCGGCTCCGGCGCGGCGTGAAACAATGGGCTGCCGGCGTCGCTATTCTTCTTCTCATCAGCGTCGGCCTAGGTCTCTGGCTTCTTTATAGCCAGCGCGAGACCACCAAGCGTGTAACCGAAGCGCAGAACGCCGTCGTCGCGATGGGCCAGGAAATGACGAAGCTCCGCGAAGGTCTCCTCAAGTATCCCCGCGTTGAAGCCGAAGTCCGCCAGTCGCAGACCGAAGAAAACCCGGCGGCCGTCCAGGAAAAGGTCTACGACGCTCTTAGTAAAGAAGTCGGCGTCGACGCCAAGGTGTTGCGCAAGAAGCTGCCCGACATAGCTCTCAACATCCAGCGCGCGCCCGATGCTACTACCTACGAGCGCGCCAATGCTGCTTATGTTGCTAATGACTACCTGGAATCGGAGCGCCTCGCCTTGCAAGCTATCGACGAAATCCAAAAGACCGGGAACGCCAGGCCCGCCGACATCTTCCAGGCCTATACGCTGGCCGGGTTCTCCGCCCAGAAACGCGTCCAGTACAAGACTGCGCTGGAACATTTCCGCGCCGCGGAAAAACTCACCGATCGCCAGAGCAACGCCACTCAGTGGGCCAACGTCCAGCACGCCATCGGCGATCTCTTGATGGAGCAAGGCTCTTATCGCGACGCCGAGGAAGTGCTTCGCGTCGCGGCCGACGCTCGCGAGCGCGCCCTCGGTCCCGAGCATGCCGACACACTTAGGAGCCGGACCCGCCTCGCCTACGCACAATACCGCCAGGGCAAGTATAACGACGCGATCGCCGGGTTCCGCGGCATCGTGGCCTTGGAAGAAAGAATCTCCGGCCCGATGCACCCCGATACCTTGCTGGCCCGGAACGGCCTCGCTATCGCCCTCGATAACGGAGGCAAGCCCGCCGAAGCCGAAGCCGAACATCGCCGGATCCTCGCCATAAGAGCGAAGGTGTTAGGCCCTGAGCATCCCGACACTCTTAGGACAAGGAATAACATTGCGCTAACTCTGGATCGTCAGGGCAAACACGCGGAAGCCGCCAGCGAATACCAGCAAGTCATCGACTTGGAGAACAAGGTCCTGGGTCCCGAGCATCCCGATACACTTAGAAGCAGGAGTAGCTTTGCCTATGCCTTGAATAACCAGGGTAAGTATTCCGAAGCCGAGTTAAACCTGCGCGATGTTATCCGGCTCGAGGAACGCGTCCTCGGTCCCGAGCATCCCGACACCCTTATCAGCCGGCTCCGGCTCGACAAAGTCCTGATGAGCCAGGGCAAATTCGCCGAAGCTGAAACCGATTTCCGCGGCCTGGTTACCGTCGAAGAAAAAATCCTTGGCCCCGAACATCCCGACACTCTCTCCGCTCGGTCTGGCTTGGCTAACGCTTTACAAGCCCAGGGCAAACACTCCGAAGCCGCCGCTCAATATCGCGACGTGATCGCGCTCGAAGAAAAAGTTATCGGCCCCGAGCACCCGAACACGCTCGTCAACCGCAACAGCCTCGCGAACGCGTTGATGGCCGACAAAAAATACTTCGAAGCCGAGACCATGTTCCGCGACCTGATCGCCATCGAGACCAAAGCCCTCGGGCCCGAGCACGCTCTTACCATCAGAAGCCATCGCGGCCTGGCTAACGCCTTTTTCAACCAGGGCATCTACGCCGCCGCCGAACCCGAATACCGAGAAGTCTTCCGGCTGATCGAAAAAGTTCGCGGCCCCGATCACACCGAAACGCTCGAAGCCTGCTACGACCTCGCCGGCAACCTCGCCCGCGAAAACAAACTCCCCGAAGCCAAAGACCTCGCTCGCCGCGCCGCCGACACCGCCCGCAAAATTCTCGGCCCCACCAACCCCACCACCCAGAAATACGCCAAGTTCCTCGCCGACCTCGAAACCAAAAATGCGCTGTAATGTAGCGGCGGGTGTCCCCACCCGCAGTCCTTCCTACATTCGCGGCTAGCGACAGCCGCCCCTACATCTTCCCCTCCTCGTTTCCAAACTCCAGTTTGGGAACGCCATTGTCTTCGAAGCTCCGCTTCGTCCGACTTCCCTCTTTCATTCGACATTCGGCGTTGAGCGCCTGCCGCGCCGTAGCCTTGCGAAGGCGGGTTAGGCGTTCGGCGTTTGCTTCGGCCTTCCGCATTCCGCATTCCGAATTCCTCCTTCCTCCTTTCTCCTAGTCTCCCCTTTGCGCCGCATCCGCCGCCGCTGCCAACGACTTCAGGAAATCCAGGAACTTCTGTGGTTGTCCCCTGAACAAGCCGTCAGCCGTGAACGCATTCACCGCGCCCATCGCGCTTACATGCGCCGCGCCAGTGGGCCGAATGATCGAGCAAGCCGGCAGACTCGTGCTGATGAAGTCGCACGGCTCCGGCATGATCAAATTCGCCTGCAACGTTTCCGGCTGTCCCGTCTTGAGATCCTGGAACGTCACCGTCGAACTATTCACCGGATCAAAGTCGCTCACCGGCGTCGCGTTCCCCGCTTTATCCTGCCAGGTCTGGAAATGCATGATCTCCGATCCGCCGATGCTCAGGATAACCTGGAGCGCTTCCAGGCTGCTGGCCTTCTGCGCCATGGCCGCGTAAAGGCTCGTGCCGCCTTGCTCGATGAACGCAAAGTGGAACCCGGCCGTGAACGCGACCGCCTTCATGTGATCGCTCGGATTCTCCGGGTCGTTACTGCCGAGGTCGTTGTTGTTTCGCGGAATCGCTGTGTGCAACCCAGTCGCCAGGCTCGGCACCGCGTGCGGGAACGTCGCCCCGAGATCCGGATTCGTCGTGCTGCGATAACGCGTCCACCAACTCGTATCCACGGTGAGCTGGGTCAGGTTCGTCAGCCGTCCGATTTGCTGGGCGCCCGCCGCCTGACTGCTCGGCAACGTCCGGAACGCGTCCAGGTTCACGCCCTTTTCGCCTTTCGAATGCAGATAGGCATTGAGAAAGTTCACGTGACTTTGTTCGTCGTCCGTGTTGTCGGAAATATATTGCGGCTGATCCTCATCGAGGATTTCCAGCCCCCCGCGATAACTGGACTCCGGCGCATCCTGGCCACCCAGCTCCGTGTATTGCTGCCACAAATCCGTCTCGATGATCTCGGCCGCGGCGAGAAATCGCAGAATATCGGCGTCGCCTTTCGTCAGTTTTTTCCCGTTGCTATTATCGGCGGCCCGGGAATTTTTGGCTGTGGTGAAGAGGGCCGCGCCCGGTGCGAGCAAGGCCGCGCCCAGGCCGAGCCTTCGCAGGAAAGATCGGCGAGCGACACGATGTGAAGAAGGAAAAGCCGGAGGCAATTCCGTCGGAGCGTTAACAGACTGCGTTTGTATGTTCGCTTTCATACAAACCATTTCGGCCCGTTACCGTCCTTGGGCCTCCAGCGAAACGTAACACCGCTGTTACCTGCGTTTCCCGCTTAAAAACAAATTGCCTCCACCTCTCTCGCTCCTCGTTCCCAAGTTGTACTTGGGAACGGAAACGCACTTGTCTCCGAAGCTCCGCTTCGTCCGACTTCCGACTTCTGACCTCCGTCTTCCGTCCCCGTTTTCTACTTCCTCCTTTCTCCTTCCTGCTTCCTGCTTCCTAATTTCTACTTTGCAGCGCCTCCATTGGATCACCGGTGCGATGTTCCTTGATCTGGAAACGGAGAAAATCGTGGACTGCGCTGAGCGCCTGCGGATCGGTCGTTCTGATCTGCACCCGCCCGCCCGTTTCCATTTCCTCATACTGATAGACGATGCTCGACTTCATCCGGCCCATCACGTCTGCCCCCGGCGGCTTCTGGTCGTGCACAAACATCGGGATGTCGAAATTTCCCAGTCCGAACAGCATTGCGATGTGGGCCAGGTGTGCGCGAATCTGATCGCGGCTGGCCTGATCGTTTGCATCGTTGGCTGTCACTTCGATCGCGCCGCCATCAGTTCTGATCCTGAAATGGTGGGTGGTTTCCGTATGGGAAAAACCCATCCCTTTGTCACCCCGATCGTCCACGCCGGCGGCGTGGTCCGCCTTCAGCGGGCAATCCGCCATGCCGTCGTGATTATGAGCCGGTTCCTGCGCCACGAGGCCGGGTGCCGCGGCCGCGATGATTGAGAGAGCTACCGTAAGTGCTCGAACTTTCATTGTTTCTTGTTCTTTCGTTGGTTGTTGTTGGTCGAAAAAGGAGTGGAACGTTTCGGGCTCACTGGGCTGACGCTGGACAGTGAATCCAGGAGTCCGGCGCGTTTCCCGGGCGGTGTCTTCGCGAGCTGCATGTCCCACGCGCGAAGAGCAGAACGCAGGTCGTTGCGAAGAGTGATTAGCTCCAGCAGGCGCGCCTCGACTTCTTCTAATTTCGTTGCGGCAAGTGCTCGCACCCGTCCGCAAGGAACGCCGCCGCGATCGCGCATTCGGAGGACGCCCGCTAGATCGTCGAGGGTAAAGCCGAGGCCCAGGGCGCGGCGGATCAATTGGACGCGCGCCAGCGTTTCCTCCGGATATTTTCGATAGCCATTCGCGCTACGGGGTGGCGGAGCGATCACTCCTTTGCGTTCGTAATGCCGAAGCGTATCCGCGCTCACTCCTGCCCGCCGGGCGAGCTCACCCGCGCTTGGTGTCTTTCCGAAAGATTGCTCCATGAAAGGAGCCTAAGCCCCGGTGCGGCTTCCAAGGTCAAGAGATTTTTTTGGCGGCCGCTGCCTTAGGTCGTCTTCGCCCTCCCTCCTCTGCTTCCTTCCTCACGCGCTATCCTCAATCCTCCGTCCTCCATCCTCTATCCTCCATCCTCGCGACTCTATGGCGTGACAACCAAGCGCCTGAACGAGCAGGTTAAGCGAAATCGGGAGCGGTTTCCGGACGATTTCATGTTCCAGCTCACAGCAAAGGAGAGCGCTGCTTTGGGGTCGCAATTTGCGACCTTGAAACGGGGACAGAACATCAAATACCGCCCCTACGCCTTCACTGAGCAAAAGGAGGAATAAAGTCGAAAGTGGACTTTGGGCACTAACTTGCGCGCGATCTGTGCGGCGCGCCGAATCATAGCATTACGCTCATCCTCCGCGTCGTCCGGATCGTGACCTGGAAGGACGCTGCTCGGGTCGGCGATGTTTTCGAGGACGGTCGGGTCTGTCGGCATTTGCCCATGCAATAGACGCGCGCAGTCGAATGCTCGTCGATCTGCGACTTTCCATAAGAAGCCCGCGAAGCGGGTCACGGTTTTGCCGGACCTTAGACAACTGTATGCGGCGTCGACCGCCTTTGCGACAGCCATGTCGATGTCCGAAGAGGCCAAGACTTGCCATTTCGATTGCAAGCGTCGAACAAGGCCATCAAGTGCGCGGCTTTTGTGCAGGCACTCAAGCATCTGAATCGGCTGACCACTAGCTGCTGCCTGCTTTGCGGCACCAAGCTGCGCATCTTGATCGTCCATCGATATCTGCGTTTCGGAGTCGGTGTTTTCACCGTTTTTTTCAGGATTCATGTGTCTCCCCACCTGTTAGTCGCAGGCCGTGACAGGAGAGCGCTTAATGATGGGCGAAAGCCAAACGAGCAGTGCCGCGGCCTGAGTTTATCTGTGTCTTTTGCCCGCCGATTCGTGCGGCTGGGGCATCGTCTCGCGACGCGCGCCCTAAACCCGCTCGCGCTTCATTTCGGCGTAAATTCGAATTTTCCCGGCGATCCAGTCTCGCGCCAGACGGCGCACCCCAGAGAGAGTAGATACATGAAGGGAGACTCTCATCTGTGCCAAATAAGTTCGCACAGTGCCGAGGCCGATTCGCATGTGCTGCGCAGCCTCGCGGTCGGTGTACCCGTACCCCAGAAGCTGCAAGAGTTGATTGTGACGCCGCCTTAGCGGACGCCAGATACAAAGTTTTTCCGCGCTCAATTGGATACACTGTGGCCGCTGACTCATTCCAAACGCGAGACGATTCATGTCTGTCGTGCGGGTGATCGCCGGAAAAGAAACGGGCGGGAAAATTATTCCCGCCCGCTCTTCGCTCGTTAGGATGCAGTTTCAGACACCGTGGATCTGCGCGGCGGTCCAGTTACACCACCATGATTTTCGCCGGGTCGCTCCAAGCGCCCATGACGCCTTTGAGACCAACGGTGCGCACCCGCACTCAGATGACGGTGCCGGGCGTCCGTTATTTTTGAGCGTGCGGTTGGAACTCGACCGCTTAAAGCGGTCAAGTCGGCCGGGCGTTCGCCGCCGGTGCGTTGGCGAGGCGTCTACCCAGGTACGGCGGCACAGCTCCGAAAGCTTTGACTCGTTCGCTTCCCACTCTCTCGCCTTCGCCCCTCAGGTTTTGTGATCTATGTCGCAGCCTCCCGGCTCGCTCCATTCGCGAGCAGGCGCCGAGGCTACAAATCTCAAGATGGTCCGGAACTCGACCCAAGGAAACTCGACCGCTTAAAGCGGTCGAGTTTAGCAGACCGCCTTTGAAATGGACGGGCCGCTCGATTGCCAGAAGAGAAAAAGCGCCGTAGAAAATATTTCCGCCCGTTCTTTCGCTCGTTAGATCAAGGGATCAGCCGACTCGGATCTGGGCGAGGTCCCTCCAGCCGCCCGCGTTCGTCCGTTACTCTTGAGTGTGGGGCTGGAACCCGACCGCTTAAAGCGGTCAAGTTTAAGGGCGCCGCTTTTCCAGATGGGCGATACCCCGAGTGCCAGAAGAGAAAAAAAGCGGCGGCAGAAATATTTTCGCCCGTTCTTCGGTCGTCAGGAGGAGCGGAGGAGCGGTGGTCGCGTTACACCACCATTAGTTTGGCCGGGTCGCTCCAGGCGCCCATGACGCCTTTGAGGCCGACGGTGTCCGCCCGCACCCGATGACTGTGCCGAGCGTGAATGGAGCCCGAGGGAGCGGTGCGACATAGTCCTGCCCCGAAGGGTGATGCCGTGGGAGCAGTCGAATCAAGCCGCTCCGCCTCGCTTTGCCGCCGGTGCCAATCTTCCGGACCCGGCCCCAGATCATATATTGCGACTTCGGATGGCGCTATACGTGAATCACGTATAGCACCCAAGGCAACGCCAGTGGCTACCCAGGTCGCACTCTTGGGCGGATGTCTCGACGATGCGCGTGAAGCGAAGGCCTTGTAAACCATCTCGCGCGTCATGGTGCTGTACGTGAGTCACGTATAGTACCGGTCTACGAGTCATCCCCCGGAGTCATCAATGCCCGTGCCTGGATGCATCGTAAGCCGCCTACGATAGTTCGGCAGCACGCGTGTTCGCGTAGACGTGATTCACACGTATAGCCCAAATCCACGGCGCGCTTAGCCCAGATGGTCCCGTCCGGCGTGAATCGAAGGTCCCGTAAGCCACCTCGTGCGTCATGGTGCTATATGTGAATCAGGCATAGCGCCCGAGGCGGGGATCGAGAAAACGATTGTGGAAAATTTGGTTCGCGCCCGGTCTCCACTCGTTAGGCTGAGGAATCAGCCGGCTCGAATCTGGGCGGGGTCGCTCCAGGCGCCCCTGACGCCTTTGAGACCGACGGTACGCACCCGCATCCAGATGGCTATGCCGGGCATGATTGAAACCCCTGCAATCTACATCGCGCGTCATGGTGCTATACGTGAGTCACGCATAGCATCGGTCTACGAGTCACCCCCGGGAGTCATCAATGCCCGTGCCTGGATACATCGTAAGCTGCTTACGATAGTTCGGCAGCGCGCGTGTTCGCGTAGACGTGAATCACGTACAGCGCCCGTGGCGAGGACTGAGAAAACGATTGTGGAAAATTTGGTTCGGGCCCGGTCTCCGCTCGTTAGGCTGAGGAATCAGCCGGCTCGAATCTGGGCGGGGGCGCTCCAGGCGCCCCTGACGCCTTTGAGACCGACGGTGCGCACCCGCACCCAGATGACTGTGCCGGGCGTGAATGGAGCCCGCGGGAAGCGGTGCGACATAGACCTGGCCGGAAGAGTGAGGCGGCGGGAGCGGCCGAATCGATCCGCTCAGCGTCGCTTTGCCGCCGCTGAACATGCCGGCCGGTTTCCAATCGCTTTCCGTGTTCGGGTCGCCGGTGTTCGTCTGGACGTCGTTGATGCTGTGTTGACGATCGGGCTGGTAGCGCGCGACCAGGGTGCCGCTCAGGTCGCCCTGGCGCACCACGAGATTTTGGGGCGCGCCCGGCGGCGTGGTGTCGGGCGTGTGATCGGTTCCGTAGGAAAGAAAACCGCTCTGAACGAGAATGGCAGGGTCGCCGTCGGCGATGATGTTAACGTAGTTGCCGAGGTTGCCCAAGGCGGTTTCCAGATCGATTGCAACCGCAAGCGCGCGATGTGCGTGATTCTGGAAGAGCACATCATCGAGGAAGGATTACTCAACGGGCGCGAATTGCTGGTGTTGCCCTGGCTCCGGGAAGCGAAGACGAACGAAGAGATAGGAATAATCCTTGGAATGAAAACGGCCACCGTGAAGAAACATGTCCACCGGATTCTCGAGAAGCTCGGTGTCGAGAACCGCACCGCCGCCGCCTTCTACGCCAATCGGTCTTTCACCGACGAGGCGTGAGGTGCGCGGTTAGGCCTGCCGCTTAGTGTCTGTAGCGGCGCCTCTGGCCGTCGATTTCATGCGGGCGGGGTTCGGCATCGGGCCCGCGCTTTTTTTTGCTGCACTTAAACGGACGGCCTGTTAAGACCGTTGAAAGCGTGAAGTTCCCCACCTGGTTTTCGATCACTCTCGCGGCATGTCTCTCATCCGTCGCATTGATCGCCGCGGAGCCGTCGCCGAAGAAGACCAAACTAACTGCAAAGGAGCAATGGATTGTCGATCAGATTACAAACGGCGACGTCGCTGACTTAGAAACAAAATTCCCCGATGAAAAGGACCGTGGGCTTAGCGCACAATTTTTAGAGGATTTGCTCACGGGTGCGTTACCCAACGTCAAGCCTCACCGTAATGGTGTGAAAATAACTGGGGCTACCATACATGAGCCACTTAATCTTCTTAATGCCCAAATTCCCTCTTGGGTCACTTTGCGGCATTGCCAATTCATCCAAGAAGTTAATTTGGGGGGCGCAAACTGCCTGGCGGGTATTTCATTCGAAGAAAGTAGGTTCAGGGCCAACGCAACCTTTTCTCCTATAAAAATCGGAGGCTCGGCCGATTTTCGGAAGGTGATTTTCGACGGCAAGGCTAGCTTCGGAGGAGCCGAGATCGCTGGTCAGCTGCTCGCCCAAGATTCGCAGTTTATCGACGGTAAACAAGCAGCGGATTTCTTCGCTATTAAAGTTGAAGAATCGGTTTTTTTTCAAAACGCCCGTTTTGTAGGTGACGCGAACTTCTACGCTATGAGCACTCGACATTCCGCGTCTTTTCAAAATGCTATGTTCGATGGGCCGGCAAATTTCGGTTCGATAAGTGTCGGCACCGATTTTTCCGCCGCTGGTGCGCAATTCCTGGAAGAAGGAACGGGCGCATACTTTAACGACGCGAAGATCGCTGGATCCGCCTCGTTACAAAAAGCAGTGTTCGAAGGTCCGGTTGTGTTTAGCCGGGCCGATATCGGAAATTGCCTTCTTGTTGATGACGCGCAATTTTGTAGCGCCATGCAAGGTGCTTACTTCGCCGATCTCAAGGTGGGCGGCTCGGCTAGCTTTGAGAAGGCGGTGTTCGAAGGTGCGGTATTTTTTAACCGGGCTGCTATTAAAGTTCAATTCGTTGCCAACGAGGCGCAATTTAATAACAAGGAAAAGGCTGCCGTTTTCACCAACCTGAAGGTAGACTCCGGCGCTTTTGTCCGGCGGGCCGTATTTGAAGGTTCAGTCGATCTTCGTTTTACGGAAGTGGCCTACTTCGAACTCGATGGGACGTGGTTTAAGAATAAGGCGAAGGCAGCAAGCTTTAGTGGGATGAAGGTAGAATACACCTTTTCTCTCCAAAAGGCGACTTTCGAAGGTCCAGTCGAATTCATCGGAGCAACTATCAAAGGTCAGCTGAATGCAGATGATGCACATTTCAATAGCGAGAAGGAGGCAAGCTTCAACGCCGTGAAAATTGGAGGTACGGCCTTTTTTCGCCGGGCGGTCTTCGAGGGGCCGGCGACTTTCTGCCTGGCAGAAGTTGCGCAGAATTTTCTAGCTGATGAGGCAAGGTTCAAAAGTGTAAGTGGTGATGTCTGCCTATCCATGAAGTGTGGCGGCGCGGGAAACTTTTTGTCAGTTATTTTCGCGGGCAAGGTATCCTGCGTAGGAGCGAATTTTGGCGATCTCGTCATCAATACGCTCCTTGACTCGCCGTCCGTTCCCGAACTCCGCCTCAACGGAAGTGTTTTTCAGCGCTCACTTGTGCTCCGACAGATCAAAATTGCCGAACTTCATGCGGACGGAATCACAGTCAACGGCCCAGCAGTTTTCAAAGCCGTTAACGTTGAGCATCATGCTGAAATACGATATAGCCACTTCTATCTGCTTCAGGTCGAAGAATGCTCTTGGCCGAAAAAGGGCGAGGGCTTTTTCGATATGGAAGCGACGACCTACGACTCTATAAAAGTCATTTCCAAGGATGGCGGGGCCTCGCGTAAGAATCTCTTGGCGTTCGCGAATCAGTCTTTATACGCCGCTGATTTGTATACCAACCTTGAACAATTTCAAATCCGGGCCGGCGATCGAAAGGCGGGTGATGAAATTTTTATTGCGGGCAAGCGGCGAGAACGCGACGAAGTCCTAAAGGGGTTCTTTTGGATCGAGAGTTTCTTGCTTGATGGTCTCGTGGGGTATGGTCGTCATCCCTCGAATGCTGGATACATCTGCGCGTTTTTTGTCGCGTTGGGGTGCTTTCTTTTTAGTAAGGAAACAATGCAGTTGCAGGTTAAGCATGAAAAGGGTGATCCGCCCCGCGTTTACAATCGATTTTGGTATAGCTTAGGTCTGTTTCTGCCTTTTATAGACCTAAACGTGGATAAGTTATGGAAGCCGAAACGAAGTCGGACTTTTCTGCGACATTACGTTCGTGTGCATATCCTGGCGGGATGGGTTTTTGTTCCGATCTTCCTAGCTGCGCTGACGGGCCTTATTAAGTAGGAAAGGCGCAGTCGGATTCTTTATTCCAAAATTCTAACTGCGCTCAACGTCACGCCACCGTGTGACGCTCACGGATTCAATTACTTCGGCAACGATTCGATCTGCGCCTTATAGCGCTGTTTCAAGTTTGCCGGCAAACCTTCCGCCTGCAGGACGGCAGACAAAACGCGCTTTCGCTCATCGACGATCTTTTGGATTTCTTTGCTCGTTCGCGGATACAATTTTGCTGCGCCTTTGCGATCAAGAAGCGATATGCTTGTTGCTTCTGGACTGTAACAGCGGCTGGCTTCGCCCTTCCGCAGGATCAGGGGCTCAAGATAATATTTCATGATTGATTCGTTCGTATCCCAACCCGGCTCCCGCTACCTGTGCGGCCCAACCGTCTATCCGACGGCATCCCTGCTCGCGTATTGACCATCGCACCGCGGCGGCAGCATACTCCTCGTCGCACAGAGGATTCTGACACCATGAAAATGATTCGCATGCTTTTTAGTTTGGCCGCGCTGCTCTTCCTGGAAGCGGCGCCATTAACCGCCCAAATCCCGCCGAGCGAGATGCCGGCGCCGGGGACTGATACCGGTCTCGATGGCAAATACGACCCGGAGAATGGCATCGCACAACTGATCAGGGATAAGAAAGGGGAGTCGGGCGCGGGCAGGGGGTTGGTGCGCGAGTTCGACGGATCGATCATTGGATTTGGCGCCTCTGCTTTTCGACGCGGGGATATTTCTCGCCGCCGGGGTCTACGCTTGGCGCGGCCATGATTTGAAGTATGTTCGGATCATGAAGAACCTGATCCGCGGCACTGTCCTCTCTTTCTGTTTTGCCATCGCCTGTATGGCTTATGGTGCCGTCCCGCCGTTGAATGTGACTGTGTCCGATGCCAGCGGCAAAGTCGCCTTCAGGGGTAAAACGGATGCCCAGGGCACATTCACCACCGACAAGGTCAAGCCAGGCATTTATGATGTGCAATTCACTTCTACGGGCGCCATCACGGGGAATTACTCAATCAAGGTTTCCGCGGGAGTGAAGCAGGTTTCGGCTGCCGGCATCGCCGGAGAGAAATTCGCCAAGGGGGTGGCTTTGAAGATGAACGTCCAAAACCTTTTGAACATCGTTGGTGAAGTTAAGGCGCACTAGCAAAGCGCAGCCGAAGCCAAGGCATCGAAGACCAGGTCCCACATCAGCGACCCACTCAAGAAGATGCAGCAAAACGCCTACAACCCACCGGCGTAGTCGTTCGACACCCGGCGCACCGCACGGAGGATTCTTATACCATGAAACTGATCCGAATGTTTTTTAGTTTGGCCGCGCTGCTCTTATTGGAAGCGGCGCCATTAACCGCCCAAATCCCGGCGAGCGAGATGCCTCCTCCGGGAACCGATACCGGTCTCAGTGGCAAATACGATCCGGAGAATGGCATCGCGCAACTGATCCGCGACAAGAGTGCTGAATCGGCTGCGTCGAAGATATTCGAGGATGAACATGTGCTCGTCTTCATGCCGCTGCCGCAGGAAGAGGTGGCCGCGCCCGGTCACGTGCTGGTGGTCCCGAAACGAATGGGTGCGCGGAACATACTTGATCTCAAGCCGGACGAACTGCGGGACCTGATGGTCGCGGTGCAAAAAGCTGGCATCGCCCAACGCAAGGGACTGGGAGCAACCGGTTTCAGGGTCAGCCAGAACAATGGGCTGAGCGCCAATCAAACCGTTTACCATGCGCATTTTCATGTCGTTCCTTATTTCGGCGACGGCCCGCCCGGTACGCCCGCGCCGAGGAAGAAGCTTTCCCCGGAGGAATATGCGTCGATCGCGGCGAAGCTGAAGGCAGCCTGGCCGAAGTAGGGCGCGTCTCCGCGCGAAAAGCCTGGCGCGGATCAAGGCGATGGTGGTGGATGCGGTGAGGCATGCGCTGCCGTTGGTCCCGTTCTATTTCTACCGCGGCCAGACATTGGGCAAAGAATTTTCCCCGATCTTTGGCAGAAGCGGGCAGCGACCAATGGGAAGGAAAAAAGAGGCGGCGCGATAGGTGATGGAGGGATGACCGCCGGTCGTCCCAAATAATCGGACGGGCGGCGCCCGTGCCTCCAGGATCTTTCGTGCCGATGGGACTCTTTTTTTCTTTGGATCGTTTGACCCAGCGCCAGCGACGTGGCTACAACGTCAGGGGGTTGGAGGCGGCGAGGAGGAAGGCCCTGGTTCCGCTAACGTCATGAAACCGCCGACGACTGCGTCGAGGCGGTTTTTGTTCGCCGCGGCAAAAGCGGCGTTGGCCGCAACGGTCTTGTCCGTGGACTTGGCCAGGTCTCCGCCCATCACCTCGGCCATCCCCACGGCCATCATCGCGGTGATGGCTTTCATGAATTCCTCCGGCGTGATGCCGGCCGACTTGAAGTGCTCCGTGGCTTTCGGACATTTCGAGGAGATGGCGGCCCCCGACCCTTCGGCCGTCTGGTTGGGATCGTTGGGCATCGCGTTCAGCTCCGCTTTCGCTGCGGCGTCGGTGGTGAGCGCTTTGACAACCTTGTCCATTTTGTCGAGCAGTTCCGTGGTAAGGGGGATGGCGCCGGCGGCTTTGATCTGGTCGGGCGGGATTTCGGCGCGAAGGGCAGGGACAGCCGTAGAAATGGCGACGGCGCAGATAAAAGGAAGCAACAAAGAGCGAGTAAGCGAGCGAATGAGGATCATAGTAAGAGTTAGGTTAGTGTTAAGCAGAGCGATTTTTGAAGATTGTGAAATGCTGGGCGGCACGGTTTTAACGAGGCCGTAGTTATTTTTTAAAGTCCCAGGATCGTAAAGTTGGCGTAAACGGCTTCGGCGCGGGCTTTGTTTGCCGCAACAAAAGTGGCATTGGCGGCAACGGCCTTGTCCTCGGACTTCGCCATGTTGTCTTTGTCCCCGGGTGGTGCCATTGCGTCGGCAAATATGATGGCTTCGATTGCGAAGGCTGCCTTGCCGAATTCCTCCGGGGTCAAGCCGGAAGCTTGGAAAATTTCGACCGTCTTCGGGCATTTCGCGCTGATGACGCTCCCCCAGGCTTCACCTGTCAGGTTTGGATTGTCCCTGATCCCTTTGATACCGGCGACGAGCTCCGCCTTGGCTGCCGCATCGCTCTTAATACTGCTGAGAAACTTTTCCATCTTATCGAGAAGTTCGGTGTTCAGGGGGATTGCGCCGGCGACCTTGAGTTCTTTTTCTGGGGCCTCGGCACGGGTCGTGGGTGCGGCGGTGAAACCAAACAGGGCAATCACGGCAAGCGTGGCTGCCATGGAGGCCGTCGCAAGGCGAGAGATAAAGTGAATGGTCTGTTTGCGCGGCGATGCTGGATTCATACATCGACGGTAGGGTGACGGCCCGATCGGTCAATCACAAATTGCCGGCGCTAAATGGACCCAGCCTGTAGCCGCCTCGCTATGTCGAGGCGTTCTTGTTCCGACACGTCGACGCAGCGCCGTGGCTACAGCCGGCGCCAAGCTCAAGGGGCGGCGGGGTCCGGATACGAAGTTCCGGTGAAACGGACAATCTTGATGACTTTGTCAGGTTTAATCAGGTCCCACTCAACGTGCGAACGGCCGGTGCTGGTGGCGCCCTTCGACGCATCCTTCAGCGAGTAACGAACGTCGAAGGTTACCGAAACTTTCCGGGAGTTAGACGGCGGAGCTTGCAAGGTGACTTCACCAACGGAAAACGAACGGATGGGAAAGGCCGCAAAGTATTGGCGTAATTGTTCGGCAATGAATGCCTTTTCTTTCGGCCCATAACTGTAGTAGTCCACCTTGGCATCGAAGCTCCGTAACACTTTGTCGGGGTCATCTTGTTCCATATCGCGGTAGACGGACTTAATGAAGCTTTCGACTTCAGCCTGGATACCTGCAAGCCGATCGGGAGCTATGGGAGCGGGAGACTCAGTGACTCGCGGAGGCTCCTTGGTTTGCGGAGGCTTGGTGTCTGGCGCGGGCGTCGGCGTAGCCTTGGCTGAGGCGGTCGCGCTCCATCTGGTGAAGTCCTTGAAGATTACTTCAGCCAATGAACACTCGGCTTTGACCGCTCCCGAATTAAGCATCGTGTAATCTTCGTAGGTCTTGCCTTGCTCGATCGGCTGTTCTGTTGAATGGACAACGTTTCGCCAGATTACGGTGTTCTCGACCAGAACCTTTCCGCTGGCGTCCATTTCCTTGTGATTCATATGGACCTCCTTAATCGGTTTGTCCGTGTTCACCTTGATCTTGTAGACGAACTTTGTTTTGTCCGGCGCGATCCCGCCGTAAGTAAATTCAACCGGGGCTTCGCCGGCTGTTTCCGCGGCGGCCGCCTGGAAACGTTCAGCCGTCGAAAAGACCAGGAACGCCGCTGCGAGCACGGCGAATGGCGAAATCCCCATCGATCTCCTTCGCTGGAGGCGTTCCACGATTGAAAGATTAGCCAGAGTTCCTGAACCCTTTCAATCTCAATTAGGTGATGCTTTTGAAAACAAAGGAGAACTCGACCTGTTTGCAAAGACGATCCAGCTAGCCTGTAGCCGCCCCGCTATGTCGAGGCGATGTCACTCCCGATCCGGCGACACAGCGCCGTGGCTACAGCCGCCTCACTGGTCACTGCTTTTCGTGTTACCTTCCGCAATGAGTGTACAGGTTTATGGATCTAACCACCTCGCCATCGAGGTGGATGATGTGAAGGCGGCGGTGAAGTTTTATGAGGACGTGTTTAACCTGAAGAAACTAAAGAGCGGCGAAGGGGACGCGTTCTTTCAGTTGGGCGATCATCAGTTCCTGGCCATCTTCGAAGTGGAGAAGCTCCAGCCGGATCGGACCCGGCACTTCGGCATCATGGTCCGGGACGAAGAGCAGGTGAACGAGGTGCGCAAGAAAGTGACGGAAAAGTATGGGCTGAAATTGATGCCGCCGTTCCGGTGCGATTTTCGTGATCCGTGGGGCAACCGGATTCAGGTGGTCGATCTCCACGATGAATCGCTCATCTGGCTCCTGCCTTATCGCGAAGTGCAGAAGGCCGGCGTGAAGTTTCGGTCGTAACCTACGACATGGGATTTTGACTGAGACGACCGACGTAATACCGCGCACCCATAAAACGTTGAGACTTGAGCGGGGCTGGCCCAACCTGTCCGGTCTTTAATTGGCGATGGGCAATATCTGCATCATTCTCAATCCAACGGCCGGCGGCGTTGACGATCTCGACGTCGTCATGGCCCAACTAAGGCGGCTGCCGGAAGCCGAGATTCGGCTCACGGGCAGGCGGGGTTCAGCGGCCCGGTTCGCCAGGACGGCGCTCCGAAAGGGGCGCGAGATCATTATCGCGGCTGGCGGGGACGGGACGCTGAATGAAGTCATCAATGGGATCGGGGAAAACCTGGGCGAAGCGCGGGTGGGTTTGATTCCATTGGGCACTGGGAACGATTTTGCGCGAACAATCGAAGTGCCGACAGACCTGGCGACGGCGATCGACCTGATCGTCGCCGGCGAAACACGCCCAGTGGACCTGGTGCGCGTGACCAGCGACGAGGTCCGTTATTTCGTGAACGTTTCCGCGGGCGGGTTCAGCGGATTGGTGGATGAAAAGTTGACGCCGAAGATGAAGAAGACGTGGGGACCGCTGGCGTATCTGCGAGGTGCGGCCGCCGCATTGTCGGAACTGCGCGCCTACCGGACGACGCTGGCGTTCGATAACTCGGAGTCGTTGATGCTCGATCTCTACAATGTGGTGGTGGCGAACGGGCGCTATGTCGGCGGTGGGACGTTGATCGCGCCGGAAGCGTCGATCGATGACGGGCTGCTCGACGTCGTCCTGATCCCGAAGCGTTCGGCGCCGGAGCTGGCGCTGCTGGCGGCGCAAGTGGCGATGGGCACCCATCTCTCGAGCGGCGCGATTGTTTTCCGGCGCGCCGCGCAATTGACGGTGAATTCCAAACCGGGAATGTGGTTCAACGTGGATGGAGAACTGGTGGGCAATGAGCCGGCGCGTTTTGAAATTCTGCCGCGCGCACTACGTTTCATCGCACCGAAGCAATGAAGAAAAAGATCCTCACTATCGAACAAGCGCGCGCTCTCGGACAAGAGTGGCGCGAGAGCGGACGCAAACTTGTTTTTACGAATGGCTGCTTCGATCTGCTGCATGCCGGGCACGTGCGTTATCTCCAGGCGGCGCGGGCCCTCGGCGATGCGTTGCTCGTTGCGATCAACGGCGATGAATCGGTGCGGGAGTTGAAAGGCGAAGGTCGCCCGCTCAACCGTGCGGAAGATCGAGCGGAAGTCATCGCGGCGCTCGAATGCGTGGATCAGGTCGTGATCTTTCCCGAAGTTCGCGCGACGCAATTGCTCGAGATCGTGCGGCCAGCGATCTACGTGAAGGGCGGCGACTACACGGCGGCGAGCTTGCATGCCGACGAACGCGCGGCGCTGGCGCGGATCGGAACCGAGATTCGGATTCTGCCGTTCGAGGCCGGGCATTCCACCTCGGGTTTGCTCACGAAGATCAAGCAACACGGCGGCGGATGAAAAAACTGGGGCTGGGAATTCTCGGATCAGGCAAGGGAAGTAATTGCCGTGCGATCCTTGAGCAAATCAGCGCCGGCAATTTACCGGCGGAAGCGCGCCTTGTTGTTTCCGATGTTTTCGATGCCGGTATTCTCGACGTCGCGCGCGAATTCGGGGTGCCGAACGTTTATCTGCCGCCGGGAAAATTTCGGACGCGGCTCGAACCGAATGTGGAAATGGAATTGGAGCGCCTGCTTCAACAAGCTGGCGTGGAGCTCGTGGTTCTGGCCGGTTTCATGCGAGTGCTCAAAGAGCCGATGCTCGGGGCGTATCGGCGCCGCATCATCAACATTCATCCTTCGCTCTTGCCGAAGTTTCCCGGCATCGAATCCTGGAAACAAGCGCTGGCGGCCGGCGAAAAGATCACCGGCTGTTCGGTGCACTACGTTGATGCCGGGATTGACAGCGGCGAAGTCATTGCCCGACGAAAAGTGCCGGTGCTGCCGGGCGACACGCCGGAATCGTTGCACGCCCGGATCCAAATTGCGGAACGGGCCCTCTACCCGGAAGTGATTGCGCAATTCTGCGAGGTGTGAGATTTCGCAATCAGGCGCGCTCGGCTTTTTGGTCGCGCCCGAGAAGTTCCTGCATCGCCTGGTCGGGCCGTTTGCCTTTATGGACGACGGAATAAATCTGGTCGATGATCGGGGTCTCGATCTGCAATTTGCGCGCGCATTCGTAGGCGCTTTTCGCCGTCGGGATTCCTTCCGCTACCGTATGGGTGCTCGCGCAAATCTGTTCCAGCGTTTCGCCGCGACCCAGCCGTTCACCAACGCGCCGATTCCGGCTGAGCTGACTGAAACAGGTGGCGATCAAATCTCCGGCGCCGCTCAATCCGTAAAACGTTCGCGGGTTCCCGCCCATCGCGGTCCCGAGTCGCAACAACTCTGCGAGCGATCGGGTAACGAGCGCGGCCTTCGAGTTGTCGCCCAGGCCGAAGCCGTCGCCGGCCCCGGCCGCGATCGCGAACACATTTTTTAAGGCGCCGCCAAGCTCGATGCCGATCGTCTCGTCGCTCGAATAAATCCGGAAGCGTTCACTGCCGAGATAAGCTTGCAGCTCCTCGGCGCACTCGTGATTGCGACAGCCAAGAACAGCGGCGGTGGGCAGATCGCGTGAAATTTCCACGGCGAGATTGGGACCGGAAAGGACCGCGACGGTGTGATCGGGAAAGATCTCGTGCAAGACCTCAGTCATGCGCATTCCGGTGCCGTGCTCGATCCCTTTCGTGCCGCTCAAAAGAATGGCGCTGGAGTTCAGGTTCGTGGCCTGGAGACGTTTCGAGACTGAACGCAACACGACCGATGGCGTGACGAAAACAATCAGGTCCGCGCGACTGCAATCGGCGATGTCGCTCGTGACGCGGATCGCATCGCGTAGCTTAATCCCCGGGAGATACTCGCTGTTTTCGCGCGTCTCGCGCAGCTGCGCCGTGCGCTCCGGGTTGTTTCCCCAAAGGGTGATGGCGTTTCCGCGCTTCGACCAAAGGACGGCGAGCGCGGTTCCCCAGCCGCCTGCACCGATGATCGCCGTGTGTCGAAAACTCACTTCCGGTCGAAGCGTTGTTCGGTTCCTTTGAGAAGACGAGAAAAATTCGAGCGATGCCGCCAGAGGACGAGGACCATGATCAGCAAGGAAAAATAAATCAGCGCCGCGGTGTCGATGAATTTCCAGTGTGCGAAAAGGCTGACGATAATCGGGAGCGAAATGGCGGCGATGATCGAGGCGAGCGAAACGTATCGGCTGATCTCGAAGACAATAAACCAAACAAGAAAAACACAGGGAACGGCCCACGGCATGAGACCAAAGAGGGCGCCGGCGGAGGTCGCGACGCCTTTGCCGCCTTTGAACCGCAGCCAGACCGGGAACATGTGTCCGGCTACCGACATGATCGCGGTGATGATCGCGAAATACTCCGCGTAGGGCTGCGCCGCGGGCCAATATTTTACCAGCAAAAACGCGAGCCGAACCGCAGCGAACCCTTTGAATGCATCGATCGCGAAGACGGGATAACCCCAACGTTTTCCCAGGACGCGCAGCACATTCGTGGCGCCGATGTTTCCGCTTCCGACGGAACGAACATCAATGCCGGCGATGCGCCCCGCGAAATATCCCGCGGGAAACGATCCGAAAAAATAGCCGACGGCGCAGCAGGCTAGGATCAAGGACCACACGAAAGTCTTTTCGCCGTGCGCCTAACGGGCGGCTGGCTGGGTTAACTTTTTTTTCTGCAACCAGATCGATATGATCGAAATGTCGGCTGGGGTAATTCCGCTTACTTGCGCGGCGTGTCCGAGCGACGGTGGGCGGATCGCGGATAATTTTTGCCGGGTCTCGCGCCGCAGCCCAGCAATCATTTCATAATCGAGATCCGCGGGAATGGCGCGGCCTCGGTCACGAAACAGTTTGGCGTTTTGAGCGGTTTGCCGCTGGACGTAGCCTTCATACTTCAGATCGGTCTCTACGAGTTCCCACAGATCCGATGGTGCGAGCCGTTGGATGTCTGCCGGGAGCGATTGGAAACCGAACTCTGGCATCTTGAGGAGCGACATAAGGGGTTTTCCATCGATGGCGATTTCGCGGACCGCGCGTCGCAACTTTTCCAGGGAATCCATTTTTGCGTGGAAGATGGTGTGCCGGTGTGAATCGACCAGACCCGCTTCGAATCCGCGATTCGTTAACCGCTGATCGGCGTTGTCGTGCCGCAACGAAAGACGTTCTTCGGCTCGGCTGGTGAACATGCGATAGGGCTCGTCGGTTCCGTGTGTTATCAGATCATCGATCAGCACACCAATGTACGCTTCTTTGCGCGAAACCGTGAAAGGCGGTCGCCTTTGGACTTTTAGAGCTGCGTTGGTCCCTGATATAAGTCCTTGTGCTGCAGCCTCTTCATATCCTGATGTTCCGTTGATTTGCCCTGCAAAATACAACCCGTCGACCACCTTGGTTTCGAGAGTTTCTGTCAGCTGCGTGGGAGGGAAATAGTCATACTCCACAGCGTAGCCGGGCCGCATCAGCTCAGCTTCTTCCAACCCTGGGATCGACCTGATGAATTCAACTTGGATCTCATAGGGCAAACTCGTAGACAGCCCGTTAACGTAGAATTCCTCCGTGTGGCGGCCTTCCGGTTCCAAGAAAATCTGGTGCGCCGCCTTGTCCGGAAACTTGACGATCTTGTCTTCGATCGACGGGCAATACCGTGGGCCCGTGCCTTCGATTCGACCAGAATACAAGGCCGATTTCCCGAGATTCTCTCGGATAATTTCGTGAGTTTCCGTGGTGGTGTAGGTTATCCAGCACGGCAATTGTTCCACCGGGAACATTGCTGAGTTCAGGGTGAAAACATCGTCGGGATTCTGCTCGTCGGGAGGCGGCAAGAAGCTGAAGCAGGGCGGTGGAACATCGCCGCGTTGTTTCTCGCACCGCTCGAAATGGATTGAGCGCCGATTAATCCGGCACGGAGTGCCGGTCTTGAACCGGCCGACTTCGAACCCGAGTTCGCGCAGGGATTCACTCAAGCCCGAGCTAGTGTCCGCCATCCGGCCGCCGGGCCGTGTGTGCCTCCCCACGTGCAACAGGCCTCGGAGAAAAGTGCCGGAGGTCACCACCACTGCACCGGCCGTGAATTGCATTCCAATATCCGTCTCAACTCCGGCTGCTCTTGATTGTCGGTCGACCAGAATCTGTGAGACGGTCGCTTGTTTGATATCCAAGTTGGGTGCGCGCTCGAGCACGGCTTTCATTCGAAATTGGTAGGCCTTCTTATCGCACTGGACCCGCGGCGCGCGGACGCTGGGCCCCTTGGTGCGATTTAACAGGCGAAACTGAATTCCAGTGGCATCGGCGTTGATTCCCATAGAGCCTCCGAGGGCGTCGATTTCGCGAACGATCTGGCCCTTGGCCAAGCCGCCGATGGCCGGGTTGCACGACATTTGGGCGACCGTGTCGAGGTTTTGGGTCAGGAGCAGGGTTGAACTTCCGAGCCGGGCCGCAGCCAAGGCTGCCTCGACGCCGGCATGCCCGCTGCCGACCACGACGACGTCGTAGTGTTTCAGTCCTGCGCTCATGTTCCACGTGGAACCTGTAAGATCCCTTGCTTCGCTAACGGCAATAGATCAGCCAGTGAAAATTCCTGGCTTTTGCCGTCAAGGGTCCAGCTGGTAATTACGAGCGCAGGTGCGAATTCGGCCAATACCTGACGGCAGGCTCCGCACGGCACGATCGGAGTTTCGGTATCAGCAACGATGGCCAGTGCTTCAAAACCTTTCTCGCCTTGCTCGATTGCCTTCCCCGCGCAAACCCGCTCGGCGCACATCGTGAGACCGAAGGAGATGTTCTCAACATTGCAGCCGGATACTACCGCCCCGGAGGTCAAGCGAAGAGCGGCACCTACCAGAAATCCGGAGTATGGGGCGTATGCCCGCAAACGAGCCTGAGCCGCAGCTTCTCGAAGGTCACTTTTCATGCGGCGTCACGTAGATTGGTTGGACCGCTAATCCCTGTCCTCCCGTTGGTAACTTATTTTCTTTATCACTCTCCTTTTGAGTATGTTGTAATAACTTAAGCGCAACCTTTCCAAGCAAAATAAGAATGATGGCCGCGCTGGCAAATCCCCCCAGCCATATCCAGTATTCAATAACTCGGGGATGCGTCTTGCCCCGGGCCAGGTTCAGCCCGAGCTGCCCTAGCGTTCCCAAATACGAATACAAGAACAAACCTGGCGCTTGCCCGATTGCTACCCACAACATGCAAGTCCGAAAGCGGATCCGGGTTATGCCATAGAGGTAGTTCAACAGGCTTGTGGGGAATAGGGGATGCAGTTGGCTGAGCAGAATGATCTTCCATCCCTCCTTCTCGATTGCCGGTTCCAACGCGATCAGTGTCCGGTTGCGCAGCAGCTTGCGCTTCAACCATTGCCGTCCCAGCGATCGGCTAATAAAAAATGAGATTGCGGCGCCGCTAACGTTTCCAACGAGCGCAATTAGAAACCCCCACCAAAGTCCGAAGAAAAATCCCGCGCCCACGCTCAATACTCCTCCTGGAAGTAGCAGGACGTTGCAGCATGCGTAGAGAACCGGATACCAAATCGCGCTCCAGGCTCCCCAGCGCATGACGCGTTGCTGCACATCGGACAGGATATCGACGACGGGAAAAAGGCGGCTCAGGAAAAAGAATAAAAGGCCTGTGACGAGCAGACCGCCCAATTGCAGAATGATAGCGCGCCGAATTTGCACCATTGCGCAATACTCACCGCTCCCAACGCCACACGCAAATTGTCTGGCACAACGTCATGAAGGCAGATTCGCGATCGCGCTTCCGAGAGCGGTGATATGAGCGGGGGTAGTGCCGCAGCAACCGCCGACCAGGCGGGCGCCTTTTGCCACGAGGTCGCGCGCGGCGTCGGCGAAAGATTGTGGGGCGACGTCGTAATGAAAACGGTCGTCTCGCAGTCGTGGCCGGCCGGCCGTCGGGTAAACGGCGAGAGGAAATTCCGCCGGTAATTGCCGCAGTAACACCACCATTTCTGCCGGATCGTTCATGCAATTCACGCCCAGTATTTTCGCGCCCATTTCCCGAAGGCGGTTGAACGCCTCGCCCAAGATCGCGCCGCAGCGAAGCCGTCCGTCCGGTCTGCAGGCAAACGAACAAATTTCCGGCGCTTCGGAGACCGTCTTCTTCGCCCGCAACGCAATCTCGATCTCGTCAAAGTCCGTAAACGTTTCGAGAAAAATCGCGTCCACACCCGCTTCGAGCAATGCCGTAATTTGTTCGCGGAAACATCGCGCCCGATCGATCCCTCGCGCCGCGGCATCCCTCGCGGTGATACCCAAGGGACCGACGCAGCCGGCCACGCAGATGTCTCTGTTTCTTGCCGCGCTTTTTGCAACCGCAACCGCCGCCCGATTGATTTCGGAAACGCGTTCCTCCATGCCGAAGCGCTGGAGCCGCACGGCGTTCGCGCCGAATGTGTTTGTCTCGATGACACGCGCGCCGGCTGTGATGTAAGACTCATGGATCTTCTGGATCCGCTCCGGTTCCGAGACGCAAAGCTCCTCGAAACAGCGGCTCATCCGCACACCGTCATCGAGCAGCAGTGTCCCCATCGCGCCATCGCCGCAGACGACTCGTTTTTCGAGTTCGTCTAATAAATCCATTTTCGCTGGGCGCCTACGGCGGGCGGATCGCGAAGACGCGCGCGGGAAAACCGGAGCCACCTTTTGGTTTCGGAAACGTCGCCACGATCAGCGCGCCGCTTTCGGGAACCTGATCGAGATTAGCCAGGAGCTCGATTTGATAATGGTTTGTTTTAAGACTGTAGGTTTCGAGCGAGTAATCTTCCTTCGTGGTCGCGACGCCCGGAGCGGTGTCCGTCGTCTCATGACCGGAAGCAGTGATTTCGCATTCCTCGTAAAGATACTTCAGCGCCGGCATACTCCAGCCCAGGTAATGCGAAACGCCAGCCGAGTCCTTATTCTCCATCGCGGCACGAATGCGCCCAGTCGTACGCGACCGTAGTCCATCTCCCATTTTTTGATACGCTCGATGTTTAATGTGTAATCGGGATTTTTTGCCACCTCGCTGTGAACGTCGACACCACCAGCGCCAAAATCATTTCCTTCGGGCTGATCTGGTCGACGGTCCGAATCCCCTTAATAAAATGGGCCGGCGGATCGACATGCGTGCCCATTGCCCGACGTGGGTAAAAATCTCCGTTAAAAATCCCGTGCCGAGCAAGCCGCGGCCTTTTTCGTACCGATACGCCGTCTCCCGCTTTTTCGTCGGGGAATCCCGGCCACCGCGGAATGCCGGGCTCAAAGGCATGGGTTAATTCGATAAACTTCGCGCTCTCCAAAATCTTTTGATTTTCGAGCAGCGTCGGCTCGGCTGCCCGCGCGGCTGCCGTGATCAGAACAACCAGCCCGAGCGAGGTCAGCTCTTTAGCCCTCATCATTTTGCGTTGTTAAACGATCCCTCAACAAGAAGCCAACAAGATCGAATAACGCCCAACAGTTTTCGTCTCCTCTGGCCGAAACGGATTTGTCGGAACTCCCGCGTGGTGTTATCAACAGACGAAAGTTCGAGCCGGTCGGGAGGTGAAACCTAGAGTCCAACCGAGTTGTCCGCACCGATAAGATTAAGAACGCTCTCGTGTTTAAAGATTAAATCTTAAAGAAGGTGTTTAAAACTCTTCCATCCGACTCAGCCACGCTCGCCGAACCGGAAGTATTGCCGCTCGCTCAAACATCCGTCGCGCAAACGCTCGCGTCCGTTTCCTCCGACGAATTAAGCGACAGTTCTTCTGACAGCCTCTTCGAGCATTTCCCCTGGCTCTACATTTTCTGCCGCGAAAAACTTTTCCGGGACGACACCGAGCGCATGATCGCGGCACTGTGGCCGACCGGAAAGCCGGCGCCGGGAAGGAAGATCATCGAATTAGGGTGCGGACCCGGATTTTATTCATGCGGCCTGGCGGAACGTTTCCGCGAAATTACAGTGCTCGGGGTGGATCGTTCGCCGAGCCAGCTCAGCTGGGCCCGGGAAAAGCGAAACGCTCTCGGCTTGAACAACTGCCGATTCCAAAGCGACAATGTCCTCGAGTTGTCGCACCCAGACGCCAGCTTTGATGTCTTGATCGCGTCACGGCTTTTCACGGTCCTGCCGAACCGGCGCCGGGCGGTGGCGGAAATGTATCGTGTCCTTCGCCCCGGCGGCCGTTGTTTCATAGCCGAACCGCGCTGGGCGTTCTGGGCTTCAATCCCGCTTTTTACAATGTGGCTGCTCGCCGGCCTGACCCATTTCAAAAACGGCTATCGCGAACCGAGCCGCGCCCGGGTGTTGTCGACTCGCGAGATGAACCGCCTTTTTGCCACGCAACCGTGGCGGAGAATAGAAACCTGGCGGGACGGGCGCTATCAATACGCCCTGTGCGAAAAAGATTGACGCTCTGCGCCCCCGCGCAGAGAGCACGTCGGCATGAAAGCGATCCATCGCGTCCTCGACCCACGCAAAAACGACCGTGTCCCGGCGGGTTTGTGCGCCCTCGCCGTGATGACCAAGGCACCCCAGGCGGGTCGCGTAAAGACACGGCTGACGCCGCCTTTGTCGCCAGAGGAAGCGGCGGCATTAAACATTTGTTTTTTGCGCGATACCGCGTCAGCGATTTTACGGACCACCAACGGAAAAAGCGCGAGAGGAATCGCGGTTTATACACCGATCGGCGCGGAGGAAGCCTACGCCGGGATTTGGCCGGACGAATTCGCGCTCGTCCCCCAACGTGGCGAAGCGTTCGGCGAACGGCTTTCCGCAGCGACGGAGGATCTGCTCCAGCTCGGGTTTGATTCGCTTTGCCTGATCGATTCCGACAGCCCGACAGTGCCCGAAAAAGCTTTCGCTGAAGCAGTCGACTTTCTCGCGCGCGCCGAGGATTCGGTCGTCCTCGGTCCTTCAGATGACGGCGGGTATTACCTGATCGGTTTGAAGAAACTGCATCGGCGTCTGTTCGACACGATCGATTGGAGCACCGAGCGCGTCTTCGAACAGACCATCGAAGCGGCCCGAGAGATTAATCTGCCGGTGCATCTGTTGCCGACTTGGTACGACGTCGACGACCGCTCGACTCTGTCCCGACTCTGCGGCGAATTCTTCGGTTCGAATGGCAGCGCTGGGAGCGGCTTCGCGGCGCCGGCGACGCGCGGATTTCTCTCCAACCTGATCGAACGCGAAGGGCGGGACCGGATCTGGCCTAACGAATCGAACCCATGACGGCGCACGGAAAACGCGCTCTCGTCAGTGGCGGCGCCGGACTGATCGGATCCCACGTCGCGGATTTGCTGCGGCGTGAAGGCTGGAGGGTTCGCGTCCTCGACAACCTGGAGCCGCAGACGCATCGCAAGGGCAAACCTCCCTGGGTCGGAAATGATATCGAGTTCATTGAAGGCGATGTCGTGGATCGGGGAACCATCACCGCCGCACTAGCGAACATCGATGTAGTTTTCCATCAGGCGGCCTACGGAGGATACATGCCGGAGATCGCGAAATACGTTCGCGTTAACAGCTTCGGCACCGCGCAAATGCTGGAGATTATTCGCGAACAAAACCTGCCGATCAAAAAAATCGTGGTCGCTTCTTCGCAGGCTGTCTACAGCGAAGGCGCCGCGACCTGTCCCGAGCACGGCCTTGTTTTTCCCGATGTTCGCCCGATCGAGCAATTGCAGCTCGGCGATTGGTCGGTGCATTGTCCGATTTGCCAGGCGGTCACCACCAGCGCGCCCACTCCGGAGCGCGCTCCCATTGGCGGCGAGACCGTTTATGGCCTCACGAAAGTCGACCAGGAAAAACTAGTGCTGCTCTGGGGCAAACAAATCGGAATTCCCACGGTGGCCCTGCGCTATTCCTGCACCTACGGCCCGCGCCAATCGATCTTCAATCCTTATACCGGCGTGATTGCGATTTTCTGCACGCGCCTCCTCAACGATCTTCCTCCGGTCCTTTACGAGGATGGCGAGCAGACCCGCGATTTCTCTTTCGTCGAGGACATCGCGCGGGCGAACCTGCTGGCCGCGGAATCCGACAAGCTCGACGGCCTTCCCGTGAATGTCGGCAGCGGCGAGGGCGCCAGCATTCGCCAGGTAGCCGAGCAGATTTCCGATGCACTCGGCATCCACATAACCCCGGAAGTGAACGGCGAATTTCGTCCCGGCGAGATGCGCCATCTCACCAGCGACACGGAGCGCATCCGCGCGGCCGGCTATGCGCCGCAAGTCGATCTCGCCACTGGCATCCGGCGTTACCTTGATTGGATCCGCCAGCAGGCCGACGTCCGCGATTATTTCAGCGAAGCGGCGAACATTCTTCGCAGCAAAGGGATTGTTCATCGCGTAAAGTCGCGCGGTGAGCGAGGCGGTTAAGATCCCCGATTTCAATTCGTCGATCGTCGAGCACGCCCGGAAAGATTTTCCGCTGCTCGACGCGAACATGAGTGTGGCCGAGGCGCTCGATCGCATCCGGCGCGAAGGCGTGGGCGAGCGCGTCATTTATTTTTTCGCCACCGATGCGGAGCAACGCCTCGTCGGAGTTTTACCGACACGCCGGTTGCTGACGGCCCCGCTCGCGACGCGACTCGAAGAAATCATGGTCCGGCGGGTGGTGGCGATCCCGGCGAGCGCGACGGTGCTGGAAGCGTGCGAATTCTTCGTGCTCTACAAGTTCTTTGCCTTTCCGGTCGTTGACAGCGCGCGGCGCGTCGTCGGCGTCGTGGACGTGAGTTTGTTCGCCGAGGAAATGCTGGAGATGGGTGAGCGCGAAGACGAGCGGCGGAGTGTGGCGCACGTGGCGGACGATGTTTTCGAAGCGCTCGGGTTTCGCCTGGCCCAGGTCCGCGGAGCGTCGCCCTGGCGCGTGTTTCGTTATCGATTCCCGTGGTTACTCGCGACGGTCGGTGCTGGGACCGCCTGCGCTCTGCTCGCCGGCGCGTTTGAGACAACTCTCGCCGGCAGTCTCGTGATCGCATTCTTTCTTACGATGGTGCTCGGCCTGAACGAAAGCGTGAGCATGCAATCGATGACCCTTACGATCCAGGCTCTGCGCGCGAACACCCTGACCCGCCGCTGGTTTGTGCATAATCTTCGACGCGAACTCGCCACGGCCGTCTTACTCGGCCTGGCCTGCGGGCTTCTGGTCGGCGCCATCGTTTGGGTTTGGCGGGAGGATCCAAGGAGCGCGGGGGTGATTGGCACGAGTATAGCGGTTTCACTCGTCACCGCCTGCCTGTTTGGATTCAGCGTTCCGTCGCTTTTACATGGGCTGAAACTCGATCCGAAAATCGCCGCGGGCCCGGTCACGCTCGCGGTGACAGATTTCTGCGCACTGGCGTTTTACTTCTCTCTCGCCTGGCTCGTTCTGGGATGATCTCGGTAATCATTCCGGCCCTGAACGAAGAAGAGCCGATCGCGGCGGTGGTGCGCGCTTGCCTAACGACTGGTTTGCCAGGCGAAGTCATCGTCGTAGACAATGGTAGCAGCGATCGGACGGCTGACCGGGCGCAGGCCGCGGGCGCCACGGTGGTTTCGGAACCGACGCCTGGTTACGGCCGCGCCTGCGCGGCTGGGATTCGCGCCTTGGCGCCCGAGTGCGACATCGTCGTCTTCCTGGACGGCGACGGCAGCGATTGCCCCGAGTTCATGCCGCAACTGGTCGAGCCGATCGCGCGAGGAGAACAGGATTTTGTGATCGGCTCGCGCACCCGCGGAAAACGCGAGCCCGGCAGCATGAATTTCCAGCAGGTTTTTGCGGGCCGCGTCGCCGGCTGGTTTCTTCGTCTGCTTTACGGCGTTCGGTATTCCGACATGTGCCCATTCCGCGCGATTCGCCGTTCCGCGCTCGACAAACTCGGGATGAAAGAACCGACCTACGGCTGGAACCTCGAGATGCAGATGCGCGCCGCGCGGGCGCGCCTGCGCATTCTGGAAGTCCCGGTGAACCACCGTTGCCGGACCGGCGGGGAATCGAAAGTGTCCGGGACCTTCCGCGGAACATTCGTCGCCGGTGTCCGGATTATGGCGACGCTCCTTCGGGTGGCGATGGAACGGCGGAACATAGGCTTGTAGCCTGTGCGCCCAGCGAACATTCTGGCCGCTGTGATTTTGGTGCCGGGTCAGCGGAGTAAAACTCCGCTGGGCACACAGGCTATAAGCCTATGTTCCGGCATCTTGATTCAGGGCGCGTCATGAGCAGGATGAAAGCAATCTCAGATGGACTTCTCGCCAGCATTACCGCGGCGTTGTTGATGACGGTGACGATGCTCTTGCTCGCGTGGCTTTTCGGAGTGGCGACTCCCCTCGTGATCTTCGGCGACCGGCTTTCGGTCTTCATTCCAGCGGACACGTTTCTTTCCCTGATGGGGCGCGTAGGCGGTTACAACAACATGAAGCAGCTCGGCGTCGGTTCCATCATTGTCGGCCAGCTGCTGGTCGGCGGATTCGGTGGAATAATCTACGGCCTGGTCATGCGGCGACGCGACCGAAGCAGATTCATTGTCACTGGAATTGTCTTCATCCTCCTGCCGCTCGCAGCGGTCGGAATACTTCTGTGGCCGGTGCTCGGCACCCATTATCACGGGTTGCCGATCAATCGCGCAATGGTCGTCACTCTCACCGGCTTGCTCGCGGCGTTCATCGTCTTCGAACGCATTCTTGTGCTGGTCTTCCGTTTTCTCACCCGGCCGCGCGTGCAGGTCAACGATCAGGAATTCAGCCCGCCAATCGGCCGCCGGGCGTTGATCACCGGTGGAATTGCGCTGCTGGCTGCGGGCGGCGCCACGGAACTTCTTCGCCGGCTCTATCGCGCCGCCACCTTCAGTTACGATGGCACCCAGTACAAAGGCCGCGTCGTGCAAGCGATCACGCCTAACGACCAGTTCTACTGCGTGACGAAGAACGTCGTCGATCCAAAGGTGAACGCCGATCTCTGGCGGCTCGAGATTACCGGCCTCGTCCAAACCCGGCAGACCTATCGGCTCGACCGGCTCAAATCGCTTCCCGCCGTCGAGCAGGAGACGACCTTGATGTGCATCAGCAACGGACTCGATGCCGGCCTGATGAGCAACGCGAAGTGGAAAGGTGTGCCGATGGGCGTGCTCCTCTCCGCCGCTTCGCCGCTGGCGGGTGCCACGAAAGTCCGGCTCCACGGCGTCGATAATTATACCGACACGTTTCCGCTCGAGAAGGCGATGGACTCGACCACGCTCGTCGTTTACGAAATGAACGGCGAAACCCTGCCGGATCGCCACGGGTTCCCGGCCCGCGTCATCGTGCCCGGTTATTTCGGCGAGAAACATGTGAAATGGATCACGCGGATCGAAGTGGCCGATGAAAGCGCGATAGGCTTCTATGAAAAACAGGGCTGGGGCCCGGACTTCATCGTGCCGACGCGTTCGCGTTTCGACCAGCCGGATAATTATTCGACCTTCCGCAGCGCCGTCGCCGCCAACGGCATCGCGGTGCGCGGCGTCGCCTTCGGCGGCGATCGCGGGATCTCGCGCGTCGAGTTTAGTTTTGACGACGGCGCCACCTGGCAGGAAGCGAAGCTCGATTATCCCGGGACGAAATTGACCTGGGCGCTCTGGAGTTACGATTGGCGGCCACCGGGCCCGGACAATTACACGCTCGTTGTCCGCGCCACCGATGGCGAAGGCGCAGTCCAGGAATTGGACGAAGAACGCCCGTTCAAATCAGGCACCACGGGATTCCACAAGATCACGGTGTACGTGACCTAACGAGTGGAGGGATGCGCTCCATCGCGTCCCATTATGTTGGGACGGCCCGGCGGCCGTCCCTCCAAGAATTATTTTTGGCAGCGCGGGCACCACGCGGTCGTTCTGCCGCCGATGATCGCTTTCCGCAGCGGCGTGTGATGCTTTGGGCACACACCATCGCGTTTCCATTTTTGATGGATCAACCAATCGCGTGGCGGATCGCTAAAGTTGGGACCGATGATGCGGAGCGATTCGCTCGCGACGAACCGCGTCTCGCGGAACAGACGTGTGCCCTGGGCTGCGGTCAACGCGCCGGCGGCGGTCAGCGGTGGGATCTTCGCGCGCCAAAGGATTTCGTCGGCCATCCAATTGCCGATGCCGGCGAAACCGCTTTGCAGGAGAAGAACGGACTTCACCGGCGCCCGACCGTGGCGACGCAGAAACGCGTCGAGGAATTTCCGATCGAAAGTATCAGACGCGATGTCCGGTCCTCCCGCGCGCCACCAGGGCGGAGCCGATTGTCCGCGATGAAAGCGCACCCGACCGAAGAGGCGCGCATCGCGGAAAACCAGAGAGCGCCTCGCTTGATGCAGGACGAGGTGATCGTGTTTTTCCGGGCGAAAGTTCGGCGGCTCGATGCGCAACGTCCCGGTCATGCCGAGATGGATCCCGATCCAATTGCCACCGGAAAATTCGAAGAGCATCTGTTTTCCCCAGGCGAACGAACGAAGAAAACAACTTCCAGTTAGCTCGCGCACAAACGCTCGCGGATTTGAGCCGCGAAAAATTCGCTTTCGCGGATGGATCTGCACGCGCATGATTTTCTGTCCGAGCCCCGGGTCCCATTGCCGGCGATAGAATTCGACCTCGGCGAGTTCCGGCATCGCGCAAAATAGGATGGCGGTTCGTCACTGTCGATTCGCGATGTGACGCGGGTTTGCGCGGTGTGCTAAGTTTACGCATGGAGAAAGTGATCATTGTGGGCAGCGGGTGCGCCGGGCTGACGGCCGCGATTTACGCGGCGCGCGCCAATCTCAGCCCGCTCGTGCTCGAGGGGCGCCAGCCCGGCGGGCAACTTTCCACGACTACCATGGTCGAAAATTTTCCCGGCTTCCCCGAAGGGATTGACGGTCCGCAACTGATCATCAACATGCATGAGCAGGCGGAAAAATTCGGAGCGCGCTTCGCCTACTCCGAGGTGACCGATTACGATCCGCAGCCGGATCACGTTCGCATCAAGGCGGACGACGAATGGTTAGAGACGCGCGCCTTGATCGTTGCAAGTGGTGCGTCGGCCCGTTGGCTCGGTTTGGAGAACGAAGAAAAGCTTGTCGGCCACGGCCTGACTTCGTGCGCAACGTGCGACGGCGCGTTCTACCGGAATGTTCCGGTATGCGTGATCGGCGGCGGCGACTCCGCCGCGGAGGAATCGCTGTTTCTGACCAGGTTTGCCTCCAAGGTTTACCTGATCCATCGCCGCGATGCGCTTCGCGCCTCCAAGATCATGGCGGACCGCGTCCTGGCTTGCGAACAGATCGAGCCGATCTGGAACACGGTCGTCACTCGCTACGTTCCCGATGAAAAAGGTGAGATGAGCGCGGTAGTCTTGCGCAATGTCCAGACGCACGAAGAGCGGGAGTTGCCGGTCGCGTGCGTTTTCGTCGCGATCGGACACGATCCAAATACGAAGGCGTTCCAGGGCAAACTCGAGACCGATCCCGATGGATATCTGCTCGTGAGGCATCTCGCGGAGAGCAAACATCCGGGAGTCTTCATCGCCGGCGATGTCGCAGACCGCGTTTACAAGCAGGCGATCACCGCGGCCGGATCCGGATGTGCGGCGGCGATGGAAGCGGAGAAATATTTGGGGGCGCTGGGGAAATGACCTGTAGCCGCCGCCCTATGGGCGGCGTGACGGTTGCGTTGCTCACTCTCGCGCTTCGCATAGCGAAGCGGCTACAGTAGGCCGTTGAAGATTTGCGACCTGACCCAATTCTATTCACCGCTCAGCGGTGGAGTGAAACGGTACGTCCACGAGAAGGCGGATTACATTCGCAACGGGACGAACGACGAACATCTGCTCATTGTTCCGGGCGAAAAAACGGAGCGAATCGACGGCGAGCGTTCACGCGTCTACTCGATTCGGTCGCCGTTGATCTCGCGCTCGGCGCGTTACCGCGCTCTGCTCGATCTGCGCGCCGTCGGCGAAATCTTGGAGCGCGAACGGCCGGACATCATCGAATCGAGTGATCCATATCAAGTCGGTTGGAAAGCGATCGCGTTCGGAAAGTCGGGCCGCATCCCGGTCGTCGCGTTTTATCACTCGCACTTTCCGGAAGCCTATTTGCGGGGCGCGTCGAAACTGCTCGGCCATCGCGCGGGAAAATCGCTCATGTCCGCGGCGCAACGCTACGTGCGCAAGATGTATAACCGGTTCGAGGCCACGCTCGTTCCTTCCCAACCGCTGGCGCAGATTCTGGAAGGGTGGGGCGTGCGCAATACACGGCTGGTGCCGCTCGGCGTTAACACCAACAACTTCATTCCCGATCCGGACGACTCCGTAGAAACGCGCAAGGCCCTCGGAATCGAGCCGGGACCGAAGCTTCTTCTTTACGTGGGCCGATTGGCGCCGGAAAAAAATACCGTGACGCTTTTCGCGGCGTTCGAGATTCTGTCGAAACGACGGCCTGGCGAATTCAAACTTCTGGTCATCGGCGACGGATCGCAGCGACAGCAACTGCGCCGGGTGGAGGCGGGCACACAAAGCGTGAACTGGATCAATTACTGTACCGACCCGCTGGAATTAGCCGGCTACTATCGCGCCGCGGATTTGTTTGTTCATCCAGGAATGCAGGAAACATTCGGCTTGGTCGCATTGGAAAGTCAGGCCTGCGGAACCCCGATCGTCGGGATCCGTGGGTCGCGGCTCGACGGGATCATTCTGCACGACCAGGAAAGCTGGGCGGAGGAGAATAACCCGGCGGCGTTGGCGAACGCGATCGAGCAGTTCAGCGCGCGAGATCTCAAGGCGATCGGCCGCGTGGCGGCGCAGAAGGCGGCCGCGGAATACGCCTGGCCGGTGGTGTTCCATAGACTGTTTTGCATTTACCGCGAGGTCTGCGCAAACTACACACGGTCTGGCCCATGAACTCCGACAAAGCATTCACCATTCGCAGCTACCGCGCGACCGATCGCGCCGCGGTCCGGCGACTCTGTTGCCAGACCGGGTTCCTGGGCGAACCGATCGATCCGGTTTACGACGACCACGAACTGTTCGCCGATTTCCTCACGACCTATTACACCGACAAAGAACCCGAGTCGTCGTTCGTGCTCGAGCTCGACGGCGAGATACGCGGGTACTTGCTCGGCTCGCGCAAGCCGCTCTGGAACCAGTTCTATTCCTTTCGCCAAAACATCCGGCTCTTTCTGCGCGCTCTCTGGCGTTACCCGCATTACGATCAGCGCTCGCGCCGGTTTATTCGTTGGATGATCAGCCACGGCTGGCGCGAAGTTCCGGCCGCGCCGCGGCGCACGCCGCATTTCCACATCAACCTGCTGCCGGACGCGCGCAAGATGTCGACCACGCGCGCGCTGATGAGCGCGTATCTGAGTTATCTCTACCGCAGCGGCGAAAAACACGTCTACGGCCAGATCGCCACGTTCCAGGATCGGCGGGGCGAAAAGATGTTCGAGCGTTACGGGTTCAAAGTTTTGAACCGGGCCGAGATCACGAAATACAAGGCGTATTATCCGGAATCGGTTTACCTGAGCACGGTCGTTAAAACGCTCGAGACGGCTGAGCCGCTCACCGTCGATGTTCGCTCGCGAATGTAGGCAGGGGCGCGCTTGTCCCGTAAGGGTCGCTGCGCTACACTGCGCGCAATTGCCGGCATAGCTCAGTTGGTAGAGCAGCTGATTTGTAATCAGCAGGTCGTCGGTTCGAATCCGTCTGCCGGCTCTGTCTTCCGATTGCTCGTGCGCGCCCGCCCTGCGGCTTGTTGATATCTCATGAACGGCGAGCAGACCCATCTCGATGCGCTGGAAAACCACAGCATCTTCATTCTCCGCGAGGCCAACCATGCCTTCCGCAACATGGCTATGCCTTGGTCGATGGGGAAAGATTCCAACGTCCTGCTCTGGCTTTCGCTCAAGGCGTTCCTCGGCAAGGTGCCATTCCCACTCCTGCACATCGATACCACTTACGAGTTCCCTGAGATGCTCGAGTTCCGTGAATGGGCGATGAAGCACTACGGCATCACGGTGATCGTGAAAGTGAACACCGAGGCGCGCGAGCGGGGGATCGGTTATGAAACGCACGATCCGGTGACGGTGACGTACGAGCTCAAGACGATCGCGTTGAAACAGGCGATCGCCGAACATCAATGGGACGCACTCATCACGGGTATCCGCCGCGATGAAGATCCGACCCGGGCGAAGGAACGTTATTTTTCACCGCGCGACTCCGATTCCGAATGGCATTACAAACATCAGCCGCCGCAATTCTGGGGACAATTCGCCATGAAGAACGCGCCGGGCGAACATGTCCGCGTCCAGCCTTTGCTTGATTGGACCGAAGTCGATGTCTGGCGCTACATCGAGCGCGAGAAGATTCCGATCCCGCCTCTTTATTTCGCCCAGAATGGCAAGCGCTACCGCTCGTTAGGTTGCCGCCCGATCACTCATCCGATCGAAAGTAACGCTGCGACCATCGCGGAAATCATCGCCGAGCTGGAGAAAACGCGTTCCAGCGAGCGCGCTGGCCGTGCCCAGGATCATTACGAACCGCACGCGATGCAGAAGCTGCGAGCAAAGGGCTTCATGTGAAAATCGTTTTTGTTGGGCACGTCGACCACGGCAAATCGACTTTGATTGGGCGGATCCTTGAAGGGACGGGATCGTTGCCGGAAGGAAAGATCGAGGCGTTGCGCGCAAGTTGTGACGCGCAAGGTCGACGGTTCGAGTACGCCTTTGTCCTCGACGCGCTGGCCGAAGAACAGCAGCAGAATGTCACGATCGACACGACCCAGATCCATTTTCGGACCCCGAGCCGTCACTACGTGATCATTGATGCGCCCGGGCACGAGGAATTTCTCAAGAACATGATCACAGGCGCGGCCAGCGCCGATGCCGCAGTGGTGGTGATCGCCGCGGATGAAGGCGCGCGCGAACAAAGCCGCCGTCATGGACAATTGCTGAGCCTGCTTGGGATTCGCCAGATCATCGTCGCGGTTAACAAGATGGATTTGGTGAATTATGCCGAGTCCGCGTTCGAGCAGATCGAGCGCGAATATGGCGCGTTTCTGCGAGGCCTTGGGTTAACCGCGCGCGCGTTCACACCGATTTCCTCCAGCACAGGCGCGAATGTCATCCGCAATGAGGCGGCGATGCGATGGTACCGCGGCCCGGCTTTGCTCCAGGCAATCGACGAATTCCAGCCGACGCAATCCGCCGAAGCGCAGCCGCTGCGTTTTCCCATCCAGGACGTTTATCGCATCGAGAATCGTCGCATCCTCGTCGGGCGGATCGAATCGGGCACGCTGCGCGTGGGCGACCAGCTTCTCTTCTCACCCCATCATAAGACGGCGCGCGTGGCCACGATCGAACGCTGGCCGGCGTCGTCCGTCGAGTCCGCTTCGTCCGGCGAATCTGTCGGCATCACCTTGCGCGATCAAATCTTCATCGAGCGCGGCCACATCGCTTCCCATGAAGCGGAGGCGCCGGTCGAATCGAATCGTGTTCACGCCAAGGTTTTCTGGATTGGCGCCGAACCGTTGCGAACTGGCGCGCGCTATCGTCTGAAGCTGGTAACCCAGAACGTGGAATGCGAGGTCGTCGCGCTGTCGAATGTCGTCGACGTCGCCACGCTCGATCACGCTGCAACGGAGCGCACCGAACTACGCATTAATGAAGTAGGCGAAGTGACGCTGCAAACGCGCGGCCCACTCGTTCTCGACAACCACGATCGCATTCCGACGATGGGCCGGTTTGTCCTGACCGATGGCAGTAACCTGGTGGGCGGCGGCATCATTTCCGGCGCGGTCTACACCAGCTCGAAAACCGTTAAGAGTGAAAACATCTTTTGGAGTGAGAGCGAAATCACGGCAGAGCGTCGCGCCCTGCGCAATCAGCACCGTGGCGCCGTCGTTTGGCTGACCGGACTTTCCGGCGCGGGGAAATCGACGATCGCACGCGGCCTCGAGAAGGAACTGTTTCAACTTTCCATGCACACGTATGTCCTCGATGGAGATAATTTGCGCCATGGTTTGAACGCGAATCTCGGTTTTGCGCCCGAAGATCGCGCCGAAAATATTCGCCGGGTCAGCGAAGTGGCCAAGCTGATGGCGGACGCCGGCACGGTGGTGATTACCTCGTTTATCTCACCGTATCGGGTGGCCCGCGCCCGCGCCCGCGCCATCGCGCTCCAAGCCGGCGCCGAGTTCGTCGAAATCTTCGTCGATGCGCCACTGTCGGTGTGCGAACAGCGCGATCCAAAAGGCCTTTATCGAAAAGCGCGATCGGGCAAACTCCAAGGCTTTACCGGAATCGATGCTCCGTACGAGGCTCCCGACGATCCGGAGATCATCGTTCGCACGCACGAACAGACGCCAGCAGAATCGGTCTACCAAATTCTCACGGAGCTGCTTCCACGGCTAAGGTTGGGAACAACGTGAAGGCGCCCTGCCGGCAATTGCGAAGTTAAAAGGTCGTCGCCGCGACTGGAGGAAGGGTCAGGATTTCGACAGGACATAAACCTGTTGCCCGTAGACAGCTCCAATCCGTCTACTAACCTGCAGTCCAGTTGCCGTGACGGTGTCTACGAAGTACGATCTGTCGATATCGATTCGGGAGGCGTCGCCGGAGAATGAGCTGTCTTTCGGCTCGTCATGAATGGAAACTAGAGCGCGACCGTTTGGCACCAGAATTCGACCCAGCTCGGCGATATAGCGGACAAATTCGGGCTGAAGCAGATGGGTAAATAGCGACGCACAAATTACAACGTCGGCAGCGCCGTCCTTTACAGGCAGGACGACGGTCTCGGATTGCATCGCACCTGCCGGGTTGTAAACGCTGGAATAAACATTCAGGTGTTCGAACCGAAAATTTGGGAAGTGCTGAAATGCTTCCAGACACCAGGCAATGGCAGGTCCGAAGACGTCGATTCCACAGTAGTGTACCTGAGGGTTCACCACGAAGAATCGCGCCATCTTTCCACATCCGCAGCCGATGTCGACAATCCTCGGCGTGCTCGTGGTAGTCAGCGACATCGCTAGCTGCGCCCAGGCTTCACCGACCGCGTAAAAGTTTCCCAGGTCCGCGTCACTTGATGATTCACGCAGCGCCGCATTCGGTATGTCCACGACCGCGGGCTGTCCGCGGGCATGCGGTTCGCTGCCGATTGGAAAATCTCCGCGTAGCTTCTGCCAAAGAATATTAGGCTGAGCTGCGGACCTTTCTTCCGAAGTTGCCTCTGCCATCGCACACTATAGCACGAACCTTGGACTTGGTTTTACCGAAGGTTCGAGCTTCGCGTATTCATTGTTCGCGAAAGTATTCGCGAATGCGATCTCGCACCACGGGTTCCGGTTCAGAAGCCGGACTCATTCCAAATCGGAGCCCGGACTCGATCACTTCCAACACTACAATATTAGGGCGGTAAGTGGAAATCAGATCTTCTCGGTAAAAGCCATCTTTAGGATGCGATAGGATGAGCCGGCTAAACTGAGGGTACAAGAAGTTCAATAGCTCCTCACCAAAAGAATCTACGGTTAATTGAATGGTGGGCTTATCGGCCAAGCCGGTGTCTACGACACGTGGTCTCGTCGGATCTGCCTTGTCGCTTAAATAGGTGGTTTTGAGCTTTACTTGGATTGGATGTTGCAGGCGGGGAGAATAGGGCCGGATCAGGCTCGAGATTCCGAGCATTTGCGCGAGATCGCAGGCGCGGGAATTTGAGAGAGAGAAGTTGTTCAATGGTAGCGGCTCCATGGCGAAACCAAGTTCGTTGAGTTTTGAACAGAGGGCTCGGTAGGCCACTCGCGCACCGTATCCAGTCCAATGCGTGTCGTAGGGCGTGTAGATGTCCGAATGGAGCAGCCGTTCGCCAACCAAAGCGCTTCGCAGAGCCACCAAATTCGGCTGGCTCAACTTCCGCGCATCCGCCTCCAGGACCTCGGCATCGCCATGACCGACCCGGGCCCACCGAGGGAGTTTGTCAGGGAAGATCAATTCTTTGACCGGCGCCGACAACACAATGTAAACCTCATTTTTTGAGCGAAGCTGTTCGGCCCGCGCCGCCAGGGTGGTGACCCATGCTCGACGCTCCGTCGCGGTAAGCGGCATAGCATTGCGCGCCTGATCAAGATGGCCGCCGTCATCGTAAAACAGCCAGCCGCTCTTCCCTACAAACACCGTGGCAGTGCCCGAATAACCCGCCTTATACCGCAGGTAGTTTAATGTCGCTATGAAGTGCGGCCGCGCCGGGAAATTATCGGCCACGTAGGCATCCATTCTCTTTGGGTAGCTCCGCAACGCTGACATACTCCTCGGTATCGCGGGCATTTCTGTTAAACGCCTGTTCTCGCCAATCTCCGGGCGGATAAGCCCGGGAAGTCGGTTTACGCCGAGCATAAGACACACGGATCCCGCGATTCCGACTACAAGGGCTGACCAACGATCGCGTTTCATACAGAGTCCATTAAAATCTAAAATAGAGAAATGGATTTAGACTTGTACTGGAAAGCAGTGCGCAGCACAAAAGAAACCCTCCGATTAAGAGCGGGACCGGCTGCGGATGAACGTACAGGGTGTCCAGCCTTGCCTCGCCTATTTCCGAAGACCGGGAGAATCTTTTCTTTCCTGCCGCATCGAGCAACGCCGGCACAAGCGGAAAGGACAAGACCGCGCCCAGCACCAACGCCGCCACGACTTCGGGCGTAAGAAGAATGCGCGTCCCGACGGCAAGAAAATAAAACTGCGTCGGATCGAACAAATGCCGGAGGTATAGAAACGCGTGTCCGAGATTGTCAGCGCGAAAAAAGACCCAACCAACCATAACGACGCCGATTGTGTAAACCCACCCGATAAAGGAGCTGAGGCGAGCGAGCCGAAAACCCAACCAGACCCTCTCGACTAACAAAAAGGTGCCGTGAAAGAGCCCCCAGACGACAAACTTCCATGCGGCCCCGTGCCAAAGGCCGGTAAGAAAAAAAACGATCAGCAGATTACGAATCGTCTTCGAGCGACCGCCGCGGTTGCCACCGAGAGGAATGTAGAGGTAGTCTCTGAGCCAGAAAGATAGCGACATATGCCATCTTCTCCAAAAGTCGGTAATCGAACGGGCCGCATAGGGGTAATCGAAATTCTTCGGAAAGGTGAACCCCAGCATAAAGGCAAGCCCGATGGCCATGTTGGAATAACCAGAGAAGTCGAAGTAAATCTGAAGCGTATACGATAAAATCCCAAGCCATGCCACCGCCGCATCAAGTTCGTTGGCTCGAAGAGCGAAGGCATGATCAGCGAGTGTCGCCACCGTATTGGCGATCAGCACTTTCTGGCTTAATCCTACAATAAAGTATTGTATCCCAAGGCCAAGCTTCCGGTGTTCATATGATCTTTCCGCCAATTCGTCTCGGATTTGTGCATACCGAACGATGGGGCCGGCGATCAGATGCGGAAACATCAAGATGTAGGTGGCAAACCGCCAAAGGTTGTTTTCGGTCTTCACGTCTCCACGATAAATGTCCACCAGATAAGAGATGAGCTGGAACGTGAAAAACGAGATGCCGAGTGGGAGCCGCAGCGAAATGGGCGGCACGGCAGGAAACCCGGGCAAGCCATTGCAAATTTGAACAATGAAGTTGGCGTACTTGAAGGTTCCAAGAACTCCGAGATCGACAATCAGTGCGACAGTGAGCCACATGGTCCTGCTTCGGCCTTGGGCCTTCCTCAAGACTTGCGCCAAATGAAAGTTCAGAAGAATCAGACCCGCTAGAAGAACAACGTATTCGCCTTCGCCCCAAGTATAAAAAATCACACTCCCGGTTAAAAGCACGGCCGTTCGGAGGCCACTCAACAAGTAAACCCCAAGAAGGAGCGGCAAAAAATAAGCAATAAAGACGAGGGAGCTGAAAAGCATGCGGTCTCTCCGAGACTTACCGGATGCTAATCGTCTGGAAGGTCCGGCAGACGAAGGTCCGGCTATCTTGCGTCTCAGCGACCAATATTTGATAGTCACCGGCAGGAACATCGTCAAATGCCACTTCAGATGAATACCCGGCGCGCAAGAAGCCTCCCCAGCTAAAGTACTGCGCTACATCCGGACGCTCCACGCCGGTCCTCGTTGTAACTGCATGGACATTTTTTCCCACCAGTAGCAATCGGATTCTTTGAGGAACCGATCCCTGAGCCTTATCTACCACAAACCCCGAAATGTCGTAAGCCTGTCCCTTCTCCACCTTCCATGAATTCGGGACATCCCCCGGATTCAAAGAGTTATCGGAGACCGATCGGACACTTTCCATGGAACAAACATCGAACTGCGGTAACGCAAGAACTGTTTCCGCCGATTCCGTTGTAGCAGCGAACTGCTGGTCAGACGCAACGCCAGCCCTTCTCTGCTGCGGGCGATCCCGGCATCCCGGAATAAAGCTTATCGCGATTGTTAGAAGAGCACCGATCGCGGTCAGTTTCATCGAAGCAGTCTCCATAATGAAAGGGTGGCCGAGATGTTTACCAAGATGGAATGAAGCGAGCAACAACAAAACGTTGGCAGTCGAGGACTCTCCACTCTTCCAATGATTGACTCCTCCAGGGAACTGCGCTACGTCCTTTTCCGCGATGATAGATTGGCTCTAAGACGATGCTGGCTCGCTTACGGACTTTTCTACCGCAGCGGCGTTGGCACTTGTTGTTGCTCCTGCTGTGCCTCGCGTTGTCCCTTCGGCTCTACCGGCTTAACGCGTATAGCATCTGGTTAGACGAAGCCTGGCAGTACGGCTCATCCGATCATCCCTTGGACCGCATCAGAGACGCCAATTCGTTTCCCATCGATCAAATGTTTTTGTCCATGCTCGTCACCCATCTCCACATCCTTACGCACTTCGATGCAGATGCCTGGCAGCTCCGTTTTTCGCCGGTTATCTTTGGCGTCGCGTCGGTCGGAGTTATCTTTCTCCTCGTTCGCGAAGCTTTTGAAGAACGCGCAGCCTGGATCGCTGCCTGTCTGGCCGCGTGCTGGCCGCGCCTTATCCAATACAGCCAGGAAATGCGCGCTTATTCGCTTTTTGTTCTCCTGGCTTGCATTGCAGCCTTTTCTCTCCATCGCGCTCTGCGAACGAATTCGGTGAAGCATTGGGCTTTATTTTGCGTGGCAGTCGTGCTTGAGCTTTATAATCATTTCATGGCCGCGACCAATGTCCTGGCCTGGGGGATTTTCGCCGGTGGCTGGATTGTGTTCAACCTCATCACAAGTTACCTCCCCGGCTACGGCACGAACTCGCGAGGACCATCTTATGTGAGGTTAGGCCTGGCTGCCGCCAGCGGTCTCGTGATAGGCCTCGGACTGCTGCCGGTCGTCGGCTTTTATCTTCGATTCCAGAAGGCCGTGAGTAACACTGGGTATCGGGGGCGCAGCACATTGCCCCTAACTCCGAAAACTCTCCGGACGATCTTCGCATACGATATTGGTTTGGGTGATAACGCGACGGTCTATATTATTGGCGGCCTGGCAATTCTCGGCGTCATCTATGCCCTGTGGCGATATCCCCGCGGAGCCGCCCTGTGTCTGCTCTGGATAGGGCTGCCGATTTCGCTCGCAGCGTTCCGTAATAGCGGTGAAGCTCTCATCTCTTCAACTCGTTACCTTCAGTTCGTGACCCCGGCCTACCTTGCCTTCATCGGGGCTGGGATCTTGGCGGTGTCCGAGGGCATCGTGCGGGTCGTGCATCGCCTGGCGCAGCGTGATCTGGTGAATAATTCCGGAGCCGTGGCGCGCTTTGGTCTGACGGCGCTTGTCCTTGTTCTAACGGTTCGACCGCTGCGGGCGCTTTATCGCCATGATCCGAAGGAGGTCCCCGTCGATCTGCGAAGCGCCTACGCCTATGTCATAAGCCGGGCTAAGCCAAATGATATCGTCATCGGCTTTGGCGAGATAACGTTCTGGCATAGCGGATGGTTCAGGGCGACCGACCCGTATTATCTTCGAAACAACAGCGCAGTTCAGGAAGTCATTACCATGGGCTCGAAGAATTGGGCTGCTATCCCGTTTCGACATATTGATCATGTCACAGGCAAGGTGTTCGCAATGGTTCCAACGCGCGCACCCTTGCAGGCCACTGTCCGCGAGGTAGCCGAGGAACAATATGAGACAACTTGCTGGGACCACATCTGTGTCCTAGAATCGCGCGGCGACCGGGCGGCGAAGGATATTTTCGATGATTTCTGCACGCGCTTTGGCTTTATGGACCCCGACGGCCTCGCAGCCGTCCTGAAGGAACACAAGGAGGCGCAAGCGAAGTCAGATAAGTAATCGCGGACGCGCGATATTTTGTAGTTATCAATGAGAGGAGATTCTCGAGTGGAGCGTGGGCCAGATGCAGAGACAGCACAGGCTGTCCTCCAGAACGACTTTAAGCGGCAGTGGGCCGTGATCGGTCCTGCAGTTCGCCGAGCCGTGGAACGGGTCGGCGCCAGCGGCTGGTATATCCTTGGCCAGGAAGTTGAAGCGTTTGAAACGACGTTGGCCAATGCTTGGCAAGTCGCTTACGCCGTTGGAACCGCTAATGGCATGGACGCGATTGAAGTGGGGCTGCGCTGCTTGAAACTACGGCCGGGCGAAAAGGTGTTAACTACTTCCTTGTCGGCTTTCGCCACTAGCCTGGCAATCATTCGTGCCGGAGGTCAGCCGGTTTTTGTCGACGTCGACGAGTGCGGGCTGATCGATTTGGGCCAGTGCCATGACATTCTGAGCCGCGATCGCTCGATTCGTGTTTTTGTACCGGTCCATCTCTATGGCTTTCCGTTGGACCTTATCGAATTGAGAAAACTACGAGACGAATTCGGCCTTCGGATGGTTGAAGATTGCGCACAGGCGATTGGGGCGAAGTGGCACGACATTGCGGTCGGCACGATTGGACAAGTGGCGGCAACGAGCTTTTATCCTACGAAGAATCTCGGAGCCTTGGGAGACGGCGGGGCTTTGTTGACTAACGACGAGGCAATCAGAGACCAAGCCAGGTGCCTGAGAAACTACGGACAATCCAGCCTCTACCATCACACTGAGGCCGGACTCAACAGCCGACTGGACGAACTCCACGCCGCTATCCTGCGGGATGCGCTCTTGCCTCACTTGGTAGCTTGGATTGAAGCACGGCGCGAGGTGGCTCAAGCTTATCGCAGCCGAATCGTGAATCCGTTGCTTCGCTTGCCAGTTTTGCCTGACACGGCTAATGCCGCCTGGCATCTGTTCCCAGTCCAGGTCGCCTCCCATCAAAGAGATCAATTTCGAGATTGCTTGATTGCCCAGAACATTAGGACCGGGATTCACTACCCACGCATTATTCCTGACCAAGCTGCGATGGCAGAGCTTGCTCATGAAGTCGCGTTCGAGCCCGACCGGGCTAGGCGAATCGCCCTCAGCGAAATCTCGTTACCGATTCATCCGTTTCTCACTGAGAGGGAAATAGAGAAGGTCGTCGATGCTTGCAACCGATGGCAACCGTGAGGGTGAAGCTTAACAAGACGCTCTAGCGTTATGGGCGAAAATGTTTCGGGCATTTATTCAATCTTGAATCGGCCGGCCATTTTCGGCGCTTTCCATCGGCTGGTTGTCCGGCGGGATGCTCGTCGTGTTTTAGTCGACGAATACATTAGACCCAACGCGGGCGACCGGCTTCTCGATATCGGGTGCGGACCCGCCTCGATGTTACCTTACCTGAAAGACGTGAATTACACCGGCCTGGACTTAGAAGAGAACTTCATCAAACAGGCTACGGTAAAATACGGCGGCCGCGCTACGTTCATTCACGCCAGGGTTCAAGATCTGGCGGCAAAATTCGACTGCGAGTTTGACCTCGCGATAACAATAGGCGTCGTCCATCACCTGGATGACGGAGAGGCAAAGGAGCTTTTTCGCGCGGTGAGCAAACTGCTGAAGCCAGGCGGCCGCCTGGTTGTGTCGGATCCTGTTTTCCGCGAGCGGCAAAATCCATTAGCGCGAATGGTAATGTCCTTCGACCGTGGTAAGAGCATCAGAACGAAAGAAGGCTACGCCCGCCTTGCCGGCCCGGAGCTTGAGCACGTTCGAACTGACGTCCGCTCCGACTTCATGCGCATTCCATATGATCATTGCATTTCAGTATATCAGAAACCAGGGCCTACGGCGTCAACGCCGTGAGCGGCCTCCGCCTCGGCCTGGGGCAAGCGGCCGTCAGCGTGGGCAAAAAAGCAACCCTTTGATCAGGTAGCGACTTAGGATAAACGTTGCGGGCACGGTTACCACAGGGATAACAAGGGGCGCGAGCGAACTACTCACGTGTCCTATCTCCACCAAAAGGTAGAGCAACGCCATTCCGAGCAGGTACTGCGACACATAGACGATCGGATATTGCAAAGCCTTCGTGATTCGAAGCTTTTCTTTAAAGACGAACCGCGCATTAAGGACGTACGAAATCAGAATGCCGCCCGCGTAGGATCCAGTATACGCGGCGGGGTAGGGTAGAAACACACGAAGAATTAGATAGACGAGGTAGGTGAAAATCAGATTGACCACGCCGAACAAAATGAACCTGGCGAATTCGCGCCATGGCCGCTGAACTCTACTGTCCCGCCCGCGGGTTGACATATCTTACTGAATAACGCGACGCCGCCAGGAGCTCAATAAACCTCGTCGATCACGGCTTCGGGGCGCTTGTTCGTCTCGTCAAAAATGCGCCACAGGTATTCGCCGATAACCCCGAGCATCACGATAACGAGACCTAAGAGAAAAGAAGTGAGGGCGACGATAGTGGCGAAGCCAGGGACCGCGCCCCTCCCGATCAAGGTGTTCATAAGGATCAAGGCGCCGTAAGCAAAACTCAACATTGAAACGATAAGGCCAATGAGCGAAATCATTCGAATCGGCACGATGGAGAACCCTAGAAGCGCGTCAATGAAAAGCTTCAGGCGCTTCCAAAAACTCCAACGTGATTTTCCGTAGGCGCGTTCGCGGCGGGCATACGTAATCACATCCGGCTTGAAACCGAGCCAGTAGGCGAAAAGCGGGGTGTTGATGTTCTTGCTGCTGTTATTCAGATAAGGCAACAAGGCCTTGTCCATGAGTGCCAAATCGAAGCCACCGGGAGGATAATCCTTTACCACAAATAAACGCAGGAGAACGTAGTAGATCCTCGCGAATAGCTTCGTCGAAAGAGAATCTGTCCGATGACTTCTGACCGCGAGGACAAACTTCGATCCCTGCTGCCATTTTTCTATGACCTCCAAGATTAAGTCCGGCGGGTCCTGGAGGTCCGCGGCCAGGTTCATAAAACAATCTCCTGTCACAAATCGGAAGCCGGTCTTGGTGGCATGAATCGCCCCGAAATTGCGCGTTAGCTTGATGATTTTGGTCGCCGCCCGTCGCCGTTTTATTTTCATCAACTCATCGAACGAACGATCCCCGGAACCATCATCCACAAAAATCAATTCCAGTCGCATGTTGCGCTCCTGCAAGCGCGCTTCGACCTCGAGGAGTTCATTCAACAAGGGCTCGAGTGAGCCTTCGTTGTAGTAGACCGGAACGACAACCGATATGGTCTTCACCGAATTAATTACTCAGTCTTTTTTCCGCCGAGCGCGGCGAGGAAATCTTCGTAGGTGCGGTAATAACCCTCCCCGTCGTAGCATTCCGATGCTAAAACGGTGCAAACCGAGCCCGACGAAAAGTTGTCGAGCTCGCGCCAGATTAAGGGCGGAACATAGAGGCCGCAATAAGAGCGATTCAGCTGATAGCGTTGCTTTTCCTGGCCGTCATCGAGCACGACATCAAAACTGCCCGACATGGCAATGATGAATTGATGGCAGCTCCGCAAGGCATGGCCGGCGCGAGTTTCGCCGCCGGGAACGTCGTATAAGTAAAAAACGCGCTTAATTTCAAACGGGATGTGTCGCCCCGCTTCCAAAAAGGTCAGGTTACCGCGCGGATCGGCAATCTTCGGCAGGTCAATCAGCTGGCAAAGTTGAATGCTCATGCCAAAGCTTCTATTAGTTGGCCGGGCGTCCAGTCGGCAAGGTTTAGTTCATAATGATCGTGTGCCACTACTCTGGCGCCATAGCCTTCTTTTTGATCAATGAGACCGCGATTCAACTTTCGTCCTTCCTGTTCGTCGGACGTACCGAAGGCGAAGTATTTCTTTGACTGATAAATGTTATCCAAGAGCTCTTCGAAGATCAGATCAAGGGCGCCCAGGGTCCGGCTCCGCTCGTTCGCGGCAATATACTGGGCGTGGGCGACGTTGTAGCTCTCGTAGATCACAACGCCGGCGAGCATCGTCCCTTCCTGATAGGCGGCGAACAGTTTGATATGATTCGGAAACCGGGAGCGCAATAACTGCAACTCTTCGACGGCATGCGCGGGGCGGGTGCCGTATGTGCTGAGCAGCCGCTCATTCAGGATTTCCCAATATGTTGGGAGATCGTCAGACTGACGAACGACGACGCCGTTCTTCTGGGCCTTCCGGGCGCCGCGGCGGCGCCGTTCCTGCACCGCGAGACGATGCGCGCCCTCGACAACGGTTAGTGCCCCCCGGCGGCGTAGCTTGGCGTTGCACAAAAACAAGGCGTACAAATCTTCTTCGGCGGCGGCGCGATGGTAAATGTGCGGGACACACTTGTAAACGAGCGCGGCAAAACTTCGATCCTTCAGAAACGAGAGCGCCGCTTCAAAAACCACCAGCATTTTAGGTAACTTCATTTGTTCATCGGCGACGAAACCGCCGTAAGTCAGGCCGGCATGACTAGAGAGCAGCTGGTCGCGGACGTTTGCCGGAAGGAGGGCGGCGATCCGGTCATCGTCATCCCGGATTACCAGTGAATGATCCTCGAATCGGGCACGGTGATAATCCATGTAATCCCGAAGGAAAAGAAAAGTCCCATTTTTACTTTGCCTAACGAACGCGTCCCACGCCTCCTTATCGGATTCCTGGTAGCGTTCGACGCGCATGACGTTGTTCCGTGGAAGAAAGAACGCTCGTTATTTCGCCGCCTGGATACGGTTCGTTCTCCAATGCACAACACTCTCCGCCGCCTCCGTGTCATAACCCAGAAATCGGCTGAGAGCCGGATCGTCCTTGTACTTACCGCCCAAGCTTTTCGGAAAGCTAATTTGTTGTTTGATGAACGGAAGCCCAAATAGGTGGTTGATGCCGCGACGCAGGCCGGTGGACCGGTTGACGCCGCCGCGATGGTAGATCATTGAGTCAAAGATGAGGGCAGATCCCGCCTTGGCTGTAACCGTTCGTTCGTGAGCCTTGATGAACTCCGGTGAAGGAAACGGCTCGGTCTTATGCGAACCGGGTAACACATAAGTGCCGCCGGTAACCTCCGAAAAATCGTCTATGCAAAAAAGCGCGCTCACCGCCAGCGGTCGCGACGAGACGAAATGCTGGTAGGCGAGGTCGCGGTGCCAGGCGCTTTGGTAATGCTTATTGGTAGGGGCGTTGATCACTGCATTTTGCTGCAGGATTGTAAAGTATTCCCCTAACAGAGATGCGACGACGGCGTGGACCCGGGGATTTGTTGCAAAGCCTAGGAAGTAGTCATCATATGCCAGCAGACAGCGACCCACCCGGGCGTCGTTTATCTTGCGCAGATTCTCTTCGCCTCCCACTTCGTTCACCTGCTCAGCATATACGGCGTCGATCCTTTTTCGTGCTTCGGCAAGTTCAGCTTCGGATACCAAGTCGGGCACTACCGTGAAGCCATTGATCACGATCTCTTCCCGAAACCGATCTACGTCCGACTGAAGTGCTGTGGCCTGCCGGACGCCGTAGGATTTCAATTCGTCAGTGCTCATAATTTGCCTCAAAATTTTTCCCAAAGCGCGGTTTAACGGACCAAAACCGCGTAGCCGAATCCAGTTATGCCACGGCCGTTGCCATTATAGAACATAACGCGTTCGCCGTTTATATCTACGACAAAAGGATAACAGACCATTTCCGAATCCCATCCGTCGCCCGATTTTTCGACCCCCGCGGCCGCGTCGTTTCGCTGCCAATGGATGCCGTCTTCAGATTCGGCGTAACCGATTACATAAAGCCGGCGAAAAGAGCGAATGGAATACCACATCCGATAACCGTCGCGGTCCCGGATGACCGATGGTCGGCCGACTGCGTATTCATCCTGGAAGTCGGGTTCGAGACAAATATGAGGATGCGTCTGCCAGCAGAGACCATCTCCAGAGGTGGCATATCGGATAACGCAAATATAGTGCAGGCCGTTCTCGTCCTTCGTCCATTTGACTGTCGAGACGTACCACATCTTCCAAAGCCCGGACTCGCAAAGGATAGAGCAGGTGCTGCGTATGAACGGCTCCTCATCGGTCCGATCCATAATTGGGACGCGAGAGACTTTCTTGAAACCGCCGGAGTTGGTATCCGCGATGGCCAGGCCGGTAAAGGTAAGGTATGGCACCCTTTCCGATCGCTGGAATCCCTGATAGTAAAGAAATCGCTGGCTTCCAACTCGCACCAACGTGCTGGGCGCGACCCCGGAATCGTCAAACGCCCCCAACTCTCCGAGGTCAAGGACCGGCTCAGGCACGACCGCGAGGACGCGGTTAGGGGAGCGCGCGTCCAAATCAACTGAACCGATGCGGCCAAAGCCTTCGCGGTCCTTTGAAACATAATATACGCGAATAACGTCCGGATTGATTAGCTCGGCCGTGGGAAGTTGCGCGCCGGCCTTTGCCCACGCGAGCGTGCCATCGGGAACGTAAATCAGGCCACCTTTGCGCCAAGTCATGGGATCGGCTTTTCGATCGGAATTTCCGGCGCGCTCCCGGTAGGTGTCCGCTCAAGGACAGATCCGTCGGGTAGATCGGCGTCGATTAATGTAGCCGGGCCGAGATAACAGTCCTTACCGATTGTGCGATCCGACATAACGGTGACATTCGCGCCGACAATGGCGTTTTCTCCGAATGTCACGCCATCGGAGACGACGCAATTTGGTAATAGGAATGAGTTATCACCGATCCGGCAGCGATGACAGATCTGGTTACCACTCCAGATAACAACGTTATGGCCCACTTCGGCGAAGGGCTGGATGACCGTGTCCTCACAGATAAAGCAATGTTCGCCGATTTTGCTGTGCGGGCGAACCAGCGCGGCGGAACTAATGTAAGAGGCCATTCGATATCCCCTAATCTTACACTCACAGTAAAGTCGGGTGCGAAGCCGATTGAACTGGGTAAAGACAATAGGAACGAACGCATAGTGATCTGAGGGGGGATAAAGATCCGGCAGGTTCTCAAAGGCAACGATCGGTCGCCCGAACAGCTCCTGGCGGGTCAGGAATCGACTTTCGACTGAGAACCCCACCACCTCATAATCCGAGTCGAACTGAAAGAACTCACAGGCAATTTGTGCGAAAACGCTATCACCAATGAGCACCAATCGTTTCCTACTCACGGTGTCTGTTAGGCGTCGCGACTGCTGGTCCCAAAAAGGAAAAGCACCTTATTCGATGATGAGATAAGACCGATCAGGCAAAAAGCGGGAGCGCAAAATCTGACATTTGTCTAGTCCAAGGACTTCCTTTAAGGCGATAGTTTCGCCCGGAAAGTCGTGCGAGTTTAACTCGTCCATCGCGATGACGCTGCCGCGCATCAGATGCGGTCTGATCGATTCCAGACATTTCTTGGTCGGCTCGTAGAGCGCCAAGTCAAAGTAGGCGAGCGCGATTATGGTCTCGGGATTGTCGACAAAGTAACCATCAACTGTTTCAAGGACGTCGCCCTTGACGAGGCTATATTTCTTCAGGTGAGACATGACGTTGTCCGCTTCGTGGGCATCCAGCATCCGGCTGAGATATGCTTCATAACCTTCACTGACGGTGTAGCCGCCGATCTTGGCATAGGCTGAACTGCCGTCCTTGGGCGCAATCGAGGGATAACCCTTGAGCGTGTCGAAGCCTACTACCTTTCGTGTCCAATTGTACGGTTCATACACGCTGCGGAAAGATTCGAACAGTGCGAGATTGGCCCCCCACCAGACGCCGAACTCCACGATGATTCCGGGAAGCTTTACAATTCTTTGATAGAGCTCATCGAGATAAAGGATCTTCGCGAGCTGAGTGCTTCGCAAATACAGTCCGAGGTTCACCAGCATTTCGTCGTCCGGGATTGGAGATTGCTTAAAGAGATCCAACAACTGCTTGCGGGCCTCCACTTCCTCGCTCGAGCCGCGAACGACGTTCTTATAACCTGCCTTTGCCACCTTTGTTCCTCCTAAGTTGCCTTCTTTTTCTTCCAGATCCCAACGACCGTCTGGTTATCCTCGACATCGCTCAAGACGAGGGCGGCCGCACCGACGACGCACTTGTTGCCTATGTTGGTATTGTTCGAGACCGTCGAATTTACTCCCATAAAACAAGCTTCTCCGATTCGGCAAAAGCCCGAAACAACGACGTGGGAGGAAATAAAGCAATTCGCGCCAATTGTCGAGTGGTGACCGATATGGTTTCCGCTCCATAGGACAACGTTGTCCCCAATCGTGACGAATGGCTGGATGACGTTGTTCTCGAAGATGAAGCAATGCTCGCCCACTTTGCAATTCCTCCAGACGAAAGCATGGGGACTAATATAGGAGGCTGGCTTATAGCCCTTGTCCTTGGCGGCCTGGTAAAGTCGCGTTCGCAACTGATTGCCTTGGGTGTAGACGTTCGCCGCAAAAAAACTGTGCTCCGCCGGAGCGTAGCGGCTTTCCATTTCGTCCATCGGGACCACTGGAAGCCCGAAGAGGGAGTTCCTTTTCATGAATTGCTTCTCAACGCAGAAGGCAACGACCTCGTAATCGGAATCGTGTTGAAAGTATTCGAAAGCAATTTCGGCAAAGGCGCTGTCTCCAAGAAGCAGAAGTTTATGTTTCTTCTCCATAGGCCGCTAAGGTTTCTTAATCAGAATATCTTCGCGCCGGTTTGCCATGGGAAGGTCCGAGGGCTGGGGCAGCAGATACGCGTCGTAGCCAGCGGCGCGAGCCCTCAGAATAATACCAATCAACACGCTATCGTCTATTTTGCCTGTTTCCACGGAGTTAAAGCTTACCTCCGGTTTCTCGTTCGTGCCGGTAAAGGCTTGATGAAACTTCACCCCATTACGGGAGCTGAAGAAACGTTTTCGCTGGGATTGATTTGGTATATCGCCGATAAGCATTTCGCCTCCGTCGGCCAGCAGACTGAGGGAATGATCAAGGAAGTCAAAGAGGTTCGTCTCTACAAAAACGTAATGGAGCACGCTGTAACAAATAACGGCGTCGATGCGACCGCAATATTTCTCAACAATGTCGCCGCACTCCGCGGGATACTTACCCGAGAATTTTTCAACGAAAGCTTCGTCCGGAAGCCGACTCAGCATTTCCTGGGAATCAATTAGCACCAGGCGGTGCCTGTGCTGGCGACACCACTCGATCAAGGAGAAGGCGGGCCCGCTGCATCCGGGGCCGATGTCGAGAATGGTCTGCCCCTGCTTTTCCAGATTGGTCAATTTCCGGCGGACGTCCGCAAAAATAAGATCCTCCTTGCCTTCGCGATAGGAATCGGGAAAGCCGATCTTCTCATATTGCGAGAGGGAATCGTCCGCCGCTCGCTTCCGGAAATCGTCAAAGGTTAGCTCCGTCGATTTGCTGGGATTTGGCGGCTTCATGGACGACTCGGCTGAAAGATGGGCTGCGGCGAGGGCACGTCAATCCCTGCTTTTCCCCATATCGCCTTTCATGGGGCCTGAACGGCTTTCGCGCGAACCTCGAAGCCCTGAAGGAGATAATTTCCAGGCACGTCGCCCGGATCTAACCGCCACCCGCCCGCTAAAGTAGGCTCATCGATGTGAAGATAGGCCACGTTCGTGCCCGCCTTGAGATGCGCCACCACGGAGTGGTTTTCGTCGTATCCCGGTTGTCCTGCAATGAGATAAAAGAGTTGAACGTTTGTCTCGGCCGGACTCGAGATCTCGATCTTTACGATACAAGGCTTCAACGGAAACTCCGGCACGGTCAGGGATGGATCGATGCCGGTTGCCTTAACGGACAAGCCTTGAGGCGACTCGATAACCTCAACCTGTTGGAGCGGCTTGAATTTTTGGAGGGCCGCCTGGTCCTTGGCTGCGAACAGGATGTCGGAGGAAGCCGCGAAAGCAGCCTGGAGTTGCTCTTGGGACAAGAACGCCTTGGGTGTACCTGAGGCAACCGGCGTCGCTTTAGCATCCTTATTGGATGAAGAACTGGGACCGTTTGCCTCTTCGGGACGACAAGCCGCCACCACCAATATCATCAGAACGGCCAAGAGCCGCCGGCAATATTTCATCAAGACGAAGTTCATACTGAAAGTTAGGGCTGCGATTTTCTTTCTGCAATCAATTGTGCCGGATGACGCAAATGAAAGGAACAAATTCAGCCGCGTCGCGGGCCGTCCATCAACTACCCAGGTTATACTTGAGGATCGCATAGATGGCGCGAACCCCGTCCTGCCAATTTATTTTTTTGCCCTCAGCATACGTTCGGCCGCTATATGAAATACCAACTTCATAAATGCGGGCGCCGGCTCGGGCCAGCCGCGCCGTCACTTCCGGTTCAAAGCCGAAACGGTCTTCTTTCAAGGGCATTGCCTTGATTACGGAACTGCGGAAAGCTTTGTAACAGGTCTCCATATCCGTAAGGTTAAGGTTGGTAAGCATGTTGGACAAAAGCGTGAGGAGCTTGTTACCAATCATGTGCCAGAAGTAGACAACACGATGAGGGCCGCCACCCACAAACCTCGAACCGAAAACGGCGTCTGCTTTTCCGCTGATAATAGGCGCGAGAAGGAGCGGGTATTCGGCCGGATCGTACTCCAGGTCGGCGTCCTGGATGAGGACCACGTCTCCTGTCGCGGCTTGAATACCGCTGCGCAAGGCGGCGCCCTTTCCACGATTGACCGGATGGTAAATGACTTGGTCGACAAGGCCGGCCACTGCGTTTCGCAACAGGTCGATCGTCCCATCCGTAGAGCAGTCATCGACGACAATAATCTGCATGTCCCCAACCGGTGCGGCGCGGACGGCGCGGACGATCTCTTCAATGGTTCCCCGCTCATTGTAACAGGGGATGACGATCGACACTTTCATTAGAGTTACAGGTGGATAATATACGGGCGAGAGGCCGGCCGTCCTAAGATTGATTCCGGGCCGCGGCGACGGCGATAGCGTTTGGTTCGCCTTGTGGAACAGCGCGTCTGCTACGAAAGCGTTGTGAGATAAGAACGGGGAAAATGATCAATATAGCAAGGGTCGCAGGATAGGCCGGCATCGCGAAACGATCGATAGAAGCCAAAATGACCGCGTACAAACCAAGGTAAACCATGGGGAAAGCCGCCAGGGCCATGCCCTCGTAGTTGCGAGTAAGCAAGGCATACGGGAACGCCATAATCGCAACGACGTTGGCGATCAGGAGCAGGAAATCGTAAAGGGGACAGAGATGCCAGAGAAGCTGCAACACCGCGGAGGAAGTAGTGAACTGCTGGAATTGCTGCTTGATGTGATCTTGGACATTCGGAGGGCCGTCACCGATCTTTGCTCCGGGCCAGGTGGGCGACAGGATTTGCGTTCGGAAGATGCGGTTCTCATTCACGGTGGCCTTAGCTCCGATAAAAAGAAGGGCGGTGCGCGCGACCCCGCCCAAATAGCGCGAAGGATAGTGGAGGATGCCGGACATAAAAACCCGTTTAGTGTCGCCCGTTCCCATGGGGCGATCACGAAAAAGGCGGTCGAACAAAGGATCGAATAAATCATTTCGAATGCCTGAGAAAAAATTCCCTTCCGACACCGACTCGCGAACAGCACTTATATAAGCAGCTTTATTCTCGCCGACTACCGGATCCGATGGAGCTAAAAGAGCCTGGCGGATAATGCCCTGCCGCATGGTTATTTCGGCCAGCCCGGCGCGATCGGTGAATGGATCCCAAAGGTGTGAGATAACAAGCGGGGCTACGAGGATAAGAAGGGGTGCGAGCGCCATTCGGCCTAGGCCGCGGGGACGAAACAAGCCTCCCTCGCGGACAAACGCCCAATTGCGCATGAACCAGAGCGCCGCTGCCACAGGTGCGAGGTTGAGAAGGAGCTGGCGCCAGTAATACCCTGTTGCCAACACGCCGCCAAACAAAAGAGCCTGTGTCCAGGCGGCGCGCTCTGTTTTGGGTTTTTGAAGCGCTACGGCAATAAGCAGGGCGATGAAGAAAGAGGTGCCAGTCTCGGTAAGGATAAGGTGCTGATAGGCAACACCGGTCGGGAAAAGACTTATGACAATCACGACGGCCGCACCACCCCACGCGCCCGCCAGGGACCGTGCCACGCGCCCAAAAAGTAACGTCGCGCCCAAGCCCATAACCGTGGAAACAAACATCGCGGCAAGCGGTTGCTGGCCAAAGAAAACGAAGGAAGCTTTTAATGCTAAAGGATAAAGAGGGGTTCGGTTCCGATACCAATCAGCTGGAAAACGCGAACTGCCGAGGACATCGGCTCCGTCAAGGTATTGGAAGCCATCGTAGGTTATGCCGATTGGCAGGGAAATCAGATGAGCGAACGCAAACGCGATGGCGAATAAAACCGCAAGACGATAGGCTCGCTCGCTCATGTCGTAACGTTCGTGTTCAACGCTAGCGGGCGAGTGTTATCGGCAGGTCAGCACGCCGTATTCGCTCAATCTCGGTTTGATCGTCTTTCAGAACAGCGAGGTAGTCAGTGTAATAGAAGCTACTCCCGGCCTGAGTGCGTTTGGCTTCCGTTTTTGGACCGACCCGTGAGAGAAAATTCTCTTCTCGGATTCGGAGGAAAAAAGCCAGCCAGTCCGAAGCTTCAAATTGCCACGGACGAATCCAGGTCCACGGTTGACCAGTAACGCGTTCCGGCAAAGAACCAAGATCCGTCACTACAAGAGGGATGCCGCTCTCGAGGCCAATGGAGAGCGTGTAAGAAAATGTTTCCGGACAAAGGGCCGGATACCAAATAAGGTGAGGCCGGCGCTGTTTCAGCAAAGCCTGCACGTCGTCATCGTCGTAACGACCGCTCACCCAGATCCCCGCTTCATCCAGAAGACTCGCGTCGCCGTAGGGGTCGCCGATAAGCTCGAAGGAGACCTTGTCTCCGCGCGCCCGCGCAAGCGTTGCGCACTCCAGGATGATATTCTTGCCTTTGTGCGGCAAGAGATCACCTAGAACTGCCACTCGAAAAATGCTGGCCGATGTCAACGCTCGGACCGTCACTTTGCGGGGAGCGGGATTGGCTTCGGGATGAGCGGCGACGATTGGATCGAGAAGAGGAAAAAAGCGGGAAAAACGGCTGGCGACATCATGTGAGGGAGCTATGACGCGATCGGCATCAGTCACTAACCAACTGTGGGCATGTTGCCATTCAACCAGGCTAGAAGGCTTTCGCGGCGCGATGGAGGCGGCCAGCAATTCATTCTCGTGGGCGTCGAGATCGTCTCCGACATAGCGCCCATCAGGTCCAATCAAATGTGGGCTTGGCGCGAGGACGTAGTAATCATGAATCGTGAAGTCGAATGTGCGCTTCAGTTCGCGCACGAGCGCGGCCAGATACTCTTCATTGCCGAGAATGTGATGAATGTGGATTCGCTGCGGGGCGCACTCCTGCAGCACTTCGACCAGTTGCTGAAATTGGTCGGCTGGATCGAACGTCAAGGCGACTGGAAGATCGTCCTGGCCGGTAGCGAGCCGGACAAAACCGTCGTGTCCCGGAGTAAGTCGGATGAACTTTGCCTTGTTCTGAGTGGACTCGGTCAGGTCTCGCAAGTGCTTTTCCGTGCCACCTCCGCCATAATGGCTAACCAGAAGGATCAAGGGCGGACCTGACCTAGCCCATATTCGGATGCGATCGCGGAGGGGCGCATCGGCAATGGGATGATAGCGAGGATCGGTGCGGCGATTCTCCTTCTGCCCGCGAAGGACGTAATGGGTAAGCGGATTCTCGGAACGCTCATTGGGAGGGAGCTCCCTCCGATAATATGCGGGATAGAAACCCGGGTTAGGCCGTCGCCCCTCCGCGGCGCCCGATACAACGAAATGTAATAGCGGATTAATGCTGGCGGCGGCCACATCTGGGTTCTGCTGCAGATACCAGGCAGAATGAAAGAATGGGTTGGGTTGCAGAGGGGGCTTAGCTTCGATGAATTCGACCAGCGGATTGTAACCCGTGCCGTCATGCTCGATCGGCCGGCCCAACACTTCGCTTTGGTACCAATAGTAGTAGCTGTTACCGAGCTTGCTCGCGTCAAACGGATTGGGGAACGCCTTCTGCAAATCAATCCGATCACGGTAGAGGATGCGGTGCGCGTCGGAGATCGGCTCGCCGTTACTGAATGAAGCCAAGGTCCAAGGGAAATGGCTGAAATGTGCTTCGCCGGACTTGGTTGTCTCCTGGATATACCATTTTCGAAGGAGCTGCGCGGCCGGCATTTCCCCGCCATACTTATCGAGCATGGCACCTTGAGCGCCACTATCAAAGCCGGAGAAGTGATAGAAGACCAAGGGCTCGCCGTTAACCGTAAAACCGCTCGTAAAGTCGCCCTCAATGTTACGGTTAGTGAGGTTCCAAGTGGCCGCGTTACATCCCGGGTGGCGAACTATATCGACTTCCTGAAAGAGCGCCGGCGCCAGATCCACCCACCGCTGGTCGGTGAAGAGGCCGCCGGCAATATCAGCCCGGCAAAAGTCGCGCAACCTATCTCGCCACCACCGGGCAAAGCGGCAACCTTCGGGTGAAGGACGCAGGCCAAGGAATCCGAGGTTGTAGACGCCGTGCTTTAAGGCGCAGATTTCATTATCTCGGATCGCCTCTGTAGAGACTTCCGGATCGGTCAGGTGCGGAGTAAGAAGGATAGAAGCCTTGGAAAGCTTTTCCTTCAACACATCCAAGGATGAAAAACAAACGATATCCGGGTCGAAATAAAAGGCGGCGGCGCATTCTTCACGCTCAAGCAAATCGACCATGAAGTAACCTTTTACGGCGGTGCACAACTCAACGACGGTATGGCGAAAAATCCACGACGGCTTGTCCGCAATACTGAGCTTGTCGATAGTGATCACTTCGTCGAAGACATCGATCGGAGCGAGCGCGCCTTCCGGGATGCGATCGTTGACCAAGACACAGAAACGGATTGCGGGATTGTGCTCCTTGAGGGTCCTGGCGAGCACGATCGCCTTCGGAACATAGTTAAGACAAATACTCGTAAAAGCATAGACGACGCCTTTGTCGCCTTTCGCTTGACACCCGGTGCGCGACGCCGAAGCGGCTTTCGGCGCTGTCGACAACTCGATCGGAGAAAATTGGAGCGCGCGTCTTTGCTCCTCGTAGTAGCTACCTTGGAATAATGGGTGGGGATCGCGGCCTTCCCGAGCGCCTGCCGAGAGATAGTGGGTTAAGGGATCCATCCCGCCCTGACGTACCTCCGGATTCCTATCGAGATACCACGACGAGTCGAAGAGCGGATGGGGATCGCGGCCTTCGACGCCCCCCGCGATATGGAAGTGGACCAGCGGGTTCATTCCATAAGCGGCCACGTCGCTATTTTCCCGAAGGTACCAGGACGTATCGAAGAGGGGATGGGGATCCAGGTCTTGCCGGACCCCTTCCGTTAGGTAATGGGTAAGCGGGTCTAATCCGGGCGGACAAGCCTGGGAGTTTTTCGTTCGATACCACGACGAGTCGAAGAGGGGATGGGGATCGCGGCCTTCCTTGCCGCCGACGCTGACGTAATGCACGAGCGGATTGAGACGGTTCTCGCGCACGTCCGAGTTACAATCGAGATACCAGGAGGTGTCGAACAATGGATGGGGGTCGCGTCCCTCGCGGGAGCCGGTCTCGAGGTAATGGAGCAAGGGAGCAATCGGCCAGTTAGCAACGTCACGATTCTGCTCCAGGTACCACTTTGCGTCGAAGAGTGGGTGGGGACTGACATCCCAGGCTCCTTTTAGGTAATGTTCCACGGGGTTTGCCCCTTCTGCTTCAGGTGCCTGAGTTAAATAGTAGGCTGTATCGAAAAGCGGATGTGGGTTCCGGCCTTCCCCAATGCCGTGCTCCAGATAATGCTGCAGTGGATTAACGCCGGTTGCGGCGACATCGCTGTTTTGCTTCAAGTACCAAGTGGTGCTGAAAAGCGGGCCAGGATCGCGGCCCTCGCGCGCCCCGCATGTCAAATAATGCTCCAAAGGAGTGACGCCTTCGGCGGCCACGTCTGGGTTGCGCGCGAGATACCACGCAGTGTCAAAAAGCGCGTTGGGATTGCGATCCTCGTCAACACCCCACCTGAGATAGTGGGTCAACGGGTCGACGTCTGTGGCCGCAACATCGGGGTACTCGCCAAGGTACCAGGTAGCGTCGAAGAGGACAGCAGAAGCGTGCTTTCGAGAAGGCTTCGTTGCACTTCGCCGAGTCCAGGAGAGGGAGATCGAGGGCGGCGATGTGCGACTAATCGTATTTGAGAACCTAAGCGAGCTGACAATTGCGTTCGCGCGCTGGCGCAGGTCGAAAAGTCGCCGGATATCCAAGGCCGCGTCCTCGGGGGCAATCGTCTCACACGATAATGCTTTGCGGATTTCCTTCAGTCCGGCCTTGAGCTCGGCAGCGATAGCGCGGCGATCCGCAGCCGTTCTTAGCGCACCGCGCGGCGCAAAGCGAAGAAGACCCAGCAACTCCATGCCTTTCCACCAAAGCGGGGGGCGACGTATCCGATCAATGTCCGCCGAGATTAAGTCAAAGATTGCCGGCAGCGCCTCGTCGCCCTTGCGCAAAGCCAGTCCGGTTCGGAAGAGGTCGTCGGAAAGTTTCTTGAGACGTCGCTCTAATCGAGATTTATAAGCGCGCGCCCCCCGGGTCCGAGACGTCCAAATCTTCAAGGAGGCGAGGAGGCGCCTCGTATTGGCGTGGCTCTCTTCCAGGGCCTTTCTTGTCTTTTCCAATGCGCGCGCCGCAGTTTTCTCTTGCTCGGCGAGATTACGAAGACGTTGTGCGCCTTGCGAGCGCTCGCTCTGCACGTCGGTCGCCAGCCGTTGGGTTTCTTGCCGCAAGCCTGCAATCGTTTCCCGGAGATTCAAAATCTCTGTTTCGCGAGACTTGAGTCGTTCGGCATCCAGTTTTGTTCGCGTGTGCTGCTCGCGTTCCAGGGCTTGCGCTGCCTCCAACTCGGTGGAGACCTGCTCCGCTCGCGCCCGGCTCTCTTCGGCGGCGTGTTCCAGCTTCGCTATTTCCTGCCTGAGCCCGTCGACTTGCGCATCGGCAACCTGGAACTGCTCATCCGCGACACGCAAAGAGGACTCTGTCGCTTTTTGCGATTCCCAGAGCGCGAGCGCGGAAGCTGCCGTCGCATAATGACGGTTAATGAGGGTTCGCTCTTCATCGGTGGCGACAAAGAGCCTCCGAAGAAATGGGCAATCGTGCTCCGATATTTTCGTCCTTTTCCAAACGCCCAGACCATGGCCGAACTCGAAGACAAAAGAATTGCCCCCTGTTGCTATTTCCTGCCAAAGCTTCCAAGCGCCGAACCCGCGCCCACGGACGGCGATGTCGTGGAAAAGAACAACCCCGACAGGCGATAGTTTCGGCAACCACGATTTGAAATCACGCTGCACATCTTCGTATCTGTGCGCCCCATCGATGTGAAGCAGATCAATTGATTTGTCCTCGAAATCGCCGACCGCCTCTTCAAACGTTTTCCCCTTCAACTCGGAGAAGTCAGCGTAAATTTGATTGTATTTTTCGACCTCGCCCCTCAGGGTCGCGTCCAGCTTGCCCATGTGGACGTCGCCGCGCCAGGAATCAACCCCGTAACATTTGACCGCGACGTTATTTTCGAGGGCTGATTGGCAAAACGTGAAATATGACTCGCCTTTCCACACACCGAGCTCGACAAAAACCCGCGGGCGAAATTCCCGCATGAGTTCGTAAGCAAAAGGCAAATGCATGCTCCAATGGTCGCCAAAGTAGCGTTCGATTCGCGGCCCGCGATACTCGGGCGAGATTATCTCAACCAGGCCGTTCTGCGATCTCCCCGCGGGCTTGTGGGGATGAACGAGTTCGAGAGAACTCGCAGAATCTTCGCCGGCGCCGTTGCCGCGCGGGGACACATCTGCCGGAGGGCGGTTTTGTTGCGTAGCGAAGGCGTCAGCGTCAGCTTCAGTCGTAAAATACCGGCGCTTCCATTTCCCGCCGATCTTGGCGCGCACAACGAATCGATATTTTGGATGGGCGTACGGGCGCACACGGAAGGCGGGAAGGGACATCGGGCATGTGTAATAGCTACGCGTAGCTATTTTTGCAACCGAATTATAGCTATTTTTCCGGCCACCAAGGCGACGGGCCGGGTGCGGCGTCTAGGAAGGCCACCGCGACGCCGTCGTGCGCGGTCAGCGACTGCCTTGGGTTCTGGGCAAATCCGGCACCAATGTCTGGAACACCGGCCAGAACAGCCTGCGCCAGTTCCCAATTTCCCGTAGACATCCGGCGAGAACGTTCACGACATTAAGCTCAACTCTTAGCGATGCCGAGAATTTCATTGGTTGTAGTCGTCTTCAACATGCACCGGGAGGCCCCGCGGACGCTGTTTTCGCTCTCCGCGGAGTACCAGTGCTACATCGGCGCCGACGACTACGAGGTCATCGTGGTCGATAACGGGTCGAGTCCTCCATTCGACACTCAAGTCCTGCGGAAGCTTTCCGGTAATTTTCGGCTCGTTCGGCTTGATTCGGCTTCGCCTTCGCCGGCGCAGGCGGTGAATCGAGGCCTCGCAGAAGCGCAGCACGACATCATAGGGGTAATGATCGATGGAGCGAGGATTGTCACGCCGGGGCTGCTCCATTTCGCTCGGCATGCGGCAACGCTTTTCGAACGCTCGGTTGTCGCTACGGTTGGCTGGTATTTGGGGTTCGACTTTCAGCGGTGGGCGATTCGTCACGGCTACAATCAGGAACGCGAAGATGCCTTGCTGGCGAAAATTGAGTGGCCAAGGGACGGCTACCGCCTCTTCGAGATTGGGACGCCTGACGAATCTTCCATTGACGGCTGGCTCCAACCGATCGCGGAATCCAACGCCCTGTTCATGTCTCGCCGGTCCTGGAACACAGTCGGGGGCTTCGACGAACGCTTTGACGAACCTGGAGGCGGCCTTGTAAACCATGATGTTTTTCGTCGCGCCGTCGAGCTGCCCAAGGCCGAGCTGGTTCACTTGCTTGGCGAGGCCACCTTTCACCAATTGCATCACGGCGTGGCTACAAATTCTCCAGTCGAGCAAGCCGAAGCAAACTGGAAACGGTGGGTGCGGCAGTACGAACAAATCACCGGGAGGAGCTACGAATGGCCACGGCCGCGACAGCGACCCAAGTATGTGGGGTCGCTCCCTCGGCCCGCCCTGCTCCATCTTGCGCGCTCGGCGCTCTTTCCGGTCCCCCGAGCACTCGTCGAAGGACCCCAAGAAACGACCCCAGGTAGCGAACCGCCGCTTGGCCGCCACTTGTCCCGCGATTTGTGGTTGGATTCACTCGCCACGGCGGCGTCACCTCAAACCGGGCCGTTAATAAATCTGATGCACGAACAACTTCGCGCCGGCCGTTATTCGGCAGCCGCGGGAATCGCGCGTCTTATCCGGCAGCATTGGCCGGATGAAAGTGAGTCGCAACGAGTGCTCTCGTTCCTAGCCCCGTACTCCCCTGAACCATGGGATCCGGTTTATGCCGATACCCTTTCGCAGGCGAACGAGCTGCTGGCGGAATTGCAATGAAAAGTTGAGACCTGGATCGAGCAGCGATCGCCCGACCTAGCCAAAGAAGAAGCGAATGGGCCAGGAAATATTATGGCATCAATTTGATTGTAAAGATTAACACGGAAGCGCGTGGCGCGTCCCCTACGAAACGATGCTCCTACATGCCTTGGCAGAGGTGCCAAACGAGCATAGGAACGAATAGACAGGCCATCGCGTTGACTCAGATACAGGTACAGACTAGCTAGTGTCGATGTCGTCCGCCATTGGTTCGCCGAAAGCGAAATCTTTCTCCGCATGGTTGAGGGAGCGACGTCGAGTTCTTTTCTGGCTCCTGTTGTTGGGCGCGCTAGTTCTTAGGCTCTACAAGCTAAATGCTTATAGTCTCTGGCTCGACGAAGCCTGGCAATACGGCGCGTCCGATCATCCTTGGAATCGCATCCGGAGCGGCGCGGCCCCGGTCGATCAAATGCTTCTCTCCTTGTTGATCACCCATCTGCATATCGTTACGCATTTCGATGCAGATGCATGGCAGCTGCGAATGTCGCCGGTAATCTTTGGCGTCGCAGCAGTAGGTGCGACTTTTCTGTTTGTTCGCGAGGTTTTTGAAGAGCGCGCGGCTTGGATCGCCGCATGCCTGGCCGCATTCTGGCCTCGGCTTATCCAATACAGTCAGGAGATGCGCGCTTATTCATTATTTGTTTTGCTTGCTGTCGTCGCGGCGTTTGCACTTCATAAAGCACTTCGGACAAATTCGGTTAGATACTGGGGCCTTTTCTCTCTCGCAGTAATCCTGGAGCTCTACAATCACTTTATGGCTGCAACGAATGCCATGGGATGGGCAATCTTTGCCAGCGGTTGGATTCTGTTCGATATTTGTAAGACCTATTTTTCTCGTGAAGCGATAAGACCAGCGCGCCGGGCCTTCGCTCGACTAGGTTTGGCCGCAGCAAGTGCCGGAGTTATCGGACTGGCATTCCTACCCGTCCTTCAATTCTACATTCGCTTCCAACAATTTGTGAGCGCCCACAGTTTTGTCGGTCGTGGCAGGCTGGTTCTCAACGCGCATGCGTTACGCAGCATGTTCGGTTACTGTATTGGTTTGGGGGATGACGCAACGGTTTACGTTATCGGTGGGTTCGCACTCCTGGGTCTCGGGTATGCTTTTTTCCGGTTCCCGCGCGGAGCCGCGCTCTGTTTGCTTTGGATCGGGCTACCTATTTTGCTCGCGATGGCCCTGAGCAGTGGTGAGGGATTGCTTTTTTCTACTCGCTACCTGCAGTTTGTCACGCCCGCGTATCTTGCTCTGGTTGCGGCTGGAATCCTGGCTCTGGCTGCAGGGGTTCGAATGCTGATAGCTTCTCTCCTTCCCCTGCAGGCAGCAGGGATGTCTGGATTTGTTGTTCGATTTGGTGTGACGGCCACACTAACAGCGTTAACCGCGGCTCCTTTATGGGCGCTCTATAGTCACAACCCAAAGGAGGTTCCGGTCGACCTCCGCAGTGCTTATTCTCATGTCTCAAGCCGCGCGACCGGGAACGACATCGTCGTCGGCTTTGGCGACACCAGGTTTTGGAGTAGCGGGTGGTTCCAGGTAATTGATCCATACTACCTGCACAACAATGAGGTGGTGAAGGAAGTGATTACCATCGGAACGATGAGTTATGCGGCTATTCCGTTTCGTCGCATTGACCACGCGACAGGCAAGCTCTTTGCCATAGTACCCACGATGCCGGATTTGCAGACGAAAATTCGCGAGATTGCGGCAGATCAATACGAAGCCACCTGTTGGGACCATATCTGTGTCCTCGAATCGGGCGGCCAGCGGCCCGTGAGCGAAGCTTTCGACGATTTCTGTGCCCGTTTTGAGTTCATTGATCCAATCGAATTGGCCATTGTTCGCCCGAATGTTAAGGTTGAGCGGGTCAACTCGTCCTTGGTTGCCGAGTCAATCCCTGCCGATTTAAATCTCGAAGTTATAAACGAATCAGTCCTGCAAGGTAGCGATGTCGAAATTCAGACCCACGCGGCCGACGGCCTCACAATATCCGGTTGGGCGACTTGGGGGAAGTCTCCTGCGGGAGGCGTGCAAGTAAGAATTGACGATCAAGTCTTCAAGGCGTCTTATGGATCTTCCCGTCCCGATGTGGCATTTTATTTTGGTAACCCCGCCCTAAAATCGTCAGGCTTCGTCTTCCGCTTGCCCGCTTACCTACTTTCTGCAGGTAGCCATGTTCTGACGGTGCATATTCTTAATCCGGATCGGACTGCGTTCCGATCATCTCCTACATATTCGTTTGCGATAGCACCCTGAGAGACATAGCCAGGCGTATTTTCTCCGCGCATGCTTGTCATTCGTCCTCGACCGTCTTACGAAGGCGTCCGCACGGTAGAACGGCTTTCTAGGCTTTGGCGCGGTCATCGAGGAACAACCCCTTTGGTATCAGGTTCTCGATGTCGACGTCCGCGAGTGGTCCGTTGGCGAAGGAGAATGGCGTAAAGCCATAGGACTCGTTGAGAACCGTTTCACCGTCCGGGCTAGCGAGGAGACGAGCCAGTTTTTCCATGCCGATCAGCTGGACGCGCCGATCAGGTACCTTCAGGTAGAGAAACGCTTGCTCGCACTCTCTTTCCAAATCTGTCTCGCAGGTCGATCGGATTAATCGGTGTGCGAAGGCTTCCTTAAACAAGGCCGAAGAAACGCCATCGAAAAAATTCCGCATCACCAGGTAATTTTCGTTGTGAAACCGTACCGCACGGCGCAAGTCCGCGGCCTCGCGGGGCGGGGCAGAGAGATTACGTGAGTGAATTCGATATTGAATGACCGGTCTGGGGTCCGGGCACAGGGGGTACTTTTTTACCAGACGAATCCAAAGTTCGAAGTCATTCAGGTTAAATAGCGCTGGATTGAACGGTCCGGCTTCAAGAAGCACGTCACGTTCGGCAAACAACGTGGGGGTACAGAGAAAATTTCCGTGGAAAAAGAACTGCTCGAGGGTTTGAGCGGGCGTGTAAGAATCGGCCCGGAATCGTCCAGTTAGAAAATGATCGCCCGACATTGGCTTGCCTTCGGAGTCAATGAAATCGGGCGTGGAAAAAAGGATCCGGCGGCTTCCGGTCGAGTAAGACTGGAATTGGTATTCGAGCCGGTCCGGATGGCAAACGTCGTCCGCGTTAAGCAGCGCGAAATAATGGCCGCGGCTCTCCGCGAGAGCCCGGTTGTAGCCGACGGCAGGGCCGGAATTGTCCTGGCTAAAGCATTTAATCCGATGATCCTTATAAGAACGAATCCGCTCTAAGGTGGTGTCGGTCGACCCATCATTGACGATGACCAGCTCCCAATCCTGGAAGGTCTGGCCAAGGATGCTTTCGATAGCCGCGCCAATGTATCGCTCCGCATTGTAAGCGGGCATGCCGACACTGATTAGCGGGCCCGGCTGCTGGCTGTTCACAGGTTAACCTTGGCTTGGTCTTTAACGCCAACGAACATTCCACGATTAGCATGCTTCGGCGAGGCTGCGGTTAATTCGCCGGCGATATCTGGGCCAAAGTGGTCGAACTGCTCGAACACCATGGGAAAGCCGGCATCGTGGATAGCCTGGATCAAGTATTCCTTTTGAACCCAGAAAGAGCGCTCATTCGTCCACGAGGCCCATTTGTGGTCCGAACACGATCCCGGCTCCTGGAACCACCGGCCAGGCAAGCCCTCATTTTCATCTAAGTCCGATAGTTGGTAAGCGGCGATCGGTGCAACGGTCGCGTAATGGGTATGAATAATCGCGACACGAAGCGTCATTCTCGCCAGTAAATCGAGAAACGCCTTGGGCCGGTCGAAGTGATACAAGACACCGCTGCAAAAAATCACGTCGAATGGGCCATACTTCTCCAGGTTCCAGACATCATCGTTAACGAAGTGAAGATTCGGAAGCGTGAGACCCTGCTTCACGAACATACAATTCGCGAAGTTGCTTGGGCGCACCTCAAATCCGATCGCCTCAGCGAATCCCAGACGTGCAAACTTAACGGTGAATCCGCCTTCCAGACAACCGAGATCGGCAATCCGCAGATTCCCGAACCCATCCGGATAAAGTGCTGACAAACAGCGGCGGGCGGCGTCAAACCACCAGTCCAGTGCTGGCTCCTGGCCGCCTGGCTTTGTTTCGGAACCATCGTCGAGAACGATGTTGTGGGCAGTAAATGGAGTCGACGGAGTCAATTCTTCAACTTGCTAGTCTGTCCCTCAACTCAATCGCCGATCCAGGAAACAGCAAGACCCAACTGCGCGGGGGAGGCAGTTGGGTCTCATCGCGGCGAAGGCGCAGCGCTACTGCTTATTCGTCGTTGAGCTGAAGGAACCAGGAGTCGGATTGCCCATCAAGGAATTGCCCTGGAACGAGTCGATGGCGCCGCCGTTCGGGTTGATGCCAGTGTTGTTATTGGCGATCATGGAATCCGAAACGCGAATGGAATCACCGGCGCTCGAGCGGAGGCCAGTGGTGGTGCAGTGCGCAATGGTCGTATCGTCAATATTGAATTGCGTGTTAGCGCCACTCGCTGAGACGCCATTCGCGCCAGCGACGGCAACGATGGAGCGAGTGAGGTCCCCGCGCACGTTCGCGGCGGCTTCGACTCCGTCCTGGCCGCAATTCATGATGGTGCTGTTATCGATGACGGCGACCGCGAGGCCGGCAGTGGCATTGAGGTGGATGCCGTCTTCGGTGACGTTCTCAATCACACTATTAATCACTTTCAGAGTGCCATTGGCGCCCAGCGCTACGTCAATTCCGCGGCTCGTGGCGGCGTTATTCTGGCCGTAAATCCAGCAGTGATCGACCATCAAGGTCTTTCCGGCGAGATAACGAATGCCATTGGCGCCCGTGCCGGCACCGTTGATTGAGATCTCCCGGATAATCACCGTGTCCGTTGCCGGGGCGTTCACGACAATGCCGTTTACCCCGAGGCTGTTCAGGATGCCGGCGAGCGTGCCGGTACCGTTGATCGTGATGCCCTTTCCGATCGTGACCGCTCCGAAGCCGCCGGGATCAAGGACGGAAATCTCGCCGCCGGTCGCGGTTTTGGAGATCGCCCCGGCGAATGTCTTGCATGGAGCGGTGCGACTGCATGGATTGGCATCGTTGCCGACACCGGACACCCAGGTGCGAGTGGCCTGGCCGAACGCGACGGCCGAAAAGCCGACGACGAGGAGGGTAGTGAAAATGAAACGAAATGCGCTGGATTTGTTCATAGGGTCTTTCTTAGTTGAGGTTGTTTAACTGCTTTGGTTAGAACTACGAGAGTAGCCGGTTTGGGAGAAGCCGGTCAAGACAACTGTGCGGCGCGTTCGTCGGCAACCCCTGCGTCCCCAAAAGCAAAGACCCAAGTGCGCGATCTCCGCGCACTTGGGTCCAGAATCGAAACCAGGTTGGCCCTATTGTTTATTCGTCGTCGAACTGAAGGAACCAGGGGTGGGATTGCCGATCAGGGAATTGCCCTGGAAGGAATCGATCGTGCCGCCGTTCGCGTTCAATCCGGTATTATTGTTGGCGATAATACTGTCCGAAACCCGAATGGAATCCCCGGCGCTCGAGCGGAGGCCAGTGGTGTTGCAGTGCGCAATGAGGTCATCGTCCAGATTGAACTGGGTGTTGGAACCGCTGAGAAGAACGCCGTTAGCGCCCATGATCGACACGTTCGAGCGAGTCAGTTCGCCGCGGATATTCGTCACAGCTTCCACTCCGTCCCCGGCGCAATTCATAATCGAGGCATTATCGACCACAGCCACCACGATGCCGGCGGTAGTGGTAAGATGGATTCCGTCCTCGCCGACGTTCTCAATGACCGAGCCGTTGATGACCTTCAGGTTTCCATCCGCGGTCTTGGCGACGTCGATGCCGCGCGAAGTCATCCCGTAAATCCAGCAGTGGTCCACCATACATGTCTTGCCGCTCAGGTAGCGCACGCCGCTTGTGCCGGTGCCGGCGCCGTTCATCGAGATGTCACGAAGAATGACGACCGACGAATTTGGCACGGCGGCGTTGATATCATTGATAGTGACAGCGGACGGTGAACCGGCGGACAGGATGCCAGCCAGTGTGCCAGTGCCATTGATAGTGATGCCCTTTGTGATCGTAACTACGCCGAAGCCGCCGGGATCGAGAACCGAGATCTCACCTTTATCGGCCGTCTTGGAAATCGCGCCGGCAAATGTCTTGCACGGAGCGGTGCGGCTGCATGGATTCGCGTCGTCACCGACCCCGGAAACCCAGGTGCGGGTGGCCTGGCCGAAGGCGGCGGTCGAAAAGCCGACGAGAATTGCAGCGCTGAAGAGGAGCCGAACAGTTTTGGATGTGTGCATATGGTTTTTGAGCATTGAGGTATGGTGTTAGAGGACGGTTGCAGTTTGGGGGCTGAAAGGAAAGGCAAGGGTAGACAGGCCGGCCCAAAAGCGTCAAGACAAAAATCAAAGAAAAATCTCCAGCGCTTGTGGCACAATCTCAGGCGAGTAGCGGGCGCGCATGCTTCGCTTTCGATCGCGCGGCCAGCGCGCCTCGAGCCCGCCCGCTTTCGAACCCGCACCTCTGGATATTGACGGCCCCGCTTTGGCGCCTAGCCTCGATTTTGGACCACCGATTTTGGATTGGCAGAAGCAATGCTTATGGCCAAACCCGTTATCGCGGCCAATTGTTCCAGAAAGCTCGACTTTATGGATCGCGAGAAAGGCGTACTGGTCGAACTATGAAAATGGCTGAGACAAAGGAGGAACGCCCGGAGGAAGCGCGGGCGCGTGCCCAGTGGGCGCAGTCAGAAATCGAGTCTTTACTTTCGCCTCGATCAGCCGGTCTACGCTTGCGCGCGCGTTTGGAGCCGATCATCGCGCCCTGATTCGTCTTCGATGTCCGCAGAGCGAACTACTTTTTCCAGGCAGTTGGTCGAAGCCGCGAAACGCCATCCACGGCGGGCCATTCTGGCCGCCGCCATCCTCAGCGTCCTCATCAGTTGTTATCCGATCGTCTTCTTCGGCCGCAGCTTTGTGTCAGCCAACAACGTTCCGATGCTTTATCCGGGGATTCCTTCCCTGCCCGGTCACGACGAAACTGAGACCGAGAACTTCAAGGGCTCGGACGCGGGCGCCATTATGTGGCACGATGTGCCGAACTCGTTCATCCAAAGTCGCGCGTTATTCCGGGACGGTGAGCTACCGCTCTGGAACCGTTACAACTCGTGCGGCCTGACTCTGCTCGGCCAGGGGCAATCGATGTTCGGCGATCCGTTACATACCCTGGTCGTGCTCGCGGCCGGCGAAGCGTGGGCGTGGGACCTCAAGTTTCTCCTGGCCAAAGTCCTCTTTTGTTTTGGCCTGGGCCTTGCGGTTTATGCCTCTTGTCGACATCTGCCCACGGCACTGCTCCTCGCCTTTTCCTCGGGGTTCATTGGGTTTTTCGCCTATCGCTTTAACCATCCGGCTTTCTTCAGCGTTTGTTACGCCCCGTGGTTGCTTGCCTGCTGGCTTGAGATAACGCGAGCGGCCACAGTTCGCTCGGCCGTCGGCTGGACCGCGGGCCTGCTTCTCGCGAGCTGGGCGGAACTAAACAGCGGCACAGCCAAGGAAGCTTACATGCTACTCGTGAGTCTCCACGGTTGCGGGTTCCTCGTCTTCCTGCTGACTACGACAGCTTTTAGAATAAGAAAACTGGTCCACCTTGGCTTCGGCGGCGTTGCGCTCCTACTCATCGCGGCGCCGATCTGGCTTACCTTTTTCGAAGCGCTGCCAAAGGCTTACGTGCCTTACAAGGAAGCGGTCCACGCTTATCAGATCCAGCCGGGCCTGCTCATCGGCTTGTTCGACGACATCTTCTATCGCGCCTTTAACCCCAATTGGCTCATCACCAATCCGTCTACGAATTTTCTCGTCCTCCTCGGCTGCCTGCTTGCGCTCGTCTATCTCCGGCGCCTCATCCGCGACCGCGTCTTTGTTGCGATAGCCGTCAGCGCGCTTTGCTCCGCTTCACTGGTCTTTGGCGTCGTTCCGTCGGGAGTGATTGAAAAAATCCCGATAGTTAAGAACATCTGGCATATCGATAACACCTTTTCCTGCGTGCTCCTTATCGAGCTGTTTGTCCTGGCAGGATTTGGGCTTAGTTATTTTGTCCGGCGGTGCGCGCGCCGTAACTGGAAGCTGGATTACGCGTTCCTCGTTCTCGCACTGCTCATCCTCTTCGGCGCCTGGCTCGGCTTTATCCACGCGACCCAGCGCATTCCAAATGATTTCGCGCTGCCCGAGCAGGCGTCCGGCAACAAGTTCTTCTATGCTTATGCGATCGCACTCTTCTTCGCGCTCCTCGCGTTGCCCTGGCTCGTCCGCGCGATTGTTTGTCAGTCTCTCTTCCGCCGCGCCGCCATCCCCCTGGCCGTGCTCTGTCTGCTTTGTCTGCACTGGCGGCACGGTTTCCAACTACATACCGGCGTCAGGCAGATCGACGATTTCGTCGTCAATCCCCCGCCCCGAATCGATTTCGGAGAACCATCCGCCGCGATCGACTTCATCCAGAAACAGCCGGGCGTTTTCCGCACCGTCGGGTTTGGCAGCGTTTTGTTTCCGGGCGTGAATGGGATCTTCGGCTTGGAATCGATCTACGGCCCGGACCCGCTCGCGAATCCCTACTACCATGAGCTTCTCACCGCCGCGGGCGTTCGGCAGGAATGGAGCTGGCGCTGGATCGTCGAGCGCGCGAACCCCAGGCCGCGACCGCTCTACAATCTGCTGAACGTCCGGTATTTTCTCGATATGCCGCCGCGCCAGCGTCCGGACATGAACGCGGTGGAACGGCCTCGCTTCGATCTCGACGTTTTGCAAAATGAAGGTGAATGGCCGCGAGCTTTTTTTGTCGGCGCCCTCCAAAGCTACGATCGCGTCGAACAATTTCTGGATCTCTTGCGCCAAGCCGATTCCCATCCGTTTGCCGCCGCCCAGGCAGGCGACGCCACCGTTCCGGACGTGGAACGAACGGCCGTTGCGCCAGCCGCCGCCATCCCTGCTCACGACTATCGCCTGACGAACAACACCACGACCTTCACCGTCGACGCACCCGCTCCGGGCGTTGCTGTTCTGACTGAGGCGTATGTTCCCGGCGATTTCCGAGTGACGTTGAACGGCGCGCCGGTTGATTACTTCCGCGTCAATCACGCCTTTCGCGGAGTGAAAATTCCGGCCGCGGGCAAGCACGTCATTTCTTATTCCTACTGGCCCCGCCATTTCACCCTGTCATTAGTAATGGCTGCGATTGGATCGTTGCTCCTGCTCCTTTGGCTGATAGTGAGCTTTCGCCGGGCGCGGCCCATGACAAATCTCACCGGCAACGAGCTGCACGCCTGAGGTTGACACTGCCCGGCGCGCCAGCATTGTCGGTCGTGCCGACCAATTTTCTCCATGAGTGGAAGCGCGTTTTCGTTTCCGGCGGCGCGGGTTTCATCGGCAGCCATTTGGTCGCGTCGCTCTTGAAAGACAGCGCGACCGAACGCGTCGTTATCTTCGACAACTTCACGTCGGGACAGCTGTCGTACATCAAGGAAAGCACGAACGACCCTCGCGTTGAAGTGGTAGAGGCGGACTTGAAGGACGTGGGCGCCGTGGCCTCCGCCATGGTTGGCTCCGACACGGTCTTTCACCTCGCGGCCAATCCGGACATAGCAAAAGCCGTGACCCAGCCGGACATCGACTTCTGGGAAGGCACCTATCTTACCCAAAACGTCCTCGAGGCCATGCGCGTAAACGGCGTGCGCAAGATTATCTACACCTCCGGCAGCGGAGTGTACGGCGAAAATCCGCGGGTCGCGTTTGCCGAGGACTACGGTCCATGCATTCCGATCTCGACCTATGGCGCCAGCAAGCTTGCCTGTGAAGGTCTTATCGCGGCTTACTGCCACATGTTCGAGCTGGCTGGACGCGCCTTTCGCTTCGCCAATGTCGTCGGCCCGCGCCAGACTCATGGCGTTGGCTACGACTTTGTTCGGCGCTTGAAGGCCGATCCCACCCGGCTCCGAATCCTTGGGGATGGTACCCAAAAGAAGAGCTATATCCACGTCGAGGATGTCCTGGCCGCGATTCGTCGCGCCGACGAATGGACTCGAGATAGGTACAGTATGTTCAACGTGGCGACGAACGATTACATTACGGTCGCCGAGATCGCCGATCTCGCGGTCAAAGTAAGCGGTCTTACTCCCGGTGAAACGAAGTATGAATTCACCGGAGGCAATCGCGGCTGGAAGGGCGACGTTCCCGTTGTGCGCTTCAATTGCTCGAAGATCAAAGCCCTCGGCTGGAGAGCAAAGCGTTCGTCGGCTAAAGCGGTCGAGGATGCGATGAAGGCAATGCTAGAGGAACTAAAGCATGCCTGAGCAGCCCGGCGCGATCGAACACCTGATGCCGGCGGGCGCGGAAGCAGGCCCGGTTGACGTAAGCATAGTGGTTCCTTCCTTGAACGAAGAGATCACCGTTGGCGAGTTTGTGGATTGGTGTAAACAGGGCCTCAAGCAAGCTGGCGCCAGCGGCCAGATCCTGATCGTCGATAGCTCGACTGATAAGACGCCCGACATTGTCTTGGCGCATGGCGGCGAAGTGCTTCGCACACCGAAGCGAGGATTGGGCCGCGCTTATATCGACGCGACTCCTTACATTCGCGGCCAATGGATCATCATGGGCGACGCTGACCTGACTTACGACTTCCGTGAGTTATCCCCGTTCGTGGAAGCGTTCCGCAAAGGCGCCGAGTTTGTCATGGGCAGCCGGTTTCGCGGCAGCATCGAGAAAGGAGCCATGCCCGGCCTGCACCGCTATTTCGGAACGCCGCTAACTACCTGGATCTTGAATCGGATTTATGGCAGCCGTTATTCCGACATCCATTGCGGCATGCGCGGTTTGACTCGCTCTGCGCTGGAACGAATCGATCTCAAATCGCAATCATGGGAATACGCGAGCGAGATGGTGTTGAAAGCCGCGCGCCTAAAACTGATGACCGCGGAAGTGCCGGTAAAGTTCTACAAGGACCGCGAAGGACGTTTCAGTCATCATCGCCGGATGGGCTGGTTGTCGCCCTGGATCGCGGGCTGGCTGAACCTGAAGGTAATGCTGGTCTACACGCCCGATTCCTTCCTGCTAAAGCCGGGCATCGCGCTTACCGCTGTCGGCGCACTGATCGCCTGCGCTTTGGCAATGGGACCGATTACGATCGGCGGTGTCGGGTTTAGTCTATACTGGCTGCTCTTTGGAGTTACCTGCGTGACCCTTGGTTATAGCTCGATTCAAATTGGGGTATTGGCGAGAGTCATGCACGGCCTGCGACCCAAGTCGCTGAAACGGCTGCGGCAAATCCTGAGCTACGATCGCGGCATGCTCCTATCGGCTGGCTGCGTACTTGTCGGCATAGTTCTTCTCAGCACGCTGGTCTACCAGTACCTGAACTCGGAATTCCGGCTGTTCGAGATTTCACATCCCGCCATCTTCGGGCTGCTCCTTATTATCGTGGGCTTTCAGACTTTTTGCTTCACTCTCTTACTGGAAATGGCGCAACGAGTTGCGCCGGAGCACAGGCTTTGAACGATCGGACACACGAATCCTACGGACAAAAGAAGCTAAGCTTCGTAGACCGGGTCGGAGTCTGGTTGTCTCAACGGGCGATCGCGCGCGAGCTGCCGAATCGATCCGATCTGGAAGTATTAGAGTTAGGCTGTGGCTATCGCGCCGCCCAGTTGACGGCGCTAAGTCCGCGGTTGAAGCACGGAACTGGCGTGGATTTTCAACTTGCCCCGGAGCTGGCAAGTTTGCCGAATTTCACGTTTCACGAAGGAACAATCGAAGAGGCGTTGCCGCAACTCGCCGGCCAAACGTTCGACGCCGTCTTGCTGATCTCGGTCCTGGAGCATCTGCGCGATCCGCTTCTGGTCATCAAGGCTGTTCGAGTTTTACTGAAACCTTCGGGAGTCCTTCTCATTAACGTCCCGACCTGGCGCGGGAAGACCTTTCTCGAGTTCTCCGCGTTCCGGCTCGGGCTTAGTCCGAAGGTCGAGATGGACGATCACAGAATGTATTACGACAAACGCGATCTCTGGCCGCTTCTGGTCCGGGCCGGCTTTAAGCCAAGCCTGATCAAACTGCGTTATCATAAACTCGGCCTTAACCTTTTCGCGGTAGCTCGGCGCGAGAATGTCTGACCAAACCCGGGCTTCGCAGGACGACTGGGACGCGCACTGGGAGCATTACGCCCAGTCCGCCGCGGAGAACCCGGCGCAATGGATGCGGCATGAAATCATCGCGCGCTTGCTTTGCGAAGATGCCGGCAAGGGAGCGATGCAGCTCTTCGACCTGGGTAGCGGCCAGGGCGACCTGGTGCAGAAGCTGGAGCCGCTCCTGCCCGGGGCGCGGTTTGTCGGCGCCGAGCTTAGCGAAAGAGGTGTCGCGATCTCCAAGCGGAAAGTGCCGCCGGCGACCTTTCTCGTGGCCGACATTTTTGCGCCGCCCGCGTCGTTGAACGAGTTTATGAATTGGGCCACCCATGCCGTTTGCTCGGAAGTGCTGGAACACGTCGACGATCCGGTCGCGTTTCTAAAACGAGCGCGGGATTATCTGGCACCGGGTGCGCGTTTGATTGTGACCGTGCCGGGCGGACCGATGTCGGCCTTTGACCGCCATATAGGACACCGGCAACATTTCGACCGCCTCAAAATCCGTTCGATGCTCGAACAGGCAGGCTATTCTGTTGAACGGACTTACCTCGCCGGCTTCCCCTTCTTCAACTTGTACCGGCTATTGATTGTCGGTCGCGGCGGTCGCCTGGTGCAGGATGCTCAGACAGGACCCACAGGAGCGCCCTCCGGCATGGCTAGGTTCGCGATGAAAGTGTTCCGGGTCCTTTTTCATGCTAATCTTCTCGACTCACCTTTCGGCTGGCAAGTAGTAGCTACAGCCCGCAAAGCATCGTCATGATTATCACCCGCTCACCACTTCGCATCTCATTGGGCGGCGGCGGCACTGACCTGCCATCCTACTACCGGGAACATTCCGGGTTCCTCATCGCGGCCGCGATCGACAAGTACGTTTATATCAATGTCCACCGCCGGTTCGTAGAAGGCTTTCTCCTGAAGTATTCGAGCTTGGAAGAAGCGGCGACCATCGATGACATCAAACATCCGATTATCCGCGAGGCGCTAAAGCTAGTCGACATTCATGAGCGTAACCTCGAGATCACGAGCATGGCCGATATTCCGGCAGGGACCGGGCTCGGCTCGTCGGGGAGTTTCACAACGGCGCTGCTAAAGGCTTTCCATGCCTTGAAGAAGAACCTGGTTCATCCCGCCGAGCTGGCCGAGCAAGCTTGCTGCATCGAGCTGGAGAAATTGGGCGAACCAATCGGGAAGCAGGACCAATACATCTCGGCTTATGGCGGCATTACCTCCTTCCGCTTCATGCCGGACGGCCGCGTGGAAGCGGCGCCGTTGAAGATCTCCGAGGAGACCTTGTTCAACCTCGAGGACAACCTGTTGCTCTTCTTTACCGGTTACTCGCGCGCGGCGTCGGCGATTCTCAAGGAACAGGACGACAAGAGTAAGAAGGCCGACACGGCTATGATGGAGAACCTTCATTTTATCAAGGACCTCGGCAAACAAAGCCAGAAGGCGCTCGAGGCGGGTAACCTGGAGGAATTCGCGCGGCTGATGGACGCGCATTGGCAGCGGAAGAAGGAGCGCTCGAAAGGAATGAGCAACAACGACATCAACGCCTGGTACGATTGCGCGATGGCCAACGGCGCGCTCGGCGGAAAGGTCATCGGCGCCGGCGGCGGTGGATTCCTGATGTTCTACGCCGGCGACAAGGTGAAGCTTCGCCACGCGATGCGTGAGAAGGGATTGACCGAAGTCCGGTTCCGGTTCGATTTTGAAGGAACTCGAGTGCTCAATCAATGAGCCGCGAAAACCTCGGTAGCTGGCCAGTAGCGATCCTTGCCGGCGGATTGGCCACGCGTCTCCGGCCGGCCACGGAGAAAATACCGAAGGCCCTTATCACTGTCGCAGGCCAGCCTTTTCTCGCGCATCAGCTACGGCTCCTTCAAAGTGCCGGTATTCGGAAGGTCGTGTTATGCGTGGGCTATCGTGGCGAGATGATCGAGCAGGAGTTCGGGAACGGTCGCAACTTTGGAGTAGAACTAAGTTACTCCTTTGATGGGCCCGAACTGTTGGGAACGGGAGGGGCACTCAAGAAGGCACAGCTCTTATTGGGTCAGCGTTTCCTGGTCTTATATGGCGACTCTTACCTGCCGATCGACTATGCCGCGCCGGCGCAAGCTTTCAGCGCCAGCAGGAAGCTGGGGCTGATGACGGTATATCGAAACGAAGGCCGCTGGGACACGAGCAACGTCTGGTTCCAGGATGGCGCGATCAAAAGCTACAGCAAGAAAGAGCAAAGAAGCGAGATGCGGTACATCGATTACGGCCTGGGGATTCTGGACTCGACTGCCTTGGCGCCCTGGCCCGACGGAAAAGCCTTCGACCTCGCGGATGTCTACTGCGACCTGATTTCCCGGAACGAACTGGCGGGCTTCGAGGTCGAGCAGCGTTTCTACGAGATCGGTTCGCCCGAAGGTCTCGTCGAGCTTGACGCGATGCTCCGGAGCCAGCAACTGTCCGTTAGCCCATGAGTTACTCGGAACAACATTTGCGCGAGACCGCGGACATCGTCGCGAAGCTGGACCCGGCGCTCTGCGAAAGCGCGGTCGCGCTTCTGGCCGACGTTCGGTCGCGCGGCGGCCGACTATTTATTCTCGGTGTCGGCGGCAGCGCCGCGAACGCGTCCCATGCCGTGAACGATTTCCGGAAGATCGCCGGGATGGAATGTTATGCGCCGACCGACAACGTCTCCGAGCTGACCGCGAGGACGAATGATGAAGGTTGGACGACCGTTTTTGTGGAGTGGCTCAAGGGGAGTCGCCTGAACGATAAGGACGCGCTTCTCGTTTTCTCAGTCGGCGGCGGCAACGCGGAAAAGAACGTGAGCCCGAATCTGGTGACCGCGTTGGAGCTGGCGAAAGAACGCGGCGCATCCGTGCTCGGCATCGTCGGTCGCGACGGCGGTTACACCGCCCGGGTCGCTGACGTTTGCATCATCATCCCCACGGTGAACCCGACGAACACCACGCCGCACTCGGAAGCGTTCCAAGCCGTCGTATGGCATTTGCTCGTCTCTCATCCCGCGCTGAAAACCGCGCAGACGAAATGGGAGAGCACGAAGTAACCCGGCGCGCCGCGCGGCCTCGAGAACGCGAACAGTTCCCATCGCGTTCCTGGAAACATAATCGACCGGATGCCCCATCGGGTAGCATTCGTTCTATGCCAATAGCTAATCGATGAACGACCACTCGCATCGTCCCCGCGAACACGAGAGCTGGCTCCTGTTTTGTGTGTCCATTTTGCTTCTCAAGCTTGCGCTCTTTGCCATCGACCCGACCCCGAAGCTATTGCTGGGCGATTCCTGGAGTTACATTCAGACGGCCCTCACCGATTGGATACCGGAGGCGCGCTCGTATTTCTACGGGTACGTCATTCGTTGGTCTTCCGTCTGGACGCAGAGCCTGACTTCACTTCTTGTCCTGCAGCTCCTCATCAGTGCCGCGGCAGCCGTCGGGAGCGCTTTGATTTGCCGGTTCGTTTTCGGGCTGGCGGCGCGCTGGTCTTTCGTAACGGGATTTCTCTGCGCGCTGGATCCCCTTCAATTGCTTTACGAACGCTATGTCATGACCGAAGCCATTAGTCTCGGCTTATACGCTTTCGTTCTCTACCAGTCATTTTTATATCTTCGGGACCGGCGCTTCCGGAACCTTGTCCTGGTCCAGGTGGTTTCTGTTCTGCTGATCGGTTTCAGAATGAGTTATCTCCTCCTCGTGCAGCTTGATACAGTTTTACTGCCGGTGATCGCATTCTCACCGGCTGTCTGGCGCACATTTCGGCATGGCTTCGAGCGGGCAGTCGTCTTCCGTATTTTCGGCAGACTTGGAAGTCATTTGTTGATCAGTGTGCTTCTGATGTTTGTGCTACACGAAGGCTACAAGCGAACAAATGGATGGATTTCTCATCGCCCGCCGGCGTATTTGCACGCAGCTGGGATCATCCAGCTCGCAATTTTGTCGCCGGTCCTGGAGCCGGAAGACTCGCCCGATCCCGGTCTCGCGGATGTGATTAGAAAGGGCGACGAGTTTCACCTGAAGGACTTGAATTTCAGGGCCGGCCAACGCTTCAGCCCCGGATACCTGATCGACAGATTCTCGACGCTCCATCCAGAACGATCCAGTGCCGAAAGAATCGCGCGGGAAACTGCGATGAACGCGCTGCGACGGAATCCGCTGGCGGTCCTGAACCTAGGGTGGCGCGTTTATTCCGACTACTGGAGTGCGGCTGCGATGAAGGCGTCTGCGAGATCCGATTTCGGGTTTAACAATCCACCGAAAGAGGACCAGCGCGACCTACTCGCTTCACGCTTTCATCTTGCAATCGATACAAAAAAACAGACGGAGAGCTTTCTTCAACAGTGGTCCGTAGCGGCTTGGCCATATTACTTCCTGATCTTATTGGCGCCATTGCCTGCGGCTCTTGCGGTGGCTTTTCGGCCGACGCGAGGATGCGCCTTTCTGCTTTTTGTTCACATAACTGTCACGCTCCTCGTTTCGACCATATTTGGAGGCCACACTGTGCGCTATCTTCAGCCAATCTCTTTCGCCACTTTGTTGGTCATCGCGATCTATCTCGGCCGCTTTATTGAACCCCACCGATCCGTGGCGAACAGTCGCCCCCGGATACGTGACGCTGAAAGCATCGCCCAACGAATGCCGGAGGACGGCGGGACCACCACATTCGTTTCGTGAGCGTTCCGAATTACGATCCTTGATTGCATGTCCCTGATCGCCGCGATAAACCGTTGCGTCTTCCTGGATCGCGACGGCGTGTTGAACCGTTCCGTTGTCCGCGATGGACTCCCCTTTCCTCCCGCGAATCTCGGTGAATTCCAACTTTATCCCGACGTTGCCGAAGGCTGCCTGCAATTGAAGAACGCCGGATTTCTTTTGATCGTGGTCACGAATCAACCGGACGTGGGACGCGGCACCCAGAGCCGCGAGTCAGTCCAGGCGATCCACGCTAAACTGCGCGCGGACCTCCCGATTCTCGACGGGATCGAGGTTTGTTTCCATGCCGGCGCCAGCCACGGCGAACCATGCGATTGCCGAAAACCGAAGCCCGGTATGTTGCTGCGCGCCGCTGCCACGCACGGTATCGACTTGAAGCGCAGCTTCCTTATTGGCGATCGCTGGCGCGACATCGATTGCGCGCATGCCGCCGGTTGCCGCGCCGTTTTCATCGACCACGGTTATCGCGAACAATTGCGCGAAAAGCCGGAGTTTACCGTCACCAGCTTTCGCGAAGCGGTCGCGATTATTCTGCAAAACCACTTGTCCCGATCGGCGACTCGGGACTAGCGTCCAGCCGCATGAGTTCACAGGTATTGGTCGATTTGCCAATCAAGATTTTCGCGGACGGCGCGGATCGTGAAGGCATCGCTTCGCTCAACGCGAAGCCCTACATCCAGGGGATGACGACGAATCCGACGCTGATGCGCAAAGTCGGCGTTGCCGACTATGAGAAATTTGCGCGAGAGGTGCTCGAGGTGGTGAAAGAGAAACCGATCTCGTTCGAAGTTTTCTCCGACGAGTTTCCCGAGATGCGCCGGCAGGCGCTGATGATCGGAAAGTGGCAGGAGAACGTCTACGTGAAGATTCCGATTACGAATACATGCGGCGATTCCGCGTTGCCTCTCATCACGGAGCTTTGCGCGGAAGGAGTGAAGCTGAACATCACGGCGATCCTCACCCGCGAGCAGGTGCAAGGCGTTGCCAAAGCGGTGAACCGCGAGATCCCGTGTGTCGTTTCCGTTTTCGCCGGACGGGTCGCCGATACGGGCGTGGATCCGGTGCCTTTGATGAAAGACTCGCTGCAGATGCTGCGAGATTTGCCGCAGGCGGAACTTCTCTGGGCGAGCGTGCGCGAGGTGTTGAACATTTTCCAGGCGGCCCAGTGCGGCTGCGACATCGTTACCGTGCCGCACGACATTCTCGACAAAGTCGCCAAACTCGGCGGAATGGATTTGGCGGAGCTATCGCTCGATACCGTCCGGATGTTTCACAAAGACGCCGTCGCCGCGGGCTTCAAGTTGTAGACCCTCATCCCAACCTTCTCCCTCAGGGAGAAGGGACTCTGCGAAGCGCGATGAAAAATCTCTGGGAACCCGCTGACGCGGCGAAATGTAACTCCGACCTGGAGCTGCGCGTCTACAGCTCGCGCCTCCTCGGCCGGGACGACACCCTCGTGCTTCATGGCGGCGGAAACACTTCGGTAAAAGTGCGCGAGCGCAACGTTGTCGGCGAAGAGGAGGAAATTATTTACGTCAAAGGCAGCGGCTGGGATCTGGAAACGATCAAGGCGAATGGTTTCACGCCGGTGCGAATGACGCCCCTTTTGAAGCTCGCGCAATTGGAGAGCTTGTCCGATCCGCAAATGGTGAACGAGCTGGCGGCAAACGCGACCCGCGCGGGCGCGCCGGCGCCATCGGTCGAAACGATTTTGCACGCGGTCATTCCGCACAAGTTCGTCGATCACACCCATGCCGACGCGCTCCTTGCCATCACGAACACGGACGAAGGCGAAGCGCGCGTGCGCGAACTCTACGGCGACGATGTCATTGTCGTGCCGTACGTCATGCCGGGATTTGAGCTGGCTCGCGTTTGTGCGCGGAAGATTCAGGCGGAGCTAAAGCCGTCGACGATCGGGATGGTTTTGCTCAAGCATGGCTTGTTTTCCTTCGGCGCCACGGCGGAGGAATCGTACGCGCGGATGATTTCGCTGGTGGAGCGCGCGGAGAGTTACCTGAAAGAACACGGCGCCTGGGAGCTGCCGCAGCCTAACGACATAGGTCCTATAGGTCACATAGGACATGTTGCGGAGCTCCGCCGCGCGATCGCGTGGAGCGCCGGGTTTCCCGTCGTGATGTCCACTTCTTCCGAGATAAAGGCGCTCGCCTTCGCCCGCGCCAGCAATCTCCGCGAAATCTCGCAGCGCGGTCCTGTCACTCCCGACCATATCCTGCGCACCAAGCGCCTCCCCATGCTCGGTCGCGCGGTAGCGGAATATGCAGCTGCGTATCGCGAATACTTCGCGCGCCACATCCGCCACGCGAAAGAAACGAAGACAATGCTCGATCCGGCCCCGCGCGTAATCCTCGATCCGGAATTTGGCCTAACGACCGTTGGCCGTTCCGCCAAGGAAGCCGCGATCGCACGCGATCTTTACTCGCACACGATCGATGTGATCGCGCGCGCGGAAGCGCTCGGCGGCTATCGCGCGCTTTCCGAAGAAGAGCTTTTCGAGTTCGAATACTGGGACCTCGAGCAGGCGAAGCTCCGCCGCGGCGGAACCCCGCCGATGTTCGCCGGTGAGATCGCATGCGTCACGGGCGCCGCGTCGGGAATTGGAAAAGCCTGTGTCGACGCGTTGCTGAAACGGGGCGCGGCGGTTGTCGGTCTGGATATCGATCCGCAAGTAATTCCAAACGGCCAACGGCGACCCGACTATCTCGGCGTCCAATGCGACGTGACTTCGGAGGACGCGATCAGCTCTGCTCTGGAGAAAACGGTCCGTGCGTTTGGCGGCCTCGACATGTTGATCCTGAACGCGGGCGTCTTTCCCGCCGGCACGCCGATTGAATCGCTCGCCAGCGCTGAATGGCGCCGCGTCTTCGCCGTGAATCTCGACGCGAACCTGACGTTGCTGCGCGAATCTTATCCGCTGCTCAAGCTGGCGCCGCGCGGCGGCCGCGTCGTCGTGATTGGTTCGAAAAATGTGGCCGCTCCCGGGCCGGGCGCGGCGGCGTACTCGGCGTCGAAGGCCGCGCTCACCCAGCTCGCACGCGTGGCTGCACTCGAATGGGGCGCGGCCGGAATTCGCGTGAACACGATTCATCCCAACGCGGTCTTCGATACGGGAATCTGGACCGATGACGTCTTGAAAGCGCGCGCGGCGAGTTACGGAATGTCGGTTGAGGAATACAAGCGGAACAACATTCTCAAGACTGAAGTTCGGAGCAGCGACGTGGGCGAGCTGGTCGCGGAGTTATGCGGGCCGGTTTTCGCGAAAACGACCGGCGCGCAGATTCCCGTCGATGGCGGGAATGAGAGAGTCATTTAAAACGCTGAAAAGCTGAAAGTCTGAAACACTGAAATAGAGATCCAAATTTCAGCTTTTGAAGAACTCCGCTTCCAGCTTGGTCGAGAGCCAGTGGTAAACCGGCAGATGCAGCTCCTGGATTTCGGCGACGTTGTCGGATGGAACTTTGATCGCGACATCGGCCAGTGGCGCGAGCTCGCCGCCCGAGCGCCCGGTCAGCGCGATCGATTTTAGCCCGAATGCCTTCGCGACGATGACCGCGTTACAAACGTTCTTTGAGTTTCCCGAGGTGCTGATGGCGAGCAACGCGTCGCCGGGGCGCCCGAGCCCGTAAACCTGTTGCGCGAAGACCATGTCGAAAGCGCCATCGTTCGCCGTCGCGGTGAGCAGCGACATCTGGGACGGCAGGGAAATCGCGGCGAGTGTTCCCTGGAGACGTGTGGCAATTGCCTTGCCCGTTGCGCCACTCGACTTTTCAAGCTTCGCTGCGTCCTCTGCGGAAATCGGCCGGCGTTTCAAAAAACCTTTCATTAGCTCGGCGACGATGTGCTCGCTGTCCGCCGCGCTCCCGCCATTCCCGCACACGAGCAGTTTGCTTCCGTTTTTGTAGGCCGTCGCCAAAAGATCGAAGGCGGCCCTGAGATCTTTCTCGCACGGGCGCAGAATAGGATATCGCTCAATAAGCGATGATGGACGCGCGTTCATCTATTCGTTAGGCCATCGCCGCCGTCGGGCGAAACGTCGCTACTTCGCTTCGCCGCCCGGGCCGCGGACCAGCCAGCGTAGGACGACGGCGAGCAACGAGAGCGCGATAATCACTTCCGCCCAGAAGAACGCGAGGAAATCGCTCAAGGTTCCGATCGGCGGCGTTCCCGGCTGGCTGTTGCGCAACGCTGGAAACGCAAAGAGCAGCGCGCCCAGGAATGAGAACATCGAGATCTCGATCTTGCGATGGCCGGCGAAAACGCGAAAGACCAGGCAGAGAACGCCAAACGCCAGCGCCCACATCGCGATCATGATGAACACGGAAAAGAAAACCGCCGTCGTCGCGCGCTGGATGCTGATGTCGATCACGGTGTGATCCGGCGCGTTCTCCTTCGCGTATTCCGTATCCATCCGCAGGCCGGCCACCGATCCGCGCAATTCTACCGCCACCGGGATCGATTCGTTTCCACCCGTCTCGCCGCTCTTCACCGCCGGTTCGAAGAAAAACGAGAGTTCGGCCGTGTGGGTGTCGAATGGATAATCCATCGGCTCGCCTTCATAAATCTCGACCACCGCTTCGATCGGACTCATCCGTTTCCCTTTCTTGAATTCGTGCACGTTCTTGCCGGTCGCGCTGGCGACATAGAGCTCGAGATCGCGCGCGAGGGTGGTGCCGTCCGCGGACAGGAACGAACCTTTCGGGGTGAACTCGAGGCGCACTACGACGTCGCCTTTCATTACATCGGCGGTCACGATCCGGCCGCTGACATCGATCCGGTTCTCGCCGGCTTTTTGCGTGTCCGCCTCGAGAAAGGCGGCGCGGTTCTCACCTTCGCTTTTGTACTTGGTGAGAACGAAAATGTAAGCGCCGGCGAAAATCAGCAGCAGGACAAGGCCGACGATCAATGGCTTCTTTGATTTGGTAGTTTCTTCCATGTTTTGGACTCCTCGAAGTTTGGATGCTGGCCAGCGCGGCGAACTCTGACAAGCGTTTCTTTCACTGCTCGTGCAGGTGGCGCCAGCGGCGGCGAGTTTCGATTCGGCTTGAGATTTTCAGCCGCGTTCAACAGAGTTGTCTTATGCAAATTCATGTCGCTCGCGATGGAAAACAGCTGGGAATTTTTTCGCTGGAAGAGGTCAACCGGCAGCTCGCCGCGGGCACGCTCCGCCTGTCCGACCAGGCGTGGTACGAAGGGGCGGCCGGTTGGGCCGCTCTCTCCACGGTACCTGGCGTCGCTGCCGCGGCCCCGGCCAGCGCACTGCCGATTTCTTCCGCGCCGGCGTCGGGTGTTCCCATCGCCTTGGTCCCGCAAAAAAAGACCGAGCCGCTTGCGATCATGGCGCTCGTCTTCGGCGGCCTGGGGATATTTGGATTTTGTTGCGGCTTATTTCTCGCCTCGGCAGTCGCCGGTGTGGTCTGCGGCCATCTCGCCCTTTCGAAAATCAAAGCCAACCCGGAACTGGAAGGACATGGCCTCGCTCTGAGCGGTTTGGTCATTGGTTATGCGGCGATCGGCATTTGGGTGGTGTGGGTTCTGTTTTTCGGCGGGCTCGCGGCGCTGAGCAGCCTGAGCCACAGCCTGTCGAAGCCGTGAGGTCGCGAACGCGGGGTTTTGTTCGCGCGGGCGCTGCAAAAAACTTGGGAATTCCGTTGACACACTCTGGCGAAAACCAGTAATCAAGCCGCCATGAAGCGACTTATTTCCGGGATTCCACTGTTTTTCACTGCGGCAACGATCCTCGCCCAGGCTTCGCCGAGCGATAGCTCCACGCCCACTCAACTAAGCGACAAAGAAGCTGCCGGCCTGGTGGCGGGCGCATGCGGCGTTGCGATGATACCGATGCTGATAGGCATCGCGATTTGGCTTTGGATCGCCATCTGGATCATGAAGGACTCGGCGCGCCGCCAGTCCCCGAATCGGACGCTTGTCGTCGTGCTCGGCTGGTTGATTCCGCTGGTCGGCCTGATTGTGCACTTGGCGACGCGGCCGAAAACGATTCCCGGCGCACCGAGCGCCTAGGACTTTCTGCCAAACGGAAGATCGCGCTCCGTCGCGACTGCCTTATCCAGCGGCGTCGTAAACAAACGGCGCCGCTGGATTTTCCGTATCGCGGCGATTGTTTTCGCGGCCGCGGTGCTGTGCGATTGGATGCGGCCGCCGAGCAAACAGATCTCGGTGGTTCTTTACGAAACCATCGTGATCAAAGGCTACCGCTTGTTCCTGCAATCATGGGGCAAGCGTTATATCCGCTGCCGTTTCGATCCCACCTGCTCGGTTTATTCCGAGCAAGCGATGCAGACGCACGGTTTCCCGAAAGGCCTTTGGTTAACGACGTCGCGGCTTTTTCGTTGCATGCCGTGGGTGCCATTCGGAACGGAAGATCCCGTTCCGAAAGCGAGGATGGAGAATGGAGGATAGAGGATGGAACGGCTAATTCTTCGCTATCCTCTATTCTCCATCCTCTATCCTCGCACTGGCTCAGCGCCTAGCGCGGCCCGGATTGTTCGATCTCGATCAGCTTCGGCATAAGCATCTCATTGGCGTGCCGGAGGGATTTGAAAAGAATCAGATAGAACGATCCCACCACCAGGAGGAGCACGCCGCCGGTGACGAAATGATGGGAGCGCACCCGCTCCCACCGCGGCGCGAACGCGATCAGGCCAAAGGCCGTCAGCACGACAATGACGCCGTCGAAACTGGCCCGCTGCCAGTAACTGCCGCCGAGGTTTAACCACATCCCGAATTCGTCGAAGGTGAGCCCCATCGCCAGACCGTAGAGAAGCGCCCAGAGCCCGCGTTTCTCCCGAGGGAACGGTGCGAAGAGCAGCACCGCCGCGGTGAACGAAAGAAGAAAGATCCCGTAATTGAGATGATGAACGTGGGTGCCGCCCGCGTGAAAAAACAGGTTCGGCATTCGGCGCGTCATGATGAGAATCACGCAGACGCGCGAGATCACGAAGGTGAGGAGAAACGCGATGAAGGCGAGCCGCGCGAGATGCCGGACCGGCCGCGGCGGGGGGCGATGGGGATGCGTCAATTTTGCCTTCAGCTCTTTCCAATTCATGGGCGGAGAGTCTCACACAAAGGTCACAAAGGGACACGAAGGAAAAGAAATTTAGAAGTGGGTCTAAATATGGAAGCCAGGAAAAAGGAAAGGAATAAATCCGCTCTCCTGAATTCCTGGTTTCCAATTTATCCCGTCCCCACTCGTTGTGATCCTTTGTGACCTTGGTGTGAGATTTTTTCCCAAAAAAAAGCTGGACAGGATTTGGCGCGGGCGTTTAGAACACTCTCCCTAACCCCTATTTAACCTCCTTGATCCCTGCATCCTCAAATCGCTAGCCTGACGGTCCCTCGCTAAACCTCAACCGAATTACCCACCATGGCTGAACCTTTCCTTTCCGAAATAAGAATCATGAGTTTCGTTTTCGCGCCGAAAGGCTGGGCGCTCTGCAACGGGCAACTGTTGCCGATCAATCAGAACCAGGCGCTCTTTTCACTCCTCGGCACCACCTACGGCGGCGACGGACGCGTGAACTTTGGCCTGCCGAACCTTCAGGGAAATGTCCCGATTCACATGGGTCAGGGATTCACTCTGGGCGAAAAAGGGGGCGAGCAGGCGCACACTCTCTCGATTGCAGAATTGCCGACCCACGTTCATGTCGTGAATGGAACGTCGACCAGCAGCGATCCCAACGGCACCAACATACCCACCGGGAATCTTCTCTGTGCCGGCCCGGCGGAGATCTACGCTGCGCCATCCCAATTGGTCGCCCTGAATGCCGCCACGGTGAGTAACACCGGCGGCAGCCAGGCCCATTTGAACATGCAACCGTTTTTGGTGCTGAGTTTTTGCATCGCGCTCCAGGGAATCTTCCCGTCGCAAACTTAGGAGAAAATCATGGCACAACCTTACGTCGGTGAAATCAGAATGTTCGGGGGCAACTTTGCGCCCGCTGGCTGGATGTTTTGCGAGGGGCAATTGCTGCCGATCTCGGAAAACGAAACGTTGTTTCAGCTGATCGGCACCACGTATGGGGGCGACGGCGAATCCACGTTCGCGCTGCCGGATCTGCGGGGTCGCTTGCCAATCCATCAAGGGAATGGTTTCACTTTGGCTGAAACCGGAGGCGCGGAAGAGATCACGCTGACGGTAAACCAGATCCCGGCTCACTCCCATCCGATGCTGGCATCGTCGGCCACAGCTTCACAAACCACGCCCCAAGGCACTGTCCTCGCGACACCGACCGTGCCTGATTTATATCGTCCGGGAGCGGGCAACACACCGCTGGCGGCGCAATCGATTTCGCCCACAGGTGGGAGCCAGCCGCATACGAATTTTCAACCGTATCTGTGCGTCGATTTCATCATTTCGCTCTTCGGGATTTTCCCGTCCCCAACCTAAGGAGAACATTATGGCAGACCCATTCGTAGCTGAAATTCGAATTTTCCCCTTCAACTTCGCTCCCAAAGGCTGGGCGTTTTGCGATGGCCAGCTCCTGCCGTTGTCGCAAAACACCGCGCTCTTCTCGCTCCTCGGGACCACCTACGGTGGCGACGGAAAGTCGAACTTCGCCTTACCGAACATGCAGGGTAACGCGCCGATGCATCCCGGCCAGGGACCGGGCCTTTCCCTCCATGATCTGGGAGAAACGGGCGGCACGCAGTTTGTGACATTGCTCGAGTCGGAGATGCCATCGCACCCACACAACTTCATGGCTGCGAATTTACCGGCGAACAGCAAAACTCCGTCCGGTAATTCGATCGCGCGCGGGTCCGCGAATACGTATCTCCCCCCCGCCGGGCTGCCCATCGTCGCAATGTCCGATCAGGCCCTGGCGCCCACGGGCGGCGACCAGCCGCACAACAACATGCAGCCGTACCTGACCCTGAGTTTCTGCATCGCGTTGCAAGGCGTCTTTCCGCCGAGGACATAACGGGAGTGACGAGTGACGTGATGTAGGTGGATCGCGCGCTCCGTCGCGCGATGACAAATAATGGCGGCAAAGCCGCGTCGAACAAACATCGAGCGTCGGAGCGCTAGATCCACCATTCTCTACCGCGGATTTCCAGCCAAACTTTACCATGGCGTGCCCGATTGGGTGGAACCTGGCGCTCTCTTTCACATCCGCATCGCGATTGATCGCAAGAAGCAACAAGCAGCGCTGACCACGCCATCGATTGCCGAGTCATTGCTGGACTCGGCGAAGTATTATGAATCAGAGTATCGCTGGTACACCACGGCATTCCTCTTGATGCCCGATCATCTCCGCGCGCTGCTGTCGTTCCAAAGGGATGAATCCATGAGCCGAGCCATTGGCGGATGGAAGCATTTCCAATCGCACAGGCACGGAATCATCTGGCAGGAGGGGTATTTCGACCATCGATTGCGAGACGATGAGCGCGGCGAACAGCTCTCGGCCAAGATCAATTACATTCGGCAAAATCCGGTCGTGGCTGGTCTGTGCGCGAAAGCTGAGAACTGGCCGTGGTGGATCGAGCGCGCGAGCGTTTAGGTGGATCGCGCGCTCCGACGCGCGATGCCTGTTGTTTCCCGGCCTTGCCGGCATTTAATTGCCATCGAGCGGCGGAGCGCTCGATCCACCAAACAGACCTCGCGCGGCAAGCGCGCAATTCACGATGATTTCACTCCGACCAATAACTCCGGAGGACACGGCATTTCTCGCGCGAGTTTATGCGAGCAGTCGCGCGGAAGAGCTGGCGCCAACCGGTTGGAGTGATGAGCAGAAGGAAATTTTTTGCCGGAAGCAGTTCGATGCGCAGACCGCCTACTATTCCGTCAATTATCCCGGGGCATCGTTCCAAGTGATCGAGCGCGACGGCGTGCCCATCGGCCGGCTTTACGTCGTCCGCTGGGAAAAAGAGATTCGGATTGTCGACATCACGGTGCTCCCGGAATTTCGCGGCGGCGGTATCGGCACGGAACTCCTGCGCGATTTACGGGACGAAGCGCGTTCAGCTGGCAAGTCGCTCACGATTCACGTCGAGCGTTTCAATCGCGCCCTGCAATTATATCAGCGGCTCGGATTCAAGCAGATTGAGGATAAAGGCGTCTATTTGTTGATGGAATGGAGAGGAAACGGGACCTCACACGAAGGTCACAAAGGACACGAAGGGAAGTAAAGTTGTGATCTGGCACCAAAAGAAATCCTTTGTGCTCCTTTGTGTCCGTTGTGCGAGATCCTAATTCTGCTGCCGCGGTGGGGAACCTGATTTCACACAAAGGACACAAAGGGACAGGAAGGATTGGATTCCTGCCTAAAAACCGTTGTGATCCGTTGTGACCTTTGTGTGAGGCCTCTTAATTGAAGACAGCTTCGAAGGTGCTTCTGGTTTGATCGACAGCGATCTGGACGAGGAAAATTTCCATCTCGCCGAGCGTGGCGTTGCGCATTTTGTAGATGCCTTGTGGCAAACGAAGTCCCGCGCGACCCAGGAAAGTTAGAGCGAACGGCTCGCGAACTGATTCGGGCCGGGCGCCGAGCGGGTGCGCCTCGGAAAGTTTCAGGGGGAGCGTCCCGTCAGGGAAGACGATCTCAAAATCCTGATTGAGGCAGGCGGCGAATTGTTCGCACTCAACTTTATCCAGCTCCAGCATGGAAGAATCTCACACGAAGGACGCGGTCGCCGCAAAGGTTTTTGCGGCGGAAGCTCCAAGCACCAACATCCAAGCTCCAGAGAAGGTCCAAACAATGAAGCTCCAAGAACGCCGACGGTTTAATGTTTGTTGCTTGGTGCTCGGAGTTTCTCTGGATGTTGGAGCTTGGTGCTTGGAGTTTAACGCGCCGCAGGTGCGTTCGGTGTTTCTCTGGAGCTTGGAGCTTGGAATTTGGAGCTTCGGCGCCGGGAGGCGCCGTGGCTGACTTTCTGCTCACAAAACGCGCTTGACTCAAAACCCCATCTCGTGGTTCAAATGAGTCGCTTTACCCGTCCGTCCCGAAATTACTAAATGATCTCCGACCGCCGCTCTTTTCTTCGTGTCGGATCGTTGCTGGTGTGCGGCGGCCTCCTCCGTCCCCGCTCGCTTTTTGCGTTCGAGAAAACGCCCGGCGTTCTTTCGTTCGACGCGACGGAGCTGCATCTCCTCGATTTCGTCTCGACCTACAGCTCGGTCGTTAGGCTGACCGGCGCTTCCGTCCTCGGGCATCTCCGGCCGGAGAGCGGCTCCGGCATTCACGCGCTCGTGCAGGTGACCGATTTCATGAAGGCGGCGGACGCGCTCCTGCGCGCGCCGTTCAAGAAGTTTTACGCCAAGGAGAATTCGGTTTCGTTCGTGGCGCAGGGCAGCGGGCATGTGATCGAGAATCTTTCCGCGGGCGATTTCGCGAGGCGGCTCGCGCAGTTGAGCAGCAAGGACAATGTCTTCTTCGCGCACGATGCGCTCAGCTACGATCCGATCGCGAAGCAGATCGACGATCCGCTCGCAGCCGTGAGCGCCGGCGAGCTGAAGCTGGTGAATCGTCCGGCGAAAACGCCGGAGGCGCTGGCGGTCGCGATGCGCGGAACGGGAGACGCGCGGGCGGCGGCGCTGCCGGAAGGCGAAGATTTTGTGAAATGGAAGGCGCAGCTGGTGAAATCGACGGCGACTTCGAAAGCGGCGTATCCGATCGCGGCCGCCTTTGTGCGCGGCCTGCCGGCGTTCGCGGCCCTGGCGGGAACTGATGACGTGAAAAGCGCGGTCGCGACGCCGCTGATTTCGAGCGCGATCAAAGGGGCGCTCGGCCTGACGGCGAAGCAGGCAATCGGGGAATTCGACCGGGTTCGGGAGATTTTCGGCCAATCGTATTCGGACGGCGCGGTCTGGCTTTACGTGGTGCTGGGCAAGCAGGTGAAGAAGGACACGCGCGGCTGGATCGACGCGGCGCTGCTGGAAGATGTCCACTGGCGGGAAGCGTTCGATAGCGCGTCGAAGATTGAAACGGCTTTCCAATCGCCGGAACTGAAACCGCAGGCCTGAAATATTTCGTAGCAACTTCAACAATAATCTGGACACGTTTCCGCTTTCCCTTTAAAAACTACGCCGACCGGTCCTTAAACTGCTGATTTCACATCCCCTTGAAAACTCACCTTCCCTCCCTGCTTGATCGAATGACCGTCCGCTTCTGGAGGCTCGCTGCCACCATTCGGAACATAGACTTTCAGTCTGTGCGCCCAGCGGAGTTAAACTCCGCTGTAACAAACGCAGCAGACAAAATGTCCGCTGGGCGCACAGGCAGGAATGCCTATGTTCCGGCGCGCCGGTGCGCCTTTGCGCTGGCGCTCGCCTTCGCCGGCATGGTCGCCCTGCCTTCGTTGGCAACCGCTGCGCCGGTCGGAGTGACGGGCACGAAGTCGGCTGCCTTCCCGCCGAACAACGACAGCTCGGCCCGCCCGGGCGACACGATCACCTACACGATCTCGGTGGTAAACAGTGCAGCCGCGGCTGGCGATGCGACCGGTGTGCAGGTCGCGGATACGGTCGACCCCAATTCTACCTTCGTGGGTAACTCGGCCAAAGTTTCGCCGAACGCGATCGCGCATAGCTACAACGCGGCGGGCAACACCCAGTTGGTGGTCAACGCGGCCGCCGGGGTGTTGAACGGCGTTCACGACATCGATGGCGTCACCCCGGACGCCAGTCTCGTTCTTACGACCGGCACTTTCGCGACCAGCGCGGGCGGCAGCGTAACGATCAACAGCAATGGTTCCTTTACCTACACTCCGCAAACCGGCGACCAGAACCTGACCGACACCTTTAGCTATACGGTCACCGATACCGACAGCCTGCCGAGCACGGGCCTGGTGAGCATCATACTGGGCGCGCGGGTCTGGTATGTGGACGGCACCTACGCCGGCGCGAATGGCGCCGAAGATGGCTCCAATACAAGGCCTTTTAATTCTCTGGCGGATATCTCCGGCGCCACCGGTCCGGACGCCGCGGGCGACATCATTTTTGTGAAGAACACCGTCGCTTCCTACGACGGCGGCCTGACTCTGTTGAACAACCAATTGCTTTACGGCAGCGGCGCCAATCTCACGGTCAACACGATCGTAATTAATACCGCCGGGACGAATACGACTTTTGTTACAACCGGCGGAACCACAAACGCAATCACCTTGGCGAGCGGCAACACGGTCACCGGATTCACCATCGGAAACACGACCAACTATAAAATTGCCAATACCACGACTGCGACAGTCGGGACGTTAACGATTTCGAACGTAACGATGAACGGAACCGGCGGACTGTTCCGCGCTGATTCCGGCGGCACGCTCAGCGTGACGATCGACAGCGCCGGCACGAGCAGCTTCACCGGGATCGGCATTCAGCTTGTCAACGTTGCCGGCACCTTCACGATCAACGGCAGCGGCACGATCAGCGGCGTCTCGGGCGATGATGTGCTCGTGAGCGGCGGAAATGCGACAATCTTTATTGCCAGCGCGATCACGAACAATGCCGGCCACTCAGTCAACGTGACGAACATGACGGGCGGGTCGGTGACCTTCCCCGCCGCGATCACCGAGACTGCCGGCGGCACCGGCATTTTCCTCGATAATAACGACCTGAGCAGTACCGCGACGATTACCTTCCGGGGTGGATTGAGCCTGACGACCACGACAAATCCCGCGTTCACCGCGACCAACGGCGGAGTCGTCAACGTTTGCGCGACGAACGATTGCGCTGGGGGCAGCGCAGTGGTCAATACCATCACTACGACGACAGGCACGGCACTCAATGTTGCTAACACCACCATCGGCTCAAGCGGCCTGACCTTCCGCAGCATTTCGGTAACCGGTAATAACACGCTACCCGCAAACGGCATTATTCTCGACACGACCGGATCGAGCGGCGGCCTGACGGTGACAGGCAACGGAGGCTCTTGCACGGTAGCAACTCCGACGTGCACTGGCGGCACGATTCAGGGCACTAACGCTCGAGGGGCGAGCTTTATCGGCGCGCGGAACGTGAACCTCACATTGATGAGGTTCTTGAATGCCAACAACGCCAACGGTGCGGTATCCAACGGCACGGTCGGCGGCAACGAGAATACTGACGAGAATGGAGCGATAAACCTGTCCGCAGCCGTCAATGTAAACCTGAGTAACATCATCATCCTCGGCACCACCGTGCAGCACGGCATCAATGGAAACAATGTTACCAATCTGGATCTGACCAATGTCAGCATTAGCAATACCGGCGATGCGGTGTGGGAGTCGGGCATCTATCTGTTTCACCTGAAAGGTCTCGCTTCGGCGAGCCAGGACAGCGTCTGGGATAACGTGGATATCAGCGACACCGCCCAGTTCAACGTCTCGATCATTAACGCTTCGGGGACGAACGCCGCGGGGAGCGAGAAGGACAAGCTGACAATTCAGAACGGATGCACCTTTGCCAATAGCGGCAAAAATGTGATCGGCGATCATATCTCCATCTTCAACTCTGTCGCGGCTAACTTCCAAGTCGTAGTTAACGGCGCAACCTTTGATTCAAAAATCAACGGTGAGTACGCCGGAGCGCACACTTCGGACGGTATCCAGGTTGACGTGAGCGGCGCTTCGGCGCGTTTCGACGCAACTATTACTGGATGCACTTTTACCAGCACGACCGGAGGGGGTGTTGGACAGTCGGCGATCAATATCTCGTCTACGACTGGTGCTGGAACGTTCGACTTGGAGAATAACGTCGCCACGGCTCGGCAGGGCGTCGGGATCAACATCGCGGTGACCGGGACGGCGTCGTTGACGGGAACCATCAAGGGAAACACGCTCGCTACCAACATCACGAACAACCCGGGCCAAGGCATCAATATCGTGGAGGAAGGCAACGGTTCGATCATCGCGAATGTTGAGAACAACACAATCCAGGGAACCGGTAGCGGCATCAATACAACCACAGCGTTCGACTATGGCATTCGCGGCGGCGCTCGTGCGGGAAGTGGCTCGGCGCAGTTGACGATTAAGGGTAACACTGTTCAGACGGCGAAGAGTGCCGGGACGTGGTTCTTCGCAGGTAACAATACTGGCGGTGAGACTAACCACACCTGCGTTAACTTCTCGACGGTAACGAAGAACAACATTCACGCAGATAACGCGTCAAAATTTGCCGACTACTTCCTCGAGCAGTACACCAACACGACCTTCAACATCCAGGGCTTAACCGGCAGCGGGACGAACTCCGCAAACGTCGAGAGCTACGTGGCCAGCACAGATGCCGTTGCGGGCAAGATCGTCACCGCTGGCGCCGGCACGGTCGTTAACTACACCAACGTCAATTGCACCCTGCCGCCCTTGATGCTCGCGCCAGGCGGAATCGAACGACAGAACCCGGTTTCCCCGAAGGCGAAGGCAGGCAGTAATTCAACAACCGCCGCAGTGGCGGCAAAGGTCGTCGCGCCGGTTATCGCTCCTGCGGCGGTCGCCGAAATGGCAGCTCCAGCTCAGGATCGAGGCGCGGTTTCCCAAGGTCAACTGGATCAGGTGGTCGCTGCGGCGCGAGCGCGCTGGGAAGCCACGGGTCTAACGACCGAGCAGTCTGCCGCGCTCCAGAAGTTGAAATTTGAAGTCGCCGACCTGCCGAGTATTTATCTGGGCGAAGCGGACGGTTATCGCATTCGGGTTGATAACAATGCCGGGGGCAACGGTTGGTTCATTGATGGCGGCGGCCAGGGCGAATCGCTCTTTGCGAAGGAAACCTCCGCCACCCGCCGCTACACCGATCCGGCGGGCGCGCCGGCCGGTCATCTCGACCTACTCACGACCATCCTGCACGAGATGGGCCATGCGATCGGGCTGCCGGATTCCTACGCGGAGAAGGATCGCGACAGCCTGATGTATGGCTTCCTGACCAAGGGCGAGCGGCGTCTGCCGTCCAAGGGTCAGGCGAAAGGTGCTATCCCGGGCAGTGTCACCGGAAGCCACTTCCTCGGGTTACCCGTAACCATCGGCACGTTGAATCCCGGCACCACCGTGACGATGAAATTCGATGCGACGGTCAACGCCGGCTTTGGCGGCGGGAACATCACTAACACTGCAAATATTTCCGGCAGCAACTTCAGCACGGTGAACACCAACGCCACCAGTGTGCCAGTGCACATTCCGCCGACGTTGTTCAGTGCCCAGACGCCGCCGGACAAGGCAACGGTGGGCTTCGCTTATGCCGGCTATAACTTTATCGCGAATGGGTTCCCGGCGCCCACTTATACGTCTGTCGGTAATGCACTACCCGGTGGCTTCTCGCTAAGCTCGGCGGGCGCATTGGCTGCCGCCAATCCAACGACGGCTGGAACATTCTCGGGACTTATGGTCCGGGCCACGAATACGGCGGGGACCTTCGACACCACGGCGTTCACGATCACGGTAGCGGACGCAATAGCCTTCACTACAAACAGTCCGCTGGCCGCCTGGACCAAGGATTTCCCGGGTTACAGTCAAACGATCGTGACCACGGGCGGAACCGGCGCCATCGCCTACTCCGTGAGTGTCGGCAGCCTACCGAACGGCCTGAGTCTCAATGCCGGCACGGGCGAAATCAGCGGGACGCCGACGGTGGCGAACACCTTCAACTTTACGATCAAGGCAACCGATAGTCTCGGAGCTAACACGTCGAAGGCTTACCAGATCGTGATTAACGCTGCGATCATAGTGGGTCCAGCGACATTGCCGGCCGGCCAGGTCGGCACTCCCTATAGCCAGACTGAGACGGCCAGTGGCGGCACGGGGACGAAGACCTTCAGCTTTACCGGAACCTTGCCGCCGCCGCTGACCTTGGACGCCAACAGCGGGGTGATCTCAGGCACGCCGAACACACCGGGATCCTATAACTTCACCGTCACCGCGACTGACACCGTGGGAGCTACCGGTTCACAGGCCTACACGGTCGTTATCAAGCAGGCCACAAGCACGAACCTGATCTCATCGCAGAATCCTTCCTCCAACGGATTCGCAGTTACTTTTACCGCGACAGTTAGCCCGGTGGGGGCGCCTCCCGGGACACCTACGGGAACGGCGACCTTTTTCGATGGGGCGACGCCGATTACGTGCGACGAAGGCAGCACGAGCATCCAGCCGTTGAGCAGCGGCGTGGCAACCTGCACGACTTCAACATTGACCGTAGCCGGCTCACCGCATTCGATCACCGCCACCTACAACGGCGACGCGAATTACCTTGGTTCCACTTCCAACACGGTTTCGCAGACCGTCCTCGCCTGCGCTAATCCGGCCACGGTCACCAACCTGAACGACAGCGGCGCCGGTTCGCTGCGCCAGGCGTTGCTCGACGTCTGTGACGGCGCGACAATTAACTTCCAAGCTGCACTTACCGGAACAATCACGCTGACAACTGGCGAGCTGTTGGTTGATAAGAACGTCACGATCACCGGGCCGGGCGCTTCGGTAATCACCGTCAGCGGTAATAACGCGAGCCGTGTGTTCGAGGTCCAGGCTGCAAAGACGGTGACCATCTCTGGACTGACCATCGCTAATGGCAAAGTAGTTGGGGATGACGGCGGTGGTATCGCCAGCGACGGTACGCTCACGCTGAACTTCTGTAGTATCACCGGGAATACGGCTGATTACGGCGGTGCTATTTTCAATGCTGATAATCGCACCCTAACGATCCGCGGCAGCAGCATTTCTAGTAATCACGCTACCAACGCTATCGGCGGGATATACAACAGGTCTGGCGCGACGCTCACGATTCTTGACAGCACGATCAGTGGCAATTCGGCGGACCAGCACACCGGCGGTATTATCAACGAAGGCGGCACCCTGGAGATGGTTAACAGCACGGTGAGCGGTAACACGTGCAAGACCGATGGGGGCGGGATTTACAACTATTTTGGCGGCAACGCCACGCTGACCAACGTCACCATTACGCAAAATCGCGCCGACTCGGATGACAACGGCGGCACTGCCGGCGGTCTCTATTCTAATCCCAGTGGAGCGCCGGTCACCCTTAATAACACGATCGTTGCCGGTAACTTCGTCGGCACAGGCACGACTGCAGACGACATCCAAGGCGCAGTCAATTCTTCCAGCTCGTTCAACTTAGTTGGCGACTCGGCGACTGCCGGCGGGCTCACTGACAAGAGCACTGACCCAGCCCACGGCAATATCGTCGGCAATGCGGGCACGGGCACGCTCGATACCAGCACCGTAATCAACACGACGCTGGGGAATAACGGAGGTCCGACTCAGACGCATCTGCCTGTGCTTGGCGGCCTCGCGATCAACAACGGCAGTAACGCGCTCTTGCCCGCGGACACCTTCGATTTGGATAACGATGCAAACGTCGCCGAGCCACTGCCGGTGGATCAGCGCGGCCCAGGTTTCCCGCGCGTAGTGAATACTACAGTGGACATCGGCGCGGTTGAGGCGAACTACATGATCGCAGCGACGGCGGGAACGCCGCAAAGCACCATAGTCGGAATGGCTTTCGCTAACCCGCTCCAGGCGACCGTATCTGAGTCCGGAGTTACTTTTATCAGCGGTGTTTCCGTTACCTTCACGGCTCCGGCCAGCGAACCCACCGCCACCCTGTCTGGAACTAACCCAGCGACCACGAATGCGAGCGGCATAGCCACGATCAATGCTACCGCGAGTAACACCGTGGGCGGTCCTTATACGGTTACCGCGACCGCGACTGGATATAATGGTCCGGCTGATTTCTCGCTGACTAATACCGCGGGCCCGGCAACGCACTTCACGGTCACGGCGCCGGCGAACGCTACCGCGGGCTCACCGTTCACCATCACGGTGACAGCGCTCGACACCGCGGGTAACACCGACACAAACTACACCGGCACAGTCCACTTCACCAAGACCGACGCAGGCGCAGGCTCGTCCGTTCCGGGGGATTACACCTTTACCCTCGCCGATGCCGGCGTGCACACCTTCACGAATGGCGTGACCTTTGTGACGTCGGGCACGCAGACGGTCACCGCGACCGACACAGTCACTAATACCATCAACGGCCACGCTGACGTCAATGTTAGTGCGGCGACCGCGACGCATCTGTCGGTCGTCGCTCCCGCGAGTGCGACGTCCGGCAGCTCTTTCGGCTTTACGGTTACGGCTCTGGATCAGTTTAACAACGTCGACGTCAATTTTGCGGCACAGGTGCACATTACCAGCACCGACGGCGCGGCCAGTCTGCCGGGTGATCACACCTTTAATGCCGGCGACGCCGGTTCGTTCATGTTTAGCGCCACGCTTAATACCGCGGGCACGCAGACGCTCACGGCTACCGACGTCAATAACAACGCCATCAGCGGCACGAGCGGCAACATCTCGGTCTCCCCGGGCGCGGCGACGCATTTCTCAGTGAGCGCACCGGCGAGCGCGACAGCGGGCAATGCGTTTAACTTTGTTGTAACGGCGCTCGACGCGGCTAATAACGTCGCGACTGGCTACCTGGGCACGGCCAAGTTCACGAGCACCGATGCCCAGGCCGCGTTGCCGGTGAACTACCAGTTCCTGGCTGGTGATAATGGAACTAAGACCTTGAGCGCGACGTTAAAGACGGTGGGGAACCAGACGATCACGGCGACGGACTCGGTCAATGCTGGCATCAATGGGACGAGCGCCAACATCAATGTCAGTGCCGGTAACGCGACGCACCTGGGTCTGGTAGCGCCGGCCTCCGTGCTGCCCAATAACGCTTTCAACTTCACGGTCATGGCGCTGGATCAGTTCAATAACACCGCCACCAGTTATGGTGGGACGGTGCACTTCACCAAGTCCGACGCCGGCGCGGGCTCGGCCGTGCCAGGGGACTACACCTTCCTGGCCGGGGACAACGGCGCCCACACCTTTAGCGCGACGCTGGTCACGGGCGGCAACCAGAGCATTACCGCGACCGATACGGTGACTAACACCATTACCGGCACGGCGAACATCACAGTAGGCCAGCCGCCCGCCATCACCAGCGCGAACAACGCGACCTTCAAGGTTGCCACGGCCGGCACGTTCACCATTACCACGACGGGATTCCCGACGAACGCGAGCATGGTTATTACGGAAACGGGTGCGTTGCCCGGGACAGTAACCTTCGTGAACAACAACAACGGCACTGCGACCTTGTCTGGAACACCGAACGCGAACACGGGCGGGACTTATCCGATCACGATCAAGGCCAGCAACGGCATCTCGCCGGACGCGACCCAGAGCTTTACCCTGACGGTGTTGCAGGGCCCGGCGTTTACGAGCGCGGACCACACGACCTTCACCGAAGGCTCGCCTGGCACGTTCACGGTCACGACCACCGGGTTCCCGACTAACTCGAGCATGTCGATCACGCGCACTGGCAATCTCCCGGCAGGGGTGACCTTCGTGAATAACAACAATGGCACCGCGACTTTGTCCGGCATACCCGGGCCACTTACCGGCGGCACCTGGCCGTTTACGATCGGCGCCAACAATGGCGTAACGGCGACAGTGAACCAGAGCTTTACCTTGACTGTTATCGGAACAACGCCGTCGCCGACTCCGACGGCAACGGCCACGCCAACCGCTACACCTACGGCCACAGCAACGGCCACCGCCACCGCTACGCCGACGGCTACAGCTACGGCCACCGCTACACCTACAGCAACCGCCACGCCGACGGCTACGGCGACAGCTACACCTACCGTCACGCCCGCCCAAGCCTTGAACATCTCGACCCGGTTGCGCGTCGATGTCGGCGATAAGGTGATGATCGGCGGCTTCATCATTACCGGTAACGTCGCCAAGCCGGTTGTGCTCCGCGGCATCGGGCCTTCGCTGGTCAATGCTGGACTGCCGGCCGCGTCGGTCCTGAACGATCCGGTCCTGGAATTGCATGGAGCGAGCGGCGCCTTGATTACCTCAAATGACAACTGGAAAGACAGTCCGCAGAAGGCGCAGATCGAGGGCACGGTCTTCCAGCCGACGGACGATCGCGAATCTGTGATCCTGGCGACCTTGCCGCCCGCGGCCTACACCGTCATTCTGAAGGGCGTCGGCCAAACAACCGGCATCGGTCTGGTTGAAGTCTATGATAACAACCAGGCGGTCGATTCCGCTTTGGCGAACATCAGCACCCGCGGTTTTGTCCGGACCGGCAACGAAGTGATGATCGGCGGGTTTGTTCTCGGGGGAAACAATCTCCCGACTCGGATCGCGGTGCGCGCTCTCGGTCCGTCGTTATCCGGCATCGGCCTGAGCAACGTGCTGGCCGATCCGACCCTCGAGTTGCACAACGCGAATGGCACCATCATGATCTCGAACGACGATTGGCAGAGCGACCCGACCGCGGCGGCTCAACTCACCGCCAACGGACTGGCCCTGCCCGATCCGAAGGAATCCGGCATCTTCACGTCGCTGGCGCCGCCGGGACAATTCACCGCCATCGTCGCCGGCAAGAACGGCGGTATCGGCATTGCGCTCGTCGAGATTTACAACCTGAAATAGCGCCTTGAGGGCCGGCCGCCGGCCGTCCCTCCATTAAAATGACGGAAGCTGTCACGGTCGAATTCCTTCCCGTCAAGGATTCGCGGATCGGTGAGCTGACCGCGAAGTTCGACATCGTGCTCGGCCTTACACAGGTGAGTTAGTCAAGATGTTAGAATCGATTCTGTTCGTTGCGGGCTTTGCGCTCGTGCTGGCGGGAGCGCTTTCCTTCCTCTATCCGCTTCGATGGCTGGGAATCCCCACGCGCGGAATAGCCGTCCTGGTGATGGCAGGAGGTTTTCTGGTCGTCGCGATCGGTGCGGGGATGATCGACTCTTACCTTGTCTATCTCGGTTTTGCGTTGTTCTTCGCAGGATTGATCTCACTCATTCGCCCATCACGCTTCGTCTACATTCAAACGCGCCGGAGGGCCTTGATGGTTTCGGGCGTCGGCTTGCTCTTGGCGGTCGGGATTTTGTTCCTGCCCTATCGCGATCAAGAGGCAGCGAACCACGTCACCAAGCTGGATGATTGGATGCCGCGGTGGCAGGTGGGCGAGCGCCATGTCCTGAAGGTCGCAGCCCCGCCGGCCAAAGTCTTTACCGCCATCCATGAAGTGCGCGCAGATGAGATCCTGCTTTTCCGCACCTTAACCGCGATCCGTCGCTGCGGCGGGACGGGGCCTGAAAGCGTCCTGAATGCGCCGGAACAGAAGCCGTTGCTCGATGTCGCTACCCAAACCACGTTCGTTCTGCTCGAGGATGAAGCGCCACGAGAGCTGGTGATAGGCACTGTTATTGCCGCCCCGCGGGCAGCGCGAGGATCGGGGCGACTGGAGCCGGATTTGTTTCGTAAGACTTTGCGTCCGGGTGTCGTGCTTGCGACGATGAATTTTATCGTGACGCCGGCTGAAGATGGAGGATCCACTATCGCGACCGAGACGCGCATCTGCGCAAATAGCCCCGCCGCGCTTCGGCAGTTTGGCATTTACTGGCGGCTGATCCACCCGGGGAGCGACATCATTCGCCGAATGTGGTTGCGCGCCATTGCGCGCCGGGCGGAAGAGAGCCGGCTCACCGCCCGATGACGGCGCGGGAAGCACTCGCCTTTGTAAAAGCGAATGGGATCGTGCTGGAGTCGGCGCGCGGGCCGGCGCCGAGCCTCGCGGCCGCGATCGCGGGCGAGCCGATCCGGGGAAGCTGGTGGAAACATCGGAAAGCGTCGCAGATTTTTCGGTGCACGCGCGCGGTACGCGCTTCGAAAGAGGTCCTGGTTTGCCGGTTACTTGGAGGCAAGGTGACCTATGTGCATCGCAGCCTCTGGCCGGCGGCAGTTAAGTTACGGGATCAATTCGAACCGAAGGATCTGAGCGCAATTCGCGAGATTCATACGGCGCAGGGCAAGCACAAGATCAGCGCCGTGGCTTTCCCAAAGTGGGTACCGGCGGAAGTTGCAGTAGAAGCAAAGAATTTATCCGCCAGCAAAGCCGCGGAAATGCTGGGGCTAAAGCTGGGAACGGAAAGGTAGCGTATGGCGGCACCGCGGGGTTGCCTTACCGCATCGGCTTCGCGAAATCCTCTACCGACATCACCACGTCGCGATCGTCGAATTGGACGCGCGTCGAGGCGCTGAAATTGAAGGCTGTTCGCCCCGAGCGGATTTCCTTGATGGTGAAATGGACGGTGCGCGAACGGATCTCGAATGACAGGGTCAACCCGACTTTGCGAAACCTCGCGTCGATATCTTTGATCCAGTCCTTAAACCGCTCCGGATTGAAGGTTCCCATGTCTCGGATGAGGACGAGGTGCACGAGATTGCGCACCGCTTCACGCTGCTCCTTCGGTCGCGAGTGCATCTGAATCATGACTCCGAATCTGAGCAGGACTGATACCGGCGACGAAGCGATGCGCGCCCATGTGCGAGGGGCCAACCATAACAATCGGCATGCGTCCTGCTTATGGAAACTATAATGATGTCGCTCTCGCGCCAGTTCCGGTCTCACCGGTGTGTTCCACGCCCCGTCGCCCTGCGTGCCGCCTTCACGCTGGTCGAGATCGTCATCGCCCTGGCGGTCCTTGGAGTTATGGCGGCGGGTTGTTACATCGGCTTCAACGCCATCAATACCTACGCCGTGACCTCACGTCTTTACAGCGAGGCCCAGACCGCCGCCCAAAACCAGATCGACCTGGTCCTTTCGAAAGAGCCATTCGATGTCTCAGCCGCCTATATCTCAGGCACCTTCAATCCAGCCCTGGGAAAAGTTCCGATCGAGGTCATGACCACGGCGGAACTCGATGCCTTGGCTACCTCGGGAGTGGCCTTTCCTACGGCGGCTCCAACCGCTACGCCCGCTACAACCAGTTCCTACTACCCCTATTATCCGTATTATCGGACGGCAAGCGGTCAGCCAATCTCCAGGCAGGCGTTCATCTACCAGGATCCGGTCTCTGGACAGGTCATCGTCACCGGAACTTTGGTCACGACCGTCGCCGATACCGCAACGACCATGACTTTCGCGGGAGCGACCACGAACCTGAACCTCCGCAGAGCCACCGCGACGGTGAGCTACAGTTTTCGAAATAAGAATTACGTCGTCGCGATGGACACCATGCGCACTGCCGACCAATGAAACGTTTGCCATTTAACAAAGTTACCGAGGCCGCTTTCACCGTTGCGGAGATGGGAGTAGCGGTCGGGGTCCTCATGCTCTTGGGCCTGGCATTCTTCCAAGTCCTTCAGGCCGGGCTCACTCTCTCGGCGAAGAACACAGCCGTTAATGCCGCCCACGAAGAGGCCCGGATGGGAGTGCTGCGACTCACCCGCGACATTCATGCCGCGATTTCAGTGCCGCAATTGCGCGATAACGGATTCAGCGTTGTCAGCTCAGATCCCGTCAGCGGCGTCGCTCCGGCCTCGGCGGGGGTTTCCTTTCAGAACATTGCGGCGGGGCCCAACTTTGTCTGGAAAGACCCCAGCAATGCCTCGCTCATCATGATCAAGGACAACCCAGCGAAACCAACGGAAGGCATGCGTTTGATCATTCCGTTCTTCGGTCTCGAGGAAGACATCACCAAGGTCGCAGCGGCAGGGTCCGCCAACCACAGCAACGTTTTCATCAAGGCGGACCAATCGACTCCGAATATCACCGCGCCGGATTACGGGGCCCCTTATGCGATCACCTATTACACGGACCGGACGATGTACGTCGTGCGCAAGGGATCTTACATCCCCGATTCGCAGGGCCTCTATACCGTAACGACCGCCACCTACGTAAGCGGGCTTAACGATCGCTATGTCCTCAGCGGCGCAAACTACGTCCCAAGCGCGACCGGCACGCTGGTGGTCACGCCGGCCCTCTACACCAGCGGCGGCGCCCAGCGCTACCGTTTTGAAGACGCCGAGCTGCATTTGTACAAGCAACGGTATAGCGGCTCGGCGGTGTATTGGCAGGACTTTGCGGTTGTCGCCAAATATGTCAGCAGCCCGCAGCCGTTCTATATTCCGTTGAACAAGAGCGGATCGGCCAACACGAAATACGTTGGAGTCAAACTTACGGCGCGCGATCCCAAGTCCAGCAATCGCGGCTACCTGGCGACCGCTTCTCTCCTGGATACCCAGGTGGACTACCGTTCCCGCCTCACGATCACTCAATAGTATGAAACTCAGAAATCATTCCCGCCAAGGCAGCACCCTTGTCGTTGTCATTAGCGTTGTGGCCCTCCTGCTCGTCCTTCTGGGAATGGCGGTTGACTATACGGGCACCATCTCGCGCGAATCCCAGCGTAGTCGCAAGACCGCCCTGGCGATGGAAATTGCCGATGGCCATCTTGAAATGCTCTTTACGAGCTGGCGGAACATTTACCGCGGCACCTGGACATCCTATTCGAACGGCTCTGGCGGAACCGACTACACGATTGTCGGGACGAATTACTTTTTTACTCCGCTTTACAACCCGGGTCCGGCGCCGACCGCGGTTCCTTCCATGACGCCTGCTGCGACGCCTAATCCTATTCCCACGCCGCCAAGCACTAATTTTCCCTCGAGCACAAGTTATACACTCGGTCAGTATCGAATCCAGGCCGTCGATCCGATGATCCAATTGGATTCGAGTGAGAACGCACTCCACGAAACCACCTGGGGCTCACAAAGCTACGTCGCTCTTTCACCGGCCGCCACACCGCCAGCCGCGTACGGGCCCAATAAATGGCAATATAGCTACTTTTATCTCGCGGCCGTAGACGTCACCGTCCCCAGCAGCACGGGGAACGTGACCGCGAAAGTCCGGCGCGTATTCGAAAAGAAGTTCGATAACCCATGGACCTTCGCCGTGTTTTATCACGACGATTTGGAGTATCAGCCAACCACGGCTCTTACCATCAACGGAAAGATTCACACCAATAGCGGCCTCTACATTGGAACAAGTAACTTCACGACTACGAACTCGGTTGATTACGCGTCGGAGTACGTCAATGGATACTCGCCCAACGATACCTACCATAGCGGCAGCACAACGAAACCAAACTTCGCCAAGAGCGATGCTTCTCTGACTCTATCCGATATGCCGCCGGCGCAGGTCTCGGCCTTCCTGCCTTTTGGCTGGAATATCCCGCTAAATAATGCGGATGGCAGCGTTAATAACGACAGTTACCACGAGATCCTCGAGCAGGCCGTCAGTTCGCCTGATGCGCTTGCGCAAGTTCGATATTATAGCCAGGCGTGCTATCGGGTGCTGATCGATTCGAGCAACAACATCACGGTGACAAAGAGCGACGGCACTTCGGTGGCGACGAACAACAACCCGGGCAAGGCTCTCAAGGATGCGATCACGGTCAATCAGGCCATTCAAGACCAGCGCGAGAACGCGTATGTTCGCCTGGCGACGGTCGATATCAGCCAGATCACATCGGCCGCGGAAGCGGGGACGCTTACCGGCTGGAACGGCGTGCTCTACATTGCCGATACCACCACGAATGGCACAAGCGTCACGTCTCCGCTCGGCGGCACCGGCGCTAATGTCACGACGACGGAACGCGGGATTCGATTGATCAACGGTTATCGCTTGCCCGCTAACAGCGGCAACACGAATAATATTAACGGCCTCACGATTGTCTCGGCGAACCCGGTTTACATAAAGGGAAATTACAACACTTCCACGAACAGTGGTGACGCTGTTCCCTCCAACAGCGGCACTTACACGGATCCAGACGCCAGCGGGTACGCGCGAAAGCTCGCCGCTGTCATCGGCGATTCCATCACCGTCCTTTCCGCCGGATGGAACGATCTTAACTCGGGCGCGGGCATTAACTCACGGCCCGCGTCGGCGAACATAACAATCAATGCCGCGCTGGTCGGCGGGATTGTCCCCAGTGGCGGCGGAAATTATAGCGGCGGTGGAGAGAACTTCATTCGCCTCCTGGAAGACTGGAAAACCAATACCATGTGCGTCTACGGCTCGATGGTCGAGCTTTACAAAAGCACGCAGGCCACTGCCGCCTGGACCGGCACAGGCAACACTTACAAAGCTCCACAGACCACTAAATACTATTGGGATCCAAATTTCGCAGACAATGCAATGAATACGTTTCAATCTGGCCCGCCAGGAAATCTTCAGATCGCCGCCTATCTCCAGCAACAGCGCTGGTACCAGGTTTACTAAGACGACCCCGATGCGAACCATGGTTCGAAGAGTGTTTCTCCTTCCCGCGGTGCTTGCTGTGATTACCACAGCGAATGCAGCAATCGATTTCACGCCAACGGTGAATCGATATCAGTCCGAGGGCGCCGAATATTCCTCAGTAAGTTTCAAGGACGATAAACGGAGCGTCTCGATCGTATTACCCCGACTCTGGAGTTGCCGGGGCGATTCTTCTCGATTGCAGGTCGCCCCGCCCGACCAAAATTTTGCCGAGGGCGTTCTCCAGTCGGCTCCGACGAAAGGCGTCCTGCAATTTGATGAAGCGGCGGTGAAGGCCCTGGAGCAGCAGGTGCTCGCCGGTCTTCCGGCGGGAAGCCAGGGAGCAACGGTGGTGAGCCGCCAGGAAAACATAATCCTCCTCTACCAAAATCTTAGCTATCAGTTCGTGGTCTCCTACCAGGCGCTCGGCCAGATCTTCTATCGCAGCGTTATCTTTGTGAATTGTCCGGATCAGCAACTGGTGTTCCGGTTCTCCGCGCCGAAGGCCGTTTTCGACAATCTCAACCGATCGTTCCGGCAGAGTCTCTATTCCTGGACATGGGCCGAGCCCTCCAAGACTGCGGCGATCGCCCAGAGCAATTAGCCGCAGACGGACGCCGCGCGGCAATAAAACAGCGTCCATTTGGGACCGGATGCGTCGCGGCATCCGAATCAAAGGGAAAGCGGACGCCGCCTTCTCGAGCGAGGAGGTGTCTCCTGGCGAATCGCCTCAAGGGAATCCAAAATGGAAAGGGACTAGCAGTGAAAAAGACACTACTCAGCATCGCGCTCGCGTTGGTGGCTCCGTTTGCCTGGGCGCAAACATCGAGCACAACGACGACGACAACGACAACTGACAGCGACGGAACTATTACCGAATATACGCCGGGCAGCATGATCACGCTCAAGGAATCGAGCGGGCCACGCCACTACCGGTTCGGCAAAACGGTCACCTACGTGACCAAGAGCGGCCGCACCCTGGATGAAGAAACGGTCAGGACTCGGATCAAAGTCGGGATTCCTGTCCACGTCCATTACACGGGCGAAGGGGACAACCTCCTGGTTGACCGTGTGATCCTCGACGAGGATTGATCGGCGGTTGTTTCTCCGAAGTTAGGATGCGCCGGCGTTTGGCCCGACTCGCTGAACGCCGGCATTTTTTTGATATGGAAGGCGGAACGCGAGCTGTTTAGAAAAACTGTAACCCTCCCCATCCACTCCAGCCGATCAATCCGTTTCTTTTTGAAAGGACGGCGGCACGGGGTTGCCGTTCGAACAACCACTTTAAGGGAACAATGGGATGAAAAAATTACTCTTTGGCTTAGGCGCGCTCCTTGCGCTCGGTCCCGCGGTTTTTGCGGGCGAAACCTATCGTTATTCCAGCAAGGACACCCACGCGGTGGTTCCCGAATGCCCGCAATGGTACGCCGATAATGAATTTAATCTGAGCCTCTCCGGTGTTTACGCGATGACGGCCAACTCATGGCGAGAGGACACCTATCTCGGAGTCGATCACGCCTGGGGTGGCAGCATCGACGCGAAGTATTTCTTCCACCGCTACTTCGGCATTGGCGCGCAGGGGACGCTCCTCTCCGTGAACAGCCGGGAAATTTTCGACAATGGCTTCACCCGGACGTGGGGACCCGAAGATAAACATGCGGTAGGTATGGCTTTGGGCACTTTTACGGTGCGTTTTCCGCTGAACTGCTCGCGGGTGGCGCCGTATGTCTGGGCCGGCGGCGGAGGAATCTTCGGCGGTGGCCGCAGCCATGATTTCTTTCTCGACCCGACGCAACCGCTCGGAATCGTGCGCCGGGAATTCGATAACAGCAAAACGAAGAGCATGGCTCAGGTCGGCGGCGGGTTCGAAGTTCGGATTTCACCGCATTGCGGTTGGATCACGGATTTCAGTTGGAACATCGTGTCGGGTTCGCAGAATAATTTCGGCATGGGCCGCACCGGCATCAATTTCGCGTTCTAGCCGCGCGGAATCCGCCAGCGGCGCTTATCCTCCCGGCAAGGAGCGCGTCTAGCTTTCGCTGGCCGCGTCCGCTAGCAGCTTCGCGATCGACTCCTGAATGTCGGCGATGCAGACGGGTTTCTTGAGGTAGGCGTCGCCGCAAGTCTTCAACGCACTTTGATGATCGGCCTCATCGCCATACGCTGAGTAATACAGGATCGGGATCTTCGGATTGAGCTCGCGGAGTTTCTGGCAGAGCTCGACCCCGGTCCCGTCCGGGAGCCGGACATCGAGGATGTAGAGATCGAAGTTTATCTCCTTCGCCAGCTCGAGCCCCTCGGCCACACTGCCGGCGGTGAGAACGCCGTAGCCGCAATCTTGTAACAGCGCGGCCATCATCAAACGCGTGTCCTGATGATCGTCGACGTGGAGAATGCGGGCCTTTGTCCGTTCCATGGCAATCGTTTCGTCCTTGGGGTCAACTTAACCGAGACCGGACCTTTGCGCACCGTTTCTCTTCGGGGGGCCGCGGCCCGCAGTATTTTCATTGACACGACGCGCTCTTTTCAGGCATCTACGAGCCGCCCCGGCGCTTATCATCCTGGTAAAAGCGATGCGCATTTTGGAACCCATCCGCACGGCTTTCTAAGGTCCATGATCGAACCTCGACAGCCGCTTCGCGTCCTTTGTGCGGATGACAACGTCCTTGTCCTGGACATGCTCTCCAAGACGCTCCAGTCCGCCGGGCATCATGTCGAAGTGGCGACAGACGGGCGCGCCGCTGTTTCCCGGGTGGAGGAAGATCCAGACTATTTCCAGTTGATCGTGACCGATACCCGGATGCCGCGGTTGGATGGCTTCGGCCTGGTCCAGGAGGCGCGGTCCGCCGGATTCGCGGGGCAGATCATCGTCTTTGCCAACGCCCTGAGCGCCGAGGACCGGCAACGCTATGCCGACTTGCGCGTCGATAGGGTGATCGATAAACCCGGCAAGACGGGTGAATTGGTCGGCGCGATCAGCGAGCTGCGGGCGAGTTTGGCGTAACGGTTCGGGGGCAGGTTTCGGCACGGGGAAAGGCGGCGTTTCCGAAAGCCGCCTTCGCTTCCTCTTCGAACGCCGTAATAACCGGTGAGACAGTGGTTTGTTGCGAGAATCCCCGGGAGGTGGCCCGGAAGCAGCTTATGGAAATTATAGATGAGTGTTTTTCCCCGCCGAGTTTGCGTAATCGCCGCCGTTTGCCTCGGCTTTTGCCTGGCCGGCCCCTTGGCGCACGCCTTGATCCTGGATTGGGATTCCGTCACGTGGACTCCGGGGTCACTGAATAATTCCTACGACCTTACCGGCGACGCCGTGAACGACATTACCATTAACATTACGAGAAGAGGCAATGGCCCTGTTTTCACGAATGATCCGACCACTGGGACTTTGACCCCGACAATCAACCAAACCCTGACCGGCGGTTTGTCCCCGGTGGAGAATTCCCTAATGATCGCAGGGAATCTGTTTACAAATTCGGACGTCACCGTGCAAATCAGCTTGACCGGCGTCTACCCGGGAGCAGCCAACGTCTCTTTCACTATCTTCGATATCGATATCACGACGAACAGCGACATTATCAACACGATCTATGGCCTGGCGCCGGACGGAACCCATGTTGCGGCGACTATCACGAATGTCGGGTCAACCATCAATCTGAGTGGAAGCGGTCTCGCCCAGACGCTCACCGGCAACGGTCCCTCACCGGATAACTCCGGAAATGGAAATGCAACGATCAGTTTCGGCGCCGCTGTCATTACCGACCTGTTCTTCACCTTCTCGAACAATGCGGGCGCGCCGCGTTACCAGGATATTGCGCTCGGCGACATTTCGTTCTCGCCGGTGCCCGAAATCAATCCCGCGGCGGCCTCGGCGATCAGTTGCGTGTTAGCGGTTGGCTTGACGGTGTTCACCCGTCGGCGCGCAAAACTCAAGGCGCACCGTTTGCACGCAGCCCAGCGTTAAACCACCGCCGGTTCGCGCGTGACCGTTGCGGGCGCCATCGCACGCAGCTTCGCAATCACGGCTGGAATAATCTCCAGCGCCTTGTCGACGTCCGCATCGGTATTAAAGCGCCCGAAGGAGAAACGCATGCTGCCGCGGGTTCGCTCCGCCGGCAGATTCATCGCGCGCAGGACATACGACGCCTCCAGCGATCCGGTGCGGCAGGCCGAACCGGCAGAGCAACAGAGTTGATGCCGATCGAACATGACCAGCGCGGCGTCCGATTCGATGCCGGCGAAGGAAAGATTCGTTGTGTTTGGCAGCCGCGCGGCGAGATCGCCGTTCACAAACGTGTTCGGGATCCGCTCCCGCAGGCCGTTCTCAAAGCGGTCCCGCATCGCGCGCACGCGATTGTTCTCCTCCGCCAGGGCCGCACCCGCGCATTCCGCTGCTTTTCCCAGCGCTACGATTGACGCCACGTTTTCTGTCCCGGCGCGGCGATTGTTCTCCTGGCTTCCGCCGATCAGCGATGGTTTGAAGGCAGAGCGCTTGTTCACGTAGAGCGCGCCCACCCCTTTCGGCCCATGCAGCTTGTGCGCGGAAAGCGCGAGCGAATTGATCGTCGAGTCCTTGAGCCGGATCGGGATCTTTCCCACGGTCTGGATCGCGTCGGTATGGAACAGGACGCGTTTCCGCCGGGCGACCTCCGCGATTTTTTCCACCGGGAACAGGACGCCGGTTTCGTTGTTAGCCCACATCGCCGTGACGATCGCGGTTTGCGGCGTGATCGCGCGTTCGAGTTCCTCCAGGTCCAAATTTCCGTCGCTGTCCACTCCCACAACCGTGACCGAGCCGCCGCGCTTCGCGACCGTCTCGCAGTGGCGTCGCGTCGCGCTATGCTCGACCGCGGTGGTCACAACATGTTGCCGGGCCGGGTCGAGCTGGAGCGCGGAATTGAGCGCCGCGTTGTTCGCCTCCGTCCCGCAACTGGTGAAGACGATTTCCCCCGGCTCGCAGCCCAGCAGTGCAGCGACCCGCTCCCGCGCGAGATCGATCGCCCGCCGCACCTGCGCTCCAAACGTGTAGCCGCTCGATGGATTCCCGTAATATTCCGTCAGGTAAGGGAGCATCTCCTCGATCACGGCTGGATCGAGCTGCGTCGTCGCGTTGTTATCGAGATAAATGATCTGATCGCGGGCGATCATGGAAGCGGCCAGTTTATCGATCTGGTCCATCGAGGTAAAGCGCGCGCTGGCGAATGGCCGGATCTATTCCGGCGGACGTGGTGCGTTGCCGGGGTGCTGCGGCGCTTGATGGGTGTAGCGAAAGTAAAGATTCCGCAGGTAGATCGGCAGCGGCAGCAGGCTTTGCAAAACTCCCACGGAATCGTGCCGGTAAATCGCAAAATAACTAAGTGTCAAAAAAGATCCGAGCGCGCTGCATTCCCAAAAGCCAACTGGGATCACGCTTTTCCGCGCGCGTTCCGATGCGATCCATTGGATGAGGAAGCGAAGCCCGAAGATCAGGCTCCCGCTCAATCCGATGATTTTCCATGGATTGAGCGCGATGCCGAGCACCTTCGTCTCGGCGAGGAATTGCAAGCTGTTCATAAGGCCGAAACGTTCCGACAGATCGGCGCGGGCGACCAGCTTTTTGTGTTGGACTTGTCTGCGGCAGCGCGATCTGTTCATCCTCCGAAATCCACCTAACATTCCACCCGCATGTCATCCATCTGGGATATCGCCAATCCGCAACTGCGCGACTTGGCCGTTTACGAGCCGGGAAAACCGATCGAGGAGACCGCCCGTGAGCTGGGCGCGGAGGCGGACCAAATCGTCAAGCTCGCCTCGAACGAGAACCCGCTGGGACCTTCGCCGAAAGCGCTCGCCGCGATGCGGGCGGCGCTCGATTCCGCGCATCGTTATCCCGATGGCGGCGGCTTTTATTTGCGCGAAGCACTCGCGAAAAAACTGGGCTTCGCCCGCGACCACCTCATTCTGGGCGCGGGCTCGAACGAGATCATCGAGTTTCTCGGGCACGCCTTCCTCGATCGCGGCGATGAGATCGTTACGTCCGAGCACGCGTTCGTCGTCTACAAGCTCGTCGCCGCGGTCTTCGGCGCGCGCACGATCGAAGTGCCGAGCCCCGATCTGCAGCACGATCTCGACGGGATCATCTCCGCCATCACGCCGAAAACGCGCCTCATCTTCATCGCCAACCCGAACAATCCCACCGGCACGCTCGCCGGGCAGGATGAAATCGACCGCTTCATGGAGCGCGTGCCTCCGGAGATTGCGGTCGTGTTCGACGAGGCGTATTTCGAATACCTCGATGATCCGCCGGACACGCTGCGCTTCATTCGCGCCGGCCGCAACGTCGCCACCCTCCGCACCTTTTCAAAAATCCAGGGCCTCGCGAATTTGCGTATTGGTTACGGCATCGCCCGGCCGGAGCTGATCGAGGTGCTGCACAAGACCCGACAGCCGTTCAATGTCAGCGGTCTCGCCCAGGCCGCGGCCCTCGCCGGCCTCGAGGACGACGCTCATTTGCGCGAGACCAAACGGATGACCGTTGAAGGGCGCGACTATCTCCAAAAGGAATTCGCCGCGCTGAATCTCCAGTTCGTGCCGAGCGTTGCAAATTTCGTCCTCGTGAATGTCGGCGTCGGCGCGAAGATTTTTCGCGCACTTCTCGAGCACCGCGTCATCGTGCGCGCACTCAAAGGCTACAATCTCGCGCCTTGGGTCCGCATTTCAGTGGGCACCATGGAGCAGAACCGGCGATGCATCGCAGCGTTGAAAGAAGTATTAGCGAGCTGGCCGGCGTGACCGTTCCATCCGAAACGAAGGCGCCGGGGGCGGACACGATCGCGGCCATTTCTACTCCGGCCGGCGAGGGCGCCATCGCGATGGTGCGCGTTTCGGGCGACGAGGCGATCGCCGTCGCCGACCGGATTTTTCGTGGAAACGAAAAGCCCTCCGAGTTTCCTTCGCACACCCAACGCCTGGGCGAGATCGTCGCAGGCGATCGCGCCATCGATCAGGTAATGCTCGCGGTGCATCGCGCCCCCGCCAGTTACACCGGCGAAGACCTGGTCGAGATCAGTTGTCACGGCGGCGTCCTCGTCACCGCGCAAGTGCTCGAAGCCTGTCTGGGCGCGGGTGCGCGGGCGGCGCGGCCGGGCGAATTCACCGAGCGCGCTTTTTTGAACGGCAAGATGGATCTGACCCAAGCCGAAGCCGTCATCGACCTGATCAGGGCGCGAACAGATCTGGCGTTGCGCTCCGCGCGCGAACAACTACAGGGCCGGCTCGGTGAAAAGATCGGCACCATTCGCGCCGAACTCGTCGAATTACTCGCGCATGTCGAAGCCGCGATCGATTTCTCCGAAGAAGGCATCGCGCCGGATGAAGGCGCCCGCCTTCGCGCTCGCCTCGATTCGATCCGTGAACAAATGCGCGCCCTGCTGGCGACAGCCGATCAGGGACACATTTTGCGTGAGGGACTGCGCGCGGTTATTTACGGCCCGACTAACGCCGGCAAGTCGAGTCTCCTCAATCGCCTGCTGGGTTACGAACGCGCCATTGTCAGCGCACAGCCCGGCACCACCCGCGACACGATCGAAGAAGTAATCAACCTGCGCGGCATTCCGATTCGCCTGCTCGATACCGCCGGCCTGCGCGAATCCGCGGATGAGATCGAGTGCGCCGGAATCGCGCGCACCGAAAAGTCGCTGGCGAGCGCCGATCTTCTCCTCCAGGTGCTCGATCGCAGCGTTCCGAAACCGGACGGGTTTAGTGAGAACTCGACCGAGCAAACCCGGATCGTGTTGTTGAACAAGAGCGACCTGCCGGAACATCCGGATTGGCGGAACATCGACGCGTTGCGAATCTGCTGCATCTCCGAGGATGGACTGCGCGGTTTGGAGGACGCGATCATTGCGAAGATTTCGGAAAAGCATTTGCGGCCCGAGAGCGGCGTGGCCATCAATGCCCGGCACCGCGATTGCCTCCGGCGCGCTCTGACTTCCTGCGATTTGGCAGCGGGCACCATTGAGGCCGCCTTCGCGCCGGAATATATCGCGGTCGATTTGCGTGCGGCGCTTCAGGCTCTCGATGAAATTACAGGCGCCGCGCACACCGAAGAGATCCGCGACGCGCTCTTCGCCCAGTTCTGTATCGGCAAATGAATGCTCTTCTGGAACATAGGCATGTTGCCTGTGCGGCCAGCGGACATTCTGTCCGCTGCTCAGAAATTCAGCGGATTGCAAACCCGCTGGCCGCACAGACTGCAAGTCTGTGTTCCGGCAGAGGCATTGGCAAATGAACGCCGAGGCTCTGTATCAACGTCTCGTTAGGCCGATTCTGTTTTCGCTCTCTCCCGAGGCTGCGCACAATCTGGCGATCCGCAATCTGCGCGCGATTTCCGCGCTGCCCTCCGTTCTCCGCCAGCTCGAACGTTTCCAGCCCGCACTGAGCCCGAGGACTGTTTTCGGCCTCACGTTTCTCAACCCGATCGGGCTCGCCGCCGGTTTCGACAAGAACGGCGTCGCGATTCCCGCCTGGGCCGCGCTCGGTTTTGGCTTTGTCGAGATCGGCACGGTCACCGCGAAAGCCCAGCCCGGAAATCCCAAACCGCGCATCTTCCGTTATCCCGAGCAGGAGGCACTGATCAACCGGCTCGGCTTCAACAACGACGGCGCAGACGTAGTAGCCGCGCGGTTGCGCAGGTTGCGCGAGAGTAGTCGCTGGCCCGTCATTCCCATCGGCATCAACCTCGGCAAATCCAAAATCACGCCGATCGAAAATGCCGTGGAAGATTATGTTTATTCCTTCCGGCTTCTTGCGCCGCTGGCTGATTACGTCGTCCTGAACGTCAGCTCGCCAAACACGCCCGGGCTCCGCTCCTTGCAAGAACACGCCGCGCTCGTGCAATTGCTCGCTGCCATTCGCCGCGAAAACGAAACCGCTCGGAAACCCGTCCTGCTAAAAATCGCACCCGATCTTTCCATCGCGGAGCTCGAACAAATTATCGCGGCCTGCGAGCAGCACGGCATAGCCGGAATCGTTGCCACGAACACCACCCTGGATCACTCCGCGATTCCTTCTGCTCGCGATCAAACCGGCGGCTTGAGTGGTCGCCCGCTGCGGAAAAAATCCACCGAGTTCGTTCGCGCGATAACTTCACGGTCCTCGCTGCCCGTCATCGCCTCCGGTGGCATCGCCGACGCAGCCAGCGCCCGCGAAAAATTCGAAGCCGGCGCCCAACTCCTCCAGGTCTACACCGGCTATGTCTACCGCGGCCCCGGGTTACTCCGTGAGATCGCGCAAGGATCGTAGGTCGCTCAGCGCGACACCCACTTGGCCTTCTCGCCGACGATGATCGGCAGCTCCTCCATCATGTATTGGGTTTTGCCGATCACGCCCCACATCGGCACGCCGGTCGCGGCGTACCATTTCTTGGACATGCTTTCGCCGGTGTGGCAGCCCCAGCTTTTGGCGAACGCGCCCCGGGCAAAGACGCGGCCATTGATCTTGCGCAGCTCGTCTTCGTGCAGCCACGATTTGCAGGCGCTCTCGATGTTGCTGCTGTAATCGAACATGAAGCACTTCGCGTTGGAGTGACCGAAGTATTCGAAGTCGACGACCTTCAGGCTGTCGCGCGGCTGACCGGCGTTGAGGTAGTTCATGACGTCATTGCCGTTCCCAAAATAGACGAGGTTCAGATTGAACTTGTCCCGGACGGAATCGATGAAGCCAAACAGGTCCTGCTTTTCCTGGACAGCGCGGTCCTTGTAGCCCTGACGGTAAATAAGCCAGGTGATTTTTGCGTCCGGCGCCTGGGCGCGAATCTGCTCGGTGCGGATGCGGGCGGCGCGGATGAAATTAGCCCACCAATGATCATGGGGTTGAAGTTTGTATTTTTCCCACACCATGAGCGACGGACCGCCGACGAGCAGCACGTATTCGCCGTTCAACGGCGTGGCCGCGGGCGCCTGGCGAACCAGAAGCAAGCCCAGGAGAATGAGAAGCAGGAGCAATCGTTTCATCGCAAAATGGTGGGAGCAGTATTTATGCTGGAGACGGACTCCTTGCAAGTGGCAGGAGGTTTTAGCATTCATCCCGAATGAGATCCTCGGTCGTCTGGCGTTGCCGAATGAGAGAAAAACGGTCGCCTTGCACCAGCACTTCGGCCGGCAACGGCCGCGAATTGTAATTCGACGCCATGGCGAACCCATAGGCGCCGGCGCTCATCAGGGCCAGGAGTTCGCCCTCGTTCACCGGCGGCAGCTCGCGATCCTGAGCGAAAAAATCGCCGCTCTCGCAGACCGGACCGACAACATCGACAGACTCGCGCGCCTTGTCGCTCGGTTCGCGGACCGGCACAATCTCGTGGTAACTTTGGTAGAGCGCGGGCCGAATGAGATCGTTCATGCCGGCGTCCACGATCACGAATTTCTTCTGCGCGGCTTGCTTGAGATAACGGACGCGGGTGAGCAGGACACCGGCGTTGCCCACGAGGAGTCGACCGGGCTCGAGCAACACCCGCAGGCCGATCTCGCGCAGCGGCGGGACGATCGTGGCCGCGTAGTCAGCGATCGTCAGGGGCAACGTCATTGTCGCGGCGACCCGATCTTTCTCCGTCCACCAATCGCGGCTGCCACTGGCGAACGAGGATTCGTAAACAATCCCGATCCCGCCGCCGACACTGAAAAACTCGAGCGGATACCGTTGCTTCAATTCCTCGATCAGCGGCGCGACTTTCGCGATCGCTTCCGCAAACGGGGCGGCGTCCGTGATCTGCGAGCCGATGTGCATTTGGACGCCGCGAATGGAAAGGTTCGGCAACCGGGCGGCTTGCTCGTAGACCGCGGCCACGTGATCCAGCCCGATACCGAATTTGTTTTCGCTCCGCCCGGTGGAGACGTAACGATGAGTTCCGGCATCGACGTCGGGATTTACCCGGAGCGCGATCGGCGCCTTGACGCCTTTGCTCCGCGCAATGCGATCGATCCTCTCCAGCTCCGCTTCGCTCTCGACGTTGAAACTCAGGACGCCTTCGGCGAGCGCATACTCGATTTCTTCGCGTGATTTTCCGACGCCGGCGAAAGTGCATTTCGCCGCGGTGCCGCCGGCCTTCAGGACGCGGAAAAGTTCGCCGCCGGAAACGATGTCGAAACCGGCGCCGGCGTCCGCGAGCAATTTCAGGATCGCGCCATTGGAGTTCGCTTTGACCGCGTAGCAGATCAGGTGGTCGAGCGGAACGAGCGCCGCGTCGAGGCGGCGATAATGATCGAGAATGGTTCCGGCGCTATAGACATAAAGCGGTGTGCCGAACTCGTCCGCGGCGCGCCTCAGCGCGACTTCCTCACAATAGAGTTCGCCTTCGCGGTAATGGAACGAATGCACGGGCAGAATGTAGCCTGTGCTATGCCCGCGTCACTCGCGGCCTCACCAGTGCGATCAGCGATGTTATGATAAGCAGCGCGCCAAAAGTGCAGACGATTGCGGCGCCTGAAGGGAAATCGCCCCGGATAGAGACGTACACTCCGCCGATCCCACCCAGGAGCGAAATTCCCCAGCCGATCAGCAGCCGCATCGAAATTCGGCGCGCCAGCGTCACGGCGCAGACGGCGGGCACAATCAAGTAACTGAACACGAGCAAGACCCCGGCGACGCGGACGAAGATCGTCACCACGATGCCGAACGTCGCGTAAAAGAAAAAGTCCCACCAACGCACACGCCATTTGCGGACGTAGGCTTCTTCGCGTTGGAACGAGACGAGCAGAAAATTTTTCCGGAAAATGAAATGAACGATGCCGACCACGACGAACACCGCGAAGCATTTCCAAACCTCGGCGGCGCTCACGACGGTGATGTCGCCGACGAGCATGTTCCGAATTTCTTCATTCCCGTGGGCGGAACGGCTGAGGAGCAGAATCGCCGCGGCTGCTGCGACGACGTAGCTAATCCCGATGACAGCTTCCTGCGGCACCTGGCTGGCGCGTTTTCCGGTAACGGAAAAAATCGCGGCGCCGAGCAAGGTCACGCCGAGTCCCAGGACGTAGGACATCACGCTTTCCGGTTCGTAATCGAGAAGCACTCCCAGGCAGATACCGAGCGAGGCCATCTGGGCCATGGCGATGTCGATGAAAATGATGCCGCGTTGAACGACGTGAAGGCCGAGGTAAACCAAGAGCCACGGCAAAAGGATGCAGGCCGCACAGGGCCAGAACATTAGTTCCCACATCATTCTCATTCGTCGTTCCTTTCAGTCGTTAGGCCAGAGAACTGCGGACAGATCATTTCAGTGCGGCGGTGAGATTTGCGACCAACCGGTCAATCAGTTTCACATATGAGTCCGTGTTTGGAAGGCCGCCGGGATATTGCGCGAAATCAACCACCTTCGCGCCGGTCGAGGTGGCCACTTTCTCGGCGATTTTTCGATCGTGAAACGGCTCGACAATGATGGCCTTAATCTTCTGCGCCTTCATTTTCTCGATGACCTCGGCGAGGTGCGACGGCGAAGGCGGGATGCCGGGCTTCGGTTCCAGGAACGTGTCGATGTTCAAACCGAACCGGTGCGCGAAGTAAACCCAGGAGTCGTGATAAGCGACGACGTTCTGCCCCTTGAACGGCAACATCGCCGTTCCCCATTCCTGGAGCTTCGCGTTGATGGCTGCCTCGAATTTCTTGTAGTTGGCGTCGTAGGCCGCGGCATTCGGCGCGTCGATCGCGCTGAAGGTTTGCGCGATGTGGAGCGCGACGGTCTTCGCGATAATCGGATCCACCACGAAATGTGGATTGCCGAGCGCGTGGACGTCGCCGGCGGCGCGGGTCGCGTTCGTGGGCACGTTCATGAGGCGGACGCCTTGTGAGGCCTGGACCCGGCCGGGTTTTCCCACTTCGATCTTGGGATTGCGCGCATTTTGGAGGAGTGGCGGGAGCCAACCGATCTCAAGCTCCGCGCCGCCGTCGATGAGCACATCGGCGTCGCGCAGTTGCACGACGAAACTCGGGCGGGCATCGACGAAGTGGGAGTCCTCGGTCGGTTTCGCCAGGACAGTGACATCAACTTTGTCGCCGCCGACTTCCCGCGCGAGCGAACCGAGATCGGGAAGGGTGGCGACGATTTTGAGTTTGGCGTGGGCGGTGAGAGCTGCGCCGATGCACAAGACTGCCAGGACAAAAATGCGTTTCATAAAGTTTTAGAATTTGTGGGCGCCGTGGGCGCCGAGGATGAATTCGAACTGGAGGAAAACAGAATCGACATCGCGACTGGCGAGGAAGGCATTCTCCTCCAGGAAATCGTGGTTGTATTGCAGGCGGAGTTTGGAGAACTCGGTCGGATACCAGGTCAGATTCGCCGAGATCCGGGCGCGCGATTGCCGGGTATCGTCATCGGTGAACGCGGATTCCTGCATGTGAAGGTAATCGCCGCGAACGCCGACGACCCAACCTTTCTTGAATCCCCAGAGGACCTGCGAATACATGCCCCAGTCCCGGAACGTTTCGCTGACTGGAAATAGATTATCGAGGCCGCGGCCGGCTTCGTAGCGGCGATACATCGCTTCGGTCTGCCATTTCACGAAGGGGAAACCGCCTTCGGCCCGGGCGCTCTTCCATTTGTAAAGAAAATCGGTGCCGTAAACCTGGGTGTGGGTATCGGATCCGGTTTCGTTCATTCCGAATGCACCCGAGGCGCCGAAGAGGACCGTCTGGGTGTCGCTCGGATTAAACGAATTTTCGAAACGCGGAACGTAAACGAGATCGTGGAGCGCGCTGGCTTCGCGATCGATGGTCATGCGCCCGTAAAACACGCCGTCCTCGCCGGGGTTGCGGAAAGAGTAGCCAGTTCCGCCGCGGCCATTTTGCACGGCGAAGATGAATTGTGAATACCAGGGAACAGGCAGCGTCCACGCGATCTGGGCGCCGACACCGCGCAGGCCATCGGCCCCGAGCAAACGTCCGTTAACGATCGGCGAATCCGCGAACTCCCACGTGTGCGGATGGGTCGCGTTGATCCGGCCGAACGCGTCGAAAAACTGGCCGGCCTTAGTTTGCAAGCCGTAGGGCAGGCTGGTCGTCTGGAGAAACGCTTCTTCCAGCTCGATCTCCGTCTCGTTGTTGTTGTCGAGCTTGAGAACGATGTTCGCGAACCCTTCGAAGTACGGATCGACCGCGCCATCGAGCGCGATTTCGGCGTTGCGCCCGTTGAACCCTCGCTGCTGCGGATCGTGGTCGCCCACTTCGAGCCGGTCGAGATGCCGCTCGCTCGATGCGGCCACGGAGAAGAGACCATCGAACGAGATGTTCATGTAGTTCTTGTTACTTCCGCCGCCGATGATCGGGAGAGGCTGGGTCAGCGATGAACCAGTGTCGGCAGTCGAGACTGTGGCTGGCGTTGTGGTCACCGATTCATCGCTGGTCGGGAACAGGGTTGTGCCGTTCGCGTTCACGGACGGCGCCGAGGACACGACCGCGGTATCGGTGGTGGGAAACAACGGCGGCGCGCTCGCTGACGGCGCGGGCGAGACGGACGTATCGGCCGTTTGGGCTTCGGAATTTTGTGGAAGGGCCGGTGCGCTGGAATTGTTTTTCTCCGTCGCGGCGGTCTGTTGTTCTTTCACCTGCTGTTGTAACGCCTGCACCATTTCCTTGAGCGATTGCACTTGTTCGCGCAAGGCCTGCACCTCCGCGGTGGTCGCGGGCGTTGAGGCGCCGGGAACGGCGGGCGGTTCCGTTGTTTGCGCGCACACGCAGGCCATGGCCCAAACGGCAAGCGCGAACTGAATAAGCTTTTTCATTTTCTTTCCTGACTGGCCCGGCCACGCGCCGGGAGAATTTCTGAACGGACTTGCGTCCAGCGCGCATTGGATGGGCGACCCGCGGAACGCGCGACAAGGCCACCGCCCGCCGAAGCGGGAACACCAATGGTCAGGAAACGGTCGGCGGCGCGTGCTCGAGCAGAGAACACTCGAGGCGGGCGCTGACTAACTGAAAACTGGCGAGAGCGTGGGCGAACGCCGTGGGCGGCGCTGGCGGCGCGAGCGAGATCGTGGCCGCGGGCGTGTGCTGGTAATTGCCCGAGGTCAGGAGCGTGACCGCGCACTCGTGATTCGGCGCGCTGGTCGCACCATGAATCTGCTCGTGGAGCTGCGGGATCGCGAAAAGGACGAGGGCCAGGAGCACGGCGGCGATGCACCCTGCCGCAATCATCGCCCGCAGAGCGATTCCTTTGCCGTCAGTGAAGCGCAGGCTCATGTGCGGGAGAGTGTGTGTCCGCGGGGTTCGCGGCGCAAGTCATTCCTGGCGCGACCTCCTAGACAGCGGGGGCGGCGCGGTTTACCAATGGCTCATGATCGGACCGGCAAAAATCTATTTCATCATCTTCGGGCTGCTCACCATCGTCGGCGGTGTGATCGGATACGTGAAGGCCGGCAGCACCGCGTCCATCATCGCCGGCGCGATCTCCGGCATCGCGCTCCTCGTCGCGGCGTATTTGCTCCCGGGTAATGCCGCGCTCGGCCTGATCATCGCGGGCATTGTCTCGGTGGGCCTGGCCGGCAAGTTCATTCCCAACTTCATGAGCACCGGTAAAGTGATGCCGGCCGGGTTGATGTCCGCCCTGAGCGTGATCGGTGTCATCATGGCGATCGTCGCCTGGATAAAAAAATAGTAGACTGGCGTGCGAAAAATCCGGCTCAGGACGCTCCGTTTCTTTGCGCTCCTTTTGCTCGCCGCGATGCTGACGGCGATCGTGCTGCGCTGGATTTCGCTCGAGCAATGGCATCGCACCCAGCTTTCGCCCGAGACGCCGGTCGAGATCGAGATTCCCGAAAAGACTCCGACGCCGGCGCCATCGCCGAGGATTCCAGTCATCACCGGCAAGCTCGATACGGCCCGGTTGTATGGCGGCATTACCGTCCACGCCGCGGTCGAACCGACGCCCGGCGGCGCCGCCTCCGACGAGCGCGCGGACCCGCAGAGTTATGTGCTGGAGCTGAAACTGCACGCCCGTGTTCCGACGCCGAACGCGACGATCGAGGATTTGGCGAAGGTCAGCCCGGACCTGCCGCGTTTGCTGCCGGGACTCGCGGCGATGTTTTCTCCCGAATCTGTCTCACCGTTTTTCAAGGAGCTTTACGACACGAAGCTGCGAAACCTGAAGGAAAACTTGGTGCGCCTCGATCAACTTCTTTCCCGGCACAATTTTTACGATTGTCAGACGGTCCTGAATTTGCGGCATCCGGAGAGCAAGCGGCGCGCCGTCCTGTTGCAGGCCGACATGGATGTCGATGCGGACGGCTCCGATTCCGACCGGCTGCCGGCGGGCTCCGGTCAGACGGCGAACTTCAAGCCGGTCACCAGTTATCGCTGGCCGAAGAAAAGCCAGATCCCGAATTCCTATCTCGGGCCGGCGGAAGAACGCTTGAAGCGCTATGAAAGCGAGCTGGCGGTGAAAACGACCGCCCCGGAGCGAAAGAAGGAACTCAAAGCCGGGATCGCCGCGGCGCGCGATGAAATCGAGACGCTGAAGAAATACAGCTTCCTGATCGGCGCGACCGATCCTTACATCGTCCTGCCCCTGGGATTGGGGAAAGCGGACGGCGGGAAAATTGGCGATTATGTTCTCGTCATTTTCGGAGACCGGATTTTTCCGGCGATCGTCGGCGACATCGGGCCCTCGGATAAAGCCGGCGAAGCGTCGTTGCGGATCGCGAAGGAGATCAACGCGGCTGCCACCGCCTACAACCGGCCGGTGAGCGATTTGAAAGTGACTTATCTCGTTTTTCCCGGCACGGCCGAGACGCCGTTCGGCCCGCCCGATCTCGAGAAGCTCCAGGCGCGGAGCGAAGCGCTCGTGAAAGAAATCGGCGGCGCCACGGTGCCAGTGCATCATTGGGAAAATATTATTCCGCCGTTGCCGAGCCCCACGCCCACGCCGAGCCCGACGCCATCAGCTTCGCCCGCTGGCAGTCCCGCTGCGCCCGGCGCGTCGCCCACTTCGACGTTTGCGTTTCCCATTGCGTCGCCTAGCGCATCACCGCGCTGAGCGCCGTCCCTAACTTTCTGCTGCTCGAATAATGGGACGTGCAGAAGCACATCCCTCCGGATAAAAGATAACGCCATGAACGGTCGCTTTTTCTTTGCTCTCGTCCTTGCCATCCTCGCCGCGCCGGTCGCCGGCGGATCGGAACCACCCGCGGCGGACAAGTTCGACATCGTCATCAAGGGCGGCACCGTTTACGACGGCACCGGCGAGAAGCCGCGCGTAATCGACGTAGCCGTCCGCGGCGATCGGATTGTGAAGCTCGGAAATTTTTCCGCCGACCAAGCGCGCACCGTGATCGACGCCAAAGACCTCGCGGTCGCGCCGGGCTTCATCAACATGCTCTCGTGGTCGACCGAATCGCTGATCGAGGATGGCCGTTCTCAGAGCGAAATCCGCGAGGGCGTCACGACCGAGATCATGGGCGAAGGCTATTCCATGGGCCCGGTCAACGACCGGATGAAGGAACGAATGCGGAGCCAGCAGGGGGACATCAAGTACGAGATCAAGTGGAACACGCTCGCGGAATATTTGCGATACCTGGAACAGCGCGGCATCTCTTGCAACGTGGCCTCGTTCGTCGGCGCGACCACGATCCGCGAGTTCGTCATTGGCCTCGAGGACAAACCGCCGACGCCCGAGCAGCTCGAACAAATGCGCCAGCTCGTCCGCCAGGAAATGGAGGCGGGCGCGCTCGGAATCGGGACATCGCTGATTTATCCACCGGCGTTTTACGCGAAGACCGAGGAGCTGATCGAGTTGTGCAAAGTCGCCGCGAAATACCAGGGCAAATACATCTCGCACATGCGAAGCGAAGGGAACCGGCTCCTCGAAGCGATCGACGAGCTGCTCCGGATCAGCAAGGAAGCCGGAATTCCCGCGGAGATTTATCACATTAAAGCGGCGGGCCAGCCGAACTGGGGGAAAGCGGACGCGATGCTTAGCAAGATCGAAGACGCGCGCAAAGCCGGGCTGAAGATCACCGCGGACATGTACACCTACACCGCGGCCGGCACTGGTCTCGATGCCTGTTTGCCGCCGTGGACGGAAGACGGGGGATATCCGGCGTTGTTCAAGCGGCTGCGCGATCCGGCGACGCGACAGAAAATCGCGGTGGAAGTGCGGACACCGAGCGATAAATGGGAGAATCTTTATCTTGCCGCCGGTTCGCCGGAGAAGATCCTGCTCTCCGGATTCAAGTCCGAAAAACTGAAACCGCTCACGGGCAAATCGCTGGCGGAAGTAGCGAAGATGCGCGGTAAAGATCCGGTCGAGACCCTGATGGACTTGATCAGCGAAGACGAATCGCGGATCGATTCGATCTACTTCCTCATGTCGGAAGAGAATGTGAAGAAGGAAATCGCGAAGCCGTGGGTTTCATTCGGCTCGGACGAAGCGTCGCAGGCGCCGGAAGGGAACTTCCTGAAATCGAACTGTCACCCGCGCGCTTACGGCTGCTTCGCGCGCGTCCTCGGGAAGTATGTGCGCGAAGAAAAAATGCTGACGCTGGAGCAGGCGATCCGGAAGCTGAGCGGGTTGCCGGCGACGAATCTGGGTCTGGATCATCGCGGTTTCGTGCAAGAGGGCATGTTCGCCGATGTCGTGGTTTTCGATCCGGCGACGGTGGGAGATCGCGCGACGTTCGACAAGCCGCATCAATACGCTGTAGGCATGAAGCACGTGTTCGTGAACGGCGCGCAGGTCCTCAAGGATGGCGAGCACACAGGCGCGAAACCTGGGCGGGCGGTTTTTGGGCCGGGGAAAACGAAACAAGCTCCAAATTCCAAGCACCAAACACCAAACAACAGCGCGCCTTCATAGGTGATTTGGAGCTTCCCGCGCCGTCGGCGCGGGACTACCGCCCCTTTGCGTCCACGCGGGATTCGATCTGATCGAGGGTCGGATTGTTTTGCCGGATCCATTGCTGGATCGCGCCGACGTCATTCGGATCTACGATCGTCGTCCGTGGCTCGCGATTCACTAAATCGCGGGACGAATCAGGCAACACTGGCTTTGCTTTTTTCACCGAGAACTTCCAGTGCCGCCCGAAACGGAGAAGCGCGTAATACATCGTCTTGGCTTCCACGGGGCCGACGCCGCTGCAGCGCATGGCGTTGTAAAACATCCGGTCGACTTCCGGCGGCGGCTTGTTTTTTTGGTCGTAGGCGACGTCGTGGAGCACCGACGCGTTCCGATATTTTCCCTCGAACGGCCCGCCCATGAACGACCACAACGCGCGCGGGATCGACGCGCCGTCAATCACCGAGCCAGCCGGCGCGATCCAGACCACGCCTTTCGGGTCGGTGTAGCGCAGCTCGTTCAAGAGCGTCATCGTCCGGCCATCCGCGTCCCAGCGAGTATCGATCGCGCCGCTGTAATAACCCCACGGCCCGGCCGGATCGAGATTGTTGTGCGCGGTCCGGTGTCTTCCGAAGACGCAGCCGCTCAGCAGAAGAGCGAGGATCAAAACGGAAACGCGCATGCTTAGGCGACCAATTCTTTTTCGCGTTGAGCACGCGGCTGTAAAACCGGCGGAGCGGCGGCGGATTTCGCGGGCCGCCGGAATTTCTTCACGTAAAAGAGCATGAAAATTCCGGAAACGACCAGGAGCGAGCCGATCCATTTCAAAAGCCAGCCGGGATCGCGCAAAATCTGGATCGTGCTTTGGCCGAGGTTTTCGGGGTTCCAGGAGGCTTGCGACATTTTGAAGGTGAGGCCGGACCAGGTGCGCCACCATTCTCCGGGAAAATTGAACGGGTTATTCATCCAGCATTGGCCGGTGGCGGTCTGGCCTTCCGCGTTTGCGACGCGCACCGTGCTCTTGAATCCGGCGGGACTATCGCTGCCTTCGTTGCGCTGCACTTCGAACTCGAGCAACTCCAATCCGATCGGCAGCGGAATCTGTTTCCACCCATAGGCGGCCCGCACCTCCGCCGCGCCCACCGGAATACTGATCTGCCATCCGGCGGGAATCCATTGCTCTGAAATCTTGCCACCTTGTTCGATGCGAATCCGGATGCCGTCGGGTAAATCCGCGCCGGTAACGGGCGGCGGCGTTGGAATAAAATCCATCCATTCCTCGGCGTGCGGCATCGTGCGATCGACGGTTAATTGCCAGTCGGCCCAGCCGGTCGTGAGCGGTTTGTTCAACTCGATGGTACCGGTTGCGCGCCCCGTCTTTCGCGATTCCAGCGCGTAGGTAACCGTGCCGTTGTCCTCGAGAAAGAGCGTGAGATGGTTCGGCGCGGCGGCTCCATCTTCGGGCATCGCGGGAGCCGCGCCGAGTTTCGCCTCGCCGTGCGGATCCGGCGCGGCGGAAACGGGAACGCCTTTGCCGCGCAACGTCACAACGACGGCAGGATTGTTCGGCTGGTCGCTCGCCGAGCTCGGTTTTCCATTGTCGATCCGGAAATCGGCCCAGTAATTATCTATCCGCGCGGTGAACGCGCTGCCGTCCATGGCCGCGTCTTTCCCGAGGTTCCGCGCGACATCGAAGGTCCAGGTTTTTCCATTCAGGGAAATGCTAACGCTGCCTTTGTTCCCGCCCTGTGGTTGCGAGAGCCGAATTTTCGCGCCGCTGTTCCCGCCCTTGAGAACCCTCGCGATCTGTTCCTCCGGCGCCTTGGCGAACGCGAAGATCGCTTCTTCGATTTCCACTTCGCCGGTGGCGGGCGCGGGCGAATTGGCCGCGTCGGTTTTCGTCTGCGCCAGCGCGGCGCCGCGTTTCAATTCGATCGTCGCGAGTCCCATGTTAAACGAGCCGTGTTCGCGATCGTCGGCCATGAGCCAGCTCTCGAGGCGCTGGCCCATCATCGCGGTGGCGATGGTGAAATGCAGGGCGGGCGCGCCGCCTTGCTCAAGCGGTTTCGGGTTCAACTTGCCTTCGATGGCCGGAGCGTAATCGACGATGCTGAGCCGTCCGCCGCCGGCGAGCAATCCGAGGTCCCACGGCTTTTGCGGCGTGGGCGGCCGATGGATGAACTCGACGGGGTAACCTTTCACCAAGCCGTCGGTATCGTGGACGCGGAGCTGATGCTGATCGACGAGCAATCGGTTCGAGGGCGGTTCGCCTTTGAAGAGCGTGATCGTTCCCTCGATTCCCCAGATCCGTCCGATGAGCGAGCCGGTGAGCAGCGTGATGATGCCGAGGTGGGTGACGAGAAACGCGACGTGATGTTTTTTCCAAGGCCAGCGGGAGAGCGCCGAGACGGTAAGGTTCGCGGCGAGAAGAAGGAGCCAGGCGTTGAACCAGGGCGCGCCGTAAACGTAGGCGCGCGCCACTTTCGCGTCGAAGCTCGATTCCCAGAGCGTGCCGGCGATCGCGCCGATGATCAGAACGGCGAGGAGCACGACGGCGAGCTTGAGCGACGCAAAGAATTGGGAGACCGGATTGCGTTGCCAGCTCGGGCGTGAAGTCGGGGACGGCGTGGCCATGTCGTGGGCGGGTATTTTCCGCGAGAAGTGGGGGGCGTTCAACGGCGGAGTTACCCAGTCTTGTCGAGTGCTTCGTGAAAAGCTTTCAGATGCGTCGCGAAGGAACTGGCGTCGAAGGAGTCGAGGGTCTTTACGTCATCGAAAAGCTGGCGCAGTTCCGCCTCGACCTTGAGGCGAAAGTTACGGTCCTTGTTCAGCGCATTTACCAATCGATCCAGCGCGAGTGCCAGGCGTTTGGCGCGCTGCCCGAGGATTGGAGCGGCCGTTCCCCTGGCGGAAAATTCTCCATCGAGCGAGGCCAAGGCGGTGAGGAGCGATCGCGCGCTGCTCTCGTTCCAGTTCGATACCGAGGCGCGCCGAGCCAGCGAATCGGCCTGGGTTTGCATGTTCGCGAAATCGGATTGCGCCGGCGCGTTCGGCGGCTGGCTGATGGGTGACGAAATGGCGGCGGCCGTCGTCGCGCTCGCGCAAAGCCAGGCAAGGCCATTCCAGCGTGCCCGCGACCGCTCATCATTTCCCGGCTCGCTGCTGAGCGACCAGCTCATCTCGCGCAGAGCCACCGCCTGGCCGGTGAGCCATTCGCGCAATCCGCTCCACGGCTCGTCGTCTTTCCAATGTTTCGGCTCCGCGACCGACTGGCTGTCGAGCTCGAAAAAAAGATCGGGATGCCCTGCCTGCAAAAGCTCCGGCGCCAGATATTGATGGCAGGCCGCACAGGCCGTCGCGCGCACGTAAAGACTGCGGAGATCGCGCATACCGGCGCCGACCCGGGTGTCATAAGTCCAATCCTTGCGGGTATGGCCTCGCAGCCATCCGCTCGCCGCGCCGTGGCAACTCTCGCACGAAACGCCTTCATCGGGATGCGCGGTCGGCGCGAGGTGGCTCGCCGCCACGGATTGAAACGGCGCATGGCAAACGGTGCAGCGCACGCTCGTGGCCGCCGCGGGAGGCCCGCCTGCGGGAGCGGTGATCTTCAGGCTCTCCGCGATCCGGTCCGACCGCGCATTGAGCAGAATGGCGTAGGCTTTCGTGTGATAATCCTTCTCGCTCCAGGTGAAATATTGGCTGCGCTTGGGCCCGGCGCCTCCGTGGCAGCTGGATGATTTGCACCCGAGCGAGCCGACAAATATCCCGCCGGTTTCCTGGACTTGGCGCGGCTCCTTCGCGTTAACGATGGTCGCAATGGTCAGCAGAAAAGTGGTTATCGAGGCGGCTCGTAACGACACGCCGGCGAGATTAGCATCGCCGTTTCGCAAAATGCGACAGCAAAGCTGTCGCCGCTATCTTCTGGAGCAGCGTCCCTGTGGGACGCTCGGGAGAAATCGTTGCCGCAGCTCACGCCGCCCACAGGGCGGCGGCTACAGAAGAAGAGCGATAACAGCTCTTAGTTCGCCCACGCTCGCCACTTCTTGCGAAGCGGTTTCACGTAGCGATCGACATCGACTTTCTTCAACCGGCCCACGCCATCCTTCACCGCCTCGGCAGAATCTTCGTATTTGCGCCGGACCGACTTGAAGAGCGGCCAGAGAAACGGCAGGGAAAGAATGCTGAGATCGACATTGGCGAGGGGCGATTTCGCTTCGACTTCCTTTTCGGCGGAGCTGGAAGAATAGCGGATCGCCAACCCAATCGCGACCCCCAGGGCAAGCGCGCCGAGGACAGTCGGCACCGGGTTTTCGCGCAGGAAAAATTCCGTGCGTTCGCGGGCCACGCTGGCGCGTTCCTTGGTTTGTTCCCAGGCGTCGCCGGCAAAAGTTGAGACTTTTCCGGTCGCCTGGCGGAGACGGCCGGGAGTTTGTTCGGAGGCGCGCTCCTCGCTCGACCTCATCGAGGCAGCCAGCGGATCGTCCTCCATAAATTCATCACCATTCGGATTGATCATATAAATAATTCGTAAGTGGTGAGACTCCTGCGCCTCTCCTTTCGTTCGTTCTTTTCGTGCCGGTGGCGTCGCCTCGCGTGGTTTGATTTCGTGGAGGGGCGAGCTCCGGCGAGCCCGGCGTCGCTGGAGCTCCGCCCTCCATCGGCGGCAAGCCGAGTCAGCGCCACACGTGCTTGGGATACTTGCGCTGGAGTTCCTTCTTTATTTTCGGATAGCCCACGCGCCAGAAGGTTTCCAGATCATTGGTGATCTGGATCGGGCGATGGTTCGGCGCCAGGACCTGGATTCGGAGCGGAATGCGGCCACGGCCGACACTGAGACCGCGCGGAGTGTCGTATAAATCCTGGATCCGGGCGGCGATCGTGGGCGGCGCGCCATCGTCGGCATAGGTGATTTTTGCTGCGCGGCCGCCGGCCAGTTTGATCCGCTCCGGGGCGAGATCGTCGAGCGCCTTTTGTTGGGCGCCGTTCAACCACGATTTCACGATCGGCCCCACCGGCCGATCTTTGATTTCCTTGTAGCTCGTGGCGCCCTGGCAAATTTGTTCGAGGAGCAGCAGCTTCGCCGCCGCGTCGATCCGCGAGAATTCCAACTCCGGAAATTGCGCGGCGACGAAGTTGACCCGCGCGATCCATTGTTCGACGGCGTTGTCCCAATGTTTGATCGGACAGGTCCCGGCCACAACCTCGCGGGCAAGGAGCTGCGCGGTGGCGGGCTCATCCGCGGCGGAAAATTCTTCGCTCCGCAACACGAGATCATGAAACAGTGTAGCGCGGCGACCGATCACACGTCGGAGCGCCGAATCGAATTCGACGCGCGTTTCTTCGCGGAACGATTCCGGGAACAAATCGCGCAGCCATTCTTCCTCGATCTTCGTCGCCATCGTGAGCAAGACCTGGCGCTCCTTCTCGCTGCTTTCGATTTCCCGGATCTCGGACGCCACCAGCAAGCGCGCGTCGTGCACCGCGCTTTCGCGCGCGAGGACACCGCGCCGCGCATGCACGAGGGCGCAACGCAACGTCCCGGCATCGAGCCGGACGGCGACCTGATCGGGAAAACCGGCGAGGACGCAACGCTGGATCGCGCCGGTTTTCGCCTCGCCCCTCTGCAGATCGAGGCCTTCGTCCCGCGCGATGGCGAGGAATTGCTCGGACAATTGCGCGGCTTCGCGGGCCGCGCCCGCGTTGATCCCGAGGCGCGAACAACGTTGCCCATCGAACCGGCTGTTTTCCGCGTAGCGAAAGGCGCGCATCAAGATGAAAAAGTCGGATTCCGTTTCACCACCGAGGACATCGTCTCGATCTTCACGGGCCGGTTTGCCCTCGAGGCGGCGCAAGAGGTTGCGGCCCTGGGTGAGCGCCGCGATCAACGCGATAGCGGGGACGCAGCGATATTCGTGCGCCGCGAGCAACATGCGCGCGTAACGAGGATGGACCGGAAACGCCAGCATCCGGCGCCCGAGCGGGGTTATTCTCCCCGGAGAAGAAATTGCGCCGAGATCGACGAGCAATTCTTCGGCGCGGGCGAGAGCTTGGGATTCGGGCGGCTCGAGCCAGCGGAAGGCGGCGATGTCGTCAATGCCGCTCGCTTTGAGAGTCAGCACGACTTCGGCGAGATCGAGTCGTTTCACCTCAGGCAATTCCTGCGCGGCACGATCGAGATGCTCACGCTCCGTCCAAAGACGCAGACAGCGGCCCGGCGCGGTCCGGCCGGCGCGGCCAGCGCGTTGATCGGCGGAAGCGCGGCTGATTTTTTCGACGAGCAAGGTGTTGATGCCGCGGCGAGGATCGAACCGCGCGATCCGCGCCAGCCCGCTGTCGATCACGACCTGGACGCCATCGATGGTGAGCGAGGTTTCGGCGACATTAGTCGAGACGATGGCGCGCCGTTTCTGGTAATGGGCCAGCGCGGCGTCCTGCTCCGCTGGCGGCAGTTCGCCGTGAAGCGGCAGGACAACGAAGCGATCGCTGACGCGCGACGCGCGAATGGCGGCGATCGTTCGCCCGATCTCATATTTTCCCGGCATGAAGATCAGCACATCGCCTTTTGTTTGCGGCGCGAGCCGTTCCAATTCGTCCGCGGCGAGATCCCAGATCGGATAGCCGTCGCCGCCGACGGGCTTGGCCAGGTATTCGATCTCGACCGGAAAGGCGCGCCCGGCAGAAGTGAGGAGGGAGCAGGGCGCCAGATATTTTTGCAAGAGGCCCGCATCCAAGGTGGCGGACATGACGGCGAGCTTGAGATCGGGGCGTGAGGTCGCCTGGAGCTGAAGCGCACGGGCGAGAGTGATGTCGCCATACAGATGGCGCTCATGGAATTCGTCGAAAAGAATGGTGGAGATGCCGCGCAGCTCCGGATCCTGGACCAGTTGGCGCAGGAGGATTCCTTCGGTGACGAAGCGAATCCGGGTGCGTGGTGAGGTGATGTTTTCGAAACGGATCTGGTAGCCGACTTCATCGCCGAGTCGGCACTTGCGCTCGGAGGCGACGCGCGCGGCGAGAAGACGAGCGGCGAGGCGGCGCGGTTGGAGGATGACGACCTGGCCGTCGCCGAGCATGCCGTGATCGAGGAGAATTTGCGGGACCTGGGTCGATTTTCCGGAACCGGTGGGAGCCTGGATGATGAGGCGGGCGTGGGCTTGGAGTTCGGCGACGATGGAGTGCTCGAGCTCGTAGATTGGCAGGTCGCGCGGCATGGAGGGGAAAACGTCGAACGCCCAACGCCGAACGTCCAACGCCGAACGAAGAGGAGCGGTTCGACGCGTCAGGCGAGAAGCCGCTCGTATGCGGCTTCGATCTCGTCGGTGGAAACGACGAAGGTCACTTCCGCGATCGAGGCATTGTCCCGCAAGAATTCCGTGGTGGTTTGCACTGCGATTCGGGCGGCGTCCGCGATGGGATAACGATAGGCGCCGCAACTGATGGCGGGAAAGGCGATCGTGCGCAGGCCGTTCTCCGAAGCGAGGCGCAGAGAGTTTCGATAGCAATTGGCGAGCGTCTCGGGTTCGCTGCGATGGCCGCCGGACCAGACAGGACCGACGGTGTGAATGACGAAACGCGCCGGCAACAAATAGCCGCGAGTGATTTTGGCTTCGCCCGGGCGACAACCACCGAGCGTTTTGCATTCGGCGAGAAGTTCCGGACCGGCGGCCCGATGAATGGCGCCGTCGACTCCTCCGCCGCCGAGCAATGTGGTATTGGCCGCGTTCACGATCGCATCGACGGCGAGCTTCGTGATGTCGCCGCGAAGCAGAGTCAGTCGCGCCTCAGCCATATTGCGGTTTATGGATCAGGCCGACGCCGCAAGCATCTTTGTAGAGCGGTCGCGCTGCTTCCATCGAACGCGAATCGCTGTTGAGCGAAAGCGTTTCCGCTTCCGGATGGATTTTGCGCCATTCGGCGAACGCTCGGCGCACTCCGCCCTCGCGGGTAACGTCAAACTCGGCGGCGAATTCGCTCACGTCGTGAAGAACGAGCAGGCCGCCCGGCGCGACCGCGCCATACCAGAGATCAAGCTCGGCGAGCGTGGACTGGTATTCGTGGGAACTGTCGAGAATGACGAGCTCGGGATTGCCGTTGAGATATTTTCGGGCGGACATGATCGATCGGTCATCGAGGGAACTGCCTTCCGCGACCTCGACAAAATCTTGCAGTCCGGCGCGGATGATCCAGCGCCGTGACAGCTCACACATCGCGGGATCGAGATCCAAGGCGAACAGGGCGTGCGGCGTGTTCATCCGGCGCAGCATCCATCCCAGAAGTAGAGCTGAATAACCGGCGCACGTCCCGAGTTGCGCGATACGGCTAATACGATTTCCCATGACGAGGCCGTGGAGCAGGGAAATAAGCGGCACCGCGCATTCGCCGATCGGGCCGCTGCGATCCGTCTCCGCATACCACTCGCGGAGCACGGCCCATTCGGCGTCGCTTAGGTCGGAGTAAACCGGCGGGACGTAATCGGTTCCCGGCAGACGATGCCACCAATAGCGCGGATGCGGATTATCTTTCCAGCCGCGCGAGCGCGAAGAATCGCCGGGCGTCACGGCGCGAGGCGATCGATCTGCCAGGTTCCATCCGGGCGGCGCGTGTAACGGAAGCGATCGTGGAGCCGGTTGGGCCGGCCCTGCCAGAATTCCATCTGCTCCGGCAGCACCCGGTATCCGCCCCAGTGCGGCGGAAGCGCGATTTCTTCGCCCTCGAAACGTTCCTTCATTTCTTCGAAACGCGCGTCGAGGACTTTCCGGGCATCGATAACTTCGCTTTGCTTCGAGGCCCAGGCCGCGAGCCGGCTGCCGGGAGGCCGTGAGTGAAAATAAGCGGCGGAATCCTCTCTCGAAGTTCTCTCGACCGGCCCGCTGATCCGGATCTGGCGTTCGAGCTTCACCCAGTAAAATCCGAGCGCCGCATAAGGATTCGCTTCGAGATCGCGGCCTTTCGCGCTGTCGTAGTTCGTGAAAAAACTGAAACCGCGCCTGTCGATGCCCTTCAGCAAAACGATGCGGACGGAAGGTTTTCCATCCGGCGTCGCGGTGGCGAGGCTCATCGCGTTGACATCGCGGATGTCGGCGGCGAGCGCAGCGGCGAACCAGGCGCGGAATTGCTCGATCGGGTCCGAATGAAGATCGGCGCGGCGGAGCCCATGCGCATCGTATTCGTGGCGCAGCCCGCTCAATTCCGAAATCGGCGTTTCATCCATATTGGGAAACCCACGCTTCGCACAGCGAAGCGGCTACAGCTAATTAATGCTGACGACCGTGCCGATTGGCAGATCGACGAAAAGTTTTTTCGCCGCATCGCCCGGCAACCGGATGCAACCATGCGATGCCGGATAAGGCTGGACCACACCCTCGTGCATCCCGAAATCACGGCAGCTCAACCGCATAAAATAAGGCATCGGGCACTTGTAGATCGTGGAGCGATGATCGCGGTCCTTGTCGGTGATGACGTAGTAACCGGGCTTGGTAGTGAAACCATTGCGGCCGGTAGAAACTTTCGTTGTGAAAACGGTGATGCCGTCCTTGATCACGGCGGCATGCTGTTGCGCGAGCGAGATCTCGACGCGCAATTGCTCCGGCCCCGGTCCACCGCCGAGCAGCATCTGGACGCATTGCCAATTCTCCGTCCAGGCGGCGAAATAAAGCGGCAGCATTTTTTCGCGGGGCGTGTGCCGGTTGCGATCGGCCCCGGCATCGAGTAAAGCGCGGACGAAATCGGCTTTGCCGAGCCCGGCCGCGAGCATGAGAAGGTTCACGCCGTCTTCCTGGACATAGATCCGCAGGTATTTGGATTTAATCAGCGCCAGGAACTCTTTCTCGGCGGCTTTGGGGATGGCAAGGTTCGGATCGCTGCCGCAGGCGAGCAGGGTTCGGAAAAGCGGCAGGTCATCGCTGGCAATAGCGTACGCGATCAGCGGAACGGTGCCGCTTTCCCGCGTAGGCGGAGCGGGATGTTTGCTCAGAAGCAGGCGCACTTGTTCCTTCATGTCGTGGCTGAGGGCGGCCTCGAGCGCGCGGCGAGTATTGGCCGTCCATTCCAAGGTGGGCGGGAAGCGTTCGAGGATCGTCTGGAAAATCGCCATGTCGCCGGTGGCCAGCGCCGCCGTCAGCAGATCGCGCGCGGTGGCAGAATCGGGGTCAAAACGCGGGGCGTATAACACGAGAAGTTCCACCGCCTCCCGTTTCCCGGCGGCCATCGCATAATGGATCGCGGTGCGGCCCTCGAAATCCATGAAGTCGATGCGGGCCTGGCGTTCGAGCAAAGTGCGGAGCATCTCGATGTTGCCACGTTGGGCCGCCACCATGAGCGCGGTAAGACCGGTTTCATCCGCGGATTCAACCGGAGCGCCGGCATCGATCAATTTGCGGACGATTTCCCACTCCTCTTTCAACGCGGCCGTGATCACCGCGTTCTTTCCGCGGACGATGGGCGCGCTCAGATCGGTCTCAGGGTTGAAACAATTATCGATCCGGTGCGAGCGCCGCGCGGGCACTACCGGCAACTGCGTTTCTATTCCAATGGATGGGCCGGCGATGAGTGTCGCCTCCGCCGGCAGTGGTGCGGGAACAGTCGCGACTGACGGGCTGGGCGGCTGCGCTTTCGGCGGGTCCGACAGGCGCATCGTATAAACGATGAGGGCCCCGAGGGCGAGGCTGCCGAGAATGTTTCGAATCGTGGAAAAGCGCATCTTACGAATTTCTGGGGACAATGCTACACCCCCCGTCAAGTCGTTAGAGCACGATCGCAGCCAGCCGGTCTTGCGCAGTAATTCAGCCTTGACGCAAGGTCGCGGCGCTCCCTACGATTCGCGCCTCAAACCGATTCGGGGCCGGGCTCGCGCCTGCGCCAAATCCATAACGGGAGAACCAAATGAAGATCATTATTGTCGCCATTACCTCGCTTATCGCCGCCGCTGCCACGCCATTCGTTTTGGCCCAGGAGGACAGCCCGTCGCCCGCTGCTTCCCCCGAAGCAACCGCATCCGACCCAAGCGTCTCGGTCACGACCGAAAAAACCGCGTCGCCCGCACCAAAATCGGAAGCCTCGGCTTCACCGAGCAAATCTTCCTCGCCCGCGGCCACGAAGAGCAGCCCCAGCGCGACCCCGAGCGCGAGCTCGTCGCCCGCGGCGGTGATGCCGACGAAAAAATCAACGCCGGAAGCAACCATCAGGGAGGTCGAGGACAAATGGGAAGCGTCGGTGATGAAGCACGATCCATCGGTCGCGCAGGCCTATCTCGCCGATGATTTCCGCGGCGTCAGCTCCAAGGGCAAGGTGATGAGCAAATCGAACCTTCTCTCCGAAATCAAGAAAGACACCGACACGTATACCTCGACGAAAAATGGCAAGGTGGAGGTGCGTGTTTTCGGCGGGCAGTTCGCGATCGCACTGGGCACTTCAATCGAAGCTGGAAAAGCCAAGGACGGCCAGGCCTTCAAACGGACTTTCCGTTGGACCGATGTTTGGGTGTTGCGCAAAGACAAATGGCAATGCGTGGCGTCGCAGGCCATGCTCGTGAAATAGCGGAGCGTTCGGGCGAGATCGCGACAATTGTGTCGCGAAAACAAACGCCGGATTGATGCGGGCAGGCGATTTGCCCTGCAAAATGCCCTCGGCACGACCGTTGCTAGACAACTGTTATGCTCACGTTATCTAGTTTTGTGATCGCCCTGGGCTCCGTGTGCATGAGTGTTTTCTGGGCGTGCAAAGAAGACACGACTGATCGCGCGTAGTTCGGGCCACGACGATTTCGCAAGCGCTGGTTTACTCCCTCGCCGGGGGCGTTACCTTACACGCCCATGCCGATCTCGGAGGACCAGGTCAGGGAAGCGTTGAAGCAAGTCAAATATCCCGGCTTCAGCCGCGACATCGTGTCGTTCGGCCTCGTAAAAGCCATCCGGATCGAAGGCGCCGCCGTCACTGTGCAAATGGCGCTCGCGACGAATGAGCCGGCGATTCCACAGGCGATCAAAACGGAATCGGAAGCGGCGTTGCGCGGAATGGCGGGCGTTGAAAGCGTGAAGGTGCTTATCGACATCCACGCTCCACCGGCGGGCGCCGGCGCGGCGGGAGTCGGCGCCACGCGGATCGAGGGCGTGAAGCATGTCATTGCCATTGCGAGCGGCAAAGGCGGGGTCGGGAAGTCGACCGTGGCGGCAAATCTCGCGGTCGCTTTGGAAAAAACCGAAGCGCGCGTCGGCCTTTGTGATTGCGACATCTACGGCCCGAGCATTTCGCTCATGTTCGGTTCGCGCGACCGGCCGATGGCGACCGAGGAAAACCGGATCGTCCCGATCGAGCAATACGGACTGAAGTTGATGTCGATGGGTTTTCTCCTCGACGACGCGGCGCCCGCCATTCTGCGCGGGCCGATGGTGACGCGGTACACCCAGCAATTCCTCCGGCAGGTGGAGTGGGGCGAACTGGATTATCTCGTCCTCGATTTGCCGCCCGGCACCGGCGACATCCAGCTCACGATTGTCCAAACCGTCGCGCTCGCCGGCGCGATCATCGTCACGACTCCACAGGAAGTCGCGCTGATCGACGCACGAAAGGCCGCGACCATGTTCGAGAAGGTCAACGTGACCGTGCTTGGCCTCATCGAAAACATGAGCTACTTCGCCTGTCCGAGCGACGGGAAACGCTACGATATCTTTGGCTCGGGCGGCGGTGAGCGGGAAGCGAAGCGGCTGCGGGTGCCGTTGCTCGGCCAGATCCCGATCGATATCGCCACCCGTGAATCCGGCGATCGCGGTATGCCGATTACCGCCGAATCGAGCGATTCGCCGGTGGCGGCAGAGTTCATGAAAATCGCGCATCATCTGCGCGAGCATCTTCTGTAGCCGCTTCGCTGTGCGAAGCGCGAGATCGGCATGGCCAGCACAGCGCCCATCGCGCCGCCCACAGGGCGGCGGCTACAGAAGAAGCAGAGTTTGAATAGGCACAGCCGCTGCTACGCCTAAGAGGGGCGTATCGTTTTTATTGACCTGCGCCCGCTAATATGAAAAACAGTGCCGACATGACGGCGGCTGAAGGCGAACAATCGCAGTTCGTTAAGAACTCTGTGCTCTACAAGGAGTTCCTCGCGGAGCGGGAAGAGATTTTGAAACACAAATGGATCGAGAGCGAAAAAGCCGGCGCTGATATCGGTTTCGAAAAGGCGTTGCTCGACTGGATCGTGAAATATCGTTCCAGCTGGCGGAACAAGCGGATGAAGGAGCCCAGAGCCGAAACAACAGCCGCTTAAATCTCCGCCGCTTTTCCTTTAATGCGATCCTGCGAGGTCGCCAAGGAATCCTGTGAAACCAAACGCTCCTTCTCCCTCATCCCTCACCGCGCCGGTGATGGATGCCGCGGCCATCGATCGCGCCCTTCGCCGCATCGCGCACGAAATCGTCGAGCGCAATCCGCAGCTCGATACAGTCATTCTCGCCGGGATTCCGTCGCGCGGAGTCGAGATCGCGGGACGATTGGCGGACATTATCGAGTCGTTAGGCCAGCCCCGGGTGGGAATCGGGGCAATCGATGTTTCGATGCATCGTGACGATATTGGGACGCGTCCGGAACTGCCGCGCGTCCAGGCCTCCACCCTGCCCCTGCCGCTCGAAGGAAAGACCGTCATCATCGTTGACGATGTTTTCTTTACGGGCCGAACCGTGCGCGCGGCGATGGATGCGATCAGCTCATTCGGGCGGCCCGCCAGAATCCAGCTCGCGGCGTTGATCGATCGCGGCCATCGCGAGCTGCCGATCCGCGGGGATTACGTGGGCAAAAATCTTCCGACAGCGCCGGGCGAACAGGTCCGTTTGCGCCTCGAGGATGTCGATGGCGAACCGGACGCGGTCTGGCTGATCAAGGAGGAAAAGGCGTGACGGCGCCCGGGAATTCCGAGATGCGCTGGCAACGGAAAGATTTGCTCGGCATCCGCGAGCTTTCCGCCGAGGAAATCATTTTCCTTCTCGATACGGCGGATGCCTTCAAGGAAGTCGGCACCCGCGAGATCAAAAAAGTGCCGGCGTTGCGCGGCAAGACGCTGGTGAATTTCTTCGTCGAGCCGAGCACGCGGACGCGAACCTCGTTTGAGATTGCTGCGATCCGCCTGAGCGCGGACGTGATCAACATCTCGGCCTCGTCTTCAAGCCTCATCAAGGGCGAGACGCTCAAGGACACGGCGAAAATCCTCGAGGCCTACCACGCCGATCTCATTGTGCTCCGGCACAGCTCGTCCGGCGCGCCGCAATTCCTGGCGGAGCGGCTCAAGTCCAGCGTCATCAACGCGGGCGACGGCGCGCACGAACATCCCACCCAGGCGTTGCTCGATCTTTACACGATCCGGGCCCACAAAGGCACCGTCGCGGGACTGCACGTCGCGATCATCGGCGACATTCTCTTCAGCCGCGTGGCGCGCTCGAATATCTTCGGGCTGCTGAAACTCGGCGCGCGCGTGACCCTCGTCGGCCCGAGCACGCTGGTGCCGCGCGAATTTGAAAAACTCGGCGTGACCGTTACCCACAAACTCGACGAAGTCCTGGAGACGGCGGACGTGGTCAATCTGCTTCGGATTCAGCACGAACGTCAGCGAAAGGAATATTTCCCGGGGATCGGCGAATACGTGCGGCTCTTTGGCCTGACGAAGGAGCGCGGCAAACGGCTCAAGCCTGATTGCCTCATCATGCATCCCGGGCCGATCAATCGCGGCGTCGAGATCGACAGCGAATTGGCCGATGGCACCCAGAGCGTCATCCTCGAGCAGGTGACCAACGGCCTCGCGGTTCGCATGGCCGTGCTCTATCTCTGCGGAGGGATCGCGACATGAACGGAACATGGGCCTGTGGCCTATGCGCCCAGCGGCGATGTTCTCCGCTGTCTTATTCGGTTCAGCGGAGTGCAACTCCGCTGGGCGCACAGACTGGAAGTCTATGTTCCGGCGCGTCGAGGAATTCCTGATGAGCATGACGATTATTCGCAACGGGCGGATCATCGATCCGGCGAACGAGCGCGATGAAGTAGGCGATTTATTTATCGTCGATGGTAAAATCGCGGCGAAGGCGAAAGGTTCGGATCCCGAAGTGATCGACGCGGCAGGGTTGATTGTTGCGCCTGGGCTGATCGATCTCCACGTTCATCTGCGCGAGCCGGGGTTCGGCTGGAAAGAGACGATCGAGAGCGGCGCGAGAGCGGCTGCGGCGGGCGGATTCACGACCATTGTCTGCATGCCGAACACTGCACCCGCTGCGGACAGTCCGGGGACGATCGCGTGGATCCGGGATCGCGCGGCGGAAGTTGCGTGCGTGAATGTGCTGCCGGCCGGTGCGATCTCGAAAGGTCTCATGGGCGAAGAGCTGGCGCCGATCGGTTCACTGGCGCAAGCAGGCGTGGTGGCGATCACGGACGATGGGCGTTGCGTCCAGAACAATGAGCTGATGCGGCGTGCGGTGGAATATGCGCGCATGGTCGGCGTGCCAATCCTCGATCATTGCCAGGATTACGATCTCGTCGGCAGCGGAGTGGTGCACGAAGGCTACTGGAGCACTTTGCTCGGTTTGCCCGGCTGGCCCAGCGCCGGCGAAGAAGCGATCGTGATGCGGAATGTTCTCCTCGCGGAACTCTGCGATCACCAGGTCCATTGCCAGCATATCAGCGCGGCCGGAAGCGTCCGGATTTTGCGCGAAGCGCGGGCGCGCGGGGTGAAAATCAGCGGCGAAGTTTGCCCGCACCACATCGCGCTCACCGATGACGCGATCCAGAACTTCGACACGAATTGCAAAATGAATCCGCCGTTACGCGCGAAGGAAGACGTCGCGGCGCTACTCGAAGGAATCGCGGACGGCACCCTCGATATTCTGTGCAGCGATCACGCGCCCCACGCGCAGTTCGAGAAGGAAGTCGAGTTCGATGCCGCGCCGTTTGGGATCGTTGGATTGGAAACGGAGCTAGGGCTTTTTCTCGACCTGCTCGTTCACAAAACCAAAACGATCGAGCTGCCGCGGCTGATTGAAATTTTCACAGTGAATCCGGCGCGATTGTTGGGGATCGAAGCGGGGACGCTTTCGGTTGATCGCGCCGCGGACGTCACGCTGATCGATCCGGAGCTGGAATGGACCGTCGACGCCGCGGCGTTTCAATCGATGTCGCGCAACACACCATTCGATGGCTGGAAGCTGAAAGGGCGTGCGGTGCGAACGATTGTCGATGGAAAGACCGTGTGGAAATTGTAGCGGCGGTCTATGACCGTCGATCTACGAACTGGCGGCGGTCACAGACCGCCGCTACAGGATCAACCCGTGTAACCGCCCGAGATATACATCTCCAGATGCTGGATCGCCGCGGATTGGGTGGCGATGACCCACTTCACCAGGTCGCCGATCGAGATCACGCCACGGATCGTCTCGCCATCCAGGACCGGCAGATGCCGAACCCGTTTATCCGTCATCATCCGCAGGCAGTTTGCCACCGGCTCGCGCGGTGGGACGACGGTGAGGTCGCTCGACATGATCTCGCGCACCTGAGTTTCGCGGGATTTCTTCCCGCGCAACATGACCTTACGTGTGTAATCGCGCTCCGAGATCATCCCGACCAGCTTGTCGTTCTCGACGACAAGGAGCGCGCCGACGTTTTTGTTTGCCATCAACTCGACCGCTTCAAACACCAGGGCGTCCGGCGAGATCGAGAAAATCTCGCTCCCTTTTTGGGCGAGAATCGCTTCGATTGTTCCGCTTACGTCCATGGTTCCAGAGCCGCCACCGACAGCCGAAGCCGCCGGCAGGGAACAGAACGTAGCGACCGGCTCCGCCGGTTGCAATACTTTCTCTCGCGGGAAATCAGGCTCGCTTCGCCGCGATGAAATCGAACTCCTTTTGCTGCGGCCGCGGAAGCGGCGCGGCCGCGGATAAGGAGTGACGCAAGGCGCGCAGGATGCGCAGGCCGCGTTCGATCCGATCGGGCCGAACGGAATACGGAACCGCCAGGAGATTGCGCCGCGGATAATGAGTTTTGTATCTTTTCATGGCGCAATCCTAAAACAGGGGGTAGGACATGGGCTGTCCGATGCTAAAAGAATTTCAAAATATTTTCTTCTGTAGCCGCGGCCCTGTGGGCCGCGTGAGAGTTGCGTCCAATGGCAATTGACGCGTCGATCAAGCGGCCCACAGGGCCGCGGCTCCAGAAGAAGGCCGATCGCGGGTTTTCGCGGCCGCCGCTCCAGCGGATGATGCGGCTGCATGCGGCCCTGAAGGCGAGAAAATTCCCAAACTGCCAGAAGATCGCGGCGGAGCTGGAGGTCTCGGCCAAGACGATCCAGCGCGACATCGATTTCATGCGGGACCGGCTCGGGTTGCCGATCGACTATCATCCGCAGGAGTTCGGCTTTTATTACACGGAACCGGTCACCGGATTTCCCAGCATCGAAGTTTCCGAGGGCGAGATCACCGCGCTGCTGGTCGCGCAGAAAGCGCTGGCGCAATACAAAGGGACACCGTTCGAGCGCCCGCTCCATTCCGCCTTTCGGAAAATTACCGATGGCCTGAAGGACCGCGTCTCGTTTTCCTGGCACGACTTGGAGGACGCGATCTCATTCCGGAGCGCGGGCGCGAGCGTCGCCGACCTCGAATTGTTTGAAACGGTGAGCAAAGGAGTGCTGCGCTGCGTGGAGCTGGAATTCGAGTACCGGAAATTGCAGAGCAGCGGCTACGAATCGCGGCGGGTGCGGCCCTATCACCTCGGTTGCCTGGAAAATCAGTGGTACCTTTTCGCCGAGGACCTGGAGCGCCGGCAACTGCGCACCTTTGCGCTCCCGCGGATGCGAAAAGTCGCGTTAACGACGAAAGGTTTCCGGCGCCCGGCCGATTTCTCTATCGCCGAAGTCCTGAGCGGCAGCTTTGGCGTTCACTCCGCAGGAAAGAAACAGCGTATCCGATTGCAGTTCGATTCCTTCGCAGCCCGGCTGGTGGCCGAAAGGAAATGGCATGAATCCCAGCGCGTCCGCGAGATCGCCGGCGACTCGATCATCTTGGAACTGGAACTCGGCGGGCTGGAGGAAATCGAGCGCTGGATCTTGAGCTGGGGCAAACACGTCCGCGTGCTGGCGCCAAAGGAACTCGCCAAGCGCGTTCGCGACGAAGCGAACGCAATCGTGAAGTTGTACGAAAGCTAGCAGAAGCGCTTAGCGCCGCGCGAATTTCGCTTCGATCAGTTCGTGGATATGTCCCGTGATCGCGGGATGATCGAGGCGATCGACGACTTCGTTCAGGAAGCCGCTAACGAGAAGCTGCTTCGCGACCGAGGCCGGGATCCCGCGGGAGAGAAGATAAAACATCTCGTTCTCGCCGAGCTGGCCGGAAGTCGCGCCGTGGCTGCATTTCACGTTGTCGGCCAGGATTTCGAGGCCGGGCATTGAGTTCGCCTCGGCGTCATCGCTCAACAGAAGATTGCGCACGGTCTGGTAGGCATCGGTGAAATGCGCGTGCGGCTCGACCCGGATCAGGCCGCCGAACGTATTTCGCGCCCGATCGGTCAAAGCGTTTTTGTAAAGCAAGTCGCTCGTCGTGTGCGGAGAGGCATGATCCTGAAGCGTGCGCGCGTCGAATTCCTGGGCGTTATCGGCCACCGACACCGCCAGCAGATCGCTGCGCGCGCCTTCACCGGTCAGACGGCTTAAACTTTCAAAGCGCGAATAAGCGCCGCCGAGATGAACATTCAAGCTTTTCGCCGATGCGTCGCGCTCGACCGACGTCGAGTTGATCTGAATGGCGAGCGCTTTTTGGTTCCAATTCTGGGTGCAAACGTAGTTCAGCTTCGCACCGCGCCCGACGACCAGATCATTCACGCCGCAGGCAAATCCAGCGCGATCGGAATGCGCGGACTGGAAATGCTCGATCACCGTGACCTTCGCGAGCTCGTCAGCGATCAAGAGCGTGTGCGGGAAGACAGAGGCATTCTCTCCGTGGAGCCAGTGGAAAATCTCGATGGGCAATTCTACTTCCACCCCGCGCGGCACGTAAACAAACGTGCCCGAAGTTACGAACGCCTCGTGCAGGGCCGCGAACTTGGCCGAGCCCAGCGTAGCCGGTTGCGCCATGAAATGCCGGCGGAACAAATCTTCGTGCTCGACGATTGCGCGCTCGAGCGGCTTCAGGAGCACGCCGGCCGCGAGCAATTCTTGCGGCAACGGATCACGCCGCAGCAATTGATCGTCGGCGAAAATTAATCGACCCGCGACCTGATGGAGACCTGACGAGCGCTCGAGAATTTCGTCGCGTTCACTCTGGCTCAGGGGCGCGCCGAAGTTGTAGCCGGAAAGGTCGAGCGCCTTGACGTTCGAAAAACGCCAGGGCTGGTCCTTCCGATTCGGGTAGGGCAGCGACCCGAACTTCGTCCAAGCCATCTGCTGCTGCTCACGAAACCACGCCGGAAGTTCCGGCGAGCGCGCCTCGAAAGAATTCGAAAGAATCGCGCGCGCAGGTGGCGGCGAATCGATCTCTTCCATGGTTTCGTCGAGGACGGCTGTCTGGTTGGTCATACCGTGAAACGCAAACGGCGGCCCGAGACCGCCGCCGCTCGCCTGTGTCTTGGGGGCGGAACCTTAGCCGACCGAGCCTTCCATCTCAAGCTCGATCAGGCGCTTCAGCTCGACGCTGTATTCCATCGGGAACTGGCGCACGAGATCGTTGACAAAACCGTTTACGCTCAGGCTCATCGCCTGCGCTTTGGTGAGGCCGCGCTGTTGCATGTAAAAGATCTGCTCCGCGCTCACCTGGCTGACGCTGGCTTCGTGCTGCACGGAATTACCGGTGCCGCGGACGGTGATCGCCGGATAGGTGTCGGTCCGGCTGGTCGAGTTGATCAGCAACGCGTCGCATTCGGTGTTGTTCTTGCAATTCTTGAGATGCTTCGGGATTTGGACGAGCCCGCGATAAGTTGCCCGGCCTTCGCCGATGCTGATGCTCTTCGAAATGATGTTGCTCGTCGTTTCATCGGCGGCGTGAACCATCTTCGCGCCGGTATCCTGATGCTGCCCATCTCCAGCGAGCGCAATCGAAAGTACTTCGCCGCGGGCGCGCCGTCCTTTCATGATCACGCCCGGATACTTCATGGTGAGACGCGAGCCGATGTTGCAATCGATCCATTTCACTTCCGCGTCCTCATGGGCGAGACCGCGCTTGGTCACGAGATTGAATACGTTCGACGACCAGTTTTGGACGGTGATGTATTGGATCTTCGCGCCTTTGAGCGCGACCAGCTCGACCACTGCGCTATGGAGCGTCGCGGTGTTGAACTTCGGCGCCGTGCAGCCTTCCATGTAGGTCAGCTCCGCGCCTTCATCGCAAATGATGAGCGTCCGCTCGAACTGGCCGAAGTTCTCGGCGTTGATCCGGAAGTAGGCCTGAAGCGGATGTTTCACCTTCACACCGGGCGGGACGTAGATGAACGATCCGCCGCTGAAGACGGCTGAATTCAGCGCGCTAAATTTGTTGTCGCCCGTCGGGATAACTTTCCCGAACCATTTCCGGAAAATTTCCGGGTGATCCTTCAATCCTTCCCGGCTGCCGACAAAAATCACGCCCTGCTCGCCGACAGCTTTCTTGATGTTCGAATAAACCGCCTCGCTGTCGAACTGTGCTTCGACGCCCGCGAGAAATTTTCGTTCCTGCTCCGGAATCCCGAGCCGCTCGAACGTCCGTTTCACGTCGTCGGGGACATCTTCCCAATTGCGTTTCGGCTGCACCCCACCGCTGAGGTAGTAGCGGATGTTATCGAATACGATCGCTTCCAAGTCCTTGCTCGCCCAATGGGTCGGCATCGGTTTGCTCATGAAAGTTTTGTAGGCGTTCAGCCGGAACTCCCGCACCCAATCCGGATCTTCCTTGATGTCCGCAATGTAATGGATCGTCTTTTCGGACAGGCCGACGCCGGCATCATGCGTGTGGGTCTCGGGGTAGGCGAAGTTCCCGACGTTCCGCTCGATCTCCAAAGGTGATGTTTCCTTGACCATAAAAATCCTCCGTTAAGCCATTGCCGGTTCGCCCACGTCCGCCGTTTCGTACCGTTCGTAACCTTTCTCTTCCAATTCGAGCGCCAGTTCTTTTCCGCCGCTCCGCACGATCCGTCCCTGGACCATGACGTGCACGTGATCGGGAATGATGTAATCGAGCAGGCGCTGGTAATGGGTGATGACAAGAATGCCAATGTCCGGGCCGCGCATCGCATTCACGCCGTGCGCCACCACCTTGAGAGCGTCGATGTCCAGGCCGCTATCGGTTTCGTCCAGGACCGCGTATTTCGGCTGGAGCATGGCGAGCTGAAGAATCTCGTTCCGTTTCTTTTCGCCGCCGGAAAATCCTTCGTTCACCGAACGCGAAGTGAACGAGCGGTCCATCTCGAGCAGGTCCATCTTCTCGTAAAGCTTCGCGTAGTAATCGGTCGCCTCGAGTTCCTCGCCCTCCGGCAAACGCGCCTGGACCGCGGCGCGGAGGAAATTCGCGATCGTGACACCAGGAATCTCACTGGGATACTGAAACGCGAGAAACAGGCCTTTCCGCGACCGCTCGTCGGGCTCCAGTTCCATGATGTTCTCGCCGTCCATCTCGATCGTGCCCGAAATGACTTTATAATCGGGATGGCCGGCGATCACTTTCGCGAGGGTGCTTTTGCCGGAGCCGTTCGGTCCCATGATGGCGTGCACCTCGCCTTTCGGCATGGTGAGCGACAGGCCGCGAATGATCTCCTGCTCCGCAATCGAAACGCGCAGGTCCTCGATAGACAATTGATTCATCAGTGGGGCAAGAAAGATAGCCGGTTTAGCCGGGATTGCGAGCCGGGAAACGAGGATTCCTCGCTGGGAACACTTCGTATTTCTCCCATTCTGGCAATTCTAACGACCGGCACTTTTCCTGCTTTATTTTATTCGGAGGCGGACGCTTACGCGGCCGATCCAAGAGCGATGAACGACGATACCGGGCCCGATCCCTCAGCTGACTCCGATGCTTCCGAAGCCTCGGGCCGCGCGGCACGAGCGCGCCGCATTCTTGTCGTCGATGACGAGCCGGCCGCGCGGGTCCTGGCCAACCGCGTCTTTTCCGAGGCCGGGTTTGAAGTGACCACGGTTCAATCCGGTTTTGAATGCCTGGAGCGTTTCCGGAAACAGCCGCACGGGTTCGACCTCATCTTGCTCGATCTCTCGATGCCGTTTATGGACGGCGAAGAAACTTTTCGTCGCCTGCGGGCCCTCAATCCGAACGTGGTCGTTCTTCTGAGCACCGGTTTTTTGATGCAGGCCCAGGATCGGATTGATCGGATGGTTGCCAGTGGCCTGGCGGGGTTCATCCGCAAGCCGCATCGGCCCGACGAGCTGCTCGCTCAAGTGCAGACCACTTTAGAGCGCGTGAAAATGTCTCGCGTCGGTGCGGCGAGCGACCTGACCGCTTCGGTCTAGCGACCAGCCGAATTGCGAATTGCGCATTGCAGTTCGCGGTCTAAGAATGTGAGCGGCGAGCGCCGCAATCGAAAATCGGCGATCGAAATCGAAAATTCGATTTACCCCGTGGTGTAACGGTAACACAGCGCCCTTTGGAGGCGTTATTCATGGTTCGAATCCATGCGGGGTAGCCACGTTTCCCACGGCGACCAGGCCGAAAACCCCGCCCAATGGACCTTTGTCGAACAATGCTTTTGCCTTGACACGATCCACGTGGTCTCGACATTGCTAAGTCTGTAAGACGCGCCCTGCTTGACCGAATGCTGACGCTTGCCGTCAGAGCCTGATGTAGGTCCAAGTGGGGCGTTTCTTTTTACGGCTTTGTCTTGCCCGCGTCGTAATGCGAATCGCTCGGCCTGAATACCCAATGCAGATATCCAGCCGTCCAGCGGCCGGCTGAATCTCCTCCCACACCGGTAGTACTGCCAATGTTGAAACGCCGATTTGTTGTTCGACATATTTCCGCATGGATTCTGCGGTACAATTGCTCCTTCGCACGCGTGCGATTCCCACGCCGATTTGTGCCCGGCAGCTTTGCGAGATGTTTGTCGTTTAGCCGGAAGGGCATCGCCCCCAACACTACGTCCAAGCATTGAAGCAGCACGTGGTCGTGTGAGCGGACCTCCGTGATATCTTGTTCATCAATCGTCAGGCCGGTACGGCGAATGTGGGAGTCCTTCGTCAGGCCCGCAATAAAGCCACGGAATTTTGCAATTTGCTCTTTTGTATCGCCAATTTCATCTAAATAGATCCGGAGACGCGGTGCCTCGTCATGCGGCGGCATATGTCGAAGCCCAAAGCCATGTTTCAAGAATTGATAATACAGAATGTAGTAGGACTGCGAGTGCTGTTCGGCAGTTAGGCCTCGCGCTTGGACGGCGTTTTGCGTGAACATCACGCGCATTGCGAGATGCCCAGCTCGGATCTCGTCGAAGAACATTCCAACAATTTTCGAATATCGTTCAGTGTTAGTCGGGTCCGTTTTCTGCCACTTGATCTCGCTGCTAAGCCCAAGTTCAGATTTGAAATCCGCTAACCGCTTTGACACTCGAGCTAATTCCGACGCGCCCACTCGCACGCCACCGTAAAAGTTTGAAAAATAAGTGCCGTAGCGTTCCGATTCGTCGCAAAAGATAATATATTCTCGTTCCGGGCTACTCACGCGCGTAACGGTCGACGAAGACGCCCGCGACGTCCATGCCTACAGGTGCACTTGGGTTGTCGCGCGGCGCTACCGTTCCGACAATTCTTTAATGTGGTTCATCACGCGGAGATGCACGGCGCGGGTCATGTCGCCCGTCCACAAATCGAAATACCATCGGGGACTGACGTGCAGGGTATACCAGCTTGAGCCGATCAATGTCGTGGTGCCGTCGTGATTATCCTGCAGAACGAACTGCCCGCGGTGGAGCGTGATGTGTCCGTAGGCTTCGGGATCAGTCGGTTGCTCGGCGACATCGAAGGTGAGTTTCTCGTTCGGGACGAACTCTGCGACTCGCTCTTTGATGAGGACGCCGTTGCTGAAAATGCATTGCCGATCGGCACCGACAAAATTCCCCCCGTTGGTGGTCTGCGTCGGATAAGGCAGACCGAGCCGGAAGATCCAGTAGCTGGGCGGATCGGGAATTTCGGGGAACGCGAGGACGTGCGGCCAGACCTTTGCTGGCGGCGCGTGGATCAGAATGCGATCGGTGACGACCGCTTGCTGTTCGGAGTGGTAGAGCGATTCACTGAGCGTGACGAGCGCGAGCAACGGAAAGATCGTGAGCTGAAGTTTGGAATAGTTCGGCCGGAAGCAGAGGCGACCCAGCAGTATTCCGCAAAGGATGAAAACATAGAGCGCCGGCGACACGATCACTAGGCAGACGACACCTTCTCGCAGGATGAGCGCGGCCGCGGCGAGGCCGACAAGCGTCACGAAGAATGCATCGAGCGTGCTCCAGGCGATGGTGCGATAAATCCGCCGCCAGAACCACGCGGCGATGAGTCCGACAACGAACGGGATCAGAAAGAAACTTGGCCAGGCGACGAATGTGGGAATGTCGGAATTCTTGTAAGCGCCGACCAGCCACACGACCCCGAAAAGCAAAGCACCGCCGATCGCGTTCGCGACCAGCACGCCGAGCATCATCGTCAAAACGACATTACGCGGCGGCAACGGAGGAGGAGGAGTGTTCATGGTCTAAGAAAACTTCGTCTCGTCCCGCGCATCATCATTATTTCTGCCGCGGGACTCAAGCGCGCGTTCCCGCGGCGGGATTTTCAGGCGAGGGTTGATCGCTCCGGGCAACAGATGGTAAGCTAGGCCTGTGATGAGAGCGACTTGGTTGCGATTCCTGCTCTGCCTGCTCATCTCCTGCTCGATCGCGGTCGCCGCCGTTCCGTCCCGGGCTTCCGCTCCCGTTCCGCAAGCCGAGAAGACGAGCTGCTGCGCGAAAACGAAACCGGAATCGACGACCCGCGATTGCGACCGGCACGCGCCGAAGCCGGATCCGGACAAACAGTGTTGCGCTCTCTGCACTTTCGGCCTCGCGCTTTTCGCCGGCTTCACCACGCCGTTCGTTTATCCGCCGGTCGGCGACGAAACTTTTGCCGCTTACATTTCTTCCGAGCACAGCCGCTCGCAACGTCCTCCGGTTCCACCGCCGCGCGCCTGATCCTGCTGGATCGCGTCGGCTCGTCCGCATTTTGAAGGACGAGAGAAACGGAACTCAACAGGAGGATTTCACATGAAATATCTACTGGCGATCGTAGCGGCCCTGGCGCTGGTCGGCACAGCGAGCGCGACTTCGCGTTCGGCTGATTGCTGCGGCGACGAGAGCTGCTGCCCGATCAAGATGCCGTGCTGCCCGGAGTAAATAGGCGCAGCTGATAGTTAAACGGGCCCCCGTCGGAGAAATTCGGCGGGGGCTTTCGTTTCGGGAAACTCCGCTCGATGATGTCCGATGCGCGCGATGCGTCTGCATGCGATCAGGCAGCCATTGATCGAAGATGAGTTGGTCGTTCCACGGCCAGCCTCGGGACAATTACTGATCAAGGTCGCCGCCTGCGCCGTTTGCCGGACGGACCTTCATGTGGTCGATGGCGAATTGACGGAACCGAGACTGCCGCTCGTTCCCGGGCACGAGATCGTTGGGCGCGTCGAAAAAATTGGGGACGGCGTTGCCGGTTTTCGAATGGGCGATCGAGTTGGGATTCCGTGGCTCGGCTGGACCTGCGGCGAATGCGAGTATTGCACTTCGGGCCGCGAGAACTTGTGCGAGCGGGCGCGTTTCACCGGATACACGATCGATGGCGGCTACGCCGAGTTCACCGTGGCCGACGCCCGCTTTGCATTCCCGATTCCGGACGCGTTTGATGACGTTAGCGCGGCGCCGTTGCTTTGCGCCGGGCTCATCGGGTATCGATCGCTCCGCAAAGCAGGCGATGCGAAACGGCTGGGCATTTTCGGGTTCGGCGCGGCGGCACACATCGTCGCGCAAGTCGCGCGTTATGAAAGCCGCGAAGTTTTCGCGTTCACCCGCCCGAGCGACACCGACGGCCAGAAATTTGCGCGCGACCTGGGCGCGCGCTGGGCCGGTGGTTCCGATGAAACGCCGCCGGAAGCGCTCGATGCCGCGATTATTTTCGCCCCGGTCGGCGCACTCGTGCCGGCGGCGCTCCGTGTCGTGAAGCGCGGCGGCATCGTCGTCTGCGGCGGGATCCACATGAGCGAGATCCCCGCGTTTCCGTACCGCGATCTCTGGCACGAACGAACGATCTGTTCCGTTGCTAATCTTACCCGTCGCGACGGCGAAGAATTCCTCCAGCTCGCCGCACGAATCCCGATCCGCACCGAAACGCAAACATTCCGATTGGAACAGGCGAACGAAGCGCTGGAGGCATTGCGTCGCGGGAAACTGCGCGGCGCGGCAGTGCTTGTGCCCGGAACATAGACCTCCGGTCTGTGCGCCCAGCGGAGTTCGACTCCGCTGAAAGAGGAACAACGGACAGAATGTCCGTTGGGCACACAGCCGGAGGCCTCTGTTCCGGATTAAGTTACTTCCGCGCTTCCGGCGTGACCGTCAGCGTCATCCGTTTCCCATCGCGCTCGATCACGATCTCCACTGGTTGCCCGATCTTCACCGCGTCGAGCGCGTACGTGTACTCGTAAATATTCGCAATCTTCTGCCCGGCGAACTCGACGATGACGTCGCCGCCCTTCAACCCCGCTTTCTCGGCCGGGCTCGCCCCGCGGACGCCACTCAACTTCACGCCTTTCACGTCCGTCGTGTAATCCGGGATCGTGCCGAGATAAGCGCGTAACGTTTCGCGCCCGCCCGCTTCCTGCGCGGTGCGCTCCACCTTCGCCAGATCGGGTCGCTCCGCGCTTTGCACGAGATCGAGCACGATCTGTTGCGAAAATTTCGTGATCCGCTCGAGCCCATCGTAATTGATCTTGTCCGCGGTGTCGGTCGGTCGGTGGTAATCTTCGTGCGCGCCGGTGAAAAAATTCAGGACCGGAACATTCTTCGTGTAGAAGCTCGTCACATCCGTCGGAAGATACGGATCGTCTTGCAACGTCAGGCTGAAACCGGCGGCAACGTTTCGCTTTTCAATGAGCTTTCGCCACGCGTGCGAGGAGCCCACGCCCTGCAATGTCAGTTTGTTGTCGCGCAAACGGCCCACCATGTCGGCATTCACATAGGCGACAATCTTGTTCAGCGGCACGGGCGGGTGTTCGCAGAAAGCGGCCGAGCCAATGATCCCGATTTCCTCCCCGGACCAGCAGGCGAAAATCACGCCGCGCCGGAGTTTTTCCGGATGCTCCTCGCGCTCTTTCGCGAGCGACGCCGCCAATTCCATTACCCAACCGGTGCCTGAGGCGTTGTCGTCCGCGCCCGGATGAATTTTGTTTTCTTCACCGGTCCGCTCGAGCGAACTGGTGCCGCCGCGACCGAGATGATCGTAATGCGCGCCGACAAGAATGTATTCGTCGCCGCCCGCGGCCGGCGGCAGATACGCGACAATGTCCGCGTCGGTTTTCTTCAAATGCTCGATGCCGCAGGCGAGCTTCACTTTTACTTTCGGCAAAACGAAACCGCCTTCGGCATGCGGGTTCTCCTGATCCAGCGCGGTCTGCAATTCTTTCAGGCTTTTGCCGCCCGGCGCCAGGAGTGAATCAGCCGTTTGGCTACTAATCGATGCCGCGACGATTCCGCTGCTTGCGTTTGTCCCGTCGCTCGTCAGCGAAAGAAGCTGGCCCGCATTCGGCGAATTCGGCCCGGTGACGACGAGCACGCCTTTCGCGCCGCGCTCGCGCGCCAGCATCGTCTTGTAACGCAACCCGGAGTAACGATTCAACTGCGCCCGCCGCGGCGGCTCGACGCTTTCCGGCACGTAGCGAAAGATCAGCACGATCTTGTCCTTCACGTCGAGCCCGGCGTAGGAATCGTAGCGCGCGGCGCCTTCACCCGGCACCACCAACCCGTAACCCGCGAACACGACCTCGCTGTTCACTTCGCCGTTTTCGCTGAACGCCAGCGGACGAAAGTCCGCATCCAACTTCGCGACCGCCGGCGACTTCGCCTCGCTCGCTGAAATCTCAAGCCGCGTTTTCTCCGCGAGAACGCGTTCGCCCGCGTTGAACTGGAACGGCAGCGCGAAATTCTCCGCGAACGATTTTAGTCCCGCTCGTTGGAAATAGTCCGCCAGCCACTTCGCCGTTTCCTGCGCGCCCGTGCTGCCGGTCATGCGTCCTTCACGCCTCTCATCCGCCAGCCATTCGATTTCCTTCCGCAGGTCCTCCGCTCTAATCTCCGCGCTGTAGCCGGGATCGGTGATCCCTGCCGCCGGCGAAGCTGAAGCCGCTTGAGGTTCCCCTTGCTTCGGCGCCGCTTGCAGCGCCGCTCGCGCCGCCGCGTCATTCCAATCGGCCAGAAACAATTGCGATTTGCCGTCACTCGTTCGCCCGCTCGTCCAGCACAGCTTCTTTCCATCGGGCGAAAAGACCGGCAGACCGTCGAACCCCGGCGTGAACGTTACCCGCACCGGCTCGTGTTCGCCCTTCGCGTCGACGAGGAACAACTCGAAGTTTTCGAAGCCGAGCTTGTTCGAGGTGAAAATGAGATAGTCGCCGCTCGGGTGATAAAACGGCGCCCACGACATCGATTTGAAATCCGTCACCCGCCGCTTGTCCGAGCCGTCCAGCTTCATCGTCCAGATATCGGCGATCATGCCGTTCTCCTCGAAGTGCCGCCAGATGATGCGCGATCCGTCCGGCGAAAAAAACGGCCCCCCATCATAGCCCGGTGCATCCGTCAGGCGTCGAATGTTCGAGCCGTCAGCGCCCATGATGTAGATGTCGCCGAACCAGGAGGCGTCTTTCTCGTAACGATCGCGTTGCGCCGCCGGAAGTTTTTCCAACGGAAACGCGGCGCGCAACGAGCAGAAAACGATCTGCTTTCCGTCGGGCGAATAAGAACCCTCCGCGTCGTACCCCGGCGAATGGGTAAGGTTAACGAGATCGCTGCCGTCCTGCTTCGCCGAGAAAATGTCGAAGGTCGTGTCGTAATCCCAGGCGTAGCGCCGCTGTTTTCCGCTCGCGCGAAATTCCAACTCCGCTTTTTGTTTCGCCACCGCCCCTGGATCAGCGTGAGTCGAAGCGAAGAGAACGCGATTGGTTCCCGGCTGGAAAAACCCGCAGGTCGTTTTCCCGGTGCCCGGCGAAACCCGCGTCGTCTCGCCCGTTTCCAGGTCCAGAATGTATTGCTGGTAAAACGGGTTCTCCGCCTCGCGCTCGCTCTGGAAAATGAGCTTCTTCCCGTCCGGCGAAAAATAACCTTCACCGCTCCGTTTCCCTTCGAAGACGAGTTGGCGCCCATTGGAAAGAAAACGTTTCTCCTGCGCGCTGTCGTCCGCCCCGGGGGCACTCACGCTTGCAAGGGTCAGGGCGAGAAGAATGAGTGGAAGCCGCCGCATCAAGAATTTCGTTTAGTTTCTTTCCGCGGCGCGGGCGAGCAAAAGGCGCACGCTCTCATCGCTGAGCTGAGCGAAATCTTCGTAGAATTGTCCGACGCCGCGGAACCAATCGGGCGCGAACAGAATCACCGTTTCGTCCGCCGCGCGCTCGATCTCGGCGAGCGTTTCCGGCGGACAAACCGGGACCGCCACCACAATTTTCCCCGGATTTTTTTGGCGCAACGCCGCGATTGCCGCCAGCATCGTCGCACCCGTCGCGAGACCGTCATCGACCAGGATCAGCATGCGCCCGTTGAGTTCCGGCGCAGGACGGCCCTGCCGGTAATCGCGCTCGCGCCGGTCGACTTCGCGCGCTTCCTCGTTCGTCACGGCCGCGACCGTGGCCGCGGCATGCGGCATGGCGCGAAGAACGTCCTCGTTCAAAACGCGAACCCCGCCCGAAGCAATCGCGCCCATGGCCAGTTCCCGCTGGCCCGGCACGCCCAGCTTGCGCACGACGAAAACATCGAGCGGCAACCCGAGCCTGGTCGCGATTTCTAACCCCACTGGCACACCGCCGCGCGGCAGCGCCAGAACAATCGCGTTTGGATTTCGCTCGTAAGCGCGCAATCGTTCCGCGAGCAACTGGCCTGCTTCCGTCCGGTCGCGAAAAGTGGTTCGCATCGTTGCAGGAAGCTCGGACGAACTCGGTAGGGCGTCCAATAGGTCGTATAGGTCCTATAAGTCCTATTTAGAGTGCTGCATTATAGTAGATCCCGATGAGCGTACCAGAAAACGTCTACACCTGCCCGATGCATCCCGAGATCGAGCGGGACAAACCGGGCGATTGCCCGATCTGCGGAATGGCGCTCGAGCGGAAAACAATTTCCGCGGCGGGCCCGGACGACGACGACTCGGAATTAACCGACATGACGCACCGTCTCTGGATCGGCGCGGCTTTCACCCTGCCGGTTTTTCTCCTCGCGATGTCGCATCTGATTCCGAACGCGCCGCCCTGGCTGTCCGGCGACGCATCGCGCTGGATTCAATTCGCGCTCACCACGCCAGTGGTTCTATGGGCGGGTTGGCCGTTCTTCGTCCGGGGCTGGCGTTCGTTCCTGAGCCGGCATCTCAACATGTTTACGCTCATCTCTATCGGGGTCGGCGTCGCGTGGCTTTACAGCTGCGTCGCTCTTTTCTTCCCCGGTTTGTTTCCGCCTGCGATGGCGCACCACGAAAAGCCGGGCCTTTATTTTGAAGCCGCGGCCATGATCACCGTGCTGGTTCTGGTCGGCCAGGTGCTCGAATTGCGGGCCCGCCGCCGGACGGGAAGCGCGATTCGGAGTTTGCTCGACCTCACCCCGCCGAGCGCGCGCGTCGTTCGAAACGGAACGGAACAGGATGTCGCATTGACCGAAGTGAAAACGGGCGACCGCCTCCGCGTTCGTCCCGGCGAAAAAATTCCGGTCGATGGAGTCTTGCTCGAGGGCCGCACGACGGTGAACGAATCGATGATCACCGGCGAAGCGCTCCCGGTCGAAAAAGGCGCTAACGACAAAGTGATCGGCGGGACATTGAACAATACCGGCAGCTTCGTGATGGAAGCCGAGCGCGTGGGCGACGAGACGGTTCTCGCCCAGATCGTGCGGATGGTTTCCGAAGCCCAACGCAGCCGCGCCCCGATCCAACGGTTGGCGGACAAGGTATCCGGTTATTTCGTGCCGGCCGTTCTGCTCGCCGCGGTGATCACGTTCGCGGCGTGGATCTGGCTCGGCCCCGAGCCGCGCCTCGCCCACGCCATTGTGAACGCGGTCGCCGTCCTGATCATCGCGTGTCCGTGCGCGCTCGGATTGGCGACGCCGATGTCCGTCATGGTTGGGGTCGGCCGCGGGGCGCACGCGGGAGTCCTGGTGAAAAACGCCGGCGCGCTCGAGTTGATGGAAAAAGTTACGACGCTCGTGGTCGACAAAACCGGGACGCTAACGGAAGGCAAACCGCGCGTGACGAAGATCATCACCGCCGCCGGAAACACGGAAGACGATTTGCTCGCGGCCGCGGCGGCGGTCGAGCAGCAGAGCGAACATCCGCTGGCGGGGGCGATCGTGGCATCAGCGCGCGAGCGGAAACTCGCAATTGAAAACATCCAAGATTTTTCTTCGACGACGGGCGGAGGAGTGATCGGGAGCAAAGATGGGACTCAAGTCGTGGTCGGTCAGCCCGAATTCCTGCGCAGAAACGGCATCTCTGGTTTGGAAAATTTCGAGGCGCAGGCGCGCGATCTCCAGGCGGAAGGCCAGACCGTGATCTTCGTCGGGATTGCGGACCGGCCCGCCGGCCTCATCGCTATTTCCGATCCAATCAAGCAATCCACCCCCGGAGCGATTCGCGAGCTGCAGCGGCTCGATTTGAAAGTGATCATGCTGACCGGCGACAACGAGCGCACCGCAAAGGCCGTCGCGAAGAAACTTGGATTGGACCAGGTCGAAGCGGGCGTTGCGCCGAAAGATAAACACGAGCGCGTCGAAGCCTTGCGCCGAGATGGTTCGATCGTCGCCATGGCTGGCGACGGGATTAACGACGCGCCCGCGCTCGCCGCGGCCGATGTCGGAATCGCGATGGGCACGGGGACTGACGTGGCGATGGAAAGCGCCGGCATCACCCTGGTGAAAGGCGATCTCAACGGCATCGTCCAGGCGATCCATTTGAGCCGGGCCGTCATGCGCAACATTCGGCAGAATCTTTTCTTCGCCTTCATCTACAACGCGCTCGGCATCCCGATCGCCGCTGGCATGTTCTATCCGTTTTTCGGATGGCTCCTGAGCCCGATCATCGCCGGCGCCGCGATGAGCTTGAGTTCGGTTTCGGTGATCGGCAACGCGCTGCGGCTTCAACGGGTTCGCCTTTAGGTGGATCGAGCGCTCCGTCGCTCGATGTTTCCCAGTCGCGGCTTCGCCGCACTTCTTCTGGCATCGCGCGGCGGAGCGCACGATCCACCATGTTCATCGTTCTCGTCTGCGCGCTCATCGCCAAGCTCGCGCAATCGATCTTCGCGCCGTAACCTGAGAAGATGATTCGGGCGGCGGTGATTCTACTGGCGATGGCAGCCGCGATAAGTGCGCGCCCAGGCGAGATCGTCTTTGAAAGCAAACCGGCTCGCGCGCATTTGATCGAACTCTATACCTCGGAAGGTTGCAGCAGTTGCCCGCCGGCCGAGGAATGGATGAGCGGCCTGAAGAACCAACCGCGGCTCTGGCTCGACATCGTGCCGATTGCGTTTCACGTCGATTATTGGGATCACCTCGGATGGAAAGATCCATTCGCCTCGAAACTCTGGACCGAGCGGCAGGCGGATTATTCCGTGCACTGGAAAAAGGGAAGCGTCTACACCCCCGCGTTTGCGCTCGACGGAAAAGAATGGCATTCCGGCGCGTTGCCCGCCGTGGCGACGGAAACGCCGGGCGTCCTGAAAATTTCGGTGAACGGCGATCAAGTGACCGCGACCTTCAAGGCTGCCCCCGGCGGAGGAGCCCGCTACGATATTCACGTCGCCCGCCTTGGATTTGCGGCGATGTCGAATGTGACGGCCGGGGAAAATAGCGGCCGCAAATTGATCCATGATTTCGTGGTCCTCGGCCTGACGAATGAAACCATGAAATCAGGCGCGAAGGAATTGCGTTTGCCCGCGCCGATAACATCCACCGCCGAGCCTCGCACAGCGATTGCGGCCTGGGTCACTCAAGCTGGTCAGATCGAGCCGATCCAGGCCGTGGGCGGTTGGTTGCCGTGAGGAAAAACAATGAGCGATAAAATCGAAAAGACCGACGAGGAATGGAAGAAGACGCTGACCCCCGAGCAGTACCATGTCCTGCGCGAGAAAGGGACGGAGCGTGCCTTCACCGGCGAATACGCGGACACGCATGATCCCGGCACCTACCGGTGCGCCGGCTGCGGCAACCCGCTCTTCAGTTCCGAAACAAAATACGAATCGGGCAGCGGCTGGCCGAGCTTCTATGAGCCGATCGCGAAGGATGCGGTCGCCACCGAGACCGACCGAAAATTCATGATGGCGCGGACGGAAGTTCTTTGCGCGAGATGCGGCGGCCATCTCGGCCACGTTTTCCCCGACGGCCCCGAGCCGACGGGTCAGCGTTATTGCATGAATTCCGCGGCGCTAAAGCTGGAGAAAAAGGAATAATTTCGACCGCGCACAATTTGCGTGTCATCGCGAGCGCCGCCGCCGGCGACCTCTTCAAAGCTCCAAATTCCAAGCACCAAGCTCCAGAGAAGCACCAAACATCAATCCCCAAACCTCCGGCGCACGCTGGCGATATTTGATTATTGGAGCTTCTCTGGTGCTTGGAGCTTGGCGCTTTTGCCTGCATCGGCTCCGGTCTGGCGTGGCGCGGCTGATAAACGCCGAGCTTGCCGTCGCCGGGAAGCGACGGATGGCAAACGCGTCTATGCCGAGCGCGCGACGAAAATGCCCTCGAACTCCGCCGCCGTTTGGCCGGCTTCGATCACGTTCACCCGAAGAGCGATTCGCGCTTTTCGTTTCGCGGCGAATTGAGACCGAAACGCCGCCAGGTCGTCCACGGCGGGCCGCAGGCAAATCGCGCGGATCGTTTCGCGGACCGGCCGGAGAAATCGAATCGAACTTTCCGCGACCACGACGTGGACGCTCGCGTCGTTCAGTTCCAGCCAGAGGAATCCGTAGGCAGCAAGGGTGGCCACCGCGTTGATGCTGCCGCCGAACGCCGTCCGCAGATGGTTTGAGTTCAGCGCTACGGGCGCCTCGACCGTGAAGCCGCCCTCGTCATTCGCGACCACGCGCAAACCCATCGCGCGCGTGATTGGAATTTGTTCGTGCAAAAATTTTTCCGCAGCGCTGAGCATGGCGCTATTTCGCCGATTCTTTCAGCAAGCGTTCCAGCTCGCCCTTCCAAAGCGACGCGATCGTGTGGCTGCCGTGGCCGCGAGTTTTCTCGCTGAAGGGAAGCACGACCGCGCGTCCTTTCGACACCCGCTTGATCTCGCGCTCGAGGATTCCCAGCTCCGGCGGATTGATCAGGTCGTCCGCGGAATTGATCGCGAGCAATGGCGCGCGGATTTTTTCCAGGCCCGGGCCGGGATCGTAATCGCGCGAGGCCTCGAGGGCGTAGAGCATGTCGTTCGCGTCGCCGGTCTTGAGATAATCGGCGACGAATTTGTCCAGGACCTCATCGGTCTTCGCCAGCATGGGCGCATCCTTCTGCCGCAAAACCGGATTGCTGCTCATGAGCCAGAGCATTTGCGCCGCGGTGCGCAGACTTTGCGGCTGCGCCGAATAATCGCCGCCTTTCCATTCCGGATCGTTCCGGATCGCGTCGATCACCATCCGGCGCCAGGCGCGATTCCGCCCGGAAATCTGCGTCGGCAAACTGGCCAGCGGCAGGAGCGCGTCCATGAACTCGGGATGGGCCGAGGCCCAGAGCCAGGTATGCATTCCGCCCATCGACGTGCCCATCACGAGCCGGGCGTGGTTCACCCCGAGCCCGTCGGTCAGGAGACGAAACTGCGCCTCGACCATGTCCACGTATCCGTAGCGCGGAAACTTCGCGTGCATCCCGTCGCTCGGCTTGCTCGATTTCCCGTGGCCGATTCCATCCGGCATCACGATGAAAAACTTCATGGCATCGATCGGCTGGCCCGCGCCGAAAAGTTCGCCGGCGAATTCGGGCCGGATGAATTGCGCGCCGCTCCCGGTCGTGCCGTGGGTGATGAGGACGGCGTTGCGCACGACGCCTTTCTCGTCCTTCACCGCCTTGCCGATCGTGCGGTAATGGATCTTCAGCTCCGGCAATGTTTCGCCCGAAGTGAATTTGAAATCGCGGATGACATAATCGCCTTCCGTCGGCGCCGGATACTCAGCGGCGCGCAATTCCCCTGCTGCAACGATCAGCAAACCAAGAGCGCAAAATCTGATAAGCGAATTCATGGGTCGAGCGTAGCGGCAAACTCACCCAATCGCGAACAGTCCCACGACGCCGAGCGCATAGAGGACCAGCACGACCAGCGAATCGATTCCCATCCGTGCGATCTGCCGGCGCGGTCGAAAGATCAGGCCGAAAATGTAAACTGCCGTCAGCAGCATCCCGAGCGCGGTCAGATACAGGTCCGATTTCGCGGCGTGCGGGAGGACTGCCTTTCCCGAGACGAGCGTCGCGACCAAAAAAATGACCGGCAGAAAGGCGTTGCCGCCGAAGATGTCGCTCACCGCGAGTTGATAATCGCCCAGCCGGACAGCCGCCAGACCAGTCGAGATTTCGGGCAACGCCGTGACCGCCGCCAGGATCGTAGCGCCGAAAACCACGCCGCTCATGCCGAACGCTTTCGCCATCGTCTCGCTGGTTTGTTGGAGGATCACGCCCGCGACCAGCGTGGCCACCGCCGCGAGCGCAAAGAGAATGGCCGCCCCCGCCGTGCTCGATTTTTTCTCCTGTTCTCGTTCGCGCTTTTGGTGCGCGGTGCGACGGCGTTGCCCGCCGGGCGCATCGCCGTGGCTTTGCCAGGGAAGGGCCCCGCGCGCTTTGCCAATGAGATAAAGTCCAACGACCCAGGTGCCACAGATCAGGACGTCGTCCGGCGTGATCCCTCGCCAGATCAGCGAGTCTGGCAATTGATGGCCCATGACCACGACCGTGAGCATCCCGATGACGAGGACTGCTTCGAGCACGAGATCGAGCGACGCCGCGTGACTGGTGAGCGGCGCTTTTTTACCCACGCCAAACACGTCGAGAAGAACAAGCACGACGGTCTGGATCGCGATGCCGCCCAGGATGTTTCCGGTCGCGATCCCGAGCTGATTCCGCAGCGCGCTGCTCGCCGTGATCGCGATCTCGGGCAGGTTCGTGACGATGGCGAGCAGAATGGCGCCGCCGAGCGCTTCGCCCAGTCCGAAGCGGGAGGAAAGAAGATCCGTCGTTTTGGAAACGTAGATGCCCGCGATCCAGACGACCGCCGCGGCCGCCGCGAAGATGAGCGACAAAACCGGCAGCGACATCTGCTTGAACATCATACAGCAATCGCCGGCGACTTCCCCCGCGGCGGCATTGGCATTCCCATTCGAGCCGCGCGATTCTCAGGCGATGACGATCCCGTATTACGAAGTGCTCGCTTTCACGAGCCAGCTTTTCGCCGGTAATCCCGCCGGCGTTTGCATCCTCAACGAATGGCTGCCGAATGAGCTCATGCAAAAGATCGCGACGGAAAACAACCTGGCGGAAACCGCTTTCCTCATCGAGCGCGAACATCATTACGATCTGCGCTGGATGACGCCTGCCGTGGAGGTCGATCTTTGCGGCCACGCGACCCTGGCGTCCGCGCATGTCATTTTCAATTATCTCGGCCGCCGCCGGGACACGGTGAGTTTCCAATCGCGGAGCGGCGAACTGAACGTGGATCGAATCGACGATCGCCTCGTGCTCGATTTTCCTGCGCAACCGGCGAGCCCATGCCATCCGCCGCCGCTCCTGGCGAAGTCGTTGCGGGCGCAGCCGGTCGAAGTGTTCAAGGGCGGCGATTATGTGGCGGTGTTCGAGCGCCAGAAAGATATCGCGGCGATCGCGCCGGATTTCACCGGGCTGGCCAGGCTCGACGGGCGCGGCGTCGTCGTTACCGCGCCGGGGGACGATTGCGATTTTGTTTCGCGCTTCTTCGCGCCCGCCGCCGGCATCCCGGAAGATCCGGTAACCGGCTCGACCCATTGCGCGTTGATTCCGTATTGGTCGAAACGACTCGGGCGAACGAAACTTCACGCCCGCCAGATTTCGCCTCGGGGCGGCGAATTATTCTGCGAAGACCGCGGCTCGCGGGTCGGCATCGGCGGAACGGCCCTGACCTTTCTCGAAGGAACGCTGCGAATTAATGGCGGAACATAGGCCTCTGGCCTGTGCGCCCAACGGACATCCTGTCCGGTGCTGCCGGTTCCGAAAATTACAGCGGAGTGCAACTCCGCTGGGCGCACAGACCAGAGGTCTATGTTCCCTTTACCAAGCCACCGTCGCGTTCCCGGCCGCGTCCGTCGTGACTTTGCGCCCAAGCAATCGAAGGTTCGTCAGGTTGTTGTCCGGATCTTTCTCGATGCGGCCATAGACGGTCACGTCCGCCGTCGAATTGAAATCGGACGGGATGGTCTTGAAGTCGGGCACATCCTTCTTCGCGACCATGACCCGGAGCGCGGAGTAACCGCTCTTCGCTTTCGGATCGTGCTGCCAGATCGAGGCTTCGTACCAGCTCGACGCGAGATGCCGCAGTTTTTCGCTCCGATAATGGAAACGGACCGCCACGATCTTGCCGACGAGCGACGCTTCCTGTTTCAACAGCGTCGGCACATCGTAAGTCTGGACATTGCGCCAGGCCGCGGCGTCGAAGCGTTGGCCGGCGATGGCACTCGTCAGGCAAATCAGGGTCGCGATCGTTGTCAGGATTGTTTTCATATTCCTTGGAGCCGGCACGCCCACGTGCCGGGCAGAGTTGCGTTGTTGGTTCAGGTCGAAGTTTCGCCGGATGTCGTTTCGATATTCTGCTGGGCCTGGGTAGCGGCGATCACTTTGGTCGCCAGGCTTTGGATTTTATCGAGCCGGTCGCCCAGGAGCGAGCGCAACTCATCCGCGCCGAGCGCTGGACCGTTGACCGGTGGAGTAGAGAGGAGGCGGATTGCTTCGTACGCCTTTTCGTTCAGCTCCGCGGTCGCGCGATCGAATTGCGCCTGGTCCGCCATCGCCGTCGAGATGACTTCCGTGATCCGGTCGAGGCTGACGGTGCAGCCCGCGAGATCGTCTCCATAAATAATTCGCAGAATCTCTTCCGCGGCCGCGCGCGCGGCCGGCGGCATTGGCGAATCGGGACGTTGGTCACTCATAACGCAGCGCCACCATCGGGTTCACCCGGATCGCGCGCCACGCTGGGAGCAGACAAGCGACGAGCGCGACGCTTATCATAATGAGCGCGACTTGCAGATAGGTCGCGACGTTCGCCGGACTCACACCAAAAAATAAACTCGCCAGATAGCGGCTTAGCCCGATACCGGCGCCGACTCCGATGACCACGCCGAGCAGAACCATTCGCATTCCTTCGCCGAGCACCATTCGCAACACGTCTTTGCTCTGCGCCCCGAGCGCCATCCGGATCCCGATTTCCTGGGTGCGCTGACCAACCAGCGACGCCAGCACGCCGAACAAACCGATCGCCGCCAGCATCAGCGCCAGCCCGGCAAAGACGCTCATGACGAATGATTGAAACCGGCGCTGGCTGGTATCTTCATCGAGGATCTGCGCCATCGTCCGCACTTCGAAGACCGGCAGGTTTTTGTCTACCCACCAGACCTGGCTTTTCACGGTGTTGATGAGCGCTTCCGGATCGCCAACCGCGCGGACCGCCAGGGTGAGCTGGGTAAAATCGACCATCGGCTTGGTGATCTCCGGTCGCGTCCGGCTTTCGAGCCCTTCCTGATGCGTATCCGCGACTATTCCGATCACGGTGGAAACGACCGGCGGCGTGCCCGGCCGCGACGGCACGTTACGTAAATGCTGGCCGACGGCTTCCTCGTTAGGCCAAAGTCGTTTCGCGAGGGTTTGGTTCATTACCAGGACGGGCGCTTTTGTCTGCAGCTCTTCGGCGGTGAAGTTGCGTCCGGCGATGAGCCGGATTCCCACGGCGTCGAAATATCCCGGCGAAAAAATCCCGCGCATATCGGCCGTCGGCTCGCTTCCGCGGGCGGGCGCCGGCTGGCCTTCGAGAACAAAGCGCGTGAGCCGAATCCGGGTGAGCGGCAGGCCGTCGGAAAAGCTGACGCTTTTCACCCCGCCCATTGCTGAGATTTTTTCCTCGACCTGGCGGCAGAACGCGGCGATCTGCGCGTCGTTCGCGTAACGCGAAGCCGGCATGCTGAACTTCATCGTCAGCAAATGATCGGCGCGAAATCCGGGATCGACGCTCAAGACCGCGAGCATGCTTTTCATCATGAACCCGGCGCCGACCAGCAGCACGCAGGCGAGCGCGACCTCGGCCACGACGAGCACGCGCCGCATCCGGCTCGATGACGATCCCGCCTGCGCGCCGCGCGTTTGATTCAGGAACGCGTTCACGTCGGTCCGTGCCGCCTGCAACGCCGGAACGATCCCAAAGAAAACGCCGGCAGCGATCGAGAGCAGGATCGTGAAAAGGAGCACGGTGAGATTGAGCTGGATATCTTCCGGCCGCGTGATGCCCGCGGGGCGCAGCGCCACGAGCGCCTTAATTCCGAAATGTGCCAGGCCGAGGCCGAGCGCCGCGCCCGCGCCACTGAGCAACAAACTTTCCGCGAGCAACTGCGAGACGAGACGGCCGCCCCCGGCGCCGAGCGCTTTTCGGATCGCCATTTCTTTTTGCCGCGCCGCCGCCCGCGTCAGCATCAGGTTGGCAATGTTCGCGCAGGCGATGAGCAAAACGAAACCAACCGCGCCGAACATGACGAGGAGATTGCGCCGCAGGTCCTGCCCCAGGTTTTCCACCGACACGGGGAAAATATTGATCCCGAAGCCGGCGTTCTGCGTCGGATCTTCCTCCGCCAAACGTTTCGCGATTCCATCCATTTCGGCGCGCGCCTGCGCGAGGGAAACGCCGTCCCGGAGCCGGCCATAAACCTGCATCTTGCGCCGCTTCGCCTCGACCTGGTTTTGGGTCGCGGTCGCATCGTAGGGCACCCACAACTTGGGCGAATGCTGGTCCTGGCCCTCGCGCGCGGCCGGCAAATGAAATTCCGGCGGAAGGACGCCGACGATGGTGTAGACGACGTCGTTGAGGGTGAGCGTCTGGCCGAGCGCGTTCCGTTGTCCGCCAAAATGGCTGCGGAAAAATGCGTCGGTCAACACGGCGACGTGCGTCTTGTCCGGATCTGTAGCGGCCGTATCGAAGGCGGTGCCGAGCGCCGGCTTCACGCCAAAGAGCGCGAAGATGTTCGGAGAAGCGCGCGCGCCTTCGATCCGTTCCGGTTCGGATCCGCTCGTCAGGTTGAAGTTCGCGTCTTCGAATCCGGCGATCGCTTCGAACTGCGTCGCCTGCCGGCTCCATTCGAGAAAATTCGTATAGGCCGACGGCACCCGCTCCCCAATCGAACCGCCGAGCGCCGCATTTTTCTCCCACAACATCACCACCCGCTCCGGGTCGCGGAGCGGCAGCGACCGGAGCAGCACCGCATCGACCACGCTGAACACCGCCGCGTTCGCCCCAATCCCGAGCGCCAGGACCGCGATCGTCGTGAGCGCGAACCCCGGCGATTTCCGCAGCATGCGAGCCCCGAATCGCAGGTCGGCCAGGAAATTCTTCATTTTCGTCTTACAGGTAGGGACGCTTTTCCGAAGCGTCCGACTAACTTCTGGCAAAAACATCAACCGTCCACAAGTCGGACGCGTCGGAAACGCGTCCCTACCTGGCCGTAGCGCTTGTTCTGCGCGGGTTTTTCTCCAGCGCGCCCGGCCTTCCGGGTGGTGATTCGCAAAGTTTTCCCGATTTCCACTCGTTCGATTTAATCGCCGACCGAATCCGGTCGCAATTGCGATTTCAAGAACGGGATGAATGAGGAAGCTTCCGAGCCGCGCCATCCGGACGAACTTGCCGGGATGGACCCAACTGGCGGGTTGGATGAAATTTTGATCTTTGGCAGCCCGGAGACGCGGCGTTATTTTCTAAAACAAGTCGCCGGAACCAGCGCGGCGATCGGCCTGGGGCCGGCGTTGATGGGAATCGGATCGGTCGAAGCGGCCGAAAGCACAGCGACTCCGGGCGTCGCGAGTGCCGTGGTCACGAAGTTTCAGCTTAAGATCAACGGCAAAGAGCACATCCTCGAAGTCGATCCGCGGACGACGTTGCTCGATGCGCTCCGGGAACATCTGCTGCTGACCGGTTCGAAGAAAGGTTGCGACCACGGCCAATGCGGCGCGTGCACGGTGTTGGTGAATGGCCGGCGGATAAATTCGTGTCTGAGCCTCGCGATCGTGCACCAAGGCGACGAGATCACGACGATCGAAGGTCTGGCGAAAGGAGACGAGTTGCATCCGGTCCAGGCGGCGTTCCTCGAGCACGATGGATTTCAATGTGGTTACTGTACGCCGGGCCAGATTTGCTCGGCGGTCGCGTGCATCGCGGAAGACCACACGAAGAACGACGCCGAAATCAGGGAATGGATGAGCGGCAATCTTTGCCGTTGCGGCGCGTATCCGAACATCGTCGCGGCGGTCAAGGAGGCGCAGAGTAAAACGCCGGCGAAAAGCGCATGAACCCCTTTGTTTATTCACGGGCGAATGATGCGGCTGGAGCGGTGACCGCCATTGCGGCCAAGCCGCACACGAAATTTCTCGGCGGCGGCACGAACCTGATCGACCTGATGAAAATGGGCGTCGAGACGCCGGCGCAACTGGTCGATATCACCCGGCTGCCATTGGCGCAGGTGGAAGAATTGCCGGGCGGCAAAGGCGTTCGCATCGGCGCACTCGCGCGCAATTCCGACGTGGCGGAGCACGCGATTATCCGGCAGCGCTATCCGCTTCTCAGCCAGGCGCTGCTAGCCGGCGCGAGCCCGCAATTGCGCAACATGGCGACCGTTGGCGGCAATCTCATGCAGCGGACGCGCTGCTATTATTTCTACGACCCGGCCTTTCCGCAGTGCAACAAGCGCAACCCCGGGAGCGGCTGTGGCGCGCTGAAGGGTTATAATCGTATCCACGCCATCCTCGGCCAGAGCGACCAATGCATCGCCACGAACCCGAGCGACATGAACGTCGCGCTCACGGCGCTCGAGGCGATCGTCCGCGTCCAGGGACCGAAAGGCGAACGCGAAATTCCGATCGCCGATTTCCATCGCCTGCCCGGCAGCACGCCGAATGTCGACACGAATTTGAAGGAAGACGAGCTGATCACCGCAGTCGATTTGCCCGCAAATTCGTTCGCAACTCGTTCGCATTATTTGAAGGTGCGCGATCGCGCCAGCTACGCGTTTGCCATCGTGAGCGTGGCGGCGGCGATTGAGATCGATGCCGGGAAGAAAATCACCGCGGTCCGGATCGCGCTCGGCGGCGTGGCGCACAAGCCATGGCGCGCGCAGAAGGCGGAGCAGCAACTGGTCGGCAAAACCGCGGATGAAAAAACATTCCGCGCAGCTGCGGAAGCGGAGCTCGCCGCGGCGAAAGGCTACGCGCACAACTCATTCAAGATCGAGCTGGCAAAGCGCAGCATCGTCCGGGCGTTGACAACCGTAGCGGGGATGACGTCATGAGCGCGGCGACCATGGGACCAGCGCGGAATCGCGTGGACGGCCGGTTGAAGGTGACCGGCGCGGCGAAGTACGCGGTCGAGTTCGAGGTACCGAACTGTGCGCACGGATGGACCGTCGAGAGCAACATCGCGAAAGGGAAAATCACGGCGATCGATGCGAAGGCGGCGCAGGCAGTGCCGGGCGTGCTGGCGGTGCTGACGCACCTGAACATGCCGAAGTTCAAGGAAGCGCCCAAGAAAGAAGAACGTGGCATTTCCAGCGGGATCAGGAACGAAGAACGTTTTCCTTTAAGCGACGACGGCGTCCATTACGCCGGACAATACGTGGCGCTCGTGATTGCCGAGACGATCGAGCAGGCGCGTCACGCGGCGTCGTTAGTGAAAATCAGTTACGCGCCGGAAGAGCCGCTCCTCACGATGGAGGCGGCGGTCAAGAAAGCGGAGAAGCCGAAAACGAATCACGACGAGAACGTGCAGATCAAGAAGGGCGACGCGGCGGCGGCGTTGAAGGATGCGAGCCTCGTGAAAATCGAGCAGACCTACATCACACCGACGGAAACGCATAACCCGATCGAGATGTCGGGCACGATCGCGCATTGGGAAGACGATAAAAAGCTGACGCTCTACGATGCGACCCAGTTCGTGAAGGGCGTGCAAAACGTTCTCGCTCGTTCGCTCGGGCTCGACCTGGAAAATGTGCGGATCATCTGCCCGTTCGTGGGCGGCGCGTTCGGATGCAAGGGCGCCGTCTGGATGCACATTCTCCTGGCGGCGATGGGCGCGAAAGTCGCAGGTGTGCCGGTGAAACTTCACGTCTCGCGCCGGAACATGTTTGTCGGCACCGGTCATCGCACTCCGACGCGGCAAACTTTGTCGCTGGCCGCGACGCGCGACGGGAAATTGCAGGCGATCCAGCACGTGAGCGAAACTCTGACTTCGCCGGTCGGGCAATTCACGGAATCGTGCGGTTCGCGTTCGACCGGGTTGATGTATGAGAGCCCGTCGATCCGGATCGAGGAAACGGTTTATCCCGTCAACGTCTCGACGCCGACGTTCATGCGCGCGCCGGGCGAATGTCCGGGAACTTACGCGCTTGAGTCCGCGATGGACGAGCTGGCTTACGCGCTGAAGATGGATCCGGTCGCGCTGCGGTTGGCGAATCACGCGGACAATCATCCGACAAAAAACATTCCATTCAGCGCGAAGCACCTGAAAGAGGCGTATCAGCTTGGCGCCGAAAAATTCGGATGGTCGAAACGCAATCCCGAGCCACGCTCAATGCGCGATGGAGATCTGCTCGTCGGCTGGGGAATGGCGACGGCAACTTATCCCGCCCACAAAATGAGCGCGGCAGCGAAAGTGATCCTGCGCGCGAACAACACCGCCACCGTGCAATGCGCCACCCACGATCTGGGGACTGGCGCTTACACCGCGTTCACCCAGATTTCTTCGGAACAACTCGGTGTGCCGTTCGAAAACGTCACCTTCGAGCTGGGCAAATCCGATTTCCCGTTTGGCCCAGTCGCGGGCGGATCGAATTCGACCGGCACCGTCGGGACGGCGATTCATGAAGCGGCCGTGTTGATGCACAAGGCGCTCGCGGAATTGGCAGTGAAAGATCCCAAGTCGCCGCTCTCCAATTTAAAGGTCGAAGATATTGCGATGGTTGCGGAAGGCCGCATCGGCAGCGTGGCCGACCAGACGAAATCGGACAGCTATGCGGATATTTTGAAACGCGCGGGCCGCGATTCGATCGAGGTGCAGAGCGAACAGAAGCCGCCGGAGCAAAGCAAGACCCTCGCGTTCCAATCGTGGGGCGCGCACTTCTGCGAAGTGAAGATCGATCCACTGCTGCCGCGGGTGCAGGTGACGCGGGTGGTGAGCGTGATGAATTGCGGGCGGATCGTCAGCGCGAAGACGGCCCGAAGCCAGATCATGGGTGGTGTGACGATGGGCATCGGGATGGCGTTGCTGGAAGAGACTTCCTACGATCCGGCGACCGGTCTGCCGGTGATTCGCAATCTCGCCGATTATCATGTCCCGACGAACCTCGACGTGCCGGAGATCGATGTCTCATTCGTAGGCGAACCCGACTTCGCGTTCAATCCCATCGGCGCCCGGGGCATGGGCGAGATCGGGATTACTGGGATGGCGGCGGCGGTCGCAAATGCGGTTTATCACGCCACGGGAAAGCGAGTGCGCGATCTGCCGATCACGCCGGACAAGTTGATTTAGGTGAAGCGACCGATACGAATCATTCGCCAATGAAGGAGATCAGGGACATTCTTCGCCTGGCCGAGCTTCATCACGGCGAGCCCCTCGCGCTCGCGACGCTCGTACGCGCGCAAGGATCCAGCTATCGGCGGCCCGGCGCGCGGATGCTGATTTGCGCGGATGGCGCGACGGCAGGTTCGTTGAGCGGTGGATGTCTCGAGGAAGAAGTGGCGCGGCGCGCGATGGAAGTGATGCGCACCGGAAAGCCGTCGTTGATGAGCTTCGACACGCGGCTGCGTTTCGGGTGCAACGGCACAATCGAAATTTTGGTCGAGCGGCTGCAGGAACAATTTCTTCCGGAGCTGGCGAGAAACTTTTCCGAGCGACGCAGTTGCGCCGCCGCCACGATTTTCGAGGGACCGAATGAAGATCGCGGAACGCGATTTGTAAGTCGTGAAGCGAAAATGCCTTCCGAGGCGTTCACTCAGGAAATCGAACCGCCGATTCGCCTCCTGATTTTTGGCGACGGGCCGGACAGCGTTCCGCTCCACGCCTTCGGGGAGATCCTGGGATGGGAAGTCATCGAGATCGATCAACCGGCCGATCTTATGAGCCACGTCGACAGTCGAACGGCCGCGATTGTTAAATCGCACAATTACGGACGCGACTTCGCCGCGCTTTGTCACCTACTGAAACTCGATCTGCCTTACGTCGGCCTGCTCGGGCCGCGGAAGCGGCGCGATCAATTGCTTAACGCCGTCCTCGATGAAGGCATCGCGATCGACGCCGAGGTCTTCGCGCCGGCCGGGCTCGATCTCGGCGCGGAAACGCCGGAAGAACTCGCCCTCGCGCTCGTCTCGGAAATCCAGGCGGTGTTTGCGGGTGCGAGCGCCGAGTCGTTGCGCGATCGCAAGGCGCCGATCCATGGCTGGAATATCGTTCGCCGGCATGAACCGATGCCGGTGGAAGAATGCGCAAGATCGGCGCGGTAGTTCTCGCGGCCGGCGGATCGTCGCGTCTCGGTCGCCCCAAACAACTGCTGAGTTTTCGCGGCGAGACGCTAGTGCGGCGCGCCGTTCGGGCCGCGACAGAAGCGCAATGCGATCCGGTCATCGTCGTGATCGGACCCGACGGCGAAGCGATCCGCGACGAGCTGCGAGCGACGTCCGCGCTGCTGGTGGAAAATGCGGAATGGCAAAACGGATTGGGAACATCGATCCGCTGCGGCTTGCATCAGTGCGCCGATTCCATCGACGCGATTGTGCTCCTGGCCTGCGATCAGCCGCTCGTGAACGCAACGGTTGTTGCCGCCCTGATCGCCGCGCACGAGAAGACCGGGAAACCGATTGTCGCTTCGAGTTACGCGGAGACGGTGGGGATTCCAGCGCTCTTCGATCGCTCCTGTTTTGAAGCGCTTCTCGCACTGCCGGATAATTCCGGAGCGAAATCGTTGATCGCGGCGCGACCTGACGACGTGGCGTCGATTTTGTTCGAGGGGGGCGCGGTCGACATCGACACGCCGGAGGATTTCGAACGACTCAGGTAGGGACGCGTTTCCGACGCGTCCGACTTTTTGCAGTGACCGCATCTCACGAGAGTTAATCGGACGCTTCGGAAAAGCGTCCCTACCTGAACGGCAAGAGTTCGGCTAAACTGCCTCCATGGCTGACGTAACAATCGAGATCATCGAGAACGGGCCCTACATCGTGACGGGGCAGGTGGAATTAAAGGACGACGACGGGAATATTTACCCGACGAAAGAACGGATGGCGCTCTGCCGTTGCGGCGCATCGACGACGAAGCCGTTCTGCGACGGCACCCATTCCAAGATCGGGTTCCAAGCCGCCGAACGCGCCGTGCCCGGTTCGGCGGAGCGCGGAACATAGACTTTCAGTCTGTGTGCCCAGCGGAGTTGGTCTCCGCTGACTCTGGCAGCAGCGGACAGAATGTCCGCTGGGCGCACAGACTGAAAGTCTATGTTCCGATCGAAATTCCAATCGCAGGACGGAATGACGATTGAACGCCGACCAACCGCCTAGGAGGAACTCAGCGGTTTCGGGTGGAGGCCGGCGCTTCGGCCTGCGAAGGCTCGCTGCCGCCGAACAACATCGAGAAAACAACGAAGACGGATGCACGCGGCGAATCATCCGTGACTCCAAACAGGGTGGAGACATCCAAGCGCGTGTTCCTCGATGGCTTCCAAGCGACTGTAGGTCCAATGACGCATCGATAGGACGGGTCTTCTCCCGCTTCCCGAATTCCCGCGTCCGTGAACGACGTGAATTGCATTTCCGCGCCGACCTTGAGCCGTTCGTTCGGTAGAATAATCGGGAACATGAGACTCTGGGCGAATCCGATCTCCCGGCCGCGATCCCCGCCCACTTCCTGTTCGAAGAAACCGTTCAAGGCCCATTCGACGTTGTTGCCAAAATCCTGGGCCAGGAGAAGGCGCACTTCCACAGCATCCGGCAACGGCATGTGCTCCTCGAGAAATGCCCGGCCTTCGCCTTTCGGCACCATTTCCGGCGGGCCTTCATCATGGAGGATGTCGCCGACGCCGAATTTGTATTCGACGAAAATCGTCGGGTTGAGCGGGATCTTGTTCCAATCGGCGAGCGCATAGCGGCCTTCGATGCTGAAGGTTCGCTCCTGGGTGGTTCCGCGATGATTCTCGACCGAGTTTTCAAACGCGATCCCGAACCGGCCCGGAAGACCGATCTCGATTTCCTGCGTCAACATGTGATCGGGCCGATTGAATCGAAGCGCGTCGCCTTGATAGATGAGCCCGGCGAAGACCGCGCCGGGCGGCAGCACATAAGATTGGGTGAGGTTCGAGAAACGGCTCCGGGAAAAACCGGGCGTGGCGCCATAAGAGCTCGGCACTTCTTCGCCGGTGACGTGGACCGGCTGAATAGTGACAGCTTCCTGGGCGCGAACCGTTCGTTCACCGCCGATGATGATAATCGCCGCCCCAGCGGAAATGGCGATGATGCGAGAGATAGAGCGAAGCGGCATTGCGCTGGATTACAAATTCGTAATGCCGACAGCAAGCCTTTTCTTTACATTTTTGTAATGCCCAAACCCGGGGCGCCCGAGGAACTTCAGTCATCACAGCTTCGCGCGACCAGCGCGGCTGCAACGAGATGGCCGGTTGTGTTCAGCACCGTGGCGAAGACGTCGGGGATCGCGTCGACTGCGATCAGGATCCCGATTCCTTGGGCCGGCAGACCGATGGCAAGAAAGAGTGGTGTCAGCATGATGAACGCGCCGCGCGGAATGCCCGGCACGGCGAACGCAAGGAACACCGCTGCGAAAGCGATTGTCGCTACGCTGCCGGCGTGGAGCGGCACGCCGTAGAACCAGCCGACAAAGAGCGCGCCGATCGTCCATGACACCGGCGCCGCAATCTTGAAGGTGGAGACTGCAAGAGGCAGGACAAATCCGGTGACCCGCTCGGGCAAGCGCAAGTTCTTCTCGGCCGTCTCGACGAGCGCCGGCAGCGCCGCGATCGACGAGCTGGAGCTGAAGGCAATGAGCTGCGGCGGCAGGGCGGCACGCGCGAAACGGCGCAGCGGAATCCGGCCCGCGATCGCGACGACAGGATAAAGGAGCAGTGTAACAGCGACGCTCGCGATCGAGTAGGCAGCGACATAAAAGCCAATCGCGCCCGCCAGCGTTCCGCCGGCATGGACGGCCAGGGGAAGGACGAGCGCGAAGACGCCGAGCGGCGCAGCGAGGATGATCCAGCGGACGAGGATGAGCATCGCGTCGCTCAGAGCGCGGAAGAAGCGCGTCAGCGTCTGGCGCGATGCCTCGGGGGAACGCGCAATGGCCAGCGCGAGGAGCAGCGTGAAAAGGATCAACGGCATCATCGCCCCGCTCGCGGCGGCGGCGATCGGGTTCGCAGGAAGGAGCGAGACAAGCCAGGCCGAGAACGTCTGCGCCTGTCCTCCCGCGGAGATTTCATTCGCCGCTTCGACCGCGCCGGGTGGGAGTTCCAGGGCACCGTGCGGCGGAAGGAGCCGAAACATCGCCAGCGCAACGGGAATTACGATTGCGGCGACTCCAATGAGAAGCAGCACAAAAGTAACGAGCGTCCGTCCGCCGAGCCGGCCGATCGACTTGATGTCCGAGACCGATGCGACTCCGGTGATCAACAGCGAAATGACGAGAGGGATTACGGTCATGCGAATGCCGTTGACCCAGAGCGTGCCGATCGGCGCGATCGCGTCGGCGGCGCGGATGAGGGAGGCGTTCTGCGAGGCCGCGATGAGGACGCCGAGGAGGATCGCGGCGACGAGAGCGAGAAGGACGCGCGTGCTCTCTTTCATCACATCATCAAGTCGCCACCGTTGATATCGAATGATGCGCCGGTGATGTAACCGGCCGCCTCCGAGGCAGCGAAGCAAATCAAGTCGGCGACTTCGCGCGCGGTGCCGATGCGCGGGATCGGGTAACTTGCTGCGAGGCGTTGCAGCGTTTCGTCGTTGGCGTTCTCGCGCGTCAGCTCGGTGTCAATCATCCCGGGGCAGACGGCGTTCACGGTAATCCCGAACTTGCCGAGTTCCTTCGCTGCGGCGCGGGTGAGGCCGAGCAGGCCCGCCTTTGATGCGGTGTAATGGGCGCCGCCCAGGGTGCTGACCATTCGACCGGCGGACGACGAGATATTAATAATGCGGCCGTAGCCCTGCGCTTGCATCGCCGGAAGGGCCGCCTTCGTGAGCAGGAATGGCGCGGTGAGATTGACCTCAAGGGCGGTGCGCCATTCCTCCGCAGTCAGATCAGGAAACCGCGTGGAGCGTGCGAGCGCGGCGTTGTTAACGACAACGTCGATGCGGCCAAAGCGCTCAAGTGTCATTCGCACGATCTCCTCCGCCGCACCGGGCGCGGCGATGTCACCCGGGACGGCCAGGGTGCGTTCGCCGATCGACGCGGCGAGACTTTCAGCACGCGCGCGGTGCCGCACATTCACTGCCACCGCGGCGCCGCGTTCGTGGAAGCGCTCCGCCGCGGCACGCCCGAGCCCGCGCCAGGCGCCGGTGACGATGACAACGCGCCCGGCAAAGTCCTGCGCTGCCCGCTGCCCGCTCATCTCAATATCGGAGCTTCCCATTGCGGTTCCCATTTACTCCAACGCAACTGACTTTTCACGGCCGATGGAGATGGACCTAACGAGAACAAGATGAGCGACGGCCACCGAAAGCGAGCGTTGCCCGCAGTGAAAGTGATTTAGTCATCTGAAATGTGGATACGCGACCGGTGGCCGTTCGCTCCATCGCATGGTTAGGCCTGATCATGGCAAAGATCCAAGCAAAGGTGAAGGATCTAGCGTGATTCTGTAGCTCCAAGCGCGATCACCGGAAAAAGCAGTGTAGATACGCTTGGATTCGTCGCCAGTGGGAGCACGACGAAAACGAAACACCCAATGAAGTGACACGTCGTGCGCCTGCGCAGGATCATCCCCGGCGTCCAACACCAAGCGCACTTTCGAACGCTCCCATGGCCGGTCATTGGCGGTCGCCATGTGTTTGTCAGCAGCAGCACACGCAACGCGATAGTGATGAGCGACGACCACCGCGGCAACGAAAACCGCAGCAAGAGCCGCAACAACCAGACCAAGCAACAGTTTACGCATCGCAAGACCTAACGAGAATTAGACGAAAGTTCGCTTTTAAAGACGAACATTTTTCGTCGGGCGGAACATAGACTTCCAGTCTGTATGCCCAGCGGACTTGCAGTCCGCTGTGGTTCCCTGACAGCCGACAGGATGTCGGCTGGGCACACAGGCCGGAGGCCTATGTTCCGTTTGGGAAGCTCAGTGTCACCGTGGTTCCGCGGCCCGGCTCGCTTTCGATCTGCGCGGAGCCGCCGTGCAAATCCATTATCGATTTCACCAGGGCGAGGCCGAGACCGACGCCGTCGGAGCTGCGCGCGGAATCGGCCTGGTAAAAACGGTCGAAGACGCGAGGCAAATGCGCGGCGGCAATTCCCGCGCCGGTGTCCTTCACCGAGACTTCAGAATGCGAGCCTCGATTTGCGATTGAGATCTCGATCGATCCTCCGGCGGGGGTGTGATGGATCGCGTTCTCGACCAGGTTGTTTAGCGCGCGGCTGAAGAGCATTTCGTCGGCGAAAAACTTCGCTTCGCCTTCGCAACGGATCGTGAGCTTTTGTTCTTCGGCGATCAGCTCGTGGAACGCGGCGATTTTTTCGATAGCGACCCTTCCCTCGAAAGTGGTCCGTTGAAGATGGCCTTCGGCGGCCTCGGTCCGCGCGAGGAAGAGAAGATTATCGACGATGTGTCCGAGGTGCTGGCACTCCGCGATGGTGGATTCGATCACCTCCCGGTATTCCTCCGCCGAACGGGAACGGGTCAGGGCCACTTCGGCTTCGCCGCGGATATTTCCGATCGGGGTGCGAAGCTCGTGGGCGATATCGGCCGAAAATTGCGAGAGCCGGACGAACGAATCTTCCAGGCGATGAAGCATATCGTCGAAAGCCACCGCGAGCGGCTGCAACTCGCGCGGCCAACCGACGGCGCTCACCTGTTGATGAAGCTGCTTCGGCCCGACGCGCTTCAAGGCGCGGGTCATTTCGGCGAGCGGGCGCAGGCCGCGTTTCGTGACGGTGAAGGCGATGATGGCCGAGGCGGCGATGCCGAGCGCGAGGACGGCGGCGAGCAACGCGGCGAACTGTTTCATGAATTGGTCGTCGGCGGTGCGGTCCTGCGCGACCTGGATCGAGTAAGTCTCGCCTGCCACTTTGTGCTTATTCGTGACCAACGAAAACAACCGATTATCGGTGCGGAAATCTATCGGATTTTCGGCAACGATCTTTGTTGCAGGAAAAACTGTTGCCGGAAGGAGCATAGTCATGCCGGGCGTTTCAGCCAAAGTGCGATCGCCCGAATCGAGGACGCGGACCCAGTAGGCGGTGCGTTCGCCAGCCCTGACGTTCTTCAATTCCTCGGTAACGACGTTAACGCCGCCGGGCATGCTCAAGTCCGCCCGGACCGCGGCCACTTTATCGGCCAGGACTTCGTTGTCTTCCTCGAAGGCGTGGCCGACGACGATCCAGTAAAGCGCGCCGAGCCCGCAACAGAGGAGGAGGGCCGCGGCCAGGGTGAAAAGGATCACCAGCTGCGACGCGATGGAACGCGGTTCAGCCGGCCTTGAGGACATAACCCGCGCCGCGCACGGTATGGATCAGCTTCGGCTGGAAGGGATCGTCGACTTTGGCGCGCAACCGCCGCACCATCACGTCCACGACGTTGGTGTTGGTGGCGAAGTTGATGTCCCAAACGTGCCGCGCGATCTCCGCGCGCGACACGATCTGGCCGGCGGAACGAACGAGATGCGCGAGCAGGAGAAATTCCTTCGCGGTCAGGTTGAGCGCGGTGCCGGCGCGAGTGGCCTTGTGCCGGCGGGTGTCGATCTCGAGGTCGCGGATGCGGAGCAGTTCCGGGTGGTGGTTCGGCGCCCGCCGCAGAAGCGAGCGGACGCGGGCCATGAGTTCCGAGAAGGCGAACGGCTTAACCAGGTAATCGTCCGCGCCCAGCTCCAGGCCTTTCACGCGATCGCGCACGCTGTCGCGCGCGGTGAGAAACAGGATCGGAGTGCGCATTCCGCTTTTCCGTAATTCCGCCACCACCGTCCAGCCGTCTTTGTTCGGCAGCATCACGTCCACGATGAGAAGGTCGAATTTTTTGGTGCGGGCCAGCTCGAGCCCGCTCTCGCCATCGGGCGCGATTTCCACGGTCAGGTCATCTTCCCGAAGGCCTTTCGCGAGAAAAGCCGCCGTCTTTTTCTTGTCCTCGATGAGCAACACGCGCATGCGGTCGCCAGTATACGGCCTGCGCAATTTTCACTCAATGATTTGCGAATCCCTTCCTGTAGCCGCTTCGCTGTGCGAAGCGTGAGAGCGATTCGCGCTCCGTCCCACGTCGCCCACAGGGCGACGGCTACAGAAGAGCGCCATTCAAAACGTTTGCCAGCCGCGCAATCCAGAGCCTGGGAATACTGCTGATTGCTTCTGGGCCGAAACGGGCGATAGTCGTCGCGGTCATCTTCCGCTCCTTCGTTTAACCTCGAAGCCGTTCGGCTGCTGATAAGGGAGACTGACTCAACCTCCCGAGGCCAACCAATCTTATGCAATCCACTCTTCTCAGCCGCGCCTCGACCGTCCTGCCCAATCAGCACCTTCTCGTGAATCTCGTTCGCCTTCGGGTCCGGCAATTGATGCGAGGACATCGGCCGTTGATCACGGCGCCGCCGGGAATGGGCCTTGCCGACGTGGCCCTAAGTGAAGTGATCGCGGGGAAATTGAGTTACGAGGTGGCGCCTGGCATCAGGCCTGACAACTCTTTCATGCCCATCGTTACGTTTTCGGACGCGCGTGTCGAAAAGAAGGCGGCTTAATATCATGGCTAACCACTCAGGTTTCACGCGCCGGACTCCGGACATCATGACGGAAGAGCTTTGCGCGATTCTGTCGCAAAAGGTTTCGTTCGAATTCAAACCGCTCTACGACCTGGTCTACGCGAATCTCCATGCGCGAAACGCGGCGAGCGGCGGCGACGAGATGCTTCGCCTTCGCGCTTACGATAAACTCCAGAATCTCGTGCACGATGGAATGGTGACGAAGACTGCGAAGAAATATCGCGGCAATCCCGCCGCGCTTTTGGTGGTCAGCACGCGCCTGGAAGAATGGCGCATCGCGGCGAAGCAGCGCACCGCGGCCTTGCGCGCGGGTTAAGCGGCGCCGTTTCCGGAACATAGACCTCTGGTCTGTGCGCCCAGCGGAGTTGCACTCCGCTGCAACGGCGACAGACAACGGACAACATGTCCGTTGGGCGCACAGGCCAGAGGCCTATGTTCCGCGTGACGTTGCTGGAATTTAATCTATCGTCCGCTCGCTCCAATGCCGCGGAACAACGAGCTGCACAAAATTCTGCTGATTGGCTCGGGCCCGATCGTGATCGGGCAGGGCTGCGAGTTCGATTATTCCGGCGTGCAAGCCTGTAAAGCGCTGCGCGAAGAAGGCTACCAGGTCGTGCTCGTGAACTCGAACCCGGCCACGATCATGACCGATCCGGAGTTCGCGGACCGGACTTATATCGAGCCGATCACGCCGGAAGTGGTCGAAGCGATCCTCGAGCGGGAAAAACCGGATGCGATCCTGCCGACGATGGGCGGACAAACGGCGCTCAACGTTGCGATGGAACTGAACCGTAATGGCGCGCTGGCCCGGCATAACGTCAAGCTCATCGGCGCGAACGCGCAGGCCATCGCGAAAGGCGAGGACCGCCAGCTTTTCAAGGAAGCGATGCTCCGGATCGGGCTCGACGTTCCGCGCTCCGGCATCGCCCATTCCATCGCGGACGCCGGGCGCGTCGCCGACACGATCGACAAATTTCCGCTGATCATCCGGCCGGCGTTCACGCTCGGCGGCGCCGGCGGCGGGATCGCCTACAATCGCGATGAGCTCGAGGAAATCGTCGAGCGCGGGCTGGCGCTCTCGCCGGTTACCGAAGTGTTGATCGAGGAATCGCTCGTGGGCTGGAAGGAATTCGAGATGGAGGTGATGCGCGATTGTGCGGACAACTGCGTCGTCATCTGCTCGATCGAAAATTTCGATGCGATGGGCGTGCACACCGGCGACTCGATCACGGTCGCGCCCGCGCAAACGCTGACCGACAAGGAATTCCAGATGATGCGCGACGCGTCGTTCGACGTCATCCGCGAGATCGGGGTCGAGACCGGCGGGTCGAATATCCAGTTCGCGGTGAATCCCGCCAATGGCCGGATGGTCGTGATCGAAATGAATCCGCGCGTCTCGCGGTCGAGCGCGCTCGCTTCGAAGGCGACCGGATTTCCCATCGCGAAGATCGCCGCCAAGCTGGCGGTCGGCTACACGCTCGACGAAATTCGCAACGACATCACCCGCGAAACGCCGGCAAGCTTCGAGCCGACGATCGATTATTGCGTGGTGAAAGTGCCGCGGTTCACGTTCGAAAAATTCCCCCAGGCGGATCCAACGCTGACGACGCAAATGAAGAGCGTCGGCGAAGCGATGGCAATCGGCCGCACCTTCAAGGAAGCGCTGCAGAAAGCGTTGCGCTCGCTCGAGATCAAGCGCTTCGGTTTATGCGGCGACGGCAACGACAAACGCGTCGATGCCGAAACCCTGCGGCTGAAGCTGGCGATCCCGAATGCCGAGCGCGTTTTTCACCTCGCCCAGGCGTTCCAGGATGGGATGTCGATCGACGAAGTTTTCGACCTGACGAAGATCGACCGCTGGTTCCTGCACAATGTGAGACAGATCGTAGATGAGGCGCAGACGCTGCGGAACATAGACCTGCGGTCTGTGCGCCCAGCGGAGTTGGACTCCGCTGCAGGCGAAAACGAAGCAACGGACAGAATGTCCACTGGGCGCACAGGCCATAGGCCTGTGTTCCGTGCTTTCGACGAACACGCCAATCTCCACCGAACGCGCCGTAATCTTCCTCACTGGGCACAGGAAGGGGCGACTTACTTCGTAACGTTCCGGCTGGCGGATGCGGTACCTGCCGAGTTGGCCGCACAATGGCGCGAGGAACTACAAACCTGGAGACAATTCCATGCCGAACCGTGGGATGCGCAAACGACCCAAGAATACCGCCGGCGATTCTTGCAGCCGCGCGAAGACTGGCTCGACCAAGGCCATGGCAGGTGCCTGCTGCGGAAGACTCCGGCTTCGGAAATTGTCGCGAACGCGCTCCGGCATTTCCATATGACGCGTTATTTTCTCGACGCATTCGTGGTCATGCCAAACCACGTTCACGCGCTGGTGCAGCCGCTTCCGGGTTATGCGCTCAAAGATATCGTGCGCTCGTGGAAGAGTTACAGCGCGCGGCTAATCAATAAGACTCTGGTGCGAACTGGCAGTGTTTGGATGCAAGAAAGTTTTGACCGTATTGTGCGCGATTGGGATTCGCTGGTTCGGTGCCGCCAATATATCGCCCGAAATCCGGAGAAGGCAGGATTGCCACCCGGCGAATATGCGCTGTCGACTGAGGAAACGCTTCGAAACATAGACTTGCAGTCTGTGCGCTCGGCGGAGTTGCACTCCGCTGAAATCGACGATCAGACAATGGACAAAATGGCCGTTGGGCGCACAGACCGAAGGTCTATGTTCCGCCGGCTCAAGAAACTCGGCTTTTCCGATCGGCAACTGGCGATAGCGCACGGCGATTTCGAATCGCAGATTCGCGCGGAACGAAAAGCGGCGGGCGTGATTCCCACCTACCGGCTGGTCGATACCTGCGCCGCGGAGTTCGAGGCGTTCACGCCATATTATTATTCGACCTACGGGACCGAGAACGAGATGCGGCGGACGGATCGGCCGAAGATCATGATCCTTGGCGGCGGGCCGAACCGGATCGGGCAGGGAATCGAGTTCGATTACTGCTGCGTCCACGCGGCTTTCGCGCTCCGCGAGATCGGGTTCGAAACCATCATGGTGAATTCGAACCCGGAAACGGTTTCGACCGATTACGACACGAGCGATAAACTTTATTTCGAGCCGCTCACGCTCGAAGACGTGCTCAATATTTACGAACAGGAACTTCCCGAGGGCGTCATCGTCCAGTTCGGAGGGCAGACGCCGCTGAATCTCGCCGAGGGGTTGAAGGCGGCCGGGGTTCCGATCATTGGGACGCAGCCGGAGAGCATCGAGATGGCCGAGGACCGGAAGCTGTTCGCGGCGATGCTGGACAAGCTGGGTCTGCGCCAGACACCGAGCGGCTCCGCGGTCAGCGCCGACGAAGCGATCGCGATCGCGGACCGGATCGGTTACCCAGTGCTCGTCAGGCCGTCGTTCGTTCTTGGCGGCCGGGCGATGGAGCTGGTTTATAACGGCGACGATCTGCGCCGTTACATGCAGAGCGCGATCGAAGTCAGCCCTGACCGGCCGGTACTCGTCGATCGTTTTCTCGAGGATGCGATCGAAGTCGATGTCGATTGCATCGCCGACGGCGAGATGAGCGTCATCGGCGCGATCATGGAGCACATCGAGGAGGCTGGCATTCACAGCGGCGACAGCGCCTGCGTCATCCCGACATTTTCGCTTGCCGATACCGTGCTCGAACAAATCCGGACCGCGACGAAAGCGATGGCGCGTGAACTCCAGGTCCGGGGGCTCATGAATGTGCAATTCGCCGTGAAAGGCGACGACGTTTATGTGCTTGAAGTGAATCCGCGCGCCTCGCGCACGGTCCCGTTCGTCAGCAAAGCGATCGGCGTTCCGCTCGCGAAGCTGGCCGCGAAAGTGATGACCGGAAAAACCCTGGCCGACCTTGGGTTCACCAGCGAAATCCTGCCGAAACACTTTTCCGTGAAGGAAGCGGTTTTCCCCTTTCTGCGGTATCAGGGGACCGACATCGCGCTCGGCCCGGAAATGAAATCAACCGGCGAAGTGATGGGGATCGATGCCGATCTCGGCCTCGCCTATGCGAAATCGCAGATGGCGGCGCCGCCGCCGCTGCCGAAATCGGGGAACATTTTCATCAGCGTGAAAGACAGCGACAAGCGCGGCGTGATTCCACTGGGGCGAGAATTTGTGGACCTTGGTTTTCAAATCATTGCCACGAGCGGGACATGGGCGGCGCTGCGCGCGGCGGGCGTTCCCGTTACCAAGGTCCACAAGATTCGCGAGGGGCGCCCGAACGTGCTCGACCTGGTGACCAACCGGGACATCGATTTCATCGTCAATTCGCCGAGTGGCAAAATCCCGCGTGAAGATGAAGTGAAGATCCGGAACGCATCGCTCGCGCAAAAGATCCCGATCATGACGACCATTCGCGCCGCGCAGGCGAGCGCGAATGGGATTCGTTCGCTGCAGCGAAGCAGTTTGCACGTGAAGACGCTGCAGGAATATCATGGGAAATGACCAGCCTTCGCGCAAGGCTACGGCTTGGCAGGCGAATGAAGTGCGCAGTTGAAGGCGTGGCTTTGAACAGTAGCGTCAACGCATGAAACTGATATTGCTCTGCTGCGTGTTCAGCCTGGCGTTCGTCGCCGCGCCGGCCCGGAGCGACGAGAAAAAGGAACAAAAGAAAGAGACCGCCATCATGACTGAACCAAAAGAAGTTGCCGTGATCAAGACCAGCGAAGGAGAAATGGTGGCCGAGTTCTGGCCGGACGTGGCCCCGAAGACGGTCGAGAATTTCAAGAAGCTGGCGAAGTCGGGATTCTATGACGGGACCGCTTTCCATCGCGTCATCAAGGGTTTCATGATCCAGGGCGGCGATCCGCTCACGAAAGACGAGAGCAAAAAGGCGCGCTGGGGCACGGGCGATCCCGGTTACAAGATCGACGCGGAGTTTAACAAGAAGTCACATGAACGCGGCGTGCTCTCGATGGCTCGCTCACAGGATCCGAATTCGGCTGGCAGCCAGTTTTTCATCTGTCACGGCGCGCCGAAGTTTCTCGATGGGCAATACACGGCCTTCGGGAAACTGATCAAAGGCGATGACGTGCTGGAAAAGATCGCAACGACGAAAACGCTGCCGGGCGACCGGCCGGAAAAGCGGATGAACGTCGAGAGCATCAAGATTGTGCCCGCGGACTCTGTGAAGTAGGTGGATCGCGCGCTCCGTCGCGCGATGCTAGCCTAAGTCGAAGACCACTTATTGTGATCGCTTCGCGATGGCGGAATTAACATCGCGCGCGGAGCGCACGATCCACCGATGAGCGCGAAAACAAAAATAGCCCTTGTCCAGATGCAGTGCGGGACCGATCCGGCCGCAAATATGGCGAAGGCGATCGCGCGCATTCGCGACGCGGCGAAACAAGGCGCCCAGATCGTCTGCCTGCCGGAGCTGTTTCGCTCCCAATATTTTTGCCAGGTCGAAGACCACGCGAACTTTGCTCTGGCGGAGGAAATTCCCGGCCCTTCGACGGCGGAACTTGAAACCGTCTCGCGGGAATGCGGCGTGGTGATCGTCGCGTCGCTCTTCGAGAAACGGGGAGCCGGCGTTTACCACAACACCGCCGCGATCATCGACGCCGACGGCCAGTACCTCGGGAAATATCGCAAGATGCATATCCCCGACGACCCTTCTTATTATGAGAAGTTTTATTTCGCGCCGGGCGATCTCGGTTTCCAAGCCTGGCCGACGCAGCACGGGAAGATCGGCGTCTGCGTTTGCTGGGACCAATGGTATCCGGAATCGGCGCGGCTGACCGCGCTCCGCGGCGCGCAAATTTTGTTTTACCCGACGGCGATCGGCTGGCATCCGCGCGAGAAGGAAAAATATGGCACGGCGCAGTATTCCGCCTGGGAGACGATGCAGCGCAGCCACGCGATCGCGAACGGGTGCTACGTCGCGGCGATCAATCGCGTCGGCCACGAAGCGCCGGCGGGCGGCGATGGGATCGAATTCTGGGGACAAAGTTTTATCGTCGCGCCGAACGGCGAAATTATCGCCAAAGGCAGTCTCGATCGCGCAGAAATCGTCACAGCTGAGATCGAGTGGGACCGCGTGGACGAACACCGGACGCATTGGCCGTTCCTCCGCGATCGCCGCATCGACGCCTACTCCGGAATCGAACAGCGGTTAATTGATTAAAGTATCGCGTGCGGCCGGAACATAGACTTTCAGTCTGTGCGCCCAGCGGGGTAGCCCGCTGAATGGTTACAGCGGACAGAATGCCCGCTGGGCGCACAGGCCAGAGGCCTATGTTCCGGCTTCCCCATTAATTATTTTCATTTCGCTGTCCCGGCGGTACGTTGCGGCCATGAAAACACTTATCATTTCGCTGGGCATGCTCTGCGCTCTCATGGTGGTCGCGCACGGGCAGGAGGTGACAAAGGCGACTTGCAAGCTGGAGTCGAAGTCAGGCAGTCAGGTCACGGGCACGGTGACGTTCACCAAAGTGGGCGACAACGTCCAGGTGGTGGGCGACATCACTGGATTGAAGCCAGGCAAGCACGGGTTTCACATTCATGAAAAGGGCGATTGCTCCGCGCCCGATGCCGCCTCCGCGGGTGCGCACTTTAACCCGGGACAACATAAGCATGGCGGCCCGATGACGGCCGAACGTCACGAAGGCGATCTCGGAAACCTCGAGGCCGATGCTTCCGGCAAAGCGCATATCGATTGGAAGGGAAAGATGAGCTTGAGCGGCGCTGATTCGATCATTGGCAAATCGGTTGTCGTGCATGAGAAGGAAGACGACCTGAAGACGGACCCGTCCGGCAACTCCGGTGCGCGGCAGGCGTGCGGCGCGATCGAGGCGGCAAAGTAGTTCGAGGAACCGTCATGAAGAATCCCCGTCAGGACCGGCGGTCATAGACCGCCGCTACAGGGAATGCAGCTGCTGAGCCTTAGCGAAATCCGTCGACACGCCCAGAATGGCGCGGCCGTGGAAGCGCGCGTCCACGTTCAGATCGAAGGCGTGGCCTCGAAGGTCACCCGCGAGCAAAAGCCATACTGCGAGCTGAGCCTCGCGGATGCCTGCGACCGCATGACGTTGCGGGTCTGGAGCGATCATCCCGAGTTCAAAGCGTGCGGCACGCTGAAGGCGTCCGATTTCATCGAGCTGCTGGGCGAGTTTGTGCAGCACCAGCAATTCGGACTCGACGCTCGGAATTGGAAGGTGCGCCATCTCAACGGCCAGGAACGCTCGGAACTACTGCAGGGACCGCCGGACCTCCGCGCTAAACAGGCCGCGGATTGGGAATACATCGGCGAACGAACGCGCGCGCTCGGCGATCCGCGGCTGCGTGCGCTCGGCGAAGCGTTCCTCAGCGAGCATGGCGAACGCTTTCGGCGCACAGCGGGCGCGCGCTCGTATCATCACGCCCGCCGCGGCGGCCTCGTCGAGCACGTCGCCCAGATGATGCGGATGGCGATCGCGCTCGCGCCGCTTTATCCGCAGCTCAATCTCGATTTGCTCATTGCGGGCGTTTTATTTCACGATGCCGGCAAGCTCTGGGAGAATCATTTGCCGGAGACCGGATTCACGATGGGCTACGACGAGCGCGGCGAATTGATGGGGCACATCTCGATCGGGTTGGAACTGGTTAATTCGATCTGGCGCAAATTGCAGACGGAGGAAAACACAAGCGCGTGGAGCTCGCTCACGCCATCTTCGGAAGATGTGCGAATGCATTTGCTGCATTTGATCGGCGCGCATCATGGCGAACCCCAATTCGGTTCGCCCGTTAGCCCGAAGACGCCGGAAGCGATGGCGCTCAATTACATCGATAATCTCGATGCCCGAATGGAAATGTTCGCGGCCGGTTATCTCGTCGCCAAGCCGATCGCCGATCGCATCTTCGACCGCGTCCGGCCGTTACCAGGAAATCTGGTGAAGCCGCTGGAGAAATTCCAGGCGCCCGGAGCAAATGGTCCGCCGCCGCTTCCGAAAACGAGTGGCGAGACCGGCCGGCTTCTGTAGCCGCTTCGCTGTGCGAAGCGTGAGAGCGACTCTGCCATCCATCTAGCGGCACCGCGCAATCCCACGCTTCGCACAGCGAAGCGGCTACAGAAGACGTCGCTTCGCCTCGCTGAGATATTCCTCATCGATCTCGAAGCCGATGAAATTTTTCACGTCGCACCGTTTCGCAGCAACGGCGGAGTTTCCGATTCCGAGGAATGGATCGAGCATGGTTTCAATCCGCGTGATCCCGTGCAGCCTGATGCACCACTCCGCCAATTGCACCGGGAACGTGGCCGGGTGCGGCCGTTCCTTCGCGCGTCGCTGAATCGTTTCATACGGAACGAACCACGTATTCCCGCGGCAGCGCCGGTCCTTTCCGCGAGTGTGGCCCCAGCGCGCGATGTTACTCTTATCCGCGTAGGGAACGCCTAAGGCGAGGCGGTCGATCGGCGTCTTGCCTTCCGGCGTGAGATGGAAAATGTATTCGTGGCAATCGTTGAGATAGCGCGGCGAGCTGATCGGCTTGAAGTGACCACGAGAAGTCGTTAGGCCGGCGTCGTCTTCGATCGAGATCGCCTTGATCCAATGGATCGTGTTCTGGAGAACGAACAAATCGCGCAAACGAAGAACGAGTTCGTGGGGCAACAGCGGATTCGACGGGGCCGCACCGAGATTGAGGAAGAGCGAGCCGTCGCGTTTGAGCAGCCGTCGCAGTTCCACCGCCCAGGCGTGGCACCAATCAAGATAATCTCCGCGCGCCTGCCGGTCCGAATAGCGGCTGTAAGCGATTCCGAGATTGTAGGGAGGCGAAGTAACCACGAGATCGATCGTGGCGCTGTTCATCTTCGCCATGGTTTCGAGGCAATCGCCCTGGCGCAGATCGAATGAGGTCACGATGCAGTTTGGCCACATACAGTTTGTCGTACAAGCCAAAAGCTCCAAGCTCCAAGCACCAGAGAAGCTCCAAACAACCAAGCTCCAAAAGGGAGCGCAGCTGGTTTGATGTTTGATGCTTGGAGCTTCTCTGGAGCTTGGAGCTTGGAGCTTGGAGCTTTCAGGAACGCGCTGCGCCAGCCTTGGGATGACGGCGCGTTTATCGTGCTCGATGTTGTGTTACCTTTACGACGATGTCCGACAAGCCGTCCAAGTTGAAGATCGTCGACCGCGAGTTCACCTCGCGGCTGCTGGTGGGAACGGGGAAGTTCGGCTCGAACGAATTGATGCGCGACGCCCTGATCGCGAGCGGTACAGAAATCGTGACCGTGGCCCTGCGACGCGCCGATCTTTCCGGCAAACATGATGCGTTCGCGAACATTCTCGACTTCATCGATCCGAAACGCTTTCTGCTTTTGCCGAACACGAGCGGGGCGCGAAACGCCGAAGAAGCGGTGCGCCTCGCGCGCCTTGCCGTGGCCGCAGGCCTGCCGAATTGGATCAAGCTCGAGATTCATCCGGATGCGCGTTATCTTTTGCCCGATCCCGTCGAGACTTTGGCCGCCGCGGAAATCCTGGTGAAGGAAGGCTTCGTTGTCCTGCCCTACATCAATGCTGATCCGGTCCTGGCGAAACGTTTGCAGGATGTCGGCACCGCGACGGTGATGCCGCTCGGTTCGCCGATCGGCAGCAATCGCGGGATCGAAACGCGCGCGCAGATCGAGATCATCATCGAACAAGCGACCGTTCCCGTGGTGGTGGATGCCGGTTTGGGCGCGCCCAGCCAGGCGGCCGAAGCGATGGAGCTGGGAGCTGATGCGGTGCTGGTGAACACCGCCATCGCCATCGCCTCCGATCCGAGCCGGATGGCGCACGCCTTTCGCAAAGCCGTCGAAGCCGGCCGCGAAGCGCGCGAGATTGGTTTGGCGGAAACAAGAGCAAGCGCTTCCGCCACCAGCCCGCTCACCGGATTTTTTTCAGGCGGCGAGCAATAATCTTCTGTAGCCGCTGCCCTGGGGGCAGCGTGAGTTTGGGCTCGGCAGCAGTTGACGTCGATACTCACGCTTCGCACAGCGAAGCGGCTACAGAAATCATAGCGGCCGATAAATAACGCCGGCGTCGTTATAGAATTCGATCTGCCGTCCGCCGACGCGGCGAACGAAACGCCAGCCATGTTGACGGACGATGTCGCGCAGTTCTTCGTCGGAAAGCGCGCGGACGACGCGCAGCTCCGACGGATGGGTCACGGAATACTCCGGTTTCACGGCCAGCATCCGCGCTATTTTCGCGATCACCGCCGGTAATTGCTCGTCCATCCGGCTACTTTCGCACAGGGAACACGAAGGTCACAGAGTTTGGCGGCGTCGCGGGGCTGAGGTAGGTTCCGGGCCGATGTTTTCCGAGACCGTCATCCTGCGCGGACACATTATTGATTCCCTGATTCTGCCGAAGGTGCTCGATCAAATTCTGACCCAGGGCGGCGATTTCAAGATCGGCGAAATCAAGATCGGCCAGAATCGGGTCGATCAAAGTTACGCGCGCATCGAGGTCTCCGCGCCGAGCCACGAGGTTCTCGATGAAATTGTGCGGCGCTTGCGCCAGCACGGGGCCGAAGTCCTGGAGAAGGCCGACGTCCAACTGGCGCCGGCGCCCGCGGACGGCGTTTTTCCGAAGGACTTTTACGTCACGACAAATCAACAGACGTTCCTCACCCTCGACGGCACCGAGATCGAGGTGCGCCCGGCCTTGATGGATTGCGCGATCGTCGTCGATCACGACGCGCGCCGCGCCACGGCGAAGAAGTTTCACGAAGTGTGGCGCGGCATGGAAATCGTCGTCGGGCACCAGGGCATCAAGGTGATGCCCGTACAGCGTTCCACCGCGCGCACGGACGTTTTCGAGTTCATGTCCACCAGCATTGCGCTCGAAAAACCCAAGAGTGGGGTGATCCGCGAGATGGCGACGGAATTGAAGCGCGCGCGTGACGGAGGCGGGAAAATCCTGGTCGTGGCCGGTCCCGCGATCGTGCACACGGGCGCGGTCCCGCATTTGGAAAAACTGATCGAGTGGGGTTACGTGAATCTTCTTTTTGGCGGGAACGCTCTGGCGTTGCACGACATCGAGAACGCGATCTTCGGCACGTCGCTTGGCGTTCACTTAGCGCGCGGTTCCCTCGCCGAGCGCGGTCACGAGAATCAGATGCGCGCGATCAACATGATCCGGGAAGCCGGCAGCATTTCGCGCGCGGTCGAAAGCGGAACGCTCAAGACTGGAATCATGGCCGGCTGCGTGCGACACGGCGTTGAGTTTGTCCTGGCCGGCTCGATCCGGGACGATGGCCCGTTGCCGGAAGTCATTACCGACACGATCGAGGCGCAGGACGCGATGCGGGAAAAAATCACCGGCGTCACGACCGCGTTGATGATGGGAACGATGCTGCATTCGATGGCGGTGGCGAATTTGCTTCCGGCGACAGCCAAAACTTTATGCGTGGATGTGAATCCGGCCGCGGTCAGCAAGCTGACGGAGCGCGGATCGTTCCAATCGCTCGGCCTCGTCTCGGACCTGGAACCATTCCTGCGCGAGTTAACAATGGCGCTGGCGCGTTGAATATGGCGGAACATAGACTTCCAGTCTGTGCGCCCAGCGGGGTTTCACCCCGCTGTAAAGGCGCCCGCAGCAGACAGAATGTCCGCTGGGCGCACAGGCTGGAAGCCTATGTTCCCGTGCTGAGGATGACCGTCGCGCGGTAATTTTTATTCGTATGCGCCAGCTTTTGCTTTGTCCGCCGGATCATTACGGGATCGAATACGAGATCAATCCCTGGATGAGCCGCGCTCGCGGCGCCGAAATTCCGGTCGCGCAGGCCCAATGGAAAGGGCTCTTTAACAAACTTTCCAGCCTCGATTGCAAGATCGAGTTGATCCCGCCCCGGCCGAAATTGCCCGACATGGTATTCACGGCCAACGCCGGCCTGACGATTGGCCGCCGTTTTATCCCCAGTAATTTCCGGCACGAAGAACGCGCCGGCGAAGCGCCGCATTTCGCCCGCTGGATGGAAGAGCGCGGCTACGAAGTCGTCTGGCTCCCGAAGAATTTATATTTCGAGGGCGAAGGCGACGCGCTCTTCGGCGGCGACGTTCTTTTCTGTGGCTACAAATTTCGGTCCGACATTAATTCGCACCGCGCCGTCGCGGACATCCTCGGCTGTCTCGTGATCTCGGTGGAGCTGGTCGATCCGCGTTTTTATCACATCGATACCTGCTTCTGTCCGTTGCCGGACGGCGGCGCGTTTTGGTTTCCCGACGCATTCGACGAATACGGCCAGCGCGCGATCCGCGATCATCTCCGCGATTTGATCGACGTCGTCGAGGAAGAAGCTGTCCATTTTTCCTGCAACGCCGTCGTCCTCGGCCGCGAAATCGTTTTGCCTAAAGGCGCGCCGAAGCTTGTCACGACTTTGAAAGATCGCGGCTATACCTGCCATCCGTTGCCCATGAGCGAATTCCTCAAGGCCGGTGGCGCCTGCAAATGCCTGACCATGTTCATGCCGCAGCGGGAGAAGCTGTAGCCGCGCCGCTGCGTCGGGGCGTCAACGCGGCGACGCAGCGCCGCGGCTACAGCGCGCGTTTGTGTCCGAGCGCCGCTTCGATTTTCCCCAGCGGCAAACAATTCACCACGTCCTGTTTCGTGAGCCAGCCTTTCCGCGCGACGCCGATACCGAACCATAAGTCCTGCAGGCGCTCGATGCCGTGGGCGTCGGGGTTGATCACACATTTCACTCCTTTTTCTTTCGCGAGCGGCCACCAGCGCCAGTCGAGATCGAGGCGTTTCGGCGCGGCGTTGATCTCGATCCAGGTGCCGGTCTCGCCCGCGGCGTCGATGAGGGCCGGAATATCCACCGCATACGGATCGCGTTTTAAGAGTAACCGGCCAGTCGGGTGAGCGAGCATCGTGACGTGCGGATTTTGCATCGCGCGAATAATCCGGCGGGTCATGTCCGCTTCCGAGAGCGTGAACGCGGAGTGGACGGAGGCGACGACGTAATCGAGCTCCGCCAGGACGTCGTCGGGAAAATCAAGCGAACCGTCGCGGAGGATGTCGCACTCGACGCCGGCGAAGAGACGGAAGTTGTCGAACTCTTCGTTGAGCTTGTGGATCATCGCGACCTGGACGCGCAACCGCGCCACATCCAGCCCGCGCGCCTGGATCGAGCTGCGGCTATGATCGGCGATCCCGAGATATTGGAGACCAAGCTCCTGCGCTGCCGCGGCCATTTCCTCGAGAGAACTGCGGCCGTCACTCGCGGTGGTGTGGCAGTGGAACGTGCCGCGAAGATTTTCCGCTTCGATCAGGCGTGGGAGTTTTCCCGCCGCGGCCGCCTCGAATTCGCCGCAGTTCTCGCGCAGTTCCGGCGGAATGTAATCGAGATCGAGCGCGCGATACAGGTCCGCCTCTTCGCGGACGACCGGGATTTTGCGACCTTGTTTTGTTTGTTTCGCGGCGGGATCCGGCGGTGCTTCGCCGAGCCGATACTCGTTCAAAGTCCAACCGCGCTTCAGGGCCCGGCTCCGGACCTCGATATTGTGCTCTTTGCTGCCGGTAAAATAATTGAGGGCGAACGGATATTCCGTCGTGGTCACCACCCGCAGGTCGCATTGAATGCCGGAGCGCAATCGCACGCTCGATTTCGTCGGCCCCTGGGCGATCACCGACTCGACGAGCGGATGGTGAACGAAGAGCGCGGAGATTTCCGCCGGCGCCGAAGTCGCCACGATGAAATCGAGATCGCGCACGATCTCTTTCCGGCGCCGGTAACTGCCCGCGATGCAGACATGGAGCGCCTCGGGATGCGCGCGCAGGTCGCCCTGCAACTGTTCCGCTTCCGCGGCGATCTTCCCGAGCTGGAACGAGCCCGCATATTTCTCTCGTTCGTCGATGGCGTGGCAGAGTTTTTCCTGCGTCGTTTTGCCGAACCCCGGCAGTTCCGCCACGCGACCGGCGACGCACGCCTCGTGCAACTGCGCGATCGAGCTGACCTGCAGTTTCTCGTGAAGCGCCTTGATCTTTTTCGCGCCTAGTCCGGGCAGCGAAAACAGTTCGAGGATTTCCGCCGGAAATTCCGCCCGCAGGTCCTCGAAAAATTTCAGCGAGCCGGTCTCGACCAGTTCCTTGATCTTGGCCGCGATGGCCTTTCCGATTCCCGGAATTTTTTCCAGCACTTCTTCATTGCCGAGGTCGGCAATGTTTCCACCCCAGGTCTCCAGCGAACGGGCCGCGTTCGTGTAAGCGCGGATCTTGAACGGGTTCTCGTCTTTCAATTCGAGAAGCGTCGCGATCTTCTCGAGCACGTCCGCGATCGTCGCCTTGTCCATCGTTTTATTGTTATGCAACGCGATGATGCTGTCATCCCGAGGCTGGCGCAGTACGCCGAGGGAAACGTTCAAAAGCTCCAAACACCAAGCACCAGAGAAGCTCCAAACATCAAAGCACCAAAAGCGGCGCCGCTGCACTGATGTTTGGTGCTTGAAGTTTCTCTGGAGCTTGGAGCTTGGTGTTTGGAGCTTTCCGAATCCTACATCCGGCCCCGGCGCTTGTAGAATTGGTAGCGCGCGATGATCGAATCGACGTACTTGCGGGTCCCGGGGAAATCGATGTTCGCGAGAAAAGTCTTCTCGGCCACGGGCCTGGTATCGTCGCCGCCTGCCCAGCGCAGGGCGCGGCTGGCGCCGGCATTGTATTCCGCCAGGGCAAACGGAAGCGGGTTGGCCTGATTTTGCCAATGCTCGATCGCCCGCCGCAGATACCACGTTCCGGCTTCGAGGTTTGTTTTCGGATCGAATAATTCCTCGACCCGGAAATTGTCCACTTTCGTTTCGCGCGCCCATTCACCCGCGGCCTTCTCGCTCACCTGCATCAGACCGCGCTCGCCGGCCGTGCCGATCTTCTGCGCATCGAACCGGCTCTCCCGCCAGATGAGCGCTTTCACCAGAAGCGGATCGAGCTGATGTTCCGCCGCCACGGTCCGAATGAGCGCGTCGTGCTGCTGGAACCGCCCCGGGCTGATCCATTCGTAAACGGTGTAGAGCGGATCGCCCGATCTCATCGAGAGATAAATCAGGCCGGCCGCTCCGGCGAGCAGCGCGCAGATAATCAGTTTAACCAGGAATCGGCCCATCGTGTCGTGCTCGTGCTCGAAAAAATTTCATGGATAAGTAGTCGATTACGAGCACGAGCACGAGCACGATTACGAATCTAACCCGATGATGAACCCCTCCTATGCCCGCGTCATTATCGATCGCTCGATTCACCGCGAGCTGGATTATCTCATTCCGGAGTTGCTGGCGGAGAAAATCGGGATTGGCTCTCGGGTGCGGGTGCCGTTTCGGGAAAAGTCAGCGCTGGCCACGGTGGTCGGGTTGCTGGACGAAACGGACGCCGAGGGAATTCGGCCGATCGAAGCGCTCGTCGGAGACCGCCCGGTGTTGAGCGCGAAACTGATCGAGCTCGCGCGCTGGATGAGCGCCTACTACTGCTGTCCCATCGAGGCGGTCATGCGCAGCCTGTTGCCGCAGGTGATTCGGCGGGCGGAAGTCACGTGGAAGAAACAATTGTTCGTCAGCGCCGCAAAGGAAATTGCGCCGGAGGAAATCGACAAATTGCGCCGGCGCGCGCCGCGCCAGGCGGAATTGCTGGAAGCCGTTTCGAAATTGCAGAAGCCGATAGCCGTGGCCGATTTGCTGCGCCAAACCTCGCTCGATAACCAGACGCTGCGCGCGCTGGAGAAACGAGGGTTTGTGGCCTTGCGCGAGGAAGCCGTGGCGCGCGATCCGCACGCCGAAGATCAATTCATCGCTTCAAGCGACCTGGCCCTGAATCCCGAACAGAAAGTCGCGTTGAGCGCCGTGGAAGAAGCGCTCGCGTCTCCGGAGAAAGCGAAACCAATCCTGCTCCATGGCGTCACCGGAAGTGGGAAGACGGAAATTTATTTGCAGGCCATTCAGTCGACGCTGGCTCGCGGCCGGACGGCGATCGTGCTCGTGCCGGAAATTTCGCTGACGCCGCAAACGGTCGAGCGTTTCAAGAGCCGGTTCGCCGACGCGCAGGACACCGTCGCGGTGCTGCACAGTCATTTGTCGGAAGGCGAGCGGCACGATGAATGGCACAAGATCCACGCTGGTCGCGCCCGGATCGTGGTTGGCGCGCGGAGCGCCGTCTTCGCGCCGCTGGAAAATCTCGGGCTCATTGTTGTCGATGAAGAGCACGAAACTTCCTACAAACAGGAGGAAGCGCCGCGCTATCACGCCCGGGACGTCGCGGTTGTGCGAGCGAAAATGGAACAGTGCGCCGTGCTCCTCGGCACGGCGACGCCGTCGCTCGAGAGTTATCACAACGCCGTTCAGCAAAAATATCGGCTGCTGAATCTGACCCAGCGCGTGGACAACTGCCAGATGCCGCTCATGCGCATCGTCGATCTCCGGCTGGAGCGGCGGAAAGAAAAAGCTGCCGCCATTCTTTCCGAAAAACTGCGCGCCGCGATCACAGCCCGGCTCGAGAAACGCGAACAGACGATCCTGTTCCTGAATCGCCGCGGATTTTCCACCTCGCTCCTCTGCAGTAACTGCGGCGAAGCGCGGGATTGCCCGAATTGCAGCGTCGCCCTCACTTTCCATCGCGGCGCGGCCCGGCTGACCTGTCACTTGTGCGGCCACACCGCGGCCGTGCCGAAAAAATGCCCGGCCTGTTCGCAGGACACGCTGATCTATGCCGGCTTCGGCACCGAAAAAGTCGAGGCAAACGTCACCCAGATTTTCCCCGACGCGATCGTGCGCCGGATGGATGCCGATTCGATGGCGCGCAAGGATGCGTATCGCGAAACGCTCCAGGCTTTTCGCGCCGGCAAGATCGATATCCTCGTCGGCACCCAGATGATCGCCAAGGGCCTCCACTTCCCGAACGTGACGCTGGTCGGAATTATCAACGCCGACCTCGCGTTGCACATGCCGGATTTCCGCGCGGGGGAGCGGACGTTCCAGTTGCTCACCCAGGTTGCGGGCCGGGCGGGGCGCGGCGAAACGCCGGGAGAAGTTTTCGTGCAGACCTACACGCCGTTCAGTCCCTCGATCCAGTTCGCGCGCCACCACGATTTCGCCGGGTATTTCGAACAGGAGCTGGAATTTCGCGAGCGCTGCGATTTCCCGCCGTTCAAGCACGCGGTCCTGATCACGGTGCGGTCGGAGCACGAAGGCCGGGCCAAACTTTCCGCGGAGACTTTGGTGCGCCGGCTAAAAGAAAATCTCGGCGCCGAGTTTATCGTCGGAGACGCCACGCCGGCGCCGCTGGAAAAACTACAGGGCCAATACCGTTTCCACATTTTGATGCGCGGCGAAGCCATCATGCGCCTCAGCCGCCTCGTCCGCGAAACGCTCGATAAACTTCCGCTCCCCGAAGACGTCGTCGCCTCGGTAGACGTCGATCCATATCAGCTGCTCTGATTTGTCGCGTTGCGAGTTGCGTCTTCTGTAGCCGTCGCCCTGTGGGCGACGTGGGTGGACGGCTTGAATACTCTGGCGGACCGTTCCCTTGGCAACGTCGCGCACACGCTTCGCATAGCGAAGCGGCTACAGAAGAATCCAGGGGCGGAGTCGACGTCGGCTCAGACGCGATCGATCCGGATGATGTCTCCCGCGTATGGCCAATCATCGGCATTCGTTACAAGGCCGGCCCGCACTGGATTATCGCGCACGTAGTTCCACTTCTGCCCGTAGCTCTCGTCACTCCGCAGAACATGATCGAAACATCCGCGTTGCCAGACTGGATCAGCGCTTGGGCCGCGCACAACACTCTTCGCGAGACATTGTTTCAGAAGGCCGATCCAGCGTCGTAATTCAAAGTTATCGGGTCCGCAGACGAAAAAGTGAATATGATCCGGCATGATCACATAGCGGCCGACGGCGATGTTGTGATCGGCGTAGGCTCTCTCTCCGAAGCGCAGAAATGCTTGAATAACGGCGTCGGTCGCTAGGATCGCTCTTCGGCGATGAGTGCACGCCGTCACAAAATACACAGGATTGTTTGTGAAAATGCAGATGAGTCGGGGTGGAACGCGGGGGAAACTCTTCACTGTAGCCGCCGCCCTGTGGGCGGCGTGAGTTTCAGACTACGATATTAGAGCGAGCGAGAGCAACTCTCACGCTTCGCATAGCGAAGCGGCTACAGAAGAGTCGCATAGCGGAGCGGCGACAGAAGAAAGCTCGCTACCGGATCAGCTTCGGAACTTCCGCCTTGGCCAAGGCCGTGAACGCGCCCACGGCGCTGTTCGCGGCGGAATCGCTCATGCGCAGGAGGCCAATATCGAGGCCGAGATTCTTTCCGCGCAACGGGATCGCTTTCAATTTCAAGCCTTCCCGTCCGCGTAACGCGATCTTGGGCATGATCGCGGCGGCCTCCAACGGCGCGAGCGAACGCAACAGCGTTTCGATCGCGTTCAGTTCCACGACGGTTCTCGGGCGGACCTGATGTTTCAGGCAAAGCTGGTCCGTCATCCGGCGCATGACGAAAGTGTCGAAGAGCTGGAGCAACCGCTGTTGGTGCAGTTCCGAAAACTGAACTATCCGCCGTTTCCACCACGGATGTTTTTCGGAAACGATGAGGGCGAACTCATCGGTGCAAAGCCGTTCGTAGCGCAGGTTCGGCGAATGGCGGGTGAGAAATCCGAGGCCCACGTCCATGCGGCCCTCTTCGATCGCGGTCTCGATCTCGGTCGATGAAATTTCTTCCACAGTCAGGCTGATTCCCGGATGACTGGCCGCGAAGAGACCAAGGAGCGGCGGCATCAGGGCGACGTTGAGAATCGGAACGACGCCCACATGCAGGGCGCCGCGCAATTGCCCGGGCTCGCTCGTTAGTTCCTGGAGAAAATTTTCCAGGTGCCGAAGAATGGCGCGGGCGTGCTCCTGGAAAATCTGGCCAGCCGGCGTAAGCAGGATGCGCTTTCCGCGCCGCTGAAAAAGCGAGACGCGCAGGCCGGCCTCGAGGTCGCGCATCTGCTGCGAGACGCTCGGTTGCGAAATCCCGAGGCGGTCCGCCGCGCGGCTGAAGCTGCCGGCTTCCGCGACCGCGAGGAAATAACGGAGGTGGCGGATTTCCATCGGCTCGTTCATCGCGGGCGGAATATTGGGCAGCGTTGTCTTGAAATGCAACACGCCTCCGCCATCAGGAAAAAGGCGAAGATTAGACTTTCATAGGTATTGCTTATTACGGTATTTTCTTTACCTCTATGTCCACCATGAGGTTCAAGCTGATTATTTTGGCAGTTATCAGTGGGCTCCTCCTGCTGGGCTGCAGGAAAAACGCCACGACTGGCGGCGTGTCGAATAAGATTCGGGTCGGCTACATCGGGCTGACCTGCGAAGCGCCAATTTTCACTGCGGTCGAGAAAGGTTTCTTCAAGGAGGAAGGACTCGAGGTCGAGATGGTAAAATGCGAGTGGGCGAATTACAAAGACGTGCTAGCCCTCGGCGGCTTCGATATCACCCACCATCTGGTGATGTATTTTCTGAAGCCGATCGAGCAGGGCCTCGACGTGAAGTTCACCGCGGGAATTCACAAGGGTTGTCTCCGCGTCCAGGCGTCGACCAAGGGAAACATCCGCACCGTCCAGGACCTGCGCGGGAAACGCATCGGAGTGCCCGGCATGGGAACGCCGCCGTTTATTTTCGCCAATCGCGTCCTGGGCGCGAATGGGATCGATGCGAGCAAGGATGTAAGCTGGCGGGTTTTCCCGGCGGGCGAGCTGGGACTCGCGCTCGACAAAGGCGAGGTAGACGCGGTCGCGGATTCAGAACCGATCGGCAGCCTTCTCCTCGCCGACGGCAAGGTGCGCAACGTGGCCGATCAGGCGCAGGACATGCCTTACAAAAACGAATACTGCTGCGCTGTGATCGTGAACGGCAAATATCTCGCCGCTCATCCGAAAGAATCGGCGGCTGCGACCCGCGCGCTTCTGAAGGGCGCAAAATGGGTCGAGGCAAATCCGGCGGCGGCGGCGCGTTTGTCCGTCGAGAAAAAATATTTGGCGTCCAGTCCGGAGCTGAACACAGTGGCGATTTCGCATCTGCGTTACGTGCCGAGCGTTTCCGGCGCCGACGATGCGGTCCAATCCGCCGCCGCGGAAATGAAAATTGCCGGGATGCTCAGCCCGAGCACGAACGTGGCCGACCTGGCGAAGCGGGCGTTCGCTCATCTCGAGGGGGTTTCGGATCAGTGGCTGGAGAGTTTGCAGGTCGAGAAAGTCGCGGGCGGCCAGGTGCCGCCGGACCAGGACATCCGTTTGTATGCGGAGCTGATTCTCTCCGATACTGAGGAATCATGTTGCAAAGCGAAACCGGTCCTCGCATCGCAGAAGTAGACCAGGCGTGGACTGAAGGCGCGCCGCGCCAGGCGCCGGTCGTGAGCAGGGCGGCATCGCTCCGCACCTGGCTGCCCGTGACCGCCGCGACGGTGATTTGTCTTGGCGCTCACTGGTTTGTTTCAACTACGGAGCCGCCGGCGGAAACGCGCTCTTACTTCATATTTCTCTGGAGCGTGCTCGGCGTATCAATCGTTCTCGCGGCGGCGCAAGTGGGCTGGCCTTCGCTGCGCCGATGGATGCGGCAGATGGGCCCGATCTTTGCCGCGGCGCTTCTGGTTCTGGTGGGTTGGGAACTGATCACCGCGGGTTTCCGCTGGCTACCGCTCCCGTACTTCCCGAGCCCGGCCGGTGTATTTCAAAGCTTGATCAACGATCGCGCGCTTTTGTTCGACAGCACCTGGCATTCGCTCATCCTGCTTCTCGGTGGTTACGCGCTCGGCGTTATCGCCGGTTTGATCAGCGGCATTTGCATCGGCTGGTCGTCGCCGGTCCGATATTGGGGAATGCCGGTGCTGAAAGTGGTCGGCCCGATTCCCGCCACCGCGTGGATTCCGCTCGCCATGGTCGTTTCGCCTTCTGCGGTCTTTTCCGCGGCGGCGCTGATCGCTCTCGCGGTCTGGTTTCCGGTGACAATGTTGACGGCGTCCGGCATTTCGAATACGCGCGCCTCTTATCTCGACGTGGCGCGGACCCTCGGCGCCGGACGGCGCTACCTGATTTTTCGCGTCGCCATTCCGGCGGCGCTCCCGAGCATCTTCATCGGATTGTTCATGGGGTTGGGCGCGTCGTTCCTCACGCTGGTAGTCGCTGAAACCGTGGGCGTGAAATCGGGTCTCGGCTGGTATGTCGCCTGGGCTCAGGGCTGGGCCGAATACGGAAAAGTGTTCGCTGCACTGATCATCATGGCGGCGTTCTTCTCCACGATCATGACCGTCCTTTTCAAAGTTCGCGATCGCGTGCTGGTCTGGCAAAAGGGAGTAATCAAATGGTAGCCGAGTCGGCGATGGAAGCGTCGTCTCTTCGCATTCGCGAAGTCAGGAAAAGTTTTCCCGCGCCCGATGACCCGGCGACGCGCCGGCTGGCGCTCGATGGCATTTCGCTTTCGCTGGCGGCGGGCGAGCTGGTTTCGCTCGTCGGTCCCAGCGGCTGCGGAAAGTCGACCCTCCTTCGTCTTATCGCCGGTCTCGATTCCCCGGACTCGGGCGAACTGATGGTTGGCGCCGAATCGATCGTCGGTCCGAACGCGGAGCGCGGCCTGGTGTTTCAAGATCCAAATCTCTTCCCGTGGTTGACGGTGCGGCGGAATATCGAGGCGGGTTTGGCCGCGCGGCACGTGTTGCATGAGAACCGCCACGAGGTGGACGAATTCATGCGGCTCGTCGGCCTGGAAAGTTTCGCCGACGCGTATCCGCATCATCTTTCCGGCGGAATGGCGCAACGGGTCGCCCTTGCCCGGGCCCTCATCAATCATCCGAAGGTATTGCTGCTCGACGAGCCGCTCGGCGCGCTCGATGCGTTCACCCGGATGCGGATGCAGGACGAAGTGCTCCGCCTCTGGCAAGCGCGCCGCACCACGATGCTTCTCGTCACCCACGACATCGACGAAGCGATTTACATGAGCGATCGCATCGTCATCATGACGCAACGGCCGGGCCGGATCGAGCGCACCATTCCGGTGGCCCTGCGACGCCCGCGGGATCGCAGCAGCGCCGATTTTCTTCAACTGCGCGGCGAGATTTTGGAGTTGCTCCATTTTGCCGGCAACGCGGTGGCGATTTAGCTGCAGTCCTGTAGCCGCTTCGCTAGGCGAAGCGTGAGAGCAAACGTCGCCACATCTCGCGCCGCCCACAGGGCGGCGGCTACAGAAGCGCAGGCACTCGCCTCCGTTAAAAGACTTCCACCCTCAACGCCCCACTGCGTATCATCGCGGCCAGCGCCATGGACGAGACGGCCGCAAAGCTAACTTCGGGTGAGCCGCTGAGCCTCGAGCAACTCACCGGGTTTTTGCCCGCCCTGAAGGAAATCCCGGCGGTCCAATTGGAGAAATACGCCACCGGCGCCGCCGTGCTCCAACGCTACCGCAAAGGCGACACGGTCTGCGTCGAAGGCCAGTTCGGCGCGACGGCCTATTATATCGTCTCGGGCACAGTCGAGATCTCGATTCAAAATCCGCTCGCCCATCTGCGGACGCGCCCGGCGGCTGGTTTCTTCGGTCGCAGCGTGGCACGAATGAAAAGTTTTCTGCTCGACGACGGCCAGGACAAACGGGCCGAGGCCCACGACCGAAAATTCATCGGGATCGACGCCAACGTGGATTTGCCGATGACCAAACCGATCGCGGAGCTCGGGCCCGGCGAGCTCTTCGGCGAAATGACCTGCCGCACATTCCAGCCGCGGTCGGCGACGGTGATTGCGCGCGAGCCGTGCGTCATGGTCGAGATGTTGCGGGTGATCCTCGACATGCTGGTCGGGACCCGCCAGGTCTCGGAGGCCTCGAAGGCAACGGCGAAGGCCGTGAAGGCGCCGACGTTCAAAGGGACCTCGTTCAAGACGCAGATGGACGAGAAGTATCGGCAGCGCTCGCTCGAGACCCATCTGCGGAGCGTGCCGCTTTTCGCCAGCGTCGGGGAAGAGTTCCTGCGTTACCTGAAGGACAAGATCGAACTGGTTTCCTACAACCAGAATGACGTGATTTGCAAGGAAGGCGAAGACGCGGACGCGTTTTATCTCATTCGCTCGGGAATGGTGCGCGTCTCGCAGGCGATGCCGGGCGGCGACATGGTGCGGACCTATTTAAGCCGCGGCGATTTCTTCGGCGAGATCGGTTTGCTCCGCTCGATCAAACGGATTGCCACCTGCAGCGCGCTCGATGCGGTGGACGTGGTGAAAGTTCCCGGCGCCGAGTTCAACCTCATGCTGGAGAAATTCCCGGGCGTGCGCGCCCAACTCGAACCTGTGGCCGACGCGCGGATGGCCGCGACGAAAAGCCGCGTGATCCCGCCCGGTCTGCGGCTCGACGATTACCTGAACCAGGGATTGTTCGAAGCGCAGAACTTACTGCTGATCGATCTCGATAATTGCACCCGGTGCGACGCGTGCGTGCAGGCTTGCGCGAAAGCGCACGACGGAATCTCGCGCCTTCTCCGCGACGGACTGCGCTACGACCATTTCCTCGTCGCCACCGCCTGCCGTTCCTGCCGCGATCCGCTTTGCATGACGCAATGCCCGGTCGGCTCGATCCGGCGGAAGGAGAACCTCGAGATCATCATCGAGGACTGGTGCATCGGTTGCGGGAAATGCGCGGAGCTGTGCCCGTACGGCAACATCAACATGCACCCGCTCGAAGTGACCAAGGAGGTCAGGACCGAGGTGAAATCGCCGAACCCGAATATTCCGCCGACAGTGAAGATCGAGAAGAAAAAATCGACGACCTACAAGGCGAACACGTGCGATCTCTGCACCCAGCTCTCCGTCCCGAGCTGCGTCTACGCCTGCCCGCACGATGCCGCGAAGCGGGTCGATCCGCAGCGGTTTTTCGGCGACGCTCTCGAAATGCAGAACCGCATCCTCAACGACGAATGGTCGCCCGCGCGCCGTTATGAAAGCCACCATACGCACTAACTCCATTTTCGATTTTCGATTTTCGATTTTCGATTTTTGAAAGATGCGGATCAACAACTGGAAACACGTTCCCTGGTTCGTCTTCGTTTGCCTCGCCACGATCGCGGCCGGCATTCTTTACGTCGGTAATTTTCATCCGGCGCGTATCCCTTCGTGGATTCATCTGCCGGGATCATTGATCCAAAGACCAACCGAGCACCACACCGTCGGCGGAACTCCGCTGGGCCTTTGGTTCGGCGCGATCTCGCTGGCGATTTTCGTTTTCGCGGCGCTCCTGAGTTTGCGAAAAAAAATTCCGCTCTGGCGGGTGGGGACCGTGCAGCGCTGGTTGCGCGCCCACATTTGGCTCACGATCCTTACAATCCCGCTGGTGATTTTGCATAGCGGCTTCCGGTTCGGCGGACCGATGACCACGTTTCTCATGGTGCTTTACGGAGTCGTGATGGTGAGCGGATTTTACGGGCTTTTTCTGCAGCACCTGATGCCGCGGTTGATGAAAGAACGTCTACCCGCCGAGACTGTGTTCGAGCAAATCCCGCACATCCGCGCGCAGCTCGCTGTCGCCGCCGAGAAAATGCGCGATTCGTTTAAGCCGGCGCCGCCGAAAAAAACTGCGGCCGCGACGCCGTCGCCGAGCGCGTCGAAGGCGGCGACGGCTGGTGCGGCGGTAATGGCTTCGACGAAAGGGGAGTTGAGCACTCCGGTCGCGCGCGCGAAATCGGTGACCGGTTCCGCGATCACCGCAGCGCCAGTGGCGGCAGGAGCAACAACCGCCACCGCCGCGAAAACGACCGAAGCCGAGAGCGCGCCCGCGCCGGCCTCGATTCCGAATGCCGCGGTGACCCCGGCGGCGCCGAAAGCGGAGACCATCGGGACGCCGACGGCGCGGGTGCAAAGCGAGCCGCCCGGCGCACCCGTGGCGCGAACGGAAATTCCGGCCGGCGATCAACCAGCGCCGTCACCGCCGGTCGCTCCGGCAGCGCCGGAGAAACCAGCGGTTGCTCCGCCGCCACCACCTGCGGCCGCGCCAAAACCTGCCGCCGCGAAACCGGCTGCGGCCGCAAAGCCGGCGGCCAAACCGGCCGTGCCCACTGACGCCGCGTCCGAGGCGGTGCTCATCGAGTTCATCGAGCGCCAGATTCTTCCTTATCTGAATGCGCACCGCGGCGATCGGATGCGCCTGAATAATCCGCGTTTTTCCGATGACACCTTTCGGTTCGTGAAGTTGCGCGTGACCGAGGGTTATCGCGCTCGCGTCGAAGAAATCCAAGGCTGGTGCGATGAACGGCGCATGCTCGATGTCCAGGTGCGATTGCACCATTGGCTGCACGGCTGGCTCTTCATCCACGTGCCGTTTTCGTTTCTGCTTTTGATGCTCACGATCTGGCACGCTTGCGTGACGGTTTTTTATTATTAAGCCATGGCCGCGCCGGGAAGAACACAAAAACAGATCGCCGAGCGTTACAAAGGCAATCTCGGCTATTACAAACGGAAGCACCCGTGGCGGGTGGCGCGGTTTACGGTCAGCTTCCTTGCGCTCGCCGGCGGCCTCGCGGCGATCATCGCTTACCAGAACCGGATTTTTCGAAGACAGGCCAGCGAGGAATTTTTTAGCTCAGGAAGAATTTCCAGTCATCACGCGAAGTACGAGCAGGATTGCGCCCAGTGCCACGACAAGAATGCCGCGATGGGCAGCGAGCTGACCCTGGCCAAATTCAAAAGCGTCGTCAAAGACCGGTTCCATCACGGGATCGATTTTAAGTCGATCGATCACAAGTGCGAAGAGTGCCACGAGAAGAACCCGCCGTTCGGGATGAAGAAGGAATACGATCTGCACGAGCCGAACGTGGTCGAGAACCGGGCCTGCTCGATTTGCCATCAGGAACATCTCGGGCCCGGCCCGATGAGTAAGGTCGCCGATTCGCAATGCGCTTCCTGCCACAACGAACGCGCCATCATGGAAGCCTCGGCGAAAAAAGGAACGACGCTGCCGCCGAAAGTTTTCCATCTCCGTCCGGATACGCCGCAGCAAATCGTTTTCGAGCGGCCGCGGCCGGACGCCGGTTACACGCAGGTCTTCTCGTCGTTTCACCGTGACCCGGCCCGGGGCGGACATCCCGAGTTCCAGCTCATCCGCGACAAGGCCCCGGATCCCGACACGCTGCGATTCAATCACGCCCGCCATTTCGCCTCGGACATTCCGCCGGTGAAGGGTCAAAAGCTCGATTGCAATTACTGCCACAAGCCGGACCCACAGGGACGCTTTTACGAGCGAATCAATTTCCAGGCGCACTGCCAGACCTGCCACGCGTTGCAGTTCGACGAGAGAAATCCCAGGCTCCACCTCCCGCACGGCGACGTGAATCTGGTCCGAACGTTTTTGCGCACCCTGCCGGCGCAATATGCGGAGCTGGCACGCAGCCAAAAAGAAAAGCAACCGGGTTACAATGACGTGAAGACGTTCATCGCCCAGCAGATGAATGGTCTCCGCCGGCAGTTCGGAAGCGACGCTGCCTTCGAGAACGCGGTCTTTTTAGAAATCGATCCCTACAAAAGAGAAGATGCGGTCCCCACCAAGGCGAACTTCTCGGGCTGCGCCCATTGTCACGCGGTGAAGATGGATGGCCGGATGCCGGTGGTGACGAAACCGTACCTGGTGGATCGCTGGATGCCGCAGGCGAATTTCAATCACGCCAAGCACGCGAGCGTGAGCTGCGAGGAGTGTCACGCCCAGGCGCGCCAGAGCAAAGAGACCTCGCAAGTGCTCATGCCCGACAAAGCAAAGTGCGTCGCTTGCCACAGCCCGGAAACAAAGAAGGTCAGTTCCGCTTGCATCACCTGCCACACCTATCATGCGCCGGGGCAGCTGGTGAAAATGGAAGTGCGCACGGATGCGCCGGCGTCGTCGCCCTTCAAGCAAATGTTGCTCGGCGCCAATCGCTGAATCTTTCTGGGGAGCGCACGCGCCCTCGCGTGTTGGTTTCGGCGCCTCGCCGAAACAATCTTTTCTTTTCGGGGAAAAAGTTCGCGATGGCGAGGGCGCCATCGCCAGCACGCGAGGGCGCGTGCGCTCCCCGGAAAGAAGACCTACGCGGCGCTTCGCGCCGCGGAATCTTCCGCGGGCCTGATCCGCTCGATCTCGGTGCGGAGCCGTTCCCAATCCACCGGCTTCGTCAAATGCGCGGCGAACCCGGCGGCGGCGCTCGCGGCCACATCTTCATCGGTGCCGAACCCGCTCAGGGCGATTCCTTTCATACCCTGCGCGTCGCGCAACGCCTTCATGAGCTCGAGCCCGCTGCCGTCCGGCAAACCGAGATCGCTGATCAGCAGGTTGAAGCGTTTACTGGCGGCCAGCCTTTGCGCTTGGGCCACGGTCCCGGCATGGCTGACATCGAATCCGGCGTTGCGCAAAATCCGCCCGAGCACGCGCGCGGTATCTTCGTGGTCTTCCACGAACAGGATCTGGATGTGTTTCATCCGCGGCGGCTCGCTTTCGAGAAAGAGCACCGGCCCCTGGAGCATCGAGGTGGCCATCGCGTTCAACGTCACCGTGAAGGTGGCGCCGCGGCCTTTCCCTTCACTGTGCGCGGTGATGCTGCCCGAATGCAGATCGATGACGCGCTTGCAGATCGCCAGGCCGAGCCCGAGCCCCCCATATTGGCTCGTGATCGTCCGGCCGCCCTGCTCGAACGCGTCGAAAATCTGCGGCATGACTTTCTCCTCGATACCGATGCCGGTGTCCCTGATTTCAATGACGATCTGGTGGGCCTCGGTGTTACTCGTGGAGATTTCGATCCGCCCGCCTTCCGGCGTGAACTTCGCAGAATTCTTCACCAGGTTCCAAAACACCTGCTGGAGCCGCGCGGGATCCGCCCAGCAATGGTGCTCGCGGGCGTCGAAGTGGCGGGTCACCTGGATGTTCTTGCCGATGAGATCGCCGGCGGAAATGCCGAGGGCGTGCTCGATCGTCCCGTGAATGTCGACCGCGTCGCGGTGCAGCTCCAATTTCCCATGGGCGATGCGGGTCAGGTCGAGCAGATCGTCGATGAGAAGCGCTTCCAGCTCGACGTTGCGCTGGAGGACTTCGAGATCGTGGCGCAGGTCGTCGCTTAGATTCGGTTCGCGGCGGAGCGAGGCGATCGTCATCAGGACCGGCGTGAGCGGCGTGCGCAATTCGTGGGAGAGCATTGCCAGGAAACGATCTTTGGCGCGGTTCGCTTCCTCGGCTTCATTCTTGGCGCGCTGGAGGAGGATCTCGGCGTTTTTCTTTCCGGTAATATCCAGCATCGTGCCGATGAAGCGTGTGATCTGTCCCGCGGAATCCAGCAACGCCTGGCCGCGCTCGGCCACCCAGCGTTCCTTCCGATCCGCGAGTAAGATTCCAATCGTCCGGTATTCGATGTCGAAGCGCCCGCTGCTGCCCGGCTGGCGCACCCGCGCCACCGTCTCGTGCACGATGTGACGATCATCGGGATGGAGGCCCGCGAGATAAGTCTCGTAAGTGACGTTCATGTCCGGCGGAATGCCGAACAGTTCCCGGCTGCGATCGGAGAACTGCAACTCGCCGGTGCTCGGGAAAAAATCGAAAGTCCCGATGTCCGCCGCTTCCGTGGCCAGTTGCAAACGTTCCTGGCTTTCGCGCAATTTCGCCTCGCGCTCGTGCGCGAGCTCTTCCTGCTTTTTGCGCTCCGTGATGTCCGCCCCGAAAACCACGATCCCGTTTTTGGTTGGATACATCCGCGTGTCTACCCAGCGACCCCAGGGCGCATAAAACAATTCGTCATGGCTCGATTCGCCCGTGCGCATGACGGCCTGGGCTTTCTCATGAAATTTTGTTCCGACCGCTTCCGGGAAAATTTCCCAGATGACGCGGCCGATCATTTTCTCCTTCGGCCATCCGGCCATTTCGGCGACGTTGTCGTTGACGTGGGTGAAACGCCAGTTGCGATCGAGGGCGGAGAACGCTTCGCTGATGCTGGCGAGAACGGTGTCGCGTTCCTCGATCAGATCGCACGCTTCGTATTGGCTTCGCCGGGCCCGCAAGGTCGCGCGGACGGCGCTGATCAAGGTGAAATCGCGCAAGGGACGCGAAAGAAACATCACGTTCGCGCTGGCGCCCGCGAGATCGCGAACGCGTCGCGGCACTTCGTTTTCGCCCGTCACCACCAGCAACGGCAGGTCCGACCATTTGGGTTGTTCGCGCAGGCGTTTCATTAATTGCGCGGCGGCCACGTCAGCGAATGTTTCCGCAGCCAGCAGGACCGCGCCGGTCTGGTCGCTAATCTGCGCCGCCACGTGATCGAGCTGATCGAAAACTTCTGTGCGAATACCGGCGCGGGTGAGCGCGGTCGTGACCATCATTTTCTCGCGGGCGTTGGGGAGAAAAACGAGAACCGGCCTGCCGGATTTTTCCGCGGGCGGCGCTGCGGCCGAGGGCTTGTTCGAGCGTGCCGCCGATTTTGGGACGGAATGGGGTGAAGATTTCCGGCGGGTGCGCGCAGGCGGAGAGGCCGTGTGTCGCGCTGTCGGGCGCGGCTTTTTCTTCATCAGCGCCGAGAATAGCGAACGCGATTTGGAAGGCACGATTATTCTGGCTACTTTTCCCGATGCCGGCCGGGCTCGAAATTAATTTGGTCATTCCTGATCTCTGGCAACAGGAAGCGGTGCGGGCGCTCCGCGCTGGCAAGGACGTCGTCGTGCAGGCGCCCACCGGCTCGGGCAAGACCTACATCTTCGAGTTGCTCTATCCGTCGCTGAAAGGACAGGCGATTTTCACCGTGCCGACTCGCGCTCTCGCCAATGACAAGCTCGCGGAATGGCGCGCGCGGGGCTGGGATGTCGGCATCGCCACCGGCGATCTCGCCCTCAATCTCAATGCGAAAGTTTTGGTGGCGACGCTGGAAACGCAGCGCGCCCGTTTCTTGCGCCGAGACGGTCCGAAACTTCTCGTCGTCGACGAATATCAAATGATCGCCGATCCAGTCCGCGGCGTGCACTACGAGCTGGCGCTGGCGCTCGCGCCGCCGGAAACCCAACTGCTGTTGCTCAGCGGCAGCGTCCAGAATCCGCACGATATTGTCGCCTGGTTCCAGCGCATCGGGCGCGATTCCATCCTGATCTCGCACGACGAGCGCCCCGTTCCCCTCGAGGAAATCGATCTGCGCGCCCTGCCGGATTCCGTTTTCGTCCAAACGAAAAGTTTCTGGCCGCGGATGATCGGCAAAGCCTTGCGCGCGGAGCTGGCGCCGGTGCTCGTCTTCGCGCCGCGCCGCAATGCCAGCGAAGAGATGGCCCAGGCCATCGCTTCCGCTGTGTCGTTGCGTGATCCTTTGCCGCTCTCGGCGGAACAGGAAGCGCTCGCAGGGAAACGGCTCGCGAAATTGTTGCGGAACCGGGTTGCGTATCATCACAGCGGGTTGAGTTACGCCGTGCGCGCGGGGTTGATCGAACCGCTGGCGAAAGCGGGGCAATTGAATGTCGTCGTCGCGACGATGGGGCTCGCGGCCGGGATCAATTTTTCGATGCGCTCCGTTCTCGTCACCGATACCCGCTACAAGGCGGGAAACTTCGAGCGGCACGTGGAGCCGGATGAGCTTCTCCAGATGTTCGGCCGCGCCGGTCGCCGCGGCCTCGACGATGTTGGCTACGTCCTGATGCTCCCGGATATTCCGCGGCTCGGCGATGCGCGCCCACGCAAATTGAAGCGGGCCACGCAGGTCGATTGGCCCAGCCTGATCAGCGTGATGCGCAGCTCGGCGGATCGCGCTGAACAACCATTTTCCGCCGCGGTCGACTTGAGCCGGTCGCTCTTCAGCACGCAGAAAGTGCCGATCGGCGCCGAGCATTCGCTCGTTACGGGCGTGAAACCGTGCGGCCTCTGGGTGGACGCGGAGCGCGCGCGCTTCGCCCGCCGACCCATTGTCGAAATCCTGAACTCGGCCGGTGAATGGGAGCCGAAGCCGAAAACCGGCAACGTCTCGTTAGGCCAACTTTTCGTGCGCGAGAACAATACATGGGTGCGGGCGTTGGCCGTGCCACGGATGCTCGATGGCCGCGGCTTCGGCAATCTCTGTAAGCTGCGCGAGAAAGGAATTTACGGTCGCGAGATCCCGCTGGCCACGGTGACGGGTGAGGATGTAATCGCTCCGGTGAAATGGCTGCGCAAGAAGCTCTCTTCTGTAGCGGCGGTCTATGACCGCCGCACTAATCCTGATTCCAGCGCCGCCGTCGAAAAGTGCGGCGGTCAGAGACCGCCGCTACAGCCTTTCACGAAAACGCTCTTCGACGACGTCGTGCCGCCGTTGCTTCCCGAGATCACCGGCGGACAAATTGCGGAAATCATCACCCGCGGCAACACCATCTCCGCCCGAATCCATTTTTCCGACGTCGAGGTTGCCGCGGTCGTCGACTCGCACGGCATCGCCTTGCTCGATCCTCCCGAACGCGAAGCGATTCCGCCCATGTGCCGGCAATGCTCCGAGCTCGAGCACGATTTGACAGTCGTCATCACCCACTCGCCTGCTTATGCCTGGCGCCAGCTCGGTTTGGTATCGGAGGACGGGACACCCACGCGCCGTGGCACTCTTTTCTCGTTCTTTCACGCCGGCGAAGGTCTCGCGATCGCCGCCGGCCTCGAGGACGAACGCTATCCGATCGACGATCTCGTTTTCGATCTGGCTAACATCCGGGCCGGCCCGCGCTTTGCCGGTGAAGATGCACCGCTCGGCGGACGGCTCGGCATTCTCTGTCAGCAGGTTTACGGTCGGGCCGATCATCCCGGCTATTTGGAGATGGGCGTGCCGATGCAGTACGGTTCCGGCGCCTCGGAGGTGATTCGCGAGCTGGTCTCCGATCCGTCGACGCGTTACCGGTTCACCAACGAATCGCTTCGGCACGGCGACATCGAGCGCGCGTTGATGGAATGGCGCAGTCTTCTGCGGCATATTGTTGGCGCGCCCAGCCTGGATTGGGAGCGGTGGCGCTCGCTTCAAAAACTGGCGGCGCACTTCATCGGAAATACCACCTCACCTGCCGCGGTGGAATTCCCGCCAATGCTCGCAGCGCAGCAACGCCGAATTCTCGCCGGCATCTAAGGCCGGCAAAAATTCAGGGCATCGGCATCTTGTAACTGGAGGACTGGTCGGGCGTCGGCTGGCTCGAAGGATTGCGCATTGGTCTCGGGGTCGGCGTCGCGGTGGTGTTCGCCATCTTTTTCACTTTTTTCCCGCCGAGGCTCACATTGTTGTCGTCCGCGATTTTGTCCCAGGTCTTGCCTTGCTTCTTGAGCTTGACGAGGTCGTTGAAGTTCTTGCCGGCCGCGTTCCCGAGTGCATGAGCGACGTAGAGGTCGCCCAGGCTAAGACCACTGCTCGCCTTTTCCTTCGCCAACGTCGCCACCGGCACATGAGTGCTGGCAGAAATCGATTTCAGGACACGCTCTTCGCCGCCCGGCTTTTGCGCGTCCGCGTTCAGGCTGGCGATCGTCTGGGTGATCGACATTTCCTTCGCCCAACTCGTGAAGATTCCTGACACAATGATTAACCCGATCCAAGCAGTTTTCGTTTTCATAAAGGCCTCCGTCAGGGGCCAGAGTGATTTTTGCCGTCCGCTTTGTCGAGAACGTTCCTGTCGCGAGGTCGCCGGAAGTGCAATCGTTCGCCGATGTCCGACCCGACGAAACCACCGGCCGCGCGCGGTTATCGCATGCCGGCCGAATGGGAACCGCACGCGGCGACGTGGCTCTCCTGGCCGCGCCGGGAAGGGATCAGTTTTCCGGGGGCGTTCGATCGCGTCATGCCCGCGTTCCGGCGAATGGTGGAAACGCTGCTCACTTCCGAGCCGGTTTGCATCAACGTTTGCAACGGCGCGCACGAAGCGGAAGCGCGTAAAGTGCTGGAAGATTTGCCGCAGGAGCGGCTGACTTTTTATCGCATCCCAACCAACGAACCCTGGTGCCGTGATCACGGCCCGATCTTTTTGACGCGCAATTCCGCAGGCGCCGGACGGCTCGCCGTCGTCGACTGGGATTACAACGCCTGGGGCGGCAAGTATCCGCCGTGCGATCTCGATGAAGTCGTGCCCACTCGTATCGCCGAAATCCTGGACGTGCCGGTCTTCTATCCGCGGATGATTCTCGAAGGCGGCTCGATCGATGTGAACGGCGCCGGCGCGCTCCTCACTTCGGAAGGCTGTCTCCTGAATCCGAATCGCAATCCGACTTTTTCCCGCGCGCAAATCGAAGAACGTCTGCGCGATTATCTCGGTGTCACCGACATCTTCTGGCTCGGCGAGGGGATCGAAGGCGACGATACCGACGGTCACGTCGACGATCTTGCGCGCTTCGTGAGCGAGCGAACCATCGTCACCGTTATCGAGGAAAATCGCGACGACCCGAACTACGAACCGCTTCAGGAAAACCTGGCGCGGCTGCGCGCGATGAAATGGAAAGGCGCGCCGTTGGAAATTCTCACCCTGCCCATGCCCGCCCGGATCGACCGTGAAGATCTGCGATTACCCGCCAGCTACGCGAACTTCTACATCGCCAACGAATGCATCCTGCTCCCAACCTTCAACGACCCGAGCGACACCATCGCGGAATCCACGCTCGCGAAACTTTTCCCAAAACGCCGGATCGTCCCAATCGATTGCACCGAATTGATCTGGGGCCTCGGCGCCTTTCATTGCCTGACGCAGCAGCAACCCCTGTAGCCGTCGCCCTGTGGGCGACGCGACGCCGCCGTGTCACAACGAATACCCACGCTTCGCACAGCGAAGCGGCTACAGAAGAGCGGCGGGTTTCGCGCGGATTTTTCGCAGCAGCGGTTCTAGAACGCGCCAGACATTCTCCGCCAGGACGCGCTGGCCTGCGGCATTGGGATGAACCAAGTCCCGCTGGTTCAGGTCGGGATCGCCGCCGACTCCACAGAATCGTAAGGGTTGCGGTTAGCGTGCCTTCTTCACACGACGTGGTTCGCTCGCCGTGAGGCGCTCGCCGTTCCGGAAAAGGGCGACGTCGGTGACGCGGGCGTACTCCACGTAATCGACGAACAACAGGTTGATCATCTGCCCGTACCGATTGCGGCGGGGCGTCTTCAGGATGTACTCGCCGAGGCGGCGGTTCGCCAGCTGCGCCGCGAACCAGACACCGGTGGCCGGCGTCAGCGTCCAGGAAAGGAGAAACAGGTCGCACGGCAGGCTCTGGTCATGCTTCATCTTCCCGTTGTATTTCTCGAATTGATCGAACTGGTGGTCCTTCATCTTTTCGAAACTGACCCTATCGGAATAGACGTCAAAGACGCGCAGATCGCCTTCGGCGGCGGCGAGAGCGCCCGAATCCCAGCGGCGGTAGACCCAGAAGCCCGGGTGTTTCGCCTTGACGGCATAGTGGTCATAGACAGCGATCAGGATCGCTGGCCTTTTGGCGACGTACTCGTTCAGCGTCATGTCGGCCAGGCGCTTGCCGGGCGGCTTCGATTTCACAAGCCAACTGCCGAGAGCGTTCGAGATCTGGGTGACGAGCAGCTCGTATTCGGCGGGGGTGCGTTGCGGGAAGTACAACGTCAGGATGATAAGCTCCTTGCGCCCTTCCGGCTCTTTGTGCCCTTTCGGCTCCTTGCGCCCTTTCGGCTCTTTGTGCCCTTTCGGCTCTTTGTGCCCTTTCGGCTCTTTCACATAACGCTGGATGTCCTGGAGGACCGTCGAGAGAAAGGGACCGATGATCCGACCGTGGTAGATCACGAACGGGTGCGATCGACCATTTCCCATGATCCGAAGGTCGAAATAGCGCACGCCGGCGGTCAACTGGCCGTAGAGGGACAGTTGCTGCGTTTTTCCGAGCGCGGCGATTCCGGAAAGGTACATTCCGGAGTCGTGTGAGGCCGGGAGGACGAGGTCGCGGAGCTTCGTATTGCCGAGGGTGGAGAGCCGGTCCTCCATCCATGAAGCGCGGTTCGTGAAGAGCGACGTGGAGAACCACAGCCTCGCCAGAATGTCCCCTTCATGGACCTCGACAGACATCTTCGTGGACGATGCCGCGACGGACGAGCGCTCGCCGTCATCGAACTTGAGCGGTTCGCCGGACCACTCGATCTGCTCGCCTTTGACGGTGCCCGTCCATCGGCAGAGGTTCGTTCTGGCGTGCTCGTAGGTGATGATCACGGTACCGTCGTCCGTGAGCGCCACCGAGGGATCGCGGCCGCTGGTGATCCGGAGATTCCGGCCCCAGACGATGTTCGTTCCGACGATGTGTCCGACGCGGTACGCGATCGCTGTCCGGCTCGACTCGTGCACCTCGACGACGACGCCGGCGTTATTCATGGCCACGCCCGGTGAGCGACCGCTGCCGATCTTCGTCCCGCCCTCCCATATCACCTCGTTCCCCTGCACGCGTCCAAGCTTGTACCAAAGGTCGTCGTAGTATTGCGCTTCGTGCACCTCGACCACGACGCCGGTGTCGTCGAGCGCGACGGAGGGCCTGATCCCCGTGTCGTACCTGACCGTCCGCCGCGGCTGCCCCCAGTCCACCTGGTCGCCGGTCAGCCTGCCCACGGTGTAGTAGAGCGTGCGGCCGGTCGCCTCGTTCTTGTGGACCTCCACGACGACGTTGTGGTTGTTCACCGCGACGTGCGGTGTCATGCCGGTGCCGTACCGGATGCTCTGCTTCCAGATGATCGTCGCTTCGTTCAGGTCGCCGACGCGGTGGTAGAGCGGGTAGGTTTTCTCGGCGCGGTGCACCTCGACCACCCTGCCGAGCCGGGTGATGGCGACCGCCGGCGTCTCGCCGTGGTCGTACTGGAGCCCGAGCCCGTGGAAGACCGGATTGACGTTCGCGTGAATGCTCATACTCGAAGGAGGGTGTGGGGTCGGTGGTCCGGGCAAAAGAGAAACATACCTGACTGCTCTATCAAAAGGCTTCGCCTAACGCAATCATGGATGATGGATTGGGCCCCGCCTTGGGATGAGAGCGACGAGCGCTGGATTAACCCGGTCTGGGCGAATTAGGCGCGGCGAACCTTTTTCGCAAGATCGGCTCAAGGACGCGCCAAACATTCTCGGCCAGAACGCGCTGGCCGGCGGCGTTGGGATGGACGCGGTCCCATTGGTTGAGAGAGGGATCTCCCGCCACGCCCTCGAGGAAAAATGGAATCGAGTTGGCGCGATTTTTTTTGGCCAGGCCGGCGAACATCGAGCCAAACGCGCTCACGTAATCTTCACTGGAATATCCGGGTAACTGCATCCCGGCGACGACAACCGCCACGTTTGGATGGCGGGCGCGCGTTTGATCGATAATCGCCTGGAGATTTTCGCGAATCTGCTCGAGATCGACGCCGCGGAAGACGTCGTTGATCCCGAGCTCGACGATGAAAATGTCGATCTCGTGGTGGGCGCGCAGAATCGCCGGCAAGCGGCGCAATCCTCCCGCGGTGGTGTCGCCACTCGAACCCGCGTTAACCACCTCGAACTCGTAACCCGCGGCTCGCATTTTCTCAGCGACCAGAGCCGGATATGCCTGCTGGCGGGAGAGGCCGTAACCCGCCGTAAGGCTATCGCCTAGCGCCACGATCGTGATCACTTTCGAAGCATCGCTTTTCGCCGCGCCGGCGGTTGGAAACGAAAACGTCGCGAGCAGCGCGCCTAAGCGCGCCAGAGTTCTCCATTGCTTCGCCCCCTGAGCCATTTTACTTTCCGGCCCTCATCCGGTGCTGAACTTTTGCTCAGCAATCGACAATCGAAAATCGCAATTCGAAAATTTATTTATGGCAACCTACGGCATCAACGGCTTCGGCAGAATCGGTCGCAACGTCCTCCGCGCAATGGAGCAGAGCGACGTCAAACGCATCGCCGCCGTCAACGATCTCACCGACACCGCTACCATTGCGCATTTGCTCAAATGGGATTCGGTCCACGGCAAATTCGACGGCGAGATCGGGCACGACCCGGAAAACATCATCGTGCGCGGCCACAAGATTAAGATTTTGAAGGAACGCGACCCGGGCAATTTGCCCTGGAAAGATCTCGGCGTGGATGTCGTTCTGGAATCGACCGGCTTTTTCACTGGTCGCGATAAAGCCGAGCTGCATTTGACGAAGGGCGGCGCGAAACGCGTCTTGATCAGCGCCCCGGCTAAGAAACCGGACGTCACTCTTTGCCTTGGTGTGAACGACGAAGCCTACGATGCCAGCAAGCATTTCATCATTTCTAATGCGAGCTGCACCACGAACTGCCTCGCTTCCATGGCGAAGGTATTACACGACAACTTCAGCGTCGTGAACGGGTTCATGAGCACGATCCACAGCTACACGAACGACCAGAAAATTCTCGATTTTCCCCATGAAGATTTGCGCCGGGCGCGGGCGGCTGCCGTCAGCATTATCCCGTCGAGCACCGGCGCGGCGAAAGCGATCGGCGAAGTGATTCCGGCGTTGAACGGGAAGCTGAACGGCGGCGCCTTCCGCGTCCCCACGCCGGACGGGTCGGTCACCGATTTCACCGCGATCGTCGAAAAGGACGCGACGGTTGATTCAATCAACAATGCCTTCAAGGAAGCGGCCGCGAGCAAGCGCTACAAAAACATTCTCGAATACAGCGACGAGCCGCTGGTCTCGATCGACATTGTCGGCAACCCGCACTCCTGCATCTTCGACAGCAAACTGACGATGACTCACGGCGGCAAATTCGTGAAGATCGTCGGCTGGTACGACAACGAATGGGGCTACAGCAACCGCTGCGTCCAAATGCTGGAGCTGCTCGGGAAATAACCAGGAAATTAGACAGGATTTACAGGATTAACTGGATTGAAGAATCCGTTTCCGACTCTTTTCCCGAAATCCCGTGCGATCCTGTTAATCCTGTCTGAATGAATAAGCTGAGGTTGCGCGATCTCGAGGTGCGCGGAAAGCGCGTGCTGGTACGCGTGGATTTCAATGTGCCGACGGAGGAGCGTGACGGGCGGACCGCGATCACGGACGACACCCGGATCCGCGAAAGTCTTCCGACGATCAGTTATCTGCGAGAAAACGGCGCGAAGACGATCCTGATGGCGCACTTCGGCCGGCCGAAGGGGAAGCCAGTGGACAAATACTCGCTGCGGCCGGTCGCTGATTATTTGCACACATTGATCGATCATCCGGTCGCGTTCAGTCACGACACGATCGGTAAGATCCCGGAAGAAATTATCGCGCACCTGAATGAGGGCGACGTGACGCTGCTCGAGAACGTCCGCTTTCATCCCGGCGAAGAAGCAAACGATCCGGCATTCGCGGAATCTCTCGCAAAGCTCGGTGATCTTTATGTGAACGACGCGTTCGGCGCCGCGCATCGCGCCCATGCCAGCACGGCCGGGATCACGAAGTTCGTGAAGCAATCGGCCATGGGATTCCTGATGGAAAAGGAAATCCAATATCTTTCCCATGAGCTGGCCAAACCGGCGAAGCCGTTCGTGGTCATCCTCGGCGGCTCGAAAGTCTCTGACAAGATCGGCGTCATCAAAGCGCTCATGGAAAAGGCCGATTCGATTTTGATCGGCGGCGCGATGGCGAACACGTTCTGGAAAGCGCAGGGAGTCCCGATCGGTGCCAGCCGAGTAGAGGCGGACAAGGTCGACCTGGCGCGCGAGATTTTAGATTTGGCCAAGAAAAAAGGAGTGCGCTTTTTGTTGCCGGTCGATGCGATCGAGACCCAAAAGGTGGAAGCCGGTTCGCCGGGCCGAAACACGGGCCGGGTTACACCGACGCATGGAATCAGCGACGGGTGGCAGGCCGTGGATATCGGCCACGCGACGGTCACCCTCTACGAAGACGAAATCGCGAAGGCGAAGACGGTTTTGTGGAATGGTCCGGTGGGCGTTTTTGAGATTCCGGCGTTCGCGACGGGAACGATCGCGATCGCAGAAGCGCTGGCCCGTTCGAAAGCGACGACGATCATTGGCGGCGGCGATTCTGTCACGGCCGTGACGCAGGCTGGGCTCGCGGACAAAATGACTTTTATCTCCACCGGCGGTGGCGCATCGCTCGAGCTGCTCGAAGGAAAAGAGCTTCCCGGAATTGCGGCGTTGAGTGATCGATGAAACGATGGTGGATCGAGCGCTCCGTCGCTCGGTGACAAGGTTGCCGGCGGAGCCGGGAATAGTAACATCGCGCGCGGAGCGCACGATCCACCAATGAGCGTCCAGTTTCTAAAAAAGCTCGGTTACGGGGTCATCGCTCTCGCGGCCTTCATCGCGACGAGTGGGGTGATCCACTCGCTCCTGCCACCGATGATTCCCAAGGGCATCGCGGCGAAACTGAAATTCTTTGCCGAGCACAAGGACGAATTCGACACCGTCATCGTCGGCACGAGCCGGCTTTATTATTCCATCTCGCCGGAGCTTTTCGACCAGACCACGCGCGACAACGGCCTCCCGACGCGGACTTTCAATTTCGGCATCGACGGAATGCATCCGCCGGAAAATTTCTACGTTCTCGAACAAATCCTCAAAACCAAGCCGCGAAAACTGAAATGGGTCGTGCTCGAAATGGGCGATATCCAGACGAAATGGGATAACATTCTCGGAACCCAGCGCGCGGTTTACTGGCACGATTGGCCGCGGACTGCGTTGACCCTGAAGAAAGCGTTCAATCCGCGCGGCAACGCGAACTGGTTCATCAAGCTGACGCGGCTCTGGCTCGCCCGGCGCGATTTCATTTCGAACCTCGCGCTGTTCGGAAAACAATTCGCCAATGTCGGCCGCGCCGCTGACTTCCTGCCATCCGCCGATCGCGAGCGTTTCGCTGACGCCGCTTCGGAACTGGGACCGCACGGCGATGGCTACCGGATGGCCGGAGACGCGATGTCGCCCGAACGGGCGGCGCAGTTTGAGCAGCGGCTCGCGCAGGAGATGTCCGAGGCGCGGCCAAAATTCCTCGATCCCGCCACGGAAGACGGCTACCGCAACTCCGCGGCCCAGACCCGCCAGGCCGGAGCGGCTCCGTTTTTTGTCGTCGCGCCGGTAATTTTCCAACAACTTCCGCGTTTCCGGAGATCGCCCGATCCCGCGCCGCTGGTTTCCTTTAATGATGCCCGGAAGTTCCCCCAGTTTTACGACACCAGGGTCCGCATCGACGATGGGCACCTGACGAACGAAGGGGCGGCGGAATTCACGCGACTGCTGGCGCAGGAATTCGCCCGTCGCATGCGCCAACCCTAAAGTCATGCTTCGCCGGAAAATGATGGTTGATCCGCCGCGGAGCGAATTTTCTCCCGGTCGGGGAGTCTTGAATGTCGGGATCGCAGCGCTCGCCTTCCTCCTGGCTTGCGCCGGTTTGAACGCATCCCTTCCCTTTCCTGAAATCGACTTCGTCAGTCGCAATCTCCGATTTTTTCGGCAACACCGGGACGACTTCGACACGGTCTTTATCGGGTCGAGCCGGATTCGCCACCAAATCTCGCCGGCGATTTTCGATCGAACGATGCGCGCGGCCGGCTTCCCCACGCGCACCTTTAATCTCGGAATAAACGGAATGGTCCCGCCGGAAGACGGCTATGTCCTGGAACGTTTGCTCAGCGCAAAGCCCCTTCATCTGAGGTGGGTTTTCATCGAGCTCGATGAATTGGAAACCAAACGCGTTCCCGCCACGGAGGGCACTCGCCGGTCGCTTTATTGGCACGATCCGAAACGGACATCGCTTGTGCTCCGAGAAATCCTTGACGCCGGTCATCAGGAGAGTGGATTTGCCTTAAGAGAAATTGGTGAGCTCGCCCTTCCCGGGCCGGGGAAATCAGAAGCGCGGGATCTTCTCTTTTTTCACGGCGCGCTCTTCGCGAAAAACTTCACGAATGTCGGGAGAAAGATCGATCTCTCCTGGTGGTTCTCGCACCTCTGGAAAGAAGAGGCGTTATCCAAAGACCTGGGTGGCAATGGCGATGGATATGTTCCGCGAAGCAGGAAGATGTCGACGGCGGAGGTGGTCGTTTACGAGACCGAGCTCAAATATGCCGTGACCCACGCCGGGTCGAGGTTTGTTTCCGCCTCTACCGAGGTTGCTTACCGGCAGCTGGCCGGGGAAGTGAGAAAGGCGGGCGCCACTCCGATTTTTCTCGTCACGCCCCTGACGATGCAGATCGAACTTGGGTTCCGGCCTGAATCTGGTATCGCGGGCACGGTAATGAGGTTCAACAATGCCAGGGTTTATCCGCAACTTTATCGGAATGAGGCGCGGATCGATGGCAGCCATCTGAATGGCGAGGCTGCCGAGGAGTTCACCCGGCTCGTAGCCGAGAATTTTTCGCAGCTGCGTCGCGAAAACAGAATCCAATGATCGCGAGAACGCCGCCGCCGACATCATCCGTGAATCAATCTGGCGGCGAAAGTCCGCGTCTCTCCTCATGCTTTTTGTAGAATTCCGTTTCTTCTGGTTCTTTCTCGCGGTCTTCTGCGTTTACTGGAGTTTGCGCGATAACCGTTCGCGCAAGATCTGGCTGCTCCTCTGCAGCTACGTCTTTTACGCCGCCTGGAATTGGAAGTTCCTCTTCCTGCTCATGGGGTCGAGCGCGCTTGATTACTTCGTCGGCCTGATGCTGGCGCGGACGAAAAATCCGGGAGCGCGGCGCGGTTGGCTGATCCTCAGTCTCTGCGTCAATCTCGGCACGATAGCGTTCTTCAAGTACTACAACTTCTTCGTCTCATCCGCCGCCGTCTTTCTTGCCTGGCTCGGCCTCCCGGCGAGCCTGCACACGCTGAACATCATCATTCCAGTGGGCGTGAGCTTCTACACGTTCCATTCAATGAGTTACACGATCGACGTCTACCGGGGAAAGATGCGCGCGGTAACAAGCATCCTCGACGTCGCGTGTTTTATCGGGTTCTTTCCCCAAATGGTGGCCGGGCCCATCGTCCGCGCCGCTCAATTCCTGCCGCAGCTCCAATCGCTCCGAAAATTTTCGAATGCCGATGTTCGCGGCGCGCTCGTGCTTTTCCTGGTCGGCTTTGTTAAAAAAGCCTGCATCGCCGACGGAGTCGCACCGACCGTCGACAAATATTTCGATTCCCCCGCGAATTACACCGCGGCCAGCGCCTGGCTCGCCATCCTCTTCTATGGGATCCAGATCTATTGCGACTTCTCCGGGTATACGGATATGGCGATCGCTTGCGCGCGATTGCTCGGCTACGAACTGACGCTCAATTTCAACTTTCCTTATCTCGCGCGGAACGTCGCGGAGTTCTGGCATCGCTGGCACATCAGCCTTTCCTCCTGGCTACGCGATTATCTTTACATTCCGGTGGGCGGCAATCGCGGGAACCGGTGGTTCGTCGCGCGCAACATCATGATCACGATGTTGCTCGGCGGCCTCTGGCACGGCGGCGCGTGGACCTTCGTGATCTGGGGCGGGTTGCACGGCCTGGCGCTCGTCGTGCACAGGGAATGGCAACGAAGAGTCGAGGGACGGGCTCCATCCCGTCCCTTGCCGGGTGTGCCCGGGAGCCCGGACGCCACAGAGGACGTCCCTCCAAGGCGCGGTCCGTTCGGCTGGCTGGCCTGGTCGCTGACCTTCTACTGGGTTTGCTTTACCTGGATTTTTTTCCGCGCCGCGGACCTGGAGCGCGCGGGAGTGATCGCGAAGAGTTTTGTTTTTTGGCAGAGTCCCGGAACTCACGACCTCGGGTTTCGGATGATTTGGATCGTTGTTCTGCTGGGAGTGATCCACCAACTCAACGGGCGCAGGGTGTTTTCCAGTTGGTGGCGCCGGGGTTCTCCTGAGGTTTTCGCCGCCGGATACGGTTGCGCGTTCGCGGTCGTGCTTTTATTTATCCCGCCGCATTACGCGCCGTTCATCTATTTCCAGTTCTGAGCTTGTCGTCATGAGAAAGAAAATCGTCGCTGCGAATTGGAAGATGAACATGACCCAGAGCGAAGCGACCCGGTTCATCTCGACGTTTCTTCTCGAGGTCGGCGAATCGAGAGACGTGGAAATCGTGCTGGTGCCGCCGTTCACGGCGATCGCGACGGTGAATGCGGCGCTCGAAAACGCGCAGCACGTCAAGGTCGGCGCGCAGAACATGCATTGGGAACGCTCGGGCGCGTTCACAGGCGAGATCAGCCCGGCGATGTTGCGCGATCTTTTTGTGCGTTACGTCGTGCTCGGCCATAGCGAGCGGCGCATCTTGTTTGGCGAAACGGATGAGATCGTGAATCGCAAAGTGCGCGCCGCGCATGAAGCGACCCTGCGACCGATCCTTTGCGTGGGCGAAAGTCTGGAGCAACGCGAGCGCGGCGAAGTGGAGCAGGTGTTATCGACGCAACTTAGAGGCAGCCTCGCTGGCCTTGGTGCGAAAGAATTGCAGGAAACGGTCATCGCTTACGAGCCGGTTTGGGCGATCGGGACCGGCAAAACCGCCACGGCGGAACAGGCGCAGGAAGCGCACGCATTTGTCCGGCGTGTCCTCGGTGAAATTTCCGATGAAGCGACCGCCGAGAAAATTCGGATCCAGTATGGCGGCAGCGTGAAACCCGACAACGCGCGCACGCTCATGTCGCAACCGGACATCGATGGCGCGCTGGTAGGCGGCGCCAGTCTCGATCCACGGAGCTTCGCCCAGATCGTGCAGGGGGCGGGGGAGAAGTAGCGCATTCTTCTGTAGCCGCTTCGCTGTGCGAAGCGCGAGATCGGCGAAGATAGCTCTATCTCACGCCGCCCACAGGGCGGCGGCTACAGTTTATGGCAACTGGTAAACTTCCACCGAGCCCACGCCAGTCCCGCCGTTGGTCCCGTGGACGATAGCGGTATAGGCGCCAGTTGGTAGCGTTTGGACGATGGCCGATTCTTTCGCGTTCGTCGGCGCGAGGCCGCTGTTCTGGATCTGCGTCTTCTGCGGGCTATTCATCCAGTCGTCGTTGGAATCCACCTTCGTTCCCTGGCTGTTGAAGAAATCGAGCATGGGATCTGTGAGCGCATTAGGCACGCCGAACGCGGTGAGCGACGGCCCGATCGCGCGCACGAGAACCTGCTTCGAATCGGTGCCGCCGAGAGTGAGTCCGGCAAACAAGGCATTGGGATCGGAGCCGACCTGGCCGCGAGTGGAAATGTTGAGCAAGGTCGAGCCCGGACCGCTATCGAGATCGTAAACTTCGACGACGCCTACGCCAGTGCCGTTGTTAGCGCCTCGCAGAACAGCGGTATAGGCGATCCCGTTCGTATCCGATGGCACGGTCGTCAGAATTGCTGACTCGTTAGGCGAATTGGGCGCGAGGCCGATGTCGCTCACATCCTGTTTGTTCGAGGCATCTCCCCAGTTGTCGTTGGTCGCAATGGTCGCGCTGCTGCTGTCGTGCAATTCCAAGGTTGGATTGGCCAGTGCGTTAGGGACACCAAGCGCCGTGAGGGACGGGCCAAGGCCGCGAACAAGCAGCCGCTTTGAGGCCGATCCACGCATGATGAACCCCGCGATCAACGCGTTGTCGCCGGTGCCGACCTGCATGCGCGCGGCGAGGTTAACCAACCGGCCCGGCGCCGCGATGACGTTGACGGTAAACATTTGCGAAACCGTCCCGCCGTCGAAATCGGTCGCGGTCACGGTGACGTGCGCAGTGCCGACGCTGTTTCCGCTGACGAGTAATTTCGTGCCGCTGACGGCGACGCTCACGTTTCCGTTGTCGCTCGTAGCCGAGAAAGTCAGCGGTGAAATCTGCGCGATGGCCGGAAGCGAGACGAGATTGGCCACTTTCACCGGATTCGGCGACGTGTAATTGCGCAACGGCAGGGAATCGAAGGGCGCGCCAGCATTGAAGCGCGGCAGGGCTGCGATCGCGTCCGCTACTGTCATCGTGTTGTTGACGACGCGGCCGAAAACCGTGAACCCGCCGTTCTGCGTATCAAGATTGTTGGGCGACCCGCCATTGTCCGCGAGATTAATGAACCATTCCGACGTCGCACTATTCGGGTCGCCCGCCAATCTCGCCATGGCAATCGTGCCGCGCTTGTTCGAGATGCCGGGCTCATTCTGGATTGCTCCGAAAGAAAGCACCTGCGTCGGCTTCACATTTTGTTTGTTGGAATCAGCCGGATCGACCGTGCCGATATAGCCGCCGCCCTGGATGACAAAACCGGGTGCCGACCGATGAATGAAACTCGAGGCCTGTTGGTTCGCCGCCGCGTCGAAAACAAAGTAGCGGCCCTGGTCGACGTACTTCAGGAAATTCGTCACCGTGATCGGCTTCTGCTGACCGAAGAGCGCGATGTCGATGTTGCCGAGCACGGTCGTCATGCGAACGGCGTTGCTCACATCCGGGTCGGAAAAATCCGGCGCCAGATCGATCGAGCGCGCGGGCGCGCCAGCGTATTCGGTGAAGTCGAGAATTTGGGCGACAACAACCGGCGGCGTATTTTGGGCAGAAGCGGAAAACGCGAAGGCAGCGAGCGCGCAGGCGAGCAAGAGTCTGGTCCGATTCATAAGCGGAAATGTTTTTACTCCATTTCGCGAAAACCCGCCAGTCGTCTTCCTGTAGCCGGGATCGATGATCCCGGCCCTTGTGATGGCCTCGCTTCGATTGGCCGGGATCAGCGATCCCGGCTACAGGATTTTACTTCATGATCTCGAGGTAGGTACGCGCGCGTTGTTTGCCGGTGGCCGGATCGAATTCCTCGATCCGCATCTGTTTCAAAAACCAGCGGTCCTCGATTTTTTGGCCGGAGACGACGGTGAAACGTTTCGCGAGTTTGCCGTTCCAATCGTATCCCTCCAACTTCATCAGCGCGCCGCCCTCCTTGTCGACCCAGAGCCAGACATTGGAATACTGCGACTGCCGGTTGGGCGCTTTCAACTCCAGCTTCCAGCAATTGCGCAGACTGATCGAGTTTTCTCCCGTCACCCGCGCGTTCGGCCAATAAAGAAATTTCAACGCGAGATCCTCGTAGGTGACCGCGGTGCCGCGCACTTTATGGTCGAATTGGGCCGGCGTAATTTTTTCCACTCCCTCGCGCGTGATTTCCTCGAGCCGCGAATCGTTATCGCCCAGCCGCAGTTGCAGCGCCTCGTCCGGCTTCGTAAAACTGTAACGAATCAACGGCCCTGTTTGGGTGAGGCGAAAAGGAACGATCGTCGCCCCTTCCCGTATCTGGCCCTGCAGATTCAGTTCCTGTTGAGCCTGCCGCAGCCGGACGGATTCGAGAATTTCCTTCGCGGAAGGCGGGGCGGCGAGGGCCGAACTAACGAGGAGCAGAAACGACAAGAGCGTTTTCATTGGCAGTTGAACAAGTGTTAAGTGTGTCGGGAATGGATCAAGCCATCTTTCATCTCATCAACGAACGATGGACGCATCCCGCCCTTGATTTGTTCATGGCGGCGGTGAGCGACGTGGAGATCTGGAAACCACTCCTGGCCGTCCTGGCCGTGTGCGCCCTGATTTTCATGGGATTCAAGGGACGTGCTTTCATCATCTGCCTGGCGCTGGCCTTGGTGCTCGCGGACTATTTCCTGGTCAGCACTTTGAAGACCGCGATCGATCGCCGCCGGCCGAAACAAGTGCAAAGGGTGCGGATGGTGCAACTGGAACGAGCGCATCCGCAATTCCTCACCCTCTTCAAACGGCCGACGATCCGTTACTCGGATGAAACGGACCGCACCAAATCCGGCCCGTCATTTCCCTCCGGGCACGTGACGGATAACATCATCATCGGCACGATGTGCGTTCTCTTTTTTCGGCGCTGGGGCTGGTTGTATTTCATCGTGGCGGCTGCCGTCAGTTACTCGCGGATTTATCTCGGCGCGCATTGGCCGAGCGACGTCCTCGGGACCGCTTTCATGGCGGCGGGCGCGGCCTTGCTCGTCGTCGCGCTGGCAGAATTTATCTGGAAACGGGGGGCCCCGCGCTGGGCGCAGGGATTGTTTGCGCGCCATCCCCGCCTGATCGAATAACGAACGCATGAGTCACACCCGCGCGGTCTGGTTGTTCGTTCTCGCGTTAACGGCGCTGCGCTTCACCATGCTCGGCACGAGCGACCTCTCCTTTGACGAAGCCCATTACTGGATGTGGTCGGAGCGCCTGGCGCCCGCCTATTTCAGCAAAGGTCCCGGCGTCGCGTTTGCGATTCGCGCCGGCACCATGCTTTTCGGCGCGACGGAGTTCGGGGTGCGCTTCTGGAGTCCCATTCTCGGCGGCGCGACCACGCTGCTGCTCTATTCCTTCACGAAAAAGCTGTTCAACGAGCGGGCGGGCTTTTGGGCCGTCATCGCGCTGAACGCCATCCCGCTCTTCAATGTGGGCAATCTCGTGATGACGATCGATCCGCTCTCGAGCTTCTTTTGGGTGGCCGCCATGTTCACCTTCTGGCTGGCGCTCGAACGCGCTGAGAAATCAACCTGGCTCTGGACCGGGACCGGTCTTCTGATCGGGCTCGGGTTTCTCTGCAAATACACGAACGCCTTCGAGCTAGTCTCGATCGTTCTGGTCCTCGCGCTCGTTCCGCGTCACCGCCGCGAATTCAAGCGGCCCGGTCTTTATTTTCTCCTCGGCGCCTTCGCCGTCTGTCTCGTCCCGCCGTTGGTCTGGAACTACCAGCACACCTGGATAACCCTCTCGCATTTGCGCTCCCGCGGCGGGCTCGACCAATCGTTCGGGATCCGTCCGCTCGAGGTGCTCGGCTTTCTCGGCGCGCATTTCCTGAGCTTTTCGCCGCTCCTTTTTCTCGCGCTCGCGTGGGCCGTAGTGGCGAATTGGCGCCGGGCCCGGCAACAGTTCAAGGTCCTTTATCTTTTCTGGTTCGGCCTGCCGGTCTTCGCGTTTTACTTTCTGCTTTCCTTAAACGACCAGGCCGCGCCGAACTGGGACGTGCTCGCGTTTATCAGCCTGGCGGTCCTGGCCGCTTCTTATTGGACTGAGCGGGTGGAATCGAGTCGCGCTGCCAGGGGTTTTCTTTCCGGGGGGATCATGCTCGGGCTCGCCGTGAGCTTGTTCGCGGTCGATACCGATCTCTTGCGCACAATGAACCTGCCCTTCCCGCATCATCGCGATCCGGCCGATCGCGTCCGCGGCTGGAAATCCGCGGCCCGCGCCGCGGAAAAAATCCGAACGGATCTCGAAACGAAAAACAAGGAACAGTTCTTCGTCATTGCCGATCAACGCGATCGCGCCTCGGAGATGTCGTTTTATTTCAAGGAGAAGCGCGCCGAAGGCCCGGGGCATCCGCCGGTTTACATCGTGGAGTCGCAGGACATCTCGAACCAGTTCTCGTTCTGGCCGCGCTACGATGAATTCGTCGAGGCGCCGCCGAATACCCCGTTGCCGGACGGCGAAGTCTACACGGAAGAAGGCGGAATCAATTTGTTTACGGGCCGGAGCGCGCTCTACATCCAGAACGGGAAGTCGGAGCTGGTGCCGCACAACATTCGCGTTGCCTTTCAATCCGTGGACCGGATCGCGACGATCGAGGTGAGTCGCTTCGGCGCGAAGATGCGCGAATGGCAGGTGTTTGTTTGCCGGAATTATCGGACACTGCCGCTATGAGCGCTGGTTCGCCCGCGATATCCGTGGTGGTGCCGCTATTCAACGAAGAAGAGAACGTGCCGATCCTGCAAGGCGAGCTGACGACGGCACTGGGCGGGCTCGATTACGAAATCATTTTCGTCGATGACGGCTCCGTCGATGGGACGGTGCAGCGGATCGCTTCCGATCCGCGAGTGCGATTGGTCCAGTTCGAACGCAACGCCGGCCAGAGCGCGGCGATGTATGCGGGGCTGAACAGCGCGCGGGGTGAAGTCGCCGTCCTGATCGATGGCGATCTGCAAAACGATCCCGCCGATATTCCGAAGCTACTCGCCGAGATCGAGCGTGGCGCCGACCTCGTCTGCGGTTATCGCGCGCAACGCAAGGACACGATGGTCAAGCGCATCACCAGCCGCGTCGCAAATTTTGTTCGGAGCCGGTTCACCAAGGACGGTGTGCGCGACACCGGCTGCACCTTGAAAGCGATGAAACGCGAATGCATCACGGCGCTGCTCCCATTTAAGGGCATGCACCGGTTCATCCCTGCGCTGGTCAAAGGCGCCGGCTATCGCCTCGTTGAGGTCCCGGTAAACCATCGCCCGCGAAAATTCGGCCAAAGCAAATACGGCCTCGGCAATCGCGCCCTTCGCGCCACGATGGACATGTTCGGCGTCCGCTGGCTGCTCTCCCGGCGGCTAAATTACAAAGTGCGCGAGGATTCCCGCTCGACGCTGTAGCCGCGGCGCTCTGTCGCCGCGTCAGCGCGAAGAACCACGGCGACACAGCGCCGTGGCTACAGCTCCTAATATTTTTCGACCTTTATCCCACGCTTCGCCAACTGCGCCTGGACGCTGTCCGGGCCAACCAGATGCGCGGCGCCGACCGCGATCTGCTGGACGCCGGAACCTTTCAGCATCGCGGCGATCTTTTCGCTCCAGGCGATGTTTCGTTGGACGATGAGTTTCTGGTAAACGGTGGGCGCCTCTTTTTTCATGTCGTCCACCGAAAGCCGCTTGATCGTGTCCGTATCGCCATCGATCCACGCTTTCGCGAGTTTATCGAGAAGATCCAATCCCTTCTCGAGATCATCGAGGATGCTGTTGAGGAAAGCAATCTGCTCCTCATCGGAGAGACCGGCGAGAATCTGAATTTGTTCCTCGGCGGTTTCGAATCCGCGAATCTTATCGCCTTCGGCGAGAGCCTGCGCATTCAACACGCGCTCGACTCCGGCCTTCGGATCGTAACCGGCTTTCATGATTGGCCCCACCGCCAGAACCAGCGCGGCGAGCCAGGGCCGCATGGGTTCCAAACTCGCGACCGGAATGGCGTAAGTGGCGGCGATTTTTTCGAGCTTCTGGCGTTGCTCGCCATTAAGCCTGCTTGAAAGCGGATGCTGTGGGTCGATACCGAACTTCGCCATCAACGGGGCCAGCGCGGCCTCGTTGTCGAAATCGGCGACCTCGAGCCAGAGCTCGGTCGCATCGTGGACGGTCTTCTTCACTTTCTCGGCGTTCCATTCCGTGTCGTGCTTGAGCAGGTGCAGGGTGCCGATGAGATAGATCGTGGAATCCGCATCCTTGATCACCCACATCGCGGGTTCGGCTTTTGCGGAAATCGCTGCGAATATGATGAAAATGAGGGCGACCGGCAGGAGCCAGCAAGGGCGAGGGAAATCGTGCATGGCAGACGGTAGCGCGTCCGGCCTCGGCCCGCCACGACGGCCAAATCACGCTTGTCATCCGAAAGCCCCACGTTAAGCTTTCGACCCCCAACGGGAATCCTGCATGTCCTTGGCCAGCCTACTCTCTGCCGAGCAAATCATTCCCGAGATGAAAGCGACGGAGCGTTGGAGCGCCATCGTCGAGCTAATCGACCTCCTGGTGGCCCAGGGCAAAATCAAACCAGAAGATCGCGACAGCATCCTCGCCTCGCTCAAACAGCGGGAAGAAACGATGAGCACCGGGATCGGGTTCGGCATCGCCATTCCGCACGCTTCGTCGGATCGGATCGAGGAAGTGGTGGCGTCGTTTGGCCGGTCGTCGCAGGGGATCGAATTCGACGCGCTCGATAATGCGCCGGTCAAATTCGTCGTCCTCTTCATCGTGCCGAAGAACCAGTTTCAAACCCATCTCCGCACCCTCGCGTCGATCGCGAAATTTCTGAACGACCGCAGTGTTCGCGAAAGTCTCGGCGCCGCGAAATCGGCGGACGAGATCCTGGCGATCTTTCGCGAGCGCAGCGGGCAAAAGTAAGAGCGGTGGAAACGTTTCAAGCCCTTCTCGCGCGGAAGGTGGCGGAAGCGCTTAAGGCAGCCGGGTTGCCGGAGGCGGGCGGCGTCACCCAGGCTACCGACGCGCGCTTCGGCGATTACCAGAGCAACGCCGCGCTCATTCTCGCCAAGCAGCTCAGTGAAAATCCGAGAAATATCGCCCAGAAAATATTAGTCGTATTAGACCTATCCGGCCTATGCGAGCCGCCCACAATTGCTGGCGCCGGCTTCATTAACTTCACCCTCCGCAACGAAGCCATCGCCGCGCAAACCGCGAAGCTTCTCCGCGACGAACGCCTCGGCGTTGCGCGCGCGGAAACCCAGAAACGCATCGTCATCGACTTCGGCTCCCCGAATGTGGCCAAGCCGATGCACGTCGGCCACATTCGCAGCACCGTGCTGGGGGACGCGCTTGCCCGCATCGCTTCTTTCCTCGGTCACGAAGTCATCCGCGATAATCACATCGGCGATTGGGGGACGCAGTTCGGCATGGTGATCTACGGCTGGAAGAACCTGCTCGATCGCGCCGCGCTCGAACGCGACCCGATCGCGGAACTGGTCCGCATTTACAAAGAGACCAACGAAAAAGCGACAAGCGACCCTAAAGTGCGGGAAGCGGTCCGCGAGGAATTGGTCAAACTCCAGGCGGGCGCCCCGGAGAATTTCTCGATTTGGAAAGAGACGGTCGACCTCTCCATGAAGGAATTCGAGCGCGCCTACCAGATGCTGGATATTCATTACGACATCCAGCGCGGCGAAAGTTTCTACAGTGATCGACTGCCCGCGGTGGTCGAGCGCTTGCTCAAATCGGGAATCGCTGAGATCAGCGAAGGGGCGGTTTGCGTTTTTTTCCGCGATATTCCTGAGCTGGCGGAAAAGCCCGCGATCATCCGCAAGAGCGACGGTGGTTTCAATTATACCACCACCGATATCGCGACGGTGGATTATCGAATCCAGGATTTGAAAGCAGATACGGTTTGGCTTGTTGTGGGCGCGCCGCAAATCCTGCACTTCAAGCAAATCATCGCGATCGCGCGCCGCGAAGGTTACACAGCCGACTTTCGCCACATTACTTTTGGCAGCATTCTCGGCGAGGACCGCAAGCTGATGAAAACGCGCTCGGGCGAGAACGTGCCCCTCCGCGATTTGCTCGATGAGGCAATCCAGCGCGCCCGCAAAATCATCGAGGAGAAGAACCCTGATCTGAGCGAGTCGGAGAAGATCGACATCGCCGAAAAGGTCGGGATCGGCGCGGTGAAATACTACGATCTCTCCCAGTACCGGATGACCGATTACATCTTTTCCTGGGACCGGATGCTTTCGTTCCAGGGGAACACCGCGCCCTATTTGCAGAACGCGTATGTCCGCATCCGCTCGATTTTCCGGAAAGCGGGCGAGGAATTTACCGCGACGAGGGAACTGAACCTGACCGACGCGGCGGAAAAGAATCTTGCCCTGAAACTTTGCCAATTCGCCGAAACAGTTCCTACCGTCGTGAACGATTTCCGTCCGAACCTGCTGGCTAATTATCTCTACGAGCTGGCGAACGCCTTCCATACGTTCTACGAAGCCTGCCCGGTCCTGAAATCCGAAGAGCCGTTGCGCAGCTCCCGTCTCGCCCTTTGCGAATTAACGGGGCGAGTGCTTGCGAAGGGCCTCGACCTTCTAGGCATTAAAGTCCCGGAAAAGATGTGAAGGCAAATGACGAAGTTCGAATGACGAATGCCGAATGAATGACGAAGCTCGAATGACGAAAGACCGGGGCGCGCAAGATGCCATTTCGGATTTCGTCATTCGGGTTTCATTCGTCATTCGTCATTCGTCATTCGTCATTTCATCCTGGGTTTGCTCCACATGACAAGAATTCCCGTTTGCACCTATCGGTTGCAATTCAACCGGCAGTTCACCTTCGCCCAAGCCCGGGAAATCGTGTCGTACCTCGATGCGCTCGGGATCAGCGATTGTTACGCGTCGCCCTACTTTCAGGCGCGCGCGGAAAGCCTCCACGGCTACGACATCACCGATCACAACAAGCTGAACGCCGCCATCGGTTCGCGCGCCGACTACGACGCGTGGATCGCGGACCTCCGCGCGCACGGCATGGGACAGATCGTCGATTTTGTCCCGAACCACATGGGAGTAGGCGAGCCGCTCAACCATTGGTGGATGGACGTTTTAGAGAACGGTCCCAGCTCGATGTACGCGCCCTGGTTCGACATTGAATGGAAGCCGCTCAAATCCGATCTCCAGGATAAAGTTTTGCTGCCGATTCTCGGCGACCAGTATGGCCGGGTCCTGGAACGCGGCGAATTGCAGGTGCGCTTCGAAGCGGGCGCTTTTTATCTGCGCTATTACGAACACGAATTCCCGATCGCGCCCGGGACTTATCGCCACATCCTCCAAGTCGCGCTCGATAAACTGGAGCCGTTCAAGAGCGAAGATTATTACGCGGAGTTCCAGAGCATCATTACCGCGCTGGAATATTTGCCGCGCCGCACCGAGACCAATCCGGAACGGATCGCGGAACGGACCCGGGAAAAGGAAATCATCAAACGCCGGCTGGAGCGGCGTTGCCAGGAAGCGCCGCAGGTGCAGGCGGCGGTCCTGCAGGCGGTCGAGCAGATCAACGGAACTCCTGGCGACCCGCGCAGTTTCGACGCGCTCGATTCGCTCCTGAACGACCAGTCGTATCGCCTCGCGTTCTGGCGCGTCGCCGCGGAGGAAATCAACTATCGGCGTTTCTTCGACGTGAACGATCTCGCCGCGATCCGGATGGAATTGCCGGAAGTGTTCGATGCGACCCATCGCCTGCTCCTGGAGCTCGTCGCCACCGGCGCGGTTACCGGTGTGCGTGTCGATCACCCGGACGGTCTCTATTTACCCCGGGAATATTTCGAAAAATTGCAGCGGCGTTCCGCGGCCGCGCTCGGCGCACCTCTTCCTCCGGATGGCCGCGCGATTTATCTCGTGGTCGAGAAAATCTTGTCCGGCAACGAAACGTTGCGAAGCGATTGGTCTGTCCACGGCACGACCGGATACGAGTTCGGCAAGCTGGTTGCCAACGTTCTCGTCGACGGGTCGGCCGAGCAGGCGATCACCAAGACCTTCCAGCGTTTCATCGGGCACTCGATGCACTTCGGCCATCTCGTTTACGCGAAAAAGCGTCTCGTCATGCGCCTGTCGCTCGCGAACGACGTCAACGTCCTCGGCGACATGCTCGATCGGCTTTCGGAAAAGAACCGCTGGTTCCGCGATTTCACCCTGGACGCACTCGCGCGCGCGGTCCGGGAAACGATTGCTTGTTTCCCGGTTTATCGCACCTACGTCGAGCCGGGCCAGCCGGTGAGCGAGGAAGATCGCGCCGTCATCGAGCGCGCGGTGACGACGGCGAAGCGGCGGAACCCGGCCCTGGAGGACTCCGTCTTCAATTTTCTCCGCGACATTTTGCTCTTCCGGTTCCCGGAAAACCTCGATGACGAAGCGCGAAAGGAGCACGCGCATTTCGTCCTGAAATTCCAGCAGAGTACCGGCCCAATCATGGCGAAGGGATTGGAGGACACGGCGTTCTACGTTTACAACCGGCTCGCCGCGCTGAACGAGGTCGGGGGCGAGCCGCAGCATTTCGGGATCGGGCTGGATGAATTTCACCAGCGCAATTTCGAACGCCAGCGCGATTGGCCGTCGAGTTTGCTGGCGACCTCGACCCACGACACGAAGCGGAGCGAAGACGTGCGGGCGCGGATGGTGGCGATTTCCGAGGTGCCGCAGTTATGGCGGAGCAGCCTCCAGCGCTGGCGCGTGATCAATCGGCGCTGGAAACGAAACCTCGATGAGGCGAGCGCGCCGGACGCGAACGAAGAATATTTGTTTTATCAGACGCTGGTGGGGACCTGGCCGATGGACGCGGCCGGCCGCGCGGAACCCGCTGCGACGGCCGAATACATCGAACGCGTCCAGACCTACATGGCGAAAGCCTTGAAGGAGGCGAAGATCAACACGAGCTGGATCCAGCCTAACGAGCAGTGGGACGCAGCGATGAGCGAATTCGTGGCGCGGGTTCTCGACTCGTCGACCAAGAACAAATTCATCCCGGCCTTCCTCCCGGTCGCGGAAGAGATCGCGCGCCTTGGCGCGATCAATTCGCTTTCGCAAGTCGCCTTGAAATTGACCGCGCCGGGTGTCCCCGACATTTACCAGGGGAACGAAATCTGGGATTTCAGTCTCGTCGATCCCGACAATCGGCGGCCGGTCGATTACGCGCGAAGAGGCGAAATGCTGCGCTCGCTGGACACAGCGGCGCCGGCCGAGTTGCTCCAGCAGTGCGCCGATGGACGGATCAAACTTTTTCTTACCCAACGGCTCCTGCGCTTTCGCCGGGAGCATTCGCAATTGTTTGAACACGGGAGCTACGTGCCACTCAACGTCACCGGTACGTTCGCGGAGAACTGCGTCGCATTCGCGCGCGAACACGAGGGAAATTGGATCGCGATCGTCGTGCCGCGGCTTTCGTCGCGCGTCGGTTTCCCGCCGATTGGTGAGGCGTGGCAGGATACGGCAGTTGATTTGCCGGCCTCGTTGTCGCGCGAGGGCGCGAGGGAATTATTCACCGGCTGTAAACTCAACGTTGACGATAACGCCGTGAGGTTATCCGACGCGATGGCCGTCCTCCCTTTCGCCGTCTATACAAATGCCCTGTAGCGGCGGTCTATGACCGCTGCATTTGTTGAAGTGCGACGGTCATAGACCGCCGCTACAAGGAAGTTAGCCAATGCGCGAACTTGTCCGCGTTCGCGACGAATTCGCGCCCAAGATCAGCGAACGAGATTTGCGACGAAGCGAGCACCAGCATCACGCTGAGCAGCGCCAGGTTCATCAGGTAGATCACGACCAGCGAGAAAAACGTTCCGTGATCAGTCAGGTCGGTTTGTTTCTTCGGGATCATCCAGCAGGCGAACGTGAAATGGAACGCCCAGGTCGCGCCGATCAAGGCGTAGAGGAGCCGCCCGTACGGCTGGACATTGAAGAACATGCCGAGGACGCCGTACCCGGCGATGGCGATCAGGCTGTAGAGCGGGAAAAAATAAGGCGCGAGCGCGATCCAGAAATTGTTCCGGTCCGTCACGATGTGGCCGCCGTCCCGGCCGACGCGAAACCGACTGACTCGCCCGCCCATTAGGAGGACCCAGAGCGCGTGGGTGAGTTCGTGGCCGAACACATAGACCAGCATCGGCCGCGGCAAACCGAAAAACGCGATCAGCCACAGGACCGCGCCTAACGAAAAGAACCAGAATTCCTCGGCGGCCCAGAGTCGTTGCGTCACCGTCGCGCGCGCGAAGACAGTGAAGAATGTCTGGGTGAGGATCGCGCAGATCGGGAGAAGAAAAATCGCGATGACGAATTTCACCCAGCGCGTCGGGATGAGCCAGGCGCTATGATTAGCGGCGCGCCGGACGATTGGAGCGCTGACCTTCGTACGGGCGCCGCGCCGGCGTCCGTGATGAAGGGTCGTCTTTCGTTTCTTCTTCGCCGCCAACTTATCCGCAGATTACGCAGATTTTGGCAATGACGAATGTCGAATGTCGAAGCATAAATTGCCGAAGCAACGCTCCAGCGCGTTACGGTTCGTCATTCGTCATTCGACATTTGCGCCGACTTTGTCGGCGCTTTACGCCCGTCCCATGTAGGCGCCGGTGCGCGTATCGATCTTGATGAGCTCGCCTTCCTGGATGAAGAGCGGGACGTTGACGGTCTTGCCCGTCTCGAGCACGGCCGGCTTCGTCACGTTCGATGCGGTATCGCCGCGGAGACCTTCCGGCGCTTCCGTGACTTTCAATTGCACCGAGGACGGCAATTCCACCTGGACCGCTTTCCCCTCAGCATACAGCACCTGGATCGGCAAATTCTCGACGAGATAATCCTTCGCTTCGCCGAGAAGATTATCCTGGAGCGTCACCGTATCGAACGTATCCGGGTCCATGAAATGGTATCCGTTGTTGTCCTTGTAACTGAACTCGAGAGTGGCGCGATTGATATCGACTAGCTCGACTTTGTCCGTCGAACCGAAACGCACGTCCGCGCTCTTGCCCGTGCTGATGTAGCGAATGATCGCCTGGACGAACGCGCGCAGGTTTCCCGGCGTCCGATGATTGACTTCCAGGACAATGGCGGTGTTGCCATTGTATTTTATCGCCATTCCTTTTCGGAGATCGTTCGCAGCGGGCATAGAGAAGTTGAGAGGTTGAGGAGTTGAGTGGTTGAGAGGACAGGACGATGGCGCGTAACACTTAACTTCTCAACCCCTCAACCTCTCAACGTTGCTTACAGCAGCTTGAGCTTCGTCAGGTCCTGGGAATCGACGATGCCGACGGGGGCCTGGTGGTCGTCGACGACGACGAGATCGTCGATGCGGTGGCGTTCGAGGAGGTTCAGGACTTCCACGGCCAATTTGTCCTGGTGAACAGTAACGGGGTTTAACGTCATGAGATCGCCGACAAGGCGGTCGGCGATTTTAGAGTCGGATTGGAAATGGCGGACGAAATCGCCGTGGGTGAAAATGCCGAGGAGCTGGCCTTCTTCATCGGCGACCACGGCGGCGCCGGCGCGAACGTCGGTCATGGTTTTGAGGACGGCGCGAATGGGAGCGTCGGGCGCGACCATGGCCAGGGCGTGCCGCGGCCGCATGATCTGGTGGACGCGCAGAAGCAGGCTGCGCCCGATCATTCCGGCGGGATGGAAGCGGGCGAAGTCTTCCTTCTGAAAGCCGCGGGCTTCGAGCAGGACCATGGCGAGGGCATCGCCGAGGGCGAGCATGACCGTGGTGCTCGAGGTTGGCGCGAGGTTTAGCGGACAGGCTTCCTGCTCGATGTTGACGTCCAGAACGACGTGCGAATTCTTGGCGAGGTTCGAGTTCGGGTCGCCGCAAATCGCGATGATCTGCACTTGAAATCGCGCGATCGCCGGCAGCACCCGCATCAGTTCTTCCGTTTCGCCGCTGGCACTGAACGCGAGAACGACGTCGCCGTCCGCGACCATGCCGAGATCGCCATGCAGAGCGTCGAGCGAATCGAGCACCACGGCAGGCGAACCGGTGCTCGTAAGCGTGGACGCGATCTTGCGCCCGATGTGCCCGGATTTCCCAACGCCGACCACCACCACTTTGCCGCGCGCTTCCAGGCTGTCCTTGATCAGGGTAACCGCGCGCGAAAAGTTTTCGTCCAGTCGCTCACGTAAACGCTGCACCTCGAAAATTTCGATATCGAGAACGCGCCGGGCTTTTTCCAGGTAATCCATCGCGTCCTGATTGTGCGCCGGGGCGTCGGGCCGGGCAAGAATTCCCGGAACCAATCCACCAGTTCGGCAGTTCAATCCCTGGCTGAGCGCAGAGTGCTTGCTTTTCGCGCGGCGACCTGATTCAACTGGCGCTCCATCGTTCTGCCTTAACTTATGAAAACGTGCCTGCTCGTTCTTTGCCTGATCGCCACCGCTGCCAGCTCCGTTCTTGGAGAAACCTATCGAGCACCAATCCAGCGGACGCGCCAGAAGCAACAGCGCGTGCGTCCCGCGCCTCCGATCACCCGAACGGAAGTGGATGGCGTGATCCCGCGCGGCGTTCGGGGCGGTAATTTTTTGCAGATGTTCAATCCGAAGGCGCCCGCCAAATATGGAACTTCCCAGGAAGCGGTTTCTCTGGACCCGAACGATCCGGGGAAGTGGAAGGGCATTAAGTTTTTCGTATTCCGGTTTTGACGGACGCCATTGACGGTCCCGCGCCGGCCGAGGCGCGGCCGGTAGTCGCCTGTTATTGCGCGACTTTCCTGAAGCCGGAGATGTTGCACATCTACCGGCAGATCACTTCGCTCCAGCGGGTGGAGCCGTTTGTCATCGCGCAAAAGCGGGAGGAAGCGGCGCGCTATCCGTTCGAGCGGATTGCTGTGGTCGGCAAACCGGGCACGCATTTCGCCCGGCGATTCTGGTTCAAACAAATGCGCGACACGCCGTGGCAGGTTTCTCCGGGCGAAGTGCGAAAACTGACCGGCATTCTCGCGGAAATAAAAGCGGAGCTGCTCCACATTTATTTCGGTCATATCGCCGTGCATCTGTTGCCGCTCATCCAGGCGTGGTCGAAACCGTCGGTCGTCTCGTTCCACGGCGCGGACGTGATGGTCGATCTCGACAAACCCGCTTATCGCGCGGCGACACAGCAAATGCTCGAGGCGGTCCGGCTTGTCCTGGTGCGGTCGGAGTCGTTAGGCCGGGCGCTCATCAACCTCGGCTGTCCCGCAGGAAAGATTCGGCTTCAGCACACGGGGATACCGGTCGACGACATTCCGTTTCGGACGCGCGAGTGGCCGGACAAGGGCGCGTGGAAATTCGTCCAAGCCTGTAGGCTCATCGAAAAAAAAGGGCTCCGGGTGAGCCTGCGCGCGTTCGCGAAATTCGCGGCGCGACATCCGGCCGCGACGTTTACGATAGCCGGCGAAGGCCCGCTCCGGAACGAGCTGGGAAGAGTGGCCGCGGAACTCGGCGTCGCCGACAAAGTTTTCTTTCCCGGTTTCATTTCCCAGAACCAATTGCGCGAATTGTTTTATCAATCGCACATCTTCCTGCATCCGAGCGAAGTCGGAGGAGACGGAAACCAGGAGGGCGTTCCAAATTCCATGCTCGAGGCGATGGCGAGCGGGTTGCCAGTGTTCGCCACGGAGCACGGTGGAATTCCGGAAGCGATTGAGAATGGCAGAAGCGGAATCCTGGTGCCGGAGCGGGACGACACGGCGCTCGCGCTCGCGCTGCTCGAGCGCACTGCGAATCCGGAAGGGCTCGCCGCGATCGCCCGGAACGGTGCAGAAGTCGTCCGGAAGCATTTCGAGCAGACCGGCCAGACGCGGCAGTTGGAAGATTACTATCTCGAAGCGATCGGTTAGGAACGGAATGCGACGGGGTCCGTGCGGAACATAGGCCTGTGGCCTGTGCGCCCAACGGACATTCTATCCGTTGCTCTTCGGCGGCAGCGGAGTGGAACTCTGCTGGGCGCACAGACCAGAGGTCTATGTTCCGAAAAATTCCGCAAGCTGTTTGGCGACGACCTCGAAGCTGAGCGACTTTGACGCAACCGGAACCATCGCTGCCACCATCTCGGAATAATATTCCCGGTCGCTCAACAACCGTGAAGCGAGCTGCTCGATCTCCGCAATCGACCGCGCGAATCCGCATGTCTCAGGAAACGCGAGTCGATCGATCGCGCCGTTTCCGCCGGCGCACGGAACGCGGCAGAGCAAGGCGTCGCCTGCGACCTGGCCGGGAACGAAGCTGGTGTCGAGCTGGAGCACGATCCGGTGCCGCGCCAGTTCTCGCAAATAATCCGGGTAAGCCAGCTTCTTGTGAAGAACGCGCAGCTTCCCGGGAACGAATCCCAGTTCCGCCAGAAGCCGCGCGCCCTTGCGGCCCTCGCAATCGAAGACGGTCACGTGCTCGCCGGTGCTCTCGCTGAGCCGGCGCGCAGCAATCAGCGCCGCGAGATGATTTCGCGACGGCACATCCCATTCGCGAGTGCCGATGAAAATCCCCGAGCGCTGTTCGATGGGCCGGGAAAAATTCCAGCGTGGATCATCGATGGGGTACGGCGTCGGAATGAACGCGGCCCGGCGGTCGCCCCGCGATGCACGACATAGGTCCGCCGCCTCCGGCGTCGGTGCGAGGCAGGCATCCGCTTTCTGCACGATGCGAACGAAACGAGCAAGACGCGCGGAGTTCTGCAACTGGTTCGCGATTTGATGCAGCCCTGTTTCCTTTAGCGAGACCGCAACGAAACGTCCGGCCTTCTGCAACGTTTCGAGGGCACGCTCGGAAGCACTGAAATCGCCACGAAGCAAAAGCAAAACCGGCGTGTCTCGCGCGAGCGCATCTGTTGTTTCGCGCTGAAAACTTCCATGGGTGCACGAGGCATAAGCGTGGAAGTTCGTCGGCGGATGGGGAAGCGCAGTTTCCCCGGCGCCATCCGGAAAATCCTGCGCCACGTCGTGGCCCCCAGGATTTAGGACCGTGAGGCGAAAGTTAGGGGGCGCATGCTGCTGCATTTCCAAGACTCTACCAGATCAATTGCGTGCGGAACATAGGCCTCTGGCCTGTGCGCCCAACGGACATTCTGTCCGTTTTTTTGAGTATTCAGCGGAGTGTAACTCCGCTGGGCGCACAGGCCAGAGGCCTATGTTCCTATTCGTCTGGATCTGATGGCGGCGGAGGCGTGGGCCGCAAAATCGATTCCTCGGGGATTTCGTCGCTTGGGTGGACGGGTTCGGCGCGGCGAATTTCCTTCGGCGATTTTTGAGGAGTCGGCGTTACGGGTTCGGCTCGCAGAACCGGTTTCGTCGATTCGGGCTCGACCCTCTCGGCCTTCAACACCGGTTTTTCCGTTGGTGACTCAACTGCCTCGGCTTTCGGCGCGGGTTTGGTCGCATCCGGCTCTACGGCTTCCGCTTTTAGAACCGGTTTCGTCGGATCGGGCAATTTGTTTTGGTCGTCTGCGCCGGATGATTTCTCCGGCTCGGGTTTTTCCACCGGCTTTGGTTTCACGGTCGAGTGGATTGCGTTATACGGATCGTTTTCCGCGAGAAGGACCGGACCTTGCGGCGGAATGGGCGGAACCACCCTCGGGTCGACGGCCAGCGACGCGCGCGGAAAGCCGGACGCCGGCAGATCGCGCACCAGCCGCGTCCGTACTTCGCCGTGAACGTTGCACGGTTCGGTCGGCATTTGGGCGGAGGTCGCCAGCTCGACGTAGGTCGTTCGTTTCTTCACCGTATCGCCGCCGGCGGATTTCACCGTGTCGTAACATTTATCGGTCGCGAGCAGCCCGGACCGCGTGCAAATCTCCACCTTCTGCATCCCTTTCGGCTCGGGAATTTCTTTCGCCGGGTAGCGCTCGTTCGCGGCGTTCATCACATCCACCCAGATCGGCAACGCGATCTCGCGCCCGAATGCGCCGCGGTAAATTCTCTGCGGCTTATCGAACCCGGCCCAGACGGCGCACGTGATCGAGTTGTCGTAGCCGGCGAAAAGCGCGTCGGTGAAATCATAGGCCGTCCCGGTTTTTCCGGCGACGGGAAATTTGCGGAGCCCGAATTTCTGCCGCGCGGCGCGTCCGGTTCCAGTTTCGAGTGCGTCCACCAGGCAGGAATGAACTTCGTAGGCGGTCTCCGGTTTGATGACCGTCTGCCGGGCCCGGTCCTTCGGCGATTCCCACACGACGGTGCCATCCTTTTCTTCGATGCGATCGAGAATGTGCGGCGCGTTCGGGCGCCAGCCGCCATTCGGGAAAATCGTGTAGGCCAGGGCGAGTTCGGCGAGCGTGATCTCACTGCTGCCGAGAAATGTCGCGGGGAACGGGCGCAGCGGCGACTTGATCCCGGCCGCCTTGCAGAGTTGCAGCACAGGATCGACGCCGACCGTCATGCCGATCCGGACCGTCGCGCCGTTCTTCGATTTCGCCAGCGCCTGGCGCGCCGTCATCGATCCTTCGTACCGGTTTTCCTCCGACTCCGGTCCCCATTCGCCGAGAATCCCGGTGGTGCCGCCGATCATGACCGCGCGATTATCCAGCGCCGAATCTTCGACGAGCGATCCGGGAAACAATCCATTTTCGAAAGCGGCGGCGTAAACGAAAGGCTTGATCGCGGTGCCGGCGGGACGGCGCGCCTGGAGCGCGCGGTCGTATTGGTTATGCTCGAAATCGCGGCCGCCGATCAGAACGAGGATTCCCGCCGTCTGGTTATCGAGCGCGATCAGCGCCCCCTGCAAATAATCGGGCGACACACTCACGTTCGGGACCGCGAGTTGTTTGGCGCTCTTATAACGATTCGCGTAGACTTCGTAGGTCGGGTGACTGTAGCCGGAGTGTTTCTCGGCTTCCGCGAGATGCGTTCGCAACGATTCCTCAGCGACGCGTTGCATTTCCGCATCGATCGTCGTGTGGATCCTGTAACCTTCATTCATCGCCCGGTCCCAGCCGACGGCGGCGATGACCTGTTGCCGGATGTAATCGACGGCGTAGGTCTGGCCCTGCGCGCTTTGCCGGCTGCCGATCGTGATCTCTTCCGCCTGCGCGATTTCGCAGCGTTCGCGGGAGATGAACCCGAGATCGCGCATCCGCGCCAGGGCGACATTCCGCGCGTCGCGTGAACCGTTCTTGTCGGTCCAGGGCGAAAGTTTATTCGGGCTCTTGATCAACCCCGCGAGCGTGGCGCATTCCGACAGCGTCATCTCTTTCGCCGGCTTTCCGAAATAGCCGCGGGACGCCGCCTCCGCGCCATAAAGTCCGGCGCCGAAATAAATCCGGTTGAGATACAGCTCCATGATTTTCTGCTTTCCGAAGCGCTCCTCGATCCGCTTCGAGAGAAAAATTTCGAGAAGCTTGCGACGAAAAGTTCGTTCTTTGAGCGAAAAGCTGTTGCGGGCCAGCTGCTGCGTGATCGTGCTCGCGCCCTGGCGGACATGGCCGGCCGTAAAATTCTTCAAGGCGGCCCGGACGATGCCCGAGAGGTCATAGCCGCCGTGCTGATAAAACTTATTGTCCTCGACGGCGACAACCGCATTGATCAGGTCGCGCGGCAGTTGTTCGTAGGGAACCGTCTCCCGATTCTCGACGTAGATCTGGCCGAAGATCTTGTCATTGCGATCGAGGATCACGCTGGCCGATTCCATCTGTTCGAGCTTCGAGAGGTCGAAGGTGCCGGCCTCGGCGCTGAGAACGCTGGTGAGGTACCAGAAATAGATTCCGAAGCCGAGCAGACCGACGAGCACCAGCGCGATCGGGACATAAAATGTCGGCCGCTTGTACCAGCGCGGGCGCTCGAAGTACTCGACGGGCGTTTGCGGAAGATAGGAAACGGGCATGCGGCGGCGAAGACGTGAATCGTTACAACGTTAAATCGTTACATCGAAAAAGATCGTATCGTTTCGACGCCGGTTCACGATGTAACGATATATCGATTCAACGATTTGACGGTAAAGATACCCATGCTCACGGGCGATCAAGCGCTGACCGACTTCATCCGTCAAACGATCCGCCAGCGCGGCCCGGTCCCGTTCGACTGGTTCATGGAGCAGGCGCTCTATCATCCGGAATTCGGCTATTACAGTTCCGGCCAATGCCAGATCGGGCGGCGCGGCGATTATTTCACGAACGTCAGCGTCGGTCCGCTCTTCGGGCGCTTGCTCGCGGCGCAGTTCGCCGAGATGTGGGAAATCCTGGGCCGGCCCGACGATTTCGCGATCGTCGAGCAAGGCGCGCATCACGGTGAGTTCGCGCGCGATGTTCTCGAGGCGGTGCGGGAACGGACGCCGGATTTTTTTTGGGCGGTCCGCTACTGTGTGATCGAACCGTTTCCGATTTTGGAAGCCCGGCAAAGGGAAAGGCTGCGCGACTTCACGGAAAAGCTGACGTGGCGGAAATCGCTTTCCGATCTGGAGCCGTTTAACGGTGTCCATTTTTCGAATGAGTTGCTCGATTCGATGCCGGTGCGGTTGATCAGCCGCGAGGGCAACGAAGAGTGGAAGGAGCGGCTGGTGGATAGATCTGGCGACGACTTGGCTTTCGTCACGCGGCCGATTGCCGACGAGAAGCTGCGGCGTCACGTCGAAAAATTACCGCGCTCTGGCAACGGGCTCTACGAAACGGAGGTCAACCTGGTGGCGTTGGACTGGATCGAAGACGTTGCTCGCAAACTCACTCGCGGGTTCGTTCTCGCCATCGATTATGGATATGCGCGCGCTGAGTTTTATGCAGCTGAGCGAACGAGTGGCACGCTGCAATGTCGCGCGGACCATCGCTCCGTTAGCTCGCCACTGGTTGAGGTCGGGTGCGCGGATATCACGGCGCACGTCGATTGGACGAGCATCGCCGAGCGCGCCGAGCAACACGGCCTGACGCTAATCGGTTTCACCGATCAACATCATTTCATCACCGGCCTGCTTGCGGATCGCACCCCGCCGGAGCTTGAGCGGCGCGCGTTGCAGACCTTGCTGCACCCCGAACTTCTCGGCACGCGGTTTCAATACCTCGCGCTTGGAAAAAAAATCCCCGACCATCAGCTGAGCGGTTTTCGCTTTTCTCGCGATGCGCGGACGGCGCTCGGAACCTAGGCTTGTAGCCTGTGCGCCCAGCGGGCTTGCAGCCCGCGGCAAGCGATGTCAACGGGTTGAAAACCCGTTGGGCGCACAGACAGGATGTCTATGTTCCTAGAACCGCACGGTGAATTGCGCGGCGATCATGTGGGTGAGATCGCGCAGGCCATTCTTTTCGTGCTGGAAACTGTATTGCAACTTGAGCTGAGTATGCGCGGTAAAGCGATAGCCCGCCGCTATGTCCGCGCGCCAGAGATCGCGGCCCCATGGCGCGGTGCCGCCGTAACTACTGGTCACGTCGTCGAAGAATTGCTGGTTCCAGCGCACGGCGCCGAAGAGCTGCGGCGTGAATTTGTATTTCGCTTCGAGATAATAGGCGAACGTATCGGCATCCGTGAACCCCGGAATCTCGAAGCGCGCCTCGAAAAATTCCGCCCATAATTGCCAGTGGTGCCAGGCGAAGCTGATGTCCTGCCCGAGGACGCGCTCGTGGAAGTCGCCGATGTCCTGGCCAACCGGCAGGGTCGGCTTCGCTTCGGGTCGGAAATAGGCGCCATCGCTCGCGGAGAAACCAAAGGTCCACATCTCGTTAGGCCGGAAACCGATCCGCCCGCTCACCGTCGGATGATCGAAGTCCATTCGGGTAATCGGCCACGACTCGGGCCGCGACGAGAGCGACGCGTTTTTGATTTCCGCCGCGTAATCGAATTGGCCGAGGCGTCCCGCTACCGAAACGCCCGTGGCGTAGCTCGGCCCCCAGATCACGGGGTTATGTTCGTATTTTTCTGCCGGTGGACCGACGCTGAGAAAACTGGCATAGGGCGCCGACATGTCCTCGATCGCGGTCACGTTTTCGTAGGGCAGGGGCGCATTGATAAAGGGATTTTCCCACGAGACATGGCGCGCGACGTAGGTGCCGACCACCGTCGAAAACTGGCCCGCCTGAAGATTGAACCGGCCATCTTTCCACGGCGTGAAGCGGACCGCGTATTCATCGAGCCGCAATTGCGCGCCTTCGTCGCTGGGATCGAACCCACGATCGACCCGCGTCTGGGTGAAAACGTAAATGGAATCGCCGAGCTGGGCGTCGACAAACAAGCTCAGCCGCGGATTGAAGAGCGCGTCGCTCGTCGTGCGGATGAGGCCGGGAGCAGGGCCGCTGAAATAATACGCTTCGAGGTCGAGCGTGCCGCTGACACGGGCGCGGACATCGCCATTCAGCGTGGTGAAAGTGAGCGCTTCATCGACGCGATCGAGAAAATCCTGGGCCGTCGCGTTGCTCGCCGCCGCCGCGGCCAGGCCAATCGCGATCACGGCTGACAAGTTCTTCATGTGCGCCGCTCAGAATTCGTCCCGGCCTTTTCCGCCGGACGGAAACGGACTTCGAATTCCGTCCATTCCCGGTCCGATGAAACCAGGTTCAGCTCGCCGCCGTGCAGCCGCACCAGCTCGCGCGCCAGATTCAAGCCGAGCCCGTGGCCCGCGATTTTTTCGCCGTTCGCGCCGCGGGAGAAGCGCTCGAAAATGTAGGGCTTCATTTCCGCGGGAATCGGCGGCCCGCTATTGCCGACCGTCAGGTAAATCCAACCATTCTCCTCGCGCCCGGTGACGTGAATTCGGCCGCCGGGACGGTTGTACTTGCGGGCGTTCTCGAGCAGGTTTTGCAGAACGAGGGAAGTGTAACGCTGTTCGCCCGAGATGGAGAGCGAGGACGGAAGGTGCGTCTTTACCTCGAGTTTTAGCGGATCGGGCAGCGCATTCAAATCGTCCAGCCATTCTTCGATCAGGCGGCTGAGGTTAACGGGACGAAACTCGATCTTCACGTGGCCCGCGTCCATCCGGGAGAGGAGGAGGAGATCATCGATCACTCCCGTGAGGCGATAGGTCTGGTGATGCAGCGCCGAAAGTTCGTCGTAGACGGATGCGTCGAGATTTTCCCGGCGCAGCAGTTCCTCAATCCCGGCGCGCAAGACCGTGACCGGAGTTTTTAATTGGTGCGACGCGTCGGCCGAGAAGCGGGTCGAGCGTTCCAGTTCCTCGTGAGTGGAGGCGAGCGCGGCCTCGACGCGTTTCCGGCGCGCGAGATTTTCCTGCGAATCGATCGCCAGTTTCGCGACCGGGGCGGAAAGCCGTTTGGCGATGAGATGACTGGCAATGAAGCCGACGAGGAGCAAGAGTGCTCCCGCGCCGAGAATCTGCCAGCCCAGCCGACGCTGGCGCGCGATGGCGGTTTTTAGCGGGAAGACACAGACCTCGTAGGCGGCGGGGAAAGCGGATTGCGGATTCAGGCGTTTGAAAAAGAGCAGGTGTGGGTCTCCTTCGATATCGAGGTGCGAGCTGGTCTCCGCCTTTTCCGGCCCTGCGAGCCGGCGGCTCATCTCTTGGTCGACGACGGTTCGGGCCGATTCCAGGAGCGCCGGCAAATGCAGCCAACCGTTTAACCAAATCCCACTTTTCATTTCGTCCGCGCCGCGCTTTTGCACGACTTCCAGCGGCTTGAAACCGATTACGAGTGCCGCGATCACTTCGTTGGTCTCCGTCGAAGTAATTGGCAGCGCGATGATCTCGTCGATCGTTTCCTCCGCGGTCCCGCCGCCGCGGAGCAGGTAACCGATTTGCGCTGTTGTCGGCAGCGGCTTCAGGGCGAGCTGCGTCTCTTCATCCGCGCGCAGCAAGCCCACCTCGGCCGGGTTCGGCGGCGGTAAGAGCGCGCCGGTTCGATCGAGGAAGCGGTAGAAACGCGCGTGCGGCACGCCCGAGATTTGATCCGGCTGCGGATTCGTTTCGTCCTGCATGATATCGCGCAGCTCGTCTTTCGCGCTTGGGTAAAGAAGATCGAGAGCGTTGTCTTCCAAGGCGGCGTGGATGCGCGGCTTCGCCACCAGGGCGCCGCAGCGTTCGGCCAGCGCGGCGTAGCGCAGCTCCTCCACATTGTGGAGCGCGGTCAGGTCGGATTGGAAATCGCGCTGCAGATCGCGCTGGAGATTCGCCATCGCGTTTCGCTGCGCCAGATAAAGGCCCGCCCCGGTGAGTCCCGCCACGACAAGCATCATCGCGACCAGAAGTTTCGTGCGGAAACTGGCAGCGTCAGGTTTTCCTTGGTCGCTCAAGGGGTCGCAGGAAAATCGACGTGAATGTTGGATCCGCTTTTCAAATCCACGGCCTGCTCGCGAGTCGTGCGGCTGTCCACCCAGGCTTTGAGGGTGTAATGGCCGGAGGGCAGGCCGCTTAATCGAAAGTGGCCACTGTCGTCCGTCGTGACGAAATGCGGGGTCCCCAGCACCAGGATCAACCCGCGCATGTGCTCGTGAATATCGCAGCGCAGAGTGACCAGGCCAGCCACGTCGAAGATTTGGGACGGCACCGGTTTTTCATCGGGGCGATACCGGCCGAGATCGAAGCGTTTGGCGGGCGAGTAGGAAAAGATGTTGTGGTAGGTATCTTTCTCCAGATTCGGGAACTCGACTTTGGTGCCGACCTGGACCGGCAACAGTGTCGGGACAAACGCCAGGTCTTTTTGCGCGACCTGTTTCGTCGGCAGGCTCGCCGGTTTCGGGAACGACCCGTCCAGATAAACCACGGCCAGCGGCGGATTGATTCCGAGCACGCCACCGGTGGTGACCACTTCATAACGTTTCGTCATGAGCGGCGCAGATCGCGTCTTTGGCAGCTCGACCCGGCCTTCCACCGACGCCTGGGCGTCAGCAAACTTGAGCGAGCTGACGAGAACGGCGCAGAAGCACAAAGCCAGACGCATATAATTGATTCGCGCCAGCCAGTCTCGCTGAGCAGGAAAAGTAAGTCCATCTTTTCACGCGAACGGCAATTTTAAGCATAATGCGCGGCGCGACCGGCGTGGCCCTGATCGAAGTTTACGATCTTCGTTAGGCGGAAGGCCGGCCTCGTCCGCGCCAGTGCTACCGATCGAGCGGCAGCGGTAGCTCGCGCCGAAACCGAGGATTGACGTACGGGCGGTCCGTCAGGCAATCTTGGGCCCCTTCCAAACTCCCTCCGCCCCATGACAAAACGTACTGCGATTGCCGACCTCGGTTCAATCGTGACGCGTTCCCCCGGGGTCGGCGGCCTAACGAGGAAAGACCCATGAAAACTCAAACGAAAAGCATCAAGGAATCAGCCATTGTAACCGTTGCCGCGATCCGGCGATCGAAGAGCGGGCCGACCGAATACCTGTTCAACGAAAAGCAACGCATCTTCGAACTACGCGCCACGACGCGCTCGCGCGGGAAATCCACCGCATTTCTCGAGCACGCCCTGGACAGGAAAATGCCGGTAAGAGTTGTCCTAGACAGCCGGCGAAGCGTCATCGAACGAATCGAGCCGCTGTCCCGCGAAGAAGTCGCGGAGTTCCGCGGGAACAAACTCCTGCTCAAAGATCCCGAGCGATCGTTGCGCGTCGATGTCAAAAAGATCGATCCCACGGTCTTCAACCTCGTCGAGTATCATCTGAAGCTCCGGTGTTTCAGGCGCTGCCGGCGAATCATCCCGAACTACAAAACTGCGAAGAAGATGTTCGACTTCTGTGCCCAGCAATCCTGCAATTTGGGCGGACCTTTCAGCGTCACGCCGTGTATCCCGTTTCAGTACGTCCGGGACGGTTGCTATGCGCGCGCCCACAAGATGCGCTGGATCATCACCACGAAGTATCGCTATTGCTGCGAAAAGGTCTTCAGCTTTGCCAACCAGAACAACGACCGCCTGGCGGTGAAAGCCGACAAATGGGGCGGGTGCTGTGTGACGTGGTGGTATCACGTCGTGCCCCTGGTGCGGGTGAGATTGAGGTTCGGGAGGTTTTCAATCGCCGTCGCGATGGTGTTCGATCCCGGGATGTTCGATAAGCCGGTTCTGTTGAGCACGTGGCTCGCTGCCCAGGAGAACACCGCCTGCAGCAGCAATGCCCACGTTTCGATGTACTCGATCCAGCCAGGAAGCGCGTATACTCCCGCGAATTACGCCGGCACCGCGTTTTCCACCGACCCGTCTTACACCGCGACAAACGCCACCTTGATCGCTTACAAAAACCTGACCACCTGCCCGTAGATCATCGGGGCTGGATGGCCGTGCTCGTTTACGGTAAACAAAAGGGCAGTGAGCATTAGCGAGCGCAGGATGACCGTCGCGCATATCCGCGAACAGACTCAGGGAGACGCCGTCGAAGTCATGTTTCTGGAATCCGCCCGGTTTTATCGATTGCTCAAAAGCAAACCGGATTTCAGCGCCCTTCTGGAACGCCTGCGCGCTGCGAGGCAAAAGGGCGAACCAGTCGAGATCGCCATCGCATCGCCTGGCAGCGACCTCATTGGTGATGTTAAGAGCTAAGAAGACGGTCGGTTCGCTTAAACCTCCATGCCAATCTAATTGATGCGCCATTGATATGAATTGGCTGTAGCTGGAGTAAGAGGGTTACCGTTCGACCACCTGACGTATGCTCTTCAATTTTCTTCGGTGCGCTGGGAAACTTGCGGACATCGTCTTTTTCAAAAACGCAATCCCCTCTTGAATCCCAAAGTTGCGGTGTCGGCAGGCGAAGGCGCATTCATACGGAGGCTGGACGGTCTCGCCATTTTGGCGGTAACATCCGCGCATGGCCAGCAATCCTCCCAAGCGTGGCTGCCTCGACGCCTTATTCAAGTTCCTCCCCCGTGCTTTGGGCCGAGATGGAGGCGATGAAGTGAGTGGAGGACCTGCTCGACTAGCAACGCGCCACCAGCGTGAACACTGAAACCACGCCCTCGGGTCACTCCGAAAGAAAACCGAAGGAAACCTTTCAGGTTGTCTTTCTGATTGCGGCGCTCTTGATTGCGCCAGCGGCCATCACGCTGCACACCGTCTCGCATCCCGGCGTCCTCGAGATCACGGCGAAAAATCCGACTCCGCTGGGCTACAGCATTAGTCTTCTCTTGTTTCTCGTTCCGCTCGCGGCGCTCGGTTGCTGGTTTGCGCGCCGCAAGGACCTGGCTCTGCAACGTAAATCGTTTTGGCGAACGATCCTCGTCCTGGCTCCGCTCGGTTTCCTCCTCGACCTGCTCTTTGGCAACACGTTCTTCATTTTTCCCAACAAGCTCGCGACCGTTGGAATCAATGTTCCCGCGCTCGGCGGCCCAATCCCTGTGGAGGAATTTCTGTTCTATCTCACGGGATTCATGGTCGTGCTGCTGAGCTATATCTGGGGAGATGAATATTGGGTTCGTGCTTACAACATCCCCGACTACTCGGTCGCCGCCAGCGGCACCGACCGCATCGTCCGCTTTCATCTGGAATCGGTCCTTCTTGGCGCCGCGCTCTTGAGCACGGCGATCCTTTACAAAAAGCTCCTTTCTTCGTCGCCCGAAGGGTTTCCGTGGTACTTCACCTATCTCGTGCTCGCGTCAATCATTCCGTCGGCGGGCTTCTTCCGCACCACCCAGCGATTCATCAATTGGCGGGCGTTCGGCTTTACATTCTTTCTCATTCTGCTGGTGAGTCTGCTGTGGGAGGCGACCCTCGCTGCGCCATATGGTTGGTGGGGTTACCAACCGCCCGCGATGATCGGCCTCGACGTCGGCGCCTGGTCAAATCTTCCGGTCGAAGCCGTCTGCGTCTGGCTGGCCGTGACGTTCACGACGGTGATCACCTACGAAGTCATCAAGATCTGGAAGGCACTCGGGACGAAACCGCTGGAGGCGTTCTTTGGGATCAGGAAGTAACGATGTCGCGGCATGTATAAATATTGCGGCGACTGGGGCGTGGACATAGTGCGCTTCTTGCAGCTTAAGGTGACGCCTCCGGATCAATTTAACGATCCATTCGAGTTCATGCCGGCTCCTGCTGGTTGTTTCAATCTATCCGATTTGAACGAGATAATGTCTAACGAGAAAGCGATGCGCGAAGACTTTGATACTCTCAAGGCGCAGGGCGCGCCGTTGCAAGGTTTCGAATCTTATCGGCGGTACCTACAACAACAGATTCAGAACGAGAAATTCACGGATAAGTTAAAGGGAGGATTCAAGACGATAGAAGCGCCCGAACGTTGCAGGAATCTCTGTAAAGAAGTGAGCGAGTCCCTCGGCTTGGTTTGTTTTACAACCAAGCCGGAGAATCTACTGATGTGGTCCCATTATGCCAATGGTCATAAGGGCTTGGTCATTGGCTTTGACTCAGATCACGCATTCTTTAATGAACGATGCCGTCTGCGCCCGGTAGAGTATCCCAAGAGTGAAGACGACCGCCGCTTCGTTTGGGATTTTTCACTCAATCCCGGCGACGATGGATACCAGTCAATGGCCGAGACGTTCATTGTCACGAAAAGTCGTCGCTGGCACTACGAGGACGAATGGAGGATGCTACTAGAGCTCGAAAGCTTGGAACGACGGCTAATTTGTGGTGGCGTGTTGGGCTATTTTATCAACTTTCCGGTTGGCGCGATAACGAAAGTAATTCTCGGATATAGGTGTCCGTTCGATACAGAACAGGCTATCCGAGAGGTCATGAAGCTGCATGGACTGTCACCGCGTGACAAGCTGTTGCGGGCTGAACCGCACGCCACCGAATTCAAGCTGCAATTTGTGAATGCTGGCTGATGCGTCTTTAGGCTCCTAAGTCCAGGTAGCGGCGTTCGCCTGTAACGAATTCAAGTCTTACGCTTTGACTTCTTTGCTGCGCTGGGTCTGAAACCGTTGAGAGTCTTGGAAGCTGCGTCCCAATCGACGAGGGGACCGATACTCTCGAACACTGAAGTATCAACGTAAAAACGTTTAAGTTTTTTATCCTTTTGAGCGCGTTCGAGGTAAAGAAGGAGCAGTCTGTAAATCTCTTTGCTTGTGCTGCCCTTCGGAATTTCTTGTTCGTAAACAACCTTCCAACCACTGTAGCGAAAAATCTTGGTCCGAGTGCGGGTCACTCGTTTGGCGTCAACCGTCCACCATTCACCGCGGATTTGCGTGCCGAGGAAATGAAGCCGGATATAGCCAATGATCTCGTTAAACTGCCAGGATCCTCCGTAAAACGTCCAATGATGACCGCGCATCATCGCCTCTTGGTCGTGGTTCTCGGTCTCAAACATCATCGACTTGATGTAAGCCCCTTGCTTGGCTTCGTATTCGTTTTGAGCGAGCCGATACACTGGAATGTCGAAGAAATAGTCCATACTCTGACTTTGGACTTTCGGTCTCGACCGGCCGCTAGTCGAGTAGCAGACGCCTTTAACAGCTACTCCGTCCGCAGTGCTTCCATTGGATTCACGCGGGTAGCGCGGCGGGCGGGGACGAAGCAGGAGATTGCGGCTACCAAAGTAAGCAGGCCGGCGACGACCAGATAAATGAAGGGGTCAAGCGGCTTCACTTTGAACAGGATGTTTTGGAGGGCCTGCGCAGCGAGGACGCCGAGGAGCAGGGCGGCGGCGCCGATGCCAAGAATAAGGCCGATGGCCAATTGCCAGGCGCCTTGTTGCATGACCATCCGGAAAATCCGTTTCGCGTCGGCGCCAAGAGCCATCCGGATGCCGAACTCCTGGGTGCGCTGGTTCACGGAGAAACTCATCACGCCGTAGAGACCGACCGCTGACAACATGAAGGCGACCGCGCCGAAAATGGTGAACAGCGTCGCGGTCAGGCGATTGACGCCGAGAATCTCATCGTGCAAACGGCCGGGTGTGCCGGCGAAGTACGTGGGCAAATTGGAATCCAGTTCGGCGATCGCTTTGCCAAGGACCGGGCCCATGTTCGTGGCGTTTTGTCCGGCGCGCGGACGCACAACAATGGTGCAGAACTGCGCGGCTGGAGTGGCCGCTAACAACGGAACATAGAAGCCAACACTATCCCGTTCCCCATTGAATGGTCCCTGCATCAGCATGTCAGGCGCGACACCCACGATGGTGCGCCACGGCTCGGGCTTTGCCGGATTGAAACGCCGCACTTGATGGCCGAGCGCACTCTGGCTGCCGAAAAATTTTCGCGCGAAACTAGCGTTCACGATCGCGACCGGCTGCTTCGCGTCGGAATCTTCGATCGTGAAATCGCGGCCCTCGAGCATCTTCAGGCCGAGCGTCGTGAAATAACCGTCCGAGACGGATTCCGAGTTGCCGCGCGGGCGGTCGCGATCGGTCTGGTAACTTTGGCCATCGACTTCGTATTGGCCGAAGTTCGCAAATGTCATTCGGAACCGGTCACTCATCGCTGCACCGTCGAACGCTGGATTGGCGCGGAGCGAACGCAGGGCGCGCACGAAAAACTGGTGCTTCGCGTCGTCGGTCGGATAATCGCCCTCCATTAGACCCATGCGCGCACTGTAGACGGCGTTCTCGTCGTAGCCGTAATCCTGCGACGTTTGGTTGCGGATCGATTTGATTTGCAGCGTCGCAGCGATAAGCAGCGCTGCCGTGAGTGCGATCTGGCCGATGACAAGGATCCGCGTGATCACGTTCACCAGGCGGCTGCTGTTACCGCGACCGCCTTCTTTCATCATTTCCGCGGCGTTGCCCCGGGCGCTCAGAATCGCGGGCACGAGCCCGGACAAAAGTGTCGCGAGAAGCACGATGCCGAGGGTAAAGGCCAGGACTTTGCCATCGATGGTGAACTGGACCCAGTAGGGCAAAGGGAATGGCAAAGCGTTCGTCGCGCGGATGAGGAGACCCACAGCCCACTCGGCAAAGAACACTCCGACGATCGCGCCCATCGCGGCAAGGAGGAAACTTTCCGTCATCATTTGCCGGACCAAACGCCAGCGGGTGGCTCCGAGGGCTCCGCGGATCGCGAGTTCTTTGGCGCGCAAGGCGGCGCGGCCGAATTGCATGTTCATCACGTTCACACAAGCGATCACCAAAACGAGAAGCACCGCGCCGAGCATAGCGTAAACGGTCTGGCGCAGTTGCGGACCCGTGAATGAATTTAGCAGCGGCTGAACGTTGGCCGAGGTCAGGTGCTCATTCGTTTTCGGATTATCTTTCGCGAGGCGTTTCGCGAGCGCGGAGAATTCCGCGTTCACCTGGTCGAGCGAAACTCCCTCCTTTAACCGGCCCATCACCGCGGGCGCCGAGCCCCCGGCCCGCGCGTCCTCGCGAGGCCTGAGCGGAAACTCGTTGTAGAGCGGCACCCAGAGTTGCTCCGAGATCGGGAACTTAAAGTTTTCGGGCATGACCCCGATGATCGTGGCCGCCTTGCCATTTATTCGGACCGATTGCCCAACGATGGTCGGATCGCCGCCGAAATCGCGTTTCCAGATTTCGTAGCCTAGGATGGTCGTCTTCTCCGCGCCCGGCTTGTTATCGTCCGCAATAAAATCGCGCCCCATGATCGGCGACACGCCCACGATCCGGAAAAAATCCTCGGTGACGTAACCGCCGGTGTATCGCTGCGGATTGTTCTTGTAGGTAACGTTGATCGTCGAGCCGTTGAGGTAACCGGACATCAAGGCGAAGGACTGCTGTCCGGCCTTCAGGTCTTCGTAGTCCTGGGCGGCCGGGATGAAGCCGCTGCCGAAATTATTTTGCTGTGGCGTTGCCTGGGGGTCGAGCAGGCCGACGCTCGCGAGTTGTTCCGGGTGCGCGAAGGAGAATCCGCGCAGGACAAAGGCGTTGACGATGGTGAACTGAGTGGTTACCCCGGCGATGCCGAGGGCAAGGACCAGCACCCCCAGCAAACAAAACGATTTTTCCTTGAAGAGAATGCGCAAACCGATTCGGACATCCTGGCGAAAGGTATCGAGTATCATAACGAGGTGTTGGGTTGGAGTTGGAGACGATAAAGAGCGCTTCGAAAATGAGATGCAAGATGAGGCCGAAATGGATTCAAGAAATGCAGACGGCGGCGCGCGGACCCGTGGCTCACGTTAAACAAACGCCGCGGCGCCGGGATTTTGTTTAGGCGGCCGGCCGCGCTCTCCGCCGCCTGGCAAAGCGCGACGGAAGCAAACAGAATTGTGGCGAATAATCGCAACGGAGTTCTCCGGAACTGCGTTGTCGATTAAGCGCGTAGATTCAGATTCGCGGATTGCGAGATCGACGTCGTGTGGATCGTCGTCAATGGCAACACGATCGGCTGTCTCGCAACTTGCCAGATCGAAAAGAGTGCGCTGAGGACGACGGCGAAATAGACCGCGCCTTCAAAAATGCTGCGTTCTTTTTCTTCGGAGCGAACGAGCAACGCGTAGGTCGATTCGAATCCTTCGGTGGAGTGAATTTGATTTTTCATAGGATTGATTTGGTTTAACGATTGCCCCTATTGCAAAGGCCGTGCCACGACCTAACGAAGAGTTTTAAATCGCTGGGAAACAGCGATTTGCCGGCACCTTTCGGAAAACCGACAACCGTCATCTGGTCTCGCGCTCGGGATTAGCCGTTCCGAATTTGGGATTCCCAAAACTCGTCCAAAAAAGAAGCGCAGGGAACGAAATCCCTGCGCTTCTCTTGAACGAACCAGCCGGCTTACATGTAGTTCAACGCGCCGCACCGCCAGCACGTGAACCAGCTCCAATTGGCGTGGACATAATTTCCCGCGCCATCATTCCAGCAGGTGTAGAGCAGATGCCGGCGGCGACCGCCCGCTTCACTCTCGTCGCCTTTTTCCGTCCCGCTGCCGCCCTCTTTATCCGGCTTTTGACCTGATTTTTCGTCAGCCATAATGTGTCCTCTCTTTTGTTGGGTTGTTGTTTGCCTGCCACATCATTCCGGGTGACGGCGGGTCGCCAGTTATGCCGATTCTCGACAGGAGAAGCAAGCCCTCTGTCCGTCCGAAATCATGTGGTGGATGGCAGACGTTTCGGTGGTGGCGAATTTCGAAATTGTTCGTGGCCTCGGATGATTTCTTCGAACGCCCAACGCTCGTTAGGTGCAACATCCGCGGGGAATTTCGCGGCCGACCGGTTCCACTTCACGAGCCAATCGGAGCCGAGCCACTCGCGTCGTCGTGCGAATGAGCTCCGAAGCGCGGCCGGCGTATGCGCGATGGTCGTTTCAATCTTTTCTCCCGCGTTCCGGCCGCGGGCCAGATGGAAACCGGCCGCCAGCAACGCTGCGCGGTTCGCTGTCGAGCAGGTGTAGGTGAAAAGCTCCACGGCGCGCCCGGCGCAGGCTACGAAGAGTTTGCGAAAGGCGCCGAGCGTCCAGAGATGGGCGGAGCTTTTGGTGGAGAACATATCGTAAAAGATGAGATCGGGCGCGGCGGCGCGCTCCATGGTCTCGAGAAAATCGCCGGGCAACAGCCGCCAGCTCAACCCGGCATCAATGGATGATTGCCAATGACCATTGGCGAGAATCGCGGTGGTTGCATCGACTCGCAGATACGGAAAATCGGGTTGCTGCCTGAGCGCGAGTCGCAATGAATCAAGGTCGTTTTCGAAACTGAGGAGCTGAAGCGGGCGCGCCCCCGAAACTTTTTCGTAGCACTCGATCGCAGCCATCGCATTCGCGCCCGCGCCGAGACCTACGTCCCAAATCACGAGCGGCTCGTCATTCCGCGGCTTCTTCCGCAGCCGCTCGGCCAGGTACGACTGCTCGACGTACAGTTTTCTCGCCTCTTCCATCGGCGCGGTCCGCGAGTGCATGATCTCGCCCGACGAAATTTGCCGAATGCTGGCAAACCCTTCCCAGGCCCGGTGCACCTCATAATCGCCGAGGCGAATCGCTTGGGCGCTCATTCCATCGTCATTCGGCATTCGTCATTCGTCATTTGCAGATCCCGTCTCATTTTAGCGCGCTCGCTTCGCCTTTCGCAAAATCTCCGCTTGTCTTTGTCTCCCGCTTGCAGTTGAAGTGCTGTTCGGCCCCAAACCAAAATCAAACCAAAGCATTATGAAACGCATTAGCATCCTTATTCCCGCCGTCGCCATTCTCGCGATCGGCGTTTCTGTCCGGGCCGATCTTTCAGTTCCTGACGTCAGCCAGCTCGCCGTCACCAAACAGCGCGTTGGATTGACGGACGTCAAGATCGCCTATCACCGGCCCCTGGTGAATGGCCGCAAAATCTGGGGCGCCCTCGTCCCGCTGGGCGAAGTCTGGCGCGCAGGCGCTAACGAAAACACGACCATTGAATTCAGCGACGCGGTCTCGGTGGAAGGCCAGCCGCTCGCCAAGGGAATCTACGGTCTGCACATGATTCCGACCGCCGACACCTGGACGGTGATTTTTTCCAAGATGGCCACCGCTTGGGGGAGCTATACCTACAGCCAGGCGGAAGACGCCTTGCGCGTCACGGTGAAACCGCGGCCTAACGAAATGGAAGAAGCGCTCGAATACGAATTCGAGGACCTCAAACCCGAATCAGCTACGGTGACATTGAAATGGGAGAAGCTCGCCGTGCCGTTCAAGATCGCGATCAGCGACGACGCCACCGTTGCGAATATTCGCGGCCAGATGCGGGGGATCGGTCAGTTCCAGTGGCAACCCCCGAACCAGGCCGCGCAGTTCTGCCTTACGAAAAAGATTAATCTCGATGAGGCCTTGAAATGGGTGAATCTCTCGATCCAAAACGAGGAACGATTCGAGAACCTGACAACCAAATCCGAGTTGCTCAAGGCGATGAACAAGCCCGACGAGGCGAAGAAGGCCTGGGAGCAGGCGATCGCGAAGACTACGCCGATCGGGCTCTATTCTTACGGACGCCGGCTCCAAACTGAGAAGAGAGATGCCGACGCGATGGAGATTTTCAAGGACGTCGCGAAACGCTATCCGGAAACGCCGTTCGGCCATTTGGCGAATGCACGAATCAAATCCGCCGCGGGCGATTTTGCTGGCGCCGCCGAGGACGCAAAGAAGGCTCAGGCGGTCGCTATTTCCGACGCGCAAAAAACGAGCATCAAAGCGCTGATCGATCGGCTCCAGGCCAAGCAGGACATCAACAAGTAAGCACGCGCGGTTGAACCAATCGCGCAGGTGTGTAGCGCTCATGGATAATGGGAGAGCGAGAATTTTGCGGCGCACGCTGGGCGTTCTGCTCATGAGCGCGGCACTCGTTCGTTCTGCGGAACCACCGCCGCGGGATTTTCCGCGGCCGATGAGTGCCGCCGAAATCCAGCTCGCGCTCCAGAAGCTGAACGTGCTCGGCCGCGTGCTCTACATCGCGGCGCATCCCGACGATGAGAACACGAACCTGATGGCGCTGTGGGCGAACGGCTCGCTCTACCAGACGGCTTATCTTTCCGTTACGCGCGGCGATGGCGGTCAGAACCTGATCGGGCCGGAGTTGGGCGAACGGCTTGGGGTGATTCGTACCCACGAGCTTCTCGCGGCGCGCCGCCTCGATCACGCCCAGCAATTCTTCACCCGTGCCGTTGATTTCGGTTTCTCGAAGAGCGCCACTGAAACGCTGCGGATCTGGGACCGTGACAAAATTCTGGCCGACATCGCCTGGACAATTCGTCGCTGGAAGCCGGACGTGATCGTCACACGTTTCAGCCCCGACGACGACAAGACGCACGGCCACCACACCGCCTCCGCGATCCTGGCCCGCGAAGCCTTCCAGGCGGCAGCTGATCCGAAGCGTTTTCCGGAGCAGCTCGCGTTCGTGGAAGTTTGGAAACCGACGCGCATCGTCTGGAATACCTCGCCGTTCTTTTTCCAGAACCGAAACCTTCCCTTCGATCCGACTGGCCTAACGACACTCGAAGCGGGCGGTTTTTGTCCGCTCCTCGGAAAAGCGTTTACTGAAATCGCAGCCGCGAGTCTGAGCATGCATAAAAGCCAGGGTGTCGGCAGCCCGCCGCGCCGCGGCGCGCGCAAAGAATATTTCAAGCTGCTCGACGGCGCGCCGATGACGAACAGCTTGTTCGATGGAATAGACACGACATGGTCGCGCGTGCCGAAATCGGAAGCTGTTGCAGGAAAAGTGAAACAGCTTTTGTCGACATTTGTTCCGGCTGATCCCGCCGCGTCGGTCCCGAAGCTATTGGAACTGCGGAAGGAATTGTCGGCCATCGATCAGAAGGATTGGTTCATCGCGAAGGTGGGCGAGGTCGATACCCTGATCGCGGCCTGCCTCGGTTTGCACATCGAAAGCTCGACGACGAGCTCCACCGTTTCCGCCGGCCAGGCGCTGCCGATAAAACTGGAAGCGATCAATCGCTCGAACGTGCCGGTGCAATTGGTCGAGGCCAGCACTCCAATTACCGGACAAAATTTGCGGTTCGACACGCCATTGTCGCAAGACCAGTTCGTCGCCAAAGATCTGACGCCGATGCTGCGCAAGGAAGTCACTTACACGCAGCCATATTGGCTGCGAAAGCCGGCCGCGCTCGGCACCTTCACCGTCGACGACCAGAAGTTGATCGGCCTCGCCGAGAATGAGCTCGCCTTCCCCGTCGACATTTTCTTGCGCATCGGTGATCAGGACCTTCGCTATTTGGTGGACACGAAATATCGTACCGTCGATCCCGTCATCGGCGAAGTGCGCCAGAACCTTGTCATCGCGCCGCCGGTCTTCGCGAATTTGCAGAACTCAGTCTTCGTCTTCGGCGACGACAAACCGAAGACGATCCAGGTACGCGTCGCGGCTTCGACGGGCGCGGTCACCGGCCAGCTCCGGCTCGAAGCGCCAAAAGGCTGGCGGATCGAACCGGCTTCCGTTCCGGTGGAAATGAAAACGGCCGAGGCCGAATCGTTCGCGACATTTACGATTCATCCCCCGCCGAATCCGGGCGAGGGAACGTTACGGGCGATCGTCAGGGTGGATGGCCGGGATCACTCGTTCGCGCGCGAACGCATTTCCTATCAGCACATTGGCGTCCACGTTCTGATGCCGCCTGCCGAGGCGAGAATCGTCCGCGCCGATATCAAAAAGAAAGGGAACCTGATTGGCTACATCCCGGGCGCGGGCGACGACATTCCGCAGAGCCTGCAGCAAATCGGGTACGACGTGAAGATGCTCGGCGGCCCGGAGATCACGGCCGAAAATCTCAAACGTTTTGACGCCGTGGTTCTCGGCATCCGCGCTTACAACACCCAAGACCGGATCTCGGCGTGGCATGCGGAATTGCTCGGTTACGTCAAAGCCGGCGGCGTGGTTGTCGCGCAATACAACACGACCGCCGATCTGAAAACCAAAGAGATCGGCCCGTTCCCCCTCGAGATTTCGCGCGACCGCGTCACCGACGAAAATGCGGAGATTCGCATTCTCGCGCCGGATCATCCGCTGTTGAACACGCCGAACAAAATCACGGCCGACGATTTCAAAGGCTGGGTGCAGGAGCGCGGCCTCTATTTCCCGAACAAATGGGACGCGAACTGGACCGCCCTGCTTTCCTGCAACGATCCCGGCGAGAAACCGCTCGATGGCGGCCTGCTCGTCGCGAAATCGGGTGAGGGCTATTTCATCTACACTGGCTACGCCTTCTTTCGGCAATTACCCGCCGGCGTCCCCGGTGCCTACCGGTTGTTCGCGAACATGGTCTCGCTCCGCGACGTGAAATGAAGCGCTGCGAATGGCGCCTCTTCTGTAGCCGCTTCGCTGTGCGAAGCGCGAGAGAATGCGTCGCCGAATCCCACGTCGCCCACAGGGCGGCGGCTACAGAAGAAGCGGCCAAAGAAAAGTTATGACCACGCACGATCATCCACCGTTCTTCTCGACCTGGCGCAAGGCCTATTGGTTCGCGATGGTTCTGTTCGCCATCGAGGTCGCGCTCCTCTACGCCTTCACGCTCCGGTTTTCGTGAACCGGCTCGATTACATCGTCCTCTTCGCGACGATCCTCGCGATCCCGCTCTACGGGCTTTGGCGCACTTACAATCATCCGAACCTTCGCGAGTACCTCAAAGGCGACAAAACGATTCGCTGGGGCACCATCGGCCTCTCGGTCCTCGCGACCCAGGCCGGGCCGATCACGTTCCTCTCGATGCCGGGGCAGGCTTACGAAAGCGGCATTGGGTTCATCCAAAATTATTTCGGGCAACCGCTCGCGCTCATCGTGGTCTGCGCGGTTTTCGTCCCGATCTATCAACGGCTCAAGGTTTACACCGCCTACGAATATCTCGGCCAGCGGTTTGACAAAAAGACGCGGCTTCTCGGCGGCTTCCTGTTTCTTATCCAGCGCGGGATCGCCGGCGGAATCACGATCTACGCCCCGGCCATCATTCTTTCCGCGCTGCTCGGATGGGATTTAAATCTCACCATCTGGCTCGCGGGCGGCTTCGTGATTGCTTACACCGTCGTCGGCGGCACGAAAATCGTCAGCCTCACCCAGCGCTACCAAATTCTGGTGATCCTTATCGGGATGGCGCTGGCTTTTGGCATCGCCGTCCATCGTTTACCGGCCGACCTGTCATTCGGCGATGCGCTGCAGATCGCGGGCCGGATGGGCAAACTGCAGGCGGTCGATTTCTCGATCGATCCGTCGAAGCGCTACACCTTTTGGTCCGGCATCCTCGGCGGTTTTTTCTTGTCGCTCTCCTACTTCGGCGCCGATCAATCGCAGGTGCAGCGTTATCTCGCCGGCGGTTCGCTCCGCGCCAGCCGGATCGGTTTGCTCTTCAACGCCCTCGTGAAAGTGCCGATGCAGTTCGTGATCCTGCTTCTCGGCGCCATGGTCTTTCTCTTCTATCAATTCGAAAAGCCGCCGATCTTTTTCAATCAGCCGACCTACCAGCGCGCGCTCCAAACTGGTTACGGGCCGAAGCTAAACCAGCTCCAGACTCAATTCGATGAGGTCTTCGTGCGGAAACGCGAATTACTCCAGAGCGCCGGCCCGCAGTCGCCCGCCGCAGAACTTCAGCAACTCGATTCGCGCGCCCGCGGGATTCGCGAGGAAACCAGGAAAGTCCTCGAGCAAGCCGGCGCTAATCCGAAGAGCAAGGATTCCGATTACGTTTTCATCACGTTTGTGCTTCAACATTTGCCGCATGGCGTCGTCGGCCTGCTCGTCGCCGTGATTTTTTGCGCGACAATGTCGGCCACGTCCGCGGTCCTGAATGCGCTCGGCTCCACTACGGCCGTAGATTTCTATCGCGTCTTCCGCCCGGGCGCCTCCGACCATCACTATGTCGTGGCGACGCGATGGTTGACGCTCGGCTGGGGCATCGTGACGATCGCCGTCGCCTCGTTTTGCAGCCTCGTCGAGAACCTCATCGAAGCCGGCAACATTCTCGCCTCGGTATTCTACGGCAGCATCCTGGGACTTTTCCTGGTCGCGTTTTTCCTGCGGCAGGTGCGCGGGTCAGCGGTTTTCTTCGCCGCCGTTCTCGCGCAGACCCTCGTCCTCGCTCTCTTCTTCACCACGAACATCGGCTACCTTTGGTATAACTTCATTGGCTGCGCCGCCGTGCTCCTGTTTGCCTGGATCCTGCAATCGACTCTTTTCCGACCTAACGAGCCGTCGGCCGCGGCCTCTCACTGATGGCTCGGTCGATCATTTGTTTTGGACAACAGCCGTGCGGCTTTTTCCCGAAACGCTTTCTCTGGGCCAAGATCGTCACCGCCCGCCGGCTTCAACGCGAGATCGGCGGCGAGATCGTTTTCTTTTTCCACGATAGCGACCACGATCCGCGGGAGACGGCGACCGTCCTGCGGGAACGGCGGTCAGGGCGCGAGCACACCTTCAATTTCGATTTCGCGAACAAGATTCAGAAACAGTTCTCTCCGCTCTCCGCGAAACGGCTGCTGCCCGATTGGCAGGGTAAAATCGCGCGGCAACTGCCGAACTACGTCGGCCCGGAACTCGTCGAACACTTCAAAGCCGTGGCAGCTTCCAACGCCGCCGATTTTTGCCGCGACCTGTATGCGCGAATGGGTTTGCTGGATGGAATTCGCCTGGAACGATCGAGCAATCCGGAATTCCGGCAGCGCGCGGCGACGATCGACGATTACTTTGTCGACGTAACCTGGGAAGGGGAGATCGTTCGCGCCCGTTGGCGCGAGGGCAAACTTCTGCTTCACAAAGGCGCCGATCGCTACATCGAGCTGCCGCCGCAAAAATTCAGCACCACCCAGATCAGCCCCGCGCGCGATACCCGTCTGCGCTGGATGCAGTCCGTGATTCACTGCACGCATTATGTGGCCGGCGCCGGTGAACGCGCTTATCTCAACGAAGCCGATGCGCCCGGAGTGATCTTTGTGCCACGCGATGAGATCTCCGATTCCGGTCTCGCGTATATTGGAGATTGATGGAAACGGCGCCGCTCAAGATCGGGATCACTTGTTTTCCGCTCATCGGCGGCAGCGGCATTCTGGCGACGGCCCTCGGGACGGAGCTGGCCGCCCGCGGGCACGATGTCCATTTCTTCAGCCACGCCAAACCTGTTCGGCTCGATCTTTCGCTACCGCGAATTCATTTTCATCAGGTCGCGGTCGGCGAAGCTACCGTTTTTCCCTGTCCCGATTATACCCTGCCGCTCGCGGTCAAAATGGCGGAAGTGGGACAGTCGGAGCGCCTCGATATTTTCCACGTCCATTACGCCGTCCCACACGCGACGGCGGCCTTTCTCGCGACAGAAATGATCGGCGCCGGCGCGCCGAAAGTGGTGACGACCTTGCATGGCACCGACACGACCCTGCTCGGCCCGAACCCGCAATACCGCGCCGCGATCGAGCATGCGCTCATTCATTCCGATGCCGTCACCACCGTTTCCGAAAGTCTGCGCCGCCAAACCGAGGAAACTTTTCGGCTCCGCGATGTAATTCACGTCATCCCGAATTTTTTCACGCCGAATCCCTCGACCAGAAGCTGGGAAGAAGTGCGGCGCGAACTCGGCATCAGCGACCGTGAATTCCTCGTCGTCCACATGTCGAATTTGCGTCCGACAAAACGCATCGATCTGCTGCTGCGCGTCATCGCCACTGCGTCACAGCGCGAACGCATCCGGCTGCTGATCCTGGCTGGTGCTCCCTTCGCTCCGTTCCAGCCACTCGTAAACGAGCTCGGTCTCCGCGACAACGTGATCGTAAAGGAGGACGCCGCCGTAGTTGAGGATTTCCTGCCGGCTTCCGACGCGGGTCTTTACACTTCGCAGAACGAAAGCTTCGGCCTGAGCATTCTCGAAACGTTATTTTTCGGAAGACCAGTCATCGCGTTTCGCATTGGCGGTATTCCCGAGGTCGTGGGCGAAGCTGCCTACCTGCATGATTTCGGCGATATTAGTGGCATGGCCGCGTCGCTCGATGCGCTGATCGATTCACCGGAAGCGGCGAAGGAAATGGGGCAGCGCGGCCGAGAAAGAGCCGAGAAGCTCTTCACCGCCGCTCGCATCGTGCGACTGTACGAAGCGCTGTATCACCGAGTGAATGGTCGTTAGGCCAGCGCGGTCTCGACCGCCGCGGGAAATATCCCGGCCACGTCGCCCTCGATCCGGAGCGAAACGGACGGATCATGGTCGTGGTCCGTCGCGCCGCGGTTGATGATGATGTAGGGGACGCCGCGTTGGGCAGCGAGAAGCGGAAAAGAGGCTGCCGGATAGACGGACAACGTCGAACCGAGCGCGACCACCAGGTCGGCCCGCGCCGCGGCCTGCTGAGCCCGTTCGAGCATTTGCGGGTCGAGGCTTTGCCCGAAACTAATCGTCGCCGGTTTCAGGAATCCTCCGCAATCGCAGAGCGGCGGTTTGCGATTCACCCGAAAGAATTCGAAATGCGGCCCTGGATCGCCGCGCCATTTACAGCTCTGGCATTCGACCAGCAGATTTGTCCCGTGCAGTTCCACCAATAGATCCGCGCTCGTCCCGGCGCGCGCGTGAAGGCCATCGATGTTTTGGGTCACGACCATGAGCACTTTCCCGGCGCGCTCCAGCGTGACGATGGCATCGTGGACCGCATTCGGCTGCGCGGCGCGAAATCCATCCCAGCCCTCGAGCTTGTAATCCCAGTGTTCGATCCGCGCCTTCTCCGACGTCATGAAGTCCTGGAAGTAAACCGGCTGGCGCCGCGTCCACACTCCTTGCGGCCCGCGAAAATCCGGAATCCCGCTGCCGGTCGAGATCCCGGCGCCGGTAAAAATCAGGATGCGGCGTGATGAACGAAGATAGCCGTTGAGTTCCATCGCGACGTTCAATTCGCGTCAGGGATACTTGATCTTCTCGAGGCCGGCCGTTTCCAGGACGGCATTCAAGGCGGCAACTTCATGCGGCATCAGGCGCCAGCGTTCCATCACCGATTGCACATCGTGCTGCAGCGCGGCGGCGGCGGCCTCGGCTTGCGCGGTCGGCGCCGCGTCCGCCTCCTGGAGATTGCCGAAAAGTTTCTCGACCTTACTCAACGCATCCAGCTCCAACGGTTGTCCGGCGCGAACGCGGGCCGGATCCGCAAATTCCTGCAGGTTTCTATTCAACGCTTCGATCTGCTCCTTGACCGGTTTGTCCCCGGCCTTCTCCTTCGCTTTCGCCAGTTCGCCGACCAGCGCTTCGTAAGCTTTCCCGATCGGCTGCAACGTCCTTCGCATTTCGTAAAGCGCTTTCGACAGGTCGAACTGTTTCGTGAGGTCGGTAACCGAAGCTTTCACGTGTGGATCCATTTTCACCGGGAGCGGTTGAGTGAAACTCTTGCCGCCCGCGGTCAGGACGACGGAGTAATCGCCGGGCGCGGCCCAGGGTCCCGTCGGCTGCGGCGCCGTTTTTTGGAACACGGCGGTCATCGGGTAGTCCGCATCGGCATCCTTCAGGGGCGCCCAATGCACGTCCCAAAAAAACCGGTGCAATCCCGGCTCCGCCGATAACATCTGTGGTGGGCGCACCCAGTAGCGCGGAATTTTTAGTTTCGGATCGGGAGACGGCGCCGGGTCGGTGCTGGCGAATCGGCGAACGACGTTGCCCTTCGCATCCTTGATTTCGAGCGTGACCGGTCCGCCGGCATTTGCGCCAACCCGATAATCGATCATCGCGCCCTCGGGCGGATTCTCGCCGGCCGGTTCGTCCGGCGGCAGCGGCGTATCCGTATTCAAATTCCAGCGCACCCGCATCGCGGTCTGCGGTTTGAAGAGAAACGTGTCCGGGCTCGCCAGCTCGGTTTGCCGAAAGGCCGTGATGTTATCGAGAATCCAAAACCCGCGACCATGTGTGGCTACGGCGATGTCGTCATCTTTCAAAATCAAATCGCGCACCGAAGTCGCGGGCATGTTTAACCGGAGCGAGCTCCAGTTTTCGCCATCGTCGAACGACACGTAAACCGCGCGCTCGGTTCCAGCGAAGAGCATTCCGCGCCGGCGCGGATCTTCGCGCACGACGTTGACGTTTTCGTTCTCCGGGATGCCGCGCGCGATTTCCTTCCACGTTTTTCCGCTGTCGTTCGTCCGGTAAATGTGCGGGCGCAGATCGTCGAGCCGGATCGTGTTCACTGCCGCGTAAGCCGTGTTCGCATCGAAGTGTCCCGCCTCCAGCTGCGAAATTTTCTGCCACGCCGAGATCGCGGGCGGCGTGACGTCTTTCCAGTTTTTCCCGCCGTCGGTCGTCAGGTGAATCAAGCCGTCGTCCGTCCCGGCCCAGATCCGATTTTTCTCCAGCGGCGATGGAGCCACGGCGTAGATCACGCCGCGCTGCCGCGATTGGGCGCTCGGTTGCGAACGAAATTTTCCGACGCTTGCCGGAACTTCGAAGCTCTTCCGCGTCAGGTCAGGGCTGATCTGTGTCCAATGCTGGCCACCGTCGCTGGTTTGCCAGAGTGTGTTGGTCGCGAAGAAAAGCAGGTGCGGATCGACCGGCGAAAAGAGAACCGGCTGCGTCCGCACCATCCGAAATTCGTCGGACCGAAACGGCTTCGGCAAAATGTTTTGGGCTTGATGGGTGCGGCGATCGTAGCGCGTCAGCTTTCCACCGTAGATGATATCTGGATCGAGCGGGTCGGGCGCGACGTAACCATATTCCTCCGCCGCCACCGGCCGCCAATCGCGAAACGAGATCGCGCCATCCGGTCCGCGACTGGTGATTCCGACCGAACCGCTTTCCTGTTGCCCACTGTAAAGTCGATACGGAAACGCGTTGTCCGCGCTGACGTGGTAAAGCTGCGCGGTCGATTGGTTATACCACGAGCTCCAGGTCGCGCCGCCATTCACCGTGATGATCGCGCCCTGGTCGCTGCCAAGGATAATCACATCGGAGTTCGTCGGATTAATCCAGACGTTTTGATAATCGTCGCCGCCCGGCGCGCCCCGCCAGCCCTCCCAGGTCTTGCCGCCGTCCGTCGATTTCCAGCAAACGACGCTCGCGGAATAAACGATGTTCGGATGCTGCGGATCGATCCGAATCAGCGGCAAATCGCCGCCGCCGATCCGCGCGCCCGGGCGATCATCTTCCGTCGCCAGCGTCCAGCTTTCTCCTCCATCTTCCGACCGATAGAGCTTCCCGGCCTTCATGGTGGCGACAGCGGCGATCAAGGTTTGAGGCGCGCTCGCCGCGATTGCGAGGTTTGCCTGCACGATGTCGTTAGGCAGGCCTTTGGTTAATTGCCGCCAGGTTTTCCCGCCGTCGACCGATTTGAAAATGCCGCCGTTGGTTCCGTTCCACGATCCATTTTCCCACGGGCCTTCCCGCGCTTCCCAGAGAGCCGCGTAAACCGTGTCCGGATTTGTCGGATCGATCTCCACATCCGCCGCGCCGGTGTTTTCATCCCTGGAGAGCGTCTTCTGAAAATTCTTTCCGCCGTCGACGGAAAGATACACGCCGCGCTCCTCGTTAGGCCCATAGGGATGACCTGCGACCGCGACCAGCACGCGATCCGGGTTCCGCGGATCCACTGCGATCTGCGCGATCTGCTGCGCGTCGCGCAAACCGAGATGGGTCCACGTCTTTCCCGCGTCCGTCGATTTGTAAATCCCATCGCCGACCGACAAGTCCGGGCGATGCAAACCTTCGCCGCTCCCGACGTAGATGACGTTCGGATCGGAAACCGAAACGGCCATGGCGCCGACGGAACCCGTCGGTTGATCGTCAAAGATCGGCTGCCAGGTCCGGCCGTAATCGGTGGTCTTAAAAACGCCGCCATTCACTTGCGCGCAGTAGAAGACATTCGGTTGTGACGGGACGCCTGCGACGGCCCGCGTTCGTCCGCCGCGAAACGGTCCGATATTTCGCCAGCGCAGCAGCGTGGAAACGTCCGGCCTGGGCGGCTCAGCTTTTGTCTCTAGATCGCCCAGCAAAAAGACGATCAGGAAAAGCGCGATCGATCTCAACAACATCTGGTGCAGTTCCGGGGAGCGCACGCGCCTCGCGTGCTGATGGCGGCGCCCTCGCCGCCATGGACTTGCTCTGGTTTCGGCATGGGAGTTTTCACAGACAAGCATCGCCTGAAAAGTTCGCGATGACGGGGGCGTCATCGCCAGCACGCAGGGGCGCGCGCGCTCCCCAGACTGCCGTGATCCGTTGCGCCAATTGCGTCCGAATCATTTGGACTTGCATTAAGTTTTCGGGACGGCTGGAGCTGGCGCCGGTTTCTTTTTTGCCGCGGCCGCCGCCGCGAGGTTTGCATCTACTTCGGCCGCCTCAAGAGGATGGATGCCGTGGTAGTAGGTGTTCGATTTCGCCAGCTCGTCTTTGCGCAGGAGCAGTGCGTCGAAGCGCTCTCGGCGGCTCAGTTCAAAAACTTTGTCCATCTTGATCGCTTCGAACGGGCAGACCTCCACGCAAATCTGGCAGCTCATGCAGACCGAGATGTCGATGTCGAAAATCTTCGGATAGAACTGCGGTTTGCCCATGTAATCAGGCTTCTTGTCGTCGCTCTTGACGATGTAGATGCATTGCGGCGGACATTCCTTCTCGCAAATCTTGCAGGCCACGCAACGGAGCCCCGCTTCCGGGTCGTTATCGTAAACCAGGAACGGAAAGTTCCGGTAGTTCTCGGGCAGCGTCTCCCGTTCCTCCGGATATTGCACCGTAATCAGGCGATCCTTCTCGAAATAACTCCCGAGAAAATTCCGCGCCGTGACGGCCATTCCTTTTAGTACGCCGGTTCCGATCATAACTAGCGATCCACTTCTCCCATGACGATATCGACGCTGCCGAGGATCACCATAACGTCCGCGACGGTGTGGCCGAGGCAAAGGTCTTCCAACACCGTCAGGTTGATGAAACTCGGCGGCCGGACCCGGTAACGGTACGGACTCGCGCCACCGTCACTTATTAAATAGAAGCCGAGTTCGCCTTTGGGTCCTTCGATCCGGCCATACGCTTCCCCGATCGGCGGCTTGAACGCGCGCACTTTTACCTTCGGATTCATGATCGGCCCGGCCGGGATCTCTTTCATCGCCTGGTTAAGAATGCCGAGGCTCTCGCGCATTTCGAGCGCGCGCAACATCAGGCGATCGTAGCAATCGCCGTGGTCGCCGAGCGGTATCCGGAACTTGAAGCGCGGATAGATGCCGTAGCCGTCTACTTTGCGGAGATCGTAGTTTACGCCGCTGGCTCGCAGCATGGGTCCGGTGATACCGGCATTGATCGCAAGCTCCGCGGAAAGCTTTCCCACGTTCTGGGTGCGCGCGATCAGGATTTCGTTCGAGACAATCAGTTCTTCGAACTCATCGAGAAACCGAGGAAAGGCGTCGATGATTTTTTGCGCGCGCGCGAACCAGTCCGGGCCGGCGTCGACCCGGCAGCCGCCGAACCGCATGTAGTCGCACATCATCCGCGAGCCGGAGAGCGATTCAAACAGGTCGAGGATTTTTTCCCGTTCGCGAAAGGCGTACATCAGCGGCGTTCCCCACGCACCCATGTCGCTGAGGAGAAAGCCGAGAAGGGACACGTGATTTTGCAGTCGCGTCAGCTCCGCGAGGATGACACGCAGGTATTCCGCGCGCTCCGGCACTTCGATGCCCGCGAGCTTCTCGACACTGAGCGCGTAGGCCCAGTTGTTGGTCATCGAACAAAAATAATCGAGCCGGTCCGTGTACGGCATCGAGCCGAGGTAACTGGTGTTCTCGCCGATCTTCTCGTGGTTCCGATGCAGGTAACCGAAGACCGGTTTGAGTTTGCGCACCACTTCGCCGTCGAGCGCGACGTTCATCCGGAAGACGCCATGGGTGGAGGGATGCTGCGGCCCCATCGAAACTTCCATCAGGTCGCCTTCGATCCGCGCATTCATCGCCTTTGGCGGAGCTCCTTCGAGTTCGTGAAATCCCGTCGCGCTCATTGCTGCGCCGCCGTCAGGTTCTCCGCGCCGTCCAATTGTGGTCGTGGCGTGTAGTGCTGCTTCGCCTTCTCCAGCACTTCGTCATGCGGGGTCGGCTCGTATTCGTAATCGTCCGGCTCGCGATAATCTTTCCGCATCGGGAAATCTTCGAACTCGTCCCACATCAGGATGCGCCGCAGATCGGGATGCCCGTCGAATTTGATGCCGTAAAGGTCGAAAATTTCTCGCTCCTGAAACTCCGCGCTCCGCCAGACCGGCGTGAGTGAAGGAAGCTGGGCGCCCTGCGCGCGATCCGCCGTCCGCATTCGGATAACGACAGGACCGTGCTTCAGCGTCATCGAAAAAAGGTGATAGACCGCCTCGAGATAGCCCGGGAAAAACTCTTCCTGCGATTCTTCGACTTCCTTCTCCGCCCCATCGACAACCTTTTTTACCTTCACTTTTTTGCTGACCTTGCGGTCGAGCCAATCCACGCCGGTGACGTTGGAGCAGTGGTCCAGCTTCAAGGCCGGATCGTCCCGAAGAAACAAGGCGACGGCTCCCGCATGCTCGTGATCGAGTAACAGCGACGGCTGGTTTGCCGGTCCCGGATTGGGAACGATCTCGATCTTCGCCCCGGGCACCGCTGCTTCCGCGCGTGCCTTGATTTCGTCGAGAGACTGCATGACTAAATCGGAACATAGGCCTCTGGCCTGTGCGCCCAGCGGACATTCTGCCCGCTCCCAATCTCTTTAGCAGAGTGGAACTCTGCTGGGCGCACGGACTGGAAGTCTATGTTCCGGCAGCTCATGCGCGTTCGATCGCTGGGGGTCGAAAGATATTGGGATTACTCGGCGGCTCGAGATCGTGGGCGCCGAAGGCCGGCACTGGAAACTCGCTCGGCTGTTCGCGATCGAGGTGAGAAGCTTTGTCCTGGCCGGTGAGTTTTTGTCCGTCGATCTTGCGCTGCAGTTCCATGAAAGCATGCAGGAGTGCCTCCGGCCGCGGCGGACATCCGGGAATGTAAACGTCCACGGGAATGTACCGATCGATCCCTTTCAACACGTTGTATCCCTGTTTGAACGGCCCACCGGAAATCGCGCAGGCCCCCATCGAGATCACATACTTCGGGTCGGGCATCTGGTTGTAGAGCCGCACGATTTGCGGCGCCATTTTTTTGGTGACAGTCCCGGCCACGATCATGAGATCGGCCTGGCGCGGCGATGGCCGGAACACTTCGCCGCCGAAACGGGCGAGATCGTAGCGCGACGCCGCGGTCGCGATCATCTCGATCGCGCAACAGGCGAGCCCGAACTGGAGCGGCCAGATCGAATTCTTCCGGCCCCAGTTGTAAAGTTCCTGCGTCGAAGTCACCCAGACGCCGCGCTTTTGCAGCTCGCTCCGCAGTCCTTCGTCGATCTGGTCGCTCATCGCGCTCGCTCCCGCATTCTGGCCCAATCTAAACAACCTTTGCTCCACGCCCAAACGAGTCCCTCGAGGAGCAACAAGAGAAAAACCAGGATCGCGATGAAGGCGCCGAACGGCAATCCGGTGAACGCCACCGCGAACGGCACCAAAAACACCGCCTCGACGTCGAAGACTAGGAAAATGATGCAGTACAAATAATACTGCGATTGGAATTGGACCTGCGCTTCGCCGATCGATTCGACGCCGCATTCGTAGGTCGCGTTCTTCTGCGGCCCCGGTTTCGGCGGCTGCAGAAATCGTCGCCAAATCCAGGCCAGCCCGAGGGGCAACAACGGAAAAACGAGCGCCACGCCGGCGAAGATGACGAGGAAAAAATAAGGATCGGGCGTCATGTTACGAAGACTAAGCGATCCACGGGGTTTTGTTAAGCGAGAGTCCCGCGATCTGCCAGCGCATTCTGCCTTGCCTAAACAATCGAGCACCGCTTTTCTCATCGCAGATGACCGGCGAGCGTGTGGACCAGATTTTCGTTGTCGCAAAGCACTGGCTCCTCTCGTTCCTCAATGGCGCGCCGGAGTGGTTGCAACCGATCGTCTCCAGTCTGATCAATATCTCGGCGGTGCTCGGCGTTTTCATGGCGCTCTTCGCGCTCATCTCGGTGCTGGAACGAAAAATTCTCGGGCGCATCCAGAATCGTTACGGGCCGAATCGGGTCGGGCCGTTCGGGCTTTTCCAGCCGATCGCCGATGGCATCAAGTTGCTCATCAAGGAGGACATCGTGCCGGCGCGTGCGGATAAGGTCGTCCATTTCCTCGCGCCGATCATGATGGCGGTGCCCGCGATTCTCGCGCTCGGCGTGATTCCCTACGGTCGCAACATGACGGCGTTTTCCATCGATGGCGGGATCCTGTTTTTCTTCGCGGTCGGTTCGGCGACGGAGCTGGCGGTGTTCATGGCGGGCTGGGGGAGTAACAACAAGTTCTCGATGCTCGGCGCCATGCGCGCGATCGCGCAGATGGTCAGCTATGAATTGCCGCTCATCATCACCGTCCTGCCGGTCGTGATGATCGTCGGGTCGCTCTCCGCTGATGCGATCGTGCAGGCGCAGGCCGGATATTCCCACGGGTTCGCGCCGCGCTGGTTTGTCTTCACGCCCTGGGGCGCGGCCGCGTTCCTTTTGTTTTTCGTCTCGGGCCTGGTGGAATCGAACCGCACGCCGTTCGATGTGCCCGAAGGCGAATCGGAAATCGTGGCCGGTCACATGACGGAATATTCCGGCTTCAAATACGCGATCTTCTTCCTCGCGGAATATTTTGGAATGTTCGCAGTCAGCGGCCTGGCGGTGACTTTGTTCCTGGGCGGCTGGCACGCGCCGCTGCCGGTGCTGGAGATCATTCCATCCTACGTCTGGTTTTTCGCCAAGCTCGCCACCCTCCTTTTCGTTTTCATCTGGATCCGCGGGACGCTGCCCCGGATGCGCGTCGACCACGTGATGAATTTCGCCTGGAAATTCATGATGCCGATGGCGTTCACCTGCATCCTCGCGGCGGCGGTGTGGCATTATCAGGCGCACGGCCTTGGGGGGTGGCTCTGGTCGCTTGGAATTTTGCTCGTGGTTTATCTCGCGCTCTCTCGTTTTCTCAGGGCGGACAAGAACCTGTCGGCCCGGACTTATCGTTTCGCTGAATGAGCGTCGCCGCTTTTATTTCCATCGCGATCTTGACGCTGGCGGGCGCGCTCGCCGCCGCCTGTCTGCGCAAACTCATTCATGCCGCGCTCTGCCTGGTCGTCGCGTTTCTCGGCCTGGCCACCTTTTACTTTTTTCTCGGCGCTGAATTTGTCGGCCTCGTGCAGGTGTTTGTTTACGTCGGCGCCGTGGCCGTGCTGATCGTGTTCACGATTCTGCTGACGCGCCGCGAAGATGAAGACGCGGCCGGCTTTAACTGGGGCGGCGTCATCGTCGCCGTCGCCGTCTTCGCCGGCCTGGCGTGGACGATCATGAAAACACCATCGCTTTCCGTCGTCGCGCCGGTTATCGAACCGCTCACCGTCAAGCGCATCGGCGAAGTGCTCATGACCAATTACGTCTGGCCGCTGCAATGCGTCGGCCTGCTCCTCACCGCCGCGTTGATCGGCGCGCTCGTGCTCGTCATGGAGGAGAAACGATGACGCCCACTCTCCAGCTTTGCCTCATCATCTCCGCCGCGCTTTTTTCGATCGGTTTGCTCGCGGCCCTCGGCAGGCGGCACGCGATTTTTATCCTCATCGGGATCGAACTCATGCTTGCGGCCGCGAATCTAAACTTCATCGCTTTCTGGCGCTTCGGCCCTGAGCCGCAGAATCCGACGGGCGTAATGGTCGCCATTTTTTCAATCGCGATCGCCGCAGCGGAAGCGGCGGTCGGCCTCGCGCTCGTGATCGCTGTCTACCGCCATTACCGCACGACCAACGTCCGCCGCTTCAACCAGCTCAAAGGATGAACCCACGCCTTCGCTTCACTTCATGCGTCGCGCTGCTGCTGACAGTTGTGGCGACCGAAGCGGCCGACAAGCCTGCAAAATCGCCGCTGCGTTTCGAAGACCTGGTGCGCGAGTTCGATTACGATCGCAACGCGCTCCTGAACATCCGCGAGGAGCGCAAGAAAGAACGCGATGGCGCGACGGTCATCGACTTGTCCTATGACAGTCCGCGCGGCGGCCGCGTGCCGGCAACTCTGGTTCTTCCGCCGGGCAAAGGTCCGTTCGCCGGGATTTTGTTCGGCCATTGGATGATGCCGCGTTCTCCGGTCCGCAATCGAAAGGAGTTTCTCGAAGAAGCTCTCCTGCTCGCGCGTTCCGGGGCGGTCTCGCTTTTGACCGATGCTCCCATGGTCCGGCCCGGTTTTCTCCCGGAGAAAGACGAACTGAAGGCTGAGATCCAAAACGCCGAGGCGTCGCGCCAGCAGGTCATCGATTTCCGTCGCGGCGTGGACCTGCTGATCGCGCGCGGCGATGTCGACCCCGCGCGCCTGGCTTTCGTCGGCCACAGCTACAACGCGCATACCGGCGGCATTCTTTCGGGCGTGGAAAAACGGATTAGCTCGTTCGTGCTGATGGCCGGCGTGTTCGCGGACGAGGAATACATCTTCGATTCCAAGACCCCGGCGATCATGGAGTTTCGAAAACGAATCGGCGAAGAAGCGCTCCACGATTTCTTCCGGGAACATGCGTTCGACGATCCGGTCTATTTCATCGGGCACAGCGCGCCGGCCGCCGTGTTGTTGCAGTTTGGCCGCGAGGACACCCCGATCCCGGAGGCGCTGGCCCGCGGCTACTTCGAGCGTTTCGAAGAACCGAAAAAGATGGAGTTCTATAAGGCCGGCCATGCCCTCAACGCCGAGGCGCGCAAGGAGCGCATCCAATGGCTCGCCCAAAAATTAAAGCTCTCGCCGGTGGACGCGGAAGCGATCGAGCGCGTTCCCGACCTGGGGAAGGAAGAGAAAGAGGAGAAGGATTAGCCGGCGGCGGCTGCCCGTTCACCGATAATGACTTCCTGGACCGCCGCGAACTTCTGGTTGATCCCGCTTCTGCCTCTTGCGGCTTCTCTGCTGATCCTGGGCTTCGCGAAATCCCATCGCGGCGTCGCGATTGGGTTGGCTGTCATCGGCCAGCTTACCACGCTTTCGATTTCGATCGCGGCGTTCGCGTGGACCTTGGGAACGCCGGGAGCGCGCGGGGTTCAAAACTTTACCTGGTTCACGTTTGGCGAGCAGGCCGTGCGCATCGGTTGCGTCCTCGACCCGCTCGCGGCCGCCATGCTCGTCATGATCACGCTGGTCGGCCTTTGCATTTTCGTTTTCAGCAAGGGCTACATGGCCGGCGACAAGGATTTCTCGCGCTTCTTCGCCTATCTCTCGTTTTTTTCGGCGGCAATGCTCGGCGTCGTTATCGCCAACAGCCTCCTGCTGCTTTTCGTTTGCTGGGAGCTGGTCGGGCTCGCTTCGTATCTGCTGATCGGTTTCTGGATTCACAAACCGAGTGCGGCCGCCGCGGCGAAGAAGGCGTTCATCACCACGCGAATCGGCGATCTCGGATTTTTCCTCGGCCTGTTGTGGCTCTACCGCAGCACCGGCACGCTTTTATTTTATGACAACGGCAATGGTTGCCTCGAGAGCGCCGGGCTTCTCGCGATCGGATCGAGCTCGACTTTCATCGCGCTGCTGATTTTTTCCGGCGCTGTCGGCAAGTCGGGGCAATTCCCGCTCCACGTCTGGTTGCCGGACGCAATGGAAGGTCCGACGCCAGTGAGCGCGCTCATCCATGCCGCGACGATGGTGGCCGCGGGTGTGTTCCTGGTCGCGCGCGTCTATCCGATCTTCTCGTTAGGCGCGATCGATGGCGTAACGCCGTCGCTTACGGTCGTCGTGTGGGTGGGCGTCATCACCGCGCTGATGGCGTCACTGATCGCGATCGCGCAGGCCGACATCAAGCGCATCCTCGCTTACTCCACCGTCTCGCAGCTCGGATTGATGATGGTTTCGCTGGGCGTCGGCGGTGTCGCAGCGGGCATCATGCACCTGCTCGCGCATGGATTTTTCAAAGCGCTGTTGTTCCTCGGGTCCGGCTCCGTCATTCACGCTTCGCATCACGAACAAGACATCCGCAAGATGGGCGGTCTGCGAAAACTGATGCCGGTCACTTTTGTCACTTACGCCATCGGCATGATGGCGCTCAGCGGCGTGCCCCTGTTTTTCGCGGGCGCCTGGACGAAAGAGGAAGTTCTGCACGCCACGGCGCATTGGCCAAAATCGCAGGCGCCGTATTTCCTGATGCTCGCCGGGGTCGTCCTGACCGCGCTCTACATGACGCGGCAAATGATTTACGTTTTCTACGGCAGCCAGCGCCGGAACATAGACTTGCAGTCTGTGCGCCCAGAGGGTTTGGAACCCGCTGAATCGAATGCAGCGGAGAACATCTCCGCCGGGCGCACAGGGCACAGCCCTATGTTCCGTCCCGAGTCGATCCACGAAAGTCCGCCGGTGATGACGCGTCCACTGATTGTGCTCGCGATCTGCACGATTGGACTGAGCGCCGTGCTCACCCCAGCCTGGCCGTGGTTGCACGATTATTTGTCGGGCGAATCCGCCCACTTCGATTTCGCGCAGTTGATCCAGCCGATGCTCTTCATTTCGCTCGCGCTCGTCGCCGGCGGAATCGCGCTCGGCGTCCTCATCTATCGCCGTGCCGGGCTGACGGATCCGCTTCAACAAGCGCAGCCCGCTTTGTTTCGCTTCCTCGAAAACAAAATGTGGCTCGACGAACTTTACGCGCACACCGTGATCGCTCTCAGCAAAGCGGCCGCGCGCGTCTCGAACTGGATGGACCGGTTCGTTTGGGATGGGCTCGTGCGCGCGGTGGGCGGCATCGGCCGTTTCCTCGGGAGCTTCTCTGCCGGCGTGGATGAACGCGGCATCAATGCCGTCGTGGACGAAAGCGTTGGTGGCGCGCGCGGGCTCGGGCGGCTAATGTCGCGATTCCATTCCGGGCAGGTCCAATTATATCTGGGCGCCGTCGCGGTGGCGGTCCTGGCGCTTCTTCTTTTCTACGCATGGCTGGCCTGATCACCGCCCTCATTTTGTTGCCGCTGGTCGGCGCGCTTTTTGTCAGCGCCAGCCGCCCAAATTCCGCGCGCGGGATCGCGCTGGGGTTCACGGTCCTGAGCGGAGTCATCGCGTTTCTTTTGTGGCGGAACTTCGACAGCGCCGCGGCGGGAATGCAGCTCGTGGAGCGCCATCCATGGATTCCTTCCATCGGCGCGGAGTACCTCGTTGGAATCGACGGCCTCAGTTTGCTCCTCGTCATTCTCACTTCGCTGGTCTTTCCCTTCGCCTTGCTCGCGCAACGTTTGAGCGGCGGCGCGTGCGCGCTTCTGCTCGTGATGCAGGCCGCGCTCTACGGCACGTTCACCGCCCAGAATTTCATTCTCTGGTTCTTGTTTTATGAGATGAGCCTGATCCCCGGGTTTCTCCTCATCAAAATCTGGGGCGGCGAAAATCGCGACCGGGCCGCGACCAAGTTCTTCCTCTACACGTTTCTTGGCAGCGTCGCGATGTTGCTGGCGTTCCTCGGAATTTATTTTGCAAAAGGCACGTTCGATTTCGCGAAGCTGGCGGAACTCGCCCGGAGCGGCCCGCTGCTCAGCGGCAAGCTCGGCTGGATCGCATTCGCCGGCATCTTCCTGGGCCTTGCCGTGAAAGTGCCGCTCTTCCCGTTTCACACCTGGCTGCCGGACGCCTACGAAACCGCGCCGACCGGTGTCTCGATGGTGTTGACCGGCGTGCTTTCGAAGATGGGCGTTTACGGTTTCATCCGGCTGTTGCTTCCGCTTTTCCCGCGCGAGATCCACGCCTTGGGCCCGTGGCTCCTCGGTCTCGCCGTTTGCTCGATCGTCTTTGCATCGCTTGCGGCCTGGGCCCAGTCCGATCTCAAACGGATGGTTGCCTATCTTTCGATCAACCATCTGGGCTATTGCCTGCTCGGCTTGTTCGCGGTGAGCGCCGCCACCGCGCGACCTGCTGTTGAACTCCAGGCGGCGCTCAGCGGTGTTTTCCTGCAAATCTTCAATCATGGCATCACCGCCGCCGCCTTGTTTTATTTCGTCGGCCTGTTGGAGGAACGGCGCGGCTCGCGCGGCATCCATGACTTTGGCGGCTTGATGCAACGAACGCCGCTCCTCTGCGGCTGGATGAGCGTCGCCATGTTTTCCTCGCTGGGCTTGCCGGGGCTCAACGGATTCATCGGCGAATTCCTCATCTTCAAAGGCGCGTTCGCCCTCGCCGCCGTCGCGACCGCCGTCGCCGTTCTAGGCCTGCTCTTCACCGCCGTCACCTTCCTGCGCGCGATGCAGTTGCTCTTCAGCGGACCGCGGACGGAGAGTTGCAGTACTCTTCCCGATCTCCTGCGCCGCGAGAAGCTGGTGATTGTCCCTGTTACGCTCCTCATGTTCGCCATCGGTATCGCGCCGCAATTCGTCTTCAACATCTTCAACACAACCGTCATTCAAATGACGCGGCTGTTTGTGTGAGACCCATGAGCAAAGCGATCATTCCTGTCCCGCGGATCGCGCCACGAATCCTTCTTCTTCGTGGAGAGAGAGTCCTGCTAGATTTTGATCTCGCTGCGTTATACGATGTAGAAACACGAATCCTAAATCAGGCGGTAAAACGAAACGCTCGGCGGTTTCCGTCTGATTTTATGTTCCAGCTCTCGGACGAAGAGATGGAAATGATATCACAATTTGTGATATCTTCGGCGGAACGGCCTCGAAAAAAGGAAGCCTCGAACTCATCACAATCTGTGATGAGTTCACCCAAGCACCGGGGTAAACGGTATCGGCCCTACGCCTTTACCGAACAGGGCGTCGCCATGCTTTCGAGCGTTTTGAAGAGCGACCGCGCGGTAAAAGTGAACATCGCGATCATGCGCGCGTTCGTGAAACTGCGCCAGACTATCGAGTCCAATCGCGAACTCGCTCGCAAATTCGCTGACCTGGAGCAACGAGTCGGCAAACACGATGAGGAGATCGCGGCGATCCTTGACGCTATCCGGCAATTGATGGCACCGCCGGAAAAACCGCGACGTGAAATCGGATTCCACGTGCGCGAGAAAGCGCCGCGTTATCGAGCCCGGAACCGTCGATGATCGCCTGGACCATTTACGTCACCTTCGGCGGCGCGCTCCTCCTGTTGTTTCTACCGAATGTTTTGGCGCGCTGGATGGCGCTGCTCTCGGCGCTCACCGGCTTCGCGATCAGCCTCAACGCGTTCTTCAACGCCGGGGACAGCGCCAACTTCAAGACCATCGTCCAGCTACCCTGGATTCGCGGACTCGGCTTCGAGTATCACCTCGCCGCGGATGGCATCAGCCTGACGATGTGTCTGGTCACCGGGCTCACCGCGGTCAGCGCCGTCCTTTTTTCCTGGGACGTCGAGGAACGGCCTAACGAGTTCTTTTTCTGGTTGCTCCTCGTCGTGGGCGGCTCCTACGGCGTTTTCCTCAGCGCCGACTTGTTTCTTCTCTTCGTCTTCTACGAGCTGGTCATCGTGCCGAAGTATTTCCTCATCGCGATCTGGGGTTCGACGAACAAGGAATACGGCGCGATGAAGCTGACGCTTTATTCCTTCTTCGGCGGCGCGCTCGCCTTGATCGGTATCCTCACGATTTACGTAGAGGCAGGCGGGCAAACGCTCGATCTGCAACAGCTCGCCCAGATCCAGTTCGCTCCGTCATTCCAAAACTCGGTTTTCCCGGTTTTGTTTCTGGGGTTCGCGGTCCTCGCCGGCATCTGGCCACTTCATACCTGGGCGCCCACGGGCCATGTCGCCGCGCCGACCGCCGGCTCGATGCTGCTTGCGGGTATCGTGATGAAACTCGGCGCTTATGCCGCGTTGCGCGTTGCGATGAATCTTTTGCCGCTCGGCTTTCAGACCTGGAGCAAATGCATCGCGCTGCTTGGCGTCATCGGCATCGTTTACGCGGCAGGCGTCGCCCTGCGCCAGCGCGACCTCAAATTCGTCATCGGTTACTCGAGTGTGAGCCACATGGGTTTTGTCCTGCTCGGGCTCGCCTGCGCGAATGCCCTCGCCGTCAGCGGCGCCGTTCTCCAAATGTTTTCGCACGGCGTGATCGCCGCCCTCCTCTTCGCCGTGGCCGGACGCATGATTTATCGCCGGACCCATACGCGCGAGCTGGACGTGCTGGCCACGATGAACCTGAGCCGCCTGTTGCCGTTCGCGGCCTTTTGCTTCGTTATCGCGTCGGCCGCTTCGATGGGCATCCCGGGCTTTAGCGGGTTCGCCGCCGAAATCACGATCCTGCTTGGGGTGTGGAAAGCTTATCCGCTGGCTGTCTTCGTTACCGGCGCCGGCATGGTGCTGGTCGCGGCGTTTACGCTTCGCGCTTTGAAGAAAACATTTTTCAGCGACACGGCGACTGCTGTGGGTGGATCGGCCGCTCCGCCGGGCGATGCCAACGAATTCTCGGCTTCGCCGACATTAATAGCATCGAGCGCGGAGCGCTCGATCCACCCAGGCTTCGCTCCCATCTCGGCCGCGGAAAAGTGGGGCGCAGGGCTGTTGATGTTCGCCACGCTCGCGGCCGGGATCTATCCGAAGTTCCTCCTCGATCGCATCCAGCCCGCCGTCGAAGCGCTGCGGTTCTTCAAACCATGAACTACTTCGAACTCCTGCGCCTGGCCGCGCCCGAAGCCGTTCTGGTTGTCACTGCCCTCATTGTGCTCGCTCTCGGTTTAGCGACCGAGCGCGCGCCAGTTCTTTGTTCCGGTGTCGCCGCGGCCGGTCTGCTCTTCGCTTCCGCAGCCGTGTTGATGCTCCCGCCCCAGGCCGCCCTCTTCAATGGCATGCTGGTTATCACGCCGCTGATCGCCTTGTTCAAGGTTATCTGTCTTGCGCTCGCTTTCTTCACCGTCATTGTCGCGCGGCAATCGGGTGGGCCGCACCAGGGCGAATATCTTGCGCTCCTCTTGCTGGCTACCGTCGGCCTCATGCTGCTCGTGGGGAGCGAGGAGTTGCTCGTCATCTTCATTGGCCTCGAGCTGACCGGCCTCTCGCTTTATGTCATGGCCGCCTTCGATAAAGGCGACGTGCGTTCCGCCGAAGCGGGCTTGAAGTATTTTCTTTTCGGAAGCACGGCCAGCGCGTTCACGCTTTTCGGGATCAGCCTCATTTACGGAACAACCGGCGTGACCGGCCTGGCTGCGATCGCGCCCAAGCTTGGGATGATCACGCCGATTCTTGCCGCCGGACTCGTCATGACTCTGATCGGGTTCGCGTTCAAAATCGCCGCGGCGCCGTTTCACCTGTGGGCGCCGGATACTTACCAGGGCGCGCCCGTTTCCTCGGTGGCCTTTATCGCGTCCGCATCGAAGGTCGCTTCGTTTGTCGTCCTGGGAAAAATCGTGCTCGTTGGCTTCGGCCCGGCACAAGGAGCTGCCGGCTGGCATGCGATGGTGGCCGGGTGGGCGCCGATTCTTGCCGCGCTCGCGGCTCTCTCCATTCTCATCGGCAATCTCGTCGCGCTCGCTCAGTCGAATGTCCGCCGTCTCCTGGCCTATTCCGCCGTCGCGCACGCCGGTTACACTTTGCTCGGTCTCGTCGCGGGCGGACGCGAGGGTTACAGCGCCACCCTTTTCTATACGACTACGTATGCTTTCACCCTGGTCGGCGCATTTGGAATAATCGGGCTGGTGCGGCGCGAAACCGGCGGGGACGATTTCGCGCACTTTTCCGGGTTACGCCGACGTTCACCGTGGCTCGCCGGCTGCATGGCGGTCTTCATGCTTTCGCTGGCCGGCCTTCCGCCGCTGGCTGGTTTCTTCGGAAAGTTCTACCTGTTTAGCGCGGCCCTCCGAGTGGGAGGCAATCACGGTTTGCTTTGGCTGGTCGCGCTCGCCCTCTTCGGCAGTCTTATTTCCTTCTACTATTATCTCATGGTGCTGAAGGCCATCTTTGTCGATAAGACCGCGGATAACATTCCGGTCCTGTCATCCGATTTTTTGCAGCGCGCTTCCATCACTCTGCTCGCTGTCATCGTCCTGTTTCTAGGTGTTTTCCCTGGCGGCCTGGTTTGGAAGATCACCAGCTCGTTACCCTAAACGGAGGGATGTGCTTCCGCACGTCCCAAAATTCGGACATGCGGAAGCATGTCGCTCCGATTGAGAAACACTGGATGTTTGCCGCGGCCTTTGCTAGGGTCCTCACCGTCGTGGGAAAGAGGAATGGGTAGCCGTTAAGTTGGTTTCGCTTGCGAACATGTTTACCGAGACGGCACCGCCCGCATCTGTCGCCACTCCTTTTTCTCGCAAGAATCCGTTTCCGGCTCCGCTCCTCACCCGGCGCCGCCTTGACGGTCCCGGTTCCGAAAAAGAAACGTTCCACTACGAATTTTCGCTGGAACAATCCGGCTTCATCTTCGAGCCGGGCGATTCGTTAGGCGTTTTCCCTACGAACCCGCCGGAATTGGTGGACGAAATCATCAACCTGCTTGGGTTCACCGGCGAAGAAGAAGTCACCGGCACATCGGGCCAGAGCATTTCGCTGGGTGCCGCTCTTTTGCGGGAACGCACCGTCACCGCGCCCTCCCGGCAATTTGTCCAGCTCGTCGCCGAACGCATCCCTGCCGCGCGTTTTCTCCTGGAATACTGCGACCCGAACCAGCGCGCGAAACTCGATGCCTATCTCTGGGGACGCCACGTTGTCGATCTCGTGAGCGAATACGCCGAGCTGCGCAACAAGCTCTCCGCCTCGGAGTTTGCCAGCAGTCTTTCGAAACTTCAGCCGCGCCTTTATTCCATCGCTTCCAGTTTGAAGCGCTACTCCGAACAGGCGCATCTCCTGGTCACGAACGTCGGCTTTACCAGTCATGGCCGCGCCCGGAAAGGCGTTTGCACCAGCTTCCTCTCCGAGCGGCTCGAGGAATGCGGTCGCGTTCCGGCCTTCATTCATTCCGCGAAACATTTCCGGCTGCCGGACAATCCGAACGCCCCTATTATTATGATCGGCGTCGGTACCGGGCTCGCGCCGTACCGCGGTTATCTCCAGGAACGTGAAGCCACCGGCGCCAGCGGCCGCAACTGGCTCTTCTTCGGCGAACAACGACGCGCGGCGAACTTTTATCATCAGGAAGAATTTGCCGCTTACGCCGCCTCCGGATTGCTGACCCGATTCGAGACCGCGTTCTCCCGCGATCAATCTTCAAAAGTATATGTCCAGCATCGGATCCGGGAAGCCGGCTCCGACATTTGGTCGTGGCTCAACGATGGCGCTTATCTTTATGTCTGTGGCGACGCCGAGCGCATGGCGCCTGATGTTGACGCCGCTTTCCACGCCGTGGCCGAAGAACATGGCGGATTGAGCAAGGACGCGGCGGCCGAATACGTGGCGAACCTGCGGACGCTGAAGCGCTACCGGCGCGACGTTTACTAGCTCTGCTGAAGAAGTAGAAAGCGACAAACTTGTCGCTACGCCGAGCTTGACGCGACGCTCTCTGTCTCAACAGAATCGCCGAACCATGAGACCTACAACCTTATTATTCACTACTCTGTTCGCGACCGCTTCCCTCGCCGTCGCCCAAACTCCGTCGGTCGCGCCGAAGGCGCCCACCACCACGAGTCCCGCTGCGGCTACGACTACGACTACTACTACGGCATCGAGTCCCGCCACCACTACCAGCACCACCACCTCTACCGCGCCGAGCGCGGATGAGATGAAGCAAATGATGGAGCTGGCCAAGCTCAACGATAACCACAAGCTCCTCGCTTCCACCGCCGGCACCTGGAGTTATGTCGTTAAAATGTGGATGGATCCTAAAGGCAAACCCACTGAATCGACGGGCACCGCCACCCGGAAAGCCATCATGGATGGGCGCTACGTCAGCGGCGAGTACACCGGGAAATTCAAGATGCCCGGCGCGGATGGCAAGATGACAGAGATGAATTTCATCGGCATGTCGATGGACGGCTACGACAATGTGAAGAAGAAATTCGTCTCGGGATGGGTCGATAACATGGGCACTGGCATCATGACGATGGACGGCACCTATGACGCCGCGACCAAGGCCTTCACCTACACAGGCGAGTACGAGATGATGCCGGGGATGAAAGAAAAAGTTCGCCAGGTCATTAAGATGACCGACGCCACCCACATGACCATGGAGTACTACGAGGATCGCGGCCAGGGCGAAGCCAAAACCATGGAGATCAACTACACGAAAAAGAAGTAACGGAATCTCTTCGAGGAATAAATTCAGCCCGCTGCCGGCCGCATCCACGCGCCCGCAGCGGGCTCTTCCTTTTCTACTTCCTACTTCCTACTTTATACTTTCACCTTTCTGACCTCTGACCTCCGTCCTCCGTCCTCCGCCAGCCACGCCGTAGCCTTGGCGAAAGCGGGCGAAATCGATCCGCGCTTTACTGATCGCGAGCGCCAGCCGGGCCTCGATCTTCTCCGCGCTCTCGCCATTATCGTCGTTGCGCTCTATCACGCGGCGCTTTTCGGCTTCAAGTTACCGGGCCGCGTGGATCGCTTTGGCTGGATCGGCGTCGATCTTTTCTTTGTCCTGAGCGGTTACCTGATCGGCGGCCAGCTCCTCGCATCTCGTATCCCGTATCCCGTATCTCGTATCCCGCATCGCGCATCCCGTATCCCGCTCGGTCGCTTCTTCGCCCGCCGCGCCCTGCGCATTCTGCCCGCCTACCTCGTCGTCCTCGCGATCTATTTCCTGCTGCCGTCGTGGCGCGAATATCCGGAAATGTTTCCGCTCTGGAAATTTCTTCTTTCCGTTCAAAACCTCGGGCTGCGCGGCGGCACCGCGTTTTCCCACGCCTGGTCGCTCGCCGTCGAAGACCAGTTCTATCTCCTCCTGCCGCTCGTCCTGTTGTTCGTCATTCGCTGGCGCCGCGCCGCCGCCATTGTTCCCTGCCTGATTGTGCTGGGTGGATTCGCGCTGCGCTGGTTTCTCGCCTTGCGAAATCTCGGCGACGGTGGTGTCTCATTCCGCGGCTTCCAGACCTGGATCTATTACGCTACCTGGACCCGGCTCGATCCTCTCGTCTTCGGCGTCGCCCTGGCCGCGATCGAGAAGTTCCGGCCGCACTGGTGGCAACGCCTGCTGAATCTCGCGCCCTGGCTCTGGGTGCCTGGCTTGGCGCTGATTGTTTACGCCTTATACCTCGGCGACACCGACACTCTCACCGTCGCCACTTGCATCTGGCAATTCCCGCTCATCGCGCTCGGCATGGCCGCGCTCCTTGTCTGCGCCGTCAGTCCGCGCCTGCCCTTTCGCCGAGTAAGGATTCCCGGCGCCGCTTTCATCGCCAGTATTGCTTACAGCGCCTACCTCATCCAAAAACTCGTCATCCATTTCGTCGCCCAATTCTGCGCCGCCCACGACATCGCGCTGACATCGGCCTCTGCTCTCATCGGTGTCGAGATCTGCATTTACGCCGCCGCCACCATCCTCTTCCTCGCCGTCGAACGCCCTTTCCTCCAATTGCGTCACCGCATAGCGTCTCGACGCGACGTTCAGACATGGGCTCGTCATTGACTCGCAGCCTCCCGTCTGCTCACCGGCTACCGTCGCCGGTTTGACCATCTATCCGCGGGGCGCCCGCCTCCGCGTATTCGTCATTGGTCATTCCTTCGTCATTCGTCATTCTGCATTCGTCATTTCCTATGGACATTCTCTCCGTCTTCTTTCTCGCCGAAGGCGAACAACCGGCCGCTGCCGTTATGGCGCGGCTTACCAGCTTCATCCGCGCTGCCACCCAGACCCTCGATTTCGCTCTCTACGACATGCGGCTTAGTCCGCCCCTCCGCGCCCAGCTGATCGCCATTTTGCGCGAGCGCGCGAATGCCGGCGTCCAGGTCCGCTTTTGTTACGACGGCGACAAACCGCCCCAGCCGAACGTCGCCGCCGGCCAGGACCCGGCGCCCGCCGGGACGAGCACCTTCATTCAGTCGCTCGGTTATCCCGCGCGCCGCATCGCCGGGATGAAACTGATGCACAGCAAATTCATCGTCCGCGACCGCGCATCCGTCTGGACCGGCTCGACCAATTTCACCGACGACGCTTTTACCCTGATGGAAAACAATATCGTCGAGATCGATTCCCCCGCGCTCGCCAGTTCCTACGCCGAGGATTTCGAGCAGCTCTGGGAAAAAGAAAACTTCGAGAACACCGGCAAGATCCAAACTGAGCCGGTCGGGCTTATCTTTTCCGGTCAACCAGCCACCGCTCGCGTCCAGTTCTCACCCGGGTGCGGGCTCGAGATCGATACCGAGATCGCCCGCCGCGTCCGCGCCGCCCAGCACCGAGTCCGCATTTGCAGTTTGCTCATCAACTCCGGCACCCTCATCGGCGAATTGTTGAATCTGCTCCATGCCGGCCGGGTCCGGATCGACGGCATCTACGATCGCACCCAGATGGCGGACGTTTACGTGCAATGGCAGGGCGTCCCTTCGAACCATTGGAAAATCCCCGCGCTCCAGGAAATCATTGCGCGCGCCGGGCTCGTCGGGAAAAACTCCACGCCTTATAGCCCCACTGGCCGGCACGATTTCATGCACAACAAAGTCCTCGTGATCGACGACACCGTCATCACCGGTTCCTACAATTTCTCCCGGAGCGCCCAGTTCAACGCCGAGAACATCTTGTTTATCGAAAGTGCACCGCTCGCCCAGACCTACAGCCGTTACATCGACCATCTGAAAGCAAAATATCGCTCCTGAGTGAATTCGCTTTTGAAATTTGGAGCTTGGAACTTCTTTGGAGCTTGGAGCTTGGAATTTGGAGCTTTCGTGGGTTTTAGCAATGTCGTGTAAAACCTCTCCACTCCTCGCCTCCGCGCGCCGTCTCCGTGACGCCGTCGACGACCTCACGTTCGCGCCGCCGGTCACGCACGTTTACAACCCGCTCCGTTACGCTTGGCGCGCCCACGAGATTTATCTCCGGCGGTACGGCAACACGTCCAAACGCGTCTTGTTTCTCGGGATGAACCCCGGCCCGTTCGGCATGGCCCAAACCGGCGTCCCGTTCGGCCAGATCGCCGCTGTCCGCGACTGGCTCGGCATCGAAACTCAAATCGATCGCCCGCCGCGCGAGCATCCTAAACGGCTCGTCACCGGATTCGATTGCCACCGGAGCGAAGTCAGCGGGGAACGGCTCTGGGGATTGTTCGCGAAACGTTTCGGCACCGCCGAAAATTTCTTCCGGGACCACTTCGTCGCGAACTATTGCCCGCTCGCGTTTCTTGAAGAGTCCGGCCGGAACCGCACCCCCGATAAACTTCCACCGCATGAGCGCGCCGCGCTCTTTACCCGGTGCGACACGCACCTGCGCGAGATCATCCGGATTTTGAAACCGCAATGGCTCATCGGCGTCGGCGAGTTCGCCCTCCAGCGCGCGCGCGAAATCGTCGGCGCTCCCGCGTCGGCGGGACCGCGCCTCGGCCGGATCCTCCATCCCAGTCCCGCCTGTCCCGCGTCGAACAACAACTGGCCCGGCGCCGTCACCGCACAACTGCGCCAGCTCGGCGTCTGGAACTAGGCGAAATTTTCGACCTTCTCTGACATACGCCGTTGTGCGTATGGACGGCGCGGCCAACCTCGATTAAAACCAACTTCGCCATGCCCTCCCGGAACGGACGCCGGAACGGCCAGTCAAGGAGCCTGCGGGTAGCCGAGACCGAGCCGCCGTATTTGACGCAACGCGAACTCGAAGTCGTGGAGTGGATCGTTGCCGGAAAACGCAACAACGAGATCGGAAAGATCCTGGAATGCAGCCCGCGCACCGTCCAGAAACACGTGCAGCACATTCTCGAAAAGCTCGGGCTTGAAACTCGAACCGAAGTTTGCATCTGGTGGTATGAGCGGAGACTGGGCCGCGACACTTCCGCACTTCGGCCGCGCAAATTCAAGCGGCATTAGCTCCCAATCGCATACGCCATTCGGCCCATTGTGCTCGTTCCGGAAGATCGAGCATCATCTGTGCGCCAATGCACTTTCTTCCCAGCGTTCCCGTCCACGCCATAGCGAAAGTAAACCCATGAACCAACTTCCTCGCCGTCCCGGTCTCGTCACAATCCTCGCTCTCGTTGCGACACTAATGATCCCCCGCCCGGCATTAGCAGTCGAAGCGTTGCTCCTTCAGGATACTTATGTCGACAACGGCACGACTGGCAGTAAGCCACCGCCTAACGCTTCGAACTACGGCAGCGGAATGGACCTGCGCGTTTTCAAAGGCAATGGACGCATCGGCCGGACATTCCTCAAATTCAGTCTCGCGACACTGCCACCGGGAACGCTAGCCAGCGATGTCACTCACGCCCGCTTGCGATTTTGGGTTAACAGTAACAGCACGATTGCCGGAGCGATCAGTCTTAATCCTGTAACCACTGCCTGGGATGAGTACACTCTTAAAGATAACATAAGCACCAGCCTCGCTTTCGGTGCGCCAAAGCTGTCCGAATTACCGGTTTCATCGGTAGGCAATTTCATCAGCATTGATGTCACTGATTGGGTGAAGGCTTGGATCAGTGGCGCTCTGATCAACGAAGGCATCGAAATCGAGGCAAGCCTTTCAACTAGCACGCTCAATCTCGCGTTCGACAGCAAAGAATCGAACCAGACCAGCCATGAGCCGCGACTCGAAGTTTCCCTCAATAGAATAGGACCGACCGGTCCACAAGGCCCACCTGGAACTCCAGGCGTTGCCGGCGCGTCGGGACCACCCGGACCTATCGGAAGTATTGGCCCTGTTGGACCGGCTGGTTCGCCTGGGCCGCAAGGCCCTCAAGGTGTCGCTGGACCGACCGGCACACGATGGTTTTCGTGGACGGGCGCACCAGAACAGAGCCTCGGTTCTCTTTTCGATTACTATCTCGACCTCACGAGCGGTGATGTCTGGCAAAAAGTCAGCACTGAAGGCGGCTCGGTATGGGCAAGCCAAGGCAACATTCGTGGAGCGCAAGGACCAACTGGCGCCGAAGGGCTCGCCGGTGTCGCCGGCCCGGCCGGCTCGCAAGGTCCCACCGGGCCGGCGGGTCCGCTCGGACCGCTTGGATCAACGGGACCGTCGGGCGAGGTTGGACCAGCAGGCCCTCCGGGTTCGCCCGGACCGGCTGCGATCTGGCCTACTCGTATTTTACCGCAAGGTGATTTAGCAATGGGAGAGTTTACCCAGGGTCCGCAACCTTAGTATCGAGCTAATTAGTCGCACAGCGTCTCCCTGGAATGAAATTGCTTTCGCCACGTAGCCGAAGAGCCACCGCCACGATTCGCGCGCTCGTCTTAGTCCTGGGAATCACTCTTGTTCCGTTACTCATGCGGGGAAGTGCGCCCACTTGGTGGTCGCAGCGCGCTGTTATCATCGAAAACGCCGCGGCCGATGACTATGCCCCAGCCAACCAAGGTCAGCTAAAGAATATCGCTAAGGCGGCAGTCGCGGAAATGGACACCAGGTTAACGGGCGGCGCTGGCGTCGAACTACATAACTTAATCAATAACTGGTCAGTTCCGAGCTTGACCACAAACGATTTTGCACCGGTTACCGCGGGTCAACTCAAGAGCGTAGCGAAACCGTTTTACGACAAACTGATTGCTGCTGGGCTGGTCGATTTCTATCCGTGGCTGAGCGCGATCAATCCCGCCGACGACTTCGCGGTAGCCAACATTGGTCAGGTAAAGAATCTTTTTAGTTTCCAGATTCCGGCTTCTAATTCAGTCACGGATTCTTTCCAGGATAGATTGGCTGCCGGACAGCGCGCTGGAAACCTTGCTTTGGAAGAGAATGCAGTCTGGTCTTGGGGAAATGCATTCGGTGGCGACGCGACCTTTCAAAGGAAATACCCACAACGCGTGGCGGGTCTTTCCGGAGTAACCTCGGTTGCCGCCGGCGAAAACCACATGGTAGTTCTTCTTCAAACCGGCTCTGTTTTAACGTGGGGCAGCAATAATTCTGGCCAACTGGGCGACGGAACCACGACTGACCGTGATACACCTTCAACCGTCCCTAACCTTTCGAATATCCTGTCCGTTAAAGCCGGCGGTAACCACACTCTGGCCTTGCAGCAAGACGGCACAGTCGTCGCATGGGGAGATAATTACTATGGCCAGTTAGGCGATGGCAGTAACATCGCGTCATCGAGTCCGGTCTCGGCGACTGGCCTCAATGACGTGCGCAAGATCGCGGCCGGCACCTGGCGGAGCGTGGCATTGAAGAACGACGGCACGGTTTGGACATGGGGTTACGATCATTACGCGCCGCAGATCGGCCAGGACATTTCCAACAATAGTCCCGTCCAGGTCGCCGACCTCATTGACGTCGTCGACATTGCTGCCGGATTTGAACATGTCGTGGCCGTCAAAGTTGATGGCACTGTCTGGGCTTGGGGATCGAACTACGCGAACCAAGTTGGTAATGGCAATCCCGGTTCGTTGTTTCAGGAAAGTCCGGTTCAGGTCCCGAATCTCGCTAACGTCCAGAAAGTAGCATCAAGCGACGATCACACGCTGGCTCTCTTAAATGACGGGACCGTCTGGGCCTGGGGTTACAATTTTTTCGGTCAACTTGGCGATGGAACCACAACTCCCCGCCAAGGTCCGGTCCAAGTGATCGGGCTGACAAATGTAATCGCCATCGCCACCAGTTATCAATACTCGCTGGCCATGAAAGCCGATGGCACTGTCTGGACCTGGGGCGATGGCAGCGCTGGGACACTTCCTGGAGTCGACCTGCACATCCCGCAACAGGTCGGTCTCGGCCTCTTCGATTCTAACCATAATGGGATCGATGATCGTTGGGAGATGCATTTTCTCGGGAATCTCGATCAATCCGGCGATGCCGACTTCGACGGCGACGGTATTTCTAATCGCCTGGAATATCTGCGCGGCACCGATCCCAGGGACTATTATAACGGAGTCGCCCCTGTCATCGAGATTGCTGGCGGGAACAACCAGATCGGTGATCCCGGGACCTTTCTCAGCAAGCCATTTAAGGTCCGACTGCGCAATCAAATTGGCCAACTCTTGGTCAATGCGCCCGTAACGTTTTCCATTTCCGGTGGCTCAGGTGCACTAGCTGCAACCTTGAGCGGCCCGCAGCAGCAGACCTTATTGCTGCGAACCGACGCGAATGGCGAGGCATCCGCCTACCACGCCCTGCCGGATGCGGCTGGCACGAGCACGCGGACGATCGCCAGCGCCGGGAACTCAGGCGCGTCCGCTTTCGCTACCTTTCGAGGCGTCGTCAGATTCTCTTTCCCACCTACACCTACGCCGACGCCGTCCGCAACACCCGATCCGAATACGAGCCCGACACCCACGCCGAGTCCAACCGCCACCCCTGGAGCTCCCTATCGCTATGCCATCATCGACCTCGGGAAAGAAATGTATCCAATCCGGATCAACAATCAGGGTGTCATCCTCGTGCAAGGCGTCGATGCCAATGACGATTGGGGAAACTTCCGATGGAAGGGCGGCGCGCTGGAGAGGCTCAACTATTCGGGCGCAAATACCGAGGTAGTCGCAAAGGATATGAACGACGCCGGCGTTGTTGCGGGCTATTTCCGAAACGACGGTCCGTGGCTAAACAATAAAGAGAACGAAATTCAGGGAGGACTGTTCTGGCCGGCAGCCAGCGCTAATGCGACAAGAATCTCTGCACCCTCCGCTCTTCGCACCTTCGAACCGCAAATACCGGGAACGTTTCGGGAGGCGGAATTCACTGTAATTAGCAATGCGAACGACATCTACGGCGACGCTTGCACCGGGACCGTCAGGGGCTTCTTGAATCACACCATTATGGTCATGAACAGCCAGGTCTGGCCCACCTCATCGCCTCCGCCGACGCAGCTGAGCAATGCTGCCGCAATTAATAACCCTTTGAATTCTGACACCTCGAACTGGCAGGGTTCCAGCGACACGATTTCCCGAGCGAACTCGTCTCACCGGTATATTGGCCGCAAGTTCACGCCCCCCGCTACTGTCTTCAAGTTTCTCCAAGGCACTCAAACTGGCATGATCGATGGGCAATCCGTTTCTTTCGATCCGGTCGACATCAATGAAGGCGGTATTGTCGTAGGCAATAGTGTGCCCGGCGGCTCGATGGTGATCAGAACTCCCAAGCCAACTCCCACTCCGAGCCCGGGCGCACCTCCTCCGACTGGCCCACAACCTTTCACCGAAACAATCCTTTCACCCGGTAGTCCCCTGGCCATTAACGACCACACTCGCCCGACCCCGTCCCCTCCCGCACCAACGTCGCCGTCACCCAGTCCTTCAACTACACCCAGCCCAACGCCGACGCCGAGTCCTGCTCCGCAGATCCTCGCGTGGGTGGGTAACGCCCTCGTCATTTGGGAACGTCAGGAAGATGGTCAAACTTGGCATCCTTTCGGCTTGGAAGAAATGATCCCAAGCATGGACGACTGGGCATCCCTGAACCCCTACGAAATGAACGACAACGGCCTGATCGTCGGCACCGGCTGGTACACCGACCCTTCAAATCCCCAAGCGCAAAGCGAACAACACGCCTTCCTCCTGGTCCCCGTCGAACTCATGGTGGATGGAAACCGGGATGGGGAGATGTCGGTCGAAAACATTGTGTCAGACAGGACGACCGAGGGTGCACCATACCGATTTTGGCTCAACAATGATCATGACGAAGAGCGTACCGTCGATGGTGATGATCGCGAACAGGACGACTACGACGGGTCGCCCGACTTCAACAATCCCGGTATGCTGTGCGAGCGTGACTTGGAAGACTGGTCGCGACTTTGGATCAACCTCAACGGAATCGTCGATCTGATAAGGTCATCGGGTGTGACGTTAGAATTGGCGTGGAAACCTACTGAAGGCGGAAACGTATGGCCCACTAGTGATGGGAATCCCGGAATAAAACTTATGCTGCATGACTCGCAGGCTGGCGCCGGTGCAGCCGATCCCACGTATTTGACAGAGAAGTCCAAAGCGAGCGCGCAAGCACACGGAATATGGGGTGGAGTGATTCGACCGGTCACTAAGAACGGCGTTTATGTATTGACCAACGATTTTCTCCAGTTCGTTACACAGGAAAATCCTCGTCTGTACCTGCTGTTCGAAGGATGGACAGCTGGCAAAGGCCAGCTCGTGCTCAACATTAAGAAAAACGGTCGCAAGATAGCCGAGTATCCGCCAACCTATCTTGAGCTTAAAGAGGTGAAAGAGATGTATGAGAGTTACGGCGTTGGGGACGTCCCTGAGGCGGGGGTCGATTATGATGCTCCTTGGCCCGCCTCGCACGCGATTAAGATCTCGTCTCCTCAGTTTGTGCCACCCCCCGACGAGACGAAAGATTACATCCTATATGTTCATGGTTGGAATATGTCGCCCGCCGACAAAGACAATTACGGGGACACGTCATTTAAACGCCTGTGGTGGCGAGGGTACAAAGGCCGATTTGGCTGTTTTAGGTGGCCAACGTTTTGGTTCGCCGGCGGCGAAAGAGGATCCTGGCTAGGAGAAGGCTCCGTCCGGATTCCGGGGACAAATATTTATGTGCCCAATCCGAAGCATTTTGACGCTAGCGAGCACCGTGCCTGGGCATCCTCGTTGGGATTATTAGACTTGTGCAATCAACTCAACAACCAAGGGTTTTCGGCAAAGCTGCGGATTGTGGCGCACAGCATGGGCAACGTAGTCGTAGGTGAAGCGCTACGGCGCTCGCGAAACGATCAGATCGTTCATACGTACGTTGCATCTCAAGCCGCCTTGTCGGCGCACAGCTACGACTCCTCGACACCTCCAATGAACTTTCGTATTGGCTTCGGACCCACTACACCCGACGTTTACGGACACTATTTCGACTCGAGGGCCACGAGTTACATGAATCCCGAGATGATGGTTGGCAAGGCGGGTCGCTATTTCAATTATCTAAATCAAGAAGATTACGCCCTCAACGGAATTCACTGGCAAATCGATCAGCAATTCAAACCGGATGATGGATATAGCTACGGTCGAGATCTAAACGACACGGGTGACTTCGACTGGTTTTACGGGAAGACGACGCGCCTTCACTTCGACGACGATCGGTACGAAATCTTCTCATGGGCTTCTGAATCGCGCTCGCTGTCGTTAGGTGCACAAGTTTGTCAGGGAGTAATGGAGAGAAGTGTGGATCTCAAAGCCGCTCCCTTCAACTTTGGAAATGAGCACAAGTACCACAGTGGTCAGTTTCGCGGCATGAACATGGAGCGCTGGCCCTACTGGGAGAAGCTCCTTATCGACTTCGGTCTTAAGGATGCACAATGAATCGGCGAGCGTTCTCAATCTTCATCGTGTTGACCCTTGCCGTCATTGGGGTGGCACTCTGGATTCTGAATTATCGGCTGAAGTCACATTCGCGACCAGACCCTTCCTGGGCGACGCGAACAGGCGACAGCGTCACGCCTATGCCGAGCTTGCAGGCTACAGTCACGCCTGCACCGAACTCGAAAGAGCAACAGGAGGATCGCCGACGGTCCATGCTAGTGGCAATAGAGAACGCAAACGTCCCTATTACCTTTTTTGGAAAGATCGTTGATCAGCGCGGCGATCCCGTTCCGGCCGTCTCTGTAAAATTCAGCTACAGCGTAGAACACGGGAATCCGATCGGAGTCCCGTGGTCGGACACTACCGTTGTAAAAGGCGAGATAGCTTCGGGCACCAATGGAATGTTCTCGATTGGTGAGCTCAGAGGGAGCTCTTTGCATATTGAGTCGTTGGACAAAGAAGGTTTTCAACATAACCCGCGTGGAGCAATCGTGTTTAACTATTTTGGACATACTGCGAGCGGGAAATTCGTTCCCGACCGAGATAAGCCCGTCCTCTTTGTGATGACGAACAAGGCCTCTGCGGAACGGTTGGTCGCGAACGGAGGCCCTTTTGGGAAAACAATGCGCCTGCCGGGAGACGGTACGCCGCTACGTTGGAATATTTGGAGAGGGCAGCCCGACCAGAGCGGGGAGTTGGAGATCAGGTTGAAACGTGATCCCGTCGTTCTCGCCCGAGTGGGTCAGGCTGTAACGTGGTCTGCCAAAGTTGCGATTATCGGCGGAGGAATCGTCGAAGCTCCGCCGGAGGAATTATTTTATCAAGCTCCCTCAGAGGGTTACGCCTCGGAGTTGGATTACCCGAAGATAGAACAAAAGCATGGTGTGTCTGCTCGCAGCTTCTACGTTAGGACCGCCGACGGAAAGCATGGCCGCATTGAGTTGGATTTATTCGCGGACGATGAAGGCCCGACTGCCCGTTGCTTGATCAAAGTCTTGATGAATCCCTCCGGTTCGCGGAATCTGGAAGGGATCCCGACCAGGACTTCCCGGTGAGCAATGTCGAACGCCAGAATGTCGAGCTCCCCAACTCGGTTTGTTATTTGCTGGTCTAAACTGCCGAGATTCTAAGAGTGACCCCTCTCTCCCCTCGATCCAAGCGACGTATCCGTTCTGGAAGGAGATACTGACAAAATTTGATATTGAGGTGACGAATCGATGAAAGCTACTCCAAGCAGGCTGCTGCTCGCGGCATTGCTTATCGCGGTGGTGCTCGCTCTTTCGTGGCTCGGGTGGCAAAGACGGGACGGAAAGCGCCGCAGCGCTGAACCGTCCGGCCCACAGACAGAGGAAACAAATTCAACGTCTGTCGCAGCCGTCGACGGTACGATGACACCAAAATCATCTCCGCCGCTGACGGTGGGAGCGCAGGAAAGGAATTTCATCTCGGCTTTCAACACGCCGATCGCCTTCTACGGTCGCGTGATAGATCAATATGGCGATCCGGTTCCGGAGGCCGATGTGAAGCTTTCGGCGAACGACAAGGCATTTGGAGGGCGCCCATCCCATTATACTCGTAAAACCGATACCGGCGGGCGATTCTCGATCGAGGGCATTGCAGGGATTACCTTGGGAGTAGAGGTTTCCAAACCGGGATATCACTCCATTCCGTCAGCTTACGGAAAGGTAACTTCCAGCGGACTTTTCGAGTATGGCCTTTCATCGAAAGGGCCATACCAATCTTCCAAGGATGTTCCGACGATCTTCACGTTGCATAAGGTGGGAATGCTCGAGCCGCTGGTAAAAGTTGGTAAGAAGAACTTCCGCATCGCGCGGGATGGCTCGCCGTTGTCAATCGCGATCGATGAGCAAGGCGCGCATCAGGTCATCTTCCGTTGCTGGAATCAGGAAATGCAACGCCCAGCAAATCAGCGGCAATATGACTGGCGGCTCGAAATCACGGTGCCCAACGGCGGCTTGTTGAGACGGGAAGACGGTTTCGCGTTTGAAGCGCCGCAAGACGGTTACGTTTCGAGTGATACAATCGAGATGCTCGTGTCGATGGGCAATCAATGGCGTTCGTTGATCGAGCGTTCTTACTTCATCAATTTTAATGACGGCACTTCTGCGCGCGCCAACCTGGAAATGCATCCTGGGGGCGATCACTTTGTCGTTTGGGAATCGTTCTTCAATCCCAAGCCAGGCTCGCGGAACTTGGAATCCGGTGCAGGCACGCAAGCTTGGGCTCGCTAGGAGCTGAATGGCGGAAGTGGGGGCCCGCAAGATTACGGCTGGAAAGGCGGGAATTGCCCTCGCGCGTCGCCTGCGCTCGGAGACTGCGAAAGAAAAAGGGTCAGAAAAGAGAAACGAGGTGGCGCACGCTCTCCGCCGACCCATCATCCACCTTAACCCTTTCTTCCCTTGCGTTGATTTCTCTTTAACGGGAGCGATCGGTGGTTATTCCGCCGCGCACGGTTCGATTAGTGGACCAATAAACGACAATTGCTTCGGAGACGACCACGGCGCCGAGTGGAAGGAAAACATCCAACACCTTTCCCAGTTTTTTGACGAGTTTATCCACCAACTCGACCTTTGATCACCCACCATGTTCGAAAGACTACGTCCACGCATATTAATTGCAGCGATAGCGATCGGCGCCTTCGCCATCTTTGTCGCTTGGTTTCTTTGGAACCGCGCCGCGTCTAATCGCACAACGAGCTCCTCAGGTAGAGTTGACGGTACACCTCCCGCAATGCAGCCAAGCGCGACCGCGCCCGGAACGTCTCCTATCACTCCCGCTTCGACCAATCGATCACAAGTCGAAGCAGCACTCTGGCAAAATCTCTTGCAAACTCCCATCGATTTTTCGGGGAAAGTCGTCGATTTGGAACGCCGTCCTGTGGCGGGGGCATTGGTAAAGTATTCGATCGCCGCGAAATTAGGCGAACAAAATGCGACTATGGAACTACGTAGTGACGCGACAGGCTCATTTCGCATTAGCGGCGTCCCGGGGGTTAGGGCTCAGTGTAGAAGTTTCGAAACCTGGCTATTATTCGTTGAAGGAATCGCGAGGAACTTTTGGTTACGCGGTAGGTACAAATACTGATCGTCCGGTACCCACCAAGGAGAATCCAGCGTTGTTTTTACTACGTAGAGCCGGCCCACCTCAAAGTCTCGTTCAATTCCGCCGCTACCTAACGCCCTCGAAAGATGGCCATGTTACCACAATAAATGTGACTACAGGTGATATCGTCAATAGCGCGGACAGTGTCAGCACGCTCGAAATCCAGACATGGGTCGATGATGAAAACAAAGACCCTAAACGCCGATTCAGTTGGCGGCTTAAACTCATTGTTCCCCACGGCGGGTTCAGGGAACGAACCGATGAATTCAAATTCGTAGCGCCCGATGACAACTATCAGTCGTCCGTGAACATTGAAATGGTGCCAAGCCGCGACGGGAACTGGAGTCGGCAAATCAAGAAAGAGTACTTTGCAAAGTTTTCGAATCGTTACGGGCGCATTGTGATCGAGTACGTGGCAGGCGGCCACAATCGCCTGTCATTGACAGCCTGGTATAACCCATCTGGTTCGCGTAACCTCGAATCCGGCCCGGAAGACAAAATCAATGTCCTGAATGAGCCGTAATAAGGACAGAATCGGCAGACTAGACGCGCTCGATTGAGAAGAGCTATTTCATTCGTTTCTGGGAAGCCGTCCAAATATGGTCGCGTTCACATTCGTCTCAACGGCGAAAGTCGGAAAGCTTCTCTCGCGTTACGCAAATTAACCCAACGGGATCGCGGAACGTCGAAGCCTGCACCGACGGTCAGTTTTCGGAGCAGTAATATCTAGCAACTGAGTCGCTTTGTACTCGAATGGTCGATGGACAATCCATTTCCTTTGATCCGGTCGACATCAATGAAGGCGGCATTGTCGTAGGCAATAGTGTGCCCGGCGGCTCGATGGTGATCAGAACTCCCAAGCCAACTCCCACTCCGAGCCCGGGCGCACCTCCTCCGACTGGCCCACAACCTTTCACCGAAACAATCCTTTCACCCGGTAGTCCCCTGGCCATTAACGACCACACTCGCCCGACCCCGTCCCCTCCCGCACCAACGTCGCCGTCACCCAGTCCTTCGACTACACCCAGTCCAACGCCGACGCCGAGTCCTGCTCCGCAGATCCTCGCGTGGGTGGGTAACGCCCTCGTCATCTGGGAACGTCAGGATGACGGCCACACCTGGCATCCTTTTGGCTTGGAAGAAATGATCCCCTCTATGGACGGCTGGGAAAACCTGAACCCCTACGAAATGAACAATAACGGCGCCATCGTCGGCACCGCCTGGTACGTCGATCCCTCAATCCCCGGTGCTCCAGGCGAATACCACGCCTTCCTCCTGGTCCCCGTCGAACTCATGGTGGATGGAAATCGCGATAATGAAATGTCGTTCGCCGATCTCGCCGGCCACGAAGCGGATCAAACCTCCGAAGAAAAGCCATACCGATTCTGGGTGAACGACGATGATGACGGCGCAGCGGGTAATCCTGGCGACCACGTGCCACCGCGTGCGCCCGATTACGCCGACGGCACCATTCAATCCATTCGCGATCTCGAAGATTTTGCAAGATTACATGTCAATGTCAGTGGGCTGGAGGCCGCGTTGGAATCAAACACCATTCAGGCTGCGTTCGAATGGAGACAAGCGTCAAATAATCCGAGGATCAAACTTTACAGAGCAACGTCCGCTGGAACTAGTTACTTAACCGACGAGTCAACGGCGAATTCAGCGATGTTGTACCCTTTTCGCGACACTTTAGGTGAAGTCGCGCCCGGGACCCGACTCCTTATGCCACCCGGATTCTGGCTCGCCAAATCCGGGTTTACAAATGTTCCGAAAACCCTCCCACAAGCTTGGCTTTTGTTTGAAGGAAGTGGCGAAGGCAAGGGACAACTCGTGTTATCTTTTTGGAAAGCCGGCCGAAAAATCGGTGAAACTGCGCCAGTATGGCTCGAGCTAAAGAACGTCAAAAGAATGTTTCAGCGGGCCAAAGCAATTCCATTAAATGGCATTGCCGCCCCTTGGAGCGACGAAAATCCCTTGCCGACGGCGTACGTAGATGATCCGAATGGCTATGAATTCGATCTGCCTGCGGATGAAAGCCATGACGCGATCATCTTTGTCCACGGTATCCATCCGCCTCTTTTCGACAGCGACGATTCGTATCTCAGTAACGTCAACACGGCCGAAACCGTCTATAAACGCCTATGGCACCAGGGCTACAAAGGACGATTCGCGTTCTACAAATGGCCGGCTCTCAATCCTGCGGGCTACTTTCTGAATGGCAGCGGTTTCGAGTTCAACCAGAGCGAATACCGGGCATTCAAGTATGGCAAAGGTCTTGCAGGGTTTGCGGCAAGCCTGCCGGCGACGTACAACAAACATGTTTACGCTCACAGCCAAGGAAACGCAGTCGCTGCGGCGGCATTTCGAAACTACGGATTAAAGGCAAAGACGTGGATCGTCACGCAGGGCGCACTACCAATAAGTTGTTTCGATAACGACCTGCGACATTACGTCTTCAACTACATAACGCCGGATTCCGCTTCAGATCTCGGATACCGTAGCTTTTTGGATGACAAGGTCCAAACACGAATCGTAAATTTCTGCAATACCCAAGACACCGTTACGGGAAAAATTTGGGAACTTAATCACGAGTTCTTTAAACCGACTGTCCATTTAGACGGACTCACAAGGATAGAATACTGGTTTTTTAGCGATCCGAGTGAAGTGCACGTAAAACGTTTCTTTAATACCGTTGAGTTGAACGATCGCGTTGTTAACGATCCGCATGAGTCGATGGCCATGGCTGTCAGGTCACGCAGCAAAGCCATCGCTCACGGAATAGACGTCCAGGGTAAATTGGATGAGATTGTAGACTTGCACGCAATGTTCGGCTTTGGGGACGAACATGGCTCCCAATGGGAGCGTCCGATTCAGCGACAATGCTTACGGTACTTCGAAAAACTAACAGATGAAATTCGGTAAGCGGAAAACAATTCTCATTGCAGCGATCGTTACCATTGTGCTGGTAACAGCGCTGTGGATCGGACTTCGCTCGGGACCGCCGGCCACGATCCAGGGACGTTATGACGAGTTAAAGCTCACTACTTCGCCGAGCGCATCACAACCTCATTCCGCGATGGCGCCGGTCGTAGCAGCGAGCGCCGATACTACGCCCTTCACCGAAGCCGAGCGCCAGAAAGCAATCGAGCAGCTTGAAGCGACATCGATCGTTTTTTTTGGCAAAGTAGTTGATCAAAACGAATTACCAGTCGTCGGCGCACGCGCTACTTACACGGTACATCACCTGAGCTTCCACGGGAACGCACCCGTCGACGGGCCGGTAACAGACAACGATGGCCGGTTTGAAATTCGAACCCAAGGTCCGTCGATTACCGTGTCCGTGTCTCATCCTCAATTTTACGAAGGAAAGGATGCAGAACGGCAGATCGATTACGGCCACACAATAACCGCTCATCCGTTCTCGCCGAAACCCAGCCGAGAAAGTCCAACCCTGTTCAGACTTGTTAGAAAGGGGCAAGCGGAGACGGTCATCCACGTTCCATCTAAAGAAATCCGATTACCTCTCGATGGGCGATCTGTGGAGATCAATCTCGGTGCAAATTCGCTAGCAGTAAGTATCCGCCTCCATTCTACAAGTGCGGCTTTGGAGCCAAACGAGTTCCGACATTTTGATTGGAGCCTCGGCTTGGCAGTATCAAATGGTGGTTTGGTCGAGCGGCTAAATTCGATCGACTTCTTAGCTCCAGAGAACGGATACGTGCCCGAACTCGAGATTCAGCTGATCTCGACCGGCAGCCTGCAGTGGTCGTCCAGGATCAACAAAGAGTACTTTGTCCGTTTCGCAAACGGGAGGTATGGCCGGTTTCAAATAACCGTCTCGGGAGAAACTGGCTTCTGCAGATTCGAATCGTATCTTAACCCTTCGGGATCTCGTAATCTGGAGGTTGATCCCGCCAAAGTGGTGACATCGTCAGTTTCCCGTCACGACTGAAAGAGGCCGGAGTCTAGTCCAGGCAATAGGCATGCGCCGCCGTACGGTTATCGCTTTAGCTGGCACGTTGGTCATGGTGGTTACTGCGTGGGTTTTTCGACCCAAATTATCCACTCGATCCGAGCACACCGAGAATGCCGAGCATGCCGCAACAGACTCCACCGTTCTAGCTTCGCCGAGCTCAGGCACGGAATCTCCAAACTCGCAGATAGATCCTGGGTCGCTGAATAGGGAAGAGTTGCGGGTCGAAGTTCGGCGACGTGATGCTCGAGACAGCAAATGGGAGTGGAAAATTCCGATTAAGTTTTATGGCAAGGTCGTCGATGAGACCGGGCAGCCGATTCCAGGGGCAGACGTTCACTTCCAGTGGACAGATCTTTCTGCTAAAGGAACGACCGACCGGCAGGCTCGGAGCGATGCGCAGGGCTTGTTTTCCCTCGATAATGTTAGCGGCAAACGGCTCATCGCTCGAGTAAACAAACCTGGTTATTATGCCTCGGATTCACGTAACCACTTTAGTTTCGAATACGCTAACCCGTTCGAGGAGATTTTCCAGCGAGCGAATATTCACGCGCCAGTGTTGTTTTATCTTCGCAAACAAAATCCGACCGCCGATGTCATATCCAAATCGGTCGAGATGGTTCTCCCGGGCGACGGCACAGGAACGACAGTAGAACTGCTAAGTGGAAAGATCAGCGCCACAGGCCAATTGCAGGTCCAGGCCTGGAAGCCGTGGCCGCCCCGCCCGATGTCGCCGGCCTACAAATGGAAAGTCATGTTTGTTATCCCAGCCGGCGGGTTTATCGAGACACATGAGGATTTCGCCTTTAAGGCCCCAGAAGCTGGATATCAGGAAACGTATGAAATCGACATGAACCCGACCCTGAGCAGCCAATGGCAAGTGTCAGCTGAGCGTTCGATGTACTTTACTTTTGGTGAACCAAGAAAATACGGTCGTCTTTCGCTGCGAACCGATGGCAATAGTCGGTATATCTTTCTGGATTACGTCTTTAACCAGTCGGGATCCCGTAATTTGGAACCGGCTAGCAAAACGCGGTAGGCTTTCGGATCGCTTAGCCGAGTCGCTTCCCGGCGTTTTTCGCTGTGACCGCGAACGCTACAACGACTATCCCGCGTCACCAGGAGATCTCCGACGAAAAAAAAGCGGGACCATTTCTGGTCCCGCATCCAAAAGCTAACGAAAAAGAACGTTATAAGATAAGTGCTTCCGAGCTTTGATCCTTCTTAAGCAGCCCCAGTTCCACCTTCTTCGCGGAAACTACGTAGTCGCGCTGCCCTGCCTGCCACGCCGTAGCTTTAGCGAAGGCGGGACCTCTGTCCTCTGACTTCCGTATCGACGGCACCGTCGCCAATCAATGCTTTGACAGGCTCCCGACAATGTACGCGTTCCCGATGCCGTGGAGGACCGCCACCATCCAGAGGTTGCCCGATCTCCGGAAGAGCACGCCAAAGAACAGACCAATCGCGAAGATCGCCGCGAACATCGGGACCGCGACCGCGCTGCGCGCCGAGAAGTAATTCCAGTGCAGCGGCCCAAAGGTATAGAGGACGTTCGCGATGAGAATGCCGACGAACGCACCCCAGCGGCGCACCAGCTCTAACTGCACCATCCCGCGATACACGACCTCCTGATAAAAGCCGAAGAAAAGATAGGGAACGAACCCATTCCAAATAATGGAAAGCGCCGCCGGCTGAGCCAGGATGAGCCCTAGCCGGCCGGCGAACACGAACGGGAAAACGACGTTCGCCAGAACCAGGACCTGGATGAAATAGGATTTTTCAACCGGCGTCCATTCGCGCCACCGATACAGCCCGATCTGCCGGAGCCTCAGCCCTGGCACGAAGCGGACCAACAACAACACGCAGATCAGGAAGAGAGGAATGAGGATGATCAGCGGCACTCCCGGACGGAGCCACCGTATCGCGACGAGCCGGAGAGCCTCTATCCCGATAGCGATCCCGAGGAGGCGCATCCCAGCCGATGCGTTGTAGTCTGGCGCCAGCCTCTTGTCGAAAAGGAGGACGTGTCCTCGCAAATGAAGTAGGAGCCCGCCCGAGTTGTACGAATCCGGAGAGACAGAATTAGCCATGGCCGATGATGATGAAGGAAAAGCTGAAAAGCGGAAACGCTAAAACCCCATTTCAGATTTTCGCAATTTCAGCGTCTCAGCATTTTCCACGTCCGACCTCCGCCAGTCCACGCCGCTTTCTACTTTTCTTTCGTCCTACGGTCGCAAAATAATCTTCCCGTCGGCATGTCCGGAGGTCGAGAGCCGCAGTGCCTCTTTGAATTCGGAGAGCGGTAATACCGTCGCCACCCGCACTTTCAATTTGCCGCTCTCGAGTAATTGGTTGATGTCCGCCAGCTGCTCCGGCTTCGACTTCATTTGCACCATCGCCACCGTCACGCCGAACTCCTTGGCCTTCTCTGCAGATGGCGGATTGACCGTGCTCACCAAAAACCCGCCGCGCTTCAAGGTCTGAAACGCGCGCTCCTGCGTTTCGCCTCCCACGGCATCGAACACCACATCCAGATCACGGACTTCGTTTTCGAATTTCGCTTTCCTGTAATCGATGAAATCATCCGCTCCGAGTTTCCTGACAAACCCCTCGTTCTTGCCTGACGCAAGCCCGATCACATGCGCTCCCTTCACTTTCGCCAACTGAACCGCCATCGATCCGACCGCTCCCGAGGCTCCCGTGATCAGGATCCGCTGGCCGCTTGCCAGCTTCCCCAGATCGAACATCGCCTGCCACGCCGTCAACGCCCCCACGGGGACCGAAGCCGCCGTATCGAAATCGACCTGCTTCGGCTTGGAGACGAACTCAATCTCTGGCGCCGCCGCATACTCCGCGTATCCGCCACTGTGCGTACCGAGATAACCATAGACCTCATCGCCCGGCGCAAGATTTCCAGAGCCGGTTTCCACAGTCCCTGCCACCTCACATCCGAGAATCAACGGCGGTTTCATCCCGAACAACTCGCCCAACCCATCCCGGATTTTCCAATCCACCGGATTCACCGCCGCTGCTCTTACCTTCACCAACACTTGTCCCGCGCCCGGCTTGGGCCGTTCCATCTCCACAAGTTCCATCACCTCTTCGCCGCCATAACGCTCGATCCGGACTGCTTTCATAACTCAAACACCATTCAGTCTAGCTAATGGTCAAACAACAATTCTGTAACGCCTCCGCCTTCTGCCCTCTGCCTGCCACGCCGTAGCCTCGGCGAAGGCGGGACCTCATCTCTTGCCATCCGCAATCCTCCATCCTCGCCGATAATCTTTTTCCTGTAACCACGACGCCGACAGCGCTGTCTTACCACCAGTGAATCCGTCTTCCTCTCTGCCTTCGAGCCGTTCATCCGGCCAATTGGTCACCCGCATTGCCGGCTTCATCCTGGCCACCTCCGCCCTGCTGGCGATCGTCGCCATCTCGCATCATCCGGTCGCGCCGGCGCGGCGCGGTCTGCAGGCATTCGAAGCCATCGTCCAGGTCGGCCCGGCAGACCGGCTCGTCCATGCCACCCTGATCGTGATCCTCTTCGCCATGATTTTCTCGTTCACCGTTTACACGCTCGGCCGATCGCGCCTGCACCTCTGCGCGCTTGCCTGGGTCGCGTTCTTTGCCGGCAACATGTGCGTCATCGGCGCCGCGCTCACCGACGGCTTCTTCGTCCCCGCCTTCGCGGAACATTATCTCCGGACCGCGCCCATCGACGCGGCGCCGGGTCTTGCCATTCTGAGCGCCGCCTCCGTTGCCATTCAGGTGCTGACGAAGTTCGGGTTCCTCGCCCTCAACGTCGCCACCTTGTTCTGGTCAATCGACCTGCTGCTGGAACGCGGACAAGCGCGGGTCATCGGTCTGGTTGGTGTCATTGCCTCCATTGCTGGCGCTGCCCTGCTCCTTTTCGGTGGCACAATCAACGTGCATTCCCTGCTGCTTATCGTCGGTCTGCAGGCCCTCTGGTACCTCGCCATCGCCTGGCGCATGGTCTTCCCGCCACCGCCGCTCGACGCCAGCTAACGCGACGCCAGAAACCAACCCCGGTCTCGCGCCGCCATCTCGCGTCCCCCTAACAACATTCTCGAATTCGCCGCGAATTCCTGCTATTCAGCTCGGGCGATGAACAGCTTCGGCTCCGATATCATCCTGAACGTCGCCGCATCCGTGATCGCCTCGGCCATTCTGCTGGGGGCCGGTTTTCTCTGGGGGAAATACAAGGAGCGCCGGAAATTCGGCCGCCGCCTGGAGGAGTACGACTTCTACCCTTACACCGTCAACCGCGACAACTTCCCCGAGTTTAACCTGAACAACTTCCGGCTTGGGATGCATTACTTCTTGCGCAACAACGATCCCACCGCCGCGCGCCAGCTCATCTTCATCGGCGAACAGAACAACGTCCGCACCCAGCTCGAGCCGGCCGAGCAAAAGGTTTACGCGCGCTTGTTCGACAAGTACAACGGCAAAAAGATCGCCGACGACACCAGCGAATACCTGGAGAACTTCGTCCGGATCACCCGGCTCATCGGCAAATCATTTCCGAATCTCGGGATCGAGATCCTGCTCCACGATTTGTCGAACCCGTCGCACTCGCTGGTCGTGCTCGAAAACAACGTTACCGGCCGGAACCTGCGCGACGGCACCACGAACCTCGTCATCGACCTGAAGAAGCGCCAGATCGCGCACGAAGATAAGCTCAATTACGAGCTGAACATCGGCGCCCGAAAGTTCAAGTGCACCACCGTCCCAATCATCCGGAAGGAATACGGCGTCGTCGGCGCCATCTGCATCAACGTCGATGCCAATTATCTTACCGAAGAAGTCATGAACGACGCGCAGAAGGTGCGGAACTTCTTCGAGACCTTCTGCCGCACCGACATGCAGCTCGACGAAAACATTCTCAGCCGCGACGAATACCAAAAGGCGTTGAAAGGAAAACGCCACTGGAAAGACCTGTAGCCGCGTCCCTGCAGGACGCGTCTCTATTTTGCTGGTTAGAAGAAGCTCATCCGGAATGCGGGACCCCTAATCGGGCCGAGCGACATCGGCGCGATGCGCACCGAACTTATTTGTTAGGCTGCGAAGTCTGGGCGGCTCCGGCCTGCTGCGTCAACCACTAGAGAGCCTAAGACGCCGAACAGCTGAAACGCTCACAAACTGAAAGACGCCAGGAAATTTCTTTACAGCATCTGCTCGAAGTTTCACGATGCGCGCGGCAACCCCTCCGTGAAATTTCCGGCAAACCCTCAGCTATTCATCGTTGCAAGCTCGCCAGCGTGATATGGCAGTTTCGAACTTCATGATTCCATTATGACAATCGAAACCGAGTTTGAAGAAACGATAGCGAAGCTTCTCGTTGAACTCGGCGTGCCATTTGTCCGTGAAAAACCAATAGGCGGACTCAAGCCCGACTTTGTTGTTGAAGGCCCTCAGAACAAGGTGGCCGTCGTCGAGGTAAAAGGATGGGATCCTACAGGAGGCAATACGGCGCGAGCACTTCGCCAAGTTAAGCAATATAAACAAGCGACCAACGCTGATCTCGCATTAATGGTATTGCCTCGGCTAAAACGAAATTTCTTCGACGACGGGGTCGTTAACGAGGAAGGCTTCTTGGCCGTAATACACGATTGGTTGAGCAAGAATCGGATTAGATTTCGCCGCACAGAAAAGACGTCAAAGGGAAAAATCGTTTTCGCAGCGATGCCGTTCGATAGAAAATATGATGATACTTTTTTTGTCGCGATGAGGTATGCCGCAAAAAAGGTTGGTGCTGCTTGTGAGCGAGTCGACCGAACCGAATTTAGCGGCGATATCGTTGAGGAAATCAAACGACTCATCCGTGCCAGTATTGCGGTGATTGTCGATCTCTCTGAGACTAAAGAGAATGTTCTTTACGAGGCGGGCTTTGCGCACGCTCTGGAAAAGCCAACGGTGCATATTTGCTCAACTGATTTGTCTCGTCTGCCGTTCGACGTCCGAAATTGGAATACAATTTCCTATGATCCAGGAGGGACTGTAGCCTTGCAACGAAGACTGGCGGCGAGGTTGGCTGCCGTTTTATAATTCAGCGCCGTAAGCACGGCGGGTTGCTCGGCCGGACAACCAACGCGCTGCAATAAGGTCTTATGGTCATTGCGGCTTCAATCGCCGCAAGACTTGATCTTTGAGCTGTTCTGCGGGGATACCGGAATTGGGATTTTGACGGAATTCAGCTAGACGCTGATCCAAGATTGTTTTCTCCTCCGCTGGCAGGTCTTGATCCTCCACTTCAATCGCGCGGCGAACCATCTCCTGACGTTCCGCGAAGGACAGCTTCGGAATCTCGGCAAGAATCTTGGTCAAGCTCATGGGAGGAAAGTCGAAAGTGGAAAGGCTAAAGTAGAAAACATTTTAGCGACCTCATTTCATGCGATCGAACGTCTTTTGTAAAAGGGCGAGATCGGATGGATGGCCGAGTTTTTCCCGAGTGGTGTCGATCCACTTTTTCTCGAGAGCGTTTTTCGTGGGGCGATCGTTTTCGTAGAAGACGCCGAAGACGCCGGGGAAAGGGAGCTGGGCCAGCTTATAGGCGGCGAGCTCGTCGGTGACGTCATGGCGGAGTTCGTCTTCGGACGTGTTGTCCCATTTCTTTTCGTCGATCAGCTCGAAGGCGCCGCCTTTACGCGGGTTCGCCGGATCGAAGGCGCCGGGGAAAAATTCGACGCATTCACTCAGGCATTCGATCACACTGAAGCCCTGATGGTCCATGGCGCGCTCGATCATCTGGATCATGTGGTTGACCTGGGTGGCGTGCGTCCGCGCGACGAAGGTGGCGCCGGCGCAGATGAGTTGTTTCATCGGGTTGACCGGCTGGTCGATCGCGCCGGTCGGGTCGGTCTTGGATTTGAAACCGATCGGCGACGTGGGCGAGGTCTGTTTCTTGGTCAGGCCATAGACGAAGTTGTCCATGATGAAGTAGACCAGGTTGATGTTCTTGCGCGCGCCGTGATTGAGATGGTTGCCGCCGATGGAGAAACCGTCGCCGTCGCCGCCGAAGAGAAAGACGTGCAGGTCGGGCCGGGCCAGGCTGATGCCAGAGGCGAGCGGGACGGCGCGGCCGTGAATGAAATGCGCGCCGTAGCCGTTCACGAAATATGGGAAGCGCGAGGAACAACCGATCCCGGCGAGGGTGACGATCTTCTCGTGATCGAGCTGCCGTTTCTCGAGGACTTTGTAATAGGAAGCGAGCACCGCGAAGTCGCCGCAGCCGGGGCACCAGGTGGGGTGATCGGCGGTGATGGCTTTTTTCGTTAACTTTTCTCTGGGGGCGTCGATGATGGTGGTTTCTTCGCTCATAAAATCAGGGGATCACCGCCGAAAGCTCCAAATCCCAAACCCCAAGCTCCAAAGAAGCTCCAAGTTCCAAGCTCCAAAGGCGTGAGGTTGCTGTGCGCTGGGTCATTCGCAAGTGGTGTTTGACGTTTGGGATTTCTTTGGGATTTGGAGTTTGGTGCTTGGGGTTTTCTTCATCCCACTCCTTGCGGGACGACTTCTTTCAGGGACTTCACGTTTTCGGATGAAGGGTCGGCGTGAACGATGGGGAGGCCTTCACGCGGGATTTTCCGGGCGGCAAACGAGCGACCTTCGAAAACGCGCTCGAGAATTTCTTTCACGCGGAAGGTGAGACCATCCGTCTTGGTAGCGCTTTCGATTTTCGGTTCGCAGAAACGGGCGCGCAGGATGGTGGCGAGTTGTCCGAAGCCGTAGATGCCTTGGTCGTTCATTTCGACGACGACGATCCGTTTGAACCTGGCGAAGATTTTTTCGAGGCCGTTCGGCAACGGATGAAGGTGGCGCAGATGCAGCGCGCCGGCTTTCTCGCCATGTTCGCGCGCCAGTTTCACGGCGTCGTGGATGGGACCGTAAGTGGAACCCCAGCCGACGAGAAGAACGTTGCCCTCCTGATCGCCGTAGATCTCGGGCATCGGAATTTCCTCTGCGAGCTGGCGCAATTTGTTGCGGCGTTTCGCGGTCATGGCCATGTGCAACTTTGGACTGCCGGTCGGATGGCCCATTTCGTCGTGCTCGAGTCCGGAGACGAGCGGATATTTTCCATCCAGCATCCTCGTGCCGGGCGGGACATGTTGCGTGATCTGATCGACCGCGTACGGCTTGAAGCCGGCGGCGCGCGGCGTTAGATCCGGTTTCGGGTCGATCATCAAGTCTTTCAGCTCGGGTTCGTCGAACGCTTCGATCCGCGTGGCCAGCGACGTGTCGCTCAAAATAAAAACGGGCGTGCTGTATTTGCGCGCGATGCGCGCGGCTTCGATCGCGATGTAGAAACAATCTTCCACCGTCGACGCGGCCAGGACGACGCGGGGGCTGTCGCCGTGCCCGCCGAAAATGGCTTGAAAGAGATCGCTCTGCTCGACGTTCGTTGGCAGGCCCGTGCTCGGTCCGCCGCGCTGCACGTTGATAATGATGAGCGGCATCTCGGACATGGAAGCCCAACCGATCGCCTCGGTCTTGAGCGAGATGCCGGGACCCGCGCTGCCGGTGACAGCCAGATAACCGGAAAACGAAAAGCCGAGCGCGAGCGACACCGCGCCAAGCTCGTCCTCGGCTTGGACGAAGATGCCGCCGTATTTCGGCAGCTCGCTCCGCAAGATTTCCATGACGGACGACCAGGGCGTGATTGGATAACCGGCGCCGTAACGCACGCCCGCGGCGATCAATCCGTAGGCCAGCGCCTGGTTGCCGTCCATCGTGATCTGGGCGCGGTCGCCTTCCTTGGGAACGACCGTCTCAAACTTGTATTGCTTCGTCAGGACGTTCCCGACGGGGTAGGCATAGCCGGCCGTGAACGCCATGATGGCGGTGTTGGCGATGCTCGCATTTTTGCCGGCAAATTTTTCTTTGATCAGGGTCGTGAGCTTCTCGACATCGAGATGAAAGATTTTCGAGATCAAGCCGAGGATGAAAATGTTTTTGCCTTTGTCCTTCGCCGTTCCGCCAAGAGCTTCAATGGTCAATCCCGTGATCGGCACGCCGACGTAAACAAAACGTTTGTCGTCGAGGTCGGGCTGGACGTTGTCGGAATCGTAGAGGAGCACGCCGCCATCTTTCAAAAAGCTGATGTGGTCCTGGTAACTGTGCTGATAAAACGCGACGAGGAAATCGGCTTCGTCACCGGCGGAGAGGACTTCGCCCGTTCCCATGCGGACCTGGAAGATCGACGGTCCGCCGGAGATGGTAGCGGGGATCGTCATGTAAGTCATGACATCGTGATCGCTGCGGCCGGCGAGGCGCGCGAGAAATGCGCCCGCGCTCTGGATGCCGTCCTGCGAATCTCCCGCGAGGCGAATGACGGCGTCGTTGATACTCTCCGGACGCAGATCCGCGCGGTCGGACTGCGATGCCGCAGTGGCAGATGGAGCGGTCGCGGTGAGGGAACCGCGGGGCGCGGTGGGGTCTTCGGCGCTGTTGGGGGCGTCGGTTTCCGGTGTGGTGGTCGTGTCTTTCACGGGATAAACACACTAGCTAATCGGAAGAAAGTAGAAAGTAGGAATTAGAAAGTAGAAAAGGAGAGAAGGGGAAAACGCCGAACGCCCAACGTCCAACGCCGAACGCCGAATGCAGAAGATGTAGCGGCGCGTGTCCTCACGCGGGGGAAAGAAATTGCGGCTGGGGACAGCCGCCGCTACACCGCGTCACTGGTTTTAGTACGGGATCTTGTCGGGCTTCGCGGTCCACTCGCTGAATAGATCGGCGGCGGCGGGGGTGGGGAATTGTTGCATCGGGAGAGAGCGGGCGGCGAGGTCGAGGGGGATTTGTTGATAGATAAAATCGTCGTCGAAGCCGATCCCGGCGGCGTCTTTGCGGGTGGAGGCGAAATAAACGCGATCGAGCCGGGCCCAATAGATGGCGGAAAGACACATCGGACAGGGCTCGCAACTCGTGTAGAGGATGCAACCGCGTAGATCGAAGCGTTGCAACGCGCGGCAGGCGTCGCGGATCGCGGTGATTTCCGCGTGGGCGGTGGGATCGAGCGTCGGCGTGACCTGATTGCAGCCACGGCCGACCGCCTGACCATTCATAACGACGACCGCGCCGAATGGGCCGCCGCCGTGGATGCGCATGCCGGCGCGAGCGAGAGCGACGGCTTCGTTCATCCAGCGCGCGTGTTGCGCGGCGTCGTCGGAGTCGGTCATGGCGCTTTCTCTAGTTCGCGATCAGGGTGGTGAGTTTGAGATTTACCGCGTCCACGAGGCCCTGGTCGGTCAACTTCAGAGCCGGGATCGGCGAGAGGCTCAGGAAAGAGAGCGACATGAAAGGCGCGTCGAGAGCGCAGCCGAGTCGCGCCGCGGCCGTCTTCAATTCCACCATCTTCGCGATGACGGCTTCAAGCGGTTGATCGGATACGAGGCCGGCGATCGGCAAGGGCAACGCCGCTTCGATTTTGCCGTCGGCGATGGCGACCTGGCCGCCGCGCATGGCTTCGAGCGCTTGAATCGCGGCGACGATATCTGAATCGTTCACGCCTGCGACGACGACATTGTGAGCGTCATGAGCCACGGTGGAGCCGAGCGCGCCGCGTTTGAGTCCGAAGCCGCGAACGAATCCTACTCCCACATTACCAGTCGCGCGGTGCCGCTCGACAACCACGAGCTTAAGAATGTCGCGCTCGATGTCGGAAACAATTTGTCCATCGAGAACTCGTGGCGTCTCGAGAACCTCTTTCGTGACGATTTGATTCGGGACGATCTCGATGACCCTGATCTTCTTCGCGCTCGCGCCCTGCCGGACGCGCACTTGGAAATCAGCGGGCGCGTCGTAACTCAGGTTCATCGTGCTGCGCGGCTGTTCTGTGACCGGGCTCTTTTCGCGAAGATAACGGCCGTTCGCCGCCACCAGCGCGCCTTTCTTGTAAACGCGTTTGATCTGAAACTTCGTTAGATCGTCGAAGACGATGAAGTCCGCCCAGTATCGCGGCGCGATGGCTCCATGATTTTTGAGCCGATAGTACCGCGCCGGGTTGATCGTCCCCATTTGAATCGCTGTCATCGGCGCCACGCCATGGGCGATGGCTTTCCGGATCGAGTGATCGATGTGCCCTTCATCGACTAAATCGCCCGGCAATTTGTCGTCTGTGGCGAAAGAGCAATTGGCCGCGTTCTCCGGAGTCACGAGCGCGATGATGTCTTCGAGGTTGCGCTCCGTGCTGCCCTCGCGGACGAGCAGATGCAATCCGAGCCGCAACTTTTCGCGCGCTTCCTCCAGCTCCGTGCTCTCGTGATCGGAGCGCACTCCGGCGAGCGCGTAGGCGTTCAGGTTTTTCCCGCGCAAACCAGGGGCATGTCCATCGATCACTTTCCCGCGGCCCGCCTCGATCTTGGCCAACTCGCTTTCGAGCCCGAGAAAAACACCGGGATAATTCATGAGCTCGGCGATCCCGGCGATCCGATCGTCCGCGATCATCAAACGCAGATCGTCCGCGGTGAAACGCGCCCCGGCGGTTTCCAAATGCGTCGCGGGAACGCAGGAGGGAAGCATGATGAAGAAATCGATCGGCAAATTTTTGCTCGACTCCAGCACGTAACGGATTCCATCCATCCCCAGGACGTTCGCATACTCGTGCGGGTCGATGACCATGGCTCCAGTGCCGTGCGGAACGACCGCGCGAGCGAACTCCGGGATCGTGACCATCGTGCTTTCGACATGGAAATGTCCGTCGATCAGACTCGGCGCCAGATAGGCGCCACCGAGATCGACAATTTCTTTCGCGTCGTAATCGCCGAAGCCGATGACGCGGCCGTCGTCGACCGCCACGCTGGCGTCGTGAATCTCGCCGCTGACGACGTTGACCACTTGCGCGTTTTTGAAAAGTAACTCCGCGGGCGTCTCGCCACGCGCGACGCGCAGCTTATGCTGGATTTCCCTCACGACAAAACTCGGTCGGCCATGGCGTGCTCGGGCGTTTCCTCCGCGGGCCCCGAGGATGTGCGGCCATGAATCGCGTTGAAGATCGCTTCGCAGGTGGCGGGTGAGGCGAGCGGCACCTGCCCGCCGGATTTTCCAAACGCAGCCACGGCGTCGCGAATTGCTTCGCGGACGGAGATCGCCAGCATGAGCGGCGGTTCGCCGACGGCTTTGCTCCCGTGAACGACGTTCGACTGCGTCGCGTCCTTGAGAAATGCGACGTTGAAAATTTCCGGCGTATCGCCGACCGCGGGGATTTTGTAAGTATCGGGCGAATGCGTCATCAGGCGCCCTTCCGAATCCCAGACCAGCTCTTCGCTCGTGAGCCAACCGGCGCCCTGGACGAAACCGCCTTCGACCTGGCCGAGCGTGATCCCGCGGTTAATTGCGTCGCCGACATCGTGGAGAATATCAACGCGCCGGATGCGAGTCATACCGCTGAATCCATCCACTTCCACTTCGCTCACGGCCGCGCCGACCGCGTAATAGTGAAACGGTTTTCCGCGGCCGGCCTCGCGATCGTAATTGATGTCGGGGGTTCGATAAAATCCAGTCGCGCTCAGACTGGTGCGCGCGAAGTAAGCGCGTTGGAGCAGCTCGCCGAACGGGAAACCGGTCTTAGGATTTTCGGGATCGAGAACAAGGTTGTCGTTGAAAACGACGCGCTCGGCCGGAACCACGCCGCCATTTTTTTCCGAAAGCATCGTGACCGCGAACGGCAGGAGTCGGGCGCGCAAGGTCTCGCACGCGTTCCGGACCGCGGCGCCGTTCAAGTCGGTCCCGCAGGAGGCGGCGGTGGCGGATGTGTTCGGGACCTTGTCGGTGCGCGTAGCCATCACGCGGATGCGATCGGGCGTAAGACCCAGCTCGCGCGCGGCGATCAGGGCGACGTTGGTGTAAACGCCCTGGCCCATCTCGGTGCCGCCGTGATTCACCTGGACGGTGCCGTCCTGGTAAAGAAGCACGAGCGCGCCCGCCTGGTTCAGGTGAGTGGTCGTAAACGAAATGCCGAACTTCACCGGCGTGATCGCGAGCCCGCGTTTGCATCGCGGATGTTTGCCATTCCATTCGCGCAATTTTTCGCGGCGCGCCGAGAACTCGCTCAAGTCGGTGAGTTCCCGCCAGATGCGCTGAAGCCGATTGTCCTCGATCTCCTGGCCGTAATGAGTGGTGTTGGTCTCACCCGTCCCGCGATAAAGATTCCGCGCCCGCACGATCTCCGGCGGAAGACCGGTCGCGCGCGCGATCCGGTCGATGATCTCTTCGATGACGAGCATTCCCTGCGGCCCGCCAAATCCGCGAAAGGCGGTGTTCGAGGCGAGATTGGTTTTCACCACCCGGCCGCTGAACTCGACGTTCGGAATGTAGTAGGCGTTATCGAGGTGGAACAACGCCCGGTCGGTGATGGCGCGGGAAAGATCGAGCGACCAGCCGCCGTTCGAAAATAAATCGATCTTCGCCGCGAGCAATAATCCGCTCTCATCAAAGCCAACGCTGAATTTCCCGAGAAACGGATGGCGTTTGCCGGTGATCATCATGTCCTGGTCGCGGTTGAAACGGACGCGCACTTTGCGGCCAGTCTTCGTCGCGGCGAGTGCGGCGAGGGCGGCGAGCATCGCGGCCTGCGTTTCCTTTCCGCCGAAACCGCCGCCCATCCGCGGGCACTCGACGACGACGCTGTGCATCGGCAGGTCGAGCAGATGCGCGACGATGTGCTGCACTTCGGATGGATGTTGCGTTGAGGAGCTGATGAAAACGGTGCCGTCTTCGCCGGTCTCGGCCCAGGCTGCATTGGTCTCGAGATAGAAATGGTCCTGGCCGCCGAAAGATAATTCGCCGTCGAAACTCATTGCCGCCGCCGCGAGCGCGGCGGAGATGTCACCGCGCCGGATGTGATGCGGATCGCTGTGAAAACTGCCGGCAGCGATCGCTTCCTCGATCGTGAAAATAGGAGGGAGCGTTTCGTATTCGACGATCACCTTCGCCGCGGCCTCGCGGCAAAGTTCCGGCGTGGCGCCGACGACGAGCGCGACGATGTGCCCATGATACAAGACCTCTTTGTCCGCGAGCAAAATTTCATCGTGCCGAACGGCGCCGACGTCGTTCAGGCCGGGAACGTCTTCGGCGAGGAGAACCGCGCTGATGCCGGGCATGAGTCGCGCGTCCGTCGCATCGCGCCGCAGGATTTTCGCATGCGCATGCGGCGAACAAACGGGCCAGACCTCGAGCATGTTTTGCTGCTGCGCATCGTCGTCCACGTAAATGGCCTCGCCGGTTACATGCTTATGCGCGCTCTCGTGCGGGAAATTTGGGACATGCGGAAGCATGTCCCTCCGGAGGGACGTGCTTCCGCACGTCCGCGTCTCATCCGCGAAGAATTTGCGAAGCAGGCTCGCGATCATCTGACGCCGATAGTTCGCGCTGCCGCGCACATCGGAGATGGGGGTGAATTCCTTTTCGAGGACAGGCAATACTTCTTCGCACGCCGAACTACTCCAACGTTTTCCAATCAGCGCGGCTTCTGTCGCTCTCGCGCGTACCGGCAGGGCCGCGACGCCGCCATACGCCAAACGCGCTTTCGTTATCGTTCCGCTGCTGTCCAGGGACACAGCGAAACAAGCCGCGACCGTGCTGATGTCCATCTCGCGTCGCTTCGAAACCTTGTAGAACTTGCGATGCGTTTGGACTTCGGCGTTGGGCCTTGGAATGATGATCGACTTCAAGACTTCGCCCGCTTGCAACGCCGTCTGGCGGTAGGCGACAAAGAATTCAGCGAGCGGCAGGATACGTTCTCCGGCTGCCGATGCGAGCACGACGTTCGCCTCGAGCGCGAGCAGAACCGGGGCGGAATCCCCGATCGGCGACGCGGTCACCAGGTTTCCGCCGAGGGTGGCGCGATTCCGAATCTGGCGCGAACCGAACACGGACAGCATTTCGCGAATGACGGGAAACTCGACGCCGAGCAGGTCGTCGAGTTTCGTCAGCGTCGTCGCCGCACCGATGCGCCACTCGGTATCCGTGGAACTGATCTCGTTCAATTCGGTGACTGCTTCGATGGAAATGAGTTCGGGAAATTTCTGGAAACGCTTTGTGATTTCCAGTCCGAGATCTGTCGCGCCCGCGATCAGGCGCGCTTCTGGGTGATCGGCGAGCGCGCGGAATAATTTCTCGAGCGACGTCGGGCGCAGGAACGTTTCGCCGTCGAACTTATATCGGACCGCTTTGAGTTTTGCCTTGGCGCTCTTGAGCTGCGCATCGAACGCATCAGGCCCGTCATGCTGGGCGAGCGCATCGGCGGCCGCATCACGGATGGGCCGATAACCGGTGCAGCGGCACAGGTTGCCGCAGAGTTGTTCGTCGAGCTGCGCGGCGGTCTTCAGGTCCTTGCGGTAGTAGCCTTCGAAGAGCGACATGATGAAGCCGGGGGTGCAGTAGCCGCATTGCGATCCGAAGTTTTCCACCATCGCCTTTTGGACAGGATGAAGTTTCGGGCACGCGACGCCCTCGACCGAGATGATGTCGCGACCGGCCATCAGCGGCAGCGGAACAAGACAACTGTTGATGGCGCGGTAGCAGCGTTTGCCGCGCGCATCGCGGTCGACGATCGCGACCGAGCACGCGCCGCAATCGCCTTCGGCGCACCCTTCCTTCGAACCGGTCAGGCCGCTGGCGCGCAGCCATTCGAGCAAGGTGATATTCGGCGAAACCGAATCGACGCGGACGGCGTTACCGTTCAGTCGAAACTCGATCGCGCCGCTCATGAGCGCCGCCGGTTCTGGAGAATCTTTAGGAAGGAACGGGAACGCAATTCATCGAGCGAGAGGCCGGTGGCGAGCGCTTCTTCTTCGGTGATGGCGCCGCAGGCGATGCCGCGCAGGAAAAAATTGAGCAGGCCCTGTCCGGTGGCGGCGTCATCGAAGACGTCGCCGAAGAGCGAGGCGAGCGCGGCTTTCTCGACAAAAGTTTTCAAGCGGCCGGAAGCGCTCGTCAGGCCGTCGAGGAAGAAAGTGTAAACCGCGGCGTAACGAGTGACGAATTGCGCCGGATGCAGGTCCCAGCCCTGATAAAAACCGGTGCGGAGCGAATGCATGTTGTCGTCGAACCCGAGCCGCCACGCGCCGTGGACGGCCTCGCGGTTCTGGCGAATCTGATCGGCGGTCAGCGGTTTGCCTTCGCTCGCCCGATGCGGACCGACGGGCAGAATGTTGGTGGCGCCATCGGAAAGATGAATGCCGGTGCCGGCGAGCGAAACGAGCATCACTTGGCGCGCGAAATCGCACGCGGGATGACCCATGGTTTGATACGCGGCCGTGATTCCCGCGGAAGCGGTGTAATCGTAGACGCCGAAATGCACGCTTCGGCAGCGCCCGCCCGCGGCATCGACGAGCGAGCCGAGCGCAATCTCGCCGCGCTGATTGATGATCGCCTGCGGAGTTTCGATCATCGGCTCGATCTTCAAGGCGCCGGCGGGCAGACCGTTTCGCTTCTCGAGAATTTCGAAAAAGCGCGCCGCCGCCGCGACCTGTTCCGGCAACTGGACCTTGGGCACGGTGATGACGAAATTCTCGGGCAACTTTCCGCCGGTCTCGCCGAGCAACGCCGTGATGAAGATGTCGAGGGTGCGAATGCTGCGGACGCGCAGATCTTCGCTCAGCGGTTTGATGCGAATGCCGATGAACGGCGGAAGCGAATTCTCCTTTAGACCGCGCGCCACTTCGGCCGCGCTCGAGGCGGCGTGGCCGTCTTCCTCGGCATCCGGCCGGTTGCCGTAGCCGTCTTCGAAATCGAGCCGGAAATCTTCGATCGATTCGCGCCGAAGTTTTTCCACGACGCGGTCGTAAACTTTTTGGGCGAGCGCTTCATCGCCAGCTGTTCCGAGAATGGCGGCCAGACTTTTCGCATCCGGCGCGTATTCCTGGAGAGAGCGCAAGGCGACGGCGCCCAGTTTTTGGGGCGAATCGGCCTTGAACAAATGCGCGCCGCCGTAAACCGTGTGCACCGCCTGGCGGCGATTCGATTCGCCTGGGTAATGGCGCATGAACGCCTTGTTCGCGTCACTCAAGGCGGCGCTGATTATTTCGATTTCGTCCGGTTGAAGGCTGGTCTTTTGCATCACGATAAATCCGGCCGCACGAATCTTCCCATCGGCCGGGCCGCAAACTTACCATCCTCATGAATCATTTGTCCGCGCAAAAATGTCCGGCGCACCCGGCCGCGCAGGCTGCGGCCGACGTAAGGGCTCTGCTGGTGGCGGTAATGAAGCGATTCTGGTCTAACGACTTCTTCTGCCGTTAAATCGACCAGCGCGAAGTCCGCGTCCTTGCCGACAGCGAGCGCGCCTTTGGCCGGGACCCGAAAGCGCGAGGCCACGTCTCCATTCGTTAGGCGGCGAATCTCGTCCTGCGGGATTTCGGCATCGAGAAGCAGCGGCAGGAGATGCTGACAACCGGAGATGCCGCCCCAGACATCGAAAAAGTTGTCGCGCTGCTTCATTTCTGGGGGCGACGGCGAGTGATCGGAGCCGATCGTGGTGATGTCCGGGAGGCGTTCGCGGAGCTGGCGTTGTTCGTCGCTCGCGCGAAGAGGAGGCGCGCATTTGGCGACGGCGCCGAGCTTTTCCATGTCCTGTTCGTTCAGCACGAGATAGTGCGGGCAGGTTTCGCAAGTCACATCGATCCCGCGCGCCCGCGCATCGGCGACGAGGGCGACGCCACTCCCGCAACTCACATGGACGATGTGCAACCGGCACCCGGTTTCCGCGGCGAGATCGATCGCGATGCGGATCGCCTCCAGCTCGGCGGCGACGGGCCGAGATTCGAGGAAATCGCGCGCTTCCTTCTTGCCGGCCGCGCGCGCGGCTCCGGTCAACGCGCTAGTCATTTCTTCGGACTCGGCGTGGACGGCGACGAGAAGACCAAGCGCTGAGGCGCGTTTCATTCCGGCGCTCAGCGTCGCCTCGTCAACAAATGGAAAATCTCCGATACCGCTGTTGCACATGAAAGCCTTCAGGCCGACGACGCCGCAATCGCGCAGGGCTTCGAGCTCGTCGAGATTTCCGGGGACCAGTCCGCCCCAGAGACCGAAATCCACGAGCGAGCTCGCTTCGGCCGCGGCGCGTTTCAGATCGAAGCTCTCCCGGTTCGTCGTAGGCGGGTGCGCGTTCAACGGCATCTCGAAAACAGTCGTGGTTCCGCCGGCCGCCGCGGCGCGTGAACCGGTCGCGAACCCTTCCCAATCCGTCCGGCCCGGCTCGTTGAAATGAACGTGGGCGTCGATGACGCCGGGGAAAATGGACATCCTCGTCGCGTCAATCTCTTCGCGCGCTGCGCCTTTGAGATTCGTGCCTATCGCGACAATCTTTTCGTCCGCGATGCCGATATCTTGCTCGCTTCGGACGAGCAAATCGAAATCGCTCATGAGTAAAATGACGAAGCACGAATGACGAATGACGAATGAATGTCGAAGCCCGAATGACGAACCCGCGCCGGATTTCGAGCTTCGTCATTCGGACTTAATTCGTCATTCGTCATTCGAGCTTCGTCATTTTTCCTCGGTTGCCGTTCCCCAGGCCCGTAATCGGCTCACGCCTCCATCGGGATAGATGTTCAAACGGAGGTGGGTGCAGTCAGCGACAGAGGAAAGTTCTTTCTCGAAGAAGTGCCGCGTGTCCGCCTGCAACTTGGTTTTGGGAAGGATCTCGCCCCAGCGCGTATCAGAACCAGTCAGCTCGTCGATTGATGCGCCGGGCGCGACGCAGCCTTCGATCGAGCACATATCAGGGTAGTTTCCCTTGAAGTGATTGGTGTCGACTTCAACTTTTCGGATCGTTCCCGGCCTTCCGAGTTTCAAGATGATCCAATCGTATCCGGGACCGCGCCGGCGTTTCGTTTCCCATCCGTCGCCCATGTTCTCGGAACGGCCGGGCATGATCAGGTTGTTCATCGAGCTGAAAAACATGTCGCTGCAGGCGAGGGGCACTCCGCCGTTTTCGATCGCGGCCAGGTCGACGAGTTCGCCGGCCTTCAGTTTGCTCCAGTCGGGAACGACGATTCCGTAGACGCGAAGGCGCGCTACGCCGCCGTCCGGGATAATATTCAAGCGGAGATGGGTCCAGGTCTGGTCGCTCGTGATCGCAAACAGGTTTTGTGATCCGGGGTCCAACGGTGATTTCTCAAGGATCGGGGTCCAGGAGAGTCCTTCGACCGCGCTGGCATCACTGGGAAAACCATTCGTCAGGCAGAGCGCATCGAGGGACGCGAACGGCGGATGATTGCCGAGGAAATGATTCGTGTCGATATCGGCCTGTTTGATGATGCCGCGCAGTCCCAGTTGAATGACACACCAATCATGTCCTTGGGTGCGACGGCGGCGGGTCTCCCATCCATCCATCCATTTGCCGCGGTCGGTGTACTTATCGGCGATGAAGATGCCCCGGCCGGGCTTCAGGAGATTTTCTTTCTCCGCGAAGAATTCATCGTTGGCGACGAGGGCGACGCCGCCGATGCGCTCAGCCGCGAGATCAACGAGACCGGGGGGCGGCGATACTCGCGCATCAGATGCGCTCATAAGCTCGAAATTCCAAGCTCCAAGCTCCAGAGAAATTCGAAGCTCCAAACACCAAAACGACGCCCGAACAAAATTTGGAGCTTGGTGCTTGGTGCTTCTCTGGAGCTTGGAGCTTGGTGCTTCATCCTAGCTGCCGCGATACGTGCTATACGCCCAGGGCGAGACGAGCAGCGGGACGTGATATTTCGCCGCAGCGTCGGAGATCACGAAGCGAACCGGAACCCGGTCGAGGAAGCGCCGCTCGCCGAAATAATCGCCGACGAAAAAAATGAGCTCATAGTTTCCAGTCGCCAATTCGTTGCCCGCGAGCAACGGAGCTTCCGTGCGGCCGTCCGCGTTCGTCTCCACCGTCTTGATCAGCTTCGATTGGTCGCGCGACCAGAGCTCAATCTTCATTCCCGCGGCGGGAATGCCGCGCATCGTATCGAGGACGTGAGTAGTCAGGCTATTCATGGACGAGGTCCTGTAAGCGCAGCTCGGCAATTTTTGAGATTTCCTGCAGGGCGGTTTCCATTTCCTGTTGTCGGGAATTGCGCAGACGAACGGGAAAGGCCTGCGCGATCGCTTCCTTCTTATTCAATCGCGCGCAGATGACGAAGGGAAATCCGAAGCGCTCCCGATATTGCCGGTTGTATTCGCGAAACTGGGCTGCCTCGTCGGCGTGGACATCTTGAAGTCCAGCGCTGGCCTGTTCCGCCCGGGACGCCGCGGTGAGATGAGCGTCGCCGATCAAATCCGGATGGGCGCGGATGAGAGCTAATTTTTCCTCGTCACTGGCTTTGGCCACGGTGGCGATGAGGGCGGCCTGGAGGGAGTCGCGCGAGGCGAAGGGACGCTGGGCCGCGGTCCGCGCCGCGATCCAAGGCGAATGTTCGAAGACCGGCCCGACGAGGCGGGTGAATTCCGCGCCATCGAGCGCATTCAACTCCGCGAGCTTTGGCATCGCGTTATCGGAGTAAATGAATTAACCCTGAGGCGCAATGGCGAAACTGACCGGTCATCGTTACGGCAAGGCCCGGGTCCGGGTGATGAAGATTCTGCGCGAGGGTCCGGTTCACACCCTCAAGGACCTCGAAGTCGCGGCCTACCTGAAGGGAGATTTCGCTTCGTCCTATACGAGCGGCGACAACAGCAAGGTGGTAGCGACCGATACAATCAAGAACACGATCAACGTTTTCGCCCAGCAGCATCTCGCGGAGGAACTCGAGCGGTTCGGCCTGATCCTGGGCGAGCATTTTCTTACCCGTTACGAACAGGTGCGCGAAGCGGAAATCCAGATCTCCGAGCGCCGCTGGGAAAGGTTGAAGGTGGATGGCGCGCCGCATCCGCACTCGTTCGCCGCCGGCGGTGAAGGTCGAACGTTTACGCGCGTAACTTGCAACAGCTCGGAAAAAACGATCCGCTCAGGCGTTCGCGACCTGGTCATTCTCAAGTCCACCGGCTCCGGGTTCGAGAATTATCCGAAGGACGAATTCACGACGTTGCCCGAGACCGCGGACCGAATCCTGGCGACATCGTTCAGCGCGACCTGGACTTTCCAAGATCAGCCGGACCATTACGGCCGGGCCAATGACGCGATCCTGAGCGCGATGCTGAAAGTGTTCGCGAACAACTTCAGTCCGTCGGCGCAAACCACCTTGTTCCAGATGGGCGAAGCGGCGCTGGCGGCTTGCCTGGAGATTTCGAAACTCGACCTGGCGATGCCAAACAAACATTGCCTGCTCATCAACCTGGCGCCCTTTGGTCTCGAGAATAACAACGAGGTGTTCGTCCCGACCGACGAACCACATGGCGACATCACGGCGACCGTGATGCGAGATGACTGAGGCACTCGTCACTGAACTGATCGCGGCGCGAGAAGCCCGGAAGCCTTTCGCCGTGGTCACGGTGGCGGCCACCACCGGTTCCGTGCCTCGCGCCGCAGGCTCGAAGATGCTGGTTTATGCCGATGGTAAAATCAGCGGGACGATCGGCGGCGGGAAGTTCGAGGCGCTGGTCATCGCCGACGCGCAGGCGAGCATGCGAGAGAAGAAACCGTTGCTCAAAACGTATCCGCTTCGCGAGGGCTCGACTGATTCCTTCGGGGCAATTTGCGGCGGTGATGTCACGGTCTTCATTGAGCCGCAAGCCGTGCGTGAAGCTTTGTACCTGGTCGGCGCCGGACATTGCGCGAACGCGATTGCGAAGCTGGCGCACGAATGCGGGCTTTACGTCAGCGTGATCGACGATCGGGTCGAATTGCTTGCCGACCTGCCGCCGGCTATTGGGCGCGTCTCCGATTTGTCGCCGGTAGATTTCATCGCGGCGCACCGATGGCAGAGCGACGAAGCGCTCGTCCTGGTAAGTCGCAACCACGAAATCGATCGCGAAGCCTTGGGCGCCGCCATCGAGCAAACTGGCGCCGGCTATATCGGCATGATCGGCAGCCGGCGAAAAGTCTGGCACGTTTTCGATCGCCTTCGGGAACGTGGCGTTTCCGCGGAGAAGTTATCGCGCGTTTACGCGCCGCTCGGATTGGACATCGGCGCGGACTCGCCCGCGGAGATCGCCGTCAGCACCATCGCAGAGGTCCTGGCTGTTCTGCGCCAGCGAACGGCGAAACATTTACGCATGGAAGGCAAGTGACATTGCCAGCGCGCAAGGAAATTCATCTCGCTCGTTGAACTGACGTTGCTTTACGGTAGCGATTGATAGGCAACGCAGATCGTGGATCGCGGGAGAAAGGAATCGATATGGCAGAGGAACGGAAGTGGGGAAAATGGGATGGACCGGAAAAGCCTGAGGGAGCCGGAGCGATGGGTTGCGCCGAGCCGCCATCGGTCAATGAAGCCGAAGGTCGGAGCCGACAATTTGTGGTGACGTGTTTCAACTGCGGCGCCCATTCCTACATCGGCGGCGATTGGAAATGGTTCACGTGTTGGAAATGCGGGGCCACGAGTTCGGAAATGGTGGCATAGAAGAAAGTAGAAAGGCGAAAGTAGGAAGCAGAAAAAATTACTCGCCCGGGAGCCAGGCGTGGTCCTGCCACCAGGCGGCGAGGGAGTCGTTGCTGCCACGGAAAATGTTGCGCTCGGCGCGGGCAATGTTGGCGGCGCGAATGGGATAAGCGGAGCGAGGCCGCAAGTCGCACTTGCCGTCGCCGGTGTATTGCCAGAGGCGCCAGTTGGTCCAGGGCGAAGTCGCGGTGGGTTGATAGTGGTAGTTCGCGATCCAGAGCCAACAGTTGCCTAAGACCGCCTTATCCGCGCGACTGACCCCGGGGGCATTCATCACAGCGCGGAGCCGGTTCTCGCTGCCATAGACGCCGGGATATTTTCCGGTCCGCTGTTTGATGCGCTCGACGAAACGCGCGGCCTGATCCACGCGCATGGTGCCCCCGGGATAGTGCCCGTTCTTTTCGAAATCGAGCACGAGCAGGACGCCGCTCGGTTGAATGGCAGGTCCGCGCCAGTTCGCCTGCACGACGCTGAGAAAATGCTCGGCCTGGCGAATGGGATCGGTGGCGTCGCCGAAATGGTAGGCGCCCCAGAGCAATCCGGCCCGCGTCGCCGCGGTCTGCCGGGTGCCGTAATAAGCATCGCGATCGAACCGCGGATAAGTCGCTTCGTGAATGACGCCGACAATTCCTTCCCGTTTCATTCCCTGGAAATCGACCCGCATCAAATCGTAATGCGACAAGTTCACGACGCTGTTTCCGGCGAAGGCCGGAGTAACGAGCGCGGCCAGGAGGAGCGAAACGCGAACGGCAAAAAATCTCATCGCGCGGACGATAACTGGAGGCGCGAAGCTCACAAACGGAAACGAGAAGTTTGTGGTTACACGATCATGATCCGCCTTCGGACAACGGCGGATCGGATCGACGACTCGAAGGGTTTCCGCGGATCAAGAGCAGGGCGGTGATGGCGCTGGCGAAAGCGAGCGCAGCGCCGGTAAGCATGATGCCGCGAAAGCCATCGACGAAAGCGAGGTCGATGGTGCTCCGCATGAGCGTTCGCTCTCGCGGCGGCACCGATTCGGGAAGATCGATTCCCGCCAAACGGTTGCGTTGCGTGTCGACGGATTGCCGAAGAGATGGGGTGACATCCACGTTGGCGAGACGACGAGTAAGCGACCGGTCAAAAATGGAAAAGACGGCGATGCCCAGGACGGCAATCGCGAGCAAGCCGGCGGCTCTCGAAACGGCGTTGTTGATTCCGGAGGCCACTCCGGCCCGATCGCCGCTCACGGAACTCATGACGGTGGTGGTCAACGGGGCGACGCTTATCGCCATTCCGATTCCGAGAAGAACGACAGCGGGAAAGAATGTCTGCCAATAAGTGCCGCCGACCCTCGGCAAAGCGAAGAGGGCAAAGCCGGCCGCTGCAATCACGGGCCCGACGACGAGCGGGTTCCGAGCGCCATACTTTTGGACGAGCGCGCCCGACCAGCGCGAGAGCAGGAACATGATGAGAATGAACGGCAGCAAAGCCGCGCCGGCGGCAGTGGGACTGTATCGTTGCACCTGAATCAAATTGAGCGGCAGGAAAAACATTGTCCCGCCGAGCGCGCCGTAGAGGAGAAATGTCAGCAGATTCGCGCCGGTGAAAGTGCGCGACCGAAAGAGCGTGAGCGGCAGCATCGGATTTTCACGGCGCGCTTCGAGAACGACAAAAAGCGCCAGGAAAACAATTGCGCTAATGAGCGCGGCGCAAACCCACGGATGTGCGAAACCGCGCGAGGACGATTCGATCAAGCCGTAAATGAGCGCGCCCAACCCGAGCGTGGCAAGAATTGCACCCGGCCAGTCGAGACGCCCTTTTGTGGGGCTCGAGCTCTCCGGCACATGCCGTAACGAAATCACGATAACGAGAATCGCGACCGGGATGTTGATGAAGAAAACGGCTCGCCAAGAAACGGTCTCGACCAGCCATCCGCCGAGCACTGGACCGATCGCTGTCGTGATCGCGCTAAAACCGGACCAGGTTCCGATGGCGCGGCCGCGATCTTCTTCCGCGAAGGAATTGCTGATGATCGCCAGGCTTCCCGGAACGAGCAACGCCGCGCCTATTCCCTGGATGGCACGAGCTGCGATCAATTGTCCGATGTCGGGCGCGAGGCCGCACCAGGCGGAAGCGGCGGCGAAAATTACGATGCCCGTGACGAAGATTCGACGGCGCCCGTAGCGATCCCCGAGCGAACCGCCGACGAGCAGCAGCGCGGCGAGGAAGAGCGAATAAGCTTCGATGACCCATTGGACGCCGACGACCGTGGCCTGCAGATTCTTTTGCAGCGCTGGCAGCGCCACATTCACCACCGTGCCGTCGATAAAGGCGAGACAGGAGCCGAGGATGGTCGCAGCGAGGACCCATTTTTCGGATGATTTCGGGCACGGCACCGCAACCGGAGCCGAATGGACCACGCCATCGTCACAGGGTTCTCGAATCAAGTTCGTCATCGTGGCCGTGACTCGCTTCCAGGACAAGTTCTAGTGCAACGCCGGAGGATCGATTAGAATTCCGAGCGAGCCAGGGTGGCGAAATTGGCAGACGCGCCAGACTTAGGATCTGGTGGAGCAATCCTTAGGGGTTCGAGTCCCCTCCCTGGCAATTTCGGAGCGAGGGTGGAGGATGGAAGATAGAGGATGGCAGTCGCGTTAAGGCTGGCCGCAGTATTTGAAGAGAAGAAGCTCGGCTCGCGAATTCTCGGCGAAATAAAAGCGGATGGCGCCGTCGCGGCCAGGGAAATCGCGGGGGACGGCGGAGCTGGTGCGCATGCTGTGGACTTGGTGGATGCCGAGGTGAGTGCGCACGTAAAGTTCGCCCCACGCTTCGATGAGGATGGCGCGACTGGTCTTTTCGGTCAGGAGAAGTTCCAGCGCGGGACGTTCGTACTCGACGTAGACGACCGGCGAAGCGTTTTCGAGCGCGCGGTAGTCCAGGCCGGTTGACTTAAGCAAACCGGCGGCCGGTAATTCTTTCCAGGTCGAGATGACGATTCCGACGCGCATCCGGGGATCGAAACCAGCGGCGGCGGCATTTTGTCGCGAATGCGTGCTGAGCGAGATGCGGATCGGTTCGCCGCTGCCCGTACCGATCGTGATCCAGAAATGGTCGATGTTGGCCGGCTCGCGATCGACTTCAGCGGCGAAGGCGATGGGTGTGCCAGCGATATGAACGAGATCGCCATGGCTTAGCTCCGGATAGCTGTGCCGGCGTCGTTGCTTGTGTCGATGAGGCAACTCTATTGTTTGTCGCTGGTTCGTGAGAACGCGCCGTTGCCTTCGTCGAAGTAAACGGTCTCACCGACGAGGGAGACGCGGAGGTACTGCTGCCATTCGCCGGAAGGAAATTTGCGGATCGCCTGGATCGTTTTGGTCAACGCCTCGGTCTTCGCGGCACGCTCTTCCATGCCTTCCATCAGGACACGGCCATCGAGTTTTTGCGGCGGCTCGATTCCAAGAATGCGGAGCACCGTCGGCGCGATATCGACATTGCTGCTGGGGAGAGTCGTCGCGACGTGCTCGCGAAAATCCGGGCCGGCAGCGATGAGCGTGTTGTGCACGTCGAACGCGCTCAACGTGGCGTGACTGCCTTCGCCGGGGCCGCGCGCGGAATCGGTGATGATCTGGCCTGGCACGCCGAACCGATTCGAGTTCTTGTTCCAACGCAGAGCCACCAATACGTCGGGGGCATCCGCGGTATTTGCGCGGACGGTTTCGAGCGGGAACGTGCCTTCGAATTTCTCGCGCGAGAAAATGACGCCGGCGAAATCGGAGTGTTGAAGCCATTCGGCCAGGCGACCGGCGACGGCGTGGTCGTGCTCGATCACATAGAAAAGGATCGTGCCGCCATTGCCGACAACCATGATCTGTCCGCGCTTCGGCGTTTCGCTAAAGGCGGCGGTGGCGTCGAAGCCGGCCTTGCGCAGCTCGGCCGGAAAATCGATCGCGCGCTCGATGGTGGAGAAGCCGTGATCGGAGACGACGAAGACGTCCGTGGTTTCCCGCGCCTTCTTTTTCTCGAGCGCTTCGAGAACGAGGGCCAGGTTGCGATCGGAGCTGCGAACAGCGGCGAGTGAAGGCTCGGCGCCCGGAGACTTTTCGTGCTGGGTAAGGTCCGGCTCGCTCAGCCATAAAAGCGAAAAGGCCGGCAGGCCATCGCGCCACATGATTTCGGTGAGGGCGCGGGTCGCATAAGTGTTGCGTTGCTCGCCCGTGTTTCCCGGCTCGGTCGGAAGCGGCCCGAGAAGACGGACGGTTTCTTCACGCAACGCGGCAGGCATGGGAGCGGCCGCGAATCTTACGAAATCCTTTAACGACGCGTTGCTCCATTCGGCGTGGCGATCATGGAGAAAGGCGACTGCTTTCGTCCCGACGATCGCGGTGCGCCGGCCCGCTCCGCGAACAGTTTCAGCGATGGTGGGAGCGGCGATGTATTTTCCACCGGTGACTTCGTCCGCCTTCTTGATGATCGGCCACTCCGCGTTTTCGAACGGCTTGCTCGCTTCGATCGCCGGACGGAACTCGCGGTTGGCCAGGAGGCTATTGCGGTTCGGGTAAACGCCCGTCGCGATGGCCGCGCCGTTGACGTTCGTCGCTGTGATATAAACGGAGTGATGTTGCTGAAACGTCACGCCTTCCTGCGCCAGCTTCCAGAGCGTTGGGGTGTTGCGCTCGGTGACGAAGTCCGGCCGCATCCCGTCCCACACGAGCACGACGACATGGCGCTCACCCCGAGCAGCTTCTTTTTCGGAAAGTGCGATCGCCGGCAGGAAACAGGCGACCAAGGTCAGGGTGCGCGCAAACGACATCGGTTTCTTCATTTTAGTCAGCGAACGACTGGCGCGCGGTCGCGGAGAAGTGCGTTAGTAATCACGATCAAGGTAAGCACGGTAGTAACGCCTGCGGAAAACAAGCAGTAATCGCAGAACGCGTGCAGGACAAAAGCTTGAAGGTAGAGAAGCCAGAGCGTCGTGCCGAACATCAGGACGACAACGAGGGCAAAAAACGTCCCACACTTCGTATAACCAAAAGCCGCCAGGAGTGCCGCGCTAAAAGCGGTGAAGTAAGCAAAGGCGCCGAGAGCTGCCAAGGGAACCGGCCCCATGGCCGCATACTTACTGCTAAGAACATCCTGGCAGCCGCTGGACGCGATACATTCCGCGGTCCGCCCGGTGAGATGTTCCACCGTGAGATAGATTCCGTCCGCCAGCCCAAGAAGCGCGATGATGGCAGCCACCGCATAAAGGCGTTTGCGCAACTTGTCGCGAGAGCTATCGGGCATGGCAGCGTTTTGCATTCTTGATCAACGAAGTCTAACGCGGCGGCGCGATGATCAGGAAAGGAAAATAACGGCGCACGCGGTGAACAGTAAAATACTGCCTGGCTAGCCGGCAATTCGGTTACAGCCGCTTCAGGACGTTTTCCGCCAGCGCCTTCGATTTCTCAATCTTTTGCGCCTGATCGCCCGCGCCGCCCACGCTGATCCGGATGTAACAATTCCCTTTCAACACGAAGAGCGCGCCGCCTACCCGGGTCCCGGTCCAGAACGCTTCCTCGCCGAGCCCGTCGATTTTTTGCGCTTCCTTTTCCTCCACTTCTTCCTTTTTCCTGGGCGCTCGTTCGCGGTGGAACATGTCTTGCCAGCTCTGGCCGGGATCGGCTCCGCCCTCCGCCTTTCGCGTCACGGTTAGCACGATGGAATTCACCGCTGTCGGCAATTCGAAATAGCATTGCGAAACAGCCAGGCCCGCGCCTGTCTTCTGGCTCAGCTTGGTATCTTTGAACGCTTCTCCCTGCACCGCCCGGATCTCTTCTTTGGTTAGCAACGTACACGCGTCGGCGCCGGTGTCCGCAGTAGGCGCGGCCGGGGTGGTGCTCGGCGGCGGCGGATTCGCGCGGTCTTGCGTCGTCGGCTTCGAGCAACTTCCCGTGGCGAGACCGAGGAGTGAAACCAGAATCGTAATCCCTCGGCAGGCTCGGTGCATCATGGTCGTAAACCACACGCAAATTCCGGTTTCGTCAAAGATTCCTTGAAGCCATTCCTGCCCATCCTCTCTCGTTTTTTGCAGCCTCGGCGGGGAACCGCCGCCTCGTTGGGATACGATTCGCTTTCGCCAACCTTGACGCCATTTCGGCGCGTCAAAAGGAGTCCTATATGAAAAAATATTCGTGTTCTCGATCCGGCTTGTCCCACGTCCGGATTCTTGTCGCCTGCGCGCTCGTCGTTGTGTCGGCGCTTTTCAGCTTCTTCGCACTTGCGACGCTCACGCCGCCAGGCGGCACTCTCACGGAGGCCAGCGGCCCGATCTTCTTCACTGGCGGCCCCTATCTTGTGGCTAATCCCTCTTCCCAGGCCAATGGGGTTCCGACCTGCAATGCCGTCCTGGTCTGCGAAGAATACGCCCTCACCGTTTCCGGTCTGAGCGCCGCCACCACCGCGAGCAAATACATCCGGATCGAAGTCCGCTGGCCCAAAGCCGGCGAGACCCAGTTCGATCTTTATGTCTTTCAGGGTAACACCGCGACTGGCCGGATTATCGCGCAGAACCTGGGCAACCAAACTTACGTCGATCCGGATGCCGTTCTCATTCCGGCGGTAGACGGAAGTTACACGATCCGCGTTGTGCCCTTCCTCCCGAATGGCCAGAGCATTACTGGAACCGTAAGTCTGGTTCCATTTCCTGCCCTCGCGCCCGTTTCGTCTGGCGCCGCTCCCACATTCTCGAATCACATTTCGCCGGCCGCTCTCGGCAACAGTGCGGGTGAGCCATCCATAGGTGTCGATTGGGCGCCGCGCGTTCCTTCGTTGAAGCACGACAAGGTCAATACCGGCGGCGTGACGTTCTTTACCTCCAATACCCAACAGCTTCGAGTTAGCTTTGACGATGCCCCCAGTCCCGCGGGCGCTCTCTGGGAAGATGCGCTTAGTCCAGTTAAGCCCGGTCTCGATCCGATCGGCTTTGTCGATCGCGACACGGGACGCGTCTTCGGGCTTGAGCTCGCCACCGGTTCCAGCAACGCCGCCTACTCCGACGATGACGGCGGAACCTGGACTCCTTTCGCGGCGGGAGGTCCGCCGGCTGGTCCCGATCATGAAACTCTTGGAGGCGGTCCTTACAATGAAGCGGCCACCCCGCCGCCGCCGCCGCATCCTCTTTATAAGAACGCCATTTATTATTGTTCGCAGAACATCGCCGGCGGCGCGGAATGCTCGCGCAGCGATAATGGCGGCGTCACCTTCGGTCCGGGCATCGACATCTACGATCCCACGGTGTGCTATGGCGGCATTCATGGTCACGTAAAGGTCGGACCTGATGGGACTGTGTATGTGCCGAACTCATCTTGTGGCGCAGGCGCGGGCAGCCAGGGCGCGGCCATTTCCAGGGACAATGGCATCACCTGGGTCGATAACTCTGTTCCCAATAGCGTTGGCTCCGGCGATCCCTCCGTGGGAGTTGGAAGCGATAACACCGCTTACCTCGGCTATGTCAACGGCGACGGTCGTCCCCATATCGCCGTCTCGACCGATCACGGCCAGACCTGGACTAATGACTACGATGTCGGCTTGCCGGTGGGTTGCGCGCCGGGCGACCAGTATGCACCCTGCCGAATCAAGAGCGCCGTCTTTCCCACCGTGGTCGCGGGCGATGGCGATCGCGCGGCGTTCGGTTTCCTCGGCAGCACCACCGGCGGCAACTACCAGGACCAGGCCACCTACCAGGGCATCTGGGATTTCTATGTCGCTACCACCTATGATCGCGGCGCTCACTGGGTCACGGTCAACGCCACCGCGGGCGATCCGGTGCAGAAGGGATCGATTTGTCTCCTCGGCCTGATCTGTGGCACCGACCGGAATCTGCTCGATTTCATTGACATTGCCGTCGACCGCGAAGGGCGCAGCATCGCGGCTTATGCCGATGGTTGTGTTGCAGCCCAAGGATGTGTCGCGCCGGATTACAACGGTCGCTTGCATAAGGCGGCCATAGTTCGGCAGGCGAGTGGCCGCCGGTTGTTCGCAGCCTTCGATCCGATCACGCCGGTTCCTACTCCTACTCCGGCGAACGTTCAGCTTCTGAACATCTCTGGCCGAGTTCTAGCTCAGGGTGGCGATAAGGTCGGCATCGGCGGCTTCATTATCAGCGGCACAAGCAGTAAGTCCGTGATCATCCGCGCGATCGGGCCGTCGATGACTTCCGGCGGCGCGCCCGTGCCCGGACGACTGATTGATCCCATGCTCGAGCTGCGCGCCAGCGACGGACATCTGATCGCGTCCAACGATTCCTGGCGCAGCACCCAGGAACAACAGATCCAGCAAAGCGGCCTCGCGCCCACCGACAATCGCGAAGCTGCCATCATCGCTTCGTTGCCGGCCGGCCAATACACCGCCATCATCTCCGGCGCGAACAACAGCACTGGCATCGGTCTTGTCGAGGTTTACGATCTCGAATCGACCTTACCCGGCGAACTCGGGAACCTCGCCGTGCGCGCCGACGTTAAGACCGGCGACAACGTTCTGATTAGCGGCCTCATCCTGAGCGGCAGCAATCCCAAGCGCGTTCTGTTCCGTGCCATCGGACCGTCGCTCCAAAGTCAGCTCGGTTCCGCCGTGCTCCAAGACCCGTTCCTCGAATTGCACGATGGTAACGGCGCCACTCTCGCCTCCAACGACAACTGGCACAGCGCCTCGAACGCGAGTGAGATTCAAGCTACCGGCCTGGCCCCGAGTAATGACAACGAGTCCGCCATCCTCATGCCACTTGGTCCCGGCAATTACACCACTATCATCCGCGGCGTGAACAACACCACCGGCATCGCCGTCTCCGAGGCTTACAAACTCAATAACTAGGCAGCTAAGGAATCGCGACCCGCGCGGAGAATACTTCTTCCATCCCTAAATTGCGGCTGCAGCCTGCAATCGGATCGAGCTGGCGGCGGCTGTCGGTCCAGATAGGATAGGCGATTCCGTTGTAGGACACGACGCCTTCATAATCGCCCTGCTGGTTGCCATAGTTAATTCCAGAACAAGGAAAAACGCCTCCGCAATCGTGTTCGTTCGAGCTAACGTTACTCACGCGGAGATCGGGCGCGTTCCAGTTTTGTCCGCCATCTTTGGAGACCGCGAGGTAGGTGTCCGTCATATATCTGGAACCAGTCTGATCATTCCGGGTGTCATAGAACGAGACGATCACGTATCCAGTAACAGGATCGACCGAGAGCCAATGGTTGAACCGATCCACTCTGAACGATAACCGATCGGTGACCGGCTGAGGATTCGACCAGGTCGCGCCGCGATCGTCCGAGTAGGAGAGAAAGATATCGGTAGTGCCCAGCGCGGTAAGATCCATCCAGGAGGCATATATTCTTCCGCGATGCGGCCCGCTCGACCGATCGACATCGAGTGATGGATAAACCAGGGCGCCACGAAACGATTCTGCGGGCACCGGATAATCGAATGCCAACACCTTGGCCGAGATCGTGACCGGCGAAGCAAAAGTCTTTCCGCCATCGAAGGAGCGATTGAAGACAATCGCGTTGGCGGCGTAATCGTTCCACCCGACATAGACCTCCCCGTTTGGACCGACCGCCGGCGAAGCGCCAATCGAGTGTCCTTGGCCTTTCGGATCGTCAACCCGAACGGTCGTGAAAGTAGCGCCATTATCGCGCGAGGTCGCAAAGCGAACGCCTCCGCCTATCGAACCGCCTACTGCCGCGTCCCAGGCGATGTAAACATTGTCGCGAAAAGGACTCACCGGATTTTGATCGGCGGTGATCATTGGCTTGTCATTAAAATGGTTCGAACCGCCCTCGTGGCTAAAGAAGGTCACAGTCGGATAGGTCTTCCCGCCATCGGTCGAGCGGGCGACGGCCATTTCGGTGCCGTTAACGCCGGCGCCGTTGCCGAAGAACACCACGATGTAACCGTAAAAGAGATTGCCCCGGCTATCGAACGTCAACGTCGGATCGGAACCGAAGTTGATGCTATTCGTTCCCTGGCTGGCGGGAAGCGGCAGGTCGACCGCGCCCCAACTCTTTCCGCTGTTGCTCGAATAGTAACCGCGCATCGGCAGTCGAAAGATTTCATTCGAACCCGCCGCGAGGTTCTTCGGGCTGCGGGTATCCAGGGCAATGAAAGTCTCGCTTTGCGGTCCGCACTCGTTGGAAACGTCCACATTACTTCCGGACGTAATCGACCCGGTAGTGCTGCCATCGGCCAGCGGCCCATTCTTTGCCAGATAGGTATACTTATCCCACCAGGTCGGATTGTTCGGATCGTTCGCTGCGGTTAAAACAGAGGCTTGCGCAAGCAGGGAGAAAAATAGAACCGCAGATTTCGGGAGTGAGATTTTCATAAGGATGGGACCGAGAATGGTTGTCATGGGAGCAAATGTCGCGTTCCGAAACAAGCCAATTCGCTGTCGCGCCATTCGCGAGGAAACAGAGTCGCACGCTGCGGCAAATGATCTGCTCAGCGACGAGCGGATCCGCAGCCGGTTACCTTACGTAAGGTTCCTACTGAAGATTGTAAACTTCGACGAGACCAACGCCTGATCTGGCAAGCTTCTCGGATAGAATTGCGGTGTAAGCACCCGGTGGTAACGGTCCTGCAATCGCTGCTTCGGAAGTATTCAAGGGCGCGAGTCCGTTGGCCTGCAGAAACGCAGCCGCGACGGAGTCGCTTTGCCAGTTGTCGTTGCTCTTTAAAAGAGTTCCGTTGGCGTCAAAGAGCGACAGGGCAGGATCAGGCACCGGTTGTGTTACGCCGGCGTTCGCCAGAGAGGGACCGATTCCGCGCACGACTATGCTGGCCGATCCCTGGGTGCCACCAAGAATGAAACCGCCGATAAGGACATCGTTCCCACTTTGGACAAAACCGCGCGTGGAAATGTTCGCCAGCGATCCGGCGCTACTCGCATCGAGGTCGTAAGCTTCGATCACGGCCGTGCCGGTCTCGCCATTCTGGCCTGAAACAATCGCGGTATGCGCGCCGGGCGGGAGCGTCACGATCATCGCGCTTTCCTTGTCATTGGTCGGCGCCAGCTGAGAGGCAGAAATTTCCGCCTCCTGGGTCGCTTTCCAGTCGCGATTGCGAACTACGGTACCATCGGCCTGATGTAGCTCCAACGCCGGATCTGACAGCGGATTCGCTATCCCGGCGGTCGCGAGCGACGGCCCAATGGCGCGAAGCAACACCTTCTTTGATTGGGAGCCGGTTATAACCACGCCCGCGATCATCACTTGGTCGCCTGTCTGCACTTTTCCGCGGGTGGAGATATTCAGGCTACGCGCGGGAGCCGGCGACGGTGTGGCGTTGCCGCCACTTTCGAGCGCGCCCAGGTCGTTCCTGGCTCCCTGGAGCACGCGCATCTTCGAACCTTGCGGGGCCACGTACTCCATCGTGTCGTCGTAGGCGGGCAACGCTGCCGGCGCCAGCGGGCCGGCCGCGTCGATCGTATTTGCGACAGCCATCGCGCGATAATCGTGCGCGATCATGTCGACGAAATGCGGATCGTTGTTACTGCCGGCGTCTCCGGTAATGAGATTGGCGACACCGTTCAACGCCCCACCATAAGCATGGAACGGCAGATCCTTCACTACCCCGGGCGAAACCCAGTTAACGCCCAGGTTAATGTCTCCGCCGCCGTTCGTCGCTCCACCAGTGAACCAATGCAACGCGTTATAGGGGCTGCTTTGAAAGGTTGAGTCGACATAAAAGATGTTATTCCGGCAATCGACATTCTCTAAGGTGGGCGAGCTCCCTGTGTAGGAAGTGCTGGGAAGGAAGAACAAGCCCACCTTGCCATGATGAACAACTACGGTGTTCTGGTAGAAGTAGAGCGTCCCGCGATGGAGCGCCGGATATTGGCTGGTGCTGTTGTAGGCCCCCCACCAGAAGAGATCGGTGTCGCTCGCATAGTTCTCGATCGTGACGAGATTCCCATAGACGTAGGAATCCAGGTAACGAGGCTGCTGCTCGATGTAGCCCGCGCCGCCCTGCGGATCGAGCAACGCCAGCACATTCGATTGCTCCAGCATGTCGAACTCATTATAGCGAATCACTTCACCGCTCGATCGGTCCTTGATGGCGCAGCCATGGGCCCCCGGATGAAGCCGGCCAAACTTGTTGAATTGGATCGTGATCCCGGCACACTCCGTATAGATATGGTGCTCGTGGTAGCCGTTGCTCAGCACCTCGCCCGTAACGGGATCGACCGTGGGAGGCAGGGAGTTATCGTGGAAGTAGTTCTTCTCGATTAAGAGCCGGGCGCTGCTTTGGGCGGAGCCATTTTTGGAATTGGCGAAGAAGCCGTTGCCGCAGTTACTTATCTCGCAGCCGCGCAACGTAAAATCGAGGGCCCACTCGACATAGACGCCGCAGGCAAAGCCATCCCACTTCCGGACCGCGCCGGTTTGATCGGTGTAGGTGATCGAATTATCGGCCGTGTAGTAGGCGTTGCGGATGTCGAGGGTCTCGATATCAACGAAGCTGACTCCAGGCTGGCCATAGACATAGACACTCTTGCGGGGCGACACCGTGATCATTCCGTAGCTCGACAAGATCGGGGCCCTCCAATCGGTGGTCGGATCTTCTACCGCTCCGTTGGCATCGAGGATTGGAAGCGCGCCCGTCACCGAATCGGGAATTCCACGAATGACGATATGCTGCGCCGCCGTTCCGCTGGCCGAGACCTGGATTTTCTCGTGATACCCGCCCGCCTTCGGGTAAATGTTCACCGTGTCGCCCGGTTGCAGGGTCTTCCACGGCACGTCGAACAAACTGGTCAGCGCCTTCCCCGGGCCGACGTTGTAGGTCGTGGCTGCCATAGCTGCCGCCGCACCCGAGATCCAGAAAACAGAGATGATGCAACGGGCCAGGCGGTTCATGAAGAGCCTGATTAGAGCAAGTTTAACACCCTAATATCGGCCTTCTCAGCGCACGCCCGTCCTTGATTTTCAAGATCGTCCGGCAGCACTTGAGCCGCGATGTTTCCTTCCAATACAGCCTGCGGCCTGCTATGCTTTCGTCGTGGAAAGAATAGCCCGGAAATTCCGCTCCTTCGCTGAAGCGGAAAAAGCGGACAAAGAATTCTACCGCAAACTAACCGGCAACCAACGCCTCGCGATCCTGATCGAGCTATTGGGTCATGAACCTCAACGCCGACTTGAAAGAATTTCTCGGGTTACTAAACTCCCGCGGTGTTGACTACGTGATCGTTGGGGCGCACTGCCTCGCGTTTCATGGCCGTCCCCGCTACACCGGGGATCTCGATATCCTGATTTCTCCCACGCCCGATAACGCCGCGAAGATTGCCAAACTCGTCGTTGCCTTCGGTTTTGAAGAGGTCAGCGAAGAAGATTTTCTCGAACGAGATCAGCTCATCCAACTCGGTCGTGCACCCTATCGAATCGACTTACTCACCGGCTTGTTGGGAGTGGAGACAAAAGAAGCCCTGGCGACGAAGGTCCATGCTACTCTGGAAGATATTCCAGTCCCGATGCTGAGCAAACGGCTCCTGATAAAAAACAAAGCAGCTGTCGGACGGCCGCAGGATCTGGCCGACTTGGAAACATTGAAGGACCAATAAGTAAAAGCAAACAGCCGGGCCCTTGCGAGCCCGGCTGTTGTTGATTGCTGTAGTTGGCGAGTAGCTGTTCGGCTTAGCCCCGAAAGGGTTCGGGGTCAATAGTCCATGCCGCCCATGCCGCCACCCATTCCGCCGCCCATGCCCGGAGGCATGCCGCCACCCTTTTCCTTTTCAGGCATTTCGGTGATGATGGCTTCGGTGGTAAGCAGCAGGCCGGAGATCGAGGCGGCGTTTTGCAACGCGCTTCGGGTCACCTTCGTCGGATCGACGACGCCGGCTTTCACCAGGTCTTCGTATTCGCCCGTAGCGACGTTGTAGCCTTCGTTGCCTTTGCGCTTCTTGACTTCCTGGACGATGAGCGCGCCTTCCTGGCCCGCGTTGTCCGCGAGCTGACGCATCGGCTCTTCGATCGCGCGGCGAATAATAGCTGCACCAACTTTTTCGTCGCCTTCGAGTTCGAGCTTATCGAGCGCTTTCTGCGCGCGAATGAAAGCCACACCGCCACCAGGGACGATGCCTTCTTCCACCGCGGCGCGAGTCGCATGCAACGCGTCTTCCACGCGCGCCTTCTTCTCCTTCATCTCCGTTTCAGTCGCGGCGCCGACATTAATGACGGCCACGCCACCGGCCAGCTTGGCCAGACGTTCCTGAAGCTTCTCGCGATCGTAATCGGAAGTGGTCTCTTCGATCTGACGACGGATCTGGCTCACCCGGCCCTGGATGTCGGCCTGCTTGCCATCACCCTCGACGACGGTGGTGTTCTCCTTGTCAATCGTGACCCGCTTGGCGCGGCCTAAGTCCTCGAGCTTGACGTTTTCGAGCTTAATGCCGAGGTCTTCCGTGATGCACTGACCGCCGGTAAGAACCGCCAGGTCTTCCAGCATCGCCTTGCGACGATCGCCGAATCCCGGCGCCTTCACGGCCGCCACTTGCAACGTGCCGCGGAGCTTGTTCACGACCAAGGTCGCGAGGGCTTCGCCTTCCACGTCTTCTGCAATGATCAGGAGCGGACGTCCAGCTTTCGCCACTTTCTCGAGCAGCGGCAGCATGTCCTTCAAGCTCGAGATTTTCTTCTCGTGAATGAGGATGTAAGGGTTATCGAGGATCGCCTCCATCGCTTCCGCGTTGGTCACGAAGTAAGGAGAGAGGTAGCCCTTGTCGAACTGCATGCCTTCGACCACGTCGAGGCTGGTTTCGATCGACTTGGCTTCTTCCACCGTGATCGTTCCATCCTTGCCCACCTTGTCCATCGCATCGGCAATGATCTCACCGATCGTCTTGTCCCAGTTAGCTGAGACAGTGGCGACCTGCGCGATCTCGTTCCGGTCACTGACCTTCTTCGAGATCTTGCCGAGCTCGGCGACAACGGCTTCCACGGCCTTGTTGATGCCGCGCTGAAGCGAGGTCGGGTTCGCGCCGGCCGTGACGTTGCGGAGACCTTCCTTGTAGATGGACTCAGCGAGCACGGTCGCGGTGGTGGTGCCGTCACCAGCGATGTCGGAAGTCTTGGAAGCGACTTCGCGGACGAGCTGGGCGCCCATGTTTTCATAAGGATCTTCGAGCTCGATTTCCTTGGCCACGGTCACACCATCCTTGGTGATCGTCGGGCTGCCGAATTTCTTGTCGAGGATGACGTTGCGTCCGCTCGGTCCGAGCGTCGCTTTCACGGCGCGCGAGAGTTTCTCGACGCCGCGGAGAAGCGCGTGCCGCGCGTTCTCATCAAATTGTAATTGTTTAGCTGCCATAGTTTTCTAGTTCTTAGTTATTGGTTAAATGTTATTGGGACGAATCTGGAAGCCAGGAATCCAGGATAAGACAGAAAACAAAGAAGGCATCTTGTTAGACAACCCTTCCTGGTTTCCTAGCTTCCAGATTAATTCCCGCTTCTTCTTCATCCGCCTGTCCGTGTTAGCCAATGATGCCGAGGATATCGTCCTCGCGCATGATCAGGTAGGACTCGCCGTCCACCTTGATCTCGGTGCCGCCGTATTTGGAGATCAGCACCTTGTCGCCTTTTTTGACCGTGAACTCGACCTTCTTACCGTCTTCGTTCACCTTTCCGGTGCCGAGAGCGACGACTTGCCCCTCCTGCGGCTTTTCCTTGGCGGTATCGGGGATGATGATGCCGCCCTTTTTGGTTTCTTTCTCTTCGATCGGCTGCACAAGCACTCGATCTCCGAGAGGTCTTACATTAATTGCCATGTGTTAGTTACTCCTTCTTCTGCTTTGGTTGGTTGATGCCGGCACCACTAAGAGCGCTGGCAAAGTGTTTCTGTTAATCTGGGGAGCGCACGCGCCTCGCGTGCTGGTTGCGGCGCCCTCGCCGCAACATCTCCTGTCCCTCTACAACGAGTTCGGAGACAATCCAAATCCGCGATGGCGGTGGCGCCATCGCCAGCACGCGAGGCGCGTGCGCTCCCCAGATTGCTTCGAATTGCGCTAAACATCAAATCGCTACTTCTTCTTATCTTCGTCCACGACTTCGAACTCGGCGTCGACGACATCGCCCTGGTCCTTCCGTGGACCTTCTTCCTGCGGACGGGCTTGGGGCCCGCTGGTTTCGGGCCCCGGTTGAGGACCGGCGCTGGCGGAGGCTTGCTTGTAAAGATCGGCGCTGACTTCCTGGAACTTGTTCTGCAAGTCGTCGTAGGTGCGCTTCATCGCGTCGGTGTCGTTCTTCTCGATCGCTTCCCGAACCGCTTTGATCGCGTCCTCGACCTGCTTCCGTTTGTCTTCCGGAATCTTGTCGCCGAGATCTTTCAACTGCTTCTCGCTCTGGTAGGCGAGCGTGTCGGCGTTGTTCTTGATCTCGATCGCTTCCTTCGCCTTCTTGTCTTCCTCGGCGTGGGTTTCCGCGTCGCGCTGCATCTTCTCGACTTCTTCCTTGCTCAAGCCTGAGCTGCCGGTGATGGAGATTTTTTGCTCCTTGCCAGTGCCAAGGTCTTTCGCGGAGACATGCAGAATGCCGTTCGCGTCGATGTCAAAAGTCACTTCGATCTGCGGCGTGCCACGTGGGGCCGGCGGGATGCCGTCGAGATGGAACGTGCCGAGGTTCTTATTGTCGCGGGAGAGCGGGCGTTCGCCTTGTAACACCTTAATTTCCACGCCAGGCTGATTGTCGCTGTAGGTCGAAAAGATCTGTGACTTACGAGTAGGAATCGTGGTGTTACGCGGGATCATCGGCGTAGCTACGCCGCCTGCCGTTTCGATGGCCAGGGTAAGCGGAGTAACATCGAGGAGCAGCACGTCTTTGACGTCGCCCTTGAGCACACCGCCCTGAATCGCCGCGCCGATCGCGACGACTTCGTCCGGGTTCACGCCTTTGTGCGGTTCTTTCCCGATCAGGGTGCGCGCGGTCTCGATGACCTTCTGCATCCGAGTCATACCGCCGACGAGCACCAGCTCGTTAATGTCTTTCTCGGCAAGCTTGGCGTCGGCGAGGCAAGCTTTCACCGGCGGAACGGTCCGCTGGAAAAGCGCGTCGGTCAGCTGCTCGAGCTTCGAGCGGGTGAGCTTCTTCTGAATGTGTTTCGGTCCGGTCGCGTCCGCCGTGATAAACGGCAGGTTGATCTCATATTCCTGTGAGGAAGAGAGCGCGATCTTAGCCTTCTCGGCTTCTTCCTTGATGCGTTGGATCGCGTCGGGCTGCTTCGACAGATCGATGCCGCTGTCCTTCTTGAATTCGCCGACGATCCAATCGACCAGGATGTTGTCCCAGTCGTCACCACCGAGGTGGGTGTCGCCGTTGGTCGCCTTTACTTCGAAGACGCCGTCGCCGATCTCGAGCACGGAAATGTCGAAGGTGCCGCCGCCTAAGTCATACACCGCGATTTTCTCATCCTTCTTCTTGTCGAGACCGTAAGCGAGCGAAGCTGCGGTCGGCTCATTGATGATGCGCAGCACTTCAAGGCCGGCGATCTTGCCCGCGTCCTTGGTCGCGTTGCGCTGCGAGTCGTTGAAGTAAGCCGGCACGGTGATGACGGCCTGGGTGATTTTCTCGCCGAGCTTCGCTTCCGCGTCGGATTTCAGCTTCGACAAGATCATCGCGGAAATTTCCGGCGGCGAAAAAGTCTTCTTCTCGCCGTTCACTTCCACCTGGACGTGCGCGTCGCCATTGGCCGCCTTCACGACTTTGTAGGGCACGCGATGCTCTTCCTCGCGGACCTCATCGAACTTGCGGCCCATGAACCGCTTGATTGAAAAAACTGTGTTGGCTGGATTGGTGACGGCCTGGCGTTTTGCCGCCTGTCCCACGAGCCGCTCGCCGTTCTTCGCGAACGCGACAATCGACGGCGTGGTGCGCGCCCCTTCGCTGTTCTCCAAAACCACCGGATCGCCGCCCTCCATGACAGACATGCAGGAGTTCGTCGTCCCCAAATCGATGCCTAAAACTTTAGCCATATTGTAAAAGATCCTTTCTGAACGGAAAGTCGTTCACGCCCTTTTTAGCAACCTATGTTCCGGCAAACGCCATTCGTGTAAGCTATTGATTTTCCCTTACTAACAACGGACGCCATCCGGCAGCTACCCTCAAAAAGCGCCACTGTGTCGCTGGCCGAGAGACAGCTGCGTGCCCCGATGTCGCAGCGGCGTTGAACCCCCGACTTTACCCGAAATTCCGGTATGTGTCCTGCTTAAATTATCGCTCCATGCAACCAGCAGGCGGCTCGACCATTTCCGTGCAGGCACCGGACAGCGACATCATCTTCGCCTGCTCGCATTGCTCAACCTCTTTCGTGGTCGACGCGGCCGCGGCTGGAATGACGCTCGATTGCCAGAAGTGTGGGAAACCGACCACGGTTCCGAAGATCACACTCGAAGCCGCCGCCGATAACGCGGTGAAAATCTCCGACCTTCAACATCAGTTGAAGGAAAACGAATCGCAGCGCACCGAGATCACGGGCTACATCAATCAGCTCAGCATCCAGCTTCACCGCTGGAAGCTGCGATTGCAGAGTCTGAACGAGCGCCAGGAGAAACTTCAGGCCGACCTTGCGTCACTCAGCGCGTCCACGCGCTGAGTGACAAACAAGGAGAGCGCTCTTCCAAACCGCGCTCGGTTAAGTATTGGAGTATCCTTTTACTTCCCGACAACGAAGAGGTGGCCAGCGTTCTGCGAGTAGATCTTTCCATCGCCGCCGAGCGAGGCCGGAGTATAGGCCGCACCCAAGGCTAGTTGTTGAAAGATCTTTTGCTTCAGCGTGCCGCCCTGGTTAAGCGCGAACAGGTTGCCGTCTTCACTATTCGCATAGACGACGCCATTGACGTCAATGGCAGCACCGTTGACACACCATTCGAATGAATTGGGATGATCCGAGACGCACGTGATCGACCCGTCTGGGTTTCGCGTGCAGCTCTGGGTGTTTGTGTTCTTGAACTTCCATTCGACTCCCAGAGTTGGGCTGAGCTGGGTGACGAAATACTCCTCTGGACTTGCCGGATTCGTGGCGGACCGATCTGTAGGACAGAACGTCGCGACGTTACAGTACGAGCCGAGGCCGCTGTAGTGGTTGTCCTTGATCACGACTGAGTAAGTCCCGTCGTGCTGGTAGACCGCGACCGTGCTATCCCAGCCAAAAGTGTACGCCTGCAGGAAGGCGCCATTTGCTCCTGCGAAACGCATGAGATGGCCCTGGGCGTAGTTATAACGGCTGTAGGCGCCGAACAAGACGCTGCCGTCGGGCGCAACGGTGGGCGTTGACGATTCGTCATCAAGAACCCGTCCTCCTCCATAGCGATTAGTCGCTGGATCGACGCCCGCACGCGCACCAGCGCGGCAGCCGCCGAGGAGGTTCCCGTTCGTGTCGGTCGCCCCGTTGAGCGGAAGCATGCTTCCGTCACTCGCCGGCGTCCCGTCGTTGCAGCCATCATGGAAATAGCCTCCGTTCAGGTACGAGCCCGGGAACGGTCCCGGTGCGTCGTTACCCCGAAGCGAGGTCGCCCATTTCAGAGTCAGGTTGGGATTGATCGCCAGCAGATATCCGTGCCGGGCCCCTTCGATGAAGGGCAAATGGGCGCGGGTGACGCTGTAGATGGTTCCATCGGGTGCGATCGCGGGCGCGACGTTGAGGCCTACGCGTTGCAGACCGCAGACCACGTTTGGCGGAACCGCCGTGGGGCTGGGCGGAAATGGCAAGTCGGCCCCACTGAAAGTCCCGGCGCAGAGGTCGCCTGAATTTGGCGCGGCCGGATTAAGACCCGTGTAACTGAGGACGCTGATCGCATCAGTTGGCGTGACCTTCACCAACCAGGAATCAATGGCGTCGTGATCATAAAACTGGCCGTTATCGTGGATCTTCAGCACGTTGTAGTAGATGTTCCCTGAGCTATCGGCTGTGAGCGGGCTAACCGTGAAGGTATGAGACTGCAGGCTGCCATCCGGGTTCAGGAATTGTGCGGGTATGAGGCGCGTTATGGCCGCGCCGTTACTTTTGTTTACTTTGAAAATCGATCCACCGAAACCCGGATCATAGAGATATCCGTTCGCCAGGACCGCGTGGTAAACCGGTTCCCAGAAATCGGCTTGTCCGCCCGGGGGCACCCAGTCGCTATCGAAGGTCCACAACTTCACCAGGTTCTTGCCCTGCCAGGTGAACTTGTTCTGATGCCAGGTCTGGGTGGCATAGGTTCCGACGGTGTAAGAGCCCGCTTTCGATTCCATGTAGACATCGTTTCCCTCGACCAGCGGGACCTGATAGTGGGCGAGCAAATCGCCACCATTGTGCGCCTGCTCGTCGGGCACGAGCGGGTCGTAGACGATATTTGCCAGGATCTTGTTTAGGTTCTGGCCGACGACATTCAAAAATCCCGTGTGTTGGGGATTCTGCATCCACTGCGGCCAGCCATCAGCGAAAGCTGCGGCGAGTCCGAGGGACAGACTGCATAGAGCAAGGGACAGGATGACGACCTGCCTGATTCTATTTTTCATGGGGTTCTCCTTTCTGGAGAGGTTGGGGTTGGGGTTGCTAACGTTTAAGGGGAAAGTCAGTTTGGGGAAACGTCGCTCAATCTGTCAAGAATATTTTTGCTGGACTTGGGTCGCCGAAGGAAAACATCGCGCGACGGAGCGCGCGCTCCACCGCTACTCCGTTCGCAACGCGGTCATCGGCGTGACCTTCGTCGCGCGATGGGCGGGGAAGAAGCAGGCGAGTAACGACGCGGCGGCGAGCATCAAACTCGAAGCAAGCAGCGCGAACGGATCGTTCGGGCTCACTTCGTAGAGGATCTGGGAAAGCACTCGGCCGACGGCCAGGGCGAGGAGCAATCCGAAAACAACCGCGAGCCCGGTTTGCATCGCGCCCTGGCGCATGATCAACCCGAAGACATCGCTACGATGGGCGCCGAGCGCCATGCGAATCCCGATCTCGCGCGTGCGACACGCCACGGCGTAAGCTTTCACGCCATACACGCCGACCACGGCGAGGAGCAATGCGATCCCGCCGAAGACGCCAAAGAGCACCGCGCCCAACCGCACGATCCAGAGGCCCACACTTTTCTCGACGAGATCGGTAAAGGGCGCGATGCCGAGAACGGGCAGATCGGGATCGACCGTGCGCAGCATCTGGCGCACGCTCGGGATCATCGCGGCGACAGCGCGCCGGTCTTTGCTCGCGATCCGGACATGCAGATAAACGTTGCCGCTGTATCCCTGCGCCAGGGGCACGAATAACCGGCGCAATACCGTGTCGTTCTGCACGTCGTGGCGATGCGTGCTCACCACGCCCACCACTTCGAGGTCGTTAGGCGAACCGTCTCGCGGCGCCTGGGTGTAACGGACATGCTGACCGACCGCGTCCGTGTTCGGAAAAAGTTTCTTCGCCATCTGCTCATCGATGATGGCGACCCGCGGCGTCTCTTTGTTCTCCGCCTCGGCTTGGGTGAAATCCCGGCCGCGCAGGAGTCGCACGCCAACCGCATCGAAATAGCCTGGGGTGATCGCGGTGAAGAGACCGCTCGCTCCGGGGTCCGGCGCTTTCGGGTCGGTCGGCATCGTTTCGCGGGCCGACATGATCCGGCGCGTGTTCGTGAAATTGCCGTAAGGCAACATCGTTCCGAGCGCCGCCGCCTGCACGCCAGGCAGCTCACGCGCGCGCTGCACCGCGGTGAACATCAAATGCTTCGATTCCGCCGGCTCTTTTTTCACGAGCGAGAAATCCATTTCCGTGACGAGATCGCCTGCCGCGACGAATCCGGGATCGAGTCCGCCCGCCTTCATGGCGCCGCGGAAAAATAATCCGGCGGCGAAAAGCAGCATGAGCGACAAGGCAATCTGCGCCATGACCGAGATGTGGCGCGGCGCGAAGAACCGGCTAAGCCGCCCGACGCGCGCCGGCTCGCCGACCTGTTGTTTCAAGTCGTTCACCAGATCGGCCTTCGTTGCTTTCAAGGCGGGGAGGAGACTGAAGAGCAACGTCGCGAGCAGACAGAAGAAGAACGTGACCGAAAGAACGGTCGGGCTCGGGCTCAGGTCGGCGACGAAGGAAAAATTCAATGAGCCGAGCATCCGGCCGAGCGAATGGAGCAGCAGATTGTTGCACCAAACGCTGACGACGAGTCCAACCGCGCCGCCCACGATGGCGAGGAGCATGCCTTCGCTCAACAACTGTCGCACGATGCGCCAGCGCGATGCGCCCAGCGCGATCCGAAGCGCGATCTCTTTCGCGCGGGTGGTGCCGCGCGCCAGCAACATGTTCGCGAGATTAAGGCTCGCGATCAGCAGCACCGCGCCGGCCATGGCCATGAGGAGCGTCGCGATCAAGGCGATCGGGCCATCGTCTTCCGGCGACGTGCTTAGGCTGAAGCGGGACGGCGTTTGGATTTGCAACTCGCGCGCGAAATCGGCGTCCGGCGGCTGGAGCGCGTTGAATCGCTGGCTCAACACTGGTAGCCGCGACTTCGCCATTTCAATCGTTAGGCCGGAGCGCAGGCGCGCAGTGAGATTGAGCGTGTAATTTTTCGGCTGCGACAAATCCGTCGCCATATCGGAATCGCCGAAGGCCGAGCCGAGCCGCGAATACATCCCGAGCGGCACCCAGATATCGGGCGCGATCAGCGCGCTCACCCCGCTAAAACCGTCCGGCGAGATCCCGATCACGGTGTAAGGCTGGCTGTTGATCTGGAGCGCGCTGCCGACAAAATCCTCGCGGCCACCCTGGCGTTTCCAGAAACCGTAGCTCGCCACCACCACCGCAATGTTCGCGTTCGGCCGGCATTCCTCCGCGTTGTAGAACCGGCCCCGGAACGGCTGGACGCCCATCATCGAGAAAAAGTTTTCCGAGGTGAGGAAGGCAAAACTGCGCCGCATCTCGTGCTCGCTCCCGATCCCCGCCACCGCGAATTCGAGCGCCGCCATATCGGCGAACACTTCCTTCCCGTTCTCGCGCAGCTCACGAAACTCCGTAAACGAAAACTGCCGGTAATCGTGGTTCGCGCTTTGCCGCGCCGTGAAAACATTGACCACTTCCTGCGGCCGGACTGGAACCATCGGCCGCAACACCACCCCGTTGATGAGCGCGAAGATCGCCGAGTTCACCCCGATGGCGAGCGCGAGCGTGATCACCGCCACGATCGTGAACCCTGGCGACTTGATGAGCTGCCGAAACGCAAAACGAAAATCCTGGATCATAAGCTTGGCCTTTCCCGTGAGATGCGACAGGCCGCGCCTTTGGATTCAATTGTCCCCGTTCTTCTGTCGCCGCCGTCCCGCGGGCGGCGTGAAGGCGAGCGATCGCTTCACCCCACGCTTCGCATAGCGAAGCGGCTACAGAAGGTGTTATTTCGCCGACGGCGAGGGCGGGAGAAAGGCTTCGCCGCCGGGGATGCGTTTCAGGTCCCAGAGCTTGGCGGTGCCGTCGGCGCTGCCGGTGGTGAAGTTCGTGCCGCTGGGTGAGAACCTGAGCGACAAAAGGGCGTCGCGATGACCGCGGAGAATGGCGACACATTTCCTGGTTTCGTAATTCCAGAGCCGCGCGGTGTTATCGAAGCTCACGGTCACCACGCCCGGACCGTAGAGCGTAAACCGCGCGGAGAAAACGGCCGCTTCGTGACCCGTCAGAGTGACGACGCCTTGCCGCGTTTGCGCATCCCAGACTTGCGCGGTCTTATCGTCGCTCGCGGTTACGAAGCGAGTGCCGCCGGGCTGAAACCCCACATCGCGCACCGCGTCCTGGTGCTTTACCTGACAGAGCCGTTCCCCGGTCTGCCGGTCCCAAAGGATCGCGTAGCCGTCGGCGCCCGCGGTCACGATCCAGCGCGCTTGCGAGTCCATCGCCACGCGGCGAACGGGCGCGCCGTGCCGGAGCACTTCGCTGTCCTCGGGTTTGTTCTTGCTGAATCTGGCTTTCTCGCCTGTCGGCAAAATCCAGAGCCGGGCCGTGCCGTCGGCACTCGGCGTGACGAGCCAGGTTTTCTCCGGGGTTTCCACGAGGTCGGGGATCCAAACACTGTCGGTGTGGCCTTCGAGGAACATCACCGCGTTATGCGTCGCATTTTCGACATTCCAAATCCCGACCTTCCCGTCGCGGCTGGTGGTGGCGAGCCAGTTTCCGTCCCGGGTCCAGGCGAGACCGGTCACCTGCTTTTTGTGTCCGATCAGGTAAAACGGATTCGCCGGTTCGGACGCTTTCCAGAGCGCGGCCTTGTTATCGTCGCTCGCGGTAGCGGCAAACCAGGCGTTCGGGTCCCAGCCGGGCTTGGGATTCAGGAGCGCGAAATTCACTTCGCTGCGATGACCAGTGAGCGGGAAATCTTTTTTGCCGACCAGGTCCCAAACACGCGCGGTGTGGTCCTGCCCGGCGGTGATTAGCGTGTTAACTCGCTGCCCATTCAACGGCCCGTAGCGGACGTGCCAGATCGAGCCCTTATGTCCAGAGAAAGTCTTGTCGGTCTTGTACTCGACCGCGTCTGAGGAATCGGCTTCGGGCAATGTCGACAATTTGGTTACCGGCGCCGGGGTCGGAGCGGGAAGATATTCCATGTCGCCGCCTTCTTTTCTATCGACCGATTCGAGCGCTTTTTGCTCGAGGAGTATTTTTTGTTCGTCTTTTTCCTTCCGTTCGTCGTTGAGTTTTTCCTGCACCTCACGGTTCCGATCGGCCAGGACGTAAACGATCGCTCCCACGATCGCCAGGAGGATGGCGAGGGCGATGCTGATGCGTTTCCGCCATCTGCGCATGGTGGCGCGGGCGTCGCTCAAGGCGCGCTGGCGCCGGATCCACGGAACGAGGAACTCGCTCGTGATGTCGTAAAAATAGGCTTCGTTACGCCGTTGTTTCCGGACGAGCCGCGACCGGTCGGTGAGTTCGGCGAGCGCGCATTTGCCAATCGTTGGCGGAATCTTTTCCCCGGACTGGAGCCGCTCGAGCAGGTCGGATTCGAGGATGATGTTTCGCGTCCCGGCGCTGGTGACGAGATGGCGAAGAATAGCGATAGCCGGCTCGCGCAGTCCGGAGCTGAGGCGATCGAGCGAGCCGGTGAGATGGCCCTCGAGAAGTCGCTGCACGACTTCGGCGCGGTTCGGCGTGGCGTCGAACAGCGACTCCGCTTTGGGATCGCGCCAGAGCGAAAGGGCTGCAATCTGCACTTCGGTGAGATTGATGGCGCCGCTCTCGCTCCGTTCTTCGAGCGCGGCGCAGAGCTTGTTCGCTAGCTCGTCGGAAATAACGCGCCCGAAATGTTCCGGCGGAATCTCGCCCATGAACGGCCCGCGGATCAGTTTTTTCAGGACGCTGGAATCCGGAAACGTCAGGCGGACATGCTGGTCGCGCAGGTTCGGGACGAGGGCGAAGAGCCTGGAAAGTTTCGCCAGGTAATCTTCCCGAAAAACGAAAAGCAATTTCACCGGCAGCGTTTCGTCGCGGAGAAGATCGGCCAGGAAATTGAGAAGCGTGCTCTGCGCCTGGGCGGCCTCGGCGAATTTTTCCCGGTTCTCGGGCGCTTCCTCAAACAGGGTCACGAATTCCTCGAACTGGTCGAAGATGAGGAGAGGAGCGCCGCCCGCGTGCTCGAGACCGAGCCGCGCGTGGATGTCCTTCGTCGAGAAGACGAGCCGCGTCCTGGATTCATCGTCGGCCGCAAGACGCGATGGCAAAAACGGCGCGGTGCCTTCGTCGGTGAGCGCGAGCCGTTCCACCACCAGCTCGGCGCCGGGCACCGGCTGGACGCGCAATCGTTCCGGGAGAAATCCTTCGTCGAGCATGGCGGGAATGAACCCGGCGTTGATCACGGAAGATTTTCCCACGCCCGATTCACCGTAGAGCAGCGTCCCGCGATAAATTGAGACCAGGCGAATGAGCCGCCGGGTTTCATCGCGCCGCTCGAAAAAGATCGGGCGATCGATGAAACGGAATTGCTCGATCCCGCGATAGGGCTCGCGCGGCCAGACGAGTTTGGGCAGCGTGATCATACCGGCATCGGCGTTTTCTTGATCAACTCGTAGAGCGCCGGCACGAACGACCAGACATCCTGCATGACGAAGCGGACGTAACGGCGCTGGTCGCTCCAGTAACGGACGATGAGCTGGTCCGGCTTGGGGTCGATCGAATAGGTCTCGGGAAAGAGCGCGGGATCGAGGTTCACCCGCATCGCTTTGAAAAGCAGGCGCAGATTGTAATCGATCAGGCTGTAACCGATGAAGAGCGTCGGCCAGCGTTTGAAACGGTAGAGGAAAGTTTCCGGCACCGGGTGGAACGGCGCCTTGTCGCTCATCCGCAGGACGAACTGGATGTAATCCTCATCCGTCAACACGGCCGAGTCCGGCACATCGATGTCGCCATGAAGTTTGCACACGAACGGATTCAGCGGCGTGGGATCGTCCGTCGGATCTTCGGTGGGATTTTTCGCGGACGGGCTGTAGACGCAGAGCTGCGGATCTTTGCCGGCGGCGCGCAGGCTTTGCTCGAAGAGCTGATCGTAGTTCGTCGTCATGACGAGTGGGAAATCGAGCGCGGCCAGGGCGTGTACGACGGGTGACGCGATCTTGTTCGCGTGCACTTCCTCCTTGATCCGCTTCATCAGGCGATTGCGCGAAAGGGTGTCTTCGTAATGCCACGCCACGCGTTTGAGGTCGCCTACGTCCCAGCCCGGGAATCGTTTCAGGTATTCGCTCTCATCGGCGAGCGTGACCGAAAGTGCGCGACCCAGCGGCGGCCGGCGCTCCTCCGGATAAGCGTCGAGATATTTCTGGTCCACGCCGGCCGGCGGCCCGTAATGAACGCCGGCGCCGAGGAACAAAATGCATTGCCCTTTGCCCACGGCTTCAGCGATCGCGGCAAGATCGTCCATGGCTTAATCAGTGCGCGGGCGGTGTTGAACCCGAAGAGGGAACGCGATCACCCTGTTGTTTTAGCGCAGTCCCGCCGGCGATTTCCATCCAAATCCGCGCCCGGGGCGGGAACGCGAACCTGCAGCGCTTACTTCTCGGACGTAGTAATCGTGTAAGAGAAATCGGCGGCGGGAGTGATCGTGAACGTGGCTTTCGCCTCGGGAACGCGGCGCTCGGCGGCGATCACGATATCCCAGCGCTTTCCCCGAAGCACAAATTTCTGCGACACCACCCGCCATCTCCCGTCAATTTCTTTGATGGGCACCGTGCGTTCGATGATCGACTCCTGCCTGTCGTGATCCATCCGGATCCACTGAAGAAACGCGCGGCTGGAAAGCTCCTCCCAGCCGACGAGCTGGATGACGAGACGGAACGAGCCCTCCTGTTTGTCGCGCGTCCAGTAACCGCCTGAAGCTACCGTTTCAATCTGCGGCGGCAACGCTTCCGCCTTCGCCGCCAGCTGCGGGTCCTCCCGACTCTGAGCCAGTAAAGCGCACGGCAATAGGAGGAGAAACCAACCAGCGATTTTCATTACATCTAATGAGACGCAAGATCAGCGACGGCCACCGGGAGCGAGCGCTGCCACGATTAACTGATAACTAATAACAATTATCTCGCGCATACGCGCGTCAGCCGTTCGCTGGATCGTGTGGTTAGGCCACGTTCGTTGCATTGCCGGTACCGTTGAGTAAGTGAACGCGGTCTCTGACGCCGGAGATGATGAACTCCTCCAGCGCTGGAACCAACGCTCTCGTCCGGGGATCGGAAAACGCGATGGCGGCGATGGCCTCGATGATGAACGGCTCGCCGGAAAGGTCGTTCATGCGGTAGATGTCGGTGGCGCGGTGCGGATTGAGGTGCGCCCAGAGCCGATTGCCGATGTTGCTGAGTGACGCCTTGCCGATGTAGGCGCCGAGCCGCTTCGGATCGTTCTCGTGATGGGCGCAGAGAATATAGACGCCCGGGCCATCCTTGCATGGCCACACCTGGTCGTCCCATGGGACGTTGGCGATGACTGAACACGATTCGGAGTTGGAGGCGTTCAGCGGCGCGATCCTGAACTCGTCCGCCAAGAGTGCGTTGAAGCGTTCGATGTCGAGGTTGATCTCGCGAAAGATGGGTTCGTATTTGTCGAGAGACATGTCCGTGGAATGATGCGTTACGAAACCCACTGATGCCCACTGCCTCTGGAGCACTTGCCGATAGTGGGATGGGAGTTGGTGGACATGCCTGTGCCGCACTTGATGCACTTGTATTGTTTGCGGCTGCCGTCATCAATAACCCACTCGTGGCCGCCGCCTTCGGAGCAGCGGCCGATAGTCGGATGCGAAGATGCGGAAATACCGGTGCCGCATTTGATGCACTTGTATTTGGTGTTGGGCATTGTGGTGGTTGGGTTACGAGGCGCTCGTGTAGTGGCCTAACGAGAACAAGATGAGCGACGGCCACCGAGAGCGCGCGTTGCTTTCATTTCATCCGTCATGATTCATCCGCCTTGATCCACTGCGGGTGGCCGTTCGCTCCATCGCATGGTTAGGCCTTTGGGTCATTTCGGTGGAAGGGGTGAGGTACGAGTGACTGATCCGTCTGGCTTCTCATCGCCACCGAAGTTCATTTGCGGTCGTTTCTCATTGAAACCCGGAAGCCGAAAGAGCAAGCGATCGTCGGCGAGTTCCCCGCCACGCTTCCACTCACGATAATGCTCGTCGGCAAGCAAACAGGGCACACCGCGATATGTAATGAGATGCCATTTGCGGTCGTAGTACTTTCCCGGGCCGCGAAGTTCGATCGCGTCGGCATTTACAACCACTCGGCCGCGAAGCGGGTAATTAGGTACTTTCTGAGTGTGTGTCGTAGTGCGTCCGTTGATCGTCATCGTGATGGTGGAGGGGCCAACGTCGCTGTAAAACCAATATTTGTAGTGGTCGCCTTGGATCTTCAGAGCGATACCCATGTAGCCAGTCCACCGACCGGAGAGAACCCAAGCACCGTCAACGTCGGGACGCGCTGCAGCGAACGGGGCACTGGCCAAGAAAATCAGCGCAAAGGTCAGCAGGAATCGCATAGGCCTAACGAGAATAAGATGAGCGACGGGCACCGAAGGCGCGCGCGGCTTGCAGGGGAAGGGTGGAAGCGAGAGCGAGCGTGGGCACAGAACGGGTGCCCGTTCGCTCCATCGCTTGGTTAGATGGTGGACGTGGTTTCACGATGCGGGTGGGACAAGACTGCTCTGGGAAAGATGGGGCTTCCGCCTCATGGCAAATAGCGAATCAGAATCGGGAGGGAACGCGACCGCAAAATGCGCGCTGCGTGGGAGGATGGCGCATCTAGTGAGGGACATAATGCGAGAGCCAGAAATGCCGCATGATCAACGACAAGAGGATCGCAATGACGAATACCGTCAGAGGCCAAATCGGAGAGCTGAGTCCTCGCCTCATACCATCTAACGAGAATTAGATGAAAGTTCGTCTTTAAAGGCGAATATTTTTTCGTCTATCACGGTGCTACCTGCTTCGAGATTCGTTGTGGTAGCAGATCGTTATTCCTCGATGGCGCCGCCGAGGATTCGGAGATGTTTTCGGAATGTGTAGGTGGGATCGGCGGCGCGTTTGGCGAGATACTCGGAGAAGCCTAATTGGGAGCGCAGCTTTTCGCCGGAGAGAATGGCGTCGGCCTGAGCGCGTTCGCGTTGCCAAATAGTTCTTGCGGTTTCGAGGAGCTTTTCAATCGAGGCGCCGCCGATAAAAACGCAGCCGTCGTCATCGGCGAAAACGAGATCGGTGTTTTGGACTTCGAAATCGCCGAAGCGCGCGGAAGTCAAGGCATCGGCATCGCGCGGGTCGAGGCGTTGCGGACCGGATAGGCATGAGCCGTAGCTCCAAATCGGAAAGCCGATCTGGCGCAGCTCCGCCGTATCGCGATGCGTTCCCCAAACAACGATCGCGACCAGGCCAGCCGCTCGTGCTTCGAGCGCGGTCAGATCGCCGATGCAGCCTTCGTCGCGCCGGCCAGCATTATCGATCACGAGAACGTCGCCGGCTTCCGCGGTTTCCATCGCTTCGAGAAAGACATCGACGCTCCCGAAATGTTTCGCGGGAAGGACACGGCCCGCGGCGCGGGCGCCGGGAATGATCGGCGCGATCCCGGAAGGGGCAACGCGAACCGGAATTTTCAACCGCAAGGCAGCATCAAATACGAGCGGAGTGGAGAGCTCTGCGAACTTTTCCGCCAGCGCCGCGTTCTTCACGAATCAACTTTGCTCGAAAGATCGGACGCAGCCAGTCCGAACGTTTTCTGAATCCGCCCGGCGTTTCCGCCGCATCAGATGAGTATTATGACTAACGACCTGGCGATTGAGTCCGCGGCCGCGCTCGGACCGCCCGCTCAGCGTGGGAAATGGCGAGAAGCGATCGCGCGGCGCCAGTTGATCGCGTTCTTTGTCCTGGCATTTGTCTTCTCGTGGTATCCGTGGATCATCGCGATCTGGCGCGGGCGAACTTCCGGGCCGAATCCGCTCGGGCCGTTGATCGCGGCGCTCATCGTCACTGGATTGGTGGAAGGCCGCGCAGGCTTGCGAACGTTGCTCGGCCGGATGGTGCGGGCGCGCATCGGGGTGCGATGGTATGCGATCGTCTTCCTGTTGCCGGTCGCGCTTTGCGCGATCGCGATGGCGATCATGGCGGCATTTGGCACGGGAGCGGTATTACCAACAGCGGTAGCCTGGCGGGAGCTGCCGGATCGATTTGTGTTCGTCTTTCTCTTCATCGGGCTCGGCGAAGAACCGGGCTGGCGCGGTTTCGCGCTGCCGCGTTTGCAGCAGAAGCACACGCCATTATTCGCCAGCCTGATCCTCGCGCCGATCTGGGCGCTCTGGCATCTGCCGTTGCTGGGAAACGAATTTCCCTTGCCGGTGATCCCGGCGTTTCTCATCAGCCTGCTCGGCGGAACCCTGATCCAGACCTGGCTCTTCAACCGCACCAAAGGCAGCGTTTTCGCCCAGATGCTTTTTCACGCGACGGTGAACACCGTTGGCGCGGGCCTCATCTTCCCGCTCTTCAAGGGATCGACGTTCGTGGTCTTCTGGTACGTTTACGCGGCGCTGTGGATGATCGCGGGTGCGTTCACCGTGTTTCTTTCGGGCGAGGCTGAAGTTCGTTCACCATCGCGGTGAAACGCCGATCGCCGCGGACGGTATCCCAGGCCGGATCGTATTTGAGCTGGCCAAACGATAACCCGTTCGGAATCCGCGCCAGAAATTCGAGCTGGTCGAGGGCGCCGTTCGCGTCGCCCAGCCAGGCGTGGATCATCGCCAAATAAGAGAGCACGGTCGCACCGTCGACCGCGTCGTCCGCGAGCGGCCGGAGTGCCACCGCGCGCCGTCCTTCGCGGAGAGCTTCGTCTTTGCGCGCGAGACCGGCATCGAGCAGGCCGAGCGTGGCCAGCAACATCGGATCGTCGGGTTGCTTGGCTAATTGCGCTTCGATGGCGGTCCGCGCACCGGTGAAGGCTTCGGCCGCCTTTGTTCTATCTCCGCTGGTTCGGGCGATCATGCCCTGCCAGTAGCTCACCGGAACCACCTTGCCGGCGCCGCCGACCAGTTCCTCCTTTTTCCACGACGCGAGAACCCTGGCCGCCGCGTCGCAATCCCGCTCGTAGAGCGAGAGGCTAATTCGCGTCCAGGTGGTGGCGCCGTTCGGGTCGTAATCAGCCGGTAACAAATTCAGGAACGACCGGGCCGCTTTCAGGTCGCCCTTCTCGAGCTCGATCTGGGCATGGAGCAGTTGAGCATAATTGCGCGTGCTCGGATTCGCAGCCGCAGCTCGATCGAAGAGCGCCGCTTCATCATCGTAGCGGCGCAACAGATCGTAAACGACGGAAAGCCCGTTCACGTTTCTCGGATTCAACGGATCGAGCTCGAACGCCTTTTCCAGATTTCTGACTGAGTCATCCCAATGTCCCTGGCGGCGGGCGATGGTACCGGCGAAATAAGAAACTTCCGCGCTGTTCGGGAGCGTGCGGCTGGCCAGGGCCAGCTCCTGGAACGCCCGGGTGTAATCGCGTTTGCCATGGTAGTAAACCAGCGCCTGGGCCAAATGCGCTTCGCCCAGGTCCGGGACCAGGGCGAGCGCTTTTTCGGCTGAGGCTTGGGCCAGATCGAGCCGGGCCGGCGTCCGATCGAGGCCATTCCAGTAAAGGTTGTCGTGGGCGATGGTTCGCCAGCAATAGGCCAGCGCGAAGTTTGGATCGCGCGAGATCGCTTCATCGAGGAAGCGCACCGCCTGGAGCAGGGTTTCTTTCCAGTCGTCCGTGTCATGAAAAGTTTTGATCAATTCCTTGGCGCGCAAATAAAGATCGAAGGCGCGGATGTCACGGGTAGAGGATTCGATCGCGGCTTGTTCGCGGGGTGAGAGCTTCGCCGCGAGCTGGCGGGTAATGGCCTGCGCGATCTCAGTCTGAATGGCGAATATGTCGGCCAGCCCGCGATCATAAGTCTCGGCCCATTGATGCTCATCGGTCCGCGCATCGATTAATTGCGCGGTGACCCGGACACGATCCCTGGTCCGCTGGACACTGCCTTCCAAAAGAAAAGTCACGCCGAGCCGCTGCCCGATTTCGCGCACGTTCCGCGGCGTGCCGGCCTTGTAGAGCATGACGGAGGTGCGACTGATGACTTTTAAGTCGGCGACCTTCGCCAGATTTGTCAGGATTTCATCCTGAATGCCGTCCGTGAAAAAAACATTTTCCTGTTCTCCACTCAGGTTGTTGAACGGGAGAACGGCAATTGATTTCTCGGGAATGGCCTGGGCCGGCTTGGAATCTTGTTGCGCGGGCGTCCAGGAGCGCCGCGCGAATTGGACCAGGAACAATGCCACCGCGATCGCGGCGGCCACGGCCGCGAAGGCCAGCAGTTTGCGGCCGGTATGATGTCGGATCGATTCATGGAGCGGGACATCTTCCGTCCGCTTAATCCCCTCCGGAGTGAGCTCGAACGCCCAGGCGAGGATTAGCGCCACTGGAAATCCGAGCACGAGAAGGAGCACTACCACGCGCACCGCCCAGTTCGGGACGTCGAAGAACGGAAAAACCTGGGTGGCAATCTGGATGAGCACCCAGCTCACAACGGCGTAGGTGACGGCCACGCGATAAACGTTCCGCCGCTGCAACTCGCCCAGAAACCTGCGCCAGTCCATCCACCGCCTTTTGTAGTTCGATGGGCGGCGAGAAGCGAGCCTAACGATTTTCGATTTCGATTGTAGTTCATCGGACGCTCTGACAGCCTTAGGCCTATGAGCACACCACAAGAGAAGGTGAACCCCGCAGACGCGAAAGAAACAGCCACCAAGCCAGAGGTAGCAGGTCGGGAGGCGGAGCCGGATAGTACCACCGTCCCGCAGGACGGGGCGATCTCGAGCACCACCGTCCCGCAGGACGACGCCTAAGGAGAACGTCAGCACCGCGATTTCCTCGAAAGTGAGTTTCGGCGAAACGCGTTAAGCGCCAGAACAGCGCTTATCTCCAGGCTCTGGAGCGAGATCGCTGAGGCGAGAGTTTTATCTAAGCCCGAGCAAATTCCGTCGCGGAGGCCTGGGATTTAATGGCTTGCGGTTTTCGTTAGGCCTGAACAGGCTCGGCGGCTCACCCATGGCCCTATGAAAAAACTCGTCATCTCCGCGCTCGTTCTCCTAGTCGGCAGCCTTTTGTTCACCTCGTGCCAGACGACCGTCCCGCAAGACCAACCGCAACCGTCGACCACCACTGTCCCGCAGGACACGCCTTACGCGAAATAACTTTCGGCGATAACGCGTTGACCGCCGGGTGGCGGCGGTCGATTTGACGACATGGCGCAACGCCAACGCTATCTTTTTGTCTGCACGAACCGGCGCGCGGATGACGACGCGAAGGGTTCCTGCTCGGTGCGCGGGTCTGAGGAAATCCGGGCGGCGCTGAAGGAACAGGTCGCCGCTCGCGGCCTGGCGAAGCTGGGGGCGCGGGTTTGTAAATCGAGCTGCCTCGACCAGTGTTCGAGCGGCGTGTGCATTCTGGTCGAGCCAGACCATTTCTTTTACGGGCGCGTGACCCTGGCGGACGTGCCCGAGATCGTCGAAGCCCTGGCGAGCGGCCAACGCGTCGAGCGTCTCGTGCTGACAAGCGAGGATCTGACGCGCGGCTAGATCTTTTTCTCGAGCGCCGCCTTTTTGACGGAAACCGATCTGGTCGATCAATTCTCACCGGGCTTTGACCCCCGCCAGGGGCGGTTTTCCCGCCCTTTTGATAGGTGCAAATAATTGCTTGCAGTCCCCGCGGCGACCGCACATCCTCGTGCCTCTGCTTAACCACAACCTATGAAACGATCACTCATCTATTCCATCACCGTCATGTTGGCCGCGGGGCTCCTCGCCTCTTGCAACACCAGCAAGACTGAAACAGCAACCACCACCGCTCCTGAAAAGGCGCCGGCCAAAACTTCGACGACGAAGAAGTCCACGACCAAGAAGTCGACGACGACCGACACCACCAAGAAAGAGACGACCAAGAAGGAGACGACCAAGAAAGAGACGACCAAGAAGGAAACGAAGACCTCACCCTCTCCGTCGCCTTCGGCCACTCCGTAAGGACGAGTCATCGCAGCCACGCGCTGCGTGCAGTGACAGCTTGGAGTTAGTCAGCCGTTCCAATCGGCTGACTAACTCTTTTTTTTCGCCTCCCTCGGCACGCGGCTAGGCGTCCGCCGATTGCCGCGATTTCTTGGCGCGACAGGTCCGTAGCTCGTTTACATTGCGGGCATGAAAGTTCCATTTACGCTGGGAGTGGTCGGTCACTTCGGACTGGCGGTGCGCAGTCCGAAGCGGAGTGCGAAATGGTTCGCGCGCGCGCTGGGCTTGAAAAAGCAATTCGAATTCGAGGGCGGCATCGCGATCGGGAATGACAATGTCACGATCGCCTTGCAGAAGGGGAAGCCGGCGCCGCGCACATTCGGACACATGTCGTTTCACCTCCCGAGCATGGCGGCATTGAAAAAAGCGCTGGCCCACTTGCAGAAACAGAGAATCGATCTCGAAGATCCGGGCGACGAGATCGGGCCGGAGGGTCCGGGCTCGCCGCACATGGGTCTTTGGTTCCATGACTTGGATGGCTATCGGTGGGAGTTGAGTGTGCAGGGCAAGCGCTAACCTCAGGCTAATTCCAGGAGGCTGCGCGGAGGCAGAGAAGCGAGCTGCTCGAGCTCGAGCGAGTTCTCTTCGCATTTCACCGCCAGGCAAAGTTCACCATCCGGTGCGACGGCCCAGAGATAAGCCGGGCATCGGGCAACATAGAATTCATGTCGCGGATGGTTTTGCGGGAAACCGCAATCTTCGTGCGCGTGCGGTCCGCGCCGCGAGCAGGCGCGCAAATCGGCGATCAATTTTTCTAACTCGAGCCGGCTGCGTTTTACCTCGACCGAAATGAGAATTTCGCCGGCCGACGATCGGACCAGGAGATCGCAACCATCGGCCGTCGCGCGGTGCTCCGGGCGGCTCGGCTGCAGGTTGAGGTGGCGCCTTAGCCAACCGCGTTCCAGGATCAGCCGGGCCGCGGTCGCGAGCTGGCAGAGATTTTCGCGTAACAGGCGAGGCGGTTGGTGCGAGAAAAGCCGATAGCTTTGCGGCGGATGCGCTTCATCGGCCGGCGGCAAGAGCTCGCTCGTGACTTCACCCCGCTCGTCGACCGCAAACAAATTCTCTTCGAGGCCGAGGAGAAAATATTGTGCCTCCCATTCCGCCACGGGCGGGCTGATCCGAACACCGGAAATCGGAACACGCTCTCCCATCGCCTGGCAGGTGGCGGCAAATTTTTCCTGCAACCACGCTTCCAGTTCGACCTTCAAATTCGAATCAAACAAGCCCTGCATATCACCTTGCCGCCGCCGGTGGGCTGGCGTTTATTCCCGCTTCACAGAATTCAAATATGAAAACACTTCTCACACTCATCGCCATTGCCTTTCTCGCCACCATCCCGGTGGACGCAAAAACCTTCAAGCTTCCGAACGAAGACTTCGCCATCGCTTCCATCGACATGCCCGATTCGTGGAAACCGAAAGAGTTCGATAACGGCGTTGCCGGCCAGAGCGCGGATGACGCGGTTTACATTTCCGTGGTGGCCGTCGGCAGCGAAAAAGGCATGACCGCCGAGATCGAAGACACCTTCGACATGCTCAAGAAGCAGAAAGTCACGCTCGACGAGTCCACGAAAAAGGAAAACAAGTTCAAGATCAATGGACTCGACGCGACCGAGCTGCTCTACCAGGGCAAGGACGAGGATGGCCCGGCCGCCATCAGCATCTGTTTCGTTCCGATCAAGGATAAGATGATCATCTTCACCTACTGGGTCACGACCGCGAAGGAGAAGGAACACCTCAAGGAAGTTGGCACGATCGTAAACAGCCTGAAGCCTGCTTCCTGACGAGCCACGAAGTCCCGACCTCACACCGGATAAATTATCAAAGCGCCAGCCGTGTTCTGCGGCTGGCGCTTTTTTTTAACCTCGGTTAGCGCAATTGACAGTGAGACGGCCGGAATGACATGCTCGCCTAACCAATGGCCGCCCGTTCGTCACCCAGCGTTTTCTCTCCGGAAGGCGCGATCGATCTCCACGTCTCTCCGGAATTGCGCGCGTCCCTGCGCGCGATCATCGACGACGAGAAACCAAAGCGGCTCGTTGTGGATCTCTCCCGGGTTCCGTACATCGACAGCTCCGGCCTCGCGGTTCTGATCGGCGCCATGCAGAGCCTGGAACTCGAAGGCGGTCTTTTCCTGCTCGCCGGCGCGCAGGAAGGCGTGCGAATGATTCTTGAAAGTGCGCGGCTCGATCAATACTTCCGCCTGTTCCCCGATGTGAACGCGGCTATCGCCGCTTCGTGAATCAACGCCGGCTCACTCGTCACGGAATAGCGCGAAAATCTCTTCCGCGAGATCGCTGACAGCAGTCTTCTCGTCATTGCTAAGAACCGCCACGGTCAATCCGTTCTTCAAGTCGAGCAGGAGATAGGCAGCCGTGCCGTTCCAGCTCCCACTGTGTGAAACCAGGTGGCGTTTCTTCTCGATCACCCAGCCAAAACCGTAGCCATCGCCATCGTCATCCTTGATCGGGTTGCCATTGTCATAACGGCCGTTCGTCCAGGCGAGTTCCTGCGATCGACGGCCGATGATCGTGTGAGCGCACAAGGCCTTGTCCCACAAACTCAGCTCGCGCACCGACGTGTAGACGCTGCCATCGCCGGTAATCACGGTCGGCGACGACGATCGCGTCACCTTGTCTTTGCCCTTTGTGACGTACCCTTTCACCGCGTCCGCCGGCAACTTCGCGGTGCCGTCGAGAATGAAAGTACGAGTCATACCCGCGGGCTGGAAGAGATGTTCGGACGCGAACTGGGCGAATCTCTGACCGCTTATTCTCTCCACGATCGAGGCCAGGAGCGCGTATTCGGAATTGTTGTATTCGTACTTCACTCCCGGCGCGCGCCGCGGTTTAGTGCCGTTCAACCACTTGAGGTGGCCTTCATTGGTCAGCGCCGCGAATTCCTCGTCGCTCCCATCCCAATCGTCGCTCGTGTAATCGGCCAGGCCCGAAACGTGATGAAGCAGATCGTTCACCGTGATCGGCCGCCCGTTCACCGGCACGTTGAAATCATTGACGTAGTCCGCGACCGGGCGTTCCAGCTTTAGTTTGCCTTTCTCGACCAACGTCAGGATCGCGACTCCAGTCATCTGCTTCGAGACCGACGCGAGATCGAAAAGAGAATCCGGCGTGATCGGCGTCCCCGCCTTCATGTCCGCCAAGCCGTAGCCGCTCGTCAGCAAAGGCACGCCATTTCTGGAAACAAGGATCGCTACGCCTGGGCCGTCGCGATTGATCTTCTCTTCGACCAGAGCCTCGATGTCGCGGGCGCGTGAGGCCTCTTCGGTCGCACTCATGTGGAGCGTCGCCGCGAGGACCACGAGCGCCACACCCAATTTCAGAAAGAGAGACCCGAAAAGAGTCTTGTAACTTTCTCTCGGCGTCGTCAACCTGAGTCGACGCGCGGCCATTTCGCGCTCTTCAGTAACCCCACAAGAGGAACCTTCCATGAAATTAACGACGACAATGTCCATGATGCTGGTGAGCTTGATCGTGGCGCTGGCAGCGAGCGCGATCACACCCACGCCGAGTCCATCTCAGTCCAAATCTCCGGATAAAAGCATACCGGCCAGTACTTCGCCAACCCCGAAGCCAACGCCAGAAATTCTGCCCAGTCCAAGCGACATCCCGACGCCGGCGGTGGCCGGCACCCCGGCCAATCAAGCCCCGCCCAAGCCGGTTCTTTATCTGTTGAGAACAGAGGCGTTTTCCACCGGTGGAAAAAATTTCATCCGCTATCGCTACGACGTCGCGAACAAGAGCGAATATCCGGCCGAGATGTTCGCGGCCGCGCCTGCCTTGCCGCCGTGTGGCAGCAACACCAACGCGTCCCGCACCTGGGTCGACTTCTTCGATTCGACCGGCAAACGGATCTACGGATTCTGCGCCCTGAGCAAGCCGGACGATCTGGGGAAAATCTGGTTTGCGCTCGAGGAAGGAGTCATTCCGCCCAGCTACGTCTATATCGAGCTGAACGACCGCCAAACCAATACTAAATACAAATCAAACTTGGCGGACACCACGCTCTAAACGCCGCTAGGTCAGCGCTTGGACGACGAGGGCGCGCATCGGCGCACACACCGTTTCTCCAAAACGTTTCTTTAATGCGCCGGCGACAGCATTCGTGATGATCGGCAGCAACGATGGATCGCGTTCGGTGATCGCGACCGCGACCGGATTGCCGTGGACCAATCCCTGGGCCGCGTCCTCCGGCCTGCTCGCGCCGCCAATTTTCGCGACGACCTCGACGCGAACATTCCGAAAGCCGGCCGATTCGAGCACGCGTCTGATTTCGTTCTGATCGTGATAACCGAACGGAACCTGATAGAAGGTCGGCGGGTCCTTCTCGAAAAAGCTGCTGATGGTCTCGTGCGCGATCCGGCCGAGATCGTTGTATTCCATCGAATCCCAGACGTTGAAGAGGAAGACGCCGCCCGGCTTCAGAACGCGGTGTGCTTCGCGCGCGCTCAGCGCTTTGTCCGGCACGAACATGATCCCGAACTGGCAGACCACCGCGTCGAATGACGCATCGTCGAACGGCAGGCTGGATGCATCGGCCTGACGCCACTCGACCGCTTCGCCTTGCCTGAATTTTTGCGCGGCATTCTCGATCATCGGTTCGTTCAAATCCGTTGCGACCAATCTCGTCGCCGCGGGCAACCGCTCCCGCAGGATGCGAGTGAGAATTCCGGTGCCGGAGGCCAGCTCGAGGACGGAGCCGTTCGCGTCCACCTTCAACCGTGCCGCCAGGTCTTCGGCGTAGGGCTGAAGGAGAACCGGGCCGAGATACCGGTCGTAGGCGGCCGGAATCGATCCCGCAAACTGCGCGTTCTTGTTGTCCATATTCGTTATCGTTTCAGCAACGGTTTCAAATAGCGCCCGGTATAACTGCCGGCTAACTCCGCGATCTCTTCCGGCGCGCCAGTTCCCACGATTTTTCCGCCGCGTTCTCCTCCTTCCGGCCCGAGATCGATGATCCAGTCAGCGCACTTGATCATCTCGAGATTGTGCTCGATCACGACGAGCGTGTTTCCGGAATCGCGCAGCTTCATCAGGACCTGGAGCAGCTTTTCGATGTCGGCGAAATGCAGGCCGGTTGTCGGCTCATCGAGAATGTAGATCGTGCGGCCGGTCGCGCGTTTGGCCAGCTCGGTCGCGAGCTTCACCCGCTGCGCTTCGCCGCCCGAAAGCGTCGTCGCCGCCTGGCCGAGCCGCAGATATCCCAAGCCCACGTCGAGCAGCGCGACGAGCTTGTCGGAAACGGTCGGCACATTCCGGAAAAAGCGCGCGGCTTCGTCCACGGTCAGGTTCAGCACGTCGGCGATATTTTTTCCCTTGTAAGTGATCTCGAGCGTCTCGCGATTGTAACGCTGCCCGCGGCAGACTTCGCACTCGACGTATACGTCCGGCAGAAAATGCATCTCGATCTTGATCAGCCCGCCGCCCTCGCAATTCTCGCAACGGCCGCCTTTGACGTTGAAACTAAAACGGCCCGCGTCGTATCCGCGGATCCGCGCCGCGGGAAGTTGGCTGAACAACTCGCGGATCGGCGTGAATGCGCCGGTGTAGGTGATCGGGTTTGAGCGCGGGGTGCGGCCGATCGCGCTTTGATCGATCACGATCGCTTTGTCGAGTTGATCGAGCCCCCGCACCGCGCCGTGCGCTCCGGGCTTGTCCTTCGAGTTGTAGAAATGTCGGAAGAGCGCGCGCCGCAAAATATCGTCCACCAGCGTGGACTTTCCGCTCCCGGAAACGCCGGTAACGCAGGTCAGACAACCGATCGGAAACGAGGCGGCGATCTTCTTCAAATTGTTTTCCGCCGCCCCAGTCACGGTCAGCCAGCCATCGCCCATCTGGGTCGAACGCGGCTTCGCCCGTTCTTTGGGAACCGCGATCCGGGCGCGACCAGAAAGATAATCCGCCGTCGGCGAATTCTTCGCGTTCAGAACTTCGGCGAGCGCGCCTTGCGCTACGATTTCGCCGCCGCGCGGTCCCGCGCCCGGCCCGAGATCGAGGATGTGGTCGGCCGCGCGAATCGTTTCTTCATCGTGCTCGACGACGATGACGGAGTTCCCCAGATCGCGGAGGCGGCGCAGGGTCGTGAGCAGCCGCGCGTTATCCCGCTGATGAAGTCCGATGCTCGGTTCATCGAGAACGTAAAGGACGCCCGCCAGTCCCGAACCGATCTGGGTCGCCAGCCGGATTCGCTGCGCTTCCCCGCCGGAGAGCGTCCCGCTCTCGCGATTGAGGGAAAGATAATTGAGTCCCACTTCGACGAGGAACTGGAGCCGCGAATCAATCTCGCGCACAACATCGGCCACGATGTGCCGTTGCTGGTCCGTCAGAGCGAGCTGCCGAATGTATTCCGCGGCCGCATCGATCGTCAGCTCGCTGAACTGATGGATGTTCAGCTCGCGGCCCTCTAAATCCTCGATCGTCACCGCGAGGATTTCCGGCTTCAACCGCGCGCCCTGGCACGTCTGGCACGGCACGCGCGTCATGAATGCCCGAATCCGGTTTCGCGTAAACTCGCTCTCCGTTTCGGCGTAGAGCCGCTCCATCTGCGGGATGAGACCTTCAAACGGCCGCGCCACCTTCGGCGTTTTTCCATTGCCGCCCGTGTTGATCTGGATCGGCTCGTCGCCCGTCCCGTAGTAAAGTGCCTTCTTAAAATTTTCCGGCAAATCCGCGAACGGAATGCAGTCATCGACCCCGAAATGCTTCACGAGCGCGCTTTGCAGGCTGCGGTAGTAAGCGAGCATCGGCTTCGTCCCCCGGCGCCAGGGCTTGATCGCGCCTTCCTTCAACGACTTCTCCGGATCCGACATCAGCTCCGCATCACAAACCAGTTGCGTCCCCAATCCATGACACGCCGGGCACGCGCCCAGGTGGCTGTTGAATGAAAAATGTTTCGGCGTCAGCTCGCCTAACGAGTAATCGGTATCTGCATTCCCGTAGTCCGTCGTGTACCGCACCTGCTCCCATTCTTCTCTTAGTTCGACGTTGGGCGTTGGGCGTTGGGCGTTCGGCGTTTCCCCCTCTCCCGATTTCAGGACCACCATCCTGTTCCCGCCCCACCGCAGCGCCGTCTCCACCGAATCCGCCAGCCGCGTCCGCACCCCGTCGCGCATCACCAGCCGATCCACCACCGCCTCGATCGTGTGCCGCTCCGTCTTCTTTAGCCGGATCGGCTCCGGCTTACCCAGCTCCACGATCTCGCCATCAATCCGAATCCGGACAAATCCCTCCCGCTTCACCTTCTCGACTACATCACGAAACTCGCCCTTCTGGTTTTGGACCAGCGGCGCCAGCAAAATGATTTTCGTCTCGGCCGGGAACGCGAGAATCTGATCCACGATTTGCTGCGGCGTTTGCCGATGAATCGCCTGGCCGGTCACCGGATCGTGCGGGTGGCCCACCGCCGAAAACAGGACGCGGAGATAATCGAAAATCTCGGTGGTGGTCGCGATCGTCGAACGCGGATTCGCCCCGGCGCTGCGTTGCTCGATCGCGATCGCCGGCGACAGGCCTTCGATGAAATCGACATCCGGTTTTTCCATCTGGTCGAGGAATTGCCGGGCGTAAGCGGAGAGGCTTTCCACATAACGGCGCTGCCCTTCGGCATAGAGCGTATCGAAGGCGAGCGACGATTTTCCCGAGCCGCTCAGGCCCGTGATAACGACCAGTTTTTCCCTCGGAATCTCGACGTGGAGATTCTTTAGATTATGCTGGCGTGCTCCGCTGATCTGGATAGTTTGCGCAGGCATCGGACGACAAATGTCGAACCTGTCAGTCAAGCACAACCGTCCCGTTTCTCCAGCCCGAAAGCCCCGATCATGAGCGAAAACGACCGCAGCATTTCCCACGAAGAATTGGTCCAGTTGCAGAAAAAATTCAGCGAGATCAAACACGCGATTAACAACGCGCTCGCCGTGATGATGGCGCTCTCCGAGATGTCGCAGCGACGTCCCGATTACTCCGAAAAGCTGGCGAGCACGGTGCTAACGAAAGCGCCCCAGATCGTGTCGGGATTGCAGGAATTCACCCAGGCCTTGAACGAGAAGGCCGGCCCGAAACCCGAAGCGGTGCCGTAACAAGCTCCAAATTCCAAGCTCCAAACGCCGCTGCGACCTTGGTGCTTGATGTTTGGTGCTTCCCTGGAGCTTGGAATTTGGAGCTTCTAAAGAGCTACCGTTTCGGAGAAGCGGAAACGGAAGGTGCCGCGCTCGGCTTCGTCGAAATAGCGGGAGTAGTTCCCGGCGCGATTGAAACCGCCGCTGATGGCGCCGGACTGACTGTCGCGGTTCCAGTCGCAGCAGAGCTCGGCGAAACTGAAACGCCCGGGACAGGGGTGACAGAAGCGGCGGGCACGGGCGTTGATTCCGCTTCCAATCTGCGGCTCAGGTTGCTCGGCGAATTCGCCTTGCGGGCATAGAGAATCGACAGAAAAAAAGTGAGCAGGAAGAAAATCGCGGCGAGCCAGCCAGTGATTTTGGTAAGCACGTTGGTGGTCTGGGCGCCGAAGATATTTTCGGTTACGCCTCCGCCGAAAGCCGCGCCGAGGCCTTCGCTTTTCGGCCGTTGCATCAGGATGACGAGCATCATGAGCACCGCGACAAAGACATAAATCCCCAGGAGAATGTTAATCAGAAGGGTCATTTGGGACGGGCAATATGACGAGCAAATGACGAATGTCGAATCTCGAATGTCGAAACAAGATGGACGCCCTTACCCAGTGATTCGTGCTTCGTCATTCCTTCGGCATTCATCATTCGTGCTTCGTCATTTTTATCTCATTCCAGATCTCATCCAGTTCTTCGAGCTCAGCATCGCCCAGCTTCTTTCCCCGGATTCGCAACTCGTCTTCCAGGCGATTAAAACGCGCCACGAATTTGTCCGTCGCCTGCTGGAGTGCGCCTTCTGCATCGAGCCCGCTCTTGCGCGTGAGATTCACGACGGCGAAAAGCAGATCGCCGATCTCATCGGCAATCGCGGCGTTATCGCCGGACGCGAGCGCGTCCTTTGTCTCTGCCAATTCTTCATCGACCTTTGCCACGACGTCGGACAATTGCGTCCAGTCAAAGTTCACCCGGGCCGCCTTCTTCTGCGCTTTTTGCGCCCGTACCAGGGCCGGCAGCGCGGCCGGAAGGTTGGACAGATAATGGCCGCCAGTCGCGCCATTCTTTTCCTCGTGCTTGATGGCTTCCCATTGTTTCACCACGCCCTCCGCGTCGCGAACTTCGCTCTTGGCGAAAACGTGCGGATGCCGCCGGATCAATTTGGCCGTCACTTCCTCCAGCACCTCGCCGATGTGGAAACGCCCGGTCTCGTTCGCGATTTCCGAGTGCATCAGGGCCAGCAGAATTAGATCGCCCAGTTCTTCGCGCAGATTTGCATCGTCGCCAGCGTGAATGGCGCCGGCCACTTCGTACGCTTCCTCGATCAGCGGCGGGAGCAACGATTCGTTTGTCTGCTCGCGGTCCCAGGGGCAACCGCCAGGAGCACGGAGTTTCGCGACGATCTCGCAGAGCTTCGCGAACGCTGTGTCGCTCAGATCTTCCACAACGATCGGTGGGTCCGAAACTCGGAGACTTCGCCGGTCGTTTTCTTGCCGACGTAGATGGTGATGCCGATGACGCTGGCGAGGGTGCCGACGAAAATGAACGCGACCAGCCACGAGGGAATGTGACCGACCCGCATTGCCCGATAAAACGCCGGCAGGCCATCGAGCGTCATCGAGGCGTGGAGGAAAATCTTTGTCACCCACGCCACCATGATGAGGATGAAAATGAAAACGTAATTCCGTTTCAGCCGCCGCCCGACGGCTTCCAGCCGGCTGATCTTGAACGAGGGCAAAATCAAATCTTCGCAGACGAGCTTCTTCCATTCGCCCTGGAGCATCTCGCGGTTCTCCATCACCATCGGGACGAGAAAATGCGCTTCGAGCATGCGGACCCGGGCGCGAAAGGCATCGTAGAAACGATAGCGGCGCGCCTCGATCCAGAGCATGCCCCAGACGATCGCGAGGTTGAAAAAGAAAATCAGGTGCGGCACCTCGCGGTTCGCAAAAGCGATCGTGATAATGGCGGTGCTGCTGGTGATGGCCCAGTTGGTGGTGATGTCGAGCCGCTGGCGCCAGATCATGATGCGCCCCAGCTCGCCACGATAGAAATGCGACATCGCGTTGACGTAGCCGGGATCGTAGAGGCTTTTCTGCCACGAGATCGTTGCCTCGTCCGTTGTGCCAGTGGGATTGTTTTGAGTTGCCACGAGTGCCCCGATAATTCGATAACTCGGATTCGCCCGTCAATCCAATCAATCGCCGGGCCATTTTTCAATGTCCGCGTTGCTCTCCGAAATTCTCGACCCGAAACTCGTGGTGCTGGAATTGCGCGAGCAGACGGCCGCGGAAGCGATCCTCGAGATCGTGGAACGGCTGCGCGATAACGGCCTGGTCCACGATTTCTACAAACTGGCGGACGCGGTCATGGAACGGGAGGGCCGAACCTCCACGAACACCGGCGAAGGTGTCGCGTTTCCGCACGCGCGGACCGATCTGGTGGATCGCCTCGTTCTCGGAATCGGCCGGAGCAAGGAGGGAATTTCCTTCGGATATTCCAGCGAACTCGTGCACCTGATTTTTTTAGTCGGCGTCCCGCAGCGGATGGTGACGAGCTATCTGGTCTGCTTGGGTGCGCTGGCGCGGGTGGTAAAAGACAGGGCCCGGCGCGACGCGCTCATGGCGGCGACAACCGCCGAGGAATTCGTCGAGCTGATGCGCGAAAGCTCGCTGGCGGTAGAATAAGCAATCCATTATTCCGTGCCGCAGACCAGGGCTGCCAAAAGCTCCAAATTCCAAGCTCCAAGCACCAGAGAATACTCAAATTCCAAGCTCCAAACTCGGCTGCAACCTTGATGTTTGATGTTTGGAGCTTCTCTGGAGCTTGGATCTTGGAGCTTGGAGCTTTTCGGACCGCGCTTCGCCAGCCTCAGGATGACAACGCTTTTTCACGCGCTGCTGAGGTTGCGGCGCGGCCGTAATACCAGCGGTGCAATCGATGCGGTGAAACGCCCAGGTTATACAGCACAATGAACAAACCGTTCTGGATCGTCGTCCGCCAGGCGCCTTTCCGCAGATGACGCCGCCCTGACGACGCCACCGGCGGATCGAGCACCGCGATTTTTCCCGCGGCGCGTAACCGCCGGGAGAATTCCACGTCTTCCATCAACGGAATCTTCGCGAAACCGCCCAGGCGTTGAAACATCTCGCGCCGGACGAAAATGGATTGATCGCCGTAGAGCGTCCCTCCGCGCCGGGTCAGGAAACGCGCGACCGATTCCAGCCACATCAAACGCGGGTGGCGCCCATCGAATTTTCGAAAAAATGCGCCGCCCACCACTTTCGGGTCGGCCAGCGCGATCTCGATGGCTTCGAGGTGCGCGTCCTCCAGCAAGGTATCGCAATGCTGGAAAAGGATTACGTCGCCGCTGCTGGCGGCGGCGCCGAGATTCATCTGTTCGCCGCGATTCGGCGTCGGGCAGGCGAGGAACGTTGCGCCCGAGGCGAGCGCGATCCGCTCCGCTTTTTCGTCGCCGGAAGCGTCCACGACGATCGTTTCCGCGACCCGTTCCTGCGCCGCCAAGCCGGGCACGAGCGATTGGAGATTCTCCGCGTCGCGCCAGGACGGAATGACTACGCTGATTCGTAAAGGGGATTCTCGAACGTCCGCAAGCCGATTCACTACGGCTTTTTTAGCAGAAGATTCCGGGCGCGGTCGAGCGCGCGTCGCTCTGAAGCAGTGAGGCTGTTGATTCCGAACTTGGAAATCTTTTCGAGAACCGGGTCGATCGATTCGTGGATGCTCTCCGGTTCGACTGTCCGGCGCGGCACGTCTCGCGTGACGATGTGGAACTTTGGCTTCGGCTTAAAAAATTGGATACGGCCGAAAAAGTCGAAGATTGAAATGCCCCGCTGGAGCAGGCGGATAAAAACAAAAGAAGCGGCACAAACTATCCACAGCACGGAGAGATGCCCCCACTCATGCCGCGGCAGTTGCTGCATCGATCCCAGGAACAATCCCACAAAGGCGAGCCACTTGAGCGGCACCCAACCGAACCATTGAACATTCGGATACAGCGTCGCGAAGGCGATAAACAAGCCAATCGAAAATTCGTACGATTCGTAATAGAGCCAATGCACGCCAAAAAGGCTCCACCCTGAAATCACCACAGGTGGAATGAGGAGGAGAGTGCCAATCAGCTGAAGGAAGCGGCGGCGGCCGAGATACTTTTCAACTTCGCTCCCCGACCAGAACATAAAGAGAACGTTGAAGATCGAGAAGAACGTCACTTCCTGAATGAAGGTGCAGGTGAACGGTTGCCAGAGCGCGCCCCGGATGAAACTCGGAAAGAAGAAGGCAAACGGGGTAATATCGATGCTCGCCGTCTTTAGGATGGTCGTGACAAAAATGCCGAGCAGATAGGCGGCCGCGAGAAAAGCCGCCACGCGGACCGGATACTTCCCGATCCAGGCGATAGGTTGGTCCTCGGAGGTCGTAACTCCGAACATGCGGCAATTAACGTTGCGCCCGCGTCATGCGCAAGCAGCTCGCCGCGAAAATTTGCTTGGACAACGCCCCGAAGCGGCGAAAATGACGATCCACTTTCCGCCTTTCGCGAATGACCTCGAGGCCGCTCATCCATGGATAACCTGGCGCCCGCCATTTCTCCGCCGCAGGGAGTCGGCGATTCGAAGCCGGCAAACCGCGCGGTGCTCGACTGGGTCCAGGAAGTGGCGCGGCTCACCGAGCCGGAAAACATTTTCTGGTGTGACGGCTCGGAGAAAGAGAACGCGTGGCTCCTGGAGCAGGCGCAACGGCTCGGCGTTGTCCTCAAACTAAACGAGCAAAAAAAACCGGGCTCCTACTTGCACCGGTCGAATCCGAACGACGTGGCGCGGGTGGAACAATTCACGTTGATTTGCACTCCAACGAAAGAAGAAGCCGGCCCGACGAACAACTGGGCGGCGCCGGCGGAGACCTACACAAAACTGCACGAGATGCTGCGCGGGGTGATGCGCGGCCGGACGATGTTTGTGGTGCCTTACATCATGGGGCCGCCGGATTCGCCGCTCACCAAGGTCGGATTCGAGATCACCGATTCGATCTACGTCGTCTTGAGCATGCGCATCATGACGCGAATGGGCTCGGTCGCGGTGAAGCGTCTCGGTGACGATCCTAACGGCGAATGGAACCGCGGCGTGCATTCCCTCCTCGATGTTAATCCGGAGCGCCGCCTCATCTGCCATTTCCCGCAGGACAACGCGATCATCTCGGTCGGCTCCGGTTACGGCGGCAACGTTTTGTTGAGCAAGAAATGTCTCGCGCTCCGGATCGGTTCCTACCTCGCGCGGAAGCAAGGCTGGCTCGCCGAGCACATGCTCATCCTCGGCGTGGAAGCACCGGACGGCCGGAAGCATTACGTCGCCGCGGCGTTTCCGAGCGCGTGCGGCAAAACAAATTTCGCGATGCTGATTCCGCCACCTCATTTCAAAGGCTGGAAAGTCACGACGATCGGCGATGACATCGCCTGGATGCAAATCGGCAAGGATGGCCGGCTCTACGCGGTGAATCCGGAGAACGGCTATTTCGGCGTCGTGCCGGGGACCAGTTACAAGTCGAACCCGAACGCGATGAAATCGATCGAGCGCGATACGCTCTATACGAACGTCGCGCTCACCGATGACGGCGATGTCTGGTGGGAAGGCAAGGATGGCGCGCCGCCCGCGCACGCGATCGATTGGAAAGGCAACGATTGGATGCCGGCTTCGAAGGAAAAAGCAGCGCATCCGAACAGTCGGTTCGCGGTGCCGATGCGCAACAACCCCGTGCTCGATCCCGACGTGGAGAAAGGCGAGGGCGTCCCGATCAGCGCGATTATTTTCGGGGGACGGCGGAGCGACACGATGCCGCTGGTCTTCCAGGCGTTCGATTGGGTCCACGGCGTTTATGTCGGCGCGACCATGGCCTCGGAAACAACGGCGGCCGCGACCGGCGCGGTGGGCCAGGTCCGGCGCGATCCGATGGCGATGCTTCCGTTTTGCGGCTACAGCATGGGAAATTATTTCCGGCACTGGCTCGAGATCGGCCCGCGGTTGAAGAATCCGCCGCTGATTTTCCACGTGAACTGGTTCCGGAAAAATCCCGGTGGAAAATTTCTCTGGCCGGGATTCGGCGACAACATGCGTGTGCTCCAATGGATCATCGGACGTTGTGAAGGGAAGGCTGGCGCAGACGAATCGCCGATCGGATACATTCCGCGGCCGAAGGATCTCGACCTGGATGAGATCGACGGCGTCTCGCAGGAACAACTCGGCGAACTGCTCGCCGTGAACCCGGCGGAATGGAAAACCGAGCTCGAAGGCCAGGCGAAGTTTTTCGAGACGCTCAAGCCCGACATGCCCGAACGTTTGCTGGCCGAGCGGGAAAAGGTCGAGAAGCGGTTCGCTTCCTAATCTTTTTCAGCCGCTTCGCTCTGCGTTTCTTTAGCGCCAAAGGCGCGCTCTCATACCAGCCTGGGGCAACGCCCCAGGGATTCGAGTCACGAGCAACCGGCAGCGCTGAAGGCGCGATTCATTCGGTCCTTCGATGGCGAACCGCGCGTTGAATCGCGCTTTCAGCGCTCGTTGCATCATCCGATCCAATCCTGGGGCGTTGCCCCAGGCTGGAATGAAGGTCGCGCCTTTGGTGCTGAAACAACAATGCTGTTTTCCACGTCGAAAATTTGCGAACGCGTCCGCGCAATCGGATAGTCTCCGGTGGGTTCGACGACCGCCGAAAAAACATGCATTACCGCACCGCCCGATCGCGGCTGCGTCGAGATTCGCGGCGCCCGCCAAAACAATCTCAAGGGAATCGATCTTGATCTTCCGCTGGGAAAATTAAGCGTCATCACCGGGCCGAGCGGCAGCGGCAAATCGAGCCTCGCCTTCGACACGATCTACGCGGAGGGCCAGCGACGTTACGTCGAAACTTTCAGCCCGTACATGCGGCAGTTCCTCGATCGGATGGACAAACCGCGCGTGGACGAAATTCGCGGCATTCCGCCCGCCATCGCGATCGAGCAGGCGAACCCGGTGAAAAGCTCGCGTTCCACCGTCGGGACGATGACGGAGATCAACGATTACCTGAAGCTCCTCATGCCGCGGATCGCGCGCGGCTTTTGCCCAAACTGCGGCCGCGAAATCCGCCCCGAGACCGCGCAATCGATCGCGGACCATATTTTTCAGGAGCTCCCCGACCAAAATATTCTGATCACTTTCTGGGTCGCGGTCCCGCCGAAAACAGAGCCGCGCGCGTTCTTCGACTTCATCCAGCAACAAGGCTATCTCCGCGTCTGGATCGACAACGAAATCGTCCGCGTCGATTCGGACAAAAAAATCAAACGCCTCGGCGCCCGCGTCCAGGTCATCCAGGACCGCATTGCGATCTCAGAATCAAACCGGCCCCGTTTGATCGAAGCCATCGAAACCGCCCTTCGTTTCGGCAAGGACAAGATCAATGTCATCCCCATTTCGAAATCCGAAATCCGAAATCCGAAACCCGAAATGCCTTTCTCCACCGGCTGGCACTGCGCCCATTGCGATCTCGATATTCGCCCGCCGACGCCGGGTCTCTTCAGTTTCAATAATCCACTCGGCGCCTGCCCGGAGTGCCGCGGCTTTGGACGAACGATTGCGATCGATCTGAACAAGGCGATCCCCGACCGCTCGCTCTCGATCGCGCAAGGCGCGGTCCGCGTTTTCCGCGGCGAGGAGATGGGCAATTCGCAGCGCGACCTGATGCGGGCCTGCGTGCGGGAGGAGATCGATGCCCGCATTCCGTTCGAGGATTTGCCGAAGGCCGACCAGGATTTCGTCATCAACGGCGAGGCGCGCGACGAGGACACCGACGTGGAGGAGCTGGCGGAGAACGATCGCTGGTACGGCGTCCGCGGATTTTTCAAATGGCTCGAGAGCAAGACCTACAAAATGCATGTCCGCGTTTTGCTCAGCCGCTATCGCGCTTACACGACCTGTCCGAAGTGCAACGGAGGGCGCTTCCAGCCCGAGACACTGAATTATCGCGTCGTGTCTTCGGCATCTGTAGCGGCGGTCTATGACCGCCGAAATGGCGGACCGGCCAGCGCTGGAATCGGCGGTCATAGACCGCCGCTACAGGAGACCGCGCGGACTCTGCCGGAAGTGGCGCTGCTTTCCATCAGCGACGCACGTAAGCTTTTTTCGGAACTCGTCCTGCCGCCTAACGACTCAACGGCCGAGATGCTGCGGAACGAAGTCATCGCGCGGCTCCGTTATCTTTGCGAAGTCGGGCTCGGTTATCTCACCCTGGATCGTTCGACGCGCACACTGAGCGGCGGCGAAGTGCAACGGGTGAACCTAACTACCTGCCTGGGCGCGTCGCTGGTTAACACGCTCTTCGTCATGGACGAGCCGAGCGTGGGCCTGCATCCGCGTGATGTCGGACGCCTCGTGCGCGTGATGCACGATCTGCGGGACAAGGGGAACACGCTGCTCGTGGTGGAGCACGAGGAGGCGATCATCCGGGCCTCCGATCACGTCATCGATATCGGCCCCGGCCGCGGCGAGTACGGCGGCGAATTGGTTTTCAATGGTCCATTGCAGGAAATGCTGGGGAGCGCACGCGCCTCGCGTGCTGGTTTCGGCGCCTCGCCGAAACAATCTTCCGCAGACAAAGTTCGCAATGGCGAGGGCGCCATTGCCAGCACGCGAGGCGCGTGCGCTCCCCAATCTTTAACGCTCGATTACCTCACTCGTCGCAAATCGATTCCCGTTCCGAAATCGCGACGCAAATCATCGGGCGCGATCAAGATCAGCGGCGCGCGTGAGCACAACCTCAAGAACCTCGATGTCGAAATCCCGCTCGGGATTTTCAACTGCGTCACCGGCGTTTCGGGTTCCGGCAAGTCGACCCTGATTCACGACGTTCTTTATCGGCATCTGCTCCAGGCGAAAGGCCAGTCGAACGAGCAAGGGCCGGGCGCGTGCAAATCGGTCACGGGCGCGCATCGGATCGGCGAGGTGGTGATGGTGGACCAGACCCAGCTCGCCCGCACCCCGCGCTCGACCCCGGTCCTTTATCTCGGGCTTTACGATCGCGTCCGCGAAATGTTCGCCGCCCAATCCGAGGCGATGGCGCAAGGACTCACGGCGAGCGCGTTCTCGTTCAATTCCGGCAGCGGCCGTTGCGAGCGCTGTTGCGGCACCGGGTTCGAGAAGATCGAGATGCAATTCCTGAGCGATCTTTATGTGCGCTGCGCCGAATGCGAAGGCCGCCGTTTCCAGCCGCACGTCCTGCGCGTCAAGGTCTTCGGGAAATCGATCCACGATGTCCTGGAAATGACGGTCAGCGAAGCGATCCAGTTCTTCGCCCGAATCGGTGAATCGCAAAAGCTGGGAGACAAACTCGAGGTGCTGGGTGAGGTGGGGCTCGGATATCTGCGCCTGGGCCAGCCGCTCAACACTTTATCCGGCGGCGAATCGCAGCGGTTGAAACTAGTCCGGCATCTCTCCGACGAGAGCGAGAATGCGCACGGCAATCTCTTCATCTTCGACGAACCGACGACCGGGTTGCATTTCGATGACGTCGCGATCCTGATGCGGATGTTTCAGCGATTGGTCGAAAGCGGCAACACCCTTGTCGTGATCGAGCACAATCTGGAAGTGATCAAGGGGGCTGATTGGATTATCGATCTCGGGCCGGAAGCGGGTGACGAAGGCGGACAACTGGTCGCCGCTGGAACGCCGGAGGCCATCGCGAAAGTGGAGGCATCGCACACGGGCAGATATCTGCAAAAGATTCTGGGGAGCGGTCGCCGCGGCGACCTGGCCCGTGGGCTTCGCGGCGCCTCGCCGCGAATCATGAGTGCTGTCTATCATGATGATGATGAAACATCGCTCCGCGCCGCCGAAGAACCGTTCGGCGAGGCGCCAAACGGGGCACGCGAGGCGCGTGCGCGCACCAGAAATGGAAGTAACGCCATCCGAATTCACGGGGCGCGCGAGCACAATCTCAAGGACATCTCGCTCGACATACCGCGCGACCAGATGGTCGTGATCACCGGCCTGAGCGGTTCCGGGAAATCGACGGTCGCGTTCGACATCCTGTTCGCGGAAGGGCAACGCCGTTTTCTCGACAGCATGTCGCCGTATGCGCGCCAGTTCGTCGAGCAACTCGAAAAACCGGATGTGGACCTCGTTGAAGGGGTGCCGCCGAGCGTGGCGATCGAGCAGCGGGTCACGCGTGGCGGCGGCAAATCGACGGTCGCGACCGTGACCGAGGTTTACCATTTCCTCCGGCTTCTTTTCGCGAAAACCGGGACGCAATTTTGTCCCGACTGCGATCTCCCCGTGGAAAAACAGAGCGTTGCCGCGATTGTGCGCCAGCTCGAAACCGCGGTGAAACGCGGCCCGCTCAAGGTCCTGGCGCCGCTCGTGAAAGCGCGAAAAGGATTTCATACCGACGTGGCGCGCTGGGCCGAGCGCCAGGGATTCGACACCCTTTTCGTCGACGGGCAGCTGATTCCGGTCGCGCAATTTCGCAAACTGGAGCGGTTCAAGGAACACACCATCGATGTCGTCGTCGGCGCGATCGACGCGAAGCGAATCCTGAAAGCGCGCAATCTAATCCAGCGCGCGCTCGACATCGGCCGCGGCACTGCGCATCTGCTCGACGCCAAGCATCGTCTCACCGTGATGAGCACGGAGATGAGTTGCCCCGGGTGCGGCCGCGCCTTCGAGGAACTCGATCCACGGCTGTTTTCATTCAATTCGCCGCACGGCGCCTGCGAAGAGTGCGGCGGGTTCGGGGAGATTTGGGATCGCGACAAACAGACAGGTAACGAAGACACAGGCGATTCCGTCCTCGAAAATGAATTGGCGGCAGAGCGCGAATCCGAGTGGATCGACGAAGAGGAGGCGGTCCCATGTCCGGCCTGTCATGGTTCGCGTTTGAATCCGATTGCGCGACATGTGCGGCTGCAGAACCGGACGATCGACAATTTCACGGCGCTCTCGGCCGGTGAAGCGTTGCAGTTGATCGGCAAGCTGCGTTTCCGCGGGAACCAGAAAACCGTGGCTGACGATCTGGTGCCGGAGATTTCACAGCGACTCCGTTTCATGCAGAACGTCGGGCTTGGTTATCTGGCGCTGGGGCGTTCGGCGAAAACGTTGAGCGGCGGCGAATCACAGCGGATCCGTCTCGCGGCGCAGCTCGGCTCGAATCTGCGCGGTGTATTGTATGTCCTCGACGAACCGACCATCGGCCTCCATCCGCGCGATAATCTGCGGTTGCTCGAAACGCTGACGGCGTTGCGGCAGAAAGGAAACTCACTCGTCATTGTCGAGCACGACGAAGAAACGATGCGCCGGGCTGATCACATCATCGATCTCGGGCCGGGCGCGGGGATGCACGGTGGCGAAGTCGTGGTCCAAGGCACGCTGAGCGAGATCGAGAAAAATGGGAGCTCGGAAACCGGGCGTTGCCTGAAGAACCCGCTCTGTCACCCCACCCGGATGGAGCGGCGTTCGTTAGGCGGAGTCGAGCAATGGATCGAGATCCGCGGGGCGCGCGCGAACAATTTGAAAAACGTGAATGTGCGGTTTCCCGTCGGCCGGCTCTCGGTCATCACGGGGATATCTGGCTCCGGAAAATCAACCTTGATGCGTTCGGTCCTGCTGCCGGGCGTAAAAGAAGTTTTGAAAAACAAGCGCGGCGCGCAGCAAGAATTCGTTTCCACTATCGCTGGCGCCGACGCTTTCGAAACCGTTTACGAAGTCGACCAGTCGCCGATCGGCAAAACCTCGCGCTCGACGCCGGCGACCTACATAAAAGTCTTCGACGAAATTCGGAAACTTTACGGGCAACTGCCGGTCTCGCGGGTGCGCGGCTATTCGCCGAGCCGGTTTTCGTTCAACACCGAAGGCGGACGTTGCGAGACCTGCGCGGGCCAGGGCGCGATCAAGCTGGAGATGAGTTTTCTCCCGAGCAGTTATGTGCCGTGCGAAGATTGCGGCGGACGGCGTTACAACGCGCAAACGCTCGAGGTGCTCTACAACGAGAAAAGCATCGGCGACGTGATGGAAATGACGATCGAACAGGCCGCGGCCTTCTTTTCCACAAACCAAAAAATCGCGCGGCCGCTCTCGCTCCTCGTTGATACCGGACTGGGGTATCTGAAACTGGGGCAGCCGAGCCCGACGTTGAGCGGCGGCGAAGCGCAACGGCTGAAACTGGCGACGGAGCTCACCCGCGGAATCGGCCGCGCCCAAAACGAGCGCATCCGAAAAATGCGCAAACCAAAATCAACGCTCTATCTTTTGGAGGAGCCGACGATCGGGCTGCACATGGCGGACGTGGAGTTGCTCCTCAAGGTGCTGCACCGGCTCGTCGACGAGGGCAACACCGTGATCGTGATCGAGCACAACGTCAGCATCATGGGCGAAGCCGATTACATCGTCGATATGGGACCGGAAGCGGGCGCGGAAGGCGGAGAGGTCGTCGTGACCGGCACGCCGGAAGAGGTCGCGAAGAATCGGGTGAGCCGGACCGCGCCATTTCTGCGCGAAGTGTTGAAGACGAAGCCGCGTAAAACTGCGGTGTCATCCCGAGCCGCGTAGACTCTCGGAAGGACGTGCTTCCGCACGTCCGACTTTGATCTCCTGCGTTGAAAAGTGGGACGTGCAGAAGCACGTCCCTCCGAGCGACCGTGCCACGTCGCTATTGCCGCTCGCGGCAACATCGCTGAAGATCGCGTCGCCAAAATGCTCGCGTATTACCTGCACAATCTCGATCCGTTCATTTTCCGGATCACAGACAATGTCGGGCCGCGCTGGTACGGGATGGCGTATGTGCTCGCTTTCGTCTTCGCGTTTCTGCTCCTGCGCGTGCTTTCGAAGCGCGGCTATCTCGATCTGCCGCCGGCCGTTCTCGGCGATTTCGTCACCTGGGTGGCGCTTTTCGGAGTGATGATCGGCGGCCGGCTTGGCTACGTTCTTTTTTATAAGCCCCAGATGTTGCAGGACCCGCTTTCGATCTTGCGGGTCTGGGAAGGCGGCATGTCGAGCCACGGCGGGATCATCGGCGTGGTGGTTTTCACGCTCATCTATTCGCGCCGGCACAAACTCCCCTGGACCAATCCAGGCGATAACCTTTGTGTCGTCGCCCCGATCGGATTGTTTCTCGGGCGCTGCGCGAATTTCATCAACGGCGAGCTCTATGGCCGCGTCACGAATGTTTCCTGGGCGATGCAATTTCCAAAGGAACTTCTCGACGTAGGGAATGCCGCGGAAGGCGATCGCGCTCTCGCTGCGGCGCAGCAGATAGATCCCTCATTCAAATCCGTCGAATCTATCGTCGAGGCGGTCCACACAAATCCTCGTGTGGCTGATGCGCTTCGCGGGATTCTTACGCCGCGGCATCCTTCGCAGCTTTACGAAGCAGCGCTCGAAGGGATCGCTCTCTTCGCAATTCTTTGGTTTGTCCGCACGCGCTTCCGCACTCCGAATGGATTTCTCACTGGCTTGTTCCTCGTCGTCTATTCGATCTTTCGGATTATCGTCGAAAATTTTCGCGAACCGGACGCGCCCCTGGTTGGGATCTTCACGCGCGGACAATTCTTTTCCTTCTTCACCGTCGCGATCGGGATTGGCTTCATGATCGTGGCCAAGAAGCATCCGACCTACCCACGCAAACTGAAAGCGCTATAGCAACGAAATGGAGACGGCCTGCCCTCAGGCCGTTGGGAGAAGCGTCGTTTCCGGCACGAGGGCGGGCCAGCTCCAATTTTCATCACTTTTCCTTTCCGAAAAAATCTCGTATTGGTTCGGCGAGTTGGCGCACATGCTTCTTCCGACAATCCTGGCGACCGGCGGGCTGACCTTCGCGTTCGAGCACTGCACGATCGCCGGCAAAATCGTCCTCGCGCTCCTCGCGGTGGTTTCGATCTTCAGCTGGTCGATCATGATCACGAAGCTGCGCGTGATCCAGTTCGCCCGGAAACAGACCGCGCGGTTTCGCGCCGCGTTTCGAAAGGATCGTCAGCCGCTCCGCCTCTTTGAGAACCACGCGAAATTTCCGGGCGCACCGCTCTTCAACGTTTACCGCGCCGGCTGCGAAGAGATGACTTTTCAACTGCTTGGCTCCGCCGAAGTAGACGAGACCTTCCGGGCCCGGCTCGGGATCGCGGAGAAAATCGCGCCCGCGCAAATGCATGCGGTGAATGCGGCCATGGAACGCGCTGTCGGCGAGACGGCGCTCGGCCTGGAGTCGCAGATGATCCTCCTCGCCACGGCGGTGAGCGGCTCTCCGTTTCTCGGGTTGCTCGGCACGGTCTGGGGCGTGATGGACACTTTCACGGACGTCGCGGTCGCGGGCTCACCGAATCTCACCACGATGGCGCCGGGAATCTCCGGCGCGCTCATCACCACCGTGACCGCGCTCTGCGTCGCGATCCCGGCGATGTTCGGCTACAATTTTTTGGTCACCAGCATTCGCGGGATGATCGTGGAGATGGATAACTTCGCCGCCGAGCTGGCCTCGGAGTTCGAGCATAAGTACGTGGATCACAGCGTGCGCGATCCGGAGTTTCGGCGATGAGGTTGAAGCGTTACATCGTTAAAGCGTTACATCGGGAACGCGACCTGCCTTTCCAACACTTCAACTCTTTAACGCTCCCATGAGACGCTATTCCCAACGGCACTCGCTTTCGACGCTCTCGGAAATCAACATCACCCCGTTGCTCGATCTCGCGTTCGTGTTGCTGATCATTTTCATGATCACGACGCCGTTGCTCGAGAACAGCGTGAACCTGATTATTCCTTCGAGCAGCGCGACCAACGCGCCGGTGAAACAGGGACAAGTCCAAACCATTTCGATCGATCGCCGCGAAACGATCAAGATTAACAATAAGCCCGTGACTGTGGCCGAACTCGAGGGCCGGCTTATGGAGCTGAAGCGCGCGAACCCCGAGGTGGCGATCGTTATTCGGCCCGACCGCGATCTGCCGGTGCAGAAACTGATTTCGTTGATGGATGCGTTGCAACGCGCCCAAATCAACAAGGTCGGCATCGCGACGAAGGCGGAAACGAACAAGTGATGCGACGAGACGCGCGCTTCTGGCGAAACGTTGCGATTATCACGGCGGCGCATCTCGTGCTCCTGCTGGCGCTGGCGCGCGGCGGTCGAGAGGCGGACCGGGCGAACCTGGAAACAGTCGTTTGGATGAACAGCGAGGCCGCCGCTGCCGCCGAACCAAAGAGCACGCCGGCGCCCTCACCGGCCATGACGCTTCACGAAAAACTTGACGAACCGCCTGCTGCTTCCGTTACGAAGAGCGAAATCCAGTTGCCGTCGCCCACTCCTAATCCGACCATCGCCGCCAAGCTCAGTCCAACTCCAACGCCGAAGAGTTCGCCGAAACCAACCGCAAAGCCGACGCCGAAGAAGAGCGCCGAGCCGACGATCACACCGAAGCCATCTCCGAAAAAAGAGAAAGACGATTCGGAAAAGAAGTCCGCGACTCCGAAGAAAGAATCGGGCGCGTCATCGAATCAAAATTCCGACAAGACCGACAGTTCTGGCAAAGGATCGGGCAATGAGACGAAGCAGCCATCGGAATTCGCGTGGTATGGGACGATGCTGCACGATCGTTTCCACAAAGCGTGGGAACAGCCGAAGAGCATCGTCGCAACTGGGGCGAAGATGTCGACGATCGTGAAGATCCGGATCGAGAAGGACGGGCGTGTCTCGAAGTTCACAATCGTGAAGCCGTCAGGGAACGTGGTGGTCGATGAATCGGTCGCCGCCATCGCGCAACGTGTGACGCAAGTCGACGCCTTGCCAGAAGGGTTGGCTAAAGGCGCGTATTACGAAGTGAAGATCGATTTCGAATTGAACGCGGAAAAGTAATTTTTCTGTAGCCGTCGCCCTGCGGGCGACGTGAGAGCAAGCCTAGCCACTCACACGCTTCGCACAGCGAAGCGGCTACAGAAGAGGGCGGCAGAAGAGTCATAGCAGCGCCAATGATTTTCCTTCGCGATGCTCGACCTGGTCCATTGTGCATTGGCGAGGCGATTTGTCGGGCCGATAACGCAGGATCTTAGTTCCGTGCCGGAAACGGCCGCCGGTGAAATGATCGTAGGTGACCTCGACCACAATCTTCGGATCGACCGATTCCCATTCGCCGGTTCGTTCGGTGCTCCACCGGCTCGGACCGCCGGGCGCGTTGCCGGTAAATCCCGGTGGTTTCCTAAGCGCTTCGAACTTTTTCGTCAACCCGCGGCGCTCGCTCGCTTTGAATGCCGAGGTGAATCCGACGTGGTGGAGCAGGCCGCCGTCATCGTAGAGGCCGAGCAGCAACGAGCCCAGCACGTGGGCCCCGCTGGCGTAACGAAAACCGCCGACCACGCAATCGGCGGTGCGAATCTGTTTCACTTTCACCATGGCGGTCCGTTCGCCGGAGGCATAAGGCGCGTCGAGCTGCTTGGCGATCACGCCGTCCAGGTTGCCGCCGACTTTGTCGAACCATTTCTTCGCTTTCGCCAGATCGGTGGTGGCGGGGGATAACCGGATCGCGCCTTTCGCCTTCAAGTTTTTGCCCGAGAAAACTTCGAGTTGTTTGCGGCGTTCGCGCAGCGGCAAACGAAGCAGCGACTTACCACTCATGTCGGCGAGCAGATCGAAAACGATCAGGAGCGCGGGATGCGCGATGGCGAGTTTTTGCACGCGACTGGCCGTGGGATGGAGGCGCAGCTGAAGTTCGTCGAAGGAAAGGACGCCGCCGACTGGAATGGCAAGTTCGCCATCGACCACAAAACGTTTCGCGGCGATGCGCTGAAGCCGCTCGACCACATCGGGGAAATAACGCGCCAGCGGCTGACCGGCTTTCGATTGCAGGAAAACTTTCTCGCCATCGCGAAAAGCAATGCAACGAAAGCCGTCCCACTTCGGCTCGTATTGCCAATCGTCGCCGACCGGAATTTCATCGACGGACCGCGCTTCCATTGGCGGCAGCGGGGGTTTCAGTGAGAGCGACATGGCGTTGAGTAAATGACGAATGCCGAATGACGAATGACGAAGGAATGACGAAGTCCGAATGTCGAAAGCAACGCGCGGTAGCGTTCCGGTTCGTCATTCGTCATTCGAGCTTCGTCATTCATTTCCTGTATCTTCGCGGCTCGAGCTTTGGCGGGCGTTTCCCTTTTCGCACGGCGCCGGCGACGGAAATGTAGGCGAGCTCGCGGCGGTCGATGGCGCAGCGGAGCAGCAATCCGCCCCGGCTCATGTCGCCGCGTCCGACGAAATCGGCCGGGAAACAGAGTCGTTGACCGAAATGTTCGAGAAGCACGTCGACGTATTTGGCGGTGGCGATGCTGCCGAGGAGAACGATTTGGGTATCCGGTGGCAACGTTTTCGCGAGCCGTTTCACGTCGCGCTCGAGCGGGGCCCGATAACGCGGGTCGGCCTCGTGGATATCGACCGCGGCGAATTCCTGGAGATCAGCGAGAACGATTGGCGTCGCGGCCGGAACCAATCCGCGCGTCGGCGTGATAACGAGAACGGATGAGCGTTTTCGTCGCGGCGGCGCGAAGGCGTTCGCATAAGCGAGCTTGCCGCGGAAATAGAGCCCGCTCAGAAACGCGAACACTTCGCCGAGCGTCGGTGGCTGGGAACTTCTCAGTCGAACCGCCAGGTCGAATTGGGCGCGCTCGCTCATGATGAGCTTTGCGCGCAGGCCGCCGGCATACGCAGGAGAGAGAAGAAAGACGCGGTTCATCGGTCCAAGAAGCAATCGTCATTTGGCGTCGGATCAAGAGCGACCACACTTGCTTTGAACTCGGTTCCCGAGGACGCTGCGTTCCCGTGAAAATTCTCGTCGTGGGCAGCGGCGGACGCGAACATGCGCTGGTCTGGAAACTCGCGCAATCCGCCGGAGTCGATAATATTTTCTGCGCGCCCGGCAACGCCGGCACGGCACTCCTTGCCGAGAATGTCGAGATCAAGGCGGGCGACCTGGCGGCCCTGGCGCGCTTCGCAAAAGAAAATCGCATCGACCTGACGGTCATCGGACCGGACGATTCTTTAGCGGTAGGAATCGTCGATGTTTTTGAAGGAGAACGACTCCGGGTTTTCGGGCCATCGAAGACCGCCGCGCGGCTGGAGTCATCGAAGATTTTCGCGAAGGAATTGATGCGCGCGAAACGGATCCCGACGGCGCGCGCCGCGATCTTCGAGAAACAGGAAGCGGCAATTGCGTTCCTGAAGGAGTCGCATTTTCCGATCGTGATCAAGGCGGATGGGCTCGCGCTCGGAAAAGGAGTCATCGTCGCACAAGAGTTCGAAGAAGCGCGCGCGGCCGTCGATGCGATGCTGAGCGAGGGGCGATTCGGCGAAGCGGGGCGGCGCCTCCTGATCGAGGAATGCCTGGCGGGCTCGGAATGTTCGCTGCACGCCCTCGTGGACGGCAAAAATTTTCTGATGCTCGCGAGCGCGCGCGATCACAAGCGCGCCTTCGACGGCGACGCGGGCCCGAACACTGGCGGCATGGGAGCATTCAGTCCGGCGAATAATTTTGGCGCGGAAGCGCAGGCACAATTCGAGGGTGCGGTGATGCGGCCGTTGCTGGATGGCTTGCGCGAGAGCGGCGTCATCTTTCGCGGTCTCCTTTTTCCAGGTTTGATGATCACCGGGGACGGTCCGCGAGTGCTGGAATTCAATTGCCGGTTTGGCGATCCGGAGACGCAGGCGATTTTGCCGCGGCTGAAATCGGATTTGGTGCCGCTGCTCGAAGCGACGATCGAAGGCCATCTGGATCACGCGACCATCGAATGGGACAAGCGGCCCGCGGTCACGGTCGTGATGGCTTCGGGTGGATATCCGGGGAAGTATGAGACCGCGAAAACGATTTCCGGCCTGGAGCGTGCTGCCTCGGAGGATGTGCAAATTTTCCATGCCGGTACGCGCCGGAAAAACGGCCAAGTGATCACGAGCGGCGGCCGCGTTCTCGCCGTGACGGCGCTGGGCGAAACCGTAGCCGCGGCGCGCGCTCGCGCCTACGAAGCGGTTTCGAAAATCGATTTCGAGAATTGTCACTACCGGCGAGATATTGCCCTGAGCGCCGTGGGCGGTAAGATCGTAGGCCACTGATGTCGCGGCTTATTTTACTTTTGGTCTGCACGCTCTGCGTCAGCGCCGCGATAAATTTATCCGCGCAACCGCCGGCCAAGGGATCGCCGTCTCCGCCGCCGGAGTCGTCCGCCACGCCTTCAGCTTCGCCCTCTCCGACGCCGACTCCAACGACGCGCTCGCTGATCGACACGATGGATTCCGCCGACCTGAAGGAAGCAATCCAGTTACTGAAGAACAACTACATCAAACCGGATGCGTTGAACGAAACGGAGCTGAGCCGCGCGGCTTTCGAAGGAATCCTGACGCGGCTGGGACGCGGCGTAGTTCTTCTTTCGAATGCGAACGGGGAACCGGCGGAACCGGCGGCGCCGTTTTACGGCGAGGTCCTGGAAAGTCATGTCGGCTATCTTCGTCTCGGCGCGCTCAACCGGGCGAACCTCGACGCGCTCGATGCGAACCTGCAAACTTTCGCAGCGAAGAAAGTGGACGCGGTGGTGCTCGACTTCAGGGCGAGCCCCGCGACGAATGATTTCCCGGTCGCGTCCGAGTTTGCCAAGCGGTTTTGCCCGAAGAACAAGCCGCTCTTTACCCTGCGTAAAACGACCGCGCGGCAGGAGCGCGCCTTCACCTCGGACCGGGACCCATCCTATCAAGGTTTGATCATCATCCTGGCGGACGGCGACACGGCCGGCGCCGCGGAAGCGATCGCCGGCGTGATTCGGATTTACGACAAGGCGCTCATCATCGGGCAGCAGACCGCCGGTCGCGCGGTGGAATATTCGGACCTGAAATTGCCGAGCGGGAAAGTGCTGCGGGTGGCGGTCGGTGAGGCGATCCTGCCGGAGGGGCAGCCGCTTTTTCCGGGCGGTCTGAAACCGGATGTGCCGGTCGAGATGGCGGCCGTCGACAAGCGCGAAATCTTTCAGGCCAGCCGCGACAAAGGGATGACGCCGTTCGTGGTGGAGAATTCGCGGCCGCACTTGAATGAGGCGGCATTGATCTCGGGAAGGAACCCGGAGCTGGAGGCGATGGAGGCGGCGCAGCGTCGAAATAAAAATCCGGAAAAGAGCGGCACTCACGACGCGGTCTTGCAGCGAGCGCTCGATCTGGTGACGTCGATCGGGATTTTCCAGAAGAAATAGCGACCTATCTTGGAAAAGTCAGCGCGCGAGGTTAGCATTGCGCTCGGGTGAATCCGCTCGAAGAACGCATCGGCTACAAGTTCCGCAATTCGCTGTTGCTGGCGGAGGCGCTCACTCACCCGAGCTTGCGCCACGAGACGCACCGGACTCATTTCGACAATCAGCGGCTGGAGTTTCTTGGCGATGCCGTTTTGCAGCTGGTCGTGACCGAGCATCTTTACGGATATTTCACCGCCGAAGCGGAAGGCAAGCTGACCAAACTGCGGGCGCGCCTGGTCTCCCGGGAAGCGTTGGCGGTCCACGCGGCGGCGATCAACCTGGGACACTATCTCATGATGGGCCGCGGCGAAGAAGCCAGCGGCGGGCGCTTGCGCAACTCGACCCTGGCCGACGCGTTCGAGGCGCTGGTCGGTGCGATTTTTCTCGATAGCGATCTGGCGATGGCGAGAAAATTTATCCTGGAACAAACCGCCGACGACCTGGCGCAGCTCGTGGAAGAACCGATCGACGTTAATCCGAAGGGACAGCTCCAGGAGTTGCTCCAGGCGATCTCGCCGCGAAGTCCCGTTTACGAAGTGATGTCGCAGACCGGGCCGGAACATGCCAAGACGTTCGTCGTGCGCGCTGTATGGGAAGGCATCGAGCTGGGGCAGGGAACCGGACGCAGTAAGAAACAGGCTGAAACCGCGGCGGCGATCGAAGCGATGAGGGAACGGCGCTGGGAGAAGGAGTCGGCGTTGGCAGAGCGCGAGCAAGGAACATAGGCTTGTAGCCTGTGTGGCCAACGGGTTTTCAACCCGTTGATTTCTTTGAAGCGGATTACAAGTCCGCTGGCCGCACAGGCTACAAGCCTGTGTTCCTCAAAGGCGCGGCGAGTGATTGAGCGCGTGGACTGCGTCCCACGCGTGATGTTGGGCAATCGCAGCCGTGACGAATTTCTTCGCGCGTCGGATCGCTTCTTCGAGCGATAACCCGGCGGCGAGGCCGGCGGTAATCGCTGCTGAATAAGTGCACCCGGTTCCATGCGTCGCGATGCCGCGGGAAAAAGGCGCGGAGAATTCGATCACCTTTCCGTCAGCAAAAAGCAGATCCATGGCGCTATCGCCCGCGAGATGGCCGCCTTTTAACAGGACCGGCACGCGATATTTTTCCGTAAGGATTTCGCCGGCTTCGCGCATGGCAGGTAGATTACGGATCGATTTGCCGATTAGCAGGCTGGCTTCGCCGAGGTTCGGCGTCAAGAGCGCGGCGAGCGGAAACAACTCCCGCTCGTAAGTTTCCATCGCGTCGTCCTGGAGCAGCGCGTCCCCGCTCGTCGCGATCATCACCGGATCGATGACGAGCGGCGTCGATCGGTGAGTGCGAAGTGTGCTAGCGATTTCTGCGATGATGCTGGCGGAGAAAAGCAGCCCGGTCTTGATCGCGGCGACCGGGAAACTGCGGAGGAGCACTTCGATTTGATCGCGCACCAGCTCAGCACTAACCGGCTCGATTTTCGAAACCTTACCCGGCGTTTCCGCGACCACGCAGGTGACCGCGGTCAATCCGTAAACACCGAGGGCGCTAAATGTTTTCAGATCGGCCTGGATGCCGGCGCCGGCGCTGCTGTCCGAACCGGCGATGGTGAGCGCGACCGGGACTTTGGATTTCGCCGGCATCTTCTTCAAAAGACGGGCCGCAGGCCCGTGGCTACAGTTAAGCGCCGTCGGCGCCGATCGCTTCGACCGGGCAGCCTTCCATCGCTTCCTTGCAGAGCGCTTCTTCCTCGGGACTCTCGGGCTGCTTGTAAACGAAGGAGTGGCCGCCATCGTCGTTGCGCTTGTAATTCGCCGGTGCGGTTTCGCGGCAAAGATCGCAATCGATGCATTGATCGTCGACGTAGTAGGGGCCGGAAACGTTCTCCGGATATTTGTTTGCGGGGTCGGCCATATTCTTCCGTTAAAAGCGAACTGGAAGGTAGAAAGAAACCCCTCGGGCGCAATAGAAATCTGGCCCGGAACCCAGCCAGGCGCGACCAAGCGCGAGGCCAACGGCGAAGAGTGGGAGATGGCCCGCGTCGCGCCGACCAAAAAAGAGAAAACCAACACGCTGCGGGCGTTCGTGGTGGAGCTGGCCGTCTACGCGGTTTTCGTGACCGGATATTTCTTCCTGGTCCTCCATTATCTCTCGGGCTGGCTCCAGAATCTTCATTTATACCACGTTAAGATTTACGCGTTCGCGACCATCGTCCTGATCATCGGTCAGGCGGTGTTTCTCGAAAGCGTCACCACCTGGCTGCTGCGACTTCTGCGCGGCGGCCGCTCGGAATAACCAATGTTCTTCCCGATCTCGATCTCCACCATCAACCCGATCTATCTGGTCGCGATCGGATTTCTCATTGGCGTTCTCGGCGGATTCTTCGGCGTGGGCGGAAGCTTCATCGCGGGCCCGGCCCTGCGCGCGGTGGGATTGGAATGGAATTTCGCAGTCGGCACGGACCTGGCCCACATCGTGGGCAAGTCGGTGGTGGCGGCGAAGCGGCACCGCGCGCTCGGCAACGTGGATTTAAAGCTGGGCCTGATCATGGCCATCGGGACCATGGGCGGTGCGGAAGTGGGCGCGCAATTGATCCAAATGTTGAAACGCGCCGGGAATGTGAACTTCGTCGTCAGCATCGTCTCGATCGTGATCTATTTCAGCATTTCGACCTTCATGATCTGGGAAGCGTGGCGAACGCTGCAGTATCAAAAGAAACGGCGGCCACGCACGAAGGTGCCGGGAACGGCGGCCAAGCAGGACGAGTCATCCTTTAGCCACCGCACCCAGGCGATCCAGCGTCTGAAACTTTGGCCGATGATTTCGCTCCCGGCTTCCGGGGTGAAAGCGATCTCGCTCTGGGTCATCATCCTGGTTTCGTTTGTCGGCGGTTTATTCAGTGGATTCCTCGGCGGCGGCGCCGGCTACATCCGGATGCCGATGCTGGTCTACGTGCTGGGAATTCCCACTCACCTCGCCGTGGGCACGGATCTTTTCGAGATCATCATCTCGGCGAGCTACGGCACGTTCAGCCACGCGATCAAAGGCAACGTCGACATTCTGATCGCGCTGGTCATGCACACCGGCGCGGCGATCGGGGCGCAGATCGGCGCGATCTCGACCCAATATTTTGCAGGGCCGAAAATCCGGCTGGCCTTCGTGCCGTTGCCGTTGATCGGCGCGGCCATCGTCATTTACACCCTCGTCACCGGACACAAACTGTAGCCGTATGCGGATCCTCATTTGCAGCGATGGCACCGACCCGGCGGACAAACCGGTCCTGCTCGCCGCCCTCGTGGCGGCGCCGACCAAGGCCGAGTCCACGCTGCTCGGAATCACGGAGACGGCCGGGGACGAAAAACCGTTGCGCGACGCCTTGGAAAGCGAAGCGAAAAAGCTGAGAAAATTCGGCGTCTCGCCGGAGATTGTCGTGCGTGCCGGCGAACCGATCCGCGAAATTTTGGAACAAACGAAGACAACCGCCTACGACATGACGATCATCGGCGCGCGCCGTAAAAGCAGCAGCGGACCCTATTGGCGCGCGGGAAAAACCTACGAAGTCATCAAGGCAATCCCGACGCCGGTGCTGCTCGCGACCGGGATCTGCGAGACGCTGAAGAGTTTCATCGTCTGCACCGGCGGGAAAAAATATATCGACGCCGCCGTGGAATTAACCGGCAAACTCGCCGCGGCCGTCGGCGCGTCTGTCACCCTGTTGCACGTCATGGCGGAACCGCCCGCGATTTACGCCGACCTCGTCCAGCTCGAAGAAGATGTCGAGCGGCTGCTCCAATCCGGTTCCGAGCTCGGGCGAAATTTGCTCGCGCAAAAGCAGCGCCTGGAGAAGCTCGGCCTCCTCGTCGAGGTGCGCGTCCGCCATGGTTTTGTGATCGACCAAATCTTCGCTGATGTGAGCGAACGCGGCCATGACCTCATCGTGACCGGCTCCTCGCCGACCCGCGGTCCGCTCGGCCATTACATCATGGGAGACCTCACCCGCGGCATCGTGAATCGCGCAAACGTCCCGGTCCTCGTCGCGCGCTCGGCGAAGGGGGCCAACGCGCCGGCCGGTTTCTGGAATACGTTGAAACAGCTGTATGCGTCGAGCTGGGGAAGGACGTAGCTTCGCTACGAAAACTTCAAATCCCAAGCTCCAAGCTCCAAAGAAGCTCCAAACTTCGCTACCACCTTGGTGTTTGATGTTTGGTGCTTCTCTGGTGCTTGGAGCTTGGTGCTTGGAGCTTTTCACAATCCTCCATCCCGCTGGAGAAATCCGCCCTGTCCGCGCATCAACGCCTCGCCGATCAAGACCGCATCCACGCCGCAGGCTTTTATTCGCGCCAGATCTTCCGCCGTCCTGATTCCGCTTTCGCTCACCAGTACGATTTCCTCTGGCACTTGCTCGCTCAACTTTTCCGTCACGCCCAAATCGACTTCGAAGGTCGTGAGATTGCGGTTGTTAATGCCGATGATTTGCGCCGGCGCTTCCAAGGCGCGATCGAGTTCAGCCAGGGTATGGACTTCGACCACGGCATCGAGCTGATACGTCCTCGCCGTTTCCAGAAGAGAATTGAGCTGGGCATCATCCAAGGCTGCCACGATGAGGAGGATCGCATCGGCGCCCGCCATGGCGGCTTCCATGATCTGAAGCGGATCGAGGATGAAATCTTTGCGAAGAAGCGGTTGCGGAACCGCGGCGCGAATCGTCCCGAGATAACGGAGATGACCCTGGAAGAATCGCTCGTCTGTCAGGACCGATATCGCTTCCACGCCGGCGCGCGCATAATTTTTTGCGATCGCGACCGGATCGAATGACTCGACAATCACGCCGGCCGACGGCGACGCTTTTTTCACTTCGGCGATCAACGCCAGCTTTCCTTCGCCTGGCTGGAGGGCGGATGCGAACCCGCGGAAATCGTTCCGGAGCAGCGCGGCCCGATGCAATTCATCGCGCCGCGGGCGCAACGCTTCGATCTCTTCGCGCTTTGCGCGCAAAATTTCCTGGAGACGATTCATTGTTTCTCTTTTCCTCTAGCGCCGAATCGTGCCGGTTGCACGCTGCCGCGCGAATGGCATGTTCCCGCCGCCGATTTCGCCGACGTAGCTCAGCTGGTAGAGCAACGGTTTCGTAAACCGTAGGTCACGGGTTCGAATCCCGTCGTCGGCTCCATCGCATACGTTCCGTTTCTGCACTGAGCGGTCCGCTGTTAACAAAAAAATTTATCGAGCTTTCTCGACTTTCTTTTTGGCCCAGCTTCAGAACAGCGTCGCTCCTTTCTACTCGCTCTGTTGAGTTTACGTCCCTCCAACGGGCCCGAAGTCGACATGGCCCGCGCGGGTGCGAGGCCAAGGCGGCGCCTTACATTACGAAAATGTAAGCATCCAACCTGCGGGCACCGTTCCGAATACAGCTTCGTCTCTGTCCAATCCCAATTCAGGAAAGGATCCACACAACTATGCGAATCAATCCCGCTTTTAAATCCGGCGTTTTCAATCCACGCCTCGTTCTCACTTTCATCCTCTTCGCGATCGGCGCTGCGCTGGCGATGTTCAGCTGGGCCTCCAATCCGGCAACGAGTAACGTCACCGTTCCCGGAAGCGCCGGCCAAAAAGTCGTCGTGAACTGGACCGGCGATATTCCGCCGCTCGTCAACGGCACGAGCGATTGCACCAATCTCGCCGATACTCCGGCCGCCGATCAGCATGTGTCGACGGTCAATGTCCCCGCGGGCCTCTACAATTCGGTGAACGCGAAATTCACTTTCCGCATCGAGTGGGATGAAAACGCCGGCAATGACGAAATCCTGACGGTGCTAAATCCGGATGGGACCACGCTCGCCTCGAGCGATGGCGGCGATCCGCACGAAGAAATCACGGCGACGAATCTTCCCGCCGGCGCCTATAAGATCATTGCCTGCGGTTTTATCAGCGGACCTTCTCCCCAGTCCTACGTTGGCAAGCTCACGATCGATACCTCCGTGGGCGGCCCGCCTACGCCTCCACCTACGCCTACTCCCGCGCCCGCCGCGCCCGGCGTGCCTCGCTATTACAATTACGCGCCGCCAGCCACGATCGGCGAAGCTGCCGGCGAGCCCTCGATCGGTTACAATCTCAGCAGCAAAAAGGCGATGTATATCGCCGGCCTTCAGACTTTGCGGGTGACGTTCCCGGAAAATATTACGCCGGCTGGTTCGGTCCCGGCCGCGTGCGACGCACTCTGGGACGATGTTTCCTATGTGGTGACGAAGACTAAGTCGCTCGATCCGATTCTCTTTACCGACCAAAGAACGGGGCGCACTTTTGTTTCGCAGTTGGATAGCGTGGTCCCGCCGGCGTCTCCGGTCCTGATTGGTCTCAACAGTTTGATGGCTTACACGGATGACGATGGGGTGAGCTGGACGCCGGCGCAGGTTAATCCGCCGGATGGAAGCTACGATCACCAGTCAGTCGGCGCCGGTCCGTATCCCGCGTCCATTCCGCTGGGCAATCCGGTTAACAAAGGCGACGCGGTTTATTATTGTTCGCAAGCCGGAGTAACGGCGTTCTGTTCGCGTAGTGACGACGGCGGCCTGAACTTCGGCCGTGCCACCGCGATCTATAATGCCGTAACGGACGGCTGCGGCGGAATCCATGGCCACGTCAAAGTCGCGCCCGATGGCACCGTCTATGTGCCGAACCGCGGCTGTTCCGGCGTGCAGGCAGTTACTGTTTCGAACGATGCGGGAACCACCTGGACCGTGCGCCCGGTGAAGAACGCCAGCTTCACGGCCGGCGCGCCTCCCGGGATTCTCGATCCGTCCATCGGCATCGCGAATGACGGGACGCTTTACTTTTCCTACATCAACACGGACGGCCACGCGCACGTCGCGGTGAGCAAGGACAAAGGTGTAACCTGGATCAACGATTTCGACATCGGCGCGAGCCAGAAGGTGGGCAACGCGGTGTTCATCGAAGCAGTAGCCGGCGATAAGGATCGGGCCGCGGTCGGTTTCATTGGCACGACGCAAATCGGCGACCACCAGGCCGCGGACTTCAACGGAACCTGGTATGCCTTTCTCGCCCACACCTATGATGGCGGCGCGCATTGGACCACGGTCAACGCTACTCCGAACCATCCGGTCCAGAAGGAAGCCTGTATCTGGAACCAGGGCGGCAGCAACCAGTGCCGCAATCTCCTCGACTTCAATGAAATCACGATGGACGAAAAAGGCCGGGTCCTTTACAGCTACGCCGACGGTTGCATCGATGATTGCGAGGAAGGTGGTCCCAACTCCTATAGCTCGAAAGCTACCATCGCGCGGCAATCCGGCGGCAAAGGATTGCTCTCCCAGTTTGATCCCAGCGAGCCGGTGGCGCCGCAGGCGGCTTGTCTCTCCGGCCGACGCGACGATCTCGCCTCTTACTTGAAATGGATCACGCCGGACAACGGCGGCAGCGACATTAGTGCTTACAAAATCTACCGCGGCACCACCGCGAATAACCTGGTCCTGATCGGGCAACAGGTCGGCGACAAGAACACCTATAACGATCGCACCGCCGACCCAGCCGTTTCAAATTACACTTATAAGATCAGGGGCGTGAATGGCTCCGGCGAAGGCGTGTTCAGCAACCTTGTTACCTTGCCGCTGGGCAAGCGCCTGGAAAAAACCGGCTCTTGCAGTGCGCCGGGCGTGACCGCGGTTACCGATCCAGTCGGTGACGAGACCGACGGCGTGACCGAACACGACCTTACCTCGGTCTCCATGGCGGAGCCCGTTTCCAACCCGACGACCGGCGCCGCGGACAACATCGTCTTCACGATCAAAGTGCAGGATCTCAACCCGGTCCCTCCGGGCTGGCGCTGGTCGGTTCGCTTCACCGTCGCGGGATACAACCCGCCCGCCGCCCCCGTTGTAGGAGCGCAGGAAGATTGGTTCGTCTCGATGATTTCATCGGATAACGCCGCGCCCGCATTCACCTACGGCACCACCGGCGTGTTCCAAGGAGCCGCGCGCTTCTTCAGCACGATCGGCAACCTCGCTGGCTCGAGTAAGTACGACGTGGATGGCACCATTACTCTCGTCTTGCCCAAGGAGACCTTCCGATCACATGCCGTGTGCACCGGCACCTGCGCCCCGCTCGCTCCTGGCACAGCGGTTAGTATCGCTCTTGGCAGCGTCCGCTTCTCGCCGCCTTCGGAAGTGCCCGGTAGCGGTGGCACCAACGAAACCATTCCGGATACGACGGGTGCCGCGAGCTATCAGTTGCGGCCGGTAAACCTTTGCCTGCCTAACACCGCGCCGGTCGCCAGGCTCACGGCCGATAAAGGGAGCGGCACCGCCCCGTTGACAGTGACTCTTAATGGCAGCGCTTCCTCGGACGAGGACGCGATCGATACCGTCGCGACCTATACCTTCAACTTCAATGACGGCAGCGATGACGTCGTCCAAAGTTCGCCGACGCTCGTGCACGCCTTTAACCAGGGCGGCCTCTACGACGTGAAGCTGGTCGTGACCGACTCACGCGGAAAAGTAAGCTCGAATACGGCCCATGCTTTAGTGGAAGTGGAACAGACCATCACTCCGAGCGCCGCGCAGTTATTGAACATCTCGAGCCGGCTCCGGGCCCAGACCGGAGACAACACCCTCATCGGCGGCTTCATTGTCACCGGAAGTAATGCAAAGAAAGTGGTCGTTCGCGCTCTCGGGCCATCGACCCAGGTCCCGGGCTTCCTCGCCGATCCTGTCCTGGAATTGCACGACTCCACGGGCGCGCTCGTGACGAGCAACGACAACTGGGGCGATTCGCTCGAGGCCGCGCAGATTCAGGCGACGGGCTTGGCTCCGGTAGATTCCAAGGAGTCAGCCATTCTGCGGATCCTTAATCCAGGCGCTTACACCGCCGTCGTGCGCGGCAAGAACAACAGCATCGGCACCGCCGTGGTCGAGGCCTATGACTTGGATCCAACGAATAACTCCAAGCTGGCTAACCTCGCCACGCGCGGCTTTGTCCAGACCGGGGATAACATTCTGATCGCCGGTTTCATCACCGGAAACCGGAACACGAACATCAACGTGCTCCTGCGCGCGATGGGACCATCGCTCGCCGGTCAGGTTCCCACGGCCCTGGCCGATCCGATCATGGAGCTGCACGACAGCAACGGTGCGACCCTGGCGACAAACGATAACTGGCAGGACACCCAGAAAACCCAAATCGAGCAGACCGGTATTCCGCCTGGCAATCCGAAAGAATCCGCGATTGTCAGCTCGCTGCCGCCCGGGGCTTACACCGCCCTCGTCCGCGGCGTGAACAACGCCGTCGGCAACGCCGTGGTAGAAGTCTACAATCTGCCTTAACCGTCGCGAGCGAACACTCGCACTGCCTGTGACGCGGTCGCGGCCATCAAGTGCCGCGAGCGCTTCCTACTTTCGATTTTCGATTTTTGATCGCCTTCTACTTTCCACTTCCTACTTTCGGTTTCGGACCTCCGACTTCCGATCGCCGACCTCTGAACTCTACCTCGACGTCCGGATCGCGTCCCAGACTCGGTCCAGCAGTTTCGGATTGCGCGGCGCGGCCTGGGGGGATAGTTTCATTTACCTCCCCATGCTGACACCCGCCCCGTCGAACCTCAAGCTGATTAGACCCCAAAAATGCGCCTTTAAAGGCCCAATTATTGGGCCTAATTCTCGTTAGATGGTATCGTCGCTTCCACGGCTCGCGCGATCAGTCCTGATCCTGTTCGCAGTTTGCTTCCTTGGAGCTTGCGCCGTTCACGTCTTCGATCTGTGGCGGCACGGTTGGTTGCCTTACCACTTGCGCCGTTGGCGCTCAACGCCTACTGGACCGCCCTCACGTTTCTCGATGCGCTCGCTGCGGTCCTGTTGCTTTGGCAGCCGCGCATTGGGCTCGCCTTGGCTATCCTCATCATCACATCTGACGTGACGCTCAATCTCTTCGCCCAGTTCTACCTTCGCTTGCATCTCCGGTCAGATGCTTTGTCGTTGCAGTTTCTCTTTTGTGTCGCTGTCCTTGCGGCCACGTTTTATGCTCGACGCACGGGAGCAGCCACGCCAACCATCTAACCATGCGATCCAGCGGCAATAATATCTTTGACTGACCGTAAGGTCAGTGGGAATCTTGGCCGTGACAGGGCGGACAATCACGGCTTAATCGCGCGGCTTAGTTGCCACCGTGCGCGGTTGTGGTGGCGTTTTTATCATCCGCCTAACGAGCGATTCGAACCGCTTGGCGGCGGCAGTGCCGGAACGGGCGTCCTTCGCAAGCCGTTCAAGCGTTTCCTCGCGCGTTTCGTGTTTCTTCATGGTTCAGTTCACCATCTAGTGCGTGCTGTTGTGAAACGAAGTCTGTTTGAAGTCTTGTACCGCCGGATCGTACAGCGCGCAAAACTTCATGGTCTGCTCCTCCTTCGGCAATTCGTGACTGTAGTAATGAACCACGCCGTAAACATAAACAAAAAGTTTCTTGTCCACGATTTTTGCAATGGCATCAGCAGTCAAGGGTGGCCCGCCCAACGCAGTCATTTTGATTGCCAGTCCGGCAGGAATCATTGTTTTAACCGGCGGGCTGTCGCGGGAAAGCGGCGGCGGGTCACTGGTCAACTTCTCTGTCCGCGTAATCAACGCGCTTTCCTGTTCAACGTCGATTGCATCCGACTTGCCTAAGTTTTGTATGATCATTGTTCCACTAAGTTGTTGTCCAGGAACGAGGCTGCCTAATGACACGCCAGTTAAAAATAAGGATGGACGATTAGCCTGCGGAGCATCCTTCTTCCACTCCCTGTCCTGCAACCAGCAGCAACCCGTTAACACGGCGAACAGAATGGCCGTGCCGCTTGTCCAAATACATAGTGACCTATGACCAAGAGCACCGAACATGCCCGCAATAATCGTGGCTATGAGGCAAAGAGAACCCGCAATGTACACAATCGTTTCCATCCAGCTCCTTACGTGATGACTGGTCGCGAGTTGGCTACCGGGCTTACTATTTTTTTTGTCATTGGAGTCGGAATTGGCGCGTTTGCTTTCGCGATACTTTCTTCTTTTCACTAGATGCTACGCTGTCTGCCACGTCTCTTACGCCGGACAAGGGCCATCACCGCCCTCTGCCGCAATGAGCTTCGCATATCGCAATCCTTTGCCGACAACGCCACTGAGCGCCTTAATAAAGCGCCCTTGGTCGTTGTCTTTGCGCTCGTTGAATCGGAAAGCTTGCTCATCGCAATACCGGAACAAATGAAACGGTTCGACATTCACATATGTCCCCTTGAGGGAGCGTTTCAAAAGCGACCAGAAGTTTTCCAGCCCGTTCGTATGGACTTGGCCCTTGGCGTAGCACTCCAAATGGTCAATCACTTGGCGGTCGTAATCCTTTTCAAGATCGTCATAGGACATGAGCGCATCCGTGTTCACGGTCGAGCCTGCTTCGACGTGCTGGCGAACGTTGCCGCAAAGCTCGGGTCTGCGGGTATTCGGAACCACCTTCAACACGATACGCGAGAGAGTTTCGCCCTCTGTGCGTTGCAGGATGCCTTGCACGGGGGTTTTCTTAATGCCAGCGTCTCCAACACCCGTGCGGCGATTCTTGTGCATGTAGCGAGCCTTTGCGCCGATGTAGGTCTCATCAGCTTCACACGTCCCGCTCATTTTGCCGCCGAAACCTTGCTGCATGGCGAGCCGGATACGTTGCAGCATGAACCATGCGGTTTTCTGAGTCACGCCAAGCGCGCGATGCAGTTCGTAAGAGCTAACGCCGTTTTTGCAGTTCGACGCGAGCCACATTGCCGGAAGCCACTTATCCAAACCAATCGGGGAATCTTCAAAGATTGTTCCAACCTTGGCCGAAAACTTTTGCTTCGGGTGAGGCGTGCGGCATTTCCAGACCTTCGCGTTTTCAAGGAACGTCACCTTGTCGGAATTGCAGCGCGGGCAACGCACTCCTTTAGGCCAGCGAATCTGTTTAAAGAACTCAAAAGCGTTCTCGGGATTGCTGAAATACGTTACCGCTTCCAAGAGGGTTTCCGGTGCTTGCATACGGGGAGAATACCAGCATGAAACGGTCTGTCAAGTATATTATTGCCGATCCAGCGAACGGGCTGGCAGCTTTGATTCCTCACTTTCCATGAAATTCCACCCTCAACCCGCAGCGATGCGCCCTCTCGCCAGCCGTCGCTGATCTTGTTGATTCACTCGCGCGACTCGTTCAACCTGCGGTCTTAAAGTCTATGTCACGGCTTGCCAGTCCGTTCCATTGTAGCCCTCTGCCCCACTACCCGAAAGTCCGGTCTCGTTAGACGCAGATGACCACGTTCGCTATAAGGCGCAGTCTCGTTTGATGTTCCGGAGTAACTGTGCGCGACGGACAATAGAGTAAAATGGAGCCGCATGAGTCACTTCTTTGTTCGCCTTCCGAATGAGCCCTCGCCTGCGGATGGCGGCGCACTCAAGAGACGGCTCGCGCAGGCACTGGTAGCGACGCCAGGGATCATCCTGTTGCTCCTCGCTCTGCACGGGGTTGTCGCGGATTATCGCCACATGCAAGATGTGAGTCGGCGCGCGGAGGCGCGAACGGCGCTAGCAGAGGCCACGATTGTCGAGACGCACGGCCTGGTCTCCGGGAAAGGTCTTCGTATCGCGGAAGGAGCCGGAACGTTCAGCTTCACCACTGTTTCCGGCCAGGAGGTGCGGGTTCCATATCGAGGCTTCAGCGGCAGCCTTGGCACGAAGCTTCCCGTCCGCTACGATCCTCGCAACCCTGAGAACTGCGCCCTGGGAGACAACCGGTGGGGGTTTTCCGACCTTCTCGGTAACGCGCCTTTTTTCCTCATGGGCCTATGTTTTCTGTTCTTGGCAATGAAGCTGGGACGCCGGAATCCGTGAGCACCGGATCTGGGCAGTTGGTGGATTCGGGATCACAAGTTGTTTCGACGTGGTGGCAGTTTTTTCGCTCTCGGCATCGCAAGCATTCGATGTAGTATGCAACTCGTGCAGCTCCAACGTCTAACCAGGCGATGCAGCGAACCGCTGGCGCGCGCGTGCGCGAGTTAATTGTTATTAGTTACCAGTTAATCGTGGCAGAGTTTGCTGTCACCAGCCGTGGCTGAGATTGAGCTCGTTAGGCGCTTACGCATGCAGCTTTTCCGTCCCGGTCCCGAACACCTTGCGAGCTACGTGGCCGCGCTCGAGCGCGGGTGGTCTGCCGACAACGAGCGCGGGGTCGAAGCCACGCGCGAAGAGCTCTCCCGCATTCATGCCGATGCAGCGGCGTTTCTCGCCAGCATGGAAGACCGCGAAGCTAAGGGTCCTCCCGTCACTCTCCCAGACGGTTCGGCGGCCAAGCGCCTCCCGGGCGTCAGGCGCTGGCTCTGGGACGGGGAGTTCTGCGGAAGCATCGGGTTGCGGTGGCAGCCGGGGACTACGGCGCTTCCGCCCCATTGTCTGGGGCATATCGGCTACGCGGTCGTGCCGTGGAAGCAGCGCCTCGGGTATGCCAAGTCAGCGCTACGTCTCATACTTCCTGAAGCCAGGGCAATCGGCCTTTCGTACGTGGAGATCACCACTGATCCGGCCAACATCGCTTCCCAGCGCGTCATCGAAGCGAATGGAGGCATCCTGGTCGAGCACTTCATCAAGCCGCAGCAGTTCGGCTGCAAGCCCGGCCTGCGCTTTCGCATCACGTTGACATGACAGCGACGAGCCCCTCCATTCCATCCAAGACCTCAAATAACTCCCACACTCTATTTCTTGGATAACGGTCATGAATCAGCTCCTGCGGTTCTCTGGTTCGGTTAAGCGTGATCCAGCCATCGAGGCCTGGATGAAGGCGCACCCAGGGGAATTGGGTGTGATCGCGCGGCACTGGTTTGAGGTTATGCGCAAGTGTGGAGACGATGTGCGAGAACTGTTGCATGATGGCCATCCGACGGCGTGTATAGCTGACGCCGCATTCGGGTACGTCAACGCCTTCAAAGCTCATGTGAATGTCGGGTTCTTTCGCGGCGCCGAAATTGCCGATCCGGAGGGTCTGTTGGAAGGCACAGGCAAGTTTATGCGTCACGTGAAGCTCCGACCCGGCCGTGACTTCAATGCTAAAGCTCTAACGAAGCTAATCGAGACTGCATACACCGACATGAAAGAACGCGTGCGAGCGGAATGACAACGATCGCGTTCCTGTTACCCGTCGAATGAAAGAAAGGCCTAACCAGGCGATGCCCCCATGACTTTCACCGAACATCCGCGTTTGCTCGCGCGCGTCGCGGGTGCGTTCTACCTGATCATCACGGCGTGCGCCTTGTTTGCCTACTTGTATGTTCGCGATCAGGTGATCGTCACTGACAACATGGCTCAGACCGCAGCTAACTTCCAGGCGCAGGAGAAGCTCTATCGATTGGGCTTTGCTGCCGCCGTCATCGTCGTCATCTGCAATCTGCCCCTCGGATTTATCCTGTTCGAGCTTCTCAAGGTGGTGAATCCGCGCCTCGCCAAGCTCGCCCTGGTCTTCATCACCGCATCAGCCACGATCGAGGCCGTCAATCTCTTCAACTATATCGAGCCTTTGTTCACATTCAGCCTTCCCGAATACGCCACCGCCTTCGACGCGGCCGGACGACAGGCTCTTGCGCGCGGTCCGATAAGGATGTTTGGTTATGCCTTCAGCGTGAGCCTGACGTTCTTTGGCGTGTTCTGCTCGCTGATTGGATTTCTCATCTTTCGGTCGAAGTTTCTTCCGGCAATCATAGGCGTGCTGATGATGGTTGCCGGCGTGACTTACTGGATCAACAGCTTCCGGCTTTTCCTCGCATTGCCGATCCCTTACATTCCGTGGGTCACGCTCGTCGCCGAATTGTCACTGGCCCTTTGGCTCCTTGTTGTCGGCGTCAACGAGGCGAAATGGCGGGCGCAGGCCGGCCAGGGCGGCACTAAGTGACATCTAACCAATCGAGTTGACCGTTTGGAGTGCGATCCTAGGATCACTCCAAACCCGATGAGTAACCTTCTGCGCATTTCTTTCGCGGCGTTTTTGCTGGCCGGGGTGGGAGCATTCCTGGCGCCGCGGCGAATTTTGCGCGAGACGTGGCGGAGAATCAGAGCGCTCGGCCGGTGGCTAGATGAAGAGACGCCGCGCCGTCGCAGGATGGTCTTCATCCTGATCTGGATCGTCGCGCTTATCCCGATGCTGCACCTGACTTACCTCGTGCGGCATTATGCGGTCGAGGTGCCGACGCTCGATGACTGGGAAATGGCGCCGCTGATCGTCGATGCACATAGCGGCCATTTGAAATGGACCGACATCTTCGCGCAGCAGCAAGAGGCCCGCACGGTTCTCCCGAAACTGATCTTCATTCTCTCGGCCGCGGGTGGCCACTGGGATGTGCGCGACCAGATGATGCTATCGGTGAGTTGCTGCTGGCTTACGGTCGCGGGCATTTTCGTTTTGTTGCGGCGCGCGGGCCTCGGTCCCGGCGCGGTCGCCATTTGTTTCTGGCTGGCGGCGCTCACGATTTTTACGCCGGCGAAATATGAGATCTGGATTTTCGCCTCCGGGTTCCCTTCCTTTTTGCCGGCGCTTTTCCTGGTGGCCGGGCTTGTGGTTATGGGTGCTAATATTTCGACGGCTTGGAAATTCGTTTTGAGTGGACTGTTCGCTACCGCGAGCAGTTTCAGTTTGCCGCACGGATTGCTCGCATGGGGCCTCACCTTCCCGGTGCTCCTCCTCATTCGCCAGGTTCCGCGGTGGCGATCATGGCTTATCGCCTGGATCGGTCTCGGCGCGATCTGCATGGCCACGTATTTTTGGGGCTATCAAAAGCCGGCTTACCTGCCCGAGTTCGCTCCGGCCGCTCCGCTGGGTGAATACGTTCGCTTCATGCTGGAATTCCTCGGCGGCGGTCTCGCCTACGCGTGGAAAGATCGCCCGGCTTTGTCGGCTGCGCTCTTCGGCGCGGTGCAATGCGCGCTCTTTTTCGCGGCGCTCGTTTACTGGGCGCGGCGAATTCGCGACCGGGCGTTTATCGCGAAGACCGCACCGTGGTTCGCGCTCGGATTGTATTCCTTCGGGAGCGCTGTTCTGGCGGCGCTCGGTCGAGTGGGCTATGGCGCGTCCTACGCGCTGGCGTCGCGCTACGTGACTTTTTCGATTTACTTTACGATCGCCGTCATCGCGCTGGTGGCGATTATCGTTCGGGAAATTCTTAGCCGACACGCTCCGGTCCCTGCGCGCGGGTGGACTTACGCGATCTGTGCCGTGCTCGTTATCGGCTACCTGGTTCCCTACAAAGTGTGCGCGTACAACACCTCGTTTTTTCTGCGCGCTCTCTCGGCCAAGGACAGGCTCGCTCGCGCGGCGGTCCTTCTTAGCCCCGCGATCGACACCTCGGAGATCATCAAGAAAACAGCGTATCCCAACGACGCCAGGCCGGTGATTGAAGGCGCCGACGCGCTAGATCGGTTGAAACTGCTGCGGCCGCCGCTGGTCCGCGCCAATCGTCTTGACGCGATTCCGCATGAAGTTGCCGATGGCATTCATGCGTCGGGCGCGTGCGAAGCAATTACGGCAAGCGACGGGCAACTCGTGCGGGCGAACGGCTGGGCAGTCCTGAACGCGAAGGGGCGCCCGCCCGACAGCGTGGCGGTAGCATACCAAACGGCGCCCGACCAGGAATGGATTCTCTGCGCGATTTCCGATTCGTTTGAAATGCGGCCTGAAATCGTGAAACGCTTCAAGAGCATGGACCAAGTCTGGTCCGGTTGGAGCGCGACCTTTCCGCGAAGCGCGTTTCCTGCAAACGCGAAGCTGTCGTTCTGGGCGCTGGATGCGGACGAGCCGAAATTGTATCGGCTGAAAGACGAGGCCGTCTTGACGCCTCGTTAGGCCACTGACCGATGAAGCCGCACGAACACGACATCATGCGTTCGGTCGAGGACCATTATTGGTGGTACCAGGCGCTCCGGCAGCACGTCCTCCATTCGCTTGCCTCTGCCAGCCCGGCCTTTTCGCTGCTGGATGCTGGTTGCGGCACCGGAGGAATGCTCGCAACCGTCCGCGAAAAATTTCCGCATGCTGAGCTGACAGGGATCGACGAAAGCGGGCATGCGGTCGAACTCGCAGCCGGCCGCAACACCGGCGCCCGCCTTCTTCGCGCCAGCGTCCATGAGCTTCCGTTTCCTGAGAATGCCTTCGATTTCGTGCTATCGCTCGATGTCTGGAGCCACGCCGGCGTGGACGACGCGCTGGCTGCCCACGAAACGTGTCGCGTGTTGCGGCCGGGCGGCAGCTTGATTTTGAATTTGGCGGCGTTCGAATTCCTGAAGGGCGCGCACGATTGCGCCGTGGACGTGGACCGGCGTTACTCGCGTCCCCAGGTCCGGGCGCTTTTGCAGGGCGCGAATTTCGAGATCGAAACGTTGACCTATTGGAACGCCGCCTTCACTCCGCCGATCGCCCTCATGCGTTGGCTCAGCCGCTTCCGCCGGCCGCGGGAGGCGCCGCGCTCGGATTTTCGGCCGTTGCCGCCTTTCCTGAACGCAGGCCTAAAGCAGCTCGCCGCGCTTGAACTCACTGCCAGCCGTCACCTATCCTTGCCTTTTGGCACTTCGCTCTTTGCCATCGCGCGAAAACATGGATGACATCACTCCGCACCTCAGCATCGTCGTTCCGCTTTACAACGCGGCCGCGAACCTGCCGGCCCTGCACCAGGAAATTTCCGCGCTCGAGGTCGAAGGCGGTCATGAATTGATCCTCGTCAATGACGGGAGCCGCGATGAGACCGAGGCCGTCGCCCTGAAGCTCACTCGCGAAAGCCAGTTGCCGATCACGTTCCTGAGCTTGTCGCGCAACTTCGGCGAACACAACGCCGTCCTGGCGGGGTTGCGCGCGGTCTCGGGGCGATACGTCGTCACCATGGACGACGATCTTCAGAATCCGCCCTCGGAAGCGCTCAAGCTCCTCGCCGTCGCCGAAGCGGAGAACCGCGACGTGGTCTTTGGGATTTACGACCGGAAAGAACATTCCTGGTGGCGCAATGCCGGGAGCCAGCTCACCAACCTCATCGCCGATTTCGTAGTGGAGAAACCGAGAAAACTTTACCTGTGCAGCTTCCGTTGCCTCAGCCGGTTCGTGGTCGATGAGATCACGAAATCCCGCACGCCTTATCCGTACATCGACGGCCTCATCTTCCAGGTCACCCAAAACGTCGGCACCGCGCGGGTGCGTCATGTCGAACGCAGCCAGGGCAGCAGCGGCTACAACTTTCGCAAACTGATGCGGCTTTGGATCAGCATGCTGGTCAATGTCTCGATCCTGCCGTTACGCTTGATGACGCTGGCGGGGATGATCACGAGCGCGCTCGGGTTCCTCGCCGTCATCGAAGTCGTGCTCGAACACATGCTCCACAAGACGCCCACCGGCTGGAGCTCGCTCATGGCCGCGATGCTGTTACTCTCGGGCACTCAGCTTTTGTTGCTCGGCATCCTGGGTGAATACGTCGGTCGAATTTATCTCGGCATCAGCGAGAAACCGCAGAGCGTCGTCCGCGAACAAGTCCGCTCCATTCCGTTCCAATCGTGATCTCACTCGTCATTCCCACTCTCAACGAGGTCGATAACATCGCGCCGCTCCTGTCCCGCGTCGCGCGGTGCACGCCGGCGCCCGATCAGATTATTTTCGTCGATGATGGGTCGAACGATGGCACGCGGGAATGCATTCGTTCCCTCGCCAGTTCGGCGCCGATTGAATTGATCGAGCGCGACGCGCCCTCTCTCGGCCTCGCCGGCGCGGTCGTCGCTGGCGCGCACGCGGCCGGGGGCGAATGGCTTGTCGTCATGGATGCGGACCTCAGCCATCCGCCGGAAAAAATCGCCGAGCTGCTGCAACCGTTGTTGGAAGGGCGGGCCGACATGGTCATCGGCAGCCGTTACGTGAAGGACGGGGCGACGCCGGGGTGGCCAGTCTGGCGCAAAATCTTGTCGCGTATCGCCGCCGCTTTCGCTTATCCGCTGACCGGCGTGCACGATTCGATGGGTGGTTTTTTTGCGATGCCGAGAAAACTCCTGCTGGAATTAACTCCCGCGGCCACGGGTTTTAAGATCGCCTTCGAAGTTCTCGTCCAAGGCGGCAGGAACCTGCGAGTGGTCGAGATTCCTATCGTCTTTCGCGACCGTTCCCGCGGCGTCTCCAAAATGAGTTTCGGCATCGCGTTCCTCTTCGCGGTTCGCTGGCTGGCCGCGATGGCGAGAAGGTTATTTCGCGATCAGGAAACGGCGCCCCGTTTTAGCCGCCAAAGTTCCATCGCGAGCCCGGCGAAAAGCAGCAAGGTCGCGAACAGCGTGTTTCCGTAAGTCTGCGCCATCACCCGGAACGGAATCGAGAGCGCCAAGAGTGCGATCGCGCTTATTGTGCATGCGGCCAGCGCCGCGCTCTTCGTCACGCCAGTCACGACGCGTTGCACGACAACCGTCAACGGATAAAGCAGCCACGCGAACAAATAGCCGAACGAGAGCGGCGTGAAGACCAACATCAGCAACAACAGAAGCGCGAACTCGATCGCATCGGTCTCCGGCGTGCGGCAGCGCCGACCTTCTTCTGTAGCCGCTTCGCTGTGCGAAGCGTGAGTATCGGCTGGCGATGCTCCTCTCGCGCCGCCCACACGGCGGCGGCTACAGAAGAGGCGTGAGGACGGCGGCAGCGCGGCGACAAACATGAGGCCCAGCATCAAAGCTGCAGCCAGGACGATCCGGTTGACGGTGTTGAAATCGAGGTCGGCAAAGTTCGCGTAAACCGGCTCGTGCGGTTCGTACTTGTGATCGTACTCCACATGCCGCAACAGCCGGTTCGCCACGCCCCAGATCGATTGGTTCTTCCACGATGTGCTTCGCCCGAGCCGCTGGCCCACGCCGGTCTCGTCGTATTTGAACAGCATCCCGCTCGACCAGCGTTGCAGGTCCTGTTTCGCCAACGCGAACCCGCGGAAGGGGATCGGGAGGAAGAGGAGAAACGCCAGCGACAGCAGCAACGATGCAATCGAGATCCAATAACGCCGGTAGACCAGGTAAACGATTGCGATGAATGGAAAGGCCTTGATCGTGGTCGCGATCGCAACCAGCGCCCCGGCGAGCCAGCGAAATTGTCGTTGCAGCGCGATGAACGCGCCCAGCATCAGGGCAAGCAGGACGAGACTCGGTTGGCCCAGAAGAAAATTGCCCCAGACATACGCGCCCATGACGAGGCTGGGCAGGAGATAGACCAGAAGATGAGCGCGGCGCCACTCGCCCGTCGCCAATCGAACGGAAAAGAGGATCACGCAAATCCAGGCCGCGGCATTGAGGAGCGCGAGGACGACGACTAACCCGGTTTGGCCGAGCGCGGCGATCGGCGCCAGAAAAAGCGCGCACGGTGGCGGATACATGAACGGAAACTTGTTCCAGCGAGGGTCCGGATAGATTTCGCCGCCTTGGAGCACGGTCTGGCCCGTCTGGTACCAGACCCAATAATCCTTCGTGCTGTGTCCCTGCACCGAATGCCACACCGGCACGACGACGAGCACCAGCAGGATCACTCCGAAAAGCCAAAGGAGAATTCGCCAGATACGCTCCGAACCTGTTATTTCTTCTGAGTTCAAGATTGGGCGTTGGGCGTTCGGCGTTCGGCGTTTTCTTTCGCTAGCGGCGACTTTCTCTTATGCCAGTCCGTGCTTTGCTCGTATCCATGCGCGATCTGCAAAATCTGCGCTTCCTTTAGCGGCTTCCCGAGCACCTGCAACCCAATCGGCAATTCCGTTCCTTCTCCCGACGTCGCGAAACCGCACGGGAGACTGATTCCGCAGATCCCCGCCAGGCTCGCCGCGATCGTGAACACATCCGCCAGATACATCCGCAACGGATCCGTCGAGCGCTCGCCGAAGCGAAACGCGACTTCCGGCGCCGTCGGCGAAATGAGCGCGTCGATCTTCCCGAACGCCTCGACGAAATCCTGCCGGATCAGTTTTCGCACTTTCTGCGCGCGATTGTAATACTCGTCGTAATAACCGGCGCTCAGCACGTAGGTGCCCAGAATCACGCGGCGCTTTACTTCCGGTCCGAATCCTTCCTCCCGCGTCCGCCCGTAAAGATCGAGCAGATCGCGCGGATTTTCGGCGCGATGCCCATAACGCACACCGTCGAACCGCGCCAGGTTCGCGGACGCCTCGGCGCTCGCGATCATGTAATAAGTCGCGACCGCATATTCCGTGTGCGGCAAGGACACCTCGACAATCTCCGCGCCTAACGACTCGAAATGCTTAACGGCGGCGTTCACCGCTCGTCGCACCTGCGGATCGATTCCATCGGTCAGATATTCCTTTGGGAGACCGAGCCGCGTTCCGCGCAATTTGCGATCGAGATTCGCGGTGTAGTCGGGCACGCTCTCCTTCCGGCAAGTCGAATCGCGCGGATCTGCTCCCGCGATCGCGTTCAAAATCATCGCGGCGTCGCGGACCGTCTTCGTCAACGGCCCCGCCTGATCGAGCGAGGACGCGAAGGCGACCAGTCCGAAACGCGAGACCCGGCCGTAGCTTGGCTTCAATCCCACCACGCCGGAGAGCGCCGCTGGTTGCCGCACCGACCCGCCGGTATCGGTGCCGAGCGCCGCGAACGCTTCGTCCGCCGCCACCGCCGCCGCCGAGCCTCCGCTCGAACCGCCCGGCACCCGGGTAAGGTCCCAGGGATTGCGGGTAAGTTTCACGCTCGAGTTTTCCGTCGATGACCCCATCGCGAACTCGTCCATGTTCGTTTTTCCAAAAACGATCGCGCCCGCCGCCTTCAATTTCTCCACGACCGCCGCGTCATAGATCGCGCGATAATTTTGCAGGATCTTCGACGCGCACGTGCACGGCTGGCCCGCCACGCTGATGATGTCCTTGAAAGCGATCGGAACGCCGCCGAGCGGCAAATCGAGATCGACGGTTTCAGCCTGCGTCAGTGCGTCTTCCACATCGAGCGACAGATACGCGTCGATCCGCGGATCGATTTCCGCGATACGATCACGGAGCGCTTCAACGACCTCCCGCGCGCTGAGCTGGCGCGAGCGCAGAGCGGCACGCAACTCGGCGACGTTGAGCGCCGGCAAGTCCGACCATTTCATTCCATCACTTTCGGAACGACAAAAAGATCGTTGGATTGTCGAGGGGCATTGCTCAACGCCTCTTCCGCCGTGAACCACGGCCGCGGCTCGTCCTCCCGCTGCGGTGTAGTCGCGGGTGAGACACCCGCCACTACAGCCGCCCGCAATTTCGCCGCGTACTCGAGCACGCGCCCGAGTTGCCGCTGAAAAAGTGCGGCTTCTTCCGCCGTCAGGTTGAGCCGTGCCAGTTTGGCGACGTGGGCCACGTCGATTTCGGTCTTGGGTAGCATCGACTAGAGCCCTGGAAAAAATCCCAAGCTCCAAGCTCCAAGCTCCAGAGAAGCACCAATAACCAGAAACCAAATCCAGTGCTCGCAGCGTTTGGAATTTGGAGCTTGGAGCTTGGAGCTTGGAGCTTTCATTTCATTTAGAAATGCAGATGGCTCACCAGCCAGATGACCGCCAGTCCCAGCGCGATCACCAGTACGAGAAAAATGATCCGGCCTTCGCGCCGTTCCTTACGCAACGATTTCCGCCGGCCGCCGGTGCGACCTTCGTTGCCCCAGCGGGTGTCTTGCAGCGCGACCGAAACATCGAGCCGGCTTCGCCCTTCACTCGCCCGCTCCAGAAGTTCTTCGCGCTGCCGCCGCGTCGTTTCCTCAGCTACTCGCGGCGCTTCCGCGATCATCCGCTCCAGTTTTTCCATCTCGCCGCGCAATTGCGACTCGCGCTGCGCGAGTTCATCCTGTTTTTGGTTGAGCGGCGTCCCGGGTTGAGGAGGTCGGCGGCGCATGCGGAGTTACTGGGCCTTCGACGCCATCCAAAAGAAAATCAGCAACGCCAGGGCGCCGAAAATAATCAGCGGCAGCGTCACCGCGAATCCGATCTGCAGCCATTGCATGAACGATTTGCCGCCGAGCCCGGCGGTGCCGGAAGCGACCTCGGGCAGATCCATCTCGCTCGATTCGCCGCTCGCCTCCAAACGGCTCCGTTGCTGGCTGAACTCCGTCCGGGCATCATCCACCGTGCTAAGGGCGCGGCTTAATTCTTTCGGCAGCTCCGCCGAATTCCAGCTCTTGGGCTCGATCGATTCGAGTAGTTGCAAGTGCTGCGTGAAGCTCTCGTGGGTCGCGCGGATCTGTTCGAGCTTCTTTTGCGAATCGTAGCCTTCCCGCTCCAGGATCACGAGCGAGCGTGAAAGCTTGTCCGTCATTTCCGCGCGCCCGCGCTCCAGCTCTTCCTGGCGCCGGCTCAGCTCTTCCAGTTCGCGCTTTTGTTTCTCGATCTGTTCCGCCTGCCGTTTCAGTTGCAGGAGCTGTTCCTGCGCCTTTTGCACTTGCGAATCGAGATGCTCGGGTGACATCGCTTCTTCTTCGCTTAGCTCCAACATTTGTTCGATCGGTCGGATTCGTTCTGCCATGGCACTCCGTTTAGCCGCGCGATTTGGCGTCTCATCCATCGCCGCGGACTATCGTCGAGTGATATTAGCGGTCGCACTTGAGAATTCCACAAGTTTTCCCCGCGTCGTTTCAAAATATTGCGCTCGATTGATCCCGCAGAAAAATGTGAGATCGAACGCCGTGTCTTCCGCGCTCCGAGCTGTGATCGAATCGCCCGCCTCGGGGCAATGCGTCTACGACGAAGCGATTTTCATTTCCGGATCGCTCGACCTTGCGAATCACAGCCCGTCGTCGTGTCGCCTGCAAGCTTACGCGGACGACCGCTGCTGCGCCGAGACGCGGATTCTTTTTCCGCGGCTGGATGGGCTGATGGGGTTCCGGATGTTTGGGAGAATTTCGCCGGCTGTCATGGAGCCGCGCGATATCACGCTGCGCATTGTAGCGTCGTGGAATGGAGAACAATCGGAAACGCTCGCCGAGCAAAACACGCGGTTGATCCCCGCGCGATTGCGCGAGCGGCCCTTCGGCGAAGTCGTCTCCCCGGAAAGCGAAACCCTCCTGCATCGCGAAAATATCTACGGGTCTGGGCCGCCGATCGAGGAGGCCGGCGTTGAAGTTTCCAATTTGCTCCACGCCTATTTGCCCAGACGAGCTTCGGTCGTCGACGTGGGCTGCGGCGCGGGCGCTTACGGTCCGCCATTGTTGGCAGCCGGGCATGATTGGCTCGGCTTGGAAGCGAACGCGCACTGTTGCGAGATTCTTAAGCGGCGCCAATTGCCTTTTCGCCCGGTCGATGTCGAGACCACTCGACTTCCCTGCAACGACGCGGAATACGATTGCGCCATTTGCATCGAGGTCCTCGAGCATACGAAAGATCCCCAAACGTTCGTGACCGAGGTCGCCCGCATCGCCGCGCAGCGCGCCCTCTTCTCCGTCCCGAACCTGGAATTGCTCCCGTATCTTTATGACTGGCGCGTCGTCCCCTGGCATTTGCTCGAGGGCGACCACAGGAACTTCTTCACCCGCGGGAGCCTGCACCGCCTGCTCAGCCAGTCCTTTCACCAGGTGGAAGTCTTTCCCTACGGCGAACATCCACTGCGAACCGGCGACGGCGTGCCGCTCTACGTCCACCTGTTCGCCGTCGCGGATAAGTAACGTCTTGACCCTCACCCCAGCCCTCTCCCTCAGGGAGAGGGAGTTTCTTTGTTCCGGATTGTTGTGGCTCTACCAAGTGTCACTACCTTTCGGCAGTTCCGTCTCCCTGAGGGAGAAGGTTAGGATGAGGGTCAAGCAAGCAGCGGCCTAACGAGCTTCCTCGAGCAATTCCGTCCACCGTTTCACCTCCGCGAGATACGCGCCGCCGGTCAACGATTTCACCTCCGGCCAATGCGAATCGATGTAATCGCGCTGAAACGGCTTCGGCCCGTGAAAGTGGATGATCTTCGCCTCCGTGCTCTCGCCCCAGTACGGCTTCCAATTCAGCTCGGGTCGTAACCGGTCCCAGAGCGGTCCCTCTTCATCGCGATAAAACCAGCGATAGGCGGCTTCATCCCACGATTCCGCCTCGAGCGCCGCCAGGTTCTGCGAAACGTAATCGCGAAACGCCGGCAGACTCTCTCGCAACCGCACCGGGTTCATCAGCATCACGCCCGTGTTCATATTCACGTAATCATCCCGGGTTGATTCCGGAGCCACCGCGAAATACCGGCACGCGTTCGCCTCCAATTCCGGCACCACCTCATCGAGAAACATCACGTCGCAGTCCGTGTAGAGAACGCGATCGCTGCTGCCGTCGCGTTCGACAATCTCCGGCAGCTCGATCCGGGAAAATGCGCCGGAAAGCGCCGCCGCCAGATGCGGATTTTTTTTCCGGCGTCCGAGTTCTTCCAGCGCGTCACGCACAAAACTGCGATGGCGGATTATCTGCACCCCGCGCTTCCTGAGCCAGGCAGTGAAATCGTTGTCGTTCCCGTCGTAAATGCAGTGCGGCTCGAGCGACGTGACCTTTCTCGCCGTGTGCACCGCCACCATCACCATTTCGGCGTATTGGCGAAACGCGGTCGAATCTTCCGTCAGCGCAAAATACCACTCCATCGTTTTAGGTGTTCGAATCGGTTTCCGTGTGGATCAATATGAAGGGTGTTGCGTAGACCCTACGAGTCGATTCTCTGGCTGGCCTCGCTCGCGTTGGCTACGGCCGTCCGCTTCGGCCCGATCGCTTCCGGTCTGCCTTACATCGATTACGTCGATGAAGGTTACGCGCTTCACCAGGCCATCGATCTCCTCAATAAGCGGACCTTCGATACCGGATGGTACGGTTATCCGTCGCTGCCCCCTTATCTGACCGCCGGAGCGCTTCTCGCTGAGGGCCCGATTTACCGGCGCGTTCATGGCCACAGTTTTCGAAAGGACTTGCCGATGGCAGAGCGAGGCGGCCCCAGCCAGCGCGACAACTACGATCTCATCGCGCCGCCGGAATTGATCGTCGCGGGACGGTTCGTCATTGCCGCTTTGAGTATCGGAACTGTGCTCCTGGCGGGAGCTATCGCGGCGCGGCTCGGAGGGAAGACAGCTGGATTGATCGCGGTGCTGTTCACCGCCCTGTGTCCGGCGCTGGTCGCGCGCGGGTCCAACGTCATCGTTGATACCTTCGCGACTTTCTTCGCCCTGCTCGCGCTCTGTTTCTGCGAGCGGATGCGGTCGGACGCGTCATCGAACGTCGCGAACGCTGTGGCGGCCGGCCTAGCGGCGGGACTGGCGTTCGCATCGAAATACACCGCGGCAGCGGTTTTCATCGCGGTCCTCGCGGCGATCTTCGCCCTTCCGGTAGCGCGATCCTCTCGCGCGCGGTTTGGCTTGCTGGCGAGCGTCGGATTGTTAATCGGCGTTGCCATGGGCGCGCCCGCAACCATTTTCAACTTGCCGGGAGTTCTCCGCGACATTGCGGTCACGGCGGCCAACTACGGCATCATTAACTCCGTGCCCGGTTATTTCGGCCAGGCCGTTTCTGCTTCCGAATTAGGTTGGCCCCTCGCGGTCGCCGGCTCTGCGGGAATCGGGTTCATGCTTCGTCACAAGACGACTCGAAGCACCGCCGTGGGTTGGATTCTGTTCGCAGCATTATTACTGGCTGTATTCGTCGGAAGACCCTTTCAAGCGTTTCGCAATCTCTTGCCGCTCGTCCCTCTATTTTGTATCGCGGCGGCGATTACATTTTCGCAGCTCATCTATTGGGCGGGGCGGGGAGCGCATCGCTGGCTGCGCTATGCCGCAACCATCGCACTGATCGGCGGTTGCCTTTTCTCCATCGGTTTCTCATCATTCCGCCACGTGCAGCGGCGGATGGCGCATCGGGACACTCGCATTTTGGCGATCGACTGGCTCCAGCAACACGCGCGCAAAGACGAGAGAATCCTCGGGATCCGTGAGCTCGCAATTTTGCCGGCGGAATGGAAGAGGATCGCGGGCAAAGTCACCGTGGTTTCGTGGCGCGAAGCGGCCGATCTCCTCGAGCGCGAGCAATTCGATTGCGTAGTGACCGGTGAATTCAACCTGCGTTACCTGCCGGATGCCGACCGCTTGTCCGCGTATCTCGCGCGCTGGAAGGAGAAAGCTGCGTCTCTGCCCGTCCAAGCCGACTTCGGCGTCGTGGTTACGCCGGTCGTTCCTTATCTTTGGCGGACCAACGACGAACGCATTCTTATCGTGAAAACGAATCCACCGTGATTTTCCGGGGAGCGCACGCGCCCTCGCGTGCTGGTTTTGGCGCCTCGCCAAAATGAACTTTTACGCTGAGCTTGCCTTGGGAAAAAGTTCGCGATGACGAGGGCGTCATCGCCAGCACGCGAGGCGCGTGCGCTCCCCAGCCTTCGCATCATCGCGCTATACAAATTGCGGATCCGGACCACTACGCGGTGGCGGTGCTGGCGCCAATCGTGACCGCCGGGCCATTCGCGTGTCCCGGATCGTCGTAAATGACTTCGACCTGGTCGTAGCCGCTCTCCGCGAGCAGAGCGCGGAGTGAATCCAGCGTCAGCCATGTCGCCGTCGGCGACATCCCACTGAGCGGTTCTTCAGTGCCGCCCTCGACATGAATTTTCCCGCGCAATCCACGACCCACGTTGTGCGCCTCGTTTTCCGCCGCGTACTGCGTCCAGATAAAAAGAAGCGGCGCGATCGAGGGACATTGGGCGATCAATTTCCACGGCTCGGGCAGGTGATAGAGCAGGCCGCAGCAAAAGATCGCGTCGAAATTTCCAAAGCCGTGCAAGTCGGCGTGCTCGAGATTTGCCTGCGCAAATTTCACGTTGCCGATCTGCAACAGCTCCTGCACAAACCGCGCTTTGCGAAGATTCGCCTCGCGGCCTTCCAGCGCGACTACGCGTTGCACGCCCGGATGCTGCGCCAGGATGAAACTCTGGGCGCCTTCCAGCGACCCCAGCTCCAAAACCGTTTCCGGATGCGGGGCGTAACGAAAGAACTGCTCCACACGCATATCGCCGATGGCGCTGATTCCCCCACCATAAGTTTTGCCGTCGATCTCGAACTGATAAATCCAGGGACCCAGCTTTGTGAATTCTGCGGTGAGATTCTGAGGTTCGTTCATCGTCCCGGCATCATCTCGAGCAGCACGCCTTTGAAATATTCGGTTTCCGGCAGGGTGGGCAGAACCGGATGATCGAGCGCCTGTTCGAAGCGGCGCAACCGTCGCGCGGAGCGACGCGCATCCACCAGGGCATCGGCCATCGTTTGGTCGAAGATCGTTTCCGTGACGTGATGCGAGCAGGAAAACGTGGCCAGCAATCCGTCGCGCGAGAGAAGTTTAAACGCGCGCACGTGCAGCTCGCGATAGCCGCGCAAGGCATCGCGCAGGCCGCCCTTCGTTTTAGTGAAAGAAGGCGGGTCGAGAATGATGAGGTCGTATTCGGCCCCGTTCTTTTCCGTCGCGCGCAGAAAGGCAAAGACATCCTGTTCGATCCATTCCACCTGCAACCCGTTGCGCTCGGCATTCCGGCGGGCGCTGGCGAGACTTTCCGCGCTCGCTTCCACGCCGGTCACCTCGGCGGCTCCGGCTTTGGCACAGGCCAGGGCAAAGGCTCCCTGGCTTGTAAAACAATCCAGCACCCGGCGCTCTTTCGCACACTGCGCGACCGTTTCGTAGTGGGGCCGCTGGTCGAGATAAAAGCCGGTCTTTTGCGCCTGCATCGGATCAATCGTTACGCGCAGGCCAGCCAGCTCGATTTCCAATTCCCCTGGCGTTTCTCCGAACAACACGCCGGTCTGCGTTTCCATTCCTTCAACCCGCCTGACCGCGGTATCGTTGCGCTCAATTATCGATCGAATCGACGGTCCGAGGGCGCTTTTGAGAGCTTCAACGATGAGTGCCTTTCGAAGGTCCATCGCCAGCGTCAGAGTTTGCAGAACCACCTTGTCGCCGTAGCGATCGACGATCACGCCGGGCAAACCGTCGCTCTCGCTCCAAACTACGCGGCACAACCGCGAATCGACACCTCGCCGCGCGCGATATTCAATCGCCTGGGCGATTCGGCGCTGGAAAAAATCCAGATCGAGGTCCTGTCGTCGCCGCGAAAAGCGCCGCGCCACGATTTGCGATTTGCTGTTGTAGATCGCGCTGCCGATTAAATGGTCGCGCCCATCCTTGAGCGAAATGACGTCGCCATCCGCCGGGCTGCCAAAAACTTTCAACACCTCGCCCGAGAATACCCAATCGTGCCCATGCAAAATGCGCGCCCGCGGTTTAACGACAAGCCCGGCCATGAGGAAGTAATGAATCAGGAAAACAGGAAAGCAGGATTTTTTTTTGGGTTTTTCCTGCGTTCCTGCTTTCCTGATTGTTTATGACGTTGTTGCGCGACCTCGATCTACCCGGCATTTCCAAACTCCGCAGCGGCAAAGTCCGCGAAGTCTTCGATCTCGGTGACACGCTTCTCTTCGTCGCGACCGATCGCCTCTCCGCCTTCGACGTCATTCTGCCCGATCCGATCCCGCACAAGGGCGCGGTCCTGAATCAACTTTCAGCATTCTGGTTCGGGAAATTGGCGTTCGTCCAAAATCACCTGATCACGGACGACTTCGAAAAATTCCCCGCAGCGCTGTCACCCTTTCGCGAGCAACTGCGTGGCCGTTCCATGATCGTGCGCAAAACCCAGCCGTTGCCGGTCGAGTGCGTTGTGCGCGGTTATCTCGCCGGCTCCGGTTGGAAAGAATATCAACAAAGCGGGAGCGCTTCCGGCGTCGCGCTGCCGAAAGGCCTGCGGCTCGCGTCGCAGCTACCGATGCCGATCTTTACGCCCTCGACCAAAAGCGAGGCCGGCCATGATGAAAATATCGATTGGGAACAGTGCTGCTCCGTCGTCGGTCGCGACGTCGCCGAGCGCGTCAAGGACCTCAGCCTGAAAATTTACGAAGCCGGCCGCACGCGCGCCGCAGAGCGCGGCATTATCGTGGCCGACACAAAATTCGAATTCGGTCTGCTCGATGGCAAGTTGCTCCTGATCGACGAATGCCTGACGCCGGACTCGTCCCGTTTTTGGCCCGCCGATCGTTACGTCGTCGGTCAAAGTCCACCGAGCTTCGATAAACAATTTGTTCGCGATTATCTCGAGACGCTTGATTGGAACAAGACCTCGCCCGGCCCCAAGCTTCCCGCCGAGGTCATCGAGAAAACCGCCGCGAAATACCGCGAAGCGTTCGAGCGATTGACTGGTGCGGCTTTAGCATAGGTAGGGACGCCTTTCCGAGGCGTCCGACTAATAATTAACGCGCGGTCGCAATCAAATAGTCGGACCGTTCGGAAAACGGTCCCTACCTGATCAAATCCGCCACCATCGACTTCTCTTCCTTCAGCTCCGCCACCGACGCATCGAACTTCGCTCTGCTGAATTCATTCAGCTCCACGTCGCGGACAATCTCCCATTTTCCCCCGCGCGAGGTGACCGGGAACGAGCAGATCAATCCCTCGTCCACGCCGTAGCTGCCATCGGAACAAACCGCCACGCTGTGCCAGTCGCCGTTCGCCGTGTCCGTCGTCAGCGACCGCACCGTATCCACGATCGCATTCGCGGCCGAACCGGCGGACGACGATCCCCGCGCCTTGATGATCGCCGCTCCGCGCTGTTGCACCGCGGGAATGAACGTCTCCTTCAGCCACGCTTCGTCGCCGATCACCTCCGCCGCGGAACGTCCCTTGATCTTCGCGTTGTAAGAATCCGGATACTGGGTCGCCGAATGATTTCCCCAGATGGTCACGTTGCTCACTTCCGTGATGTCCAGGCCGGCTTTCCGGGCGAGCTGCGCTTTCGCACGATTTTCATCCAGCCGCGTCATGGCAAACCAGCGATCGCGCGGAACGGACTTCGCGTTGTTCATCGCGATCAGGCAATTCGTGTTGCAAGGGTTTCCGATCACGAGAATCCGCACGTCTTTCGCGGCGTTCTTTGCGATCGCCTGGCCCTGCCCCGTGAAAATCTTACCGTTGATCCCGAGCAAATCTTTCCGCTCCATTCCCGCTTTGCGCGGCACGCTGCCGACCAGCAGCGCCCAGTTCGCATCGCGGAATCCTTCCTCGAGATCGGTCGTGGCGACGATGTTCTTCAGGAGCGGGAACGCGCAGTCATCCAGTTCCATGACCACGCCCTTCAGCGCCTCGAACCCCTGTGGGATCTCGACCAGCTGCAGCGCGACCGGCTGGTCCGGACCGAACATCGCGCCGGAAGCGACCCGAAAAACGAGAGCGTATCCAATCTGTCCGGACGCGCCGGTGATCGCGACTTTGATGGGTGATTTCATCTCTATTCTTTAGCCACGGATCGGCTTCGCGAAACTAAATCCTTCCAGTCTTTTCCAGAAGTTCTCGGATTACCCGCATGCGTTTGCGCACGCTTCGATTCTTCTTCAAGTCCTCCACCGTTTTCCCCATGCGCCGGCTCCAGTTCGAGTTCGCCGCTGTCCCGGGAACATTGAACCGGTCCTTGCGTGCCAGCAGATCGGTGATCATCACCAACGCAATCCACGATTCGCAGCGAAAGAGCGCCTCCATGATCGGCGCGTAAAAGTCGCGGTCGTAGTCGCTCCCGATTTTTGGTGCCGGCAACATGGCGAATTCGGCGATCTTCACCAGGTCGTGCCGGGCCTGCTCCGAGTCGGGGCCTGATTGATCGAACGCATCCTCCCAAAGCGCCCGCAGCGACTTGTGATCGTGGGTGGCGTAGGTCGCCACCGAAAGCCGCTGATAGTCGCCGCCGGAAATTCCGCGGCCGTCCGGATAGTTCTCCCATTGCGGAATCTTGAACCCGGCCACGCCTAACGAACGCAAGCTGGGCCGCACATAATCCGGCACCGTCCCGAGATCCTCGCCGACCACGCGCGTGTCACCTGATTCCTCCAGGACCACGCGCAAATATTCTTCGCCCTCGCGCCGGTTCGTCTGGCAGTTTTCCCAGGTCGAATCGTCGCGCGGATAAAATTGCGGAAAGGCGCCGCCCGTCCGCTCGCGCATCTGTTCCCAGGAGAGAGGCAGCATTTCGGCGTTGCGCGCCGGTCGCCACGGAAAAGCGTAGATGCGATAGAATCCGAGCACGTGATCGATGCGAAAGACGTGAAAGATTTTGCGCACGCCGCGCACCCGCCACCGCCACCAATCCAGGTTTCGCGATCGCATCACGTCCCAGCGGTAAAGCGGAATGCCCCAATTTTGTCCCCATTTCTGGGTGAACGCGTCGTCCTTGAAGTATGGCTCCGGCGGCGCGCCACCAGACCAGTCGATCGCAAATTCATCGTGGCGCGAATAAACGTCCGCGCTGTAGAGATTCACCCCGAACGGAATGTCGCCCATCAGCGCCACGCCTCGCTCTTTGGCGTACGATCTCGCCGCGATCCATTGATCGAATGCGACCCATTGGATGTATTTGAAAAAGGATTCGCGTTCGGAAAAGCGTTCCCGGACTTCCGCTGCCTGAACGCCCAGCCATTCTTTCGCCGCGTCCGGGCGTCGATGCTGTTCGTGCCATTGGTCCCACGCTTCGCGACCGCCATTTTCTTCCATGAGCGCGCGGAAGAACGCGTAATCGTCCAGCCAGGCTGCCTCCGCGCCGCAGAATTGATCGAACTGCGGGCTGCCCGTAAATCGAGCCTGCGCCTTTTCCAACAGCGCCATCTTTAAACGCCGCACGGGATCGTGTTTGACCGCGCCTTTGCGCAATTTATCGAGATCGAATTCCCCGATGACCTCGTCGAAATCCTCTCGCGTGAGATCGGCCGGCGATCCCGGCACCAGATGGAGCGTGGTCGGCTCAATCGCGACCGCGCTGATCGCGTTGTAAGGACTGTGATCGCCGCCCATCTCATTAATCGGCAGCAACTGCACCAGCTTGAACCCGATCTCCGCCGCCCAATCGACGAACTGGCGCAGCGCCTCCAGATCGCCGATGCCGAGGTCGCTCTCTGTCCGCAAGGCGAACAGCGGCGCGAGGACGCCGGCGATCTTCTTTTCGGGCGAGAGGATCATGAGAGACAATGACGAATGACGAATGACGAATGACGAAGGAATGACCGAATGACGAATGGCCTGTCGACGCGGCCTTTTCGAACTTCGGGCTTCGTCATTAATTCGTCATTCGTCATTCGTGCTTCGTCATTGTCTTCGTATCTGCCAGTCCTCGACGAGTTGGGTCGGGATTTCTTTGAGGAAGCGCGACGGCCGTTGAAAGATATCTCCGAAGCCTCCACTCAAACGCATGTGGGGGAAGGTAAGATAAAGCTCGTCCCGCGCGCGGGTGATCGCGACGTAAAAGAGGCGCCGCTCTTCTTCAATCGCGTCGCGTGTCTCGAGCGAGCGCGTGCTTGGAAACATTCCGTCGGTAAGCCAGATCACAAACACGGTATGGTACTCGAGCCCCTTGGCCTGGTGCACCGAGGAGAGGTTCACCGCTTCCGTGTCGGTCGATTGATCGAGCGCCGGCTCCGCGTCGATGTTGCTGATGAGCGCGAGCTGCGAGAGGAATTCATTCACGTCCTTGAATTGCCGTGCGAAGGCCGCGAGCTGATTCAAATCTTCGCGGCGCAGCTCGTAGTTCGTGAAATTCGCCTTCGCGTAATCATCGTAAATCGCTTCAACAATCGAGGTGATCATTTCCGATGGCGGATTGGCCTGTCCGCCCGGCGCGATTTCATCGAGCGTGTGCGCAAGCTGCTCCCACGATTTTTTTGATTTCGCGCCGACCGGCATCGCGAGCAATCTTTCGCCCCACGAAGTGATTTCGCCGCGCTCGTTCAAGCCGTTTTCCCAGGCGCGCCAATGGTTGTCCGCGCTTTTGTTCCCGATGCCCGGCAGCAATTTCACCATCCGCTTGAACGCAACTTCATCTCGCGGGTTCGCGACGAAACGAACGAACGACGTCACATCTTTCACGTGCGCCTGCTCGAAGAACCGGACGCCGCTCGTAATCAGGTACGGAATACCGCGCCGGGAAAGTTCGAGCTGCAATTCGATGGCGTGGTAATGGGCGCGATAAAGGACCGCGATCTCGTCCAGCTCGATCCCTTCATCGCGCAGCTCCAGGATCCGTTGCGCGACAAATCGCGCCTGCTCGCTCCCGTCGTTCAAGCCGACCACGGCGGGCTTGAATGCATTGCTCGGTCGCGTCGCCGCCAGTTCCTTCCGAAACTGTTTCACGTTTGCCGCAATCGCGGCATTCGCGACCTGCAGAATCTCCGGCACGCTCCGGTAATTCAGCTCGATCTTGAAGACCTGCGCGTCGGGATAACGCTCCGGGAATGCCAGGATGTTTTTGAAATTCGCGCCCCGCCACGAGTAAATCGATTGCGCGTCGTCGCCCACCACCATGACGTTGCGATGCTCCGCCGCCAGGGTGTCGATGAAATCCGCCTGGATCTTGTTCGTGTCCTGATACTCGTCGACGAGGATGAACTGGAACTGGCGCCGGTAAAAATCGGCAATGTGCTCGTGTTCCTTCAACATCCGGAGCGTTTTCTCGAGGAGATCGTCGAAGTCCATCGAGTTCGTGTTCTTCTTTTTCTTCTCGTAACGCGCGTGGACGTCCGTGATCTGCTCGAGGAGCGGCAAAAAATAGGGGAACTTTTCCGCGAGCAACGCGTCGATCGGCGTCTCGGTGTTGATGACAAAACTGAAGATCTCCGCGAGCACATCGCCTTTCGGAAAACGGATCTCTCTCGGGTTAATCCCAGCCGCAGCCACGACCGTATCGATGAGATCCTTCTGGTCCTCGCGGTCCATGATCGTGAACCCGCTCGAATAGCCGAGCGCGCTTCCGTGCCGGCGCAGCATCCGGTTTCCGATCGAGTGAAACGTCCCGCCCCAGAGACCGCTCGCGTCCACCGGCAAAAGGTTCGCCACGCGATCGAGCATCTGGCGCGCGGCTTTGTTCGTGAAAGTGAGCAGCAAAATGTTCCGCGGGTCGATCCCGTTCTCGAGCAAATACGCGACGCGATAAGTGAGCGTCCGCGTCTTGCCGCTGCCGGCGCCCGCAATGACGAGGAGCGGCCCGGGGGCCGCCGTCACCGCCGCGAGCTGTTGCTCATTCAGCTCCGCCGCGTAATCGATGTTGATCGCCGTCGCGTGGGGAGCGCGCTGGAGCGTGTATTCGCGGGACATCCGTTACCTGTAGCGGCGGTCTGCGACCGTCGCAATTTTCCAGAAAGAGAATGGATTCCGAAGAGCCTGGCGTGTTTTCAAGGTCCGGTATTGCTATTGTGCCGGAACGGTAATACGCTGCATCGGATGAAAACCCTCACCGTGAAAGTGACTGATGGATTGTTTTCAGAAATCGCCAGCGCGGCCCGGGCTCGCAATCTACCGAAGTCGGAAATTGTCCGGGAGCGGCTGACGCACAAGGCCGCAATGGCGAAACGCCGCGCGGGCTCTCTCTGGCGCCGGATGGAGGATTTGGTCATTCATCAGGATTCGCTTCCCGCGGATCTCTCGGCAAATAAGACGCATTTGCGAGGTTATGGCCAAAACCGTCCTCATCGATAGCGGAGCGATCGTCGCCGCGCTTCGCCGGCGCGATCAGCATCATGCCTGGGCTCGGGCGCATTTCGAGGCCGAGAGCGAGCCTTTTGTAAGTTGTGAAGCGGTGATTTCAGAAAGCTTTTTTCTTTTGGACCGCGCGGCGGGCGGGAAGGAGGCGCTCTGTGGTTTGCTCGAACGCTCCATTATCGCGGTGGGCTTTTCCTTCGCCGATGAAACCGCGGAGACAATTCGCCTTCTTCGCCGCTATTCCGATACCCCAATGAGTTTTGCCGATGCCTGTCTGGTTCGGATGGCCGAGCGAATTCACGACTCGATCGTCTTTACCACAGACAGCGATTTTCGCACTTATCGCAAAAATGGTCGCCAGGTGATTCCGTTAATCATTCCGGAATGAATTTGCGGCGGCCCATCCGCTAAGGGCTCGGCGCGCTCGTCGTGCCGCGGCGTTTCTGGCCGAGTTCCTCCAGCAGTTCGATCTGGATCTGTTGAATCTCGAAGAGGCGATTGTACTGGCGGCGCAGAAGGTGATCGATTTTTTCGTGCAGATGCCTGATTTCGAGCTCGGCCTTGAGATTGATCTTGTAATCATTTTCGCCGCGCAGCCGGTCCCGCGCTTCGCTCCGGTTCTGGCTCATCATGATGACCGGTGCTTGCAGGGCGGCGAGCGCGGAGAGGACCAGGTTCATCAGGATGTAGGGGTAGGGATCGAAAGCGCGGGTTGCCAGGATGAAGCTGTTGACCAACACCCAGAGGAAAAGGACCACACTGAAGAAAATAATGAAGGTCCAGCTGCCGCCGAATGCGGCAATCGAATCCGAGAGCCGCTCGCCGAAGGTTAATTTTTTCTCGAACTGCTTGCTGATGTCGCTCGAGAGAATTTCGTGCTGCTGCAAGCTCTCGATCACTTCGTTGTCCAGCGCGGAGAGCTCTCCGATTTCATCCTGCAAAACTTCCTTCACGTAATCGCGGCGGAATTTTCCCAGGTCGTCGAAACAGATGAAGCTTTTGCCGTCCCATTGTGGCGCTTTCTTGCGGATGAACTCGGACAGCGAAGGGCGCACCACTTCGCCGATCGTGCCATTGCGCACTGATTTGGTTTCACCGCAAATCGCACATTGCGCCGTCTCGGACTTGCTCATGGTGATGTGATACCTAAAATCCCAGCCTCTGTCGATTTCGCAGCGCTACCGCAAAATGACGGAGCGCGACGCAGAGCGGCCGTGATCGTCGAGGGCGATGAGCTGATAAACGCCGGGCGCCGGTTTCCAGCACAAGACCTCGTGCGCGTCGCACGCTCCGAGAAATGTTTTGTCGGCGAACCAGTAAAGTTTGCGCACGCCGGTTTCGGTCTCGGCGCGGAGTGGGATTCCGGGCGTGTTCGCGGAATTGTGTGAGATCGACATTTCATTCGCGGGCAAATTGATCTTCGGTGGATGTCCGCCGCGCGAAAGAAGTTCGTTGTCCATGGCCGGCGAAAACGGCGGCGGCAATTTTCGCGGGACACCAGCCCGCTCGAAAAGCGCGAGCAAATCCGACGACCAGAATTCGAAGACCTCGCGTTTCAACGTTTGCTTGCCGTCGTCCTGCACCACCCGCAAACCGGTGGACGCGTCGACCAGGATTTCGCGGTGCACATCGCAGGTTGCGATCGGTGAAATGCCCGGGATGAACCAGCTTTCGGTGCGATGGGGACAGAACGATGTCGGCAACTGCCCAGATACGGAACAGAACTCAACGCGCTTGAGATTCAGCTCCGCTGGCGGCAGGTGCGGCTCGAATCGCGCGGGCTCCCTCGTGCGCAAACCGTCGATCATCTGAAAGAGAAGAGGCGCTGCGGCCGTGCGCCCGATGAAAGCGGCGTTTCGTTTTCCATCAAAATTCCCGATCCAGACCGCGAGCACGTAATGGTCGAAGACTGCGACCGACCAGGCGTCGCGAAAGCCGTGGGATGTTCCAGTTTTCCAAAACACCGGCGCGCTCCGGACCAAATCGGCGTTGGTCATCCCGGGCCGCGGAATTTTTCCCAGCATGTCCAGGGTGAGAAAGGCGGCTTCGGGGCTGAAGATACGCGTATTCTTCGTCGTGCTCGGCTCGTCGAGGAATCGGCGCAGCGGCTGGAGTCGCCCGCCGTTGGCCAGCGCCGCGTAAAGCCGGACCAGGTCCTCCATCGTCACCTCCGCTCCGCCAAGCGGTAACGACAGGCCGTAGAACGAAGCCGGCTTGGGGAGCGAAACGTCGGCGTTGCGCAAGAATTCATAGAATGTCGGATGCGACAACTCCGACGCCAGCGTCACGGCCGGGACGTTGCGGCTGCGGGCGAGCGCGTCCGACGCGCGGATCGGCCCGAGAAATTCGCGGTCGAAATTCTCGGGGTTGTAATCGCCGAAAGTATGCGGCGCGTCCTTGAGCAGGGTGAGGGGATGGATCTGTCCCTGATCCAGCGCGAGAGCGTAGACGAACGGCTTCAAGGTCGACCCAGGCGAACGCGGCCGCCGGGTCCCATCGACCTGTCCCTGGATTTCGATTTTCGAAAAATCCGACGACCCGATTTGCGCCAGGACTTCCATGGTCTTGAAATCGATCAGCAAGGCGGCGGCGTTTTCGATTCCGCGATCGCGGTTCTGGGCGATGTAATCGGCCACCCGTCTCTCGAGCATTTGCTGGAGCGACAGGTCAAGGGTCGTGATCCTTTCTGTGGCGGCAGTCCGCGATTCAAGGATCTGCTGGACGAAGTGTGGCGCGGTCAATTGACGCCGCGTGCGCGCCTCGGCGCGGAAAGTGAGCGCCGGGGTTTCCTTTGTGGTCGACCGCGAATACCACCGCTGTTGCGCGTTCGTCACTCGCTCGTTTTCGCCGCCCGCGACGAGCGCGCGCCGCGTCGGGCTCTGCGGGATCACGCTCAACGCCACCGCCTCCGCAGCGGTCACGCGCGCGGCACTTTTCGAGAAGTAAATCTCGCTGGCCGCGCCGACGCCTTCGATGTTCCGGCCATAGGGCGCGAGGTTGAGGTAGGCTTCCAGGATCTGGGCCTTCGAATAATGGCGCTCGAGTTCGATCGCGTAGACGATCTGCTGCAGCTTTCCGGCAACGGTCCGCGTGTGCAGATGATAACGCAGTCGCGCCACTTGCATTGTAATCGTCGATGCGCCCGCGCGCGTCTGTCCGGAAAACGCGAGGTTCCATGTCGCCCGCAACAGCGACACCGGATTAACGCCGGGATGTTTGTCGTAGTATTTGTCCTCGAACCGCAGGGTCGCCTCGATGAGTGCCGGCGAAATTTCCTTGAGCGGCGTCCAGATCCGATACTTCTGGTCGGCCGTCAGAGTGACGCGAAGGACGTTGCGGTTCCGATCGCGCACTCGCGTGGAAAAATCGATGCCCTCAAGCAGTGGCGGTTTCGGGAGCGCGAGCCAAACGGCAGCCAGCGCCATCGCGGCAAAAATTGCCCGACGCGTCCAGCGACTGCGAATCGCGGACTTGACCCTCATCCTAACCTTCTCCCTCAGGGAGAAGGAACTGGTTCCGGGCATGCGAGCGAAACTCCCTCTCCCTTTCTCTCCCCTCGGGAGAGAAGGACGCGCAGCGCCAAGTGAGGGTGTTTTTTTCACTTTCCGAAATCCGGTTTCCGCAATCCGAAATTATTTGGTCACGCTGATCTTCACGCCGAGTCCGCGTCCTTTCACGTTGCGGTCGTACATCGATTCGGCGAAGACTGGCGGCACCACGAAGTTCCCGCGATTACACGATTTGATCTGGTAAGTGATCTCGAGCGTCTCCGTCGGAACGGTCGCGTAGAAGATCGCGCGATCCTCCCGGACGTCGACGTAATCGACGCCCTTGATCGACGACACGCCGGGCGAAAGCGACGAGCCGACAACTTCAAATCCGCCCGGCAGCAGATCGATGAGAGCAACATTGCTGATCCATTCATTTCGCAGGCTGCGGATGCGCAGCCGAACCGTCAGGACTTCTCCGAGTTGTGAGCTCGTGACCGGTTTGTTCGACTTGTCGAGGATCCCACGATAGACCTCGAGGCCGTCGGTGATCGTCTTGTTGGAAACCTGGCGATCAAACCCGGCCTCGATGACCTGATAATAGGCGCCCGGCGGATTGAGCGCTGTCGGCGTCCGGAAACGCAACCCGGCTGCGTCGCCCGAAAAGTTCGCGCGCAACAAAAGTTTCGTCCCCGTCGCGAGAACCTTTTCCTTCTTCGACTTGTCGAACTCAGCGATGGTGAATTCCGGCGGATGTTGCGCGACGACCCGCGCGTACGACTTTAACGCCAGCACCGCGTAAGCCGCGGACAAAGTATTGAACGTCCCTTCGCCGATGGGTTTCAGCGCTTTCTCGAACTCGGTCGGGGGCAGCTTCTTCATGCGATCCGGAAATTCGCGCGCGAGAATGGCGACATATTGCGAATCCGCCCCGAGCGGCTGGTAAAAATCGTTGAGTTGTTTTTTGTCGAACTGTCCGATCCGATAAGCGGCAATCAACTTCGTCGCCTCGTCCTCCTTCTTCAGAAGGTGGAGGGCACCGGCGAGATAAACGCCCGTCAGGTCCGCCTTCCATTCCTTCGCGTGATTTTTGTCGAGGTAATCGCGCAGGTTGATGATGTAGTTGGTAGTCACGACGCCTTCGCGACTCAGCAAATAAATCGCGTAGGCGATCCGGCGGGCGTCATCGAGATCGGATGGTTCCTTCGCCACCATCGCTTGCAAATTGCGCAGGCCGCTCGCGAACATTTCCGCCGGCGGAGCGAACCCGGCCGCTTTTGCTTCGATGAGGAAATGCATCGCGTACGGGGACATGAAACTGATCTCCTGGCCTTTCTCCGGCGCCCAATATCCGAACGCGCCTTGGTCGTTCTGCCGGCGGCGCAGGACAGCGAAAACGTTTTCGAGTTGCGCCGTCACTTCCGGCTTGGACAAACCGAAGTCGGCTTCATCGGCGAGGACGAGCCGGCAAAAGGCCGCGCTCGTGATCTGCTCGCTGCAGCCGTGCGGAAAATCTTTCAGGAACGCGTCGAGTCCGTGCGCGAGCCCGAGCGGGAGCGCGGACACCGCGGCAGTCAGCTTGCGAAACTCGGGATACATGTCGCGCGTCACCGGGATCTCAGCGCTGTTCTTGTTGAAGGTGCTGCTCCGCACCTGGGTCAGGAAGGTGGTGGGCGGCCGCACGCTGATCGTCGAACGCAGCCGCGTTTCCTTGCCGCCGCTGCTCGCGATGAAGGTGACAGTTCCCGATCCCAGCTTGTCATTCACTTTCACAGAGAACGTCGTTGTTTGTTCGCGCCCCTCCGCGACCCGCAAGGTCTGCGAAGATGTCTTCACGATTTGCAGATGCTCCGAGCTCTCCGCGCGAACTTGCACGTCCGCGTTTTCACCCGACCCTTCGACGTTGTTCGCGACCGTGACGCCGACTTCGAAGTCGTCGCCCGGCGCCGCGAGCACCGGCATGCTCGGCGTGATCACAAACGGTCCGCGCACGAGCGGATTCTTTTCCGCCGCGCCGGTCGCGTCGTCGGCCACGGCGACCGCCATCACGGTTAACGTGCCGGCGAAATAATCCGGCACATCGTAGACAACTTCGCGTTGCGTCGGATCGGCATCGATGATTCCCGACCAGAAAACGACCGGCTTTTCGGTGACGCGCTTGAACGGATTGAGCTGCTTCGGATTGTCGCCGTCGCCGCCGAACGCCGAGAGGGCGCGCAGGATAGAAAACTCCGGCATGATCAGGTCGACGATCTGCGCGGTCTCGACGCCGAGGGCGCATTTGCGGAAGAAAAAGCCGAGTGGATCCGGCAGTTTGTAATCGGTCACCTGGAGAATGCCCTGGTCGACCGCGAAGACCGCGATCTTCGACTTCCGGTCGGTCTTGTATTTGATGTGGAGCGGCTCGCCGGGCTTCGCGATCGCCGGCGTGTCCAGTTCCACTTTCAGCCGGCGTCGCTCGATGTTCGCCGTGAACGGAACCACGCCATAACTGAGCGGGCTCATGAAGATTTCCTTCGAATCGAGCGAACGAATCAAGGCGACGTTGATGTAGCCGCTGCCCTCGAATCCGTCGGGCACCTTGATTTTCTGGACGCTGCTCGCGGCATCGGTCTTGAACCAAACCTGCGCGTAAACTTTGTCGCGCTCAATCGTGATGAGGCCGCTGCCCGCATACGGCGCGGTGATGCTGATCTCGACTTCTTCGCCGGTGTTGTATTGGGTGCGCGAGAGCTTCACCTGCAGCTCCGAGTTCTTGTCGAGCGCGCGCTTGACGATGCCGCGGCCCACGATGGAGAAACGAACGCGGCTGACTTTGCGGTCATCCTTGTCCCGCAGCTCGACAACGTAATCGCCCGGCTCTTCCGTCGGAAGCTGGTAATGCAATCCGTCAGCGCCGATGGCGATCTTCTCCGTTTTCGCGACGCGCTCTTTCAAGACCGACTCGTAGGCGTAACTGCCGTTTTCCTTTTTGGTGATAACGGAGACGTATTCCTGCGCGATGACGTTCAGGGTGACGTTCTCGAGCGCGATTTTGTTGAGCTTCGAATCGACGGCGACCAAATCGACCACGCGCGGCGTGCTGGCGCTGATGTAATTCAGGTTGCCGTCGCTCTTGTAACCCACCACGTAAGGCAGGGCCGAGACCAGCGCGGACGCCTGCCCGGTAATGCTGCGCCCGCCTTCGCCTTCGAACGCCTCGGCGAAAAAGCGCATCGAGTAGGTCGCGTCCGCGAAGCGATCCAGTTGCAGCTCCAGCTCGGCCTTGCCGTCCGCGTCCGTGTTTTGCTCGCCCAGATCCACGGTCTCGGATTGGCGTTCCTTTTTCTCGTCGAGCTGCGGATCGTAAAAGCTGTAGTCCTTGAATTCCGTAAAGGAAAAAGCAGTCGGCGAAAGTTCGACCCGGCTCTTGATCCGCCGGTCACTCGCCGGCGTGCCGTAGAGATTCGCGAGCGCGATCGACGCTTTCATTTCCCGCGGATCGACCCAGCCTTTCGGCGAAGTTTTCGACAACCGGGTCTCGATCTTCATCCGGTCGGGAAGAAATTCCTTCACGTTGACCGTGGTCGAGCCGAGCAGCGTCGAGCGCTTGTTGCCTTTCACCAGATAGACGTTGATGGCGTATTCGCCGGTCGGCGATTCGTAGGCGGTCTTGTAACTCACTTCCGCGAAACCGCCCGGTGGCAGCCCGAGCTTTTTCGTTTGGACCTTCAGATCGCGCGCGTCCACGATTTCGGTTTCGATCGGTAACCCGGCCAGTTTGCCGAGCCAGTTTCGTTGTTTGATGACCAGCGCGATGTGCATCTCATCGCCGGGGCGGTAAACGCCGCGATCGGTGAAGACGAACGCGTCCAGGTCTTCGGCAAGGACCTTGTTCACGCCGTCGATGTCGAACCGCGAGAAGTTCAGCATCCGATCGTCGCGCGAGTAGGGAATGAAGCTGACGTCGTCGCCGAGCCGCGCGACGTAGACCACCGCCTTGCGTTCGTGCTCGTTCTTCTCGACCGAGGTGAACGTCACCCTTCCGTCCGGCGAAGTTTTCGCGCTCTGCACCGCGATGCCGTTCCGTCCCAGGACCTCGACCGTCACTCCAGCGAGTGGCTGCCCGGTCTTGATCGAGACGACGAATACGTCGCTGGTCTGGTCCGCGTTCTTTTTCACCAGCAACCCGAGATCGCTGACGAGGATGAACCGCGTGGTCGTGACGCCTTTGATGAATTTCTTCGCGACCGGGTCCCACCCGCGCGCCTTCAGGAAAAACAGCCCGCGCTCGCTGCCGCCGTCCGCCGGCTTTTGCAGATACTTCGCGAAATCGAACGCGGAATAGTTCGCCTTCCATTTGTTTTGGAGCGCGATCGTCTGGTCCTCGCGCGCGATCCGCGAAATGTTGTCCTGGTCGAATGAGGCGTTCTTGAATTCCGGCGCCTGGAATTCGCCTTCGGTCTGGCTCACCAGATGGTTGATCTGAGTCGAGAGCACGCGATCGATCTCGAACTTGATCACCGAAACGCCACGCGACCGGATCGATAACTTGCGCTCGCCTCCCAGCGCGAGCAGGCCGCCGTCGCCCTGGATTTCCACTTCCTGCGGCAGCTCCGCGGGCACCACGATGTTCGCGTGGTTCTCCGCCAGCTCGTAACCGCTGCGCGCCTTCAGGCCTTTGTCGACACGGACATACAACTGCCCGTCGCCTTCGAGCCGGAATTTGAAGTGGTGATCGCGGGCAAATTCTTTTTCGGTCGGGATCGCCGTGAACTTGACGACGGTGGCTTGTTCCAGAATCTCGTCGGTAATTTCATCGGCATTCGCCCATTTCTTTTCGTTCGAAGCATCCTCGGTCGTATTCTCGTCTTCGTCGCTGCCGCTTTCTTCCTCGTTTGATTTCGCAGTCTCCCGTGACGTGTTTTCCTCACTCGACTCGGTCGCGCTTTCTTCACTTGAGTTTTCCGTGGTCGACTCTTCTTCCTCGCTCGCCGCGGTCTTCTTCACTTCGCGCTTGGGCAGAAGATAAATGTGGACCTTCTTCGCCAGCTCCGGCGTCGCGATATCGCTGCTCGTCTCGATGTTGAGGATTTGCTCCGGCTCGCCCTCCTTGTTGCGGACGATGCTGCTGTCGATGTCCTTGATTTGGAACGCCGTCGCCTTGGACGGGATTTGGGTCTTTTGCTCGACAGGATCGTGCAGTTCCGCGCCGCCCTGGCCTGTCCGAAGTCCGCTGGCCAGGATCAATTTCATCCAATCCTCCTCGGGAGGAAGAACAATCGGGGAACTGCGGACGAAAGCCTGCCGGTTGTGCAGGCCAAAGGTGATGGAGAAATGCGGTGCGGGGTCGTTAGGCGGAAAAACGTTCGAGCCGCCGAGCATGTTGAGCGTGAGAAATTTCTCGAGCTGGCCTGGCTCGACGGCGTGCGTCAGCTCGACGGTCGCCAGGACCCGCTGTACTCCGGGTTCCTTCGCGTCCTCGGAAAGCGTTACGTTCTTCAGGTCCGCGCGGAACGGTGGAGTGCTGACGTCGTATTCCAGCTTGTCCATCAGGACCTGGCCCGGAAAGAAATTCTTGTCGAAGACGACGCGATACTTTTTGTCCGCGGGCCAGTCCTGGGCCGGCGCGAAGGAGAGCTTGCGGTCGGTAATCCATTTCCAGGCGCCGGCCACCGGCGGATCGAGCCGCACCTGTTGCAGCGTCGGATTCTTCAAGTCCTCCAGGCGCGCGGCGGATTCGCTGAACTCGATCGTGAGCGGCGGGAACTTCAACTCTTTCTCCAGCGGCGTGACCGGGATCGGTGCGACTTCCGCGTAAACCTTGTGCGGCTTTGGCCGGTTTTGATACCAGCGCCAGCCCCGGACAGAGCCGCCCGCGATCACGAAGGCGAGCAGAAGAATAACCGGCGCCAGGATGGGGTGGCCGCGTCGGAACAGAACCACGCGGGCAAAGCCGCGTTGCAACCAGTAGGGCGGCTTCCAGGAAAGCTGGCCAAAGGCCGTCCGAAAAATTTTCCTCAGCCATCGCGCCAGCCACGCGAACGGGCGAATCAACAGCCGGAAAAAATTAAGCATATGGAGTGCGTCCTTTTCGGCGCTGACTGAGTGACGTTCAGTCGTATGGCTCTTGCACGGGCTGGGAAACGCTATCCAGCGCCAGCAAAAGAGGGAAGAACCAAATGGTTTTTTCCCCACGTAAACCAACTATTTGATCAGCTTGAGCTTGAATGGCTGGTGCCGAATTCTACGCTAAGCAAATGGAAGAAGCCGAAGTTCCACTCGAACATCTCCACGAAGAGATTCATCACCACGCCGAACATGGCGGCCCGCCCTGGATTTCATGGGTGGCGTTGAGCACCGCGATCCTGGCCGTCCTCGCCGCCATCGCCGGCCTGCTTTCCGGCAAACACGCCAATGAAGCGATGATGAGTCAGATCCAGGCATCCGACCAATGGGGTTATTATCAAGCCAAGAGCATCAAGGCGGCGGTGCTGGAAGCGAAGACCACCCTGGCGGAAGCGGCGACCGAGAAGGACAAGGAAAAGGCGGCGCAGTATCAAGAGCAACAAGCGGAGATCAAGCTTGAAGCCGAACACAAGGAAGCGGAAGCGACTTCGAATTTCCACAAGCACGAAGTCTTCGCGCGCAGTGTGACGATGTTTCAGATCGCGATCGCCATCGCGGCGATATCCGCGTTGACAAAGAAGCGGCGGTACTGGTTTGTCAGCCTCGGTTTCGGCGTCGTGGGCGCGGTTTTTCTCGGCCTTGGTTTGATAATGCATTGATTTCGATGCGCGTTCTTTCGATCGATGCCTCGCTCCGCAATACCGGCGTGGCCGTGATCGATGCCAATGGCGGCAAGCCGCGCGCGCTTTATTTCGGCGTGATTCATAACGCGAACACCGTCCGCCCTTCTTCCTGTCTGGTGGCGATCCGGGATCGGCTCGCGGAATTGATTCAGGCCCACGAACCGGATTGCTGCGCGCTCGAGGCCGTCATTTACGTACAGAGTTACAAGACCGCGATCGCGCTCGGCGCCGCGCGAGGGGCGGCCATTCTTGCAGCGGCGGAACGCGGGTTGCCGGTGTTCGAGTACGCGCCGACGCGAATCAAGCAGGCGACCGTCGGCCGGGGAAGCGCCGATAAGAATCAGGTGGCGTTCATGATTCGGGCGCTGCTCGGGTTGACGGAAACGCCCGGACCGGATGAGGCCGACGCCCTCGCCATCGGGCTTACGCATCTGCGGGCCGAGGAAGCGGCCAAGCTCGGAGTGCCGACAGCCGCGCGCATATGAACCCCGGCGCGCTATCCGTTCGCTGGCTGGGACGAGTCACATTCGCCGATGCCCTTACCTTGCAGGAAAAACTGGTTGCGCAAAAGCGCGCCGACCACTCATTAGGCGATGAACTGCTTTTGCTCGAACACGATCCGGTTTACACGATCGGTCGCACGCCGGACCAATCGAGTCTGCGCGGCGCGGACCATCTTCCGCATCCGCTATTCCCGATCAATCGCGGCGGCCAGGCGACCTATCACGGGCCGGGCCAGTTGATGGGTTATCCCATCATCGATCTGCGGAATTGCGGACAGGATCTCCATCGTTATCTGCGGTGGCTCGAAGATTTGCTCGTGGAAACGCTCGGCGCAGCTGGCATTGCGGCTACGACTCGCGAAGGCCTGACCGGTGTTTGGGTCGACAATCGGAAGATCGCCTCGATCGGCGTTGGCGTCCGTCATTGGATCACGATGCACGGCTTCGCCCTGAATGTTTGCGGCGACCTGTCGCCATTCGATCAAATCGTGCCCTGCGGCATTTCCAATGTGGCGATGACTTCGATCGAGAAAGAAACCGGTCGCCAGGATTCGGTGATGGAAGTCGCTTCTTGGGTGAGCGAGATTGCGTTACGCCGTATTTCCGCACTCCGGAACGCTGAAATGCTCGCCTGACTTATGACCGTTCCACTCGAAGACAACGTCTCCGACATCATCGGAAAAGCGCAGCGCGGCCTGGGCATTTCCGATAGTCAGCTGGCCGAGCGAGCCGGAATCAGCGCGGATAAAGTCCGGAGCCTGCGCTCCGCAGATTTCGACGCGGAGGCAATCGATCAGGCCGCGCCGGTTTTGAAACTAAGTAGCGCCGGTCTTCGCAAGCTGGCGTCGGGAAAATGGGACGCGGTGGATGAGGTCGCGGGCCTGGCGCAATTCAACACGACCTATCAGGACATCACGGTGAACGCGTACCTCGTCTGGGATCCGGCGACGCGTGATGCGGTGGCGTTCGATACCGGCGCCGATTGCGACGAGATGTTGCGGCGGATCGATCGGGATAAGCTCAGCGTTCGATTAATTCTGCTAACGCACGCTCATCCCGATCATGTCGCCGATCTGCGGCGGCTGCGACAGACGACTGATGCGCCGGTTTACATTTCGGAGCTCGAACCGGAAGAGGGCGCGCAGCCAATCGCGGAAGGCAAACGCTTTAAAGTCGGCTCGCTGAAAATCGAGGCGCGCCTGACCTCGGGCCATTCGCGCGGCGGAATAACCTACGTCGTCACCGGCCTCGCTCGACCGATGGCCATTGTCGGAGACTCGCTCTTTGCCGGCTCGATGGGCGGCGGCAACGTTTCCTACGAAGACGCGCTCCGAAATAATCGCGAGAAAATTCTAACCCTGCCGGACGAGACGATCGTATGTCCTGGACACGGGCCGCTGACTACAGTCGGAAAAGAGAAGCGAGATAACCCGTTTTTCCCGCATGTTTGAAGTTTGAGGTTTGAGGTTTGATTTCGTGGATAAGCAGGAGCTACTTGGCCGAACAAAGATGTTTGCCTTGCGTTCGCTGAGACTCGTTGATCATCTTCCGCGCACGATGTCAGGACGTGCGATTGGAAATCAGCTCGTGCGAAGCGCGACATCGGTGGGAGCCAATTATCGCGCAGCCTGCCGATCGCGCTCGCGCGCCGAATTCGCCGCGAAACTTGGAGTCGTTGCTGAAGAAGCCGACGAATCGGTTTATTGGCTGGAATTAATCAGCGAGGCCAAACTACTGCCGGAAGCGAAGGTGACGGATCTGCTTAAGGAAGCGAATGAACTGACCGCGATTTTCACCTCCGCCCGTCGCACGTCCAGCCGAAATCAAACGTCAAACATCAAACCTCAAAAATCCCAAACGTGAACATCGGTTTTGTCGGAGTAGGCCGGATGGGCGCGAACATGGCGCGGCGATTAAAAGAACGCGGCTATCACGTAACGACATTGTTCGACGTGAATCGCGCGGCAGCGACTTCGCTCGCACAGGAATTGGGATGCGCGGCCAGCCCGACGCTCGGAGATGTGACCGCGGGCGCGGATGTCGTTTTTACGATCGTGACCGACGACGCGGCGATGCGCGAAATTTTCGGCGGCGCGGACAATCTCTTGGCGAATGCGCGCGGTAAGCTGTTCATCAACTGCGCCACGATTTCACCCAAGGTTCATGTCGAAGTCGAACAACTGGCGGAAGTGGCCGGCGCGTCGTCGCTCGAAGCGTGCATGGCCTCGAGCATCACCCAGGCGCGGGAAGGATCGCTCTACTTGATGTGTGGCGGGCGTGAGGAAACATTTCGCCGCGCGGAACCGATCCTGAAAGAGCTCAGCGTGTCACTTCGCTACATCGGGAAGGCCGGTGAAGCGGCGAAAGTGAAAGCGCTGGTCAATATGGTGATGAATATCAACACGGCTGGGCTCGCTGAAGGACTTGGCCTGGGCGACGCGCTTGGCCTCGATCTCACGATGTTGCGCGAAGTTTTCTCGCAGACCGGCGCAGCCTCACAGGTCCTGCAAACGGATGGCGAGGACATGCAGAACCGCGAGCATTCCTGTTTCTTTTCCGCCGCGCACGCGGCGAAGGATAGCGGCATCGCGCTCGAACTGGCGGAAGAAAACGGTCTCGACCTGCCGCTCGCCCGCGAGACGAAGGCGCAGTACGAGCGGATGGTCGCGTCCGGACTGGGCGAGCTGGATAAATCCGGGATCGCCGAGCTGACTTTCAAAGGCCGTCTGACCGAGCAGACCGGGCCTTAGCCCTCGATCAACCTCGGCTCGGCGAGCACAAGCTGCGCGTCGCCGACGGCAATCACGCCATCGGAGAGAATTTGGGCGCGCAGTCCTCCATTGCCTTCGAGAAATTTTTCCGCGCCCGGAGCCACCGCCTGGTCGAGCCAGTAGCATGGTTTGCAGTGCGCGGTTCCGCGCAGGCGAACTCCCTGGATGGAAAATTCTTCGCCAATCAATTCGTTCAGGTCGACGCCGGAAACAATCACGTTTCGGCGCAGCGCCCCCGCCGATTCGTTTTTCAGGTCGAAATGCCGGGCGAGTTTTTCGAAAACTTCAAAGGAGAAGAACGTGATCTGTCCCTTGTAGTCCTCGCGGTAATCGTAAAACCGGTCACCGCGAATCCCGTGGCCGGCGACGCATTGGATTCGGGGTACTTCGACCAGCGTGTAATCGTCGGGTGGCTTTCCGTGATTCCCAAAGTAATTGTGCCCTGGCGAAATGAAGATTTGCCGGATCAACATGAGTTATCCGACGCGAAAACGAATTTCGCGAATGATCTTCGTCCCGAAGCGTTGCTTCAACTTGCGCAAGATTTCCGCCTTCGAAATCTGTTCGAACTGGTAATGCAGCGAAGGCTGGAGGACGCGCACAAAAAGCACACCGGCGCGCAGACTCACCGGCGCGGAATGGGCCGCGATAAATTCGCCGACAATCTGCTTCCAGGCGTCGATCACTTCGCTCTCCCGCAGCCGCTCGCTGAGGCCGAGCTGTTGCATCAATTTCGGCAGCAAATCGCCCGGCGCCTGCCAGCGGTCCGGGCGAGGTTTGTTTGCGGGAAGCCCGCGCCACTCGGCGATCACGGCAGCGCGCAGGCTGGAATTCATGGGAAGGTTGAAGCGTTAAAGAGTTGAAGCGTCGAAGCGGAAGGCCGATGTAACGTTTCAACGCTTCACGCTGTAACCTCTCAATATTTCCGCCGCATGTTGCTCGGCAGAATATTCAGTTCGGTGCGGTATTTCGCGACGGTGCGGCGCGCGATCGGGATGCCACGTTCGCTCAGGATCTCGACGATCTCCTTGTCGCTCAAGGGCGACGCGCCGTTCTCGTTCTTCACCAGGTCCATGATCGCTTCTTTCACGCTGGTGTTGCTCATCGATTCGCCGCTCGAGGTTTGATAGCCCGGCGTGAAGAAATACTTCATCTCGAACACCCCTTGCGGCGTCGACATGTATTTCCCGGAAATGGCGCGGCTCACGGTGGTCTCGTGCACACCGACGATGTCCGCGATCTGCACCATCGTCATCGGTTTCAGGTGCGCGGTGCCGCGATCGAGGAATTCGCGCTGCCGCTTCACGATCTCGTGCGCGATGTTCGAAATCGTCTGCTGCCTTTGGTGGATCGATTTGATCAGGAATTTTCCGCTCCGGATTTTATCGCGGATGTAGTCCTTCACTTCGCTGCCGTTGCCATCCTGCGACATGATGTCTTTATAGGTGTTGCTGATGCGCAGGTGCGGGATTTGTTCGCCGTTCAGGATGACCTGATATTCGCCGTCGATCTTTTCCACGGTCACATCCGGTAGGACGTAGTTCTGCGGCGCGGCGGCAAAAATCTGGCCCGGGCGCGGATCGAGCTGGGCGATGTTGTTCGCACATTTCTGGACCTGCTCGACGCCGATGCCCATTCGGCGCGCGATCTCGGGAAAGCGCCGTTTCCCCAAGTCGGGCATGTGGTCCTGGATGATTTTGTATTCGAGGCTGCTTCCTTTCCCTTCGCGCTTGAGTTGGATGAGAAGACATTCCCGAAGATCGCGCGCGCCGACGCCCGGCGGATAAAAGCTCTGGATGAGCAACAGCATCGTCTCGAAATCTTCCTGGGCGATGCCGGTATTCAGGGCCATCTCCTCCGGCGTGGTCTGGAGAAATCCGTTGTCGTCGATGTTGCCGATGATCAGCTCGGCTGTTTTGCGATCGTCCGCATCAAGCGCGGCCTGGTTGAGCTGACCCATGAGATGTTGCTGCAACGTTTCCTGGGTCGCGATCGAATCGAAGAAGAACTGCCGTTTCTCTTCCTCATCCTGCGACCGCGCGCTGTAGCTGCCGGACTGCGCCATATAATCGCGCCATTCGTCATCGAGCTTCGCCAGTTGCTCGAACTCAGCTTTGAAATCGTCGTCCGCCTTCGTCGGCGTGGCAGGTTCTTCGGTTCCGTCCGCGTTGGGCTCGGTGGCGAGTTCTTCCAGCACCGGGTTGGTTTCCATCTCCTGCTGGACGAGATTTCGCAGCTCAAGAAGCGGCGCCTGGAGGATGAGCAGGCTCTGTTGAAGCTGGGGCGCAAGGACCTGTTGGAGAGACAGGTTTTGTGATTGATGCATCCCGGGGCCGGCCATGTTTTCCGACGGTACGCGTTGGTAGGGGCGAAAAGCAAGCAATTACCGCGCCGCCTTCCCTCATGAAATGCCCGCCGCCGTGAGGGAATACGACTTGCTTTTAGAGCAGCCGCATCCATTTGCTCCCATGAAAATCCTGCCAGCTCTCATCGCCGCTTGTCTGCTCGGTACCGCCATTTGCGCTTCGGCGGCCGAACCGTCGAAGGAATCCGAACGCGACCAGCAACAGATCGCTGCGCTCACGAAGGAAGTGCAGGGCCAGCAGACTGCGATCGCCGAGAACCAGACGAAGATCGACGCCAAGTTGGTCACGATCGCTGAAGCGCTGCGCCTGGCGAAGATTTACGCCGCCAGAGGAAAGTAATCATGCGCGCCTCCCTTCTTTCTATTTTCGCTTTAACCCTCTTTGTTTCGGTCAGCGCCGCGCAGACGCCGATGACGGTAGTTGTTCCCGCCATGACGCCGGCGACGACCGCTCACAGCCCGGTGACTGCCGCGGTCACCACGACTTCAACGCAGACGACATTGAAGGTCCTGGAAGCGATGAAGGCCGCGAATATCGAAATCCTGAAACAACAGGAAGCGACGCTGCTGAAGCTGGACGAAATGGAAAAAGCGGCGCAGGAAATCCGGATCTACAGCAAGCGCGGCTGATCAGTGGGCCTTGCTCATAACCCGGCCAGGTCCCATTTGCGGATCGTTTCCTGAACTAATTTCGTCAGCTTGTCATTCACCTTCGCGAAATAGGTCTTCGCCTTCGCGAGATCGAATTTCGGGTAGCCCTGGCCATCCTTGTAAAGCGTAATGCTCGAGGGGTTGGGGTACGCGCTCCAGGTTCCAGGCGACGGATTCGCGGTCACCATGTCCTGGTTGTAACGCTCGCGATGGACCAGCGATGGATCGATCGCCATGATAAACGCGTTCTCGTTTTCGGCGGCGTGTCCACCGTCTTCGCCGAAAACTTCCAGCGTCACGTCGGAACAATACGCCCACCAGTTCACGACGAGAATCCGCGTCCCGGTTTCGCGGCCGACGTCCTGGGCGAGGGCGGTCAGGATCGCGGTCTGCCCGCCGCCGTGGCCGTTGATCAGGATGATGTTTTTGAATTTATTCTTCGCGAGCCCGACGAGCACCGACCGGACATAGGCGCGATAAACATCTTCGGGAACGGTAAAACTGCCCGGATAAGCGTCCATCACGCCCGTGAATCCGTAAGGGATGACCGGCGCGATCATCGCGTTCACCCGCGGCGCGATTTCCTTTGCGATCGCCACCGGCGCGAGGATGTCGGCACCGTTCGCGGTCACGCCATGAGGTTCGATCGTTCCGAGCGGGAGCAACACCGTGTTGATTTTTCCGGGCACCCATTCGCGGAACTCCATCCAGTTGATCCGCTCCATTTCGCGCGTGCTGGGCGCGGCTGGATCCGCGGCGATAATAGACGGCGCGACGACGAAAAAAATCAGCGGAAGGGAGAACCGAACGATCAGCCTGTCCGCGAAGCGCACAGCTACTTTTTGCTCTTCGGCTCTACCTTCCGATAGAGCGTGGCCATGCTGATCCCGAGCATGCTGGCGGCTTTTTCGCGTGAGCCACCGCATTGATTCAGCGTCGCCTCGATGTAACCGCGTTCCTGTTGCTGGATGAATTCGTCGAGCGTTTGGCCCACCGGCATCGATGCCATTGCTTGTTCTGCCTTTTCTCCTTGGGCCGCTGCAACAATCTGTGGCGGCAGATCGCTGGACAAGATCAGGTCTTCCTCGCACAAAGCGCAGGCGCGCTCGATCGCGTTCTCCAGCTCGCGGACGTTGCCCGGATAATCGTAATGGCAAAGGATGTCGACCGCCTTGGGATCGATCTTCTTGGACTCACCGCCGGTAACGCTGGCCTGCTTTTGCAGAAAGTGGTTCACGAGCAGAGGCACGTCTTCGAGCCGTTCCCGCAGCGGCGGAATTTCCACGGGGATAACCGCAAGCCGGTAATAAAGATCTTCGCGGAACGAGCCGTCCTTCATTTTGCCCTGGAGCACTTCGTTCGTCGCGCCGACCACGCGGACGTTCACCGGCACGCTTTTGTTATCGCCGACCCGTCGCACTTCGCGTTCCTGGAGGACGCGGAGCAGCTTCGTCTGCAATTGCGGCGCCATCGAGTTGACTTCATCGAGAAAAATCGTCCCGAGGTTCGCTTCTTCGAAGAGCCCGCGCTTGTCCGCCACCGCCCCGGTAAACGCGCCCTTTTTGTGCCCGAACAATTCCGATTCGAGCAGGTTCTCGGGCAAGGCGCTGCAGTTGATCGCCACGAAAGGATGATGCTGCCGGTTGCTGTTGAAATGGAGCCCGCGCGCTACGAGCTCCTTGCCGGTGCCGCTTTCGCCCTGGATCAACACGGTGCTGTCGGTATCGGCGACCTTGTTAATCAGGTTGTAGACCAGTTGCATTTTGCGGCTGGTGCCGATGATGTTTTCGAACCGATAGCGATTCTTGAGTTCCTTGCGGAGATAAGTGTTCTCGCGGAGCGCCGCCTGGTAATCGAGCGCCCGCTGCACCGTCATCTGGAGCTCGTCGATCTTGAACGGCTTGGTCACGTAATCATACGCGCCCATCTTCATCGCCTCGACCGCCGTTTCGACCGACGCGTACGCGGTAATCAGGATCACCGCTGTCTGCCGATGATGCTCGCGCACGTGCCGGAGAACATCGAAGCCGGTCATCGTTTCCATTTTGATGTCGGCGATCACGACCTGCGGGCCGATCGAGTCGAGCTGCTCGATGGCTTTCGGCGCGGAGTTGAATGGGAAAACCTGGTGCCCTTTTTCCCGGCAAAGCGTCACAATGACCTCCACCATCGCCGGCTCATCATCGATAATTATGATCTTCGCCATACTCGCAACGCGGAGAATATTTCAGAAGTGAGAAAAGGAAAGCGAAATTGAGAAATTCTCACCGGCAGGACGAATTGAATCCTACACAGGGAGCGTGATCTTGCCGTCGACCATCATCCACGGGACCGCGCCTTCGAACGCGACGATGTTTTCGAAAACATCGGTCGACGATCGCAATGGCAGCGCGATAAGGTCTGCGGTCGCACCGGCCCGGATGCATCCCAGTTGGTTCTTTTGTCCGAGCGCCGCAGCGCCATTGACGGTTGTCATCTCTAGGGCTTCGCGCGGCGAAAGCCGAGGCTCCTTGTCCAACAGTTCGCGCATCTCGGAGAAGAGACTCAGGCTCGAATTGCTCGCGAGGCTGTCGGTCCCGAGACAGATGTTGAAGCCGAGCGCTCGCAAGCGTTCGAGTGCGAAAGGCGTATGACCGAAGAACGTGTGGCTGCGTGGACAGTGGACAATGTGAAACTTCGGCGCCGCGTCGAGCAAATCGAAATCGCCGGCATCGAGCGCGTTCAAATGCGCGACGATCCAACGCTGGTCGATCGTTCGTGTTCGCATGAAAAGCGAAAGCGGTGTTTCCCGGCCGCAATCATCCATCGGACGGCCGATCTCCCTGAGAAAATTAAAGGCGGCGCCGCTCGCGCTACGAAACATTTCCATTTCCTCGCGTGATTCGGCGAGGTGCGTCGTCAGCAGGATATTTTCCCGGCGGGCGATCTCCTCGCACCGCGCATACAATCGTTGCGACGCGGTGAAGGGCGCGTGCGGCGCCAGGCCCCAACGTCTCGCCGGTTTCAAGAGCTCGGCTGCTTCATCGGCGATCCTTTCCGCATCATCCGGATTCCGCACATCGATCAGCTCGCCGAACCACCATGTCCTGACTGGCGGTTCCTTGATCGCCGCGATGAGGTTCGGGAACGCAGTCAGGTTAAGGATCGTCGTCGTTCCAAAACGTTGCGCTTCGGCGAACCCGGCGCGGATCGAATCGATGTAATCCTGGTCGGTTAGCGTCGCCTTCTCCGCGTTGATGGCGCGGATCCAATCCGAAAAGGAGCGCTGGGGCGGGATCGTGCCGCGCAACATCGTGTAGTCGAGATGGCAGTGGGCGTTGATCAAACCGGGTATGAGGATCTGTTCGCCCAGGTCGAGAACTTCGCCGGATTGGCGTTGGCGGACGTCGTCGAATCGGCCGACATCCGCGATCTTGTTGCCTGAGACGGCGACCGCGCCATCATCGATCGGCTCGCCTGCCATCGAGACGACGGTGCGCGCTCGGATAATCATCGATTGGCCTGAACGACGGTTCGCGCTTCCGCGACGAGCAGATTGCAGGCTTCCTGGCAGAGCAACGGCACGACCGGCTCGGCGCCGCCGGTTTGATCGTGCCGCGGATCGAATTTGTCCGGTGGCAGCTGGGTCGATGGCACGGTCCCGGCGGCATCGCGGCGCCACTGGATCGTGCGCAGGCAGCCGCCATTCGACGCGCAGAACCGGCCCACTAATTCATCCGTCTGGTCCTCCCGGATTTGGGCGGCAATGCGATACATCCCGGTCTGCCGTCCGAGCGTGTCGCGCAGCGGCGTTGTTACCAGCTCGTCCTTTTCAAAGGCCGCGAACATCGCCAGCCGCCCAGGATAAAAAAGATCCAGCGCTAGGCGCAGCTCGGCCAGATTTGCCAGCCTCAGTTTCCATCCGTGCCGCAACGTCGGCGCCGTTTTCAGCGGACGATAATTTCCCGCGTCATCGAATCGAGCCAGTTCGGCGGCATCGTCAGCGCGCTGCGACACAACAAGACCAGTTCGCTCTCTATCCTCGCGATGCCGCAGAACGAACCCGCCATCGTCGCCTGATTGGATCGCGATCTGCCCGATGCAGCGCAGTCCTTTTGCCAGCCAATCACCGAGCGCGCGTTCCTGCGCGAGCGCGCTCACTTCAAGGCGCGCGCAATCAGGTAGGCCGCGTGCTCGAGAAAATCGCGATCGTTTTCGGTGAACGCGTTCAGCTTCTCGCTTTCCACATCGATAAGACCGACCGGCCTGCCAGTCTCCGTGATCACCGGCACCACGATCTCCGATTGGGTGCTGCCGAACGTCGGCAGATAGCGCGGGTCCTTGTGCACGTCCGCGACCATGACGGCTTGTTTCGATTCCACGGCCGCGCCCGCGAGTCCCTGCGTGACCGGGAACCGCGGATAGGCCGGCGGGCATTTGCCGGTCTTCGCCACGATCACGAAATCGCCGCGGACGATTTTATAAATGCCGACGAAGCGATAATCGCACGCCGCCCGGATCATTTCCGCCATGATGCAGAGCTGGTCGGGATTCTTCGCGCCCGCCAGGACGAACGCGCCCAGTTCCTGCAGCTTCTTCCCAGTCTTGCCCGTCGCTTCCATTTTGAACCGTAATTGCGTGTCGAAAATTTACGAAGCGGATTGCAACACCTGCTTTCGCTGGTCGAACGAATTTGCCTGTTCGATGATCACGTCCGCAAATCTGGAGTCGGTTCCTATCGCTGTCGAATAGAAGAGTGTCCGGCCCTGGAGTTCGTGCGCGCGAGACTCGCCGCCCGTACTGGCGTTCTCGATGCCGAGCAGCGCCGGGATGTCCTCGTAGCTATGAAGTCCATCCGAAATGAAAAACGGCACGACGACCACGTTCTGCGTTTTCGTGAGATTCACCCAATCCGAGACCTGCGGCGGTTCTTCCATATAAACATTGAGCACTGCGGCGTAGCGCTCCAGCGCCCGGATCTTCTCAGCCTGTTCTTTCGCCGCGACCGCGCTGTTGTCATTCAGGCTTGTCCCATGGGCGACGATGAGCAGGGTCGCCGTGCTCTCGTCGACACCCGGCGCGATCGCGCGCGCCCGCTCCAGCAAATGTCCCGTCATGCTTTCGTGAGCGCCCACCGGATCGCAATACTTCCAAAGTTGTCCGTTGGGCCGCTCGGTTTCCGCTCCGGCGAGCTCCAATTCGCGCGGAATCACGGTGCGTGTGAAATAGCCTTCGCTGATGAAATTCGGCACGACGTAAACCTCGCGGATCCCCGGATCACGAAAGAAAAAGAGGGCGTCGCGCAGACTCGGCTCTTCTTTCCAAAAGCAGCAGGCGACATCGGCGAAGATTCCGCGGCCGCGAATCGTCGCGGCATGCATGAGAGTCGGCGCGCTGGAGGCGGGGTTCACGGTCGAGCCGTGGCCGACGATGAGAAGAGCGCTGGACGAATCGGAAGGCACAAAGAAAACGTCGAACGCCCAACCCTCCTTCGCAAGCTACGGCGGGCAGGCTGCCGAACGTCCAATCCCGAATTAAGAGCGATTCCCTGCTTCGTTCGTCATTCGACATTCGTCATTCGTCATTGCGCAGCCGGCATTGGACGTTTCCCCCTTCCTCATTAAGCTGCTTCCCAATGCGCTTCCGCACCTACAAAAACACCGATCTCCGCGTCAGCGAAGTCGGGTTCGGCCTCTGGACGATTTCGACTGGCTGGTGGGGCCAGTTCACCGAAGGCGAAGCGATCGCGCTCATGCACAAAGCGTTCGATCTCGGCGTCACCCTTTACGACGCGGCCGATACCTACGGCAATGGGCTCAGTGAAGAACTGATCGCGAAGGCGTTCCCGAAACAGCGCGATGAAATCGTCATCGCGACCAAGGTTGGCTACGATTTTGTTACGCATGGCGAATCACGGGGCCGCGGTCAGCGCGAGATTCCGCAGGATTTTTCCCCGGACGCCATCGTGCGCGCGACCGACGCGGCGCTGAAACGGCTCAAGACCGACCGGATCGATCTGCTCCAATTGCACAACATCCGGATGGAGCAGGTCTACGACGACGCAGTCTGGACCGTGCTCGAAAAATTGAAAGCGAGCGGGAAGATTCGTTATTACGGGATCGCGCTCGGACCGGCGATCGGCTGGCTCTACGAGGGTGTAAACTGCATTCGGGAACGCGAGATCACCAGCGTCCAGCACATTTACAATTTACTTGAGCAGCATCCCGGACGCGCCATCCATGATGCGGCGACGGAAGCCGGCAAGGAGACGATGTTCCTGATCCGGGTCACGCATTCATCCGGAATGCTCGAAGGGAAATACACGGCCGAAACCGTTTTTCCGCCGGGCGATCATCGCGGGCATCGGCCGCGCAGTTGGCTGTTGAACGGCGTGAAGAAGATCGAGCGCCTTCGTTTCCTGGAAAACTCCGAGCGCACGCTCGGCCAGGCAGCGTTGCAATGGCTCCTCGCGGATGATCGCGTCGCCTCCACATTGCCGAACATTTACGAAGAAGCGCAGCTCATCGAATTCGCGAAAGCGCCGGACTGCCCGCTACTCACGAGCGACGAGATGGAAAAAATCGCCGAGCTTTACGCAGAGAATTTCGGCGTCGAACGCGAAGAGCCGAAGTTCAAAGGCACGATGGAGTTGCCCGAGGAAGCGGTGGCGTAAGGTCTGGGGAGCGCACGCGCCTCGCGTGCTGGCGATGGCGCCCCGCCATCGCGGACTTTTGATTTCTTCGGGGAAGATTGTTTCGGCGAGGCGCCGAAACCAGCACGCGAGGCGCGTGCGCTCCCCAGAGAAGAATCAATCCCCTTCATCCTCTTCCACCGGCTCGGCCTTTCTCACGCGTGTTTCCCCGGTCTCGGTTCGCCGTTTCCGATTTCCGTTTGCCCGGTCTTTGTAAACATCCTTCAAAATCATCGCGATCATCGGCGCGGCGGCGCTGCCACCGTGCGCTTTGCTGCCGACATCGCCCTCGAACAGGGCCGCGAACGCATACTGCGGTTTCTCCGCCGGCACGAACCCGGCGAACCACGCCGCCGTCCGTTCCTTATTCTTCGGTCCCCATTGCGCCGTCCCGGTTTTCCCCGCCACCTCCACACTGTCGAGGCTCGCCTGATGCGCCGTGCCGCCGGGCCCATTCACGACGTTGATCATCGCCGTTCGCAATTGCGCCATCGTGTCGGCTGACGCCCCGAGTGTTTTTTTCTCGCGCACCTGGAACGCCGTCACGATCTCGTTGTCCACGGTCTGGACCTGCTGCACGAGCCGCGTCTGGTAAAACGTCCCGCCGTTCCCGATGATCGCCATGGCCTGCGCCATTTGGAGCGGCGTCGTCTGGGTATCGCCTTGGCCGATGGAAATGTTCGCGATGTCCCCATTGAGAATTTTCCGGCCGTGAGTCGCTTTCATGTACTGGTCGTTAGGCACGCGTCCGTCCACTTCGCCTCGCAACGGAATCCCGGACTTCGCGCCGAATCCGAGGCGCTGCGCCCATTCGATGATCGGGTCCGCCCCGGTCTTGATACCGACCTGGTAAAACCAGGTGTCGCACGATTCGGTCATCGCTTCGACGAAATTCAGCGCGCCGCGATCGGTCTTTTTCCAATTGTGAAAAACCACGTTGCCGATTTGGATCGACGGCACGCAGTTGAATTCTTCATCGGACCGAACGCTGCCGCTTTCCAGCGCGGCGATGCCCACCGCCACCTTGAACGTTGAGCCGGGTGGATACGACGAGCGGAACGCGCGCGGCAGGAGCGGAATGTCAGGATCGTCCTGGAGCGCCTTGAATTTCTCGGCGGAAATCGTGGGGGTGAATGCGTTCGGATCGTAGGTCGGCCACGAGGCCAGCGCCAGGATGTCGCCCGTATTGGGATCGACAACGACGATCGCGCCCCGCTTCGCTTTCGCCTCGAGCGCCTTCTCCGCCAGCTCCTGCAGGCGCAGATCGAGCGTCGTCACCACCGTGTGTCCCGGCACCGGCGGGGTCGTGATTTTCTCGGACGTTTTCCGGCCGTCCTTGTCGAACGTGATTTTGTATTCGCCGTGCTTGCCGGTCAGCACCTGGTTGAACGTCTGCTCGAGTCCTTCGCGTCCCTCCGTTTCCGGCCAGAGCACTTCATGATTGTCGATGATCCCGTCCGGATTGCGCCCGGTCTTGCCACTGTAACCGACAATTTGTCCGGCCGTCCTGCCGTTCGGATAAATCCGCACATAATAGGGCCGCAACGCCATGCCCGCGGGCAACCGCCCCTTCACCGCGTCCGATTCTTTCTCGCTCAAATTCTGCACGATCTCGAACGGCAGGATCCCGCGATTGTGGTAGTGCCGCTTGATCAGGTCATCGGATATTTTCAGGGAACGCCCGAGTAATTTCTCAGCGGCCTGGATTTTTTCGCGCGCGTAAGCGAGCAACTGCGGATCGGAGAAATCGAGCGGCGTGGGGTAACTAATCGCGAGGTTGTAGCTGAGCCGGTTTTGCGCGAGGGGCGCGCCGTTGCGGTCCGTGATCAACCCGCGCGGCGCGGGGATATCGAGCACATAAGTCCGCGCCATCTTCTGCGTTTCAAATGTCGGGACGATGGTTTCCTCGAACGGGGTCGTAGCCGCGGACGGCGTTGCCGTTTCGGATTGCGCCAGAACTGGCGATAGCGCCGCGACCAGGCAAAGGAAAAATGTGATCAACCGCAAATTCACAAACGCAACTGTGCTGGTGACATAATAATCGACAAGCAGAACCTTTCAGGTAGGGACGCGTTTCCGACGCGTCCGACTTTTCCCGAGATGAGGTCCGGCAGCAACAGAAGTCGGACGTTTCGGAAAAACGTCCCTACCTAGTGTCGCTCCAGGAACCGATGAACTTCCTGCGCCAGTTTCGGCCCGATGCCTTCCGTCGCGGCGATCTGTTCCACCGTTGCTTTCCGCAGCCGGTTCACGGAACCAAATTTTCGGAGCAGCAGATTTTTCCGGTTCTGGCTCACGCCGGGACAATCATCGAGGATGCTTTCGCCGATCCGTTTCTTCATCAGGAGCTGGTGATAGGTATTCGCAAACCGGTGGGCTTCGTCGCGGATCCGTTGCAACAAACGCAGCGCGCCCGAATCCGGCGGCAAGACCAGCGGTAACGCCCGGCCCGGCCGGTAAATTTCTTCGTATTCCTTCGCGAGGCCGATGATCGGCAGTTCGTGCAACCCAAGCCGCTGCAGCTCGCGGCACGCCGACGAAAGCTGCCCTTTCCCACCATCGACGATGATCAGGTCCGGCAAACGCACGGATGTGAATTTCGGATTTCGGATTTCGGATTGCGGATTATTTTGTGACGCCAGGCGCTCGGCAATTTCGGATGGGTTCTCCTGGGAAAACTCCGCCGCACTCAGCGCGACCGCTTCTTCAGCGCTTTCCGGTTTGTCGCCGCGGCGACTTTCCGCAATTCCCAGCAGCACCCGCGAATATCGCCGCCGCACCACCTCGGCCATGCTCGCGAAATCGTCCTGGCCTTCCACGGTGCGGATGCGGTAGCGCCGGTAGTTGTCCTTGTCGGGAACGCCGTTCCGAAAGCAAACCATCGAAGCGACGACGTGCGTTGTGGAAATGTTCGAGATGTCGAAGCATTCCATCACGACGGGCAAACGCGGCAGTTGCAACGCGTCGGCCAGCGCCTGCACGTCGCTCGCGGGATCGATCGAGCTCGGCAGACTGTGGCGGGTGAAACGCCGCGTCGGCTTCGTGGTCCGGCGCAAATCCTCGAGCATGTTCCGCAGGTCGGCGGCCTTTTCGAAGTCGAGCTTCTCCGCCGCCTTGTGCATTTCGTCTTCGACGGCCGTGATCATTTCGCGCGAATGGCCTTCGAGAAAATCGCACGCTTGCGCGACCCGCTCGCGATACAGCTCCGCGCTGATCTCGCTCAGCCGCGTCGGCACCTGGTAGGTCGCCGATTTCAATTCGCGCTCCGTCGGCGAGCCGCGCCCGAACGTGAGGACGCCGAATTTTTTGCGCATGAAGTTCAGCGTCTGGCGCAATGCGCCGGCATGGGCGTAGGGCCCGAAGTAACGCGCGCCGTCATCCTTCTTGAAACGCGCCAGGCGAAAGCGCGGCCATTCTTCGGTCGGATCGACTTTGACGACGAGGAAGCGTTTGTCGTCGCGGAACGAGATGTTGTAGCGCGGCCGGTATTCCTTGATCAGCTTGCCTTCGAGCAAAATAGATTCCGGCTCGCTTTGCACGGTGTGCGTTTCGAAATCCCAAACGGCGTCGAGCATGGCGCGCGTCTTGATGTCGGCCTGGGCTACCTTCGACGGCATGAAATAGGACCCGACGCGCTTGCGCAGGTCGCGCGCTTTTCCGACGTAGATGACGCGGTTGAAGCGATCGCGCATCAAGTACACACCGGGCTTGTGCGGCACCTCGTGCACCTTCTTCGCCAGATCAGGTTTCTCTTTCTTATCCACAGTCAGCTTACTTTTGCCCTGAGATCACGAATCAGCAAAAGCCTCTTCTGTAGCCGCGTCCCTGTGGGACGCGTGGGTTTCATGTGTCGCAGCGAACATGCAGGACGACGCGGCCCACAGGGCCGCAAGAATTGTAGGGCAAGCGCTCCGCTTGCCGATTGCTTAGCGCCGAAGGCGCAGCTTCAACTTCAGCCTGGGGCATCGCCCCAGGTAGCCGGAACAGGAAGACCATCAGCGCTGAAAGCGCGATTCAACACGTTGATGTTTGGTGATGCATTCCCACACACCGACGGAGTGAAACGCATCTTCAGCGCTCATATTCATGAGATGGCTTGGAACCCTGGGGCGATGCCCAAGGCTTGGAGTTGATCTCGCGCCGTTGGCGCTCCTTGAGACGACTCGTGCTTGCCTCCACAGTCCGGCATGTTCGATGTCGCGATCGTCGGAGGCGGGCCGGCCGGTTCGAGCTGCGCGGCCTTTTGTGCCGCGGCCGGTCTGCGAACCGTCGTGCTCGAACGCGAAACATTCCCGCGCGAGAAAGTTTGCGGCGATTGCTTGAATCCAGCTTGCTGGCCGATTTTGCGACGACTTGTGTTGGATGAGCGCGTCCGCAGTTCGCCGCACGCAAAACTTGATCGTGTCGACTTCGTCGGAATCACGGGCCAGCGGGTAAGTGTAGAACTTCCTGCGGCGGCCGACGCGGAGATCGGGATCAAACGCAGTCTCTTCGATCAATTGGTTCTTGGGCGCGCGCGCGAACTCGGCGCCACGGTTTGCGAATCGACGACCGTGACCGCGCTTTCGTCTCCCGATCCGCGCACAGATCATTGGAAGATTTCCGCGGGCGAACAAACCTTTCGATCGCGAGCGCTCGTCGCCGCCGATGGGCGCAACTCGACCATCGCGCGTCTCTGCGGATTGCTCCCGCGAGCGCGGAAGGAGCGGGTCGCGCTCCAAACTCGGTTCCCGCTGCCACCCGATTTCGGCGAGCGCGTTGTCCTGGAATTCCGGCCGGAAGGATACTCTGGTCAGGCGCCGGTGGGAGATGGCGAGCTGAATCTGTGTCTGGTGAGCGTGCCGAAAAAGATCGCTTCATTGCGGGAATGGGCGGAAGCACGCTTCCAGATTTCGCCCGATCATTCCTGGCGCACCATCACGCCGCTGACGCGTGAACCGATTTCGCCGGGCCAACCGGGACTCTTTCTCGTGGGCGACGCGGCGCGCGTGGTCGAGCCGTTCACCGGCGAGGGAATTTATTACGCGCTCGCTTCGGGCGAGCTGGCGGCGAAGGCGATCATCTTGCAGCGCAATGGCGGTAGCGTCGAGGATGTCGCGCGAGCCTATTCCGCCGCGCACGCCCAACTGTATCGCGGCCGACTCTGGATCAACCGGCTCGCTCGCGCCTCGGTGTTGTCGCCACGGATCGCGTCTGCCGTCCTGCGCGTCGCGCGAGTCCAGCCAGCGATCTTGCGGCTGCTTACCGCGAAGATCGTCCGGTAAGCATCAAGGAGAGGCGGTTTACAAACCGCCTTTTGGTCAGGTCGGCGGTCGACCCCTCCGGAGCCGCGGAGAAACGGCGTTTGAAGAATGTCATCGGCCGCCATTTCGCTCGCCGCTTCGTGCAATATCAAGCCGCTCGCTGTCCTCTGAACTCTTGACCTTGCGCCCGCCCTGCCCCTGGCGCACTGCCCGCTTATCAATTTTGCGTCTCGACCAAATCCAACTTTTCAAGAAACCCGATAGAGCGTGTAATTTCCGCGGGCGAAGGATTCCAGCCGAGCGCCTTTGCAGATTCGGACAGCTCTAATGGTGTCGCGGGTTTTTCCTTCTTCGACAGCATGTAGATTGTTTTCGCAGCAACAGACATCTCCATGTAGTCGAGGTCGCCGGCAGCGCTAAACAGCTCGACAGCGGATTCGATTTTCGTCCACGCGGGCGGATTTTGATTCGCCTTATTTCTAGCCACGCGGCGGCCTTCGTTCGTAAGGGCGAAGTCATGCCGAGCGATCTCAAAACCAGAGGCGCTCAGAGCACCGGTCCCGAGCGCGGCTTCTTGAACGAAGCCAAGCGATTTCATGCGATTGACTGCGTCAGCCACCGAATCAGAATAGGGGCCGTAATAATGGGGCCGATATCCAAGATCCTCAAGATTGCCGGTGAGAAGTCCGAGGAAATAGATCGTCTTTTGCAATTTGGTACGACCTCTCACTGTGCCACCTAGAGCGAGGAGTGATAAGTGGGTGAAATCGTAGGGGTTCACAGATTCAACTGAGGTTGAATAGGCACTAATCGTTCTGAGATCAACTCTTTAATTGGCGGCGAGATCTTATTTAGTATTCTAGTGCGGTCTGCGTGTTCCTGCCAGCTGACGGGCGCATAGACCTCTACAAACTCATCCGCTAATCGCTCGTTAATCGATGAAAAGAGAACTGATTCATCCTCGAATTTACCAGGCAACACTGGCCCCTTGTAGACGAGGATGCTTGCTTCGTCGTTGCGCGACGCTTCACGTACAGATTTGATCTGGTAACTGTGGACGATCACATGGTCACTGTCGACAGTCGTATTCAATTCCTCCGCGATCAGTTCTCCGATCGCCGACTCCAATTCACTCCTGATAGACGAGTTTTCTGGATCGCCAATATCCATAAGTTTTTCCCGTACATCTTCATTGAATTCCTTAACAGGCGAATAGTAAACTCGCTTCAACAGCTGCCGTTTCTGAAGTCTGTCCAGGATGTCTTTGCACTTCGTGCCGCGCTTGCCGTTGACGCCAAACGTCATCATAAAACGCGCGTCATCCCAGGTGAGATAGTTTCGAAAAAACTCCGGGCTATTATCGAACGCATACAGTTTCCGTAACGCTCTTATTTGATCTTTTTCAATTCCGAGGCCAATTGCACGAATAATCATCTGATCCGTAATCAACCGAATCTTGTGGCGATAAACCATGCTAGTGAGGTAATACTTCGCCAGAACAAACTGTTCAACGGCGTGGATTCCGTCGTGCCGAATCATAAGCTGCTTTTGCTCGTCAATCTGCTCGGAGATCAGAGATCGCTGCAGTTGATGGACATCAAATACGCCGTAGTTTACCCCGCAATAGTGACTGTCACGGAGGAGGTAGTCTTGTTTGTCCGCGTCCAGGGGCCCAGACACTATGGATCGTAAGATCGGTTCGCCGTAGCCCTCAGAAAGAAGCTGTGCGATCTCTTCGCACTTCGTCTTGCCAAGTACATCCACCAGCGGAGCGTGATTACGAATTAGGTGTCCCGTGATGACTTCATGTATCTTTTCACGCTTCAACTCAGTCGGAAGTTCGTCTCTGTTCGCGAACCTTTCTAAAACTGTCTCCGAGACATGACTGAACGGACCGTGCCCGATATCGTGGAGAATGGCCGCCTCACGGACAAAGCGATGCTCAGAGTCATCGAGGCCGAGCTCTTCGGCCATCTGACCTGCGACGTGGGCGACGCCGAGAGTATGGTCGAACCGAGTGTGGAGCGCGCCTGGGTAGACGAACGACTCCATCGCAAGCTGCCGAATTCCTCGTAGCCGTTGCAAAACGTCCGTGTTAATTAACTTTAGTTCGCCTTCGTTGAATCGAACGAAGTTGTGAACCGGATCTCTGAGCTTTGTGAGAGGCATAATGGCGTGTATAGCCGGGCGCGATCAGATCATGAATTGGCGACTGCCGTGAACTGGAGACAATTCGATGACGGAGCGATCCTCGTTTTAGAGTCAGCCAACACGATCACAATAACGAGTTTATCAATGTTCCAATTTTCCCCCCGGCATCCATCAAACCGGCTACCGCCGCCGATTTCTCGACCCCTGACCAAAGTCGCTGGATAATCGTTTTGTCGGGCGCAGATTTGGCCAATTGATCTTTGATGCTCTCTATGTCGGCAGCGATATCGAGTTTGAGATCATCGGGAAGGGTCGTGGAAGAAGAGATAGCTTGCTTGAACTCCGAAAGCCTCTGATGGAGCAATTCGAACTTAGCATTTACGATGTTACCGTCGCCTAAGGTAATTACGTTGCTACCGGTGGCATTGATGTTGATGCCTGCGTAACGTTCCGTCTGCTTGAAATCGGACTCCTCTTCGAACTTATCAATACCCCGAGCGGCGATCTGGTACCACGTCACTTTCGATGGAACCGTCCCGCCTCGGACCTTGACCGTCTTCTCGATCTCAAACGTCTTTACCCAATCTTGATCGATCAGGTAGGTGAGATTGGACATCACCTGCGCCTGGCTCAGGCCAAAGCGCTCCTTCAATTCTCTCTTGGCGTCGCTGATTTTTAGAGCAGATCCCTTTTTGCCTAGAACACTCGTCGCGCCTGCGTTACGCTCATAAAAATATCGCAGTATCTGCTTTCTAATTTCGTCGTTGGGGTTCACTGGAGGGAGCAGGTCTTTAGCAATTACGTTGGCTGATGATCACCTGACGATTTCCTCGGCGCGGAGATGCGTTACTGGCAAACCGGTGCGCAAGGTAATCTCTTCCGCGACGATCTTTCGATGACAGGTGCTGTAGTCCCTCTCGTAGCAGAGTAAGCACGTGTTCTCCTTAGACGCGACGTCGACGACTGTTTGGAGAGACTCTACTTGTTTCAGAAGGAACCTACGGTAGCGCTTGAAGATTTGCGGCGTGTATTCACCTGCTTCCTTCATTGCAGCCATCTGGTCCGGAGGGGTACCAAGTTTGGGATCGTGCAAGTAGCGGATGCCTCTACGTTTGCATGCGGCTGCCAGTTTGTTCTTGGAGAAACCCGGTTTTCGGCTCTGGGGTCGATACCGAATATCGAAGAGAACCTCCACGGAAGCAGCCTTAAGTTGGCGGAGAAAATCCGGCAGTGACAAACCCTCATAGCCTGCTGTGAATAATGATATTTTGCGACGGCGACTCACAAGACAGAGGTTGAGCCAGTTTCCCGTCGGCGGCAATCGTGGAATCAAAGAATTTGCCGTTAGCATTGAAAACCGTGGCGTCTGATCACGAAATAATGTACAACCTGAGCGGTGGATCGTCCCGCGATTTTCACAATCGGCCATTCCGACCGGACGTTGGAAGAGTTCGTTGAGACATTGTGCAAATTCCAAATCTCGGTCGTAGTCGACGTTCGAACAAAGCCGGTAAGCGGCAGACACCCTCAGTTCAGTCGAGCCGTCCTCGAAAATCGATTACCGCACGAAGGCTTACAATACTTGTATCTCGGGGAAGGACTTGGCGCTTTTCGAACAGAACCAGAGGCGCTGAATTCGGCTGGCCAGGTATGGTATCGCAATGTGCGAAATTTAGCCTCGTTTAAGACTGATGTCGAAAGAGTGCAGTCCGGCGCGCGAAAAGGATATCGTTTGGTTCTCATGTGCGCTGAAGGCGACCCTCATAACTGCCATCGGTTTCCAATGATCGGGTATCAACTTGCACGCGACGGATTTGAAGTGCAGCACATCCTTCGCGACGGAACAGTAAGGACTCATGCAGAACTCGAGGCTGAGATGCTCGAGGAGTTTGTCGACAAGGTGCCGGAATCGAATTTATTTCAGCCTGACGTTGATCACAACCAGCGACTAGAAGCCGCCTACGATCAGCTTAATCTACGTATCGTACGAAAACTAGCTGGCAAGGATCGCCACTTTGATGCCGACGAGCCTTCTTAACAGCCATTTGGGCCTCCGTAGTCAAGGCATGTTTCAGTCGACGATCCCCGTATTTGATGCGCTTAGGCTACAATCAAGTCAGCAAGGGCCTCGCGGGCGAAACCGGGCAAGCAGAAGGTGACTTTAGCTCGTGCCGCCTCAATCATGGCGTCGCCGTCCAATTGTGTCCTTTTCAACCTCATCGTTTGTCTCCATAGCGTCGCAACTGCTTCCTCACTGGACATTAAATCAGGCATGTCGGCAAGGTGGACAGGGACTGGTCGTTTTTCTGAAGCGCGCTCATCTTTTTTAGGATTGATGTTGTGCGCGAAAGCCACGCTGGGAGCCCTTCCAGGAGGACCGGTTCGCAGAACGAGAGTGGTATTTGGGGCGCGCCGAGTTCGAGGCATGTCGGGAAGATTTGCAAATCCAAGAACGTAATTCATGTGCTTCCCATCCGGTAGATGCCACCGCAATCCTAGCACTAACGCGTCATTCGGGGGGCGGATCTGGGCTGTAAGGTCAACGCATTCCCAAACTCGGGTCCCACATAAACCCTGGATCAGCCGAATGACTTCATCCGGCGAATTAATTTCTGGAAAAATGATGTATACACCTTCGGATTTTGCACACGCTGCTGCAAGCAACACATTTAGGGGCATAATTTCTCGCTCGCCCAAATTATTTCCTAAGACCGTAACGCCCTGCAGCCCGGCGATGTCTCCTCGCTTAGCAAAATTTCGGGCAAAGGCGCATCCCACCTGCTCGGTTTTCATCCAGTTGATGAACAGCTGCTGATAGTCGTCCATTCTCTATCTCGAGGATCCTGGGGGCAAAGGCGACGCGTTTGACCTTACGCGATGCTAATTGTTTCCGAAGAGACCGGTTATTCGATCCAGCTCACATCCAGCGGGCCGTTCGCCGGGCGGAAAATCCTGCCGATCTTAAAGCGGAGTTTTCGAACAAAACTCCACCGGCCTCGGCGATCTACGGATCTGTGACTGGATCCGACAATGATCGTTGCATGGCCTGCGCGGATACAGACTTGTGTTCCGTTCGCCCATAATTCCTCAACGTCAGATGGAGAGCTAAGAAATTCCTCTCGCGTAAATATCCGGCAATGGGCGTGTATTTTCGATTTCTCCAGCTCTCTAGGAGCGTTTTTTATTGCGGACGGCGAGTGTTTGATGGCGACCGAATGCTTACTCATGGGAGGACATCTTGCCTCTGGGAGGGGTTAGCATGTTTTCGTAAATATATACGCAAAACTGCCTGAGTTTGGCCGTGCTGCCATGGGAAGCAAGCAAAATTCGGCACCACCCGAATCGTTGGTCCGTATCGACTTCGCCCTACCGTCCTCACGGCCCGGCCGGCGGCGGAGGGGTGGGCGGGCCGAGGGGCCGCCGGTATCGACGATGCGGCGGGCGTTTTTGTAGTCGGCGTAGAAGCTGGTGCCGCTGTTTTTGAATTGCTCGATCAGGCCGTCGATCCGGTCGTTCAGGATCATGTCGGCGCGGGCGAACTCGGTGTCGAGCATCTCGGTGGCGGTGCTGATCTTGACCCGGGCGACGCGCGGGGAACCGATCACGGCGACGTAGGCGCTGATCCGGGTCTGAAGGGCGGTCAGGGTGGCGGCGGTGATGCCGAAAGGAGCGAGCGCGGCGATGTTCGTGTTCGCCAGGTCGTGGATCTGCTGGGCGATGTCGTCGCGCTGGTCGTCCCGGGCGCGAGTGAACGTGCTGAAATGCCTCCTGGTCCAATCCATCTATCGAAAGCCGCTTATGATCGAACTTGGCTGGCGCCTCGCTCACGTGCCCGGGCGATCTTGAAATTACAGAAGCCTCTCGCTTCTTCTTATCCCGACCCAAAATCATCTATCGTAAGCGGCTTACGATAGATGCGCCGACTCACGGACTCTGATGGAGCTTGAGAAGTTTCCGAAGTCTGCGACTCCGAGGAGGCCAGGGACCTCCAGCCTTCTTGGCGGCGCGTTTGGCCTCGCGAATCGCGACCATTTGTTTGGCGTGAGAGCGGGTCAGTTCACGACGGCTCGCGAGGCCGCCGCGTTTGCCAATGCGGGCAAGATAGTCTCGAACTGGATCTCGGGCTTCACTCATTCTGAGAACTTTGAGGACTGGTTTCGGCGCAATCATGCATCGTAAGTGGCTTACGATGCAAGGCTGAATCGAATCGGAGGCTTCTAAAAGAAGTTAGCAAAGGAAGCGAAGGTCAGAGTCTTAGTTATCTTTGTTTCCTTGGTCACTCGCGCACCGCGCTCGCGCCAGCCACCCTAGCTGCGTTACTGCCTGCCCGCGCCGTTCCCCGCGGCGCGTGTTCTGTAAATGAAGATGGGGATCCCGGGCGAAAGGAAAACGCGGAGACATTGAAATGCTAAAATGTCTAACCGCAGCGCTGCGTCGCCGCGTCAGACAAGAATCAAGGAGCGGCGGTTTAAAACCGCCGTTTTGTTTGGTTCGGCGATTGAAAATCGCCGCTCCTTGGTTATGAAGCCGTGCTTTGCCGGCAGGCGCGGACGGTGTTCGCCATCAGCATCGCGATCGTCATCGGGCCGACGCCGCCGGGCACGGGAGTAATCGCGGACGCTTTTTCGGAAACTTCGGCGAACGCAACATCGCCCACGAGCTGATAACCGCGCTCCATCGTTGGATCATCGACGCGGTTAATGCCGACATCGATGACGACCGCGCCATCGCGGACATGTTCGGCGCGGACGAACTCCGGCTGGCCGATCGCAGCGATGAGGATGTCGGCCGAGCGTGTGATCTCGGCCAGACGTTGGCTCCGTGAATGCACGACGGTCACGGTCGCATCGCCGCCTTTGCCTTTCCGCATGAGCAAAAGCGCGAGCGGTTTTCCGACGATCATGCTGCGGCCCAGGACGACGACATGCGCGCCGGCAATTTCAGTTCCGCTTTCAATGAGTAATCGCTGACAACCGAGCGGTGTGCACGGGACGAAGCCAGAGTCGTCGCCGAGCGTAAGTTTCGCGATGTTCACCGGATGAAATCCGTCGACGTCTTTTGCCGGATCGATGGCGCGAATGATCGCGGCCTCGTCGATGTGCTTCGGCGGCGGCGATTGAACGAGGATGCCGTGGATGGCCCGATCGTTGTTCAAGTCGCGGACGCGAGCCAGCAATTCGTCCTGGATGGTGTCGGCCGGCAACTCGAGTTTCAACGAATGCAGCCCGAGATCGCGGCACATCTTGTCTTTCGAACGGACATAGGCACGCGAGGCGGGATTGTCGCCTACGAGGACGACGGCGAGACCGGGCGTCCGGCCGCTTTTCTTGAGCTCGGCAATTTCGCCGCGCAGCTCTGCGTAAACTTTTTCGGCAATGGCGCGGCCTTCGATGAGATGGGACATGGCGATCCTAGGGTTGCTCCACCAAACTCATCATCGCATTCTGCAAACGCAATCGCTCGGCCTCGAATTGTTCGGCGCTCTCGATCGGCGGAATTGCGATCGGCGCGCCCAGAATCGCCCGCAGTTTCGCGAACGGCCGCGGCACCACGAAACGGTCCCAGCTTTTTAACCGCCAGCAGCTGGAATACTCCATGTGGATCGGCACCACGGGCGCGCCGCTTTTTTGGGCGAGAAAGACAATGCCCTGGCTGGCTTGATAGACCGGCCCGCGCGGACCGTCGGGCGTGACAAGAACGTTTCCGTTCGCGGACAGAGTATCGACGAGCTGGCGCAACGCGATCACGCCCTTGCGAGAACTGGAGCCGCGAATCGTGCCGTAGCCCGAGCGTTCGATGAAAATCGCAATCAAGTCGCCGTCGCGGCTCGCGCTGATGAGTCCATAGCTCTGTCGAGTCGGGAAAGAGGGATCGAAAACGCGCGGCAGCATGAGTAGCCGGTTATGCCAGATCGCGAAAATGACCGGTTGATTGCGGACGAAAGCGACCACGCCGTTCGGATCTTCCACCTGCAAACGCAGGGTCCGAGCCCAGAGGCGATACAACCCGAAGCCGAGCGCGATCAAGACGCGCGCGCGCCAGCTATCGAGCTTCACTTTGGTTCTGGTTGCGCCTCGTCATTGCGCCAGCGATAGGCAGCAGGATTCGGCAGGCCGATCTGATCCAGAATGCGCCAGACGACGGTGTCGGTCACGGCGTCTACCGAATTCGGCCGGCTGTAAAACGACGGGATCGCCGGGAGCATGATCGCGCCGGCCTCCAGAAGCGTGACCACATTCCGCGCGTGAATGAGGCTCCACGGTGTTTCGCGCGGGACCAGGATCAGCTTCCGGCGTTCCTTCAAAAAAACGTCAGCGGCGCGCAAAAGCGCGGTATCGCTGCAACCCGAGGCGATCCGGCCGAGCGTGGCCATCGAACAAGGGACAATGACCATCGCATCGAATCGCGCGGAGCCGCTCACGAAGGGAACGTTGAGATCGTTCTCCGCGTGTTCCCGCGCGCCCGACGGAACAACCAGTTGGTCGACCTCCTGAGCGGCGACTTGTTTCGCGTGGCCGCTCATCACGAGGTGGACCTCGTTCGCGGCGCAATCGATCTGCGCGAGCAAGCGTTGCAGATAAATCGTCCCGCTGGCGCCGGTGGCGGCGATCACCAGTTTCATGGGCCTAACCAATCACATTCGGCGCCGGAACACCATTTGCGTTTGATAATATCCCGAAGTACGCGCAATTAGTGACCGCATGATCAAGCGGCTTCTCCACACGCGTTATCGCGTCACCGACCTGGAAAAAACGGTCGGCTTTTACCGGGACGTTCTGGGGCTCGAGGAAACGCGGCGGCACACTTCGGGTCGCGGCTCGCAATTGGTTTTCTTCAAGGCGCCGGGGAGCGAGGAGGAAATCGAGATCTGCAAATTCGACCAGAGCGGCCCCGTGGTCGTGGGTCCCGATCTGACGCACCTCGCCTTCGAGGTCGATGACATGGAGGCGTTCGCGCGCGAGGCGGCGAAGAAGGGATATCCGCTCTCCGACGGCCCGCACCGGCACGGGAAAGATGGAGCGATCGCATTCATCGATGCGCCGGAAGGCTACGAGATCGAATTGATCCAGCGCGGCTCTGACGAATAGCCGGTAAAACCAAGCCGCTTGCGCCAACAAAAAATCTGCCTCTAAATTGCTGCCCGTGAAACGCCGACACGAAACGCTCGCTTACTTTTGCCTCATCGCGCTGGCGTTTACTTCGTCGGTCGCGGCGAAGAAACACCAGTTCAAAACGACCCGACCGATGGAGGTGCCGGATGGTATTTCCGAGACCCGGAAAGCCGAGCCTGTCGCGCCACCGCCCGGTTCCGTTTCCAAAATTCCGCCGGCGACACGAGCCGCTTCCGTAATGGTGATCGACGCGCGGACCGGTGAAATTTTTTACGAGAAAAATGCCGACGCTCCGCGGCCGGCCGCGAGTACCCAAAAACTGCTGACAGCGTTAATCGTCGCGGACCGCGGCTACCTGGATCGACCGGTCACGGTGGAACCGGTCGACACCATGGCGGAGCCGGTGAAGTTGAACATCCGGCCGGGTGAAACCTATACCCGGATCGAGCTGCTCCGGGCGTTGCTGGTGAAAAGTCCGAACGACGTGGCGCGTTGTCTCGCCCGCGATGCCGGTGGCAGCGTTGAGGCTTTCGCCGAGCTGATGAACCAGAAAGCGCGCGAGTTGGGCGCCACCCATTCCCATTTCGTGAACCCCAACGGCCTGCCCATGCCGGGCCAGTATTCTTCCGCGCGCGATTTGTCGATCATCGCCAAGGCCGCTTACGCGAACGGAACGATCCGCTCCATCGTTTGCCTGCCCCACCTGGTGTTTCGTTATGCGAACGGGCGGCTCCGGGAGCTGGAGAATACGAACAAAGTTTTGAAACGGCTCGCCTACTGTAACGGGATGAAGACCGGCTACACGGAGGCCGCCGGACATTGCCTGATCGCGAGCGGCACCCGGCCCGGACGTGACATCATTGTCGTCGTGCTCGGTGACAGTAAATCCGGCGTGTGGCAGGACGCGTCTGCGCTTCTTTCGTGGGGCCTTTGGATGTAGCGCGAATCAACGCGCTGGCGTGTCACTAGGGACTGCCGGCCGCGTTCACCCGTAGCAAAGGCGACGGGACGAGGGCGGGGTTCCGTGCTGGATCGCGCGGGCCTTCCGCCGGGATATCTTCCGGGCCTTCGGCCGGAGGCGCCGGCTCGTTCAAATTCGAAGTGGTATCGGCGCTGGCGAGCCGCGCGGAATTCATCTCGCGGAGCGTGGTGCGTTGCGTCGTCTTGGTGGTTTCGCAGGCGGCAAGGAGAGTGATGGCGAGCAAACCGGCGGTAATTTTCGTTATCATTTTGTTTGAACTCGGTAAGGCTTAAGACGGGATTCTCCCGACGGTCTTTATAATTACTATATTTCCCTCCCGCTTGGCAAGAACGATTTTTGCGAGTCGCGACGCATTTTTGCGAAAGCGCCTTTTCCTAGGTAAACCGGCCCAAAATTGCCCCTAGTTTCTGCCTGGTGGCCGCCGGCCAAAGTTTCCGGTCGGTAACCAGGGCCGTGTCCAACGCCCGATGCTCGGGCCAGTTCGCTTCGGCGGGGATTCGGGGGATCGCTTCGGCCAGAATCTTCTTCGCGGTGTCAGCGTTCGCGATCAGGTGCTCGAAGACGGTTTGGGCCGAGACCGGCTCTTCTTCTACCTTCCAGCAATCGTAATCGGTAATCATCGCCAGGGTCGCGAGCGCGATCTCGGCTTCCCGCGCCAGTTTCGCTTCCGGCACGTTGGTCATGCCGATGACGTCGAAGCCGTGGCGGCGATTCAATTCGGATTCGGCGCGCGTCGAAAATGCCGGGCCATCCATGTTCACGTAGGTGCCGCCATTGTGTACGGTCACGCCGATCGCACGGGCCGATTCCGCCAGAATATTTCGCAGGCCGGCTGAGATCGGATCGGCGAAAGCGATGTGGGCGGCAATGCCGTCGCCGAAGAAAGTGTGATCGGCGCGCTGGCTGGTTCGATCGAAAAACTGCGAGGGCAGGAGCACGTGGCGCGGCGCGTATTGCTCCTGCAAACTGCCGACAGCGGTGACGCAAATAATCCAGCGAACATTGAGCGAGCGCAGGGCGTAAATGTTGGCGCGATGATTCAGCTCATGCGGGAGCAACCGATGCCCGCGACCGTGCCGCGGCAGGAAATAAACCTGCCGCCCGTGCATGCGACCCCCGATGACGGCGTCGGACGGTTCGCCGAACGGTGTTTTCACCCGTTGCTCGGCCGGATTCTCCACGCCCTCCATCTGATAGAGGCCGCTTCCGCCGATGATGCCGATTGCGGGTGTATCTTGATTCATCGTTCAGGAAAAGTAGCGCAAGCTTCCGGCGTGCGACCCGGTCAAGGCAAGCCGCAAGGTTGTTAAAGTCGATTTTATTCGCGCGCGCCTTGGGGTTTCGATTCAATCATCCAAATATGAAATCGTCTCGTTTCATTGCGCCGATCGCGATCGCATCTTTTCTCGCGTCCTGCACTGCCCCGGAAGTCGCACCGAGTCTTAATCGGTCCACCACGGCTCGGGAGAGCGCGGCGTTCTCCCAGCCGCCTCAGGATCGGCCCGGTCTCGGAACAAAATGGGGCGAGACCCGAATTTCGCGCGTGGCCTCGACGGCATTCGAGCGCGCGAGCAAGCAGCCGCTCGCAGTCGCCGCCATTAATTATAACGATGCTGCCGGAATCCGCGCCATGGCTGGGGCGGTGGAGTGGCGCCGCGGGTGGCCGCTCCTGCGCAGTCCAGCCGGGAGTTTGATTTCCGTTGGCTTGCGCGATCAAAGCGGAAAATTTCTGCCGGGGCTCAGTATCGGCGATCGGTGGTTTGTGGCCGGCGAGGAGGGCCGGCGCTACTCCATCGTCGTTCGCAATCGAAGCGATCTGCGTTTGGAAATCGTTCTTTCCGTGGACGGGCTCGATGTCATCGATGGGCGCACGGCCTCGTTTGGAAAGCGCGGCTACCTCATTGATCCATACCGCCAACTTGTGGTGGAAGGTTTTCGGCAAAGCACAGAGGCGGTGGCGGCATTTCGTTTCGGACCCGTGCGGGAATCGTATGCAAATCAGAAATACGGCGATACCCGCAATGTCGGCGTGATCGGAATCGCTATCTTTAACGAACGCGGCACGAATCCCTGGACCGACCGCGAGGTGAAAAAGAGGTTGAAGGCCGATCCGTTCCCGGGTCGCTTTGCCACGCCGCCGTAGTTGTCCCTTCGAGCGTGCGATATGGCGCGCCTCGCCCGGTTGTGCCATTTTCCCGTCCGCCAATGCCGAAATTTTTCATTAAGACCTACGGTTGCCAGATGAACGAGCGCGACTCGGAACAGGTCGCGCATTCGCTGCTGGAGCGGGGCTACGAGTGCGCGGCTCGCGAAGCTGATGCCGATGTAGTGTTGCTGAATACCTGCAGCGTCCGCGACATGGCGGAGCAGAAAGCGCTGGGCAAAATGGGAATGCTCGGGCAGATCGCGAAGCGCCGGCCGGAGACGGTCTTCGGTTTTCTCGGCTGCATGGCCCAAGCCCGCGGGGATTCGCTGTTCGCCGCAGTCCCGCATCTTGACCTCGTCGTCGGCACGCAAAAATTTCATCGCGTGGCGGACTATGTCGAAGAGCTGCTCGAGAAAAAGCGGACGCGCCGGATGGATGATCCGCGTTTTTCGATTTGCGACACGGACGAAGAAATCGGTTCCGCGGAAACGATCCGCGACCATGAGCTGAAAGAGCGGCAGGCGACTGCGTTCGTTTCGATCATGCAGGGCTGCAACATGCATTGCACATTTTGCATCGTGCCCAGGACGCGGGGCCCCGAACGCAGCCGCTCGATCGACGAGATCGTGCATGAGGCGCGGAATCTGGTCGCTCGCGGGGTGAAAGAAGTCACGCTCCTCGGACAAATCGTGAATCTTTACGGCCGGCACGAATTCCCGGCGATCGGCGACAAGAGTCCGTTCGTGCAACTTCTCGAAGCCGTCCATGCAATCGAAGGCCTGGAGCGCCTCCGTTTCACCTCGCCGCATCCGATTGGATTCCGCGACGATTTGCTCCGGGCCTTGAGCGATCTGCCGAAATTGGTGGAGCACGTCCACCTTCCGCTGCAATCCGGTTCGGACCGCATCTTGAAGTTGATGCATCGGCCCTACACGGCGGAAAAATATCGCGCGCTTGTGAAGCGCATTCGCGAAACTCGCGACGAAATCGCGATCACGACTGACGTGATTGTCGGTTTTCCAGGCGAAGAAGAGGACGATTACCAGCGGACCCGCGATCTCGTCGAGGAAATCCAATTCGATAACGCGTTCGTATTCCGTTACTCGACCCGGCAGGAAACGCCGGCCGCCGCGATGCCGCAGATCGACGAGCGGGTGAAAGAGGCGCGCAACCAGGATCTACTGACCGTGGTCGACGCGTCCGCGCAGCGCATCAACGCGCGGCTGGTCGGACGCGATCTCGAAATCCTGTGCGAAGGACCGAGCCGCACGAATGCGAGCCGGCTGATGGGGCGGACGCGCACAAACAAGATCGTCGTCTTCGAAGGCGAACCGGAGCTCGCGGGTCAGCTCTTCGACATCCGCGTCGCGGAGGCGACTGGATTCAGCTTGTATGGGACGCCGGTCATGCAACCGTCCTCTCCGGTTTTCGCATGATCTATCATTTGTCGCTCCAAGCCGCCGGCTACATAGCCGGTATTTTCCTCTCCCTTTTTGGGTTGTGGGGATTAATTCGGCCGGGCGCGTCGCAGGCCGCCGCGCGAACTTTGCCGCGTTCCCGCGTGGCCGGCTTCGTCCTGCTGACGATCGCCTTCTTCTGGAGTTTCTGGCTTCTGGCCACTATGGAGATGGGTGAATTCTCCGGCTTCCGGAAACCGCTCCTCTTCATCTTGCCGGTCGGCTTTCTCCTGGTGTTGCGGTTCGTGGACGAATTTCTGGCGGCGCGCGCTCTCGGCATTCTCTTTCTGCTCGCGGCCGAGCCGTTGCTCGACGCCGCCTTTTTCCGGACCGAATCGACTCGGCTGCTCGTGACGGTGTTTGCTTATCTGCTGATCGTGATTGGATTGGTCTGGGTCACGATGCCTTATCTCTTGCGCGATCAAATTAGTTGGAGCGCGCGCACGAATAGCCGTTGGCGTTTCACTCACGGCCTGGTCTTTATCTACGGCGCAGCCATTCTCGCCTGCGCCGTGACGCGTTACTGATTCCTGTAGCCGCGATCGCTGATCGCGGCCGGTTTCGATGAATCGCATCCTCGTCATCCGCGGTGGGGCGATTGGCGACTTCGTCCTCACCCTGCCGTCAATCAAACTGCTGCGCGAACGGTTCCCCGAAGCGCAATTGGAAATCCTCGGCTCCAAGCACATCGCCGCGCTCGCGGAAAAGCGCTTCTATGCCGACGCGGTTCGTTCGATCGAGTCGGCCTCGCTCGCAAGATTTTTCGCGAAGAACTCCGAGCTGCCGGCGCTACTCGAATACTTCGGCAGCTTCGATTTGATCCTCAGTTATCTCTACGACGCGGACACGATTTTTGAAACGAATGTCAAGAAGTCTGGCCGCGGGACGTTCATCGCTGGGCCATCCAAACTCGACAATAGCGAGCACGCGGCCCTCCAACTGGCGCGTCCGCTCGCCGCTCTTGGCCTTTCTCTTACGAATCCGGCCGCGTACCTTTTTCCAACGGAGGACGATCGATATGCCATCAGAACTCTGCTCGCGAACTCAGCGAAAATGATCGCGCTCCATCCCGGCAGCGGCAGCGAGACCAAGAACTGGCCGATCGAGAACTGGATCAAACTCGGCGACGTTCTGCTCGCGAATGATCATTGTCTGATGATCATCGCCGGCGAAGCGGATACGGCGCGGACACAGCAGCTCAAAATGGCTTGGGAAGAAAAGCGGGTTCGGTTCGTCGAGAACGTTCCGTTGCCGCATCTCGCTGCTTTCTTGGAAGGCAACTTTTTCATTGGCCACGATAGCGGAGTCTCGCACATCGCCGCGGCTGCGGGCGCGCGCTGTCTTTTGCTTTTCGGCCGGACCGACCCGGCAATTTGGGCACCGGCGAACGCAAAAGTGAAAGTGCTTCGAGCGCCGGGAGGAAAAATGGAGCGCTTGGAAGTTGAAACTGTAGCAGCCGCCCTGTGGGCGGCTCGTGAGTTGCGATAACTGCGAAGGTCGCTCTCGCGCTTCGCATAGCGAAGCGGCTGCAGAAGAACCGTTACAGCTATGAGCTGATGCGCATCGGCATCAGGACGTAGAGGAATGGGGTCTGGATCTTGAGCACCCCGGGACTCATCTCGTCGATCAGATCGAGGAACACTTCGTCCTCGGTCAGGGCGCGGAGCGGCGCCATGAAAAATTCCGGATTGAACGCGATCGAGAAATCCCGGCCTTTGTAAACGACCGCGAGCGATTCTTTCGCTTCGCCGACTTCCGGGGTATTCGCGGTGATGTCGATGTTGTTCTTGGTGAAATTGAGTTTGATCGAGTTCGACTTGTCGCTCGCCAGCAACGAAACGCGCCGCAGCGAATTCAAGAACGTCTCGCGCTCGAGCGTGACGCGTTCCTTCGTTTCGCTCGGGATCACCTGCTTGTAGTTCGGGTAATTTCCCTCGATCAATTTCGAAACCAGGAAGGTGTTGTTCAGCTCGAACGCGATCTGGCCGCTGCCGACGCTCACCTTCACTTCGCCTTCGTCCGTCAGGAGCCGGCTTAACTCCGTGACCGCTTTCGTCGGCACGATGATGTCCGCCTCGTGGCTCCGCGGAAATTCCAATTCGATGTCGACCATCGCAAGGCGCCGTCCGTCCGTCGCCACCAGGGTCAGTTTGTTTTCCTTCAAACTGAAGAGGAGGCCATTGAGAACGTAGCGCGTTTCGTCGGTTGAGATCGCGTAAGAGGTCTTGCGCAAGCCATCGCGCAAATCCTTCTGCCGGATCGTGACGACCTTCGCGCTGTCGAACTTCGGCAACGGTGGAAATTCTTCCTCGGGCAACCCGAGAATCTTGAAAAAGCTCTGGCCACTGCGGATCGACGCCGCGTTTTTCGCGTCCACTTCGATGGAGACTTCGCTCGAGGGCAACTCGCGGATAATCGTGAAGAGCCGCCGTGCCGGCAGCGTTGTCGCGCCTTCCTTTTCGACATTCGCTTCGAAAGCGCCGCGCACACCGACGTCGAGATCGGTCGTGGTGAGCAGGACTTCGGTGCCTTTCGCCTGGAGCAGGACGTTGGAAAGAATCGGCAGGGTGGTGCGGGTGCTGACGACGTTCTGCACCTGTTGCAAACCTTCGAGCAGCTTTTCTTTGGTGGCGCTGAATTTCATGTCGGAACGGAAAGCTAAGATGTAAGGCTTACGATTTTATTCGGCAACCGCAATCTCGGAATGCGCGCGGGAGTTGTCTCCCTAACGCTGCAGCGCGCTGTCGATGAAAGAAATGGTCTGCCGAATATTATCCTGCTCCTGCATCCGCCGCTTCACCAGCTTGCACGCGTGCAGAACCGTACCGTGATCGCGACCGCCGAACGCGTCGCCGATTTCGTTGAGCGAAGCCTTTGTCAATTCGCGCGCGAGATACATCGCGATCTGGCGCGGGAAGGCGATGTTCGCCGGCCGGCGCTTGCTCGTCATGTCGGCCAGACGGACATCGAAATGCTCCGCCACCCGCCGCTGAATTTGCTCGATCGTGACCGCGTGCCGCGCTTCTTCCTGGAGAATGTCCTTGAGCAGATGCTCGACGACGTCGTTGGTCAGTTCCTTGCCGCTAAGCGAAGCGAACGAAGCGACTCGCATGAGAGCGCCCTCCAGCCGCCGCACATTGGTGCGGATGCGGTTCGCGAGAAATTCGAAAACTTCTTCGCGCAGTTTGATCTGAAGGGTGTGCGCCTTCTTGCGCAGGATCGCCATCCGCGTTTCCACGTCCGGTGGCTGCAACTCCGCGGTCAGGCCCCATTCGAAACGGGAAACGAGCCGATGCTCGAGGTTCGCAATTTCCGACGGCGGCCGGTCGCTCGAGAGCACGATCTGTTTATGGCCGTCGAAGAGCGTGTTGAAAGTGTGGAAGAATTCCTCCTGCGAGCGTTCCTTGCCGCCGAGGAACTGGATGTCGTCGATCAAGAGAAGGTCGGCCTGGCGATAACGCTTCCGGAATTTGACGAGGTTATTGTGCTGGATCGCGTCGATGAATTCGTTGATGAAGACCTCGCTCGAGAGGTACATCACCTTGGCGCCCTTTTTGTTCATCCCGACGTACTGGCCGATCGCCTGCATCAGGTGCGTTTTGCCCAGCCCCACGCCCCCGTAAATGAAGAGCGGGTTGTAGGTGCGCGCCGGCGTTTTGGCAACGGCCAGGCTCGCGGCGTGCGCGATCTCGTTGTTGGGGCCGACTACGAACGATTCGAAGTTGTTGCGCGGATTCAGGCCCGGCGCGCCGCCCGATTGCTTGCCGTCACGGCCGCTATCGCGGGCAAATTCCTTGTTCGAAATTTCCGGCAGCTCTTCCTCTTCCTTTTTGGCCGGTCCATCCGAAGATGTGGTGAACTTCACGTCGCGCGGCGCCCCAAACGCCGTCACGATCGCGGCCTGCAACGCGGCCATGTGGTTACTCTCGATCCAAAACTGGTAGATGTTGTTCGGGACGCGAAAGGTGAACGCTTCGTCGGTCGCGTGCACGAGCCTCACCGCGGAAAACCAGCGCTTGAAAGTGTCCGGACTTACCTGCGGCTTGAGGGCTGCCGACAGTTTCTGCCATAGCTGCGAATGCTTCTCGTCCATGCCGACTTGTTAACAGCGTTAAACACCCCGCGATACGCTCGGCGAGAGCGAGATCGGCTGGGCGAAAGGTAACTCGGTCGCGTGGTTTCTCCGGAGAAATCGCGGCGACGTTCCTGGGGAAAACTGGGTTAAGGTGCGAAAATACGAGGGAAAAACGCGCGAGACGCTGCGGCGCGATGCGTTTCCCGGGACAAAGGAAAAATCTTCGAGGGAAACTTCGTTCGCTCTGGCGGGTGTTATACTCATTCTAGCTCTTTGTGATCTTCGAATTCTGTTCACATCTTATTAACACCGGCGCTCTTTGTTCCCTGCCAGCGGCTTGAGATTAGAAACCGCGCCCAGAGCCGACAAGAAAAAACCTGAATTTTATTTTCGTCCGCGAATCAAAAAAATCTTGACGAAAAATCGCGTTCGGAATTGTCGAGAGCGCTCCACGATAGAGCTGAAGCGAACCAGTTGACCCAATCCGCTCGCACGCGCAACATTGCGGCGGATTCATCCTGCTGCCTGCAGCGCCACTGCCGCAATGTCGTCTCCTTTTTCCGGAAAAATTTCCAATTCACCGTCGCGGCTGCGGGCTTTTTGGCCGGCGCTGATCGTTCTCCTGCTTTCGTGCGCCATCGCGCCGGCAGCCGAAGACATTCCACCGCCGTTCGGATTTCATTGGAACGATTCGATGACGAAACTGGAACAGGTGCTCATCGGGGCGAAGGCCAAGATCATTTCGCGCGATCGAAAAGAGAAGCGCGAGGTGTGGACCGTCGAAGGTCTGGTCCAGCCGGGGTTGAAACGGACGCTCTTCAGCTTCCGGGATGGCTTTCTCGTGGAAGTGGAACTCCAATATGAGTATCCGGATTGGACGATCGAGCGTTACAACGAGCGGATGGGCGAAATCCGCCGCTACTTCGACGCCAAGTTCGGCACCGGCAAACTCGTCTCCCGTTCCCGCGACACGGACTCGGACGTGATCCAGACGCTGGTCGGCTACCAATGGATTGTCGGCGGCACGATGCTCGAGCTCTTCTACTTTTCCGCTCAACGCGACAAGGACCTTTTCCGCAGCATCACCGTCTCCTACAAGGCGATTTGAGGAGCGTTAAATCGTGAATTGAGAATCGTGTCAGTTAGCCACGCCGTTTTCCGATTCACGATTCACGGATCACAATTCACGCTTCAGAGCCTCTCCGTTTCTTTCTGCAGCCGCTTCAACCGGCTCGAATGGCTCACCTTCGACGCTGAGCTCATCCGATCGATGAACAGAATCCCATTGAGGTGATCGACTTCGTGCTGCAGCGCTCGCGACAACAGACCCGATGCTTCGATCCGGAGCTCTTCTCCCTCGAGCGTTTCCGCTTCCATCTCGATTGCGGTCGCCCGCTCGATGTCGGCCGTGATTTCCGGAAAACTCAGGCAGCCTTCGCTTCCCAAGTCCGTCTCTGCGCCCAGCTGGAGCGTTGGATTAACCAGGACCAACGGCATCGCCGTCGCCAGATCCGCAATCGGCTTGCCGTTTAGTTTCAGCGTACTCGGCCGATCTTCCACCTGCGAAATATCGAGGACCGTGAGTTGCAGAGCACGTCCCACCTGCTGGGCCGCGAGGCCAATGCCGTTGGCTGCGTGCATCGTGTCGAGCATGTTTTCGGCAAGCGCGCGGATGTCGTCGTCGACCGCTTCGATTCGTTTGCCTTTCGCCCGGAGGATCGGGTCGCCGTATTTCCTGATCGGCAATCTCATTTCCCCTCTCGCGTGAAGGCCGGCAGGTTCTTCACGCCGGCGAGCTTCAACGCGTCCATCACCTTGATGATCGTGCCGAACGACGATTTCTTGTCCGCCTGCAAAGCCAGCGCCGCCCGGCGGGTCGGCGGCAAATTGCGGACCGACGCCTCCAGTTCGTCCACGCTGATGATCTGCCCGTCGAGCCGCACCTCGTCGTTCTCGTTCACACTCACGACCGCGTGCTCCTGCTCGGAGGAGGCTTTCGTCGAAGTCTTGGAGTCCGGCAGATTGATCTGCACCTCGGGCTGGTCGCGTTTGAATGTGGTCGAGACGACGAAAAAGATGAGCAGGATCGTCAGGATATCGACGAGCGACACGATGATGATGGAGGGGGCGCGCCGTTTCCGGACTGCGATTTTCATGGCAGAAAAACAACCGCCGCCTTACCCGACCGGCGCGCGGGCCGCGGTTGGCGCCGTCGTTCGCGATGTCGCCAGCGCTTCGCCGCTCGGGACGCGACCATAATAACATTTCGCGATGAGGTCGGAGACGAGCGACTCCATTTCGACCGACATGACCTCCACTTTTTTCGAGAAGTAGCTGAACGCAATCAGCGCCGGCACCGCAATCGACAATCCGAAGATGGTGCAGTTGAGCGCCTCGGAGATTCCGAGCGCGACCGCTTTGGTGTCGGACGCGCCCGTGCTCAACCCGAGGCCGGAGAAAACATGGACGAGACCCGAGACCGTGCCGATCAAGCCGATCAACGGCGCGATCCCGGTCACGACTTCGAGCACGATCAACCCGCGCTCGAGACGGACCAGCTCGCGGCGCGCCCGCGTTTGCACCGACTCGATGTTCTCCGAACGCGGCCAGCGCAGATGCTGCAACGCCGTCCGGACCACGCCCGCAAGCGATGAGCTGTCGTCATTCACGATCCGCATCAACCGCTCCGCGCTGCCGCCCGGCATCAGCCGCTCGATCTCGCTCTCGATTACGAGCGGAAGCACCTTGCGCTCGCGCAACGTCATCGTCGCCAGGACGATCGTCGCAACGGTCACGATCGAGCAGAGCAGGAGCGGCCACATGAACGGGCCGCCCTTGTTCATGAAGGTCATCATCGTATGGAGTATCTCGTTCATTTGGAGCACGCGAACCGCGCAATCATTAGTTCGCGTATAAGATAAACGTCAACTCCTGCTGCAAACCTTCCGGCGGCAAGGTGCTCGCCACGTCTTCGGGAATCGGCGGCAGCTTCAGCTCTTGCACCGATTGCAGACAGACGATGGCGAACGCTTCGTTCGCCGTGTTCTCGATCACCTTGAGATTATTCACGCGGCCCGAGCGATCGATCGTGAACGTCAATCGCGTCGTCCCGATGCTGATCAAATCCTGGCGTTCATGAGTGTGCTGATACCAGCGCGCGCCGACCGCGTCGTACATCTTCTTTTGGTAAAGACCGAGCGGCGTCCCCACCGCGTTCACCGACGATGGCCCGTGATTCGTGATGCTGCCGGCGATGCGCGTCTGCTGCTTTTGCGGTTGATAACTGGAGCTGGGGGCTTCCGGCTTCGGGCGCGGCGGGACCGGGGCGACGGATGGCGCGATCTCGGGCGAAGGCGACGGCTCGGTTTCATCCGGCCCTTTGATCGGCGGCGGCGGAGTTGAGGTCAGCATAGCGAGCTGTTCCGGTTCCACGGTCGCGGTGGGCGCAGGGCTCGGCCTCGATTTCGGCGGTTCGGTCGGTTTGGCTTTTGGCGGCGGACTCTGGACCGGTTTGGATTCCGGCTGCTGAGGTTCTTGTGGCTGCGGCTGCGAGCCCTGAGTCTGCAACGAGAAATCGTGCGTCTGGAGATCACGCATCGGCAGATCTTTTCCATCCTGGCTTGGCAATGGAAGGTCGCCGGTCGGAGCCTTTTCGCTGGCCGCGAGCGAATTCGCGTTCGACTCGAAGGTTTGGTCCTTCGGCTTCTCTGCCGACTCCTTCGATTTCTCGGTGTCGACGAATTGCGGATTTTTCTCCGGCGCCGGGGCGGGAGATAAGTCCATGAGCGTCAATTCCGCCGGCGTTTCCTCCGGAGGAATCGGCGGAGTGGAAACGTTGCCGAACGCGGCCAGGGAAAATCCGACCGCGAGATGCAGAATGAGCGAGATCAGGATCGCGAACCCGAGCTTACGGCTTTGTTTCTTTTCTTCGCTCATTTCGGGGCAGCGGGGTGCTGCGCTTCACCGGCGAATCATATCGCAAATCGCCGGGGCTAACAACCTGCCCCGGCTTTCGAGCTTTTTGCCGCGCGCCCTTCCGGGCGTGATGGAAAAGATACTGCTGCGCATAGCCACCGTGGTCGCCGAAATAACGGTCGCAAAAGTCGCGGAGCTGTTGCGCCGTGACCTTTCGCTTTCGAGGGAAATACTGCTGGCGCAGGACGCGCTCGATCCAGACATCGATCGGGAACGCGCGCAGCCGTTCGTAGGCGAAAAGCATCACGCAGTTCGCGACCTTCGGCCCTACGCCCGGCAGGTCGCAGAGTTGGCTGCGCAAAGCGTCGTTCGGCAGTGTGCTCCACGCCTCGAGGTTCGCCTCGCCGCCCGCGACCAGGCGCGCCGTCGCCCGAAGATTCTTCGCGCGATACCCTAATGCGCACGCACGCAAGTCCTGTTCAGTCAGCTCCGCGATTCGCTCTGCCGACGGAAAAGTGAAAACCTGGTGCCCGAGTGTCTGCTTCGATTCCCCGTATCGCTTGCGCAGGGTGAGCGAAATATGCCGGATATGGGCCACCTGTTTCATCGACGAAGTAATGAACGTCGCCAGGCATTCCCAGTGCGGTTGCCGGATAATGCGGAGCCCGCGACAGAAATTCCGCGCGCCCGTCATGGCCGGGTCGCGCGGAAAGGCCGCGCAAATCTCCGCCAGCGGATGATCGAGTGAGAAATAATGGGCGACCACCTCCTCAAGCTCCCGCCTTGCCTTTACGTTTCGCGCTCCCTCGGAACTCGACCGCTTTAAGCGGTCGAGTTCCATCGCGGCGCTGTGAATTTTCAGGGCGTTGGCTTGTTGCTCCACGCTGAGAGGCAGTTGGCCGATCGTTCCCCAAAATGCCTTTCCAATTTTCTGCCAATGAAAAACCTGTCCGGAATCGAGGGTCTTCTCCAGGTCGAAATCGGGCGCCAAAATCTGGGCGAATGTCACGGTGACACCTTGCGCAGCCGAAAAATTCTGTCACCTAACTTCCCGTGGACAGCCGCCTCGCCATCGATATCGGCGTTCTTTTGTTTCTGCGATAAATGTCCGACTCCGTTTTCAACTCGCGACTGTTGATCGATGCGATTGTCCTGGTCGCTTACTTCTTTGGGATCATCGTGCTGGGATTGTGGGCGGGAAGACGAAACAAGAATTTGCAGGATTTTTCCCTGGGTGGTCGCACGATTCCGTGGTGGGCGGTTCTCGCCTCAATCATTGCAGCTGAGACCAGCGCGGCCACATTTTTGGGAACGCCGGCGGAAGGTTTCAAAACACGGGGCTATTTCTATGGCCAATTGGTCATTGGCACGATCCTGGCCCGGATCATCGTCGCCTATACTTTCATCAAGCCATACTACGCTTACCGGGTGCAGAGCGTTTATGAGTTTCTTACCGTCCGCTTTGGCACGATGACCAAAAACATGGCGAGCGGTATTTTTCTTTTCACCCGCGTGCTCGGCATCGGCGTGCGGCTCTATCTTGGGGGCGCGATCATGGTGGTCGTCTGGCGTTACCTCTTCCCAGATCTGCCCGTCAATCTCAACACCTATGTCTGGGGCATTATTTTCGTCACCGTCATCACTACGATCTATACCGCAGTCGGTGGAATTAAAGCCGTCGTTTGGACCGATCTCATCCAGGCGGTCTTGATGTTCAGCTCGATCATTTTCGCCGTCTTTCTTCTCCTCCGAAACATTCCGGGCGGCTTGGCAACGGTCGAGCAAAACCTCGGCGGCCTCGGCCACATGAAACTTTTTCAGACCGGCTGGAATTCTGCGCTGCCGTTCGGGTCCGCGCTTAAAGCGATGTTTGAGGAGCCGTATACTCTCTTCGCGGCCTTCGTCGCATCGACCATGATCACGATGGCCACCCACGGGACCGACCAGGACATGGTGCAACGCATGTTAACCACGCCTGATCCCAAGAAATCGCAGCTCTCGCTCATCCTCAGCGGCGTGATGGATATCCCGATCGCCGGCGCTTTTCTCACCGTCGGAATTCTTCTTTCTGTTTACTACTCAGTCGTTCCCGGCACGACCTTGCCCGCGGCGGATAACGAAATCTTCGGCCATTACATCGTCCACGAAATGCCCGTTGTTTTTCGAGGACTAATCATTGCCGGCGTGTTCGCTACAATGATGGGCTCGACTTCGGCTGCGCTCAACGCGCTTGCCACCAGTTTCACGAAGGATTTTTATCTTCCCTATATTAATCGCCAGGCGAGTGAGCGGCAGGCCATCCGCGCCGCGCGGATCGCCACTTCGGTTTTCGGAGTACTCATGATCCTCGTCGCCGCGATGGCGGCGAACGCGGTCTTGCAAAATTCAAAGCTGACGATCATTCCGATCGCCATCGGAATTTTTGGTTACACTTACGGCGCGTTGCTCGCGGTCTTCCTTCTCGGCATGCTGACCCGCAGCCGCGGCCGCGACGGCGCCAACGTCATCGCGATGATCATCGGGATCGGCTCGGTATTGATCCTCTGCAAAGTGGCCCTGCCGGCGTTCGATTGGGGCGCACTTCTGCACGGCCAATTCAGGCATGCGGAATGGGACTTCGGCTGGTTCATGCCGGCGTGGTGGCCGGCGATTTCCTGGCCCTGGTTCGTCTTCGTCGGCTGCGTGGTGACGTTTGCGATCAGCGTTCTCTTTCGCACTCCTTTAAGCCAGGTCGCTGCCGCCAAAGCGCACGTTGGAAATGCCTCCGCTCCGAGGGAGATCGGTAGCACTGCCTCATCGGACCCTCCAAGTTAAGACACCAAGCGCTGCCCGAGTTCGTCTTTCCCGCAGTTGTGTGCGCTCGCTCCTGTGACATCGCTTATCTGCGCCGTTTTGCGAATCGGATATGGGACGTTGGGCAATACGTGTTTAGTTTTCGCGACCAATGATCGCTAAGGCCACCACGGGTATAGCTCAGCCGGATTCATCCCGCGGCTGACCCAGCGCCGAAGTTCATCCATCACCTTTTCTTCAGTCCAGCCAGGGTGATGCGCGCGAGTCGAGGTCATCTTAAACTGCCTGACTTGGTTCGTGAAATCCAAAGCGCCCTCGAGCCGCTGTTGCAGGGTCATAGCGCGTAGCGCCTTAACGTCGTCTTCATCGGGCTCATAAGTCATATCGGTCCTGCTAATGTTCTCCGGTTTTTCGTTCTGACGCGAGCTTGATTCCCAACTCGCGCAACTGTCGCGTGTCGACATCGCTCGGCGATTCGGACATGAGGTCGATGCCACGATTGTTTTTCGGGAAGGCGATCACTTCGCGGATGCTTTCTTCGCCGCAGATCATCATCACGATCCGATCCAGCCCGAACGCGATGCCACCGTGGGGCGGGGCGCCGAGGCGGAACGCGCGCAGGATGTGGCCGAAAAGAGACTGCTGATCTTCTTCGCTGACGCCGAGCGCGGCGAACGCTTTAGCCTGCAAATCGGGTTCGTGAATGCGGATGCTGCCGCCGCCGAGCTCGACGCCGTTCAGGACAACGTCGTACGCTTCAGCGCGCACCTGGCCAAACTCCCCGGCTTCGAGCTGAGCGACATCTTCCGCTTTAGGGCGCGTAAACGGATGATGGACGGCGTTCCATTTGTTTTCCGCGGCGTCGAAAGTCATCAAAGGAAAGTCGGTGACCCAGAGAAAATCGAGTTGTTCCGAGCCCGCCGTTAGTTGCTGCAGCTCCGCGATTCGGGAACGAATCCGACCGAGAACTTCGCAAACGATTTCCCACTTATCGGCCGCGAAGAGAATCAGGTCGCCTTCTTCGACGAGGAGCCTGGAGCGCAGAGCCTCCTTCTCGGCGTCGGTGAAGAACTTCACGATCGGCGATTTCCATTCGCCGTTTTCCACTTTGATGAAGGCCAGTCCTTTCGCGCCGTAAAGTTTCGCCATCGCGGTCAGCTCGTCGCTCTGACCGATCGTCAGCGAGGCGAATGCCTTGGCGTTGATTGCTTTCACGGCGCCGCCGGCATCGAGCGCACCGCGAAACATCTTGAAGGAGCTCGCGCGAAAAATTTCGGCGAGATCGGTGAGCCGCATCGCAAAACGGGGGTCGGGCTTATCGCTGCCGAATTCATCCATCGCCTGCGCGTGAGTCATTCGCGGGAACGGCGTCGAAATCTCGACGCCGCGGCCGGCGCGGAAAATGGCGGCGAGTAGTCCTTCCACGAGGGCAAAAATATCGTCGGGCACGACGAACGATGCTTCGATATCGATCTGGGTGAACTCCGGCTGGCGATCCGAACGCAGATCTTCGTCCCGGAAACATTTCGCGATCTGGAAATATTTTTCAATCCCGCCCACCATGAGGAGCTGCTTGTATTGCTGCGGCGCCTGGGGCAGCGCGTAAAATTTTCCTTTGAGCATCCGGCTCGGGACCAGGAAATCGCGCGCGCCTTCCGGCGTGCTCTTGGAAAGAATCGGCGTCTCGATTTCGACGAAGCCTTTTTCGTCGAGGAAATCGCGGGTCGCCTTTGTGACCTTGTGGCGGATGCGCAGGTTGCGGGTCATCTGCGGCCGGCGAAGATCGACGTAGCGATAGCTCAGCCGCAGATCTTCATTCGGCGTCTCAGCATCGATCGGGAACGGAAGAACATCCGCGCGATTTAGAATCGTGAGTTTGTTGGGAACGAGCTCCACGTCGCCAGTCGGCAACTTCGGATTTTCCGTTCCCGGCACGCGCGCCGACACCCTGCCTTCTACCTGAATGACATCTTCATGCCGGAGATGATGTGCTTCTTTCGCGAGCTCGGCGTTCTCCTCGGGCCGGAAGACGACCTGCGTCAGTCCTTCGCGATCGCGCAGATCGATGAAGATAACGCCGCCATGATCGCGCACGATGTGGACCCAACCGGCGAGCATGGCCGTCTTGCCGCTGTCAGTCTTGCGCAACTGAGCGCAATGATGCGTGCGATACACAGCCGAGCGCTTAACCTACGCTGGGGTTTCCCGCTCCTGCCAGCGGATGCGCGCAATATTCGCAGGGGCAAGAACATTTATAACACCTCGATCGTCCTCGACTACGACCCGCTCCCGTCCGACAAGAATGTGATCCGGATGTGGCACTGGAAGGTCCGACCCGCTGGTAAGCTCGATCCAAAATGGTTGGAACGGAATTCGGCGGACTGCTTCTCGAATGTCGTCAAGCATGTGCCAACCTAGAGAATTACGACGAAGGGTCAAAGATTTCAGAGAGGCGTAGCGCAATCGTCTCCGGCGGAACCAGCATCTGCTCGCCACTCGACATATGCTTGATTTTCACCTCCGGCCACTCGTCGCCGAACAGGATCGCGACGCGCGCGCCGAGTTGCTCGGCGGTTTGGAATTGTTTGCCGACCTTCGCGGGACTGAGCGGGTAATCGACGCGATAATCGGCATCGCGCAGGGACTGGACCTGGACGAGCGCGTCGGCGCGGCGCTCTTCCTTGGCGATGACGATGTAGATATCGAGATCCTGCTTTGACGCGATGGTGGTTTCCATCTGCGTTTTTGCGGCCGGGATTTCGTTGATCAATTCGCCGAGGACCACATCGCCCATCGCGAAACCGATCGCGGGCAAGGAAACCGCGCCGTCGCTAAGCTGGTGAATCAGGTTGTCGTAACGGCCGCCGCCGGCGAGAGCCCGCAATTTTCCGCCGCGATCGAACGCTTCGAAGACCACGCCGGTGTAGTAAGCAAGGCCGCGCACTAGGGAAAAATCGCGCTTTACAAAATCCGCGAATCCTCGCTCATCCAATCGCTGTAATACCGTGTTTAGCTTTGGCGAGAAGTCTTCGGGATATGCTGAGTTGTCGAGCATCGCCTGAACGTCGTACCACTCGACACCGAAGGGCTCTAAAGCCTTTCTTGTTTCGACGATCCCTCGGCGGTCGATTTTATCGATGACATGGAGGAACTCTACAATCTGTTCGTTATCCAAGCCCCCGTTCGTCAGAAATTTTACCCAAGCTGCGCGATCATTGATCCTGACCACCACGTCGCTGCTGCCGAACCCAAAGGCGCGCAAAAGATCGATGCAAAGCGCGATCGACTCTACATCCGCGTCGAGCGACGCCTCGCCGATGATGTCGGCGTTGAATTGAAAATGTTCGCGGAGCCGGCCGCGCTGTTGCTTCTCGTAACGGAAACATTGCGGGATCGAAAACCATTTCAGCGGCTTCTTGAATTCGCGGTCATGGGCCGCCACGACGCGAGCGAGGGTAGGCGTCAGCTCCGGTCGCAGCGCCACTTCGCGTTCGCCTTTGTCGGTGAAATTGAAAAGCTGAGCGACGATTTCCGGGCCGCTTTTTTTTGTGTAAAGCTCCGTCGGTTCCAGGACCGGTCCGTCCCATTCGACAAAACCGTAACGGCGCGCGACTTCGCGCCATTTGCCGAAAACATAATTTCGCCGCGCGCAATCGTCCGGCAGGAAATCGCGAAATCCAGGCAGTGATTGGATTTGGGTCATCGGCGGAGGCGGCCATGGGCGCGCCGGGTTACGAAAAGAGAGTGCAGTTGAATAAACTCCAGCTTCAAGCAGTCGGATAAATGCACGACGGAGAGCATCCGTTTAACCAGAGCAAAGGACAAATATGAAAGAAAACAGATTGATCACATTATTGGCAGCCGGAGCCGTCAGCGCAATCGCGCTTACCACCGCTTTGGCGCAAACTTCATCGACCACCACGACCGTTAACCCGGCCGTGACGACCAACGCCTCGACCACAACGTCGACGAGCAGCATCGATGCGACGGGCACTATCACGGCTTACACGCCGGGCTCGGACTATCTCTCATTCCGCACGACAACCAGTGCTGAGCCAGTGAGGTATTACTACAGCCCAAAGGAAACCGTCCTGGTTGATTCTGAAGGCGCGACGGTTGATTGGAAGTACCTGCGGACAGACATGCCGGTCAAGTACACCTACGTGAAGGAAGGCGATCGCCTGATCGTTCGCAAAATCACACTGGTGAAGCCGGTGTCGTACTACGAAAAAGAGACGACGACCACCACGACTACGACCAGGCCCTAAGGCTGGTCCCGTAGATTCGAACTGAAATTCAAGAGCGCCCGCGGAACGTGTTTCCGCGGGCGCTTTTCTTTTCAGGTAGGGACGCCTTTCCGAGGCGTCCGACTTCGAAAAGGGGTTGGCGTGCCATCAGAGAATAGTCGGACGCTTCGGAAAAGCGTCCCTACCTGTCCTCGTAACCGTTCGGGAACTTCTGGTGCCAACGCCAGGCGCTCTCGATGATGGCGTCGATGTTCTGGAACTTGGGCTGCCAATTCAGTGCGCGCTGAATTTTGTCCGAGGCCGCGACCAGCCGCGCGGGATCGCCGGGGCGACGCGGCTTTTCCACGACCGGGATTTTGTGGCCGGTAATTTTTCGGCAGGATTCGATGACCTCGCGCACGCTCGTTCCGCCGCCGGTGCCGAGATTGTAGAATTCACTCTTGGAGGCTCTCAGCGCGAGAATGTGAGCGCGCGACAGATCGAGAATGTGGATGTAATCGCGGATGCAGGTGCCGTCCGGCGTATCGTAACCGGTCCCGTAAATTTCGACGTGCGGTTTTTGGCCGAGCGCGACTTTCAAAACGTTTGGGATGAGATGGGTCTCGACGCGATGGTCTTCGCCGAACTTTTCCGAAGCGCCCGCGGCGTTGAAGTAACGAAGCGAAACGAAGCGCAACCCGTGAATTTCGCCGTACCAACGCAGGATTTTTTCGAAGGCGAGCTTCGATTCGCCGTACGGATTGATGGGGCGCTTGGGCAAAGTCTCGTCGATCGGCAGGCGCTCGGGCGGACCGAAAATGGCGCAGGTCGAAGAGAAGACGAGCTGGTTCACGCCGGCGGCGACCATGGCATCGAGCAGATTCAAACCGTTGCCGATGTTGTTCCGAAAATATTTCGAGGGCTTCTCCATCGATTCGGCCACGAGCGCACTGGCCGCGAAATGCATGACCGCCTCCGGCTGGAACGCCTTCAGGGCCGATTGAATTTCGTTGGTGCCGGATAAATCGCCTTCGATGAATTCCGCGCGTGGATCGACAGCGGCCCGATGCCCTTCGGAAAGATTATCGAAGATGCAAACGGTGTGTCCTTCATCGAGGAGCAGTTCGGCGCAGACGCTGCCGATGTAGCCCGCGCCTCCGACCACGAGAATTCTCATCGCGCAAGGTGTCGCGCCACGGCGTGCCGGTCAAAGCAAACCGCATTGCCGTTCCCAAGTGCAACTTGGGAACGAGGAGCGCGTTGCTGCCGCTCAGATTGTCTGTTGTTCCAATCCGGCAATCATCCGCCGGATCAGGCGATTTCTTCCACGCGGTTTCAGAACCTTGAGGCTTTGTTCCTTTGAGCCCCACGAGATAACGTCGATGTCCACGTGGCGCACGCCCCACTGGCGCATGGCTGAGCGGCTGGTTTTGTAAAGGTCGATCGTGTTGGTGCCGATCAACGCGCCACCGTAATCGTCGATGACGTATCGGTCCGAGGTGCCGACAATCTGAAAGCGTGTGCCGAGCGGATAACGCGACCAATCCGACGCCGCGCTCATCACGCTCGATCCGGACAGGCGGATGCCGACGGCGTTGCGCCGACCGCCTTTTTCGGTGTGGGTGTAGGCGGTCGTCCGGACATTCGCGATCCGCCGCGCACCGGTGATGGTGGCCGGGCGCATTTGCGGCCCTTGCACGTTTGTGGTCGAGGGCGATTCACAACTCGCTGCGGCGCACGCTAAAACGCCGAGCACGATAACTTTGGGTAGAGTCTTCACGGGAGACGGAAAGCCGCTCAATAGCGATTGATGCGGATGCGCGCAAGCGATAATTTGCGCAGCTCAGGGCCACTCGATGAATTCATTACGCGCGAACCAGGCGCTCGTCGCCGATGAAATCCTGCTGGACGGGCGGCTCGCGCTTTACCACCAAACCGAGCGCTGGCTCGCCGTGGCGGACTTGCACTTCGGCTACGAACTGAGCCAGCGCGCGGCCGGCCGTCTCGTGCCGATGTGGGGAATGGCGTCGATCTCTGAGCGGCTGATGCGACTGGTGGAGGAATACGCGCCGCGGTGTCTGATTGTTCTGGGCGATCTGGTTCACGATAAAACCGCCGCGCGCGAAGCGGCGCAACTTTTGCGTGAGATCGCGAGGCGCTGCGAGGTCGTGGTCGTGGCGGGAAATCACGACCGGCAGTTAGGCCGCCATGTCGAGCTGGTCGAATCGTGGCAGACGGACCGCTTCCATTTTCACCACGGCCATTGCGCCGCGGATGCCGCCGGTCGCATTCAAATCCTCGGGCATCATCATCCGGCGGCGGTGATTACCGACGGCGCGGGGCTGCGCCTCAAATGCCCTGCGTTCGTTCAGCAATCCAGTTGCTGGATCATGCCGGCGTTTTCCCCTTGGGCCAGCGGTACGCGCTGGGAGCCGGATCAATCCAGTCGCATCTGGCTTTGCACGGAGGAGCGCGTCTTCGCGCTGCCGGACAAGGAGGCGGCGGCCTAGGCGCGCGAGACGCTCGACAGCTCCGATGTGCAATGCGGACAGCGCGTTGCCTTGATCGGGATCGACATCGTGCAGGCCGGGCAATCTTTCACCACCGCCGGCGCATTCGGTTTCGGTTTCTTCATTCTGTTGAAGGCGCGGACCATCAGGAAAATCGCAAACGCCACAATCACAAAATTGACGATGAGGGTAATGAAGTTGCCGTAGTTCCAGGTCACGGCCCCGGCTTTGACGGCGTCCGCAATGTTCGTGAACGAATCGGCGCCGTCTTTTCCCGCCTTGAGCACGACGAATTTGTTCGAGAAATCCAGTCCGCCGGTGAGAAGGCTGATCGGGGGCATGATGATGTCTTTGACGAAGGAAGCGACGATCGAACCGAAGGCGGCGCCGATGATCACGCCAATGGCGAGATCGAACGCGTTTCCCTTGACCGCAAACTCCTTGAATTCCTTGAGCATGCCGAAGGCTAGTTAGGCCGCGACAACGTTGACAAGTTTATTGGCCACCACTACGACCTTGCGAACGGTCTGGCTGCCGACTGCGTTCCGCACTTTTTCATTGCCGCGTGCGGCCGCGTCAAGCTGATCGTTTGTCGCATCGAGCGGCACTTTGATTCGATCGCGCACTTTGCCGTTTACCTGGAGCACGATCTCGATTTCGTCCTCGACGAGAAGCTTCTCATCATAGACCGGCCAGGTTTGTTCCGTGATAGCCCCGGGATTCTTGAGCTGCTGCCAGAGTTCCGAGCTGATGTGGGGCGCGAATGGATTCAGGAGCACGAGAAATGTGCGCATCGCGGAAACCGGAATGGCCTCCGTGTTTGTGAACGCGTTTACGAAAATCATCATCTGGGAGATCGCCGTGTTGAACGCGAGCCCTTCGATGTCTTCCGTGACTTTTTTCACCGTGGCGTGGGTGATCTTCTGTTGCGCCTTCGTCGGCTCGATCTCTTGCACCGCGGCGGACAGCTCCCATTCGCCGGCTTGGTTCTCCGTCATCATCAAACGCCAGACGCGCGCCAGGAATCGGGACACGCCTTCCACGCCTTTCATGCTCCACGGTTTCATCTGCTCGAGCGGTCCCATGAACATTTCGTAACAGCGGAACGCGTCCGCGCCGTAGATTTCGATCACGTCGAGCGGATCGATCACGTTGCCCCAGCGCTTCGACATTTTGCGGTTGTCCTCGCCGAGGATCATTCCCTGATTCACGAGGCGCTGGAACGGCTCCGGTTTCGAAACGTGGCCCAGATCGAAGAGCACCTTGTGCCAAAAGCGCGCGTAAAGCAGGTGGAGCACGGCATGCTCAACCCCGCCGATGTACAAATCGACTCCTCCCGGAGTCGATTGAAATGACGAATGACGAATGACGAATGACGAAGAGCCTGTTGATTCGGGCTTCGTCATTCTTTCGTCATTCGTCATTCGTGCTTCGTCATTGGCTCCTCCCATCCAGTATCGCTCCGTCTCCTCGCCGACGAAGCGCCTATCGTTTTGCGGATCGCAGAAGCGCAGGTAATACCAGCACGACCCGGCCCATTGCGGCATCGTGTTTGTTTCGCGCGTTGCCGCCTCCGAATAGCGCACCCAATCTTTCGCTTTCGCCAACGGCGGTTCGCCGGTGCCGGTCGGTTTGAAATCTTCGAGCGCGGGTGGTTCCAGCGGCAGCTCGCTTTCTGTCAACGCCTGATGCCGGCTGACTTGCCAAACGATCGGGAACGGTTCGCCCCAGTAACGCTGCCGGGAAAAAAGCCAGTCGCGCAGCTTGTAATTAATCGCGCCTTTACCCTGGCCTCGTTCTTCCAGCCATCTCGTGATCTTCTTTTTCGCTTCTGCCGTCGGCAGTCCATTGATGATCGGCGAATTGATGGCAATGCCGTCGCCGACAAACCCAAAGGCTGGCTGATCACCGAGAGGCTGGACAACTTCGACAATCGGCAGATCGAATTTCTTCGCGAATTCCAAATCGCGTTCGTCATGCGCCGGCACACCGCCGATCGCGCCGGTGCCATAACCGAGCAGGACATAATCGGCGATCCAGATTGGAATCTTCTGTTCGGTCGCGGGATTGATCGCGCAGGCGCCGGTAAAAACGCCGGTCTTTTCTTTCGTCAGCTCCGCTCGTTCCAGATCGCTTTTGCGCGCGGTCTTTTCGCGATATTCGCGCACATCCGGCCATTGCTCTTCGGTGACGATAAGATCGACGAGTGAATGCTCCGGGGCGAGGACCAAAAATGTCCCGCCATAAAGCGTGTCCGGTCGGGTCGTGAACACGCGGATCTTTCCTTCGTGCCTGTCGATCTTGAAATCGATTTCCGCGCCTTCGCTTTTTCCGATCCAATTTTGCTGGAGTAATTTTATTCCTTTGGGCCAGTCCAGATCCTCCAATCCGTCCAGGAGGCGATCGGCAAACGCGGTGATGCGCAGCATCCACTGCCGCATGGGACGGCGGACGACGGGGTAACCGCCCACTTCGCTTTTGCCGTCGATGACTTCTTCGTTGGCCAGGACGGTTCCCAGTTCCGGGCACCAGTTCACCGGCACTTCCGCGACGTAGGCGAGCCGCACACCATCGGGATCGTCACCGCGGTAGGTCGAGATCGGCTCGGCTTTTTTCGTCTTCGGGTTAAACCAGGAATTGTAAATCTGGAGGAAAATCCACTGGGTCCATTTGTAATAGGCGGGATCGGTCGTGTTGATCTCGCGTTCCCAATCGTAGGAAAACCCGATCCGTTTCAGCTGCGCTTTGAACTTCGCCACGTTCTCGCGCGTGGTGACGGCAGGATGCTGGCCGGTCTTGATGGCGTATTGCTCCGCCGGCAAACCGAACGCGTCCCAGCCCATCGGATGGAGGACGTTGAATCCGTTCAGCCGCTTGTAGCGCGCGATGATATCGGTGGCGGTGTAGCCTTCCGGATGGCCGACGTGCAAGCCGGCGCCGCTCGGGTAGGGGAACATGTCGAGGACGTAGAATTTCGGTTTGTTCGGATCGAAATTATCTTCGCCGGGATTGGGCGCGTGAAAGGCGCGGGTCTCGTCCCAGATCGCCTGCCATTTCGGCTCGAGGCGATCGAATGGATAAGGTTTGCGCCGCTCGTTCATCGAAAAGGAGATAGACAGGATTTACAGGATTTACAGGATTGGTTTTCTGCGGCGCCGCTTCAAATTCTAATCCAGTTAATCCTGTAAATCCTGTCCAAGTGAATCGTTTCCTGCTCGCCACGCGCAATCCGCATAAGACCCGGGAATTTTCCGAGATCCTCGGCGAGGAATTTGTCGTGCGCGATTTGTCAGCGGAACCGGATGCGCCATCGATCGAGGAAACCGGCACGACCTTCGAGGAGAACGCGATCCTGAAAGCGGTCGCAATCTCGAAGCGGGTTCCCGGCCTGGTGGTCGCGGACGATTCCGGTCTCGAAGTGGATGCGCTCGGGGGCGCACCGGGAATTTATTCCGCGCGCTATGCGGGCCCGGACGCGAAGGACAACGACAACGTCGCGCGATTGCTCCTGGAGCTGCGCAAACTTTCGATCGAGCGCCCGTACCGGGCGCGATTTCGCTGTGTGCTGGCCGTCGCGCGCGACGGAAAATTACTCGATACCTTCGTGGGCGTGATCGAAGGGGCGATCGTCGAATCGCCTCGCGGCATCGGCGGCTTCGGTTACGATCCGGTGTTTCTGCCTGACGGATTAACCGAGACGTTTGGCGAGATGGATCCGGGAGAGAAAAACCGGATCAGCCATCGGGCGAGTGCGATCCGGCGGCTGCGAGCCGCGTTGCTCAAGTAAAGGACGGGCAGCGCCCGTCCCTCCAGAAGATTACTTCGGTGGCGGCGGGGGAGCGGCCGGGCCGGGAGGCGCAACCGTGCCCGGCGCGCCCTGGATAGCAGCCGTCTTGATCTGGTAACCAATCTTCGTGATTTCAGCGAGCCTGATCTTATCCAACAGTGCGATCACGTCGCCATGCATGGCGAGCGGCTCGGCGCTAAGCGAGACCTTGATGTCAGGATTCTGCTTTTTGAGGTCGTAGAGCTTGCCCATAACATCATCGGTTAAAACCATGACGTTATCGAAGTAGATGAGGCCGCCTCCGGTGACGCGAATATAGACGGACTCTTTTTTATTTGGGTCTTCGGGCGGCACATTGACGTTTTGTGGCAGGTTGACCGGAATGCCCTTCATGTGGGTCTGGCTCAGGCTGACCATCATGAAGCTCGCCAGAAGGAAAAACATGATGTCGATCAACGGGATGATCTCGATCCGCGCGTGCTTCTTCGGGATGGGCGATCGCATTTTCATGGCTTTGTTCCCTCTAGTATTGCGCCCCGCTCATGGTGAAGGTGATCGGAGTTCGCACTTTCGACACCGTGCCCGGTTTAAATCGCCACCGTCGGAACGCGCTCGTCGCCGCGTTATCCAAAATCGGACTGCCGGTACTCTGCGCCATCTCCGCGCTGGTCACGGCCCCGCTTCCCGTATCAACGCTCATGACACACACGCCACTGCCGGTGGTCTTGGACCGGCGCGCTTCGTACGGATATTCCGGACGCGGAGCGCTGACGGCGACCGCTTTCGCGGAAGACATCGACATCGGGCCCACAGGGCCGACTGGTTTCGGCTTGGCCAGAGGCACGACAGGCGCAGTAGTCGGCGGGCGCTTCGGCGGCGGTGTCGGTTTTTCTTCGACGAACTCCGGCTGTTGCTCCGGAATCGCTTCCGGCGGCGGTGGTGGAGGGGGTTCTTCCTCCGGCGGTGGTGTCGGTTGCGGTTCTGCCTGCGTCTCGAGGGACATTTCCACGGTCGCTTCCGGGATTTGGCTGAGATCTAAAATTTCTTCCTTCGGATGAATGGCGGCAATGGCGACCGCAGCAAGATGGACCGCGATCGCACCACCAAACGCAGTTACCGCCTGCCAGCGCGGCGCCGGACGGTAGAGAAGTGGTCCTGGTCCTTTCATAAAAGCATTATTGGGTCGGGCCGACGCCTTTTCCTGCCTTGCTTTTGATTTCAAACGACAACTTCAAGAAACCTGAGGAACGAATCTGGTCCAGCATGCGGGTCACGTTGCCGTGGACGGCCTCCGCATCGCCGCGAATAAAAATCTTCGCCTCTGGATTCGTCTTATAAACCTGCTGCAACCTCGGGAGGATTTCCTCGAGCTTGATAACTTGTTTATCGAAATAGTAAGTGCCCTCTTTGTCCACCGATAAGCTCACGTAGTCCTTCTTCGATTGAACTTTCCCAGAGGAACCTTCAGGCAGGGTCACCTTCCAACCCTTCAGCGTGACCTGACTCAGGCTCACCATCATGAAGCTCGCGAGAAGAAAGAACATGATGTCGATCAACGGAATGATCTCGATCCGCGCGTGCTTCTTCGGGATGGGCGAAGTGACCTGCATCGTTGGCCTCTAGATGGATGAGCGAGTGGCCGCAGTGGGAGTCGTTCCGGGAATCTCCACCCCGCTGCTATGTTCAGCTTTGTTTTGTGCTTCGAGCATAACCTCCAGGTTCGTCGCAGCCGTCTGCAGTTCGAACTCTAAGTTAGACACGCGGGAAGAGAAAAAGTTAAACGGAATCAGCGCGAAGATCGCGATCCCGAGACCGCAGGCGGTGGCGATGAGCGCTTCCGCGATGCCGCCCGTCACAGCGACGACCGCAACCTCTTCGTTCTTGAGGGCGCCGAACGCCTTCATCAGACCGACGATTGTTCCCAGCAACCCAAGCAGCGGAGCCAGCGTCACGAGCGTGTCCATGACCACGACGAAACGACCGGCGCGTTTGATTTCGATGCCGGCCGCCACCTGTAACGCGCCCTGAAGCGACGCGTGCTGATGGTTCAACCCATTCCACATCATGCGCAGGACGGGGTCGCGCGAATCCCGGGAGAGCCGCGAGGCTTCCGCGACGTCTCCTACTTCGATGGCGGTGAAAACCTTCTCGATCCGTTTCGGATCACGGCGCATCCAGCGTCCCAGCCACCAAAAAACGCGTTCGAGGACGACGGCTAAAGCCACAATCGATACCACCAGGATCGGCCACATGATCGGACCGCCGTGGTTGAAATTGTAAATGAAGAAGTTCTTATCCCACTCGCTCTCGGGCGTTGGTGCCGGGGTCGGTGTCCCGCTCGGAGACGGAGAAGTGCCGACTGCAGGCGCCGTTGTTGTCGTCGTGGTCGCGGGCGACATGCCTGGAACCGTCGCGGTCGCCGCGGGATTGATGGCGGGCGCCGTGGCTCCCGGGGCAGCGGGAACCGCCGGCGTCATGGCGGGCGCTGTCACCGGCGCTGTTGTCGGCGCGGTCGCTGGCGCAATTGCCGGACTGGTGGCCGTAGTGGGCGGTGCGCCCGGCGGCTTTGCCGGAGAGGTTGGCGGCGGCTGGCCGAAAGAAGTAAGTGCAAGAGCGACGGAGAAGAGGCTGGCGATTAGCAGTGTTTTCATAGGTTGATTAGAAAGTTGTCCCGACCACGAATTCCGATGAGTGAGATATCCTCATAAAGGAGATAAGTGCTAGTCGAGCAAAACTTTCTTGTATGTCTTTTCGACGTTTCGGAGGAGCCACTAAATTAGTTCGCATCATCATCCCCCGTGGGATGTAGCTTAGGGTCAGGAAATTGCGCGAGGGAAGCATTATTTTTCATCGCGCCGCGCCTGCGCGACCCGATTGCGCAGCGGCGGCCAATCGCCGATCCGGCCTTCCAATTCGTCGCCAGCCTTGATCGGCCCGACGCCCGAGGGCGTGCCAGTCATTATCAGATCGCCCGGCAAGAGCGTCAGCCCCTGGCTGGCGAACGAGACGATCTCGGCCACGGAATAAATCATCTGGCTGGTGCGTGCCTGCTGTTTCACTTCGCCATTTTGCCGCAGCGTGATCGGCAGATCGCTCACGTCGACCCCGGTGTAAACGAAAGGGCCGATGGGCGAATACGTGTCGAAAGATTTGGCGCGGCCAAATTGTTTCTCGGAGCTTTGCAGATCGCGGTCGCTGATGTCCTCGGCCACGGTGTAACCGAAAACGTGGTCGAGCGCGCGCTCCACGCTGACGTTCTTGGTACGGGCACCGACGACGATCGCTAACTCCACTTCGAAATCGGTTTTGTGTTCGGGGAACGCGATCTCGATGGCGCCTTCGTGGGGCAGGAGCGACGTGGGCGCCTTGAACCAGATCAGCGGGGTGCCGAGCGGCGTCCGTTTCATTTCCGCGATGTGATCGGCATAGTTCAAGCCGACCGCCATGAGCTTGCTCGGCGCGACTGGAACGTCGATTTGCAGTTCCCGCAGGGGAACGGTCGCGCCGGTAAAATCGAGGCCAAGCCAGTAAGGCTTTGAGAGCAGGTGGACCTCGTCTCCGCGCGCTTCGCCGTACAGGAATTCCTCACCGAATCTGAAGCCACCGAAAATTCGCATGTTGCATCCGCAGATTACGCAGATTTCCGCAGATTAAAGAAGGCAGGAACTCATTTCTCAGAAAATCTGCGTCGATCTGCGAAATCTGCGGATATTTTTTTACTTCGGCACAATCGCCACAAAATCGCGCACGGTTTTTTGCTCTGGGATCGAGAACACGCCGCGCTCTCCCGCGAACCAGAACGCGCTGGACGATCCGCCATCGAGATTGAGGGCGCGCTGAACTTTCAGCTCAGGCGTCAGGCGGACGGTTGCCAGGATTTCACCAAGTTGCGCCAGCGTCACCGGTGAGCAGAATCCGATCGCGGCGCGGTCCGATCCGGTGGTCAGAACAAATGTCCGCCGAGCGGGCCTGGTATTATTGAGGCCGGAAACGGCGGCGCTACCGTCCACGAGGAACGGCCCGCATTGCAAAGCGGCGGTCGCGGTCTTGCGCGAAGAGTATTCAGCCGCCCGAAGTAATTCGAGGCGTCCCTTGGTGGTGACGAGCACGCCGCTGAGGAGCCGCGCTTTTCGGAATGGCGCGATCAATTTCCCATCGCTGATTAGCAATCCCACGGGCGCGTTCTGTGGATCGAAGTAACCGCCGTTCACGCCGGCGACGCCGCGCCTCCGCCGCATCATGGAAGCGAGGTCCTCATTACCCGTCGGGTTATCCGTTACGCGGACGATGGCGGATTTGGTGGAGAAAAGCGCGAGGTCAAGTGTTGCCTCGTCACTGTTTGCGGTTTCGGCGAGCAGGATATGCCGATGCTCGGCACCAGCCGCGGAACTCTTCTCGGTTTCGGACGAACTCACGCTCCACGCCGCGCTCGCCGAATGCGCAAGCAGCAGAAAGATCAGCGTGCCGGTTAGCGAAACTCTAACCGCCATGCTTTTGGAGCATCGCAATGAAGCGCGGGTCTTGACGGACCGAATCCCAGAGCGGGTTGATCTTCAACTGCGCCACCGTCATTTGCGTCGGTCGCGAGAGCAGCCCGTCCGTGATCGCGAGGGCATTGTCGTAATCGCCGGTCATCACGTAAATTTCCGCCAGGGTCTGGGTGCAGCCAGGGCCATCAAAGGCATCGACGCTTTCCGGCAACATCTCGGTGGCGCGTTTGGCCTCGGCGATCGCCGCCTCTTTCTCGCCGAGCCAGACTAGGGCTTCCGCCAGGCGCGAATGCCGCTTCGCTTCGTCCGGTGCCGCCTTTACATTTTGCTCCGCATATTGTTTCGCTTTTAGGAACGCCTCTCGGGCTCCCGTTTCATCGCCCAGGTTCTTTTTTGAAATACCGATGACCATGTATTTCCCGATCCAATTTTCCGCGTTGGCGTGCGCGTCGTCCTTCAAATTTTCCGCGGCCTGGAGCGCTTCGGCATACCTTCGTTGTGCAAGACGCGTCTGGGCGATCGCTGAGGCGAGGTTATTCTTTTGCTCGTCGCTCAGTTTCCGCGAAGAAAGAGTCTGGATTCCGCGCTCGGCGATCTCGCAGGTGCCTTTTTGCGAAATCTCCATCTGCGCCTTCAGCGACCAGAGGTTGAACGACTCCGGCGCCAGCTTCAGGGCGCGATCGAGCGCGGCGTTCGCGGCGTCGAAGTTTCGTTGAATTTGATAATTCAGGACCAGATTCTGGAGGGGCCACGTGTCGTTAGGGCTCAGGTTCGCTGCCTTTTCCAGGTTCGCGTTCGACTCTTGCCACTTTCCCTGTCGTCGCTGGATCGCGCCGGTCGCAAGATAAACCTCGGCGTCGTTGGGCAGCCCATTTTGCGCGAGGGCGAATTCGGCCAGGGCGCGCAGATAATCGCGGTCCACATAATAAACCGAGAATCCCAGGGCCAGGTGGCCCTCCGCCAAATCCGGCTGCATCTGGAGAGCGCGTTCCGCGAGGGTGCGGGATTTTTCCTTTCGTTCCGCGGTCGGCTCGAAAGTGTGATAGATCCAGCTTTGCAATTGCGAGAGGCGCGCGCAGGCCAGCGCAAAGTTGGGATCGAGCTGCAAGGCGCGCTCGTAGAGTTGCTCGGCCTGTTTCAGCTTCGGGAAATCCTCCAGGTCCATGTTGAGATTGTGTGCCTCGACAAACGCGAGGTAGGCCTCGCCGTTCTCCGTCGGCTTCCGCGTCATCTGCTCTTTCTCGGTCGGCGAAAGTTTCGCGTGCAGCTCCTGCGCGATTTTCTGTGCGAGATCGGTCTGGATGGCGAACACATCCGTGAGATCGCGATCGTAACCCTCGGACCAGATGTGCTCGTCGTACAACGCGTTGATGAGCTGCACATTCACGTGCACGCGGTTGCCGGACTTTTGCACGCTCCCTTCGAGGATCGCCGAGACGCCGAGCGCTTTGCCGATTTCCCGCACGTTTATTTTTTTGTCGCGATATGGGGCCACCGAGGTGCGCGAGATCACTTTCAGGTCGCCGATCTTCGAGAGGTTTGTGAGAATGTCGTCCTGGATACCGTCGGCGAAGTAGGCGTTCTCCTTGTCGTCGCTGCGGTTTTCGAAGGGCAGGACAGCGATTGATTTGTCCATCTTGCGCGCGGAAGCGCGAGGGAGCAGGAAAAAGCCGGCCGCGGCGGAGACGATGACCCCGACGCCGACAAGCGCCACGATGTTACGCCGTCGACGCGGGGCCGCCGGCGCGCTGGGCGTCGCGCGAATTCCTTCCGGAGTAACTTCCAGCGCCCACGCCAGGATAAGTGAAATCGGGAAGCCGATGAGCAACACGATGATCACCAGCCGCAACGCCCACGAGGGAAGATCCCAGGCCGGGAAAACCGCCGACGCGAGCTGGATCGCGCCGCCCGCGCCCACCGCATAAGCCACGGCGACGCGATAAACTTTGCGCCGCTTAATTTCTTCGAAAAACCCGCTCATTACTCGATTCAAATTAGCAGACTGACACCGAATCTGAGACAAGATTCTTCCCCGGACGTTGCAGCATGGTTTTATTCCCGGAGGGATGTGCTTCTGCACGTCCCACTTTTTGTTGTCAACCGCCGGATGAGTCGGACTCGCCGCGGCGAGTCCCTCCGTTATTTCTGGGCGCCGAATTTTGCCAGCATTTGCTGGAACCGCGAATCCGCGCGGAGCGGATCCCAGATTGGGTCTAAGCGTAGCTCGTGGATGGTGATGCCGGAAGGCGTTTGGAGCGATCGGTCCAAAAGCGCGAACGCGGTGTCGAGGTCGCCAGACAGCATGTGGATGCGGGCGCGGCTGATCACGAGAATCGGCCCGTCGAACGCGTCTTTCGTTTCTGGGAGTAAATCGACCGCGCGCTTGGCTTCGGCCTTTGCCTCCTCGCCGCGCCCGAGTCCGGCATAAATCAGCCCGAGCAACGCGTGGCGCGGCCCGTCCTCCGGACTTTCCTGCACGGCCTTCTCGGCTTTCACGCGCGCTTCCAGATAGCTGGCCTGCGCCCGGACCTCGTCTTTCATCGCGGCGTAGACGGTCGCCTGGAGAAATTCCTTCGAGATCGGAGCGCTCGTCTCGCCGCGCGATTTTTCGGCCGGGCTCCGCTGCAGAATCTCGATCAGCTCCTGGAATTTCCGTTCGTACATTTTCAAATTGTAGCGCGACAGCGTGATGGTTCCATTCGGATCGATGTTCTCCGGCCAGGAGCCGAGCAGGGATTGCATCGCGCGCAGGTCGCCTTTCGAATACAAATCCACGCGCGCGCGCAATTCCTGGATCGTGAAAGTTTCCGGCGCGGCTTTCACAGCGCGATCGAAAATGCGCGCAGCAGTCGCGTAATCTCGCGTCGCCAGATAATTCATGCCCATGTTCTCGAGCAGGATCGGATCTTTCGGGTCGAGCGAGACCGCCTTCGCGTAGCTGGCGCTCGATTCCTGCCATTTTCCCTGGCGCCGCTGGATCGCGGCCATCGCTCGAAAAATGCCGGGGTCGTTAGGCAGCCCTCCCCGCGCGACAGCGAACTCTCCCAGGGCCGAATCGTAATCGCGATCTACATAATAATCGACGTAGCCCATCGCGAGATGGCTCTCCGGCAGGTCGGGCTGGAGGCGGAGCGCTTCTTCCGCGGCGGCTCGCGCCTTTTGCGCCCGCGCCGGCAACGGCTCGATCGCGTAGAACATCCAGCTTTCCAGGTGCGACAGGCGGGCCTGGGCGAGCGCGAAGTTCGGATCGAGCGTGATCGCCTTCTCGTAGAGCCCTTCCACGCGCGCCAGATCGTCGTGATGGCGGTCCGGCCGGCTAAAGATTTCGTGCGCCTCCTGGTAAAGCAGATAAGCGTCGCCGTTTTGGGTGGGCTTGCGGTCGATCCGCTCCTGCTCGGCCGGCGCCAGGGTTGCCCTCAACGCTCCGGCAATTTCGCGCGCCAGCTCGCTTTGCACCGCAAACATGTCAGTCAGCTCGCGATCATAAACCTGGGCCCAAAGATGCCGGTCGTTCGATGCGTCGATGAGCTGGACGTTGATGCGGACGCGCTTGCCTTCGCGGCGGACGCTGCCTTCGAGCACGGTCGCGACGTTCAGCGCCTTGCCGATCTCACGAATGTTGTGGGTTTGCCCGCGATACGGCAGCACTGAGGTGCGCGAGATGACTTTGAGCGCGCTGATCTTGGCGAGGTTCGTCAGGACATCGTCCTGGATGCCGTCCGCGAAATACGCGTTCGCCTGGTCGTCGCTGAAATTCGCGAACGGAAGCACTGCGATGGATTTCTCCATCTTCCGCGATGAGCCGCGGGCCAGGACGAAGTAGCCGATGACGGCCGAGATCAGCAGACCAACGACGGCCAGTGTGAAAATATTTCGGCGCCGGCCGGGCAAGGCGGGCGGACATTCCGCGACGGGTGCCGGGTCCGGGGTGCGAGTGATTCCGCCCGAGCCGAGATCGAACGCCCAAGCCAGGATCAGCGCGATCGGAAATCCCGCCAGCACCAGAATGATAACCAGGCGTGTCGACCATGCTGGCAGCGTCAGGGCGGGCAGGACCGTGGCCGCGAACTGGATGATCAACCAGCCGACGACGCCGTAGCCGGCCGCGACGCGGTAAACCTTGGGCCGGCGCAGCTCACAAAAAAAACCGTAAAGACGTGAGGATTTGAATGAATTTCCCAAGCGCTGCGAAGTAAAGAGGAAATTACTCTACACGACGTTACCCAGACTTCGAACTCAGCAGGTTCTCGATCTGCTTTTGGAGTCGATCCGGACAGCGCGTCGAGCGATAAATCGCATTTCGCTCACGAGATTTTTCCGGCGGAAACTTCCCGGTCCCGAATTGGAACGCGATCACACCGAGGGCGTGACGGTCCTCAAAAACACCGGGGCGCCGGGTAAAGCTATCGTAATAATCCCGCGGCAAATAATTGGCTGAACCCCAGGTGAGGACTTCTGTTTCGTCGATGGGGCAAGCTCCTTCAAAATCGAGTAACCGAACCACGCCGCGATGGAGGAAAATGTGAGACGGCTTGCAATCGCGCCAGACCCATCCAGCTGCGTGAATCTGGCTTAACACCGGTTCGAGTCGTTCCAGAAACCTCGCCGCCCGGCGCCAGGAAATGGTCCGTGGTTGCAGTGCCCCGCGCGGAAATAATGGCCGGCCGGCGATCTTCTCCAGGACGAGATAGCAGGCTCCATTCTGGCTGAACGTCCGACGAATCTCCGGCACCGAAACGCCCGCCTTGCGCAACGAGCGGAGAACGTGCGCTTCGTGTTGCACGCGAGCATATCCGTCTGCGCCATTCCATGCCGTCTCCCCGTCCCGGCGTCCTTCTTTGATGATTACGACACGCGCGGGTGAGACCGACAAGTCGACCGCTTCGTAAATGCCGCCCTTTCCTCGCTGAGCGAATGCTTTGTAGGGAAGATATTCGACGCCAATCGGACCGAGTGATCGCGCTTTTTTCTGGTGTGCGCCCGACTCTCGGAAAGGGTCCTTGAGCCACCGCGGGATGGCATGGCCAGCCTCTCGCCGATCCGGATGACGATGCCCGGCGGTGTCAAACACCACCCCTGATCTAGCCGAACTCTTGCGCGATCTTCGAAAAACCCCATAGCGATAATAAACCAGACTGTTTTTCCGATACCGGACGTCGAACGGAATTTCCGGTCCGCGCAAACCGCGCGTAACGGAGTGGAGCACGCGCGCGAGTTCGATCGCCTCGGCAGTTGAGCTCGGATAGACCGTCAGAAATTTTCCGACCTGCGAAAATTGTCCGACCCCGGAGTTAAGCCCCCCAAGCAATTCGAGGCGAGCCGGGACTTTAAACAATACGTCGCGCCCTGCGAGGATGGGTCGCACCCGGGAGAAAACCTGGTTCGCTGACAGGCGAGTAGCGGAAACATGAATTTTCCACCCTTGCGCCGGATCGCTCCTAAGGCCCGGTCGCGAATAGCACCACCTTCCGTCCGAGGCGGCCAGCTTCTTCACACGACTAAGCCACTGGCGCTGGAGGCTGCGAGCGATCCTGGCGGTCTTAATTTTTTTTCCGTTTTTTCGGCCAGACGTGCACCGGCGTCACGAATTCAAAGAGGTTGGTCGTGGTGCCGGTGGTATCTGTGCAGGCCCCGCTGCAACTTCCAAATCCCTTCGGCAACTTCAGCGCCTTGAGTTCTTCGGGCCGAAATTTAAAATGCGCCCGGACAATTGCTTCGGCTTTCTTATTTCCCTTCCGTGCCTTGACTATTTCGCCACGAAAGAATTTGGCGTAGTCGGCGTCGTCGAGAATCTTTTTCACCACTTCCTTGAAGGAAAGCGGTTTGGCCGGTTTCTTGAACTGCGGTGTACCTTTAGCCATAATTGAACCTCGGTTAGAGCAATTTGACCTTCCGGGTTCCGTTAGGTCAAGCTTTCTCGTTAGGCGGAAACTTAGCGGTGCGGGGTCATGCGCGCCACAATCTCTTGGAAGCCGGGCTTATCCCGGATCGGGTCAAGTCTCGGATCGACCCGGATCCAGACTACATCGACCGAGCGCTGCTCGATGGCTTTGTCGAGCCAGTGAAAAGCCGCCGCGTGGTCGCCCCACGCCGTGCAAATCGTCGCCATGTCATAGGGCGAGAAAGGTCCGGATCCCGTCGTTACTTCCTTTACGATTTGCTCGGAGCTGGTCTTGTCGCCGGCGATGGCGTGCGCATAGGCGAGCTCCAGCTTGGCGAAGCCAGTGCCGTTTGAGAGCTCGACAAATTTTTTCGCGGTTTCAACTCCCTGCGAATATTGTTGGAGATGGAGATAAGCCTGCGCGAGAACAGAAAAAGCCAGCGCGAAATTGCCGTCGATCTCAATGGCCCGGCGACACTCCTCGTTTGCTTCCTGATAGCGGTGGGCTGCGCCAAGAATCTTTGCTTTTGACGTTCGAATGAACGGGGAGCGCGGATCGAGCTTCCCGGCGGCGTCGATTTCTCGGGACGCCTCATCCAATCGTCCAATCTCCCCAAGAGCCCGCCCGTACCAATGGTGGGCGCTGGCGCTGTTTGAGTTCAACTCGAGCGCCCGGCGATAATCCTTTTCGGCTGCCGCCCAGTTCCACTCGAATTCCGCCAGGAGAATTCCGCGAGAAACATGTCCCTCCGCGAGATTATCGTCGATGGCCAGGGCCGAAGAGACTTCCGTCCAGGCTTTCGAAGATGCCTCTGCTGGTGAGATCACCCCCAGCTTACCCAGCAGGATATAGGAGTCCGCGATTCCCGCATGTCCCAGCGCAAAGCTCGGGTCTTGCGCGACCGCTTGTTCGAATAGCCCGCGTCCTTCTTGAATGGAATCGGCCGTGCGCTTGTTCAACAAATAGCGTCCGCGCAAGTAAGAGTCGTAGGCTTCCGGACTCTGGGTGGGCGACTTGGCCAATTGCGTGTTCTCGGCCAGGTGCAATTCGATTTTCAGCGCGGCGGCCACCTTCCTGGCTATGTCGCTCTGCAAGGAGAGAAGGTCTTTCTCCGTGGAGTCATAGGTTTCGGACCAAAGATGGAATCCCGTCCCAACATCGATGAGCTGCGCTGCGACCCGCACCTTGTCCTTGCCGTGCCTGACGCTGCCTTCCAGGACATGCGTGACCTGAAGCTGCCGTCCGATGTCGCGAATGTCGCTGTTCTTGTTCTTGAACGAGAAAGCGGTGGTCCGGGCCACCACGAAAAGGCCGTGAATGTGCGCAAGCGAATCGATGATCTGTTCGGTGATCCCGTCGCTGAAATATTCCTGATCTTTGGCCGGACTGATGTCCAGAAACGGGAGAATGGCGATACTCTTTTCCGCATTCTTTATGAGGTTCGGCTCGGCCGGGTGATAATGGCGCCATGCCATGATCGCGATGACCGTGAGCAGCACGCCGATGATCACAAAATCGATCTTTCGTCCGGTGCCGCGGGCAATGGACTTTCCGGGCGCCACTTCCTCGGTGCGTTGTAAGCCTTCCGGTGTCAGCTCATAGACCCACGCAATGATCACGGCGACGGGGAAACCCAGCATCAACACCACAATGACCATTCGCGTCGCCCAATTCGGAATCTCGAAAAATGGGAAAACCTGCGTGGCAATCTGGACGAGCAACCAGCCTACGACTCCATAAGCGACCGCTACCCGGTAGACATTCCGCCGCTGCAATTCGGCGAAAAACTTTTTTAGATTCACGGCGTTTTTCCGCGACTGACGAAATGAGTCCTACCAACGCCTTTCGCCGATGACGAGTGAAATCAAAAGGGGGCTGCGGCCCCCGCGCTATTTCACACCGGTGGCAAAAACCGTTTGGAAATGCGGGCTCTGTTTCTCGCGCGAGACGACGGTCACTTCGATCTGTTTGAACCCGGCGGCTTCAAGAAATTGATGGAGCTGCACTTCGCTGAAGCCGAGCCAGTGATCGGCGTAAAGCTCGCGAGCGCGCTCGTCGGGCGTGAATGCGTGAAAGTTTTTTTGCGTTTGCTTAGAGAGGCGAGAGGCACAGAATCATTTTGGAAATGAGTTACGAATCTGTCGATGCGTTGCAAAAGGTTCTTGTTGAATCCGTGTTTCATTATGCTCAGGACAGGAAAAAAGCGGCGGGCCGAGCCCTTGGGACGCTCGTGGAAATCATTACCTATTACGGACTAAAAGCGTGGGGTTTCCGCGACAACGTTGCGATTGAGCGTCCGCTTCCAGAGTACGGAAATCCCGCGATTACACATAATGTGGAGTTTTCTCTTCACCCGGTTCTTCGTCGGCAATCGATGAAACTGCAACGATTCGCGCTACCGCTAACTTCGAAGAAATTGCGTGCTGCGCTAGACGCTGTGGGATTTGCACATTCGGATCTTACAGCGAAGGCCGCACAGGTGTTGAGCAAGCAAGGTGTCTTGCGAAATGCTTGCACTTTCGGAGAATCTCCAAACGCATTCTGCATCGTAAGCGTCGATGAAAATGAAGAAGATCGCTATGCTCTGACTGTCAGCGTCCTTAGCCGCCACCCTTTTGCCATCTTTGAATGCAAACGGGTCGGAATCGAAGAGGGGACGAAAAAAGGTCCCCAGTCGATCGAGAAAGCGAAGCAAGGGGCATATGTGGCGCGAACAGTATCGTCTCTTCAGAAAATTCGATACTCGGATGGACAAATTGGCGGCGTAATTCATCTGCCCAACGGCAGACTTTATCACAAACCTTACGACGAACTACTGGAGGAGGTTGTGGCATCGAGGGATGGCGCGGTCTTGCGCGATTTCATCTTGACCGTTGGTGTCGTGAGCAATCACGGAAATTGGTTCACGGATAAAGACCACAACAAAGAACTCAAAGTTTTGGCACAATCTTACGATTGGCTCCTTTTTCTAACGGACCGCGGCCTATCAGAGTTCGTGAGCGAAATGTTGCTTAAACCCACTCCTGAACTGACGGATGCCAGAGAAGCATTTCTCAAGAGCTACGGCCCTGAGAATTCAGGGAACCGATTCACGAAAGTGAAAATGGACATGAAAGCCGACCTCGTTCTTAGAAATTATTTTGCGGCCCACAAGAAGAAAATCGAGTCCTGGTTCAATGTAATCGCTCCAGCGAAACGCACAGTGAAAACGCTCCAAGCAGAACTCAGAGCTCTGAATGACAAAGATTGGAGCAAGATATTGAAGAAATGACGGCGGGACGGACAATTAATACATCGAGCCAACATTGGGGCACTCCCCGAAAATATGTTAGCGCAGTAAAACGCGTATTCGGAGGGGAGATAGACCTCGATCCCTGCTCAAACGAATACTCTTTGGTAGAAGCGAGGCTCGAATACATCTTGCCTCACAAAGATGGACTGAAGGAGTCGTGGAATTTCCGCACAATTTTTGTAAATCCACCGTACGGCATCGATAAGGGACGGGAAACGTCGATTAAGCATTGGCTTTATCGATGCGCCGCGGCCCATCGAAACTACGATGCGGAGGTAATAGCGCTCGTTCCGGTCGCTACCAACACGGGGCATTGGAAGAAATATGTATTCGGCCGCGCAACCGCCGTCTGTTTTTTGTACGACACCCGGTTACGTTTTCTAGTCAATGGCCGAGACGAAGGAAAGGGGGCTCCAATGTCCTGTGCGATGGTTTATTGGGGGCCTCAGTTTGATCGTTTCTTCGAAGTTTTTTCAGGCCACGGCGCCGTTATCGATTTGCGACCTCTCGCTGGGAAGCCAATTGGGGAAACCGATCGTCTCGTTGAGCCTGTGTTGCTTTCGGAATTTTGACTATCATCTTATTGCCACACGGGGCTGAAGCGATTCATTTGATGCCTGTCGCAAGGACTGTCTGGAAGTGCGGGCTCTGTTTTTCCCGAGAGACGACAGTTACTTCGATGTTCTTGAATCGCCGCGCTTCGAGCAACTCGTGGAGCTGCACTTCGCTGAAGCCGAGCCAGTGATCGGCGTAAAGTTCGCGAGCGCGCTCGAAACGGTGGCTCAGCAAATCCAGGATCACGATCCGGCCGCCCTTTCGCAGGATGCGGTGAGCGCTGGCGATCGCGCGCTCGGGATGGATCGCGTGATGCAAGGCCTGGCTGAGAATCGCAAGATCGACTGTGCCCTTCGCGATGGGCGGATCTTCGATGTCCCCCAGGCGATATTCGAGGTTCGCGAAGCCGTGTCGTTTCGCAAGCTGCGCGCCGAACTCCACCATCTTCGGCGCGTTATCCACGGCGATCACTTTGCGCGCGGTCTTGGCGAGAAGCTGCGAGAGCGTTCCTTCGCCCGCCCCGAGATCGGCGACGGTCAGTGCCGGCAAGAGTGAGATCAGGGTGTGGGCAAGCGCCTGCCAGGAACGTCCCGGCACGTAACTGCGTCCGAATTTTCCCGCCAACTCGTCGAAATATTCGCGCGCCTTGTCCCGGCGTTTGCGCAGAGCAAGCTGGAGCGCGGTGCGGTCGCGCGCTGTTTCCGGCATTTCCCGCGCGAGCGCGCGGATCAGTTCATTCACTTTCGCGCGGGCGGCGTTGCGCCCCTGTTTCGCGGTCAGGCCGTAGTAAACGTTTTTCCCCGAGCGCCGGTCCTCGACGACTCCGGCGCGTTTCAACTGGGCCAGATGACTCGAGATCCGTGATTGGCCCATCCCGAGAATTTTCTGGAGCTCGGCCACGGAAAGCTCGTCCTCCTCGAGGAGAAGGAGGAGCCGGAGCCGGGTTGGATCCGCCAGGAGTTTGAGAAAATTAATGGTTGACGCCATTTTGCACCTCCACGATATATCGACGCATCATGATTGGTCAATATGTTGATCGAGCGTGATGCGTTGAAGGGTTACAGCGTTAAAGCGATTTGTCTTTCCACGCTGAAACCCTTCAACCCTTATCGCTTCAACGATTCACAACATGCTCCGACGTTTCATTTTTGCTTCCGAATCCGTAGGCGAAGGCCATCCGGATAAAGTGTGCGACACCATTTCCGACGCGGTCCTCGACGCCTGCCTGACCGTCGACAAAAAGAGCCGGGTCGCCTGCGAGACCTACGCCAAGAGCAACGTGGTGGTGGTGGGCGGCGAGATCACGACCAAGGCGAACCTCGATTACGTCCAGATCGTGCGTGATGCCGTGCGCGAGATCGGTTACGTGAACGACGACGATGTTTTCCACGCGGACCGGTTGTTCGTGCAAAACATCATTACCTGCCAGTCGGCTGATATCTCGCAAGGAGTGGACGCGAAGAAGGCCAAGGGAAAGAAGACGGCGGAGCAAGGCGCGGGCGACCAGGGCCTGATGTTCGGTTTCGCGTGCGATGATACTCCGGAACTGATGCCGGCTCCGATCATGTTCGCCCATCGGCTCGGCCGCGAGCTGACGCGGATTCGCAAGAGCGGCAAAGCCGATTGGCTCCGGCCCGACGCGAAGTCGCAGGTCTCGGTGATTTACGAGAACGGAAAACCGGTCGGCATTTCCAACGTCGTTATCTCCACCCAGCACACCGAGAAAGTCGATCACAAGGAAATCGAAAAGTTTTGCATCGAGAAGGTGATTCGGAAGGTGCTTCCGAAATCGATGGTCAACGGCACCACCCAATTTCTCATCAACCCAACCGGACGTTTCGTCATCGGCGGTCCGCAGGGCGATACGGGCCTGACCGGCCGCAAGATTATCGTCGACAGCTACGGCGGCTGGGGCCGGCACGGCGGCGGCGCGTTTTCCGGGAAGGACCCGAGTAAGGTCGATCGCAGCGCCGCTTACATGGGCCGCTGGGTCGCCAAGAATGTCGTCTCGGCTGGCCTCGCCACGCGTTGCGAAATTCAGTTCGCCTACGCGATCGGCTATCCCGATCCCGTCAGCATGAACATCAACACTTTCGGCACGAACACCGTGGCCGAAGAAGCAATCGAGCGCGCCGTGAACCGCACCTTTTCGTTCAAGCCGGCCGATATCATCCAGCAGCTCGACCTGCTCCGACCTATTTACACCAAGACCACGAACTACGGGCACTTCGGCAAAGTTGGGGACCCCGACATTACCTGGGAACAAACCGACAAAGCCGCCGCGCTGAAACGCGCGGCGCGCTAGGATTCAGGATTCAGAGTTCAGGTTTCAGATATGGCCTTTCAATCATTCGAAAATTTAGAAGTGTGGCAACGGGGGTGTCGATTAGCCGTTGATGTTTTCAAGGCATTTGCGAGCTGCCGGAATTTCACGATGCAAGATCAAGTGCAGCGAGCCTCCCTTTCCGTTCCCTCCAACGTCGCGGAAGGTTATGAGCGCAACAGTAACAAAGAATTCGTGCGGTTTCTGAATATCGCAAAAGGGTCGTGCGGCGAACTTCGCACGCAGCTTTACATTTCCCGCAAGCTTGATTTCCTAAAAAAGGCGGACTTCGACCATCTCATCAGCGAAGCGAAGGAAATCTCCGCGATGCTTCATGGCCTTTCCCGCGCGGTCTCAAAACGCGTTCCCGCGAAACCAACTACGCGTCCGAAATCTGAACCCTGAATCCCGAAACCTGAACTCTCTTCATATTATGAGCACCACAACGACGCAACAGATCACCAAGCAGGATTTCAAAGTTCGCGACATCATGCTCGCGGATTGGGGACGGAAAGAAATTTCCATCGCCGAGAAAGAGATGCCGGGATTGATGGCGATTCGTGAGAAATATGCCCCGGGCAAACCGCTTCTGGGCGTGCGGATCACTGGTTCGCTCCACATGACCATCCAAACGGCGGTGCTCATCGAGACACTCGTCGCGCTCGGCGCGCAAGTGCGCTGGGCGAGCTGCAACATTTTCTCGACCCAGGATCACGCCGCGGCCGCGATCGCCAAGACCGGTGTGCCGGTATTCGCGTGGAAGGGCGAGACCCTCGAGGAATATTGGTGGTGCACGAACCAGGCGATCTCGTTTCCGGACGGCAAAGGTCCGCAACTTGTGGTCGACGATGGCGGCGACGTGACGCTCTTCATTCACAAGGGTTACGAACTGGAAGAAGGCGGCGAGTGGGCGAAGTCCAAGTCGGCGAGCAAAGAGGAACAAGTCATCAAGGACCTGTTACTCGAAGTGCAGCGCGAGAATCCTTATCGCTGGCATGAGATGGTGAAGGATTGGCGCGGGGTGTCCGAGGAAACGACGACGGGCGTGCATCGCCTCTACAAAATGCAGCAGCAGAATCAGCTGCTCGTCCCGGCCATCAACGTCAACGACTCCGTCACCAAGTCGAAGTTCGACAATCTCTACGGCTGCCGGCATTCGCTCGTAGACGGCCTCAACCGCGCGCTCGATGTGATGATCGCGGGCAAGGTCGCAGTCATCTGCGGCTACGGCGATGTCGGCAAAGGCTGCGCCCAATCGTTGCGCGGTCAGGGCGCCCGCGTCGTGATCACCGAGATCGACCCTATCAACGCGCTCCAGGCCGCGATGGAAGGCTACGAAGTAACAACCGTGGAAGACACGCTCGGCCGCGGCGACATTTACGTCAGCACGACCGGCAACGTCGACATCATCACCCTCGAGCACATGGAGCGGATGAAAGACCAGGCGATCGTCTGCAACATCGGCCACTTCGACAATGAGATTCAGGTCGAGCCGCTCAATGCGCGCAAAGACGTCAAGCGGACGAACATTAAGCCGCAGGTGGACAAATATACTTTCCCCGACGACCACGAGATCTTCATGCTGGCGGAAGGCCGGCTGGTGAATCTGGGCTGCGCCACCGGTCATCCAAGCTTCGTGATGTCGAACTCGTTCTCGAACCAGGTTCTGGCGCAGCTCGATCTCTGGAAGAACCGCGACACCTACAAGGTCGGTGTCTACGTCCTATCGAAGCAGCTCGATGAAGAAGTGGCGCGTCTCCACCTGGAAAAGATCGGCGTGAGACTAACGAAGCTCAGCGACAAGCAAGCCGAGTATCTCGGCGTGCCAATCGAAGGACCGTATAAGTCAGAGCACTACCGCTACTAGAACGTTCTTCTGTAGCCGCCGCCCTGTGGGCGACGTGAGAGCGATCGATCGCCTGTTCGTGGCGCTTTCGCACAGCGAAGCGGCTACAGAAAGCGCGGGCGAGCTCCATCGCTTATTTTTGAGGCTTCTTCTTGAAGCTGTAGTCCGTTAGCTCCGAGCCGTACTTGATCTGGCCGCCTTCGGTGGTCGTCTTCACCAGACCGACGCCGTCGGCGTACCAGGAAGTCTTTATCATTGGAACAGCGCCACCGCTTACTTCGGTTACCACTTTCATCGCGCGAAACTTGCCGGCAGCCACCCTTACGTTCTCGAAGCCGATGACGCGATTACTTTCGTGGTGCTCCATCTGGGTAGGATCTTTTCCGGTCCATTCCCACTTTTGCCCGGCGACGAGGGGATTGGGCAGGTATTGCTTCGGGGGTTCGTAGGTGGCCTTGAGACCTTCATGCTCGGGATAGCTCTCAGCATGAAAGAGCACCCAGCCGCCCGCCTTCGAAAACAGTTTCTGAATTATTACGTCGGAGCGCAGCTCGACCACATAACGGGCGGGGCCGCCTTCCCGGGGCTCCTCGCTCAAGACCTTCAAGGTGTACCCGCCGGCTTCGCTGTTGCGATAGGTCCAGGAATCCCCGACGCGTAACGGAAAGTAATCGACGCTCCTTTGCGATTTTTGCGTCGCCCCACTCATCGCCATGAGTGACGCCAGAAATGCGATAGTCGAAAGCATGCTGGTCCTGTTCATCTCTGCCTGGCTCTATTTGCGTGGTCGAGCGATTGAGACCGGGAAGACACGTTTGTCCGGCGGTGTGTTGTACATGGTTCCCTGCCACCGGACTTCGCTGCTGGAGCCACTCAATGTGAGCTCAAGGTGGGCACTAAGGCGTTCGCGAGTGTATTCGTCCAAGAATAACTTTCCTTCAGGATTCCGACCTTCGAGCCGTAACACAAGATCCTTGTTCACCGGCATGGTATAGGTGCCGCTCACTCGACCGTCGGCATCGAAGCGCAACTGAAAGGTTGCATCGTAAGGTCCGACCTTACCGCGATAGGTGTATTCACCGAATGGTTCCGAGTCGCCGGGTGATGGCGCCGGAATAAGAGAAGGGCCGGCCGATTGCTCGGCTGCGGGGGAAGTGGCCGTTTGGCCAGGCGTACGAACAAAAAAATACCACGTCATCACTCCGCCTGGCACTAAGGCCAATAACAGAATAGTAATTGCAAGAAGCGTCGACTTCTGACGGAGAACGGCACTTTTCGAAGGACCGGGCGGGGCTTGAGGAAGAGGCGCCGGTGCGAGTTCCCTGGGCGGATCCATCACGCGATGAATGCCTCCAATAAGTCGATCGGCATGGTGGTGAAAATCGATGCCGGCGTCGAGCGCTAGTCCATTGCGGAAAGCGAGTCCTTGCAAATCCGGAGGCAGGCTGTTCGCTTCCGGCATCGGAGTGTTGTTGACTAGAACGGGAATAACCGGAATGCCATTCTCCAGAGCAGTTGCGACTTCGAGTCGGACAAAGTCGGTCGGGTCGTCGATGCGACGATTCAGAGATTCCTTACCGCCGCACCATTCCGGACCGATGATCGCAACGACGACCTTCGCGCTTTGCAGCGTCTGCTTGATGTGTTCGCGGAAATCGACGCCGTACGGGATGGAATCGAAATCCATGAAGACGCTGCCTTTGCCGAACTCGGCTTGGAGCCGATCGTAAAGCCGGCCGGCGATTGGGCTGGAATCCTGCCGGCGATAGGAGATGGCGATCATCGGCTTGTTCGGTTGCTCATAGCCGGTTTCATTCGGAAGAGCCAGATGAAAACCAGCGTTATTAACGCAGCCAAGCCGGCCGAAGCGATAACATCGCTGCACCAGTGATCGTTCACACCGATTCGCGCGATGGAAATGAAAATTGGGATGATGAGTAACGGAAGGCGATAGCGCGGAAAGACGAAGGCAAGCGGAAAGAAAAGTCCCCAGAAGAAGGCCGAATGTCCGGAAGGGAAAGCGTTGCCGTGGCCGGAGAAGAATTCCCAATCCCAGTTTCCCGCCTGAATGACCTCGAACGGTCGCAACCGTCCGAAGACTCCTTTCAGCCCGGCCGCTGCGAGGCGAACCACCACCTGCGCGCCGGCGACGAAGAACAGGATCCAGGCAATCGGCCGGCGGGCTTTCGCAAGGAAGAGGACCGCAGCCAGACCTAACAAAAGGTAGGTGAGAAAATATCGCGCGATGGACAATCCCGTCGCGATCTCCAGCCCGCGTGTTCCCTCTTGGAGAATCACCGATTGTCGTCCGCCTGCATGTTGAACAAACGCGGCGATCGGCTGATCGAGAAAGAAGATACTCAGCAGCGTCAAGACGAGCGCGACCAGGACGGTGTATCCAAGCTGTCGTCGGTTCATCCGCTGCGTTTTAGCCGCGTCGCGCGATGATTTCGAGAAAAAGCGGAGTCGTGAACAATGTCGCCGGATCGGCTTCGGCTTCCTTGAACTCCCGGCGGACCGATTCGCACCATCCTTCCGTGACCCGGCCAAGGTCGCGCAGCCGGACGAGATTGATCTCGATGAAACTTGCCGGCCATTGCCAGACGTAGCTGCGCGGCGACACGGTCAGGATGCGCGGATGCGCTTCCACCACTTCCAGCCCAGCGTCACGAAAAAGCGACGGGAACTGGAGCGCAACGTTCGGTTCGCCGCCCGCGGCGCGCCAGCTCTTCATCACCTCGTCGGCGAAGGCTTCCATAGCCGGACGGCGCGGCACGAATCGGAACGTTTCGTAGTGGCTGTATTCATGGAAAATTCCGAGTCCGCCGGGCCGCAGCGCGCCGGCAATGTTGTTGATCAACTTTTCTGGAGAGGCGACGAAGGAGGCGACCCAGCGGCACCAGGTGAAGTCGAAGTCGAGACGGCCTAACGACTCTTCCATCAGGTCGGCCTGGCGAAAGCGGACCTGCGAAAGGCCGCGCGCGGCGCGGGCTTGTTGTGCGACTTCGAGGAACCGCGCGGAACGTTCTACCGCCAGCACTTCACCGGTCGGCCCGACGATCTCCGCCAGATCCACCGTCGCGTATCCGGGTCCGGCGCCGACGTCGATAACGCGCGAGCCAATGGTGATCCCGGCGCGTCGCCAGCAATCAGTGGCGATCGGCCGCCAGACGCGATGCTGCAAACCCAGGCGCGCTACTTCTTCAGCGTGCGTGCCGAGCACGTAATCCGCGTCGCCCTTAGCCATGGCTGCAGTCACGCGCCTCGCAGCAGGCAAGGCAAGGACGGAATTCCGGCATGGAATTCAAAGCTCCAAATTCCAAGCTCCAAGCACCAGAGAAGCACCAAGCACCAAACCAGCCGCGCCGGCGTTTGGAGCTTCTATGGAGCTTGGATTTTGGAGCTTGCAGCCGAACCCTCGGCGCGCTACGCCAGCCTCGGGATGACGCGCTGTTGAGCTAGACTTCAGTCCGCGTCGCGCGCGTACCAATCGACTTTCCGCGTCACCCACATCACGACGCCCAGCAGGATAAAGAGCCCGACGGTTCCCATGAGCAACGCGTAATCCTGTTGCCGCAGAGTGATGTAAAGGAACGTGTAAACGCCGATCAGTCCGCCGCCGATGATCAGGGTGCGCCCGCCGCCGCCGAGAAAATGGCTGCAGTACCAGGTGATCAGCCCGGTCGCCGCGACCGTGGCGATAAAGTAGGAAGCCGTGAACCCGATGAACTCGGAGGCCGAAAGCAGCGCCAGATAAAAGAGACAGAGCGCGGCGCCGACCATGAGGTATTGGAGCGGATGGATTTTCTGGCGCGCGGTGACCTCGAAGAGGAAGAAAGTCGTGAAGACGAGGACAAAAAAGAGGACGCCGTATTTGATCGAGCGTTCGACATAGCGGTAGGCATCGAGCACGCTGAGGAATTGGGCGCCGAAGAGTGAGTTGCTCACCGCGGTGGTGGTGAAACGCTCGTTGCCAGAGCGGCTCGTCCAGCGCTGCGGATAATCGCGGCCGTAATAGGAGACCTTCCAGTTCGCTTCGAATCCGTCCGGCCGCACGTTGCGATCGGCGGGCAGGAACGCCCCGCGGAACCCGGGATCGGGCCAATTCGATTTGAGCGCCACCACATTTTGAATTCCGAACGGCGCGAAATAAATTCCGCTGCTGCCGTTGAGATCTAGCGTGATCGCAAACGTCGTCGGCGCGGCAATCGGCTGATCGCTTGCGAGCGGCGCGGTGATGCCGGTTGTGTAGCCAGGTAATTGCGAGCCCGGCTGGAGCTGAATTTTCTTTCCGCCCCAATCGAGTACGAGACTTTCGCGCGTGCCGCGCAGGTCGGTCACTGCCAGCGTCACGGCCGCGTCTTTGCAAAGGACATCTTTCGGATCGATCTTGAGCGCCGCCATGTCGGGCACGGGAAATTTTCCCGAGAGATTGATGAGGCCGCGAAAGACCGCTGCATCATAGATGCCGCGGTGGAGTGTCTGGGTTTGGACATCGCCCGTGATTTCGAGCGTGTCCGGCAGAAAATAAGCGAACGCCACCGTCGTTTCCGCCACCTCCCGCGTCTCGACCCGTCCGTCCGGCAACGTCACCGAACGAACGACTGTTCCATGATGCAGGTACGGCACCACCAAAACCGGCCCGATGATATGCTGGTCTTTCCCCCACGAAGAGGTGATGTCATCGACCGCTTCATTCCTTCGGGCGAGCCGATCGCTCAGCACGCCCTGGATCATCAGGAGCGGGATCAGCATGATCAGAATGAGCCCGCCGACGCCGAACAACTTCAGCATCGTGCTATGGCGGCGCTTGAAAAACGGCTGCGACTTCGGCAGTGGTGGAGGTGCGTCGGGCATTGGTAGAGGTTGCTAGAGTTGAGTTTGGATGAGCAACAACAATACGCGTAATCAACCGGCGCTTGCGGAGAGAGTTGGACGCGCGTTGAGAATTCTGAGACTTGATATTCCGTCGAGGAAAAATGAAACCACGCAAAGCCGCTGTCATTTTCATCTTCATTACGGTCACGCTCGACATGCTGGCGCTGGGGTTGATCGCGCCGGTGTTGCCGAAACTGGTCCTGAACTTTCTCGGCGGCGACGCGCCGAACGCGGCGAAAATGTTCGGAATTTTCGGGACCGTCTTTGCCCTGATGCAGTTTGTTTTTTCGCCGATGCTCGGGGTGTTGTCGGACCGGTTCGGGCGCCGGCCGGTGGTGTTACTGTCGAATTTCGGGCTGGGACTCGATTACGTCGTCATGGCGCTGGCGCCGACGCTCGGCTGGCTCTTCGTCGGCCGCGTTATTTCTGGAATCACGGCGGCGAGTATTACAACCGGGACGGCCTATGTCGCGGACGTCGTTCCGCCGGAAAAACGGGCGGGCGCGTTCGGCATGATTGGTGCGGCGTTTGGCGTGGGGTTCGTGCTCGGCCCGGCCCTCGGCGGCTTGCTCGGCAATTCCGATCCGCGGCTCCCGTTTTGGGTCGCCGGCGGATTGAGTCTGGCCAATGCGCTCTACGGATATTTCGTTTTGCCCGAATCGCTCCCGGCCGAAAAACGGAAACGCTTCACGTTGCGCCGCGCGAATCCTGTCGGCTCGCTCGTGCTGTTGCGCTCGCATCCGGAATTATTTCGGCTCGCCACGATCCAGTTCATCGGCTACGTCGCGCACGAAGTCTTCAACGTCTGGGCGCTCTACACGATCTTTCGTTACGCCTGGCGGGAAGGGACCATCGGCCTGTCGCTCGCCCTCGTCGGACTTTGTTCCATCGTGATTTCGAGTTGGATGGTGCCGGCGATGGTCTCGCGGTTCGGCGAACGACGCACCCTCTACATCGGGCAATTTTTTGGAGCGCTCGGCATGGTCTTCGCGGGTCTCGCGACCAGCGGCACATTTTTCTTTCTCTCGATTCCGGTGATGATGCTCTGGACGATCTCGAGCCCGGCGGCGCAGGGAATGATGACGCGCCGGGTGAGCGAATCGGAGCAGGGCGAACTTCAGGGCGCGATCGGCAGTCTATGCAGCCTGGCGTGGATCATCGGGCCGGGTCTGTTCACGTTCACGTTCGCGTATTTCATCGACTCGGCCAAAGGCTCGAACCTTCCCGGCGCGCCTTGGTATCTCGGCGCCTTCCTTCTTTTCGTCGCGATGTTCATGGCGACCCGAATTCCGAAGCTCATCGCACAAGCCGAGCCTTTGCCGGCGACGCCGAGCGTGTGAGGCGTGCTCGCGATTCCTCCCGGAAATGCAATTCGCATTCCGCAAACAATGCACGAAGATGCGCAGGCTTAGGGGGTTGCGGCAGAAGAGTTGCTGCCTGACAGGTGCTTGAATCTGTCGTCCTCCGCAGCCGCGAAACTCTAACTGTGTCGAAAAAATCGCTCATTCTTTTTTTGCTTTGCGCGCTGGCTGGCTTTCGAAGTGCGTTCGCGGACGAGGAGACGCGCCAGGTGCAGGAGGAATTGCGAAAACGCCATCTGTTCTTTCGCGATATCGATGGCCGCCAGAGCCCGGAGTATTCGATGGCACTCAAGCGTTATCAGCAACGGCAGGGCTTCGCCCAGACCGGCTTTGCGGATGAGGTGACGCTTTACTCGCTCGGAATCGGCGAAGCCGCGCCGCCGGCCGAAGGCGCCCGCGATCTTCCTGATGTCCCGGTCCTGAAGAGCGACGCGGCCTTGCGCGAACCGCGCCCGACTACGCCGCCCGTCCCGACCAAAGCGCAAAACGCCGGCGACGTGGCGAAGGCGGAGATCCGCAATTTTTTGCTCCGTTATTTCGACGCCTGCCAGTCCCAGAATCCGGATGATGAACTCGCGTTCTACGCGGAGCGAATCGAGTACTTCGATCACGGTGTGGTCGACAAGCCGTATATTCGTAACGAGCTGGCGGTTTACGACCAGCGCTGGCCGAGCCGGAAATACACCCTCGGCGATTCGCTGCGGGTGGTCCGCATCGGGAACAACACCATCGCAAAGATTCGGGTCGCATTCGACGTCGCGAATCCTGAACACGACCGCAGAGCAAATGGCCGGACCGACGATACCATTAACCTCGCCAAGCGCGGCGATTCACTCGAGATCGTCTCGATCAAGGAAGCGCGGGTGCGGCGACCGTCCCGTCATCGCCGGCGTCCGCCAAATTTTCCGGCGGCGGTCGGTCGGACAATTCACCACGTTTTCCGCAGCATCTTTCATTAAGGACATTGGCCTTGGCCGAAGTCAGTAGAAATTTCTCCGGTGCTTGATTGACGAAGCTCCAAGACGCGAACAGGCCCAAACTGCGCGGTGACGTGATAACCGCTGCCGCTCAACCAGCCGAGATACGCGTAATCACGTCGCTCGGGCAGCACGATAAATCTGGGCGGCTTGGATTGCAGAGCTTCAGCTAGGGTGTTGTTAAAACCGGGCACGAAGGTTGACACATAGTCATACAGATACTTCGTCGCCGGCTGAAGAGAAGATTGCCAGTAAAAACCTGGCTCTGCGCCGGCAACAAACAACCTGTCCTTAGCATTCGAATGAGCGCGCAACCACGTCCCCACGCGCTTTTGGTAATTCCAGGGGACGCTCTCCACATCGAACATCCGCCACCCAATTTGCGCGGGAGTTAATCCGTAGCCGCCGCTCACGTCACGAAGGAAGGGAATCGCGACCCCGATCACGGCGGCCACTCTGATGAAGTTGAAACAGCGCCGCGACGACTTGCGATCAAATCGAACAGGCATGCAAACCAGTATCGCTGCCGGTGGAACTATCGGCGCAAAGTAGTGCGGGAAATCACCGCGACCGATTTTTGCTCCGGCAGCGGCTCCGACTAGCCAGAGTAATGCCGTCCAGCAAATTCGATCCCGCGCGCCAAACGTCAGAAGGCGGATAGCGCCGACTGTTATTGCCACCACCAAAAGAGCGTTTATGGATGCTCCAAAGAACAGGTACTGCGGTCTTAATGTGGCCACGTAATTGATATTGTAGCCGATGTTCGCCCAAAGGAGGTCTGTTAGCCCGCCATCCGCAGCATAAAACAATATCAAGATCATCCACGGCGCGCTAACACCCAGTGCGAACATGCCGACCTTCGCGAACCAGCGATCCCGAACGTGTAACGGATGACAGAAAAGTGGTAGCATAACGGCCGGCATCGCCAGCACCGCAACGGCCTTTGCACCTACTGCGAATGCCGCAATGATTCCTGCAATGGCCGCGTTTCGAAGAGTAACGGGACTGCGGAATGAAAGAGGTAACAGGACAGCCAGGCACATCACAGTCGCGAGTAGATGCTCCGTGTTGAGATCTGTTCCTTCGAACGCTCGCGCTGCGCCTATCGTGACAAGGAGAAAGGCGGCTGCTAATGCCGCGGAAAATCCGATCAGCCGATGGAGAACTCCCCAAACAATCACTCCGCCAAAACCGGCGATGAGCACTGCCGTAATTTGAATCGCTACGTTACTCCGCGGCGCAATCGCCCCAAGTAGCCAAAACACCGCATAGATTAGCGGCTGCTTATGGTCGAACAAATCGCGATACGGCCACTGGCCATCGTGCATCCTCGCTCCAATGGTGGCGTACGCCGAAATATCCCGGTTCACCGGCTGGTGAAGGTTAGGCCAGCGCACAACCAAAGCCGCGACGAAAAGCAGCACAATGACGGGGAAAACGGATCGGCGGACGAGTAACCATTTCGGCTCTGCCCGCAAGTTACCTGGCGACTCAGAGCGCGCGGGCGGCGTGACCGTATTTGCCCTCAAGAGCGGCGGCTTAGACGCCAGTTTAATTGAGAAGAAGAGAATCTGCCATAGAGCCCGGGCAGCTCCGAACAAGATGGATAGCTCACGCTTAATGGAAATGCCTGTCTGCCGAGGGCGGTTGCGCAGCGGATGATTGTAGACGCGCAGCTCGGATTGGGCGAATGCAGCGGCGATCATTACATTGGGCGCAAAACTCTTCGGCGGAATCGCCGGGAGAAGCGCGCGTAGCAAATGCGAAGGGATAAGGCGAAATGGGACGTTTACGTCCTTAACTGCATCACCGAACAATAGCCTAACCATCCAGCGTGAAATCGCGGTGATTGCACGCCGCACCGCCCCGCGCTGGCTGCGTTGCCTTACACCAAATCCTGCCTCGAATCTGTCTTTTCGCTGCCAGAGCGTGGGGAAGTCGGCCGGATCCATTTCGTCATCACTGTCAGTTTGAAATACCCACGCAGCCAGCTGAACGGCGTGCGCGTACGCGGTGAGGAGAGCCGGTCCGTGACCGGCATTTTTTTGGGTAATAATGTCGATCCATGGCTCGCCGCCGAGGGATTCCAGGATTTTAGCGGTGCCATCGGTCGAGCCATCATCTATCACGACGAGGCGGAAACGAATGCGAAGCTGCGTAAGCGTGGATGTCCAGGAAGTGAGGACTTGTTTAATACATGCCGCCTCGTTATAGACGGGCATGACCACCGCCAAATCGACGAACGGTGTGCTAGCGAGATCTGCCACACGCGCATTTTCTCCAGTGGGGTTCGAACGGCAACCACAAAGCGACGCTCGTGAAATGCGAGCCTCGAAGTTCTATCCGTGCCTGGATTGGACGGCTAATGTAGTCGGCTATCTCGGCGCGGTTCGTCGTCGTGTCTGATCTTGAAGAATGTCGGGAAAGTGGCATCTTTGCGTCGGCGCGGGCTTCGCCGGCAGTGTGGTCGCACGAGAGCTGGCTGAAGCCGGCCATCGATGCCTGGTTATCGATCAGCGAAGCCACGTTGGTGGAAATTGTCACACCCAGCGCGATACGGAGACCGGAGTTCTAGAACACGTATATGGACCGCATATCTTCAACACGAACGATCGTTCCGTGTGGGATTACGTGTGCCGGTTTTGTGTCATGCGACCGTACGTCAACCGAGTAAAAGCTGATACCTCGCGAGGTATATTCTCTTTCCCAATTAATCTCCACACGATCAACCAATTTTTTGGTCGAAAACTCAATCCAACACAGGCGAAAGAGTTCATTGCCGCAAAAGGGGATCGAACAATCCAGCAGCCAAAAAACTTCGAGGAGCAAGCGCTCCAAATGGTCGGGCGAGAGCTGTATGAGACTTTCCTTTACGGCTATACCAAGAAGCAATGGGGCTGCGAGCCGCGAGAGTTGTCCGCGGATATTTTAAAACGACTGCCGGTTCGATTCAACTACAACGATGCGTATTACGACACGACCTACCAAGGCATACCTGATGAAGGTTACACGTCGATGATAAGCAAACTTCTCGAGCACCCGAACATCGAAGTGAAACTTCAGTGTGCATGGCAACCAACGATGGCCAGCGAGTTCATCAAGATTTTCTATACCGGTACGGTCGATTCTTTCTACGGATTGTGCTTCGGTCGGTTGAGGTATAGAACGGTGTATTGGAATCGCGCCATCTACAATGGAGACTACCAGGGAAACGCGGTAATCAATTACCCAGAAATTGGTCCGGCCCATACGCGAGTCCACGAACACAAACACTTCGCTCCTTGGGAATCTCACGAGAAGACACTTGTTCTTACAGAGTTCAGCAAAGAGACTGGACCCGAGGACGACCCCTACTATCCGAAGCGCTTACCGGCGGACTTGGACATCTTCGAGAAATATCGCACTCTTTCGGAGCTGAATCCGAAAGTAACGTTTCTAGGCCGGCTTGCGACTTATCGCTATCTCAACATGGACGCCGTAATCGCGCAGGCGATTAGGGTCGCGCGTGATTACTTGAAACGATAAACTGTGATCCTCGCGATCCTTCTGCCAACGTAAAATATCATAGGAACGCGCTTGTTGTTACAAATACCCGAACTTGCTAATCCAGAGTCGAGGGGAAGGAGCGAAGCCGCATTAATTGTGTGCGTCAATCTTGTTTAATCGATTGGCCGGGCCTTGCCAATCGACCATTGAATGCGATTGAAGAATCATGCGTGAGCGAGCGGCGAAGGTGAACGGGACGCGGTCGGTGTTCGCGCTCGTGACGATCGCCGCCTGGTTTTGTCTTTCGAATCATTGCGCGCTCGGCCTGGCATTGCCCGCGCCGGAAACGGCCACGACGGCCGAAACTGGCGGCTGTCCGATGCATTCGGCGCCGGCGAAAAAGATGCCGGTTTCGAAAACGCCCTGCTGCAAAGATGCCATTGTGGCGAAATGCCTGACGAAGGCGACGCCGTTCGCGTTGCGCTTTGTCGGACCATGCGACTATGCAGCGGAAATTTTCGGCAGGCGTGTCGCCTGCATTCGCTTAGGCAAAACTCCGGTCGGCCATTCTGCCGGCCGGTTCACCAATTCTCAGGAATCAAGATGAAGAAACTAATTTTATTGATGTTCGCGATGACGGCGATCTTTGGAGCGACTCCGGTCATCGCAGAAACGGGAAGGCGTTGCACGACCGGCAGCATCCGCACGATCTGTTCGATGAGGTCTCGGTCAGCTACTCGCAAAAGTTCGGCAACGATTTTTCGGCCTACCTCTATGCTGGTCATCCCGGCGAACCAGCGCTCGGGCCGCCGGCTTTCATGCATCGGCTTTCCGCGATGGACGATCCGGACGCACCGCTCAGCCATCACTGGCAGGACTCGACCCACGTGACCTTTGGGGTCGTGACGCTGGGTCTGGTCTGGCGCGATTTCAAAATCGAAGGCTCGACGTTCAAGGGGCGCGAACCGGACGAGCACCGTTACGATTTCGATTCGCCGAAGCTCGATTCGTTCAGCGGACGACTCTCCTGGAACCCGACGAAGAATCTCGCATTGCAGGTTTCGCACGGCTTCATGCACAGCCCGGAAGAGCTGGAGCCGGAGCCAAACCGGCACCGCACGACGGCGTCGCTCATATATAATAGACCGCTCGGTCCCGATGCAAACTGGTCCACCTCTTTGGTCTGGGGGCAGAACCGGGACGGCGGCCGCGGGAAAACGCAGTCGGTATTGGTGGAGACGAATTACCAGCGCGGGCGGGACACGTTTTATGCGCGGTTCGAGCACGTCGAGAAGCCCGGGCATGAACTGGTCCTCGATCCGATCGATGAAGAACGAGTTTTCCCGATCAACGCCTACAGTGTCGGTTACGTGCGCGATCTCTCGCATGGCAGCGGCATCGATGTCAGGCTTGGTGGGCAGGTCACGATCAACGATGTTCCTGGCGATCTCGACCGTTATTACGGCGACGCAGTTCCGGTCGCGTTCCAGGTTTTCCTGCGAGTGCGTCCGTCGCTGATGGCGCATCAATAACAGGTAGGGACGCTTTTCCGAAGCGTCCGACTTTTCGAAATCAGATTCGACGGACGCTTCGGAAAAGCGTCCCTACCTGAAAGGCTTGTGAGCTCGGCCGCTTCTGCGCAGATTAATCGCTCCATGAACAATCGGCTTCTTTCACGTTTTCTGTTCACGCTCGTCGCTGTTGGCGCTTCGTTGACCGCCACCGCCGCGGACAAACGCAATATCACAGAAAAAGATCTCTGGGATTTTGTCTGGGTCGGCGACACCCAGGTTTCGTCGGATGGCGAGCGGGTCGCGTTTGTGCGGGTGGCGGTGAATGAAAAGAAGGAAGGCTACAACACTTCGATCTGGATGGTGTCGACTAACGGCAAGGAACTACCGCATCGATTGACCACCGGTGAGCGCGACTCCACGCCGCGCTGGTCGCCGGATGGAAAATATCTCGCCTTTACCCGTGCGACGGAGAAGGACGGCAAACCTGAGCCAGCGCAACTCTGCATGCTCTCGATGGCAGGCGGCGACGCGTTCTTGTTTACGAGCCTGCCGAAAGGCGCGGGCGATCCGAAATGGTCGCCGGACGGGAAGCTGATCGTTTTCACCAGCTCATCGAATCCGGAAGACCTCGAGAAGCAGGAGAAGAAAAAGCGGAAGGAAGAAGAGCAGAAGCGCGCGTCCAACGGCTCTCCTTCTCCTTCTCCTTCGCCCTCACCCTCGTCCGAAGCAGCGAAGAAGCCCGACGCCGACAACGAGCGGGAGAGCGACGTTCACGTGGTGACCCGCGCGGTCTATCGCTCGAACAACGAGGGGTATCTCGACTTCAAGCGCCCGCAGCATTTCTGGATCGTGACCGCGCCGCATAACCCGGACGAAAAAGTGCAGCCGAAGCAACTGACCCGCGGCCGGTTCGATGAAGGTGACGCGGCCTGGTCGAAGGATGGTTCGCAGATTTATTTTACGACCCAGCATAACGACGAGCCCTACTACGATCTCCCGAAGACGGAGCTTTATTCCATTTCGCCGAATGGCGGCGAACCGGCGAAGATCACCACGATCGACATGGACACCGGCGCGATGGCGTTAAGTCCCGATGGAAAGCAGGTCGCGTTTACGGGTTCGGTCGAACAGCCGGTCAATTCTTATACGCAACCCGATTTGTGGGTGCTCGATCTGGTGAAGGACGCGAAGCCGCGCAATCTGACCGAGAAATTCGACTGGGACGTTGGCAGCAGCGTCTTCGGCGACAATAGCTCGCCGCGCGCGGGCGGCGGGAACGAGCCGATCTGGACCGCCGACGGAAAAGGGATCGTCGAGAACTTCGCGAAGGAAGGGCGGACGAACCTTGGGCTTTTCGACGTGGCGACGGGCGCGATGACCGAGATCACAAAAGGCGACCAGGCCGTGCCGCGTTTTCGCGCGGCGCCGGATACGTCAAAGTTGGTGTATCTGGTTTCAACTCCGACTCGGATCGGCGATCTATTCTGGCTCGATCGCACGAGCGGCGAAGCGCGGCAGTTGACCCACAGCAACGACGAACTCTTCGGCCAGCTCAACCTCACCGAGCCGGAAGAAATCCGTTACAAAAGTTTCGATGGAAAAATGATCCAGGCGTGGCTGCAGCGGCCGCCAGGTTTTGATAAGACGAAGAAATATCCGCTCATCCTAAACATCCACGGCGGGCCGCATACCGCTTACGGATTCGTTTTCTCGCACGAATTCCAATGGATGGCGGCGAAAGGTTACGTGGTCCTCTATCCGAATCCGCGCGGAAGCACGAGCTACGGCCAGGAGTTTGGGAACGTGATCCAGTATCATTATCCCGGCGACGATTTTAAGGACCTGATGATCGGCGTGGACGAAACGATCAAGCGCGGGTTCGTCGATGAGAAGAAGCTCGGGGTCACCGGCGGGAGCGGCGGCGGGTTGCTGACGAACTGGGTGGTCGGGCACACCGATCGTTTCGCCGCGGCGGTTTCGCAGCGGGATATCGCGAGCTGGACGGATTGGTGGTACACGGCGGACTTCACGTTGTTTCAACCGCGGTGGTTTAAGGCGCCGCCCTTCCAGGACCCGGAAGATTTCAAAGCCCGCTCGCCGATCACTTACATCAACGACGTGAAGACACCGATGATGTTCATCCTCGGCGAAACGGATACGCGCACGCCTCCCGGCGCGGGCGGCGAACAGATGTTTCGAGCGTTGAAGTTCCGCAAAATCCCGACGGTGATGGTGAAGTTTCCGAATGAGACGCACGAGCTGTCGCGTTCCGGTCAGCCGTGGCATCGCATCGAGCGGCTGCAACACCTCGTCGGCTGGTTCGATCGCTGGCTCATGGGCGTGGCGAAGCCGGAATACGATGTCGCGCCGAGCGATGTGCCGGTGAAACCGAGCGCCGCGCCGAAAGCGAAACCACCGGGAAATTAAGAAAGCTCCAAACTTCAAGCTCCAGAGAAGCTCCAAGCACCAAACATCAGGGGCTTTTCTTTGGAGCTTGATGTTTGGAATTTCTCTGGTGCCTGGTGCTTGGAATTTGGAGCTTTTGCTTCCCAGCTTGCCCGTTCCTTCGCCGGAATGCACAGTGTCCCCGGTGAGATTGCGCACCCAAAACTACCACGACATCGAACGCATCATTGAGTTCGATTTCGTGCGGGCCACGGAAGCGGCGGCGCTCAATTCACTCCCCTGGCTCGGCCGCGGCGAAAAGGAGAAAGCGGATGCGGCTGCCTGCGACGCGATGCGCGGCATGTTCGACCTGATGAACATTTGCGGCGAAGTCGTGATCGGCGAGGGGATCAAGGACGACGCGCCCGGAATTTTCAAAGGCGAACAACTCGGCACCTGGTTGCCCGGCACGCCGCAGTTCGACATCGCGATCGACCCGATCGACGGCACAACGAACATCTCGAAGGGCGCGCCGAACTCAATCAGTTGCATCGCGGCGGCGAGCCCCGAGCAGGGGGTAAAGGTCGCGCTCCGCGATATCCCGTCGTTTTACATGACGAAACTTTCCTACGGTCCCCGAGTGCTCGAGCACATGCAGATCAAAGGCATGGAGCTGCTCCGGATCGAGAGCCCGATTGAAGAAACGCTCCGGATCGTGGCGCAATGTTTGAACAAACGGGTCCAGGATGTGGTGGTGATGATGCTCGACCGGCCGAGGCACAAAGACATGGTCGAGGAAATCCGGCGCGTGGGCGCGTCGCTGCGCATGATCAGTGATGGAGATATTGCGGCCGCGATGGCGCCGGCGATCCAGGACAGCGGGATCGATCTTTACATGGGTATCGGCGGTGCGCCCGAAGCGGTCCTCGCGGCCGCGGGCATCAAATGTCTCGGCGGCGACATGCAATGCGTCATGTGGCCGCGGGACGACAAGGAGCGCAAGAGCTTGATCGCCGCCGGCCACAAAGCAGATCTCGGCCGCGTCTTTTTCGCCGACGACCTGGCGAATGGCGAGAACATCATCTTTTGTGCGACCGGCATCAGCGACAGCGCGATGTTGCGCGGGGTGAAGACGCAGGGAGCGAGCGCGACCACCTATTCGCTCCTGATGCGCGCGAAAAGCCGGACGGTGCGTTTCATTCGGGCGTCGCACGATTTGAAAAGCAAAACGATCCGGCTTCGGTCGGATAATCGCGAGCACCGGATCTGATTTCGAATTCCTTCAGAGGGTGAAACATCTCGGCTCGACATCCTCCCAAGGCTCTGGTCAAATTCCGGGACAACTGCGCTTATGAGACAAACACCGAAAACCGAGCTGTCGCCAGACAATGGCTGTATCATCGACACGAAATGGAAAGTCGCCCCCTTGAGTTACCACTCCTGCGCGAGCGAGGCCGGGGCCCCGCACACGCTGCATGACGCGAGATTGCCAGAGGTGGTCGTATACGATCACGTCGGTTTCAAAGGCGCCTTCGCGCGGACGAATCTCAGCTTCCATTACCTCGGCGATTTTTGGAATGACCGCATCAGTTGTCTCATCATCGTCAGCGGCGTCTGGCGTTTTCACCGCGACGAATATTACAAAGGTGACCACTGGGATCTCGGCCCGGGCTTCTATGAATGTTTCTTCAAGGACAAAGGTCCGGATGACGTCATCAGTTCCTTCCAGGCGATCAAGCTGACTTGAGCCGAATCGGCTTCATCGCGCTATTGATCGTATCGGCGGCGATCTTACGGGCGGAAAACGCTCCGGAGATGGGCTCGTCGCGCTCAACGCAAGTAGACGGCGCGAAAGTCCATTACACCGAGCACGGCGCAGGCGACAACGCATTGCTATTCGTCCATGGCTGGAGCTGCGACGAAACATTCTGGGCCGCCCCAGCGCAAGCACTGGGCGCGAAGTTCCACGTCATCACGATCGATCTGCCTGGACACGGGCAAAGTGACAAGCCGCAGATTGCCTACACGATGGATCTTTACGCGCGTGCGATCGATGCGGTCCTGCGCGATGCGAAGGTCAAAGCGGCGACGCTCATCGGCCACAGCAACGGCACCCCGGTCATCCGGCAATTTTACCGGAAGTTTCCTGAAAAGACGCGGGCGCTCGTGATCGTGGAGGGTGGGCTGCGACCGTTCGGCGACAAGGCGATGATGGAAAAATTCCTCGCGCGATTGAAAGAGCCGAACTACGAAGAAAACACCAGCAAACTGATCGACAGCATGACGCGCTCGATCCAGGACACGGCGCTGCGCGAGAAAATCAAGACGGCGATGTTACGGACGCCGCCGTACGTCGCTGCGAGTGAATTCGAGGCAACGCTCGATCCGAATTTGTGGAAGCCGGATAAGATTAACGTGCCGGTGTTAATGGTGCTGGCGAAGCAACCGACATGGTCAGCAGAGTACGAACAGTTCGTGCGCGGGATCGTGCCCGATCTTGATTACCAAGTCTGGGAAGGGGTCAGCCATTTCCTGATGATGGAAAAACCGGAGCAGTTCAACAGCGCCGTCGTCGCCTTTCTGGAAAAGCATCAACTTCTTCTGTAGCCGCTTCGCTGGGCGAAGCGTTGTTGCGGCGTGAATCTCTCTCGCGCTTCGCATAGCGAAGCGGCTACAGAAAACCGCGCGCCAGCTCGAGGACGGTTTGGGCGCAGCCCCAGGAAAGGGTAAAGCCGGCGCCGCCATGGCCGTAATTGTGAATGACGGTGCCGCCGTCGCCCAGTTTCTCGGCGGCGACGCGAACACCGCTTTTCCGGCACGGACGCAAACCGACGCGTTCGCGCAGCAGGACGGCCTTCGAAGATTCCAGGACCCGCTCGCATTCTTTGATGATGCGGGCCGTCTGGGTGGGATCCGGTTGCCGGTCTTCGCTGATGTCATTCGTTCCGCCGAAAACACAATCGGCCGATCGCGGAATCGCGTACATCAACGGCGGATCGTCGCAGACCACGGCATAAGACAGATCGAGTTTTTCGACGATCGCGACCTGCCCGCGATGGGGCTCCAGCTCCGGATCGGGCGCGAGTTCGCGCGCGCCAACGCCGGCGCAATTAACGACGAGGTCGAAGCTGTTTCCGAGTTCGCTTAGATCGTTGAAGCGGACCGCTCTCGTGATCAAGCCGCCGGCGTTCGTTAGGCGTGATTTGAGATACGCGAGATATTTCGTTGTCTCGATCAACGGGACGCGAATCGAAAAGCCGCCGACGAACGCCGCCGGAATCTCGCCGGCTTCGAGGGCGCGAGTGGCGAATGGCTGGGCCCACTCCGGCGGCATGATCGGGCCGGTGCGTGAGAAGACGCGCAATTCCACAAGCGAGACCCCGGTTTGTGGATCGCGCGCGAGTTCGAGGAACCGGCCATAACTGATGAGCGCCCACGGAACGACTTCAGCGCCTGGACCAACGTCGTACGGATACCAGATGGCGCCCGCCGCGGCGGAATTTGTTTCGTCGCCGATTTCCTCAGCGAGGACCGCGGTCTCGAATCCGTTCTCGGCGAAAAGAATCGCAGAGGTCAAACCGGAGACGCCGGCGCCGACGATGGCCACGCTGCGTTTCATTTCAACGGGCCCTCATCCTAACCTTCTCCCTCAGGGAGAAGGAACTGCTGACATGTGCAAGGTCATTCAACCTGTAATCACGGTGCGCCGAATTTCCTCTCCCTGAGGGAGAGGGCAAGGGCAAGGGCGAGGGCCACCAGAGCCGGGTCGCTTTCACGGGATGGCTTGGATTCACTAGCTCCATCATATGCGTGCAGAATCGGGGCGCGTCAGCTACAATGTCGGCGTGGTCGCGTTATCGGAAAAATCGCTGACGGAGAAAGTGCTCGCGGGAGAGCGGATCTCGCCGGAGGAGGCGCTTGAGCTTTATCGGCGGCCGCTCGCGGAACTCGGCCAGCTCGCCAACGCGCGGCGCGACCTCGCCAAGGCCGCGAGCTACGATAACCGCGGCCGCGAGATCGTGACTTACATCATCGATCGCAACATCAATTACACCAACGTCTGCAATGTTTACTGCAAGTTCTGCGCGTTTTATCGCACCGAAAAAGACGACGACCACTACGTCCTGAGCCGGGAAGAGCTTGACCAAAAACTCGATGAACTTTCCGCAGCGGGCGGGGTTCAAATCCTGATGCAGGGCGGGCACCATCCGAAATTGTCGTTCGACTGGTATCTGGAATTGCTCCGGCACATTCGCGAAAAATACCCGCATATTAATATCCACGGGTTCAGCCCGCCGGAGCTTCAGCATTTCGCGCAGCTCTTCGGCATGCCGCTGCGAGAAGTGATTTCGCAATTCAAGGAAGCCGGTCTCGGTTCGGTCCCGGGCGGCGGTGGTGAGATTCTGGTCGATCGGGTGCGGGACCGGATCGCGCCGCTCAAATGCAAGACCGATGCATGGCTCGAAGTGATGCAGACCGCGCACGAGCTGGGATTGAAGTCGAGCGCGACCATGATGTTCGGCCACGTCGAGACGATCGAAGACCGGATCGAACATCTCCGGCGTTTGCGCGAGCAGCAGGATAAAAGCGGCGGGTTCACCGCCTTCATCTGCTGGACGTTTCAGCCGGAGAATACCGTGCTCAAAATCGAGCATCGCACCGGCGTAGTGGAATATCTGCGGACGCAGGCGCTCTCCCGCGTTTTCCTGGACAACTTCCCCAACGTGCAAAGCTCATGGGTCACGCAGGGCCCGGACATCGGGCAAGTGGCCTTGAAGTACGGGGCGAACGACTTTGGTTCCGTCATGATGGAGGAGAATGTCGTGAGCAGCGCCGGCACGACTTTTCGGCTGGACGCGGCGCAAATCGAAACGCTGATTCGCGATGCCGGTTATGAGCCCCGGCAGCGGAATAATTGGTACCAGCTCTTGAATTAGCCGCGACTGGTGCGTTCTTCTCCGTCCAGCGCCTCGGCGCAAAGCGAAATCCGCCTTGACGATGCCCAGGTTATTCACCATCAATACCACCCGCGCCGCGTCGGGGACGAAGGACGCCAGGGGACTTTTCAAGTTATGAAGCAATTTTTCGGTTCGATCCGCGGCTGCACACCGGCTCCTTTACTCGCCCTAGTTCTAATGTTTGGGGCGAGCCTGTCGCTGCCGGCCCAGACCGCGCCCGAGCAACAGGGACCGCCGATCATCAAGTCGGTCGAGATTCAATACGTCGGGCCGCAGACGCTTTCGCGGGAGAAAATCTTGTCGCAAATGCGGACCAAGCCGGGCCAGCCGTATTCCGAATCGCTCGTCGAAGAGGACATCAAGGCGCTTTATCGGACCGGCCAGGTGCAGAACGTCCGCATTTTTGGACAGCCGGAGGGCGAAGGCGTGAAGGTGATGGTCGTCCTGCAGACGCGGTCGCTCGTCAACGAAATCGAGATCGAAGGCGCGGAGCGGATCAGCGCGAAGAAATTGCGAAAACAGATTGCGCTCAAGATCAACGGACCGCTGAGCGAAGACGAGTTGCAGAAAGCGCGGGAAAAAATCGTCGAGACTTATCAGGCGAAAGGGTTCACCGACATCGACGTAAAGTACAAGGTTGAGACTAACGAAGAACGAGGCACGTCACGCGTGATCTACACCATCACCGAAGGCACCAAAGGCGCGATCAGCGCCGTCCGGTTCGAGGGCAACACAAAATTTGGCGATCGGATTTTGCGCAAGCAGATGAAGACCAAAGGCAAGACCTTCTATTCCTTCCTCGATAAATCCGGACGGCTCGACGAGACGCAACTCGAACAGGATATCAACGCGGTCAAAGAGTACTACCAGGATCACGGCTACATCGACGTGGAAGTGAAGGAAGTCCGGCGCGAACGCGCGCGGGGCAAGATGACGCTTGTCGTGGTGCTCGTGGAAGGACCGATCTATCGCGTCGGCAAGATCAAAATCAGCGGCACGAAAGCGGCCCCCGAAAGCAAGGTCCGGTCCCTTCTGAAAATGAAGGAAGGCGGGGTCTATTCGCCGAAACAAATCCGGGACGACTCGAAGAAAATCGCGGACGCCTATGGGAGCGGCGGGTACGTCGACCTGCAGGTTACGCCCACGGGAGTCCCGGCAGGCGAGGGCAAGATCGACGTCCATTATCAAATCCAGGAAGGCGGGCCCTCCTTCGTCCAGCGGATCAATATCGTCGGCAACACGCGCACCAAGGACAAGGTCATCCGCCGCGAAGTGTTGATCGCACCGGGCGACGTTCTGAACAGTGTGCGCGTCGAGACGACGAAGAAGCGCCTGGATAACCTCGGCTATTTTGAAAAGGTCGAAACCTACCCCGAAGACACCGGGGTGACCGGGCGAAAAGACCTGACCATCCAGGTGCAGGAGAAACGCACCGGCTCGCTCAATTTCGGCGCCGGTTTCAGCACGATCGATCAACTGGTCGGGTTCATCGAGATGTCGCAGGGAAATTTCGATTTGCTTAACTGGCCGAACTTCACCGGCGCCGGCCAGAAATTCCGGTTCCGGATTCAATACGGAAACACCCGCAAGGACGTGACGCTGTCGCTGACCGAGCCGTATTTCCTCGATCGGAGGTTATCGCTGGGGGGAGAACTCTTTTTCCGGGAGGCGGATTATCTCAGTTCGATTTACTCGCAACGAAACTACGGGTTCTCGCTCGAAACTCGAAAGGCGGTCGCTCCCTTCACCGCCGTGAGCCTCCAATACAGGATCGAGGTGATCGAGCTGTTCAACGTCAACCCCGGTTCCTCGAGCCAGATTTTGCTCGAGCAAGGTCAGACCACCAAGAGCCAGATCACGGCCGGAATTTCCAACGACACGCGCGATAATCCTTTCCTGACCCGCACCGGGCATCGGGTCTCGTTAACGCCTTACTTCTCCGGCGGGTTCCTCGGGGGAACCGAGCAGATTGTCGGAGCGTCGCTGGATGCGCGGCAATATTTCCATCTCTGGAAGGATTCGATCCTGTTGTTCAGCGGCGAAGTCGCGTCAGTCGATACCTGGGGCGACGGGACGCGCGTGCGCATTTATGACCGGCTCTTCCTCGGCGGGTCGAATGATCTGCGCGGATTCAATTTCCGGGACGTCAGCCCACGAGACATCAATGGCGAGCCTTTGGGCGGCCAAAGCATGGCGGCCTTCACCATCGAGTACACCATGCCGATTATCGAAAAGGCCCGCTTCGCGGTCTTCTACGACACCGGCTTCGTGAATGCGGCTCCCTGGGATTTCTCTACCAACCACGTCGTCTCCGATGCCGGCGTCGGTTTGCGTCTCGATCTTCCCATCGGGCCGCTGCGGATCGACTATGGCATCCCGATCCAGAAGAATGGCTTCAAGGACAGCGGCAGCGGGAAATTCAATTTCAGCGTCGGCTATCAATTTTGAACGAAGAAAGGGGGTTGCGGTCTAACCCCTTTCCTGCGACCTGTAACGCTTCGTTATGAAAAAATTTCTTCTTCTCACGGTGGTTTTGGCCCTGGGTCTCCCGGCCGCAACCTATGCTCAAGGCACTCTTAAAGTCGGCACGGTCGATATGAACCGCGCCTTCAAGGAGTTCAATAAAACCAAGGACTCGGAGAAGAAAATCAACGACGCCAAGGACGCCGCGAAAAAGGAATACGACGATCGCGCTGAGAACTACAAGAAGGCGCTGGAAGAAATCAACAAGCTCAGCCAACAGCTGGAAGCGCCCGCCTTGAGCCAGGATGCCAAGAGCGCCAAGGCCAAGGAGCGCGACGAGAAGATCGCGAACATAAAGAATATGGAGCGCGAGATCAATGACTTCCGCCAGACTCGCGAGCGGCAGTTACAGGAGCAGGCGATGCGGATGCGCGAAAACCTCGTCAAGGAAATTACCGACGTGATCATGGAGCGGGTGAAGGCCTCCGGTTACGACCTGGTTTTCGATAAATCCGGCCAGAGCACGAACTTCATCGCGGTGCTGATGTATTCCAAGGACAGCATGGATTTCACGACCGACGTGATCACGGCGCTGAACAAGAGGCCGGTCACGACGACGACAACCGAGAAGCCGGCGACAAGCCCGGCGACGACCACGACCACCACTTCGCCCGCCGCCAGCCCGAAAAAGCCGTAAAACGGTCTTCAGTTTTTCTGCGAGAGAACACGCGGCATCCCCGCGTGTTTTTTTCTTCCACTGCGATATGACGGCGGCGCTGGTAGTTTAGAACTCAAGGCCGCCGCCGGAGTTTTTTGTGAGAATGATCATCACGCGAACAGGATTGCTGGCAGTCCTGTGGTTGTTGTTGCTGCCGGGGCACACGGTCGCCGCAGCCGGGTCCTGGGAATCGACTCTCACCGCGTCCTCGCCGCCATCATTCCCGAATCCGCGACCGATGCATGCGAAGTACGGTTTCGGTTGGAGCGGCTTCCCCTGCGCGACGGCCGAGATCCGCTTGAACAAAGCCGGCAACGAGCGGTTGCAACTCGAAGTCACCGCGCGGACCGCCGGTCTGGTTCGCGCGCTCTGGAAGTTCGACGCGACGCATACGTCGATGGTCAACGCCGGCTCTCTCCACCCGATTTCCGTCCGGCAGGTCGAAAACGATCGCGGTAAGAAAATCGTGACCGAGCTTTCGTTCGCTTCCGGCGGTGTCGTTTCCAACATCACGGAAACGCCGGGGCCGGAAACAAAAATCCGCCGGTTCGATTTCCCGCACCTGTTCGATTTGCAATCGGCTTTGCTTTATCTGCGCAGCCAGTCGCTTCAAGAGCGCAGCGTCCAGCGGATTGTCGTTTTTTCCGCTACGGATCCTTATCTCGCCACGGTGACCGTGCTTGGCCGGGAGCGCGTCACCATCCCGGCGGGAACCTACAACGCCATCAAGTTCGATCTTCAACTCAACCGGATCAAAGACGGCCAGCTTCAGCCGCATCGGAAATTTCGCCGGGCCAACGTGTGGCTCTCCGACGATCCCGACCGGCTCCTCTTGAAAATCGAAGCGCAGGTTTTTATCGGCAGCGTGTTCTGCGAACTGCAGTCGGTCGATTTCGAAACGCCGAAGCCGTAATCTCTTCTGTAGCCGTCGCCCTGTGGGCGACGCGGGGAAAAACTTGGTGCATGGGTTTCGCCCCACGCTTCGCACAGCGAAGCGGCTCCAGAAGACGATCGTTGGTCGCTCAGCGCGGAATGTAAATCCGATCGGGACCGATTCGTATCCGCGGCGGAAAGAGGCGGCGGTGAAATCGGCGAAAGCCGCTGGTCCGCTGTTGTTCGGGCAGCAGGCTGAGCGCCGCTAACGTTTCCACATCGAGCCGGCCGCTTGGCGCTAGGCCAAAGCGCGTCTGGTAATTGCGAAGCGCGAAATTCATCGCCGGTCCGTAAAGGCCGTCGATTTCATCGCGGTAAAATCCCTGGCGCATCAGGATGATTTGGGCGCGGCTGACGATATCTTGTTGCACCTGCGGCGGCGCGCTCTGGTAAGGGGTGTCCGCCAGGACTCCGGCACTTTCAACGCGGGGCTGGCGCGGCGGCTCAGGCGCTTCCTCCACTTCACTTTGTTCCTGCGGCGTCGAACGCAGGGCCGGGGTCGTCGTGGGCGCGGGAGTTTCCTCGAGGAATCCGGGAGGCGTTGGCCCCGGTGTCTGGGCCGGACGCTTCGCCGGTGTCACGGTCGGTTTTGAAGTAAGGCCGAGCGATCGCTGTGTCTCCGCATTCAGCTCGCCCGTGATCTGCAATCCGTTGCGAATCTGATAACGCCGGATGGCGGCGGTCGTGTCGGCATCTTTTTTGCCGTTGATCTCGCCATAGTAAAACCCGCCGTCCTTCAGTTTTTGCTGCGCCGATTCCATCGCCGTGTCGGCCAAAGCTGTGGACCAGACGGCGAAAAAAAGGAGAGCTGTGACGAGAAACTTGCGGTTCATCGGGAATCCCATCTTGGACGCCTGGCGGTGGCCGCTATTCATCGCGAGGGAAGATCCACCGCGAGCGGCGTGTGCTTGTCCAGCAGGGTGTCGCGATACTGCAGAATTCCTTGCGCGATTCCGGCGGCCATTTGTTCCCGATATTCGGCATTCGCGAGTTTGACCGCGTCGTCTTTGTTCGTCAGGAATCCGCCTTCCACCAGGACGGCGGGGTGATGGACATTCGCGATGACAAAAAATTGCTGTGGCCGGGTGCCGCGATTCGTCGCCTGGGTGTTCGCCACGAGCGACTCCTGGATGAACGTCGCCAGGCTTTGGCTCTCAATGTTGGGCGGCTCGGAAGAAGTGCGCTGCAAGAAAGGCAGCCACGAGGCGATGCGCTCCGGAAGCGAAACTGGATGCGCCGCATAATAAGTCTCGATTCCGGTCGCCGCGCTCCGGCCGGCTTCGTCGAAATGAATGCTCACGAAAACAGATTCCGACTGGCTGTTCGCGATCGTGGCCCGGTCCGCAAGCGAAACATAGGTATCATTCGCACGAGTCATCACGGTGACGAGACCCCGATCCTGCAGATGGCGCTCAATGCGATGGGCCACATCAAGGGTGAGTTCTTTTTCCACCAGGCCCGATTTCGTCGTTCCGGAATCCTGGCCGCCGTGACCGGGATCGATCACAACGACCGCGAACGGCGCCGTTGGTGGCGGGGGCAATTCGAGCCGCGTTAGAGATCGGGGAGGGGCCGTGAGTTGCAGCCAAATGAACGACACGGCCATAAGCAAAAGGCCGAGCCAGGCGAGGAGGGATCGCTCGCTTGTGCGTGCGCGCGGATTTCGCCGGAACATAATTTCATGCGGAGCCTAATCGCCGAGGGCCGATCGAATCTCCGGTTCGGTCAAGGCACGATAACGAATCGCCGTTTTATCATCGCGATCAAGGACCGCCGCTTCGATGCCCGCCGCGCGTAATCGCTCTTTTCGTTCCGTCACGATTTTATCCCGCGCGGGCAATTCTTTCACTCCGGCATCGCCCAGCGCCAGGTGGCCGACGGTCCACGCATCGAGAGCCAGCTTGAGCGCGCGTTCGAAAGTAGCGCCGGCGGAATGTTCGGCCGCCAGATAGTTCTCCATCAATTCTGTCGATGGCCGCGTCCCGCTTAGCACGCCAAAATCCTGCCGGGTCTGCGCGAACGTGGCGCTGTTCGTCGCGATGGCGCCGTCGTAATCGAGCCGGAGAAATAAATCGTTTTCCTGTTTCGCGCCGATCTCGGCAAACAAAAGCCGCGCCAGATACGGTGCGCCGTAGACTTGCTCGAACGCCGTCTTCAAGACCGGGCTCAGTGAATAATGCGCGAGCCGCCGCAGCGACACGTCCGCCGCCGAACGCGTGAATCCTTCGGTGCTCGCCAGCTCGATCGCCGTCATCCGCAGCCGCTCGATGTCGCCTGGGTGCCCGATCGCGCCCATCGCGATGCGATCGTAAATCTCGAAAAGCTTCTGGCGGGTTTTCCCGAGCGTCAGGAACAAAATTCCGTCCCGGTATCCGAGCACGACGATCGGACTGCCCGTCGCAAGCTGGGTCTCGATGTATTCCGCGCGGTTCGCGATCGCTTCGACCCAACGATATGGCTCTTCGATCATGCGACGCTCCGTTTGAACACCGCCGCGATCCGTTTCTCGGGCAACGTCGCGATTCCGTCGCGCGAAACGACCTTGATCACCGGGAAGATTTTCGCGTCGCGATCCACGCCGCCGGTCGCCGTGTCCGATTCGGCGGCGGTGTCGAGCGCGCGCAACGCCACCGTTACCGCTTCGTCCTCGGTCAATTTCACGAGCGGCTTTTTCCCCCAGTTGTTTTCGTAATAAAGAATTCCGCGCACCGCGGGGGAACCGGAGCCGGTTGCCGCATAATCCGTCACCTCGAATTGCGCGCCCATCGCGTCGTAAAAATAAAGGCGCGCGGCCGGGTCCGAACCGGAATCGTAAGTGGCGAAAATCGGAACGACGATGCCCGCGCCCTGGAGGACAAATCCGAAATTATCGCGCAGCAGTTTCGAAAGCGCGCGCACCTTGCCGTCCACGCTCATCTCCTGCAATTGGGTGCGCCGGAAAAACTGGAACGAATGCTCGAGGACGCGCGCCATTTCCCACGCGGTCGCCGGCACGCCCGCGATCGCCATGATGGAATGGCGGTCGATCTCGAGCACTTTGTCCGCGCGATCGTAAACGACGGTGTTGCCGGCGGTGGCGCGGCGGTCGCCTGCCACCAGCACGCCGCCCTGGAATTTGAAGGCGAGGATGGTGGTCGCCTGGGTGAGGGGAATATCAGTGGGCAGCGATGCTGTCGGAGTCATAGGACCGATAGGACCTATGTGACCTATTCGCCGCAGTAACCCCACGAAATCATCGGAGCCAGCTCCGCCGCCGGGCGCGTCCATCACTGGCCAGTGCGTTGGCGGTAACGCTTCGACTGGTTCGGGTCCACCTTGCGCATCTTTTTCAACAGGTCCCGCGTATCCGGCCGCGAGATGTCGGGCGGCCTGGGACCATCGCCATCCCCCTGCTTCGGCCCCCAGGGCATGGGCGGCTTTTGCACGCGCTCAGGCATGCGAAAAAGGTTAGGGATAATTCCTTGAAAGGCAAGCTGGCCGGGCGCCGCCACGCTTGCCTCACCCTTGCGCAAGTGCCAAAATGCCAGCCCATGCCTCGCCTTGCCGTTGCCTTGTTGACTCTGCTCAGCGCCTTGATGCTTGGCGCGAACGCATCCGCGCAAACCTTCGCCGGCAATGACAAGACCGAAAAAATGCTCGAGGCCTTGAGCAAAAAAATCGACGAGCAGAACGCGAAGATCGATACCCTCTCGCAGCAGATCCTGAAATTGGAACAACAAGTCTCCAAGTTCCGCCCCGGCATAATGATCGGCGAAACGCCATCCCCATCGCCCGGCAGCAATGCCACCGCCGAAGCGCCGAAGCCGACCCAGCAATCGGGCAACAGCCATGTCGTCGCGAAAGGCGAGACCCTCACCTCGATCGCGAAGATGCACAAAGTCACTGTCGAAGAATTGCAGAAATTCAACCACATCGAGAACGACCGGAAGTTGCAGATCGGCCAGACGATCATGATTCCGCCCTCCGCGAGTTCTCCGGGCGCTTCAACAACGCCGAACGGATAATGGAGGCGGCGGCCGGGCAGGATTGGTTCCTCCGCAAGCACGAGGAGGGCAGCATCTTCGGCCCGCTCCCGTTCGCGCAGCTCGCCCGCTGGGCTTCTTCCGCCCAGGTCGCGCCGCACGACGCTGTCTCGACCGATCAACTCACCTGGACGAAAGCGCCGATGCTCCCCGAGCTGGGAATGGATTGGCTGGTCGAGGTGACAACGGAACGCTTTTACGGTCCGACCACGCTCGGCGCGATCCAGGAGTTCATGCGCCTGGGCGAGATCAATGGCGAAACGTTCGTGATCAATACCAGCGACGGCTCGCGCCGGCGCGTGAACGAAATGCCGCTCGTCCTTTCGCAAAATGCGGAGGCCGCCACCGCGGAGGACATTTCTTCCTTCGAACCCGCTGCCGCGGGAATGGCGATCGATGTCCGGGATCGGATCCGCGATCTCGAGCAAAGTTTACTCGAAGAACGCCGTGCCCTGCAGGAAGCCGAGGAACGTTACCGCGTCCTCGAACTGAAATACCAGGCACTGGCTCAGCGCGTGTCGCCGCCGCTTCTGTAGCCGCTTCGCTATGCGAAGCGTGGGGGGCGGCCGCCTTTTCGCTCACGCTTCGCACAGCGAAGCGGCTACAGAAGACATCTTAGACCGGCACGTCCGCCGTCTCTTCTGGAATCGAGCGTTCGACATTCGGCGTTGGGCGTTCAGCGTTTTCTTCCAATTCTTCGACCGGCTTCTCGAGAAAGCTCTGCTCCCAAAGCCGCGCATATTTCCCCCCAAGTTCGAGCAGCGACGCATGCGTCCCTCGTTCGATGATTCGCCCGCGTTCCAGCACCAGGATCTGGTCTGCCCGCAGGATCGTGGAAAGCCGGTGCGCGATGACGAAACAGGTCCGGTGCGACATCAGGTGTTCCAGCGCTTCCTGGATCAGCCGCTCCGTCGTCGTGTCGACGCTTGCGGTGGCTTCATCGAGAATCAAAATCGGCGGGTCCTTCAAGAGCGCCCGCGCGATCGAGACCCGTTGCTTCTCGCCCACGCTCAACTTCACGCCGCGCTCCCCCACGTTGCTCTCCAGCCCGTTCGGCAACCGGTCGATGAATCCACGCGCGTTCGCCGCTTCTGCCGCCGCGAGAGTCTCCGCGGCGCTCGCGTCCGGCCGGCCCATGAGCAGGTTCTCGCGGATCGTACCGTTGAAGAGAAAACTTTCCTGCGTCACGAGCCCGATCATTTCGCGCAGGCGCCGCATTCCGAATTCGCGCAGCGGCACGCCGTCGATGAGAATCTCGCCGCTGTCGTATTCGTAGAAACGCGTCAGCAAATTCACCAGCGTCGATTTTCCCGCGCCCGTCGTTCCCACCAGCGCGATCGTCTCGCCCGGTCGCGCGTGAAAGGCGATATGCTGCAACGCCGGCACGTTTTCTTTTCCGTAGCTGAACCCGACGTCGTCGAACCGCACGTCGCCGGTCACACGCGTCGCGGCTTTCGTCCGATCCCAGTCCGGCTCGATCGGCTCGTCGATAATCTCGAACACCCGTTCGCCCGCCGCGCGTCCCGCCTGCACGAGCTGATTGAGTTGATGCAGCCTGTGGATCGGTTCGTAGAGGAATCCGGTGAGCAGGAGGAACGCGAACAGGTCGCCCGTTTGCATGCCGCCGGCCAGCACCATCCGCGCTCCGAACCAAACCGTCAGGACAATCCCGAGCGACCCGATGAGGACCATCGACGGCGAATAGAGCGCCCAAACCCGCATCACGATCAGCGTCGCGTGCCGAAGCCGATCGCTGACCGAATTGAAACGTCCATGCTCCGCGCGCTCGCGGACGTAACTCTTGATCTGGCGAATCCCCGTCAGGTTATCGTGCAGGAGCGAGTTCATCGCTGACGCCGCCTGCCGTTGGAGCCGATAACGCCGGTGGGCCGTGAGCGTGTACCAAAGCGCACCCGCCGCCAGCACCGGCAACGGCGCCAGCGCCACGAACGTCAGCGAAACGCTAAAATAAAACATCATCCCCAGCACGATCACGAGCTGGAGCACCGCCACCACACCCTGTTCGATCCCATCGATCAGCATCCGTTCCACCGAGGTTACGTCTTCGAGAATGCGCGTCATCAAATCGCCCGTCGCCCGATTATCGAACCAGCGCAGCGGCAGCATTTGAATATGCGAATACAGATCGCTCCGCAGATCGAAGATCACCCGTTGCTCGAACGTGTTGTTGAGAATGATCCGGAGCGAGTTCAGTCCTTCCCGGAACAGAAACGCCAGCGCCGCCGCCATCACCAGCGGCATCAGCCGCTCCGGCCGATGCTGAATGAGCACCTCATCGATCACCCACTTCGTCACCGCCGGAAACACCAACACCATCGCCGTCCCCACCACCGCACAAGAAAGCGTCCCCAGCGCCAGCCAGGGATAGCGCCGCAAATAAGCAAAGACTCGCGGGACTGTTCTCATGCGGCACGGGAGCTTAGAACGGCCGCCGCGAGCATGCATGGATAATTCCGGAAGCTCGCAGCTGGGCCGGTATCAAAAACAGGAACTTTCCGGATAGGATGCCGTAGAAGGTTTGGTCCGCACCTACGGACGAAAATAATGGAATTCGTCCATCAGCAAGAATCGATTGGCTTCCCGCGGCGAAACTGATAAGACAAAAACGCTATCGAAAATGCCCCTCGTGATCGAACCCTATAGATCGTCACCTCCGGATCGATATTGCCGCCTTTTTCGTCGCAATCTGCGCGAAGTTGGCGATGGAACCATCGAGACGCTTGGGCATCTCGCGTTTTCGATGATGATGGATGAGAGCCCACTTCCGAAAGCCTGTTGGCACCCTCAGCCACCCGTGGCGGGCTACACTTACTTCGGCCAGTTTATCGATCATGATCTGACAGAAGATGACACCGCTATTCGCGACGCCGGAGAGCGTGAACCCTGGGAAACAGTCAATTACCGAGGCCCTTGGCTGAACTTGAGCGGGATTTATGATCCCGCTCACGATCGTGGTCGGTGGAAATCACTTTATCAAGACGACGGCGTGAGATTTCGGCTCGGCGAACCTCGTCGATCGACAAACGGCGAAGAGTTCGATTTGCCCTTGGACGATGAGGGGTTGCCAGTCCTAATCGATGATCGCAACAACGAAAATATCATCATCCGCCAGATCCACGTTATCTTTTTGAAGTTGCACAACATCGCGATTGAAGAGGTTCGGGCGGACTATCCGTTCATGCCGGATCGCGAGCTCTTCGCAAACGCGCAAGACCGTGTTTGCTGGCAGTATCAATATCTGGTGCGCCACGATTTTCTCGCGAAGGTCTGCAAACCGAGCGTGTTTGACGAACTCGTTACGCGAAATGGAACGCCGACCGTAGATTGGCGGAAGGGATTTTCAATCCCGGTCGAAGTTGCTCAAGCAGCGTTTCGCTTTGGGCATAGCATGGTGCGTCCCTCGTATACTCTCAGCGTTTCAAGTGGTGCTGTGCCATTGGACAAGCTCTTGCGCAGCGGGAGACCAGGCCCGCTAAGGCCGGCCGACGAAGTGCACTGGCCGAGTTTCCTAACGACAGGCGAATTTGCCATGAGAATCGATACTGGAATTGCGAGTCCACTCTTCGGATTGGAGAGCAAAGACATCCATTCCTACGTCGACACGCCGAGCCCTCATTTGCCTCACGCCTTGCCGGTTCGCACCCTGGTCAGGGGCGCGAAAAGTAGACTGCCAACGGGGCAGGACGTAGCCTCCAAGTTCGGTTTGACTCCGATCCAAGCAGGGCCTCAAAAGTGCAATGGTGTTTCCTATGACCCGGGCAAGTACTTGCGGGACCTTGGTCTAGGTGAAGCAATCCCTCTCTGGTATTATATCCTTCTTGAAGCGGAAATTGATGACGACGGGCACGGCGCCTACCTCGGAGAATTAGGCAGCCGTTTGCTCATCGAAACGATCAATGGCGCGCTGCGGGAAGACCCGGCTTCCTATTTGTCGCGGTTTGGCCCTGGATGGCGACCTTTGCCGTGGAAGCGGACTGGTCGCGTTGTCACCACGCTTGCTGAGCTTGCGAAGCTCGTAGGATTATTTTGATACCCGGCATTCGTCGCGGGGGAACGCCATAAGTTGTTATTGTCATGTCCCCCCGCGGTGCTAACGATCGGCCGATTGCGCGATTTAGCCGGGCCGCTTGCGCGATTTAGCGCTTGCCCTCTTCTGGGCGCTACCATCTTTGCCTTTGGACGTCTTATTTTTTTTGCGCGGTGCCGTTTTGCGTCGCCTAGCGCGGAGAGTCTGATAGGGAAACCAGGTACACCGGAATACCTCTTCAACCGGAGTGGTTAGGCGTTCGGGCGGCGGAAGCTCCGTCCCCGCAACTGGTATTTGGAGAACGACAAGATTGTCCGCCTTGGGCAGGTCCCAAGCTTCGGAAGCTCGGAACTCCGTTGCCGTTGGAATAAAGACGAACGCTCGATCCCGTTTCGGATTTTCTTCCAAATAAAACCAGTTTTCTGCGAACATTTCTTTCGTGCGCTGGGGGTCGTCTATACATTTTTGCTGTTCAGCCGGCGTAAGCTTCCAGAATCGCCTGCAAAAATCCCAGGTGGCGTTGATTCGCGCGTCAAAATTATCCCAGTTGTACATGGCAATCTCCTAGTTGTGTTTCTTTACTGCGTGTGTGAAAGGGCGTTGTTGCCAATTGATGGCGGTGCTTCAGCGAAGGACCTAAGTCGATCGACGGATTCTTTCATTTCCAGGCTTATTTGCTGGAATTGTGGCTCGGAACGAAGCGCATCGAATCGAGGGTCCACAATCATTGATCGGTAATCGAGCAAGCCCGCTTGCCTGGCAGCGGCAAGGTGAGCAAGTGCGTCTACGATATTCTTTTGGGATGCTTCGAGGGCGGCGAGGCGATAAAGGATTTCCGGATGGCCGGGCGCGGCCGCCAAGGCGGAGAGTTCTTTCTGCTCGGCGATTGCTAAGAGCATTCGACCACCAGCTGGGTCTCCGCGCTCGAGACGAATTCGACCGAGCGCTGATTCATAACTGACCGCACTGTAGAAATGGCTGCCGCCTCCCGGATCGGTGTTCGAAAGTTCAGAATAAAATCTCTCGGCCTCGATAAAATTTCCGGCGAAAAATTCTACCTGCGCCGCCATCTGTCGCGGATAGACGGATTCCGGATGATGGTTCTTGTTTTCGTCGCACAGGGCGCGCGCTCCGGCGAAGTCACGGTTAAGCAATTTCAGGTGGCACAATCCGATCCAACCATCAGGTAGTTGAGGGTACAGTTCGACAGCGCGTCGATAGATCGCTTCGGCTTTTGCGTCGTCGCCAAGATCAGCCCAGCAGTCTCCAATTATCCAAATGTCTTCAGCGGGACGGCGTTGCCATTGAGCCATGAGTTCGAACCAAGCCAGAGCCTGTTCCGGGTGCCCTAGAGTTCTCCACAAGCTGCCCGAAAGTGCGATAGCGGGAACGTCGGGACCGCTCAGCTCGATGAATTGGAGAATTTCCTCGAGTGAATCCGCGGGCCGCCCCGTGTGGAATAGAACGCTCGCGAGAGCCCGGTGCGCCTCGCCGGAGGACCCGTCCATTTCGACAGCCTCGCGCGCCGCTTTACTGGCCGAGGCCAACAACGCAGTATCGAATTGGTAGTGAGTCCTGGTTGTGATCGCCCGGGTAAATTCGGTTCGCGCCAAGATCGATTTCGGCTCTGCGTCGATCGCTTTATTAAAACACTCAATCGCACGGGCAAGATCAGCTGCCGACTGACGCTGTGTCAGCTCGCGGCCCGCGAGCAGCAAATCTCGAGAACGCTCGTTCCTAAACGCTGCATCTTCCTGGGCGGAGATCAGCTTGTCCCAGTTCGTCTGATCGAGGAGGGAGTAAATGTCATTCAGATCGCTGTCACTAATCTCGCTAAATACGCCTTCGACAGTGGCGGCTGTTTTGATGCGACGGAATAGGAGATTGCCTTCAGCATCAGTGAGGCGGAGTGAAATTCGAATCCCACCCGGCCCAGATCGGTAAGTTCCCGATAAGACGGCGCGCGCTTTGTAAGTCCTTGCTGCCATTCGAATGTTGGCGGCATTGCTGAACGCGCTAGACGTATCTTGGAAGCTACCAGCAAGGACGCGCGCGGGCCCCCTACGCTGCAAGTCGACATTCAAAACCGCACTGAAATTCGATCCGAGATCCGGGTTGAGCTTGGCATGGTCCAAATCGAGAAAAGGCAGCACCGCAATTGAATGTTGCGCGAGGACCTGCTCGCGCACGGTATCGACCAATCGGCGAGTCTGCATTTGCCGCATAACCAGCGTTGTTCCCAGAATCGCACACGCGGCGATCGTGACTCCCAGTTTTGGATTACGTTTCGCCCATCGCCAAATTCGAATCGGCGGCGAGACCGGTCGTGCGACAATCGGCCGGCCTTCGAGCCAGCGTTCCAAATCTTCGGCGAGATCGTGGGCGGAGCGATAGCGGGCAGTAGGTTCGCGCTCGAGGCAGCGGGAGCAGATGGTTTCCAAGTCGCGGTCGGCGAGTTTGGACAGCGTGCGGAGTTTAGGGGCGGGGGATTCGGCGGCCTGGCGGATGACGGAGAGGGCGTGGGCGCCGAGGAAAGGGGGGCGGCCGGCGAGGAGGTCGAAGAGGATGGCGCCGAGGCTGTAGATGTCGGCGGTGGGTTTGAGCTCGGCGGCGGAATGGCTGGCTTGTTCGGGGGCGATGTAGCCGGGGGTGCCGAAGATGGTGAGGGTGCGGGTGAGATCGCTCGTGGTGTCGAGCCATTTGGCGAGGCCGAAGTCGCTGACGAGCGGTTCGCCGCGGGCATCGAGGAGAATATTCCCGGGTTTCAGGTCACGGTGGAGAATGCCGCGGCTGTGGGCGTACTGGACGGCGCGCGCGATCTTCGCGACGATCGCCACGCATTGGCGAGGCTCGTTGCGCAAGGCCGGGGCGACCTGTTGCAACGTCCCGCCGGGCGCGAATTTCATGCTGAAGAACGGGAGGCCGTCTTCGCTCTCGCTCACTTCGTAGATCGGAAGGATGTTCGGATGATCGAGACTGGCGGCGGCTTGCGCTTCGCGCCGGAAACGGGCGAGCGTTTCACGCGAATCGGAGTGGTAACTCAAAACGCGCTTCACGGCGACGATGCGGCGCGAATGGCGTTGGCGCGCGCGATAGATTACGCCCATGCCGCCGCGTCCGATCTCTTCGAGGATCTCGTAATTGCCGAGCCGCCAGTTTTGGTCGGGCAGATTTACTTCGGCAAGAATGCCGGTGAGCGTTTCCGATTCACCTTCGTCGGCAGGATCGAGGCCGGCTTCGAGCAGGCACCCGACGCACAATCCGCCGGCGATGTGCGAGGAGGAATCGCAATGCGGACAGGGCCGCGGATCGGCGATCACGCTCGCGATGGAATCGGAAAGTCCTGGGGAAAACGTTTTCATCACAGGGCGGCGGATTCCGCGGCGAGCACGCCGCACAGGTGGCGGATTTCGTCATCGACTTCGCCCGGGTCGGCGACAGTTTCGGCGACTTCATCGCGGAGGAGGCTGCGATAACGCTGACGGAGCCGGTGGACGAGGCGTTTCACCGTGGCCTCGGGCACGCCGAGCGTTTGAGAAAGGGTGGGGTAGGAGACGTCTTGACGTTCGGCGCCGAGGCACGGGCGCAGCGCCTCAAAGGCACGAAGCTTGCCCTGGCTTTCACATTCCTCGCGCAAACGGCGCACGGCGTGTTCGACGACGGTAGCGGCCCAGCGCAAATCGAAGAGCCGCTCGGCTGGCCACGACTCGAGGGCCCGGGCGGGAACGGTGAGCTGCGATGGCGCTTCGGCCATCCAATCATCCCAGGAAACAAATTCCACATCGCCGCCGCGCTTGCGCGCATGTTTTTTCGCCGCGGCGTCGTTGAGAAAATTCTGGAGCGACTTGAGCAGGAGCGAACGAAAACGGCCCCGCTGCGGGTCGGCGTGCCTGAGCCAATTACCTTCCAGAATCATAAGAAAAAAATCCTGGGTGAGATCCTGGGCGTCTTCGGGGGAATGGCCGCGCCGGCAGACGAAGGAAAAGATCGGGCGCCAATAGAGCCGGCAAAGTTCCGAGAGCGCCTGGCGTGCTTTCTCGTCGTCGCCGGCGAGATCGGCCGAGGTGAGGATGAGACTCCAGCGCGTGGTCGCGAAGTTGCGAGGGGCGCCGCCGCCTTCCGCGGCTACACTGGAGTTCACGAAGCGCGATGATGATTTTCCGTTTCATGTAAGACAAGCTTAAACTGCGGCGGTCGTTAGGCCCATGGCCCGCGACAAAACTTGTCTCTGATACTACGGAAAGCAGCCGATGAAGTTCTCGCGGCGCCGCCCGGCAGCGCCGGCTTTCCGGCGACTATCCGCGCGTTCGTCCTGCTGCGAAAATCAGCCAGCGACCCTTTTAGTTCTTTTGGTAAACGTCCAGGGTGACCACCTGGTTCTTTGAGCTCAGGTCTTTGTATTGAATCTGGGTCGTTCCGAGTTTCGTGAACCCGGCCGGCGCAGGCGATCCTTGTTTCATTAGGAGCGTACCGCCTGAGACGAAACCGATTCCAGCAGGGCCTTGCGGGCCGGTTGCACCAGTGGCGCCGGCTGGACCTTGCGGACCAGTTGGGCCAGCGGGACCTGTTGCACCAGTCGCTCCCGTCGCGCCAGCGGGACCCTGTGGGCCAGCGGGTCCTTGCGGGCCGGCAGGACCGGCAGGGCCCGGGCAACCACAGGCGGCGCCCTTGAAAGCGATGTACTCCGGACCGCTATTTCCAGCCGCACGACCAATTCCTGTAGCGAAGGTGGTCATCGTGCCGCCAGGCGTAAATTTTAGAATATCGCCTGAGGTAGTCGCAGGGACTTCGGCGACAAAGAGATTGCCATCGATGTCAAAGGCCAGTCCTCGAGGATTATTCGTTAGCCCCGTCGCAAAAACAGTCTTGGTGCCATCCGGAGCGAATTTAAGAATCTCGCCGCTGCCAGCACTGTCCGCGGCGGAGGCGAAGAGATTACCGGAGCTGTCGAACCCGAGGCCGATCGGTCCTTGCGCGCCGGTGAAATTCGCGGGACCTGCGAAAACGCTGCGAACGCCCGCCGGAGTAAACTTGTAGATGGTCTGATCGGTCCCGGCGCTGGCGGCGAAAACATTGCCGGAACTGTCCACGGCGATCCCAAAGGCCTGGGCCGGAACCGTGCCGAAGGTAGTTACCGTGCCATCGGGCGCCACTTTGAAGACAGTGCCTGCCAAATTGGGATCGGCGAGATCCGAAGAATTGACGAAAATGTTGCCACTCCCATCGAACGCGAGTCCCTCGAGGAAACGATCGGCGGGAAATCCGGTCGCGAAGGCGGTCGTCGTGCCATCGGGAGCGATCTGAACGATTGTCCCCGTAGTAGGAGGTGCGCTGGCGGCGTTGGTGGACACGAAGAGATTGCCACCGCTGCCAAAGGCGAGGCCCCGAGGCTTGCTGATGGCGGAAACGAAGGTGCTTTGGGTCCCGGCGGGAGTGTATTGGTAGATCGCGCCGGGTGTGCTTCCGGGCCCGGGAGCATTAACAGAAACGAACAGGTCGTCGTGGTCAGCGTGAGCGGTCGAGGCAGCACCAATTGAGAAACAGGTAGCCGTCACGAGCGAGCTCAGAATTGCTTTAAGATTAGTTTTCATTGGTTAGGTGGATTTCCTGCCACGATGATAATTTTTGTTCTTCAAATTACGCAAGCCTAATCCACCATCGTTACCTTGAAGACAGGTCCGGAATATGACGGTGACGTGATTCGCATCGAGCGGATCGAAGTGTTCGCCCATATCGGCGTGCCCGATGACGAACGCTCTGAGCCGCAACGGCTGACGATCAGCATCGTATTTTGGCCTAACAAGTCCGGCGCCGAGTTGAACGATAACATCGCCTCGGCGGTGAACTACGCCGCAGTCTGCGCGGAAGCGAAAAAATTCATCGGCCAACGCCGCGACAGATTGATCGAGACGCTCGCCAACGCGCTCGCCTTCCGTTTACTCGAGGTGTTTGAAATTCGCCGGGTCACCGTCGAGCTGCGCAAATACATTCTCCCGGAGGTTGAGTTTGTTTCCGTCACCGTGACGCGCGAGCGTGCGAAGGGATAACCAATGCGACAGGGACGATTCGACGAACCGGCGAACGAAATCGCGCAGCTTTATAGCGAATCGGTTTCGACCGATTGGCGGCTCTACGCGCACGACATCAAGGGCTCGCTGGCGCACGCGGCGGCGCTCGTCGCGGCCGGCATCCTGACGAAGGAAGAGCGCGAAAAAATCGAAGCGGCGCTGACGGTCATCGAGGCTGAGATCAAGGCCGGCGATTTCCGCTGGGAACGCAAGCTCGAAGACGTTCACATGAATATCGAGGCGGCATTGACGAAGCGCATCGGCGCGGCGGGCGCGAAACTCCACACGGCCCGGAGCCGCAACGACCAGGTCGCGCTCGATCTGCGGCTTTACGTCAAGGCGGAAGCCGCGGAAGTCTGCGCCCGCTTGCGGGCGCTCCAACGCGCGTTGCTCAGCCTTGCCGAGCGCCACCAGGCGGTCATCCTGCCGGGCTACACCCATCTCCAGCGCGCCCAACCGATCGTGCTCGGCCATTGTTTCCTCGCCCAGATCGAGGCGCTCGAGCGCGATCACGGGCGCCTCATCGATTGCGCGCGGCGCGCCGATGTTCTCCCACTCGGCGCGGGAGCGATCGCGGGGTCGACGATTGTGCTCGATCGCGAATCAATCGCGCGCGATCTCGGGTTTTCGAAAGTCAGCCAGAACAGCCTCGATGCCGTGGGCGATCGCGATTTCGTCGCCGAGTTTCTTTTCGGCCTGGCCGTGATCGGCATGCACCTCTCGCGGCTGAGCGAAGAGTTGATTCTGTGGAGCACGACGGAATTCGGCTTCATCACTTTCAGCGACGCGTTCTCGACCGGCTCGAGTTTGATGCCGCAAAAGAAAAACCCGGACATGGCCGAGCTCACCCGCGGAAAGACCGGCCGCCTCTACGGCAATCTCATCGCACTGCTGACCACTCTGAAAGGATTGCCGTCGTCCTACCAACGCGATTTGCAGGAAGACAAAGGGCCGCTCTTCGATTCCGTCACCACGATCAGGGACGCCTTGCAAGTCTTTGCCGCGATGCTGCCGGAACTGACGATCAACACCGGGCGAATGGAGAGCGCCGCCGCCGACCCCAACCTGCTCGCGACCGATCTCGCGGAGTATCTGGTGAAAAAAGGAATGCCGTTCCGCGAAGCGCATGAGGCCGTCGGAAAGCTGGTCGCGCGCTCGACCGCGGCAAAGGTCGGGTTGAATAACGTTTCCCTGCTCGAGATGCAGGAAATCTCGAAGCGCTTCGAAGAAGACGTGCTCAAAGTGTTCGACGTGCGCGGATCCCTGGCGAAGCGGACCGCGCCCGGCGCGCCATCGCCCGAAAACGTTGCTGCCCAAATCTCACGCTGGAAAAGTCTTCTGTAGCGCCTTGGCCCCGGAACATAGGCATTCTGCCTGTCCGCCCAGCGGATATTCTATCCGCTGTTCGTTTTGCAGCGGAGTGAAACTCCGCTGGGCGCACAGACTGAAAGTCTATGTTCCGGACAGCGCTGCAGAAGCATTCGCTTTTCAGGGCGCGCCCCATAATCTTCCCGCGTGCAGGGCAATTGGGAAATCATTTCGAGCAAGACCTGTTTCGAGGACAAGAACCTCCAGGTCGTCGCGGAAGAAATTCGCAGTCCCGCGCGAACGGAACCGCGGAGCTGGACGACCGTCCGACGAAAGCGCGCCGTCGTGATCGCGCCCATGACGGCGGAAGGCAAACTGGTCCTGATTCGCCAGGAACGAATTCCGATCCGGGCCGCGATCTGGGAAGTTCCCGCCGGCCAGGTCGATGACGAAGCGGAAACGGACGCCGATGAAATCGCGGCGGTCGCGCTCCGTGAGCTGCGCGAGGAAACCGGCTTCGAGCTTGCGGAAGGCGGCGAGCTGATTTCGCTCGGCGATTATTTTACTTCGCCCGGATTCACGGATGAGCGCGGCTATTTCTTTCTGGCCCGGCCCGTGCGCGAATGCGCCGCCGGCCATTCCCGGGACGAATCGGAATCGATCCTCGATTGCCGCGCGTTCACCGGAGAAGAATTACGCGGGATGATCGCGAGCAACGAAATCCGGGACGCGAACACGCTCGCGATCTGCGCGCGGCTGCTCTCGCGCGGTCTGCTTTCGTTCGGCCGGGCTTGATTGTCATGGGCCTGCGTGACGTTTTCAAATTTCGAAACCTGCCGGAGAGCGAAACCTCCAAGCCGTTCCTCGAGCACCTCGAGGACCTGCGCTGGACCCTCGTGAAGATGGCGATCACCCTGCTGGTGGCGATGGTGTTGTGCTTCGCCTTTCGTTCGGTGCTCGTCCAGATCACGCAACGCCCTTTGCACGACATCGATCCAAGTGTCGGCGCCTTGCGCGCGCTCGCCATCACCGATTCGTTCACGATCTCGTTCCGGCTCGCCTTTTACGCCGGCATCGTGATCTCGTTTCCGCTTCTGCTTTTTTTCCTGGCGGAGTTTGTCCTGCCGGCGCTCACTGCCGTGGAGAAACGCCTTCTCCTGCCGGCCATCCTGGTCAGCTTCGCGCTTTTCCTCACCGGCGTGCTCACCGCCTACTACTGGCTGTTGCCGAAAACGATCCTGTTTTTCTTCCGCGACACCCAATCGCTCGGCTGGACGCCGACCTGGACCGTGCAGGAATATTATTCCTTCGTCACCCGGTTCACGATCGCATTCGGCCTGGCATTCGAATTGCCGGTGGCGGTGCTGGCGCTCGTCCGCTTCGGCCTCATCACCTACGAATTCATGGCCCGGACCCGGCCTTACGCCATCGTCCTCATGTTTATCTTCGCCACCATCATCAGCCCCACCCCCGACGTCCTGACGATGATCGCCATGGCGCTGCCGATGTGTCTCCTCTACGAGAGCTGCATCTGGATCACGTGGTTCGTCAGGCGGAAACAACGGCGCGCCGCGATTGATCAGCGTCATGGGTAATACGCCGGCCGGTTACGAATTCTTCTTCAACGCCATTGCCCTGGCCCTGGGCGCGGTGGTGGGCTCGTTCCTCAACGTCTGCATTTATCGCCTCCCGCTCGATCTATCGATAAACAAGCCGCGCCGCTCGTTTTGCCCGTCGTGCAAGAAGCAACTCATCTGGTACCAGAACGTCCCGCTCCTGAGCTGGCTTTTCTTGCGCGGCAAATGCGCGCACTGCGGCGCTCGCATCACCTTTCGTTATTTTGCCGTCGAGCTTTTGACGGCGCTCCTTTTTCTTTGCGTCTGGAAAGCTTTCCCGTGGGAAATGGCGATCGCGTACTGGGTCTTCGTCTCGCTCCTCATCGCCGCCACCTTCATCGACTTCGAGCATTTCATTATCCCGGATGAAATCACGATCGGCGGGACGGTCGCCGGCGTCATCGCCAGTTTCATTGTCCCTGAGCTGATGAACACCGCCAGCCGCGGCCGTGCCCTTCTCACCTCGGCGCTTTCCGCTCTGCTCGGTTACGTCGTTTTGTGGATCGTGCTCGAAGCCGGCAAAAAAGTTTTCGGCAAAAAACGGATCCGGCTCGATGCGCCCACGGCTTTTACCTGGACGCGCAAAGGCGACGACGCCGATTTCGTCGTGGGCGAGGAACAAGGATTGTGGAGCGATTACTTCGCGCGCGAGACCGATCAGCTCATTCTCCACTGCGACGAGACGATCATCGGCGAGCGCAATCTCGGCGCCGCGGACCTGCGCTTCCATTACGATCGCGTGCAGATCGGGGGCGAACAGGTCGCGCTCGACACGCTCGAAAGAATCAGCGGCGTCGTGTGCGAACTGGAAATCCCGCGCGAAGCCATGGGCCGCGGTGACCTGAAATTTCTCGCGGCCATTGGCGCGTTTCTCGGCTGGCGCGCGGTTCTGTTCAGCGTTTTCGCCGGCTCACTCCTCGGCTCATTTGTCGGCCTCGGAACCATGCTTATCGGCAAACGCGTCTGGTCGGCGAAGCTGCCGTTCGGCCCTTACCTCGCGCTCGGCGGCTTGATCTGGCTGTTCTTCGGCGAAGCGCTGGTCCGCTGGTACACCGGCCTGCTCAATCCGTAGTAATCGTCGCGACCTCGCTCTCCGCGCAATAGGTGGCGTGGAGCGCCCGGTCGATCTCGGCCAGCCGGTTCTGAATTTTTTCCAGGTACTCGTGCAGTCCGAATTTAAAGATCTCGCCGATCGTGGCGTAGTCGAGGTCGTAACGGAGCCGGCCCGATAAGCGCTCGGCTTCGTTGTCATACTTCGTCTCGGCCGAGCCCGAGATATGGTGGAGCGCGGCGTCGAAGCAATCGACAGCAAAGCGGATCGAGCGCGGGAACGCCGAATGGGTGATGATGAATTCCGCCACCTTCCACGGCGCCACCTGGCCGAAATAGACTTTGCGGTAGGCCTCGAGCGCGCTGCAGGAGCGCAGGACCGACATCCACTGGATGGTATCCACGTTGCCGCCCACTTTCTCGCCGGAAGGCAGAAGGATGTGATACTTGATGTCGAGCAGGCGCGAGGTGCAATCCGCGCGCTCCAGCAGTTTCCCGATCCGGATGAAGTCCCAGCCTTCGCCGTGGGTCATCGTCGCGTCCGTGATTCCCTGGAAAAGATGCGAGCCCGTGATGACGCGCTTGAAGAATTCGTAGGGACTCGTGCGCACCAGCTTCTTCGCCGGATCGCTTTTCGCGAAGAGATAGAGCTTGTTGATCTGCTCCCACATCTCGCTGGAGATTTGTTCGCTCGTGGTCCGCGCGTTCTCCCGGGCCCGCGTCAGGCACGAGACAATCGAGTTCGGATTCTTCTTCTGGAGGCTGACGAAATCGATCACGGCTTTGCCGTCCGGCGTAGGATAAAGCGACGTGAACAGCTCATTTTCTTCCAACGAACTGATGATCGGGTCCCATTGCTGGTTCGGATCCGCTCCCTGCTGGTTCGTGAGGTCGAGCAACATCTGGAGATTCACTTCCGCGATGCGAGCATTGTTTTCCGCCCGTTCGATGTAGCGGCTCATCCAGTAGAGGGATTCGGCGACGCGACTTAGCATCAGGCGGCTCCGTCTTCGAGCACCCAGGTGTCTTTGCTCCCGCCGCCCTGGGACGAGTTCACGATGAGCGATCCTTTCCGCAACGCGACGCGGGTCAGGCCGCCGGGAACGATCGTGACTTTTTCGCCGTAGAGAATGAATGGGCGCAGGTCGACGTGCCGTCCCTGCATGCTGTCGTCGCAGAAAGAAGGCGCGCGCGAAAGTGGGATGACTGGTTGGGCGATGTAGTTCCGCGGATTCTTGCGCACCTTCTCCTTGAACTTTTCGCATTCAGCCTTGGTCGCTTGCGGTCCCATGAGCATGCCGTAGCCACCGCTTTCGTTGACCGCTTTCACTACCAATTCGGAAATGTGTTCGAGAATGTAAGTGAGATCTTCTTTCACCGACGCGAGATAAGTCGGCACGTTCGGCAGGAGCGCGTCTTCGCTAAGGTAATAGCGAATCATCTTCGGCACGAAATGGTAGACCGCCTTATCGTCGGCGATGCCGGTGCCGATGGAATTGGCCAGGCTGACGTTTCCGTCGCGATACGCTTCGACGAGGCCGGGAACACCGAGGCCGGAATCTTTCCGGAAAACCTGCGGATCGAGGAAGTCGTCGTTGATGCGGCGATAAATCACATCCACCTGCTGGTGGCCTTTCGTCGTGCGCATGAAAACTTTGCCGCCTTGCGCGACGAGGTCGCGACCTTCCACGATCTCGATTCCCATCGAGCGGGCGAGAAACGAGTGCTCGAAGTAGGCGGAATTATGAACGCCGGGAGTGAGAAGGACGACGGTCGGTTCGCGTTGGGCGCGGGGCGCGATGTAGCGCAGGACGTTCAACAATTCCTGGCTGTAATCTTCCACCGGCCGCACCCGATACTGGCCGAGCAAGCTCGGGAAGGTCCGCTTCATCGTCTGCCGGTTCTCGATCACGTAGGAAACGCCGGACGGGCATCGGGCGTTGTCTTCGAGCACGAGATAATTGCCATCCTTGTCGCGGATGAGATCGGTGCCGCAAATGTGGATGTAAACATTCCGCGGCACATCGAAGTGCATGAACTCGTGCCGGAAGTGGGCCGCTTCCCAGACGATCGACTTCGGGATCACGCCGTCGCGGAGGATGTTTTGCTGGTGGTAAATGTCGTGGAGAAACAGGTTCAGCGCCGTGATTCGCTGGACGAGTCCGCGCTCGATCGCGTCCCATTCCTCGGCGGGAATGATGCGCGGCAGCAGATCGAACGGGAAAATGCGTTCCGTCCCCTGGTCGTCGTTGTAAACCGTGAACGTCACGCCCTGGCTCAGGAACGTGGAGGCGGCGAGGGCGCGTTTCCGCTCAAATTCCTCGCGGTCCATTTCCTTGAAGCGCGCCAGCAATTTGCTGTAATGGGGCCGCGCCACGCCGGGAGCGGCAAACATTTCATCGAAAAAATCCCCGACCTGATAATCGGAGAAGAAATTGCCCATAAATTCAGTCTGGCAGTGCGATAATCCGACGCAAATGGAAACCCTGAGAGGAAACGCGGCGGACCACGAAAGTGCGTGTGGGCGGGTCGCCACCCTGTTTCGCCGGCGATGGTTGCGCAACTACGTGCGCGGCAAACTGCGCCGCGACCGAATTTATCAGGCGGCTTACGAACTCCTGGCTTCTTCCGCCGAGCCGATCCTCGACGTGGGCTGCGGCGTGGGATTGCTGGCTTTTTATTTGCGGGAGCGCGCGTGCCGGCAACCAGTCCTCGGCCTGGATGTCGACGGGCGAAAGATTCGTTACGGCGCGGAGATCGCGGCCGGCCATTACCGCGACATCGAGCTTCGCTTTCACGACGTCGAAAAAACGATCCCGGATTTTTCCGGAAACGTCGCGCTCTTCGACGTCCTGCATTATCTGCCGCCAGCGAAACAGACTGCGCTGCTCACTCATCTGGGGGACTGCGTGGCCCCCGGTGGCGTGCTGATCATTCGCGATTGTCCGCGCGACGCGGGCCCGCGGTATTGGATCACCTTGCTGGCGGAAAAATTCGCGCAGGCAATTTCATGGAACCTCGATTCGGCGCTGCATTTCCCATCGCGCGCCAGCATCGACGACGTCTTCGAAACGACCGAGTTCGAACGAGAAAGCCGCCCGCTCTGGGGAGCTTCGCCGTTCAACAATCACATCTTCATTTTCCGGCGGCACGTCCTGTAGCGGCGGTCTATGACCGTCGCATTATTACCGTCGCATTATTCTTGTGGCCGAACGACTAAGGCGTTTGGAAATATTGTTAGAGCGGCATCCGATTTATTTTGTGACTGCCTGCACGGACCGGCGCATATCGATCCTCTCTCAAAATCCCGTTCACGAGAGCTTGATCGAATTTGGCAAGACAGGCGAGGCGCATGGAGCCTGGCTGGGCGCTTATGTTTTGATGCCAGATCATCTTCACGTTTTTGTCGTATTCGATGAAGAGCGGATGGGGTTATCGGCGTGGATGAAATCTCTGAAGAATACGATTTCGAAGACGTTGCGGGCCATCAAAGTCTCAGCTCCACACTGGCAGAAAGGATTTTTCGATCATGTTTTGCGAAGCGGCGAATCCTATTCGGCAAAATGGGCCTATGTGAGGGAAAATCCCGTCCGAGCAAAGTTAGTCAGTCGATGGGAAGATTGGCCCTACCTTGGCGAAGTTCATGATCTGGAGTATCGACGCGACACGTTTGGTTTGTAGCGGCGGTGTATGACCGCCACGCAATTCTTTTGCTCGAATTTGCGTTAGGAAAAAAAGTGCGACGGTCATAGACCGCCGCTACAGATAATCACGCGGCGCGCGGGCGCAGCTGTCCCGGTTGCGGTATGACGCATCGATAGCCATTTTCAGCGAGGCCACTCAGCGTCAGTTCCAGGCACCGCGGATTGAACTCGGGATTTTTCGCGGCGCGGTGTCCTTCGTGCAGAACGAGGATCGCGCCCGGTTTCGTGTCGCGCAGGATTCGGCGCGCGACCTGCTCCGGATCGCGCTGGACCGTGTCCAGCCCTCGAACCGTCCAGCCGACCAAGGCCAGACTGCGACGTTCCAGTTCCGGGTCCACGAACAAGTTCTTCAATCCAACCGGCGCCCGGAAAAAACGCGGCGGACGATCCGGACCGCCGCGCAGCAGTTCCGCGCAAAGATCGATCTCCAATCCGATGCGGCGCGGACTAGCGAACCAGAATGTTCCGCTCGGGTGCGAGTAGGTGTGGTTCGCGATTTCATGCCCCCGGCTCAGGATCTCCGTGACCAGATGCGGATATTGTTCCGCGCGCCGGCCGATGACGAAGAAAGTGGCGCGCGCGTTGAACCGGTCCAGGAGATCGAGCATCGCGACGGTGTGGGCGGGCGAAGGGCCGTCGTCGATCGTCAGCCAGACTTCCGGTTTGTCGGTTTCGAACGAGCGCATGACCGGGCCGAACCATTGGCAATTGGCGACGAGCGTCGGGTAAAGAAGAAGGACGTGGGAGAGGAAGATCGGCGCGAGCGCGAGGAAAAGGTTGGTGCGCACGAGATAAAACGCCAGGCAAGGCGCGATGAAGACAAACGCCAGGATAAAGCGGCGAGCCCAGCGCGGTTGATTAGGAATGGGCGCGGTCTCCATTGCGCAAAGCCAGGATCACGGCGGCTGCGAGATTCATCGCCACTGCGACCAACCAGATCGCGGCGATCTCTCCTTGCCAGCCGCCGGCCTGGAGTAACTGGAACGCCATGGCGCTGGCGGCGCCTGCGACCAGAATACTTTGGGCGCGGCGGACCGGGATTTTGCGGAAAAGGCCGCAAGCCTGGAGCAGCTTTATCACCAGCGAATTTACATAGAGGGCCAGCAGCCAGAAGAGCCAAACCAGAAAAGCCAGGAGAACGAGACTCAATATCTTCAGCCAAAGACCAAAGGTTGCTGGAATGAATTGGGCAAAGTACAAATAACTGACCAGGTAAACGGCGGTGCTGGCGATCCATGCTTCCCCGCCATTGTTTTCAGCCCGCTCGGAACTGCCGCCGCGAAACAGCGCCAGCAGACGCGGAAGCGCGAAATAGAAACGCGGAAATTCCCCGTTGTTCATCGCGCGAAGATTGGAATGAAGGCGAACCATTGGTCCCAACGAGAGGCCACGATCTCTTCGAGAATCGCACACCATTGGCCGACGCCGCTCGCGATGTCTTTCTCGCGATCGCCCGTGCTCTCCAGGCGGATCGGCTCGTGCACGATGATGGCGTAACGGCGGCAACCGTAACGCGCGATGAAGAGCGGATAGATCGGGACCTGCGCGACCAACGCCAGCACGAAAGGCCCGTTCGGCAATTGCACTTCGTGCCCGAAAAGACGCGTCGTGACCTGGCCGACTTCCCCCTCGGCGCGATCGCCCTGGATCGACACGATTTCGCCCGCGCGCAATGCCTTGAGCAGATCGAAAGAGAGAAGCGCTCCCGCGGTGTTGTAATCGATTTTTACCGCGCCTTCCCCGGCTCTTTCGAGCGAGGCGCTCAGGTGTTGCGCACTTTGCCGGTCCGGTTCCGGCGCCCGCACGATCCGGATTTCGCGCCGGAATTTTTCGGCGAACAACGCGGCGCCGAGATCGTAGCTGCCCATGTGCGCGGTCAAAACAATTGCACCCGGCGCGGCGCCCAGCTCCTCCAGCCATTCCGCCCCGATGATTTCGTAGGAGAATTCTTCCTTGATGAGTCTGTGGATGGCGGCCTCGGCAATCGTCCAGGCGAAGTTATAAAGCGTGCGAAAAGCGCGCAGATAATTCATCGCGCGCGATGAACCGGGGAGGACGACGGCGAGATTGGCCACGATGGCCCGGCGCGCGGGCGCGGCGAAAAAGAAAAAGAAGAAGGTGAAGAAAGTGAGCAGGACCGGATAGAAATAGAACGGCAGGTTGACGACCGCCCAATCCAGATATTGGCGCCAGAAAACGCCGCGAACCGCGAAGCGGCCCAGTCGGTTTGGGCGCTCAGTCATTGTCTTCTGTAGCCGCCGCCCTGTGGGCGACGCGAGTTTTGATTTCCAAGCGTTCTCTCACGCGCCTCACAGAGGCGCGGCTACAGGTGCTGAGCTCGCCGCGGAACTCGATGCCGCGTGCCGTCGGGTTCCAGGTGTGAAGATCAGCCGCAGGTTCGTCAGCTCCGCGCGCCACCAGTGGAAGAGGCCTTTCCGGATTAGTTTTCCCACCCGCCGATCTGGAACGAAGCCGTCGTAGAGCTCGCGCCAGCCGGAGTTGCGCCTGCCGTAGCAACCTTTGGCCAGCCGCCGTTTCGCCAACGTCACCAGACGCCGATTGTAAAACTTCATCATCTCCCCGAACACGCGTCCCGCTGTTCCTTCAAAGGGCAAGTGGAGGAATTCGCGCTCCGGGTTTTTGTAAACCGGAATGACGAGGCCGATGAAATAAGTGCCGACATCCAGGAGGAGCGCGGCCGCCATCAGCTCGGCGTCGCCCATATAATAGTACTTGTCCTTGTAGAGGGTCTCGAACCAGAGCCGGTAGGTTATCGGGTATTGCTCATTATAATATGTGAGCGCGTCCGCCACGTCCTCGCCGGCGAGGCTTCGCGCCAGCACGTCGGCGACGTAGTAGCTCGTGTAAGAACAGAAATCGAGGCCCGGGCTGTAAAGCGGGTCGATGAACCCGGCGGCATCACCGTCGGCGATGCCGCCGGGTTCGCAAACTTTTGTGCTCGAATACGGCATCGCGGAATAAGCGTGGACGTCGCCTTCGATAATTTGCGCGCCGCCGAAGATTTCGGCGCCGACCGGATGCGAAAGAAGGTGGGCGCGCAGGCGTTCACCGAGATTCGCGCCCTCCGCCAATTTGAAGATGCGTGAATCGTAAACAATCCCGGCGCTGACATCGCCACCGCGCAACGGAATGATCCAGCACCACCAGCCGTGGCCCATGAGATGGTTCGTCGCCCAGTTCCGGCTGGTGCGACACGCGTTCGCGTAATCGAGAAACTTTTCCCGCCACTCGTAGCTGTCCCAGTCTTTCACGCCGGTGAAGCGCGCCCAGACCGCGTTGATGGGGTGCTCGGTGTTTTGTTGGAAGTGCCCGAGCTTTCGGGCCAGCATGGCCGCGCGGCCGCTGGCATCTACGAGCCAGCGCGTGCTTACCTTATAGGTCTCATAAGTCACATAGGATCTATCCGCTCCCAGCTCCAGGCTGGTAACTTTTGCGGGACGCTGCAGTTCGCAGCCGGCTTCCACCGCCAGCTCCAGCATGTGCTGGTCGAGCGTGCTGCGATCCACCTGGAACGTGGGCAACCTCGTCTGGTAACGCGCGCCCAATTCCACGCAATCATCGAACGCCTGGTCCGGCCGGCTCGCAAACCACATCCGCAGTCCCTGCTTCGCCAGATGATGATGCCCGAGATAATTCGTTAGGCCGAGGAGTCGGGTCAGGTAACAACTGCTCAGCTCAGTGGTCGATTCACCGACTTTGCGATCGAACTCGGCGGACTTCTCGATGATCAGGATGCGCGCGGCGGGATGCTTGCGTTTTAGCATTAGCGCCGTGGCCGCACCCGAGAAGGCACCGCCGACGATCACGACATCGTAATCAAATTCCATCGCAGCGAAGATGATGGACTCAGGGCTTTGGAAACGCAACGCTTCCCCGCCCATGGATGCCACTCCAAGCCACCGGCCGCGGCGCATCGACATGCACGTCCACATGGTCGGCAACGGCGGGGACGGGTCCGGCGGCTGGCTGCGCCTGAGCGGCTGGCACCGCTGGCTTGCCGGTTTCATGCTCCGCCAGCTCGGCGTCCCGGCGAGCGCGCTCGAAGGCGATCTCGAATCGATCTACTCCGCGCACCTCGTCGAGCTGGTGCGCGATTCCTCCATGGACGCGATCGTTCTCCTCGCCCACGAACGCGTCCACGATCCGGACGGAACACCTCGCGACGATCTCGGGTCGATGTTCGTGCCGAACGACGTCGTGCTCGGCCTCGCCAAGAAATTCCCGGAATTTCTCGCCGGTGTCTCGATCCATCCCGCCCGGCGCGATGCTCTCGATGAACTCGAACGCTGTCTGGCTAGCGGCGCGGTGCTGATGAAATGCCTGCCGAATTGCCAGAACATCGATCCGTCGGACCGGCGCTATCGTGCGTTTTGGGAACGCATGGCCGCGGCCGGGCTTCCGCTGCTCGCCCATACCGGCGGCGAGCACACGGTGCCGATCGTTAACGCGGCGTTCGCCGATCCGAAGCTGCTGCGTTTCCCGCTCGAATGCGGCGTGACCGTGATCGCCGCGCATTGCGGCACGCGCAGCGGCGTATTCGATCGCGACTACTTCGATGATTGGGTTGCAATGCTGGGTAAATTTCCGAATCTCCACGGCGATATTAGCGCCATGGTTTCGCTGAATCGTTGCGGCCACCTTCGCGATTGTCTCCGCCGTAACATGGACTTCCAGTCTGTGGGTCCAGCGGAGTTGAATTCCGGTGAAACCAAAGAAGCAACGGACAACATGTCCGTTGGGCGCACAGGGCGAAGCCCTATGTTCCGGGACGGAATTTCCTCCCGCATCCTGCATGGGAGCGATTTTCCGGTGCCCGTGCTAGGGCATAGGATGTGGCTGCACGGCTGGATTGATCGCGCCACGTTTCGGCGCTGCCAGCAGATTCGCAACCCGCTCGAGCGCGACTGGCAGTTCAAGCGCGCCCTCGGATTTTCAGAAGAGATCGCGACACACCCCGCAGGACTGTTACGGCTATGATTTTTGCCAACGCGCGGTTTGTACTACCAGACGGAATGCAGGACGGCCTGGAGCTCGTCGTGGAAAACGGAAAGATCGCGGAGATCCGGGAACGATCGTCCGCCGGCGCGGTCGATTTGAAAGGCAGTTATCTCGCGCCCGGTTTCATCGATCTGCATATTCACGGCGCGCTCGGCCGCGATACGATGGAGGCGTCGCCGGAAGCGTTCCAAGCGATCTGCGATTATCACGCGACGGGCGGCACGACGTCCCTGTTGCTTACGACGGTCACCGCTCCGATCAGCGAAATCGTTAATGTCTTGAAAGCCGTGCGATCGCCAGGCGGCGCGATCACGCAGATCCTTGGGGTTCACGTCGAAGGCCCTTTCATTTCCAAGGCGCGGGCTGGCGCGCAACGAGCGGAGTTCATTCGCGATCCGGATCCGTACTCGATCGATTCACTCCTCGCTTTTGCCGATGTCATCAAGATCATGACGCTTGCTCCTGAGCTGCCGAATGTGCTCGCGCTGATCGACCGGCTGCGCCTGCATAAAATCATCGTGAGCGGCGGTCACAGCGATGCCTCCGATATCGAAGCCCGCGCTGGCTTCGAGTACGGCATGCGGCGGGTGACGCACACCTTCAACGCGATGTCTTCCGCGCACCGGCAGGGGATTTATCGCGAAGCGGGCCTGCTCGAATTTGCCCTGAGCGAGCCGGACATTACCTGCGAGTTGATCGCGGACGGCCACCACGTTTCGCCGACGCTGATGAAAATGCTCTATCGCGCCAAAGGCCCCGGCGGAATTTGTCTGGTAACGGATGCGACCGCCGGCGCGGGCCTGGCGCAAGGCAAGGAATTCACCCTGTCGGGCCGCCATTGCGTCGTGAGCGACGGCGTCTGTTTGCTCGCCGATCGATCGGCGCTGGCGGGCAGCGCGTCGCGCATGATCGATCTCGTGCGGGTAATGGTGAATCAAGTCGGCGTTCCGTTGCATGAGGCTGTGGCGATGGCCACCGCGAATCCTGCGCAGGCTCTCGGGTTTATGACGAAGGGTAAACTCGAAGCCGGCGCCGACGCGGATTTGGTCGTCCTGTCGCCGCAGCTCGAAGTCGCGCAAACGTTCGTGGACGGCGAGCAGATCTTTCTTCTGTAGCCGTCGCCCTGTGGGCGACGCGGGCCAGCGCATCGAAAGCACAAGCCCACGCTTCCCACAGGGAAGCGGCTACAGCGAGAGCAAAAACTTCGCGATATCCAGGGACGCGTTCGGGCGCCCGAGCTGGCTGATGTTCGCGGCCCATTCCCGCCATTGCGCGGCGTCGTTCGCGAAAGCTTTGTGCACGGCCGCGATCACGGCATCGTGACTTAGCGCCACCGTGCCCGATTTCGTTTCCATGATGTAGCGCGCGTTGCCTTCTTCCTGGCCGGGAATGACATGATTCACGATGATCGGGCACGCGGCCGACATCGCTTCCTGCACGGTCGCGCCGCCGGCTTTGCTGACGACAAGGTGATTCGCACGGAGCAGGCGCGGCAGCTCATCGCTCCAATCGACAGCCTCGAATTCCTGGGTGACGGTCTGGCGAATTTTTTCCACGGAAAGTTTTAGCCCGGCGTTGCGGCCGACGGTGACCGTGAGCTGGATCTCAGGCAAACCAGCGAGACGACGAACCAGGTCCGGCGCCGCCGAATTCGCTGCATTAATAATATAGAGCACGCGCCGGCCGTTCTCGTCCGAGGGCGGCAGTCGCACTTCGCCGGGCTGCGCGAAGACCGGGCTAACCGGAAAACCAAACGTCTTCACTTTCTCCTCCGGAATTCCGGCATGGAGCAGGACCGCGGCGCTGACTTCGTTCGGCAGCAGAAAATAATCGGCGCTGCATTGGTACCAGATCGCGTTCACGCTGATCGAATCCGTCACCACGACGACGCGTTTGTATTGGGGCGCGCCGCCGCGGCCGAACATTTCGTCGAGCATGTGGGAGTAGGCCGGATAAACCGAGACGATGACATCCGGTTGCAAGCGCTCGAGCAGGCGCCGCAAATAAATTTTCAACGGAAAGAAGACGCGGAAATCGCCGACAAAATCCGTCTGGCGATCGAGCCAGCGGTAGATGACGCCCCAGACCCGCGGGGTGCGATTGATCATCCCCATGTAGAGGACGCGCGCCCAATCGTTCACCACCCCATAGGTCTCGGCGAAGAGATCGTGCAGTTCGACGTGCGCGCCGTCCGGCGCGACCTTGCGCAGGCCGTCGCGGATACCGCGCGCGGCGCTGTTATGTCCTTCGCCGTAGCCGGCCGTGAGAATGAGAATATTTTTCAAGACTCGTTAGGTTACGGTTCTCGGAGGGACATGCTTCTGCATATCCCACTTGTTTCGCAATCCGACTGGGAAAGCGGGACGTGCAGAAGCCCGTCCCTCCGAGGATGTGGTTAAAGCTTCGGAGTTTAATGGATATTTGCCTCCGGCAAAGTAAACTTCGCCGCAGATGAAATTCCTCAGGTTCGCCGGCCGGATTTTTCGCCGGCTGATTTACGAGACGGCGATGGACACCACGATGGGCCTCGCCGCCCAGATGGCGTATCAATTTCTCTTCACCCTCGCGCCCGGCCTCCTCTTTCTCTGGTATCTGCTCAGCCTTTTCGGCACCGACCCGGCGAAGCTCCACCAGATGATCAACGTCCTGAAAAATTTCCTCCCGGCCGATCCCAAGGTGCAGGAAATCATCGACTCGCTCGTCGCGAACATCGTCGTCACCGGCTCGACCGACACCCTGGCGAACGTCGGGATTTTCTTCGGCCTCTGGCTCGGGACCCTTTTCATCTCGACGACTTCGTACGCTCTCAGCCGCACCCACGGTGTGGTGGAGGACCGCAACTGGTGGTCGAAATACATCATCGCGTTCTTCCTCGTGTTTTGGTTCGGAATCACCACGCTCTTGTGTTTCAACGCGATGGTCTTCGGCGAAACCCTGGCCGGCGTGGCCGAGGTGAATTTTCAGCTGACCATCCCGCTCCAGGCGTGGGTCGCATTCCTCAGTTTGCCGCTGACCTGGCTTGCCCTGGTGGGTCTCGCCCTCGCGCTCTACCTCCTCACGCCCGAGAATTATTTTAACTTTCGGCAGGCCTTGCCCGGCGCGATTTTCTTTTCGACCGGTTGGATCCTGGTCACGAAGCTCTTCCAATTCTACGTCGCGAAATACGATCGCTATAACCCGACCTACCTTGCACTCGCCTCCATCATCGTCCTGATGACCTGGATGTATCTGACCTGCCTGCTTCTGCTGCTCGGCGGAAAACTGAATGCGATTTTGCGTCGCGAACGCGAACGCGCCACCCGCGTGTCCGAAGCGGTCCCACAGCCCGCTTGATCGCGCATTCCGCTCTGTTACGCTCGCGTCCCGTGATCCGACTTCGCGTTTTTCTCGGCACGGCTTTTGCCCTCGCGGCGATCCTAGGCGCGTTCGTCCACGCCCAATCGACGGACGAACAGAAAAGGAAAAAGGCGCGCGAAGAGATGCGCGCTGTTACTTCGCCAACGCCGTCAGAGACGCCGGAACCGACCGCGAAGCCGAAACCCGCGACCCGAAAATCGAAGACGAAAAAGAAAGCGACGCCGACACCGAAGCCAAAAGCGAAGCAGACCGAAACGCCCGAGCCGACGAAGACTCCGCGAGCGAAGAAGAAAACTCCAGCGGGCGATGAAGACGAAGAAACGTCGCCAACCCCGAAACCAAAAGCGTCGAAATCACCCGGCAAGAAGTCGGGCGATCAGGATGAAGAAGTAACGCCGAAGCCGAAGGCTAAGGCGACCGAGACGCCCGCGAGCAAGAAGAGTCCGTCACCGAAGAAAAAGCCGGACTCCGACGAATCGACACCGAAGCCGAAGCGAATCGAAAAGGCGGAACCCGCGAAAACGCCAAGCCCCGCCGCGAGCATGCCGAAGCCGGAATCTTTCCGCTCGCCCGCTGAGGCGTCGCCAGTTCCGCGGCCCGCTCCTCGACCTACGCCGCGAGCCGTTCCTCCCCAAACTTCGCTCCCCTCCGACATCACCGTGGAAAAGTCGGGGATCGAACAGGAACAAGGATTCGAGCCGCCGCCGCCCCCGCCGCCAGTGAAGCGCAGTTGGTGGCCCTGGTCGCGGCAGCCCTCGAACTATCGTTATCTCACGGCCGCAAACATCGACGCGATCCGGCGCGCACCGGTGCAACGGGCGCGCTGGAAATTCATCATCGTCCACAACAGCGGCACGCGGCAGGGGAGCGCGCGCGTGTTCGATTACTATCATCGCCACGTCCGCCGGATGCGGAACGGGCTCGCCTATCATTTCGTGATCGGCAACGGCAGCTCGACGCGGAACGGCCAGATCGAGATCGGCGATCGCTGGGTGCACCAGATGCGCGGCGGCCATGTCCACAGCGATTACATGAACAATATCGGGCTCGGCATTTGTCTCGTTGGGGATTTCAACCGCGATCAACCCACGCGGGCGCAACTCGAGGCCTGCGAAGAGTTGATCAAGTATCTCCAGGAACGCTGCGGTGCGAAAATGACGGTGCGCCCGCACCGCGAAGTGAATCCGCCCCGCTGGGCGACCGATTGTCCCGGCGACGTTTTTCCTTACGGGTGGTTCGGCCGGTTCAGGTAATCCATCTTCGGAGGGACGTGCTTCTGCACGTCCCAAAAGTCGGACGAGCGGAAGCTCGTCCCTCCGAGTCAGGGCGAAGATTTGCGGAAACGGACGCCCATCTGGACCAGCGCTTTTTTCTTCAATGGCCAGGGCAGCGATCGACTGACGCGCTCCGCGAGCTGCACAATTCTTCGCGGTAATATTCTCAAGAGAGTCTCCATCTTCACGTGCCCGGCGGTTAACGGGTTGGTGAAGAGAGCGATCTTCTCGACCACCAATCCCGCGCGCTGGGCCAGCGGCTCGATCTCATCGACATGGAGAAGAAAGATGTGGCCGTCGGCGTTCGGTTTGAATTGGATCGATTCGAAGACCGCTGGGTCCGTGCATTCGGAAAATTTCGGGAGGCGATTTTTGAAATAGCCGCCGTTCGGTGTGGTCATGACAATGTAACCGCCCGGCCTAACGAGTGTCGCCGCTTTCGCCAGGAAATCATCGGGATGCGCGACGTGCTCGATAATCTCGGTGATGAGGACCGCATCGAAGAGGGAGGGGAACGCCAGCTCGAAGGCGTTGCCGGCGGCGAACGCAATCTTCCCCCGATCCTGTTTCAGACGGACATAATCCGCCAGCTCGGTCCGGAGATCGTTCCAGGTCACGTCGAAACCGAGCTCGGCCAGCGTCAGAGAAAAATTTCCCTGCGCGGCCGCGACATCGAGAATGCGCGCGCCGGGCGACAGCACCTCGATCAGCAGCCGCAGCGTTTCACGCCGGCGATTTTCGTAAGCGTAGGCGTAACCGTAATGCGAAATCTCCCCGTAGATTTCGCTCTGGTCGTAGAAGTAGGATTCCTTCCACGACTGCGGCCAGTCCGGCTCCGGTTCGATTCGCTTCACCGACAAAAATTCTTCGACCGTTGCCAAGCGCAAAAGCGTAGCGGATAGGAAACGCTCATTTTATGACGCCGGTAAAAATTTGGTTGGGGTATCCATATCCGCTCGGAGCGACCTGGCTCGGCAACGGGGTCAACTTCGCGATTTTCTCCGAGATGGCTACCTCGGTCGATCTTTGTCTTTTCGATAACATCGACGCGCCCCAGGAAAATATCCGGATCCCGATGACGGAACAGACCGACCAGGTCTGGCACGTTTTTCTGCCCGATGTCCGACCGGGACAACTCTACGGCTACCGAGTCTACGGACCGTACGATCCGGAGCGCGGGATGCGTTTCAATAGCTCGAAGGTGCTGATCGATCCCTATGCGAAAGCGATCGCGGGCCAGGTGAATTGGGCGGACGAAATGTTTGGTTACGTTGTCGGCGACGCGCACGAAGATCTTTCGCGCGACTTTCGCGATGACGCCTGGGGGATGCCCAAAGCGGCGGTGATCGATAACGCCTTCGATTGGGGGAACGACAAACGGCTCGGCATCCCGTTGCACAGCTCGATCATCTACGAGATGCACGTAAAGGGGTTTACTCGGCTCTGCCCCGACGTGCCGCCGGAATTGCGCGGGACTTATGCCGGCCTCGGGAGCGCGGGTGCGATCAAGTATCTAAAAGATATCGGCATCACCGCGGTCGAATTGCTGCCCGTGCATCAGCACATCGACGACAAGGTTCTGGTCGATCGTGGCCTAACGAATTACTGGGGCTACAACACGATCGGTTTCTTCGCGCCGGAAGCGAAGTACTCGAGCAGCGGCGTGATGGGCGAGCAGGTCTCCGAGTTTAAGAGCATGGTGCGCAATCTTCACGCGGCCGGGATCGAGGTGATCCTCGACGTTGTCTACAACCATACCGCGGAGGGAAACAATCTCGGGCCTACGCTGAGTTTTCGCGGCGTGGACAATCCTGCTTATTACCGGCTCTCGCCGGAAGATCCGAGAAAGTACATGGATTTCACCGGGACCGGGAACACGTTCAACCTGCTCCATCCGCGCACGCTTCAGCTGGTGATGGACAGCCTCCGTTACTGGGTGAACGACATGCACGTGGATGGGTTCCGGTTCGATCTCGCTTCCACCCTGGCGCGCGACGACAAGGGCGTGAACAAACTCCACGCTTTTTTTGAAATCATTCACCAGGACCCGGTGCTCTCGCAGGTGAAGTTAATCGCGGAACCGTGGGACGTGGGCGAGGGCGGTTACCAGGTTGGAAATTTCCCGGTGTTATGGGCGGAATGGAACGGGAAATATCGCGATGAAGTCCGGCGATTCTGGAAGGGCGACGAAGGCCGGATCGGCGAGATCGCGTATCGGCTCACGGGCAGCCCCGATTTGTATCAGCACAGCGGGCGGCGTCCGTACGCCAGCATCAATTTCATCACGGCGCACGACGGTTTTACCCTGAACGATCTCGTCAGCTACAGCGAGAAACACAACGAAGCGAACGGCGAGGAGAACCGCGACGGTGACAACCACAACAACTCATGGAACTGCGGCGTGGAAGGCCCGACCGACGATCCGCAAATCAACGCGCTGCGATCGCGGCAGCGGCGGAATTTTTTGACGACGCTCTTTCTTTCCCAGGGCGTGCCGATGCTGCTCGCCGGCGACGAATGGGCGCGGACGCAGAACGGCAACAACAATACGTATTGTCAGGACAACGAGCTGAACTGGCTTTCCTGGGAGCACAACGACGAGCAGAAAGAGCTGCTCGATTTCACGAAGAAACTCATTCAGCTCCGGCGCGATCATCCGGTTTTTCGCCGGCCAAAATTTTTCCAGGGCCGCCGGATCCGCGGCTCGGAGATTCGCGATGTGATGTGGTTCAATCCCGGCGGCAACGAAATGACGGACGAGGAATGGACCTCGCCCTTCGTGCGCGCCATCGAAGTGCTGTTAAGCGGCGATACAATCGACGTCCTGAGTTTCGAGGGCGAACCGATCCGCGACGAGACTTTCCTGTTCCTGATCAACGCGCATTTTGAGCCGCTTCCTTTTGTTCTGCCGGGCGAAGAACATCTCGAATGGCTGCTCGTTCTCGACACGGAGGAGGAACACGGCTTCCTGCCGGAGCCGCAGAAGTTCGCGTCTGGCGATGACGTGGAAGTGATCGGGCGTGGAATGAAATTGCTCAAGTTGGCGACGGGCGCGCAGGCGCGGGCGCGTCATGAATCGTGGAAGAAACGGCAGGTGCAATTGCCCCGCGATGTGATGCCGGGCGCGGGGGCGAAGCCGCCGCCCTTGCCGGAACAACCCGCACAATCTGATGGCGACGGAACATAGGCCTGGGGCCTGTGCGGCCCACGGACATTCTGTCCGTTGTCTGCCCTGGGCTGCGATCACAGCGGAGTGCAACTCCGCTGGGCGCACAGACCAGAGGTCTATGTTCCGGGGACGGACAGCGCCCGTCCCTCCAATTTACGTTCGTCGCACTTCGAGCTGGCGCCGCAAGATCCAATGCAGGATTCCGAGTAATCCCAGCGTGGATGCGATCAGCACGATCGTGTTGAAGATAAACAGGTCCACCTTCAGTCCGAAGTAGCGTTTCTCTTCGCCGAAGAAGACGTTCAATTTTCCCCCGCGCCGGTAATCGCTCTGTTCCATCTCGGCATTCGAGATCAGGTCGGACACTTTCTGGTTCACGTAGAGCTGCTCGGCCGTAACGGGGCCGGTCGCGTCCTTGAAGACCTCGCGGTCGAAGGGCCGTTTCCCGGAGATCACGTCGTCCGTGAGCGCGAGGTAACGGTCGAGTTCCTCGGCCGACTTCGCTTCGAGGCCGGACAACATCGCAAGCACTTCCTTGAGGTCGTTCAGCCGCTTGGTGTTTGCCGGGTCCTGGTTCCGTTGTTCGACAATCTTTTGCATCTCGCGAGTGATCCGTTCCTGCCGGCGGGTGAGCGGGTTCAACTTCGCCTGGGCCACCACCATTTCCTCATACGACCAGCGCATCGCGATGAACTGGCAGACGAACGGGACCTGCAACCGGCTGCTCATCTTCTTGCCGCTCTCCTCGCTCGGATGTTCGGAGAACCAGCGAGTGAACGTGTAAACCAGCCCGAGGTTCCGGTTCATGTCCTCATATTTAATGAGCGCGCCGCCCATGATGATCTGCGGGATCAGGACCAGCGGGACGATGTTCGACGCGGTCTTCGGATCGGCCACGAGGGAGGAGACGACGAGCCCGAGCGCGACGCCGCCCATTGCGGTCATGAGCATGATGCCGAGATCCACCCAGAACATGCCGCGGATCTCGAGGATGTAATTGCCGATCAGGACGAAGAGGATGCATTGGAAGAGCGCGAAGAACCCGAGCGACATGAACTTTGAGAAGACGTAGTAGGGCAGGCGAACGTTTAGATTCCGCTCGCGTTGGAGGACGGCGCGATCGCGGATGATGTCGTCGGCACTGTTCGTTAGGCCGAGGAACATGGCCACGATCAGGCTGAGGAAAAGGAAGACCGGGATGTGGTAGGCCGAAGCGTAGTCATACTCGCCGCGCTCCGAATAGCGGAGCAGGGTGGCAATGAGGAGCGCGAGGACCGGCGCGACCCCGATGGTGATGACAAGGTTCGCGCGATTGCGCAGCTTGCTCATGAAGGAGCGGCGCATCAGGGTGCGCAATTGCGTCCACTCGTCGCGCCAGCGCATGAAGAAACGGCGCTTATTCGAGAGCGCGGCGGGAAGCGCCGGCGCTGGGCCGCGGCGGAGTGAGACCTGTTTCACGTCCTGGATCAGCCGGAACGCTTCGTATTTGTCCCGCCAGAATTCCGGCGAGTAACGGCGCGCGGCCACGAGCTGCCCGCGCGTGTTCTCTTCATAGATGATGTCGCCGCTGATATCGCGGAGCGGCGTTTCGAGAACGTCGAAGATGAATTCCGGCCGGGTGGTTCCGCACGATGGGCACGCGCCGAGATCGGCACCGAACTGGTGCTGATGTTCCGCCTCGGCGAAGTAGCGGAGCATGTCCGTCGGCGTGCCGAAAAAGACGAGCCGGCCGCCTTTGTCGAACAGGATCGCCTTATGAAACATCTGGAACAGCTTCGAGCTCGGCTGGTGGATCGTGACGATGATGATCTTGTTGTGGGCGAGGGCGCGGATGATCTCGATGACGTGCTCGGAATCCTTCGACGACAAACCGGACGTCGGCTCGTCGAAAAGGTAAACGTCCGCCGAGCCGATCATGTCGAGGCCGATGTTGAGCCGTTTCCGTTCGCCGCCGCTCAGCGTTTTCTTCACCGGGCTGCCGACGATGCTGTCGCGCCTTTCGTTTAACCCGAGCTCGATCAGTTTGCCTTCGAGCCGGCGCGTCAAGTCGCGTCCGGAAAGATGCGGGGCGCGAATGGCCGCGGCGAATTGCAGGTTCTCGCCGATGGTCAGATGCTCATCGAACGCGTCTTCCTGCGGGATGTAACTGATGTAGCCCTTGAGCAGATCGAGGTTCTCGTAGAGCGGCCGATCATTGAGCAGCACCTGGCCCTGGGTCGGCTGGAGCTGGCCGCCCAAAACTTTCATGAGCGTGCTTTTGCCCGAGCCGCTCGCGCCCATCACGCAGACGAGCTCGCCGCGATTGATCGAGAACGAGACGCCTTCCAATCCGATCTCGTTGTTCCCGAAACGGTGAGTGACATCCACCACTTCGAGCGAGCGAATGATGTTGCGCTCTTCCTCGATTATGCGCTCGGAGAAATTGCAGCGCAGAAATTGGCCGACATCGATCCGGATGGTGTCGCCGTCCTGAAGCGGCGCCGTCGTGCGCACCGGCGTTTCGCCGACGAGGATCGGGCGGTCGGCGTCGATCACTTCCAAAGTGCCAACGCGCTTGTCGTAGTCGCACAGAATTTTCAGGAGGACGTCGCCGCTCGTCCCCGGCGAGAGAAGAATGTCGTCTTCCTCGAGCATGCTCGGGTTATTCGAGACGAGGTATTCGGACTTCGAGGCTTTGAGCTGGAACCGGCCGCCCATGGCGCGGGCACGCCGACGCAGATCGAGCAGGTCCATCTCGCTGTCGTTATGAAAAACGATCCGGTCCTCGAGCGTGGCTTCAACGGTCGAGCCGGCCTTCAGTTTCACGCCATTGAGGACGGCGTTCACGTCGCGGAGCGCTTTCACGCGCACCTTCAAACCGAACGTGACTTCGAGCGCGCTTTCGCGGGATTTCGAGCGCTCGAGCTGCACTTCATCCGCGTCTTTATGGACGCGCACGAAAATCTGCGGGAGCGAAACATTCTTCTTCGCGTTGAAATACGCGGCCAGCTCCTGGTAGGTGAGGAATTGGTCGCCGACCAGGATGCGTTGTCCCGGGTAAATCCGGCAAAATCCGCCGCGCAATAGCGGCCGGCCCCGCACCGAGATGGTCTGGCCGGTGTAGTTCTTGAGCAGGATCAAGTCGTGATAACGAAACGCGAGCAGTCGATCGTTTCCGGTCAGACTTTTCAGGACTACGTCCGCTGCACCGTTGGTCCCGAACGAAAGCGATTCGAGGGGCGACGCGCCGCGCTGGTAAATGGACGCGTCCGCGTCTTCCGAGGCGTTCAACTGGTAAACGATGTCGATCGCCTGCGCCGCCATCCCGAGCTGCGACATGAACGAGTAAAACGCGACGACCTGTTCCTGTTTCAGTCCCGCCTGCGAAATCAAGTCGTAAAGTTGCACCCCGAGCATGATCTTGCGGTCAGTGCCAAGAGAGGCTGAGAGCTTCTGCGCCATCGCGCCAAGGTCCTGCTGCTCGTAAAGCGCCTGGCGAAACAATTGGCGCAGCTCCGAGTAAACCGCTTCGGGATAATCGTAGCGAAGGAACCCAAGGCTCGAGTCGATTTCTTCCTCGAGCAGGACGCCGTCCGCTTTCGAAAAACTGGCCAGCACTTGGATCAGAAGCGGCAACAGGTTCGGCCCTTCCGAAACACTTCGCGGTTTCCGCAACGCCCGCCGCATCCAGCGCCGGCTCCGCCGCTGGATGCGATACGCGAACGGCGTCACCTTCTGCACCGCACGATCGATCTTGTCTGCGACTTTGGTTAGGGCCGTCATTTTACAGGGGTCGCGCGGAAATTACCGCAGGCACGGGGTTACCGCAATGCGCGGCCCCTATAGGTCATTGGAGCCGGCACGCCCTCGTGCCGGAGACTTGAGGCATCGATTCCTCCCAACGGCCTGAGGGCAGGCCGTCTCCAAGTTTTGCATTGCCAAGACTTCATGTTAGCGTTTTCGCGCCTGACAAAAACGGGCTCCACATCTCATGGCCCAGCCTGATCGCAACTCTCAGAAAGAGAACAAACCTCGCGGAAACGAGCCGAGCTTTAATTGGCGCGGCGTTATTCTCATCGCCATCGCCTTTGCCCTCATCGGCCTCGCGGTCCTCTTCCGCGGCGGGGCTTATGCAAATTTCGAGGACGTTCCCTATAACCGGTTCCTCGAGCTGCTCGAGAACAAGCAGATCGTCGTGGACAAGAATTATCCGCTCCAGCTGGTTTACCAGGAAGGGCAGCCCACCCAGACCTTGCGCGGTGCTTATATCAAACAGGCGGTCGGCCCGAACGGCGCGCAGCAGGTTCCGTTTCGCACGACGGTCGCGCTGAATTACGCGACGAATCTGCAGGAAAAACTCGCCGCTGCCGGTATCCAGCCCGCGATTCGCACCGACTCTAACCTGATGGCGCAAACGCTCGTCGGGTTCCTGCCCATCGCGCTCTTCCTGCTCGTCCTTTATTTTCTTTTCCGCCAGCAAATCCGGATGGCCGGCAAAGGCGCGCTCAACTTCGGCAAATCGAAGGCGCGGATGCTCGCGCGGGATAAGAACAAGATCACGTTCAAGGACGTCGCCGGCGTCGAGGAAGCCAAGGATGAAGTCCAGGAGCTGGTCGAATTTTTGCGCGATCCGAAAAAATTCCAGAAACTCGGCGGCCGGATTCCGAAAGGCGTGTTGCTCGTAGGACCTCCGGGAACCGGCAAGACGTTGCTCGCCCGCGCCATCGCGGGCGAAGCCGATGTGCCGTTCTTCTCGATCAGCGGCTCGGATTTTGTGGAGATGTTTGTCGGTGTCGGCGCTTCGCGCGTGCGCGACATGTTCGAGCAAGGGAAGAAATCGGCGCCCTGCATTATTTTCATCGACGAAATCGACGCGGTCGGCCGGCATCGCGGCCACGGCGTCGGCGGCGGGCATGACGAGCGCGAGCAAACCCTGAATGCGTTGCTTGTTGAGATGGACGGCTTCGATACCCAGGAAGGCGTCATCATTATCGCCGCGACGAACCGGCCCGATGTTCTCGATCCCGCACTCTTGCGTCCCGGCCGTTTCGATCGCCAGATCACCGTGAATTTGCCGGACGTGAAAGGCCGCGAGGAAATCCTGCGCGTTCATTCGAAGAAAGTGAAACTCGCGGAAGGCGTCGATCTCCAGGTTGTCGCGCGCGGCACGCCCGGATATTCCGGCGCGGAGCTGGCGAACGTGATCAACGAAGCGGCGCTGCTCGCCGCGCGCCGCGGTTTGAAGGGAATCACGCTGCACGAGCTCGAGGAAGCGCGCGACAAAGTCCGCTGGGGCAAGGAGCGCCGCAGCATGGCACTGAGCGAAAAGGAAAAAACGAACACCGCGTATCACGAAGCCGGCCACGCGTTGCTCCTCGAATTGCTTCCGCACACCGAGCCGCTCCACAAAGTCACGATCATCCCGCGCGGCCCGTCCCTCGGCTCGACCATGTGGCTGCCGGAGGAAGACAAATACACCAATCGCAAGAACGAGCTGATCGCCGGCCTCGCCGTCGGCATGGGCGGCCGCGTCGCGGAAGAAATTGTTTTCGGCGATGTCACCAACGGCGCTCGCGGCGACATCAAGCAGGCCACCGCTGTCGCCCGCCGGATGGTTTGCGAATGGGGCATGAGCGAGAAGATGGGCATGGTCGAGTACGGCGAGCACGAAGATTACGTGTTCCTCGGCCGCGACATCTCGCGGGCCCGCGATTACAGCGAAGCGACCGCCGAGCAGATCGACGGCGAAGTCCGCAAACTGATCGACAACGCCTACCAGACCGCGATGCAGGTCCTGACTCAGCACCGCGAGCACCTCGAAGCGATCGCGAAAGCTCTTCTCGAATACGAAACTCTCGACGGCGCCCAGATCAAGGAAATCATCGAGCACGGTCGCCTGATCAATCCACCTCCCGGCGCTCCGCCTCCCGGCCAGAAGATGCCTCCCGAAAAACCTCCCAAACAAGTCGTCGTCGCCCCCGACGTCGCCCCGCCGCTGCCCGGCGCCCTCGGTGGCGCTCCGGCGTAGCCTGCACGCTGTGCGGATTAGATCCGAGTGAACAAAAGTATTCCGGATCGAACTCTAGCTACCAGGCCGTTTCAGTTTACAGGTCGTGTTCGCAGTTTTCGCCACGCCATCGTCGGCGTTCTGCGAATGATCCGCTGCCAGCATAACGCGTGGATTCATGCCGCGGCCACGCTGTTGGTTCTAACCGCTGCGTTCGCGCTGCGAGTTTCCGCGGCGGATTGGTGCTGGATCATTCTGGCGATCTCGATCGTCTGGACCGCTGAAGCCCTGAACACCGCTTTCGAGTTTCTGGCCGACGCCGCATCGCCAGAGTTTCATCCGCTGGTTCGCGACGCGAAAGATGTCGCGGACGCCGCCGTGCTTGTTACCGCGATGGCCGCCGCAGTCATCGGGGTCATTATCTTTTGGCCTTACGTGGCGAGACTAATTTCATGAGCACACCGACTAGTTACGACGAATATTTAGCGGGCTTGAGAAACGACAAGCGACGCGCGCTTGAAAAACTTCGGAAGGACATCAAAGCGGCGGCGCCGAAGGCGGAGGGGTGCATCAGTTACGGGATTCCCGGTTTTCGGCTGAATGGGAAGTTGTTGGTGAGCTACGGCGCGGCGGCGAAGCATTGCGCATTTTATCCGGGGTCGATCGCGCAGGATTTCACGAAAGAGTTGAAGGAATACGATACGAGCGGCAAAGGAACGATTCGATTTTCGGCGGACAAACCTTTGCCGACAACGCTCGTGCGGAAGATTGTGAAAGCGCGGGCGGCTCAGCAGACCGGAACGTAGCTTTGGAGACGGCCTGACCTCAGGCCGTTGAGAGAAAGCGATGCTGCAAGCCCACCGGCACGAGGGCGTGCCGGCTCCAAGGCGTGGAATCAAAAGCTACTTCGGCGAGCGGGAATTGGCGTGGGTTTTTACTTCGTGGCGCTGTTTCTCCACGACCCGGCGCAGCTCGCGCTCCATGGTCTTGAAAGCGTCGTGGATCACTTTGGTGAGCGGGGCGTAGGAGCCGTTGTCCATGCCTTTTTCGTCGGCGACCAACTCGTGGCCGGGCGGGACGGTGACATCGATCCGGACCCGGTAGGGGTTTCCCTTTTGATGGGCGCGGTTCGGCTGCTCGATGGCGACGTCGCAACGGTTGATGTGGTCGCAGAATTTTTCCAGGCGCGCCGCTTTCTCGAGCACGACCTGGTCGATGGCATCGGATTTGTCGACGCCGCGGTAGGTGATGTTGACTGGTAGTTGCATAAATTTGCGGCGCGCTTTGGCCGAGCGCATCGGCGACAAGCGCCAGCGTGGATGAAATTATATCGGTTGTAACGACCGAAAATGTCCGGGTAATTTCGCGGGCTCGATCTTGACCAGGTCCGACTTCACGTGCTCGACGATCCGGTCGCGAATCTCGGGCGGTAATTGATCGACAACCGCGGAATGAATCGACGCGGGCGCGGCAAACGACCAGCCGTCTTTGCCTTCCCGTTGCACGACCTCGACGATGCTGTCGGCCAATTGCTTCACGATCCGCCGGTCGTTTTCGTTTTCGATGCCAGTGCGCTCCGCGATGGAATTCATCTGCCCGGGCGCCGCGCCACTGGGAAAGGCGCCGGCCTGGTCGGTGAATTTGTCCTGGTAATGGCCGTGCGCGTCGGTGGTATCGAAGGCCTGGACTAACTGGAGGCTGGGGCCGCGGGTAGGGGTGTCGTTAACTTTGTAGGCTTTGAGGGTGCCGCGATCGGTCACGATGATGAGAGATGTCGGTGTCATGTTGCTAAGAGTTGTTCGCAGGAGGGAGCGCTTTTGGTTCGCTCTAACGATCCGCCCATTGGCCAGGATGACAAGCGGCGAGTTCGCGCGTAGGAATGGGAAATGAGGACGCGCAAGAAAGCAAAAGATCCTACCCGGTTGATCGTGGCGGCGAGCGAACACGATCCCGACATGCTGTATGCGACGCGGTTCTTCGCGCCGGACGCGTTCATTTTTCTCGAGGAACGCGGGAAGCGGACGCTGGTGCTGAGCGATCTCGAGATCGATCGGGCGCGCAAACAGGCGGAGGCGGACGAGTTCGTTTCCTACAGCGCGCTCGAACGCGAGGTGCAAGGGAAACGGAAGAAAGCGCCGGCTTACGAAAAAGTGTTGTCGCACTTTTTGCGGAAACGCGGGGTGCGCTCGGCGCTGGTGCCGGCGAGTTTCCCGCTCGGATTTGCGCAGGAACTGGCGGCATCGAAAATCCGGCTGCGAGCGACGAACGGACTTTTCTGGCCGGAGCGTGAGGCGAAGTCGGAGGATGAATTGAAACTGATGCGCCGGGCGTTGCAGATCACGGAAACAGGAATGGCGCGGGGGATCGACGTGTTGTCGGCATCGAAACCGGGCCCAGGAAAAAAAAAGCTATCGTGGTCGGGCAAAACGCTGACTTCGGAAATCCTGCGGGCGGAGATCGATTCGGCGATTTTGCGCGCGGGCGGACTGCCGGCGAACACGATCGTGGCGGGCGGCGATCAGGCGTGCGACCCGCATGAGCGTGGCTTCGGACCGCTGAAAGCGGATTCGCTCATTATTCTCGATATCTTTCCGCGCGACGCGAAGAGCGGTTACTTCGGCGACATGACCCGGACGGTGGTGCGCGGCCGGGCGAGTGAAGCGCAGCGCCGGCTTTGGGAAGCGGTGCTCGCCGGGCAGGCACTGGCGTTAAAGAAAATGAAACCGGGCGTGGACGGACTGAAGTTGCACAACGAGGTGAAGCAGTTTTTCACAGATCGCGGATTCGCGACAGGAGTGCGCCAGGGGCGGCAGGTCGGGTTTTTCCACGGGACGGGGCATGGGCTGGGTTTGGAGATTCACGAGTTTCCGCGGTTCCAGAAAACGGTGTTCAAGCCGGGGCAGGTGCTGACGGTGGAGCCGGGCCTGTATTATCCGGGCTTGGGCGGGGCGCGGATCGAAGACGTGGTCGTGGTAACGAAGTCCGGGACGCGAATGCTTTCGCGGTTCGAAAAGCGACTGGAGATTTAACGCCGTCGGCGAATGAACGAATGGAGCTCGTCGGCGTCTAATCTTACAACGTTGTCAGGTTGAGCGAAGTCGAGGCACCTCTCGAAAGGGTGGAGGTTCTTCGACTTCGTTTCATATTAAGAACAACATCATGCTTGCTTACATTTACGGATACGGATTCGGATCGAACTGGCTGCTGCTGGTGGGCATTCCGCTCATCGTCGGGCTCATCGCGCAGTTCCGGGTGAGCAGCGCCTTCAAGAAATGGGGCGCGGTGCGCGCCAGCTCGAACATCACCGGCGCGGAAGCCGCCCGGGAAATTTTGGCGGCGGCGCGGATCACCGACGTCCAGGTTGTGCAAACGAACGATTTCCTGGGCGACCATTACGATCCCAGCAGCAAACGCCTCTGTCTTTCGGACAACGTGTTCAACACCCCGTCCGTCGCCGCGCTCGGCATCGCCGCGCACGAGACCGGCCACGCCATCCAGCATGCGGCCGCCTACGCTCCGCTCAAGATGCGAATGGCGATCGTGCCCGCCACGATGATCGTTTCGCAGATGTTGCCGTTTGTTATTATCGGCGGGCTTTTTTTCCGCATCACCGGTCTGATCACGCTCGGCATTTATTGTTACCTGATCCTGCTCGCCTTTCAGTTGATCACGCTACCAGTCGAGTTCGATGCGTCGCGAAGGGCCAAAATTATTTTGCAACAGATGGGCATCGTGCAGCCAGGGAATGAAGTCGTCGGGGTAAACAAAGTCCTGAACGCCGCCGCGCTGACCTACGTGGCCGCGTTTATCGCCACCCTGGGAAATCTGCTCTACCTCCTCACGGTCCGCGATCGCCGCTAACCTCGCGTGGCGCCTCCGAAAAAGATGAATCCAACCATCGCTCTGCCGTCGCCGCGTAATCGCTTCGCCGATTTTCTGTCGTCGGCTACCAGGCGGCGTGTTAAGGCTAAGCGGGACGCGATGGAACAGCCGAGATCGGACGAAGACCAGCAACTGGTCGCGCGCACCCAGGCCGGAGAGGCGGCGGCGTTCGATCAGCTCGTGGTCAAATACACACCCCGGCTTTACGGGCTGGTCTACAACATGACCTCGAACCACGAGGACACGAACGACCTGCTTCAGGACGTTTTTTCAAAGGCCTACAAATCGATCGGCGGATTCCGCGGCAAATCGTCGTTTTACACCTGGATCCACTCGATCGCGGTGAACATGACCCTGAATTTCCTCAAGAAGCGCAGTCGCCGGTTTCACCTGAGCCTCGACGACATGGACGCGAGCGTGCAGAACGACAAGGAATTCCTCGAGCTCACGGCCACGAGCAGCCCGGTGCGCGAAGCAGACTTGTCCGAACTCCAGCGAAGATTGAACACCGCCATGATGAAATTGTCTGATGAACACAGAGCCGTGGTCACCATGTTTCACATCCAGGGGATGCCCCATGCCGAGATCAGTAAAATCTTGAAAGTCTCCGAAGGCACGGTAAGGTCGCGGCTCTTTTACGCGAACCGGCAATTGCAGAATTATCTGGACGAATTTCGGAAGAATCCTGTTTCCTAGACACCCTCGAAAGACTCTCAAAGACCCCGCGGCATGGACCCATTGAACGAAGAACAAATCGGCAAGCTTTTGCGGCTCAAGAAATATGAGCAGCCGCCGCCGGGTTACTTCGATAATTTCCTGCATGAATTCCATCGCCGGCAGCGGGACGAGCTCTTGAAGGAACCGATCTGGCGCATCGCGCTCCAGCGCGTGCAGGATTTTCTGTTCCGGCTCAATATTCCCGGCCTGGCTTCCTACCCGGCCGCGGTCACGGCGTTGCTCATCTGCGCCGCGGTGATTTCCCTGAAGGTTTACCAGACCCCCGAGACCGTGAAGGTCGCGGCTCAGAATAGCGTCCCTGTGGTCGCGACGACGACTTCCTTGCCGGCTGCGCAATGGAGTCTTTCCAATCCGGTCACGACCCGCGATCTGGGCCCGTCGCTCGTTCGCACTGTCAAAGACAGTTCCAAAACTCACCGGGTCGCGGCGCCCCCGCGTTACGTGCTTGATAGTACGCCAGTGAGTTATGAGCCGGCTTTCAGGTTCTAGTCTGCTCAAGGAGCGACGGTTTCCAAACCGCCGAATTCTTTCTCCGGCAATGACGTTGCGTTTGGTTTTCGCCAGCTCGCTCGCTTTCGGCATCGCGTTCGTTCGCGCGCAGGATGCACCTCCCGCGTCCGCTCCCGAGCAGCCGCGCCCGCAGGAGCCCTCGACCAGTTCCATCAGCCGCGAAGTTAAAGAGATCTACGAGAAGTCCGGCAAAGCGGTGGTGAAAATTCGCGGGACGGATGAGCACGGCGACCTTTCCGGCACCGGGTTCTTTATCGATCCGGCGGGCACGCTTTATACCGCGTTCTCAGTCGGTGGCGACACCGAGAACCTGACGGTCGAGTTCGACGGCAAAACTTATCCGGCGCGGGTGATGATGGCCGACCTGCGGAGCGGGATCGCGATCCTCAAGGCGGACATTGCCACGCCGGCGTTGCCGATCGGCAAATCGGAAACAATGGAAATGGCGACGCCGGTTATGACGATCGGTTATCCGCTCGATCTTCCTTCGACGCCGAGCTTCGGCATGGTTGCCGGATTCGACCGGAAATTTCTCGACCGTTATTTCTGCACCACTCACGTCCGCGTAAATCTTCCCACCCAGCGCGGTGAAGCCGGCGCGCCGCTCCTGAACTTTAAGGGCGAAGTCATCGGCATCCTCGTCGCCCAAATCGAAAATGGTTCCGCCTGTTACGCCTTGCCGATCGACGCCGCGGAAAAGATCCGGAACGATTTCATCCGCTTCGGGGAAGCGCGCCACGGTTGGATCGGCATCAACGTCGCGGCGGCGGATAAGCCGGTGGAAGGCTCGACGGCCCAGATGACCGAGATCATGAAAGACACGCCGGCCTTCGGTTCGGGCGTGCAATCGGGCGACATTTTGCTTCAGGTCGGCAAGACGAAGGTGCACCAGCCAGAGGATGTGATCGATGCATCGTTCTTCATCACCGCTGGCGATACCGTCCCGATCACGGTTATCCGCGGCACGGAAAAAAAGACATTCGAAGTCCAGGCCGATTTTCATCCACAGAGTCACCACGTTCCGCTCTTCGCATCTCCCGGACAAAACGGGCTGCCGCTGCAAATCGATTCCGCGCGGCGGACTCCGTAGTTGCCTTCGCTCGCCGCAGCGAGCGCCTCTGTCTTCAGTGAAGGTGCCGAGCCTTCTCGATCCACCACGGCAGCAAGGCCAGGGTCGTAGCGTCGAACACCCCGTGCGCGATGACCGCGGGCCAGATCGATCTATGCAGGATGATAATGAGGCCGAGCATCAGACCCAGGACTCCGGCGCCGATGGCCGCGAGCACGCCCATCCTCAGATGCATCGCACCAAATGCGACGGCGATCAGTGAGATGGCCAGGCATTGGCCCCACGTTGAACCGAAAGCCCGGGGCCAAAGCGCCCGCATCGCGGCGAGGGTCCCGGCGCGCCACATTTCTTCGCGGATTCCGGCCACGACGAAACTGACGAGCGTGATTGTCAGCCAGAAGTAGGCGGGATTGGTCCGCATCGCCGGGACGCTGACGAGTGCTTCGACATCTGGCCGGTTGGCGTTGACGTATTCCTGCACTTTCTCAGGCGTGACCGTTTGGGTCGCGGCCAGGACCGCCATGACTGCAACCGCAATGACGATAAGGCCAATCCGAAGAGCGATGGAGTAGCCAATTCCCAGTGGCACCACCCACCACCGCGGCCGCCATCGCAACATGAGTTGTTCGCGCGAGGCGCGCGAAATCAGGCAGGCCGCCACGAAGAAAATCGAAAAGACAATCAGCTCGAGAGCGGAGACGAGCAGGAGTCCCCGGACATTGCCGGACAAGGCTGGCCCGGGCGGAACGCGACCGGTCGGGGCGCGAAAAAACAGACCGAGCGCTGGGTATGAGCCAATGACGAGAAAATGGATCAACCACCGCCAGCTCCTCTGGCGAACAATCGCTGTCGGGATCGGCGGCGGCTCGGAGCGCGGAACGGGTTCGGTCACGCCTCCAGCTCGTTACTTCCGATAGGTGCGAACTTCCTTGCTGTCTTTCGCGTAGGTTTCCGTTTTCTCCCGCGGCCCGCCCCACTTGATGGTGACTGATGCGCTGACGATATTGACATGCGCGTCGTAAGTCCCGATGAGCTGGTGCCCTTGGCTGTCGGTGAAGTTCGAGAACGGCTCGTCGACAAACAGATGGGCGTAGCCGACGTCGAGGTCGAGCCAGTCACGCGGCGAGTACTTCGCGCCGAAGGAGAGCCAGTAACGGTTGTTATCCGGAATGCGGGGCGTGCGAAATTCCGGGCTCTGGATCGGCGTCTCATCGTAAGCGAAGCCAGTGCGCAAGGTCAGCTTCTTGCAGGCGTACCATTCAAACCCAATGGCGTACCGTTTCGAGTCGTCGTAATTGATGTTAAGGACGTTTGGGGGCGTGCCGGGATTGTCGAAAACAATCGGGACTTGCTGAAGCCGACTCCAATGTGTCCAAGTCACATCTCCCATGACGGCGAACTTGTGCGCGAATCGCTGGTAAATGCTGAAATGGAGAATGTCCGGCAGATTCAGGTTCGCGCTCACGCCCTGATCGAAGAAGACGGCTTGGAATGCGCCCGGCTGTGGAAAGGCGGGCAAGGGCGGTGCGCCGGCCGCGGCAATCAACGGCACACGGCGGAATGCCGCATCGCCTTCGAGGGTATGATCGATCTTGGAGCGATAGCTGATACCGATGCGGCCATCTTGAAGGCACCCGTCTTCTCCTTCACCCATCTTCCGATATTCGAAAAGTCCGCCTACGGTGAAACCGAGCGCCCAATCGTCGCCGGTAATTTCCGTCACGCCGTCGCGGCCCCCGGGGACGAATCCGGCGTTGGTGTAGGCGGCGCGCGTCGACGCGATGATCCCGGGAATAGCCGCCGGTGGGACGCCTTGCGCAGCGAGAACTGCGGGTAACGCGGCGAAGAACTGTCCGAGCGGCGCTTGCGCGGCGAGACCGAAGTCGATCGCCTGCGTCAAACGCGCGGAGGCGTATTGGATGTCGAGGCCGGCGCCGAGAGAGAAGCGATCATAGCGCCACGCGATGGTCGGCTGGATATCGATCGTGGTGAGCTTGGTGCGGAGCGCGGCATAACGCCCCACCCAGTCTGGCTGATAATCCGTTTCCAATCCAAAGGGCGTGAAGACCCCGACGCCCACCGTAACGTCGCCGTAACTGCTATTCCGGACGAGCGGTTGCGATGCATACAAATTCCCGACGATGTGATTAATGCCGGCGTTGCCGCCATTGCCGCCGAGAACCGGCAGACCATTGAATGGTGTGCCCGGCAGGTTGTAGCGCGTGCCCTGGTTGTGGAATTCGTCCGACGGCATAATCGCGTGGAGTCCGAGTTGCAGCTCGCCCTTGTCCAGCAGAGTGAGGCCCGCCGGATTGAAGAAGAGCGTGGAAGCGTCTTCGGCGTTCGCGGCTCCGCCGGCAAAGGCGACCCCGAGACCGCTCACGCTCTGTTCGCTTAACTGGAAGCTGCCGGCTCGAGCGGCAAGCGGAAGGGTTGCGATGACAAGACAGGAAACGACGCGGAGGACGATGGATTGGCGCACGAAGGATGTGGCTATCCGTCCCGCTGGCCAAAGACAATCCTAAATTGCAAAAAAATGCGGCTTACGATTCGAGCATCTTCCTGAATTCGCCTTCGTTCAGGACTCGGACCCCGAGCTTCTTCGCCTTTTCCAGTTTGTTGCCGGCCTCCTCGCCCGCGAGCACGTAGCTGGTTTTTTTGCTTACACTGCCGCTGACTTTTCCGCCGCGCGCCCGAATCAACTCCGCAATTTCATCACGCGCCTGGCTGAGCGTGCCGGTGATCACCCAGGTCGTATTCTTGAAGCCGGGCGCGGCGCCGGCCGCTCTTGGTTCCGCTTCGAAACGCAACCCGGCCTTTCCCAATTTTTCGATCACCGCGAGGTTGTGCGGCTCGCGAAAAAAATCGTGAATGCTTTTGCCCACCACTTCGCCGACATCCGGAATCTGTTGGAGTTCTTCGACGGAACTTTCCCGGATCGCGTCGAGATTTGGAAAGTGATCGGCCAGGGCCCGCGAGGCGCTCACCCCGACGTGCAGAATCCCGAGCCCGAACAGGAGCCGCCAAAGCGGTCGCGATTTGCTCCGTTCGATCGCTTCCAATAAATTGGCGACGCTTTTTTCGCCCATGCGTTCCAGCTCGAGCAGGGCCGGCGCCTTGAGGGAGTAGATGTCGCCGACGTCCGCGAGCAGCCTCTGCTGCACCAGCTGATTGATCACCGCCTCCCCGAGCCCTTCGATGTCCATCGCGCCGCGTGACGCGAAATGCTCGATCCGGCGCCGGACTTGCGCCGGGCACTGGCTGTTCACACAGCGGACCGCCACCTGGCCTTCGTCCTTCACCACGGCGCTGCCGCATTCCGGGCAATGTTTCGGCATCCGGAATTTTTTCTCGCGTCCAGTCCGCAGATCGGTGCGAACGCTGACGACCGCGGGAATCACTTCGCCCGCTTTTTCGATCAGCACGGTGTCGCCGATCCGGATGTCCTTCCGCTCGATCTCTTCTTCGTTGTGCAACGTCGCCCGGCTCACGGTGCTGCCGCTGACTACGACCGGCTCGAGTGCGGCGACCGGCGTCAACGTTCCGGTGCGGCCGACCTGGACCAAAATATCGAGCAGTCGCGTTTCGACCCGTTCCGCTTCGTATTTGAAAGCGATCGCCCAGCGCGGCGACTTCGCGGTGAAGCCGAGAATCTCGCGTTGCGAAAAGGCATCGACCTTCACGACCGCGCCATCGGTTTGGTAGGCAAAATCGTGGCGGATCCGATCCAGCTCGTGGATCGCTCGCAGGATTTCCTCGACCGAATCGGCGAGCCACCAGCGTTCGCTGCCGGGCAGGCCGAGTTTTTTTAGGAGCGCGAAAAGCTCCGAGTGCTTGTCCAGCTTCGCGCCCTTGATCAAACCGGTGCCGTAAAAAACGACGCCAAGCGGACGCTTCGCGGCGATCGACGGGTCGAGCTGTTTCAGGGAACCGGCGGCGGCGTTGCGCGGGTTTGCGAATTCGGGCAGGCCGGCTTCGCGTCGTTCGGCGTTCAGTTTCGCGAAGCCGCGTTTGTCGAGGTACGCTTCGCCGCGCACTTCCAAGACATCGGGAACATCGCCCTTCAATCGTTTCGGGATCGCACGGATCGTCTTGATGTTTTGGGTGATGTCGTCGCCGACGCTGCCATCTCCGCGGGTCGCCGCGTAGCGAAGCTCTCCTTTTTCGTAGAGGAGCGAAACCGCCACGCCGTCCACTTTCGGCTCGATCACGACCGGGATCTTCTTGTTCGGCAAGAGCCGCTCCATCCGGCGGTAGAAATCCTTCACCTCTTCTTCGGAATAGGTGTTATCGAGGCTGAGCATCGGAACGCGGTGCGTGATTTGTCCGAACGCTTTGAGCGGCGTGCCTCCCACGCGCTGGGTGGGGGAGTCGGCCACGGCCAGTTTTGGAAAACGTTTTTCCAAGTCGCCCAGTTCGCGGTAAAGCGCGTCGTACTCACGATCGCTGATGGTCGGCGCGGCCTCCGCGTAGTAGCGGCGATTGTGCTCCTCGATCTTGCTGCGTAGCAGCGTGACCCGCTTGATCGCGTCTTTCTCCTCTAGCGCCATATCGACAACAAGCTCTTTGATCGCCGAGCTTTCAAATTTTTCCAGAGCAGTTAAGCATTACCACCTGTGAGCGAGCGCATCCTAGGCGTGGAAGGCGGCGGCACCAAGACGGCCTGGGTTCTGGTCGAACAGGAAGGCGATTCGCTGCGCGTGCTCGATCAGGGGAAGCTGCCCCCTTCGAACTTCCGCCTCGTCTCAGCGGAACGGCTGCGGGCGATCTTTGAGCAAATGCCGGCCGATGCAAACCGGGTCGGAATGTTTCTCGCCGGTTGCGGGACGGAAGAAGACCGCGGCGTTTTGACGAAGTTATGCGGCCAGGTTTGGCCCAATGCGAAGATCATCGCCGGGAGCGATCGCGATTCCGGGCTGGCGGCTGCGCTCGGTCGCGGCGACGGCATCGCGGTCAACGCCGGAACCGGTGCGTCAGTCACCGGGCGTCGCGGGGACCGGATCGAGAAAGCCGGAGGGTGGGGTCACATTTTGGGCGATGCTGGCGGCGGATATTTCCTCTCGCTCCAGGCGTTGCGTTTCATTCTGCGCGAATACGATCTGCACCGGGGCGAGGCCCAGTTTACCGCCACGATTTTGCGCGCCCTGAGTTTGAACAGCCGCGACGAACTGGTCCGCTGGGCCCAGACCGCCGACAAAATGGACGTGGCGGGACTGGCGCCGGTCGTTTTCGAATGCGCGATGAACGGCGACGAAAGCGTGATGAAAATCGTCGATGAAGCTGCCGGAGTGTTGAGCGAATACACGGCGGCGGTCGCGACGCGGCTCGGTCTTCTCGCGCCGAAAGTGATTTTGCTCGGCGGTCTCTTTCAGCGGGATGGCGTCTACGTGCATGCTTTTCGCCGGAAACTGAAAAAGAATCTGTCCGACGCGCGGGTCTCGATGAGCGAGCACTCGCCGGAACTGGGCGCCGCCTGGCTCGCTTCGCAACGGGACGAGCACGCTGCGGTAACGTTCGCGCCCCGCGAGACCGAAACGGCAAATCTGGCCCGGGCCTCCACGGAGCAGCGAAATCCGCGCTCCGGAAACCTGGATAAGCTCAGCGCTCGCGAATTGGTGGAGCTGTTCGTCGAGGAGGAAAGTTTCGTCCAGGAAGCCATCCGCAAAGAAACGGCTTCGCTCGCGCGCGCGATCGAAATGGTGACGAAGTCGATTCGGAACGGCGGCCGTTTGTTTTACGTCGGCGCGGGAACGAGCGGGCGGCTCGGTGTTCTCGACGCGAGTGAGATCCCGCCTACGTTCAGCGCCTCGCCCGACAAAGTGCAGGGGATCATCGCTGGCGGCATTACCGCGCTCTCTCGCAGCGTGGAAGGCGCGGAAGATGAACGAGGCAGCGGCGCGCTCGCGATCGAGGAGCGCGGGGTGGGGAACGCGGACATCGTCTGCGGAATCACGGCGAGCGGACGGGCGCCATTCGTTCTCGGGGCCCTGGCCGAAGCGAAGAAGCGCGGTGCCCAGTCGATCCTGCTGACGTGCAATCCGGAGCGGAGTCGCGTCGAAGGTTGCGATCTCGAAATCGATCTTGCGACGGGTCCCGAGCTGCTCACGGGATCCACCCGGTTGAAAGCCGGGACCGCGACGAAGATCGCGCTGAACATCATCAGCACCGGCGCGATGGTGGCGCTGGGGAAAGTGCGCGGGAACCTGATGATCGACCTGACGATTTCGAATACGAAACTGCGCGATCGCGCCATCCGGCTCGTCGGGGAGATCGCAAAGTGCGATGCGAGCGAAGCTGCGCAGCGTCTGGAATTGCACGGCTGGAATGTGCGCGCGGCGCTGCAGGATGTTGGAGACGGCCTGCCCTCAGGCCGTTGAGGGTTTACTGCGAGGCGTGTCTCCCCGGCACGAGGGGTGCCGGCTCCAATGGAAAAGACTAGCGCGCCGCGATGCGCTGCGACCGATGTCCGCGATGATGCTTCGCGACGCGGTGTGACGAGTGGCTTCGCTTCCGCGCCTGGGCCGTCCGCTGCCGGTGATGCATTACCGGTTGCACCGACTTGCTGTCATCGGTCTGGGTTCGATCGCTCGGCCCGGGCGCGCAATCGTTGAAGTCATCGCCCACGCAATAGCGTGCGAAGACCTCCGGCGTCACCAGCCGCGAGCAGACGTTCCCGCTGTGAGAGCGCAGGACGAAGCTGTAAAGGCCGGCTTCCTGCGCCGTCCAGCATTCGCGCGGCGGAACCAGAATAGGCCGCCGCGACGTTCCCGTCGGTCCGCGAAAGACAAACGAGTGGACGCCCTGGCAGCCGAACACCTCCACGTATGGCACCTGCCGCGACTTCTTTTCCACGACCACCGCGGCGAACGCGCCTCCGGCGAAAGCTAGGACCAGAAGCGAACCGGCGAAGAGTTTGGAGCGCATAATGAAGTGGTTGAGCGAACACCGGCGTTCTAGTCTTTTCGACTCCAGGCCGCCAGTAATTTATTCGTCTCCGCCTGACAAACGGGCGTCCGCAAAAAGCGTCCCGGGATTTTCAAAATTCTTTAAGCGCAGCCGCGCCACCGCGTGCGAAGCAAAATAAACCAACTCAAAGGAAAACATATGCTCTGGACTATCTTTGTTGTGCTGCTGATTCTCGCGTTGCTGGGATTCATCAACGTCTATTCCATTGGGAATTTCGTTTACCTGCTTCTCCTGGCCGCGGTGATCGTCCTGATCATCCAACTGGTCACCGGCCGGCGCTCGCTCTAACGCTCCGTCACGTGAAACCAGCCGGAATTCTCGGGATCATTCTGATCGCGGTTGGGATCATCGCCCTCGCCTACGGAGGCTACACGAGTTACACCACGAAAGAGAACGTGGCCAAGCTCGGCCCGATCGAAATCAACAAGCACGAAGAACATCCCGTCCCGCTCGGGCCAATCATCGGCGGCGTTTGCATCGGCGGCGGAATTATCCTGGTGCTGACCGGGAACCGAAAGGCGGCGTAGGCCGCAATCATCTTTTCTTCACGCTGGTTCGCTGATTGAATAACCGCCGATGCGCGCGGCGGACCGCTCTGGAATTCGCTGGCTTTTGGCCGAGCTTACGGAACTCGTAGCGGGCGGCATCTTAAGCGCCGAGACCGCTGAGGCGCTACGGAAACATTACGCGACGACGGATTCAGGAGAACCGCGCCGGATCGGATTCGTCCTCTCCGCGATTCTCGGTTCGCTGCTGGTGGGCGCCGGAATCATCCTGCTGGTCGCCCACAACTGGGATTTCCTCAGCCGGCCCATTCGTTGTGTGATTGCATTCACGCCCTTGGTCCTGAGCCAGGCGCTCGCCATTTTCGTCCTGCTGCGCCGGAATGAGTCCGCGCCCTGGCGCGAAGCCGCCGCGATCCTGAACGTCGCCGCCATCGGCACCGCGATTGCGCTCGTCAGCCAGACTTATCAGATCCAGGGCGACTTCGCCCGGTTCGTCCTCGTGTGGATACTGCTCGCGCTGCCCGTCGTCTACGTGTTGAGGACCAGTCTCGGCCTCGCGATTTATTTTGTTGGCGCCACCGTGTGGGTTCTCTCCTCGAAAGGCGGGCCCTTCTTCGGGGCGCGGCCTAACGACCTGTGGGTCTGGGCGCTGTTAGCGCTCGGTGTTCCCGCGTTCATCGCGAGCTTGCGGCAGGATCGGAACAGCTACGGAACCCTCCTCGCTCTGGCCGCGCTCGCCGTGGCCTCGGCCTTCTCGTTAGGTCAGACCGACGAGATAGGCGCGCAATCTTTCTGGCGCGGTTCCTTTGCTGCGTTCTGGACTGTCGTGTATCTGGTCGGCGCCGCGGCCTTCAAGGATTGGCGGGCCACGCGTCCGCATCCTTTCGTGGTTGCCGGTTGGATCGGCATTCTGTCGCTCGCGATCTTCCTAAGTTTTAAGGAGAGCTGGCGGACCCAACGATGGCAGAACGCGGTGGATCTGATGCCGCGACATTATCCCGATGTGCTCGCCACGGGAATTCAGATCGCATGGGTCCTCGCGGCGCTTTTGTTCGCGGCTTATGCGCTCTGGAAGGAGCGAAAGGTTAACCTCGCGCCCGCCGCGTTCGCGCCCATCGCTCTCCTGGCTTGGGGGATCGCGAAGTCGACCGGCGATCCGCTCGTTCCTTCGCTGCTGCTGAATTTTTTTATGCTCGGGCTCGGCGTCTTCACCCTCTTGCGCGCCATTCGGGCCGGGCGCGTTTTCGAAGCGAACCTCGGCATGCTCGTCGTTGCCATCCTGGCCATCGCGAGATTCTTCGATAACGATCTTGAGTTTGTCGTGCGCGGCATAGCGTTCATCGCGATCGGCCTCGGGTTTCTCGGGACGAATCTCGTCGTGTTCAAGCGGAGAGCGCGCGCGTGAAATCCTGGCGGCTTGTTGTTTTCGCGGTGGTCGGCCTCGCCCAACTGGCGGTGCCAGCGTCCCTGATTTGGAAACGAGAGCAGACCCTGCGGCATGGGAGCATTTGGAAATTTCGCACCGCGCCCGTGGATCCGGTCGATGCTTTCCGCGGCCGCTACGTCGCGCTCGATTTTGAGGCAGAAGGCCAGACTATCTCGCCGCCGCCAACCCTCGGGTACAACGCAAAGGTTTTTGTGACTTTGCGACTGAACGCAGAAGGTTTCGCCGAAATCGACCAGGTGTTACCGAGCCGGCCGGCAGTTGACGATTTCATTGAAGCGCAACTTCGAGGGATAACCGTCTCCTTGCCCTTCGACAAATATTGGGTCACCGAGCGCGACGCTCCCGCGGCTGAGACCGCCTATCGCGCCCAAAGCCGGCGCGACAAACAGAACGCCTTCGCCACCGTGCGCGTCTACCGCGGCGACGCCGCGCTCGAACAACTCTATCTCGACGGCCAGCCGTTGGGCGAATACCTGCGGGCGAACGCAGCGAAATAATCTTCTGTAGCCGTCGCCCTGTGGGCTACGCGGGAGCGGCTTCGAAAGGTTTCTCTCACGCTTCGCACAGCGAAGCGGCTACAGAAGAATTGCGACCGCGATTACCCGTCCGCCTTCAGCACCGCGAACGTCTTGCTCCCTTTGCGATCCAAGTAGAGCAGCACGCCCTTCCGTGGATCGGCCTTGTTCAACGCGTCTTTGAACGACGCCAGGCTCGTGATCTTCCGGCCGTCCACTTCCGTGATCACGTCTTCCCGCTGAATATCCTGCGCGGCGGCCAGGCTGTTCTCGGCCACGTCGGTCACGATCACGCCCCGGTCGACGCCAAGCTTGAGACGCGTGGCCACTTCTTTCGTCAGCTCCTGCACCTGGAGTCCGAACTTGTTCGAAGACTCCTCCGGCTTTGTCGGCGCCGGCGGTTTGATCTCGTTCGATGCCTGTGAAATCTCGTTGGGCAGCTCGCCCGTCGTCACCGGAATCTTGAGCGTCTGTCCCTTTCGCCAAACAGTCAGCTCCACGTTTTGCCCGATCTTCTTTTTCAAAATCTCCCGCTGCAGCTGCGTGTCGGTGGTCACCGCGGCGCCATCGACTTTGGTGATGACGTCGAAGGGCCGGAGATCGCTCTTGTAAGCGGGCGCGTCGGCCTCGATCGTCCGCACCACCACGCCCTTGTCGAGTCCCTTGAACAAATCGCGGATCGTCGGGTCGTCGCCTAACGACTCGATCCGGATGCCGAGCCAAGGTCGCACGATCTTGTGCCCGGCGATGAGCTGCTGTCCGATCTCGTTCGTCAGGTTGCTCGGGATGGCGAACCCGAGCCCGCGATTGAGCCCGTTGATGAGCGTGTTCATCCCGACCACTTTCCCATCGATGTCGCAAAGCGGGCCGCCGCTGTTCCCCGGATTGATCGAGGCGTCGGTCTGCAAGTAATCCGAGATCGAATAGCCGCCGGTCGCGATCAATTTGCTCCGGCCTTTCCCGCTGATCACGCCGTAGGTGAACGTGTAATCGAGCTTGAACGGCGCGCCGATGGCGAACGCGAACTGCCCCACCCGCACCGTCTCGCTGTCGGCGAACTGCACCACCGGAAGGTTCGTGGCCTCGATCTTGATGACCGCGATGTCCGTCTTTTCGTCGGTGCCCACGACCTTCGCTTTGAATTCGCGGCCGTCCTTCAGCTTCACATCCACCTGGTCCGCGCCTTCAACGACATGATAGTTCGTGTAGATGAAACCGTCGGCCCGGACGATGAACCCCGAGCCTTCACTTTGAATCGGCTGCAACGAGCGCGGCCCGCGGCGCGGCGCGCTTTCATCCTGCGGGCCCTGGAAAAACAGATCGTCGAGCGCCGAAGTGTCCGGCCCGTCGTTCTTCTTCGTGACTTCGATAATGACCACGGTCGGCGCGACGATTTCGAAAACTTTCGTGAAGGCGCTGTTGAGCTGATGAACGACGTCCTTGCCCGCATCAGCCGCTTCCGGCCGAACGGTGGAAGTCGGGCCGGTTTCCGGTTGGGCGAGCGGCGGTGCGGCGCGCAATGAAAACACAGCTAACAGAACGAGGATGAGAAACGTGAATCGCATGACTTCCCCCTTGGACAGGACTTCTACGATAGCTGTTCAACCGCGAGCGCGCGACTTTCTGCTCTGGGGAGCGCACGCGCCTCGCGTGCTGGTTTCGGCGCCCACGCCGAAACAATGCCTTTGAAAGTCCGCGATGGCGGGGCGCCATCGCCAGCACGCAAGGCGCGTGCGCTCCCCAGATTGACACGATCCTTAACCCCCTTAACGTTTCCGTTCACCACTAAAAAATGCTCACTCTTGCCCAAGGGAAAATGGATGGAAAAGAGTTCATCTCGCCCGCGCCCGGCTATTGGCCCGGGATCCCGCCGGAACTCTGGAACGATTGGAAATGGCAGCTCAAGAACCGGGTCACCTCGCTGACCCAGCTCGAGCAGCACCTCGAACTTTCGAATGAAGAACGGAGCGGCGTTCTTCTCTCCGGCGACAAACTCGCGCTCGCCGTCACGCCGCACTTTTTCAACCTGATCCCGCGCGATAACCCTGAGGATCCGATTCGGCGCCAGGTCATCCCGCGGATTGAGGAAACCTGGACTTCGCCTTACGACATGATCGACCCGTGCGGCGAAGATTCACACATGCCGGTGCCCGGGTTGGTGCATCGCTATCCGGACCGTGTCCTGTTTCTGGTGACTGATCGCTGCGCGAGCTACTGCCGTTATTGCACGCGGAGCCGCGTCGTCAGCGGCGTCGGCGAACAGGAATTGCACACCGATTTCGAACAGGCCTTCCGTTATCTCGAACAACACACCGAAGTCCGCGACGTCCTCCTTTCCGGCGGCGACGCCCTCATCTTCAGCGACGATAAACTCGAAGGCATCCTGAAGCGCCTCCGCGCCATCCCGCACATCGAGTTTCTCCGGATCGGCACCCGGGTCCCGATCTTCCTGCCGCAACGCATCACCCCCGAGCTTTGCGCGATGCTGCAAAAATATCATCCGCTCTGGATGAGCGTGCATGGGAATCATCCGCGCGAGCTGACTGTCGAAGTGAAAGAGGCGCTCGAACGCCTCGCGAACGCTGGCATCCCGCTCGGCAACCAAAGCGTCCTCCTCGCCGGCGTGAATGACGACATCGAGACGATGAAGACGCTCGTGCAAAAACTCCTCATGTGCCGCGTGCGTCCGTACTACGTCTATCAGTGCGACCTGATCACCGGCTCAGCCCATCTGCGCTCGTCGGTCGCGAAAGGGATCGAGATCATCGAAGGCTTGCGCGGTCACACTACCGGTTACGGCGTCCCCCAATTTGTCATCGACGCTCCGGGCGGCGGCGGCAAAGTCCCGATCAATCCCGGTTACGTCCTCTATCACGACAACGAAAAAATCGTGATCCGAAATTACGAAGGCAAAATCTTCGAGTATCCCGAGACCGGGAACGAAAACGTCCAGTTCGCCCCTCAAAGGGAGTATCATGATGAGTACCTTTATTCATGAGGGGCTCTGCTATCTGAGAAAACGTCGTCCCGCAGCGTGAATGGAGCCGGCGGGAGCCGAGCAACATAGATGGGAAAGCCGTCAGGTCGAGCGAGCGGCGCGAGTGAGTCAATATCACGACGAGTCTTTGCAAACACGCGCCGTCGAATTGGATTAGAGCGAAATCTGGAGAGTAGGCATCCAGAAACAAAGTTGGCGAAAAAAAGACGCGCACGTGGTGTTCGCCCTACGTAGAACTTAGGTGGCGCAGTCTCGCCAGAGGTACCTCACCATGACCTATCGCACCCACTACCTTGCTACCGTTACCCTGCTCTCGCTCTTGTCGGCGCCAGTCTTGGCCGAAACGCTGCCCGAATTTCGCCCGGCCCTGCTCGGATCGTTCCGCCGATCATTAATCAATACGATTAATACGGAGTCGTTGATGAAACGCGGCCAGGGAGATGCCGTCGTCATGTTCACGGCCGGAATCTCCGCGTCAGGCTATGGCTACGTTTGGGAAACATATCGCGGGACACCCAATTCCCACCTGCTTAGTAAAGAGCTGATGGACCGGACCAGCCAGGCACAATTCGAGCCGGCGGTTTACAAACACCTGCATGTCGGCGTGAGTCTCACGGGGGCGGTCAGCTTTTCCATCGTCGGTGGGAAACCTCACTTGCGCATTTTTCTCAATCAGGAGGAGAGCGACTTGAAACAGGGCAAAGATTTTATCGCGCCCCAACTTGCTTTTGTTGCGGGCAATCCAAAATTCGAGGGAGTTTACTATCCCGGCCATGTGGTGACTGGTCCGGGCGTCGCCGCCGTGACCCTGGATATAGACGTCAATGGGAAGGTCCAAAACGCGATCCTGGCGTATGAACATCCCGCCGGTAAGGGCTTCGGCGCCGAAGCCGTCGATGGGCTGCGCAAAGCGGTCTTCATTCCTGGCTTTCGTAACGGCAAAGCGGTGCCTTGCCGATTCACCTTTCCAGTTATTTTTTCCGGTACGAGTCGCGCGCCCAAGACTGGTTAGGGTCCGGTCGCGTTTTGCGCCATTCCGACGAGCCCACCCATGGCGCTCCCAGTTCGTCATCGACGCCCCCTGCGGCGGCAAAGTCCCGATTAATCCCGGCTACGTCCTCTATCACGACAACGAAAAAATCGTGATCCGGAATTACGAAGGCAACATCTTCGAATACCCCGAGACCGGCAGTGACCAATCCGTCCAGTTCGCCCCTCAAAGGGAGTATCACGATGAATATCTTTATTCGTGAGGGGCTCTGCTATCTGAGAGAACGTCGTCCCGCAGCGTGAATGGAGCCGGCGGGAGCCGCGCGACATAGATGGGAAAGCCGTCAGGCCGAACGAGCGGGCGCGAGTGAGTCAATACCACGACGAATATTTGTACTCGTGATTGTCGATCTTATCTTGGCTGGTGTGTTGCTGTGTGATATTGTCTTACAGTTATGCGAGAAACTCTGACGGTGAGTCTTCCCAGCAAATTGCGCCGCGAAGTGGCCCTCGCCGCAAAGCACCAGCACGTCTCCGCCAGCGAGTACATTCGTGACGCCGTAAAGCAAAAGCTGTGGCTCGACGCTTTTGACGAGGCGCGCCGTACGCTCGTGCCAAAGGCACGCGCGGCTGGCATCTACACCGACGAAGATGTTTTCAACGTTGTGTCGTGAGGCTCGTCCTCGACACAAACGTGCTCATTGCCGCGATCGCTGCCAACGGTCTCTGCCGTGATCTCGTGCGGGTGCGCCTTCGAGCGCATACCGTCATCACATCGGAACCATTGTTAGCGGAACTACGTCGCACCCTGCGTGCTAAATTTAGGATCGCACCGGATGAACTTCGGCTCCTGTCATTGTTGCGGGAGCGCTCAGAGGTGGTCAAACCGGCGTCGTTAGACAAGCGGATCTGTCGCGATCCTGACGACGACATCGTTCTTGCCACAGCCATCGCCGGCCGCGCTGACCTCATCGTCACCGGCGACAACGATTTGCTCGTGCTCAAGAGCTTTCGTGGCATTCACATTCTGTCCCCGCGGCAAGTTTTGGAAATGTTGCATGCGAAATAGTGACGACGGGCGGCAAAGTCCCGATCAGTCCCGGGTACGTCCTCTATCACGACAACGAAAAAATCGTGATCCGGAACTAGGAAGGCAACATCTTCGAATATCCCGAGACCGGCGCCGACCAGACGGTCCAGTTCGCTCCCCAACGGGAATACCACGACGAGTATCTCTACTCGTGAATTGATCTCAGTACGGTTGCCTTCAACCCGATCGGCATATGTGGCGTCGCTGAGACCACGCCGAGTCGACCTGGCCGGGAACTTTGACAGGCTAGCGACCAGCAGTACTTTCGTGGTGAGATGGCGAACCGACAAACTGTTTTCTATTCATGGCAGAGTGACACGCCCGCATCGAGGAACCTCACATTCATCGAGAAAGCGCTGCATGCAGCGATTGAACGGGTTCATGTAAAGGCAAAGCTAATTCCAGCATTGCGCAATGCAGTTTTGGAGATCGATCGGGACACGAAAGGTGTTAGTGGATCTCCGCCAATAACAGAAACGATACTTGCAAAGATCGCATCCTGTTCCGCGTTCGTTGCTGACATTACGTTTGTCGGTAGGTCACTGCAAAAATTGGGGCGGAAGCCCGCTCGTTTGATTCCCAATCCAAACGTCATGATCGAGTATGGGCATGCTCTCAAATGCGTTGGTCACGGGAGAATGATTGCCGTCATGAACACCGCGTTCGGCGACCCTGCGCGCGACAACCTTCCATTCGATCTACGTCATCTTCGCTGGCCCATTGCATATCGATATGGCGCAGACGACGAGGCCGAGAAACAGGCCATTTTCGACGGGCTTGTTGACCAATTAGCCGACGCTTTGACGTCAATCTTGGACTCACAGTCCCACATCATCGTCGAAGACCTTCGCCTATTTACGCCTCATATTGCGAAGAACGATCCGGCAATCTATTTCGATGGGAGCGAAGAGCTGATTCCCGAAGGCATATTTCGACGTGACGTGCCACTATTCAATATTCCGGAGGAAGGGCGAGGATTTCTGCGCTTGTATCCGTCGAGAGAAGTTGCGCCTCTCGAGAGTGAGCTTCAGGCGAGAACGCTGGCTTCACAAGGTGGATTACGTCCGATAGGTCTAGACGTTCACGGATGGACTCCCGCACGGAATAAGTTTGGGGCGATCGTGTACGAAGGACCCATTAACGGAAAGCTATTCAATTTCACACAGCTCTTTCTCAACCGCGAGCTCTGGGGTGTCGATGCGTTCGTGGTCAACGCTACTCAATGCCGCGAGTTTTCTCCGAACTATGGCAAAGGGTACATCGCAAGTCTTTTCGTGGAACGCACATTTGTGTCGTGCCTCGCCAATTATTTGCAGTTTTGCAAGGATTTCTTGAAACTTCCGTTACCCCTGAATATTCGCGTCGGCCTAAGCGGTATTCAGGGATATCAAATGGCAGTAGAGAACGGTTTCGCAGGAGGAGTTCTTCACGACAATATCGAATGGGTTGGAATCATTCCGTCGTACGACTTGCTGCCCCATGATATTCTGCGGCCCTGCTTTGAGCGCATTTGGCAGCAAACCGGTTTAGTTAGGCCCGAAAAGTATCAGCAGACACTCGCCAAAGAGTTTGGGACCGCCGCATAGAAAGCATGCAACATGTTAGTGCCTTCAAGCCTGCGGCGAAGATGTGAATAATGAATACGCCGGCTGAAATCGAGTCGGCCGCAGACGCGTTGACACAAGAGGAAAAGCAGAAGCTGATTAGCTTTCTCGTTTCGCGTCTGAAGGGCGAGACACCAGCGGAACATGAAACTGCACTGACCGCGTTTTCAGGAACGATCTACTTGTCGCAGGATCCGCTTGCCTGGCAGCGACGGGTACGCGGCGAGAGGGAATGAAACAGTGATTAATGCGGGGCTTCGTAAACGATCTCGCCGCCGATCACCGTCATCGCGCAGTTAGTCTTGAGAATTTCCGGCGCGGGGATTTTCATGATCTCGGCGGAGAGAACGGTCAGGTCGGCGAGCTTGCCGGATTCGATGGAGCCACGGTCTTTTTCTTCGAAGGCGGCGTAGGCGGGCGCGAGGGTAAACATCTTCAGCGCTTGTTCCCGCGAAACCGCCTCCTCCGGGTGCCATCCGTCGGCGGATTCGCCTTTGATGCTTTTCCGGGCCACCGCTGCGTAGAATTCGATCATCGGTTCGCCGCGTTCGACGGGCGCATCGGATCCGCCGGTCACAACGGCGCCGGATTTGAGGAGACTTTGCCACGAGTAAGCGCCGGCGAGCCGTTCTTTTCCGAGCCGGCTCGGGGCGAAAAATAAATCGCTGATGGCGTGCGACGGTTGCATTGAGGCGATCACGCCGAGTTTCGCAAAGCGTGGAAGGTCGGGTGCGCTCAGGATTTGCGCGTGCTCGACGCGCCAGCGGGGCGCCAGAATTTTTCGCTGCTCGGGCGGAACCGCTTTCATCGCTTTCTCATAAAGATCGAGGATCACGCGATTCGCGCGGTCGCCGATGGCGTGAGTTTCGATTTGGATGCCGCGGCGGAGCGCTTCCTCGAAGATCGGCCGCAGCTCCTCTTCTTTTTGGGTGAGGTAGCCGGAAGTTTCTGGGGCGTCGGAGTACGGTTCGAGCAAGGCGGCGCCGCGCGAGCCGAGCGCGCCGTCGAAAACCACTTTGATCGTTCGTTGAGTGAAGCGGTGGTCGTACTGATTCAGCGTCGGCCCGTCATGCAACAAGGCCGCGCCAGACGGGCCGGGCGCATACACCGCATTGAAAACCCGCAGCTTGCATTGGCCGGCTTCGAGCGCCTGCCGCATCGGCGGGAGATCGTCGAGGTTGCTGCCGGCGTTTTGAATTTCGCACCAGCCTAACGATAGCTCGCGTTTTACTCCGACGACGAAGGCTTCGCGCCGTTCCGCTTCGGTCGGTCCTGGAATGTTTTTGCTGACCAAGCCCTGGGCGTGATCGAGCAGCATCCCGGTCGCTTCGCCGGTTTGTTTGTCGCGCAAAATTTCGCCGCCAAAAGGATTAGTCGTCTCCTTGTCGATCTTGGCGATGCGCAACGCGGCGCTGTTCGCGATCGCGGCATGACCATCGGCGCGCGTGAGAAAAACGGGATTGTCCGGCGCGATTTTGTCGAGATCGGCCCGCGTCGGAAATTGCGGCGGCTTCCAGAACGTCTCGATCCAGCCGCGGCCCGTGATCCATTTTCCGCGCTCCGTTTTTGGGACGCGCTCTTTCACTTTTGCGAGAAAATCCTCGAGCGTGTTTGCGCCTTCGAGATTCAAATTCATCTCGCGCTCGCCGATGCCGAAGATGTGGCAATGCGAATCGGTCAGGCCGGGCACGACAGTTTTCCCGGCGAGGTCGACCGTCTTCGTTTCCGCCGATTGATATTTTTTCGCGTCCGCATTCGAACCGACGAAAACAATCCGGCCATCCTTCACCGCGATCGCTTCCGCGCGCGGCTGCCGTTCGTTCATCGTGTAAATGTTGCCGTTCACAAAAACGGTTTGAGCTGGTTCGGCGCCGAGGACTGCGGAGCAAAGTGCGAAAAAAAGTGAACTTCGGAAAATCTTCATCGGGCGGCGATCATCACGATTTCGTTGGGTGGCGTCGAGCGCGCAACGCTTCAACGCGAATCATGTGAATAGTTTCATTCTTCTCTTTTGCTTCTTGAAAGCTTTTCCGTATGGAAAGATTGGTTCTGGGTTTTCCTCGCCGCCACCACGAATGGAAAAACATTTTCTTTTGCCAACCCGGTTGCGATTTATAGAGTTGCCGCCTCTCTCCGGGCCGCTGCGATTAACTTTGAATTCAACGACCTTGAGCGCCGCACATCCTAACCATCAGCCTGAGCCGTTTTTAAGTTGGCGGCTGCGCCCTCGCGGAAGCAGAGCCAGCTAAGCGTTTATGGCGAATTTTTTTCCACGCTGGACGAACTGGCTCCCGCTCAAGATCGCCATCTGCGGCACGGTCGTTGTCTGCGGGCTCACTGGCGCCACCTGGTATTACATCACGCCGAAATACACGCGCGTTGGTTATCAACCGATCCAGCCGGTGCCGTTCCCGCACGATATCCACGTGGCGCAGCTCGGGATGGATTGCCGTTATTGCCACAGCTTCGTCGACGTCGCGGCGCACTCGAATTTGCCGAACACCCAGACCTGCATGGCGTGTCACACCCAGGTGCAGAAAGATAATCCGAAGCTCGAGCCGGTGCGGGCAAGCTGGAAAACCGGGCAGCCGGTCGAGTGGGTGCAACTGCATCGGACGCCCGATTACGTCTACTACAATCACGCCGCGCACGTGAACCGCGGGATCAGTTGCGCGAGCTGCCACGGCCAGGTGAATCGGATGGGGATCATGCACCATGACAAACCGCACAGCATGGCGTGGTGCCTCGAATGCCACCGGCATCCGGAGAACTTCCTCCGGCCGGAAACGCAAATCACAAACCTCGATTGGAAACCGGACTGGGAAAAACCGGCGGAGTTCGTGGCGAAATACGGCCAGCCGACAGAGGCGACCGATGATTGGGCGAAGAAGCAGAAGCTCACCCAAGAAGAGATCGGCCAGACTTTGAAAGAGCGTTGGAATATTCAGCCGCCGCTAAATTGCCAGGGGTGCCACCGATGAGCAGGAACGTAATTCGTTACATCGTTACATGGTTACATCGGAATGGGCGGGCGGGTCGCACCGATTCAGCGATTCAACGATTTAACGATGTAACGAGGCGAAGCCCATGAAGCGCGTCTTCGAGCATCCACCGGAAAAGCTGACGGGGAAGCGTTACTGGCGCAGCCTCGGCGAGCTGAGCGACACGCCGGAATTCCGGGGCTGGCTCGAGCGCGAATTTCCCGCGGGCGCGGCCCAGCTCGAAGGCGACGATTGGTCGCGCCGGGGCTTCCTGAAATTGATGGGCGCGTCGATGGCCCTGGCGGGATTTGGCCTAACGAGTTGTCGCCGGCCGGAAGCGCACCTGGTCCCGTTCACGAAAAGCGCCGAGTGGACGATCCCGGGCAAGGCCCTCTATTACGCGACGGCGATGCCGCGCCGCACCGGCGGGCTGCCCCTGATCGCAGCGGCGGTCGATGGGCGCCCAATCAAACTGGAGGGCAACCCGCTCCATCCGGCGAGCGGCGGCGCGACGGACGCGTTCGCGCAGGCGTCGCTCCTCGATCTCTACGATCCGGCACGCTCGAAGCGTTTCGTCGAGAAAGGCGAGCGCGATGAGAAAGGGAAAAAGGTCGAAAACTTCGAGGCGCGAGACCGGGCGACGTTTGAAAAGTATCTGGCCCAACTCCGGACGAAGATCGCGGCGGACGGCGGCGCGGGCCTCGCGTTCCTCGTCGAAGAAGTCCACTCGCCGACGCGGGAGCGCTTGCGGGCCGAGCTTCTCAAAGCCTACCCGAAGATGCGGTGGTGCGTTTACGATCCGCTCCTGACCGAAGCGCAAAGTTTCGCGACACAGCTTGGTTTCGGCGATAACGTGCGCCTCGTCCCGCGCCTCGAGAGGGCCGATGTGGTGGTCGCGCTCGACAGCGATTTTCTCGATTGCGGCGAGGGTGATGTCGCAGGTGTCCGCGCGTTTTCTTCACGGCGCCGGGTAGGCGAGGCGAAGGAGGCGATGAACCGGCTGTATGTGGTGGAGAACCGGTTCACCCTCACCGGCGCGATGGCCGATCATCGGATGCGTTGTCCCGCGAGCCAGATTCCGGCATTCACGCGCGCGCTGGCCGGGAAAATTGCAGTCGCAACGAAAGACCAGGGACTCGCTTCGACGATTGCGACGTTGACGGAGCCGGTGAACGCGATGCAGTTCGACGACACCTGGCTGACCGAATGCGCGAACGATTTGATGACGAAGCCGGGCGCCAGCCTGGTCCTGGCCGGGCCACATCAGCCGGTGGTGGTGCAGCTCATGGTTTACGCGATCAACTCGGCGCTGAAGAATATCGGCGCGACGTTGATCATCCGCGAGTTCCTTCGCGCGCCGAAAACCAACAGCATTATCCAATTGGCCGGCGAAATTAATTCCGGCCGAATCAAACAGCTTTTCATTTTCGGCGGCGACCCGGTTTACAACGCGCCGAAAGGGGTGACCCTCCATGTCGGCCGGCCTGACGCTGCCCAGGCTGCGGATCGCGAGGTAGCGCCGATCGATTGGGCCGATCTCCAGAAAACTGTGCCGGACGTGGTGCGGCTGGGTTGCTTCGAAGATGCCACGTCGGAATTAAGCAAATGGCATGTGCCGGCCGCGCATTATCTCGAAGCGTGGGGCGACGCGCTGACCAGCGACGGCGCCTATCTCGCGATCCAGCCGATGATTCTCCCGCTCTTCGGCGGAATGTCGGAGCTCGAATTGATGAACGCCGTTCTCGGCGCTCCGAAAGTCGACGGACCGGAACTGGTGCAGGAAACTTTTCGCGCGAGCGCGCCGCCCGGCGATTTCCAAACGGCGTGGTCGCAACTGTTGCGGGACGGATTTGCGACGCACATCGCGTTGAAGGAAAAACCGCCCACGTTTAATTCGAACAACGCCGGAGGTGTCGCGCACACACTTTGGGCAACGGTGCCGAACCCGACGCTCGACGCGCCCGAGATTGTCCTGACGCGCAGCTACGCGATGGATGACGGCCGTTATATCAACAACGGCTGGCTCCAGGAATTGCCGGACCCGATCACGAAGCTGACCTGGGACAACGCAGCGTTGATGAGCCCGGCGATGGCGAAACATCTCGGGGTGAACACCGGCGACTTGATCAATATCGCGGTGACCGAAACGACGAAGGACGTGCAGCAAAAAAATATCCGGCGCGAGCTGGTGATCGCGGCGCTAATCTCGCCCGGACACGCGGACAACTCGATCTCGATTTCGCTTGGTTACGGCCGGAAAAAGACCGGGCCTGTCGGCGAAGAATCTGGCTTCAACGCCTACCTGCTGCGGACCACCTCGAATCCGCATTACATCGCGGTCGACAGTAAGATGATCGAGGCCATTACGGTCACGACCGCGGCGACGCCATCGGACCGACCCACGCCGACGCCGGGATTCTTTAGCCGTTTGACGGGAGGCAACAAGCCGAAGCCGGTGGCGATGCACACGCTCGGCACGTATCCACTGGCGATCACGCAGGATCATTGGAGCATCGAAGGGCGCGGGCTGGTGCGCGAAGCGACGATCGAGCATTACCGCGAAGACCCGGAGTTCGTGAAGAAAATCGCGGGCGACGAAGAATTGCCGGCAAAGCTCCCGTCGATTTACAGCCATCCGCCGCTCAACGCCGAACAGCAATGGGGGATGACGGTCGACCTGAACGTCTGCACCGGTTGCAGCGCCTGCGTCATCGCCTGCCAGAGCGAAAATAATATTCCGATTGTCGGCAAACTCCAGGCGAGTCACGGGCGCTCGATGCACTGGCTCCGGCTCGATCGTTATTACGCGAGCGAGAAACCGTTCAACCAGGACCGCGGCGAATACCCGGAGAACCCCGAGATCGTGCACCAGGCGATGATGTGCCAGCACTGCGAGAACGCGCCGTGCGAAACGGTCTGCCCGGTAAACGCCACGGTGCACAGCGAAGACGGCCTCAACGTCATGGCTTACAACCGCTGCATCGGCACGCGGTATTGCGCGAACAACTGCCCGTTCAAGGTCCGCCGTTTTAATTATTTCGATTACAACCAGCGCCCGATCGGCAAAAAGAAAGTCGGCCCGCTCGAGGTCTATCAGGAATACATCGCGCCGTTCACCGAGAAAGGCGCGCCGGATACGACGAAGCTCCAGAAGAACCCGAACGTGACGGTGCGGATGCGCGGCGTGATGGAGAAGTGCACTTATTGCGTCCAGCGGATCGAAGAAGCGAAGATCGCGGCGCACGTCAAGGCGGGCGCGTCCGGCAACACGCGGATTCCGCGCGATTCGTTCACCAGCGCGTGCGCCCAGGCCTGCCCGACGGAAGCGATCGTTTTCGGCGATACGAAGGATCCCGAGAGCCGGGTGTCGAAAATAAAAATGCAGGACCGCAATTACCGGTTGCTCGATTATTTGAATGTGAGCGCGCGCACGAGTTACCTGGCGCGGATCCGCAATCCGAACCCGAAAATGCCGGACGCGAACCGGATCGCGGTGGCGAGTCTGGGCAATGAACACCGGGAAAACGGCGCCAAGCACGAGCCCGATTCGATGCACCGCCACGATCACGCTGACATGAAACCGGAAGAGAAACCGTGAGGAAGGATTTCAGATTGCAGATTTCAGATTGCAGATTGGCGGCAGCGACGCGGGAACAATCTGCAATCTGCAATCTGAAATCGGCAATGTAACCATGGACGGCGCAACCACGGCACCAGATGTGATCGAAGGCGAAGCCTCGGCTTCCGTGGAGAGGCCGTTGCAGCGCGTGCCGCTCGTGCTGCACCGGCGGAACTTCAGTTGGATCACCGAGCGAATTGCCGGCGCGGTCGAGGGCCCGGGCCCGCGTTGGTGGTGGGTGACGTTTGCGATCACCTCGATGGTCGCGATGTTCGGACTCTTCTGTCTCGGCTACCAGATTTCCACCGGCGTCGGCACCTGGGGCTTGAATCATCCGGTCGGCTGGGCCTGGGACATCACCAACTTCGTGTTCTGGATCGGTATCGGACACGCGGGCACGCTCATCTCCGCTATCTTGTTTTTGCTCCGGCAGAAGTGGCGCACGTCGATTAATCGCTCCGCGGAAGCGATGACGCTGTTCGCGGTGATTTGCGCCGCGATCTTTCCCGGCGTTCACGTCGGCCGGGTTTGGATGGCGTGGTTCCTCGCGCCGTTGCCGAACAACTACGGGATTTGGCCGAACTTTCGCAGTCCGCTGCTCTGGGACGTGTTCGCGGTCTCGACCTACTTCTCGGTCTCGGTCCTGTTTTGGTACACCGGCTTGATTCCAGATCTCGCGACGTTGCGCGATCGCGCCACGACGAAGATCAAGAAGTTGCTCTACGGAATTTTCGCGGTCGGCTGGCGCGGCTCAAACCGGAACTGGCGCCATTACGAGATGGCGTATCTGCTTCTCGCCGGTCTTTCCACGCCGCTGGTGCTCTCCGTCCATAGCGTCGTGTCGTTCGACTTCGCTACGTCGATCATCCCCACCTGGCACACCACGATCTTCCCGCCTTACTTCGTCGCGGGCGCGATCTTCGGCGGATTCGCCATGGTGCTGACGCTCCTGATCCCGGCGCGCGCGATTTACAAACTGCAGGACATCATCACCCCGCAGCACATCGACAAAATGGCGAAGGTGATCCTGCTTACCGGCTCGATCGTGAGTTACGCCTACGCGATGGAATTCTTCGTCGCCTGGTACAGCGGCAACCAGTACGAGAAGTACGCATTCTTCAATCGCATCTTCGGTCCCTACTGGTGGTACTGGTGGGTCGGCATGCTTTTCTGCAACGCCCTTTCGCCGCAGTTTTTCTGGTTCAAGCGGTTCCGGCAAAACATCTACGTCGTTTATTTCGTGTGCATGTGCGTCAACGCCGGGATGTGGTTCGAGCGTTTCATTATCATCGTCGGCGGCTTGCACCGCGATTTCCTGCCGTCGTCCTGGGGAATGTTTTACCCGACCTGGGTCGATATCTGGACGTTCATCGGCACGTTGGGCATCTTCCTTTCGCTTTTCCTCATGTTCATTCGCTACCTGCCGATGATCGCGATGTCGGAAGTGAAGATTGTGCTGCCGGAAGCGAATCCACATCATGCCTCGCCTGAGGAACATCATGTCGTCGCCGCCGGCGGAAAGGAGCGCACGTGAAAACGCTCTTCTTCTGTAGCCGCTTCGCTGTGCGAAGCGCGGGTATCAGCGTGGATTCTATGTCGCTCTCACGCGGCCCACAGGGCCGCGGCTACAGAAGAGGCGACGACAGAAAGGAGAGGACCAAGTGAGAACGCCATCCGGAAACAAGGTTTACGGGATGGGTGCGGAATTTCCGAGCGCCTCGGCGCTTTACGAAGCGGCGAAACGGGTGCGCGATGCCGGATTCAAGAAGTGGGATGTGCATTCGCCGTTCCCGATTCACGGGATGGACGCCGCGATGGGTCTCGGCAAATCGTGGCTCAGCGCTGCGGTCCTCGGGGGCGGCATCACCGGATTGCTCACCGCCGTCACCCTGGAGTTCGGCCCGTCGTGGTTCATTTATCCGCTCGTCGTCCACGGCAAACCGGTGGATTGGCGGACGGTGCCGGCCTTTTTCCCGATCATGTTCGAGCTCACCGTCCTCTTCGCCGCTTTCACCGCGTTCTTCGCGATGCTCATCATGAACGGCCTTCCGCGCTGGTATCATCCCGTCTTCAACTGGCGACGATTCAGCCGCGCGACCAACGACGGATTTTTCCTCATCATCGAAGCCCGCGATCCGCGCTTCACCGAGCTGGAGGCCCGCGAGCTTTTGGAACAAAGCGGCGGCGAACACGTCACCGTCATCCACGAAGACTGAACAAAATGACGAATTTCCGAATGACGAATGACGAATTAATGACGAATGACCGAGTCCGAATGATCCGGACGCCGGGTGCACTCCCTGGTCATTCGTTATTGGTCATTCCTTCGTCATTCGACATTCGTCATTCGGCATTTCTGTAATTTATGCTCCGCGGATTTTTCCTCATCTTCTTGCTGATCGGCGTCGCGATCGTCGCCGTGTTCGGTTTCCGCGGACAGACGAGCACCGGTTCGCCGATCGAAGTTTTTCCGGACATGGTCCGGCAGATGAAAGTACGGGCCCAGGCGCCGCTGGCATTTTTCGCGGACGGTCGCGGCTCGCGTCCGCCGGTGGCCGGCACGGTGCCGATCGGGTACGAAATGCCGAAGGCCAACAGCGAGGCTTCGCCCGGCGCCGCTCCCGTTCCCTCCGAGATGAACGTGCAACCGCATCTCGGTTTCAGCAGCGGCAATGATTATTTCAATACCGGAAAGATGGGAACGAACTGGGGGACTGGTTTCCCATTGGCTGTCACGGGCGACCTGATGGAGCGGGGCAAACAGCGGTTCAATATCAACTGCGCCATTTGCCACGGACCCACCGCGGCCGGCAACGGAATGACGAAGCAGTACGGCCTCGCCACCGTCGTCACTTTGCAGGACGAACGGATCCGGACCATGGCGGACGGCGAAATTTTCAACACGATCACGAACGGGAAAAACACAATGCTGGCTTACGGACCGAACGTGAGCGTGACGGACCGGTGGGCGATTATCGCGTATCTGCGTGCGTTGCAACGCAGCCAGAACGCGACCGCAGCCGACGTGCCGCCGGAACATCGCGCCGAAATGGATAAGCCCGCCGAAACGAAACCCGAAGCGAAACCCGAGGCAAAACCGGAGCCGCCCAAGAAATGAGCGAGCGATCTGACATCGTGCCAACGCCGGAAGGCGAATTCGTCGAGCCGACACGGTTCGCGCCGTTGTCGTTTTTGTTGGCGCTGCTCGGCCTGGGCGGTCTCGGCTTGAGCGTGGTGGGCGCGTTCGTCTCGCCGCATCAGTTCAGTTTCTCCTGGCTCTTCGCGTTCGCCTTTTATTTCACGATGCTGGCCGGCTGTTTCTTCTGGATCATCGTCCACCATGTCGTCGATGCGGAATGGTCGGTGGTCGTCCGGCGCCAGCTCGAGAATCTCTCGCTGCTGCTCGCCGTGATGGTGGTGTTTTTCATCCCGATCGTCATCTATCGCCATCATCTTTATGAATGGATGAACATCCCGGTGGGCCACGATCCGGTTCTCGACAGCAAACGCGGCTACCTGAACTGGCACTTCTTCCTGGTGCGCTCCATTTTCTATTTCTTCTTTTTCATCAGCGCGACGTTGCTCTTCCGCCGCTTCTCGATCCGGCAGGATCGCGACGGAAATCCGGCCTATACGATCAACATGCGGCGGCTCGCCTTCGTGGCGCTGCCGATCTTCGCCCTGTCGCTCACCTTTGGCGCTTACGACTGGCTCCTCGGAATCGATTACCACTGGTTCTCGACCATGTGGGGCGTTTACATTTTCGCCGGCGCCGCGGGCAGCTCGATGTCGCTCCTGGTTCTGGTGATCACGGCCCTGCGTAAGGCCGGTTACCTGAAGGAAACGGTCACCGTCGAGCATTACCACATCATGGGGAAATGGATGCTCGCCTTCTGCGTTTTCTGGGCCTACATCGGTTTCTCCCAATACATGCTCATCTGGTATGCGAACATGCCGGAAGAGACGGAATATTTTATCCGGCGAAACACGGAGTCGTGGAATGCGCTCAGCCTCTTTTTGGTGATCGGGCGGTTCTTCGTTCCATTCGCGATCCTGCTTCTGCAAGGGTTGAAGAGAAAACCGCACCGGCTCTGCCTGATCGCGGGTTGGATCGTGTTCATGCAGATGGTCGATCTCTACATCGTGATCCTGCCGGCGCTGCATGGGAAGGGCGTGCTCGTCAGCGTCTGGGACTTCATGCCGCTGCTTGGGATGGGCGCGACGCTCGCCTTTGTCTTCCTCTGGATCGTGCGCAGGAGCTCCACCTTTCCGAACCGCGATCCGCGCCTGCTCGAATCGCTCCACCTTGTTAACTAGCAATGACGCAACCGGAACCACTCCAAGATTATCAGCCGCGCTCGATGTTCTCGACGTGGGTGGGGGTTGTTCTGCTCTTCGCCTTCTTCGGCATGCTCGCGTTTGTGGCGGTGAAGACGTCGCCGCGCGGAAACACCTACGAAAAGAAACGCGCCAAAGTTCGCGCGGAAAAATTGGAAGCCGCGCAGAAAGAAAACCTGACCGCGCTGACCAGCTATGGCTGGGTCGACAAGAACAAAGGCATCGCGCGAATCCCGATTAACGACGCGATGAAATTGACCCTCGCAGCGCTGGCCGAAAAGAAACCGACCGCGGCCGGTCCGATCGTCGCCGCGTCGCCGAGCGCGGCTCCTCAAGCTTCGCCGGCTTCAAGCGCCGCCGCATCAGCGGCCGCGAGCGCAAGCGCATCGCCTTCTGCCAGCGCGAGCGCGAGTACGACACCAAAACCAACTTCAGTGACAGGTCCCGATTCCGAAGCTCGCAATCAACCGGCCGCCGCAATCAAACCGCCACCAGCGCCTCCCGGTACCCAGCCTGGTCCTAACTCGAGCCCCGTTGCTTCCGCGCCGCCTGCTCCGGCAAAGGCGCAAAAGAGTCCTTCACCATCCGCTTCACCTTCCGCCGCAGGAACACCGCTGCCCGTCCGCGGTAAGACGCCATGAGCCGCTTTTCTGATAACGTATCGCGAGTCGCCCTTCTCGGAGGGATGTGCTTCCGCACGTCCCATTCTGGTACGGAGCGTTTCGATTCAGTTAGGGACATGCAGAAGCACGTCCCTCCAAGGAAAGAATGAATCCATCTGAAGTTCCATTGAGGCCACCATCAAACGTCGAGGTTCCAACGCCCGACAGCCAGGTGACCACCCACGAGGTCGAGCAGGTCGAGCGCGCATTGATCGACGCCTCGACGCGGCTGCCGGTCCTGTTCTTCTACGGGTCCGCGATTCTCTGGCTGTTGCTCGGCACGCTGCTCGCCGGAATTACCTCGTGGAAACTGCACGCGCCCGATCTGCTGGCGAATTGGAGCTGGCTCACGTGGGGTCGCATCCGTCCCGCCCACATGAATGTGATGGTTTACGGCTGGGCCTCGATGGCCGGCATCGGCACCGCGATCTGGCTCATGGCGCGTTTGTGCCGGACCACGCTGCGCCATCCGTTACTCCTCATCGCCGGCGGAGCTTTCTGGAATCTTGGCGTGCTGCTCGGCGTCGGTGGAATTCTGGCCGGCGACAGCACCGGCTTTGAATGGCTCGAGTTCCCGCCCTATGCCACCACCGTGCTCTTCATTGCGTATTCGCTCGTCGTGTCGTGGGCGCTGCTCATGTTCCGTTTTCGCCGCGGAGACAGCATCTACATCACACAATGGTATCTGCTCGGCGCGTTTCTCTGGTTCCCCTGGGTCTATGGCGCCACCCAGGTGATGCTCTTCATCGCGCCGGTCCAGGGCGTGATGCAATCCGCCGTCACCTGGTGGTTCGCGAACAATCTTCTCTTCCTTTGGTTCGGCGCGATTGGGCTCGGCACGGCGTATTACATGATCCCGAAAGTAATTGGTCGCCCCGTCTACAGTTATCACCTGGCGGCGATCGGCTTCTGGACTTACGCGTTCTTTGCGAGCTGGACGGGAATGCAACGCCTCGTCGACGGCCCGTTCCCGGCCTGGATGATCACCGCCAGCATCGCGGCGACGATCCTCACCATTATTCCGGTGGCGACCGTCGGCCTGAATCATCACATGACGATGCAAGGTTACTTCGGTCTGCTCCGCTACAGTCCGACGTTGCGCTTCACGGTCTTCGGGGCCATTTCCTACACCGTCTTCAGTTTGTTCGGCGTTTTGATCTCACTGAGGTCTGTCGAGCGTTACCTGGACTTCACCCAAGCGAGCATCGCCTACTCGCATATGGGGCTCTATGCGTTTTTCACGATGGTAATGTTCGGCTCGATGTACTACATCGTGCCGCGTTTGGTCGGGCGCGAGTGGCGCTACGCTGCTCTGATCAAACTCCACTTCTGGTCATCGACTTATGGCGTTGGTTTGATGGTATTGATGCTCATTGCGGCCGGGATCGCTCAGGGCAGTGCGCTCAATGATCCCTCGCTTTCTTTCATCGAGGGTCTGGAATACGTGCCCATGTATCTGCGCGGTCGCAGTCTTTCTGGTCTTCTTCTCACGATCGCGCATTTGATCTTCGCGTTTCATTTCGGCCTGATGCTTTTCGGACTCGGTCGCACCGCGAGCATGCCGACGTTTCTAAATCCGCAGGAAGAGGAGGCAGTGAAGGAACACATATGAAAGGGTTAACGGCACTCTTTCTCGGAATCTTCGGCACGTTCGCTTTCTCGTGGGCGGGGCTGACGCTGATCCCGAATTTCCAGATCGGGCATCTCGATCCCGCGGTAAATCAGGACGACGAGAATGACATTTATCCCGTGCCGAAATCCGGGATGGCGGAACGCGGCCGGAAAATTTATGCGGCCAACGGCTGCGTCTATTGCCACAGCCAGCAAGTCCGCGCCGATTACGCCGCCTCCGACATCGACCGGAAATGGGGCACGCGCCGGAGCGCGCCGCGCGATTACATTTTCGAGCGTCCGGCCATGCTCGGCAAAATGAGAGTGGGTCCCGATCTTTCGAACATCGGCAAGCGCGCGCCTTCGGAGGACCAGAGTCCAACGCCTTCGGCATCGCCGGGTGCATCTCCGGCGGCAAATGCTCCTCAGCCGAACGCCGCGACCTCTCCCGCAAGTTCGCCCGCTGCTAACGCATCCGCATCGCCCGCCGCTTCGCCAAACAAACCAGTCGCCGCCAACTCTCCCGCGCCCTCGAAATCGCCAGCTGCATCTCCAGCGGCAAACGCGCCGCAGCCAAATGCCGCGACCTCTCCCGCAAGTTCGCCCGCTGCCAACGCGCCCACATCGCCCGCCGCTTCACCAACCAAACCGGTCGCCGCCAACTCTCCGGCGCCCTCGAAATCGCCAACTGCATCTCCCGCGGCAAACGCGCCGCAGCCAAATGCAGCGACCTCTCCCGCAAGTTCGTCCGCTGCCAACGCGCCCACATCGCCCGCCGCTTCACCGACTAAACCAGTCGCCGCCAACTCTCCCGCGCCGGCGCCGACGAACGCCACGACAGCAGCCGCGCCTTCGCCCTCAGCGAGCCCGGCCGCAACCCCCGCGACGACAGCGGACACGACCACCAACTCCAGCGGCGTTCCGCCGCAATACTCCGCGGCCTGGCACCATCTTCATCTCTACAGTCCGCGTAGCGTCCTGGCCGGTTCCACTTCGAACATGCCGGCTTACAAATTCCTTTACGAGAAGCGGCGCGTTTCTGGCGAGCGCTCAGCCGAGGCCCTGAAGTTGACCGGCGCCGAGGCACTGCCCGACGAATGGGAAATCGTGCCGAGTTACGACGCGAAATGCCTCGTGGCTTACTTGATGTCGCTCGACCAATCTCACGAATTGAAGGAAGCGAAGCTGACCACAGCTCCGGCTTCTTCGCCTGCGTCTTCACCGGCTCCGGCCAAGGAGGAAAAGAAATGAACGAGAACGCGCCCGAGCGTCGCGTCCGCCAGGGAATGGATTATGGCGAAGACTCTGACGTGCATCAGGTGCATGCCGCGATCCAGCGGGAGAAGCGCGAGCCGCGGGTGGGTCTTGAACCGCTCTCGATCTGGCTGATTGCGGTTTACGGCCTCGCGATCTTTTTCGGCGGCGCTTACCTCGGGCGTTTCTCCGGCAACTTTAGCGGCGACAGTCTCGATCCCGCTCTCATCCCGCAGCCAAAAACGCACGGCCCGAGTGGTCCGGGTGGCGAGCAAACGACCGAACTCTCGCAGGCCGATCGCGGCAAAAAGATTTTCTCGGCGAACTGCGCCGTCTGTCATCAACCGAATGGACTCGGCGCGGCGGGCCAGGGTTATCCGCCGCTGGCCGGTTCGGAATACGTGAATGGCGGGACCCGGCGGCTGGGAATGATCGTCCTCAAAGGCTTGCAAGGTCCGCTCACGGTGAAAGGCCAGTCGTTCGGCGCGGCCGTCATGCAGCCGTGGGACAAGACGCTGAGCGACGCGAAGATCGCCGACGTTCTCACCTACATTCGGCAGGAGTGGGGAAACAAGGGCGGCCCGGTGGCCACCGCGCAGATCGCGGGGTTGCGCAAGGAACTGGCCAGCCATCCTGATTCCTTCGTAGAGGCGGATTTGAAAGCTGTTCCCGAAGATGCCGAGCTTCCCGGCGGCGAACCCGCTGGAGCCAAGCCCGCGGAAGCAAAGAGCCCAGCACCCGCGCCACCGAAATAACTGTAGCCGCTTCGCTGTGCGAAGCGTGAGAGCGGCATTGCCGGCACTCACGCCGCCCACAGGGCGGCGGCTACAGTTTCGCGGCGATAATTTTTCCGATGGCGCGCAGGCCTTCTTCGTCTTCGGCATCGAAGCGATCCAGTTCCGGGCTGTCGACATCGAGGACGCCGAGCAAATGCGAATCGGCGCTCACCAGCGGAACAACGACTTCCGATTTCGACGCGCTGTCGCACACGATGTGGCCGGGGAACTCGTTCACGTTCGCGACGCGAATAGTCGTCCGTTTTTCCGCTGCCGTCCCCACCACGCCGCGTCCGAACTTGATTCGCACGCAAGCAGCCCGCCCTTGAAAGGGACCGAGGACCAGCTCGCCTCCTTTGAGCAAATAAAACCCGACCCAATTCAATCGCGGCACCGAGTGAAACAGCACGGCCGCGCAGTTGGCCATGTTCGCAACGGAGTCTGTCTCGTAGTGGATGAGCGCGGAAATCTGAGTGGCCAGCTCACGATACAATTCCGGCTTCGGGAGTTGGCTAAGATCGGCCGCTACGAACACGCGCTGAACTTAAGCCATGATTTCAGCTTTTCAGCGTTTCAGTTTTTCAGCTTTTATTCCTACGCCACCATCTCGTCGACCACCGTCAGGAACGGATCGATGTCGAAAGGCTTGGTGAGATAATTGCGCGCGCCGGCGGTGAGCAGGCGTTCGATCTGGCTCGGCGTAGCATCTGCGCTCAATACCACCACCGGCACATTCGCGGTCGCGGGTTCGCGTTGCAATTGGCGCAGCACTTCCGAGCCGTGCATGTCCGGCAAATTGAGATCGAGCAGGACCAGCTTCGGCTGATGCGCCTGGGCCAGCTCGAGGCCCTCCTCGCCCGACCGCGCATGCATCAGTTTCAACGCGGGACGAAATTCCAAAATCCGCTCGACGAGCGTGAAATTGACCGGGTCATCCTCGATGTAGAGAACGTCGCACAAAGGGGTGACAACCACGGCTGGCGACGCTTCGAACCGATCCGGGCCGCCTTCGCCCAGCTCCTGCGTGATGATCCCGAGCAAGTCGCGCGCGGCTTTCAAAATGTGTTGCACATCCGCATCCTTCGTGGCCGATCCGCTCGACCGCATCGAGAGCAATTCGGCAAAGCCGATGATGGCATTGAGCGGCGCGCGCAGCTTCTGGTTCAGGTCGGCGCGGAAGACGCGCTCGCGGGGTGAGGGCTCTTCGGAAACATCGGGGAAGGAGGAGGGCGATTCGTTCACAATGTTCATTTTCGGATCGATAAACAGCAGGTTGCGTTCACGCGGCGGACCAAACTTTCGGCTCGGGTTCCATTTCCATCCGCAAACCGGACGGCTCTTCGAAGCTGAGATTGCGGAGTTTCTTCACCATCTCGAGGTCGCGCCGCATTTTGTTTTTGTGGGCGCAGAAAATCAGCGCCGTCTCGTCGGTGATCAGGTCGGCCTTGTAAGCGTTCAAGAGCGACTGGTCGAAGCTGTGCCAGCCCATCGTGTCTCCGGCCTCGATGATTTCCTGGAAGGTCCGGTTCTCGCCCTCGCCGTAGAGCAGGGTCTCGCGCGTCCGCAGGCTGCTGCCCATGATTTCCGTGACGAGCAAACGTCCGCCATTAATCTTGCTCACCAGCCGCTGACTGACGACGTAGCGGATCGTGTCCGCGAGCCGTTGCCGCAACTGTTGCTCCTCCTCCTTGCTGAACATGCCGAGGATGCGGTTAATGGTCTGGCCCGCATTGATCGTGTGCATGGTGGTGAAAACAATGTGGCCGGTCTCCGAGGCGGTCATCGCGATCTCCATCGTCTCGCGGTCGCGAATTTCGCCGACGAGGATGACCTTCGGCGCCTGGCGGAGCGCGGAACGCAGACCGCTCGCGAAATCCCGGAAATCTTTTCCGAGCTGGCGCTGATTGAAGAGCGCCTGTTTGTGCGGATGGAGGAATTCGATCGGGTCCTCCAGCGTCAGGATGTGGATCTTCTGGGTCTCGTTCAGCTCGTTCAACATCGCCGCCAGGGTGGTCGTTTTACCGCTGCCGGTGGCGCCCGTGACGAAAATGATGCCGTTCTTTTCCTTGATCATCTCGCGGAAAATTGGCGGGAGCCCGAGCTGGTCGACGGTCGGGATCTCGGTCTGCAATTTCCGCATCACGATGGCGGGCCGGCCGTTCTGCTTGAAAATATTCACCCGCATTCGGGCGAGATCGGCGAGGGCGTAGCTGCAATCGCAGGAGCCGTGGTTGGCCAGGTCCGCCTTGAGCCGCTCGTCTCCGTGTATCACATGATCGGCGATCTGATCGATCTGGGTGGAATCCAGGACACCGGTCGGCGTATCGATCGGGAATTCTTCGAGAAGGCCGTTCTCTTCAACGATGGGCGGTTTGCCGACAGCAAAGAGCAGGTCGGAAATGCCTTCGCTGCTGCCAATCATCGCCGAAAGCAGAGCATCTATGAGTTCTTTATTCACAAAAAGCCGGAGAAGCCGATATGAATTAGCGAGAAACGTGCCCGGGGTGCTGCGTGAATCCCGCAAAATCGAGGCGCGCAAATTCCCTTGATGGCGCGATCCTTACGGGAGGATGTGCATTCTCTGGAAAAAGGCGCTTTTCAGTTGAAAACTTTGCCCTGATATTCAGTTTCACTTTCCGCTTATGGACGCATCCTCTGGTCTCGCTACCCATCCGCCCGCCGAACATCCCGCCCAGCACGAAGATCACGGACACGACCATCACGAGCTGCCCTTCTGGCGGAAATACATCATCTCGACCGACCACAAGGTGATCGGCATCCAGTACGGAATTACCGGGCTCATTTTCCTTTTCTTCGGGTTCTCCCTGATGATGCTGATGCGCTGGCAGCTCGCGTATCCCGGCCAGGAAATTCCGCTCATCGGCAACCTGCTCGGCCGCATGTTCGGTCCCGGCGCCGTGGAAAACGGCGTGATGAAGGCCGAGTTCTATAACTCGTTAGGCGCGATGCACGGCACGATCATGATCTTCCTCGGCATCGTCCCGATCGCGTTCGCCGCCTTCGGTAATTTCGTGGTGCCGCTCCAGATCGGCGCGCCGGACATGACCTTCCCGAAGATCAACATGGCGAGTTACCAGGCGTTTTTCTTTGGCGGCATTGTGATGCTGACCAGCTTTTTCGTTCCTGGCGGCGCGGCCAAAGGCGGTTGGACTTCTTACACCCCGCTCGCTGTCCTTGCGGACAAAGGACAGAACTACGATCCGTTTTGGAATGGGCAGACGCTCTGGCTCGTCGGGTTCATCCTGCTGATTACGTCCTCGCTTCTGGGCGCGGTCAATTTCATCGCGACGATCATTCAGCTGCGCGCTAAAGGCATGACCTGGATGCGGCTGCCCTTCTTCGTCTGGGCGCAATTCGTCACGGCGTTCCTGCTCCTGCTCGCCTTTCCGCCGCTTGAATCAGCAGTGGTTATGCAGCTCATGGATCGCATCGCGGGCACCAGCTTCTTCATGCCCACTGGCCTCGTCGTAAATGGGGCGCCCTTGCACGTCAGCGGCGGTGGCAGTCCGCTGCTCTGGCAGCATTTGTTCTGGTTTCTGGGGCATCCGGAAGTTTACGTGCTCATCCTGCCCGGCATGGGCATCGTCGCGGAGATTATCGCGAACAATACCCGCAAGCCGCTGTGGGGTTACAAATCGCTCGTCTTCGCCGCGCTTGTCCTCGGGTTTCTTTCCTTCGTCGTCTGGGCCCACCACATGTGGCTCACCGGCATGGGCTCGGTCGTGAGCGCCTTTTTCCAGACGACCACGATGATCATTTCCATTCCCTCGGTCATCATCCTGAGCGCGTTTTTCATTTCGCTCTGGGGCGGCTCGATCCGGTTCAACGTCCCGATGCTTTTCGCGACGGCGTTCCTTCCCATGTTCGGAATCGGCGGACTCACCGGCATCCCGCTCGCGTTTAATTCCGCCGATCTTTACCTGCACGACACCTATTACGTCATCGCCCATTTCCATTACATCGTCGCGCCCGGCACGATCTTCGCGGTGTTCGCCGGAATTTATTTCTGGTTCCCAAAGGCGACGGGCCGCCGGATGAACGAGTTCTGGGGGAAGGTGCATTTCTGGCCGTCGCTCATTTGTATGAACATTATTTTCCTGCCGATGTTCCTGCAGGGAATGCTCGGCATGCACCGGCGCTGGTACGATGGCGGCCAGGGCTGGACCCTGGCGGGCGAAAAAGTCTGGGGCCTGAGCGGATTCCAATGGAACACGCCGATCTCGATCGCGGCCTGGGTGATGGGTCTCGCCCAAATTCCGTTCATCATCAATTTCTTCTGGAGCATCAAGCGCGGACAGAAAGTGAACGACAACCCATGGGAGGCCACGACCCTCGAATGGACCGCGCCGTCGCCGCCCCCGCACGGAAATTTCGAGGTCACGCCGACCGTCTACCGCGGCCCGTATGAATACAGCCTGCCCGGACGCGAAGCGGATTTCACCATGCAAAGCGAACCGATGACTGAAAGCGACCGCAAAGCCTACGAAACCGCCGCGGCCGCGGGTGTCCACTAATCGCGACCATGGAAATCCCTTACACAGTAACGGCGCGGCCCGACACCGGTCTTTGGAACGCGAAAGTCGGCATCTGGTTGTTTCTGGCGTCGGAAGTAATGCTCTTCGGCGGACTTTTTTCCGCGTATGTTTTCCTCCGGCTCGATGCGGATCCCGGCGTTTGGCCGCATGGCCTCCTCAACGTCCCGGTCGGGACGATGAACACAGCGATCCTGATCGCTTCGTCGGTCACGGTGGTGATGGCGTGGGCATCGCTGAAGATGCGAAAATTCCGCGCCTATTGGTGGTACATGCTGGTAACGATTTTGTGCGGCGTGATCTTTCTGGCCGTGAAGCTCGTTTACGAGTGGCCCCAAAAGTTCGAGCACTTCGGCGCCTTCATTAAGAAAGACAAGCTCGAGAAATACGAGCAGTACCTCGGGAACCATCACTTGGCGGAAAAGGGATTGCCTCCACGCACCGAGATCAGCGGTCACCTCCATAATCACGACGCGCTTCACGACGAGAATGCGAAGGAATATGAGATCGCGCTCGATCCCGTGAATGCCGATCCGACCAATCCGAACATGGATCGCCCCCATTTTCTCTACGTCCCGCCGACAGAGAAAATGGCCACGATCGAAAAGGAGGACGTCGAGTACGCGAACATGTTTCTGCCGAAGCACAGCGCCTATTTCGCGAGTTACTTCACGATCACCGGGCTCCACGGCGCCCACGTCCTGGGCGGCGTGATTGTATTCACCTACCTCTGGCTGCCGGTCGGCACGAAACTCTACAAACGAAATCCCGAACACCTCGCCAACCGCGTCGAGGTCGCCGGCTTGTTCTGGCACTTCGTCGATCTGGTTTGGATTTTCGTGTTTCCACTCTTTTATTTACTCTGATCAATGAACGAAACCGACGAACCCAGCATCGCTGAGACTGCTCCAGTTGGAACATCTCCGGAGGACGCGCACGACGAAAACGTCGCGCACAACGTTTCGAAACACATCCGCGCCTATCTCATGGTCGGCGGCACCCTGATCACCTTTACCGCGATCACGGTCTTTCTCTCCTACGTGAATTTCGGCACGATGAAAGCGAACGTCGCGGTCGCGATGGTCGTGGCGACCTTCAAGGCCGGCCTCGTCGCTGCGATCTTCATGCACCTCTCGAACGAGAAGCGGATGATTTACCGCATCCTCATGTTCACGGCGTTTTTCGTTCTCGGACTTTTCTTTCTCACTTATCTCGCCTGGTACGATCCGGTCACTCGCTAAATGTCGCTCAGAGGTTTCCATATTGTCTTCATCACGATCTCGACTCTGCTCGCGCTCGGGGCCGGCGCCTGGTGCCTCTGGATCGATTCGGTCCACGGCTCGCCGGCTTTTCGCCTCGGCGCGATCTGTTCGTTCCTCGCGGGGCTGGTGTTGATCAGCTACGGCATCTGGTTCTACCGGAAAATGAAAAGGCTGCGCATTATCACATGAAAGCTCGGATGATCATCGCGGTCGGTTTGTTTCTCGGCACGCCGATCGGTCAGGCCCTGGCGTGTTCGCAATGTTTTGGAGCTCCCGGGTCCAAAAGCACAGAGCACATGGCCACTGCCATCTGGGTGCTGATGGGCGTCGTTATGTCCGTCATGGGCGGCGTGGGCGCTTTCAGTTTCCATCTTTGGAAACACGCCAACACGCCCCTCGAACCGCATCAGGAACTGACCGACGAGGATTTGAAGCCGTATGAATAGCCTCGCGTTCCTCAACGAGCTGATCGGGCTGCCGCCGAATGCTTCCGAGCATGGCTACCAGATCGATCACATCATCGAGTTCAGTCACTGGTTCATGGGCGGGCTCTTCGTCGGCTGGTCGGCATTTTTTATTTACGTCCTCCTGCGTTTCCGTCGCAGCAAACATCCGGTCGCTGACCACGAAGGCGTGAAGAGCGGGATTTCCACCCATCTCGAATTCGCGGTCGTCTTGATCGAAGCCGTGCTCCTCATCGGTTTCGCGATTCCACTCTGGGCGAAGCGGGTGAATTCATTTCCCGAAGACAAAGACGCGATCGTTGTCCACGTCGTCGGGCAGCAATTCAATTGGAACTTTCACATGCCGGGTCCGGATGGCGTCTTCGGACGACGCGATGTTTCGCTGGTGACGAACTCGAACCCGATGGGCATTGATTATTCCGATCCCGCGTCGAAAGACGATATCACTGCTGGCGGAGAACTTCATGTGCTGAAGGATCGTCCTGTCATTATCGAGCTGTCCTCGAAAGACGTGATTCACAATTTCGCGCTGCCGCATATGCGCATCGCGCAGGACGCCATCCCGGGTCAGATCATCCCGATGTGGTTCAAGCCGATCAAGACCGGCACGTTTGAAATTGTCTGCGGCCAGCTTTGCGGCCTGGGTCATTACAGTATGAAAGGCTCGGTTGTGGTCGATGAACCGGCTGAGTACCAGACATGGTTGAAGGAGCGGGCCGAGCTTTCAAAGACTGAGACCGTTCCAGCGCCGACCGAGCGCCCGCCGGGCGAACCGCCAGTCGGACCGACACCCGGTACGGTCCCGCCTCCCGGTGGTCCGAAGACCGCGAACCCGAGCGGCGAGCCGGATGCGAAACCAGGCGAGGCCCCGAAAGCGCCAAGTCCCGCGGCAACACCGCATTGAGTTGTAGCCGCGATCGGTGATCGCGGCCAGATTCGCGTCGATGTCGGCTAGCGAATTTGATTCTGGCCTTGCCCCGGCCGCGATCGCCGATCGCGGCTCCAGGTGGCTGCATCGTTTCGCCTGGTTCACCGCCATCGCGACCCTCCTTCTCATTTGCAGCGGCGGCATGGTCACGAGCAAAGGCGTCGGTCTCGCCGTGCCCGATTGGCCGACCACATTTGGTTACAACATGTTTCGCTTCCCCATCTCCAAATGGGTCGGCGGGATTTTCTTCGAGCACACCCATCGTCTCATCGCTTCCATCGTCGGGTTCCTGACGATCGTGCTCGCCATCTGGATCTGGCGCGTCGATCACCGGCGCTGGCTCCGCAACCTCGGCTTCGCCGCGCTCGGCGCCGTAATTCTCCAGGGCGTCCTCGGCGGATTGCGCGTGACCTTGTTGAAAGATGAAATCGGAGTTTTTCACGCCCTCCTCGCCCAGGCGTTTCTTGGAATGGTGATTGTCATCACGCTCGCGACCTCCTCGCGACTTTGGCGGCGGCTTTCTCGAAACAGTTCTCTGCCTGCGCGAGTGCGAGCCCTTTGCCGCGTCGTGATCTGCACGACGATAGTCATCTACCTGCAGCTTGGGCTCGGCGCCACGATGCGCCATCAGCATCGCGATCTCTCGATCCTCGATTTCCCGTTAGCCTACGGAAAGCTGATTCCCGACACGTCACCCGCGAAGGTGGCGGAGATTAATACGTGGCGTGATGCCCGCGCCATGTCCGACGTCACGCCCTTCCATATTTGGCTGCAAATGACCCATCGCTTTGTCGCCGCGGTCATCGCCGCCGGCGTCATCGCCTCGCTGTTTCTCGCGCGCCGAACTGGGGGCGACGCGGGAATGGTTTCGCGCTTTGCCGACTTCTGGTTCCTCCTTCTCGCCTTCCAGATTGCGCTCGGTGCCTGGGTCATTTGGAGCAACAAAGCGGCGGACATCGCGACCGCGCATGTGGCGGTCGGAGCAACGATGTTCGCGCTCGGCGTTTCTTTGTCCGCCATTTGTCTTCGGCTTCTGCGCGATCGGGAACTGTCGGCATCTCCTCGCCAAGCGCCCGTTTCGATGGAGATTCCCGTTTCATGAAAAGCGCGACGCTCCCAACGGAAATCGATCCGGCGATTCCTGTTCCGGAACGGAGACGCTTCATGTCGGATTTCGCAGAGCTGGTCAAAGCGCGGCTTACGTTGCTCGTTCTGCTCACGACCGCCGTCGGCTATTATCTCGGCGCGACCGGCCCGATCAATCGGCTCGGACTTTTTCATGCGGTGTTCGGGACAGCCCTCGCGGCTGCTGGCGCCGCCGCGCTCAACCAATGGTGGGAGCGCCGGCTCGACGCCCTCATGCATCGCACGCGCACCCGCCCGATTCCCGCCGGCCGCATGACCCCGCGTGATGCCCTGGCTCTCGGGTGCCTGCTTTCCACCGGCGGGATCGTTTATCTGAGCGTCGCCTGTAATTCGTTGAGCGCCCTGCTCGCCGCCGCCACGATCATCATTTACATCTTCGCTTACACGCCGCTCAAACGGGTCAGCACTTTCAACACGCTCATCGGCGCGATCCCCGGAGCGTTGCCGCCCGTGGTCGGCTGGGCGGCCGCGAGTGGCCGCCTCGATATCGGCGCGTGGAGTCTCTTCGCCATCCTCTTCTTCTGGCAACTGCCGCATTTTTTTGCGATCGCCTGGATGTATCGCGAAGATTATGCGCGGGCCGGGTTCGAGATGATTTCGAAGGACGATAAAACCGGCGCCCGCAGCGCGAGCCAAAGCGTGCTCTTCTGCATCCTCCTGTTGTTGATCTCCGGGATTCCCCAGTTCCTCGGCCTCGTCAGTGCCGTCTACCTCATCGTCGAACTGGTTCTAAATGGTTTGTTCATCCTCGTCGCGATGCGATTTCTGCGGACTCAACAGGCGAGCGACGCGCGGAAACTTTTTCTCACTTCGATCGCCTACCTGCCGTTGCTCCTGGGCGCCCTCGTGCTCACGAAAATATGAAAACGGAAACTGCGTCGGTTGCGGTGCGGACTCCGGCGCCAAAAAGCGGGAGAGCGTGGAAAATCACGCTGATTCTTATTCCACTCGTCACCGCGGCCTTTCTCTTTTGGCTGTGGCGGTTCCAAGTGAACGCTCTTTCGCACCGGCCCCTGCCTTCGTACGGAAACGTGCCGAGCTTCGAGCTGGTGAATCAGGACGCGCAGCCGTTCGGTTCGGAACAGTTATCCGGCAAAATCTGGATCGCCGATTTTATCTTCACCAGTTGTCCCGGTCCGTGCCCGATTATTAGCACGCGCATGAGCGAGCTGCAAAAGCCGCTGGCAAAGAGCGATGTTCACTTGGTCTCGTTCAGCGTCGATCCCGAGAAGGATACGCCTGAAGTCTTGCGCGCGTATGCCGATAAGCTGCGGAAGGAACCGCTCCGCTGGGATTTTTTGACCGGGCCGCTCGAGGCGATCGCATCCCTCTCGCATCACGGCTTCAAGCTGGCCATCGCCGTGGAAGAAGAACCGGGCACAGGTCCGGTCCACAGCACTCGCTTCGTCCTGGTCGATCGCCGCGGAACGATCCGCGGTTATTACGACGCTCTCGCGCCGGATGGGGTCACGAAGTTACTCGCCGACACGAACCACCTCCTGCGCGAGCAACCGACGGAACATAGGCCTTAGGCCTGTGCGCCCAGCGGATATTTTATCCGCTGTCTATGGTGTTCAGCGGAGTGAAACTCCGCTGGGCGCACAGACTGGAAGTCTATGTTCCGCCAGGTTCGGGATGATGCGCCGCCGGGCCTTCTTCGCAGACCATCCGCAGATATTCGCGATACTCGCCCTTCGGCAATCCTTCGACGATTTGCTCCAATTGCCTCTGATCGATGAAGCTCATCCGGAACGCCACCTCCTCCAGGCACGCGATCTTCAATCCCTGGCGATGTTCGATCGTAGCGATGTAATTGCCGGCTTCGAGCAGACTCGTTTGCGTCCCAGTGTCGAGCCACGCCATGCCGCGCCCGAGCGGCTTCACGTGCAATTCGTTGCGCCGCAAATAAACCAAATTCAAATCCGTGATCTCCAACTCACCTCGGGCGGACTGCTTGAGTTGGCGGCAGAACTCCACGACATGCCCGTCGTAAACATAGAGCCCCGGGATCGCGAAATTGCTCTTCGGTTCCTTCGGTTTTTCCTCGAGGCTAATGGCGCGCCCGTCCGGCCCGAACTCCACCACGCCGTATCGTTGCGGGTCGCGCACCTGATAACCGAAGATGCAGGCGCCGGTCTCGATCGCGAGCGCGTCGCGGTAGAAGTTGAGGTTCCCGTAGAAAATATTGTCGCCGAGAATGAGCGACGCGCCGGAGCCGCCCAGAAAATCGGCGCCGATCAAAAACGCCTGCGCGATTCCTTCCGGTTTCGGTTGCGCCGCATATTCGATCCGGATACCGAGCCGCGCGCCGTCGCCCAGGTAATCCTCCAGCATCGGCAGGTCTTTTGGCGTGGAGATGATCAGGACTTCGCGCAAGCCGCCGAGCATCAAGGTCGCGAGCGGATAGCAGATCATCGGCTTGTCGTAAACCGGCAGCAATTGTTTGCAGACGATCTTGGTGAGCGGATAAAGCCGCGTCCCGGCGCCGCCGGCGAGAAGGATCGCTTTTTTGTTCATGAAAAGAGAAGCGTCACGCGCCGGCGCTCCAATGGTTGAGCCGATTGACCCATTCCTGCCAGAAACTGGCTGGCCGCGTCAAATCGATCCTGCTCACCGGCTTGAGCCAGCGCAGGCCGCGCACGATCGGATTGTTCGAGGCCGCGCGATCGAAGAAGAACGGCGCGCCGATTTGTTCGCTCAGCTTGCGATGGGCGATCCGGCCGCCGACGGCATGGTGGAGAACGTGCTCAATCGTTTCGCGGGACAAGGCCGGCCGCGCTTCGATCGATGTGCTCAAACTAACGCCGAGAATCTTCTTGAGAAGCAACCCGCAAACCAGCGCGCGAGAGCTGGTCGCGTGGACGTGGCAAATTTTTCGCTGGGCAAACATCCGCCGGAGCGTCACAGCAAAACGGGCCTGCCGCAAAAAGAGATCGACTGGCGCGCGATGCGATTCGTTGGCGCGATTGTCTTCGAGCGCCAGAACCAGCTCGCGGTTCGCCTGCCATTCGGCCTCGATCGCCATCGCGTCCGGCAGGAATTCGAGCTGGAGCGCGAGCCGCTTCTGCTGGGCCGAGAGCCGTTGATCCGCGTTAAAGTCGCAGACAAACGCCTGCACATCCGAAGTACGTTTCGCGACTTCATTCAGTTCCTCTTCGAGCGAAGTGAGGGCATCGTCCGGCCATTGGTCGATCAGGTAAGCGATGCGCGGTTCGGCAATGGTCGCCGCGGTTTTCGGGCCGGGCCTGGTTTTTTCCAGCATTTCGATGAGGGGCCGGACCGTAATCCCGACTTGGAAATGTTGCTCGACGCGCGCGCGTCCGGCCGCGCCGTAGCGCGCCTGCAATGCGGAATCGCGGCAGAGCGTCTCGAGCGCATCAGCGAAGAGTCCGCTTTCGCCGGCGGGCACGAGCAAACCCGTTTCCTTGTCGACCACCGATTCCGGAATGCCGGCAAGCGTCGTCGAGACAACTGGGCGCGCCGAAGCCATCGCCTCGAGGATCACGGTGGGAAAAATATCGCTCGCGCCATTGTCGGCGGTAGTCGAAGCGAGCGCGAAAATGTCGCACGCTCGCAATTTTTCGAGCACGCAATCCTGCGGCAGCGCGCCCGCCAGCGTGACCCGGTCGCCGAGGCGCAGCTCCGCGATCTGGTGTTGCAGTTTCTCGCGCAACGGCCCGTCGCCGATGATCTCGCAATGGAACTGGATGTTGCGCTGGCGCAATTGTTCGCAGGCTTCGATCAGGTATTCGAAGCCTTTGAACGCCACCAGCCGCCCGACGCTGAGAATCTCAACCGCCCCGTCGGCGATTGGTTTCGGGCCGGCCTCGAGAAAGTTCGTCAGGTCCATCCCGTTGTAGACCCGGTGGATTTTGCTTGCCGCATTCGGACACCGCGCCTGCATCAAGCCGCGGCTGTATTCCGTTTCCACCGCCACGAATTCCGCTTCGTCACAGATTTCGCGGAGCAGGTCGTCGTTTCCAAGATCGGCCATGAAATCCTGGCCGTGCGCGGTCATGCTGAACGAAAGACCGGACATCGCCTTCAGGAACAGGGCGGTGTGCGCGGCGCGATTGGCGAAATGGACATGAAAATGATCGACCGCGTGCCGGCGGAAAAGCTCGGCGAGATAACTCGCGTTCCGCGCCCGCGTCGGCGCCTTCACCGCCGGGCCGTATTTCTGTTCGTGCGCTTCGACCAGTGCGCGTGGCCAGCGGTTCTCCGTCCTCGCCTTTTCTTCCCACAGCCGCACGATCGGCGAGGGGGGCGCGTAATGGATCGGGGCCTGGAGCCGTTCGGCGTGCGGATGCCGGATGCTCGTCAGTGGTGGATGAATCGACCCGACCGTGAGATCGAACCCGCGCCGCTCCAGCTCCAGCATTTCCATGTCGCAAAAAGTTTGCGAGAGCACGGGGTGACGCGAGTAGAGGTAGCCGAGACGCACGAAAAGTTGAGAGGTTGAGTGGTTGAGAGGTTGAGCGGAAAAGAGAAAAACGTCGAGCCAGAGTCCTCTCAACCCCTCAACTGCTCAACCTCTCAACGTGCTTCCTACGAGAATCGCACGTCCTTGCCCGGGTCCATCTCGAAATCCAGCGAAAGCGAATCGGCCGTGTTCGGCTTGATCACTTCTTCCATGAACTTCACCTGGATCGGGTCCTCACGAAAGATTTCGAATTTGTCCATCGACTCGAAATCGATCGCGATGAAAAAAGGCCAGGGCAGCTCGGGATCGATCCGTTTCCCGCACTTGATGCTGAGCACCTCCGGGATCTTCAAGAGCTGCATCCGGGTGTTCATCATCATCTCCTCGATGCGGGCCGGAGTGACCTCGGGCTTGAGTTTGAACAGGACGACGTGATGCACCATGGGGGCTTAGGTTTAGGCGGGGAACGCTCCCCGCGCAAGCTGTATTCCGGGAGGATTTTTCTGATTATTTCCGGCCTTTGACCTCCGCCCTCCGACCTCCGGTCTTGGCTATTTTTTCCAGTCGAGCGCGCCTTTCTTGAGCGCGTAAACGTAACCGACCATCAGGATCGAGATGAAGCTGAGCATGCTCCAGAGCACCAGTTTGCTCTCGACGATCATCTCTTTGTAAACGACCGCCCACGGATACATGAACACGATTTCGAGGTCGAACAGGATGAAGAGCATCGCGACCAGGTAAAACTTCACGCTGAAGCGCGGCTGCGCTTCGCCTTGCGGCACCATGCCGCACTCGTAGGCGGTGTCCTTCACCCGCGTGCGTCGGCCGGTCTTGCCGAGCAACACGCTCACGAGCAACGCGGAGACGGCGAACCCGATCGCTACCCCGATGTGGAGCAGGAGCGGAAGATAATCGCGAAGCATACCGATCCTTTCGGGACCAGGACTTAACGGAACGTTACTTGGTGGCGGCGGCAGCAGCAGCAGCGCGCGCGATGGCGGCGTTGCGAGCGCTGGCGGCGGCGGCGGCGGCAGCGGGAATGTGCCCGTTCTGCGGCGCGATCGCCTGGGCGAGCGCGGAAGGCAGCCCTTTGTATTTCTTGCCGGTCTTGCGAACGGCTCCGCGGGCCACCAGGTTCTGAAGCTTTTCGTAAGCACGGAGGCGCAGCATCTCTTCGCCGCCGCTGGCCGCATTCCGGGCCCGGAGATTTTCGTGCACGATATCAAAGAGCTGTTTGAACTCGAACGAAGCGCGGCGAGAGAGCACCGCCACCAGCTCTTCGGTCACAAGATCGGGAACTCGACGGGAGAATGCGTTTTTCTTGAGAATAGCCATAGGGCGGCAATCATACCACATCTGGCCCGCTTCGCAGCAGTTTTCTCCGACCTCCGTTTAGCCATTAACTCTCAATGGTTTAGGTCATTTTCGGCTCTTGCTCTTGCTCGTGCTCTTACTCTTTCCGGCGAGAATAAATGTCGCCGAATTGATCAGGAACAGGATCCCTACGGAGAATTGTTGGGACTCGGCGAGGGTGAACGCGCCGACTGCGACGGCCCCGGCGGCGGCGGTGTGGGAAGAGACAATGTCATTACCGTCGTGCCGGGGCCCGACGCTTGGGTTTGCTGACGGTTAATCACCGCCGCGGCGCTCGCGGCTGTGACCGCTCCGATCACCGTTTGATAAAGCGGCACGGTCCCAACCGACTCCGCCACGTAACCGTCGCCGCGATAACTTTGCGACATCACAATCGGGCTCAGATGCTTCGTGATCACATCTGCCGGCGGCAGTTTGCCTAAGTCCACGGTGTCGGAAACGGCCGGCAAAAAAGCCGCGCCCATCGCGAGCAGCGGTCGCAGCGTTGTATCAAAGCGTGCGTATACCAGCGCCGGATCCACGTAAACAAATGCCTGTTGGGCGGTCGGCACCGCGCTCTCCGCATTCTGAAAATTCCTCGAGGCCGCCAACTCGGACGCGCCGGTCACGCGTTTCATCGCGGTCTCGACCGATCCATGATCCGGTCCGACGACAAGCATCCGATCGGACAACCCGATGGTGGGCGAAAAGGAAAACAGCTGTCCGGTCGGGCCACTTGAGAAATAATGGATGCCCTCCTTTTCCGCATGCGTCCATGGCGCCTCGCCCGTGTTCGGAGTCGTTATCGTCGTGACGATCTTGTTCGCTTTCGCGGCGTCTTTTACCGGCATCGCGGCCACGAGCGAAGGCCATTGCGAATTGGCGCCCCAGCTTCCGACCAGTCCCACCTCGGACCCGAAAGCACTTTTCCATTCCTCGAGCGTGATTCCATTCGCGGAAAGCGCGCCGGTGATCTTTTGCAAACCGCTCAACCAGCCAAGCCCCGCGGTTTGCCAACCCGGTTCCATTTCCTTCCGCAAATCCAGCACACTCGCTGCATAGAGAAAGGTATCCTTGTTCGCAATCGGCAGCGACGCGCGGGTCAGGTTCCCGAGGTCTGGCACTTTGGGCATCCCGAGGAACAGGGTGTCGCGAATTCTGCCGCCATCGAACGCGGTCGCGGCGCAGAAACTTCGCACCTGGCGCAACCCCGCCAGTTGGTCCGAGGACGCCTCCGCCTTGTCCGGCGGCATTAACTTCTCGATGAACCGATCCACCCGACTATAGGCGAGAGCGGCGTAACTCGCCGGCATGTGCTTCGACGCCGCGAGATAAACCTCGTCCGCCGAAAGCGCCGTCTTCGCGTCCTTCACCCGGCCATCCGCGCGATCGAGCAGCGACTTCAGGTTGTCGACGTCGTTGGCGAAGAAGAACCATTGCCCGGCCCACGCCGTCGAGAGTTTCACGAGGCCCGCGCTTTCCACCTGAATCTGGCGCCCCTGATATTCGACGGTCTCCCGTCTTACGTCCGCCCCGTTGATGATGAATTTCGCCTTCCAATCTTCCACTACCTTCGCCGTTTTCTCAGCGTCGCCCGCGCAACGAAAACCGCCGGCCCATTCCCAGGCGCTCGCCTCGATTGAGAGCACCGCGAAGAACGCGTCCTTCATTTCCAGCGCCGAGATGTCGTCCACGGTCTGGCCGATCCGGCCTTCGGTGGGAACTTTCGACCGCGGCTTGGCCAGGAACTCCTGCACCGCCGGTTCCTTCCAAAGCTGGTAGAGATCGGTCCGGTGCCACTCGTCGCGGGAGCGGTTGAAATCCGGCAGATGAACCAGGGCGAGCGTCTCCTTCGGCAGCAGCGACGCCACCGCCAGGCTCGAAGTATGGTGCGTCCGATAAAATCCCCACCAGATCGCCCCCGCCGCGACCGCCGAAGCCAGGATCAGCAACTGAAATTTTCTCATGGAGTCAGCCATTGTAGCGGCCCTCTCGCCTCCGCGCCAATCTCCCGCGCGGTCTGCACTCCCCCGTTTTCTACTTTCTAATTCCCACTTCCTACTTTTCCTATCACGCTCTCGGATGAAACTTCCGGTGGACCGCCTTCAAGCGCTGCTGGTCCACGTGCGTGTAAACCTGCGTCGTCGAAATATCGGCGTGCCCGAGCATTTCCTGGATGATCCGGAGATCCGCGCCGTTGCTGAGGAGATGGGTCGCGAAGCTGTGCCGCAACAGGTGCGGATAAATATTCGCCTCGAGCCCCGATTGTTTCGCGCGCTTCTTCACGACCTGCCAGATCCGCGTCGTCGTCAGTTTCGTTCCGCGGTTCGACAAAAAGATTTCGCTGCTCGTTCGACGCTTCACCATCTTCGGCCGTTCGGTCGAGAGATAGACCGCCAGCGCGTCGCACGCCTTCCGGCCTACTGGCACCAGGCGCATCTTGTTCCCTTTTCCGGTCACCCGCAGGATCCGTTCGTCGAGATCCAGGTTCTCCAGCCGCGCGTTTGCCAGCTCCGAGATCCGCAGCCCGCTCGCGTAAAGTAGCTCCACCATCGCCCGGTCCCGCAACCCGAGCGGCTGCTTCGTATCGATACTCTCAATCAGGCGCTCGACCTGGAGCTCGTTCAGTGTCTCGGGCAAGTAACGCTCGATCCGCGGCAGCGTCACCGTCTCGGTGGGATCGCGCGTGATGGCGCCTTTGCTGGCGAGGAACCGGAAGAAAATCTTCAGCGCCACCACGATCAATTTGATCGAGGCCGCCGCCAGCCCGCTCCGTTTCCGCGTCGCCAGGTACTCACTGATCAGCGGCTGCGTCACTTCGTTCACGGCCGTGATTTTTTTCGCCGACGAACACCACTCCGCGAACTCCGTCAACGAGCGCCGGGTCGAGAGCTGGTAATTGTCCGAGAGACCGCGTTCCGTCGCGAGAAACCGGATAAACGAATCGATCTCCTGTTCCACGAAGGGAAGTGACGAGTGACGAGTGACGAGTGACAAGCGATTTTTTCGAGGATAGAGGATGGAGGATTGAGGATGGCGGAAGACCAAGGCCGCTGGTCTGCGCGTTTGCCTCCCGCTATTCTCTATCCTCGATTCTCCATCCTCGCTTCGCGCGCGCTTGTAATTGACAAAGCGCGCGCGCATTCCGAACGTTATTCACATCATGAGTCTTGATCTCAATTCGTTGCTCAAGGATTGGCCGCATGAAACCGGCTCCATCAAAGTGCGCAAAATCATCGGCCTCGACGGGCGGGAAAAACTCCAGCTCCGGATCGACCTCGGCGTCCTCCAGATGGAAGTCGCCGGGCGGCCCGATGGCCAGCGGCCGCACAACTGCGAGTCGCTCCTGGTTTACCATCAACGCCGGGCCGAGCGGGCCGAGGCGCGCGGCGAGACCTACGAGCTTTCCGCCGAGCAATGCAACGATCTCCAGCAGGAAGGCATCCAGTATTATCACCGTTACCTCAGCCTGTTTCAGATCAACGATTTCCCGGGCGTCATCCGCGACACCCAGCGCAACCTCGACCTCTTCGCCTTCGTCGCGGAGCACGCCGACCGCGAGGAAATGATCTGGAGCTTCCAGCAGTTTCGCCCCTACGTCCTGATGATGAACACGCGCGCGAAAGCGTCGATTCTTCTCGGCGACGGCAATTTTCCCGAGGCCATGCGCGAGATCGAACGCGGCCGCGACGCCATCCAGGAATTCTTCCAGCAATCGAGCTTCCCCGAGCTGGCCACGAAAAGCTCCGAGCTCGCGTTCCTCGAGGAATGGTTGGAGGAAGTCAGCTCCAAGCGTCCGCTCTCGAAGCTCGAGATCATGCAGCGCGAGATGGAAGTCGCCATCGCGAGCGAACTCTACGAGCGCGCCGCCGAGCTCCGCGACGCGATTAAGCTGTTGCAGACGCAGGCGGGGTAGCGGTCCGCCCGGGTGAACCGCAGTTATTCGTTATTGGTTGTCAGTTATTGGGGGACGTCGGCTCCGCCGCCGGGTTATTGGTTATTAGTTCTCAGTTATTGGGTTGGATTTTGTCTGCCTAATAACTAATAACCGATAACCAATAACCGCGACCGATGCTCCGCTTCCTTGTTCCACTCTTTGTTTTCTCATCGGTCGCCCTTGCCGACTTCCGCGAATTCAAAGCCGTCCCGGTGAATGCCGAGCTGGGCGCGAAGCTCACCCGCGCGGCTGACGCTTCAGTGAAAGATTTCCCGAGACTGACCGCGGACAACCTCGCTCTTAGCGTCATCGATCTTTCGAAGCCCGACTCTCCCGTCCGCGCCGACTACCACGGCGACGCTTCCTTCTATCCGGCGTCCGTCATCAAGCTCTTCTTCATGGTCGAAACTTACCGCCAGGGTAAGCTCACTCCCGAGATCGAGCGCGCCTTGCGCGAGATGATCCAGGTCTCCGACAACGACGCGACGGCCTTCCTCGTCGATATCCTTACCGACACCTGCAGCGGCTCGGAGCTGGAAGGCAAAGCGCTCGAAGACTTCATCGATCGCCGCCGGAAACTGAACCGCTACTTCGCCACCCTCGGCTACGACATTAGCGCCATGATGAAACCGTGGAGCTTCGGTCCGTTCGGGCGCGACATGCAGGCCATGGGCGAAAACAAAGTGAACCGGAACCGCGCCAGCGCGAACTCGTTCGCCTCGCTCCTTCTCTGGATTGTCCGCCGCCACGCCATCTCGCCCCAGGCGTCCGACGCCATGATGTCGTTGCTCGAACGCCCGCTCTCTCCGCCGCGTCCTACCGAGAACCAGGTCAAAGAATTCTTCGGCGAATCCCTCCCGCCCGGCACCAAACTCTGGTCGAAAGAAGGCGACACCAGCGAAGTCCGCCACGACGCCGCCTACCTCGAGCTTCCCAGCGGCAGAAAGCTCGTCGTTGTTATCCTCACTCGCGGCGCCGCTGATGAGAAGACATTGCTTCCAGCCATCGGGAAGCGGTTGCTCGCCGAGCTGGAAGCATCAAAGTAGGAAGTAGAAATTAGGAAGTAGAAAACGACGCGGATTGACTGATAACCAACAACTCTCTTATGTTTCCGAAGTCATGAGCACTGTCAGCGAAATCGAGGCTGCAATTGAGACGCTTCCAGAAAGGGACCGGCAGCGCTTGGAGTCATGGTTCATTGCCCAGCGGTTCGGCAACGATGCCGCTTTGGAGCGCGAACTAACTGTTGCGATCCAGGAAGCCGATTCGTCTCCCGAAGCGGGAGAAACCCCCGACGAAATGCGAACCTTGATTCGCCGATGGATTTCCAAGTCCGATTCCAAAAGCGCGCGCTGAATGACCTGGAACGGCCACGGTCGTCAAACGTCCCGACTGTCACCTAAGGTGACTTAAGAACTCTTTGATTTCGATACTCGCATCCTGGAGAGCGCCTTTGAGAGTGAAACGATCTACTTCGTCATGGAAGGGGAAGACGATTCTTCGACCGTCTTGGTGTTCCAGCTTTACATGACTGCCCTTGCGGTGAATTTCGCGAAAACCCATTCGCTGCAAAGCGAACAAGACCTGCCGGCCCGAGAGCAACGGCAACTTCACAAAGTCAGAGCGACTACTTCGTGATCTTCCGCGGGAGCGATTTCCTGTGGTCCCGGCTCCAGAAACAGATCAATAGCTTCCCGGATATTCCGGAGCGCTTCTTCACGAGTGCGTCCTTGCGACCAACAGCTTTTCAGAGCAGGGCAACGAGCCGAAAAATATCCATCTTCGCCCCGCTCAATCAGCACGTGCACTGTCATTGCCCGAGCTTACCCGCTCAGCAATAGGCCGTCAATTCCACAGCACCGAAGCCGAGACATGATTTCGTGAGACTCGGAGATCATTGATCGATTCCAAGCATCGATTTGGTGAGCGGCAGCGATGATTTCGCAATCCTGAGCGTCGCTCCGGGCACCCAGAGCAACGACTTCTCGACCGGAAGGGTCGATTTCGCGGCAGCGAGCATCGATTTCGTGATCCCGAGCGTTCATTTCTTGTGGCGGAGCATCAATTTCGCGGCGCGGAGCGGCGATTTCGCGACCCGCAGCATCGATTTCGCGAGCCTGAGAAGCAATTTCGTGAGGCGCAGACCTCATTTCGCGACGGCGAGACGGTAATTCGCGAGGCCAACAGGCGATTCCCCGACCGCGACAGACGATTTCTCGAGCGCGACAATCGATTTTTCGGGCGTGAACTCCTGATAACCAACAACCATTAACCGATAACTTCTCCAAGGCCCCTTCTTCCCCGCGGATACTGCTTGATGGATTTCCTAATAACCGATAACCCAATAACCAATAACTCCCGCTCCCCAATCCAATGCGCCTCCTGATCGAAATTGTCCTCGCCGCGGCGTTGATCGCGATGGCCTGGCAGAAATCGTTTAAAGAGTGGGTCAGTGAAACCCCGGTCATCGGGCATCATCTCACGCCGACGCCTCCGACAACGCAGAACAAATCTTCTGTTCCGCCGGCGACGTCCGCGACGCCACCAGCATCGTTCACCGGGCACATCTACTACACCGACGAGCAGGGAAAAAAGTACTGGCTCGACGCGCAAGGCAAGCGTCACTACCAACCGTAGGCTTATGCGTCTACTCCGCAGCGAAACGAGGATCGAGGATAGAGGATGGAGGGTAGCGAAGCAGGGCGAAGGATTGAGAATCGTAAGCGGTTAGAGCTTGATCGGATCTGCGATAACGGTTAACCCAATAGCGTCTCCCCCCAAAACCATCCTCCATCCGCAATCTTCCATCCTCGCTTCAGAAATGCGTCGTCTCCTCCTCGACCTCATCATCGCCGCCGCGGTCATCGCGCTGGCCTGGGAGAAGTCTTTGAAAGAACGCGTTAGCGAACCCCCTGGTTCGCTCAGAACCATCCCCGATCCTCCACCCTCAATCCTCGTCCTGCTCCGACTGCCACCCCGAGCGGTGCATGGCTGTGGGATCCAAACCGCCGAGGCATATTGGATACACCGAGGCCAAAACGGTGACCGCATCTCCGGCGCCAACTTCGAGCCCCGATTCATGGCTGTTGGATCCCAATCATCACTCGCCTCTTGATCCGCCGTCTAAGAAGCACCCGCAACCAACTCCACACTGAATGCGCTACTCGTAAACCGCTTCGAGCTGCTGATCGATCACTTCACCCGTGAAGCGGTCGATCGCTACATGCAGCCAGTAGCGCTTTTCGCCTTGGACAACAAATTGGTTAAGGTTAGTAGCACCTGGAGGGTAACGGCCGGACTGCGCGACAACGTCGATAAGTAGATTCCACGTGCGGGTCTGCGCCAATTCCGCAAGAGAACGGACGACCGCCTTCCGTGCTTCATCGCTCGCTCCAAAAAAAGTGCCGGCCGCACCCGCTAACCGTGTGACGTCTGCCCTTCCGATCGCATTCAGACGGTTGATCTCGGTAACGATGCTTTGCGCCGAATGGTAGGCATTGGTGCGGCTCGCGATTGTTGCAGGCTCGGTTGTTGTCGCCCCCGTAAGTAGCGCGGTGATCACTGCAATGTTGCCGGTGTTAAGGCTAATTGTACCAGCGCGAATAGAGGCTGTGTTGAAAGTGAACTGATCTAGTAGCGGAGCATCCGTGCTTGCCGTCGTCAGAAAGTCTAATGGCGTGGCCGCATTTCTATATGCGTAGCCCAATTCCCCGACGTTTCTGAATGCGCGATTAAGAACGACAACGGATGCCGGCCTTGGTGGCGGGGAGGGACTAGGCGAAGGATCCACCACCGGATTGTTGTCCACGCCGTATGCCTTTTGCGCCGGTCCCGCGCCGCCGAACTCAATCCAGGTGGTTTCACTATTCGAATCTCGCTGATCAATTAACGATGCTACGATCGACAGGATTTCACCGGTGGAAGTGCTGCCAGGTAGAGTAGATCGCAAAAGCAGAGGCAAATCGGAATCTGCGGTCGCTGCCGTAGACGGAATTGCCGATAAGCGGGCACTACCCGAAGCGCCGATATATTCCCAATGCTCACCGACCGCTGGTGGACCCGATACAGCCGCAACATACCGTAGACCAAAATACGTCTGGATTCCGGCGGCGTTAGTGGGCGGTGTTGTCGCGAACAAATCAAATCTACTAAGTGGCCATCTTGCCGTGAGGGTACCTGACGTAGGGCGATTCTTTTCGCGCGAGAAAGTGCCGAGATATTGCAGAACGCTCTGACTGAATCCACTAGCGCTTCTTAGTTTAAGCAATTCTCCTCGATTTATCAGGGCCTGGTCAGTGCGGCCCGAGGTTGTAGTGGTCGAGACGAGTAGAAAAGTCCGTGTCGGATCAAGAAACAAGTTTAAGAATCGAGTGCCCGTACCGCCTGCTGTCGCAGCCGGGTCAAAAGTAAAGCTTGTAAAGGACCCTGCGGGGTGAACGCTTGCGTAATTGCGCCAGCCCACAATATCGTTCGTAGCTGAAGCGCTGTGCCAGCTGCCGGGTGTCGACGTGGATGCTGTAACAACAGTCGGCGACGTGGGAAGCCCGGTTAAGTCGGCAAAAGCCACGCTTCCTTTCCGTCCCACGTCCGTACTTGGAATTCCCGGCGTCGCCGCACTTGCGGGAGTTGTCGGGAAAAAGGGAAAACCAGCGACGTTTATGTCTAGTAGAGCTCCTTCATCAAATGCAGCAAACGCGTACCGTCCGACGACCGTAGAGACGGGCGAAGCGAGGAGTTGAGGCCCATCCGGTGTTATGAAAACCCAGTCCGGCGCAGTAAAGCTGGACACTGGTGTTGAGTCCACCGTGGAGCTCGTGCTTGCTCGCGGGATGAGGTAATGACTGTTCCATCGAGCTAAGCTAATCGACCTGCCATTAGCGGAGTCCGCAGTAGAGTTCACGCCCGATGTTCGGCCTGTCGGATCGCCTGAAAGGCTTCGCCTGATCAGATTGGGGATAGGGTTTAAACCCGGAGAAGGCGTTCCATACGTTCTGGGCTTAACGTTCGCGGCGGTAACGCTGGGTGCGTCGGCAATTTCCTGCTTAAAATCGCTAATGATGATATCCAAACTGCTTCGCGCCAAAAGCTCTGCGGCGGTGTCGTCGAAACTCGACTTTGCCAGCTGACGGTCTGTTCCCGTGCGCATGAAATATGTAATCACCAAACCCGTTAGGAGTACGATGAAGGCGAGCACGATGACTAGAGCCGCACCTTTGCGAGGTAATGACAACGAAGGAAAGGGTTTCATCTTATTTGGATACGCGAAACTGGCGTTCGTAGAACCGAATTCCTTGAACGGCGGGTCGTGGAAGTCCCGTGGCTGCATCTACAGCCGACTGCCATTGAGTGAATAGATCCCCTGGGTTCATTGAGGGCGCGAAATCGGCCATGCTCCCCGCAAGGCTCGCTATTTGCGCATCCGAGACCAATGTTCGGCTTTTCGAATCCATTGCGGCGATCGAGACCTGGATTGCAACTACATCGCGCATTCCATCAATGCTTGAATGTCCAGCGCTAGTTTGCCATGGCGTATCCGAGAAAGTTCCGTCGCTAAGTAGGTAGGCGTACTCGAATCGGAAAGCCTGCGGCCCCAATGATTCATAGTCGGCGTCCGCTGCCGCGGTTGTGGCAGCCGGCCACGTAGACGCGATAGTGAGTGGGAGGAACACTATTGGTGCATCGGTGGCTGAGACCGCGCTCCAAACGAGACCTTTGCTCATGCGTTCGAGTTTGTTTTGCGTATTGATCCTATAGGCAACGAGGGAGATCGGACTCTGCGAACCTGCCGAAGGGTAGTATCCTGGAACCATGCTGTAGAAAGCGATCTGATCATTTCCGGCCTCGGTATTGGCCGGCGACTTAACGTAGTAATCAATGTCAGTTCTTTTGACGATTTGAGCGAAGTCCACGATCATCCGGTCGAGTAATTGTCTTGACCCTGCATCAGCATCCATTCGTTTGTGGCCGAGGGTGGTCATTGTGGTCGTTTGATTCAGCAGCTGTGAGACAAAGAGCACGATTAAGACGAGAACTGAAACTGCGACGAGCAGCTCTGCGAGAGTGAAGCCATCGTCGTTCGTTCGCATTAACGTAAAACGAACTAATGCCTGTCTATAGCCGCGAACATCTCGACTGAGCCGCTGGCGTTGGCCGGGTTTGCTTGAGCGGGCCACGTCACTTTCAAAGTAATGTAGGTTGGAGCTTTGGTCAGCCCGCTGCCTGCAGGATAGGTGACATTAAGTTGGTATCGGGATGTCGGCGTGGGTGACCCGGCAAAACGTCCGACTCCATCGAAGTACAACGTCTGCGATGACCCAAACGTAAGATGATATTGTGTAGAAGTGGTCAGGGCATTTGGAGTCGCCCGCATGTCGGCGATCACCGCGTCGAGAACATTTATCGCGGCCGTTTGTGACGTAGCGTTACGGTTCGTTTGTTCTCCTACCGGAAGCAAACCGGAAATTGCGAGCAAGCAAAAGGCCGTTATGCCGAGAGCCACGGCGATCTCGACGAGTGAAAAACTTGCTGTAGCACGCGTTTGTATCTTCATCGCTTGAAGATCCTGACGGCACCGGAGATTCCAGTGATTTGAAGGGCGATCACGTTTCCAGCATATGTCGCTGTGGACGTTCCGGCTCCGCTAACTGAAGTTGGAACCGTAGCCCCATGCGTCTGAATCAGTCCGATTTCGACGATTCGTCGAAGTTCGTAGCTGTCCCCGTTGACTCGGCTCTCTCCCCGCGGATTAAATTGCAACAGCTTTCGAAAAACATACTGAGCGGTTGGCGCTGGCGTGCCAACTGGATATTGAAAATTGTAAGGTGTGGTATAGGGCGCGGTGTTTGGAATTGCGGCATTAAGTTCTCCGAACCGGCCATAGTTGTATCCTGCCGTGAAGTCCGATTGAAGCGTTGGGCGAGTGTCGAAGGTATCGCCGGTTCCTGATCCAACCGCAAAAAGGGGCAAGTGAACGTTGTCGATGCGCGTTAACTTTCCGACTTGAATAAGCTGTGTTGGATCAATAGCGCCGGTTCCGGACCCATAGATATTTGTTCCATTTTTGGAGGCGACGACCGACATCACGAGTCTGCCATTTCCCGCCGTTGCTGGAGTGGTGGATGCGATTGCCCCATTTTCTTCGAAAAAGCCGACCCATGCGTAGGTATTGTTTGCCTTGGCGTACGTGCGCGCCTGTTCGAGGACGCCTTTGATTGTGTAACCTGCATCTGTGACGTCGTTGGCGCTTTTCAAGTTGGTAACGGCGGGGACGATCAAGACCATCAGGATCGTGATGATCCCGATGACGACCAGCAACTCGATCAGTGTAAATCCGCCTGCGCGCGAGGCTACGGCGTGACGGGGGCGGGAGCGAAGCGAGGATGCGCCCGCCTGCATCGCTATGCGAAGCATTGCGGGCAGGGGATCGATGGAAGGCGCGGAATTCACAGCAACAGGACAGCATTAGAAATTAGAAATTGGAAAGTAGAAAGTCGAAATGCTGACCCGCCTACGCCGAGGCTTCGGCGTGGCAGGCCCGCTTACGCGAGGCTTCGGCGTGCGCGGACGCTTAGGCGTGACAAGCCGGCGTGGCAGGGGCAATGGGAAAGTCGGAAGGCGGAATGCGGAAGGGCGGAGACTCGAAGCGAGCGTAGAGGATGGAGGATAGCCGGGGAAAGTAGAAATTAGGAAGTAGGAAGCGCAAAGAAATTAGGAAGTAGAAATTAGGAAGTAGGAAACGGAAGGCGGAGGGAGGATCAGCCGAGCCGAAGCAAGCGGCGAATCTTTGCGCGAATCGTTTCAGGATTCTTACTCAGATGAATCAAGGCGTGCACAATGATTCCGCGGGCTTCGACGGAATAAAACAAGCCGTAGCCTGTAGAGCCAATAACGAGACGTCTCGCTGGCTCATCGAACATTGGCGCCATTTCTGGGTTGAGTCGGAGATTCTCGAGCGTTGCATCGAGTTTGAGAACAAATTGCTCGCCGAAAGTCTCATGGCGGTCCTCCAGCTCAGCGAAAATTTGGAGCAGATCGCTCTCGGCAGCCTGCTTCCAGACGATCTCAGGCATGCCGCCGTTTCAAAAGGCGATCCCGCAATTCCTCCCAGCGCACTCCAGTTTCCGGTTCGGCTCTGTGCTCGTCTAATCTCTGGCGCAGGAGCTCGATCAGACCAGGATCTTTATCCCGCTCGAGTACGACTTGATTGAGAAGTTCCTCGGCCAGAATTTCCTTTTCCGCCGTGGGCAAAGCGAGAACCTCAGGCAAGCGTTCGACGATCACGGTTGAATTGTATCAAAGCTGACCCGACCGTCCAATTTGTTTTCCGAAAATCGGCCGAAGGCGGAAGGCGAATGGAGGATGGGGCGAGCGCGGCGTCGGTAAGGGCGGCCAAAACCTTTTCAGCTCGCCGACTGAGGGAAACCGAATTGCGCATCGAGTTTGGCTTTCACCTTGTCCCACGGCTGGGCTTCGTCTGACTCGCCGAGCGCTTCATGGGCCGCCTTCAAATCGTCGGCGTTTTCTAGCGCTTCGAGTTCCGCCAAATCTTCAATGAGCGAGAGGACGCGTTGAGCGCGAGCATCGGAAAGGTGTTCCAGCTTCGCCATGGCACCGGCTAGATCAGCGTTGCTCATGAACTGAGATTGTCACGCCGGCTGGCGGCGTCAATTCGACGCGAGAATAGAGGATGTCCGGGGAAAGTAGAAATTAGGGAGTAGGAAGTAGGAAACGGAGGATCGGATCGGGTTTCGAAACTCGGTAATTTTGGGGGGCTGGGCGCCCCGACGGGGGCATGCTTCTAGCTTTTCTACGGGGTGTTGTGCTGGAACACACCCTATCCGAGGAGGAGCATAGTCAGATCGTTCAGACGATCGAGATGTTTGAGGTCATTCTTCAAACACAGCCGGACGATTATCAGTCGCTCGAAATCCTCAAGGAAGCTTACGCGAAAGTCGGCCGCGCGGCCGATTCGCTGAAGACCTCGCGCCGGCTGGCGGAGGCGTATTTCAACAGCGGTTCCTACACGCTCGCGATGCAGGAATGCGAGGTGATTCTCCTCAAGGAACCGAACGCGCCGGAGATCCTCGCCATGCTGGGCGATATCGAGACGCGGCTCCAGGCGGCGGGACACCAGATCGCGACGGGTGGTTCGAAGACGGGACTCATCGCGACCGCGGGGGCGAACGGGTCGAACGGGCTTACCCACGGCGCGGCCCACGCAGGGTCGCTCGTCGATCTCCAGACGGGGCGGCACCCACAGAGTTTGCAGGACCGGGGCGACGAGCACCTGGCGAAATTTTTGGTGATGCAGCAGCTCTTTCCCGAGGAAGAAGTCGCCAAGGCGATGGAGACGGTAAAGAAATTGAACAAGGACCTGACGGGCCAGGCGCTGGCGGCGTCGTTATTGGATAAAATTTGCCGGCAGGATACGGACAAGCTGGACGCGGCGATGTCGGGACTGATCGACCGGACGAAGTTCGCGTATGTGCCAATTGAATATTACGACATCGATCGCCAAATTCCGCGGATGCTGCCGGACAACCTGACGCTGGGCCGGCTCTTTCTCCCGTTCGATTTGATCAGCCGCACGATCATGATCGCGTGCTGCAATCCGTTCGATGCCGCGGGGCGCGACGCGGTGCAGCAATCGCTCGATTACACGGTGACGTGGTACCTGGCCCGGCCGGGCGCGATCATCAAAGCGTTGCAGGATGTTTACCGCCTGGAGACCCGGGCCTAGCGGCGCATGAGAAGCAAATCTTTCGCGGAACGCATCGCCGATGTCCTGATCGAGGACGGCCTCCTGTTGCCGAGCCAGCTCGAGGAAGCGGTCGGCGTGCAACAAAAGGAAGGCGGCCGGTTGCTCAAGATCCTGACGGACAAACAATTTGTCACGGACCAGGACATGACGGTGAGCATGGGGCGTTGCCTCAACACGCCGCTGATTAATCTCTCGAAGTTGCGGGTGCCGGAAGAAGTGATGTCGCTGGTGCCACGGGAGCTGGCGAAGACGAACAAGCTGGTCCCGATCGCGCGGTTGAACGGGAAGCTGTTCGTGGCCATGGCGGACCCGACCAACGTGCTCGCGGTGGACGACGTGAAGCGCCGAGTGCAGCTCGACATCGTGCCGATGATCGCCACGGAAAAAGCGGTCAACGACGCGCTGGCCGGGGTGCATCATGGCGGGGCGCGGATGGCGGAAGTGCTCAAGCAGGTCGCGGAAGACGCGGCGGCCGCGAGCGACGTCGAAGTCGAGACCAAGAAGCGCGATGAGATCGATCTCGACCAACTGGCGACGGACTCCGAGGACGCGCCGGTCATCAAGATCGTGAACCTGATCCTGGTGCAGGCGGTGAAGGAAAAGGCGTCCGATATTCACATCGAGCCGTTCCAGAAAACGCTGAAGCTGCGTTACCGGATCGACGGCGAATTGATCGCCGCGGAGTCGCCGCCGAAAGCGCTCCAGCTCGCGATCACGTCGCGCATTAAAATTCTCGCGGGTCTGAACATCGCGGAACGCCGGATCCCGCAGGATGGCCGGTTCCGGATCAAGGTGCTGGCGAAAGACGTCGATCTTCGTGTCTCGATTTTGCCGACCGCTTACGGCGAAAAGATCGTGATCCGTATTCTCGACAAAGCGGCGCTGACCGGCTCGATCGACCAGATGGGCATGGATCAGTCGACGCTGGACAAGTTCAAGAAGGCGATCGACGCGCCGCACGGAATGATTTTGGTGACCGGCCCGACCGGCTCGGGAAAAACGACGACGCTTTACTCGGTGTTGCAGGAGTTGAACAACCCGCAGTACAACATCGTGACGGTCGAGGATCCGATCGAATACGAGCTGTCGGGCATCAACCAGGTGTCGGTCCGGAACGATATCGGGCTCGATTTCGCGTCGGCTCTGCGCTCAATCCTGCGCCAGGACCCGGACATCGTGATGGTGGGTGAAATTCGTGACAACGAAACCGCGGACATCGCGGTGAAAGCGGCGCTGACCGGCCACCAGGTGTTGAGCACGCTCCACACGAACGACGCCGCCGGCGCGATCACGCGTCTCGATGACATGGGGATTGAGCCGTTCCTGATTTCCAGCTCGGTCATCATGGCCTGCGCGCAACGACTCGTTAGGCGGATCTGCACGAATTGCCGCGAAGAGTTCGTGCCGGAATCGGAGATGATCGCGCGGCTCGGCACGGAAATGCCGGAGGGCGCGGTGTTTTATCACGGGAGCGGGTGCGACCGCTGCAAGAACCGCGGTTATCTCGGCCGGGTGGCGATCATCGAAGCGCTGCCGGTGAGCGAAGCGATCCGCCGGCTCATCATCAAACGCGCGTCCGCGGCGGTGGTGAAGAACCAGGCGATCAGCGAAGGGATGCGGACGCTGCGCATGGTAGGGATCGACAAGGCGCTCGAAGGAATCACGACGCTGGAGGAAATCTGGCGCGTCACGGCGGAGGACCATTAGCCCGCGATGACGATTCCATTTCTCAGCTATTTCACGAGAGGCAAAGGCAACGGCGCGGTAAAGGAAAAACCGGCGGCGCCGGCGAAACCGGTGTTGCCGCCGCTCGAAAAGCCGAGCAGCGAACGGTTCAGTAAAACTGTGATGCCGAACGCGACCCGGACGTTGCCGCCGCAGGACCCATTCGAGATGGCGGCGCGCTCGACCGCGCTGGGCGGCCAGATGCCGGGCGCAATCGCGCTCGCGCCCGCCCCGGTTGCGACGGCCTCGCGCACGATTTCGTTTTCGCCGTTGTCGCCGGCGATGAATGATTTGCCTCCGGCCATCGCGCTCGCGCTCGAACCGACGGTGGAGCGCGTGATCTCACTCGAGCTCAGCGATGTGCTCACCGAGATGCCTCCGGGTTACGTCAAACCAACCGAGAGTATCGATACGACTCGGCGCATTTTGTTGAAGGCGTCGGAGGTGGAAAGAGGCATGGCCAGCGGCAAGCCGACCGTTTCCCTGGCGACGATTTACCAGCAGGTGCCAGAGATTTTCATTCGTAGAATCGACGACTCCGATGGATCGCAGTTGAAGCTGCCCTTCAAAAAAGTGCTCGATGGGTTCGCGAAAATGCACGTGCGCACCGACCAGGAACGCGCGACCGCCGTGCCGCAAGTCGAGACGCCGTTTTTGAAGGTAACGCTCGAAGACAACCAGAAATTTGGAACGACGACCGAGCCGCTCGAAACGACCGAGCTGCCCCCGGTTAGAATCCAGCCAGCTACGGCCGAGGCTTTGGCAGCCGCCGAACCAGAGGCCGCCGCTGACGCACGACTGAAGATGGCGCCGGCGCCCTCGACCAATGGCAAGACGCCGCAAACCCCAGCGCGAATTCCTTTCAAGCTTTCACCGAATGGAACGGACGTGCCCGCACCTGAGAGTGTTCCAGCCTCAAGCGGGCCGTCCGTTCCGAATCTTTTGCCTTCGCCGCTCGCGCCGGTTGTAGCCGGGATCGCTGATCCCGGCCGGGATGTGGCGGCGTCTTCTCACCAGCCGGGATCGACGATCCCTGCTACAGCGACGATCTCTCCGCCAGCGCCGGTGCGGATTCCATTCACGATGGTGACCGCGCCTCTTTCGCCGGTTGAAGAAGAGGCGAAGCAGAAACCGGAACCGTGGCTGACGAAAGAAAGTCTCGCGTCCGCGGTTGGGACGGACACGGCGAATGCGCCCGAGGTCGCGTCGACGGTTGTCTCGGAAACGGCGCGCGTAGCCGAAGTAAAAATCGCGCTGCCTCTTCTGCCGATCCTGAAAAGCCTGCCGCCGATGCAGCTGACAGGCGATCCGAGCTGCGTCCCACCGGATGTTCGCCTCGAATTTCCGTTCGCGTTGATCGAGCCGCAACTCGCCTCGGGCCGGATCAGCGTGACCGCGAAGGTTTTTGAGGTGAGTTTGCCGGTGAGCTTTCGCGGTTTGTTCCAAGCGGGACCGGGCGGGGTGGATGTTTCACTGCCCTTGCAGGAAGTGTTGAAGAATCTGCCCGCGGCTTCCTTGCAGATGCGGGACGATCAGGAGGAACAGGACGCCGGGCAAAATTTCGCCACGCCGTTCTCGGCGAAGGCGGAGGAAGACGCGAAGCGCTTCAACGTGCCGGCCGCGCCCGTGGCGAAACCAGTCGTGGCGGCGGTGGTCGCAGAAGATTCGAAGCCGGAACCTGCTGGCGTGAACCAACCCAGCGTCGCCGACACGGCGACGGCTACAGAAGAAAAAATTTCCGATCGCCCATTGCGCACGCCGCTCCAGGTTGCGCTCGATACGGACGAAAAACTGGATGCGAAAGGTGTCGTGGCTCTGGTTAACAAAATCCCTGGCGTGAAGGCGTGCTCGATCCTGTTCGGCGACGGCCTCAGCCTCGCGGGAGGTTTGCCGGCTGAGCTGGACACGGACGGCATTTGCGCGATGGCGCCGTCGTTAATTCAGCGGGTCGAGAATCATCTGGTCGATACGAAACTCGGCCTGCTCCGCGGCATGACCCTTTCTTGTATGAAAGGCGCCATCACCTTTTACATGCACGAAAATCTTTGCCTCGCGGCGCTCCATGGCGATCTCGATCTGCCCGGCGAAACGCGGGACAAGCTCTCGCGGGTCGTGCACGAGCTTTCCCGAAAATATTCCCACCCCGTCTAAGGCTTCTCCATGTCGATCATCAATTATGCGAGCCGGGAGATTCAGTTCAAAATCGTTTACTACGGGCCGGCGCTCTGTGGAAAAACGACGAACCTCGGCTACATCCACAAGCGGATTAATCCCGAAAACCGCGGGGACCTCGTCTCACTCGCGACCGCCTCGGACCGCACCCTCTTTTTCGATTTCCTGCCGCTGAACGCCGTCGTCATCAAAGGATTCGTGACGAAGTTCCAGCTCTACACTGTGCCGGGGCAGGTGATTTACAACGCCACCCGGCAGCTCGTGTTGCGGAGCGTCGACGGCGTGATTTTCGTGGCCGATTCGCAGTGGGAAAAAATGGAGGAAAACGTCGAGAGCTTCAAGAACCTCGAAGACAACCTGGCGAAGCAAAACATCTCGATCGACGAGATTCCCTACGTGTTGCAATACAATAAGCGCGACCTCGAGAACATCGCGCCCGTCAACTACCTCGAATACGTGCTGAACAATCGGAAGAAGCGCGTCCAGAGTTTCGAGGTCGTCTCGAGCACGGGGCAAAATGTGTTCGCGTCGCTGAACGCGGTCTCCCAGATTTTGCTACACAAATTTAGCAAGCAAAGCGACGTGTCGAAGACGGCGCCGGCGCCGGTAGCCATCCCAGTCGAGCCGGCGGCGAGGAAAGCGGGCGCAACGGTATGAACGCGATCCCGTGCCTGACAATTCAGGACGTCGCGAACCTCGATGGCGTCCTGGGCGATTTCCTGAAGAAAGCCGAAGCGGAGCTGACGGTCGTGATCGATCGCGGCGGAAATGTGATCTCGCAATTCGGCGACATGACGGTGATGGACGTTACGATCATCGCGGCGCTCGCGGCCGGGTCGTTCGCGGCGACCAAGGAATTGGCACGGCGCATCGGTGAGATCGAATTCAACGCGCTCTATCACCAGGGGAACGGCAACCACATTTTCATGAACTCGGTCGATGACGACACGATCATGATCACGGTGTTCGGACGGCAGACCACGGTAGGGCTGGTGCGTTTCTATTCCGCCAGCGCCGCGCAGAACGTCGGCGCGCTTTTAAAGTCGCTCCAAACCGGCGGCCACGGATTTTCCTTCGACGCGTCCGACATTACCGCCGCGCCGGTTTTCGCGGATGGGTAGGACCGGAACATAGACTTCCAGTCTGTGTGCCCAGTGGGCTTGCAGCCCGCTGAATTTTTCTGACAGCGGACAGAATGTCCGCTGGGCGCACAGGCAGGATGCCTATGTTCCGTTATATTCCGCCGCTACCAAGGTCGCGTTATGGCCGCCGAAGCCGAAAGAATTATTTATCGCGATGCGGACCTTTTTTTCTTTCGCGACGGTCGGGGTGTAATCGAGATCGCACTCCGGGTCGGGATTCTCGAGGTTGATCGTCGGCGGAATGACGGAATCGCGGATCGCGAGGGCGCAGGTCGCCATCTCCACGGCGCCCGCTCCGCCTAACAAATGGCCGGTCATGGATTTCGTCGCGCTGATGGAGACCTTCTTCGCGTGTTCGCCAAACACGGTTTTGAGGGCGCGCGTCTCAGCGATGTCGCCCAGGCCAGTCGAAGTGGCGTGGGCATTCACGTAGTCGACTTGGTCCGGCCTGGTCCCGGCATGATCGAGCGCAAGTTGCATGGCGCGGGCGGCGCCTTCACCGTCGGTCGGCGGCGCCGTCATGTGGTAAGCGTCCGCGGAAAGTCCGTAACCGGTCAGCTCGCAATAAATTTTCGCGCCGCGCGCTTTGGCGTGTTCGAGTTCCTCCACCACAACAATTCCGGCGCCTTCTCCCATGACGAAGCCGTCGCGATCGCGGTCGAACGGCCGGGAGGCGCGTTCCGGTTCGTCGTTGCGTGTGCTGAGCGCTTTCATCGCGGAAAATCCGGCGAGACCGATCGCGACGATCGAGGCTTCCGCGCCGCCGGCGAGAAACATGTCGGCATCGCCGAACTTGATGATGCGCCACGATTCGCCGATGGCGTTGTTCGAAGTGGCGCAGGCCGTGACGATGCAAAGATTCGGACCCTGAAGGCCGAACTCCATCGAGATCAGCCCACTCGCCATGTTGCTGATGAGCATGGGAATCGTGAAAGCCGAGACGCGGTTCGGACCTTTCGTCATGAGGGCCGTGTGCTGGTCCTCAAGCGTCTTCAGGCCGCCAATGCCACTGCTCACGATCGCGCCGAATCGTTGCCGATCCGTTTTTTCAAGGTCCACGCCGCTGTCTTCCATCGCCATCTTTGCCGCTGCCATCGCAAGATGCGTGTAACGATCGGTCCGCCGGACGTCCTTCGGATTCTTGAAGTAATTCTTCGGGTCGAAATCGCGGACCTCACCGGCGATCTGGCAATCGAACGCGCTCGTGTCGAACGCCTGGATCCGTCCGATGCCGCTGACGCCGTTCCGCAAATTGCGCCAGAACGTATCGAGATCCTTGCCGACTGGCGTGACGACGCCCATGCCGGTGATGACGACTCTGCGGTTGGTATTCATTTAAGGAAAACCGCGAAGTTACCGCGTTCCCATGCCGACACTTTGGACGGTCTGGAACAGTTTGCCTTCGGTTTTAATGGACGGCGCGATGATGATCTCGGTTTGTTGAAATTCGGCAATGTTGCGCGCCCCGACGTTGCCCATGCAGGTCGTAATCGCGCCGACGAGGTTCTGGCTTCCGTCGTCGACCTCTGCAGGCCCGAAGAGAATTTGTTTCAGCGAGCCGGTGGCGCCGACTTTGATCCGGGTTCCGCGAGGCAAATTCGCATGCGGCGTCGCCATGCCCCAATGATAACCGGCGCCGGGCGCTTCGTGGGCCTTGGCAAAGGCGCTCCCGACCATGACGGCGTCCGCGCCGCAGGCGAGCGCTTTGCAAACGTCGCCGCCCTTGCTCATGCCGCCATCGGTGATGATCGGAACGTAGCGCGAAGTTTTTTTGAAGTAGGCGTCGCGCGCCGCCGCGCAATCCACGGTCGCCGTTACCTGGGGCACGCCGAGACCGAGGACACCGCGGGAAGTGCAGGCCGCGCCGGGACCGACGCCGATGAGCACCGCGGCCGGTCCGCATTCCATGATCTCGAACGTCACGTCGTAGCCGACGGTGTTGCCGACGATCACCGGAATGCGCATCTCGCGGCAGAATTTTTCCAGGTCGAGCGATTTATATTCCGATGAAAGGTGGCGCACAGTCGAGACAGTGCTTTGCACCACGAAAACATCCGCGCCGGCGTCCTGGGCGATCCGGCCGAACTCCGCCGCGCGTTGTGGAATGGAACTGACCGCCGCGGTCGCGCCGTTGTCCTTCATTTCGCGGATGCGCGCCGCGATCAGATCCTCCTGGACCGGTTCCTGGTAAATTTTCTGGAGCAGACCGGTGATCTCCGCTTTGTCGGCCTCGACGATTTTGTGGAGGACTTCCTTCGGGTTTTTGTAACGGGTCTGGACGCCTTCGAGATTCAAAACCGCAAGTCCGCCGAGCTTGCTCATCTCGATCGCGAAACGGACATCGACCACGCCATCCATGGCGCTGGCCAGAATCGGGATTTTGAAATTCAGGGGCTCGGCGTCACGGCGCGGCAAACGCCAGACGATGTCGACTTCGTTTGGATTGATCGTGACGCGGCCTGGGACGAGAGCGATCTCGTCGAACCCGTAGGTCACGCGAGCTTTGCGATTGCGGCCGATCCACATTCCCATGATTAAATTTGTTCCGGTTTAAATCGTTCGTTCAAACTTCCGCATCGTGGACACCGCGGAAGCAAGGCAGGCGTTCGATCTTCAAATTCAAACGCGCAAATCACGCACCGCAACCGGTAACGCAAAGCGCGACGCTCGCGACGGCGACGGTTCCACTCTCCGAATATCCAGAGGAGAAAAACCGCCGCAAGAAAAACCAGCAAATAGATCGTGACCAGCGCCGAGAGACTGACTGGGATCACGGCGTGGAAGGTCCGGGGTTGGGCGAAGGCGGGGGCGCGAGGTCGTTACCCCACTCGAGGATGGCGGTGCCCCAGGTTAGGGAACCGAGGATGGAGGATGGAGAATTGCGGATGGCAGGGAAGCGAGTGAGCGCGAGATATTTTCGCGCTTGCTGATCGAGGGCGGCGTCGCCCGAGGAGCTTTGGAGAAAACAATGGCGGACTTCGCCCTTTTCATTCACGGCGATGAGGAAGCGCGCGGTTTCGGGCGAGTCGCGACCAGAGGCGCTAAATTTCAGCTCGGGAGTTTGCGGCGTGATCAAGGAATCAAGCTCAGGCGAGAAACGGATCACGGTGGAAACCGGTTTCGTGATGATCTGGGCCGGGGTGGATGGTTTCTCGACGGCCGCCGGCGGCCGCGCGCTCGGAATTTGCAAGGCGGGCGGCGGAGGCGGGAGATCCTTCAACACCGGTTGGCGACCGAGATAGGAAGGAGCGTGCTGGATCGTCGGCAGGACCAGCGCTTTTGTGTCCGGCGCGGGCTGGGTGGTGGAAGCGAGTGCGGGATCTTCAGCCTCGAGCCAGCGCAGAAGCTGACGGCCTTCGTCGGTATCCGGCGCGATCAAACTCACCCGGCCGGGCGGCGGCAATAGAGCCACAGCCGGCGGATAGACAATTTGGAAAAGATAAAAACCGAAAGCGTGCAGTCCGAGCGACGCGAGCAAAAAGCCGGAGAGCGTCCATTTGCCGCGGCCCGGTTTTTCCCAGCCGAACACCAGATCGTTTGCGGCCGTGCTGGGAACATTCATTTCGGTGGGGTCGTGGCGAGCGCCACGGAATTGATTCCGTGTTCGAGCGCAAGGTTGGCGACTTCGACGACGAGGGAATAAGGCGTCAGGCGATCGGCCTTGATGATAACCGGGCGCGATTCTTTTTTCGCCTCATCCAGTAACGGGCCCAGCTGTTCGAGCGCGACTTTCTGGTTGCGAAAATAAATCGCGGGCGCAGCCCCGCCGGTGATGCTGATGATTTGCGGATTGATCTGCGGACCGAGGGTGAAACGCGAGAGCGGCACCGAGACGGAGATGCCCGGCTGCAGGATAAAGTTGGAGCTGAGCAGCAAAAAGAAGATCAACAGAAAGGTGACGTCGAGGAGAGGAATGGCCGCGAGCCAGCCGAAGTGATGTTCTTTCGTCCGGGAAAGCTTCATGCCCCTGCGGCCAGCCGGCCGATGATCTAGCGCGCTTCCTGTTCTGCTGCCGGCGCCTGGAAGGTGATGATGTCGCCCTTCGGTTCGCGGTCGCACAGCATGTGGACGACTTCAATCCCGGCCCGCTCCATTTCGTGCATTAGGGAATTCACCCGCGAGGACAGGTAACTGTAGGCAATGAAAGTCGGCGTCGCGACGACGAGACCGGCTGCGGTGGTGAGTAAACTTTTGTAAACGCCGTTCGATAATTCCGTCACGGTCGCGTAACCGCCATTGGCCGACAGTGTCCCGAAGGCGTCGATCATTCCGGTGACCGTGCCGAGCAAACCCAGGAGCGGCGCGACATAGGCGAGCGCGGCGAGCACGCCGAGGAAACGCTCCAGCTTCGGCACTTCGAGTTGCCCCGCTTCCTGCACGATCTCGCGCAACTCCGCCCGCGGCGCATCGTGCCGGATGATCGCGGCGTGAATGACGCGTGCGACTGGTCCCGGTGTGCCGGCGGATTCGTGCAGGGCCTCGGCGAAATTGCGGCGCTGGAGAAGATTCGAAAGACCCTGGAGAAACTCGCCCACGTGAATGGAGGCGCGATGCAAATAAAGGAGCCGCTCGGCAAAAACCGCGATGGCAATGACGCTGCACGCCAGGATGGGCCACATGAGCAAGCCACCCTTTTGGATGTAGTCGATCATCGGCTTTTGTCTTAACCGCCTTTGCGGCGCATGGCAAGCCGCGAAGGCCTCACTTTCGTTTGCTAGGTGGCGTAGTAGGGCGCGGTGCAACGCCCGGAGTTTGCCGGATCAATTTGCCGGCGGCATCGTAAACGGAATAACCGGTTTGCCGGCCAGTTTTGTCGTAGGCGTAGACGATCTTGTTCCGGACCGCGTCGTCGGGCCCGAGCTGGATTTCCTGGGTGAGCTTCCCGGTGTCGTCGTACTTATAGAGAGTCTTGAAGCGCAGTTGATCGTCGGGCCCGTAAACTTCGCCGCTGACGAAGCGCCCGGCGTCATCGATGACGTAACGGATTTTCCCGACGGTTTTCCCTTCCTTGGTGGTGGTCGTGGCGACGGCGCGATGATGCGGGGAATCGAATTCGTAAGTGGTGCGGGTGCCGTCGGCATTCATCGAGACGGTGACGCGAACGGAATCCGGGGTGGGGGTGGCGAGTTGGGCGAGGAGAGTCGTTGTGGAAACGCCGAGCGCGACGAGAAAGGCGGCGGCAATTGTTCGCGCGAACATGTTCCAGTTTACGAGGCACGAGAAAGGGGGCAAACGGGCATTAATTTATATTGACCCCTGGTACGGAAGGTGGTTAGAAGTGGGGGGAAGTGGATTGAAATGGCACGACTATCCGCTGGCGCATGGACGACAACTCTCAACCCCAAAAATTCTTCGCCGGCGAATTCCGTCACGCCCTCGATGAGAAGAACCGTATCACGATCCCGGCCCGCTGGCGCGGAGACGGCAGCGAAGAGTTCATCATCCTGCCCGAGCCCCAGCATCAGTTTCTTCTCGTCATGTCCCACGAGGAGTTTGCTCGGATGAGTGCGCAGGCGGAAAGCCACAGCTCGGTTTCCGCGAAAGAGCGCCGGATTTTTTTGCGCCATCTCCATTCGCGCGCCGAACACGGAACGTCCGATCGGCAAGGCCGTCTCGTCCTGCCGGAAGATATGTGCCGGCAGCTCGGATTGAAGGGCGAGGTGGCGCTGGTCGGCGGCCGGGGCCGTTTTGAAATTTGGAACCTGCCGAAATGGAAGCGCGCCCATGAGGAAGAAACCGCGACGTATCAACATGTCGCCAACGTGATCGGGCTCTAGCGATCGGCTTTCGAAAATGATTAACGCATTGCTGTTTGAGCGGCCCATCTGGTTCTCGACCGGCCCGCTCCAAGTCGAGGAGGCCCAGGAAATGGAGGACTTCACTTATCATCGGCCCGTGCTCGTGAGCGAGTCGGTGGAACTGCTGGCGCCGCGCGCCGGGTCGCTCGTCGTGGACGGCACCTGCGGCGGCGGCGGACACACGGCCGAGATTCTCCGAGCCGGTGCTGATGTCGTGGCGCTGGACCAGGATCCGGATGCGATCGAATTCGCGACGGAAAAGCTGGCCGAGTACGGCGGCCGGGTCACGCTTTGCCAGGCAAACTTTCGCGAAGCCGGAAAGATTCTCGACGAATTGGGGGTCGTTGGAATCGGCGGGGCGCTGCTCGATCTCGGCGTCTCTTCGCGGCAACTGGAAAACGCGAGCCGCGGTTTCAGCGTCATGCGCCAGGGACCGCTCGATATGCGGATGGATCCGCGCCGCGAACTGACGGCCGCGACGGTCGTCAATTCCTATTCGGAAGAAGATCTCACTCGAATTTTCCGCGAGCTCGGGGAAGAGCCGGCCGCGCGCCGGATCGCGAGCCAGCTCGTGAAATTGCGCAAGACAACGCCGTTCCAGGACACGATGCAACTGGCGAAAGCGATCGAGAAAATTGTCTGGCGACACGGGCGGCGCCATCCCGCGACCCAGGTTTTCCAGGCGCTCCGCATGGAAGTGAACGACGAGCTGGGCGCGCTCGAGGACGGTCTGCGCGCGCTGACGAAGCGGCTCGAATCGGGCGCGCGTTTCGCCGTGATCACCTTCCATTCTCTCGAGGACCGGATCGTGAAAAATTTCTTCCGCGACCGGAGCCGCGAATGGCTGGACCGACCGGAATGGCCGGAGCCGCGGCGGAATCCCGATTTCCTTTTCCGTCTCATTACCGACAAGCCGGTTGAGCCCGGCGAAAACGAACAGCGCCTGAACCCGCGCTCGCGCAGCGCCAAGTTGCGCGTCGCCGAAAAAATCTGATGCACGCGCCGCGCCGCAAGACCTTCAACTCTGTGAACGCTGCTTCGCTGGCGCGCTGGATCGTGATCACAGGTTTCCTGGCGCTAACCGGTTTGGTTTACGTTTATCTCACGCTCCAGCTCTATCATCTCGGCGATCGCAAGAAGACGCTCGAGAACGAGCTGGCGAGTCTTCATTCGCAAAATGACGTTGCCAACGTCCAGATCGCGGCGCTGACTTCGCGCGCGGCCCTGCAGCGCCGGCTCAAAGAGGGTTATTTGAAAATGATCCCGATCGCCGAGCAAAGCATCGTGCGCTTGAGCGCGCCCCGGCCGGCGCGTCTGGAGGATGCGGTCCAACCGGTGGCTAACAAACGCGGCGGAAGATGAAGTGGAACAGCCGGATCCGTTGCGCGCTGGTCTGCCTCTTCTTTACCGCTTTGTTCAGTCTCTTTTCCTTCCGGCTGGTCTATCTGCAAATGATCAAGCACGACGAGTACGCCGGGCTCGCCGCGGAGAAGCATGTTTACAAACAGGCGATCTTCGCCGAGCGCGGCTCGATCCTCGATGCGAACAACGAAGTCCTCGCGCATAACACACCCGTCGAGACCGTCGTCGCCGATGCCACGCACATAAATAACTGCGACGCGCTCATTCCGCTGCTTCGAAACGCGCTGGATCTTCCGGCCGACGAGCTGTCGGAAAAGCTGGAGGGTGAGCGTCGTTACATTGTGTTGAAGCGCGAGGTGCCGATCGCGGCCGCAACGGCGCTCCGGGAAAAATTGCGGGCCCAGAATTTGCGCGGGATTTACTTCGAGCGGGACACGACCCGGATTTATCCGAACGCCTCGATGCTCTGCCACGTCATCGGGTTCACCGACTTTGAGCATCGCGGCATCCAGGGCGTGGAATCGTCGATGGAAGAATACCTGCACGGCCAGGACGGTTATCGTTTCATCGAGCACAACCGCGCCGGCCAGGAGATCGTGCTCTATCGCGGCCAGGAGCGCGCGCCGCGCGATGGTTACCAGGTCCATCTCACCATCGATCTCAACCTCCAAAATATCGTCGAGAACGAAATCGATGCGGCGGTGCGCGAATACTCACCGCAGAAAGCCACCATCATCCTGATGCGTCCGCAGACCGGCGAGATTCTCGCGATGGCGAATCGCCCGAACTTCGACCTGAACCTGCGCTCCGAAGCGAAGCCTGAGCAGATGAAAAACCGCGCCATCATCGATATGATGGAGCCGGGCTCGACGTTCAAGATCGTCACGGCCGCGGCCGCATTGAACGAGCGCAAGGTCCGCCCGGACACGACGATCTTTTGCGAGAACGGCATCTGGAATTTCGGCGGCCGGCCGTTGCACGACCATCGGGCCTACGCGGACTTGAGCGTGCAGGACATCCTCATCAAATCGAGCAACATCGGCGCAGCCAAGCTGGCCATCTCGATCGGCGAGCAAAAATTTTACGAATACATTCGCCGCTTCGGTTTCGGCGATCGCACCGGCGTCGAATTACCGGGCGAAATTCCCGGCGTGATTCGCCCGCCGCAATCGTGGAGCAAGATTTCCATCACTCGCATTCCCATGGGCCACGAAGTGGCGGTAACTCCGTTGCAGATGACGGTGGCGATGGCGACGATCGCCAACGGCGGCAAGCTGGTCACGCCGCGCATCGTGAAATCGATCACGACCGGAGACGGCAAGACCATCACGACTTTTTCGCCCACGGTTTTGCGCCAGGTGATTTCGCCCGAGACCGCGGCGCAAGTCGGGAACGCGTTACGCGGAGTGGTGAGCGATCGCGGGACGGCCGCCGCTGCCGCTGTGCCCGGCTTCACGATCTCCGGCAAGACTGGGACCGCCCAGAAAGTTGACCCAAGAGGCGGCTACGAGCAGGGGAAATATGTCGTCTCGTTCTCGGGCTATTTGCCGTCCGATCATCCGGAATTCGTCGGGCTCGTGATGCTCGATGACGCGAAGACCAGCAAACCGGAATTGAATTACGGCGGCCTCGTCGCCGGGCCGATCTTTGCGCGCATTGCCGAAAAAGCGGCGCGCTATCTCGATCTTCAGCCGCATGAAGAGCTGGCGAAACCGTCCGCTGCCGGACGAGTGGCCTCAACCAATGCGTCCCACCGTTGAGCGCGCTGCGCCCGTTTGACCACTTCGCATGCAGCTCAAAACACTCGTCGCAGCCATTTCCCCCCGCCAAATCATCGGGCCGCTTGATCGCGTCGTGGAAAGCATCGCGTATGACTCGCGCCGTGTGCAGAGGAATGGCCTTTTCGTCGCATTGCGTGGCGAAAAATCTGACGGCCATCAATTCATCGAGCAAGCCGTCGAAAAAGGCGCCACGGTTATCGTGACGGAACAGGAGGTCCAATCCCCCCGCGCGACTTGTGTGGTGGTCGATAACACGCGGTCGGCGCTCGCCGATCTCGCCGCGACGTTCTACGAGCACCCGGCGCGCCGGCTCAAGCTGGCCGCCGTCACCGGCACGAATGGAAAAACGACGACGACGTTTTTGTTGAAACATATTTGCGAGAAGGCCGGGCTGCGTTGCGGCTTGCTCGGGACCGTTCGCTACGAAATCGCGGACCGTGTTTTGCCGGCGGTCCGCACCACGCCGGAATCGCTCGATGTCCAGGAGCTGCTCGCGCAGATGGTGAATGCGGGATGCAAAGCAGCCGCGATGGAAGTCTCGTCGCACGCCCTCGCGCAGGATCGAGTGCGCGGACTCGAATGGGACGTGGCCGTTTTTACAAACCTAACGCAGGACCATCTGGATTTTCACGGGACGATGGAGAACTACTTTGAGGCGAAGGCCGCACTCTTCGCCGGACTGGCCGAGCAGAAGTCGAAGACGAACCCAACGGCTGTGATGAACATCGACGATCGTTATGGCGCGCAGTTGGTCGATCGGCTCGAAAAGAAAATCCCGGTCATCACTTACGGGATGGGCGTGCACGCGGATTTTCGCGCCTCGAATTACCACGCTGAATTTGCCGGCACTTCCTATCAGCTCGACGCGCGCGGCAAGAGTTATCTGGTCCGCGTTCCGCTCATCGGAAGATTTAACGTGGCGAATTCCATGGCCGCGCTCGCCGCGGCCAGCAGCATGGGGATCAGTCTGCGCGAAGCCATTCTCAGTCTCGGCCGTTCGCCGCAAGTGCCCGGGCGGCTCGAGGCGGTCCCGGCTAAACGTCAGTTCCAGATCTTCGTCGATTACGCGCACACCGACGACGCGCTCCTCAACGTCCTGAAAACGCTCCGCGACCTTTCGCCCAGAAAACTCATCGTCGTTTTCGGTTGCGGCGGCGATCGCGACAAACAGAAGCGTCCGTTGATGGGACGCGTCGCGGACCAGAACGCCGACTACAGCATCATCACTTCCGATAATCCGCGGAAAGAAGATCCCGACGCGATCATCGCCGACGCTGAGAAAGGTTTTCGCTCCGATCGCTACGAAAAAATCACCGATCGCGCGGAAGCGATCGGGCGTGCCATCGAGCTGGCGCAGCCGCGCGACATCATTCTCATCGCCGGCAAAGGCCACGAGCCCTACCAGGAATTCGCCGACCACACCATCCCGTTCGACGATACCCAGGTCGCGCGCCGCGCCTTGGAAAATCACCCGCTGGAGTTTGGATCATGATGACGGAGGAATTCTTTCTGGGGAGCGCACGCGCCTCGCGTGCTGGCGATGGCGCCCTCGCCATCGCGAACTTCCTCCGGAAAAGATTGTTTCGGCGAGGCGCCGAAACCAGCACGCGAGGCGCGTGCGCTCCCCAAACGAATCAGCCGACTGCGATATGGAATCGTTAAGTCTCGCGCAGATCGCAAAGTTGGCTGGTGGTTCCATCTCGGCGGATGACACCAGCATCATCGTTTCAAGAATCAGCACCGACTCGAGAACGTTGCGGGCCGGCGATCTCTTCGTGCCGTTGCGCGGAGAGAACTTCGACGGGCACAAGTTCATCGAGCAGGCCGCCGAACGCGGCGCGGCCGGGGCGATGGTGGAAGAAAAGTGGAACGGGAAAGTGCCGCGCGGCTTCGCGTTGATCCGGGTGGCCGACACGCTTGTTGGTTATCAAACACTCGCGGCAAATTATCGCGCGTCTTTGCCTCTGAAGGTCATCGCGATCACCGGCAGCAACGGCAAGACGAGCACGAAAGACTTCGTGGCCGCGACCCTGGCGAAAAAATTCCGGGTCACGAAGACAGAAGGCAATTTCAACAATCACGTCGGGCTTCCGCAGACGATGCTGGCTGCAAACCGGGACGACGAGATCGCGGTCTGGGAGATCGGGATGAATCATCCGGGGGAGATTGCGGCGCTGGCGAAATTGGCGGCGCCGGACGTGGCGATCATCACGAACATCGGCATCGCGCACGTCGAGTTCATGGGGAGCCGGGAAGCGATCGCCGAAGAAAAAGGCGCATTGGCCGAAGCGGTCGCGCCCACGGGCACTCTCATCCTGAATGCGGACGATGCCTTCAGCGAAGAGATCGCCAAACGGACTCGCGCTCGGACCATCCTGGCCGGAATCGAGAACGGTTCCGTCCGCGCGATCGATATCTCGCAGCATTCGACCGGCTCCGAATTCACGATTTTGGAAGGCGCGCATCGCTGTCGCGCCCAACTGCCGGTCCCCGGAATTCACATGGTGCAGAACGCGATGCTCGCCGTCGCCGCCGGGCGCGTGTTCGGTCTTTCACTCGAAGAATGCGCGGCCGGGCTCGCCTCGACGCCACTTACGAAAGCGCGCCTTCAGATCAGGGAGATCGATGGCATTCAGTTCATCGACGACAGCTACAACGCGAATCCAGATTCGATGAAGGCGGCGCTCCGGACGCTGGTCGAGCTGGATGCGGATGGCCGGCGCATCGCCGTGCTCGGCGAGATGGGTGAACTCGGTGCGGAATCGGAGCGCGGACATCGCGAAGTAGGTGAAGCCGCGGCGGCGTTGCGGATCGACGAGCTGATCGCAGTCGGTGAGGCGGGCGCAGGCATTGCACGCGCCGCTCATGATGCCGGTCTGGAGAATAGCGTGGCCGTCAATTCCGCCGACGAAGCCGCGGAACGCCTTGGGAAAAACGCGGCGCCCGGCGATTTGATTCTCGTGAAAGGCAGTCGCGCCGCGCGGATGGAGCGGGTGCTGGAAGAATTCGCGAAGAGACACCAGGAGGTTGCGCCATGATGTATTACCTCCATCTCCTCAGTGAGCAGATCAAAGGGTTCAACGTTTTCAGTTACGTCACCTTTCGCGCGGTCGCCGCCGCGGTCACCGCGTTCGTTCTCTCGCTCGCGTTCGGGAATTTCGTCATCCGCAAATTGATCGCGCTCAAAGTTGGCCAACCGATCCGGACCGCCGACGAAGTTCATCGGCTTGCCGAACTGCACAGTGCGAAGCAAGGCGTCCCGACGATGGGCGGCGTGCTTATCATCGGCACGGTTTTCCTCTCGAGCGTGCTCTGGGCGCGTCCAGACAACCGCTTCGTCTGGCTCGCGCTCTTCAGCATGATTTATCTCGGCGTCCTCGGCTTCGTGGACGATTACCTCAAGGTCTCGAAGAAACACTCCGGCGGAATCAGCGGCCGTCTGAAATTGATCTTTCAACTCGGTCTCGCTGGCATCGTCGCTGCGGTTTTCCTGACGAATCCGCTCATCGAAGTACAGGCGCGCTCGCTTTACCTGCCGTTCTTCAAAATACCGGTCGTGCCCAACATGGGGTGGCTGACCCTCATCTTCTTCGCCTTCGTCATCGTCGGCTCATCGAACGCGGTCAATCTCACCGACGGTCTCGACGGCCTCGCCATCGGCTGCACCATCACCGTCGCGTTCGCCTACGCGTTGCTTTCCTACGCCGCCGGAAATTTCCGCATCGCGGAATATCTCCAGGTCCCATTTTATCCCTACACCGGCGAGCTCACCGTGGTCTGCGCCGCGCTCACGGGCGCCGGACTCGGATTTCTCTGGTTCAATTGTCACCCGGCGAAAGTAATCATGGGCGATACCGGCGCGCTCGCGATCGGCGGCGTCATCGGCGTGATCGCGATTTGTTGCAAACAGGAGCTGTTGCTCGCGGTGGTGGGTGGCGTGTTCGTACTCGAAGCAGCCTCGGTCATTCTCCAGGTGCTCAGCTTCCGGCTGACCGGCAAACGCATCTTCGCGATGTCTCCGCTCCATCATCATTTTGAATTGCGCGGCTGGAAGGAGAACACCGTGATCGTCCGGTTCTGGATTTTGTCGGCCATCTTCGCCTTGCTTGGACTCGCGACGCTGAAATTGAGATGAAGAGCGTGTGGAACATAGACTTGCAGTCTGTGCGCCCAGCGGAGTTGGACTCCGCTGAATTGGCAGCAGCGAACAAGATGTCCGCTGGGCGCACAGGGCAGAGCCCCATGTTCCGGAACGCGCTGAAGCGGAGATCGATGTGAAGTATTCCGGCAAAAATGTCGCAGTCCTGGGAGCGGGTCTGAGCGGAACCGCGGCCGCGCTCTTGCTCCGGAGCGAAGGCGCGGAAGTCACCGTGCTCGACAGCGCCGAGGAAAATAAGCTCCTCAAATCAACGATCGACAATCTTCGTGGTCGCGGCGTAACGGTGCGGAGCGGAGCCGCCGCCGAGAACGATTCATCACTGTACGATTTCATTGTCCTGAGCCCGGGGATCGATCCGATCTCGCCGCTCGCGAAGAATTTTTCATCGCGCAACATCGAAATCATCGGCGAGCTGGAACTTGGCTGGCGTTCCCTGGACGCCCCGGTCATCGCGATCACCGGAACGAACGGCAAGACGACGACGACGGAATTGCTCGCGCAGATGCTGAACGCCTGCGGCCAGCGCACGATCGCCTGCGGCAACATCGGCAAACCGCTTTGCGAAGTGGCGCTCGAAGACCGCGATCTCGACGTGCTCACCGTCGAAGTCAGCTCCTTCCAGCTCGAAACCATCAAAACGTTTCGGCCGGCCGTCAGCGTCTGGCTGAATTTCGCGCCCGATCATCTCGATCGTTACCGGTCGGTCGCGGAATATCGCGCCGCGAAACTGCGCATTTTCGAGAACCAGACCGCAGACGATGTCGCCGTGATCAACGCCGGAGAATCGCTCCCGAAAATTGCGGCGCGGACCGTGACTTTCAGCGCCTACGCCAACCAGGCCGATTTTCGTTTCGAAGCCGGGTCGATCGTTTACCAAAGCCAGCCGGTGCTTCGCATGGCCGATCTGAAGTTGCGCGGTTCGCACAACATCGAGAACGTGATGGCCGCGCTCGCCGTGGGCCTCGCGCGCGGCTTGACCTTCGAGCAAATGGTTCCGCCCTTGCTCACCTATGAACCGCGGCCCCACCGTTGTGAGTTCGTCCGCGAAGTCGGCGGCGTTGCTTACGTGAATGATTCGAAGGCGACGAACCTGGACGCCGTCGAGAAAGCGCTGCTCGCGCAGAACCGCAAAGTGATCCTGATCGCCGGCGGGAAAGACAAGGGGTTTACCTTCGAAACGTTGCGGCCCCTGGTCTCGGAGAAATCGCGCGCCGTCATCCTGATCGGCGAAATGGCCACGCGGATTTGCCACGATTGGAAAGACGCCGTGCCCTGCGAGATCGCGAACTCGCTCGCGGATGCCGTCGAGCGCGCGCATGCCCTGGCGCGGTCCGGCGAAGTGGTCCTGTTTTCTCCCGGCACTTCCTCTTTCGACATGTTCAAGAGTTACGCCGATCGCGGCGATCGATTTCGTGCCCTCGTCCACGCCCTGCCCAAATAAACCCATGAAACTGCCAAGCCTTTTCCCTGCGAAAAAACTACGCGCCACCACCGCGCGCCGGTCTCTCGGCGTTCCCGACGAGATGGACTACGAAGAAATGTCCGAGCCCAATATGAAGTTGTCGCGCGCGCTTCTCATCGTGCTCGTTCTTCACGTTGTCGCGGTCGCCGGCATCATCGCGTTCAACACGATCAAAAGTCGCCAGGCCGCCGTGCCGCCCGTTTCGAGTTCGAAGCCCAATGTCCAAGCCTCCGTGCCGAAGTCGACGGCCGCGACTGTCACAAATTCGGCGGCGTCGACAAAGCCGAGGGAGGAAATTTCGGCGACTAAGCCGGCCGTCAAGGAGGAACGGAAAGCGATTCCGGTGAAACCGATCGCGGAGAACACTCCGAAAGTTGACAGCAAAAAGAGCTACGTCGTGGCCAAGGGCGATACGCCGCTAAGCATCGCGAAGAAGTTCAAGGTGCCGTTCGACGACCTGCTCGCCGCCAACAAGATCGATGATCCACACAAATTGAAGATCGGCCAGAAACTCATCATTCCGGTCAAGGCAACCAAACCGAAGAAAACTGAATAGTGGTACGAAAGGCCGATGTAGAGGCGCGTGTCCTCACGCGCAAAGAGAGACGGCATGCGGCTGGGGACACCCGCCACTACATCTAAATGCATCGCAAGAGCGCTTACTTTTTGTTCCTGGCTGTCCTGGGGATGCTGGTCATCGGCATCGTCATGCTTTTCAGCACGAGCGCGTTTGCGAAGGACAGCCACGGCGACATGTATTTTTTCGTGAAACGCCAGGCGATCTGGCTGGGCGTGGGCTTCGTGGTCTGCGCCGTCGCCGCGATTGTCGATTATCATTTCTGGTTGCGGACCTGGTGGATCTGGTTCGGACTCGCCCTGGTCGCGCTCGCGTTTTGTTTCGTCCCGCATTTCGGCATGCGGATCAATGGTTCGCGCCGCTGGGTCGCGCTCGGGCCCGCGACGTTTCAACCTTCGGAGATCGCGAAGGTCGCTGTCGTCTTTTTTTTGGCGGCGTGGTTCGGCAGCCGGGAGAAGGAAAGCAGCCGATTACTGCCGGGCTTCGTGATTCCATTCGCGATTGTCTGCACAGCATTGCTCTTGATTGTGACCGAGGTCGACTTGGGAACGACCGCGCTCATCGGTGCGACGATGTTCGTGGTGATGTTCGTCGCCGGAACGCATCCGGCGCTGCTCGGGTTGCTTTCGTTAGGCGGCCTCGGCGGAATCCTTTTCGTGGCGACTCATATGTCGGAACGGATGGGCCGGCTCGCCGCGTTCATGGACCCGGAACGGTTCAAGGAAGACGCCGGTCTCCAGCAAATGCAGGCGCTCATCGCGTGGGGCAGCGGCGGAATGGAAGGCCTCGGCCTCGGCAACGGGCGGCAGAAGATGCTCTACCTGCCCTACGCCCACACCGATTTTATTTTCCCGATGATCGGCGAGGAGCTGGGCCTGCGGATCAGTTTGCTCGTCGTGTTTTTGTTCGTCGTGATCATCGTGTGTGGGTTGATGATCGCGCTCCACGCGAAGGACCGTGCGGGATTGCTGCTCGGCTCCGGGATCGTGTCGCTTCTCGGCCTTCAAGCGGCGGTGAACATCGGGGTGACCACGTCGCTTCTGCCGAACAAAGGTTTGCCGCTGCCCTTCGTGAGCTACGGCGGCTCGAACCTGGCCGCGTGTCTTTTTGGGATCGGGCTTTTGCTAAACATTTACCGCCAGGGCGTTCTCGAGCCGGCGAAGAAAAAGAGCGCAGTCATCCGCGCGCGAACCACGCCGAGAATATGAGACCAATAGGTCATATAAGTCCCATAGGACCTATTTCATGAACACGGTCATCGCATGTGGCGGCACCGGGGGGCATTTGTTCCCTGGCCTGGCGGTTGCGGAGGTTCTCCGCTCCCGCGGCCACGAAGTCATGCTCTTCGTTTCCGAGAAGGAAATCGACACCCTCGCCATGTCGGGCCGCGAGGAATTCCGCTTCCAGAAATTGCCGACGGTCGGGTTGCCCTCGCCGTTTTCGCCGAAGATTTTCGGCTTTCTCGGGCGCTTTACGGAAAGCCTTCGAGTCTGCCGCAGTGTCTATCGGAAGTTCAAACCGCACGCGGTCCTCGGCATGGGTGGTTTCACTTCCACGGCGCCGGTGCTCGCCGGAAAAATGCGTGGTGTGCCCACCTTCATCCACGAATCAAACGCGATCCCGGGGAAAGCCAATCGCGTGACCGCGCGGATGGTTCGCGCCGTTCTCCTGGGATTCAAGGAATGCGCACCATTTTTCCCAAGGGCGCGAACGGAAATCACGGGCACGCCGATCCGCAAGGAACTGGAGCCGATGGACAAGAAACTTGCGCGGCAGAAACTCGGTTTGCGCGAAGACCTCACGACGCTCCTCGTCATGGGCGGGAGCCAGGGCGCGAGCGGGATTAACCAGGCGGTCATCAAATCGCTGCCGGCGCTGCATGATGCGCAGATCCAGGTGATCCATCTCGCCGGGACCCGCGACGAACGGCTCGTGGCCGATAATTACCAGCGCGAAAAAATCCCGGCCCACGTCGCGGCTTTCCATCACGCGATGGAAGAAGCTTACAGCGCGGCCGATTTCGCGATCGCGCGTTCCGGCGCCGCCAGCCTCGCCGAGCTGGCCGCATTTTCGCTTCCCGCGATCCTGATTCCGTATCCCTACGCGGCCGAGGATCACCAGACGAAGAACGCGGAGATTTTCGTTCGCGCGGGTGCGGCCGTGCTGCTAAAGGAATCCGACCTCACCGCCGAATTGCTCGCGCAGAAAATTCGCGAGCTACTCGACCATCCCAACCAGCTCGGGCGCCTCGCCGAGAATTCCGCGCGGCTGGCGCCGAAAAACGCAGCCGCCCTCGTGGTCGAAACGATGGAAAGATATACGCAACCGAATCATGACGCTCGCCTCTGAACTCAATCTCGAAGAGATGTTAACCCGGCAACGCCACCGGATTCATCTCATCGGCGTGGCCGGGAGCGGCATGAGCGGCATCGCCGCGCTGCTCCTCGAGCTGGGCCACGACGTCAGCGGTTCCGACAAAGTGAAATCGTGGGAGGTGGACCGGTTGCAGCGCCTGGGCCTGCGCTTTCGAGCGGAGCATCGCGCCGAAGACGCGCAGGATGCCGAGCTGGTCATCTATTCGTCCGCGATCCGGGAGACAAACCCGATTCGCGTCGCTGCGACGATCGCTGGCCAGCCGGCCTTGCGACGAGCGGAAGCGCTGGCTGCGATCATGTCGGGGAAACGCGGTATCGTCGTCGTCGGCATGCACGGCAAGACCACGACTTCGGCCATGGCCGCGCACGTTTTGCGCGAAGGCGGCACGCATCCGTCTCACTATGTAGGCGCGGAAATTCCGCTGCTCGGCTCGAACGCGCACTGGGATCCGCGCGGCGAATATTTCGTGGCCGAGGGCGATGAGAGCGACGGCACCATCCAACTCTTCAAACCCGAGCATACCCTCGTGCTAAATATCGAAGAAGAGCACCTCGATTTTTACGCCGATCTCGCCGCGATTGAAGAGGTCTTCTCCAAGTTGCTCGATCAAACCAGCAGCTCGGTTTTTTATTGCGCCGACGACGCGCACGCCGCCCGGATTTGCCGCGAGCATTCGCGTCCGATCTCGTTCGGGTTTTCCGAGCAGGCGGATTACCGCGGGACTGGTATCGACCTGCGCGATTTCGCGTCGGTTTTCTCTGTTTTTCGTCGTGGCGAAAAGCTCGGCGAGGCGGTGCTGAACGTGCCGGGTCGCCACAACGTGAGTAATGCACTCGGCGTGATCGCGCTCGCGAGCGAGCTGGGAATTCCGTTCGACAAGATCGCCACTTCGCTAACCCGGTTTCAGCACGCGCGCCGCCGCTTCGAAATCAAATACCAGAGCGAACGTTTCCTCCTCGTGGACGATTACGCGCATCATCCGACGGAAATCTCGGCGACCCTGGCCACCGCGCGCGCGGCCGGGCGCAAACGCGTCCTGACCATGTTCCAGCCGCATCGTTATTCGCGCACCAAAGCGTTGCGGCGCGAATTCGGACGCGTCTTCGACAACGCGGACCGCGTGGTGGTCACCGATATTTATCCGGCGAGTGAAAAGCCGTTGCCCGGAATTACCGGCAAGACGATCGCGGACGAGATCGCCGCGCATGGCCATCGTGATGTCAGTTATCAGCCGCGGCTCGATCGGCTCCATTGCGACGTGGGAAACATGCTCGCGACCGGCGATCTGATCTTGAGTCTGGGCGCCGGGAACATTCACGAGCAGCTTTCCACGCTCGCGGCCGACCTCGTGATTGCGGAAAGACTGAAGACGATCGTGGGCGAAGAAGGCGACGTGCGGCTTTACGAGCCGCTGGCGAAACACACGACACTGCGCGTCGGCGGCCCGGCGCAATTTTGGGTGGAACCGCGGGCCGAAGCCGCGTTCGCCGAGCTGATCCGGTTTTGCCGGCGCGAAAGTTTGCCGCTGTTCGTGCTGGGCCGCGGCTCGAATCTTCTCGTGCGCGATGGAGGAATTCGCGGCGTCGTCGTTCATCCGAGCGGCGGAGATTTCGACAAGGTCGAGGTTTCCGGGAATGAAATCACCGCGGGCGTGGGAGCGAAGCTGAAGCAGATCGCGTATGCCGGAAAAGCCGCCGGGCTCGGCGGGCTCGAATGGATGGAAGGAATTCCGGGAGCGGTCGGCGGCGGGTTGCGGATGAACGCGGGTGCGATGGGCGCCCAGACGTTCGAGAACGTGGTCCGGGTCCGTTATCTCGACGAAGAAGGAAACGCCCACGAGAAAACGCCGGCGGAAATGGAAATCCATTATCGGCATGTCCCGACCCTCGAGAAGAACTACGCCGTCTCGGCGGTTTTCAAAGGGACGCCGGCAGCGGCCGAGGAGATCGAGCGGCGGCTCGACGAATCGCAGGAAAAACGCCGGACGACCCAACCGGCGGCGAAGAGCGCCGGATGCATTTTCAAAAATCCTGCGACGATTCCGGCCGGGAAATTGGTGGATGAGCTGGGCCTGAAAAACACGCGCGTCGGAAACGCGCGGGTCTCGGAAATCCACGGCAATTTTATCGTGAACGATGGCGGCGCGAGCGCGAGCGAAGTGCTGGAGTTAATCGCGAAGATCCAGGATACGGCGCGAGAAAAGCGCGGAATCGAATTGGAAACCGAAGTCCAAATCGTGGGGGAGGAAGGATGAAGTTTTCAATCCCGAAAAAAATCGCGGTGTTGATGGGCGGGCCGGGATCGGAGCGCGATGTTTCCCTGGCGACCGGGCGAGGCGTCGTGAAAGCCTTGCAGTCGTTAGGCAGCGACGTCACCGAGGTCGATGTCAAAAGTGCGGACTTCGAGCTCCCTCGAGGGACCGAGCTCGCTTTCCTCACCATTCACGGAACCTTTGGCGAAGACGGCCAGCTTCAGCAGATCCTCGAAGATCGTGGCGTCCCCTATACCGGAGAAGGTATCGCTGGCAGCGAGCTGGCGTTCGACAAGATCCGCTCGAAGGAGGCGTTCCGTCAGCACAACGTCACCACGCCCTACTGGCAGATCATCAACGCTGGCCAGCGACCGACGATCCCGATTCCGTTCGTGATCAAAGCGCCGCGGCAGGGTTCGACGGTGGGCGTGCACATCATCAGGAACGAACGCGAAGTCGATGCTGCGATCGCGGACGCCTCGACTTACGACCACGAGCTGCTCGTCGAAAAATTCTGTGCCGGTCGCGAACTGACGGTTGGAATTCTGGGCGATCAGGTCCTGCCGATCCTGGAGATCATCCCGAAAGGCGGGTTTTACGATTTCAACAACAAATACCCGTTCCTGAATCCAAACGCCGGCGGCAGTGCCGAACACGTTTGCCCCGCCATGATCGATCGCGAGAAGGCCGAAGAAATCCAGCAGCTCGCTTTGCGCGCATTTCGGGCGCTGGGCCTGGAAGTCTATGCGCGGGTCGACGTTCTCTTGCCCGACGATGGCGAAGCGACCGTGCTCGAGGCAAACACGATCCCGGGAATGACGGAAGCGAGTCTGCTGCCCGAAGCTGCTGCCGCCGCTGGAATCAGTTACCCGCAGCTTTGCGCGCGAATCATCGAGCTTTCCGCGAAACGCCGCGCCGCGAAATGAAAGTGAAGAACGAACGGTTGCGCCCGAAGAACCAGCGCGTTTCCAACACGCGCCAGCGCCGGCAGCAGCATCTGCTTGACGTCCGGGTCCGTTCCCACAAGGCGACCCAGCATCGCAACCGCCGCATCCTCGTCGCGTTGTCGAAGATCGCGCTCGCGCTCGTGCTCGTGATCGGAATCATTCTCGGCGTCCGGTTCGGCGCGAAACATTTCTTTTTCGAGAATCCCGACTACCAGCTCAGCCAGATCGAAATTCAGACCGACGGAACTTTGCAGCGCGAGCAAATTCTGAAAGCGGCCGACCTGCGCGAAGGCGGAAATATTTTCGGCGTGAATCTCGCGCAGGTCCGGGACCGTTTACAGCAACTGCCGCAGGTGGACGAGGTGCAGGTGACGCGGAAGCTGCCCGGAGAAATCGATATCCGGATCACCGAGCGGAAGCCGATCGCCTGGATCACTTCCGACAAACAAATCTCCGATCCTTTTGCGTCCGAGGTCGCTTTTCTGGTGGACGCGCGTGGCGTTCTGATGAAAGAAAAGAAGTTGTTGCCTGAATATCTCGGCCTGCCGCTGATCACGGGATGCACGAGCGAGTCGCTCGAGCCGGGAAAAACCGTCGAATCATTCGAAGCAAAGGCCGCGCTCGAACTGCTGCGGCAGAGCACGGCGAGTTTCATGCAGACGCGATTCCAGGTCCGCGAGATCGATGTTTCGAAAGGTTATTGCCTCGTGGTTTCGGACAAGAACCACACGCGGGTCACGTTCGGGTTCGATAATCTCGAGACCCAATTGCAGCGACTCGAGCAGTTCCTGGTTTACGCGGACGATTCGAAACGCGAGCTGGCGACGGTGAACCTGCTCGTGCAGCGCAACATCCCGGTGACCTTCGGCCGCAACGCTGTCGACGTGATCAACGACACGGTCGATCCGGATGCCGAACCGCGGATCATGAAAGCGATCCCGGTTCATCCCCTCGCGAAAAACGAATCGACCACCGCGACTTCCAAAGCGCGACCGAGCGCGACCCCCACAGTGCGCAAAGCGGTCCCGTTGGAAAAATTCAGAAAGGACTAAGAGCAGGCATGGCAAGCAGCGATCTCATGGTGGGCCTCGAAATTGGCACGTCGAAAATTTGTGTTGTCGTCGGCGAGGGCCGTCCTGACGGCACGATCAAGATTCTCGGGGTCGGCCAGGCGCCCTCCCGCGGCGTGCGCAAAGGCGAGATCGTCGATTTCGAGACCGCGATGAAATGCGTGCACGAAGCGGTGGTCGATGCGGAAACCAAGAGCGACGTGATGATCCGGAGCGTTTACGTCGGCGTGGCCGGCGCGCACATCCAGAGCTTCAACAACCGCGGATCGGTCACGTTGCCGGAGGAACGCGACGAGATGGACGAGCAGGACATCGAGGACGTGAAGATCAACGCGCGGGAAGTGAGCATCCCGGCCCAGAACGCGTTCCTGCATTCGATCATCCAGCATTATCACGTCGACGGGCAGGACGGCGTGCTGAACCCAATCGGGATGCTCGGGCAAAAACTCGAGGCGGATTTCCATATCATCCACGGGGTGCGGACGCGGATCCAGAACACAATCCGTTGCGTGAAAGAGTTGCCGCTGGAAGTGGAGGACGTGGTCTTCACCGCGCTGGCTTCCGCGCAGGTGGTGCTCACCCAGCACCAGAAGAATCTCGGCGCGCTCGTGATCGATATCGGCGGCGGGACGAGCGATTACATTCTGTATGTGGACGGCGCGGTGAAACAGAGCGGCGTCCTCGCCGTGGGTGGCGATCACATCACGAACGATATCTCGATGGGCCTGCGCATCCCGATGACGCGGGCGGAGAAATTAAAGATCGAGGAAGGCAGCGTGACCCTCGGGAATTCGTTGCCGGGCGAAACGATCTTGCTGAAGGACGATTCCGGTTTTGCCGGGAAAGAGATCGAGCGCGAAACCCTGAACACGATCATCAATTTGCGGCTGCGGGAAACGTTCGAGCTCTTGAAGCGGAAGCTCGAGGAGGAGCCGTTCATCAATTACATCGGCGAAGGCGTTTTCATCACCGGCGGATGCAGCCATCTCCATGGGATCGATCATCTCGCCGAGGAAGTTTTCGAACTGCCAGCCCGCGTGGCTCACGCCCAGACGATGTCCGGCCTGACAAGCGCGTTCGAGAACCCGCAGTTTTCCGCCGCGATCGGCCTGATCAAGTACGCGCAAGCGATGCAAAGCGATCGCCGACCGACGCGCGGCTTCGGCCGGTTGTTCGGCAAGATTTTCAACGGGATGAGATCGTGAAGAAAGCACCAAGCACCAAGCACCAAGCTCCAAAGAAGCTCCAAACATCAAGCTCCAAAACCCGGAGCCCAGCGTCTTGGTTTTTGGAGCTTGGTGTTTCTTTGGAGCTTGGTGCTTGGTGTTTGGAGCTTGTGCAATGATTCAACTAAATCGCAATTACAACCTCCCAGAGAAAGCAGACGAAGACATTCCCATTAAAGTCGTCGGCGTGGGCGGCGCGGGGTCGAACGTTCTCGATCGGATCGTCCTCGACGGGCTCGATAAAGCGGACCTGATCGCGATCAACACCGACGTGCAATCGCTCGCCAGCTCCGTCGCTTCGAGCAAGGTGCAGCTCGGACGCACGGTCACGCGCGGGCTCGGGGCGGGCGGCGATCCGGAAGTGGGTTACAACGCCGCCTATGAATCGGCGGACGAAATCCGGCACGCGCTTGCCGATGCGCGGATGATTTTCATTTGCACCGGCCTCGGGGGCGGCACGGGCTCCGGCGCGGCGCCGGCAGTGGCGCAGGTGGCGCGGGAGAATGGCTCGCTCGTCCTCGCGTTCGCGACGCTGCCCTTTGCCTTCGAAGGAAAACGGCGCCTGGCCCAGGCGCGCGAAGCGCTGGCGAAATTGCGCGAGAACTGCGACGCGGTCATCTGCTTCGAGAACGATCGCATGGGCGACATGGTCGCGCCGAAAGCGGGGATTCATCAGGCGTTCGCCGTGGCGGACGTCACGATCAGCCAGAGTGTGCGCTCCATTGTGAGCCTGATCCAGCGACCTGGGCTGATCCGGATCGGGTTCGACGATCTGCTTGCGGCACTGCGAAGCCCGAGCGGCCGTTGTGTGTTTGGTTTTGGGGAATCGGATTCGGATAATCGCGCGCACGACGCGTTAAAGCAGGCGCTGAAAAATCCGCTGATGGATCGTGGCCGAATGCTGGCGGATGCGTCGCACGTGCTGGTCCAGGTTTCCGGCGGGCCCGGCATGACACTAACCGAAGTGGAGATCCTGATGCAGGATCTCGGGAAGCATATTCACGACGATACCCAGATCATTTTCGGAACGGCGGTTGATTCGCGAATGGGAAACCGGTTGAGCGTGACGTTGATCAGTTCGCTGGCGGGTGACGAAGAAGATGTCGCGGCGCGTCCGGCAAAACCAGCGAAGGTCGCAAAGATCGCAAAGGCCGCACCGCCACCGCCGATCCCGGAACCGGTCGCTCCTCCGGAGCCGCCGATCTGGGAACAGCGGGAAGAAGTTATCCCGGAAGTTGTCGCCCAGGAAGTAGAGCCGGCGAGGGAGCCAGCGGCGTTCACGCCTGAACTGATCCAGAGCGAGGAGCCGGAAGCGGTTGAAGCAGTCGAAGCCGAGCCGTTGTCATCTCAGCGGGAAGAACCGGAGATCGAGGAACCGCCGCCGCAACCACGCGTGATCCTTCCCCGCAAGAAGCCGACGATATTCAAAGAGCCGAAACCGGTCGTGGAAAAGAAACCGTTGGCGAAGCAGGAAGTGATGCAATTCGAACCGGTGACGCGCGGTCGTTTCGAGAAAAGCGAGCCGACGATCGTGGAAGGCCAGGATCTGGATGTGCCCACGTTTCTGCGCAAAAACGTGCGCGTGAAATAGGCGGGTTTCAGTGTTCAGGGGCGGGGCCCCGGTTGACCGCGGTCGGCCGTCCAGCTACCCTCAGCGGATGAGTATGCCGCCCGTGCTCACGGAGACGGCCCGCCCATCGCAGCGGAGCCGCAGCAATGTGAGCAAATCAACCACCACCAGCAGCCAGAAGGCCGTCGCCACCCACGCCCTGGAAATCCTCGAGCAACATCTCCTGCTCGATGGCTTCCGCATCGTGCTGAACCACGAAAAAAGCCGCGGCTCTTATTTATATAATGCGGCGACCGACTCTCGCCTGATCGATCTCTACGGCTTCTTCGGTTCGATGCCGGTCGGCTACAATCATTCGCATTTCGAGGAGCCGGCGGTGCAGAAGGAACTGGCACGCGCTGCTTCGATCAAGGTCGCGAACTCGGATGTTTACTCGGCGGGTTACGCAGAGTTTGTCGAAACCTTTTCACGGGTGGCCGGATTTCCTCCGCTCGAGCGTTATCTTTTTATTGAAGGCGGCGCCCTCGCGATTGAGAACACGCTGAAGGCGGCGATGGATTGGAAGGTCCGGAAAAATATCGCGGCCGGCCATGGCGAGCGCGGAACCGAGATCCTGCATTTCCAACACGCGTTCCACGGACGCAGCGGCTACACCATGAGCCTGACGAATACCGATCCGCGCAAGACGGATCTGTTCGCGAAATTCAAGTGGCCCCGGGTGACGAATCCATGCCTCGATTTCTCCCTGCCGGAATCCGAGCGGGAAGCGGACGCGATCACGCGGGAAAAAAAATCGGAGCAGGAAATCCGGCAGTTCATCGAGGAGCGCGGGACGGACATCGCGGCGATCATCATCGAGCCGATCCAAGGCGAAGGCGGCGACAATCATTTCCGCGGAGAATTTTTGAAGAAGCTTCGCGAGATCTGCGACGCGAACGAGATGCTTCTCATTTTCGACGAAGTCCAGACCGGCCTCGGAACGACCGGGCGGACCTGGTGCTCACAGCATTTCGGCGTCAAGCCGGATCTGATGGCGTTCGGCAAAAAGGTGCAGGTCTGCGGGGTGATGGCTGGCCCGCGGCTCGATGAAGTGCCGGATAACGCTTTTCGCCTGCCGAGCCGGTTGAACTCGACCTGGGGCGGCAACTACACGGACATGATTCGCTCGACCCATTTTCTGCGCATCATCGAGAAGGAAAACCTGGTCGAGAACGCGCGGGTCGTCGGCGAGCATTTCCTGAAAGCGCTCCAGCAATTGCAAAGCGAACAACCGCTCATCACCGCCGTGCGCGGGCGCGGCCTCTTCATTGCCTTCGACCTGCCCGATCCAAAGACACGGGACGAATTTTGGAAAGGCGTTTTCGATCGCGGTCTTCTTGTTCTGAAATCCGGCGAGCATTCCATTCGTTTCCGTCCGGCTTTGGACATCACCACCGAGGTCGTGGACGAAGCGATCGGTCTGCTGCGTGCTCAATGCCAGCAAATGCAGCGGTAACGCTGTAGCCGGGATCGATGATCCCGGCCCAGAATCATATGGATACGACAGCGTTATTTAGCTTCCTCGGAATCACCGACGAAAATCCCGGCGTCTTCTCCGGCGAATGGCTCGGCAGCGGTCCGGTCATTGAAAAATTTTCACCGATCGACGGTAAACTCCTGGCGCACGTCCGCACCGCGACGGATGCCGAATACGACAAGACAATCACGCGGGCACAGAAGGCTTTCGAAAAATGGCGGGTCACGCCGGGGCCGGTCCGCGGCGAAACGGTACGGACACTCGGCAACGCTTTGCGCGAGTTGAAATCGGAGCTTGGCCAGCTCGTAACGCTCGAGTCCGGCAAGATCATCGCCGAAGGCGAGGGCGAAGTGCAGGAGATGATCGACATCTGCGATTTCGCTGTCGGCCAATCGCGAATGCTCTACGGCCTGACGATCCAATCCGAGCGCCCGAACCACAGGCTCATGGAGCAGTGGCATCCGCTCGGTTTGGTCGCGGTCATCTCCGCGTTCAATTTTCCGGTCGCGGTCTGGTCCTGGAACGCCGCGCTGGCCGCGATCTGCGGTGACGCCACGATCTGGAAGCCGTCGGAGAAAACTCCGCTCACGGCTATCGCGGTGATCAAGATCGCCGAGCGCGTCTGCCGGCAAACCGGCGCGGACCCGGCCTTGTTTTGCCTGTTGATCGGCGACGGCCCCTCGATCGGTCGCAAGCTCGCGGCGGACCGGCGCATCCCGCTCGTTTCCGCGACCGGTTCGACGCGGATGGGCTTCGATGTCGCAAAGGAAGTTCACGGACGTCTTGGCCGCACCGTGATGGAACTCGGCGGCAACAACGCGCTCATCGTCGCGCCGACGGCGGACCTCGACATGGCGACCGACTCCATCTTTTTCGGCGCGGTGGGAACGGCAGGGCAACGTTGCACTTCCACGCGGCGGATTATCGTCCATGAGTCCGTTGCCGATGAAGTCCGCAAACGGCTGCTCGCCGCTTACACGTCGGTCAAGATCGGAAACCCGCTGGATTCGAAAACGCTGATGGGACCGCTCATCGATTCTGCGTCCGTCGATAACGTCCAGCGCTCGATCGAGAAAGTGAAAAGCGAAGGCGGCGAGGTCCTTTACGGCGGCGAGAAACTGGAGGGCGAGAATTTTTCGGGCGGCTGTTACATGAAACCATGCCTCGCCACGGCGCGTCCCGATTTCGAGATCGTCCAGGAGGAAACTTTCGGGCCGCTGGCCTATTTGATGACCTACCGCGATTTCGATGAAGCGCTCGCGATTCACAATGGCGTGACCCAGGGATTGAGCTCGTCGATTTTCACGAACGACATGCGCGAGGCGGAGAAATTTTTGAGCGCGGCCGGGAGCGATTGCGGGATCGCGAACGTCAATACGGGTACGAGCGGTGCCGAAATCGGCGGCGCGTTTGGCGGCGAGAAAAATACCGGCGGCGGCCGCGAAAGCGGGAGTGACGCGTGGAAAAATTACATGCGCCGCCAGACCAACACGATTAACTTTTCGAGGGAACTTCCGCTCGCCCAGGGCATCCAATTCGCCGCGGGGGAGGGGAGCGCGACCGCTTGATCATGACGACAGCAACTCTTAACGAGCAGCAGGCGACAGCGGCAGAGAAACGTTTTGAATGGCCGCTCTGTTACGAGGCGGAAAGCTTCGTGCTCGAACGGATCAACGCCTTTACGGAACGCAACAGTCTTGGGCGCGCGCTTGCGACGCGGATGCGTGATGAAACCGGAACGCTGATCCTCGACTGGACCGATTATCTGTTGCTTCCGGCTTTGGATGAAGCAGCGGCACGCGAGACGGGCTACACCGACGATCCGTTGGCCGACGCGCCTCAAGGTCAGAAACAGCTTTGGCACCCGGAAGCGATGCTGCCGCGAGTCCTCATCGCGCCGACCAACGCGAAATATCCGCTCGCGCTCGGCATTCGCCCGGATTTGGTCGCTGAGTTTGTCGTCGTTCACGACATCGAGAACGAGATAGAAGGCGAACCGTTCTCGCGTTACCGCCGCGTGCTGGTGAGCGATGAGAACGGCGCCCAGCTCTTTGCGGTCGAGCGACGCGGCTATCGCGGATACACCACGGCGCTGGCCGATGCGCGCGCTTACTGCATCGCGCGCGAACTTTGCCAGACGCGCCGGAGAAAATGGAATGACGCCGCGGCAGGATTCGCGCACGGGCTGGAGCGTATTCAGAAAATGATCGACCTCGTCGGCCAGGATCTCGCGTGCCATTTATTTTTCCGGCAGGAACGCGCTTATTGGGAGAGCCGAAACCGGGCCGGCCGCGAACAGAGGCGGCGTCAGGACTCGTTAGGCCTGGGCTGGGCGAACCACGATCATCACACCTTTCGTTCGTCCCGCGGATCTTTCGTCGACCTGATCAAAGCGTGGGAACGTTTGGGATTTCATCGGCGCGAACGTTACTACGCTGGCAAGGAAGCCGGCTGGGGCGCGCAGATCGTCGAGCAGCCGATCGAAGGGATCGTTATTTTCAACGACGTCGACCTGAACCCGGACGAAGTGGAAGTCGACTTCTCACGCCACGCTCTGCCGTCGCAGCCGAAGCTCGGCACGATCGGTCTCTGGTGCGGATTGCACGGCGAAAGTTTTCTCCAGGCCGGCATGCATCATCTCGAATGCCGGTTCGATCACGCGCTGCTACGCGATCAATTGAAAGCGGAAGGCATCAATACCATGAAGCCTTTCTCCGACTTTCCCTTTTTGAAACAAGCCTTCACCGAAGGCGAACGCTGGCTCGTCTCGCGCGAGCGCGCCGAGAAACTCCGCGCGAACGGGTCGATCACGGACGCGCAGTTCGACGAATTCACGAGCAAAGGCGCGATCGGCAGCCACCTCGAAAATCTCCAGCGGAAAGGCGGATTCAAAGGCTTCAATCAACACGCCGTCAGCATCATCATCGTGGAAACCGATCCGCGGAAACAAACGGCCGGCGCTTAGTTCACGATTAAGGAATACGACCATGGAACCTGTTTACATTCTCGGCGGTGGCCGGACTGACTTTAAGCGCAACCTGAAGAAGGAAGGGAAGACGATCCGAGATTTGATCACTGAAGCGGGGCGCAAGGCGATCGAGGACGCGAAGATCGATCCCGCGGAAATCGAGGCGGCGGCGGTGGGGAATTTCAACGCGGGCCAGTTCACGAAGCAGCTGCATCTCGGCGCGTTCGTGCCGGAGATCGACCCGAAACTCCACGGGATCCCGACCATGCACACGGAGGCGGCCTGCGCTTCGGGCGCGCTTTCAGTTACACTCGGTGCGCAATGGATTGCGGGCGGATTTCACGATGCCGTGCTCGTGGTCGGCGCGGAACAGCAGAAAACGATGTCGTCCCTCGATGGCTCGGACGTGCTGGGCGCGGCGGCGGATTATCACATCGAGAAACCGGAATACGGCGACTTCATGTTCCCGAAGTTATTCGGGAAAATCGCGCAGATCTATATCGATAAGTATGGCGCCTCGGAGCAGGACCTCGCGTGGGTGGCCTACAAGAACTACGCGCACGCGAAACTTAATCCGCAGGCGCAAATGCGCGACGCCGACCTGACTTACGACTGCGCATCGCAGGTCTCGGACAAGAACCCGAGCGTCGCTCCGCCGCTCAAGGTTTCAGATTGTTCGCAGATCACCGACGGCAGCGCATCGCTCGTGCTCGTCTCTGGCAAGTATCTCGACAAGCATGGGATTGATAAATCAAAGCTTGTTCGGCTGCTCGGATACGGTCTTGCGACTGATTACCTCGCGTTGGAGAAAAAAGACGCGCCGACCTTTTCCACGGCTCGCAAAGCCGCGGAGAAAGCCTTCGGGATGGCCAACCTGAAACCGCGCGATATGCACGGCGCGGAAGTGCACGATTGCTTTTCCATCACGGAAATTTGTGCCTACGAAATTCTTGGTTTGGCGGAGCACGGGAAAGGCGCGCAGCTGGCCATGACCGGTGCGACGGCGCTCCCGCAGGTGCGGAACGAGAAGGTGAGCGGTAAGATCGATTTCGAGATTCCTGTGAATGCCGGTGGCGGCCTGATCGGCGACGGCCACCCGGTTGGTGCGACCGGCGTGCGCCAGGTTTTTGAGGCTTACCTGCAACTCACCGAGCAAGCCGGCGCGCGACAGATTGAAGGGGCAAAGAAATTCCTGACCTTCAACATGGGCGGCAGTCTCACGACCAGTGTCGCCATGATTTGGGGCCGCGACTAAACGAACGGGCTCGAATTACGCGGCCTGCACGTGCTCGCGCGACATCGCCGCGAGATGCGCGTGGAGGAGCGAGAGCCGCACCTTGACGGCTTCGCAACGCTGCCGTTCGCGGGCCGCATCGCCTTCCGGCAAATGCTGGCTTTCGTAGGGCGACCGCGCCGGTTTGAGCGCATTCTCGACGAATTCGTTCGAGATCCGGGCGCGCTGGAGATTTAGTGTGTTCGTGATCCGCTCGGCTTCGGCGAGGGCGAGGTCGCGAATGGTGCCGTAGGCGCGGATTTCATCCGCGATATACGTCGACATCGCGTGGCGGGTGGAGGACCAGGTCGCTGCCCGGGTTTTGGCACGCTTAAACGTGGGTCGGACGATGGAGCTTCGGGTTTGTTGGGTTGGTTGCATGCCCTGAAGAAAAAGCAGCTCCTGTACCGGCGAGGCTTTCCCGACTCCACAGATTCAAGCGTTTAAGCCGCGGCCCCCCGCTTGCTATCGCCGATTTTTGACGGCTAGTGTTACCTAATGAGTCCCCAAGATTCCGATGCCACCATGGCGGTGTTTCTCGATTTGGAAAACATCGCCATCGGCGCGCACGAGGCGCAATTTCCAGCCTTCGAGATTCGCAAAGTGATCGAACGGCTGCTGCTCAAGGGCCATATCGTCGTTAAGAAGGCGTATTGCGATTTCGATCGTTACAAGACTTTCAAACGCGGCCTGCATGAAGCAGCCTTTGAGTTGATCGAGATCCCGCACATCCGCCAATCCGGCAAAAATTCCGCGGACATCCGGATGGTCGTGGACGCGCTTGACCTTTGTTACACCAAGAGCCACGTCGACACGTTCGTGATTATCAGCGGTGACTCGGATTTTTCCCCGCTCGTCAGCAAGCTGCGCGAGAACGCCAAGACCGTCATCGGCGTGGGCGTGAAGAAATCGACTTCCGACCTGTTCATCAGTAACTGCGACGAGTTCATTTACTACGACGATCTCGTTCGCGGCGAAGAGTTGAAGAGACGCCGGACCGTCCAGCGGCTCGCGCCGGCCTCAAAAGTCTCAGTGGGCAAGGACAACAGCCTGTCCGTGGATCGCGCGCTCGATCTTTTGACGAAAACGGTGGATGCATTGCGCGCCGAGCGTGGTGAAGACTACGCGATCCGCGGGTCCCTGGTGAAGCAGGCGATCAAACGGCAGAACCCCGGTTTTAACGAGCGCGCCCATGGTTTCCGCGCCTTTAATGAACTGCTTCTCGAAGCGCAACAGCGCGGTCTGTTAAAACTCGAAGACGACAAACAAGCCGGCACCTACATCGTCCACGCGGTGGATTGATTGGAGCACAGGCATCTTGCCTGTGCGGCAGACAGGCGTCTCGCCTCTCTATTGGGCTGCAACAACAACAGGCTGGAAGCCTGTGCTCCGTTACTTCCGCCGGTATTTCTCCCGATACTTGTCGCGCAATCGCGTTTGCCGATTCGACAAATCGATCTTTCGTCCGTCGATAAATGCCGCCTCAACCTGAGTCGGAAAATCGAGGGGATCGCCATTGGTCACGATCAAGGTCGCGGCCTTGTCCGTTTCGAGTGAGCCCAGGCGATCGGCCACGCCAAGGATTTGCGCTGGGTAAATCGTTACTGCTTTCAGCGCTTCCTCCTTCGGCAGACCGTAACCGGCGGCTAGTCCAGCTTCGTAACCGATATTGCGTTCGTTCGTTTCCGCGCCGCGGCCGTTCGACGCGATGCAAAAACGCACTCCCGCCTTCTGCAACTTCGCCGCGCTGCTCCAGGCGCTGTCGTAATCATCGTCGCGGCGCGAAGGGAGGCTCGTGGCCGGACCCAGGACAACCGGCGTGTCGCTTTCTTTCAATTGAGCGGCGACCCGCCACGCATCGTCGCCATCTACGAGCACGATCTTGAGTTGCATCTCTTTCGCCCAGGCGAGAGCGGCTTCGATTTGCGCCAGTGTGCTCGCATGAACGAACAGCGGCAATTTGCTATCGAAAACCGGCATCAACGCTTCCCAGCGCAGATCCGTTTTGAAATCCGGCCCCGGATTTTTTCGCGCCTGCCAATAGGAGCGCGCGATCTGAAAGGCATCGCGGATTTGCTTCTGCGCTTTCTCGATTTCCTTTTGCTGGTCCTTCGCCGATTTCCGCGCCCGCGGCCGGCGATCGATGGTCAAATTCGGCCAGCGCAAATGCATCGCGGCGGGCGAAAGCACCGTCATTTCGTCCGGCGTCCAACCATCGAGCTTCAGCACCGCCGATTGACCGGAAATAATTCCACCCTCCGGCACCGAGAGCGCCGTCAAGACTCCGGCACTGCGCGCCACCGGGATCAATTCGCTGTCCGGATTAACGCTCGTGATGCTGCGGACGTTCGGATTGATCGCGCCCGATTCCTCGACGTCCACCGTCGCTCGCACCGCGCCGATCTCGACCAGCCCGAGAACGGTATTGGCGTTGATCAACCCGGGGTAAACATGTTTGCCGGTACCATCGATTATTTCCGCACCTGCCGGGATCGCGGCGTCCGCTCCGATCGCCGTAATCTTTCCGTTGTCGAAAACGATGGTGCCCGAAGGAATGTCGGCGCCGCTGACGGGATGAATCGTCGCGCCCTTGATTGCGATCGGTTTCGCCTGCGGCGGCGCGGGCATCGTGTCGGATGCGATGGCGTATCCAGTCAGGGCCAGCGCGAAAGCGAGAGCGAGATAACTGGTAAAGCGCGTCATGGCGAGGCTGCGTCCTCCAGGCAGGTATGTTTGTCGTGGCCGCTGCCGTAGATCGGTTCGAGTTCCCGCGCCCGCTGTTGTTCCTGCGCGGAAATCTTCGGCGGCTCCTTGTCGTCTTTCTTTTCGGAATCGCCTTCCTTCGCGGGCCCAATTTCCTTCAACCGTTCCGTCAACGCCTTCTGGACGAGCGCCTCGCGTTGCGCCGCGAAAGCCTTCCGGCCCTCTTCATCTTCCGCGCGATCGAAATATTTCCGGCCATCGATCCAGGTCTGCTGGACATGCGCGTAATTCGAAAGCGGGTTGCCGCTCCAGATCACGAAGTCGGCGTCCTTCCCATTTTCGAGCGAGCCGGTTTTGGCGTCGATCCGCAACTGTTTCGCCGAATTGATCGTGACCAGCTTCAACGCGTCTTCCGGCGTCAGGCCGCCATATTTCATCGACTTCGCTGCTTCGGTGTTGAGCCGGCGCGCGAGATCGGCGCTATCGGAGTTCACGGTGGTGAGGACGCCCTGTCCATTCATCATCGCCGCGTTATCCGGGATCGCATCGTAAACCTCAAACTTGTAGCCCCACCAATCCGCAAAGGTGGAACCGCCCACGCCGTCCTTCGCCATTACGTCCGCGACTTTGTAACCCTCGAGAATGTGCTGGAGAGTGCCGACTTTGATCTTGAACTCCCGCGCCACGCTGAGGAACGCGAGGATTTCGTCCTGGCGATACGAGTGGCAATGAATCAACCGTTTGCCGCTCAGGATTTCCGAGATCGCTTCCAGTTGCAGATCGCGCCGCACCGGTAATCCCTGTTTCTTTTTTAGCGCGGCGTCGTATTCCTGCGCGGCCCGGAAACGGTCACGCATGATTTGTTCGACGCCCATCCGCGTCTGCGGATAACGCGTCTTGAATTTTTCGCCCCAGTTCGACTGCTTGACGTTTTCGCCGAGCGCGAACTTCACCCCGGGCATCGCGTCTGCGAACTTCAATTCCTCCGGGAGCGCGCCCCAGCGGAATTTGATGACCTGGTTCTGGCCGCCCATCGGATTCGCCGAACCATGCAGGATGTTCGCGGCCGTCACGCCGCCGGCCAGCTCGCGATAAAGTCCGATATCGGTCGCGTCGATGACATCGCCGATGCGCACCTCGCAGGTGACCGCGTGGCTGGATTCGTTCACGCCGCGGCTGATCGCCGTGTGTGAATGGCAATCGATGATCCCAGGCGTGACGTGCATTCCCTTGCCGTCGACGATCGCCGCTCCGCCGGGAGCCTTCAGGCCGAGACCGACCGCGGTAATTTTTCCGGCGGTCACGAGCAGGTCGGCGTTTTGGAGCGTGCCTTGTGGACCCGAGGTCCAGATCGTCGCGCCTTGAATCAGCAAGCTCTTTGGCTGCTCGGGCGCGGCGACGCGGCCGAACGCGCCGGCCGGATAGGTCTCCGGGAAATCGAGCGGCTTATCGAGCGGCGACGGTTTCTCGTCCGGTTTTTTTACCGGCGTGAATGCGGCCGTGCGCTTCGCGCTCCAGCGAAGATTCGGAGTGGCGGGCGCGTCGCCCGTGCCGGCAATTGTTTCGCCGATGACCTGGCCGCTCAGGCGAACCGAGCCCTCGCCTTTATCGAACAACTTTGCCGGCGCGATCAGCAAAACGGCGTCGTCCTTCACCGAGACGGTCGCCTTTTCGCCGCCGAGTTTCACGTCGAGCTTCTCGAGTTTTCCTTCGATGACCAGCGGCAGCATTTTGCCTTCGGCGGTCAGCTCCCACGTGCCGCGCACATCGCGTTCCCGCGCCTGGTCGGTGTCGTAATAATGGCCGTCGACCCACGTAGTCAGCACGCGTTCGTCGTCCGCAAAGAGGTCGCCGCTCGCGATCACGAGATTCGCCATCCGGCCCGGGGCGATCGATCCGAGCCGGTCGGCGACGCCGAACATTTCCGCCGGCGTGGTCGTCAACGCCGCCAGGGCCGCGTCCTTGCTCAGGCCGCGTCGCACCGCGAGCCGAACGCGCGACCAGAAATCTTTCTCCGGTTTTTCCAGCTTCTCCGTGGTGAAAGCGAACGGAATCCCGGCTTCCGCCAGGCGCGCCGGATTACTCGGGGCGCGGTCCCAGTGTTGAAGTTCGTCCAGCGCCACCTCAAGCGCCTGCTCCGGGCGCTCGATTTCCGGCGGCTTCGGAAAATCGAGCGGCAAAATGAGCGCCGGTTTTTTCTCAGCGAGCGTTTTGCGAACGCGATATTCGTGTCCGTTCCCAAACAGGATCGGCTTCAACTTGAATTCGTCCGCGATCCGCAGCGCGCGCAAAAGATCGAGCTCGTCTTCGGTTTCGAAGACCGCCGGATTACGCTGCATCTGCTCCGCCAGCGCCGCGAGACTCGCGTTCGTTTCCGGCCGCTCGGTCGTCGCCGGATTTTTTCGATACGCATCTTGCGCCGCCTGATACCACGTGGCGTCCAGAAAACTCTGCCGGATCAATGCGATCGCGCCCATCAGGGAATTCGGATAACCGCGATCGCCGTCGCGCCCATCCCGATCGAAATCGAACCCGATGTGTTGCGCGACGACCGGCGCCACCACCATCGTGTCGACATCCGCTTCCTGGAGATTGATCAGTGCGCTCGAGCCGTGAAAAACGCCGCGACCGGGAACGATCAACGCACTGGCGAACCCGAGATCGCGCAACGCCTTCGTGGCTTTCTTGTCGAGGTTAAGATAATCGGCGGCCTTCCGCTCCGGTGTGACGCGCGAATTCCACGAGCGCGTCCCTTTGGCGCTTTCCCGCGGGATCTCCTTCGGCTTCGCGTTCGGATCATCCGTGTCGACGTCGCTGCGCGTCGGCTCCGGCTTCAGCGTCTCCGGCAAATCCAACCGGCTGTAAGCATCGATGAACCCCGGATAAATCGTCTTCCCCGCCAGGTCCCAGACTCGCGCTTCCGCCGGCACCTTCACGTCCGGCCCCACTTCGACGATCAGACCGTCGCGGATCAGGACCGTTCCTTTCTCGATCGTCTTCCCGGGCGCGCTGACGATGCGAGCATTGGTCAGCGCATGAACCCGCGGATCGTTCTCCCGAATTCCCTGCTTCGGAACCGTCGTGACCTGGGCGGTCCCGGAAACCGCGAAGAAAAGCAAAGCCGCTAACCACAGACACCCCGGAAATCGCATGACAGGATTTGCAGGCTAGCGCGGCGAACGCGCGAGACAAGCTTGCTTTTCGGGAGACTTCGGCAGCGACACTGTTTAGCGAAAGTCTGTCGATGAAATCGGGATGACGTAGGTGCCCTCGAGATAATTTACCGTCACGGTTTGCGCGTCGTGCGACAGCAGCCGCAAGCGGGTTCCCGCCGGAATCACGGTCTCACCGTACAGAATCTTGATCTTTACCGGCTTGGTGATCGTGACGAACTGCTGTTGCGATTGCGAACTGCGGGGCGAGGCCGGAACCGGTGTTGGGGAAGAAATTGGAGCAGTGGGCGAAGGCGGCGCGGACGCGGGACTGACCGCAGGCGAAACCATCGTAGCGTCGAGCGCCTCGATCTTGATCGCCGGATGAATCTCCCAGGCCGTACGACGCCAGGGCTGGTGATATTTGTTCGCTCCAATCATCCGGATCACGGTACCGATGTCCGCAGCGCCGTTGTGCTCGTCGTCCCATAAGAGATATCCGGTGACGCGAATCCTTCGCGCTGCATGCCCTGTCGGCTCAATCGTCAGGTCGGGCGCGCGAATGAAGCCGGCCAGGGTTTGCATCCGGATGTTGTCGCGGAAGAGCGCGGTCTGGGTGTGCGGAGTAATCTCGCAAATGATCGGCGTCGCGTCGCCGATTTGCGGCGCGTGATCGAGTGGGTTTTCGAAGATCTCGATGTGCCAATCGTGGAAATCCATGCTGCCGCAATTCGTTGACTCGGGCGGTCCGGCATAAGCGAGCACCAGATAGCCTTCGACAGAAACGATCTGTTTTTCCAACGGCTCGAGTTGTCGTCTCAGCTCGGCGCTCAAATCTTTGCGCCGTGTTCCTTTTGTTTGGGCATCGAATGCCGCCACATATTGGAGAAACGTCGCGGTCTCCAGGGAAACGGGTTTCGTTCCAGTCAGGTTGGCGGTTGACCGGTTTTTCAGCCGGTTGCGCTCCGCTCCATCCGGAGTTTTTGCCGTGCCTTCCGGCCGATCGCGGCAATCCCAACGGGCGAGGTCGATTTCTTTCAGTTCGCGGTCTTCCGAAATGGTCGGTCGGGCCGCGAACGCGCAGGCGCTGGCGAATATCGCCAACGCGATAAGAGATCCTGGGAGAAAGCGACTGCTCACCCCATGTAAAAGCCGCCGTTCACGTTCAGGACGTGGCCGGTGACGTAACTGGCCATCGGCGAACAAAGGAACAGGGCGGCATCGACGATGTTTTCGGCGTCGCCGAGGCGGCCGAGCGGGATTTGTTTGATGAAATTTGCCGTCACTTCATCGGGCATGCCTTTGCTCATGCCGACGTCGATGAAGCCGGGCGCGATCGCGTTGACGGTGATATTCTGGCGGGCGAACTCGCGCGCGGAGACTTTCGTCAGCGCGATGATGGCGGCTTTGCTCGACGAATAATTCGCCTGGCCGAAGAGCCCCATCTGGCCGCTGACCGAGGACAAGTTCACGATCCGTCCGTTCTGTCGGAGAATCGCAGCCGCTTTTTGAGTAACGTTAAAGGTGCCGGCGAGATTTACGCGCACCACGCTCTCGAATTCTTCGAAGGTCAGTTTCTTAATAGTGCGATCGCGGATGATCCCCGAGTTGTTGATGAGAATGTCGAGGCCGCCGAATTTTTCGCCGATCATTTTCATCATTGCTTCGACCTGCTCCGGGTTCGTCACGTCGCACTCGATCACGAGCGGTTCTCGCAACGCCGCGGCCACATTCGTCGCATCGGTCTTATTAGTCCCATCCGGATCCGAGACGTAGTTCACGACGCATTGCGAACCGCGCGCGTCGAACGCCTTGATCATCTCCGCGCCGAGCCCGCGCGAGCTGCCGGTGACGAGCACGACCTTGCCGGTGAAATCAAGTGGATCAGTCATGGAATCTTAGACAGGATTAACAGGATTAACGGGATTGGGGAGAAGGCAACTCCCGGCTCTCTCTTCAATCCAGTAAATCCTGTTAATCCTGTCCAAATTCCTCTCTGGAATCTCGATTGCCCGCCATCCGATTAACGTTAGACTTTCGCTCCTGTGGCTGCTCCGATCCGGATTCTCACTGCCGTCCCGATTTGCGACGGCCACGACAGCGCGATCAACACGATCAACCTCGAGTTTATCCGGCATGGAATCGAGGTGGTTTATCTTGGGTATCACCGGTATGCCGAAGACATCGTCCGGGCTGCGATCCAGGAGGACGTGCGCGCGATCGGGATCTCGAGCTACAACGGCGGTCACGTCGAGTTTTTCGCCGAGGTCGTCCGGCAATTGAAGAAGCGGGGCGCGAATGACATCAAGGTTTTCGGTGGCGGTGGCGGGACGATCACGCATGACGATCAACGCGTGATGCAAAAACGCGGCGTCGATAAGATTTTTTTCGCGGGAACGTCGTTGACCGACATGACGCAGTGGGTCCGCGATCGCTATGGTAAAGTGCCCAAGCGTTCCGGAGGAAAAACTCCGGAGATGAGACTGGCGCGGAAGCTAACCGAGATTGAAGACAGCTACGCCAACGGAAAACGTCCGAAGAAGAAAAAAATCGAAAATCGAAAATCGAAGATCGAAAATACCAAGGTGATTGGCTTTACCGGCCCTGGCGGAGCGGGCAAGACCACCCTCATTGACGAGCTAATTCTGCGGCTGCTCCATCGCGAGCCAAAAGCGCGCATCGCCATTCTCTCGCACGATCCGAGCGTGGTCGGCGAAGGCGCGTTGCTCGGCGATCGCGCCACCATGATCAATTCGCAGGACGATCGCGTATTCATGCGCAGCATGGCGACGCGGGGACAGGCCGGCGGGTTGTCGCCCGCGACGGAAGATTGCCTGCGTCTGCTCGCGCAGAGCGGATTCGATTACGTCATCATCGAAACGGTGGGCACCGGCCAGGAAGCCATGCCGTTTCAAAACAAACTGGTCGATCAAACCGTGCTGGTGATGAATCCCGATTACGGCGCGCGTTTGCAGCTCCAGAAAATCGTCATGCTGGACCTGGCCGACATCGTGGTCGTGAACAAGAGCGATCTCGACCGCGCCAAGACGGCCATGAGCGAAATCGAAAGGCGACTTGAAGGAAGCGGGCGCGAGCAGAAGTTAATCTCGACCGTGGCGAAGCGTCATCGCGATCGTGGCGTGGATGAATTGTGCGATCTGCTGGGGCGCGAACCGGAGAAGAAAAAGAAATGAGCAAACTAGGACGCGTTATTGAAGCGGTAGAGAAATACAATCAGCACGTGCTCGACGAAGTGAAACGGGCGCGGACTGAGAAGAGATTTGGGAAGCAACTGCTCGATCGTTGGGATGAGATCAAGCGCAACATCAAAGTAGGCCGGGCGCCGACGGGATTGGAATTGCCGCGCCTGGCCTTGCCGGAGATCGATGAGCCGGGTGAGATCGCGCGCTACCTGCTGGGCGACGGATTGCCGGGCGAGTTTCCATTCTTGAATGGCGCTTACAAAGAGATGTATCTCGAGCCGCTCCAGGAAACCGGCAGCTACGCGAAGAACGGGCACGGGAAGAATGGACATGGAAAGAACGGCGAAACGGCCGTCGCGAAGTTGCAGGAAACAGAAGAGCCGACCCGCCTTTTTTCCGGGATGGGTTTGCCCGACGACACCAACAAACGTTTTCATTATCTCGGCGCGCACCAACGCTCGAAGCGGCTGAGCACGGCGTTCGACGGACCCACCCTTTACGGAATCGACTCCGATGCGGACGGCGTTTTTGGAAAAATCGGCGAGGGCGGCGTGGCGGTCGATACGGTCGAGGACATGGAGCGGCTCTATGCGGGGTTCGATATGGGCGCGCCCAGCTTTTCCGCCTCGATGACGATCAGCGGGCCGGCGCCGATCATCATGGCGATGTATATCGCGGCAGCGAAACGCCGCTTCGGCGACAGTGTTGTTCCGAAACTTCGCGGCACAATCCAAGCCGATATTTTCAAGGAAGTCCAGGCGCAGAACGAGACCATCTTCCCGGTCGAAGCGTCACTTCGTTTTCTGGGCGACATGATGGAATGGACCACGCGCAACATGCCGCGTTGGTATCCGGTTTCGATCAGCGGCTATCACATCGGCGAAGCGGGCTCGACGCCGGTGCAGCAGGCGGCATACACGCTCTCGAATGGATTCGCCTACGCGGAAATGATGGCGAACTGCGGCATGTCCGCGGATGAATTCGGCCCGCGGCTTTCCTTCTTCCTCGATTGCGGGCTCGACGTCGAATACATCGCGCTCACCCGCGTGTCGCGTCGCATTTGGGCGATCGGAATGCGGGACGCGTTCGGCGCGGGCGCACGCGCCCAGATGTTCAAGGTCCATACCCAGACGAGCGGACGTTCGCTCATCGCTGCGGAGTTTAGAAACAATCTGACGAGAACGGCGGCGGAATTGATGCTCGCTTATATGAACGGCACGAACTCGTGCCATTCGAACAGCGCGGATGAGCCATTCACCACGCCGAGCGAAGAATGGATCCGCCTTTCCGCGCACGGCCAGGCCATCCTGCTCGACGAATCCGGCATCTTCAAACACACCATGAACATGCTGAGCGGTTCGCCTGGCATGAAGGCGGTCGAGCGCGCGGTCGAAGCGGCGATCCTGGAAGAGTTCCGCGAGATCGAGCGGCTCGGCGGAGTCCTGGCCGCGGTCGAGAATCGTTATCAGCGCAGCCAGATTCAGAACGCGGCGCATCGTTACGAGCAGCAAATCTACGACGGCACCCGGCCGATCATCGCGCTGAACAAGTATCGCGACGGCGCGGAGGAGATGCCCGAAGTCGAGCTCGTGCGGACCTCGCGAGCGAAGCAGCAATTGCAGGTCGATCGCCTGAAGAAATTCAAAAAGAAGAACGCCGCGAAAGCTGGGAAAGCGCTGGATAAGCTCGCCGCCGTGGCGGAGACCAACGAGAATTGTTTCCCGGCGTTGCTGGAAGCCGCGGAAGTCTGCTCGTTAGGCCAGATCAGCGGCCGCCTCCAGGAAGTCGTCGGACGTTTCCGGCCGATGGTGTAAGGTGGCGGCACATCTTCCGCCGTCGGAACATAGACTTTTAGTCTGTGCGCCCAGCGGAGTTGCACTCCGCTGAAACCAGACAGAACAGCGGACAGAATGTCCGCTGGGCGCACAGGCTGTAAGCCTATGTTCCTATTTCGTCACGCGCTTTAGCCGCATGTTTTTGCCGTAAAAAGCGAGGCAGCGGGGTTCGACGACGTGCGTGGGATTGATCGACACGATGATGTCGTTGCCGGCGCGCGTAATCGTCCCGGTGCCGGAATTCTGGAACGTGTCCTCGAACTTGAAAGTCACCGTGTTTCCAGAAACGGTCGCCGGTCCTTCGGCTTCGGGCGCGGCGCCGTGGCCGTCGACCCAGGCAGCATCAAAGCTGACCTGCATCTTACTTCCGGACTGCTCGACGCTCAGCTGAAACACCGCGCGGCCGCCGAGAAATCTCTCCTCTCTGTATTGGCCGGCCCAAACGGATGAGTCGGCCGCGTGGACGAGACCCATCCCAGCGAGAAGAACGATCGCGGCGGTTAGATGACGCAGGAGCGGGCCAGGGCTTTTCATGGAAAGAATATTGAGCCGGTTCGACGTTCGCGCCATCGGCGTTATGCTGCGCGCAGTCATGGCTTCCTTGCAAGGAGACGCTGGATCAAGTGCGCGCAGTCGAATTGCATGGCGGCTCCTGCCGTTTCTTTTCCTCCTCTACGTCGCGAACTATCTCGATCGCACGAATATCTCCTACGCGATGCTGGGGATGAAGGGAGACCTGGGCATGACCGATTCGGTCTTCGGCACGGCGAGCGGCATTTTCTTCATCGGCTATTTTGCGCTGCAAATTCCCGGCGCGCTGTTGGTGGAACGATGGAGCGCAAGGCTCCTGTTGGCCATAACCCTGATTACGTGGGGCGCACTCACAACCCTGACCGGTTTTGTGCGCACACCGCTCGAGCTATACGGCGCGCGCTTTCTATTGGGGGCGGCGGAAGCGGGATTCTTCCCCGGCGTCATCGTTTATCTTTCGCACTGGTTCATTTATCGGGACCGGGCCAAGGCGCTTGGGCTGTTTATGTCCGCTATTCCGATGGCTTATATTTTCGGCGGCCCACTCGCCGGCTACATCCTCGGTTTTCAATGGCGCGGCATTCCTGGATGGCGATGGCTTTTCCTGCTGGAAGGCGCGCCGGCAATTATCCTGGGAATGGCGACGCTGTTCCTGCTTCCCGATCGGCCTAACGAAGCGCGATGGTTGCGGGCGGAGGAACGCGACTGGTTAGGTGCGCGCCTTACCGAAGAGCGGCGCGCCAAAGCAGACGTGGAGCAGATTACAATCTGGCAGGCACTCCGGCATCCGCCCGTCGTGCTGCTAACTATCGGACTGTTTTTCACCTATACGGGCGGCTACGCCTTTTGGTTTTGGATGCCGGCCATGCTTCAGCGCTTCACCGGTTGGAGTAATCAGCGTGTTGGCTGGATCGGCGCAGTCCCGTTTGTGGCTGGTCTCATTGGAATGCTCGTCCTCGGCTGGAACTCCGATCGGACCCGCGAGCGCCGCTGGCATTTCGCCATCCCGCAATTGACGGCCGCCCTGGCGCTCAGCGTGTGGTTCTTTCTCCCGCCTTCGAACGCGCTGCTCGTGGTCGTGTTTTCGCTGGTCGCCTTCGGGACGATCGCTTATTTGCCGTCGTTCTGGGCGTTGCCTTCCGCATTTCTTGCCAGTTCAGCGGCAGCCGCGGCCGTCGGGTTCATCAATTGCATGGCCAGCATCGGCGGATTCTTTGGTCCCAAGGTCATCGGCGAGCTGAGCCAGAGCACCGGCTCATTCCGCGGAGGATTTATCTTCATGATCGCGTGCTGGACGATCGCATCCGTGCTCGTGCTGCTATGTCCGCGGGAGAAGGTAAGCAGACAGGATTAACAAGATTTTCAGGATTCAGAAAACCAATCCAGTTAATCCTGTAAATCCTGTCTAGTTCTGCTTGAGCGCAACTTCGAAGGGCGCGCCGGTCTTGGCGCGAATGTCTTCCACCGTGACGCCGGGATGCAGCTCGGTGAGGACGAGGCCGCCTCCCGCTTTCACCTCGAACACGCACAGATCGGTGATGATGAGGTTCACGACGCCGAGGCCCGTGATCGGCAGCGTGCATTCTTTCAAAATTTTTGGGCTACCGTCTTTCGACGTGTGCTCCATCACTGCCACGACGCGTTTCACTCCGGCGACCAGATCCATCGCGCCGCCCGGCCCTTTGACCATTTTGCCGGGGATCATCCAATTCGCGATGTCGCCTTTATCCGTCACTTCGAAGGCGCCGAGAATAGCGAGATCGATGTGGCCGCCGCGAATTTGGGCGAAGGAATCCGCGCTCGAGAAGAAGGCTGAGCCGGGCATCGTAGTGATGGTCTGTTTGCCGGCATTGATGAGGTCGGCGTCTTCCTCGCCGGGATTCGGGAACGGCCCGATGCCTAACAAGCCGTTTTCCGATTGCAGCGTCACGTTCATTCCTTCGGGAATGTAGTTTGCGACCAGCGTTGGGATGCCGATGCCGAGATTGACGTAGTAGCCTTCGCGTAGTTCCTGCGCGGCGCGCTTCGCGAGCAGGTCGCGCACGGTTGATCCGGCCTTCGCGACCGCGGCGCCTTGCACGGTGCGGAATTCGATCCGCTTCTCGTATTTTTCGCCCTGAATGATGCGATCGACGTAGATACCGGGCGTGTGGATCTGATCAGGATCGAGCTCGCCCACTTCCAGTAGCTCTTCGACTTCCGCGACGCAGATGTCACCACAGGTGGCAATCATCGGGTTGAAATTCCGAGATGTTTTTCGATAGATCAGGTTGCCCGACTTGTCGCCTTTCCAGGCCTTCACGAACGAAACTTCGGCCGTGATTCCCGGCTCGAGGACGTACTCTTTGCCGTCGAAAATCTTTGTCTCCTTGCCATCGGTCAGTTTCGTGCCGAAGCCAGTGCGGGTGTAGAACGCGGGAATTCCAGCGCCTCCAGCGCGCAGCCGTTCCGCGAGCGTGCCCTGCGGAATCAATTCGAGTTCGAGTTCGCCCGCCAGCACCTGGCGCTCGAACTCCTTGTTCTCGCCAACGTAAGAAGCCATGACTTTTTTCACCTGACGAGTTGTGAGGAGAACGCCCATCCCGAAGCCATCCACGCCCGCGTTGTTGCCGACGATGGTCAGGCCTTTCACGCCGCTGGCGTGAAGTGCGGCGATGAGATTTTCCGGTATGCCGCACAGCCCGAAGCCGCCCGCGGCAATCGTCATGTCGTCGTGGAGCAGGCCGGCAAGCGCCGCCGTGGCGTCTGAGTAAACTTTGCTCATGTGGCGAAACAGTTAACCACGAAATGCACGGATCGAAAAAGCTTTGTGATTCCGGACGAAGCGAAAGCTCTTCTTTAGCTGCTTCGCTGTGCGAAGCGCAGGGAGAAGCGGCCATCTGCTCTCGCGCCGCCCACAGAGCGGCGGCTACAGAAGAGGCTGATGACCGGTTGCCGCGCCCCAAATCATCGGCAGATTGCAGCTTCGCTTTTCTATGACGAATCCGACTCTCGCGCATCAACTTGCTCATTTCGCCGGCTCGCTCAATTTCGAAGATCTTTCGAGGAACGTCGTGCACGAGGTGAAGCGGCGGCTGGTGGACTCGTTAGGCTGCGCCCTCGGGGCGTGGAATGAGGAGCCGTGCACGATCGCGCGCAAGGTCGTCTCGGATTTCTCAGCGAAGCACGGCGCGACCGTGATCGGCACTTCGCACAAAGCGCCACCGGATTGGGCCGCGTTTGCGAACGGTTGCTGCATTCGCTACTTCGATTACAACGACACTTATCTCTCGAAAGAACCGGCTCATCCGAGCGACAACTTTTCCGCGGTGCTCGCTGTGGGCGAGAGCGTCGGCGCGACCGGAAAGGAAATGATCACGGCGACGGCGATTGCCTACGAAGTGCAATGCCGGTTCTGCGATGCGGCGAGTATTCGGGCGCGCGGCTGGGATCACCCGACCTACGGCGCGTTCTCGACTGCGCTCGCCTGCGCGAAGTTGATGAAGCTCGATCCTGAGCGGACGCGGCACGCCATTAACATCGCCGGTGTCCATTGCGCGGCGTTTCGGCAGGCGCGGGTCGGGGAGCTTTCGCACTGGAAAGGCGTGGCGTTCGCGAACGCGGCCAGGCTCGGGGTTTACGCGGCGCTGCTAGCTCGCGAGGGGATGACGGGACCAGCGCCGATTTTCGAGGGCGCGATGGGATTCGAGAAGGAGCTGGGCGTCTCGTTAGGCAACGTCCGCGAAGTCTTCGATAAAACCAAGGAAGCGATCCCGGGCGAAGGCCCCGCGTCCATGATCCTGAAGACGAGCATCAAATATTGGCCGGCGGAGTATCACAGCCAGAGCGCGATCGAAGCGGCGCTCTTTCTTCGCAATCAGATCGAGGACCTCTCGCAGGTGAAGACGATGGTGATCGAGAGCCACGACGCCTCGGTCGACATCATTGGGAGCGAACCGGAGAAGTGGCATCCGCAACAGCGCGAGACGGCGGATCACAGTTTGCCGTACATCACGGCGGTGGCGTTGATCGACGGTGAGATGACGGACAAGCAGTTCGCGCCCGAGCGTTTCACCGAGACCGGCATCGTGTCGTTCCTGAAAGGCGTGAAGGTGGAACGCAATGACGAGCTGACCGCGCTTTACGCCGAAGCGGTGGCGAACATCGTGCACGTGAACCTGGCCGACGGCCGCACCCTGACGAAGCGCGTCGATTACCCGTTGGGCAACGCAAAGAACCGGCTGAAGGATTCCGAGGTGGAAGGAAAATTTCTCAATCTCGCGGCGCCGAAGATCGGCAAAGACGCCGCCGACCGCGTGGTGGACCTTTGCTGGAAGTTTGACCAAGCACCTGATGTTTCCGCCCTAATGGAGTCTCTTGAGATGCCGAGGTGAGTTTTTTGACAGGATTAACAGGATTGACAGGATGGGCTTAGATGTGATGCCACCGTTTCTTCAATCCCGTAAATCCTGTTAATCCTGTCTAATGAAACATTGTGCTCGTCTACGCGAACTGATCCGCGGCGGCTGCGTGGCGATGCCCGGGGTGTTCAACGCCGCGATGGGACGCCTCGTCGAGCGGAGCGGATTTGATGCGCTCTACATCAGCGGAGCCGGTTTGTGCAATGCGACTGCGGGCGTGCCGGACATCGGTCTCCTCACGCTCACGGAAGTGGCGCAGCTCGCGGGCTACATCGCGCGCGCGGTGAAAATTCCGGCGATCGTGGATGCGGACACCGGTTTCGGCGGCGCGGAAAACGCGGCGCGCACGATCGAGGAATTCGAACGCGCGGGATTGGCCGGTTGCCACATCGAGGACCAGGAATTTCCAAAACGCTGCGGCCATCTCGCGGGCAAGACGCTGGTCGAAACGAAAGAGATGAATGAAAAGATCGCAGCCGCCGCCGCGGCGAAACGGGACCAGGATTTCCTGTTGATCGCGCGGACCGATGCCCGGGCGGTCGAGAGTTTCGTCAGGGCCGTGGAACGGGCGCAGAGTTATGTGGCGGCCGGTGCCGACGCGATTTTTCCGGAAGCACTGCAGAACGAGCAGGAGTTCCGCGATTTCGCGAAGGAAGTGAAGGCGCCGCTCCTCGCGAACATGACGGAGTTCGGCGAAAGCCCGCTCTTGTCGCTCGAAGAACTGGCCGAGCTCGGCTATCGCATGGTCATCTATCCGCAGACGGCGTTCCGCGTTTCCATGTTTGCAGCCGGCCAGATGCTGCGCGATTTGAAGAAGACCGGCACGCAGAAAAGCTGGGTCGATCGGATGCAGACGCGCCAGGAGCTTTACGACCTGCTGGATTACGATCCGACCAAGTAACAGGAAAACGATATGAGCACAGAAACCAAACCAGCTTACAGCCCTGGGCTCGCCGGAGTGGTCGCGGGCGAAACCGAGATCTGCTGGGTCGATCCGAACGCGGGCCTCATGTACCGCGGTTACGACATCCACGAGATGGCGACGAAGGCGAACTTCGAGGAAGTCGCGTATTTACTTTTGAAGGGCGAGCTCCCTTCCGCCGGTCAATTGGCGGAATTTTCGAAGGCGCTCGCGGCCGAGCGCAAATTGCCTGAGCCGGTTTTGAGAATGCTGCGGCTGATGCCGAAAAACACGCATCCGATGGACATGCTCCGCACGGGCGTTTCCATGCTCGCGCCGTTCGATCCCGACCTGAACGATCATTCGCACGACGCGAACGTCCGCAAAGCGATCCGACTCCTGGCGCGCGTCTCGACGCTGGTGAGCGATGGCTGGCGAATTTCCCAGGGTCAACCGCCGCTCGAAGATAAACCGGACCTCACTCACGCCGGTAATTTCTTTTACAAACTCACCGGCGGGGTTCCGCAGGACTGGCAGATCCGGATGCTGGACACGATTTACATTTTGTACGCCGACCATGAATACAATGCCTCGACATTCGCGGCGCGGGTGACGGCGTCGACGCTGGCCGACATGTATGCGGCGGTGACTTCGGCGTGCGGCACGTTAAAAGGCCCGCTGCACGGTGGTGCTAATGAAGAGTCGATGAAGATGCTGGACGACATCGGCACCGCCGACCGTGCCGAGAAATGGATGATGGACGCGCTGGCCGAGAAGAAGAAAATCATGGGCTTCGGTCATCGCGTTTACAAAAAGGGCGATTCGCGGGTGCCGATCATGCGCGAGATCGCGCGCGATCTCGGGAAGCGGCTCGGCAAGGAACAATGGGTGCCGATCTGCGAAAACCTCGAGGCCACGATGGAACGCGAGAAACAACTCTGCGCCAACGTCGATCTCTACGCGGCTCCGGTTTTCACCATGCTGAAGTTTCCGCCGGAATTGAACACGCCGATCTTCGCCGTCTCCCGGGTGGCCGGCTGGTGCGCGCACGTGATCGAGCAACACGATAACAATCGGCTGATCCGGCCGCGCTCGCTCTACACCGGACCGCAGTTGCGGCCGTATCCAGGTTCGGTCTCGGGCAACGGAGCGAAGTGAATCGATGGCGGACGCTGAAGGGAAATCGCTCCAGGAATTTTACGCGCCGCAAAACGCGTGCTTCGGCTGCGGCCCGGCGAATCCGGATGGGCTGCACATCCGTAGTTTTGTGCGGGGCGACGAAGTCGTGGCGGAATGGAAACCGGAGACGCGCTACGAGGCGTTCCCCGGCGTCCTGAACGGCGGCATCATCGGCGCGCTGCTCGATTGTCATTGCAACTGGACCGCGGCCTGGCACCTGATGAACAAAGCGGGCGATGATCGGCCGCCGTGCACCGTCACGGCGGATTACGCGATCAAGCTGCTACGCCCGACGCCGACCGATGGTTCGGTGTTCTTGTCGGCTAAAGTTGTCGAGTCGGAAGGCAGCAAGGCGACGGTTGATGGAACCTTGAGTGCCGGTGGGAAAGTCTGCGCGACTTGCCGCGGAACTTTTGTCGCGGTGAAAGAAGGTCATCCCGCGTTTCATCGCTGGTAGGGACGCGTTTCCGACGCGTCCGACTTTTATCTCCTAGCGCCCAACCAAAATAGTCGGACGTTTCAGAGAAACGTCCCTATCTGTGACAGACGAACCGCATCCCGACACTGCCGGCGCGCAGCTTCCGTCCGAAACCGCGGCGGAGATCGGGGAGCCATCGTCAGTCGCGGCGGGATTACCGGCGATGTATGAAACGACGCGGTTCGCCCTCCGCGAGATGGGCATCGCGCGCGGGTTCAAAACGCTGCTCAACGTCAACAAGAAGACCGGGTTCGATTGCCAGAGTTGCGCCTGGCCCAGTCCCGACGACGATCGCCAGGTCGCCGAGTTTTGCGAGAACGGCGCAAAGGCGGTCGCCGATGAAGCAACGACGAAGCGGGTCACGTCGGAGTTCTTTCGGCAGCATTCGATCGATGATTTGCGCGCGCAGACCGACTTCTGGCTTGGGCAACAGGGCCGGCTCACGCAGCTGATGGTGAAACGCGAGAGCGCCACGCATTACGAGCCGATCTCATGGGAAGACGCCTTCAAGCTGATAGCTGACGAACTGAACGCGTTGCCGTCACCGAACGCCGCCGCCTTCTACACGAGCGGTCGGACCAGCAACGAGGCCGCGTTTTTGTACCAGCTTTTCGCGCGGCAATTCGGAACGAACAATCTCCCGGACTGCTCGAACATGTGCCACGAATCGAGCGGCGCCGCGATGAGCGAGACGCTCGGCATCGGCAAAGGCTGCGTGAAGCTCGAAGACTTCGACCACGCCGACGCCATTTTCATCATCGGGCAAAATCCCGGCACGAATCATCCGCGGATGCTGACGAGTTTGAAGCGCGCGAAACAGGCGCGCGGAAATCATCTCGGCGCGAAGATCGTCTCGATCAATCCGTTGCCCGAAGTGGGCAATTTCCGGTTCAAGAATCCGCAGGACTTGAAGAATCCATTACGAGCCGCCGGGGTATTTTTCGGTGAGGGCACGAAGCTCAGCGATCTCTGGCTGCCGTTGCGCATCAATGGCGACGTCGCCGTTCTCAAAGGCATCATGAAAGAGATGCTCGACGCCGAAGACAAACAGCCGGGCTCGGTTTTCGATCACGAATTTATCCGCGAGTACACCGCCGGCTTCGAGGAATTCATCGCCGATCTGCGCGCGACAAGCTGGGACGATATCCTGGTGAGCAGCGGCGTGACGCGGGACCAGATCCGCGCCGCCGCCGAGATCGCGATGCAATCGAAACGGATCATCTGTTGCTGGGCGATGGGTCTCACCCAGCACAAGAACGCGGTCGCGACCATCCAGGAGATCATCAACTTCCTGTTACTAGGCGGGAACATCGGACGTCCGGGCGCCGGTCCTTGTCCCGTACGCGGACATTCCAACGTCCAGGGCGATCGAACGATGGGGATTTGGGAAAGGATGAGCGAGAAGTTCCTCGCCAAGCTCGGCGCGGAGTTTGGATTCGAGCCGCCCTGCGAACCCGGCACGGACACCGTCGAAACGATCAAGCAGATGCACGACGGCCGCATCCGCGTTTTCATCGGGCTGGGTGGTAATTTTCTTTCGGCAACGCCGGACACGGAATACACGGCGAAGGCGCTGCAAAAGTGCCGGCTCACCGCGCAGGTCTCGATCAAACTCAATCGCTCGCATCTCATCACGGGCGAAATCGCGCTCATGCTGCCGTGTCTAGGTCGCAGCGAGATCGATCGGCAGGCCGGCGGCGAACAATTCGTCACGGTCGAAGATTCGATGGGGATCATCAATCCGTCGCGCGGCGTTCTCGAGCCCGCGAGCGAGCAATTGCGAAGCGAACCCGCCATCGTAGCAGGGCTGGCGCGAGCTACACTAGGCGAGCGTTCCAGGGTCGATTGGGAAGGTCTCGTCGCGGATTACAACCAAGTCCGCGATCACATCGAAAATGTCATTCCCGGCTTCGAGCGGTTCAATGAACGCATCACGAAAGACATTTTCTATCTGCCAAACGCCGCGCGAGACGAGCGCAAATTCAATACTGATATCGACAAGGCGAAGTTCACGGTCCATCCCGTTCCGCGCAACGAACTCGGGCCCGGCCGATACATCATGATGACGATCCGTTCGCACGACCAGTTCAACACCCACATCTACGGCCTGGACGATCGTTACCGCGGCATCTTCAATGGCCGGCGCGTCATTTTCATGAATCCGGAGGACGTGGCCGCCGCCGGGCTGAAACGCGGCGAGCTGGTTGACCTAACGAGTCATTACGAAGGAGAAGAACGGACCGCGAGAAAATTTCAGGTCGTGCCTTACGAGATCCCGCGCGGTTGCACCGCGACTTATTTCCCGGAGGGAAACGCGCTTGTCTCGATCAATAGCGTCGCCGAACGGTCGAACACGCCGACGAGCAAGTTCGTCATCATCTCGATCAAGCCCTCGGAGGGACGTGCTTCTGCACGTCCCACTTCTCCGCGCACACAATGAAATATTTGGGACGTGCGGAAGCACGTCCCTCCGAGAACGCTAACTCTCGAACATGATTCGTTCGATGTGCGAATACAGATTGAACGTCGGCGGCCGCAGGAATCCGATCAGGGTCTGGCCGCATTCCCTGGCAAAATTCACCGCGAGCGATGAGGGCGCGGAAACCGCGGCCACAATCGGAATGCCGGCCGCGAGGGCTTTCTGCACGATCTCGAACGAGGAACGCCCGCTGACAACCAGGACGTGATGATTGAGCGGGAGAAGCCCATCGAGAAACGCGCGGCCGATCGCCTTATCGACCGCGTTATGGCGTCCGATATCTTCCCGGACGACGAGCGGATTGCCGCTCAGGTCGAAGATGCCGGCAGCATGGATGCCACCGGTCCGAGCGAAATTTCCCTGGGCGGCGCGCAAACGCCCCGGCAATTCCAGCAAGATCGCTTCCGCGATTTGCGCTCGCGCTGCGGAATCGATGGCCGGAAATTGTTGCCGGATAAATTCGATGCTCGTTTTGCCACAGAGCCCGCAACTGCTGGAAATCGTGCCGAAACGCTGGGCCGCCGCGGACTCGAACTTCACGCCCGGCGCAAGCTCGACGTTGATCAGGTTCCCGAGCGAGGCCAGGACCGCGCCCGGCGCGATCGTACGCAAATCGGCAAGCTTGCGCACGATCGCCTCGGAGAACAGAAAACCGGCGGCAAGCTCTTCGTCGTGGCCGGGCGTGCGCATGGTGGTTGCGATCGCCGCGCCGGCGATTCGAATTTCGAGCGGCTCCTCGATCGCGACTTCATCGGTCACGCATTCGTGGCGACCGTCTTGCGTCCGGCGAATGATGCTGCCCGGCCCGATCCCCTGCATGGGAAATCATCGCACGAAAGGAGAAGGCGGCGAACACTGGTGCCGCAAAACTTCGCTTAGAATGACAGGAAAGAAGTGATAACGATTACTGCAGTGCTGCTCGTCGGGGGTGAATCCCGGCGCATGGGCCGGGACAAGGCGACGGTCGAATTCGATGGGCAACCGTTATGGCAGCGTCAAATCGGAATTCTGCGAGAGCTCAGGCCGGAGAACATTTTCATCTCGGCTCGAACGAGACCGTCTTGGTTTTCCGATGACGCTGCGCTTCTGCTCGACGATCCGCCATCACGCGGCCCGCTTAGCGGCCTAACGAAAGCGTTAGCGGCAATGCGGACGACGCACCTGATCGCGCTCGCCGTCGATATGCCGTTCATGACAAGTGAGCAGTTGGCCATTCTTCGCGAATTGGCTGCCGAGAGCCGTGGCGTTGTCCCTGTCATCGGCGAACGAGCAGAGCCGCTGGCTGCTATTTATCCGGCGGAGGCCGCAGTGGATTTTGCCACTGCTCTGGCAGGCACCGATTTTTCCTTGCAACCCGTTATCCGAAACCTTGCGGCTGAGGAGAAAGTCAGGCTTCTTGCTGTGCCGGCTCAGGACGAAGGTTTGTATCGCAGCGTGAACGAGCCTTGAGGTGTTCACAGAATTCGTTGCCTGAATTCCGTCGATGCGCGGCTCGGATGGGCGCGCTTATCGTTGGGCCATGACAACATCGAGCTTTCAGACCGTGCGCCAGTCGGCAATATTGCCCAACGAAGATTCCCTGCGCATGAAAGTCCCCGAACTGCTGCCGCCCGCCGATATGATGTATCGGGCTCTCGTCAACCGCGACTCGAGCTTCGAAGGAATTTTCTTCGTCGGCGTACGCACGACCGGCATCTTTTGCCGGCCCACCTGCTCTGCAAAAAAACCGGCCCGCGAGAATGTCGATTTTTTTCCTACGCCGAGCGAGGCGCTCCACGGCGGCTATCGACCGTGTCTGCGTTGTCGCCCAATGGATCCCGACAAACGTCCGCCGGAGCTGATCGAGCGGTTGCGGGCGGAAGTCGAGCGCGCCCCCGGTGGTCGGCTTACCGACAAGGAACTGGCCGCGCTTTCGATCGATCCCTCGACGGCGCGCCGTCAATTCAAGCGGCATTACGGGATGACCTTCCAAGCCTATCATCGCGCGCGCCGAATGGGCCTTGCTTTGCGCGAGGTGCGCAAAGGGAGTCGCGTCGCTGCCGCGAAAAACGGGAGCGGCTTCGAATCGGCCAGCGGTTTTCGTGAAGCGTTCACGCGCGTCTTCGGCGATCCACCGACCGCCGCGAAGGCGCGCGACTGCATGTTTGCGGAACGGATCGAAACGCCGCTCGGCACGATGCTGGCCGTGGCTGACGACAAAGGTTTACGATTACTCGAATTCGCCGATCGCCGCGCGCTCGAAACGGAACTGGCCGCGTTACGAAAGCGCTTGAAAACAAACGTCGTCCCGGGCGAACACAAATATCTCGACGCGATCCGGACCCAGCTCGCCCGCTATTTTTCCGGCGAGAATCTCGAGTTCGATATTCCGCTGGCGCCAATCGGCTCCGACTTTCAAATGCGGACCTGGGAGCTATTGCGCAAGATCCCGACCGCGGAAACGCGTTCGTATTCCTGGATGGCCGAGCGTCTCGGGATCCCGAACGCGCGTCGCGCCGTCGGCCGCGCGAATGGCACGAACATGCTTTCCATCATCATCCCCTGCCACCGCGTCATCCGCGCCGACGGCTCTCTATGCGGTTACGGCGGCGGTGTGTGGAGAAAAAAGTGGCTACTGGATCACGAGCGGCGCTTCGTGCAGAAGCGAGAAAGTGAATAGTGACTGGTGATCGGTGAATGGAATTGGCGTCGCGGCGTCGCCTACGATTCACCAGGCAACTGATCACCATTCACCTTCTTCAAAACCGCGCCCAGGAGGACTCGAACCTCCGGCCGTCGGATTAGAAATCCGAATTCTTAGCAGAGAGACTCCGTTGCTTGGTTCGGGAAGCGGATTACCGGCGCGCCGTCGCCACTTGGCGTATTCGAGCCAGTTGAATGAGATAACCAGATGCCACAGACATTTGGCTAATTGGATCGCCAATACAACGGCAAAGCTGGAGAACGGATCCTGCGATCGCAAAGTCCGCAAACGGCGATTCATCAGTCTGGTTTGCCAACAGCACAGAGTCGTAGTGCTGCCATCTCGAATCGAGCAGAGTCATGTAATCGACATTTGAGATTTTGTCGAATTCCACGCCATATTCACTTGCCAACACAGCGCGGCCCAAAGTGTTGGAGAGGTTCACCAGCTCGTATGTCACCCGTTCGGCCACTTCTTTACGCGATGTGAAGACTCGAAATCCGAGATTTGTGACCCAAGCGCGAAACAGGTATAGTTCGGCAATTCGCGATCTGTTGGAGGAATCCGTGCTGTTCAATAGACTCGGGTAGGATTCTTTGTAATTGTCCGAGTAGAAGAAGCCGCCGAGATCGATGCCTTTGACGATGTCGGCAGCAGAGGCAACGCCAAAAAAAGTACGAAGCAGGCCCATGATGGAAATCGTTGCTTGGTGCCTCAGAACGGCTTTTCGTCCAAGGCTTTTTTCTGCGCGATATAATCAATGAACTGGGCTGAGCCAATGGAGAGACTTGGCGGAAACCCGAACCGGTCGAACACAGCGAGAAGCTGGCCCTGTTCGGCTGACCATGACGACTCGGATGCCTTCTGCCAAGTCAGCGAATTTGCATTGAGCAACGTCTGAATCTGCGAGGCCGAAAAGGCATCCCTTCTAAAAACTTCCGCTCGGCTTCGATCATCAAGGAACACAACGGAAATTTCAAATCCCTGATATTTGTAGCTGCGAGTTTTCTGGCGAGGATCTTTGTCTTGCGCCCTCGATATTGGATTCCCATATCGCTGTGTGATCTGCAGTTCTGTATCCCCAATTCTCGCCAAGAGAGGCGTAGACGGAACGATTAGGCAGGAGGCGACAAGGAGGAACGAAATTCTCTTCACAAATTCCGTAAAGCAGGAACCAGACCCGGAACTAGCGACGATCGCGCCGACGACGCTATCGGTGTCTGGCTGAACTATGAGCGCAGCCGCACATAAAATCGCATAACGCGCTCGAGAGCGGCCTACAGGCAAGTTGGCGGAAGACGCCTCTCCAAACTCTAGATTCACCCTCTACCAGCCAGCCGGTCATACTCCGCATGGGTGCCGATCCAGTCCCAAACGAAAGTGGCGCCGTCAGAAAAGCGACCCGTAGCGCGATAGTGCAAGCCGATTCGCGCCGACCATTCGCCTCTTCCAACAGGCTTAAATCGAAGCGAAGAGTGGCCTGGATCATCACGCCAAAGAGCATAATTCTTCCGCGCGAGGCTGCGAATTTCCTGCGGAAGTTTGCGGTAGCAGTCCCAGAAACGCGCCGTCGTCCGGCTCGTCATTCCTCTTCCGCGAGAATTTTCTCCAGCGGGATCGTTTTCCCTTCGCGAATCGCGGCGTCGGTTTCCTTCGTCAGCCAGTCCATTTTTCCGGATGCGAAGTCGGCCTTCATCTGTTTGTCCCACTCGTCATCGGCGTGCGGAAAAAGCTCGGCTAACAACTCGCAGTATTCTTGGGGCGACAACCGGGCGATCGCTTCCTTGATTTCAGCCACCCTGCTCACCGGCAAATCGTCGCGCATTTCCGCGCAAACGGCAAGACGCGGAAGTGGTACGGGAAGAAGTGATACGGGATGCGAGATGCGAGATACGGGATACGGGATGCGAGATGATTAGCGAGGCAGAGTGTGTAGCAACGATTCCCTGACCCCAAACCCCGCATCTCGCATCACGTATCTCGCATAACCGCGCCCAGGAGGACTCGAACCTCCGACCGTCGGATTAGAAATCCGATGCTCTATCCGGCTGAGCTATGAGCGCAGAACCGGGCGAGAATACTCGAAAGACTGGAGCATGTCATCCCGAGGCTGGCGAAGCGGGCCGAGGGACCGCTCAGGCGATCTGTTCGCTACCGCGGAACGTTACGCGTGATACGTTAATGTGCGCCTAGCCTTTCGCGGAAGCGCAACTTTCAGCTGCGAGGTCCCTCGGCGCGCTTCGCCAGCCTCGGGATGACCGCGCTTCTAGCGCGAGCACTAATCGCTGATCCGGTGCTTTAGCTCCCAGACACGGAGCGCGGCGAGGAGGAGGCTTTTCGTGCGAGTAAGCGTGCCGACGGCGGGCTGTTCTCTGGGGGCGGCATTTTGGACGTTGTTTTTCCGCGGACGACCACGGCGCGCTTTGGCTTTCCCGGCACGACGCGCGGTCTCGCTTATGGGGAGATGGCCAGCGTTGTTCATGCTCGCTGAAAAAGCAGCTTCCAAGCCACTGCTCCATCGCCCCGTTTCCCTCTTGTGCGCGGCTCTGATCTCCGCAAGTTTGCCCGGTCATGGCTGAGAATCGAAAGCTGGGGCTCGGGTGTCTCACCATCTTTCTCGCGGTGGCGCTTTGCGCCAGCGTGTTCATCAATCTCGTCCTGGCCGCAACCGCATTTCGCCGCTTCGGTGGAGGCCCGCAGTTCGAAGAGCCGACGCCGTCGTTTCGGGAAGTCATTGTGCAACGCGGCGCGCGCGGGAGCGGCGACAAGATCGCGGTGATCACAATGCGCGGCCTGATCAGCTCGTCCCTGCCGGGCAACGTGGGGGACACGATGGTGGAAGACATGCGACTCGCGCTCCAGCAGGCGCGCGATGACGACCACGTCCGGGCGATCGTGCTGGAAATCGATTCGCCCGGCGGAGAAGTAACCGCGTCGGATGTTATCTACAACTGGGTGGTCAAGACGCGCGCGAAAAAGCCGGTGATTATCTACATGGATTCGCTCGCGGCTTCGGGCGGATATTACGTCGCCTGCGGCGGGAAATACTTGATGGCGAACGAGACGACGATTACTGGCAGCATCGGCGTTATCATCCAAACGCTGAACTACGAACAGCTTTTCAACAAGGTCGGCCTCGCCTCGGTGGTCTTCAAAAGCGGGAAGTTCAAGGACATGCTGAGCGGGACGCGTCCGGTCACTCCAGAAGAACGCGAATACATTCAGAACTTTGTGATGAAAACCTATGACAAATTTCTTGGGATCGTCGCGCGCGAACGGAATCTGCCCGCGGACGGGCTCCGTAATTCCGTGGCCGACGGCCGCATCCTCTCCGGGAAAGACGCGCTCGATAACAAGTTGATCGACGCGGTGGGCCAGATCGAAGACGCGTTCGTGAAGGCGAAGGAACTCGGTCACGCGCCTGGGGCGACGATCGTGAAATACGGGCCGCCGTTTAGCTTCGGTCGTTTATTGCGGGCCTTCGGCAGCACGGACAACAAGATCGAGCTGACGCTGCCGAAGCAGTTGATGCCGCAGCTGGAAACGGGGCGCGCTTACTTTTTGCCGAGCTTCTACGCTCCGTAGGACGCGCCGCGCCGCATGACCGTGGATGGTTTTTTCCCGGCGCTGAGCGCTGTTTTCTACGCGCTCTTTCTCGTGGCGGGCGTTTACATTTACGCCTCGCTCATCCGGCAAATCGCGGCGCGGCCGCCCTATTCCGAGCCGCCGCCGCTGCGCACGTTTGGCTGGCCCGAAGCGATCCTCGCGGTTTTTCTCGCTTTCTTTTTTCTGCTGAGTCTTTCGGGAGGCTCGACGCATAATGCTTCGCGGATTGGAAATCGCGAGCTGATCGCGAGCGCGGCGTTTACGATTGGCCTGCTCCTGGCGCTCGCCGGGTTTCTTCGTCTGCGGCGCTTCGATCTGGATTCGTTAGGCGGCTTTTCGAAAATCGGATTCTTCCGGACCGCGATCACGGCTGGAATTTTCATCCTGGCCTCCTACCCGCTCATTTTTTTGGCTGACGTTGCCACCCAGCGAATGCTGCGCGGGGCGCCGCCGCAACAGCCGATCGTCGAGATGTTCAACGAGTCGAGCACGCTGGAGCAACGCATTCTTATCATCGTGCTCGCTGTTTCGCTCGCGCCGCTGGCCGAGGAATTTATCTTCCGCTTTTTCATCTACGGCGTCCTGAAGCGATATCTCGGGAAAGTCGTCGCCGTCATAGCGAGTGCGCTGCTTTTCGCCGCGGTCCACGCGCATCTGCCCTCGTTCGCGCCGTTGTTTGTCCTCGGAAGCTGCCTCGCCGTGGCCTATGAGTGGAGCGGTTCCATTCTCGTTCCGATGACGATGCATGCGCTCTTTAACGCCACCACCCTTACGGCTCTCGCCTTTCAGGAACACAGTCAGCCATGAATCTGCGGGCCCTCGGCGAGGACCGGTTGCTCGATCGACTGTTGCCGGACCTTCCGCGCAATGCCGGGGTCGTGCTCGGGGCGGGTGACGATTGCGCGGTTGTGGAATCGGGGAAACCCGGCCTGCTCCACCTGCTCAAGACCGATTGCCTCGTGGAAGGAATTCATTTTGCGAAAAGTAGTCCGCCGCAGCAGGTCGGATGGAAGGCGATGGCGCGGCCGCTCAGCGATTTCGCCGCGATGTCGGGCGTGCCCCAGTTCGCGCTCGTCACGCTGATCGTGCCCGCGCGCAGAACCATCTCCTGGGTGCGGCAGCTCTATCGCGGCATTGAAAAAGTGGCCCGCAAGTTTGAGGTCGCGGTCGTCGGCGGCGAGACCAGCAACATCAAGGGGCCGGCCGTGATTTCAATCAGCATCACCGGCTTTGTGGAACGGAAACGCTGGGTCGGCCGCGCCGGTGGCAAAGCGGGCGACGAGCTTTTTGTCACCGGCCGGCTCGGGGGATCGCTCCGAGGGCACCATCTGAAGTTTGTCCCGCGGATCGACGAATCGCGCTGGCTCACAAAGAATTTTCCGATCCACGCCATGATGGATTTGAGTGACGGACTTGGAACGGATTTGCCGCGCCTCGCGCGGGCCAGCCGCGTCGGCTTCGAAGTGGACGAAACGGCGCTGCCGTTGAATCGCGGCTGCACCATTCGCGAGGCCATCTCCGACGGAGAAGATTACGAATTGCTCTTCGCGATCTCACCGCGTCACAGCGCGCGGTTGCAAAAAAGCTGGCGCAAGAGATTCCTGAAAGTCGGGCTAACCCGCATCGGCCGGTTGAATCAAAAATCAAAAATCAAAAATCAAAAATTCCCCGTCGGTTATGTTCATTTCAAACAGCGTTGAGCAAACAATCGCGGCTGGGCGGACTTACGGCGAGAAGGCGCGTCGGGGCGATGTGTTCGCGCTGCGCGGCGATCTGGGTGCGGGGAAAACGCAATTCGTGAAGGGATTCGTCGCGGGCCTGGGCAGCAACGCCGACGTTACGAGCCCCACGTTCGTCCTCCTCCACGAATACGGCGACGGCCGATTGCCGGTTTTTCATTTCGATTTTTACCGGGTCGAGAGCCGCGAAGCGTTGTCGCGCATCGGCTTCGACGATTACATTTTCGGTGACGGCGTTTCCCTGATCGAATGGGCCGATCGGTTTTCCGCTCTCATTCCGAGCCGCGCGAAGTGGCTTTCGTTTGAGCTGAAGGATGAAAACACTCGCGTGATCACCGAGGGAGTGGCGCGATGAAAACGCTGGCGCTGGAAGTGTCCACGGCCCAAGGGAGCATCGCCTGGCGCGAAGATGGCGAGGCGTTGTTCGATGCCCAGTTTGCCGCCGACCGCAAGCACTCCGGCGCATTTTTTGAAAACGTGGAACAGTGCCTGGAACGGTTTGGCCGGCCGGAACAAATCATCGTGGGCCTCGGGCCGGGTTCTTACGCCGGCGTGCGCATCGCGATCGCTACTGCTCTCGGCTTGCGCTCAGCGGCGAAGGCGAAACTTACTGGAATTCCGTCGGTGTGCGCGCTCGATGTCGAAACCGCGGACTACTGCGTGATCGGCGACGCGCGGCGGCAATCGTTCTTCTTCGCCAAAATCGAAGGTGGAAGACTGACAGAAGGACCGGCTCTCAAAACGCCGGCGGAATTGGAGACGACGATCGAGGAATTGAAGATCCCCGTCTACGCTTCCGAAGCCTTGCCGCAATTTTCGGTCGCGAAACTGGCTTATCCTGCCGCCGGCCGTCTGGCGGAAATTGCTCGCCTATACTCTGGCAATATCGACGCCGCTCTGGAACCGATTTACCTTCGCGAGCCGCATATTACCGTCGCGAAAGCGACCCCCGGATTCGCGCCTACAAGATGAACTCGAAAGAAATTTATCGATGCTGGGCCGAAATCGATCGCAGTGCGCTGCTCCACAATCTCGGCGCCGTCCGCGAACGGATCGGCACGGCTGACGTCCTCGCGGTGGTCAAAGCAAACGCCTACGGGCACGGATTGGTCGGCGTTTCCGAAACAGTCGCAAGTGAGGTCCAGCTCTATGGCGTCGCAAACCTGGAGGAAGCGATCGCGCTTCGAACAGCGGGATTGCCGCATCCGGTCATCATCCTCGGACCTGCTCTGCCGGGCGAACGATCGGCCATCGTCGAGCGCGAATTCATTCCCACCGTCTCAACGATCGAAGAAGCGCAGGCGTTCGATCGAATCGGGCCGGTTTCGATCAATTTCAAAGTCGACACCGGCATGGGTCGGATGGGCGTGCCCGAAATCGAAAGCCTTGCTGTGTTCAAGAAAGTGTCCGGGTTCGGCAATCTGCGCGTCCATAGCGTTTCGACTCACATGCCGGTTTCAAACGAGGATGCTGCCTACACTCGCGACCAGCTCGTCCGGTTTCGCAAGGTCCTGGAGCAATTTCGCGCCGAAGTTCCAGGCGATTACAAGGCGCACGTCTTGCAAAGCGCCGGGACGCTCGCGTTCAACGAGACCCCGCACGAAATCGTGCGCGCGGGCGTGATGCTCTATGGAGTTTCCCCTTTGCCGGAATTCCAGAAGCTCCTGCGACCGGCGATGGTGTGGAAGACGCGCATCGCACTGATCCGCAATATGCCGGCCGGGCACGGCATCAGTTACGGCCGCAGTTTCATCACGCCGCGCGAGATGCGGGTGGCGACGTTATCGGCCGGTTACGCCGATGGTTATCCGCGCCACCTGTCGAATCGCGACGCGGCGGTGCTCGTGCGCGGAAAACGCTGCCCGCTGCTGGGCCGGGTGACGATGGACCTGATGATGATCGACGTTTCGCAGATCAAAGATGCGGCGGTCGGCGACGAGGTGGTCTTGATGGGCCGCCAAGGCGACGAGGAAATTTCCACAACCGAACTAGCGGAGCGCGCGGACACGATCACGTGGGAAATCATCACGCGAATTGGCAGCCGGGTGCGGCGTGTGTATGTGTGAGTGAGATGTTCCAGATCATCTTCAACGAGCTGAGCGCCGCGGAAATGGCGGCGTTGCCGAAATCGTTGCAGCTCGATTTGCTGGCGGAATTCCAAATCCTTCCCGAGGACCTCGACAATCTCGACACCAGCCGCTTCGGCGTAATCGAGCGCGAAGGGAAGAAGCTGCATCGTTATCGCGCGAAGGAATATCGAATCTATTTCGAGCGGACGCCGGAGGGCATCCGGGTCCACCGCGTCCTGCACAAGAACACGTTTCGTGATTTCCTTTTCCGCAGCAAACTTCCGATGGCGGAAGACGACCAGCTCGGCAAGAACCGCGAATTTTGGAAGCTGATCGAGCAAGGCGAGCGGACCCGGAAGACATCGTGATCGCCCAGCTCGTCGCGGACGAAAAGCTGCGTCAGCGCGAGTTCCCCATCTGCACGCGCAAGATTTATTGCGCGCACGCCGCCGATGCGCCGCTGCCGCGACGGGTGGCCGAGGCGATGCGGGAATCGATCGAGCGCGCCTCGGTCGATGCGCGAAATTACGAGAACGAGCTGGCGCGCATTGAGGAAACGAGGGCGCTGGTGGCGCGGTTGCTGGGCTGTGAGACAGACGAGATCGCATTCACGGGTCCGACGGCGAGCGGACTGAACACTGTCGCGAACGGACTCGACTGGAACCCGGGCGACGAGGTCGTCTGTTACCTCGATGATTATCCGGCAAACGTTTATCCCTGGCTCGCGCTCGAACGGCACGGGGTGAAGCCGGTGCTCCTCGAAACGGCGCGCATCGGGGAAATCACGCCGGAAATTGTCGAGCGCGCGCTGACAAAACGAACCAAACTCGTCGCGCTCGCCAGCGCGAATTATATCAGCGGCTATCGCATCGATCTCGACGCGATCGGGACGCTGTGCGCGGAGCGCGGCGTTTTGTTTTCCGTCGATGCCATCCAGACGATGGGCGTCTTTCCGGTTCCGTTGCAGCAGGTCGATTTCGCCAGCGCCGGCGCCCAGAAATGGATGCTCGGCCCTTCGGGCGCGGGAATCCTGTTTGTAAAGAAAAGCCGGCACGACCTGTTGCGCCCGCCGCTTATCGGCGGCTGGAACGTCGTGTCGCCGAACTTCATTTCCCAACGCGAGGTCGAATTCGAAACCGGCGGCCGGAAATTCGAACCGGGCGCCTACACCCACAGCGTCCTAGCTGGGTTAAGGGCGGCGGCGGAACTTCTATTGGAAGCGGGACCGCAGGAAGTCTCGCAGCAAATCAGCGCGCTGCTCCAGGCATTGCAAGATGGAATCGCACCGGCCGGCTTCGAGTTTCTCACCCCGATGGAAGAGAAGAATCGCTGCGGGATTTTAACGTTTCGTCATCCCCAAATCGCATCCGAGCGGTTCGCTGATGCGTTAACGGAAAACGATATCGTGGTCTCGCTGCGTTACGATCGTGCGAATCGCGGCTGGCTGCGAGTCAGCCCGCATTTTTACAATACGGACGCCGAGATGGCGAAGATCGCGGAGCTGTTACTCGACGGTGTAGAGGCGGCTGTCTCCAGCCGGTAATCGCCAAATTCCGCGGGTGAGGACACCCGCCGCTACACCTACTTCATCAGCAGCACGGAACGGCTGCGTTTGATTTCGCGCGTGATCTTGCGGTGCATGTGCGCGGGCATGCCGGTGACGCGGCGGGGCAAAATCTTGCCGCTCTCGGTCACGAATTTCTTCAGCAGGTCGGGATTTTTGTAATCGATCGCTTCCGTGGCGATATCGATGCGCCGGCGCGGCATGGTGCGGTTGGCGCGGCGAAAAGCGGAACGGCGCTTGGCGGTTTTCGGTTGCATGGCTGGTTATCTCGTCTCGCGATGGAGCGTGTGCCGCTTCAAAAACGGATTGTATTTCTTTTTCTCGAGCCGGTTCGGTGTGCGCGGGCTCTTCTTGTTGCGCGTCGTCATGTAACGGGAAACCGGCTGGCCGAGCGCCTTCGCTTCCGTGCATTCGAGCGTGATGATTTCCTGCGCCATAAATTATTTATTCCTTGCTCTCGTCCGGCTTGGCTTCTTCTTCCTCGCCCTCGGCGCCTTCCTCCTCGGTCAGGCCGAAGAGGGATGTGACCGATTGGCGGACGCGCGAAGCCTTGTTCTGCTTTTCGAGCTGCGATTGGCACTCGACGGTGAAGCGCGCGAACGGGATCGCTTCGAGCCGCGCGTGCGAGATTGGTTTGCCCGACATCTCGCAAATGCCGTAGGTGCCGAGCTCGATCCGCTTCAACGCCTGGTCGATTTCATAAAGCGCGTCCTGTTCCTGCGAAAGCAGGCTGAGCGCGAAATCGCGATCGTAAGCGTCGCTGCCGGCATCTGCCTGGTGCATGCCGAACGCGGAAGCTTCGCTACCCTCGGCGCGCGAGCGGAGATTGTCCTTCGCCACGCCGGCCATGGAATCCACCATCGCGTCGCGCAATTGGAGGAGCTTGTCCTTCTGTCCGCGCACGAACGGGTCGAGCTTGCGTTTCTTGTGATTCTTGGTCGCGAGAATTTCGTGCTTCGCGTTATTGGAACCGAAATGTTTCCGGGCCCCGTTCGCCTTGAGGGATTTTGCCGGCCGAGCTGCTACCTTCTTCGGCGCCTTGGCCGCAGGCCTCTTCGCCGCGCGGGCGGTTTTCTTCGCCGGCTTCGACGGCCTGGCCTGCGCCCTGGCTTTCGGGCGCGAGGCTTTCTTCGCCGGGCTTTTCGATTTCGCAGGCTTTCTCGAACTCTTTTTCTTCGCGGAACTGGCCATAATTTGGAAGACGCCCTTGTTAGCTGGACGCGAGCGGAGGCTTACTAAAGAACATTTCCAGCGGGGCGCAAGGAGAGATTTCCCCGCTAAATGCGAGCGAAAAGAGGCCTTTTTCGAAGGGCGTTACGAGCTCGCGCTGGAATAATGGCGCAGGGCGAATCGCCAAAAAATCCGGGAGAGAAAAAACGCGACCGATCCTGCGATCATGAGATGCAACATCAGCCAGGCCGGTTGATCGAGCGGCTTGATCAAGAGCCGCGCGGGAATGTTCGCCACGATCACGACCGGAATGATCCAGCCGAAAATGAAGCGGAAAAGGCGCGGGAAAATCACGTCGGGATAGCGCGCGATGTGGAGGAAATTGAAGTAGCCATAGACGAGCCCCTGCGCCCGGACGATCCAGAAACTGATCGCGGCCAGCGTGAGCATGATCGAGTAATGGACCGCCACGCCGAAGCAGAGGGCCACCAGATAAAGCGCGATCAGGCCGAGGCCCGGGACGACTTGCAGCTTCGTCAGCGCGACGATCACGACGATGCCGCCGAGGATCGCGTTCAACACGCTGTCGAGTCCGAATTGTTTCGTGGAAACGGCGAACTGGCTGTCGATCGGGAGGACGAGGAGCGAATCGAGCCGACCGGTGCGGACCAGCTCCGGGATGTTGGAGACATTGACGAAGAAAAACGCCTGGAACAATTGCGCGATCATCTGGTGGGTCCCGATGAGGAGGATGACTTCCCACTTCGACCAATCACCGATGTGATCGACCTGCCCGAAGATGATCCCGAAGAAAACGATCTGGCCGCAGAACCAGAGCACTTCCACGACCATCCAAAGAATGAAGTTCACCTTGAAACTCAGCTCGCGGATGAGCGAGTTGCGCAGCATGATTCCCCAGATCTCAAGGTAGCGGCGCATGGGGTGCCTTCTGGCAGAGTGGCGAATTAGTCAATGGCGTAGAAATCGCGGCCATCCCGAGCCGCACAAACGGCGAGGGATGGCTCCAAAGTCCAAGCTCCAAGCTCCAAAGGAGCACCAAGCATCAAGCACCAAATCAGCGATTCCTGTCCTTGGAGCTTCGTTGTTTGGAGCTTCTCTGGAGCTTGGATGTTGGAGCTTGGAGCTTTCGACCGGGCGCAACTTCGCGCCAGACCGGCGGTTGTATTAAATTCAGCCCCAGATCATCATTCTGCTTGCTCCTATCGATGTTCAAACGACCCATCCCACTCATTGTCGCCGCGATTGTTCTGATCGCCGTAGCGCTCCTGCTCCGCCGCTGCACGAGCGGGTCGAGCGCGACGTTTCAGACCGCGGCCGTGACGCGCGGACCGATCACCCAGGCGGTGACCGCGACCGGCACGTTGAACCCCGTCCAGAACGTCCAGGTTGGTAGCCAGGTCTCGGGCAACATCCAGAAACTCTTCGCCGATTTTAATTCGCTCGTGAAAGCCGGACAGGTGATTGCGCAGATCGATCCGGTTGTTTTCCAGGCAAACGTGAACCAGGCCGAAGGCGATCTCGCGAATGCGAAGGCCGCGCTCGAACTCGCGCGGCTGAACGAGACACGGATTCAAGCGCTGGTCGCGAAACAGAGTTCCGCGCAATCCGATCTCGATCAGGCCACAGCGACTCTGCATCAGGCGGAAGCCAACGTGAAGATCAAGGAAGGCGCCTTGGAAAAGGCGAAGGCAGACCTCGACCATTGCACGATCACGTCGCCGATCGATGGCATCGTGATTTCGCGAAATGTCGACGTAGGACAAACAGTGGCGGCCAGCCTGCAGGCGCCCGTCATTTTCACGATCGCGAATGATCTCTCGAAAATGCAGATCGACGCGAACGTGGCGGAAGCGGATGTGGGCGGGGTGGCGGTCGATCAGGAAGTGGATTTCACCGTCGATGCGTTTCCGACGCGGACATTCCAGGGAAAGGTTGTGCAGGTGCGCAACGCCCCCATCACGGTGCAAAACGTCGTCACCTACGACACCGTGATTGGCGTCAGCAATCCCGACCAGAAATTGAAGCCCGGCATGACCGCGAACGTTTCCATCGTGGCCGCCCACCGCGATGACACGCTGAAGATTCCAAACAGCGCGCTTCGTTTTCGCATGCCCGACCAGACTCCGAGCGCGGCCCCGAAGCGCGACCCAGCGTCGAGCGGACGCGGACCGGGGAACAAGCCCGGAGGCAATCGCGCTGAGCGTCGCGTGGAACGCACTGTGTCCGTTCTGGCTTCCGGGGCTTCCAGACCGACGGCCGTGACGATCAAGACCGGGATCAGCGACGGCATGACGACCGAAGTTCTCGAAGGTTTAAAGGAAGGCGATCTTGTGGTCACCGGCATGACGGAAAGCGGCGCGGCAGTGACCCCTGCGAGCAATCCTTTCGGCAGCGGTCCGCGGCGTTTCTAGCGCCATGAACAATTCTTCCGAGGCGGTCGCCGTTCGGCTCGATGATGTTCGCAAAACGTATCAGACCGGCGAAGTGGAAGTGCAGGCGGTTCGCGGCGTTTCGATCGAGATCGCCGCGGGCGAATTCGTCGCGCTGATGGGATCGAGCGGTTCCGGCAAATCGACCTTGATGAACATCGTCGGCTGTCTCGACCGGCCGACCTCCGGTCGCTATTTTCTCGACGGCGAAGATGTGTCGTCGTTGAGCCGGGACGAATTAGCGGACGTGCGGAACCGCAAGCTCGGGTTCGTTTTCCAGAACTTCAATTTGCTGGCGCGCACATCGGCGTTGGAAAACGTCGAGCTTCCCCTGCTTTATTCCGAGGTCGCGCTCACGAATGTGGAATTGCGCGAGAAAGCCGAGCAGGTCTTGGAAGCAGTCGGATTGCAGGGACGCGGCGATCACACGCCGAGTCAGCTTTCCGGTGGCCAGCAGCAGCGCGTCGCGATCGCGCGCGCGCTCATCAACGATCCGGAAGTTCTGCTTGCGGACGAGCCGACCGGGAATCTCGACAGCCGGACCAGCGTCGAGGTGATGGAGATTTTTCAGCGGCTGAACGAGAAAGGAATCACCATCATCATGGTCACGCACGAGCACGACATCGCCTCCTACGCCCGGCGCAATATCGTGATGAAAGATGGCCTGGTGCGCGACGACGTGGTGGTTCAGAATCGTTTGAAGGCCGCGGCGGAGCTGGAAAAGATGACCGCGGGTGAGGCCTTGGAGGCAGCCGTATGACTTCGAAAAACTTTGCCCGCCGCCTGCGGCTCTTGTCGACCTTCAAGATCGCGGCGCGCGCCTTGCGACGAAACAAGTTGCGCTCGGCGCTGACCGCGCTGGGCATCATCATCGGCGTGGGCGCGGTGATCGCGATGGTGAGTATCGGCAATGGCGCGAAGGCGCAAGTCGAGGCGCAGATCGCCAGTCTCGGCGAAAATGTCATCCTGATTTTCTCCGGCAGCACCACCGCAAGCGGCATTCGCACTGGCTGGGGTGGCGCGGGCACACTCAAGATTGAAGATGCGGAAGCGATCCGTCGTGAAGTGCCCGCGGTGACGCTCGTGAGCGAAGAAGTTGTCTCCAACGCACAGGTCGCCGCAGGAAATCAGAACTGGTTCACACGAATCTATGGCGAGTCCGCGGACTACTTCGAAATACGGCAATGGGCCCTGGCCGACGGTGCGCCGTTTACGAGTCAGGATGTGCGGAGCGCGAACAAGATTTGCGTGATTGGCCGCACCACGGCGACACAGATCTTCGGGAGCGAAGATGTGGTGGGGCAAGTTCTGCGGATCAAGAACGTGCCTTTCCAGATAACGGGCGTCCTCACTTCCAAAGGGCTGAGTTCGCAGGGCACGGACCAGGACGACATCGTGATCATGCCCTACACCAGCGCGATGAAACGCGTCCTCGGCGGTGGAACCACCCTGCGCAACATCAACGCGCAGGTGGCCAGCCCGAAGGATCTGGCGCCAGCGCAGCAGCAGATCATCGCGCTGTTGCGCCAGCGCCATAACATTCGAGAAGGGCGCGACGATGACTTCACCGTCCGCAACCAGGAAGAAATCGCCGCGGCCCAGACCGCGACGACGGAAACGATGACGGCGCTGCTCGCCGGCGTGGCTGTCATCTCGCTCATCGTTGGCGGGATCGGGATCATGAACATCATGCTGGTTAGCGTGACCGAGCGCACGCGCGAGATCGGGACGCGCATGGCGGTGGGCGCGCACGGGCGCGATATCCTGACTCAATTCTTGATCGAAGCGATGACGCTCAGCGTGGTCGGCGGAATCATCGGCATCGTCACGGGCATCGTGGCCTCGAAGGTCATTGCCATGATCAAGAATTGGTCGTCGCTTGTTTCGCCGACTTCAATCATTGTCGCGTTCATAGTCAGCGCCGGTGTCGGTATCTTCTTCGGTTTTTATCCTGCGCGAAAAGCCGCCCAGCTCGACCCAATCGACGCGCTTCGTTACGAGTAACTCATCGTCGGAGGGACGTGCTTCCGCACGTCCGACTTTGCGGTGTGCACGATGGAAATTGTGGGACGTGCGGAAGCACATCCCTCCGAACTACGACCTTGGCTCGCGGATCCGGCGCGATGGGACCCACTCGTCCCATTTCGATTCGTAGTCGGTGTAATGAATCAGGTGCACGCCATCCTTAGCCTGCAAGACGGTCGCGGCGTACCAGTGCTTCTTCCAAAGCACTTCCACTTTCGTGCCTTTCGCGTAACGGACCGCCTTGATCGCCTGGAGATCTTCCGGCGCGACCCAGAGGTCTTCATCGTCTTCGTAGCCGATGAAGTGAATCTTTAGCTTCTCACCGCGCGCGTCGATGACCCGGCAGGCGTACCAGTCGCCGTTGCTATCGCGTGCCTTTGCGCGTTCGCCGATTCTCGGGTTCGCCAAAGGTTTCGACTGGGCCAGGACCATTTCCGTATCGAATGTCTTGGTATGCGCAAAAGTGGAGCGCTGTTCTTCCGCCGCGTTCATGTCGGCTTCGACGTGGGCGGCGAATTCCGAGAGCGTGACCGCGCCATCGTGATTCAGATCGACGTAGGAAACGCCGCGAAGCGCGTCGAGCAGCGCCTCGGTAAAGGTCCAATGCTCGGTCGACGATTCGCTCGCGGCCGACGAGGTCACCGCGGCGTAGACGGGGCCCTTCGATTGTTTTGTGATAGCGAGCCCGGCCTGGCCGGAATAGCAGCAATCGATCAGCCAGAGAACGCGGCTGCAATTGCTTCCGTTGATTTTTCCCGGGATCGAATTGACCGACCAGCCATCGACGTCATCATCGCCGGCGTCGTAGGACGCGAGATAAACGTCGTTGCCATCATCGGATTTCGATCCGTGCCCGGCGTAGTAAACGATAAGGAAATCGTCGGCGCGCAGTTTCTTCAACTGCTCGGTGAACGCGCTGTCGATCTGCTGCTGGGTGGCTTGCTTGTCCTGGAGATAAACGATTTGCGATTCCGGGACGCCGCTCTGCTTGAAAAAATCGACGAGCGCGTTGTCGCGCCGGTTCTTGACCGGGAACGAGCCGTACGTCTCCGAATGTTTCCAGCTGAGAACGCCGACGACGAAGACCCAGGTTTTCGTGGGCTGCCAGTCGGGGTCGTTGGCGGAGACAACCCTCGGAAAGAGTTGAACAAGAAAAAGAGCGAATAACAAACGCGCGATCAATGTTCTCATTTGCGGCGGCAATGTATTGCATGGGGAGCGCAGGCTGCCAGCCGGCAGTTTGCGCTCTCCAGATTGACGTTTCCCACCGACCGGTGACGTTCAAAGCATGAACCGTTTTCAGAACCTCGTCACGGAAGCGAAGAAGAACATCACGGAGATTTCGCCCGGCGATGCCCAGCAGCAAACCGAACGCGGCGACGCGGTCCTGATCGATGTGCGCGAGGAGGAAGATTGGCGGGAGGATCACGCGAAAGGCGCGAAGCATCTCAGCCGCGGGATCATCGAGCTGGAAATCGAAGAGCAGGTGCCCGATCTGAAAACGCCGATCATTTGTTATTGCGGGGGCGGCAGCCGTTCGGCGCTCGTGGCGGAGAGTTTGCAGAAGATGGGATATGAGAATGTTCGTTCGCTCGCCGGCGGATTGCGCGCCTGGAAGGAAGCGGGTTTGTCGTCTTCGACAGAGTGAATCGTGGATGGTGAATCGTGAATCGAGTGGGTCGCTTTCCTTCGATTCACAATTCACGGATCACGATTCATCTCTTCTACCCGCCCACCGCCTGGTAATGCCCGAGCCCGCGCTTCCACATGTAACGCGCGGCGGCCCACATTAAGAGCAGCCAGCCGCTTTGAATGGCGAGCGCCTGGATCATGTCGCCGCCGCGAAGGCGTTCCATGAAAATGGCGATGGGACAAAAGAGTTCGTAATAGAAGGGCAGCCACTTCAACGCGGCCTGGATACCCGCCGGCATGATGTCGACCGGGAACATCTGGCCGCCGAGAAAATATTCGAACGAGTAAACGATGAAAACGATCGTGGATATCTCCAGGATCCAGAAGGCGAAGAGCGCGATCGTATAGGTGATAAAAAACTGGATGAGCGCGGACATAACGAGGGAGAGGAACGCGCAGAAATAAGTCACCGCGTGCGACGGCAAGGTAAGATAATCGCGGAAGTGAAAAAGGATGAGCGCGACGGGCGGGATGGTGACAGCGCTGAAAACGAGACGGCCGCTCAAGAAAATGCTAAAACGATAGGCGAGGTAATTTACCGGCTTGGTCAGGAACGAATTGATCTGGCCTTCCCGGATATCGGAAGCGATCTGCCATTCGTCCTCAGTCGGCGTGACCAGGTTCGAGACTACGATGGTGAGCAGGTAATAGTAGATCATCGAGCCGTAGGTGTAGCCGTGCATGCCGCCGCCGGGTTCTTTGAAGACGGCGCGCCAGAGAAAGACGGTCCCCGCGAGCGGGATCAGGCCAAAGACCGCGCGCAAAAAATAATTCCAGCGATAAACAAACGTGTTCTGCAACCCGAGATTGAAGACGGTGAGATACTTTTTCACGCTGGGGTCTAATCGAGGTTTCGAATCGCGCGATTATGGAAACGATCGTACGGCCGCCAGTTCGACCGCGAGATTGATCGCGGCGATCATGCTGCCGGGACGCGCGATATTTTTTCCAGCGATCTCGAAAGCGGTCCCGTGATCGGGGCTCGTCCGCGGAAAAGGAAGGCCGAGCGTGACATTCACCCCTTCGTGAAACGCATGGAGCTTCAGCGGGATGAGCCCCTGGTCGTGATACATGCAGAGAACGCCGTCCCAATCGCCATTCACCGCGTGATGAAAAACAGTGTCGGGCGAGAAAGGACCGCGAAAAATTGCGGATGGCGGATGGCGGCTTGCGGATTGCAATTGTAGCACCGCCGGGGCGACGACTTCGGTTTCTTCAAGTCCGATGCTTCCAGATTCGCCGGCGTGCGGATTCAAACCTGCGACGGCAATTCGCGGCCGATCGATTCCGCGGCGGCGAAGAAAGTCTTCCAGCAACAAACCGACGCGCACGATTTCCGCGGTCCTCAATGCGGCCGGCACTTCGCGGAGCGGAAGGTGCACGGTAACGAGCGCGACTGTCAGTTTCCCGCCCGTGAGCAGCATCGCGAAATTTTTGGTTCCGCAACGGTCTGCGAAAAATTCCGTCTGGCCCGGGAACTTGAAACCGATGTCGTACATCCGGGCTTTGTTTATCGGTCCCGTCACGGCGGCATCGAGTTCGCCCCGCAACGCGAGCCTCGCCGCCTCCTCGAGCGCGTCCCAGGCGGCGCGGGCGGTTTCCGCGGTGGGTTGGCCTAACGAGCAGTCAATCGCCGGGCCGATGACGGAATACTCCGCATCTGCTGGCAAGCGGCCGGAGGCAAGAGCAGCGTGAACAATCTCCGGCCCGATGCCGGCCTGGTCGCCGAGAGTGATGCCGACGCGACAACTCATCGCGCATTGTCACCAACGACGCTGGGGCCCGCAAGGCGGATCAACGAGCGAATGAAAGCCTGCGGCGAGCCTCGGCGAAATGCGTTCCAGGCAAGAAAGCGAATTCCTTCTTCCTGAGGGAGAAGGTTAGGATGAGGGTCGTTCTGGGAACGAAGCAGCTGCCGCGAGAGCGAAGGCGAACTAAAACTTTTGGATGTAGGCTTTCTGGCGAAGGCCGGCGAGCCAGATTTCCTGTTGTCGCTGGCTTTCTTCCTGCATCAATTTTTTCTCAATCTCCGGCCGCAGCTTGGCAAACGACGGGGTGTCGCCTCCGCGCTTCTCTTCGACTTTCATGATGTAGAAATTCGGGCCCAGCTCGATGACGTGGCTGACGCGGCCGGGCGGAAGATTGAAGGCGACTTTCTCCAGCGGCGGAGCCAGGGTTTTGCGCTCGACCCAGCCCCAGTCGCCGCCCGAATCCCGGGTGGCATCCTCCGAATACATCTGGGCCATGCGATCGAACGGCGCGCCGTCCGCAAGCTTGCCGAGAATTTCCTCCGCGATCGCTTTCTGCGCGGTGGTGTTCCCCTCCACGGCGCGGGTCGGGATCATGATGAGCCGCAATTTCACCTGCTCCTTGGCGGTGAATTCCGCCCGATGCTGTTTGTAGTATTCGATCACCTTCGTTGGCGAAACGGTCGTGACCGGCTTCACGTTCTTACTCCGCATGGCCGAGACGATGATCTTGTCCATCTCCATCTTCTTGAATTCGGTGAGCGAATAATTCTGGGCCTGCAACGTTTTGATGAAGGTGTTGCGGTCGCCACCGAAATCCTCGCGAATGATGTCGTTGATCCGTTCTTCGACGAAATGCTCGGGCAGCTCGAATTTCTCCTTGTGGAAAGATTGGACGATCAGCTGCCGATCGATCAGGTCCTGGAGCGCGGCGCTGCGGGCCGCCTGGATCTGCTTGTCGAGTTCCTCGCCGTGATATTGCGTCCGGAGCAACCGTTCGCGAGGCGCCGAGAGCCCGCGAACCTGAGAGTAGGTGATGATGTCGCCGTTCACGATCGCCGCGATGCCGTCGATGATGCGCGGCTCGTTGTCGGCCGCGAGCGCACCCTGGCAAAGCGGTGAAAGCACAACGGTCGCTGCCGCCGCGAGAGCTGCAAATAAGGGTCGAATCATGCGATCTAGATTTTTCTGATTAATTCCAAAACCTCGGCGAGTTGGCGCTCGATTCTATCAGTACTTATGCGAGGGAATTTGCCTCCCACAAGTATAAAATCCCCGCGCCGGGTAAGCATCAATTTCACTTCGCGAACCTCGACTCGAGTGAGGCCGGCCCTGGCGGCGGAGAGCTTGATTTCGGTGAGAAGCAGCAGGTTGTCAACCGCGGCCGGGAATTTCCCGAAGCGATCGCGCCAATCCTTGCGCAGGCGATCGAGCTGCTCTCGCGTGGTCACCTCGGCCAGATGGCGGTAGGCCTGGATGCGGAGCGTGGGATCGGTGACGTAGCTCGTGGGAATGAACGCCGGCACGCGTGTCTCCGGTCCGGTCTTCACAAATTCGGCCTCGTTCGCCGCCACGAAATCAAGCCGCAGCTCGACTTCGAGCCGCGCCCTGGTTTTTTCGCCTTTCAACTGCGCCACCGCTTGTTTCAGGAGCTGGCAGTAGAGATCGAACCCGACCGCCATGATGTGCCCGCTCTGGGCGGTGCCGAGAATGCTGCCCGCGCCGCGAATCTCGAGGTCGCGCATTGCGATGCGGAACCCGGCGCCTAACGAGCTGTATTGCTTGATTGCGTTGATCCGTTTCCGGGCCGCGCCCACCGTCATCATTTCGCGCGGCAACATCAGGTACGCGTAAGCCTTATGCTCGGCCCGGCCGACGCGTCCGCGCAATTGATACAAATCGGCCAGGCCGAATCGGTCCGCGCGGTCGATGACGATCGTGTTCGCGTTTGGAATATCGAGGCCGCTCTCGATGATCGTCGTGCAAACCAGGACATCGATTTTTCCGGCCACGAAGCGCGCCATGACGGATTCGAGTTCGTCCGCGCTCATCTGGCCGTGCCCGAACTCGACCCGGGCCCGCGGACAAAGCTCCGCGATCTTGTCGCGCATTTTCTCGATCGATTGGACGCGGTTGTGCAGAAAATAAACCTGGCCCTGCCGGTCCAGCTCGCGGTTGATGGCGTCGCGAATGATGCGCTCGTCGTACCCGCACACGACGGTCTCGACCGGCAAGCGATTGAGCGGCGGCGTCTCGATCGTCGACATGTCTTTCACGCCGACGAGCGACAGATACAGCGTGCGCGGGATCGGCGTGGCCGAAAGCGTGAGGACATCCACGAGTTTGAACAGCTCCTTGAACCTCTCCTTGTGCAGGACGCCGAAGCGCTGTTCTTCATCGATCACGACGAGGCCGAGATCTTTGAAGACGACGTCGCCCGAGATGAGGCGATGCGTGCCGATGACGATGTCGACGCCGCCCTCGCGCAAGAGCTGCAGCACCTTTCGCTGTTCGCCCTGCGAACGAAAACGGCTGAGCATTTCGATCCGTACCGGATAATCGAGCATCCGTTGCCGGAAGGTTTCGAAATGCTGTTGCGCCAGGACCGTCGTCGGCGCGAGCACGGCGACTTGTTTCCCTTCCATGACCGACTTGAACGCGGCCCGAATCGCGACTTCGGTTTTGCCGAAACCGACGTCGCCGCAGATGAGGCGGTCCATCGAGCGCCCGCGCTCCATGTCGTTTTTCGTTGCGGCGATCGCGGTAAGCTGGTCCGGCGTTTCGCGGAATGGAAACGAATGCTCGAATTCGCGCTGCCATTTCGTGTCCGGGCCAAAGGCATGGCCGAGTTGCGTCTCGCGCTCGGCCTGGACGGCGAGCATGTTGCCGGCGTAATCGAAGATGGAAGCGGTGGCGGTTTTTTTCGCGCGCGCCCATTTGGCGTCGGCGAGAGAACTCAGTGGCGGCGATTTTTTACCGACGCCGACGTAGCGCGAAACGAGATAGGCCTGTTCGAGCGGAACGTAGAGCCGGGCATCGTTCGCGAACTCAAGGGCGAGCGCTTCCTGCATTTCGCCGGCCGGTGAGGGGACGCGCGTCAGTTGGAGGAAACGGCCGACGCCGTGTTCGAGATGGACGACGAGGTCGCCTTCGTTCAGTTCGCTGAAATCGATCTGGGCGCGGTTGCGGCTGAGCTGCTCGGCCCGTTGCAGACGACGGCGACCGTGCGTCGTGTAGCGGCCGAAAAGTTCTGCGCCGGAAAGAACGACCAGCTTGCCCTCCGGAAAAACGAAGCCGCGCGGCAGCGTGCCTTCGAGCAGCTCGATCCCGGCGATGGCGTCGCCCATGATTTCGCGGAAGCGCTCGATCTCGCCTTCGGTCTGGAAGTAAATCACGATTCGAAACTCGCCGGCGCGCCAGTCCCGCAGCCGCGCCGCGAACTGGGCGCGCTTCGCCTCGACCAGCATGAAATCGCCGACCGCGAAATCCCCGATGTCGCAGTGGTCGAACGCGCCGCGAAAATCCTCTGTTGGAGGGACGCCCGCTGGGCGTCCTCTTTTTTGGGGACGGGCATCGCCCATCCCTCCAAGCCAACCTTCGCCAACCAGAATGTCGGCGTCGCTGCCCGCCTCCTCGGGTTCGATCTCGATGCGCAGATGATCGGTCGCGACGTAATCGCGGACGAAAGCAGTTTGGTTTTCCGCGGCCTCGAGCAGGACCTCGACGTTTTGCAGGTTGCGAACGGAGGTCTGGGTATCGACGTCGAATTCACGGAGCGATTCGATGTCGTCGCCGAAATATTCGATGCGGATCGGTCGCGACGCCTGCCACGAAAAAATGTCGAGAATGCCGCCGCGGACGGCGAACTGTCCGCGGGTCGTTACCTGGGCGACGCGTTCATAGCCGGCAGAGACAAGCGCTTCAATCGTGCCTTCGAGCGGCGCCTGTTTGCCTCGGCGCAAAGCGAGGACAGCGGCATTCAGCGCCGTCGGATCTGGCGCCGGCTGATCGAGCGCGGCGCGAGTCGCGACAATGAGGTGCGGCCCTTTCTCGCGCTGGACCCGATTAAGGAGCGCGAGCCGTTCCGCCGCGATCTCGGGATCGGGCAGAATATTTTCGACGGCCGCCAATTCCGCTTCCGGAAGAAAGAGCGCGTTCGGCTGCCAGTTCAGCAAACTTTCGTAGAGCAATTCCTGGGAGCGGACATTCGGGCACAACACCCAAAGCGTTTTCCGGATTTCAGTCGTGAGCGCGGCGACTAGGAACGCCTGCGCCGGCTCGGCGACGTGGGAAAAGGCGACCGGGCGCACTCTTCCCGCGACCTCGCGTAATTTCTGCGAGATCGATTCGGTGCGCGTAACGATGGAGGGAAGTTGATCGCCGGACGATTCTTCCACCGCCCATGGTTCGCCGGATCGGGGCGAACTTCAAACGGGCGTCGAATAATCCTAATCAAAGAACGCAACAAAACGTCCCGATCACCGCCGCGTGCCCTTGCCGCCGCTTCGCGTCCGGCATGTCGCGTTAAGGCGTCCCACGCTTGATAAAGCCTTCGATGTCGATGCTGTCCTTCTCGTCGCGGGCTGTTTGCATGAAAAAGCTCGATTCTCGCAATACAGTTTCGTTCTCCTTCGCAATATTAGAATTTTGACTGCTTAAATCCGCCGCTGCCCGATTGGTATTCCATTGCTTCAGTTTCCCGTCAACAAAATAGTACCTGTCTTCAAGACTGTTTGCTATTTTGCGAGGATCAAGCTCGTGCGCATCCTTGTCCCAAAGGAAGAAAGACTGCTTGGACGCAACAAAGATTAACTGGCCATTTTCATAGTAGTAGTTCTCCTCGATCCACCGGTTGGACATACCAATGGTAACCTTCACATGGCGGATTTGGCCCTCGTGCCAAAACGCGGATAGCGTGCCACCTCTATCTGTACCCGTCAGTAAGGATTTTTTGACTTCGCGAGTTGGAAGTCGATCAATCTGCGTCGTCTTTTTGTCCATCGTCGCAACGTAATCTGCCAAATCTGAGCCATGCGAATGCGAAAGACCGAAAAGTACGAGCGGCGAGATCCAGACCGCAAGCCTGAATTGTGTCCGCAAGTTTGTTTTCATCTTTTTTTATTGACCGCCGGGATATTGAAAATGCGGACGATCAACACGTCTGATAAAGTTGCCGCCCCATTCGAGACCGACCTCAACACCGATTCGACCGGCGACATCATATTCAGGTCCTTCCCATATGGGGGTTGGCCCGTTAAAGAATGTGACGTCATAGGCGGTGCCGAAATTGTGATTACTCTCGCCTCCATGTGCGTTCGTTACTATGGGGCCGGGTCTCCCTCCCGGTCGGCCCTGTGCGAATAAGTCTTCTTGCTGCGCGAAGGTGCGCGATCCATCGGTGATTCGCATATCCAGACCTAATTGTCGCACCCGATATACATGTTCGCGAGCTAGATGCTGAACGTGAGGTAAAAGCGTTGCAATGTTGCCCTCGGTTCTCGGATCGAAAATCGGAATAAATAGTCTCTTTAGAGGTGGCAGATCTTGGCTTGGAAGCATTGGAAGCGCTGACCCCATCGAGCCGGGATCGTCCAACCTAGCGGGCTTATCATCGAGAAGCGAAATGTTGTTGAAGTAGTCGAACAAGGGAGGCGTATCGGTCGTATCGGTCCAAAGTACTTGCCGTTCATCGGCAAAGGGATTGGGAGTATCTTCAATTGCAGTGGTGTCGACAATGACGCGTCCATCATAGTCGACGATTTGTTCCCCGAGCCCAAAAGGATCGCTCCCATTAATGGGGTCGCCTCCACAGTAGCGAAAGAGGTTAGCATCGCCGGCATCGAAGCCCGTTGGATCGCTCTGGAGAAAGCGGCCGAGGGCTGGATAATAGAACCGGTTTCGGAACTCGTAGAGGCCTAGCTCGGGGAAGTATTCTCTTCCGGTAAACATGAAGCGATTGCCATAGGCGCTCCAGGTGCGCGGGTTGTCGCCATTCCAGTCGGTTACCGTTGGATGGCCAAAGGCGTCGTAGGTATATCTCTCGATTACGTCGCCATCCGAATCGAGGAGGAAAGCGACATTGCCCATCCGATCCAGGTGATAGCGCAGATCGCCGCGCGCTGCATCGTGACGGTAGAGGATTTCGTCCGGACCATCGCCATAGACGTTCCACGCTTTCAGGTTATTCCATTCATCCCATTCCACGATCGGCTGCCAGCCGTCGTAGGACGCCGGTTGCATTCACTGGATTCCAAAAGTTTCGTTCAACTCCTGGCGCGCTTTTTCCGAACCGTGTTTGGCTGCGTATTTAAGAAAAAACAGGCCGCGATCTTTGTCGCCCAAATGGTTGAGATATAAATCGTAGCCCCATTCGCCGTCTGAATCGATCGCAATATTTTTTCTGCGAGCCAAGTCCTTCAAACGTTGCCGCCACAAAAGCGCCTTACGAAAATCGAATAGCTCCGAATCATTGCCGTAGATGGTAATTAAATTCCTAACTGCAACATCCGAGTCATTCCTTGCCGCCAGCTTCAGATAGTACAGCTCCGTCTTCTTTTCACTCAGGTAGACGCCGTAATACGTGGCTAGCTTGAGCGCCGCTTCACCATCGCCCCGTTTTGCTTTTTTCTTAAGGACAGGCAGTTCATTAGCCGAGATTCGCAATCCGTCGTTCATGCTAACGATCTGCAACTTTTCCTCCGCCCTACTGCTCACCGAAAGAGCGGCAGTCACAACAACGACGATGACTCCGATGACAAAAAACCGTCTCATCATTCGTTCTTCTTAAGTTTTTTCTCTGGCGGCGTTCCAGTAAATGTCTTCAATTCCCCTGCCTTACCCGTTTTTTCGTTGTTTTGCACAGTGGGTTCGGCTCCCTTGGCACTGCCGCTTCCGATCTTGGTCGTTGGAGCTTGGACCTTCGCTTCTTTACCGGTGAGCTTAGCGAGCGAATTCGCTAACTTGCTGGCGAAAGACCCTTCGCCTTTGCCCGTTTCACAAGCGACAAGCAACGCTGGTTTGTCAGGCGTGTAACCTTTCGCGATCATGTCCTTGGCTACCTGCATTGGCGTCAACTTGTTGCCGTTTTGATCAGCTATAAATTGTGAGTTGGCGTGTCCGGCAACCGTGAATCGGTCGCTCGGATTAAAACTGTTCTCCCAAACGTGCGCCGTATCGCTCGAAGGCGTATAACTGAGATCGACTAAACCATCGGGATCAGTCTTGTTAACTGGATCATTGTGGCAATAGCGGTAGAGATTGTAGTCGCCGGCCGCGAAGTGCTTCGGGTCGGGCTGGAGGAAACGGCCTAATTCAGGCTGGTACATCCGAGCGCGAAAATCGAACAATCGTAGGTCACTCAGCCATTCCCGTCCAGTGAAAAGAAAGCGGTTGCCGTGGGCCGAGTAACCAAGCCAATTCCCTGACCCGTCGTAGAAGTACGGATAGCCAAAGGCATCGTAGTAGTATTGCTCGAGGATGGTGCCATTCCAGTGGGTCAGGAGCGTGCAGTGCCCCGAGGCGTCGTAGTAATGATAGGCCTTCACGTCGGTCGCCGCGTTCCAACTCGCCACGACTTCGTCCACCCGCGCCCCGTGGATGTAGAGTCGGCTCGTCGAAGCAGCGCCGGGCCCTTCCTGCACCAGGTTCCAGCCGTCGTAGTAGAAATAAATCGCCGGATTCGTGGCCGGATCGCTGGCCCCGCCGTTCCATCGTTTTACACAACGCCCCAGCGGGTCATACCCGAGCGACACAAATCCTCCGGCCACGTTGCCACTCCAGAACCACCTCGGCTGGTTCAAGGCGTTGTAGTCCGCGCTGAAGGAACCTTCTTGCATCATCACGCCATTTCCAGCCGTCCCGGTCATGTCATCGTCATAGTTGATAATCGATGGGCTCCAGCTGCGGTATTCATTTAGGCCATTGTTCTTGCGGGTGAAGGTTATCCACCCCTTGGTCGCCACCAGGTTGTCCACGCCAGTGGATGGGTTGCGTTGTCGATTGCCCAGCTCATCGTATTCGAAATGTTCCTGGCGGGCTTGCCCATGCGGGTTGTTCACCGGATCGAGCGCGCCGTAGTAGGCATCGGTCAGCTGGCCTTCGGCGTCGTACCAGTAATGATCGCCCCGGCCGTCCTCCATCGGGTTCACGGAAGGATTGTTGCCCTTCTGGAACGAGGTAATTCGGTCGCGCTCGTCGCGAGTGTAGGTGCGCTTCGCCAACTCCTGTCCGGCGCGGGTGTGGGTGATAGAACTGATAAAGCCCCGCCCATCATAGCTCCAAGCGGTGTGAATGCCGGGCCACGAATCCTGGTAATCCACCTTGCCATCCAGGCGATAGCTGTAGCTCACCGCCACCTTCCAATAACCGCCCGTGTTATCGTAAACCGTCTGGAGCTGCCCGCGCGCCGTGTAGTCGTGCCGAACCCAGGCGCCACCTGGGTAACCCACGTGGGCCATCGCGCCATCCGGGTAACGGTAATAGGTTAATTGGGCCGTCCCGTTTGCTCCGTTGATAGTATCTCGTTCGGTCCGGACCTGCGCCGCGTCGTCATAGGTGTAACCGATCGTCGAGACTGAATTCGCAATGCGGCTCAGCCGGCTGGCAGCGTCCCATACCCGGTCAATCCGCGGCGCCGCTTCAGCATCCCAGGTGTGGTAATCTTCCCGGCCGCGGGCATCGTAATGCAGTCGCTTGATCTGGCCTTTGCGGGTCTTCCAAGTCTTGAGCTGTCCGAACTCATAGGTGCCTTCTTCGGTACTGGCATCGGGGAAAAGCACCTGTCTTGGCCGGCCTATCCCATCATAGTAAAAAACTGTTTGCTGGTCCTCCGTGCCCCCGTCATCGCGGTGGCGGTGCGTCACGACATCTGCCAGCTTCTTCATCGGACCCCAGGGCCAATAATCCATGTTCGTCGTGTTGCCGCGCTCGTCAATGAAGCGCCCGGGCTGCCCGAAGGCATCGTAATCAAGCCACTGTTGAAAGCGCTGGCCGGCAGCTTCGACGGGAAAGTTTACCCGGGTTTTGTTCCCGGCAAAATCGTAGAGCGTTTCTGTCGTGCGCGGAATGGTGTTGACCGTCTCGTTCGTTTTCCAGAGGCGATTCCGCAAGTCGTAGTCGTAGGTCGTGAGCCGGCTTAGCGGATCGGTGTAACTGCTCTTCTGGCCATTCTCGTTGTAGCTGAAGTAATGCGTTTCAGTATCCGGACCTGAATACCAGTTTCCGATTGGGAGATTGCCGGCCTGAATATATCCGGTCGCCTCAAGGACAATGCGGTTATTAACGTCGTGCCATCGGGCTGTCATTCGCCTCTCTCCCGCGCTGTTGAAAGCAGGCTCGATCTGGATATGCCATTCGTTGGAGGTGTGCGCGGACGCATCTCGCGGCCCAACACCCTGAATGTAGCGGTCGTAGAGCCAATCCCAGCGGCGCGAGGCGACGTTCGGGCCGCCGTTCCAATCCGGAGCGTTCAGTGGTTCAATGTACGACGTGCAGCGACGGTAGGAATCGTAAGTGTAGGCGCTGGGGTGGCCCAACTCGTCGGTGATGGAAATGCAATTGCCGTAAGGATCGTAACCGTAGTGCCCGATCGGGTTATCAGGCGCGTTATTCATCCCTGCATATTCCACCGTAAGAATCTGATGACGCCCGTTATAGGTCATTCGAGTGCTAAAATCCTTGCCCGCACTGCGGGAGCGGCCATCGGAAACTGTCTTGACCAAGTCTGGTGTGCCCCCTGGCTCGCCGGGAAGATAATAGGTGTATTCTTTTCGGGCCCCGTAATCATCGATCGAGTTGTATTCGCTTAGAAGCAGGCCGCGGCTGTCATACGTCCGGATGATGATCGCGCCGCTAGGAAGGCGATGGCTTGTCACTTGGTTAAAGCCGTCGTGCGCACCGTTATCATAACCAAAAGTTTCGTAGCTGCCATCGGGGTAATCGATCCGCTTTACTCGCCTGCGATAATCACGCGTAAAGGTCGTTGTTTGGTTTCGCTCATCCGTCTGGCTAAAGAGCCAGTGATTATAATCATTATGCATTCGCGTAGCGTCGAGCGGCTCCGAGGCGCCAGGGTTGACGCGGTCATAATAATGCACGCTTCCATCGACGTGATGGACTTCCGCCGGCTCGCCGCTGTCATCCTGGCCGTTAGCGATCGCTTCGGTCATGATGCCGCGCCCATCCCAGATATGGCGTGGGTCGCCAAAGCTGAAATTCTGCTTTTCACTCGGTAGATTTGCCGGCAACCCGCCTTCCCGGGTGAAATCAGTCAGCTTGCCGAGTTGATAGCCGCGGCAACCGAAAGAAAAGGTGGTTCCGGATTCGGTGGTTTCAGCGGACCTGCCGAAATAGAACATTCGCCAGCCGCCCAGGCCATCGTCTTCCCGGCGCAGACCGCCATAGCAGTTGAGCTGGAAGGTTGAGACCGCGATGCCGGTGTCGCTCTTCTCCGCGAGGATGGCGTAGGGCTGGCCCTGAACGTATTCAGGACTACGCTCAGGGTAAATGAGCGGGGGGTCACAGCCGATGCCTCTGTAGAGGTAGCGGATGGTTGTCATCGCGCCGGCATAGTGCGGATCGTCCGCCCGTTTCAGCAAAGGGTCTGGGGCGGCGTTACTGCCACTGCATGGCTCCTGGTTGTCGCCCCAACAATTCCCGTAGGTGTAGCCGGCAGTGACCTTTTGACCGGGCGCGCCACCGGGCAGCGCCTCATTTTCGTAGATCACTTGTTGCAGCGCAAAGGAGCCCGGCCCGGGCACCTGCGAGTAGTAATAGCTCACGGTCTGGTTCACGCCGGCCCCGCTTTGGCCGGTGCCGCTTTGGACTCGCGTGATCATGTAACCAGCTCCGGGAAAATTTTCCCAGGTAATATTGAGATAACGCCCTCCCTCCTGCTCGACGTGTGTCAGAAAACCAATCGTATAGCTGAGATCCGTTCTGAATCCGTGCGGATCGTAGACTTCCCGCGCCAGGAAGCCATAAGTCGAGTCCCAGACAAAATGAACGGAGCCTCCATCCGCCCGGCAAAGCCAGAATTCCGAGCCGTCCGCCGCCATATTGCACAGATGATCGTGGACGCCCATGCCGCCGTAGGAAAACACCTCCATCTCAGACTGCGTGAACGGCGGACCAAACTGGGGGTAGCTCGCCGGGACCATCCACTGCCCATGACCAAGGCGGACGATCTTGTATTGGGTGGTGTGGCCATCGGGAAAAGTGATATTAATGGCGGTGGTATATTTGTTGGTGTCGAAATCGGAGCTAGGAATCTCGTCCGGATACTTGAACTCATAAGAGGCGGCCCAATGCCATGAGTGTGACCAGCCCGATCTGCCGAAGTCGGCGGGCCATTCCATTTCCGAATCTTCATAATCGTTGTGGGTCGAGTTCCAGTAGCGCGTGAACTCGAGTCCATAAGCACCTAGCGCCCCCGGAACATGCAAATCGTTCACGATCCGGGTGCCGTTGCCGCTGTGCGCATCGTAACTGCCACCCGTCTGGATTTGCGGTTTCAGCGCGCCGGCATTCCCGGTGGGATTGGTGATGTCCGGGGTGGAACCCGGCGATTGCGCTGCGAGGTTGGTCAGCCCAGCCGCGAGCGCGAAAAAGAGGACGAAGAGCTGTCGGCTTCTCATGGCCGGCCTCCGGTTCGCGCTTCTTCCGCCTGAACCGTCGCGAGCGACGCGCGCGTCAGCGGCACCACGGTCCTGAGCATTTTGCAGTAAACAAGCAAATGGCCCCGCGGCGCGCCATCGGCCAGCTGCGCCGAGACGGTGCATTCGCCGCGTGAGGAAACGGTGAGCACCTGTTCTGGCGGGTTGAGCGAAATTCCGCGCGCGCCGATAACCGTGACGCGCTCCCCGGCGACGCGTGGATCAAACTTCAATCGCACCGTCACAGGCTCCGCACCCGTGACGAAGATATGATCCATTGTTTCCCGATGACGCGCTGGAACCTGGGGCAGCTGAGCGCCTGGGCGCCAGACTTCCACGCGAGGAGTGAGCTGTTGGATTTCAGCAACATCGCGCCGGGCCAGAGGTCGAACGATGGTTTGGGCGGGAGGTGGCGGCAGCGCCGGCGCAGGGATCGGCGGCGGCGGCACGGGAACTGGAGCACTCGCACTGGATGGCGGAGTGCCGGAAGCATACGGGACCAGGGAGGCCGGCAACGGTGGCGGAACCGGCGCTACTGAGGGAGATGGCAAAGACGATGGCGCTTCTGCGATGACAAGCCGCGTTTGAAGAAGCACAAGGCTGATCGCCAGGATCAGCGCCCTGGGGAGGGGGGATTTCACGGTCTGAATTAAAATGAAATGTGGGCTTTATTGGCAAGAACTTTTTCACCAACCGAGAATGTGGTGACAAAGGACGCGTTGCGTGCGTTGTCCGTGGGAGGAATCATCGCGCGCTCCTTTTCTCAGGCACGGAAGTCCGGCGCAAGCCTATTCGGTCCCGAAGATTATGAGCAGCGATCATGATCATGAGCAGGAAAGAGAGAATTACATCCTGCGGCCGACTGCTTCGGCGACGGCGCGAAGGCGCGGAACGAGATCGGCGAAAACTTCGGGCACGATGGCTTGTTCGCCATCGCTCTTGGCGAACTGCGGAGAATCGTGGACTTCGATCATGACGGCATCGGCGCCGGCTGCGACGGCGGCGAGGGCCATTTGCGGAACGAAATCGCGCAGGCCGATTCCATGAGTCGGATCGACCACGACGGGGAGGTGCGTCTTCGATTTCAACAGCGGGACGGCGTTGAGATCGAGGGTGTAACGGGTGGCGTTTTCGAAGGTGCGGATGCCGCGCTCGCACAGGAGCACGTTCATGTTGCCCTCGCTCAAAATGTATTCCGCGCTCATGATCAAATCGCTGATCCGGGCGCTGTAGCCGCGTTTGAGCAAAACAGGAAGATGACTGCGGCCAACTTCTTTCAGCAGGGAAAAGTTTTGCATGTTGCGGGTGCCGATCTGGAGGCAATCGGCGTATTTTTCGACTAGGGCGAGGTCGCGCGCGTCCATGATCTCGGTGATAACCGGCAAACCGGTCTGGCGCCGGGCTTCGGCCAGGAAACGGAGGCCGTCTTCGCGCAAACCCTGGAAGCTGTAGGGCGAAGTGCGGGGCTTGAACGCGCCGCCGCGAAGAATATCCGCGCCCAGTTCTTTCACAATGCCGGCAATCGAAGAGATCTGCTCCTGGCTTTCCACGGCGCAGGGGCCACAGATCAACGCGACATTTTCGTCGCCGCCAATCTTAACTCCGCCGATGGAAACGGGAGAGGCGGTGCCGCGAAACTCAAAGGAGGCGAGTTTGTACGGTTTCTCGACCGGCACGATCGCTTCGACCCCCGGCATCGCCGCGAGCGGTTTCTCGCGAATCCGATCTTCCGCGCCGATTACACCGATGATCACGCGGGAAGCGCCCCGGCTGATTTGGGCGTCGAGCCCGAATTCCCGGACGCGGGCGACCACGCGCTCGATCTGGTCTTCGGTCGCGTTGGGTTGAGTGATGATAAGCATGGCGCCTCGAGTCGGAGTGCGATCATGTCGCCGGGAACGGCGAAGTGCAAGCCGCGAGCGGAGGGGGTTTCGCAGGACGGATCGTCAGCGACTAATGGTAACGGGCGTGCCCACGGAGACCGACCGGAAAAAGTTTTCGGCCATGAACTCCGGCATCCGGATGCAGCCGTGCGAAGCCGGATAACCCGGCAGATAGCCGGCGTGCATTCCAGTCCCACCGACAATGCGCATGAAATAGGGCATCGGCGCGCCTTTGAAGTGCGTCCCCGGCGGCTTCGGATCCTTGCTCACATCGACGTTCGCGACGACGACGTTGTCTGCCGAATCGACGTAATCGCCGTACAGGCTCGAGACATGGTTTTGATCTTTCTGGATGATCGAGAACGAGCCGGTCGACGTGCCCATGCCTTCACGGCCGGTCGAAAGCTGAGAAATGCCGACCAACTGTCCGCCCTTGTAAAAATATGCCCTCTGCTCGGCCAGCTTGATTTTCACCGAAGGCTTGCCGGGCATTCCGTCGCCGTCCCAATAGGAAACACTGTCGCGCGGAGCGGAAGTGGAAACCGGGGTGTTGCCGTAGACCCCGCCGAGATATTGCGACTGGGCCGTCCGCGAATCGTCGCCGCCGTCGCAACCGACGAGAAAAAGGGCGGCGGAGACGGCGAGGAGAAGCGATGAACGGCGAAAAATTAAGTGCGACATAAACGGAATTAGAACGAGGCCTTTACGGTGCGCAAACTTGAAAGTCAAGATGACCGCAGACGTGGCGCACCTCGAACTTTGACGGGAGGCGCTGGCTTGTATTCTGCTTTTTCTGGCAGAGAATTGCGACCGTTCGCCGCCTGCCACTCTGTCATGCCGACCTACGAATATTCCTGTGAGAAGTGCGCCGGCATTTTCGAGATCGTGCAATCGATGCGCGACGCGCCCCTGAAGGAATGTCCCAGGGAGCTTTGCCGGCAAAAAAAATGGGGACACGGCAAGGTGAAACGGTTGATCGGGACGGGCGCGGGATTGATCTTTAAAGGCTCCGGGTTCTACATCACGGATTATCGCAGCGACTCGTATCGCGAAGCGGCGAAAAAAGACGCGCCCGCCGCGCCAGCGACTGCCGATAAGCCTGCGACGGCAAAAGAAGGCAAAGCCCCGACCGCCGCGGCGGCGCCGGCAAAGGCTGAACCGAAACCGAAGAAACAAACTGCGGAATGATCACGCTCATTTGTCCGGAGTGCCGGCGCGAAAACGAGGCCGAGCGAATTTATTGTCACGATTGCGGCGCGCGGCTCGATCGAACGGCGCTGGCGAAGATCGCGCCGAAAGGCGAAGACGTGAAGGATACGCAGCGACGCCTGCGGACCATGCTCAATCCGCAACGCGCGAAAATGCGGCTCCTGTTTTTCAAAGTGAGCAAGCTGATCCTTGGCGCATTGGCGATGGCGGCCGTGGTCCAGATGATTCTCCCGCCGGATGTGCCGCCGCGTCCAAAGACCGGCGAGTTCCCGCCCCAAATCAATCTCGACCTGGAAAACGCCGCGATAAGCCATGGCGCGGCTCCGTTGCAGTACACGGAAGCGCAGGCGAACGCGTACCTCGGCAGCGCGCTCAAAAGCAAGCAGGCCGCGCTCAGCAAGCTGATGCAGTTCGAGCGCGCGATCGTGACCTTCGACGAAAACGTGTGCCGCATCACCGCGGAGCGGTCGCTCTTCGGCTATTCCTTCTTCACCACCACGGCCGCACGCGTGACCTTGGAAAACGGGACGCTGATTTCTTCCAATAACGGTGGCAGCATCGGACGCCTGCCGATTCATCCGCTCCTCATGAAGTACGCCGACCCACTTTTCGGCGATCTCTGGACGGCGCTGGATCGGGAGCGAAAAGCGATCGCGAAGATGAACGCGATCGAGTTTCATCCCCAAGCCGTGGTCTTCACCCCGAAGCCCTAAAAGAACGCTGGCCGGGCCGCTACGCACGACCCGGCCAAACGCCAACCCAACAAGTGTTGTCGCCTTAGGCGAGACCCATCGTCCTCAGCAACTGGCGATCGATGACACCGTCAACCGGCAGGCCGTTGTTCCGCTCGAAGGCACGGATCGCGTTGCGAGTTCCGGGCCCGATCACGCCGTCAATCGAGCCGTGATAATAACCACCACGGGCGAGCCGACGCTGAACGGCGGCGACGGTCGCATCGTCATTGATGCCGCTCGTGGCATAAACTGTTGTGCGAGGTGTGTAGTAACCGTAGTCATACGGATAGCCGCCGTAGTAAGGATAGCCGTAGCCGTAACCGTAGTACGGATAGCCCAAGCCGATGCCGAAACTGAAGTTCGACCGCGACCGGTAATAGCGATGATGATTCCAATTACTCGCCACGGGCCGCGAGCTGTTGATCGAGGTCCGGGCGCTAGTTCTCGTCACGGTCTGGGCCATCGCGGACGAAGCCGCCATCGCGCCGAACACGAGAGCAATGATAAGAAGTTTGGTTGTTTTCATTTTATTTCCCTCCTCTTGATTAGACGCCATCAGGCCGAAAAAGTTTCAATTTAATTACGTCGAAAAAGAAAGATTTTTCGGCCTGTTTCGGCTCGCTTCGAGGATAGTAGTTTTGAGACACTCACAAGCATGGGCCCGCACAGTGTTTGCCGCTTCTTCGTGGCGGGAATATTCGCCTTGGAGGTAGCCGCCGCGGCGGAACCGGTCGAGCAAAGTATTAGCGCGTCACGGCAATTTATCGTCTACGGAACGGACGTGGCGGGACGCGGCGCGATTTGCGATTTCGCCGAGCGCACGAAACGCGAGCTGCTCACCCTGCTGGGGCAGCGGGACAACTGGACCGCTGCGATCGTCATCAATGCGCAGTATCCGCGCGCGAACCTGCCCGAGGCCCCGCGACTCAGTGTCGATCTCGCTCAAACGGGTTTCGGCCTGAAACTGCAGCTCGATCTCGTGATCGATTCCGGGGTGAGCCGGCCGGAAATACGACGAGAGTTTCTCCGCGCCCTGGTCCTCGAAATGATCTATAGGGCTCAACCAAACATTCCCGCCGGCGCCGCCTATTTCTCGCCGCCCGATTGGTTTTTGGAAGGAGTGCCGGCCCAGCAATCGGACCTGCCACGCGACCGGGTAACGGCCATCCTGACGGTGCCAGTGGCGGCGAAGAATGTCTTGCCGCTGGAAAAATTTCTGGCGCAACGGCCCGAGCTGCTCGATGCGCCCGGCCGCAATATCTATCGCGCGTATTCCTTTGCGCTGGTTGATTTGCTAAGCCACGCGCCGGACGGGTCGCATCGTTTAGCGCAATTCCTTTTAGATCTGCCGGCTTCCTCGAACGATCCAATGGCGGAGCTGCGCAGTCATTTTCCGGGATTGTTCGAGTCGGACAGTGCGGAAAAGACGTGGGAAAAACAGGTCGCGCGTCTGGCTACGGATCAGCCGTATCACTTGATGAGCAGCGCGGAAACCGAGCGGCGGCTCGACGAAACGCTCCGATTGAAAATCGCCGATGGTAACGGGGAGAAAACCTATGAGCTGATGCAGTTCCCGATTTTCCTGAAAGAAAAATCGGCGAAGACCAGGCTTGAGTCGCTCGCGCATGAGCTGCGAGTCCTTGCGACGCGGGCCCATCCTGTTTATGCGCCGATCATCACGGATTATTCTGAAATTTCCAGGCTGCTGCTCCGCGGAAGAACCCTGGATGTTCCGAGGCGTCTTGAGCGGCTCCAGAATTCGCGGAAGGCGATTGCCGCACAAATGCGCGGGATCGACGATTACCTGAACTGGTACGAGGCCACGAGTCTGGCCGGGCCAAGCGGCGAGTTCGCCGATTACCTGAAGGCGGCGAAGCGAGCGGCCCAGCCGGAGCGAACGAAGCGGGACCCCATTTCGGTTTATCTCGATGTGCTCGAAACGCAGTTCGAGCAGTGAGGGCGAGCTACTCGTTAGGTAGGGGCAGCGAGGAAGCAAAATCGCAGTCGCAGACACTCGTTCGCGGCGCGGCTTACGAAATTAAGACGAAACAGAAAGGGTAAAAAGGGGTATGAAACTAAAAGAGAAAATCGAGCAGTGGGGAGCGGCGGGTTACATTTTGCTCTGGCTTCTCGGGGTGCCAATTCCAGTTTTGCTTTTGTTTTTTTCTGCTGCGCAGTTGCACATAGGAGCAAGGGGAACGGGCCCATCCGGTTTTCGCTCGTTGCCCTGCCGCGTGAAGTCGGTTAGGGAAACCGGCGATGGGGTCAACCGAGCGTTTCGAATTCGCCAGCGATAACACCGCGGCGATCTGTCCACCGGCCTGGGCGGCCCTCGCGGAAGCGAACGCCGAGGCCGAAATTTCCTACGGCGACGATAAATGGTCCCGGCGTGTCGTTAGGCGCGTGCGCGAAATCTTCGAGACAGACTGCGAGGTCTTCCTGATTTTCAATGGCACGGCCGCCAACGCCCTCGCGCTGGCCCAGCTTTGCCGGTCTTACCACGGTGTGCTCTGCCATGAGAACGCGCATAGCCAGACCGACGAGTGCGGCGCGCCGGAATTTTTCTCGGGCGGCGCCAAGCTGATCCCGACGCCGGGCAAAAACGGGAAGCTCGACCTGGGGAACATCCAGTCTGCTTTGCAGCGCTACCGCGATGTGCATTCGCCCAAGCCGCGCGTCCTGAGCCTCACACAGGCCACGGAGTTAGGGACCGTCTATCGGCGCGACGAAATCGAAACGATCTGCGAGTTCGCCCGGGAACAATCGATGTTCGTGCACATGGACGGCGCGCGGTTTGCGAATGCGATCGCTGCGCTCGAGTGCGCCCCGAAATCGATCACCTGGGAAGCCGGGGTCGATGTCCTTTGCTTTGGCGGAACCAAGAATGGAACGGCTGCCGGCGAACTCGTGGTCTTTTTCAAAAAAGAACTCGCGTACGAGTTCGACTATCGCGCCAAACAAGGCGGACAGCTTGCGTCGAAAATGCGGTTCCTGGCGGCGCCCTGGGTGGGGTTGCTCACGGACGATGGCTGGATCGACAACGCCCGTCACTCAAACCGCTGCGCCCAATTGTTGGCCCAAAAAATTGCCGCCGTCTTGGGGACCGAGCCCGTCTTCCCGTGCGAAGCGAACGCCGTGTTCCTGCGTCTGCCGGAGCAACTCGTCGGCCGGCTGCAGGAGGGCGGCTGGCGCTTCTACAAGTTCATCGAACCGGACGTTTATCGATTGATGTGCGCCTGGTCCACGACTGAACAACAGATCGATGAGTTTGTCGCCGACCTAGCGAAATCTCTGGCGGCGAACAAGAATGGCGATAAATATACGGCGTGAAACCGGCTGGACTTCTCCTCCTCGGACTTCTTGTGTTCAGCGGTTGTCGCACCGCCCACAATGTCGCCGTGACTTCATTCCGAGTCCTCGACGCGCCGGCGAATTACGTTCGCAAACACATCGACGGCCGGACTGAAACCACGACCACTACCACCACGGCTTCTTCCGATGCCGTCACCAACCCCGGCAGAACAGTGACGCCATCGACGGCCAATACGCAGCGGACGACGACCACGCAGAATCCGCCGCGAACCACCGTCAACCCCAGCCCGAAATCTTCGCCGGCGACGGTGACGGAAAAATCGAAGCCTTCCCCGAGCCCATCGCGCACCACCACCACGCAAACCCAAATTCCCACCGCCAAGCCCGTCCCCGGAAAGCCCGGCTACGTTTTCAGCCCGTTCGACCCGAGCGGCGGCTATGTCGATGTGACCGGTTACACCTCCGGCCAGAAAGTGAAGGACCCGTATTCGGGAAAGATCTTTCTCGTCCCCTGATTCCGCATCGTTTGACCCGGCCCTGTTATCCGGTATGGGAGCGCGCCTTTTTACGGACGATTGCGAAAATAATTCCGCAACTTTCCCCCACGCGTACGGTATTTGCTCCCTAACCTTCATGAGCCGAGTCGGCCCTCTCCTTCGCCCATTTTTTTTCCAAGTCATGCCCCGCCGTTCGACATCGCGAATCCTTAGAGCCGCAGCCCTCGGAATCGCCCTGGCATTCAGCGGGATTCTCACTCCAGCCCAGGCCTACGTTCTAGAAGGCAAAAGCTGGCCGACGGGAAGCACGGTCCTGATGCAGTTGAATCTCGGCAGCGCGGGTCGCACCCTTCAGGACGGCAATACTTCGTGGGACGATGCCGTGCTGCCTGTCGCCGGCATGTGGAACCAGACCATCCAGCGCGTGAACGTCAGCACGATCGTGAATCCCGCGGTACCGGTTGTCTCGGGCGACCGCATCAATTCCGTCGTCTTCGCCAATTCGATTTTCGGCCAATCCTTTGGCTCGGGCACGCTCGCGGTGACCTATTACACCAGCTCCGGCGGGGGTATGATTGAATCTGATACGCTCTTTAATCGCGCCGCCATTTTCGACTCCTATCGCGGCCCGTTGCAATTCATACCGCATGGCACCGCGATCGCGGATATTCGCCGCGTCTTTCTGCATGAGATGGGTCACACCCTCGGTCTCGGACATCCTGACACCGGCGGGCAGCACGTAACGGCAGTGATGAACTCGATCGTCAGCGACCAGGAAGTGCTTGCCCCCGATGACATCGCGGGCGGCCAATATCTTTACGGCGCCGGGACTGGTTCAACCCCGACGCCGACTCCGACCCCAACGGCAACGCCCACGGCGACACCTACCGCCACACCGACCGCGACCCCCGGATCGGGCCCGAGTCGTCTCGTGAATATTTCCACGCGCATGAAGGTGGGCACCGGCCAGAACGTCCTCATCGGCGGGTTCATCATCAAGGGCTCGCAATCGAAGACGCTGGTCCTGCGCGCGATCGGTCCTTCGCTCACTGCGAGCGGCGTGACTAACGTCCTGGCTGATCCGGTCCTCGAAGTGCACGACTCCGCCGGCGGCGTGATCGCTTCCAACGACGATTGGCGCGACGGCCAGCAGGCCTCCCAGATTCAGCAAAGCGGTCTGGCCCCGACGGATTCGCTCGAGTCCGCCGTTTTGGTGACGCTGGCGCCCGGCAACTACACGGCCATCGTGAGCGGTTATGGCAACACTTCCGGCAACGGTTTGGTCGAGGCTTACGAGATGGATTCCACCGCTACCCGCCTGGTCAATATTTCGACTCGCGGCCGGGTCGGCACGGTGAACGAGCCGATGATCGGCGGTTTGATCGCCCAGGGCGGGGCCAAGAAAGTCATCATCCGCGCTCTCGGTCCGTCGCTCGGGACCGGCGTGAACGCAATCACTGGCGCGCTGCCGGATCCCGTTCTCGAATTGCGCGACGCGTCCGGGACTCTGCTCGCGGTCAATGACGACTGGGGCAACAGCTCACAGGTTTCCGAAATTTTGGAGAGCACTATCCCGCCCGTGAATCCATTAGAATCCGCGATTGTGGCGACGCTCAGCGCCGGCAATTACACGGCGATCGTGCGCGGCGTGAACGGCGCGTCCGGCGTGGCCCTGGTCGAGGTGTTCGATCTCGATCCGTGATCTTTATGTGCGAGCGAGTAGATGCCGCGAGAAAACCGTGCGAACTTTACGGTGTTCCGGCGACCGCTAGGCTCGTTCGAATCGATAACTAGACATCCCCGTTTATGAAAATGCTGCGCGCTCCTTTGTTGCTCACCTGCGTGATCCTCGCCTTCCCCGCGGCGCGCGCGACCACTGTCATTCCGCCTACGTTCGATCAGCTCGTCACCAATGCAGAGATGATTTTCGAGGGCACGGTGACAACGATGCGATCGGACTGGGCCGGGCAGGGGTCGGATCGGCACATCGTGACTTACGTGACGTTCAAGATCGAGGACGCCATCAAAGGCGCGCTCGGCGCCGATTACACGATCCGGATGTTTGGCGGCACCGTCGACGGCCAGACCATGGAAGTGACCGATGCGCCGCGGTTCAAGTTGGGCGATCGCGATATCCTTTTCGTCGAGCATAACGGGACGCAGTTCATCCCGCTGGTGGGCATCATGCACGGTCGTTTCCATGTTCAGCCCGATCCGAACGGCGCGAATGAAAAGATCGCCAAAGACAATGGCGCGACTGTCGCGGATGTGACGAAGCTGGGTCAGGACGAACGAGCGGCCGTTACGGGCACGGCCCTTTCGAAAGCGGAATTCAAGGCCGCGATCCGCCAGAAAATGGCGGAGAACGCGGCGAAGTAGCGGACGCTATCGCGTTCCGTCTTCCTTGCGCTGCTGCGCCACCTGGCGCTTCACTTCGTCCGTTCGGTCGAGCGAGCGCTTCATCCAGTTATGCTCGCTAACGGGACGCGGCGAAGTCGTCGCAGTCTGCGCGACCACTTTTCCAGGAGCGGTTTTCTGGGGCTCGCTCCGCTCTTGCACGACGAATAGCCAGGCCAATCCGGCCAGGACGGCGATTACCAGGAACTTTCGCATGCGCAGAACAAGAGCAGGGCGCGAGCCATGGGATCGCCGCGTTGCCGTCCGTAATCCTCGATGGTAAGTAACGCCATGAATCCGGGAGCGAATGTGGGCCGGGCCTTTATGTCCCGACTCTTCGGAGCATTGTTGTTGCTGCTGGCCATGCTTTCTCCGGCCCGGGCCCAGATCTACGAAGGCCGCGAACTCGTCCAGGCAAAACTTCTCGCCGAGGTTACCGCGGTCGTTCCCGGAAAACCGTTCACCGTCGGCCTGCTCCTGCACATGGTTCCGAACTGGCACACCTACTGGAGATTTCCGGGCGATGCCGGCATTCCCACCGAGATCAAATGGAAGCTGCCCGATGGCTGGAAGGCGGGCGAAATCCAGTGGCCCATTCCGCTGAAGCTGAACGAGCCCGGCGATATCCAGATTTACGGTTACCACGATGAAGTCCTGCTCCTGCAGGAAATCACGCCGCCCGCGTCGCTGAAGGAATCCACTGTGCAGCTCGCTGCGGAAACGACCTGGCTGGTTTGCGAAAAGATCTGCATCCCAGGCGGCGCGAACTTGAAACTGGATCTCCCGGTCGCCGCGCAGACCGCGACAGCGAACGAAGAAATTTTCTCGCGCTACCGGCGGTCGCTTCCGCAAAACTGGCCGGACCCAAAGGTCGCGCGCGCGAGTTGGCAACGCCACGGCACAGAGCTTCAACTGACCGTTGAAAGCGCTGCCCTGGCGAGTTATCCGGCCGCGGATTTCTTTCCGCTGCCGGAAGCCAGCGTCGTCATCGCCCATCCGAAAACCGAACGCGCCGCCGACGGCAGGATTATTTTTCGCGTTCCGATCGAAACCGCGGACAAGAATCTCACCGGGCTCGATGGAATCGTGGTCTTCGGCCAAAGCGAAAATGGAGCGGGCCGCAATGCCTGGTCGCTGACCGCGCCCGCCGTCACGACATCGGTCCCGGCGTTTTCTGAAGGCCTGGCCAGGTTCCTCCTCTTCGGTTTTCTCGGCGGCTTGATCCTTAATCTGATGCCGTGCGTGTTGCCGGTGATCTCGCTTAAGATTTTCGGCTTCATTCAACACGCCGGTCAGGATCGTCGGCGGATTTTGCGGAGCGGCCTCGCGTTCGTCGCCGGCATCTTCGCGTGGTTCATCGGACTGGCGCTTCTTCTCATCGCCCTGAAATCAGCGGGCCGCGAAATCACCTGGGCGTTTCAATTTACGAATCCTTACTTCGTGGTGCTGATGAGCGCGATCGTTCTCGTCTTCGCACTGAATCTCTTCGGCGTCTTCGAGATTTCGCTGCCGCAATTTGCCAGCCGCGGCGTGCTCGGCTGGACCGCGAAAGAAGGTGATGCCGGATCGTTTTTCCAAGGGGTCTTCGCGACTGTGCTCGCCACGCCCTGCACCGCGCCGTTCCTCGGCACCGCGCTCGGATTCGCGTTCACTCAATCAGGCTGGACGATTCTCCTAATGTTCTTCGCCGTCGCGGCGGGAATGGCGTCCCCTTATTTCTTGCTCGCCGCGCAACCGGCCTGGCTGCGCCTCCTGCCCAAGCCGGGACCGTGGATGCTGCGGGTGAAACAGCTCATGGGTTTCCTGCTGCTGGCCACACTCCTTTTCCTGCTCGCTGTCCTCGGCGCCGAACGCGGCGTCGAAGCAATCGTTTGGACTTCCTGCTTCTTGCTCGTGCTTAGCATCGCATGCTGGGTGAAGGGGGCCTTCATCGTCCCCACCGCTTCGACAGGATCTCGTCTTGTCTCGCTCGTGCTCGTGCTCGCGCTCGTGCTCGGGGGCGCCTGGTATTTCATCGGCGAAAAATTTGCCGCAGCAAAAACCGTCTCGGCTGAGACCCTGACGCAAGGTGGCTGGCAACCATTCACCCCGCGGTTGCTTGAGGTTGAGCTCAAACAAGGCCACGCCGTCTTCATCGATTTCACGGCGGCCTGGTGCCTCACCTGCAAATTCAACGAAGCCAACGTCCTCGAAGCCGGCGCCGTCCGCGATGCCTTCCAACGCCTCGGTGTTACCAGGATCAAAGCCGATTGGACCAACGCCGATCCCGCGATCACAAAAATTTTAAAACAATTTGGCCGGCCTGGTGTCCCAATGTATGTGCTTTACCCGGGCAACCACGCGGAACCGATTTTGTTTCCCGAAGTGCTCACTCAAAACATGATTCTCGAGAAACTCGAAACCGTCTCACCCCACGTCGCTGCTGAATAAAATATGAAAACAAAACTGCTCACTGCCCTTTTCACTCTCGCCGCTTCCACCGCGCTCTTCGCCGCCGATTCGCCCGCCGTCGGCACGGCCGCGCCGGATTTTTCGCTGACCGATTCGAAAGGCAAGACCCAGACCGTCTCGCAATACAAAGGAAAATACGTCGTGCTCGAATGGTTCAATCCGGAGTGTCCGTTCGTGAAAAAGCATTACGGCAGCGGCAACATGCAGAAGCTCCAGGAAGAATTTACCGGCAAAGGCGTTATCTGGCTCTCGATCGATTCTTCCGCGCCGGGACTTGAAGGTAATCTCACCGCCGAGCAGGCGAACGCGAAAATGACGGATTGGAAAACGAAGCAGACCGCGCTCGTGCTCGATCCCGATGGAAAAGCCGGCCGCACCTATGGCGCGAAGAACACGCCTCACATGTTTGTCATCAACCCCGAGGGCAAGATCGTTTACGAAGGCGCCATCGACAGCAAAGCCAGCCCGAACCCGTCCGACATCGCCAGCTCCACGAACTACGTGAAAGTCGCGCTCGACGAATCCCTCGCCGGCAAGACAGTCTCGAACGCGAACACGAAGCCCTACGGTTGCTCGGTGAAGTACAAGTGAGGTAGCGGTCGCGGCCCGCTTGCGTCTTCTGTAGCCGCTTCGCTGTGCGAAGCGTGAGGAAACGGCAACGTCTACTCTCGACGTCGCCCACCGGGCGACGGCAACACATTCTGAAATCTCTTCGAGCCGGCGCCTCTGCCGCCGCTCTTGTCGCCATTCGCCCAACCAGTTAAAAAGGAGGCGAGCATGACAACATTTGTGCTGGTGCATGGGGCATGGGTTGGGGGCTGGTGCTGGCAGAAGGTCATCCCCTTCCTAGAAGCCGCCGGCCATGAGGTGTATGCACCCACCCTCACTGGTCTGGCTCAGCGTGCATCCGAGCTTTCACCCGATGTCGGATTAGATACCCATATCCAGGATATCGTCGGGTTGCTGGAGGAAAAGAATCTGCATGGTGTCATCCTGGTGGGTCACAGTTATGGCGCGATGGTCATCACCGGCGTGGTTGATCAGGTGCCGGAGCGCATTGCTCACCTTGTCTATCTGGATACCTTCGTGCCACGTGATGGCGAATCGCTGGCCGATAGCTCGCCGATTGTTATCTGGCTGCTCCGCAAACAAGCACAGGCCCACGGGGATGGCTGGAGAGTCGATCCTCGAGGTACCTACGGGGTGACTACAGAGCCAGATCTAAGCTGGGTGCGCTCGAAGGTGACGCCACAACCCCTGAAGACGTTAGAGCAACCTCTTCATCTGAAGAATCCAGCTATCGTGTCAGCGAAACCCCGTACGCACATTGCCTGCACCGGCGGTAGTTTCTTCCGCTCACTCATGCGGCGCCTATTGGCGCCGAGAGCACTTCCTCCAACGGAAGCGGGATGGCGTCTGCGACAGCTGCCAACAAGCCATTGTGCGATGATCACTATGCCGCGAGAACTGGCCGATTTACTTCTGGAAGTTGTTTGACAAAGGACTGCTGGGCTTTCAAGCCCTCGTTCCCAAACTCTGTTTGGTAACGCCGTTGGCCCGGCAACTCGGTTGCCACGCCGGCGAAACAGAGTTGGAAAGCCCGGCCTCGCCGCCCTCTGGCGGCTGCGTTACGGCGAAGACAAGTACGTTCCCAAACAGAGTTTGGGAGCGAGGAGCCCATCGACGCTCTCCATTTTCAAGATTGTGCAATTCGATCCACCCCTCTACAATCCCCGTTATGCCGCCCTTCCAGACCTCTTCCCTCGAGCCGTGATAGATATAAAAATCTTCGCCTTTAAAGACGAACATTCGTCTAATTCTCGTTAAGCGATTTTCCCTCGTATTAACTTCAATGCAACTCTCCGAGAAAGACAAGATGCGTATACGAAGCGAGGAGCTCTATCGTGAGGAAGTGCGGCGTGAGCTTGCAAATAACACTCTGCCCAAGTCCTTTCCGAAGAGGTTTCTTCGTTGGCTGGGCACGCCGCTGGGATTATGGTTTCTGTCAGCCATTCTTCTTGGAAGTATCACAGAGGCCTACAAGACATTCCAAACTAAGCAAGTCCAAGAGCGCGCCAGGGCTGACGCCGAGCAAGCAGAAGAACGAATGCGACGCGAACTCATCCGCAAGCTCGATGCAGAGATTGCACTGCGCTTAAATCGAGTGAACGACAGGGTTCTAGCATTCGCGAAGGATAAGCTCACCACGCTCGATGTAGAAGAGGCGGGACGTATCGTTCACTACCCCGAGTTTCGCGATAGATCGATGACCTCACTAATGTTTGAGTTACAGGGTTCACTCGAAAAAGCAGAGCAGAAGGCAGTGCGCGTTGCTATGGGCAAATGGTTTATTCTTCAGCACTGGGAAGCGCATAAGGGCTTTGCGCAACAACACGGGGGATGGGACGCTTTAAGCTTCTTCGAGCCACTCCTCTATGATATCTACATTGAACGGTGGCGGAAAGACGTTGATGCAATTATTGAAGCCCGGAAATAAGAGGCCGACTGCCTCTAAGCTAATCCGCCTAACCCCTATGTAGAGAGTCAAGCGTAGATGCAGATGTGGGTTAGGTTTTAGTTCATTGGTTTGGAGTGATCGTTAGTGGGTTATTGGTTCTTCGGAGCGCTTCCTCTTCCCTTTTGGCTCGTTGGGTTTGTTGTCCAGCGGCTCGTACTCCTATCCGTGCTTCTCGCCGAGGCGAGAGCAGCAATTTGATCAATGCGATCTGTTGGAAGAGGACTAGAGGCGGCCCAATCTAAGGCGTCGAACTAGCAAGTGTAGCCGATCAGATTAGGCAACGGGCACACGCCACGTTCCAAAGCGCAAAGGCGCCTGCCCGTTCTAGGGATGAGGGTCTTTCGCGAAACGACGCAACTGCGGCCGTTCGTTCTCCGTCAGAGGGCGTCCGCCGTGTTCTTTTACGATGGCATCGAACCGCTTTGGTGTGAGCGTTCCCCCGCAAGGGTGGATCGTCACGACCTCAGTCCTCCGCGCATTAGCGCTTCTAATGCGCTTGGAAAAAGCGGATGTGCCTTTCGTAGTTTTTCTGGCAGTCGTGGATGGCATAACGGAAAACCTGTTCCAGAGTTAAGCGCCGGAACGTCTGCTTGTAAAGCAAGCCGGATTCTTGGTAGTGTCCTAATTTGAGTTCAAATTAGGACACTACCGGATTCTTTCCCGATGACATCGCGGTGCGGAAAGCCATGCACACAATCATAACGCGTAACGCATTCCCATTCGTCACCAAAACACACGAGCAGGATCACGGCGAATGACACCAGTTCGCCTTTATCGGTAGAACGCCAGATGTAAACACGGGCATCGCCGAGATCGATTGTCCATTCCTTAAACGGCATCGCCTGGTTTTAACGATTGCAGTCCCTTGGATCAATAGTTCCTGTCGTTGCGATGGCTGCGCTTAGAGAGATGGCATCCCGGCCTCGCCGAGTAACGGTTTCGTTCCTAAACTCTGTTTGGGAACGAGGAATTTTGATTTGTAGGGCGGCGGTGTCAGCCGCTGGATCGCGGTCGGCGTTTCTCAGAAACGCCCTACAATTATTTCGACGACAAGCGCGACGTCCACCGCAGCAGCGGCATAGGCGTCAGCCGCACCATGAGCATCGCGATCTTCATGATTAGGCCGGGAACAACGAGCGGTTTATCACGCTCGATCGCCCGAAGGCCTGCGCGCACCACCTCTTCGACGGAGAGGTGCGCAAGCGTTGGACTAGATTTCTCCCGCTTCGCCGAATTGCGTTGGGCGACCTGCTCGAATTCCGTCTGCACCGGTCCGGGACAGAGTGCCGACACCGTCACACCTGTGCCGCGCAGCTCGCCTCGGGTCGCTTCGGAAAAACTGGTGACGTACGCTTTGGTCGCCGCATACACGGCTAATTTTGCGATGGGCAGAAAGCCTGCGGACGAGCTGACGTTCAGGATCGCGCCGCGCTTTTTCTGAATCATTGCGGGCAGCAGGGCATGCGTCAGCGTCGTTAGTGCCACGATGTTCACTTCTAACATTTCCCGGACGCGTTCTGGTTCGGAGGTGACGAACGATCCGCGATCGCCGAGACCGGCGTTGTTGATCAGGAAATCGATCGCGATTTTTTCGCGCGCCAGCCAGTCGCATAACTCGTCCACTTCATTCGACTGCGAGAGATCCACGGCGCGGCAATGCACATTCAAATTCGGATCTTTCTTGGTCAGTTCGGCGCGAAGCTCCTCGAGCCGGTCGAGTCGGCGCGCGACGAGCACAAGCGAACCGGCGCGGCCGGCGAGCTGCCGCGCAAACTCCCGGCCGATCCCTGACGATGCGCCGGTGATGAGCGCGCAACAACCGGCCAAATCGAAACCGCTCATGACTGGCGCAGGATTGGTTCGAGCGTACGCCACACCAGGTCGGCGATGATCCGGTGTCCTGCGGGGCTCGGATGAATCAAGTCTTGCTGGTTCAATTCGCGGTGGCCGCCAACGCCTTCGAGCAGGAACGGAATCAACGTTGCGTTGTTTTCGCGCGCGAGCTCGTTGTAAACGCGCTGGAACCCGCTCACGTATTCGGCGCCGAGATTCGGCGGCACTTGCATTCCGGCGAGCACGATTTTCACCTGCGGATTCTTCGCTTTCGTCTTGTCGATGATCGCCTGCAGGTTTGCCTTCATCGATTTCAGGTCCAGGCCGCGCAAGCCGTCATTGGCGCCCAACTCGACGACGAGCAGATCGATTCGCCGCTGCAACAGCCAGTCGATCCGGCGCAATCCACCCGCGCTCGTGTCGCCGCTCAAACCCGCATTTTCCACTTCGTAGGGCAACCCCGCCACGCGAATTTTCTCCGCGATCAGCGCCGGGAACGCTTCCGTTGGCTGAACTCCCAACCCAGCCGTCAGGCTATCGCCGAGGAACACAACAGTTTTTCGGAGGGTTGTTGCCGGCGTCTCCGCGCCCTGCGTCGGCGAAAAAATAGAAACGCCGAGAGCAATTGCGAAAATTGCTGGCATTGTCTGCTTCATCCTGGGCCTGAAAAAATATTTCATCGTTAATGAGCGCTCTCTCGATCCTCGACGTCCAACATCTCACAAAAACGTACGACACCGGTGCGGGCAAGTTGACCGTCCTCAAGGACATTTCGTTCACTCTTCCCGCCGGCAGCACCTGTTCGATCCTCGGCCCCTCGGGTAGCGGCAAGACAACCTTGCTCGGTCTCTGCGCCGGACTCGACCGGCCAACCTCCGGCTCGGTTCTGCTGAATGGCATCACCCTCGGGGAAGAAAGTGAAGACGAGCGCGCCCGGATTCGCAACGACCACGTCGGTTTTGTTTTCCAAAATTTTCAACTGATTCCGACGCTGACAGCGCTCGAGAATGTCACTGTGCCGATGGAACTGCGCGGCGACCGCAGTGCGCGCCAACTGGGTCTCGACTTGTTGGGCCGGGTCGGCCTCGCCGAACGGGTGGATCATTATCCCGCCCAGCTTTCCGGCGGCGAACAGCAGCGGGTGGCTCTCGCCCGCGCTTTCATTAATCGTCCCAAAGTTCTTTTCGCCGACGAGCCGACGGGAAATCTCGATGCCGAGACGAGCGGCTCCGTCATCGAGGTCATGCTCGAATTGAATCGCGGCGCCGGAACCGCGCTCGTCCTGGTAACGCACGATCCCGATGTCGCGCGGCTCACGGAACGGACGATCCGCCTCCGGAACGGAGAGATGGCATGAGCGGAGACTTCAACTCGGAGGGACGTGCTTCTGCACGTCCCAAACATTTCCGAGCCGCGCAAAAAAGTGGGACGTGCAGAAGCACGTCCCTCCGAGCATGATCTCTTCCTTCATTTGGAAAATGGCGTGGCGGGATAGCCGGTCGAGCAGGCGCCGGTTGCTGCTCTTTTCGATCTCGATCACGCTCGGGATCGCGGCGCTGGTCAGCATCGGTTCGTTTCGCCACAGCCTGGCACGGGCGATCGACGATCAGGCGCGGAGTTTGATCGGCGCTGATCTCGTGATCAGTTCGACCCGCGCGTTTCGCCCGGAAGACGAAGAGTTGCTCCATTCGTTAGGCGAACCGCAGGCGCGCGAAGTCCGCTTCTCGACGATGGCTTCGTTTCCGAAGAGTAACGGGACCCGGCTCGCCAATGTCCGCGCCCTCGGCGGCGACTTCCCGTTTTACGGCCCGATGGAGACGGTCCCGTCCGCTGCCGCCAAAGAATTCCGCGAAGGTGGACGAGCCATTGTCGAAGAAAGTCTGCTCCTGCAGTTCCACGCTGAAGTCGGCGATCCAATCAAGATCGGCGAATTTCAGTTCACGATCGCGGGAGCGCTCAAGAAAATGCCGGGCGAAGCGTCCGCGGCGGGATCGTTCGCACCGCGCGTTTACATTCCGCTCCAGAACCTGGCCGAGACGCAGCTCTTGAAGACCGGGAGCATCGCCCGCTACCGCGCTTACGTGAAGTTCCCCGAGAACACCGACGTGGAAGCGCGCATCGAAATGCTGGGACCGCAGATCAAACGGCTGGGGATGGATTACGACACGGTCGCGAAACGAAAGCGCGACCTCGGCACGGCGCTCGAAAATCTTTACCGCTTCCTGAACCTCGTTGGTTTCGTTTCGCTGCTGCTCGGCGCCGTCGGGGTCGCGAGCGCGATCCAGGCGCACTTGCAGCAGAAAACGAAAACCGGCGCGATACTCCGCTGTCTGGGATTGTCCGCCGCGGGGACGGTCGCCATCTATTTAGTGCAAACCGCGGCGATGGGACTCTTCGGCGCCGGGTTCGGCGCGCTTCTCGGCGTGGCCTTGCAGCGCGTCTTTCCACGCATCCTGATGTCGTTCCTACCGTTGACCATCTCCACTTCGATCGCCTGGGGCCCGATCATCGCCGGCGTTTTCATCGGGTTCTTCATTTGCATTTTGTTCGCGCTGCCGCCGCTCCTGAGATTTCGCCGGCTCTCGCCGCTGCGTGTTTTTCGCGCGGCCATGGAAGTGGAATCGCCGTTCCGCAAGCGGGACCCAATCATCTGGCTAGTCTACTTCGCGATCGTGGCGGGCATCACCGGCTTTTCGATTGCGCAGACCGACACCGTAGCGCGCGGTCTCGTTTTTGCGGCGGCGCTTTTTCTGGCGGTCGGCATTTTCGCCGCAGTCGCCAAACTCCTGATTATCGGCATTCGGAAATTCTTCCCGCACGGCTGGAGTTTTGTCCTGCGGCAGGGACTCGCGAATCTTTATCGTCCGAATAACCGGACCCTGTTGCTGACGCTGTCGTTAGGCCTGGGCACATTCCTGCTCCTGGATCTTTATCTGACGCGCGAAGTCCTGCTCGCGCAGTTCACCTCGGTAGGCACAAAGAACCAGCCGAACATTTTTTTCTTCGACATCCAGCCGGACCAAAAAGCGGGCGTGGCCGAGATCGTTCGTTCCACCGGTATGGAGGTCATCCAGGAAGCGCCGATCGTGACGATGCGCCTGGCGGAAGTGAAAGGCCGGAAAACGACCGAGCTCCTCTTGGACCCGCAACGGAAAACTCCGGAGTGGGAACTCGAACGCGAATACCGGACGACTTATCGCGAGCAACTCACCGACACCGAAAAGATCAGCGCGGGGAAATGGATTGGGCGCGTCGATTATCATCCGGGCGAGACCGTCCCGATCTCGCTCGATGGCGATATCGCAAAAGATCTCGGCACCAAGATCGGCGACGAGCTGGTCTTCGACGTCCAGGGCATCATGATTAAAACGAAACTCGCCAGCACGCGCACCGTGGATTGGAAACGGTTCCAGACGAATTTCTTCGTGGTGTTTCCTGCGGGCGTTTTGGAAAATGCGCCGACGTTCCATGTTTTGGTGAGCCGCGTCCCGACGCCGGCCGACTCGGCGAAATTGCAGAATGCGATTGTCGCAAAATTCCCGAACGTCTCTGCGATCGACCTGACTTCCGTGATCCAGACCGTCGACTCGATCCTGAGCAAAGTCGCTCTCGTCATCCGCGTGATGTCTCTCTTCACGGTGGGCGCCGGCGTGATTGTGCTCGCGAGCACGATCTGGAGCGGACGTTATCAACGGCTCCAGGAAAGCATTCTCTTGCGCACGTTAGGCGCGTCGCGCGCTCAAATCTGGAAGATTCTTTGCGCCGAATATTTTTTGCTCGGTCTTTTTGCCAGCCTGACAGGGATCGTGCTTGCGGTCGGAGCAAGCTGGGGATTGGCGAAATTTGTTTTCAAGCTCGGCTACGCCCCGTCGTTGTGGCCGCTGTTCGTGGCGGCCGGCGCCGTCAGTCTTTTCACGGTTGCGGTTGGGTTGATCGCGAGCCGCGGAGTGGGCAGCGCGCCACCGCTGGAAATTCTGCGCGCGGAAGCGGAATGAACTCGCGCTCGATGCGTGTCATCCCGAGGCTGGCGCGAGCGCGCCGAGGAACCGATCGAAGCTCCAAATCCCAAGCACCAAGCTCCAGAGAAACACCAAACATGAAGCTCCAAATGAATCGCACGACGAACCGTGATTTTTGGAGCTTGGAATTTGGAGCTTCCCTGGAGCTTGGTGCTTGGAGCTTGGTGCTTGGTGCTTGGTGCTTTACGAGTGCCGCGGTGTTAACCTGGCAGCGCGTGGTTGAATGGATTTCAGCTCGCTGCTGCTTAACGGACGCCAATGGCCGCGGGGGAGATCGCCGAGTCGCAGCCGGCCGATGCGAATGCGAACCAGCTTTTTCACTTCGTAGCCGAACTCGTAAAACATCCGGCGAATCTGCCGGTTGATTCCCTGGCGCAGGACAACGCGCAGACGTGTCGGTTTGATCAGATGCACCGAGTCGATGCGCGCGCGCTGGCCATCGAGCATCACGCCCTTGTGCAATTTCGGCGCGAGTGTCGGGTCCCAAGGTCGATCGAGTGTGACCTCGTATTCCTTTTCGATTTTGTAGCGAGGATGGGTGAGACGCTGTGCAAGATCGCCATCATTGGTGAGGAGAAGCAGCCCTTCGGTTTGGGCGTCGAGCCGGCCGATGTTGAAGAGGCGCGGCAAGTGTGGCGGGAGAAGATCGAAGATGGTGTCGCGCGCGTTGGGATCGGATCGTGTCGAAACGAAACCGGCCGGTTTATGCAGCATGATGTCAAGCCGGCGCTCGCTGTGGACAAGTTTGCCGTCGACTTTTACATGGTCGCGTTCCGTGGGTTGCGCGCTGAAATCGGTGCAAACGCGGCCGTTGATGGTCACGCGCCCCGCGGCAATCAACTCATCACAATGCCGGCGCGAACCGAGCCCGGCCGCGGCGAGAAAACGGTTCAGGCGCATGAACGAGGTTGAGAGGTTGAGTGGTTGAGATGTTGAGATGTTGAGAGGAGGCGGAGGATTGGATCCTCTCAACCACTCAACTCCTCAACCTCTCAACTTTAAACATCCGGCTTGGTCTTCGGGAGGCCGACGACTTTCTGGCCTTCCTTGAACTGGCCGCGCTTTTTCAAAAGCTCGACGCGCTCGAAACGTTTCAGGACGTTCCGCTTCGCGGTGATGGTGCTGGCTCCTTTAAGACTGCGATGTTGCGACATAAAAAATGGTCCAGTTTTTTCAGGAATTGAGAGCCGGGAGGTTACAACAAGGGACCGAGATTTCAACCTCTTCTCTGGCCCTTTCGTTGTGTGAGCAGGCAGGCCGCCGCCCCCGAAATCCCAAGCACCAAGCACCAAGCTCCAAAGAAACACCAAGCTCCAAACAGCCAACTGCGGACTTGGAGCTTGGGATTTGGAGCTTCTCTGGAGCTTGGTGCTTGGAGCTTGGTGCTTTCTGATCAGCTGCGATGCTCTGGAAAAAGTTCGAGAATGCTTTCCTCTTTCGCTTCGCAAATGCCGCGCTCGGTGATCAGTCGGGTTACCAGTTCCCGGGGCGTGACATCGAACCCGAAATTTGCCGCGGGGCTGCCCTCCGGAGCCACCCGCACTTCGACGTGATGGCCCGCATGCCAGCCATCCGCGCAATTCACTTCCTCGGAACCGCGCTCTTCGATCGGGATCTCGTTCACGCCATCGCGAATGTTCCAATCGAACGACGATGACGGCAGCGCGACGTAGAACGGCACCGCGTTGTCCTTCGCGGCGAGCGCCTTGAGGTAAGTGCCGATCTTGTTCGCGACGTCGCCCGTATAAGTAGTGCGATCGGTGCCCACCATCACGGCGTCGACGTTTCCGCGCTGCATCAAATGGCCGCCGGCGTTGTCCGCGATGACGGTGTGCGGCACGCCGTGCTCGCCGAGTTCCCACGCCGTGAGCTTCGACCCCTGGCTGCGCGGTCGCGTTTCGTCCACCCAGACGTGGACGGGAATTCCAGCGTCGTGCGCGGCGTAGATGGGCGAGGTCGCCGAACCGTAATCGACAAAGGCGAGCCAGCCGGCATTGCAATGGGTGAGGATATTGACCGGCGCGCCCGCCTTTTTCTCGCTCAGGCTGCGGATCAATTCGAGGCCGTGTGCGCCGATGCGCCGGCAATGTTCCGCATCTTCATCCGCAATTTCGCGGGCGGTTTGGAATGCGACGTGTTGTTTTTCCGCAGCCGATTTGACCGCACTGATATTTTTCAATTGCCGGTCGATGGCCCACGAGAGGTTTACCGCAGTGGGCCGCGTGGCTTTCAATTGCCCCGCCGCCGCCATGAGATCCGGTTCGAAGGTGGCGAGATACATCCCGTAGCCCGCCGCCGCGCCGATCAAGCCCGCCCCCCGCACGTGCATCTCACGAATAGCCGCCGCCATTTCCGCGACGGTGCACACTTCCTCGATCACGAACTGGTGCGGCAAGAACCGTTGATCGATCAGTTGGATAACGCGGTCGTCGCCCGGCTTGGGCCAGATGGTCCGGTAATGTTGGCCACGCACGTTCACGCGCCGTTAGAATGCGATCAACATCCGTGCAAAGCTAGAGCGGAAATCTGGAGTGCTCCCCAATGGAAATTATCAGTCGAAATGCGCGGCGTGGATTGATCGTCCTCGGTTTGATCATGGCCGCTTTTGCGCTGCTCGGTCTGCGGAGCGTTGACTGGTTTCTGCTCAAGCAATCGCTCCGGCACAAGTTCACGAAGATCGAATGGATTTCCACGAGCGAATTGGCGGATTGGCTGGCGAACGCGCGCCGGCCCGCGCCTGTGCTTCTCGATGTCAGGACGCCGGAGGAATGGAGCGTGAGCCATTTGCCCGGGGCGCGTCGCGTCGAGCCGAATGCCTCAGCCGAAGCGGCCGCCGGAGCTTTGCCCAAGGAGACGGCGATCGTGACTTACTGCGCGGTCGGTTATCGCTCGGGCGAAATGGCGGACCGGTTGCGTGCTGCCGGGTTCACCAACGTGCGCAACCTCGAGGGCTCGATTTTCCAATGGGCCAACGAGCATCGCCCGCTCGTGCGGGAAAAGGAACGCGTCAGCCAGGTTCATCCTTACAACACGTTTTGGGGCCGATTGCTGAACGACGACGTGCGCGCGCCGCTCAAATAATCGGAGGGACGTGCTTCCGCACGTCCGATTTCCATTGCTGGAAACGCGACGGGAAAGAATGGGACATGCAGAAGCATGTCCCTCCGATCACAGCTGATCGCTCAGGACCACCCGCGAACCGACTTACCTCTTGGAAGAAGAAACAGGCGCTTCAGTTGCGTCCACCGAGCAAACGCGATTTCTCCGCCGGTGAAAGGTCACTCGTTTCAATCCATTGGCGCGCGGCCTGAGGTTGGCGTGCGAGCCAGCCTGTGGCGAGCGGGATAGCTGTCCTGGTGCGCATTCGTTCGTTCTCAATACTGAGCGCCCATGCGAGGGCGTCCGCAGGATTGCTGAGAGCAACAACTGAACTATAGCCGGCAATTGCGGAATCCCTTATTTCGCCGTTGAGCGAAGAAATCCACCGTGCCGCACCAGCGGGATCGTTGCGCGCCCAAGAACTCGAAAGGGTTCCCGCAATCGCAGCGCCGTCAGCTGGCGGAAGCGTTTCAACCCACCGGCTTGCAGCGACGGGATCCCGGTAAGCCCAAGCGACGCTGATGGTCAGTTCGCTCATTGCGCGAGCGTCAGGATTCGATAATTGAGCAGCCCAGGCAGCAGCCTTCTCGGGATTGCTGACTGCCATCCGATTAGCAAGCATACTTGCGGCTTGCTGTCCGACAACCGTATCTGAATTTGCCCGAGCGTACGCCTCGGCTGCAGCGGGATCCTTTTGCCACCATCCGCTGATCAATCCTTGCGTGGCAGCAGAGACGCTTTCTGGGTCGCCGTTTTTCTGTACCCAGTCAAGTGCAGTTGCTGGATCATGCGCGGCAAGACTTTCGGCTACCTGAAGCCACGCTTGTCGTGTTATCTCAGACTTAGGAAAACTCGCGAGAGCCTCTGCAGCCGCTACCGGATCACCCTGCGCCCACCTGATAATCCCTTTTTCGATTAGGCGCTGCCTGAGTGAACTTGACACAAGTTCAGGCGAAACCTGCCGCATCGAAGCAACAAATGCGCTAGCTCCTGCCGGTTCGACACCATCAGCAACAGCCTCCAAAGCGACCCCTTGAATCCAACCATCAAAACCCATTGCAGTCTGGAGCGCCGATGCCGGATCGATTTGTCCCCAAGCCTTAAAGAACAGCGAGATCTTGGCGTTCGAGAGGGCGCCGGGCTGCAGCTCGCGAAGTTGTTGCGCTAAGCGAATAATAGCCTCGCGCGACCGGCTCGTTAACAGGTCGTGAACCTGCTGGAAGGAGGCGCCGGCGATTTGATCCAAGGTGGCAGCATCGTTAGTGCCAGCAAATGCCGAAGCATCTCGGCTTCGATCCGCTTCTAACGGGGGCGGAGAATGAGCTCGCGCAAACGGGTTGTCAGGACGTGGGTGGGCACGGTCGGCGCGCCAAAAGCTATAGCCAAGCACTAATAATAGAGCAAGAACAGCGACAACCGCGGCGTACACTGGTCTAACTTTCATGTCCTTTACTAATGTCAGGCCGACCGCGCTACCTTCTTACGGCTCGTTGCAGTTAGAACAGCGGTAAAGACCGTTATACACAAGGTTGCCATTATTGAAGTAAATTTCTCCTCCGGTAGTCGAGCTGTAAACCCACGTTGCAAAGTAACCTCCGCTGGTGTTGTCGTAGTTCCATTGCATGTAACCGGCGAAGGCTACAAGGGTGAAGAACAAACCGATGGCGAACGCGATGATCGATTTTTTATTGAGCATAACTTATTATCTTTCTACTTTGGTTTTTTGTTTTGTCCTAGGGAGGTTACAGGAAGGGAAGTTTAGGGGTAAGAGCGTATTGAGGGGGATATCTTGGGGTAGTCTGAGGGGGTTTGGGGTTATTTCAGTTGCAGTCGGTTCTCTTATCCTCCGCCAAGGGAGCAAGGGTCAACACATTTTTCGAAGTTTCTTTGTAGCCCCGGATACCTGGTGTCCCATCCTCAAGCGGGGTGTAGGAATTCTCCTGCACTCTTAAGACAAGACACATGACCAGTAGACTTCGATTGTTTTACTTGGAAGGACCCACTCTTGATTAACTCGGCTGAGGGGCGTCAGCGCTTTAATGGCTTAAGGGACCTTACGTGGTTCATCCCTACAGCACGTTTTGGGGCCGGTTGTTGAACGACGACGTACGGGTGCCGCTTAAATAATCGGAGGGACGTGCTTCTGCACGTCCGACTTCCATCACCTCAAACGCGACGGGAAAGAGTGGGACATGCAGAAGCATGTCCCTCCGGCTTCATAACTGATTGCTCAGGACCACGCGCGAACCGCAGGTGGTGACCTGGTGATAAATGTGGACGCGGTTGGTAATCAGCTTTCGCCAATACGAGACGCGCTCCTCGTCGACGATGAGATAGATTGGATTCGACCCGTCCCAGGCCTCGAGGAGAAAATGCTCATCGAGGTATTTGTTCTGCGCTGCCGGGTCTCGCTCGAAAGCCGTGGGCATTTGATTGACCAGGAAAAATTTCTTGTCGAGATAGAAGCTCAGGCTGCTTCCGCTGCGTAACGATCCTTCGTAAACGACTTCACCATGTTGGTCGAGCCGCGGGTTCAGGTAATCCGCGGCGTCGGCCAGGGAAAAAAATGGGGCGAGTCGTGACGCGCTTTCGACCAGGCAAAACCCGATCGGTACCATCGAACCGAGGATGATGGTCAGGGCGATTTCGGCCCTGGATTTTCGGACAAAAAATACAGCCACGACCGAGAAGACGAAGAGCAAGCAGACTGCAAGCTGCGCCATGGGTCGCATGAGGAGCCAGGGCGCATCCGGGAAGGGGCGTTCCGATTTCAACCCGAGAATGGCCGGGGAAAGAATCGCGCTCGTGACTACGGCGACGCCGGCGAAAAGACAAACGCCGAGACCGGCCTTTCGAAGCGGACGGGAGGTTCGCTCCCACGCGCAGGCCGCGAAGAGCGCGAAGCCGGGGAGGGCGACGATGGAAGAATAAGCGTGGCCTCCTCCGATGAGAAGGGCCGCAAGAAGCGCGACGACCGTCCAGGAGAGGGGGAGCGCGTCGGCAAAAGTGAATTCGTCAGGCCGGAAAATTTTTCGCGGCGCGAAAATCAGGCCGGGCAGAACCAGGAATATCGCTGGAAAGCACCAGGCGAATTGGAAAAGCAAGAACCGCCGGCGCGGCAGATCGGTGGTGGAGTGGATCCAGTTCGAGGAAGGAGAAAGAAACCCGGGGAAATGCTGGTGCGCCCAAACGAACCACGGAGCGACCAGCAGAACGAAGAGCGCGACGTTTCTCCAATGCAGTAAAAGGCGAAAGCGCAGCCGGGCTTCGCGGAAAAGAATCGCGAGCAGACCGCAAATCGCGGCGAGATAAATGAGAGCGCCGGGACCTTTCGTCAGGCTGGCGAAGCTGGCGGCAAACCAAAAACCGGCGAACCACGCCTGGCGAAACTTCTGTTTTTGATAGCCGCGAACGGCGCAGTAGATCGCGGCCGCGATGAAGAGTGAGAAAATCGCGTCCGGCGTCACCATTCGCCCGGGCAAAAATGCGCCGGCGGAACAAACATGGATAAGACCGGCCGCGAAACCTCGCCAATAACCGGCGAGCCGTTCGCCGATGAGGAACGTGAGCGCGACCGATCCGAGCATGGCGAGCGCGATCGGCAAGCGCGCCGCGGCCGCGCTTAGCCCGAAAACTTTAAAGGAAATCGCAATGGCCCAGTAGGCCAGGGGCGGTGTTTGCAGAAGTGGGGCGCCGTCGTTGGTGGGGAGCAGCCATTGTTTCGAGTCGAGCATCTCGCGCGCGCCGCCGGCGAGCTGACCTTCGGCGCCGTCGTAGAGATCGCCCCACGCTGCCGTGCCGATGTGGAGCATGGCGGTCAGGGCCAGAAGAAAAGCGAGGAGCGCGTGCCGGGTCGGCGGCGGGTGCAGGATTTGGGGAGCGAGGAAAGTATCGTCGAGCGAAAGAGTCTGGGCGCCGGCGACCATGTTTCCTCAGGCAACATCGACGCGGTAGCGGTCCCAATCATCGGGGACGCGCAGCAGTTTCGCTTCCGGCATTTGGATAATCGCGAGCATCTGCCGGCATTCCGCGATCAGCGTTTCGTCGGCGGGACGAACAATTCTGAAAGCGCACCAGAAACGGACCCGCTCGAGACGATCGAGCCGGCCCTCGATCACAAGTTTGTCTCCCAGTTTCGCCGCGCGGCGATAATCGATCTCGGTGCGGACAACGACGGGATACCTTTTCGTTTCCGCCATTGCCGCAAGCCCGAGGCCGAGTTCTTCAGCGAGCAACGTGCGCGCGACTTCGATGAAACGCAGGTAAGCGATGTTATGGACGACGGCCGCGCAGTCCGTATCGAAAAACATCACCTGCACTTCGGTGCGGATCCGCGGCGCGTTTTCATTCAACATCAGGAGGCAACTTAGCAGCCGAGGATGGAGGATGGAAGATAGAGAATAGTGGCACGGGCATCTTGCCTATGGGGCCAGTGGGCGTCTCGCTCGTTTTCTTTTCCAACTTTTGGCGCTGAGAGCGCGCTCTCATCCGAGCCTGGGGCATCGCCCCAGGAATTTGATTGTTTGATGAAGAAGCGCTGAAAGCGCGATTCAACGCATGGTTCGTCGTCGAGCTCACAGCGTTGGGCGCTTGGATGAATCGCGCCTTCAGCGCTGATGGGTTTTGGTTGCTCGAATCCTGGGGCGTTGCCCCAGGCTGGCGATGAACGACGCGCCTTTGGCGCTAATAAGAACCGGGCAAGTTGCCTGTGCGAGGAGATGTTAGTTCTCGGACGTGGCCGGATTGGAATGCGCGCGGGAAGTTTGCCACCGGTCGAGCTGCGCGGAAACAGCGGCGACAACTTCTTCGACGCTGACGGCTTTCATGCAGCGGAAATCGATGGGGCATTCGCGCAAGAAACAGGGACTGCATTCGACCTGATGCCGAAGAATGTCGTGACCAAGTCCCAGCGGCCCTGTTAGGCGCGGCTCGGTCGATCCGAAAACGGCGACAACCGGAACTCCGATGAGCGTGGCCAGGTGCATCGTGCCGGTGTCGTTCGTCAACAACAGCGCGCATTCACCGAGCTCGGCGGCGAGCTGGTCGAGAGTGGTTTGGCCGATTCGATTCAGGCAATGCGCGCCGAGGGTTGATTCAATGGCAGCACCTCGCTCCAAGTCGGCTGCTGTCCCGAAAAGGATCCATTGGATGGGGCGCTCCTCGGCGATCTTGAGCGCGACTTGCGCAAAGCGCTCGGGCAGCCAGCGCTTGGCCGGGCCGTATTCCGCACCGGGGCACAAACCCAGTTTCGCCGGCGCGCCGTTTGTTTTGATGCGCGGCAGAAACTTCCTGATTTCCGGCGCGGCGTCCGGCCCGCCGAGCTCGCGAGCCATGCGCAGATATCGGTAAACCTGATGCTGGATCGGGCCGCGCACCGGTTCTTCGGTGACGATTTGATTCAGCAACCAGCGGCGGTGATGCCCGCGAAAACCGACGCGCCGTGGAATGCCGGCGAACCAGACTTCGAGGGCGGCGCGGAGCGAATTCGGAAAAAGGATCGCGACGTCGAACGGCTTCTCGCGCCGAATCGTCTGGACGACCGAAAAGAGCGAGCCCGGTTTCAGGGAAAGTACTTCATCGATATCAGGCACGAGCTTCCAGACGGAAGCGATTTTCTCCGGGGCCGCGATCGTGAGGTGGGCATCGGGCCGGCCCGCTTTGATCGCGCGCACCGCCGGCACCGTAATCACGCTGTCGCCGAGCCAGTTCGGAGCGCGGACGAGAATCCGGAACGGCTTCAAATTTTTCGCGGAGATTTCCGGCGGCACGTAGACCCCGCGTTTGTAATGGGTGAGGAGAAAGTTCGGCCGCGGCGTTTTGAAACGATTGTGGACCCAGAGCCAATCCTCGGGTGCCCTCCGAATTTGCTGCTCGATTATCGCATTTGCTTTCACGGTGATCGCGTTGACGGAGTCTCCCGGGGAATCAAGGCGCGGAGTAAAAACCATTCGCCACCGGGCCGGCCTCTCCGTGTGGATCGCCGCCGCCATGACTGTCGCGCCGGTTCGCTTCGCGAGCAGTCCAGGGAGCGCCGAGGTCGAGGCGAGCCTGCCGAAAAAAGGTGTCCAGAGGCCGTGATCGCCTGCGTGTTGGTCGGCAAAAATTCCAAGAACCCCGCCGGAGCGAAGCAACTCGATCGCCTTTTGAAATCCTTCGCTGCGATCAAATAACTCGGAGCCGGTCCGGGCTCGTCGTCGGCTGACATCCCGGTCGATGTAACGGTTTGCCAATCTCTGGTAAGGAGATCCAATCCGGCGGTAAGGCGCGTAATGAGGCACGAGCTGCGCAGCCAGTTCCCAGGTGCCAATGTGGTTGAGCAGCAGGACCACCGGTCGTCCGGCTTGCAGCTCGGTATGCAAAGCGTCGAGATTTTCGGCTTCGACATAGTGCGTGAGTTTTTCGAGCGGCATCGAAATCATCTTGAGGCTGGAAAGCAGGTTCGCGCTGAGGCATTGAAAATTCCGTCGGGCGATCCGACGCAATTCACGCGGCGACTTTTCATCGGCGAAGGCAATCTCCAGGTTGCGTCGCGCCAGACGGCGATATCGAGGCAGCAGCGCCCAGGCGCAAAAGCCGAGGAAATTTCCGATTGCGAACAAAGCGCGCACGGGAAGCGTGCTCGCGATGGCGGTGCCGGCGCGATACAAAAGATAAATGCAGAAGTCGAGCATGCAGGAGCAGCGAGCCGGCGGATTCGCGCCGAAGCGTAAATTTGCCTGCGCCGCGCTTCAATCAATATAATGTCGGGTGTGCTGCGGCCGCGCTCCCAATCTCTGCCATCCGGTTTCGCCCAATTAGTGGTCCAACGATTTGGGCGCGGCCCGTTCCTGGTCGTTGGCGTCGAACGCGATGAGCTGGAACGGCAGTTTCGCGCGGCCGAGACCACCGCGGCCGTATTCGTTTCCGTAAGCGACCTGCCGCCGGCTTCGTCGCAAAACGGAGTCACGGCGCGCGCCGGCCTGGCGATCTGGTTTTATCCGCGCGACAACGCGGGGGACGCGCACGCGGCCCAGGCGCTCGCCGCGGCGGCGGAAAACGTCCTGCTCGTGCCCGAGCCGGGGGTCGAGAGTGCGGTCCGGCGCCCGGAGCTGGTGCGCTGTTTTGCCGAAGCGGGTCTGCTCCCGGATTACGATTGCGACCTGGGTTCCCTGGAGCCAGGCGCGCTTCGACTTGTCCGGGCGGTCCCGGAGTCTGTGCAAGCGCTGGTGCCGGCTGTGGAATCGGCTTTTGCCCGGATCCAGCGGCAGGTCCACGGATTGGAGCGGAGCTTGCGCACCCGAATGTCGGAACTGGAGGCGGCCGATCATCACATCTCGAAGTTGGAGGAGAAACTTCTCAAGCTGAAAGAAGCGAAACAGCAGCTCAAGCAGTTGAAGGCCGAGAAACAGGCGCTGCGCAAATCCCCGGAGCGCAAGGTCGGCCAGGTCCTGCTGGCACCCTATTTGTTGCCGAAGAGATTGGTGCGCGGAATCCGGAAACGATTTCCGAAAGGCGCGAAGTCCGCGCGCGGGTCGAAAACGCCGAGCGAATATCAGATCTGGTTCGAGACGCATCGCACCCCGGCCGCGGATTTCCCCCGGCTCCGCGAGCAAATGCGCGCTTTCGCTTACCGGCCGTGTGTCAGCATCATCACGCCGGTTTTCAACACGCCGTTGCCCTGGCTGGAAGAGTGCGTTCAATCCGTTCTGAATCAGGTTTACGACCAGTGGGAGTTGATCCTGATCGACGACAATTCCGACGACGCCGAATTATTAAAATTCCTTCCGGAACTGGCGGCGCGCGATCCGCGAATCGTCCTGGCCAGGATCGAAAAGAGAGGGGGCATTTCCGCGGCGTCGAACCGCGGGCTGGAATTGGCGAAAGGCGAGTGGATCGGCTTCCTCGATCATGACGACCTCCTCGAACCCGACGCTTTGTTTCAACACGTGAAATGGCTCCAGAATCATCACGACGCGGATTTGATTTACTCCGACGAAGACAAGCTCACCGAGGAAGGGCTCGACGCGCCGATCTTTAAACCTGATTGGTCGCCCGATTATTTTCTTTCCTGTAATTACATTTGCCACTTCACCCTGATCCGCGCGGAAGTGCTGCAGGAGGTCGGAGGGTTTCGCTCGGAATTCGATGGCGCCCAGGATTACGACCTTTTTTTGCGCGTGATCGAGCGCACCACGCGGATCGATCACATTCCGCGCATTCTTTATCACTGGCGCCGGAGCCGCGCTTCCACGGCCGATAACATCCGGCGCAAGCCGGGCTCACTCGAAACGGGACGGCTCGCTTTGGAAGCGCATCTCGAGCGGCAGGCCGCGCGCGGACACGTGACGGTGGACTGGCGGACGCACGCTTACTGGATCAAACGCGATCTGGCCGAGCCGAAACCGATTTCGATCATCATTCCGGTGCGCGACCGGGTGGAGCTGCTGGCGCGTTGCCTGCAAAGCATCACCCGCGAGACCACCTATGCGCCGTATGAGATCGTGATCGTCGACAACGACAGCCAGACCGAAGAGGCGCGCGCCTACTTGTCGGGACTCAAGCATCGCGTCCTGAATTACAGCGGTCCGTTTAATTATTCCGCGATCAACAATTTTGCCGTCGAGCAAACCGACAGCCCGTGGCTCTTGTTCTTGAACAACGACACGGAAGTGATCGACGGCGACTGGCTCGCGACCATGGCGGAGCATATCCAGCGGCCGGAAGTGGGCGCAGTCGGCCCGCGGCTGCTTTATCCGGACGACACCGTGCAACACGGCGGCATCGTCGTCGGCGTCGGTGGGATCGCGGAGCATGCCTTCCGCGGGTTTCCGGCGGAAGCGCCCGGGGTTTGCCGGCAACTTCAGGTAACGCGGAACTATAGCGCCGTCACGGGCGCGTGCCTGCTCACGCGGCGCGACGTGTTCAATAAAGTCCACGGCTTCGACGAGGAGCGGCTCCCAGTTACTTTCAGCGATGTCGATCTGTGCCTGAAGATTCGCCGGGCCGGGTATCTCGTGGTTTACACGCCGTTCGCGCGGCTTTATCACCATGAATCGGGGACGCGCCGCCGCACGGTCGAGCCGATGGAAACCGGAGTGATGCGGGAACGCTGGGCCGCGGTGCTCGATGACGATCCGTATTACAACCCAAATCTTTCTCGTGAGCGCGCCGATTTCTCGTTAGGCAAATAAGAGGCTAGATTTTTTTTCATGGGAAAACAGGACAAGGAACTTTGGCAGGGACTAACCGCGGAAGCGCAAAAGGCCCTGGTCATGCGCGATTACGCGCCGCAATCTTTCGCGGACCGATTAGCCGGGGCCGGAATCGAAGCCGGCAAGCTCGCGTCCGCCGATCGCACTACTGCCGAGAACCGCGAAGTCTGGATTCCGGGCGTCGAGATTTTTCCGCGCCCGATTCATTTTCAACGGCATCGCGGCGTCTTCGGCGAATTCGTCCGGCGCGATGATGGGGTGCTCCAGCGCATCGGGTTTTGGCCGGCCCAATGGGCTAACGCGCGGATGTTCGCGCAGACCGCGAAAGGCTTTCACGTTCATCCCCCGAGCATCCCGGACGGAACGAAACCGGAAGATTGGATGCGCCGCCTGTTCATCGATGAGCCGGAAAATTACGCGCTGCGGCGTTACGCCCACGAACAATGGGACGTGATGTTTTTCGTCCAGGGCGTCGCCGAGATGATCCTGCGCGATGTGCGCGCCGGATTGCCCACGCGGACCATGCGCTTCTTTGTCGATGGCGATAATCATCCCGGCGCGAATAACGTCGGGATCGTGGTGCCGCCGGGGATCGCGCACGCCATTCGGGTCGAAGGTTCCGAGGACGTGATCATGGTTTACGGAACGAGCACCTCGTTTCACCCCGAGTTCGAAGGCCGCATCGCGAGTGAAATTGAAACGGCCGCGCTGCCGGAATCGTGGCAAACGTTTTTGGATTAATCTGGAAACCAGGAAGCCAGAAAGAAGCGAAATTCTGATGCCATTTTTTTGACTAGGTTTATTCCTGGGTTCATGGCTTCCAGATTATTTTTTTTCGTGCTTCTATGATCGGTCGTTCTATGAAGCGAAGCTTCAACCCGGCGGAACCAGAATTGATGGATCGACCGCAACCGGTCACTCCGGAATTGGAGAGCGACCTGCGAAACATCCGCCAGCTCAACCGCTATTTCGGCAGCTACCGGTTGATCGAGCATTTCCTGCGGCGCTGGATCCAACCGCGGAGCCGAATGCGAATTCTGGATTTGGCGACTGGTTCCGGCGATATTCCACGGCTGGTGGTTGATTTTGCCCGAAGCGCCGGCGCGGAGATAACCGTGGACGCGGTCGATCAACAGCCATCCACTTTGGAAATCGCTCGAAGCCTGAGCGGCGAGTATCCCGAGATCGAATTCCTCGAAGGCGACGTCCTGTCGTTCGGAGAAGAAACGTATGATGTCGTGGTTTGTTCGCTCGCCCTCCATCATTTTGAGGAGAATGCAGCGGTGGAGTTGCTGAAGCGCTGCCGCACGCTTTCAAAAAGATACGTGCTCGTGTCCGATCTTCGTCGTGGGTTTCTTGCCACAATGGGCGCCTACTTACTGACCGCTCTGGTGTTCCGCGAATCCATGACCCGGACCGACGCGCGCCTCTCCGCCGCACGCGCCTTTTCCTTTCGCGAATTTAGATCGCTCGCGGAACGCGCCGGCTGGAGAAATTTCGGCCACCGCAAATTCGCCTTCGCGCGCCAGGCCCTCTGGCTCGAGCCGGCATCGGTTGTCTGATTTCATCTCGGATCTCGGACCTTTTTCCTCTGGAAAAAGCTTCCTTCCCCAGCTAAGAACCACGCGTTCCCTTATGACGTCCTTTTTCAATCCGCCCTTCAACGACTCCGGCTGGTTCCGCAAAGGCGGGGCCGCGCGGTGGGAGTTTGGCCTTCCAGCCTGCCTTTGGTTCCCTTCTTGGGATAAAGGCGAACACGTCCTGCGTCGGCGGAGAGGATTGAGAAAGGTCTCGCCCCGATTTCGTCGAACGGAAGCGTTACTGCGTCTCCCTCCCGAAGAACTATGTTAGACGTTGAATTATTCGCCGGCGGAGGTGGAATGGCCGTTGGGCTACGGGCCGCGGGATTCTATCCAGCGACTCTGTATGAGCGCGATCAGCAATCATGCGCAACTCTGCGATATAACCTTGGTGCAGCAAAACCGACATTGATCGGGACGGTTAACGAGCAGCACATTGAAAAATTTCTGTGGGACTCCTCGAGCGAAGAAGTTCGGTTGCTAGCAGCGGGAACGCCGTGTCAGCCATTTAGCTTGGGAGGGAGTCACAAGGCACATGACGATCCGCGGAATCTTTTTCCAGACTTGCTACGCGTCGCGCGGTTGACGAGACCGCGCGCTGTCTTGGTCGAGAACGTACGCGGTCTTATTAGACCGTTATTCCGTTCATATTTCGAATATGTGTTACGGCAACTCGAATGCCCTTCCATTGCACCACGCCCTGGCGAGCGATGGTTCAGTCACGACGTGCGAATCCGAGAATGCCAGGTGTCGCTAGGTTACGAGCCAGAGTACCGCGTAGAGTATCACTCGCTCGATGCAGCTGACTTCGGTGTTCCACAGCGCCGATTTCGTGTATTTATCGTTGCGCTGAGAAGAGAATTTGGCGCGTTCGACTTTCCAAAGCCGACTCACTCGCGAGTCGCGCTGGTTGCCAGCAAGCAAACCGGAGAATACTGGGATTTGCACGAGGTTCCAAAACGTCAGCGCGAGCACGTTGAAGCAGCTCTTCCACTCAACGGTACATCTTCGACGGTGCCTTGGATCACCGTGCGACAAGCATTAAAGGACCTGCCTAAGCCAACCAACAAAGAAAGCAACGCGTGGATGAACCATTGGATTATCGACGGCGCGCGTACGTACGGCGGCCACAGTGGCAGTTCGTTGGATTGGCCGTCGAAGACCATTAAGGCCGGTGTACATGGCGTTCCCGGGGGCGAAAACACACTGATCGACTCTACTGGAAGATTCCGCTATTACACGTTGCGAGAGGCTGCACGACTACAGACTTTTCCAGATAATCATTTTTTCTCTGGCGCTCGAATCCACGTGACGCGGCAAATTGGGAACGCAGTTCCCTGTGTTCTAGCCACAATACTAGGTAGAGCTTTACATCCACTTATCAGTCGCAATCCAAAGGATAACTATACGACCAATGCCAACACACACTAACGATTTTGATCTCAGCCCTCATCCTCGCATTTTGCCGATGCTTGGTGAAATCACTCTTGCACCTTGGCGGTGCCTTGCAGAGCTGATTGACAATTCTGTAGATGCTTTCTTATCGGCGCGACGTGCTGGTGCAGCACTAACTCATCCTGAAGTCAGCATTTCTATTCCGACGGCCGACGTCGCTAGCGCAAAGCTAACTCTTCGCGATAACGCGCCAGGCATGACGCTCGAACGACTGGAGAACGCGATGCGCGCAGGCTGGACCGGAAACGATCCGATTAACAACTTGGGCATGTTTGGAATGGGATTCAATATAGCGACAGCACGGCTCGGAACACTTACGCGTGTCTGGTCCACGATCGCGGGAGATGGCGAATGGATAGGACTCGAAATCGACTTCGACACATTAATGCGCCAGCGACATTTCCGGACGCCAATCCTACATCGCGCTAAAGCAGATCCTTCGGAGCACGGCACCGAAGTTTCCGTTGAACGCCTAAAACCCGAGCAAAGGCAATGGCTCACTCGAGCAGCGAATCTATCGAAGATACGACGCGACCTGGCGCAAGCGTACTCCGCAATGCTTCGATCGAACGGAGTGCCGATTGCCTTTGGTTTGATGATTAATGGTCAAGCTGTCCGAAGTCGCGATCATTGTGTTTGGGGAGACGGTCCAGACGAACGCATTGTACACACAAACCGTTACGGACCAATAAATGCATTCCAACGAGTGGATGTCCGTCTCGATGATCGCCTTTTCTGTACGCGTTGCTGGCAATGGCTCGCTGCCCAAGAAGAATCCTGCCCAGCTTGCAACACCACTGAAGGTGTTGTCTCCCGTACACGACATGTGCATGGCTGGCTAGGTATTCAACGTTACGTGAGCGCCACTGAATACGGTATCGATCTAATTAGGCACGGTCGAAAAATCGAGTATGCCAGCCGGGATCTGTTCAAGTGGACGGGCGATACAAGCGTAGAGGAAGAAGAATACCCAATTGATGATCCGCGACATCGAGGCCGCATCGTAGGTGAAATCCACATAGACCATTGCCGCGTTACATATACGAAAGACCGCTTCGATCGAAACGACCCGGCTTGGGAAGAGATGGTCTCGATTGTTCGTGGTGAAGGACCTCTGCGACCCGATAAAGCTGCGGGACTAGGCTTCGGCCAGAATAATTCACCGTTATCTCTCTTGTTCCAAGCATTTCGGCGATCGACGCCGAAACCCAAAGCGGCAGGCTGCTACGCGCGATTGCTGATCGTACCGGATAATGAACGCGCAGAGGAGATGGCGAAACGTTTCTATGCAGCTGACCCTGAGTACAGAACAGACGTAAAGTGGTGGGAACTAGTTCAGGAAGCGGATCGAGAACTTCTTCAAAGCCAGCAACAGCCCGGAGGTGGAACTGGCGGAATTCCTGGACTCGTCGGCGGTCCAAGTGAGGACGACCAAGCTCAGCCGCCTGAACCGCCCGTCCCTGCTCCTACGCCGCCACCGGCACGAACGCCGCTGCAGGCGCTGTCGCGCGAGTATCGTGACGAGGTAACAAATCAGCGGTGGGAGGTGCAGGCGTTTGCCGTTGAAGCTTCGGATCCAATTCTATCCGAGCATTCGGTTCCTTGGCTACTCCGTGCAACGGCTGCGGGAGTACACGAGTTTTACGTCGACGCTCAACATGTGATCTTTGATTCGGCTACAATGACGCCTCTTGATGGACTGCTTGCGGAACTAAGTTGGGCCGCAATGGACTTCATCCGCGGTACTAATACTCAAGCTCGCTTCGCCGGTATCTTGGCAGGGCTAAGAGACCGCTACGCAACCGCAACTAAGCTTGATGAAATCGCTTTGTCTGCGGACGCAGTTTCGACCCTATCTGATATTGCTCGCGCGGTCGCAAACGCGCTCTCGTCAGCAGATTCCGCTTCGCTTTTTGAAGAACTCCCGCTTGCAGACCGTGAAGCCATCTTGCAAAAAATGGCAAGTCGTGCCGTCAGTGAGCCGCAACGTGTTCTCGCTCAAGGCCGCTTTCTTGAGTTCGCGCCGCGAAGAGCGCTTCTAACGTTCTTCCAAAAACATCCAGAACTATTCTTCGACGGTAATTACTGGGATGAACAATATGCTGGCCTGGATTTTGGAAGTGCGTCGGCCACGGAAGAAGCACGGGCAAGGCTAGTCGCGTACTACTTTACATTGCTCGCTGATGCTGCATGGCTTGCTGAAAACGAGCCTGCGGATCTCGCCGATGCAAGCCGCGTTCGCTTATTGCGGGCTGCCCTTGCGCTGGACCTTCTGGCGCCGACCTCTCCCGCTATATCTACAACTTGATTAACTCCTCCTCAGGCTTTCTAGATCATCGGCGGTTGCTTCAAGGCCCGTGGCAAGCTTTTGAACGTGACGTCGCCCGGCTGCTCCTGGCGAATGGCTTTGATGATGTACGCATCGTTGCCGGAACCGGTGATCGAGGTGCGGACGTACTTGGCGTAAAGGCCGGCAAACTATGGATTTTTCAATGCAAGCACACGACGAGCACGCCGCCGCCATCCGCTGCTGTTCGAGAGGTTGTAGAAGCAGGAAAATTTTACGGCGCAGACCGTCTGGTGATCGCTTCGTCGCGTCCTGCCGGAGAGTCATTGCTTCGCGAAAAGACGCGCTACGAACGACTCGGCCTCACGATTGAGCTTGCACAACCGGAAGACCTACTAGTCATGATGCGCGCGACACCGGAATATTCGTTGCATCGGAGAACTTTGCGTCCATATCAGGAGGAGGCTTCATCTCGGGTCCGAGCTGCGCTTCTGGACACCGGTCGCGCGCAAGCCGTTCTCGCGACAGGTCTCGGTAAAACCATTATTATCGCAGAAGTGTGTGCAGACCTTCTCCGTGACGGTGTCGTTCCTCATGACAGAATTCTAGTCTTAGCCCATGTCAAAGAACTAGTTCATCAGCTTCAACAGAATTTTTGGTATCAATTACCGAAGTGGGTACCAACGCATAGATTAGCGGAAGGCGAGATTCCAACGTACTGGGACGGCATCACCTTCGCTACAATACAGAGTGCTAAGTCGCGTCTAAATCAGCTTCCCGAGTTTGGGCTTATTCTTGTCGACGAAGCACACCACATCGGCGCCGAGAGTTTTCGCGAAGTCCTCACAGACCTAAACCCACAACTCACCGGAGGAGTGACGGCGACTCCTTGGCGGGGCGATGGCTATGATATCGATGAATTAATTGGTCCCGCCGTAGTGAAGATCGGCATTGCGGAGGGTTTACAGCGCGGATTCCTTGCCGAGATCGACTATCGGTTGCTTGGAGACAATCTTGATTGGTCGTTTGTGCAAGAAGCTTCGCGTTTCGGTTACTCTCTTGCTCAGCTAAACCGAAAGCTGATCATTCCGACGCGCGACGAGCAAGCGGTCAGGATCGTTAAAGACGTTTTCGAAAACGAGCGCAGACACACTGCAATTGCTTACAGCCCAACGACAGTTCACGCGACAAGCTTTGCCGCTATGCTACGTCGGTACGGATTCAGAGCGGAAGTGATGTCCAACGAAACTCCGCCGCGCGAGCGAGATGTACTAATGTCTCGGTTCCGCGCCGGGCAATTAGATGTGCTGACGACGGTAGACCTCTTCAACGAAGGTGTGGATGTGCCAGATGTAGATCTCCTCATCTTTATGCGAGCGACACACAGCCGCCGCATTTTTGTTCAGCAGCTCGGCCGCGGGTTGCGCGTTCGTGCAGGAAAAGACAAAGTCGTCGTCCTTGACTTCGTCACCGATCTTCGACGGATGGCCGAAGTCATTCAGCTCGACGCGGCAGTGCGTGGCGCGTCCGTGGAACAACTCGGTCTCGGGGGGCGCCTGATTGAATTTAGCAATCGGTCGGCCGGAAGTTTCCTTCGTGAGTGGATTCTCGACCAAGCCTCACTGTTCGATCGTGAGGATGACGCAACATTGCGAATCCCGCACTTCGATTTTCCGGAGCCAGCACCTCCCGGCGGTGTGCAATGAGTGTTCCAGACAATATTCGAGAGCAGCTGCGCTGTAGGCTCTATGAACTCGCCGACGAGAAGAACTGGATGTCACTGTCTGTCGCGGAGAAGTCGGCCACGTATGATGCATGGACGCGCGATCCTGCTGTCGGAGGGGTTCTTTCCCGATTCATTCGAGTCAGCGATGTCCGACTTTACCTTAAGGATTCGCTCCTCAAAGACTATGCTCGTCAGAAGCAGGCCGATGACACACTAGTTAATCATGTGCTTGGAGTTGGTGGCGCGGAAGTCCTTCGTGCAGATATAAAACCACACGGCCGCGTATTAGCAGATGGGCGCGTATTTGCCTGGGGAAGAGCGAACGCTTGGAAAACAATACTCATGGCAACGTACGAACGCGCGCACAATGAGCCAGGTGGAAAGGCGTTCGGCGTCGTTCTGACAAATGCTTTTGGTCAGTTTCATCAGCCTTCGGTTCGAACACTGATTGAAACAGCTGCGAGCAAGTTGGGGATTGAGCGCGTTGTATGGCTAGAGCGTTGATTCGACGTGATCCGCTCACAATCAGTGAAAGATCGACGCGAATGTCACGCGTCCGGTCAACCGGCAATCGCTCGACCGAGATTATGGTCGAAACTCTCTTGCGGGCAGCGAAAATTGCCGGCTGGCGGAAGCATCCACAGGACATCCCGGGTCGGCCGGACTTCTACTTTCCCAAGAATAAACTCGCCGTCTTTGTCGACGGATGTTTTTGGCATGCGTGCCCCCGATGCGCGCGGCGGATACCGAGCACACGCCGCCAGTTTTGGAAGACAAAGCTGCTCGGGAATCAGCGACGTGACAATCGTCTACGCCGATTGCTTGTGCGTCGCGGCTTCAAAACAATGCGACTCTGGGAACACGAGTTACGCGGAGCTCACTGGCTGGGTCGATTACAGCGTCGGCTCGCGGAAGATCCGACAGTGATAGACTGATCAAGTGCACATAACGCGAGAGGAGGAAATCGCCGTCTTGTACGCATTGCATTGCCATGGGGGAACGGCATCGAAATCGCAAGTAGTTGAACTAATCCTACGCAACAAACTGCTTCAGCCGCGCGTGGACGACGAAGAAATCGTGGCTACCGGAGAGCGAAGAATCGTAAATCGAATTGCTTGGCTGCGTCAGAACTTAAAACAAAAAGGCGATCTAATGATGCCGCGTCGCGGCGTGTGGCAGTCGACACCAGCTGGCAGGCGACGGCTTTTTCGCCTCGCTGAACGGCTGCACAATGATGCAGATGATGACTTGGGAATTCTCGATCAGGAGTTTTTTGAGCGCCTAACGCCCAATTTTCTAGCAAGGCTGCGCGCATTAGCACCGCAAGCTCCACAAATCTAACAGGACCTAGTTTCGGCGCGGATCGGCAGAGAGATCGACGAGCAGGGCAAATTCCGTTTCAAACTGCAGCGAGAGGATTTCATTGCTCCCTGCGGGCGAGATAGCCCATCGGCCTCCCGACGATTCGCCTAAGCAATTACCCTCTCCGCAGCTTTGATCCGTCGCTCCCTGATGGGCACAGATCGTTTGCTGACCCGCATCGATGATTTCGCGATGGATGTGAATCGTTGGCCGACAAATATCTTCCGTGAACTGGAAGATATGCATCACGCGACGATTCATGCCCATCGTGCTGAGATCTGTGCCTGTCTTTAGACGATTCGTATCTGGCGCGCGACGATTCGGGTCTGTCGCCGGACCAGTCATGATTATCGTTGAGCGATTGATGCCTCTCGTGGCGCGATTGGCAGCAATGGCTGGATGATTGGCCTCGATCGCTGAACGATCCGTATCAGTCATCCGACAATCTATTGATCTCAGCGCCGGAAGATGCCGGCAAAAAGGCGATTCATATCTGTCGCCGGATGATTGGCATCAATCGCGCGGGGATTTCTGCGAAAACGTAAAGTTTTTTGCCACGTTTCCCGTTTTTTCAGGGAGGAAAGGGTATGAGACAATTAAATAGCGGGTTTTCCGACCTCTCGGATGAGGAGTTAGCTACCAAGGTCGCGTTTGTCATCGCCCAGTTGACTGGCAACGCGAATTTCCCCACCACCAGTCCAACTCTCGCCGTGGTCCAAGCCCAGCTCGACCTCCTGGAGGCCGCGCTGATCATGCCTCCCGGGCAGGCGCGTGATGGCGCCATCGAGACGGCGCGCGGGCCGCTCGAACAGATGATGCAAAACCTGGCCGATAATCTCGAGCAGGCTGCCCCCGGCGACCTCGGGAAGCTGAGCACAACCGGTTTCGATATGCGTAAGGCTCCTACGGCCGGGGGAGCGCCGGACACGCCGGGCAATCTCCGGTTGAGAAATCTCGAGGCCAGCGGCGATGTGCAATTCCTCTTCAACGCCTCGGCTCGCGCGAAGACCTATCAATTCCAAACGACCGACGATCCGAATAACGGGCCGTGGAAGGATTACGATCCGGCTAGCAGCACGCGGAACGTCGTGGCGCATGGTCTGCCGCGGGCGAAAGACGTTTGGGGCCGGGTCCGCGCGATCGGACCGAACAATACCAAGAGCGCCTGGAGCGATCCGGCGACGACGTTGGTGACGTAAGTTCGAACTGTAGCGGCGGTCTCCGGCCGTCGAAGTTGGATTTTATTGTAGCGTCGGCCTCTGGCCGTCGATCTACGTTCCCTCAATTTTTAATCTCTTTCGACGGCCAGAGGCCGCCGCTACAGAAGAGATTTAATCCGCGGCGAGGAGCCGGCAATAATCGCGCAGCAGCTCTTCGACATTCTCGTCGGGCGCTTGCGCGCGCAGTTCCGTCAGCACGAGCGCGCGATAACGGAAGCGCAAGCGCGCGACGTCGCTCCGGATTGTCGCGACCGGTCGGCCCAGCCGGCGCGCTGCGTCCTCATACGACCCCCGCTCTTTCTCTCCCGCGAGATGCGGCCGGAGCGTGTAATAAAGCTCCGCTTTCCCCATAGCCGCATACTCCTCGGCCATGCGATCCGCGACGCGGCGATGGATGGCTGCCGCCCATCGGCGATCAGAAGCGTGCGAAGAAACCGGAACGCCGCGACCGGCGCTCAGAGCCTCGGTTTCCCCGGTGATCACCTCATCCAGCGAGACGACGGCGGCGCCACCACCACGCTTTTGCGTTCTTTCATCCTGCCTGACGTGAGCCAGGAAATACTTCAGTGCGCCGAGAAGGTAGGAGCGGAACCGGCCTCTCGCGGGATCGGCCTGCGCGAAGCGCTCGCGCTCGATGAGGTGAAGGATAAAGCGCTGGGTAAGGTCCTGCGCGTCGTCATAGTCGTAGCCGGATGCGCGCACAAAGATATTGATTGGGCGCCAGTAGATTGCACAGATTCCATCGAGCATATCCCGGGCTTCCTCAGGATGAGACGCCTCCCGGAGCGCGAAGAGCAACGACCATGGGGTGGTGGGGAAGGAGCCGCTTCCAGCAGTGTTCCGGGGAGGAATCATACCGCAACCCGTGTTTTATCGGGGCGCGCGGCATTACGGCAAGGTCTATTGAATGAAGTAAACTTCAACAACGCCAATGCCCGAGGCATCACCCTTTCCGCGCACCTGCGCGGTGTATTGACCAGCGGGTATCGTCGCAATCAACGCGGCTTCCAAATCGTTTGACGGCTGGAGACCAAGGGATTCGAGTTCCTGTTTCTGGGTTGTTTTCCAATCATCGTTCTCCAGAACGATCCCGCCATTCTGGTCCCTTAGCTGAAGGGTCGTGTCTGGGAGGGCGTTGGAAATCCCAAAAGCAGTCAAGGAAGGGCCGATCGCGCGAATCACCGCTGTAACCGGGTGACTCTGGACAATGAAACCGGCGATCATGAGTTTGTCGCCTGGCTGAATTAATCCCCTCGTTGCGAAATTGGCCAGCCGGGCGGGCGATCCGGAGCTGAGGTCATACGCATCCACCAATCCCGTCCCGGTGGTGTCGTTCACTCCGCGCACAACCGCGGTATACGCGCCCGGCGCCAGGCTCGCGATAATGGCGGATTCGAGATCGTTGGTGGGCGCGAGCTGACTTGCGGCAATTTCCCCGGATTGGTCGCCACTGATGAGACCGCCTACCTGAGTGATTTTCCAGTCGTTGTTTGTCGCCACCGTTGCGTTGTTGGCATCATGGATCTCGAGCGTCGGATTCGCCAGGGCGTCACCGATGCCAAAAGCGGCGAGCGATGGACCAATGGCGCGGACCATGATTTTCTTAGTCGAGCCGGCCGGACCAGCGACGATAAAGCCCTCGATCAAAACATTCTCGCCGGTGCCCACCGGAAGGCGGGTAGATAGATTCCCGACCGTTGTCGTATCGAGCAAACGAATGAGCGATGGAGAAGCTATTCCGGTAGAACTGTAGGGGCCGCTCAACAGGAATGAGCCGTCAGGCTGGCGGGCGAGGCCCGCCGAGACCCGCGAATACTTGTCGCGAGTTGCAGGAGCGACGAAGGAAGTATCGACCGAGCCGTTGGGGTTTACGGTGGTCAGGCCGGGCGCTGGGGTTCCGTTGAATGCCTCAAAGGTTCCCGAAACTAGAAGCTTCCCGTCGGCCTGCAACGCGATGTGATCGATGGTGGGAAAAAATACGGAGCTCTCCGTGGTTTGGGTCCATTGCGCGCCGCCGCCCGTGTTGAAGGTGTTATCAACCGTGCCGTCCGCCTGCAATCGGACAAGCCCCCGCGCCGGGGTTCCTTTGTAGGAAGTGAACTGGCCGGCTAGCACGATACGGCCATCGGGCTGAATCTGCGCATCAAGCACCGGGAAGCTGGCGGTCCATACGCCATCCGGGGGTTGAAGGGTCGAATTCTTCACCGGGTCATAGACGACGGGGAAGCTCTCGGTCAAATCGAATGGATCGAAAGTGGTTTCCGAAAAAGTGCCGTCGAACGAGCCATCGGCATTCAATCGAACGAGATGAAAGGTGCCGGAAGATACAAAATACTCGAACAGAATCTTGCCATCCGGCTGCACGGCCAGGAGACGACTGCCGACATACATTTGGATCAGAAATCCCTGGGAATCGCGGATCACTTGCCCATCGCGAATGGAAGGGGGCACACCGAAGGAGTCGACTTGACCATTTGCCAGGAGGCGTCCGAGGGAAGTGCCCAAGAGAGAATTGCCGTAGAGAGTCATCTGGGGATCCGTGCCGACGCAAAGGTAGACTTTTCCGTCGGGAGCGACCGCGGCTGTTTGGAATGGGAACGCGTGATTGGTGGCAAACGTGGTGTCCTCGGCCCCGTTTGGCTGCACCTTGCCATAAACAGGGTTACCGTTGGCGTCCGTCCCATACACGAAAAAGTTGCCGTCGGGCAAACGCTCGAGCCCGTGAGCCGCGAAACCGTTGGTTAGGAACCGGCTTGGATCGGAACTCGAGAGGGTAAAAGTCGAATCGAGCGAGCCGTTGGGAAGGAGTCGCCCGAGGTTATAACTGATCGGAGGATGGACGATGTCGGCGAAGGTGACGAGAGTTGAGCCGTCGGCGAGCCGGGCGAAGGAGCTCGGCGCGGTCTCCATTCCAGTCCGATGGCTCGTGACGAAGGCGGAATCCAGGGTGCCGTCAGAGTTGATTCTCGCGACTCCGTAATGGGCATTAGTCGCAGCGCCCGGCGGATCGACGTCCGTGAATATGCCACCTACGAGAAGACGGCCATCGGAATAGAGCTGCAGTGTTACAGGTGTTCCGGCTATCGCTGGAGTAAAGGTGGCGTCCAGGATGGAGGGCTGGCGAAAGCTGGTGTCTTTCGAGCCGTTGGTGTTTAAGCGGTAAATCGAATTGTTGATCACCGCGACAATTTTGCCGTCCGGCTGAAGCACTAGCTCACGCCCTGTGCTGATGCTTGTTACCACGCCCGCTGAGCTGAATGTGGAATCGACACTTCCATTGGTATTCAGCCGGAGCACGGCCATCCGCGGCGCGGCGCCTCCTGTTCCCACCCGGAAGTTTCCCGAGAGGATAATCAGTCCGTCATTCTGGACAGCGATCGCCCGAACCCGAGTGCCAGAACTGTTCCGGGTAAAGCCTGTAGCCTGGAAAGAAGAATCGAGCGATCCATTCGCGTTGAGACGCGCCACTCCGGGATTGGCCACGCCATTAACACTGGTCAATGTGCCGCCGATCAAGACCTTTCCGTCCGACTGGATCGCGGCAGAATACACGAAGCCGTTAACAGTGACGGGCGCAAACGTCGCATCGACGGTCCCATCACTCATGAGCCGAACGATCCCATCGCGCGCATCGTTCCCGGCGAAGGTGGTAAAGTTGCCGGCGACGAGCACCTTTGCGTCGGGCTGGACCAGGATTTGATACACATCCGGAAAAGAATCGAAACCGCCAACAGTTTCCGGAGTGAAGCTGGAGTCGATAGACCCGTCTGGGTTCAGCCGAAGAATCTGTTCCGCGTCTTTGAAACCATAAAGATAGCGCGTGGCAGCGACGTAGAGCTTTCCACCCCCCGCGGGAGCGGCCGCGGTAACCGTCTTGTAAACGGGGTTGAAATTGAACGAGGTGTCCAGCGTGCCATCCGCGAAAAATCTGGTGATCGCACCAGTGTGCTGATCTGTCAGGGTGTTGGGATCGAAATAGAGAAGATACTTTCCATCCGGAAGCAAAAGCGCGCGTTCCGGAAGGAAGGATTTGGCAAAGGATGGCGCATGAAAGTTTGGGTCGGGCGAAAGACCCGCGGCCTTGGCGGAGCCAGACGCTGCGAGGCCGCCGATTAAGGCAAGCACGAACTGAAGAAGGATCGGCGATTTTATGTTCATCATTGGGGCTTCCTTATTGAAGTAATCACGAGGGGCGTGATCCGATGCTTGACAAGAGGGATTCGTATTTCGGGGGGATCAAGAGGGGACTGAAGGTCGATTTTCTAACATCGCTTTACGCGGAGTCAAAGGTTTTTTACGGATTGCAAATAATTTTGAAATCCGGAGGTCCGAGCTTGTCACCGATTCTTGGATTGACTGGCGGATCGAGTGGCGCTGCGTAATCATTGCGACCGTGCAAGTTGTGCCATGTGTTGCGGACGCTGTTGCGGAGGCACGCAAGAAGGCGAAGCGACGTGTCCTCGTGCCGACTATGGGGGCACTTCATCGCGGCCATGGCGAATTGATCCGGATCGCGCGTGACGCGGCCGGGCCGACCGGCGAAGTGGCGGTCAGCATTTTCGTTAATCCGCTGCAATTTGCGCCGGGTGGCGATTACGAGAAATATCCGCGGCCGGAAGAGATCGACGACGAGTTTTGCCGGAACGCCGGCGTGGATATTTTGTTTCGGCCGTCGGTCGAGGAGATGTACGCCGCCGATTTCTCCATTTCGGTCGAGGAGAATTCGCTCGCGAACATGCTGGAAGGCAAGTCGCGGCCCGGACATTTCCGCGGCGTCTGCACGGTGGTGACGAAGTTGTTTCATTTGCTTTCGCCCGATGCTGCTGTCTTCGGCGAGAAAGATTTTCAACAGCTGGCCATCATTCGCCGAATGGTGCGCGACTTGAATTTTCCAGTCGAAATCATCGGGGCGCCGACCGTGCGCGAGGCGGATGGACTGGCCTGTAGCTCTCGCAATCAGTACCTGACCGCAGTCGAACGCGAACAGGCGCCAGTGCTGCAACGAGCTTTGCAGGCTGCTCGGAATTTGATGGCGCAGGGCGAGCGATCCTCGGAGAAGATCCTGGCCGCGACGCGCGAGGTCATCGCGGCGGCGCCGCTGGCGCGGATCGATTACCTCGAAATCGTGAATGCGGAGACGCTCCAGCCGGCGAATGAAGCCGGCCCCGATTCGCTCATCGCGGTGGCGGCGTTTTTCGGGAAGACTCGGCTGATCGATAACCTGCGCCTTTCGTGAAGCAATACGATTTCGTCGTGATCGGCAGCGGCATCGCCGGACTGACGTTTGCCTTGAAAGCGGCGAAGCACGGTTCTGTCGCCGTCATCACGAAACGGAAGGGAGTCGATTCGAACACGGCGTGGGCGCAGGGCGGTATCGCTTGCGTGACCAGCGACGAAGATTCATTCGAGCTGCACGTGGCCGATACGCTCGAAGCCGGGGCCGGCCTGTGTGATGAAGCAGCGGTGCGGACAATCGTGATGGAAGGACCGACGCGGGTCCGCGAACTCATCGAGCTTGGCTTGCATTTCGACGACCGCGAAATCGGCGGGCATCGCGAGCCCGATCTCGGCCGTGAGGGCGGCCACTCGAAGCGGCGCGTTTTGCATGTCCAGGACGTGACCGGTTTGGAAATTGAAAAAACGCTGCTGCGCGAGCTGGAGCGCGCGCCGCAGGTGGAGCTGCTCGAAAACCACATGGCCGTCGATCTGATCACGGCGGGCAAACTCGGCTTTGCGACCGAAGATCGTTGTCTCGGCGTTTACGTGCTCGATGAACGAAGCGGTGAAGTAGAAACGATCCGGACCGATCGGCTCGTCCTGGCTACTGGCGGTTGCGGGAAAGTTTATCTCTACACAACGAATCCCGACATCGCGACGGGTGATGGCGTGGCGATGGCCTGGAGGGCCGGCGCGGTCATCGCGAACATGGAATTCATCCAGTTCCATCCCACCTGCCTTTTCCATCCGCTCGCGAAATCGTTCCTGATCTCCGAGGCGGTCCGGGGCGAGGGAGGCATTCTGCGGAACGACCGGGGCGAAGATTTCATGGAACGCTATCACCCCCAGCGCTCGCTCGCGCCCCGCGATATCGTCGCGCGCGCGATCGATGCCGAGATGAAGCGCTCCGGATCGAAGTGCGTCTTTCTGGATATCACCCATCGTTCGCCGGAATTTTTGAAGGAGCGCTTCCCGCATATTTACGAGACCTGCCTGCGGTTCGGAGTCGATATGGCGAAACAACCGATCCCGGTCGTGCCAGCGGCCCATTATCAATGTGGCGGGGTCAAGACCGACGTAAACGGCGCGACGACGTTGCCGGGATTGTATGCGATCGGCGAGGTGGCCTCGACGGGTCTGCACGGGGCAAATCGGCTCGCCAGTAATTCGCTTCTGGAGGGATTGGTGATAGCGCATCGGGCCTGCGACGCGCTGCTGCGCGAACAGCCCACCTCACACGCCGCGCGCGCGATCGCGCTGCCGGAATGGGAATCGGGCGATGTCCAGAACGTCGACGAGCTGGTGGTGATCTATCACAACTGGGACGAAATCCGGCGCCTGATGTGGGATTACGTCGGAATCGTCCGGACCGAGAAACGTCTCCAGCGAGCGAGCGCCCGATTACGCAATCTCCAGCGGGAAATCCGCGAGTTTTACTGGAATTTCAAGGTCTCCGTCGACTTGCTGGAGCTGCGCAACCTGGCCACGGTCGCGGCCCTGATCGTCGATTCCGCGCTGAGCCGGAAAGAAAGCCGCGGTCTCCATTTCACCCTCGATTATCCGGAGCTGGCGGACGCGCGCTTCAAGCGCGACACCGTGATTAGCCGCAACTGAGGCTGGCCTGCTTGTTGCTAAAGAATAGGCGCGGAAAAAGAACCGGTCGGCGGGAGCTCGGGAAAAGGCTTGCCGAACCGCGACTTTTCGCCTAAAACTCCTGCGCCAATTGTCTCAATGAGAAGGTTTTTCGCTCTCCTGCCCCTCGTCCTGATCGCCGCGTGGTCGGTTCGCGCCCAGTCGCCTTACGAGAGCAGCGCGGACTTTGCCAAATACGCGATGAAGCTCCGGGAGCAGGCGCTCCTGAAAGTGGAGCCGCAGGTTTTCGTTCCCACCACCTCGCGCACGAGCATGACGCGCTTCGCCTGGAAGGCTAACATCGTCACCACCGTTTTCTGGATTGGCGAAGCGGCCGGCGGCAACAACCCGGTGCCGAATGTGAAAAGTTCGTGGGACGCCAACTGGACCTCGAATTACGGCGGGTTCGATACGCCCGAGGCCGGCTCGCGGAAGAACTACATCCCGGTCTCGTTCGTCCCGCGGCAGAATCCATTTTATTGCGCGCTGCCTTACAACGACGTGACTCACGGCCAGTTCAAACCGGAAGCGGCGCTGGTGATTCCCTGGTTCAAGCAAGCCTACTCCGAGCCGGGCCGATCGGTTTGCAAAGACCGCTGGCTCGCGATCCGCAAGGGTAACCGGACCGCCTACGCGCAATGGGAAGATTGCGGCCCGTTCCGCACCGACCATTTCCAGTACGTCTTCCAGAACGAACGGCCAAAGCCGAACCTGAACCGCGGCGCCGGCCTCGATGTTTCGCCGGCGGTGCGCGATTACCTTGGCCTTTCACCCACGGACGTGACCGATTGGCAGTTCGTGGAAGTGCGCGATGTGCCGCCCGGACCGTGGCGGAACTTCGGCGACAACAATCATTTCGTCATCGCCAAGCGCCAGGCCGAGCAACGCATCGTCCAGGAAGCGACCGACAAGAAAAAGAAAGAGTAGTTCCTCAAGGAGCGGCGGTCTCCAGTCCGCCGAACCCATACAACGGCGGTTTGTAAACCGCCGCTCCTTGAAAATCAGCTAGCTACTCCAAGCCGTCGGCGCAATCCGCCGAGCAGTTCCTTTAGCCCGTCGGCCTGCTCCACCAACGGCTCGTAACGCTTCCGTTCCGTAATGCAGAATGCGGCCAGCGGTTCGAACGCGACCGCGGTCTCTTTGTAGAACAGATCGATCGTGTGCCGCATCTGTTGCTCGATCGCGTTGACCAGATCGTCGCGTTTCTTTTCCATCTCTCTCTCGTAGGCCGCCAGGATTTTCCGCCGCTGGGCGAACGCCACGATCGTTCCGAAGATCGCGGCGGACGCGGCGAGCACGCCGGTTACATCGGCTACCGAAGCGCTGCTCATCGCCACGATTACCGTTATGATTCCGCCCGCTGCCGCGATTCCCGCGGGCAGGCGCAGCCACGCCGCGGTCTGCCGGAACATTTGCGCCAGTTGTTCCTCGATTGCCTTACCCGCCACGCGCTCGACCAGCGTCAGCTGGATCGATTGCAAGAGCTCGCGGCGCTGGCGTGCGAAATCGGGGATTGTCTTGCGCACCCGGGTTTTCCCTTCGGAAGCAAACTGCGCCTCGATCGCGTCCTGGAGCTGCGGCCAAAGGCTGCGCAGGTCCGTCTCGAGTAATTGGACCGCGTTCTCCACCTGCGGCTCGACCGTTTGCCGCAGCTTCGCTTCCACTTCGGTTTGGAAATCGTGTTGCCATTGGGTGCGGCTCCAAACCAGCCGCCAAGTTTTCCAGAAGCTGAGCTTTTCCTCGAGCACGCGCGTTCCCTGCCGCGCGCATTCGCGGCAGGCCTGCTCAACGCCGCGCAAAAACCCGGCCACTTGCCGCAGGGTCTGGTCTTTCCGCACCTGCAGAAACTCGTTCACGCGCCCGAGATGTTTTTCGTCGCGCGCGATCGTCTCCATCGAGCCGTGAATTTCGTCCGCTACCTCGTCTAGAATTATGCCCGCGGTCGAAGCGGTCGATTGCAGTTTGACAAAACGCACGCCCGACTCGGTGACCATCCGGTTGATCTGTTCTTCGAGTGGTCCGAATCCGCTCTCGCGCCAGAGCTCTTCCTTGGCGACAGCGGTTGTCTTTGCAAGGAGGGCCTTGCGCGCCGACACCGAAAAGATCGGCGGCGCGAACCCGAGCTTTCGCATCGCCGTGTCCTGGAGATGGCGATGAATGACTTCGATCTCGGAGCTATCCCGGAGATCGGCCTGCTGCAATACGAACACGACATTCTTCAGCCACTTTTTCTGGACGAGATCGAGCAACTGCCAGCCCGATTGCGACCACGGATTGGTGACAGAAAAAACGAAAAGAACGATGTCGGCGCGCGGGACGAAGCTCTCGGTGATCGTCTGGTGCTCCGGCACCATCGTGTTGGTTCCGGGCGTATCGACGACGTTGAAGTCCTGCAGGAACCGAATCGGCAGATAGCGCTCCGTGAGTTGTGCCGAAACGTCGACCGACTTTTCCTCCGTGCCGTGGCGAAAAATGTAAACCCGGTCCGTCGCCGGGAGCACATCGACCTTCGCGAACTCCTGGCCGAAAAGCGCATTCAAGAGCGACGATTTTCCCGCCTTCACCTCGCCGACGACGACGAACAGCAACGGCTCGCGAATGTCGGTCAGCAAGCCATGCAGGGTATCGAGCGTGGCCGGATCGCGTCGCATCTCCGAGTTAAGCCGCAACAGTTTACCGAGCGCAGTTTCGAGCTCGGTCCGAAGCTGCAGATAATTATCGGCGATCATGCCGGTCGCCTGACTTCAAGGCGTAATCGTTGTGTCGGGCGGCGATGCGCTCGCTGTCGGGCTCGCCGCGGGCAGCGCGCGCGTCGCGGAAGGGGAGGGCGTCGGTTTCGGCGGAATCGGAGTCGCCATGCTGAGTAATTCCGTAACCGTGACCGACTTGAATCCCTTCTTCATCAGCTGATCAAACGTTGCCGGCATCGCCTCGATCGTCGGCGGATGGATGTCGTGAGATAATACAATTGAGCCGGCCTTCGTTTCCTTGAGAATACGCGCAGTCACCACGCTCGGTCCGGGCCGCTTCCAATCGAGCGGATCCACGTCCCAGAGGATGATGCGGTAGCCAAACTCATCATGGATCCACTTTTTTTGGCGGGCCGTAATCGATCCGTAGGGCGGACGCATTAGCGTAGGTTTTTTTCCAGTGGCAGCCACGATGGCGTCTTCGGTCTTTTGCAGTTCGCGACGCACTCCTTCATCCGACATCTTGCCGAAATTCGGATGCGACCAGGAATGATTTCCAATCTCGTGTCCTTCGCGGACGGCCCGCTTCAAGACGTCGGGATGGTCTGCGGCATTTTGGCCGACGACGAAAAACGTGGCCTTGAGATGCCGCGCCGCGAGGAGATCGAGCAACTTCGGAGTCAGAGTGGCATTCGGGCCGTCATCGAAAGTCAGCGCGATGAAAGGCCCATCGACATGGACGGAATTGAAAGTGATTGCCGGTTCGGCAGGGGTCGGCGATGCCTTTGGTTTAGTCGGGACCGCGGGCTTCGTTTCCTCCGCGAAGGAGACTTGCGCGAGCAACAAAACAAGCGCGCCAAGTGCGATGAATTTTCGAAAAAACATGGAGACGATAGGCGAGAGCGGAAAACTTGGGTCTATCTAGCAGAGCCGACCTGCAACGCAAGCCACCGCGCGGATGCGCCGCGGGGAGGGCCAAAATCCATCGCGCAAACGAATCTCAAACCAAGCAATGTTTCCCGACATAATCCGCAATCGTGGCAGTTATCCTGCTGAAACTAAGTCATGACTCACTCCGCCTGAGCGAAGTGGCGCCGGTGCGCGGGTGAGGCCGGCGCCCACGTCGGTTTGGCTTCTCCTGAATGAAAATTTTGCTCGTCGAAGATCATCCCGGCAGCCGCCGCAATTTGCAGCGGCTCATCGCCAGGCGCGGTCATGAAGTGACCGCCGTGGGCAGCGCCGAGGAAGCTGAAGCCGCACTCGCGGCGGAGACCTACCCGTTCCTAATCCTTGACTGGATGTTGCCCGGCAAGAGCGGGGTCGAGCTTTGCCGCGAATTGCGTGCCCAACCGAATGGCGACGCCATGTTTATCCTGCTGGTGACCGCGAAAGCCGACACGGAAGACCTCGAACAGGCGCTGGAAGCGGGCGCGAACGATTATCTCACCAAGCCGCTCGATGTGGGTTTGCTGGACGTTCGAATTACCGTGGCCGAGCGCCAGATTCGCGAGCTCGCGGAGCGTAATCAAGCCCGCGCGGCCTTGCTGGAATCCGCTCGCACGATGACGAACATTCTCGAGAAGACCACGGACGGATTCCTTGCGGTCGATTCCGAGTGGAAACTGACCTACGTCAATGCAGCCGCCGAAGTGATGGTCGGCCGGAAACGGGACCAATTACTCGGCGGCCTTCTCTGGGAAAAATTTCCGGAACTCGTCGGCTCGGTCTTCCAGTCTAACTACGAGAGGGTGATGGCGGAGAAAGTGGCCATCGAATTTGAGGCGAGCGATCCCAGCGGCAAGACCTGGTACGATGTCCACGCCTATCGGAGCAACGGCGGCGTCTCGGTTTTTTTCCGCGACATCAGCGAACGCAAGAAATCGGAAACGGAACGGCTCACCACCAGCAAGCTCGAATCGCTAGGCACGCTGGCCGGCGGAATCGCGCACGATTTGAACAACATCCTTACCGTCATTTCCGGGAACATCGGGCTCGCCCAGCTCGAAGCGCCGGTGGATTCCGGCAGTCTCCTCGGTTTCCTCTCGAAGGCGGGCCAGGCCGCGCAACACGCCGCCCATCTTTCCAGTCAGCTGCTCACGTTTTCCAAAGGCGGCGCGCCTTTGAAGAAAGTAGTTTCGATGGGTGAGCTAATCGAGCATTCGGCCGAGTTCGCGCTCTACGGATCGAATTTGCGCGCGGACTTCGACATCGCGGTCGATCTCTGGAAGGCGGAAGTCGACGCGGGCCAGATCGAGCAGGTGGTCAATGCGCTGATGCTTAACGCACGCGAAGCCATGCCGCAAGGAGGCACCGTTCGAGTTCGCGCGCGCAACATTGTTTTCGAAGAGAACACGAGCGCGCCGTTGCCTTGCGGCCGTTACATCAAGGTCACGATTTCCGATCGCGGCCCTGGCATCTCCGAGGAGCTGCGCACCAAAATCTTCGATCCGTATTTCACGACCAAGCCGACTGGCACCGGGCTGGGCCTCGCGATCAGTTATTCCGTCGTCAAGAAACATGGCGGCCTGCTCGTGCTCGAGAATTCGTCCGCGGCAGGCTCTGTTTTCGCGTTCTATCTGCGCGCGAGTGAAAGTGCGGCGAATGCCGGTCCAGAATCGCGCGCCGGCGGCCGGCCTTTTCATTACAATCACCAGCGGATTCTGGTGATGGACGACGAAGAGGCGATCCGCGAATTGACTTCGCAGCTTCTCGGCACGCTCGGCTACGAAGTGACGGCCGTTCCCGACGGTCTCGAGGCGGTGCGACTCTACGAGCGCGCTCTGCGAAAAGGCGAACATTTCCAAGCCGTCATTCTCGACGCAACGGTCCGCGGCGGCATGGGCGGCGTGGCCACCATCGAACGTCTGCGCTCGATGGACCCGAAAGTGAACGCGATTATTTGCAGCGGCTATTCGGATGAAGCAGCGCTCTCGGAATTTCTCGCCTACGGATTTCGCGGCGCGCTCCCCAAGCCGTTCACTCGCTCCGAGCTGGCGGACGCGCTCCAGCGCGCTTTCGAAACGGCTAACGCCAACTGATCAGCCTTTGCGCAGTTTTTCGAGCTGCGCGATAAAGGCCTGCGGGCCGCCCTGCTGGTAGCCGAGCGCTCCAAGCGGTTTTCCGTTGCTGTCGAACACGACCACGGTCGGGAATCCCTGGATCCCGTATTTCAGGGCCAGTTGCTCATTCTGTTTCGCTGTTTCCGGGGGCATCCGTTTCGCACGCGGAAAATCCAGCTCCAGGAGCACGAGGTTTTTGCTCGCATATTCTTTGAATTCCGGTTTCGAAAAAACTTCCTTGTCGAGCATGATGCACCAGCCGCACCAGTCCGACCCGGTGAAATCCATCAGGAGCAAGCGGTGACTCGCTTGGGCTTCTTTCTGCGCCTGTTCATAACTGGTCAGCCAGCCCGGCTTGGCTGAGAGCGACGGAGTCGGTGAAACTTCCGCCGTGGCAACAGGCTCCGCCTTTTTCGAGCAGGAAGCGATCAGAAGCACGGCAGCCAAGGAGAACAGTCGCCAAGGTTTCACGGGCGAAGTTTCCGGCAGCTTGCCATTCTCCGCAAGCCGTGGCGGCTCCGGTACAAAGCTAGCCCGGCGCATTCACGCCGGGCTAAAAAAACTTAACCGAAAGATTTATTTGAGGTGTCCGGAGACGAGTTTGGTCATCTCGAACATGCTGACCTGGCTCTTGCCGTTGAAGACGGGCTTGAGCGCATCGTCCGCATTGATCATGGTCCGCTTTTTCTTATCCTGGCATCCGTTCTTCTTGATGTAGTCCCAGAGTTTCTTGGTGAGCTCGGAACGTGGGATCGGTTTCGAACCGACGACTGCGGAGAGTTTTTCGTCGGGCTGCACCGGTCTCATGAAGGCGGCGTTCGGTTTACGTTTTGAAGGAGTCTTTTTGGCTTTGGTTTTCGGCATAGAGGCTGATTAATCCTTCACTCGTGAGAGGGCAATAATAAATTTATCGATTCGAAAGATTTCTCGGGAGTCAATGTGCCCGCCGGACCGCGATCGCGGCCACATCGTCGGGCGGGACTTTCCCGTTGTCGTTGATCGCGGCCCGGTCGAGGACGCGATCGAGTAACACCTGTGCGTTTTCCGCCAGCGGTTGCAGCATTTCCGCCAACCGGCTCGAGGAAAGCCGCGGATTCTCTTCGTGGCCCGACCCGTAAATGCCATCGGTGTAGAGAAAAAATGCATCGCCCGGTCCGAGGTCCACGCTCGTCTCGATAAACTCCGAGCGTTCCAGCAATCCAAGCGGCGGGGCGGAGGAAGGAATGGATTCCGTGCGCCCTTCGGTGCGCGCCACGAGCAACGGTGGATGTCCCGCCCCCACCACGCTCGCCCGGCCGGTCGTCGCATCGAGCGCCACGCACATCGCCGTCATGAACGAGCGCGCGCCGAAGATGCTCCGGAAATCGTTGTTCACCGCCTCCATGATTTCCGCCGGTTGATTGTTCTCCGCGGTCCCGTGGTGGAACAGGAGTTTCGCCAGAGTCGTCAGGAGCGCGGCCGACGCACCGTGGCCAGTCGCGTCCGCGATCCAGAAGAGGGTGCGGCCGTCCGCCATTCGCAGCCAGCCATAGATATCGCCGCCCACCTGGATCACCGGCCGATAGCAGGCGGCGATTTCCCAACCCGGCAGGACCGGCGGTTTTTGCGGGATGAGCGATTGCTGAGTCAGGCGCGCTGCTTCCAGGTCGCGCTCCAGATTTCGCCGCCACGCCTCGAGCTCGTCATTCTGCTCCTGCAACTGGCTCCGCATCGAACGCAGGCGCAATTGGGTGTCGATCCGCGCCCGCAGGACGGCGTCGTTGATCGGTTTCGTCACGAAATCGTCCGCGCCGGCTTCGAGACATAACACTTCGCTTTCCTCGCCACCGTGACCGGTCAGCATGATCGCGGGGATTTGCGCCACGGCGGCGTTCCCATCCCGCCGCAATTGCTTGAGCACTTCCGCGCCATCCATGCCCGGCATGTCGTAGTCCAGCAGCAGCAACGATGGCGGATCGGCCTGGAGCAGATTCAGCGCTTCGATCCCGTCGGGCGCTTCCGTGCAATCGAAACCTGCCCGGGTCAGGATGCGCGTGAGCAACTTGCGGCTCGTCGCATCATCATCCGCCACCAGGATTCGCTCGCCGGATTTTTTCGCCATGGTTTTTCCTTTGATTCGAAATGAATTGCTGGTGGAACTGTATTTTTCTCAACCGGGTTAGTCCGCGCGCACGGGCCGGCCTTGCATTTTGCGATTGTCAGCGGCTCGACAATGAATTACAACGCATACAATGTCGTCGAAACCGCTTATGAAACTTTCGCTCTCGCTGTCGCTGCTCGGTGCTTTTGCTTTGCTTACCGCCTGCGAGGACGAGCCGCCCGTTCGCCCGACCCGGCATCCGTCGCGCTATCCGTCCGCGACTCCGTCTCCTTATCCGCCGTCACCGCAGACCTTCGATCCAAACGCCGGCCCGCCGCCTCCGGTGAGTAACCCGCCGGAAGCTACACCGCAGCCGACCGCTGCGACCGTGAACAAGCCGACGAAAGGCGACCTGCCCTACGGGATTCCCGTTCCGAACAAGCCCGGTTTTGTGACGAGCCCTTACGCGCCGAATTCCGGTTACGTAGATGTCCGCGGTTTCCCGCCGGGGACCGAAGTCAAGGACCCGTACACACAGAAAATCTTCCTCGTTCCTTAAGCCATCCTGGTTGTGGCTCATTGAGCGTAGCGGCGCTGGACAAGCCTCCGAATTGTCTCGATGCTGAGCGTCGCCCGTCGCCCGTTTGACGCGAGCACGAAGGCTGGGCGCGAACCGAATAATTAGAGTCACATGGAATTTCGCATTAAGCGCGCCCCGCGCATCGAAGCCGAAATCGCTGTTCCCGGCGACAAGAGCATTTCGCATCGCGCGGTCATCCTCGGCGCGTTGACGAACGGCGTCTGCGTCCTGCGCGGCTTTCTTCCCAGCGACGATTGCCTGCGCACCGTGCAGGCGATGCGCGCGCTCGGCATCAAGATCGAGCATCCCGAGCCGGACATGCTCATCGTTCACGGAAAAAAAAGACTGCTCACCGCGCCGGCTGCTGAGATCGATTGCGGCAACTCGGGCACCACCATGCGGCTGCTGGCCGGACTTCTCGCCGGCCAAAGTTTCGACAGCGTCCTCGTAGGTGGCGCAACGCTTTCCGCGCGTCCGATGGACCGCGTGATCGTGCCGCTCCGCAAGATGGGGGCGAACATCGTTGCCCAGGGGCCTAACGAGACCGCGCCGGTCAAAATCCATGGCGTGAAACTGCGGGGCGCCCGGCACGACTCGCCGATCGCCAGTGCGCAGGTGAAAAGCGCGCTTCTTTTGGCCGGGCTTTTCGCGAAAGGCAAGACGACCGTGCACGAGCCATTCATCAGCCGGAACCACACGGAGCTGATGTTGAACTATTTTCTGGTCCGGACCATGCGCGAGGAAGATGACGCGATCAGCATTTTCGGCGACCAGGTTCCAGAGTCCCGTGATTTCCGGATCCCGGGAGATATTTCCTCCGCTGCTTTCTGGCTCGTCGCGGCCGCCGCTCAGCCGGGTGGTCATTTGCTCGTGCGTGATGTGGGATTGAACGACACGCGGACCGCCGTGCTGGGTGTGCTGGTGCGGATGGGCGCCCAGGTGCGTGAAGCGGTTGACGACGTCGATCAGGTCGAGCCAAGCGGAACCGTGGAGGTAACGGGCGCGCCGCTCAAAGGCACGGTGATCCAGGGCAAGGAAATCCCACAGCTCATCGACGAGTTGCCGATCCTCGCTGTTGCCGGGGCGCTCGCGAGCGGCACGACAATTATTCGCCAGGCCCAGGAGTTGCGCGTCAAGGAGACCGACCGGATCGCCGCGATCGCGCATAATTTGCGGGCGATGGGAGTGGAAGTCATCGAGCAGCAGGACGGCCTCGAAATCCACGGCCGCGGGGAGCTGAAGGGCGCGCGCGTCGCGAGCTTCGGCGATCACCGGATCGCGATGGCGTTTGCGATCGCCGGCATGTTCGCGGATGGCGAAACCGTTGTTCAGGATGTGGAATGCGTCCGCGAATCGTATCCCGGCTTCGAAAAAGCGCTGGATGAATTCGTGAGCGCGAAACGAGTCCGCGTCACCACGCCGGTCATCAGCTCGCTGACGCCGGCCAAAGTCGAGGAAGAATGAGCGCGCGCGAAAGCGCTCATCGCGTGGTCGCCATCGACGGGCCGGCCGCGTCCGGAAAAAGCAGCGTGGCCCGGGCGCTCGCGAAGCAGGTCGGCTTCAACTACGTGAACTCCGGCGCGATGTATCGCGCGGTCACCTGGTATGTCTTGAAAAACAACGTCGCTCCCGGCGATGCGGCCGCGATTGTGCGTTTGCTGAATAACACCCGCATCGATTGCACGCTCGCCGACAAGGGCTCGCGCATTCTGATCGATGACGTCGATCCGACAGCGCATCTCTGCGACGATCGCGTGAACGAAGAAGTCTCGCTCGTGAGCAGCGTGCCGCGGGTGCGCGAAATTCTCGTGGAAAAAATGCGCGTCCTCGCGCGCGATCAGGATGTGGTCATGGAAGGTCGCGACATCGGCTCCGTCGTTTTCCCCGACACGCCCTACAAGTTCTACATCGATGCCTCGCCCGATGTGCGGCTGCGCCGCCGCCAGGCCCAGGGCCTGCGCGATCAGATCGCCGCCCGGGACCGGGCGGATTCTTCGCGCCGGGCGTCTCCGCTCATCATCGCCGAAGACGCCCACGTCATCGACAGCTCGAATCTCACGATCGAAGGTGTGGTCGGCGAGATCATCGGGCGGTTAAAGATGAAAGGGATGGAAATCAGTTAACGGTTTTGAATCCGTACTACTGGGTTTGTTATCATCTCATCAAACTGATCGGCCGGATTTTTTTCCGGCTCCGGGTGATGCATCGCGAACGGCTAATCAATCACGGTCCCGTCATCCTCGCGGCGAACCACCAGAGCTTTCTTGATCCGCCGTTTGCCGGTAGCGCTTCGGACCGCGCCATTTATTTTCTTGCCCGCCGGAGCCTTCTCGATGGCGCCTTTTTCGGATGGCTCTTGCCCAAGCTAAACGTCATTCCGGTTGATTCCGAAGGCGGAAAAGATCGCACGGCGCTCAAGGCGTTGATCCGGATCCTGAGGGCGGGCGAGGGGACTTTGGTTTTTCCCGAGGGCCAGCGCTCGCCGGACGGGAAACTGCAGCCGGCCTTGCCGGGTCTTGGTCTCGTCATCGCCAAAACGTTGGCGCCGGTCGTGCCGATGCGAATCTTCGGCGCGTTCGAGGCGTGGCCGTTGCACGAAAAATGGCCGCGCCCTGGCCGGGTCACGGTGGTGGTGGGCGAGCCGATTTATTTCACGGAGCAGGATCTAGAGCCGGCGGGCAAGGACCTTTACCTGCGATTGAGCCAGCGCGTGATGGATGCGATTTCCGCGCTGACGCTGGAATGACGCGCTTGCGTTGCCCGGTCCCGCGGGAGACGCTGCGCCGTGCCACCCGCCGACGCGCCACCCAAACCTGCCGATTCTTCCCGGGCGCCCCGCGCGGGCTTGATCTTGATGATCGTTATCGTCGCCGGCACGGCCCTGATCGCTCTTTACGCGAATGTGCAGAAGGTGCGCCGCGACAAGATCGAAAAAGTAACCATCATTCCGGTCACGACGGTTCCATCCGCTTCGCCGGGTCCGAAAGATTAACCCGGAGTCATTTAATCCGTTCGAATAAGCAGGCCCTATCAATGTCTAACCAAACCATGAAGAAGTTTTCCGTTTTCCCGCTGATCGCCGCCCTGGCGTTTTTCGTCTCCTGCCAGAAACAGCAAACCGAAGAGGAACGAAAGGCCGAGGTCGAGCGGCAGGTGCAGGATCGCCTCGCGGCGGAACGCGTGGATGCGGAGAAGCAGCGTCTCGCGCAGGAACAGGCCAATCTCGAGGCGCGCGAAAAAGCGGTCGCGGATCGCGAAGCTGCTGCTGCTGCTACGACAACCCCGGCCGAGGAACCGGCCGCCACGCCACAGAGATCGGCCGTTACCGAACGAACTGAAACCCGCACCGAAAAACGATCCACGGCCACTTACGGAATGTTTTATCAGAAACTCGATCCCTACGGCGAATGGCGCGAAACGAATGACTACGGTTACGTCTGGCAACCGCGCGAGGCGGAACAATCGCGCGAATGGCGGCCCTACACGGAAGGTCGCTGGGTTTATAGCGACGCCGGTTGGACCTGGGTTTCCGACGAGCCGTTCGGCTGGGCGACTTATCATTACGGGCGGTGGCTGCGATTGAAACGCGTCGGCTGGGTCTGGGTGCCGGGCGATGAATGGGCGCCGGCCTGGGTTTCGTGGCGCACGAGCAAGGATTACGTCGGTTGGGCGCCGTTGCCACCCGAAGCGCGGTTCGATCGGCGGAGCGGCATCCACAACTGGGCCGATAGCTATTACGACATCGGCCCGGACCAGTATTCGTTTGTCTCGTGCAATGAATTCGGCGCCGAACATGTCCGGCGCGCTGTCGTCCCGGCCGAACGCAACATCTCGATCGTGATCGAAACCACCAACGTCACCCGGATCACATTCGCGAACACGACGATCATGAACGAAGGGCCCAGCTACGAGGAATTGCGATCGCGCAGCCAGCGGCCGATCGAGCGCTACCGATTGCGCCGGGAGCGGAATCTGGAAGTGCAGGCCAGAGTGCGCGGCGATGAACTGGAAATTTCCGTCCCCGTCATCACTGAGGTCCGCGACATGCCGCGCCCTCGCCGGATAAAGGAACGCGTGATCGAGGTGAACATCGATAACGGCTGGACCATCGCGGATCGTTCCGCGGCGGAGCGCGCGCGAACCAAGATTCGAGCGGAAGCGACACCTCCTCCGAACGCGCCTCCGAAGAATTTCGTGAAGCCGGAGGAAAGCGCCACTTCTTCAGCGACACCGGCGGCCACGGCCGCGACCACGCCAGCTCCGGCGACACCTAGCGCAACACCGGCTGCCACTAAACCGAGTCCGTCGCCAACTGTGGCAACCAGCGCAACGCCTGCCACCAGCGCGGCGAGTCCCACGCCAACTGCGGCGGCGTCCACCCCGAGTGCGACCGCGGCGGCAGCAGCGACTGGCACTCCGGCGGCCACGCCCAGAACGCGCCCAAGATTTACTCCGAGCCCGACACCTGCCGCCAACGCGGCGAGTCCCACACCGGCGGCGACGACGACAGCGACGGCAACACCAACTCCCGCCGCATCCGCTTCGGTCAGGGTTCGCCCTTCACCATCGCTCCGGCCCCGGCCAACTCCATCCATCCCACCCGCCGTTTCTCCGCCTGCAACAGCTACGCCCGCTGCGGCTGCCACCGCGCCTGCCGCGACGCCGACGCTGGCCCCAGCGGCTTCACACGTGATTCGAAACCGGCCTTCACCGCCGTCGATCTCGCCGACGATGACTCCGGAAGTCCGGCGAAAAATTCCACCGCCCCCAATCAACACTCCTGCGCCCACGGCGACTGTCTCCGCTGCGACTGAGCCGGCGTCGAAGCCAGTGCCGACTTTCACACCCGTGCGCCGCGTGACTCCTCCGCCGCGAACCGTCTTGCCGACGCCGACGATACGACCAGAAGCCGACACCACAGTCCCGCCGGTTCAGCAGAATGGTCCGAAGCGAATCATGCCGCAACGCATCTCGCCTCCCCCCGCCGCGACGACACCTCCTCCCGCCGCAACGCCGAGTGTCGCGCCTTCATCACCGGCCCCGACGAACGATCGCGCGAAAAACCGGAGACCCAAGCCACCCGGCCAGACTGAAACCGGAACGCCGACCCCGTCGCCGTCGAATCCACCGAATTAGTTATTTGCTAGCGCGCTCGTTCATGAGCGAGCGCGCGTAAGCCACCGTGTCGATGGCATCGACAGTTTTGTCGTGTCGAATGGCTTTGATGCGCGGAAAGCGCAGCGCGAGACCGCTCTCGTGGCGCGCGCTTGGCTGGATCGAGTCGAACGCGATCTCGAGCACGGTATCCGGTTTTACTTCGCGATAACGCCCGTGGTTCGAGATCGTCTGCTTTTTGAAATGCTTCGTTAATTCTGCAATCTCAACGTCGGTCAATCCGCTGTAGGCTTTCCCGATCGTGAGCAGCTCGCCGCTCGTTTCGTCGCGCACCGCGAAGGTGTAATCGCTCAAAACATGGTTGCGCTTGCCGTGCCCGAGCTCAGCCGCGACGACGACGACATCGAGCGTGGCCAACTCCTTCTTTAGTTTGAACCAGAACATTCCCCGGCGGCCCGGCGAATAAATGCTCTCAGGATTTTTCACCATCAGGCCTTCGTTGAAACGGCGTCGCGCCTGTTGAAATGCCGTCTCGATCTCGTCCGCCGAATGAGCGGGATAAACTTCCGCGATTTGAAAACCCGGAGGCGGCTTCAGACTTCGCAAGGCTTCACGGCGTTCGCGTAACGGACGCCGCAGGTACGATTCGCCGTTTTTCCACAGCAAATCGAACGCGACGAAGACGACTGGCACATCGGCAGAGGCCGTCGCAAACAAATCCGCGCCTTCATTTTTCCGGCCGAGCCGCTTTTGCAGATCGAAAAACGTCAGCTTTTTCCCGTACTCGAACGCCATGATCTCGCCATCGAGAATGATCTCATCCTGGAACTGACGCGCTCGATCAGTCAGCTCCGAAAACTGGACCGTCATCCGGCGCAGATCGCGCGAATAGATTTCGACGCGGCCCGCTCCGCGATGAAGCTGCGCCCGGATCCCATCGAATTTGTCCTCGACGTAAACCACCGACGGTGTCGTGGCGGGTGTCTCACCCGCAACGCTGGAGACAGCCGCCGCTACATTCCCAAAGCGAGCCCAGATCGCTTCCGCCGTCGGCTCGGGACTGGCCAGCATGGATTTGATGGGACGGAACAAGGACAGCTCCGCGCTTTGCAGTTGTCCTTTGAAGGCGAGGACGGCGGCCTGGCCGAGATCGCCCAGGAGCATGTTCGCCTCTTTGACTTCATCGAGCGGCGCGGAAAACGCGGCCGCAATCGCTTCTTCCACCAGCCCCTCACGCAACCCGATTCGGAGATCGCCCGTCAGGATCTTGACGATGTACTGGCCCTCGCGTGCCGACAATGTCGCGAGACATTTTTGCAAAAGTTCCGTCTTGCCCAGCGGGCCTCGGGTCTTGTGCAACGTATCGAAAAGCTCGCGCGATTCGGCGAGCGTGAATGGTTCGGAAAAGGTCCGTCCGTCTAATGCTTCCAGCGCCGTCTTGCCGGCATCTCCATGCGATGTCGCGATCCGCCGGAATTCTGGTTCCGTCAGTTTTGCCGCGCTCATCAGTGCGCGATGAATCACAGCCCATCCCGCCTGGATCGTGCGCAGATCGCTTTGCGGAAACGGCTTTCCCGTGAAATAAACCGCGGCGATCGCGAGCTGGTTCGGATTCAGCGTTCGCAAATATTCCGCCAGCAACCGGACCTTCTCCAGCTTCGCCGGAGTCGCCGCGATCGTTTCACCGACACTGGCGAACGCGTGGAATTCAGATCCTGTAGCCGCGGTCCTGTGGGCCGCGTTCGGTTGGACCGCGGGTGAGACAGCCGCCACGACAGTTTTCCCGAGCGTAAGTTCCATTTGGTTTTCCTCGCTCAATGCCCACGCGTCGATCCCGCGCTCGCGCAAATCGCGCGCAAATTCCGCGGCGAATCCGTGCAGTGTCAACACGCGCTGAGGTTTCACCAGATCGACATAACGCACCAGATCTGTGTAATCCGCGTGGTCGGAGAGGGGGAACGCGGCATCGACCTGGTAACGATAAATCGCGCTCGGCTCCACCGCCCAACCGCTGATCATCGCCACTCGTTTTTCCCGGATTTTTTCCAGCATCCGCGACCGGTTCACACTCGGCGGACAAATCAGGACTTTGCCGGCGACATTGGTCGCGTTGTAGCGCTCGTAATCGCAAAATGATTGCCCGAACTGCTCGTAGATTCGCGTCATCCGATGGACCGTGCCGTGCAGCATCGGCTTGAGACCGGCGCCGGCGAGCGCGCACAGAATTTCCTGGGCTTTGCCTAACGAGTAGCCGAGCAGCACCGGCACCGCGCCCGTTTCCAGCGCGTCGCGGCAGAAGGCCACGATCTGCCCGATCACTTCTTCGGTGGGCGGAAAACGATAACGCGGCAGACCGAACGTGGTCTCCATGATGAGGGTCTCGGCGTGGCGCCATTCCGCCGGCTCCGCGGACCGACCCGGGCGCAACTTGAAATCGCCGCTATAAAGGAGCGAGCCGCTCTCCGTTTCCAGGAAAAACTGGGCCGACCCGAAGATGTGCCCGGCCGGAATCAGCGTGACATCGAATCCGCGGACGTTGGTCTTCTCGCCGAAGTTCAGGACGTGCTCGTTCCGTTCCCCCGGCAATCGCGCCTGCATCAGCCGCGCCGTCCGTTCCGAAACGATGATCTCATCATGCGGCGCGATATGATCGCTGTGGGCGTGCGAGACGAACGCGAACGGCTTCGCGTCCCAGGGATCGAGCCAGATGTTTTCGTTCGGCAGATAAACACCGCGATCGTATCGGACTTCAATCACGCGCAGAATCTACGCTGTTCGCTGTGGTGCGAAAACCGCCGCGATATAAGTACCGGATCGAACAAGGATATTCCTCTCCCTGTGGGAGAGGGCAGGGTGAGGGTGCCTTTGAAACGGTGATCGCGCGGAGACTTCGTTGCTTATCCCACGGTCCGACGAAACAGGCCTACTCTGCTGACCCTCATCCTAACCTTCTCCCTCAGGGAGAAGGAACTGCTTCACCAATTGGTCGAATTGACACAACCAGGCTCTTCCCGTTTCATTAGCGTGTGAAATCGGCGGCTATTTTTCTCCTCGCGGCTCTCGTGGCCGCGAACCTCTGGGCGGCGAGCCAGGTGAAAATCGTGACGAAGGTCGAACCGTTGCCGGTTGCCCTCAGCGACGATTTCCAGTTTCGCAAAACGAAGCTGTTCTACCTGACCGAGAATCCGCCCAAGGCGAAGAAATCCCTTTCCTCATCGCTCTCGACCAATCCGAATAATCCCACGGCGGGAATCGCGGAAGCATCGCTCGGTTTCGAGCGGACCTATCGCCTTTACGGCGCCATTACCGCCGCAGACAAAAACCAGCGCTATGGCAATTACTTCGATTTCTTTTGGCGGGTGAAACGCCCGGCAAACGTGACCGTGCGCCTCGAGTACCGGCAGGAGAAGCTGCGCTCATTCATCCAGGCACGCGAGATTTCCTACCCGAACGCGAAGGGGAATCTCAAGACGGAGTTTGCCATCATCGGTGACGATTATTTCCAGGACGGGCGCGTCACCGCCTGGCGTTGTTTGTTGATCGAGAACGGACACATCGTTGCGGAGAACCGGTCGTATCTTTGGGAATGAATGGGTTACGCTGCCGGCCGGTCCCGGGCAGCCGGTCTGCCCTTAGGTTGACAGTCCCCCCTGCGAGCCTGTAATTTTACCCAGCAGTGCAGTCGTCAATCCAAGTCGGGGTAAACGGCGATGCCGTTTGGGTGAAGGTCGAGGGTAAGGGTAGCTTCCTCAACAGCGGCAACCTCAAGGAATTTACTCGCGAAATGGTAAACCGCGGTTACCGCGAGTTTGTCGTGGACCTCGAGAATTGCGCGATGATGGATTCCACTTTCATGGGCACAATGGCGGGCGTCGCTTTGCGGTTAAAGGAACTTGGGCACGGCCATCTCCACGTCGTCCATTGCGGCGAGCGCAGCCGCAGTCTTCTCACTGGCCTCGGGCTCGACCAGATCTTCGACATCCACTCGAATGGGACGGCCGCGCCGCAATGCGACCTGCTCAAACGCGAAAAGGCCAATGGCTCGTCGACCGAGCAAAAGAAGCAGGTCAGTGCCGACATGCTCGATGCCCACCAGGCGCTTTGCGAGGCCGCCCCGCAGAATTTTTCGCGGTTCAAAGACGTCCTCGATTATCTAAAACAGGATCTCCACCACGAGACGCCGTCGAACTGATCCAGCACGCGGCGCATGTGGCCAATCGTCTTCCTCGGCCTCCTCATCGCCTCGCTCGCGGGCTGGCTCTTCACCTGGTGGGGGCAGCGGGTTCGCATTCGCCAGCTCGAGCGCTCGAAGGAAGAAATCCAAATCGAGGAGACGCTCGTCTTCGATTTTCTCCACGGCCTCGGGGAAGCGTTTACGGAAACGATCCGCGCGGCCGATCTGCACCGGCTGATCGTGGAAGGCGCGGCGCGTGTCCTCGACGCACAGGGCGGCGCGCTCTACATGATGGAACGCGCGGGCGGGAAGCTGGCGCCCGCGTTCATCTCGAAAGGCTGCCCGCCGTTCATCGACGTGCCGACCCACATTCTCCAGCAGGCAGCTTCCAATCCCACGGCGCTCGAAAGTTATCTGCGCCTCCAGGCCATTCCGCCGGGTGAAGGAATCATCGGGCGCGTCTGGCAAACGCGCGAACCGGTTCTCCTCACCGATTTGGCGAACGCGCCGGAGCTGGCCGGCCTCCGCGGCACTTCGCTCGGCGCCGCCTCCGTAATGGTGATGCCCCTGCTCTACGGAAAACAAAACATGGGCGTGCTCGCCTTGGGGAACGGTCCGTCGAGCCCGTCGTTTACCCAGAGCGATTTCATTGTCTTCAAATCGATCGCGGAACAATCGGCCTTCGCCCTTTACAACGCCATCATCTACTCAGAAGCGAATGAGAAGAAGCGCCTCGATCACGACCTGGAAATCGCGCGCGACATCCAACGGATCCTGTTGCCAAGCGAGGCGCCGGTCATTCCGGGATTCGAGATCGCTGGCATCAACATTCCGGCGCGCCACGTGAGCGGAGATTATTTCGATTACCTGACGGTCGATGACGAGAAGCTCGGCGTCGCGATCGCGGATGTTTCCGGAAAGGGCGTGCCGGCGTCGATCATCATGGCGATTTGTCGCAGCGTCTTGCGCAGCCAGGCCGCGGGCAATCCTTCGCCGTCCGATGTGTTGCAGAAGGTCAACCGCCAGCTTTATCCCGACATCAAGGAGGACATGTTCATCAGCATGGCCTACGTAATTCTCGATCATGTCCAAGGCGCCGTGATGCTCTCGCGCGCCGGCCACGACGCGCCGATTCTTTTCAACCACGCGACCGGCACGGCCGCGCCGGTGAAGCCGCCGGGAATGGTCCTCGGAATTGACAGTGGGAGCGTGTTCGATAGGATAACGGTCGACTTCGTTCTCTCGCTCAACCGCGATGATTGCCTGCTCCTCTACACGGACGGCGTCACCGAAGCGCTCGACGTAAACGGAGACGAATTTGGGCCCGAGCGGATGATGGAATGCGTTCGCGCCAGCGCGCCCGAGGGAGCACCGGCCATGATCAGCCGGTTGATCGACGAACTGCGAAGCTTCGTCGGGTCGCAGCCGCAAAATGACGATATAACTTTGATTGCCATTCGCAAAACATGAGAAAAATTCCAGTGACTGAACCAGCGATGGAAGAAAAAGAGGCGACATTGAAGAACGATGCATCCTCGGCCGGTGCGCCATCCGCGGAGACAGCGCCGCCGGAGGATGATTCCGATGGTCTCCAGGCGGACCTGGATCGGTTCCGCGATCTCGCGCTCCGCAGCCAGGCCGATTTCGAGAATTACAAAAAGCGTTCCGCGCGCGAGAAAGAGGAGGCAATCAAATACGCCAACAGCTCTCTGCTCGAGAAGCTGATCGCGATCGTGGACAACTTCGAGCTCGGTCTCGAAGCCGCGCGCGCCGAGGGTGAGAAGTCGCCGGTCTTTTCCGGCATGAGCATGGTCTTGAAGCAGCTCATGGATTTTCTCGCCGAGAGCGGCCTTCAACCGATCGACGCGACCGGCCAGAAATTCGATCCAAACCTGCATGAAGCCATTGCCCACGAACCAAGCGATGAATTTCCCGAGGGGACTGTGGTGCGCCAGACCCGCCGTGGTTACAAGATGAAGGATCGTTTGCTTCGCCCGTCGAGTGTCGTGGTCTCGAGCGGCCCATAGGTCACATACGACCTATCCGACCCATGCCGACGGAGAAACGCGATTATTACGAGGTGCTGGCTGTCTCCCGCAGCGCGACGGAGGAGGAAGTGAAGCGCGCCTACCGCAAGCTCGCGGTGAAATATCACCCGGACAAAAATCCCGACGACCCGCACGCCGAAGAAAAATTCAAAGAGCTGGGCGAAGCCTACGACGTCCTGATGGATGCCGATAAACGCGCGGCCTACGATCGCTATGGCCACGCTGCTTTTGCTCAAGGCATGGCGGGGCGGGGGTTCCACGATCCATTCGATATTTTCCGGCAAGAATTCGGCGGCGCCGGCGGCATGGTCGATGCAATTTTCGAAACCTTTTTCCGCGGTGGTGCCACGACCGACCACGAAGGACTCCACCGCGGATCCGATTTGCGCTACGACATGCAGATCACGCTCGAAGAGGCGGCGTTTGGCATGGATACCGAAATCGAGGTTCGCAAACTCGACACCTGCGCCGAATGCCGCGGCTCGGGGGCTGAGCCCGGCTCCCGCACCATTAATTGTCCGACGTGCGGCGGTCGCGGCCAAGTCATGAGCGGGGGCGGCATTATCCGGTTTTCGCGAACATGTCCCCGATGCCGCGGAATGGGCCAAGTAATGGAACGTCCGTGCAAGGTGTGTAAGGGAGACGGTCGCTTCGAAAACACGAGCCAAATCAAATTGAAAATCCCCGCCGGTATCGCGGACGGATCGCGCCTCCGTTCATCCGGCAATGGCGAGGCGGGCATTCGCGGCGGCGGCGCCGGCGATCTCTACGTCGTCATCCACATCAAAGAGCACCCGATTTTCCAGCGCGAAGAGGACAACCTCTACTGCGAAGTGCCGATCTCGTTCACCCTCGCTTCCCTCGGCGGCGAAATCGCGGTGCCGACCTTGGAAGGCAAAGCAAATCTCAAAGTTCCCGCGGGAACCCAAAGCGGCCAGGTCTTCAAGCTTCGCGGAAAAGGGGTCGTGAATGTGAATGCGCGCGATCGCGGCGACCTGCTCGCCCGGTTGCTGGTGGAAGTGCCGACGCGTTTGAACTCCGAGCAACGCCAGAAGCTGGAAGAATTCGCCGCTCTCTGCGGTGAAGAAAATACGCCGCTCCACAAAAGCTTCTTCGATCGCGCCAAGGATTTTTTCCGCTAGCGCTTTCTCTTTGTCATCCCGAGTCCGGCAGCTGCCGGATCGAGGGACCTCTAACTTTTCTGATGCATCGCTTCTATCTCGCGCCCGAACATTGGCAGTCTCATGCACTTCAGCTCACCGGCGCCGAAGCGCACCACTGCCGCAACGTTCTCCGCCTCGAATCCGGCGATAAAGTCGTTCTCTTCGACGGCCGCGGCCACGAACTCACTGCCGAAATAGCTTCGGCAGATTCATCCGAAATCTCCCTGCGCAAATTGCACGAAGCGCAAACGCCGCCTCTTCGTTGTCAGATCACCCTCGGCCAGGCGATCCCCAAAGGGAAAAACATGGACCTCATCGTGCAAAAAGCCGTCGAGATCGGCGCGGCCGAGATCGCGCCGATTCTGTCCGATCGCACGGTCGTGCGCCTCGATGAAGAAAGCGCCGCCTCGAAACAGGCGAAGTGGCAAACGGTAGCGATCGAGGCGGCCAAACAATGCGGCCAGAACTGGCTGCCCCGCGTCCACGTGCCGCAAACCATGGCGCAATTCTTCCAGCAGCCTCGCCGCTTTGATCTCCAGCTCATCGGTTCGCTTCAATCCGATGCCGTCCATCTGAAGAAAATCCTCGCGGAATATTCCGCCGAGCACGGTGACCGCCCGACGAGTGTCCTCATGCTGGTCGGCCCCGAAGGCGATTTCACGCCGGCCGAGCTTTCCCTAGCGCGCAGCCACGGCTGCCGGCCGATTACCCTGGGCCCGATCGTCCTGCGGGTTGAGACCGCGTCGATTTATTGCCTGAGTGTGTTGTCGTACGAGTTATTGGTCTAATGGAGACGGCACGCCCTCGTGCCGGAGACGAAAAATGTAGCTGCCCTTCCCCCCAACGGCCTGAGGGCAGGCCGTCTCCATTATTTTCCGTAGCTCACCCGCCAGATTGTTTTGTTCGCGTCTTCGCTGAAGAGCAGGCTGCCATCTTTAGCCACGGTGATACCGACCGGGCGCCCCCACACATTTCCTTCCGGCGTCACGAACCCGGTCACGAAATCTTCGTAATCGCCGCGCGCTTTCCCGGTCGCTTTGTCGAAAGGGACGCGCACGATTTTGTATCCGGTGCGCCGCTCGCGGTTCCAGGAACCGTGGAACGCGGCGAAAATGTCGCCTTTGTATTCCGCGGGAAACTGCGCGCCGTCGTAGAAGCAAAGATTCAACGTCGCGGAATGACTTTGCACGAGCACGTCCGGCACGAGGACCTTTGATGCGAGCTCGGGATGCTTGTCTTTGTGCCGCGGGTCCTGGTGATTCCCGAGGTAGAACCACGGCCAGCCGTAAAACCCGCCGCGCTGGACGCTGCTGATGTAATCCGGCACGAGGTCTTCGCCCAGCTCGTCCCGCTCATTCGTGCTCATCCAAAGGTCGTTGGTCCCAGGCCGGAACTTGATGCCGACCGCGTTCCGGATTCCCCAGGCGAAAACATTTTGGCCGGTGCCGTCGGGATTGAACTCGAAGATGCGGGCGCGATCGGCTTCGGCGGCGTTGTCCGAAGCATTCGAGAGCGAGCCGATCGAGACATACATTTTTTTCCCGGCCCGCGAGAACGCGATGTCGCGTGTCCAATGCCCGCCGCCGCGCAGAAGTCCACCACCGGAAAGCTCGGCACTCAATTTCTCCGCGGGCCCGCGCGCCTTCGTGTCGCCGTTCCGGTAGGGAAACCGAACGATGCCGTTGGTGTTCGCCACGTAGAGGAATTCCGGCTCGGCGCCCGGCGGATAAAACGCGATCCCAAACGGTTTGTTCATCCCGCTGTTGGCGAACGTTTCCGTCAGGTCGGGTTTCCCGTCGCCGTTGGTATCGCGCAAAACCTTTACGCTATTTTCATTGCTCTCGGTCACGAAGATGTCGCCGTTCGGGGCGGTGAGGAGATAGCGCGGGTAAGAAAACCCGCTCGCATATTGCTCGACCTTAAAACCGGCCGGCACCCGCAGCTCCGCCCCCGCCGGCCGGCGCACTTCTCGCGGACTGTTCGACGTTGATTTCGTCGCGTACGGCGCTGGCAGATCCTGAAGGGTAATTTTGTGGCGAACGCCGGGAGCGTCTTGATGCCAGTCGGCGTCAGGTGGAGCAAGAGGCGCTTCGGCAAAAAGTGAGCTTGCAGCAATGAGGGCTATGAATGCCGAAGCACGAATGACGAATGACGAAGGAATGAACAAATGACGAATGACAAATCGAGCAGCCGCTTTTCGGGTTTCGGGCTTCGTCATTGTTTCGGCATTCGTCATTCGTGCTTCGGCATTCAATAAATGTACGGCTCGGGCAGCGAGAATGCGTTCTGAATAAGCTCAAATCGCGGCTCGGTTCCTTCCGCGATAATCACCTCGACGACATCGAAGCGGAACAGGATATCGGGGTCATCGAGGAGACGCAGCCAGGCCAGGCCACCGCGCGAAATGCGTTTCCGTTTGTCGCGATCGATCGCCTCGAAAGGCCGGCCGAAATCTTCGCGCGTCCGCGTTTTTACCTCGACGAAAACGAGAGTGTCGCGCTCGCGGCAGACGACATCGATTTCGCCGCCGGTGCGTCCGCGGAAATTACGATACAGGATTTTGTAACCGTTCCTCCGCAGGAACCGGCAGGCCAGGTTCTCCCCTCGCGTCCCAAGCCGCAGATGCCGGGGAGGCGAACTCGAAGAGCGGTTGCGCCACCGGTTCGAAAGATCGGCGATGAATCGGACAAGGTCCGTGCTCATGCAGTTTTATCAGGTGCAATTCCGTGCCGTAGCCTTTGTGCTGGCTGAAACAATATTCCGGGAAACGCGCGCAGAAGTCGCGCATAATCGCGTCGCGGGTGACTTTCGCGATGACGCTCGCGGCGGCGATGGTGAGGCTGTAGCAATCGCCGTCGATGATCGCGGTCTGCGGCAGCGGAAAGGGAAAGACCGGCAGGCCGTCGATGAGAACGTGCTGCGGCTGAAGAGCGAGACCGGCGATGGCCGCGCGCATCGCCTTGTGGGTCGCGCGCAGGATGTTGATCGTGTCGATCTCGACCGAATCGACGACGCCCACCGCCCATGCGATGCCGCTGTTCGCGACGAGATCGTTGTAGATTTCTTCGCGTTTCTCCGGCAGCAGTTGCTTGGAATCGTTCAGCTTCCGGTGCCGGAATTTCTCCGGAAGAATAACCGCGGCTGCTACCACCGGCCCCGCGAGCGCGCCGCGCCCCGCTTCGTCGATGCCGGCGATAGTGGAAATACCGAGCGCGCGCAGTTTGCGTTCATGCCGAAAACCACAGCGCCGGTACATGGGGGGAAAATACTGAAAAGCTGAAAAACTGAAATCCTGAAATCAGAGTTGCGTTCGGAACCGTCGACACGCGCGAATTGCTGAAATGATTTCAGCGTTTCAGAATTTCAGCTTTTCAGCGTTTTCCTTACTCTCGCACTGCGGTCGCTTCCTTGCCCTTTCGGGTACGGAGATAGTTCAGCTTCGCGCGGCGAGCGCGGCCTTCCTTTTCCACTTCCACTTTCGCGATCCGAGGCGAATGGAGCGGAAATACCCGCTCGACTCCTTCGCCGTAGGAAATGCGGCGGACAGTGAAAGTCTCGTTCATTCCGCGGCCTTTGCGGCCGATAACGATGCCGGCAAAAATCTGGATCCGCTCCTTGTCGCCCTCCACGACCCGGGTGTGGACGCGAACGCCGTCGCCAATCTTGAATTTGGTGGCGTCGGTCTTGAACTGTTCTTTTTCGATAGCGTCAATAATCCTGTTCATAATGATCCTCCCGGGGGCGCTGGCGGGGCGGACATTTTCAATCGGGGGAGGGGAAAATGCAAATGGGTATTCCCGCCCCGGTTGTGCTTTAACGGTCGGCCGCTATAATCGCCCTCACACTGCGCCCGTAGCTCAACTGGATAGAGTGACAGCCTCCGAAGCTGTAGGTTGCGCGTTCGAGCCGCGCCGGGCGCACTTTCTTCCTTAGGCCAGCGCCTCGAGCCGACCGAGCAAATCCTTCTTGCTCGTCATGCCGATGACCTGGTCGCGGAGCTGGCCGTTCTTGAAAAAGAGGAGCGCCGGGATCGCGCGGACGTTGTACTTCATCGAGAGGCTCTGGTTCTCGTCGACATTCACTTTCGCCACTTTCACTGAGCCCGCTTTTTCCTTTGCGATCTCGTCGATGAGCGGCGCGATCATTTTGCACGGGCCGCACCATTCGGCCCAGAAATCGACCAGCACGGGCTGCGCGCTTTGAGTTACTTCCTTGTCAAAATTTGAATCGTCCAGCGTGACTGCAACCGAGTTTTCCATCCCTTACGATACGACGTAATTCCAAATTTGAATCAGAAAAATCACGGCGGAAATGGCGAGCAATCCCCAGGCGAGCGAGCGCGGGATGGCGTCGACTCGGGCGACTGGTTTCGATGTGATGACTACCGGCGCCACCGGTGTGCTTCCCGTCGGATGAATCAGCAGCGGCTGTGTTTTGGTCATGTTAATTGCCGGCGCCGCGACGGGCGTGGGGCGGGGCAAAACGCTGATGCGCGCAGTTTCCTTTTTCGGGCCGCGATTAACCGACGGCGCGCCTATCACGCTTTCGTCTCGGGCCGGCGGGACAGGCCGAATCGCCGCGCCCGGGTCTGTCTCCATCCCCGGTGGTTTCGGTAACGGTTGCAACAGCGGCGAAGCGGCGGGCGTTTCAGGCGGACGCCGCGGCAAGATGCTCGGTGCTTCCGCGGCCGTTTCAGAAGAAGGCAGCGGCGTGATTGTCGGCGGCAACCGGCGGATCGTGGTGACGGGAGTTCGCGAGGGCAGAACGATTCGCGCGGTATCGCGTTTCGCGATGCTCGGAGCAGAAGCAGCCTGCTCGGGCCGTGGGGGCAGCGCGATGCGAACGGTTTCCTTTTTTGGTTCGGCCATGGCAATCAGCGTGCGATTACAAAATCGCACAAACCGGTGTCCACTGTCACTTGTTAAATTGATTTTGTAGCCGGGATCGATGATCCCGGTGGGGGAAACGCGCGCAACCCGGCCGGGATCAACGATCCCGGCTACAACGCGAGCAGATCGTAGCCGCGGCTGCCCGTGATGCGGCGGGTCGTGAACTCGCCGACGGTCGCAGGCTCCGAAAGAATTACTCGCGTGTCTACGTCCGGCGCATCCGCTTCGGTGCGCGCGACGAGCGGCTGGTCGACGAGCAGACGCAGTTCGCGCCCGACCTTTTCCGACGCCATCTCGCGAGCAATCCGTTGTTGCACCGTCATCGCTCGCCGATACCGCTCGTTCTTGATCGACGCCGTGAGTTGCCCCGGCATCTTCGCGGCGCGCGAGCCGTCCTCCTGCGAATATTTGAAAACGCCGAGCCGTTCGAACCGCGTCCGCTCGATGAATTCCAGCAGCGACGCGAACGCCTCCTCCGTTTCGCCGGGAAAACCGACGATGAATGTCGTGCGCAAAGCTACGCCTGGAATTCCCGCGCGCAGTCGGTGAATCAGCTCTTCGATATGCGCCCGGCTGGTCTCGCGCCGCATCCGCGCGAGCATTCCTTCCTCGATGTGCTGGAGCGGCATGTCGATGTAGCGCGCGACCTTGCGGCATCCCGCGATGGTCTCGATCAGCTCGTCGCTCCAGTGCGCCGGATGCGTGTAAAGGAGGCGCACCCAGAAATCACCTTCGATCTTTTCGATCTCGCGCAGCAGCGCGGAGAGCGTGGGACCGCGCGACGAATCCACCGGCTGCCGCGGCCCCGCTTTCTCGGGCCACAAATCCATTCCGTAATAGGTCGTGTCCTGGCTGATCAGGTTGATCTCCTTCACTCCCTCCGCCACGAGCGCGCGAATTTCCGACAACACCGAAGCAGGCGTCCGGCTGCGATGGCGTCCGCGCATTTGCGGGATCACGCAGAAGCTGCAGGGATGATTGCATCCCTCCGCGATCTTCAAATAGGCGCTATGCGCCGGTGTCAGGCGAAAACGCGGAGTGTCGTAGTTCGGAATGTAGGTGGGCCGCTCCGTGACGAAGGAGTGTCCGCGATCGTTTTCCGTGTTCAGCACTCGCGCCACGATCGCTCCCATCTCGCCGACTTGGTCCAGCCCGACGAACGCATCCACCTCCGGCAGCGACTCGCGCAACTCTCTTGAAAACCGTTGCGACATGCAGCCGCTCACGATCAATTTTTGCCCCGGCTTCTTGCCGAGCCCGCGCTGCTGATGCGCCTCGAGAATCGCCTCGATCGATTCTTCCTTTGCCGAATCGATGAACGCGCAGGTGTTCACCACGAGTACGTCCGCTTCGTCGGCATCGGCGGTGACTTGCATCCCGCTTTGCAAAACGCTGCCGAGCATGATCTCGGCATCGACCAGGTTCTTGGCGCACCCGAGGCTGATCATGCCGACTTTTGTCTTCGTTTCTGCCTGTAGCGGCGGTCTAGGACCGCCGATGGGCCTATCTCCAAGCGCTGCAGTTCGGCGGTCATAGACCGCCGCTACAGAAGACGATTCCGTTTCGCGGCTCATGGTAACATCCGATTACTTAACGCGGCCGGACCGTGGCGCTCACGCTTGGCCGTGGTGAGGGCGTTGGGCGTGGCGGGCGCGGAGATCTTTTGGGTGAGGGCGTTGGAGTAGGAATCGTCGCCGCATCCTGCGGGTGGACCGGCTCGGCGCGACGGACTTCCGGTTCGGCCGCTGCCGGCGCCGGCACTACAGGAGCGATGCTCGGGGCGGCCGTCGCGGTGGGTGTTGGCAAAGCGGGAGTCGTGGTCGCCGGCGGCGCGGTGGTTTCCGCAGGCTGGGCGTGCGGTGCGATAACGTTGCCGGAAACGGTGGCGGTCGCGATGGGGGAAGTTCCGGGCGCCGGCGTGGGTCTCGGATTGAGCCGCTGCATTTGGAGGAACCATTTCATCACCGTGAATCCGATGACCAGAACGAGAACCCCGATGATCAACGGCATGAGCGAGCTGCGATTCCCGCTGCCCGGGCTGCTGCTTCGTCTTCGCACCTTTACCGGCCGGACAGGCTCCGGGTCGGGGGCGTCTTGCAGGTAGGAGTAGCCGTCAACGGTGACGCTTTCCGAGGTCTCGAATGCCTCCAGGTACGGCGACACGTCGACTTCGAGAAACTTTCCGTAAATCAACACCGCCGCTTTCGAGTAGGTCAGGCTGTCGAAGAGCGAGAAATCTTCGTTCTCAATCGCCTCGAGACGATTGGGACGGATCTTCGTCATGCGGTAGGCATCATCGAGCGTGAGGCCGCGCGCGAGGCGGGCTTCCTTTAATTTTTTTCCAAGACCTTCCATGAGAAAATGCGTGGGTGGCGCCGGCTAAACCGCGGCGTCGAGATCGACGAGAATCTCGCGCGGCTTCGCGCCCTCGCCAGGGCCCAATATGCCGCGCTGTTCCAAAATATCAACGATCCGCGCGGCCCGCGTGTATCCAAGCCGGAGCCGGCGCTGGAGCAATGAAGTCGACGCGCGTTTTTCCTGCCGGATAATTTCGAGGCATTTCTCGACCAGCTCCTCGTCTTCCTCGGTCACGTCCTCGGCCGGCGCGCTCGCCAGTTCCAGCTTGTCCTGCATCGTGACATCGAACGTCGGCGGACTTTGCGCGGAAACGAATTCGACCAGGCGATGAATTTCTTCGTCGGTCACGAGAACGCCCTGGGCGCGGATGAGGCGCGACGTGCTCGGCGGCAGATAGAGCATGTCGCCCTGGCCTAACAAACGGTCGGCCCCGTTCTCATCGAGGATCACGCGGCTGTCGATCTTCGACGCGACCTGGAACGCGATCCGGCTCGGGATGTTCGCCTTGATCACGCCGGTGATGACATCGGCCCGCGGCGTTTGCGTTGCGACAATGAGATGAATGCCCGCCGCCCGCGCCATCTGGGTGATGCGCGCGATCGCGCTTTCCACATCGGCCGGCGCCGTCTGCATCAAGTCCGCCAGCTCGTCGATGATGATCACGATATAGGGCATCCGCTCCGGGATCACCAGTTCGTCCTCGCGCGGCACTTTGATTTCATTGGAGGGGCGAGCTCCCGCGAGCCCGGCGTCGTGCGTTTTCTTCGCCGGGCGTCCGTTAAAACTGGTGATATTCCGGACGCCGGCCTGCGCGAAGATCTTGTAACGCTTCTCCATTTCATCGATCACCCAGCGCAAGGCGAGGAGCACCTTCTTCGGATCGGTCACGACCGGAAATGCCAGGTGCGGCAACGCATTGTACATCTGCATCTCGACCACTTTCGGATCGATCATGATGAAGCGGAGCTCTTCCGGCGTGAACCGGAAGATCATGCTGGCGACAAGCGCGTTGATGCAAACGCTCTTGCCGCTGCCGGTCGTCCCGGCGACAAGCAGGTGCGGCATTTGCGCGAGATCGGCAATGATCGTTTTCCCGTAAACGTCTTTGCCGAGCGCGAGCGGCAGTTTGGATTTCGCCCGCGCTTCCTCCCAATCCTGCGATTGCAGCAGCTCGCGCAACGTCACCTTCACCTTGCGCGTGTTCGCCAGCTCGATGCCGACCGTATCCTTGCCGGGAATCGGCGCGAGAATGTTGATTCGTTCCGCGCGGGTCGCTCGGGCGAGATCGCGTTCGAGCGCGACGATCTTATCCACTCGCACGCCTTTGGCTGGGTAAACTTCGTAGCGGGTAATCGTCGGGCCTTTCGTGATGTCACCCGCCGCGACCGCGATTCCGAACTGGCCGAGCGTTTCGATGAGCACTTGCTGAATTTGCTCGAGCTCCGCGGGATCGACCGCGGTCCGCCCTTCCGTGTCGTGCACGTCGAGGAGATCGATTCCGGGCAGGGTGTAATTCTCCGCGTCCCAGGTTTTACTCGTTAGGCCGGCCGGCGATTTCGTTTTCGTCTCCGCGCCGCGCAGTTCCGCGAGCGACGGTTTCTTCTTCGCCGGCTCGCTTGGCAGCGCGGTGGTATCGACCACCTTCGGCTTGGGCCGGTTCGCCAATTCCTCCGGTGGAATAACTGCGGCCGCCGGTTCCGGAACGGCCGCGCCTTTTTTCTTCAACTGCTTTTCGATGACGCGCTGCTGTTTCGCGAGTTCCTGCTGGCTGATCTCCAGCCGCCCTTTCAAATCCGACTTGCGCAACCGGCGTTTCAATTGCCATTCCCGCAGGGCCACGATTCCACGACGGATCCCGGCCACGGTTTGCCGGACGAGGTGGATCGGGCGCAGCCCGGTCAGCAGGATCAGGCTCGTGACATAAACGACTAACAGTAAAAGGCCCGAGCCCACGCGACGGATCGCGAGCGCTTTGGTCAGGAACTTGTTGCCGACGGTGTCGCCGATCCATCCGCCGGGGCCGGCGTTGAATTGGTAATGCATCCATCTCACTGAACCGGGATAGAGCTGGAGGAGCGACGCCCCGGCGACGATCAGGACCAGGGCCCAGAGCAACCGTTTCTGAATGGAAGATTTCGGAACGAACAATTTCGCCGCGCCGAGACCGAGCAGCACAGCCGCCACGAGAAAGGAAGCGGCGCCGATGCAGAAGAAAAGAAAGCCGGCCACGATCGCTCCCGGCAATCCCATGATGTTCTTCGTATCGGAGGGAACCGTGGAAGAGCTGAAAAGAAAATGGGCCGGGACCTGCCGGACATCGTAAGAAATCAAAGCGAAGAAAAGCAGGGTGCCGACGCCGAGAAGGATCAGAGCGAAGACTTCGTTCCAGGCATTGCTTTTTACCGAGCGGGCCACTGGCGCTCATAGTAATCCGGCGAGAGGGCCTTTCAATTTGCATTTCGGAGGGACGTGCTTCTGCGCGTCCCAAATATCTTGTCGTGCGCGTTCTAAATGAATGGGACGTGCAGAAGCACGTCCCTCCGACAGTTCGCTCTTGCGCCCCGCAACGCCCGGCGCTTATGTGCGAAACCTTATGCGATCATTTCTTCGCAAAGCCGGCCTTGTTCTCGCTCTCGGCTCGTTAGTCTTCTTTCTCTCCTGCGAGCGCCATCGGGTTGACGAACTTCCAATCGAACCGCAGGCAAAAGCGCCCGCCGAGAAACACGCGTCGATGACTCACGAGTCGCACGCTTCTCCATCGCCCGCCGCTCGCTCCACGCCGGCGAATTTTTTCCCGGATAAACCGAAACCGTAGTCAGTCAGGCAAAGGGAAGCATGGCTAAACCCGAATACGCGACATCGCCTCCCAACATTACCGGCATGCCGCCGGGCGTGCCTTACATCATCGGCAACGAAGGCGCCGAGCGGTTCAGCTTTTACGGGATGCGGACCATCCTCATCATGTTCATGACCCAGTACATGGTCAACAAATCCGGCGTGCTCGAGGGGATGCCGCAGAACGAAGCTCAGGGCTGGTTCCACCAATTCGTCTCGTCGGTTTACTGGATGCCCATAATCGGGGCGCTGCTTTCGGATGGGTGGCTCGGAAAATACCGGACCATCTTCTATCTCTCGATCGTTTACTGCCTCGGCCACTTCACGCTCGCGTTCATGGACACCGCGGCTGGAATCGCGTTTGGGCAGAAATGGATCTTGGCGATCGGACTCATTTTGATTGCGTTGGGCGCGGGCGGGATCAAGCCCTGCGTCTCAGCCAACGTCGGCGACCAGTTTGGCGAATCGAACAAGCATCTGCTCTCGAAAATTTTTGGCTGGTTCTATTTCTCGATCAATCTCGGCTCGTCCTTCTCGATTTACCTTTGCCCTATCCTGCTGCACGAAGCGAATTGGGGACCGCGCTGGGCCTTTGGCCTGCCCGGCATCTTGATGTTTATCGCCACCGTGATTTTCTGGCTCGGCCGCAACAAGATGGTGCACGTGCCGCCCGGTGGCCTCGGATTTCTCCGCGATATGGTGAGTAAAGAAGGGCGCGGTGTCCTCCTGCGCGTTTGGACGATCTTCGTGTTCACCATGATTTTCTGGGCGCTCTGGGATCAAAGCAGCGGTGGTGAATGGACCATCCAATGCCAGAACATGGATCTGTATCTGAATCTCGGATTCTTCGGTTTCACCCTGCTGCCCGAACAGGTCAACGTGGTGAACGGCATCTTCATTCTCGCGATGATCCCGTTCTTTAACTACAAGCTTTATCCGTGGATCAGCCGTGTCTTCCCGCTGACCGAATTGCGGAAGATCGGCCTCGGCTTATTTCTCACCGCGCTGTCGTTCGTCGTGATCTGGATGATTCAGCTGAACATCGACCACGGCGGCCGTCCGACCGTATGGTGGCAATTCCTCGCCTACGTCATTCTCTCCGCGGGCGAGGTGATGGTGTCGATCACCGGACTTGAGTTCGCTTATACGCAGGCGCCGAACCGGATGAAGAGCCTGCTCATGGCGATGTGGCTGCTGTCGATCTCGCTCGGCAACCAGATTCCGTCGATCATTAGCTTCCTCATTCCGAAACTGAAATCGATGGGAATGAATCTCGAAGGCGCAAATTACTTCCGGTTCTTCACCTACCTGATGTTCGCGACCTCGATCATCTACATTTTCGTCTCGCGCCATTACAAAGAACGCACCTACCTGCAATCGCAGGAGCCGCATCCGGAAGAACCGATGCTCGCGGCCGGCGCTCCAACCTAACCAACCATGAAACTCGTTACCTTTTCTCTCGCAGTTGCAGTGTCCTTATTCGCCACGAATTTGTTCGCCACGCCGGAAGACGATCGCTTCCAGAAACTGGCGAAGGATTACATCGAAGGGTTGCTGCAATCGAATCCGGAATACGCGACGGAGCTGGGCGACCATCGGTTTGATGACCGGCTTACCGATTACTCCGACGACGCGGTGGCCAAGGAACTCGCTCGCGCCAAGGACGTCCGCCAGCAGCTCGAGCAATTCAACGATCTCACGAAGCTGACCGGTCCGAACCGGGTCGATGTCCGATTGCTGAAGGATAATATCGATAACGAGATCTTCGGGATTGAGGAGTTGAAGGAGCGCGAATGGAATCCGCTTCTCTACAACCAGAGCCTGGCCAACAGCCTCTATCTTCTCGTCGCTCGCGATTTCGCGCCGGCTGAACAACGCGCGGCCAGTATCCGCGCCCGGCTGGAAAAGATTCCCGCCGTTATCGCGCAAGCGAAAGCGAACCTGAAAAACCCGCCGCAGGTTTACACCGAGACCGCGATCGATCAAACCCAGGGCGCGATCGCGCTCGTCAAGGAAGGGCTCAACGAGACGCTCGACAAAGCCCCGAAAGCCAAAGTCGATCTCGCGCCGGCCCAGGAGAAAGCAATCGCCGCTCTGACCGATTACAAAACGTGGCTCCAAAAAGATCTGCTCCCGCGTTCGACCGGTGATTTCCGGATCGGCGTGGACAAGTTCCGAAAAAAACTTCGGTTCGCCCTTGCCTCCGACATGTCGATGGAAGATCTCATGAAGGCGGCACGCGCCGATCTCGAGCAAACGCAAAAGGCCATCTACGAAACCGCGCTGCCGCTCTACAAGAAACAGTTCCCCAACGCGGATGCGGCGACGTTGAGCGATCGCAAGAAAGTCACGACCGCCGTGCTCGACAAGCTGGCGGAGGAGCGGCCTAACGACAAGACGATCGTCGATTATTCGAAAACGGTCCTGAAAGAGGCGACTGACTTTGTGAAATCGAAGAATCTGGTGACCGTGCCCACTACGCCGATCGACATTATCGTCATGCCGGAATTCAAGCGCGGCCAGGCGATCGCCTACTGCGATTCGGCCGGGCCACTGGAGAAAAACGGCAAAACCTTTTTCGCCGTCGCGCCTACGCCTGACGATTGGAACCAGCAGCGCAAAGATTCCTTCTTCCGCGAGTACAACAACTGCATGGTGCGCGACCTGACCGTGCACGAAGCGATGCCGGGACATTACCTGCAGCTCGCGCACTCGAATGAATTCAAGGCGCCGACCCTCGTCCGCGCGATTTTCCAGAGCGGAACCTTCATCGAGGGATGGGCCGTTTACACCGAGCAGGTTATGGCCGAGACGGGTTATGGCGGGCCGGAAGTGAAAATGCAGCAGCTCAAAATGCGGCTCCGCGTAATCTGCAACGCGATCATCGATCAATCGATCCACGCCGGGAACATGAGCGAACAGGAAGCGCTCGACGTGATGATGAAAGAAGGATTCCAGCAGGAAGGCGAAGCAGTCGCGAAATGGAAACGCGCCAGGCTGAGCTCATCCCAGCTCTCGACTTATTTCGTTGGCGTGACCGAGCACCTCGCGCTGCGCGAACAGGCGAAAGCGCGCGACGGCGCGAAGTTCGATCTCAAGAAATATAACGACACCGTAATTTCCTTCGGCAGCCCGCCCGTGAAGTACGTGCGGGAGATGATGGGGCTGTAGCGCTGTATGGGATGTCTTCTGTAGCCGCTTCGCTGTGCGAAGCGCGATGGTGGCCCTCGAATCGACATCCATACCCACGCCGCCCACAGGGCGGCGGCTACAGAAACGCCGTCAGCGGCGAGCTTTCTTCGCCGCCATCAATTTCGCCAGGCGATCCAGATTGAAGATCCGGCGCTCGCCCGTCTTCGCTTCGCGGAACATCACTTCGTACCAGCCTTGCATTCGCTCCGCGACGTAACGTTTGCCGCGGATCAGAATCGGTTGCCGCGCGATTACGCGGTGAATCACTTTCTCGTAAGCCGAGCGCGGCCAGTGCCGTATCCGGCGGCGGTTCCAATTCCATTCCTGGCCGGCGTCGTCATAGTCTTCGGGTCGCTCCGGGAAGTCGAGCAGCGAACGCGCGTTGCCGTCGAAGACTGCTTCGATGTGTCGCAACGTTTCGAGATCGGCGACCCGGCGAATGCTGGCACGAAACGGCTGGAGCGTTTCGTGCGCGATGGCGCGCAGACTCAGTTCCCGGCCATCGCGCAATTTCCAGATCGGGGCGTTCACGTTGGAAGTAAAAGGATTCCGCGCCAGCGATTGCTTCGTCACTCGCCAGCCCTGGCGCGACGAATGTTTCCGAAGCCGGAACGGCGCAAACCGCGGAATGTCATTCGCCTCGAGCTGGGCCAGATCGTAATCAGCCCACGCGCTCACGACTTGCGCGGTCCCGGCAATGAACGCGCACGTGGCCAGCATGAGAGCGGCGTCCGGAGTGAAATCCGCCGTCACTTCCAGCCGCTTCCCGCGCGGTCGCACACCTACGGCGGTGCTCTTGCGATTAGCCGCCAGCAGCATCACGGGAGCAGGAAGAATGTGGGCCAGCAAATGGCCGAGCCGTTTCGCATCGCGCTCGGGCGAGGCGTGCTCGGTTTGGAACGAGAAATTGTAATGCGTGCTGAAGCCTTGCAGGCGGGCCCGGCATTTCTGACGCCGGGCCCAGCGTCGCAGCTCCGACCCGACATAATGGATTTGCTCCCACAAGAGTCGCGTCGCGCGATAACAACAGCCCGGCTCCAGTTCCACGATCGGCGTCGCCACTTCGATCACACCGGTGTCGAAATAAATCGCGCCGCCGGATGGGAGCTGGAAGGAACGCCCGGTGCGCGGAAGCATCTTCCGGCGAATCAGCCGTTGCGGCGTTCCGAAAATCTTTTCGGGCCGTTGCCTGACGTCATCGATGATGAGGCTGAATTCCGCCTCGAGGCCGATGACCGCGCGCGGCGGCGGAAGATAAATGTGCCCGCCGGCCTTGGATCGATCTTCTTTCACGATTCGCTGCATTCCCGTGGCACCAGTGTGAGATAACCCAGATCGACCTGGAGATGATCGTCCCCGTCCTTATAAGATCGGACAAAAACTTCAGCGCCGAGCGAAGCGGCGATGCCGGCGTAACGCGCGATCGATTTCTCGTGGTCGAGGTAAGTGTCTCCGACGCGATAAATGTCAGCGGCTGTGCCCCAACTGTGGAGGGAGACAGCTTTGTTGGCGCGATGCGTGGGTGAGCGGTAGCCGCCGTTGGCGCTGATGAAAACCGCCGCGTCCACTTCGCGGCGAAAATCCTCGAGATAACGCGCAAGTGCCAGGATCGCGCACGGCACGTAATGAGGAAACGTGCGCAAGAGCAGGTCCGTTTCGCGCGAATCAACGGTGATCAATTCCGACAAAGTGAAATGGGTCGCGACGCGCAACGAGCGCGCTTCCTCCCAAGTCGGTACCTCGAAAAAAAATCGCGGCAAATGATGGAGCGTTCCGTTTTCATCTGCGACCGCTTCTCCCGGCCGCAGGGCCACGCGATGTTCGGCGGAGAGTTTCAACCCATCGACCGCTTTCAGTTCTTCTGGACCAGTCATGCTTTGACCTCCACTCCGGTCAGACATTGAAACACGGCCTCGGATATTTTGGCGATGGCTTCACGGCGGCCGTTCGTTTCCGAGAAAACTTCGGTCAGGACAACCAGAATGTAGGGCTCGCGCTCGGGAAGATAGACGATCCCGGCATCGTGGCAGGCGGTGGAAATTTCGCCGGTCTTGTGGGCGACGCTGGCGTGCGCGGGCAGCGGAGCGGGGATCATGGAATTGAATCGCTGCTGGAGCAGGATGTTGATGGCTCGGTCGCGGCTGGCCTTCGAGAGAAAATCGCCGCGGAGAGTCGCGAAAAGATCGAGTAACCCTGAGGCCGTCGTTTCGTTATTGAAGTTTTGGTCGTGCGCCTTTTTATCGTCAACGCCGCGCCGAAGGTCGACGCCGCTTACGCCCGCCTCGCGCAGGACGCGCTGCCCTTCTCCGACCGTGATGTAATCGAGGAGCAAATTCGTCGCGAGGTTGCTGCTGGAAACGATCATCCATTCCGCGAGGTCAGAGATTTTCGCCGTCCAGCCCACCAAACGGTGCAGCTGCGGATAGCCGTCCGATTCCGGGTCGATCCGGAATGGCGTGCGATCGATCGCGCTCAGGAAGCGGTTCCGGACATGCAACGTGTCCTCGGGGCGGATTCGCTCGTCGTCGATGGCTTTGCCGATCGCGAGCAGGATGGCGACCTTGATCGTGCTGGCGGCGTGGAAGCGGCGATCGGCATGGATCGCGAAACGGAAATCCGTCTCGTAATCCCGGAGGGCGACAGCGTAGCCGACGGCTTTACTTTCGCTCATGATGCGTTCGCAGGCCTGTCGCAGCGCTTCGGTCCGGTCTTCCATGATAGGGCGGGCTGCTATTTACAACGGAGATGAAGGGTCGCAAAGTCCGGCCATGCCGCACGTGGCCACCTGGATTCGAGCAAAGGACGAGAAATGGTTTCGTCGCGCTTTCGCGAAACACCCGAACGTGCGGCTCTGGAACGCGCGCACCCAGCAGGTGCCATTGGAAAAAATGCAGGGCCTGCTTTTGAGCGGCGGGGCCGATGTCGCGGAAGAATTTCTCCACCAGCCGGTGCCGGATCCTTCCATTCTCGACCAGGACGTCGAACCGGAGCGGGATCGTTGGGAATTTGAAGCGACGAAAGCTGCGCTCGAACGGCGGCTGCCGATCTTTGCGATTTGCAAAGGCATGCAGCTTTTCAACGTCGCCCTCGGCGGCACCCTGCGCCTCGATATCCCCGGGCATAACGCGCCGGAAATGAAGGAACATAATATTCAGCCGTTACGGACCGACCGCTCCGCGACCCACCGGCTCGACTGCGTCAACAGCTCGCATCACCAGGCCGTCGATCGGCTCGGTGAAGGCCTGGAAGTGGAAGCCTGGTGCAAGACTGACGACATCATCGAGCAGATGCGCCTCCGCGATTATCCGTTTGCCCTCGCGGTTCAATATCACCCCGAGCGCGGGGAAGGTTACGAAGCGCTCTTCGCGGACTTCGTCGCCCACCTCGGGAACTCTCAGAAAAAAATTTAGACAGGACTAACAGGATTGACGGGATTACTCAGAAGAAAAAATCCTGTTAAATCCTGTTAATCCTGTCTGTTTCATTTCACATTCATTCCCTGTGTCCACGCCGCAAAATACCATCGCGATCGTTTACGATTACGACCAGACGCTGAGTCCGAGCTACATGCAGGACGAGACGGTTTTTCCGGCGTTTGGGATTAACTCGGAAAGTTTCTGGCGGCGTTGCTCCGAGCTGGTGCGGGACGACGGCTACGACAACGAGCTGGCTTACATGAAAGTGCTGCTCGACACCCTCGGGATGGACCGGCCGACGAACGCGGATCTCAAGTCGTTAGGCGAGAAGCTCAATTTTTACAAAGGCATCCCCGAGATGTTCGAGGAATTTCGGACCGGCCTCCTCAACGAGGAACACCTGGCCCACGGCATCACCGTCGAGCATTACGTCATTTCATCGGGCCTGAAAGTGTTGATCGATGGCAGCCGTCTTCGGCCGTATGTGCGCGCGGTTTTCGGCTGCGAATTCGACGTCGACGAGCAGGACCGAATCACTTTCCCCAAGCGCGTGATCAGCCACACCCAGAAGACCCAGTATCTTTTCCGGATCAATAAAGGCCTGCTCGATATGTCGCAGGACGTGAACGATCACATGGACGCCGAGATCCGGCCCATCCCGTTTCCGAACATGATTTACCTCGGGGATGGTCCGACCGATGTGCCCTGCTTCACCGTCATGAAAAAAAATGGCGGCGAAGCGATCGCGGTTTATAACCCCGACGACCCGGCGCGGGTTGGTTTCAAGAAATGCTACCAGCTTTCGACCCACGCCGATCGAGTCAAACACATCGCGCCGGCTGATTATCGGCCCAAGACCCATTTGCGGATGTTGCTGGAAGAGATGGTGGAAGAAATCGCCGACCGGATCGTGGCCCAGCGAAAGTCAGCCGCCGAAGCCGGCACCGTCCGCGCGCCGAAGCACTAATTCTGTAGCAGCCGCCCTGCGGGCGGCTCGGGGCAAGGCGTCGCTCGATCTCTCGCTTCGCATAGTGAAGCGGCTACAGAAGCGAAGCGGCTAGAGTCCGCGATACACGCAGCGCGCCGTCGGCGTTTCGTGGACGACGATTTCGCAGAGGCCGGGGCAGAGCGGTTCCAGTTTTTTCCAGAACCACGCCGCCATGTTTTCGATCGTCGGATTTTCCAGCCCGGCGATTTCGTTGAGATAGGAATGATCGAGCTGCTGGATCAGCGGCTTCATCGCGTTGCCAATTTCGGCATGATCGTAAACCCAACCCGTTTCCGGATCGGTTTCGCCTTCAACGGAAATCTCGACCTTGAAACTGTGGCCATGCATCCGCCGGCACTTGTGTCCCTCGGGCGCGTTCGGAAGAGTTTGCGCCGCTTCAAATTGAAAATCCTTGGTCAGGCGCGCACGCATCGCTGGGGAACTTTGCACTGCTCGTTGAGTGTGTCATCCCGAGCCGCGCAGGCCGAGTCACTCTCAAAGCTCCAAATTCCAAGCACCAAGCTCCAGAGAAATCCCAAGCTCCAATATTCAAAAGGGCGCCGCGCAACGCACTTGATGTTTGGTTCTTGGAGCTTCTCTGGTGCTTGGATGTTGGTGCTTGGAGCTTTCGGCATCACACGCCCCGCTGTGTCGGCGTCCAGATGAACTTGTGCATCTGCAACTGAAAGCGGACCGGCAGACGGTCGGCCAGGATCCACTCGACGATTTCGCGCGGATCGATCCGCCCAAAGATCGGCGAGAACAAAGCCGCGCGGCAGCGCTGTGACAGGCCGAGACGCGTGACCTGTTCCCGTGACCATTCGTAATCTTCACGCGAACCAATCACGAACTTCACTTCATCGCGTTGGGTAAGGTGCTCGATGTTGGAAAAAAGGTTCCGGTCGCACTCGCCGCTTCCCGGTGTTTTCAAATCCATGATTCGATGGACGCGCGGATCGACCGCCGAGATATCGTGCGCGCCGCTGGTCTCGAGCAGCACGGTGTGGCCCGCGTCAGCCAGCATCTTCATGAGCGGCAGCACATTTTTCTGCAGGAGTGGCTCGCCTCCGGTGATCTCGACCAGCGGACATCCGAACGCCGCCACCGCCGCCACGATTTCATCGAGCGACTGCTTTTTCCCTTCGTAAAAGGCGTATTCCGTGTCGCAATAATTGCAGCGCAGATCGCAGAAAGTCAGCCGCACGAAGACGCAAGGCTCGCCCGCCCAGGTGCTCTCCCCCTGAATGGAATGGTAAATCTCATTTAGGGTCAGTGTCTTTTCCTTTTCAAACATTGCGCCTTACATGTGGGTCGCCTGCCACGCCGTAGCGTTGGCGAAGGCGGATCAGCTTTTCGGCAGAATCATTCATGATCGATTGTTCACAAAACCGTTTGTGGCTCGGCGAAACCGCGCGAAAGCGAGGCAAAGTCACCTCGGCTAACGAGGCCCGCGGCTAATGTTTGGTAGCGAAGTGCCAAACCCGACTTCCCCTTTTGGGCCGACGGCCAGCGTTTCTTTTAATTTTGGTTGACTCAGCTCCACTTCAAGGCCGGCAAGTTTTAACCGGATCAATGCCGGCAGCAAAAATGAAACTACAATCAGGCCAAGTAAGATAGGGGTCAGTGTGATTAGCATTGCTGGGGTAATATGGTCGCCTTTGCCCTGCTCAGGAAAATAACCCGGATGATAAAAGCCCCACCAAAGAACCGCCAGTACCGCGAATGAAACAATGCAGAGAGAAATTCCGCCAACGCGGGTCCATTTCGTAACTTTCTGTTTTTCCTCTTTTAGCCCGGACTTGATTCGTTCGATGTTACGCTCTGCGATAAAATTATTTTTATCGATCCGCAGGCAACGTTCGAAACTCCGGATTGCGGCTCTGTATTCACCACATTTGTTACGAATCATTCCCGCTTGGAAGTGTGGTTCGGACTCGTCGTCCTTTAATGCGACAGTCTTGTTAATTTCGCTAAGAGCTTCCACATAGAATCGTTGGTCTTCGGTTTCGTCGCCGCGTTTTTCGAGCAGCTGCCCCAGGGTAAGATGGAGCGACCAGCGTTTGCTTTTATCCATTCGGCGGATTGCGTCGCGCAAGATCTTCTCTGCTTCGTCCAAAGCACCCTTCCCGGAGTGAATCAATGTTAGAGCAAGCGCTCGTTGTGCACCTTCACTGTTAGGGTCGATCCCCGTCGCTTGTCGAAATTCGCGAATCGCTTCCTTTGTCTTCTCGTTCTGGAGCAAAAGGTTGCCGCGCTCGATATGAGCCAAAACGTCGTTGCGATCGAGTTCGAGTGCTGTTTTGAGTTGGGATTCGGCATCTTCGTAGCGGGCCATTTTAACATATAGTGCGGCAAGGTCGACGTAACTACCTTTGCGTTTGCTCGCGCGAATTGATTGGAGAAAATGATCTTCCGATTCGCGTAACCGCCCCCTCTTGAACGCAATTACACCGAGACATCCGAAGGCGTTGGCATAATTAGGGTCAAGCTCTAGCGCTTTTTGGCAGCATTGTTCCGCCTCAGCGAGCCGGTCTATGGGTTTTTCTTTCGATCTTGAAGAACTGCTCTCGTCGCCAAGAGATTCTACTTGCTGTTGTCGCGCCAAAGACCACGCAAGGTTCCCGCGCCATACAGGCTCGTATGGTTGGAGCGCAACAACTTCGCGGAATTGCTCCTCGGCTTTTTCGTAATCCTCCTGGGCGAACGAAATAGCGCCAAGACCATTGAGCGCGGCAACGTTCTTACTAGCGCGTGCGAGAACCGCCTCAAACTCCTTTCGGGCGCTCAACGGATCGTTGCGTTGGTTGTAAATCCAGCCCAGTGTATTTCGCACGTTCAAATCATTTGGCAAAGTTTCCAGTCTGTTGCGAAGCAGTCTGACCGCTTCATCGCTCCGATTTTGACGCATGAAAGTCTCGGCGCGTCCCAGCAGGGAAGGGCTATCCGCTGGCACGATCGCGCCGGCCTCTAAAAAAACATTCTCAGCCCCATCCCAAGCCTCTCGATCTAGGTACAGCCAGCCGAGTTGCACGCGCAAATCGACGCTCATGGGAAACTGCGGCATTAATCCTTCGAGAAACTTGATTGCATCATCAGTTTTTTGCTGCGCGCCCAACGAATTAGTTTTCCACTTTACCGCTTCTTCATTTTTGGAATCAAATGCGATAGCCTGATTAAGAAAATCAATTGCCCGGCCATACTGGCGCTGATCGAAACAGATAAGAGCTCGCTCAGTTAACAGAGTCGGTTCGCTTGGCAGCAAGCCGATTGCCGTTTCGGCTTCCTTGTCTGCCTCCATGAAACGCCGTAGTCTTCGCAGCGAGGCAGCCCGCCATCTTAGCGCATCGGGATTTCTCGAATCGTGCTTGAGCGCGACAGCAAAGAATTCCATTGCCTTCTCGAATTGTTGCTGGTCATACGAGACATATCCGCGCTCGATAAGTAACAAAACATTGTTCGGCAAGAGCTTAAGGGCATCTTCGGCGATGGTTTCGGCTTCTGGGAAACGCTGAAGAGTCCGCAGGGAAGTGATTCTCCATTTCAGCGCATCTGCGTTCTTCGGTTCGTGTCGGAGTGCTACCTCAAAGAATTCCTTCGCTTTTTCGTACTGCTCTCGGCCGTACTCGGCGATGCCGGCTTCAACTAGTATCGGAGCATTGTCCGGCAAAAGCTTGAGCGCGTCTTCTGCGGCCATTTTCGCGTCGTCGAAATGCCGAAGAGCCCGCAGGGAAGCTATCTTCCATTTTAACGCCTCCGGGTTTTTCGGTTCGCGCTTGAGTGCGGCGTCGAAAAATCCGATCGCTTTTTTGTACTCTTGCCGGCTGTTCTCGACATAGCTGCGCTCAACAAGCAGTGAAACATTGTCCGGCAAAAGCTTCAGGGCGTCTTCGGCGGCCGCTTCGGCTTCATCGAGACGCCCAAGTAGGCGCAGCGCATCCACTCTCGCCCTCAGCGCCTCCGGATTCTTCGGTTCACGCTTCAGCGCTGCCTCATAAAACTCGATCGCTTTTTCGTACTTTTGCCGGTTGTGCTCGACATAGCCGCGCTCAATCAATAACGAGACATTGTTCGGCAAAAGCTTGAGGGCATCGTCGGCGGCCGCTGCGGCTTCATCGAGACGCCCACGTAGGCGCAGCGAAGTTGTCTTCCATTTTAGCGCCTCCGCGTTCTTCGGTTCGTGTCCGAGAGCTGCCTCGAAGAATTGGCTCGCTTTTTCGTACTGTTCCCGGTTCTGCTCGACAAAGCCGCGCTCAATCAATAACGAGACATTGTTCGGCAAAAGCTTGAGGGCATCTTCGGTGGCCGTTGCCGCGTCGCCGAAACGCCGAAGCCCCCGCAGCGAACTCACTTTTGCCCTCAACGCCTCCGGGTTCTTTGGTTCGCGCTGCAGCGCTGCCTCAAAAAACTCGATCGCTTTTTCGTACTTTTGCCGGACGTACTCGACATAGCCGCGCTCAAGCAGCAACAAGACATTATTCGGCAAAAGCTTGAGGGCGTCTTCGGTCGCCGTTTCGGCTTCATCGAGACGCCCAAGTAGACGCAGGGAAGTTATCTTCCATTTTAACGCCTCCGGGTTCTTCGGTTCGCGCATGAGTGCGGCGTCGAAAAACTCGATCGCTTTTTTGTACTCTTGCCGGCTGTTCTCGACATAGCTGCGCTCAACGAGCAGCGAAACATTGTTCGGCAAAAGCTTGAGAGCGCCTTCGGCGGCCGCTTCGGCTTCATCGAGACGCCCAAGTAGACGCAGCGAAGTTATCTTCCATTTTAGCGCCTCTGCGTTCTTCGGTTCGTGTCCGAGTGCTGCCTCGAAGAATTCGATCGCCTTTTCGTACTGTTCGCGGCTCTGCTCGACAAAGCCACGCTCGAGAAGTAGCGAAACATTGTCCGGAAAAAGCTTGAGCGCGTCTTCTGCGGCCTTCTCCGCTTCGTCGAAACGGCGGAGGCCCCGCAAGGATGATATCTTCCATTTTAACGCATCGGCGTTCTTCGGTTCGCGCTTGAGCGCGGTGTCAAAGAACTCGATCGCTTTGTCGTACTGCTCTCGACCGTAATCGGCGATTCCGGCTTCAACTAAGATCGAAGTATTGTCCGGCACGAGTTTGAGTGCGACTTCTGCGGACCCTTTGGCGTCGTCGAAACGGCGAAGGCCCCGGAGGGACGTTATCTTCCACTTTAACGCATCGGCGTTCTTCGGTTCGCGCTTGAGCGCGGCGTCAAAGAACTCGATCGCCTTTTCGTACTGCTCTCGACCGTAATAATTGGCAATTCCGGCTTCAACTAAGATCGAAGCATTGTCCGGCACGAGTTTGAGTGCGACTTCTGCGGACGCTTTGGCGTCGTCGAAACGGCGAAGGCCCCGAAGGGACGTTATTTTCCATTTTAACGCAGCGGCATTCTTCGGTTCGCCCTTGAGCGCGGTGTCAAAGAACTCGATCGCTTTGTCGTACTGCTCTCGACCGTAATCGGCGATTCCGGCTTCAACTAAGATCGAAGCATTGTCCGGCACGAGTTTGAGTGCGATTTCTGCGGACGCTTTGGCGTCGTCGAAACGGCGAAGGCCCCGGAAGGACGCTATCTTCCATTTTAACGCGTCCACGTTCTTCGGCTCATGCTTGAGTACGGTGTCGAAAGACTCGATCGCTTTTTCGTATTCTTGCCGTTCGTACTCAGCAAAGCCGCGCTCAAGTAGCAAGACGACATTGTCCGGCAAGAGCTTGAGCGCATTCTTTACCGCTTTTTCGGCTTCGACAGAACGTCCAAGCTGGCGAAGGCAGAATGCGGACAGATACAAAGCGCCGGCGTTTTTCGGATCACTTTGCAACACCCGCAAGGCAAGGCTCTGTGCTCGCGCAAAGTCGTTGCGGTCGGCGTAATCGAACGCCTGCGTCACGAGGTCTTCTATCTCCGGGGAACCCTCCATCTTTCAGACTTACCTATGCGGCTTCGGCGTGATTAAATCACATGCCAGGTTGGCATCCAATCGCAATTTAAAGGTCTGCTTTTCATTGACTCGGAGCTTTTCAGGTGCGAACGCGCCCGGTAATTTTCGATCACGTGCCAAACCGGATCGACCATTGCTTTTCCCAACTGCGCGCGCAAAAGCGTACAGGATTTATTCCCTACATTTGCGCCGGCGATCCGAGCCTGAACAAGACCGTCGATCTCGCTCTCGCGCTGGAAAAAGCCGGCACCGACATCCTCGAGCTCGGAATTCCCTTTTCCGATCCGCTCGCCGACGGCCTCGTTAATCAACTGGCGGCCCAGCGCGCCTTGGAAGCGGGCGCCACTGTTCCGGGCGTCCTCGATTGCATCCGCCAAATCCGGACGCGCTCGCAAATCCCGATCGTTCTCTACACCTACCTGAATCCGATCTTCCAATTCGGATTCGAACGTTTTCATCGCGAGGCGAGCAACGCCGGCGTCGACGGCCTTTTGATCCTCGATCTTCCGCCGGAGGAAGATCAGCCCAACGACGGCCCCTTCCATATTCGCCTGATCGCGCCGACGACACCGCCCGAGCGCATCGAACAAATTTGCGCGCGTGCGGCCGGGTTCATCTACTACGTTTCGCGCGAAGGCGTGACCGGCATCCAAAGCAGCATCGCTTCGTCTGTTCGCGATCAAGTCGCGCTCATCCGCCGACACACGACGTTGCCGATCGCGGTCGGTTTCGGAATTTCGACGGCGGAACAAGCGAGCGAAGTCGCACAGGTCGCGGATGCGATTGTTGTCGGCAGCGCCATCGTTCAAAGAATCAGCGAGAACGCAACGGCCCCGAGCATGCCGGAAAGAGTGGGCGAATTCGTGGCCTCGCTCATTCGCGCCGCGAAAGCAGGATTATGAGCACGAGCAGCAGCTTCGCCGCCGATCACATCCCGCATTCGTCCCGGACTTCGCGGCGGTTCGAGCGCGTGCTGAGCAGACGCGCGAGATAAGAGTCCGTGGCCGCCATCCTGGAAACGCGCGCCAGGTTCTGCGGCGAATCGAGCCGGGAAAAAACGGCGTAAACAATCTTGCTGCGCGGTACGCTCTTTTCGCCGTAGCCGCCCGGTATATTGCTCGACCAGAACTTGACGTGATCAATCCCGTCTTTCTTTTCCATTCCAAGGTAAATCACGGAATGGCCGTGCTCCGCTTTTCCGACTTCCGGCGACCAGAAGATTTTCATGAAATCCCCCGGCTGGGCATTAGCGAAATCGTCGAAGTTCTGCCCGAGATCCAGCTCTTTAAAAAGGCGCGCGGTGCCGGGACCGTTCGCGTTCCAGCGGCCCCAGATCCCTTCACCATCGCGCTGGTCGCGAATCAGAAGGCTTTGGAGCGTGGCAAGGTCGAGCCGGAGAGCGTCGCGGGCCCGGAGCGCTTCAATGGTTTTGATGAAGACCAGGTAGGTCGCGCCGGAGCAATAACTCGGCGAAGCGAAATTAGGAGCGACCGTAAAGATGCCCGATTCGAAATGGGCCGCCCTTTGCAGACGCAGGGTCGCGGCGCGCGAGGCTGAATATTGCCCGCCCTTCGGCATCGAATTCACCTGCTCGAGAATGAGCCGGTTAAAAGGTCCCGGCGCTCGCTGCGCGAAACAGGGCGCGGTGCCAACGAAAAGCCCGAGGGCGACAATGATTTTCGTGAGGCTGCGTCTCAAAACCACGCCGTCACAAATAAGCGCAATTGACTCAGGGGCAACGGCAGAAAGCACCAAGCACCAAGCACCAAGCACCAGAGAAGCACCAAGCTCCAAACATCAAAACGATCTGCGGCAATGCGTTGGAGCTTGGAATTTGGAGCTTCTCTGGAGCTTGGTGCTTGGAGCTTGGAGCTTTTCCCGTGTTTGGCTTTGCTGGCACTTTGTGGTAACCAACGGCCATGCTGCGTTTCAGCAAGATGAACGGCGCCGGGAACGATTTCGTCCTGATCGATAATCGGTTGGGCGATTTGCGGCTGGCCTCCGATCAGATCGCGAAAATTTGCGACCGCCATCGCGGGGTGGGTGCGGATGGCGTGCTGTTGCTGGAGCGCGCCACTAACGGCGCTGATTTCCGGATGCGCTACTACAACGCGGACGGCGGCGAAGCGGAAATGTGCGGGAACGGCGCTCGTTGTTTTGCGCGTTACGCGAGCCGGGTTGCTGGCCCGAAGGACGAACTGTCTTTCGAAACGCCGGCCGGTGTGATCGGCGCGACGCTACAAGGCGAGCTGGTCCGTCTCCAGATGAGCGAGCCGAAGGATTTGCGGCTCGGGATTACGATTCAATTGTCTGACCGGCAGATCGCGGCGCATTTCATTAACAGCGGCGTGCCGCATGTCGTCGTCCCGGTCGATGACCTGACGAAAACGGACGTGCTTGGACTCGGTTCCGCGATTCGACGTCATGAGCTTTTCGCCCCGAAAGGCGCGAACGTGAATTTCCTGAAGGAGCGCGGCGAACGCCAGATTGCGATTCGCACCTATGAACGCGGGGTCGAAGACGAGACGCTCGCCTGCGGCACCGGCGTGGTGGCGAGTGCGCTGATTTTTGCGGCGCTGAAAAATGTGAGCGGACCGATCGGCGTCCTGGTTCGCGGTGGGAACGAGCTTCAGGTCGGCTTCGAAAAGACCGGCGATCAATTTAAAAACGTGACGCTGACCGGCCCGGCGGATTTTGTCTTCGAAGGAACGATCGACGTTTGAGGCTCTTCAACTGTAGCGGCGGTCTATGACCGTCGCTCGAAATCGTAACAAGGAAAATACTCGGCGGTCATAGACCGCCGCTACAGAAAATGTTTCGAGGAACTTTTACCGCGCTCGTGACTCCGTTTCGCGACGGCGAAATCGACGTGCCGGCGCTCGAGGCGTTAATCGAAGGCCAGATCGCCGACGCCGTCAGCGGAATCATCGCGGTCGGCACGACCGGGGAATCGCCGACGCTTTCCGCGGCGGAGCGCGAGCAGGTCATTCGGATCGCAGTTGAGATTGGGAAAGGCCGCTGCCAGGTCCTGGCCGGGACCGGATCGAATTCCACCGCCGCCACGATCGCGGCGACGCGCGCAGCGGAGAAAATGGGCGTCGACGGAATGCTGATCGTCGCGCCCTACTACAACAAGCCGAGCCAGGAGGGACTCTTCCGGCATTTCCAGGCGATCGCCCAGGCGACCGCCGCGCCGATCGTGCTCTACAATATTCCCGGCCGCTGCGCGGTCGATATCGGACCGGAAACGGTCGAGCGCCTCGCCATGGATTGCGCGAACATCGTTTCGATCAAGGAAGCCGGCGGAAGCGTCGATCGCGTGAGTGAATTGCGGGCGCGGTTGCCGGAAGCGTTTACGATTTTGAGCGGCGACGATTCGTTGACGCTGCCGTTTCTGTCGGTCGGCGCCGTCGGCGTCGTCAGCGTCGCTTCGAACCTTTTTCCGGCCGAAGTCGTCAACCTGGTCCAGGCGTTTCGCGCCGGCGACACCAAGAGCGCGCGCGATCAGCACCTGAAAATGTTGCCGATCTTCAAGGACCTTTTCATCGAGCCGAATCCGGTGCCGGTGAAGACGGCGCTCTCCTGGCGAGGGGTGATGTCGGCGGAATGCCGGCTGCCTTTGTGCGAAATGACGGCGGCGAACCAGGCGCGCCTGCGCAAAACGCTCGAAGCTTTTGCCGGAACGGAGTGAATACGCCGGTGCGGGTTTTGTTGCTGGGTGCGAAAGGCCGGATGGGCCAGGCGATCGCTGCCGCTGCGGAAAAGGCGGGCGTGGAAATAACCGCGGGCCTCGATCTCGGTGATGACGTGACGAAACACATCGGCGCGTGCGATGTCGTGATCGATTTCAGCAACCCCGACGCGGTCGAGTCGCTTTGCCGCGCGTGTCGAGATGCGGCCAAGCCGGCGGTGATCGGCACCACCGGTTACTCGGAAAAAGCGCGCGCCTCGATCGAAGAGCTGGCGAAATCGATCCCGGTCGTTTTTTCGCCAAACTTCAGTGTGGGAGTGAACACACTTTTTTGGCTGACCCGGAAAGCAGCGCAGATGCTCGGCGAAGATTTCGATCTCGAGATCATGGAGATGCATCATCGCTTGAAGAAGGATGCACCGAGCGGGACGGCGAAGAAGCTGGCGGAGATCCTGTGCGAAGTGCGCAAGCTCGATTATGCGAAGGACGTCCGGCATGGACGTGAAGGCGTGATCGGCGAGCGGCCGGGAAAAGAAATCGGCGTCCACTCGATTCGCGGAGGCGATGTCGTGGGCGATCATACGGTGACGTTTGCCGGGGCGGGGGAACGCCTCGAACTCACGCACAAGGCCTCGAGCCGGGAAACTTTTGCGCTCGGAGCGTTGCGCGCCGCGCGTTGGGTCGTCGGCAAGCGGGCGGGTCTTTACAGCATGGAAGATTTGCTCGGACTCTAATGAGAGCTGGCGTCGCCCTCGGTTCGAATCTCGGCGAACGCCTCGCGAATCTGCGGAATGCGCGCAAAGACATCGCTTCACTGAGCGGCGTCCTTCCTCCGATGCGTTTGTCGGCGATTTATGAAACCGAGCCGATCGGCTGCGAAAAAGGCGGGGGGAAATTTCTCAACGCCGTCATCGAATTTGGATATTCCGGCGAACCAGACGCATTGCTGTACGCGCTGGCGGCCATCGAAAAAATGCTCGGTCGGCCTGGAGCCCACGCGCGAAACGTTTCCCGAACCATCGATCTCGATCTCCTCTATTTCGGCGAGCTGGTGATCGAGACCGGCGAATTGCATTTGCCCCATCCGCGCATTGTCGAGCGGGAGTTCGTCCTCCGGCCGCTGGCCGATATCCGCCCCGATCTCGTCCTGCCGGAACAAACAGAATCCATCAGCGCGCTCTTGCTCCGGCTGAGTCCAACGGCCGGAGTGGTGCGCCTCGATTTGGAGTGGTAGGGTTCGACTCCATGCAGGATTTCCGGGAAAAAAAACGGCGCGGCGAACGCGTCACCGCGCTCACCGCCTACGATTACCCGACCGCGCGTCTCCTCGATGAAAGCGGGATTGACGTGATCCTGGTCGGCGACTCGTTAGGCATGGTGGTTCTCGGCTACGAAGACACCACCCAGGTCACGCTGGCGGAAATGGTCCATCACACCCGGGCCGCGGCGCGCGGAGTGAAGCGCGCTCTGCTTGTCGGCGATCTGCCGATCCATACCTACGATGATCCGGCCCAGGCCGTTTCTTCGGCGCGCGCTTTGATCGAGGCCGGCGCGGAGGCCGTAAAGCTGGAAGGCGGCGCGAGCCACGTTCCGCAAATCGAAGCGATCGTCGGCGCTGGCATTCCCGTGATGGGCCACATCGGCATGCTCCCGCAAAGTGTCCGGGAAGAAGGCGGCTACAAAATCAAAGGGCGCACCCAGGCCGAAGCCGCCGCGTTGCTCCAGGACGCGGCCGCCGTGGAAAAAGCGGGCGCCTTTGCCGTCGTACTCGAAATCGTCAGCGCCGAGACCGCGCGGCAGATCACAAGCGCGCTCGAGATTCCGACGATCGGCATCGGCTCCGGTTCGCATTGCGACGGGCAAATTCTGGTCACGCACGACCTGATTGGGTTGTTCCCGTGGTTCACCCCGAAATTTGTTTCGCCCGACGCTCGCGTGGCGGATGAGATTCGCAGGGCGGCCCAGGCATTTATCCGGCGGACGAAATCGGACAGCGCATGACGCTCCGTCCCCGAACGGCACGAGGGCGTGCCGTCTCCATGATTTGGAGCCGGCCTGCCCTCAGGCCGGTGGTGTTTGACATTGAACGGTCGGTGCCGGTTGGTTTCTAACAGCTAGATGAGGACATCCGAGTTCACGGACTTCGAGGAAGCGTTGCTCCAAGGGAAAAAGCAACGGAACTGGCTCTTCGTGGGGCTTCTGATTTCGCTCGCCTTGCATGGAGCGCTCTGCGGCTATTTTTACCGGACCACTCTTCTTTGGGCGCCGCCGCAGACCGAGGAGCGCGTCCAGGTTCCGACCTTCAAGGTGAGGACTGTCGAGATGCAGCCGCTCGACAAACCTAGCGCCGCTGACACCAATCCGGCGGCGAAACCGGAGCCGGACAAGACGGATGTCCAGTTGCCAGATGAGAAAAAGTCGTTTGATCAACTTCTCGATGATGTCCACGCGAGCACCGCGTTGCCGGACGATACGCGCGATGTTTTGCCCGAGACGCCGAAGGTGGAACAGAATCCGGATTCGGTGATGACGGAGATCGAGCAAAGCAGCGCCCAGTCTCTTTCGAAAAGTCCGAACGCGACCCGCGAGCAGAATTTGCTGAACGACTCCGCGACTTCGGGCCGGCCCCAGCCGGCCTTGACGGGCACCGAGCTGGCGACGAGCACCACGATCAAACGCCCGAACACGTTCACCAAACTTCCCGGCGACAGCGCCGGGCCGACCCGCAACAAGGTGCCGGGCTTCAGCGATCTGGATTCGTTGCTCTCGCAGAAAGGGCCGCTCGGCTCCGGTACGAAATTGCGGATGCCGGACGATCAGCTTTTCCCCTACGACAGCGCCGACCTGCAGCCGAGTGCGATCTCGCAATTACAAAAGCTCGGCACCCTGATCAAGCGCAACCCGAAGGCGACGTTTAGCGTCGAGGGCTACACCGATTCGCTGGGCACGCCCGATTACAATCTCGAGCTAAGCCAGCGCCGCGCCGACAGCGTGAAGCAATATCTCGTCGACGTGATGGGTATCAATCCGGCGCAGATCGAGACGAAGGGATATGGCGCCAGCAAGTTTCTCGTCCCCCCGCGTTCCGTCGCGGTGAATTCCCCTGAAGAACAAGCCGAGATCGAACGCCAGCGCCCGAACCGCCGCGTCGTCATCGTCGTCCATACGGACGCGCGGTAGTTGTTTAGTGGACGCCGCTGCCCCTCCCTGTCATCCCGAGCGCAGTCGAGGGATCTCTTACTTTGTCTTGCTGCCAGCGCCGGGCAGAAAAATTAGAGGTGTCTCGACTGCGCTCGACGTGACAAACAGGAAGCGAAGCGCTAGTTCACCAGTTCTTAATCCATTTCGTTTGGTTCGTGCCCGGTGCACCATCGCCAATACTCCATAGATCGAAGGTTGGGTTGAACCCGTTTTTTGTGGGATCGGAAGCCTTCATCGTGGAGTAGGCGTAAGGATTTCCAAATGGATCGCGAATCGAGGTCACGGCCTGAGTTTGATCTTGGGGACTCAGTTGGGTTGGTTTGAAAGGAAAATATGTCTTCGTCTCTGCTGCTCTGTTGTTGTCTGAATCGCCGCTCAGGTATTCGTATAACTTCAAGCTTGGCGCTTCGTAATTTGAAAGAGTCGTCGTAGTAACATCAAGGTTGTCGGTCACCCCATCTCGAGGATACACCCCGTTATCCGCCTTGTAATTCTCCAGCGCGGCCGAGATCGCCGCGATCTCGGCCTCGGCCCGCGAACGCTTTCCTTTCTTCTGCACGTAACTGGAAGTCGCGAGAATGAGTCCCGCCAGAATCAGAATGATCACCATCACGACCAGGAGCTCGACGAGGGTGAACGCGGACGCGGCGCGAAATGACGAATGACGAATGACGAATGACGAACATTCCCGTTTCGTCATTCCTTCGTCATTCGTCATTCGGGAATTCGTCATTTCGGCGAAGCCGATCAGCTCTGCTGTTGCAACCCGCTGATGATGCTGATCAGCGGCATGAAGAGCGCGATGACGATCGTCCCCACCACCACCGCCAGGAACACAATCATGATCGGTTCCAGCAGCGAGGTGATCGCGGCCACGGAATTGTCCACCTCGTCGTCGTAGACTTCCGCGATCTTCAACAGCATCTCGGGCAACTGGCCCGTCTCTTCCCCCACGTCGATCATGCTGATCACCATCGGCGGAAAAGCGCCACTCGTTTCCAGCGGCAACACGATCGATTCGCCTTCCTTCACGCTGTCGTGCACCTGGGAGATGGCGCGCGCGATCACGCTGTTGCCGGCAGTCTCGCGCGTGATCGTGAGCGCCTGCAAAATCGGCACGCCGCTCGTGACCAGCGTTCCGAGGGTGCGCGAAAAACGCGAGATCGCGGTTTTCCGGATCAGGTCGCCGAAAAGCGGCGCCCGCAGCTTGATGCGATCGAGCACCGCTCGTCCGCCGCGGGTGCGCGCGGCGATTTTGTAGCCGACGATGATCGCCACCACCGCGCCGAGCAGGATCGCCCAATGGTTCTGCATGAATTGGCTGATGCCGATGACGAAAAGCGTGATCCCGGGCAGCGGTTTGTCGCCCAGCATGTCATGGAAAATCGCCTCGAACCTCGGGACGATGAACACGAGCAGGAACGTCATGATCCCGAGAGCGAGCACGAGCACGATCATCGGATACACCATCGCGGCCACGACCTTGTTCTTGATCTTCTGGGCCTTCTCCTGGAATTCGGCGAGACGCGTCAGGACCACTTCAAGCACGCCGCCCAGCTCGCCGGCTTTCACCATGTTGACGTAGAGATCGTTGAAGATGCGCGGGTGTTGGGCGAGCCCTTCCGAAAACGTGCTCCCGCCCTGGACGGAGTCCGCGAGTTTGTTGATCGTCCCTTTCAACACCGGATCGCGCTCCTGTTTCGCGAGCACGTTCAGGCCGCGGAGCAACGGCAATCCGGCATCGATCAAAGTGGCGAGCTGCCTGGTGAAAATCATTAGCACCTTCGGCTTCACCGTCTTTCTCTGGAACAGGACGATGTTCTTGCTGCCGGCCTTCCGCTCCGCGCGCGGGGCCTTGGTTTTTTTTGGGCGCGCCGTTTTCGTCGCTACCGCAGGCGCGGCGCTCTCTTCATAAACGTGAGTCGGGAAGTAACCGGCCCGGCGCAGCTCGCCGATCGCGTCGTTCGTCGAACCCGCATCGACCAGCCCGGTCGATTCCTGTCCGCGCGCATCGAGAGCGACGTAAGTATAGCGCGGCATGGATCGCTACGCTAAAGCTCCAAACTCCAACATCCAAGCTCCAAAGAAACACCAAACTTTAAGAAACTAATCGTAACGTCCTTCGCGTTGTTTGGAGCTTGATGTTTGGAATTTCTCTGGTGCTTGGAGCTTGGAATTTGGAGCTTCCGTCAGGTGTATTTCAGCACTTCCTCGATCGTCGTGTCGCCGGCGAAAATGCTGCGCAATCCGTCCTGCCGCAGCGTCACCATCCCCAGCTCGACGGCTTTTTCTTTCAACGTCACCGTGGGCGCTCGTTCGTTGATCAGTTCCCGCAGCGGATCGGTGATCTTCATCAACTCGTAGATACCTTTGCGACCTTTGTAACCAGTCTGGTTGCAGGTGTCGCATCCTTTCCCGTAGAAAAAATTCTTCGCGCCGATATCGCGACGGGAAAGACCGAGCTGTTCCAGGAGCGCTTCACTCGGCTGATATGTCGCGCGGCATTGCGGACAAATGCTCCGGAGCAGCCGCTGCCCGAGCACAGCTTCGAGCGTGGAAGAAATCAGGAACGGTTCCACGCCCATGTCGATCAGGCGCGTGATCGCGCCCGGCGCGTCGTTCGTGTGGAGCGTGGTGAAAACGAGATGGCCGGTCAACGATGCCTGGATGGAAATCTGCGCCGTCTCGAGGTCGCGCGTTTCACCCACCATGATCCGGTCCGGGTCCTGCCGCAGAAAGGCGCGGAGCGCCCGGGCGAAGGTGAGGCCGATCGCTTCGTTCACCGGCAACTGCACGATCCCTTCCAGATCGTACTCGACCGGCTCCTCCGCCGTCAGCAATTTCGAATCGATCGTGTTGATCCGGCGCAGGCAGGAATAAAGCGTTGTCGTTTTTCCCGAGCCGGTCGGCCCCGTGACAATGAAGATGCCGTTCGGCCGGTGGATGATTTCGAGAACGTAATCGTAGATGTAATCCGGCAACCCGAGCGCTTCGAGATCGAGATTGACGGTCGAACGATCGAGCACGCGCAACACCACGCTCTCGCCGAATTGCGTCGGCAACGTCGAGACACGGAGATCGACATTCCGCCCGGCGACATTTTTCTGGATGCGCCCGTCCTGCGGCAGCCGGCGCTCGGCGATGTTCATGTTCGCCATCACTTTCACGCGGGAAATAACCGGCAGCGCGAGGTGTCGCGGCGGCGGCGCCATTTCGTAGAGCGCGCCGTCCACGCGGTAACGGATTTTGAATTCGTTCTCGAACGGCTCGAAGTGGATGTCGCTCGCCCGGTCCTGGATCGCCTGAAACAAAATCAGGTCGACGAACCGGATAATCGGCGTGGCGTTCGCCTCGGCTTCGACGGCGGATGCGCTTTCGTCCGTGCCGCGCAACGCCAGCAGCTCGCCGGTTTCGCCGAGCTGCTTGAGGATGTCTTCCATGCTCGAGCTGTCGCTGCCGTAGTAACGCTTGATCCGTTCCTCGACTTCCTCGGCCGGCGCCACGACGACATGCACGTCTTTGCCGAGCGCGAAATGCAAATCTTCCGCCGCCCGCAGATCGAGCGGATCGACCAGCGCGACACTCAGGGTATTATCGCTCACCGCGATCGGCAGTGCGCGATGGAGTCGCGCCAGCCCGCCCGGAATCAGTCGCAATATCTCCGGGGAGATTTCGTTTCCAGTCAGCTCCACGAAGTCCGTCCCGAGCGCGTCGGCGATGACCTGATAAAAACCGTGGTGATCGACGAACCCGCTATCGATCAACGCCTGCTCGATGTTTTTCCCGTTGAGCTGCGCCTCCTGCAAAACGTCCTCGACCTGCGCGGGCTGAAGAACCCGCTGCTCGACGAAAATATCAGCGACCTGTTGCGCGTTCATGTCTTCATCTGGGGAGCGCACGCGCCTCGCGTGCTGGCGAGCGCGCCCTCGCGATCGCGAACTTTTCCGAAGATTGTTTTGGCGAGGGCGCCAAAACCAGCACGCGAGGCGCGTGCGCTCCCCAGAGCTGGATTCTCCCGCTCTTCTTCAATTTACATCTCCCAATGTTATCGAAATCACTTCCTCGGCCGAGGTGAGGCCGGCGAGAACTTTGCGCACGCCGTCTTCGCGCAACGTCCGCATTCCGAGTTCCCGGGCGCGCTGGCGCAGCATTAGGGTCGAGCGCCGGTTGTTGATCATGTGCCGGACGTTGTCGTCGATGACGAAAATCTCGAAGATTCCCATCCGGCCTTTGTAACCCGTCTGCCGGCATTCCTCGCAGCCGACCGGTTTCATGACCTGGGCATCGGCCAGCTGCCCTGGCTCGAGGTTCAACGCGCGCAGGTCCGTCTCGCTCAACTCTCCCGGCTGTTTGCAGTTCGAGCAGAGCCGCCTAACGAGTCGTTGCGCCATGATCGCCCGCACCGAAGAAGCGACCAGGAACGGCTGGACCCCGATGTCCACCAGGCGCGCCACCGCCGATGGCGCGTCGTTCGTGTGAAGCGTGCTGAAAACGAGATGGCCGGTGAGGCTCGCGTTCGTCGCGATCGTCGCCGTCTCCAGGTCGCGGATCTCGCCGATCATGATCACGTTCGGCGCCTGCCGCAGAATCGAGCGGAGCGCGACCGGGAAGGTCATGCCGACGTCGGCGTTCACCTGCACCTGGTTGATGCCATTCATCTGGTACTCGATCGGCTCCTCGACCGTGATGATCTTGCGGTCCGGTTTGTTGATGTAGTTCAGGCACGAATAGAGCGTGCTCGTTTTTCCCGAACCGGTCGGACCGGTCACGAGCAGGATGCCGTCGGGCAGGCGCAGCAAGCGCTCGAACGTCTCCTGGTCGTCGCTGAAAAATCCCAGCTCCGGCAGCCCGAGCATCAGGCTCGATTTGTCGAGCACGCGCATGACGACGCTCTCGCCGTGGTTCGTCGGGATCGTGGAAACCCGGAGATCGATCGGTTTCCGCGCGATCTTCACCTGGATGCGTCCGTCCTGCGGGAGGCGCTTTTCCGCGATGCTCATCGAGCCGGTCATGATCTTGAGCCGGCTCACGATGGCGGATTGCAGCCGCTTCGGCGGCGCCTGCATTTCCTGGAGAACGCCATCGATCCGGAACCGGACCCGGAATTTCTTGTCGAGCGGCTCCAGATGCACGTCGCTGGCGCCGAGCCGATGCGCTTCGATGAGAAGCATCGAGACCATCCGGGTGATCGGCGCGTCTGCTTCATCAGCGCCGCCGATGTCGCCGCCCTCGACGATCTCGAGACCGAACTCGACATCGTGCCCGATTTGTTGCGCGAGAATGTCCGACGCTTCGTCCGCCGTCCCGTAATATTTTATGAGCGCCTGCCGAATTTTTTCCGGGCTCGCGCAGACCAGCTCGATCTCGCGTTGCAACAGGAAGCTAAGGCTGTCGATCGTGTCGATATCGAGCGGATCGCTCACCGCCACGATCAACCCGCTCTCGCCGAAACCGACCGGGATGACCTTGAAGCGCCGCGCGTCTTCCGCGCGAATCTGGTTGATCACGTCCGGCGGAATGACCTTGGCCGCGAGATCGACCCAATCCATGTGGGCCTGTGCCGCCAGGCTGCGCGAGACGTCGACGTCGGAGACGATCCCGTCCTTGATGAGCAAATCGACGGCGTTGCCGCTGCTGCCGTTCAGCCGCGACCTGGCATTCTCGATCTGGGAACGCGTGACGAGTCCCGCGTCCTCGAGAAGTTTCAGCACGTAATCTTCTTTTGCCTGCATGAAGTTCCGGAAGCTTAGAAAAGTTGTCTCGATTATCCAAGCGCCTTAACGGCCGCCAATCTGGAAGTTCCTCAGCCTCCCAGATACATCCCTGCTTTACTGACGCCGCGATTTTGAAGACAAGAAAGCCTGCAGCCGGACTACACGCGAAAACTAATCCGCCAATGAAAAGAATCATTCCCGTCGCCCTCGTCCTGGCGCTTGTGGCCATTTGCGCCCACTCCGCGCGGGGGACTACAAAGGGCCTCAGCCAGATCGTGACGCCGGACTTGCAGGCGCCCGGGGATTTCTCGCTGAGTTTTCAGGCCGAAAGTATGAAGATCGGAAACCCGTACCAATTGCAGGGTGAGCTTGGGCTGACCAAATGGGCGGAGGTGGCGGTCTTCAAGGGATTCAAGCCTAACGAGCTAATTTTCGGGACCGAGTTCGCCTTGATCCAGAAAGAACCGTTTCTGCTTTCGACCGGTTTCGTGAACTGGTCACCGCACAGTCACGTCGATCCCCAGCCTTACATTGAGGCGGGCTACTGGTCCGAGCATCACAAAGTGATCGTGGGCGCCATCCACGCCGGCTATCGCAACGAAGCGATCCTCGGTTACGCCTACGACTTCAACAAAAAATTGCGTGCCCAGGTGGATTTCCAGAGCGGTTCGGGCAATTCAAGCACGCTCGGGTTTACCTGGAACATTACCGACGACTTCCAGGTGAATCCCGCAGTCTACGTCACCAACGACAAGCCCCACGACATTCTTGGCTACGTCGTTTTCACCTACACGTTTCATCTTTGGAACAAAGACAAGGCGCGCGACAACGAAAAAGCCGGAGCGCAATAGCGCCACGTTCTCAGAACCTCACGCCGAAACTGGCCCGCAGACGATAGTCAGGGACGGCTTGAAGCGCGGTGTTATCGATGGAGACGGGCAACTCGGCGGCGAATTCGGCGCTGAATTTGCCGTGAGAAGCGATGAGGCGCGGGCCGAGGAAGACGGAGGTGATGCCAGTGTCTTCGGCGGGCTGGCCGCGAAAGCGATCGACGTCCTTGTGCTCGCCGGAGCAGGCGAATTGGAGGCCGACGATCGTCTGGCGATTCCGCACGAAGTAGTAGCCGGGCCCGCCGCTCCAGGAGAGATCGTTCGCGAAGTTGTACTGGTGCGCCCCGTCGCCTCGCAGAGTGAACTGGGTGTCGGCCTGAAAGAAAAACGATTTGTAACGGAGAGAAGTTTGTCCGCCAATGATCGCATCGTAGGAGCCGGTACCGAGAGTGAGATCGTGGCCGTGAATTCCGCTCTCGGGCGCGCCGGGCACGATGACTTCGTTGAATTCTTCCTTGAGACGGCTGGTGCCGCCGGTGGGAAATTTTATGCCGCCGATCAGGAGAGCTGACGCGGTGAAGTCGGGATCGTGAACTTCGAAGTGTGGGTTCTTCGGATCACCGACGCTCGCCTGGTGATGTTCGCCCCCGGTCGTGTGAAAGAGAACGAATTTGCCCAGTAACGAAACGTCGCCGAGGCCTGACTCTGTTCCGCGATCAATCGCGAAACCTTCGGGGCGCGCGAAGGAGCGATAGATGAACGGCACGTTGACCTGCAGAGCGAACCGCGAATTGAAATTGTACCCCGCGACGAACTGCGTGATCGAGCTGTCGAGATATTGGCCCGTCGGGTTGTCCACTTCTTCGCCATTGAACTGAAGCGTGCCGAAGTGAGTGAATTGTTCTGCGATTGCGCCGTAGACATGGTTCAGCCAGTTTCCGCGCTCGATCGCGGCCGGGGCGGTTTGGCCGAAGGCCGAGACGTTTGCTTCTGCCATCGCGTCGATCTGGGGCGTGTAGCAACCGCAGAGATCGCAGGCCTGCGCCGCTGACACGGCAGCGGCGAACAAGAGCGCAAACAGCGAGGGTCGAAAAGGACGGGGCATGCGGCGTTACGGTAGCGGCGGTGGATGACCGCCGCTACACGAACGCAAGTCAATCCTCGGTGATGATTCCGAACAGCCCGTGCGCTTCATCGGCGATGCCGGCGGTGAAATAGACTCCGCCACCAAGCGGGAGCAGATCCCACAGACCATCGAACTGGAGCGGTGTGCCATCGGCTCGGCTCAGCGTTTCCAGAAAGGCGCCGGTCATCGGATCGTAGTTGTTGATCTTGCCGTCGCCGAAGTTGCCCACCCAGAGTTTACCTTCGACGAGCGCAAGACCCCAAGGAGCGTTGAGGTTGCCGTTGGAAACGACGCGCCGAAGAAAGTTGCCGCTCGTGTCGAACGCGTCCACGAAACCATTCCCGGGCCCGGCGACTTCATCTTCCTTCTTCGAGTCCTGGAGCGCGTAGGCGACATAAACCTGGCCGTTGAGATTGTGGATGCCGAAGGGCGCATAGCCAGCTGGCAGATTCGGATCGACGAAGCCGCCGGGATTCACCGGCTGGAAGTTTTCATTGTAGGTCTCGACGCGGCCCGCATGGAAATTCGTCACGAAGAGAAAATTGTGGCCGTTGGCGACTCCCAGGGTCGCGCCTTTGTAGATCGCGCGGTTGCTGCCGTCGGTCGTGCCGTTATCGATGGCGACAATAGCGTGCGTTCCATCGAGCGCCGGGTTCCAACCCGAGATCGTGCCGTCTTCGCTGACGAAGATGAATCGGGCCGGTTGCGAGTTGCCGTTCTTCGTGACTTTAAAGAACGAGGTGCTGTTGAAGACAATGCCGGTTGGATTGCCGCCCTCTTTGTTTCGCGCGCTGGTCGGAATCGTGACAACCAGCGGGTTTTTGCTGCCGTCCTGCCGATAGAGTGTGGAAACGCCGGTGCCGTTATCCGCGACCCAGATCGTGCCGCCGGATGAGGCGGCCATGCCCCATGGATTGACGAGATCGCGGTCGGTATGCAGGGCCGCGCCGGCGATGTCGGATTGGAGATTCGACCAGCTGTAGGTATCGGCCCGCGCGGGGAGGGCGGCGAACAAAACGGTCGTGAGCAATAACAGAACAAGGAAGCGAATTACTTTCATGGAGAAGATCCTTTCTTCGGGTTGAATTTTGTCTTCCGCACGCAAAGACCTGCGGCTGGGGTCGCAAGCGTTGAAAAGTAACGCGGCTGTTACTTTTGACCCCGAGGGGGTTTCTCCTCTTGGGTTGCGATTAAACCTTCGGCGTGAACTGGGCGAGATCGTAGATGCCGAGCTTCTTTTCGATCTGCGCAACCTTGTCGACCATCTTCTCGAACCCGTCATCGCCGAAGAGCTCGTCCTCCTTCTTTTCGAAATCTTCGCCTAACGAGTCGAACTCGTGCGCGCTGACGATGCCGCGAAAGGCCGGGAAGAGCACGGTGTCCTCGCGCGCCTCGTGTGGATTGTACATGCGGATGAACTGCCGCATCGAGTCGGCCAGCTTGCGGCGGTCATCCGGATTCTTCAGCGCCTGATTCGTGGCGAACTGCGTCGTGATATCCGTCAGCCGGCGCCCGCCCTGATGTTGCTGCAAGAGCACATCGACGAGGTCGGTGAGCCTGTTCGCTTTCTTGAAGCGCGGGAAAAGGAAGTTTTCCTCCAGCTTTTCGTGATAATCCTCGACGAAGTCGCGGATGATCTTCGCCGATTGGGCGATTGGCTCCAGCGGCAAATCCTCGTTCGCTTCCATTCGACGGAGTGCCTCGCCGTAGACGAGCAGGATCCGCTTCAGCACGCCATGCTCACGCATCAGGTCCTCCGGCGGCGAAACTTCGTTGTCCTTCTTTTCTTCCTCCTTCCCGAGCAGGTTGCCCGCTGTCGTGGCGATGGACGAGGCAATGACAATGCCACCGGCCTTGATGAATTTTCTGCGGGTCGAGCGTTCGATCGAGTTCATGTTATTTAGACGCATCTGCCTACTATTCGCTCGATAATCGCGTTCGCCTGGCATGGAAGCCTTAGAAGTCGAAGGCGACCGTCCCGTAGAATCCGCGTCGCTGTCCGAACTGCGGCGCCCCGACACCGATGCCGCTGCCGTCACGCAATTGGTAGGTCTTGTCCAACAAGTTCACGACATCGAACCGAACGAGAACGGAGCTTTTCGCGCCGAGCTTGAACCGGCGTTGCAGGCTGAGATTAAAGGTCTCGTAAGGACGATTCTTCATCGTGTTGGCAAATCCGCGGCGTAATCCGTTCCCGTAAAGTCCGTCGATCGCCGCTTTCCAATCATTCCAAGTGTAAGAAACGCCGGCCGAACCGGTGAAACGTTGATCGTGGTCGAGGAAAACCCAGTGGTTGCTGATGTAGGCGAGCTCATCGGGATCGAAGAGGAACTGCGCGGAGCTGACCTGGGTTCCGCGGGCCCATTCGTAGCCGGCATTAACGTAAGCGGAGAACGGACCGTGGTCGTAGCTGGAAGTAATTTCGCCGCCATAGATTTCGCCACGCTCGTAATTGAACGATGAGAGAATGAGGGCCTGGCCGAACTGGCCTTCGTCGAGCGTCGAGTGCGAACTCTTATAAAACCCGTCGAGTCCAAGGTTAAATCCTTCGGCGATTTGCTGGGTCACGCCGACATCGAAGTAGTGTGCCCGCTCGGAGGTCACCGGTGAATTGTCGGTGATCGCCGATTCGTTCGTTGTGCCGGCGAATTTGGCAATCGTGCTTTGATCGACATTTTCCAGCGGCGGCGGCGTAAAGTAGCGCGCGTAGCCTGCGTGAATCGCAGTCCCTTTGACGGGTTCGTAAACCAAACTAATCCGCGGGCTGAGCTGGTTTTCCGTCGAGAACGCATTCACAAAATCGAGGCGCCCGCCAAAATTAATGGTGAGCTGCTCGAATGGTTTCCATTCGTCCTGCAAATAGAAACCGTAGAAGTAGCCATACTTTTGACTGTTATCGACGACCCGGAGCGGGACATCGCTCGTCTGGGTGCCATTCGCGTCGACGGGAAACACGAGGGTCGCTGTGCCGACCGTGGCGTGCTGTTCGCTGAAAATAAAACCGCCCCGGAGGGTGTGCTGGTCGTTGAGCTTGTAGCTCGAATCGAACTCGAATCCGTTCGAGACAATGTCGCGATCCACCCGCGAAGCGACGCCGTTGAAAATCAAATCGCCGACTTCATCCGGACGGAATAACACGGAACTGTAGCGCGTAAAAATGGACGCCTGCATGCTGAAAGCGTCCGCTTTTTTCTGGTAGGTGAGGATCGCGTAGGAAGATTGTTCGGTCTGGTTCTCGTTGAGCTTCGACGAGTCGAAATCCGATCTTCCCATATCGGTGAATGCGCCCGCTTGCCCCGGATTGTTGGCGATCTGGAAGTCGCTGTGATTTCCACTCACGAGAAGCGTGAGGCGGCTCGTGTCATCATAAATGTAGGAGAAATAGCCGAACAGTTTGTATTGGTCGGTATCGTCGTGGATCGGGTTGCTGCTGCCGGTGGGATTCTCAATCCCAATGCCGCTATGCAAGTAACTGGTCGACACATAGGAGCTGAGTTTCCCGGTCACGTTCCCAAACTCGAAGCTCGGCTTGATCGTGTCGAAACTTCCGATGTAAATGGACGCTTCGCTTTGTTGGAAGGCGGCTCCGCTTTTGGTGTGAATGTCAACCACCCCAGTGTTGCGGAAGCCGAATTGCGCCGGGAGCGCGCCGGTGATGAGCGAGATGTTGTCGGCGAAGCGCGTCTCGAGTTCCTGGCCGAAGCCGGGAATGCTTTCGGGCAGAAGCACGTCGTCGATGCGGTATTGCAGGTTGGCGTGCTCGCCGCGGACGTGCAGTTGTCCGAAGGAATCCTGGGCCACGCCGGGGAATCGCAGAATGGTTTGATTGAACGAGGCGTTTTCGCCCTGGGCCTGGGAATCGAGCCGGTCGGGGCCGACCGTGTAACGGGTGGCGCCGAGGCTCGGGACAATCTGCTCGCGCGAGATGTCCAGCTCCTGGCTTTGGACGACGACGCGATCAGTCTCAGCCGTGGTGGCCGGGGTGGGTGAGGCCGTTGGTCGAACGGCATCCTGGGCAGACGCGAAGCTCGCAATGGCGAACAGCGCTGCTGTGATCATCAGAAATTTTTTCATGAATAATTTTTTTGAAAGTCATTGGTGTGAAGTGCGGGTTGCTGCGGCGCTCGCAGGGCGAGGGCGCAATGGTTAGGTGGGCGTGCACGGAATCCGTGCCGCAAGGCGCGCGGCGAATCGAAAACGCCGAATCACCGCGCGAGAACGCGGCTGGAGTCTGTGCTAGGCGAGGACCGGTGGCGCGTGCTCGAGAAGGCGCGCGCTCCTGAAAGGCGAAGCGACCCAGACCGGGTGCAGCGCCGGGACAAAACAGAATTGCAGGACCGGAACAGGAACCGCGACCAGCGGCGCCGGCTCCTGATAGTTGCCGGAGGTGGCGAGCGTCACGGCGCATTCATGCCGGGGCGCCTGGGCATCGGAGTGGATCAGCTCGTGCCACTGCGGCATCGCACTGAGGGCGAGCGCCGAGAGAAGCGAAGCACAGAGCCAGGCCGCCAGCGCTCTGCGAATCACGGTGGGCGTTGATTCCCGTCTCATCGAACTGGATTCTTCGGAGCGTTTGCCCCAAACGCAAGAGCTTTTCGCCGACCGGTGGATTAACCGATTTTCTTTTTCGCTCGATTATCGGAAGCTGGCGATGTGAAAGCGCTTTGGGCCGCGGCGATTTTCGGACTGAGTCTTTTGGCGGCGCGTGGCCAGGAAGTGACGTTGCCGCCGATTGTAGTGACGGGAACGTTCGAGCTGCGGCAGACGCCGTCGACCATCGATCTTTTCACGCTGCATTTGCAGAGACAGATGGTGACAAAGCGAACGGTGGAGGAAATGGTAGCGCGGTCGCCGCTCTTCTACGCGCGATTTTGGGCCTACATTCCGATGCGGCTGGAATCGTCCTCTGGCGATTCTTCGCAGTTCTTCACGCCGAGTTATCTCACGACGGACTATCGGAACGCCGAACGCGCGCTCCAGGAATCACGCAAGCAATCGCTGTTCGACGCACGGTAGGCGGCAAGGTGTAGGGGCGCGTGTCCTCACGCGCGAAGCTGCTTTGGCGGAGGCGAGATTCCTCCCTTGCGGCTGAGACAGCCGCCGCTCCATCAGCGGCCGCGATCAACGATCGGCCACAGGGCGCACGAGGCCTTCATGGAATAATCGTCGAGCGCAGCTGCGCCTCGAATTCACACAACTGTCACTTCTCCGCCATCTGTCCGTAACAATCGTTCTCCAGGGTTGCGCATACAGACAAAACGCCGCGGGGCGCAGTGCTCCCGGCCTTAACCCAACCGCAGAAACAAGGAGAACAAATGTTACGGAATTATTTCGTGTTCATCGCCATCGGGGCTGGCTTGGTCCTCGCCAGCATTAGCGCGCGCGCGCAGGATGCCGGGGCGCTGCTCGACCTGCTCGTGAAGAAACGCCTCATCACCGACCAGGAAGCTGAGGAAGTGCGCGGCGAGCTGACCCGCGATGTGGCCACGACTGCGGCTGGCAAATGGAAAATTTCAGCGCCGATCACCGAGATCGAATTATACGGCGACCTGCGGATGCGTTATGAAGCCCGGACGGGCGAGGCCGGTTTGCCCGATCAGATCACGCCCGCGGGTGAGAACACGCAGCGCAATCGCTTTCGCTACCGCTTGCGCCTCGGCCTGCGTGGCACGTTATCGGACGATTGGTTCTTCGGTCTGCGCCTCGAGACCAGCTCGAACCCGCGCTCGACCAACGTCACGATCGGCGACGAAGCGAGTGGAGGTCCCTTCTCGAAGGGGAGCGACGGCCTCAACGTCGGCCAGGCGTATCTCGGCTACAAAGGCATCCGCGACGTCACCCTCACCGCCGGCCGCATGCCCAATCCGCTCGTTACCACCTCGATGGTCTGGGACGCGGACATCAACCCGGAAGGGCTCGCGGAACAATGGAAGCACACGTTCAACATCTCGTTAGGCGGCGGCCAGACTTCGGCGGCGACTTACGACAAGGATGGGAAAGCCATCGCGGGCGTAACCTCGGAGCCGACCAAGATCTCGATCGATCTGTTCGCGAACTTCGCGCAGTTCATTTACGACGATTCTAACCCGGAAGACCCGGTTGGTCCTCGCTCGGTCACAGGCGGGCGACGCGTTCCAAACGCCGACGCACTTTTGCTCGCGTGGCAGGTCGGCGCGAAGATCAATTTCACCAAGGACGTTTTTCTCCAGTTCGCGCCGACCGTCTACAATTACACCGGCAACGGCGACAGCTTTAACATCCACTTCGTCGGCGATCCGAATTTCCGGGTCGGCGCCGCGACCGTTTCGCCTAACCAGACCGGCATCAACAGCCTGTTGGTTTTCGATATGCCCGCGGAGTTCGACTGGAAATTTGGCGAAATCCCGATGCGCGCCTTCGCCGATTTCGCGGTGAACCTGGAGGGCGACGATCGCGCCATCGCCGCCGGTCATCCGAATAAGGGCGACCAGCGTTACGCGTATCAGGTCGGCCTCGGTATCGGCAAAATTAAACAGAAACACGACATGTCGCTGGAAGTGTTCTGGCAGCACGTCGAGCAATTCGCGTTGGACCCGAACCTGGTGGATTCCGACCTTTACGATAGCCGCGTGAACATGGAAGGCGTGGCCATCCGCGGAGGATACGCGATCAGCGATGCCGTGACCTTTAACCTTACCTACGGCTACGGCCGGCAGATCGATCACGATCTCGGCACCGGCGGCGTCGGCGACGCCTTCACCATCAATCCGCTCAGAAAATATCAGATCTTTCAGGCCGACCTGAATGTGAAGTTCTAACAACTGGGACTAACAATTGGGACGGGCAGCGCCCGTCCCTCCAACAACAAATAAAATATGAAACTCACTCATCCCCTAGCCGCTCTCGCACTCGCTTTCGTCACTGTCGAAGCGCGCGCCGAAAAACTCGTCATCAAAGGCTCCGACACTCTCGGCGCGAAACTCGTGCCGCAGCTCGCCGAGCAATTCAAGGCGCAACACCCCGGCACTACTTTCGACATCGCTGCCGAAGGCTCGACCACCGGCATCGCCGCGATCATCGATGGCACGGCGCAAATTGGCATGTCCAGTCGGCGAGCCAAGCCCCCCGAAGTTGCCGCTGCCTCTGCGAAAGGCGTTCATATGAAACCGACGATCGTCGCTTACGATGGCATCGCAGTGATCGTGAACTCGGCTAACTCCGTGAAGAGCCTGACCAAGAAGCAGGTCGAACAAATCTTTACCGGTGAAGTGACCGATTGGAGCGCGGTGGGCGGATCGGGTGGAAAGATTTCGATTTACACTCGCAATACTTCTTCCGGCACCTACTCCGATTTCAAGGAGCTGGCGATGAAGAAGCGCGATTATGCGGGCGCCTCGCAGAAGATGGCCGGCAACGAACAGATCGCGGCCGAGGTCGGCAAAAATCCGAACGGCGTCGGCTACGTCGGCCTGGCTTATACGAAAGCCGGCGGCGTCAAGGTAATGCCGATCGATGGCGTCTTGCCGTCCGTGCAGAGCGTTCACGCCAAGACCTATCCCTACGCGCGCCCGACGTTCTATTACACCAACGGCGAACCGACCGGTCTCGCCAAACAGTTTCTCGATTTCACGATCAGCGGCGCCGGCCAGAAGATCGCCGCGCAGGTCGGCTTCGTTCCAATTCCGTAAGACAAGACAACGCAGTTAGAACAACAACACGCAGCGGCGAAAGCCCGCCGGCTTCTCCCCGGCGGGCTTTCTATTTGGCAAACGCAGGGAGGGCCTCAGCGCCCTGCTTCCTTGCTTGACTATATTCCTAAATAGGAATATAGATTTGCCATGAAACTCGCTGATCTGCGCTCCGTCCTCGAAAGGCATCCCGATTCTTTCCCGCGTTTTGTCTTACCGGAAGGCGACTTTATTCCGCCGCACGCCCATGTCACCGAGGTCGGCCACGTCGTGAAAAACTTCATCGATTGCGGAGGTGTGCTTGGAAAAAGCGAAACCGTGCTGCTCCAAACGCACGTGGGTCAGGATACCGACCACCGGCTGAAAACCGACCGGTTCGCGAAGATCCTCGAGCTCGGGAAGCGGGTCCTGCCGCACGACCAGCTCGAAGTCGAGGTCGAATACGATTGTTGCGTGGTTGCGCAGTATCCGGTTTCGGAAGCGAAGCCCGCCGGCAAACATCTGGACGTGGTTCTCGGCAAGCGCCGCACCCAATGTCTCGCGCAGGAGCAACGCAAAGCCGCAGGGGCGACGGAGGCCTGCTGTGCCACCGCGGCGACCTGCTGCTAATCCCGATGGATCTCGTTCACATCTACCAATGCTTCTGCGACCGGACCCGGCTTCGGATCCTGAATCTGCTCTCGCAATCGCCGCTTTGTGTCTGTCATTTCCAGGCGATTCTCGGCGAGTCGCAGGTAAAAATTTCCAAACACCTCGCTTACCTTCGCGACCGCGGAATGGTGAAGGTGGAGCGCGACCAGAACTGGATGGTTTATTCGCTTCTGGGTAAACCTGCGCCGGAACTGGAAAGCAATCTCAAGTGCCTGCAGGATTGCATCCAATCGGATCCTCTCTTCGCCCGCGATCTAGGGAAGCTCGCGTCGATTCGGAAAAGTTGTTGCGAGCCCAGGACCGCGTTTCACGAATCCGACCGCGACCGGAGACGATATGGCAAAGCAAAACGTCCTTTTCATCTGCGTTCATAACAGCGCCCGAAGTCAGATGGCGGAGGCCTGGCTGAACGAAATCTGCGGCGATCATTTCGCGGCGGAAAGCGCCGGCCTCAAGCCGGGCACGATCAATTCGCTCGTCGTGGCCGTGATGAACGAAGCCGGCATCGATCTTTCGGGAAAGAAAACCCGGGCGGTCTTCGACGTTTGGAAGTCCGGCAAGTTGTTTCAATACGTCATCAGCGTCTGCAGCGAAGCGGAGGCGAAAGGCTGCCCGATTTTTCCCGGCCCAACCACGCGGCTGCACTGGCCTTTTCCCGACCCTTCGCAGGTGACCGGCACCCGGGAGGAAAAGCTGCAACAGGTCCGGGAGATCCGCGACGCGATCCGGGCCAAGGTCGAGCGATGGTGTGTGGATATCGGCGTCGCTGACGGTGAAGAAGCGGGGCACGGGTGAAGAAATACGCCGCCGAATTCATTGGGACGTTCGCACTCGTTTTCGCCGGGACTGGCGCCATCGTCATTAACGAGGTCAGCCACGGCGCGATCACGCACGTCGGCATCGCGCTTACCTTCGGCCTCGTTGTGTTGGTGATGATTTACACGCTGGGCGACATCTCAGGCGCGCACATTAATCCGGCCGTCACGATTGGCTTTTGGCTCTCGCGCCAATTGGCCGGACGCGAAGTGCTGCCGTACATCGTCAGCCAATCCGCCGGCGCCCTCGCTGCCAGCGGGATCGTGCGGCTCCTGTTCCCGGATAACCGCCTGCTGGGCGCGACTCAGCCAGCCGGCGCCGCGTTGCAATCTTTCGTTTTGGAGTTCTTGCTTACCGCCTTGCTGATGTTCGTGATTCTCGCGGTCTCGACCGGTGCCCGAGAGAAAGGGATCACCGCCGGAATCGTCGTCGGCTCCGTCATTGCTCTCGAAGCGATGTTCGCCGGTCCGATTAGCGGCGCCTCGATGAATCCTGCGCGTTCGCTCGGGCCCGCGCTTGTCTCGGGACAAATCGCGAACCTCTGGATTTATCTCACCGCCCCCGTCATTGGGGCTGGTTTCGGAGTGCTCTGCTGTCGCTGCATCCGCGAACCCGGTTGTTGTTCAGGGCGCCGTTTCGAGCGGAGCTGATCACTTAGCCGCAGACGCGGAATGCTGGTGCCGGATGTCCTCGGCGGCCGCAGCATACACGGCATCCTCAGCCATGTTCGTCGCGTGATCGCCGACGCGTTCGAGGCAGCGCGAAACAAAAATCAGATTCAAATAACCGCGCAGCTGTTCCGGATCCTCCGCCATCCGCTCGATCAAGCGGCGACCAGTCGCGCGGTTCAGCTCATCCAGGCCGTCGTCGCGCGGCACTATGGAACGCGCCAGATCGACGTCGGCGCGGACGTAGGCGTCGATCGCGTCTTTGAACATCGCCATGGCGTGCGCATGCATCGGCCGGATCAGTTCGGCTTCGGGTAACGCCGGATGCTGATTCAGTTTGCGCGCGCGCCGGGCGATGTTGGTCGCCTGGTCCGCCATGCGCTCGAGATTCGACGAAAGCTTCATCGCCGAAACCACCCGCCGCAGATCGGACGCGACGGGTTGAAATCGGAGGAGCAGATCGATCCCGTCCTTGTCGACCTGCTTTTCGAGTTGGTCGATTTCTTCGTCGTCGGCGATCGCAATCGCGCAAAGCTCGTCATCGCGTTGGAGGAGACCGGTAATGGCGCGGTCGAGGCTGCGCTCCGTCAGGCTCGACATCAGGAGGACGTTATTGCGCAAGGAAGCGAGTGCGTCGTCGAAGGTGCCAAGAATGTGTTTGGGTGCAATCATGTTTTCTTCTGTAGCGGCGGTCTATGACCGTCGCATTCTCTTATGTATCAAATCGGCGACGCTCATAGAGCGCCGCTACAGTTAACCGAAACGACCCGTTATGTATTCCTCCGTTTGCCGCTGGCGGGGATTGGAAAAGATTTTGGCGGTGCCATCGAACTCGATCAGGCGGCCGAGATAAAAGAAAGCGGTATGGTCGGAGCAGCGGCCGGCCTGCTGCATGTTGTGAGTGACGATCACGATCGTGTATTGCTGTTTTAATTGCCGGATCAGCTCTTCCACTTTCGCCGTCGCAATCGGGTCGAGCGCGGAGCACGGCTCGTCCATCAGGATGATCTCGGGCTCGACCGCGAGCGCGCGCGCGATGCAGAGACGCTGCTGCTGGCCGCCGGAAATCCCGTAACCGCTCACGTGGAGCCGGTCTTTCACTTCATCCCAAAGCGCCGCGGAACGCAGGCTCCGTTCGACGGCTTCGTCGATCAGGGTCCGCTTCGTGATCCCCGCGATCCGCAACCCGTAGGCGACATTATCGTAAATCGATTTCGGGAACGGATTCGATTTCTGGAACACCATGCCGACCCGCCGCCGGAGATCGACCACGTCCACCCCGGGAGCATTGATGTCGATGCCTTCGATCTCGACCGAGCCCCGCGTGATGCGGGCGCCGTCGATGAGATCGTTCATGCGGTTGAGGCAGCGCAGCAGCGTTGTCTTGCCGCAACCCGAGGGTCCGATGAAGGCGGTCACCGCGCGCGGCGCGATGCTCAACGTCACGTCGTGCAAAACCTGGTGATCGCCGTAGGCGAAATCCAGCTGCTTGATCTCGATCAGGCCCCGCCGGACTTCGGGCCCGCTCGCAGTGATCTGTGAGGTTTTCTCCGGCATCTCAACGACGCTTACCATGATAGACGACTCCGGCTTCGTTCTCGTAAAACAATCGATGTGAGCGCGATCAGCATCACGAGAAAAAGAAAGACGAACGCGCTGCCGTATTGGACCCGCTCCGTGTATTCGTTTTGCGGAATCTTCGAGCTGACGACGTAAATGTGATAGGGCAACGCCATCACGCCCTGGAAAAAGAAATCGGTGAAGCGCGCGACCTGCCAGGGCATTTCATCTTTCATCGCGTAGGCGGCGGTGAACATAATCGGCGCCGTCTCGCCCGCCACTCGCGCGATGCCGAGAATCGACGAAGTCAGAATTCCCGGCAATGCGTAAGGCAAAACGTTTTTGCGGATCGTTTGCCATTTGCTGGCGCCGAGGGCGAGCGAGCCTTCGCGTAAGCCTTGCGGCACGGCCCGGAGCGATTCCTCGCTCGCGGTAATGATCGCCGGGAGAACCATGAGCCCGAGCGTGAACCAGCCCGCGATGAGCGACACATTCCAGCCGAAGAAAATCACGAACAATCCAAAACCGAAGAGACCAAAAACGATCGAGGGCACACCGGCGAGATTGAGGATCGCGATGCGAACCAGCCGGATGAGCGGCCCGTTCCGGCTGTATTCGCTCAGGTAAATCGCGCTGCTGATCCCAATCCCGAGCGCGAGCGCCATCGATCCGATCACGAGCAGCGCCGTCCCCACGATGCACGGCCAGATGCCGCCCGCCGAGTAGGCGACACTCGTCGCTTCCACTTCCACTCCGGGATGCACGCTTTTCCAGTCGCGGAACTCGCGATCGCCCAGCGTCATTTTCTTTCCCGCGAAGTCGAAAACGTAAAGCGTCTGCGGCGCCTGGCTCAGAAACGCCACGTTAATAAAAGGCGCTGTCCTCGTGAACACCGTGCGCCCGCCCTTGATGCCGATGTCGAGAAAGATATAAGTGGCCGCGGCCAGGATGAGATAGGTGGCGAGCCGGAAGATCCAGAAAGTCAGCGCTTCGAGGAAACGTCCGCGGCCAAATGACGAATGACGAATGACGAATGACGAAGGAGAGCCTGCGTTCGAAGCCGTTTCGTCATTCGTCATTCCTTCGACATTCGTCATTCGAGCTTCGTCATTCATCTGCTCTACCCAACGCTCATCCGGAACCGCGCCACGAACCGTTGTGCGAGCCAATTAATTCCCAGCGTGATCGTAAACAGCACGAGCCCCACCATGAAAAGCGCCCGGTAATGCGTGCTGCCCCGCACCACTTCGCCCATTTCCTGGGCGATAATGCCAGTCATCGTGTGGACCGGCTGAAAGACCGCGCCCAGGCCCTGGCTGAAATCAGGAATGGCGATGCGATTACCGGCGCAAAGCAGGACTACCATTGTCTCGCCGATCACGCGCCCGAGCCCGAGCAACACCGCGGAGACGATGCCGGAGAGCGAGGCCGGCACGATAACCCGCGCGATGGTTTGGAGCCGGTTCGCGCCAAGCGCGTACGACGCTTCCTTGAATCCGCGCGGCACATTGCGAAGCGCATCTTCCGCCAGCGTAAAAATCGTGGGCACCGCCATGAGCGCGAGCAGGCAGCCGGCGGTGAAAATATTCAGCCGCTCGCTGATCGGGAAAAACGAGACCCACTTGAACAATGACGATTGCGACGCAGCCCGGATAGCCTGGCCGACCACCGCGATCCCGAAAAATCCGAGGACGACCGAGGGGATCGCCGAGATGAATTCGATGTAGGGTTTGATCAATCGTTTCTCGTGGCGGGAAGCGACTTCGCTCACGTAAATCGCCGAGGCCACCCCAAGCGGCACCGCGATCACCAGGGCGACGATCGAAACCATCACGGAACCGACCAGTAGCGGCACGATCCCGTACCAATCCTGCCAGAAACTCGCCGTCACCCATTCGCGACCGAAAAGGAACGAGCTGAGCGACCGATACCACGGGATCGGTTCGTCCGCGGACCATTCCCGCAGTTTCTTCGAGGCAACCGGGAAGCCGGCGAGATAATCGCGCACCGCGATTTTCCATTGGTCGAAACTTTTCTGTTCGGCGGTGTCAGGCAATGCCGGCGCGGTCGCCATCAGGTTGGAAACGCTGGCGGTCATCTCGGCGCTGACCGATTCGAAAGTTGCGCCGCGCTCTCGCAACGCACGAAGCGCCGTCTCGCTCCCGGAGTTATTGCCCGCCGCCAGTTGTTCCTTCAAGGCGCTCGCCTGTTCGGTAAGATCGGAAACGAGGCCGTGCAGATTCTCGGCGGTATCGCTGAACCCGGAGGCGAATTGATCGAAGGGTGCGAGCGCCGCGTTGATCTCGTCCGGCGCGGCGTTTCGTTTTTCCAACGAGCGGACTTCGCGTAAACGGATCTCGCTCAACTTTCGCGAAAGCGCTTCATGCTGTGTGGTGACGGCGCGAATGATGTCGACGTATTCGAGCCCGGCCTGCCGATAGAGCTGCAGGTTCGCCAGGTTTTGGCCGAAGAACCCGAACCCTTCGCGGAAAAGGAAGATCGTGATCAACGCGAGCACGATGACGGCGACGAGGGCGTTGCCGCCGAAGAAGGCCTTGATGCCCTGTTCGATCGCCATCTGGGCGCGGCGCGATTTCCTCCGTGCGGGAATCAAGATGCGGGAGGCGGCGACGCGTTCCATGGCGGCCCCAAGTTTCGCGGAAGCGTTAGTCCTCCGGCAACGGCTTTAGTGTTACGTTTGTGTGACACGATCCGCTCCGGGTAGCGCGCGCGTCTCGCGCGTTGGTTTCGGCGTCTCGCCGAAACAAGCTTTCAGAAAAGTCCGCGATGGCGAGACGTCATCGCCAACGCGCGAGACGCGCGCGCTACCCGGAGCCCGCGGCGACGCGAACCGGCAACACCACGCTGATCGTCGTCCCGTTCCCCAGCTCGCTGCTCGCTTCGACGGTGCCGCCGTGCAATTGCGCAATATGTTTCACGATCGACAATCCGAGCCCGGTTCCACTTTGTTCGCCGCTGCGCGATTTATCGGCGCGATAAAAACGTTCGAAAATTCGCGGCAAATCGTTCGGCGAGATTCCGCTTCCCTGGTCCGTCACGCTGATCCGCACCGAATCGCCGGCGGGTTCCGCCCGCAGGAAAATCGTGCCGCCGGGCTTCGAATATTTCACGGCGTTATCGAGCAGGTTGTAGATCAATTCCTGGAGCCGCGTCTCATCTGCGCGGGGTCGCGGCAGATTTCCGGGGAAATTCAGGTGCGACTTGAGCTGCTTCGCCGCAAAACGTTTTTCCCAGTCGCGCATGATCGAATGCAACAGCTCCGGGAGATCGACCTCGGATAAAGTCAGCTCCATGCCCGGCGATTCGAGCCGGGCCAGGCTGAGGACATCTTCCACCAGCGCGTTCAACCGGTTGGAATGGCGCTCCATGACCTCGAGGATGCGGAGCAATTCGCCGGGCGGCTGGTGCGGATCGTCGAGCAAAGTCTCGAGATAACCGCGAAAGATGGAGAGCGGGGTGCGCAATTCGTGGGACACGTTCGCCACGAAATCGCGCCGCATTTTTTCCACCTTCCGGAAATGAGTCACGTCGCGGAATAAAATCACCGCGCCCTTCGTCTCCGCGGAATTTTCACCGAACGGGACCGCGGTGACCTCCATCTCGCGCGATTCGGTGCCGCCTCGCGAAATCTCGATCGAACCGCGTTGCGGTTCCTGCTGGCGGATCGCCTCGACGGCGAGGCGATCGGCCGAGGCGTTATGGACGAGCTCCAGGAGCGTGCCGCCGGAAACTTTTTCCGCGAGCCCGAAGATGCGCCGGAATTCCGGGTTGATGAGCTGGACGTTTCGCCGTTCATCGATCACGGCGAGGCCATCGGGCATCGCCCCGAGAATTGTTTGCGCGCTCGATTCGCTTTCGCGCGCCCGCTTTTCCAGGTCGCCCCGGCGATCCAGCAGCGTTTCGAGCGCAAGGCCCACGTGGCGCGCCTCGGGATTACCGCTGATGAGAAACTTCCGGGGCGGCCGTTTCTCGACAATGGCGTCCGCCAATTCCCGGGCGTCTTTCCAGGGCGCGATCCATTTTCGCCAGACGGCGAGCGCGACGATCAGCCCGACCGCGACGAGCGCGTAAAAGGCGATCCATCCCATCAGCGTTTGGCTTCCCGGATGCGATAGCCGAACCCGCGGACAGTCTCGATCGCGTCGGCCGCTTTGCCCAGTTTCTTGCGAAGCCGTCGCACATGGGTGTCGACCGTGCGGGTGTCGATGATGCTTTCGTAACCCCAGACCTCGTTGAGCAACCGGTCCCGTTCCTGCACCCGTCCCTGCCGCCGCATCAGCATGCTCAGCAACTTGAACTCGACACTCGTCAGCCGCACCGGCTTTCCGCCGACATCGACGTGATGCCGGGCCGGATCGAGCGTGATCGGTCCGATCGATAATTTCTTTTCCTCGGTGCTTTCGCCTTTGCCGCGGCGCAGGATCGCGTTCACCCGCAGGACCAGCTCGCGTGGGCTGAACGGTTTCGTCACGTAATCATCCGCGCCGAATTCGAGCCCCACGATCCGATCGATCTCCTCTGCCTTCGCCGTCAGCATCAATACCGGAATGTCGCGCGTGGCTGCATCTGTCTTCAGCACTTTGCAAATCTCGAGTCCCGGCATTTTCGGCAGCATCAAATCGAGAATGATGAGCGCCGGCGCTTCTTCCCGCGCCATCCGCAGCCCCGTCGCCCCGTCGGTCGCCATGCTTAAGGCAAAGCCCGCTTTTCGCAGATGCAGCGACAACAGATCGATCACGTCCTGCTCGTCATCGATGATAAGAATTTTCGTGCTCGCCATGGCCAGCTCCGGGGGCCGACCAAGCTTCGCAAAGCGAATGCCCGCTTGTCAAAGATGCGTCACGATACGCGGACGAAAGTGGTAGCGGATCAGAATCGAAAACGATTGTATTCCGCGTGCGTGCCGATCCAGAACCACGCTACAATTTCGCCTTCGCGTATGCCCAGGGCACGATGATGATCGCCTATTCGCACCACACAGATGCCGTTCCGCCGTTCCTCGAATTTTAGAGAGGGATGGAAGGGGTTCTGCTCTGCCGCCAGAGCGCGTATTTCTCGCGGGCAAGTTTTTGAACTCCGGCGGGCAGCGCAGCGAAATGCTTCCAGAAACGCCGGTGTGTCCGGCCACTCACGGCAGGTCTTGGAGACGACCGGCTCTAATATCCTCCCGTACCTCATCGGCCACTGACCGAAGGCGGCCGTTCTCCGAAAAGTCGCTATCGATCTGTCGATCCCACGCGGCATTATCGCGCTCGCGGATAAAGGCAGCGAGTTCCGTCAGTTCACCAGCTGAGAGCTTCTCTACCGCGTTCTTTATTTCGGCGAGACTCATTACCGATTGTATCGCGGACGCGATAAGCACGCAATCTCAGGAGCGAGAGCAGGTGACAGCCGCCGCTACCTGAATCGCCGCGATAAAAAAAATGATCCCGGCAGCGCGCGAACGTGCCACCGGGATCTGTTCCCCCCAGAACAATCTGAAATTCGTTCCTCCTGTATAAGCTGGATGTGTACCAGTCTTCGCCGACGCGGGCCGCAAGCGCCGGATAACTTCTGTTGCCTCAATTGTGATGGATCTCGGATCACCGCTGCGGTAGATCCGACGCGATGCCAGAGAAAGGCCAGCCTACAGCGAGTCTCAAGAAAATTCGAGCCGCTCTTCCACGCTTTGAAATCTACGAATGGCGGCATGCTTCCGCGGTCCTCATTACGGACTTTCCGGATGAGTGGAGAGACATCAGAGATGTACTTTCCAGATTCAAACTGCTGAAAAGCCAAGTTTGCGTTGGAGGAGGCAGCAAAAGCAAAATGGCTGGTTGGATTGATAGCGAGCTCACCGACAACAAAGGTTGGGATGAACGAGAATTCGAAACCGCGATCCGAATTGATAAAGAGGAAATTCAAAGTCCGACGCACAAGGTGGATTGTTTCAAGAACCGCGTGGGTTTGGAAATCGAGTGGAACAACAAGGATCCGTTTTTCGACCGCGACCTAAATAATTTCCGCCTTTTGTTCGATCTTAGGGCCCTGGCGCTCGGCGTCATCGTGACGAGAAGCGATGATCTGCAACCACTGTTCAAGGAACTCGCTCGAAAGAAACTGAAGAGCAAAACAGCGTTTGGAGAATCGACCACGCACATGGGAAAGTTGCGACCCAGGTTGGAAGGCGGAGCCGGTGGCGGTTGTCCCGTGTTGGCGATTGGGATTACCGCCAGTTTATTCACCGAAGATATTTCAGACGATGCAGCCAGAAAGCTTCTCGCTCGTCTGGAAGAAGCGAGGGCCAAGAAAAAAGCGAGGAAGGCTTTAAGTCCACAAGAACTTGACTTGCTTGAAGCCGCGAAGGACGATTCTGAGGAAGAATGACCGCAGCCGAAGTACCTGGTTGCAGTGGTATTAGGAAATCCCTCTATGACGAAAATCGTTAGCCCGACCCTTCCGACACCCGCAAGCGACCTGAAAGAAAAAATCTGGGGTCGATTCAGTACCGTTCTAGTCGATCCTCCATGGCAATTCCAAAATCGTACCGGCAAAGTCGCCCCTGAGCACCGGCGACTTTTGCGCTATCCGACGATGGAATTGCAGGAGATCAAAGACCTGCCCGTCGGCGATCTCGTCGGTTCGCGATCACATCTCTATCTTTGGGTGCCGAATGCCCTCCTCATGGAAGGGCTACAGGTGATGAAAGCGTGGGGCTTTACTTACAAAGCCAACATCGTCTGGTTTAAAGTTCGCAAGGACGGTGGACCGGATGGCCGCGGTGTCGGCTTTTACTTCCGCAATGTAACCGAGCTTGTCTTGTTCGGCGCGCGCGGGAATATGCGCACCCTGCAGGCGGGCCGTACGCAAGTGAACATGCTGGCCACGCGCAAACGCGAGCACTCCAGAAAGCCGGACGAAATCTACGACATTATCGAAGCCTGTTCTCCTGGTCCGTATTTGGAATTATTCGCGCGGTTTCGGCGGGATGGTTGGACGCAGTGGGGAAACGAAGATGTCGAGCAGAACACGAAACAAAACGTTGCTCACCGCAAAGGGCACGTAGAACCCCAGATGCGGCTACTTGAATCCCCCAGAGGATATCGTGGGAAGTAATTCCGGCTTCAACACAGCACGGGAGACTGACCGTTGGTCATAGGCGCATTGGACCCGCTCACTCTTTCCACAGTCGCTGCGACGATTGTGCAGCTAATCGGTATGTACCGACAGGAACGAGGTTCAAGAAAGGATCTCGACCATCGGGACTTCATCGAGTGGCTGGAATATCACCGACACGAAGACATTAAAGAACTCATCACGCACACCTTTAATCTGCAGTCGCAGGTCGACGACTTGTTGAGGCAGGACCACCGCGAAATCTTACGCCAGCTTGGTGAGGTGAACGGGATCGTCGGCGATATCCTCGCGCGGATGGACTCTTTCAAAGCGGTTGCTCTAACGATTTCTCCGGATCTGGGATTGTCGGATCAGGCGCTGGGGTTTTTGCGCTTGCTCGCTGGGTCGAAAACGGCGGAACTCGCAGCACCGGGAGAAGGTCAGATTTTTGTCGACGGTTCCTTTTACCAAGCGACAGACGAACGGTTTGTCGACGACGATCTTCGTACGCTTGCACAGCACGGTTTCGTTACGCCCGGTTCGAGATCTTCGACCGGCAAGTACTTTAAGCTCACGCGACGCGGGGCGAAGCTGGTCGAGTTGCTCCCGCCTGGCGACAACGGCTAGGGTCGAACCTGATCGAGAGGGAGGGGCTGTATCTTGTGCATCGGCAGGCGAGTTCCACTGCCCATAGCACTTTTTGAAAGAAAAAGCTTGCAACGCAGTGGCTTCAAACCGCATTCTCGATTTACTGGCATGAAATAGAGCCAGCGTTCGGGTTCAAAGCCGAGACGGGACGTCCGACATTTTCTAGTAAAAAATTGCCGCTCAGTCTGCCGCATCCGTGAGGACCGGCACCCTAAACGCCCGTTAAGGCTTTGAAAGACTGAGCGGCTTTCTTTTTGAAGGCGGGTTCTTTCAAAAGAAGAGGCCGCTCGCGGCGCTAACCACGAACGGCCCGGGATTTTCCAAGCGTTCACGAACTCGCGCTTGGAGGCGCGCGTCCGTTTCAGAACGCTGTGGTGAAATCACACAATTGCACTTTCAGCTTTTTGCCCGGATGGCGTCAAGGGAGTTCGAAAGCTTCCATTGGAGGACTTGCTTATATGCAAACGAACCCATGGCATTCGGTGAAGCCGGAAACGAAAAACGTTTACCATGACAACACCGAGTGCACCGAAGGCAATAACATTGAGGCTCACTATCGGCGCTCCGGCACCGCTAGTCGGCCTCGATGTGAGCATTGCACCCGTATCGACACGGGCGCGGGCCGGTAACCAACTGGCCGATTAGTAGCGGGCATGGTGGGACGCGATTGTTTCCACCATGCCCTGCCCGTCGCGAGACTACCCGCCGACCGTCACGCTGACCGGTTTGCTCCATTGGCCGACGCGGTTATCGCCGATGCGATAGATGGCGCGGTAGGTCCATTTTGCGGGCGCAGCGGGGAAGGACTGGGTATCTGTGTAACCAGGCGTCGTGTCGATCGCCAACAGGCCGAAGCCCTGGCCGCGGTCGACTTCGAGTTCGAGCTGGTCGAGAAAACTGGAGAAGCCGCCCCAATCCCAGCCGACATCGACCCGAGTGCCGTTAATCGTAGCGCTGATGTCGGGCTGAATGGTCGCGAGATCGGGGCCGGTTTGTTGCGCGCCCTCGATGCCGAGCGCCTGGCCCATCGCTGCATTGTAACCCGGGTGGGCCTTGACCTGTTTTACGAGGGCACGGAATCGCGGCTCGATTCCCGGCGCGACGGGCAGAACGGCGAGTGGAAACACGGGCGCGACGGGCGCACCGCTCGGAGGCAGATCGCCGCCGTAGCGGGCGAGGTCTTTCCATGCCGTCCACTGGCGGGAGCCGCCCAGCATGATTTGCTGGCACTGGATCGTGTAGCTGAAGTAATCGGCATCGTTTGCCTGGGCGGTGACGGCGGCGGGGCTGAGATCAAGGGTGGCCGCGTAAGACGGAATGGCGTTTTTGAAGGTCTGGAGCTGAGCGCCGAAGCCTTCGTCGGCGGGGTTAATGGAACTGGATTTGGGCATGGTTATTGGCGATTCGGGTGTTTTGAGGTTGAAACTGCGGGTGTCTGGAAAAGGTGGAGGCGTCGGGATGTTCGGCGCGCGCGTCGGGACGCCGGACGCGACCACCGCGAACCTGGAGGCGTGCGCGTCCACGATCCGCGTGATACGCCGTAGACTTGGACGCGTGCGCGCGGAGTTTGGCGGCAGCCCGGGGAACCAATGCGGCGCGGTGTTACCACTAGCCGGGCGGTCCGGCGAGAAATGGACGCGTGTGCCGGCAAGACGGACGCGCGCGGGTCGAAGGCTCCGACGCGTGGGGACAGCATCCCCATTCGCGCGGGGAGAACGCCGGCGAAAGCGAGCGGGAGCGGGGCAACGTCTGGGGAAATATTCACGGACGGAGCACATCATGCCCGATGTCCCCGAATCCCCGCAATGGGCCAAATGGCGTATGCCAGTCAGGGTCTGCCGAGCGGGCCAAAAGCGGACCGGGTGGCGTCCGTTGCCTTGGGGATTGCACATCGCCCTCCAGCGAGGCAAACTCCAACTGGGAGCCCCGCATGAACTTCACCCGTTACCCAATTTCCGAGTCAGGTGAAATGTCTTCGTCTAGTTCCCGCTAGATGTAAGCGCGATGAAGCTGCTAATGTTCCTTATCGATCTTCCCATCAGGTTCATTTTCGCATTAGTCGGGTTCACACTTGGCGGATGGATTGGCTGGCTGGGAATAATCTTAGTCTTATTAAGATTCTTCGGCGTTATACATTGGCCGTGGTGGTTAGTAGCGGTGCCACTCGAATATGGCGTCATCTATTGTCTGTATATGACCATCGATGGAGCACTGCATCGGGCAGGGCTAAAAAAGATCGGTGGCTATGCGCGTTTCACGTCATTCGAAAGTAGGGAAGCCGAGGAGGCTTTCAAGCTTTCGCAGATGGGGACGGACGCATATATGGCCGAGAAGCAAGCTGAACTCGCTCCCAAGATTGACGCAATCATTGCTGAAGCGAAAGCACGACAAGAAGGCGAGAAAAAGCAGAACGAATGATGGAATCATCTAACCAAGTGCCGCAGCCAACCGCTGGCCGTTTTGTTGTTTAGATTTCAGATGACTTCAACATTAAACTCAGCAGCAAAGCTCGCTCCCGCCAGCGGTGGCTGAGCTTTGTCTCGTTAGACCTACATATCGTACCTCATGAATGATCACTCACCCAACTACTGGACCTACAGAATCTATCGACAGGGTTTCAACGGTCAGCCGGAGTTTGTCGCATCCTATCTCGCCGAGACTGATCGCGAGTCACTAGATGCAGACCTCGCAGCCGAGCGAAGCCACCTAAGAGGTTATCTCGAGCGGTTCTTCCGCGGGGATGCTGGCGACTATGTTCGGCAGAATCAGTTGCGGGCCCAAGCTCTTCTCGGTGGTTTGGTCGCCAATGACCATTGTGCTTTGCATTCTGGTCTCTGGATCGACATAGCCGCGCCACGTGCGCGGCGCGCTGAGCGTCCCGAGCGGCTTGAGGCGCCCTCGCATGTTGACGGCAGAGTGCGCATTTGGCTGCAAGAGCGAAGCAACGCAAAAGAGATCTAACCGGACGATCTAGCGAACTCCGAAAAGGTTCGGAGTCGCTGATCTCATTCTCACTAGGCCAGTTTCCACACGCCCTTACAGCACATGCGCTTTCCCGCTGATAGTGAAGATCCGTTTTACGTTGGACTCGCAGGGATCAACGTTGAAGAGGGTGAAGTCAATTTGGGTATGGGGGTATTGCTTCGTCCTACCTTCGCTCATCTCATGGCTCCTTTCTTACTGGCATTCGCCCCAGCACGCCAGGGGTGCGCTCATCCTGCTCCGTGGAAAGCGGCAACTGGCGGTCTGGGATGGGATATACATGCCGAAATCGAAATCCCCCATATCTCTGGAGCTAGCTTAGATGACAGGCTAACTTTCGTTAGAACGGTTCTGGCACTTATTCGGCTCTGGGCATGCCCATCGATACTTGCACCCGTCGTATCCACAATTCGTTTCGCGACGGCCGCGAACGCGCCGGACAACGCTGCTCACTTCCTGCCTTTCGAAGTCGAGCCGATGCACATGCGGCTGAAATCAGCCTCGGATTGCTGCCTATCACACGAATCGCTCGGATGGATAACCACCGCTTTGCCGAAGACCGTTGTTCTTGTCGATCGGCATCCGGAACTCGACATGGCGATGGTAGCGCTGGATCGATCCCAGTTTGTTCGAGAGCCGGCATTGATTCTGATGTCACTCTGGGCTGCGCTTGAGGCGATCTTCTCGCCGGACAAGGCCGCTGAGTTGAAGTTCCGGGTTGCTGCCCGTATTGCCTCCTATCTCGAACCCGCGGGAGCGGGGCGCCTGGAACTTTACAAAAAGGTTCGGAAGCTCTACGACGCACGCTCTGCGGCCGCTCACGGCAGCTCCAAGCTGAAGCCCGAATTTTCCCTAATCGAAACCTATTCCGTCCTCAGGCGCGCGTTCATCCTGATCATTGACAGGAATCACTTTCCCACGCAGCAAGAGCTTGAGGCTCTAATATTCTCTCCCGAGGATGCACACGCAACGACAGCATGAGCGATCTAACCGGACGATGCGGCGAAGGACTGGCGATGCGAAGCCGAGTTAATTGTTATGAGTTATCTGTTATCGGGAAGAAGGCTCTCGTCGCCAGTCGTCGCTGATCTTGGGTCTCGTTAGGCGGTCGAAGCCATGTTTACCGTAGGAGATCGGGAGCGGATTCACGACCGGGTTCTGCAAATAGCCGCAAACGATCCGCGCGTTGTCAGCGGCGCGATTGTCGGTTCGCTCGCGGTGTCGGAGGGAGATCGCTGGTCGGACCTCGATTTGACGTTCGCTGTCAGCGACGATTCCTCGCTCACGGATATCCTGGGGGATTGGACACGGACGCTTGTCGAGGAGTTCGGCGCTACGCCGCTGTTCGATTTGCCGAGCGGCGCTTCGATCTATCGCGTATTTCTGCTGCCGGGCTGCCTCCAGTTCGACCTCTCCTTCACGCCAGCAGCTAGTTTTGGCGCGATCGGTCCGAAGTTTAAGCTACTGTTCGGGACTGCGGCCGAAAGGCCGCCGGTCGGCTCTCCGGCACTGCACGAGCTCTTCGGTTATGCAGTCCACCATTTCTTACGCGCTCGGATTTGCATCGAGCGACGGCGATTTTGGCAGGCAGAGTACTGGCTTGGCAGCGGACGAGATTACACGCTCAGCCTCGCCTGCGCGACGCGCGGTCTTACGCCGTTCCACGGTCGCGCCTTTGACGATCTCCCGGAGGAGGTGCGCGAGGGATTTGCCCAGGCGCTGCCGGCTTCGCTGGAGCGGGACGACCTGCTCGCCGCGCTTCGCGCCGCGATTGACGGGCTACTTCGCGAAGCAACTGCGGTAAAGGAAGTCGCGTCTAAAGTAGAGCCGCAGCTGCGTCAGCTCACGAAGCCCTGGAGTTTCTAACCAGGGCGAGGCAGCGAACGGTTGGGCACACGTTGGTCATCCCGAGGCTGGCCAAGCGCGCCGAGGGGCGGAGCGAAAGCACCAAGCACCAAGCACCAAGCTCCAGAGAAGCTCCAATAACCAAGCACCAAAGCAACGAGACGTGTGCCCTTTGAAGTTTGGAGCTTGGAGTTTCTCTGGAGCTTGGAGCTTGGAATTTGGAGCTCGACCGCTTCCTCGCCGTCTACCCGGCTCGGGATGACATCCACTTTGGATGCCGGGCTTGTCGACGTCGCGGCCGAGCTCGACGGCGAGATGGCAGGCGAGAAGCTGGAGAGGAATCACGGTCAGGATGGGGCTGACCATTTACAAATTGTTGACGGCGTTACGTTGGCGGTCCCCAAATGTTCCAAATAAATTTGCTGTAGGGATCTTCGGCGACAGCTTGCAGAGTATACCGCAACGTTTTTGGATCGATATTCAACTTCGCGGCTGCCTGAGTCAGCGCCATTCTGGCGTCTCTTTGTTCCGGAGTTGCGTCGGCACTTTCGATATCCGCCCCAATGTCGTCGATCATTGCCGACGCTTCCTGGGCGCCGCGGAGGGAGAAGAGAGCTAGGTCCTTAATCCTTTCTCCCACATAGACCGCGAGCAACGCCTGGCTCATACAATCCGATACGTAATTGAAGTCGAAATTTGTTCGCACCGCCAAATCGACGGGGTCGGTCCACGCCAATTCGGCAATCGTCGTCACACCTTCATCATAAAAACGCTCGGCATTTACCTTGCCGATATTTTGCAGTATTTCGAGTTCGCTGTGTCCGGCTGCCGGATCTTCACCAAGGCCAAGCTGTTTTGAAGCAATGCGGCGACCGATCGTAAAAAGAGTGGTGGTCGGGAAGACACCGATCAGAAACGCGAGCGGAATCCCAACGGTGTCTTTTGCGAACACGGCTAATGCAACGGCGAATGGAGCCGCGATTAAGAACCGGAAGGCACCATTGTAAATATCGCCGGAGTTTAGATCACGTCGCCGGAGTCGGTCTAACTGATCGGACGTGACCCAGGTAAATGCTCCGACAAATGCGCTAAGAATAATTGGCGGCCAAGCGAATGAGCCATGCTGGGTTTGCCAAGTCTTTAAGGTCTCCGCGGTCCCCCACATACCCAGTCCAGCAACGGCCGCGAGCAGGAGCAAAGGAATAATGAAGTGCCGCCGCCCGTAATAACAGCCGTAATGTTTCTTGAACCGCTCGGCGAGTTGAGCGTCGGATTCTCCCTGGATATTAAGCGAGGGAAAATAGAGTCCGAAATAGAGCCGCAATGCGGCCCCGGTGAAATTAGTAAAGATCCTTTGACGCCGCTCTGCCCAGCCGGCTTTCGCAATCAAATAGAAGAACGCCGGCCAGAGCACGAGCATCCAGCCGAGGAGGCAGACGCTATCGATGAGGAAGTCGTAACGCATTTGGGGGTTGTGTTAACCGTCCTCTGGTAAGAGCCTCCCACCGGCGTTTAGATCGCTGCTCGGAGAGTTTTTCATACCTGTAACTACGAAAGTCGTGAAAAGAGGTTCCAGGAAATCGTTAGGAAAAACTTTTCTCGCGAATTCCGCCAACCACAGATCGCCGCGAGCAACCCCGAGATGAGGGCGCGTAGTTCCTCGTCTAAATCCAGCTACGTCCTCGCAAGTCACTCGACCGTGACGCTCTTGACGAGATTGCGCGGCTTGTCGACGTCGCGGCCGAGCTCGACGGCGAGATGGTAGGCGAGGAGCTGAAGCGGATGACTGTGAGAATAGGGCTGACGTAACGGGGACGGGAGAGTGACGAGCGCCGGCAATTCCTCACGCGCCATCCGCAGCCCGGTCGTGCCATCCGTCGCCGTAAACAAAGCGTAGCTGGATTTCATTTGTAGAACACCGCGACGATGTGATCGCGTGAACAATTGTAATTCGGCGCGAGCCTCCCTGATTTGAGCTCGCGCATTCCGGGGAGAAATCGGAGCACGAACCGCGACATCCACGTCCGGCGCCGGAATTGCCAAAAGAGAAAGTTTTGCAGGATTTGAACGGTTTTCTCCCGCAGCGACAGATCGTAGTGCCTCAACTCAACCCATCGCTCGAGCCGCAGCCGGAGCCGCTCGCAAATGAACTCGGCGTGTTTGCGGGTCATCATGCAAAGATGTTGGAGATTGCGAAAATACCAAAACAACGCCGGATCCCGCCGGCATGCCGTGGCGTCCCCGTTGCCGGTGGCAATGAGCAGCAGACCGTTGTCGGTCAACCGCTGCGACAATTTGTTCAAGAGCTCGAGCGGTCGCGAAAGGTGTTCAAAGAGATCGACGAGGATGATGGCGCGAAACATCGGTGCGCCGGCCGTGTCCAATTCGGCGTCCGATAAGACCTTGATCCCTTTTCGGACGGCTTCGGTGGCAGCGGCCGCGTTCACTTCGACGCCGTAGCAATCGTAACTCTCGGTCAGCGGTGCGAGGAGCCGTCCCGAACTGCAACCGAAATCCAGGATTGCGCTTCCAGGAGGCAGTTCCCGCAGGATTCGCAGGACGCAACGCTCAGGAGGAAAGAATCCGGCGATCTCCCATTCGCGGAAATCTACCTTGGCATAGTACCGGTCCAGCGCGGCCTGCGAAAGCGTCGGCGTTCGAAAAAGCAATCCGCAACGGCCGCATTCCCGCACGAAATAGGCTGGCTGCACGAACGTTTCATCACCAGCCGGCATCGCAAATTGCGGCGCCTCGGGTCCGGTCGAAATCGTCGATACCGATCCACAAGCGGGGCAACGGAACCGGTCGTAATCAACGGGTGACCCTGACTCGTTAGGCCTACTCACGGAGCACACGGATGTCGGGCGCGGTCGCTAGTCTAATTGATGAACTCGCGCTACCTCGTTCACCCTCCGGGCGGCCTGTCTATGTCACGGCTTGGCAGTCCGTTCCATTCTCTTTAGCTTTTATGCGCTCTAATGAAAAGGAGCGTCATTCCACCGTGACGCTTTTGGCGAGATTACGCGGCTTATCGACGTCGCGGCCGAGCTCGACGGCGAGATGGTAGGCGAGGAGCTGAAGGGGAATGACAGTGAGGATGGGGCTGACGAAATCTGGAACTTTGGGGACGGTAACGATGTCGTCGGCGATGCCTTTGAGCTGCTTCGCGCAATTGCCGGAAGTGATGGCAATGACGGGACCTTTGCGGGCGCGGACTTGCTCGATGTTGTTCATGTTCTTCGAGAAGACGGCGTCGTCGGGCGCGATGAACACCGAAGGGAGATCGGGGCGGATGAGGGCGATGATGCCGTGCTTGAGCTCGGCGCTCGGGTGGCCTTCGGCGAAAAGATAGGTGATCTCCTTTAATTTCAGCGCAGCTTCGACGGCGATCGGGAAATTAAATTGGCGGCCGAAGAAGAGGAGGCCGCTCACCGAGGCGTATTTCTTCGCGATCGCTTTCATCTGGTCGCTGAGCTTGAGGACTTCTTCGATTTGTTCGGGCAACGCTTCGAGCGCTTCGATGATCCGTGTTCCTTCGGAAGTTGAGAGATGCCGCATCCGGCCGAGGAGCAAACCGATCGCGGTCAGGATCGCGACCTGAGAGGTGAACGATTTCGTGGCGGCGACGCCGATCTCCGGACCGGCGTGCATGTAAACGCCGCCGTCGCTCTCCCGCGCGATCGTGCTGGCGACGTTATTGCAAATGCCGAGGGTGCGATAGCCTTTGCGGCGGCTCTCGCGCAGCGCGCCGAGTGTGTCCGCCGTTTCGCCGCTCTGGCTGATCGCGAAGACGAGCGTGTCGCGCGTCATCGGCGTATTGCGATGGCGGAATTCGCTGGCGTATTCCACTTCGGTCGGAATCTGCGCGAGCTGCTCGATCAAATATTCGCCGATCATCGCGGCGTGAAGCGCCGTGCCGCATCCGGTTAAAACGACGCGGCCGACATCACGCAACTGCGCCGGCGTCATGTTCAAGCCGCCGAGTTTCGCGGTGCACTCTTCCTGGCTAAGCCGGCCGCGCATGGCGTCGCGGACCGAGCCGGGCTGCTCAAAGATTTCCTTGAGCATGTAATGCGGGTAATCGCCCTTCTTGATGTCGGCGTCGGTGAACTCGACTTTGCTAACCTGATAATTGCCGCCCTCGCCGGCGACCGAGCTGATCTCGAACTTGTCGCGCTCGACGGCGACGACGTCGAAGTCGTTCAGGTAAACCGCGTCGCGGGTGTAGGCGACGATCGCGCTCACATCGCTCGCGAGAAAATTTTCATCCTTGCCGACGCCGAGCACGAGCGGGCTGCCGCGCCGCGCCCCGACGATGAAGTCGGGAATGTCGCGATGGACGAGCGCAATTCCATAAGTGCCGATGACCTGGCGCAAGGCGGTGCGAACCGCTTCGACGAGCCGTCCCTTTTTATTCGGCAATTCCGCTTTGGTTTTGCCATTCGAACTGGTATCGGCGGCGATCGATTGGTCGTAAAGTTTTCCAATCAAATGGGCGAGGACCTCGGTGTCGGTTTCGGAAGCGAAATTGGTGTCGCCGTCGCGGATGAGCTGGTCCTTGAGCGCCTGATAATTTTCGATCACGCCGTTGTGGACCAGGGCGAGGCGCCCAGTCGCATCGAAGTGGGGATGCGCGTTTTGGTCGGTCGGTTTGCCGTGGGTGGCCCACCGGGTATGGCTGATGCCGTAGGTGCCGGTCGGCGGCCGTTCTGCCATTAGTTTGCCGAGCTCGGCAATTCGGCCAGCGCATTTGCGGGTCTCGACTTTGTTGCCGTTGACGATGGCGACCCCTGCCGAATCGTAGCCGCGATATTCCAGCCGGCGCAAACCATCCAGAAGAATGGGTGCCGCTTCAGAACGTCCGACGTAACCGACAATGCCGCACATGATAGGGAGCGTGACATCAAGCGGCGGCAGGCGCAACCGGCGCAGAGCGCGGGCCTGTCGGCGCTGTAGTTACGGTCCGGCAGCTGCAGGGTCGCCGTGCTGAGAGACGCGTTGGCGCCGGAATGACGAATGACGAATAACGAATGACGAAGATGACGACGCGCAAAAAGGTTGATGGCCCCCGAAGCATTCTGCGTTAATTGAAATTGTGGAACCGAAAAGCCGCTCCCTGCGAGACCCAGTTTCGGGCGCGGTTCCTCCTCCGGCGCTTCCGCCGGGGACGACCGAGCGAACGCTCGCGATCATCATGGGCGGTGGCGCGGGAACGCGATTGTTCCCGCTAACGAAGGACCGGGCGAAGCCGGCGGTGCCGATCGGGGGCAAGTACCGGATCGTCGATATTCCGATCAGCAATTGCCTGAACTCCGGGCTGCGCTCGATCTACATCCTGACCCAGTTCAACAGCATGTCGCTTCATCGGCATATCCAGGCGAGCTATAAGTTCGACAATTTTTCGCGCAGCTTCGTGGACATTCTCGCCGCGCAGCAAACGCCGGAAGGTTCGCAATGGTACCAGGGCACCGCCGACGCCGTCCGTCAGAACATGCGCTACTTCCTCGAGCGGCCGTTCGATTATTACATCATCCTCAGCGGCGATCAGCTTTACCGGATGGATTTTCGGGCGCTCCTCCACCAGCACATTCGTTCCGGCGCCGATATCACGCTCGCGATCAAGCCGGTCGAGCGCGGTGAGGTGTCGGAATTCGGCATCATGCAGAGCGACGCGAACCGGCGGGTGACGAAGTTCGTCGAGAAACCGAAGGACGAAGCGGTCTTGAGCGAGTTCCGGATGGGCCCGGAACTTTTGGCGTCCGTCGGCTCGGGGCCGGACGAAGAACTCTATCAGGCCTCGATGGGCATCTACGTTTTCAACCGCGACGTGCTCGTCGAATGCCTGAACAACGATCTGGCGGACTTCGGCAAACACGTCATCCCGCAGTCGATCGAGCAACGGCAGGTGAGCGGTTACATTTTCAACGGCTACTGGGAAGACATCGGGACGATCCGCGCTTTTTACGAAGCGAATCTCGATCTGACGGACCTCCTGCCGCAATACAGTTTCTTCGAGGCCTCTGCGCCGATCTACACGCACCCGCGGTTCTTGCCGGGCAGCAAAATCAACGGCGCGACGTTGCGCCAGGCGATCATCGCGGACGGCTGCATCATCTCGGACGCGCACATCGAGCGGTCGGTGATCGGCGTGCGGAGCACAATCGAAAGCGGGGCCACGATCCGGAACAGCATCGTGATGGGGGCGGATTACTATGAAACGGAACCGACCAGCGAACGCTACCGGCTGCCGCCGATCGGGATTGGGCGGAATTGCGTGATCGACCGGGCGATCATCGACAAGAATGCGCGGATCGCGGACGGCGTTGTGATTACGCCGGAAGGAAAACCGCCGGACCTGGACGCGGGAAATTATTTTATCCGCGACGGGATCGTGGTGGTGCCGAAAAACGCGATTATCCCCGCGGGATTCTGGATCTGAATGTCGAGCGGCCTATCGGCGTTGCTGGTTGAGTATGGCCCCCTCGCCTTCACGCTCCCACTTCTGTTGCTCGTTCCAAGGAAGCGCGGTTTCTTTTTTGTCGTTCGGGTCAGTGATGAACGCCGTGGTTCGTTTGGTGGCGCACGAGCTAAAAGCAAGCGCGAGCGCGGCGAGCAGGGCCTTTCCCGCGATTCTCAAATGGATCCGACTACGAATTATTGCCAGCATAGACGACGGTATCTCCAGGTTGCACCTGGACCCCACGGGCCAAAGTGCTGGTGATGATATCGCCGATGGCTGTCGCCGGTTCAACCGACGAAATGCGGATCTTGCCGATGAACGCGCCGCCCCGCAGCACCAGCATTTCGCTATTGGCCTCCACTCCCTGCCGGGCGCCAAGGCTCAGGACAACAAAATTATAAGCCGGGTTCACGGCCAGCACGGTGCCGCGAATCCCGGCGGTATTCGCTCCCGGCGCGGGCCGATGTTTCCTTTCCGTTTCGAGCTGGGTCGATTTCTCCTGCGTGACTTTCATCTTGTCGGAGAGTAGGACTTTCTCGCGCTCGGCCGCGTCGAGTTGCTTCTTTGCATCTTCCAATTGCGCCTGGAGCTCCGCGGTCGATCCCGAGGGCGAAGCACCGGGCGGCGCCGGCTTGGTCGACGCGTTGTCGATCCGTTTCCTTAGCTCGGCGATCTCGGTCTCGTTCGCGCGCAGTTTTCCCTGCAGATCGTTTTTCTCCGCCTGGACCCTGGCCAGCTCGGCCTCGGTGCTTGCCACCTTGTTTTGAGTGTCGCCGAACTTGGCGTTGGCCGCAGCAACGGCCGCTTCGCGATCCTTGAGCTGTTTCTCGCGTGAGGCGAGTGGCTGTTCCGCAGTCTGGCGAGCCGCATCGCTTTGCCCGACCTCGGTCCGCAACCCGCGGGTCTTTTGCAAATTGAGAACGGCAAAAACCGCCGACACTCCCAGCAAGACGACCGATGCGAGAATCAGTTGCCGGGCCGTGATCGGGAAACGAGAAAGAGAAAACGCGCTGATAAAGCGCATCGTATGAAACCCCGGGCGTCGATGGCAATCTCATTCAGGAATTCGCGTTGCACCCCTCTGACTTCCGCCCTATAGAAGCGCGATATGGGTCAGCAACATCGGGTGAGAACGAAGCGGCGCCGGCGTGCGGCTTATCTGGAACGAAAGAAAACCGCGGCCAAAGCTGCGCCCGTTCGGCGGGAAGTGACGAAGCCGGCGAAGGCGAAATCGAAGAAGCCGGCGGCTGCGGCGGCCGACGAATCGTAGCGCTTCGCAACGGTCTTGCGGTCCTGCCTTTTCCAGGCGAGTGCGCGCGGAATACCTCATCGTCGACGGCCACAGCGTGATTTTTGCGTGGCCGGAACTGCGCAAACTCCACGCCCGCCGCACTTCGCTCGCGCGCGAGGCGTTAACCAAAAAGCTCCGCGATTACCAGGACTGGACTGGGATCCGCGTCGCTGTGGTCTTCGATGGGAAAGGGGATTCGGTCAGCGTCAGTTCCGACCCGGGCGAAATCCAAATCTTTTATTCGCGGGAAGGACAAACGGCTGATTCGATCATTGAGCGGCTGGCGAGCAAATATGGCGGCCGGTTCAAACTCCTCGTCGCGACGAGCGACGTCCTGGAACAGGAGACCGCGAGCGCTTGCGGGGCGGAATGCATTTCCGCGGAGGCCTTGCGCTGGCTTCTCGAAGAAGCCACGCCAAAATAATTCGCCGACTGCGAAGCTTTAGGCCGCGCCAGCCAACACGTGCTGCGGGCGGGCGAGCGATTCGCGCCGGGCGCGCTGCTGGCAGGTCGCCAGGACGCGCGACAGAACGCAGTAGAGCTGCTCGATCGGGAGATTTTTGCTCACGTAACCGTTGGCGCCGGCTCGAAGCGCGGCATGCATCCGCTCTTCGTCGTAGCCGACGCCAGTGAAAACGATAATCGGGAGAGTCTGGCTCATCTCGCGGATGAACGAAATGAGGGAAATGCCATCCACTTTCGGCATGTTGAGATCGACGACGGCCACATCGCAGCGGTGGAATTCGAGCCAGGCGGCGGTTTTGAAACCTTCGGTGAGGAACTCGCAGGTATGTCCTTTTTGCTTGAGGTAAGTGACCAGGAACTTGGTGATGGCGGGGTCATCATCGATGAGGAGGAATTCGACGGCATCGCGGGCAAGGATTTTCATAGGTGGCCTTCTTATAATTACTATAAGGAATATAAGCACTATCCTTGCCAACCCGGAATCCGGCTGACTGGGACCGCCGCGTCTGGGGACGGCGTGGCTCGAGAGGGATGAACGTCTCTCTCGCGCTTCGCGTAGCGAAGCGGCTACAGAAGACGCGGCTAGGAAGGAAAGTTCTAGCTCTTTAGACTATCGCGCACCGCGTCGAGCTGCCCGGCCGAGCCGAGTTTCCCGTTCTTGTGGGCGATGAACTTCGCGTATTCCTCGACGAAGATTTTGCCCGGCGGCCGGAAATCGAACTCGGCGGGTTTGTCCCGGAAAAATTCACGATGGACCCGGGTCCAGACCAGGCGCCCATCGGTATCGATGTTTACCTTCGTAACGCCGAGCCTGGCGGCCGGCAGGTATTCTTCTTCGTTCACGCCGCGGGCAGAGGGATCGAGCTTTCCGCCTGCGGCATTGATCCGCTGCACTTCTTCGATCGGCACGCTGGAGCTGCCATGCATCACGATTGGCATGCCGGGGATGAGCTGTTGGATCTCTTCGATCACGTCGAAGTGCAGGCTTTGCTGGCCTTTGAACTTGTAGGCGCCGTGGCTGGTGCCGATCGCGGCGGCCAATGAATCGCACCCGGTTTGCTTCACGAATTCGACGGCTTCCTTTGGATTCGTCAGCGACGCGTGTCCCTCATCGACCTTGATGTCTTCCTCGACGCCTCCGAGTTGGCCCAGCTCGGCTTCGACGCTGATGCCTTTGGCGTGCGCCTTCTCCACGACTCGTTTCGTGATCGCGACATTTTCTTCGAACGGCTCGTGGCTGGCGTCGATCATCACCGAGCTGTAGAACCCGGACTCGATGCAATCGTAGCAGGTCTCCTCATCGCCATGGTCGAGGTGGACGGCGAAGATCGCTTCCGGAAATATCTGCTCGGCGGTGCGGATCATCGCCTCGAGCATGCGCTTGTCGGCATATTTCCGGGCGCCTTTGGAAAGCTGGATAATAAACGGCGCTTTGCTGCGAACGTTGCCGCTGAACAACCCGAGGAGCTGTTCCATGTTGTTAATGTTGTAGGCGCCGACGGCGTACTTGCCGTAGGCGTGTTTATAAAGCTGAGCGGTGGTGACGATCATGCGATTTGGATGGTTGGATTGCGCCCGGAATGGGAACGCAACCTTAAATCCAAAATCCGAAATCGAAAATCTAAAATGGGCTACTCCGCGACCGTCGTTGCGGGCAGCATGATACTCACGGAAGTGCCGTGCGGATTCGAATCGATATCGACGCGGCCGTTGTGATCGAAAACGGTCCGCTTCACGATGGGAAGCCCCAGACCCATGCCCCGCGCCTTAGTCGTGCAAAACGGCGAGAAGATTTTCTCGCGCAGGTCGGGCGAAATGCCGCGGCCGTTGTCCTGGACGGTGATTACCACGCCGCTGGTGCGGCCGCCTTCCCGGATCGGTTTGGCGGCGAGGGTGATCCGCGGTTTGGTCTGACCGGAGGTCGCTTCGGCCGCGTTGGCCACGATGTGGGCGAAAGCTTCGGCCAGGGCGTCTTCGTCGCCGAGGACCCGCGGCAGGTCGTTAGGCAACGTCGTATCGATCGCGACACCGTTCTTTGCGACGCGCCCCTTGGCCAGCTCGATCGCTTTCTTCAACGAGGTGCGGAGGTCCACCGGTTTCATTACCAGCTCGGATGGGTGCGCGAAGTTGTTGATCTGCGTAATGATCTTGTCGAGCCGGTCGATTTCCTGGACGACGATCTCGTTGAAATCCTTGCGGAAATCGGGGTCTTCGAAACGCTCGGGCAACAACTGGGCGAAAGTCTTGATCGCCACGAGCGGATTTCGAATTTCGTGCGACATGCTGGCTGCGAGATCGGTCCAGAACGCCGCGCGATCCACGAGGTCCTGCTTCTGGCGCATGTTATCTTCCGCGGTGAGATCATGGACGACAGCCACCGCGCCGAGCGGAGTTTTGTGGTCGACCAGGCGGCGGGTTTCGACGGAAAGTGAGCGGCGAGTGTTGGGATCGATCCACTGGCGCGCCGGAAGATTCTCTCGCGCCTCGAGGGTTTCGCGCAGAAAGGCCGCGAGCCGGCCGCCGACAGCTTCGATCGGCTGATTCAATGCGTCCCGGGCATCGACCCCGAGGATTTGTTCCGCGGTCGAGTTGAACCAGCGAATGTTCGCCTCTTCATCGGTGGCGACGATTCCTGGCGGAATGGATTTGAGAAGGGTTTCGGCCAGCGTTTTTTGGACGGTCACCTCTTCGTTGAGGAGCGCGTTTTCCAGGACGGTGGAGACGTGCTCCGCGAGAACCATTAGTCCTTCGAGGTCGCTCGATTCAAAACGCTGGCCGGTGACCCGGTGACCGAAAAAGACCCATCCGATGATCCGGCCCCCGGCATGGAGCGGCACGATCACTTCCGCCGCGAAAGTATCGAGGGCGCGCCGCATGAGGGCGCGTTGCCCGGGATCGACGTGCGGCAGGTTCGCGCGGGAAATCAGGTGCGCGTGCAGCTCGAACCAGCGGACGAGAGCGTCGCGCTCCCCGTACTCGATGTCGTAGGTTTCCGGAAGGCAACGCAGGCCGGCGCGCAGGCGATAGCGATCGCTCTGCCTGATCTTGGAAAAAATTCCAACGCGTCCTACGCCGGTCGCGTCGGCCACACTTTCGACGAGGTTCGCCAGGAGGGCTTCGACGTTATCGAAACGCCGGAACACGCGGGGAAAACGCAGGAGAGGCAGGGCCGGCTCACGCCGCTCGGGTGGAGCGTCAAGGCGCCGGACCGGTTCTGGGGCGTAGGGGACCATGGTGTGTTCGCGGAGATCACGATTCTCCTGCAGGACGCGCAGATGGTCAAAACCGCGCGAGACCAGACCCTGCAAGCGCCGCCGATCGATTTGCAAATCCTCGGCCGCGTAAACTCCGGATTGTTCCACCTCGCGCAACGGTTCCGAGCGCAAAGTGCCCAGCGCGATCACCAAAATTTCCGGGAGCGCCGCCTGGATTTGTTCGAGCAAGTCGCGCGCTTCTTTCGCTCGCAAATCGAGAACGAGAATCGCGGGGCTGTTTTGCTGGAGAACGGCGTCGAGCCGATCGGGCGAACTGACATGGCGCACCTGCGCGAGCGCGCTCAGGAACGCTTTGACGCGGCGGACGAGGTCGGCATCCTGCGAGTAAAGGATGCAAATCGGGGGGGAGGGAATCATGCCGCGACAACCCCCTGCGCGAAACGAACCAGGGGCAACAGAATATGAAATGACGTCCCCTTCCGCAGCTCGCTTTCCACTTCAATTTGTCCGCCGTGTTCCTGGATGATCCCGTGCACGACCGATAACCCCAGCCCCGTGCCGTAATCTTTGGTGGTAAAGAACGGATCGAAGACGTGCGGGATATCTTCCTTGCGAATGCCTTCACCGTCGTCGCGGATCGTCACCCGCAGGACCTCGTGCGAATCGCCGTTGGTTCCCGAGATAGCCGCGACCCATTCGGACGCCGGATGAATTTCCGTGCCCACGCTCAGTTCGCCGCCGCGCTTCATGGCGTCCATCGCGTTAAGGAAAAAATTGAGGAACACTTGTTCGAGCTGGTCGGCATCGGCGCGGATAGTATCCACATCGGCCTGCCAGGAACGAGTTAATTTGATTTCCTTTTGATAAAGCCGGTGGCCGATGAGCTGGAGCGATTTTTCCAGGACCTCGTGGACGTGCATCGGCCTCAGCACGGGCTTAGCCGGACGGGCGAAACGCAGGAGTTGGTTCACCAGCGAATCGATCCGGTCGATCTCGTGCCCGATCAGGTTCGAGAAAGTGTCGCGGAAATCGGAGTCCTGGTAACGTTCGGGCAAGAGCTGCGCGAAAGTTTTGATCGAGACGAGCGGGTTCTTGATTTCGTGGGCCATGCCGGCGGAAAGCGTGCCGAGGCTGGCGAGCCGGTCGCTGCGGCGAATCTGCAACTCCAGCCGCTTCAGCGCGGTGATGTCGGTGAGCACGACCAGCGCCCCGAGCATCTCGCCCTGTTGCCCATGGAAGATCGAACTGCTCGCGCGCACCACGGCATTGTGATCGTCGAGGGGCAAGACCAGCTCGCCGTTTTCCTGCCGGTCCCCGCTGCGGAGCGTTTCGCAGAGAATTTCGCGCAGCCCAGCTGGCAACCGATCGAGCGAATAATCGATGATTTCGCGCGGGTTTAGCCCAGTGATCTGGCCCGCCTCATTATTAAATACCGTGACCCGCTCGTCCGCCCCCGCCGCGATCACGCCGGTCGTCAGGTTCTCCAGCAGGGTCTCATTATAAATGCGCGCGTTCTCCACTTCGGTGAAGAGCTGGGCGTTATCGATCGCCACCGCGAGCTGGCCGCACAGCACCTGAAGGGCGTTTTGTTCGACCGCACCATAGATCCGTCCGGAAAGGCGCGGGCCCAGGAGCATGACACCGGCGAGATGTTGCCGCGAAAAAATGCCGAGCGCGACGGCGGTCTTTAACCGTCCCATTTCCTGCGCCGCCAGATCCAGCTCCTCCGTGGTGCGAATGCGATGCAGTTCATCCAGGACGAGTACTTCCTGGTTGGTTTGGACGTAGGAGATCATCGGATCGCTCCGGCTCAGCCGCAGTTCCTCCGCATCTGAATCCGGAAAAACCGCCGGATAATGCTGAACGTAGGCCTCCTTCTCGGGCAGGAGGATGAAAACGCGATCGGTGCCGACAGCTTCGCCGATCGTCTTGGCGAAACGATCGAGCAGGTCCTGCAATGTCGTGACCGATTTCAAGATACCGGCCGCCTGGTTCATGGTGGATTGGAAATCGATGCCGCGCGATCCGATAAACAGCCGGTTCGCAAACCGCTGCGAAATCCCGCGCGCCGGCGCCATGGCAAAAGCGACGACAAGCGCCGCTGCCAGGTGCCCAAAGGTTCGCGCTTCATTTGGGAACACCGGCTTGGAGGCAGTCGAAACCAGCCACCAAACCAGCGCGTAGAGCGCGAGCAGATAGGCGGTCAGGACCGCATAAGACGTGACTCGCCGGAAGAAGAATCCGACGTCCATGATCTTCCGGGTTGCGATCCCGTAGGCGATGATGAGGCTGAAGACGACGATCCGGAAGGGTGCGACCTGCATCGCGATCGCGCGTTCCACGAACTGAGTCGGCGCTACGAGAATAGCGAGGGCGACTCCGCCCGCGACGATGAACTGGAGTTCGACCTTCTGCACCCCGGCTGTTCGCCGAAGATCGCGCACATAAAAGACGATCAGAATGATGACGGAACTTGCGAAAAACGCCGCTAACACGGGAAACAATGGCCCGTAAACCGGCAGCGGAATTAATTCCTGACCGCTCTCGCGACGAATCTCTGCGGATTTCAGAAAGAAGGGCGTATAGCACGCGACGATCGCGACCAAGCTGGCAATACCGGGCCCCGTCGCCCGCCTCCCGATCTCCTTCCATCCGCTATCGCGGCAGAGAATCCCAAGCCGCAGAAGATTGAACCCGTTCACCATCAACACGCCGCTCGCCCAAGCGTTGCGAATCCAAAATGCGGCCTTCGCTGGATCGGACGCGTCGAACGCGAACTGGAGGGAGAGGAGCCACGCCGAGATGAAGAACGAGACGATGAGGAAGCTTTGGTTCGCGTGGTTGCGCGAATTGGCGCGATAAACCGCAAGCCCGAGCCCGAACTGAATCAGGAGAGCCAGCCAGAGGGAAATGTTGCCGGCGTTCATTCGTGAACGCGTTCCACCACCATGCTGCTGTTCCCGCCGCCCAGCCCGCGCACGTTGATCAAAGCCACGTTGATCCGGCGATTGCGAAAACGGCCCGGGACATAATCCAAGTCGCAGCGAGGATCGGATACTTCGTAATTGGCGGTCGGCGGGATGATCCCATGTTTAAAGCATAAAGCGCACGTGATCACCTGGTGCGGTCCTGCCGCAGAGAGTGCGTTGCCGGTTACGCCCTTGATCGAGCTCATCGGAATGCTGTAAGCCCGGCGGCCGAAGACGCGCTTCACCATGTCGGTCTCGACAATGTCGAGCGCGGGATGGCCAGGGCCATAGGCGCAGATATAATCCACATCCTCCGTCGTTTTCCCGGCGCTGTTCAGGGCGGCTCGCATCGTTTGCCCCAGTCCGAATAATTCACCGCTGGCGTAATCATCACCCTGCGTCCCGTAGCCGGTAATTTCAAGATATGGCGAAACGCCCCGCGCGATCGCGCTCTCGTAATTTTCCAGGACCACGATGCCGGCGCCTTCCGAGATGACACCCGAATCGCGTTGCAGGTCGAACGGCCGGCTCGCCCGTTCCGGATCGGAATTTCGCGTCGAGCTTAACCCGGCCGTGGCGAAGCTCGCCATCGATAACGGCGTGATCGTCGCGTCCGTTCCACCGGCTACCGCGATGTCCGCTTCGCCGTGACGGATCATTGTTGCGGCGGAAGCGATCGCATCCAGGCCGGACGGGCACGCCGAAGAAATCGTGGTGGCCCGCGCCGAAATTCCGAGCGCCATCGTTAACACCTGCGTCGCCGCCTGCGGCTGACAATCCACCACCCCAGCGCTCACGCCGCGCGGACCGCGCCGCGAAAGATCTTCCCATCCGCCCTCGAGAATTTCCATCGCCGTGCTGCTCACGCCCAGCATGACCGGAATGGGATGATCGATCGAGTGTTCCGACGGTTCGAAGTCCGCGTCCGCCAGCGCCATCTTCATCGCGGCAAAAGCGAACTGCGTGTGTCGCGCCATTCGTTTCGGTTTGAACTTCGGATCGATGTAATCCAGCGGCTGAAATCCTTTCACTTCCCCGGCAATCCGGCTCTTGAATGCGCTCGCGTCGAAATGCGTAATCGGCCCCACGCCGCTGCGTCCGGCCACGAGTGAATCCCAGAACGCCTCGAGCCCGATTCCATTCGGGGCCAGGACACCCATTCCGGTAACAACGACACGATTACGCTTTGGCATGGCTCATCTAAGAATCGGATTTGGCGGGAAGGGCGCACATTCTAGCGATTACGCTAAATCCAGTCATTATGTTTCTATCGCCGGTGTTCTCGACCTTATTCACCAAATTTTCGACTTATTCACAAGTTACATCTTGTGTGAAGGGCAAAAAGTTTCACACTCCAATAGACGCCATTTGAGGCGGAGGGCAGTTCATTATACACTCTTTGCGCGGTACGGCCTTAGCTTTCACTCACGCACCATGACTGTTGCCTCCGACCTTCCCCAAGTCCTCGTGATCGATGACGAGATGGGTCCGCGCGAAAGTTTGCGCATGCTTCTCAAGCCGAATTACCAGGTCTACACCGCCGATTGCGTGGACGCCGGGATCAAACTCTTGAAGGAAAAACATCCCGATGCCGTGATCACCGACATTCGCATGCCCGGGGCGAGCGGCATCGACGGTTTGCGGCGGATCCGCGAAATCGATCCGCACGTCGCGGTCATCATGCTGACCGGATTCGGCGCGCTGGAGACGGCGCAGGAAGCGCTTCGGCTCGGCGCGAACGATTACATCAACAAACCGTTTGATGCTCGCGAAATGCGGGAAGTGATCGGGCGCAACGTCGAGCGCACCCGGCTGCATCGCACGGGCGTGAACGCGGCCGAGGAAATTAAGGAGCTGAACAATCGGCTCCTGAAAGAACTCGCCCAGAAAGAGCGGCTCGCGTCGTTAGGCCAGGCTTCGGCGGAGTTTGTCCACGATCTCGGCAATCCGCTCACGATCGTCTGGGGTTACGTCCAGCTGCTCGCGAAGAAGCTCGAGCAATCGGAAAAAGAGAATGGCGCGAAGAGCCAGAATGCGAAGGAGCTTCAGATCATCGAGCAAAATGTCCGGCTCTGCCGGGAGTTGCTGACGATGTGGCAGAGCTACGGCAGTGTCGAAGCCGCGCCGCACAAACCAATTTCCATCTCCGCCATCGTCCGCGAAGTCGTGAAAAGCGTGACCGCGATGGCCGCGCAAAACGGCGTCGAGCTGAAATCCAGCTTGTGCGAGGACGCCTGCACCCTGTTGGGCGATTCCACCCAGATGACCCGCGCGATTCAAAACGTGATCATCAACGCGATCCAGGCAGCCAGTGAAAAAAAGGGTACCGTTACCGTGACCTGTGTCCGGAAAGATTTTTACGTCGATGTTCGGGTCGAGGATACCGGGTACGGAATTGCGCCGGCGCAGATGGCGAAAATTTTCGATCCATATTTCACGACCAAACAAGGCAAGAGCGGCACCGGCCTCGGGCTCTACATCACCAAGAAGGTGGTCGAAGATCACAACGGCTCGATCAAAGTCGACAGCACTCCGCAGGTCGGCACCAGTTTCACGATTCGTCTGCCGCTGCTGAATAACTAGGCGGCTGCGCCTTCCTCGGAGGGACGTGCTTCCGCACGTCCCATTTCTTCCGGAACGCCGTTGAGCGCGTTGAAAAGTCGGACGTGCGGAAGCACGTCCCTCCGAATAAGTTGATCGAGTGTCTGATTATCGCGTTGCCCCCATCTTCTTAATTCGAATGGCCGGGGTGCCGTTCGACGTCCTGGAAAAACTGGGCACGGTCGAGACCGCGCGGATCGCCCGCGAACTGGTCGCCAGGGAGGACGAGTTCGCGAAAGCCAGGGCTGAAGTCGAAGAACTGCTTCGGCATCGCGGCCATGGGCTCTCCGAGGAATTGTTTCGCGCCTGGCGCAAAGCAATTCGATCCGGGACGATGCCGCCGGCGGGTGACGCGTCTTCGCGGGCGTTCGCCCATTGTTGGGAATGCGCCTCGCAGCTCGCCGCCGTCGAAGCACAACTGGAGGAATCGCTCCAGCGCGAACTCGCGAAGGCCCGGACAAACCTGCTCGAAGCCGCGCGCACGATTCTCCCGCCGTATCTGGTTTTCACTGCGGAGGGCTTGCGCGAGCGCCTCGCGAAACAAACCGCGGACTCCGGCGTTCTGCCGCCGCGCAACAAGGCGTCGCGCGCCCACGAGCGCCATCTGCTTCTTTATTTGCAGCGGGTCGCTGCCAAGAACGATTCCTTGAGCGCGTTCGGTCCGGAAGGGTGGGGGACAGTCGCCGGGGAGTCGGGAAGCTTGCAGCTCTCGCCGCGGCCCGGCATCGCGGCGCGCGAAACTTTTCTCGAGCGTTGGACCGCGCACGGCGTCGCCGCGGCCCTGAATGCCGACTCGGAAATTCGCGGCGAGCTTTCGCCGCGCTTGAATCCCAATGGCCTGATCGCGGGGAACCGATTCGTCTTTGCCGACACCGGCGACACGATCGAGCTGGACGACGCGACTTTGCAGGCGCTTCGACGGATCGATTCAAAAACTCCGGCGCACTCGTTAGGCCTCGACACCCCGGTCCTGGAGCGGCTGGCCGGACAAAAAATTATCCGCTGGGAAGTTGAAGTTCCCGCCCTCGAGCCGCATGCCTTCGAGGTGTTGCTTGCGGATGTCGAAGCATGGCGCGACACGCCGGTCCGCTCGCGCTGGCTCGAACGTCTTCAGCCGATCGCCGCGCTTCCGCGAAAATTCGCCGGGACCGAAGAGACCGCGGCGCGCATCCGAATCATCGAAGAAGCCGATGACCGGCTTCAGCGCCTCGGCGCGCTGCCGAAAACCGGAACGCGCTTCTTGTACGCGGCCGCCAATCCCATCGGCGAAGAATGTTTTCGCGAATGCGGTTTCACCATCGGCGAAGATCTCGTCGGCGAAGTCGCGCGCGATGCCGCGCCGTGGATCGATCTCTGGCGCGATGCCTATGCCTTTATCGCGAGCCGGGTTGCCGCCGGGTTGCGTGGAATTCTGGAGAAAGCGCCGACAAAAAATGGGGCCATGCCGTTGCCGGCGTTTCTTCACGTGTGCGAGCAACTGCGAATGCCGCTCGCCGGCCCGGCGCTGGTCGGCCTCGCCCACATGGCGTTCCAGGAATTGAAGGCGGCTTTTCGCCAACGGGTCGCGTCGCGCGCGGATGCCGAAGAATGGCAGCTCACCGCGGAAGATTGCCATTTTGTTCGCAAGAATTTTCAGTATCCGAAGTTCGACGAATACACCTATCCCTCCGCCGACATCCAGATCTCGGCGAAATCGGTGGAAGCGGTCGCGCGCGGCGAATACGAATGGGTCCTGGCCGAGCTTCATCCGCCGGTGGCGCTGCTGCATCACGGTTTTTACTGGGGATGCCCGGACAAGGAGGCGCTCGGCCGCGCCCTCGCTAGCACGACGAAAGGCCGCCCGACTTTTCACTTCGGATTTTTCGCAATCGATTTCACCGCGACCACCGCGGTCCGCGTGCTCGATGCGATGCCCGGACTTACCTATTTCGTCGCACCGCAACGCGGCGATCGGCGCTGGCGCGTCATCGCGCCGGCCGAGATCGATGTGTTCGTCGACGAAGCGAGCGGCGACGTCGGTTTGCGCACGCGCGCCTCGGGCGAATACCTCGGCTCATTCGCGCGCGCCTGGGTGATCCCGCTTGGGTTCCATCCGTTCCTGTTTGGGCGCAGCCCGCACATGCCGCGCTTGCGTTGCGGCAAAGTGATCGTGCAACGGCGCTCCTGGACAGTCAGTCTGGAGGAAATGCCGCCCGGAAATTACACCGGTGTTTCGCGCAATCTCGTCGCGGCGATCGAGCGCTTGCGCGCCGCGAAAGGTTGGCCGCGCTACATCTTTATTCGGCCCAGCGAACAAGCCCTCCGCCGGAGCGGCGCCGAAGGCCGCGACAAGGACACCAAACCGGTCTTCATCGACCTCGAGAGCTACCTCTTCCTCGAAATTTTCCACGGCTGGCTGACGAAAGCCGGCGAGCTGGAAGTGAGCGAGATGCTGCCGGATCCCGAACACCTGCTCTGGCAGGAACCGGACGGCAGGCGGACTTTCGAGCTTCGAACCCAGATCGTTCCGGGATAATTTCGAAATCCGAAGCACGAAATCCGAAACAATGACCAAGGAAAAATTTCCAAACGCGGACTCTGCGTTTTTTAAGATTCGGATTTTGAATTTGTTTCGAGTTTCGAACTTCGAATTTCGGATTTTCTTCCCATGAAGATCATCGCGATCGCGAACCAGAAAGGCGGCGTTGGGAAAACGACCACCGCTGTGAATCTCGGTTGCGCGTTGGCCGAGGAAGGCTTGCGCGTGCTGATCATTGATCTCGATCCGCAGGGGAACGCGACCAGCTCATTCGGTTTGCAGGAACTGGAAGGCGAAAGCTTGTATGAACCGCTCCTCGGCAACGCATCGATCGCCGACAAGATCTTGCCGACCCGCGTCGAACGCGTCTTCATCGTTCCCGCGGACCTCGATCTCGCCGGCGCCGAAGTGGAAATCGCGCGGCTCGATAATCATCTTACCCGGCTCGCCGAAACCCTGGCCCCGCTGCGTTCCGATAACACCTTCGATTTCGTTCTGCTCGATTGCCCGCCGTCCCTCGGCATCCTGATGACGAACGCGCTCGCCGCCGCCGACGAGCTGCTCACGCCGATCCAGTGCGAATATTTCGCGCTCGAAGGGCTGGTGAAGATCGTGCGCATTATCGAGCAGGTGCGCGACTCCGGCGCGAATGACCGGCTTGAGATTGGCGGCATTGTCATGACCATGTTCGACAGCCGGACGAACTTGAGCCCGCAAGTCGTTGCCGATGTCCGCGCCCATTTCGGCGAACGCGTTTACGAAACGGTCATCCCGCGCACCGTCCGCCTGAGTGAAGCGCCAAGCTTCGGCAAATCAATTCTCGAACACGACCCGACCGGCGCCGGCGCCCGCGCCTACCGCGCCCTCGCGAAAGAATTTATCCAGCGCCATCGCTAACCGCGCCGCGGTAATGCAAAGCGCGGACTTTTTCCATCGTCACCAGGCCGCCCGTGATCATTTTGTCGAGGACGGGGAGAAAGCTTTGGATTTTTTCCTCGCTGTCGACGATCTCGATGATCATGGGCAGGTCCATCGAGAGCCGGAGGATCTTGGAAGTGTGCATCCGGCTTGACTTGCCGAAACCGATTGGGCCCCGCAAGGCGGTAGCGCCGGCCAGGTGCATTTCGCGCGCTTTCAGGATGATCGCTTCGTAGAGCGGCCGATGCTCGTAGCGATCGCTCTCGCCGATGAAGATGCGGAGAAGGGTGGCTTCGTGCGGGATTTCCATACGCTTTATCGGCTGATGGCGGCGGCGCAGAGCTGGCCGAGCCAGACCGCGCCGAGGCAAAGGACGACGGAGAGGATCACGTTGGCGGCCGCCCGCAGCCAATCGCCTTCCATGGTCAGGTTCAGGGTTTGCAGGCTGAAGGAAGAAAAGGTCGTGTAACCGCCGCACACTCCGGCCATGAACGCGAGCCGCCATTCCGGCCTAACGAGAAGACGCCCTTCCGGACCGGTATAAGCGGCGAAGAATCCGATCACGAGACAGCCGCTCACATTCACCAGCAAAGTGCCATAAGGAAATGTTTCGCCGAAGCGCCGGCCGATCACGCCGGAGAGCCAGAAGCGCGCGACACTCCCAAGCGCGCCGCCACCCGCTACGAGCCAATAATCCAGGCGATGCATTCCGCGTCTGTATAACAAAAGACGCGAGGCGCGCATAGCAGACTTAGCAGGTAGGGACGCTTTTCCGAAGCGTCCGACTATTTCGAGAATGCGGCTGGAATACCGAATTAGTCGGACGCCTCGGAAAGGCGTCCCTACCTAAAAAGTTGCACGCGCGAGAGGCGGAATAGGCGAACAATTATTGTGGACGCGAAGTTTGTAGCGAAGGAGGAACGCGATTGGCGGCCGGCGCCGGCGCCCGAAACCTCGAGCCTGGCGACGTTGAAGAACGCGGCCAAAACCTGCACCGCCTGCCATCTTTTTCGACACGCCACCCAGACTGTGTTCGGCGAGGGGGCCAAAGGCGCGAAGCTGATGTTGCTCGGAGAACAACCGGGAGATCAGGAAGATCTGGCGGGGAAACCGTTCGTGGGGCCGGCGGGCAAAATTCTGGATCGCGCCCTCGAAGAAGCCGGGATCGATCGCGGCGAGGTTTACGTCACGAACACGGTGAAGCATTTCAAATGGGAGCCGCGCGGCAAACGCCGGATCCACAAGAAGCCGAACTCACGCGAGATCGCGGCCTGCCGGCCGTGGCTCGAGGCCGAGCTTCGAGTCGTTAGGCCGGGATTGTTGGTTTGTCTTGGCGCGACCGCAGCCCAGGCGGTCTTCGGCCCGACGTTTCGCGTCACCCGCGAGCGCGGCAAGGTTCTGAAATCGGAAATCGCGCCGAAAATTGTCGCGACCGTTCATCCTTCGTCGCTCTTGCGCCAGCCCGATGAAGAATCGCGCGAGCGGGAATACAAACTCTTCGTTGCCGATCTCCGCGTTGCGGTGAAAGCCCTGTAGCCGTCGCCCTGTGGGCGACGTGGGGGGCAGTCACGCGAACGCTCACGCTTCGCACAGCGAAGCGGCTACAGAAGAAGCGGCTACGGCTTCGGCGAGGACGAGGGCGAAGCGCTGGGAGATGCTTCGGGCGAAGTCTCGCTCTTGGTCGACTTCTTCTTGCGCTTCTCGTCGGCTGCTTTCTCAGCCTCGGTCTTCGGTCCGAGCTTTACGGTCTTCGCTTCCAGGGTTCCGTCGGTCAGCTTCCAATAAGAGCCGCGCACTTCCTCATTCGCGACCGCGTCTTTCATCGTTGCGGCCGCACCGGCTTTCGAGAGGACGCTTTTGTCCGTGACCTTGAAGACGCGCGATTTCTCCTTGCCCGCGATCGTGAAGGTCTTCGCCTTCTGATCGACTGCGGAAATTATTCCGCGGAAGGGAAGCGGGCGGCCCACCGTGGGATGGGGTGAAGGTTTCGCCGACGGTGAAGGACTCGTTTTGGGTGACGGAGAGCTCTTGATTTTCGGCGACGGTGAAACGTTCGGGCTCGGCGAGGGCGATGTCTTGGCTGCGATCGCTGCAAGAGGCGCGCAACATACTAACGCCGCGATGCAGGCCGTAACGATAGGGAATTTGTTTTTCATAGATTTGGGGTGTTTCGGGGACTCGATTCTAGCGAGTTTACGGAGACGGGGCAATGCCCACCTGTAGCCATCGCCCTGTGGGCGATGCGGGGATTAGCCACGTCTGTTCTCACGCTTCGCATAGCGAAGCGGCTACAGAAGATTTTCCAGGGCTATTCGTCCGCTTTGCCTTGGAGCAGCGGCTCGCACGGCAACGTCTCCGGGCCTTTCTCGGTGCAGACCGCGTAATTCGCTCCCGGATACATCGACACGCCGGCGAATTCGCCCTTCGCATTCAACGCGTAAAAGTTGATCCCGAAATTCGGGTTCCCTTTGCTGTTGAGCAATCGTTTCTCGACCGTGTTCGCCTTGATCCGTTTGCAGGCCTCGAGCCCGGCGTCCTTCGGATGCATCCCGCGCCGCATGTTTTCCACGATCATGTAGGAACAGAGATTGTAGAGGTTCGCTTCGCCGCGTCCCGTCGAGCCGGCGGCGCCGATTTCGCCGTCCACGTAAAGGCCCGCTCCCAGGATCGGTGAATCGCCCACGCGTCCCGGAATTTTCCAGGCGAGGCCGCTCGTCGTGGTGACCCCGCAGATCTCGCCCTTCGCATTAATCCCGTCGCAATTGATCGTCCCGTAAATGTGCCGGGCATCGATCAGCCCTTCCGCCACCATTTGTCGCGTCGCACGCCGACTGGCCTCCGCGCGCTTTTGCGGATCGAGATAATGCGACGGATCGATCCGCCGTTTCCATTCCAGCCAAAGCTTCCGTGAGTGTTCCGTGTTCAGGTCGTCCTCGATCTTGAACCCGAGCCCGCGCGCGAAATCCTGCGCGCCTTTTCCCACGATCAAATGATGATCGGTCTGCTCCATCACCGCCTTCGCCACCAGCGACGGTGTCCGCACGCCCTCGATGCACGCCACGCCGCCGGCCCGCTTCTTCGGCCCGTGCATGCAACACGAGTCGAGCTGCACCACCCCATCCGCATTCGGCAACCCGCCGTAGCCAACGCTGTCATCCAGCGGATCGAGCTCGACGATGTTCACGCCCGCGATCAGCGCATCGAGCACGTCCGCGCCGCCTTGCGTCATCATCGTGAACGCCTTCTGCACGCAGGTCATGTCGCCGCCGTTCTTGAATTCGTTGCCGTTGGCCGAAGCGATCACGACCGGCTTGACTGGTTTCGAATTCATAACGGTAGGACCCTGTCCCAAAAGGGCGCGGGGCGCGACCGCCAGGGTCAACCCGCCCGCCACACTCGATTGCACAAAACGGCGTCTATTCATGCTTCATGGAATCACGGGATGCAGCCGAATGGCAATCCCCGACCTGCGATCTCTGACTTTCGACTCTCTTCTACGTCGCTCGCCAGCACGCCGTGATGCCGCACGCGAGAATCGAAGTCGTTAACGCATTCACGACCTGGCCGACTACCACCCAGGGATGCAGATTGATGAACACCGCGGCACTAACCTGCATCGGCGCGGCGAACGCCATCCACGCCACCGCTGCGAAGCGCAACGCCCCGGGCAGTCCCCCGGCGAACACGCCGCCCATTCGCGCCACCAGCAAAAACAACGTCGCGATCGCGATACAGGTCAGGAAAGAGATCGCCGACGAAAGTGTGTAGCTCCTGTTATTTTCCGGGCGCCAGGTGTTCGGCGTCAGTTTTTGAAACCGATGAAACACCAGGCCCATCCAGAGCCAGCCGGTGAAGATGGAAATAATTCCGGCTACTGCGCCGGGTGCCAGAGCCAATTGTAATGTTTTCATATCGTCGAGCGCGAGTCTAACGATCCCGCCACTGCCTTGTCACGCCCGGAGAAATTCGGGAATGACGAAATGTTTTCCACCCAAATCGCGTCGCAGAACCGAATCAAGAGTGTCCCAGGGGGAAAAAGGAGGGATATGATTTCAGCACGTCAAATTACCTGTGCAGGGCTTACGCTCATCGGCGTTTCGCTCGCAAACATCGCTGCCACCGCACAGCAAGCGGCGCCGGCCTTCACTCGCGTCGTCCTTTTCGGAGACAGCCTTTCCGATACCGGGAACGTCCGCAACCGCACCAACTCGAAAACCAACGGCGCCATCGATTATCCGAGTCACACCTTCAATTACGACAACGGCCGCTTCACCAATGACGACCAGACCGATCCCTCGTCGAAGACCTACTTCGGAGTCTGGCACGAACAGCTCGCCCGCACCTTCCTCGGGTTGCAGCCCGCGACCTTTAGCCTGGGTGGCGGCCTTAACTACGGTTTCGGCGGCGCCACCACCATGAATGGCACACACCAAGAGACCGTGGTCACCACTCCCTTCGGCGATGTCACCATCACCATCGACGACATGGGCAAACAAATGGACGACTATCTCGCTTCGCACGTCGTCGATCCTCAGGCGCTCTATATAGTCTGGGGCGGCAGTAACGATCTGCGGAACGACGATACCGCCACGAGCGTCACCGCGACCGCGGCCCGCGCCACCGCCCTGGTCAGTCGCCTCGCTACCGCCGGCGCCCAATACATCCTGATCCCAAACGTTGCGCCGCTCGGCGACATTCCGAAGTACGCTGGCACTGCCAAAGTTGTCACGGCGAACCGCGCTTCCGCTAATTATCGCGTCGAACTCGATGCCGATCTCACTTCGCTCCAAAGCAGCCTTGCGGTGCAAGGTCTGATGCCCACGATTTACCGCGTCGATGAATGGGCGGACGCTGTCCGCGTTTTCAGCAACGGCCCCCGATTCGGATTCACGAACCTCACCAACCCGTGCCAGGGCTCGAGCAGCAGCCCCGACCAGTACGTGTTCTGGGATGACAAGCATCCCACCACCGCCGGGCACTTTCGCATCGCCAAGACCGCGTTCGACGCGATGACGAATCCAACGCCCGCGCCTTCGAAAGCGCTAAACATTTCCACGCGTGTTTTCGTAGACACCGGTGAGCGCGTTTCCATCGCCGGCTTTATTGTCACCGGCGACATTGCCAAGAAAGTGCTTATCCGCGGCATCGGTCCTTCCCTCGCCGCGAACGGAGTGCCCACTCCGCTGGCTAATCCTACGCTGACTTTGTTCGATAGCGCCGGCACCGTGAAAATGACAAACGATGACTGGAAAAATTCGCCCGATGCCGCGGAAATCATGAGCAGCGGCCTCGCGCCCACGAACGATTTGGAGTCGGTCATTATCGCGACGCTTGCGCCCGGCCAGTACACCGCCCAGCTTGCCGGCAAGAATAATGGCACCGGCAACGGCGTTGTCGAAGTTTACGATCTGCAGTCCAGCACCAGCGCCGTCCTCGCGAACCTGAGCACTCGCGGCTTCGTAGGCACCGGCGATAACGTGATGATCGGCGGCATCATCATCGGCACCGGCGACAGCCCCATCATGGTCTTCCGCGCCCTGGGTCCATCGCTGGCCAGCTTCGGCATAACGAACCCACTGCTCGATCCCACCCTCGAGCTGCACGATGGCAGCGGCACCCTGATTGCTTTCGACGACGATTGGAAAATCCCCCAGATCCAGGCGGTCCAGGCCGTAAACCTCGCGCCTACCGACGTCCGTGAATCCGCCATCGTCTCCGCTTTCCTCAGCCCTGGCCAATACACCGCCATCGTCCGCGGCAAGAACAACACCACCGGCGTCGCCCTCGTCGAGGCCTACCGGATTCCGTAGGGACGAAAGCAGTGACATGTGACGAGTGAAATCCTCGTTCCCAAACTCTGTTTGGGAACGCAATTGTCTTCAAAACTCCGTTTTGTTTTCTGACTTCTTGTCATCTGCTTGTCACACGTCACACGTCACACGTCACATGTCACTCGTCACTAATCTTCCCTTCGAGCTCACAGTCACGGTTCAACCCGCCGATATCGATCGCCAGAATCACGTCAACAACACCGTTTACGTGCGCTGGATCCAGGAAGTCGCCACCGCGCATTGGGAAGCACGCGCTCCCGCTGATTCCCGCGATGCGATCGGTTGGGTCGTCTTACGCCATGAGATCGATTACAAATCGCCCGCCTCCCTTGGCGACGAACTGCTTCTCCGCACCTGGGTGGGAAAAGCCACCCGGGCTACCTTCGAACGTTTCGTTGAAATCCGCCGCCTGACCTCTGATCCGCCAGCGGACGGATTCGCCGTGTCCGCCATTGGACGGACTGGCCGTGGCGAGGCGAACCTCCGATCTCCGACCTCTGACCTTCTGGCTCAGGCCCGCACTCTATGGGTCCCGATCAATCCCGACACTGCGAAACCTACTCGCGTCCCTCCCGAAGTCCGCGCCCGTTTCTCCACCTGATTCCTTATCCCTAAAAAGAAAACGCCCTCGCGCATTACACGCGAGGGCGTTCAATTCACTATCGCGGCCGCCGGCTAATCGAGATCGATTTCGTAGACCTCCACCAGCGCAATCCCGGTGCCGCCATCGGCCCCGGTCACGACCGTTGTGTAATAACCAGGCTCCAATCGCACGAGCACCGCGGCCTCTTTCGGATCGGTGGGCGGAATGGTTGTTGCCACGATCTCTGCCGCGTTGTCGTTCGTCTGCCAATCGTTGTTCTCCTTCAGCATGGTTCCACCTTCGAAGAGCTGGAGCTTCGGATCCGCCAGGACCGGGCTTACTCCGTGCTGCACGAGCGTCGGCCCGAGGGCACGGATCAGGACCAACTTCGGTCCGCCGGTAAGGATGAACCCGCCGATCAACTGCCCCTGGCCTGTATTCACAAACCCGCGGGTCGAGATATTCGCCATATGATTCGCCGCCGATTCCTGCGTGGCCCGAATCTCATAGACGACGCCGTTCCAGGTGAACGTGCCGAAGATCACGCCATGATTAAACGTCAGGTTGCCCGTGATCGTCTCGCCGGTGACGAGCGTTAACGTGAACGTCGCGTGAATCGTTCGCGCGCTTGCATCCTCGTCGTGGTCCTCCTGATCGTCTTCATCCTCATCGCCGTCGCCGGGTGTAGCTGTCGGTGTCGCGGTTGGAGTTGCCGTCGGAGTGGCTGTAGGTGTTGCCGTCGGCGTCGCGGTTGCAGTTGCCGTCGGAGTGGCCGTCGGTGTCGCCATCGGCGTCCCACTCGGGGTTGCAGTTGGCGTCGGTGTCGGCGTCGCGTTTGGAACGATCGTGATCGTGCCGAAACCACCGATCGTCGTCGTCCCATGTTTGCCGACCAGGAAGATGTGGTTCTGCGAATCGATCAGAATCTTCGTCTCGATATTTCCGGCCGAGCTCTGCGCCGGCGCCGAGTAGCGTCCTGCGATCGCTTCCGTGTCGCCAAACGCCGAGACGCGATTGGCCGTGATGTTCTGGCCCAGATACGTCGCCGTGATGGTCGTGTCCGTGATCGTGCCAGTGATCGTCAATTGCTTGTTCGTCTTTAACGAAAACTTGCCGTTGCCGCCTGCGCCGCCGCCCGCGAACCCCGATTGCTGGCCGGCCACGTCAAAGAAGTAAGCCGAGATCGCGTGGTTGCCCTGGACGAAAAAGACAATCTTGCCGCCTCCAGCCAGATCGCCCTCGTAAAAACCGCGTTTGCTTTGATCGCCCCATGCCGTCGGCGCCAGACAAAGCGCCAGAACGAGGACGGATAAGAATTTCCCTAAAATACCCTTCATAACTCCTCCCGTTAATTAATTGTTTAAGGGACATAATAAAATACGTCCGGTCGGCAATCAATGGCCGTATCATGCGCCCCGTTTCCGACCCTCTTTCTTCTCTCGCTTTCGGCATTGGGCGTTGGGCGTTTGCTGCGCTCCCGAGGCGCGCAGCCGCCGTGCGCCAAACGAATCAAAGAAAGAGAATCAAATCCAAGGAACCCAAATGAAAACACTTATCGCACTCCTGACCGCCTGTTGCTGCGCTCTGGCTTTCGCAGCCCAGCCCGTGGAACCGGTCGAGCAGGCCGACGTCACGAAACCAGCGCAAAAACCGAAGAATGCGCCGAAGCAACAGATCGTGCCGCAACCGCAGCGCACGTTGCCGAACACGAAAGTCCAGAAGCCGCACATCGAGCGCTCGACGAATGCCGTCCATGACAACACCCTGCGCAAGAATGGGCCGAAGAAGGAACGGACGGTGCCCGCGGTTCAATCCAACACCCTGAACAACGTCCAGTCGAAGAAGACCCAAACCAGCAAATCACCCAAGCTCGAGAAAAAACAAACGGCGCCCATTACGAACACAACGACAAACCCGCCCGCCACCACTACGACCGCTCCGAGCACGACTACGACGGCCCCGACCACTAACGTTCAGCCGAAGAACGTCAAGGTCGACCCGGCGACCGTGAAAAACGTCCAGGCCAAGTACGCGAACTTTAAAGCGCAACCCAAGACCAACGTCACCAGTGCCCAGTTCAATCCCAATTATCGGATCGCAGCCGCGCAGAATTGGACCGGCCCGCAGTACAACGCTTTCCGGACCTACCAGCCTCAGTGGCACGACCAGGGCTGGTGGAGTTCTCATTACACCACCCTCAGCCTCATCGCGGGTGGCTGGTACTTCTGGGACGCCGGCTATTGGTATCCTGCCTGGGGTTACGATGAAGCCGCCGCCTATTACCCGTACGACGGCCCCATTTACGTCGGCCCGCAGGCGCGCCCGTTCGACCAGGTCGTAGCCGATGTCCAGGCCATCTTGCAGGAGCAAGGCTATTACAAAGGCGAAGTCGACGGTCTGGTCGGCCCGCTCACTCGCGAAGCGCTCACCGCTTATCAGGCAGCCGCCGGTCTGCCGCCCACCGCTTCCATCGACGAGCCGACCTTGAACTCACTCGGCCTGAGTTAATTCGACGTCCGACTTCGTCGTTCCTCGTTCCCAAGTTGCACTTGGGAATCGAGCCCTCGGGAGCGGTGCGAGATGGACCTGCCCAACGGGTAAGCTTCGGGGGAAGCGAATCAACGTCAGTGCTTCCCTGTCCTCCGACTTCTGCCTTCCGACCTCTGACCTCCGCCCCCATCTCGTCACACGTCATTCGCCAGACGTCACTGGCTTCGTCCAACTATCCGGCCCGAAAGCGGCGTCGCCTGTCATCAAAACTGCGCAACCGAAGAGAATGAGAAACAATCGGATCCGGCCCACTCCGCGCGCCTCCTGGGGAGGAAACATATTGCAGTGGTGATTTTATCAAGCCATGGACGCTCACGACAACAGGAATTGACGGATGATCGTGGGCACCGAGAAGCATTCCACTCCGAAAGGAAATCCGATAAAGCGCGGCAATCTCGGCGACTTCGTCGCGTGACGGGCCACGATTGGCCCCTCAGCACGCACGGCGGCGTGAGCCACCCGATTTCTGAAATTTTTTCTGGTAACGCGCCTATGCCTTGCTGGATTGTCGAAAGAACGCACCGGATGAGAGGAAATGGCAAAATCGGATACTGGAGAAACCCTTCGATTTGGGTCGGGGTCTTGGTGCTAATGGCCGGCCTCCTAATCTCTCTTTACCTCGTCTGGCTTGTTTGGGCCCGAGGGTTCGAGCTCGCACGAGCGAGCAGCTATGGCGAACTCCTTCTCGTTGCGGTCTTGAGCGTTGAGGGTCTTGTTGCAATAGCCGGTTTCTTTCACGCGGATGAAGATCGCCGCCGAGAAAATATGGTAGCGATCATTGAGCAAATCGCGCAACACAACTGGCAAGTTGCTAGTAATCCAAATTTCCGGCCCGTGGTCAGTCGTCTGTTGGGCCACGCATCTCCGGCAACTCCGGCTGCTATGGACGAATACTGGGCGGCGCGGCTATTGCATTTAAGTCACGTGAACCTTCTGTGGCAAGCATGGGAGCTAAATGGTGAAGCAGATCTTAATAGACACGAGGGGTGGAGACGATTTGCCAGACGAGTGGCCGGTCATCTCTCAAAATGCGACCCATCTTCAGCGTCTCAGGAAGAGAAGGCTTGCAGTGACCTCTGGAGAGAGCTTCATGATGGGATCTGGCCGAACGCATTCGTACAGTGGCTTGAGCGAGCTTAAATAGATAGAGCCTAGACCTGCAAATCCGTGGGCCAAAGAAAATAGGGACCTTTGCCCATCCGAAATTCGCCGCCGGCTTCGCGGCCTTTAGAGGTAATGTAGTGCTTATTCCCCTCGCGACGCTCCAGATAGCCGCGTCCGACTAATTTGTTGAATAGTTGGGTGGTTTGCACTCCCAGCTTCGCAGCGAGCTTGGCGGTCGTGAGCTTATCATAAAGCGGCGCCGATTCCTCAACCAGAGGAGTTGGCGAGTTGAGCACCTCGGCTGTTCCTCCGCTGATCCGAATAATCCGCAACGCCTCCTGCGACACGGAGTGATAGAGGTCTGGCTCGGTCAACTTGGCGAACAGAATTCCCATTTCCTGGTTATTGGCTTGGCTGAAATCGTAAAGATTTAGGCTCGTTACCATACCGAAGTCTTCGTTCAGGTAACATTTCACATGAACGTTTTTGCAGAACGTGACAGAGACCCGGTTGATGGCTTTGAGGCGTTCGACCTCGTCGCACTGTTCCTTCTTGCCGTAAACAATTTGAACCTGCACTCCCAGTCTGGCGGCATCCTCAATTAGCTCCCGGACACGTGGCCGCAGTTTCAAATAGGGACTGATCAAGACGATGCGGCGTTTCGCCGTCTTGAGCAGCTGTTCGAGTTGATAACTGATCGCCGTCGTGTCGAGGAACTCCGCCATGGGCCAAGGGAAAAGCAGCAACGGTACCAGCGGTAAGGGCGAAGCACGCGCTGTCCCTCGGAAGGAAGCATATCGCAGGGTCGGTTATCAGGCCTGGGTCAGGTCGGCGAGCGGACGCAGCGGGCAGGACGGTCCGTCGTCTCCCCTGCAAGGCGGGCCGTAGATGTGGGCTTTTCGACTCGACGAAGAGGACGGGCTGCTGATAAATCGCTTCGCCGCCCCCGAAACAACCCCAGTCCAAAAATCTACCGCATCATAGCTATTACATGAAGGAAATTATCCATTCTGCACTGTTAGGGGGGTTTGGTCGTATTCGTCCTCGAATTAATAGGATTTCTGCCGCAGGCGAATTGCTCTTCGCCGCGGTCGCGTTGTGCGCATTGTGGCCAACAACTGCACCGGCGGAGGAAAGAAAAACCGTTACGATTCAAGGGACCGAGCCTGAATTATGGATGATCCGGGAGCTTCAGGCCAACGGATTTGCGGATTTCCGCGCGCGGGATCCGAAATCTTCGAAGATAGTCTCGGCCAATTTTCTCGAAAAACTACTTAGCGGCAAGCTACAGGTGCTTCTACCCCCCGTTATCAAACTATATGACATCACGGTGGAAGGAGACGTTTTCCTCGACGCACAAGTCATTGCACAGCACATATACATTTGTGGCGCCGAATTCAAAGGTCGAGTTGAGTTACGACATGTTACCGCCAATGGTTCGCTCGAAGTTTGCAACTCATCCTTCGAGTCCGAAGTTACCTTTACAGAGTGTGACCTGATCGGAGGTGTTCGCTTTGCGAACGACTCTTTCGAGGGGGGATTTTACGCCAAAGATTCTTCGTTTAGACAATATTTGCGCATCATCGGACGCGCCCAGTATCCCTCAAAGTTCATCAAGTTGGAAGACGTTCTCGCGTCGACCGCCATCGAGCTTCGGGATGTCGCCTGCGATGACATTATCCTTACTTCGGTGGACTGTAATTCCCTCGCTATTACTGAAGTTACTGTTTTTGGAGCGCTCAAGGCGTCGGAACTCACCATCACGAAACGACTTTTCGTTAGCGATAATGAACTTGGAGTAAAGGGGAGTCCTCCAATCGAGCCGGAGCGAGAATATGCTTTGTTCTTCTCAGATGTTTTCGTCGGCACTACTGCACGTCTATACCGGAATCGGATCGAGGGAAATGCCACATTCACAAACGTCGTAGCCAACTCGATCTTGGCCTTTGACGGTTCGGAATTTCGATCACCGCTTCCTTCTCATTTTTCGCTGCTCAACTGTAACGCGGACTGTTCCTTCAGCGATACGACGTTTTCGGCCGGACCTGAACTAAGCTCCTTATCAATCGCGGAACAATTAGTATTCCGAGGGGCTACAATTCTTGGGGATCACCCGTTATTGATCAAACAATGCAATGTCAATGGAGTGGCAGTACTGGATTTCAAACGAGTGCCGTCGAGTATCTCGTTAGAGGGCTCCTATTTCAAGGCACTGGGTTTGCCCGATATTCCGGAAAGGCGGCAAACGGTATACGCATTGGGCGGGATGGATTTTCAGCGCATTACGGCGAAGGGCAATGACCCGTTGCGATGGGTTCGTTTCCTGGAGGCAAGTGATTTCGCGGAACCTTTTGGCTCCCGTCTCAGAACGTTCTTACTGGACGACGGCCAAAAGAAGGCTGCCGATGGCGTCCGAGTGGAACTGAAACGACACCAACGCAAGACAATGGAAAAAGGCACATGGCCGGAATTTATCGACCGGGTGTACGACGCTTTGTTAGAATACGGCACGCGTCCGTGGCGGGGGCTCTGGATCTTTCCACTATGCGTCTTCGTGTTCGGCATGTTTGTGTATCGCAGAAAACACATGGAGTATACAGGGGGCACTGCTGAGTTAGGTAGCCGCAAAGAGCCGCCCTACTGGTCGGTGATTTATACAACCCAGAAATTAGTCCCTTTTTTCTTTCTGCTAGAACTAGAGGGATGGAAGCCTCGAGGGTATGTGGGATGGTTCTACTTATTGCTTTTCCCATTGGCGCAACTATCGCTCGGAGTGTTTTTGGCCCACTATGCCTTCGAATTGATCTGAGTGCTGGGCAAGGGAAAATCAGAAGGTCAATCAGCCGGGATTTCTCAGTCGCCAAGTCTCGTGAAACGCGGTGCGATCGGGACGATACCTCGAAAAAGAAACGGGCTGGAATACGCCGGGCTGGGAATCCGGCGAATAGGCGGTAACGCAGCTAGGGTAGCTGGCATGAGCGCGGGCGCGCGACTGACCAAAATTATTCCCGCCCGTTCTTCGCTCGTTCGGCTGAAGAATCAGCCGACTCGGATCTGCGCGGGATTGGCTTACACCACCATTAGTTTCGCCGGGTCGCTCCAGGCGCCCATGACGCCTTTGAGGCCACAGGTGCGCACCCGTACCCAGATGACTGTGCCGGGCGTGAAGCCGCCCAGGTTCGCTTTGCCGCCGCTGAACATGCCGGCCGGTTTCCAATCGCTTTCCGTGTTCGGGTCGCCGGTGTTGGTCTGGACGTCGTTGATGCTGTGTTGACGATCGGGCTGGTAGCGCGCGATCAGGGTGCCGCTCAGGTCGCCCTGGCGCACCACGAGATTTTGAGGCGCGCCCGGCGGCGTGGTGTCGGGCGTGCGCGCGGTTTCGTAGGAAGGAAACCCGCTCTGAACGAGAATGGCCGGGTCGCCGTCGGCGATGATGTTAACGTAATTGCCGAGGTTGCCCAGGGCGGTTTCCAGATCGTTCCGGGCCACGTTGAACGCGATGATATCGGCCGTGGCTTTGCTGGCTTTCTTGTTCAGCGCGCTTTTGAACGTGTCGATCAAGGTCTGGAACGCGGCCATCGTCACCGGCGGAGTGGCGAAGGTCGCGGCGTTCGTGGTCGTGTCATCGTGGATTTTTTGGGCGGCCGGGAACAGGTCCGGCCCGGTGTAACCGCTGAAGTCAATGATTGCTTTAGTCATGATTATGAGCGTTCGGGGAAGGGGTTTAGTGGTTGGTTGTCGTGAAATCGGGGAAGGTTTTCGGTGAACACCGGGAGCAAACCCGGGAAACGAGTACCAGTTTTCGCGAACCTGGTACTTCGGCGCGGAGACATGGAAGGGTTTTCCCGAAACCGGTGCCGGTTTGGCGGAATTGGGTACCGGTTTGGCCAAATCTGGTACCGGGTTTCCGAAAACCGGCTCAGCTTTTCGAGAAAGGATGACCGGTCTACCGAAAACGAGTACTCAGGTTGCCGCTTGCCGGAAGCGACCGCGCGAAAGCTGGAAGCGCCGTGGAAAAGGTAGGCAGCGTTTTCCCGCGAGCCGCGAGCGTTTCGAAGAAAGAAGCGCGCTTTTTGAACCGCTAACGGAGCCGCGGCCGGAGTTCGCGGAGTAATTGTGCTGTCCGAGGGGAGCAGGTTCACAAGGCGGAGTCTGCCAAACGCGCCTCGGCGCCGCTACCCACGAAAGGAGTAGTCGCCTTGCAAAACGCGGCACCCGCACGTTTCCCCTCGTAAAATCGTTTTTTCGTGCTCGGAAACGGCGCTTTTTTCCTTCGCGAATGTGTTCATTCGCGCGGCCGCGCCGGGCGACTCGCGAAGATTGTTGCGGACATTTGACCCGCGCCCCGGTACTTCACTCCGCAACCTCAGAGTTCCCCTTGAAGAAATCTCGCCCAGAACAGGCTTGCGGAGCGCTCATCGTAGCGCCGCGCGGCCGGATTCGTTTTATTAGCCGGGTAGCTACCCATTATTTAAAGGAACATTTCGGGCCGCGGCCGGACAGGCATCGTCTCCCGGAGCCGCTCGCTTCCTGGGCCCGGACCACGCCGAACACGCCGTTTTGCCTGTCAAAAAATGGCCGGATTGTTTTTGTCCATCTTATCGATCGCAGCCGGAAGGGAGCGCAATGTTTTCTCCTGGAAGAACGCGTGATCGAGGAGAGCAACCTCACGCCCCAGGAACTGTTAGTGCTGTCCTGGGTGAGGAAAGGGAAGTCGACCGAACAAATCGCGGCGATCGTCGGGCGGAAAGTCGGCACGGTGAAGAAACATCTGACCCGGATCTACGAAAAACTGGGCGTAGAAAACCGCACCGCCGCCGCCTTCTACGCCGACCGCTTCTTCACCGCCGAAGAGTAGGGGTGCTCCGCGATCCCGCCACTATTCTGGTCAATCAGGATTCCAAGGCCAACGGTCGGACGCTGTAATCAGTGTTCACGCTACCTGCCGGGAATCACGCATCCAGCGGGCCACTTGCTGTCATCATTTTGTCCCCCGGCTCCTACCAAACGTCCTGTCTCGTCATAACACTGAATTTGAAAAGAGTAATTGATGTTGTCCTGACCGGCCTCAACTTCCGTCATTTTTCGCGCCACTGAAATATCTGAGCCAGTGATGTCAATAAGAGGCTTCGGGGGATCGGTGGACAGCCGATAAATTTTTAGTTTCACTGTGGACGGGACAGGAGTTGGCGTTGGCTTCTGCACTGCGGCACTCACGGCGACTAATGGTCCCTTGTTCGTTTGCAACTGCAATTCAACTGGCTGCTCACGATTCACCGGCTCCGCACTAACAAGTGTAAGCAAGTCCAGCTTTGCATTCTTTTGCGGGATCCCCCACGCATTTTTTGCGTTGGACAGCAGAACGTCAGTTACAGTAGGCATCTCATCCGCCGAGAGCGCGGACATCGGTTGGTACCGAACGATGAAGTGCACGCGTTTGCCAATCATTTCCGACGTGTAACTGAAGCCATGCCCCAATATCCGAATGACACAGTCATAATATTTGGTCACGAACGGCACATTGAGAGTCGACCGTCTGGCGCTCGCTGCGAATATTTCGTTGAGCTCTGCCGAAGAAAGCTTTTCCACCTCTTGGCTGAACTTCCTAAAATCCTCATCACTGCTATTGGCATTAACACCAAGAGGAACGCCTTCAACGGGAACGACGATGCCGCCGCCCCACTTGCTGTTCTTCACATCCTCCTTGAAATCCTTTGACTTAAAATACTCCTTAACATTGGAATATTTTGAGCTGTAGCTCGCTTGCTGAAAATAGTCGCGAACTCCGTCTTTAAGACCTTCTAAGCAGGGGTTAGATTGGCCGCAAAGCGTCGTCGCGATGGAAATTCCGATTACATACAGGACAAAGGGTTTCATGACGTGGGAATTCGGACAGTGAAGCAAACAATCGTTATAACGTGCAACAATAAATATCAGCCGGCCTCCGCGCTCTCGCGGCCTTCGCCGGAGAGGGCGCGCTTTCCTTCGGGGATGAAATCGCCGAGCCAGAATGAATCCTAAAGAACAGAACAAAGCCCTGGAGGCGTGGCAGGCTTCGGCGCGGTATTGGGACAAGTATCGAGTGCTCATCGCACAGATGTTCGCGCCATTAACAGCCGGTCTAGTCGAAGAGGCCCGGATCGGGGTTGGCCAGAAGGTGCTCGATATCGGTGGCGGAAGCGGCGAGCCGTCGCTCACAATCTCATCCATTGTTGGGCCTAACGGATCAGTAACCTACACGGATCCTGTAGCCGGTATGGTCGAGACTGCTCAGGCGGAAGCAGAGAGGCGGGGCCTGACAAACATCCACTTCAGGCAATGTTCCGCCGACGATCTGCCGTTCGCGGACCGTGCCTTTGATGTAGCGGTCAGCAGGTTATCAGCAATGTTTTTCGTCGACCCGGTCACTGGGGTTCGGGAGGCGCTGAGAGTAATCGTCGACGATGGGTATGCCTCATTTGTCGTCTGGGGGCCTAAGGAAGCTAACCCTTTCTTTTCGACTGTTACAGACGTGATAGACCGGTTTGTGGAGTCTCCTAAACAGGACCCCGATGCGCCAGATCCATTCCGTTTTGCCGTTCCCGGTAAGCTGGCTGGAATCCTGGTAAATGCTGGCGCTGAAAATGTGATTGAGCGCCAGCTGGATTTTCGGATTGAAGGGAAAGTCTCGTTTGAGCAGTTCTGGCAATTGCGAACGGAAATGTCCGAAACTTTGCGCGAAAAAATGGCTCGCCTCACGCCCACTCAACTACCAACCATAAAGCAGGCTGCTACCGATGCAGCACGGAGATACTTTGTGAGCGGAAAGATGAGTTTCCCCGCCCAGGCATTAATCGTTAGCGGTGGGAAATCCGCCGGCCGCGGAGCGCCTTAACCCGGCTGCGGGACGATGCGGATATAGGGCTTGGGCGACTTCCAACCTTGCGGATAACGCCGTTTCGCTTCGTCATCGGAGACCGACCCGGCGATGATCACGTCCTCGCCTGGCTTCCAGTTCACCGGGGTGGCGACCTGGTGCTTCGCAGTCAGTTGGAGCGAGTCGATCACCCGCAGCACCTCATCGAAGTTCCGGCCGGTTGTCATGGGATAAACAAGGATGAGCTTCAACTTTTTGTCCGGGCCGATGACGTAAACGTTGCGCACGGTTGCATTATCGGCCGCTTTGCGCTGCTTCGCGTCACCTGCGATATCGGCCGGGAGCATCCCGTAGAGCTTCGACACCGCGAAGTCAGCGTCGCCGATAATTGGATAGTTCGGCGCGTGTCCTTGCGTTTCCTCGATGTCTTTCGCCCATCCCTGATGATCGCCAGTCGAATCGACTGACAATCCGATGATTTTCACGTTTCGGCGGTCGAACTCGGGTTTTATCCGAGCCATATAGCCGAGCTCGGTGGTGCACACTGGGGTGAAGTCCTTAGGGTGTGAGAATAGGACCGCCCAGGAGTCACCGATCCAGTCGTGGAAGCGGATTCGGCCCTGGGTCGTTTCCGCCTCGAAGTCGGGTGCTGTTTCGCCAATTTTCATTGATTCTTTCCTCTCTTTTGGTTGGAAACTATTCTTTTCAAATCCAGCAGCGAAAGTCAACAACTCCGTGCCGGTCTGGCTGCGCTGCCGTCTGCGGTTTTGAAAACCGAAGTTCGCCGCCAGAGTCGACGATGGCACCGGTGCTGAACGCCCAAATCATCGTGGTAACTCGCGGCGAAAAATGATTTTCTGTAGTCGATCTTCCGTCCTTCCGGACTTCGGAAATGATATCTGATTGTAGTCCCAGCGCTAAAGCGCTGGGCTATTGTCAGAAGAAGATGACGATCCGTGGGAGGCTCCCCTGAAACTAGCCCAGTGCTTTAGCGCTGGGTTGCAGAATGCAAAACAAGGGCGAGTCCCATTCGGGACGAAAGAATGAAACGTTAGTTATTATTTTTCGAAAGAAGGCACATATCTAGGGAACGAGAGATCATTGCCGTTGATCTGCGCCTTCTCCTTGAATCTTCGATCTTTTCGACCGCTACAGAAGAAGACCTGGTTGGAGCAACCGTATCATGAAATATTACGGCTTCTTGGCTGGTTCGATTTTCGTGCCTTGGGAAACGATGAACTGCCAGGTGCCGCCGCGTTTCGCTAAAACATCGAGCCAGCGGTATTGGCCGTTCAGGTCATGTCCTTCGTAGCTGCCCTTGTCGGTGCTGCGATAGGTGACAATGGCGATGTCGGCGTTGGCCGCGTGAACCATCATGTCGTCGAGCTTGTTCGATTCGAGCTTGAACTTACCTGACTTCAGGTCCGCGAGGAACTCGGCTTTGCCCTGGGTTGTTCCATCGGGATTAACCGCGTAGAAGCTGTCGGCGAGCATCTTCGCCGCGGCCTCCGCATCGGGCTTGGTCAAAGCAGCGCTCATGTCCTGTTCCATTTTCATCACGGCCTTTTCAACGTCGGGATTTGGTTTGGCCGCGTCGTTGCTTTGGGCCAGAAGCACCGCCGGCAAAGCGAGGGCGAACAACAGCGCAATCAGTTTGTGGTAGTTCATGGCCGCAGGCTATCGGCCGGCCGTTGGCCTAACAAGTTTAAAAGACATAGTTAGCAACCGGGGCGGCTGCCCTGCAATTCCTGATAGAGACCTCACACAAAGGACACAAAGGTTCACAAGGGGGGACAGATTCTCATTTCTTTGGGCACCTTTGTGACCGTTGTGTGAAGAAGTTCTCCGATCCGCTGTCGACAAAGGTCTGGGCGAGTGATAGCGCTGAGGCAGCGGCATGGATGAATTCGGTTATCTCGCGGTCATTCTCTCCATCATTCTCGGCCTGAGCGTGACGCAATTGCTCCAGGGCTTGAGCAACGTGATTAATGCGCGGGACCGGGTCCGAATCTATTGGCCGGCGATCGGATGGGCCTTGCTCCTTCTGGTCATCGATGTCCAGGCCTGGTGGTCGATGTTTGGTTATCGAGGCCGGCATACCTGGACCTTTCTTCAGTTCGCGATTCTTCTGCTCGAGACGATCCTGCTTTACCTGCTCGCTGCCCTCGCTCTGCCGAACGCTTTCGGCGAAGAGATCGTGGATCTGCGAGTAAATTATTTCCGTCACGCCCGCTGGTTTTTTGGCTCGTTCCTGGGTGTGCTCGCGGTCAGCCTCGTAAAGAATGTGGTGATGAGCGGGTCCTTACAGGGACCTTTCGATCTGGGGTTTCATCTCTTCTGGATAGGAGGCGCGACGATTGCAGCGATCACGCGGAGCGATCTCTTTCACAAGGTCTACGTTTGCGTCGCAGGCGTTTCGTTCTTCGTTTACATCGGCGCGCTCTTCGCCGAGCTGCGTTGAGAGACCGCGTAAAGCCAAGGCAACGAATGATTCCAAGGGAGGATCGAAGCGGCCGTGGAGAGTTCTGGTGAACGCGCAGTGGGACATCGCGCAGGCGAAGTTCGTTTCCCAAAAGATTACGCCGGAGAAGTAGCCGCTACGCCGGCAAGCCGTTGCACGCGATCAATTCCATCTGTTCGCAAAAATAATCCAGCTCGCCGAGCGTGGTGGAGACGTTCGACTTGATGCGAAGGCCTTGCTTCCGCGATCCAAAATGAGGGTCACAAAGATTTTGAAAACTTCGTCCTCCCGTTTTCGTAGAAATCAAACGAACACCTATGAAAAGCAACTCATCGCTCCAACCCACCGACACATTCATGAAAATTCTTCGAACGTTGATAATTGCCGCAATCGGCGTCGCGCTGGGCTCCGGTCAATTATTCGCAGAGACCCAGGCGACCAACACCTTTACGCCAGACGCTGTCAAATCATACGCAGAAGCATTTAAGTTTGCCCTCAGCGACCGGCAAGCTGACGGCGAGCAGATCATCAACCGCATTTATACTGTCTTTGCGACAAACGACGACGATAAAGACCGCCAAGATGGGATTTCGGAGCAATATGCGAGAGCCAGTGAAGTGCTCGCCCAGAACGCCTCTTGGGGTAAAGGTTTAATCTTCCGGGAGCATGGTACCGATTACGGACAAAATTTCGACATCTCGACGCGAAAGATCAAAGCCAAAGAGGTAGGGCAAATCGCTTATAAATGGCGCATGGACAACAACGATGGCTGGAACGTCCAAATGACGGTATTTGTGCAACTGGCCAACGGCTCCGTATACATCGTGGGAGCTCACTACTGGAATATCCACGGAGGTGCGAACGACGGAAGCATTCGTCTCGCTTGGTAGCGGGACACGAAGGCGTCAGAGCTAAGTATTTGCCCTTCGACGGCCCAGCAATCGATCAATTCAATCATTAACAGTTTATGACCCCATCAAATCACAAATCACTCGTGCAGGTTCAAGCCGACATTGCCGAGCACAGGGAGTTGCTCGATGAGATTCACGCGGCCCGGCAGGAGGTGCGTGGATACAATACGGTTCCCCTGGACCAGCGAGGGGCGGTCGCTACGTCAGTTCGTGCCATGCTCGCGGCGAGTCCAAACAAGCGAATGTTCAAGCTCCTGGCGCAAGGCGATTCGTGGTTCGATTATGCTCCGGGCACCGATCTCATTGACTGCCTGCACTCAAATCACGGGCACACCATCACTAACATCGCCGTAGCTGGATCGACTTTGAACGATGAAGCTTACGGGCCCGTTCCTCGCCAGATGTTCGGACTTGGCCCGCCGCAATCGAACGACCCCGATCGAATCACCGAGCTTGTTCATCAAATCCGCCAGGTAAAACCGCAGGCGCTGCTCCTTTCCGCCGGTGGCAATGACGTAGCTGGCGATGAGTTCTTTTCGTTCATCAACAATGCGCGATCGGGTTTGCCGCCGGTTAATGCGGAGGTTCTGCACGGGGCCGTTAACGGAACGTTTAAGGCGGCTTACCAATATTTGATAGACATGGCTTTGGCGGCCGCAACAGATCTCCACATCAAGATGCCTATCTTTACTCATGGCTACGATTATCCGTGGCCCGATGGCCGACCTGTAGTTTCATTCTTGTGGTGGAAGGTCGGCCCATGGTTCCATCGGTCGTTTAACGCGAAGAATTATCCTTACATCAGCGCGGCTACCTTGCTGACGCGGCATAAGATTGTGGGACAGTTCATTGACGCGGTAAACGACATGCTCGTGGGCCTGGCGGCCGATTTAAAATACGTCGGCAAGGTGTTCCACGTGGACGTGCGAGGAACTGTGCTGACCGAGGGCGAATGGGCCAACGAACTCCATCCGCGCAATCCTGGCTTTGCCAAGTTTGCGGACAAGATTGACGCGGCACTACAGGCAAATATCTGATAACAGAAGCGCAGGCTTACGATCTCTCGCGTCGCGCAAAGCAGTGACCGAGGCGTTTTTTCATCCTTAAACGTTTTCGGCGCTCATAGCAGCGAGGCGCTACAGCGCCGCTACGTCGGCAATCCCTTGCGCGCGATTAGCTCCATCTGGTCGCAGAAGCGATCCAGCTCGCCTAGCGTGGTGTAGACGTTAGGCGTGATCCGGAGGCCCTGGAATTCTTCGTGGACGATGGGCGTAACGAAGATGTGATGTTTGTCGAATAGATACTTACCAACCGCCTCAGGGGTTGTTCCATCGATCTGAACGTTCGCGATGGCGCACGATTGGTTCGGGTCGAACGAAGTGTTGAAGCGGATCTTGGGGACGTCCTTGAGCCGGTTCATCCAGTAACGTGACAGGTAACGCAACCGCGCTTCCTTGCGTCTGCCGCCGATCCCGTTGTGGAATACGAGGGCCTCACCAATGGCCAGTCTTATCGCCGCCGAGTGGGTGCCAATCTCCTCGAACTTGCGGATGTCCGTGGCCTGTTTGGATTCGGCGGCCATCATTGGCCAGATTTTTTCGATCTTATCGCGCTTCACATAGAGCAGGCCCGTGCCTTTCGGCGCGTATAACCACTTATGCAGACTGGTGCCGAAGTAATCGCAACCGAGGTCCTCCTGTTTGAAATCGAACTGGGCAAAGGAATGGGCGCCGTCCACGATCGTCTCAATGCCTTTGGCGCGAGCCATCTCGCAGACCGCTTTCACGGGAGTGATCTGTCCCGTGATGTTGACCTGATGCGCCATGAGGATGAGCCGGGTGCAATCGGTAATTCCTTTCTCAAAGGCGGCGGTGATTTCGTTGAGGTTCTTGGGCGGAATGGGAATCTGAATGAGCTTAAGCTTCAAGCCTTCTCGCTTCTCACGCTGACGCAGCGTGGTAAGCATGCGCGGATAATCCTGGGTAGTGGTGAGAATTTCATCGCCGGACTTAAGGTCCATGCCCATCAAAAGAATCTCGAGGGACTCGGAAGCATTGCGCGTGATCGCAATCTCTTCGCGATCGCAGCCGAACAATTCCGCCAGGCCGGTACGAATCGTTTCGGATTGCGGCTCGAGAATTTGCCACATGGTATAGGCCGTGGCGTCTTCCTGTTCCCAGGTGTAACGCACCATCGCTTCGGTGACGATCCGCGGGCTCGGCGAGACGCCGCCATTGTTCAGATTGATGATGCCGCGCGTGACGCTGAAAGAGTTTTGAATGATGGCCCAGTAATCTTCATCCAGGGCCGCCTGCTCCGGGGTCAGGTGCGCCACAGTCTTCGTCGCGGCCTCGACGGTTTTGAGGAGTGACGCGACTGTAGCGGAAGACAGCACAGCCAGGCCGAGTCCTTTGCCAGCAAGGGAAAGAAAGTCGCGTCGTGTCGACATCTCCACGGGGCTGATTCTGCTGTAGTCGCGTCGCTGTGTCGAGGCGTCTTCTTGCCTGGGTGCTGCGTTATAGCCGCCTGGCGGCGTAGCGCCGTGGCTTGCAGCGAGCATGAATCCGCGCTTCGCGTGATTCGAAATGTCGGATATCAGTCCTTGCGCATGGGAGTTTTATTTTCGACGCAAACCGACAAGACGAAGGCCGTCGTATCGAACGCTGGCGCATTGCTGATCAGCGGCGTCCGGCTGCGGATCTTTCTGGTTTCGTTTACGCTCCTCTTCTTCGAGCTGCTCTGCATTCGCTGGATTCCGGCTTACGTCAGGTATCTCAGCTATTTCACTAATTTTATCCTGCTCGCTTCGTTCCTCGGAATGGGGCTGGGCATCCTGGCCGCGCGGCGCGCTGCGTTCCGGTTTCCTCCGTTCCCGCTCATGGTGCTGCTGCTCACCGCGGTCGTCGCGGTCAATCGGTTCGAGCTCAATATCTCTTCGACCGATGTTCTCTACTTCGGGTCCGGGACGCACGGGGTGGCGCGGGCGGAGAGTTTTATCCTTCTGCCGCTGATTTTCACGTTCGTAGCGGCAGCGTTTATTCCACTGGCCCGGACACTCGGCTCGCTCTTTACCCAAACGGCTCCGCTTACCGCCTACACTTTTGATATCCTCGGCAGCCTGGCAGGGACGGCGGCATTTTTCGTTATCGGCTATTTCGCTCTTCCGCCCATCTCCTGGTTCGCGGCGCTCGGCCTGCTAGTCCTGATCCTGACCGCAAAGAGTAAACTCTTTCTGTCTGCTTTCATGATGATCGCCGCCGCCGGGATTGCCTTGTTTCTCCAACGCGGCACCTACTGGTCGCCTTACTACAAGATCACCCTCACGCCCGCGGCGCCGTCCGGCTACAACCTCGACGTCAACAGCATCGGCCACCAAAGCATGATCCCGTGGCGGAACAAGGAGCCGTTCTACCGCCGCGTTTACGAACTCTTTCGCGGCGCTTCGTTCGAGCGCGCGCTCATTCTCGGTGCGGGCAGCGGCTCCGATACCGCGACGGCCCTGGCGAACGGCGTGAAGTCGGTGACCGCGGTCGAGATCGATCCGGTCATCATGAAGCTCGGTGGCCGCTTTCATCCGGACCAGCCCTATTCCGATCCGCGCGTGCAGCTGGTGAATGCGGACGGCCGCGTTTTCCTGCGCAACACGAACGAGAAGTTCGATCTCATCATCTTCGCGCTGCCGGACTCGCTCACGCTGACCTCGAGCATCGCCAATCTGCGGCTGGAGAGTTTTCTCTTCACCCAGGACTCGCTCGCGGCCGCGCGCGATGCGCTGGCGCCGAACGGCGTACTCGTGCTCTACAATTACTATCGCGAGCCGTGGCTGATCGAGAAGCTGGCCAGCATGGTAGGGCGCACCTTTGGTCGCGACTCGTTCGTCTCCACTTACGGCGGACAGGGACGCGGCGCGGTGATCGTGAATGGGCCGAGATTGAGTGAGATTCCGCCGGGCGCATTCGGTCCTTACCGCGAAGAGACTTTCTTGCCGAACGAAAAGGAGCTGCGCGTAACGGGCGAAGGATTCTTTGCCGCGACCGAGAAACCGCCGGCGACAGACGATTGGCCGTTCATCTATCTTCCGAAGAAATCATTTCCCGGCCTCTATCTTCGCGGCCTGGCGGTGATCCTGGGCATTTCGCTGGCTGGGATTTTTTGGGTGGCGCCGCGGAGCACGCTCCGGCGATTTGATTGGCACATGTTCTTCCTCGGAGTCGCCTTCGCCCTCCTCGAGGTGAAAGCGCTGACGACTTTCGCTCTTCTTTTCGGCAGCACCTGGAACGTCAACTCCCTCGTCTTCTTCGCGATCCTCACGAGTGTCTTGATCGCGGTCCTGGTCAACGCGCGATTTACGTTTCGCCGGATTTGGATTTTCTACCTGCTGCTCTTTGGCATGCTCGCGCTGAACCTCGCCGTCCGACCGGAAACGCTTCTCCTCCAAAACGCGATCGCGCGTTACCTGATCGCGAGCGGCCTCATCTTCGCGCCGGTCTTTCTCGCGAACGTGATTTTCTCGAATTCATTTCGCGAGACGGAGCTGGCCGATGTGGCGTTCGCCTCGAATCTGCTCGGGATCATGGTGGGCGGAATGCTGGAATACTTCAGCATGCTAGTCGGCTACCACCTCCTGCTCGTGGCAGTGATCACGTTCTATTTTCTCGCGATGGTATTGCGGGCGCGGGCGAACCCGGCGAGCGCCATCTGACGAGATCACGGGGCGGGATTCGGCCCCATTCTGATCTCAAAGTGTTTCTATCTGATCCCTAACTGTTCTGCTGGGAGCGATTCGGATCATCGACTACTTCTTTCCGCGGCCGATTCCAGGAACCCCGGCCGGTTGATTTGATCCCCAGCTCGAAAAACAAATTCATGAGAACAATTTATTGCTTGGTTGCGTCCCTTTCCCTTTTCATCGCCACCGGCGTGATGGCAGCGCCCTCGATTGTGGTCAGCGTGCCCGATCAAACCCTGGCGGTGATCGACGGTGGGGTTGTCGTTGAAAAGTTCGCCGTATCGACCTCCAAGTTCGGCCTGGGGGACAATCCCAACAGCTATGCAACGCCGCTGGGTTCATTGGAGATCGCTTCCAAGATCGGCGCCAATGCGCCGCTGGGCGCCGTCTTCAAATCGCGCAAGCCGACCGGCGAAATTCTGCGGCCCAATGCCGCCGGCCGCGATCCGATCGTGACCCGCATCCTATGGCTCCGTGGGCTGGAGCGGGGAAACGCCCGGGCCTACGACCGCGGCATCTACATCCACGGGACGCCGGTGGAACAATTGATCGGACGGCCCGCCAGCTACGGGTGTATCCGGATGCGTTCGCAGGATGTCGCGCGTCTCTTCAACGAAGTGCGCGTCGGCACAAGGATTGAGGTGGCGAATACACGCCTCGGCCCCGCAGTCGCGAAAGCGAAGTTGGATTCGCAGGTTCGCGGCGCAAGGCTGGCCGCGAACTAGGCGGCGCTCGTTTGCAAGGCAACCGCATCGGTTGCCGAACGTTGAACATCGCAGGCGATGCGCCTGCCGTACAGCCATTGGCCCAGAGCTGAAATCGGGTGATGTTGCTCCATGGTCAAGAAGATGACCTCGTTAGGCATCCACTGGTGGATGCTGGCGGTGACGGCCGTGCTCTTCGGGTTGGTCGCGGCTTTTGTCGATCTCAAGCCGGTCGTCGATGAGAATTTCTTCTTCTCGACGAGGGATCCGCAGCTTCGCGAGACGAAAAAGATCGAGAAGCAGTTCCCTTCCCAGACGGAGGTGATTTTCGCTGTCGGGTCGCACGATATTTCATCGCCGCGCTACCTCAGCCGAATCCAGCGGCTAACGCAGCAGTTGAAGAAGATCGACGCGGTCAGCACGGTCAAGAGCCTGACTGATGGGCCGAAAAATGTTGAGGACGCGCTCGCAAGCCCGTTCTGGCACCGGCTCCTTATCTCCTTGGATCGCAAGTCGAGCAACGTGGTTGCGTTCATGGAGAACAAGGACCCGGAGAAGACGATTAGAGCGTTCGAGCAGGTCGTGCATGAGCTTGATGAGAAGGATTTTCGGATCCACATCGCGGGACCGCCGTACGTCGTAGAAATGATCCGGCGAAGTCTGGCCCACGACTTTCGCTACTTCAGCCTGACGGCGGTGGTGTTGTTCGGCCTGACCATGGCGGTGATGTTCCGCTCGCTCCGCGTCTTTATCGGGATGCTGGCCACCTGCACGAGCGCGGTTTTGTTGACGTTGCTGCTGCAATCGATCTTCGGCGGACGAATCGGGATTCTCACGGTGAACCTCGGCACGATCGTGTTCATCGTGGCCCTGTCGCATTTGGTTTACATGACGTTCAACTGGCAGACGCTCGCCGGCCGGCTTGGCAAAAAGTCGGCCGATCTGGCGTTCGCGGCGCTGCGAATGACGTTTCCGGCGTCGTTCTGGTCGATGATCTGCGCTTCGCTCGGTTTCGGGAGTCTCTTGTTCGTCGAGGCGAAGCCGCTGCGCGAACTCGGGTTCGGCGGCGTCCTCGGATCAATCGTGGCTTTTGTCTGCGCGTACCTGATGTACCTGCCATTTCTGCGCTGGGCCGAGCCGCACAAGACGAAAGTCGCGGAGATGAAACCGCCGAGAAAATTTTGGTCGCGCCGGTACGCGTTACTTTCGTTCGGCGTCATCGCGGTGAGCGCCGGGTTGGGGTTTGGCCTAACCAAGATCAACATCGATCCGAGCCTCCTCGATTACTTCAAACCGAACCAGGAATTGCGCGACGGAATTGAATACGTCGATCGCGGCGGCGGCTCGAACCCGCTCAAGCTGGTGGTGGCGTCCGCGGACGGCGGTCCATTAAATACGGATGCCGCCTACTCCAGGATGTGGGAGTTGCAGAAAGCGCTCGAAGCTTACAAGGACGTCGGCGTCGCGATCTCGCTCCCGACGCTTTTAGCGGAAGCCGACCGCGCGCCGTTCTCGTTTTTCTTCAGCTACGAAACCCTGATGCGGAAGATGGAAGAGCCGCAGCACGCGCGCGTGGCGAAAAGTTTTGTGAACCCGGAGCACACCGAAGCAGTGTTTCTCCTGCGCATGAACGAAACGGGCCGCGACAAATACCGGCTCGATGTCGTGAACGATCTGCGCGCCATCGTTCACAAGCACGGCTTCAAAACAAAACTGGTGGGCGGCATTTATTATTTGGAAGGGCGTCTGGCGCAATTGGTCTCTTCGAGTCTGGTGACCGGGTTGTTCTGGTTGAATGCGTTGTTCATTTTGATCGCGTGGGTCGTCGCGCGGTCGGTTCGCGGCGCGGTGGCGATGATCGTGAGCCTGACGCTGGTGCCGCTCTGCATGCTAGGCGGGATCGGCTGGCTGCATGTGCCGATGGACGTGATCTCGGCGCCCGCCACCAATGTCTGCATCGGAATTGCGATCGATTCGATGATTCATCTCGTCTTCGGGGTGCGGCGCGCGCAACGCGACGGTGCGAAAGGTTGGGAAGCCTGGGTAGCCGGGCGGAGAGAACAGTGGCGTGGGATTGTTTACTCAGACGTGATCTTCGCGGCGGGGTTCGCGATCTTCGTGCTCTCAGATTTTCCGCCGACGCAACGTTTTGGTCTCGTCGTCCTGGGCGGATTGATTATCGACATCCTCGGAAACCTTTTCGTGTTGCCACTCCTGGGCGGGGCGCAGTTGAAAAAAGTGAAGAGCGACGCGTGACGAGTGGCGTGACGGCCACGCGGTAACTCCGACCTCCGAGCTCTGACTTCTGACTTTTGCGGTTGGCATGAAGCCCGCTTTATCAGCAGCTGCATGAGGCTTCTCCAATTCAGCATGCTGTTGCTCTGTTTGACCGTGGCGATCATTTGCCCCGCGCCGGCGATGGCAACGCCATCCATCGTGGTGAGTGTCCCCGACCAGACGCTCGCGCTAATCGATGATGGCGTTGTCGTCGCGCGGTTTCCGGTCTCGACCTCGAAGTTTGGACTCGGCGACGGTTCCGGCACTTATGCGACGCCGCTCGGTTCGATGGCGATCGCCTCGAAGATTGGAGCCAACGCCCCGTTGGGCTCGGTCTTTAAAAACCGCCGGATGACTGGCGAAATCCTGCGGCCGAATGCGCCGGGGCGCGACCCAATCGTAACGCGGATCCTTTGGCTGCGCGGTCTGGAAAAACGCAACGCCCGGGCTTTCGCGCGCAACATTTATATCCATGGAACGCCAGAGGAGCGGCTGATCGGGCGACCCGCGAGCTACGGTTGCATCCGGATGCGCTCGAGCGACGTGGCGCGGCTCTTCAACGCGGTGGGTGTCGGCACGAAAATCGAAGTCGCGAATTCCCGGCTCGGCCGTGCGGTGGCGCAGGCGAAATTCGAATCCCACGCGCGCCGGGATCATCTGGCAGCGAACTGAAGCAGCCAGGAGAAGATACGGCCCCGGGAAACAGCGGCATATTAGCTGCTCGAAAGCGGGGGTGAAATTCTACGAGCTGCAGGTCGAGGGTTATCATACCCCGCTTTCCCCCGACCAAATTGCTGATCTTTATCGCGCGGGACGTTTGCGAAATAATGATCCTTGCCGGGAGATCGGTTCGCCTCGTTGGAAAACGATCGACGAAGTGTTCCCGCTGCTGAAGCACGATTCGGGTAGATGGCCTGCGCTTCCTGTTAAGAGCGTAGCATCCTCTGTCCTCGAACGGCCCGCCGCTTCCACGACGGCGTTGAAAGCCGGCTGGATTTGCTTCGGCCTGGGACTTTCGATCAGCTGGTTTTTCCCGCCCGGCAACGTTTTCTTCAGCGTTGCGCTCATTACCGCCGTGGTCGCGATGTGCACACATCAGGTCAACCGGGGCCTGGCCCTCCTGGTTTCGTCTTTCCTTGCGATTGGATTATGCGCCGCGCTGTTTTTCGGATTGGTCCTCGGCACGGCTGCGATCACCGGAGCAGCGGCGCTACAGAAGTTCGATGCTGATCTAAAGCGCTCCCAAGCGCAGCAGCACCAATCGCTCGCCCGGCTGAACGCCGTGGTTCAGCAGTTGCCGCAGCCCTCCTTCCCGCTTCCCGCCTCAACGCCGGGCTACGTCCAAAGCAACGCGAGCAACACCACAGCGTCTTCGCAATTCTTCGCCCAGCAAAAGGCCACGTTCGCGCAAGCTCAAGAGGCCCAGGCGAGAAACGCAGGCATTCGGCGACTGGAACAGCAGCGCGACGAGAGCAATGCCAAAGAAGCACGCATCGCCCAACTCCAAAAATCGATCGACTGGTACGATGACATGATTCGCCAGGTCCGAAGTCATGGCGGCAATGAATCGGTTTTTGTAAAAGCCCGCGACCAGCTGCTCACCCAGAAGTGGGAGTTACAGCGGTAGTCAGCGGCTGACAGCGCGGAAAGGGTTTTTGCGAGCGGTTCTCGACGCAGAAAATTTTCTTCCCATTCGACCCGCGGGTTGGTAGAACTCAGTTCGCGCGGGAGGGCGCATCGAATGAAGAGGATATGGACTTTCGGTATCGCGGTAACGGCGGGGTTTACTTTGATTCAATCGGCCGAGGCGGGCTCGCGCGGAGCCGCGCGGTCTTTTTCTTCCGCGCCACACTATTCCGCGCCGCATTACTCGGCACCTGCTCACCATTACGCAGGGCCGAGCCGGAGCTTTTCGAATAACAGCGCGCGCTTCTCATCCGCGCCCAGATTCCAGAACCGGACCTATTCGGCGGCCGGGCCACGCGTGTCTCCACGGGCGGATTTTCGGAATCCGACGTATACAGCGAATCGCACCCGTTTTTCCGGCGATCGGACGACGGCCTTTAACAGGCGGACTTCCGCGCAAGCCAACGCGCGGCTGGCGGCCGGTCGCGTCCCGAGAAGTCGCGCCCAGGCTTTCAACAATAACCAGGAGCGCGTGATCGCCCGGCAAAGCGCCAACTGGCAGCGGAACTGGGACCGAGGCCGCGATCATTGGTGGCACGGGCGGCGTTGCCATTTTCATAATAACTTCTGGGTGATTTTCGAGCCACTCTTCTGGTATCCGTACACGTACGGCTATGGTTACGATCCGTACGGCTACTATGACGCTCCCTATTACGACGATAGCTATGCGCCGAGTGAGTATGCGCCGACGACCTATTCCAACCAGCCGGAACCTGACACCGGCTCGCGCGTAAGCGATGTCCAGAGCGCCCTGGCCCGCGAAGGATATTACGACGGCCCAATCGATGGAAATCTTGGCGACGCCACCCGCAAAGCTCTGCGTCGGTATCAGCGCGACCATGGCCTGGAAGTTACCGGCGGCATTAGCAGTGGTGTGATCAAAGCGCTCCGATTGCGGTAGATCGCCAAGGCGAATGCGTTTCCGACGATCGCTGTTCTTGCTGGTCGCGCTGGCGATCATCGAACCGCGAATACTGAGCCGGGCCGCGGAAAATCCCAAGGCGCCGGCATTCGAGTTCCGGCAGGTCAGTTATTTCGAGCGCTGGTCGAAAAACGATCAGCACGAGTTCACGCCCGATAAACAGGAGGACCTGGATCATTGGTCGGACATGATCACGATCAACGCCTACCCGGGCGTAGATGACGGGGAAAAGATGGCGGGAACGGCGAATGCCGTGCTGGGAAATTACCGAAGCCACCAGGGCAAGATTCTTAAGACGGATTCCGTGCCGGCGACCAGCGATCGGCCGGCGGAGCATTTTATCTCTGTGATGTTTGTGCGGCCGCAATTCAGCGAGATCGCTTTCGCCCGCTTCAAGCTCGTGGATAAGAAGGGACATTCGTTTGTTTATTCCCATCGCTTCTACGGCGACAAGGCCAGCGAACAAATGAACGCCTGGATCGCAGCAAACGGCGCCGACGTGGAAAAGGCGCTCCTGGAGTGGGACGGGAAAACTAGAAAGTAGAAGACGGGGAATCCGGTTGATTGCGAAACCGAACCGGCGAGCGAAATTGCTCCGATGTCTTTCGCGCAGGTCCTGGATAATTTGCCGCTCCAGAAATCGCCGCTTCTCCGGCGTTTCGCGGCTTTGACTTCCGCGAAATCGGACGCGGAGTTGGAGACGCTGGCGCAGCAGGCGCATGCGCTGACGCTGAAGAATTTCGGACGGACGATGCGGCTGTTCGCGCCGCTCTATCTCTCGAACGAGTGCATAAACAACTGCAGCTACTGCGGGTTCTCCCGCGACAATCCGATTCTGAGAGTGACGCTCAGCGTGGAACAGGTGGTCGCCGAAGGCCGGTATCTGGCGCGGGAAGGTTTCCGTCATGTCCTCCTCGTCGCGGGCGAACATCCGAAATTCGTCAGCCAAAATTATCTGGCGGACTGCGTGCGCGCGCTGGCGCCGGAATTTTCGTCGATCTCGATCGAAGTCGGGCCGATGGAGACCGCGGATTACGTTCCAATCATTCAAACCGGCGCGGAAGGGCTCGTGGTTTACCAGGAAACTTACAACCGCGAAACCTATGCCGACCTGCACACGTCAGGACCGAAACGCGATTTCAATTGGCGGCTCGATTGCGCGCAGCGCGGTTACGACGCGGGATTTCGACGGCTCGGTATCGGCGCGCTTTTCGGGCTTTGCCACTGGCAGGAGGAAGCGCTCGGCCTGGCCGCGCACGCGGAATATTTGCTGAAACATTGCTGGCAGGCGCAGATCACCGTGAGCCTGCCGCGCTTGCGTCCGGCAGCGGGAGAATTTCATCCGCCATTTTCAATGACGGATCGCGAGCTGGCGCAATTGATTTGCGCCTTTCGCGTCACGTTTCCGGAAGTCGGGATCGTGCTGAGCACGCGCGAGCGCGCGGCGTTGCGGGATGCGTTGGCGCCCCTGGGCGTAACCATGATGAGCGCCGGGAGCCATACCGAGCCCGGCGGCTATACGCGCCAGGGCAGGGATGATCTGCATCGCACGGTGCGCGGACGGATCGTTGCGCCGGAGTTTGAAAAGGGCGAGGACCTGCAGGCGACCGGGCAATTCGAAATTAGCGACGGCCGCTCGCCAGCGGAAGTCGCGGAAGCATTGCGGCAGCGCGGGTTCGAGCCGGTCTGGAAAGATTGGGACGCCAGCCTGGTGGCGACATGAACGTTTTGGTGAATGGTGAGCCCGCCGAAATATCTGGCCTAACGAATGTCGCGGAGCTCGCGAAGCACTACGGTTTGCAACCGAACAGTGTCCTGATCGAGCACAACACCGTCGCGCTCCACCAGCGGGAGTGGACCGAGCGGAAACTTGCCGAAGGCGATCGCATCGAGTTCGTGCGGGTCGTGGCCGGCGGTTAGGTGGAACATAGGCCTCGGGCCTGTGCGCCCAACGGACATTTTGTCCGTTGCCGGATTTCTGTGGGGTGAAAGTCGCGGATTCTGCGGAGTGCAACTCCGCTAGGCGCACAGACCGGAGGTCTATGTTCCTACCTTCGCGCCGCCACCGCCAGGCGCAGCCCGAGAAAAATAAAGAGCGAGCCGACGGCGCGATTGAGGAGCGCGGTAACGCTGGCGCTCTCGCGCAACCGGGCGCTGAACGCGCTCGCGAACCAGGCCAGGATCAAACACCAGATCGTTCCGGTGGTGACGAAGGTCAGCCCCAGAACAAGGAACGCGATCGTTTTCGATGGCGCGGCCGAATCGATGAACTGCGGCAGGAACGCCAAGAAGAACAACGCGACTTTCGGATTCAGCACATTCGTCAGGATTCCCTGCCGGAAAGCGGCCCCGGCGTCCCGGTGCCGAAAGTGCGCGGGCATCGCTAACTCGTGCTGGCGCTCCAGCAACGCGCGCACGCCGAGAAAAATCAGATAGGCCGCGCCGGCGAGCTTAATGAAGGTGAAGGCCCAGGCGGATGTTGCGAGAAATGCCGAGAGCCCCAGCGCCGCCGCGCCCGTGTGGAAAATGCTCCCGACGCAGATGCCCAGCGCGGAAGCGACGCCCGCACGCCGTCCATGCGCGATGCTGCGCCCAAGAATGTAAAGCGTATCCGGGCCCGGGGTCAGATTGAGCAGGATCCCGGTGGTGACGAAGAGAGCGAAGTCGTGGATTCCAAACATGGTCGAAGCTGAAACACTGAAACGCTTTAGCTCGCCTGTTTTACCACGACGCGCATGCCGTCCTTGTGAATCACCGTGATCGGCGTTTCCGCGGCGATGAATTCGCCTTCCGTCACCACGTCGACGATGTGATCGGCAAAGCGACCTTTGCCGCTGGGCCGCAAAGTTGTCTGCGCGGTCCCCTGCATACCGGGAGTGAGATCGAGCGCGGTGGCGAATTGGCGCGGAGCCCCGGCGAGCGATGGGCCGGGAGGATTTGTCGTCATGAGAGCGAAGCGGCGGTAGAGATTGGTCTTCGGGAGATAACGCGCCAGAACCATGATGACCACGGTGGCGGCGACGAGGGAGAAAAAGAGATTCCGCAGAGGGATCGCAAGCATGTCGCCGGTGGGGAAAAAAGTTTCGCCGGGATAACGATCGATCATGGCCCAAAGGAGCGAGGCCAGCATGAGAAAGACGCCGATCACGCCGAAGACAATCGTCGAGTGGGCGAAGAAAAGGATTTCGACTAAAACGAAAACCACTCCGAGCACGAAAAGGGCGACGACTTCCCAACCGGCGAGCCCGGCGAGATAATGTCCGGCAAAGAAAAGCGCGAAACAGATCGCGGCGATGATCCCCGGCATGCTCACACCCGGCATTTTGAATTCGAGATAAGCGCAGATGATCCCGAGCAGCAGAAGCAAGGGCGCGAGCGAGGTGATCCAAAACGCCAGGCGCTCGAAACCGCTGGGATCGACGGCGACGAGGGCGCCTTTGAGCCCGGCCTTCTTCGCGAGATCAGCCACAGAATCGGCAAGCCCGTCGGCGAGGAGCGGTTTGCCGTTGATGAGCTCGGTCGCTTCCTGCGCGTTCAAAGTCAGCAGCGTTCCTTTCGCGTGGACTACGCGGTCGCCGATCTTTACTTCCCTCTCCTTGTCCATGAACGCTTCGCCGATGTCGGGATTGTGGCCGTTGCGGGTGGCGGAATTGCGGACGAGGGCCGACCAATACGACAGCGTTTTGTCTTTCTCAGTCCCGGTAAGCTCAGCGCCGGTCGCGAGCACGGGAGCGGCGGCGCCGATCGCGCTCACCGGCGACATATATATATGACGGGTGGCCAGGGCGATGAGGGAGCCGGCGGAACCGGCGTTGGTGTTGATGAAGGTGTAGGTCGGCAGCGTGGTGCGGTTGAGCGCGCCGGCAATGTCGCCCGCGGAATCGAGCCGGCCGCCATAGGTGTCCATCTCGATGATGATCGCGCCCGCGCCGGCATTCTCCGCGGCCTTGATCGCCCGGCGCAGATACAAATGCAGAGGCGGCGAGATTTCTCCGCTGAGCGCGATGACCACGGTGTCGCCTTTCCGCACGATCTCGCGCGCGTGCATTGGCGGCGCGATGGCGGCCAGACCCAGGAGCAACGGCAACAGCCGGAACAATGTTCTCATCAAAAAATCGCTTCTCGTTTAATTTGAATCGCGACCGGCGGCAACACGAGCGAAAAGTAAACGCGCATGGGAACGATCCCGACCCAAACCATCGAGCAGATCGCGGCCGCGAACGATATCGTGGAAGTGATCGGGACTTATTTCCCGCTCAAGCGCGCGGGCTCGACCTTCAAGGCGCTCTGTCCGTTTCACCAGGAGAAGACGCCGTCGTTCACGGTGAGTCCGTCGCGGCAGACGTTCCATTGCTTCGGCTGCGGCGCGGGCGGGAGCGTTTTCCGGTTCGTGATGGATTACGAGCACCTCGATTTCCCGGCGGCGGTGAAGAAACTCGCGACCCGAGTGGGAATTCCGGTGATCGAGGAGCGCGGTTCAAGCACCGGGGAAGATGACCGGCAACAGGAGACTCGCCGCGCTCTGCTCCAGTTGCACGCGGAAGCAGCCGAGTGGTTCTACGAGAACCTGGTGAAGGCGAAGATCGGCGCGCCGGCGCGCGAGTACTTGAAAGGGCGCGGAATCGATCGCCGGATCGCGAAGGATTGGCAGATCGGTTTCGCGCCGGAGAGCTGGGACGCTTTTCTGAGCTGGGCGCTCGAGCGCGGCTATCAGCAGCGGTTGTTACTCGAGAGTGGACTCGTCACGCGGCGGGATGAAAGCGCGGGCGAAGACAAAGGCTACGATCGGTTCCGGAACCGGATCATGTTCCCGATCCACAACGATGTGGGCGAAGTGATCGCGTTTAGCGGGCGCATTCTGGATAAGGAAGCGGAGGCCGCGAAATACGTGAACTCGCCGGAGACGCCGCTGTTCCGAAAAGGCCGCGTGCTTTTCGGTCTGCACAAAACGAAGCGGGGACTGATCGAGGCGGATTGCGCGATCGTTTGCGAAGGGCAACTCGACCTGATCACGCTATTCGAGGCCGGGATCATCAATGTCGTCGCGCCGCAGGGGACGGCCTTCACGGAAAACCAGGCGAGGATCCTGAAGCGGTTCGTCAGCGAAGTCGTCCTTTGTTTCGACGCGGACGCGGCCGGGCAAAAGGCGGCGGAGCGTTCGCTGGATGCATTGCTCCAAAATAATCTCGTGGTGCGCGTCGCAGAAATGCCGGCGGGCGAAGATCCCGACTCGATGGTGCGAAAAAAGGGTCGCGAGGAATTTGAAAAACGGGTAGCGGCCGCCCGCGATTTTTTCGATTGGTGGATCGAACACGAAACGAGCGCGTCGGATTTGGATTCGCTCGGTGCCAAAATGCAGCTGGCCCAGAAACTGGCTGAGACGATCGGCCGCGTCCAGGATCCGATGATGCGCGGCGAAGTAGCGAACCGGGCGAGCGCGCGGATCGGGGTGCCACGGGCGGATTTCGACCGCCTGCTCAGCAAACCGGGCCGCGATCGGTTCTCGATTGATGACGGCGAAGCGCGGGCGGAAGTGTTGCCGCCGCCGCGACACGATATCGCCATGCTTTGCCTGCTCGCGTTGCGCCACGAGAAAGCGCGGGAGTTTCTCCTCGCCCAGGATTGGCGCGAGATGCTTTCCCACACGCCGGATGCGCAAATCCTCGGGCGGATTTTGGAAAGCGACCTGCGCCCGGATGATCCGTCCTCGCTGAACGCGTTCATGTCCAGCCTGAGCCCGGGCGAAGAGGCGCTGGTGTCCGGTTGGCTGCTCCAGAAGATGCCGCCGAACGGGCTCGAGGTCGCCCAGGGCTGGTGGACTGGGCTCCGCCAGGCAGTTTTGCGGCGCCAACTCCAGATCGCCGAAGGCCGGATGAAGCTTCCGCGCCTGACCACCGGTGAAGCGGTCAATTTGCAGAAACAAATTCTTGACCTTACGGAGCAACTCCGCGACCTTTCCGCGTTTTCGTCCGCCCGCGTGCTCGACAGCTGAAATGCTGCCGTTGAGGGGGCGGGAAAGGCCGGCGAGCTGGCTTGAAAACAGCGATACCTCTAAAGCACTCAAGATTTGGCAACTCACTCGAGAAAACAGACGCGACGCGGGGCCCGACCGTCTCCGAAGAAGCCGGCCAAGACAAAGCGGCCGCAGAAAGCGAAGGCAAAACGAAAAGCTGCGCCTCGACCCTCGAAACGGATCGTCGCTTTCAAGAGTTCCGGTTCGAAGAAAAAGAAGATCTCCGCCTTGCCGGCAACGAGACAATTAAACGGCGCGGAAGATTCCGGTGTGGAAGATATTTTGCCGCCCACTGGCGGAACCGATGTGCAGACGCGCATCCGCGAGCTGATCAAGCTCGCGAAGGAACAGGGTTATCTCACCTTCGACGATCTCAACGAGGCGTTGCCGCCCGACATCAGCGACGCGGACGAACTCGACGCCATCCTCACCCGGCTACGCCGGATGGAAATCGACATCATCGAAGCGTCCGAGGTGGATCGCTACAAGGACGGCAAGAAGGAAGCCGAGGACGAAGAAGAGGAAAAACCGGAGCCGAAGCTCGATATTCTCGACGACCCGGTGCGGATGTATCTCAAGCAAATGGGCCAGGTGCCCTTGCTGACACGCGAGCAGGAGGTCGAGATTTCGAAACGGATCGAAGAAGCCGAGATCATGGTGCAGCGGCTGATCAATCGCTTCGGGTTCATCGCGCAGGCGCACCTCGATCTCGCCCAGAAACTCACCGAGGGCGGAGAACGATTCGATCGCGTGATTCTCGACAAGAAAATCGAGAGCCGCGAGCGCTACATGAAAATGTTGCCGCGGCTCTGCAAGCAGGTCGAGAAACTGAGCGCTTCAATTCGCCAGCAGTATGCCCACATTTTGCACGGCCCGGGCCGGCGCGACGCGCGGAAGGCGAAAGCGTTCCAGAAAGCGGTCACGGCGTTGCAGAAGCTTTACCCGAAATTTTATTTCAAACAGAAAGTGACCGAGGAATTCGTCCATCTCGCGGACGAGCGGTTCCAGGCGCTGACCCATTTGCAGGGCGAAATCAGCAAGCATCCGCGCGACAACGGCGCCCGCTCGCCCCTGGGGATCAAGACGCGGGACTTGGAAAGCTCGCTCTGGCTTTCGCTCGAGGAATACACCGAGCAATATCGCGCCCTCAAGAGCTGGCTGCACAAGGCGCTCCGCGCGAAGACGGAAATGGTGGAAGCTAACCTGCGCCTCGTCATTTCCATCGCCAAGAAATACACGAACCGTGGCCTGTCGTTTCTCGATCTGATCCAGGAAGGGAACATGGGGCTGATGAAGGCGGTGGAGAAATTCGAATACCGGCGCGGCTATAAATTTTCCACCTACGCGACGTGGTGGATCCGGCAGGCGATCACGCGCTCGATCGCGGATCAGGCGCGGACGATTCGCATTCCGGTGCACATGATCGAGACGATCAACAAATTGATGCGCGTGCAGAAGCAGCTCGTCCAGGAATACGGGCGGGAGCCGACGCCGGAAGAAGTGGCCGAGGAAATCCTGCTGCCGGTCGATCGGGTGCGGGCGGTGCTGAAGATGGCGCAGCAGCCGATCTCATTGCAATCGCCCGTGGGCGAAAGCGAAGAAACGAATTTCGGCGATTTCATCGAGGACAAGGGCGCCGAGAATCCGAGCGACATGACGGCGATCGTGCTCCTGAAGGAGAAGATCAAGGATGTCCTGGAGACCTTGACCGATCGCGAGCGGCAGGTGCTCGAGCAACGTTTTGGCCTGGTGGACGGTTACAGCCGGACTTTGGAAGAAGTCGGCCGGCAATTTCGCGTGACCCGCGAACGGATCAGGCAGATAGAAGCTAAGGCCCTCCGCAAGATGCGCCATCCCACCCGGATCCGGCAGCTGGAAGGGTTCCTGGAAGCGGCCGAAACGTGATTGATCTGCGAGCCGTTTTCGGCCAGAAACTTTCCTGCCTTCCCGGAGTTTAATTAATCGCTTATGAAACGCGAAGAAGACGAAAAACTGTGGGACCTGCTCGGTCGTTCTGCTGAGCCGAAGATCTCGCCGTTTTTTGCCCGGAATGTCGTCCGGAAAATTCGCGAAGCTCAAGGAGAACCCTCACCGCGACGCTGGTGGAATCTGCGCTGGGCTGTGCCGGCTGCCGGCGTCGCCGTAGCCATTATCGCCGCGGTCTCACTGCGTTTCCAAATGCCTGAACGCACTCAATCCGATTCCCGGGGAGACGCTTTGGCATTGTCCGAAGCTCAAGACAGCGACTTGATGACGGACCTCGACGATTTGGTCGCCTCTGATGAGAGCAATTCGTGGGACGACGGCGTCCTGCTGTAATTCGCTAAAAAAAATGAGCTGGCCAGGGATTTCCCAGCCAGCTCAATCAAAAAACAACCTCGCGTTCGGCTTAGTAGTACCGGCGATAATAGGGATACCGATGGTACCGCCGCAGATGATGGCGATGATACCGCGGCCCCACGTAGATGACCTCGCGCGGGTATCCGTAATAATAGTCGTACGGATAAGCACGGGAGTAATTGTAGCCATAGCCATACGGATAACCGTACCCGTAGCTGCTGTACCCGTACGGGAAGCCGAAGCCGATTCCCACCGAAACTCGCGCCTCACTCCGCGGGACCGCCGCGAATCCAAAGGCGCCGACCGCGAACGCGATCAAAAGAAATTTTTTCCAGTTCATAATGATTCCTCCGTTAACGTTACTGACAATTTAACACGAATTTAGACGCGAGCTTCTTGAGAATTATTCGGCGCGGTGTCGATCGAATGTCGGATAACCGACGACGCACAGGTCCGTGCCGATTCTCGCATAGCGAGCGCGAGTCAGGCGCGGCGCGGCTGAGGTAGCTCCTGCGCCATTACCCGCGAAGGCGAGCACTGACCCGCCGGTGAAAATCGGGGCAACATAAATCTGGACCTTATCGATCAGGCGGCGATCCAAAGCCTGACCGAGAATGTCGCCGCCTCCTTCGATTAACACACTGGTGATTTCTTTTGCGCCTAGCTCGCGCAGGAGAGCATCGAGTTGAATTTGGCGGTAAACCAAGGTGCGCGCCGCGAAACGATCGGTAAAGATTCGCGCCCGAGCCGGCAGTTTTTCCGAGCGCGAAAGCACGATGCGCCAGGGCTGCTTCGATGCCGCCTGTCCACGCAGGGTCAACCGAGGATTGTCCGCGCGGATGGTTTCAGCGCCGACCAGGATGGCGTCGACTCGAGAACGGAGGCGGTGAGCATCCCGCCGAGATGCTGCGGAAGTCAGCCATCGGTCTTCCGATGGCGGAGTCGTCAGCCGCCCATCGAGACTCATGCCGCATTTCGCGATGACAAACGGGACCCCGGTCCGAATCCATTTGTTGTAACTTTCATTCAGCTCGGAGCACTCCTCCGACAAAACGCCGACCCGGACATCGATCCCGGCTTTTTTGAGTCGGTCGATGCCGCGCCCGGCATGCTTCGGATTTGGGTCGAGCGCGCCGATCACCAACTTTTTAACGCTGGCGTCGATGATCGCAGTCGTGCAGGGGCCGGTTCTTCCGGTCGTAGAGCACGGTTCGAGCGTCACATACAAAGTAGCGCTCTTCGGGACCGTCCGACCGAAACGGGCAAGACATTCGGCTTCGGCATGTGGTGCGCCTGCGCGGCGATGATGGCCGCGAGCCGCAACTTTGCCGTCGACCACGAGCACGGCACCCACGGCTGGATTTGGACTCGTTAGGCCAAGACCGCGGCGCGCTTCGATAAGCGCCGCTCGCATGAATCGTTCTTCCACATTTAGGCTCACCATTCCCCCGCAGAGATATCGCCGCCGGGGCTCGAACGCAACCGTCCTGAGCGCTGTTGACCGAGCCATTTTTACCCAATCGCCACCGCGTACTGATTACCGGATGTGTGCCAATGCGTCTTAAATTGCAAGATGGCCGTATCCGATCCTGTTTTAGTAAATCATTACCTCACACTATGTTGTGAATACTTCCCAGGGTGCCACCGGCCGTGGCATTTCTCTCGCTGAAATAAGAAGCGGTCTTTCAACTCCAAGCTTACAAAGGAAAGGAAATCCATATGAGTTTAATTCGTTACCAAACCCCGAGTTCCGTGATGTGGCCGTCGCTTAATCGCTGGGCGAATTTGCGGGACGACCTTGATACTTTGCTCGAGCTGCCGTTTTTAAGCGGCGGCGCACGGCAGGAGCAACTCTTCACCGGCTGGACTCCGGCGCTCGATCTTTATCAGAACAACGATAACGTCGTCGCCGTTGTCGAACTTCCCGGCATGCGCAAGGAAGACATCGAAATCTCGCTGCATGACGGCACCCTGACCATCGGCGGCGAGCGCAAAGCGCAATCCGGCGGCAATGGCGAGAGCGCCACGCGGACCGAGCGGTTCACCGGCAAATTCCGCCGCAGCATCACGCTGCCGACGCGGGTCGATGCGAACAAGGTGAACGCCACCTACAAGGACGGCATTCTCACCGTGACGCTCCCGAAAGCGGAAGAGGCCAAGCCGAAACAAATTCAGGTCGACGTCAGCTAAACAATTTAAAGAAAGGAAAACCGAATGAATACTTTGGTTCGTGAAAATCGCAGCGGCACCAGCAACGGCGAGCGTGCGGAGGAGCAGTTCATAGCTCCGGCAGCCACCGTCCTCGAGAACGCCGATGGCTACACGCTCGAAGTCGAAATGCCGGGCGTAAGCAAGGACACCCTCGAAATGTGGGTCGAGAACAACGAGCTCACCATTCTTGGACGGCGCTCGTTGCCGGCCGTGGAGGGAACGCTCCTCCACCGCGAGTCGCGCCCGGAAAATTTCCGGCGCACGTTCGAGCTCGATCCGTCGATCGACGCTGAAAAAATCAGCGCCAAGATCGAACAGGGCGTCGTGAGCCTGACGCTCCTGAAGGCGGAGCAGGTCAAGCCGCGCAAGATCACCGTCGGCTAAGAAATCGAATTGTTGGGTTAGTTAGCGCAGGCCGCGAGCCGGAAGGTTTGCGGCCTGTCGTTATTTTACGACACCGTTTTAAGCTTTTCTGCTTGGCGAAGTCCGCGACCGCACGTACTTAAGAGGCCCCTCCCTATGGCTACAAAAACTGAAGAGAAAACTGCCGACGACAAAGTCACCGCCGCGCGCAACAAGAACCTCGATCTCGCGATCCAGCAGATCGCCAAAGATTATGGCGACGGCGCCATCATGCGACTTGGCGACGAATCAATCGTCGACATCGACGTTATCCCCACCGGAAACATTTTGATCGACCGCGCCCTCGGCGTCGGTGGATTTCCGCGCGGACGCGTGGTGGAAGTTTATGGGCCGGAATCGTCCGGCAAAACGACGCTCACCCTCACGGTGATCGCGCAGGCCCAGAAGCGCGGCGGCCTGGCGGCGTTCATCGATGTCGAGCATGCCCTCGACCCGCAATATGCTCGCCGGCTCGGGGTGAACCTGGACGATCTCCTGGTTTCCCAGCCGAGCTCCGGCGAAGAAGCGCTCCGCATTTGCGAAACGCTCGTGCGCTCGAACGCGCTCGACGTGATCGTGCTCGATTCGGTCGCGGCCCTCGTCACGAAGGCGGAACTGGAAGGCGAGATCGGCGACGTTACGGTCGGCGCGCAGGCGCGGCTGATGAGCGCCGCCTTGCGCAAACTCACCGCGCTGATTTCCAAGGCGCGGACCTGTTGCGTTTTCACGAACCAGATCCGCGAAAAGATCGGCGTCATGTTCGGCAACCCGGAAACCACGCCCGGCGGCAAAGCGCTTAAATTCTACGCGAGCGTGCGCATCGATATTCGTCGCATTGGCGCGATCAAACAGACGGACGGCGTGGTGACCGGCAATCGGACCCGGGTGAAGGTCGTGAAGAACAAAGTGGCGCCGCCGTTCACCGAAGCCGAGTTCGACATCATGTATAACGAGGGAATTTCCTCGACCGGCGCGCTCCTCGACCTCGCGCTCGAGAAGCAAATCATCGAGAAGCGCGGTTCCTGGCTCAGCTACAAAGGCACGCAGCTCGCCCAGGGCCGCGACGCCGGCAAAGACGCGTTGAAAAACGATCCCGCGCTTTACGAAGAGATCGAGACCGCGGTCAAGGCGAAGCTCGACGAAGAAAAGAAGTAAGCCTCTTGCTGTAGCGGCGGTCTATGACCGCGGGAAATTTCGCTGCGACACGTTCACATTCGGCGGTCATAGACCGCCGCTACAGAGCGCGCTAACGTCATTCCGTCCATGACCGCCGCCGAGATTCGTCAATCCTTTCTCGATTTCTTTCGCGAGAAACAGCACAGCGTCGTGCCCTCGGCTTCGCTCCTGCCGGATTCGCCGAACCTGCTTTTCACGAACGCCGGGATGAACCAGTTCGTCCCGATTTTTCTCGGGCAACAAAAACCGAGCTGGGATCCGCCGCGCGTGGCCGACACCCAGAAGTGCATCCGGGCCGGAGGCAAGCATAACGATCTCGATGACGTCGGTCTCGACACCTATCACCACACATTTTTCGAGATGCTCGGCAACTGGAGTTTCGGCGATTATTTCAAAAAGGAAGCGATCGAATGGGCGTGGGAACTCGTGGTCGGGCGCTGGAAACTTCCAGCGTCGCGGCTTTACGCGACGGTTTACAAACCGGGCCCGGGCGAACCGAGCGAGTTCGACCAGGAAGCGCACGATTACTGGGCGACATTGTTCGAGAAGGCCGGGCTCGATCCCGCCGTCCATGTCGTCAACGGGAACAAGAAGGACAACTTTTGGATGATGGGCGATACCGGGCCGTGCGGCCCGTGCTCCGAATTACACGTCGATCTCACGCCGGCCGGCGACACGAAAGGCTCGCTCGTCAACGCCGGTGATGCTCGCTGCATCGAGATCTGGAACCTCGTGTTCATTCAGTTCAACGCGAACGCGGATGCGACGTTCTCGCCTTTGCCGCAGCGTCACGTCGATACCGGCCTGGGCCTGGAGCGCATCACGGCGATGATCCAAGGTACGAAGAATTTCACCGATTTCACTGGCATCATCTCGAACTACGAGACCAATGTCTTCCGCCCCATCTTCGACGAATTGGAGAAGCTGAGCGGGAAAAAATACACCAGCACGTTGCCGGATTCTTCGGATCGGGGAGCGCACGCGCCCTCGCGTGCCGGAGTCGGCGCCTCGCCGACGGCATCCGGCGAGGCGCCGGACGCAACACCCGAGGCGGGTGTGCTCCCCAGAGCAGAACAAGAGAAGATCGACATCGCCTTCCGTGTCATCGCCGATCACATCCGCACGTTGAGTTTCGCCATCGCGGATGGAATCCAGCCGAGCAACGAAGGACGCGGCTACGTCCTGCGCCGCATCCTGCGCCGCGCCGTACGTTATGGACGCACGCTTGGCTTTCAACAGCCGTTCTTCTACCTCCTGGTCGATGTCCTCGCCAACACGATGGGCGATGTTTTTCCGGAACTGCGGAACAAGCACAAGTTGATCAAGGATACACTGCGTCGGGAGGAAGAAGGATTTAACAAAACGCTGGATAAAGGAATTGAAGTCTTCACGACGGCTACCTTCTGTGTTCCTCCCGAAGACAATCGGAACTTGGGATCAATTACGGCGACAGGGGCTCAGGAAAACGCTGAGTTCATGACGACTCTGGAGGGGAGAATGATAACTGGTGAGTTCGCCTTCAAACTTTACGACACCTACGGCTTCCCTCTCGATCTGACTGAGCTAATGGGTCGCGAGCGCGGCCTGTCTGTTGACGTGGCGGGGTTCGAGCGGCTGATGGATGAACAGCGTGAGCGCGCGCGCAAGAGCCAGAAGAAACAAGCGATCGAGCTCGAAGACGGGAAGCTGGATGTCGCGCCGACAAAGTTTCTTGGCTACGATTTTCCGGAGATGGAAGCGGTCGTCGAAGCAGTGTTGGCCGGTCGCGCGCCTAACGAGTTCAATATCGTTCTCGACCGAACGCCTTGTTACGCGGAGATGGGCGGTCAGGTTGGTGACCACGGACTGCTTCATGTTCCCGGGCATGATCAAAGTGAGGTAGGCCAGCTCGCAATTTTCGACACGCGAAAACGCGGAGATGTTTTCGTTCATGTCAGCCGCCTGATGGAGGGGCGCGCTCCCGAACCGGGCGAAGCGGTCCGCGTATCGGTCGACGCGGCGCGACGAGATCCGATTCAGGGACATCATACTGTCACGCACGTGTTGCATTGGGCGCTGCACGAGAAAGTGAGCAAAGAAGCGGTGCAGAAGGGGAGTTACGTCGGGCCGGAGAAATTGACGTTCGATTTTTCGAGTGCGGCGCTGACGGGAGAACAGAAGCGCGAGGTCGAGAGATTGGTGAACGAGAAGATCGCGGAGAACGCGCCGGTTTCCTGGACGGAGATTCCGTATGCGGAAGCGAAGAAACGTTCGGATATCCAGCAGTTCTTCGGCGACAAATATGGCGAGAAAGTTCGCGTGGTGCAGATCGGCGGAGAACCGAAGCAGCTCAATGGATACTCGATGGAGCTGTGCGGCGGGACGCATGTGCGCGCCACGGGCGACATCGGATCGTTTCGGATCGTGAGGGAGGAAGCGATCGCAGCGGGGATTCGCCGGATCGAAGCGGTGGCGGGGGAGGCGGCGAAAAACTGGGCGCGGGAGGAAGCAGTGCGTCAGCAGGAGAAGTTTGGGGCCCTGGAACGGAAAAAGAGTGGCATCGCGGCGCTGCCGGCGTTCAGCGACAACGCGGAGACGGCGACGATGCTGCAGCAAATCGACGCGCGCGCCGCTCATCTCGAAAAGCTCGAGGCCGAAGTGAGCGAGTGGCAAAAACAACAGTCGAAAGCTTCGGAAGCGGACGTGAAGAGCCGTGCCGCTGCGATCGCGAAAGAGCTTCGCGCGGCGCATGCAACGGACAAGGCGATCGTTGCTTCAGTGGCCGACGCCGACGGGAAACTGCTTCAGGGCGTGGTCGACGCGCTCAAATCCCATTTTGGCGGACCGATCTTTTTGGCCGGCGCCCTCGACGGACGCGTCGCCTTGGTCGCATCCGTTCCCAAAGAACTCACGACGCAATTCCAGGCGAATAAGCTGATCCAGGAAATCGCGCCCATCGTCGGCGGCAAAGGCGGCGGCCGGCCGGACAATGCGCAGGGCGCAGGGAAAGACACGGCGAAAATCGACGCCGCTCTCGCCCGCGCGCGCGAGCTTCTTCTGTAGCCGCTGCCCTGCGGGCAGCGCGAGAGCGACAAGACAGCGACGCCACCGCCCGCGCTTCGCATAGCGAAGCGGCTACAGAAGCGATCGGGGCGACAGCTAACTTGGCAACAACAGAGTCACCAACGCGGTTGCTCCGACCGCGACGATCAGGATCACGAAATAAACGATTCCGCCGAACACGAACTTAACTAGGGTAAGGAACCAGCCCTGCCCGTAGACGCGGCGGATGGAGAGAAAGATCTGGACGAGAATCGCGAGCGTCATAAGTCCGGTAATCCATCCGGCGAGGGCCGGCACGGTTCGATTGGCGCCCATTACGGCGAGCGAGGTGATGATTACCGCCACATAAAGAAAAGTGTGGACGTGCAACGCGTAGACCAGGTGCTCGACGTAGAAGCGCCGCTTGCGGAGGTAGAGAATTTTCAGGACGAAAGCAAAAAGCGGGATGCAGCAGAGCATCATCGCCGGGATGTTACTCCTCAAGGTGTCGGCGAAAAGGCGGGCCTTGCTGCCGTCCTCGCCAATCTTTTCTTTGATCTGCTTTTCTATCCATATTCCGAAAGGCGTTTTCTTGCCGTCCGCGCGGGTGCTGAAATGCATAGTCTCGTTTTCCTTTGGCTTTGGGGTCGCGCTCACCGCAGGAACTGATGGCTGATCTCCAGATTCGGTCGCGATGGAAGGATCGGTCACTTTGATTGAAGCATCGGGCACGTTACGTGGAGGTGCTGGCGCTTTGGAAATGCGCGCGATGGCCGTGGCCATTTCCGCGCGTTCCTCCACGGTAAGATTCTTTCGGAAGCTCGATTTGAGAAAGACGCGAAATGCCGCCTTAAGCTCGGCGCGTTCCTGTTCCGAGAGCGTCCCCTCGCCTTGCAAGAGTTTTGTGCGCGCGGTCTCCACTTGTTGACGCTGCTCGGCGGTGAGCGGCGACTCCGGCCCAGTCAACTTGGCGAGATTGGTCGCGAGCTCGGTGCGGTCCTGCACCGTTAATGGAACCGGCGGCGGCGAGTCGAAATTGATCGCGCGCGCCAGGAGAAAGAAAATAATGCTGGCGATCAGATAGAGACGAAGCGGATGAACGTAGCGGGCGCGGCGGCCGGCGTTGAAGTCGTTCGTCAGCTCCCATGGGCGAATCAAAAGCAGGCCCAGCGTTTTGAGAAATTTCGTGTCCCAGTTCAGGAAGGAATCCGCGGCGTCCCACAGGACTCGAAGAATCGAACGGCGGTAGTCGATCGCATGCTGTCCGCATTGCGCGCAGAACTCGCCCGTCAAGGGGGCGCCGCAATTCTCGCAATGGGTCAGCGGCTGCTCCGGCATTTTCGACCGGCGCCGGAAGATTCCGCGCCGTCGCGGCGGCTCCTCGGCCACCGAGGAAGCGGCATCAGCCAGGATAATGTTTTCGAGTTCGTCGCTCATCGTCTCCGCGTCATTTTATCGCCGCCCACACTCGATGCACGTCGTCGTGGTCTTCGAGCGTCCGGAGAAATTCGCCGGTGTGGGTGCGCTGTTCGTCGGTCAGCTCGGGGAAATTTTTGGCAAGGTAACCGAGCTCGCTGGTGACGATCGTCCAGCCATTCGCGGCCAACCATTGCGAAACCGAATGCAGATCGCCGCGCTCGGTGATGAAACGCGCGCCAGCCGCGCCTTCCGGGATATCGTCATTCTGCGCTGGCGAAAGCGGTTCGACATTTTGCGCGCCGGCTTCGATCGCCGCCGCTTCAATGTCCGCGCTCGGATCGGCGTCGTGCGCGTCCACGAGTCCGACATGATCGAAGAGGAATTTGTTGCTGCCGGGCGCGCCGAGCTGGCCACCTTTCTTGAACAGGACGCGAATTTCTGGCGCGGTGCGGTTGTTGTTGTCGGTGAGGACTTCGACAATGATCGGCACCTTGTTCGGCGCGTAACCTTCGAAGACGACCTGCTCCATGACGAGCTTCTCGTCGCCGATCCCGGCGCCCTTCTTGATCGCGCGCTCAACCACGTCGCGCGTCACGTTGGCCTTTCGCGCCTTGTCCACCACAGCCGCCAGGCGCGGATTGCCCGCCACCTCGGCTCCACCGAGTTTCGCCGCGACCATTATTTCCTTTACGAGCTTTCCGACGATCTGGCCTTTCTTGAGTCCAGCGACTTCTCGTTTCGCGTGCAACCATTGGCGACCCATGTTCTGGGTTTAGCAGTTGCGGCGTGGCTCAGCAAGCGAGCGCCTCTTCTGTAGCCGCCGCCCTGTGGGCGGCGTGAGAGCAGGCAAGGCTAACACCCACGCTTCGCACAGCGAAGCGGCTACAGAAGAGCGGCTAGACCGCTACTCGCGAAACAGAAATAGCGCCGCAGTCCCGACAGCCCCGATCGCAAAGAGCGCGATGTCGTTCGCAACGAAATAGGGATACGCCATCAGCGCGAGCCCCAGGAACATCGGCTTCCAGACGTGCATTCGTTTTCCGTAAATGAACGCGACGAAACCGATCGAGCCGAAGAGCAATCCGCCGATGAGATTCGCGCCGCTGAAAACAGGCATGCTGTTTTTGGAAGCTAAAGGCGAGCCACGCCCGAGGATCAATTAGCGTTGACCACCTAGCGGCGAATCGCCATACCATCGCGGCGTGGCAAGTTCGCTTTTCTCGCGTAAACCGATCGCGGCTTTAGTCGCAGAGGGAGAGAATCCCAAAGGTCTCCGCCGGGTGCTTGGTCCTGGAGACTTGATCATGCTCGCGATCGGCGCCGTGATTGGCGCCGGTATTTTTTCCTCCATCGGCACGGCCGCGGCCGGCGAGATTTTGCCGAGTGGGGAAGTCATTCGGCTCGGCGCGGGACCGGCCTTGATCTTGTCGTTCGTTTTGTTAGGCGTGGTCTGCGGTCTCGCAGCGCTTTGTTATGCAGAACTCGCGGCGATGATTCCGCAAGCTGGCAGTGCCTATGCCTACTCTTACGCGACCCTGGGCGAACTGGTCGCGTGGATCATAGGTTGGGATCTCATTCTCGAGTACGCCGTCGGCAACGTCGCCGTCGCCATCGCATGGAGCGGTTATTTAACGTCACTGCTCTCGGGTTTCGGGATTTCTTTTCCAGATTGGCTCACCCACGGCTATCGCACCGCGCTATTCAGCAGCGATCCCGCCGTGCATGGTCTGTTGCAAACCGCCCCACGCATCTTCGGGATTCCGATTTTGTTGAACTTGCCGGCCTTCGCCATCGTCATGGCGATCACCTGCCTGCTCTATCGCGGGGTGCGCGAAAGTGCGCGGGCGAACAATATCATGGTGGTGGTGAAATTGCTGGTTCTGGCGCTCTTCGTGGGTGTCGGCGCGTTCCACATTAACCCGGAAAACTACAAACCGTTCGCGCCTAACGGATGGGCGGGCATCCATCAAGGCGCGGCCATTATCTTTTTTGCCTATATCGGGTTCGACGCCATCTCGACCGCCGCGGAAGAGACAAAAAATCCGCAGCGTAACATGCCGATCGGCATTCTCGGCGGGCTGGCGATTTGCACTTTGATTTATGTCGTCGTCGGCGCAGTTGCGACCGGGATCGTGCCCTACACGCAATTGAAGGCCGCCGATCCACTTTCACGCGCGCTCGAGTTGGCCCATTTGCCGAGCGCGAGTTGGATTGTCGCATTTGGCGCTGTCGTCTCGTTGACCGCGGTGCTGCTCGTGTTTCAATACGGGCAACCCCGGATTCTTTTCGCGATGGCGCGCGATGGATTGTTGCCGCGCTGGGCCGCCAAGGTGCATCCGCGATTCAGAACGCCGCACATCACCACGGTTGTTACCGGGCTATTCGTCGGCGTCGGCGCCTTGTATTTTGACGAGAACGAAATCTACGACCTAACGAATATCGGAACGCTGGCCGCCTTCGCCATCGTGTGCGTGGGAGTGCTCGTCTTGCGCTATTCCGATCCGGAGAGGAAACGCCCATTTCGAGTGCGAGCGTTGCCGGTGGTGGCGATTGCGGGCGCGCTGGCCTGTCTTTACACGATGAAAGGTCTGCCGGTTACCGCCTGGCAACGTTTCGGCGTCTGGCTCGCGCTCGGGCTCGGGTTGTATTTTGCCTACGGGTTTCGCCATTCCACGCTCCGTCGTGGTGCGCCTCCGGAGCCGGTGCAGCCGCCACCTTCCATCGTCCCGTAAGGCTGTGGCCGCGGCGCTCAATCGCCGTGCGTTGCGTTCGCGCCAGGAACATAGGCAACTTGCCTGTGTGCCCAGCGGACATGCTGGCCGCTGTCAGCCTGAGCAGCGGAGTGCAACTCCGCTGGACGCACAGACTGAAAGTCTATGTTCCGCGCAGCAAATCGTCCAGATCGAGCGGAACGGTGAACATCGCCACCTCGCCGTTCGGGCCGCGCGGCCAGGATTCTTTCGGCCGATCCCAATAAAGTTCGATGCCGTTCTGGTCGGGATCGCGCAGATACAGCGCTTCGCTCACACCGTGATCGCTCGCGCCGTCGAGAGCGATTTTGGCAGCAGTCAATCGGCGGAGCGCGTCCGCGAGCGTGGCCCGGGTCGGATACACAATCGCGAGATGATACAAGCCCGTGCAATGCTCCGGCGGCGGCGACCCGCCCGCGCTTTCCCACGTGTTGAGCCCGATGTGATGATGATAGCCGCCGGCGGAAACAAACGCGGCTTCCGATCCATATCGCTGCCTCAGCTCGAAACCGAGGACGCCGCAGTAAAACGCGAGTGCGCGATCAATGTCCGAGACCTTCAGATGGACGTGCCCGATGCGGACGGCGGGATCGATTGGCGTTGTCATTCAATCTTTCGTCGCCATTCTTCTGTAGCCGCTTCGCTGTGCGAAGCGTGAGTGATGCGCTGCTGCAGAGATAACCCTCGCGTCGCCCACAGGGCGACGGCTACAGAAGAGGTTTTCAATCGCCGGCTCCCTTGTCGTAGAAAAGAATGTTGATGAGCAGGATGACGCCGGCGGCTGCGGCGGCGAGGAAAAGCAAAATCGCCAGGCCGGGGTAACCCCAGATCCGGAACGAGGTTTCGACTCGCATCAGCATCGCCGCGCCCACGATGAGAGCGGCGATGATCAACCCCACCGTGATCCGGTTCGCCACTTTTTGGAAACCGACCACGAGCGTTTTCTCGTCGATCGCATCGACGGAGACTTTCATTTCGTTGTTTGCGATCACGTCGATGATTTTGTTCAACCGCGAGGGCAGACGTTGCACCAGGTCCTTCAACTCGAGCACGCCGCTGAATAGATTTCCCGGCGACAGACTTTTCATCAGCCGCTGTTGCATGATCTGGGCGGCGTTGCGGCGAATCGACGCGTTCGGATCGAACGTGGGCTCGATGGTGCGGCCTACCTGATCGAGGTTGAGCAGGGTTTTGCCGAGCATCGTCAGCTCGGGCGGAACGCGGATGCTGTTTTCGGCGGAGGCCTGGGTCACTTCGAGGACGAGCCTTCCGACCTGCATCTGCTCCACCGTCGCGCCCTGTTGTTTGGCCACGATCTCCCCGATCCGGCGCTTGAATTCTTTCTCGGTAAAATCCTCCTTCCGCTCGCCGATTTTGATCGCGATGTCCGCCGCGTCGTCACCGCGCCCTTCCGAAATCGCGAGCAAAAGTTGGAGGAGCTGTTCCTGCAATCCGGGCATGATTCGTCCGACCATGCCGAGGTCGATCAACGCGATCCGGTAATCGTCGGTGAGGAAAACATTCCCCGGATGCGGGTCGGCGTGAAAAAAACCGTCGACTAAAATCTGTTGGAGGTAGGCGCGGAAAAGTTCTTCGGCGAGTGCGCCGCCATCGAATTCCATCCGGGTGAGGGGACTGAGGTCCGTGATTTTTTTTCCATGCACGTGCTGCATTGTCAGGACGCGCGAGCTGCTGTAATCCGCGATCGGCTCCGGGACGATGATGTGCTCGAATTCCCTGAGGTGGCTGCCGATGGTGGTGAGGTTGTTCGCCTCCTGCCGGTAATCGAGTTCGCGCACGAGACTCTTGCGGGTCTCATCGAGCATTTGGCAAAAGCCGTAGCGTTTTCCGGTGGCGGTGTGGTTATCGAGGAACTCGGCGATCTCATCGAGCGCGTCGAGGTCCTCGAACATCGCGTCGCGAATCCCGGGCCGTTGCACTTTTACCGCGACCTGCCGGCCATCGCGCAGCCGGGCCTTGTGAACTTGCCCGAGCGACGCGGCCGCCATGGGCGCGACCTCGAAATCCGAGAACGCTTTCGACATCCGCACGCCCAATTCCGAGCAGACGATTTTTTCGACTTCGTCGAACGGGAACGGATCGACGTTATCCTGCAACCGCGTGAGCGCGTCGAGATACGCCTGCGGCATCAGCTCGACGCGGGTGGAAAGAAGCTGGCCGAGTTTTATGAACGTCGGCCCGAGTTTTTCCAGGTCCTGCGCCAGCTCGCTCGCTTTCGCGGCTTCTTTCGGCGTCACGCGCTGTTCGGCCGCGAGCGTCCCTTCGAGTCCGGATTCCTTAACCAGATCGGACCGGCCGTATTTGACGAAGAGCCACGCGATCTGGCGGTAGCGGTTGAGATGCTGCGGTTTCAGTGAGATCCCCATCGCATCTCTGAAACGAATTTCGCGGGCAGAACGGTCTTTCCCATCCAGGTAGGGATGGCTCTCCGAGCCGTCCGACTATTCTGGCCGGGCGCGCGATTCCAAAGTCGGACGTTTCGGAAAAACGTCCCTACCTGCCTTAAGCCGCTTTCTGGTAACTCGCTTTGTCGTCGACTTCGAGCCAGTCGAACAGCGTCGTCTTGGCCGGATCGAGGCGGTGCGGCTTCACCTGTTCTTCAAACCACTCGCGCTTCTCCGGATTGTCGTACGGATTTGTCGCCTCGGCTTCATCACTCCAGGCCTTGACTTCCTCCGGCGTTTTCTTGTCGCCGTGATTGTCGAGCCAGCGCGCCATTTCCTGGTCGGTCGCGCCCTTTTCGACTTCCGCCTTGAAATCGTCGCCCTTCACGCCTTTGAACCCGAAAAGCATGTTGTCGAGCGGACAATCGAAATGGTACTCGCCGATATTCCCGGCGAGCAGCGCGGAACATTTATCGTAAGTTCGCGCCAGGATTGCGTAACCACCGATGCGCATCCGCGGGCTCCGCGGCGCTTCCTTCGTGAGATCTTTCCCCTTCACCTTGTTGTTCATAAGGGAACTTAAGGCCGCAGCGGATCGTCGCAAACCAAGGAGCGGCGATTTGCAATCGCCGTTTTTGTTGGGTCGGCGGTTTGTAAACCGCCGCTCCCTGATGTGCTAGGTTCGGCGATGCTGTTTCGGCGTGCGATCGCGGTGGCTCTGCTCGCCGCTTCAGTCGTGCGCGCGGGTCAGGTCGTTGCTCCGCCGCCGCCGGGCAAGTTGTATCAGGGCGTTTATTTCGACGAGCCTGCGGCGCAGCACGATCCTACCGAGCACGACATCACCGAGAAAGATGTCGCGCAGTTCGAGCAAGCGCTCGGAACCAAAACGGCCTGGGTTTACTTCTCGAACAACTGGTTTGAATCGCGAAAATTTCCCGTCGCGACCTGCGATTGGATCCGCGGGCTGGGAAAAGTTCCGTATGTCCGACTCATGTTGCGCTCGGATGGAGAACAGAATCGTCCGGAGAAATTGTTCACGTTGGCGAACCTTTGCGCCGGCAAGTTCGACGAGGAACTGAAAACGTGGGCGCGGGATGCGAAACAGTTCGGGTCGCCGGTCCTGGTGGAATGGGGAACGGAGCCGAACGGCAAATGGTTTTCCTGGAATGGAAAATGGAACGGCGGCGCGAACGAGGGACCCGCGCGTTACATCGCCGCCTGGCGCCATATCGCGGACCTGATGCGCGCGGAAGGCGCCGACAATCTGCAATGGGTCTGGCATGTGAACTGGCTCGATCAGCCGGAGGCGAAATGGAACCGATTCGAGAATTATTATCCGGGCGAAAACTATTGCGACTGGGTTGCGCTCAGTGCCTACGGCCCGTTAACTCCGCGGACGGTCGATGGCACGGAGAGTTTCGGATTCAAAATGCACACCGCTTATCCGCGCCTGACGAAGCTTGCGCCGGGAAAGCCGATCGTGATCGCGGAGTTCGGCTGCGATATTCACCATCCAAACGTCGATGCGAGTGAGTGGGCTCGCGCCGCACTCGAAGATTTGTTTTCCGGGCGCTGGCCCGCGGTGATCGGTTTTTGCTGGTGGAACGAATCGTGGGAGAACGACAACGTCCGGAAGCACAACACGGACATGAATATCTTGCATGATGCCGGCTTAACGAAAGTGTTCCGGGACATGCTGGCGAAGTACCGGGAAAAGATTCAAGCGCCTCCCATCACCCGGGTTGAATGACGAATGACGGAATGACGAATGACGAACCAATGACAAAGGGCGACAACAGCGCCGCCCCGGGACATTCGTCATTGCGTCATTCATTCGTCATTGGTCATTCGACATTCGTCATTTAGCTTGATGCCGAAATTCCATGGTTGAAGTGACTATTAAATACACCGGCGATCTGCATTGCGATGCGGTCCACGGTCCATCGCACGCGAAAATCGCGACGGACGCGCCGACGGATAACAAAGGGAGAGGCGAAGCGTTCTCTCCTACCGATCTCGTCGCGACCGCGCTGGGGACCTGCATGAGCACGATCCTGGCGATGGCTGCGCAGGAGCACGGGCTGGATGTGAAAGGCATGACTGTCAACGTGAGCAAGGAAATGTCGAAGGGCGCGCCGCGGCGGATCGTGGCGCTGCCGTCGGAGGTTCACATTCCGCTCCCCGCGAATACGCCGCAGCGGGCGCTGCTGGAAACCGCCGCGCTTAATTGCCCCGTCCACAAGAGTCTCCCGCCCGAGATCGAGCGCCCGACGAAATTTTTCTGGGAAGGGAAGGCTCGCTAGACTTAGGAAGTCACGCCCTTTGGTCGCGAAAGTTCTCACGCCGCACCATCCTGTTCGTCACGCCGAGTAGTAGGTTTGATCACGGTCACGCTAGGATTTCTCTGCATGAAACTGTGCGGATAGCAAAGAGGCATGGCTCACCTTGTCGATTACCTGCGTCGCCATCCGTTTCCTGTCGTAGCGTGGTTCGAGCGCGTCGTCGCTGCGTCGTTTGCTTTTCCGGAAGAAATTCTGCGCCCACTGGTACCGAAAAGATTGGAGATCGATACTTACTGCGGCTTCGGATTCGTCACGGTGGCGATGGTTTGGACGAAAGATCTTCGCCCTGCAGGATTCCCGGCTTTTTTTGGACAAGATTTTCTCCTCGCGGGATATCGCATCTTTACGCGGCTGGATGATGGGCAGCGAAGGTTGCGCGGTCTCCAGATCCTACGCAGCGAGACGGATCGGCGTCGCATGGTGTGGCTGGGAAATCTGATGACGCATTACCGCTACCGCTACGTGAAGGCGGAAATTCAAGAGGCTTACGGGCAGACAAGAGTCCAAATGTCGCGTGCCGATGGAGCTCCCACGCTCGATCTTACTTTCGCAGCGGCGGACGATCGGGCGCCGTTGCCTGAAGGGTCACCTTTCGGCGATTGGAAGACGGCGAGACGTTTCGCAGGACCGATGCCGTTTACATTCAGCGAGGAGGATGAGGATACCTTTGTCGTAATCGAAGGCAGCCGGCAGGACTGGCTGCCGCATCCGGTTTCAGTGAAAAAGTGGCGCATCGCGATTTTCGACGAGGCCCCGTTGCGGGAAGCAACGCCGATCCTCGCCAATGCATTCGCTGTGAACGGCGTCGCCTATCGCTGGAAGAAAGGACGCATCGTGCGGCTGGGAGCTGGGGCATGAGCACGCGTGGGTCGTGGCAGGGAATGCTCGCCATCGCGCGATTCAATTGGCCGTCTTATGTCGCGGCGCTCGCGGTCTTGCTGGTCTCGGCCGCCAGTTTGCTCGCCTCGTCCGCTTTCATCACAAAGGTAATCTCCTCCGTCGCGCTGGCGGGGTCAGCTTACTTTCTTTTTGGATCGCTGGGCATTTCTCACCTCATCTACGATCGCTCGGATTTATATCGGTGGCGCTGGCTTGATCGCGCATTGCATGGCGCAAAAATCGAGCGAGCGATTTTCTGCCATTCCGGTTTTGACGAAGTATCCAGCGAACTGGCTGCGCGGTTTGGCAAGACCGAATGGCAGATCCTGGATCATTTCGACGAAACCAGAATGACAGAGGACTCGATTCGCAGAGCGCGCAGGCTGTTTCCTCCCACGCCTGGCACACTCTCGGCGGCCTATGACCATTGGCCAGTCGCCGCGGAATCCACGGATGTCGTATTCGGGTTGCTGGCAATCCATGAATTAAGAAACGCCCCGGAACGCGGGACATGGTTCGCCGAGGCGCATAGATGCTTGTGCCCAGGCGGGCGTGTCATCCTGGTCGAACACGTGCGCGATATTGCTAATTTCATCGCCTTCGGCCCGGGCTTCTGGCATTTCCACTCGCGACGAAGCTGGGCGCGAGCATGGGAGTCGGCTGGGTTTCGCGTGGCGGATGAATTTCGCGTGACACCGTGGGTGCGGGTCTTTGTCCTTCTCGCATCATGATCGAAACCCTTACGATCGCTCTTCGGATCGCCGGCGCCGGGCTCATTCTCCTCGCGCTCTTGCACATTCCCATGAGCCGGCACTTAAAATGGCGCGAGGACGTGGCGCAGCACCAGCCGCCGCAAAACTCAAGGCTTCGCAGCGAGCAGGGCCCAATTCCAAATTACCGCGAGGAAGCTGAGGTTCAGTATCACCATGCCGATCGCGGAGATTAACAATTCGCGAGCCAGGATGATCTCCAGCGTGTTCATTCCGACGATCGCCAACGTCTGAACTGCAGCGCATTCTACACGTGCGAGTCCGGTAAATGCCCAAAGGCCTAGTAATATCTCGAGGCTTCCGATGATCTTCGTGCCAAAGCCAGCGAATCGTTCGCCGAGGATTCTGCCGACAATCAATTGGTGTCGTGGAATGCCGTTCAGAATCTTGCTGTAAAGCCCGTGGAAGAGCCAGACGCTGCCAATTACAATCTGCGAGATAATTTCAATAGTGTGCGAGTGCAGAAACGTCATTGTCATTTGTCCCGGAAGTTTGCAGGCGCCATGCGATCCACCAAGTCGAAAGGCGAACTTGGCTCGGGCTCGTTCGTCGATATTTTGGATAAGAGCGCTTGCTGAAAGGAAACCTATGAAATCCGCCGACGTCCATGACAAACCGTCATTGACCACCCTGCCGAAGATTGTTTCGCGCGAAGAATGGCAGCGGGCTCGCGACCAATTCCTGGTGAAAGAGAAAGCGGCGACGAAAGCGCGGGATGCGCTGAACGCAGAACGGCGGCGGTTGCCGATGGTGCGAATCGAGAAGGATTATGTTTTCGAGGGGCCGGGCGGGAAGGTCCGCTTGCTCGACCTGTTCGAAGGGCGGCGTCAACTGATCGTTTATCACTTCATGTTTGCGCCCGGCGTGGATGGGTGGCCGACGGCGGGGTGTCCGGGTTGCTCGATGGTAATCGATCACATTGGGCCGCTCGAACATCTTTACGCGCGCGACACTTCGTTTGTCCTCGTGTCGCTCGGACCGCTGGCGAACCTCGAAGCCTACAAGAAGCGCATGGGCTGGAAGGTGCCGTGGTATTCATCCGCGGGCGCGAGTTTCAATAAAGACTTCGGCCTGAGCACGGACGAAGGCGAGCACTTCGGGTTGAGTTGCTTCCTGCGCGACGGCGACGCGATCTATCACACCTACTTCACCACGGATCGCGCGCTGGAGGCGGTGGATACGAACTTCACTCTGCTCGACTGGACGGCGCTCGGACGGCAGGAAACGTGGGAAGACTCCCCGGCGGGATGGCCGCAATCGGAGCCATACATTTGGTGGCGTCGCCACGATGAATATTGAGGCGCCTCGCTAACGACAACAAGTCGCGCAGTTGCCGCCTGATTGGCAAAGCGCCTTGCTAGTCGTATTCTTACTGCCCGAGCACCCAGGCGAAGATCAAAGGCACGCAAATCGTGGCATCGCTTTCGACCACGAACTTCGGAGTTGAGGCCGCGAGTTTGCCCCAGGTGATTTTCTCGTTCGGCACGGCGCCGGAGTAGCTGCCGTAGCTCGTCGTCGAATCGCTGATTTGGCAGAAATAACCCCACAGCGGTACCCCGATGCGCTCGAGATCCTGATGCAGCATCGGGACGACGCAAATCGGGAAATCGCCGGCGATGCCGCCGCCGATCTGAAAAAAACCGATTGAGCCCTCCCGGTTGCGCAGCCTCTTGGCGTTCTTCGTGTAGTAGTCCGCGAGCCACGTCATGTATTCGATGCCGGTGCGCACGGTGTGCACGTTCCTGACGTCGCCGCGCATCACCGCCGCCGCATACATATTACCGAGCGTCGCATCCTCCCAGCCCGGCACAATGATCGGCAGATTCTTTTCGCAGGCCGCCAGCATCCAGGAATGCTTCGGGTCGATCTGATAGCTCTTCTTCAGCTTCCCGCTGCGAAGAATCTTATACATAAACTCGTGCGGAAAATAACGCTCTTCCGCGCGATCGGCCGCGATCCACTCTTCCAGGACCGCCTTCTCGATCCGCCGCATCGCTTCCATCTCCGGGATGCACGTATCGGTCACGCGATTCATGTGGCGGGAGAGCAATTGCTGCTCGTCCCCCGGCGTGAGCTGCCGGTAGTGCGGCACCCGCTCGTAATGGTCGTGCGCGACCAGATTGAAAATATCCTCTTCGAGGTTCGCGCCTGTACAGACGATCAGGTGCACCTTGTCGCGACGGATCATTTCCGCCAGCGAGATCCCGAGCTCGGCTGTCGACATTGCGCCCGCGATCGTCATCAGCATCCTGCCGCCGGCGGCGAGGTGGGTCTCGTAGCCCTTGGCCGCGTCGAGCAGCGCGGCCGCGTTAAAGTGACGATAATTCTTCGCGATGAATTTCGAGACCGGACCTTTTTTTGCCGCGAGCGCGGCGTTGATCTCTTCTGGACTTCTTGAGGGCCGTTTGGCTTTCATCGCCTGGGCAACTTGGGTCAGGCGGGGTAAAGCCATTTCATGTAATCAGCCACGCCGGTCTCGAGCGAATAGCGCGGCTCATAGCCGAGACCCTGGCGGACGCGGGTGAGATCGGCCTGGGTGAAATTCTGGTAATGGGTGTGCGGGTTCTCGATGTAATCCGGCTTGAAATCCGTGCCTAACGAGCGGTTCAACACATCGACGAGCTCGTTGAACGACCGGGCGTGGCCCGAGCCCAGATTGTAGATGCCGCTCTCCTTCGCTTCGAGGGCGCGAATGCTGCCTTCGACGATGTCCTTCACGTAAACGAAATCGCGCTTCTGATCGCCGTGCTGGAAAATTCGCGGACGCTGTCCGGCTTTCATCTGGCGCGAGAGATGGAAGACCATACTCGCAGGCACGCCTTTATGCGCTTCGCGCGGTCCGTAAACATTGAAGTAACGGAGGCCGATGATGATCCAGTTCTTTTCCTCGGCCGCGGCCCGATTCGCCAGATTATCCATGATGGCTTTCGAGAACGCGTAAACGTTCGCGGGCGCGGCGCCGTTTGTTTCCACGCTGGCCGCGCTGGCGGCGCCATAGGTGGCGGCGGAGGAGGCGTAGATCACGCGCGTCTTGTTCGTCTTCGCGAAATTCAGGAGGCGGCGGAAGCTCTCCACGTTGTCATGGGTCTGGACGAATTGATCGTGCAGGGTCGTGTCGGTGATCGACGCGAGATGAAAGATAGCCTCGAATTTTTCGTCGCCGAACTGTTGCTCCCAATCGAGTGTCGCCAGATTCTGCGCCACGAAATCGCCCTTGTAACCGGCGAGGTTCTTGAAATCACCGGAGCGGAAATCGTCGATCACGGCGAGCTGCGCATTCGGCATTTGCTCCTGGAGAGCGAGAACGAGATTGGAGCCGATAAAACCGGCGCCGCCAGTGATGAGAAAATTCCGTGAAGCCATTTGTATTGTAGCGGCGTCCGCCGCGGCGGACGCACCCCCTTCGGTCCTGCGACTGAGACAGCCGCCCTACACCTAAATAAATCTTGAGCGCCCAAGCGCAAGCGGCTACTTCTGGTGGCAGTCGGAGCACGGGCTTCCAGCCTGTGGTCTTTTGTTCTTTGTCAGTGCGGTTGTGGAGCGGTGCGAGGAATTCCCGTGAGAATCGGGAGCAGTTGCGCTGCTGTGACTGGATACGATTTCCCAGGGCCAATCGTGAGCGGCCGGAACATAGACTTCCAGTCTGTGTGCCCAACAGGTTTGTAACCTGTTGAAGATCGCGGACAACATGTCCGCGGGGCGCACAGGCAAGATGCCTATGTTCCGAGCGCGCTGGCGGTGAAGGCGGGAAAGAGGATGCGTGTCGATCGATGCGCGGAAGCCAGAAGCCAGAATATTTGCCCGTCTCCACCTCATTCGAGCCGGCACTCGAGCCGCGATCGTTGATCGCGGATTTTCTCGAGCGTCGCGGCTCGAAAAAACTTCTTCGCGAAAAGAAGAATGAGAGCTGTGGACGCGATCTCCCGCGAGAGCGGGAGCGAGTCTGCCTCTCGAAAAAGTTGGAGGTAACTTGTTATGCGGAATCGTTCATGGCTCATGGCAGCGGCCGTTCTTTTGGCCGCGCCGTTCATCTGCCGCGCCCAGGATGCGGCTTCATCGGCGCTTTCCAATTCGGAGGCGGAAACTCAAGGAATCGTCGTCAGCGCGACGCGAATCGAAACGCCGATCAACGAGATCGGCAGTTCCGTGACGTTGATCACGGAAAAGGAGATCGAGCGCGATCAAAAACGGACGCTGCCGGACGTTCTCCGGACCGTGCCCGGTCTGAATATCGTCCAAACGGGAGGGCCCGGTGGGAAGACGTCCGTGTTCATGCGCGGCAGCAATTCGAATCACACCAAGGTGTTGATTGACGGCATCGACGCGAACGATCCCAGCCAGGACGGCGTCTTCGATTTCGGTCAGGTCTTCACTTCGGACATCGCGCAGGTCGAGGTGCTCCGCGGTCCGCAAAGCAGCTTGTACGGATCGGACGCAATCGGTGGCGTGATCAATATCGTGACGAAGACAGGCGAAGGTCCGCCTCAATTCACCGGACGTATTGAGGGTGGTTCGTTCGACACGTTCAATCAAAGCGCGAGCGTGAGAGGATCGGTCTCGCGCGTTCGCTATTCATTTAACGTCGCGCATTTCCTGGCCGACGACACACCGGTGACGCCGCTCGATTTGCTGCCGCCGGGGAGGAAGCGGATCAACGACAGTTACGAAAACATCACCGTCTCAACCAAACTCGGCGCCGATCTGACGGACATCTTCAGCATCGATTTCGTGGGACGCTACACCGACTCCACTTTGTTTTTTACCGGCGAGGATTTCTCGTTTTTCCCAAGTGTCCCAGCCGCGAGCCAGAGCGAACAGAACGCGCGGCAGCTTTTCACCCGCGGCGACGCTCGCCTCGTGCTCTTCGGCGGCGCATTTAAGAATCGAGTGGGCGTCGGCTACACGAATTATCGTACTGTTATCCAGGCACCCGACACCGGCTTTGGGCTTCCGCCGGAAAACATCAATCACGGGGATCGGATCAAGTTCGACTGGCAGGGAAACATCGAGCTCGGCAAGAGCAACGCGTTGATTCTCGGAGTCGAAGATCAGGAAGACCGCCTTATCGACAGCCCGGTCTCGGCCGAGAACGATAACGTCGCGGGCTTCGCCGAACTGCAATCGGAGATCGTGCCGGGTCTATTCAATGCGGCCAGCATTCGGCACGACGATAACGATCGCTTCGGAGGAAAAACAACCTGGCGGATTGCGCCCGCGTATCTGATCCCGAACCTCGGCACGAAGCTGAAGGCCAGTTACGGCACAGGGTTCAAGGCGCCCAGTCTGACGCAATTATTCGTCAGCTTTCCGGCGTTCAATTTTTTCGCGAACCCGGATCTGCAACCGGAGGAAAGCGAAGGATACGATTTCGGATTCGAACAGCCGCTGATGGGAGAACGGCTCCGTTTCGGCGCGACCTATTTTCACAATGACATCAAGAATCTGATCAACGCGAACGCGACTTTCACCTCGCTGGAAAATGTCGGGCAAGCCACCACCCAAGGCGTGGAAACATTTATCTCCGTGGCGGTGACCGACCGCTTCAAGGTGCGCGGCGATTACACTTATACCGATGCCGTTGATGACACGACGGGCCTGGAGCTTTTGCGCCGGCCAAAACACAAGGCAAGCGTGACCGCGAGTTGGCTCCCGACGGATCGACTTTCGTTTTCCGCGACCGCGTTATACGTCGGCTCGCAAGTGGACGGGAACCGCAGCTTCTCGATCCAGCGCCTCGAGGCCGATCCATATTTCGTGGTCAACCTGGCCGCCAACTATGACGCCGGCAAAGGCGTCATGCTCTTCGTGCGGATCGACAACGTGTTTGACGAGCGTTACGAAAACCCAACCGGGTTTCAGCGCCCGGGCTTCGGCGTTTTCGGCGGTGCAAGCTTTACCTGGGGCCCAACCTCTCCACAGCGCAGCGAAGCGAACGACAAGACCCAGCTCACACGCGCGGAGAAGGAAACAACGAAATGAGCTCCAACGATTACATTCGGATTCCCGCGGCCGGCGATCCAATGCAGCCGAGCAGGATAGCTCGCTTAAGCTGGACTGTGATTCTGACGCTGGCTGCCATCGGCGGCAGTCTCGCGCTTTCTTGCGTGGCGCCTTTTGCCGCGCTGGCTGTGGCCCTTGGCGGAACAGCCGGGTTGCGCGCTTCGTTGCGCGCCGTCGCCATCGTCTGGTTAGCGAATCAAGTTGTCGGATTTGTGTTTTTCCATTTTCCGATCACGACGAACACGTTTCTGTGGGGAATCGCGATTGGGATCGCCGCGCTTGTCACAACGACCGTCGCATTCGTGGTGATGAAATATGCGGCTGGCTCCGCCACGGCTCTGCGGCTCGGCATTTGTCTCCTGCTCAGTTTCGGAGTTTACGAAATGACGTTGCTCGTCGCGGCTTTCATCCTGGGCGGCCTCGAGACATTCCGCCCTTCGATCATTGCGCAGCTCGCCTGGATCAACGCGGCGTCGCTGATGGGTATGATCGTCCTGAACGAAGTGGCGGCTGCGTTGTGTCGGCCCTGGCTTGGAAGGATGCCGCGACTGGCCCGATCGTCCTGACCCAATGTCGAGTTCGCCACGCATCATCTCCCTCTTGCCGAGCGCGACCGAGATCGTGGCCGCGCTCGGGTTCGTGGAGAATCTCGTCGGCCGCTCCCACGAATGCGACTTCCCGCCTGGAGTGGAAAAGCTGCCGGTTTGCAGCTCTACAAAAGTTCCGGTTCACGGAAATTCGTATGAGATCGACGAGCGCGTGAAAGAGATCGTGGCGGAAGGGCTCTCAGTCTATCGCGTCGATGTCGATCGGCTGCGCGCGTTGCAGCCCGACCTGATTCTGACCCAAACTCAATGCGCCGTTTGCGCCGTCACTCCGCGCGATTTGGAGGATGCGCTTTGCGCGTGGACCGGCGCGCGCCCGGCGATGATCTCACTCGAGCCGAATAATCTCGCGGACGTCTGGAAAGATTTTCGCCGCGTCGGCGAGGCACTTGGTGTTTCGAAACGGGCAGAGACGCTGATCGATTCGCTTGGCCAGTGCCTGACAAATCTGCGCGATCGATCAAGTGCGGCGTCGTCGCGACCGACTGTTGCCGCCATCGAGTGGCTAGGACCGTTAATGGCAGGCGGGAATTGGATGCCCGAACTCATCGAGATCGCAGGAGGCCGCAGCCTCTTCGCGCAACCGGGCGAACATTCGAACTGGCTCGATTGGGCAAGCCTTGTTGAGGCCGACCCGGAAGTCATCGTCCTTGTCCCTTGCGGGTTTAAGATCGCACAAACCATCCGTGATCTGAGTCTGCTCACAGAGAATCCGGCGTGGGCGAATCTTCGCGCCGTGCGGCAACGACGGGTTTATCTAATCGACGGCCATCACTTCTTTAACCGTCCGGGACCGCGGCTCGTCGAATCCGCGGAAATCGGCGCGGAGATTTTACACCCGGACCGATTCCACTTTGGCCATCGTGGAACGGGATGGATCGCGATCGATGACGCACGGTCATTCGGATGAAAGAGCCTGTCGTGATGTCGTGGAGTGGCGGAAAAGATAGCGCGATGGCGTTGCATGAACTGCTTCGCGGCGGCGAATATGAGGTTGTCTCGCTGCTCACGAGCGTATCGGAGGAGTATCGGCGGATCAGCCATCACGGCGTGCGGGAATCGCTCCTCGATGAGCAGGCAAGAACGATCGGCATTCCGCTGCGCAAGGTCTATCTGCCTTCGGGCGAAAACGGCGGATGCACCAACGAGGTTTACGAAGCGATCATGGCGAAAGAGATGGCGGCGTGTCGCGATGAAGGAATTTCCACGATAGGGTTCGGAGATTTGTTTCTGGAAGATTTGCGCGCGTGGCGGGAAGTGAACCTGGCGCGATCCGGCATGCGGGGAATCTTTCCGATTTGGCAGCACGAGACTGCAAAGTTGGCTCGCGACGTGATCGCGCTCGGATTCAAGGCGTGTCTCTCCAGTGTGGAAGAACGTGTTGGTGCCGGTTTTGCAGGCCGGCGGTACGACGAAACGCTGTTACGCGACCTGCCGGCGGGCATCGATCCCTGCGGGGAAAACGGAGAGTTTCATTCCTTCGTTTTTGATGGCCCGATTTTCCGAGCGCCTGTTTCAGTGGAGGTCGGCGAAATTGTGCTGCGTGGCGGCATGTACTACGCGGACCTGACGAATCTGTAGCCGCTTTGCTGTGCGAAGCGTAACTGTGGACGTGAATTGACGTGCGTTACGTCGCCCGCAGGGCGACGGCTACAGTTGAAATCCGCGCGGCAGCGCTTAATCACAACTCGTGGATCCGCTACTTTACGCGTTGATCGGATTGGTCGCTGGCGCCGGCGTTGCCACGGTCGTCTTTGCCCTCGTCCGTCGCGGGAAAAAGGACGACTCCGAATTAATCCAACGCTTCGAATTGCTTGAGCGGGCGCAAGAGCGCGGTGAGAGGCTGATCCGCGAGGAAATGGCGCGGGGTCGCGAAGAGAACGCGAATGCGGCCAAGACCCAGCGCGGCGAGCTGACGGCGTCGCTCGAAAGTGTGCGGGGGATTGTCGATCTGCGCTTGAAACAATTGCAGGAAGACAACACCGGCCAGCTCGAGAAAATGCGCGCGACGGTGGACGAAAAGTTGCAGGGAACGCTCGAGAAGCGTCTCGGCGAATCGTTCAAGCTGGTCAGTGAACGCCTTGAGCAAGTGCACCAGGGCCTCGGCGCGATGCGACAACTGGCGAGCGACGTCGGCGGCTTGCAGAGGGTCCTCGCGAATGTGAAAACGCGCGGCGGCTGGGGCGAAGTCCAGCTCGGCAATTTGCTGGAGCAGGTGCTGACTGCGGATCAATTCTCGCGCAACGTCCAGACCCGCGACGAAAGCGGCGAGCGGGTCGATTTTGCGATCAAACTTCCAGGCGACGAAAACGGCGCGCCGGTCTGGCTGCCGATCGACGCGAAATTTCCCACGGAAGACTACCAGCGGTTGTTGGCGGCGCAGGATAAGGGCGATGCCGATTTGATCGAGGGCGCGATGAAGGGGCTCGAGACGCAGTTGCGAAAAAACGCGAAAGACATTTGCGGAAAATACATCAACCCACCGCGCACGACCGATTTCGCGCTCATGTTTTTGCCGACGGAAGGACTTTACGCGGAAGCGATCCGGCGCGTCGGATTGGTGGAACAAATCCAGCGCGATTGCCGGGTGATCTTCGCGGGGCCGACGACGCTGGCGGCACTGCTCAACAGTTTGCAGATGGGATTTCGCACCCTCGCGATCCAGAAGCGCTCGAGCGAAGTCTGGAATTTGCTGGCTGGCGTGAAGACGGAGTTCGGGAAATTCGGCGAGGCACTTTCGAGCGTGAAGGACAAGCTCGAGCAGGCCGCCCGGAAAATGGAGGATGTCGATGTCCGTTCACGCGCGATCACGAAGAAGCTGCGCGACGTGGAAGAACTGCCGGATAATCCGCAGCCGCTCCTGCCGGAATTGTTGTCGGACGACCTGTAGCCGCTTCGCTATGCGAAGCGCGGGAGAAGGCGTTGCTGGTTATGAGCGCCGATCTCACGCCGCCCACAGGGCGGCGGCTACAGAAGCGCGTTCAGAGCACCTCGTCCCACTTCGCTTTGTCCTTGAGCATCACTTCGCGGAGAAGACGGATGGGGAGCATGCCGTGGTTGAGCAGTTCGTCGTGGAATTTCTTGAGCGAAAAGTTCTCACCTTCCTGCGCCTGGTAATCAGCGCGCAGCTTCAAGATCTGGAGTTTGCCCAGCGTGTAGTTGAGATAGCCGATGTCGAAAGTCCCGCGCATCGCCTCGGCGCGCGCCGGCTTTTCTTCGTAGTAACAGTTCTTCTGGAAGAATTTCGTGGCGTCGTCGACGGACATTCCCTGGGTGTGCATCTTGATCGAGACGCAAAGCCGGCAGAGCCGAGCCATGGCAGCCTGCGTCTGGACCATGCGGTATTTCGCGGTGCGTTGGACTTCGTCTTCGGACGGTTTCGCGCCGTGAGCCGGGCCGCCGAAACCTTCGTCTACGATCATCTTCTCGCAGTAATGCGCCCAGCCTTCGACGAACGAGGTGGTGCGGAAAACTTTCTCCGACTTCGTCGCCTTCGACGCATTCAAGTGGAGGAACTGCACGTAATGCCCGGGATAAACTTCGTGGATCGAGACGAGGTCGCTCATGAAATAATTGAAGGAGGTGAGCCATTGTTCCTTCTGGAGTTCCGTCCAATCGTTCTCCGGCGGCGTCACATAAAAGTAGGATTCGTTCGCGCGCTTCTCGAACGGGCCCGGCGTATCCATCGAGGCGAAGCTTGTGGCGCGGCGATCCTGCGGCGTCTCTTTCACCTGCGCTTTCGCCTCGCCGGAGATCGTCACCAGCTTCCGGTCGGCGACGAATTTCTTCACGGCGTCGAGCCGCTTCGTCACTTCCGGAATCAGATTGGCGGCGGTCGGATGATCGCTCTGGATTTGCTTGAAGATCACGTCGGCCGGGCGGGTCTCGTCGATCTTCTTCGCGGCCTCGGTGAAAACCTCCTGTTCCTTTTTCAATTCGGCCATTCCCAGATCGAGCAATTGCGCCGGCGGCATGTCCACCAGTTCCGTCTCCGCCAGGAATCGCCGATACTTCTCCTCGCCAATCGCAAACTCCGGCGTCGCCTTCGGCAATTTTTCCTTCTCGAGCCAGGCCGCGTATTCCGTCAGCGCCGCCGTGGCGCGGCGATTCGATTGCAGGAACGTCGCGCGCAAAGTTTCATCTTTCAGGTCGGCGAGGCTTTCGATGAGATCCTTCTTCAAGAACTCGGAAGCGCCGCGCGCGGTCTGGATTGCCAGCTGGACGTAAGGCTTCGGGAGGACCTCGGCCAGGTTCGTCTTCGCCGCGATCATGATATTGGGCGCCTGGTTCTCGACCATGATGATGCTGCGGACGCGGTCCTCGATCGGGGCGTATTTGCGTTTCGCGTAAACGCCGACGTCGATAGCGCGGGCGTAGGTCATCGGGTTGCGGTCGTAGATCGCGAGGTCGTGGATGAAGAAGAGCTCCTTCCTGATCGCGGCCTGGAGGAGACGGAGATCGATGACGGCCCGCGGGCCGAGCTTGGCGAGATCGAATTTGGTCAGGCGATCGTCGAAGCGGCGGAGGCGGGCAATCTCGGCGTCGATGGCGAGGCGGGTGTCGTCGTTGATGCGGCCGTCGTATTCGTGGAACCCAAGCGCGGTCGCGTGGAGTGGGCGCGCGGCGAGGTAACCACGGATGTATTCTTCCGCGACGACGTCGAGTTCGGCGTCAGGTTTGAGAGCGGGGGTAGGCTTGGGCGACGGTTTCGATTTTGGGGAAGGGGAAGGAGAGGAAGAGGCAGCAGGAGAGGCGGAAGACTTTGGTTTGGCGGATGGGGACGAGGCGGGCTTTTCGGAAGGAGTGGGGGAAGCTTTTTGCAACGGCTTCACCGGCTCGGTTGGTTTTAGAGGCGGACGCGGTTTCGGCGTTGGAGTCGGAGTGGGAGAAGGCGTGGCGCAGAAGGCCGAGACGGCGAGACAAAGCGGCAGCGCGAAGATGAAGCGACGTATTCTCATGGGAGCAGCTGCGGCGCGCCAACCTTAGACGACGCTTTGCGCGTTGCCAAAAATTTCCGCATGAGCGATCATCGTCCTCGCCCGGAGACGAGATTTTACCTATGAAGCGCCGCCTTTTGTTCAGCACCTTCGCCTGCCTGATCCTTTTCAACGTGCTGCTGGGTGTCCGCTTTTACACCGCCCACGCGGCCAGCGCCGAGGATGACAGTGGTTATTCCCAGATCGCCGTCTTCGCGAAAGCGGTCCAGCTCTTGCGCCAGGATTACGTGGACGGCGCCAAGACCAGTTACCACGACCTCATTTACGCCGCGATGAAGGGAATGCTCGCGTCGCTCGATCCCCACAGCCAGTTCATGGACCCGAACGACTTCAAGGAAATGCAGGACGACACCCGGAGCCGCTTCAACGGTCTCGGCATCGAGGTCGCGGTGAAAGGCGGGCTCCTCACCGTGATCACGCCAATGGAAGACACGCCGGCGGCGAAGGCTGGGATTCTTTCGGGCGATCAGATTTTGCGGATCAACGGTAACTCGACCGAGAAAATGGACCTGCAGGACGCGGTCAATTTTCTCCGCGGCACTTCCGGGCAAAAAGTGACGCTGACCATTTTGCGGCCCTCGACGAAAGAGATAAAGGATTTCGCCCTCGAGCGGACGGAGATCAAAGTGCAAAGCGTCAAGGGCATGAAGCTGCTCGACGCCGAGTTGGTCGGCCCGTTCAAGATCGGGTATATCCGGATCATTCAATTCAACGAGCCGACGGCGGAAGAACTGGCGAAAGCGCTCGACGAACTCCAGAAGCAGGGGATGCAGGCGCTGGTGCTCGATCTGCGGAACAACCCGGGCGGTCTCTTGAATGTAGCGGTGGATGTCTGCGCGCAATTCCTGCCGCCGGGGACGAAGGTCGTTTCCACGCAGGGCCGCGTCACTTCGCAGCAGCATGATTATTCCACCGCGACGACGACGAGGGAGCGGCCGCATTTTCCGCTCGCGGTTTTAGTGAACGAAGGGAGCGCGAGCGGCTCGGAGATCGTGGCGGGAGCGATGAAGGATTTGAAGCGGGCGGTGCTGGTGGGCGAGACGACCTTCGGAAAAGGCTCGGTCCAGAATGTCGTGCAATTGCCGGACGGCTCGGCGCTGCGTTTCACGACGGCGAAATATTATACGCCGAGCAAACAGGTCATCCACGGCGCCGGCGTCGTGCCGAACATCCGGGTGCCGATGACGGCGGAGCAGGAGCGGGCGCTGTTTGCGTCGCGGAACGACAACCTGAAGCCGGAAGAAGAGAAGAACCTGATCAAAACGAAGGACCCGCAATTGCTGCGTGCGATCGATGCCCTCAAAGGCGTGATGATCTACGCGCAGGAAACTTCGCCGAAGGTCGACCGGGTGAAGAAGTAAACCGGAGCACAGGCATCCTGCCTGTTTCGGTTTTGAGCGCCTAGGGCGCGTTCTCAAACCAGCCTGGGGCACCGCCCCAGGATTATGGCCCGAATTCCTGGGGCGTTGCCCCAGGCTATCATGAACATGCGCCTTTGGCGCTGATATCGAGGCCGGATGTCTGTGTTATGATGAAATCGTGAGCACCATTCTTGCGATCGAGACTTCGTGCGACGAGACGGCGGTCGCGATTCTGCGCGGGAGTGAATTGCTCGCGAGCGAGGTCGCCTCGCAAGCGGAGCACGAAGCCTACGGCGGAGTCGTGCCCGAAGTCGCGTCGCGCAACCATCTCTTGCACGCGCCGCGCCTGCTCGATCAAGCGCTCGGAAAAGCCGGCGTCGCGCTGGAAGAAATCGATGCATTTGCGGCAACGTCAGGACCCGGTCTGGCGAGTTCGTTGATGATCGGGGCATCGATGGCGAAGGGTCTCGCGCTCGGCGCGGATCGGCCTTACCTGGCGATTAACCATCTCGAAGGTCACCTGCTGTCGCCGTTCTTCGACGGCAATTCCGAGATCGAGCCGAACGTGTCCCTGATCGTGAGCGGCGGCCACACGCTCCTCGTGGAAGTGCGCCGCGTGAGCGGTTACCGCATCCTCGGCCGGACCGTGGACGATGCGGCGGGCGAGGCGTTCGACAAGGTGGCGAAGCTGCTGGGGCTCGGTTACCCGGGAGGGCCCGAGATCGAGAAGCGGGCGGTGGCGGGGAACGCTGCGCGTTTCGATTTTCCGCGGAGCATGCTCGATTCCGGCGATCACAATTTCAGCTTCAGCGGTTTGAAAACGGCGGTCCGCTATCGACTGGCGGATTTTCAGAACGAACAGGCGACGCCGGGATTGGTGAGCGACATGTGCGCATCCTTTCAGCGGGCGGTCATCGAAGTGCTGGTGAAGAAAACGCTGCGCGCGGCGAAGGAGTGCGGCGCGACGTTGGTGACGATGAGCGGAGGAGTGAGCTGTAACCAGGCGTTGCGAAAAGAAATGGCAGAGCGATGTCGCGCCGCCGGCACGCGTTTGCTGACCGCGCCGCCACGGCTTTGCACGGACAACGCCGCGATGATCGCGTTCGCGGCGACGCTGCGATTCCAGGCGGGATTTCGCTCGCAAGTCAGCGAAGAGATCGATCCGAATCTGGCGTTGGTGTGACCCATTTCGGAGGGACTTGCTTCTGCAAGTCCCATAATGGGACGTGCGGAAGCACGTCGCTCCGAGTCAGTATTCGCGAGCCAGCAAATAATCGGCGAGGGCGCGCAAGACGCGGGCGTTTCCGCCGAGAGGTTCGAGGGCGGTGTGGGCTCGACGCGTTAGCCGGCGCGCTTCTGCTCGCGATTTCTCGAGACCGATCACGGCCGGATAAGTCGCCTTCTGCGCGGCGATGTCTTTTCCGGCGCTCTTGCCCAGTTTCTCCGAGGTCTGGGTCACATCGAGAATGTCATCGATGACCTGGAAGGCGAGGCCCAGGGCGCGGCCGAACGCGGTGACCGCCGCGAGTTGCTTCGTGTTCGCGTTCGCCGCCATCGCTCCGAGGCGGATGGATGCAGTCAGCAACGCCGCGGTTTTGTTTTCGTGAATCGAGCGCACCTGCGCGCGGGTAATGCGCCGGCCTTCGGCCTCGAGATCCGCCACCTGGCCCGCGATCAATTTCCGGCTGCCGGACGCCACGGTGATTTCGCGAAAAATATCGCGCAGATCGTAACGCCTAACGGACTTCGCGCTGGTCGCGATCTCGAAGGCAATGGTGAGCAAGGCATCGCCGGCAAGAATGGCGATGCCGTCGCCGAAAACTTTGTGACACGTCGGGCGGCCACGGCGGAGATCGTCGTTATCCATGCTCGGCAGATCATCATGAATAAGCGAGTAGGTGTGGATGCATTCCACGGCGCAGGCGTGAGGCAGCGCCGCCGTCGTTTCACCTCCGCAGGCTTCGGCAGCGGCGAGACAAAGAATGGGCCGGAGCCGTTTCCCGCCGGCAAACAAACTGTAGCGCATCGCCTTATGGAGCGTGACCGGCGGCACGGACGCCTTCGGCAAAAACCGATCGAGCGCGCGGTCGACCTGTTTTTGCCGGCCGGCAAGGTAGCGCTTCAAATCCATGAGAGCGGTCCGCGATTATTTTTCGGAAGTTCGCGGCGCGGGACTGGCCACGACGAGCCCCATGAGCAGGAAGGTGATCGCGGCCGAGAACAGGCAATAGCGGCAGAAGGCGTGGAGCAAGAATGCCTGGACGTAAAGCAACCAGAGCGTGACTGCAAAAAGCACGCCGGCCGTGAGCGCAAAAAATTTCCGGGCGCGCGCGTAATTGAAAACGGAAAAGGTCGCGCAGGTAAACGCGCAGAAGTATCCCGCCACGCCGAACGCAGCCACCGGGATTCCCGCCACTCTCGAATAAGCGCTGCCGAGCACCTCGAAACAACCGGCCTGTCCGCTACAGGCGGCGGTTTCCCCGGTTAACGCCAGCACCGTGAGATAAGTGGCATCCGCCAGGCCGAACAAACAGAACAACGCTGCCACCGAGTACAGAATCACGCCGCCGCGCGAGAGTGATCCCGGTTGCGTTTCGCGGGGCGCGGGCTTCGTCATGGTTTCGGTTTCTCCTTGAGCGCGTTCTCGATCGCCTTGTGAAGGCCGGCTGGATTAATCTCCGCCGCGGGCAACGCGACGTTGTTCACGAACAAGGTCGGCGTGCTCGTGACCCCGCGTGACGCGCCCAGTTTCTGATCGGCATCGACGCGGGAAGCGATCTCGGGATTGGCCAGGTCCTTTTTGAAGCGCTCAAGGTCGACGCCAGTCGTGCCCGCGTACGACTGGAGCAGCGAAGGCACGTCCGGCGCCTTCGACCAGATGGCTTGCTCCCGATAGAGAACATCGTGCATTTCCCAAAAACGTCCCTGCATTCCGGCTGCTTCCGCCGCAAGCGAGGCTTCGCGAGCGTGAGCATGCATGGCGAGCGGAAAATGGTGGAAGATCACGAGCAACCGCGCGCCGTATTCTTCCTCGGCTTTCTCCAAAACGACTGCCATCCCCGCGCAGGGCGGACATTGGAAGTCGCCAAACTCCTCGACCGTCACCAGGGCCCCGGCTTTCCCGCGCACATGAGTTCCGGAGGCCGGCCCGCTTTTCGGCGCGGCCGGAAGTGCGGCGAGCTTGGCGCGATAAAGAGCAAAGCCGCTTCCGAATGTGGCCAGGGCCACGAACACGACAATCACATGGGGCAAGTACCGTCTCATCGGAGAGCCTAAGGATAACGATTGCCGCCTGATTGCCAGAAATATTGTGGGGGGATCCGCTGCAAGAAAATAGTAACACGCGGGAACCAGCGCGAGCCGGGGGGACGATTCTAGGGGTAGCCGAGGCCGCGCTCGCGGCCCTCCGCTATTCACTCGTCACCGGAGAAAGTCCCATGAAACCGTATTCCAAATCGTCTCGAAATCGTGGTTCCGTAATTCGACCCATCCTCGCCGCCTTGCTGATGCTCGGCGGCATCGCGCTCCTCGCCCGTGCGGGCGGCCTCGCGAATCAAACGGCGCCGGCATCCGCCAGCGCTTCCGGGTCGCCGCAAGCGCCACAGGCGCCCGCTGCGTCTCCCGGCCTGCCGCGTTTCTTCAATTACGCGTCTCCGCCAGGCATTGCCGATGATGTGGGCGAGCCCTCGATCGGTTGCAATTGGAAATCGGAGACGAGTTCTAGCAACAGCATGTTTAGCATTCCGAACGGAGGCCGAGTGATGCTCTTCGGCGGGTTTTCGCCCGACCTATACCGCGCCACCTTTGACGATTGCTCTTCGCCGGCGAAGCCGAACTGGGAGGCAAAACCGCTTCTCCTCGCCTCCACTCCGCGAGCCGCGGGCGATCCGATCCTCTTCACCGATCACGATACCGGTCGCACCTTTGTCTCTCAACTCGAGGGCCTGACGCCAGCCGGCAGCACGACGGACATTACCGATGACGATGGCGATAATTTCACGCCGAGTGAAGGCTCGAGCTTGCCGTCGGACATCGATCACCAGACTTTCGGAGGCGGAATATTTCATGCGGGCGGGGTCGGCCCGGTCACGGCCTATCCGAACGCGGTTTATTACGCTTCGCAGAGTGTGTCCGACGCGCGTGCCGCGCAAAGCCAGGATGGCGGCCTCACTTTCGGGCCGGCTTTCCCGATGTACACGATCAACGACTGCGCCGGATTGCATGGCCATATCAAGGTCTCGCCGAAAGACGGCACCGCTTACGTGCCGAATGTCGGTTGCGGCGGTGCGGTTCCGTTTCACGAGACCGGCGCGAAACAGGCGGTGATCGTCTCGGAAGACAACGGGATCACCTGGAACATCCGGACGATTCCGGACTCGACCACCCATGGCAACGGCAGCGCGGATAACACGATCATCGGCACCCGCGACCCATCCGTCTCGATCGACGCTGATGGGAACGTTTACTTTGTTTACCAGGCGGAAGATCGCCTGACCGGGATCGCCAACGGGACCGACAACGCCGGCGATACGCATCCGAAGGTCGCCGTTTCGCACGACAGGGGCCTGCACTGGGAGCCGAGCATTGATGTTGGCGCGACCGTGATCAACGGCAATCCGATCAAAAACGCCACCTTTGTTACCGCTACCGCCGGCAGCAGCGGTCGCGCCGCGGTCGCCTTTTTCGGCACCGAAACCGGCGGCAACAACTGGTCTTGTGGCGAGGGCGATGACTGTTCATTAAGCGTCCAAGGAGTCAGCACTGGCATCAACGCGAGACCGCTCTTCACCGGCATTTGGTATCTCTACATCTCGACCACGTTTGACGGGGGCAAGACCTGGACGACCCAAAACGTTACGCTCGGCGATCCGATCCAGCGCGGCGGCATTTGCGGCGGGAGCACCTGCCGGAACCTGCTCGATTTCATGGATATTCAGATCGATAAACAAGGCCGCATTCTCGTCGCGGGCGAGGACGGTTGCATCGGCGCCTGTGTCAACGGCGGACCGAACTCTTTTACGGCCAAAGGATTCATCACCCGCCAATCGGGCGGCAAGCGAATGATCGCGCAGTTTGATCCGGTGGAGCCCATTCTTGCCGGCGCGCCTTTGCTTAGCGCCGCGATGGACAACGACAAGCTGACGGTGCAGCTCTCGTGGCCCACTCCGGACAACGGCGGGTCCGACATCACCGGTTACAAGGTCTACCGGCGCATCGGCGCTGGCAGTTTCACCCTGCTCGCCACCACCACGAGCACCAGCCTCACCGACATCACGTTCGATAAGAATCAAACCAACACGTATCACGTGACCGCAGTCAACGGGATCGGCGAGGGACCGTTCTGCCACGACATCGTGCCAATCCTTCTCCCGCCGGGCGAGAACCTTTGCCTCCCGCCGGGCGTGAAATTGCTGACCGACCCGGCTGGAGATACCAGCGCCGCTCTCGGCTTTGTCAACTCGCCGGCCCCGCCGGGGGCCGATCTGCTCCGCTTGCAGGTCGTTCAGCCGTTTGCCACTGACGGCGTGGTTAAACTCTACTTCCTGCTTCAGACCGACGTGGGCCAATCGCCGCAGCCGCCAGCATCGGCCTGGTATGTCTCGATGAAGACACCGGACGGCAAAGTGCACGGTCTCCACATGGCTTGGAAGGGCCCGACGCCGAGCTTCGAATCTTACATCGCTTCGGCTAACACGAGTGGCGGAACCGATGGACGCTTTGTTGACCCGGCGTCAATCAAACCTCTCGAACCCGAGAGCAAGTACGAGCCGGAAAAAGGCCTCGTTACCCTGGTGGTGAAGGTGAGTGAATTGGGTCTCACCTCTGGGGGCGTTATTTCCGGGTTCAATTCCGGGGTCACGCAAAGCACCGATGTCGCGAACATCGGCCGAGGAGCCACCACCACCTACGATGAGATGCCGAACGGTCTTACCTACGCGGGTAGCCTCACCTTTGGCGGCAACGCGGTCTGCGCGCCGAATCTGCCGCCCACTGCCAAGTTCAGCGTTACGCCCGATCACGGTAATCCGCCGCTGACCTCGAACTTTGATGGCTCCGCGTCCGTCGACCCGGATGCAGGCGATTCGATCGCATCCTACACCTTCAGCTTCGGCGATGGCTCGCCGGATGTGACGCAGTCGAGTCCTACCATTAGCCACACCTACAAACATGGCGGCGGGTTCTTTGCTACCCTCACGGTGAAGGATTCTCATGGGTTGGTTAGCGCGAATACCGCTACGGCCGAGATCGAGGTCGCCGCGCAGATATTGAATCTATCAACTCGCATGCGCGTCCAGCCCGGAGACAACGCGCTCATCGGCGGCTTCATCATCCGCGGAAGCGAACAAAAGAAAGTCATCCTCCGCGGGATCGGGCCCAGCCTCAACGTTCCCGGCAAGCTCGACGACCCGGTGATCCAGTTGTTTAACGGCTCGGGCGTCAACATTGCCGGAAACGACGATTGGAAGACCGACCAGCAGAACGTCGAGTCGACTGGCCTTGCCCCGACGAACGACCGCGAGTCCGCCATCGTCATCACGCTCGATCCCGGCGCTTACACCTTGGTGATGCGCGGGAAGAACAACAGCAGCGGCATCGGCCTTGTGGAAGTGTATGACATCGGTCTCGCGGCCAATGCGCGGCTCGCGAACGTCAGCACCCGCGGCTTCGTCGGCACCGGTGACAACATTCTCATCGGCGGTTTCTTTGCCGGACCCCAGACCGCCGCCGTGACCGGAGTGGTCTTCCGCGCCCTCGGCCCGTCGCTCTCGAATTTCGGCGTCCCGCAACCGATGCAGGATCCGACCATCGAGATTCATAACGGCAACGGCGACGTGATCGCGTCGAACGACGACTGGCAATCGAACCAGAAAACCGAGATCCAAGGGACGGGATTGGCGCCGAGCGATCCACGCGAGTCCGCCATCCTCATGCGCAACTTCGACCCCGGCCCCTACACGGCGATCGTCCGCGGCAAGAACAACACGACTGGTATAGGTCTCGTGGAGATTTACGACGTGCAGCAGTAGCTAGTCCTTCGCTGAAAGGTAAACAGAAATGGATTCGCAGCCCGCCCGACCGCGGCGCAATCCCAGGCGAGGCCTGCGAAATACGCGGAAAAAAGTGGTAGACGAAAAAATGTTCGCCTTTAAAGACGAACCTTCGCTTAATTCTCGTTAGGTCTCATGCGACGCTTGATCGTACGGAGGTTGCTTTTCCTTGCGGCGTTCGCATTCATCGGCGGTCTATACTTTTGGGGGACCATTGACGCGCATCAGGTCAATCTGCGTTACATCCTTTGGAAGCATCACGCTTGGCCCCACCAGCGTTTCATGCTGCCATTCCTGAGTGTTGATGGCGAGTTCACCATGTCGCTGCGTGGTAAGACGAAGGCAGAGATTCAGCGGTACTTCCCGTTACTGATCCGCCCAGAGCTCGCGATCACTGAATACCAGCGAACCTACAGCCAAGACATGATATGGCGCCACCGCGATTACCTTTGGATCGGCGATTCGGACTACGCAATCCAATTTGAGGATGGAAAAGTTGTATATGTTGGGCCGATTAAGGGATAGACCTAACCAAGCGCTGGAGCGAACCGCCGTCCGTCGTGCATCTTCGTCTCTTGTGACCAGAACCCGTTCCCGGCGATTCATGCGCGCTCTCGGCGGCGGTCGCTCATCTTTTTTTCGTTAGACCGAAAGATTCCCGATGCGAAACCGGGCTCGACATGAGTTGATCGTGCTTTGATACTTTTCCCGAGAGGGAAAGTGGATCGGACCAGGGGAAGGAACTGTGATGCAGAGAAATTCCAGGAGCGAATCGGGGACCTTTCATCCGCGCATCTTTCTCGCGTTTGTTTTCTGTCTCAGCGCGGCGCTTCTGGCGGTCTTTAGTTTTGCGGGGCCTTCATCGAAACTTCCGTCCGCCCCTGCGGCGCCCACGGCCATACCGACTTTCGGCCATCCCATCATTAGCGGAATCGGTGGGACCGGTTTCGAACAATCGATCCGGACCGACCCGACGGATCCGAACCGGATTTACACGAGCGCGCCTGGGACTGCTTCCGCCGATACGAGCTGGATCTGGCATTCGCTGGACGGCGGGAAGACTTTCAAGTGGGTCGTGGGTGCGGCCGCCTTCGAGGGAAAGGCTACGACCTGTCATGGCGGCGGCGACACGGAGATCGGCGTCGATTCCGCGGGCCACCTCTATTTCAATGACCTGACGCTGGCGAACTTCAGCACCGCGCGCTCGGATGATTTCGGTGCCACGTTCACTTGCAGCAACACCGGCGTTCCCGATACCGCAGTCGATCGCCAATGGTATGCGATCGATGGCGATCCGACCAATGGCGGCAACCTCTATCTCGTGAACGACGAGATCGGGCCGGGCGGCGCGATGTGCGGCAGCAGCGTAGGCAACAACGTCCTCGTCATGTATCGCTCGCCACTTGCCGGACTCGGCGCGACGGCGGGAATCCAGTTCGGTCCGGCAAACAAAATCACGGCCGTCGGAAGCTGCGATGAAGCGATCATGGGGAACAACGAAGTGAGCCCGATAGCCACGACGTTGGGACAGCCGAATGGCACCGGCGGCTTCGCCACGTTGCCGGCGCCGGTGAAACACATCTTCGTCGTTCACGACAACGCGCAGCTGAACAAGATCATGGTCGGCCGTTGTTTCCCGGTCGCTTTCGGTGCGCCGGTGGCGAACGTCAGCGATCCGAGCGGCCTCAATTGCACGGACATTCCGGTGGCAGATCTCGGCGCGAATGCAAAGACGGGCGGCGATTTTCCAACCCTGGCGATCGATAAGGCCGGCAATCTTTACGCGGTCTGGGAACAGGCGCCACTCACCGCCGGTGTGATTTCCGGCGATGTCGTCCTGAAGTATTCCTATTCAACTGATCAGGGAAACAGCTGGTCGGCGCCGATCGAGATCAACACTTCGGGTTCGTCCGCCGGCACGTTGCACCAGAACGTGTTCGCCTGGATCAATGCCGGCGACGAGGGACGCGTGAACATCGTCTGGTATGGAACGCCGGGCCAGGCGACGCCCGGCGGCGCGAACGGGCCGGACGATTGCAACGATTGCGCCTGGAGCTTGTGGATGGTGCAATCCCTCAACGCGCACGCTGCCGCGCCCACCTTCACCGCGCCGATTCTCGCCAGCGAGCATCATATCCACAAGGGCACCGTCCAGTCGCTCATCGGCGGGCAGAACCAACTTTCCAGCCGCTCGTTAGGCGATTATCTCCAGGTGCGGATGGGACCTTTCGGCGAAGCGCAGATAGCTTACGCCGATTCGAACAACATCGTCGGCAGCGCTGCCGGTCACGCGATGTACGTCCGGCAAAATGGCGGCGACGGCCTGCTCGGGTCGTTGTCGCCGGTGAATCTTCCCGGCCTCACGGCGTTCAATGGTGTCACCGATCCATCCGGCGACGGGAAGTATGAAGTGAATGGAAGCAGCAGCGCCAGCATGCCGCAGCTAGATATCCTGAGCTCGAGCATCACCAAAGTTACTTCGTCGCCGTGTTCCGCGGCCGATCCTTGTTACCGGATCGCAATGCAATTGAATAGTCTCAGCCTCGCGCCAGCCGCGCAGGATCCCGATCCGGACCTGGTCTGGCTTACGCAATGGTTCGTTCCGTCGACGAGCGACGCCAATGGCGGCAAGAATTTCCATGCTTACGCGGAATCGACCAACGGCGGTGCGTTACAATGTTTCGTGGGCGAAAATGCCGTGCAACTGGTAGGCGGCGGTGGGGTCATGACTTATCCGGGAGCGACCACGTTGCCGGCGGCAAATTGCCAGTCCATCCCGGGCGCGAACGGGACGATTACGATTTATGTGCCGTTATCGGTCGTAACTGAGGCGAACCCGATCGACAACAAGCTGCACGAAGTAACCGCGAGCACGATGACGCTGGCGCAACCGGCCAATAGCACGCCGTCCTTTGGCGGCATTGGTGGTTCGTTGTTTAACCTCATCGACGTCGCCCAGGGCTACACCTTTGATCCGACCTTAACACCTTCTCCTACTCCCACCGCGACGGCTACAGCTACGGCCAGCCCTATAGCTACCGCTACCGCGACAGCTAGTCCTACAGCTACTCCTGCATCCACACCTACAGCTACCGCTACAGCCACTCCGACTGGCACACCTACCGCTACTCCGACGCCCGTTGACCTTCAGCTCTTGAACATCTCCGGGCGCGTCGTAGCTCAAACCGGCGACAAGGTCGGTATCGCCGGCTTTATCGTGAAGGGCTCGGGGTTCAAACGCTTCATCGCTCGCGCCATCGGGCCGTCGATGACCGTCAATGGCCAGCCTGTCCCGGGCCGCTTGATGGATCCGGTCTTGGAATTGCACGATAGCAATGGCCAGACGATCACGAATGACAATTGGCGCACCGGCGGCCAACAGACGGAGATTCAGCAAAGCGGTCTCGCGCCAAGCGACGACCGCGAGGCCGCGATCATTCGCACAGTGCCCGCCGGAAATTTCACCGCGATCATTACCGGAGCGAATAACACCACCGGCATTGGGTTGATCGAAGTTTATGATCTCGGCACAGTCAGCTCGGCTGAGGAGGAAGCGAGGATCGAACGACCGGACGCCCCCGACGCCGCCGCCAGCGAGCTCGGGAATCTCTCCGTCCGCGCCGATGTTCAGACAGACGACAACATCCTGATCGACGGCATCATTCTCCGTGGCGGGAATCCGAAACGCGTCTTGTTCCGCGCCCTCGGTCCCTCGGTGAAATCGAACGGCAATCCAGTTCCAGGCACCTTACAAAATCCGATGCTTGAGCTGCGGAACGCGAACGGCGTGCAATTGCAGTCGAACGATGACTGGCAGCAAGCGCCCAACGCCTCCGAGATCCAGGCCACGGGTCTCGCCCCGTCCGATCCCAAGGAATCCGCCATCCTGATGAGCCTAACCCCCGGCAACTACACCTCACTCGTCCGCGGCGTGAACCGCACCACCGGCATCGCCTTGGCCGAAGCCTACAAGCTCGATAATTAGTTTAGCCTCTCTTTGGAGACGGCCTGCCCTCAGGCCGTTGGATTTCCGCGAACGCCCGGCGCATTCTCTCCGGCACGAGGGCGTGCCGGCTCCAAAGATCGACCGCCGCTCTTCTTGAAAACGTTCGCCGCGCGGTTAACGTGACGCCCGCAAATCGGAGGGGGTATAGCTCAGTTGGTAGAGCGTCTCGTTCGCAATGAGAAGGTCAGGGGTTCGAATCCCCTTACCTCCACCAAATTTCGCTTCAGCGAAATTCGTACGAGTTTCTCAGGGAATGAAAACGCAGTTCAACTGGTGGGGCGCGATAGCGCAGCGCGGGAAAACGTTTCGATTTTAGCTGCGGATCCGATAGAACGGGTCGGAAGAAATGAAACGAAGAACATTTTTGCGCGCGGGGTTGGCCAGCACAGCTCTGTCGCTTTCTCCCGGACTGGGCGCCCATCGCGAAGAGAGAGATAAAGCGGCACTCTCCGCGACTGAAACGCCAGTTAAACCATTCGAGTTCGAAGAGACGACCATTGCCGACTTGCAAGAAGCAATGCGTGCCGGGCGGCACACGTCGCGCACGATCACCGAGGCATACCTGGAACGCATTCGAGAGGTGGACAAGGAGGGTCCGGCATTGAACTCCGTAATCGAGTTAAATCCGGACGCGCTCGCGATTGCCGAGAACCTCGATAATGAGCGAAAGGCGGGTCGCGTCCGCGGACCGCTCCACGGCATTCCGATCTTGATCAAGGATAACATCAATACCGGCGATCGGATGCAGACCACCGGCGGTTCGCTTGCTCTGGTCGGTCAGCCCGCATCGCGAGACGCCTACATCGTCGAGAAGCTTCGGGAAAGTGGCGCGGTTATCCTGGGCAAGACTAATTTGAGCGAATGGGCGAACATTCGCTCGAACCATTCTACGAGCGGGTGGAGTGGACGCGGTGGTTTGACGCACAATCCCTACGCGCTCGACCGCAATCCCTCCGGTTCCAGTTCCGGCTCGGGCGCGGCCACGTCCGCCAATCTTTGCGCAGCCGCGATTGGCACAGAGACCGATGGTTCGATCGTTTCGCCGGCATCTGCAAACGGTCTCGTTGGGATCAAGCCTACGGTCGGTCTGCTCAGCCGCTCCGGAATCATTCCCATCTCGCACACCCAGGATACCCCTGGTCCGATGGCGCGGACGGTCGCCGATGCGGCCGCTCTTCTCAGCGCCCTGACAGGAATCGATCCGCGCGACGCCGCGACGAATGGCAGCCGCGGCAAAGCCGTTCCGGATTACACTGCTTTTCTAAAGGCCGACTCGCTCCGCGGTGCGCGCATCGGCGTGGCCCGAAAATATTTTGGCCGGCACGAGCGCGTCGACAAACTGGTGGGTGACGCCATAGATGTAATCAAGCGGGCGGGTGCGACGGTGATCGATCCCGCAGACGTTCCGACGAGCTCGGAGCTTGGAGCCGCGGAAATTCTTGTCCTGCTCTTCGAGCTGAAAGCGGGATTGAATAATTATCTCGCCGAGCGCGCGCTGAAAGACGGCCCACGGACGCTGGCCGACGTAATTAAGTTCAATGAAGCTAATCGCCGGACGGAAATGCCGTACTTCGGTCAGGAGCTGTTTCTGCAAGCTCAGGAAAAGGGACCGCTGACGACGAAGACCTACCTGGACGCGCTGGCGAAAAACCACAAGCTCGCGCGCGAGCAAGGCATTGACGCGGTCGCCACGAAATTCAAACTCGATGCCTTTATTGCGCCGAGTCGAATTCCGGCGTGGTTAACCGATCTGATCAACGGTGATTCTTCCTCCGGCGGCTGCTCAACCCTGCCCGCCGTCGCCGGCTATCCGCACATCACCCTTCCCGTTGGTGACGTCCACGGGCTGCCCGTTGGAATATCCTTTTTCGGGGTTGCGTATTCAGAGCCAAGGTTGATCGCGCTCGCTTACGCCTTCGAACAGGCCACAAAGTTTCGACGTCCCCCAGGATTTCTTCCCAGTGCGAAGCTGGATACGTGAGTCAGCGTATTTGTTCCATCGCGCCGAAGGCGAGGCCGTAAGTCACGACCGCTTCGATAACGCCCACGACGGTCATTTTAACCGGATGCCACCTAGGTGCGCCGTGCTCAGAAGGCGTTGATCAATTCCCCGATGTCGCCACCTAGCTGACGAGCGGTTCGCTGAAACAACTCTCCATAGCCGCCGCCAAATGCGGCGAAACCCGAGCGCCGCTCTTGAGCGAATCGCACCAATACTTTGCCCGAAGATCCGTCGATGATTTCGCCTACGATGGCGATCTTCACCGCTCCGGCACCAAAACCGACAAAGTAGCGCGCCGCTTGAGAGCCCGGATCGACCTTTGTTAACCGCGCGCGAACAATGAGTGTTTTCCCCGTGGCGTTTGGGCCGGCCTTTCGTCGGGCCTTCTGCGCAAGTCCGTCCATGAAGGCCGGCTTCATCATACGGATCGCGGACTGCACGGCGCGGAATGTATTATCGTTCGTCGGCGGCAACTTAACGCCGGCGCTATCGAAGGATTCCACCGCGATCTGGTCGTACGCCGCGGCGTTGAAAAGCCGGATGATCGTGACTTCATCTACGTCGTGCCAGTCCCGGAAGGTACCCGGGGCCGGGGGGGCCGTAGCAGCCACAGCCGACGCGGAGACACAAGCCCCCACGACAGTGGCGAAGATGTTCAAAAGTTTTGGAGTCATGCGATAATGTTGTGCGGTCGTCGAAATCAGACAAGCGATGAGTATATGACCCGGGCGACCTATTGGACTGCTTACGCCATCGCCCCGAAGGCGAGGCCGAGGCTGTAGGTGACGACCGCTTCGATCACGCCGACCATCGTCATTTCCAAGCCGGAAGCCCACCAGGAGCGGATGGTGATCAACGATTTCACGGCGCCGACGGCGAAGTGGGCAACGATGCTGACGGCGAACGAAGCGATCACGGCGTTGATTCCGTTCATGAAAAAGAAGGGGATGATCGGGATGAACGCGCCGACGGCGGTGGAAATGGCGGCGGAGGTCGCGGATTTCCAGTGGTTCGGGAACCGATGCTCGGAAAGTCCGAGCTCGTGTTGCGCCATGGCCTGGACCATTTGGTCGGGCTGCTCGGCGAGCCGTTCGGCCATCCGCTGCGATTCTTCCGGGTTGAATCCTTGCAGTTGATAGAAGAGCGACATCTCTTCGATCTCTTCCTCGGGATTCTCTTCGACCTCGCGTTTTTCGCGGGCGATCTCGGCTTCGTAAACTTCCGCTTCGCTTTTCGCGGCGAGATAGGCGCCGGCGCCCATGGAGAGCGAGGAAGCGAGCATGCCGGCCAGGCCCGAGATGAGGACGTAGTGTTGCTGGTTGTTCGTCGCGCCGGCGACGCCGGAGACGATGCCGAACACGGCGCCGAGCCCATCGTTCACGCCGTAGATGGCGTCCGCGACCCAACTGCCGCCGCGGCCGTGCCAGCGTTCGCGTTTCAGGATGGTGTCGAGCGCGGCGCGCGGTCCCGCGGGTGCCGGCGGCGCCATTGCATTAAGGACGCGGGCGTGCGCCTTTTCCTCGAGGGCGGCTTCGTGGAGGAATTTCAGGGCATCGGGATCATCCGCGAGAGCGCGCTCGCTTTGGGCGCGGTAACGCGCTTCGTGCCGGTCTTCCGCGGCTTCCATCCGGCGAATGGCGACATCGAGTCCTGCGAGGCGGTTCCACCAGCGGCTCAGCCGTTGGCCTAACGAGTCTTTCAATTCAGGGGGCGGCACTCCGAGCTCGGTCAGTTTCTGGGCCCAGCGCGCGGCGTGGCGTTCCTCCGCTTCGGCCATGCGCACGAGAATGTCTTTGCGCTTCTGGTCCTTCTCGCGTTCGGCCAGCTCCCGGTAAACCCGCGCGGTTTGCAGTTCCGCGCGCCAGTTTTCCTTCAGCGCCTCGATCGATTCCGGGTCGTTAGGCATGGGAAGAAAAATTCGAAGTCCGAAGCTCGAAGTTCGAAACAAGGCTCAAATGGGAAAATTCGGATTTCGGAAATTGTTTCGGATTTCGGATTTCGAGCTTCGAGTTTCGTCTCATAATCTCCGGATGCCTGCTCTCGTCAGGCAAAAAATGCAAGGCCGACCCGAGAAGAATTGCCACGCCGGCAAAGCCGCCGGCCAGCCCGAGCCAGACGATCGGCGTCGGTCTCGGGGCAATGCCGCTCCACCAGGCGAGCAACGCGATGTAGATCGGGACTGTCGCGACCATGACGGAAGCGAGCCCGGAAGAGACATATTGCTCGGCAAGGGTGACGCCGCCATTCCCGCCCAGCAGCAAGCAGCCGCCGATGATCAAGGCCGTGCGCCAATTCGCCAGCGAACCTTTGGGCGCACCCTGCCCGCGCGCGATCGCATACATAATGAACCCGGCGAGAAGGAAACGCGCGCCGGCCATGAGCAGCGGCGGGATCGTTTTGATCGCAAACAAGATAGCGAGGTAGGTCGAACCCCAAATGACATAGAGCGCCGCGAACGCGGCGAGGATAAGGAGTCTATGGGGCCGCGGCATGCGACCGCATTGTGGCACAGGGAGCAGAAAGCTTCATATCATCCCGAGTCTCATTGGAGACGGCCTGCCCTCAGGCCGTTGAGGGACCAGCTTCCAGCCTTTCGTCCGCGGCACGAGGGCGTGCCGCCTCCAGTTCGCTGCCTCAGCTGCGCCGGCCGGCGATCATGCGATAGAGGAACAAGAGCAGCATGGCGCCGACGATCGACATGATCCAATGGGCCGTGTAGTTCTCGTTCCCGGTAAACATCCGGCCGAGCCACGTCCCGACAAACGCGCCTGCGACACCCAGGAGCATCGTTATAATGCAGCCACCGGGATCCCGTCCCGGCATTAAGAGCTTGGCGATCGCGCCAATGACGAGCCCGACGAGTAAGACCCAAATGATTGAGTGAGCGCTGAAGTCCATGGCGAGGATTCTGAAGACCACGCAGCCTGCGGTCAATCCTGCAATCGGTGGATCGAGCGCTCCGCCGCTCGATGGCATAAATGCCGGGATAGTAAACATCGAGCGGCGGAGCGCTCGATCCACCTACAGCTCGATCACTTGCGCCGACTTGATGTCTTCGCTCGCGCGAATTTTTTCGAGCAACGCGGAATCCGGAGCCGTGTCCAGGTTGAGTACGGTCAAAGCGGTGCCGCCGGCCTGGTTCCGGCTCAACGACATCGTGGCGATATTAACGCCGTGATCGCCGAGGAGTGTCCCGATGCGGCCGACAATGCCGGGGCGGTCCGTGTTTTCGAGTACGAGGACGACACCATGCGGACGCGCTTCCACGTGGCGGCTGTTTACGTTCACAATCCGCGGGGTGGCTCCGAAAAACGCGCCGGCCACGGAAACGGTTTTGCCTTCGGCCACGGCGGAAAGCTCGAGCAGGTCGGTGTAATCACCGGCGGCGCTCAATCGGCTCTCGGTAATTTTCAGGCCGAGGCTTTCGGCGAACGCCGGCGCGTTTACTTCGTTGATCTCGCTGCCGCCGGCGCCTTGCAGGAAACCTTTCAAGACCGAGCGCGTGATCGCAGTGGTATCGACCTCGTTCACTTTGCCGCTGTAGTTGATGTTCAAGCTCTCGACTCGTCTGGGCGCGAGTTGGAACAAAAAACGCGCGAGCTTTTCGCCGAACCGAAGATGCGGGCCGACGACCGCGAGCGTTTTGGCGTCGAGGTTCGGCATGTTGACCGCGTTGCGAATCGTGCCTTCGAGCAGCGCCGCCCGAATCGATTGTGCGATCTCGATCCCAACACTTTCCTGCGCCTCCGCCGTGGACGCGCCGAGATGCGGTGTGAGCACGAGGTTCGGCGATTCGCGCAATGGCGAATCCGCGGGCAGCGGCTCGGTTTCGAAAACGTCGAGCGCGGCGGCGGCGACGTGGCCGGAGCGCAAGGCATCGGCAAGCGCCGCTTCATCGACGAGTCCGCCCCGGGCGCAATTGATCACGCGCACACCGCGTTTGGTTTTCGCCAGGCGGGCGGCATCGAGCAGATGATGGGTCTGTGCGGTGAGCGGCGTGTGCAAGGTGATGAAATCCGCTGCGGCCAGGAGATCATCGAGTTCTTCCACCAGCTCGACCTGTAAAGTTCGCGCGCGCGTCGCGGACAAATACGGATCGAACGCCATCACCCGCATGCCGAACGCGATTGCGCGCCGGCTCAGCTCGCTCCCGATTCGGCCCATGCCGATAACGCCGAGGGTCTTGTTAAACAGTTCGACGCCTTCGAGATTTTTTCGGTCCCATTTCCCGCCGCGCAGGAGCGCGTCCGCCTGCGGAATTTTGCGCGCCGCGCAAAGCAGGAGCGAGAAGGCGTGCTCCGCCGTGGAAATCGTGTTGCCGCCGGGCGCGTTCATCACGATCACGCCGCGCCGCGTCGCTGCCTCCACATCCACGTTGTCCACGCCGACGCCGGCGCGCCCGATCACGCGCAACCGCGCACCAGCATTCACGATGGCCGCCGTCACTTTCGTCTGGCTGCGCACGACGATCCCGCTGAACTGCGGGATCATTTCGACCAGCGCCGCTTCGGTCATCCCGATGTGAGTCGAAACCTCGAGCGCCCCATCGCGCGCCAGTTCGTCGATGCCACGCTGTGAAATCGAATCCGCGACCAGAATTTTCGGCGCCGTCATTTTGGCTGAATGCTAGAGAGCGAGCGGGCGGAGTCGAATCGAATCACGTATTGAGAAACTCCGCGCGGGCACGCCGCTTTTGGATCGTCTCGCGCCAGGATACTAGCGCCGACGGCGCGGAATCATAATAGCCTGGGGCAACGCCCCAGGATTCTGATGCGATGATGAAACCAGCGCTGAAAGCGCGATTCAACGCGCCACTTCGCTGTAAGACCACACCCTGCTCCGGTCGTTGAATCGCGCTTTCAGCGCTCACCCTTGTCATGCCGCCCGAGTTCCTGGGGCGATGCCCCAGGCTATGGTGAGCGCGCGCCTTCGGCGCTGCGAACAGGCGCCCTGCGACTCACTGACCACGCCCGGTAAATCAGCAGGATGAGAAAACAGGAATAGAGAGGCATGACGGGAAACAGGTAGCGTTCATATCCGCCTATCCACCAGGTTGCGTCGAGGTAAGAGAAGAGAGTTACCCTGAGAAGGATCGAAGCCGCCAGGAGAACGAGCACGGGGTTGAGAGGGTTGCGGAGGCGGAGCTTACGCCGATGCCAAATAGCTATCAGCAGGCCAGCACACCCGAGCAACGACATACCTGCGACAAAAATTCGGTGGTAACGACCGATAAAGTTTTCAAGCGCTGCTGACCTGCGTTTCGGGCGGCTCGAGGAGGCACGACGGCCAGTCATCTCATCATATAAGGCACGCTGTGAGGCAGTGAGAATGGCATCGTCACGGTCCGCGATCGTTTCAAATTGGAGCAGAAACAGCCCGGCAATCCTGGGGAATGATTGAGGCAGGTAACGAATGTTTGCGAGCGCTCCCGGGTCCAGAAAAGTGGAGAGCACGAACCGTTGCGGAACGCGGCCCTCGTCGCAGGCGCGATTGATTTCCTCGGCGACATCTTGATAGAAGCGGTTCGCGTGGGCCGCGCTGCTATGAATGTCTCCGCTGTTCGCGGCGACGCTGCGCAAAGCCCAATGAAACCAGGGGGCGCCGATTTCATGAATGCCCAGGGTAGTGAAAGCCGGGACTTGCCAGTTGTGGCCCAGATCGCCTTCGAATTGCGGCTTCAGCCGCGCGAAAGTAGGACTGACCTTGTAGGCCGTCTCAAGTGCTTCGGTTGAGACAGAAACGAAACGCTGTTGGTGGCTGGGTTTAATTCGAAGCAGCGCCTTGTAAGCGGCCTGGAAGCTGGACGCCGTCAGTTCCGATTTCGAAAAACTGTGAAAGGCATGGTAGTTGGCGACATCGACCGTGAGCACCAGTAAGGCCAAAGGTACCAGCATCGAAGCGGCAGGTTTTGTCCAAAAGCGCGCGGCCTCCTTCCAGGAGCCCATCTCAGAACGGCGACGGAACAACGCGACTGCGAAGAAGACGACGAGCATCGCGAGAATCAGAATGCTTTCTTCGCGGGTGTTCCAAAGAATGCCTAGCGTCACACCTGTCCAGATGGCGTGGCCAGGCTTTCCACTAAAGAGAGTCAGGAGAAGCCCGCCCAGAGCCAGGGGAAGAACCCCGGCGTAAAAGGAATCGCTCATCGTATGGTTATTGAACAGAAAGCTGGCCGGATGAAGGAGCATGGCTGCGAAGGCCAACAGGCAGACCGAACGGGGAACGCTAACTCTGCGAAAGACAGTTACCAGCACGAGATACGCTCCGATCTGGAGCAGCTCTATCGCGATCCGAAGAGGAATCGCACAGAGATGCACAAGAGCGATGAACAACGGATAAGCCGGCGGCCGGACAAAGGCGGTCCAGCTGTAAGGCGCGCCCCAGTACCAATTCCTGGCCGCGCCCAAATACCAGAGCGCGTCGTACTCTGTCGCGCTCCCGTAGATGTCTTCGGTGTGGACAAGCCAAAACTTGAAAACGATGAGAACCAGCAGGCCCACCGCCAGCCCGTAACGTCGCAAAACGGAACTCAGCATCGAGTGAAGGCGGATGAAGAGAATCCGTGGCGGCTCCGCCATAACGCGATTGCTTCGTAGATGAGGAGAAGGAAGAAGCAGGCCGAGAGCGGCATTATCGGGAAGACGTAGCGCTCGTAACCGGCCATCCACCAGGTGGCGTCGAGGAAAGAAAAGAACACGAGCCTGGTCACGATCGTCGCGGCGAGTAGGAGCAAAACGATGATCCGCGGCTCGCTCGCGCGCCAGCGGCGAACGAACCAGAGCAGGATCAGGAACGCCGCCAGCCCCGCCCAGGCCAGGACGATAAAGAGATAAACATAATAGGCCCCGATAAAATTTTGCGTAGCGACCGCCAGCTTCGCCAGGATCGTGTTCGGAATGACGACCGTGTTCGAACCGGCCACCTGCGGCTGACGGAAGACCATCTCTTGATATAGCTCGCTCATCCACGGGACAAGATTGGTATCGGCCCGGACCATCACCTTCTGGTGCCGGAAGAGAAACAGCTTCGCAATCCGGCCAATCGAGCGCGGCAGGTAGCGAATCCGCGAAACCGCGCCGGGATCGAGAAAGCCCGAGACGACGAGACGATCGGGAACGCGGCCTTCGTCGCAAGCCTGGTTAATTTCGCGCGCGACCTTGCGATAAAAGGCGTTCGTCGAGACCGGGTTTTTGTAATAGCCGGCGTTCGCGGTCATGTTGCGCAGCGCCCACATGAACCAGGGCCCGTATTCGCGGATGCCGAGAGTGTCGAAGGCGGGATTGGTCCAGTTCCGTCCGGCGAGCGCTTCGAACTGCGGCTTGAGTTGGGCGAAGGTGGGACTTACCTCGTAAGCCAGGCGCAGTGCTTCCATGTTAACCGCGATGTAGCGCATGGAATAGGTCGGCTTGATCCGCAGCAGCGCCCTGAACGCCTTCTCAAATGCCGGCGAGCTCATGTCTGATTTCGCGAAGCTGCGGAACGTGTAGTAGTTCGCCGAGTAAACCGCGGCCACCAGCACGATCAGCGTTCCGGCCAGCGCGCCGGTGCGTTTGAGCCAGAAAACGAAGTGGGCTTTTCGCGTGGGCGCATCTCGCCGCTGAAGTATGGCGAGTCCGAAGAACACCGCGAGGATCACCGGGATGAGAAAGCTCTCCTCGCGCGTATTCCAGAGCACGGCGTAGGCGCCGCCGGTCCACACGGCATGGGAAAACTTCCGCGTAAACAGAGTTAGCAGCGAACCGCCGAGCGCCAGCGGAAGGATCGCCGCGTAAAAGCTGTCGCTCATGCTGTGGCTGTTGCAGAGAAACGAAGCGGGATGCAGCATCATCAGCGCGAAGATGACGAGGCCAAGCCCGCGCGGCACGGCCGCCTTGCGCAGCGCCGCGATAAGGACCGTGTAGCCCGCCATCTGCGCCAGTTCGATCGCGATCCGCAACGGAATGCCACAGAAATGGACGACCGCGATGAACAACGGATAGGCACACGGGCGGACAAACGCGGTCCAGCTATATGGCGCCCCCCAATACCAGTGCCTGGCCGAGCCTACGTACCAAAGCGCATCGTACTCCGTCGAACTCCCGTAGATTTCTTCGGTATGGATAACCCAGAGTTTGACAAGGATGAGAAGGATAAGACCCAAGGCAAACGCATGCCGGCACACGATCGCTCTGGCCTGGTCTGCTATGCTGGTGGATGAGTTCACTAACAGCCTTTGGATCAACTTTCGAATGAGCGACCCTCTACTTTGATCCAGAGGCGGCAGGGGACTCCTTGGTCGCCGGCAGAATAGTTACTCGCGAAGCGCGCTCGCGGCCGAGATATTTTGCAGCGAGAGCGCTGATCTCGGCAGGCTTAATTCCTTCGATATCTGGAACCCGTGTTTTGGCCCATTCGAGATGCTCGGGTTTTTCCTGCGCACGCGCAAGGACAGCATTAAGCCAGTAACCATTATCTCTGAACGCACCCCTCGAGTAGCTGAGCAGCGGTTCGCGCGCCCGATTAAATTCGTCGTTGGTCACCCCCCTTTGTTGAAGATCATCGGCAAGACCGATGGCCAGGTCCGAGATTTTCCCGGCCATGGAAGGATCCACATCAATGCTCGCGAACATATAGCCGTACCCAGGGAAGGTGTCGCTACTGTGATTTTGGGCGTGCGGAGTGTAGGTGCCGCCGATTGCTTCGCGCACCTTTACTCGCAGGCGATCTTTCAAAATCTCGGCGAGCAAATCGAGCCGGCGGGTCCGTTGCACATCCCGATAGTCATCGGTGGGCCAGTAAATGAAAACGGCGCCTTTGGGAATCGCGGAGTCGATCGCATAGTTCTTCGCGAATGGCTGAGCGGGAAACGAAACCTTCTTTAACTCAGGGAGCGCCGGCTTTGCCTCGCGTCGCGGGAGTGCACCTATCGTTCGGGACGCGGCATCTATCGACGCTTCAATTTCCAGGTCACCTACGATTGCTACTTCGAGCGAGCCATGGGTAAGCTGCGGAGTCAGCCAGGCCCTTAGCTCGTCGAGCGTGCGCGCCATGACCACCTTTTGCTCGGGAATACCAAAGCGACGATCGCCATTCGCAACGAGGTTTGCGATTTCGGTCGCTAACGGACCATTAACGGTGTGTTGAAACGACAGATAGAGCTCTTCCAAACCCTTGTGCGCCACTCGCAAACCCTCCGGCCGGTAGCCGGCGTCGGACAGCCCTGCGCTGAGCAATTGCAATTCAAGGAGAAGATCATCCGGCGCGCTGCGGCCGCTAAATTGAAACGTGTCGTACTCAGGTGCGAACTGCCAGGCAACGCTCTTTCCAGCGAGGATTTGCTGGAGATCATCGGCGCTATGTTTTCCCAAGCCGCCCGCGAGAAAGGCGCCGCGGGCCAACACCGCTAACCCGCGCCGGTCGGCAGGCTCAGTGATCGTCCCGTTGCCCACACTTGCATTGAGGATGATGCGCCCAGCTTCAAAGTCAGTGCGTTTCAGATTGAGCCGCGCGCCGTTCTCGAACGTGACGAGTTCGATGTCGAAATCGGCGATGTGCTCTCGTTTCGCGATTTTTCCCGGCGCGCCGAAGTCGCTGTAACCCCACGCGATTTTTTTGTCGGCGTCTGGCAGAGTGACCGCGATAGCGTGGGCCTGCTCGTAAGCCAGTGTAATCGCGGCCGTAGCGTCGCCAGCAATTTGCGCGTTGCCCGTGACCGAGACAAAGCGGCCCCTGCCGCCAAAGTCGTTTCGCAGCGCTGCCTGACAATCGGCGGGAGTGATCGCAGGGAGGAATTGTTTCAGCAGCGCGAGGTCGTCCGCAGGAGTGGTGAACACTTCATGTGCAACAAGCTGCCCGACTATTCTTTCGGCAACTAAGTTTGAGGGACGAGTGCTAGCGCTCTTCGACGCCTGCTCAAACTGATTGGTGAGATTAGCGGCGGCGTCGGACAGTTCGCCGGCGGTGAACCCGTGCTCAATCGCACGCCGCAGTTCCTGCTCGCCCGCGGCTAGCGCGTCCGCCCACTGCTCGGCTTTGCACGTGATACGGACGCTGGCATACCGGAGAAAATCGAATTGTTCGTTGACCGATGCCAGGGCCAAAGTAAAGGGCGCATTCTCCTGTTTGCCGAGGACGGAGAAGCGGCGGTTGAGGATCTCGAGCGCCAGGAAGTGTCGGAGACGATCTTTTCTGCGCGCGCCCGTGTCAGGCTCATGCGCATACGGTGTGATGCTCGTAATCGAAATATTCGTGGCGGGCGATTCGGGCTCGGCGTGATAGATCGGGCGCACTCCCTCGATCTTCGCCAGTTTTCCTAACGCCGGCGGCGGCCGAGCCGGCGCGCGCGCGCGCAGATTTGCGAAACTTTCTCGTATCATCTTCTCGACCGCGGCCTGGTCCGCGAAGTCGCCGACCGCGACGACAACCATTTTTTCCGGCCGATACCAGGTGTTCCAGAAATCGATGAAGCGTTCCCGCCGCACCGTTGTGATGACTTCCGGCAGCCCGAGGGCGAGACGACGGGGGAGGAGCGTAGTTCCCAGCATCGCCTCGAACTCCGCGACAAAGTTGCGGTAACCGGTCGAGTCGTTGGCTCGTTTCTCCGAGAGAACAATGCCTCGCTCCTTGTCGATTTGCTCATCGCCTAAAAGCAATCCGCCGGCGTAGTCGCTAAAAACCCGCATTCCCTCGAGAAGAGTAGTGTTATCGGCATGCGCCAACTCCAGGCGATAGATTGTGCGATCGAAGGAGGTATGAGCGTTGACATCCGCTCCGAGACTCATCCCCATGCGTTGGAAAAACTCCACGAGCGTGCCTGGGGGATAATGGGTGCTGCCGTTGAACGCCATGTGCTCGAGAAAATGCGCGAGACCCCGCTGGTCGTCCTTTTCGTTCAGGGAACCTGCGAGAATCAGGAGGCGCAACGACGCGCGACCTCTCGGTTCGTGATTGGAAAGAACAACATAACGGACGCCGCTCTCCAGCCTCCCGAACCGCGCGGCAGGATCCGCCTTAAGGTCGCTCTCCTGCTGCGGAAACAGGATGATTCCTGCCGCCGCCTTTTCCTTTGCCGCCGCCGGCGCAGCCCAGAAGACGAAAACAAGAAGAACCCCTGAGACGATCCGATCGAGGAAACGAGCATGGGAAAGCAATCGAACCCTCGCTGGAATGTTGAGCCTTCGAAGCATCATGACTTTCCGGCGAATGGTTTTACGGGCCTTACCGGATGCGCGTGGACATTAGCGCATAGTCTTACCGGGCGGAAGCGTCCAGTTCAGGCGTAGAGCGGCCACCGGAAACCGCCCAATTCCTTCGGCAGCTGCTTTGGATCTGTGGGGTAGAGTAGGGTGGGGTCAGGCTCCTGCCCGGGCGGCAATTCGAGTTCCGGGGATCCGATGACCAGCCAGAGCACTTCGCTCACCGTATCGTTGAAAACCTGGCGCACGCACTTGGGTCCTACGAGTACGCCGCCGTGGTTCGCCACCGTAATCGTCTCCTCGTTGATCCGCATTCGTCCCGTGCCCTCCACGACAAAATAGAATTCCTCCATGGCCGGATGCCGGTGGAGCGTGTTCGCGCTCTTTGCTGGAAGCCGCCAAAGCCGGGCTCCCATAATTTCGCTCTTGGTCCGCTCCAGAAAATCCGCATTTGGAATTTTCATTAAGTTAGAAGATCTCCACACCAGATCTTCCGGCTGAACTACAAAGTAACCCTCAACTGCATTCAAGCCGTCGGCCTCCGCCGTCCTGGAACCACTGCGCCGCTGGAGACGGCGTCGTAGGCGGAACGGAGCAGCCGCCGCAAGGCATCGCGGCCGACGCAATCGAGGCGAACCAGCACGACCGGGTAAGGCTCGTAATGCGGCTTCAGATAATACACGCGTGGGTCCGCGGCGATTAGTTCGTCGCGGCGTTTGAATCCGACCGGCACACTAATGGAATTGGGTTCTGCGCTGCGATGCCCAGTCTGAACGACGAACATTTGACCGTCGACTTTCAGAGCTGGCAGGCGGAAGTAGAGGGACTCCCTGGCCCGCGGCAGCGCCAGTCCGAATTCGCGGACCGTGCTAAATGTTAGACCTTTATTAGTCATGGCCAATGTTCATTGCGCTTTTGCTTTGGTCTTCGCAGCGAGAATCTGCGGTAACAAGATGTCGCGGACATAATGCCAGTAGGGAACTATTTCCAGCGCTGCGCGCGTTGTCCGCTCTGCTGCTTCCAGGTTCGGAGGAGTTTTGCTGAACTCGAGGTAGGCGAGGCTCATCATCAATTCCGGCTTGCCCCAGGAAGGTTCGAGGTTGTCTGTGCTCGGCTCCGTTTTGGAAATTACTTCCAATCCATGTTGGTAGTTCTCGATGACCTTGTCGATGCCACCGCCGCGTTCCACGGGCGTATACCAAAGAATTGGTCCCATCACCCAACTTAGGCGGGGATTGTCTGGCTCAGCCGCTTGGGCTTCTTTAATAAGCGGCGTTATCCGCGTCATCAATTCTTGCATTCGCTCCGGCTCTTTTCGATGAATGTAGGTGACGTAGCCAAGGCAGGAAATCATCCCCACCTTCGCGTCAATAAATGCCGGATCTCTCGCTGCGGCATCCTTAAACTCGTCGACTGCCTGCATGAACAGTCGTTCCAACTCGTTTGGGTCGACTGAATCGTTGAAACCGTTGATGGCGCTTCGCCAAAGATCGAACCCGCGCCAGTAACGGATGCGCGACGCCAGTTCCTTGTTTTCCAGGAACGGCGTCAATTCGTCATAATATTTCTTCAGCGCGGTCCGGTCTCCTTCGTAGTCCGCCCGTTGAATTTGGGATACGATCCGTTGCGCTTGCGCCCGAATGTCGTTATCCGCCGCACCAGAGGCCGCAGTTAACGAAACGACGATAGCTGCAGCTGCTGTTAGTGTCTTGTTCATTAGTCTCATGGCTTCGCTCCGAAAAGAGAGGACTCGATTGGCGGATTGATAAGTGTCTTGGTGAAGCGGATCACAGCTCCGTTCGGACCGCCGGCGCTCCGATGGATCTCTTTCTCGAACTTGATCCCCTCGACGGTTTCGTAAGAATCGAAGGTGACCGTGATCGTCCGATCTCCTTCCTTGTGCACCATCGTCTTCGGCAACGCCGTCTGCGCGTCGAGCGAGACCCGCCATTCAACTCCGCCGTCCGACTTGAGCACGATGGTATTGTCAGCCTCGATAGCCACGCTGCCGTGACGGCGCTCCGGGAAGAACGCGAAGAACATCGCGTTCGCATTGGCGAAGCGCTTGGCTTTCGATAGTTCCAGTTCTCGGGCCGTCATCTCTCGCGGCGGCCCATCACCCTCCTGGATGGTGCCCTTCGTGCCATCAAAGATTTCGACGCTCGAAAGGTCGCCCATCTTCTCTTCTTTCCGATACTTCCCATCAGCGGTATGCCAGACTTTCAGGCTGCCTTGATATCCGCCGAATTCGAGTGTCGCCTCCCGATAGATCGATTTTATTGCTGCGACTTTGTCCCGGCCGCCTGCCGCGTTTGCCCAACGTTCGATCAGATCGTTGTCGGCTAACGCGCTCGAGATGAGAAAAAACAGGACGAGGAAAAAAAACTTACGCATGAGTAACTCCTTGGTGTTGTCGGCAAGCCTAGGAAGCTAACTCGATCGCGCGACGAAAATGTCGCGAATAGCTGTCGCGGAAGCGCCAACCTACAGGATAAGGGCGCGAAAAACGCGCTAGCTACAGCGGTTTACCCAGAATGCCGAACAACTTGTCCTTGTAGTTGCGACTGAGGGTCAGTTTTGTGCCGTTTTCCAGGTGGACCGAGTGTTCGCCGCTGAAGAGCGGCTGCAATTCCTTGATTTGCTCCACGTTCACAATCGCCGACCGATGAATCCGGACGAATTTCTTCGGATCAAGCTGGGTTTCCATGGTGCTTAAAGTTTGCCGCACCATGCGCGAGCCTTCGCGGGTGTGGAGATGGACGTATTTGTCGTCGGCCTCTATCCAGTCAATCTCGCGAGTATTCAGAAAACTAATGCGGCCATTCGCTTTGATAACAACACGGTCAAGGTAGGCCGGCTGAGCCTTAATGCTTTCCAGAAGTGTCCCGATTTGAAGGCGACCATCTTCGACGTGCTGAGAATGGATACGCTCCTTCACATGCTTCACCGCGGCCTTGAACCGAACCTGGTCGAACGGTTTTAGAAGATAATCGACGGCGTGAAGCTCGAAGGCTCGAATCGCGTAAGACTCATAGGCGGTCGTAAACACGATCTCCGGCAAATGATCGAGCCCGAGCGTCTCGAGCACCTTGAATCCATCCATCTCCGGCATTTGGATGTCGAGAAAAACGACGTCGGGTTGTTGTTTCCTGATCATCGCGACAGCTTCTTTCCCGTTACTGCATTCGCCGACGATTTCTATCTCGGCATCCTGTTTTAGGATTCGACGAATGAACTTGCGAGCAAGCAATTCATCGTCCGCGATCACGGCTTTGATCTTCGCTTCCTTCATGGGGCTGAGTCGTCATCGAGCTCTTTCCGCCAGGGAACTTGCATGACGACGATGAGACCTCCTTCCAGGCCGTTCGTTATTTCGAAACGATGATCCCGGCCATACAGTTGTTCGAGGCGCGACCGGACGTTACTTAAGCCCAGACCCCGTCTCTCTAGTATCCCCCTGGCCTCGGTTATTCCTGGTCCGCTATCTCGCACTTCGATTCGGAGCTGGTCATTGAGCCGCCTGGCTTCGATTTTGATGCAGCCAGGAGAGGCGCGGGGAGCGATGGCGTGCTGAACCGCGTTCTCCACCACCGGTTGCAAGATGAGATGCGGCACCTGCGCGGTGAGCGCGGCCGGCTCCAGGTCAAGCTCCACAGTTAGCCGATCTCCAAAACGCACCTGCTCTATTTCCAAGTAACAGCGCAGGAACTCCGTTTCCTTCTTGAGGGTGACTAGTTGTTGGTCTGATTCCTCGAGGGTCAGGCGCAGAAAATCGCCCAGGCGCGCAATCATGCTATTGGCTTTGGGAGGATCTTCCAGGACGAGTGACGAAATCGAATGCAAGGTGTTGAACAGGAAATGCGGATGAAGTTGCATCTTCAAGGCCCTGAGCTTGGCCTGGGCGAGTTGGGTCTTGAGCGATGCCTGCTCCAGCTCGCTGGCGCGGAAGCGTCGATAGTAAAGGAGAGCGTGCACCGCGATAATGATGAGCGAGGCGACAATCAAATCGATGTAGAAGCCGAGCCCGAAATACGCGCGGTAGCAGTCAAGGAGCGAAGGAAACTGCTGGCGCAGGCGCGCGGAGGAAGACCAAAGGACAAGAAGATGAACAGCCTGATGAAGACCGGCGAACAGTAACAAGGCTGGAAAATGAAGTAACAAGTTGCGCGTTCGCAGCGGCCGGAATTCGACGGGGAATCGCCGGCTAAAGGCGAAAACAAGCAGGGAAAAAATTCCCCAGAGATAAAATTGAACGAGGTTCAATTTGAGCGCTTCAGCCAGGCCGAAGCGGCTGTTGCTTTCGCTCATCGCAATGCCATAGGAGACGGCTGCGAAGATAAGCCCCACCACCGTCCATCCTCCGAAAAGGAGTGCTGCCTGGCGCAAGGTTCGCTTAATTGTTGGCATCAATCACCCGCTGCACCCAAGGATGCTTGAAATGCGCCGGCTTTTCCATCCTGAACCGGAAAGAAAATTGAATGCTGGGAATAACCGGGGCAAAGTTTTGCGTCAGTTGGATATTCGTCGTGCCGCCCTAATCCTGGTCGCGGGCATCATCACCGCTTGCTCCGAGAAGTCTGCGCCTGATCGCGAGAAGCATTCAACCACCTCCGAAGCGACGGGCGAGCCCAGGCCGGAGGTTGTAAAAGGCGAAGACGAGCTTCAGCCGCGCGAAGACGAAATCGAGGAGGACTGCGTGGCTTTCGTTCGCGCCACGAAGATTGTTCCTGCGCAAGCACCGACTGCCGACTGCCCCGGATGTCCTGCCGCGGGCGCGGAGCTGCTGACGTTTCGGCAGATGAAGACGGACCGAATCTCTTGCTTGGGCGATACCTGCACCGTTTTGGCGACTATCGTTGTGTCGTTCAATCCAGGCGCAGGCGAACGGATTGCCGGCGGCTTGACGGCTTGGATTTCGCCGGAACAGCGAAGCGCATATTTGAGTGGGCGCATGCCATCGGGCGAACAGGCGTATCGCGTCCAGATCACCTACAAGCGTCGCGGCAAAGCTTGGCGGGCCGTCGAATTCGATCGCGCGCCTGTCGAGTGAGAACAATAGTAATGACGCGCGCTTCCCAAAAAGATACACGCGGCTGATTGCGCGAAAACGAACCCCATTCGGCGTCTCACAGGCCGGCAGGTAAGTGGTTTTGTGGCTCGTCTCCCGGAGATCTTCAGCCATGAAAATAAAAAATTTCCACCGCGCGGCTTTCTCTAACTTGCGGGCCCTCATCACATCTCTGCTGTGCCTCACAGCAGTGATAGTCAGTCTGTTCGCCTTCGGATCGGTCGCGCAGCAGCGAGATAGCAAAGGACAAACGACTGGTCCGTTCCGCTTGTTGACCCGGCTGGCATCCGTCTTCGGGATAGAGACGCGATCACAATCAGGTGGAGCGATCAAGGTGGACAAAGACCCGGCAGAGCGACCGCCGGGAGCAACTCAACCGCCCGCGGGTCCCTATACCGGTCCGGTGCGCGATCTGCGGCCGGTCACGGCCGTTCGAAGCGCAAATCTGCGGGATATGGCGCCGATCGATCCGGCAAGCGTCCCGAAGATTTATCATTCCGAACCGATCCGCCCGAAGCCCCCGACGCAAAGTGCCGGACCTGAGGGACCGTTCCAAACCGTTGCGGGACCGCTTGCCTCGGCACCGAGTCCGACGGGTCTCACCTTCGAGGGCGTCGGCGTGGGTCTCCTTGGGTTCTCTCCTTCCAGTAATCCCCCGGACGTGGAGGGCCGTGTGGGTTCCACTCAATATGTCCAGTGGAACAACACCAGCTTCGCCGTCTTCAACAAGACGACTGGCGCTCTCCAGTACGGTCCCGCCGCCGGGAATACGCTTTTCCAGTCTTTGGGCGGCGTCTGCGCGTCGCACAATGACGGCGACCCCGTCGTCTCTTACGACATCCTCGTGGGCCGCTGGGTCATTTCGCAGTTCGCTGTCGCTGGGCCGACCGGCAGCTATTCACACCAATGCGTCGCGGTTTCCGCGACATCAGACGCGACGGGAGAGTACTACCTCTACGACTTCGAGACTGACAAGGTCAACTTCATCGATTACCCGCATACGGGAGTATGGCCGGATGGCTATTACATGAGCGCGCACGTGTTCAACCCCGGCGGGACATTCACGGCGGGTCGCATCTACGTTTTCGAGCGGGACAAGATGATCGCTGGTCAACCGGCTCGGATGCAGAGCCAGGACCTCGGAGCTGAATACGGATTTCTCCCCGCCGATCTCGACAGTTTAACTCCTCCGGCTGCGGGCGAGGCAGAGTTTGTGATTGGCCCTAACTTCGGACTCACGAACCTGACCGACTCGTTTCGAGTGGCGGTGGTGTGGGGCGCAACTCCAACGATCAATGTGACTCCTGGTACTCCGATCATGGACGGCATCGGCAATGCGCCGTGCGTCAACAACAGCAACGGCCGCGACTGCGTGCCCGAGCCTGCCCCAGCGGCGGGAGTGGACTATCTCGACAATATTTCAGGGCACTACATGTATCGGATGGCTTATCGTAACAACGGTACCCAAGAGTCCATCGTTGGCAGTGGTCCCAGCGACGGCAGCGACGCCTCCCATGGCGCGGTGAGATGGTTTGAATTCCGGAACCCAACTTTGGGAAGCTCGACGACAACGCCGACCGTTTTCCAATCCGGCACCTACGATATCGATACGAGCTACCGTTGGCTGCCATCGATCGCGATGGACAAAGATGGCAACATCGCGTTGGGCTACAGCAAATCGAGTACGACGGTTCTTCCCGGCATCTACGTTACCGGTCGCCTGGCGACTGATTCTGCCGGCACCATGGGCGCCGAGGTGGAAATGCAGGCCGGCATCGGCGTGCAAGAAGGCGGCGGGAATCGCTGGGGCGACTACAGCGCCATGACCATCGATCCGATCGACCAATGCACCTTCTTTTATACGAACGAGTACTTAAAGACGAACGGGGCCTTCAATTGGTCCACCCGCATCACGACCTACAAGTTTCCGTCCTGCACTTCGGCCGCGGGCTTGTGGGGCACTGTCACCGGCACAATCACTTCATCTCAGACAGGTGCACCGATTTCCGGAGTGACAGTGAGCTTGAGCAACGGCTACGCGGGCGCGAGTAACGCCAGCGGCATTTACACCATCCTTGTCCCCGCTGGCAGCTACACGGCTACTGCCGCAGACCAAAAGCGCAACTGCGCTTCGGCGACGCCTGCCTCGGCGCCTGTCGCACCGACTGGTGGCGGGACGGTTACCCAGAACTTCGCCATGACGGGCACCTCGAAGCTCGAGGCGAACGGGTTCACGATTAACGATTCCGGCGGCAACAACAACGGAATCGTGAACCGGGCCGAATGCGTGCTCGTGAATCTCGGCCTCAAGAACAACGGCTGCGCGAAAGAGACCGCGATCTCGGCCACCCTTACGACCACGACTCCGGGCGTCACCGTTGTCGACGGGAACTCCAATTATTCGGATATACTCATCGACGGGAGCGCCGCGAACGCGACGCCGTTCAAGATCTCCGTCTCGAGTTCATTCGGCTGCGGTACCGCCATCGCGCTTTCACTCAATCTCACCTACGCGAGCGGAACGAAGTCGATTCCGTTCACAATCCCGACTTGTGCCGGTGGCCCAGACCAGACGATTCCGTCCAGCCAGGTGACGACGAGTGATTCGACGCAGCCCGACCGGATGGGCCGGGATGGCACCCCGAGCACGTGCAATGGAAAGACGTGCCCGGGCGCGATCAATACTCCCGGAACCCGCAATTTCAAGACGTTTACCTTTACCAACAACGCCGGCGCGCCACGGTGCTTTACCGTCACGATCAACGCGGCCCTGGGTGGAGCCGGTGACATCGAAAGCGCGGCTTATCAGACTGCTTACACTCCGCCGGTCGCTCCAGGCGATCCCACGGGAAACTTGTGCCTGAACTATCTGGGTGACAGCGGAGTTTCCGGCCTCGGGACAACGCTGGGGACGGCTGCCTACTCGTTCACTGTCCCGGCGCAGACGAATTTCGTCGTCGTCGTCAATACGACTACGGGGTCGACGAACTCGTCGGTCTTCAGCGGCACCGTTTCCGGATTTATCGACAACACGCCAGGACCTGGCGCCTGCGCCGGCGCAACCCCAAGTCCGACACCAACTGCAACCGCTACGGCGACGCCAACAGCTACGGCGACAGCTACCCCGACGGCTACCGCCACTGCCACGCCGACAGCGACTGCCAGCGTCGCGCCAACAGCTACTGCTACTGCTACGGCAACGCCGACCGCTACGGCCACTGCAACAGCGACAGCTACCGCAACACCTACGGCCACACCGACTGCTACCGCCACGGCTACACCATCCGCGACCGCAACGGCTACTCCAACCGCGACCCCGACGCAGGCACTCAATCTCTCGACCCGCATGCGGACGGACACCGGTGACAATGTCGGGATCGGGGGCTTCATCATCACCGGAAACGTTCCCAAGCATGTGGTTGTTCGAGCCCTCGGACCCTCGCTAACGAAATTCGGATTCTCGACGGCCCAGGTGCTGGCCGATCCGACCTTAGAAGTGCGTGGCTCCGGAATATCCGGGACCATCACGAACAACAACTGGAAAGATTCCCAGCAGGCCCAAATCCAGGCCGATGGTTTGGCGCCCACCAATGATCTGGAATCGGCGATTGACGCGACCTTGCCTCCCGGCAATTACACGGCCATCGTGCGTGGGAACACGGGCACACCTGGGGCCGGCATTTCTTTGGTCGAAGTCTACGACGTCGAGACCGCGGCGGCCTCGAAGCTGGCGAACCTCAGCACCCGGGCCTTCGTTGGCACGGGCAGCAACGTAGTGATTGCCGGCTTTATTCTGGGTAACGGCAATAACAACGATAGGATTGTCGTCCGCGGTCTCGGCCCCAGCCTGAGCTCGTTCGGCGTCCCGAACCCGCTCCAGGATCCGACGCTGGAACTTCGCGATCAAAACGGTATTCTGCTTCGCTCGAACAACGACTGGCAGGATGATCCCGTCCAGGCCGCCCAGATCATAGCTGCCGGACTGGCGCCGAGTAACACTAAGGAGTCCGCCATCGCTGCGACACTTCCGCCGGGACTCTATACCGCGATCCTGGCCGGACTAAATAATGGCACCGGCAATGGGCTCGTCGAAGTCTACGATCGTGGACCGTAGCCGCGAAAGGACCTGCAACTAGTTAGAATAAGCTGTCGGCTTTTGCTTCGACGGGTCGTTAGGCCCTTCCTGGAACTGGCCGCACCTTCCGATCGTCGTGCTCGAGTTGTGAGGTGAGGACGCCGTTGGCCGGATCGTTAGCGGGGTAAGCGGGTGAAGGGAATCGAACCCTCGTGTCCAGCTTGGGAAGCTGGCGTTCTACCATTGAACTACACCCGCGTGTGGGAAGGAGGAGGGATGAAGGAGGAAGGATGAAATGTCAAGCGCGGCATGTTGAATCGCTCCTGATCATTGCCAGGAAATGACGTCATCAGAGCCGGTAAACTTGTTGTCTCCGTTCTTGCCGAGTTTCATGTCTTTACCAAATGACCATGCAATGGCTCCCTGCCGAATCGGATCCGTCCCAGCTCCACCAGCTCCTCCATACGGATTAACGACCTGGTTATCATAGTCAGCGTCCATGCGAATGGAGTATGCAATTCCCCACGGGTCATAAAACTGACCATCGCTTCCAACCTTTCCTTTCGGGTTGAGTTGAGTCGCGTCTTCAGCGGGCGAAATGAAAACAATCTGACGCGTGTTTAACGCTGCAGTCTTCCCTCTCAACTCATTGAACAGTGTGCCGGAGTTTTTTCCCGTGCCGTAAGTCGCATTTTGATCAGTCGTTTCGATAGTCGGGTACTTTCCGTACTCCGTGTAAAACGCGTTCACTGCGGTCACGATTTGAGTCACGTCGTTTTTCGCCTGGGTTTTTTTGGCCGAGTTCTGAACGCTTTGGAAGACGGGGAAGGCGAAGCCGGCCAGGACGGCGATGATGACGATGACGACGAGAAGCTCGATGAGGGTGAAGCCGCGCGGCTTCATTTCCATTTCTGCATTTGCTCGGGAAAAGGGCATTGGGCGCAATCGGAATTATCCTGCAAACAAAAATCTTCGTAAATCTGCAGCAAACCTTGCTGGTATGCGATGGTTTTTGTGAACTGCGCCCGGCGCGGGTCGCCGCCAAAGAGGCGCATCGCGCCGGTCTCCAGGCGGCGGTTGGTCAGGCGCGCCGGCAATTTTTCGTAAACCGGCCAGATCTCCGCGCCTTCCGCCAGGAACCAGGGGAGCAGGACGTTCGCCAGGATATCGGCGATCCGCGACTCGCCGACGATCGCCATCTCGGTCGGCGCGGCCTCGGAGGTGAGGGTGTAATGAAAATCCCAAAACGGGTGGCACAGGTCGAGGAGGAAATCGTGGGCGCTCTTCATATTTTTCGGCGCGATCGCTTTGAGGAAGGCCGGCCATTGCTCCGCGAGAACGGCGAGCGCGCCGAGCCGGCGTTGCGGATGATTTAAGGGCCGGGCGCCGCCGAGCCGCCAGAGTTTTGCCGGCAGGACGAGCCGTTGCATCTCATCGCGACGCGGCCACCAACGGTCCCAAAGATTCCTCAGGTAGCCGCGCGTTTCTTCGCGATACGCGGCGAGATCGGGCGCGGCGAGGAATCCGGCCACGCCAAAAAGGATTGCCTCGATGTCGTCATGGTTCCTGCGAAGGGCCGCGAGCGGCAAGCGTTGCGCGAGAAGCGTGAACGCGAGTTTGTTTTGTTTGTAACCGAGCGCGGCCGCGATTTCCTGGAAGAGCGCGGCGTCGCGGCCGTGAGTTTCGACGATGTTTTTGATCCGGGCCGCCTTGCGCTGGAGCCGGAATTGCGACGCGGCGACGAGGATGCTCTCGAGCCGGTCTGGCGCCAAATCCTTCAGCGGCGCCTGGCAGCGGCCCGGGCGCGCGAGCGGAACGTTCGCGGAGAATTTGTCCGGCAGCGTGGCCGGGTCGACGCGGACCTGCGGCACGTTGCGGTGCGATTTCGTGCGGGTGAAAAAGGCGCGCTCACTTTGCTCGACGAAAACGTGAAGAACGGCATCGTCGAACGCGGGGTTCGTGGAATGGCCATGCGTTTCCCAACTGCGATCCGCCAGGTCGATCTCGATCGGGCCGCGAATCGGCTCGCTGCCGTTGATCCGGATCGCGGCATCGGAAAAATCGGGACCGGCTTCGCGGTTCCAGGTGCCGAATTGGACGATCTCGATCTGGTCGCCGGCTACGGAAGAAAATTTTCTCCCGAAATCGCCGGCGAACCAGCGCGCCTGGAGTTCGAGCTCGCTCGGAGTTCGGAGCGCCGGAAAAAGCGCCCGTTCACGGATGCGCGTGGAATCACGAAGCGCGGAGTAGCGTTTGGCGAGCTGCATCTGGGGAGAGGGGTAGCGTGGTTGAATCGACGGCGCTTTACGAGAAAAAAAAGCACCAAACACCAAGCTCCAAGCACCAGGGAAATTCCAAACATCAAGCTCCAAACAAAGCGCGGCCGCTCGCGGTTTGGAATTTGGAGCTTGGAGCTTCTCTGGAGCTTGGAGCTTGGAATTTGGAGCTTCGACGAAGTCGCTAAATGCGCCCGATCGGTTCCTGTGCGAAGGAATGCGCGAGCGCCGCGGATCTGTTCATTTTTCCCCGCAAATCCTCCGCGATCAGCTCGACGAGCGTGCCGCGGGCGCGGGTGAAGAGGAAGGAATACTTCGGACCGCGGCCGTCGGTGGGAACGATGGCGAGATTTTCGGAGAGGAATTGCGGCTCGCGCGCGATCGTCGAGCCTTCGAGCTCGATCGTCTGGCTGAACGGCTTCCAGTTTTTGCGCCCGACAAAGACGAGTTTGTGCGGCTCTTCATTCGTCGCGACGAGCGCACCGAAAAGATTCGCGGGAATGCGCCGGCCGCGTCCGCTCACGCAGGGAACGGCCCAGGCGATGGTTTCGCCGAGCAAGTTTTGTTTGCTGAAAATCGGCGCCAGGCAAGAGGGCAACGCGATTGGCAAAGTCGCGGGGCGGCGCACGTCCGGGGCGGCGTTCAGTTTGTTCAAGGCCAGCCAGATTTTCGCTTTCATCGAGCGGAAAACTTTCGGCGCGAAATAGAGGAACGCGGCGATGGCGAGCGCGAAGATGGAAAGCGCGAGGACTGGATTGTAATGAATGAGCGCCAGGCCGCCGAAGACCGCGAGGTCTTCGCCGACGCTCAGGCCGATGTTCGACGCCGGCTCAGGCGAGCTGTTCGCAACGAGGCGGGTCGAGGCTTTGGCGGTGTGAGTGACGAGGCTGGCCGAACCGCCCAGCAAGATGATCAGGACATCGACGACAGCCGAATGGTGGCCGAGGACCTGAATGGCGAGCAACGCACCGCCGATCGGTCGGATAATGGTATGGACCGTGTCCCAGGCGGAATCGAGCCACGGGACTTTGTCGGCAAAAAATTCCAGGACATAGAGGATACCGGCAATGGCGATGATCCACGGCTGGCCGAGGACTTCGAGCGATTGGTAATTCGGCGCGAGCGTGATCCAATGGAAATGAATGGCGAGCCCCGTGGCGAAAACCGTGAGATAAAGATCGATCCCGGCGAGGCAGGCGAGCCCGAGCGCCACGCTCAGGAGGTTGAATCTATCCACGGCGCAATATCAGACCCGACTCGGCGTTGTCATGTTCAAACGCGGGACTTGTTGAGACAGGATTAACAGGATTTACGGGATTGAATGGGCTTTAATCTTGTTAATCCTGTTAATCCTGTCTGTTTCTTTTGCCATGCTCGATATCCGGCTCATTCGCGAACAACCCGACTTTGTGAAAAGCCGGCTGGCGACGCGTGGGGGCGAAGACGCAGCGAAGATCGATGAAGTGCTGCGCGTGGACGCGGAGCGGCGAAAGACCGAGACGGTACTGCAGCAATGCAATGCCGATCGCAAGAGATTGAGCAAGGAGATCGGCGCGAAGCGCGCCACAGGTGAGGCGACCGAGGAAATCGAAGCGCGGGTGAGGGAGATCGGAGAGGAAGTTGCCCGCCTGAACGAGCAAACTTCCGCGGCGGACGAGCAACAAAGAGAGTTGCTGCTTGGAATTCCAAATCTGCCGCACGCCAATGTACCGGCAGGGAAAGACGCGAACGACAATCCCGTTGTTCGCAGTTGGGGGGAAAAGCCCGAGCTGAAAGACCCGCTCGATCACGTCGCACTCGGAACGAAGCTGAAGCTATTCGATCTGGAGCGCGCGGCGAAGCTGAGCGGAAGCGGGTTCATCTGCTTCACCGGCCCCGGGGCGCGGCTGGAGCGGGCGCTCATTCAATTCATGCTGGACCTGCACACGCGCGAACACGGTTATCTCGAAATGAGTCCGCCGTTTTTGGTCCGGCGGGAGTGTATGATCGGCACGACGCAGTTGCCGAAGTTCGAGGAGGACATGTACGGGCTAGAGGAACAGCAGCTTTTCCTCGCGCCGACCGCGGAAGTGCCGGTGACGAATTATCATCGCGAAGAAATCCTGGCGGCGTCCGAATTGCCGAAGAAATTCGTGGCCTACACGCCGTGTTTTCGCCGCGAAGCCGGTTCGGCGGGGCGGGAAACGCGCGGGATCCTTCGCGTGCACCAGTTCGACAAGGTGGAGCTGGTGAAGATCACGACGCCGGAGACATCGTATGCGGAGCACGAATCGCTCACGGCGGATGCGGAGCGGGTGTTGCAGCTGCTCGGGTTGCATTACCGCCTCATCGAGCTGTGCACGGGTGACCTGGGTTTCGGTTCGGCGAAAACGTACGATCTCGAAGTCTGGTCGCCGGGGCAGAACGCTTACCTGGAAGTGTCGAGCTGCTCGAACTTCGAGGAATTCCAGGCGAGCCGGATGAATTTGCGGTTCAAGGACGCGGACGGGAAAAACCGGTTTTGCCACACCCTAAATGGTTCGGGACTGGCGCTGCCGAGATTGTTCGCGGCGTTGATCGAGACTTATCAGCGAGCGGATGGGTCGATCGCGATTCCGGAGAAGCTGCAGCCGTATTTCGGGGCAGACGAGATTCGCTAGTTCGGAGGGACGGGCTTCCGCACGTCCCAAATCTTGCCTGATGGGCCGCGATCAGAGGAAAGTCGGACGTGCAGAAGCACGTCCCTCCGAATTACGGTTCAGCGTCCTTCCCGGCAAATAGATCGAGCTGGCCGGGATCGGCGGAGGCGGTTTCCTCGGCGGAAGGGAGCGGCAGCTCGAAGCCGAGCCGATTCGCGAGCCGCTGGCAGGTTTCGGGAGAAAAGCCTTCGAAATGATTGTTCACGAATCCCCAGATACTCCGGGTTTCGCCCAGGTGTCGCTCGATCTTTAGCGCCCAGCTCTCCAGGGCGGCTTCGCGTTTCCAAAGAAGTTTGCCGTAGCGATGGAGGTGCTGACCGCCCGGATCATATTTGGTGGAGTAATCGCCGAGCAGGCGAAGGTAAATGAAATCGGTCGTGGTGGGCAGGAACTCGAACGGCGCGAGATTCCGTTCGTTCAGCGGACTGGTATCGGCCCAGACCCAGCAGACCCGGTGTTTTTCCAGGAGCCGGATGTGCTGGGGCCGATGCCAGCCGGGATCGCGGAATTCGATGGCGAACCGGAAATCGCGCGGCAATTGGGCGAGGAAAGCGCGCAACAAGGGACGACCGGGTTTCGGCGCGAACGATGGCGGCAGTTGAATGAGGATGACGTGGAGTTTTGGGGCGAACGGCTCGAGCGCGCGGAGGAACGCGGCCAGCTCCGCCTTGCAGTCGCGCAAATGGCGTTCGTGGGTGATCTCCCGAGAAAGTTTGCAGGCGAACCGGAACGAGGCCGGCGTGGATTCCGCCCAGCGGCGGATGGTCGCGTCGGGCGGCGTCTTGTAGAAGGTGGAATCGATTTCGACCGCGGGGAAATAGCGGGCGTAAAATTCCAGCCAGCGGGCCGGCGGCAGATCGGCGGGGTAAAAATTTCCGCGCCATTCCTCGAAGCTCCAGGCGCAGGTGCCGAGCCGGATTTTTTGTTGGGCGGAGAGATTCAAGTCGAGATGCGAGATACGGGATGCACGGTGCGGGATGAAGATATCTCGCATCCCAATATCCCGCATCCCGCATCGCGTCCAACTTGACTGGGCGGGTAAGTTAACTACCCTGCGCAACGCGATGAAACACTCCTTTCGCATCCTTTTTCTCCCGCTGGCGATTTGCCTCGCCCTGTCGGCTCCGGCCAGGGGCGCCGTCGTGTTCAAGCCCGGCGAAAAAGCCCGCTACAAAGCGCCTGGCGAAGATGAAACGAGCGGTACCGCGCAGCAGCTTTTCGAGCGGGCCCAGGAAGCGGAGCGACGCGGCAATCTGGGCGCCGCCATGAAAGCCTACCGGACGATCGTAAAGAAACATCCCAAGGACACGCTCGCGGCCGGGTCTTGCTATCGGTTGGGACAACTACAGGAGCAGACGCACAAATATCTGCTCGCAGCCCAGAGTTACGCGGTGCTCTGCGAAAAATATCCAAAGAGCGAGCGCTTCGGGGAATCCGTCGAAGCCATGTTTCGCATCGGCGAAACGTATCTGATGGGATCAAAGCTGAAGTTCCTCGGCGTTACCCTTAAATCGGGAATGGACGAGGCCGCGGAGATTTTCACGATGATCATTCGGACCGCGCCCTACGGAAAATACACTGCCCGGGCGCAGTTCGATCTCGGCCGGGCCCGGGAAAAACAGGGCCGCAACGAAGCGGCCATCGCCGCTTACCAATCCGTCGTGGAGAAATTTCCGGAGGACCCGATCGCGGTCGATGCCCAATACCAAATCGGGTACATCTGGTCGAGAGCTTCCAGCTCCGGCACCTACGACCCGGCGGCCGCGAACCATGCCAAGACCGCGTTCGAGGATTTTCTAGCTCGCTTTCCAAACAGCGAAAAAGCGGCGCAGGCGAAACAGAACCTGAAGCACATGGAGCGCAAGCAGACCAGCACCGCCTACGACATCGCCAAGTTTTACGACAAACAGAAGCAGTATCGTGCCGCCGCGATTTATTATAATGAAGTGATCCGGCAGCAGCCCGGCTCGACCGAAGGCGAGAGAGCCAAGAAAAGAATCAGCGAGCTGACGCGGAAGTTCGGCGCCGATAAATTGCAGCCGCCCGCCGTCACCGCCGCTGCCGCGAACAAGAAGAGCCGGAAACCGCGGTCCTCGGACGAGAATTCCGCGCCGCCTTCCTCCAATGAGCAGGCGCCGCTCCCGCCGCCAGATTCCGATGTTTCGTTGCCGCCGCCGGCTTCGCTTCTCCCGGACACAACGACCGCCCCGCCGCCTTCGACCAGCGAATCCACGCCCGCGCCCTCGGCCTCGCCGCAACCTTCGCCTGAAACCGCGGCCACGCCGTAGTGAAAAAAGCGTTCGCTCCACTGCTGCTTACGCTCCTGCTCGGAGGCTGCGCGGGTTATCAGCTCGGCCCGGCTACGCCCGGTTATCTCCGCCAGGTCCACACCATCGCGATCCCGACTTTTGCCAACTCCACGCTCGTCCCGCGCATTGAAGTTCTGGTCACTGGGACCGTCATCAAACAGTTTCAGCAGGACGGCACGTTCCGAATCGTGAATGCCGATGTGGCCGACGCGACCTTGAAGGGCGAAATTGTCGGGGTGAACCGGAGCCCTACCCGTTCCGTGCGCGGTAATGTTCTTTCCACCACCGAGTTTAATCTCAACGTCACCGTGAAATACACGTTGTTCGGACGGGACGGGAAAACGCTTGGCTCGCCCGGAGCGGTGGGAGGCGGCACGAGTTTCTTCGTCGGGTCCGATGTCGCCACAGATGAACGCCAGGCGCTGCCGTTGGCCGCCGAGGAACTGGCGCGCCATCTGGTGAGCCAGCTGAGCGAGGGTTGGTAATGCGCGATGAAGGGCGACGAAAAGCTGTGGCGCATTCTCAACGACAAGCTCGACATGTTGCGCGCGAGCAATCGGCTGCCGGAAGCCGTCCGCGTCGCTGAGACCGCGCTCACCCTGGCGCAACGCGCTTTCAAGCCCGGCGATCCTAACTACACCCTGAGTCTCGAAAAGATTGGCCAGCTCCACGACCAGGCCGGCGATCGCGCCGCGGCCAAGCCGTATCTGATCAAGGCGCACGCCTTTTTGGAAAAGGCGGAGCCGCCCGACGATCGCGCCTTTTTCCGCTCCGCGCGACGGCTCGGATTTGTCTGCGACAATCTCGGGGAAACGGAGGCCGCCCTCGGCTATTATGAAGCGGCCTTCAAATCCGGCGCGCGTTTGGCCGATATCCCGTACTCGGATCTCGGTACGATCCTCAATAACGTCGCGCTGATTTATCGAAAGACCGGCCGGCAAAAGGCGGCCGAGCCTTATTATCTGCACGCGCTCGAGATCTACGAAAAACAGCTCGGCCCGGAACACCCCGACGTCGCCTCCGTGCTCAACAATCTCGCGGTTTTTTACACGAACGAGCGCCGGTTCGCCGAAGCCGAGAAGACGCACCTCCGCGCTCTGGCCATCCGGGAAAAATTCCATCCGCCCACCCATCCGGACATCGCGCAATCGAAATGCAACCTTGCCGTGGTTTACCATTCCAACGGCGATTACGCGCGGGCCTCGGAGCTCTATCGCGCCTCGATCAAAACCTGGGAGGCGGCCACCGATAAACCGCCCGAAGATTACGAGATCGTGGCTTCGAACTACGCCGATCTGTTGCGTTCGTTAGGAAAGGCCCGCCAGGCCAACCAGATCGAGGAACGCGCCCGGAAGAAGCGGCGCTCCTGACCGCGGAATCCCTCTTCTGTAGCCGCGGCCCTGTGGGCCGCGTGGGAATCGACCGCCGCGGCGCATATCTCGCGCGTCGCATAGCGAAGTGGCTACAGCGTTTGCTCTTGCGCGAAACCACTCGTCGCGCACCTTACCAACCGCTCTCGCTCACGTGGCGGAATGGCAGACGCGTACGGCTCAGGACCGTATGGGGAAACCCGTGGAGGTTCGACTCCTCTCGTGAGCATTTTTTGTCCGCGCGTCCTCAACTGACCAGGATCGTCGCTGCGTTTTCAATTATCTTCGAAATGCTTCCGTCGTGATCGCACCCTGGATCGTAGGAGGTGATACCGGCGACGCGAATTCGCCCGGATCGCTCCAGAAGTTCCAGCGCGGCATAAAGCGCGTGGGCCGAAATGCCGCCGCCGGAAGTATACGAGTTCGCGCGCCCTTCCGATTTATCGAGAACGTCGACATCCAGGTGGACATAGAAATTTTCAGTCCGCTCCGACAACGCTTCCACTGCTCGCGCGAGCGCGTCCATTTTCGTCGGCGCTATGATCGTGATCGCTGACTGACTTAGCGCGGTCGCCTCCAGCGAATCGGGATTGCGCGTCCCGACGAGAACAATGTTTGTTTCCGGAATGGGCTCGAACCCGACAAAGCGCGCAGCTAACGCGGGCCAGCAACGACCGACTAAAATCGCAAGGGACATTCCATCGAGGAAACCGGACGCGGAAGTGTCGGGCGTGTTAAAATCGGCGTGAGCATCGAACCAGACTACGCCGGTCGTCCGCGGATTGAGGGCGCCGGCTGCACTGAGGGCCGCGGGCCCGCAATTCCCGCTCAAGATAAGAACGCGTCTCTCGCCGGCGATCCCATCGCGCACTATCGGGACCGCGAGGTTTTGCAGCGCCACCAGCCCCTGGCCCTCGGAATAAAACGCTTCCGAAAGCCGAACGGCGCGAACGTCGACATCGTGTTGGTTTTCACGAAGGCGCTCGGCCAGTCCGCTCTCGAGCAAGTGCACTGGACCTCGTCCCATTCTTTCTTCCGGTCTTCCCGAATCGTAGGGAAGGGCGATGAGGGTAATCTTGGCCATTCGTTCCCGTCTCGATTTGGGTCGTGAATCAGCGGGCCGGGATGGCGTCGGGATACGTCATCCAGTTCGTGCGAGCGATCTTGAGGCCATCGGGGCGGCGCACCAGATCCCATTCGGTCCGGGTGCGGCCGGTGCTTAAAGTTCCCAGCGTATCGCGCACGGAGTAGCGGGTGTCGAAGATCACCGTGGCGACCGTCGGCTTCGAACCCGGTTGCACTTTCACATCTCCAACGACAAAGGCCCGCACGGGCACCGCGGCAAAATACAATCGCAATTGCTCCGCGACGAAAGCCTTGTCTTTGGGACCGAACGCATAGTAATCGACCGTGTCATCAAGCATCGCCGTCGTGCTCCGGAGATCGCCGCGTTCCATATCGTGATTGAATTTCTTCACATAGCGTTCCGCCTCCTCCGCGCTTACGAGCGCGCTCGTCGAAGGCGGCGCGACTGAAAGCTGCGGGATCGGGCTCGAGTCGGCATTTGTGGAAGGTTGAATGATCGCCGGTTTCTGCGGAGCGGGCGCCGGATTGGATGGCGTCGCGGTGATCGTCGGCGGCTTCGGCTGCAGCAGGGCGAAGATCATGACAAAAGCGACGCATCCCAGCGCGGCTAGGACGGCGACACCCAGCGCGACCCATTTCCAAAGATTTTGCGCAGGGCTCGCTGCTGTCGGAGGCGCCGCGGTCCGCGGTGGAATATTTTGTTCGGGCGCAGGCGGTCGACTTAGTGGAGCGATCGCGGGCGCCAGCGCAGGGACTGGGTCCGGCGCCGCCGCGCGCGGCAGAGCGAGCAGCGCCTTCATCGAGCTCTTGAGCTGATCGAGATGATCTTCGAGGGGCGGTGTTACGGCATCCAGCCAATGGGGACCGCTCAGGTAATATTCGAGATCATCGCTCGGCAGAACCGCATCGATCCGGAACTGGACGATGTGCAACCGCGAGTTCGCCGCGAGCTGCACCTCCCGCAGGACCTGTTCGGAGTTATTCGAATGCTCGGAAAAAATGAGGACGAATGCTCGGCTCTGTTGGATGGCGCGGGTGATTTCTCCCGAGTAAGACCGTCCCGGCAGGACGTCGCGCGGCGCGATCCAGCAGCGAATCCCGATGCTCTCGAGCGCGGCGCAAACCGCGTTGGCTATCGTGCGGTTATTCGAGGAGTGTGAAATGAAAACATCGTGGGCCATTAGCTCGAGCTTTCGTGCCTGCGCAAAGCGGCGCCGCTATTTTTTCGCCGGCATGTATTTCCAGTTCCGGGGTTTGCCTTCCGATAACCACTTGATTGTTTTCGCGAGGCGTTCGGTCCGCGTTTCCTCGCGTTTCGCTTCGATTATCCATTCTAGATACTCGCGCCGATGGCTCGGGGAAAAACTCTCGAAAGTCTCGCGGGCCTTCGCGTTCTTCTTCAGGGCGGCCGCGAAATAATCCGGGACCGGGATGGGCGCTCTTTTTTTCGGCTCGGTGCGCCCGGGCGCTTTGATGCCGGCTTCGTTCAGCGCGGCGGCTTTCTTCACGTAGCCGATCAGCGTCTTTTCGCTGGGCAAACCCTTGAGCGATTTGATGCAGCCGAAGCTTCCCATTCCGCTTTTCTCCGTCTGCTTGGCGCGAGCGAGAATCAGGTCCGCTTTCCAAAAGCCGAACGCGCAATGCTCCTTGAACGCCGCCATCCCGCACATCATTCCCTTGTAATCGAAATGCGGCATCGACCATTTGATCGTCTCCTCGACTTGCGGGCAGCCGGCGTGCACGACTTTCCGCAGATGTTTCAGGATCGGTTTGGCGAAATCGGCGGACTTCGCAATGTAAGCGTCGATTCTCGGATCTTTGCTGGCCATGGGAAATGGTCTCGGTTGAGTTCGCGAAGAGATTACAAGTCCGCAAAAGTTTTTGTCGAGTCGCAACCCGCGTCGCTGTAAGCTGCGATCTTCATGGCCGGGATCGTTGTTGTCGTCGCGTATCGTCCGAAGCCCGGGCACGAAGCCGAGCTTCTGGAGCTCGTCCGCGGGCGCGTCCCGACGTTGCGGAAAGAAAGCCTGGTGACCGACCGTGTCCCCGTGATCATGCGCGCGAAAGACGGCACTATCATCGAAGTGTCCGAATGGAAATCGCAGCAGGCGATCGAGGAGGCCCACAAGAATCCACGGGTGCTCGCGATGTGGGACAAATTCTTTTCCGTCTGCGATTGCGTCCCGCTCAAGACAGTGCCGGAAGCCGAAACCATGTTCGCCGGCTTTGAGCCGATTCCCACGCCGCCGGCCGAAGGCATGCCGACGACGGAACCGTTGCGCTGAAGTTCATGGCTCAAGCACAAACCACTGCTCTCGCGCCGCGCCATTTCGGTCAGACGATGCGTGCGGATGTCTGGTGGACGCAGCCGCTCCTTATTTTTTTCGGCCTCGGGGCGTTCATCGTTTACTCCACTTGGGCTGCGTTCCAGGGGAACCATTATTTTTTCGGCCCCTATCTCTCGCCGTTTTATTCGCCCGAGATTTTCGGCACCTCTCCCCACAGTTGGTTCGGACCGAAGCCGGCGTGGTGGCCGGGCTGGCTCCTGTTTTCTCCGGCGTTGCTCATTCTCTGGGCCCCCGGCGGCTTGCGGCTGACCTGCTATTACTATCGCGGCGCGTATTACAAAGCCTTCTGGGCTGATCCGCCGGCGTGCGCGGTCGGCGAACCGCGGAAGACTTATCTGGGCGAGCGTTCCTTCCCGTTGATCATGCAGAACGTCCACCGGTATTTTCTCTATCTCGCGCTCCTCTTCATCATCGTGCTCTCGATCGACGTTTGGAAAGCACTCTGGTTTGTCGATCCGGCCACGGGCAAAACGTCTTTCGGCATCGGCGTCGGCACGCTGGTGCTTTTGCTCAATGTGGTTCTGCTTGGCGGCTTCACGTTCGGATGTCACGCCTTGCGGCATTTGATCGGCGGCTTCCGCGATCGACTCTCTCGTTCAGCGGGCTGCTATCAGGCTTACCGCTGCGTGAGCTGCTTCAATCGCCGACACATGCTCTGGGCCTGGCTCAGTTTGTTCTGGGTCGGGTTCACCGATCTTTACGTCCGGCTCTGTTCGATGGGTGTCTGGACAGATTGGAGAATCGTTTAAGCGATGAAGCGTTGGAGCGTTGCAGCGACCGGAACTCTTCGCTGATGCTTTTCCGCTCCAACGCTTCAACTTTTTAACCCTTCAACGACTTCCATGCCGGACTACCAAACTTTCCAGCACGACGTGCTTGTCATCGGCGCCGGCGGCGCTGGTTTGCGCGCGGCGATCGAGGCCTCGGCGGCCGGAGTTTCCGTCGGGCTCGTCTGCAAATCGCTCCTCGGCAAGGCGCACACGGTCATGGCCGAAGGCGGGATCGCGGCCGCGCTCGGCAACGTCGATGATCGCGACAACTGGAAAGTGCATTTCGCCGACACGATGCGAGGCGGCCAATACGTGAATCAATGGCGGATGGCCGAATTGCACGCCAAGGAAGCGCCCGATCGCGTGCGCGAACTCGAGGCGTGGGGCGCGGTCTTCGATCGCACGAAGGACGGACGCATATTACAAAGAAATTTTGGCGGTCACAGATACCCGCGCCTCGCGCACGTGGGCGATCGCACCGGTCTGGAGATGATCCGCACGCTGCAAGATCATGGAATTCATCAGGGCATCGAGGTTTACATGGAGCACACGGTCCTCGCTTTGCTGAAAGAGGGCGAGCGCGTCATCGGCGCATTTGGCTACGAACGCGAACGCGGACGATTCAAGATCTTTCGCGCCAAAGCGATCGTGCTGGCTACCGGTGGGCTTGGCCGCGCCTACAAGATCACGAGCAACAGTTGGGAATCGACGGGCGACGGTCTTTCCCTGGCCTACGAGGCCGGCGCGGAATTAATCGACATGGAGTTCGTGCAATTCCATCCCACCGGCATGATCTGGCCGCCGAGTGTGATGGGAATTCTGGTGACGGAAGGCGTGCGCGGCGAAGGCGGAATCCTGACAAACAAAGACGGCCGCCGTTTCATGTTCGAGCAGATTCCGGAAAACTATCGGACGCAGACGGCTGACAATCCAGAGGAAGGCTGGCGTTATTGCCAGGGAGATAAGGACGCGCGGCGGCCGCCGGAATTATTGACGCGCGATCACGTGGCGCGTTGCATTGTGCGCGAGATAAAAGAGGGCAGGGGATCCCCGCACGGCGGTGTCTATCTCGACATTGCCTGGATCAAAGAAAAAATGCCGAACGCAGCGGAACACATCAAAAGAAAATTGCCGAGCATGTACCATCAGTTCAAACAACTGGCGGACATCGACATTACGGAGCAGCCGATGGAAGTCGGCCCGACGACGCATTATGCGATGGGCGGCATCCACGTCGATGCCGACACGCAGATGTCGCGCATACCCGGCTTGTTTGCCGCCGGCGAATGCGCCGCCGGAATCAATGGCGCAAATCGCCTCGGCGGCAATTCGCTCTCGGACATCGTGGTTTTCGGAAAACGGGCCGGCGAATTCGCGGCAAAATTCGCGAAGGAAAATTCGTTAGGCCAGATCGATAATGGCAAGATCGACCTGGTGGCGCGCGAAGCGGTGGCGCCGTTTGAAAACGGCGCGGGTGAAAACCCGTACTCGATCCAGCGCGATCTCCAGGAGACGATGCAAGATCTCGTTGGCATCGTTCGAAATGAGTCGGAAATGAGAACGGCCCTGGAGAAATTGAAAATCTTTTCGGAGCGAGCGAACCGTGCTGGTGTGGTCGGGCATCGTGAATTCAATCCAGGCTGGCACACGGCGCTTGATTTAAAAACCTTGTTGACGGTTTCCGAGGCGATCACGCGCGCCGCCCTCGAACGGAAGGAAAGCCGTGGCGCGCAGTTTCGAGAAGATTGTCCGGAGAAGGATGATCGGTTCGCCAAAGTGAACACGATGATTTCCAAAGCGGCGGATGGCTCGATGCAAGTCCGGTTGGATCCGCTTCCCGAAATGCCGGATGATCTCAAGCAAGTGATCGAGGAGATGAAGTGAGCCTTAGAAAGTAAATCGAGAATCGTGAATCGTGACCCGGGCCAAGCAATGAGCGCAACAGCAAGGAAACTACCAGCCACCTTCGAGGACCTTAAGGTGTACCAGGTCGCTCGGGAATTCCGGAAAGCGATGTATGGCGTCGCCAAACGATTGCCGGATATGGAAAAATTTGGGCTTGCCAGTCAGATTCGACGCGCCGCTGTTTCGCTTACTAACAACATTGCCGAAGGTCACGGGCGGTATCACTACTTGGACCAGATCAAATTCACTCTGCAAGCGCGTGGCTCTCTGGAGGAGTTAATTGACGACCTGAACGTATGTGCCGACGAGCAATACGTGGCGATTGAAGAGATTGGCTCTCTGAAACAACAAGGCTGGCGAACTCGCCAATTGATTGACGGCTACATTCGCTATCTGCGTGAGCAAAAGAATGCATCCAATCCTTCTTCGACTAGGGAATCGTCGCCGATCTACGGTGAGGTCGAGACCGAAGACGATTCACGATTCTCGGTTTAACGAATCACCATGCCCACCGCTACTTTTCGAATCTGGCGCGGCGACGCGAAGAGCGGCGCTTTCGAAGATTACTCGACGGAAGTGTCCCAAGGGATGGTGGTCCTTGATGCGGTGCACGACATTCAGGCGAAACAGGCAAACGACCTGGCCTGCCGCTGGAACTGCAAGGCGGGCAAGTGCGGTTCCTGTTCGGCGGAAGTAAACGGGATGCCGAAGTTGATGTGCATGTCGCGCCTCAACGATCTGCCGCTCGACAAGCCGGTGACGATCGAGCCGATCAAAGCGTTCCCCCTCCTCAAGGATTTGATCACGGATGTCTCCTGGAATTTTGAAGTGAAGAAGAAGATCAAAAAATTCAAGCCGCGACCGCCGGATGCCGCCGATGGCACCTGGCGGATGGCGCAGGAAGACATCGACCGTGTCCAGGAATTCCGGAAATGCATCGAGTGTTTTCTCTGCCAGGACGTCTGCCATGTTCTGCGCGATCACCGGAAGCATGACGAATTCATCGGCCCGCGCTTTCTGATTTACGTTGCTGCACTCGAGATGCATCCGCTCGATACCGAGGACCGCCTCGAGGAATTGCGGAAGGCGCACGGGATCGGCTACTGCAACATCACGAAATGTTGCACGAAGGTTTGCCCGGAGAACATTCAGATCACCGACAACGGGATCATCCCGTTGAAGGAGCGGGTCGTGGACGACCATTACGATCCGCTGGGATGGATTTGGAAGAAGTTAAAGAAGAATCGTTGAATGGTGAATCGTAACTCGTGAATCGATTTTGTTTTCGCCGATGTAACGATGTAACGATTTAACGCATTACTTGCGAAGCCATGTCCGACTTGAAACCACTTTCGCGCGAGGCAATCCCGGCCGCGCTGGAAAAAGCGGAGCGTTATCGACTGCTGAACGAGCCGGCGGAAGCGGAGAGTATTTGCCTCGACGTCCTGCGGACCGATCCGGAAAACCAGTCGGCGTTGATCACGCTGCTGCTCGCGGTCACGGATCGTTTCGGGAAAGGCTATGGCGTGAGCGACACGCAGGCGAAAGAGCTTCTCGCGCGCGTGAAGGGCGAGTATGAGCGCGCCTATTACACCGGCATTTTGGCGGAGCGACGCGCGAAGGCGAAACTCGCGCAGGGCACGCCGGGATCGCGCCACTACGCTTACGACGGTTTTCGTGAAGCGATGAACTGGTTCGAAAAAGCCGAAGCATTACGACCGGCCGGTAACGATGACGCTCTGCTGCGCTGGAACACCTGCGCGCGCATCATCGAGAAAAACCGGTTGGTTGCCCGCGAAGAAGAAAACGTCGAGCCGCCCTTGGAGTGAAGGCTGACGTCTCGCGCGATCCCGACGCAGTTCGCGCGATGTTTGGTCGAATAGCGCGGCGCTACGATCTAGCGAATCATCTGCTTAGCGGCGGGGCGGATTTTCTCTGGCGGAGGCGCGCGGCGAAAATGGTAACTGGCTGGCGACCGCGCGATGTCCTCGATCTTGCGACGGGAAGCGGCGATCTCGCGCTTGCTCTCCAGCGCCGATTGCCGGAGGCGAAAATCACGGCGGCGGATTTCTCGCCGGAAATGCTGGAGGTAGCCCGGCGCAAAGGCGTCGCGAAAACAGTTCTCGCCGACGCCCTGCAACTGCCGTTCGAAAACGAATCGTTCGACTGCGTGACGGTCGCCTTCGGCCTGCGCAACATGGCGGATTGGGATCGCGCGCTCGGCGAAATGTCGCGAGTAATTCGTCCCCAGGGCCATTTGCTCGTCCTCGATTTCTCGATTCCCACGGGCGCGCTCCGGCCCGCCTACCGTTTTTATCTGCACCATTGTCTGCCGCTGCTCGCTTCGATCGTGACCGGGCAGAAGGCAGCCTACGATTATCTCGGCGGTTCGATCGAAAAATTTCCCAGCGGCGCGACGATGCTCGAATTGATTGAAAGAAACGGCTTCACGATGGCAACGGCCGAGCCGCTGACTGGCGGCATAGCTACGGTCTATGCCGCGGCGAAACTGTAGCTGCCGCCTTCTGGGCGGCGTGAGATTGCGGCACCATCACGCTCGCGCTTCGCATAGCGAAGCGGCTGCAGAAATCAGTGAGGCGATGCGCTGGGTGTCGGCGATGGCGTTCCTGCTGCGGTCGACGCACTTGCGGCCGGGCTCGGACTCGGCAACGCGACGAGCGGCAGCTTGAACGCATTCAAGTCGGGATTGGTGATCACGAAGGTTCCTTCGCGTTCATCCGTCCGCGCGAACCACATTCCTTCCCCGGCCGAAGCGCCGACCACGAGCTTGTGCGCGCTCTTATCATCAGGCGAAGTGGTGAACGCGATCGTCGCCTGCGGCTTGTCGAAACCGTGCGCCGGCGCCGTCGCACCTGTCCAGCGCACCGCGCGCAGGACCGTCAGCGTATTTAACAATGACTGGACGTTCACGGTATTGATCGGCTCGGTTCCCTTCACCCACGTCCATTCATTCTTTTCATTGCGAACCAGCGCCAATTCCCGGTCGGTCGTCACGGTGAGTTTATGCACTTCGTCCGGCTTGAACCGGAAGATCGCCAGCTCCTGCCATTGCAACGGGTCGGCAAAAATATTGTCGAGCAAACTGCGGCGCACCGCCACGATGAAGGGCTCGTCGCCCAGGCGCGCGAAGACATTGTCACCGTCGATTTTTCCAAACGCGATCGTCGCAAACGGATGTTCGCCGGCGACTGACTCGGGCGTGTTCTCCGATGCGAACGAGCTGAACGTCACCTGGAGCTGCGGTTTATCGAGACCGTATTTCGGCAGGTCCGACGCGACGTCCTCGACGAATTTCGTTACTTGCTCGGCCTTCATCAAATCGAGCAGGCGGTTCACCTCACTCGAATTCGTCGGCTGATTGTTGCGGCTCGCGATCGTCCAATTTTCGTCCTTTCGCGAGAGCACTGTCTTGCCTTTGCCCGTCGCCTCGATCGTAATGCGATCGAGAATGTTGGTATCGATCCGGACGAGGTGGCGATCGCGCAGATCAGCGGGCTTGAGCGCGAGAAGCTCCTCGATCTTTTTCGGCAATGTATAAATCGCATTGCGCGCAGTGAATCGCACGTAGACCTGTTCCTTTTCTTTCTCCGGCATCCCGCCGATCTGGAGCGTTTGTCCGGTCTTGTCATCGACCGCGAAGAGCGTGATCGAGCCGCGCGGCTCCGCCAGTCCATAAGGCCGCAGATCGCCTCGATCTTCGGCGACGAATTGCTGGATTTGCGCCGTGGTGATTTGCGCCAGGAGATCGTTGATCTTCTGGTCGTCGGCCCGGGCCCGCAGCGGTTTCACGATTTCCCAATGCTCGGCTTTCTTCTCGAGCTCCATCTCGCCGGCCGCAGTCTTCACCAAAGCACGCACAACTTGAGCAGTCGTTAGGTCCGTGAGTTTTTTGTCGCGAAAGTCTTCCGGCTTCTTCGCGATGTCGTTGCGGACAGACTGGGCCGCGATGATCACATCGCCGCCGTCGCCCACCTGCACATATATTTTTCCCTGGAGCGCCGCGTCGTTGCCAAATGTAATTTCCGGCGGCGCGTTTTTGCCGAGCAGCTTCAGTTTCAGCTTTCCTTTGCTCAGGCCGAATTCGTCGAGCTTGCCTTTGTCTTTCGCGATTTCCTTTGCGGGGATCGCATCGAATTTCTGCCAGCCGTCGAGATCCGCGATGAGATTTTCGACCGCGCCGCGATCGGCTTGATCCTTGAACGGCGCTTCGAGCCGCCACTTCTGGTCCTGTTTCCTCAGCTCGATCCGGTCGTCGCCGTTTTGAATCACGATCCCTTCGAGGGTGTCGCGCTCGAAATTAACGACGTTGCCGGCCAGGCGCTTGGTTTCCTCAGTGTTCGGCCCTTTGCTCTCGTAGAACTTAATCCAAAGCGCGACAGCGACCGCCACGATCAAGAGAAGAAGCGTCGTCTTTGTTTTCATTTCATCGGAGGGATGTGCTTCCGCACGTCCCGGGAATTCTCAGCGCCAGTTGGAAGAGTCGGACGTGCGGAAGCACGTCCCTCCGATGGAAGAACTTTCATGCGCGCCGATACCACCAGACGCCAAACCCCAGAACGGCCGGGATCAGCGGTAGCAGAACCAGAATCAGCCACCGCAGATTACTCATCGCCTTATCGTCCAGGCTGAAGGTGAGCGTCTTCGGCACCTTCGGCGCGATGCCGATGAGCTGTTCGCGGCTCAGCAGCCAGTTCACGCTGCCCGACATGAAGTCCAGCGCCTGCTGGTCCTGGGTAATCGCGTTGTCTTGGACGAAGCTCGCGTTCGTCACCACCACCATGCGCGCCGAATTTGTCTGCACCCGTTCGTCGGCGCTGCCGCCTTTTTCAATCGAAACGCCCACAATCAACGGCGTGTTGGGAGCCGCCGCGGCATCGGCATCGAGCTTCGCTTCATCGGTCGTGTTGTAATCCTTCTCGGCCCAATACCCTTTCTCCGCCTGGATCAACGGCTGGAGCCGCACATTCGCCGCTCGCACCCGGTCCTGTTCCAGGGTGAGCGATGAAGTGCCGCCGGTGAAAATCGCGCGCACCTCCGCCAGCTTTTTCGTGATCGGGCTCTCGGGTAAAAAGCGCCCGATCACATCGCGCACCCGCGCCATTTCCTGGATGCCGGTTTTCACCAGGGCCATTAGCCGGTCGTCGTTCACCTTCACACCGAACTCGTTGACGAACGCCACCAGCTTCGGCGTTTTCGCCGACGGATCGACCAGCAGCAAGATGCGCCCCTGTTTACCCCAGAAATCGCGCAGCAAATTCATCTCGCGATCGGAAAGATCGTACTGCGGGCCGTTGATGACGATCGTCTTGAGATCGGCCGGGATCTCGGGCACTTCGAACAAATTCAACACCCGGAGCTCGATGTTCTCGTTCCCGATCACCGTCTTCACGAGCGCCATGGGACCGCCTTCGGCGATCGGCGGTTCCTTGTGGCCGAGGACATAGCCGACCGCGTTTTTCTTTCCTTCCACCAGGTCGATTATCGCGCTGGTAATGGCCTGCTCGCCTTTGAACCCCGTCATCTTGGGCGGTTCGCCGAACATCGGGTTCCCCTGGTCCATCTCGGCCATCTCGGAGGCTTTCACCGTTTTGTTCCGATTGTCGTAGTCGAGGATGACCTGACTCTCGTCACTAAGGATTTTATATTTATCGACGATGGCCTGGGCGCGCGAACGACTCCGGTACGGATCGATCTGCTCGATATCGATCTTTCCTTTCGCCGCATATTGATACTCGGTCAGCAAAGCCTGGACGTCCTGGCTGACTGGGTTGTCCGACGAAAAGAAAACTGTCAGCCGCATTTTGCCTTTGATCGTTTCCAGGAACCGTTTCGTCTTGTCGGAGAGCGCGTATTTCTGGTCGCGGGAAAGGTCCCAGCGCCGGTAATGCTCGAACCCGAGGTAATTCGCCGCGATCGCGAGGAAAAGCAGGAGCCCCACCTGCAGGATGACATTCACACCGATGCGGAGGCGGTGGATTTTCTGCGGTCTGTCTGGCGTCGGATTCTCGTCTGCCATTCTCAGAGTCTCCATTTCCGCGCCTGGAACGCCTGGTAGGTGAGGGTGAGCATCACGATCGTCATGCTCACGTAGAGAACGATCGGGCGCGTATCGATCTCGCCGCGGGAAAGAGTTCCCATTTGTTCAATCGCCGAGAAATAGCCGAGCAATTGCCGCGTGCTCGAGGTGACTTCCTGGACGATGAACGAAATCAGCCCGGAGAAAAAATGGAGCGTGATGACGCAGAAGGAGATGATCGCGGCGACGATCTGGTTCTTCGTCAAAGTGGAGGCGAGGCAGCCGATCGAAAGATAAAACATGCCGAGCAAAAGCAGCATGAGATAGGCGCCGAAATACGCTCCCATCGAATTCGCTGCGGGTTGATGCGTGACCAATTGGAAAATCCAGAAGTAGAGCAGCGTCGGCAGCCAGAGGATGAGATAGAAAACCAGGGCGCCGAAGAATTTCGCGAGCACGACCTGCCAGTCCCGCACCGGCGCCGTCATGAGCGGCTCGATCGTGCCGAGCTTAAATTCCTCCGCGAACAAGCGCATCGTGATGAGCGGAAAAATCAGGACGAAAGCAAACCAGAAGAAGACCGAATTGAAAAACGCTTCCTGGACCGAATAGCCGACCGGCTTCCCGTTCATGAACGAAAGCTGGAAATAAAAATCGACCCCGGCCAGGAACAGAAAAAATACCAGGACCACGTACGCGATCGGCGAATAGAAATAGCTGCGCACTTCGCGGGACAGCAGGGTGTAAAATTTACGCATGTTATTTTGCGAACTGCAGGCCTGTAGCCGCTGCCCTGTGGGCAGCGCGACGCTGGTTCGGCAGCGACGAGCTTTCTCGCGCTTCGCACAGCGAAGCGGCTACAGAAGAATGAATGGAGTCCATGGTTTCAGGCTTCGTCCGGGTGGGTGATTTCCACGAACACGTCTTCGAGCGTGGCCCGGCGTTGTGATAATTCGCGCAACGTCCAGTGCCGTGCGCTCGCCAGCCGATAAACTTCTTCGCGCACATCCGTATTCGCTTCGACACGAAGCGCGAAAATCTGCCAGTCGCCGTCCACCGAAGCCGTCACGTCGCGCACCCCGGCGATCTTTCGCAGTTCCTCGGCGCCGTCATCGTTGCCGACTTTCGCTTCGACGACGACACCGCCGGCGGTGCGAATCCGCCCGAGCAGATTTTCCGGCGTGTCGCACGCTTCGATCCGTCCCCGGTTGATAATGATTACCCGGCTGCAGGTCATCTCGACTTCCGGCAGGATGTGCGTCGACAGCAGGATCGTGTGCTGTTTGCCCAGGTTCTTGATCAGGTCGCGCACCTGGCGAATCTGGTTCGGATCGAGACCGCTCGTGGGCTCGTCGAGGATCAGCAGGTCGGGCTCGTGCACCAGCGCATCGGCCAGACCGACCCGTTGCCGGTAACCTTTCGAAAGTGCGCCGATGATTTTCTTTTCCACGTCTTTCAATCCGCAAAGTTCCTTCACGTCGCCCACCCGCTCGGCCACGCGCCGGTGCGGCACGCCTTTCAGGGCCGCGCGGTAATCAAGATACTCCGTGACCCGCATGTCGTTATAGAGCGGAACGTTTTCCGGCATGTAACCCAGATGCGCCCGGGCCTGGAGCGATTGCTCGAAAATGTCGAACCCGGCGATCGACGCGCGCCCGGACGTCGGCGGCATGAAGCTCGAAAGAATGCGCATCGTGGTGCTTTTCCCGGCGCCGTTCGGCCCGAGAAATCCCATGATCTCGCCTTTGCCCACCTCGAAATTAAGGTCCTGGATCGCCGGCTGGCCCGCGTAACGTTTCGTTAGGTTTTCGACTTTGATCATTGAAACGGTAATCCTCTCAGACAACTCAGACCGCGAAGCGTTGCATCTAGGACGTTTTCAGCGCGCGGTCAAAGGGACTGTTTCCATCGCCTGCCCGCCCCCGTTGGCTTTCACGATCCCGACCGTGAAATCGACTTCGCTGCCGGCACCGGCCCGCCCGAGCAAACTTTCCACCTGCTTCACCGACGTGATGTTGTATTTCCCGATCCGATAAATAACGAGGCCGCGCTGGATGCCCGCGCGGTCCGCCGGACTATCCGGCTCCACCGCGCTGATCAATACGCCTTTGCCGGGTGCGTAACCCAACGCGTCGGTCAGATCCGGTGTGAGGTTTTGCAATTGCATGCCGAAAAGCCGCTGCGCATTCGAGCCGCGCTCTTCCGGCTCCGACGATTTTGGTTTCGGCGCCGGTTGATTCTTCGCTACTTCCCTGAACTGAGCGACGATCGTTCGCACTGTGTCGGCGGGAATCGCAAACCCGAGCCCTTGCGTCGGCACGCCCTGCGGCGTGAACGCCATCTTGGCGGAGCTGATGCCGACCAGGCGTCCGGAAAGATCGATCAGCGGCCCGCCGCTGTTCCCCGGATTGATCGCCGCGTCGGTCTGGATCAAATCTTTGTATTCGAGGTCCTCGACCGTGATGTCGCGCTTGGTTCCGCTGAGCACGCCGCGGCTGATCGAGCTGCCGTAGCCGAGCGCGTTGCCCACCACCAGCACGGTTTCGCCGAGCAGGTTCGGCGAGATGTTATTCAGGTCGATAAACGGAAAATCCGCTTTCGCTTCGATCTTGATGAAGGCCAGGTCCTTCTTTTCGTCGCCCGTGATGTAACGCGCGTTGTAAACTTTGCCGTCGTTCATCGTCACCTCGATTTTCAAGTCGGCGGCGCGCTGGACGACGTGCTCGTTCGTCACGATGTAGCCCGCGGGATCGACGATGAATCCCGAGCCGAGACTTTGCAGCGTCTGCCTGATCTCGCGCGGACGGCTCCGGTAATTCCCAAAATATTGCGCCGCGAAATCCTCGAACGGATCGCGCACCCGGCGACGCACGACCCGCTCGGTATTGATGTTCACCACCGCCGGCAAAACTTTCGCGATTGCGAGCACCGCCGGTTCCGAGGCCGGATCGTTCTGCGCCGAAAGCGAAGCGGCGGCAAGCGCGCAAATCAACGCTGTCCAGATTTGTCTGCTCATTTCGCGCCTCCTTCGAGCTGCGAAACAATTTCGGCGGGCATGTCGGGTCGGAGGTCCGGGTAAGCTTCGCCGATTCGGATCAGGTCAAGTTCGTCCTTCTTGCGCTTGCTCAATCTTCGCTGTCTGTCGCTCCACGCCCACGCTTTCCCTTGCACGATGTCTTTCAGGTCCGCGACGGGCACGGCCTGTCCAAGGACTTCACGCGGTTTTGCTCGGGTAACGAAACTTTGGTAACGCTCGTCCTGGGTGAACTGCACATTCAATTTCCCGGCAGCTTTTTTCGCATTCAATGAATGCGGAAACTGCTCGAGACGAAATCCGGCTGCGCCCAGCTCGTCCGCGATCGCCCCAAGCTGTTGCGCCACGACCACGATGTCGGCATCGACTGTATAGACCGGCTCGACATAGCAATTGACGGCCAGGCCGCCGATCAAACACCACGGACCATGACGCTCGAGAATCCCGGCAACGATGGCGAAATCGCTCGCGCCACCGTTCGTGACAGATTCGAAAATTTCCTCCGCGGTCATTTGGCGCTGCAAGTAACGAAGCGCCGTTGGCACTGTCAACTTGCCGCCCTCCTCGATGCCTAGCAGATTGAGGCCGCCATGCACGTGTCTTTCGCCCACCGGGCCAACCTCGATTTGCTCGAGGAAAACTACCGGCGCTGGCAGGAGGATCCCGAATCGCTCGATCCCAGTTGGCTCGCTTTTTTCGAAGGATTCGAGCTGGGCGATTTGCAGTTGCGCAACGGTGCGGCGGCCATGGCGCCAGCGCCGGCGGCCGCCGGCGAACAATCGCTCCAGACTCGCGTCGATGGGCTGGTTTACGCTTATCGCACGCTCGGCCACACAATCGCCCGCATCGATCCGCTCGCGGACAAGCGCCCGCACAATCCGCTCCTGACCTTGCGCGAGCTCGGCTTCAGCGAGAAGGATCTCGACCTCGCCGTCGCGTCCAAATTCTTTCTCGACGGCCGCAAGATGACATTGCGCGAGATGATCGCGCTCCTCGAAAGCATCTACGCGGAATCGATCGGCTCCGAGTTCCAGCACATCCAGAACCCGCGCATCCGCAATTGGGTCCGGCACCGGCTGGAATCACGGCCGGCAAAACATCATGCCTCGCGCGAGGCCGAGATCGCGATTCTCCGGACCCTGCTCGAGGCCGAGACGTTCGAGACGTTTCTCCATACTCGCTACGTCGGGCAGAAACGCTTTTCGCTCCAGGGCGCGGAATCGCTCATGGTGATTCTCGATGGCGTTCTGCAACGTTGCCCGCGGCACGGCGTCGAAGAAATCTGCATGGGTATGGCGCATCGCGGCCGGCTCAACGTCCTCGCGAATTTCCTGAAGAAATCGCTCCAGGTCGTCTTCACCGAATTTTCTACCAACTACATTCCCGACCTCGTAGCCGGCGATGGCGATGTGAAATATCACCTCGGCTACCGGACCGTGCGGAAATTGGAAGACCGGACCGAGATCGAGATCCGGCTCGCCGCGAATCCGAGCCATCTTGAAGCCGTCAACCCAGTCGTGGAAGGAACAGCGCGCGCCCGGCAGCGCATGCGCGGCGACACGGAAAAGCGGCGCAAAGTTTTGCCGCTCCTCATTCATGGCGACGCCGCGTTCGCGGGGCAGGGGGTCGTCGCCGAGACGCTCAACATGTCGCAGCTCCACGGTTACGGTACCGGCGGGACCGTGCACATCGTCGTGAACAACCAGATTGGGTTCACGACTCTGCCGGAAGACGCGCGCTCGTCGATGTACGCCACCGACATTGCGAAGATGATCGAGGTCCCGATTTTCCACGTGAACGGCGACGACCCGATCGCGGTGGATTTCGTCACGGAGCTGGCGCTCGATTTTCGCCAGGAATTCGGCCGCGACGCCGTGATCGACATGTATTGCTATCGGCGTTACGGCCACAACGAAGGTGACGAGCCGTCGTTCACCCAGCCCGATCTCTACGCGAAAATCCAGAAGCGACCGCCGGTCGCGCAACTGTTCAAGAAGGAGTTGATCGATGCGGGAAAACTCAGCGCCGATGAGGCCGCGAGTTTGGCGGCCGAATTCGAGATGCGGCTCGAGCTGGTTTTGCAGGAGGTAAAATCAGTTGAAGAAGAAGAGGCGACCGACAAGGCGCGCTTCCAGGAATCGACCGCAGTCTTTCAGCCAAAATACACCGGCGAATGCAAGCCGACGGCGATCAGCGCCGAGATGCTCGAACAAGTCGTCGACGGTCTCACCCGGGTGCCGGAAAACTTCGAGGTAATTCCCAAGATCAAGAAGAACGTGCTCGATCGGCGGCGCGAAATTTTCGAAGCCGGCGGTCCCTACGAATGGCATTACGCGGAAGCGCTCGCCTTTGGATCGTTGTTACTCGAAGGCATTCCGGTTCGGCTCTCGGGCCAGGACAGCCGCCGCGGCACTTTCAGCACGCGCCACTCGTTTATCTACGACGCGAAGAGCGGCCAGCCTTACATGCCGCTGCTCCATCTCGGGCCGAATCAGGCGCGCATCTGCATTTACAATAGCCTGCTCTCGGAGGCGGCGGTGCTCGGGTTTGATTACGGATACTCGCTCGATTACCCGAACATGCTCTGCCTTTGGGAAGCGCAATTCGGCGACTTCGCGAACGGCGCCCAGGTCATCATCGATCAGTTCATCGTGCCGGCGGAATCGAAATGGCAACGGCCGAGCGGTATCGTGCTGTTGCTGCCGCACGGTTATGAAGGGCAGGGGCCCGAGCATTCCAGCGCGCGGCTCGAACGTTTTCTCCAAGCGTGCGCGGAGGAGAACATCCAGGTCTGCAACGTGACGACGTCCGCGCAGTATTTCCACGTCCTGCGCCGCCAGATGAAGCGCGATTTCGTCAAGCCACTCATCATCATGACGCCGAAAAGCTTGTTGCGCTCCGAACCGGCGTCATCGCGCACGGAAGATTTTACCGGCGGCGGGTTCTCGGAAATTCTCGGGTCGCCGGAAGCCGGACCGGCCGAGAAGATCAAGCGCGTCATTCTTTGCTCGGGCAAAGTTTACTACGATCTCCTGAATTACCGCGAGACCGAGGGAATCACGAACGCGGCCATTATTCGCGTGGAACAACTGTATCCGCTCGCCGAAGCGAAGCTGCGCGAAGCGATGAAACCGTTTCCGAAAGCCGCGAAGTTGATCTGGTGCCAGGAAGAATCGCAGAACATGGGCGCGTGGAGTTTCATGGAGCCGCGCTTGTGGGCGCTCTTCGCCCGCAAAATTCTTTACGCCGGGCGGAACGCGAGTGCGAGTCCCGCCGTCGGCTCGCTCGCGATTCACAAACGCGAACAAGCGCAGTTGATCGCGGACGCGTTCAGTTTGTAGGCAATCAAAGAAGCGAGGCGTACCCTGACTGACCCTCATCCTAACCTTCTCCCTTAGGGAGAAGGAACTCCCTCTCCCTGAGGGAGAGGGTTGGGTTGAGGGTCAGCGGCTGTTGAGAATTGAGCGCGCACGTTCTGTTCGACCATGACCTACGATTGCGCATAATGTAACGCCTCGCATGAGCACCGAAGTAAAAGTTCCAGCCGTCGGCGAATCGATCTCCAGCGGCGTCGTTTCCGTCTGGCACAAGAAGTCGGGCGAACAGGTCAGCGCCGGCGATCCGCTCTTCACCCTCGAGACCGACAAGGTTTCCACGGAAATCAACGCCGAGAAAGATGGCGTGCTCCAGACGCTCGTCGCGGAAGGCGCGGAAGTGAAAATCGGTGATGTGGTGGCGACGATCGAAGAGGGAAGTGGTGATGGTGCGAAGACCGAGAAGACCGAGAAGACTGCAGAGCCGCCAGCGAAAAAGTCGGACGTGCAGAAGCCCGTCCCTCCGAAAGAATCTTCCGCCGCTCTTTCGCCGGCAGCGCGGCGCGTAGTGACTGAAGAGAAGTTGGATCCGCAGGAAATTCGCGGCAGCGGAAAGGGTGGACGCGTAACCAAAGGCGATGCGATCAGTGCCGCGCAAAATCGAGCCGAGCCCCGGGCCTCAGAACCGCCCGCGGCAAAAACGAAAGACGACCACGCCGAAGAAAAACCGCCGACGCAACCGGAAAGCGGCCGGTTCACGCGCCGGAAAATGTCGCCGTTACGGCGCAAGATCGCGGCGCAGCTGGTGATGGCTCAGCATACCGCGGCCATCCTCACCACTTTCAACGAGTGCGACATGACGGCGGTGCAGGAGCTCCGGGCGAAATCGCAGGATGCGTTCACGAAAAAGAATGGGCTTAAGCTCGGGTTCATGTCGTTCTTCATCAAAGCGGCGGTCGAAGGATTGAAAGCCTTTCCTTCGATCAACAGCCGGATCGAAGGCGAAGATTTTATTCAGAACCATTTCTACGACATCGGCGTCGCGGTTGGGACGGAGCGCGGCCTCGTTGTTCCGGTGGTGCGCGATGCCGACAAGAAGAGCTTCGCGGAACTCGAGCGCGACATCGCGGATTACGCCACGAAAGCGCGCGAAGGGAAAATGAAGATCGAGGATTTGCAGGGCGGCGCGTTCACGATTTCGAATGGCGGAGTTTACGGCTCGTTGCTCAGCACCCCGATCCTGAATCCGCCCCAGAGCGGGATTCTCGGGATGCACACGATCCAGAAACGCCCGGTGGCGATCAAAGACGAGATCGTGATTCGCCCGATGATGTATCTCGCGCTCAGCTACGATCACCGGGCGGTAGATGGAAAGGAAGCGGTGACGTTTCTGATCACGGTGAAGCAGTGCATCGAGGACCCCAAGAAGCTGCCAATCGACTTCTAAAGCTCCAAATTCCAACATCCAAGCTCCAATGAAGAACCAAACATCAAGCAACAAGTTCCAAATCCTCGCATCAGCGATTGGTGTTTGGAATTTGGAGCTTCTCTGGAGCTTGGAGCTTGGTGCTTGGAATTTTTGAGAGCTTTCTCCCATGGAAAAATTTGACGTCGTCATCATCGGCTCTGGACCCGGCGGCTACGTCGCGGCGATCCGCGCGGCACAGCTTGGGCTGAAAACCGCGATCGTCGAGAAGGACAAGGAACTCGGCGGCACCTGTCTCAATATCGGTTGCATCCCGAGCAAGGCGCTCCTCACTTCGAGCGACCATTACGTTTTCGCGAAAAAGGAAGCGGCCAAGCACGGCATCGTTTTGGAAAACGTCGGGCTCGATCTGACGAAGATGCTGGCTCGCAAAGACAAGGTCGTGAAGACGATGAACAGCGGCGTGAAAATGTTGATGAAGGGCAACAAGGTCACAACGTTCCAGGGCTTGGGCACAGTGAGCGCGCCTGGCCGGGTCACGATTAAGCCGGACGAAGGCGACAGCCAGGAGATCGAGACGAAGAATGTCGTTATCGCCACCGGCAGTGTGCCGGTCGAATTGGCGAACATGAAATTCGACGGCGACGTCATTGTGAGCAGCACGGAAGCGCTCACTTTCGAAAAGGCGCCCAAAAAACTGCTGGTCATCGGTGGCGGCGCGATCGGGCTCGAGCTGGGTTCAGTGTGGAGCCGGCTCGGGTCGGAAGTGATCGTGCTTGAGTTCCTGCCACGGATCGCGCTCGGTTTCGATCTCGAGCTGGCGAACCTGCTTCAGAAATCGTTGACCGCCCAGGGCATGGCGTTCCATCTCCAAACGAAAGTCAGCTCAGTGAAAGTCGAGAAGGGCCGCGCGATCGCAACCGCGAGCAAAGGCGAAGAAGAACTGAAATTCGAAGCCGACAAAGTACTCGTATCCGTGGGCCGCCGTGCTTTTGCCAAGGGCGTCTTTGGGGAAAAGCTCGGGGTCGCGCTGGACGATCGCGGCCGAATCAAAGTGAACGAGCATTTCCGGACAAACGTCGAAGGCATCTACGCGATCGGCGACGTGATCGCCGGACCAATGCTCGCGCACAAGGCGGAGGAGGAAGGCATCGCGTGCGTCGAAATGATTGCCGGCAAAGCCGGGCACGTGAACTACGAGGTGATCCCGGGAATCATCTACACGAACCCCGAGCTCGCAGGTGCGGGGCTGACCGAAGACATGGCGAAAGAGAAGGGGATGAACGTGCGGGTCGGTAAATTCCCTTTCCGCGCGAATGGCCGCGCGGTCGCGAACGAGGATTACGAAGGCATCGTGAAGTTTGTGGCCGATGCCGAGACCGATCGCATTCTCGGTGCGCACATTCTATCGCATGCCGCGTCCGAGCTGATCGCGGAAACCGTGGCCGTGATGGAGTTCGGCGGCAGCTCGGAAGATCTTGGCCGGACTGTGCACGCCCACCCGACCTTGAGCGAAGCAGTGAAGGAAGCCGCCCTGAATGTCGAGAAGAGGTCGATCCATATTGGCAACCGCTGAACTTCCACTTTTTCGTAGCGGCTCTTCTGTAGCCGCGGCCCTGTGGGCCGCGAGTGATTGCGCAACGTCGCTGAGAAACGACGTCGATACCAACGCGGCCCGCAGGGCCGCGGCTACAGAAGAGGATGACTGCCGCACGTATTGACAACGCGCGTCCCTTTCGGCAAACCGGCGCAATGATCCGGCGATTCCTTACGCTGCTCTTCTGCATCGTCGCGGTGACGACGGTTAGGGCCGCTTCGGAAATCGTCATCGCCATTCGCTATCTTCAGGCCGAGGGCGAAAGTCACGCGCACCTCTATCTCTATCGCGAAGACGGCACCTTGCTCCGCCAACTAACGAGAGAGGAACGCGGCCAGGACATCGCTCCGATGTTTGCGGCTGACGGCGAGACGATCGTCTTCATGCGCGAAATTGCCGAAAACAAATTCGAGTATTGGAGCGTCGAACGGAATGGCGGTGGCCTGAAGCAGCTCGATTCTGAACCGGATTGGTACGCAAACGGCCCAGGCTCGCCCTACTTCGTCTGGCCCGAAATGGAAGGTTCGGGCGATGACGAGAGCGCGCCCGGTTTCGGCTCGCGCACGCAACGGTTTCGCGCGCCGGACGGTTCCGTCGAACTGATTCTCAAGGAAGTGAAAGGCGACGAGAGCGATTCCGTCAATGGACCCGAACACGGCAAGCACTATGTGTTGCGCGATTTGAAAACCGGCAAGTCGATCGGGTTTCCAAAGATCGCTGGCTTCGAAGGTGCGGTCGAGCAACTGGAATTGAAGGGCAGCAATAACACACGGTTTCTTTTCGACCGGCCGCTCCGGCTCGCCTTTTTTGGCGTCCACCTCAACAGCACCGACGGTGATACCGACTACGCGTTGGACCTGACGAAGCGCCGTTTCGTCCGGCTTTCGCCAAATTGGGCAGCGCCCTTCCCGTTGCCAGGCGACAGCGCGTTTCTGACGATGACCTACAACCGTTACGTTCCGATTCCCGGGTCGAAGAAAACGGCGAACTGCAGTTACCTCGAGCGCTGGGATTCGAGTCTAAACAAAATTCGGTTCGCGCGCGAAGGCGCAGCCGCGGTTTGCTATGGCGCGTCGATGTATCGAACCGGAAAAACGCCGGCGACTATTGGCATTCTTCGGAGCGACGATTGAAGCCCGTCGAGCGCAATTCCCCCGGCCCGGCGATTGTCCTTGCCATCGCGGTCGCGGACCTCGTCTTCCATCTGCTCATCGCAAACCGGTACGGAATTTTTCGCGACGAACTTTATTACCTCGCCTGTTCCGAGCATCTGGATGCCGGCTACGTCGATCAACCGCCGTTGATCGCTTTCATCGCCTGGATCGCGCGGCATCTTTTCGGTGAATCGCTTCTGGGCTTGCGCCTCCTGCCGGCGCTAGCGGGCGCGGCGACGGTCTGGTTGACCGGAAAATTTTCTCGCGAACTCGGCGGCCGCGCTTTCGCGCAGGCCCTCGCCGCTCTGGCCGCCTTTGCCGCGCCGATCTTTTTGCTCATGCACCATTGGCTCACGATGAATGCATTCGAGCCGCTAATCTGGATCGCGTGCACCTGGTGCATCGTCCGCGCGATCGATCGCAACGAGCCGCATTCCTGGCTCTGGTGTGGCGTCCTCATCGGAGTCGGGATGGAAAATAAATACAGCACCGCCTTTTTCGCCTTCGCTGTCTTTGGCGCGCTCCTCCTCACGCCGCAGCGCCGATTCCTCGCGAGCAAATGGATCTGGCTCGGCGCGCTTTGTTCGCTCCTGATTTTTCTGCCGAACCTCATCTGGATGGTCCGCCACAATTTTCCCTTCCTGGAATTGATGCACAACATTCGCAACACCCATCGCGACGTGGTGCGCGGTCCGATCGCGTTCATCGCCGACCAGGCGAAGCTGCTGAATCCGATTCTGTTTCCGCTTTGGGTAGGCGGATTGGGCTGGCTCTTCCTCAGCCGGCAGGGTAGCCGGTTCCGGATCCTCGGTTGGATCTACGCGCTGCTGTTGGTCGCGTTCATCGTCCTGAAGGGGAAGAATTATTATCTCTCCGCCGCGTATCCGATGCTGTTCGCGGCCGGTGCAGTTGCGTTTGAAAATCTCAGCCGGCTGAAGATGCGATGGAGTCGCCCGGTTTATGTCGTCGCGATCGTCCTCATGACTTGCGTCCTGGCGCCGCTTTCCACGCCGGTGTTATCTCCGGAGAATTATGTCCGTTACCAGACCGCGCTCGGGCTCGAGCCCTTGAAGGCTGAGAATCAGCCGACCGGTCCGTTGCCGCAGCATTTCGCCGATGAATTCGGCTGGGAAGAAATGGCGCGCGAAGTTGGACGGGTTTACAACGCGCTTCCGCCCGAGCAGCGCGCGAAGACCGCGATCTTTGCGAACGATTACGGCCAGGCCGGCGCGATCGATTTCTTCGGCAAGAAATACGGGCTGCCGAAGTCGATTAGCAATCACCAGAACTATTGGTTTTGGGGCCCGCGTGACTACACCGGCGAAAGCGTCATCGTTCTCGGCAGCGATGGCACTGGTGACCGCAAACGTTTCGCCAGCGTGGAAGCCGTCGGCCAGACCAATCATCCCTACTCACGGCGCGACGAGCACTTCGACATTTTTCTCTGCCGCAACCTCAATACGACGCTGCAAGCCCGCTGGCCCAAAGCCAAGAAGTGGAACTGAGTCTTCTTCTGTAGCCGATCTTCTGTAGCCGCGGCCCTGTGGGCCGCGTGGGTATCGGGCTTCGCTTCTCAGCCGCGGTGCGTAATCTCACGCGGCCCGCAGGGCCGCGGCTACAGAAGAGGAAGAAATCTGCGATGATTGCGTGGACCCATGGAAAGCACGGCTGCCATCCTGCTTCGGAAACGGAAGCTCAGCGACACCAGCCTCATCATCTCGTGGTGCACGGAGTCGTTAGGCTGTATCCAGACGGTCGCGCGCGGCGCGCGGCGCGCGAAGAGTCCTTTCGCCGGCAAGCTCGACCTCTTTTTCGACGCGGAAATCCAGATCGCCCGCAGCCGGAAATCGAGCCTGCACACCCTGACCGAAGTCGCGCTCAGAAATCCATTCAGTGGCATCCGCAAAAATCTGAGCCGCACCCAGGCCGCCTCTTACTTCGTCGAACTGATCGAGCTTTGCACTGAATCCGATCACCACGAGCCCGAATTGTTTTCGCTTCTCCGCCGCGCCTTCGCTTATTTGGATGGCAAGGATCCCGATCTACGGGCAGTCCTCCATTTTGAAACCGAGCTGGCCCGCATCGCCGGCGTCCACGATACGAAAATGCTGAAGAGCAATCCGGCTCTCGCCCTCGCCAATCTTTTCGGACGGTTACCCCCATCGCGCGGCGACCTTCTGAAAGAGCTCTCGACAGGATAACTCCGGGGAGCGCACGCGCCCTCGCGTGCTGGTTTCGGCGCCCTCGCCGAAACAATCTTTTCTTCCCAGAAACAAAGCTCGCGATGGCGAGGGCGCCATCGCCAGCACGCGAGGGCGCGTGCGCTCCCCAGAGCGGATGAAGTAACGGCCGCGTTACCATCGCGATCTTGTCCGCGACTCCGCGAAACGTAGGCTGTACCCCGTGAAGAAAATTGGTCTGGTTCTCGTTGTGGCCTTGGTTCTCTGCGGAACAGCCCAGGCTGCCGAGAGGTTCAAGATCGATCCGTCGCGCTCTACGATCGCGTTCAAGGTTCGGCACATGCTCGGGACGGCGAAGGGAAAATTTTCGAAGTTCAGCGGCACAATCGTAGTCGATCGCGATCATCCCGAGCAGTCGTCCGTCGCGGTCACGATCGAGACGGCGAGTATCGACACTGGAATCGCGAAGCGGGACGAACATCTGCGTGGCGAGCTCTTCAACGTCGCGAAATATTCCGAGATCATCTTCAAGAGCCGGCGGGTGAAACAAACCGGCGCGAACACGGGCGAAATCACGGGCGATTTTACGATGCATGGCGTGATCCGCGCGATTACGCTCAACGTCCAACTTCTTTCGACTGCGGAAGCGAGCCGCTGGCGCGTGACGACTGCCCCGTTGAGGCGCAGCCAATTTGGATTGGTTTTCAGCAAAAGCGCCGAGACGGTCTCGATGATCGCGGATGAAATCGCAGTCGAAATCGAGATCGAAGCGGTCCGCGAAAAGTAAATTGGAGGGACGGACGCTGTCCGTCCCAAGAAACTAATGGGACGCCCAGCGAGCGTCCCTCCAGAAAAATCATTGCTCCCTTTTTGCGACAAAAAAAATCGCGATAAGTGGCAAGGCGCCGACGAGCGAAGTGCTCATCATCGCTACGACCCGCTCGCCGGCGCCGACGCTCCGCTCGAAAATCGTAATGACGTTAGTGGCCTCCGGCAGATTAATGAAACCCCAGAACGGCAGGAGCGTAGCCATGACCGTGAAGAGTGCGATGATCATGAGGTCGCGCCGGATGAATGGAAACACGGTGTGCCGCCAGCCGCTCAGACCGCCCAGTCCGTCCATGCGCGCGGCATCCTTCAGCGAGATCGGGATAGTCATCGTGGTCCGCAAGAAGAGAACGAGACTGAATCCCGAAACCAGCCAGTTACCGAACCACAAGGCGTAAGCGGCCGCGTGTCCTCCGTTGCGGTCGCCGACGATCAGCAAGGCCGGCGCGATCCAGAACAATTGCGCCACCACGATCAACGCGATCGCCCCGAAGGTTCCGCCGTCACTCCAGGCAACGCGCGAAAGCGCATGGCTTAGCGCTGAGAAAATGATCAGCATCCCGGCGAGATTCATCGCCACGGCGATCAGACAAATCGTGAGCTGCTCGGACATTTTTGAACCTTCGTTGGCATCCGGCCCCGCGATTTCCTCGCTTTCTCGCGGAGTGCGGCGAATAATTGTCAGCCTATCATCCCGATGACGCCGGTTTTCAAATCAGCTTCCGCAGAAAAATGACGATTGCGCTCCTCCTCACCTGGGTCGGCACTGCCTGCTGGGCGGTCTGTTTCTGGTGGATGCATCGGTTATCCTCCCGGCAGGAAATGATGCTGAAGGAACTACACGACGTGACCAAACGGATCGAGAGGCTTTCTAAGATCGAGCACGACCTGATTCGCGAAGTGCATCCCAAAGTGAATGAGATCAAGGATTCCGTGAAAGACGTCTCGGACGCGGTTTCTTCGCAATCGGAGGGACGTGCTTCCGCACGTCCGACTTAATTGCCGTCAGCTAGAAGAAAATAATGGGACGTGCAGAAGCACGTCCCTCCGAGCATAGAATAGCGCATGCAAATTGAGCCGCTTGGTGATGCCGCGCTGCTCGTTCGGGTCGTTGACAATTTTCATCTCGAGGAATCGCTGGATGCAGTCCTGCGCGCCACGCGCCAGCTCGAAGCTGCCGCCATTCCGAGTGTGATTGAACTAGCGCCGGCGTATACAACGATCGGAGTTTTTTTTGATCCGACACGGATCGGCGCCTTCGACGAATTTCGAGCCGCTATCGAGCGCGCCCTGCAAAGCGATTCGAAATCGGCGCGCCTTCGTGCTGCTGTCGAAACGATCACCGAGGTTCCCGTTTGTTACGAAAACGAATTCGCGCCCGATCTCGATGAGGTTGCGCGCCAGAGCGGCTTGTCATCGGAGGAAGTCGTCCGCCTTCACTCGAACGCCCATTATCAGGTGAGCTGCGTGGGATTCACGCCCGGCTTCCCCTATCTGACTGGTTTGCCGCCGGAGCTGGCCACGCCGCGCCGCGCGTCGCCGCGAAAAGAAATTCCGGCCGGTGCCGTTGCGATCGGCGGAACCCAGACGGGGATTTATCCGAGGAAATCTCCCGGCGGCTGGAACATCATCGGACGCACGCCGCTGCAGTTGTTTGACGTCGAGCGCGAATCGCCCGCGCTTTTTCACGCCGGCGATCACGTTCGTTTCCGGAGAATTTCCCGGGACGAATTCGACCGCCTTTCGCAATGAAAATGCTCGTGCAGTCCGCCGGATTTCTCTCTTCGGTCCAGGATTCGGGGCGCGCTGGTTTCCGGTCCTCGGGGGTTTCCTTGGGCGGCGCGCTGGATCCGTCCGCGTTCCGTGTCGCTAATGCCTTGGTCGGCAACGATCACAATGCTGCCGGGATCGAGGCGACTTTGGGGACACTGCGTTTGCGCTTCGAAGACCGGCGACTGGTGGCGTGGTGTGGCGGAGATTTCAGCGTTCAGATCGGTGACGAAGATCTCCCGTCAGGTCACGCCGGTCTGGTTGAGAAGGACGAGGAGCTGAAAATGACCGCCCCAAGTGCGGGCGGTCGAGCGTGGCTGGCCGTTTCTGGCGGGATCGATGTGCCGCTCGTTCTCGGCAGCCGCTCGACCGATCTGCGCGGAAATTTCGGCGGGTATGAAGGTCGCGCCCTTCGTGATGGCGATGCGCTGCGTCTTTTCAAAGAGCGGCGATTTACAAATCGCCGACCAGATAAAAACGGCGATTTGGAAAGCGCCGTTCCTTGGATCTCCGAATGGAGCGCGCCGGCTCCGTGGGCTTCGACCGCGCACCGCGATAGTTTTCTGCGAATCGTAAAAGGGCCGGACTGGAATCGTTTTACCCCGGATGCGCAAACTGCATTGATCACGAATCCGTTTGTCGTCACACCCGATTCCGATCGCATGGGCGCCCGCCTCGAGGGCCCGGAGCTGGCACGCGTGGATGCGACCGATCTTCTTTCCGAAGCGGTCGCGCCCGGGACATTGCAAGTCCCACCGAACGGAAAGCCGATCCTGCTCCTCGGCGATTGCCAAACCATCGGCGGTTATCCGAAGATCGCGCACGTGATCACAGTAGATCTGCCGATTGCCGCGCAGCTTTGGCCCGGCGATCCAGTCCGTTTCCAGGAAGTATCGCTCGCCGAGGCGCAAAATCTTTTGTGCGCACGCGAGGAAGATTTCGCCCGCTTTCGCGTTGGTCTCAGTCTGCACTTCGAATGAACCTTGTCGTCGATCTCAATTCCGACCTGGGCGAAGGCGCCGGCCACGACAATGAGATCCTCGATCTCGTCAGCTCGGCGAATATCGCCTGCGGTTTTCATGCGGGGGATCCCGCGTCGATTTTCGCGACGATCCAGGCCGCGCTCGAACGCGGGGTGTCGTTAGGCGCGCATCCCAGTTTTCCTGACCGCGAGAATTTCGGGCGCACCGAAATGACGATGCCGCCCGCGGAAGTGTATTCGACCGTCGCCTACCAGATCGGCGGTTTCCACGCTCTGGCGCGCGCCGCCGGCGGGCGGATGAACCACGTGAAAGCGCACGGCGCGCTCTACAACATGGCCGCGCGCGACCGCGCCCTGGCCGACGTGATCGCGAATGCTGTGCTCGCGTTGGATCCGAAGCTGATCCTGTTCGCTCCGCTGGAAAGCCAGCTCGATTACGCGGCCACGGAGCTTGGTTTGGAAACGGCGTCCGAAGTTTTCGCTGATCGCAACTACCTGGCGGACGGCTCGCTCGTGCCGCGCTCGCGCGCCGATGCGTTCGTGCACGATCCGATCGAAGCGGCCGAGCGCGTCCTTCGCATTCTGAGCGAAGGCAAAGTGCGCGCGGTCGACGGGACCGACGTGGCGATTTCCGCGACCACGGTCTGCGTGCACGGCGATAATCCGCGGGCCGTCGACTTCGTCCGCAAACTGCGCGAGCGCCTCGAGCTCGAGGACGTTCTCATCGCCGCACCCGAGCCAGTGCTCGACGAAGGAACATAGATTTCCAATCTGTGTGCCCAGCGGGATTTTATCCCGCTGATCTTAACTGGAGTCCAAACACGGACAGAATGTCCGTGAGGCGCACAGGCTGAAAGCCTATGTTCCGACGGCTGGCCCGCCTCACTTCGGCTCGACAGAGTCTCGCCCTACCATTCTAATTCGGCGCCAAATGGAATCGGTCCCACAAAAAGAAGATCACGGCCTCGTCCGCCGTCTCGGCCCGCTCGACGCTTCGATGATCGTCATCGGCTCGATGATCGGCTCCGGGATTTTCATTACGTCCGCTGAATCGTCGCGCCTGACGGGTGCGCCGGGTTGGCTAATTCTCGCCTGGGCGGTCGCCGGCGTGATGACGATCACCGGCGCGCTTTGCTGTTCCGAGCTGGCCGCGATGATGCCAAGGGCCGGCGGCGTTTATGTTTTTTTGCGCGAAGCCTATGGGCCGTCGCTTGGGTTCCTCTTCGGCTGGACGCTTTTTCTCGTTATCCAGACGGGCACGATCGCCGCCGTCGCGATCGCGTTCGCGAAATTCACCGGCGTCTTCGCGCCGGCGATCGCCGCGAATCATTATCTCGTTAGGCCGATCCATCTCCTCGGCGGTTACGCGATTAGTCTGTCCACCGAGCAACTCGTCGCCGTCGCGCTCATCCTGCTGCTCACCTGGACGAACACCCGCGGCCTCGAGACCGGCAAGTTCGTCCAGAACACGTTCACGTTCGCGAAAACCGCGGCGCTCCTCGCGCTCATCGTCATTGGTTTGTCGTTAGGCTGGAAGCCGGAGAGCGCGGCGCGCTCCAGCGCTTGGTGGAACTCGTGGACGAACGGATGGACGCCGCAGGGCGCCCAGCCCGGCCTCACCGCCGTCGGGGCCTTCGCCCTCATTCTGCTTTTCGGCAAGGCCATGGTCGGCCCGCTTTTCGCGCAGACCGCGTGGACGAACGTGACCTTCATCGGCAGCGAAGTGCGCGATCCCGGGCGGAATCTCGCCCGCGCCTTGCTCGGCGGTTGCGCACTGGTCGTGGTTCTCTACGTCGCCGCCAATCTCGCCTACGTCGCTGTGCTTCCGCTCTCGGAAATCCAGCACGCGCCGCAGAACCGCGTCGCCGTCGCCGTCATGAATTCTATGTTCGGCCGGCCGGGCGCGCTCGCCATGGCCGCCGCCATCATGATCTCGACCTTCGGTTGCAACAACGGACTCATCCTGGCCGGCGCCCGCGTGTACTACGCGATGGCGCGCGATGGTTTGTTCTTTCGCCGCACGGCCACGATCAACCGCCACGATGTCCCCTCCGCCGCGCTCATCGCGCAGGCGATCTGGACCGTCTTACTCACCCTGCCGCGAACCATCATACCCAATCCCGCGCCCGGAGCCGATCCTTATGGAAACGTTTATACCCAACTCCTCGAATACATCGTCTCGGCCGATCTCGTCTTCTACGTGTTGCTGGTGGTCGCAGTCATCGTTCTTCGAAAAACGAGACCGGAGGCGCCACGGCCCTATCGGACCTGGGGATACCCGGTGGTGCCGATTGTCTCCGTGGTTCTCGCCGCGTTCCTGATCGTCGATCTCGCCTGGCTCGCGCCGACGACTTCCGGCATCGGTTATCTGTTCGTTCTCTCCGGAATCCCCGTTTACTTTATCTGGCGCCGCGGATTTGCCGCGGACCGGAGCGCATGACAGTCAGCTTGCGACGCTCCGGGGCAAAACGCCGCCGGGGATTGTCGCGAACTGCGAACTGCTGCGAGAAGCCGGCAATGAGCTTAAACGTTGGTCAGAAAAACTTCTGATCTTTGTCCTCCGACCTCCGGTCTTATCGCGCGTACATCGAGCTTTGCTCGCGCGTCGTCGTTGTGGTTGTTTCCGTCGTGGCCGCGCAGCCCGCCAGGAAAATGGCGACGAGGCCCAGGAACGTCAGTGCAATCAGGTTCGTTTTCATTCAAAAAAGGAACGCGGACGCGAGCCTGAGTCGACGTGTTTGCTTTCTCGCTTTCCCATGCACGCTGCGGTTTCATTTCGGGGAAAAGCCAACCGGGACGTGTCCGGAACACGTATCAATAATTGATGAAAACTCGCTATTTTGCTTTCGTGCTTTTGATGGCTGGCGGCCTGGTTCTCTCCGGCTGTGCGACTGACACGACGACCACCGCCCAAACCCAGGCCGACCCGTCCAAGAGCGTCCACACTCAGGAAGAATTGCGGAAGAGCGGCGAACCCCAAATCGGTCCCGCCTTGGAAAAAACAGAGCCCTCCATGACCGTGTCCGGGCCGCGTTGAAGTTGACCTCCAGCCTACCTCTTCTTTTTCTACTTCCTACTTTCTACTTCCTACTTTCCGGTTGAAGTCCCTGCGCTACTTTTTTTGCGTCGTCTTTCCGCCCGTCGCCGTCTTGATGACTGGCCGCATCCTCAGTTTCATTCTCAGTATTCTGCTGACGCTGCTCGGCTGGGTCCCTGGCGTCATCCACGCCTGCCTCGTCGTGAACGATTACCAGGCCGAGCATCGGCGGTAATTCCCTTCTGTAGCCGTCGCCCTGTGGGCGACGCGGGTGAGGGACGGAACGGCAGCTTTGGTGCAGCCACGCCGAAACCCGGAGCGTCCCACAGAGACGCTGCTACAGAAGCGCGCTATTCCTTACCACGCTCGTCACTTTCTTTCGCAACTTGTCCGCCGGGCGCACGACTGCATCCCGCGCCCTGCCTAACGCCACCAGAGCAGTTGCAAGATCGCCTCGAGCAGGCGGCGGAAGAAACCCGCGGCGACATCACCATCGTGGACCGGCCAAGTCAGCACCACATCGGTGAGCGGGACGGCGCCACCTAAAGCTGGATCTACTGCCCATGGATTTTTCGTCAGGGCTCTTGTTTGAGACCGGTCATCTTGAACGCGAATGCTTCCGTGGCGGAGGCTTCCGTCGAACTCCAATAAATGCTGAACGATTGCCAGTTCAGCAGCTGCAACCCGGGTGATTTCCTGGTGAACGCGGTGAAGACCAGATGGCCCAGCTCGCTCTCGCGGCAATTATCGCCGGTGCAAGGACCGCTCCCGTCTTCATTGAGCGCAGTCGGGAGACGCCACCCCGTGATGCCGCGGTAGTTTAAACGCGCGACCCACTTCTTCGCGTTATCCCACGTCATTTGTCCGTCGGGCGAATGGCCGCTCGTTTTGGCGTAATTGGTATCCTGGAGCAGGTAAGGTCGCGCTCGACATCGTAAAGCAACCCGCGGCCGCGATCGATCAACAGCGGCCCGAAGAACTTTACGCCGGGCGGACGCCGAATGAGAAGCCGGTCGAGGAATGCCGACCATCGGATTGCGATCCAGTCAATCAATCGGCGCATCGTTAATCCGATGTTGTGACCCTAGTCGAAAGGATGCAACCGTTCCGTGATGCGGGACTTGTCCGCCGTAGCCTCGGCGGAGGCGGAGGCGCGATGCAAGGTGATCCTCGTTCCCAAGTTGCACTTGGGAACGGAAACAGCCCTTGTCTTCGAAGCTCCGCTTCGCGCGGCGGGTTGGCGCCCGGGAACACGGCGATCCGGCAGCTGCCGGGCCGTGGCTACAGCTTCACGTCACTTTCCTTGCGCATTTTCAGCTTTCCAGCGTTTCAGTCTTTCAGCATTTTATCGTCATGAATCCGATCCCGGAAGGAATGCACACCGTGACACCGCACCTGATTTGCGCCGGCGCCGCCGAAGCCATCGAGTTTTACAAGAACGCCTTCGACGCCGTCGAGCTGAGCCGGATGCCGGGCTCGGACGGGAAAGTAATGCACGCCAGCATCCGGATCGGCGATTCGGTTATCATGCTTAACGACGAAATGCCCGAGTGGGGCTCATTCGGCGCGAAACATTTCAAAGGCTCGCCCGTCACGATCCATCTCTACGTCGAGAACGCGGACGCCGTCTTCGAACAAGCGGTGCGCGCGGGCGCGAAGGTCACCGTGCCGCTCGCCGATATGTTCTGGGGCGATCGTTACGGAAAAGTCGAAGACCCATTCGGTCATCAATGGTCGATCGGCACCCATGTCCGCGATGTCAGCTCGGAAGAGATGCAAAAGGCGATGGAGCAAATGGGCTCTTGACCATCCGACTCTGACGCTCCCTCAGTTCGATTCGCACGGAGGATGCATCGTAAGCCGCTTACGATGATCCAAGAGCGGCAAGGACAAAGGCGTGATGCTTATCCAGCGCGGCGAAGGCGTTTCGAAACACCAGGACGAGATCACCACGATCCTGAACAGCACCGCGGTGGCGCAGTAGCGCTCATCACCTGTAGCGTCGGTCTCTGACCGTCGAACGCTTCTTTTGTAGCGCGACCGCGTCGGTTGCCATTCACGGTTCAATATTTGCCATGATGTTGGTTGGAGGCGATTCTAACCGTGTCTTCCGTTCCGTGGCTACAGCTTCGAGTTTGGAAAAACTCTCAACAGGACGCCTTTGAAGAATTGTGCTGCCAGCTCGCTCATTCGGAGCCAGTGCCCAATCCTAAAACGTTCCAACGGAAGGGGGCGCCTGACTCTGGGATCGAGTGTTTTTGGACGCTTTCCGACGGGCGGGAGTGGGGCTGGCAGGCGAAGTTTTTTCTCGATGGCCTCGACGATCAACGTTGGCGCCAGTGTGATAGTTCCGTGCTGAAAGCGCTCGAAGGGCACCCGAATCTGATTCGGCTTCATTTTTGCATCCCGTATGATTTTCCAGATGCGCGAATTTCAAATCGGCGTTCCGCTGAGGAAAGATGGAATCAACATCAAGCGAAGTGGACAGCGTGGGCAACCAAGCGCGGCCGGACAGTTGAGTTTGTCCTATGGAATGAACACGAATTAGCCTTTCGGTTGTCGAAGGCGGAGCATCGCGGGCGGTGGTGGTTTTGGTTCAATGCTCCAGCATTGGATGACGACTGGTTTCTGAGACACGTCGCTGCCACGACAGCGCTAGCTGAAGAGAGCGACCGTTACACCTCGGATTTCAACGTTGAACTGTCGTTGGACAAACACTTCGATGCTTTGGGTCGGACGCCCCGATTTTCTGCTCTGCTGGATTCAATACGTAGCAAAGTGCGTGAAGCGCTCGCAAACTTGGGGAAAAGCAGAAACGTCTCAGAGAGCGATGGCATCGCAACCCTTAAGACAAGCCTTGCCAAGGCTCTAGCGATCCTAGACGCCCTTCCTCTCGATCCGGCTATGCCTCTGGACTTCGTGCCGCTTGGAACTGCTTTGAGAGAAGCGCAAGCTGGTGTGAGCAAAGTCAGTGACGAACTGTGGCAGATGCGGAATGAACGGGCGGCAGTGTTTGAACAGCAACACGGGCGACGTCCCGGTCATTATGAAATGCAGGACGCTGACTTTTCTCATCGCAGACTCGACGAAATCGCTGAGAGGATTACTGAGGCCCACAACTTCTGTGACTCTCGAGATGCCAAGTTGGCGAGCCAACCGGTACTGCTTTTGGCTGGCGACGCAGGAAATGGGAAAACCCAGCTCGTCTGCACCATCGCCGCAAGGCGCGTGAGCAATGGGATGCCCACAATATTGATGCTCGGAGAGCAATTCGACGAGACTGACCCTTGGGTCTGTATTCTTCGCAGGCATGGATTGTCCTGTGACCGCGACGACTTTTTGGGTGCTCTAAACGCAGTTGGAGAGGCAGCCGGGTGTCGGGCGTTGATTATTATTGATGCCATCAATGAAGGGCCAGGTATCTCGTTTTGGAACAAACATCTTGCGTCCGTGCTGATTCATCTGCGGCATTTCCCCTTCGTAGGGCTCGCGGTCAGTGTGCGGACGGCGTACGAGAGGTATCTGAAATTGTCTCAGTCGAGAAACTATGTTCGCGTGGAGCATCATGGATTCGCCGACCGAACCAACGAAGCTTCGAGGGAGTTTTTCGCATACTACGGGCTCGCCGAACCGGCAGTGCCGTTACTAAATCCCGAGTTCAGTAATCCACTGCTGTTGAAATTGCTTTGCCGGGCGCTTCGCCATAACGGCAGCCTCATTTCCGACGAGACCTTCGGAGTGACGGCCATCTTCGCATTACTCCTTGAAGCTATTAATCGGCGCCTCTCGGATGAAACCGTACTGGATTACGACGAGGCCGATAACCTTGTGCAAAAGGCTGTGTCGAAATTGGCGACGCTCATGGCGGAACGAGGAGAAGAGTTCCTGCCGCTCGACGAGGCACGACAAGTTCTGCTGTGCCTCTATCCTGGCACTGGTCATAGTCGATCCCTGCTCCAGCATCTCATCGCCGAACATGTGGTCGTTCGCGTGCCGGTGTTCGGAATCGAACCTACGGAAGATGAGGCGCTGCGGTTCACTTACCAACGTCTGAGTGACCATCTGATCGTTCAAGCCGTTCTTGCTGGCAACACCACCGAACAACTGCCGAATTTGTTTGCATCAGACGGAATTTTTGGCCGGCGAATCGTTGACGGCTGGTATGCCGGGATGGATGGCTGGATTGAGGCACTGGCGATCCAGCTACCTGAGCGTTATGGACTAGAAATTGATGAAGTCTTGAAAGGGTTGCTTGACGACGAGGTTACTCGCGATGCCTTCATCACGAGTCTCGTTTGGCGGAGAGCTGGCGCCTTCACAGAAGCGACCTGGCAGCGAGTCGAGAGCCTCCTTCAACCATGGGACACCAAATCGTTCGAGGTGCTTGATGAGTTGATCGCGGTCATCGCGCGACCTGACCATCCGTTCAATGCCGATTGGCTCGACCGCTTGCTTCACCCACTGCCAATGGCTGGGCGTGACGCCTTCTGGTCCACCTATCTCTTTGGCCAAGTCAAAGAAGAGCGCGGTATTCATCGCTTGATAGAATGGGCTTGGACAGAAAGGGAACAGAGTCTTTTTCCGGATGAGGTTGTCCGGTTGGCGGCAATGACTCTAGCGTGGTGCCTGACGACTTCCGACCGTTTCGTACGCGACCGTGCGACAAAATCACTCGTAGCGCTTCTTGAGCAGCAGATTCCAGTATTGTCCTCCTTGCTGACGCATTTCGCTGATGTCGATGAACCTTATCTCCAAGAACGTCTCTATGCCGTGGCTTACGGCTGCGGGATGAGGACCTCTCAGATCGCCGAACTTCAATTATTGGCGCAAGGTGTTTACGACCGAATTTTCCGCGACGGAAACCCGCCGCCTAGTGTGCTCCTTCGCGATCACGCGCGTGGGGTTGTCGACTGTGCAGTGCGCCGCGGCGCTACGTTGAAATACGACCCATCACGCATCATACCACCCTTCGGTTCCGAGTGGCCCAAACTTCCGCCGACGCTTAATCAGTTGGGCAAGCGTTATCATTTCGACGATCACAACGATCCGCATCGAGGTCTGCGGCGTATTTTTCGTTCGGTGACGGCTGACGATTTTGAACACTGCGTCATCCGCGATGTAACCCATTGGTCTAACCGTAAGCGAGCGAAAAAATCTGTGTCACCACGCCAAATGTTCCAGCAATTACTGCGGACATTGCCGGAAGGGGATGCTAAGTTGCTGGAGAGTTACGCAGGGGCTTGCCGAGCCATCGACGGGCGGCGAGGCGATCAACGGGAAGAGCCATGGTATTGCAGAAGTCGTGAGTTCGTCGAAACCCTGGATACTCTGCTTCCGACTCTTCTCGGAAAGCGAAGAGCATCGCATTTCCGGCGGCATATCGCGCCATATTTGAAGAATCGCTACAATTCTCGCCATCGCGAGACCTTCAGCATCGAGTTATTCCAGCGTCTGATTCTTCACCGGGTGCTGGAGCTTGGCTGGACAACGGAGCGATTCGGAGAATTCGACGACCGAGTCTTTTCAGCCGGCCGCGAATCTCGCAAACCAGAACGCGTTGGGAAGAAATACCAGTGGATCGCCTACGACGAGTTTCACGCCCGGATCAGCGACAATTTTGGCGTTGCTGAAACTGATATGCCGGTTATGCCAGATCGTGACTGGGAACAAGGCTTGTGGCCTCTCGAATTCCGAGACCTTGATCCGTCCCTGTTGCTCAAGGGAACTCCGAGAGATGGTTGGGGTGTCAATCACTTCAATTGGTGGACTCCCTGTCGTTACGACGCTTGGACATCACAAGCCACGCCGTCGCAGTGGCTGCAATCCCCCGCTGATTTACCTCCACCAACTGACTTCTTTGATTTAGCGGAGCCTGATGGTGGCAAACGCTGGCTCATGCTGGAGGGATACTCGCATTGGCGTCAAAAAGAAGCCGTCGCATTTGAAGGCAGGGAAGCCGACAAGCAAGAACTTCATTACATCATTCGCTCGTATCTCACGCGGCGCGAACACCTGCCTGCAATAATGGCATGGGGTCGCGAACAGAATTGGATCAACGATCGATTACCTCAGCCGGATGGTCGGTATCGGCAGCATCTTCATGAGCATCATTGGAGCGCACACTTTGATAGCCAGCTTGAAGACGAGTGGATTTCGGGACTCTGGCGTTCTACTGACCTGCCTCACCCAATGGTCGAAACAACGGGTGAATACGTGTGTGAGTATAACACCTATGACTGCTCTTTGGACTCAACAGTAATCATTTCGCTTCCTTCCCGTTGGTTGGCGGAAAAGATGAGTTTGAAAATGGTGGGGCGGCGCGGCGACTTTGTGGATGGTGCTGGTAATCTCATTGCCTTCGATCCCTCGACTAGGGAAAGCGGCCATGGTGCGTTAGTTGTCCGAAAGGATGCCTTGCGTGAGCTCTTAGATCGAGAGGGGTTGGCCTTGTTTTGGACTTTGCTGGGAGAGAAGAACATCTACCCGCCGGAGATGATTAGTAGCTGGCTTGGCCGCTTGACGATTCTCGGGGTTTACTCGTGGGACGGTGAAGTGATAGCCGGCGATTTTCGCACTGAATTCCAACAGGGTCGCCGTTGAGTAAGGGCGCAAGGGGTCTGTGAATCTCGGCGGTGGCGGCGCCCCGCGCGCCAGCAAATCCCCGTTTCAGAGCCAAATTCCAGAAGGCAGAAAGCGTCAGTCTTGTTGAATCTCGGCAAAAGTGAGAACCCAAAGCCGAAATTCTGAAAAGCTGAAACGCTGAAACCGGGCGGCCTTTTTCGGCTGGATCCGTCCAGCGTCGGCTAGAGAAACCTTTGTTAACTTCGTTTTCTCCTGTTGACCTGTTCCGGAGTAAAAACAGAAGGCAGCGAAGGAAGCAAAGATGGCAACGGAGTTGCGAAGAGAATTGTTGCTCCTAAACGGAGTTTGGGAACGAGGAGATCGTGGATTGACTGTTCGCGCGGGGTGGGGACACCAAACTTTCATGGGCGCTGTCTGCGGGTGGGGACACCCGCCACTACACCTAAGCTTTCATCCTGCGTTCCTGATTAATCCTCTTTTCAACACGCAATCGTTCCTGGTCTCATGGTTTCCAGATCTTATTATCCGCAGATGGGGATTGTAGGGCGACCGCACCGGTTGCCGAATCCAACGCCGACGGCAGGCGGTGCGCCTGCCCTACAAACAAAACGGCGGGGCGACCAGGTGTAGAGGCGGGTGTCTCACCCGCAGATGTTTTAGTTTTGCGAATTGGGTGCTGATTTTCTGCGGGTGGGGGCACCCGCCGCTACATCGCCGCGTCCACGCGCTATGCCTTACAGGATCGCGAGTGGTTGGAGGGACATGAATAGCCAGCTACTCGCTCTTCTTCACGCTTTGCAGGATGGCTTGCAGCTCCGCAGCCCGGGCCTTCATCGGCGCGGCGTCTCCGGCTTGGACCAGAATCACCGGTAGTGTCGCCTTCACGTAGCCCACATCCTGAACGGCCGCACCGCCATCAATGGTGTCGGACTGGTGCACATACTCCAACTCATTCACCGTGTCGGTTTGTTCCGGCCCCGGTTTGAAATCTTTGGCTTTCTTTTTCACTGCGTCGCGCATCGCGGTGATTCTCGTTTGAAGGTCTTCCTGCTCCGTGGTGATGAAACCGAAGGCCGCGCCATCCTTGCTCATCACGCGGTAAATCGGACCGACCGGACCGGCCATCTCTTCAAGCTTCCAGTCCTTGGGGACCAGGAATTGGATTCCAGCAGCCTCAATTTTCTGGGTCGCATTCTCGGTTGCGATGCCGGGCTTGGCCGCGGCTGTTGATTCGGTGGTTGTCTTCTTCGTGGCAAGCGATCCACCAAGGCCCTGGGCCTGACCGTTCATCGCGGCCGCTATCATAAGTATTACTGCAATCTTGTGGGTTTTCGTCATGGTCAGCGGTGTAGAGCAAAAACGGGACCTTTTTGCGAAGATGTTGTAATTTCTTGTTTGCGCGGCGCTGTTGCGACGGAACGTGTAGGGCGGGTGTCCGACCCGCAGATGTTTTAGTTTTGCGAATCGTGTCCTGGTTTTCTGCGGGTGGGGATACCCGCCGCTACATCATGCGTCTGACACAAACGCCCTACAAATTTGAGCCAAGAATGAAGTGCTCGATCGCGCTCGCGAATCCTTCTTCTTCGGATGAGGTGGTGACGTGGGTCGCAGCGCGTTTTACTTCCTCGCTGCTTTGGCCCATGGCGATGCTGCGGAAGGATTTTTCGAACATGGAGATGTCGTTAGGCATATCGCCAAGGGTAGCAACTTCGCTGGGATCGATCTTGAGCATCTTCCCCAGCGCGATGACGACGGCGCCTTTGTTGGCCTCGGGATGGGTGACATCGACGTAGTAAGGTTGGGAGCGCGCGGCGAAAACGGCGGGCGGTTGATGATCGCGATGCGGGGTAGTCTTTTTGCAAAGAACATTGGTCGAAAATTGGCGGACGATGTCGGCTTCGCAGCGCGCTACCGCGTCCAGATCGTCGCTGATCCCGACGACCTTTACGACTTCGTCCATCTTATCGGAAAAATCGGGAACGACGGTAGGTGGGAATTTCACGGTCCATTCTTCGCGGTCGACATGCGGTCCGTGGCGTTCGCGCACGAACCAATCGTTGCCGCGATAGATCCAGGAGTCGAGCTGGTGCGCCGCGATGATCGCGAGAACGGGTTCGACGGCGTCTCGGGCCAGGACGCGCTGTTCGATCAACGAAAGGTCCGGCCGGACAAACTGCCCGCCGTTGAAGGCAGCGAGCGGAGTCGTTAGGCCGAGCGGTTCGACGAACATTTGCATTCCGCGCGGCGGGCGGCCGCTCGTGATGGCGAAGGCGATGCCGGCGCGAGCCAAAGCCTGCACGCTCGCGATGGCTCGCGGGGTCAGCACCTTCTCGTGAGTAACCAGCGTGCCGTCGACATCGGCCAGGACGAGCTTGATCGGAGTCATTTTTTCAATCTACGGCAAGGATTGGACGAAATGCTAGAGTGCCAAGCAACCAATTGTAGGGTGACCGCTCCGGTTGCCGAATCCAACAACGATGGCAGGCGGTGCGCCTGCCCTACAAACAAAGCGGCTGGCGATCAGGTGTAGAGGCGGGTGTCTCACCCACAGATGTTTAGTTTTGCGAATCGTCTTCTGATTTTCTGCGGGTGGGGACACCCGCCTCTACACCTAGCGTCACGTTGCTCGCCGTTGGAGGCGGGCTTCGGCGAGGTCGATGTCGTGCTGGATGTGGCGGAGGACTTCGTCGCTGATCGATCCTTCGTTGCGGAGAGCTATGACCGTTTCACGTTCGGTTTCCAACGCTTCGCGAGCGAGTTCTTCGAAGTCGCGTGAGTATAAGCGGTGAAGGCCGCCGCCCTGCGATGGTTCCTTGCTCAGTTGCCGGATGCGATCGGCGTATTCGGAGCGAAGACGCTCGACGCTCTGGGCCCGGGCGCGATTCGATGAGCCCATGTCTTCGACGCGCGCCAGAGCCGCTTCGTTCGCTTTCAAGCGCGCCAGTCTTTCTTCTTTCTCGGTAACGTGGTCGTCCACAATGCTCAGCCAGCCGACCAGAGGCTTAAGGGTGAGTCCCTGAAGGACGAGCGTTCCGAAGATGACGCAGAACGTGAGGAGGAGGATGAGATCGCGGCCGGGAAACGGTGCGCCATCAGCCAGGACAAAAGGAATAGCGAGCGCGCCGGCCAGCGAATCGGCGCCGCGCATTCCGGTCCAGGCGATCAAGGCTGTCTGTTGCCAGGGCGCCGGATTTCTCCGGCGAAATGCCGGGCTGAAGAGACGAGGCAAGTAGGTGGCAACGAATAGCCAGACAAAACGAACGAGGATGATCGCTAACAGAATCAGCAGCGCCAATTTCACGATGGCGACCGTCGATCCTGGAGGAAGGGCGTGGATCACCTGCGGTAGTTGCAGGCCGATCAGCATGAAAAGGATTCCGTTCAAAATGAACGTGACCATTTGCCAAACCGGCACGGCTTGGAGCCGCATTCGGCCACTCAGGACACGCGGGGCGCGCCAGCCGTAATAAATTCCGGCAATCACTACCGCCAGAATGCCGGAGACGTGCAACTTTTCCCCGCTGAAGTAGGCGACGTAAGGAGTTAGGAGCGAGAACATGGTTTGGACCGGCGGATCGTCGAGGCGTTTCTGCACCTGGGTCGCGAGCCAGCCGGTGGCGAGACCTACAGCAATGCCGCCCGCGGCGACGAAAAGAAACTGCGCGCTCGCCTGACCCAGGGAGAAAGTCCCGGTCAGCACGGCGGCCACCGCGAAACGGAACGAGATGAATGACGTGGCGTCGTTCACCAGGCTTTCGCCTTCGAGGATGACGATGATTTTGCGCGGCACTCTGAGATCTTTGGTGACGGCGAGCGCCGCGACGGCATCGGGCGGCGAGATGAGAGCGCCGAATACGAACCCCACCGCCAAAGGTAATCCGGTGAGGAGATGCAAAGCGTAGGCGGCGGCGGTCATCGTGAGCAGGACGAGAAAAATGGCGAGCGGAAGAATCGAACGAAGGTTGGCGCGGAAATCTCGCCAGGAGGTGTAAACCGCCGCGGGATAAAGGAGAGGCGGGAGAAACAGATTGAAGACGAGCTGGGGATCGAGGTGGACTACGGGAAGCCCGGGCACCAGAGCGAGCAAACCGCCGGCAACGGTGAGGAGGATCGGATAAGGGACGTCGATTTTCCGCGCGACGATCGCGAGGAGCGCGACAGTCACGAGGCAAATCAGGATTAGTTCGACCATCGTTAAAGCAAAAGCTGAATTCTGAAAAACTGAAACGCTGAAAAAAGGTAAACTAGACGCCATCGGGGGACGCGGCGAGTCTTGCGTCATGAAATCAATTCGATCGATTCTTTTTGTTGTTACTGCTCTCGCCCTGACGTCGCCGCTTTTCGCCCAGGATAAGAAACCGCGGGTGAGTCCGCATGAGACGGTGAACGCGAGCGTCGGTGACGCGAAGATCACGATCGTTTACGGGCGGCCTTATACGAAGGACCCGAAGAGCGGGGAGAAGCGCAAGATCTGGGGCGGGCTGGTGCCGTACGGAAAGGTTTGGCGGTTGGGGGCGGATGAAGCGACGATCCTGACGACGGACAAAGACATTTCGATCGGCGGGACGCCGATCAAGGCGGGAAGTTATTCGTTGTATCTGCTGCCGTCGGAGAGTGGCGCGAAGTTGATCGTGAACAAGCAGACGGGGCAATGGGGAACGAAGTACGATGAGAGCCAGGACCTGGTTCGAATCGATTTGAAGAAGCAGGCGGCGGATAAGCCGGTGGATCAATTCACGATCGCTATCGACAACGGCATTCTAAAGCTGATGTGGGAAGACACGCAGTATTCGGCGGAGATAAAGGCAAAAAGCTGAAACGCTGAGATCCTGAAAAGCTGAAAGTCCGCGAGATTGTAGGGCGACCGCTCCGGTTGCCTCACCAAATAATCCGGCAGGCGATGCGCCTGCCCTACAATCAAGACCCTTCCCAGCCTCCTGGCTTCCTCCATTCCTGGCTTCCTGATTCACTCCCTTCGGCTTGCGCGCTGATTCCCTGCGCGCACTGTGTGCCATGCAAAGGATTACTCCAATGTTGTGGTTTGACGGCCAGGCGGAAGAGGCGGCGAAGTTTTACGTCTCGGTGTTCAAAAATTCGAAGATCAAAACGATCACGCATTACGGGGACGAGCCGCCGGGAAGGAAGGGGCAGGTGATGACGGTGGATTTCGTCCTGGACGGGCAGGATTTCACAGCGCTGAACGGCGGGCCGCAGTTCAAGTTCAACGAGGCGATCTCGTTTGTAATCAACTGCGATACCCAGGAGGAGATCGATTATTACTGGGGGAAACTCACGGCCAACGGCGGGGAAGAAGTGCAATGCGGCTGGCTCGCGGACAAATACGGGCTCTCCTGGCAGGTGGTGCCGACGAAGTTCTTCGATGAATGGGTCAAAGATCCGGCCGGATTGGAGCGCGTGATGCACGAGGTGATGCAGATGAAGAAGCTGGATCTGGCGAAGCTGAAGAAGGCGTTCGAAGGATAATTGCAGATTGTAGATTGCAGATTTCAGATTGAATGAAGAAGAGATTCATATTTCTCGCGATCGCTCTTGGCGCGCTGAGCTCTGGGCAAGCGCAAACGAATTACGCGAAAGAGGTAGAGAAGTGGCGGAGTGAACGTGAGGCTAACCTGAAGAAGGAGACGGGGTGGCTGACGGTGGCGGGATTGTCTTGGTTGAAGGAGGGGATCAATACGGTCGGCGCGGGCGAGAAGTTTGATGTTCGACTGACGGACAACTTCAAGCAGGGGAAGTTCGGCGAGATCGAGTTCAAGGAGGGCAAGGCGGTATTGAAGGTGGAGAGAGGCGTGGACGCTCAAATCGATGGGAAGAGTGTTTCGGCACCGGTTGAACTGATGTCGGATGAGAAGGGGAAGCCGACGGAGATTCGGACGGGGACTCAGACCTTTTACCTGATCAAGCGGGAGGAACGGTTTGGGATCCGGCTAAAGGACAGTAACAGCGAGGCGAGACGGAACTTCAAAGGACTGCATTGGTTTCCGGTTGATGAGAGTTACAAAATAACGGCGCAGCTCGAAGCGTTTCCCGAGCCGAAGGAGATCGCAGTGCCGAATGTCCTGGGTGGTAATTTCAAAATGAAGAGCCCAGGTGTCCTGAAGTTTTCCCTCAAGGGAAAAGAGTATTCGCTGCAGCCGGTCGATGAAGGAGAGGGAACGTTGTTCATCATCTTTCGCGACAAATCGAGCGAGAGCGAGACTTACAAATCAGGAAGATTTCTCTACGCGGAGAAGCCGGTGAACGGGGAAACCGTTCTTGATTTCAACAAGGCTGAGAATCCGCCGTGCGCGTTCACTCCCTATGCGACCTGCCCGTTGCCGCCGCCTGGAAATAGCATCGAAATGGAGATCAAGGCGGGGGAGAAGAGGTATGGTCATTGAAGAAATGACGAATGACGAATGACGAGAACAGATGAAGAAACGTAAGGCAGTATCGAAGGCGGCGAAACAGCGGAAGAAAAAGGCGGCGGCGAAACCTACCATGGCTGAGCAGGCACGGCTCGCCGGAAACGAGATCACGCAGAGTTCGGCGTTTCGGAGGGCGACGGTGGACGCGGAATTTTATGCGGGCGATCCGAAACGGTTGCGGAAGCTGGTGGAGGATGCGCTGGGGAAGATCAACGTGATTCCACGCGGGCCTTTCGGTGATACCTGGCCTTATCTGCTGGCGATGATCCGGGTGGTCCGGGATTATCACCGTGCGGAATATCGCGACATGCCCGCGCCGAAGCTGCTCATCATTATCGCGGCGATCATCTATTTCGTTTCACCGTTCGATGTGATTCCGGATTGGATCCCGGTGCTCGGACATATCGATGACGCGTTTGTGGTAAGTCTCGCGCTGAAATCGGTCCGCTCCGATCTCGACACGTTCATGGCGTGGGAGACGGCGAGGATCTGAAGAAAAGTAGGAAGTAGAAAGTAGGAAACGGGGAGAGGACGGAGATTAATTGCGCGTTCGCTTCGGAGCGAAGAGGACGTCGCGGCCGACGAGGTAGAGGAGGATGGAGAGCGTGAGGAAGGGAAGCATCGCAAGGATATCGGACCAGGGGCCGTCGAAGATTGGGTTATGCGCGCTGGCCCATTTTTCCCAGCTGTCGAGACGCTCTTTCCACGGGATGGCCATGAAGGCGAAGAGGACGCCGGCGAGGGTACCGCCGGCGATGTAGCCGGATGAGAGAAGGACGCCGTTACTCTTGTCGCCTTCGGCCACGAGCTGATCTTCGGTGAGTTTGGCGCCGGCGTGTTTGCGGCGCGTGTAACGATCGACCAGCCAGCGCACCATTCCGCCGACGTAGACCGGCGCGGAGGTGGAGATGGGAAGATAAACCCCGACCGCGAAGGCGAGTGCGGAAACGCCGGAAAGCTCGAGCACGATCGCGATGAAAACGCCGAGGAGAACCAGGCCCCACGGCAGCTTGCCGCCCAGGATTCCTTTAATGATGTAGGAAACGAGAGTGGCTTTGGGCGCGGTAAATTTCTGGACGCTCGAGCCGTCGGGGCGCTTGTCGTAGACGCCGTTGATGCCGGGATCGGCGAGGTAAACCGGTACGCCGTCTTTATTCACGAGATAACGGCCGGCGGGTCCGTTGTCGGCGTTGGTTTTGTGGTAGACGAAATACTCGTTAGGATCGCCGCCCGCTTGCGCGCCGGACAAGTGCTCGCGTTTCGGCTGGCCGCTTTCGTCCTTCAGGTAATCGGCCGGATCGGCGTGGTAGCTGGAAGGAAAGGCGAAATCCTTGTTACCGAGGACCGGAACGTAAACTGTGCCAGACTGATTAAACTGCAGCAGGATCGGACCGAGAATAAGGGCCGACGCGAGCGTGCCGATCAGGATCGCGATTTGTTGAGATTTCGGGGTCGAGCCGACAAGGAAACCGGTCTTTAGATCCTGCGAAATAGTTCCGCCGTTTGACGACGCGATGCAGACGATGCCGCCGATCGAAAGGGCGGTGACAAAATACGGCGGCGCCGTCCAGCCGATAATGAGAAAGATGAAACACGTCAGTAACAGCGTCGCGATCATCATCCCTGAGGTCGGACAGGACGATGAGCCGACTTCGCCGGTCAGCCGCGACGAAACGGTCACGAAAAGGAAACCGAAGGCGACGATGAGCAGCGCGCCTAACAAGTTAAATCGCAAATTCAATTGCGGCGCGATCATGATGACGATGAGCAAGGCGATGATCCCGCCGATGACCCACTTCATCGAGAGGTCTCGATCTGTGCGCGGCACGTCTGCGCGCGCGACCCCGGAGCCGCGGAGGTCCGCGAGCCCGCCTTTCAATCCATGCCAGATGAGGGGGATCGAGCGGAAAAGACTGATGATGCCGGCGGCGGCGACGGCACCCGCGCCGATGTAGAGGATGTAACCCTTCTGAATCTGCTCGACCGACATGTCGGCGATGCTGTGCGCCGTTTCCGGCGGCAGCGGCAAGGTTCCGGCGGCGCCGAAATATTTGATCGCCGGAATGAGCACGAGATACGACAAGACGCCGCCGGCCATCATGAGCGCAGAAATGCGCGGACCGATGATGTAACCGACCCCGAGCAATGCGGGATTGTTCTCGAGCGAAATAGAAGCGCCGTCGAATGGTTTCCCGAAAATTTTCTCCGGGATTTCCTTCATGGCTTTGAAGATTTCCAGCAGGCCGTAGTAGATGAAGCCGATCGCGAAGCCGCCGATGATGATCTTGCCGCCGCTGACCGCTTCATCCGCCGCGGCGCGCGCCACGGCATCGCTGGCGTGCGCGGCATCGCGCGATTCAGGCGAGGCAGCGGCCTTCAACACTTCCGCGCAGGCCGTGCCCTCCGGATACTTGAGGTAACCGTGCTGTTGCACGATGAGCGCGCGGCGCAGCGGAATCATCATCAGGATTCCAATCAGTCCGCCGAGGATCGCGACCAGCATGACGCGCGTGATCTCGAGATCGAATCCGAGGATCATGATCGCGGGCATGGTTACGCCGAGACCAAAGGCGATCGATTCGCCGGCCGAGCCCGCGGTTTGCACGATGTTGTTCTCGAGAACGGTTGAATCGCGCAGGCCGATTTTGGAAAGGATACGGAAGATCGTGATCGAGATGACTGCCACCGGAATCGACGCGCTCACCGTCAACCCGACTTTGAGGACGAGATAAAGCGAGGACGCGCCGAAGACCATCCCGAGCAGCGTGCCCATGATGAGCGGCAGCGGCGTCAGCTCGCGTAACCGCGCGCCCGCCGGAATGAACGGACGAAAGCGCGCGAGGATCGGGTTCGTAGGGTGCGGCCCGACGATGTCCGGAAATTCGTTAGGTGGATTGGACGGATCGATGTTTGCCATGGCAATCCGTGCTGGCCTAACGAGTCACGCGCTTCACGCGGACCGCTTCGATGCCATTCCCAAGATCCAGCGATACAACAGGAACCCTATGCCTACGAAGGCGAGGCCGCCCATGATGATCCCGGCCGGTTTCCAAAACCAGGGCCCCTCAGCGGAGCTCAACGAGAACGGTGCGGCTATGCCGGAGAACACGACGATCGCGGAGAGCACCACGCCGATGATGCTTTCGCCGACGATCAGACCCGACGCGAGCAACACGCCGAGCTGCTTCGTGGATTCTGGTTTCGGTGTCCGGTCAGCGGAGCGGTCGAAGATATAACCCACGATCGTTCCGACTACGATCATGAGCGTGCTCGCGGTCGGAAGGTAAATTCCGAGGCCGACGGCGAGCGGAGGAACGCGCATGTGTTTCGTCGACTTCGACAAGACGAAGTCGAGGATAATGATCGCGACGCCGATCATGGCGCCCATCCGGATGAGACTCCAATCGATGTCCGCGGCGATGACGCCTTGCGCAAGCGATGAGATCAGGCCCGCTTGCGGCGCGGGTAATGGATTCGGCCGCAAATCCGCGCCCGGCGCGCCCACGAAACCGTAAGCCTGATTAACAAGGTTGAGCACCGGAGGAATGACGACCGCACCAGCGAGGACACCGATGACCAGTGCGACCTGCTGTTTCCATGGCGTCGCATCGACCAGCTGCCCGGTTTTCAGATCCTGCAGGTTGTTGTTCGCGATCGCGGCGACGTTGAAGACTACCGCCGTGGTGAAAAGCGCGAAGGCCATCAACGCCTTGACCGCATCCGGTGAAACATACGGCTTGACCCCAAACACCAGGAGCAATGCCGCGCCGATCACTACCAGAATACCGATGCCGGAAAGCGGGCTGTTCGACGAACCGATCAGCCCCGCCATGTAACCGCAGACTGTCGAGACGAAGAAGCTCATCAGGAAAACGTAGGCCACGCCGCCAATGACAAGCGTGGTCATGTGCGCGCCGAGTCCGCTTTCGTTTGCGAAGTAGCCCAGAACCCAACCGATCGGCAGCATGCAAACCAGCGTGATAAGACCGACCATGCCGATGGGAATATCGCGCTCGGTGATCGGCAGCGTGTCCGCTTTGCCAGCCTTCCGCGCGCGGGACGCGGCCATCGCGCCAGCCAGACCGCTCACGACAGGTTTGACCAGCTTCAGCAGGGTCCAAATCGCGGAAACGCCGATCGCCCCCGCGCCGATGAACCGCACTTTGCGGCTCCAGGTGACTTGCGCGAGTGCGCCAGCAGCAGTGGTCAGGTCGCCACTAAGCGAGGAGTAAAACGGCACCAGCCAGCCCCAGCCGATCGTTGCGCCGATGAGCATGGCGATCCCGACGGACAGGCCGCACAGGTGACCGATCGCAAGCAGCGCGAACGAAAGATTGAAATCGTAACCGCTGACCGCGCCGCGTTTGCCGATGCGGAAAGTCTGCGCGACATCAGCAGCGAATAATTGCGTCGCGACGACAATGGCAAAGCCCGCGGCCACGATTGATCCCCACACTACTGCGAGCAGTCCAGAGCGGCTGTGTTCGACTTCGCCGGCATTCGCCTTGTCGCCGCTGCCGATCTTGAGCACCTCGGCGCACGCGACGCCTTCGGGATAGGGCAAGTCGGAGTTCGTCACCAAGGCGCGGCGGAGCGGGATGGAGTACATAACGCCGAGAATGCCGCCGAGGGCGCAGATCAAAAACGAGATCCAGAACGGAAACCCGGTCCACCAGCCGATCATGATCAGACCTGGCAAGACAAAGATGATTGACGAGAGCGTTCCCGCTGCTGAGGCCACGGTCTGGACGATGTTGTTTTCCTGGACGGTGGCATTTTTGAAACTCCGCAGGATCGCCATCGAAATCACCGCCGCCGGGATCGAGGTCGAAAAAGTCAGCCCGGCTTTGAGCCCGAAGTAAACGTTGGCGGCCGTGAAGACCAGCGTGATGATCACACCTACGATCAGGCCGCGAATCGTGAGCTCAGGGCGCTTTTTCTCGTCGATGTCGAGGTTCCCGTTCATGGCCGGAGCAAAGCGATTCCGCGAAGCGAATGCAATCGCAAAAGGTTGTCTGTCGCGGGCGATGAGTGGATGATTCGCTGTGCGCATTCCGGTCGCGCTCGCTCTTGGAGCGGCTTTGTTTTGTTCTTCAGCGGGGGCGTTCGAGACGGCGTTTTGGGTTTGGCAGCGAAGCGAGCCGTTATCCGAGGCGGAGCGTGCCGAGCTGGCCGCGCAGAATGTGCGAACAATTTACTGGCAGATCGGTGAGCTCGAAAATGTCGGGCAGGCGTGGAGGTGGAAGGCTCGGTTCACCCGGCCGCGGTCTGAGACCGGTGAATTAAAGTTTGTCCCGGTCATTCGATTGGAATCGCGCGAGAGATCGCCTTTTTCGCCGGCGTCGCTCGATTCATTGCTCGGAGTGCTCTCGCCCGTGGCGAAGGATGCGGATGAACTGCAACTCGATTACGATGCGCCCGACCGTCTTCTTGCGGATTACGCGGCGGCGCTCAGGAAAATTCACACGGTTGTTCCGCGGCTGAGCATAACGGCGCTGCCGGGTTGGAGTCGCGATTCGGTCCGGCGTCTTTTTGAACGGAGCGTGGATGAATTACTGCCGATGCTTTACGATTTTGAGCCTGATCCGATCGTCGAGGGCGCCGCGCCATTGCCGCTCGTGGTGCCGGAGAAATTGGAACGATCGCTCGGGGAATGGGACCAATGCCGGATTCCATGGCGACCTGGGCTTCCCGCTTTTGCGCGGCTGACGCTGTTCGATCCATCCGGAAAATCGCGCGGGCATATTCGCGAGTGGAGCTGGGACGCTCTTTGTTTCGACAGATCGCTCGCAACACTTCGGCCAATCGACCTGGGAGTCACGCTCTTAAGGCCGCGCGCTGCGACGCGGGTCGCGAACACGCCGGTCAACGCGGATCAGCTTCTGGCGGTTCGCTGGCCCGATCGCGCGGCCCTGATGCGCGTCATCGATCGAGTGAAAAAGACAAGCGCGCGGGGCGTGGTTTTCTTTCGGATGCCGGATTCGAGTGCAGCGAGTGGATGGTCGCTTCGCCAATTGGGGCATCTGGAGGCAACGCCCCATCTTGTCCTCCGGCAACGAACAGAGTCGCACGAACTCGAGCTCGTGAACGAAAGTGACGCCGACCTCGAGCCGCGGCTTTCCAGCACGACCAGCAAAGGCGAGCTCGATCGTGGATATGCTTTAGAGCTCGATGCGCCGGCTGCAATTTTTCGCGACGCGCAGGAAGGCGATTTCTGGCGGCTCATCGGACACGTGGACCCCGACGGCGCGCATCGAGCGGTGACGGTGCCGCTGGCGACACGGCTCACGTTTTGGTTTAGTCATTTGCGCGCCCGGCAATCATGGCGAACCGGCGTGATTCATCTCGCCCCAGGCGAATCTTTTGATCAGATTCGTTACCGGATTCGCAACAGCGCTGGAGATTCCGAATGGAAAAGCATCGCCAAATAATTCTGCTCGTAGCCGCTGGCGCTCTCTGGGCAGCCGGTCCATTGCTTTATGCCACGGGCGGCGATTCTTTTGACGAGCCCGCGATTTCTCTGGGCGATGCCCTGGATTTTCTGCCGGGCAAATCTCTTGGCGAAATTTTTCTCGAAACGGACGCGCATCCTTCCGACAAAGAGACGCCGGATTTCGATGACAAAATCCTGAAACTGGCGCAGCGTCTTCGCTCCGAACCGGCCGCGCCGCTAGTCGCGGTGGCGGACGGTTTGCTGGCGCAGGCGCGGCAGCATTATTCCAAGGGAGGCGACGCGTGCAATCTCCTCCACGATGTGCGCGATGTGCTCGTCGGCTCGGCGGAAAACAAAGCCGCGGCTGCCGATTACCTCAAATGGCGAGTCGAGAACAAGACTCCGTTTTCGACAGCGCCGAAAAAAACGGAAGGAGAGGAGGAGGAACAGGGCGAATCGAAGAAGAGTTCCGCCGACACAGTTGATCTGGAAAAAAGGGCGCAGGAAGTATCGGGCCCGCTGAAGGCGCATTGGCTCTATCTGGTTGGAGCCGCGACTTTCCGGGAAGGCGATCGCACGAAATGCCTGCCGTGGTTCGAGCGGGTGACGAAGGAATTCCCGGCGCATCCGCGCGCGGAGATCGCGTTGTTCATGCAGGCGCGCTGCGCTTTTTCGGCATCGCGGCGCGGCATTGACTCCCAGGATGAGCGCACGGATAAGCAGGCCCGGGATCGCGCGCCGGCGCGGGAAAAAGCGGTGGCGATGTTCGAGCGTTACCGGAAGCAATATCCGCGGGGACGCTTTGAAGCGGATGCGCTCGGTTGGTTGGGCGCGCTGGCCTTTGACAGCGAGGATTACTTGAAGGCGCTCGAGTATTACATCGGCCAGGCCGAAACGCCGGGACACCCCGAGACCATTAAGTCGGCCGTTTTCATGTGTGAGAAATGCCTGGTCCACGTGGCGGAAAAGCCTGACAGCACGGCGGCGTTCGCCATGATCGCGCGCCATCCGCGGATCGCGATGGGATTCACTTATCTCGTGCTCAGCGCGCCCGAGGCGAAGAACTACGACGGCCAGATCGATAAGCCGGCGGACGTAAAAAAATGGCGTCGCACAATCCTCCCGCGGATCGCCGCGGAAGTGGTGAACCAAAAACAAATTTATCAATCCGGCGACTGGAAGCCTCGATACCTGGCGATGCTGGCCCAGGCCGCCAGTGCGACGGGGAACCAGGACCAGGCATTGCAGTTGACCAATCTTTCGCCGGCGGAGCTGGAACGGAGCGACGATCTGCTCATGGTGCGCGCGCTGGCGTTTCAACGCGCGGGAAAAGCGGCGGAAGCAATCGAAACCTATCGCAAGTTTCTCGCGAAGTTTTCAAAGTCGCCCCTGGCGGCCGGCGTGCGTCTTCGTCTCGCTCTCGCCCTTCAGGATAATCATCAGGCTGGCGCGGCGGTGGTCGAGTTGAGGCGGTTGCTCTCCAAGCCAAAGGAGCAGGACTCCAAGACCGAAGCGGAGGACGCGGACTCTTCCGATTCTCTTGAGTATCCGATCTCGCGCTACACGTCGGGTAACTCATACCCGGATGGCGAAGACGAATGGGACCTAAAGGAAAGCGCCGTCTATCCGAACCTCACCGGCGCGGATGTCGAGCAGATCCAGCAAGCGATCGATACGCTGCTCAACTTCGCGCCGCTGACCGAGCTGGTCACGGCGATCGCGGATCCAGGCTTCAGCGAGGAGAACAAAAAGGAATTTCGCGCCATCATCGCTCAACGCTACCTGGCGCAGGAGAATTTTGCTGAGGCGAAGAAGTTCATGGCGCCGGATGAATTCAATCGCCTCGCCGCTAAGCTTCAAACTCTTACACTGGCGGCCGCGGGTCCGCCGAAGGAAAAAGCCGAGGAGATGTTGCGCCTGGGAGATGCCTGGGCGGAAGCGCGCGGCCGGCTCTTGCGCGCGCCGCTCGATAGCGTGGTGCATCTGCTGAAACGAGGCGGCGGTGCGCTCGATGCCACGGCGCGTCGCGAGAACGGCCGTTCGATCCGGCTCAAGAATATCGATGCCGAACTTTCTGAGCGCGATGAGTTGCGCCATGCCTCTCGTTGGTGGTTAAGCGCCGCGCGGGCGCGACCCGGGACACCGCTGGGAGCAAAAGCGCGATGGAAAGCGCTGGAGGCGATGCCGAAAATTGCCGTTGCCTCGGAATATGCGGAGCAGCTGGCGCGCGAAATAAAAGGAGAGGCGGTGTCGAGGGAAATTTACGATCGCTTGCGCGCGGAAGCTCCGGATTCCATCGAAGCGAAACGGCTGGCCGCTTATTGGAGTTTTCCGCCGCCGCCCAACTCCGTGGCCCAGCGAGATTACGTCGATGTCGACACGCGGGACGCCCATATTCTCGGCTACCCCTATGATGATTTCGGGGCGTTTAGGAAGAAGGAAAATTCCGAAAAGGATTGGGCCACCTGGAGAGACATGAGGAAACGCGTCGCCCAGCTGCCGGAGAAGTCTTCGAGCGCGAGCCCGGCGAGCATGGCCACGGAGATTCAGGAAATCGACACCTGGTTCCGGAAGAACATCACTGAAATCGACGATGCCATTACAGTGAACTTTCTGGACGATCTCGCCCAGTTTTTTGGCGAGCAAAACATCACCCAGGAAATGCAGAAGGTTTATGTCGGCATCCGGTTCGATGTGCTGGAGAGCAACGGTTTTGCAGCATTGGGCGGCGACTACGATTCGCCGAGAAAAAAGGACAGCGATATTGAGGCGGAGATAAACGCGGCCCTGAAAGATCCGGTAATGCAGCCGGTAGCCGATTATCTCGAATTCAGCCTGATTGGATTGAAGGCCGGGGACCGGGTGATGGTCGAGACGGAGATCGCCGATCAGAAAAGCGAGGATGGCAAGGCCGCTTACACGTCGCGCGATCACGCCGGAATGGAGGAGATGGCTCGCGATTTCCTGAAGAAATATCCGAAGAGCCGGAAGCGGGAGGCGGCCGTTTTCGTCATCGCCCGTTCGGTCCATTCCCTCTCACGCCAATACCTGTTTGATGTCGGCGTGCCGCGGGCGGGAAGCGAGGGCGCGGAAGACCTCGAGGTTGTGCAAAAATGGCATCAACGGGAAGCGTTCGATCCCAAGCGCGTGCTGGGCTCTCTGGATGAATACGATCGCGAATTTCCGAATGGCCGGTATGCCGCAGACGTGCGCAACCTGCGCGCGATGACGCTTTGGCGAATGCACGACTGGCCGCAAGCGCTCGATCTCACGCTGGCGCAATTGGATGACAAATCGAAGCCGGATCTCCAGCCGGAGGCGGCGCTGCGATTAGCGAATATTTTTGCCGACCTCGCGCAGGCGGAATATCGCGCTGACTTGATTGACGCGATCCGGACGCGACCTGCGGCGATGTCATACCTCAAGGTATTTCTGGGCAAGGCTGAGACGGACCGCGCCCATCCATTGCGTTACCTCGGTAGTTATTTGAGCGATCAGCTCAAGTTGAGCGCGGTGGCCAGTAATTGAGAGAACAGCTGCGCTGCGGGCGCGGCGCTCTGTCGCCGCGCGATCCACCGTTGCGATTTTTTTCGGTTCCTGACAATCTTGCAGCCGAAAAATGAGTGACGATTCGAAACAGTGGAGCAAGCTGCTCCAATCCATCGCCAAGGGTGTGGTGATTCCGATCGTTGGGCGGGATCTGCTCCGGATCGAAATCGAGGGGAAGTCGCAGTTGCTTTACGAATTCCTGGCGCAGCGCCTGGCGAAGGAACTGGAGGTCGATGAGTGCGGTCCCTGCTCGAGCATCGATCAGGTTGTCGCGGCGTACCTAAACGCGAGCCGGCGAAATTCTCGCGACGACGTGAATGTCAAGACCTTCGAAATCCTGAGCGAGCTGCGCGATGGGCAGGGGCAACTTCCTATTCCCGAGCCGTTGCGGAAACTGGCCACGATCGAGCCGTTGCGTTTGTTCGTCAGCACCACGGTTGATTCGCTTCTGACGAAGGCGTTGGGTACGCCGGCCGATCATGTTTTCGCCTATGCGCCGAACTCCACGCTCACGGATATTCCGCGCGATTACGCGCGCTCGCCGCACCGCATTGTGTTCCATCTCTTCGGCAAAATTTCCGGCATCCCGGACAGCGCGTTGATCGACGAAGAGACTCTCGAGTTCATCTGGAAGCTGCACGAAGAATCGATGTCCGGCCGGCTCGCCAATCTCTTCGATGAACTTCGCACCAAGCGTTTGCTCCTCATTGGCAACGCGCACCCTGACTGGCTGGCGCGTTTCTTCGTGCGGCTGAGCCGGCGCGATCGGCTCTACAGCGGCAACGAAGCGCGCGAGTTCGTCGCCGATGGCGCGGTGGTGGCGGACGTGCATCTGCGCGATTTCCTGGAAAACTTTAGCCCGCAAACCAAATCGTTCGGGGTCGCGAACCCGATCGAGTTCGTCGATCAGCTCGCGGAGAAATGGGAGGCCTTCACGGAGAAACCGGCCGTTACCGAAGTCCACGCATCCTTCGCGACGAAGAAGCCTCCGGCGGTTTTCGTCAGCTACGCGAGCCAGGATGTGGAGTCCGTCGAGCGGCTGCAAAGCAGTCTCGGCAGTGCCGGTCTCGACGTCTGGTTCGACAAAGGCCGGCTCGGCTCGGGCGATCCCTGGTGGCCGGTGATCGAGCAGAACATTGCGAGCTGCGACGTTTTCGTCCCGGTCATTTCCGCGAACACGAACAAGCGCGACGAAGGCATTTTCATCCGGGAATGGAACCGCGCCTTGGAACGATTGCGCGACATGGATCGGGCGACGGCGCGGTTGATTCACCCGGTGATCATCGACGACACGCCGGAAGCGGCGGTCAGCTTCAGCGGTTTTCGCGACTTCCATTACACCCGCGCGACCGGTGGAGAAGCGAAGCCGGAATTCGTTAAGACGCTTACCGACATCGTGCGCGAACGTCGCCTGAAGGCCGCCGCCCAATGAACGGTTCGGGAGCCGATCGGGCCGACGCCCAGCATCCGTGGATCGGGCTCGCTTCCTTCACGGAAGGGGACCGCAGCTTTTTTGCCGGACGCGGCGACGAGATCGAGGACCTGTTGCGGCTGGTCCGGCGCGATACGCTCACCCTGCTCTACGGCGTGTCGGGCCTGGGGAAAACCTCGCTGGTCCAGGCCGGCCTGTTCCCCGCGGTGCGCGAGGAAAATATTTTGCCGGTCCCGATCCGGCTCGATTACCTCGAAGGCGCGTTGCCTCTGGCGCATCAAATCTTCAATGCGATCACGGCCGCCGCCATCGCGGCGAGGGTGGAAGCGCCGCAGCCACGCCCGGACGAGACGTTATGGGAGTATTTTCATCGCGAAGGAAACCATTTCTGGAGCGCGCGAAACGATCTGGTTACGCCATTTCTCGCGTTCGATCAGTTCGAAGAATTCTTCACCCTCGGACGCGAGACGCCAGCCCGGGCCGCGCAGGCGAACGCGCTCGTCATGGAATTCGCCGATCTCGTGGAGAACCGTCCACCGGCGGCGCTCCGCGACGATCCTTCGCGCGTGAAGGGATACAATTTCAAACCTGCGCCGCTCAAGGTGCTGCTGGCGATGCGCGAGGATTACCTCGCGGACCTTGATCGCATTCGCTCCCATTTCCGCGCCCTCGGGCAAAACCGGCTGCGCCTTCTCCCGATGGGCGAGAAACAGGCGCGGCAGGTTATCGCGTTGGGAGCGCCGCTACTGGCGCCGGGAGTCGAGGATCGGATCGTGCAATACGTCGCGGGCGGGGCGGGAGACGCGGACGAGATGACGGTGGCGCCCGCCCTGTTGAGCCTGGTGCTCCGCGAGCTGAACGAGCGGCGACTCGCGCGCGGTCCCGACGCGAAGATCACGCCAGACCTTCTCGATGTAGAGCAGCACAAAATTTTTGAGGACTTCTATCTTCGGACCCTGGCTGATTTTCCACCGGCGGTGCGGCTCTTCATTGAAGACGAACTGCTGACCGCAAGCGGACACCGCAACAGTTGCGCGCTCGACGATGCCCTGACCCGGCCGGACGTGACGCTCCCGGTTCTCAATGAGTTAGTGAACCGCCGGTTGCTCGCTTATGAGGACCGGCACCACACCCGGCGCGTCGAGCTTACCCACGACGTCCTGGTTCCTGTGATCAAGGCGAGCCGGGACTCGCGCCTGACCCGCGATGCATTAGCCCAGGCTGAGCGCCTCCGCGCGGAACAGGTAGCGCAAAGGCGCAAGCAACGCGTAACCCTGGCCGTAGCCTGCGCCCTGGCGGTAGCTCTGATAGCTACGATCTGGGGCGGCTACTACTTCTTTGTCCAGGAACACAAGGATTACTTCACGGATTTCTCGAAGCGGAACGGTTTCCCGGTCGGCACCACAACGATTTCCGAGGCGGACGCGCGGCATCATGCCGTTTCTTTTTTGCTGATCCACAAAGGCATCACTCGGGATGGTTGGAAGTGGCATTGGAAGCCCGCCTTTCGCATGATAGCTATCGATTCGCGGTTGAAACCGACGACGAACCATTCTGTCGGCACTTATTTGTGGAAGCGAGATTCCGATAGCGGCGACACGGAAGGGAGCCAATCCCAGGCGCGTGCGGAGCGGCTCGGTCTCCAGACGGTTTGCCAGTGGGAATTCGTTTCCAACGCAAACGGCGAAATCATCTATGAGCGCGCGCTCGATCGCGACGGTCTCATGGTCTTTGGTTTCATTTATTCGCCGCCTGGCTCAGGCCCAGCCGCCACCCGCCTGGCACGCTTCGTGGGTCCGGACGGGTTCCCGCAGTTGCAGCGGAGCTCGCAGGCCGAGTACGTCTCGATCCACTACGACAAGGATGGCTGGGAAGATCGCATCACCTATCGAGACGGCAAGAACCTGCCGGCGGCCGGGCCGGATGGCGCTTTTGGCCAGGACATGAGCCATAACTCTCGCGGCCAGGTCACGCAGTTACTCTCGCTCGACGCCGATCGCAAGAACATGATCGATAACGCCGGTAACTGCGGCCTCATCATTACCTACAACGACAAAGGCTGGATGACCGAAGTGCGCTCCATTGGCCCCGACCTGAAACCCATGCCGGTCAAGGACGGCTGGTATAGCTCGAAGAACGAATACGACGCGCTGGGTCGATCGACCAGGACTACCTATCACGGGGCCAAGGGTGAGCCCATCCTGCACAAGGACGGCTATCACGGCATGGAAGCGGAATACGACGGGGCCGGGAACCAGGTTGCAACTATCTATGTAGGGCTGGACGGAAAACCGACCTCGCTCGGAGCCGGCGTAGCTATCTACCGATCGGTTTATAACGGCCAGGGCAAGGTAACGCGGATGACTTACCACGGCGTCAACAACGAGCCCGTGTTGCATCGCGATGGTAACCACGCCTGGGCCCTGCAATATGACGACCGCGGCAATAGCGTTGCCACGACCTATCTCGGCCTGGATGGTAAACCGACTCTGGTCGCCGCCGGTTACGCCTCGATGACCTCCAGCTACGATGCGCGGGGACGGAAGACACGCCAGAGCTATCACGGGGTGAACGGGGAACCATTGCTCCATAAGGATGGTAACCACGCCTGGGAATCGGAATACGATGAGCGCGGCAACGAAATCGCGACCACCTTTATCGGCATCGATGGCAAACCGGTCGTCATCACCAGCGGCTACGCCATTGTCCGCAGAAAATACGACTCTGATGGCAACGAATTGGAGGAAGCGTATTTCGATGCGGCGGGCAAGCCGACCCTGGAACGAGATTCCGGCATCCACCGGGTCGTGAATATCTTCGACGGTCGTGGCAAGGTCACACGCAAAAGGTATTGGGGACCTAACGGCGAGCCGTTCCTGCATAAGGATGGCAATCACGGATGGGATGGCCAATACGACGATCGCGGCAACCGGATCGTGACAACCTATGTAGGTCTCGACGGAAAGCCAGTCCTGTTGACCGCCGGCTTTGCCACCATGAAGTCAGTGTATGACGCGGGTGGCCGAGAGACCCGAATGAGTTTACACGGAGTAAACGACGAGCCGGTCCTGCACAAGGACGGGCATCATGGTTGGGAATCGAAATATGACGACCGCGGCCGCCGGATCCAAAAGACCTATCTGGGTCTGGACGACAAACCGATCCGAATGCCGGATGGGTACGCGAAGGTGAAATGGGAATACGACATCCACGGTAACATCACCCAGGTGACTTACTATGGCGTCAAAGGGGAACCGGTTCTCTACAAGGAGTCGTACCATGGGTGGCAATCCCGTTATGATGAGCGCGGCAACGAGACCGCAACGATCTTCATCGGTCTCGACCAAAAGCCAACCTTGATGGCTGAGAATTATGCCATCATGAAAGTGACTTTCGACGAGCATGGCAAGGCCACGCGCACCAGCTATTACGGGGTCAGCGAAGAGCCTATCCTGCACAAGGAGGGTTACCATGCCTGGCAGTCGCAATTTGACGAGCGCGGTAACGAGCTGGTTCGGACCTTCATCGGGTTGGATGGCAAGCCGGTAGCGCGCGGGCTTGGTTTTGCCACGATGAAGGCCGGATACGACGCGCGCGGGAAAGTGGTTAAAGTCACGTTTTTCGGGAACAACGGCGAGGCGGTTCTGCATAAGAACGGGTATCACGGCTGGCAATCGCAGTTCGACGAGCGCGGTAACGAAACCGCGACAACTTACCTGGGACTGGACGAAAGGCCCGCGCTGCTTCCGTTGGGCTATGTGACCGTTAAGTTCACCTATGACGGGAGAGGAAACATCATCCGGCAGACTTATCACGGCTTGAATGACGAACCAGTGGTGCTCAAGGATGGCTACCACGGTTGGGAAGCTACCTATGACAGTCGTGGCCAGCAGGTGGAGAAGGTTTACATCGGCCCCGATGGGAAACCGGTCCGCCTAAAGACAGGATGAAAACTCTTCGCTTCGCGACGATAACGGCGGCTCTTTGTTTCTGGATGGCGGCACTGGAGACAGCCTGGGCAAGGGCGGGAGGCGGTGGTGGCGGTAGTCACGGCAGGGGTGGCTGGCTGAATCTTATCGTGCTTCCTATCATGCTTCTTTATTCGGCGATCATCACCCTAAAGGTCCGGGAAAAAAGCCAGGCGTGTAAAGAACTTCTCGCCAGGTTGGAGAAGCAGGACCCGGTCTGGGACCTTGATGCGATCCGCCGCCGGGTGTCTCAGGTGTTCTTCAAAGTGCAGGAGGCCTGGATGGAGCGGGACCAAAACCTCGCGAAAGATTGCATGAGCAAGGCAATCTTCGATAAGCACAAGATGCAAACGGACCAGTTAATCGCGGAGCACCGCAGGAACGTGCTCGAGGACATCAATCTGGCCGAGATCGAGATCGTCGACGTGGAAGACTTCGCGGATAACAAGCGAGATCGGTTTTGGGTCTACCTTAAAGGCTCAATGAAGGATTTCATGGCGGACGATAGAACGAGGGACATCGTTTCCGGGAAAGACTCGCAGGAGAGCTTTGCCGAGCTATGGAAATTCATTCGGGAAGGCGACACCTGGGTCCTGGATGAAATTGACCAGAAGGTGTCTTTGTTCGATCTCAAGGGGTTTAAGGCAACAACCGACAGTTCGGGCGTTTAATTACGCTGCTATATCATTCACCCGGACCTTGCCGGTAGGGTTGGCGCTTCTGGTAGAACTCAAGCCGGCGTTGCGCATCTTTGCGCTGTTCCGAAGTAAGGAGTTTCAGACCGAGATAGCGTTTCTCCCATTTCACCGCTTCGTCGAATTGTCCCTGCTCCGCGCAAACCGCCGCCTGGGTGTCCCAGATCCGCCCCTCGTTAGGCATCAATTCGATTGCTTCCTTGATCGCCTCTGCCGCTTTCGCGCCATCGCGAATCTTGTCGTCGTCCGCGGTCGAAAGGAGCCAGGCCAGGTTATTATAGAACCAGGCCGAGCGGCTTCCCATTCGTTCCGCTTCCTCCAGCTCCCGCTTTGCTCCGGCATAATCGCCAATGCGAGAAAGCGCATAAGCGTAGTTCAGGCGAGGCATCGGGTCCGTCGGCGCCAGTTCCATCGCTTTCTGGCAATCCTGGACCGCTTCGTCGAAACGTTTTAAACGATGCTTAACACCGGCGCGAATCTGGAACGCGGTTGTATTTTTCGCATCGAGAGCGATCGCTTTGTCTACGTCCGCCAGGGCTCCGTTCAGGTCGCCTTTCTTCAGCTTGGCTGAAGCCATGATTAACAAGGACGCCGGCGCGAGTTTTTCATCGAGCGCCATGGCTTTACTCGCATCCGCGATCGCAGCGTCGAATTGCCCGTCGCCTTCATAGGCCAGCGCGCGCCGGAAAAACGCATCGGGCCGCTCCGGCTTTGAGCTGGCTAGCTGTTTGAAGTCAGCGCTGGCCTTGTCCAGTTGGCCGAGTTGCTTGTAGGTATCGGCCCGTCGCAGGCGCGCCTCGAAGGATGCCGGATCAACCTTGAGCGCCGCGTCAAAATCCGCCAGCGCCCTGGCGAATTGCGAGAGCTGGTAGTACGCCGACCCGCGTCCAATCAGCGCCTGGAGATCCCGTTGGTTCAGCCGGATCGCGAGCGAAAGATCGGCAATGGCGGGATCGAGTTGCGATTTCGCCAGGAGCGCATTCCCCCGGGTCTGATAGGCCTCGCTAAATCGTTCCTGCAACCGGATCGCGTTCGTCGCTTCCGCAATCGCTTCATCATACTTCTTCAGGTAGAAGAAACAGAAGGCTTTCTCGGCGTAAACGTCCGCGGCCTTGTCATTGATCTTCCGGGCTTCTTCGGCATCGGCCAGGGCCGCGTCGAACTTGTTCACGCCATCCTGCGCATAAGCTCGGACCAGGAACGCGTAATAGTTCTTGGGATCGAGCCGGACTAACTGTTCCGCGTCTTCGAGGGCGCGCTTATGTTCCTTCCAGATCGACCAGATCCGGCTGCGCGGTCCATAGGGGCGCGGTTGTTGCGGGTCGAATCCGATCGCAGTCGAGAGATCGACGATCGCTTTCCGATATGTTCCCTGCACGTAAAAGAGTCGGCCGCGGGTCGTGTAAGCGTCCGCATAATCTTCCGCCAGGCCGATCGCCTTCTCCACGTCAGCCAACGCTTCCTTGTAACGATTCTCGTCCGTGAAAACGCGGGCCCTTCGATTCAAGGCGCGCGCATTCTTCGGGTTCAGCTCGATCGCTTTGGTCAGGTCGGCAATGGTCTCGGCATTCGGGCGCTTCGTATACTTCACCCAGCCGCGCACGTCGTAAGCCAGGGAATTTTTCGGGTCCAACTCGATCGCCTTGTTCGCATCGGCGAGCGCCTTCTCGATATCGCCGGCGGCATCCTGGGCGGCGGCGCGATCGAGATAGTTACCCGCCTTCTGCGGCTCGCGCTCGATCGCCTCCGTATAAGCCTTGACCGCTTCATCCCACTTACTCGCATTCATCGCCGCGTCCCCGCGCTCCGTGGGATTCTCTGGCGGCGTTGGTTCGGCTGCGAGTGTCAGGACGCTCGAAAACAGCAAAAGGACCGCGGACGTGGCCACGATACAACTCTTGAATGTTCCGGGTGGCGCGTGCCGTTTCACAAAAGAGGAACGGATTCCGCTGCTGTGCCGGTCGCCCGCCGCGGTGTTTTATCGCTGCAATATTGGGCGATCACTTCGACATGTAGCCTTGGACCGAGATTGCCTTTGCTATGAAGGTGTGCGCTGACGGCGTTCGCTTCCAGGCAGCGGTTGCCGATGACGAACATCGCGTGGACTTTCATTTGCTCGAGGCAAATAACTCCACATCGGTCCGTGCGCCTGGTGCAGCCTGCCAGGCCAGGGCTGGGAATGAGGGTCGCGGGCAATAAGATGACGAGATTCACAAAAATCGCGTTGGCAGCCGGCGGGGTCTTGTTGCTTGTCTTCGGAGGTCTGACGGCGCTTGGGATTTTCTGGTTCCAGCGCGATCGCGAGCAAGACCTCGCTTTGGAAAAAGCTGGAACTGCTCTCAGCGAGCACAATTTTGAAAGCGCGATCGCACTCTTCGATCAAGCGCTTCAGCTGCGTTTGCCGGCGGCGAAGGCGGCCTCTGCCTATTACGGCCGGGCTCATGCGGAAACTGAGAAGGGGAGATACAACGACGCTATCCGGGATTTTTCGGAAGCGATCCGGCTTAATCCCAACGCAATTGAAGTTTATTGGGGTCGTGGTTACGCCTACCAATCGAAGGGCGACTCGGACAACGCCCTGCGCGATTATGCCGAGGTCTTGCGTCATGATCAAAATGCAGGCTGGGTTTACTTCAATCGAGGCCTGATTTATGTGCAACGCAAAGAGTGGACCTTAGCTGTCGAGGATTTTAGTGAAGCTATCCGCTGCGAACCGCAATGGAGCTACGGCTATCTCGACCGCGGTTCTGCTCTCGCCGAACTAGGTGACCTCGATGGCGCTCTCGCCAGTCTCGACGCGGCGATCTCGCTTGATCCAAGACTGGCCCAGGCCTACGAGGCTCGTGCGGCGGTTTATCGACGGAGAAACGAACCAGAGCGCGCCCGAAATGACGAGCTAACAGCGATGCAATTCGCGCCTGGGAAGCTTCCTTCGGCTTCGGTCTCCCCGATGTTTGGTCCCAATCGGTCCGGCGCTGACCTTCTCGACGCGGCCAGGCTAGCTGAGATGGCGGGACGTTACGATGAAGCTATCGATCTTTGTGACAAAGCGCTCCAGATCAAGCTTAGTCCTTCCTTCCTGTCAAACGGCTACATGACGCGCGGCAACGGGTATGCCGGCAAAGGCGACTGGGACCACGCGCTGCGTGATTACGACGAAGCGATCAAGGTCCAGCCGATCAACTTCGACGCTTTGACGAACCGCGGGAATGCCTACGCGCATAAGAGACAGCGAGATAAGTCAACCCAGGATTATAACGAAGCAATTCGGCTCAATCCGAAGTTGTTCCAGGCGTATTGCAATCGCGCTCTCAACTTCCTCGACGCCGGCGATCTTGATCGCGCCCTGACTGATCTAAACGAATCCATCCGGTTGAATCCAAAATTCGCGGAAGCTCACTCGAGACGCTCGGTTGTTTTGCTGCGCCTGAAACGACAAGATGACGCGCTCGCCGACGCGGACACGGCGGTCGCGCTCACGCCCGATAATCCGGAAGCGTATTTTTACCGGGGCCGTTTGCGATCCGCCCGGAATGAATACTCCCAGGCGCGTGCCGATTTCGAGCGTGTGCTTGAGCGCTCTCGCGATCCCCAGGCGCGGGTCTTGAACGCGGTGGCCTGGTTCCTGGCCACCTGTCCGGACGAGTCGGCTCGAGATGGGAGGAAATCGGTCCCGCTGGCGACTAAAGCGTGCGAGCTCACTCAGTGGAAAAATGCGAGCCTGCTCGACACGCTTGCCGCGGCCTACGCTGAGGCCGGCGACTTTGACCAGGCGATCAAGTGGCAGTCCGAGACGCTTAAGGTGTATGATGACGCCGGTGACTCACGCCCCGCAATGCAAAAACGACTGGCGCTGTATCAACAGCACAAGGCTTATCGTGAGGATAATCCTTGAGCGATCGGTTTATCGCCGCCCCCCTTGACTTGGTTTTATCTCGCGTTGCTGATTCCCATCGAACAGGTTCCCAGAGGCGAGTGCGGTAATGGAATCATGAACCGAAAATGTTTGGCCAAGATCGGGTTAGGGACGGCGCTTCTCATTAGTCTGCCGACAGCCGCGACGTCGGAAGAGCAACCTGAAGTCCTTTCCACTAGTCCGAGCGGGGCCTTTCGAATCGAATCCAGGATTCCCGACCACTCTGCAGACGATGCAATGGCAGACGTCTGGGTCGTTTCCACGAAAGACCCGGCGCAACGCGCGAAGCTGCCCAAGCAGTCAGCCGACTCGCCGCCCGACGATGAGTTTCACTTTTCGCCTAACGAGGAATGGCTCTTCGCCTCGCGGCACATCGGCTCCGGCCTCCGCTACGGCAACATCTATCACCTGCTGCGCCCGCTCCGTGTCGAGGTGGCCGGAGAACAAGGTGCATTTAACGAGGTGGTCTGGAAGCAGGCCGTCAAGCTCGGAGCCTTGAAGAAGGACTATGGCGCGATGGGCTTCTATGCCATGACTGCCTTCATGAATTGGAGCTTCGATTCGAGTCGTCTCCTGATCAGACTTTGTGGAGGCGAGGAAAAGCGAAACATGTTCTGCGGCTTCCTTTATTTTAATACTCGCACGAACAAGTTCGAGGTAAGCGATTATTCGCGGAAGGTGAACAAGGCAAAGCCGGACGTGTTGGCTTGCGCCGAGCCGATCGATCCCCTGCCATCTGAAGCTGAGTTGAAACAGAGGTTCGATACCTTGGATCGAGACCTAAACAAGAAGTATGCTGAGATTCTCGCCAAAACGGACAAGGACCGCGTCCAGGGTTTGCGTCAGGCCCAGCGCAAATGGCTGAAGGGTCGTGACGCGGGCGAGAAACTCTACATCGACTCCTTTCCATCTGCGGAAAAGGCTAGTCGCCGGCTTCAGTATCTTGGCGACGTTACCGCCGCGCGCATCGACCTACCACGGGACCAGTGGGAATGGTGACGATACCGGAATCGTTTTCATCGCGGCGCGTGCCGTGCCTCAGTCCAGTTCGTAAATTTCCACGAGGCCGACCCCAGTCGTGCTGTTCACGCCGCGCACGATCGCGGTATAGTTACCGGCGGCGAGCGAATCGTAAACCGCCGACTCGAGATTGTTTGTCGGCGCAAGGCCACTGTTCGTGATCGCGGTTTTATTTGCGCTGTTCATCCAGTCGTCGTTTGAATCGATCAACATCCCCTGCGCGTTGTATAACTCGAGCGATGGATTGGTCAGAGCGCCCGGGACGCCCACGTTCGCGAGCGAAGGTCCGAGGCCGCGCACAATCATGTTCGTCGCGACGCCTCCGCCGAGAATGAAACCACCGATCATGACGTTGTCGCTCGTCTCGACCCGGCCGCGGGTGGAGAGATTCTTCAGGTGAATCGTGGCCGCATTATCGAGATCATAGATTTCCACGAGACCGACGCCAGTGGTGCTATTCGCGCCCCGCACGACAGCGGTGTAATTCCCTTCCGCCAGGCTCGCGATGAGCGCGGATTCCTGGCTGTTGAGCGGCGGAATATTGCTGTCGGCAATCGCGCGCCGCTGATCGCTGTTCACCCAATCATCGTTCGACGCGATCAGCATGTTCGTGCTGTCGTAGAGTTCGAGCGTCGGATTTGCCACCACGCCAGAGACGGCCGCTTGCGTCAGCGACGGCCCGATGGCGCGCACTTCCACCTTCTTCGTGCCGCCGCGGATGATGAAGCCTCCGATCAACACGTTGTCATTCGTTTGCACGAGGAGGCGAGTCGAGCTGTTCTGCAAGGCGTGCGGCGGCGGTGTCGGAGCGCCGCTCGGATTGTTCGTGAAGAAATTCGTCACTGCTTCGCTGATGCTCGTGACGGTTCCGCCGGCGGGAGTGCCGTAGAATTGCCGGCCGAGGTTGAATGGAAAGAGCGGAGTGCCGTCGGCCGCGATTGTCTCGAAATAGGCGTAGGTGCCACTCGGGAAATCCGGCGTCACGCAAAAACGGCCATTGTATTTATCGAGGTCGAAATCGACGCCCTGGGTTTTCCCGAGATCGCCGAGGTGATCGTAATCCTCGAGATAATGCCCGATCGCGTAGGTCGTGCTGACATTGGGCCCATACTGCGAGGGCGAGAGCGTGGCCGATCGATTCTGCGCGATCGCCGCCCACGCCGGCAACGTGTGGCGTCCGGCAGTCGTTAGGTTAGTCGTGCCGTTCGAACTATCCCGCGCGACATAGCCCGACACCATGCGCCGGACGCCGCTGCTGGCGTTTGTCGCAGTCGAGTAACCGTACGGCCCGTAAACCGGATAACCGTCCGCCGCCCACGCCAGAATGGGCGAATGCTGCGTCTCGATAACGCTGCTCTCATTGTAGCGATTCGTCTTCGCGTTGTAATCGACGTGATCGCCCAGCTGATAACGAAGAGCGATCGCCTGCGCGTGGTAGTGGTACTGATTTCCAGCCTGGTGCGCGAGCGCGGCGTCGAACGACACGCTCTCATTGGCATAAGCTTCGCGATTCCAAATGCCGTCGCCGAGGCCGATGCCCGCCATCGGATCGGCGTCGCGCCCGTTCGCATTGGAATAAGAAAAAGTGTCGCGATTATCGAAGAGCGCGACGCCGTTAACGAAATAGCCGATGGCGCCGCCGGGTGTATTCGTCTTCGTCGACGGCACCGTTGGCGAGCGCGGGATGCGGTAAATCGTTGCGGTATCCGTCGGCAGATTCGGGAACAACTGCGTCTTCGCGGCGTCGAGATACCAAGGGCCCATGAGATGGCTCGCGAGGCCTGATGACTTGATATAGACCCAGCTGTTTGAATACGACACCTCATGCACGCCAGCGTAAACCGGCGTCGATTGCGTCGTCGTGCCGCGACTCCAGGTTGTCACGGACGTGCCCGAGGTCTCCGCCGCGGTGGTAGTAAATACCCGCGCGTACTGGTCGGACGTGGCTGTGAACCACGACGTGAGCTGTGGATCAGCGTGAACTTTCGGGCTGATGATGAGCAGGAGAGCGAAAGCAATTTTCATTTTCATAATCGAGTGAAGTGCCCCGGTCTTCATTCCGGCCGTCCCTCTCACCCTACGGTCGGCGATCGCCAAGTCTCTGAAGCAATTTGCGCAGGTTTATCCTACCGGGATGTCGTCGCTTTTGCGAGATGCGATCAGGCACCGACCTTTTCGATCAACCCAACGAGCGGCTGCCCGGAAATGGAAGGCACCTCCGAGCGGCGCGTCAGTTTGAAATTGTACTTATCCAGAATCTGCGCGACGCGTGATTCAGGGAGACCAGTTTGTCTAGCTACCGCTGACTGTGTCCTCCACGTATAGCTGGGGCCGTCCAAAGCAGCGAACACCTTTCGCTCTTCCGGATCGGTGATGATTTCCTCCCAGCTCATGCCAAACATTGCTTCACAGCGGTGAGTTTTTCAAGCACTCGGCTTTCACATTAGTAATGATAAGGTCTTCGACGGCATCGTTCAGCGCCGAAGGATCGAGCGGGGGACTCAAATATTCTTCCTTGCCGTACAACAAATTCTTCGGGCTGAAAATGGTTAAACCCACAACAACAACCACGACACCGATAAAGATCCCGACCATCCATAAGAAGCCCGGCCAAACGTACTGCTCGGGCAGACGCGACTTACTGAGCACGATCCCGAGGGTCACTTCAACGATGAGTAAGGCGAGAACGAAAAAGCCAAGCGGCGTCGTGATCGAGCGGATCAAATCGGCCCGTCCTTTACCGCCGGGGGGTTTCTTCGGCATGCCTTTGTCTTAACCGGTCCGTTGCCTAATCGACAACAAAATTCTCGCGATCGCCTCATCGCGCGGCTTGGCGCCGAGATTGCCTTGGCCATGAACGCGAACACTGACGGCGTTCGCTTCCAGGTCGCGGTTGCCGATGACGAGCATGGTATGGACTTTCATTTGCTCGGCGTTGGCGATCTTGGCTTTGATGTGGTCGGTGCTGGCGTCGAGTTCGCAGCGGACCTGCTGGGCGCGCAGTTCGGATTGAACGGAGCGGGCGTAGTCGAGCAACGGCGCTTCATCGCCGATTGGTAGGATGCGGACCTGCTCGGGAGAAAGCCAGAGGGGGAAGTTGCCGGCGTAATGTTCGATTAGGAAGCCGATGAAACGTTCGTGGGTGCCGAGCGGCGCGCGATGAATGCAGAGAGGAACCTTCTCGGTGTTGTCGCGGTCTTTGTAAACGAGACTGAACCGGCGCGGCTGGGCGAAATCGACCTGGTTGGTGGCGATGGAAAACTCCCGGCCGATGGCGCTCCATGCTTGCACGTCGATCTTCGGTCCATAGAACGCGGCCTCGTTCGGCACCTCGACGAAATTGATTCCAGAATTCTTAAGAACGTTTCGCGTCATCTCTTCGGTCTGTTTCCAAAGCTCCGGCTCATCGACAAATTTCTGTCCGAGCTTCGACGGATCGTGGGTTGAGAAACGCATAAGGTATTTCTCGATGCCGAAGAGCTTGAAGTAATTGAGATACATCTCGTTGACGGCATTGAACTCTGATTCGAACTGCTCCGGCGTCATATAAAGATGCGCGTCGTTCATCTGCAACGAGCGCACCCGCATAAGGCCGAACAGCTCGCCGCTCTGTTCATAGCGATGGCAGGTGCCGTACTCCGCTAAGCGCAACGGTAAGTCTCGGTAGCTGCGCGGTAATGCTGCATACATCTTGTGATGGTGCGGGCAGTTCATCGCTTTGAGGTAGTAGCGTTTGTGCTTCATGAGTTCCTCGAGCCGCTCGGACCATCTACTGATTTGGGCCTTTGCTTCATCGGTAGTGGACTCAATGAGTTGCACCTCATCCACAGGGTCATAAGGCGGTTCATCGTCCGACGTAACGTTCACATCCAAACGCCCTGCGATGCGAGCGCGATGGAGCGCGGCCTTGTCGATCTGCTCTTCTAGGTCGGCTATTTCTTCCTCGATCGAGTCGTCTGCCGGGACTTCCATCGGCGGAAACATTGACTCTTTGTAGTAAGGCAAGTGTCCGCTCTTTATATATAAGCTTTCGCGCGCAAGATTGGTTGAGCGGACGCGTTGATAACCGGCGGCGAACTCTGTTTCTCTCGCCAGCTTCTCGAGCTCGTCGATTATGGCGGCGCCGCGGGGGAGCCAGAGAGGGAGGCCGGGACCGACGTCGTCGTCGAAGGTGAATAGCTCTAACTCCTTGCCGAGCTTGCGATGGTCGCGCTTCTTCGCTTCCTCGAGCATGGCGAAGTATTCGTCGAGCTGGGTCTTGTTCTTGAAGGCGGTGCCGTAGATGCGCTGGAGCTGCGGATTCTTTTCGTCGCCTTTGTAGTAGGCGCTGGCGACGTGGGTGAGCCTGAACGCGCCGATGTTGCCGGTGCGCATGACGTGCGGGCCGGCGCAGAGATCGGTGAACTCGCCGTTGCGATAGAGTGAGATTTCTTCGCCCTCGGGAATGTTCTGGATGATGTCGAGCTTGAACTTCGACGGGGAAGATCGCTCACCGAGCGCGCCAAGGACGCCACGCTGGGCCATGTCGAGCGCTTCAGCGCGCGGGACGACGACGCGCTCGAAGGTGTGATTCGCTTTAACTTCCTTTTTCATCTCGGCCTCGATTTTCTCGAAGTCATCAGGCGAGATGCGGTGCTCGAGTTCGAGATCGTAATAGAATCCGTTCTCGACCGGCGGCCCGGCGGCGAACTGGGCCTCGGGCCAGATTTTCAAGATCGCCGTCGCGAGGACGTGGGCAGCGGAATGACGCAGCCGCTCGATGTCGGTCATCTGGGCGCGTTGTTCTAAAGTTTTGCGTTCGTCGTTCACGATTACGGCGAGAGGTTCCGCGACTTCACGCTGCTTGACAAGAAGTTGTCTCGCAGCCGCACATGTGGGCGCCGCTAAGAGACTAGGATTTGCGGTAGCACGATGCGTCAGGGTTAATCCGACCCTATGCGACGCAACGCAGCAATATCGATCTGGTCTTTTTCTCGAGCAGAATCCTGTTTCAACCGAATCAGGGCGGCGGCTCTTAGAAAAGTGACTGGGGTTCCGTTGATCTCCGTCCGTCCGGTTTGATCGATGAGATCCCGATACACCTGCCCGCGCATGATGGTGAAAATATCCAGCGGGAAATCCTCGACGACACGAACGGCGCCTTCAGTTTCGGCAAAGTCCGTCAGCGAAAGCTCGCGAGCGTGTCCCTGACCGAAGGAGGCAAGACTCGTCAAAAGACGGTTAACGTTATCGGGCGAACTTTCGATCAGAATGTCGACGTCTTCAGTCGTCCGGACGAACCCATTCAAGGCGACCGCGACTCCGCCGACCACGATGAATTTAACTTCGCCGCGGGCGAGGTTGACCAACAGTTTTTCGTACGGGGTATCCATCGTCGGCTGAGCGCTGATTGAGATGCGCCGCGAAACTGTTGAGTCGATAGAGCCGATCCCAAACGTCCCCCGGCTTACGTTTTCCCACGATCTTTTTCAGTGTCTCCCCGGAGTTTTGATCAGGCATGGCTATTTCACCGCCGCCAGCTTTTTTACATCGATGCGCTTGAGCCAATCCTGGAGATCTTTCGCGTCCTGGTTTTGGGTCTCGATGGTGAGGACGTAACGCTTGGCCACCATCAGCCAGAGGGTGCCGTGTTTGCCTTCGTTCTCGAAGGTCTCGAAGCCGGGCATGCCTTCGATGGTGAGGGTCTTGGTGTAGCCCTCCGGGGTGGACGTGCTCATGTTCCAGGCGGCGGTGGTGGACGAAACGTAATCGGGGTTCGCCGCGGAATCGAGAATGCTGATCGACGTCGTGGGCGCGGTATCACCGTCGCCTTTTTTGTAATCGCGATGAACGCTGGTGATCTTCGTGCCGCCGATGTCGTCGGTGGAACCTTCGGCTTTGTCGGCGGTCCAACCCTCCGGCGGATTCGGCAGGATCGGCAGGAGCTTTGAAAAATCGACGACCTCGACGAGCTGCGGCTCTTCGGCGGCGCGGCCAGCCACGCTGAAAGCGAGCGCCAGAGCAAGCAGAGTAGCGGCGGTTTTCATTCCGGGAATGCGCGAAACGCGTGTACTCGATTGACTTTAACGGGGCGGTTTGTCAAGACGCGATGCGTGTTGCGCGGCAAATGGATGGTGCTTTTTATCGTGGTGGCCGCCTTCGTGGTGCGCCTGATCGGGATCGACCAGCCGTTCATCGATCCCTGGAGCTGGCGGCAAAGCGACGTGGCTGCGATCGCCCGGAATTTTCTCGAGAACGGTTTTCATTTCACCCGGCCGCAAATTGACTGGGCCGGGAACCAGCCAGGATTTGTGGGAACGGAATTTCCGGTTTTGCCATTTCTGGCGGCGCTGGCTTACCGGAGCGCCGGCGTCCAGGAATGGATCGGGCGGATCCAGGGCGTGTTGTTGTTTATCGTGGCGCTGCCGTTTTTCTTCGGGCTAGTCCGGAGGATTTTTGGCGAAGTCGCGGCGGTGTGGGCGACATTTTTCTACGCGTTCGCGCCCCTCAGTATCGTCGCGAGCCGCGCCTTCATGCCGGATATGCCTTCGCTCAGCCTGGCGATCATCGGTCTCTATTTTTTCCTGCGATGGCTGGACGAGGACCGGTTCCGGTGGCTGGTTTTGTCGGCCGTCCTGGTTTCGCTTGCGTTGCTGATCAAACTGCCGACGGCGATCATCGGCGCGCCGTTATTTTATCTCGCTTCTCGAAGGGACTCGCTGCGGCGAGTCCCGGACGTGCAGAAGCACGTCCCTCCGACGCGGAATTTCTTCGCGCGTTGGGAGCTTTGGTTTTTCGCGGTGGTCGCGTTGGTTCCGTCCGCACTTTGGTACTGGCACGCGCATCGGATCGCGATGGGCTTTTATCCTTACCACTTTTTTGGCGCGGGCGGTTTTCGGATCATGAGTCTGGGGTGGTATTGGGAGCTCGTTCGGCAGACGGCGTTCTCAAGTCTGACCCTGGCGCTTTTTGCGCTCGCGCTCCTGGGCGCTCTGGTTGTCGCGCGCGGGAAATATGTGCGTCTGTTTCACTGGTGGTTGGCTGCCGTGCTGTTGTTCGTTTTCGTGGCCGGCTATGGCAATCGCCATCAATGGTATCAACTTCCGCTGGTCCCGATCGCGGCTGGGTTTGCCGGGTGCGCCTGCGCCTGGATCGCGGCGCGGGCCCCAATTCCGCGACCGCTTCTTGCGCTGGGCGCAGCACTGCTGGTGTTCTCGTTCGCCGTCTCTTCTTACTTCTGCGTTCAACCGCTCTATCGCCCCGCCGCCGCCGCACTTCGGAACCTCGGTCTGGAACTAAATGAGGCGACGACCGGGAACGCGTTGATCATCGCGGCCACCGATGGCGACCCCACCGTCTTCTATTACGCGCATCGCAAAGGCTGGCATTTTCTGGGAGACGGAGTTTACGACGGGAACCCGCTGGACAGCGCCCAGATCACCGCGAATCTCGAAAAACTCCGGAGCCGTGGGGCGACCCATCTCGTTTTTTACGCGGGCACACAGTGGTGGCTCGATTATTATAAAGAGTTCGCCGACCACCTCGCGAACACTGCTACCCTTGTCGAAGCGAAGCCGGAGTTTACAATTTATAAACTTGAGCCCACCGGGCGGTGATTGGGCGTTGCGAAATTGAAGTTCGAGCGGCATGACAGATTTTGAGATTCGCCAGACGACGGAAACCGACGTGCCGGTCATTCTGAGCCTGATCCGCGAGCTGGCGGAATATGAGCGCGCGCCGGACGCGGTGGTCGCGACGGAAGCGGGGCTGCGCGAAGTATTGTTTGGGGCGAAGCGCTCTGCGGAAGTGCTGCTCGCGTCGGAGAACGGGGAAGCGGTCGGATTCGCCGTTTATTTTTACAATTTCTCCACCTGGCTGGGCCGGCCGGGCCTTTACCTGGAGGATCTGTTCGTTAGGCCAGCCTTGCGTGGCAAAGGCTACGGCCGCGCGTTGCTCGAACGGCTGGCGCAAATCGCGAAAGACCGTGGATGCGGACGAATGGAATGGGCGGTGCTCGATTGGAACGACCCGGCAATCCAGTTCTATCGGAAGCTCGGCGCGGAACCGATGGAGGAGTGGACGGTCTTCCGGCTGACGGAGGATGGGATCGCGAAGCTGGCGGGCGCCACGCCGTAATCGTGCTCGTACGCGTGATCGTGATCGAGAGAGGTAAGATCGATTACGATCACGATCACGAGCACGAGCACGAGCAGGAAAAGAATTAAAGCTTCGCGAAGGCGCGGACGGGGAAGGTGCCCATTCCTTTCACTTTTACCGGGACGGCAAAGAAGCGAGCGCCGCGATCAGGAACAGCGCCGAGCCCGCACATGTGCTCGACGACGGGGATGCCGGCGCCGAGCAAGGCGGAATGAACGGGGCGCGTTCCATCATCGGTCGAATCGATGTTGAACGAATCGATGCCGACGAGGGTGACGCCGGCATCGACGAGGGAGTTCGCCAATTCGCCGGTGAGATGCGGATGGCCCTCGAAATATTGATCGGTGCGCCAGTGCCCGTCCCAACCGGTGTGAACGAGGAGCGCTTTGCCCCGGAGCGTCGCGAGATCGATCGGCAGGCGATCGATCGCACGATCGCGGAGACTCGTTGCGCGCACGACGACGCAATCGAGATCGGCGAGCGCTTCAAGTTTCAGCTGCGAGAGATCGTCACCGTCGGCATAACGATGAAAAGGACTGTCGAGATAGGTGCCGGTGTTCGCGACCATCTCGATCTTGCCGATCTGGAATTCGGTGCCGGCGGCATAACGTGCGCGTGACGCTTCACGGCTAAGGTAATCGCAAATGATCGGAGCGGGCAGACCTTTGTAGGTGATCATGCCATCCTCGACGGTGTGGCTCAGGTCGATGAGCTGCGAGTTGGCGGACATGCGCGACACAGCCGAAGATGGCATCGCGAACCGATGAAACAAGAAGCTCCGAGATGAAGATCGAAGATTACGCATTCCTGAGCGACACGCAGACGGGCGCGCTCGTCGGGCGCGATGGCTCGGTCGATTGGCTTTGTTTCCCGCGCTTCGATTCGGGCGCGTGCTTTGCGGCGTTGCTGGGGGATCGAAAGAATGGCCGCTGGTTGTTTGCCCCGACGGAGGAGATCACCGCGACGCGCCGCCGTTACCGTGACGGAACCCTCATCCTGGAAACAGAAATCGAAACGGCCAGCGGCGCGATTCGCCTGATCGATTTCATGCCGCCCCGCGGCGAAAACCCGGACATCGTCCGGATCGTCGAAGGGCTGCGCGGCAGCGTCGAGCTGAAGATGGAATTGATCATCCGGTTCGATTATGGCCGTATCGTCCCCTGGGTGCGCAAACGCAATGGCGACCTCGAAGCGATCGCAGGCCCGGACGGGCTTATTCTGCGCACACCCATCGAAACGCGCGGCGAAGATCTGACCACGGTCGCCGAATTCACGGTGACGAAAGGCGACCGCGTGCCGTTTGTCCTGACCTGGTTTGCTTCGCACAAGGAACCGCCGCGCGAGGTCAACCCAGACCACGCTCTGCGGGACACAAGCGCCTATTGGAAACAATGGTCGGAGAAATGCCAGCCGCACGGCGAATGGCACGAAGCGGTCGTTAGGTCGTTGATCACGCTGAAGGGGCTCACCTACGCGCCGACCGGCGGCATCGTCGCCGCCGTGACGACATCGTTGCCGGAGGAAATCGGCGGAGTGCGGAACTGGGATTATCGCTATTGCTGGCTGCGCGATGCGACCTACACACTCTACGCGCTGATGAATGCCGGCTATCTCGAAGAATCGCGCGCCTGGCGCGAATGGCTTTTGCGTGCGGTCGCGGGAAGTGCGTCGCAATTACAGATCATGTATGGCGTCCACGGCGAGCGCCGGCTGAATGAAGAGGAAATTCCGTGGCTCGCTGGCTATGAGAACTCGAAGCCGGTGCGAATCGGCAACGCCGCGTCGAATCAATTTCAGCTCGATGTTTACGGCGAAGTGCTGGCCGCGATGTATGGAGCGCATCGCGCCGGGATCGAGAACAACGAGACGGAGTGGCAACTCCAGATCGAGTTGATGAAATTCCTGGAAACAAAATGGCGCGACCCGGACGAAGGAATTTGGGAAGTGCGCGGCGGGCCGCAGCAATTCACGCATTCCAAGATGATGGCGTGGCTGGCGTTCGATCGGGCGGTGAAGCTGGTAGAACATTGCAGTTGCGCGGCCGAGGAACACCTGGAGCGCTGGCAGAAAACGCGCGACGAGATCCACGCCCAGGTTTGCGAGGAGGGTTACAATGTGAAGAAGAAAGCGTTCACCCAATTCTACGGATCGGATGAATTGGACGCGAGCCTGTTGACCATGCCGCTCACGGGATTTCTCGCGATCGATGACGAGCGCGTTGTGAACACCATCGAAGCGATTCAACGCGAGCTAATCTGGGACGGTTTCGTGCTGCGGTACCGGGCCGAGCGCAACGACGTGGATGGATTACCCGGCGGAGAAGGCGTGTTCCTCCCCTGTTCATTCTGGCTGGTCGATTGCCTGCACCTGATGGGGCGAACGGACGAAGCGCGCGAACTATTCGAGCGGCTGCTCAAATTGCGGAACGACCTCGGCCTTCTCTCGGAGGAATACGATCCGCGGGCGAAACGGCAGCTCGGCAATTTTCCGCAAGCCTTCACGCACGTCGCGTTGGTGAACACCGCGCGGATGCTGAGCGAAAGGAAGCGTGAGACAGCCCTAGATAATTAGTTCTTTACAGAAAAAGTCAGGTGCGTAAGAGTGGCGCCTTTATGTTTCCTCCACGATATTTCCTGGCAGCACTCGGTATCCTCTTTTGCGGGGGGATTGCCCTGGCCCAGACGGTGGTGAATTCCACCTACATCGGCCCATCCTACGGGACTTATGGCGCCGCGAACAATTGGGCGCCCGCTGAGGTGCCGAACAATACGGGCGCCAGGAATTACAGCGTCACGATCCCTCCGACGAGCGCGGTGGAAGTCGATCTCGACGCGACCATTTCGAATCTGACGCTGGGAAACTTGCTGAACATTTTCGCGAAAACTTTGGCGGTCACGGGAACGACGCTGAGTCCAGCTAATCAAGCGCCCAACGTGAGCGTGCAGTCGGACGCGACCGTGCCCGCCACATTTAACGCGGGCACACTCGCGGCATTTTCGGCCAACACCCTCAGAGGGCGTTACATCATCGGGAGTGGAGGCAGCCCGGCCACAGTTCAATTCAAGGGAGCGAATGTTGTGACGTTGAGCGGAGAGCTGAGTCTGTACGGCGCGTTTGCCAGAGTTGTCGATGAGGGGGGAAGCGACGCGTTGCGTAACCTCGCCCGGATCGAAAGCGACGCGCTCCTCACTTCAGATGGTCGCGATCTGGCGGTCGCCGCTCCATTCACGAACAACGGAACGCTCCATCTGGGCGGCAATAATGCCACCATCTTCACGGCGGCGAATTCGTTGACTAACTTCGATTTCGGAACGCGAACCCTAAGCGGTGGGAAGTTCATTCTGAATCAATTCGGTTCGCCCGGGAATTTGCCCGTCGAACTGCGTTTCGGCGGGGCGGACATCGTGAATAACGGCAGTGCGATTGAGCTTGGCGGCGCTGCTTCGAGAATCGCGGACCTGGCGGGCAACGATGGCCTGCGGAATCTCGCGCGAAATCTTCCGGGCGCATCGCTGACGCTGGCAGGACACGATTTTGCGACGGCGGGCCAGTTTGGGAATGAGGGTTTGTTGTCGCTCGCGCAATCCACCTTCATTGTTGCCGGTCCATTTACGAGCTTCGATCCCGCGACGCGGACGCTGACCAGCGGTGCCTATGAAATGAGTGGAGGAGCCAGCCTTAAATTCAGCGGCGCCGACATCGTGCATAACGGCGCCTCGATCTCCCTGTTTGGAGGAAGCATCACTGACCTCACGGGAAACAACGGGCTGCGGAATTTCAGCGATAATCTGGCGGGCGCTGTCTTTGTTGTCGGTCAGGATGAAGAGGTCAAGGCACCCGGTGATTTCACAAACGCGGGGAAGATCGAGACCACCGGTTATTACCTCGGCATTCCCGAGAATCCGCCGGCCGTTGGCAAATTCACTGTTCCACCGGGATTTTCTTATACCCAAACTGCCGGGACAACCGTGAACAACGGCACCCTCACGGCCGATCGCGTCAATATTTTCGGAGGATCGCTCGGTTCAGACATCGGCACGATCAACGGCAATGTAACGGTGACAGATGCCACGGTTTTTCCAGGGATAAGGTCAGTTGTCAATGGAGACGTGACCCTGAACTCGGGCTCACATTATCACAGCACCATGGATCGTTTTCGTCAGGTCGCGGGATGGCGCCAGATCGCCGGAAGAGTTGTCGTGGCGGGGACCTTGGAGTTCGAGATGACCGAGCAAGTTTTCCTCGGGAGTGCAGAGGTTTTTACGGTTCTCGAAAGCAATACGTCGATTACCGGCACGTTTGGGAATGCGCCCAACGGAACCAGAATCCTGACCAGTGATGGCCGCGGATCGTTCGTGGTGGTTTACGAACCGAAGAGGGTAACACTCACACAATTCATGGCCGTCCCGCCGCCCGTTCAACTACTCAATATTTCCGCTCGCGCTTTTTTGTCCGCCTCGAACGATGACGCTTTTCACACTCGCAGTGTGCTCATCGGTGGATTCATTGTTTCCGGCACAGAACCAAAGACTGTGGCTTTGCGAGGAATCGGTCCGTCGCTATCGAGATTTGGGCTCGCTTCCACCCTGGCCGATCCCGTTCTGGAGTTGCACGGCTCCGGCGTGGTCATCGCCACGAACGATAACTGGAAGGATGCGCAGCAAAACGCCATTGCCCAAAGCGGGCTCGCGCCCGGTGACGACCGCGAGGCGGCCATGATCGTCACCTTGGATCCCGGTTACTCGTATACTGTTGTCCTCAAGGAAAAGAGCGGTTTGTCAGGATACGGACTGGTCGAGATTTACGATCTTTCGAGGAACAGCAGCTCCAAATTGGCGAATATCAGCGCGCGCGGCTTCACTGATGCGAGCACTCTCCTGATCGGCGGCGTCATCATCGGAGGCGACGGACAGGCGAACGATGAAGTGGTTGTCCGGGCGGTCGGTAGGACTTTGAGAATCGGCGGCATCCTCAACGCAGTCGACGATCCGACTCTCGAGCTGCGCGATGCCAATGGCGGCCTGTTGGCCTTCAATGACGATTGGTCGACGAACTACGAGCAAATTCCCGATGGCTTTAGACCCTCTGGGAGTACCGACTCGGCCCTGCGAGTGTCATTTCCTCGCGGAAACTACACTGCAATTGTTCGCGCCAAACCGAACGGCGGGGGGGTGGCGCTGGTTGAGTTTTATGATCTGCGGCGTTGACCGCAGCTTGCCCGCTCGCGAGCTCAGACGCTCTGCACGAGGCGCTTGATGGCGTCTTCGCCGGTGACGATGCCGATGAGGTTTCGCTGTGAATCGATCACGGCGGCAAGACCGAGACGGGCGGCGCGGAGGCGTTGGATGATTCGATAGGCCGGCTCGGCGTCGCGCGCGATGACGATCCGCCGCATGTAACGGGTGAGTGATTCGCGCCGTGTTTCCTCGAGCAGAATGTCGAGCGTGTTGACCAGGCCGATGGCGTCGCCGTCCGCGGAGATCACGGGCAGGCGATCGACGCTGTGGACCGCACTTAATCGTAAAGCTTCCTCGATTGAAGTGTCCGGCTGGATGCTGACGGCTTTCGCCAGCGGCACCATGACGTCGGACGCGCGGACGTTTCGGAAATCGACCACGTTGTGAATCATCGCGCGCTCGGTCGAGGTGAGTGAGCCTTCACGCTCGCTCTGGACTGCGATCTGTTTCAATTCCTCACGCGCGATAAAGATCCGGCCCGGCTCGGCTGCGCGCCGCTGAAAAAGGAGGCGCCCGGCGCGTTCGCCGATTTCGAGGATGGGCCAGAGCAGGATCGAGAACCATTCCAGGACGCCGCCCAGCGCCGCTAACGCACGGAACGGGAACCGGCGGAAAAGTGATTTCGGTAGAACGCTGAGAACGAAGAGATAAATCGGAAGAGCAATCAGGATCGCGAGGGCGAAACCGAGCGTTCCAAATCGAACGACGAGCAATTTCGTGAGGATGAGCAAGCCGAGGATGTTGGCGAAGTTCGTGACGAGCAGGACCGTGATGAGCAGGCGCTCCGGTCGTTTCGTGAGACGATCCAGGCGCAGGGCGGCGGGTTTGCCCTGTTTCACCTGGTGGCGGAGACGGACCGGATCGACCGAGAGCAAGCCGGCTTCGATGCCCGCGAAGAAAAACGAGATGGTCCAGAGCAAAAGAATGGCGAGACCGTAGATCATGGCGCGGTCGCTGCGCTGCCTTCCTCGTCGGGATCGAGGCAGGCGGTTTTTTCCAGCAGGATTTCTTCGATCCGCTTGCGGCCCGCGCGGCGGATGGTCACGGCGAGGCGCGGCATCTCGAAACGGGTCCCGGACGGTGGCAGGTAGCCGAGCCGGTTGAAGACGAAACCGCCGATGGTATCGAGGCCGTCGGCTTCCAGCTCGAACCCGAGATGTTCGCTCAAGTCGTCGAGCCGGGCGTTGCCGCTCACGAGAAAGCGGCCGTCCTCGAGCGGCTCGATGTAAAGATCGGCGTCGCCCAGCGGGGCGGCGTCGCTGATGATTTCTTCGGTGATGTCGTTGAGCGTGATGATCCCTTCGGTGCCGCCGAATTCATCCACCACGATGGCGAGTCCCTGGGCGTGAGTGAGAAAACTCCGGAGCAGATCCATCGCTTTCATCGTTTCCGCGACATAGGACGGCGCGCCCATTAGCTCGGTGTAATGCTCCACCGGATCGACCAGGAATAATTTCACGTCGAGGACGCCGACGATCTGGTCCGGCGTGTCGGCGTAGACGGGGACACGATGATGGCGGCGTTGTCTGAGCTGCGCGATCGCTTCTTCGTTCGTGAGGTCGTCGGGCAGCGCGAAGGTATCCACCCGCGGCGTCATGCAATCCTTCGCGGTCTTGTCGCCGAGCTTGATGATTTCCTGGATCATCTCGCCCTCGGCCTCCTGGAGCGTGCCTTGCTCCTCGCCGATTTCGACGAGGGTCTCGAGTTCTTCGTCGCTGAGCTGTTTTCGTTTTCGCAAATGGAGCGGCGTCAGCCGTTCGACGATCGCCGTGCTCGCCCGCTCGAGCAGGCGTCCCACGCGATCGAGCAGCGGCATCGTGGCCTTGAGCGTGAAAACGCCGAGCGCCGAGAGACGGTAAGGCACGGAAAGCGCGAGAAGTTTCGGAATCAAATCGCAAAGCAGAACGACAATCGCGAAGATAACCGTGGCCGCGACCCAGGCCGGCACGCGCGCGGCCAGCGGTGCTTCCCAGATCAGGAAGAGACAGAGGACGACGATCGGCACGTTCGCGAAAACGTCGCCGAGCAGGAGAACGTTCAGAACGCGGCGCGGGTTCTGGCGAAAGACGCTGATGAATTCCTTGAGCGATGGATGTTTCTCCTCGAGCCGGCGGAGTTGATGGGACTTGAGCGAGAAGAGCGCGGTCTCGAGCCCGGAAAAAAGCGCCGACCAGAAGACGAGGATAGCGATGAGAAAAAGAAAAACGGTGAGGGCCAGCGGCGTCATGGTCGGCTGCGGCGGCGGAGGCGGAGCGACCATTCCTCGCGAAGACTGAAGCGTCGTCGTTTGCCCATCATCGCAGGCGCCGTCAAGTTAAGGCCTTCATGAGCAAAGGCGAGAGGATTTCGCGATTCGTTGAATCGCTAACAGTAGACGAACTCGGCAGGGCGGGGGACGGCATCGCGGCGCACCCGTATTACCGCGCCTTTTTCCGGTGCTGGAATGAGCAGCGTTACTATGAAGCGCACGATGTCCTGGAACAGGTTTGGCTCGGCAAGACTATCACGCCGGAGGACGCCCAGTATTTCAAAGGGCTAATCCAGGCGGCGGGCGCGTTTGTCCATCTGCAGAAAAATTTTGAGCTCCCGACCCATCCGAAGCATGGAAAGCGGCTCGCGCCGGCGGTGCGGTTGTTCCGGCTCGCGGAAAAAAATCTGGCGCCATTCGGCCCGCGGCGGCACGACCTTGATGTCGCAAAGTTTCGCGAGATGCTGGCGGGATATTGTCAGGCTGTCGTCGACTCGAATTGTCGGACAAATCCGTGGACGCCTGAGATGGCGCCGAAACTGTCGCTTCTGTAGCCGCTTCTTCTTCTGTAGCCGCTTCGCTATGCGAAGCGCGAGGGCGACAACCGATGCCTTCCCCCATTCCCACGCCACCCACAGGGCGGGGGCTACAGAAGAAGGGAACCTCGTCGTCTACCAAAAGATCAGCTTGCAGCCGGCGAGCACGAGCACGGTCGCGAGAATGATCGAGATGGTGCGGACCGGGAACCGCCGGCTCCCGAGATGCGAGCCCGCCGTGCCGGCGATGACGGCTGCCACCGCCAGGATCCAGGCGAACTTCGGAATCGGCCGTCCGCCCGAAATGAGTCCGGTCAGGCCGGCGATGGAATTCACGAGGATGAACAACGCGGAGACCGCCGCCGCGCCGCGGATCGAGGCCCAATGGCAGAACAGCAATAGCGGTGTGAGAAAAATTCCGCCTCCAGTTCCTGTCAGCCCTGAGAGAAATCCGATTCCCGCGCCGATGGGAATGGCCGCTGGAATTGCCGGCGCCGCGATGTCCGTCGGATCGCCATGGCGGAAAAATAACCGTGCGGCCGAGAAGAGCAGCACCACGCCGATTACGATTTTGAAGATCGCGGCCGGCACTGGCAAATAACCGCCGAGATACGCGGCCGGCACCGCGAGCAGCGCGAATGGCCAGAAAAGGCGCCACGAAAAATATCCGGCTCGCCAGAATTGAAACGAGCCGATCGCGGCCACGAGAATGTTGAGGACGAGCGCGGTCGGGCGGATAAACGTCGCCGATAATCCGCAGAGCGTCATTATCGCGATGTAGCCCGAGGCGCCGGCATGGCCGACGGATGAATAGAGGAACGCAACGATGGTGATCCCGGCGAGGAGAAGAATGAATTGCGTGGAATCGAGAGCCATCGGGCGAAGTAGAAAGTAGGAAGTAGAAAGTAGGAAACAAGACGATAGGGTGAATGATGAGCAACCGGCTCACGCAGGAAAAATCTCCGTACCTTCTCCAGCACGCGGATAACCCGGTCGATTGGTTCGCCTGGGGCGAAGAGGCGTTCGCGAAAGCGCGCAGCGAGAACAAACCGATCTTTCTCTCGATCGGGTATTCGACCTGCCATTGGTGCCACGTCATGGCGCACGAATCGTTCGAGAGCGCTGAAGTCGCGGCGGTGATGAACCGCGAGTTCGTGAACATCAAGGTCGATCGGGAGGAGCGCCCGGACGTGGATCGCGTTTACATGACTTTCGTCCAGGCGACCACGGGCGGCGGCGGCTGGCCGATGAGCGTCTGGCTCACGCCGGAGCTGAAGCCGTTTGTCGGCGGCACCTATTTTCCGCCGGAAGATCGCTGGGGCCAGCCGGGATTTACCAAGGTCCTCGGACGAATCGCGACCGCGTGGAAACAGAACCGCGAAAAAATTTCCGAGCAGGGAACCCAAATCATCGCCGCGTTGGAACAAAACGCTGGAGCCGCGATCGCCGATCCCGGCCAACGGCTCGGCGCCAAAACGCTCGACACTGCTTACCAGCAAATCGCCCGCAGCTACGACGCGCACGAAGGCGGGTTTGGGGTCGCGCCAAAATTTCCGCGGCCGGTGACGCTGAATTTTCTCGCGCGAATTCACGCGCGCAAACCGAAGTCCGATGGCGGCAAGCATGCCCTGGAGATGGATCTTTTCACTCTTCGAAAAATGGCCGCCGGTGGAATGCACGATCATCTCGGCGGCGGGTTCCATCGCTATTCGGTCGACGCTTACTGGCACGTCCCGCATTTCGAAAAAATGCTTTACGACCAGGCCCAGCTCGCTGTCGCCTATCTCGAGGCGTTTCAGATCACCCGGGACCCGCTCTTCGAAGCGGTCGGTCGCGATACGCTCGATTACGTTCGCCGCGACATGACCGCGAAAGCTGGCGGTTTTTTCTCCGCCGAAGATGCCGACAGTGTTGTACCCGACAATCCCGCGAAAAAAGCCGAAGGCGCGTTTTACGCATGGGACAAAAAGGAGATCGACGCTGCGCTCGGTCCGCCCGCCGACGTTTTCAATTTTCACTATGCCGTCAAAGCCGAGGGAAACGTCCCGGCCGGCGGCGATCCGCACGGCGAATTTACCGGCAAGAACATCCTGATCGAGTTGGGGAACGTCACGGCGACGGCGAAACATTTCGCGAAGGACGAAACCGAAGTCCGCGACATTCTGGCGAAGGCGCGTCAGATATTATTCGAGATCCGCGCGAAACGACCGCGCCCGCATCTGGACGACAAAATCATCACGGCCTGGAACGGTCTCATGATTTCGGCGTTTGCCCGCGCTGCCCAGGTTCTCGACGATCCAGTTTATCTCGAAGCGGCGACCCGTGCCGCGATTTTTCTGAGTAAGGAGTTGTATGACGCGTCGCGGAAAGTTCTGTTCCGAAATTATCGGGAAGGCCGAAGCGCCGTGGAGGGTTTCGCGGACGACCACGCGTTTTACATCCAGGGCTTGCTTGATCTTTACGAAGCGTCGTTCGATCTCGGCTGGCTGCGTTTTGCAATCGAGCTTCAGGAAATCCAGGATCGATTGTTTTTTGATAACGAACGCGGAGGATACTTCAGCGGCGCCGGGAACGATCCGAGCATTCTGCTCCGGCTAAAGGACGACAACGACAGCGCGGAGCCGGCGGCCAGCTCGGTCAGTGCGCTGAATCTTCTTCGTCTGGCCCAAATCCGGAATGACGGCCAGTTCTACGAACGCGCGGAGAAAACGATTGATGCTTTTGCTCCGCAAATCGGACATTTTGCGAGCGCGATGCCGCAAATGCTGGTGGCGCTGGATCTCACGCTCAGTGAGCCGCGGCAGATCGTGATTGCCGGCGATCGTGATTCCGCGGAGACGCGCGCTCTCGTCGCTGAAGCGCATCGTCATTTCGTTCCGAATAAAGTACTGTTGCTGGCAGATGGCGGGGGCGGGCAGCGCTATCTCGAGGAGAAGCTCGAAGCGTTGCGCGGGATGAAGCCGGTGGGCGGAAAGTCGGCGGCTTACGTCTGCGAGAACTTCACCTGCAAAGCGCCGGTGACGGACCCGAAGGCGCTGGGCGCATTACTTGGAGCCGGCACGCCCTCGTGCTGGTAGGGGAGGAGCGTCGATTTCTCTCAACGGCCTGAGGGCAGGCCGTCTCCAAATCCGATCAGACGCCCTCGACCAGGACCATGTTGGTCTTCGCGGTCCGGTGCCGCATTTTGCGGGGCTCGCGGTATTCCTCGCAAGTCAGCCATTCCTTCGCCTGATCCCTCGAGGGAAACTCGAGAATGACGATCCGTTTCGGCTGCCAATCGCCTTCGAGCACCTCGGTCTTGCCGCCGCGGACGATGTATCTGCCGCCGTGCGCGTGCACGGTCGCGGCGGCGTGCTTTTTGTATTCCTCGTAGCCGACCGGGTCCTGGACGTCGATCTCCACGATCACATACGCGCTCATGTCTCCTGCGAACCTCCGTTCAAAGTCGGTTTGGCCTGCGGCAGTTTTTTCCGGCGCCGCAGCCGCATCCAGTTGTTCCAGGTTTTCCGGACACTATCGCGCGGGGTGAGGTAATTCTGGTTGAGCTCGTTGCTTTTCACGAGCTGGGCGATGATGCCGCGCACCGAGAGATCGTCGGTATTCAAAATGGTGTGCGCGGTGCCGATGGCCTCGGCGTGGTGGGCGTCGCTTGCCGCAGTCATGGGGAGGCCGCGCATCTGGGCGTATTTGAAGGCGTAACGGTTGTAGCGGCGCAGGGTGGTGGCGGCGTTGAAAACTTCGAGCGCGTCGATCGGCAGCGTTTCCAGGACCGGAAAACGGATTCCGGCGCGGAAGAGATCGTAGGGATGCGGGGGAATAGCGAGCCCGCCGCGTTCGTGAATGAGTTCGCAAACCTCCCGGGCCGGTTTGCCTTTCAAATAGGGGAGCGTGGCCCCGATGCAGAGCAGGTGGCCGTCGGCGGTGGTGACTTCGACGCCGGGGATGATAAGGAAATCGTCGACCGGCTGGCCATCCTCGCGCATCAATCCTTTTTCCAGGAGATAAGTGATCGCGTCACAGGTGTTGTGATCGGTAATGGCGAATCCATGCAGGCCTTTCTCGCGCGCGGCTGCGATGTTCTCTTCCGGGCTGGACACGCCATCGCCCGAGAAAAAAGTATGGGTGTGCAGGTCGATGTTGAAGGCCATCGCCGGGAGGCTAGTTTGGGCAGCGCGAAATGCAAAGCGTCGGTTTCAAGGAATGGGCTCTGGTCTGCGAGGCGCTGGGCCGGGGCGAACAGACGTGTTTGCTGCGTAAAGGCGGCATCGCCGAGGGGCGGGAAGGGTTCGGTTTCCGCCATTCGGAGTTCTTTCTTTTCCCGACGTTCTTTCACGAGCAAATCGCGAAGGTGCGAACGCCGGGCGCGCGAATTCCCGCCGCGTTTGAGGGTGAGATCGAGATCCGGTTATTCGCGAAGCTCGAAGCGCAACGCGAAATCACCTCGTGGCCGATGGCCGCGGCTCTGGAGCCATTTCATATTCTGGCGGAGCCGGTGGTTCGGGAGCGCTTCGAATACAAGGGAGCCGGTCTGCACGTGGCGCTCGTCCGCGTGTTTCGGCTGGAGCCGACCTGGAGGTTGACGGACAAGCCGGCCTACGGCGGCTGCCGATCGTGGGTGGAACTGCCGGAGTGTCCGGCGCGCACCGTACTCCAGCCGGTGTTGACGGATGACGAGCACGAGGCGAGGGCGAAACAGATTCGTGCTGCCTGCCATTGCAGTCGCGCGATGGCGAGGAGCTGATTGTCCTTGCCAACAGCGCCGGGCAGGCGTTAGACGTGGTTTCCCGACAACGGGCCCGGTTAAAGGCCCATGCCCAAAACCCAAAACCCCTGGAGAAACAACCCGTGAAACTCATCACCCGTTCCACCATCGCATTCCTATTCCTCGCCGCCCTGACCGTGCCCGCTCTGGCACAGAACCTCGCCGTCCGCATCGGACCGCCACCTGCGCCGAATTGCTTCCCGATTACGATCAAGAATCTGCGGACCACACCGCTCTTGTGTAAGTCGGCGATCATGCTGGTCTTCGACCAGAGTAATTGCCATGCGGTTTGCAAGTTCGGCATGAACCTCAACCAGAACCTTGGGCCGTGCCAATCGTTCACCTTCAAAATGTGCTGCCAAAATCCACCGCTGCCTTCGAAGTACATTGTCTACGTGCGTGTGACCCACGCAGTCGGCACTAACGAGGAGTGGTTCTTCCGACCCTGAAGGGAATCGTCGTTCTCAATGTGACCGGGATCACTGATCCCGGCGACGGCATCATCCAACCGCTTCCACAAGGAAGGGTGTCTCGGCCGACGGCAAGGTTTCGCCGCTGCGATTAAATTGCATGTCGTAGAGCCGGCGATAATAAACGGATTTTTCCAACAGCTCGCGATGCGTGCCGATGTCCTTGATGTGCCCTTCATCCATCACCACGATCTGGTCCGCGGAAAGAATGGTGGAAAGCCGATGGGCGATCGCGATCACCGTGCGCCCCGCGGAAAGGGCCTCGAGCGCCATCTGGATTTGGTTTTCCGATTCCGAATCGAGCGCCGAGGTCGCTTCGTCGAGGAGCAGGATGGGCGCGTTCTTCAGGAGGGCGCGTGCGATCGCGAGGCGCTGCTGTTGCCCGCCGGAGAGCATGCAGCCTTTGTCGCCGATGGTGGTTTCGTAGCCCTGCGGTTGCGCCATGATGAAGTCGTGCGCGAAGGCGGCCTGGGCGGCGGCGTAAACTTCCTCCGGAGTCGCGTCGAGCCGGCCGAACTGGATGTTTTTGAAGATGGTATCGTGAAACAAAAACGTTTCCTGGGTAACGAGGCCGATGTTCTGCCGCAGTGATTTTTGCGTGAGCGTCCGCAGATCGTGCCCGTCGATCCGGACAATCCCGCTGGTCGGATCGTAAAGGCGCAGGATTAACGATAGGATGGTGCTCTTGCCTGCGCCGCTGGCTCCCACAAGCGCATAGCTTCTCCCGGGCTCGATCCGCAGTTGCAGGTTCGTCACCGCGTTCGTGACCGTGTTCGCGTAGCGGAACGTCACGTCGTCGAACTCGATCAGCCCGGTGGATCGCGGCAGCGCCTTGGCGTCCGGCGCATCCTTCACACTCGGTTCGGAATCCAGGATCGCGAAAATTTCCGTGGTCGCCTGGATCGATTGCTGCATCACGACATGGATTCGACTCAGGGTTTTGATCGGCTCGTAGAGAAGGATGATGCCGCCGTTGAGCGCGATGAAACGCGCGGCGCTCAGGTTCGACATGTAAATGTAAACCAGCGCCAGGGCCACACCGGCGGCCGCGATCAATTCGACCAGCGGTCCCGTCGCCTCCATGGAAGTGATCACCCGCATCATGTTGTCGAACTGCAGTTTGTTGCTGTGCCGGAACGAATCTTCCTGGTGCTTCTCGCGCGCGAAAGATTTGATCACCCGGATGCCGGCAAAAGTTTCCTGCATCGTGGCCACCATCTGACCGATGTCTTCGTTTTGGTGATAGACCGCTTTCCGGGCGCGCTTGCCGTAATACATGATCGGAAACAGACAGGCCGGGAACAGCACCATCGTCACGACGGTGAATTTCCAATCCATGTAAAGGAGCACGCTGACTCCCATGAGGATGGTGATCGGTTGCTTGAACAGGTCGCTGCTCACGGTGGTGAGCGCCATCTGCATGCCGCGGGTGTCGTTGGTGATGCGCGACATGAGAAAGCCCGAGCGCATCTTGTTAAAGAAGTCCATCGAATGGCGGACCATCTTGCTGAACAGCTGGTCGCGGACATCGGTGGCGACGCGATTGCTCACCCACTGCATATAGTAAGCGCCGCCGTAGGCGCAGAGGCTTCGTGCCGCCATGATGACCGGAATCCAAAGGCAAGTCAGGATAATGGCGTTGAGTTTCGGCCCGGCATTCATGAGCGCCGGATTTTGAGCGAATTGCTGCGGAGTCGCGCCGCCGCCGTGAAAGACCGCGCCCATGACGTTGGCCAGGACCAGCGGCATGCAGCCGGTGATTGCGCCGAACCCGAACCCGAAGATCAACCCCAGGATGAAGCGCCACTTATACGGCTTGACGTAGGAGAAGAGCCGCTTGTACGGACCCATGCTCCTGCGAAGGGTTTGCAGGAAAGAAACTTTCTGAGGTGCGGCTTGCGGTTCGCTCATAGGGCACGCGCCGCCGGAACCGACAGCAGCGCTTCCATAGCATCGATCACCGCTTTCGTCGAGATTTGGTTCATCGCCACGGCCCGTTGTTTGGGTTTGAATTCTGTCACCGGTCCCTCGTTTCCGCCCAGCAAAACAATCGCGGATTCTGAGCGCGGATGCCAGTGGAACGGGTTGGTCGGCCCGAACAGGACCACCTGCGGAGTGTCCCAGGCGGCGGCGAAATGCATCGGGGCGGAATCGACGGTGACGAGGAGGCGCGCCCTGCGAACCAGGGCCGCCAGGGTAAGCAGATTGGTTTTTCCAGAGAGATCGATCGGCGCTGATTTTGTCGCGGCCTTGATCGCGGCGATTTGCGCCTGCTCGACGGGCGAGCGGCCGCCCGTGAGCACGCAGGTCATTCCCGTTTGCTTCGCGCAATGGAGGATGACCTCGGCCCAGCGGCTTGCCTCCCAGAATTTCTCGGCCCGGGCCGAGCCTGCATGAAAGCAGACAAAGTCCTCACCGACATTCGCAGCGCGCAACAGCTCGTTCGCTTTCGCCGTTGTCTCGTCCGGCAAATGGAGCCGGATAGCGCGCGAGGCGTTCTCGATCCCGAGCGGTTTCAACAAGGCAAGGTGGTAATCAACGGTGTGCAAGTTACCCACCGGCGCCTGCACGAACTCGTTGTAGCTGCGCGCGCGCAATTTCGTCCGCAGATTCGGATGGTCCGCGGTGATTCGCTTCCGAGCCCCGGAAAGAAAGGTGAGGAACGCCGACCGATCGTTGCGGGTGAAGTCGAGGCAGTAATCGAATTTCCCGAGCGATAACGCGATCCAATCGAGAGCGTCGTCGGTTTTTCCCCGGACTTCGAAAATCTTGTCGATGCCGGTAATGGCCGGCAGCAGCTCCTTCACGGTGGCGGAAACGACGAGAGAAATGGAAGCTTCCGGGAATTTTTCGCGGAGCGCGGCGATCGTTGGAGTGGTGAGGATTAGATCCCCGATCCGCTTGAGCTGGATGAGAAGAATATTCACCGAGGGAAAAAAGAAAACGTCGAACGCCCAACGTCCAACGCCCAATCTCGAATGACGAAGCCTCCGGAAAATCCTTCTGGCATTTGACGTTGGGCGTTGGGCGTTGGGCGTTCGGCGTTTCTGGATATCCACGCTCTCACGCCTGACTGCTCGCGCATCATTTCATCTTCATCGCCTTCTCATAAGCGATGAGCAGTCTGGTCCGGAAATGGTCCCAGGTGAAATTGTCCACCACCCGCTGGCGCGCGGCTTCGCTCATTCGCTCGACCGTTTCCGGATGCCGATACAGTTCCAGGATCGCCGCCGCCAACTCGCCCACGTTCCCCGGCTGAATAATGATTCCTTCCACGCCGTTGTTCACCACGTCGCCCGCTTCCCGGGTCGTGATTTGCGGCAGCCCGCAGGCGGCGGCTTCATACACCACCTTGGCGCTCCCTTCGCATTGTGACGGGAACACGTGCACCGTTCCCTGGCTCAAATAATTCTCCACGTCGCGCTTGAACCCGACGACCTTGATGTTGTCGCGCCAATATTTCTTCAGGTGCGGTTTGGCTTCGTCGTGCACGGAACCCACCAGCCAAAGCTCTGCGTCCTTCAGGTCCAACCGGTGCCACGCCTCCAGCAAATGATGGATTCCTTTCCGCTCGATGAGCGCGCCTGAAAAAACCGCCCGGAAAATCGGCGGGCGCGGCCCCGGCTTGAATCGCTCCACGTCCACGCCTCGGGGCAGGTAATAAAGTTTATCCTCCGGAAAACCCTGGATCCGGAAAGTGTCCGCGGCCTTTTGGGAAAGGACAAAGAGCAGGTCGGCCAGATCGTACTCTTCGATGAAGCGTTCCCGGGTCTGGAGCAGATTCTCTTTCCAATTCCGCGGCGTTTCTGACGGTGCGGCCGGCAGGCGCTCGCCGACTTTTCCCCGGTCGCGGTGCCAGGTGGGAATCTCGACGATCGACGGGATGCCCATCTTTTTCGCGACCCGCAACGATTGGAGGCAATCGCCCGACCAACTGTGGAAAAGATCGTAGCGTCCCGTGGCCAGATGACGCGACGCTACCCAGTCGAGGTACTTCTTTTTCGCGCCGTAATAGTAGGGCCGATCGAGAAACGAAATCAGCCGGACCGGATGCCAGCGGAGCGAGTAGATGAGCCGCGCCGGGATTTCGCTCTGCCGGTTATCGTAGGCAATGGCGCGGCCGAGAAAACCGCCGCGATGCGACGCGCGCAGGGTCTCGAACGCGTCCGTGTCCAACCCGGAGCCGCCGATGCGCGCAAAAATCGAGTAGAGCAAATGCTTCGGCAGCACGCGGTGCTCCCGAGGGGCCGGATGCAAAACAGGAGGGGCGTTTAGAGTTTCACCCACCATCGGCTAACAAGTATTGTGGCGTTCGCAGCCAAGTAAAGCGTCCATGTCGTCCCGCAAATGCAACTTACCATAGGAATCGTTCGGCGCGGTTTTTCTTCCGGCGGGGGGGCGGAAGCATACCTGAAGCGGCTGGCGGCGGCGGTCGCCGAAACGGGACATCAGGTTTCGCTTTTCACCGCGGCGGAATGGCCGGCTGAGGAATGGAATTTCGGGCCGATCGTGCGCCTGCGGTCGACGAGTGCGGTCGGGTTCGCCGATGAGCTGGAAAAAGTATCGCGCGCGAACTGCGATGTTTTATTGAGCCTCGAGCGAGTCTGGCGCTGCGATGTTTATCGGGCCGGAGACGGCGTCCATCGCGCCTGGCTCGAAAGGCGCAGCCAAATCGCGGGACCGTTGCAGAAGCTCAGCCGGCTGTTCAATCGCAAGCATTCTGCCACGCTGTCCCTCGAAGAATCGCTCTTCGCGAAAGCCGGCGCCGGGCGGGTCATCGCGAACTCGCGCATGGTGAAGGAGGAAATTGTCCGCATCTATGGATATCCCGCGGACAAGATCGATGTCGTCTACAACGGTCTTCCGCTCGAAACCATGCAACGCGACGAACTGGATCGGGCGAAAACGCGGGAAACGTTCGGACTCAGCCACGACGACGTCGTGGTTCTTTTTGCGGGCTCCGGTTGGGAACGCAAAGGGCTGCGCTTCGCCATCGACGCGATGGAACGCCAGGACGCGCGAATGAAATTCCTGGTCGCCGGTCGGGGCGAGCCGCGAAAATTTTCCTCGGCGCGTGTCCAGTTCCTCGGCGTCGTTCGAGAAATGCCTTCGCTTTACCACGCGGCCGACATCTTTCTGCTCCCGACGGTTTACGATCCATTCTCAAACGCATGCCTCGAAGCGCTCGCCGCGGGCCGGCCCGTGATCACGACCCGCGCCAACGGTTTTTCCGAGATCATCGAAAACGGCCGGCACGGCACGATCGTCGACGATGCGCGCGACATCGAGGCGCTCGGCGCCGCACTCCAGCTCTGGTCCGACCCTGCTCGGCGCGCGCAGGCTCGGCTCGACAATCTCGCGCTGGCCGCGCGGTTCGATATTTCCGCTAATGTCGCCCAGACGTTACAGATCCTCACTCAGATCGCCGCGAGGGCCGCGCGTAATATAGACTTGTAGTCTGTCCGTCGAGCGGAGTTGAACTCCGCGTTTCTGCGGAGCGGACAGTATGTCCGCGTGACGGGACAGACTAAAAGTCTGTGTTACGTCAGATCGCCGCCAAGGCCGCGTCGACGTGAGGGAAAATAATGAACACCTGGTCGAGCCGTGCGATTTCGAAAATAGGTCGCACGTTTTCCTGCAATCCTGCCAGGATAAATTTCCCGCCGTAGGCCTCGACGTTCTGCATCCCTTCGATCAGGACCGCAAGCCCTGAACTGTCGATGTAAGTGACTGCCGACATATCGACCACCAGCCGCTGCGGCTTTTGTTCGATCATCGCTCCCAACGCCGCGGCTATCCGCGGCGACACGTGCAAGTCTATTTCGCCTTCCAGCGGCAAGACATTTGGAGCGTCGGGCAAAGTCATACGATTAAGGTTCGAAAGACGTTCTTCTACCGGCCGTGAGCAATCGATTACCAGCCGAGTTTTCGTTTCACTTCGTCCACATTCGCCAGATCCTCAAAGAGAAAGTCGGGTTCGCATTCCGCCAGCCGCTCCCGGGACCAGGAACCGGTCGCGACCGCGATTGTCCGGGCGCCGAAGGCCTTTCCGCAGTTGATATCGTGACCGGTATCGCCAACGACATCCACTTGCTCCGGGTGAAATTGAAAGCCGGCATGCGTCGCCGCGCGATCGACCGCGCAAGGGCCGAGCGCATTGCGATCGTGGTGATCGTCGGCAAAAGCCCCGAATGGAAAGAAATGCCAGAGATCATAATATCCAAGTTTCAATCGCGCCCCGCGCTCGAGATTTCCTGTAAGCAGTCCGAGGGTCTTATTCCGCTGCCGCGCCAGATCTTCGAGCAATTCGCGCACACCGGGCAGGACGCGCCCATTGCGCTTCGGCAATTCCTCCGGCAGCAGCGCGACGTAGCGATCGAGAAATGAATCCACGTTTTCCGGCGTCAATTGTTTGCCGTATTTTTCCAGAATTTGGCGCGCGATCGACGTATCGGTACGGCCTGCGATCTCGACTCCGCTCAAATCTCCCTCGCCGCCGAACCACTCGATCGTGGCGCGAATAAGCGCATGTTGTCCGGCCGCGCCCGTATTCACGAGGGTCATATCAATATCCCAAAGAATTAGCCGCCGCTCTTCCATAAACGCAGCGCACCTTTCCCTGTCATGCTGAGCTTGTCGAAGCATCTCTAAATTTTCTGCCGATCATGCCCCGCTGCCGGAAAATTTAGAGATTCTTCGCCTCCGCTTCGCTCCGCTCAGAATGACAGTTAGAAGAAGCGCGACTCGGCTTTTGCTTGTCGAAGTCGCATCGCCCGCCAAAGTTCCGGCATGTCAGGACCGATCTCCGTCAAAGCTGCACTCGCGAGTACCGCGCCGATTTCTGGCATGCAGGTCCAAGGCTGGGTCCGCACCCGGCGCGACTCGAAGGATTTTTCGTTCATCGAGCTCAACGACGGCTCGTGCCTGCGCAGCCTCCAAATCATCGCGAAGAGCACGCTGCCGAATTATGCGGACGTGCAGCGGCTTCAGACCGGCGCGTCCATCGCTGTGCGCGGCGACCTCGTCGCGTCGCAGGGGAAAGGCCAGGCGTGGGAAGTCGTCGCGAACGAAATCGAGATCGTAGGTCCGTCGGACGACACCTATCCGCTCCAGAAAAAAGGGCACACGCCGGAATTCCTCCGCGAGATCGCGCATTTGCGGCCGCGGTCGAATCTGTTCGGCGCCGTATTCCGCGTCCGCAGCCGGCTCGCGTTCGCCATTCATCAATTTTTCCAGGAGCGCGGCTTTGTTTACGTCCACACGCCGATCATCACGGGGAGCGATTGCGAAGGTGCGGGCGAACTGTTCCGCGTGACGTCGCTCGACCTCAAGCAGCCGCCTCGGCGCGCCGACGGTTCCATCGATTATGCGCAGGATTTTTTTGCGCGCTCGACCTACCTCACCGTGAGCGGGCAACTGGAAGGTGAAGCGTTCGCCTGCGCGCTCTCGAAAATTTACACCTTCGGCCCAACCTTCCGCGCTGAGAATTCGAACACGTCCCGGCACGCAAACGAATTCTGGATGATCGAGCCGGAGATGGCGTTCACGAATCTGAACGGCAACATGGATCTCGCCGAGGAGACCGTGAAATATCTTATTCGCGATATCAAAACGAATTGCGCGGAGGACCTCGGCTTGTTCTCGAAGTTCGTGGACAAAGAACTAAGCGCGCGGCTCGACTTCGTGATCGACCGGCCGTTCCAACGGATCACTTATACGGAAGCCGTCGAGCTTTTGAAAAGGAGCGGTGAGAAATTCGAATTTCCGGTCGCCTACGGCGCGAACCTGCAATCGGAGCACGAACGGTGGCTGACCGAGAAACATTTCAAATGTCCGGTGACCGTTTTCAATTACCCGCAGGAGATCAAGCCGTTCTACATGCGGTTGAATGATGACGGGAAGACCGTGACCGCGATGGATGTCCTGGTTCCCGGAATCGGCGAGATCGTCGGCGGCAGCCAGCGCGAAGAGCGGCTGGAAGTGCTCGAAGAAAACATGCGCCGGCACCAGATGGATCCGGCCGATTACAAATGGTACCTCGATCTGCGCCGTTACGGCACCGTCCCGCATTCCGGTTTCGGCCTCGGGTTCGAGCGCATGCTCATGTTCGTCACCGGCGTCTCGAACATCCGTGATGTGATTCCGTTCGCGCGCACGCCGGGCAGCGCGGAGTTTTAGGGTGTGGAATGTCTGGCGACGGAACATAGGCTTTCAGCCTGTGCGCCCAGCCGACATTCTGTCTGCTGCAACGAGAACAGCGGAGTAAAACTCCCGCTGGCCGCACAGGCTGAAAGCGTATGTTCCGTGTGCGCTACATTTTCTTGTCGTCCCACGCGGGAACGTTCTAACTTCTGAATTCAACCACGAACAAAATCCATGATCACTAACCATCGCCGAAGTCTTGTCTCAGCCATCGCTCTTGCCGCTGTCGTCACTCTAACGATAAATCAATCGCTCCGGGCCGCGGACGATCTTGGCCCGATCAAAGCCGAGATCACGAAGCGCCACGATGAAGCGCTGAAGCGTCTTCAGGATTGGATCAAGCTGCCGTCGATCGCGGCGGAAAATCTTAACTCAGCGGAAGGCGCGGAATACATGGCGACACTGGCGAAGGACGCCGGATTCCAGCAGGCGACGGTGATTCAGACGGAGGGGAAGCCAGGCGTCTTCGCGACGCTGGATGCGGGCGCGGCAAAAACGGTCGGGCTTTATTTCATGTATGACGTGAAACAGTTCGATCCGAAGGAATGGACGTCGCCTCCTCTCGATGCGGCGCTGATTGATAAGCCAGGATTAGGAAAGGCAGTGGTCGGTCGCGGTGCCGTGAATCAAAAGGGGCCGGAGTCGGCGTTTCTCGCGGCGCTTCATGCGATCAAGGGCGCTGGGAAAAAGATGCCGGTGAACCTGGTGATGGTGGCGGAGGGCGAGGAAGAAATTGGTTCGCCGCATATCGGGCAAATCGTGCACAAGTCGGAAGTGCAGGCGGCGCTCGCGAAAACCGTGGGCGTCTTCATGCCATCCTCGATGCAGGATCTCGATGGCATCGTCACGGTGAGTCTCGGCGCGAAAGGCGTGGTCGAGCTGGAGTTGGTTTCGACCGGCGAGAAATGGGGGCGCGGGCCGGGGAAGGACATTCATTCGTCACTGAAAGCGATGGTCGATAATCCGGCCTGGCACTTGGTCAAGGCGCTCAACACGCTCGTCTCGGAGGATGGCAACGAAATCGCGATCGATAATTATCCGAAGCCGCGTCCAATCAGCGATGAGGAAAAGAAGATGATCGCGGACGGCGCGAAGATTCGCAGCGAAGCGCAGGCGAAGAAGCAGATGAGCGTGCAGCGTTGGATCAACGATCTGCCGTGGGAGCAGGCGAATATTCGTCTGGAATCGCAGCCGACCGCGAACATCGAAGGGCTCGTTGGCGGTTACACCGGTCCCGGAGGGAAAACGGTGCTGCCGCACAAGGCGGTGGCGAAAATGGATTTCCGATTGGTGCCCGATATGAAAGCGGCGGACGTGGTGCCGGCCATCAAGGCGCATCTGGCCAAGCGCGGTTTCGGCGACATCGAAGTAAACATGAGCGGCGGTTATGATCCCACGCAGAGCGCGGCGAGCGCGCCGTTAATTCAAGCACAGATCGCAGTGTTAAAACGCGCCGGCATCGAGCCGGTCATGTGGCCGCGTAACGCCGGCTCGTATCCGGGTTTCGTCTTCACCGGCGAGCCGTTAAAATTAGCCTCGGGCCATTTCGGTCTCGGTCACGGCAGCGGCGCGCATGCGCCGGATGAATATTACGTGATCGAGTCGACGAACCCAAAGATTCAGGGCTACGACGGCGCCGCGATGTCGTTCGTGGAATATCTCTACGAGCTGGCGAAGTAGCTGTAGCGGCGGTCTATGACCGCCGTTATCGACCAACGAAAACGCATGCGGCGGTCAATAGACCGCCGCTACAGGTCTACTTCTTCTTGCCTTCGCCGGGCCGATAATCTTCCTCGGCGGCTTCGAATGCTTTCTCGAGGCCGACCATGTCTTCGCCCGGACGCAGGTTGTCGAACGCTTCGGATTCGCGCTTGAGCTCTTCCTCGGAATAATTCGCGGCCTTGATCGAGAGACCGATCCGGCGCTCGACTTTGTCCACCTTGATGACGCGGGCTTCGACTTCCTGGCCGACTTTGAGCACGTCCTTGACCTTCGCGACGTGATCTTCGCTGAGCTGCGAAATGTGGACGAGCCCATCGATGTCGTCCTGCAATTGGACGAACGCACCGAAGCTCGCGAGCTTCGTCACCTTGCCGGTAACGAGATCGCCGATCTTGTATTTCGTGTCGATCTCTTTCCACGGATCGTCGCTCAGCTGTTTGATGCCGAGACTGATCCGCTGGTTTACCTTGTCGATGTCGATCACGACCGCTTCCACTTCGTCGTTCTTCTTAAAGACTTCGCTCGGATGATTGATCTTGCGGGTCCAGCTCAAATCGGAGACGTGGATCATTCCGTCGATGCCGTCTTCGAGCTCCACGAACGCGCCATAGGCGGTCATGTTGCGGATCGCGCCCTTCACATGGCTGCCAATCGTGAACTTCTTCTCGATCTCATCCCACGGATTCGGTTCGAGCTGGCGCAGGCCTAACGAAATCTTCTGCTCTTCCTTGTTCACACCGAGCACGACCGCTTCGACTTCCTGGCCTTGGGTGAGAATATCGGACGGCCGCATGATCCGTTTCGTCCAGGATAATTCGGAAACGTGAATGAGTCCCTCGACGCCTTCCTCCAACTCCACGAACGCGCCGTACGGCACCAGGTTCGTGATCTTGCCTTTGACGTGCTGACCGGCCGGGAACCGCTCTTCGATTTGGTCCCACGGATTCTTCTGGGTCTGTTTCAGGCCTAACGAGACCCGCTCTTTCTCTTTGTTAATGTCGAGCACGACCACTTCGAGCGGCTGGCCGACCTTGAGCAGCTCGCTCGGGTGTCCGAGCCGGCCCCAGGTCATGTCGGTGATATGGAGCAAACCATCCATGCCATCGAGATCGATGAACGCGCCGAAATCGGTCAGGTTTTTCACGTTGCCCTGGACACGGTCGCCGACCTGGACGCTCTCGAGGAATTTCTGGCGCTTCTCGCTCCGTTCCTGCTCGATCAATTCGCGCCGGCTCAGGACGACGTTCTTCCGGTCGTCGTTGATCTTGACGATCTTGAAATCGTAGGTGTTGCCGACGAACTGCTGCAAATCTTTCGGCGGGATGATGTCGATCTGGGACGCCGGCAAAAACGCTTCGACGCCGATGTTCACCATGAGTCCGCCTTTGACGACGGACTTCACCTTGCCCTTGATCAACCCGTCGCCGGCGAAAACTTGCGCGATCTTGTTCCAATTCTGCCGGTAAGCCGCCTTCTCTTTCGAAAGCACGACCATGCCCTCGTCGTTTTCGAGACGCTCGAGGAGCACTTCCACTTCGTCGCCGACTTCCATCGATTCGATGTCCTCGAACTCGGAGGAGGGAATGACTCCCTCCGATTTGTAGCCGATGTCGACCAGGACTTCGCGCGGGCGAATCTCGAGAACGCGTCCTTTGACGATGCTACCTTCTTTGAACTCGCGGTACGAGCTCGCAAGTAAATCCTGCATTTGCAACATAAGGGTAAGTTTTCTCCTCGCGGCGCGGAGCCGCATTTCTGTCTCTCGCGCCGGCGCCTGTCGCCACGCGGTCCAGAAAGGGGGAGGAATACTAGCCCGAAGTTAGGCGCGGTCAACCGGGGAGGACGATAAGGAATCTGGGGAGCGCACGCGCCCTCGCGTGCTGGTTTCGGCGCCTCGCCGAAACAATCTTTCATCGCCGCGAATGAAGTTCGCGATGGCGAGGGCGCCATCGCCAGCACGCGAGGCGCGTGCGCTCCCCAGATCAACTTGCGGCCACCCTTCGAAACAAGAGCGCCTCCATCTTGAGCCTCACGAAAATCTCCGCATATTGATTAATCCGCCAAGCGTGTCCCTCGCTTTCTGGAAATGAAGAATCTTGTCCTAACTCTCGCCCTTTCCCTCGCCACATCTGTGTTCGCGGCGTCGCCGGCCGAGCAACAGCTTTCCGAGGCCATTAAAGCGCCGAATCTCAGCGTCGTCCATCTCTGGGCGCCGTGGTGCTCCAATTGCCAGGCGGAATTGAAAAGCGGCGGCTGGTTGAAAACGGTGAAGGCAAACCCGGAGGTGAAATTCTATTTCGTCTCGGTCTGGAACGGCGGCGACGACGGCAAAGCGATGCTCACTAAGTACGAGCTGGCGAATCAGCCCAACGTCACGATCCTGGCTGATCCCAGTCCGCGGAACGGCGACGCGAAGATCAAACGTTTCCTCGATATGCCGTTGAGCTGGATCCCAACGACGTGGGTTTACAAAGGGGGCGATCTTCGTTACGCGCTCAACTACGGCGAAATCCGGTTCGATGTTCTCCAGCAGTTTTTCGCCGACAGCAATTCAAAATGGTAACATAACGGCGAAGTTAATTTGCGCATGATGCAGCTCTCTCACGCCGCCGCCGCCCACCAGAAACCGCCCTCCATTCTTTCGCTGATCGGGGACACGCCGCTCGTCGAAGTCACCCGGCTCGAGACCGGTCTCTGCCAGCTCTTCCTGAAACTCGAAAACTACAATCCCAGTGGATCGATCAAGGATCGCATTGCGCTCTCGATGATCGAAGCGGCTGAACGCGACGGGCGACTCGCGCCTGGCGGGACCATTATCGAGGCGACGGCGGGCAACACCGGTCTTGGTCTCGCGTTGATCGGTGGTGCCAAAGGTTACCGAACCATCCTCGTGATCCCCGACAAGATGTCGCAGGAAAAAATCGCGCACGTCCGCGCGCTCGGGGCCGAGGTGCGGCTCACGCGCTCCGACGTCACGCGCGGACATCCTGAATATTACCAGGACATGGCGGCGCGGTTGGCCGCGGAAATTCCCGGCTCGTTTTATGTGAACCAGTTCGGCAATCCGGCGAACCCAATCGCGCACGAACGCGGGACCGGTCCCGAGATTTGGGAGCAGATGGGTCATCATCTCGACGCGGTGGTTTGTGGGGTAGGCTCCGGCGGCACGATCACCGGCCTTTCGCGTTTCTTCAGCCGGGTGCAGCCCCATTTGGAAATGGTGCTGGCTGATCCGGCGGGCTCGATCCTGGTCGATTACGTGAAGACGGGAAACGTCGGCACCGCCGGGAGCTGGGCAGTCGAAGGGATTGGCGAGGATTTCGTCCCCGAAATTGCCGACCTGTCTCGCGTCGCCGAGGCTTATACGATCGACGACGCGGAAAGCTTTTCGACCACGCGCGAGCTCTTACGGCAGGAAGGAATTCTCGCTGGCTCATCCACCGGCACGCTTCTGGCCGGCGCGCTTCGTTATTGCCGCGCCCAGACCGAGAAGAAGCGGGTCGTCACTTTCGTCGCCGATGACGGGAACAAATATCTGTCGAAGATGTACAACGATTTCTGGATGGCCGAGCAGGGGTTCACGGCCCGGCCCGCTCATGGCGACCTGAGCGATCTTATCAGCCATCGCTACGAAGCGGGCGAAGTCGTGACGGTCGGGCCTAACGACACGTTGCTCACCGCCGTAAAGCGGATGCGCGCCGCCGACGTTTCGCAAGTGCCGGTTGTGGACGAGAACGGGAAGGTCGTTGGACTTTTGGATGAATCCGACGTGCTGGTGAAAGTGCATCACGATCCGGAGCGTTTTAATCACGCGGTGCACACCGCCATGACCGATCGGCTCGAAACGCTCTCACCCGCGGCGAAAATGAAAGATTTACTCGAAGTCTTCGATCGCGGCCGGGTCGCGATCGTCATGGACAACGACAAGTTCCTCGGCCTCATCACGCGCAGCGATCTGCTTTCGTATCTCCGCCGTCAAATGCCCTCATGAAAATCTTGGTGGGCTATTGGATCCGGCCGAAGCGGCGGAACATAGACATCCTGTCTGTGCGCCCAACGGACCTATGGTCCGTTGCCAACCGATTCAGCGAAGACAACGGGTTTGGAAGCCCGTTGGGCGCACAGGCTAAAAGCCTATGTTCCTGGCGGCGGCAAATGCCTTCATGAAAAAACAACACGACATCGCGACGCGCGTCATTCACGCCGGCCAATCTCCTGATCCAACGACCGGCGCGATCATGATGCCGATCTACCAGACTTCGACCTACGTCCAGGAAAGTCCCGGCAAGCACAAAGGCTACGATTATTCCCGCTCGATCAACCCGACCCGGAGCGCTTACGAGCGTTGCGTCGCGAATCTCGAAAGCGGCACCCGCGGCTGGGCGTTTGCGTCCGGCCTCGCGGCCATGGCCACCGCACTTGACGGGCTCGATAGTGGATCGCACGTCCTCGTCAGCGACGATCTCTACGGGGGCACTTACCGCCTTTTCGAAAGAGTGCGGCGCCGTTCGGCGAATCTCGATTTCACCTTCATCGACATGAGCGACGCGTCGAAAGTGGAAGCAGCGATGCGGCCGAACACGCGGATGGTCTGGGTGGAGACGCCGAGCAATCCGCTCCTCAAGCTGATCGATCTCGCGGCCGTCGCGAAAATCGCCCGGGCGCACCAGGCGATCAGCGTTTCCGACAACACTTTCGCCAGCCCCTGGATGCAGCGCCCAATCGAGTTCGGGTTCGACATGGTGATCCATTCGGCGACGAAATATTTGAACGGCCATTCCGACATGGTCGGCGGCGTGATCGTCGTCGGCGAGAACAAGGAGCTGGGCGATCAGATCGCATTTTTGCAGAACGCCGTCGGCGCGATTGCGGGACCGTTCGATAGTTTTCTGGCGCTGCGTGGATTGAAGACCCTTGCCCTCCGGATGGAGCGGCACTGCGAGAACGCGATGGAGATCGCGCGCTGGCTCGAGAAGGAGGCGAAAGTCGCGAAGATTTACTACCCCGGCCTCGAGCAGCATCCGCAGCATGAATTGGCGAAGAAACAGATGCGCGCGTTCGGCGGAATGGTCACCATTGTTTTGAAAACCGACCTGGCGGGCACGCGCCGGTTTCTCGAAAACACGCATCTGTTTTCTCTGGCGGAAAGTTTGGGCGGCGTCGAAAGCCTCATCAATCATCCTGCCATCATGACCCACGGCTCGATCCCGCCGGAGATGCGGGCGTCGCTCGGGATCACCGATTCACTCGTGCGACTGTCGGTCGGCGTGGAGAACATCGACGACCTGATCGAGGATCTGAGGACCGCGTTCGCGGCAATCTGATCTGGGGAGCGCACGCGCCTCGCGTGCTCGTTTCGGCGCCCTCGCCGAAACATTCTTCCTCCGCCGAATAAAGTTCGCGATGGCGGGGCGCCATCGCCAGCACGCGAGGCGCGTGCGCTCCCCAGATCAGCTGCTGCGTTGTTATTTGAATCGCCGCGAGCTAAGTGTTGCACAAATGGGCAGCAGCTTCGGACAACTTTTCCGCATCACGACGTGGGGAGAATCCCACGGCGGCGGTGTCGGCGTCGTGATCGACGGTTGCCCGCCGCGAATAGAACTGAGCGAAGCAGACATCCAGCGCGAGCTCAATCGGCGCCGTCCCGGTCAGAGTGCCATCGTCACTCCGCGCGATGAAGCCGATCGCTGCCAGATTCTCTCCGGGGTTTTCGAAGGCCGCACTTTAGGAACGCCCATCTCCATCCTGGTGATGAACAAGGACGCGCGGCCCGAAGCCTACGCCGACATGAAATCGACCTATCGTCCCTCGCACGCCGATTTCACCTACGAAGCGAAGTACGGCATTCGAAACTGGCAGGGTGGCGGGCGCGCTTCCGCGCGGGAAACAATCGGGCGCGTCGCGGCCGGCGCTGTTGCGCAAAAAGTTCTGGCGAGGTTGTCTCCTGGATTCGAGGTGATGGCATACGTGACTCACGTATATGACCTAGCTGCGGCGATTGATCCTGCTCTCGTGACCAGAGAAAAGGTCGAAGGGAATGCGATTCGTTGTCCCGACGAAAAGGCGGTGGAGAAGATGATCGCAGCCATCGAGGAAGCCCGCGCCGATGGGGACTCGTTAGGCGGCGTGATCGAATGCGTCGCTCGCGGCGTTCCTGCCGGGCTGGGCGAACCGGTCTTCGACAAGTTGGAAGCCGATCTGGCGAAAGCGATGCTGAGTTTGCCGGCGTCGAAGGGTTTTGAAATCGGCTCTGGCTTTGCTTCCACCCGAATGCGCGGATCGGAGCACAACGACGCCTTTGAAATCCGCGACGGAAAAGTAGGAACGGTGACTAACCGTTCCGGCGGCGTCCAGGGTGGCATCAGCAATGGCGAGAACATTCTTTTCCGGGTCGCTTTCAAACCGACTTCGACAATTGCCCGCGACCAGAAAACCGTGACGGCGTCCGGTGAAGAGACGACCCTGGCCGCGCGCGGCCGCCACGATCCGTGTGTTCTTCCACGCGCGGTGCCGATCGTGGAAGCCATGGCCGCGCTGGTGCTGTGCGATCACGCGCTGCGGCAGAAAGCGATTTCGGATTTCGGATTGCGGATTTCGGATAGTTAAGACGGCGCGAATGTCCCTCTTCCTTTCCGCAATCCGCAGTCCGGTATCCGAAATTCAATCGTCCGCCAGCGGTTCAACACTTTGGCAGATTGTTTTTCTCTCCTTCGCGGCCGTTTTGCTTCTACTCGAGGTCGTTCGCGGATATCGGCTTGGTTTGCCGCGTCAGTTGATGCGCGGCGCAGCTATCATCGCTGCTTACGCGGCCGCCTATTTCGGCGGCCAGCTTCTGCTGCCGCTGCTTCAGCCGATCCTGAAGTGGCCCGATTTCATCCTCACGATGATCGGCGGCGCGATCGTCGCTCTGGTGGTCTACGGTCTCATCGCCAGCCTCGGATCGATTCTCTTCAAGCGGACCGCCCAGCACGGCTCAGCGCCGGTTCGTCTCGTTTACGGTCTTAGCGGTGCCGTGACCGGAATTGTGTTCGGCTTGTTTTTCATCTGGTTGATCCTGGTCGGCATTCGCAGCGTCGGTTCGATTGCCGACGCCCAGGTGCAAGCGCGTCCGCGAACCGACGCGGCACCGCCTTCGTCGCGTACTGACAGATCGCACGCCCTTGAGAATCTAGATGCCGAATCGCTGACCTCTTTCCTGGCGCGACTGAAGAACTCAGTCGAGCTGGGAAGCATCGGTGACCTGCTGAAGAAAACCGATGTTACTCCGCCAGCCGTATATCAAATCCTGAAAGATGTCGGCACTGTCTCCGCCAATCCCGAGAATGCGCGCCGCTTCCTGTCCTTCCCCGGCGCCGTCGAGCTGAGCGAGCACCCGAAGATCGTCGCCCTGCGGAACGATCCCGAGATCGCCGAGCTGATCAGACAAGGCCGGATCCTGGAGTTACTCCAACATCCCCGCGTCCTCGCCGCCGCGAACGATCCCACGCTCGTCGAGCGGGTGAAGCAGTTCGATATCAAGAAGGCGCTGGAATTCGCGGCGAAAAAGGACAATTGAAGATTTCAGATTTCAGATTTCAGATTGCGCTGTTATGAACCCCGAAGAACTAAAAGATCGGACGAAACAATTTGCTCTTCGCATTCTGAAACTGGTGGCTGCATTACCGAAGACAGTGGAAGGCCGCGCGATCGCGAACCAACTGGTTCGATGCGGAACTTCCGTAGCCGCGAATTATCGAGCGACGTGTCGGGCTAGGTCTAAAGCGGAGTTTATTGCCAAGATTGGGGTTGTCTTGGAAGAGGCGGACGAGGCGTTGCTTTGGCTGGAACTCATCGGTGAAGCAAACCTACTGCCGGCGAAACGTGTCGACCCTATTCGTATCGAGGCCAACGAGCTGGTCGCGATCATGGCGGCGTCGCGTAAATCAGCTGCTTCCAATCTGAAATCTGCAATCTGAAATCTGCAATGCTCACCACGATCGGCCTCGAGGTTCATGTCCAGCTGCGGACGCGCTCGAAGATGTTCTGTGCTTGCCCCGTGGAATTTGGCGCGGCTCCGAATTCGCACACGTGTCCGACTTGCCTGGGTTTGCCGGGTGCGTTGCCGGTAGTGAATGCGGAGGCCGTACGTCTAACGATTCTGACCGGGCTGATGCTGGAGTGCGAAATCGCGTCGGAGTCGCATTTCGACCGGAAAAATTATTTTTATCCGGACATGCCGAAGAATTATCAGATCACACAATACGCGCGGCCATTCTGCATGAGGGGCTGGGTACCATTGCACGATCTCGCGTATCCGAAGGACGCGCAGAAAAATATCGAGAGCCCGGACAAGAAAGTCGAGCTCGTCCGGATCCATCTTGAGGAAGATGTGGCGCGCAGTTTCCATCTCGAGAACAGCACCGGAATCGATTTCAACCGCGCGGGCACGCCGCTGCTCGAGATCGTGACCGAGCCTGAAATCAATTCGCCAGAAGAAGCGTTCGCTTTTCTCACGGCGCTGAGACAAATCCTCCTCTACGGCGAGGTGAGCTACGCCGATATGGAGAAAGGGCAGCTGCGTTGCGACTGCAATATTTCTCTGCGGCCGCAGGGGCAATCCGAGCTCGGGGCCAAGATCGAGATCAAGAACATGAATTCGGTCAGCGGGGTCCGACGCGCCCTCGCTTTTGAAGTGCGACGACAAATCGAAGCGCTCGAGCGCGGCGAAACACTTCAACAGGAAACGCGTGGCTGGGACGACAGCGCAGGCGAAACATTTCTGATGCGGACGAAAGAATTTGCGCACGATTACCGGTACTTCCCCGATCCCGATCTGCCGCCGATCCGGACGGAAGCGCTGGTGCGGGAGGCCCGTTCTCGATTGCCGGAACTGCCCGGCGCGAAACGCGAACGTTTCGTGAAACAATACGGCGTGAGCGCCTACGATGCCGGCGTCCTGGCGAACGATCTCGAGCTGGCTGCATACTTCGAGGCCGCGGCGACGGGCGCGCGGCGACCGAAAAGCTTGGCGAACTGGACCCTGAACGATTTGCAAAGCGCGCTCGCAGATGCGGGGCGCTCGATTGCTGATTGTCCGGTGTCGCCGGCGGCGCTGGATGAGCTAGTGAATCTGGTCGAGGCCGGAACGATCAGCGGCAAACAGGCGAAGGAAGTCTTCATGGAGATGTTCGCGAGTGGGAAAACGGCGTCGGCCATCGTGCAGGAGAAAGGGATCGAGCAGTTGAGCGATGCGACGGCGATCGAAGCGCTGTGCGACGAAGTCATCGCCGCGAATCCGAAGCCAGCGGCCGATTTCAGAGCCGGCCATACGGCTTCGCTGAATTTTCTGAAGGGACAAGTCATGAAGCTTTCGAAGGGAACGGCGAATCCGGCGTTGGTGGGTAAGATCTTGGAGCGGAAACTTAGGTAGTGACGTTTTTCCGAAACGTCCGACTTGTTTCCGGTCGCGCTCACCAGCAGAGAATAGTCGGACGGCTCGGAAAGCCGTCCCTACCTGATGAAAATTCTTATCGCGCCCGATAAATTCAAAGGCTCGCTGAGCGCGCGCGACGTTGCGGAACACATCGCGATCGGAATTCGCGATCGTTTGTCGAATGCGACCGTCAGAACTCTGCCGATGGCCGATGGCGGCGAGGGGACGGCGGAGGTGATTTGCGATGCGCGCGGCGGCGAATGGATCACGTGCGCGGCGCATGATGCGTTGGGCCGCGCGATCGATGCGCGTTACGTCTGGCTGCGCGAGAGCGCTACGGCAGTCATGGAGATGAGCGCAGCGGCGGGAATGTGGCGGATTGCGCCGGAAGAGCGCGATTTGCTGAGCGCAAATACTTACGGCGTCGGCGAGATGATGAAGCACGCGGCGGAGCGAGGGGCGAAGGAGATTTTGCTTGGACTCGGCGGCAGCGCGACGAACGATGGCGGACTCGGAATGGCGCGCGCGTTAGGGTTTCGATTTCTTGGGACCGAAGGCGAACTGGCGCGTCCAGGCGAGTTGGTTACCCTAACGGGGATTGTGTCCAACAATGCCGCTGGAAACTTGACCGCTTTAAGCGGTCAAGTTCGCGAAGCGCCCATTCTGGTCTATCCGAAAGTGATTGCGGCGGCGGACGTGAGGAATCCGCTGCTGGGGCGGCGCGGGGCGACGCGCACGTTTGGACCCCAAAAGGGTGGAACGCCCGAGCAACTGGAAATTCTCGAGAACGGTTTAGAGAGATTGGCCGATATTTCCACTCGCTATCTCGGCAGTGATTTTCGCGATACAGCGGGAGCCGGCGCCGCTGGTGGATTGGGATTCGGGCTGATGATCTTCTGCGGCGCCGAAGTGAAATCGGGTTTCGAAGTCGTCGCGGAATTTGTTGGGCTTCGGTCCGCGATTGAAGAAGCAGACGTGGTGATTACCGGTGAGGGCCGGCTGGATGAGCAAACTTTGGAGGGAAAGGCGCCCGCAGGTGTGGCGCGGCTGGCGCGGCAATTGGGCAAACCTGTGTTCGCGATCGTTGGGAGCACCAATCAAGGGATAACCGGTGGCGCGCTTTTCGGCGCGGTCCTTGCCCTGGCCCGCGGCGAGATCACCCCGGAACAATCGGTGGCCCGAGCAGCGACGCTGGTAGAGGAACGGGCGCGAGAATTGGCCGGGATGATGTAGAATAGGCTCCCGTCAATGGAAGAGGAGCCGTCACCCGCCATCGCGCCATTCGTGTTTTCAGACCCAGCCGGCAAACGCTGGCCGCGGCTGCGCCTCGCCCTGCTCATCGGCGGCATCGCGATTTTTCTGGGCACGGTCCTTTTCGTCCAAACGCTTTTTGTCGCGCCCCAATTGAGACTGCCTTTTTCCCTGCGGCAGTTGAAGGGACAACTCAAGCATCTCCAGACCGTGAACCCTGCCGGCCAGGTCGCGACCAACCTGGCGCTCTGGGAAAAGTTTGCCGCCACCAGGCTCGCCGCGAAAAAACCGAAGCCGCCCATCGCCCCGACCCCTCCGGCGCATCCGCGGAAAAAGCTGCCGAACAACGAAGTCCGGCTCGCCTTTTACGCCAATGGCGATCCCTACAGTTACACGTCGCTCGAGCAGCACGCCGCCCAGATCACGCACGTCTGTCCGGAATGGATGGCGATGACCAATGGCGCGGGCGATTTACAGATCGATGCCGATAGCCGGTTGCCGAAGCTCGCCGCGAGCAAAGGGATCGCGCTCATGCCGCTGCTCACGAACCTGGTCGGCGATACCTGGCAACCGGAAGCGGTCGAGAATCTCGCGCACAGTTCGCCGGAGCGACAGGACCGGTTTATCCAGAAAGTGCTCGCGATTTTGAACGACGCGAAAGCGGCCGGCGTAATCATCGATTGGGAGCAGGTCGATCCCGCTTACAAGAAGGACATCACTGCGTTCTTGGATCGTTTCACCGACGCGCTCCACTACGACGACAAGCAGCTCTGGCTCTGCGTCCAGCCGGGCCAGGACCTCGATTACATCGATTTCGATGAACTCTCCGACAACGTCGATCGCTTCGTGGCCATGCTGTTCGACGAGACTTCCGACATCGATCCGGCGGGGCCGCTTGGCTCGCGCCGCTGGTTTGAAGGCTGGCTCAGCGTGCTCATGGACGGCGCGGAGACGAACCAATGGATCATCGCGCTCGGCAGCTACGGCTACGATTGGACCAGCGGCGGGAAAAAAGCGGAGCTGATCAGTTTCCCGGAAGCGATGAGCCGGGCGAGCTACGCGGAAGTGGACAAGACGACGGTCGAAGCGCCGCACTACAATCCGTATTTTTATTATGAGGACGCGGACAAGGACCATTCGGTCTGGTTCCTCGATGTGGTCACGTTCCTGAACCAGGTGCGACGGGTCCGCGAGGCGAAGGCGGGCGGCTTCGCGATTTACCGGCTCGGGACGGAAGACGTGGCCATCTGGGACGCGCTCGGAGTCGCCAACGATTTCAAGATGGATACGGCGACGCGGGCGCCGCTCGAAGTGCTAAAGGGAACGGACACGATCGCGGACGTCGGCGACGGCGAAATTGTTTCGGTCGATGAATCGACGGCGGACGGGTATCGGACGCTGGCCGTGGACAACGACGGTTATCTCACCGCGATCTATTCAAAGTTCCCGCAATTTCCGACCCTCTATCACCAGGGCGCCGGCGGGCCGCACCAGATCGCGCTCACCTTCGATGACGGGCCCGATCCGAAATGGACACCGAAGATCCTCGATATCCTGAAGGCGGAAAACGTGAAAGCCGCTTTCTTTCTCGTTGGGGCGCGGGCCGAGGAATATCCCAACCTCGTCCGGCGCATCGTCGCCGAAGGACACGAGATCGGGAACCACACCTACTACCATCCGAATCTCGCGCTCTGCTGGCCGGAGCATATCCGCGTGGAGCTGAACGCGACGCAGTTGTTGCTCGAAACAATCACAGGTCGCTCGACGACGTTGTTCCGCCCGCCCTACGCCGCTGACACGAGCCCGTCGAAAATTACCGAGCTGGTACCGCTGCAGCTCGCGCAGGATCTCGGCTATCTCGTCGTGCTCGAAAACATCGATCCCCAGGATTGGGCCCGGCCGGGCGCGGACGTGATCCTGCAGCGGGTGAAGCAGCAGCGGCGCGATGGCAGTATCATTTTGCTTCATGACGCGGGCGGCGATCGCGAGCAAACCGTTGAGGCGCTGCCGCGCATCCTCGATTATCTCAAGACGCGGGGCGATTCGGTAGTGCCGATCAGCACGCTGCTCGGGACGACGCGCGATGCCTTAATGCCATCGACCGAAACGCAGGGACGGTCGCTGAGCCATTTCGTTTCTGGCGTCGGGTTCCGGATTTTCCACGCGGCGGAAGAATTTCTCTGGGCCTTCATGATCGTGGCGACGGCGCTGGTTGTTTTGCGAACGCTGATCGTGATCTGGCTGGCGGCGCGTTTCCGGCGGAGCTGGCCCCGCGATTTCGAGGAGCCGATCAGCGTGATCGTCGCGGCGTTCAACGAAGAGAAAGTAATCGCGGAAACGTTGCGCAGTTTGCTGGCCACGGATTACGAGGGAGAAGTGGAAGTTATTGTGATCGATGACGGTTCGGCGGACCGGACCGCGGCGGAAGTCGAGGCGAACTCCGATCCGCGCGTGCGCCTATTGCGCCAGCCGAATCGCGGGAAAGCGCGCGCCTTGCAACGCGGACTCGCCACGATGCGCACCGGCATCGCCGTCTTTCTCGACGCGGACACGCACTGTCAGCGCGACACGCTTCGGCGTTTGGTCGAACCGTTTTCCGATGAAAGCATCGGCGGCGTTTCCGGCCATGCGAAGGTGGGCAACCTGCGCACCTTCATCGCGCGCTGTCAGGCGCTCGAATACACCTGCGGTTTCAATCTCGATCGGCGCGCTTACACGCGCTGGAATTGCATGACGGTCGTGCCCGGCGCGATCAGCGCGATCCGGAAATCGGCGATCGACGATGCCGGCGGCCTGAGCCTCGAGACGCTGGCCGAAGACACCGATCTTACGTTGACGCTCCACAAGCGCGGCCAGCGGATGGTTTATGTGCCGGAAGCAATCGCCTGGACGGAAGCGCCGGAAACGGTGAAGACGCTCGCGCGCCAAAGATTTCGCTGGGCTTACGGAACGTTGCAATGTCTCTGGAAACATCGCGACATGGTCTTCAACTGGAATTACCGCGCGCTCGGTTGGTTCAGTCTGCCCAGCGTCTGGTTTTTCCAGATCATCCTGGTCGCGATCACGCCGATGGTGGATTTGTTCTTGCTCGCGTCGCTGCCGTTCGGCGCCTGGAGCGCGGTGCTGCCGTTCGTGATCGTGTTCCTCAGCATGGATGTGCTCCTCGCGACCCTGGCGTGCATCATCGAACACGAATCGATTCTGGTGGCCTGGCGAATTCTGCCGATGCGATTGATCTACCGTCCGATGCTGAGCTACGTCATCTGGAAAGCGATCCTGCGCGCGGTGAAGGGAGCGTTGGTCGGATGGGGGAAATTGGAACGGACGGCGAGCGTGCCCGCGCGGGCTTGAAGAATGACGAATGACGAATGTCGAATGACGAAGGAAGTCCGAATGCTCAAATGACGAATCTGTGATCGCATCGCGCCTCGGAAATTTCGGATTTCGACATTCATTCGTCATTCTTCATTCGTCATTCGTCATTTTGGCCGTCAGCTGCCTCGCGATCGTCGCGTGTCGCAAATCCCAACCGCAAAAATTACCAATCGATCCCAACGCGTCGGTGGAAGTTTTGCTGCCGGCCAACGGCTCCTACACCGGCGCATTCATGGACTTCGGAGACGCGGAGGACGATGTGACTCTGGAGACGATTGAGGAATTCGAAAACATGGTGGGCAAACACCAGGCGATCATCGCTTCCTCCAGTTACTGGGGAGAACAAAGTTTCCCGACTCGGAATCTAAATGTGATCTGGCGGCACGGCGCGATGCCGCTGGTGTTCTGGTCGCCCTGGGACCGGCCTTACACCCAAAACCGCGGGCCGGATAAATTTAGTCTTAACGAAATTGTTGCCGGGAAGTGGGACGCTTACATTGACAAGTGGGGCGATTCCGCGCGCGAATTCGGCAAGCCGATGATCGTGGCCTTCGGAGTAGAGATGAATGGCGATTGGTTCCCGTGGTCGGGCTGGTTTTACGGCGGAGAAGAATGGGTCGGCGATGCGCCGGATGTGTGGGAAGGGCCGGAGCGTTTCAAGAAAGCGTACCGTTACGTAGTCGATCGCGTCCGGGCGCGCGGAGCGGCCAACGTGAAATGGATGTTTCACACGAACAATTATTCTTACCCACTCGACACCTGGAACTTCGCGCCCGCCTACTATCCCGGGTCCGATTACGTCGACTGGCTCGGCATGAGCGTTTACGGCCAGCAGTTCAAAGACGAACCCAATCCCGATATCCCTTCGCTCGTCGATTGGCCTTACAAGGAATTATGCGGATTGGATCCGCAAAAGCCGGTGATGATCGCGGAGTGGGCCACCGGTGATTTCCCATTTTCAGCCGATGAGAAAGGCATGCTCAAGCCGGCGTGGATCAAGCAAGCCCTCGATCTGTTTCGGACTCGTTATCCGCGCGTTAAAGCCGCGATCTACTGGCACGAACGCTGGCAAAATCCCGACCAGACCTATAGCAACCTGCGGGTAAATTCGTCGGTCGAATCGCTGAACGCCTATCGCGCCGGCGTGGCGCATCCCGATTGGCACGGGGAACTAATTCTGCGGCCGATGGAAAACAACAAACGATAACGTCGCAGGCTCTCGGAGGGACGTGCTTCTGCACGTCCCATTCTCGTGGCGAAGGCGATGCTACTTCTGGGCCGGCAGGGCCTGCTGCCAATCGAGCACCAGCTTCCACGTCCCGCTCGCGTCGATCTGCCAGATCTGAAGGAAATGTCCGGACCTGCCTGGTTGGGTCCGCTTGTCGGAGCAACTGCCGTAACTATAGGCGAGATCGCAGCTGCTGCTCATATCGGTTTTCATTATTTCCATTGTGACGCCGGCCTGCTCCGAGCCGAGCAGTTCTACTCCGGCCTTCTTGCCGACGGTTGGAAATGAGCCGTCGCGATAAAGTCGCACATCATCGCTGCCGAACTGTCGGAATGCTTTGGTGAAATCCAGTCCAGCCGTGGCGATGAACGCGCTCTGAGTTTGCTGCAACGATTCCAACGTTCCTTGCCCGCGATCCTTCGGTGTCACCAATTTCAAGGGAGGTTTGACGTCCGACTTGGTATCCTCAATCCCGCAATCGAGCGCGACCTTCCACGAGCCGTCCTTCTGTTTCTTCCAGACCGAAACGAAGTGCCCGAAGCCGGTGAACTTCTGGTCGCTCTTCTTCCCGCGCCACTTCGACGGGCCGGTGTCGAAGCCGAAATCGCCGCTCCGGGCCATCACGGCGAAGGTCGGTTCCCAGACCAGATCGAGACCGGTTTCCTGGCGCTTGCTCCAGACTTCCTTCCCATTCACGGGCCCCGGCCGAAAGACGATCCCGTCATCGGCGAGAAAGGCCAGGAATGCCGCCCGGGTTCCTTGTTCCTGGCCGGTTTGGTAGAATTTCTTTTCCGCGTCGACCATCGCACGCACTGAGTCTAACGCGGTTTCGGCACCGACCGTTTGAATCGCGAGGACAAGCCCCGCCAGGAAAAGAAATGAACGTGCCCGCATCAGCGAGTCTTCGCGCCACCCGGGCGCGTTGCCAAGGAACAAATGTAGAGGCTTTTCTTTTTCGCGGGTTTGAATAGAACGCGTTCATGGATTTGGAAGAGGCCGGAGCCTGGCTCGAAGCGCCCGGGATGGAGAAGATCCCTCTGCGCGGCAACTGCTCGTTAGGCAGGTCGCCCAAGAGCGCGGTCGTCCTGGACTCGCCGAAGGCTTCGCGCCGCCACGCCATCATCAATCTGCAAAATGTGGGCGAGTTCTGGCTCATCGATCTCGGCAGCAGCAACGGGACTTTCCTGAACAAGCGCCGTGTCCATCAACCGGTCCGGCTTTGCGACATGGACCAGATCACCGTGGGCGATTCGCCGTTTACCTTTCGCCAGCCGGAAGAAGTCACCAGCGAAATGCGCACCACCCTCGCGCAGCAAACCATTCGCGAGACGGCGAACATTCCCGTCTGGCTGCTCGTCGCCGATATCGAGAATTTCACGCCGCTTAGCCGGAGCATGGTGAGCGACAAGCTGGCGTTGCTCGTGGGCAGCTGGGTCGCCGCCTGCAAGACAATCGTCGAGGAACATCACGGCGAGATCGACAAGTATCTTGGCGATGGGTTTCTCGCTTACTGGCATGACGACGAGAAAAGCGCGGAGAACGTCGCCGCCGGCCTAACGAAACTGAAACAGCTTCAGAAGGTCGAACCGCGTTTCCGGCTCGTGTTGCACTACGGCCTGGTCTCGAGTGGTGGGCTGCGGTCGATGGGTGAGGAGAGTCTTATCGGCAAGGAAGTCATCTTTGTCTTCCGGATGGAAAAACTGGCTGGCTCGTTAGGTATTCATCTCATGGCAAGTGCCGCCGCGCAGAAGAAGCTGGGTCCGGCCGTTCCATCCCAGCCAGCCGGCAGCCACCCGCTCAAAGGCTTCGAAGGCAGCTTCGAGTTCTTCAAGTGCTGAACTGCGCCGCCGATAGTAGGTTCGACTTTGTCGCGGTTAGCGCCAACGGCGCCCTTCAATTCAAGCCTGGGGCATCGCCCCAGGATTTTGATGGAAGAGTGAAGTAAGCGCTGAAAGCGCGTTTCAATATGCGGCGGGTGACACATGCCTCCCAGTAACTCTCGCCATGAGTCGCGCCTTCAGCGCTGGCGCTCATAGGTTACGTTGAGCACCCTGGGGCGTCGCCCCAGGCTGAGTGTTGAACGCCGCGCCTTCAGCGCTAAAGGCCAGCGGCCAGTCTTACTTCGCGCGGCGAAAGACCAGTCCGTTCGGATCGTTGATCCGCGTTAGCTGGTCGCCGTCCAATTTGTAAACCGACGTTTCCGCGATCGGCGAGCCAAAGCCTTCGATGACGGGATTAGGAACGGTCTTGGGCGACCAGTCGCTAAGCTGGCCTGGGCTCCATTGAATCGTGATGCTGGTGCCTTGTTCGGTGCAATCGATCGAGCTGTAGGTCCAACGGCGTTGCAGCTCATGGATCGAGCTGTAGAACGGTTTGTCGGGAGTCGAAGTGTTAGTGGTGTCCAGGGTCTTGGTTGCTTTGCCGTCCTTGATGATGAGCGTGAACGTTCGACTGATCGTTTGCTGATTTTCCGGATTGGTTTTTGACTGCGCGGCCAGCCAGGTGCCGTCGAACAACTTCTTCGGCTGGCGTGAGACGTTGGACTGCTGCTTCGGTTGTTGCGTGCGGCGCGGCTGGGATTGCGGCTGGCGCTGTTGATTGCGCGATGCCTGGTCGATGAAGGCGCGGACGACGGTATCGAGCTGGGCCGATGAGGTGACCGCGGTCGCAAGCAGGAAGGCGACGGGCAGAAGATACTTGGTAGGTTTCATATCATTTCGTTAACCTCCGGTGAAGTCATTCAACGGAACAACCGGTTGAGCGTTTGGTGCGTTCTGCGTGGTCGGCACAACGGGAAGATTGCTCGGTGCGACCGAGGACTGCGGCTTGGTGACGCTCTTAAACGGGTTCACGTCTTTTGCCTTGTCGGCCATACCGCTGGTGCGGTCCGTGGTCGATGCCGGTGCTTGCTGCGGAGCGGTCGTCGATGTCTGGGTCGTGACAGTCTTTGTGAGCGCCGGCTTATGAAACACAAAATACCAAAGGCCGATCGCGCCCAGGAAAAACAGGAACAACGCGGCCGCGCCGCCAATAAGGAGGGCGATCCTGGCGGAGCTGGGCCCGGCTGGTTTCGGGAGAGGCGGGGCCGTTCCGGTCGCGGTCGCCGGGATTGGAACGCTTGCGGTGGCTATCGTCGGCGGCTGAATGGCGCGCTCGGCCCGGACCGTTTTCGGCGAAGCAATCTCCAGGCGTTGCGCGACCTCGACAAAGGACTGCGGACGCCGCGCCGGATCCTTCGCGAGACACGCCGCGATCACTTTCTCCCAGGTCTCGTCCACTAGTTCGCCCTCGACCTCCAGCTCTTTGCGCCGCGCCGCCATGGTCGGCGGAATTTTTTCCCGGATCTGGCGATCGACGTTCCCGGACGAAAACGGCGGTTTGCTCGTAATCAGCTCGTACATCGTCGCGCCGAAGGAATAAACGTCATCGAGGGGGCTGCCGCGTTCGCCGTCGAGTTGCTGCGGGCTCATGAACACCAGGGTGCCGCTCCGGCCGCGCTCCATTGTCAGCATGCTCACCGAATCGCTTAAGCTGCGTGAGATTCCGAAATCCGAGACCTTCAGGTCGCCGCGCTGGTTCACCATCAGGTTCGCCGGCTTCAGGTCGCGATGAATAATGCGGGCGTGAGTATGCGCGTAGTCGAGCGCGTCACAGAGCTGGCTGGTCCAGTCCGCCAGCTCGTGCGGCTCGAAGACCTTGTGCGCTTTGTCCGCGCGCAAATTCGAAAGCGTATCGCCGTCGACGTATTCCATCGAGATGCAGCCCGACTGGTCGCTGTGCACGAAATCGTAGATGCGGACGATGTTTTTATGGGTCAGGTCGAGGCTGCGCCGCGTCTCGCGCTTCATGTCGCCGAGGACCGCGCGATCGTGCACGATCAGTTCCGGGAGGAATTTCAGGGCAACGTTTCGCTCCAGCTCTTCATCGCGCGCCAGCCAGACAACACCCATGCCGCCGCGACCGAGGGTTTTGATCAACGTGTAGCGATTAAAGACCTTCTGCCCGCCACCAAAGTCGCGCATGGTCGCGTCCAAACCCGGGGCGGATGTGTCCCCACTCATGGCGCGATCCTAACTAGCAGGCGAAATTTGATAAAGCAAAAAATCGGGCGCGAAGTCATGCAGCATGGACGGCTGGCGCCGGAAAGTTTGCCAGCTCAAGACAAAAGCGATGACTCACGGCGTTTCGTTACGATGCCCAGACTGTTGAAACCGTTCCTGGCGATCGCGACGATTTTCTCCTGGGCGGTCTGGCAAGCCCCGCAACTTCACTCGGCCGATTCCGCGCCGAAATTGCCCATGGAATTTCCGATGCAGGTCGGTGAGGGCATGCCCACCGTTGAAGTGATGGTGAACGGCCAGGGGCCATTCGTCTTTGGCTTCGACACCGGAGCGCAGGCCGGACCGCAGATCGATGCGTCGCTGGTCGAAAAACTGAACTTGAAAGCCACCGGCGAAGTCCGGGCCATTGATCCCTCGGGCCGGAACCCGCAAGCGAGCGCCACGGTTAAGCTCGATTCCCTGTCGATCGGTAGCCTGCGTTTTACCGAAGTCACCGCCGCTTCGCGTAACTACAAGAACTCGCCGCGGCCCTTGAAGGTGGACGGCATCCTCGGTCTGAATCTGTTCGCTGACTATCTGGTTACCTTAGATTTTCCGGCAAAGAAGCTTCGCCTCGAGAAAGGCGAGCTACCCAAAGCCGACGGCGCGGAAATCCTCGACTACAAGAACGCCGCCGGCATCACCCAGGTGGAGCTAAGTGTCGGCGACAAGAAGATCAAAGCCCACCTCGATAGTGGGAACGCAATCGGCACCTTCGTTTTTCCCACGGCCTTCGTTGAAAAGTTATCGTTGGCTGGCGAGCCTCGCGTCGTCGGCCGCGCCCGAAGCGCCAGTGGCGAGATGGAGATCAAACAAGTCCAGTTGAAGGACGTAGTGAAGTTAGGTCGCCACGAATTCGCTGACGCCACCGTGACCTATCCCGCGCTCGGCGACATCGGCAACGTCGGCGTCAAGGTCCTCAGCCAATTCGTCATCACCTTCGACCAACAGAACGAGCGGGTCCGGCTAACGCGGCCGTAGAATATCGAAATTCGAAGCACGAAATCCGAAACAAACTCGAATTTCGAAATTGGAATGACGGAAACGGGTTTTTCGAATTTCTGTCTTTGGAACATTCGGATCTTGTTTTGGGCTTCGAAATTCGGGCTTCGAAATTCCTTACTGCCCCGCCACGTAGACCGTGCTGGCTGACTCCGCCTCAGTCAGCGGATTGGGAAAGGTCACCACGTGCGCTCGAACCGTCGCAAACACGCTGCCCAGCAGCTCCAGGAATTCCTCATCGGGCGGATCATCCGACCAGAGCGCGAACACTCCGCCCGGATGCAGATGTGCCGCCAGCGCTTTTAGTCCATCCGCCTGATAGAACGCGGCATTGCCTGGATGCAGCAGGTTGCGCGGAGAGTGATCGATATCCAATAGCACCGCGTGAAACTTTCTTCCCGGCTGCTCCGGATCGAATCCATCCGCCGACCGCGCCGTCTCGAAGAAGTCCGCTTGCACCATCCGGCAACGCGGATCGCCCGTGAGTCTCTTTCCCAGCGGAACCAATCTCCGCTCATGCCATTCGATCACCGGCTGCAACACATCGACGATCAGGAGCGACGCGACCTCACCATGCTCCAGCGCCGCCGCCGCCGTGTATCCCAGTCCGAGCCCGCCGACCACCACATCCCAGCGATCGCCTTTCAACTCGCCTAATCCCAAATGCGCCAGCGCCTCTTCCACTTCATGAAACAAACTCGACATCAGGAACGCCTCGCCCAGCTTTACCTCATAGACGTCGATCCCGCCTAACGACAGCATCCGCCGCCTGCGAAGTATTAGTTCTCCCAGCGTCGTCTCCTGATAATCCAGCTCTTCGAAGTCCTTGCTCATCGTATTGCACCGTAGCACAGGCATCTTGCCTGTGGGGCCAACGGGCGTCTCGCCCGTTGATCTGTCCGGAGCGATTGCTCACGCCCGGCCTACCCACAGGCAAGATGCCTGTGCTACGACCTATTGCACTGCTTCCAATCGCGCGAGCGGGTCCTGATGATAAAATTTCTTCAGCTCCGCGTAGAGCTCCGGATGTTTCTCCTTCAGGGCCTTTGGAGTTTCGAAGAATGCTTCCGTGATCACGGCAAAGAATTCGGCCGGATTAGTCGCGCCATACTGATCGATCAGCGTCTCCTGTCCGCGATCCGCCGCCTCGCCCAGGGCCTGGTATTCCTTCAAAAGAACCCGCGCCCACGAGCGGTAGTGCGAGCGCTTCTCCAGGAGAGGCGCTCCATCGAAGGTCCCGTCCTGCTGGTCAAGCTGATGCGCGAACTCATGGAGCGTGACGTTGTGACCATCCTGGAAATCGCCCGAGTCCCGGCGCACATCGTCCCAGGAAAGAATGATCGCTCCCCGGAGCCACGCTTGGCCGAGCCGGCTTTGGTCGCCTTCGTGCACCACGCCCGCCCGATCGACAAACTTCGACGGCGCCAGGTACGAGCTCGGGTAAACCAGAACGGAATGGAGCCCGGCATAATAATCATGCTCCCGATTGAGCAGAAGAATGCAGGCTTGCGCCGCGATCGTCACCCGGATCTCGTCGGTCATCTCCAGGCCACCGCAGCCTTCAAACTTTTTCTCCGCCAGGAAAACGCGAATAAGCTTCCGCAATTCCGTTTGTTCGTCGTGGGAGAGCAGACGGTAGTAAGGCACCCGCTCACGCAGAATGCCGAGCCAGGCCGCCGGAAACGGCAGCTTGCCCAGTCTCTGCCTTCGCCATTTTCTCAGTGTCCCAAACACGCCGCTACTGAAGGAGTCCGGCGCACCAAGTCAATGAGCCAGTGACTTGCGATTTGCCCTGTAGCCGCCTCGCTCTGTCGAGGCGGAGGGACGCCGCGGGCCGGAACATAGGCATGTTGCCTGTGCGGCCAGCGGATATTTTATCCGCTGTCTTTCTGCAGCAGAGTGCAACTCCGCTGGGCGCACAGACTGCAAGTCTATGTTCCGTCGGCATCGACCTTCGATTGCTGTTAGTTGCTCAAAGCGGAACATGCGCCGGAACAACCTGCCGGCCGCCCAACCCTTCTACGAAAAGCTCGGATTCGAACAAGCGACGCGTTGCCGCGCCTCTTCAATGCCCACACCCTTGCTCGCGTCGAAGGAGCGGACCGCTTCATCAATCGCCGCGAGCATCTCCGGTGTTTCTTCCACTTCCAAGGCCGGATCGATCTCGATCAGGCGGCGGAGGACGGTCTGCCTTTCGCTCGCGTCGAGCCGGGGCAACTCCTCGAGGATTTCCCCTACGCTCATAGGTTCAGATTACGACAGCCGGATTGCGTTCACGCAGATTCCTCAGGACGCTGTAGCCGCCTCGCTCTGTCGAGAGCGTGGTATTACGCTCGCACTGCGACAGAGTGCCGATGTCTTCAAAACTCTGTTTCGATGTTTGCCGGGATTGGTTTCGCGACTCGTTTATTTTGGCAAGTACAACGATGCGAAAACCGACAGCGCGAGCATGAAGACCCATGCGATGACCGTCGTGATAACAATCCTCAGACCTCCCGCTTCCGTCATGTATCGCTCCCACCCCGGCAAATCGCGCTGATGCGCGAAGGCATCGTCCTCGATTCGCCTTAGATACACTGCGATTGTCCGGATACGATCGAATAGTAAAAGGCAGCGAATGCCGCATACCAAGACCACGATCGGCCCGATCCACCAGATGGCGGCATTTTTTAGTTCATTCGGGTGAGTTAATAGCCAAGCGTATACCGCGCCTGTTGCTGCGGCTCCCCAAAACTCAGTTCGGCGCATTTCGTCCAAAACGCGTAGAATTTCGTCACGGAGAGTCTTGTATTGCTCAAGATGGGATAGTTGCGATGGGCTGGCCATAAGAATCGGGTCTGCCTTAGCTACCTTATCCACTAGGAAGGATCATGCCGCACAGCCGTCTTGTTTTAATTAAGTTTCGAATGGAGCGCGCAGAAAAAGAAAATCAGAAATACGACAGCCCCAAAACCGAATAACCCTACCTGCGCTTTGAAGAACCACCATGTCCATTTGCCGTAGGCTTTGCTGTTTGAGCGCATTTCCTCTAGCTCGACGTCATCATGAGGACGTTTCCGAGTGCGAGCGATCTTGGCTGTCAGTCGGTAATCCTCCAATCTTTTGAGGGCGACTAGCAAGCCGGCGAACAGAGAAAAGATGAAGCTCAGGGCATAAACGTAGAGTAAAGGCGCTTCGGGTGCTGCTGCTCTCAAGTGGTCTTCCCTAATCACCGTAACAGTTAGCGCTAGTGCTCCGCCAGCCATGCCGATGATCAGGTTTGACGTGTTGCCGAGCTGCTCTATTGAGCGACCTTGCCATCTCTGGAACGCGTTATCGGGCATATGTTTTTTTCATCATATAACAAGAATGAACGAACTTCATATGGTGGTCGGTTGCGGAGGAACCCGTCTGGACGAGGCGGCCCTGGGCAATGGCGGCGAGGGATTCGGCATTCGGCATAAGGGGTTCGGCTTTCTTGGTTGCGCCGTCCTTTGCTCGAAGGTCCTTGGGGGATCTGGGGGTTGGGGCGGCTGGTTTTCCCTATCTCAGCCGGTTGGCGAGGGCCGCGTCAAGATTTTTTGTTCGCGATCCAGGTTTTCGTCGGCAACGCGCGACTGATTTGGCATTGCTCCAGGGGTCGGCGATGGTGAGCAAAGCGTCATGAAGTCGAAGAAAATGAAGGCATTTAAGAGGCTCGTCTGGGCAAAAGCGGATATTGCAGCCGCGCGAGACCTAACTGAAATTCTGTTAACAAACTTGAAGATTCTACACGAGAATTTGGCATACCGCGCCATTGAGACTGGAATCGTTGTTTCGTATGCGAGGCCATTCGGGGAGAACGATAACTTGGGTACACTCCCGAATGAGTTCCGGCAATTCGACGATGCGGGAGCCCAGATTGCCCACGACGGTATTCTCCGAGCTCGAGATATCCAGGAAGCTCACAATAATCTTCGCGAGCGTGGCTCGTTGATTCAAGCGCCGTTCACCGCGGAGGAGGCCATCAATGTGGAGGTCGAGATAAAAGAGGATGGTAGAACGTTCTGGGAAGTTCGACCTCCGTCTCTAGCCGTGGGGCAAATTGAGCGAATGCTGAAATTGTTCCGCATTCAGGAAGATCGGTTGGAGAAGGAAATACAGTCCTCATTTGCTCTTCTTTTACGAGAACATCCCAAGATGCCGGGTATATACAAACTGGGCGTCGATTTCCCGTAACATACAACCGCTAATCCATCAGGTGGGTCTGAGAGTGAGGCGAATGATTTTCGCCGGGGCTTTCGTTCTCAAGGGAAACCAGTTGCCGGCGCCGTTGGAGACGATGAGGTGGCGGTCGCCGCGCGTTATGGACTGGTGGCTTCCGAAAGGTATTTTTTCCAGCACTTCAGTTCTTTGATTGGTCAACTTTGTTTGGGCGTTTGTAAAAGCGAGATCGCAATTTTGACAGGATTAACGGGATTGAAATGGATTTAAGAACCGCAGCGCGCCGGAACGGTCGTCGCCCAAAGACTAAAGGTGTTCCCATATCCAATGAATAATTTCTTTGATCTTATCCTCTATTAACTCTTCGACGGGACTGAACGGGGTACCATCGAAGTAGCGCGCAATGGTTCCAGGGCCATCGGGGCTTCCATGTCCCTCATCGATGGATTTGCGCCAGCGCTCTGCATGGGTCCGCCACTCCTCCTGGTCGACGAGCTTGGGCGCCGTGAACCAGACGTTCCAGGAGAGCAGGTTGCCAGGCTGGAGTATGTTACCGGAAGCCAGGTTGAAAACATCCATGATCAGTTGGTTAAAGTGATCGACGAGATCGTTATTTGTCTTTTGGATTGGGCCGATCTCGACTTCCACATTTGCAACCGCCCAGGCTTCGTTGTGAATGGCAAAGTCAGGACTTTTAAATAGATCGGTTTGACCAGTCCGCACCGGAAAGATGGGTTGGTCGGGGTTCCCCGAGATATGGGTGGTGACCTTGATCGAGTTGGCTTTGTCCGAGGGGAAGGGCAGTTTGCTATTCTTGAAACTGTTCCACAAAATCTGAAAGATCGGATTTTCGTCTGCGAACGGACTAAACCAAATTTGACCCATCACGGTCATATCCGCTGCGACCTCCATGGTTGTCTCGTTAACCCAACCCCTTTGCCCGGTAACGGTGACTTCTACATTCAGGCAACCTATCTTGGGATGGCAAACACCCTGTTGGGGACAGATGATGGAATAGACCCTTCCGGTATCGGTGTAACCGAGCCGGGAAATGTAGGGAGCGAACATCTGAAAGCACCTTCTGGGATCGGCCTGCCCTTTTTCGGTTTCCCAACTGAACTCAGGCCACTCCACGCCCTGCTGGCGTTGGAGTAAATCGATGTTGGCCATGTTATCCAACAGGGGCAGCGATGAAAGGTCTGGATTTGGATAGGCAAAGGCGGGATTTGATTCGGCGAATCCGCCGAGCCATCCGGGTGGAACGAGGTCCAGGGGTTGATTTGGTTTCATAGAGTTTTTTTTGGTCGGAGTTGGTGAGGGAGGTGGCGCTGACACCGGTTCGATGACGAGAGTGGCAGGATCGCCGGAAACTGGCAAGTCTGGGCGTTTGGGGAACGCTTTAGACAAAATACGTGGTTGGCGGCGTTGGGTTATTAAAAGACCGTTAAGAGGTCATGGAAGATGTCGTCACTCATGAAGAAAGGTGGAAAGTCTGTTTCGTGGAACTGGGGCCTGGGCTCGTCCTGTTTGCCCGCCAGTTTGTCCGCTCGATCGCAGACGCCGAGGACATCGTCCAGGAAGCGTTCGTCCGGTTCTGGCGCAAACAGCATTCGATCGAGAATCGCGGACTGCTCTACGCCACGGTCCGCTCGGTCGCGCTCGATCTTCTCCGGCGTGATATCCGCCGGGCTCGCCGCGAGGCGGCGGCTTCGGCCGACATGGAGCAAACGGCCGAGCCGCAATTTGATTTCGACGATGGCGCGCAACGCGAGCTCGCTGCGGCCATCGATCTTTTGCCGGTGGAACAGCGCGAGGTGCTGGTCATGAAGATTTGGAACGAGCTGACTTTCGCGGAGATCGGCGAGGCGCTCGGGATCTCACAGAACACGGCGGCGTCGCGTTATCGCTACGCGCTGGCGTCGTTGAAAAAGAACTTTGTCGCCCATGAATGATTTTTCCGAACTGGAAGCCGAACTGAAGAAGCTGCGGCCGCGGCCTACGTCGCCGGACCTGGCGGCGCGGATTGAAGTCAGTCTCGCGCAGGAAGCCGCCGGACGCGGGACTGCTACAGCCGGAGTTTTACCGAAGCAGCGGCGGTTTCGCCTGAACTGGATCGCGCTAGGTCTCGGGCTCGCGGCGGCCGCGACGTTTCTTGTCCTGGCGCGGATGAATGTCGACCGGCCATCGAAATCGACGGGGCTCGCGTTGCTGACTCCGGCGCCGATCACGCCGGCCGCCAAAGAGGTCGCGGATACACTCGTTCCCTCGGCGATGACCCAGGTCGTTTACGACAGGAAAGATGAGGGTCTGCATTTCGCCGAGGGCACTGATGAACCGGTCCGCCGCCTTCGTTCCAAGAAGCGAGAGACGATGCAATGGAACAATCCAAAGACCGGCGCCTCGCTCCGAGTTTCCTATCCGACTGAAGAAGTAACTCTGGTTCCCGTATCGGGCCAGTAACCAATCTACCTTAACCAAAACCAAACCATGAAAACAAAAACGCTAGCTATGATCGCAGCTCTCGGGCTGCTTCCTATCACGGGATTTAGTCAACCCAATCCGCCGAACCCGCCGAACCCACCAAACCAACCTATCCCGCCGATTCCGCCTTATAAGGATAAGGACAAAGATAAGGACAAAGGGCCGAAGGTGCCTGTGACCTTTCTCGGGGTCGAAACTTCAAGCGTCCCGCGCGTGGTCAGCGAGCAACTGAACTTGCCAAAGGGCTTCGGGCTGGTGGTGGACTACGTGGTGCCGGATGGCCCGGCGGCCGCCGCGGGAGTGCAGCAGAACGACATCATCAAGATGTTCAACGACCAGATCCTGATGGAACCGGATCAACTGGCGAAGCTGGTTCGGAGTTACCCGGACGGGACAAGCGTTACCTTAACGATCCTGCGGAAGAACGCGGAAACGAAGGTCACGGTGAAGCTGGGCAAGAAGGAAGTCCGCCAGCGCGAGCATGACTTCGGCATGTTCAACATGGAAGACATGAACGAAAAGATGCAGGCGATGAACGAGAAAATGAAGGACTTCAAGTTCGATTTCAATAACTCGAACTTTGGTCCTGACATTCGTGAGACCGTGCGGAACGCGCAGCGTGAAGCCGTGCGGGCCAGCGCGGAAGCGCGCAGGGAAGCGCGGCGCGCGGCAGAGGAAGCGCGGCGTTCGGCGCGCGAGATGCGTCTCTTTAGCCGCGACAAAGGCGCGATGAAATCGACTACGATTGACCTCGGCAAAGCGACGATCGTTTTCACGGATGACAAGGGTGAAATGAAGATCGAAACGGTGGCCGGGAAGAAGATCCTGACCGCGAAGGATCCGCAGGGCCGCTTGCTCTTCAGTGGACCGGTCGATAGCAAAGAGGAACTGGACAAGGTACCGGGAGATGTGCGCCAGCGTTACGACAAGCTCGAGCAGAAAGACCTTCAGGCCATCATTCCGAATCAGTTCGCAGATCGCGAGGACGCCGACGACCACGACAATGACAATGATAACGGCAATGAGAATGACAACGACAACGATAACGACAATGGTAACGATGACAGCAGTGCCGATGTTTCCGGGGCCACGATGGAACAGGTGTCGTATCATTCCTGCCCGCGCGCCGTTCGGAATCTCAACATAGTTTTCATCTAGCACTCTTGCAGTGGGTTTCTGTGAAACGCCGTCGATCTGGATGAAAGGAACCGTTATAGTTCTAGGGGCGACGTTAGTGGCTGCGGTGATCGCCTCGACAGAATCCCCAGCGCCCCAGAGCCCGGCAAAGTCTCAGGCCGAACCGGCTAACGAACTTCAGGGTTACTTTGACTCGTTAGCCACCGACAACAAGCTTTCCGGCGTCCTCCTCGTCGCGAAGGATGGAATAACTGTCGCGAGTAAGGCCGCCGGCATCGCCAACAAGGCGACCGGCGCCGCGATCGACCTGAACACGAAGTTCAACCTTGGGTCGATGAACAAGATGTTTACCGCGGTAGCTGTCGCGCAACTGGCCCAGGCCGGGAAACTTTCGTTCACCGATACCGTCGGGAAACATCTTCCCGATTATCCGAACAAGGACGTGGCGGAGAAGGTGACGATTCATCAGCTGCTGACTCATACCTCGGGGATGGGGATGTATTGGAACGAGAAGTTCATGGCGCAGCGCGAGAAGCTGACAACCGTGGCAGCGCACCTTCCGCTCTTTGTCACCGATCCACTTTCGTTTCCTCCCGGAGAGAAGTTCCAATACAGCAATTCAGGCTACATGGTCCTGGGCGCCATCATCGAGAAGGTCTCGGGCGAGGATTATTACAGCTACGTCGCCGAGCACATCTACAAACCAGCCGGGATGAGCGACACGGGCTTTTACGAACCGGGCAAGGACATTCCGAACCTGGCCATTGGTTATACCAAGATGGGACTAGATGGTAAGCCGCTGGAAGAAGTTCGCGATAACACGAGTACACGCGAGGTAAAAGGCGGGCCGGCTGGCGGTGGGTATTCGACCGCGGGGGATCTGGTTAAGTTTCACACGGCGCTGCGGAGCTACAAGCTGCTGAATGAGGAACACACCAAGCTTGTTACCACCGGCAAAGTAGATGCCGGCGGCCCCATCGGCCGATACGGTTACGGCTTTGGCGACAAGGTATTTGGCGGAAAACATATCGTCGGACATAACGGCGGCTCGGCCGGCATCGGCGCGAACTTCGAGATGTATCCGGAGCTGGGTTACACCGCGGTCCTCCTCATGAACTCGGACCCTCCCACGATGATGCCCGTCATCATGGGAATCCGGCAACGCCTTCCCGCGAAATAGATTCAAGGAGTCCGCCGGGACTTAACCCGGCTTTCGGCAGCCCCTAACGGCTCGGGGCGACAGGCTGCCCGGCGGACTCTCGCCAGAGCCGCGAATAAGGACATCGGCTGCGCTCCCGGCAAGGATGAGGAAAGAGAGCAGAAGCAGTTGCCATATCGGCAAGACAAATCGCGGGAGGAATTCAGTGAGCAGAGAGTTTGTCGCCGTAATCAGGAGTCCGACGGCCACCAGGGCGATCCCATAGGAAGGGATTGCCCTAACGTTCACTTTCTTTTTTCGTGCGATGACCAGGAGGATTAGTAGACTAAGGAACCAGATGACAAACAGCTTGTTACAGGTCACGCCTCGCCAGAGATAGAAGTAGGAGTGCTGGGACGGAATCCGGCTTATCGCCTCCAGGCTTGCATCGCGGAATGTAACCAAACTCGCGCACGCGGGCATTGCGTCCTTGTGTTCAAAAAAGTATCCGGTGGTTTCGAAGAGATTGTCCACGATCTCGGTCGCCGGTGTTCTCAGCGCGGCAACGAAGTCTGTCCTGGCAGCGTCCAAGTGCTCAGGTATGGGCGGCAGGAGGAACGCATAGGCCATTTGGTTAAGCGCGACGTCGAACTTTTCCCAGGGGACAATGGTCTCGCCGGGAAAGAGCAGGGGAATAGCTCTTTGCGTGAAGCGCTCGGCATCTGGATCGGCGCTTTCTGCGTACATCTGTCCCATGAGAATCACGAGCTGGCGCGCCTCCTTTGAGGAAGCCCGGGCCGAAACCTTCTCCAAAAGAGCTGCCCGCGCCGGTGGCGGCAGCGGCTTCAAGAACTGCAGTCGAAACAGAAACGTATATCCCATCCTGGAGTGGGGATGGAACCTCGTCTTTCGGGCCAGGTGATGAGTCAAAGAATGCGCGACGGCTATGCAGGCAATGCCGACTGATATCGCGATCAGCGATTGGCGGAAGCGCCTCGCCCCCAGCCGCTGCAGCCAGCGCTTTTGTCTATCGCCGGTGGCAAAGCGGCTCGAGATGCGGTTCTGCGCCCAGGAAAGAAGAAAGGTCGCTGGGAGCAGCAAAATGAGCAAGAGATTGACTTGCCGGGAAAGAAGGCAAAGCCAGAGACCGACCGTGAAGATATACCAGTCTATCCAGCGCGGATTGCCTCGGTGTTGAATCAGCCGCAACCCCTTTGCCACGACGAGAACGATGAGAATCAAGCTAAGGGTTTCCGACCCAACACAGTGGGCGAACGTGTAGAAAAGTGCGTTACTCGCCCAGACTAGTGACACGGCAAGGCGGACCCAAAAGGAGTTGCTGATCGCGAGGATAAAATAAAACGATGCGCCGGCCAGCGCGAGGTGCTGGGCGACGATCAGCAGCCACACCCCGGTATCGCTGAGAGGGGATAAGCCAATCGCGACGTCAGCTACTGGAATTCCGCGCCATCGCTCTAACTGTTCTCCGAGATAAAGCGGCACTTTCGCGGCATAGCTGTAGGCAGGAGCATGACCCCAAAAGGTCGTGACCAATGGGTCTCGCGTGAGTTGGTTATACGCGTCCACATCGCGCCAGAGCGGCGGTATGGTCGCGATCATCCAGGCCGAGGGCGCGAAGAGACAAAGAAGAAGCGCGCAGCTCTGGAGTAAGCTGACAGCAGACCTGGAGGGTATCCTGGCCTCGGGCATTTGCGCCTGGCGCCGTTACCTTTTCATCGGTCCCAGCGGCAGCACGACTTTCCCGAACAATTCGTTGAGCACCTGGGCGAGGCCGGCGTAAATGGCGGAGAAGCCGCAGAAAATTCCTTCGTAGCCGGTGAAATGTTTGAACCCGGCGCTGGCACCCGTGAAATCGCCGTAGGCGAGGAGGAAGAACAGGATCGTGAGCGTAGCGAAAACAATTTGGAGCGCCCGGTTCAGCCGCAACGTGCCGATAAACATGACGGCGGTGAACAGTCCCCACATCGCGAGATACGCCGCCATCGAGGTGTCGTTGGCCGGCGCGCCCCATCCGAGCTTCGCCAGGACGATCAAGGCCACGAGCGACCACCAAAAGAAACCGTAGGAAATGAAAGCAGTCGTGGCGAAAGTATTTCCTTTCTTCCATTCCATGATGCCGGCAATGATTTGCGCGGCGCCGCCATAGCAGAGACCCATCGCGAGGATCATGCTGTTGAGCTCGTAGAAACCGGCGTTGTGAAAGTTGAGTAGCACCGTGGTCATGCCAAAGCCGAGCAGGCCGAGCGGCGCCGGGTTACCGGTGTTGTCTTTGATTTGGGTGGTGGATTCGTTCATGTCCAAGGCTGCCGAAGTTTGACTAAACGGGAGGCGGCCTGTCAATAGCAACACTTGCGATAAAGGAAGCTGGTTGACGTGGCGGCGACAACGGGCAGGATGCCTGAGCTCCTTAACGCCAATGAAAAAACTCGCTTCCATTATCGCCATTGCCTCCCTCGCGTTTCTCACTACCCAAGGTGCTCCAGAGACAACGCCCTCTCTTTCGCCGGCCGACCAGGCCGCCGACGAATCGAAGCGCGCGAATGAATTCCTCGACAAATGTTTCGACGAGTACGTCGCTACGCATCCGCAGATCGAAACGTCGCTCGGGATCAAGACCCACAACGACCAGTGGAACGACTTCTCCGACGAAGCCGCCAAGCGCGACCTCGAAATCGCGCAGAAAAATCTGGCAGAGTTAGAGCGCCAGTTCCCAAAAGAGAAGCTCGATAAGCAGGCGCAGCTCAGTTGCGACATCTATGAGTTCCAAGTCCAGCGGGACACAGAGGGCTTCAAATTCCGGTTGGACAATTATCCGGTAAACCAGATGGGCGGCGCCCACTCCGAGATCCCGACGTTCCTGATCAACATCCACAAGATCGATAACCAGAAAGATGCCCAGGCTTACATCGCGCGGCTGAATGGCATCACGAAGTTGTTCGATCAGCTGATTGTGAACTTGACGGAGCGCGAGGAGCACGGCGTGATCCCGCCGAAGTTCGTTTTCCCGCTCGTGCTCGAAGCCTGCCAGAAGGTGATCAAGGGTCAGCCGTTCGAGGAATCCGGACCGGCGAGTCCACTCCTGGAGGATTTCACGAAGAAGGTTGGCGCCTTGAAAGACGTCGATATGGCGGGGCGCGATCGAATGATCCTCGACGCGCGCAAAGCGATGATCGACTCGGTGAAGCCGGCCTACCTGAAGTTGATCGCGGCGTTGCAGGCCCAGGAGAAAAAAGCGAACGACGACGCCGGCGTCTGGAAATTTCCCGATGGCGCGGAGTTTTACGAATTCGCGCTGCGGCGGACGACGACCACGAACCTGACCGCGGACCAGATCCACGAGACCGGGTTGAAAGAAGTCGCGCGCATCCATGGCGAGATGCGCAAGATCATGGAGAAAGTGAAGTTCAAGGGCGACCTGCAGGCGTTCTTCAAATTCATGCGGGAAGATCCGCAGTTCTACCTACCGCAAACCGAGGAAGGCCAGCAGAAGTATCTCGCGATGGCCACCAAGATCGTCGACGACATGAAGAAACGGCTCGACGAGCTCTTCCTCACCAAGCCGAAAGCGGACATCGTGGTGAAAGCGGTGGAGAAATTCCGGGAAAGCTCAGCCGGCAAAGCTTTCTACAACCAGCCCGCGCCGGACGGATCGCGCCCCGGAATGTTTTACGTGAACCTTTCGGACATGAAGAACAATCCGACTTACGAGTTGGAATCGCTCGCGCATCATGAAGGAATTCCCGGGCACCACATGCAGATCGCGATCGCGCAGGAACTGAAGGGCATTCCGAAATTCCGGAAGTTCGGCGGCCGGTTTACCGCTTACACCGAAGGATGGGGACTCTATAGCGAGCTAACGCCGAAAGAGATCGGGATGTATCAGGATCCGTATTCCGATTTCGGGCGGCTCTCGCTCGAGCTCTGGCGCGCGGGGCGGCTCGTGGTCGATACCGGCCTGCACTCGAAAAAATGGACGCGGCAACAGGCGATCGATTATTTGAAACAGAACACGCCGAATGCCGAAACCGATTGTATCGATTCGATCAATCGTTACATCGTCATGCCGAGCCAGGCCACGGCTTACAAGATCGGCATGCTCCGCATTCTCGATCTGCGGGAGAAAGCGAAGAAACAGCTCGGGGCGAAATTCGATCTTCGGCAATTCCACGACGTAGTCCTGACCAACGGCCCGCTGCCGCTCGATATGCTCGAACAGCTCGTCGATGCCTGGGTAAAATCGAAAAGCTAGTTCGCCGGGCGCGGCTAGAATCCTTTTCGGAACCAGCGGAGCGCTTCCTGAAACTGGGTCGGCCTCATTTCGTGCCCGCCCGGGTGGGTCGTGTGCCGGATATTCTCGAATCCCGTTCGTCGCATCGAATTTTCCACAGCGTTTTGCTGGTCGAGCGTGGCGATCGTGTCGTGCACTCCGCTGCTCAGGAAAATGGGCGTGCGGAGAAAATCGTGGCCCGGTTTGAATCGCCGGTAGCCTTGCGTGATTCTCTCCTCGTTCATCCCATTGAGAAAAATTCCCGCGACGCGATAACCACCCGCCGCGAGGAGCGGCGCAAGGTAGCTCGACCGTTTCGCGCCGCCGGATTGACCGGCGCAGACGATCGGCCATTTCTCCGAACCGGGGAAGCTCCGGTTCAACGCATCCAGCGCCGCCAGGGTATGTCCGGCGCGCCAGCCGGAGCTGTCCACGACGGGAGGTGGCTTCGGCCCATCGCCCGCAAGCAGGACCCAGCCTTCCGCAAGCGCAGTCACACGGTAGTGGACCATCAGGTCGTACCAACTCGGATATTGGTGATCGCTCGAAGAGAACACGATTAGAACAGGCCATGTTTTCTTCGGATCAAACCCGCGCGGGACGGCCAGCGTGGCCATTGTGCAGGACGGCACGGCGTTGCCACCTTCCGTGAGATACGATTTCTCCAACTCACTCAAAGGCACGCTCACGCGTATCGTGGCGCCAGGGGTAAGAGGCACACCAGCAAAGCTCAAACCGGCGGAGAACGCGCTCGCCGAAAACGCGAGCCACGCCAGAGCGCAGAAGATCTTCGCCACCCGTGAGCGCAGATTTTTAGACGCGCGCGCCACCTAGGATGTTACCACAACCCGATCTGGAAACAGTGAGTTTTTGCTGGGCTTGAGCGCAGGTGGATGTTAAACTCTGAAGTCATGAAGCACAGGACCCGTGGTATCGTGTTTTTGCTCATCGCTCTGGCGACGCCAGTCATTTACGGCGGCGAGCCCGATCGCGGGGTAGGTGGAGTGGACGTGATCGTGAAACAAAGGCCCAGCGACCGTGCGGTCACGGATGCCCGCGGCAACTTTGCCATTGAAGCTCTGGCCGCTGGCTCGTACACCTTGACGTTCCGCGCGCGAAAAGCGGGAGACCTCCACCACAGCACATCGAATAAGGTCATCGTTGCCGAGTTTTATTCGATCAAGATTGAAGGGACAAAACGTGCGGTGAATAAAAGTGGCCTAACGAGCGATGACCTTGTGGCCGGGGTCGATGTCGTTGTCGATCTTGGACCGGGCGCGAGGATCCGCGGACAAGTCGCGGCGGGTGCCCTGAAGAACATGGTTTGGATACCGAAGGAAACCGGCAGCAATCTCCCGGGGCGTTGGGTGGAGGCAGGCTCGGTGGAAGCCATGGCCGCTGTTCATCACAATACCCAACAGATGCGCGCGGAGGAGCTGCAGAAACGATAGCGCGGGGCTGGGCAGAACAATCTCCAGAGATAAGCAGCTCGGCGCGAACTGCGATCTCCGCGAGTTCCACGACGTGGTCCTGACCAACTGCCCGCTGCCGCTCGATATGCTCGGGCGGTTAGTGGAGGCGTGGATAAGCGCGAGCAAGTCCAGCGGATAATAAATTAGACCTTGGCGGGTCGGCGCAGCTGCGATATGGTTTCTTCTATGACAATCATGACGCGCAGCGCGGTTTTTTTGATGGTTCTTTTGGCCGCAGGATTCGCCTCCGGCGCTCTGCCCAAGGTCAACGTGACCGTGGCGGATTCGAGCGGCAAGGCGGCCTATAGAGGTGTGACCGACGTGAAAGGAAGTTTCGCGACCGGCGCGCTCAAGCCCGGCAATTACGTGGTGCAGTTCAATTCCAGCAGTGCACCGAAAGGCATCCACTACTCGGTAGTCATATCGGCGGGTAAGAAGAAAGTCGCCGCCAACGGGGTGGCGGCGGAGAAATTTGCCGCGGGTGGCGTCGCGATGAAGATCGACGTGGGCGCAGGACTAAACATCAGTGGCCAGGTCGCAGCGGAAGACAAGAGCAGCGCGCCCATGGGCAGCAACGGCAAGCCGATGGTTTGGATTGCGAAAAAGCTGGGCAGCAACCTTGCCGCGCACTGGGCGGAGTCCGATTCAGCTGAGGCCAAGGAAGCGATGACGAGCACCTCGATGAGCCGGCAGGATTTGCAGAATCGGCAAAGCCAGGGCGTGACCATGCCGGGTAATTGACGAAGCTTTACAATAACCTATGGCATGGGGTCCATGCGCGCTGAGAATCAAAAAATGAAGAAGATCATTTCCACCGTTTTCGCCGGTTTGGTAGCTGCAGTGTCGGTTGCAGATGCGGGTACGCCCGCAATGAAGGTGACCGTTTCTGATGCCGGCGGCAGAGTTGCTTTCAAAGGCTCGACCAATGCCGACGGCACCTTCTCTACGGGAAGTCTTAACGCCGGTCGTTACGTCGTGCAGTTTAATGCGACGAATTCCGCGGTGAACGGCGATCAGTACGCACTCGTCATCTCCGCGGGCAAAAGGAAAGTTGTGGCTGACAGCGTTGCGGGAGAGAAATTCCTCGGCGGCGGCGTCGCGATGAGACTCGAAGTCGGCTCCGGTTTGAAAATATCCGGATTGGTCACGAGCGCGTTGAATGTGCGCGTTGACCCCAAGACCGGAAAGAGATTGGTTTGGCTCGCGCCCAGAATCGGCAGCAATATGCCGGGCCGTTGGGTCCCGGAAGATTCGGCCGAAATCGTTTCTTCCTTTAATTCCGGCGAGATCCGGCGCGAAGACGTTCGCAAATGGCAGGATCACGGCGATACGCCGCATTGATCTTCGCCGGTGGGCTAACGAGCACTTGGCGGCGGAAGGGTTCGAACCCGCGTTATCGCATTGGTCCGCATGGCGATGGCCGACGGGCAAAGAATTCGCGCGCGGCGGTAAGTACATCGTCCAACTCGGCTCGACGAATTCGCGAGCTTCTCTCCCGCAACGTCTTTCACAAAATTTCAGAAAAATTCAGTCGCATCCTAAGGACTTTCAGACCGTTTTTTCGTAGGTTTTTCGCATGAAAAACATACTCCGCTTCGTTCCGATCGCGTTCTTTTTTATCGCGATCTCCATAGTTTACGGCGCGGTTCCGGCGCTGAATGTGACCGTATCTGACGCTAGCGGCAAAGCCGCCTTTAGAGGCGCGACGAACGCCGACGGCACCTTCGCGACCACGAACCTCAAGCCCGGCAATTACGTCGTCCAGTTCCACTCGACGAATCCGGCCTTGAAAGGCAATCAGTACGCGCTGGTGATTTCCGCCGGCAAGAAAAAGGTGTCCGCTAATTCGGTCACGGGAGAGACGTTCGCTGCTGGCGGCGTAGCAATGAAGATCGATGTCGGAGCCAGTGTGAAGATCACCGGGCAAGTCGCGGTGGAGTCGAAGGTCGCGATGAAGGACGGAAAGAAGATGGTTTGGATTCCGCAACGCATTGGCAGCAATCTGCCGGGCCGCTGGGTTCTAGCAGATTCTGCCGAAGCAATCGCGGCGCAAAACTCTGGCGAGCTCCGGAGGGAGGACGTAACCAAGTTGCAAGACCGCGGTCGTGGAGTGAATGAGGGCGAGATAATCCCTCATCCGTAATTAGACCGGCAAAGAACTCGCGCCGTTTAGGCCGGAGTCTTTGTCTGCCGGCGGAGGGGATCGAACCCACACGATCTTGCGATCACTGGATTTTGAGTCCAGCGCGTCTGCCAGTTCCGCCACGCCGGCTGGTGAAGGCTACCGTTTCGCACTGGAAGCGGAGCGCGCAAGTGAAATCAGAGGCAGTCAAAGCGGCCTGAGGACAGGCCGCCTCCATTGGAGACGGCACGCCCCCGTGCCGTTCGAGCCAGCGCGAATTGAGTTGAAGTAACGACGGCCCGGCGTGCTACTCTCGCCGTCCAAGATGATCCGATCATTTTGGTTTGCGCTGGTTTTCTGTTTCGCCGCTTCCGCTTTGGCCGAGGAACGCGCCGTTCAGCTTTTGCTGCCTTCGCGCCGGCTCGAACCGACGAGCACGTTCGAGCTTCGTTTCGCCAGCGAAATGGTTCCGGCCGATCAGATCGGAAAACCGGAGAAAATTTCACCGCTGGTTTTTACGCCGGCGGTGGAGGGCCAGTTCATCTGGCTCAGCACGCGCAGCGGAACGTTTGTGCCGAAAGGAATCCTGCCCCTCGGCACCAAGTATCAGATCACGTTGCGGGGCGGGTTGAAGGATGCGGCCGGCCGCGATGTAAAGTCGAACCTGCGCGAAGCGGTGGAGACGCCGCCATTGCGGGTCAAGGGCACGTCGGCGGATTTAGCACGCGGCAGCAACGATCCCGAGAACGCCTCGGCGACTCCGCGTTTCCTCGTCCTCTTCAATGCCAACGTTGACGCCGCCGCCTGCGCGAAATTTTTCCGATTCACCAACGGCGCGGGCGCGAAAGTCGACGCCCAGGTCGCGGCGGACGACCCGGAAAATCCCGAGCTCTTTTTTCCAAGTTTCCTAAGCGACGATCGGAAGCTTTCGGCGTGGGGAGAAAAGCCGACGCCGGTCGAATCGGACGAGGAGACAACTGACAAAAGCGACAAGCCGCGGCCCGTCCGGAAAAATGTGCTATGGGTTGCGGCAGCGAAGCCTCTCCCGCCGGGAAAGGATTGGAAGCTTGTCATAGAAGCAGGTCTGCCCGCGGCGGAGTGGAAAGCGACGCTGCCCGCGCGCCAGGAAATCGTCATCGGTGTGGTGAAGCCGTTCGCGATCGCGAGCATCGCCGCGGAAAGCAACCGCGTCGCGGGCCGCCGGATTATCATTCAGTTTTCCAAACCGCTGTCTCAGGGAGTTTCTGCTGAGAACGTGACGCGCTGGATTTCGGTGGCGCCAGTTCCGGAGAAATTCAAAACGGAAGTCGAAGGCGATACCGTGACATTGAAAGGCGATTTCGCGCTGGGCCCGAAATATCGTGTGACGACGAAGTCCGGATTGCCGGCGAAAGAACCGTTCAAGTTCGAACGTGCGCAGACGAACGACCTCGTCTTCACTCAAATCGCGCCCCGGCTTTACTTCGAAGATTTCGCAACCCAGCAGCACCGCGCCGGAACGCGGCGGTTTCGCCTGCTGTCCGTGAACGTGCCGCGGATTCGGATCACCGCGCGCCTCTTCACCGGGGACACGACGCCGGTCGCGATCAAGGCCTACGATAAATACGAGGAGTCCTCGGGCGATCGCGCGCCGGACGAGATGTATTCGCGGATCGATGTCGAGAAGCTGCCGGGACAGATGATCTGGGAGCGCGAGTTGAAGACGAGCGCCGGCGTCGATAAGCCGGAGACGCTGCCGCTGAGCTGGGACGAGATCCTGGGCGAACATAAAACCGGGGCGGTGTTGCTCACCGCGGAATCGATCGATCCCGTCACGGTGGAAAAGAAACGCGTAGGCACGCAGGCAGTTGTCCAGTTAACCGACATCGGCTCGGTCTGGAAACGCGATGCCGGCGGAATCACGCTCCACCTTTTCTCGCTCATGACCGGTCAGGCGCTCGCCGGCGTCCAGCTTCGCCTGCTCGATACCGAACGAAAGCAACTCGGCGAAGCGGTGACCGACGCCCAGGGCGGCGCACATCTTCCCTACGAGAGCGACTCGCGCTGGGTCTTCGCGCGACGCGAAGGCGACGCCCACCTGATCTCGATCAACAGCGGCGAGGCTTCGGTGCCGCTTTACCGGCTCGGCGTGACGGACGATTACGGCGAAGAAGAAACCGAGGTCCGCTCGATTTTCCTTTTCACGGAACGCGGCGTTTATAAACCCGGCGACGTCGTTCATCTCAAGGGAATCGCGCGGAACCTGAACGAAAATCAATCGACGCTGCCGGCCGGCAGAAAAGTCACGGTCAAAGTGAACGACGCGAAAGACCGCGAGATCTTTAACAAAGCCGTGACGCTTTCGGAATTCGCCTCGTTCGCGGAAGAGATCACGATTCCGGCGGGCAGCCTCGGGAAATATCGCGTGGCCGTGACGGATGATGCGAAGGAGCATGCGCTCACGGGCAACTGCGATTTCCAGGTCCAGGAGTATCGCCCGAACGCGTTCGAGATCACGATTCCCGCGCCGCCGGCAGCGCCCGGCCCGCTCGCGCTCGATCTGCCGGTGACCGCAAAATACTTCATGGGCAAACCTCTCGTGAAAGCGAAGCTCACCTGGTCGCTGGTTGCGCGCGACGAGCCCTTCCGCCCAGAGCGACTGGCTGATTTCGCATTCTGCAACGCGATCGAGGATTTCCGCTTAAACAAAGCGCTCGATCGGATCTCGCAATTCAACGCCCAGGGCGAAGCGACCATCGACGCGGACGGATTCGCGAGGATCACCGCCCAGCTGCCGATCAACCCGAAGGCGCCGCAACCTCGGGCGACCAAGCTGCTTTGCGAAGTGACCGATCTCAGCCAGCAGACCGTTTCCGAGTCACGCTCGTTCGTCCAGCATGGCTCGAATTATTATTTCGGATTCCGTCGGCTCGATGGAGTCTTCAAGGAAGGAAATGCGTTGCCGATCGAGCTGATCGCGGTGGGCGCGGATGGGAAGGTCCTGCCGTCCCCGGTCAAATCGAAAATTCGCCTGACCCGCATCACGTGGCAGACCAATCGTCTCGCGGCGGCCGGCGATACAACGGAGTTCGACAGCAAAGCCGAGCTGCACGTGGAATGGGAACGCGAGCTGAACACGACGCCAGGCCTGGGGACCGATCGGAAACCGAACGTCGCCACGCTCAGCGACGCGGTCGCGGGAAAGCCCGGCCAGTATTTGCTCGAAGCGACGGGGAAAGATCCGCAGGGCCACGACATTCTGACTTCGGTAACCTTCGAAGTCGCGGGGGCGACGGAGACGGTTTGGAATTATCGAAATCCGTACGCGGTCGATCTCGTGACGGACAAGGAAAGCTACGCGCCGGGGCAGACCGCGACGATCATGGTGAAAACGCCGATCGCGGGCGACGCGCTCGTTACGATCGAGCGGGACCGGGTGCTGCGATCGTTCGTGACGCGGCTGAGCGGGAACGCGCCTTCCGTCCAGGTGCCGTTGACCGAAACCGACGCGCCGAACGTTTTCGTTTCGGTGATGTTGTTGCGCGGAGCGAACGAAAGCCCGCGCAAGATCAAGACGCCGGAATACCGGATCGGTTACTGCGAAGTGAAGGTGGCCCGGCCTAACGACAAGTTGGCCATCACCGTAAGACCAGGCCAGCCGACAGCGAAACCGGGCGACAAAGTCCAGCTCGACGCAGATGTGCGCGATGCGAGCGGCCAGGCGGTGGCTGATTCTGAGGTCGTCCTTTTCGCGGTTGATGAAGGAGTGCTTTCCCTGACCGGATACAAAACGCCCGATCCGCTGACGTTCTTCAACCAACGCCGCCGCCTCGCGGTGCAGACGAGCCTGACGCTGCCGACGCTCTTGAAAGAGGACGCCGACGAATCGGACTTCGCGAACAAGGGTTATCTGATCGGCGACGCGAAAGGTGGCCCGCCGCTCCTGGAGGGCCTGCGGAAAAATTTCCTGGCCTGCGCGTTTTGGAACGCGACTCTGCGGACCAACGGGCAGGGCCATGTCCACGCCGAGTTCACCGCGCCGGACAGCCTGACGCGTTATCGCGTGATCGCGGTCGCAGCGTCGAAGAAGAATCAATTCGGGACCGGCGAATCAGCGATCGAGATCAGCAAGCCGGTCATGATCGAGGCGTCGCTGCCGCGATTCGGAAACTTCGGCGACAAACTCGTCTTGCGCGCGGTCCTGCATAACAACACCGAGGTTGCCGGCGAAGCCGATGTGGAATTGCAGTTCGATGCGACTGCGAAGGCTGGCGACACGAAGCGTCACGTGAGTCTACCCGCGAAGGGATCGATCTCGCTGGATTTCCCGGTGGAACTCGTCGCGACGGGTCACGCGCAATGGCGCTGGAGCGTTCGTTTCAGTGGCGGCGGGAACACTGGACTCACGGACGCATTGCAATCGGACCTCGAGATAAATTATCCGGCGCCGCTCGTTCGCGAAGTCCAAACCAAACGAATCGAAACCAACGAAGCGGAGATTTCTCGCATTTCCGATCCGCAGATTCTCGAGGGTACCGGGAAGATCGACGTCAACGTCGCGAATACGCGCGCGACGGAAATCCGCGAATCGCTCCGGCAGTTGCTTCATTATCCGTACGGCTGCGTCGAGCAAACGGCTTCGAGTCTGCTCCCGTGGCTGACGGTGCGCGACCTGCGTGCGACGCTGCCCGAGATGGCGAAGAGCGACGCGGAAGTCACCGAGGTCGTGAATAAAGGAATCAACATGCTGTTCACGATGCAGACCGGCTCCGGCGGGCTCAGTTACTGGCCGGGTGGCCGCGAGCCGACGCTGTGGGGAAGCGCGTATGGTGGTCTCGCTTTGGCACTGGCCCAGAAACAAAAATTCGCCGTGCCCGCCGCGGAAACGAAGAAGCTGTTCGGTTATCTCAGCGAACAACTGCGTGGCACGGCCAAAGACGCGACTGGTTATGGACTCTCGGATCGTTGCCTGGCCGTTTACACGCTGGCGATCGCCGGCAAGCCGGAGCCGGCTTATCACGATCTGCTTTTCCAAAAGCGAGTAAAGCTTAGCGCGGAAGACCGGGCGCTCGTCGCGCTCGCCATTATCGAAAGCAAGGGACCGAAAAAGATGATCGAGGAGTTGCTGCGTCCGGCCGATGCGACCGACGGTTATCTCGAGCAGTTCTTCGGCTCGGTCGCGCGCGAGAACGCGCTCCATCTGATGGCGTGGACCCTCTATCAGCCGGCATCGCCGCGGGTGGATGAACTGGCGATCGAACTTTTCTCGCGCCGCAGCAACGGACATTGGAGCACGACGCAAGCAAATGCGTGGTCAGTCCTGGCGCTTTCATCCTATCTGCGCAAGATCGAGACGGGCGATCGCAATGCCAGCGGCGAAGTGCGCTGGAACAAAACGGTGACGCCGTTTTCGGTGAGCGACGCGAAACCGCTGGCGACCGCCACATTCCCGATCGAAGGAAAAGGCGGCGCCGAACCGATCCGCCTCACCAAGACTGGCGGCAAAGTTTATTCGGAGACGACGGCGGAAGCGCGGCCGAAGCTGATCGAGCAACCGCGGCAAAATCGGGGCTACACGATCACGCGCCGCTACGCGAAACTCGGCGACGACGGTAAACTGAGCGCAGTGGAAAATTTGCGAGTGGGCGATCGGGTGCTGGTCACGCTCGACATCGCGGTGCCGCGCCGGGCGACGTATCTCGCCGTGGTCGATCCGTTGCCGGGAGTTTTCGAAGCGATCAACCCGGCGTTCAAATCGCAGGAGGTCGCCGCCGGCGAAACGCTCGGCACGGAGTGGGTGAGTGATTACAAGGAACTGCGGACCGATCGCGCCCTCTTTTTCTCGGACCTGCTGTATCCCGGCCAATACACGTTGCGCTATCTGGCGCGCGTTATCTCCGCCGGCGACGCCATCGCCCCCTCGGCGAAGATCGAAGAGATGTATCATCCCGAGCGAATGGGCACGACCGAAACGCTGCGCGTCCACACCGAGTCGCTGAAGTGAAAACGCGCATCGCGTCGATCCTGGCGACACTCGCGGTGCTGCTAATCGCGGGCGAACTCGCGCTGAGGCTCGTTCCGATTCCGGGAACGTTGTTGCGACCACCGGTGCAAAGCATCGCGCTCCTGGATCGGCACGGCATCCCCCTCCGGGAAACTCGCGTCGCCGAGCGCTTCAGCCGCGAACTGGCGCTGGAAGATGTGCCCGCTCACGTCATTGCGGCAGTCCTCGCCGCCGAAGACAAACGCTTCTATTCCCACCATGGGATCGACTGGCTCGCTGCGGGCCGGGCCGGGTTCGAGGGTTTGAAGCATGGTCACATCGTTTCCGGTGCATCGACGATCACCCAGCAGCTCGTAAAGATTTCCACTCATCGCCCGCGGAACTTGCGGGCGAAATTAATCGAGAGCGTCACCGCGCTTCGCCTCGAACAATCCTGGTCGAAAAACCAGATTCTCGCCGCTTACCTCAATCGCCTCGATTTCGGTAACCTCAATATCGGGCTCGCGGCTGCCGCCGATTATTACTTCGGCAAACCGGTCTCCGATTTGAGCGATGCCGAAGGGGCGTTTCTGGCCGGACTGCCGAAAAATCCCCGCAAACTGAACCCTCACCTCGCGCCCGAGGCCGCGCGCGGCCGTCAGCTCACTGTCCTCGAAAGGATGCGCGCCAATCATCAACTCGATCTGGCGCGATACGATGCCGCGATGGCCGAGCCGCTCACAATTCGCGCGCCGCAGCGCCGGTTTCGCGCGCCGCATTTCGTCGAAATGGTCCTGCGGCAATTGCCGGAGACGCCCGCCGCCGAATTGCGAACCACGCTCGACTTCCGTCTGAACGAACAGGTGGAAAAAATCGTGCGCGGCCGGCTCGCCCAGTTGCGCGAGCAGAATGTTCGCAACGCCGCCGCGGTGGTGATCGACAACGCGACCGGTGACGTGATCGCGCTCGTCGGTTCCGAAAATTATTTCGAACCCGGAGCCGGACAGGTGAACGGTGCATGGGCCCAGCGCTCGGCCGGGTCGGCCTTGAAGCCGTTTACTTATTTGCTCGCGCTCGAACGCGGCGCGACCCCGGCCACGATGGTGGCGGACGTGCGGACAAGTTTCCCGGCGGCCGGCGGTTTTTATCGCCCGGAAAACTATAATCGCCGCTGTTACGGACCGGTCCGATACCGGACGGCGCTGGCCAGCTCGTTGAACATTCCGGCGGTGAAAGTGCTGCTCGCCGCGGGCGGGCCGGCCGCGTTGCACGAACGCTTGCGCGAGTGCGGCCTAACGACTCTGAATCGGCCCGCGGAAATTTACGGGCTTGGGCTCACCCTTGGGAATTGCGAAGCGCGGCTGCTCGAAATGACCAACGCCTACGCCAGCCTGGCGCGCCTCGGCGAGTTTCGTCCGTGGCGAGTGCTCAGCACGAGCACTTCTGCCGCGCACCGCTATTCGCGGCCGGAGCTAGTCTGGCAGATTGCCGATATTCTGAGCGACAATTCCGCGCGCACCCTGGCGTTCGGCATGAATTCCGCCCTGCGTTTCGATTACCCGGTCGCCTGCAAAACGGGCACGAGCACCGACTTCCGCGATAACTGGACGGTCGGGTTCACGCCCGAATTTTCCGTCGGCGTTTGGGCCGGCAATTTCGATGGCGCGCCGATGCGCGAAGTTTCCGGGGTCACCGGCGCCGGCCCAATTCTTCACGCGATTTTTGATTATCTGCACGGCAATTATGGAACGACCTGGTACCGGACGCCGCCGGGAATCGTCGAGCGCACCATTCATCCGCTCACCGGAAAACTGCTCGCCGACGGCGACGCGCGCGGGGTCCGGGAAAAATTCATGGCCGATCGCCTGCCAGCCGCAGAATCCGCCACGGATTACGATCTTTCCGGCAACGTCCAGCTCAACGCCGAATACGCCGACTGGTTTCGCAGCGCCGAAAACAGTTTGCACGACCGCGCTGTTCTGGCGACGGCTGCCGGCGAATTGCTGATCGCGTCGCCACTTCCCGGGAGCATCTACGTGGTCGATCCGGACGTGCCGTCGAGCCGCCGGATTCCGTTGATCGCGAACGGAAGCGCGAAAGTGGAATGGCAAAGCGATTCGCTCACCTGTCGTTCGGAAGCCGGCGTCGATTTCGCGCTGGCCAGGGAAGGCGAGCATCGCCTCGTCGTTACCGACCCGGCGACCGGACGCCGCGCGGAGACCCGGATTCGGATCCGGTTTCTGTAGCCGCCGCCCTCTGGGCGGCGTGGGATTGGCCGCCGCGATCGCTCTCACGCTTCGCATAGCGAAGCGGCTACAGAAGAGGTGCTTGACCCTGGCTCGAAAAAGCACAATCTCTCCGCTATGAGAAATCTGACTCGCGGGATTTTACTGATCGTATTCACGTTCGCGCTCGGGCTCGCACCGATCCTGCAAGCCGCCGGCGATCGTTACGCGGCCGTTGCTTACTCACCGAAGACTGGCCGCTGGGGTTACGGCGCCAACTACGCAACGAAAAGTGAAGCGATCGCGCGCGCTCGCCGCGAATGCGGACGGTCTGACGCGCGCACCAACTGGTGCAAGAATGCCTGGATCGCCCTGGCGATTTCGGACGAAAGTCCGGGAGGCTGGGGTTCGGCCTGGGGTGAAACAGCCGACGCCGCGCGGGCGGCGGCAAGGCGGGAGTGTCTGGCCCGCAACCCGGACGCTCGCGTAATCGTTTGCGTCTCTGCCTACGAGTAAACGGAACCGGGATCGGCGACCGGACGACCACTCGTTAGGCAGGGCGGCTCGCACTGCACCAAAATCCGCGGGCACGGCCGGTTCGGCCGAGCGGAGCCCCCTCCTGTTCGGAAAGGATGGGAAAATTTGGCTCGCCATTTTCCTGGTCGGGCTCGTTTTTCTGACCGCGTCTCTCTTCCACACGATCAACGTTCCGTGGGTCGAAGAAGACAACGTGTTTGGCGCGGCCTACGCCCAGGCGGCCTGCAATAATCTCCGGGCGGGCCTTTCAGTTACCGCGGGAGTGCCGGCCACATTTTACGTCGGACCGCTGCCGATTCCGCCGGACGCTTATTATGTTCATCATCCGGTGCTCTTTCCTTTGCTGGTCACAGCTTCGGTGATGGCGCTCGGGGAAAAGGAGTGGGCCATAAAATTAGTGCCGATCGGTTGCTCGATTCTGAGCGCCTGGTTTCTTTGGATTCTCGTCGGCGATGCGATCAACAAGCGCGCCGCGACTTTCGCTGTTGCCTGTTTCGCGACGCTTCCGATGGAATTGCACTATGGGGACCTGGTTGACTACGAGCCTTGCCTCGTGATGTGGATGCTGGCCGCGCTGGTTTGCCTGCGAAACTGGGAAGTTCGCGGAGAGCGTCGTTGGACAATTCTGGCCGCCTTCTGTTGTTTCTGCGCGCTCTGGACAGACTGGCCCGGGTATTTGTTTACCGTCTCCGTCGCGGTTTCGTTTCTCCTGAAAAAGGAAGAATCATCACGTCGTTTCGCCAGCCTGCTGCTCGGAATGGCGGCCGTCTCCGGAATCCTGTTTCTTCTTCAGATTCGCTACGTCAATCCGGAGGCGTGGCGTGATTTGTGGACAGCGGTCACGATGCGACTCGGCAGCGGAGTACAATCGGGCTCTTCGGGAATCGCCCCAGGCGCAGCTCCGCATTTCGCTTTCGGCGAATGGCTCCACAGAATATTTCAGTCGTTAGGCCAGGATTATTTGCTGGCGGATTGGCTGTTCGTTGGGGTGGGGGCGATCTACCTGACGCGTAACCTGAAACAGCCCGGCTTCCGCTGGCTCGGAGGCGCCGTCCTGCAAATGGCGATTCCCGGCGTCCTCTACATGGTGCTGCTCCGGAATTGGTCTTTCATTCACGATTTCGCCAGCTTTTTCTGCATCGGTTCCATCGCGATCCTTGGCGGCCTGGGGCTCGAATCCGTCTGGACCTGGATTGAGCGCGGGCCGCGCTCGAACATCTTGCGACCGGCTGGCGCTGTTGCGACTTTCGGTTTCCTGGTCTGGCTGGCGGTGGCCGGTTTTGCCCGCGCGGAAGAGATGCGCTCCCAGTTTCTCATCCTCGATGGAGACGCGCCCGAGCCGTCAAATCTCATCCGGGACGTAGGAAGGCATCTGGCGAAAACTTTTCCGGCCGATGCCACGATCCTTTGCAACTTCGATCCCTATTACAGTTCGCTTTCGTATTACGCTAAGAGAGAGACATTCACCAATCTCCGCACCAGCACGGAATGGAACGCCGTGGCTGCTGATCAGGGCGGGAGCGCGGTGGGTGGGATTCTGTGGCTGGGGGCGCCGTCTGCCGCGGATATTTTAGCCGGTCTGCCAACCGACGAGATCGTTCGGGTCGAAATTGACGGCGTCAGTTTCGCGGTCTGGAAGCGAGTCAAGTAAGTGAGTCGAATGGCTGAAAGCTGCGCGGCGGCCCGAAGATTTCCCGGAGCACGATCGCCGTGCGCAAATCCTGGGGTGTTCCGAGTTTGATCCGCGCGGCGAATCCGGCGGCGGTGGTGCGTTGAATCTCCGGCGGCGGTTCGCTGGAAGTTTGCCGGGCCACGTCGCGCACCTCGAATTCGGGCACGGTCACGGTGCGCGCCGTTACCAATTCAACCGGCAAACCTGGCGGCGTTGGCGTCCGAAGCTCGGACGCTTCCGGCATCGGCGGAGGCGCGGTCGTGAGCGGAGGCAGGCGCGGAAAAATCCGCGGTTGCACCTCCCGCCGGCGCGGTGCCATCTTTGGCGGCGCGGACCTGGCCGGTTGACCGAGCGCCTCGAGGAATTTGCGGACGCGCTCTTCTTCCGTCTGGGTTTCGCCACCGCGCGTGATCGGCTGGCTCGGCGTGGACGGTGGCGCTTGCGTTTCCGTATTCTGCGCGTCTCCCTTGCCCTTCTGGATCAACCACCGCAACAACGCGACCGCCGCGATGATCAACAAAAACCCCGGATGGTCGAACAGGCTCGCCGCCATGTTTTCTACTTCCTAATTCTCCGCGCGGGGTTTGTCTCCGCCGGCGATTGACTCCCGCATCGAAGTATCGGCCTGGACGTTTTTCATCCGGACGTAATCCATGATGCCGAGATTGCCGGAGCGGAACGCATCGGCCATCGCCTGGGGCACGAGCGATTCGGCCTCGACCACCTTCGCCCGCATCTCCTGGGTCTTGGCGCGCATCTCCTGCTCGACCGCCACCGCCGCGGCGCGGCGCACTTCCGCTTTCGCCTGGGCGATGCGCTTGTCCGCGTCCGCCTGTTCGCTCTGCAATTTCGCGCCGATATTGTCGCCCACGTCGACGTCCGCGATATCGATCGAGAGAATTTCGAAAGCCGTGTTGCTGTCGAGACCCTTGGCCAGCACCGCCTTTGAAATGCGGTCAGGATTTTCGAGCACGTCCTTGTAAGAATCGGCCGATCCGATCGCGCTCACAATTCCTTCGCCCACGCGCGCGATGATGGTTTCCTCGGTCGCGCCGCCGACGAAACGGTCCAGGTGCGAACGGACCGTGACGCGCGCTTTCACCTTGGCCCCGATGCCATCTTTCGCGACGCCGTCGATCGTGGTGCGGCCCATCGATGGATTTGGCACGTCGATGACTTTTGGATTAATGCTCGTGCGCACCGCTTCAAGCACCGTCTTGCCGGTTCCTTTGGTGGCGAGATCGATCGCGCAGGCGCGATTGAAATCGAGCGAGATGCCGGCTTTGTCGGCGGCGATCAACGCGAGGATGACTTGCGAAACGTCGCCGCCCGCCAAATAATGCGCTTCGAGCGGATCGCTCGGGATGTCGATGCCGGCCTTCACCGCGGTGATGCGATTATCGACGATCATTCCTACGGGCACTTTCCGCAGCCGCATGCCCACCATTTTTCCCAGGCCGACGGGCGCGTTCGCGATCCGGGCGCGAATCCAGAGCCCGAAGAAATTAAAAAGGATGATGCACAAGATGAACCCGAAGAGCGCGAGCACCGCGATGCCGACAAGATAAAGGGAATCCATGGCGGCAGGTTAACGAAGGCCGTTCAGCGCGGAAAGTTTATTCGCGCCGCGAATCTTTCGTTGCAATCGGAGCGAGACGGAATACGCATTGCGCTCGGTGAAAACGGGAGAGAAAACCAGGGTGGCGGTCGTGGGGGCGTCCGGCTACACCGGCGAAGAGCTGGTGCGGCTGGTCCTGCGTCATCCGCACGCTGAGCTGACGGCCGTGACTTCGCGACAGTTCGCGGGGAAAAACCTCGCGGAAGTCTTCCCCCGCACGGCGCTTCATCCGGCGGCGAAGTCGTTGCGGTTCAGCGATTCGTCGGCGGAAAAAATCGCGGCGGAAGCGGAGCTGGTTTTCCTCGCCCTGCCGCATGGCATCGCGGTCGATTTTGCCGCACCGCTCTTGAAGGCCGGCGCGCGCGTGATCGATCTCAGCGCGGATTTCCGGATCAGGAACCCGGCGATCTATCGCGAATTCTACTGCCACGAGCATGGCGCGCCGGATTTGCTGGCGGAGGCGGTCTATGGTTTGCCGGAAGTTTATCGCGACGCGATTCGCGGCGCGCGACTGGTGGGTTGTCCCGGTTGTTATCCGACCAGCATTTTGCTGCCGCTGATTCCGTTGCTGCGCCAGAAGCTGATCGAGCCGGCCAGCATTATTGCCAACAGCCTGAGCGGAGTGAGCGGCGCGGGCCGGAAAGCGGAGCTGGATTATTTGTTTGTGGAATGCAACGAAAGCGTCCGGCCTTACGGCGTGCCGAAGCACCGGCATCTCGCCGAGATCGAACAGGAATTATCGATCGCAGCCGCCGCGACGGTGACGATTCAATTCACGCCGCATCTGGTGCCGGTGAACCGCGGCATTTTGACGACTCTCTATCTCAGGCCGAGTGCCATTGGTCAGGACACGAAACGAATCGAGGCCGCGTTCCGCGATAGTTACGAGACTGAAGCTTTTATTCGTTTGCTGGACGACAAAACGCTGCCCGATACAAAGAATGTCGTTGGTTCCAATGTCGTCGAGATCGCGTGGCGCCACGATCCCCGCACCGGCCGGCTGATCGTGATGAGTGCCGAGGATAATTTGGTAAAAGGCGCGAGCGGACAGGCGGTCCAGTGTTTCAACATCATGTGCGGTTACGAAGAAACCGCAGGATTGCTGTGAAGGCTAAATTCTGGGGAGCGCACGCGCCCTCGCGTGCTGATTTCGGCGCCTCGCCGAAATTCTCTACGGGAAAAGTTCGCGATCGCGAGGGCGCGATCGCCAGCACGCGAGGCGCGTGCGCTCCCCGGCGATGAAGAACCGCGTCGACGGTTTCAAAACAATCCCCGGCTCGATCTGTGCGCCGCGCGGATTCAAAGCGGCGGCGGTCTCTTGCGATATCAAACGGCTCGGTACCGGCAAGGGTTCCGAGAAAGGCCGCAAAGACGATCTCGCGTTGATCGTGTCCGACGTGCCGGCGGCTGTGGCCGGAATGTTCACGACGAACCAGGTCTGCGCGGCTCCGGTAAAAGTGAGCGCCCGAAATGCCGCGGGAAAATTCGCCCGCGCGATTGTGGTTAACTCCGGGAACGCCAACGCCTGCACCGGGACGCGCGGAATGGCGGACGCCGAAAAGATGACGGAGCTCACCGCGCAAAGTCTCGACCTCGAAGCCCGCGACGTGCTCGTCTGTTCCACCGGCCGCATCGGCGTGCCGATGCCGATGGGGAACTTGAAGCGCGGGATCGCGGCGGCGGCGCGCCGATTGTCCGGAACGCGTTTGAGCGCGCGCCAGGCCGCCGAAGCGATCATGACATCCGATACCCGGCGGAAAGAGATTGCCGTGGAATTCGATCTCGGCGGTGCCCGCGTTCGGTTGGGCGGAATTTGCAAAGGCGCCGGGATGATTCAGCCGGGGATGACTCCCAGCGGGAAAAGGCCCGCGGCCGGATTGCATGCGACGATGCTCGCTTTCCTCACGACGGATGCCGCGATCGAACCGGATTTTCTGAAAGAGGCGCTCGAGAAGACAGTCGCCCAAAGTTTCAACTGTATCACTGTGGACGGTGACATGAGCACGAATGACACGGTGCTGATTCTCGCGAATGGATTGGCGAAGAATCCTCCCGGAGGGAATCTCAAAACTTTTCAGCGCGCTCTGGATTTCGTCGCGCTCGAGCTGGCGAAAATGATCGTGCGTGACGGCGAGGGCGTGACTCGCTTCATCACGTTGCATGTCCACGGTGCGCGTACAGCGGCGGACGCGGAAGCGGTCGCGCGCGCGGTTGCGAATAGCACGCTTGTGAAGACAAGCTGGTTTGGCGGTGACCCGAATTGGGGGCGGATTTTGTGCGCGATGGGTTATTCGAACGCGAAAGTGGACGAGGCGAAAATCGATGTCGGGTATAGCCGGTCGGGAAAAAATAAGATCACGTTTGCAGTCCGTCGCGGCCAGCCGACTCGCATTGCCTTGCGAACCTTGGGTGCCATCGTCAGCCAGCCGGAATTCGATCTGCATATTTTCCTGAACGCGGGCCGGCACGATTGCGTCCTCTACACGAGCGATCTCACGGAAGAGTATGTGGAGTTTAATAAGGGCAACCTGAGCGATCCGAAATCGCTCGGCGGTTAGCGCAAACCGATGCAGGAGATCATCACCAAAGCCGGAACGTTGCTCGAGGCGCTGCCTTACATTCAGCGTTTTCGCAGCCAAATCTTCGTCGTGAAATATGGCGGCAGCTTCATGGATTCGCCCGATCCGACCGAGCGCCACCGCGTGGCCCACGAGATCGTTTTCCTGGAAGCGGTCGGGATCAATCCGGTGGTCGTGCACGGCGGCGGCAAGGCGGTCACGCGCGCGGTGGAAGCCGCCGGCCTGACGACCACATTTCTCCAGGGACAACGCGTGACTGATGAAGCCACCGTGAAACTGGTGGACGATGTCCTTTCCCGCCAAATCAATCCGGAAATCGTCGCGGCGATCGAGGAGCTCGGTGGCAAAGCACGCGGGTTCGCCGGATCCGAAGTTTTCCGGTGCCGGAAATTTTCGCCTAACGACAAGGACGGGAACCCAATCGATCTCGGGTTCGTCGGCGAAGTTTGCGAAGTGAATGTGGAACCGTTGCGCGAATGCATCCGGCGCAGCATCACGCCGGTGATCAGCCCCACCGCGCGCGGCGAGGACGGCCTCATTTATAATTGTAACGCCGATATCGCCGCGGCGCGGACCGCGATCGCGCTCAAGGCGCGCCGGCTTGTTTTCATGAGTGACGTCCCGGGGTTGCTCCGCGAGCCGGGCGACCCAGATTCTCTGATGAGCCATTTGAGCGCGAGCGAAGTGCCGGAGTTGAAAGCGACCGGCGTCGTGGGCGAGGGGATGATTCCGAAAGTGGACAGCGCCGTGGCGGCGGTCCAGAGCGGCGTCGAGAAAGTGCAGTTCGTCGATGGCCGCGTGCCGCATTCGGTGTTGCTCGAAATTTTCACCGACGCGGGCGTTGGAACGGAGGTGGTCCTGTGAAGATCGAGATGGCGGGGGAGATGAAGACGGTGAAGGCGGATCGGCTCAGCGAGATCCGGAAGCTCTTTCAACGCAATGTCGTTCCGACCTATGCGCGGTTCGATCTGGCGCTGGATCACGGCGAGGGCAGTTACGTTTTCGATGTCGCCGGAAAACGCTATCTCGATCTTGGCGGCGGCATCGCCGTTTGCGCGCTCGGTCACGCGAATCCGGAAATCACCGACGCGCTCCTCGAGCAATCGCGAAAGCTGCTCCACGTCTCGAATCTTTATTTCACCAAGCCGCAGGCGCAGCTCGCGGAAGCACTCGTTAGGCTGATCGGGCCCGGCCGCTGTTTTTTTTGCAACAGCGGCGCGGAAGCGAACGAGGGGCTTTACAAGCTCGCTCGAAAATTTGGGCACGACGAAGGCCGCTATGAAGTCTTGACGACCGACGGCTCGTTTCATGGCCGGACGCTGGCGGGGATCGCGGCGACCGGACAGGAAAAGGTGAAGAAGGGTTTCGAGCCGATGATGGACGGCTTTCGCCAGGTGCCGTTCAACGATCTCGACGCTATGCGCGCCGCGATCACGCCGCAAACCGCGGCGATCCTGGTTGAATCGATCCAGGGCGAAAGTGGTATCACCGTCGCGACGCCGGAATATCTTCTCGGGCTGCGGAAACTTTGCGACGAGCGCCGACTCTTGCTGCTCCTGGATGAAGTGCAGGCCGGGCATTTTCGCACCGGCCGTTTTCATGGCTGGCAGCGAGTCCTGGAGAATGTTAGCGATCCTCGTTCCCAAGTTGCACTTGGGAACGGAGCCGCCGAATTCTTACCGGATGCCGTCTCGATGGCGAAATCACTCGGCGGCGGATTTCCGATCGGCGCGTTCTGGGTGCGCGAGCCCTACGCCGATCTGCTTGCGGCCGGCACGCACGCCACGACCTTCGGCGGCAATCCGCTTGGGTGCGCCGTGGCCTTGAAGGTCCTCGAGATTATCGAGCGCGATCAGCTCGCCGATAATGCGCGCGAGATCGGCCGGTTCATCAACGGCGAGCTGCAAAGATTGATCCGCAAATTTCCTGCGGTGCTGAAGGAAGCGCGCGGTTTCGGTTTGATGATCGGGTTGGAATTTCGAGCCGATGCACCGGCTTTCGGCGGCAGCGAAAAACCTCCGGCCCTTCAGGTGGTGGAGCGGTTGCACGCTGCCGGTGTCCTGACGATTCCGGCCGGGACTTCCGTCATCCGACTCTTGCCAGCTCTGAATCTGACTCGCCCAGAAGCGATGGAGGGATTGCGCGCGATCGAGGCTGTTGTCGCAGAGTTGGCGACCTGACCATGAAAAATCTTCTCAGCATCGAACAGCTAACGCGGGCGGAGATGGACGACATCTTCCGCGTCGCCGCGCTGCAAAAACAGAACCGCGGGAAGCACACAGAGTTTCCGCTGCGGGGCCAAAGCTGGGGCCTCATTTTTTCCAAGCCGTCCACCCGCACGCGCGTTTCGTTCGAGGTCGGCGTGCGCGAGCTGGGAGGCGAAACGATTTTCCTGAACCCGAACGACATTCAGCTCGGCCGCGGCGAGCTGATCAAAGACACGGCGCGTGTTTTGGGGCGCATGATTCACGGCGCGATCATCCGCACCTTTGCCCAGGCCGACATCGAAGAATTCGCCGATTTCTCCGGCCTGCCGACGATCAATGCGCTGACTGACGACGAACATCCCTGCCAGATCCTGGCGGACATTTTTACCTTCCAGGAAAAACGAGAAAACATTGAAGGCAAGATCGTGACGTTCGTCGGCGATGCCGCTTCGAACACGGCGCGCTCGTGGATGTTCGCGGCCGGGAAGATGAACTTCGAATTGCGCCTCGCGGCGCCGGCGAAATACCAACCCAGCGCGGAATGGTTGAAGCGCGCCGGCGGCAACGTCGTTTGCAATCCGAACCTGCAGGAAGCTGCGCGGGGCGCCGACGTCCTCTACACCGACATCTGGGTCTCGATGGGAAAGGAAGGCGAAGAAGCCCGGCGTGAAGCGGAATTGGGACCGTATTGGATCAATCGAGATCTGGTGAAGCTGGCGAAGCCGGAAGCGCTGGTCATGCATTGCCTGCCCGCGCACCGTGGCCAGGAAATAGATGACGCGACGCTCGAAGCTCACGCGCAAACGATCTTCGATCAGTCAGAGAATCGTCTGCATGTGCAGAAAGCGGTGCTGCTGGCGGTGGTGGGTTCATAGCGCCGTCTCACGCGTCTCATAGAGATGCGGCTACAGCATGACCTCAAAATAGAACGCGGAGAGCGGCGGCATCTCCGCGATGGGAATCCCGGGATTTCCTGCTTCTGCAATCGTCACACGGATCTCGAGCGGTTTCTCGGTGAGCCATTCGATCAGCTTCAGTCTGGTATCGGATGATTCGCTTTTTAGGTCGAGAAACTGAAGCGCGCTTTCCGGGATGAGGATGCGAACATCGCGCAACGCTGTTTCCGGATGCAGGTTCGCGACGACGAGGAAACGCTGGCAGGTCAGCGGATCGTAGCGAAGAAAAGCGTAAGTCCAGTGGCCGCTGGCTTGTTCGCCGGGAAGCCGGCCGAAGCGTTCGTTGTCGCGGTTGGCCGGATTGAGCGGGAAGAATTTGCCGTCTCGATAGGCCGGTTCGCCGACGAGATTGATGAGGCGGCCATAGAAGGACCGTAAACTTTTCTGCTCGGGTGAAAGGCGGGCGCCGTCGTAGTTGTGATCGTTCACCCATTTAACGAACTCCGGCATCGACCAGTAATCGAAGATGCTCGTGCGCGCATCGTCGCCGCCGAAACCTTCCGCGCCGGCGCCGGGCTCACCGAGTTCCTGGCCGTTGTAAAGCATGATCGCGCCGCGCGACATTCCGTAGAGAATCGCCGCCACCGGCCGGCCGACATTCATGCCCACGCCGCCCCATTCCCCGCGCGCCGCCAGGCGAACTTCATCGTGGTTCTCCGCGTAGCGGACAGAATTGTGGCAGATGAAATCGTCCGCGATCTCGCGATCGATATCGTTGGCCCAGCCGGAGCCGTCGTAGATCCGTTTCAAGGCGCGATACGCCGGCGCATCGTAGACCGCGTTGAATCCGGCGTTCAACAAATCGAAGAGCACATTCCCGTGTCCCCCATTAAGCTGCGAGACGACCGGATCGCTCCCGGGCACTTTCGCCGGATCGTCATTGTAAGCCTCGCCCATGAAGAACACGTCCGGCTGCCTCCGGCGCGCTTGCGCGATCGTCCACGACCACATCTCCGGCGGGACCATGTGCGCCATGTCGCAGCGGAAGCCATCCACGCCGAGCGCCTGCCAATGCTCGATGACCTGGTCGACTTTATTCCAGGTATCAGGGATCGCTTTGTCGGGCGACCAGGCGTTGGGATATTCGCGGACTGATTTCGAGGGATCGGTGAAATCGAAGCCATAATTGAGCTTCACGGTCTCGTACCAATCGTTGAGCTGCGGCGTCCAACTCACCACGTTATTTCCCGTGACGCGCCCGAAGGTTTTTTCGCCCTCGAAAACTCCGTCGCATTTCGCGCCGGGCAACTGGCAGGTTGGGCTCATGGCCACGCCGTCACGAACTGTCGGCAACCGGAGCGGCGGGCCGTTCCCGTCCGGCGTAAGATAGAAAAAATTATTGTGCGGATGGAAAAACTTGGTGATGTCGTCGCCTCCTCCACCGAAGCCGCAACTGCCAAAATTGCAGTCCGGTTTCACGCACGAATCGTAGCTGCGCGCGACGTGATTCGGCACGAGATCGATGATCGCTTTCAGTCCGTGGGCGTGAAGCCGTTTGATGAGCTGCGCAAATTCCTTCAGCCGTTCCGCCGGCTTCTCCGCGTAGTCCGGGCAAACGTCGAAGTAATCTTTGATCGCGTAAGGACTGCCCGCGAGTCCCTTCAACAGATCGGTGTCATCGGCCGGCTGACCGAATTCGGAGTAATCGGTGGCGGTCGCCTGCTGCAAAACACCGGTAAGCCAGATATGGGTGAAACCCATCTGCCGGATTGCGCCCAGCGCTGCGTCGTTGATATCTGCGAACTGGCCCACCCCATTCTCCGCGAGGGTCCCGTTGCGCTTGCGGGTCTCGTTCATGTTCCCGAATAGCCTGACGAACAGTTGATAGATTCGAGTCCTGGTTTCTCCCACATCGTGGCGTCGGCGCAAAGTCACTGAACCAGCCCGCTCCGATTCCAGCCGCAGTTCGTGGTGATGCGGGATAAATTTATCGCCGATCCCCGCATCGACCGTCCGATCTGAGCAACCCCAGAACCAACCCCAGCCGTGGTTCGCGTTCGGATCTTTCGCGTAGATGACGAAGTCAACGGCGCGAGCATTGCCCGCGACGGGACGAGGAATGCGAAAGTGAATTTCGCCATTGAGTTCGATTACGTCGAGGGCCTGGGTTAATTCTCGTTCTTTCCAGCGCCGCCCCTCCCATCTCCTGAGGAACGAAAAGATCTGACCGTTTCTGATTTCCGTGGAGAAAAGGAGATCGGCCTGGAAAGGTAGAAAGACGGTCGATCCTTCCGCGCCCGGCGCGAAGGGCAGGACGGCGGCGCCGATCTCCCGCTCAGTTCCCAGGACGAGAAAAATATTTTGCGGGTGCTCGAACGGCCCGGGCGGACGATAACTGAAAAAGATCTCGTCCGCCGTTGCGGCGACGGCGATCAAGACATCGTCGGAGCCGGAAATTGTGTGCTGGCGCAAACCAGTCGGCGGCATGGCCCGTTATTGCAGGAGAGAAGACGAGAAAAAGGAAGATTGAAATGCTCGGGGGGGGACTTGAACCCCCATGCCTTGCGGCATACGCCCCTCAAACGTACGTGTCTGCCATTTCACCACCCGAGCGTGTGGAGAGTGAAGGCTGGAATGTTCAACGGAGGGAGCTTTCTGGCAAGTGCTTCTCGCGTTTTGTAAGATTGGAGGGCCGAGCTCGTCCGACGCCGGGGTTTTTACAATCTAACGGTCATTTAAGGGCAAGCTTGTAGACTTCGATCAGCCCGTTGCCGGTGCCGCCGTCAGCGCCTTTCAAGACGGCTGTGTAATTGCCTGGCGGAACGGAAATGAGAATGGCGGATTCCAGGCTGTTCGTCGGTGCCAGGCCCGTGTTTTGCAACGCAACTTCCTGGGTGTCGCGCCAGTCGTTGTTGGCCTGGATCAAAGCGCCGTTGCCGTCGTGTAACTCGAGCAAGGGATCCGCCAGGACATCGGGAACGCCGAAATTACTCAGGGATGGTCCGATCCCGCGCAGGACCAATTGTGACCGGAGGTCGCCGGTAATGATCAAGCCGCCTATCATGACGTTCTCATCGGTCAGGACGAAGCCGCGGGTGGAAATGTTAACCACCTTGGCAGCGCCATCGGCGTCGAGATCGTAAACTTCCACCAGGCCGATACCGGTTAAACCGCCTTTGCCGCGCAAGACCGCGGTGTAACTGCCCGGCGGGACCGAGAGCAGAAGAGCCGACTCATTAGGGTTTAGAGGTGCCAGCCCGCTGGTCATAACTTCTGCGGCATTTGGATTCTGCGGCCAATTATCATTGGACGCGATCAGACCGCCGCCGCTCGCGTTCAGTTCCAGCGTCGGATCTGAGAGTGGATCCGCGATTCCGAAGGTAACGAGCGAAGGGCCGATGCCGCGAAGGAGGATGCGCTTGTTTGCAGTGCCCTCGATGATGAAACCGGCGATGAGCACGTTGTCGCCGGCTTCGACCCGCATGCGGGTAGAAATGTTAGCAAGATGCGAATCAGTTCTAGGTGTCGCAGTCGGAGTCGCGGTTGCGGTCGCCGCCGGTGTGGCAGTGGCTGTCGGAGTCGCGGTAGCGGTGGCGGTTGGAGTTGCAGTTGGAGTGGCCGTGGACGCCGGTGTAGCTGTAGCTGTAGGTGTAGCTGTTGGTGTTGCCGTAGGCGTCGCAATAGGAGTAGCTGTCGGAGTAGCGGTGGGTGTTGGGGTAGGTGTGGGCGTCGGTATTCTGCAAGGATGCAGCCATCTGGCGGCATTCACGATTACCCTGCCCCAATCTCCGCTGTGATTGTCGTTGCCGAGATACGCGGTGATACCCACCGTGGTGTGGCCAAGGCTCACCGCCCGGTAGGCCACCAATGCCTCACCAGCCGCAGTCGAAGGTGCCGTCGCCACTTTCGTCGCACCGGCAGGAAGCGACCCCGCCAACATGGAATTGAACTGGAGCGTGGTCACGCCCGCCATCAACGGGTGTCGGTGGGCCGGGTCATCAATGGAGCCATCGAATGGACCGGTACGCTCGATCTTCGAGTAGTTGTAGGGGCTGTAGTTTCCGGTCAGCCATCGGCCGCTCAGCCCGAGGACGCTACCCGGACCGTCATAGCCATAGGCACCCTCGACGACCACGCCGCCACGATCGACGTAATCGGCCAGGTTATCTCCAAGTGTAGTAGGGTTACCAAATTGCCCAGCGTTCACCACCACCACGATGTCGTATTGTTGGAGTTGCTCCAAAGTGGGCGGGAGAGCCACCGCACTGAACAAACCCACCGAGGCAACGTCTGGGTCGGCAGTTATCTCATCGCGTAGCGCAAACGGCGGCACCCCGCTGGGATCAACATAGATGATCCCCACGCGGAAGTTACATCGCGGCGGGGTAGGGATGGGAGCAGGCGCCGGCGGGACGGCAAACCCCCTAACGAGTATGATTTTGTTGTCCGTGCCGAACGTGCTGAACAGGGAGTCTCCCGTTACCGGATCGACGGCGGCGCCCACGGCGCCGGGAAGGCCAGTAATAAAATCTTGGCTCTGCGCAATGATCGGATCGCCGTTGGCGTCCAAGGGCGCCGTGACAATTCTTTCAGTTACGTACTTCGCGATAAGCGCACTGTTAGGAGGAAATTCCGGGGAACCGGGCGGCACAAAAGCTATGCCTTCAGCGTCCCCAATGTTCGTGCGCAGGCTTGCTGAATTAATGCTGAATGTGCCGTTGCTATCGGGACTGAAATCGACGTCATACCAGTCACCACCGGGGAAGGAGCCCAGCTTCATCCTTCCCGCCCCAGGAAAGCCTTGCGGCACGAAGGCGAGCGATCCGACGGATGAGGTCACACCAAAAGGGCTGAGATTGGTGAGTTTACTCGGGGTGACGCTGCCAAGCTTGGTTTGCTCGAGCTGATTAGCAGGGAAGCGAGTTACGAAAAGAACATTCTCCGGCCCAAAGGCCACGCCGGCATCGTTGTATTGACCAATTCTCGATGATGAGGTCGGATATAACTTTGCCGGGCCGGAAAATCCAGTGATGTGCCCACCTGGGCCGCGAATAACTCCGATTTGGTAAATGCGGCCAGTCGAGTCATTGGCGCCTCCTCCGATAAGAAGCGTATTCGTATCGTTATACTTGAAGGTAAGACCGCCGTAAGGCGTCTGGACTCCAGGCACTGAGCCCAGGCTGACACATGAGTAGTGATCGGCAAACGGGTCGACTATTAGCACCCCAGGCGCCCCGATGCATTGTCCCAGGGTCGCGTTTCCGTTCGCCTGATTATCTCCCGGAGTTGCCCACACGGGCAGGGAGCAAATGATAGCCGCAGATGCGAAAAGCAAAGCTGCCGTGACTCTGCTATATTTTCGCTTCATGGAAATCGGCAATGGGCCAAGCAGGGTTTGTTTCATACATGTTTCCGTTCAGTTTTCGGGATAATGATTTCCTTCCTAATTACAAACGGGTTCCGGAGACGGTGCTGCAGGAAATCGTGCTTTTTTCGCGCCGCTTGGCATTCTCGCGCAGGGTTGTTAGAATCTTCGGGTGCAGAATTTGCCGGGAACCGTTTACGGCCAGACTGATCCCTTCGCCGCCACGCACTGGAGCGTGATTGTCGCGGCGGGAAAAACTCAGGCCGATCCGGAGAGCGCGAGGGCTGCCCTGGCCCAGCTTTGCCAGACCTACTGGCCGCCGCTCTATACCTACGTCCGCGGTCGGGGCTATTCCGTGCACGACGCCCAGGATCTGACGCAGGGTTTTTTTGCCTATTTGATTGAACACAAAATCCATCTGCGCGCGGATCGACAGATGGGAAAATTCCGTTCATTCCTGCTCGCTTCGCTCAAGCATTTCCTCTCCCACGCGCGCGAGCGCGAGCAGACGCTCAAACGAGGAGGTGGGCGCGAATTTATTCCCTTCGACGAAGCACGAGCCGAAGAGGCGGAATCACTTTTTCAGACGCACAGTTCTTCCGGCAGCAGCGCCCTCCCGGAAGAGAGGCTCTTTGAAAGGACCTGGGCTGAGACGCTGGTTGAGACAGCGCTGGGCCGGCTGGCGGCAGCCTACAAAGCCGAAGGGAAAGAGAACCTGTTCGAGAGTTTTCAAACTTTCGTCGCCGTGGGCGCCGATCCATTGCCGACTTATTCCGAATTGGCGACCCGACTGGCGGTGGCGGAATCAACGATCCGCAGTCATGTCACGCGTCTGCGGGGGCGTTATCGCGAGATGCTTCGAGCCGAGGTGCGACGGACGGTAGACACGGAATCAGAAGTGGATGAAGAGCTGCGCGAACTGTTGCGCGTTCTGATAGGGAACTAGCGCGTCCGCCGCTATGGGACCAGCATCGACCAGGGTTTGTTCGGTCTGCGGAGAACCGTTGGGCGCGAAAGATGTATGTCTTGCTTGTCTGCTGCGCGCCGGCTTGGATGAGGCTGAGCAACCAAGTGCGCCCGAAGCTGCCGCGCTTTTCGACGATTTCGAGATCGCGCGGCGGGAGGACGGTTCGTTGTGGGAATTGGGACGCGGCGCCATGGGTGTGACTTATCGCGCCACCGAAAAGACCTTGCATCGCGGCGTAGCTTTAAAGGTCATCGAGTTACATGGTTCGGAGACCGTGCGTGAACGCTTTTTGCGGGAAGCGCGCGCGGCCGCAGCTTTGCGGCATCCCAATGTCGCAGGCGTATATCGTTTCGGCGCCCTGGCCAACGCCGATCGCTGCTATTGCGCGATGGAGCTGGTTGAGGGTGAAACTCTCGATGCTTTGGTGCGGCGGGACGGGCCCCTGAAATTCGAGACAGCCCTGGAAATCGCGATCCAGATAACGCGAGCCCTGATAGCGGCGGCCGACCGCGATCTGGTTCATCGCGACCTGAAACCGGGCAATATCATGCTGACGTCCAGCGAGAACTCGCCGGCGAAAATAGAAGTAAAGGTGATTGACTTCGGGCTAGCCAAAGCGGCCAGTAATGTCGCCGGAGAAATGGAGCTGACTCATGGCGAATTTGTCGGTACCCCTGCGTTCGCCAGCCCCGAACAGTTCACAGGCGGCGCGATCGATGCGCGCACCGACATTTACGCGCTCGGTGTTACGCTTTGGTTCGCTCTCAGCGGCCGGCTTCCATTTGTTGGTCGCACGATCGAAGAGATTCGCCGGCGCCAGAGTGAGGAGAAGTTACCGCTGGAGCAACTGACAGGAGTGCCCCGGTGCGTGATTGACTTACTCCGGTCATGCCTGGCGACCGATCCTTCGGAACGGCCTACTTCAGCGCGAGTGCTAATTAAAGAGTTGGAGTCATGCAAGACTGTGTCAGTAACACGCCGACGCAAGGGTAAGCTCGCGGTGTTGGCTGGCATCGCCGTGGTCACCCTCGGTCTCGCTGCTTTGATGTTCTGGCGTAACCGGCAACACAATCTTGCCGTCCCGACCGCCGTCCCGGAAAAAAGCATCGCCGTCCTCCCGTTTGAAAATCTGAGCGATGACAAAGCAAACGCCTATTTCGCTGACGGTATTCAGGACGAAATTCTGACCCGCTTATCTAAGATTGGCGATTTGAAGGTGATTTCGCGCACCTCGACGCAGCATTATAAAAGTGCGCCCCGAAATTTAGCTGAAATCGCGAGACAGCTCGGCGTTTCCACCATCCTCGAAGGCAGCGTGCAAAAGGTTGGCGACAAAGTTCGGATAAACGTGCAATTGATCAAAGCTACAAATGATTTCCATCTTTGGGCGGAAACCTTTGATCGCAAGCTCACCGACATCTTCTCCGTCGAAAGTGAGGTAGCCAAGGCCATTGCCGATCGATTGCAGGCGAAATTTACCGGCGAGGAAAAGCAAAGCGCCGCAAAAAGGCCGACCGATAGCACCGAAGCGTACGATGCCTATCTGCGCGGACTAGCCTATAGCCTGAAAACGGCTAACAACACCGCCAATCTTCTCAAGGCGCAGAAATACCTCAGGGAAGCCGTGCGTTTGGATCCAAAGTTCGCGCTTGCCTGGGCACTTCTGTCCTACGTCGAGGCGGTCGGGTATCGCACTGAGTTTCTTCAACCGACGGATGCGCTCCGAGAAGAGTCGCGGCAGGCAGCGGAAACTGCTCTAGTTCTCCAGCCGAATTTGGGCGAAGCGGTCCTGGCCAAAGGGTTTTATCATTATTCCTGCCTGAGGGATTACGAGACGGCTTTGCGTTACTTTGAGCAAGCACGCGCGCTGCTGCCCAATAGCAGCCGGATCCCGGAGTCGCTGGCCTATGTTACGCGGAAGCAAGGCCAATGGGACGGAAGCGAGGCCTACTTCAACGAAGCAGAACGACTGGATCCGCGGAACGTTGCCCTGCTTACCCAGCACGCTCTTTCCTACAAGGACCGTCGTCAGTTCCCGGAAGCGTCGAGGAAGCTTGAACAGATTCTTAATATTGCGCCGGATGACGTCGATACCATCGTGGAGAAAGCGGTCATCGCACAGGCTGAAGGTGACCTTCCGCGGGCCTCGGCGCTCCTGGCTCCGCTTCATCTTCAGGCTGACAACCCCAATGCGTTGGAAACACAAATCTACCAGGTCATCCTGGAGCGCCACTCCGAACCCATCGTTCCGGTTTTACGAGGTATGCTTGCCAAGCCCGACCCGGCTTTGGGTTTTACCAACGGCGAACTACGCTTTTGGTTAGGCTGGGCCCAGGAGATCTCCGGCGACCATACCGGCGCCCACGAAACTTGGTTGCAGGCGCGTCGGGAGTTAGAGTCGTTCCTCGGCGAACATCCGAAGGATTATATTTTGCTCGGCCATCTCGCGCTGACCGATGCAGCCCTTGGTGACAAAGCTGCCGCGATAGCTCTCGCTGAGCAGGCGATGGCTGCCCTTCCGATTGAGAAAGACGCGGTGAGCGGTCCGAAGCCGGTCGAAATCCTTGCTCGCGTGGCAGCGCAGCTCGGAGAAGCCGATCGCGCGATTGCCGTTCTTCAAAAGCTTATGACGACGCCGTACTCGGGACCGCTTGGTCCAGGTGCACCGCTGACTCCAGCATTGCTTCGACTCGATCCCATGTTCGACGCGCTCCGGGGCGATCCGCGCTTCCAGGAACTTTGCAAAGATAGACAGCCGTGATCCCCCGCAACTTTCTCACCGAGCTCACCGCCTGAGGATGGAGGATAGAGGATTGAGAATAGCCGTGTAATCTTTGCCGCGATGGCGGACGAAGACTGGATCAAGCTTGATCTCCACATTCATACGCTCGACGATCCGAAAGACGCGCTCGACTATTCCGCGCATGAGTTGCTCGAGCGCGCACGAACGCTTGGGTTTCGGGTGCTGGCGATCACGCTGCACGATGCCGTCTTCGACCGTGAGGAAGTCTTCGCCGATGCCGCGAGCATGGGAATTCTGCTCATCCCGGCGGCGGAAATGCGCCTCGAGGGCGCGGACGTTATTCTGCTGAACGTCGCGCCGGACGAGATCGAGTCACTCCGCACCTTGGACGACCTGGCCGCGCTCCGGGCGCGGCGAGGGCCGTCATTGTTTACGATCGCTCCGCACCCCTTCTACGTTCTCGGCGGTTCGATCGGGGAAAAACTGGTGGAGCGAATCGATTGTTTCGACGCGATCGAACTCTGCCATTTCTGGGGCCGCTTTTTCAATCCGAACCGGCGCGCGGTGGAAATTGCCGAGCGCTTTGGCAAGCCGCTCATCGCCACCTCGGACGCGCATCGGCTCCATGCCTTCGGCTCGAATTACGCCAGCATCCCGGGCCTCGCGGAATTGACGGTGGAAAATGTGATCGGCGCTCTCCGAAGCGGGCCACTTCGCCTAACGAACCCGCCCTGCTCGTTCATCGACCTGATGAGCACGATTTATTTCGTGTTCGTGGCGCACCCGTGGCGGCGCCGAAAGCGAGAATGGAGAATAGAGAATGGAGGATAGAAAAAGCCCAAAGCCATTCTCTATCCTCAATTCTCCATCCTCGCTCCTTTTGCTTCTTCCTCTATTCTCGCTTCCCCGCTTGAGTCCAAGCAACAAACCTGACAAGAGTTAATCCCGACATGAAAAAAATCGCGTTTGTTTTGCTCATCGGTGCGCTTGCCTTCGGCGGCTGCGATCTCTTCAAGTCCAAAAAAGCGGCGAAGAAACCTGCGGTGCGGACCAAAGCGGAGCTGCGCGAGGAAAACAACGATGTGGATTTCCAGGCATTCGTGGGCCGGCTCAAGAAAGCGGTCGCCGCGCATGACGTGAATGCAATCGCCTCGATGATGACCGAAGATTTCGCCTATGTCCTCGGCAAGACGACCGCGGAAGATCGCAAGGGGGAAGGCGTTTTTAAGTACTGGGATGAAAACAATCTCTGGCCGGAGCTGGAAGGAATCATGACCGAGCGTTTCGTGAAGAAGGACGACTTCTGGGTCGCCCCGCCGCAGTTCGCCGATCCGACCCTGAATTACGACGGCTACCGCGTCGGAATCCGGCGGGTCAAAGGAAGCTGGAAGTTCGTCTATTTCGTGAATGGATGACGTCGAAGCGAGGATAGAGGATGGAGGATTGAGGATAGATTTTTGAAACAGCCGCCATCCTCCATTTTCCATCCTCCATCCTCGCTCCCATTCCTCGGCCTTCCCCATCGCCCGCCGTTTGTTTTCGTGCGGGAATTAATCAATTGCGAGCCTGGGCGATCCGTTGAAGCTCGCACGGTTTTCGACGCGAATGATCCGATGTTCTCCGGACATTTCCCCGGCAATCCGATCGTCCCCGGCGTGATCCTGACCGAGGCGCTGGCCCAGGCCGCGGGGATCGCGGCGGCTTCGGGTTATCCGGAAACAGCGCGGCCGCTCTTCCTGCTTTCGGCCATCCGGACAATGAAATTTCTTCAAGCTGTCGGGCCCGGAGATCAAATCGATCTGCACGCGGAGAAGATCGCCGGGACCGAGACGCTCTTGCAATTCAAGGTCAGCGCAAGCGTGAACGGCGCGGTGGCGGCGGAAGGCCAGCTTGTCCTCAGCATCGCCGCGGACTTTGCGCGCGCGCCGGAATAGCGCATCATTCCGGAGCCCAGGCATGCTACCAAATCCCACATCTGAAGGCCGGTTCGCTATCGTCATTCCGGCGTGTGACGAGGAGGAGTGCATTGGGCTCGTGCTCGAAGAGCTTTTGGCGATGATCGACCCGGAGAAATTCGTCGTCGCGGTCGGCGTCAACGGCTCATCGGACCGAACGGCAACGATCGCGCGGGAACACGGCGCCCTGGTGGCGGAAACGCGCCGGCGTGGATACGGTTACGGTTGCCAGGCCGCGATCGATCTCGTCACCGCCTCCGTTCCGCAAGTGCGGGCCTATGTTTTCCTCGCGGGCGATGGCGCGAGCGATCCGCGCGACGTTCGCACCCTCGTGGAAGCATACGAGCAGGGATTTACCTTTGTGCTCGGAGCGCGCACCGGCCAATTGCGCAACTGGAGCACGATGCGCGTCTCGCACGTGATCGCGAATTTCCTGGTGGCCCTTTGGTGCGGCGTGCTGGCAGGCCGGTGGTTCAAAGACCTGGCGCCGGTGCGGTTGATCGACCGCGAATTGTTTGAAACGATCGCGCCGCGCGAGATGACTTACGGCTGGACGATCGAACCGCAGATCGCGGCGGCAAGACTCGGAGCGCCGATCTGTGAGGTCGCAGCGAGCGAACGTCCGCGGCTGGCCGGGAAGCAGAAAGTGTCCGGGGTGACCTGGCGGCGGACGTTCGCGATCGGCTGTCGCATTCTGGCGGCGGGCTGGCGGGCGCGCCTGCGCTTCGGCCCGCTGGCGGCCGTCGAGCCCAGCCTGCCGCAGAAGCCGCTCGTCGCGCAACCGCAGCGCGGAATGTGACCCTGCCGATCTGGGCCCGCGGGTTTTTGGGCGCGGTTTTCTTTCTCGTTTCGAGCTGTTCCTTTTTTTCCCGGCAGCCTCCCTTACCGCGCCACGCCGCAATCGAGCCGACCGGCAGCGGCGAAAAATTCGCCAGGCTCATCGAGGGCGCGGACATCATTTATTTTCCCAGCGAATCCGTGGCGCTCGATTCGCGCTCGGAAGCTGCGTGGAAATTACTCGAGGCCGTGCGACGCAGCGCTCCTTCGTTTGCGCTCGGCTGGGACCTGGCAAGCAACGATGCCGAGCATCGCGAATTTCTGGCGGAGGCCGGCAGGTCGGGCGCTGAGATTCTGTCGTTGCGCCCGCCGGCGCAGATGATCGTGGATGAGGCGTTGCGCGGATTCGACCCGCCCCCGGGCGACTTCGAGAGATTTGGGAGAAAATTCTCGCCGCGCGAATTCAGCGAAGCCCGGGTACGCGGCGCGTATGAAACCGCGTTGCTGGCCGAGCAATACGCGGCCGCGAAAATCGCCGGGCGCTTTCGAGAGCATCGCGGGGAAAAAATCGTCGTCTTCCTTCGCCGCGATCGTCTCGGCCGCGATCACGGCGTTCCTTACTTTGTTGCCCAAAAAACAAAAGCGCGGCAGTTGATCCTCAATCCGCGACGCCATCCCGAACCCGGACCGGGGCTACTGACGCGGAATTGAGGGCGGTGGTGTGGGTATCAACTGATTTCGCGGCGTTTCCAGATCATAGATCGCGCCCCACTCGCCTGACGCGACGAGCGTCGCTTCCCGTTCCCACGGGCGCTTGCTCGCGGCGTAGTTCTGCTTTTCGTTGCGGCCCCAGAACAAATAGCGGGCGTGGAAGGAGCGGGCGAGTTCCTTCCAGTTTGGCGCGCCTAGCATCAGCGCCTGCAACTTCTTCTCCGTGTCCGCGAAATCGAATCCCTGGGTCCAAAGATGGCCCGGATAACCGAGGACCATTTTTCTTCCTTGGAGCAGGATAGGGTGACCCCAGATCGGGTGACCGGCGAAACGCGCGTCCGCCGGCAGTTTCTTAACAATCACTCCAACGCTATCCAGCTCGTAACGATCGGCTATGCCGTAGCCGGTTTCACTATCCTTTTTGGGGGCCAGTCCGCCAAACAGGGTGATAAGACCGGAAGTGAAGAGCGCCACGCAAACCACGGCCCGCAGAGGAACAGGCCAATGCACGATCAAGTCGGTCCAAAGAAACGGAAGGACAAGGAGGTAAGCCCAGGCGATGATCTTGATGTTGTCCCATTCCCAGGGAGCGAGCTTCACGAAGTAGCCAAGCAGGAAAATAGCGATGGCCGAAAGGAGGAATACCAGGCTAGCCGGCATCGTCGCGCTGGGAGCGCGATACTGTTTCCAAGCCCATCGTCCAGTCACAGCTATCGCGAAAGGCAGGGATAGGATAAACAACCAGCCGACCAACCGGAGACCGGTGCTGCCGCTCTCCCATATTCGTAGCTTGACCAGGTAGGCGAGAAGGAGAACCGGGATCGCCGGGACAAGGAACGCGCGACCTGCCGGCAGTTTGAAGTCGGGCGAGGAAAACATTTTCCAGAAGGCGAGGCCTGTAATTCCGATGAAGAAGAGGATCAGCGGAACCCAGAAGCCGAAATTGATCAGCCAAAAGGCCAGGTAGTTAAGCGGCTCGAATGGCAGAAACGACATTTTCATATCGCCCGGAACACCCTGGACCCAGCCCGGCTGCCATTTTATGAATGAGCCGGCGTGAAAGTAATCGGTAGTAATCCAGACGCAGAAGGTGGCGGGAAGCAGAGCCAGGCCGGCGATTAACATGGTTGTTTTGCCGACGTTGCGATCGCCCAGAACAAAAAGGAAGGCGAGGACGACCGAGAGCGCGATGAAGGTATGCGAATGGTAGAGCGGCATCGTGGCGTAGAGCGATACCTCGAGCCAAAGAGGCAAAGGGGCGCGGCGGGGAGCGGGCAGGGTGGCGGCTCCTTCTTCCTCGGTTGGCGGCGGCTTCACTCGAGCTGGCTCGTCATACTCGGGAAAAAACCGTGCGCGCCATTGATAGAGCAGAAGAAGCGCGGCCGGAAAGGCGTAGAGCAGGCCGCGCTGGGTGACGAACATCGCCAGCGGAATACTTTTCCAGGCAATGTTATTCGCTCCCTGGTAATCGTGGAAGCTCGCCGTTTGCAAGAAACGAAAGATTGACAAGGCAATGCTTTTCAAACTGAGGACACCCTGGTTATCCCGAAAACTGAATGTTTGCAGGATGCGAAATCCCACCACTCCGCCATTAAAGAGAAACGCGGCGATACCGAAAGTTCCCGCCCACCGATAAAGGGCATAGAAGGTGGCGATGGAGGCGATAAGACCAGTCCAGACAAGACCGCGGTTAACGTCGACCCCGAGGCAGGTCAGGAGCGCGTTGAATAAATCGATCCCGGCGGGATACCGCAGTTTACTGAAGGGTTCGATCGGGTTATCCGGCCAGAGAGGCACGCCGCTGGCGAAATGCTTTATATAAGTGAGGTGAAGGGAAAGGTCGCCGAGGTTGTTGACCGATTGGACCTTCACTTCGTTGCCATCGTAGTAAATGAGCCAGGCAAAGGAGCGAACGGCAAAGATGGCGAAACAGGCGGCGAGCACCCAGAACCAGATGGATCCATACCGCCGGCGCGGAGTTTCGTTCGCCAGCGCTCTTCGGGCGCGCTCTTCGCGGCGTTGCTGGCGCTTGGACTTGGTCTCGGGAAGAGCGGGCGGCAGCTTCGGTTTGCGCACTCGCAGCGGAACCTCCGTCGTCGCCTGGTAGGCCAGGAATGCTATCAACAAGCCGGCTACGATGCAGAACGTAGCTATGGGCCGGCTTAATCCGTGGGCCAGGATTCCGGCGACCAGGCTAAGCAGCGTCGAAGCATTCAGAAAAGCGAGCGCAGCCGATAACCACTTCATTTGGATGCTGGCGCCGGGTTATTTCGCGGGCTTGCCCGAAAACTCGGGGACACGCCCCGGAAAGAGTTTGTAGAATACTTTCGTGTTGAAATAGAGCTTGGAAGTATCCTGGTAGGGCCGGATCGTCATCGGCTCCGTATAGTAGGTGTCGTGGAGCTTGGATTCGACTTCCTCAATCTTATCTTCCTGGACGACGAGAAAATCGCCGTCCAGCTTATCCGGCATGTTGTTGTGCTCGTAGTAGCCGACCTTCGTAAAGTCCCCGAGCATCCATGGGAGGGGATAGGTGCTGGTGCGGATCAAATGGCCTACGAGTTGATAGTAGGTTGGATTCGCTTTCGCCAGGCGAAGAAGCGGTTTCGTGAGCTTCCAAACGTCGTTGTAGGTCTGCACGTAAACGTACGGTTCCCATGCGAAAAACTGCCCCACGTTCGCTGGCGCGCTGCGTTCTGACTTCCAATTGAACTCGTTGAACGTACTGCACCGGAAGAAATTCAACGAGACACTGAGTCCGAGCGAGATCGCCAATAGGATTGCGGTCAAGGCGTAGGTGGCGCGGCGAAACTGGTCAGGCATGTTGAGAACCAAGGCTCCGAAAATGAAAAGCAGCGGCCAGACGATGCTGATGATGCACCATGGTGTCTTGTAGGTGACGATGCTATAGGCAAGGAAGGTGCCGACGCCGTAGATCGCCAAATAACGCAGGCTAAGGTTGCGAATCGTCTGGGTAAGGGGTGCAAGGACCAACGCGACAAGGACTGGCTGCTCATATCGCGTAATCAGTTGTAACCAGTAATAGACCGGTTTTTCATGACCTGCGCCCTGGCTGCCCGTCTTGAACCAGGCAGCGAACGTCTTATACAAGCCGGTTACGCCGGGCCAGTTCATGAAGGCGCCGGAATAAAAAAAGATGATGACAGCCAGGCCGGTCCCCGCGACAACGATAAGGTCGAGATAAGTCCAGCTCTGCTTCACGAGTTTCGCATCGGGCGTGGTCGTGATCCTATGCGACATCCACGTAACGAAGCCAGCGATGAGGGCGCAGCCGACATGGATAATGTAGGTCTCCTTCGTCAAAATCATGCCGGCGAGACCCATGCCGGCGCACCACAGATAATTAACGGTCCCCCGTTGCCACAGACCCAGCAGACCCAGGATGAAGAGCAGCGAGAAAAGAAGCAGCCAGACTTCGTGGATCGAGTAGCGGCCATAGAAAACAAACCCGGGCGAGACCGCCATGGCGAGCGCGGCGAGGCGGCTGACATTGCGGCCGACGAACGGCTCGAACTTTAAAGTGAGATGAATCGAGAAGATGCTGGCCAGGACCACGGGCAAACGGATCGCCCAAAGGTTCCGGCCGAGAAGCGTCTGGCAGACCAGGAGAATATAGAAATGAAGCGGGCCGTGGTAATTCGTGGGGTCGTAGCGGTAGAAGCCGCTCTTGACCATCTGGTCCACGAACCAGCCGTTGATCCCTTCGTCGAAGTGGGGCGGCTTGATCCCGAGCAGGAAAAAGCGGAGGAAAGCGCCGAGGCCCACGATGATCCAGGGCGTCCAATCGATTTCCCGCGCGCGCGCGAGCATGTCGTCGACTCGACTCCCGATCGTCGGAGAAATCATTGGCGCGACCTCGGCGGCGCTGCTAGTACCCGCAGCGATGCGCATATTGGTGACCGGTGGCTGTGGCTTCATCGGGAGCAACTTTATTCGGTATATTTTGGAACATTACAAGCCGGCGTCGGTGAGCAATGTCGATGTGCTCACTTATGCCGGAAATCTCGCGAACCTGGACGGAGTCGCGGAGGAACATGGCGAGCGCTACGAATTTTTCAAAGCCGATATCGCCAACGCCGACCAGATGGACGCGCTCATGACCGAGCATCCGTTTTATGCGGTCGTCAATTTCGCCGCCGAATCGCACGTTGATCGCAGCATCAACGATCCCCAGAACTTCATCCACACCAACGTCGTCGGCACCAGCATCCTGCTCGATTGCGCCCGGCGCCACGGCGTCCAGCGTTTCCTCCAGATCTCGACCGACGAAGTTTACGGGTCGTTAGGCGAAACCGGGAAGTTCACCGAGCAATCGCCGCTCGAGCCGAGCTCGCCCTATTCCGCGAGCAAAGCCGGTGCCGACCTCCTCGCGCTCGCCTGTCACAAAACTTTTGGCCAGGAAGTCATCGTCACCCGTTGCTCGAACAACTACGGTCCCTATCAGTTCCCCGAAAAACTGATCCCGCTCATGATCATCAACGCCATGCGCGACGACCCGCTGCCAGTTTACGGCGACGGCATGAACGTGCGCGACTGGATCCACGTCGAAGACCATTGCGCCGGAATCGTCGCCGCGCTCTTCGAAGGCCAACCCGGCGCCGTTTACAATTTCGGCGGCGACAGCGAGATGCCGAATCTCGAAACCGTGAAGGCAATCCTGGGCAAGCTGGGCAAACCCGAGACCCTCATTTCCTACGTCACCGACCGCCTCGGCCACGATCGCCGTTACGCCATCGATTCCTCCTTCGCCGAGCGCGAGCTAAAGTGGAAACGCCTCCACAATTTCAAGGAAGGCCTCGAGTCCACGATCGATTGGTACGCGAACAACCGCTTGTGGTGGGAACCGCTCCTCGAGCGCACCGGACGGCATTGAATCCTCAAACCGAGGAATACTGATCCCTAGGACTGACCCTTCCTTCTCCGCACGTGCGCAATGCAGCTATCCGGAAAGCAACCGATCCTCCCAACTTCAGATTGATTCTTGTTTGCGAGCTTGCGGTTAACGGTTGCACTTCGACTATACGGCGACCACAACCGACGGCGGAATACGTCCCTATGTCCGACACGGAACCCGAACCAGTCTCGTTATTGGCTAAAGGTGGTCGCTCGCCTAGAGAAAGCTTAGCCTCGGCGAGAATGACTGAGAGACTCGAGGGATAAACACTGGGCGTTGGAAGGTTCAGATACTCTGAGCGAAAGCGCTGAGCGGGACGCGCAGTTTCGCTTCGGCGTCGAAGAAGGTAGGGCCCGACGACTGAAAGGCTTCCTGGTCGATCAGGTCGTCCACGATCTGTTCGGCGACCAGTTGCCAGTCGACGGTAACCAGATCGACCTGGACGTCCGGCACGCGCGCGAAAGGCATGCTCACTGGTCCATTGATCAACGCGACTCGCTGCGCTTGCAGCAAATCCGCTACCGCATCCGGACCACGAAAGCAGAACTTCGACACCAGGGCGGAAGAAGAAAAGATGATGCCGCCGGTCTTCTTGCGTTGCAGCTCGCGCACGAAAGCTTCGCTTCGCTGGTTTTGATAGGTTGCCACAGACCAGGGAATCTCCAGTTCGTCGAGGATGCCGTGCAAGGTTTCGTCAAGGGCGGCTGAACGTTGTTCTTTCGACTCGACCACTGTGACTCGATCGGGCTTCTGCGCTTTCCAATCAGTCAGCAAAGTCCGGATGGCCGATTCCCGGCGCACCTGGTAGCGGCAGGGGATATGGCAGTAGGAATCGTTCGCCACGCCGAGGAGACGGATGCCCATGTCGGCCAGGTGCAAGGCGGTGAGGGCCGCTTCTTTACCGGGCTGAAACCAAACAACGGTGTCCACTTCATAAGCCTTGAACCGCTTGCTTAAGGCGTCGCTGCTGGCCTCCCCGGGTTCGAAGAAAGCCGTCGCTGCGGCAAATCCGCGGAGCCTTAGCTCGCGCCGGATCCGAATGAAAAACGTCCGGTAATCCTGGAGCGTGACAAACCGAGAGACCGACGCCGGGAACCCGACAAAGGAGCGAACTTTGAGTTGCCGGTCGAAGTGAAGACCTTGCAGGAGCGTCTTCGATCCGCGGACCCGGCTAAGAAGGCCTTCCTGTTCCAGGACGCGATAAGCTCGCGACACCGTGGAAACCGGGACATGGAAGTGCGCGGCAACGTCTCGCACGGAATGGAACGCGCGCGGTTGCTCTCGCTGGTTCTTGACCGCGACATCCCGCAGGATCGCGGTGAGCGCTTCAGTCTTATGATGCGCCTTGTCGAGCGCGCGCCGGTTGGGCAATGGGGCTAACACCCGCGTGACTTTTTTTCGAGCCATCTCCTGGAAGCTAAGGCCACTCCACAGCAGCCAATTGTGTACTCAAGGTGTACCTAGCTGCTCCCAATCTGTTTGTCTAGCGATGGCTCCGGTTGTGGAGCGACCAACAACGATTGGAAGGCCACCGAGACCGGACTCCGAGTGGTTATCGAAGTAGTCGAAATAACCCCGTTCCCCCGGATATTTCCTGAAAAAACAAAACCGCGGCGAAACTTTCGCTTCGCCGCGGCTCGCAAGATTTCTTTGGGAAAAACCTCTGTTTTGTCCTGGGGGACTTGTCCTTGGGGGACTCTGGGGGATTCCTTTCCGTTTCTTACACGACCATCGCGTTAGCCGGGCCGCCCCAACCGCTCGGGCCGGCGCTGCCGTTCGACTGCGCGCTCACCCAATAGACCTTGCCCGGGGTGAGACCACTGATCGTCGGGGAGCAACTGGCTTTGGAAGTAAAACGACTCTGTTTGTCGTCAAAGCAACTCGTGTCGAGGTGAAAGCTACTCGGTTTTAGGAAAAACCGACTCTGTTTGCAGGCAAAGCAAGTCTGTTTGTGGTCAAAGCGAGCCGCTCTTGCGTCAAAGCAAGTCTGTTCGAGATCAAAGCAAATCGCTCTTAGGAAAAAGCGACTCTGTTTGCAGGCAAACCGACTCTGTTTCAGATCAAAGAAGGTCGCTTTCGAGCCAAACCGAGACGCTTTAACGGTCGCGAAGCAGCGCTCGGGGAAAAGTTCTTGCCAAAGCGATCATCCTTCGGCTTTAACTGCTCTTCGTGAAACTTCGGTTTCCCCTGGATTCGGTTATTGCCGGCCTTTTGCTAGCTGAGGCACTCTCTGCCGCCGCGCAAACGCTTCCCAGCCCGACACCACTTCCGTTCTCGTCGCCTTTGGCGTCAGCCACGATCGCACCGACGCCAACCATCGCGCCAACAGCAACACCGGCTCCTTCCATTCCGCCACCGCCCACGCCGCAGCCAGCGCCAATCGCCGCGTTTCCGGTGCCGCCACCAAATCCCGCGCCGCTGCTCGCGATGCCTGCGCGACGAGCGCCCGCCTCAGCTTCAAACCCTCCGACGCTCGTCCAGGTACAGCAGCTTACGCCCGTTGTCGAAATCTGGCGTCCTGCCGCTCTTACCCCTGAAGTTCCCACGCGCCGGGGCAAGTATCTCATCCCGGTTTTCATTGCTCCAAATGAAGTTCTGACAGTGCGGCTCCAGTTCGGACTTCTGGCTATTGGGAAAACTGTCGTGGTAACCAGAGCTCAGGGAGCGGTGCTTGATCCGCCGCAACAGGTTTTGGTTGTCCAATCTACCGGAGACTGCGCGGTCTCGGTCGCTTTGGCTCAAGGTTTTTCGAGCGGGGCAATCAAATTTTATTGCGAGGGAATCATAACCACCCTGCCCTTGTGGCGTTCCATTCCAGCGCAACAAGTCAGCCCGCAAGGCCGCACCGGACTCAAGCGATGAGAAACCGATTCGCTTGTTTCGCTGTTATTGCCTGCGCGGCTTTTCTCGACTCTTCGTTGCTGGCGCAGGCTCCGGCCCCAACTCCGGATGAAAATCCGACTGGAAACACAGGCGCGCTCAAGGAACAAATCCAGACAGCCGGCAGCTATAGCGCCCACTCGGGTAATGCCACCCGAATCGCAAATGATCTTCATCTGCCGGGGGCATTGGGAGTCTATGGATTGGATTTCACCAGATATTGGAATTCGCTCCATCCCGACTTGGATAATCCAAATGCGGAATGGCCCATGGAATTTGGCGCTTCGGGCTGGTCGCACTCGTGGAGATGGAGTGCGGTCGAGGGTTCGGACATCTGGCAGACGGCCGAGGGCGGCGGTCCCCAAGGCACGCAGTACTGGGAGACCTCCATTACAATTGGTTTCCCCGACGGTCACAGCACCAAGTATAAAATTATTCGCGCTAACCGATCGTACCAGGGTGAATCGCCTGGATGCGCGGGCAGGATCGGCTGGGGCCCACCTTATCTCGATCAATGTGGGGAGAGGAACTGGCCTCCGCCCGGGTGGCTGCAAGATCGGCTCTGCGACATGGCCCAGGATGGCTCCGAGTTCTGGCTGCACCTGGCCGACGGTGGGTCGGTCCACTTCACCGGTGGTCCCGGGGTCTATCAGGCCACCGAAGTATTTGATCCCCACGGGCTCCGAACGGAACTGCAATATGGCGTCGATGGTTACTTGTTGAAAGTTTTGCAGGATGGCGGGCGCTGGCTCGATATAACGTGGGAGTACCGGGAGAATTTCTCCGTCCCCGTCATCACTAAAGTCCAAAGCGGCGGCTACGCCGGCGTCCAGACGGTTACTTATAATTACAACCGTTACCCGGACGTCGTGAATGGCGCGTTCCTGGTTCTTACATCCGTGGATTACCCCCATGATCGAGCGCCGGAACAGCCAAGTCACGCCATTTACACCTATGGCTTCGCCTACTCTGGCGATGACCCCAATGTGGGCCCGCAGGCTCCTTACCCACTGTTGAAAAGCGCGAACGATCCACGCTACCCCGGCGCGATGACAACCATCCGATACGATTATTACGGCGGCACCTGCCCGATCCCCAACGCGCCGCCTGATACACCGCCCCCCGATTATTATTGGCGGTTCTACCCGCAACCGTACGCCATCGCCGCGGAGAAAAGCGGAGACACAGCTATTCCAGTCTCGAGCTTTGCCAACTTTTGTGCCAGCGCCACTCGCCAGGAAACGAACGGCTTTGGCGCTGTCCGCAACTTTTACTTTGGCGGCACGGCGGGCGTGCAAGGAGGCATGGGATACGGTTGCACCGGTTACCAGTTGGCCAAGGTAACCGATTTCTATACCGGCTCGCCCAATAATGTGCCCTTCGAATTCCAGAATTTTCTCTCTGGGGAGCCGCGGCAGGTTTGGGATGGCCGCAACATCCTTACAGACCTAGTTCTTACGCCCGGAGACTATAGCGGGCAGCCTGGCGAAATTCACCATACCGGTTCTGGTGATGGCAGCGCCCATTACTATGATCGCGTTAATGCCGGCGCTTCAGAGGCTCCGGATACAACTCGCATCCACAATCCTTTTAATCACTGGCTCTTTAGCCAGAGGGATGAACGCAATTTGACGACGACCTACGTCCGCGATTCCCGCCGCCGGGTAAAAGATATCATCTATCCCGTCACGGCGGAGCATTTCACTTACAAGGTATATGGTAACGGGGAAACATATAACCAGTTGGCAACCCACACGCTCCCCAGCGGGGCCGTTCAGACCTACGAATACGATGAGACTACTCACCGGCTGATCCGGGAATACAATTCAATAGACGGCTGGGACGCCCGCAAGGAATACACCTATGGCGATCCGCTCCAGCCGGGTCTCTACGACGATCTCGTTCACACCATGACCGATGGCCGCGCCCGCAGTTCGGGAGCTCCATACACCGTCATGATGGAATACAACGGCCGCAACCAGGTGATCGCGGTGCATTATCCACCTACCCCCGGAAGCTCGACGGATCCTCACGTTTCCTATGAGTACGCCGATGGTTACGGAAACTGCACCGCAATCACCAATGAATTGGGGCAACGCAGTGAATACACCTACGATTCCTACCGTCGCTGCATCTCCTACACCGAGCCGCTGAACGCACCGGATTGGGAGGGCGGTTCCACCGTGGCTTCGCGAACGTGGAATTGGATCTACGATCGCTGGATTGATGGAATCGGCCCGCGCGACGCCTCCGCCCACACCAAGAATGAATGGCGCATCCAGATCGAGCCCGCCTTCAACGGCGCCTGCGACCGCCGCATGACCGCCCGCGCCCACGACGTCAATAATCGCCTCGTTATTGAATCAACCGGCTGGATCCAACCCTGCAATCAGCCGATCGGCAATTGGTATTTCGGTCCCGATGGCGAGAACCATTACTTCACCTACAACGAGAACGGCCAGAAGAATAGCTATACCGATCCCCTGGGCCGCGTGACCACCTACGAGTACGATCTGCGCAACCGGCTTTGGAAAACGAACGAGACGGTTAACACAGTCCCGCGCACGACCGAGACGCTCTACGACGTGACCAGCAACAAGACCCTCGTCACTTTTCCGGATAGTCGGACGCAGCAGTGGCGGGATTACGATTCATTCGGCCAAGCCTGGACGTTTATTGACGAACGCAATAACCCGACGAACCTGACTTACATCTGGGGGCCGATGAAGAAGCTCTACACCGTCACCACCCACCGGACCCGGGATGACGGAACGATGGAAGATCAGCCGACGACTTTCAGCTACGACCTCATGGGTAAGCCGATCGACGTTGAATTTCCGGATCACAGCCACGAAACAACGACGTACTATTGCAAAGTCGGCCTCACTTCTTATTTTTGCGACCAGCCGCATAGTTGGACTACACGAAAAGGTCAGCAGAAAATCATGACCTACGATGCGCGGGGCCGCGAGATTTCGCACACTTGGAGTGACGACACGCCGGGCATCACCCGCACCTGGGATGATGCGAATCGCCTGACCGTTATTTCGAATTCCGTGTCGACGGTCGACTTCGGCTACGACTCCGCGGGCCAGCCTTTGTGGGAAGGGAATACCATCGCCGGCTCCGGCAATTACACCCACATCAATTATCTCCGTTATCCCAATGGGTCGGTCTCCTACATGCAATATCCAAACAACCTCTGGGTGCACCACAATTACACGGCCCGCGGGCAGCTCAAAAACGTGCTCGATTGGAATTACGGTTATTGGAAGCCCACGCTAACCTACTATTATCTGTATGACGGGAAGGTAAGCTGGCAGGATTACGTCAACGGCGTGCAGACGAGCTTTCATTACGATGGACGGGGAATGATCGACTGGCTCCATCATCATCGGGTGTCGCCCTACCAGAACCTGGCCTGGCGCGAATATACACGGGACGAGCGGGACCGGATCATTTCGTGGCAGGCGGGCAGCGACAATAGCGTGAACCCGATGCAGGACGGTCGCGGGCACCGGTTCGCCTACGACGCCGAAGGGCAATTGACCGATGCCTGGTATGGCCCCTACGACCCGGCGAACTCGACGGACGGGACGGTACGGGAAGATCATTTCAGCTACGACGCGCTGGGGAACCGGCGCGCGTCGAACTGGCAAGGCTGGGACAGCGCGATCAATTACCTGCGCAAGGACACGGGCTTGAACCAATACCGGAGCTGGCAACCCTACTCGCCGATTATCAATTACGATGACGACTTTGGCCCGCCGTGGGGGAGCCCGGGCGCGGCCAATGGAGTGGTAATGCAGGACGGCAATATCACCGCGAGCTATAACGCGTTGAACCAGCCGAGGGCGATCTGGACCGCGAGTTACGGGAGCAATTACCTGTGGTACGGCTATGATCCTTTGGGCCGGTGCGTGAAGCAATGGTTAGGGCCGGGGGATGGGTCCGCCCCGGGGTTCATCCGCTACAGTTATTACGACGGCTGGAACCTGATCGAAGATGGATCGAGCCCGTGGAACCCGGAGCACTTCTACGTGCACGGGGCGCGGGTGGATGAGATCGTGGCGAGTTACACCTGGGGAGAGCCCAGCTACCACCATTACGATGCCAACGGCAATTGCATGACCCTGACCAATGCCGCCGGAAACATCACCGAACAATATTACTACGACGCATTCGGCAAGCCGTACCTGTTTGACGGCGCGGGGAACTGGCTTGCATCGTCACCCTCCGGAAACCGCTTCTTGTTCATAGGGCGAGAGTATTTGAGCGACTTGAAGCTCTACGATTATCGGAACCGTCTGTATAACCCGCAAATGGGCCGCTTCCTCCAGCCCGACCCGAAAGAGTTCGCCGCCGGTGACTATAACTTGTACCGTTATTGCCACAACGATCCGGTGAATCGCTCGGATCCGATGGGCTTGTGGCCCACGCCAATCCACGACCAAATTTACGAAACCGCACTCAAAAACACGCTTTCTCCCGACGAGCTTAAGACTATTAAGAATGAAAGTGCAAAGCAGGACGGGATAGGACATCAAACTGCGGCAGAGGCCTACAAACACGCAATGCGTAGCCCTGGACAATCCGTTGACGCCGCTCGCCGTGCTACACAAAACTATATTGCTAACAATCTGAAAAAGGCGATCCAGCAACAGAAGGATGGGCACAGAGAATCCGCGCTCAAAGCGTTGGCGAAAGGGATGCACGCTATATCGGATAGTACGTCCCCAGCACATGAGGGGTATCAAGTATGGAATGGCTTGCCTAATCCTTTAACGGAATCACCGGAGAGTGTTGCGGCTAACCTCGCCAGTATGGCAAACCATGCGAAGCAAGAATCCGCAATCAGCCCCACGAAACTCAATGAAACAAGCTCGCTCATTCGCGATTACTATCAAGCGTTTGAGTCAGGAGTAGCGCATTAGAGGACGATGCAAATCGCAAAATTTATTATTCGTGTCGCTCTTATTGTTCTCGGTGTCGCGCTGTTATTCGCTTTGCTTTGGACTATAGCTGTGCCGAATGATTACGGGGATATGCATATCGCCATAAGAACATTCTTCCTATTGATAGCCATACCTTATCACGTCTTGCTCGTTGCATTCCGTATGGACAGTTTTCATAGTGGTCGAACTGCAGCTATGATCTTGACAGTAGTAACTATTGAGATAGGTATCTTTGCTGCGGTACGAACGCTTGGCAAGAGTGCTCTCAGAAAGAAATCAAAGAGAGAAGGAGAAAAACAGAGAAGAGGTCAGTCTTGAATCGCCGCAAATTTCCTCGACGTGAGGGAAGATCATTTCAGCTACGACGCGCTGGGGAACCGGCGCGCGTCGAACTGGCAAGGCTGGGACGGCGCGATCAATTACCTGCGCAAGGACACGGGCTTGAACCAATACCGGAGCTGATATGAGGCAACCAACGCAGGCTTTGGGCCAGCGATGCGTTAAGAATAGACCCGAGTGCCGGCTTCTTGAGCTGTGCCGGGCGTGGTGACCGTGCGAAGCTCTTATCAACCAGGCGTTGCAACCAAAGGTCCACCCACTCCATCGGCTGTCCTCGTCAACCACGCTTCCCGCTCAAGGCCTCTTTCAGCCACGGGATAACTACGAAGCGAGTCAGCAACGTGACCGGCACCCGCTATGTGCCGGAAGATTGCACGGGAGCCGCCAGCAGTCACAGGCCCAGGCAATGTGGGCGGAGTGGGCAGATCGGCGCCGGCACCGGCGCGCTCCAATCGGATGAGCGCGGCAGGCCGACGCCTCGACGCAGCGAGGCGGGTTCTGAAGAGGGGGCAGAAGAAAACGCCCAACGCCCAACATCGAACGCCAAATGTCGAATAAGAAAGGCACGGAATAAAATCTTGCGTCGGGGCGGGAAGTTTTTTTTACTGACGAGAGCAACCAAACCGAGGGAAAAACTATGTGGCCACCAAAATTCAGTGATTGCATCGATGCTTGTAATGTGGCGCGGCGGCGCTGTGAACGGGTGGTCACGGCGGGGCTGGCCCAGCCGGATGTCAATACGGTCGCGTCGGTGATCGTGACGGCGCGGGATTGCGCGCGGATCGCGACCCTGACGAGCCAGATGCTGGAGCGCGGTTCGAAGTACGCCTATCCGCTTTGCGAGGTATGCGCGCGCGCCTGTGAGGAGCTGGCCAAGGCGCTCGACAAGCATTCGAAGATCGAGGCGTTCTCGCGTTGTGCCGAGGCGTGTCGCAAGTGCGCGCAGGAATGCAGCAAGCTGGCGAAGGCGAAGAAACCCGCCCGCTAGGGCGGGAAGCTCCAAATCCCAAGCACCAAGCTCCAAAGAAACTCCAAACATCCAAGCTCCAACGAGTGGGCGAGAGAATTCCGCTTTGGTGTTTGGTGCTTGATGTTTCTCTGGAGCTTGGTGCTTGGAGCTTGGAGCTTCGAAAGCTTAGGGTAGCTGACCATGAAGCGCGTTGTTATCGTCGGTTCCGGCGGTCGGCTGGGCGCGGCGCTGGGGCGCGAATACTCGAACCAGTTCGACATCGTTGGGTTCAATCATGCGCAACTCGATCTCGGTACGGCCGAGCAGATGCGGGCGACGTTGGGCGGGTTGGAGTTCGAGGCGCTGATCAACACGGCGGCGCAAACGAATGTGGACCGGTGCGAAACGCATCAGGAAGAAGCGTTCGCAATTAACGGCGAAGCGCCGGGTGTGCTCGCGGAAATCTGCGCCCGGAAAGAGGCGCGGTTCATTCACATCAGCACGGATTATGTTTTCGACGGCGAGAAGCGCGCGCCCTACACGGAAGAGGACGAAGCGCGGCCGATCAGCGTTTACGGCGCATCGAAGCGGGCAGGGGAACGGCGCGCGCTGGAGGCGAACGAGCGGGCGCTGATTGTCCGCGTCTCGTGGGTCTTCGGGCCGGACCGGCCGAGCTTCATCGATTGGGCGCTGAACCAGGCGCGCGAGCACGAAGAGGTGAGCGCGATCGCCGACAAGTGGGCGACGCCGACTTACACGCTCGACCTGGCAGGTCTTTTGCAGCCGTTCATCGCAAATGGACAGGCGTCGGGATTGTTGCACCTCGCGAATACCGGCGGATGCAGCTGGCGGGAGTACGCGCAATGGGCACTTGATTGCTGCCGCGCGGAAGGCATTCCGATGAAGGCACGGAAGATTGGCGCGTCGTCGCTCGCGGAAATGAAGAGCTTCATCGCGAGACGGCCGGTTTACAGCGTGCTCTCGAGCGCGAAATACGAGGCGTTGACTGGACGGGCGCCGCGTCCCTGGCAAGAAGCGGTTTCAGATTTCGTGCGCGATTTCGTGGCGAAACGTTAGCGGAGCTTTCGGCTTCCGCGGCGCGAATGGTTCGACCGGCATCGCGGTGATGGAAGTGTACGGGCTGAATTAGCGCTCTTCTGTAGCCGTCGCCCTGTGGGCGACGCCGATTGACCCGGCGACGTCATCGCCGCGCTTCGCACCCGCCTTCGCCTAGGCTTCGGCGTGGCAGGCAGCGAAGCGGCTACAGAAGCACCTTTGCGCCTGCCCTGATTCAACGTAATAACTAACAGGCGTTTTGCGGCGCGCCGGAACATGAAACAGGTTTCTTCGAGCGGATTTTTTCAGGTGAAGGTGGCGGCGAGTTTCGCTTTGTTCTTCGCGGGCGCGTTGCTGGCAATGATGGCATGGTCGTCCGCCGCCGGGCCAAAACTGACCGGAATCGCGGCGAAGATCGCGCCGGAAGTTTTGGCGCAAACAGCCCAGGGCGGCAGCGCTTCCATTATAATCCTGCTCGCCGATCAGGCGAACGTGAGCGCGGCCCATGAAATGAAAGACCAGGATGCGCGCGGCTGGTTTGTTTACAACACCCTGACGCAACACGCGGCCCGCACTCAGGCTGCGCTCCGCGCGGAACTCGAAGCGCGTGGCGTAAGTTATCAATCTTTTTGGGCGGCGAACATGATCGTCGCCACGGCGGATCGCGCGTTGCTCGAATCGCTGGCCGCGCGCGAGGACGTGGCGCGGATCGATTCGAACAACGCCGTGCGCTGGATCGAGCCGCCGGAGCTGACGAATTTCAGCGTGGCCCCGAACAGTCCGAGCGCGCCGAACACGGCCGAATGGGGTGTGCAAAATGTGAACGCTCCGTCGGTCTGGGCCCTGGGGTTCACCGGGCAGGGGATGGTGATTGGCGATCAGGATACCGGCGAACGCTGGACCCACAACGCGCTGAAGCCGCGGTATCGCGGCTGGGACGGCACCACCGCCGATCACAATTTTAACTGGCACGATGCGATCCACACGGGTGGCGGCGTCTGCGGGCCGGACACCGTCGCGCCTTGCGACGACAGCGGTCACGGCACGCACACGGCCGGGACGACTGTGGGTGACGACGGCGCCGGGAACCAGATCGGCGTCGCGCCCGGCGCGAAATGGATCGGCTGCCGAAACATGGACCAGGGTAATGGGACGCCGGCGCGTTACACGGAGTGTTTCCAGTTCATGATGGCGCCGACGGACCTGAACGGGAACAACGCCGATCCGACCTTGCGCGCACACGTGCTCAACAATTCGTGGGGATGTCCGGCGAGCGAGGGTTGCACAACGCGCGCGGAGTTGGAGACGATTATCAACAACACGGAGGCCGCGGGCATTTTCGTTGTCGTTTCGGCCGGCAACTCGGGCTCCGGTTGCTCATCGGTGAGCGATGTACCGGCGATTTACAGCGCCTCGTTTTCCGTCGGCGCGTACGACATCAACAACACCCTGGCCGGCTTCAGCAGCCGCGGACCGAGCACCTACTATACGCCAAATCTGCTCAAGCCCAATATCTCCGCTCCCGGGGTGAATGTGCGCTCGAGCTATTATTCGGGGGACACGACTTATGCTAACCTGAGCGGTACTTCGATGTCCGGCCCGCACGTGGCGGGTGTCGTCGCGCTGGTCTGGTCTGCCCGTCCGCAATTGGTGCGCGACATCGCCGCGACCAAATCACTTCTCCAGAGCACGGCGAACCCTTCGGTAACGGTGACGCCGCCCCAGCTTTGCGGTGGAACGTTATCTACGACCGACATCCCGAACAACTCTTTCGGCTACGGCCGGGTCGATGCGCTCGCGGCGGTGAATGCCTCGGGTTCACCGACGCCAACACCTACAGCCTCACCGACACCGACCGCGACCGCCACAGCTACAGCGACAGCTACAGCAACAGCAACGGCGACTCCTACTGCCACGGCCACAGCGACACCGACTGCCACGGCCACAGCGACACCGACTGCCACCGCCACGGCAACCCCAACTGCAACCGCGACTGCGAGTCCTACTGCAACCGCTACGACTACACCTACCGCGACACCTACCGCCAGTCCGACACCTAGTCCTTCCACCGTCCTCGGGAATGTCTCGTCGCGCCTTCGCGTCGAAACCGGCGACAACATCCTGATCGGCGGCTTCATCGTTACCGGAACGCAGGATAAGAAGGTCGTGGTGCGGGCTCTGGGTCCGTCGTTGAATTTGCCGGGCAAACTGGCGAATCCGACGCTGGAGCTGCGCGATTCCGCCGGCGGCCTGGTGCAGGTGAACGATGATTGGTCAACGTCGCCGAACCGTCAGGCGATCATCGACAGCGGCCTCGCGCCCAGCAACGACCTCGAGTCAGCGATCATTGCCACGTTGTCGGCAAACGGAAAGGCCTACACCGCGATCGTGCGCGGAGTTGGCGGCACCACCGGAACCGGAGTCGTGGAGGTTTACGACATCGATCGCTCCGTCGATTCGAAGCTGGCGAATATTTCGACACGCGGGTTTGTCCAGACCGGCGACACCATCCTGATCGCGGGAACGATTGTCGTGGGCCAGGCATCGCAGAAAGTCATCGTCCGCGCGATTGGCCCGTCCTTGAACATTGCCGGTAAACTGGCGGATCCGATACTGGAGTTGCGAGACGCCAATGGAGCGTTGATTCGGGCTGACGATAACTGGCGCACTGGCGGCCAGGAGACTGAGATCATGCAATCGGGAGTGGCGCCGACGAACGACCTGGAGTCCGCGTTGATCGAAACACTTCCAGCGAACAACGCCGCCTACACCGCGATCGTCCGCGGCATAAATAACACGACCGGCATCGCGGTGGTGGAAGTTTACGCGCTGAATTGAAGAATGGAGGGACGCCCGCTGGGCGTCCTCGGAATATGGGACGGACAGCGCCCGTCCCTCCATGGCCCGCAATTCTGCGCGGCGTGAACAACACGACGGGCATTGCCGTCGTCTGTTTTCCGGCCAAACCCGGCTGGGCCGTGAGCTGGCGCGAATCTATCGCTTTAATTTTTTCTGCCCTTTTTGCTCTCGTATTTCGCATTGGAGAGCGGATGATTTCGTTCGATGAATGATCCCCCGAATCGCGAAGTGCTCGTGTTCAATGCGGCCTTGCAATTGCCTGCAAACGAGAGGGTCGGCTACCTGAGCGAAGCCTGTCGTTGCGATATCGAACTGCACAGCCGCGTCGCAGCATTGCTTGTAGCGCACGAACGAGCGGGCACTTTTCTCCAGGAACCAGCCGATAGACCGCCAGCATCCTCAATGGCGGCCGCTGCGCGACAGGCGAATCCCCGGCGGCGCCGGCTCGCGCCGGCGGGGGAAATCTCCGGCGATCACGCCGGGCGCTACAAACTACTCCAGCAAATCGGCGAAGGCGGCTGCGGCATCGTCTATATGGCCGAACAGGAACAACCGGTCCGCCGGCGCGTGGCGCTCAAGGTCATCAAGCTCGGCATGGACACCAAACAAGTCATCGCCCGTTTCGAAGCGGAGCGGCAGGCACTGGCGCTGATGGACCATCCGAACATCGCCAAAGTGCTCGATGCCGGTGCCACCGAGACCGGCAGGTCTTACTTCGTCATGGAACTGGTGCGGGGCGTGAAGATCACCGATTTCTGCGATCAGAACGGACTTCCGACCGAAGCGCGGCTCCGATTGTTCATCCAGGTTTGTCACGCCATCCAACACGCACATCAGAAAGGCGTCATTCACCGCGACATCAAACCGACCAACATTCTAGTAACCGTGAATGACGGCGTGGCGGTCCCCAGGGTGATTGATTTCGGCATCGCAAAAGCGACGCAGGGTCGGCTCACCGATCAGACGCTCTTCACCGCGTTCGAGCAATTCATCGGCACGCCGGCTTACATGAGCCCGGAGCAAGCCGTGTTGACGAGCGTGGAAGTGGACACTCGCAGCGACATCTACAGTCTGGGCGTGCTGCTCTACGAATTGCTCACGGGCCAAACGCCTTTTGCCCAAAAGGACCTGCTCGCGTCAGGGCTGGATGAAATGCGGCGTACGATTTGCGAGAAAGATCCCGTTCGTCCTTCCACGCGGCTTAGCGCGATGGTGCCGAATGATCTGGCAACGGTGGCCTGCAATCGTCAATCCGAACCGCCACAGTTGATTCATCTGGTGCGCGGCGATTTGGACTGGATTGTCATGAAGTGTTTGCAGAAAGACCGCACCCGTCGCTATGAAACCGCGAATGCATTGGCGATCGACCTCGAACGGCACCTGAACCACCAACCGGTTCTGGCGCGCCCGGATACTCGGGCTTATCGGATTGCGAAATTTGTTCGCCGCCATCGCGCGGCCGCGACGTTTGCCGCGGTTGTTTTCATTGCTTTGATCGGCGGCTTGACCGGCACGATCACGCAGGCCCAGCGGGCGACGCGGCAGGCTGCCTTAGCGGAAAAGCAGCGTCATCGGGCTGACGAACAGGCGCGCGCGGCCAACGCGGAACGCGACTTCGCACTACGCCAGCTTTCCCGTGCCGAAGCCATCAATGACTTAAACACGTTCCTGCTCTCTGACGCCGCGCCGTCCGGCAAACCTTTTACTGTAGGTGAACTGCTCGCGCGCGCCGAACGGATCGTTAACCGGCAATCGGGTGAGACCGACGAAAACCGAGTCGAACTCCTGATGGCGATCGGCCGCCAATATCAGGTCATGGACGAGCTTTCCAAAGCGCGCGAGTTGCTCGAGAAAGCTTACGCGCTCTCGCGCAATGTTAAGGAGCCGGCGGTTCGCGCGAAGGCCGCCGCCGCCTTGGGCGATGCACTCTCGCTAGCCGGTCAACACGAGCGTGGCGAGAGCCTTGTCACCGAAGGGCTGGCCGAATTGGGCGAGTTGCCGCAGTACGTATTGCCTCGCGTTTTTTGTCTTCTGCGCGGCAGCCATGTCGCGCGAGAGAACGGCAAATCGGGGTTGGGGCTGGAGCGCGTCATGACGGCGCAACGACTTTTGCGGGAGTCAGCGCAGGGATCCCCACTGCTCGACCTGACGGTGGCGATGGACGTTGCCGAGTCCTATCGCTTGGCGGGGCGGCATCGCGAAGCGGCGGACGCCTTTGCAGCGGCCTTCAAACAGCTCTCCGCGCTCGGGCGCGACGACACGGATAAAGCTGCCACATTGCTGAACAATTGGGCTCTGGCAGTCGAAGTGCTCGGCCAACCACTCGAAGCCGAGCGGCTCTATCGGCGCGCGATTGCCATCGACATTGCCGAAGGAAACGAGGAAAGCGTTTCGCCGATGGTGCTCAATAATCTCGCGCGCGTCCTTGTTGAGCTGCGGCGATTCTCTGAAGCTGCCGACTACGCCGAGCGCGCATACGCCAAGGCGCAACGCGCCGGCGCGGAAAATGTGGTAAACCTTTCGCTTTACGTCCGAGGGTGCGCTTATCGGGACCTCGGCGACTTCACCCGCGCCGCGGAAATGTTTAACCAGGTCGAAGCGCGATGGAAGCGCACGATGCCAAGCGGACACTTGGTTTTTGCCTCGCTCGCGTCACAGCGCTCACTGCTGACGCTGGCCATGGGCGATGCTCAGGCCGCGCTGGTGCAGGCGGAGCAGGCTGTCGCCCTTGCCGAAGCGAACCCGGCGGCTCACGACCACCTGAAGAGTTACCTTTTACGACGAGCCAATCTCCGGATGCAGTTGCAGAAGGTCGAAGAATCGCGAGCTGACGCGGCGCCGGTATTGGCCCTGCAACAAGCAGACGTTGGCACGAATTTTCTCTCATCTCTCATCGGTCGCGCTCATCTCGCATTGGGCCGCGCGTTGCGCGCACAAGGCAAGCTCGAAGAAGCGCGGGCGGCGTATGCGTCCGCGGTCGAACATTTGGAACCGACGCTCGGCAAGGATCATCCGGAAACGGTTGAAGCAGCGCGAGGCCCGTAGCGGCATTTGTCGGAACATAGACTTGCAGTCTGTGCGCCCAGCGGGTTTGCAACCCGCTGTAACCCAACAATCCACGCCTTGAATCTCCAGCAGCGGACAACATGTCCGCTGGGCATACAGGCCAAAGGCCTATGTTCCCATCGGGCCAAACTGTCCGTGACAATCGTTCCGATTTTTGCCACCCTACTCGCCACAAATCTCCGCGAGGCATGAGTGAGGCTACCCTTCTGCTCAACGCAATTGAAAGCGGCGACGCGAAAGCCGCCGATCAAGTGTTGCCGCTGGTCTATGAAGAATTGCGCCGCCTCGCTGCGAGCAAGATGGCCAATGAAGCCGCGGGCCACACCCTGCAACCGACCGCGCTGGTCCACGAGGCCTGGCTGCGGCTCGTCGGCGACCACACCCCAAGTTTTCAGAACCGTGCGCATTTTTTTGCGGCGGCGGCCGAGGCGATGCGGCGGATTCTCATTGACCACGCCCGGCAAAAGCGCGCCGTTCGCCACGGCGGCGGCCAGCAGCGTGTGGAGTTAGAGTATGTGGAGCTGCCTTTCCCGGGCGACGACGACCAACTCCTTGCGGTGAACGACGCGCTCGAACAGCTCGCAACTGCACATCCGCTCGAAGCCGAGGTCGTGAAGCTGCGTTATTTCGTGGGCCTAACGCATGATGAAACCGCTGAAGCGCTCGGCATTTCCTTGCGAACGGCAAAATATTATTGGGCCCACGCCCGGGCTTGGTTGTTCAACGAAATCACGTCGGCGGAATCAAAGTGACTTTGTAGGCGGCGTTCCCTGACGGCCACGGTCTTGGCCTTCTCCAGCAAGGCTCGCCAGGCAATGGCCATGCCGGAAGCGGTTCGGCAGTTCTTATCGACCTTCGGCGTTCTCGACCGGGCGTCTTCACTTCGTTTGCCCTTTCCTGCCGGAAATCTCGCATTGCCTAATGATGAAATGATTTTCTCGCCGTCAAAGACGCCTACCCAAGGAGCTGCCATGAAACCAGTCCGACCCAATACCAAACTCCTCCCGCCATCAACCAAGTCCGGCAGCTGCCGGATAGTTTTCAGAGATGCGCCGAAGTCCGGCAGCCGCCGGACGCTCCTGCTTTTTTCCATTGTCGTCCTGCTCGCGGGCAGCGCGACAGCGTTCATCACCGTCAACAGCACCGGCAACGAAAGCGATGTCGCGCCCGGCGATGGCATCTGCGGGACAGTGCTTACCGGCGGTCAAAGCAGCGGCCCATGTACATTGCGCGCCGCGATTGAGGAAGCGAACGCGCACGCCGGCCCGGATATCATTACCTTCAACATCCCGGCCTCGGATGCCAATTGCGCGAGCGGCGTTTGCACGATCACTCTCAGCTCGAGGCTGCCGAACCTGAGTACGGACATTACGATAAACGGTCCCGGACCGGCGCTGCTTACTGTCAGGGGGACTTCCTCTCTTCTTCACCTTCGCGTTATCAGCGTCATGACTACGGGCACGGTGAACTTGTCCGGTCTCACGATCAGCAACGGCACAGCCGGAGGAGTTTCCAACCTGGGCAGCGGAACGCTGAACGTTACCAACTGCACGATCAGCAACAACGGCAATGGAACGACGAGGGGCGCGGGCCTTTTCAACGGCGACACCGCGACCACGAATATGACTAATACCACGGTGAGCGCCAATCTTTCGGGAGATGCCGGTGGTGGCGTCTATAACGAAGGCACCGCGCTGACAATTACGGGTAGCACGATCGCTGCTAATCACGTGGTCGCCTTCAGCAGCAATACGTCACCGGGCGGCGGAGGTGTGCTTGGTCAGCGTCTCAGGATCGTCAACAGTACGATCAACGGGAACGTAAGCGACGGAACGGGCGGCGGAATCGATGGAAGCGACAATGTTATCGTCAACAGCACGATTGCCGGAAACTTTGCCGCCACAGCCGCTGGCGGCATTTTTGCCAGTTTGTCGAATCAGATCACGAACTGCACGATCACCGGGAATTCGGTCACGATGAATTTGTCTGGCGCGCTCGGCGGCGGAGTTTACTTCGCCGAGGGATTGGGCGGCCTCACAACGATCAAGAGCACCATCATCGCGCTGAATACTACCGCAAACAAACTGACACCGGATGTGCGCTACGATAACAGTAACACGCCGTTTACCAGCGCTGGGTTCAACCTGGTCGGAAAGGACGACGGCGGCAGATTTACCGCGGCTACCGATCGGCACGGCACCGTAGCCTCGCCGCTCGATCCAAAGCTCGATCCAAATGGTTTGCAAAATAACGGCGGCCCGACCCAGACTGTCGGCCTGCTTGTTGGCAGTCCGGCAATCGACAAAGGTACGAGCATCGGTCTGACCGGCCAGCTTACTACCGATCAGCGCGGTAGCGGCTTTCCGCGGATGGTTGATAACTCTGCAATCCAAAACGCCGCCGGCGGCGATGGCACCGACATCGGCGCCTTCGAAGTGCAAGCAATTCCCACGGTCCTGGCTAACATTTCCACCCGGCTGCCAGTGCAAACCGGTGACAACGTTCTCATTGGCGGCTTTATTGTTACAGGCACGCAGAACAAGAAAGTAATTATTCGCGCCCTGGGGCCGTCGGTGCCGGTGCCTGGAGCGCTGGCCAATCCCACCCTGGAACTTTACAGTGGATCGACGCTGCTGGAGTCCAACGACAACTGGGTCGATTCGCCGAACAAGCAAGCGATCATCGACAGCACCATTCCGCCGAGTAACAATCTGGAGTCAGCCATTGTGCGGACGTTGCCGGCCAACAGCTCCGCTTATACGGCGATCGTGCGCGGGGTAAACACCACCACCGGTATAGCAGTGGTAGAAGCTTACGATCTGGATCGCAGTGTGGATTCAAAGTTAGCTAACATTTCGACGCGCGGCTTTGTTCAAACCGGCGACAACGTCTTAATCGCCGGTACGATCATTCTTGGGCAAACGCCGCAGAAGGTCATCATCCGCGCAATTGGTCCTTCGTTGTCGGTGGCAGGAAAACTGGCCGATCCCACGCTTCAACTTATCGATGGCAATGGCACGGTGTTGGAAGAGAACAACAACTGGGTCGATAGCCCGAACAAACAGGCCATTATCGACAGCACCATTCCGCCCTCGAATGATTTGGAGTCCGCGATTGTGCGGACGCTGCCAGCCAACGGCGCCCAGTACACGGCGATCGTGCGCGGCGTAAACGACAGCACCGGCATCGCGGTGGTGGAGCTGTACGCGCTGAATTAACAGTCGTGCGCCCTTTTTTATTTTTCCTCTGCCGGCACACTGTCCGACAAACGCGGGACTTAGGTTTGCTCCTCGCGCCGCGTTTTGATCAAGAAGCAGGCCTGTGCCGATTTGAGGCCTTGAAACGGCGCCAACTATCTTGGCTGCGGATGGGAGCTGCTCTGCGGTTCCACGCGGAGATTGCGCCATCAGGTCTAGCGGGAGACTCTTTTGCAAGGTGCCGCGGATTCCTGGTGCTTCTCGTAGCGCTGATGGGATTCGGCGCTTTTGCTGTCCCTGCAAAAGCGCAAATTACTTTTCTATACACCGTCAAAAATACGTCTGATACGGTCGTTGCCAATGCGTGCGCCAATGCCACAGCCGGGTGCTCGCTGCGCGGTGCGATCCAGGCTGCGAACGCGAGTGGCGCCAGCACCATAGCCTTCGCGATCCCTGCAAATGATCCGTTCTGCACCGGCGGTGTTTGCACGATCAATCTAGGGTCAGCGCTGCCCGACATTACCGTGAACACAGAGTTCGACGGCCCCGGCGCGGACAAGCTCACGGTGCGGCGCAACGCCGGGACCGAGTTCCGCATTTTCAATGTCACGACTGCAGGGACCGTGTTTTTGTTTGGGATGACCATCAGTAACGGTTCGGTCAGCCTCAGCATGGAGCGCGGCGGCGGTGTTCAGAATGCGAGCACCGGCACGGTGAGCATCACTAACTGTGTGCTCAGCGGTAACTTTGCTTTCTTCGGTGGCGGCATAGAGAATGCGAGCAGCGGCACGATGAGCATCACTAACTGTGTGCTCAGCGGTAACGTTGCTTTCAAAGGCGGCGGCATAGATAACACTGGCGGGGGAACTGTGAACTCCGGCACAATGAATGTCGCCCACACGACCCTGACGGGTAACTCCGCTCCTTCCGCCGGCGGCATTTACAACAGTGGCATACTCAATGTCACCGACAGCACGCTGACGGGTAACTCTGCTAGCGCCGGCGATGGCGGGGGTATTTCCAACTTCAGCAACGGCCCCATAACCGGCACGGCGAATATTACGAACTGCACGCTCAGCAATAACTCTGCTACCGCCGCGGGCGGCGGCATTTCGAATGCCAGCGCTGGCAGAGTAAACGTGACCAACAGCACGCTTTCCGGCAACTCTGTCCTTGGGCCTGTTGCCAGCTTTGGAAATGGACAGGAAGCTGACGGTGGCGGCATTGCCACTGGCAATGGCGATACCGTGACCATCACGAACTGCACGTTCGCGGGCAACTCGGCTGTGGGTGGTACAGGTGCAAGCAACAGCCAGGGCGGCAACGGCGAGGGTGGGGGAATTTACAGCGACGGCGCAACCGTAACCATCATCAACAGCACCTTCTTGGGTAACTCGGCTACTGGTGGAGCTGGTGGTCCCTCCTCCGGTGCCGGGGGTGCGGGCGAGGGTGGTGGAATTCGTAATAAGACCGGCACTATTAGTATCAGCAATAGTACCTTCTCGGGCAATTCGGTTACCGGTGGCGTTACCGCTCCTTCCGGATTTGGACCCGGTGTGGGCGGCGGTATTAACAGCTCCGGCGTCACTCAGCTTAAGAGCACCATTATCGCCAGAAGCACGGCCAGCGCTTCTGGACCGGATGTTAATGGCTCTTTTACTTCACAAGGCTTTAACCTGATCGGTAAGAACGACGGCGCGGCCGCGAGTTTTCCTACCGGAAACCCAAATGGGAGCGGCGATATCGTCGGAACCGCCGCTTCTCCGATTGATCCCAAGTTCGATCCAGCCGGTTTGCAAAATAATGGCGGCCCGACTTCGACGACCGCGCTTCTTTTTGGCAGCCCGGCCATCGACAAAGGCATTAATACCGTCCTGGCCACCGTCACTAGCGCTATTAATAACTCGACGACAGCAATCAACGTTAATAACGCCAGCAATATTCCTGCCGGAGCCGGCTATACGATCCTCATTGATAGCGAGCAGATGGTCGTGACCAGCAAAGCCGGCAATTCCTTGACCGTTACGCGCGGCGCGAACAGCACGATGGCGGCCTCTCATTCCACAGGAGCGAGTTTGTATCCGGCCTTTGATCAGCGCGGCACAGGCTTCCCGCGCACTTTTAACGATCCGGCGATTCCAAACGCGAACGGTGGCGACAACACAGACATTGGCGCCTTCGAAGTGCAAGTTGTAGCTCCTCCTCCCACACCTACCCCCACGCCGACACCAACAGCAACACCTACGGCTACTCCTACCACCTTGGCTAATATTTCCACCCGGCTACCAGTGCAAACCGGTGACAACGTTCTCATTGGGGGCTTCATCGTGACCGGGACGCAGGACAAGAAAGTAATTATTCGCGCCTTGGGGCCGTCGGTGCCGGTGCCCGGAGCGCTGGCCAATCCCACGCTGGAACTTTACAGTGGATCGACGCTGCTGGAGTCCAACGACAACTGGGTCGATAGCCCGAACAAGCAAGCGATCATCGATAGCACCATTCCGCCACCGAACAATCTGGAGTCAGCCATTGTGCGGACGTTGCCGGCCAACAGCTCCGCTTATACGGCGATCGTGCGCGGGGTAAACAACACCACCGGCATAGCAGTGGTAGAAGCATACGACTTGGATAGAACGGTTAACTCGAAGCTGGCGAACATCTCCACCCGCGGGTTAGTGCAGACCGGTGACAACGTCCTGATAGCTGGAACTATTATTCTGGGTCAAGCATCGCAGAAAGTAATCATCCGCGCGATAGGACCGTCCCTGTCGGTGCCCGGAAAGCTGGCCGATCCGACGCTGGAGTTGCGCGATCAAAACGGCGGTCTCCTCGAGGCCAATGATAACTGGGTGGACAGCCCGAACAAGCAAGCGATTATCGACAGCACGATCCCGCCCAGTAACAACCTGGAGTCTGCGATTGTGCGGACGTTGCCGGCGAACGGCGCGAGCTACACCGCGATCTTACGCGGCGTGAACAACACGACCGGCATCGCCGTCGTCGAAATTTACGCGCTCCAATAGGGACAAATCGCTCCCCAGACCTCGATCCCTTGGGAGTGAGTTCCCGCCTTCATTCCGACCCCGAAAACATTCGGGGTTGCTTGCACTTTCCGGTCCGGAATCTCGCATTAGCTCATGATGAAGAGATCCCGACCGAAATCCGAACTCGCGCCATCAACTCAACCAGGAAAAACAGTTTTCCGAGATGCGCCGCAATCCCGCAGTCGCGGGACACTCTTCTTGTTTTTCGTTGCCGTGCCCCTGATCGGATTCTGGCTCGCCGTTTCCGCGCCGGCTGCGACCTTCACCGTCAACAGCACGGGCGACGAAAGCGATCCTGTGCCGAGCGATGGCGTCTGCGGCACGGTGGCAATCGACAAAACTCATTCCGGCGGGCCGTGCACGCTACGGGCCGCGATCGAGTCGGCGAATGCGAATGCGAATACGGACACGATCCAATTCAATCTTCCCGCCGGCTCGGTAATCAACCTGACCCAGGTCCTGCCTGACTTGAGCACCAACATGTCGATCACCGGCCCCGGCGCGAGCGTGCTGACTGTAAGGCGGGATACCGGCGGCAGTTACCGAGTCTTTCATGTGACAACCGCAGGGTTTGTTACTTTCTCCGGCATCACGATTAGCAATGGGCTCGGCGGCATCATTAACGACAACGCCGCCACCCTCACCGTTACCGGTTGCATAATCAGCGGCAATTCCACTACGAGCGGGCTTGGCGGCGCCATTTTCAACAATAGCACCGGCCCAGTGAATGTGACTGACAGCACGATGAGCGGTAACTCTGCTGGCAGAGGCGGCGCCATTTTCAACAACAGCACTGCCACGGTGACTGTCACCAACAGCACGCTCTCTAATAACCTTTCCAATGGAAGCAGCACCGTCGGTGGCGGCGGCATTTACAACAACAGCACCGGCACGCTAAACGTAACCAATAGCACTCTCTCCTCAAATCGTGCTACCGCTTCGGGTGCTAATAGTGCGAGTGGCGGCGGCATTTTCAACGCCAGCGGCACCGTGAACGTCACCAACTGCAAGATCGAAGGTAATGCGGCCAACTGTCCTAATGGCAACGCGAGTGGTGGCGGCATTTACAACGAAAGCGGCACAGTGAACGTCGCCAACAGCGCCTTCCACTTTAACGATTGCGGTCCTGTTTCCGGTGCGAATTTTTTCGTTGCCGCCAGTGGCGGTGGCATTTTCAGCGCAAGCGGCACCCTGAACGTCGCTAATACGACACTTAGCGCTAACTTCGCTTTCGCCATTAGTTCTGGGACCGCACGCGGTGCCGGCATTTTCATCAACACCGGCACAGTGAACCTCACCAATAGCACGCTCAGCGATAACTCTTGTAGCGGGCACCCATCCTCCATGACGTTTGGCGGCGGCATCTTCAACGCGACTGGCGGCGTCACGGTCAAGAGCTCGATCATCGCCTTAAGCAGGGTAGTCGCGGATGACGGGACCGTGGGATCAAACCCGGATGCTTCTGGTTCGTTCACTTCGCAGGGTTTCAACCTGATTGGCAAGAGAGACGGCAGCACCGGCTTCACCCAGTCTACCGATCAGACCGGAACAGTGGCCTCACCACTTGATCCGAAACTCGACCCGGCAGGATTCCGGGACAACGGTGGCCCTACTGGAACCGTCGCCCTTCTTCCCGGCAGCCCGGCAATCGATAAAGGCACCAGCCATTGCTCGACTTGTGGTTTGACCGGAGTCCTGACGACCGACCAGCGGGATGTCGGTTTTCCGCGCACCTTCGATGACCCCGCGACGCTGAATGCGTCCGGGGGCGATGGGACGGACATCGGCGCCTTCGAAGTGCAGACCAGCCTGGTGACCAGGCTCGCCAACATCTCGACTCGTCTGCCGGTACAGACCGGCGACAACGTCCTCATCGGAGGCTTTATTATCACCGGGACGCAGCCGAAGAAGGTGATTCTGCGCGCGATCGGTCCATCCTTGCCCTTCGCAAATAAACTGGCGAATCCGACGCTGGAGTTATTTGGCCCGTCAGGCCGGATCGATTCGAACGATAACTGGGTCGATTCACCTAACAAGCAGGCGATCATCGATTCCACAATTCCGCCTTCAAACGATTTGGAGTCAGCGATTGTAGCGACTCTTCCGGCGAACAACGCCGGCTACACGGCCATTGTCCGCGGGGTGAATGGTGGAACTGGCATTGGCGTGGTCGAAGCCTACGACCTGGATCAATCGGTCGATTCGAAGCTGGCAAACATTTCCACGCGCGGCTTTGTCCAGACCGGCGACAACATTCTCATCGCCGGCACCATAATTTTGGGACCGAACGTCCAGAAGGTGCTCGTGCGTGGGATCGGTCCTTCCTTGCAAATCTCAGGTAAGATGGGCGATCCGGCTCTGGAATTGCGCGATCAGAACGGCGACATCCTGCAAGCCAACGACAACTGGATCGATAGCCCGGATAAACAAGCCATCATCGACACCACAATTCCGCCGACGAACGATTTCGAGTCTGCCATCATCGCGACGTTACCCGCCAACGGCGCCAGCTACACCGCCATCCTGCGCGGAGTGAACAACACGACCGGCATCGCGGTCGTGGAAATCTACGCGCTCAATTAATAAACCGTCTTCGGTTCCGGACCTTCCAGAATCTTCTGGAAACGCGGATCGCTTCGCAGCGAATCCCATTCCCAACGGAGACGAAGATCAGCGAGCGTGATGTTATTCGGAAAATCCGAACACTCAACCGGTCCGGGAGTGGAAAGCAGACGCTCAATCAGCGTGATGGCCTGGTCCGACTCGCCAAGGAGTGCGTAAACCAGCGCCAGATTGGCCGCATAGTTGGCACCGTGAAATGCGTTTTGGCTTTCGGGCTCGAGTTCGACAGCTCGACGAGCTTCGCGAATGGCATCGTCCTTCCTCTGCATGTAGGCGTAGAGTAATCCAAGGACGGCATGACGCTCGGCTACGTCGGGATTGTCGCGCACGCGCTTTTCGGCATCCGGCGTCGCCGCGGCAAAATAGCGCTGGGCCGATTCGATCTCGCCGCGAGCGAGGGCCATGCGGCCCTGGTAATATTCCCGAGGGGCGTCTCCGCCTGGAGAAAAATTTTTTAATCGAGTGTCAGTCAGGATTTTTTCCGCTGTGGCATAATCCCGTTCCAGCATGGCCAAATCCCAGCGTGAAATAATCACCATTCCATAAGCCTCAATGCCGGCAGGGATGTTTTCTAAAATTTTTCTACCCGCGGCGGGATTGCCGTTGCGAAACACTTCAAGGTAAGCAAGGCCAATCTTGGGAGGCACAAAATCCGGCTTGATCGCCAGCGTGCGATTGAAACCGGCCGTAGCGGCAGGCCAGTCACGCACAAAAAGGTAATTATTGGCCGCTTGGAAAGCGATGATGCGGTTGCGAGGATCGAGGGACCGAGCGCGTTCGAAGCTTGCCATCGATTCACGCCAGCGCCCCTGCCGGCGATAGATGCCACCGATGTAACCGTAGATCTCGGCGTTATTGGGAGAAGTCGCGGCGGCGACCTCAAACTCCTTCAGCGCTGCGTCGTACTTCTTCTCCCCCCAATAGAGGCAAAGACCGAGAGCCATATGCGCTTCGCCCAAGGCTGGCGATAATCGCAGAGCTTCCTCGGCCTGGGCGCGCGCTTTCGCCTTATGCGCGCGATCATCTGCGGGAAACTGGCTATTGAGCATGGAGGCCCGCGCGTAAGCCAGGGCAAACCCTGGATCAAGCGCGATCGCTTGCAGGTAGATTTTCTCCGCCTCGACATAATCTTCCGTTCCACGCGCCGTCAGGTAAAGCACGTAAGCCTCCGAGTTAGTAGTGGGTTTGGCATCAAGACGCGCCTTTTCTTCCGGCGCGAGTTTCGCTTCCAGAGCGGTCGCGATCCGTTGGGCGATATCACTCTGGATCGCGAAGACATCCGCCAGTTCGCGGTCGTAGGTTTCGGCCCATACATGCGTATTCGTGCGTGTTTCTATCAATTGCGCCGTCACCCGCACTTTGCCCCCGGCGCGCCGCACGCTTCCTTCGAGAACATTAGCCACGCCCAGCTCCTGTCCGATCTCGCGAAGATTCCGATGCGGACCGGCAACATAACTCGCGACGCTCGTGCGCGAGATGACTTTGAGATCGGCGAATTTCGCGAGCGCGGTCAGAATGTCGTCCTGCACTCCCTCGGTGAAAAATGCATTCTCCTTGTCGTCGCTGAGATTGGCGAATGGCAGCACGGCAATGCTTTTTTCCGGAAGCACAATCCTTGCGGATGGAATTTTGGCTGGCGCTTCAGGTGGATTTTGCGTTCGGCTGCGCCAGAAAAAGAGCGCGGCGGCAACACTCAGCCCCAGCACGGCTGCGATCGCCAGAGAGATTGGCCTGAAACTGCGGCGGTGATTCGGCTCGGCGATCGAAGCAATATATTGTGTCTCGTTCTCTGCGAGCGCGCTTACGGCCGTCGGCATTCTCCGCTGCTGCGGGCCTCCATCGGCCTCGCGCATTTTGACGTTGGCGACAAAGCGGTAGCCGCGGCCTGGGATCGTGACGATGTAGTGATGGGAACCAGGCGTTTCCCCGAAAACGCGGCGCAGGGTCGAAATATTTTGGGTGAGATTATTTTCTTCCACGATGGAATCGGGCCAGACGGCCTCCATCAAGCGCTCCTTGTCCAGCACGGTGTCGTGATGCTCGACCAGGTAGAGGAGCGTCTCAAAAACGCGCGGCGTCAGCGGGACCGGCGCGCCCGCCCGCCACAAAAGGCGTTTTCCTGCATCCAGGCGGAACTCGCCAAACTCATAAACGTGCCCAGGCGGAGCATTCGTCGCGAGTTTCATAAAGTTTCAGAAAAATTCAGTCCCATCCTAAGGACTTTCAGACCGGTTTGTTGGAAAATTACCATGAAAGAACGGACCCCATCCCGTCACCAACAAGAGTAACAAAACTAGAAAAAGAACCAAGAGAAAGAACGAAAACCAAGTGAAGACAAGCGCCCATGTCATCGCATTGGTCTGCATGGCGTTGGCTGGTGGGCAAATGCGCACGTGGGCCGGATCGTCACGGGCACGGGATAAAAAAGTCCCCCGGAGCCAAGGGAAGAAAAGGAACCGAATTATGACACGAAAGATTCTATCTCTCATCGCGCTCACGACTCTCGCCGGGACACTCTCGCTCGACGCGGACCCGACGCCGAGCGCCGATAGCACATCGAGCAAGAACGCAAACAAAGTCGAAAGCGAAAAGCCACGGGCCAAAACCAACGCCGCCCCCAAGATGGCTCCGTTAGCGGAAGGTTGGAGTTACGTGAAGGGCGAATGGATTCATGCAGACGGCTACAAGTATGTGAACGGCCAGGTCGTTCGCACCGGCGCACAAACTCACAAACGTTCACCGAAGCCGCCTTCGAAGGCGCTTTTGAATTCTGTGAAAACCAAGCCCGCGCCCTCTCCGGATCCGAACAGCGCCGCTGGGAAAGCCGCCCAGAAAGAGCGGAACCTTACTCCGCGACCTGCCTCGCAAACTGGCACGCACTTATAGCGCGCCACGAACCACCGATAGCACCGTCCCTCCGATCGATGATTTGGAGTCGGCGATTGTCCGCACGTTATCGCCTCGAATTACACCGCGATCGTGCGCGGCGTGAATGATACGACCGGCATCGCCGTCGTCGAAAGGTACGCGCTGAACTGAAATCGGACGCGGCCACCTCGGGGGTTGCAGCCGAATAGTCTTTTGGGTTGTCGATGCGGATTCGCATTTTTCGTGGTGCCCTGGTGGCAATCGGCCTGGTGGGCGTTCTCGCCCCCGCTCAGGCCGCAACCCTCACCGTAAACAGCGCCGCGGACGCCGGGGGGACTTGCCCGGGAGCGACTTGCACACTCCGGCAGGCGATCGCTGCGGCGGCATCCGGCGATACCATCAACTTCGCCGCGGGTCTGACGACGATCACGCTGACGAGCGACGAGTTATTGATTAACAAGAATCTGACGATCGCCGGCCCCGGCGCGAATTTGTTGAGCGTTCAGCGCAGTGCCGCCGGCGGCACGCCGGATTTCCGCATCTTCAATATCGCATCCACCAGCATCAACGCCACCTTCTCCGGCTTGACGATTGCCAATGGAAAGAGTTCCGGCTCCGGCGGCGGCATTTACAACGCCAGCACCAGCACCGTGAATGTCACCAACTGTACGCTCAGCGGGAACCAGGCAAATATCGGCTTCGGCGGTGGCATCACCCACGACAGCGGTGGCGGTACACTGAATGTCATTAACTGCACGCTCAGCGGGAACACTGCCGGCTTCGCTGGCGGCATTTTCAACAATAGCGGCACGGTGACTATCACCAACAGCACTATCTCCGGAAACTCGACCAGCAACGACGGTGGTGGAATTTTCAGCAACAGCGGCACCGTGACTATCACCAACAGCACTATCTCCGGAAACTCTGCAACCGCCGGTGGCAGCAGCTCGGGCGGCGGCGTTTACAACAAACCTGGCGGCGGCAGCACGGTGAATGCGAGGAATACCGTTATTGCGAAGAACACGGCCACGATCAGCCCTGATTTCAGCGGCACCCTCACCTCGCAGGGTTACAACCTGATTGGTAACACCTCCGGCACGACCATCACCGGCACCACCACCGGCAATCAGCTTAACGTCGATCCGAAGCTCGGCCCCTTGCAGAACAACGGAGGACCGACCTTCACTCATGCCTTGCTTTCCGGCAGCCCCGCTATCGAAGGAGGCGAGTCCAGCGGTGCAAACACCGATCAGCGCGGCTTCACCCGCCCAGTTGACACTCCTGCCATCACTAATGCCACCGGTGGCGACGGCAGCGACATCGGCGCTTACGAAGTGCAGGCCGACCAACTGCCCGGCTGCGGCAACACGATCGTGACTAACAACAATGACAGCGGGCCAGGCTCCCTCCGTTTCATCTTCGCCAATGCCTGCAATGGGGAAACGATTACTTTTGCTTCCAGCGTCGTCAGCCCGATCAACCTAACCAGCGGTGAGTTGTTGATTAATAAGGCGATGACGATTAGTGGCCCGGGCGCGAATCTGTTAACCGTCCAGCGCGATGCTTCTGCCGGAAGCAATTTCCGCATCTTTCACATCACTTCCGGCGGCTTCAACTTCATCTCCGGCCTGACGATTGCCAATGGAAACCCGGACGACGTCGGCGGCGGCATTTACAACCAGTTTGGCAGCAGCTTGACGGTCACGGGCTGCGCCATCTCTGGCAATTTTGCAGGCAGTGTCGGCGGTGGCGGCATTGCTAACATCGGCGCCACCGCGACAGTCATCAACAGCACCATTTCCGGCAACTCTACCAGCACTTCCGGCGGCGGAGTGGCTAACGCCTTTGGCACGGTGACGATTACTAACTCTACCATTTCCGGTAACTCTGCCACCGGCAGCGGGACCGACGGCGGCGGTGGCATCTTCAACGGCACCAGCGGTGGCGTGAACCTCACTAGCAGCACCATCACTAACAACTCTGCCAGCAATTTCGGCGGCTGCGCAGGTGTTCAAAATCCGAGCGGCGCGGTGAATGCCAGGAACACGATCATTGCCCTGAACACCTCCACCACGGGTTTCGGCTTCCCTGATTTCAAAGGCACGCTCACCTCGCAGGGCTTCAACTTCATCGGCAATAGCCAAGGCGCGACGATCACGCCTGCGCAGTTTACCGATCAGATCGGCACGGGCGCTTCACCGAAAGATCCGCTCCTCGGGCCACTGAAAAACAATGGCGGTTCGACTCAGACGCACGCCCTGCTTTCCGGCAGCACGGCCATAGACAAGGGCGACTCCGGCGGGTCATCCACCGATCAACGTGGCTACACCCGACCGGCTGATTTACCCGGCATCACTAACGTCACCGGCGGCGATGCCAGTGACATCGGCGCGTTTGAAGTGCCGGCCACGGTGCTCGCTAACATTTCAACGCGGTTGCGAGTGGAGACGGGCGACAATGTCCTAATCGGCGGCATTATTGTCACGGGCACGCAGATGAAAAAGATCATCGTGCGCGCCATAGGACCTTCATTGCCCCTTGCCGACAAACTGGCGAATCCAATTCTCGAGCTGCACGATTCTTCCGGCGCGCTTCTGGAAGGTAACGACAACTGGATTGATAGCCCGAACAAGAAAGCGATCATCGATAGCACCATACCTCCGACGAATGATCTGGAGTCGGCTATTGTGCGCAGTGTGGCGCCTGGCGCTTACACCGCGATAGTGCGCGGGGTGAGCAGTGGGACTGGGATTGGAGTAGTAGAAGCGTACGACCTGGATCCGGCCGCTAACTCGAAGCTGGCGAACATCTCGACGCGCGGCCTGGTGCAGACGGGAGACAACGTTTTGATTGCCGGCACGATCGTAGTAGGTCAAGTGCCGCAGAAGGTGATCGTGCGAGCCATCGGTCCGTCGCTTTCTGTGCCAGGCAAACTGGCGGACCCGACGCTGGAGCTGCATGACGCAAGTGGCACGACGATCGCGGCGAATGATAACTGGAAAACCCGTCCGGATGGCAGCAGTCAGGAAGCAGAAGTCACCGCGACGACCATTCCGCCTACGAACGACTTGGAATCAGCGATCGTGACAACCTTGCCGGCCAACAACGCGCAGTATACTGCCATCGTCCGCGGGGTAGGGGGCACGACCGGTATCGCGGTCGTAGAAGTCTACGCACTGAATTAGTGTTTTGGCACGTGCATCCGCGCCGCGGGAAAACGTGTCCATCGCAACGGCACGAGGGCGTGCCGTCTCCAACCTCGCAGCGGTACCTGAATTGCTACTTCAAGGGCAATGGACGGACTCAACCCCCGCCAAAGCCACCGAATTTCACTTGCTCTGGCCTTTCTTGCCTGCGCCCCGCTCGCTCGCGCCCAGGTCGCGCCGCCGCCTGCGCCGCCCGTCATCAGCAGCGCGCCGTTCTCGATCGAGACGACGGAATCGACAACCGCCCAGCTTTATTCGATCGGCGACCCGACGAACGAAGAGCAATATTATCTCGAGCTGATCAACCGCGCCCGGGCCAATCCGACGGCGGAAGGCATTCGCCTGGCGACCACGACGGATTCCAACGTGCTCGCCGCTTACAGCGCCTTCGGCGTGAATCTCGTGCTGATGCAGTCGCAGTTCGCTGTGCTGCCACCGGCGCCGCCGCTCTCGATGAACGCGACGCTAATGACTGCGGCACGGGCGCACAGCCAGAACATGCTCCAGAACAATTACCAGGGACACAGCGGCCCGGACGGTTCGCTGACCACGCGGCTACAGAGTTACACCTCGGGCGCGAACGGCTGGTCGATCGGCGAAAATGTTTACGCTTATTCCAAGTCCGTTTGGTACGGGCACGCCGGCTTCGAAGTGGATTGGGGCGGCAGCGCCGCTACCGGCGGAATGCAATCGCCGCCCGGACACCGGCAAAACATTCATAGCGCCACCTTTCGTGAAGTGGGAATCGGAGTGGTGCTCGGTAGCAATGGCGGCAGCGGCGGTGTCGGCCCGCAATTGGTCACGCAAGATTTCGGCACAGTCGGCGGGCTTCTGCCGTTCGTGACCGGCGTCGTTTATCGCGATCTGAACAACAACGGTTTTTATGAGCCGGGCGAGGGCGTGGGCGGCGTGACGGTGACGGTTTCGAATTCGAACAGTTACGCGGTCACGTCCAGCTCGGGCGGATATTCGGTGCCGGTGCCCGGCAGCGGAACTTACACAGTCACCTTTGGCGGTGGTTCCGTGCCGACGAATCAAAAGAACGTCAGCGTCAGCAACGGACAGAATGTAAAGTCGGATTACGTCGTGACAGGTTCGGCCACCCCTACGCCGACACCTCCCGGCGCGCCGCGGCTGGCCAATATTTCCACGCGCGCGGTCGTTGGCACCAGCGCGAACGTTTTGATCGGCGGTTTCATTGTTACTGGAACGGAGAGCAAGAAAGTGATCGTGCGCGGAATCGGGCCTTCCTTGGCCTTACCCGGGAAAATGCTCGACCCCATTCTGGAGCTTCATGATTCCTCAGGCGCCGTGATCGCTGCGAACGACAACTGGGGCCAAAACGCAAACAGCGCCGAGATCGCCGACAGCGGTGTAGCGCCCACGAATCCGAGCGAATCTGCAATCCTGATGAGCCTGGCGCCGGGCTCGTATACCGCGGTCTTGAGCGGCGTGAACCAGACGATGGGCACGGCGGTCGTGGAAGTCTACGATCTCGATGGCGCGGCGAATTCGAAGCTGGCGAATATTTCGACGCGCGTGTTCGTGCAGAGCGACGACAATGTGCTGATCGGCGGTCTGATTGTGGTGGGGCAATCAGCCGTGGACGCCATCGTTCGCGCCATCGGGCCGTCGCTCACGGTGCCGGGCGCGATGGCGGATCCAACCCTCGAGTTGCGCGACGCGAGCGGGACTCTGCTCGCCTCGAACGATAATTGGCGATCCACCCAGCAGACCGCGATCATCGACACCGGCGTCGCGCCGACGCGCGATGCGGAGTCGGCGATCGTCACCACGTTTTCGCCCGGGTCCTATACGGCCATCGTTCGCGGTGCGAACGGGACCACGGGCGTGGCCGTCGTGGAAGTTTACCAGCTTAATTAGCTGTAGCCGTCACCCTGCGGGCGACGTGGATGTGCGGCAACGATTTCTCCCGAGCGTCCCACAGGGACGCTGCTACAGAGATTGACACCGGATGCGTTCTCCCTTTTGCTTTCAGCCATGAACGGCAAACGAATTTGGTTCTTCGGCGTCCTTTGTTTCGCAGTCGCGGCCACGACACAGGCGGCGTTGGTCTTTGAAAAAACCGAGCTCGATCTGAAACCGGAAATGGGCGCTCAAAAAGTGGACGCCGTTTTCAATTACGAAAACAAAGGCGACACTCCAGTCCACATCAAGGCGGTGAAGCCTTCCTGTGGCTGCACCACGGCGGCGCTGGCCAAGAACGATGTCGCGCCCGGAGAGAAAGGCACTATCACGGCGACGTTCAACATCGGCGATCGTACCGGCGTCCAGGTGAAGACGGTTACGGTGGAGACGGACGATCCGAAAGCGCCGCAAACGGTTTTGACGTTCAAAGCCACCATCGCCCAGTTGTTGGAACTGCAGCCGAATTTTGTTTTCTGGCAGGCGAACGAGGCGGCGCAGCCGAAGACGATTATCGCGAAGGCCGCCAAAGGTGTGACGGTCAAGAACGTCGAGGTGGTTTCCTCGAGCGGCGATTTCACCGCGAAAGTGGAACCCGGCCCGGCGGCGGGCGAATTTAAGATCCAGGTGCAGCCGAAGGACACAACCAAACCGCTCAACGCCAGTTTCACGATCAAGCCCGACGTGACGCCACCGAAAGTTTATTATGCCTCGGCGCGCGTTCTGCCTCCGGGGACGGCCAAGCCGTAGATCGTGAAAGCGCTGCTTCGGCAGAGCGTGGCGTTGCTCGCCCTCGCGTTGCTGCCTGCCGCCGTTCAGGCACTTTACTTCCGCGATAGAATTCCGTGGCAATCGCGCGTCGCGGAATCGGACCTGGTGAGCGTGGAGATGGCTCGCGGCTGGGGCGCGAGCGCGCTCTGGGTGGATGCGCGCCCGGCCGAGGAATTCGAGCGCGACCACATCCCCGGCGCCGTTTTGTTAAATGAAGATCGCTGGAGCGAGTTGCTCCCGCAGTTTCTGGCAACGCAATGGTCGCCGGAGAAGAAGATCGTCGTCTACTGCAGTGCGGAAAGCTGCAACCTGGCAGAGGACGTGGCGCGCCGTTTGAAAGAGGAAGCGAAACTTCCTAACGAGATTCGAATTTTGAAAGGCGGCTGGGAAGCATGGCTGAAGAAGAAGAAGTGAGGGAAACGCCCAACCCGCCTTCGCCCGGCTACGGCGCGCAAGTTGCTGAATCCGTTTCATCCTTCATCCCTCATCCTTCATCCTTTCCCCGATACCTCTGGCGCGTTGTCGCCATTCTCATCGGTGGTTTATTCGTCTACGCGGGCGCGGTGAAGGTGCTCGACCCGGCGGAGTTCGCGCGCGACATCGACAATTACAAGATGTTGCCCTGGCAGGTGAGTGTCTCGCTGGGATTGTATTTGCCATGGCTGGAAATTTTTTGCGGCCTCGCCTTGATCGCCCGCGTTTTCCATCGCGGCAGCGTTCTTATTCTGGCGGCACTGATGGTGCTTTTCATCGTCATCACCATTGTCGCCAAAGCCCGCGGTCTCGATATCAGTTGCGGCTGCTTCGGCCATGCCAGCAAATACCTCAGCTTCGCCTGGCATCTCGCGCTCGATTTCGTTCTGCTTGCGGCGCTGATTTTTCTTTTCGTTAGGCAACAATCAACCTCGCGCGCGGCTGGCTAGGATACGACCAAAACGAGGAGCAGCCGCGTCTTTAGATGAGGGGGACGCAATTTCATCGCATGAAATGGCTCTTGGATTTTCTGAAAGGCAAATGGCTCGGGCATCCGTTGCACCCGATTCTGGTCCACGTGCCGATGGCGATGTGGCCCGGCGCGCTGATCTTCGATCTCCTTTCGCGTTGGAACACCGGAGGCAACGCGATGGTGCGATTGTCGTTTTATGCGATCGCTTTTGGATTGGCCGCGGCGCTCCTGGCGGTACCGACCGGATTGCTCGATTGGAGTGGAATCAAAAAAGAAAAACCGGCGTGGAAAATCGGGCTGTATCACATGGCGCTCAATCTTCTCGTGGCGCTCTTGTTTGCGATCAATCTCGCCTTGCGCTGGCCCACATTTCGCGAAGCGACTGACGTCAACAGGACGCAGCTTCTGCTTTCGGCGATCGGCACGGCCCTATTGATCGGGTCCGCTTATCTCGGTGGAATGATGACTTACACTTACGGTATTAGCGTCGCCCGAATGTCGAAAAAGAAATGGCGCAAAATTGCCGCGGCCGGCGGCGCAAATCTTCCACCGGAATGAAATTGCCATGGTGAAAAATTTTCTCCAAGGCAAACCATTGCGGCATCCGCTCCATCCGATGCTCGTCCATTTTCCGATCGGACTCTTTCTCCTGAGTCTCTTGCTCGATCTGGCCAGTCTGGTCCGCCCTTCGGCCCCGAATTTGTTGACCGGTTCCTTCTACGCGATGCTCACCGGCGTGATTACGGCGCTTCTCGCCGCCGTGCCCGGACTGGCCGATTACACCGTTATTCGCAGCGATCATCCGGCTAAGCGCACCGCGACTTTGCACATGACTTTGAACCTCATCGTCGTCGCACTTTACGGAATCAATCTCGGTGTCCGCTCCTCGCTGTTCGCCGCTCAGAAAATTGCCTTAGTCCCGTTGCTCCTCTCGCTGGTTGGGATCGCGTTGCTGTCGGTCTCCGGTTATCTCGGCGGACGTCTTGTGTACGACGAAGGCATCGCCGTCGGCCGGCACAAGCGGCGCACGCCGACTCCGGAACGCACCTTGCATTTCTCCGCGACCGAATCTGGTTTCGTTCCGGTTCCCGAGGCCGAAGATTTGCGCGAAAAAGAAACATTACGCATCGAGATCGACGGGCAGGTCATCGCGATCGCCAGGATTGACAATCAGTTTTTTGCCTTTCAGGAATTTTGCACGCATCGTTTCGGCCCGCTCTCCGAAGGCTGTCTGGATGGAAGCTACGTCCAATGTCCATGGCATAACTCGCGGTTCGATGTTCGGAGCGGAAAAGTCGTGCAGGGCCCGGCCAAAGTGGATTTGAAAACGTATAAGGTTGAAACCCGCGACGGCAAAGTCGGCGTTCTTCTCGACAAACGATCATGATTAGAAAATTGAAATCCGGCAGTTACCGATTGTATTCCCGGAAGAAGAATCCGAAGACGGGCAAGCGAAGGAACCTCGGCACATTCAAAACCCGCGCAGCTGCCAAGAAGCACGAGAAAGCGGTTCAGTTCTTCAAGCGCAATTAATGACCCTGAGCGCCGGCTTAAACATTCGCGCGGCCACCGCCAGCGATCGTGATGCGATCTGGGAAATTTTTCGCGCAACGGTCGCGCCGGGTGATGTCTTTGTTTACGATCCGAAAACACCGCGCGAAGAAGCCGAAGCGTATTGGTTTGCGAAGGGCACGCGCAGTTATGTCGCGGAACAGAATGGGAAGGTAATCGGCAGCTACATCCTGCGAGCGAATCGGCCGGGGCTGGGGGACCACGTCGCAAATGCCGGCTTCATGGTCGCGCCGGAAGCACGCGGTCTGGGGCTTGGTCGCGCGATGGGCGAGCATGCGCTGGCCGAGGCGGGCCGGCTGGGTTATCGCGCCATGCAATTCAATTTCGTGATTTCGACAAACGAATCCGCGGTCCATCTCTGGCAACAACTCGGTTTCAAGATCGTCGGCACGTTGCCCGGCGCATTTCGCCATGCGCGGAAAGGTTTTGTCGACGCCTACGTCATGTTCCGTCTTCTGTAGCCGCGTCGCTATGCGACGCGTGGGCGACGGTTGCTTTGTGGGCGTCGCTTGCGAAAGATGGAATCGGGGCCGATTCTGGCCTAACGAATGCAAACGGTAATCCAGGTCATCACCACCGGGCGCGGCTCATTGCGCAACCGGATCATGGGCGATTCGCAGCTCGAGAAAAAGTTCAAGCTCATTCCGACCGAGCATCAACGCCCGGGCCGCCCGCATGGCTGGGCGAAAATTCACAGCGCCGGCGAAGCGCACGGCGTGATCAATCTGGAGTGGCACAGCCGCACCGGGGTCCTGATCTGCCGGGTCGTGACCAAGTCCGGAAACAAACCTAATTCCATCATCGGCGACTTCATCGATTACCTGCTCGCCCGTCATCAGAGCCGTATCCTCGCCATTCATATCATGCGCCGCTGAAGTCCGGCGGGATTTCCGATGCCGCCTCCTCTTCGGGAAATAGTCGCGGCGGTTCGCCATGCCCCGCCCGGGCGCCGCCTGGCACTTTTGCGGGCGCTCGTGCCCATATTGTTTCAGCGCGCGGCCCAACCGTCGATCGCTCAAGCTTGTGAATTTGACTCGATCGAGGAATATCGCCCTTGCTACGCGCGGCTCGCTCACTTGTTAGGCCGACCCGGACAAACGCCGGCGCCGGGCGAGATCGAATTTCTCCAGCAAGTCTGCACTCGTGCAACCCATTACTCCGGCGCGATCGGAGGGTCGGAATTTTTCTTTCTCACGGCGATGGCGAGCATTCTCGCGCCTGCGCGCACGATTGAGATCGGCACATCGAGCGGCTTTTCCGCGGCGCTCCTGGCGGCTGCGCTGCACCATAGAAATCCGCGATCAAAAGAAACCCTCGTCGATACGATCGATCTACACTCGAACTATGCGGTGGATCGGACGAAACCAATCGGTTTCGAAATTCCCGATCTCGTGCCAGAGCTGGCCGGGGCGGTGGCCGTGCACACCCAGCGTGAGTCCGACTTCGTGCCTGACCTGGCGCGGCCTAACGAACTCGGGCTCGTATTTATCGATGCGGATCATCAACATCCCTGGCCTTTGCTCGATTTGCTGCGCGTGACGCGTTATGTGCAAAGCGGCGGCTGGATCGTTCTGCACGATATTCAGCTCGGAACGATGGCGGCGACGCGACCGGAGAAAGCTGCGACTCTTACCCAGGGCGCACCTTTCGGCGCGGAATGGCTTTTCGATTGCTGGCCTTTTGCAAAAATCAGCGGCGGAAACATCGGCGCCGTGCAACTGCCGCGGGACAGAGGTGCGTTGTTGCCGTCGGCCTTGGCTTTGATAGAGCGTCCGTTCGAAGTGGGAGCATGGAGTCACCGCAAGTTCAGAAAAGAGCTGGGACGCTCGCTGGTCGATCTAATCGAATAGCGCCGAGTCTTGCGAGCGATTTACAGATCCGTGAACGGATCGCGCTTCACGATCGTGCCGCTTTCGCCCTGTTGCTGAATCAGCTTCGCCACCAGACCGGTCCAACCGGTTTGATGACTCGCTCCCAGGCCCGCGCCGGTGTCGCCGTGGAAATATTCGTGGAACCAATAGTGATCGCGATCATGCCCGGCGCTGAGCGCATCGCCGCAGGACCGCTCGAAGGGCCGAGCACCGTTTCCGTCCCGCAGCCAAAGCCGGATGAGACGGTTCGAGAGCTCGTTCGCGACCTCGTTCAGCGTCATGAAGCGGCCCGAACCGGTCGGGCATTCCACCTTGAATTCGTCGCCGTAATAATGATGGAACTTTTGGAGCGACTCGATCAGCAGATAATTGATGGGCAACCAGACCGGCCCGCGCCAGTTCGAGTTGCCGCCAAACATGTTGCTCTGCGATTCTCCCGGATCGTAACGGACGACACGCTCGCCCCCATCTTCCCAATGGAGAACGTAGGGATGTTCGCCGTGAGACTTACTCAGCGACCGCACTCCGAAGTCACTCAGGAATTCATTCGGATCCAGCATCCGGCGCAGGAGACATTTCATCCGATGACCGCGCGTGATCGAAATCAGGCGGCGATCGCCCGCACCCGGCTCGTGCCAGCGTGAGATGAGGCTGGCGAGATCGGGCCGGTTTTCGAGGTACCATTCGAGTCGTTCCTTGAAGCCGGGCATCGCGTCGAGCAGCTCGGGCTCGATGGTTTCGACCGCGAGCAGCGGCATCAATCCAACCAGCGAGCGGACGCGCAACGGCAGGTAACGTCCGTCCGGCATGTGGAGCACGTCGTAATAAAATTCGTCCGGCTCGTCCCAAAGGCCGATCCCCTGGCCTCCGAGATTGTTCATCGCGCCGGCGATCCCGAGGAAATGCTCGAAGAACTTCGTCGCGATATTTTCGTAGACGGGATTCTCGCGGGCCAGCTCGAGCGCCATTCGCATCAGGTTGAGGCAAAACATTCCCATCCAGCTGGTGCCGTCGCTTTGCTCGAGATGGCCGCCCCCGGGGAGCGGCGCGCTCCGATCGAACACGCCGATGTTATCCAGCCCGAGGAAACCGCCCTGGAAAATATTTTTCCCTTCCGAGTCTTTCCGGTTCACCCACCAGGTGAAAGAGATAAGCAGCTTGTGAAAAACCGTTTCGAGAAAAGCGCGATCGCCTTTGCCGGTTTGTTTCTCCTCGATTTTGTAAACGCGCCAGGCGGCCCAGCCGATCACGGGCGGATTCACGTCGCCGAAATTCCATTCGTAGGCGGGCACCTGGCCGTTCGGATGCTGGTACCATTCGCGCAGGATGATATCGAGCTGGCCCTTGGCAAAGAGCGGATCGACCAGCGCCAGCGGCAGACAATGGAAGGCCAGGTCCCAGGCCGCGTACCACGGATACTCCCATTTGTCCGGCATCGACATGACGCGCTCGTTGTAGAGATGGCGCCACTCAGCGTTGCGGCCGGCCGTTCGTTCCGGCGGGGGAGACGGCTGGCCGGGATCGCCCTCGAGCCAATCCTCGACGATGTAATAATAGAATTGCTTGCTCCAGAGCATCCCCGCCAGGGCCTGCCGATGGATCAGCTTGTGTTCCTCGCTTAAACAGGACGGTTCCAGCGCGGCGTAAAATTCGTCCGCCTCGTTTTTCCGCGCGCGCATAACCGGCTCGAATTGCTCGAACGCATCCTGTTCCAGCACCGGCAAACAAACCGGCCGCGGAATTTTTCCCGGCTCGCCGGACGGATGTTCTTCCACCGCTTCTCCCACACGGCCGAACCAGAGCCGCACCGCTTTGCTCGCTCCCGGCTCGATCGTAAACGCATAATGCGCGGCCGCCTTGGTTCCCACGCGCTCGGGGTTCACCACGTCTTTTCGGCCATGGACGATGAAATCGTTGATTCCATCTTTCACGAACTGATGCCGGCTCGGCGAAGAAAAGAGGCGCTCGGAATTTGTTTCGTTTTCGGTGAAGAGCAGTTCGCTCGCGTCTTTGCAATGGAGCGTGTAATCGCCGAGCGCCGGATGGTTCGCCTGAATGGTGGGACAACGTTCCGCGAGATCCGAGCTGGCGCGGAGCACACACCGCCGATCGCCCCGGCCCCACGCCCAGGTATTGCGAAACCAAAGCGTCGGCAAGACATGCAGCTCCGCTGGTTCCGGCCCGCGATTGGTTGCCGTCACGGAAATGAAAAAATCGTCTGGATCGACCTTGGCGTATTCGAGAACGATGTCGAAATAGCGCTGATCGCGCAGGATGCTCGTGTCCCACAATTCCGGCTCCGGCGCTTCTTTTGGCCGCCCGTAATTGGCCGCCACCAGTTCCTCGTAGGGAAACTGGGTCTGCGGATACCGATACAGCATCCGCATGTAGCTGTGGGTCGGCGTGCAATCGGTATAGAAATAAACCTCCTTCACATCTTCGCCGTGCGATCCCTGCGGACCGGTTACGCCGAAGAGACGCTCCTTCAAGAACGGATCTCGTCCGTTCCAGAACGCGAACGCGAGGCAGAGCCGCTGCTTGAAATCGCAAATGCCGCCGATGCCATCCTCGCCCCAGCGGAACGCGCGCGACCGTGCCTGATCGTGCGAGAAATAATTCCACGCGTCCCCGTTCGCGCTGTAATCCTCCCGCACCGTGCCCCAGGCCCGCTCCGCCAGATACGGCCCCCAGAGATGCCAGCGCTCGTCCTTGTTATTTTCCGCGAGGCGCTGCTGCTCGGCGTTCATCGGAGCCGATTAGCAATCAAAAATCGCCAATCGGCAATCGAAAATCCAATTACTCCCACTCGATCGTGCTCGGGGGCTTCGTCGAGATGTCGTAGCAGACGCGGTTGACGCCTTTGACTTCGTTGATGATCCGGCTGGAAATGCGCGCCAGCAATTCGTAGGGGAGCCGCACCCAGTCCGCCGTCATTCCATCCTGACTTTCGACGACCCGGAGCACGATCGTGTTTTCGTAGGTCCGCTGGTCGCCCATCACGCCGACGGAACGCACCGGCAAGAGGACGGCGAACGATTGCCAGACGCGATAATACCAGTCGGACACTTTCATTTCGCTCACCACGATCGTGTCGGCGTCGCGTAAAATCCGGAGGCGTTCCGGCGTGACTTCCCCCAGAATCCGCACCGCCAGGCCCGGGCCGGGAAACGGCTGCCGGTAGACAATTTCTTTCGGCAGGCCCAGTTGCAGTCCGGCCTGCCGCACTTCGTCCTTAAATAACTGGCGGACCGGCTCGACCAGCTCGAAATGCATTTTCTCCGGCAGACCGCCGACGTTGTGATGGCTCTTGATCACGTGGGCCGGGTTTCCGCCGATCGCGACGCTCTCGATTACGTCGGGATAGAGCGTGCCTTGGGCGAGAAAATGGTAACCGCCGTGGCTGCCGGAGCCGTTCGCGGCATCCTCCGCCAGCAATTCTTCGGTTGCGTGTTCGAATACTTTTACAAATTCGCGTCCGATAATTTTCCGTTTCTCTTCCGGATCGGTGATGCCTTGCAGCAATTTCAGGAAACGATCGGCCGCATCGACATACTTGAGCTTGATGTGAAAGTTTTCGTCGAACACCCGCTGCACCATTTCTTCCTCGCGCGAGCGGAGCAGACCGTTATTGACGAAGATGCAGGTGAGCTGATCGCCGATAGCCTTGTGCAACAACGCCGCGGTGACAGACGAATCGACGCCGCCGCTCAGCCCGAGGACCACCTTCTGGTCGCCCACCTGCCGGCGGACGCGGTCGCACGCCTCCTCGATGAACGACCCCATCGTCCAATCCATCGAGCACCCGCAAATGTGGAAGACAAAATTCTGGATGATCTCTTTCCCGCGCGGCGTGTGCGCGACCTCGGGATGAAACTGGAGCGCGTAAAGTTTCCGGGCCGGATCTTCCATCGCGGCGAAAGGCGCGTTCTCGGTGTGCGCGGCGCTGCGAAAACCCGCGGGCATTGCCGTGACGTTGTCACCGTGGCTGCACCAAATATCGATTTGGTCGCCGATCCCGTCGAAAAGCTTAGAGCCGTTCGCGACGTGCAGCATGCCCGCGCCATACTCGCGCCGGTCGCTGAACTCCACCTGTCCGCCGAGGTGATGGGCCATCAACTGCATCCCGTAACAAATGCCGAGCACCGGAATGCCGAGCGAAAAAATCTTCGGGTCCGGATGCGGGGCGCGCTCGTCGTAAACGCTGGCCGGCCCGCCCGAGAGCACGATCCCTTTCGGCGCCAGGGCCGCCGCTTCCTCCGCCGGAATATTGAACCGGACTATTTCCGAATAGACTTGGCACTCGCGAATCCGCCGCGCGATCACCTGAGTGTACTGCGAACCAAAATCGAGAATCAGGATTTTCGAATGCGCGGTCGCGACAGTCTTGGTCACGGATGCGTTTCCTTGATGGTGGGGTCGTCGGAACGATCCATGGGGCCGAGCGTGCCGTTGCCGGTAATGCCGCGCTGGAATTTTTCTGGCACCTCCTGCATCACGGGCTTTTCGAGCGGATCAGCGCAACCGGCGAGGAGAATCGCGTTTGCGATCAAGAAAGCGATAGAGAAGGCCTTCAAACGCGAAGAATACTTGGAAAAGTGACGAGTGACAAGGGGCGAAAAAATGACGAATGACGAATGACGAATGACGAATGACAAGTAAAGAGGCCGCGGAACGGCTGGTTTGAAACTCGTCACACGTCACATGTCACCTGTCCCCAATGATTGACCCGGAAGTTTTGCTCCAGGGATACCGCCTCGGCGTCTTCCCGATGGCGATGGCTGATGGTGCCATCGAATGGTTCTCGCCCGATCCGCGCGCCATTTTGCCGCTCAAGGAATTTCATGTGCCGCATACGCTCGAGCGAGCTGTCCGCAAAAAGAACTTCGAGATTCGGTTCGACGTTTCCTTCACGGAAGTGATGCGAGAATGCGCGCGACGGCCGGAGACTTGGATCAATGACGAGATCATCGCGAGTTACACGCGTCTCCATCAACTCGGCCACGCCCATTCCATCGAAGCGTGGCGGGACGGGAAGCTGGCCGGCGGCCTTTACGGCGTCGCGAGCGGCGGCGCGTTCTTCGGCGAATCGATGTTCCACCACCTCCGCGATGCCTCGAAGATCGCCCTGCTCGGTTTGGTCAACCACCTCCAGAAGCGGCGCTTCGTTCTTCTCGACACCCAATGGCTCACCCCTCATCTGCAACAATTCGGCGCCATCGAAATCCCGCGCTCCGATTACCTCCATCTTCTCGCCACGGCGGTGAACTTGCCGCGAAGTTTCGTGGACTGACTCTTCTCGCCATCCTCAATCCTCCATTCTCTATCCTCGTCCTGTTTCCGTTTGCTCCCTGCCGCGAATTCCGCATAGTGACGCCCGCCACGCTTTTCGCGTGATCGCGCACCAGGGCTGGGTAGCTCAGTTGGTAGAGCAGAGGACTGAAAATCCTCGTGTCGGGGGTTCAATTCCCTCCCCAGCCACACCTCTTTAAGAGTGAGACATGCGGAAGCATGTCCCTCCGAACTAGAATTTCAGGGTGACTTGCGCGGCGATGAGATTTTCGCCGTTCCGCAAAGTTTCCTGGCGGCTGAAGCTGTATTGCAGTTTCGCCTGCAGGTAATCGGTGAAGCGATAACCGAGAGCGGCGTCGATGCGCCAGATGTCGTTGCCCCATTTTGAGCGGTGATCCTCGTCGCGGACGGTGCCGAAGAGCTGCTGGTTCCAACGCAGCGCGCCGAAGAGTTGGGAAGTGATCTTGTATTTCGCCTCGAAGTAATAGGAAAAAGTGTCGGCGTTGCCGATCCGCGGCACCTCAAAGCGCGCTTCGTAGAATTCCGCCCATAATTGAAGGTGATGCCAGGCGAAGGAAAGGTCCTGCGCCAGGACGAGCTCGCGATAGTCGCCAATGCCGCGGCCGGGTGGCAGATCAGGCACGGCGTTGGAACGAAGATAAGGACCGCCGCTGGCGGACAACCCGAGGTTCCACATTTCATTCGGGCGAAAGCCCAGGCGCCCGCTGAAAGTAGGATCTTCGAAACCGGTTTGGGTGATGTTCCAGGATTCAGGGCGAGAGGCGAGAGCCGCATTCTTCATTTCCGCGGCGTAATCGAATCGGCCGCAGGAGCCGGAGATCGCGGCGCCGGTGGAGTAGCTCGGCCCCCAGATGATGGGAAGGCGCAGATATTTGTCTGAGTAATCGCGGGTATCGTACTCACCGACGTGGCCCCATTCCAGAAGTTCGTCGGTCTCATCTGGCGCGCCAGTGTCCCAGATGCCGGTGAGATTTTCGTAAGGCAGCGGCGCGTTGATGAATGGATTTTGCCAGGAGTCGTGTCGCTGGACCCAGTTGCCGACCACGGTGGCGAATTGTCCGATCTGAATGTTGATGTTCTTTGCAGGGCTGTAACGGATAAAATATTCGTCGAGCCGGATCTGGGCGCCGTCATCGCTCGGGTCGAAGCCGCGATCCACGCGCGTTTGCGCGAAGAGATAAATGTTCGACCCGATTTGGGCGTCGAGGAACAAGCGCAGCCGCGGGTTTAGCAGGAAATTGCGGCTGGAAAAAATCAGGCCAGGCGCGGGTTGGTCGATGAAATAGGTCTCGAGATCGACGAGGCCGCTCAACTGAAAATGAAAGCGGTCCTGCGAATCGTTGAGGGAAAGTGAGTCATGGACTTTTTCGAGAAAATCGGCGCGGGCAGTGACGACGAGCGCAAAGGCCAGGGCGAGCCATCGACAATTTCGAAAGGGAATGGGGGAACTAGGCGGCATAAAGAAGTTTGTCGATGGTTTGGCGGAGCGCATCGAGCGTGACCGGTTTATCGAGGACGACATCCACCGGTGCCGGTTGCGAGCCGCTGACTTCGATCAACGCCCCAAAGCCGGTGAGCATGATCACGGGGATATCGTGTCTCACTTGCTTGATGAATCGCGCCGTCTGATCGCCACTCATCTCCGGCATCACGCGATCGAGAACGACGAGATCGAAATCGTTGCGCTGGAATTTTTCCAGGGCCTCGCGTCCGCTCGCCGCCGTGGAAACCGAATGCCCATCGCAACGCAGGTAGGCGGAGACGACTTCAAGAACGCGGGGTTCATCGTCGACAATGAGGACGTTCAGTAACGCCTTCGATCGTGTGCCGGAAGGGGCCACGGCTGTCAGCGGCGAACTTTCCGCCAGCGGGAGGCGAATGATGAAGGTGGTTCCCTGGCCGGCGGCGGATTCGATTTCCAATTTGCCGCGGTGCCGCTCGATGATCCCGTAAACCATCGAAAGACCGAGGCCGGTGCCGCGCTCGCCTTTGGTGGAGAAAAACGGTTCGAGGCAACGCTGGCGGACTGCTTCCGTCATGCCGGTCCCGGTATCGCGCACGCGAATCACCGCCTCGTTGCCCTCGATCGAAGTCTCGATGGAAACGTGGCCGCCTTCAGGCATCGCATCGACGGCGTTGAAGATGAGATTGGTCAACACTTCGCGGAGCGCGGATTCCTGGCCGGCGACGAACGGTGATGCCTGGATCTCCGCGGTGACCATGACAGTCAATCCCTTGGCCTGAGTCTGGTTCCGCCACTTCGGCTCGGTGAGGGAAACGGCTTGTTGCACGATCTTGGCCAGGTCGACGACGGGAAATTCCTCATCCGTCTCAGCGGGCCGGTAAAATTCACGCAGACGACTGACGACGCTGGCCGCGTCTTTGGCCGAGGTCCGCAACATTTCCAGACAGCGGCGCGCTTCCACCTTGTTATCGAGCAACCGGTCATTGTGCAGGAGCAACTCAGCGAACCCGAGAATGGGCGTGAGGTTGTTGTTGAAATCGTGCGCGATGCCGCTGGCCATCTGGCCGATCGCACTGAGCCGCTCCTGTTGAATGACCTGTTGCTGGGTGGCCTTCAATTCATTGAGCGCTTTTTCCAGCTCGCGATTACTCGCGCGCAAATCATCTTCGGCTTGCTTGCGCCGGGTCAGGTTCTCGACGGAACCGGCCACAATTTTCTCGACCGGTTTGGAAAGGCCTTTGGCCACGAACAGACTGGCGGCGAATCCAAAGGAAAGCACGACGAGCCCGAACGCGATGATCTTCCAGCGCAGCGCCTGTTCTTCCCGAATCGACGCGGCGAGCGGATACAGACAAACCTGATAGGCGGGGGCGAATTGCGTCTCCGGGTCGAGCGCTTTGTAATAGAGAAGATGGGAACCGCTTTCGAGCTCGATCGGGAAATGGCCGGCCGTTTTTTTACCCGAGGCAGCGCGGACCTGTTCGGCAACAAGACGGCGGTCAGCTGCCTCGAGGCTTTCGATGTAGAGCCGTTGATTTAGCCAGATCCCGCTTTTGATGGCGCGGGCGCGATCGCTTTCCGTGTCCTCGAAATGAGTGATCGGAAAACCGACTACGAGCGCGCCGAGGCTGCGGCCGTTGGGAGCGCGAATCTGGGTCAGGACAACTTTGCGCAGCGCCGTGGGACGATTTCCGCGGGCCATGGCGATGAACCCAACGGCTTGATCATCCTCCTGGCGCAGCATTTTTCCCAGGCTGGACAAAGACTCATCGAGTGACGGCTGATCGATGAGCCCGGCGGGATGACGTTCGGGCGGCAGCACGAGACCGTCCGCGTCGAGAAAACGAAAGAACGATGCGCGGCTTACGTCGGGCGCATTCTCGGTCGAGGCGCCCGAGCGGTCCAGGAGTCCTTCCAGTTCGGTGAGCGCGTTTTGATACAGATCATCGATATCCCTTTCCTCCAAGGCCGCGCGCAGCCTGACCGCGTGCGAAATGACGAGGCATTTTTCCGTGATGATTTCCGATTGGGCTTCTTGAATTTTCAGGAACGATTGGACTCGGCTTTGGAATTGGGCGTCGAGCACCTGCTGCTGGTTCGCCCGCCGATTTTTCTCGGCGAGATAGACAGTGGCGGTCGTCACGGCGAGAACCACGAGCATCATCGCGAGGAGCAGCTTCGCGCGAAAGCTGAGCGTTCCCGTAAAACTGTACTTGGAGATAATGGCTTGGTTACTTGGCTGGAAAATCGACATGCAAAGTCATGCCAGTTTTCAATTCCACGGGACGCTGCCGGACGTCGTCGCCAGCCACCCAAGCTTTCAGCACGTAGTTACCGGGAGGAAGATGTTCCAGACGGTATCGGCCGGCGGTGTCTGTTTTTTGAAAATAAGGGGTTTCCAGAACGAGGATGGTGCCGCGCATTCTCTCGTGAATTTCGCAATGGATCGTAACCGCTCCCGGTTTATCGAAAACGACGACGCTCGGTTTTTCATCCTTGCGGTAGCGGCCGAGGTCGAAGCGCTTGATTTTCGAGTAGGAAAAAACATTATGGTAAGTCTCATCCATGTTCGGGAACTCGACCGCGGTCCCGACCAGGATCGGCAGGAGATCGGGCGCAAACGCGACGTTCTTTTGCGCCACCTGGGCTTGGGACTTTTGAGCGCTGGCTGCCTGCGCCCGAAAATCGCCCTCGAGATAAACCACCGCCGCCGGCGGATTAGTTGGGGCGAGGGCGATATCGGGGGCCGTCGCGTAGCGCTGGTTCAGGCCGCGATCAAAAGAAGGTTTTGGAAGCTGGACGGTCCCTTCAATAACCACCTGGGCCCGAAGAGACCCGGCGGTCAAACCGACAATGAGACTGAGAATGGAGAAGCCGCACCGCACATCTTCTGGAGGTAGCGAGAAAGGTGCCAGTCTGGCCCGCGATTCAGCCTCTGATTGCCCGCGCTCTGCGACAGAAACGCCGTTCACTGGCTTGGTAACTCAGTTGGTAGAGCAGAGGACCAAAAAGCCTCGTGTCGGGGGTTCAATTCCCTTCCCAGCCACCTCTTCGTATCACTCTCCCGAGCCAAGTTCTGCGAGAAACGAATCGAGAGCTTGATCGACGCCCATGGCCCGCCTCCGCGCCAGATTGTACATATGATTCATGGTGGTGAACGCCCCGCCTTGCACGCTCGTTGTCAGATCCTCATCCGTAGCGCTGTCGAGCAAGAGCCCCGCCTCGTTGTAGATGGAAATTTGAAATAAGGATGGGGTTTTTTGTAGCAGTCGGACCGTCCAATTAGAGAAAGCCGCTTGCAACGTATTACGGTTCTCTGTCGCTTCCCATGGCACCTCTCCATCGCGCGTCTTTGCGGCGAGGCGGTCAACTATCGCGGCCAGTTTAGGGTTTTCCATATCAATCCTGTCCTACTTGGTTACGGACGTGCAGTAAAAGCTCCTGCAAATCCAATATATGCGCACTTATTGTTTTGTTCATCAGGGGTACGTCTTGAGGCGTCACGTTCTGTGATAAAGCGATCTCAATTTCATCTTCGATGCTGGAGCAGGTTTGGACGGCACTTTGGATTCTCCGGCGGTGAGTGTTCGTCAAGTTCGGCCCGATATTTTTTATGGTCATTAGCGACATCCTGATTTCCGAATAGCTGGCGGGAAGGAGTTCCCACACGCCGTATCGTTGAAGCGTCTTTGCCTCTTCGAAAGCTGCCACGGTTTCGGAGAGACTTCGCACGATGTCAAATTTGTCGAGATCCTCGCGCATGCGTTGCGATGCTGCAGCAGCATGCTCGGCTGCGGTGCGAGCCTTGCGAGCTTCCAGCCATGTACCGATTAGGCCGACGACCGAAACCAGTAGACCGGCGACGCCACAGAAATCGGGGAAGGACTTAATGTCCAGTACGGCCACGACCATTCGTTATTCGCGTTAGGCAACAGCCGTCAAGGCAAAGGTGGTGTAGCGACGAAACGGCAGGGCCCATAGGGGCGTTCGAATAGGACAACCTAGAGTGAAGAACACAACCTTCGGACGCCTCCCGATTGGCGGATCTTTGCTGTCCAACGGTGTCGTCGAACCCTTCGCCTTTTTCGGTAGACTATTCCGTGCGCAACGCGGCCATCGGGCTGATCCGAGTGGCGCGGCGGGCGGGGAGCCAGGTGGCGAACAAGGCGGCGATGGCGAGGGTGAGGGGAGCAAAGGTGAAGGCGACCGGATCGAGCGCGCCGACTTCGTAGAGCATGCCGCTCAAAATTTTGCCGGTGCCGGCGGCGAGGAGCAGGCCGATCACGATGCCGCTCAGGAGCATGATGGAGCCTTCGCGCATGATCATGCGCAGAACGGTGCCGGGTTGCGCGCCGAGAGCCATGCGAATCCCAATCTCGCGCGTCCGTCGCGCAACGGAATACGCTTTCACGCCGTAAAGACCGACGACAGCAAGACCCAACGCGAGGCCGCCGAAGACGGAGAACATCGCGGCACCGGCACGGACGACCCAGAGCTGGAAATTGCTGTCGAGATGTTGCGCGAAACTTTTCAGCGTCAGGACCGGCAACGCGGGATCGACTTCGCGCACGGTCCGGCGCAGCAGATCGGCGGTGTTTGCTTCACTGCCGGAGGCGAGGGAATGGAACCGGACAAAGAAGGAGACATTGCTCTGAAATCCGCGCGCGAACGGAAGGTAGATCTGGCCGTGCGGATCTTTTTCGAAGAGCCCTTGTTTCGTCGTTGGAACGATGCCGACGATCTCGATCGTTTCTTTTCCAGTTTCGCCACTGAGATCGCCGGTCATGCCGACGCTTTTAGAGTCGTTTTTGGCGCGGGGAGCGTTGTCGCTCGCGTATTGGATGCGCTGGCCAAGGGCATCGCCTTCGGGCCAAAGTTTTTTCGCAAGCACTTCATCGATGATAGCGACCATCGGGCCGCCCGATTGAGTGGCTTCGGCCTGGTTGAAAACGCGGCCGCGCAGCACCGGCAGACCGACGGTGGCGAAGTAATCAGCGCCGACGCTGTTCCAAGCCGCGCTGAAGGCGAGGCCTTCGGCGGCAGTCGCCGGCTTTGCATCCGGCGCCGGTTGCACGCCGGCGCGCTGGATGTTTCGGCTGAGCGAGATCATCCCGAAAGGGACCGTGGCCGAGATGCTGGTGTGCTCGACGCCGGGCAACGCCGCGAGGCGTTCCTCGAGGTTGCGATAAAGATCCTGGGCGCGTTTCTGGTCGTAACCGGCCAGGCTCGCATCCGTTTCGAGAAGGAAACTCGCGCCGGGCGCGAGGCCGGTGTCGACCGAAGCGGCTTTGCCGGCGCCCCGGATGAAGAGCGCGGCGGCGGTGAGCAACGCGAGTGAGAACGCGATTTGCGCGACGACCAGCGGGTTGCGCGGGAGAAATCTCCAACGCCGCCTAACGACATCTTCGCCGGCCTGTTCCTTGAGATCGGCGACGACGGCGCTGCGAGAAAGTTTCAGCGCAGGCCCAAGAGCGAAGCCGAGCGTGCCGACGACGCAGAAGGCGAATGTCGCGGCGAGGATAGAGAAATTGGGACCGGCCAGCCAGACGATGTCGAGCGGCAACATTTTGCCGAGAGACGCGACGAGGAGATCCGACGACCAAAGACCGAGGACCAATCCGCATGCGCCGCCAAGTATCGCGAGGACGAAACCTTCGGTGAGGAGTTGGCGCACGATCCGGAAACGGCTGCCGCCCAGCGCGAGACGGATCGCAATTTCTTTCCGTCGCGCCGTGCCGCGAGCGAGCAGCATGTTGGCGAGGTTAAGACACGCCACCAATAGAACCACGATCGCCATCCCGAGCAGCATCGGCGCGATCGCTTCCAGGCCGCCCTCGCCCGAAGGCGCGGTGCTGACGGAGAAACGCGAGATCGGCGTGATCGTAAACGTCTGATCTTTTTGTTCGACTGGGAATGCCTTCTCGAGATTCACCGCCAAGCCTTCGAGCGCGGGCTTGGCGCTGGCTGCAGTCATCCCCGGTTTGAGCCGGCCGACGACGATCAACTGTTGTCCGGCGCGATCGCCGAACGCGGTCTTGTTCGCCTGCTCGAAATCGTTCGCGATTCGGTCGTAATTGCTGAGCGGCAGCCAGACTTCGACGGAAAATATTTGGAGCGTCCCGGTGAAGCCGCGCGGCGCGATCCCGACGACCGTGAAGGGATGTCCGTTGACCAAAAGCTCGGAGCCGAGCACGGCTGGATCGAGATTATGTTTCTGCCAGTAAGCGTAACTGACAATCGCGACCGGCGCGTTGCGGCCCAGAGTTTCTTCTTCGGGCAGAAAGGTCCGCCCGCGCGCGAGCGGAACGCCGAGCACCGAGAAATAATTCGAGCTGACGATGCCGCCAAACGTGCGGCGCGTGTCTCCTTTTTGGCCGATACCGATCATGGCGAGGTTGTAACCCATGACGTCGGTGAAGAAGGTATTCTGGGCGCGGATGTCAGTGTAAGTCGGGTAAGAAAAGCCACGATAGGTTTTCGGGTTCTTTTTGTCCTGCGAAAACACCTGTACGACCTCCTGCGGCTTGGCGTACGGCGGCGGCGCGAAGAACATCGTGTGGACGAGACTGAAAACGGCCGTGTTGGCGCCAATGCCGAGCGCGAGAACGATCACAGCCGCGAGCGTGAACCCCGGCGCCTTGAAGAGTTGCCGGAGGGCGAACTTAAGATCCTGGATCATATGTAATCAGATGCACGCCCGCCCTCGATTGGATTCAAACTTTTTATTGCGACTAATTTAGGGCGTTCAGGAGCGATCGGCGTCCAGGCCGAGAGAGGACTACAAGAGGCTGGCGTGTTCGACCATTGAAGGATAACGCGCCAAAGAAATGCGGGTGCCTGGCGCATTCGAAAAATAAATTTTTCTTCCTGGCAACCGATCAGCCCCGCCCATGCCAACCATGAGTGCGAAAGGGGTTCTCTGAATCGCTTTATGGCTTAGGTGTTTTTTTAGCCTGCGGCGTCCCCTGCGTTATCTTCTCCTTCTCCTTCTCTTTCTCTTCGCCAGTCCTACCTTTGCTGATCCATTCCGAGGCAATCTTGGTAATCGCGGTCACGATGCTGTCGGAAATAAATCCGGTGGCAAAGGCGGCGATGACTAACACCGGTTCCGCAATATTGGTCGCGACAATCTGGAGAAGATAGTAAACCGCAATGGCGAGGAACGGAGCCGAGATCAGGCCCATGTAAGTATCGATTAGATCCTTGCGGATGCCCCAAGCCGCCGTGGTTCCTGCTTCCGTAGTGACGCGGGGTCCGCCGCCGACCAGCCCCTTGATTGGCGCATTGAAAGCAGCTCTGACCATGCCCTGTTCATCCTTGGGCAGGTCTTTCGTATCGTAACTTTTCTGGATGTCCGGGACCTTTTTTGTCATGTTAATTCCAGCGCCCAGCATCGCCAGGATGATGACATAGAATGGGACTGCCAGTCCGCCCTCGACCAAGGCGAAACCGGGCCTTTGCTGCAATTCATCGCGGCGCACACTTTCCGGTGCGGCCGGTGATGGCTGCTGCGCCGGAGGTGTGGCGGGGGAAGCGGCGGCAGCCGCGGAGGTAGTGCCACTGGGGGTTTGCATGGGCGGCGACGTTGTTTTTTCGCTTGGCGTTTTCTTGGGGGAGACAGCACCGCCCAAGTTCACCAGCCACTGCGGATCCTTCACTCCTTTCGCTGTTCCTTTGACGAGCCCGACCGGCGCTTTCTCCATTAACGCGACCGCGGATTGGCTTTTCGAAACTAACACGATCGCACCGATGGGCACGGCGAGGGACAGGAAGGTGGTGATATAGGTGAGCGCAAACAAAAACCTCGCTCTGCGCTGGGTGAGACCGCCCGTGAACAGAATGATCAAGATGGCGGCGAAAACTCCGCCCACCATAAGGGCTACCGTGACGGCCCATTTGCCTTCTGGTGGAGGATAATTAAGATACAGCGTTGCCGTGCCGCTCAAGGCAGTGGGAGCTTTGTCTTTTTCGTTTAGTTGGCCGCTGAAAGTAGCGGTCACTCGGATCGGCGGCGGCGAACTGCTAACGGACTCTGCCGGAACCGGGGTGCGCAGCGGGGCTGGCGTGTTGGGGGGAGAGCCGGCCGGATCTGGCGGAGTAGTTCCAGTAGCAAACTTCCCCCCTTCGGCGAGGGACAAGATTGCGCCGCCCAGGTACAGATTTTTTTCCGGATCATCGAAAACAACATGCACTATGCCGTTGCCCACCGGCGCGCCTTTGAACGAGACTACTCCACTGACTTGAAACGGTTGTTGGGAAGAAGCTTCCAGGAACACTTGCGCCTGGTCCTTGGGCTTGAAGAACCAGTAGTACGCAATAAGACCAAAAACAACCAACCAAAATCCCATAACCATGTAGCTCGCAGTCTTGTCGGTACCGGTGTTTCCATCCGTGGTTTGCTTATCCGACTTGTTCGGGGCTAGCGGTGGAGGGGCATTATCGGGAGACTCCTCTGAAGCGCTGGTTACGGGCGCATCCGACGTTTCTCCAAGGTTTTCGTCCGCGGACATATTGGGGAAGAATCGAGCAATTAAGCGAGAGTCGGCGCCGAGATGTCAACGGCAATCATTCATGCAGATTTTCGTCGGCCAGCGCTTTAGGCCGTCCCTGCGAAGTTGCCGCGCACGGGTTGGGGGTGGAAATTCGCAAATGGATTTATCGAACACAAGAGACGCCACGGAATGGTTCGAAGTATTGCAAACCAGCAAGCGAACGCAGACGGCGATGATGACCCTGGCGCCTGGGGATGACACCGGCAAGAAAGCGGAAGCGCATGAGAAAAGCGATCAAGTGTTGTTGATGCTCTCGGGAAAGTTGTCGGGGACGGTTGGACCTGAAACCGTGAATCTGAAAAAGGGCGACGTACTTTTGATCCGCGCGGGCACGCCCCACCGTTTCAGGAACGCCGGCAGACAACGCGCGGTGACGTTCAATGTTTACTCGCCGCCGGAATATCCTCCCGAGACGAAGGGATGATCAGGCCGGCACGAGCGGCGTGAAATCGTACGGGGACGAAGTTGCGTTGAACTTCGGGTAAAGGAATTTACTCACCGGCAGGTTTTCCTTGGCTACGCCGGCGGCTTCTCGCAGGCCTGCTTCGCGCAGCCGGGAAAGCGCCTGCTCCAGGAGGCGGGTTCCGAAACCGCGGTTCCGATATTCCATCGACACGCAAGGGCCCGGAATCAGGTGCATATCAGCCTCGGCTTCGAAGGAAATCACGGACGCTCCGATGATGCGAGTGCCATGGCGTAATGCCAGAAGGCTGCAGGCCGGCGAGGCGAACGCGCGCTCCAGCCACGACTCAATTTTCTCCGTCACTTCCTGCAGCTCGGGGCTCCACATCGGATCGAGCACGAACGAACTTGAGATGATCTTGCGCAGTTCCTTTTCGTCTTCGGCGGTCGCGGGCCCGATCTCGTAATGTTCCGGGAGGGTATTGTCGAATGACGGAAGCCGGGTCAAATCCCAGGTGAATCGAATCCAGTTGCTCAGCTTCATAGAGGTGCCCGGTAGTATCGTGCGCGGAAGAGCCTATGCAAATTTCGGCGCCGCCCACAGGGCGGCGGCTACAGAAGACAAAAAGCGCGCTCCGCTCATCTTCTGTAGCCGCTTCGCTGTGCGAAGCGTTGGTTGTGAGCTTTAGATTGCCTGGACGGCTTTGAGCGTTTCGTGGAACGAACCGTAAAGCTCGCGATACTGGGCCACGCCGCGCCGCAGGACCGGCTTGAAGTTCGCCAAGTCCGCGATGTTCACGATCAAATCCACGCTCTGCACAAACGCGCTCATGGCGTCGTTCGTCGGGAAGCGATGGCTGATGAGGACGAGGAAATGCTCCCGCCGTTCTGCGCCGGGACGCCGGACCATGGCGCGCAGGATCGGGTTGTTCTGCGGCGTGGAGCCTTTGAAGTTTTCGTAAACGATCACGACGTTGTAGCTGTAAGTCTTCAGCTTCAGGAGGACGTCTTCCTCGAACAAACCGAGGTGCACCTTGTAGGTCATGTCGATCAACTGGGGGACCACCATTTTCTGGTATTGCTGGTGATCGACGCAGACGAGCGCGGTGTTGTCGCCGAGATCGAAGAAGGAAGAGTCTTGCGGTTCCATGGTTTAACGGAAGGCGTTTGCGGGAAGATCGAGGCGCAAACCTGAATCGAGGTCGCTGTCCACCCCGCGCGCTTTTTGGATAAGGTCGAGGCCGCGGCTCACGCGGCCCTTGCGGGTGGCAAACAGCCGCGCGGTTTCTTCCGTGATGAGATCGCTCTCGTAAGCGTTGAGGATCGACTGGTCGAACGTCATCCAGCCAAACGGCGAGCTCGCCTCTATGATCTCGTAAAAGCTGCGGTGCTCGCCTTCGCCGATCGCGATCGTCTCGCGGGTGCGGAGATTGTTGCCCAAAATTTCCGTGAGCAATTGCCGGCCGCCGCCGACCTTCGGCGCGAGGCGCTGACTCACGATATAGCGCAACGTATCTGCGAGCCGGATGCGGAGCTGCTGCTCTTCGCCGAGGGAAAAGAGTCCAAGGATACGATTGATCGCCTGGCCGGCATCGATCGTGTGCAGGGTGCTCAAGACGAGGTGGCCGGTTTCGGCCGCCATCAAAGCGACTTCGACGGTCGCGCGGTCGCGCATTTCGCCGACCAGAATGACTTTTGGCGCCTGGCGCAGGGCGGCGCGCAAGCCGTTGGGGTAATTGTTAAAGTCGTGGCCGAGCTCGCGCTGGTTGAACGTCGCACGTTTCGTTGGGTGGACGAATTCGATCGGGTCTTCGAGCGTCACAATGTGGACCGGCTGCTGTTCGTTGATCTCATTGAGCAGCGCTGCCAGCGTCGTTGTCTTGCCGCTGCCCGTCGCGCCCGTTACCAGGACAAGCCCCGTTTTCTCCGTCGCGATCTCCTTGAAAATCGACGGTAATTGCAGGCTCTCGGTCGTCGGGATATCTCCCTGGAGTTTCCGCAGAACGATCGAGAAATGGCCCTGCTGCCGGAAAATGTTGACGCGGAAACGCGCCTCTTCTCCGAGCGAATAACTGCAGTCGCACGATCCGCCGGTGAGATAATCGTAGATCAGCCGCCGGTTCCCCTGCATCAACGTCAGCGCGATCTGCTCGGTCTGGTAAGGCGTGAGCGCTTCGATGGGCGGATCGACGTAGACTGGTTTCAGTTCGCCGAAATCCTCCACCTGCATCGGATGGCCCACGGAAAAATTCAGGTCCGAGATGCCGTCGTAAGTCAGCAGCATCGCCGATAAAATTTTGTCGAGATCCGGAATTCTCATCGCTCAGGAATCCTATTCGTCCGTGCCATCCATTGGCGGCTCCTTGAGGAAGGGCCGGAATTTCTTTTTATCGATTGCCTTGTCATAGGCTTCCTCCGGCGAAATTCGCGCGTGGCGCAGATGCTCCATGATCGCGTCATCGAGCGGCTGGTTGCCTTTCTTCTTGCCGACCTGGATCATGCCGGGGATCTGGTGGGTCTTGGCTTCGCGAACGAGGTTCGCGATCGCCATGTCGACGACGAGGATTTCGAGAGCGGCCACCCGGCCTGGCTTATCGATCCGCTTGAAAAGATTTTGCGCAATGACGCCTTTGAGCGACTCCGCCAGGGTGGCGCGGATTTGGTTCTGCTGGTTGGTCGGGAAAACGTCGATGATACGATCGACCGCCTTCGACGCGCTGGAAGTGTGCAGGGTTCCGAAAACGAGGTGACCGGTGGCGGCGGCCGTCAGAGCCAGCTCGATCGTTTCGTGGTCGCGCATTTCGCCGACGAGCAGGATGTCCGGATCCTCGCGCAAGGCCCCGCGCAACGCGGCGGCAAACGAACGAGTGTGGACACCGACTTCGCGATGCTGCACGAGACAGTTTTGGCTGCGATGCACGAATTCGATCGGGTCCTCAACCGTGATGATGTGGTCGTGGCGATGGAGGTTCGCGTAATCCATCATGGCCGCCAGCGTCGTCGATTTGCCGGAACCGGTCGGTCCCGTAACGAGGACGAGGCCCTTCTTCAGCATCGGAAATTTTTTCAGCACCGGCGGCAGGCCGAGGTCTTCGACGGTCAGCACGTTTGAGGGAATGAGGCGGAACACGGCCGATATGCCGTATTTCTGCTGGAAAAAATTCGCGCGATACCGCGCCATCCCCGGCACTTCATAGCCGAAGTCGATGTCGGAAGTTTCTTCGAAGACTTTGATTTTTCCTTCCGGGGCGATCTCGTAAACCATCGCCTTCAATTCGTCGTTGCGCAGCGGCGGGTAATCCACCCGGACCAGTTCGCCATTGATGCGCAGCATCGGGGGATTGTTCGTGGCGAGGTGAAGGTCGGATGCCTTCTGCTCGCCCATGAGCTTGAAGAATGAGTCGATACGGGCCATGGACGCGCCTTCTTAAAGCTAAATCGGTGCCACCGGTCGGTGGCATTCCCCGTAAAACGCGTCCTGCTTCGGGCCGCGGCGCTAGGACCCGGAGAGCCGGGCGGCGTCGATGGTCGAGCGGACCTGTTCGAGTAGTTTTTCGGCCGTGTAAGGCTTCGGGATGAATCCTTTGAGGCCCTGGGCGAGCATCGCCCCGAGTTTGCTCTGTTCCGCGAAGCCGCTGCTCAACACAACCACCACGTCCGGATTCAGCGCGCGCAATTCGTCAAAAACAGCGTCGCCGTCCATGACCGGCAGGAAGAAATCGAGGATGACAAGACCGATCTGGTTGCCGACCTGCTGGTAAATTTTTAGCGCCTCGAATCCGTCTCGCGCCAGGATCACCCGGTAGCCTTCATCGGTCAGCATCGTGGACGCCAGCTCCGCGATTTCCGTTTCGTCGTCGACCAGCAGGATCAGTTCGCGGTTCCCTTTTGGGTTCAACACCCTGATTTCCGGCGGAATCCCGGCCGCTTTTGCAGACGCCTTTTTGGTGTCGGCGCCTTTGCTGCGCGCTGCCGCCTTGTCCGCAGGCGTTCTGGTTTTCGGCGCAGGTTCGGATGAAGAGCGGACGACTTTGAATTCCGGCGGGCGCGATGGATCGGCCTTTTGCTTCGACTTCGCAGAGCTGCCCTCGAGGATCCGCGTCGTAACTCGATCGAAAAGATCCTGGGCGGTTTTCGACGCCAGCTCGACGCGTTCGCCCAGCATCTCGATGTAATTGTATTCGCCCTTGTGTTGCCGCGCCAGGTCCGCATACCGCGAGATCTGTTGCAGCATCGAATTCAACTCGGTGGAAGTGGTGGCGATCCACTTCAAATCTTCGTGATCCAGCATAAGGGGGAGACGTCGTCAGGTCTCGTCGCGGTCGTTCCGGCACGCCCAAAAAACACCACCGAACACGGCAAAAACGGCGATCGCGAAGGAACCAATTGTGAACATGAAAAGAGAATCGTTTAAGTCAGCACGGTTCATGCCCTTGTCGCGGCCCGGAGTCAATCGGAATCAGTTCCCGTCCGCCCTCAATTTGTCCGGTTGAGCGGAGTCGAAAGATCCCGATTTTAGCGGGATGAGTTTTCGCACCGGATTCTATGTCGGCCTGATCGTGGCCGTGATCTGGGGAATTTACCTGGTGCGGCTTTGGCAGGGACAACGCCAGGTCGAGCTGCACAGCGTCCGTCTGCTCGCACAAATCGAGAAGCACAATTGGAAAGCAGTCGACGAATTTGTCGGCAGTGATTACGTGGACCAGTGGGGAAACGATCGCGCGCTGCTCTTGGAACGGTTGCGTGACGTTTTCCGCGCCCTGCCGAATGCGAGGGTCGAATCAAAGGTTGTCTCCGTGCAAACCAGAAATGGTCGGGGTTCCTGGATCGCCCGGATCACTCTCAAAAGCACCGGTGAGTTCGCGGATCTTATCCAGAACCGGGTGAACTCCCTCGACTCGCCGTTCGAATTCGAGTGGCAACGCGGAGCGACCTGGCCGTGGGATTGGAAACTGGTCGCCGTCAAAAATCCCGCCCTCGAAATTCCGAATCTGTAGCCGCTCTTCTGTAGCCGCTGCCCTGTGGGCAGCGTGAGATCGGTTCTCGCGCAACATCGTTTGCTCCCGCGCTTCGCACAGCGAAGCGGCTACAGAAGAGGAAACAGAAAGCGATTCGCTATTTTCCGAGCGCTGTCCGCAGCTCCACTTTCGCTGCGTCCACTTCGCGGGGCGCAGCCTGGCAAAGCAGGAGCGCGCGGAGCTTGTCGCCCTGACAATAACGGACCACGAATTTCTTCTTCGCGTAGGTCCCTTTCAAACTGATCCGCGTCGGCGGCAGACTGAAATCGCCCACGAAATCCATTTTCAGGTCGAACATCTCGGTCCAGAAATACGGGACCTGTTCGTAGCGGATCCGTTTCTTGCCGGTCATGTTCGCGCCCGCCACGAGGCCTTGTTCGCGGGCATTCTCCCAATGCGTCTGCCGGCGCACGCCACCCATGATGCGATCCGGATAAAAGGCCAGGTCGCCGATCGCGTAGATCCCTTTTTCTTCGGTCTCGAGATACTCGCTCACCGGCGAGCCGTGCGGCCCGGAGAGCGGCGTGTTACGCACCAGCTCGAGGTTCGGTTCCGCCCCGCAGGCGACGACGGCCACGCCGGCCGCGATCCGATTGCCGCTTTTCGTCTGGATATTGCGCAGGACGGTTTTGCCTTCGAAACCGTTCAGGCTTTCGCCCAGTAACAAAGTAACGCCGTGCTTTTCGAAATAAGACGTAATCCAAGCCCCCGTCTCGGGATCGAGGTAGCGGTTCAACAGGTAAGCGTTCCGATGCATCATGCTGACCTTGAATTTCAACTGGCGCAGACTCGACGCCGCTTCGCAGGCGAGGAGCCCGCCGCCCACCACCACGATGGCTTTCTCCAGCGACGCCATCTCGCGCAGGGCGAGCGCGTCCCGGATGGTGCGAAGATAAATCACATTGCCGAGGCCGACACCGGCGACCGGGGGCCGGAACGGCCGGCTTCCCATGGCCAGGCAGGCTTTGTTGAACTCAATCGTCTCGCCATTTCCCAGGACAGCGAGCCGGCGATCGATATTGATCTGGGTGACCATCGCCGCGAAGCGCGTCTCGATTTTGTGCTTCTCGTACCAATGCGCGTCGAGGACCGGCATTTTCTTCAACGGCGCAACCTTGTCGCGCAAAAAACTCTTCGAGAGCATCCAGCGCTTATACGGAGGGAAGGTCTCGGCGCCGACGAGCGTGACCTGGCCGCGCTTGTCGTATTTGCGGATGCTTTCGCAAGCGCTGCCGCCGCCAACGCCGCTCCCGATGATGAGATAATCGCGCTGAATCATGTGCAGGCGGACGATAGGAAATCTGTTAGGCCGCTGGCGAGGGAAAAATTGGACTCTCTTTTCTCATCGAGTGGGAGATTAGAAGACGGCCCGGCAGATAATGACCGAGGCGATAATTCCCGCCAAGTCGCCCAGCAAACCCGCCGGAATCGCGTGCCGGGTTTGCTTCACGGCCACTGACCCGAAATAAACCGCCGCGACATAGAACGTGGTTTCGGTGCTGCCGTAGATCGTCGCCGCCATCCGGCTGACGATATTGTCCGGGCCGAGGCGATGAATGATGTCGGTCAGGATCGCGAGCGTCGCGCTTCCGCTGAGCGGTCGCATCAAGGCCAGAGGAAGCAGATCGGGCGGAAACTGGAGCGGCGTCAGGATCGGGGTGAGGACGCGGGTGAGGAGATCGATTCCGCCCGCGCCTTTGAACATGCTGATCGCGACCAGCATCGTCACGAGGAACGGAATGATTTTCAAAATCACGCCGAACCCTTCCTTCGCGCCTTCGACGAACTCTTCGTAAACCTTGATCCGGCGGGTCGCCGCGTAGACTGGGAAGAAGCTCAGGAGAAATGGGATCGCGAGGATCGAGAGGGTGTTCACGCTGCGCACGAAAGCATTTTGCGCCGTGGCGTTCGGGTCGGCGGGAAAATTGAACCAGCCGGGAAAGACCAGCCGGACAAATAATCCAAGAAAGCAGAGGACGAGCAGCCACGGGAGAAAACGCCGCCAGCCGCGCGGTTCGACCGCGATGACATTTTCGTTGTAGCCGGGAGCGGTGATCCCGCCGGAGGTCGGCGCGGTATCATCACGACCGGGATCATCGATCCCGACTCTAGGATTGGTCTCCGGCAAACGAAAGAAGGACAACTTCTCCAAAAGTTTTGCCGAAGTGATCGCAACTGTCGCGGCGCACAGCGTGGCGAGGAGTGCGGTGCCTACGATGGCGGTCGGGCGCGTCGAGCCGGCCGCAGCGAGCAACGCGATTGCGGTGGCGGGAATCAATTGCACGGACGCGGTATTGATCGCGAGGAAAGTGCACATGGCGTTTGAAGCGACGCCCGGTCGCGGATTGAGCCGCTCGAGATCGCGCATCGCGCGCAAACCCAGGGGAGTGGCCGCATTCCCGAGGCCGAGCATGTTCGCCGCCATGTTCATCAGCATTGAACCCATCGCCGGATGTTCGGGCGGCACATCCGGAAACAGCCGCCGCATGACCGGGCGCAGACCGCGGGCAATGCGTTGCACCAGCCCCGCGCGTTCCGCCAATCGCATCACACCCAGCCAGAGCGCCATGATCCCGATCAGGCCGAGCGCTATCGTCACTGCTGTCTTCGCGCCGTCGAAAGCGCCGGATGTCACCTCGCTCAGCCGATTGTTCCAACCGCCAATCGCGACCGCGAGCACCACGAGCGCGAGCCAGATGTAATTCAGCACAGCGGTTTATAGAATGCCGTTACCGTGGTTTCAATAACGTCGCTGCGTGCTTGAGGGCTGACTCACTTTTTCCGCCGAGCATCCGGGCGATTTCTTCCTGGCGCGCTTTGCCGGCGACTTCCGTCAGGCGCGAATGGGTGCGCCCCTGCACCACGTCCTTGGTCACGACGAATTGCGTCGCCGCCGCCGAGGCTACCTGTGGCAGGTGAGTGATGCACAGCACCTGGTGATCCGCTGCCAGCTTTCGCATTTTCTCTCCGACGGCGTTCGCGATTTCGCCACCGACGTTCGCGTCGATCTCGTCGAAGACCAGAAGCGGAATCGCGTCGTGCGCGGCGAGGGACGATTTGATCGCGAGCATCAGGCGCGAGATTTCGCCGCTGGAGGCGATCGTCCGCAGGGGCTTGAGCGGCTCGCCGGGGTTCGGGGAAAAGAGCAGCTCCACCGCGTCGAAGCCGGTGGCGCGCGCTTCGTCGAGTGAGATCAACTTCGCTTCAAATTCCGACTGGCGAAAACCGAGATCGCGGAGATTGGCGCGAATGTTCTCGGTGAGTTTCGGCGCGGCTTTGCTGCGCGCTTTGTGCAGCGCATGTCCGATCGATTCCATCTCGCCGCGCGCGCTTTCGATTTCGTGATTGAGACGTCCAAGCTCGGCGTCGCGTCCTTCGATTTTGCGCATTCGTTCGGCGGCGCGCTCGCCGAACGCGATCACCTCGGCAATCGAGCCGCCGTATTTCCGCTTCAAGGTTTCGAAAAGGGTTACTCGCTCTTCGAGCGCCGCGAGCTGGGCCGGGTCGAGGTCGAGCTGCTCGGCGTATTGCCCGAGGACCCGCGAGATTTCTGAAAGTTCGATGACACAAGCCGCGTGCGCTTCGGCAAGTGTCGCTTTTTCCGGATCGATCTTTTCCAGGTCGCGCAGCAATCGCTGTGTCTCGGCAAGTTGGGGGAGGATCGCATCGTCCGCCTCGGAAAGGCGGCGCGCGATGGAGCCGGCCAGCTCGAGCAAACGTTTGCTGTTGCTTGCCAGGCGGTAGCGCGTCGCGATTTCGTCCTCTTCCGTTACCGACAAGTTGGCGTTGCTGATCTCATTGATCTGGTGCCGCAGCAGGTCGATCTCCTGTTCGCGTGCCGACTCGGCCGTGCTGAGCGCCGCGTGTTCGGCGCGCAACGATTGCAGTTTTCGGTAGGACGCTTCGAATTCGCGCAACGTCCCTTCCGTGTGCGCGTAGCCGTCGAGCAACGCCAGCTGCCGCTCCGGCGACAGGAGCGACTGATGATCGTGCGGACCGTGCAGATCGACGAGTTCATCGCCAAGACTCTTGAGAACGCCGAGCGTCGTGGGCGAGCCGTTGATAAACTGGCGATTCGTTCCCGCCGTGGAAAAACTCCGCTTCACGATCAGCTCTCTCTCGTTGCTCTCCACTCCGGATTCGTGGAGCAATGAAGTGAGCTGCTTGAGTTCAGCCCCTTCGAAAATCGCCTCGACCGTGCACGATTCCGTCCCGGTCCGGATCAACGACTTATCGGTGCGTTCGCCGAGGAGAAGCTGGAGTGCGCCGATGATAATCGACTTTCCGGCGCCGGTTTCGCCTGTGATTGCGGTATAGCCCGGCGCCAGCTGCCATTCGAGGTCCTCCACCAGCGCCAGGTTTTTTATCCGTAGAAGACTGAGGGTGGCTGGCATTTCGAAAGGTTGAAGGTTGAGGGATGAAGGATGAAAGCGGAAGCTGCGACGCTTGAACGTTTCAAACTCTCAATCGGCTCCGGTCGGATCAACCAAAAAGTCGCAACTCTCTCTCACCTTTCTCGGGACCGGCACTTCCCAGGGAGTGCCAATGATCGGGTGCGACTGCGAGGTTTGTCATTCGCCCGATCCGCGGGACCAGCGGCTGCGCTCGTCAATTTATGTCGAGACGCCGGAGTGCGCGTGGGTGGTCGATACCGGGACAGATTTCCGTACCCAGGCGTTGCGGGAAAATATCCGGCGTCTGGATGCGGTCGTCTTCACTCACTCGCACACGGATCACATCATGGGGTTCGACGATCTTCGCCGCTATTCGCACGATCTCGGGTCGATCCCGATTTATGCTTCCGCCGAAACGATGCGGGATCTGGCGCGCGTTTATGAGTTTGCCTTTAACGGCCTGAACCGCTTTCCCGGTTACTTGGTGCCGGTGCCGCACATCGTCGACGGGCCTTTTCAACTGGGCGACACAACCATTGCCCCGTTGCCGGTCCCGCACGGGAAATCGACCGTGAACGGCTACCTCTTCGTGCGCGGCGGCCGCAAACTCGTCGCCTATCTCAGTGATTGCAGCGCCGTGCCGGAAAACATTGCGGGCGAGATCGCGGGGGTCGAAGTCTTGATCATCGACGCGTTGCGGCACAAACCGCATCCGACGCATCTTAGCGTGGCGCAGGCCTTGGATGTTTCCGCGAAAGTGCGGGCAAGGCGGACGTTGTTCACCCATATTGCCCACGAGCTGCCGCAAGCGAGTGAAGCCGAGCTGCCGGCCGGCGTCGGCATCGCCTACGACGGGTTGAAACTGCATTTGTAGAATGAATCTTCGCCGGCTCGGGCAGTGGTTTTTGTTTTTCGTTTCGGCGGCGAGCGTGGCGTTTGCGGAGAAGCCGCTCGCCCCCGCGACCATCGTTGTTTTCAACCAGGACGTTCCCGAATCCGTCGAGCTGGCAAAATTTTACGCCCAAAAGCGCGGCATCGAGCGCGATCATCTCGTCGGCTTGAGCATTTCGAAAACGGAAGAGATCAGCCGCGACGAATACGACACGATGATTCGCGATCCGCTTCGCGCCATGTTCAAGGAACGCAGCTGGTGGACGCTGAACGAACCGCGCGGCGGCCCGGTCACCGTGACGAGCAGCTCGATCCGCTTCGTCGCGATGATCAAGGGAATGCCGTTGAAAATTCGACCTGCTCCGAATTATCCGGGAGACAAACCGGGTGGGCCACCCCTCGGGGATCGCAATGACGCTTCTGTCGACTCCGAAGTCGCGGCGCTCGCCGCGTTTTCCGATCAGATCTCGGGGCCGCTGCCCAACCCGTATTTTCAAAGTTATCAGGCCATCGCGGAGGTGGATCACTCAGCCGTGCTCCTGGTTTGCCGGCTCGACGCGCCCCAGGTCGCGACCGTTCGCCGCATGATCACAGATGCCGTCGAAACCGAGAAGACCGGGCTCTGGGGCCGCGCTTACATCGATGGCGCCCATAATTCGACGGGCGGACTGGGCGTCGGCGATCATTGGCTGGCGGAAATTCGCGATCAGCTTCACAAGGTCGGCGTTCCGTTGATTTACGAGGATACGCCGGAGATTTTTCCGAACAGTTATCCGATGACCGATTGCGCCCTCTACTTCGGATGGTACGCCGGGACGATGGCCGGTCCGTTTACCCAACCGGATTTCCAGTTCGCGCCGGGTGCGGTCGCGGTGCACATCCATTCTTTCAGCGCCAGCACATTGCATGACGAAAATGCGAACTGGGCCGGGCCGCTTTTGACGAAAGGCGCGGCGGCCACGATCGGCAACGTTTACGAGCCGTATCTGCAGCTCACGGCGCATTTGGATGTGTTCAACGATCGGCTCCTTCACGGTTTCACCTTTGCCGAGAGCGCCTACATGTCGGTCCAGACACTTTCGTGGATGTCGGTCATGGTGGGCGATCCGCTTTACCGGCCTTACGCGGCGTGGCTCGAGCTCGGCGAAAAACGGGAGACGGAAAAGGCCTCACCGGATTGGAGGGCGTATCACGATTTCGCGCTGAAGAACAGTTCGCTGCCGGGAGCGGAGTTTCGCGCGGCCGCAAAACAATTCGCCGCGCGGACGCGCAATGCCCCGATGCTGGAGGACATCGGTCTGCTCGAAGCGGCCGCGGAGAATTACGTTGGCGCATCGGGATGTTTCGATCTCGCGCGCACGACTTACACGAAGCGTGACGACATTCTGCGCACGGTCCTTCACGAAGCGGACGCGCTCGCGAAGCAAAACAAGCCCAAACGCGCGGTGGACCTTTTGCGGAGCGTGCTCCGGATCGTTCCCGACGCGCCAGCTTCGGCGTTGTTGAAGAAAATGGAGATTGAACTCCGCGCCGTGAAGCCGGCGGCGCCGCCCGTTCGTCGCTGACCATCTCGGAGGGACGTGCTTCTGCACGTCCCACATACTTCACGCTTACACGTAGATCAGAAAAATGGGACGTGCAGAAGCACGTCCCTCCGAAGTTCACGCGTCCGGCCTAACGAATTATCCCGCGTTCGCTCTTCTGAATAAACTCCAAGATCTGGTTGATCTCCGCGCTCGCGGGCAGCTCCTGCTGGATCGTTTCAATCGCCTGCCGGGTGTTGTATTTCGAGCGGTAGATCAACCGAAACGCTTCCTTGATCGCCTTGATCGTTTCGGGCGCGAATCCATTTCGCTCGAGACCCACCACATTAATCCCGCGCACCTTCGCCGGGTTCCCGTCCGCGATCATGAACGGCGGAACGTCCTGCACGATTTTCGAACAGCCGCCCGTGATCGCATAGCGGCCGAGCCTGCAAAATTGATGGACGGCGGTGAGCCCGCCCATGATCGCGTGATCGCCCACCTGGACATGGCCGGCGAGCGTTCCGTTGTTCGAAAAGACAACTGCGTCCCCCACCGTGCAATCGTGGCCGATGTGGCTGTAGGCGAGATAATTTCCACGGTGCCCGATCCGCGTTTTGCCCTCAGCGGTCGTGCTGCGATTCACTGTTACGAATTCGCGGAACGTGTTCTCGTCGCCGATCTCGAGATACGTCGGTTCGCCCTGGTATTTCAGGTCCTGCGTCTGCTGGCCGATCGAGGAATAGGCGTAGAATTTATTGCGCGCTCCGGCCGTCATCGGTCCCGCAAGCGTGACGTGATGTTGCAGCCAACAATCAGCGCCGAGAATCACGTCCGCCGCGACGATGCAGTACGGCCCGACGATGGTCCCCGCTCCGATTTCCGCCCGCCCATCGACAATAGCGGTCGGATGGATCTGCGTTTCGCTCATTGATCCAACAGCCTCAACATCAACTCGCATTCCGAAACGATGGAATCGTTCACGGCGCAATTGCACTTCAGCTTCGCGAGCTGTTTCCCGCGCGTCTTTGTCAGCTCGGCCGATATGATGAGGGTGTCGCCGGGGAAAACCGGCTTCCGGAATTTTACTTCGTCCGCGCTCACGAAATAACCGAGCCGGCCACTGCCGCTCTGCGTCAACTTCAACATCAGGATGCTCGCGACCTGCGCCATCGCTTCCACCTGCAAAACTCCCGGCATGACCGGATGCCCGGGGAAATGGCCTTCGAAAAATGGTTCGTTGATCGAGACGGATTTTAAACCAACACACTTCGTTTCGCCATCGAAGCGCAGGATCCGGTCGACCATCAGGAATGGATAACGATGCGGCAAAATCTTCATGATTTCGTTAACATCGAGGCTGCCTTCGCCGGCCGAGAAAGCTTTTGGGTCGAGAATCGGCCCGAAGCGCGCGAACTCGCGGGCGAGCGCGCGGACGAGCTCCGCGTTCGCGCCGTGGCCGGGCTTCACCGCGATGACATGGCCGCGAATCCGTTGCCCAAAGAGCGCGAGGTCGCCGATGATATCGAGGATTTTGTGCCGCACGAACTCGTCCGGATAGCGGAGTGGTTCTTTGCTCAGGACCGCATCCCCGCGAATGACGATCGCATTCTCCAGGCTGCCGCCTTTGATCAGGTTCTTGTCCATCAACTGCTGGACGTCTTCGTAGAAAACGAAAGTGCGCGCGGGCGCGATCTCGCGCTCATAAATCGCCGGCGTGATCTCGGTGGAAAAGAACTGCGTGAACTGTCCGTCTGGCCCGGCTTGGGTGCAGGAAATCCGGAACTTCGGGTCGGGCAAGACCACGAGAAGCGATCCGCTTTTGGTTTCGACGTGGATCGGTTCCCGCACATCGAAGACCCGGCGGGGCGTTTCCTGAGAGGCAACCCCCGCTTTCTTGATCAACTCGACGTAAGGCCGCGCGCTGCCGTCGCCGATCGGGGGTTCGTTCGCGTCCATCTCGACGATCGCGTTGTCCACCCCCATGGCGGCCAGCGACGAGAGGATGTGCTCGACGGTGTGGACGCGGACCGAGCCCTCGCCAATGGTTGTCGCGCGCTCGACCGTTTTCAGGTTCGCGATCGTCGCGTCGATGGTGGGCTCGTCCTGCAGGTCCCGGCGCTTGAACTTGATGCCGGAATCGACCGGCGCCGGCTGCAATTTGATTGTGACTTTCTCGCCCGTATGCAAGGATGTGCCGCTGACACTCGCGCTTCGGGCAAGGGTCTGCTGAGGCTCGGAAGACATAAGGCTCCTAACTAAACAAAGATTGCGTGCGGTGACTAGGAAGGGTTTCGACTGGATTCGGGTTCTAGGGGCAGCCGCCAATGGCGCGCTGCAAGGTAACAGGGCCGTTACTTTTCCAGGTTCGCACGCGGCCGCTTTACGCGAACACTATGCCGCGGAAGGATTGTTGAGATTATGAAGCTGACAGGCCGTTGCTTGGTCATAGTGTCAGTCGTTTTGGTTCAACTCGCGCGCGCGGCGACGATGGATGTTCAAGTCGGCCCCAGTGGCTCGATGTCGTTCAGTCCCGATCCAGTGACGATTTCAGCGGGCGATACCGTGAATTGGATCTGGGGTTCTTCGAATCACAGCGTGCGTTCCGGGATCCCAGGGCAGCCAACAAACACGTTTTCTTCCGGAATCCGTAATCCGCCCTTCTCATTCTCCCACACGTTCTCGAGCCCCGGCGATTTTTCCTATTACTGTGAGGTGCACGGCGGGTTAATGACTGGGACGGTCGTCGTGCAAGCGCCAGCCAGTCCCACTCCGACTCCCACACCTACACCTACACCTTCGCCGACGCCAACCGCCACGCCCTTGCTGCCACGGATCGGAAAAGGACCAGTCCGCATCGAGCTGCAAACCGTTCTCACCGGCATCACATCGCCGATGCAATGGCTCTCGGCGAACGATGGCACCGGCCGGATGTTTCTCGTCGAGCAAACCGGCAAGATCCGCATCTTCAACAACGGCGCGCTCAACGCGACGCCGTTCCTCGACCTCTCCAGCCGGCTGGTCGCGCTCAGCGCGAACTACGACGAACGTGGTTTCCTCAGCATCGCGTTCCATCCCGGATTCTCGACTCGCTCGAGCCCCGGCTATCGAAAGATTTATACCTACACGAGTGAGCCGGTGGCTGGGGCAGCGGACTTCACCGTGCCGATCCCGATGGGGTTCACGTTCAATCACCAGAGCGTCGTGGCCGAGTGGCAAGTCTCGGCCGGGAATCCGGACGTGATCGATCCGGCGACCCGGCGCGAAGTGATGCGGATCGACGAACCGCAATCGAACCACAACGGTTGCACGCTCCTGTTCCGGCCGAGCGATCATTATCTCTACATCTCGTTAGGCGACGGCGGTGCGGCTAATGACACCGGCGCCGGCCACAACCCCACGACCGGAAACGGCCAGGACCTCACCACGGTGCTCGGCAAGCTGCTGCGGATCGATCCGCTCGATCCCGCGCTTACTTCTTCCAGCGGCGATCCGGTCAGCGCCAACGGCAAATACCGTGTTCCGAGTTCCAATCCTTTCGTCGCTACGACTCAGCCGCCTAATCGGGTCGCGGAAATTTACGCGCTCGGTTTGCGGAATCCGTTTCGTTACAGCTTCGATGCGCCCACGGACACGCTCGTACTGGGCGACGTCGGGCAGGATCATGTCGAAGAAATCGATCTCGTCCAGGCGGCGAAGAACTACGGCTGGAACCGCAAGGAAGGAACCTTTCTCTTCAATTCGACAAACGGAAACGTTTCGTTCGATTCATCGCCGGACCCGGCCCTCACCAATCCCCTCGCGCAATACAGCCACGATGACGGCATCGCTGTGCTCGGTGGTTTTGTTTACCGCGGCAGTGCTGTCCTGGCGCTGCCGGGAAAATACATCTTTGGCGATCTTGCGGCGCCGGGCTCTGTCTCCGGCCGGCTTTTCTATCTCGATGACCTGAACTCCGCGGTGATTCGGGAATTCCGGATCGGCAACGTCGAGCGGCCGCTGGGATTGTTGCTGAAAGGTTTCGGACAGGACGCGAACGGCGAACTTTACGTGCTCGCTGATACGAATATCGGCCCGACGGGAACGACCGGCCGGGTTTTAAAAATTGTTCCCGCTCCTGCTTCGCCGGCGCTCGTGAATCTGGCCACTCGGATGCGGGTGCAGACCGGCGACAATGTTTTGATCGGCGGTTTCATTCTTACCGGCAGCGCGCCGAAAAAAGTGATCCTGCGCGGGATCGGCCCTTCGCTCACGGTCAATGGTCAGCCGCTTCCGGGCCGGTTGACCGATCCCACGCTCACCTTGTTCGACAGCGCGGGCCCGTTGGACACGAACGACGATTGGATGAATAGCCCGCAGAAACAGCAGATCATCGACAGCACTATCCCGCCGACCGATCCGAAAGAATCCGCCATTGTGGCCACCCTTCAGCCCGGGAATTACACCGCGATCATGAGCGGGGTTGGCGGTGCCACCGGGATCGGAGTGGTGGAGCTTTACGATCTTGATCAACCTGCGCCGGCAAACCCGGCCAATATCGCCACGCGCGGTTTTGTCGAGGCTGGCGACAATGTGATGATTGGCGGGTTCATTGTCGGTGGCTCACAGAACCGAACGGTGTTGATGCGGGCGATCGGGCCGTCCTTAACGGCGGTGGGAGTGGCAAATGCCTTGCAGGATCCGATCCTGGAACTCCACAATTCCTCCGGCACCACCCTTGCGATGAACGATAATTGGAAATCCGATCAGCAAACTCAGATCGCCGCGACCGGCATCGCGCCCAGCGATGATCGCGAGTCGGCGATTCTTTCCGCGCCGCTAGCGCCTGGCAACTACACCGCGATCGTCCGCGGCAGCGGCACTGCGACCGGCGTGGCCCTGGTGGAAATCTACCAGTTGCAGTAATGCATTTTCCTGGAGACGGCCCGCCCTCAGGCCGTTGAAAGCGTCCGACGATGCGTTAAACGGCCTGAGGGCAGGCCGTCTCCAAATCCAAATGCGCCCAATCGATCTCGACGCGCTGTTTGCGCGCGAAACGATCGTGAAAAAATAGCTCCTTGTGCCGGCAACCGTGTTCGTGCACAAGCCGCGTCACTTTCACGTCGAAGCAGCAATATTCTGCGATCTCGAGAATGCGGCCTTCGCGCCACCAGCGGATCGCGTCCAGGCCCACGGCCGTTTTTTGAATCCCGAGCGTGGCGTGCGCGATCGTGTCCAGGCCCAGCCGGTGCCCGAGCCGCCGCTCCATGTCGGCCATCAGATCGGCAGTCGGAAGTTCCGCTACGAGATCGAGGATCGTGTAGCCCATCAGCACCTGGTAATCGAAATTCAGGATGTTGAATCCCACCACGAGATCGGCGTGGCGCAGTCGCTCGACCAGCCGGTTGACCTGCGTTTCACCGAACACTTCGTAGCGGCCTGTCGCCGTGCTGAAAATAACGCCCACGGACATTCGCATGTCTCCTTTGCGCGCCCAGCCGCCCGCGTCGTTCGCCGTGCGTTGCGTTTCGAGGTCGAAGTAAACAATGTCGCGCGGCATCGTCGAATCTCAGCCAAGGAGCCGCGTCATTTCAATTCAAAACCGCCGCAATCGAAACTCATCATCTGATCGATCCCGGTGACGCGGAACTGTTCGACGACCGCGCCGTCGTCCTGAAAAACATCGAGCGCGTTCGTGTCGTGAAGCCAAAGCAAAGCGCGACGCAACTCCTGGGTTTCGCTGATCGTGCAGAGCGGCAAGCCATCGGCCGATTTGAGGAAACTGCCGTCCGCGTCGTAGCCCACCGATATCTCGACTGTCACGCGATCATCATTCAACAACGGGTTGGCCTGCAGTTTGATCTTCACCTTGTCCGGCGTCGTTCCCTGGGAGGCCGGCGCGACTTTGCCATCCACGACCGAAAACTCCGGGTGCACCACGATCGATTTTTCGAAATCGACCTTCCATTCCGAGACGGCCTTTTCGCTCCCTTCGGTTTTCGTGGCCGCCAGGCTGAGGCCGCGGACCCGCTGCCGGGCGCTGTCCTCTTCAAGGAGGTAAATCCTGTCTTCCGCCAAGGAAGCGGCGATCGCTTTCGGTTGCGGTTCGTTAGGCGAAACCGGAAGCCGGCGCAGGAAGTCGCCCTTCGCAGAGAACTGCTTCACCTCGATCGTGCTTCCGCCTTTCTCCGTCCGATCGATCACCCAGCGGCTGTTCTCCCGTCCAGGGATCGTGGCGATCGGATCGATGTCGCTCGCGGAGGCTGCGGGCGGAGCTGGCGTCTTGGCGTCCGCGTCGGTGTCTTTCAACTGCACGGTCTTGTTCGCTACGTCATAAAGGACATGACCCGCGGCGGGCGGCACCAAGTCGACCGCGAGCAACAGTTTTTCATCGTGCATGGCCAGGGACCGAATCCGGGAAAAGCGCGGAGCCTCCGCCGAGCTGATCCAATCGTTAAAGAAAAATCCGATGCCCTCGATCTTGAGCTCGCCGACGACAAAACCGTGCGCGCTGTATTTGCCCGGCGGCACGTTGTCGCCGGCGTCGTCTTTGCCGTCCCAGGTCGTCGAGAGCGCGTCGCTGCCGATCGTGAACTCGTTGATGTCCGCTTCGCGAAAAAGAACGCGCACCAGTTTTCCCTTCGCGTCGTAGATGCCGAGACTGATCGTTCCATCGAGTGGAGGCGGGACGAAGCTGACCCGGATATTTCGCGCCGGAGGGCTCGGTGATGGCGACGGAGATTCTTGCGCTGCGAGCTGGCCGATCACGAGCAGGGCGCAAAAAACCAGCCCAATTCTTTTCGTCAGGAGGAGATCAAACATAGCAACGCCAATCGATGTCCGGGAAAATGTTGTCGCGCCATTCGCAGTTGGCCAGAAAAGCTTCGTCCACCTGCCCAGCCACAAATTGATCATACAGCCGGTTGAACCGCAGCAAATGATCGGTGACTCGTTTTGTCGCGTAATGTTTCGCAGTCCCGGTCTTGATCAGAAACGCCCAGTCGCTCGACTGGGCCAGGAGTAGCTCGCGCGCCACTTGTTTGAGGACGCGATCCGTCAACGCGTTGTCGCCAGGCGCGTGCGCGCGCGCCAGAGTAGTCATTCGCTCCGCCGCCGCATAGAGATGCGGATAGATCCAGGAATTGGTCTTATCGAGCCAGACGCTGAGATGCCCATTCTCGCCCCAACTAGAGGCGGCCGGTGCCACGGTCTGCTGCGTCGGGTGCGCCGTCAGAAAATCTGTCGGGCTCGCGAGCTGAAAATCCTCATGGCCGTACTCGGTCCTGCTGGTGAGCCGCAGGTTCTGCTGCCCGTGGGCCGCCTTGCGAATGAAGGCCTCTAGAAATTGCGGGCCTTCGAACCACCAGTGGCCAAATAACTCCGCATCGAAAGGCGCTGCCACGATCGGATCGAAATCGAGCGCGCGCAGTTCGTTGAGCTGCTGGCGCCGCACTTCCAGGAAATGCGAAGCGTGCGCCTCCGCGACCTGCGCCGCGGCGGCTGGATCGTAAAGGTCCTTCTCGCCATCGCGGTCGGTGATCCGGTGATATTTGATGCCGGTAAATTTCCGCAGGCCGTCGTCCTCTCCGGGCCAGAGGTATTCTGTCGGCAGCTCGAAGCCGATGTCGCGATAAAATTCGCGGTAGGCCGGATCGCCCGGATAACCCTCCGCGGCGCTCCAAACCTGTCGGCTCGAATCGCGATCGCGCGCAAACGCCGCCGGCCCGGCCAGAGTGTAGCAGGGCGCATAAATCGCGCGGCGCGGCCGCGGCTGCCCAAACATTAACCCATGGGCATCGATGACGAACCAGCGCAGGTTCGCTTCCCGCATCACGTTTTCGAGTCCGGGATGATAAGCGCATTCCGGCAACCAGAACCCGGCCGGATCGGCCTGGAACGTGGTGCGGTACGAATCGCAGCCCACGAGAACCTGCGCGCGCACCGCTTCCGGTGATTGCTGGAGCAAAGGGAGCAATCCGTGGGTCGCGGCGGACGCCATGATTTCGAGACAGCCATCGTCGCGGAGCCGGCGAACGACTCCGAGCAAATCGCCGTTCCATTGAAAAAAACGGTCCCGGCTTTCCAGAAAATGGCGGTGATAAAATTCCGCGAGCCCGCGCAGCTTTTCGTGGTTGCGGTTCCGGACGGTTTCGCGTTCGGCCAGCGCAATCGATCGATCCAGATAGTGCACGTAACGCTCCAGCAGCAGCTGGTCCTGCAACATCGCGCAGAGCGTCGGCGTGACCGTCATGGTCAGCTTGAACGGGACTTCGTCGCGCATCAGCCGCTCCATCATCCCGAGAAGCGGGAGGTAGCTTTCGGTTATCGCCTCAAAGAACCAGTCTTCCTCGAGAAATTCGTCATGTTCCGGATGCCGGACAAACGGCAGGTGCGCGTGAAGAATGAGCGCGAGGTAACCGACCATGAGGTTTCAGGTTTCAGGCAGCAGGTTTCAGTTTTCCTGAACTCTGAAACCTGAACCCTCAAACCTGCATGAATTACAGCGTGCGGCAAAAATCCTGGAACCGATCCAGGCCTTTTTTGATCACGTCGATGCTGGTGGCGTAGCTGAGACGGACGGTGCGATCATCTCCAAACGCCGCGCCCGGCACGACCGCGACGTTCGCCTTGCTCAGCAAACGGTCGGCGAAATTCTGTGAGCTGAGCCCGAGCTGGCTGATGTTCACGAGGATGTAAAACGCGCCCTGCGGTTTCACGGCGGTGATGTTCGGGATCTTGGTGATCCGGTCAAACATGTAGTCGCGCCGCATACTGAATTCGTCCCGCATGTCGGCCAGCGTCTGCTGATCGCCTTTGAGCGCCGCGACCGCTCCTTTTTGCGCGAACGAGCACGGATTGGAAGTGCTGTGGCTCTGGATGTTGTCGACCGCTTTCGCGACGGCTTCCGGCGCGGCCATATAACCAAGGCGCCAGCCCGTCATCGCGTAGGCTTTGCTGAACCCGTTGACCGTGATGGTGAGACCGTAGGCTTCCGGCGAAAGCGACGCGATGCTGACGTGCTTCGTGTCGTCGTAAACAAGCTTCTCGTAAATCTCGTCGGAGAGAATGTAGATGTCTTCTTCGGCGGCGACTTCGACGATGCCTTCCAGTTCTTCGCGCGTGTAAACCGAACCGGTGGGATTGCCGGGGCTGTTGAGGATCACCATCTTCGTCCGCGGCGTCATCGCGTTTTCAAAATCGCTCGCGCGCATTTTCCAGCCGTTGCGCTCGGTCGTCTGGACGATGACCGGCTCGGCGCCGGCCAGCCGCACCATGTCGGGATAACTCACCCAGTAGGGCGAAGGGATCAGGACTTCATCGCCCGGCTGGCAGGTCGCGAGAATCGCGTTGTAACAGGAATGCTTCGCGCCGCTGCTCACCACGATCTGGCTCGGCCGGTAGCTGATCTGGTTGTCGGCCTCCAGCTTTTCCGCGATCGCCTGGCGTAATTCCGGCAGACCCGCGCTCGGCGTGTATTTCGTGAAACCCGCTTCCAGCGCCGCGATGCAAGCCGCCTTGATATGCTCCGGCGTGTCGAAGTCCGGCTCGCCCGCTCCGAAGCCGCAGACATCGATGCCTTCGGCCTTCATCGCCTTCGCCTTGCTATCGATGGAAAGGGTGAGGGAGGGAGATAATTGGGCGGCGCGCGCTGAGATGTCCATGGCTGTCGTGGTCGGGTTGAGGGTGTTCAAAATTGGGAGCGCAAGCTATGGGCGCGCGTAGAAACTTTCAATCAAAGGTTTGAAGTTATTCTCGTCCACCTGCACGATCGCCATCTCGCGTTTCGCGTTCTCGGCGGAATCGGAGGCGTGAGCGGCGTTGATCATGATCGACTGGCCGAATTCTTTTCGGATCGACCCCGGCGGCGCCTTGGCCGGATCGGTCGGGCCGAGGACCTCGCGAATCTTTCGCACGGCGTCGTCGCCCTGGTAGACAATCGCGATGCATTTTTCGGAACCAGGGGCGTTGCGCTGGTCGCCGTTCACCGCGCTCGGCCGGCCGCCGGCCATGAACTCGACGATGTCTTCCCAGGCGTTACGTCCTTTTTGCGCGCCGAGTTTGTCTTCGAGCACCGGCAACACCGGGCCGTAAAATTCTTCCGCCTGCGCCACGCTCATCCGGTGCACTTTGAAACCGATGATGAAAAGGCCGGTGCGAGAAAACACTTCGATCACACCGCCCGGCCGCTGATTCGGGAACTTGAAATTATCCGGCTTGATGAGGACGAGCGACTTTTCCACCTTCGCCTCCTTCGGAAACTCGATGACGTGATCCAGGATTCCGCCGTCGCTGTCGGAGAATTCGACCCAGAGCTTCAGGTCGCGCTCGACTGCTTTCGGGTCGAAGGCCGCCAGCGCCGCCGGCTCGAAATAGATCACCTTGCCGGAATCGTCCGTGATGTAATCGCCAAACGTGTCGCGGATCGTTTCACCGCTGGTCCGCTCGTGGACGATGTGTCCGATAGTGCGATGGATTTTCTCGATGGCATCTTCTCCGCGCAGAACCAGGAACAACACCCGCGCCTTTTGCCCGTTCACCTTGCCGGTGAAATTCTTGAGGACGTAATCGCGAATCAGCTCCTGCGTCGCGCGGTGCCGCGGCTCGGTTTCCGTTACGATCGTCTCCGCGTAACGCTTCGTCAGTTCGGCGCTCGGCGCGAACATTCGCGAAGTCACGAGATCGAGCCCGGTGCGGGAAATGAGCCGGGCGATGATGCCGCCCGTGCGTGATTTGCGCATCGAGTACGGCGTGACAATGACGTAGGAAAGCTCTTCGTTCGGCATGCGGGTTCCCCAGCGCGGCTTCGAAAGATCAACCGCGTGGATGCAGAAAATCGAGACCGCGAACGGGTCGGAGAAAGTGCTTTGGGCGCTGCCCGGCGTCAACTGTTTTTCCCGGCGCGAGTGGCAAGCAAGGCGATCCATTTTCCCCGCCGTCTGGTCTCGTCCGCCACCAACCCACTTCGTTGCAAGGCCGTGACGATGGCTGACTTCTGCGAACGCAAGACCCCGGAGAAAATCAGACAACCGTCATCTGCCAGGCGCCGCGTCCAGGCCGGCAAGGCCGCGATCAGAATTTCGCTGTAGAGATTCGCGGTAATGATGTCGAACTTGCCCGGGAGCTTCTCCGTCAGAACATCGCCGGTCCGAAACTCGATGTTACGGATGCGGTTCGCGCGCGCATTCCGGGCCGCGATCGTGCAGGCGAGGGGATCGTTGTCGATGGCGATGACTCGATTCGCGCCGAGGCAGCTCGCCGCCATGGCCAGGATGCCGCTGCCAGTTCCGGCGTCGAGCATCGACCAGCCCTCGTCCCTTTTGCGCGTGATCTGTTCCAGAAATCGCAAACACATCGCGGTGGTGGCGTGCTCGCCCGTTCCGAAAGCGGCTTCGGCTGGAATGACAATTGTTCGCGCTGCCTTCGCTGTCGGGACTCGCGTCTGGCTAACGATCAGCCGCGAGCCGATCCGCAACGGATTCGTTCGCGATCGCTTTGCGAGTTGTTGCAGCCAGTCTGCGCGCAATTTTTCGATCGTGCCGCCAAACTCGCGCCGAAGCTGGAGCGCTTCCTTCCGAATTCCGCAGGAAATTTCGAGCAGCGTCCGCGCTTTTCCCGGTTGCTCGATGATCGCAAGCGCACTGCCGAATCGGCGCAGCAAATCGTCGTCATGCTGTCGCAGCCAATCGGCGGTCGCGCGTTTTCGCCAGATATACATCGGGTTAATTCTTGATAGGCTCCCTGGTTTGCCGCACCGGCAATATGGATTTCATACATCACTTCATTCCTGCGCACGAGACGCCGCCCCGGCGCGTTCTCTTGCTCCTCCACGGAACCGGCGGAAACGAGAACGACATGATCCCGCTCGGCCGCGATCTCGATCCCGCGGCGGCCCTGCTCAGTCTCCGCGGAAACGTTTTGGAAAACGGCATGCCGCGCTTCTTTCGACGCCTGGCTGAAGGTGTCTTCGACGAGGAAGATGTGGTTCGCCGCGCTCATGAACTGGCCGATTTCATTCCGGCCGCGGCCGCGAAGTATGAATTCGATCCGGCAATCCTGAGCGCGGTTGGTTATTCCAACGGCGCGAACATTTCCGCCGCCGTTCTTCTTTTGTATCCCGGCGCGATCAAGTCAGCGATCCTCTTGCGGGCGATGGTGCCGCTTACGCCCGCGACGTTGCCTGACCTCGCGGGCATCCGCGTCCTGATTTGCTCTGGAACGCGCGATCCGATTATTCCCGTCGAAAACGCCGAACGTCTGACCGCGATGCTGCGTGAGAGCGGCGCCGACGTGACGCTGCGATTCGAGGAGGCCGGGCACCAGCTCGTCTTCGACGAAATCGCGGCGGCAAAAAATTGGCTGCGCGAATCGTCGCGCGAATGAATCCGGTATAGGATGATCGCGCCATGCTGATCGTAATGAAATCGGGCGCCGCCGAGGAGGAGATCGCGGCCGTCGTCAAAGTGATCGAACAACTCGGGTATCGTTCCCACGTTATGCCGGGCGCGACCCGCACCGCGATTGGCATTACGGGCAACCCGGGCGCGGTCGATCCGGCGCGGTTCGAGAACATGGCCGGCGTGGCGGAAGCGATCCGGGTCAGCAAGCCGTATAAGTTGATCACCCTCGATCTCCGTCCGGACAAGACGGTGGTGCGGGTGGGGGACGCGACGATTGGCGGCGACGAGCTGGCGGTGATCGCCGGGCCATGCGCGATCGAGAATCGGGCCCAGGCTTTTACCGTTGCGGAAACCGTTCATCGGAGCGGCGCACGATTTTTCCGCGGCGGCGCTTTCAAGCCGCGCAGCTCGCCCTACGAATTTCCCGGGCTCGGCGAGGAAGGGCTCAAGATCATGGCCGAAGTGCGGGAGCAATTCGGATTGAAGATCGTGACGGAGGCGCTCGACGTCGCGGGGGTCGAGTTGGTTGAGCAATATGGCGACATCATCCAGATCGGAGCGCGCAATATGCAGAACTTTTCGCTGCTGCGACGGGCGGGGCGCTCGAAGCTGCCGGTGCTTTTGAAACGCGGCATGGCCGCGACGCTCGATGAATGGCTCCTGGCGGCGGAATACGTCATGTCGGAAGGCAATTACCAGGTGATCTTATGCGAGCGCGGGGTGAGGACGTTCGCACTCCACACGCGCAACACCCTGGACCTGGCGGCGGTGCCGGCGGTCCGGCGCATCTCGCACTTACCCGTGGTGATCGACGCGTCGCACGCCGCGGGGAAGAATTACATGGTGGCGCCGCTGGCCCGGGCCGGTGTGGCTGCGGGCGCCGACGGTGTGCTCGTGGAGGTGCACAACGATCCGAAGGTCGCACTCTGCGATGCCGCCCAGGCGCTCACGCTCGGGGAATACGAGGAAATGCTGAGTCAGTTGCGAGCGATACGAGAAGTGGTTGCGCCCGCTGCTGGGTAGCGACCGCTATCCAGACAAGAAATTCCGCAGCAGCGCCATTCCATCATTCGTCAGGACCGATTCGGGGTGGAACTGGACGCCGTGAATTGGGAATTCGCGGTGTTGCAATCCCATGACTTCGCCTTCGGCAGTTTCGGCCGTGATCTTGAGGCACGATGGCAAAGTTTCGCGCCGGACGATAAGGGAATGGTAACGCGTCGCCTCGAGTGGATTGGGAAGATCGGAGAAAACGCCGGTGTTGTGGTGCCTGACCGGCGAAGTTTTTCCATGCATCAAGCGCTGCGCCGGGACGATTTCGCCGCCGAAAACCGCGCCGATGCATTGATGGCCGAGGCAGACGCCGAGGATCGGCATCTTCGAGCCGAGCTGGCGAACGACTTCGTTGCTGATCCCGGCGTCCTCCGGCCGGCCCGGGCCCGGCGAGATGCAGATTCTTTCCGGACCCAGCGCCTCGATTTCGGGGATGGTGATCTCGTCGTTGCGTTTCACCACGACATCGCAATCCAAGACTCCGAAATACTGGACGAGGTTGTAGGTAAACGAGTCGTAGTTATCGATGATCAGGATCTTATTCATCGCTCGCCCGGCTGATCGCTTCGACCATGGCGGTCGCTTTGTTCACCGTCTCCTGATATTCGCTCGCCGGGTCGGAATCAGCGACAATCCCGGCGCCGGCTTGCAGGTAAGCGCGTCCCTCTTTGAGGACGATGGATCGCAGCGCGATGCAGCAGTCGAGCGCGCCATCGAAGCCGAAATAGCCGACCGCGCCGGCGTAGCATCCGCGTTTTTTTGTTTCGAGCTGATTGATGATTTGCATCGCGCGAATTTTCGGCGCGCCCGACACTGTTCCCGCGGGGAAGGTGGCGCGCATGACGTCATACGCGCTCTTGTCTTTCCGCAAACGCGCCACCACATGCGAGCCGATATGCATTACGTGGCTGTAACGCTCGATCACCATTTGCTCGGTCACGCGCACACTTCCGATTTCAGCCACCCGGCCGAGATCGTTACGCGCCAGGTCGATCAACATCACGTGTTCGGCGCGCTCCTTCGGGTCGGCCAGCAACTCCGCGGCGTTCCGGGCGTCTTCCTCCGCGGTTTTTCCACGACGCCGCGTGCCGGCGATCGGACGGACCTCGGCGACATCATCGGTGACGCGGACGTGCAACTCCGGTGAGCTGCCGACAAGCGAGAACGCGTTGCCAAACCGCAGACAAAACATATAGGGCGACGGGTTCACCAGCCGGAGGCAGCGATAAAGTTTCAGCGGATCGCCGGTGAAATCGGTTTCGAAACGCTGCGACAACACGATCTGAAAAGCGTCGCCGGCCCGGATGTGTTCCTTCGCTTTGAGGACCGCGGTCTCGAAACTGGCCTGAGTGATGTTGCTGCGCACCGGCGGGCGCAAAACCGGTTTCTGGGCATCGATGAGCGGCAGCCGCGACGGGCTGGCCAACTTTGCGAGCGCCTCCTGAATTCTTCGTTCGGCTGCGGCATGCGCAGCTGCCGCGTTCTCGTGATCGTCGAGGAAAACGTTCGCGACGACTTTTACGCGCCGGTAACGGTGGTCGAAAACGACCAGCAACCCCATGATCATGAAAACCATTTCGGGAAGCTTCAGATCGTCTTCCGGCGGGGGCGGGACCGATTTCTCGAAACAGCGGGCGACATCGTAGCCGAGAAAACCCACGGCGCCGCCCGCGAAGCGCGGCAGGTCTGGCTCGGCCACGAAACGGAACCGCGCCATGATTCGTTCCAAGGCTGCGAGCGGATCAGCGCTCTCTGCGATTTTCTCGGTTTTCCCGTTTCCCTCCGTGCTGACCGCGCCGTCCTCACTGCGGATCGTCAAACGCGGGCTGAAGCCGAGAAACGAATAGCGGCCGGATTGCTCCGTCTGCTCGGCCGATTCAAACAGGAAGGAATAACCGGCATCACCCAGTTTCTGAAAAGCCGAGGCCGGCGTTTCGCCATCGGCCACGAAATCGACGAAAACGGGAACAACGTTGCCCTGCCTTGCGAGTTCAGAGAAACGTTCGCGAGATGGGGCAACGGTGAGATCGGACATCGGCTTCGCTTACCCTTCTCCGCGCAGCGGAGAGCGGGTGACGAGACTCGAACTCGCGACGTCCTCCTTGGCAAGGAGGTGCTCTACCACTGAGCTACACCCGCATTTCGCGCGGGAAGGAATAATGTCTGGCATGAAGAGAGACGCAAGGTTTTTGTCTGGGGAGCGAGAGGCTCCGGCCGAGAATTTTCTTGAATCCAAAACCGGCCCCGGGCGCATCTCACTCCCAAAGGACACCTATGAAAACAACGATCTTAACCTGCCTCTGCTCGATCGCGCTCGTTTTGACTGCCTTCGGCCAATCCCCAACGCCCGCCCCTTCGCCCTCTGCGTCCGGGACCGCCGTAGCCTCGGCCAGCGCCGGGGCGAGCATCTCACCCGCGATCAGCGCCACGCCCGACGACGAGGATTCCATCGAGAAAAGCGTGAAGCGGAAAACATCCCATAAGTTCAGTATCACCAGCCCCTCCGGGATCACGGTGACACGACGTCATCACGACAACGACGATTTCGACGTTCCGGATGGCGCGTGGATGGCAGTTCCGATTATTGCGGTCATTTTCTCAACTCTCTTCGGCGCCCCGGTACTCGTGGTCGCGGCGATCATGTTCTTCAGTTACCTGAAAAGCCGGTCGCTGCACCGGACCGTGCGGGAAATGGTGGAAAAAGGCCAACCGGTGCCGCCCGCGCTTTTCGCGCCCCCGCCAGCGATCCGCGCCCGCTCCGATATGCGCCGTGGCGTTGTCCTGTTGATGGTTGGCTTCGGGCTGATGATCTTCTTCGGGGCGGTGAACGACTGGGAAGGCGGCGCTTGGGCGTTGGGCATTATCCCGTTCCTGATCGGCGTGGGATACCTACTGGTTTGGAAATTCGAAGGGCCTAAAGACAAAGCTCCGCCGTTGCCCTAAGATCGGCGGGTGCCGCTCTCCGATGCAGATCTCGTTGCCCGCGTTCTTGTCGATGACGACCACCACGCCTTTGCGGAGCTGGTTCGGAATCACCAATCGAGTGTGCGAGGTCTGCTCCGCCAGCTGGTCCGCACCGATGTTACGCTCGCGGACGATCTCGCCCAGGAAACGTTTTTGCGGGCTTACAAAAACCTCCGCAGCTTCCGCGGCGAAGCGCGTTTTTCGACCTGGCTTTATCGGATCGCCTACAATTGTTTCCGGGAAGAAGCGCGGAAAAGAAAGGAACTGGTTGGCATCGATGAAGCTCGATTGGAAGCGGAACACGATCCGCAAACCGTCGATCCCGCTCTCCGCCATGATCTCTCTCGCGCTCTCCAATTGCTTCCCGTCCATGAGCGAAGTGCCATTGTGCTCTGTTGCCAGAACGGGCTCTCGCACGATGAAGCCTCGCGGGTTCTCGAGATTCCGCTCGGCACCGTGAAAACAAATGTGTTGAGAGGCCGCGAAAAATTGAAGAGAATGTTGGCGGGCTGGGGTTCTAATTAAGATGGAAGAAAAGCTACAGGAAGATTCGCTGGATGCGCGGCTGCGCGAGGAAGCGCCCTACATCGACGATGCCGGCTTTACTTCGCGGGTCGTACAAAAACTGCCGGCGCGCCACGTGCGGCGGTCCTATCGCGCCTTCATCCTGATCGGGATCACGCTGGTGGCCTGCCTTGCAGCTTTCCGTCTTTCCGGCGGAACCAGCTTCTTCGTCGAAGGGGTCACCTACGTGACGATGATGCCGGCAATGGTGATGTGGGTTTGCGTGGGAGCGGCGGCCGTCCTGCTCATGGCCGGCAGCCTCGCCGCGGCCTACTCGCGCGCTCGCGGACGTTCAAGGTAGAATCGAAAACGATTCGCGCGCCTGCTGCACGTCTTTGGCGATCTGCCCCCGGAGTGCTTCGACATTGGCGAATTTTTGCTCGGGCCTGAGGTAGCGGAGAAACCGCACTTCCATTTCTTCGCCGTAAATTTCCCGGTCCAGATCGAACAGGTGCAGTTCCAGCAACCGCTCGGATTTTCCGGCGGACACGGTGGGCCGGAATCCGAGATTGGCGACGCCGCGATAAAGCGCCCCACCCAGACGCGCCTCCGCGACATAGACTCCATTCGGAGGAAACTGCTCGCTGTGCGCGCTCACGTTCGCAGTCGGAAAACCGAGCTGCCGGCCGAGCTGTTCGCCGCGAACGACCGTGCCGAGGATCGTGTACTCGCGGCCGAGCATCTGGGTCGCCTTCACGAGATTACCCTCTTCGATCGCTTTCCGGATCGCGGTGCTGCTAACCACTTCACCATTCACCTTCACGGCCTCAACGCCGATGACGTTGAACTCGTGGATGCGGCCCAGCTCTTTCAGCAACGCCAGGTTGCCCGCGCGCCCTTTGCCGAACGACCATTCGTGCCCGACACAGATTTCTCGAAGCGGTTTCGAGTTCTCAACCAGCTGGCGAACGAAATCTTTCGGGCTGGTCGCGGCAAAAGCGCGATCGAAATGGAGGACGAGAAGATGGCCGACCCCGAGATCGCGGATGAGCGCGATCTTGTGCTGCGTCGCCGTCAACAAATGCGGCGCATGACTCGGCCGCAAAACTTTTACCGGATGCGGATCGAAGGTGACGACGACGGCGGTGCCGCCGACTTCGCTGGCGTGCCTTGCCGAAGTGGAAATCACGGCCTGATGCCCGAGATGAACTCCATCGAAGACACCGATCGCCAGGAAAAGCGGCCCGCGAAGTTCGGACAGCTCGGGGATCGATCGCAGGATGCGCATCGCAGCGGCTCTCGTTAGGCGCCGCGCATGCGCGATACTTCCGGCAAAGTCAGGATCCGCGAGAGAATGTCCACCGGGTCTGCCTGCTGCAATTCCTCCACGGTGATCGCGCCCTCGACATTGAAGCGCCCCGATTTCACTCGCCGCAAGTCTTTAAGATGCGCGCCGCAGCCGAGCGCTTGGCCGATGTCATGGGCATAGGTGCGAACGTAAAAGCCTTTGCTGCAAACCACGCTGAAATCGATTTCGGGCGAAGCGATTCGATCGATCGAGTAACGGTAAACGTGGACGAGTCGCGGCTCGCGCTCGACGGTTTTCCCCTGCCGCGCGAGTTTGTAAAGCGGCACGCCGCCCTGCTTGATCGCTGAAACCATCGGCGGCATCTGGTAGAAATCGCCGGCGTATTTTTCAAACGCCGCTCGCACCGTCGCCTCATCCAACGGTGGGACCGGACGCTCCTGCACCACCTTTCCCGCGCGATCCTGGGTGTCGGTCTCCACGCCGAGAATCATCGTGCCCGAGTATTCCTTGTCCTCGCTCATCAAGAGGTCCTGGATTTTTGTCCCGCGCCCGAGCGTCAGTAAGAGCAAACCGGTCGCAATCGGGTCGAGCGTTCCGCAATGGCCCACCTTTTTCATCTGTAAACGCCGCCGCACAATCGCCACGACATCGTGCGAAGTCATCCCCGCCGCCTTGTCGACGAGAAGCACGCCGTCAGGAGTTGCAGTCAACGACATTGCAAATCTCCTTCAGAACTTTCTCTTCCACTTCTGCCAGTGTGCCGCGCACACGTGCGCCCGCCGCCAGCTTGTGCCCGCCGCCGCCGAACTTCTGGCAAATCGCGCAAACATCGGCCGCGTCCGATTTCGAGCGCATGCTGACGCGCACTTTCCCATCGACCAATTCCTCGAAGAAGACCGCGACGACAACGCCCTGAATCGCGCGCAGATGGTCGATCAGCCCCTCGTTGTCCTCCGGTTTCGCGTGCAATTCCGCCGCGGTTTTTAAACTGAGACTGAAGCTGGCAACTTTCCCATGACCGTTGAAGCGCATCGTTCCGAGAAGTTCGCGGAGCAACTCCGCCCGCCGGCGCGGGTAGCTTTCATAGAGCAGTTGGCTCACGCGTCCGATGTTCACTCCGCAGCGCAAAAGTTCCGCGCCGATCTCAAAGGTGCGCGCAGTGGTGTTCGGATATTGAAACGATCCGGTATCGGTCGAGATCGCAACGAAGAGGTTTTCTGCGATGGACGCGTCAATCGGGAGTCCCTGGCTGGTGATCAGTTCGAAAAGAATCTGGCCCGTAGCCGGCGCCGTCGGGTCGATGTAAACCAGGTCGCCGTAACCCGGATTGCTGGGGTGATGGTCGATATTGATCCAGATTTTCGCGCTACGCACCAGCTCCGTCGCGGTGCCGAGACGATTCTGGGTTGCCGTATCGAGCGCGATGGCGACGTCGAAATCCTGTGGTTCGCCGAGCGGGGTCCGGAGAAATTCGCCACCGGGCAGGAAGCTGTATTTTTCGAGGAGACCGTCTTCGTTTCGGACCACGACTTTTTTTCCAAGCTTGGAAAGGGAAAGGCCAAGACCGAGCTGGCTGCCGAGCGCGTCACCATCCGGCCGGACATGACTGAGGACGGCGAAGCTTTCCTTCGAGCGAAGAACCGCGCCGATCTCCTCGAAGCTCGACTGCGTCATTGCTCTTTCGGCGCTTCGATTTGTTGAAGGATTTCAAAAACGCGCGCGCCCCGCTCGATAGAATCGTCGAGATGAAAGACGAGCTGCGGCGTGTATTTCAACGTCACCGCTTTTGCGAGCGCACTCTGGAGAATGACGCGATGTTCTTCCAGCTTGGCCATCGCGGCCTCCTGGTTCTCTTTGCCGAAGATGCTGACGTAGGCGTGCGCGTGTTTGAGGTCCGGCGTGACGTCGACCTGGTTCAGCGTGACCAGCGCGCCGTCAAAACTGATCTCGCGCGTGATGATGCTGCTCAGCTCGCGCTTCAGGAGTTCGTTCACGCGGAGTAATCGATGTTTCATGGAAGAATGGTTGAAGCGTTAAAGAGTTGAAGCGTTAAAGCGGTGCGTCCGCTTCAACGCTTCATCGCCTCACAGTTTCTGCGCGACGGCCTCGAGCAGGTAGCACTCGATGATGTCGCCCACCTGGTATTCGCTGAAATCCCCCAGCTTGATGCCGCATTCGAGACCCACCCGGACCTCTTTCACGTCGTCCTGGAAACGGCGCAGCGTGGATAATCCCCCGTCGTAAACCGGCTGGCGTTTGCGCAGCACCCGGGCGCGCGCGGTGCGAGCGATCCGCCCGTCCGTGACGAGGCAGCCGGCCACGATACCCTTGCTCAGTTTGAAAATCTGCTTCACCTCGGCGTGGCCGATCACCGTTTCGCGATGTTCCGGGTCGAGCAACCCCGCCATCGCTTCCTTAATCTGGTCGATCAACTCGTAAATAATGCTGTAAAGCTTGACCTGAACTGCTTCCCGCTTGGCCGCATTCACGGCCATGCTTTCGACCTTGATGTTGAACCCGATCACGACTGCATTCGATGCACTCGCGAGCAGGATGTCCGATTCCGAGATTGGTCCGACACCGGCGTGGATAATTTCGAGATCGATTTTTTTGCTCTCGATCTGGCTCAACGCGCCGGTCAGCGCTTCGAGCGATCCTTGCGCGTCGCATTTCAAAACGATGCGCAGATGCTTCTTGCCGTCCGCCGCCTCGAGCAGGCTTTCCAGCGTGGCCCGTTGCGGCGCGGCTAACTTGTCCACGCGCCGCCCGAGGAGCCGCTCTTCGCTCAACGTTTTCGCGGAGCGCTCCGATTCCATCACGAGAAACTCATCGCCAGCCTGTGGGAGTCCGCTGAAGCCCAGCACTTTCACCGGCGTGGATGGTCCCGCTTCCTTGATCGGCTTGCCGTGATCGTCGATGAGCGATTTCACCTTGCCGGCGTAATCGCCGCAGATGAATGGATCGCCGATCTTGAGCGTGCCCATTTGCACGATGACTGTCGCTGTCGGGCCGCGGCCGGCCTCGACCTGCGCTTCGATGACAGTTCCGCGCGGCGTCGCGGTCGGTGATGCTTTTAGTTCCGAGACCTCGGCGAGCGCCGCCATATTCTCGAGTAGCTCGTCGATGCCGATTCCTTTCGTGGCGGAGACCGGCACGACGATCGTATCGCCACCCCAATCTTCCGGACTGAGTTCGCGTTCCTGCAATTGTTTCTTCACGCGATCGATGTTCGCTCCGGGCAAATCGATCTTGTTGATCGCGACCATGATCTTCACGTGGGGTGCGGCTTTGGCGTGGCTGATCGCTTCGAGCGTCTGCGGCATCAGGCCGTCGTCTGCTGCCACGACGAGGACGACAATGTCCGTTACGTGCGCCCCCCGGGCCCGCATCGCCGTAAACGCGGCATGGCCGGGCGTGTCGAGGAAGGTGATGCGCGAACCTTTGTAATCCACGGTGTAGGCGCCGATGTGCTGCGTAATTCCGCCGGCTTCGCCCGCGGCGACGCGCGTCTTGCGGATCGCGTCCATCAACGAGGTCTTTCCGTGGTCCACGTGGCCCATGAACGTAATGATCGGGCCGCGGACCTTGAGCTCTTCTTTTTTCTCGATGACCGGCGGCGGCGGCGCGACCACGACCTGCTCAACTTTGTGGACGCCGCCCCCTTTTTCGCGGCGCTCCATCTCGAAGACGAAGCCGTGCTTCTGGCAAATTTTTGTCGCTATATCCGGCTCGACCGTTTGGGTCGGGCCGCTCGCAAAAATGTTGAAGTCGGTCATCAACTCTTTGATGAGCTGATACGGTTTCAAACCAAGTTGGGTGGCCAATTCCTTGACGATGATCGGCGGCTTGATGTGAATGATCTTTTGTGGCTCGACCTCTGGCTCCGTGGGTGGCGCGGCGACAGTGGGCTCGGCGGCAGCGACCGGGGCCTCCGCTTGAGGCGGAGGAGGAGGCGCGGCAACCGATCCAGGAGCGGCTGCGGGTGTCGCGCGAATGCGCGAAATCGGTGGCAGGAACGATCGTTTTGGGGTGCCATCTCCCTCCGCGCGTTTGGGCCGCGGTTTCTTTTCGTCGATCAACGACACCGTTTCCATGGCCGGCTTTGGCGGCTTGACGGTTTCGGCAGGCTTGGGCGTCTCAGCCGGCTTCGACGGCGCCTCGACCCGCGACTTCAACGTAACGGCGGCATGTGATTTCCGCGCCGCTTCCGTGTGCGACTTCGGCTTGGTGGGCGCGTGCGCCGCAGTGCTCTTTGTTTTTGCGGGCGCTTCTGCCTTGGCGCTTTTGGTCTCTTTGCGTTTCGACTCAGCCGCGGCGGCCTTGACCGGTTTGCGAGCGGTCGCGGTCTTGCGCGCTGCGGTCTTGGTCGTCGTTTTCGTTGGCATAAAAATTACTCATGGCCGGCTGGTTAGGCGCGGAACCATGTTACTGCGCGGCCGGCGTCTCCTGATGAACGGCCTCATGAATCTCACGCGCCTTCGCCTCATCCACGGAAAGAATTTCAACCAGGTCCTCGACCGCGGCGTCGCGCAAGCCTTCTAAATTCGTAAAACCGGATTTAACGAGCGACAGCGCCTGCTCCTGCGTAATCGGCAGTCCGGCTGCGAGCGTCTGGGCCGCCTGCGCGACTTTTTGCTCAACCTGATGCGTTGCCGTCGTGTCGCGATCGATGTTGATTTCCCAACCGGTCAACCGTGAGGTGAGCCGCGCGTTCTGTCCTTTTTTCCCGATGGCGAGCGAAAGCTGATCTTCATCGACAGAAATCTGGACGCTCTTCTTCTCGGGATCGAAGACGAGGTTCTTCACCTTCGCCGGCTTGAGCGCTTCGAGGACAAATTCCTTCGGGTCGGAGCTCCAGCGAATGATATCGACCTTCTCGTTGTTCAATTCGCGGACGATGTTCTTCACCCGCGAACCGCGCATGCCGACGCATGCGCCGACCGGGTCGACCTTTTCGTTCGCGCTCGTCACCGCGATCTTCGTGCGGTAACCGGCTTCGCGCGCGATCCCGCGAATCTCCACCGTGCCGTCGTTGATCTCGCTCACTTCCAGCTCGAACAAACGCCGAACGAAATTCGGGTGGCTGCGCGACACGATAATTTCCGGGCCGCGAATCCCGTTCTCGACCGCCACGACGTAAGCGCGCAAGCGGTCGCCGACGTTGTAATCTTCCACGACGACGCGTTCGCGCTGCGGCATGATCGCTTCGAACTTGCCCAGGTCGAGAATCACATCGGAGCGATCGAACCGCCGCACCGTCCCGCTGACGATCTCGCCGGCGCGGTCCTTGAATTCCTCGTAAATCATTTCCTTCTCGACCTGGCGGATGCGCTGCATCATCGCCTGCTTCGCGGTCTGGGCCGCGATGCGCCCGAAGTTTTTCGGCGTCACTTCGATTTCCACTTCACCGCCGACCGCGGCGTTCGGATCGATCCGGCGCGCCTTGGTCACGGAGATCTCGTCCGCCGGATTCGTGACCTCGTCGACGACGAGTAATTTGGCCAGCGCCCTGATCTCGCCGGTCTTTGGATTGATATCGATGCGCAGCTCGCGCGAGGCGCTGACGCTTTTCTTCGAGGCGGAAAGGAGCGCGTTGGAGACCGCTTCGAGCAGGATCTCGCGTTTGATCCCGCGCTCGCGCTCCAGATAATCCAGCATGGCAATAAACTCGGCGTTCATAAAAACACGCAGCCCGCAGACTAAAAAGAGTGGGACACCAGCTCCCACTCCGTTCAGCGCGGACTAGGCGCTCAACTTAATTTTAGGGGGGTGTTTCGTCAAGGGTTGAATCCAGGGTCGAGGAGCTTGCCCGCGGTCGCGGAGCGAAGCAGGATGCACGTGATGTCACGCCCGGCCTCGCTCCTTCTCATTATCCTTTGCTGGGCCGCGATTTATCTGCCTGGTCTCGGTTCTCTCGAGATCAAAGGCGAAGAAGGCCGCCGGATTCTTCCGGCAGTCACCATGCTCGACACTGGCAACTACCTCGTCCCGCAAGTCGGAAGCGAGCCGTATTACCGCAAGCCGCCGCTCGTGAACTGGCTGGTCGCGGCGTCCTTCAAGATCACTGGAGTGCGCAACGAATGGACCGCGCGCCTGCCTTCCGCGCTCTGCGTCCTCGCCGTGGCGCTCGCTTTTATCACGATCGCGCGGCAGTCCCTCGGCCCAAACGGATCGCTCATCGCCGCGCTGATCTGGCTGGCTAATTTCGGAACGATCGAGAAAGGCCGGCTGATTGAGATCGAAGCGCTCTACGTTTCACTCTTTGGGCTGGCTCTTATTTTCTGGCTGAGCTGGTGGCAACAGCGGCGATCGAGCTGGCTTGCCTGGACCGTGCCCTGGATTTTTCTTGGGCTTGGGCTTCTCGCAAAGGGCCCACTGCATCTGCTTTTTTTCTACGCCGTAGTCGCGGCGGTGCTCTATCGCGAGGGCGAATTGCGGAAGCTGCTCAGCATCCCTCACTTCACCGGTGTTCTAATAATGACTGGCATCTTCGCGGCCTGGGCGATTCCTTACTGGCTGGCCATGCGGGACGCGGACGTGGCCCAAAATTGGTCGGCGCAACTGACCGGCCGCCTGACCGCCGATGATTTCAAACTCCGGAGCTGGCTGCTCAACGTCCCGCGCGGTCTCGCCTATTTCCTGCCCTGGACCTTGTTGCTGCCGTTGGTGGCGAAAACGAAATGGACGTCGAATTCCGAGCGCGACCTCGCCCATGCCCTTGGCTGGGGAGCGGCTTTGCCGTTTCTGCTCGTGAATTTGCTGCCCGGAGCATTGCCACGCTATTCGATGCCCGCGTTGGTGCCGGCCTGCTGGCTGATGGCGACGACGTTGGCGGCGGAGAACGTGGGATGGCGCGGCAAAATTCTTGAGCCAAAGACGCGTTTGCGCTGGGTGCTTTCGACCGCGATCGCGGCGAGCATTCTATTGTGCCTATATGCCGTCGCCCTCGTGCCCGCCCTGCAACGGCGGTCGAAAGTGAAACCGATCGCAGCCCAGATCGATCGGCGCGTCCCCGAGTCCGAGCGGCTCTATGCCCTCGACCCGGATTACCAGCCGTTCCTTTTTTATGTGAGATCACGTCTCGTCTACGTGAACCGGCTCGAGGACGTGCCGGCCAGCGCGCGCTATTTGCTCGTCCAGCCCGACCGCGAACGTGAAGTCATGGAAAGCCAGCACTGGTCGCCTTTGCGCGCCCAGCCAATCGAGCGCCTCACCGATTATCGAAAGCGCACGATCATCCTGGCGAGAGTGGGAGACGAATGATTGGAGCCGTCTCCACTCGTTTGACAAGCTCGCAAATTCGGATTCGTTAGCACGCTAACCAATTTCCCGGAGATGCCTCCACCAAACATCAACGAGCTCGGCCTTGTCCTCTTCGGCACCGCCCGAGCCTGGCGCACGAAGCTCGACCAGCGCCTCCGTCCGCTCGGCTTGAGCCAGGGAAAGTGGCGAACGCTCATGCATCTTTCCCAGGGCGGAAACAAGCTCACCCAAAAGGAAATCGCGGAGCGGATGGGCATCGAGGGCCCTACGCTCGCCGGCTTGCTTGATCGCCTCCAGGATGATGGCTGGATCGAGCGCCGCGGTTCGGCGGCGGATCGCCGTTGTAAGATCGTTCATCTCCAGCGCCGCTCCAAAGCCGTGCTTGATAAGATTTTCAATACCGCCCACGACTTGCGCGCTGAACTAATCGAGCATATTCCGCAACGTGACCTCGAGACCTGCATCACGGTGCTCTCGAAGATCAAGAAAAAAGCCGAGCGCCCCGCGAACGGCGCGCGCAATGGTCACTCGAATCTGACAAAGGGGAACAGCTTATCATGACGACGATGGCCAAAGCTAATCTCATCACCCGCGAGGCCGTCGGGAAACTCGAGCATCGCTTCGGACGCAAACGTCTTTATTGGGGCGGCGGCCTTATTGCCCTGGTGGCATTGCTGCTGACCCTGCGCACTATCGCCAACCGGCCGAAGCAAAGCGCGCCGCCGGGACCGAAGCCGGTGACCACGGCGAAGGTGATCACCCAGGACGTGCCGTTATATCTCGACGAAATCGGGTCCACTGCCGCCTACGAAATCGTGCAGGTGCAGGCGCAGGTGAGTGGCCAAATCATTGCCCGCGAATTCAAGGACGGCGCCGAGGTGAAGAAGGGCGATCTGCTTTTCCGGATCGATCCCAAGCCCTATGAAGCAGCCTTGGCCAGCGCCCAGGCAGATCTGGCCTTGAATCAGGCGACCCTGAAACGTCAGAGCGAGCTGCGCGCGAAGAACGTCACCGCCAGCCAGGAATTTGACACGGCGCAGGCCAACGCCCGGAGATCAGAGGCCGCGGTCGCGGCCGCGCAGGTGAACCTGGACCGTTGCTACATCAAATCGCCGATCGATGGCCGGGCCGGTTTGCGCAACGTCGACATCGGCAACGTAGTCGGTCCGGGCGGGACCACGCCGCTGCTCACGATCATGGGAATGGATCCGATCTACACCGACTTCACGGTGGCGGAGCCCGACCTTCCACTCGTTAGGCGTTACCTGAACAACCCAAACCTGAAGGTCATGACCGACGCCCAGGATGACAACGTTGAGCCGCGCGCCGGCACTCTCTATTTCATCGATAACGCCGTCCAACCCGGCGCGGGCACCGTCAAGCTCCGCGGAGTGACGCCGAACCCCGACCGCGCGCTCTGGCCGGCGCAATTCGTGAAGGTGCGCTTGATCCTGGACGTGTTGAAGAATGCGAAGCTCGTTCCCGGCAGCGCCGTCCAGATCGGGCAGAACGGTCCTTACGTTTTCATCGTCAAACCGGATTCGACCCTTGAGCTGCGGCAGGTAAAACCTGGGCAATCGCAGGGCGATCTTACCGTCATCACCGATGGCGTGCAGCCCGGTGAAATGGTTGTCACCTCCGGTCAGCTCCAATTGTCGCCTGGGATGAAGGTGAATCCGAGAGCAGCCGGTGCGAACGGCGGCGAGAAACCGGCGCAGGCCAACACGATTCGTTAGGCCACGATGAGAGACCACGATCGCGACAACGGAGACGACGCTTCGGAAAGCGCGACCCCGGGCGAACCGCATCGGCGCCGCGACGGCGTTCCCGGCGAAAAAACCCCCGGCGGCAAACTCGTCCAGTTTTCCTCCGGGCTCTCGAAGCCGTTCATCGAACGGCCGGTAATGACGATGCTGTTGACGGCGTCGCTCATCGTCTTCGGCATTCTCACCTTCAAACAGTTGGCCGTGAACGATCTTCCGGCCGTCGATTATCCAGTCATTTCGGTCAGCGCGAATTATCCGGGCGCCAACCCGGAAACGATGGCGAACACCATCGCGACGCCGCTCGAAAAGCAATTCACCCAGATTCCGGGACTGACGCTCACTACCAGTTCCAGCACGCAGGGTTCGACCAACATCACGCTCCAGTTCGATCTCGACAAAAGCATCATCGACGCGTCCACCGACGTGCAGGCCGCGATCCAGCGCGCGAGCGGCCAATTGCCTAACGACCTGCCGCAACCGCCGCAGTTCCAGAAGAGCAATCCCAACGACCAGCCCGTGATGTATATCGCCCTGACGAGCGATACGCTGAGTGACGGCGAACTCTACAAATACGCCACTTCGCAGGTCCAGCAGCGCGTGAACATCCTCCCGGGCGTGTCGCAGGTCCAGATCTTCGGCGTCAAAAGCGCGATCCGAATCAAGGTCGATCCTTCGGCGCTCGCCTCGCGCAACATAACTCTGGACGAACTCTCCGCCGCCATCCGAGCCAGCACCTCCTATTCGGGTGCCGGACAGTTCGATGGCAGAAATACTTCACTTGTTTTGCGCCCGAACGGACAGGTTGCCGACGCCGAAGGGTACAAGAACCTCATCGTCGGCCGGGGCAAAGATGGCGCGCCGGTTTACGTGCGCGATGTCGCCAACGTGATCGACAGCGTGCAGGACGAACGCCTCTCCCGTCATTTCTACGCGCGCGGATTCAATCCGCCGGCCTCCGTTGTCGTGCTCGCGGTTTCGCGTCAGGCGGGTGCGAACGCCGTGCAGGTCGCGCAATCGATCAACGATCTCATCCCGCAGATGCGCCTCGAGTTACCCGGCTCGATCAATCTCATCCCGACCTTCGATCGCTCGCTCAGCATCGTCCATTCGGTTTCCGATGTGCAGGTCACTCTCTTCATCGCGTTCGTGCTGGTCGTGCTCGTCATCTTTGTCTTTCTCGGACGCGCGCGGGATACGCTCATTCCCGTAGTTGCCCTGCCGTTGTCGATCCTCCTGACGTTTCTCGTCATGTGGGCGCTCAACTATTCTATCAACAACCTCACCCTCATGGCGCTCACCCTTGCGATCGGGTTCCTGGTTGATGACGCGATCGTCTTTCTCGAAAACGTCGTTCGGCGCGCCGAGCACGGCGAGTCGATCTATAAGGCAACCCTGAACAGCGCCGGCGAAATTTCGTTCACGATCCTGTCGATGACCTTGTCGCTGGCGGCGGTGTTCATTCCGCTCGCCTTCATGCCGGGATTGCTCGGCCGCATCTTTCGTGAGTTCGCCATCACGATCATCGTCGCGATTTTTGCCTCGGGCCTGATTTCGCTCACGCTCACGCCGCTCATGTGCGCGCGAATGTTGCGCGAGCATCAGCCAGGACATCGGCGCACTTGGATGGAGCGATTCACTAACAGCTTTTTCCAGCCGGTCCTGCGGTTCTATAGCCGCTCGCTCGATTGGTTTCTCGATCATGGCTGGCTTGCGCTGCCCATCCTGGTCGCCTGCGGGGTCGGAGTTTGGTTCTTCTTTTCCTCGTTGCCCTTCACACTTCTGCCCACGGGTGACAGCGGCGTGATTCGCGGGGCCTTGCTCATGCAGGAAGGGGCATCGCCTCAACAACAACGCCAGATGCAGGACAAGCTCGATCCCATTCTCCAGGCGAACCCGGCGGTGGATAAGTATTTCACCGTCGCCGGCAGCGGACGCGCCGGTTCTTCCGGCATTTTCACTGTCCTCTTTTTGAAGGACGCAAAGCAACGCCATCAGATCGATGACGTCGCCCTCGAGCTGCGCAAATCGTTTAGCGACCTCCCGGGAATTTTTCCCACTCTTAATTCGCAGCCCGTTCTCCAAATCAATATCGGCGCCACCGGCAGCCAGTTTGGCCGTTACAGTTACTCGATCAGCGGCATCAACCCGGACGAAGTTTATGCCGCGGCCGATGCGCTCGGCGACAAACTCAAGAACTACGACGGTTTCGTCGCGCCGCCCCGTTCCAATTTGTTTCGGAACCAGCCGAATCTCGACATCGACATCGATCGCGAGCGGGCCAGCACCTACGGCGTCTCGATCACGAAACTCCAGGGCCTGTTGCGCGCGGCCTATTCCCAAAACTACGTCTACCTGATCAAGCAGCCCGACGACCAATACCAGGTCATCCTGGAAGTCGAGGACGCCGACCGCGCCCACCCCGAAGATCTGCGTCAGCTTTATGTGCGTCCCGAGGGCAAAGACACGCTCATCCCCGTCCGCACGTTAACGAAGTCTGTCACCAGGCTGGGCCTGCAGGCAGTCAATCACCTGAATCAGTTTACCTGCGTCACCTTCGGTTTCGACACGAAGCCGGGCGTGGCCCTGGGCGACGTGACCAACTTCATCGAGAAGACGGCTGCCCAGGTTTTGCCACCCACCGTCAAAGGCGAAATGCAAGGTGAAGGTCTGGTCTTGCAACAGCTTTTCCAGGCGCTTCCGTTCCTCATTCTCGCGGCCATCTTTGTCATGTATGTGATCCTGGGAATCCTCTACGAGAGCTATGTGCATCCCATCACTGTGCTCTCGACCTTGTTTCCCGCCGTCGTCGGCGGGTTACTGACTCTCTGGCTCTTTAACTCGACCCTTTCGCTTTACTCCGTCATCGGCTTGTTCCTTCTCATGGGCATCGTGAAGAAGAACGGCATCATGATTGTGGACTTTGCCTTGCATAGGATTGACGAAGGCTACGACCTGCGCACCGCCATTCACGAAGCCAGTATCGAACGTTTCCGGCCCATCATCATGACAACCCTGGCCGCGTTGATGGGCGCTGTGCCGCTCGCCTTGGGTTACGGCGCCGATGGTTCATCACGCCGGCCCCTTGGCCTTGTCATCGTAGGCGGCCTGATCGTTTCCCAGCTCATCACCCTCTACATCACTCCGGTCATTTATCTGGCGTTGGAATGGGTCCAGGAAAACATCTTCGATCGCGTCCCCTTCCTTCGTAGCGGCCACATGCACCACGAATCCGATGCAGAAAAGCACGCGCCCGGGAAAGCACCCGCTCCCGCCGGAGCCGCGTGAGTTCCTATTCGTCTAATGCACTTTCGACACTCGAATAGCGCCGCCGCCGGCGATATACATGCGGTAGCCGAAGCCGGCTTTGATGATGATGACGGGCGGTGAATCGATTTTCGGAAAGTACGCACTGTCGTATTGCGATTGGGCCCAGCGCTGCCCGTTCTCGAGGGTAAAGACCGTGCGGCCGGTGTAACCCGTGAACGGTCCTACGATCCGGCTCTGGATCACTTCCGGTTCCGAAACCTTCTTTTCCTTGATCGCTTTGTCGACCGCCGTCGTCGCCACCTTCTCGTTGCTGACGGCGACGTAGTTCTTAATGAACTCATCGAGCTTGGCGCGTTCCGCCGGATCGAGCTTCGATAATCCGGCCGCTTCGTATTGTTCCGGCGTCATCGCTTTCTGGACGCCGGGAAACGCCGGCGTCTCCGGCTCGGCGGCGGGCAGGGACACAAGCGAGACGACAAGAACACAAACGACGAGGTAGATGTTTTTCATAGACATGAGCGTTCTACTCGACCTATTCCGCAGACCAATGTCAAAGCCAAACCGACTGTAGCCACGGCCCACAGGGCCGCGGCTACAACTTATTTGAGGTTATAGATCTCCACCAGCCCGATGCCGACGCCGCCATTCTTCCCGGCGAGGATCGCGGTGAATTGTCCGGGCGGCAACGAGGTGAAGATGCCGGATTCCTTCGAGTTCTGGAGCGCCAGGCCATTCGCCGTCAAAAGCGCGGCGGACACCGGATCGTCCGTCCAGTTATCGTTCGCGACCAGCGTCGTGCCGTTGGCATTGTGCAACTCCAGTGTCGGATCGGCCAGGACGTTGTTCAATCCAAACTGGCTGAGAGACGGTCCGATGCCGCGCAAGGCCACTCGGGTATTGTTCTGGCTTCCGCCCAGGATAAAGCCGCCAATCATCACGTTGTTGCCGGTCTGGACAAAGCCACGGGTGCTGATTTGGGCGAGCTGCGAATCGGAACCCTGGTTGTTATCATACACTTCGACGAGGCCGACTCCGGTGGTGTTGTTCTTACCGGTGAGGATGGCGGTGTAAGCCGCTGGTGAGAGCGTGGCGAGAATGACCGATTCGCGGTCGTCGCTCGGCTGGAAGGGTCCGCCCTCGATCAGGCTGCGCTGAGTGTCCTTCCAGTTGTCGTTCATTGTGATCAGGGAACCATTGGGACCGTGCAATTCCACCACCGGGTCTAGGAGTAACCCAGTAAGACCAAAGGCAGCCAGCGACGGGCCAATTCCGCGAAGCACGACTGCCTTATTGCTGTTTCCGGTAATAATGAACCCGGCGATCATGGCGTTGTCGCCGGTGTCAACCCGGAGACGCGTCGAGATGTTGAGGGCCCGAGCTGGCGTCGCGGTGGGCGTAGCTGTCGGGGTGGCAGTCGCGGTCGCGGTAGGTGTGGCCGTGGCGGTGGCAGTAGGAGTAGCGGTCGCAGTGGCTGTAGGTGTGGCTGTGGCCGTCGCAGTTGGGGTAGCCGTAGCCGTCGCAGTCGCCGTGGGAGTGGGGCTAGGTGTCGGGGTCGGAGTTACATCATCGTTAAGGATCGTGCCTGTGCCGTCCGCATCCGAGATTGTTGCATTCAGGGCATTGCTCAGATGGACCGTGAATGTCTCGTCCGGCTCTACCGTTGTATCGCCATTCACCAGGACGGTGAACTGCTTGGTCGTATCGGCGGCTTGGAAGATAAGGCTGGCAGACGAGATGGCCGTGAAATCCGAAGGCGCCGTCGCGGTTCCATTGACCGTGCTGTAATTGAGGCTGGCGCTAAGTTCCGTCGCGCCCGTCTTCGTTACGGTGAAGACATAAGCTGTCGTGCCGCTGTTACCCTCATTATGGCTCACGTCGTCGACCGAGAAGCTCGGCGGCGAATCGTTATCGACAATAGTTAGCACGGCGGCGTGGGGATTAACCGCCTGGTCTGGCGCCGCGGCGATCGTGTCCGGCGAATTAATCTGGGTGGCGCTCAAGGTGAGGTTCACGGTTTCGTTGGCCTCGTAGATATTATCGTTGTTGATCGTAACGTTCACCGTCTTAGTCCCGGTCTCACCTTCGATGTAGGTGATCGGGAGGTTTGTGACAGCCGTGTAATCGCCGGGCGCGGTGGCCGTGCCGTTACTGGTCGAGAAGTTCGCGGTCACCGAGCCGTTGCTGCCGCCGACGCGGCTCACGGTGATCGCGGCGGTCCCTCCCGCTTCGCCGATGGTGTAGGTGGCAGAGGTAAACTGAATATCTCCCGCCCCGGCCGATCCATCCGTAACCGCGAAGCAGGCAGAAAATTCCGAGGTATCGAAGAACGCGCCCGTGCTGGTGGCGGCGGCCGTAATGACTTTGCCAGCGGTCATGCCCGCGGCATGGGTCGCATCGGGATGGAACGTAAACAACACATTGCCGTTGGTGTCGGTTGCGCTGGTCGTAAGCGAGCCCAGGTAAGTCTGGCCTTCCCCATTGCCGGAGGCATCGCATGACGCACTGGCGTAAAAGTCGATGTCGAAGGCCTCGCCCGCGATCGAGTTCAGAGTGCCGGTAACTGTTTTGGTGCTTCCCGTTACCAGGGCGGAAGTAATAACCGGGAAGTTTTGTAATCCATTCGGCCCGCTATCGGGATCTTTGTTGTCATTAGGAGTGACTCCGTCCGGACCGAGATCGATCCCGAGGTGCGAAGAGGTGGTGCCGTTCGAGAAGATGGAGTTCCCGCGGATGGCATTTGATACGCCGGCTGTGGTTGTCAGCTGCACACCATCACCGCCATTGAAGGCGATCACGTTCCGGTCCGCGCTCTGGGTGCCACCTATCGTATTGAAGACCGAACCGCTTCCAGTGAAGCTGATACCATTCCCGGTATTGCCCATGGCGCTGGTTCCATTGGCCGCGGTGCCTATGAAGTTCCCGAGCACGAGGTCGCTATTGCTGTTCGAGAACGCGAGGCCGTCGCCCTCATTGCCCGAAATCAGGTTTACGTCCGCCGGGGTCGAACCGCCGATCGTTCCGCTGAAGCCGGAATAGGCGACGCCATGTCCTGTGTTCCCCAGGTCACGCGTGCCACTTACGTCTGTGCCAATGAAATTGCCGGTGATGGTGGCATTGCCGCCGGAGACGCTAAGGCCATGGCTGGTAAAGCGGTTGACGACCAGGCCCTTCACATTCGATGTCGCTGCGTTAATAGTGAGTCCAGTCGAGCTGGCGCCGGCGCTCGCCCCATCGACCTCAATCTTGAGCACCGCATTGTCCATCGCAGCGACCGTGTTGGCCGTTGCTCCGGTCTGCGAATAGCCGTCGATGGTGACGGTCTGAGTAATAGCAGGCAACGCGGAGGTCGGCAGGATCGACCACCAACTGTGCGGGAAATCCGGGTCGATATCGGGGATAGCCGCGTCACTTGAAGCCGTCGTGGCCGTAACGTTGGCGAGTGTTACCTGTCCCGCGACATGGTCGTCCGCGTAGTAGAAGTGGCGCGGATCGTTGGCCGGAATCCCGAACGTAATCGAGACCGCGCCGCTGCTGGCATTGGCACTGTTAATGGCGTTGCGCAGGCTGCAGTGCGCCACCGTGCAGAACCCCGTGGGATCCGTATCATCCGTAGTGTTGATCGGGACCAATGGCGGCGGCGCGTCGTCATTCTGGATCGTGCCGCGGCCCTCACCGTCCAGGATAGTGGCATTGGTCTCCCCGGACAGCTCCACAAAGAAGGTCTCGTTAGGTTCGACCACCGTCTCGCCGCACACCGCGACCGTGATGGTTTGGGAGGTAGAACCAGCGCCAGTCGCCGGGAAGGTCAGGATACCGCCGCTTTGCGACACATAGTCGACGCCAGGCCCGCATGAGGCGCCGCCCGTGGCCGGATTCGTCGTCCCATCCGCGGTCGCGAAATTTACCGTCACTGGAACTTCGGTGCTGCCGCTCTTCGTTACCGTGAAGACAAAATTGGTGGTACCGGTATTGCCTTCAAAGGCGATTCGATCGCCGATACTCAAAGTGGGCGCCGGGTCATCATTTGTAATCGTCCCGGTCGCTGCTCCCGGAGTGCCGGCGCTGTAGCCGCTCCCTGAGCCGACGGTCAGGATCACGGTCTCATCCAACTCATAAACATTGTCAGCGGTCGGGTCGACCGTAACCGTCGCTGTGTTAATGCCGTCAGCGAAAGTTACAGTCCCACTCGAGGAGCTGAACGAATCGGCTCCGGTAACCGTATAGTCGTTATTGTAGGTGGCCGTGCCCCCAACGGAGAACGCAGTCGTTAGCGGCCCGCTAAGCACCGGATTACGCGTAAAAGTATAAACCAGGTTCGCGGTGCCGTCCTCGGCGACAGACGTGGGCGAGACTGTCACGGTCACGCTCGTGTCGTCGTTCAAGATCGTGCCGGTCGCCGCGCTTGGCGTTCCAACATTGTATCCCGTCCCGGATGTTACGGTCAGGGTAACAGTCTCATCCGGTTCCGCCACATTATCCGCGGTCGGATCAACCGTAATCGTCGCCGTCGTTTGACCATCCGGGATCGTTATCGTGCCGCTGGTAGGAGTGAAGGAGGCCGCACCAGTCTGCGTATAATCGCTTCCAAAGGTGGCGGTGCCGCTAACGGAGAAATTAACCGTAAGGTCGCCGCTGGTCTGCGGATTCCTGGTAAAGGTGTAGGTGAGATTCTGCGCGCCGTCTTCCGGAACCGAGCTCGGCGATGAAACAGCCACGCTCACATCCGTGTCGTCGTTCACGATAGTGCCCAGGCCGCTGCTGTCGCCGATGGTCGCGCCGCTCGCGCCGCTCAGATCGACGGTAAACGTTTCATCGGGCTCAATAACGGTGTCGCCGTTAACGAAGACCGTGATTTGCATGGTCGTGTCAGCTGGCCCGAAGTTCAGCGTCCCATTGGTCGCCTGATAATCGTTATCGGCGGTGGTCGCCGTTCCATCGTTCGTCTGGAAATTCACTGATGACGGCAGTTCGGTCGCGCCCGTCTTTGTCACGGTGAAGGTGAACGAAGTTGTTCCCGCGTTGCCTTCTGCTTTCGTCACGTCGTCAATAGTAAGGACCGGTGCGTCGTCGTCGTTCGTGATCGTGCCCGTGCCGTCCGCATCGCTAATGGTCGCACCCGCGGAGGCGTTACTCAGATGAACGGTAAAGGTCTCGTCCGGCTCGTTCACGGTGTCGCCATTGACTAGGACAGTAACCGGCTTGGAGGTTTCGCCTGGCGCGAAGGTTAATTGTGTCGTCGAGATCGCGGTGTAATCCGAAGGCTCGGTGGCAGAACCGTCCGCAGTCGCGTAATCGACCGTGATGGTCTGCGACGACGGATTTGAAAGGCTAACCGTAAAGTCGTAACTGGTGGTGCCGCTATTCCCTTCGGCATGCGCGACATCGTCGATGGATATGGTCGGAACGGGATCGTCGTCGGTTATGGTAACCGTAGCGCTGTCGGGTGTTCCAATCGTCGTCCCAGTCGAAGGCGCACTTAACGTTACGGTAAAGTCCTCGCTCGCTTCGTAGGTGGAATCGTCCGTGATCGGCACGAGGATGTCCTGGCTGACGACTCCGGGGGCAAATGTCAGCGTGCCTGACGTAGTCGTATAATCCGAGCCCGCGTTCGCACTCCCATTCGCGGTTGCATATTGGACCGTGGAAGTCCCGGACAAGTCGCCGGTTCGCGTCACGGTTAACGTCGCGTTTCCATCTCCTTCGCTAACGGTATAAGTTCCCGAGCTAAATTGGACCACCGGCGGCGGCTTGCACTTGCCGAAGCTCCCCGCATCGTAGATCGCCTGAATCTCACCAAGCGAGAGAACTCGGCTAAACAGTTCTACTTCGTCAATCAGGCCGGAAAAATACGCGCCCGCGAAGCTGCCGACTCGGCCAATTGCAGCGGGAACACTGCTGTTTCGTGGCGTTCCGCCCGAGTCATTGCCTCCTATAGGTATGGCAGTGTCGTTAATCCCGTTGATGTAAAACTTTATCTTTTCGCCCGCGCCCGCGCTCCCATCGTAGGTCACGCCGACATGTGACCAGACGCCGGCAGGAACAACCGCATCAAGTGTGCGATATACCGTCGCGTTTCCGATACTGTCTTCTACCCTGAGGAAAAGGAACCCATCGCCAATGGCGAGGTAATAGCTGAACAAGGCATTGTCCGTCTTCGAGATGATAGTATGGCTATTCGGATCACTTGTCACCGTCGTCGGATCGACCCAGGCATCGATGGTGAAGGTGGCGGGCAGATCGACGTCGCCAACGTCAACATAGTCGTCTACTCCGTCGAGACTGAAGGCCTGAGAGACTTCTCCGGTTCCGAAGGTCGCGCCGTTCATCAGCGTCCCGTTGTGATTTCCCTGAAGATCACTGGCGTTTGCGTCGCCCGGCCACCAGGCCAACATGTTCAAAGGAGGCGTCGCGCATGAGCGGCACTTCCCCGCGGTGCCGGCGTTGTAGATCGCCAGAACTTGTGCATCGGTGAGGGCGTGATCGAAGACTTCTACTTCATCGATCAGACCATTAAATGGATACTGGACAGGAGAAACGTTTCTAACTCCAATTGTGATCGGCTGTCCTGTCGCAGATGGTGTCGTGCCAAATACCTGTGAGTTGTTCGGGACGCCGTTGATATAAAGCTTCAGTGTTGTGCCATCGTAGGTCCCGGTAATGTGGGTCCAAGCGTTCAGAGGAATAGGATCCGTCGAGTCAACGGATTGGTGGCCAACAGTCGGCGCGTCGAAATTAATTTCGGCACGATTAGTATCCGTCAAAGCCAGATCGTAGTTGGCGAGGGTGGCCTGAGCTCCTTTGTTCAGGATCCATTGAGCTGGCGCGACGGCGGTTGGATAGACCCATGCATCCACCGTGAAGACGGTAAGATCGAGAGATGTATCTGGTTGCACTAAGACATAATTCGCCGGGTCGCCATTGAAGCTAAAGGCAGTGCCTACTTCTCCCCCGCCGTAAGCAGCCGTGCCTTGCCAAGAGCCATCATGGTGGCCCTGGATATCAGCGGCCGTGTTATCGGCCGGCCACCAGCTCACCATGCCGCCGGGCGGTGCGCTGCACACCTGACTAACGGCAAAGGCCAGGCCGCGGTTACGAGCCGCGATCATGCCACTAACCGGCAACTGATCGGCCATGGCGCCGACGAAGGTCCTGGTGCCCGTAGCAATGTCCACCGTATAAAGATCCGAATTATAATCCGACCCGAACAAGTTTCCGGTACCTGGCGAGTAGCCCATCGCGAAGCACTCAGGAACGGAAGCCGAATTGATCGGCGTCACGGTTTGAGTATCGACGTTAATACTCTCGAAGACAGCGGGGGAAGCACCGGGAGTGCCACCGGCCGAATGGTAGAGAAGTCCGTTAGGGTGAAAGACTATCGTTTCGCCACCATCCCCATTTACCAAAGCAAAGAGGAGGGTCTCCTCGGCCGTGGTCGTATTAATCGTAAAAAGGCTCTTTGGATTGGTTCCTAGCGTGCCGCTCGCCGCATAGAGTGTCCCGCTCGCGCGGAAAGCCAAAGAAGCGATTTGCTCGGTGAACGCCCCAATATCCGTGCATACGCCGGTAGTCGGATTTATCGTTACGAGGCGGCGCGGTCCGTTCGGATCTTGGGTTTGAAGGACCGCGAACAAAACGCCGTCACTGGGCCGCGCCACAAGGGATTGAACCCTGCCCACCGTGTATCCTGCGAGCGTTACCTGCACCAGATTCGACAGATTGCCGGTGGCAGGATCGATCTGATAAATTAGGTTATTCTCTGGAATACCTGTTCCGTTGGAGATGCCATACAGCATTTCCGCCGCCGGAAGGGTCGCCGACGAAAAGATCGTCACGCCGGCAATTAAGAAACCGATTACCGCGCGCTTCAGGCTCGAGGGACTCATAGTCTTCAGGCGATTGCGCTCCGCGACCTCCAACGGAGGTTCAGGCCGCTGCGGGGCGGAAAATGCGTTGATGTCGAATGACGTAATCGTCGCCGCTTTTACTCAAAGCGCGGGAACCGCGTCAAGATTTATCGCGCTACGTTACCAAATTACGGTGGCCGCAAAGGGGTTGCGTTTATTTTAGATTGTAAACTTCGATCAGTCCGATACCGGTCCCGCCGTTTTTGCCGGTCAGGATCGCGGTGAATTGTCCCGGTGGCAACAGAACGAAGAGACCGGATTCCTTCGCGTTCGGCAACGCGAGTCCATGCGCCGAAAGCTGACCAGCCGATGTCGAATCACTTTGCCAATCGTCGTTGGAAGCGAGGATGCTGCCATTGGAAGTGTGCAATTCGAGAACTGGATCCGGCAGACAGTTAGTCAGGCCGGAATTAGTCAGCGACGGCCCGAGGCCGCGGAGCGCCACCTGAACCGTCGCGGGCTCGTGGCCCAGGGTGAATCCGCCAATCATCACGTTGTTCCCGCTGCCCACGTCGCCGCGAGTGCTGATATTGGCCAGCTCCGAATCGGTTGTCGGATTGTAATCGTAAACTTCGACAAGACCTATGCCCGTGGTCTGGCCTTTTCCAGTCACACTCGCGGTGTATGCGCCCGGCGAAAGCGGCAGGATCATCGCGGCTTCCCGATCGTCCTTCGGTTGGTAGATGCTGCCTTCAATGTAGAAACGTTGGGAGGGACTGTCTTTCCAGTCATCGCTCTGCATGATCAACGTCCCGTCCGCTCCGCGCAGTTGCAGGACAGGATCGAGCAGGACTTGGGCGGACGGTATTCCCGCTTGTGCGAGTGACGGGCCCAGGGCCCGCACCACCACCGCCTTGGAGTTGTTTCCGGTAATGATGAAACCGGCGATCAACGCGCGGTCGCCGGTCTGGACTTTAGCACGCGTGGAAATATTCAGCGCGCGTGCCGGCGGCTCCGGGCCTTGCGGATCGTCGTCGATGATAGTGACAGTCGCCGTGTCCGGCATCCCGACGGTGGCATTCGAAACCACTGTGAAGAAAACCTGGAAGGTCTCATCCGGCTCGCGATAGCCGTCATTCTTCAGAGCGATTTGAATACTCTTCCTGGTTTCCCCCGGTTGGAACGTCACGCTCGCGGTGAGATCGTCGCCGGTGAAAGTGTAATCGGACGGAGCCGTCGCCGTCCCGTCGCGCGTCTTGTAGTATGCGGTCACGGGCATGTTGGTGGCGCCCATCTTGGTAATGGTCAGATTCGCCACACCGGCGCCTTCGACCGCACTGTAATTTGCCGAGCTGAATTGTACCGTCGGCGATGAGCTCTGTGCTTCGATCCAGGCACGGATGGCCAAGAAGAAAACAAGAACGCCTAACAAGCGCTTCTTCATTGGGTGGACCGGGTCCGGGTTGCGCGGATGTACGGTACCTAGCGCGCCCGAAGGTTGATGTCGAGCCTAATCCCTCAATGCGGGGAGCGTCGCCTCTTAGGCCGCTGCTTCTTCGGTCTTCAACGCGTTGCCCAACGCTTCTTCGATCACCCGGAAGAATTCCGCGATGTCGATAGGCTTCGTCAAATAGGCGCGCGCGCCTGCGGAAAGGAGTCGTTTGATCTGGGGCGAGGTCGCATCGGCGCTGATGATGACGACCGGAATTTCTCGCGTGAGCTGGTCCGCTTTCAATTGCGCCAGGACCTGCCAGCCCGGCATGTCGGGCAAATGGAGGTCGAGCAGAATCAGATCCGGCGCATGCTGCCGTGCTAGTTCCAGACCGACGCGGCCTTGCATGGCCGTCATTAACTCGAGCGCGGGACGTTCCGCGAGCATTTGATCGACGAGGGTCACGTTCGAGAAATTGTCTTCTATATAGAGAATGCGGCGGGATTCTTCGGCGAGCTGCGCTGCGGAAGCGGATTCGCTGCGTGAATCTGCCAGAGTTTGGAGCGGAGATTTCGATTGCGGAAGATCCAGCCAAAAAGTGCTTCCGTTTCCCAGCGTGCTATTGACGCCGATCGATCCATTCATCGCCTGGACGAGACGCTGGCAGAGGGCGAGGCCGAGTCCCGTTCCTTCCACCGCCGATTGTTCCGCGCCGAGGCGATCGAAGGGCGTAAAGAGGCGCGCCAATTTCTCCACGGGAATTCCGGCGCCAGTATCGCGCACGGAAATTCGAGTCACGTCCTCGCCCGAATGGGCAAACGAAACCGTCACGCTGCCTTTGACCGCAGTGTATTTGACTGCGTTAGAAAGCAGATTCAGCAACACCTGTTTCAGCCGCTGGCGATCCGCCAGAACATAAGTGGTGGTATCGAGGGAACAACTGGCCGCGAGCGCGATAGTGCGTTCGGCGGCAAGCGGGCGCATGAGATCGAGCGCTTCGCCGATTGCTTCCTCGAGGCAGACGGGTTCGACCGAGAGCTGCAAAGTTCCCGCCTCGATCCGGCTGATGTCGAGCACTTCGTTGATCAGATTCAAGAGATGGCGGCCGGCGCTCAGGATATAGCGAATGCGTGGCCGCTGCGTTTCCGTCGGCGACTGGCGATCGAGTAACTGGCCGAAACCGAGAATGGAATTTAGCGGGGTCCGCAATTCGTGGCTCATCCGCGAGAGAAAATCGCTCTTGGCGTGGTTCGCCCGGTCGGCTTCTTCCTTCGCTTCGCGCAAAGCTTTCTCGATTCGCGCCCGATCGGTGACATCGTGCGCCACGCAAAACATGATCCGATCTTTGGCAGACCAGGTAGCCGACCAGAGGACATCGACCAGCGTCCCATCCTTGCGGACGTAACGATTGACGAAGTCAGTGACTTTGCCGCTGGCCAGGAGGCCTTTGGCAGCGGCTTCGGTTTTCGGCCGATCTTCCTCGAAAACAAGGTCAACATAAGGGCGGCCCACTAGCTCGTCGGCTTTGTAACCCCAGAGTTCCTCGCACGCGGCGTTTATGCTTAGGAAGCAGCCGTGCTCGTCAATCGTGCAGATGACGTCCTGCGAATTGTCCATGATAAGCTGGTTCGCATCGAGGGCCGCTTGCAGCTCGCGCCGGCTTTCTTCGAGCGCGGCCTCGCTGGCTTTGCGCTCGGAAATGTCTTCTACCATCAAGAGAAAATGTTGCGGCTCGCCCTGCTCGTCCCGGATGATGCTCGCGGTGCGGCTCACCCAAAGGATTGCCCCGTTCTTGTGGATGTAACGCTTGTCGCCGGTGGAGCGCGCCGTTCCGTGCAAGAGGCTCTGGGCCAATTGCCGGCCGGTCTCGATGTCATCGGCGAAAGTGATGTCCTCGGCGGTGCGCTGGCGGAGTTCTTCGTTGGAGTAACCCACCATCCTGCAGAACGAGGCGTTGACGCGCAGAAAGCGTTCGTCCAGGGCGAGGAGGGCCATGCCGATCGGCGCGCCCTCAAAGAGTTCGCGAAAAATCGCGTCGTCCGGCGCCAGCTCTACTGGATCGCTAAGGTTGGGTAGTGCGGTCGCGGGCGGAGATTGGTTCATGCAGAGCGGAGCAGGGAAGTTTTGCCATGTGTGGATGGTTCAACGTGTTTCTCCGCATCTTGCTTAGCAGGCTCCGTTCCAGCCGCGAGGCCTGCGTCGCCTGTCCGCATTCGCGCGTTGTCCGCCAGCGCCAAAGGCGCGCTCTCATCCCAGCCTGGGGCAGCGCCCCAGGATTTCCGTCGGATGGATGAATAAGCGCTGAAAACGCGTTTCAACGCCCGAACCACGTGGCATCCTTGCATCATCTCGCCCTGAATCGCGCTTTCAGCGCTGGTCGTTTGGCGTTGCACAGGGACCTGGGGCGTTGCCCCAGGGCTACCGATGATTGCCGCGCCTGTGGCGCTAAGCACGCTGTTCCGCCTCTTGCGCTCGCTCTCAGTGTTGCTTTAATGGACTCTTCGCTTCAAGGCCCCGAAGCGTTTCACCAAATCATCTGTTTCATACTTATGCATCATCGCCATCCATCGTCCGCATCGGGGTTCTTTCGAACCGCCACCGTCACTTGCGTCATCACGCTTCTGCTCGGCGTTGCGCTCATAACGCCTTGTCGCGCCGCCCAGCCCTCGCCATCGTCATCCCCAAATCCGACGAAAAAACCAGCCGACGTGACCGCCAACCCGCTTCTGACCGAGAGCACGCTTCCTTACAAGCTGCCACCGTTCGACAAGATCAAGGACGAGCATTTCAAGCCGGCCTTGGAGCAGGGGATCGTCGCGGAAGAAAAAGAGGCCGACGCGATCGCGAAGAAGACCGAGAAGCCGACCTTCGAGAACACCGTCGTCGCCCTGGAGAAATCCGGGCTGTTGCTCGGCCGCGCCCGCCGGGTTTTTTCAAACTTCGGCGCGTGCAACACGAACCCGGCCATCCAGGCGCTCGAGAAAGAAATGGCGCCGAAGTTTTCCGCGCACAACGACGCGATCCATCTCAATGGCGCGCTCTTCGCCCGGATCGAAGCGCTCTATGACGCACGCGCGTCGAGCAATCTCGACCCGGAATCGAAGTGGCTCCTCGAGCGTTACTACAAGGATTTTGTCCGGGCCGGCGCGAAACTCTCGGAGCCTGACAAGACGAAGCTGAAAGCGATCAACGCCGAGCTTGCAAAGCTGCAAACCGATTTCGAGCAGAATGTCCTGAAGGAAAAGAACGCGTCGTCGATCGTAGTCGAAAAACGCGAGGACCTCGCCGGATTGTCCGATAACGAAATCGCTGCGGCAGCCAAGGCCGCGAAGGACGATGGCAAAGAAGGCAAGTTCGTCATCCGATTACTAAACACCACGGGGCAGCCATCGCTCACCTCGCTCCAGGATCGGGCGCTCCGCGAAAAGATCACGCAGGTTTCGCTGGCGCGGAATAGCCACGGCGGCGAATTCGACAACAAGGAAGTAGTCAGCCGCACGGCGAAATTGCGCGCGGAACGGGCGACGCTGCTCGGCTACGCGAACCACGCGGCTTACCAGCTCGAAGATCAAACGGCGAAAGATGTGCCGACGGTGAACAAGCTTCTGGCGGATCTCGCGCCAGCCGCGGTGGCGAACGCGCGCAAGGAAGGCGCCGACATGCAGCAGATCATCAATCAGGAGAATGGCGGCTTCGAGCTGGCGGCCTGCGATTGGGATTTCTATTCCGAGAAGGTGCGCAAGGCGCGGTATGCCTTCGACGAATCGCAGCTCAAGCCGTACTACGAGTTGAACCATGTCCTGACCGATGGCGTCTTCTTCGCGGCGACGAAACTCTACGGCATCACTTTCAAGGAACGGAAGGATCTGCCGGTCTATTTGCCCGAAGTCAGGATCTGGGAAGTCACCGACAAAGACGGCAAACCGCTCGCGCTTTTTATCGGCGACTATTATGCGCGTCCGTCGAAACACGGCGGCGCCTGGATGAATCAATACGTCGGGCAGAGCGGACTGCTGGGAACCAAGCCCGTGGTCGCGAATCATCTCAATATTCCCAAGCCGCCCGCGGGCGAGCCGACGCTGTTGACCTTCGACGAAGTGCGGACCGCGTTTCACGAATTCGGGCACGCACTCCACGGAATGTTTTCAAACGTGAAATATCCGCGTTTCAGCGGCACGAGTGTGCCGCGGGATTTCGTGGAGTATCCGTCGCAGGTGAACGAGATGTGGGCGACCTGGCCGGAAATCCTGAAGAACTACGCCAAGCACTATAAGACCGGCGCACCGATGCCGCAGGAGTTGCTCGATAAGGTGCTGGCCGCGGAACAATTCAACCAGGGCTTCAAAACGACGGAATACCTCGCGGCTTCATTGCTCGACCAGGCCTGGCATCAACTGGCACCGGACCAGGTTCCGACAGACACGCTCGCGTTCGAAACTGACGCGCTGAAGAAGGCGGGCATGGATTATCCGCCGGTCCCGCCGCGTTATCGTTCGACTTACTTCTCGCACGCTTTCGCGGGCGGCTATTCCGCGGGCTACTACTCCTATCTTTGGAGTGAAGTGCTCGACGCCGACAGCGTGGAATGGATGAAGCAGCACGGCGGCTTGAAGCGCGAGAACGGCGATCACTTCCGTGAAACGCTTCTTTCCCGTGGCGGCAGCGACGACGCGATGAAGTTATTTAAGAACTTCACCGGCGGCGATCCCGATGTCACCCCGCTGCTGAAGCGCCGCGGCCTGACGAAGACCGCGCCTGCCGAAGCGCCGGCGCCTCCGCCGCAGAAATAAGACAGGTAGGGACGCTTTTCCGAAGCGTCCGACTATCTTTAATTTTCGCGCTGATCCAGGAGAAGTCGGACGCTTCGGAAAAGCGTCCCTACCTGGGGATCAGGAGCGTCAGTCCCTTAAGGAAAACGATCAGTCCGAAAATGAGCCACGCCGCGTGATAGCTGACCGCGATGAAACACCACCAGGCGAACGCGATCTTGTCACGCGGGCTGACCTCAGGATCGGCGCGGTCGATTCGTAGTCGGCCGCGCAGCCAACCTACCGTCTTGGTCCTGAGTTCCGTTTCGGGAAATCCTTCGCGGTAAAGATTGGCGGCGCGCCGGCCGCGCACGAAAGCGTGATAAAGGCGTCGGGGAAAGAGCGCCATTCCCACGGCGAATGCGCCGAGGTTTAACAGCCATGCCCAGGGATGGGGCCCGCAACCGCTGGCTATTTCCCAGCCGGCGATCTCCACTTCACCGGGCCAATCCGTTTTGTATTCCAGCGCGAGATGGTGGAGGTCGTGAAGTTTCGCCGACTTAACGCGACTGGCGGTGTTTGGGAAATAAACCGGGAACGGCTTCATTTCGATCCGCACCCAGCGCGCGCTGTAACCGCCATCAGATCCTAATCCGGAGCGCGCGAAGAAAAGCGCGCGCGCTTCCTCCAGCGTCATCGTGTCTGGATAGCTCTTTGCGTCCGCGAACATCGCAGTCAGTGTCGAGTGATGAACTGAGCCATCGTAGCCACCGATTCCATGGCTTCAGGAACAAACGGCGCGCCGAATTGCCAGCCGTGCGGCACGTCCTTCACGATCCGTAGCTCACTCGAAATGCCGGCGGCTAGCGCTTTCCGATGAACCTGGCGCGCATCATCGAGGAGAACTTCTGTTTCGCCCACCTCTATATATAAAGGCGGCAGCCCGGCGAAATTCCCAAACAGCGGCGAGGCGAGCGGTGTCTCCGGCGATTGCGATCCAAGATACGCGCTCGCATAGGCGCCGATGTCTTTGCCATAGAACATCGCGTCGCGTTCCGAATTAGCGATAATGGATTCGCCGCTGCCGGTCATGTCGGTCCACGGCGAGAGACACGCAATGCAGCTCGGTAACTTTTCGCCCGCGTCGCGCAACGCCATGACCAGCGCGAGCGCGAGGCCGCCTCCAGCAGAATCGCCCGCGACGGAGAGGAACCGCGGATCGATGCCCGTGGAAACGAGCCAGCGATAACCGGTCACAGCATCATCCACCGCTGCTGGAAAACGATGTTCGGGCGCCAGTCGATAATCGAGTACGAACACCTGCCTTTTCAGCCGCCGCGCCAGCGGCACTGTGATCGGCCGGTTCGTTTTCGCCGAGCCTGAAATGTAACCGCCTCCATGCAGATAATAGACGACGAAATTTTTCTCGGCCGCGCCGGGAGGAATAATCCACTCACCTTTTACCGGCCCCGTTACTGGTTCGATCTTCACGCCGCGTGAATGCAGCTTCACGAGCCAGGCCGGAGGCGCGAATACCCGGCGCGTGAAATCCACCAGGGCGCGCTCGCCCTTTGGCTTTTTCTTCGTGCGCACCCGGACCCACCAACAGCCGAGCCGGCTCTGGAAACTCATACCCGTTCAGGCCGGACTAGCCGAACCGGTTATGGGAGCGATGCTATCATCCGCGGGAAAAACAAGCTTCCTCCTAAACTCGCGCCGAAGCAGAAGCAGGTTCACACCAGCCTGTAACAGGACCGACGCGACGGAGAGATACCAAACCTGTTTGATGTGAAAGTCCGGCAGCCGCGATAGGATCACGGCCGGCAAGGCAAAGAGAAAGAGACGAGTCGCGGAGCTGATCAACGGCGGCCAGGTATTGCCGATTCCCTGGAACACGCTCGATGATGTAAACACGATTCCCATCGCTATGAAGTTCAGGGAAATGATCTGCAGATACTCGCTGCCAAAAACGATGACGCTGGGATCGTTGGAAAATCCGCGAATGAATATTCCGGCCGCGAGCTGAGATAGGATCGTAAGCAGAACCATGAGGCCACAGGTGATTCCCAGCGCGGAATAGAACGACTGGCGGACACGGTCGGCGCGTCTTCCGCCGAAGTTCTGCCCGACGATGGGAGCGACCGCGAAAGCTACGGCGATCACCGGGAGAAACATCGCTTGCATGATACGCGCGCCGACCCCGAAGCCGGCCTGCGCCGCTGCGCCGAAACCACGAATGATGGCATAAACAACGACGATATAGACAGCCATCATCGCGAATTCCGCGCCAGCCGGAATGCCGATGCACAACATCGACCACCAAATCTTGAGTCGTGGTTGCCAGAGGGAAGGGCGGAACCGCAGATAGCGGTAACTTCGCTCGAAATAAATCACGGTCAGGATGTTTGCGACCAGGATCGAAAGGAATGTCGCCAGGGCCGCGCCGGCCACGCCCAGCTTCGGGAACGGTCCTACGCCAAAGATCAACACCGGCGCCAGGACCATGTTCAAAATCACACTTAGCACTTGCAACCCGACCGCGGGTTTTATGATCCCCGTGGCTCTCAGTGCCGAACCCAGAGCTACCAGTGGAAACTGAAGCATCAACGAAGGGATGAACCAGAGAAGATAGCTTACTGCGAGGTTGGCCGTGAGGGCGTCGGCGCTGAGAGACTGGCTGTACTGGGTCCGAAACGGAAAGGAACAAACACCGAAGATCACGGCGACGAACAGGGAAAGGATAACCGATTGATTGAAGGCCAGCTCGGCGCCGTTTTGGTCTTTTCTGCCGGCCGCATGCGAGATCACTGTGGTAGTTCCAACGCCCAGCATTTGGGTGAGAGCTACCACGAACATCAATAAGTTACCGGATAACCCTACGGCAGCGATCGCTTCTTTTCCCAGCCGTCCCACCCAGTAAAGGTCCGCGAGAAGGTACAAGGTCTGGACGACCATGCTCACCGCCATGAACGACGCCATGTGCAACAGGTGCCTGGTCACCGATCCCTGGGTCATGTCTTTCATGCCGCTCATAACCTGAAGAAGGCGGGCTAGAACTTTCGGGACTTGGTCAGAGTCGCGCCCAGGATGAAGAAACCGGCGGCGAGCGGAATGCAGGCGGCGATCCGAAGAAAATCAGGGCCGCGCGCCAGCATCCAATCCCTCATCAATTGCGCCCGCTCCGGGCTCATCAGCGCCGTCGCCACCCCGGCGGCAAAGATGAGGACGCCGATTACGCGGACGGTCTTTGGGGTTCGAGTGGCGTTAGCGGCGACGAGGAGGAACGCGCCGAGAAGCATTCGCGCGATGGCGACGACGTAAATGCCCGTGGACGTGAAAGAGTATTTGGCGATGTCCATTACTCCTTCCGGCCAGAGAACTCCGGTAAGTCCAAATAAAATCATCAGGACCGAGATGACTAACGCGATAATTTTCATGTGATTGATCCTATCAGTTCGCAGAACTTCTGTAGATCGATATTACCACCGGACACAATCGCCACGATCGGGCCGTTGCCGGCTTTGCCCGTCAACGCCGCCGCCAGCGGCAACGCGCCCGCGCCTTCGGCGATAACCCGCGCTTTCTCGGCCATCATCCGCATGGCGGCCTTCGTTTGCTCCAGGGTCACGACAATAAAACCATCGGCTAACGGCTGCATCCTTTTCCACATTCGCGGAAACATGCTCTGGCCGCCGGCGCCATCGACAAAAGACGCCTGCCAGTTCTTAAAGACCTGCGGCGAACCTTTCGCGAAGGTGAGCGCCGCGGGCGCCGCGGTCTCCGGTTCCGCGCCCCAAACTTTGATATCGGGCTTCAGCGCTTTGATTGCGCTTCCTACTCCAGTGATCAGGCCGCCGCCGCCGATGGCCGCAATCACCGCGGCCGTCTCCGGTTCGTCCTCGAGAATCTCGAGACCCATGGTGGCGTGGCCCGCGATGAAGTTGTCGTCGTCAAACGGATGAACAAAAGTTCCTTCCGCTCCGGGATACGCGCGTTCTTCCAGCGTCTGCCACGCGACTTCGTAGGGAACCAGAATCAGCTTCGCGCCGAGCGCGCGCATCCGCTCGATCTTCGAGGCCGGAGCGGTTTCGATGGCGACGACGGTGCTTGGAACTCCAGCGCGCCGCGCAGCATAGGCGACTCCCTGACCGGCGTTGCCCGCGCTGATCGTCCAGACGCCGCGTTTGCGTTCGGATTCGGAAAGCATGGCCACCGCGTTCGCGGCGCCGCGGAGCTTATAAGCATTGATCGGTTGCAGGTTCTCCAGCTTGAGCCGGATATCCGGAAATCCGGGACCGAGTTCGAGCCGCAGGAGGGGAGTACGAACGATCGTGCCGGCGATTCGTTTGCGGGCTTCGCGAATTTCGGAAAGCTCAATCGGCCGAACAGCGTCAAGCGTGGCAGGCATCTCCCGAGCTTACGCCCGAGCGGCCTTCGGCTTCAAGGAGCGGCGATCTGAAATCGCCATTTTTTGATCTGGAGCCGGCACGCCCTCGTGCCGGAGAGGAAGACGTGGCTTCGCCTTCCCTCAACGGCCTGAGGGCAGGCCGTCTCCAATTCGCAGCCTCGCATTCCTTGCTTCAATTCTCGGGTGGCTCATTATTGTCGGGTGGCCCCCCGCCGGCATCTTGCTCACGTTCCGTCATACGTCGATAACCCGATCGTGTTTTTCACGGCGTGTACGTATCGAAGAAAAGCGATCCTGGACGATGCTCAATGTCACGAAATTCTCAGATCGATTTGGACTGAATCAGTTAGGGAGCGCTGGTGGGTCGGTCATTACATCCTCATGCCCGATCACGTTCATTTTTTCGCGCGACCAGAAATCGACGGTCGGCCGCTGGCTAAATGGGTCCAACTGTGGAAGGGCGTGAGTTCCAGAAGAATTGCGAAAGCTTTGAACATCCCGCCTCCAATTTGGCAGGCTGATTATTTCGACCGTTATCTGCGCTCGACGGAGAGCTACTCACAAAAATGGGATTATGTAGAGCAGAATCCGGTGCGCGCCGGTTTGGTGGCGCATTTTGAAGATTGGCCTTATCGCGGAATTATTCACGATCTAATGCTGTGAAATGCGGCCTACCTGCTGCATTTGGAGCCGGCAGAGTCTTCGTGCCGGAGGCGAAAGATGTAGCGACTCTTTTCCTCAACGGCCTGAGATCAGGCCGTCTCCAATTCGCAGCGCCGCGTCGTAGACCAGCTTCGCTGCCGCCACGTCCTCGACTGCCATCCCGAGCGACTTGAAGATAGTCGTCGCGCCTGGTTCGACGCGCTTCGATCCATTAAGAATTTCGCCCAACTCAGCGAAAGGCATAGCCCCGGAAAGAATCACGTCGCCCGATTCATTGCGCGCGCCTTCGTAGGAATCGACGATCACGACATTCCGCATCGCGGCATCGTCCAACTCGCGCCAGTCAGGACGCGATGCGCCGACGGCGTTTACGTGCGCGCCAGGCTTGAGCCACTCGCCTTTCAGAACCGGTTCGCGCGCGCTCGTGGCCGTCACAATAATATCCGCATCGCGCACCGCCGCCTCCAACTCCATGGCTTTGATGCCGTGTTGCGCTGCAAAACGGTCTGCTTTCTCAGGATGATGATTCCAAACCCGGATCTCTTCGAAACGGCGGACATGCGGGAGCACTTCGAAATGGGCCGCGGCCTGCACCCCGGCGCCGAGCAGCGTCAGCACTTTCGCGTCGCGGCCGGCGAGCGCGTCCGTCGCCACCGCGGAAACGGCGGCGGTCCGCATTTCGGTAATGTAACGCCCATCCATGAGCGCCAGTGGTTCGCCGGTCTTCGGATCGAACAGCGCGATGACCGCCATGTGCGTCGGCAATTCGGTACCGGCGTTGCTCGGATAGAAGGTCACCATCTTTATCCCCATCGAATCGCCCGACGCCGGCATGACGCCGAAGAAGCCGCCGTGCTGCGCGAGGACTCCACGCAGCGGCTGTTTCCATTTTCCCGCCGAGAACTCCGCCAGCACCCGGCGCATCGCCTCAATAAGATCGTCAATCCGAAGCAGCCGCCGAACTTTCTCTTCCTCGAAGTATTGCACGGCTCAAGCCGTAAAGCTCCAAGCACCAACATCCAAGCTCCAAAGAAGCTCCAAGCGTCAAACTTCAAATTCCAGCAGCCGCGAGATTTGGTGTTTGGAGCTTGGTGTTTGGAATTTCTCTGGAGCTTGGAGCTTGAGATCTGGAGCTTCTGGCCCGCCCCTAGTTGCTTTGCAACGATCCCTCGAAAGTAAGGCCCGACTTCTTCACATCGATCAACGGGCCCAACTCGTAGACATTCGTGTAACCGTAGCTGTAGAGCGTGTTGAACGTGTAAAGATTCAGCGACGCGGTTATCGCCTTCGCCGGCAAGGCCGTCGGCTCGTTGACGAAGTTATTGTTGCAGTAGATCAGGATCCGGGTGGACTTATCGGGAAACACCTTCGCTAATTCTTCGGCGGTCACGTCCGGCAGCGACAAGTGCTTCGCGCCTTTGATGTGAAACATCGCGAACTTCGAGTCGCTCCGCGCATCGAACACGATCGTGCCTGGTTCCTTCGCCATCCGAATAAACTCTGCTTCGCTCACGCGATGTTTGTCGCGCAGCTTGCCGACCGTTTCCGCGTTTTGAAGGAACCCCGGATAGTCGATCATCCTGTTGGGGATGACGGCTTCCTCGGCCCTCGGCGAAACCGAACCAGCCAGCAGGAGAACAACCGCAAGGGCGACCATGGTCTTCATTTGGTAAGTGAGACCACGAGACGTGGTGCGCCGTTCACGAGAAGGTTTTTCTCGTGTCGCTCGGAAGGTTTCGGCGGCGTCCGTCAGGCAGCTCGCGCGGTCAGTTCGCCCGCCAGCTTGCGCATCATTTCCATCCCCGCCGGGCTGCAATAGTCGGTCGCCTTATCCGGAGGAAATTCGTCGCGGACCGAGATGCATCGCTGCCGGATCTTTTCCAGTTCCGGGTCATCGATTCGGATCGAGGTGAACCCATCCCAATCCCACTGCTTGCCCGTGCCGTTGACGAAACCCTCGATAGTGTTCGCGACTTCTTCGCGTGTCCTTTTCATAGGTCGAGGAAAACTATCGCGCGGTCAGGCTTCGGGCAAGGCGAAAGACGGATGCGAGATGCGAGATGCGAGATGCGGGATGCGGGATGCGGGATGGACAGAAACTCCCTCTCCCTGAGGGAGCGGGCTTGGGTGAGGGTCACCAGAGTTTGTGTCGCTTTTAGGTGGATTGAGAATCCAAGCGCTTCCGATAGGTATGCTGCGTTTTGAGGCGGACGTATCCCACCTTTTCGTAAAAGGGATGCGATTCCGTCCGAACGACGTTGCTGCGAACGGAGACTTGATCGAGCCCGCGCCCCCGCGCCCATTGCTCAAGCGCCTCGACAAGACGTCGTCCCACGCCGCTTGTCCGTTCGCCTTCGGCCACAACCAGTCCGCAAATCTCTCCGATGCGACCGGCGACGAGGAATTCGTGCTCCACGCCGTGAATCCAACCAACGATTTTTCCGCTTATCTCCGCAACGAAAACGACATGCTCTTCGCGTCCGCCGAATCGTTCGAGGCGGCGTTGCATGGTTTCGTGATCGACTGGGTAGCCAAGAATGCCGCTGAGTTCGGCCACATCGGCTGCATCTGTGGATCTGGCTCTGCGAACAATGAAATCATTCGTCGCCATATGCTCATGTTTAACTCAAATAACCCGGCAGGAGCAACTTTGAGCTTCGTCCCTGTTCGTTTTTGCTCTAGCTTGCGTCCGCTTTGCCAAATGAATAACCAGCCGCCCGCGGTCATTAGCCTTAATCTGCCGAAGCCACCGCTGCGATTAATCGGCGCGGCAGCGTTGGCGATCGTCGCCCTGATTCTCGTCTGGACTTCCTTTTACACTGTGCCGGCGGAGTCCGAAGCGGTCGTGCTGCGTTTCGGGAAATTCCTCAAGATCGCCGAGCCCGGGCTCCAATTTAAGATCCCGCTCGGGATCGACGAATTCACCCTGGTGCAAACGCGCCGGCAGTTAAAGCTCGAGTTCGGATTCTACACCTACGGCTACACCAATCCGGACCAGGCGGGCCAGCAACAGGTCGAAGAAAAATCGATGGTCACCGGCGACCTGAACGCGGCCCTCGTGGAATGGGTCGTCCAATATCGGATCTCCGATCCAAAAGAATATCTCTTCGATGTCCGCAATCCCGGCCAGACTTTGCGCGATTTGTCCGAGGCTGCCATGCGGGAAGTCATCGGCGACCGCACCGTGGATGAAGTGATCACCATCGGCCGGCAGGACATCGAGATTTCCGCGCTGGCGCGGATGCAGGACCTTGCGACGCGTTACAAGCTCGGCGTGCGCGTGGACCAGGTGCAGTTGAAGAACGTGAATCCGCCGCGGGAAGTGCAGGCTTCTTTCAACGAAGTGAACAAGGCGCAGCAGGACCGCGAAAACGCGATCAACATCGCCAACGGCGACTACAACGAAGCGGTCCCACGCGCGCGCGGCCAGGCCGACCAGACAATCCGCGGCGCGGAAGGGTATCGCTTCAAGCGCGTGAACGAAGCGGAAGGCGACATCGCTTCGTTCAACGCCATGCTCGGGCAGTACATCAAAGCGCCCGAGATCACCCGCACCCGGCTTTACCTCGAGACCATGCAGGACGTTCTGCCCGCGATGGGTCCCAAGATCATCATCGACGATTCGATGAAGCAGCTCCTGCCGATCTTGCCCCTCTCACTTAAACCGGAGGCGAAACAATGACCAGGCGCGGTTGTCTTTGGGGCCTCGCGATTTTCGGCATCCTGGTTTTGTTCCGGGCCTTGCTCGGCTGCTTCTACACCGTGCATCAGACGCAGCAGGTCATCATCACGCAATTTGGCAAACCAGTGGGTGAACCGACTACCGAACCGGGCCTGCATCTCAAGCTGCCTTTTATTCAAGAGGTGAACCGGATCGATAAACGTTTCCTGGAATGGGACGGCTTGCCGGTCGCGATCCCGACCCGGGACAAGACCTACATTCACGTCGATACCTATGCGCGGTGGCGCATCGACGATCCGAAGACTTACTTCGTCCGCTTGCATGATGAGCGCAGCGCCCAGTCCCGTCTCGAGGACATTCTCGGCAGCGAGACCCGCAACTCGATCGCCAAGCACGACCTCATTGAGATCGTCCGCACGGACAAGGACCGCAAGCCAATGCACGATGAAAGCCTCAAGACCGGGCCAGTGGGATTGGGCACGATCGGTGTCCTGCCGCCGATTACTTTTGGAAGGTCGAAGGTCGAGGAGGAAATCAAGAAAGCGGCCGCGGTGAAGCTGGCGGAGTTCGGCGTCGAGTTACTCGACCTTCGGTTGCGCCGGGTGAACTATAACCCAGACGTCCTGGACCGGATTTATCAGCGCATGATCAGCGAGCGCCGCCAGATCGCGCAGCGTTTCCGTTCCGAAGGTGAAGGCGAAGCCGCGCGGATCGCGGGCCAGAAGGAGCGAGACCTCAACGAAATTCAGTCGACTGCCTATCGCAAAGTGCAGGAGATCCGTGGCGAGGCCGACGCCAAAGCCACCGAGATTTATGCGCGCGCCTACACCCAGAACCCGCAGGCCGCGGAGTTCTATGGCTTTTTGAAAAGCATGGAGACCTATCGAAGGGTGCTGACGAAAGAATCGACGCTCGTCTTGTCTACCGACAGCGACTTGTTCAATCTCCTGAAACGCGCGGGGGCCAGGCCGACGACGGTCCCGCCATTAGCGCCCGCGCGATAGGCAACTATCCTTCTACTTCTTCTTTGGCTTCGGCCCTGGCGCCGGCGCCTTCTGGTTCGCTAATCCCAGAAAGCGCATTCTGAGAGAGCGCGAGTAGATGAAGTTACTTGCGCCCAGGCTGTCGTCCTGAGCGATGGCCAGGGCATGTTCGCCTTTCGGCAATTGATAGATGAGGACATGCACCACCACCGAGGGAGGCAGGCGGCTCGCCGTAACGTCCGTGTAAAGCTGCATCCCGTTTGCTATTTGCACCGCCGCCTTGTCATAAACGCCTCCGCCTTCGGAGTGAATGACTCGGGCCCCGGCTACCTTCGAATCGATGATCTGGCCGCGGAGCTGGAGCCAGGCTTTGACAGGCTCATTCGTCAGCTTGTGATATGCATCGGCGGGCAGATAAACGCGCAATCCGGCGGCAGAAAAGCCGGGAAGGTCAAGCATAGTGCGTGCATCGACTCGCGCCGCCGCGAGAAAGAAGCCGGATGCTGCGAGTAAGATCAAGAGACGTGAGAGTGCTTTCATAAGCTGCGGTGTTGTGGGGAAGTGGTCGGGCTATTTCCTATTCGAAAATGAGCGCCGCGACGGTCGCACCCCGGACGCTCTTTCGACTTGAGTGGTCTACAGCTGCTACTTGACGGTGGGCGGCCCACCTGACAAGATCGTACCTCTCCGCTGTCTCCAATTTCTGCCGATGAACGAGCCGCCTAATCCGCCCGAAGCGAACCAGCCGCCGTCCGATTCCACCCCGCCGCCACCGCCACCTCCGCCATTCACGCCGCCTCCGGTTGCAACTCCACCGCCTCCGGTTGCTGCGCCACTACCGCCGGGCGTGCCCGCGAAAAAAAGCGCGATGCCCTGGGTCCTGGGCGGATGCGGATGCCTCACCTTGATCGCCCTTATCGCCGGCTTCCTTGTCTTCATGGCTTACCGGGCGAAGCAGAAGGTCACAGAGTTCAAGAACGATTTTAGATCGACATTGAAATCACTCGACTCGACAAGCCAGGCGTTCATCAATCCAAGGTCCGTAAACCAGGACGATGGATGGCGGGTCTACGTGAACGAGAAAGACAGTCTGCCGCGCCCTCTCCAGGAGAAATTCATCGCCTTCCGGTTCATGTATCCGAAGACCTTCAAGGTCCAACCGCAATCGGACGTTAACTTCGTGAAGGTCGAAAAATACGCCGGCGCCGGCGAAGACAACACCGCCGAGAACTTCGCCGTCGGCTCCGCCTGGTTCGACCCACCGACTCTGCAGAACACGGCCTTGTATGACAAGCTGCTGGATACGCTCGGTAAACAGATTGGCCGGACTTTCCACAACTACACCGAGCTAAAGCGCACGGACGTGACGGTGGATGGAGTAACCAGCCGCGCCGTGCTCTTCCAGGCGGATTTTAATGATGCCGCCAAGACCATGATCTATGGGAAGACCATCGTGGTTCATCCGCCCGGCAAAAAGAACGGCGTCGCCATTCTCATCCTCGGCACCTCCCTTAGCCGGGATATCAAGAGCGCCGAGGATCTGGGCGTGAAAGGCGACACCGCGGAAATCTTCCACTCCTTCAGCTTTTTGTAATCTCTCTCGGAGGGACGTGCTTCCGCACGTCCCAAACTTTATTGCCGCGCCGCTGAGAATAGAAAGTCGGACGTGCAGAAGCACGTCCCTCCGGGAGGCCGCTTACAATCCGAAATAAAACACCGGAGCTACCGCGGCCAGGCCTGCAATCGCTTGCAACGCCAGGACCAGCAAAGCCGACTTCGGCGCTCGCGGCAGCCACCGGATCGCGAAGAAGGCGATGATCGGCAATTGCCCCGCCATCAGGATCTGCCAGAGATGAGCCGCGGTTCCTTCATCGGCCTCGCGCGCCACGCCGAACCTCACGATATGAATGAGGACCGTAGCGAGAGCCGCCACCGACATCGCCACCGGGATCCATGCGGTCGGCCGCCTTATGGTTGTGACATTCATTCGATCCCTTCGCTCCGATCTTACAGCTTCTGTTTTCTCTTCGCAATCCAAGCCCCAAGCCCGACAGCAACCGCACTTACCACCCACGACGCCGGCGGGACCGCCACGTAAACGAAAGCCGGATGCGCCGTGCGGTGTGCGATCGCGTCGTCTGCGTAAATCAAAATCGAACCGAGGCTGACGAACAGCGTCACCAGGTAGAGCGCCGTCTGTGTGCCAGGCGCCCAGCGTTTCGCAACCGCATGACTTATCCCAAGAAGCACGAACGGCGACAGCACCCAGATGACAAACAGCACGATGATAGCCAGCGGAGGATGTCGCGCCGCATGAATCCATAACCCGATCGAGCCAACTGCTCCTATCACGAGCGCAATCAGTGCGGTCAAACGCAAGCCCGCTGACGCTCCCGTTTCATCCTTCATCCCTCATCCTTCAACCTTGCGCTGGTTGCTGATAAAGCCCGATGACATTCCCGCCCGGATCGCGGAACCGCGCCGTGATTTGCGGTGCATCCGCGCCGACTGGCTGCACCAGCTCGCCGCCGTGACCTATGACGCTTTCAATTGCCGCGGCCACGTCGTCCACCATGATGTAGATCAGTAACCCCGGTATCGCAGATGGCGTCCGGTTTATAACCCAGGTGCCGCTCACCTGACCCACGCCATCGTCAAAGGCGATGGCGCCATCACCGCGCTTCCTGATCTGCCAGCCGAAAACCTTCTCGTAGAATTCAGCCGACCGCTGGACATCGCTCGCCGGCATTTCGATGTAGCAGATTTTTCCGTTCCCCAATGTCGGAGTCATTTCTTCATCTTAGTTGTAGGGCAACCGCGCCGGTTGCCAATTCCAAACTGGCGCCCCGGCAAATGTGGCAGCGACCTCAGCGCCGCGGCTGGGAGGGCGGCAATGGCGGCGGCTTTTTTTTGCGGTGCGCCAGGAACAGCACGATCGCTGTTGCAATGATCGCCGGGGCGGACAGAACGGCGATGATCAGCAGCATCACGAGCAGATCAGGAGCTCCGAGATTGAAATGGAATGCCAGCAGCATGGTTCGTCGGCTAAGCAGTCTTACTAGCTAGCCGGTCCAGTAGGAGATCCCGGTGCCTGCCTTTCACCGCCCGAAGTAGAGGAACAGAATAACCGACGTCCCCAGGACGCCCATGATCAAGCCGAAGATGGCGCGACCCATTCCGTGCTTGGGGTGAGGGGAAGATTTGCTTCTGCGAATATCCCACAGCGCAATGATCGAGACGATCAGGGCGATCGGCGCCGGCAGCACGATCAGCGAGAACAATCCCAGGTACCCGGCCGCGATCGCCCAGCCCGATCGGCCCACCGGAAGAAGCAAGCGCATCGCGGCATCATCGCCGAGAGGCTGCGCTTGAGGCGTGGGCGCGAGCGCTGGAGGCGGAGAGGGAGGGGGAATAGGCGGCGGGAGCGATAGGTCAGGATAAAGATCGCGCAACGGCTTCCAATCGGCCATCCCGTCGCGCCACCCAAGATCGTCCGCGGAATATTTGTGATCGCGCAGGTCCGCCAGGACCTCGCTGTCATCGAAAGGACCGAGTCGTTGGTGATCTTTCCGGATGTAAGTAGCCATTAGGTCCTTTACTGCGCCCTCATGCCGCCCTTCAACCTGGTAACGGCGCCCGTTGTATCGAGATACGACCGCACCGATTGCACCAGGACATCGAGCGGCTGAGCATCTCCTTGCCGGCGAAAAATCTTAACCGTGACGCGATAGTCCCGGCCGATCCTGAGGCCCTTCACTGGGCCGTGCGTGAGCGAACATTGCGCCTTCGGCTCCGAGATTATTGCCTCTTCCGTGAATGGTTTCTTTGAGTCTCGTGCATTCTCGAAAAACGCCTGCATGAAATACGGGGTTGCAAGATTCGGTGATATCTCGATTTCGACACGGTACGCTTCCTGAGATCGGGATACGAGAAAGCCCGCATCGATTATCTTCATGAACTTGGAGGATTTGGGACGCGGTTCCATAATGTTGTGGCCTTGCTTCCAAACGCCGGACACCAAAGACGGCGTCTCTCCGTTCGCGTTCGCAGCGACGAAAGCGAAGAACAGGATGGTAATGAGTCGCGCGGTGCAGCTCGTGAAGATCACCGTCGACAAGATCAGCTACCGTTAACCCTGGCGCAAATCAACCGCACCGCTTGGTTCGGCCCCAAGAACCCATCTGCGAAGTTCCTATTGGGAAGCGAGCGACATGGGTGGACCCGTGAGGGTGAGTCTTCTGGGAACAAGGCGAATCAAGCCACGCACGATTACTTATAACCAATAACAATTAACTCGCGCATACGCGCGCCCGTTCGCTCCATCGCTTGGTTAGGCCTCATTAGGGCGAGTCACGGATGATTTGGCGGAGCTGGGTGATGGGCATCTCTCCCATCCATCGCAGGCGGTCGCCACTGAAGGCGACGGAGTAACAGTGCTCCGCTGGCGACCCGACGAAGAACAAAATCTGTCCGTCTCCGTAATCGGTATTTTCTCGGATTTCTGTATTTCCGTGACGAAACTCGTCGCCAACACGGTAGTAAAAGGCTGTGTTCGGAGCCTGCTTTAGGATTTCGGCAATGACGCACCGTAAAGTCGAACCCGACTTTTCGTATCGGGCCAGAGCAATCACGCTAGCGGCGCGGATTTTCTTTTCTGGCGGTCCGTCAAGGCGGGCACACGGATTCGACCACGAGCAAAATTGGACGGCCACCGTAAAGACGCCGATTGCAATGATGCCACTGAGAAGCCACACCGCTGCGGTGAGGCGGCTGACCTTCCGGTGGGTGCGATCAATGGGCTGAGCGGTCACGTGCGGGATGGCAAAGGCCTAACGAGCCGGAGCTGAGCCACCGCTGGCGGGAGCGAGCTTTCGCAACTGCGAGAACTGTTTCATAAAATTAAACGTTGACAACACAGCGGCCATTGGCCCGGGGCGACATTTGCTCGCGTTGCTTCCCACTTCTCAACGTACACCCACGTGCCGGAGACGTTCGTGTCGGCACTAATATCGCAGACTGACCGTAGGACATGCGGGTTTGCGAGCCGGGGAAGTAGGCCTTTACTCCGCTTCCGGCTCTGGTTCTGCGGCCTGAGCGGTCGGGCTTGGCGTGCTCGCCGCTCGCTTGACGAGCCGTTCAAAGCTCTTTGCGGTCCCTTTGCCTTTGCTGGCATCGAGCGCCAGTCGCTCAAGCGTTTCTTCGCGTGTTTCAGTTTTCTTCATGGAGCAAGCTCGCTAGGGAACTTCCAAGCTGGATATTTAAAGATTGGAGAACCTACAGGCGGAAAGGTCATTCGCATAGTGTTGAGTACAAAATCCCCCTTTACGATTATGTGTGCGGAGTCGGCCCATACCATCTGGAACACTGGCGCTCCGTTCTCATCCACGATTTCTAGCGCAGAATCGTTAGAGTTCATATCCCATCCGTGCGGCTTACCCTGCAGTTCGTTGTGGCGAAGCTTGATCGGGTGCTCACCTGGTAAAAGAGCGGCATTAAAATCCGCAAAAAATTCGCCGTTTTCTACATATAGCGTGATAGGAGCCTTGTCGCCCATCACTATCGGCTCCCATCGCGCGCCCGCCTTTAACTCACTGGCGAGCTTGTGCGCGATAATGCCGCTACCAAGCGTAAACCGATATTCATCTACGCGTTCATTAAAACGCGGAAAGCGACGCTTGGTTACATCCCTTTGCCATTCCCTATCCTGTAACCAACAAGCACCCGCCAGTCCGATAAAACAAAACGCGGCAAGACCTGTCCAAATAGAAAGACTCCTATGACCAAGTGTGCCAACTATCGCAGATATCAAGCTGAAGACCGCGAACAGGGCTCCAGAAACGTAGAGGGCCGTATCCATGCGAGTTCTACTTATTCGATGAACGCGCGAGAACTCTGGACGGGGCCGATCGTTTTCTTCATGATTGGGGTTGCCGTTGGGTTTTTTGCGTTTGCGCTGCTTTCGACGTTTCACTGACCATCAAGTATATTATTACCGCTGCATCGTTTGGTTAGGCGTTGCGGTCGGTTTCACGTGTGACTTTGCGCGTAGACAGATCGAGCACGAAACACTCTCCGCGCTCGTTGTTGATCACAAGAACGTTGCCGCGGCGCTTCAGCGACGTGATGAATACATCCTGCACGTCTTGCTCTGACGTACGGTCGTAACGGATAGCATAAATGCGCTGACGCCAAAGCTCTCGGTTGGAGGCCGCATCCGTGGCGATGACGATGCCAATCGGCCAACCCGGTGCTGAGAAAGTGACGCCTGCGACTGTCACTGGCTCCACGAACTTCGGAGGCGACCGCTTCGCGCTGACCGGAGCAGCGATGCCGACGAGAAGCGAGCATATCGCTGTCGCGACAAACGTTGGTTTACGAAAAGCGAGCATCACCTAACGAGAATAAGATGAGCGACGGGCACCGAGGGCGCGCGTCGCTTGCAGAGGAAGGGTGAAAGCGAGAGCAAGGGTGGACCCGCGGCGGGTGCCCGTTCGCTCCATCGCATGGTTAGATGGTTGGTGTGGCATGTGGGAGAACTATGATTAGGGTAACTCTTCGATAACGATGGCACCACGGCTCTCTTCTTGCCTCAGCGCGCAGAGAATCTCGTCCGTCTTTGCTGGCTTCTGGCTCACGATCTCAAAATTACCGCCTGGCAACTCTCGAAACCTCGCAGGGCAGCACTCGATCAACTCCGCGAGGAAATTCGTGCGATACACCGGCGGGAGGTGCACCGCGAAACGAACAAGAAATCGGCCGGTCGAGCTCACCATCTAACTACAATTAGACGAAACAAAGTTTCGCCTATTTCGGGGGTGCACGAGAGAAAGCTCTGGAGAAAAGGGAAACATGCTTGTCGATTTTATTCGCTGGCCCCTTCGATCGCAAGCCGAAAGCGTTCCGGTGCATCGACGTCGTGAGGATATCTGACCTCCAGCCTACGCCAAGGCTACGGCTTGGCAGGCCGACCTCTGACCTCACTTCGCGGCTCGGGAAAAGCCGCCGCTACACCTGACCTCTGCGGGTGATGACACCCGCCACTACATCTACGGCACCGCGCCGTTCGCCGAAGCGCTCGGCCCGCGTTTCCATCCACTTCTCGACACGGAAGCGAGCGCGATCAGGTAACAGGCGGCGGCGATCACGAGGACGGCTTTGAAGCCGAAGGCCATTCCGAGGATCAGGGCGCCGACGGTCCCGATAACGGTGAAGAATCCGTTTACGCCCCACGCCCATGGAACGAGTGAGGGCACTTCTTCGCCAATGATCCTTAAGCCGCTCGGGAAAGGCATCCCCAGCAAAATGCCGAGCGGCGCGAGGATGAGGACGGAAACAACCACCCGGGCCAGGAGCGACCAGCCGAGCGCGACATTAAAAATATAAGGTGTCAGGAACGCGGTTACGATCAAGGTGAGCAGGATCAACGGAACAATAACGCGCAGACTTTTCCGGGCAGAGGCGCCGAACCTATCCGAAAGCGCGGCGCCGATCCCGGTAAAGATGAGCAGGGCAGCGAGGACAACAGCGAAAGTATAAACAGGTTGACCCAGGAAAAGGGTGAAGCGCTGGAGAAGGGCGATCTCGATCATGATGAACCCAAGGCCGAGGCCGGCAAAGTAGACGAGGAAACTTCCGCGATGCGGGACGCTCAAGCCTTGGCGCGAGAATTTTGCCAGCGGCAGAAGAATCAGAACGGCCGCGATGACGACGGATTGCGCGAGGAGGACCAGAAGCGTCACTTCGGCGACGGGGCGATCTTCGAGCGCCAGCCGCGCCCCGCGGTTTTGGGTAAAGATGTCCTGGAACGTTTTCCGGTTGATTCTGGACCAGCGGGTGTGCTGGTTAAAAAACGGGCGGTCGTCGGTGGCCGGCTCGATCTGCGCGGGCTCCGCGGCGTAAACGGCTCGCAGGTTTGGCGCAGTGAGGAGGCGATAGTAGATCGAGTCGGACGGCGACTCGTTAGGTAGGTAGCGAACTTCGGTGGTCCCGTCATCGGCGCTCGCTGGCGGTTGGCCGATGCGGAGGATCCGGGTGATCACGTCGACCTCCTGGGCGGTGAACGGCGATTTCTTCATCAGAAATCCAGCGGAAAACGAAAGCCGGTTCGCCCCGCCCAGTTGTTGTTGTCCGGTGGGAGGAGAATTGCGGTAGGCGAAGAAGTGCGCCGGGAGATCGGTCACCCCGCGCGCGGTCAGAGCTTCGCGGCCGGTGGAGAAGAGGCGGCTGATCTGTGCTTCCGGCCGAGTGAAATAAAGAACGCCATCCGGTTTGAGGTGGTCCAGGTAATCTTCGAAGGCTTCCCGGGTTAGCACGTAATTCTCGGCCAGACTCAGCGCGCCCGAAGCGATCGCCGCGTTGCTGATCGTGTGCACGGAAATGATGGCGTCGTATTGTTCCTTCGACCGGCGGACGAAGCTGCGGCCTTCTTCGGTCACGACCTGAACTTCGGGTTGCTGATACAGGTCGCCCCAGTAATCGCGCATCCGGGTGGTGATGACGTCGTTGATGATGGGGTTGATCTCGACGGCGATGATCTTGTCCGCGCCGTAATGGAGAGCATCGAGCACCTGGCTGCCTCCGCCACTGCCGATGATCAACACCGCCGGTCGCGTCTTGCCGACGTAAGCAATGTTGGAAGAAAAATCATGACGCCCTTCCAGTTGCCTCAGCACTTCCCGGACGTTCGGACGCAAATCCATCATTCCGGTCGCGGCTGTCCCGGCGTCGAAGAGAAAGCGTCGTCCGCCACGCCCGGTCTTATCCGCCGGCAGCGCCTTGGATTCGTAGACGTCGATCTTTGAGAAGGTGTTCCAGGCGGTATAGATCGGCGGCGACGGCGGAATCCGTTTGTTCTGGGTGATGGAAATCGGCAGCAGACGACCGGCGAAGAAAGCGAGCGCGAAAAATCCTGCGGCCAGGGTAACGGAAAGGCCCGCGATTGTTCTCGCCGAACGAAAACCAAATATCGCCGCGGCCAGCAATCCGAGCGCCGCCGCGAAAACCGCCGAGCCGGACCCACCGAATGCCGGCATGATAAGCGCCAGGGCTGCGCAGCCGATTCCCGCGCCGACCAGGTCGAACGCATAGAGACGATTCACGCGTTGTCCGCCGCGCGTGAACAAGAGCGCGAGCGCGAGTCCCGAACAGAAGAAGGGTAGCGAAATGACGACGTAATAGAGCGGCATGAAAGCGAGCTGCCGCTTATCGGAAAACAGGCTGAAGGGATCGAACGGGATCCGTTGCATCAGCCAGAAACAAATTACCGTCAGGACGCCGAAGAGCAGAGCGAGCATTGCGAGCGCGCGATCGAGAGAGACTTCTTCGCGGAGGCGTCGCCACAACGCCAGCACTACGCCTGAGGTTCCGAAGCCCAGCAGCGCCGTTGAGATAACAAGGAACCCGAAGTGATACCAGAGCGCGACGGAAAGCACCCGGGTAAGGCTCAGCTCGAGTAAAAGCGTCGCCAGCGATAGAAGAAAAATCCCGAGATAATGATGCCCGCCGATCCGTTCCGCCGGAGTTTGTCCTTCCAACTCGCTTGCGCTCGTTTTCATGGCCGATGTGCGCCGAATAGAAGATCAGGCAGCGCCGGAGCGAGCGAGCAGAAAATCAGAGATTAGAGGTCAGCCCTTGGAGGGACAACCGCTGTGTCGCCCCGGAATTTCGCATTGTGTTGCTGCCGCGCTGCGAACGGAACATAGGCCTGTGGCCTGTGCGGCCAACGGACATGTTGTCCGTTGTTTTCTGCTTCAGCTGAGTGCAACTCCGCTGGGCGCACAGACTGCAAGTCTATGTTCCGCTGGCGTTGATCACCAAAGCGCTCTAGTGGGACTCAACTTCTCCCAGGCGACGGCGACGGGATAAAGAGGCACGGTCTTTAGATACTTGGGCGACTCGGAATGTTTCATACCGGTCGTGTCGATAACGTTAAAGTTCCGCATCAAGACGGCACCAGTCCGAAAGATAATGAACGGCTTTCTCCATCCTATTTCTTTCATTGAGATGCAATCAGTCCTGTTAGGGCTGCAAAGAAAGAACGTTTTCTCCCGTCGATCCACTTCCAGGGCCAGCGTGTATCCACCGCCGATTTGCCGGTAAACCAATTTTGGATGCGGCGGCAACTTTCCGCCGATCATCGCGGTGGTCAGCCGCAACCCGAGGATGCGTGTCGGGCCGATTTCTATCCAGATGTCTCCGGAGAACGGTATTACCTAACGAGAAGAAGATCAGGGACGGTCGATGAGTTAGCGCGCGGCTGCGGTATTACCTTTAGTTCAGTCCGTACACCTCTACGAGTGCGTTGCCGGTGGCGTTTTGAAAGCCCCGCACAATCGCGGTGTAACTACCCGGCGAGAGCGTCCCCGCGATCGCGGATTCCGATTCGTTAGTCGGCGCCAGGCCGGTGCCGGAGATGCTGTTCTCCTGGGTATCTTTCCAATCGTCGTTAAAGAAAAGTAAAACGCCGTTCCCGTCATAGAGCGACAGCGTCGGATCGGGCAACGCGTTGTTGATACCGAAGCCGGTCAGCGTCGGTCCGAGCGCGCGGACGACGACCTGCTTGTTATGAGATGCCACGACCAATCCCGCGATCATCACGTTATCGCCGGTCTGCACGAAACCACGCGTAGAAATGTTGCCAAGCTGTGTGCTCCCAATGGAAGTATCGTAGACTTCTACAAGGGCGATGCCAGTGCTGTTGTTATAGCCGCGCAAAACTGCGGTATAGGCGCCGCGGTTAAGCGTGGTAAAAATGGCCGACTCCAGGTCATTCGACGGTCGCAAACCTGGAGGAATGGACTGGGCATTGGAGGCGTCTTGCCAATCATCGTTCGTCGCAATGATCGCGCCGCTGGAGTCGTGCAGTTCCAGGGTAGGATCCGGCAATACATTAGTCAGCCCAAACTGCGCCAGGCTCGGCCCAAGCGCGCGCACGACAAGTTGCTTTGCTGTGCCGCCCGTGATCTGGAATCCCGCGATCAGGATGTTGTCACCGGTGCCTACCGGCAAGCGCGTCGAAATATTTGCCAGGATGCCATCGTCAGGAAGGTCAGCAATTAAGTCATAGCCAATAACGTCGAGGCTCACGCCTTCTGGCGAGGAAGCGGAAATCTCCGAGCTCTGGCCCGGGCAGTTAAAAGCATTTTGCACCAGGGGGTAAACTTGCGGACACCCGGCCTCGCTGTCCCAGTCGCCAAAATCCCCGGCCGGATTCTGGTTCAAGGTTACGATATTGTGCAGTCCACGGTCGATTGAGAAGTGACGGACGCCACTCGAGCTGGTATTGCGCGCGTTGAGGCTCGACCAGGTGAATAAGTCTTGCGGGCTAAGAAACTGTGGGGCCGGGCTGTTAAGGTGTGACCCAAGCCCAAGGACTTCGTCGATCTCGTGTTCGAGGAAAGTTCGGGCATCGTAATTGCCCGCCGCCACCGGACGCGTGAATTGCAACGGCTTGGACGGGTTCAACGTGATGATGCCGTCGTAGGGCCCGCCCACATCCAGATGGCCGTCGGCAAACAGTGCCGGTTGCGTGTCCAACCCAATGGCCCGGCCGGACGCACTTCGCGTCACGATGCTGGTTGTTAAAGGAGTGGTAGGCAACGACGAGTTCGCGGCGGCGTCGTTGGCCGTTTTGCCATCGGCTTTGAGAGCTGTTATATAGGTATTCCAGTCTCTGGGATAGCTCGTCGAGTCACTCGCCCCCACCAGGTTGCTCTCAAGTGGCCTCCCGTCCGCGCGGAAAGTCGATAGCCGGAAACGAATTGAGACCGTGATCGGATCGGCAAAGAGCTTCTGGTAAGCGTCAATCGCGGAGACAATCATCGCCTGGATGGCATTGGACCTCGGGTCCGACGTGATGGTGGTGTCGAAGGAGGGAATAATTACTAATCCGGAGGCGGTGCTGGCTGTGGTCTCGGGCGTCGTTCCGGAACTGCCCCCCATACCCGCTGAGTTATACGGCCGGACCCGATAGTAATACTCCGTCCCTGGGCTGAGTCCGCTGACAATTTGACTGGTTACGTTGCCGATATCGAGATCGCGATAATTGCTTACATAGGTATCAAAGGATGGGCTGGTTGAAACGTCCAGCCGGTAGCCCGTGGCATTGCTGGCCGCCTCCCACTTCGCCAGGAAGCTGCTCCGCGACGGCCTCATGACGGGCTGTTCGACCTTTCCCGCGAGCGTGTCCGCCGTTTCCCTGGCGATGGCTTGAGTGTCTGCCTGGCCGTCGTCGAGCCTTCCCAGGGAGGAATGGACGCTAACCTGCGGTCCCGGAAGCGCGACTGATGCATCACCGTCTTTCTCAAGGTTTTGTGCAATCCCGAGCTGGCCGGTCAGCAGCATGGCTGCGCAAACCAACCTAGCCGTAATCAGTGCTGTCATGCTTGTTGCACGGCGCGACGGCGCACCGGCAGCAGCCGTAGATATGGAATCCTTCTTCATCTTTTTTGTGGTTCTGGTTGAGCCCGTTTGTTTCGTTCGTTAGCGCAATCATTTTTGGGTGATTGCCTTCGTGATTTACAAACGGATCCAGGACACGCTGCTGCACGAAATCGTGCTTTGGCGTGCCGCGAGGCACGGACCGCAGTTCGGAGGCCGGAGGTCCCGCTTACGCGACGGGTACGGCGTGGCAGGCAGAGATTTGTAGGGCAAGCGCTCCGCTTGCCGAGGCTAAAAACGTGGTAACCGATGCGGTTGCCCTACAACCGAACGCCGGGGTTCACCGGGCTCCCCCTAACGGGAAGGAGACGTCTTAAGCTCGACGAGGATCAGGTGCATCGTCGTGTCGCCGATGTTTTCCGCGGCATGGGTCAAAGGCTCGCGATAGAGCACTTCGCCGGTTTTCAGCTCACCTTCCGTGGTCTTGCCATCCGCGGCGTAGTTGCGGTACTTACCGCCGGCCAGAACATAAATCACATAGGACGGATGCGAGTGGACCTGCTCTTTGGTGCCGGGCGGAAGTTCCGCTTCGAGAACGCGCACCCGATCGTTCTCGAACTTAATCTTTATCGTCTTGGCATTGACGACCGCCGGATCTTGCGCCGCGACGGAGGTGGTCCAGACGACGAAGGTAAACGCCGCGATAACTGCAGAAATAATGAATCGCATGGCTACGAGAAAGGCTTTCTCGCGCGTCAATTGCAAGCCGTTATTGATAATATCCCAGCGCTTCAGCGCTGGGAATCTCTGAATGTCGCCGAAAATAGCCCAGCGCTTTAGCGCTGGGAATCCGGTTCCGAAAATGGCAGAGTCCCGACCGGGACGGCAGAATGCATTCCTTCTCCAGTTCTCTCCATCATTGCGTGTTCGCGACCAAAGGCCGCGAGTCATTGCTGACCTGGGAGATTCGCGAACGCCTCTGGCCGTACCTGGGTGGCATCGCGCGCGAGAATGGTATGAAAGCCCTCGCCATCGGCGGAGTGGCCGATCACGTCCACATCCTTCTCAGTTTACCGGCCACGATGTCGGTCTCGAAGTCCATGCAGCTCTTGAAAGGGAATTCTTCCAAGTGGATTCATGAAACCTTCCCCGCTCTGAAGCGTTTTGCTTGGCAGGAAGGATATGGCGGGTTCAGCATCGGAATTTCTGGAATCGACGAAACATGCGCTTATATCCGTGCGCAGGAAGAGCATCATCGCACGCGAACTTTTCGCGAAGAGGTAATCATGTTTCTTCAACGGCACGGTTTAGCGTTCGATAGCGCCATGCTCGACTGAGGTCTTTCGTCCCTGACGGGACTTTCAACGCTTGTGGCAACCGCTCTCCCAGCGCTGAAGCGCTGGGCTATTGTCAGGGGCAAGACACAGATTCCCGGCTCCCGGAAAGGATGCCCGACAACGCCGGCGGCTTTTCGCCGCTCCGCGCGAACGCGCCCGACAAGCCGGGGGGCTTTTCCGTACGGTGGAAAAAGGAGGGGAACATGGGGGTGTCTCTAGTTTTTGGGTGGTTCAGCCTAAAATTGACGGGGAGGTACTTTTTCCCCACCCCTACTACGGGATCTGGCCGGCGAAGTTCGTGAAAATCTTCAGAAAATGCCGAGATTCACAGACTGACACCTTTTTGCCCCCTACTCCGGACTGACTACCATAGCTCCACTCAGCAGAAACCGCTAGCTCTTAGTTGCACATTAAGTAGACATTAATTTCCCCTTTAAAAACAGCTAAGATCGATTAAATGGAAGGTATGGAGAGAGAAATGTTAACGGAGATTGACGCTAAGCTTCGCGCGCTTTTGGCGCTGTCGGCGCTTCAGCTAACTGAGGACAAAATGAAACCACGTAAAATCGAGGAGATTTTGTCCGCGTGCGGTATCAAGCCCGATGAAATCGGCTCTATCACGGGTAAAAACGAGGGGGCAGTACGAAAATCACTGCAGCGGGCAGGAATTCACCTGCGCGCGCCGGAGGTTCGCCGGAAATGACCACCGACGACATAATGCTGCAACGTCTCGATGAGATGGTCTGCTTTCTGGCTATTATTGCCAAGCGGGGCGCCAGGCAGGCCGACTTGATCGCCGAGCTGGGGGACCACGGTCTAACCCCGACGCGGATCGCGCAATTGCTCGGCACCTCCGCGAACGCCGTCAGTGTAACGCTCCATAAGGTGCGGAAAGCTAGAAAGAGCAAAGGATAGCGGTATGGACAACGACCAAACAACTCACGCGAAACTAGACACGATAATCGACCTGCTTCGGAAACAGTTGGCGGTCCAATTGGCGGCGCGCGGCGTTTCGAGGGGAGAGATCGCTAAACGACTTCATGTTGCAAAGGCGACCGCTGTTAAAATGCTGGAAGGAATTAAAACGGAAGAAAAATGAAACCCAAAACGAGAGTAATCGAACCGGATGAGCTTACGCCACGTCAGCTAAGAAGTCGGCTGGACGCAATTGTCCTGCTGTTGGCCGCCCTCAAGTACTCCGAGGGTAACGCCGATTTCGACCGCGGACGTGTAGCAAAGTTACTACATCGCGCAGGATACACCCCGACCGAAATTGCTCATCTTTTCGGAAAGCAAAAGGCAACGGATGTATCGAAATACCTGTATTAAGGGCACTATGAAAAAACTAATTCCCATGATCCGGAAGGAGCAACGCTTAAGGAACTTCAACGAATCAGGAATCTCTTGATGGTGCTCTTAATGAGACAAGGCGCAACGTCTGATGAGCTGGACGTTGCTGTCCGAATGGGAGCCGCCAACATTCGTCGAATTTTGCCCGCGAAAAAACTAAAGAGAATCGTGAAAGAGTGATATTTCCCCCATGACAACTGAGGTCACAGATAGTCCTTCTCACCGCCAAGAAAAGATCGCGAATGCGGCCCGAGTAATTGGTCGGTCCCAGCACCGGCGAGAGGTGTTTGCTGCGGTCTGTTACGGCAAAAAGGGCATTAAATCCATCGAACGCATTCAGCAGAAAACCGGCCTGTCGTACAAACAGGTATTAAATGCGGCCGCTCCGCTTCAACAGGAACGCTTAATTGATGAAGCACCGAAAATTAATGGCCGGATGGCCTACAAGAAGAACGCCTTCTACTCAAGGAACTGCAAGAAGGTTCTCACGCTCGCCGGGGACACTGGGAAGCTTAACAGGTTCCCAACAGCTAATACGCCGCGAATCAGCGCAGTGAAGGTGTCCGTTGTTACAAAACCTCTGGCGAAAAAAGTCGAAGTCCAGCGCATCACCGTGGATGATCTAGACTCATTCTCCAAAGTTCGTAGCGTGCGCGACGGATCGCTCCCGGGTCCGCTTGCCGAAAAGAAATTTAAGGACGGCTTACAGAGTGTCTTAGGCGAAAGGGGAACTTTCACTGACTGGGGCGGAGAGACAGATGATTTGTTCTCCTCTCGGGTGTCATTTCGGGGAAAGAGGCTGGCTGGTGCCTTCGGACTCAAGGGTAAGGGGACTAAGGGGAAGCTTACGCCCAAAAAAATGGGGAAAAATGGAGATCAGATCCAGCGTCTGTTTCGAAGTCCGGCCGACGTCTTTATTGTTCAGTATTGGGGAGAAATAGATTCAAGTGTGTATGACCTAATGAAATCGCTCGCTATCTCTAAATCATTTGCCGAGGGGCGCCGCATTTATTACGGCGTAATCGACGGCCAAGATTCAGAGCGCTTGATCCGCGCTTATCCCGGAAAGTTCAGGTAACCACGTCAGTCCTGCCTCACCCTCGGCAAAAGCGAATCAATTAAGAGGGACGGAAACGGCGTTAGTCGCCTTGCCGCACCGCTTCGGCGAAAGCGATGTCGCCTTCCTTCAGGTCGAATTCGATTTCTGCAGGAGTACCGAAGACGGCGGCTCGCCGGTCGTCGAACTCACCTTCCCACCTGGCGACGACGACGGTGGCGAGGCAGTTGCCGATGAGGTTTACGCAGGTGCGGCCCATGTCCATTAACTCGTCGACGCCGAAGATGACGGCGACGCCGATGGGGCCGAGGCCGGCGGGGAGATAGTTGTTCACGGTAGCTAATAAGATAACTAGCGCGGCGCGCGGAACGCCGGCGACACCTTTCGAGGTTAACATGAAGGTAACCATCATAGTAAGCTGGGCGCCGAAGGTCATGTGCCAGCCCATCGTGGTCTCGGCGGCTTGGGCGATGAAGACGCTGGCCATGGCGAGATATAAGGTCGAGCCGACAAGGTTGAAGCTGTAACCCGTCGGCATGACGAACCCGACGATATGCCGGGGGACGCCGAGGCGTTCCATGGCTTGCATGGCTTTCGGTAACGCGGATTCGCTCGAGGTCGTAGCGAACGCGATCACGGCGGGCTCGCGCACGGCGCGGACAAATTGCCGGAGCGGCACCTTCGCGATAATGATGACCGCGCCGAAGACGAGGACGATGACAATGACGAGCGCGAGATATAGGGACAGGATCAGGTTGCCGAGATTGACGAGGACGCCGAGGCCCTGGGTGGCGACGGTGTGGGCCATGGCGGCGCCGACGCCGATGGGGGCGAACATCATGACGTAGTTAGTGAACTTGAACATGACCTGGGAGAGACTTTCCATCGCGCGGACGATGGGCCGGCCGATGTCGCCGATGGCGGAGAGGGCGAGCGCGAAGAACACGCCGAACACAACGATCTGAAGAACGTCGCCGCGCACCATGGCGTCGATGACGCTGGAGGGGAAGGCGTGGACGATCGTCTCGACGAGCGTCTTGGGATGAGTCGCGCCGATGGTTTTAATGACGTCGGTGTTACTGGTGGCGAGAGTGACGCCGCTGCCGGGCTTGGTGAGATTAACGATGGCGAGCCCGATGAAGAGTGCGGCGGTGGTGACGACTTCGAAGTAGATGAGCGCTTTCGCGCCCATGCGTCCGACTTTTTTTAACGCCCCCCCGCCGGCGATCCCGACGACGATGGTGGAGAAAACGAGCGGCGCGATGATGGATTTGATGAGGTTCAGGAAGATGTCGCGGAGGAAGTAAACGGCGTTCCCCCAATCGGGCCGGAAATAGCCGACCGCGCCGCCGACGATGAGGCCGATGAAGATCTGGGTGGTGAGGGAAGGACGATACCAGGGGCGGCGAGGTGGCGTCTGCGCGGTCATGGTGGAGGAATAGACAGGATTAACAGGATTGAACAGGATTCCAGAAGTGAATTTTGCCGGGATCAGGAATTCCTAATCCAGTAAATCCTGTTAATCCTGTCCTGTTTTTCTTCGGGAACATGCGCTCCATTGGCTGCATGTTCTTAACGCATCTGAGCTGCACGAACTGTGGGCTGCGACATGAATGGGGACAGCTCCAAAACTTGTGCACGAATTGCCAGAAGCCGCTGTTTCCGGTTTACGATCTCGCGGCGGTGGGGCGGGCGCTGAAACGCGAAAATCTCGCGGGGCGGGAGAAATCGTTGTGGCGATATCGCGAAGTGTTGCCGTTGCCGGCAGACGTCGAGCCGGTGTCGTTAGGCGAAGGCGGGACGCCGTTACTGCGCACAAAAAGATTCGGCGACGCCGTTGGCCTAACGAATCTTTGGGTGAAGGATGAAGCGCAGAACCCGACCCAGAGTTTCAAGGCGCGCGGGATGGCGACGGCGGTGTCGATGGCGAAATATCTCGGCGCGACGAAGCTGGCGGTCCCTTCGGCGGGGAACGCGGGTGGCGCGCTGGCGGCCTACGCGGCCCGCGCCGGAATGGAGGCGCACATCTTCATGCCGAGCGATACGCCGCGGGCGAACATCATCGAGTGCCGGGAGCTGGGCGCACACGTGGTGCTGATCGACGGGCTGATCACTGAGTGCGGCGCCGAAATTGCGAAGCGCAAAACGGCGGAAGGTTGGTTCGACATGTCGACGTTGAAGGAGCCGTATCGCGTGGAGGGCAAGAAGACGCTCGGTTACGAGCTGGCGGAACAAATGGAGTGGACGCTGCCGGACGCGATCCTGTATCCGACGGGCGGCGGCACGGGGTTGATCGGGATGTGGAAGGCGTTCGACGAAATGGAGAAGCTGGAATGGATCGGCGCCGCGCGGCCGCGGATGTTTTCGGTGCAGGCGAGCGGTTGTGCGCCGATCGTGCGCGCGTTCGAAGCGGGAGAAAAGTTCGCGGCGGAATTTCCCAACGCGCACACGCTCGCTTCCGGGTTACGCGTGCCGAAAGCGGTCGGCGATTTCCTGATGCTCGATATTTTGCGTAACTCGGGTGGCGGCGGGATCACGGTCGAGGACGAAGCGATGATCGGCGCGACGCGCGAAGTGGGCGCGGCGGAAGGACTCTTCGTCGCGCCAGAAGGGGCCGCGTGTTTCGTTGCGCTGCGGAAGCTTGTAGCGAAGGGCAAAATCGCGGCCGAAGATCGCGTTGTCATATTTAATACCGGGTCGGGGATTAAATATCTCGATTGCTACGACGGGTGATCGCCTGCGGGTGAGAACACCCGCCGCTACACCGGCAAAAAGATTTTTCTGGCGCTTCGGTGGGGCAGCCTGTTAGCAATACCGCCCCCACCAAATTTATGCAGGGAAAACCGCCGCCGAACCAGGCCGCAAAAGGACCGCCATCGTCACCCTCTGGGATGGCGCCGCAATCGCCACCGGGACAAGCTCCGCCATCGCCGCCCGGCGGGTTGCTGGGAAAGGCGCCGCCCGCAGGCGCTGACTTGAAACGAAGAGGTCGTGGCGGCGCGGGCGTGCAGTTGAGCGACGTCGGCTGGGGCAAGATTTTCAAGCTCGGTTGGAAACTGCTGAGCTACTTCAAATTTCTCGCGATCGGCTATTGCCTGATGATGTTGGTACAGAACTGCGTGAATCTCGGCGGCTCGCAGCTCCTCGGAGAAGTAACCAAGGCGCTCAACAGTACCGTGAGGGCACCTGCGCCCGCGCAGGATACAACAGCCACTGCGACGACGACGATCGCCCCATCGAACGCAAACACGCCGTCGAATCCACCCGCACCGCCCGCGGCGCCGAAGAGCCGCCTGATTTTTTTCGCGGTGTTGTGGGCAATTTTCGCGCTCGCCGCATTGGGCATCGGCCTCCCAATGCGAGCCATCTCGACGAAACTCGATATGGCGCTTTCGAACAAACTGCGTAGCCAGCTTTTCGCCCGGATGCTGCGCCAATCGCCGGAGTTTTATCACGACCACGAATCGGGTGAGCTGAATGCGGTGGTGAACCAGTTCACCGTCGAGGCGTCGATGACGCTGCGGCAGGTGAGCGTCGACATGCTGTTGCAGGTGGTAACGCTCGCCATCACAGTCGGCCTCCTCATCTACAACTTCCAGATGGATGGACCGCCGCCGACGATATTTGGCGTGGCGATTCCGCCGGCCGCGATCCCGCTCGCGATCGTCCTCTTCGCGTTCATCTCGCCGTGGATAACGGGCAAACTTTCGAACAAAGTCCGCGACGTCTCGCGCGATATGCAGGGAAAAATGGTCGCGCTCAACAGCCTGGTCACGGGCGCGATGCAATCGCCGGAGGAAATCCAGGCGATGGAGGCCGAGCCGATGTTCGTGGCGAAGCACGACAAGCAACTGCTTTCGCTCCTGAAATCGCGGATCAAAAACACGCTGACCATGGAATACATGGGATTGATCAGCGGTCTGCCGAGCTGGCTCGTGCAGGTGGTGTTGCTCGCGTTCGGGGTGTATACGGCGTATCGCTCCGGCGATGCCGAGGCGGCGGGAAAAGTCGTCGCGATCTTTCTTCTCGCCCCGCAATTGATGGGGCCCATCCAGGCGCTCTCGGTTTATCTCATCATGGCGGGCAGCGCGTGGCCGCGGATCGAGACCGTGAACGAGATGATGGAGTCACGGGCGCGGCGCGAAGAAAAATCCGGCACAGTGAAGGTGCCGTCGGTCGAGCCGACGCTCGCTGCGAAGAACCTGACGTTTTCGTATTCGCCCAGCGCACGAAAAATTTTCGACAACATTTCGTTTGAGATCCCGCCAGGAAAAATCACAGGGTTCGTGGCGCGGATGGGGCAGGGAAAGACGACGTTTTTCAAGCTGGCGTTGCGTTTCTACGATCCGCAGGCAGGCGAAGTGGTGCTCGGCGGGCGGCCGGTCGGCGATTATGCGTCCGACAATCTTTACAATCACATCGCGATGATGTCGCAGTTCCCGGCCTTCTTTTACGACACGCTCCGCGCCAATATGCAGATGGCGAGAGCGAACGCGACGGACGAAGAGATCCGCGCGATTTGCGAGAAGACCGGTGTCTGGAAAATTTTGCAGGCGGGCGTCCAGGGGAATCCGCTCGATGAGGAATTCGCAGCGGCCCGGCGGCTTTCGGGCGGACAAAAGAAGCTGCTCGCGCTGACGCGGTGCCTGCTCCGGAATCCGTCGATCCTGTTCCTCGACGAGCCGACGGTCGGGATGGATAACGTCGAAAAATTTTCGATGCTCGAGATCATTAAGAACGCGCTCAAAGGCCACACGGTAATGGTGGTCGATCACGATCTGCGATGGCTCATGCCGTTCTGCGATTACTTCGTCGTGCTCGACAACGGAAAGATCGCGGAACAAGGCACAGCGCAGGAGTTGCTCCAGCGCGGCGGATTATTTGCCGAACTTTATCACGCAGAGGACGCGAAGCCGGCAGGGGACGACGCCCACACCTCGGCGCCGCCGCCGCAAATGGCCGGGGCAGGGCTCTCGGGAAAAGCGCGGCCGGGGTGATTCGGATGCAAGCGGAACCAATGCGTGGGAAAAAATTCGCAAGAAGCGGAAGGAAACAAGTCTTATCAAAGTTGGCGAGGCAAGGGGAGAAAAAGGTTCTTGAAGCGCCACGAGAGAAAATGAAAATTTGCTGCTGCATCGAGTGATGTGACGGCGAGTCAAAAAGAAACAAAGAAACGAAAGGAAAGTTAGTTATGGCTGACGAAAAAACAGGCAAAAAGCCCTCGGATCAAGGTGGCGGCGGCGCGGAAAAAGGCGCGGATGCCGGAGAAGCGGGCGGTCGTTCGCGACAGCTGCTTTACACATGCTTCAATGACGGCGCCGGGAACTACATCGACCCAAGTTGGAGATGGTTCACCTGCTGGCGTTGCGGCGCGCTGAACTACACCTAAGCAAACAGTTACGCGGAAGAGCAGGGTTCCATGCCCTGCGCTTCCTAGCCTGGCCTCGACAACTCCACGCGGAGGACGAGGTCAGGCAAGGAAGAAATAATATGGCTGGCGAAAAATCGGGCACGAAACCGGAGAAACCCGGCGGTCTTGGGATGGAGAAGGACCCGCCCGCCCCAGTCGAAGCCGCGCCGCGCTCGAAGCGGATGGCTTACATCTGCTGGAACGACGGCGCCTCAAACTTCGTCGAGCCCGGCTGGGAATGGTTCACCTGCTGGCGCTGCGGCTCTCTGGTTTACACCGCGTAAATACCGGCCCCCAGAGAGCGATCTTCAGGCTGATTCTTCGTTCTGGCGCTGACGCGCGGAATTCTCGCCTCCGCCGATCGACGACGCGTCCGCGCAGTTGAATTTCCCTCGACTTTGCGGCGAACCGCCGCATCGTTTTGTTGCCACTAAATTGAAACATTTCGTCCGGATCTGCGTTTACACAGCTGGCACGCCGATCCGCCCCGATTCCTTATTACCACCATGATCCTTCAAAACCGTTTCGCGCTGATCACCTGTCTTCTGTTTGTTTCCTCCATTGTTTTTCTGCACGCCGGCACTCCAGAGGCCGATCTTGGTGTAACAAAGTCGGGCCCGGGGCAGGCGGCGGCGGGCGCTAATATCACTTATACTATCGAGGTCATAAACGGCGGCCCGGACGGCGCGGCCAACGCCACCATGAATGATCCGCTGCCTCCGGAAACGACATTCGTCTCCCTCTCTGCGCCCAACGGCTGGCAATGCACTACTCCCGCCGCGGGTTCGAACGGGACGGTCAATTGCGTCAACAGCAGTTTCCCGGCAGGAGGCGACGATCTCTTCACGCTCGTGGTCAAAATCGATCCCCAGACGCCGGCGGGCACCTTCATTACCAACACGGCGACCGTTAGCACACAGTCCTTGGATCCGAACGACGAAAACAATAGCTCAAGCGCGGCAACTTTTGTTCCCGAGCCGAGCGCAGACCTTGGAGTAACGAAGACGGTCGATTCCGATCAGACGCTGGCCAATTCGAACGTTACCTTCACGATCCAGGTAACGAACTCCGGCCCGGATCCCGCATCGACGGTGGCTTTGAATGACACCCTTCCAGGTGACATGACGTTTGTTTCAGAACAACAAACGTCCGGGCCGACCTGGACGTGTTCCACCCCGAATGTTGGGTCGGGCGGAACCGTCAGTTGTGCCGTGGCCAGTTTGCCGGTCAGCAGCAACAGCACCTTTAGTATCACCGGACATATTCCATCCGGAAAGCCGGCCGGGACCGTTTACGCAAATACGGCCTCCGTTACTTCAGCCAATGATCCGAACTCAGAAAATGATAGTTCCGACGCTTCTACTTCCGTCGTCGCCGCGGCGCCAACACTTACCACCCAGGCATCGGGCCCGGTCTTGTTAGGCGGATCGATCTCGGATACGGCAACGCTCAGCGGCGGATTTTCCGCGACCGGCACGCTCAACTTTTTTGTCTACGGTCCTGATGATTCAACCTGCAGCAGCAGCCCGACGTATATTTCGACCGCCGACGTAGCCGGGGATGGGCAGTACAATTCGGCTCCGTTCGTCCCGAGTGCACCAGGCACCTACCGTTTCGTAGCCAGCTATAGCGGCGATAATAATAACAAGGCGACGGCCAACGCCTGCGGCGATCCAAGCGAGTCGGTGGTGGTCACTGCGCCGACGCCAAGTCCGACTCCGACCGCCACCGCCACGGCTACGGCGACCGCCACGGCTACGGCTACCCCGACTGCTACACCTACGGCCACACCGACCGCGACACCTACAGCGACGCCTTCTCAGGCGATAAACCTCTCCACCAGATTGCGGACCGAGATCGGCGATAAAGTCATGATCGGCGGGTTCATCATCACGGGTAATGTCCCCAAAGCCGTGGTCCTGCGAGGACTCGGGCCCTCCCTGAGCCGTTTTGGACTCACCGATTTGTTACAGGATCCGGTGCTCGAGCTTCGCGGTAATAGCGGCAACCTCATTTACCGAAACGATAACTGGAAGGACACCCAGCGAAGTCTGATCGAAGGCACGCCGTTCCAGCCTACGGACGATCGCGAGTCGGTCATTGTTACCACCTTGCCGCCTACGGCCTACACCATGATTTTGACCGGCAAGAACCAGACGACCGGCATCGGGGCCGTCGAAGTCTACGACAATAATCAGGCTGTCGATTCGCAACTGGCGAACATGAGCACGCGCGGATTTGTCCAGACCCAGGACAAAGTGATGATTGGAGGTTTCACCCTGGGAGTAAGTAACAACCCGACCCGGATTGCGATCCGGGGGCTAGGTCCATCCCTGGCTCAATCGGGCTTAAGCAATGTCCTGGCCGATCCTACCCTGGAGCTGCGTGATGCGAACGGCGCTCTCCTGGTAGCGAACGACGACTGGCAAAGCGATCCAGTGTCAGCTGCGCAGCTAACCGCTAACGGGCTGGCCCTTCCGAATCCGAAGGAAGCAGGCATCTTCACGCTCCTGCCCGGTGGCCAGTTCACCGCCATCCTTGCCGGCAAGAACGGCGGCATAGGAGTCGGTTTGGTGGAGATTTATAACGTAAGGTAGCCAGACGTCTTTCCACCTTAGTGGAGGTTATAAACTTCTACGAGAGCCACGCCAGTGCCACCATTCTGCCCCCTTACCACGGCCGTGTAAGGGCCGGGAGAAAGCGTGGTCACGATCGCTGATTCCAAATCATTCGCCGGCGGAATCGTGGTAGCTTTCACCGCGCTTTCCTGGGATTGCTGGGTCTGATCGTTGACTTTCCAATTATCATTGGTCGCGATGGTGCCGCCGTTGCCGTCGTGAAGCTCCAGGGTCGGATCCGGCAACGCGCCTTGGAGCCCAGAGCTGGCGAGTGATGGGCCCACGGCGCGGATCAGCACGGTAGCTTTTCCATCGGCGTTGTTTCCTCCGACAATCAAGCCGCCGATCATGACATTGTCATTCGTTTCCACAAATCCTCGGCTACTGATGTTGGCCAGCTCGGAGTTCGCTGCCTGGCCCAGGTCGTACACTTCTACGACCCCGATGCCGGTTCCGCCGTTCTTTCCTGAGAGGATGGCCGTGTAGCTTCCTGGACTTAACGTAGTGACAATGGCGGATTCCAGATCGTTCGCCGGAGGGATGGTCGTGGCTACTACCTCTGCCTGCTGGCTTGTCCCGTCGGAACGGGTTTTCCAATCATCGTTCGTGGCCAGGGTTGCGTTGCCCTGATGCAATTCTAAAACAGGATCGGATAGGACGGCGCCGATCCCATTAAGTGACGGTCCTATCCCCCGGATAATCATCTTTTTCGGTTCAGTCCCGCTAACAATGAAGCCAGCGATGAGAGTTTTGTCGCCGGTCTGGACGCGCATCCGGGTCGAGATGTTGAGTAAGTGCAAAGGGGGCGGCGCCACCCGAACATAATAGATGTCCTCCTCGCCGTTGAACGTCGCGGAGTAAGCCACGTTACCTCCCGCTATGTCCGAAACGATGGTGAGATAATCGCCGATCTTGTTCTGGTTAGGATAACCGAGAAAAGGATTGAATGGATCGCTCACGGCAACATTGGGCGACCAACTGTTGCCTCCGTCGAGGCTGTAGGAGTAGAAGAGCTGGGAATCGGTGTTGTTCGCGGCATTGCGAGTATCGAGCCAGACTGCGTCGAGCCGTCCGTGGGGTGCGACCGAGAGAGTGCCAAACCAGTGCCATTTGCTGTGGTTAACAGGATCGTCGTTTATCCGGCGCGGTGAACTAAAGGTGAGTCCGCCGTCGGTGCTGCGGACAAACATCACGTCGCTTCCGGTAGTAGCTCCTCCAGGCCGAACGCTGGCCAACATGTAGATATTGTTATTCGTAGAGGCCCCCGAGCGGTCCGCGGCCAGAAAGATCTGGCCTACCAGGCCCTCGGGATTAATGAATTCGCCGCCGATAACCTGTCCTCCGAGACTTACGTTTGCAATTTGATCAAAGCTCGGCGTGACCGCGCCATTCCTGGCGTTACTCGAGCGCAGGCACCACACCTGGCCGGTATTCAAATTGACTCCGCCAATGAACAGATTGCCGTTCGCATCCACGTCGGGGGTTCCCCAGGCAGGAGAGTTTGGAAGGAAAATTGGATTCGTCCAGATGGAACCTCCATTGATAGACCGGCTGAACTGCCTACCGCCATAGTTATTGCCGGCTGTGCTCCAGCATTGGTACTGGAAGCCATGACCGCTGCTGTTGGTGTTATCGATGGTGAACCATTGCTTGTCGCCGCCGGTTGCTTGTCCGAGGTTAGTCCAGGACTGGCCGCCATCGAGCGAGCGCCACATATTGTCGAAGAATGTCGTCAGAAGACTGAGGTAGAAGAAATTGCCCAGCTCGTTCGACGATAAGACGGGATCGCTCCGGAAGACATTGTTCTCCAGCACGCCGGGAAAAGTCCAGGAGACACCGCTATTACTGGTGAACCCCCAACCGGCCTGGCGAAAGTTTGAGCTGACGCTATCGAATTGCCTCCAGCCTATCACCATCTTGTTGCGATCGGTCGGGTCTACCGAGATCGATGGCTCGTTGGCCGCGTCACCCGTGATGTTCTGGCCGTTGGCGTCGACGTTCACCTGGTAACTCGTGAAAGGACCGTGCTGCGAGATCATGCCAGCCGAGACGCCGGTCCCCCAGATGAACATGGGAGGGTCGCCGTAGCGTTCAAGCTCCTCGGTGGGGAGAGGCTTGAGGGCGATCGCCTGGCCGAAAGCAATGCTGGCTCCCAGCGAGAGAACCAAGCTAAGAAGAAGCTTCGCCTTTAACACCCTATGGCACCTTAATCGCAATCACGATTCCGGACAAAGGAAACTATTGGCCGAGATCGTAGACCTCTACCAAACCTATTCCGGTGCTGTTATTCTCGCCCGCCAGTAAAGCTGTGTAACGGCCTGGCGGCAGGGTGACTGCTATCCCGGATTCCAGTTTATTGGAAGGCGCCAGACCTGCCGCCATTAACTTCGCGGCCTGGACTGGGTCATCCTGCCAGTCGTTGTTAGTGGCAAGCAGAACTCCGTCGCCATCGCGCAGCTCCAAGGTGGGATTAGGCAAAGGATTGTTCACACCTGAAGAAGCGAGACTGGGACCGAGACCCCGAATCACGATACGGTCTGCACCGTTCTGGTTTCCAAGGATGAATCCGGCGATCGTAATATCGGCGCCGGTCTGGACAAAAGCGCGCGTGCTGATATTTGCCAGTTTTCCGGCTGGCTGGTTGAGATCGTAAACCTCTACCAGCGCGACCCCGGTCCCGCCGTTGTTCCCTCTCACAATTGCCGTGTAATTTCCAGGCGTCAGCGTAGTGTCGATGGCGGATTCCAGGTCGTTCACGGGTGGAATGCCTGTCGCCTTGATGCTTTCCTCCTGAGTATCTCGCCAGTTGTTGTTCGTAGCGAACGGGAAGGGATTGGAGTGGTAAAGCTCGAGCACAGGATCGGCAAGGGCGTTCGGCACTCCCGCTTGGGTGAGCGAAGGCCCTATGGCCCGGATGAGGACGTGTTTGGGAGTGACCCCGGTGATGATGAAGCCGCCGATGCCGACATTATCGCCTTTCTCCACGCGCATCCTGGTGGAGAGATTGATCGGTTGAGCCGGGATAGCTGTCGGGGTAGCAGTTGGAGTAGCAGTAGCGGTCGGCGTGGAAGTAGGAGTGGCTGTCGCTGTAGGTGTAGATGTAGGTGTCGAGGTGGCTGTCGCCGTGGGACTGGGACTCGGCGTTGGAGTCGGAGTCGGTGCGACCACGCTTTGACTTGTGGTAGAGCTACTCAAGGCCGACAGGGTATCGGATTGATAGGTGGCGGTGATCGTGTGGCTGCCCAGGCTCAAGTTTGAAGTGCTAAAGGAGGCGCTCCCGTTACTTAAAGAAATCTGGGCCAGGGGACTCGGTCCTTCCTGGAACGTAACCATGCCGGTGGGGGTGACCGATCCGCCCGTGACCGTGGCCGTAAACGAGACCGATTGCCCGATGGCCGAGGGATTGGGAGATGAAGTCAGCGTCGTAGTCGTCGCGAAAGCATGGATTTTTTGGAGAAGCGCGGCGTTGCCGGTGGGGAAGTTCGCGCCGCCGCTGTAACTGGCAGTGATGAGATGGTTGCCGAGGGAGCCGTTTCCCGCCGCAAGGCCCGAAGTCGTAACCGAGGCCTGGCCGTTCCCGTCCAGCGGAACATTAGTAGCCAGGGTAGTGCTGATAGGTGTGAGGTCCTGGTAAGTGAAATCCACAAACGTGACGGTGCCGGAAGGCGTGGGTGCCGGTGAGGCTGGGTTTGAAACTGTGGCCGTGAAGGTCACAGGGGCGCCCGTAACAAAGGTGCGAACATCCGGCGCGCTGGTGGCGAGAGTTACGTTAACGCCCACGAGAGGGCCCAGGGCAAACAGCGTTCCGCCATTAAGCGTGTAAACGGTTCCATCGGGCCCAATCAGACTGGGCACGTAAGGCTCGCCGATACCTGCGGTGAGCGTCACCGCCTGGGCAAACGAATTCGTCGCGACATTCCAACGATAAAGCCGGCCGTCTTCGTTTGGGACGAAGATGCTATTGGTCGCCGGGTTTACCGCGGCGGTGTTGATGCACCACTCCCGCACGGCGTAAGGTAACTGCGGCGAATAGTTCTCATCGTCCGGGGTAGGGCCAATGAGGGTGAGCACTTCACGCATTTCGACAAAGCCGGGTGCGGAGGAATGCGGATCGATCTGGGTAGCGTTTGGATCGAGCAGCGCGACCCGGTTCACGCCGTCGCCGTCGCTCCCGCTAAACGCGTAGTTGTTGTATTTACAGAAAAGAAGATAGGAAGAACTGCCCTGGTAAGAAGGCACCATCGAAGCCGGCACGATCGCGGCCGTATAATCCCAGCCGAATGCGCCGGAAAGTTTCTGAGTAGCTAGATCACTGCTGAAACGGAGAAGGAATCCGCGAAAGCCGTCTCCCGGATTACCCAGGATCCCAAAGTAAACATCGTTATCCGGCGCGACGGTAGGTGAGGCGGTGCTATCGTCCGTAACTGTAGCCGGGTTGTTATTGCGCGGGTCGCTCAACGCGACGCGGTACTTGGTCGCGAGTGTCGTACTATTCAGGCCGAGGAGATAGGAAGCGGAGGTGGCGCTGGACTTGGCCACCACATAAAGAGTCGCTTCATCATTGCTCAGCGCCGGTGCGGAATTATGCGAGTCTCGGTTGATGCTGCCATCGTTCGCGGCGGGTCCTGCCAGGACATAGGTCCCGTTGCCGTTGGCATCGATCCGGGCGAATCCACTTTGGGTCGTGTTTAAAGGCGCCGGCGCCGTGCCTTGAACGCGGAATCCGAAAAAGACGTTGCCGCTGGTGTCCGGCGTCAGCGGCGTGTTAATGAAAATAGTGGAGTTGTAAGCGGTGGCATTCCCGAGGTAGTTCGCGAGCGTGGTGTAGAACACTTCCTGCACCGGTGGACCGTGGGCGGCGGAATCCGGGTTATCGATGTGGTAAACCGTGCCGCCGGCTCCGGCATAGTAGAGACGAGTCCCGAAAGCGCCGGTCGTTAGACAAGGGTTGTAAACCGGGATCCAACTATGGGCCGGCAGGATGTAGTCGGTGGCCACCGAATACTTCGCCGCGCCGGTGGTCCCATCGAAAGCATCAACCCGGAACGCATCCCCGGCTATCTTCACTGGGGCGAGGACAGTGTTGGCCGCAGTCACCAGCGGAGCGCCGTAATGCGCGAGCGAGCCGGTGTTATTAAAATCGATCGTCGCCGACCAGCGAATCCGATTGAGACTTGGCACGGCTGGCTGGTAGACCGCCGTGTGTTGGGCGTTGCCGGCAAAGGAAGGAACGCTCCCGGCCGGAATGGAAACACTCGGCGTGCGGCCCCTGTCTCCGCCTAAGAGCAGGAGCGGCAGGACCGCGATCCCGAACCCAAGCGAAAATTTCCCAAGCCGTATCCTCATATTGATTACCAGCCCCTGCGGCCTCGATTTTGAGACGTGACAACTTAAGGAGGCGTCTCGTCGATTCAAGCCACGCACGCGCGTCTGGTGAAACTGTGTGTTGGACGTCCCGCGTCGCATATTGGACAATCCGTTCCGGCAACGTCCCCGTAGTTCAACGGATAGAACGAGGGTTTCCTAAACCTTAAATGCGAGTTCGATTCTCGCCGGGGACATGGCAATTGCGGATCGCGGATTGCGGAAACCGGAAAGGTTACTGGACGGTGGTTTTGCTTGTTTCAGGCCGCCCCGGCGGATAATCCAAGAAAGCGACTCGCGGCGTGACGCGCAGTGCTTCGCGAAATTATGCACGCACGAATTTTTCTTGTTCGTCATGGAGCCACTGTGCTGACGGCGGAAGATCGTTTCGCTGGCGCGACAGATGTCGAGCTTTCCGATGAAGGGCGGGAGCAGGTGCGGCGGCTGGCGGATCGCTTGAGCGGCGAAAAGATCACCGCGATCTACGCTTCGCCTTTGGGAAGGACCGTGGAGACGGCGCAAATCCTCGCTAAGCCGCACAGCCTGGAAGTGCAAACACGCGACGGCTTGCGTGAGATTTCGCACGGGCGGTGGGAACAGATGACGCGCAAGGAAGTGGAGAAAGCTTTTCCGGAGGAAGCGGCGGCGTGGGAAAAAGATCCGTACACGTTTGCGCCTGTCGGCGGCGAGAGCGGACTCGCCGTAACGGCGCGGGCATTGCCGGTTTTGATGGATATTGTGCGCGAGCACGCGGCGGACAATGTCCTTATCGTTTCGCACAAGGCGACGATCCGGCTTCTCCTCAGCTCGCTCATCGGATTCGATCCGCGGCGTTACCGCGACACCCTCGATCAAAATCCGGCGGCGCTGAACATCGTCGATTTCAGGGACGCGGTGAGCGCGCGGCTGACGCTTTTCAACGATACCTCGCACTACGCCGCGGCCGGCCTGGCGATTCCGGCGGTGCCCACCGCCCGTCTCTCGAAGGCCTGGGACGATGAGCGGAAGTAGGGTGAGAATGGATCCGCCTTCGCCAAGGCTACGGCGGACAAGGGATTGAGGATGGCGAGCAGAGGCTCGGCTTGCGCGGGCCCGCGGATTGGCGAGATTCGCCGCCGCTCGCATGCTCACGATTTCCCAGGTCACCAAAGCTTTTGCCGGTCGCGTCCTTTTTGAAGAGGCGTCGCTCCAGGTAAATCGGGGCGATCGCGTGGGCCTGGTCGGGCCCAACGGCGCGGGGAAATCGACGCTGTTCGCTCTTATCCTTGGAGAAGCGTCGCCGGATGAAGGTAAAATTTCCCTCGAGAAATCCGCCACCGTTGGATTCCTGCCGCAGGAACATGCGCCGGCCGGGGACGAGACGGTGCTCGAGCTCGCGTGCGCGGTCTCGCCCGAATTGATCAAGGCGCAACGCATCCTGAAAACGACGCCGGAAGATTCCGCCGAACATCATGAGGCGCTCCATCTCTTTGATGAGCATGGCGGCTGGCAGCTCGAGCCCAAGGCCAAGCGCATTCTTGCGGGCCTCGCCTTTCGCGAATCGGATTTCGATCGGCCGGCGCGAACCCTGAGCGGCGGCTGGGTCATGCGCGCGCATCTGGCGCGGTTGCTCGTGCAGGAACCGGAGCTTCTCCTTCTCGACGAACCGACCAACCACCTCGATCTCGAATCGCTGGTCTGGTTCCAGGATTACCTAACGAACTATCCCGGCGCGATCCTGATGATCTCGCACGATCGCGAATTCCTGAATCAACTCGTCGGTTCCATCGTCGAGATCGCGCATCGCCGGTTGAACCGGTATCGCGGAAACTGGGACAGCTACGTCGAACAAAAGGCGGCTCGCGAAGAACAACAGCTCGCGGCTTACAAGAACCAGCAGCGCGAGATCGCGTCGCTCCAGCAATTTGCCGATCGCTTTCGCGCCAAGGCGAGCAAGGCTTCGCAAGCCCAGAGCAAACTCAAGCAGATCGACCGGATGGAGAAAATCGAGGCGCCGGTCGCGCGCGAAAAAACGGTCCACTTCCGTTTCCCGCAGCCGCCGCGCAGCGGACATCGCGTGATCACTTTGAAAAACGTGGACCACGCTTACGGCGATCTGGTCGTCTATCGCGATTTGAATTTCGAAGCGGAAAGGGGCCAGCGCATTGTCCTGGTGGGCCCGAACGGCGCCGGCAAATCGACTTTGTTGAAGCTGCTCGCTGGAGTGTTGCCGGTGCAGAGCGGAGTTCGCGATCTGGGGCACAACGTCAAGGTCGGCTACTTCTCCCAGTATCGAGTCGACATGCTCGACCCGATGCAGACCGTTCTTGAGACCGCGCGCGACATGCCGAATCCGGTTTCGGAACAGGTGGCGCGCACTGTCCTCGGCTCATTCCTTTTTCGCGGCGACGACGTCTTTAAGACCACCGCCGTCCTGAGTGGCGGCGAGAAGACCCGCCTGGCGCTCGTCCGGCTGCTCCTCGATCCACCGAACCTGCTCTTGATGGATGAACCGACAACGCATCTCGATGTCGGCAGCATCGACGCCTTGATCGGCGCGCTCGGGCAGTATGAAGGCACGCTCATTTTCATCAGCCACGACGTTTACTTCATCCGGGCCGTGGCGAAAACCGTCCTCCACATCAGCGCCGGCAAGCTGACGCCTTACGCCGGCGATTACGATTATTACCTGGATAAATCCCGAGCCACTTCAGCCCGGGCCGCACTCACTGTAGCCGGGACCGGCGATCCCGGCCGAAACGGGAATGCCGCCAAGACCGGGATCGCCGATCCCAGCTCCAACAAACCGGGCTTGCGCGAATCTCGGGAGGAACGCCGGGTTGCTTCAGAGCAACGGAAGGCGGAAGCGAAGCTCAAGCGCGACCAGGAAAAGAAGATCCGCGACCTGGAAATGCAAATCCTGAAACTCGAAGGCCGGCAGAAAGAGCTGACCGAAGAACTGGAAAAGCCCGAGACCTACGAGCGCGGCGGCGCCGCGACGCAATTCAATCGCGAATTGCAGGCCGTCACGGACGACTTGGAGCGCGTGACCGCCGACTGGGAAAAACTGGGCGAACATCAAGTAGCGTAGAAGGTATTGCCTATGCCCTTCCGCATCATCGCCGCCGATCACACTGGCATCACCGTGTCGAACCTCGAACGCTCGCTCGCCTTCTGGCGTGATGTTCTCGGGTTCGAGCTTTCGCATCGGGCGCATCAGACCGGCGAGCTGGCGGCGAAGATCACCGGCGTGGCCGGCGCCGAGATTCTGATCGCGGTCGTCAAAGCGCCGGGGCACAAAATCGAGCTGCTCGAATATCGAGCGCCGGCGGATCGCAAACATCTCCAGCCGAGACCGTGCGACGTCGGTTCCGTCCATGTCGCGCTGATGGTTGATGATCTCGATGCAGTCCTGGAAACTATCGGCGCCTCGGGCTGGAAAGCCGCGGGCAAACCGCAAACTCTGACCGTGGGCCCGAACGCTGGCAAACGCGTGATCTACGTCCGCGATCCGGACGGCACCACCATCGAGTTCATGGAGCCGCCGACGCAGAATTAGACAAGATTAACAGGATTTACCGGATTAAGATCGGTGATGCAGTTTTCTGCCGATGAGAATTTTGCGCTGCGGCTTGACGGTGAAGATCCGCTCCGATCTTTCCGCGGAAAATTTCATCTGCCCGCCGGCGAGAATGGCCAGCCGCTGATTTATTTCGCCGGCAATTCTCTCGGCCTGATGCCGAAGTCTGCGCGCAGGATCGTCGAGCAGGAACTGGATGATTGGGCGCAGCTCGGGGTTGATGCGCACTTAGATGCCGAGACGCCCTGGTATTCCTACCACCAGACGTTGCGCGAACCGATGGCGCGACTGGTCGGCGCGCAACCGGTCGAAGTCATCTGCATGAACAGCCTCACGGTGAACCTGCACCTGATGATGGCGACATTCTATCGGCCAACGAAATCGCGTTTCAAAATCCTGATGGAAGATCCCGCGTTTCCTTCCGACACCTACGCGATCAAGACCCAGATCGTTCATCACGGGCTCGATCCGAAAGAGGCGTTGCTCCTGGCGCGGTCGCGCGAAGGCGAATTCACTGTCCGGACCGAAGAGATCATCGACCTGATTGAGAAGAATGCCGAGACCCTCGCGGTGGTGTTGATCGGCGCCGTGAACTTTTTCACCGGACAATTATTCGACGTTCCGGCGATCGCCGCCGTCGCGCGGAAACACGGCATCGCGGTCGGCGTGGATCTCGCGCATGCCGTCGGCAACGTTCCGCTCTCGTTGCACGAATGGAACGTCGATTTCGCCGTCTGGTGTTCCTACAAATATTTAAACGCCGGTCCGGGAGCGGTGGCCGGCGCTTTCGTGCACGAGCGCCACGCCACCAATAAGAATCTGCCGCGGCTCGCCGGCTGGTTCGGCAACGATCCGAACACGCGTTTCCGAATGCATCTCGAGCCGGAGTTCATACCGGTCGCGTCCGCGGACGGTTGGCAGATCAGCAACCCACCCATTTTCTCGATGGCGCCGCTCCGCGCATCGCTCGCCGTTTTCGACGAAGCGGGCGGAATGGAGCGGCTGTGCGAAAAATCGAGGAAGCTGACGGGCTATCTCGAGTTTCTCCTGAAGCAGGCCGGTTCCGAACGCTTCACGATCATTACGCCTAACGACACCGAGGCGCGGGGTTGCCAGCTCTCGATCCTGGTGCATGAACATCCGAAAGAGCTGCACCAGAAACTCGAAGCCGCCGGCGTGAAAGCCGATTTCCGCGAACCGAACGTCATCCGCGCCGCGCCCACGCCGCTCTACAATACCTTTCACGACGTCTGGCGTTTCGCGCAGATTCTCAGCGCGCATCAGTGACGAGCGAGACATCGACGGAAGAGCGGATCGCCGCCCAACTGCGCGGCTTCGGTCTGCTCGGGATTCTGTCGATCCTGATCATTCTCGCCGGGAATTTTCTCTTTCTTCCGCTCAGCGCCATTCTTGTGCTGGGGTGGGCGTCGCTCTCCCGCACGCCGTGGCGCGAGATCGGTTATGTGCGACCGCGGAGTTGGACGCGCACTCTCGTCACCGGCATCGTTTTCGGCGGCGCCTTTAAGTTCTTGATGAAGGCGATCGTGATGCCGCTGCTCGGCGCGCCTCCGATTAATCAAGCCTACCATTGGGTCACCGGAAACGCAGCGGCGCTTCCGTTCATGTTCTATCTCCTGATCGTTGGCGCCGGATTCGGAGAGGAAACGGTTTATCGGGGCTGGATGTTCGAACGCCTCGGCAAGCTCTTTGGGACGAGTGTATGGGCCCGGACCTCAATCGTCGCGCTCACCTCCGTCGTTTTTGCTCTGGCCCACTATTTCGACCAGGGAATTCCGGGCGTTGAGCAGGCCTTTGTTTCTGGTCTTGTTTTTGGCACGATCTTCGCCCGCACCGGCCGAATCTTTGTCTTAATGGTAGCCCATGCCGCCTTCGATCTCACCGCGCTCGCGATGATTTACTGGGACTGCGAAACCGCGGTCGCCCATTTTTTCCTCAAATGACGACGCGGTCGTGAGGAAATTATTCCTTCGTCTCGATCAGTTCCTTCACGCAGCCGATCAGTTCTTGGATCGGAAAGGGTTTGATCAGGTGTTTCAGGCGACGCGCGCTGAGGAATTCCCTGATGTTCGAATCCGCCGCAAAGCCGGTGATAAAGATAAAGCGATTCGCGAGGGACGGACGCAGCTTTTTGGCTTGAACGTAAAATTCATCGCCACGCAAACGCGGCATCATGACGTCGCAAATTACCGCGTCATATTCATGAATCTTCACTTTGAGGAGCGCCTCCTCCCCATCGAAGGCCACGTCGACAAGATAGTTTTCGTCCCGCAAAATCCATTGCAAAGCTGAGGTGAGCTGCTTGTCGTCGTCCACCACGAGGACGGCTTTGAGAGCGAGCGGATGTGATCGGCTTGGGGTTTCTTCGGCCATGATAAAAGTGGTTGTGGGTTTAGCAGCAGTAATGCCGCGGGCGCCGCTTTGCGAATGTCAGATTCGGCCGCGGCGCAGTTAACCATTCCTTTTCGAGCAGATTTGCGCTAATCACCAACCCATCCTTATGAAATATGTCATCGTCATCACCCGTATTCTTCTCGGCCTCGTTTTCGTCGTCTTCGGGTCGAATGCTTTCCTGAAATTCATGCCGGTTCCCGAAATGCATGGCCAAGCCGGCGCTTTCATGACCGCCCTGATGAGCAGCGGCTACATGTATGTGATCGCGGTCCTGCAGATTCTGGGCGGCCTGTGTCTGCTCCTCGGCGCGCGCTTCGTTCCGCTTGGCCTGACTCTCCTGGGCCCGGTGATCGTAAACATCGTCCTCTATCACGTGTTTCTCGATCCGCAGGGCATCCCGGTTGCCATCGCCGTCTCCGCTCTCGCTCTCTTTCTTCTCTGGGTTTATCGCTTCAAGTTCCCGGCGATATTTCAGCCGTGACATCGTGAGATGAGGTCACGAGTTATTAGTTATCGATTATTGGTGCGCATTCATCCGGCCCAATAACTAATAACAGATAACCAATAACTCTTTCATCTCTTCGCTTTCAGGCCGCGCACGTATTCCAGCTCCGCTGCCGCCTTTGTGTCGTTCGGATTTTCCTTGAGACACTGCTCATACTTTTTCTCGGCTTCATCCAGCTGGCCGAGCTCGACGAGAACGTAGCCCAGGCCGCGACGCGCGAGGCCCAGTTCGGCAGCCTTGAGATCATCGGGCGACAACCCCGCATGCTCCTCCGCCGTCTCGAAAGTTTTCTTCGCTTCTCGCCAATTCTTCTCAAGCTTGTAAACGCTGCCCAGTTCCGAAAGATACAACGAGCTCCAGGGCGAAAGTTCCAGCGCCAGCTTGAGCGTCGATTTCGCCTCCGCAATGCGACCGAGCTCCTGCAGCGCGTAGCCCTTCAGGAAATACGCGCTCGCCCAGGTGCTCGAGAGAACGATCGCGTTTTTCTTTCCTTTTTCGAACTTGCCCTTGTCCATCTCCGCCGCGGCCTGGAGCAAATAGCCGAGCGTCTCGGCCGAGCTTCGGGCGCAATAGACCTTTTCCTTGCTGTTCCCATAATGCGCCTTGAAGAGCGCGATCACTTTTTCGCATTTCTCAATGCCAGCTTGCGGCTGTTTCCGATCGATCAGCGCCCGCGCTTCCTCCAACAGCTTCGGTAGCCCCGGATCTTTGTCCGGGTCTGCCGCCGCCGCTCTCGAATTGTCGACGATGCCAATCAGCAAAACGAAACCGAGGAGAACTCGAAATCTGGGAGTCACGCGTTGATCCATTTGGACAGAATTTACCAGATTAAGGCCGATTAGGTTTAGAAAAATCCAGATAATCCTGTTAATCCTGTCCACGTTTTCTGATGGCTACGAAGTTTGTGCTAGTCGGCAGTGGGCTCGCGGGCGGATTGCTCGCGGCGTATTTGGGCCGGCGCGGCCACGAGGTCGAGCTTTACGAGCGCCGGGCCGATCCGCGCGCGGGGAATTTCGTGGGCGGCCGCTCGATCAATCTTGCGCTCTCGACCCGCGGGATTCATGCGCTCGAGCAGCTCGGCATCGCGGAGGAAGTCCTTCAGCACGCCATTCCCATGCCCGGCCGCATGATTCACGACAAGTCGGGCGAGCTCCACTTTTCGCCCTACGATCGCGACCCGCGGAAGCACATTAACTCCATCGGCCGCGCCGCGCTCAACACGACCGTGATCGAAGCCGCGTTGCGTTATCCAAACGTTTCAGTCCACTTCAATCATCGCTGCACCGAGGTCGATCTCGATTCCGCCACCGCGCGATTCGAATCCTCTCAACCCCTCAACCCCTCAACCTCTCAACGCGTCGCCGCCCGCGGCGACGCCATCATCGGCGTCGATGGCGCATTCTCCGTCGTCCGCCAGTCCATGCAACGCCAGCTCCCGCAATTCCAGTACGACGAGAGTTATCTCGCGCACGGCTACAAGGAGCTGACGATTCCACCCGCGCCCGACGGTTCGTGGCGCATGGAGAAAAACGCCCTCCACATCTGGCCCCGCAAAAGTTTCATGATGATCGCCCTCCCCAATCCCGACGGCTCGTTCACCTGCACCCTCTTCTGGGAATTCAAAGGACCGCGCAGCTTCGAGACCGCCACGACCGATGTCGCCGTCCGCCGTTTCTTCGAGGAAGAATTTGCGGATGCCGTGCCGCTGATGCCGACGCTCGTCGAAGATTTCCGGGAGAACCCGACGGGATCGCTGGTCACGATCCGTTGCGCGCCCTGGTTCTACAAAGACAAGCTCGCGCTCGTCGGCGACGCCGCCCACGCCGTCGTCCCATTCTATGGGCAGGGAATGAACGCCGCCTTCGAAGATTGCGTCGTGCTCGATGAATGCCTGGCCGCGTTCCCGAATAATCGAGAAAGCGCCTTCGCGGAATATTTTCAGCGCCGAAAAGAGAACGCCGACGCGCTCGCCGATCTGGCCGTCGCAAATTTCATCGAGATGCGCGACAAGACCGCGTCGAAAACTTTTCGCGCGAAGAAGAAACTCGACCATTGGCTGGAAGCCGCGCTCCCCGGCATTTACCTGCCGCTTTATACGATGGTCACCTTCACGCGCATGCCCTACTCCGAAGCGGCGCGCCGCGCGCGTGTCCAAGATGCGATCGTTTATAGCGTACTCAGCATTTTGTTTTTGCTGCTCGCGCTCTTTGCGGCGCGGCTCATCTAGGCTCGGAGGGATGTGCTTCCGCACGTCCCATTCTTTCGTGATTGCCGCATCCACCACAAAGTGGGACGTGCAGAAGCACGTCCCTCCGATACACTGCCGCGCATGAGCACTGACGTCGCACAGCTGGCCGCCGACCGTTATGAAATCGCCGACGCTCTCCATCGCTACGCCTTCGGCCTCGACCACGGCGACGCCGATTCGCTCGCGTCGGCGCTGACCGAAGATTGCGTTTTCGATTTCACGCCTGCCGGCAAAAAGCTGAAGCTCGATTTCTCGAAGCTCAAGGGTCGCCAGGCGATCCTCGATGGTGTGCTCCCTCTCATCGGCCCGCTCGATACCAGCCACACTGCGAGCAATCTTCAAATCGAGATCAGCGACGATTCCGCCACGCTCTCCGCCTACGTGATGTCGCAACACTTCATGCCGCGCGAAGGTTCCCGGCGCGCCTCCGAGAACGCGCTCCTGATGAATCGCTACGATTGCGACCTGGTCCGCGACGGTCCGAAATGGCGCTTCAAACGCATCACCATCGACAACGCCTGGTGCCAGGGCGACCCCGAAATCCTAAACGCCCTCGCTACCTACCGCGCCCTGACGTCAAAACCAAAGCCCTCGAAATAGCCCGATACACGCACGGGAATCATCGCCATTGAAAGCCATCTTGATTTCGCTTGTGCATGTGATCGCTGCCACCGCCGTCTATCGATATCTCATCACCGGCGGGTGGCTGACAAACCATTACAGGCTCAACGATCCCAACATCGTCAATCTCGCGCTGGCGATCTTCGAGCCGATCGCAGTCATGAGCGTGATCGCATTCTGGATTTGGCGCACAGCTTCTCTCCGTCGGCTCATCTCGATCCTGTTTGTGATCCAGATCCTGATCGGCGCCGGGTTTTTGCTTTTCTTTCTATTCTTTGCCCTCACCTGGCATCCGAAAATGATGTGACCCTCCTTGAAGGTTGGCAACGAAGCGTGGACTGATAGCTTGCGTTGCCCTTCGCTAAAAATGGAAACGCTCGACCATCTTTTCGATAAAAACCGTGCGTGGTCGGAAGGGATCCGGCAGGTGAAGCCGGAGTTTTTTCTGGAGTTGTCGCGACAGCAGTCGCCGAAGTATCTCTGGATCGGTTGCTCGGATAGCCGGGTGCCGGCGAACCAGATCGTGGGGCTCGCGCCGGGGGAATTGTTCGTCCATCGCAACCTCGCTAATCTCGTTGTGCACACGGACCTGAATTGTTTGTCGGTGATGCAGTTCGCCGTCGACATTCTGAAGGTGCGCCACATCATCGTGTGCGGGCATTACGGCTGCAGCGGCGTGAGCGCGGCGCTCCGGCGCGAACGGCTGGGGCTGAGTGACAATTGGCTGCGCCATGTCCAGGATGTTCGGGAGAAACACAAGAAAGTGCTGGCGAGTTTTCCGGAGACGGAAGCGGTCGATCGGCTGTGTGAGCTAAACGTTTTGGAGCAGGTGAACAATGTTTGCTGCACAACGATCGCCCAGGACGCGTGGGAGCGTGGCCAGGAATTGGCCGTGCACGGCTGGGTCTACGGGCTCCATGGTGGTTTGCTGAAGGACCTGAACGTGACGGTGGATGGGGCGGGAAAGTAGGAAGTAGAAAGTAGAAAGTAGGAAACGCGGAGGTCGGGGTAAACGGGATTGTGTTAGGGACGCGGGCTCACTAACGTCGCGACATTATGAGCGAGACATATGTTCCACTGATTAGTTCCGGCACGGCGGGGCCACTCGGCGTGCTGCATCTGCCGCGGCTTTGGCAGAAGGTTTCATTGGAAGCAGCGGGCAAACTGGCCGCCGGCTATCCCGGGATCGGACGGGGGTTCGATGCCATGACGTGCGCGGCCCTCGGGCTCGAAGAGCAGGCGGTGAAGGATTTCATCAAGCAGAACAAGCCGACGTATCCGCAGTTCGAAGCCTGGGTGAAGAAGAACGCGAAGTCACTCACGCCGGAAGCGGTCGAGAAGCACAACGCGGCGGTGCGCGGTTACATTCACGATGACGAGACGCGGAAGGAGATCGTCGGTGCGTGCGGGATTCCGGATGACGTCTCAGCGCCCAAGGATGCGGTGAACCTGAATAACCTCGACGATTGGTATGAGTTTCATCAGGCGGTGTTGAAGAAGTGACCAGTGACGAGTGACAAGTGACCAGATAGGAGGGGGAAAACGATGCCGAAATATGTAATTGAACGGGAGATTCCGGAGGCGGGGAAATTGTCGAAGGAGCAATTGCACGCGATCTCGCAGAAATCGTGCGGAGTCCTGAAAGAACTCGGACCGCAAATCCAATGGATCCAAAGCTACGTGACGGATGACAAAATTTACTGCGTTTACATCGCGCCGAATGAAGAGCTGGTGCGCGAGCACGCGAAGCAGGGTGGATTCCCGGCCAACCGGGTTTCCGAGGTGAAACAGGTCATCGATCCGACAACGGCAGAAGGAACATAGGCTTTCAGCCTGTGGGCCCAGCGGCCTTTTAGTCCGCTGTTGTCCCGGGCTTAAAAAAAACAGGTGCACCGGACTGCTGGGCGCACAGGCTAGGAAGCCTATGTTCCGGCGACAACTTGAGAGCGAAATTTGTGGGCAGCGCGAAACGGGCGCGATATGATCGGCGCCGCGCATGAGCCAGCTCGAGCAATTGCAATCCGAACCCGGGACGGAGAGCCGCGATTTGTCCGCTCGGATTCTCAGCCCGGAGCTGAAGCAACAGTTCGATACCCTGCGCAATTTGCTCCAGCGGGCGTTGTGGCTGGCGGAACGATGCGCCGATAGTGAAGCGACCCAAATCCTGCGGGCGCGCCTGACGAATCTCCAGGCGGCCGCGCTCCTGGTCATCGTCGGCGAAGTGAAGGCCGGCAAGAGCAGCTTCATCAATGCGCTGCTGCGCGAGGACGTTTGCGAAGTCGCGCCGGGACCGTGCACGGTGCGCATCCAGGAACTGGTTTACGGCGCGGAACGCCGGGTCGAAACGCTCGGTGAATCCTGGCAGCGCGTCTCGTTGCCGAAGGAAGTGCTGCGCGAAATCACCATGGTCGACACGCCGGGCACGAACTCCATCGTCAAAGATCACCAGACGATCACAGAGAATTACATCCCGCAGAGCGATCTCGTCGTCTTCGTTTTCGCGGCGGTGAATCCGCACACGAAATCCGCCTGGGAGCTGCTCACTCTGATCAAGAAAGAATGGCACCGGAAAGTGGTCTTCGTTCTCCAACAGTCGGACCGCGCCAGCCAGAAAGAGCTGACGACAAATCTCGAGCACGTCCGGCAGTACGCGTTGGAACGTCAGGTGGAAAATCCTCCGATCTTCATTCTTTCGGCCAAGCGCGAGATGGAAGGAATCCCGGAGAACGCGTTCGTGGAATTTCGCAATTTTCTCCAGAACACGATCGCCTGCGGCGAAGCCTGGCGGATGAAAGTGGAAGGATCCTACCAGACGATCCGATCCGTGATGACGCGGTTGCTCGCGCATTTGCGGACCGAGAAAACGGCGGTCGATGACGAGCGCGCGTTTTATCAGAACCTTCTTTGCCAGGTCGATGCGCGCGAGGAAAAGGCGAGGGGATTAAAGCTGCTGATTGTCGATAAGCTCGCGGCGACCTACGACACGCTCGCTCGGCAATCCGAAGATGAATTCGCCAGGGGGCTGCGGGTGGGAAAACTCTTCCGGCGCGCCGTTCCTTTCTTGCGCGACAAGGATACCGACGTCTGGCTCGGGGATTTGAAATCGGGATTCGAGAGATCCGCGCGCCGGGAAATCAAGGCCGAAGCCGCCCAGGTCTCGATGGATTTGTTCAACGAGATGCGCACGATGATGGAGGACCTGACCCAGAGCATCGCCCGCCGGCAGGAGCGGGTCCGAGCCGACGTGACTTTTCCGAAAGCGGCCGATCAAGTCGGAACGCTGCAACGGTTGCAGGCAAAGCTCGATGGCGTGCGCGTGGATGAAAACATTCTCCGCGGCAAAGTCGCCGAAACGACCGATGTCAGGAAGCTCACTGTCGCGGGCAGCCTCCTGGCGGCACTCGGTGTCATCATCGCGGCGCTCTCGCCGATTCTCTGGCTCGATATCACCGGCGGAATTTTCCTCGGCACCGGCATCTTTCTCGTGGCCGTCGGATTGTTCTGGCGCCGGACAAGCGTGATGAAGGATTTCAAGCAACGGTTGGGCGATTCCCAGCAGCAGTTCCGCGACCGGCTCGATACCGAGTTTGGGGAAATTTTCGATCGTTTGTTCTATGAAGTGCGCCAGGCGCTGACCGAATCGCTTTTCCGTCTCGATCTCCAGGCCTCCTTCAACGCGCCGTTGCTCCAGGAAACCTTCGAGATCGGCGAAGCCGCGTCCGACATGGTCATCGTCTCCCAGCGACTGCGCGTCACCCAATCTCCCGAGCAGCCCTCCGTGGCGGCGTAGGCGGAGAGCTGGCGAGAGCTGGGAAGCGATCACCGGAAAGATCGCTTGTGTTAATCCCAAAGCGGACGATACTGGCCGCCTATTGGATACACTCTGTATCGTTCGTTGCTTGGTAGATCGTCAGGTGAGGTTCTCCTCAGTGGTGATTTGAAACCCGATTCCCGGGAACAGCTCTGAAGCTGGCAGTCTCGCTCCAAAAACAAGTCACTATGAAATTATACGTTGGCAATCTCTCCTTTGAGACCACCGAAAACGATCTCCAGGATCTTTTTGAACAACACGGCCAGGTCAGCGAAGTCGCGCTGATGATGGACCGCATGACCGGCAAATCGCGCGGTTTTGCGTTCGTCACCATGAACGACAAAGCGCAGGCAGACGCCGCCCTCGCGGCGCTCAACGGCAAACAAGTTGGCGGTCGCGCCTTGACCGTTAACGAAGCGCGCCCGCGCGAAGAGCGTGGCGCTCGCCCGTCCGGCGGCGGCAACCGCAAGTTCGCCCAGGGACGCTGGTAACTAATTCGATCGCGGAGCCGGTCCGGGAAATTCCGGGCCGGCTCCCGCGATCACTTATTAATGGATACAGCTAAAGCGATCGAAGTAGAAGGCACGATCACTTCCGTCCTTCCGGGCACGATGTTCCGGGTGGAGCTGAACCGCGCGGGTGGCGCCGGCATCAATGCCCGCCTCGTCCTCGCCCATATTTCCGGAAAAATGCGCAAGCGTTTTATCCGCCTCACCATCGGCGACCGCGTGAAAATGCAGATGTCGCCTTATGACATGGACAAAGCCCGAATCGTTTACAGACTCTGATGAGCCAATTTGATCTTACTCGCGCCGTAAAACCGGCCACCGGACCCGTTATCAAGCGCATCCTCGTGCGCTGCCCTTCCACCGGCAAACTCGCGCCGACCGGAAAGACCGTGGAAGAATCCGCCTGGGACACCACCAAGCTGAATCGCCCGCGCCTGACCTGCCCGCATTGTCACCAGGTCCATAACTGGACAAAAAAAGACGTCGTCCTCGCGCGGTAGAAGCATTTTCAATAGGGACGCCTCTCGACAGGCGTCGGAGGTCTCGCCATAATTCGGTTTAGGCAAACATAGGTGTGCCATGAAAATTTTTTCTCTTCCATTTGAGCGGATCAATTGGGTCTCCAGTTCGTTCCTCATCGGAACGGCCCTGCTGACCGTGACCGCGTTGCCTGTCTATCTCTGGTTCTTTGGCTTCGACTGGTTTCACGTGGGGATGTTCTTCGTCATGTTCATCCTGACGGGATTCAGCATCACGGCTGGTTATCACCGTTTTTTCGCCCACAAAACCTATGAAGCGAAATGGCCGCTGCGCTTGATGGTGCTCATTTTCGGAGCGGCCGCCTTCGAAAATTCCGTCCTCATGTGGACGAGCGATCATCGCCGGCACCACAAACACACCGACCACGACGACGATCCTTACAACATCACCAAGGGTTTTTTCCATGCCCACATGGGTTGGATGCTGTTCAAACTGAATCCCGAGCCGCCCCTGGATAATGTCCCCGATCTCGAGGGTGACGCGCTCGTGCGCTGGCAGCATCGCTACGTTTTTCTCCTCGCCGTCCTTGTCGGTTTTGTCCTGCCGGCCCTTGCCGGATTTCTTTACGACGGCTGGGTCGGCGCGCTGGGTGGCTTCCTGATCGGCGGGATCGCCCGGGTCGTGGCGACCCAACACACAACCTTCTTCATTAACAGCGCCTGCCACAGCCTGGGCCGGCAACCGTACTCGACGCGTTGCACTGCGCGCGACTCGTTCTTTCTCGCGCTCTTCACCCTCGGCGAGGGTTACCACAACTATCACCACGAGTTCCAATACGATTACCGCAACGGCGTAAAACCGTGGCAGTGGGACCCGACCAAGTGGCTCATCTGGGTGCTGTCCAAGTTGGGAGTCACCTCTCATCTCCGCCGCGTCCCCGCGGAGAAAATCGCCGCCGCCCAGCAAGCGGTGAGTACGCGGTCATCGCGCTGACCCGCGCGGGCAAACTGCTTGCCGTCACACTAGTTTTCGCGTCGATCTTAGCCCGTTTCGCGAGCGTCGATTTCGCGGTTTCGTTTCACCGCGCGATGACTCATCATCGTTGTCGTTGTGGACTTCGAGTTCGATCCCCAGAAAAGCGAGATCAACAAAGCCAGGCATGGAATTGACTTTGTTGAGGCGCAGAAACTTTGGAAATCCAAGGTGGTCGTCCTGCCCGCTCGAGATCGATTGGAAAAGCGTTATCTGGCACTCGGCGCAATGGATTCCAGGCATTGGGCCGCAATTATCACCTATCGCGGAGCGACCATTCGGATTATTAGTGTCCGCCGGGCCACGCATTCGGAGATTGAGATCTATGAAAAAATCGCAACCTGAGCCAACGAGAGCGAAGAACCTCGAAGAAAAATTCGATCGTGGCGAGGAGGTGCTCGATTATTTCGATCTGGCAAAGGCGCGGGCGATCAAACCGCGTCCCGCATCGTCCGGAACGAAAGCGAAGTTCGCGTATCCACCGAAGAGCAACGTCCGTGGCGCTGTCGTTCGCGAGAAATCGGCAGGTTATCGAAAAGCCAAGAAAGCATCTCGCCCGTAATCATCGTAAGCCGGTTACGATGCATGAGTGGTGAGTCCCGCCGATGCTGACGTTCGTGACAACAATGTTGTCGCGCGATACGTTATTCCGTTGATCACAGTAGCCTGGCGTGTTGACCCACGAGAAATACAGCGCGGGCAAATGGAAAAAATGATATGTCCGCCACAGAACTGGCAAAAGTAACCGAGGCCTGGCCGCCGATCGCGCGCGCGGCCCGCGTTCTCCGCACGAAGGGTGAATATGAGAACCTGGTCGAGTTTCTCGATCACCTGACCGACGAAGTCGGCGAAGACGAGAATCATCCGCTCGCCTCGCTCATGGACGTGGTTGGATGAACCGCTACGATTGCGAGCTGCTGCGCGACGGCCAGAAATGGCTATTCAGCCGTGCTTCTTTCGAAGCTCGCGAAATAAATCGTGTAGCTTTTTCTCCACCGCCGCCCAGCCGTTCCGCTGCGGACTATTGTCAAGGACAGGCTTTCGGTTAGGTAAAATTGCCTGCCATTTGCCTAATGGCGTGTCTTGATAGGAGCATTGTTTTAGGATAACCGCGACGGCTAACGCTTCACTTGCGGCATGTCTTGCTAGCGCCCGTCGCATCTCTACCTTGCGGATATAATCAGTTGCCAGTGCTTCTGCACTTACTAGCATTAGAATGACGTCGGCGCGATCGAGTTCCGTCTTGATTCGACTGTCCCAGTCATCGCCTGGATCCAGGGATTGATCTGTCCAAGAGGCCTCAAGCATCCCCTGGGTGCGCAAGATCTTCAGGTGCATTTCTAATGTTTTTCGCGACCGATCATCTTTCTGGGAGTAGCAAATGAATACGCGTGGCTTCCAAGAGTCGTCCCGCGCCTCAGGTTTGGTGAATTCATTCAACTCCGCCGTTGGGTTAAACATTACTGTAGCGGCATCTTCAACCGAAAGAGCGCCTGAAACACTTTTGGCCTCACTCTTCTCAAGGGACGAAATCGCAACCCAACCACGGATCGGTCGGCCGTCGGTATCGGCTACAACCACTTCAGTTTCCTCATCAGGATTAAGTCCTTCAATTATCCCGTTAATCGCCCGCAATTCTGCCTGGCAGAGTCCCGCCAATTGCTGTCGTGGCTTCGCTGGTCCAGTAACTGTCACTTCAACAATTCTCTCATATGTGTCAGCTCGAACCAAAGCCCTAGCCCCAGAATGCGACAACACCGCCCCGCTCGCCCACTGCAAACGCGTATCATGCTCATGACGTTCTAGGAATGGGTGGGTTCGAACGATAAACTGCGGAAGAATATTCGGTGGTAACGCGCGATAAGTAAAGCGTAGCCGCGTAGCATCCTTTGCGGTGCGAAACGCTTCGACCCCCGCCGGCTGATCATCTGCCAGCGCCTGCGGAACGAGCCAGCGGTCTGGTTCTTCACCTTCTTCGGCGAGCGGATAAGCTAGTTCGAAACGAACCATCATATCGACCAGAAATCGTCGCATTGCTGCGTTTTTTTCTGCTGTCAGAACTTGACGCAATGCAATCTGCGAGAGGACGCCCGCATGTTTTTCGGCGTGCCGAACCAATGCATACACATTCTCTGTCAACCAATGGGGTTTCAGAACGCTGGCAAACCTGAGGCGCTTGTCGTCACGATAGTTAAGAGCGACGCCGAGACGGTGAAGATTTTCGGAGAGGCTATCCTGTTCACTTTCGTCGATGATACCTTCCTCTCGGCAGATTCGGCGATAGACATCGTACCCCAAATGAGACTGCGGGTTAGCCTGCAACCGATGACGAACTCCTGCCCATTTTGAAGGAAAACCTTCGGTCACCCATTTCAATTTACCTACCGTCCCCAGAATATCGTTGCTCAGCTCATCCAAACCGAGGCGTGTGGCACAGTCTGTTTCAACGAAAGCGGCAATAGAAGGATATCGCTCTCGAAGTGCGACTCGATCTAGTCGCGCGCGTGCAGATCCCGGGTCATCCCATTTATTTAGAACAACAAGCACGGGCGGACCAGTAACGGGTTCATCAATAGTGTCCTGCCGAACAGCGCGCTTGCTGTCGCCTGCACTGCTCCTCCGCTCCGACCCGAAAGCTGATATTAGGCGTAGCCAGTATTCAGCGTCATCGCGCTCGGCGTTCTCGCGCCCCGTAAGGACAAGCACATAAATCGTCCGGGTAGAGAAGAAGAACTGGTGCATCGCATGAGTAATAACTTGCCCGGCGAAGTCCCAGACATGCGCAGTGACCGGCTCCCCGCCCGAGCTACGAAGCATCCAATCTGTTATGGCGATTCCAGGTGTTTCGGGTTCGTTAGGATCAAATGCGTTATGCACAAGGCGATTTACAAGTGATGTCTTTCCAGAACCGCCGCGTCCAACAAAGATCATTTTCACCTCGTTAAGCGGTTTAGATCCCTCTAGTCGTGAAAAGTAGTAATCTAGAATCGATTTTGCCAGTGCCGGAGGAGTTGCGTCCGAGTCAGGGCTCGCCCATTGTCGACCTAGAACCTCCGGCGGCAAACCTAAGCGATCATTACCGTGAAGGTAAAGTTCCTTGAGTTCAGGCAAGTTACGAAGACTTTGCGGGAGGCTAGCCAGATTGTTACCACTCAGGTGTAGCTTTTCGAGGTTGCGGAGTTTATCGATGTTCGACGGAAGGTGTGTCAAAGCATTGTTCGCGAGATTCAACGAATCCAGTGTGCGACACTTCAACAAGCTAGCCGGAAAGGTGCGGAGACGATTATGGTTGAGCCAAAGAGCACGGAGGCCAGGGAGCGAACTGATCGCTGCTGGAAGTCTACGAAATCTGTTATAGTCAACGTCCAGCCATCCTAAACTCCGACACTTTGCAATTTCCCTAGGTAGTGTGGAAAGATCGTTTTCCGAAAGCGACAGCATATTCAATCGAGTGCATCGTCCGATCTCACGAGGGACAGATTTTAGCCCGAGCGCACTAAGGTCAAGATCATGCAGTCGCACCTTCGCTGCTCGTAGGATTTTCTGCCGTGCTTTGTTGTAAGCTTTTTTAGGATCGATTGTTTTCGCCATATTATTGTCCGGACCCCTGTAAAAATCTGATCCGTTTTTCAACGCCGACTGGCATCTCGAGATGGCTCCGGCGCCTCACAACGGAGCTCGTCTGGAGGTATATAATAAATAAAATCACGCACGACCTCCGAATGCGAGAAGAAAGTTCAAGTTTGGAAAGGTTCCTCTCTCGGTTTTGCTCGTCACTGCGAGGACCGGCTGCGTGCGGCCGGCCGCATAACTGAACCGAGGCGAATAATTCTTGCGGTCAAATCTCGCCTTGACAGTCTAGGGAAAAGATTGAACGGTTCTCTTACCAAGACTGTCTAGGTAGATCAGACAAACTTATGGCGAAAGAAAAACCGGATCTCGTTTATGGCACGCTCGACATGTTGATCCTGAGGGCGCTTCAGCATGATCCACGACACGGGCTGGCCATCGCGGATCGGATTCAGCAGATGTCGAAGGAGATTCTGCACGTCGAACAAGGGTCGCTTTATCCGGCGCTTTATCGGCTCGAGGCCCAGGGGTGGATCAAGGCGGAGTGGGGCGTTTCGGATAACAATCGCAGGGCGCGCTATTACGAGTTGACCGCGGCCGGTCGAAAACAGCTTTCGGCGGAAAGGGAACATTGGGCGCGAATCACGAAGGGGATCAATCTCGTGCTGACGGGGACCTGAGCTTATGCCGCAACTCCGTGCCTGGTTTTCTCGGTTCATCGGCCTCTTTGAAAAAAGGAAGCGCGATGAGCAAATGAGGGACGAGATGCAGACTCATCTCGAGTTGTTGACGCAGAGGAAGATTGCCGAGGGAATGGAGCCGGGAGCAGCGCGCACCGCGGCGCTCCGGGAATTCGGCGGCCTCGAACAAATCAAGGAAGCGGCCCGCGAACAACGCGTCTGGCTTTCGGCCGACCAGTTTTGGCAGGACCTGCGCTTCGGCGCGCGGATGCTTCTGCGCACTCCAGGGTTCAGCGCGCTGGCGATTCTGTGTCTGACTCTCGGCATCGGGACGAACGCGGCTGTGTTCAGTTGGATCGAAGGAATTTTGATCCGACCCTATCCTTTGGTTGCGCACCAGGACCGAATGTTCGCGTTGAACGCCACCACCCGCGGCGCACCTGGATATACCGGACTCTCCTATCCCGAGTTCCTCGATTTTGAAAAAAACTCCACCCTCTTCGAGTCTTTCATCGTCGATCGGATCATGGGCACGACCCTGAGTGTGGGCGATCGCGCCGAACGCGCGACCGGTGGAATTGTCTCAGCAAACTATTTCGATGCGCTCGGGGTGCAGCCGATTCTCGGCCGCGGGTTCCGACCGGAAGAAGGCACCGGGCGCAACGCGCATCCAGTGACGGTGATCAGCTATCGGACATGGCAGGATCGTTATGGCGGCGACCCTAACATCATTGGCCGAACTCAGATCCTTAATGGGCTTCAGCACACGATCATTGGCGTCGCGCCGGAAAAATTTCACGGCACCTTTATTGGCTATTCCTTCAGTTTTTGGGTGCCGACCTCCATGCAGGAGACGTTCGACACGACCGGTTACAAGTTGGAAGACCGGGGCGCGCGTTGGATCGAAGGCTACGCCTTTCTCAAACCCGGAGTCACGCGTCAGCAGGGAGATGCTGAGCTTCACGCCATTTCGCAACGTCTGGAGAAGGATTACCCGGAAACAAATCGCGGCCACGACCTCTCGCTTTCACCCTTGTGGAAAACGCCGTTCAACCAGGCCAGCAACATGTCCACGACGCTCGGTATCACGATGGCGGTTGTGTTTCTTGTTCTGCTGATCGCCTGCGCAAACGTAAGCAATCTCCTCTTAGCGCGGTCGCTCCTGCGCCGGCATGAGATGACGATGCGGCTTGCCCTCGGCGCGGGGCGCCGTCGTTTGATCCAACAACTTTTCACTGAAGGATTGCTTCTTGCGTTCCTTGCCGCCGTCGGCGGAATCGCTGTCGCCTATTGGTGTCGCAATGCGCTTGTCCTTTCGTTTCCCTCGCCCGCGGCCGGAATCGTAATTGATTTTCCAGGACAAATTGACTGGCGCGTCCTCGTCGTCAGCGCGGCAGTTTGCATTTTGGCGACGCTGATTTTTGCGCTCGTGCCTGCGATCCAGGCGAGCCATGTCGATCTTTCCGGCGCGTTGAAAACCGAAGCGGGCGGTGTGCTCAGCGGCAGCAGCCGATCGCGTTTGCGCTCAGGTCTGGTTCTGGTTCAGGTATCATTGAGTTTCGTCTTGCTAGCCGGCACGGGCCTGCTTTTGCAAAGCCTGCAGCAAATGCAAAATGCCAGCCCCGGTTTTTCTACTGATGTAATTGTGTCCGGCGCCGACTTGTTCTCAGCCGGCTACAATCTGGAACGTGCCAAGGCATTCCATATTCAGCTGCTTGACCGTGTGCGCGAAATTCCCGGCGTCGAATCGGCAACTCTGTCGCGATTAGCTCCGTTTAGTTACGGGGTTTTTTCTTCCGCGCCACTCGAGATTGATGGCTATCAGCCCGCGCCTGACGAGCAACTAAACATATCCTACAACGAAGTAGCTGAGGACTATTTCAAAACGTTAAGTATTCCAATAGCAGCCGGACGCGAATTTCAACGGACGGATGACGAGAACGCGGTGCCCGTAGCTATTATCAATGAAACAATGGCGGCGAAGTATTGGCCGGGAAAGGATCCGATGGGGCAGCGCTTTAAGCTTAAGGATCGTTGGATGCAAATTGTCGGCGTGGCTAGGAACGTGAACTACGAGAACAAGCTGGAGTTACCCAGGTCGTTCTTCTACGTGCCGGTCCGACAGAACTTCTTTGTCAGCAATAACCTCCTTGTCCGCACGCGCGCGACTCCGGGCGCGATCAGGAACGCGCTCGCGCGCGAAGTACGAGCGCTCGATCCTAATCTCGCACCGACGGCGCCATACCGCGTGCAAGAACAAGTGGACCGTAAAGGTTACACGCAGCGGCTGGCTACCACGTTGGTCGCGATCTTTGGCGCGATGGCTTTGTTCCTCGCCGCGATCGGATTGTACGCCGTGATGTCGTACTCGGTTTCCCAAGGCACGCGCGAGCTCGGATTGCGGATGGCGCTTGGGGCCGGTGCCGCCGATCTCTTACGAATGGTTGTGGCGCGCGGGCTGCGATTGACGATCGCGGGAATCTTCCTCGGCGGGATCGCCGCGCTGTTGCTCACCCGGTTAATGGGCAACCTGCTTTATAAAGTCAGCCCGCACGATCCGATCGCCTTTGGATTCGCCCTAGTCGTGATGGTCGCCGTCGCGTTTGTAGCCTGTTTCCTTCCCGCCCGTCGCGCCACCCGCATCGATCCGGTCCGGGCGTTGCGAGCGTGATTGCTAGACATAAAGAGCTGTGAGATTCTCGACTTCGTGAGCACAGCTGAACTAAAGCAGTTGATCGATCAGCGGACGCGGGAAGAGCGGAAGTGGATGACAGCTTACTTGCTCGACGAAATGTTCTCGGTTCCGGAATTGCGGCAGACGGCGGAAGAGTTATCCGATCTAGCGAAGCGGCGGGGCGAGTTGCTCTCGGGGAGATTTCGAGTTTCGGAGGCGGAAGCAGAAGGGCGCTGGAAAAAGAACAGCTAGCCGCCGCGAATGAAACGCTGGCAGTTTGTCCTTCATCAGGAGGCGCTGGAGGAGATCGATGATTTGCGGCCGGCCGAGAACCGGGATGTGCGCGGCGTCCTGCTCCGATTAGTGAATGACCCATGGCAAAAGCCGGACGCGCAGATTCGGCCTCCGAACGATCGCGTTTATCTAGTGAAGCATGCGGGATCGATTCGAATCATCTATTGGCTCGATGCTTTTGCGCGCGAAGTATACGTTGTGCGCATCGAGCGCCGATAGCATGCCCGCAAAAATAATTCCAGCCTTTCGGAAAACGACCGAGACCTTCGCCGCGGGCGCGAAGACCCTGCCGCAGCAGTATTTCGTCTCCCCGGAAATCTTCGCGGAGGAACAGGAGAGGATTTTTTCGCGGGAGTGGTTGTTGGTCGGGCATCAGAACCAGATCGCGAAAGCGGGAGACTACTTTGTTTCGGAGGTTGCTGGGGAATCGCTGATCATCGCGCGAGACCAAAGACCGACGATCCGCGGGTTCTACAATGTTTGTCGTCATCGCGGGACGCGAGTTTGTGAAGACGCGTCTGGACACGCCTTGGCCCTCCAGTGCCCGTACCACGCGTGGACCTACGCGCTGGATGGCCGGTTGATCGGTGCGCCGCACATGGATGAAGTGCCGGAGTTCGAGAAAGCGAAATACGCGTTACACCCTGTGAACCTGGGCCTTTGGGAAGGATTCATTTTCGTGAACCTGGCGAAAAAGCCGAGGCCGCTGGAGGAATGGTTCGCGCCGCTGGCGGGGAAGTTTTCGCATTGGAACTTGTCGCGGTTGCGATCGGTGAAACGGGTCGAGTACGACGTGAAGGCGAATTGGAAGCTGATGTTCGAGAATTACTCGGAGTGCTATCACTGCCCCGGGGTTCATCCGATGTTGTCTAAGGTGTCGCCCTACGATTCGGCCGAGAACGATCTGACGGAAGGACCGTTCCTCGGTGGGTTCATGAGGATTAAGAAGGGGAAGAGTTTGACGATGAGCGGGGACGCGTGCGCGATACCGGTGCGAGGGGAAGGGAAAGATCAGGAGCATGAGCAGGAAGGAAAAGATCGAGTGTTTTACTATTCGATCTTTCCGAACATGCTTTTAAGCATGCACCCGGAATACGTGATGGTGCATCAGCTCTGGCCGCAGTCGCCAGAGCGGACGTTGATCGTGTGCGATTGGTTTTTTCATCCGGAGGCGGCAAAGCGCGATGATTTTAACCCGGAGGATGCGATCGAGTTCTGGGACCTGACCAACAGGCAGGATTGGCACGTTTGCGAGCTGAGCCAGCAAGGGATCGCGTCGCGGGCGTACGAGCCGGGGCCGTACAGTTCGCGCGAAAGCATCCCGGCGGCATGGGATCGGGAATACGTTCGACGAATGGGATAGAAGAAAACGCCGAACGCTTAACGTCCAACGCCTAACGCCGAACTCGGAGAAGGACGCAAACTATTGTAACCTCAGTCGCGATGCGCGCTTTTCGGCCGGCCATTCTCTCTGCGTTCACCAACTACGGTCGCGCGGACTTTTCGGCCGATCTCCTCGCGGGAATCACGGTTGGGATCATCGCGTTACCGCTCGCGATTGGATTTGCCATCGCTTCCGGGGTGGCGCCGCAACAGGGATTGTGGACTGGGATCGTGGCCGGCGCGGCCGTGGCCCTGCTCGGCGGATCGCGGTTTCAAATTGCGGGACCGACCGGAGCGTTTGTTCCGGTGCTTTTCTCGATCGTCGCGCAATATGGCTACGGTGGTCTTGCGCTCGCCGCGATGATGGCGGGCGTGATGCTCATCGCGGTCGGGGCGCTCAAGATGGGGCGGCTCTTGAAATTCTTTCCGTATCCCGTGGTCGCCGGATTCACCAGCGGGATTGCTGTGATCATTTTTTGCGGGCAACTGAACGAGTTTCTAGGGCTCGGCCTCAAGATGCCGGAGCACGCGCCGCAGCAAATCAAAACGCTGGCCCTGCATCTGCGCGATCTCAATTGGTATGCGCTGGCAACGGGCGCGCTGACGCTGGCGATCGTTTATTTGTGGCCGCGCCTGATCAAACGCGTGCCGGCGAGCATCGTTGCGGTAATCGCCACCGCGCTCCTGGCGCATTTCGCGGGCTGGCCAGTCGCGACGATCGGCAGCCGATTCGGCGAGCTCCCGAGTGGCTGGCCGGGCTGGCACTTTCCCGCCATTTCGCTCGACTCGATGCGACAACTGATGGCGCCGGCCTTTACGATCGCCGCGCTCGGCGCAATCGAATCGCTCCTCTCCGCCATGGTCGCCGACGGAATGGCTGAGACCCGGCACGATCCCAACCAGGAACTGATCGGACAGGGGATCGCGAATATTTTATCTCCGCTCGCCGGCGGGATCGCGGCCACGGGGGCGATCGCGCGGACCGCGGCGAACATTCGAAACGGCGGGCGCACTCCGGTCGCGGGGGTCGTGCACTCGCTCGTGCTCCTGGTCGTTGCGCTCGTGGCCGCGCCCCTTGTCTCTTACATCCCGCTCGCAACTCTGAGCGCGATTCTGCTGACCGTTGCGGTTCGAATGGCGGAGGCACATACGTTCGTGGAGCTCTGGCGCGGACCACGCAGCGATTTCGGCGTCATGGTTACCGCCTTCGGGTTGACCGTAGTGTTTGATCTCACCATTGGCGTCGCTGCCGGCCTGATCATGGCGATGGTGTTGTTCCTCCGTCAGATGGAATCCGTTTCGCACATCCGGCTGGTGACGCCGGAGAGCGAACCCGAAGGCACCGGCACCCACAGTATGCGCGGGAAAGATATTCCCGAGGGCGTCGTCCTCTATCGCATCGAAGGTCCGCTCTTTTTCGCCGCGGCCGAGAACCTCGAACAAGCACTTCGAGGTTCTGGCGGAACGCCCAAGGTGGTCATCTTCCGGATGCGCAATGTCCCCGCGATGGATGCCAGCGGGTTGCATGCGTTTCGCATCGCGATCGAGAAACTGCGTCGCGATGGCGTAAAGATCTTCCTCACCGCGGTTCAGCCGCAGCCCATGAAAGTTATGTTCGAATCCGGTTTGGTAAGCTGGCTGGGCGAACAAAAATTCTGCGCCGATCTCGATGACGCTCTCGCCAGCGTGCGCCTCGCCCTGGCCAAACCGAAGTCAGCCGACTGAATCGAGCGCGAGAAATTCCTGGGCGGCGCCGAAGAGCAACTGTGCCTTCTCGTCGGCAGAAAGGTCGGTCATGGACTCGATGAGTTCGCCGGCGTGGGGTTCGCCGAGAGGGAACGGGTAATCGGAGCCGAGCACGACACGTTGCGAACCGAAGAGTTTGATGAGGAGGCGCAGGGCGTCAGGATCATGCACGAGTGAGTCGACGTAAAAGCGCGCGGGCCGGTCAGCGGTCGCGAGATAACTGCGAGGTGTCGCCTTGTTATCGATGGCGCATAGATCGGGACGGACGTGAAAGGCGTGTTCGATCCGCCCGAGGGTAAAGGGGAAGGCGCCGCCGCCGTGGGCGAAGGCGACTCGGAGTTTTGGGAAGCGCGCGAAGACGGCGCCGAAGATCATCGAGCAAATGGCGAGCGAAGTTTCGGCGGGCATACCGACCAGCCACGGCAGCCAGTATTTCGGCATGCGTTTCTTGCCGACCATGTCCCAGGGGTGAACGAAAATCGCGGCGCCGAGCTGTTCGGCGGCGCTCCAGACCGGTTGGAGCGCGGCATTATCCAGGTTCAGCGTGTCGATGCGGCCGAAATGCTGGTTCGCATCGACGTGGGTGCCGATCTGCGCGCCGCGCAGACCCAGCTCGCGCACGCAACGCTCCAGTTCGCGCGCGGCGAGATCGGGATCTTGCAATGGGATCGTCGCGAGACCGGTGAAGCGAGTGGGATTCGCGCGCACGACTTCCGCGATGTGATCGTTGAGGCGCTGTGAAAGATCGAGCGCGTCGGCGGGTTTCGCCCAATAGCTGAACATGACCGGCACCGTCGAAAGCACCTGCATGGAAACGCCGGCTCGATCCATTTCCTCGAGGCGGCGCGCCGGCTCCCAGACATTGTCGGTGATCTCGCGAAAGACGCGGTCGCCGATCATCATTCGCGCGCAACACGGCTGGTAATGCTCCAGCCTAACGAATCCGGCGTAGCCGTATTTCGCGTCGAGATCGGGCCACTCGCGCGGGAGAATGTGGGTGTGGAGATCGATCTTCACCGGTCGAATTGTAGGGCGTTTCCGTGAAACGCCAATCAATAGGCGTCTGACACAGACGCCCTACAAATCAGAACGGCTTGACCGGCTCGGGCCGGGGGACTTTCGCGCCGCAGTTTTTGCAGGTGCGGCGCGCATCGTCGTTCCAGAAATCGAGCATGGCCTGGCTGAAATGGTTAACGATATCGGCGCAATCGAAATCGATGTCTTCCACGACCGCGCCACATTTGTCGCAATAGAAAATGACGTGTTCGTGCTCGCCGGCCGGGCGGCGCCGCTCGACCACGATGCCGATGGTGTCCGGCGGACGGACCGGGGCGTGCGGGACGTTCGGCGGGATGAAGAAGGTCTCGCCCTCGCGCACGAGGTGATCGATGATGCGGTCGCCTTCGCGGATCCGGACTTTGATGTCGCCCTTGAGCTGGTAAAAATATTCCTCGGAATCGACCAGATGAAAATCGTTCCGGGCGTTCGGCCCTTTGATGACCATGACGAAAAAGTCGCGGCCATCGTAGAGGTAGCGATTGCTAACCGGCGGTTTAAACAGCTCGCGGTTCGCTTCGATCCAGTTATCCAGGTTTACCGGGGGTTGGACTTTCGTGGCGCCGCGAGTTTCTAATGAGGGCGATGGAGAAAGAGTGGACGTTTCGATGATCGAGCGTATTTCCTGCCGCCCGCAGCGTCAACCCCGGCTGGGAGACGGAGAAGAATGAGCCGGGCCCGCGTTCTCCTCCTCACGGCGCTGGCGATGATTGCCTTTGCCGGTAATTCGCTGCTGTGCCGTCTCGCCCTCAAACAAACCGCGATTGATGCGGCGAGCTTCACCCTGATACGGATTGTGTCGGGCGCGCTTTGCCTGTGGATCATTGTGCAGATTCGCAAAGGGTCGATGCGGAAGGCGGGGAGCTGGCCATCAGCGCTCGCCTTGTTCGGTTACGCGGCATTTTTTTCCTTCGCCTACCTTCGTCTGACCGCCGGCACCGGTGCGCTGCTGCTTTTCGGGGCGGTGCAGGCAACGATGATTTTCTGGGCGCTGAAAAAAGGCGAGCGTCTGCGCCTGGGACAAATCGCCGGGCTGCTCCTGGCGCTGACCGGGCTCGTGGCTCTCGTGTTCCCGGGCCTGTCCGCGCCGCCATTGGGCGCTGCGGTCCTGATGCTCGGTGCTGGAATTGCGTGGGGGATTTATTCGCTGCGCGGCAAAGGCAGCGGCGACCCGTTGGGCGCGACCGCCGGCAATTTCCTGCGCGCCGTTCCGATGGTCGTGTTGCTCACGCTTGTGACGTGGCGCTCGATTCAATTCGACCGCGCCGGTATCAGCTATGCGATCGCGTCCGGCGCGCTCGCTTCGGGAATTGGCTACGCGATTTGGTATACGGCCTTGCCGGCCTTGAAAGCATCCGGCGCTGCGACGGTGCAGCTGAGCGTGCCGGTCCTGGCCGCAGCGGGCGGAATTATTTTCCTGGGCGAGCCAATCACGTTGCGTTTCGCGCTCGCGTCGATCGCGGTGCTCGGCGGGATCGCGCTCGTTATCGTCGAACGCAAAGCCGCGGCGAGTTGATGCTTTCGTCTCCGCGCCGCGGCCATTACCCTGCGACCAATCGCTCATGAAGATCTTCGATATCTCGCGCCCGCTTTTCAACGGCCTCGCGCCGTGGCCCGGCGACACCGCGTTTCACTTTGAGCTGAAATGGAAAATGGCTGAGGGAGCGACGGTGAATGTAGGTGCGGTCACGATGGGCGTGCACAACGGCAGCCACGCCGACGCGCCGTTTCACTTCAAAGAAGACGCCGGCACAATCGACCGGATGCCGCTCGAGACCTATCTCGGCAAGGCCGCCGTGGTTGATCTCACCGCAAAATTCGAGACCGATCGGTCGGGTCAAATCACCATTAGCGATTTGGAATCGTCGGCGGACGCGCCGCGGCTCCTGGTCAGGACCGGGGTGTGGAGAGACTCGAAGAGTTTTCCGGAGTGGATTCCGGTGATCGCTTCCGATGTTGCGGAATGGCTGGGAAAAAGAAAGGTGAAGTTGTTGGGACTTGATTTGCCGTCCGTGGATTCAATCGACGCGAAGATCCTGGTGAACCACCACGCCCTGGCGGCGGCGGGCGTGGCGATCGTTGAATCGCTCGACCTGAGCGAGATTGAAGCCGGCACCTATCATTTCTCCGCGCTGCCGTTGCGCATCAGCGCCGGCGACGCGGCGCCCGTGCGCGCGATTCTTTGGCGAGACTAAACTCGGAGGGACGTGCTTCCGCACGTCCCACTTCAATGCGCGTCTACAAGAAATAATGGGACTCGCCGCGGCGAGTCCCTCGACGCAAGAATCAACGGCGGTGACTGCCTTCCTGACTTCCCGGATAACGCGCGGGAGCGTGCTGGCTCTGGCGATCGTACTGTTCGCGATCACGAATCTCCCGTGGCATCTCGATGATTACGACCAGGCGAAGCAGGCGTTCACTTCGTTTGAAATGGTCGAGCGCGGTCATTGGTTTTACCAGCACACCCCGAATTGGTGGGTGGCGACCAAGCCGCCGCTGGTCGGCTGGATATCCGCCGGACTTTTTGCGATCACGCGCTCGTGGGAATTCGCCTGGCGGCTGCCATCTTTTATCGCCGCAGTCGCATTGCTGGTTCTGCTTCTGCGCGCGGCGCGGGTGTATGGCGCGGTGGCTGCGCTGGCGGCGGCGTGCGCGCTCGGCTTCAATCTTTTCGTGCCGCGCCTCGCGTCTCTTGTGCGGACCGACATGCCGCTCGCCCTTGTCCTGTTCGCTATCGGCCTGTTGATCTGGGAAAAAATTCGGATGCGCGCGGCGTGGACGAGACGAGATCGGCTGCTGCTGTTCTTGCTGCTCAGCGCCGGAATGCTGATCAAAGGGCCGATCATTTATGCCTTCCTGGGGCCGGGCCTCGCAGCGTTTGCCTGGCGATGGCGGGGGACGAACGCCGCGGCCTCCGCGTGGTCCGGGTGGTTGCCATGGCTGGTTTCTTTTCTCGTTTTCCTTGTCTGGGTGGGCGGCGGTATTTTTTTCGTGCCGGAGTTTACGGAGCACGTTGTCCTGCGGGAGTTCGCGGGACGGTTCAGCGATGAGGTGCATCGTTCGCAGCCATTCTATTTTTATCTGCCGCATCTTCTGCATCGCTTCGCACCCTGGAGCCTGTTGCTGGTTGCATTGGCGTTTGTCGCGCTCAAGAAAAACGGGAACCCGGCCAGGCTGTCGCCGGAAACATTCTGGCTCCTGGCTTGGAGTCTCGGCGGATTGCTGGTGATGTCGCTCGTGCCGTCGAAACGGATCGATCGCGTTTTTCCGATTGTGCCGCCGCTCTGCTTGCTCCTGGCGGCGGTTGTTGCTGCTTGTCGCGAAAAGGAACGATGGCGACCGATCGTCGACCGCTCCTGCGCCGTCGCGATCATTCTCTCGGTGGTTTTCACGGGTGGATACACGGCTCGCAAAATCGTTCTCGCCAGCCGCGAACAACGGGCCGCGTTTGCCGTGTTCGGCCGCGCGGTGGTGACGGAAGCGACCGCGCACGGCTGGCGTTACGCTGTGGTCGGCGGTGAAGATGAAGGAATGCTCTTGTATGTCCGGCGAACGGAGTTCCTCGAGCCGGAAGAGGCGGCCGCGGACTGGAACAAGGGAAAGCTCGATGCGCTGGTCGTTCCAGACGACGAGATCGACGGCTTGCTCCCTCGATTGCAAGGCGGCGAGCCGAAAAAAATCCTGATCTCGAACCCGGCGGGCAGCTACGGCAAGCGCTATTTCTTGCTGGCGCGGCCGCCTTCGTCCTAGCTGGCGCGCCTGCGAAAAGCCTGCTCGACTTTGGGCGAACGATTTGTAGTCTCGCGTCCAACTTGAAGGATCTGATGCACTTCCCAAAGGCGGAGATCGAGGCGCTCTGGTGCCCGTGGCGGGTCGAATATTTTGAGCAGGAAACGCCGAACCCGGATTTTCTCTCCGAGGCCGCGCGCGCCAGTGACGACGCCGCTCATCTGGTGGTGACGCGCCGCAAGAACGCGTTCCTCATGATGAACCGCTATCCGTACAGCATCGGTCATCTCATGGCCGTGCCGTATCGGAAGACCGGAGACGCCTCTTCGTTAGGCGAAAACGAAGTGCTCGAGTTGTGGAATCTCGCCGTGCATGGCCAGCGGCTTTTGCGTGAAACCATGAAAGCGCAGGGCTTCAACATCGGCCTGAACCTCGGCCAATGCGCCGGCGCCGGCGTGCCCGATCATTTGCATCTCCACATCGTGCCGAGATGGAACGGCGACACGAATTTCATGCCGGTGCTAGCCGGGACGCGAATGCTCTCGGAAGGATTGCGCGGGCTTTACGACAAATTGATCGCCACCCAGGAACGCATCGGGAAAAATAATCCGCCGTAAATTATGCCCAGCTGGATCGAACCACCGCCAAAGCAGAGAAAGACCGGTTGCCTGGGCAAAGGCTGCCTGATGCTGGTGGTCTTTCTGGTTCTGCTCGCAGTCGCATTTTTCGTGGGCGGCTACGTCGGCGTGCGTTACGTCGTTACCTCGACCACCCCAAAGGAAATTCCGCAGATCGAGACGACGGAAGCGGAGCAGGAGACGGTGCGGCATCGGTGGGAAGAATTCAAAGCCGGGCCTCGAAGCACGCCCGTCGAAGCCACGATGGCGACTACCACAACTACGACGACCGAGCCCACGCCGGCGCCGACTCCTTCCAGTAATCGAATCGAACTTTCGGCCTCCGACATCAATCAGTTGATTGCCGGCAGCCGGAAGATCCGCGGCAAGGCTTTTGTTTCGATCGAGAACAATGTTGCTCGGGTGCAGGTGAGCGTGCCGCTGGAGAAAGTCGGATTTCGCGGGCGGTTCCTGAACGGCGAGCTGCAAGTGCGCTCGGCGCCCGATCGCAATCCGCGGAATATTGAGGTTACAGAAGTCTCCCTGGGCGGCGTTTCCGAAAAAATCCTGAACTCGCTCCTGGGATTCCGCTCCTTACGCAGCTACGCGGACCAGTACGCGACGGAATACGACGTCACGAGCTTCGCGATCGAGGACAACAAGGTCATCATCGAGAACGGCCGCGCGATCCCCGGCGTGACGAAATAGTAGTCTCGTCGCGGCGCTGGCGGCGCCGACGCAAGGAACACAGACTTGCAGTCTGTGCGGCCAGCGGGCGTGTAGCCCGCTGAAGTTTGTAAGCAGCGGACAAAATGCCCGCTGGCCGCACAGGCAAAATGCCTATGTTCCGGCCCAAACCCACGCGGTCCCACAGGCTTGTCCGCAGCGAGTCCGTCAGGTGGCGGACAAGACACCGGTGCTCTCACTGCATGATCTCGCGGACGAAAACGTTGAGTTGGCCATCACTCTGTTTGCGCACCTCGGTGATTTCGTAGGGGCGCGCTTCGTCGCGGGTCACGGTGGAACCGCGCGCGGGCGGGGTGTAACCGGCGGGGAAATCCACGATGATACGCAGGTTCTGTCCACCACCTGCGAGTTTCAAGACCGCGTCTGTAATTCCAGTTTTCGGACGCAAGACGGCGCGATTGGGTTCGGTGAAGTTCACGACGAACTGGCCTTTGAGGTAAACGCGTTCGCCAGCGAGCCCGCGATCGGCAAGATCGCGCAGATCGGCGGGTGTGATGAGGCGACCGACCGGCATCTTGCCGGGCGGAAAAGTTTTCCAATTACCGCCGCCGGCGGTCGAGGCGAGCAAATTGTCGGGCGCACTGGCCGAGGGTGAGGGCGAAGCCGGCGGAGGCGGCGGCGACGCGACGGCGACGACGGGAGGAGTAGTGGCCGCCGGTGGCGCGACGGAAGGTGCCGGCGATTTCGCCAGCGCCACCGCCGTGGCCGAGGGAGTCGGTGTCGGTTTCGGCAGCGGCGAATTTTGCGCGACCATCGTGGGGGTGCGGGCCGGGGTTGGCGAAGGCGTTGGCGTCGCTTTCTGGTTCTTCTTGTTTCCCTTTGTCGTCTTGGATGGCGGCGGCGAAGGAGGAGGCGCGGGCGGCGGTGTAACGACGGCCACCTTGGGACCTTCGAGTGGCGCCGCCGGTTCCACGCGAATCAATTCGTTCGTCGCCGGAGGCGGCGGAGTCGGCGCGATCCCGGCGACGGATTCGGTGGTCTTCGGCGCGGTGCGCTCGCGGTAGCTGGCATATTGCGTCTCGGCGTTCTTGCGTGCCGCGTCTTTAAACAGCGGCCAGCCGGCAGCGAGATTCAGATCGAGCGGCGGCTCGAGCGTGAATGTGCCCGGCCCACGAGTGACGGTGTAACTGCCGTAAAGCAGCGGCATCGCGGTGATCATGATGCGCCCATCGGGGAGCCGCTCCGCATGGATGATGGCGGAGAGATCGTGAGTGCGCTCGAGCTTGATCTCCAAGCCCATCACCAGCGTTTGCTTCATCAACGGCAGCGCCTGCGGATCGGCTGGATAAACATGTTCCATCAGCAGCTCGCCGTGATCGACTGCGTTCGTGAGCGCGACCATGCCGGACATGAACACGTCGTTCGGCGTCAGCTCGTGCGCTTCCATGATGTTGAACCGGCCGACGACATAGGGCACGAGACCGCGGACCTGTTGGAAATTCCGGATGTAATTGCGGATCAGCTCCGCGTTCACCGTGGTCAACTCGGTGGGACTCATCGCGATGTAGCGATCGTAAAGTTGTTTCGAGCTGAGGAATTCGCCCGCGGGCGCGGCGGTCAATTCGAATCGTTTCGCGGGCTCGATCTTGTGGAGCTTCTTGAGGATCCGATAGCTCTGCGGCCGCTCCGGTTGCCAGAAAATGTAAAAGCTGCCGAGCCAGGCCGCGAAGGCGAGTCCGGTCAGGAGCAGAATGGCGACCGACCAGCCGAAGAGGTTTGTCTTCTTTCGCCGCGAGCGCCCGTAGGCCTGCGCCGGCTCGTACCGGAAGTAATCCCGATCCATCTAAGCGCGCCTGCTTCGCGAACGGTTCGTTTTCAAGCAGGGCGGGCTGCTTCGAACGACGTGCCGCATCCGCAAGTCCGCGCTGCGTTTGGATTCTCGATGTGAAAGCCGGCGCCGGTCAGGCCGTCGCGATAATCGAGGGTCGAGCCCTGCAGATAATCCGCGCTCTCGCTATCGATAAAAAACTGGACCCCGTCGCGGTCGACGATCGCATCGCCCGGTTGTTCGGCGCCGAGCGACATTTCATATTGAAGGCCGGAACAGCCGCCTTTGGCGATGCCGACCCGCAAACCCCGGTGCTCGGTATCGCTGCGCGATTCGAGGAGGCTGCGCAGTTGGCGCACGGCGCTATCGGTGACAGTGATCATCGGTCGAGCGAAATTATCGTTTTCCTTCGCAATCGCAAATCGACAACTTAAAATCGAAATGAGATGAGCCGCATTCGCCTGTTGCCGGAAATCCTTGCCAGCCAGGTGGCGGCGGGCGAAGTGATCGAGCGACCGGCGTCGGTCGTGAAAGAGCTGGTCGAAAACAGCATCGACGCCGGGGCGCGCAAAATCGAAGTCAGTGTCCGGCGCGGGGGGATTTCGTTGATGCGGGTGGTGGACGACGGCTGCGGGATGGACCGCGACGACGCCCTCCTGTCCCTGGAGCGGCATGCGACGAGCAAGATCCGGACGGCGGCCGACCTGGCGGCGATCGCCACGCTTGGGTTTCGCGGCGAAGCCCTGCCGAGCATCGCCAGCGTCTCGCGCTTTCGGTTGACTACGCGCGAGTTGGAAGCAGTCGCCGGGACGGAAATCATCGTGTCGGGCGGCCGGATCGAAACGGTGCGCGATGGCGGCGAAGCTCCCGGCACGCAGATTGAAGTGCGCTCGATTTTTTACAATCTGCCGGCACGCCGGAAATTTTTGCGCTCGGAAAACACGGAGAGTCGCAACATCGAGCACCAGCTTCATCTCCAGGCGACGGGGCATCCGGAGATCGCGTTCGTGTTTGTGCGCGACGAGCGCGTCGTCTTGCAACTGCCGGCCGCCGCGAGTTTGCTCGACCGCATCCGCGATCTTCACGGGAAGGATCTCGTCGATCGCCTTCTCAACGTCGAAGAGCTGAAGAACAATCCGGCGAAAATCCGGATCCGCGGATTGATCGGGCAGGCGGGAGTGAGCCGGCAGACGCGCACGCAGCAGCTCGTGTTCGTGAATGGCCGCGCCATCGAGAGCCCAATGCTGACGGCGGCGCTTCGCGAGGGCTATCACACCGCGCTCATGAAAGGTCAGTTCCCGGTCACGTTTTTGTTTCTCGATCTCGATCCGGCGGCGGTGGATGTGAACGTGCATCCAGCCAAACGTGAAGTCCGATTTCGCGATCCCAATTCGGTGCGGGAAGCGGTGGTCGACGCGATTCGAAGAACCCTGGAAAGTGGCCGACGGGATTGGCAGCAGCAATTTCAACGGCCGGTTGCGCCGACTTTCCCGATCCCGCCAGAACATTTCACGCCTCCGCCTATCGAGCAGCGCCAATTTACCGAACCCGCAATCACGCGTGTCATCCCGAGCCGCGCGGACGGCGAGGAATCTCACAAACTACCGGAGACGTGGCCTGCGGAAGAAGCGATCAACGTCGCGAGCTCTTCCCAGCAATTCCAAATCATCGGCATCCTGAACAAACTGTATGTGCTGATGGAAAATCAGGATGGGCTGGTGCTGGTCGATCAACACGCGGCGCATGAGCGCATCCTGTTCGAGGAATTGCGACGCCGAATGGAGGAGCAGGGGGTCCCGTCGCAGCGGTTGCTGCTCGCGCAAACCTTCGAGCTGGCGCCGCGCGACGCGGAATGGGTCGAGCGAAACGCGGCGACGCTCCAGAAAATGGGCATCGGCATCGAGCCGTTCGGGCAGAACGCGTTCAAGATCGATAGCCTGCCGACCTTTCTCGACGTCTCAGACCCGGTGACGTTCATGCGCAAAGTGATCGACGGGCTCAAGAGCGCGAGCAACGGCAGCTCCGCCCTGCGCCTGGGCGAGGATATGATCGCGAAGACAGTTTGCCGTCATGCCGTGAAGGCGAACGATCCGTTGCGCTATCTCGAAGTGGAAAAACTGATCACCGATCTGCTGCAGTGCGATCTGCCCTATTGCTGCCCGCATGGCCGTCCGACCATGATCCAGATTTCACACGCCGAGCTGGAGAAAAAGTTCGGGCGAAAAGTGTAGCGACGACGCCAAAATTGGAGCCGGCACGCCCCCGTGCCGGTTGGGCTGGCGGCATCGTCTCCTCTCACCGGCCCGAGGGCGGGCCGGCTCCAAGCCAATGCTTCGCGACCAGGGCTTTGATCGCGGGCGTCTGCAAACAGTAGTTCTCTTCTTCGTGGTGCGGAATTTCGGGGAACCATTTCCACCAGAACATTCCCGCGAGAAACGGATGGCGCGCCGGCAAATCGAGCGCGATGTCGATGCAGCGCTGCTGGATGTCCGCGGCATGGTCGCCGCCGGTCTTGAAACCCCACGGCTCCGCCGCGGCGCGCGCGCTTTCATTGTAGCCGATCTCGACGAAGAGAAATTGTTTGCCGGTCTGCTTCGAGAATTTCTCCAGCTCGGCGCAACGCTTTTCCCACGCCGTCGAGATCTCAGCCGCACTCGGGTCGGTCGTTTTCGTCAGCGGGAAATAGGCGAGGACGCCAATGTAATCGAGGGCATCCCAGAATTTCACGTCCGCATATTCGTTCCAGTTCGCGCCGTAGGTGACCTTGCCGTGATAGACGGCGCGCACCGCGGCGATGATTTTCCGCCAGCGCTCGTCGTACTTCTGCGGATAGGTAAACTCGAGGCCGACACAAAAAATTTCGGCGTGCTCCGATTCAGCCAGCGTCGCCATTTGCACGATCCAGCTCTCGTAATCGGAAAAAAACCGGTCCCATTCTTCCGGGGCGACGAAGTTGATCTCGCCGCGCCAGCTAAACTTCGTGCCCCAATAGGCGATGTGCGGAATGACCATCGCGGCCATCCTGCGCTCGTGCGCCCAGCGGAGCGGCGTGGTGATGTGGGTGGTGCTCGCGCCGGAACGCCGGCCGGCGGCGACGTGGCCGTCTTCGCGGATTTGGGCGTAGGGATGAATCGCGATGCTGTTCACGCCTAACGACTTCAATTCGTCGAGCGTGGCTTCCATCTCCGGCATCTGCCATTCGATGCCCCACGTCTGGCAGGAGACGGTCATGCCCTTGTAAACGGAAGAAGCGGGTTGCTCGCCAAACGAAGAAACGACGGTGGTTGCCACCGCGGCGAAAAACACGACGAGACGCATTCGTCGATTTAACTTCAAGCAGCGGTGATTTGAAATCGCCGTTTTCTGTAGCAGCGGCCCTGTGGGCCGCTCGGGCGGCGTCAATTCTCTCGAAGCGGCCCACAGGGCCGCTGCTACAGAAGAGGCGAAACGTTCTGTCTTGTGGAAAGGGAGGCCTTCGTTGAATGGTGTGACGGGCGTTCCCAATCATGGCCGAAAACGAAAAAACCGCGCTGATTACCGGCATCACCGGCCAGGACGGATCGTACCTGACGGAGCTGCTCCTCGAAAAAGGTTACGCGGTCCACGGCGTGGTGAGGCGAACCAGTAATTTGGTCCGCTCGCGCATCGAGCATTTGCGTGGCGACGAAAATATCTACGGCAAATCGCTCTTTCTCCATTACGGCGATCTCTCGGACGGCACGACGCTGCGCCGGATTTTTTCCGAGGTGCAACCGGACGAGCTTTATCATCTCGCCGGCCAAAGCCATGTCGGCTTGAGCTTCGAGATCCCGGAATCCACCTGCGAAGAGATCGGAATGGCAACCCTGCGGCTCCTCGAAATCGCGCGCGACCAGCCGCGGCCGGTAAAAATTTATCATGCCTCCAGCTCCGAGATTTTCGGGAACGCGCTGGAATCGCCGCAAACGGAAAACACGCCGCTGCGTCCGGCGAGTCCATATGGCTGCGCCAAGGCGTTCGCCACCCAGCTGGCGCGCGTTTATCGCGATTCGTATGGCCTCTTTGTTTGCAACGGGATTCTTTACAACCACGAATCCCCCCGGCGCGGCGAAAACTTTGTGACGCGCAAAATCGCACGGGCGGTGGCGCGGATTGCGCGCGGACTCGACCAGGAACTATCGCTCGGCAGTCTCGAGAGCCGGCGGGATTGGGGCCGCGCCGAGGATTACGTCGCCGCGATGTGGCTGATGTTGCAACAGGCGAAGCCGGCGGATTACGTCGTCGCCACGGGCGAAAGCCATTCCGTGCGCGATTTTGTCGAGGCCGCCTTCTCCGTGGTGAATTTGCCGTCGGCCAAATATGTGAAACACAATCCGGCCTTTGATCGGCCCGCCGATCCGGCGCGCCTGGTTGGTTCGCCGAAAAAGATCAGGGAGGAACTCGGCTGGGAGCCGCGCGGTTCCTTCGACGATCTGGTTCGCGAGATGGTAGAAGCAGAGCTGGCGGCGGTAGATGCCGGAATGGATGCTTAGGACAAAGATGCTAAACCGAAAACAAATCTGCCCTCACTTGGCGCTGTCGCGTCCTTCTCTCCCAAGGGGAGAGAAAGTTCCTTCTCCCTGAGGGAGAAGGTTAGGATGAGGATCATGCCAGCGTAGTGTCTTCAAGCTATGAATGATATTCTGATCTCGTTCGTTCTCGGCATCGTCGAGGGACTCACGGAATTTCTTCCCATCAGCTCGACCGCCCATCTGCGCATCGTCGAGGCGCTTTTCGGCTTCAATCTGCACGACAGTTTCTGGAAGATGTACACGATCGTGATCCAACTCGGCGCGATCCTGGCGTTGCCGGTTTATTTCTGGAGACGCATCCTGACGTTCCTCGCGACGTTTCCGCGCGGCGAACACGAAGATCGCACAATCCTCACCCATCCGCTCAGCCTCACGTTCATTGCCTTTATCGTGACAGCAGGGCCGGCCTACCTGTTGAAAAAGCAGATCGGCCAGAACCTGGAGAGCTTGAGCGTGATGGCCTGGGCGCTTCTCCTTGGCGGCGTCGTCATGTGGATCGTGGACGTGCTCTGCCGCAATCCGAGAACGACCGACATGGAAGAAATGAGTTTGCCGCAGGCCGTTTGGATTGGCGCCATCCAGATCTTGTCGGCGGTTTTCCCGGGGACCTCGCGGTCGATGTCGACGATCGCGGCGGGACAGACTGCGGGATTAACGCGTGCTGCCGCGCTCGAATTTTCATTTTTCCTTTCCATGCCGACGATGGTGGTGGCGACCGGGTACGATTTGTTGAAGACGATCCGGCCGCGACATGACGCCGCCGCCGAAGCCGGCCTCGCGCCGCTGAGCATGACTCCGCATAACTGGATCGTGCTCGCGATCGGCTTTGTGGTTTCCTTTGTGGTCGCGCTCGGAGTGGTTGCCTGGTTTATGCGCTGGGTGCGCGACCGGGGCTTCGCGCCGTTCGCCATTTACCGGATCGTGCTTGGAATTGTGTTGTTGGTTCTGATTGCGCGAGGAGTCCTGTAAGTCCTTATGGAAACAACCGTGATCCTGCCCGACCTCCAGAGCTGTGTGCTCTGCGAAGATGTCCGCTGCGAAATCAACGGCATGCAGACCCTCGTGGGCGTGATCAACGTCATCCCGGCGCCCGCCCTTCCCATTAACTGCATGCGGCTGTGTATTTGGTCGCGCTGGTGCAGCGGCTCGGGAAAATTCCGGCAGAAATCGCGGATCATCGGCGTGGATGAGCAGCAAGTCCTGGCGCAGGCCGAGGTGGAATTCGAGTTGAAGGAGTTGGAAGGTCACGCCACGAATGTCCATTACTTTGGCGGTGTGCAGTTCCAGCAGTTCGGGCTGCATCACGTCGAGATTTTCCTCGAGAACGAGCTGCGGCTCCGCTTTCCGTTGCCGGTGGTCCGGATCGCCTTGGCGCAGCCGCAATAATTCCGCGTAAAATTTAGAACAGAACGCTTGCCAGGCAGCCGGCGGATGGTCTACAAAGGTCGCCCGCATGTTGCGAAGAGCCTCAACCGCCCTGTTTTGCGCCCTCGCGTTGGTGACGCCCGCCTATGGCCAGGAGATCTTTGTTCCGCGGGAACTGAAAGCGATACCAGTCCATCCGCCGAAACCGAAAGAAGTGGTGCGGCGCGCGGAGCCTGTTACCGACGCGGATTTGAAGCCGGTAAAAGAATCAGCGTCCAGCAACGAATCCGCCAAGCCGAAGGCGCCCAAGAGCGACACAGGTACGGTAAAGACCGCGAAAGCGGCCCCGACGAAGGAGAAATCCGAAAAACCCGCGGCGCCAAAGGAGAAGCCGGCCGTGGCAAAAATGCCGCCGGCGGAGAACAACGTAGCGACGATCAAGGTGGAGAAATCCGCGCCGGTGAAGGATTCCTCGACGAACAAGACGGTAGCGAAGACGGAACCGGCGAAGGAAAAGAAAGACATACCCGCGCCGGCGAAAGAGAAAGCCGACAGCGATCTGCCTACGATCAAGGTTGAAAAGGCGACCGTGGCAAAGGAACCAGCGACCAAGACCGTAGCGAAAACCGAGACCGCGAAAACCGAATCGTCGAAAGAGAAAAGTGAGAAGCCCGCCGCGGTGAAGGAGAAACCCGCCAGCGAAACGGTGGCAAAGACAGCGCCGGCGAAAACCGAAACAACCGTCGCGAAGTCCGAGAAAGCGGCAGCAAAGGATGAGCCCAGCCACAAGAGCGTGGCCAAAAGTGAAAGCGTGAAGGTCGAAACCGTCACCGCCAGGACCGAGAAACCGGCGGTGAAAGAGAAACCGGCGACAGTCGCGGCTTCGAGGACCCTAAGGGAAGAGAAGAACCCGGCGAAGGAAGAACCGGCCAGCAAGAATGCGGCGAAAACCGAAGCCGCGAAACCCGAGGTCACGGTAGCGAAGACCGAGAAGCCTTCCCCGACAAAAGAAAAACCTGTGCCAGCGACGAAACCGCCGACGACAAAGTCGGAAGCATTCGTCGCGAAGGTGGAACCGGCGCCGCCGCGCGAGGGACCGGTTAAGTTGCCGATGAAATCCGAGCAGGTGTCGGTTCCGTCGCAGAAAGAACCGCCGCAAATTATCCCGACCGGATCGCTCGACACTGGCTTTACGAAGATCGCTGACGGTTTCGATTTCCCCGTCGGCAAACCGGAAGCGGAAGGCTATTACAAAGCTCGCGGGTTCCGGCCCGGTGGCCACGTGGGTGAAGATTGGGACGGGGTGCGCGGCGGCGATACCGACTTGCGCGACCCGATCTATAGCATCGGCGACGGCATCGTGGTCTTTGCCCGCGACGTTCATCTGGGCTGGGGGAATGTGGTCATCGTCCGCCACGCTTATCGCGAGAACGGCAATGTGCGCTACGTCGACTCCCTTTACGGCCACCTCAACTCGATGCTGGTTAGTCGCGGCCAACGGGTCACGCGCGGGCAGCAGATCGCGACCATGGGCACCGCGCATGGGCAATACGATGCGCATCTCCATTTCGAGATCCGGAAGAACCTCGAGATCGGAATGAGCCGTTCAAAGTTCCAGAAAGATTTCAGCAACTATTACGATCCCACCCAGTTCATCAATTCGCATCGGCGTCTCGCCGGCGGCGGCGCGAACTACAAGGTCGCCATGAATACTTTCACCCACGACTGGACCTATCACTTCGATCGCAACCGGGATTTCGGTCCGCGAAAACGGAGCACGGGTGAATCTTCGGCAGCCTTGCGGCGCGCGGTGACGAGCCGGTAGGCGGCGTCGACGAAAGGCTCAGGAGCAACCCCCAACGGCACGAGGGCGTGCCGTCTCCAGGAAGAACGCGCTAAATCATTGGCCGGCCTGCCCTCAGGCCGGAGGGGCAGCGGGTTGCCGTTCTAGCGGGCTCACAGTTTGCCCATCAGCGCGAGGATCAGGACGATCAGCAGAACCAATCCGATTCCGCCGAACGGATAATAGCCCCAGCCTGTGCTGTAACCCCACCCAGGAAAAGCTCCGATCAATAGCAGGAGGAGAATAATCAGGAGAATGTTGCGCATGATCGCGAGGGTAGGTCCGCCGCTCTCTCGCTGACAATGAAAATGTTATCCGCGGATTACACAGATTGACACAGATTTATCGGAGATAGGGAAAAGGGCCGGCCATGATTGTTTCCCTAATCTGCGGGAATCTGCGAAATCTGTGGACGAATCCTCCGCCGCGCTCACATCCTCCCGCAAATTCCCTTGCAGCGTTAACGGCGCATCCTATCCTTTTGCGCAGTCCCGAATGTGTCCAACCGGATGCGTCGGGACAATTTGTTGTTTTGTTTTCATGGCGAACACGATTCTGATCGGCGCGCAGTGGGGCGACGAAGGCAAAGGCAAGATCATAGACGTGCTCACCGCCGAGGCGGATATCGTGGTCCGCAGCCAAGGCGGAAATAACGCGGGACACACCGTGATTCATCGCGGCACGAAATACATTCTCCACCTGATTCCTTCGGGAATTTTGCGTCGCGGCAAACGGTGCGTCATCGGCAACGGCGTCGTAATCGATCCGGTCGCGTTGGTGAAAGAGATCGAGGGTTTGCGCAAACTCGGGGTCGAGATTGGGAAGAACCTGCTGATCAGCGACTGCGCGCATCTGGTGCTGCCGTATCATCGGTTGCTCGACGAGCAGCGCGAGCTGCGGAAGGGCCACGCGAAGATCGGCACTACCAAGCGCGGCATCGGCCCGGCCTACGGGGACAAGGCGGCCCGCACCGGACTGCGCATGTCCGACCTGATGCAGCCGGCGTTGTTCTCGAAAAAATTGCAGGCCAAAGTGCGGGAGAACAACAGCATCCTCCAGACATTCGGCGCCGAGCCGATTAATTACCGCGAGGTGAACGATCATTACCTGGAGGCGGGCCGGGCGTTGCGGCCGTTCGTCACGAACACGGTGGTCTATCTGCATCGCGCTTTGCACGGGAAAAAGAAAATCCTGTTCGAAGGCGCGCAGGGAACTTTTCTCGACATCGATCACGGTACCTATCCGTTCGTGACTTCCTCGAACACGACGGCGGGCGGCGCCTGCACCGGCTCCGGCGTTCCGCCGCATCGGATGGATCGTGTGGTCGGCGTGATGAAAGCTTACACGACCCGGGTGGGCGAGGGGGCGCTGCCGACGGAAGATGCGGGACTCGCGCACAAGCTTCACGAAATGGGGCGCGAGTTCGGCGCGACCACCGGTCGGGCCCGGCGCTGCGGCTGGTTCGATGCGGTGGCGACGCGTTACGCGACGATGATTAATGGCATCGATGAGCTGGCCGTGACGAATCTCGACGGTCTCGACGGCGTCGATCCCATCAAAGTCTGCGTCGCTTACCGGCTAAACGGCAAACGCCTCGACGTGCCGCCGAGCGATGCTGCGCAGTTGGAGAACTGCGGACCGATTTATCGCGAGTTCCCTGGCTGGAAAAAACCGACGAACGCAGCGAAAAAGTTTTCCGGGTTACCGGCCGCGGCGCGAAACTATGTGCGCGCGATCGCCGAGCTGACGGGCGCGCCGTTGCGGATCGTGAGCGTCGGTCCCACCCGCAACGAAACCATTATCCTCTGACGGCCATGGCTGCCGCGCCCAAACTCATTCCGAAACACGTCGCCATCATCATGGACGGCAACGGCCGTTGGGCAAAAACCCGGGGCTTGCCGCGAATCAAAGGCCACGAGAAAGGCGCCGACGCCGTCCGCGCCTGCGTCGAGGCCTGCGGCGAATTGAAGATAGAGTTCCTCACCCTCTACGCTTTTTCCGCCGAGAATTGGCAACGGCCGAAGACCGAAGTCTACGCCCTGATGCGTTTGCTCGAACGTTTCCTGAAAGAGAAAACGCCGGAGCTCCTCGAGAAAAACGTCCGGCTCCAGGCGATCGGCCGCCTGACCGATCTGCCCGCCGGTTGCCAGAAACAACTGCACGAATCGATCGAGCGCACCTCCGGCAATAACGGCCTGACCCTGATTCTCGCGCTCAGTTACGGCGGCCGCCTCGAAATCATCGACGGCATCAAGAGCCTCCTGCGCCAGATCGATTCCGGCCACATCGACCGCGCCATGATCGACGTCGACATGTTCAGCAAGCATCTCTACACCCGCTATTATCCCGACCCCGACCTCCTCATCCGCACCTCCGGCGAAATGCGCCTCTCGAATTTTCTGTTGTGGCAACTCTCCTACACCGAAATGTACGTCACCCCCAAGCTCTGGCCCGATTTCACGAAGAAGGATCTCTTCGACGCCGTCGAGGATTTCGGAAAACGGAACCGGCGCTACGGGGCGGTTTGAAAACGCTGTGAGCGCTTCCCCCAGGAACGTCGTCGATGGGTGAAATTACTCGAAGAGGATACCGCCTCGAGTGGTTCATCGGAGATCACTCGCCGCGGCACGTTCATGTTTATGACAGCAAAGGCCGGTTCATCGGTCGGCTCGATATTCAAGCGATGCGCGGAATCGAAGGCTGGAAGCCGAGCCGAAAACTGATAAAGGTTATCGAGGAATTGCGGAGCGAAGGAAGATTGTGAAGGCAGCCAATACCATTAAGAAGCCCTTCGGCATGGCGTCCTATTCGTCGGTGAAGCATGCGCGCTACCTGGACTGGGAAGACGCGTTCGACGTAGAATTCGATGACGGCCTTTCCTTTCTGGAGCCGCACAAAGCGATTAGGAAGGCGAACAAGATTGCCCGGGACGCCGTTCCCGTGCGCGTCAGCGTGCCGAAGAAGTTTCGAAGTCACTTTAGGATCGAATACGATAACGGCCAGATTGCCGACGTTTCCTGGTCGTTCATTCGCGAACTTCCTCCCCAAGGGGGAGCAAGGAATGGCAAGCGTGCGATTTCCGTGTGATCCGCGCTCCATTTTGCCGAGATTTGGAGACCCCCTTTTGTCATCCGAACCCCCTCTCAAATTCTTCTCTGGCAGCTTCGTGCACCGAGATGTGTGTCACCCCAAGCTCTGGCCCGATTTCACCAAGAAAAACCTCTTCGACGCCGTAAAGACTTCGGCGGCCAGAACGGGCGATAGGCGCGGTGTGAATGGCACAATTGCCCTCTGTTCGACGTAACCAGGGCGGCGTAGTAGCATTGGATAGCCTATGCCGGTCTATCGTTTCGCAGTCCGTGCTCAGCCCACGGCGAACAACCCAAAATACGCAACTTGGCAGCCCGCCAGTTTCCTTGCGTTTATTGTGGCCGAGGATGGTTTTTCTGCTGAACAGCGGTTCTTTGCCAGCCTAACGAGGCTGCATTGGAAATTCTTGGAATGGAAATTACGCGATGAATTGATCGAAGATCGGATTCGGGAAGCGGGGGGAGAAATGCTCGAGGCGTACAATGTCGCGGTAAAGCGCGGGCAATGGTATCGCGTCGATTCGGAACATTTCATGGCCGACGTTATGGCGAGACACCCGATGTCGCCGCCTCGCCCCGATGAGTCGTTCCTCGACAAGATTGTCGTTGGCGCTGGTGGACGCCGCCTGACTGACGCCGAGCGTGATAATGATGAAACAGAAAACGCCGATTACGTCCTGGATGAGTTTGTAATCGAGGCGAAAGACATCCAAGAGGAACGTCTTTCAAAGCAGGAATGCCATTACAAGATTGCCGAGATTTTTTGGCCGTATTTCGAGGAGGACGCCGTGGTCCCTATCGAGCCAAGCGTGCTTTCCGAGGCCGACTGGCACCGATACGTTGAAATTCTTTCCAAGCCAATTGAGCGGCGGATCGAGAAGGCGTGCAGCCAAGTAAAGTCGACTGTTGGCCAGATGCAGACTGTTGGCTGGAAGGGGGGAATTATTCTCTTGAACTCTGGTTATTGTTCGTTAACCCACAAGCTTTTCGAACAAATCGCAGCCAATGCCGTGGCCAATTCAAGGTTGATCGAGTTCGTGGTGTGCATCACTACACAGGCACAGAGCAATGGCTTCGATTGTTATATGAACTGGCAATTCTCACCGAAACAGCCTAGCAGCAAAACCACTAAGAAATTATTCAAAGCTTACGACCGAGTTCTGCACCAAGTGATGACTGATTGGGCGCATGAAGGATTTTTGCCTAATCCAAGTCATCAACCACTCGCGGAGCCTGTTTCGTTCGAGTATGGCGGCAAGACATTTGTGTGGGACCCAGGTATGGCACCTTTCTCATCGCGACAAATTGGTGAAGTAATGGAACGTCCATGACGTAGCTAGTGAAACGCTTAAGAGGGCGATACCCAAGAGGTGGGCGAGAGAAGCTAGTCCGACGACCCCGCTTCTTGCAGCAGGCGCGGTGTGAGCTATCAGGTGGGGACGTTTTTCCGAAATGTCCGACTTATCGCTTAGGGCGCGTGGCTCCAAATTAGTCGGACGCATCGGAAATGCGTCCCCGCCTACACGAAAGCTTCGGCGACGGAGTCGGCGAGAAGCTTTCCTCGCGGCGTTAGGACGAAGTTTCCATTTGCTTCGCGCAGCAGGCCGAGATCGACGAACTCGCGGCTTTCCTTCGACCACTGACTGAGTTCCTTCGATGGAATTCCGTTTCGGGTTCTCAGCGAGAGGGCAATTCTTTCTCCGCGCTTCATCTCGGGCGTCAAGATTTCGGTCGATCCCACGGCGGGCTCACCGGCCAGGATGCGATCGGAATAGGCGCGGTAGTCGCAAACATTTTGCCAGCGGCGCATTCCGACGGTGGAAAAGGCGCTGGGGCCGATGCCGAGATAATCGTGGCCGGCCCAATAGCCGCGGTTATGCGCCGAGGCGAATCCGGGGCGGGCGTAATTGGAAATTTCGTAGTGCTCGTAGCCGGCGCGCTCGAGGGTGCGCATCGCGGTCTCGAGAAATTGCGCGTCGGATTCTGGATCTTCGCGGAATTCACCGCGCGAGTGGCGGAGGAAAAATTCCGTGTCTTCCTCGTAGGTCAGGCAGTAGGTCGAGATGTGGTCCGGCCGGAGCGTGATCGTTTTCTCCAAGTCGGCTTTCCATTGCTCGAGGGTTTGCCCGGGAAGGCCGAACATTAGATCGATGCTGACGTTGGCGAGCCCGGCGTCGCGCAGGATCTGAAATGAAGCTTCGGCCTGAGCTGCATTGTGTTCGCGGCCGAGCAGCTTCAGCAAATCGTCGTCCCACGATTGCACGCCGAGACTGATGCGGCTGACTCCCATTTCTCGAAGCAGCGCCGCCTTGCGCTGCGAGACGCTGCCGGGATTCGCTTCGAGCGTCCATTCAGTCAGGCGCGACAAATCCAGAAGATCGCGCAGTCCGCCGAGAAGGAATCCGAGTTGCGCGGTCGTTAACGCGGTCGGCGTTCCGCCACCAAAAAAGATCGTCTCCGGTCTCAGCGCAAAACGATCCTGGACATCTTCGATTTCCCGCAATAACGCCTCACAAAACCGCTGCGCCTGCGAGCTATCCGCCCGCTCTTTGTAGAACGCGCAATAAGGACAAATCCGCGCGCAGAACGGAATATGGACGTAGAGATGCGAAACAACCTCTGAAGTTCGGTGTTGGACGTTGGACGTTGGGCGTTGGACGTTTTCCCCATCGCCCATAAGCTCGGCTTCACTATTCATCGTGCGGATTCCAATCTTAACCTCTTTTTTGTTCTGCGCTCTCCTGTCCATCCAGGCGCAGACGATTCCCTCCCAATCCATCGTCTACGCCGCGCACGATCCTTCGGCCATCAAGCAATACCAAGCCAATCCCGCCATCGTCCGCGGAATGGTCAACCGCCTCGTCCTCGCCGCGACCGGCCAGCCCGATCTCGCCCGCGCCTGGGGCTCGCTCGTTAAGCCTGACGACAAGATCGGCATCAAGATTTCCGCGGCCGGCGGCGAATTGTTCACCACCCATCGCGATATTGTGAACGCCATCGTCGACGGTCTCGTCGCGGCCGGACACCCGCGCAACAGCATCATCGTTTGGGACCGCAGCCTCGGCGGCATCAAGGAAGCCGGCTATCGGCCGGACAAGGAAGGTTACCAGATGAAATCGATCGCGCCGCGGGACGGCTACGATCCCAAGGCGGTTTTCAGCGCGCCGCTCAGCGGGAAATTGATCTGGGGCGACCTCGAGTTTCGCTCCGATCGCGGCACAATCCCGCTGCTCTCCGATCAGGAAGCGCTCAGCGACGACAGCCACTTCGCCCGAATTCTCTCCGGCGACGTGACGAAAATTATTAACGTCCCCGTGATGAGCGACAGCTCCACCTGCGGCATCGCCGGTTGCCTTTACAACATGACGATCCCGAATATCGACAACTGGCGGCGTTTCACCTCGAGCCGTTGGGGCAATACGGCCATCGCCGAAATTTATCGAATGCCGATCGTCGGGCAGAAGGTCGTGCTCAACATCATGGATGGACTGGTCGCGCAATACGCGGGCGGGCCGCGGCCCGAACCGAATTTCGCGGTGCATCACGCCACGATTCTCGCGAGCAAAGATCCGGTGGCGATCGATGCGCTCACCGTTCGCCAGCTCGAAGAATGGCGGGCGAAAGCGCGTTTCGCGCCGATCGCGCCGCTGGCGCAACACGTCCAGGCTGCCGGACAGCTCCGGATCGGCAACGCCGAGGTGATCGAACTGCGCAACGTCGGACCGTGAATCGAGCGCTCGAACGAAAAGATCTGCGGGGACGAGTGCTTCGTTCCGTCTCGCGTTCGTTTTATCTTTCTCTGCGAATTTTGCCGGCAGGGTTGCGCGAACCGTTGTCGCTCGCCTATCTGCTCGCACGCGCCACCGACACGATCGCGGATACACCCGAACCGCCGATCGCGTTTCGGACGGAGGCATTGTCTCGGCTCGCGGCGGCGATCCAAGGAACAGCAGGAAAGGAAATGGCGGCGCAGCTGCGGGAATCTTTCGCGACTCTGCAAAGTGACGAAGCGGAGCGGACGCTGATCGAACAGCTTCCGGGCCTCCTTGATTGGCTCGATGAACTGCAAGCCGGGGATCGTGACGAAGTCCGCAGCGTGCTCGAAAAAATCAATCGGGGGCAACGGCTCGACCTGGAAAGATTCGGCCGAGCTGGTGAGATCACAGCGCTCGCGAACGCCGCCGAGCTCGATGAATACACTTACCTGGTCGCCGGCTGCGTGGGTGAATTCTGGACCCGGCTTTGTTTCGCGCACGTGAAGAATTTCGCGGCGCGTTCCGAACCCGAAATGCGCGAACTGGGCGTGCGCTATGGCCAGGGTTTGCAGTTGATCAATATTCTGCGCGACGCCGGCGACGACCTGCGGCAGGGGCGCTGTTATTTTCCGGCGGCTGAGTTGCAGTCGTTAGGTCTGACGGTTAGCGACATCCTGCGCGATCCGGTGCGCGTTCAGCCGATCATTAGTCGTTGGCGCGAAAAAGCGGAGCAGGGTTTGGAGGCGGGGATCGAATATGCGTCCGCGATCGGGAACCGGCGGGTTCGTTTCGCGACGGCGCTGCCCGCGTTGATCGGGGCGCAGACGCTGGCGCTGCTGCGGGATGCAGGGCCGGCGATTTTCGAGCGCAGGGTCAAAGTTTCGCGTCGCGAAGTACGAAAAATGATTCTGGCGGGCGCGCTCGCATCGCCGCGATCCTTGCGTAGGACGTTTGAAAAGCTTCAAGGAGCGGCGGTTTGAAACCGCCGACGAATTAAGACGGCGATTTGGAAATCGCCGTTCCTTGATGTCGCTCGACGTTCGTGGATGAATCGCGCTTTCAGCGCTTGTTTAATCAAAATTCGATCTGAGTCCCTGGGGCGCTGCCCCAGGCTGCAATGAGATCGCGCCTGTGGCGCTGAAAAGTTCACGGCGGGAGCTCCGGATTTGTCTAGCGCCAAAGGCGCGTCATTCATCCGCAGCCTGGGGCAACGCCCCAGGAATTCGTGCAATCCCCCAACCCGACAGCGCTGAAGGCGCGATTCATTCCGTGGTCGACCTCGATGGGATCGAGAGCGAATTACGTCCGGAAATAATTCCGCTGCTTGTCCGTGATTGGACGCTCCAACCGCTCCAGGACTTGCAGCATGTCTTCCCAAACCTTGCGTTTCTCCGAGGGTGCCTGGTTCCGCAGCAAATACGAAGGGTGATACGTGATCATGAGCGGCGTCTCGTGATGCGAATGCCAGCGACCGCGCATTTCCCGCATGGTGCCGCGCGTGCCGAGAAGACCTTCGACAGCGGTCGCACCCAAAGCGACGAGCACCTTCGGCTGGATGATGTCGATTTGCTCCGCCAAATACGGCAGGCAAGTCTGCATCTCGTCCGGCGTCGGCGGACGATTACCGGAGCTGCCTCGCGGCATGTCGGGCCGGCATTTCAGAACGTTGGCGATGTAAACTTCGGAGCGGGCGAATCCCATCGTCTCGATGATTTTGGTGAGCAACTGGCCGGCGCGCCCGACGAACGGTTCGCCGCGCGCATCTTCATCGGCGCCCGGCGCTTCGCCGATGAACATCAATTCCGCGTCCGGATTGCCGACGCCGAAAACGGTCTGGGTTCGCGAGGCGGCGAGGTGCGGGCATTTCACGCAGACGGCCACGCGCGCCTGGATGGGGGCGAGGAGCGCAGCTTTGTCGACGAGGGAGGCTAGCTCAGTGGGTTTATGCGCGACCGGACGTCGCAATTCGGTGAGCGAAACGCGCGATGCTCGCGGTAATTTGCCGCCCCGCTCTCGCATTTGTTGCAGCGCGTCCAGGACCAGATCGAGCGCAGGAGAAAATTCAGCCGCCACGTCCCGACCATCTGAGGTTTTGCGCTTAACAGCAATTCCTTTGATGCTGCCGGGCGTTATTCAATGAGCCTCGCGTTAGCAGATTACGATTACCCGTTGCCGGAAGAGCTGATCGCGACCCGGCCACTGCCGAATCGGCAGGATTCGCGCATGATGGTGCTGCACCGGCGCGCGCAACGAATCGAGCACCGGATGTTTGCGGAGCTGCCAGAATTTTTGCAGCCGGGCGATCTGCTCGTCCTCAACAACACGCGGGTCGTGAACGCGCGACGGTTTTCCGACGATGGCAAGATCGAGTTTTTATTCCTGGAAAAACTTGGACCGGCGCGCTGGAAATGCCTGGTCCGCCCTGGCCGCAAGATGCGCGTCGGCGCGCAGACAGCAATCAGCGGTGCCGTGGTCCGCGTGAAAGAAATTTGTCCTGAGGGCGAGCGAATCGTTTCGCTCGAGCGCGACTTCGATCCGTGGGAAGGCGGGATGGTCCCGTTGCCGCCGTACTTGCGCCGCCAGGGCGACGCGGAAGACTTCGAGCGATACCAGACTGTTTACGCCGAAAGGCCGGGAGCCGTCGCGGCGCCGACGGCCGGATTGCATTTCACTCCGCAAATTCTGGGCCCGCTGCCGCACACCTTCATCACGTTGCACGTGGGCGCTGGAACCTTTCAGCCGGTGAAAGTTGAAGACATTTCCGAGCACCGGATGCATCGGGAAACTTTTTCCATTTCGGCCAGCGCCGCCGCGGCGATCAACGCGGCGCCGCGGACCATCGCCGTCGGCACGACGACGCTGCGCATGCTGGAGTCAGCGTCGCGCGACGAGAAGGGCCATCTCCTCGCGCAAGAGGGCGCGACCGATATTTTCATTCACCCGCCGGCGGAAATCCGGCATGCCGATGTTTTGCTGACGAATTTCCATTTGCCGCGGTCGACGCTGCTCATGCTGGTGAGCGCGATGGCCGGGAGAGAGTTTCTGCTTCGGGCGTATGCCGAGGCGATTCGCGAACGGTATCGCTTTTACAGCTACGGCGATTGCATGTTGATCGTGTAAGCGCTTCTCGCATTGGAGCCGGCACGCACTCGTGCCGGGGGGAAAGACTTGGCGACGATATTCCCCAACGGCCTGAGGGCAGGCCGTCTCCAAACATTTGTGCTACCGTCGCGCGATGGATTCTGAGGACACACCGAAAGGCGAGCTAGTCATCCGAACCATTGCCATGCCCGCAGACACGAATCCGAGCGGCGACATTTTCGGCGGCTGGATCATTTCGCAGATGGACCTGGGCAGCGGCATCCTCGCCGCGAAAGTGGCGAAGACGCGGGTCGTGACGGTGGCGATTGAGGGCATGTCGTTTTTGCGCCCGGTTAAAGTGGGCGACCGCGTGGCCTGCTACGCCTGGGTGGAAAAGATCGGGCGCACCTCGATGGTGATCCCGGTCGAAGTCTGGGTGCAGCGCTACATGTCGGGTGAGGAAGTGCTGGTGACGAAGGGTGTCTTCACCTACGTCGCCCTGGATCGAGACGGGAAGCCGCTGCCGGTCGAGCGACCTGCTTGACTCGTTAGGCCGCCTGGGTGTCGGCCCGGTCTGGGCTGAGGCGATCTACTGATTTTCCGGCGCCGGCTGGACGGTTTGTCCCAACGGCGGAAGTGTGTTCGGGGATGGAATCCTGGCCTGTTTCTGGACCATTCGCTGGCGCTGCTTTACCCGCGCAACTTTGACCTGTTTGAGCTGCTTGTAGTAAGCGCGATCCATCCGGCCACTCTTGGTGAACATAGAACAGCCCGACATTCCCAGTCCGAGAAGAAGGACCACGCAAAGTGATTTTATTTTGCGCATGGTTCTATGCGACTTTCGCGCTCGCCGCGTCCTGCGACCAGACAAAGTGGCGCGACCGAAGCAATTCATCGACGGCCTGGTAGATTTTCAATTCGCACACGGCGCAATGCTGGAAAAGCGCGGAGATCGTCACGGGCCCTTTCACCGCGAAATCCCAGATTTGCTCGGCCACAGCCTCTAATTCCGGCGCGGCCGTGGCAGGCCAGGCGAAGCTTCCTTTGCCGCGCTGCAAGGTCGCGGCGTCATCGGCGAAACGTTGTTTGAGCTCGGCAAATTCGTCGCGTCCCTGCAGCGCGTTGATCAGCATCTCGCTCGCGTTTTTCGTGATCCGTTCGGATTGAATCCAGTCCTTCTCCGGCAGGGAGTCCGTGGAAAAGGTGAACGTGCCGACGAGGTGCTCGTTTACGAAAAGCTGCCAGAACGCTTCCTCGCCGGTGAGATGCTCGAACTGGCCGCCGCGTGGCTGGCCTTGCTCGAAGAAAAAGGCCGAGACCAATTCGGAGTTCGCGTTCGAAATGCGGAGCTGCCCGCTTTGGGAAGAATTCGCGATGGTCTGGTAAACCGTGATGAGATCGAAATTTGCCAGGTTCCCGCTCAGCTCGAGGCAATGGCTCTGGGCGACGGCGAGGTCGCGCGCCTGGGTGAGGCGCAAAGCGAGCTGGCTGCTGAGAAAGTGGAAAAACGACGGGACGCGGCGGATCAATTCCGGAAAATCCTTGAGCTGGAAACATTGCAGGCTCACGGGCTCGCAAGAGCGCGCCACGTGTTTGCGCGGAAGACCGGACAACGTCTCCACTTCGCCGAGAATATCGCCCCGCGAGAGGTAAGCCGCCGGCGCGGACTTCTGGGTCGACGGGTGAATCACCTCGACGACACCGCGATTGATGATGAAAAGGGCGTCGCCGGGGTCGCCCGTGGAATAGATCGTCTCGCCTTCCCCGAGGTGGCGGACACGGGACAGCTCGCCGATGGCCTTTAGCTCCAAGAGCTTGAGGCCCGTGCAATAGGCAAAGAAATCCCGGTCGAGCATGCTTCCCTAAAAGCAGGAGTCGTGCGATGGAGCCGGCCTGCCTTCAGGCCGGGGATATTGTCTGAAATGGAAGCTCAACCTCACCGGCCTGAGGGCAGGCCGGCCCCAGGGCAGTTGCATCCGCTGCGTCCGGCATCCAGTCTTCGGCGATGCGCGAGGTGGCTTACCTGTTCGAGCGGTTCCCGTCGTTCGGCCAAACCTTTTGCTACCGCGAAGTGGCGGAGCTGGAGCGGCGGGGGACAAAAGTCCACGTCTTCTCGATCCGCCGCCCGCTCAACGAGCCAGAACAGGACTGGGACGAACAACTCGTCGAGCGCGTCCATTATCTGCCCGAGGAAAAACCTCTCGTCGCTGAGGTCGATCGCGTTCTGCGAAGCAAAGCAGTTTCGCCCGAGACGCGAGCGGCCGTCGAGAAGTGGGGCCGACAATCGGATTTCCTGCGGCTGTATCAGGCGATCTATGTCGGAACGCGATTACAGGAACAAGGACTGCGCCATATCCACGCCCACTTTGCCGGGATGGCCGCGCGCACCGCCTACTGGATCAAAGAATTCTTTGCGATCCCTTACAGCTTCACCGCGCACGCCAACGACATTTTCGCGCCGCGCGATTTTGTGGTGTCGCTGGCGCAGCTGATCAAGAACGCGGCGGCCGTCGTCACGGTGAGCGATTTTGCAGTGCGGCTTTTGCAGGAACGCTTTCCCCAAGGCGCCGCGCAGATTCATCGCGTTTATAACGGCGTTGACTTGTCGCGGTTTCAGCCGTCGGACTTCAGCGCTCGCCCTGCGGCGATTGTTTCCATTGGTCGCTTGATCGAAAAAAAGGGGTTCGAAGATCTGATCAGCGCCTGCGCGCTGCTTCGTTCGCGCCAAGGCGACTTTCATTGCAGCATCATCGGAGAAGGGCCGCTGGAAGAGACGTTGCGGACGCAGATCGCCGCGAATGGCCTGGAGCAATCGGTGGAACTGACGGGCCCGCAAACCCAGGCGCAAATCGCGGAGCGCCTGGCCCACGCGACCGTTTTCGCGCTGCCCTGCACGCGCGAGGCCGATGGTGGGATGGATAATCTGCCGACCGTGATCATGGAAGCGATGGCCGCCGGGCTGCCCGTGATCTCGACGCCGCTCGGCGGCATTCCCGAGATGGTTGAGCCCGGTGTCAACGGCGAGCTGGTGCCGGAGCGCGACCCGGCGGCGCTAGGTGCGGCGATCGAACGCCTCATCGCCGACCCGGAACAGGCGCGCCGGTTCGGAAAGCGTGGCCGTGAAATCGCGCGCGAGAAATTTTCGATCGAGACCAGTGTGCGGCAGTTGCGAGGACTTTTCGGAAATATCTAGCGCTTCGGAGGGACGTGCTTCCGCACGTCCCACTCTTTGCCAGCGCTAGTTGAAATGGGACGTGCGGAAGCACATCCCTCCGAAAGAAACACTTTGCTCTTGCCTGAACAATTCCGTGGGTGCGAAATGAGCGCATGAAGACAATGCGCCTCCTGTTTTGTTTCACGCTCTCGATGGCCGCAGCCGCAACGACGTTCGGCCAGAAGTCGGACTGGGTTGCGAGCTATAACACCCTGCTCGGAAAGTACGTCACGTCCGGCGGCGTGAAATACGCCGAGTGGAAAGCGAACGCCGCCGACATGCAGGCGATCCAGGGCGTCGTGGACGGAATCGCGAAAGAAAACGTCTCGGCGTTGGGCAAACAGCAGCAGATCGCGTTTTACCTAAACTCCTACAACGCCTGGATCCTCCACGAAGCGCTCGGGAAGTACCCGACCTCAAGCGTCAAGGATACGTTCTTTTCCTTTTTCACCAGCAAACGGATCACTGTGGCCGGACAACAGACCAGCTTCAAAGCGCTGGAAGATAATGTGATTAGAAAACTCGGCGAGCCCCGGGTGCACTTCGCGCTCAACTGCGCCAGCCGCAGTTGCCCGCCGCTGAATCGGACGGCGTTCAGCGCCGACAAACTCGACGGACAATTAGAGACGCTCGCGAAAGGTTATGTGAACTCGGAGCGCGGGGTGAAGTTCAACGCCGCCGCCAAAGCGGCCGAGCTCTCCAAGATTTTCGATTGGTACAAGGACGATTTCAAGGGCGAGGGCGGCACGATCGCGTTCATCAACAAACGGCGATCGACTCCGCTCCCGGCCGACGCGAAGATCAGCTATCAGGATTACGATTGGGGATTGAACGAAGCGAAGTGATCACATGGTTGCGCTAAACGAAACGACTGGAGGGACGCCCGCTGGGCGTCCCGCGAAAGCGGGTTCGATGGAGACGGACGGCGCCCGTCCCTCCAAGCGCTGGCCCGCGCGCTGGCGCGCATTTCGGCATCCCATCGCCGAAGAGAAGGCGCGGGTGCTGAAGGAGCGCTGGGAATCGTTGCCGCCGGAGCTCCGCACGAACAATCAGATTTCAGGCCGGCACCTTACCCATTGCGGGTTCACGCTCGGCGCGAGCTACTGCTCCTTTCATTGCACTCATTGTTATCTGCCTAAGAACGCGAACGAGATTCCGATCCCGTCGCTGGCCCAGGTGAAGGAACAGATCGACGCGAACCGGCGCCTCCAGGGGCCGGGCGGCGGACTTCAAATCACGGGCGGCGATGTCGCGGACGCCTACTGGAAATCGGGGCGCGGCGACGAGCTGATCGAGATCGTCCGCTATGCCATCACGGTCGGCTCCATCCCGATGTTGATGACGCATGGCCAAACGCTCATCGAGCAACCCCAATTTCTCGAACGGCTCATGGTCGAGGGCGGCTTGCGGCAAATTTCCGTCCACGTCGATATGACCCAGGCCGGGCGTCACGGTTATCCGATCGGGCGAATCAAATGCGAAGCGGACTTGCATCCGGTCCGGCAGGCCTTCACCGATCTGGCGTTGCGCCTGCGCGAAAAGACCGGGCTCCTGCTCGAATACGCGCTGAGCTTCACCGTGACCCGCCGCAACATCGACGATGTGCCCGAAGTGATCCGCTGGTATCTCGCCGATCCGCAGCGCAGCTACATCTGGCGCATGCTCAGCTTTCAGCCGGAAGCCGACACCGGCCGGACGATCTTCTCGCAGCGGCCCATCACCTCAGCGGACGTGTGGGAAAAAATTTGCGCCGGCGTCGGGTTGCCGCTGCGGCGCGACGTTTCGATCTTCGGTCATCCGGATTGCAACAGCTGGGCGTCGCTCTTGATCGCCCGACCTTCCGGGAAAATTTTCCCGCTCCTGCCCGACGACAAAAAATTCGATTCGCTCCTCGGCGAAGTGCTCCGGAAAATTGGCGGCTTGTCGCTGGTGAACGACGACGCCGGCACGCCGCCCTATCGACTCGCCGGCGTTTTGTTCCAGCATCCGCTGCTGGCCGCGAAACTCGTTTTCAAAGTCTTGCGTTACGTGACCTCGCGAAAAGCGCCGCCCGAGATTTTCCGGTCGCTGTTGCGTGGCAAGGTCCACACCCTCGGCGTCGGTATGCACAATTTCATGGGCGCGAACCAGGTGGCAACGGCGGACAGCGATCCGGTCATCCGCGCCCGGCTCGATTCCTGTGTCTTCAAGGGCGCGGTGAAGCGCAACGGCGAATGGGTGGCGGTGCCCATGTGTTCGATGAACCAGCAGACGTGGTCGGAAGTTTACGATGGCCGGATGAACGATCCCGAGTTGCTGAAGGACCCTCAGGTATTCACGAAGTCGGCGTTGTAGCCGGGATCGCCGATCCCGGTCAGAGAAGATCCCGCACGCAATTCATCGCGCGGAGATAAACATGATGCGGTCCGCCGCGCATGAGTTCTTCGCTCATCAGGCGCACCGTGTCGTTCTGCCCGGCAGGCATTCGGCATCGCCGATCGCCCATCGCGACATCGAGCAGGTCGACGTTCTCCGCATGCGCCACGCTGAACTCGAGCGATCCGCAGCGGACCACGCACCGGCCGATCGGCTCGCCGGCTCTTTCCTGAAGCGGAACCCTGATGCCGCGTCCGGATGGTCCGCGGAAATCGAGGGCGTTCGTCGCTTTTTGTCTGTCGTGAGTCCAGCGCAGTTGCGCGGCGAGCCAGCCGGTTAGAAGCAGGGCCGTCGAACGAAATCCAGGCGCGAAATCGATCTCGACGCTTTCGATTTCCTCGAAGCGCGCGCGCGCGGCGGGATGGTCGAAGAACTGGGCGAGCGCGAGCCGAATCTGGAACAGGCGGGTCCAGTTCAAATCGCAAAGCACGATCCGCTGTTTCGCTTCGGCCTGTGCGGTTTCCACGCGCTGCATCTGGCCACAGAAATCGTTCCAGTCACGGCTGTCGTAAATGACGCGATCGACCCACGCCCAAAGCTGCGGATCCATCGGATCGGAAAATTCTCCCTGCCACCAGAGATAAAGCGGGAGATCGGAATCGAGCTGGGAGAAAACGATGTTCGGCAAGAGCCGGGCTGATGGTCCCTCGAGCAAGAACGAAAGTTGTTCGGAGCAAACTTGTTTGCTGCCCGTGCGACTGACGTGGCAATGCACGTTGATCCAGGCTTCGACCCGGTTCTCGGTCGCTCCTGGATTCGCGCCGATCACGATCGCGCGGCAGGCGTGGTCCTCCGTGATCTCGGAAATCATTTTCGTGTTAACCGGCAGCGATCCCGGTGCCTCGCTGTAAACTGCCAGGTTGATCAACGACGCCCGCGTCTTTGCCCCGCCGTCCTCGGCCCAAAGCTTCTTCAGCTCACGGTCGATCTTTCCGATCTCAACCGAAATCCCCGGAGAAAATGTTTCAGCGGTCGCAGGCATCAATTCCTCCTGGGGATCGCACGCGCCTCGCGTGCTGGTTTCGGCGCCTCGCCGAAACAATCTTTGTTCGGCGCTGGTTGCAATGAAAAGTCCGCGATGGCGAGGGCGCCATCGCCAGCACGCGAGGCGCGTGCGCTCCCCAGAAAAGTCCTCGCCGTCATAGTCTGCGCCAGGCGCGGCCATCCCGCGCCAGGAGTTCATCGGCTTCCTCCGGTCCCCAAGAGCCCGCCGGATACATAAAGAGGCCGGGCTGGTCCTCCTTCGCAACCCATGTCTGTTCGATCGGATCTACGAAAGCCCAGGCTTCTTCCACTTCATCGCGGCGGGCGAAGAGCGTGGCGTCGCCGCTCATCGCGTCGAGCAGCAAGCGCTCATACGCTTCCGGGCTCGCTTTGCCGAAGGAGGTTCCGTAATGAAAATCCATCTTCACTGGCTCGATCCGGAAACTCGTTCCCGGCACTTTCGCCTGCATCCGCAGCGAAATTCCCTCATCCGGCTGAATCCGGATCACGAGAACATTTTGATCGAGTGAAACCGATTCGCGATTGAACAAGACCGCCGGCGCTTTCTTGAAGTGGACCGAAATCTCCGTGCCGGATTTCGGAAGCCGTTTGCCGACGCGAATGTAAATTGGCACGTCGGCCAGGCGCCAATCGTCCACCCGTACCTTCAAGGCCACGAACGTTTCGGTCTTCGAGTCCGGCTTTACGTTCTTCTCGCTCCGGTATCCCGGCACGTCCTTCCCGTTGATGGCGCCTTCGGAATATTGGCCGCGAACGACGTTGCGGCCGATTTCCTCCGCCGTCATCCGGCGAAGCGACCGAACGATCTTCACCTTTTCGTCGCGAATGCTGTCCGCGCCGAGATCGGTCGGCGGTTCCATCGCGACCAGACAAAGGAGCTGGAGCAAATGATTCTGCACCATGTCGCGCAGCGCGCCTGCGCCTTCGTAGTAGCCGGCGCGACCCTCGACGCCGAGCGTTTCCGCGGCCGTGATTTGGATGTGGTCCACGTAGCGGCCGTTCCAGATCGGCTCGAAGATCGCGTTCGCGAACCGAAGAACTAAAATGTTCTGGGCCGTTTCTTTCCCGAGGAAATGGTCGATCCGGTAGGTTTGATTCTCAGCGAACGCCGTGCGCACGACCGTGTTCAGCTCCCGCGCCGTCTCCAGATCTGTGCCGAACGGCTTCTCCACGATGACGCGCGCCCAGCCTCCCTCGCTCGGCTTGTTCAACCCGGCTTCCTTGAGATTTTTCAGGATCGCCTCGAACTGGTCCGGCGCGACCGCCAGATAAAAAAGCCGGTTCCCGCCCGTGCCGCGTTCCCTGTCGATTTTTTCCAGGCGTTCCGCGAGGCTCTTGTAACCGGCGGCATCATGGAACTCGCTCGGGTGATAGAACAGCGCCTGGGCGAAGCTGTTCCAAATTTCATCGCGGACCGGTTGCCGGGAAAATTTCTTCGTCGATTCTTCCTGTTCCTTGCGAAACTCGTCGTCCGTTTTCTTGCGCCGCGCGAACCCGATCACGGCCACCGCCGGCGGCAGTTCCCCATCCGCTGCGATGTTATAGAGCGCCGGAATCAACTTCCGCATCGTCAGGTCGCCCGTCGCCCCGAAGATCACCACGCTGCAAGCCTGCGGCACCGCCCGCGTCGCCAAACCTTCGCGGAGGGGATTGGCTTGCTGGGTTTCCGAAGTGCTCATCGCGTGATCCCAGATTTAGGCAGATTGCTCGCGATTAGGTAAGAGTAAATTTGCCAAACGCTTCTTATTGTCGATCCGGCGATAACAAACGTTGAACGTCGACTTGATCCTGATCGCGGTGCGTTTGCTTACTCGCGACCAACGTCCTCAAATCGACATAAGGGATTTCGATATCTTGAATGATCGCCTTAAGCGAGGTGCCTATCGCGTCAGCGTAGGTAATTTTCCACGCTCGGGTACTCACATCCACTTCGACTTCGTCCGCGATCTTTACGACGACGTTGTCGACTAAATCCTGCGGCGTCAGTTCAGCAGCGGCGTGATCCTTAAGCTCTGAGAGAGCTGTTATGACCCGGGCATGGTTTTCGAGATCCTCGGGAACCAGGATATCTACGTCCATCGTGGCGCGGATGTAGCCGTGGAGCCAGCAAGCCCGAGCTCCTACTATCAAATACCGTGCGCGATGTTCGTTCAGCAGGGAGCAGACACGCAATAACGGCGCTGCTTCGTTCATCGCCGCGCAGCGGCACGCTGTCTCGCGCGCAAGCGCTCGGTTTGGAAGCGCTCTAGATCCTCCCAGGTCCGCGCCTTGAAAACGAAACTATCGCGAGGGCCCACGCGGAGCGCCTCGATCTCGCGATCGAGAATCGCACCGAGCGCGTGGAATTCCTCCGGCGTTTTGGGCGGGGGGCGTTTGCCAACTGTTTTCGTTTTCATCGCGTTCACCTAGCTCGGCAATGGAAAACGGCGGGTCAGCTCGCGGACTTTGCTGCGGATTTCTTCGAGGGCATTCGCATCGTCGCGGCGGTTCAGGGCGTCGTTCATCAGGTCGGCGATGTCGAGCATTTCTTCTTCTTTCATCCCGCGGGTGGTGACGGCCGGGGTGCCGACGCGGATGCCGCCGGGTTTGAAAATGGGGTAGGTGTCGAAGGGGATGCCGTTCTTGTTCACGGTGATGCCGGCACGGTCGAGGACTTCCTGCGCGACCTTTCCGTTGATGTCCTTCGGCCGAAGATCGACGAGCATGAGATGGTTGTCGGTGCCGCCAGAGGTGATGCGGTAGCCATGCTTCGCTAACCCGGCGGCGAGCGCTTTCGCGTTTACCACCACCTGCCGCTGGTAATCGCGGAACTGCGGCTGGAGCGCTTCGTGAAAGCAAACGGCCTTGGCCGCGATGACGTGCATGAGCGGACCGCCCTGCACGCCGGGGAACACGGTGGCGTCGATGGCCTTGGCGTGTTCGGCGGTGCACATCACGATACCGCCGCGCGGGCCGCGCAAACTCTTGTGCGTGGTGGTGGTGACAAACTGGGCGTGCGGAATGGGAGTGGGATGTTGTCCGCCCGCGACGAGTCCCGCGATGTGCGCCATGTCGATGAACAAGATCGCGCCGACGGAATCGGCGATTTGGCGGAGCCGCGGGAAATCGATGATGCGCGGATAAGCGGACGCGCCGGCGGTGATCATGGCCGGGCGAACTTCCTCGGCTTGTTTCTGCAAAGCGTCGTAATCGATCTGCTCGGTCTCGGCGCTGACGCCGTACTGCGAGACTTCGTAAAATTTGCCGGAGAAATTTGCCGGATGGCCGTGGGTGAGATGGCCGCCGTGGGCGAGGTTCATGGCGAGAATCTTGTCGCCCGGTTTTAGCATCGCGAAGTAAACAGCCATGTTTGCCTGGGCGCCGCTGTGCGGCTGGACGTTCACATGCTCGCAACCGAAGAGCTGCTTCGCGCGGTCGATCGCGAGCTGCTCCGCGGTGTCGACGTTCTCACAGCCGCCGTACCAACGTTTCTTCGGGTAACCCTCGGCATACTTGTTCGTCAGGACGCTGCCCTGCGCTTCCATCACCGCGCGGCTCGTGAAATTTTCCGACGCGATCAGTTCGATGTTTTCGCGCTGGCGTTTTTCTTCCGCCTGGATCGCCTCAAAAATTTCCGGATCGACGATGCGCAATCCGCCACCGCCGGCGGAACCCGACGACGCGGGAGAATTCGAAGCGGCCCGGGTGTCGTTAGGCTGGTCTGCCATGGTAAAAGAGGAAATTCCGCCGCCGCGCGATTTTGCGGGGACCGCGAGTTCGCTTTGTTCTACGAACGCGAGCACGGTCGGTAAAGCGTTTTTGATCGTGGCCGCGCAGACGGTATAAACATCGCGGCTGCAGCCGATCGGGTCCGGCACATCGCGCCAGACCGTCATGCCCGGCTCCTCGAATTCGCGGAGCAAATAAGTCTTGTCCGCTGCCTGGGGGAAGAAGGTGTGAATGGTTTCAAGATGCGCGCCGGTCATGGCGAAAATGTGGGTGGCGCGGTCGACCAGGGTGGCGGTGAGCGGCTGGCTGCGGACGCCGCGAATGTCCACGCCTTCCTGTTCGCAGACGTGGATCGCGTGCAGGCTGGGCGGTTGCCCGCGCACCGCGTGGACGCCGGCGGAAGCGACCTCGATCTCCTTGCGGTTGCCAAGAAGACGACGGAAGAGGCCTTCCGCCATCGGGCTCCGGCAAATATTTCCCGTGCAAACGAAGAGGACGCTTTTCACGATTTCCGGCCGGCGCGTGCCGGCAGGGCAAACTAGAATCAAACGGAATCAAGTCAACGCGGCGGCGGAGGACGTGCGGCCGATCTTGGCCTGTCAGCTCTTGAAAAAGTATAAAGCAAGACAGAGCGCGAGAAGGATTATCGCCGTAATCCACCAGACCGCTTTTATCCCGGCTGGTTTCACCCCCGGCGAAAACTCGCGGCGAACGAATTCATCGTAATCGAAGTCATCGTCCGGCAAATCGAGCGCATCGTGCGCGTTGGCATCCGCTCGCCATCCCGAATTGTGATCCGCACCGCAAGCGGGGCAAGCGAGGGAACCTCGCGGGACATCCTCACCGCAGACTGGGCAGACGTGAGGCGTTTCGAGTTTCGGCCGGGCCATTTCCGAGTAAAGCCTACGAAGCGGCGGTGTAAAACCCCCGAACTCTAAGAGCCAGCGGACGGCTTCCCGGGCGGCCTGCGATTCTTGAATCTAAAAGCGGGCTGGGCGGCATCTCATTGGATATGATCCAGAATCTTAGGTCCCTGGCTCTGGGGGTCGCCGCTGGTCGAGACGGCTTGAACTTTTCGAGATTAAGGGGTCAATTGCGCACATGAACGGGAACCCGGCAAAGATTCAAATCCTGGCGCCCTTCGGCGTCGCGTTCGAATGGATGAAGGCGATGCTCTTTCGCCCGTTCGATCTGGTGAGATGGCTTACGATCGCGTTTGCCGCTTTTCTTTCCGGCAGTTGGGGTGGCGGCCTGAATTCCCGATGGAACCAGTGGAGCCGCGGAGATTGGAACTATCGTCTGCATCGTCACGGCGATTTTTCCGATTCGACCATCCCGGCATGGCTCATCGCGCTGATTGTGATTGGGGTGCTGGTTGGGATCGTTATCGCCCTTGTCTGGATGTGGGTTTCGTCCCGCGGCCGGTTCATCTTCACTGACTGCGTGGTGAAAAATCGCGCGGCGATCGTAGAGCCGTGGCGCGAATATCGACGGGAAGGGAACAGCTACTTTCTCTTCTCCCTCGTGGTGGCTTTCGGGGCGGTTTTGCTAACGGCCCTTCTCATTGTGGTGGTTGTCCTGCCGCTCGGTTTCTTCTCTCACAACGAAAACGCGGCCGCCAATTTCGGATTACTTCTCGTTCCCTTGATCTGCTTCGGATTTATTTTTGTGATTTTCGCCGTGTTCTTTTCGTTGATCTCCCACTTGATGGTCCCGGTCATGTACCGGCGGCGCTGTCTCGCCCGTGAAGCGCTCGTCGACGTCACCAAACTTGTCTTTCACAATCCGGGGCCGTTTGTCCTGTTCGTTTTGTTTATGATTGCGCTGGCGCTTGGCGTCGCCGTTGCCGGGACGATTGTCGCATGCGCGACCTGTTGTGTCGGCGCTCTTCCCTACATCAGCACGGTGCTGCTTTTGCCTGCGATCGTTTGGCTCGCGGCTTATCGGCTCTTGTTTCTCCGCCAATTCGGCGACCAATATGACGTCTGGGCGACGGTGGGATTCGCTTCGCCCGCCACGCCCTCCTCGCCGCCGCCGCCGATCGCTCCAGCAGGATAATCGGGATTACCAGGCCGCGGCTTTGGTTTTCGACGCGGTTGCTTTGTCGTCCGGTAAAATTTCCAATCGGACCCGGGCCGATCCTTCGTGAATCATGTCCAATTTCGCCGCCGCTTCCTGGCACAGGTCAATAACCGCGTGCCGGGTGGTTATTCCGCGATCGGTGATGCGGACGACAACGCTCCTGCCGTTTCCGAGATGAGTGACGCGCACCCGGGTGCCGAGCGGCAGACGATTATGCGCCGCCGTCAGCTCATCTTTGCCGGCGCGTCGTTTCGCGAGCGAATTCGGTGGGACGCGGTACCACATCGCGGTGCCTTCGATCGTGGCCGGCTTTTTCAGCGCCGGCGGCTTCGTTGGGTTCACCATCTGCGCGGAGGAAGGGAGCGGCAGACCTAACGACAGGATCGCCACGCCCAGGCGCAGCCATCCGCGCCCGCGATTATTTGGCGGTAGCGGCATACTGGCCCTCGCGAATTACTTCGCGGATTTTGCGCGCGAGGGTCTGGGGCGTGAACGGTTTCTGAAGCAGTTCGTAGTGAGGATCGAGCAAACCATGGTCTCCGATTTCGTGGTCGGAATAACCGGAAACGTAAAGGATCTTCATGTCGGGCCGGAGCTGGCTGAGTTTTCCAGCCAGTTCGTGGCCATTCATGTGGGGCATGATGACGTCGGTCACCAGGAGATGGATCGGGCCATCGAAATCCTCGGCCATGTTGAGCGCTTCGATGCCATCGCGGGCGCAAAGGACATTGTAACCCTGGTCTTCGAGTACCTCGCAAACTAATTCGCGGACGATGTCTTCATCCTCGACCACCAGCACCGTCTCGAAGTTGTCCGATTTCTCGATGGGCGTCAGCGGCGTCCGGCTTAAATCGACCGGCCCTGATTCCTGCGGAAGATAAATCCGGAAGATGCTGCCTTTGCCGGGTTCGCTTTCCACCGAGATGCCACCGCCGGTCTGGCGCACAATTCCGTACACGGTAGCGAGGCCGAGACCGGTCCCTTTCCCCGGGCCTTTTGTGGTAAAGAAGGGTTCGAAGATGTGCGATTTCGTTTCTTCGTCCATGCCCGCTCCGGTATCGGTGACCGAAAGCATGACGTAATCGCCCGGCGCCAGAGACGCGGCAATCTGGGGGGCGGTTTTGCGATCGAGCCGCACGTTCTCGGTGCGAATGATCAGTTTGCCGCCGCGCGGCATCGCGTCGCGCGCGTTGACGCCGAGGTTCAATACGACCTGCTCGAGCTGGCTCGGATCGGCTTTCACGCGTCCGTTTTCAGCGTCCGGATGCGATTGCAAATCGAACCGCTCGCCGATCACCCGCCGCAACAGTTTTTCCATTTCGAGAACGAGCGCGTTCAAGTCGATGACCTTCGGCTGCAGGATTTGTTTCCGGCTGAAGGCAAGCAGTTGCCGCGTCAGGGCGGCTGCCTGTTCGCCGGCTTTGCGAATCAATTCCGCGTTCTGTTTCGCCAGCGAGTTGCTGCTGGTCCGCGTCGCGATCAATTCCGCGTAACCGATGATCGCGGTGAGCAGGTTGTTGAAATCATGCGCCACGCCTCCCGCCAGCCGGCCGACCGCTTCCATTTTTTGCGAATGGCGCAGCTCTTCCTCGCTCTTGCGCAATGCTTCCTCGGTCACGCGGCGCTCTTCCATTTCCCGCACCAGGTTGTCGCGCTGCTCGAAGAATTTCTTGCTGGTCCGCGCCATCTCGCCGAATTCGGAGTGGTCCCAGCACAGGCGCTCGATCGGTTTCGGGTCGTTCCGCTTCAAAGTTTCCATGATCCGGCGGAGCGGGTGGCTGACCCAGCGCACGACCGACCAGTAGATCAAGAGGAGCAGCACGAGCGCGAAAACAAAGAGCGAGATGATCAGGCGCTCGTTCGAGCGGTTGAGCAACCGGACGACCGGCATTTCGTTTCGGATGAGAAGATAGGCTACCGTCTGACCGTCCCACCCAGGTAAAATCTTGGTAAACGCCGTCAAACCATCCTCCACAATTTCCCGCGGTGGCTCGCGCCCGAATACCAGACTGAGGTTGGTGTTCGAGAAGAGAGCCATCTCTTCCAGCGTCGGCTTATTCCAGAAGCGGCCGACGAAGAAGAAGCCCTGTTGGGGAGTCTGGCGCGCGTAGTCTTTCGAACCGTGGACGGTAGCGCCGCGGATCTCCATCCAGTCGTCCCCGACTTTGATGAAAAAATGAGCTGTCGCTTGTTTTGCGAAAAGCTCATCGAACGCTTCGGGGGGCAGGGGAAGATCAGGCGGCTTGATGGTGCTTCGCTTTTCCGCTTCGGCCTTGTCCAGCTCGGGATCGACGGGAATAGCATTGCGCGAATAGAGGAGGGTCCTGTCTGGGCTGTAGATCCAGGCCGCGTGTGCCTTGTAAGCCTGAAGGCTTTCGTGACTCACATTCTCGTCCAGCCATCGGAGATTCCTGCTCCGGATCGCCTGGACCATGGCATCCCAGGTCGTGTCATAATCAGCGAGGGTTTCCAACGGCTCGCCGTCCTTGGCCAGAAAAGCGTCGAAGGCGCGTTTGGCTTCGACGAGCCGGTTCGTTCGGATCTGGCGAAACTTCTGCTGGTCGAAGGCGCGAAAGGCCCAGAGGCCGGCCATGAAAATCGCCACCACCGCCAGGAGCAGAAGCGTGATCTTGGTTTGGACTTTCATTTCTATCTCACAACATCGCGCTGCCTCCCTTCAGGACCGGGCGCCTTCGCCCAAGCCCGATTCAGACGGCTTCTCCATCTATTTATTCGCGTATGCGTGCCTCCCGAATGGCAACTATTTTCAATTCGTCACCGGTCCCCTGGATGGTCCACCAGTTCTTCGTCCGCCCGGCGGCCTTGTTTTTGGTCGTTCGGGCCGCGCTCCGCAGATCAAAAACGATGGTGAATTCGACTTCGGTTTCGCCCTCTTTTCCCGAGGCAAAAAAGTTCACCGGGCCAGTGAGTGTGTATTTCCGTTCGGGCCAGCGTTTGACGTAATTGCTGGTATCCTGGGTGACGAATTGCTGCGAGACCGCACCGTGATCGAAATAGCGGACCGGGAAGGCGTAGTATTTGACCTGGGCCGCGACGTCGGCGGTCTCGGCATCGCGGAGATAATCCTGCACCAGCTTATTCACCCGCTCCGGCGTGAGATCCTGCCCGGCCGCGGGCGATTCAGCCGGCGGAGGCGGATTGGGTGTCAGGTCCGGTTTCTCTTCCGCCTCTCTTTGTAAAACCAAGCGCTGCGATTCGGGTAACGCGCTCGCGGTATCGCTTTTCAGCACCGGCATATCGGGCAGCGTCTTCGCGGCAACCGTCGCCACCTGAACATGGAGCGAGGTCGCGGTGTCCTGGTCCACTTTGCCGGTGACCGCGAATCCCTTCCGCGTCTGGTAACGTTTCAGCGCGTCGACCAGGACCGGGCTCGTCTGGCCATCGATATTGCCGAAGTAGAGATTGCGCTTGCGCAATTCTTCCTGGACCTGCCGCACGGTCTCATCCGCCCGGGCCAGGCTCGAAATCGAGAGCAAGAGACAAAAAAAGGAGGTGAGAATGCGCATGGTTCCACCTCTTAAATCGTATGGAATTTATAGTTCGGTCGCCTGCCAGAACTTCCGAAACGCCCCCGGCCAGCTCCGATCGATCACGCGTTGACGCGCTTCCCGACCCATCCGCGTCCGCAGCGGCGCATCACGGCTGATCCGCTCGATCGCGCGCGCGAAATCCTCCGCGTCATGTGCCTTGGTCACGATCCCGGTCGTTCCGTCCTCGACCAATTCTTTTGGCCCGCCCAAGTCTGAGACGATGACCGGTAACCCGGAGGCCTGTGCTTCGAGAACCACGTTGCCGAACGTGTCCGTGGTGCTCGGGAAAACGAACACGTCCGCGGACGCATAGGCTTTCGCCAGCGCCTCGCCTTTCAAATAGCCAAGGAAAACAGCATCCGGGAGCGCTGCGGCCAAAGCGTCTTTATACGGGCCGAGGCCGACCATATACAGTTTCACGGGGTGACCAGCTTCGCGGATTTTTTTGTAAGCCGTCGCCAGGACATCGAGATCTTTTTCGCGCGAGATCCGGCCGACATAAAGCAGCCGCACTTCCGCGCCATTCACGCCGGAGCCCGGCCAGAAAGTGAGATCGCGCCGGGACGGGTTGAACAAGTCGGTGTCGAGTCCGCGCGGCAGGATCTTCAATTTCTCAGGGGCAAAGCCGCGGTCGATCCAGGCTTTCCGATAGTGCTCCGAGTTGACGAAGACCGTGTCGACCTGGCCGTAGAGCCAGTGCATGTAGCTCCAGGCCAGGCTTTCGAGGAAGCGGTCCTCGGTCAGGATGCGGATGTATTCCGGGAAGTCGGTGTGGTAGATGCCGCTGGTTTGCAGGTTCAACATTTTCGCGGCCAGCAACCCGACCAGTCCCATCGGCCCCGGCGTGCTGATGATGATCTCGGTAAATTGTTCGCGCTGGATGTAATCGAGGATCTGCATGATCGGCGGGAAGCTCAGCCGTTGCAGTTCGTACTCCGGCAGCGCGAATTCGCCGATCGGCGGAAAATTTTTGATCGGGATTTCATCGGCGGCCAGGCGCCGCCGTGAAGTGACCACGATCAATTTCTCGCCGGCCGAGACCCCCGCTGCCGTCATTTTGCGGATCGTGGTCGCGACGCCGTTGACGTCATCGAGTGTATCGGTGAACCAGGCGCGTTTTTGGTTCCGCAACACCGGTGGGATCGCGCCGGTCATCGTGGAAAAAATATCGCGGAGCCAGCGGCGGGAGGGCGCCTGGCTGTGAAACGCGTAGATGTAGGGCGAGAGCAGCACGATGATCGGCGCGATCCCGCTCAGGGCCTGCATGCTTTCGATCAGGTTCCCGGTCCGGATTTGCTGGACGAATTTTTGGAAGAGCCGAAACGCGAGCTGCTCGCAGACCAGGTTCGCCATCAGAAAGGTGCGGCGTTCCGGCTCGGTCACGCCTTTCATTTCCTTGGCGAGCCGCGCCTTCACCTTCGGCTGCGAGAAATGTTTCGAGAGCCCTTTCCAGAGGGAGACGTTGCGCGGCTTCGCCAGCTCAAAAATTTTCCCCGACATCACGCCCTGCGCGATGAACGTCGCCTTTTCCCGGAGCGTGAACTCCGTCGGGTCCCGCCCTTCCATGAAGCGCGAGAACATCGTCTCGAGCAATGGCCCGGTCGCCCCGAGACGTTCCGTGAAGCGGTCTTGGATGAAACAAGAGACGGTGTTGTAAAATCCGTGCGACAAGGCGAGCGGTGTGCCGCCTTCGCCGCGCGGCTCGCATTCGCCCCCGCGAACATGCTGCAAAAATTCCGCCGCGGTCCGCGCCCTCGGCGTCTCCGTGAAAGCGCCGGCCACGAACTGTCCGCCGTGATCGTCGGAACCGCCGGTGAAGATTTTCCGCCAAGGTTCGACATGGGTCGGCGGGAGATCGTGGCGGTTCGCCAGCTCTTCGATCTTCTGTGGAGTCAGGCCGGAAAGAAGCTCGCGCGCGAGCACGCTCAAAAGCGCATCGCGCAGGCCGTTGATTCCCTCGAAATGTTTGAAGAGCAAAATGAGCCGCTCGAGATGCGCGGCTTCCAGTTTGCCGTTGATGCTGTAAAGCGGATGCGCCACCGAATGCGCGATGGCCTGTTGCTGCAGATAACTTTGCAGATCGAAAATGTTGTCGCGCACCGCCACGATCTCCGCGTGCTGCGCTTCTGAAATTCCCCAGACCAGCAGGTGAATCTTGCAGGGATCGGTCGGGAAATGGGTCGTTACTTCTTCGCTGACGAAGGTCCCTTCCAGCTCCGCGATCTCGAGATTGCCGTCGATCGTGTCGTGATCGGTGATGGTGACGAAATTCATCCCGCGCGCGCGGAGCAGCCGGTAAAGATCGCGCGGATCGCTGTAGCTATCAGGAAAATCGAACCGGCGGAAAAGCCACTCCTCCGAGCGAGCGCTGAAACGCGAATGGAGATGAAGATCGCAGCGGCTCATGGCAGTTCGTCAGGCCCGGCGCCGGACCCGCCTCTCCGCGATCCAATCGCGGTAGGTCGTCGCGTTGCGATTTTCCATGAGCCGATCCGTCAGCCGCAGGATCTGGCGCCAGACCTCGGGATGATCGCGATCCGGCGGATGAATGCTGATTCGGGCCAGCGGGGCCTCGGCAAGCTGGCGCGCGAGAAGATTATTCCAGGCGAGGCTGGTGGTCCGGCGCCAGCCGCTTCGCACACTGTAAGCCAGGGTGCGGGCCCGATAATTTTCGCCGGAACGCAAATCGCGCAGGCCGGTTAACCGGGTGGTGTACTCCAGCTCCGCGTCGGCAGCCGCGCGTTCTCCCGGCGTTCCAAGCAACCACGCCGGCGCAATGAAACCGCGCGGCGTTAATCCCGCCGCCTTAAATTCTTCGCGCGCCTGGGTGATTCGGCGAAAAGCCTCGTCGTAGTCGAGGTCGTAGAATTCGCCTTCATCTTTCGTGTAGAAGCGAGTGAACAATTTTTGCGAGACGCCCTCGTCACCGCCTCGCGGCCTCTCGTGAAAATAACCGTGGATCACGATCTCGTGTCCTTTCGTTTCCAAATCCTGGAGCCAGCGAACGAAGCTGCGATCTTCCGCGAAGCAACCTTGGTGATGATAATTCGGGACAACTAATAATGAGCAGACTGCGACGCCGTGATGGGCCAGCTCCGAGATGATCTCTTGCGCGCGCGCTTGCGTGGCCGGCGCGACGTCATGGATCGAAACGACCAGGGCCGCGCGCTCCGCTTCCGCCGAGAGCGCGAAGATCGAAGACAACGACGTCGCACTGGCCCCGGTCACGCCGGATTTTCGATCTCAACCGGGGCGCAAACAAGCCTAATCGCTATCCTTTCGCCATCCGCAGGATTTCGTCGAACTGCTCGCCGGTGACGGGCTGCACCGACAAGCGCGACAGCCGCAGCAACGCCATTTCCTTCAGCTTCGGGTTGCGCTTGATCTCATCGAGGGTGACTGGCGTTGGCAACGGCTTTGCCGGGACAAGATCGACCGCGCTCCAATCGCCTTCCTTCGCCGTCGGGTCCGGATACGCTTCGCGCACCACCTTCGCCAGGCCGACGATCTCTTTTCCCACCACGCTGTGGTAAAACAGGACCGCGTCCCCTTTTTGCATCGTGCGCAGATTATTTCGCGCCGTGTAATTCCGCACGCCGGTCCACGCCGTCTTGCCGTCCTTCACGAAATCGCCCCACGAATAGGCCGACGGTTCCTGTTTCACGAGCCAGAACTGTTTCACGCCGCGATTAGTAAAGCAGCGCAGCCGATTCGACAACTGCGCGCCTTTGTTTCACACTCGTTCACATGCCGCGCGGCGCGTTTATCACATTCGAAGGCTCGGAAGGCTGCGGAAAATCGACCCAGGTTCTCCGTCTCGCCGCCCGGCTCGAACAGGCCGGTGTGCGCACGCTCGTTACTCGCGAGCCCGGCGGCACGGCCATCGGCGAAAAAATTCGCGACCTTCTCCAGTTCGCTCCGGAAAGTTTCGCGATGACGCCGGAGACCGAGGTGTTGCTTTTCTCGGCCAGCCGCAGCCAGCTCGTGCGCGAAACGATTCAACCGGCACTCGCCCAGGGCACGTTTGTGATTTCCGACCGCTTCTTCGATTCGACCACCGTCTATCAAGGCGTGGCGCGCAAACTCCCTCCGGAAATTGTCGAGACCCTCAATGCCTTCGCCGTTGGCGCCGCCCGTCCTGACGTGACGTTCATCCTCGACATCGACGTCGAGACCGCTCGCGCCCGGATGCTGCGACGCGTTCGCCCGGTCGCGGTCCACGATCGGATGGAACAAGAGCCGGACGAATTCTACGAGCGCGTCTGTGAAGGCTACCGAGCCCTCGCCACTCGCGAGCCGGATCGCTTCATCGTGGTCGACGGCCGCCAATCGCCCGACGCCATCGAGAGCGAAATTTGGAACGCGCTTCCGACTCGGCTTTCCGCCTTCGCATCCCATCCGCAATCGAAAATCGAAAATCCAAAATCGAAAATGTAGCCATGGCTTTCACCCGCACCGGAGCGTTCGAATACTTGAGCCGGGCCCACCAACGCGGGCGGCTCGGCCACGCCTATTTGATTTCCGGTCCGCCCGGCAGCGGCAAGCGCGGCCTGGCGTCGGACCTCTCGAATCTGCTTTCTGGCGCTAAGTCCGCGGACGTTTTCGCTTCGCCGCCACCCGGCGTCTACCTGGCCGAACCGGAATCAAAATCACGCCGGATCGTGATCGACCAGGTGCGCGCCCTCGAGCACGCGCTCCAGATGCGGAGCGCCAACGGCCATCGCAAAATCGCGATCATCGCGGACGCCGACCGCCTCCAACCCCAGGCCGCGAACGCATTTCTCAAGACGCTCGAGGAACCGCCTAACGACTCGTTGTTGCTCCTCCTCAGCTCGATGCCGGAAGTGTTGCCGGACACGATCCTGTCGCGTTGCGTCGCCGTTCCGCTCGCGGCCAGCGAAAAAGAGAAAACTTCGCCGGAGGAAAACGAGCTGGTGGAATTACTCGGTGACGTCGCGAGCGCCCAAGGGCAGGGGATCCAGCCGGCTTATCAGCTCGCGCGCGGTTTCCATCGTTTGCTCGCCCTGCTGCGGGAAGCGATCCAGGAAGAGAATGCCGCGGCGCTGAAGCGCGACGAGGCGCGTTATCGCAACACAACCGACGGCGCCTGGCTCGACGAGCGCGAGGATTACTACAAAGCGCTCACTGAAAGTCAGTATGTCCGACAGCGGGCGCGCCTGGTGGAAATTCTTTTTCTCTGGTGGTCGGACGTGCTCCGCGCGAACACCAGTGTGGCGCGACGCGAGCTTCCCAAGGCGAAGAAACAAACGGAAAACCTGGCCTCGCGACTGAAGACGTCCGAAATCTTGCGACGCATTCGGCGTCTCGAGGAAATGCGCGACCATCTCGGCCGCAATATTCAGGAAGCGCTCGCCATCGAGGTCGCCTTTCTCAGCGTCTTTACCTTTTGATTTGAGCGCGCGTCGGCCTGTGCGCAGAATGACACCTTTATGAGATTCGAAAACCAGGTCGCGGTTGTGACCGGAGCCGGCCGCGGCATCGGCCACGCGATCGCCGTTCGTTTCGCGAAAGACGGCGCGCGTGTCGCTTCCGTCAGCCGCACCGAAGCGAACGCGCAGAAAACCGCGGATGAAATTAATGCGGCGCGGGCTGACGCGGCGAAAGCTTACGCGGTCGACGTCGCTGATCAGGCCGCGGTCCAAAAAGCCGCCGAGAAGATTTTCGAAGATTTCGGGCGGGTCGACATTCTCGTGAACAATGCCGGCGTGACGCGCGACGGTCTCAGCATGCGGATGTCGATGGAGGATTGGGACACGGTCCTGAACACGAACCTGAAAGGCGCTTTCAATTTTATCCAGGCCGTGATGCGCCCGATGATCAAGCAGCGGAGCGGCCGGATCATCAACATCAGCTCGATCGCCGGTTTGATCGGCAATGCCGGCCAGGCGAATTACGCCGCGAGCAAGGCGGGGTTGATCGGCCTCACGAAAACGCTCGCGCGCGAGCTGGCCAGCCGCGGGATCACCGTGAACGCCGTCGCTCCGGGACTCATCGAGACCGATATGACCACGGTGCTTTCCGATGAAGTGCGCCAGAACATTTTGAAAAACGTCCCGCTGGGAAAACTCGGTGAGCCGGAGGACATCGCCGCTGCGGTTGCTTATCTCGCTTCGGCGGAAGCGAAATACATTACTGGTCAGGTGTTGACCGTGGATGGCGGGATGGTGATGTGAGGGAAATGACGAAGGACGAATGACGAAGGACGAAGGAATGCCGAATGACCGAGGGAAAAGGCCACGCTGCGTGAATTGATTCGGACATTCGTGCTTCGTCATTGTTTCGACATTCGTCATTCGTGCTTCGTCATTTCGCCTCGCGGCCTTGCGCCTGGCGTTCCCCCGTCTCATGGTGATCGCATGACGACAGAGAAAGCGACATTTGGCGCCGGCTGTTTTTGGGGGGTCGAGTCGACGTTCCGCGCCGTCCCTGGTGTGATCGATGCCGCGGTCGGATACGCCGGCGGCACGACCGAGAATCCGACTTACGAAGATGTCTGCAGCCACACAACCGGCCACGCCGAAGTCGTCCAAGTCGAGTTCGATCCGGCGATCGTTAGTTATGATCGTCTTCTGGATGTCTTCTGGTCGAATCACAATCCGACCACGTTGAATCGCCAGGGTCCCGACGTGGGCGACCAATACCGGTCCGTCATTTTTTATCATTCGCCGGAGCAGGAGGCGGCGGCGGAAGCATCGAAGGCGCGCCTCGAGAAGAGCGGCCGATTCAAGCGGCCGATTGTCACTTTTATCCAACCGGCGCCAACCTTTTATCGCGGGGAAGATTATCATCAGCGCTATCTCGAGAAGCGCGGCATGTCGAACTGCGCGATCTAGCCCGCGCCCCCCGGCATGAATCGCGACGTCGTTCGCTCCCAGAATTTCGTGCATGATGGCGCGGAGTTTATTTTGCGTCACGCCCGGGCCGCGCTGGCCGAACGGGATCAATTCCGCATTGCGCTTTCCGGTGGGAACACGCCGCGTCCCGTTTACACCGAGTTTGCCCGGATCGCCCGGGGCATTCCGTGGGACCGCGTCCATTTCACTTTCGGCGACGAGCGTTGCGTGCCGCCGGACGATCCGCAAAGTAACTACCGGATGGCGCGCGAATCCCTTTTCGTTCTGGGCGCGGTCCCGGAAAAATCGGTGGCCCGGATGCGTGGCGAAATCGATCCGCAGGTTGCCGCCCAGGAATACCAGGACGGGCTCGATCGCCTGGCGGCCGAACGGGGGGAAACGATGTATCGGCACGATTTGATTTTGCTCGGCGTGGGTGACGACGGGCACACGGCATCGTTGTTTCCGGAAACAGCGGCGTTGGAGGAAAAAGTCCGCAAGGTCGTCGCGAATTTCGTTCCGAAATTCGATTCCTGGCGGCTCACGTTTACCTACCCGCTGATCAATCAGGCCCGGCACGTTTGTTTTCTCGCGAACGCGAACAAGAACCGGTCGCTGCTCGAGAAAGTTTTGGAGGGCGATCAGGAATTTCCCGCGGCCCGGGTCGCTCCGGCGAATGGCGATCTAACCTGGATCCTGGCCGAGGCGTAACTCCCGGCACAACTTCCGCTTTCAGTCTGGCGATGCGCAAAATTATCGTTACTGGCTCGGCCGGCCTGATCGGTTCGGAAAGCGCCCGGCATTTCGCCGCCGAAGGCTATCGCGTGATCGGGATCGACAACGACATGCGGAGTCAATTTTTCGGCCCGGAAGCCTCGACCAAAAAAACGCGGGACGAACTTGTGCAAACGGTCCGCGATTACGAACATCACGATCTCGACATTCGCGATGCCCCAAAAGTCCTCGCGCTTTTCCAGGCGCAGGGGAATGAGATCGCCGCCGTGATTCATACCGCGGCCCAGCCTTCCCACGATTGGGCCGCGCGCGATCCGCAAACCGATTTCACGGTGAATGCCAACGGCACCTTGAATCTGCTCGAGGCCGCGCGAGCCTGCTGTCCGGAGGCGCCCTTCGTTTTCACTTCCACGAACAAAGTCTACGGCGACACGCCGAACCGGTTGCCGTTGCGGGAACTTCCCTTGCGCTGGGAGATCGCCGAGGGCCACGAATACGAGCCGGGCATCTCCGAGACGATGAGCATCGATTACACGAAGCACTCGCTCTTCGGCGCGTCGAAAGCGGCCGCCGATCTTCTCGTCCAGGAATACGGCCGCTATTTCGGGATGCCGACGGTTTGTTTCCGCGGCGGCTGCCTCACCGGACCAGCGCATGCCGGGGCCGAGCTCCACGGGTTTCTTTCCTATCTCATGATTTGCACGGTGACCGGCCGGCCCTACCGCGTCTTCGGTTACAACGGCAAACAGGTGCGCGATAATATTCACAGCGCCGATCTCGTGGACGCGTTCGCCGCGTTCATTCGCGCGCCGCGCGTGGCGGAGGTCTACAACATCGGCGGCAGCCGCCACAGCAATTGCTCGATGCTGGAAGCGATCAATCTCTGCGAGGAAATCAGCGGCCGGCGCTTAATTTGGAAATACGAGGAAGCGAATCGGATCGGCGACCATATTTGGTGGATCAGCGATGTCCGGAAGTTCCAGGCGCATTATCCGGAATGGAAATTCCGTTACGGCCTGCGCGAGATCATGGTGGAAATCCATGAAGCCGTGAATCGAGAACCGTGAATCGGGGAATACTACCTGTTAACGCGACTCACGATTCACAATTCTCGCCTTCAATACTCCTCGCCTTCGTCTTGAACTGTGGACGCGACGCGGTCCTCGATGCCGTAGACGTGGAACATGACCGCGAACCAATAGATCGGGATCAGGAATAGTCCGAATCCAGCGGTCGCTGTGGCCGCGAGCCCGCCGGCAAGGAGAGCCCCCACTGCGCCGAAGAAAAAGAGCAGCCCGATCAGTTTGTAACCCTTGTAAACGTGGCCCAAGCCGGGAATCACGCTCAGCATCACCGCGACGGCGTCACTCGCTTTGCCCTCGGCCGTTTCGGTGTCGGTGCGCACCCAATCGCATTGGTCGCACGCGTCCGCATCTTTCGGGAGGATATGGCCGCAAAGCGGACACTCCATCGTATCGGCGGAAACCGGTGGTTCTAAAGTAGGCGCATCAGTGTATTCCACAGTTCCTCCTTGTTGAGATCGCAGCTCCTCACCGTCACAATGCCGAAAGATTTCGTCAAGCGCTTCCGCTTCCCCCGTCTTTTCTTCGCGTGCAATCTCATGGCGTCTTATTCAGAATGCCGCGCGTGGCCACTCTCTCGCAAATCGTCTCTTACACCGACGAGCATCTGCGCATTGGCGAGATCGATGACTGGCCGAATGCGCTGAACGGTCTTCAGGTGGAGAACTCCGGCGCGATCACGAAAATCGGCGCGGCTGTCGATGCCTCCACTCGCACCATCGATCTCGCGATCGAGCGCGGCGTGAATCTTCTCATCGTCCACCACGGTTTGTTCTGGCCGGGCTTGCAACCGATCGCGGGCGGCCGCCGGCGAATGCTCGAACAGATTCTCCACCACGATCTTGCCCTCTACAGCGCGCATCTCCCACTCGATGTCCATTCCGTCCTGGGGAATAACGCCCAGCTTGCGGCCGCACTCGGTTTCGAAAACACCGAACCGTTCTTCGAGGCAAAAGGCCAATGCATCGGACTAAAGACCAACACGCGGATTTCGCGCGACGAACTTGGGAGCAAATTGGAGAAGTCGTTAGGCGGCCCGGTAAAATTGTTCGCGTCCGGACCGGCTGAAACGAAATCGATTGGCCTCATCACTGGCGGCGCGGGCTCGGAAATTTATGCGGTGGCGCGCGAAGGCATAGATACCTTCATCACCGGCGAAGCGCCGCACTGGGCCGCGGTCGCGGCCGAGGAACTCGGAATCAATCTTTTGCTCGGCGGCCATTACGCGACGGAAACGTTCGGAGTGAAGGCGCTGGCCGCGCACTTGTCGGACCGGTTCAACCTGCCGTGGGAGTTCATCGATTCTCCCACTGGATTGTGAGGCCCTGATGCGAGATCAAGACATGTGGGGCTGCATCGCGTTGGTGGTCCTTCTTGCGCCACTCGTGCTTTTGATCGTCGCCATGGTCCAGCTGCACAAACTTAAGGCGGCAGTGCGCCATCTGATTCGGCGAGTGGCTGAGTTGGAATCTCGCGGCGTCACCGCCGCGCCGGCGCCATCAGTCGCTGAAACGATGGCGGTTTCCGCAGCGGTTCCTCCGCCCGTCCCGCGACCAGTTCAAGTCGCATCACCTCCGGAGCTCAAACAGCCGGTATTCCCGCCGCCGACTTTGGAACCACCGCCTCCTCCTCCTCCTCGACCGCCGCAGATGCCGCCACCGGTTCCGCCACCGCCGCCGAAGCCTTTCGACTGGGAAGCGTTCTTCGGCGTAAAACTTTTCGCATGGATCGGCGGGTTCGTCCTTTTCCTCGGGATCGTGTTTCTCGTGAAATATTCTTTCGAGAACAATCTCATCACGCCCGCCATGCGCGTCGTGATCGGCACTGCGGTCGGGATCGCCCTCATCGTCATCGGTTGGCTCACGGCATCGAACCGCTATCGTGTTTCGGGCCAAAGCCTTTGCGCGACCGGCGTGCTCGTTCTCTACGGCAATATTTTCGCGGCTCGCGTTTTCTATCACCTGATCCCTCTCGTCCCGGCTTTCGCTTCGATGGCCATCGTCACTGCGATCGCATTTTTCCTCGCCGTTCGCATGAACGCGCAGGTCATCGTGGTGCTGGGACTCCTCGGCGGTTTTCTTACCCCGATCCTATTTTCGACCCGCGTAGATAATCCGGCCGGACTATTCGGCTATATTGCGGTCCTCAATATCGGCATCGCCGCCGTAGCGCAACGGAAGCGCTGGGATTATCTCGTGCTCCTCGCTGCCGCCGGGACCATCCTGCTGGAGTTCACATGGGCCGATAAGTTCTTTGCCGTCTCAAAAGCGAATATCGCCTTCGCGGTTTTCCTCGGCTTCGAAGCGCAGTTTCTCGCGATCTTCGCCTTTGCCCGCCGCCGCGGCGATCCGGCAAAAGGGACTGGCCGCGCTGCCATTGCGGTCTGCCTCGCCGCGCTGGCCTGGGGCTTTTGTCTCTTGAGTTATCGGGAGTTCGGTCTGCGGCCCGGTTTCCTTTTCACCTACATTTTCCTGGCCGAGGCCGGCCTGCTCGGGCTCGCTCTCCTTCGCGGCAGAACCAGCGCGCTTGTGCCGTTAAGCGGCGGAATCGTCTTTGTCTTCCTCGCGATCTGGACCGGAAATTATCTCACCGATTCGCTGCTCTGGTGGGCGCTGGGCGGCTTCATCGTCTTCTCCATTCTTCACGCCGGCTTCGCTGTCTGGCCAAAAACAGTCGGCCCGCGACCCGCGAAGGAAGTTTGGCTTGGCTATCTGCCGTTGCTGCCGGTCGCGCTGGTCTGGATCTGCGTTTCAAAGCAGGAAACAGCGTCGGCTGTCTGGCTTTGCCTACTCGTGCTCGATGCGGTCGCCATCGGCGTCGCTTTGGTCCGCCGTTCCATTCTCACCATCGCGACGGCCACTGTTCTCACATTCATCGCCGCGTCTCTTTGGATTTCGATCGGGCCGGCTGATATCGATCTGCGCGGATTCCTTTTCGTCGCCGCCGGCTTCGGGGCGTTGTTCTTCTCCGTTTCGCTCTTCGCCGCCGGCCGTTTTTTCCCCGATTCGCCGCATGCGCAGCGAAACATTCCGGCCCTGGCGGCTTCGCTGCCGTTTGTCCTGGTGATAATGGCGATGACGAAGCTTCCGGCGATCAATCCCACGCCGTACTTCATCACCGCGTTTTTTCTCAGTGTGCTGCTTCTCGGGCTCGGTGTCTTCGCCCGGAGCAGTTGGATCGCGTTGATCGCCCTCATCTCCGCGTGGCTGATCCAATGCGAATGGCAGGGATCTTATTTCACGACCAACCACGCCACCCTCGTGCTCGGTTGGCAGAACGCGTTCTTCCTCATCTTCTTCGCTTATCCATTTTTCTCCGCGGAAGATCGCAAGGCGTTGCCGTGGGCGGTCGGCGCGCTCGCCGGCCCTCTTCAGTTCGCGTTAATCTACGACACCATCACGAAATCGTTTCCGGGCTTGCACAACGGGCTTGCGCCGGCCGCGTTCATCTTCCCTTACGCGATCGGCACCTTCTTTCTCGTCCGGAAACGACAAGCCGATGCCGCAGCCGGCGATGCCCGCCTGGCGTGGCAGGGCGCTGCCGCCTTGTTCTTCATCAGCCTCATTTTCCCGATCCAATTCGATCGCGAATGGATCACGCTCGGCTGGGCGCTCGAAGGTCTGGCCTTGCTCTGGCTGTTCCGGATCGTGCCACATCGCGGCCTGCGATACGTCGGCGTCGGTTTGCTCTGTCTTGTTTTCATCCGTTTGGCGAACCCCGCCGTGCTCGAATATCATCGGCGCACCGAGACGCCGATCTGGAACTGGTACCTTTACGCCTACGGAATCACGATCGCCTGCCTGTTCATCGGTGCCTGGCTTTTCCGGCCGCCGCGAGCGACAAACTTCGAGCGCACTTCGCCGACCCTTCTCTACTCGTTAGGCGCGATCCTGACCTTCCTCCTCCTGAACATCGAGATCGCCGATTATTTCTCCATCGGCCCGACGCTCACCTTTTCTTTCACCGGCAACTTTGCGCGCGACATGACCTACTCGATCGCGTGGGCGCTCTACGCCTTCGCGCTTCTCCTTATCGGCATGCGGCAAAAGACGCGCTGGGTCCGCTACTCCGGAGTGGCGCTCCTCGTGGTGACGCTCGCGAAACTTTTCCTCCACGATCTGAGCAGCCTCAATCAACTCTACCGCATCGGCGCCTTCATCGGCGTCGCGATCATCCTGATCGTCGCGTCGTTCGTCTATCAACGGTTCCTGGTTCCGAAGGTCGAGAAGCCCGCGCCCCCGCCTCCATCTTAGTTGCGCCTCTTCTGTAGCCGTCGCCCTGTGGGCGACGTGGCGGAGCGCATCGAACGCAACTCTCACGTCGCCCACAGGGCGACGGCTACAGAAGAGCGCCTGACATTCTGCTTTCGTAAGACGCGACTCCGCTGTTCTGTTGCGTCCGTGAACGAGGCGGCGATCCCTGCAAACAAACGCATCAGCACCCGCGCCACCGGTGTGGTGGGGGTCGCCGTTTTGTGCAGCCGCGTCCTTGGCTTGCTTCGCGAAGTCATCTTCGCCGCCCTCTTCGGCGCGTCGCGCAACATGGACGCGTTCCTGACCGCCTTCCGCGCGCCTAATATGTTGCGCGATCTTTTTGCCGAGGGCGCGCTCTCCACCGCTTTCGTCACGACCTTCTCTCGCCGCATCGCCACGGAAGGCGACGACTCGGCCTGGCGGCTCGCCAGCAAGGTCGCCACCCTCACGGTTGTTTTCATGAGCGGGCTCACCGTGCTCGGGATCATTGGCGCGCCGGTCCTCATTGAGATTCTCGCGCCTGGATTTCCGCCGGAAAAGGCCGCGCTCACCATTCAGCTCACCCGGATCATGTTCCCGTTCATCCTGCTGGTCTCGCTGGCGGCACTGGTGATGGGAATGCTGAACGCGCGAAATGTTTTCGGCATGCCGGCCATGGCTTCGAGCTTTTTCAATCTCGGCTCGATCGTCGGCGGGGTCGCGCTCTGTTACTGGCTCGAGCCGCAGGCCGACTGGCGCCATCCGCATTTCGGCGAGCGCGGTTTGATGGGGCTCGCCATCGCCACGCTCATCGGCGGGTTGCTCCAGCTCGTCGTGCAATTACCCTCGTTAGGCCGGGTCGGTTTTCGTTTCCGACCCGACTTCAAATGGCGCGATCCCGGCGTGCGCACCATCCTCGCGATCATGGGACCGGCCACCATCGCGGCTAGTGCCGTGCAGATAAACGTCGCGGTCAACAGCGGCTTCGCGTCGAAATTAGGCGACGGCGCCATAACCTGGCTCAACGTCGCCTTTCGTCTCATGCAATTGCCCCTTGGCATTTTCGGGGTAGCAGTGGCGACCGTCGCCCTGCCGCTGGTCTCGCGCAGTGCCGCGCTCGGGAACAAGGAAGAATTTCGCGGCGCGCTTTCGCATGCGATCCGGCTTGTCATGCTGCTGACAATTCCCTCCGCGATCGGGCTGATCATTCTCGCGAACCCGATCATCAGCCTGATTTACGAACACGGCCAGTTCAACGCGTTCGCGACCGAGCAGACCGCGCTCGCCCTGCGCTGTTACGCCATCGGTCTCGTCGCTTACTCCGCCGACAAGGTTCTCGCTCCGGCTTTTTACGCGCTCGATAAGCGCAATCTGCCGATGTTCGTGAGCCTTTGCTCGATCGTGGTGAATTTTTGCCTGAACTACTATTTCACGTTTCACCTCGAGCTCGGCCACCGCGGCCTCGCGTTGTCGACGAGCCTGGTGGCGTTCACGAATTTCGTCATGCTCTACACGATGATGCGCCGTTATGCGGGCCGCCTCGAAACCGGCGCCATGATCAAGACGCTCGCGAAATTGCTTCTGGCTGGGGCCTTGCTCGCCGGAATCTGCCTGCTCGCGCAGCATTTTGTTTTCGCGGCGGCGGGGGCGACGCTGGGGCGGAAAGCGGTCGGCTTGTTGGTTACGATTGCCGTGGGCAGCGCGACATTCTTCGGCGCCGCGTATTTGCTGCACGTCGCCGAGTTACGCGATGTGGTTACGCTCGTGCGCGGCCGCTTCAGCCGAGTCCGGCCGTAAGCCGACCGGAAAGCTCCAAGCACCAAGCTCCAAGCACCAGAGAAGCTCCAAGCACCAAACATCAAACCAGCGGCGACGCTTTTGGAGCTTCGTTGTTTGAAGTTTCTCTGGAGCTTGGAGCTTGGAATTTGGAGCTTTCCTTTTATTCCAGCGCCTGCGCCAGGTCCTCGATCAAATCGTCCGGATGCTCGAGCCCGATGGAAAGCCTTAGCAATCCCTGCGGCGTCCGCGGATCTTCGCCTGTGATCGAGGCGCGATGCTCGATCAAACTTTCCACGCCGCCCAGGCTCGTGGCGCGCACGAAAAGATTCGTCTTCGCCGCGACACCTACCGCTGCCTCCTTCCCGCCGCGCACTTCAAAGGAGAGCATCCCGCTGAATTCGTTCATCTGCTGCGCGGCGATTTCGTGACCGGCGTGGGAGGCCAATCCCGGGTAATGGACGCGTTCCACCCGCTGGTGATCGGCGAGCCACGTCGCGACCTTGAGCGCGTTTTCCGAATGCGCCCGCATCCGCCATGGCAGCGAACGCATTCCGCGCAGGATCAGCCAGCAATCGAAAGGCGAGGGGACGCCGCCGCAGGTCGTTTGGATTTCGCGGACGCGCTCGGAAAAATCAGTTTTGGTTTTCGCGATAAGGGCGCCGCCGGTTACGTCGGAATGCCCGCCCAAATATTTCGTGGTCGAATGCATTACGAAATCCGCCCCGAGATCGAGCGGCCGCTGCACGATTGGCGCCCAGGTGTTGTCGCAGGCGCAGATCGCGCCAGCGGTGTGCGCGATCTCCGCCACCGCGGCGATGTCCGTGATTTTCAGGAGCGGATTGGACGGCGTCTCGATCCAGATCAGCTTCGTCTTCGGGCCCATGGCTTCCCTGACCAAACCGAGTTTCGTCATGTCCACGAAACTCACTTCGAGCCCCCAGCGCATGTAAACTTCGCGCAGCAGTTTGGTCATCCCGTGATAAACGTCCGTCGGCGCGACGACATGATCGCCGGCTGCGAGCGCTTGCAGAATTGCGCTTGAAGCCGCGAGACCAGAGCCAAAGGCGAACGCCTCTTCGCCGCCTTCGAGCGCGGCCAGTCCTTGTTCGAGCGCCTGCCGGTTCGGGTTCGCGCTCCGGCCGTAAATGTATCCGTGCGGATAACCACCTTCCGGGTCGCGTTCGAACGTGGTGGAAAGGTGGATCGGCGTCGCCACCGCGCCGGTCGCGCCATCGATCTCGTGCCCGGCGTGCACCGCCAGAGTTTCGATCCGCATTTTGCGATCTGTTTTCATCCGCGCTGCTTTTCTTTACTGTAGCGCCTTCGCTGCGTCGAGGTGGATCGAGCGCTCCGTCGCTCGATGCTAACAATTGGCGCCAGAGGCGCGTTGATTTAGGAGCGCGCGACGGAGCGCGCGATCCACCTGCGTTCCATCAATTCGATTTGACGACCCCACCCCTCCAGCGCAAATAGCACCTGAATTTCGCGCCGGGGCATTCTACCTTCCGGCTCCGCCTTTTATGAGCATCTACAACGACGAAGTTTTCCAGATGGCATGCGACCAGTTCCAGGTCATCGCCGATTACCTCCAGATCGACCAGAACGATCGCGATCGGCTCATGCTCCCGAAGCGCTCCATGGCCGTCACCCTGCCGGTGCACATGGATGACGGCAGCACCCAGACTTTCCAGGGTTATCGGGTCCAGCATCACCTCACCCTCGGCCCGACCAAGGGCGGCACGCGATTCGCGCCGAATCTTTCCATGGGCGAAACCGCCGCGCTCGCGATGTGGATGAGCTGGAAATGCGCCCTCGCGAATTTGCCCTACGGCGGCGCGAAAGGCGGCGTGGCTTGTGATCCGACCAAGCTTTCCCGCACGGAATTGGAGTCCGTTTCGCGCCGTTACATGCAGGAGATGATCCCGTTCGTCGGCCCGCACACCGATATCATGGGCCCCGACATGGGGACCAACGAGCAGGTGATGGCGTGGTTCATGGACACGTATTCCGTTTACCAGGGTTATTGCGTGAACGAAATTGTCACGGGCAAGCCGGTCTCGATCGGCGGCACCGAAGGCCGGCGCGAGGCGACCGGGCGCGGCGTCGTTTACCTGATCGAGCGCGCGACGGACATGTTGAAACTCGATCCGAAAAAATGCACCGCGATCGTGCAGGGATTCGGCAACGTCGGCTCCGTGGCGGCACTATCGCTCGCGCTCAACACCGGCATGAAAATCGTCGGCATCAGCGACGCCACCGTGGCGCTCTACAATCCAAATGGCATCGACGTCGCGAAAGCGGAACAGCACGTGATCAAGAAAGGCCACCTCCGCGCGTTCGACGAAGCCGACCGGGTCGATCCCAACGAGATGCTTACCATGCCGTGTGACGTGCTCGTTCCTTCGGCGGTCGATCGCGTCATCAACAAGGGCAACGCCGCGAAATTGAAATGCCGCATTCTCGCCGAAGGCGCGAACGGCCCGACCACGCCCGAGGCCGATCTCATTCTCAACGAACGCTGGGACGAGCTCTTCGTTATTCCCGACATTCTCTGCAACGCGGGCGGCGTGATCGTTTCCTACTTCGAATGGGTCCAGGGCCTCCAGGCCTTCATGTGGACCGAAACCGAAGTGACCGACAAACTGTTCCGCATCCTCGAGCATTCGTTCGCGCAGGTGATCAAGCGGGCGAAGGCGCACAAGATTTCGCACCGCACCGCCGCCATGGCGATCGGTGTCGAGCGGGTGATGAAAGCGAAGCACGCCCGCGGTTTGTTCCCGTGAGCGGCGAATTCTGCACGGCGGAACATGGGCCTCTGGCCTGTGCGCCCAGCGGGCATTCTGCCCGCTGCCGTTTTGCAGCGGAGTAAAACTCCGCTGGGCGCACAAGCCAGAGGCTTATGTTCCGAAACGAAGAGCAGCGGGGTGACCGGCTCCTCGATATTCTGACCGACGAAGCGAAAGGTGTGCGTCTCATCGTTTCGCGTCTGGGCGCAGAGCTGATCAGTGTCGCGCGGCGGAATGCGGGCGGTGATTGGATCGGGTTCCTAAATCGGGACAACGAGACCGCTCCGCCTGAAAAAGGCTGGGCGAACCACGCGACGGTGATGGGCTACTATCTCCACCGGATCAAAAACGAGCGCACGCTCTACCGCGGCCAGGAAATTCGCGGCGGGACCCACAGTTTTCTGCGCGGGAAAATCTGGCACCGCGTCGAATCGAATCGCGACGACGAACTGACTTATCGCATCACGCCGGAAGATTTTTCGGCGACGGAATATCCGCTCCAGGTTTCGCTCGACCTAACCTACCGGATCGAAGCGGAGCGCGTTTCGGTTTCGTTTCGCTTCAAGAACCACGAGCCGGAACTGACCGCGCACGTCGGGTTCGGTCTGCATCCCGGGTTTGCCGCGACGTCGTTCGAGTCGTTCCGCTTCGAAATGCCGGCCGGCCTTTACCGCCGCCATTTTTCTCCCGACAATTATCTCAGCGGCGAGACCGAAGACATTCAATTCGCCGGTGGCCAGATGCCGTTCGAACGAGAAAAACTTCCCGGCTCCTACATTCTCGAATTGGTCGATGTTCCAGATCGCGGATTTACTTTTTCCGATCCGCCTTCAGGCCGAACGGTCGCCCTCGATTTGGCCGGCGTGCCGTATCTGACGCTGTGGTCCGACGGCGGCCCGTTCCTTTGCGCCGAGCCGTGCTGGGGTCTGACCGATCATCACAAGCAGCGTGCTTTCGAGGACAAGGAAGGCATCCAGAAAATACTTGCGGGCGGCGAACTGCTGGCCGGTTTCGGCTTCGAACCTCTTCTCTAAATTCGGATCATTGATTGGAGATCGGATCGCGCTGTTCTTTTGCGAGGTTTGGGGTTCTCGTGGGCTGGACGGCGCGCTCGCTGCGGCACAGGCCCATCTTTTCGAGCAGCCGATACATGTCGGCAAGAAATGGAGCGGCGCACCATTCGCCACAGCCGGCGCGTGCACATCGCGAAACGCGAGCATGTCGTCAAAGCGATCTTCCCTCCAATCTTCGTAGCCGCAGCGCCCGCGAAACTTTGTCGGGTTCTTGAAGGTGCCGAAGAGCACGTCCCAGATCGGCAAGTCGGCGAAGTTGTTTGTGTGATGGCGAAATTGATGGTGCACGCGGTGAGACTCCGGCCGTTGGAAAAAGTAACCCAGCCACTGCGGGGTTTTGATGTTCCAGTGGTAAAAGAATTCGCCCACCGCGATCAACAGCGTGTAATACGCTCCGGCAATAACATCACAGCCAAAGAGCGTGTAAACGATCAAACTGCTGAGGAGGGAGTTGAGCAAGATCTCGACTGGATGCTTGTAAAAGCTGGTCAAGATTTCAAGTCGACGCGCGGAGTGATGAATCTGGTGCAAGACACGCCAGAGAAACTGCGATTCATGGCGATAGCGATGCCACCAGTAGAAAACGAAGGTGGAGAAAACATAAACAACGATGGCCGAATTCCAGGGTCGGAGATATTCGCTCAGGTGAAGGAGCGACCAATGCCCCAGCCAACGATTCCAGGTGAGGCCTGCCAGCCAGGTAAATCCGAGTTGAATGGCGTTGATCAGAACAACCCGGGGCCACCACGCGCGGACGCGCGGAAGTTCCATGGCCGGCCAGAATTTCTCCGCTGCGATACAACCGGCGGCAATCGCAAAGATCAGGATAATCATGGATGCAGGATAAGCGCTCCGAGGTCGATCGCGTTAATCGATAAATATTGCTATGCAAATCGATTAAATCGATGATACCGGAGTGAATATTCATCACCTCGAGCTGTTCTATCACGTCGCTACCCACGGTGGGATCAGCGCCGCCATCCGCAGGATGCCTTACGGGATTCAGCAGCCGGCCGTCAGCGGCCAGATTCTCCAGTTGGAAAAGACACTTGGATTAAGATTGTTTCATCGGCGGCCCTTCGCCCTCACGCCGGCTGGTCATGAACTGTTTGCCTTCGCCGAGCCTTTTTTCGGGAGAGTTCTCGAAATGTCGAATCGCTTGCGGGGAGAAGAGGACACATTGCTTCGCCTGGCCGCGCCCGCGACAATCCTGCGCAATCATCTGCCGGCTCTCCTACGACAGCACAAGCGAAAGTATCCCGCCCTGCGCTTGCAACTCCACGACGCGAACCAGGCCAGTGCCGAAGCGCTGCTTCGCAAAGGCAAGATCGATCTCGCAGTGACTGAGCTGGAGGGTAAGCCCGCGGCTGGGATTCATTCCGCGGTCCTGTTCAAATTGTCCCTTATTCTAATCGTGCCACGCCGCATGAAAGTGAAATCCGCGATGGACTTGTGGCGGAACGGGAAGCCAACTGAAACACTCATATCGCTCCCGCCGGAGGAGGTAATGGTAAAGCAATTTCACGCCCGGCTTGCGCGCCTGGGGGTCAATTGGCCGACCCGGGTGGAAGTGAGCGCAATGGATCTTATCCCGATTTACGTTTCGCTCGGTTTCGGCGCCGGGCTGTCCCTTGCTATCCCCGGGACGAAACTCGAAAAGGGCTTGCGATCTCTACCGCTCCCGCAATTCCCGCCGCTCGTCGTCGCTGTCCTCTGGCAGAAAAACCTGCGCCCCTCCAGCAAAGTGTTCCTGGAGGAAATTCGGAAACGGGCCGCAGCGGTCGCGGGACGAGTCTCAAGTTAAAGCCCCGCGAAGGCGCGATCCAGTGCCTCGAGCAGAAAATCCGCATCTGCTTTCGTGATGCACATCGGCGGGGAGAACCTGATCGTCTGCCCCTGCAAGCCGCCTTTGCCTAACAAGAGGCCCATGTCTTTGCACGCTTCGAGGACCGCCGCGCACTCGGCTTTCGCCGGCTCTTTCGTGGCGCGATCCTTCACCAGCTCGATGCCCAGAAGCAATCCCTTGCCGCGCACGTCGCCAATCAAGTTGTGCTTTTCTTTCAGGCGATTCAATCCGCCTAACAAGTGGTTGCCGATCGCGAGCGAATTCTCCTGCAGCTTTTCCCGATCGATCACATCGAGCACCGCCATGCCTTGCGCGCACACGACTGGATTTCCGCCGAAAGTGTTGAAATGGATCCGCTGCGAGAGCGCCTGCGCGATCTTTGGCGTGGTGACGACGGCCCCGAGCGGCGCGCCATTCCCGATTCCTTTCGCCATGCAGACGATATCGGGAATGACGTCCTGCGTTTCGAATCCCCAGTAGTGCGTCCCGCATCGGCCGAAACCGGCCTGCACTTCATCCGCGATGCAAACGCCGCCCGCCGCGCGGACGTGTTCGTAAACGTGCTTGAGATAACCGTCCGGGAAAACCACGCAACCGCCCACGCCCTGAATCGATTCCGCGATGAACCCGGCAATCTGCCCTGGCGTAGCGTAGTCGATCAGGTTCTTGACGTCGGCCGCATATTTGCGTCCGGCCTCCGCATCATCGCGGCCCCAGTAACCGCGAAACGGATCGGGGGTCATGGCATGATGAACGCCGAAGCTGTGGGGGGTATTGAATTTCCAGGTGTGATGCGCGGTCAGACCCATCCCCGATGCGTTCCCGCCGTGATAGGCATTGCGTAACGCGATCATGTCGTAGTTGCCGGTGGAGGCGCGTGCCAGGAGGAGCGCGAGGTCGTTCGCTTCCGAACCTGAATTGACGAAGTAACAGACCTTCAGATCGCCCGGCATTTTCGCCGCCAGCTTCTCGGCGTAGAGCGCAATGTTCGGATGCAGATAGATCGTGGTCGAATGCTGGAGCATCTCATTTTGCTTTCGCGCCGCCTCGACCACCTCGGGATGGCAATGCCCGACGCTTATCGTAACGATCCCGCCCAGCGCGTCGAGGTAACGCCGCCCATCGGCGTCCCAGACATATTGCATTTTTCCTTCCACCAGCATGATCGGCTTCTTGTAGTAGAGGAAAATCCCCGGGTTGAGAAATTCGCGGCGCAAGAGCAGGACTTCGTCGGCTGACGGACCTTTGTAAGCGGCGGGTTGATGAGGAAATGGCGGAAGTTCCGGTGTTTTCATAGGTCGTGTTGAGAAGCTAGCACCTTCTCACAAAGCGGATGGAGGGGCGAACTCCTGTGAGCCCTTCGCTGGCGTCGCAGAGCTCCGCCCTCCAGTTTGAAATCTGCGCAACGCGATGTAGAGGCTAAAGGCAATCGCAAATCCGACAAACCACGCGTAGCTGTAAAGCGTAACGAAGAATGCAGGAACGCTTCGCGCGTCGATCAGCTTCACTGTCACGAGGAACCCCGGCAGGTTCGGCAGGATCGCGGCCAGGAGCGCAACGAGTGCGACGACGCTGAAGCCGTTGGTGTAGCAATATTCGTCGTCGTGCCGATAGAGTGCGTTGACGTCTAATCGCCGCCGCCGGATGACGAAATAGTCCGCGATCATGATCCCGCCGATGGGACCGAGCAACGCGCTGTAACCGACCAGCCAGGTGAAGATGTAACCAGACGGATCGGCGACGAGCTTCCACGGCATCATTAGCACGCCGATGATTCCGGTAATCAATCCGCCGATTCGGAATGAAATCTTGTGCGGCGCCAGATGCGCAAAATCGTTCGCGGGACTGACGACGTTGGCCGCGATGTTCGTGGCCAGGGTCGCGAGACAAAGCGCGAACATCGCGACCACGAGCACGATCGGGTTCGTGAATTTCGTCAGCACATCCACCGGGTCCCAGATTGTTTTCCCGTAGATGATCGTCGTCGCGGAAGTGACCGCTACGCCGATGAACGAGTAGAGCGCCATGGTCAGCGGCAAGCCAAGCGCTTGCCCGACAACTTGGTCGCGTTGGGTGCGCGCGTAACGCGAGAAGTCGGGAATGTTGAGCGAGAGCGTGGCCCAGAACCCGACCATGCCGGTTAAACCCGGAACGAAGAAAGACCAGAACTGGCCGGCCTTGGGCTGGCCGGGATCGAAGGCGGAAGGCTGCGCGAGGATCGGGCCGAAGCCGCCGGCGTTGCGATAAGCCCAGGCGAGGAGCAGCAAACCGAGCGCGACCAGCAATGGAGCTTTGATGTTCAAAAGGAACCGGATCGACTCGATGCCTTTGTAAACGACGAACATGTTGATCGCCCAGAAGAAGAGGAAGCAGACGAATTCTGCGAGCGTGATCCCGAGAAATGCCGGCGCGCCCGGAGTCGTTAGGCCGGGAAAGAAAACGCCGAGAATCTTGTAGATGGCTGCGCCGCCGATCCAGGTCTGGATTCCGAACCAGCCACAGGCAACGAACGCGCGCATGAGCGCGGGGACGTTTGCGCCGCGAGTGCCGAACGAGGCGCGGCATAAGACGGGAAATGGAATCCCGTACCGCGTCCCGGCGTGCGCGTTCAAGATCATCGGGACGACTACGATCAGGTTGCCGAGGAAAATGGTGAGGATGGCCTGCGACCAGTTCATCCCTCCGCCGATGAGCGACGAGGCGAGCATGTAAGTCGGAATGCAGGCCGACATTGAAATCCAGAGCGCGGCGAAGCTGCCGACGCGCCAGGTGCGCCGCGATTTTGGGACCGGCGCCAGGTCTTTGTTGTAAAGCGTGCTCTGCTCGATCTCGATCGAGACTTCGACGTCTGGTGCATCCGCAATGACCGTACTCATTAGTTGATCAATCGTGGCGTAGCTAACATAGGACCCGCAACAACAAACGCCCTAGTTAGGTACCTGATTCCACCCGTTCCAATCAAAGACGCTGCGGTCAGAAGTTCTTTCGCGAATCAAATCAATCTGTTCCCTGCTGAGATCTGTATAGATGATTGTCGGGAAACCTTCACTGGCGGCGTACTGTGCTTGTTAATGGCTTTTTCGAACGACCTTTGCTGGGTGGACACTTCGGCAAGAGCGTAACTTTATAGGCCCGGATCTCCGAATTACCAGATATGTTTCGCAAAGATACTCTTACTTCCTCAGGACTAAAGGAACGTAAAGAACCAATGTGGCTAGCGTAATAGGGAGCAGACATCAGCAGCTTGAATTCCGGAATTGGCTCGATTTCCTTCAGTGTAGAACAAAGGCGACTCGCCACGTTCAATGGTCTACCCAAATATTCATCCACATCGTTCATCTGAACCTTTATCAGCGAGCCACTGTCGAGTCCAAACGTCAGACCCACCCTATCAGGGTATTCTTCCAAGAACCTCTTCACCCTGAGGTCATAGACTAAATTGAAGCAGTAACACAGTTCTCTTAATTCTTTTACGACGTGATCCGCAGAGAGAAGTGGATCGAAAAGAAGAATCCATCCGTCTCCAATGAACTTGTACACCCGCAATATGCCCCTCCCAGCGCGAGCGTGAAGGAGCTCCTTGAAAGCGATAAGAAAATCACGCCATCGTTTTAGATTATCCGTGCGCTTAAGATCCTCCAGAAGTTTGGATGAGGAGCATATATCGAGAACCACTGCTCCCGTGTTTTCTTCGCTGATGGGATCTACCGGTCGGGTCATAGGAAGTGGTCCTAACAGAAAAATGGATTATCAATTATCTTGGAGGGAGCGCAACGAGCAGTCTCTAAAAATAACTTAGGTCGGCTATACAACTAGATCTCCGCTTGCGCCGATCTGGATTCAGATAATTGATCACGCTGTGGCGTGTTGACGTTCCTGGGAACGCTTCCGTGCTTTCTCGGCGAGTTTGGGATGTTCCTTTATGCCCTGCAAGAGGCCTTCGATGCCGAGATCACAGTCGAGCAAGTCCCAATGTAGCGAGTAAGGAAGAACTTCCATCGCCTTCCTTTCCTCGTCGGTCGCCAGGAGCAGGGTCGGGTAGAAACTGAGCGGCACGCTGAACGTGAAACCGTCCGCCAATTCGACCGTAAGGCGAGTGGCGTCGATCTGAGCGGTTTTGATCTCACGCAAGTAGCTGCTCATAAGTGTCGTTAATTAATTTTAGGTTCGATTCGATCATGCGCAAGATGTCGTTCATCTCGGACTCGGGAAAGCCGCGATTCCAAGCGGTCTCGATGCCATCTTCGATCCACACTTTGCATTCCATGCGTTCTCGAAAGACATGCACATGACGGCGCTCTCGAAGATCGAAGCTGTAAAAGCTCACTCGCCACGGAATGTTCGGGATTTTGACGCGCGGCATTGTTTCATCTTATCTCCGTAGCCTTCGCGGCTGGAAAGATTGCGAGCGCCTTTGAACATCCCGCGATAGGGTGCCGCGAGTCGCGCGAAATCGACTCCGTCTTCTTCGACTTCGCACGCAAGCGCACGGCTGGCGCGGGCGGACGAACTTTTCATACGGTGTTTGACGCTTCGCTGGATTTTCACATTGAGGGTGTCGGCAAGCTTTCAGAAGTGCGCGGGCTCGCGCTGGAGCATTCGGCCGCGGCCGATGGTGCCGACAAATTTTCCATCGCGCACCGCGACTTCACCGCGCACCGTCACCAGGTCCGGCCGTCCTTCGATCTCCCAGCCCTCGAACGCGCTGTAATCGACATTCATCAATTGCGTCTTCGCAGAAATTTTTCCGCGATATTCCGGATCGTAGACGACCAGGTCGGCATCGGCGCCGATCTGGATGGCGCCCTTGCGCGGGAACAATCCGAACGTCTTCGCCGCGTTTGTGCTCGCGACGTTGACAAACGTGTGCAGATCGAGCTTTCCGGTTTTGACGCCGTGCGTGAAAAGCAGATTCACCCGGTCTTCGAGTGACGGAATGCCGTTGGGGATCTTGGTAAAATCGTCGCGGCCCATTGGCTTCTGGGTTTTGAAATCGAACGGGGCGTGATCGGTTGCGACGGTTTGAATCTCGCCGCTGCTCAACCCATTCCAAAGCACCGGCTGATTGCTCTTGTCGCGCAGCGGCGGCGACATGACGAACTTGGCGCCTTCGAACCCGGGCCGCTCGGCATCCGTTTTATCCAGCACCAGATATTGAATCAGGGTCTCGATCGAGACGCTTACGCCGCGGTGCCGGGCCGCGAGCGCTTCCCGCAAGGCTTCGTCGCAGCTCAGGTGCACGATGTAAACGTGCGCGCCGGTCAGCTCCGCGAAGGTCATCAAGTGATGAACGCCTTCGGCTTCCACCCGCGGTGGCCGGCTTTCGTAATGCTGTCCCGGACCGGTTTTTCCGGCGGCGAGCAATTCTTTCTGGCGCTCCGCCACGAGAGTTTCATTCTCGCAATGCGCGGTCACGATCACGCCCAGTTCCTTCGCGAGCTTCAACGTGTGATAGAGCTCCGCGTCGTCGATCCCGAATGCCCCTTTGTAAGCCAGGAAAATCTTAAACGAACTGATGCCCGTGGCCACGATCTCGCGGAGCTGTTTCGCGTTCTCCTCGTCGAAACGCGTCACGCCCATGTGATAGGTGTAATCACACGCGGATTTCTCGTCCGCCTGTTCCTGCCAAAGCCGGAACCCTTCCGCGGCGCTCATGTCACGCGAAGGACAAACCATCTCAATCAACGTCGTTGTTCCACCGACCAGCGCCGCCTTGCTCGCCGTCTCGTAAGTGTCCTTCGAGAACGTCCCCATGAACGGCAGATAAATGTGGACATGCGGATCGATGAACCCGGGGAAAACATATTTCCCGCTCGCGTTGATCACTTCCGTGCCCGCCGGCGCATCGATATTCCGGTCGATGTGCGTGATCCGTTCGTGCTCGCAGAAGATGTCCCCGATGTAGTGCTCAGTGCCGGTGACGATCTCGCCCTGCTTTATGAGCAAACTCATCGGGGAAAAGCACCAAGCACCAAGCACCAAGCACCAGAGAAGCTCCAAACAACGAAGCTCCAAAGGCCGCGACGCTGCATTGGTGTTTGATGCTTGATGTTTCTCTGGAGCTTGGTGCTTGGTGCTTGGTGCTTCATGCGATTGGAACTTGTCGCGTCATTTCTTCCACACATCGCCAACCCCATCCCCAAACCACCGCGTCGTCACCACCTTCTGCTGGGTGTAAAACTGCACGCCTTCTTTCCCTTGGATGTGCAGATCGCCGTAGAAGGATTCGTCCCAGCCGGTGAAGGGGAACATCGCCATCGTGGCGGGGACGCCGACGTTGATGCCGATCATCCCGGCTTTGACGCGATGCTTGAATTCACGCGCGGCTTTGCCGGAGTGAGTGAAAATCGCGGCGCCGTTGCCGAAGGCTGATTTGTTTGCGGCCTCGATGGCGTGATCGAGGTCGTCCATCCGCATAACGTTGAGGACCGGGCCGAAGACTTCTTCGCGCGCGATTGTCATCTCATCGCGCACCTGGTCGACGATCGTGGCGCCCATGTAGAAACCATTCGGCGCGCCTTCAATGCGTGCGCCGCGCCCATCGCAAATAACCTTCGCCCCTTCCTTTTCTCCCGTGGCCACAAGGCTCGCGACGCGATCACGATGTTGGGCGGTAATGACCGGGCCCATGTCGGGTTGCATCTCAACGTCAGTTGGTCCCACCCGAATCGCGCGCGCGGCTTGGACAAGCGAAGGCAGAACGCGATCCGCGGCTGCGCCGACAGCGATCGCAGTCGATCCCGCCATGCAACGTTCGCCGGCGCATCCAAACGCAGCGGTCGAGAGGGCTTCAACGGTCTTTGACACATCGGCATCAGGCATGACCACGATGTAGTTCTTCGCGCCGCCGTTGGCCTGGACCCGTTTGCCGTGCCGCGTGCCGGTTTCGAAAATGTATTTTGCGACGGGCGACGACCCGACGAACGAAATCGCTTTCACTTTCGGATGGGTCAGCAATGCGTCCACGCATTCGCGGCCGCCGTGGACCAGATTGAGCACGCCTTTGGGCAGCCCGGCCTTTTCCAGAAGCTCGACGACCATCACAACCGTCAGCGGAACTTTCTCGCTCGGCTTCAAGACGAAGGTATTTCCGCAGGCGATCGCGAGCGGGAACATCCACATCGGGACCATCGCTGGAAAATTGAAGGGCGTGATCCCGACGCAAACCCCGAGCGGCTGAAGCAGCGTCTCGCAATCGACACTGCGCGCGAGATTCTCGAGCATGTCGCCCATCAGAAGCGTCGGAACTCCGCAGGCGTACTCGATGTTCTCGATCCCGCGATAAACGCTGCCGCGCGCTTCGGCCAGCGTCTTGCCGTGCTCGCGCGTAACACTCTGGCAAATCCGATCGAAGTTTTCCTCGACGAGCTGACGATAACGAAAGAAGACGCGTGCCCGTTCCACCGGCGGTGTCTCGCGCCAGGCCGGGAATGCCGCCGCGGCTGACTCGACCGCTTCGTTCACGATCTCCGCGCCGATCATTGGCACTTCCGCGATCGTCTCGCCGCGTGATGGATTGAAGACCGGAGAAGTAGCGACGCCGGACGGCGTTCGCCATTCACCGTCGATGAGGATCGGGCAGGCGATCATTAAAAAGCTCCAAGCTCCAAGCACCAAGCTCCAGAGAAGCTCCAAGCATCAAACCTCAAATCGTGGCGCGGTGTCATTGACGATACATGCTGGCGAAGATCAGGTGGAGCTCTTTGGCTTCACGATACAAGGCGCGGGCCTCTTCGGCTAGTCGCGGCTCAGCGGCGGCAATCAGGCGAAGGAAGTATTTCGTTTCCTTCGCTTCTTTTACGCACCGTCCGATAGTGTTGCGGAAATCCTTTTTTGATACCCGTTCGTTCGCTTCACAATAATTCGCTCCCACGCTCGTGCCGCAGCCGACGAGCTGCCCAACGAGCCGATCATTTGCCGGACTGCGTGGGATTTTCTTGGCGAATTGCACAATCGCCTCGCCGAACAATGCGGTTCGCTCCTCCAAGTCGAACGGATGCCTGCTCGCCCCATTGCCGTTGCTATTCGGCGTCTCCATCACCCGCGACGTGCGCTCGTCGGCGGAATATTTTGAGTGCTTGTTTGGAGCTTGCGATTTGGAGCTTCTCTGGAGCTTGGAGCTTGGTGTTTGGAGCTTCATTAGCTTCTAGCTAATGCATCCGATTGCTTCACGAATTCATCGCCGCTCCACTGATCGTCGGCGCGCACCATTTTCTTGGCGGCGGCTTCTTCGGCGGCGGCTTTGTCCTTGGCTTTGCGTTCCCCTTGCATCCGGACCAGCTCCGCGTGGGTCGTGAAATAATCGAGACTCTTCCCTTTGAAATCTTCGATGGTCTCGAACTTGTGCTTCTCCATGAAGGCGAGCAGTTCGTCGCACATGCGCTTCACGCATTCGTAGCCAAACTTCATCACGCCCGTGCAAACCTGCGTCGTGTCACCCCCCAGGAGGATGAACTGCGCGGCGTCGCCCCCGCTCTCGATTCCGCCAATGGCGGAAAGGGTGCGACCAGGAAATTCCCGCCGGATCATGGTCGCGATTTCCATCACCATCCGCAGCGCGATTGGCCGAACGGCCCTGCAAGAATAACCGCCGGGCGTGGTGAAGCCCTCCACCGTCGGCTCCGGCCGCAGGGTATCGAGGTTCACTCCCATCACGCTGCGGATGGTGTTGATCGCGCTCACTCCCTGGCAGCCGCCGCGGAACGCCGCCCGGCTTGGATCGGTAATGCGGGTCACGTTCGGCGTCATCTTCGCCCAGACCGGTTTCTTCGCCGCCGCCATCACCCAGCCGACCACCTCCTCGACGATCTCCGGGTTCTCGCCCATGGCCGCGCCCATTTTTCGCTCGGGCAATCCATGCGGGCAGGAGAAATTCAGCTCGAACGAGTCGATCCCCGCGTCCTGGCAACGCTCCACGATTTCCGTCCACGCGTCGTGATTGTATTCCTCCATGATCGACGCGATCAGGATTCCGTCCGGGAACTGGTCTTTGCACTTCTTGAATTCATCCAGCCAAATCTCGAACTTGCGATCGCTGATCAATTCGATGTTTTCCCAGCCGATCACGTCCTTCGGGTCGTTCGCGTGCAGTTTCGCATAACGCGGCGCGACGTTGACCACCTTCGAGGCATCGAGGCTGACGGTCTTCGCGATGACCGCGCCCCAGCCCTCGCGGAAGGCGCGCGTGATGACATTGAGATTCGTTCCTGGCGGCCCCGATCCGATGACAAATGGATTCGGCAGCTTAAGACCATCAACAGTGGTAGCGAGTGTCGGCATATAATTCTCCTCTAATGAGCTGAGGTCAGATTACAATAGCGTCCCCCACGTTTTCCAGAATGAAATTCTTGCGTCCGCCAAGACCTCTGGTTCGATGCTGTCGCGCGCCGGCCGCTCAGAGCACGTCATGGCCGACTAGCGCAAAGTGAGGAGCCGCTACGAGCATCTCGTCGTCGTGCGTGTACACGTCCGTGATACCGTGGTGCCGCGCGCATGCGAGATGAATCGCGTCCATGCCGCTCAGATTAAGGCCGTGGTCGAAGATCAGCATTTCTGCGCAAACTATATCAACGAGCGCATCATCGATCGGCAGCCAATTCCACAGGCCGTTCTGCTCGTCTTGGTTCATTTGCGCATAGAGCAGTGCAGCATCCGCGGGACTTAATAGGTTCTTGTAGATGGCGCGGTGAATTCCTGTATGCCATTCAGCGCGCCCATGGCGGCAGCAGGCGATCTCTCCCGCCGGGAATCCTTGTGCGAGTGCGAGAACATCTGCGCTGTTCTCCTCGTTCAAGTAGCACTTTAGAATATAATTTGTGTCAAAATAGACCACGCAGTCTCACGCCTCATCCGATTCCTCCCGCAGGAGGATTGCGGAGTCTTCTTCAATAGCTGGCAACCGAGAGAGGTTGCGTTGCCGTTCATCCCAAAAGCTTTTTTGTAACGGCCGCTCCGCATCTTCAGGTTCTTCGCCGTCCATACCATCGGGTCTACGCTCCGCTTCCGTCGGTGACGGGAAATCGGAGGCACGGAACAGAGGACTCGCAAAGACTCGTTTGAGAAGGGTCTGAAGGCCGTCTTGTAGCTCGATGGTCCGCTCGAGAATCCACAGGAGTCGCAACAGTTCTTCTGTCATCTGTGCGGTCCAGTAGTCCGGACGAATCTTATCTAGATTAGACGAAGTTTTGCCTGAGCCGCTTCGCATCCGGTAGCTCAGCCATGATTGAACTACTTTGAATCCAGAGATGCTCCATTCGTACATCTCGGGCGTAACAGGAGCTATCGATCCTGCCCCTACATGAAGAGTTCTTGTCGGCTCATCAAAATGAAACTCATTAGGATAGCCGTCAGTGCTCGTGGGAATAGGTGTCGTATTTCTTGCCTTTCCCTGCGGAATTTCGCCGCGTCTTCCGCCCGCAGGAACGAAGCGTTCACCAAAGGTGTGCAACCATACAAGCTCGCGACCAAACGTCACGGCATCGTCAAAGACCCCTTTATCGCGCGTAACTGGCAGGTGCAGACCAGGAACAGTTAGCTCTTCGCTAAACGTCTCAACGAATGCTCTAGAAGCCAAAAGGGCGTACGTATAGTGGAATAGATCATCGGCCGTTATAGAATTGCCAAACGCTTCGGCTAACAGATCCAACACCCCGCCCGTAATGTTCGGTTTGGATGCCCCTGCGTCTCGCCAGAGTGGAACCGCATCCTTTCCGCCGAACGAGCCGCGGAAATGATGCAAATCAGGAACGAAGGCAGAGACTGTCGCCGCAGGACCGGAACCAAGCACACCAGTTAAGAGACTCGTAAGATATACTTGCCTGTCGCTATAAACATTCCAAAGCGGTGGACGAAAGAAATCCCCGAGCCGACCATCAGGAATTACGAACTGGCGGTCGAAGCTGCGGAAGCCGTATGGGACCGGTCGGATCATTGGAGCCTCTGACGGCAACGTGGTGATTGGAGGAAGCCGACCATCCCCAAATAAAGATGGATATTCCTGATCCGCTTGCCGGTCACGTGACGGCTTGAATGCAAGAGCTCTTTCTGCCGCGGGAAGCGCCAACAAGGAACGCCATCTTCGCTCTAGCACCTCGACTGTTTCGCCAATCGGCCACGTCCGTTTTAGCTGTGAGCCCGAATGTTGCCATGGAAACAGGTCGGTGATCAGCGGCCACGAAAAGTAGTCGGCATCGCTGGTCGGAAGAAATGGCTGCATCCATCCTTTAAAGCATGCGTGCCATTCAAGATCCGAGAAACGCCGAACGAGTCGCAGCGACTCAAGTTTTTCATCTCGGGTCCCTTCCAAACGCGTGTACCGGACAATCGCCGGTTGTGTCGGTTGTGGCGGACCATTTCGGATTCCAATCGCAATTGCGACGGGCGTTCGGATCGCAAATACATTTTCTGTCTTTCGGGCGCCGAGTTGATCGCCTTCCAAGTCAATAATCCAAAGCTCATCTAAGAGTTCCCGCATCTTTTGGCGCATGCCGACAAACCCAGGGCCACGAAGGTAAGATGATGCCGTGATAAACGATACAACGCCGGGCTCCTGTGTCGTCTCAAACACCTTCCACAACGCCCACCGCCAGAAGTAGACATAGTCATTGTAAAGATTCTTGACGTGAACTTGCTGGCCAGCGGCCTTGGCTGGCTCGATGAAGTCGCTCAGGATGCCGCGAGTTTCAGTAAGGATAGTGGCGTCTGTATCCCGACGGTCACCGAATCGAACCCATCCCCCTTTGGCCTGTCCCAAATTTTCGTCAGCGGGGTCCCGCTGCTCGCGATCGTATGGGGGATTGCCCATGCAGACGAGCACACGTGTCGATAGCTTCACCCGTTGTGCGCGCAGATGCTCTTCGGTAAGGGTCCGTTGTGGAAAGAGCTCCGTTGTACGTGGTGGTGCGTCAGGCGCTTCTAGCGTGTCAGTAAGATAAACATGAACACCATCAGCCGGCACCTGCCCCCCGGCTTCCCTGAGAAAGTTCGTTAGCCGCAAGTGCGCAACGGCGTACGGACCTACGAGGAGTTCGAACGCGTGGATGTTCTGGGCAGCTTCGCTAGCTCGAGCCGGCGCATTGCCGTCGCCAAATCGGTTCCGTGCTTCATCGAGTCCGTGCTGCATCGCAGCGAGTGGATATGCTGCGGTTCCCGCTGCTGGATCAAGAAACACCACACCATCGTCAGCGTACGTAAGCAGCTTTTGAAAGCGTTCCTGCAAGAGTTGGCCGCCTAGATTCACCTGTGCTTGGATGACTTGCCAAGGCGTGTAGTACACGCCGCGGTCGTTGCGAAGCTTCTTGTCGTAAGCAGCTAAGAAATCCTCATAAAAATAGAGCCACGGGTCGCCGCGTTCTTGAATCTGGACCGGCTCAACGGCTGCGATGACGCGCTCCAGCACGTCCACTGACGTAGCTATTTCTCTGCGGGTCTGTGGATGCGTCAGACTGCGTAGCGCATCTGCAAGAAGATGATGTCCGCTATCGAGCGCATCGGCAGCAGACGCGGTGGTTAAATGCGTCTCGCCATTTAGCCGAGCGAGCAGTAGCGCATATGTCAAAGTCTGCGCGTACGCATCCGCAAACTGATGATCTTCCGCTTCCGGAAAAAGCGTTCGCCGCCACACGTCAGCGAGAGAGGCCAGATTCGTATTGCGGTCGCGTAATGCTTCTACAACGTCATCGCGAAGCAGCCTGCAGAGGGGAGCGAGGGTATCCGCGAGCTCGCGGGCAGTCTTCGGTGGAATCGGGTCCCAATTCAGGAATTCTACGAGCAGTGTGTGAAGCCTGCCGCCATCTTCACGCGTGATTGCTTGCTTACCGTAGAGCATCACGTCACCGGAAAATCTAACTACGGGAAACGAACCATTATTGGGCCGGTACAGCGCCCACTCCGAGCCATCAGTGTAGAGGAGGTTTGGCAGATCCTTGAATTTGCGCCACTGCTCTCGGTCGTGTCCTTTGTACGCGGAAACGCGCGCGCCGCGTCCTGGAGCTTTCAGTTCTACGTAGCCGCGTAGCGCACCCAATCTGTCCACTCCGATATCCGGGCGACCAACCCCAGAAATTCGAGACTCCGTCTTCGTTATTACGTCCGGTTGCGCGGCGCGGAGGAGATCCTGAATCGGCCCTTTCAGTTGATCTTCCGGGTCGCCTGCTACTGGTGACGCGTAACGGTTTGACAGATCCTCAGCGAACCTCGCAAGCGCGTCGTCGAACTCTGGGGGTATGTTCGCGGGCAGCGTCACGCCATGAACCTAGGATTTTCTGCGATGATTGGAAGCGCTAAGAAACATCTTCGGGCCTTACTAGCCGACGCACACGCTCTCCGCAAATCTCGGCACTCACCTGTCAATCATCTGCATGTACCGCTAATCCACCCAATAGCGTTGTCTGCGAGCTTGTCGAACGCGGTCACGGCCAATTCGAGGTGCTCTTCCTTCGTGTCCTCGATTTTGTTGTGGCTAATGCCGTGGAGGCTTTGGACGAACATCATGATGGTGGGGATGCCGGAGCGGGCGACTTCGGCGGCGTCGTGGAGCGGGCCGGAAGGGAGGCGATAGGGATCGGCGCCGGTTTCGCGAATGGCTTCGTCGCAGAGTGCGATGAGATCGGGGTGAAAGAGGATTGGCTCGATCTGCCAGAGGCGTTCCCAGGAAAAGGTGACGTTACCTTCTTTCGCGAAATGTTCGCTGGCGGCTTTCGCTTCGGCCAACATGCAGGCGAGGGCGGCGGCGTCGAGATGGCGTTGATCGAGCGTGATCCGGCATTCTTCGACGACGCTGGTGACGATACCGGGTTTCGTGGTGCAGGAGCCGATGGTGCAGACGCCGCCGTTGCGCTCGGTGATCTGATAAATCTCCGGGCTCATCTTCGCCGCGGCGAGAAAGGCATCTTTGCGCCGGTTCATCGGCGTGCTGCCGGAATGCGCGGCCTGCCCGCGAAAGGTGATGGCGTGGCGCTCGACGCCGAAAGTCCCGAGCACCGTCCCGAGCGGCCGATCGAGATCGAGCAGGACTGGCCCCTGCTCGATGTGCAATTCCAGGTAAGCGGCTGCGTTCGCCAGCTCTTTGCCGCAATCCTTCACCTTTTCGAAATCGATTCCCTGTTGTTCGAGCGCGGCGGGAAGGGTGACGCCTTGTTTGTCGCGGAGGGTGCGCGCTTCGTCCATATCGAGATGGCCGGAGCAGGCCGAAGATCCGAAAAGGCTTTTCCCAAAGCGCGCGCCTTCTTCATCCGCCCAATCGACGAGCCGCACGGTCACCGGCGGCCGGCCATTGTATTGAGCATGGACGCGGCGAAGAATTTCCAGCGCGGCAAGTGTATTGAGACAGCCGTCGAGCCAGCCGCCGTTCGGAACGGAATCGATGTGACCGCCGATCAGGAGCGCCTTGTCCGATTCACCGCGCAACGTGGCCCAGAGATTCCCGGCTTCATCGGTCCGAATGTCCGGGCAGAACATTTCGAGTTTCTTGCGCAGCCAGGCTCGCGCTTTCGCCCACGTTTCGGTGAAGGCGACGCGTTGCGCGCCATTTTCATCGCCGGTGAGTTCCCGAAGTTCTTTCAGTTCTGCAATAGTGCGCGCGGGTGTCGTCTTCATTGCGGAAAAAACGAGACTATGCGCCCTGCCGCGAAATCACAACTTCACAAGCAAGCACTCCGGAACATAGACTTCCAGTCTGTGCGCCCAGCGGAGTTGCACTCCGCTGACTGCGAGGAACGGACAACGGACAGAATGTCCGTTGGGCGCACAGACCGGAGGTCTATGTTCCGTGGCAGGACGATTTGAATTTACCGGGGAAAGGGCATCAACTAAAAGGACTCATCCATGACAGAACGCCAATACGTTGAAGGGAAGAAACCGGATCGCGAGATTCCGGCGGACAAGATCGGCCGGCTCGAGTTGCCGACGGAACAGGATGCAAAATCGCGAACGCCCGGCGACGAGGCCAGCGGCCGCACCAGTCCGTTCTGGGTCAAGTGCTGGAGCTGTCATCAGTATCTGACGCGACCGTTGTCGCCGCCGAGCGAGCAGGCTTACACCTGCCCGAACTGCGGAGCGGTCAATCAGATCTAGGGGAGGGACGACCGCCGTGTCGTCCCATTATTTTGGGACGGACAGCGCCCGTCCCTCCAAAAGGGCGCGTTCGCGTATTTCGTTGCACCGCACCGGTTGCCTTCGCTAGAAAGGCGGCATGGAGATCTGGATTCATCGGAACGGGCAATTCGCAGGGCGCTTTTCGGAATCCGCCATCTGCGATAAGATCGCCGACGGCAGCTTTAGCCCGAGCGATTTGGCCTGGAACGAATCGAAATCTTCCTGGCAACCGATCTCTGAATTACTCGCCGCGGTCCCCGCTGCGACTCCTGCTCCAATCGAAAAGGAAGGCGCGTCCGCGACCGAAGCGAAGCCGCCATCTCACGCCGCCCACAGGGCGGCGGCTACAGAAGAAACGAAGGCGGCTGAATTGCCGCGGCCGAAACCGCCGCCGCTACCTTCCACGCCGCCAGCATCCGCTCCGGTTCGCGCGGCAGGTCCTCCGCCATTACCGGTCGTCGCGGTCTCGCCGTCAGGGGCGGCCGCCATCGGTCCCAACCCGGCAGAGCAGCCGCCGGAAGGCGAAACGATCTGGAGCCCTTACGTCGCCATTGTCGGGAGCATTTTCCTTTCGCCGGCCTTCGGCGGATTCATCATTTGGCGGAACTGGCTGAAGATGAACCGCCGCCGGCGCGCGATGGTGGCGGCTCCGTGGTTCTGGCTGGGGTTCGGGGTGGTGGGCCTGTTGTTTTATTCGCGGGACCGGATCGTCTGGGTGGTTTGGGCAGCCTATCTGTTGGCGTGGATGGCCTTCTCCGCCTATCCGCAGATCCGTTACGTCCATACGACTTTCAAGCGAGAACGGATGCGATCGGGTTTGCCGATGCTGGCCGCTCTTGTCTTGGCGGTGACAGGTTTCGCGACGTTCTGGTTGACCGCGCCGGCGATAAAAACAATCCCCACGCTGGAACCTGGCCCGCAGCAACCGACGACCACGCAGATTTCCCAGCCGCAACACGATCGCGTTTTCTCTGCCGACGAATTGCGCGACATGTACAAGTCGTCTGTCCTGGAAGTCCGCACGACCTGGAAAGAGAAGAAGGCGATGCTCAAGAAGGACAACGGCGCGAGCGGGACCGGCGTTCTCCTTTATAACGACAGCGAGTACGGCCTCGTCGCGACGAACTGGCATGTCGTCGAGCCCTCTGACGCCATGACGGGCGACTATAAATGCGGCGTGCGCTTTTCCCACGACAAGGATTTCGCGGACGTCGAGGTGGTGGCGCGTGCGAAGAACGATGTTGATCTCGCCCTGCTGCTTGTCCGGTTGGAAGGGAAATGGACGCCGAATCAGTTTCCCATCAGGCCGCTCGAGAGCATCAAGGAAGGCGAATGTTGCATCGCCATCGGGAACGCGCTTGGGGAAGGCTTGAGCATTACCTCGGGAATCATCTCGCGCTTCGACAAGATAAAGGAGGAAACACTCATTCGGACTTCGACGCCGGTGAGCCCGGGAAATAGCGGCGGGCCGTTGATCCTTTGTCGCGGCGGTTCGCTCGCCGGCATCGTCACCCTGCAGTCGCGAATCATCAATGTGCAAAATGTGAACTTCGCCACGCCCGCCCAATATCTGCTCGACAAGGAAATCTGGGATTTCCAGTCAGGCGAAGAGAAAGCCCAGCAACTCCTCGACAAAGCGATCGCGCAAGCGAAGAGCAAGTAAGGGAAGGGATTGCGTTGATGCGCGCTTTCAGCGCTCGTTCTTCATCCGATCAAGATCCTGGGGCGATGCCCAGGCTCATGTGAGATCGCGCTGTTAGCGCTCGACGAATGCGCTGAAGACAACGCACGCAACAACGGTTGTCCGGCCGATTGACTAAACGGGCGCCGCGGGTGGCGCGAAATCGCGCAACTTCGGACTGACCGGCACCGGTTCGCCGCCCCGACTGAGATAAATCCGGTAAAGTTGTTTCTGGAGATGGATCCAGCTGAAATAAATCAGCACAGTGGCGAAATAGACTCCGATGCAAAGCACCACCAGCCCGAGACCGGCGAGAATCAGGCTGGCAACAATCAGGAAGAGGGAGCTGATAACGATCTCTTTCCACATGAGGGTCAGGAACCGTTTCACGAATGGGAAATTGAAGGCCTGCCCGAAGTCCTGGGTAAGGGAAGCGCGCAAGATCAGGGGCGTAAGGATACAGGCTATCGCCGCCGCTACGATGAAGTAGCAAAACATCATGATGAGAAACATGAACGCGCCTATGCAGCTGTTATCATGACTCCCCGCCGAGGCCATGGTCGTGATCATTGAGAGTGGCATTATGCAAAAAGCGCACACCATCCCCAGGGCCAGGCTCGTCACCAGAGTAACCAAAAACGGCCAGATCCCGCGTTCCAGATATTTGCCGAACTGACTGAAATCGAAATCCGGGAAATTCTCGCAGCGGTCATCATCGCGTCCCCAGAAACCCGTGATGAGCCAGCCCTTGAGGACGATCTGCCCGATGAAAGGAATTAGCGCGCACACGCCGCCGAGGAGCAGATTCATGGTCCACTTGGGGCTCTTAAAAAAATCAGTGATGGATGCAAGGTAGTTCATGATCGGACGCGGAGAAGGGTGATCTCTCGGAAACAAATGCCCGAATGAGCCTTTCGCTGTCAATCTCAGATTCGCGGCGTCGCCAATGGCGCCGGCGATTTCGCGTGCGAGCCTGTACGCGGAAGACTCCTCCCTCTGGAAGGATTTCGCCTGCTTGCACTCTGGCCCGCACGAATGAGAATGCCGCCATGCACAAAGACAAGCCGCCGGGAATCTTTGACCTCGGTGACCGCTCCATGCGCTACGCGGCCGGGTTTTGTTTCGTCGTCGGTTTTCTGATCAGCGTGCTGGTTCGGATCGGCGTCGCGCTGGCGGGGGAACATTTTTCCCAGGCCACGCCATGGTCGGGTTTCTGAGCGGCGGAAACTCGGCTCCGCGTACTCGCGCGACAAAAAAATTTCGCTGTCCCTTTTCCTTTTGACGGCAATTGCGGAAGCGTTCAACCTGTCGCTCACAACCGCCGTTTCTTTTCACGCGAGGGATGTCCCAACGGCGGATTCCATCAATTAGCTCAATATGATCCGAACGATTTTATCCATCGCCTTGCTCACCAGTTTCGTGGTCGCCACGCTCAAGGCCGATCCTCCCTCGACCCAGAAGAAGGAAACAACCAGGAAATCCAAGACGGTGCTCAAGGTCGTGCCGGCGACGCCGTTAACGGAAGGCTGGTCACTCGTGAACGGGATCTGGACTCATTCCGACGGCTACCAGTTCGTCAACGGGCAGGTGATGCGGGTCGGCAATCAAACGCACAAGAAGCCACCGAAACCGCCGACGAAGGCAGAAATGGATGCGGCCAGGAAAAAGGCCGCGGCCAAGAGCCACGCCGACGCCGCGGCCGCCAAGACTACCGACCGCGAGAAGAACCTGCGCCAAATTCCCGCGTCGCAGACCGGAACGCATTTGTAGAGACGCGGTTCGACTCCACGATCAACGATCGCGGCTCCAAGATTCCAGGTTGGTCATCCGCGGACGGTCATGATTTATTCATGATTGTGGCGGGCCTATAGCTCAGCGGTTAGAGCAGGGGACTCATAATCCCTTGGTCCCAGGTTCGAATCCTGGTGGGCCCAGCCTTCGCTTTGGCGCGCCGGCGCTGGCCGCGCTGAAATTCGAAATCCGAAGCTCGAAATCCGAGACAATTTCGAAACCCGGAAATGTCCCAGATTTTAGAACTTCGGGATCTTGCTCATTTTGAATTTGTTTCGAGTTTCGATATTCGCACTTCGAATTTTCGACTAGAACGGCAGAGTGCGACGTGCCCTTATCGCGACCGTTGAGATTATCTTCTTCTCCGCCCTGATCCTGGCAACGCGGTGCGCGAATTACGGCGACGTTTTCGTCGGTGGCGAAGTTTATTTTACGGACGCGGATTGCTATTCGCGGATGACGCGGGTGCGGATGTGCGCCGAACGCCCGGGCCTCATTCTGCGGCAACATTCGTTCGAGAATTTTCCCGCCGGCACGACCCCGCATACGACTTCGCCGTTCGACTACCTTATCGTTGCACTCAGCGGCATCTTGAAACCAATAACCGCGCGTGCCGTCGACTTGGCCGGCGCGATAATTTCGCCCTTGCTCGCGTTGTTGACGGGTTGGTTCCTCTGGTGGTGGTCATGGCGGGCACTATTGCGCTATCGCGGCGCATTACTCCTTCTTTTCGCGGTGAGTCCCATCCTCGTTCACGGGACCGAGTTGGGCCGGCCGGATCATCAATCGCTTTTGCTCGCGCTTATCGCGGTGGCGGTTTGCGCGGAATGGTCGCTGGCGTCCGCCGATTCGAGAGGCTGGAGTCTGGTAAGCGGTGCGGCCTGGGGTCTGGCGCTGTGGGTTTCGTTTTACGAACCGTTGATTTTGCTGGCGATCCTTTTGATCACGCAACTGCTGGCCGCGCGAAAAATGTTCCTGGCACGAGACCGACTTGTGGGCTGGGTGGTGGGCGGTGCAATCGTCCTTCTCGCGCTCGCGATCGAGCAGCGGTTGCCGGCCTGGCCCGGGAACTCGCAAATCTTTTCGAATTGGTCGGCGACGATCGGAGAATTGAGTCGGGTTTCGATTAACGATCCGATCTGGCTCCGCTGGACGGGGCTGCTCCTGCTTCCGTTGCCGGCGTTGCTCTGGCTCGCGGTGAGAAGGACGCGGACCCTGCCGGTGTTCCTGGCGGCGCTGCTCTTGGCCACGTTCGCGCTGACCTTCTGGCAGGCGCGCTGGGCTTATTTCTTCGTGATGATGTTCGCGCTCGTCTTGCCGGCCTGTCTGGGCTTGATCCGAAACCGAATCGCCGTCTGGCTTTTGATCGTGATTTCTCTTTTTCCGATCCTGAAAGACTGGGACGAAAAACTTTGGCCTAACGAGTCCCAAACGGCGCTAATCGCGGAACGCCGATTCGAGGCGGTCGCCTGGCGCCAGGCGGCGCGGCAAATCGATGGTCCGTTCCTGGCGCCGTGGTGGTGGAGCCCGGCGGTGGCCTATTGGTCGGGCCAGCCCGGCGTGGGCGGCTCTTCGCACGAAGCGCTGGATGGAATCGAACAAACCGCCCGCTTCTTCCTGGCCCCGGATTCCGAAACGGCGAGAAAAATTCTCCTGAAAAACAAGGTCGCCTGGGTCTGCGCTTATGATGCCGACCGAACCGTGGCGAATTCAGCGTTCGTCCTCGGCATTCCTGCACCGGAAAACCCCCTCGGCCGGGTCCTGGACCGCACCCCATCCCAGGCCCCGCCATTTCTTGGGCTCGCCGCCCAAAACCCGGCCTGCAAACTCTTTCGCGTCCATTTTTTTCAGGAAAAAGAGAATTTCCGGCGCTAATCCGTTGACAGGCTGAGAGGCGCTCAGCATAATGCCCGCCGTGCTGAAGAAATTCATTCCGCAAAAGCCCATGTCGTCGATCGGAGAAGGATCGTTAAGCGCGGGCACTGAGGAGAACAATGGTCTCGCTCCGCGCGAAGAACCAAGAGCAACACCAACAATCGATCCAAAAAAATATATGGCTGAACATTCCGGTAAAGACATCCTGTCGAGCGACGTCGAGATCAAAGGCTCGATCAAATTCCAAAAGGAACTCCTCATCGACGGCAAAGTGGAGGGCGAGATCAATTCCGATGGGGTCCTGACCATTGGCGAGAACGCGGACATTCGCGGCGAAATCAAAACGAAATCGATCACGGTTTACGGCAAGGTCCAGGGGAACATCACCGTGGGCGAGCGTTGCGAGCTGAAATCGCGGTGCACGCTCCAGGGCGACCTAAAGGCGGCGCGCCTCGTCATCGAGGAAGGCGCGACCTTCATCGGCAAGTCCGAGGTCACCAGCGGCGGCGCGAGCAAGGCCGCTCCTCCTCCTCCGGCGCGTCCGGAGATTGTCCGGAACGAAGAGCCGGCGGCGCCGAAATCCGCTTTCGGGGCTCGAGTCTAGGCAGCAGTCACCTTTCGCCCGAGCCGCCCCGTGGCAAAGCCGACGCCTGCAAAAGTCAGTGTGGATTGTCCACACTGTGGCTTTAAGCAGATGGAGTATGCCGCGGCGAAGAGCACGATGTGCCGCCAATGCGGCTCGCACTTCGCGCCCTCCGCGCCGAAGCATGAGATTCGGATGCGGCCCAAGGAGGAGCGCGTGGAAGCGGCGGCCGCGACCGATCCTTCCTTGTTCCAAAAGATCGAAGGGTTCTGGACCAAGCACCACAATTCCGAGATCGAGTGCTTCGAGTGCAAGGCGAAACACGAAGTCAGCTCCGCGGCCAGTTCAAGCTTTTGCCCGAAGTGCAGCACGCACATCGATCTGCGCGATTACAAAATCACCACCAGCTTCAGCCGCTCGATCAAGACCCAGGGCGAGATTCACATTATGCCGAAAGGCGACCTGAGCAGCACCACCGTGACCTGCCGGGCGGCGTTGATCGAAGGAAAAATGCGCGGCAACATGAAGTGTGTCGGGACGGCCACGATCAATTTTGTCGGCAAGATTCCGGGGCGCTTGATCGCGGAAAACATCGTCATCGACCGCAAGTCGGACGTGCATTTCTTTCGGCGGCTCCAGGTCAAAAGCATTGAGATTCGCGGAAGAATGACAGGGGAGATTGTGGCGGAAGGCGCGGTGATCATTCATCGGAATGCGCTCCTCGATGGCAACGTCACCGCGAAATCGATTTCGGTGGAGAAGGGCGGGATCTTCATGGGCCAGTTGATCATCGGCACGTCCGGACTCGCCCAGGCGGAGCTGCTGCCGGAGGCGGCGCCAGTTCCAGCTCCAGCGGCGGTGCCGGAGGAAATCGCGCCGGGCGCCGTGCCGCACCCATTGCCCGCGACTTAAGGTCGGGCTCGATGCAAAAGCTGCGTCCACGCAGTCCCTACGAAAAGTTGGGCGGATACGTGCATCTGCCACGCTTGATCGACAAGGCGAAATTGCATAGCAAAGGACTGCTCGACGGTTACAACTACAAGACCGTCGGCTTCGACAAACATTTGCTCGCTTTCCTCCGCCTGAATCCGGACAAGTTCGAGGAAGTGGCGAATGAGCTGGATGACGACGTCGCGATTCTCGATTGGGTAAAAAAGAACGGCGCGAAACATTCGCCCGAGTCGATCGAGCATTGGAACGCGACGATGATCACGCGCCATCCCGATACCGCCGCGAAGAAAGCGCGCTTCGTCCATTTCCTGAAAGAAGCTGGCGGCGCAGGAAGGAAAGATATTCGGACCTACTTCGACCTCATCGAGTTCGATGAGGGGAGATTGAAGTAGCGGAGGGACGGGCGCTGTCCGTCCCATTATTTTTGGGACGCCCAGCGGGCGTCCCTCCAGTTAGCGCGCGAATCGCGCGAAGATCTGGTTCGCTTCCTCGAGCGTCTCTTTGCTGCCGATGTCGAACCAGGTGCCTTTGATCGGATACGTCTTCACGGGCTTACGCTGGTAAAGCCACTGGATGAAGCGCCCCGGCTGGTCTGGATTATTTCCGGCGGCGATGTAGGTCGTGAAAAGCGGGACCAGCTCACGCGAAAAATAATAGAGCGCGATTCCGGCGACGGAGTTCTTCGGCTCGGCCGGCTTTTCTTCGAACAAGGTGATGACGCCGTCGGAATCGGTCGTGATGCTGCTGTATTTCTTGATCGCCTCGAGATCGCCGACGTCATACGTCGCGAGCGTCGCCTCCGAAGTTTTTGCGGCCCGCACAAAATCGTCCAATGGTTCGCTAAATAAATTATCGCCGGCGACGACGATCAGGTCGTCCTTCGCCAGGTCATGGCGGGTAACGACGAGAACAATATCTCCGATCGCGCCGAGCTTGTCGGAATCGTCGGTCGATCCGTCGTCAGTGATCTCGATCGCGAACTTCGGTTTCTTCTTCCGGTATTGCTCAGCCCAGCTTTGGAAATCCTTCACAAACTTGTTATTCGTGACGACGTAAACGCATTCCAGATCGGGAACCGGGACGAGATTGTCGAGCACCCAATCGATCATCGGCTTGCCGGCGACGTCGAGCAGTGGTTTCGCTTTGGTCTGGGTCAAAGGATAGAGCCGGGTGGCGTAGCCGGCGGCAAGGATCAGCGCATTCATGAACGGTGAAATCGGCGGTGAAGCTAGACCGAAATTTTCTCGCAGCTAGTGCGATTTGCCTCCATGGCGCTCGGCGGCTTTGCCGATGGCGGCGTGTTGCAATCGCTGGAGGAGCGCCGCGATCCGCGATGAATCGGTGATCTTGGCCCGCGTCCCGCGATCGGCGACGTAGAAAGTGTCGATCGCCGCGCCCTTTTCGGTGCTGATGCGGGACAGGGCGATGGAAACGTTTTCCTCGCCGAACGCCGCGAGCAATTCGTAGAGCAGCCCGAGGCGATCGGGCGTTTGAATCTGGACGAAGGTGTAGGCCGGGTGCGTCTTGTTTTCGACCGTGACCCTCGTGGGAAAATCAAGGCCGTGCCGGCTGTGGCCCGTGATTCGCCGCCGCGCCTGTTCCAGCAACGGCGCGAAATCGAAATGCTCGTCGGTGAGGGCGGAGTGCAACGTCGATTCCACCAGCGCCTGGTCGCGTTCGTCGGTCACGGCGCGGAAGCGCGGGTCGCAGACGCGAAAAATATCGAGGACGACGTTGTCGCCGCGAGTGTAAATGTCGGCGCTCAAAATGTTGAGGGGCACGACCGCGAACGATCCGGCGATTTTCGCCAGCAGCTCCTGGCCATCCCACGCGCAGAACGAAGCGATGCTGTGACCCTGCTCGGGAAACGCCTGCCACGCGACTGCCGGGGCGAGCGGTGGTTCCTCGCGCAGGTATAAGTTTTCCAGGAAGCGCCGGAACAGTCTCAGATGCGAGACGATTTCGCCCGTCGTGAAGGCGCGGAAATAATTGTCCGGCATCACTTCGAAATGGGCTTCGACCTCTTCGGAAAACTCGGAGCCGAGATTCTCCGTCACGCGCGCCTGCAATTGTTCGCGCTCGATCTTCGTCTGCTCGTAGAACGCTTCCTGGTCGGAGAGATATTGCGACGTGGAATGGTAAAGCTGCCAGACCAATGTCTCCTTCCAGTCGCTCCAGGCATCGGCGCTCGTGCCCTGGCCGTCGGCGAGGGTGAGCAGCATCAGGGCGTCGAGGTTCGGTTGGTCGCGCACGATCCGCGCGAATTCCACCGCCGTCTCGGGATCGTCCAGGTTCCGTTGCTGCGCCATGTTCGAAAGCGTCAGGTGATGGTCCACGAGCAATACGAGCGAGCGCCGTTGCGCCGCGGAGAGTCGCAGACGCGCCGCGGCCCCCTGGGCGAAGAGTGCGCTCGCTTCGGAATGCGGACGCGCGCCGACCGCGCGGCCGGTGTCGTGCAGGAGAAGCGCGAGATAGAGGACAAAGGGGTCCTCGAGTTTCTCGAAGAGTGCTCGGTAGGAGCGCAGCTTCGGGTCTTCCGTCTCCATCACCTGGTCGAGCTTGTCGATGCACACCAGGGTGTGTTCGTCGGCGGTGTAGCGATGAAAAAATTCGTGCTGCACCAGGCAGGTGAGCTGTCCGAATTCCGGAACGTAACGGCCGAGGAAATCCACCCGGTGCATCATCCGCAGCACCCGGCCGACCTCACCTTTGCGCGAAACGATCCGCTGGAAAATCTCCCGCGTTTTTTTGCTACCTCGGAACGTGCCCGTGATCAGTCCCAGATTTCGAGTAAACAGGTCGGACAAATCCGGGCTCATCTCGAGCCGCCGAAGCTGCGCAACTTCGAAGACCTCCATCATCGCTTCCGGCGCCTCTTCGAAAACGTCGGAGCTTTGGGCAAAGAGTTGTCCCTGCCGAATCCGGAAATGGCCGAGCCGTTCTTCCGGCGACTTCAGACGCGGCAAGAAGCTGAAGAGGGACCGCGTGGAGGAGGAAGCGCGGCCGCTGGCGAACTGCTCCGTGATGCGCTCGGTGACCCGAAAAATATTCCGGGTGTGCTCGTAGTAATCCTTCATGAGCGCCTCGTTCCGGAGCGAGCCGCGTTCTTGCGAATAACCGAGCCGCTCGGCCACCTGGTCTTGGGCGTTGAAATGGAGAGTGTCGGTGGCGCGCCCGGTCGCGTAATGGAGATCAGTGCGGAGGCGAAGCAAAAAATCGTAGGCGACTTCGATTCGCCGGCGGTCCGGCTCGCTCAGCCAATCCTTGCCGACGAGGTGGGTCGTGGTGAGCGCGCCTTCCTTGAAGAACGTCATCCAAAGCAGGTTCTGGTAATCGCGCAATCCGCCGCAGCCGCTTTTCAGATGCGGTTCCTGCACGTAAACGCTGTTGCCGAACTTCGCATGCCGCGTCGCCTGGTCCTGCATGCGCAGCTCCACGTATTCGCGTTGCCGGCCGCGCACACATTGCTGCCGGAAGGCGGTCCGGAATCGCGCCGCCAGATGCGAGTCGCCCGACAGCGGGCGCGACTCGAGCATCGCGGTCTTCGTCAGCATGTCCTTGTTCGCCAGATCCACGGCCTCCGCGATCGAGCGGGTGGAGTGGCCGACTTTGAATCCAACGTCCCAGAGCAAATAAAGGATCTGCTCGATGACATGGGTCGCGTAAGTCGAAATGTTTCCCCGGTTCTTGTCGTGGAGGAACATGATGTCGACGTCGCTGAATGGATTGAGCTCCCGGCGTCCATAACCGCCGAGAGCGATGACGGTGAGCGGGGTAGGGGACATCTCCTTTTTCCCGACGCTGGCCGCGGCTTCGAAGATGTAGCGCAACAACACGTCGATCATTTCGACCCGGAGCGCGCAGATTTCACGACCGCCCCCGCCATATTGATGGCGCAAACGGAGGCGATGCTCTTCGATTTTCAGGAACTTCTTGTAGAGCGGGAGCGAATCCGCCGGCCGCATCGTCCGAGCCGAGGCAAGCTCACGCTGGGCATGCGCCAGGACTTTTCCGAGATGACGAGAAGCGGGCACCTGGGATTGTAGATTTCAGATTTCAGATTGTCGATTGTCGGGCGGGACTTCGCAGGAGGCTCTGCTCAATCTGCACTCTCCAATCTGAAATCTGCAATGGTCAAAGCTCGATCGCGTAGCGCTTCATCTTGTTGTAAAGCGTCGGGCGCTGGATGCCGAGGACCTGGGCGGCTTTCTTTTTGTTGCCGTGACACTGGGCCAGCGCCTGGATGATGGCGTTGCGCTCGAGGTCGTCGAGGTTCTGGACGCCGCCGCCGTTCACGTTGCGCTCGGCCTGTTGCAGGGCCGCCGGCAATTGCACTTCGCCCGGCAATTCTTTCACACTGATCTCGTCCTTGCGTGCGAGGACCACGGCGTATTCCATCGCGTTTTGAAGTTCGCGGACGTTCCCGGGCCAGGAGTAATCGAGCAATTTCTGGAACGCTTCCGGCGCGATTTCCGGCTCGGGTTTCCCCAGCTCTGTCGCGAACCGTTTCAGGAACGTCGCGACCAGCGGCGGGATATCCTCTTTCCGCTCGCGCAACGGTGGGATCTCGATCTGGAATGTATTCAGCCGGTAATAAAGGTCGGTCCGCAACCGGTTTTCCGCGAGCGCGCTCGAGATCGGGCGATTCGTTGCGGCGATGACGCGGAAATCGGCCTTCAACGTTTTGGTGCTGCCGAGCGGCCGGTATTCGCGCTCCTGAAGAACGCGGAGGAAACGGGTCTGAAGATCAGCCGGCATCTCGGAAATCTCGTCGAGAAAGAGCGTGCTCCCCGCCGCGGCGGCGATCATCCCCGGAAAATCGTTCATCGCGCCGGTGAACGCGCCTTTGACGTAACCGAATAGTTCCGACTCGATCATCGCCTGCGGAAACGCGGCGCAATTCAACTTGATCATCGGCTTATCCGCGCGCCGGCTCCGGCTGTGAATGACATTCGCGATCACTTCCTTGCCGACACCGCTCTCGCCTGTGATCAAGACGTTCGCTTCCGAAGGCGACATCGCGTCGACCAGCTCCTGGATTTCCTGCATCGCCTTGCTCTTCACCACGGGGGCCAGCCGCGTCTCGGCGATCTCGAGCCGTTTCTCGAGCTGCTGCGTTTTTCGGCGGAGCTGTTCGGTCTCGCGGAGGAGCGATTGTTTCTCGAGCGCTTTCTCGATCAGGCTGAGCAATTCTTCCGGCGCGTAGGGCTTGCTGATAAAGTGATAAGCTCCCCGCTTGATCGATTCGATGGCGTTGTTCAGCGAATCGTGCGCTGTCAGGATGATGACCTGGGTGTCGGGATGATCGTCCTTGATTTGTCCTAACATCTCCAGCCCTTCCGCGTCGGGCAGTTGAAGATCGAGGAGCACGACGGCGGGCGAAATTTCCTTGAGCCGGCGCAGGCCATAGGACGCGGTCGCCGCCGTCTCGGGCTGGAAACCGTGGCGGCTGAGAAGCGCCTCGAGGGTGAGCAGGATCGGCCGCTCATCGTCGATGATGAGGATGCGTCGGTTCTCAGCGGTCATGGTCTGGCGACATCGTCGGGCTCAATTGTCAGGCGGGGAAGCGGAAACAGGAAGAGCAATCGACGCGGCGGCGCGTGGTTTCATTCACCAAGAACGTAAGCGGCCCGCGCTAGGCGTCCAAGGGCGCGAAAGGAAAGGTGACAGTGGTGACGAGAGACGAGGTCTCTTTGTCATGGCGCGCCGCAAGATCGCCGTCATGCGCTTCGACGATGCCGCGGGTGCGATGGAGCCCGAGCCCGTAATGGCCCTGGCGCAGGGCGCGCAGTGGTTCGCGGCCCCAGTTTTCCGTCGAGCGCTGGAAGTTCTGCTTCGGCTCTGACAGCGTGAAAATGAACCGGCCGTTCTCCGTGCGCGCCGTTGCGGAAATGACGCCCTCCGCGCGCTCGTGTCGGAACGCGTTCGCGAACAATTCCAGAAAAGCCGGGAGCAACAACTGCGGATCGATATTCAAGATGGCATCACCAACCGCGGCGGCGTCCCATTTCACTTTGGCGGCTTCCTCGGGATAATCGGCCGCCAGTTTTTGCTGGAGATCTTCGATGAAATCTCTCGCGGCATAGGGCATTTGGGTCAGCCGCGGCTGGCTCAGGGCGGCGGTCAGATCCTGCAAATTCGCGCCCACCTGCGCGATCATTCCGCGGAGCCGCTTTATTTCCTCGCGCACCTCGTTGTTCTCCGCGATCTCGATCAGATACGCCGATTGCAGCTCGGCGGCGTTCAGGTCATTGCGAAGGTCGTGCGCCAGCTGCCGGATAAACTTCACCACTTCCGGCATCGAGACCTGGATTTCAGTCGCACCTGGTTTGGAGGATTCGGCCATGGGAAGAATAAAATCGTAGCGCAACCAGCGGGGAGCGCCAGCTATCTCGGAGGGACGTGCTTCTGCACGTCCCAAATTTTTATCGAACGCAGAGCCCGGAAAGTCGGACGTGCGGAAGCACGTCCCTCCGATTAAGGATTGGCCCGCAGATGACGCAGGATGTGGAACACGTCTTCCGGATCGGCGTTTAGCTCCCGCCCGATTTCTTCGGGCGTTTTTCCGGAGCCGGAAGCGAGAACTTTTTTCACGCGAGCTTGTAACTCCAGCACGCGCGTCGCGGCTTTCTTCCCGGCCTCGACCCCTGGCTGGTGATAGGCGTTGATGTTGACCAGGGTGGCGTAGAATCCCACCGCGCGCTCATACAACCCGATCAAGGCGCCCACATAAAACGCGTTCACTTCCGGGATCGTGATCGTGATGGATTCACGTCCGCTTTCGTAGAGGGCCGAGCGCGTTCCGCGCAGAAAACCCTGGAGATAATCGCCGCTCGTGACGCCCTCTTCCACTTCGAAACGCCCCGAACCACGGTCCTTCTCCACTTCGATGAACGTCACGAAAAAATTCAAAATGCCGTCGCGCAACTGCTGGACGTAGGCGTGCTGGTCGGTCGATCCCTTGTTCCCGTAAACCGCGATGCCCTGATGAACCACGTTGCCGTCGAGGTCCTTCTCCTTGCCTAACGACTCCATCACCAGTTGCTGCAAATATTTGCTGAACAACATCAGCCGATCCTTGTAAGGTAGGATCACCATGTCTTTTTCGCCGCGGCCGTTTCCCGCGTAATGCCACATCAACGCCAGGAGCATGGCGGCGTTGTGCGTCGGGTTTGCCTCCCGCGTCTTCGCGTCCATCGCCGCTGCGCCCGCGAGAAACTGATCGATGTCAAAGCCCTGCAACGCCGCGGGCACCAGACCCACCGCGCTCATCACCGAGGTCCGCCCGCCGACCCAGTCGTGCATTGGGAACCGCGTCAGCCAGCCGTTTTTCTCCGCGTATTTATCCAGCTCGCTGCCGGGCCCGGTCACCGCGACGGCATGTTTCCCGAAATCCAGCCGCGCCTTTTCATAGGCGGCGGCCGCCTCCAGCATTCCGTTGCGCGTCTCTTTCGTGCCGCCCGATTTCGATATGACGACGGTGAGCGTGTGCGCGAGATGGTCGCCGATTCGGGCAAGGACGCGATCGAATCCGTCCGGATCGGTGTTATCGAGAAAGTAAATGTCGAGCGGGTCGTTCGCCCGGCCCAGGGCGTCGTTGATGAACTGCGGGCCGAGGGCCGAACCGCCGATGCCGACGAGCAGAACGTGTTTGAATATTTTTCCTTTTTCCGGCGCGATCTTTCCGGAGTGCACCTCGGCCGCGAACTGCTTGATGCGAGCGTTGGTATCGTCGATGTCGGCCCGGAGTTCCGGCGTGGACGCCAGTTTCGAATCGCGCAGCCAATAATGGCCGACCATCCGTTGCTCGTCCGGGTTGGCGATCGCACCGGCTTCGAGTTCCCGCATCGCGGCGAAGGCCTTGGCGACCAGCGGCGTCATCCGATCGAAAAACTCATCGGCGAATCGCATCCGGCTGATGTCGATGGAAAAACCGAGATCGTCGTAGCGCAGGAAATATTTCTGAAAACGCGGCCAAAGAGACGTGGAAGCCATGACGTTCTTTTAACAGAAAGGCCGACTTAATTGGAACAGATTGTTCCGACTACGTCATCGCCGGAGACAAATTCGTGGCGTTCGAAGGATTACATCTCTGTCATCCCAAACTTGGGAATGAAAAAAAATGGCATCCACTCCGACCTGTCTGTTCCGAACATAAGTTAGCCGAACGTTAAGTCGGACGTTACTCGACATTGCTAGTCCCCAATGTTCCATCGCCATCAAGAAAAAACTGCTATGCAAAAAACCACGTCCGAATCGGGCTTTCTCAATCCCCGCATCCTCGCCGCAATCATTCTTTTCACGGGCGCAAGCGCCCTGTTAATGTTCACGATTGCGGCGCCGGCTCCTGCGACTGGAACGCTGAGCAGATCCAACCGTTCTGTAACGTACACCGACAGCACGGGCGCTCCTCCGAACCTGACGGGAGTGGCTCTCGGCAAGCCGAATTGCGGCCCGTCGAACGCAGCCTGCAGCATATTTACTCTCACGATCGATCCAACCGTCGGAACCGCTGCCGCCGGTTACGATCCCACCCAATACCAGATCAAGCTGTCGTGGTCCTGGCAGGTTTCGACGGTCGATTACGATATTTGGGTCGAAGACGCGACCATGACAACAGTTGTGGCGCAGAACAACTCGACCGCCGATCCATCGGTCATCATCCTTCCCACCACTACGCCGGCGGGAGTGTATCAGCTCGTTGTCGTATTGGCGACCGGGGCGCCGATACCTTATACCGGGACGGTAACATTGGAACAAAAGCCGGCGGTGTCGGGACTGTGTAATCCCGGTGTGACGAATTGCACGCCGCCGCGCTACTTGAATTATCCGGCCGGTTCCGGCCAGGCGGATGACGCGGGGGAGCCTTCCCTCGGGGTGGACTGGAACCCCAATACGGCAGCGTTGAAACATGACAAGGTAAACACCGGAGGCGTGGCCTTCTTTACCTCCGGGCCGCATGAATGGCGGGCCAACTTTGACGATTGTTCTTCGCCGGCGGTTAATCTTTGGGAAGATGTCTCTGCCGTCTTCACTCAGCAGTTCGTCTTGTCTGATCCGATCGGTTTCGTCGATCATTATACTTCCAACCCGCTTGGCCTCGTTTATCCTCCGCCGAAGACGCCCGGCCGCGTCTTTACCATCGACCTACTCGGCGGACAAGGTGACAGCGCGGGGTCTTATTCGGATGACGATGGCAATAGCTATTTGCCGGGCGGCACCGGAGGACCAGGGCAGGGCCCCGACCATGAGACTCTCGGCGGCGGTCCTTATTCAGGCACTCCGCCAGCGACCGCTTCCTATCCTGCGACGGGCACGAAGAACGGAATTTATTACTGTTCGCAGAATATTGTCGGAGAGGCGCAGTGTTCGCGCAGCGACGACGGGGGCCAGACCTTTGGTCCCGGGATACCGATCTTTACGCCCACGCAGTGCACCGGTGGCATCCATGGCCATGTAAAGGTAGCACCGGACGGCACGATCTATGTGCCTAACTCTTCCTGCGCAACCGCGGGCAATGATGGTGTCGCTATGTCGACCGATAACGGGATGACTTGGACAGAGAATAATGTGCCAGCAAGCACCGGAACTCAGGATCCGTCAGTCGGTGTGGGCCAGAACAATGTCGGGAAACCCGGCACAAATCTTAACGGCACCAACACGCTGTATTTAGGTTGGGTGAGTGGCGATGGCCATCCGCACATTGCCCATTCGGGGGATCGTGGTGCGACCTGGACGGGCGACACCGATGTGGGCGCTCCGTTCGCGGTTACGCATGCCGTGTTCCCAGTCGTCGTCGCTGGCGACGATAATCGCGCAGCCTTCGCTTTTGTGGGCACCGGACCAGGCCTTGCTACGACCGGCACCTGCGACCCTTATGGCGCCACTCTGAACTGCAAAAACATCTGGCACCTGTACGTGGCTACCACCTACGATGGAGGCGCTAACTGGATTACGGTTGACGCTACACCGGACGATCCTGTCCAACAGGGCACCATTTGCTTGCAAGGAACTACCTGTGCGGGTGGCCGCAATCTCCTGGACTTTAATGATTTTGCGATAGATAGCGAAGGACGCGGCTTAGTTGGCTGGGCTGATGGCTGCCCGAATTGTAACAATACATTTACCGGACAGTCCGCTGCTTCTCACGGAACTATAACTCGCCAATCGGGAGGACGCAGGCTCTTTGCCGCGTTTGATCCACTTGAACCTACCGTCCCCGCGGCACCGCAGATGGTGTCGGCGCTCTCCGACCCGGGTGGTGCGTTGGTTAGCTGGCTTCAGCCCGATAACGGAGGATCGCCGATCACCGGGTACAAGATCTATCGTGGCACCACTAGTGGCGGCGAGACTTTCCTCGCCCAAATCTCTGGTCAAACCAACACCAAATACCTCGACACAGCGCCTCCGAATGGAAACGTGTTCTACTATGCCCGAGCGGTAAATGCGATCGGCGAAGGAACACATTGCGGTGAGGTTAAGTTAACAATTGGGCCGCCGATAGCCAATCAATGCGTGGCGCCTGGCGTCCCAGAACTAAGCGATCCGGCGGGAGATACCAGTGCGGCTCTCGGTGTTATTAGTACTCCGGCGCCTCCGGGATCGGACTTGCTGGCGCTTCAGGTCGCGCAACCGTATTCATCGGACGGCGTGCTTAGATTGGTGTTTACCTTAACCACCGATAACGGGCAGTCACCACAACCTACTGGTTCGGCCTGGTACGTGGCGATGAAGATTGGCGCGAACTACAAAGGTGTGCATATGGCGTGGTATCCTACCTCTCCGACTACGCCGACGTTCGAATCATATACTCCTGGTCCCAACAACAGCGGCGGAATTGACGGACGCTTTGTGACGCCGGGTACAATAAAGCCGGCCGAGATGACCAGCAGTTATGTTGCCCCATTTAATAAGGTCGTGATTGTAGTGAAAGCCAGCGATCTTGGATTAAACCCGGGAGACGTTATCAGCGGTTTCGTTTCCGGTGTGTCTCAGTCCACCGATCCCGGCAATATGGTAGGTGCGGGTGCGACCGCGCTCTATGACATGATGCCGGACAGCCTGGCCTTCACCGGCAGTTACACAGTCAAGGCCAATCAAGCCTGTGCCCCGAACTTGCCGCCGGTGGCAGCCCTCACGGCCAATCCGCAGGAAGGCTCCGCTCCTTTAACCGTTGGCTTCAGTGGCGCTGGTTCATCGGATCCGGATTCCGGCGATTCAGTGGCCTCTTATACCTTTAACTTCGGCGATGGCTCAGCTTCAGTAACTCAATCCACGCCGACGATTTCGCATACCTACAACGCCCCGGGATCGTATCCTGCACGGCTTACGGTCAAGGATTCACACGGACTAGCCAGTGTAAACACGGCCCAAATTGTGATTGGGGTGGATGCCATCTTGCGGAATATATCGACGCGCGCACAGGTTTTGACGGGCGACAATGTCTTGATCGGTGGGTTCATCGTGACGGGCACGCAGCCGAAAAACGTCATTGTCCGGGCTATAGGTCCTTCCCTGAAGTCGGGCGGTCAACCGGTCCCCGGGGCGATGCAAGATCCCACTCTGGAACTGCACAACCCAAATAGCGTGATCGCTACGAATGATAACTGGAAGATTGACGATCAGACGCAACAATCCCAACAAGCCCAGATCGAAGCCACTGGAGTTGCGCCGACAGATGATCGCGAATCTGCTCTGGTAAGAACATTAAGCCCCGGAAACTATACCGTTGTCTTGCGCGGAAAGAATAACGGCACAGGAATCGCCGTCGTTGAATTATACGATCTCGATTCCACCGCCGCGAACTCCAAGCTAGGGAACATCAGTTCCCGCGGACTGGTTCAAACCGGAGACAACGTTATGATCGGTGGGTTCGTTGCCGGGCCAAATAGTGCGGCGCCCTGTGACGTTTTAATTCGAGGAATCGGACCCTCATTGAGCGGCTCGCATGTTCCAAACCCGCTCCAGGATCCCACGCTCGAATTGCACGACGGCAACGGGAATAAAATAGCGTTCAACGACAATTGGAAGGACAGCCAACAGTCGGAAATCCAGGCAACCGGGCTCTCGCCATCTGATGACCGTGAATCGGCCATTTTCATTTCGGAGCTTGCGCCGGGACCTTACACGGCAATCCTGGCGGGTAAGAATAACACTACCGGCGTTGGGCTGGTCGAGATCTACAATCTCCCATAGTAGAGCTATCCGGCATGGGCCTCGTGGAGATTTACAACATTCATTAATGCTGGAAAGTTAGTCGCGAATCCGCCGCGGCCTGGGCGACCGGGCCGGGTGGATTAATCATGCTGAAAAAATCTTCTTCCGAAGCCGGTCTCTTCCGTCCCCGTGTATTCGCGGCGTTCCTGCTTTTCTCGGCGGGAGTTTGCCTGGCGATGTTCAGTTTCAATGGCGGAGTCGACTCGGATCGTGCCGCCGGTGTTTCCAGCGCCCCACGTTACATGCCCATACCAGGCAGCGACCCAGACGATCTCGACCGGATGGAGGCGGAATGGAACAACCGCCTGACGTATCCAACGGGGAAATTTGACCCAGCCTGGGTCCGCCAGGCCGCGGCGGTGGATAAGCACATTCTCCGGAGCGTGCCCTTCGGCGCTGGAACCCTGAATCTCCGGGTGAATGCGCTCACCGGAGCGCAGGCTCTCGATCCGCTTAACTTCACCGCCCTTGGCCCGAAGCCGGAACACATGACTGGTTGCACGGGCTGCTACGACTACACAAGGACGGAGGGCCGCGTGAACGACATCGTGGTCGATCCCACCACCACAACCAATGGTTCCATCGTGGCCTATGCGGCGACTGTCGGCGGCGGCGTTTGGAAAACGACGAATTGCTGCAGCAGCGCGACCACGTGGAGCGTTACCACCGACGATCCGCTGCTGGCGACGATCAGCATCGATACGCTCACGATCGATCCGAACAATCACAACACGATCTACGCGGGCACCGGCGATCTGAACTTTGGTTCCTTCTCGATGGGCAGTCAGGGTATCCTTAAGTCAACCGACGCCGGCGTGACCTGGACGCTCCTGGGAGCGAATGTGTTCGGGCCGGGTTTGCTCGAACCGGCGGGTAACTTCCCGCAATACCAGGCGGTCGGGAAGGTCCGCGTCGATCCGCGCAACAGCAACAACCTCGTCGCGGGGACGAAGACCGGTTTGTATTTCTCCTACGATGGCGGCGCGAATTGGACCGGCCCCTGCACCACAAATAGTTTCAACACAATGCGCCAGGACATCACTGGCCTGGCTCTAACAAACACCGGCAGCAGCACGCGCATTATCGCCGCGGTAGGCGTGCGCGGATTCAAAACCACCGTGCAGTACAACCTCGATCAAAACGGGGCTAACGGAATCTACAAAGGCACGATACCGGCGAGTGGTTGCCCGACGGATTTTACTCCGATCACGACCAACGCAAATGGCTGGACTGGTTTGAACGCAACCACTGGAACGGCCTACGTTAGTTCTGGGGTGGGCAATCAAGTAGGACGGATCGATATTGCCGTAGCCCCGAGCGACGCGAACTACATCTATGCCCAGTTGCAGGCGATCACTGTCCAATCCAGTTGTGGCGCCCAAGGCTGCCAGCTCGGCGCTTATCGCTCGACCGACGGTGGTACCACCTGGACGCAGATTCCAGGGTCGCCCGGTGCTTCGCTCACCGATTGCGAAGGTGGCGCGGGTGATTATTCGCAGAACTGGTATGACCAGGGCGTTGCCGTCGATCCGGTCAATCCCGACCGCGTTTTCTTTGACACGTTCGAGGTCTGGTTGTGGCAGAATCCGAGTCCGCAATGGGTGGATACCACTTGCGGTTACGGGACGAGCAACAGGGGAGTGCATGTAGATCAGCACGCCCTGGCTTTTGTCCCCGGCGTATCTACCGGCGGAATTTCCACCATGTTGCTGGCGGGTAACGACGGCGGCATCCACGGCACGACGACGGCAAATCTTCCCGCGCCGCAATGGTTCAACATGGACACAGGTCTGAATACGATCGAGTTTTATTCCGGCGACATTAGCGGGAGTTTCGCTACTTCGGCCACACCACAGGCGGTCGGCGGCGCGCAAGACAACGGTCCCAGCTCGGTCATGTTCACCGGCAGCCCGACTGGACCGGCCCAGTGGCAGATGGGTTTGGGTGGTGACGGATTCTCTGGCCAAATTGATCCGGTCGGCACTGGAACGAGCCTTCGCTTTTGGGAGGGCAACAACAGCGGCGGTCTCAGCCGCTGCATTAGTAACTGCACCGCCCCGGGCGCTACCTGGTCGAACCGAAAGGGCGGGTGGGGCAGCGATCTCCAGTCGTTTATCCTGCCCATTAATCTTTTCCACGGTGGCATTCCCGGTGGGGACGACTGCGAGGCCGCTGGCGCGACCAGCGGCTGCGGCCATCTGCTTGCAGCTACGACTCGAGTTTGGGAGACCATCTCGGGAGCTACTGGCACAAATACTTGGTATGTTACGAACAACCCCGCGGGCTCGGCAGCAGGTCCGAACCTATGCAAAGGAACCTTGGGCAATCGATCTTTCATCAATCAGGTCAAGTATTCACCGAAGTATCAGAGTGTTGCTATCGTCGGTACCAACGATGGCAACGTCCAGATCGGCTTCAATCTCGGCACCGGCACGGCGAGTCAAGCTAACTGGGTGAACGTGACCGGGAGCAATGCCCTTTTGCCTAACCGACCGGTCCTGGGTATTGCACTCGATCCCTCAGCGTCGGCCGCGAATCTTCCGGTTGGCTATGCTGCTGTCGGCGGCTTTAATGCCAACACGCCCTCTACACCTGGTCACCTCTTCCAGGTGACGTGCGCTGCTACTTGTGGCTCCTTCACCTGGCTGGATAAGAGCGGCAATCTCCCGGATATCCCAGTCGATTCTGTTATCGTAAATCCGAATGTTCCGAAGCAGGTATTCGCCGGCACGGACTGGGGTCTCTATTACACCGATGATATCACAGCGGCTTCTCCGGTCTGGTCCCGCTTCGAGAACGGCTTGCCGCATTCGATGGTTTGGGACCTGCAAATCGATCGTGGCGCGACGACGCTCTCCGTCTGGACGCGCGGCCGCGGC